>BNJT01002365.1_pt1 | contig 2764225 bp, 2479 predicted proteins | sample 8540491 | NCBI WGS metagenome assembly BNJT01 (sample SAMD00202455, study PRJDB9452) | human saliva metagenome | host: Homo sapiens
GAATGCCTTGCAGGGAAAAATAGACGTTAGACGTTAGAATTTAGACGTTAGAGGGTCACGGACCCTTTTTCCGCTCGGGGTCACGGACCCTTTCTGCTCGCCACGGAGTAGCTCGATTCCTAGGAGAGCTAGTCTTTCTGGTGATTCTAGTGCTTCTAGATATTCTAGTCTTTCTAGTTGTTCTAGTCCAACTGCGCTAGTCTTCTAACGTCTACCCTCTAATGTCTAACGTCTATCTCCCTTTCTGCTCGGGGTCGCAGACCCTTTTTTGCTCGCCACAAGTGGCTCGAGCTGTGCTTAGACGTTTGGGGTTAGCGCAAGAAAGCTCAAAGAATCTTCGTCTTCTTTCTCTGAAATCACGAAATTTGCAATCATAACCGCAGAAAAATGTTTTATACAGCATTTTTTTGCACTTAAAATAGGCGCATGAAGATTAGAAGAGATATAATAGATATCTTCCTACAATGGAAAGACGAGGCAGAAAGGAAGCCCATTCTCTTGAAAGTCTGCCGACAATTCTCCGATTAATGCCCAAAACCGCAATACCCACTTGGGGGTATTGCGGTTTTTTCGTCTGTTTTATTCGTCTTGCATCACCTTGTTGTAGAGTTTGTCGTAATCCGTCACCACATCAAACTTCACCTTCTTGTCGGAGATAGAAGCAAAGTGGCGACTCGCACATTCTATCTTGGCTAGTTCCACGCCACGCAGTTGCGTGATGCTCTCCGACCCCTTGGTCTCTGCCACAAAGTAAATGTGCTTGACATCCCCCTCACGAAACACAATCGCCCAGTCGGGGTTGTACTTGCCTACAGGAGTGTTGATGTAGAAACCGCGAGGCAGTTTCGTGTACACCTCCACCGCATCTTGGCGTTCCAGTTCTTCGGCAAAGTTCTTTTCCACACCCTGACTGTCCACCACCACAAAGTCGTAGAGCGATTTCTCACTCTTTATCGCATCTATCCCTATGCGTCCGCGCAGTTCTTGTTCGGCAAACACATTTTCTTCATAGCACTGGTCGGTCTTGCGATAAACGATTTGTTTGATCACCGCCATAGCCTTCTGCTCATTGATGATGTTGCCCGCGCGAATGATGAACTCCTCAGGGTTTATGCGAAACATCCCGAAGGTTTCCGCCTTGATGCCTCCCAAAATCTCCACGATGCTGCTGCGTTTGAGCCCAGTGCGTTGCACCAATTCCCCCACAAGGTCATAGCGCACGCCACTTGCCACAGCTTCCTTCACCGTGATGGATTGCGTATTGCCCACGTCCATCGCCTTGCCCGCCTCGAGTTCCTCTTTAGAACGGATGTCTGTCAGCGCACCAGTGGTGATGGCGATGCGCATTCGGGTCACGTGGAGCGAATGGTTTAGACCAATAATGGATTTCTTGATGAGATCTTGCGACTCAAAGTCCACCTCATAATAGGTCTTTTGGTTGATGCGTTTCCAGAGCGCTTGAAATTCCTTTTTGAAAAATCGTTCTTGTTTAAATTGAGCCGTCGTTTTGCCGCGTCCATCTTCAGCCTTGAGCTTTTCGGGGTTGAACACCTTGTCGAGTATCTTCACGATGGCTTCTAAGTCTTCCTGCCATTCATCCAACTGCAGCGTGCCTGCCTTCTTGTCGTCAAAATACTTGTCCGTGAGCTTCTGCTTTTTCACATAACCAGCCGACACTAGTTCTTCCCAGATTTCGGCTGCCTGCTGCGCGCTCAGTGTTTGCTTCTCTCCATTAGCTTTGACGATGGTCTTACCTTCAAACAGACCTTGCGTCACCAGCACAGGGCGCGAAGTGACGCTCTCGGCAAGTTCCTTTTGCAGTGCTTCGGAAATTCTTATAACTCTCGCTCGCCACCACTGTGAGCACATTCGTGTCGTACACCCCTTCGCCCAAAAGGTCGTTGTCTTGGCGTTCGCCCTGCTGATTCACGCACAGGCGCATGCCACGTCCCACCTCTTGGCGTTTCTTCACCTCGCTGTCGCTCTGTTTGAGTGTGCATATCTGAAACACATTCGGGTTGTCCCAGCCCTCTTTGAGTGCTGAGTGAGAGAAGATGAAGCGTGTGGGCTCGCTGAGCGAAAGCAGTCGCTCCTTGTCGCGCATGATCAGTTGATAGGCGTCAGAATCGTTGGCAACTGTTTCCCCGCGTTTCACTTTCGAGTCCACCATCTTGCCCTTCTTGTCTTTGGAGAAGTAGCCCGCGTGCGTGTCTTGGGGTTTTATCTTGCGCAAATAGTCCAAATATTCTTCGTCCCAAAACAAGTCTAGCACCTCATTGAGCACAGCGCGATATTCTTCTTCAAACAACTCCGCCCAGCGTCCTTTGTGCGTTTGACCGCCTTCCTCATAGACACGATATTTCTCCACGGCATCAATAAAGAAAAGGCTCAGCACCTTGATGCCCTGCCTATAGAGTTGATGTTCGCGCTCGAAATGCTTTTGTATCGTGGTGCGGATTTGGATGCGTCGCAGGGTCTCTTCCGTCACGGCACCAATAGCCTGTCCTTCGTAGATTTCTTGTCCACTACTCAGGCGGATGCAACCCCTCACCCCATCTATGCGCTCGATGAGGTAGCCATCGTGGTAGGCTTCGAGTTCGCCACTTGCGGCATAAAGGTCGAAACCCTCCTGCACCAAGCGTGTGGCTGCGCGCAAACCGGTTTTAGTGGTGGCATCATAACTGATGCGTGCGCGTGGTGCCTCGCCTTTTCGCTTTGAAATCACGATTTCGTCGAGGTACAGATAGCCATTGGTGGCAGTAGTGCCCACTTGTTCCACGCCCATCACCTCAATCTTCTTGACGAGTCTTTGGTTGAAGGCGTCGATGGCATCCAGGCGATACACTTGGTTGTAAATATCTTCCTTGCGGTGCGTGGCACTATACAAGATGGAGAAGAGCGGTTGGAAGTCTGCTAAGCCCTGTCGCGTCTTGTTCTTCTTGTCAGCTCCCAGCACACTTTGTGGTTCGTCGATGATCAAGATAGGGTGCGTGGCGGCTATTACATCTATCGGGCGTCGCCACGCAAAGTCTTCGAGCTTCATCTTGATGCGTCGGGCATCCGTGCCCGTGGCGTTGAACGCCTGCGTGTTGATCACCATCACATGGAGGTGAGCATCAGAGGCAAACTGCTCGATGGCAGTGAGGCGCGCGCTGTCGTAGACAAAGTGCTGCATACGTTGCCCATATTCTTCGGCAAAGTGGTCTGCCATCGTGTGCAGACTCTTCACCACGCCTTCTCGTATCGCCACACTGGGCACCACGATGATAAACTTTGTCCAGCCATAGTGTTTGTGGAGCTCATACATCGTCTTGATGTAAGTGTAGGTCTTTCCCGTGCCAGTCTCCATCTCGATGCTCAGTGCCAGCGTGCCGTTGGCATCGCGCTGCACCGTCTCCACGAGGGCAAGATCTTGTTGGCGCTGTATGTGGCGAATGTTGGCAGTGAGCGCATCGTCGTTGAGGAGGAGGCTTTGATTGCGAAATCCCATTGTCTCGAGTGCCAACTTCCCTCTCCCCACGTCCATGCTGTAGGAAAAGGCGTCTTGCAGCGGTTGTCCGCCAAACACCTCCACCACAGCTTGTGCGGCATCACGCTGAAACGCCTGATGTTTGTATTGTAGTTTCATTGTTTGTCGTTGGGTCTAGAGCACGCGAATGCGTTTGTAAACCTCATCCTCGCTCCACTGGCAGAGCTGTTTGAGCTGTTCGTAGATGTTGAGTTTGTCGGCATCGGTGGCAAGCACGTTTCTCTGAACACGGCACGCTGCGGATTGAGCTGTGCTATGCGCGCTATTACTTCCCTTGAGATGTTTTTGTCGAAACAAGCCACCATTGCGCACGAAGTGGAGCTTTCATCTTGGCACAGGTTCACGATGTGCAGACGTTTTCCCTCCACACTTTCTTGGCGGAGCGGATGGCTCAGCGCCACGCCCCAACTCACCATGCAGCCAAAGAGCAAGTCGAGTTCTGAGCGGTCGGCTTTCAGATTGTCCACCTGCTTAAAGAGGTCATCTTGCTTAAGTTTGGCAGGCTCAAAATATACGTCGTTGAAGTTCGATGAGTCCACACGCAGCACGCGGAAGCCGGTGTCGAGACGGTCTATCTTTTGTTGAATCGCTTCTATGGCTTGTTGGGCTTCGTTGCGCGTAGCTTCGTCTTCAATGTATTCCCACAAAGCAGGGTCTTTGTCTACATCTGCTCCAATGGCGAATTGCGCACATTTAGGTAGGTGCTTTACTTGTTCTTTGTAGAGATTGTCCACCACTTGTTGTCCAGCTCTGCGAATGCGTTCCTTGCCGATTTCGCAAATGGTGTTGTAGCCTTGGTTTTTCTTAGTATCACTAACCGCCTCGGGTATTTGAACGCAAATAAACTTGCAACCTTTATCCTGTTTGGCATTTAGTTGCATTACAGCATGTGCCGTAGTGGCTGAACCACTAAAGAAGTCAAGAACTATGCTATCATCTTGTAGATTAGCTAAGGTGAGCAGTCTTTCTAGCAAGCGAGTGGGTTTGGGACCATCGAATACTCCTTTATCATCAAAAAGACTTACCAACTCTTGAGCCCCTTCTTGGCTATGTCCTACTTCCTTGTAAAAAAGAATGGATGTAGGTGCCATGCCATCATGTTTGAGTTCTGACAAGAAACGTTTGATTTGAGGAACGCTATTCCCGTCAGAACCGAACCAGATTCGGTTCTGGCGGAGTCTCTCCTCGAAAGCTTTCGAGGAGAGCCTCCAGCAGCGACCTGCTGGAGGCTCTACCACACGACCCGAAGGGGTCGTGATGGGATAGTCGCAATCTGCGGAATAAGTCTTCACGGACATGTCACTAGGCTTCCATACACCTCGTGGGTCATTGTCAGGGTTGCAATAACGAGCATTTGCTTCTTCAGTGCGTGGTAAACGACCAATCGTAAAGTTATCTATCTGCTTGGCATACATCAACACATAATCGTGACTGTTTGAAATATACTTTGCATCATTCTTTGGAGAATAAGCTCTTTCCCAAATCAATTCTGCCATAAAATTCTCAGCCCCAAACACTTCATCACAAATCTCTCTTAAATGGTGCACCTCATGGTCGTCGATAGAAATAAAGATAACCCCATCGTTAGAGAGTAGGGTGCGCGCCACCAGCAGGCGACTATAAATCATGGAGCACCAGTCGGAGTGATAGCGAGGGTTGGAGGCGAGGTTTTGACGAAGGCGATTGCCCTCTTCGTCAAGATTCCCCATCGCCTCGTCCATCTCCTCACGGCTCATGGCGAAGTCGTCATTGTAAACAAAATCCTTGCCTGTGTTATAAGGCGGGTCGATGTAAATCATCTTCACCTTCCCGAGATAAGCACGCTGCAAGAGTTTCAACACCTCGAGATTGTCCCCCTCGATGTAGAGATTTTCCGTAGTGTCCCAGTTCACACTGTCTGCCATCACAGGGCGCAACGTGTTGTGCGTGGGAGCAGCAGCCGTGCGCTTCGCCTCCTGTTTGCCCACCCACTGAAAACCAAAGGTCTCTGTGTCGGCATCGGCGATGGCACCGCCCAAGAGTTCACGCAGGGCATCGAAGTCCACCTTGCGGGTCAGTTGTCCATCATCCCCCTTCACCTCTGTGAAGCACGAAGGAGCAATGGAATAGAGCGCATCGAGATTGATTTGGCTGCTTTCGAGCGAGGCTCTATCTATTCGGGGTAATTTCATTTGGATATTTGGCTTTATCGTGCTATCCTTCGCTTGGAACTATCGCAGCTCGTCTCATCTTTGCTTAAGCACAGCGTTGTCTAAATGCGCAGGTTGGGTTGTTTTGCTTCTTTCCACATCGTCTTCTGCCAGAGCCTGCTTTTTGTTTATTGATATCGTTATTCCTGTATTACGTTTCGAAATTGCACTGCAAAAGATAGCAAATAGCGCTCAAATAGCCTCAGGATTCCCCTATTTAGATACAATTCTGTGTCTATATTAGATGCATCTGTGTATTGAGTTTCGCAAAAGAGGGCTATTTTCTCCTCACTGTGTCAGTGATTTCTTCTCCATCTTGTGAAATTGTCTTCGCATCGTTGGAGAAAAAACTTCCCACGTTTTCCAAAAAACGTGGGAGATTTTCAAAATTTCGTGGGAGATTTTTCCGAAAAAAAGTCCATCGTTTTTTGAGAAACGACGGACTTTTTCTAGACGTTAGAGATTAGCAATTAGACGTTAGACGTTAGAGCCCTGCGGAGATGAGTCCAACCGCGCTAGCCCGAGGCGAGCGAAACGAAGTGAAGACGAAGCCGAGCATAAAAGGGTCTGCGACCCTCTAATGTCTACCCTCTAATGTCTGTTGAAGCAAGGACATCATCGTTTCGAGGGTGACGATGTCGGTGGTGGAAAGGCGATGCAAAGGCAAATCAACCTTTGCGAGAATCTCATTTGAGTTCGTCGCGCGCACTTTGGGTAGCGTGTTGTTGGTGGTAGTGCCACCCATCCACTTCGATGGCAAGGAGCGGCTGGTGAGTCAAAACGTTGTAGACCAAAAAGTCAAGGTGGGAGAGAGGGTGATGGGCAAAAGCACGTTCTTGCTCATTGAGTTCGTGGCATTCGCCAATGAGTCTTGACAAAGGATAGTGACACAGCACCCCCATTTGCCTCCACGACAAAGCCGACAAAGCATCCTGCAGCGTATAGTAGACTAAGGTTTCCGACAAATGCTCAGACACCGGTGGGTGCTGCTCCAAGAAGGCTATGCGTTCGGCGGTGTATTGCTGATAGAGGAGGTCGAAGACAGAGTGGAGCTTACTCTCTCTAATCTCAAAATTATGATAGTCCACATAGGCGACGAGTTGTCCCAAATTGGAGTCGTGGGGAATCTCATTGCCCGAAACCACGATGCAAAGCCGAGATTTGGCACGCGACACTGCCACATTGAGCAGTTGCGCATCGTCGGAAAAAGGTGTCGGCACACTGTCCACCATGCTCATGATGATGGTGTCGCACTCACGTCCCTGATATTTGTGCACCGTGCTTGCTAGGTCTTGTCGCAAAGCCCGATTGATTTGCAAGGCTTGATCGCGATAGGGAGTGATGATGCCCACACTTCTCGTCTTCGGCATAAAGCGGCATGACTTCTTGGCGAATCACCTCTACTTCTCGTGGGTTGATGTGCGAACCTGTGGCGGCACTCTCCGGGTGAATATAGCTTGTGCGTTCGTGATTTCCCTTAACCGTGCGCACCACTCGCAGCACATCCTCCTCCCCCGTGTCGTGGGTCATGGCGATGAGCTGTCCGCCGTAGAATCGTTGGTTGCAAAATTCTATGATTTTCGGATGACAGCGATAGTGCTCTTTGAGCAAAGTGACGGGCGCATCCTTGAACACCTCTAGACAAGACTGCAAGAAACTATGTGTGGCAGCATTGTAAGGCTCCTCCACCTGATAGGTGCTCAAGATGGCTTCGATGGCGTGCCGTTGGGTTCGGTCCACCACTTGGGGCAGTTGCTGCGTATCGCCCACAATGACGGCATTCATGGCACACGACAGGGCCAAAGCTCCCGTCTTGATGTCCACTTGCGAAGCCTCGTCCATAATCACGTAGTCAAACACAAGGTCAGGACTCAAACACCGTTTGGCAGAATAGGTAGTGCTCAGCACAACAGGATATTCTTGGAGCAAGGCTTCGGTGTTGTGTCTGATGTCTTTCTGGCTAAACATGGGGCGCGTGCGGTGAGCATAGCGTTTCTCGATTTGATGTTTGAGCAGCTGCAACGACGAAGTTTGCAGACGTTTCACACACGCTTGCACATCCATCCCTTGCAGGCGAGCATCGATGCGCGCCAGATTCGCGCAGATTTCTCCTTCCCTCGCCTCGTAGTAGGCACTTTCCAGCGGTGCTATCAGTAGCGAAGGCTGCTCTTTGAGCCATGCGAAGAGAGGAGTGCCCAAGGTGAAAGCCCATTTCATCCGTTTCCACAGACTGAAGGTTTCTTCGCGCTCCGTCTTCATCTTGCACGCCAGGAGCAGTTGCAGGAGTTTGCCGAAGGCTTCCGTTTGAGCCCATCATATTTTTCATTCGAGTTTTGCCACTGGTCGTTATATTGCTTTTCAGTGAGCAAAGCATCCAATTCAGCTTGTAGCAGAGCACGCTGGGTTTGGTCGTCAAATCCTTGCGACACAGCAGCGAGTGACGATTGCACCTCTTGTTTCACCGCCGAACTCTGCTCCACCTTCCATGCACTCATGTCGGGATAGCAAAGCTGTTGTTGCCGAACGAATTCATCCCGTTTTTCAGATTTTCCGAGTGTTGCCACCAGAAATCCCAGTCCTTCACGTTCCAGTTTCTCCACCACGTTTGCCACTGCCGAATTGTTGTTCGACACCACCATCACCGTCTTGTTCTCCAACAAAAGGTTAGCGATGATGTTGAGGATCGTTTGGGTTTTTCCAGTGCCCGGAGGTCCTTGCACCACACTCACTTGATGCGTGAGCGCAGCTTCCACTGCCGCCTTTTGACTGGCATTGCACCCAAAGGGGAAATACACCACTTTCGGCAATTTGTGCCTAGTCAGCGCACGCTTGTCCCCCAGATATTGTGCGAGCGGCACATTGTCGCGCTTCACATCTACCCACCCATATTGCTCCGAGAGGGAGTTCATGCCGGCATCCTCTTCTTGTTCTTCGTCTTCAGAGCGAAGTCCTGTCTCCTCTGCCAACTTCTTGAGGTAATCCCACGTCGAACCTCCGTTTTTGTCTATCGGGGTGCGTGTGATATACACCTGCGCTTCTTCCACGCATTCGCTGCAGCCATATCGGTTGGTCACGCGATAGAAGGTATGCTTACCCTCCGAGAAGCAGAGCACCTCTTGCGGTTCTCTGATGCGTTTGTTGCGAACGTAGAGTCCTTTATCTCGGATGTCCACTTTCGTTGGGTTGGTGAGGCAGAGCAGTCGTGCAGGGTTGTAGCGAAACACCCTCCGCGAAGTGCCGAACACCACGGTCCACAGTCCTTGCTCGTTGCGTTGAATCGAGGACACTTGTTCGGTGATAAACATGCGCTTGTCGCCCTTTCTTTCTAGGTCAACAATCATATATTCTCTTGCATTCATGATATCTAGGGTGGGGATGGTTATTGTCAAGGACAAAGATACTAAAAAAATAGAATTTAGAGGGTCACGGACCCTTTTTCCGCTCGCCACGGAGTGGCTCGATTCCCTAGGAGAGCTAGTCTTTCTAGTGCTTCTAGTCTTTCTAGTTGTTCTAGTCCATCCGCGCGAGCCTTCTAACGTCTACCCTCTAATGTCTAACGTCTATCCCCCTTTCTGCTCGCCACAAGTGGCTCGAGCTATGCTTAGACGTTTGGGGGTAGCGCAAGAAATCTCAAACAATCTTCGTCTTCTTTCTCTGAAATCATTAGATTTGCAATCATAACCGTAGAAAAAAATGTTTTTATACAGCATTTTTTTCTGCACTTAAAATAGGCGTATGAAGATTAGAAGAGATATAATGGATATTATTACTGTCCGGTAAACTTCCAAACGGCAATAGTAAAATATGTACTTTTTGCTCATGTCACTAGCGTTATTATTGGAACAAGCAAAGTAACAAAAAGAGGCTGAAATCCTGCAAGAGGGTTTCAGCCTTATTTTTTTATCATCAGAAAAAAACCTTTTACCAGACAGCAATAGTTAGTTTTATATTGCTGTGATAGATTTGATCCAATGTTATTCTATCTTTCTCTCAATTGCGCAACAGGCTGCTACACAATTGATAGAAGTCCTATGTAGGGAATAGGATGTAGGCATGTGCGGGAGAGGCTTTTTACTGGTTCATCCGACATTTGGAGTGATGGCGTTGAAAAAATCGAAAACAGCCGAACATTTTGTATATCGATTGGGTAAAACAGGCGCAAGAGAACAAAGTCCCGCAGTTGATGAAAATAGCCGCCACGATCATGGCTTAGAGCAACGGAATTCTAGCACGGTATGACTGTCTCATATCGGCAGGAAAAGTAGAGGGGATAAACAACAAGATAAAGGTGATGAAAAGAGTGCCTTATAGTTGAGGTGCTTATGCTTTCTTGGTTGGTTGATTAAGGAGAAAATATCCTCCTATTCCACCTAAGATAGAGGCGAGGAAGATACCTACCTTTGCTTGTGTTAACAATAATTCATCGGTGAAAGCAAGGGTAGAAATGAACATCGACATGGTGAAACCAATAGAAGCAAGCATTCCTAAGCCTATCAGCGTGCGATGGTTGATAGCATTGGGAAGACTTGCCCAACGTAATTTTACCATCAATACGGTGGCCCCAATAACGCCAATTGGTTTTCCTAAGCATAGCCCCAGCGTGACACCGAGAGCAATATTGGTGGAGAAAATGTCAGATAGACTTAAATTCGTAAAGCTGATACCTGCATTGGCAATGGAAAAAATAGGCATAATCACAAACGTAACGATAGGAGCCAGTTTGTGTTCAAGCTGTTGTAGCAGAGGAATGGCAATGGATGTGTCGTGCTGTATGTTAGTCAAGACGTCCACCTGGCCCTCTTCCAAGGTTCTCACCTCGTTTGCATCCTCTTGTTCAAAACGTCGTGTCAGTTTCTTCAGGCGTTTGAGATAGACAGACTCATTTATTTTGGCATCGGCTGGAATCATAAAGGCTGCAAGTACAGCAGAGATGGTGGCGTGGATGCCAGACAGCAAAAAGGTTACCCATACGCCTCCGATACCGAGCACGGCATAGAAGAGTAAACTCTTAATACCTAATCTGTTGCCTATGAACATCACAGCAAGAAAAGCGAAGCCAAAGAGCAAACTCACAAAAGATAGTTCAGAGGTATAAAAGAATGCAATGACCAACACAGCACCAAGGTCGTCTACTATGGCAAGCGTTGTGAGGAATAGCTTTGCTGAAGCTGGTACTTTATCGCCCAGAAGATATACCACTCCTAAGGCAAAGGCTATATCTGTTGCCATCGGTACGCCCCATCCCGTTGTTTGTGGACTACCGAAGTTTAGACCTAAATAAATCAAAGCTGGCACCACCATACCACCTATTGCAGCCCCAATCGGTAGGAGGGTGTTTCTTATATCTGCCAATTCTCCGCCAATGAACTCCCTTTTCAGCTCTAAGCCTACAACGAAGAAGAATATAGCCATTAGACCATCGTTAATCCAATGGTGCAGACTATAATCTAAAAATGGCTGTCCGTTAATGATGAAACCTACTTTTTGTTCAAAAAAATGAAAGTAACTTGTTGCAATATTGGTGTTTGCTAAAACCATAGCCAAGGCAACACTGAGAAGCAAAACAATTCCTCCAGACTTCTCTCTGCCCATAAATAGTTTTATCGGTAATATCAAATGATGGTTTAGCGTTTTTTCAATTTGTTGTCTCATAATCTATCTTTTATCTGTGCATAACTGATATAGCATTATATCTGAATGTGCAAATCTATTGTTCTGCTGTCTTTAATTTCTCTTCTTTATTTCATTATCTTATCACACAACGTTTTGTAGTCCTTAGCTACACCGTACGCTACATGAATGTTCTGGCTGATGGCTTCAAAGTGGCGAGCAGCACACCCTATCTTGGCGAGTTCCACGCCATGCAGTTGCGCGATGCTTTCCGACCCCTTGGTCTCTGCCACAAAGTAAATGTGCTTGATATCCTCTCACGGAAGACAATCGCCCAGTCGGGGGTGTATTTGCCCTCTTCGTCAAGATTCCCCATCGCCTCGTCCATCTCCTCACGGCTCATGGCGAAGTCGTCGTTGTAAACAAAGTCCTTGCCCGTGTTATAAGGCGGGTCGATGTAAATCATCTTCACCTTCCCCAGATAATATTGATATCGTTATTCCAGTGTTACGTTTCGAAATTGTACTGCAAAGATAGCAAATAGCCTATAAATAGCCTCAGGGTTATGGAACTAAGATGAAAAAAAAAAAAACATTGATATGAGATACATCTGTTCTTCTAATTTCGCAAAATGAGGGCTATTTTCTTCTCATTGTGTCAATGATTTCCTCTCCATCTTGTGAAATCGTCTTCGCATCGTTGGAGAAAAAACTTCCCACGTTTTCCAAAAAACGTGGGAGATTTTCAAAATTTCGTGGGAGATTTTCCGAAAAAAGTCCATCGTTTTTTGAGAAACGACGGACTTTTTTTAGACGTTAGACGCATTTTAGACATTAGCCATTAGATGTTAGCAATTAGACGTTAGACGTTAGAGCCCTGCGGAGATGAGTCCAACCGCGCGAGCCCGAGGCGAGCGTAACGAAGTGAAGACGAAGCCGAGCATAAAAGGGTCTGTGACCCCGAGCATAAAAGGGTCTGTGACCCTCTAACGTCTACCCTCTAATATCTAACGTCTATCTCCCTTTCTGCTCGACATTTGTTACTTCCTTTGTCCGTGTGCCGACGATGGGTAGAAACGCACAAAACCACAATACCCACCAAATCAGAAACCATATCTGCGGTGAGCGTACAGAATTCTCTTCTACCTCCCACTCCCCACTCCTCATCAATATCAATCAGCTAAGACTTCCTTATGTCATCCTATATGGAACACTAATGATGAGAGAATGAGCCACTTAGAACTGCCACATCACATTGAGCATCATATAGGGCGGAAGGGTTCGTTGCCAACGTTCCGACCAAGTCGTGGCCGTGAATTGACGCTCTATGTTGTGGATTTGATGCAACAAATCATAGGCTTCTAGCCGTATGTTCCAATGCTTGCCCAAAGAGCCCAATGTCCCATGGCATCAAGCTGGCGGTTGTAGCCAGCCTCTAACGCCAGAAGATAGTCGCCACTCACCTGGACTTTGTAGTGCTGGGCAACGATGGCTAGACACGCAGGTCCGCAGTCCATGGCATCACGTTGGAGAAGTGGTTGCATAAGACAAAGAGAGACAATGAAAAAGGCTAGCATGGCCAACGAACGCTCTGAAGCCTCGTTGACCATGCTGTGAGGAAAAATTAAGAAAACAAAGAATAGCTAGTCCTTATAAGGCAGTAGTTGGAGCTGATTGCCTAACAACGATTGGATGTCTAGGGGAAGTGGCAGTGTGTATTTCGAGAGATCGATGTTTTCTGTCGCAGCGCGTCCGCGGAGAGAGTGAGGAATGTCATACCAATCTGTGTCGAAATCTAGCTTTTTGTAATCCGCTTTGCTCAATCGTTGGCGTTCGAAGACTACAATCTCGTGGATGGCTGTGAGAGGTACGCGAGTGGGATACTTTTTTGTCCAAGTGTCGCGCTGCAGCAACCAACGATAGCTTTGCATATCATAGACACGCAGGCGTGCGGTGTCCACAGATGCTGGGAAACGCTCCTCGAGGGTGTGGAGATTGAACTTAATGGATCGGCCGAAAAGGTGACGCGTTGCGGTGTCTTTGGGAGTGAGTAGATTGACCTTTGCAACATAGGCTCTTTGACTTGGGTCGAAAGTGAGTGCACCTAGTGGTTCGCGAGTTTTCTTTTTGAGAATGAGTTTCTCCTCTCCCAATTGTTGCATCAAGAAATAGGCATTATTAGTTGAGATATGTTGTGCACTCACCCAATCCAATAGGCCGTTGTCATCCACTTCTACCTTGCTTCGGTTGAGATTGTTCTCACGAATGCGCGCTTTGTCTTTGTAAGCATCTAGTTTAAGTACACGATATTCCAACTTATTGCCCTTGCCATTGACGTAAAAGTCCAAGACGGCATCCACGAAGTTCACAGGAATGCTGTCTACATACTGATAAGAACGCACGACAGCGCGCAATCTGTAGTAGTCTGCAGCCTTTGTCGTGACTTCCGTTGGGGCAATGTTGTAATCGCGTGGGACGAGGCGAACGGTATCTGCGACAGGTGCAGCCAAAGGTTGGTAGGACAAGTGCGAGAAGCTCAGCTTTTTGAACTGAGAAGTGGAGAGAAAGAGGCCGTTTTTGGGAGTAATCCCCAAAACTTTCCCTAATTGTGCATCGGTAACGACTACGTTTTCAATAGGAAGTAGCGTTGTTGCATCAATCACATGGACTTTGCGCTGCGCTGAAAGGCTGAGAGAGTAGAGAGTGCAGAGAGAATATATGAGTAATCGGAACATAGATAGAAGTGTTTTAAGAATAGCCCCAGAGAAGTGTAAGCTACTCTGGGGCTGACCTAGGATTTACCACCAAGGTACACGAATCTTGAGAGTAAAGATGCGGATGTAACCGTTATGGCGTATACCGTCATCAACTCCTCCAATGCCGAAGATAGATATTCCTACCTCATCTTCTTTTCTGCCACCCTTGATGGCAGAAAGCTCTTGATTGTTGAGTTTTTCCATACGTTGAATGTTTGGAATGAATACTAGATGAAAAGGATATAACAAAAAAAGTAAATCCTTTCGATGACAAAAAAATAAGACAAAAAAACAGACAGCCAAATAATCAAGAGAAAAAAATTGAAAGAATGAGTGATATTTTTCGCAGAAGGGTAGAGTCAACGAGCAAGTGCAAATTTAGTTAATTCTTTTGTAGAACTCAACTTTCGGGGTAGAAAAAAATTGAGTTTCTGTCGTGGTGTAGAGTCAACCAGCAAGCGCAAAAATACAATAGTTTTTTGTAATGGGAGTTCTTGTCGAGTTCCTGTTTTGTCTAACTCTCTCTTGAGAAGTTCCTTCTGCCGTCTGCAATGGGAGTGAGAGTGTTGGATAGTCGGAGAAATCTCCAAAAATGTCGGAGAATCTAGAATAAAGGTGTGAGATTTTTCCGAAAATGTCCGACTTTTTCTCTGAAATGTCGGAAGTTTTAGAGGTTAGTCATTAGACATTAGATTTTAGACGTTAGCAATTAGACATTAGATAAAATAAATCCCCACTCACCTGCTAGAGAGGAGTGGGGATTTCCTAGACGTTAGAGATTAGACGTTAGAGCCCTGCGGAGATGAGTCCAACCGCGCGAGCCTTCTAACTTCTAACCTCTAACGTCTAACGTCTAAAATGGGTCTGTGCCCCTCTAACGTCTAACGTCTAAAACGGGTCTGCGACCCTCTATTTTCTAACTTCTAAAACGCCATTGACGATGTAGACGCCAGCGGGGAGGTGTTGGAGTTTGCCATCCACGCGTTTGCCTTGGAGCGTGTAGATGCCCTTCGCCTTGCGCGCGTTGAGGACAGTGCGGGAGAGGGCAGTGGGACCCACCTTGCTGAAATAGCCTTCATGATTTGCCATCGAAACGTCCGTTTTGCTCGCATCATACTTCACGGCGCCTTGGAGAGCATCGCAGTTAGTGAACATATCGGTGGATGTTTTGCAGTTCCAAGCGCCAGAGCTATAGATGGTGGTGAGGGCTGAGCAGTTGTAGAACATTTCTGCTATGTCGGTGACCTTGCTCATGTCCCAAGAGGAGAGATCGAGCACTTTCAAACTCACGCAGTTGACAAACATGGAAAATGCCTCTTCTACGTTGGAGGTGTTGAGATTTTCAAGTCCTTCGATGGTTTCGAGGGCTTGACAGTTGTAGAACCAACTTCCGATGCTGGTGGGGAGATAGTCTTTGAAGGAGGCGTCAAACTTCGCTTTTTTGACCCAAGTGTTGGCTTCTTTCGAAGTGCCAGCCCACGCGGGATAGCCATAGCCGCCTTCTTCATCCGATTGGGTTTCGTCGATGGGCAATACCGTGCCCTCATGGTTTAAGATGTTTGCGTCGTAATAGAATGTCAAGGTGGTTTCATCTTCGCTCAGCACCACGTAGGCTTCTTTTTCTTGTGCCTTTGCGCTTAAGGGAGCGGCAAAGAGGGTGCAGAGGAGCACAATGAAGGTTGCACCAAGTGCGCGAAAAGTAGAGTTGAATCTCATAAAGTGGTTCCCCTATTACCTCCTTTCCTGGGAGCTGCCAAATGGGACTGCGGGCAGTTGTTATGGGTTCTGTTGGTGATGCGGAAGGTGTTATCCTTTTCTCTGCCACAAAGTTAAGGGTTATTTGGGATAAACAAAAATAAATGGAGGGGAAATAGAGGTTAGACGTTAGAATTTAGACGTTAGGGGTCACGGACCCTTTTTAGCTCGGGGTCGCAGACCCCTTCTGCTCGCCACGGAGTGGCTCGATTCCTAGGAGAACTAGTCTTTCTAGAGATTCGAGTCCAACCGCGCTAGCCTTCTAATGTCTAACGTCTAACCTCTAACGTCTAATGCCTAATCAAAAAAAATGATTACCTTTGCAATATCATGCAGTTTGCGCTTAGAAATCTCACCTTCGGGCATCGAGGAAAGCCCTTGTTGCCACCGCTCACCCTCACTCTCGAGTCGGGGCAGTTGGTGGCATTGATCGGACGCAATGGAAGTGGGAAATCCACCCTCCTCCAAACCCTTGCCGGACTGCTGCCTTCCCTCGCAGGACAGATGATGATAAAAAGTTCGGGACGTCATTGCCCCGAACCCACTTTGCACGCTGGCGCACACTCCATTGTGGGCAAAGTTCAGCAGAGTGGGGTACAACCACTTTGTGAAGAGTCGAGCAGTGGAGCGACGACGCAAGAGGAATGGAACATCGATTTCTCCTCGCTCTCGCCGGCTGAGCGTGCACGATGGGTGAGCATCATATTGCCCACTACACCCGAAATTCCGCCCCTCACCGTGCTGGAAGTCGTGCAACTGGGACGTTTGCCCCATCGTCATGCCTCTCTCTCACAAAGAGACGAAACCGCTTTTGTGGATAGTGTGCTGCCTCGTCATGCCTCTCTTGCACAAAGGGACGCAACTACTTTTGTGGACAGTGTGCTGCATCGTTGCGGCATTGCCCATCTGGCATCTCGCCCCATGCACGCCCTCTCCGATGGTCAGCGACAGCGCGTGATGTTGGCGCGCGCTGTGGCACAAGACACGCCCATCATGCTCCTCGACGAACCCACCAATTTCCTCGATTTCCAAGCAACCCAAGAGGTGTTTCAGCTCCTCCACCAGTTGGCACACGAAGAACAAAAGCTCGTCATCATCGCCACCCACCACCTCGATTGGGCGCAACACCATGCCCATCCAGTCTTGCAGCTCTAGAATCTCTAGAATAACTAGAACCTCTAGCCCCTCTAGTCCAACCGCGCAGCCCGAGCTCCGCTTGTCGGGACGAGCGGTGGTTAATGCCCTCTATCATCGCGACTACCAAGAGTATGAAGCTGTCGAAATTAGTGTACAACCTCACGAAATTTCCATATTAAGTTACTCTGGTCCAGATCGTAGTATATCTGCAGATGCCCTTAAGTCTGCTCAATATCTACAAGCACGCCGCTATCGCAATAGACGATTAGGCGATTTTCTTAAAGAATTGAAGCTCTCAGAGGGACGCGCCACAGGTATTCCCACCATCCAAGATGAGTTGAAACGAAATGGATCGCCTAAAGCCATCATTGAGACCGATCAAGATAGAAGTTTTTTCTTGATTCGCATTCCGTGTCATTCTGATTTTATCCATTATGATACAGTAAATGATACAGTAAATGATACAGTAAATGATATAGTAAATGATACAGTAAAACAGAGATTGGCGAAGATGCTTCAACTGCTCATACAAAACCCAAGCCTCTCTAAAAAACAATTAGCTTTGGAGCTTGGAGTTTCTGTGCCAACCATCTCCCGAGATCTATCTTTACTAATAGAATATCAGATGATTGTACGAGAAGGTTCCGATAGAAAAGGGAAATGGGTGTTTCTTTCAAAATCTGTCCAAACGTAGGTGTAGTGTGGTTGGAATAGGATTATGGTCAATATATACTTTCTTCGTTTGATGCCTCTTTTGTATCACTGCGATACTATAAAATGATATGATAAAAACTGGCGATGCTGTAAGGGCGGATAAAATGCTCTAAAGTCCGAAAAAGCTTATGATGATAGCTTATATTGATAGCTTATGATGATAGCTTATGATGATAGCTTATGATGACAGCTTATATTGACAGCTTCTAGCCCCTCTAGAATCTATAGCCCAACCGCGCTAGCCCTCTAACGTCTAACGTCTAAAACGGGTCCGTGACCCTCTAACGTCTAAAATGATAGTTTGTATTGCTGAGAAGCCCTCCGTAGCCGCCGACATCGCCAAAATCATCGGCGCAACGCACCACCACAGGGTGGGGCGCAATGCCGGTTACTACGAAGGCAACGGATATCAAGTCACGTGGACCTTTGGACACCTCTGCGAACTCAAAAATCCCGAAGAATATTCCCCCTACTGGAAAGCCTGGTCGCTCGCAGCCCTCCCCATGGTGCCCGAGCGGTTCGGCATACGACTCAAAGAAGGCGTGGAAGAACAGTTCCACGTCATCGAACAACTCTTTGCCAAAGCCGAGCGAATCATCAACTGCGGTGACGCCGGGCAGGAGGGAGAACTCATACAGCGATGGGTGATGCAGAAAGCTGGTGCCACCTGTCCTGTCGAGCGACTCTGGATTTCCTCCATGACCGAAGAAGCCATCCGCGAAGGATTTGCACGGCTGCGCCCCCAAAGCGACTATCAAGGGCTCTATGAAGCCGGACTCTGCCGCGCCATCGGCGACTGGCTCCTGGGCATGAATGCCACTCGCCTCTACACCCTCAAATATGGCGACAACAATCGCCGTCGCGGCGCGCAACCCCTCTCCATCGGGCGCGTGCAAACCCCCACCCTCGCCATGATTGTGGAGCGACAACACGAGATTCAAAACTTCCAACCCGAACCCTACTGGGTGCTCTCCACCATCTATCGCGATGTCACCTTCACCGCCCGCCTTGAAGCCGACGACGAGGACGACAAACCCCAACCAACGACGAGACGGAGGGAAAATCCCCTGCCAACAAGTCGCTCTCCAAACGAGGATTCACTAATCGCGAGGAGGCGGAGGCTGCGCTCAAAGCCATCGAAGGTACGCCCTTCACCGTGCAGAAGGTGACGCAAAAGAAGGGCACGGAAGCTCCCCCGCGACTCTTCGACCTCACTAGCCTGCAGGTGGAGTGCAACAAGAAGTTTGGCTATGGTGCCGACCTCACCTTGCAACTCATTCAGCAGCTCTACGAAAACAAATTTACCACCTATCCGCGTGTAGACACCACCTATCTGCCCGACGACATGTACGACCGTTGCCCTGCCATCCTCAAGGGCATTCGCGATTATCACGTGGGGCGCACACAACCGCTCACACAGTGGCTCGAACCCCTGCGCCATGCTCCCTTGCGCAAGTCGAAAAAGGTGTTTGACAACGCCAAAATCACCGATCACCACGCCATCATCCCCACTGGGGTGTTGCCGCAAGGGCTCACCGATGTGCAGCGCAATGTCTACGACCTCATCGTGCAACGCTTCGTTGCCGTGTTCTATCCCGACTGCCGATTTGCCACCACCACCGTCGATGGTGAGGCGGCTGGCATCCCCTTCCGCGCCAGTGGCAAGGTGATTGTCGAAGAAGGTTGGCGCGTGCTCTTCCCCAAGGCGAATGCTGCCCGAGAGGGTGGGGCAAATGCCGCTTCTTCTTCCTCCTCCGCTGCAGCAGGCGAGGGTGGGGCAACACCGCAAGCGGGCAATGCTGGGGCGCAACGCTCGGACGATGAGCGCACCTTGCCGCCTTTCCAGAAGGGAGAAACTGGTCCTCACACGCCCACGCTCACGCAGAAGGAGACGACTCCGCCCAAACCCTTCACCGAAGCCACGCTGCTCCGCGCCATGGAAACCGCTGGTCGCAATGTCGATGACGAAGAACTCCGCGAGGCGATGAAGGAAAACGGCATCGGTCGTCCGTCCACGCGTGCTGCCATCATCCAAACGCTCTACAAGCGCGGCTACATCCGTCTGCAGCGCAAGAGTTTGGAAGCCACTCCCACGGGCGTTGCCCTCATCGGGTTGATTCAGGAAGAACTCCTCAAGAGTGCGGAACTCACAGGCATCTGGGAAAATAAGTTGCGCCAGATTGAGCACCACACCTACAGCGCGCAGCAGTTTATGGCGGAACTCAAGCAGATGGTTTCAGAACTCGTGCACACGGTGCTGTGCGATAACACCAACCGCCGTGTGGAGCAGGCTTCTGCGCCTTCTGGAAATGCTTCCTCTGCTGGAAAATCCTCTGCAAAACAAGGCACATCTTCTCCCTCAGCTCCTTCTTCCCCTGCTGGAAATGCGTCATCTTCTGCTGGAAATGCCACATCTTCTCCCGAAACAGCAACGGAGAAGCCAAGCCGAAGCGCAAAATCATCCGTGCCGGCAGCAAATGCCCCCAATGTGGCGAAGGCAAAGTCATCAAGGGCCACACTGCCTACGGCTGCTCCCGCTGGAAAGAAGGCTGCAACTGGAGAAAGCCGTTTTAGGGGTCGCAGACCCTTCTATGCTCGCCCCGACAAGCGTGGCTCGGTTCTTCTAGAGCTTCTAGCCCTTCTAGATTTTCTAGTCCCCTAGTCCAACTGTGCTAGCCTTCTAATGTCTAACGTCTAATCTCTATTTCAGACATTAGAAGGCTAGCGCGGTTGGACATCTTCTCTGTTGGGGTTCTAATCACCTTTTTTTAGATATTTTTTAGAGGGGGCAATGTTTTCGCCCACCCTCCATTTACCTTTGCAGCATTATTCGTCTAATATCTGAATAAATGGTCTATATAGTAAATTAGATAAAAAGATAAATAACAAAATGGACAAACAAATACCCCAACTGCTGTCAAAACTTAGTCGTCTTGTTGCAGGAGAAAAAAACAAACAAGAAGAAAAACGAAATAGAGGTGAAGCATTCAATGTGTTCTCCCTCTTGAAAATGGAAAGTAATGAAACGGCAACACACTCCGCCATCCTCGCAGAACTTTTGAATCCTCATGGCAGTCATGGATGCGGGAGTGCATTCCTTTCAGCATTTTTACGCCAAGTAGCTCTAGAGGTTGATCTTTCTCTGATAAATCTGGAGGAAGCTGAGATAGAAGTTGAGAAATTCATAGGCTGCAAGAATGAAGAAGCAACAGAAGGTGGACGTATTGATATAACTATCAATCTTGGCAACAGACTCTTTATCATAGAGAATAAGATTTATGCTCAAGACCAAATACATCAATTGCTTCGCTATGACAACTATGCCAAAAGTTCTTGCAAGGAATACAAACTGTTTTATCTAACCTTGGACGGTAAGGATGCCAGTGAAGCATCAACAACCGATGCGCAAGGAAATGAAGCAAAATATACCTCCTTGTCCTATAAAGAGCACATTCTTATGTGGCTTGACCAATGTGTAAGAATTGCCTTCAACAAGCCACTTGTCAGAGAAACCCTCGTACAATATATAGAAATAATCAAGAAATTAACTCATCAAGACATGGATACAAACTTTTCAGAAGAGGTCGTTGGTGCTGCCCTTGACAATATTGATGCAGCTTGGGCTCTCATTGCCAACCAAGAACAGATTAAGCAAGCCTTTTGGGAGAAAAATATCTTTGCACCCCTAAAACAGCTTGTGGCAGATAAGGGACTCCGTTATGCTTTATGGAGAGAGGCACCAGAGGACAATAATATGATTGTCCTGCAAAAAGAGGGATGGACAGGTTGGATTCTAATCGATTCTAATCATAGTTCTCTTTGGAAGAATATGTCTATTGGCATCACTTTCAAGAAGCAAACGAAGATTCAGGAAAAACTTGAATGTCTGAGTGATCCTGATTCAAGTGGCGGATGGTGGCCATATGGTCGCACAGTACTTCCTATGGACCTACGGAACTGGACGGACTTTGAAACTTTTGGCAATACAGAGAAATGCAAAAACATTATAAGTTGGCTTGACCAAAAAATAGATGAGATTGTGTCTGAGGTTGAGAATAAACGAATAATGGAAAAAGAAGGATGATGTGCTTCATCAACCAGGGCGTTTCATGAAGGCTTTCTTTTGTCTCTCTAGAGTTTCTAGAGCTTCTAGTCGCTCTAACTCTTCTAGAGCATCTAGTCTTCTTGCCCAACCGCGCTAGCCCGAGCCACTCCGTGGCGAGCATAAAAGGGTCTGCGACCCTCTAACGTCTAAATAATATGTCAGCAAATCTCATCGCAAGATATTTATGGGAAGTCAATGCCCTCGCCCAAACGAGGAGTGGACTCTCTTTGGAAGAACTCAACCAACAATGGGTCAACAGTTATCTCTACGATGACAAAGACATCCCTCGTAAGACTTGGTGGGAGCATCGCCAGCAAATCGGCATACAATTTGGGATTAACATAGAATATAATAAACAGACCAACCGCTATTATATTCAGTCGAAAGAAGAAATCAACCATCCTGCCCTTCAAGAATGGTTGCTCAATAATTTTGCCGTTAGCCACATGCTTGTGCAAGGTAAAGCCTGCGTCATCGCATCCTTTGTGAACACGTACCCTCAGGCTATGAATATCTCACGGAAATCATTCAATCCATGCGCGAGAGCAAATGCTTGACCTTAACCTATCAAAGTTTTTGGGAAACGGAAGCCCAGAAGATAACGGTAGAACCTTATTTCGTCAAAGTGTTCAAACAGCGTTGGTATCTTGGTGCCTACTCTCCTGACAAAGACGGATTGCGCATTTATGCCCTTGACCGCATACAAGACTTGCACATCACTGACCAAAAGTTCAAAATGCCCAAAGACTTCGATGCAGAAGAAGTCTTTGCCACAGCCTATGGCATTGTCGTTGATCAAGAGAAAAAGGTGGAACGCATAGAAATCAATGTGTATAACCACCAGGCAAATTATTTCCGTTCGCTTCCCTTGCATCCTTCGCAAAAGGAGATTGAAAGCTCAGAAGATGGCACGGTCTTTGAATATCACCTGCAACCCACCTACGACTTTATCCAGGAACTTCTGCTGCATGGTCCCGATGTGGAAGTGATCCACCCCAACAGCCTGCGACAAATCATGAAACAACGCATAGCAGAGATGGCAGAATTATATCAATAAGGTCAAATCGGTTCAGCATCTAATGAACGATTTTGGGAATATTTTTTAGTGTGCAAGGTTTTCGCCCACCCTCCATTTACCTTTGCAGCATCATTCAAAGCATAAACAGCGATGATGAGCTGCAAAGTATTGAAAATCAAAATATCCCACAATCATGTCACAACCTACTGCTTACGTCTTCCGCAGTGCCGAAGACACCCTCACCTTCTGCTACGACGCAGCCCGCGAGTCTCGCAATGGCGACACTTGGCACATTCCTCAAACCTTAGAAGACACTGCTCCTTGGGCAATGGAAGAGATAAAGAAAATCGTCATCGACCCCTCTTTCGCAGACCATCGTCCCACCTCCACTGCAAGGTGGTTTAGACATTTTGGTAATCTCACCACCATCGAAGGGCTCGAACATCTCAACACCTCCTGTGTCACTGACATGAGCCAAATGTTCGAGTATAGCAACGTTTTGACCACCCTCGACTTGTCCCATTTCGACACCTCCTGGGTGGAAAATATGGACCATATGTTCTGTCGTTGCAAATCTCTGACCACGCTCGACTTGTCCCATTTCGACACCTCCAAGGTGGAAAATATGAGCTCCATGTTCTCCGGTTGCTATGCCTTGACCTCCCTCGATGTGTCTGGTTTTGACACCTCCAGTGTCACCAACATGAGCGACATGTTCTCTGGTTGCTACGCCTTGACTACCCTCGATTTGTCCCATTTCGACACCTCCAAAGTGACAGATATGAATAGAATGTTCTACTGTTGCGAATCGCTGACCACTCTTGACTTGTCCCATTTCGACACCTCTAATGTGACGAATATGAAGGACATGTTCTACTGTTGCTCTGCTCTGACCTCTCTCGATGTGTCCCATTTCGACACCTCCAAAGTGGAAGATATGAGCCGTATGTTCTTATACTGCGTCTCTCTGACCACGCTCGACTTGTCCCATTTCGACACCTCCAAGGTGAAAACCATGGTCTATATGTTCTGCAGTTGCTCATCTCTGACCTCCCTCGACTTGTCTCATTTCTACACCCCCTGTGTCACCGACATGAACTCCATGTTCTCCGCTTGCTCTGCTCTGACCACGCTCAACTTATCCCACTTCGACACCTCCAAGGTGGAAAACATGGACTATATGTTCTCCGGTTGCGAATCTCTGCTCTCTCTCGACCTTTCCCGTTTCGACACCTCTCAGGTGACAAACATGGGCTTTATGTTCCAAGAATGCACCTCTCTGACCTCGCTCGACCTTTCGCATTTCGATACCTCTAAGGTGAGATGGATGTGCAATATGTTCTGTTTATGTGAGTCTCTGACCACCCTCAACCTTTCGCATTTTGACACCTCCCAGATGGATGACATGTCCTCCGCGTTCTGCGGTTGCTCTGCTCTGACCTCCCTCGACCTTTCGCATTTCGACACCTCCAAGGTGGAACATATGAGCTGGATGTTCGAAGACTGCACCTCTCTGACCACGCTCGATTTGTCCCATTTCGATACCTCAATGGTTGAAGATATGAATGAAATGTTCAAAAACTGCACCTCTCTGACCACCCTCGACGTGTCCCATTTCAACACCTCCAAGGTGGAAGGTATGGAAAAGATGTTCTCCGGTTGCTCTGCTCTAACCTCTCTCGATCTTTCGCATTTCGACACCTCAATGGTGCGCAATATGTGCGACATGTTCTCCGGTTGCTCATCTTTGACCACCCTCGATGTCTCAAATTTCTGTGTCTACAAAATCACCTATAAGTCAGGAATGTTCGAAGGCTGCGATGCCCTCCAAGGGGTTGACTTCTCTAAATTCGCAGAATAACACAACGCGCTCGTCGTTCAAGAGTAGGAGGCTTCGGCTTCCTACTCTTTTTGCGCTGGTCTCTTTTGCTATTTGGGTCATAGACCCTTTTTTGCTCGGGGTCATAGAGCCTTTTTCGCTCGCCCCGACAAGCGGGGCTCGGTTCTTCTAGTTCTTCTAGCCCTCTAACGTCTAACCTCTAACGTCTAACCTCTAACGTCTAATGTCTAACGTCTAGTTCTTCTAGCCCTCTAACGTCTAAAACAAAATAAATCACTATATTTGCAGAAGAAGGTAATTAGACGTTAGAGCCATGCGGTGAAGATGTTTAACTGCGCTAGCCCTCTAACTTCTAACGTCTAATCTCTAACTTCTAAAATGCTCGAGCCACTTCGTGGCGAGCATAAAAGGGTCCGTGACCCTCTAACTTCTAACGTATAATCTCTAACCTCTAAAACGCCCGAGCCACTTCGTGGCGAGCATAAACGGGTCTGCGACCCTCTAACGTCTAAAGTCTAATGTCTAAATCTTCTCACTATTATTTGCCGCCATCGTGAGTGGCACTGTCGCAGCACAAAGTAGCACAGCGGCAACAGCAACGCCCCCAGCGGCAACAGTCGAAACGCACGCATATCCCAAGGACTATGTGCTCTATCCTCGTGTGCAGGTCATCGAAGAAGGCACCGGTACGTGGTGTGGATATTGCCCCCTTGGCATGGAAGCCCTCGAACGACTGCGCAAAGACGTCAAGAGCGTGCCCTTCGTCGTCATCGCCGTGCACCAAGCGCAGAGCGCCTATTCGTCCGAACCCATGCAGGTGCAGGACTATCGATTCCTCAGATTTGAAGGATTCCCCCAAGTGTGGCTCAACCGCAAGCAGCGTCTCGACATGTTCAACAACGAAATGAGTGCTGCCCTCTACAAACAACCCAAGAAGACGCCATTCAAGGTGGAGACAAAGGTGACGAAGACCGACACTTTCGACTACGACATCACCCTCACCACCACTCTAGGGTTCAACAGTCCCAACACCACGCTCCGCATGCAATACGTCCTCGTGGAAGACAAGGTGGGACCTTACATGCAGGCAAACTATGTGTCCAACTATGCGCAGTATTTCCCCAATTCGGCATGGTTGAATAAGCCCAATCCTGCGCAGACGCTCTACGATGATGTGGCACGATGGATTTATCCCGTGGGCGAAAGAGCGCAGCGCGAAGGCATTCTCCCCACTACGATGCAGCGCGGTATGCCGGTGAGCCAGACGTTTCACCTCTTCCTCCCTGGAATTGTGAAGAACCCTGAAAATGTCCACGTGGTGGGGCTCCTCATCGACACGCAGACCAACGAAATCCTCAATGCCGATGCGCAAAAGCTCCCCACGGTGGTGGGCACTTCCACTGCTGTGACTCCCCCTCGCTCCTTCCGCTCCCTCCGACAGCGATGCTCCGCACTACGACCTCTCCGGACGACGCATCTCGCCCTCACAACCAGGACTCCATATCGTCAAAGGGAAATTAGAGGTTAGACGTTAGAGGGGCATAGACGTTAGAATTTAGACGTTAGACGTTAGAACCATGCGGCGATGAGCATCTATAACTGTCCAACCGCGCTAGCCCTCTAACGTCTAAATTCTAACGTCTAATGTCTAACGTCTAACGTCTAAAACGGGTCCGCGACCCTCTAACGTCTAATGTCTAACGTCTAATCCATGTCCAAACCTATCTATTCGCAAGCATCCTCGCAATGGCTTGCATCGCCACCGCCTGCAAACCTTTGGCAAAGATGACCGAAACATCAGGCAAGAGAGAAGGCGCATCCAGTAAACCGCTAGCCGCATCTACCCTCCGTCTGCAACCCTCTGCGAAGACCACCGATGCAGCCCTCAAGAGCATCAAGAGATTGAGCCACGAGGTAGACCCCATGATCGGCACAGACTGGGTGGGCAACACCTATCCTGGTGCGGCAACCCCCTTCGGCATGGTGCAACTCAGTCCCGACAACGGCATCCCAGGGTGGGACCGCATCGCCGGTTACTACTATCCCGACAGCACCATTGCCGGATTTAGCCACACCCACCTCAGTGGCACAGGAGCAGGCGACATGTACGACATCTCCTTCTTGCCCACCATCGCCCCCGTGCTCACCGCTGAGCCGCCCCTCGGTGTCCATGCCAAGTTTAGCCACGACCAAGAAAAGGCGCACGCAGGCTACTACTCCGTGCTGCTCCGCCCCTACAACATCCGCGTGGAACTCACTGCCACGCCACGAGTGGGCGTGCAACGCTACACCTTCCTCCAAAGTTCCGACTCCGCTTGCATCACCCTCGACCTCAACAAGGCGATGAACTGGGACCGATGCACCGACAGCAAGATAGAGGTGGTGGCGAACGACGAACTCCAAGGTTACCGGCACTCCGACGGATGGGCGCGCAATCAGCAACTCTACTTCTACACCCGCCTCTCACGACCTGCCGACAGCATCACGATCGAGCGCATCTCCCTCAAAGACGAACCCGCGCACCATCAGGGCTATGTGGCAAAACTCCACTATCGCGTGAAGGCTGGCGACCAAATCGTCCTCACCACCGCACTCTCTGGCGTGGATGCGCAAGGGGCGAAGGGCAATCATCGCGCAGAAGCCCAAGATTTCGACTTCGCTCGCTACCACCGTGAGGCACGTGCTTTGTGGGAATCGCGCCTTGAGCGTGTGCATCTCGTGGGCGCCACAGCGGCACAGCGGCGCATCTTCTACACCGCCCTCTATCATGCCCACCTCTGTCCCACGTTGTATAGCGACGTCGATGGCAGATACCTCGGGGCAGACCGCCAAGTGCATCGGTTGGCAGAGGGGGCAAAAGCACTACAGCACCTTCTCTCTGTGGGACACCTACCGCGCTGCTCATCCGCTCTACAACCTCCTCGCACCTGCCGACAACAGAGACATGGTGCAGTCGATGGTGGACTTTGGAGCGCAAAACCAAGGTCACCTGCCCGTGTGGAACATGTTTGCCAGCGAAACGGACATGATGATCGGTTATCACTCCGTGCCCGTCATCGTGGAAGCCATCTTGCGTGGAGTTTACCAGCCTGCCGATGCGCAACAACTCACGCGCCTGCTGCGCTCCACTGCCGAACGCTGGGACTATCGCGGGCTAGGCGACTACGACACGTTGGGCTATGTGCCTGCCGACAAGCACGAGGAGAGTTTGAGCAAAACCCTGGAATATGCCTATGACGATGCTGCCATCGCAGCGTGGGGCAAGCACATCGGCGACAGCGCGCTCCATCGCGACTATCTGCGCCGCGCCCAGAGTTATGCTCACCTGTGGGACAAGGCGACGGGCTTCTTCCGCCCTCGCCTGAGCGATGGGACATTCAAGGCGGATTTCGACCCCTTCGCCTATACGAAGGACATCACCGAGAGCAATGCTTATCAATATCTCATGAGCGTGCAGCACGATGTGGAGGGACTGAAGGCGAGAATGGGCGGTGCGGAAGGCTTGGCGCAACGTCTGGACGAGTTTTTCTCTGCCGAAACGCCGAAGCACGTGGCGTTGCCCATCTTCTCCACGGGGATGATCGGGCAGTATGCGCACGGCAACGAACCGGGACATCACGTGATTTTCCTCTACAATGCCGCGCGCCAACCTTGGCGCACTGCAGAACTCTCGCGCAGGGTGTGCCAGAAGCTCTACACCGACCGCCCCGATGGGCTGTGTGGCAATGAGGACTGCGGTCAGATGTCGGCTTGGTATGCCTTTGCTGCCATGGGTTTCTACCCCGTAGATCCTGTGCAGGGACACTACGAACTGACGTCGCCGCTCTGGCGCGAGAGCCGCATTGCGTTGCCCAATGGCAAGGTGTTTACCCTTACTGCCGAAGGACTTTCCGATGAGAATTGCTACATCAAGTCGGTCACTGTCAACGGACAACCTTACACGAAGAGTTTCTTGACCTACGACCTCATCCTCTCGGGCGCAAAGGTGACCCTCGAAATGACCAACCAGCGCGGCATTTGTTGGTACTGATTTAGATGTTAGAGATTAGACGTTAGACGTTAGAGGGGAATAAAGATTAGAATTTAGAGGTTAGAGGGTCGCAGACCCATTTTCGCTCGGGGTCACAGACCCTTTTTCGCTCGCCCCGACAAGCGTGGCTCGGGCTCTGCTTAGACGTTAGAGATTAGAATTTAGACGTTAGAGATTAGACGTTAGACGTTAGAACCATGCGGCGATGAGTGTCTATAACTGTCCAACCGCGCTAGCCCTCTAACGTCTAATGTCTATCACTGATATAAAGGTGTTACCACAAAAAGACAAAGTAAAAACACCACAAAAAGACAAAGTGAAATGCCACAAAAACGCAAAGTCTCTTGCTTCGATGCGGCAAAGAGTCCAACCGCGCTAGCCCGAGGCAAGCGAAACGCAGTGCAGCCGCAGCCGAGCACAAAAAGAGCTGCGACCTTAGAAAAACGTGATAAAATGATGTAGATAAAAAAATAAAGACTTACTTTTTGTAGCACATCCCCCTTAGGTGAAAAAAACTAAGGCTCGCCACTTCAGAAATGGGGTGGCTTATTTTTTTAGTTTTCAAATCACAAGGACTTCGTGGCAAGCGGAACGCAGTGCAGCCGCAGCCGAGCGAAAAAGGGTCTGTGATTCTCTAACCTCAATTTCTGCTCCAAAAAATTGTTGATATTTGAGGAAGTTAGTATTTTTGCACTACTAGAACCCGCCAAGCCTCTCAACGATGCTCAAATGTGCGGGTCAATTTTTTTAGACCCATGAATACTAGAAATACTATGGACAAGAAGAGTATATTGCAATACAAATAGGACTTTGACAGCATAGTTCGATATGCCCAAAGCGATGATGACAAAGAAGAAATCGAGGTATGGTATGCACGCGAATTGCAAACCGTATTGGGCTATGCCCGTTGGGAGAACTTCGTTGTTGCCATACGTCGGGCAGTCGATTCGTGTAAGTCGCAGGGTGTCAATGTAAAGCACCATTTTCGTGAGGTTACGAAAATGGTGCAATCGGCAGTAGTTCCAAGCGTGGTATCCCTGATTTCGTGCTTACTCGCTATGCTTGTTATCTCATCGCTCAAAACGGAGACCCCAAGAAAGAAGAAATAGCTTTCGCGCAAAGTTGCCACAAAAACACAAAGTGAAACACCACAAAAACACAAAGTCTCTTGCTTCGATGCGGCAATGAGTCCAACCGCGCAGCCCGAGCCACTTCGTGGCGAGCATAAAAGGGTCTGCGACCCCGAGCATAAAAGGGTCCGCGACCCCTAACGTCTAATCTCTAACGTCTAACGTCTAAAACGGGTCTGCGACCCCTAGCGACTAGAAAACAGTCCAATCAGAGTGGAGAGTTGTTCCAATTTTTGGTCAATCAGCGAGAGGCGGCAGTCCAGTTGTTCGCGCTCACTGTCGTTCACTTCAAGATAAGAAGCACGGTTGTTCGTATACAACTGTTGCGCAGCCGACACCGCACGCGTCAGCGCAGCATATTGTTCACGTTTGTGACCCTCCACCAAAGACAAATGCTCCAGTTTGGAGAGCGCAGCGTGCGTCTCCACGAAAGCCCCCAAAAGCGTTTTTCTCATAGTTGTAAAGCGCGTTCAGTTGCTGCGCATCCGCCTGAGCAAACTGCGCACGAATCGCTCGCTTGTTGATCAGCGGAGCCGTCAGAGTGCCCAGCGCGTTCCACACCAGCGACTCCGGCAGGCGCACCAAATACTTCGGGTTGAAAGCGTTCACCCCCAAAGCAGCCGACACATTCAGTTGCGGCAAAAACTCCTTACGCGCCGTTTCCACATCCCATTTCGCAGCCGCCAATTCGTGTTCCGCCTGCACCACGTCAGCCCTCGCCAACAAACGCTCCACTGCCAAAGCCCCCTCAGCAGAAGGCAAAGGCAATGCCGCAAAATCTTTCGGTTGGCGCACAATAGCCTGTGGCAAACGCCCCAAGAGCAAGTTCAGCGCGTGCTCTCGATCAGCAATCTCCTCGCGCAGCCCACATCCTCCGCTTCCCCCTTCGCCACCTCAGCAGCAAATTTCTCCACCGCCAGTTGCGTACCAGCGTCCGCCTCCTTTTGAATCTTCGCCAGTTGCACCGCCTTCTTTTGCAGCGCAACATATTGCAGCATCACCTCCCGTTTTTCGTCCAGCGCCAAGAGCGCGTAGTAGTTTTCCACCACCTCAGCCACCAGTTTATTCCTCACTGCCCGTTGTCCAGCTTCCGAAGCCAGATAGCGTTCCACTGCCGCCTTTTTTTGTCGCTTTGCAGTTTGTGCCAAAGGTCGATCGTCCAATCCAGTTGCACCCCCGGTGCCCAGTCCGGAATCACCGTCGGCACGTTGTGACCAGGCGTCATCTCCGTCGACGCATTGCCAGCCCCTTCGGCGGTGTAGCGTCCCACCTTCGAGAGCCCCAGTCCCATTTGCCCGAGAGCACAGGGCGCAAAGCCCCCTCTTTCGCCAAGATGGCACTTTTGGCAATCGCCAAATCCTGCACCGCCATTTTCACATCGCGATTGTTCGCCAAAGCCGTGTCGATAAGCGTTTGGAGCGTGGTGTCGTCAAAGCGTTTCCACCACAGCAGCGTGTCCTGCGTGGCGTGGTGCGCAGAGTCCCCTTTGAGCAATCTCTCTTTCAAATCAGACTTCACCACAGTGGCTTGCGGCGTCTGGCAAGCCCCAAAGCCCAGCAAAACCACCGCAGCGCACACTGCCACATTTATCTTATTTCTTTTCATCGTCGTCATCTTCTTGAACGTTTTGAGCATCATCTTGCGCTGAATTGTCTTGTGCAGAATCATCTTGCGTGAAATCATCTTGTGTGAAATCCTCCTGAGCGTCCTCTTGCATTGCATCCTCTTGGGCAAAACCCTCAGACGCTTGTGCCAAATGCTGTCTATTCAATTCCTCCACCGAGAGTTCTTCTAGGAAAAACACCTCATCACCCCCAGCACTCGTGGCTCTCTTCTTCCGATAAGCCACATCCTTCTCCTCGCTCAGCGGTTTCTCCTTTTGGTAATGCACCAGTTTGTCCGTCATCCCAGCAAAGATGTAATACAGTCCCGGAATCAACACCAGTCCGCCCAGCGTACCGAGGAGCATACCCCCCACAGCTGCCGTACCGATGGTGCGGTTGCCAATGGCACCGGCTCCCGTGGCAAACACCAGCGGAATCAGTCCTGCCACGAAGGCAATGCTCGTCATCAAGATGGGACGGAAACGCGCCACCGCTGCCGAGATGGCAGCCTGCACAATGCTCTCTCCTGCATTCTTGCGCTGCACGGCATATTCCACCATCAGCACCGCATTCTTGCCCAGCAGCCCAATGAGCATCACCAGCGCAATCTGCGCATAGATGTTGTTTTCCAATCCACACATTTTCAAAAACAAGAACGCGCCCAAGATGCCCACCGGCAAGAAGATAATCACCGGCATGGGCAACAAGAAGTTCTCGTATTGCGCTGCCAAGATGAGATACACAAACACCAAGCACACCATAAAGATGATGATCGCCGTGTTGCCCTGTTCTGCCTCGTCTTTCGAGATACCTGCCCAGTCGTAGTCATAGCCCTTGGGCAGCGTGCGCTGTGCCACCTCTTCGATGGCGCGCAAAGCCTGACCGCTCGAATAACCCGCTGCTTGCGCTCCCGTCACCTCCGAAGAGTTGTAGAGATTGTGGCGCGTGATTTCGCTCATGCCATAAGTGCGCGACAGCGACATAAAGTCGGCATACGGCACCATCTCTCCGTCCTCGTTTTTTTCGTGTAGAGCCCCATCAGGTGTTCGGGGAAATCGCGATATTGCGGAGCCGCCTGCACAATCACCTTGTAAGGTTTGCCAAATCTGATGAAGCCCGTTTGATAGTCCGAGCCCACCAAAATCGACAGATTTCCAAAGCCTTTCCCGGCTGCACCCCTTTTTGCAAAGCCGCATTGTCGTCCACGTGGAGCATAAACTGCGGATAACTGGCGGAATAGAACGTGAAGGCATTGCCTATCTCGGGACGCTTGCGGAGTTCTTTCACAAAATCCTTGCTCACGCGCTCCATCTCGTGATAGTCATTCTTCCCCGTCTTGTCGAGCAGGCGGAGTTCAAAACCACTCGCCGCACCGTAGCCTGGGATTGAAGGCGGTTCAAAAAACTCGATGTTGGCTTGCGTGAGGGTCTTGCACTTCTCCTCCAAATCGCTGATAATCTCCTTGGCGGTGCGCTTGCGGTGCTTCCAGTCTTTGAGGTTGATCAAGCAACTGCCGGAGTTGGCACTCGTACCTTCCGAGAGGATTTCAAAACCTGCCAACGACGACACACTCTCCACCCCCTCTTCTTCCTTGGCAATCTTCAGAAAAGCCTGTGCAGCAGCGTTCGTGCGCTCTATCGTGGAGCCCGGAGGCGTTTCCACCACGGCATAAATCATCCCCTGGTCTTCTTGCGGAATGAAGCCTGCCGGCAAACCCAAGTTCACCCAGTAGGCGAGTCCGCAGCATGCCAATATCGCTCCGAGGGTCAAAGCCTTCATCCGCACCGTGCGGCGCACCACGCGCTCATAGCGTTGGCTGCCACGGTCGAAACGCGCGTTGAAGCGTTGCAAAGCCTTGCCCACAAAGCCCAACGTCACGTTGTGTTCTTGCTCTTTCGTCAAATCAAGGCGCACAAAGCCGGCGTCAAGGTCAGTGCCACAAAGGCAGAGAACAAGATGCTCGATGCCATGGTGATGGAGAACTGGCGGTAGAACATGCCCTCAGGTCCTCCCATAAACGCCACGGGGATGAACACCGACGCCATCACCAGCGAAATGGCAATGATGGCACCGCTGATTTCCTTCATCGCCTTCTCCGTGGCTTCCACCGGCGAGAGTTTGTGGCGCAGCATCTCCACATTCACCGCTTCAATCACCACAATGGCGTCGTCCACCACAATACCGATCGCCATGACCAAGGCGAAGAGCGAAATCATGTTGAGCGTGATGTTGAACACCATCATCGCGATGAAACTTCCCAACAGCGAGATGGGAATCGCTAAAATCGGAATCACCGAAGCGCGCCAATCGCCCAAGAACACAAACACCACGATGCCCACCAGCACAAAGGCTTCGAAGAGGGTGTGGATCACCTTTTCGATGCTGGCGTCTAAGAAGCGACTCACATCGTAGCTCACCTCATAGTGCATCCCTTTGGGCATATCTTTTTGCAAACGCGCCATGGCGGTTTTCACCTTGCCAATGACGTCGCGAGCATTGCTGCCGTAGGCTTGTTTCAGCGTCACAGCAGCCGAGGGTCTACCGTTGAAGGTGGAATAGATGTCATACACCTCGTTACCCAAATGCACATCGGCGATGTCTTTCAGGCGCACTGCGTTGCCGCCTTTCGTGCTTTTGATGATGATGTTCTTATATTCGTCTTCTGTGGTGTATCGACCTGGATATTTCAACACATATTCCTTCACCTGTGGGCGCAGTCCGCCACTTTCGCCCAATTTCCCGGTGACACTTCCACATTTTGGTCTTCCAAGGCATCGCGCACATCGTCGGTGGAGAGACCATAGCTCATCATCTTGTCGGGATGCAACCACACGCGCATGGCATAGTTGCGCGTACCCAAGATGTCGAGGTCGCCCACACCGTCCACGCGGAGGAGTTCGGGGGCGATGTTGATGTCGAAATAGTTGTAGAGAAAACCCTGATCGGCAGTGGGGTCATCGCTGTAGAGGTTGATATACATCAAGATGTTGGGCTCTTCGCGAGAGATTTTCACCCCTTCTCTGATCACCTCTGGCGGCAACTTGTTGGTGGCAGACGACACGCGGTTTTGCACATTCACGGCGTCCACATTGGGGTCTGTGCCCAACTTAAACACCACGTTGAGCGCGGCTTCACCGTCATTTCCGGCATCGCTCTCTATGTATTTCATCCCTGGCACCCCATTGAGGGCTTGTTCCAAGGGGATAATCACGGATTTCACCAACAGTTCGTTGTTCGCTCCGGGATAGTTGGCGACCACATTCACCTTTGGGGGCGAAATGGAGGGAAACTGCGTCACCGGCAGATTGAACAATGCCAACACGCCAATGAAGGCGATGACCAGCGACACCACAATCGACAACACTGGTCGGCGAATAAAGATCTTAAACATATCTTAGATGTTAGAGATTAGACGTTAGACGTTAGAGATTAGACGTTAGAGATTAGACGTTAGAGATTAGACGTTAGAATTTAGACATTAGAGGGCTATCGCGATTGTCTCTCCTCTGCACGGCTCTAACGTCTAACGTCTAAATTCTAACCTCTAATTTAGTCCGCGCTGAGTTGATTCATTTTCATTGCCGTGTGAGGGTCCACTATTTTGAAGCGCACCACATCGCCATCATTTAGTTTTTGGATGCCATCCACCAAATAGCGTTCGCCAGTCGAGAGACCACCGTTCAGCACGTAGCCCCCCGAAAACTCAGCCCCGATCGTCACAGCACGTTGGTGCACACGCCGCTGCTTGTCCACCACAAACACATATTTCCGGTCTTGTTCCTCAAACACCGCCACTTGCGGAATCATCACCGCGTTGCGCTTCTTCACCATCAACCGCACCGTCCCCATCTCGCCATTGCGCAGCAAGTTGTTGGGATTGGCAAACTCCGCACGCATCGCAATCGTCCCCGTGCTCGCATCAAACTGTCCGCCCAGGTCCACTATGCGACCCTGCGCACCAAACACATCACCGTTTGCCAACACCAGTTGCAAGCCACTCTGCGTGTAGCGTTCCGGATGCAGGCGATAGTCCAAATAGTCCGTTTCCGAGATGTTGAAATACACCATCACCTTTCGGTTGTCCGACAAACTCGTGAGCAAATCTCCATCGTCCACCAGACTCCCCACTTTGAGCGGAATGCGTCCCAAAATGCCCGAGAACGGAGCCTTGATGAGCGACAAACGTTTGCGCTTCACTGCCAACTGATAGTCCGCCTCCGCGCTGCGCAGTTTCGCCGCGGCCATGCGCTTCGCATTGACCGACACCACCTTGTTGTCCGCCAGTTTCGACACATTTTCCAAGTCAATCCTCGTCTGTTCCGCCTCCGCTTTAGCTTTGGCAATTTCCTCGTCCACGCCCACGGCAGCAATGCGAAAGAGCGGTTGTCCCGCCTTCACATATTGTCCCTCGCTCACGTAGACCGCTTGCAACAGACCCTTCTGTTGCGAACGAATCTCCACGTTGCGTAGCGAGTTGATGTTGGCTGCATAGTCTTTGGGCAAATCAATGCTGTCCACCAGCGGAGTAGTGGCGGTGTAAGTAGTTTCCACCTGCTGTTCTGCCTTTTTCTGGCAGGCGGTCATTGTGAGGAGTCCGGCGCAGAGTGCGGAGAGCAAAAATAGTTTCATCTTCATTGTTAGAAATAGCGTCTTAGTTGAACGAATGTCTTAGTAGACTGCTTGTTGCAAAGTCCTGTAAAGGAATGTGGGAGGCAAAGCCTTGGATTTCATCCTTCGTTTTCTCGCCATGGCATAACGAAAACCTTCCAATTTGGGAGAGCGAAACTACATTTTTCCATTTACACCCCCTCTGTGCGATAGTAAAAAAAATGTTACTCCTCTGCATTTCGTTTCATTTTGTGGAGCTAGCCCCTCCAAATAGCGATTGGAGTTTACAAATTGGGATTAGACATTAGACGTTAGAGGTTAGACGTTAGAGGGTCGCAGACCCATTTTCGCTCGCCCCGACAAGCGTGGCTCGGGCTCTGCTTAGACGTTAGAGGTTAGACGTTAGACGTTAGAACCATGCGGCGATGAGTGTCTATACCTGTCCAACTGCGTTAGCCCTCTAACGTCTAATGTCTAACGTCTAACGTCTAATGTCTAACGTCTAATCTCTAACGTCTAACGTCTAACGTCTAACGTCTAACGTCTATTTTCTAACGTCAAACGTCTGATGGTTAAGGTTTAAAGTTCGAATCGTCTAAAAAACTATTTTTCGAGGAAATTTTGAAGAAAACTTGTTTGCCTATAAATATTTTTGTATATTTGCCACAACGAACGGTGTTTTCTACTCGAGCTAGTTCCCCGACCGGGAAGGATAACCGATGCAGAGAGACCGTGTTTCCATCAACTATCCATAAAATAAGTAACCACTTTTCTATGGGAAACACGTAGCAAAGCCCTGTTGTAGACACCTAGTTTTTAACTTTTAATATCTGTTCGCTATGCCACCCAATAACCTCACCCCCGCTTGCCGTCGGAAGCGAAATGCAGCAGTAGCTACAATCACCAACACCGACCCGCAATACATGACGCCCGAACAGCTCCGTTTGCGCCAGTTGATCATCGACACTGCAGACAGTTCCTTCCGTCAAAAAGGCATCAAAAAAGTCACCATGGACGAGGTGTCTAAAAACATCCACATGTCGAAACGCACCCTCTATCAGTTTTTCCGCGAGAAGGAAGAGTTGGTGTTGGCATGCGTGAAAAACAACTTGGACCGCGAACAACAATTCGTCACCCAAATCTCCGTGCGCTCTGCCAATGCCCTCGAAGTCATCTTGCACTTGTTGGAATATCGCATCCAGGACTTTGCCTCTGCCAGCGACCACTATCTCCGCGAGATTAATCGCTATCCCACTGTGGCGCAGTATTTTAAAAATCGTCGTGCACAAAGCATGAGCGAACTTGTGGACCTTCTCAATATCGGGGTGGAACAAGGGGTGTTTGTCGACAAGATCAATTTTGTGGTGTTTAGCAAATGCATGGGATTTCTCTCCGATAGTGTGCTCCAACGCGAACGCGGCATGGAAGAATTTACCATCTCCGACTATATGCGCCACTTCGTCGTGACGCTCTTCCGCGGATGCGCCACCGACAAAGGACGAGAAATTATCGACGAATTCTGTCAACAAAATTGTCCTAATTAGACATTAGCAATTAGACGTTAGCAATTAGACGTTAGACGTTAGATGTTAGACGTTAGATGTTAGACGTTAGAGATTAGACGTTAGACGTTAGAGCCCTGCGGCGAAGAGTCCAACCGCGCTAGCCTTCTAAATTCTAACGTCTAACCTCTAACGTCTAACCATTTCCTCCCACGTTTCTCGAAAAAAATCTCCCACGTTTTTTGGAAAATGTCCATCGTTTTAGAGAAAATCTCCCATGTTTTTTCTAAAACGATGGACTTTTTTGTGCTTACTGAGGCGTCTAATGTCGCGAAGAAAAAAAGATGAAAATATTTTGTTTGTTGCGATAAATTCGTAACTTTGCAGTATCGCTGAGAAGCGTTATCGCGAAGAAGGGTGCCATGTGCTGCCACATTGCCCTCGATTTGCCTTGTATAACCTCCTGGGAAACACCACCCAATAACCTACCCATCAGTGGGATGCCGCAAGTTTGCTGCATTCACCTTAATCCATCGTATCATGAAAAAGACAGATTCCTACAACAAGTATGTGCCGCTTTTCATCGACAACTATGCCGAACAGCGGTCTGCCAAACTCCGGGCTCGCATGGGCTGGGCTGGATATGGCATCTATCTCGCTATCCTACAGAGACTTCGTTCTGAAAAAGAGTGCGTGCTCGAACTCGACTATGAGTCGCTCGCCTTCTCCTTCTGGACGGACGAAGAGACGCTGCGCACCATCATCGAAGACTTCGGACTCTTCACCATCAACCGCGAAAAAGGGTGCTTCTTCTCTCCGCTGCTCGACGAAATGTTGCTCTCCATCGACCCTGCACTCACCAAGGCAAGGAATAAGAAATATGCTGTGCAAGTTCCTGCAAATGAAGAACTTGCATCTTGTTTTACAGCAAGTGCAGCAGAAAAAGGGCTGTAAAGTGGCTGAAAAGGGTGTGCAAGTTCCTGCAAATGAAGAACTTGCATCTTGTTTTTCGGCAAGTGCAGCAGAAAACGGCTGTAAAGTGGCTGAAAAGGGTGTGCAAGTTCCTGCAAATGAAGAACTTGCATCTTGTTTTTCGGCAAGTGCAGCAGAAAAGGGCTGTAAAGTGGCTGAAAAGGGCGTGCAAGTTCCTGCAAATGAAGAACTTGCAAGTAGTTCTCACGCGTGCGTGCGCGTTAACAAACAAACAAACGAACAAACAAACGAACGAACAAACGAACAAGAGAAAGAAGAGAGAAGAAAAACATCTTCTCTCCTCGTCACCAAGAAAGGGGAGGGTAGGGGAGCGAAGGTGCAAAGAATGACGAACGATGAGGAGAATATCTGCGAGGGATTAAGTCTTTTCGCAAAATCTTGCGATGTTCGCAGTGCGCAAAAGGAGAGCAAAGCGAAAACCTCCGCAACTCAGTCCGTGCGACGCAAGCGTGCCAGTGTGAGAGGGCATCTTTTGCGCACCCCCGTCTATCTCAATCCTCCCACGGTGGAAGAGGTGGCAGCCTATGCCAAGTATTTGGGGTATACCGACTTTCAAGCCGATCGCTTTGTGGCGTACTATGCTGCCAATGGGTGGAAAACCACGCGTCACGACATGATGAACTGGCACGCAGCAGTGAGCACGTGGCACCTCAACCAGTGCCGATATGCCGAAGAACGAGCACAGCAGGCGCAGCAAAAGGCGCAGGAAAAAAAGAGCGCAGAGAACTTCAATATCAGCAAGATAGGGAATGGCGCAATCGGGTGTTTCTCGAGCGCAATGCTTCGCAGGAGCAGCAAGATCGGCTTTTCCACCAACAGCGACAGCAGTTTCTCCAGCAGCAGGTGGTGGCAGCCGTCACCAGTGTGCACGACAAATATGAACTCCCTCCCGAAGTGCCTTTCTAATTCCCCCGAACGTCTGTTGGTCAATCCTTGCGCGTCTGTTCGTAAGTACTTGATTTTCTGATAGAATCTTCTATCATCGCTGCAGGATGAGGCGCAAGGGCTGTTGGTAAGTCCTTGATCGTCAGTTGGCAAATCTTTGCACCTCTGATAGCCAGTTCGAGCATCGCTGCAGGACGAACTTGAATTTTTATTGATTGCAAACCTTCTTTCCAAATATCTATTCACCATGAAACTCACTCCTTGTCCTTTGTCCGCACCGTCTTCATCGGACGATGCTCCGCTTTTTTCCGAAATGGAAATCCTCAGTTCGCAACAATCCGCTATTGCACCTCCGCCTTCGCCAGTAGGGCAGGGGGAAGTAGCTTCGATTTCGCAACTTCTCCGCTCTTCCTCCGCATCTCCCGAATCGGTGCTTGCCATCCCCACTGCCGTAGCCCAGCGGGAGTGCCAGCAGATGCCGACTTCCGTGGCACAAAGGGACAGCGCAGCTCTCACCGCTTCCGGCAGTTCCTCAGCCCTCACGGCGGCGGCACAGCAGGAGAAGCAGCAGATGCCCACTTCTGTGACACGAAGGGACAGCGCAGCCCTCACCGCTTCCAATGGCAGTAGCTCAGCCCTCACGGCAGCGGCACAGCAGGAGAAGCAGCGCGAACGAACGGCATTTCTCGAACGCTACAATCCGCAGGTGTGTCGCTCATGGCACTCGATGCCGACCGTTGTTTTCGCGGTAGTGCACCGGCTCTGGCACGTGTGAAACGCGACTATGGCGTGCAGACTGCCGTGACGTGGATGACCATCCAACTGAGCGAGACGGCACGACTGTGGGGCAGTAGCGACAAGATTTCGGGAGAGATGTTGGAGGCTGTGGCAGAGTCGTTTGTGGGCGAATACAGTCATCTGAACTTGGCAGAGATTGGGCTCTATCTTTCGCGTCTCCGTGCTGGAGTGTATGGCAAGGTGGCGTATGGCAAACTCACGCCGGACCATATGGTGAGCCATGTGCAGACGTTTTTGGCGCAGCGTTCGCGCGAGATCGATGTTTTCCGTCGCGAACAGGAGCGCATCGACCGCCAGCGTGAGCGCCAACGCTGGGCTTCCCGTGCTGTGAGCCACGAGGAGGCGAAACGCCGCTATGCCGAAGCGCTTGCCCTCTGCAACAACGATCCCGACCGAGCGATAGAATATTTGAAGACGTTAGATATTAGACGTTAGAGGGGAATAGACGTTAGAGGGGAATAGACGTTAGAGGGGAATAGACATTAGAAGTTAGACGTTAGACATTAGAGCCCTGCGGCGAAGAGTATCTATAACTGTCCAATCGCGCTAGCCTTCTAACGTCTAATGTCTAACGTCTATTTCTTCTAGTTCTTCTAGATTTTCTAGTCCAATCGCGCTAGCCCGAGGCGAGCGAAACGAAGTGTAGACGAAGCCGAGCAGAAAGGGTCTGCGACCCTCTAACGTCTGTTTTAGACATTAGACGTTAGAGGTTAGACATTAGAGGGAAATAGACATTAGACGCTAGAAGTTAGACGTTAGAGCCCTGCGGAGAAGAGTCCAACCGCGCGAGCCTTCTAAATTCTAACGTCTAATCTCTAACGTCTAATACTTATTTTCCGCTGGAAATTTGTTGGTCTGGGAAAAATGTTTTACTTTTGCAGAAGTTTCCAAGGGAAAATAATTAAAACTCCGTGAGAAGTTCATTAGAAACAGCTGAAAAGTTCATTAGAAACAGCTGAGAAGCTAGTCGTAAATATCATGAGAAGTAGAAAGCAACCTCATGCAAAACGAAAGCAATCCTTATGAGAAAAATAGCTCCCTCAGCGATAAAATAACCCCTTGCCTTGCGAAACTAGGTAAACAGATTGTATCACAACAAAAAAAATCAAAGTTATGAAAGCTAAAGAAATCACGACCGACTATTTCAAACAACATGTATTTGACTATGTAGCCTCGCCCAATGAGTGGAAATTTATCGGACAACGTCCTGCCATCATCGACTTTTATGCCAAGTGGTGCGGACCCTGCAAAGGAATGGCACCGCATTTGGACCAAATAGCAGAAGAATTTGAAGGAAAACTCGATGTCTATAAGGTGGATGTGGACCAAGAAGTGGAACTCACCGAGGTGTTTGGCGTGCGCTCTATGCCTACACTCCTCTTTATCCCCCAAGAAGGATTGCCCCAAAAGGCGGTGGGCGCCCTGACCTATGGACAACTCAAAGAGGTGATCGAAGATATCCTCCTGCCTAAGGCGTAAATCCTCCTGCCTAGCCGTGTCTTGACCAGGGCGTAATATATTTACACTACGCTATTTCTTGTGGAGAAATCGCTGGTCACGGCTTAAAGGTGCATCGCCCTATAACACTAAACTATTTTCTCTTGGAACTGCCTCTTACTGGTGAGACACCGTGTGAGCAGTCCTCCATCATTTCATTTACTTAATTATATATTTATATCATGTGTAACGAACATATCGTCCGTCTATTTGCTGGCATTGTGGTGCTTGTCGGTATTGTTTTAGCTCACTATGTAGCCGATTATTGGATTTTTCTTTCTATCTTTATGGGCGTAAATCTTGTGCAGTCCGCATTCACAGGCATTTGTCCGCTCGAGCTCATCTTAAAGCGTTGCCGAAAGAAGTAGTCGTGAGCTACACTTCATCTCATTCCTTTTGCCCCTATGGACCATTTTTGTCTTTGTCGCATCCGCGATCTCTATCGTGCCATCCTCAATTTTGAGCAGTATTTCGAGCAGCATTATGATTTGAATCTCAATGAGGCGATGTTGCTGTGCACCCTCAGTGCGCGCTCCTCGCAGACGGCTGGAGAGGTGGCAGAAGCCCTTGGGCTCACCAACTCCAATGCCTCCAAGGTGATCGCTTCTGCCGAGGCTCTTAAGCTCATCAAACGGCAGATGTGCAAGGACGACAAGCGGAGAATGCGCTTTTCGCTCACTGCGCTCGGTGAGGAACGGTTGGCACGCTTGCAGGCTGACGATATAGAAGTGCCCGAAATTTTGCGATGAAGGAGGGTGCTGATGTTCCCTCGTCTTGAGCGAATCCCCCTCGTCTTGAGCGAATTTCCCCCTCGTTTTGAGCGATGCCGTTGAGCATCTTTGAGAGCGTCAGTCCCTAAACACGATGAATAGTCCCCTCTGCACCTCATGCGGAGGGGATTTTTGTGGGAGAACAACGGAGATTTTACGAAAAACGAGGGTGAAAATCGCAGGAAATTGAGAGATAGAGGTGAGGAAGTGGCGACAAGTTCGCAAGAATGCAGTGCGCTTTTTGCAATGAAATTACTTGATTTTGCCAAGTGTAGAAAGCAAAAATAGGGGTGGGCGAAAAAAAAAGTGCAGTTTTTCTCGATTTTTTATCACTTTGGGGTCATATCCTCCCATATATATATAGGGACGCTTCTCAACGAGGGCCTGCGGGGCGCAGCACTCGAGCGGAGACGTCCACGCCCCATCCTAACCTTGGTTGGCTGGCTGGTGATTCCGTGAAAAACACATACACCTACACACACCTACTGAAGCTTAATTTGCGATAGTAAATCCCTCGCAAGAAGTGGAGGTTTCTTTCAAGTTGTGATCGTGACTTTCGCAAGAAGTGAGGATTCTATTTCGCAATTAGCGATGGTGGCTTCGCAAGAAGTGTGAGTGAGCGTGGGGGTGACGGTTATCCGCTGAAACACCACTAGCAACCTATTGTTTTATCTTAAAATCTGTATTACTATGATTCGTTACAAAATCGTTTCTCGCAAGAATCCTTCCACCAAGGCGGAAAAGTTCCACCCAGCCCTCGTGCCCCCCGCACCCATCGACAGTCAGAAGATCATTGACCGCATCGAGAAGAAGTGCACCCTGGCTTCGAGCGACATCAAGGCGGTGGTTGACGCCTTGGAGGTGGAACTCATCGATGCTTTGCGCGATGGCAATGCCGTTCGCCTTGGCGACCTCGGTTCGTTCCGTCCCTCCCTCCGTTCTAAGGGTGTGGAGAAGAAGGAGGATGTCAACGCTTCTCAAATCACCCGTATGCACGTGGTGTTCGTGCCTGCGCTCCGTGTGAAACGCGCCCTCGATGTGAAGACGGGACATCTCCAGTTCGCCAAAACAGAGATGACACCCGTGGTGAAAAAGAAAAAGAAGAAGGAGTAACATTAGACGTTAGAGATTAGACGGGGTCGCAGACCCTTTTTCGCTCGGCTTCGTCTTCGCTTGCCTCGGGCTCGCGCGGTTGGACTTTCCTCCGTGCTCGGGGTCGCAGACCCTTTCTGCTCGGCTTCGTCTTCGCTTGCCTCGGGTTCGCGCGGTTGGACTTTCCTCCGTGCTCGGGGTCGCAGACCCTTTCTGCTCGGCTTCGTCTTCGCTTGCCTCGGGCTCGCGCGGTTGGACTTTCCTCCGTGCTCGGGGTCGCAGACCCTTTTTCGCTCGGCTTCGTCTACACTTCGTTTCGCTTGCCTCGGGCTCGCGCGGTTGGACTTTCCTCCGTGCGAGCCCTTGTTTTTTTTAGTATTAATATCTAATGTCTAACGTCTAATGTCTAACTTCTAACGTCTAACGTCTAATATCTAATGTACTATGAAACACTTATCGAAATGGGAACTTCAGGAATGGAGTGCAATAGCGATGCTCACGGTGGGCACGCTGTTGGTAATGTTAGGTTTTTGGTGTCCTCCCCGTGGAGCGATACACGAAAGCGTGTTGTGGTTTTTCGGGCAATGCCTCGTCTATGCAGGTTCTGTGCTAGGCGTTGCCAGCTATATCTCGGTTAGAGATTAGACGTTAGAGATTAGACGTTAGACTTTAGAACCGTGCGGAGGAGAGACAATGGCTAGCCCTCTAATGTCTAACTTCTAACGTCTAACGTCTACAACGCCCGAGCCACTCCGTGGCGAGCATAAAAGGGTCTGCGACCCTCTAACGTCTAATGTCAAATTCTAAATAAAGAAAACTATCCGCGGAAAAGTAATTAAAGAGTGTGTAAGGTGTTGTTTACAAGCAATACGTCTTATGCACTCTTTTTGTTTTGTAAAGGTTTAAAAAACGGGCGGAATAGAAAAAAAACATTATCAGGATGTGATATTTTCCTGGTTTTCGTGGGAAGGGATAAATAAAATGTTTATATTTGGCAACTACAGAAGAACGTAAGAAAACTATCCGCTCGCAGAGAGCCATAAAAGTATAAGAACAAAATGAGGAAACTAGTCCATATAAAATGGTTGTTTGTCGCGATTTTCCTCGTGACGCTAGGAGCTTGTGGCACCGATGAACTCACCCAGCGCACTGTGCAGCCGGCGAGTGTGGAGGAGGAGCGTGTCGATACCATCAGACTACAGCTCGATTTCCCAACGATCAATTTCCGTTCAGAAATCACGGCTGTGGAAGAAGGTCAGGAGGCATCGAACCTCAAAACGCGTGCCTCTCTCGAGGTGCAAGACCGAGGCGTCACCAAAGTCAATCTTTTGGCGAATGGCACTCAAAACATGAAAGTATTCCTCATCTTGCGCAATCGAGATGGGTCGAAAGTCTATATTTCCGACAACAATGACTGGAAGGTAGTGGAAAGTCAGAAGTTGTCGGCTTCTGGTGTCTACGCCTTCACGCAAGTCAAGGGTGCGCCCTTCACTTGGCAGGAAGACGAAGAGTGGATGCTAGATGCCATGATGGGAGGTACGTGGAACTCAGTCACCAAAACCTACGACATCAACAAGTCCTGCATGGTGCCCACCAAATTGTATAAGAAGGACGAAAAGATGGAGCTCAACAAAGACATCGTTGTGCCCTTCATCCTCGGCACCAGTTGGAAAGGTTTGCTCGACAACGACCTCAAGCGCAAATATGGTGTGCGCATGGCTGTGGCGAATGGCGACCGCCAAGGCGGAACAGCCTATCGTTTGATTTGCATCGATGCCGAACCCGACTTCGTGCCCTATGGCAGTTTGCTCTGCATGCGCTTCAAAAACGACATGCACAAGGCGTTGGAAGAAATCAAAGCTAAATATGGCATGGAGTTCGACGGCTATTATCCTGGTGTCACTGCCACCTCTTTACTCAACTCATTTGTGTTGCGCGGAGTGAACATGGAGTCCACCTCCACCACTCTGGGGGGGCTGGATCAATGTGGACGCCCTCGGTGCGCCCGATCGTCAGCTCCTCCCTTGGACGGGTTGCCGTCCCGATGGCAGTGCCTACACCTTCAGCACTGCCAATCCCTTCAAGCAAACCGTTCAGCTCGACAGAGCCGTGACAGGCAATATGCACACAGGCTATGCCCTGCCCCGCAAGAAGGACAGCGAGGCGGACAGCAAATACACCCCCTATTTCTATGTGTGGACCAAGTCGATCGACGAGTCGAAAGACCAAGCCTCACAGTTTGGTGGCGGTGAACTGAAAATTTCGCTCGACCTCTACAATGCCACTTTGGATGTGCCCATCGGAGTGCGCAAAGCCTTCAGTTCTGTGCGCAATCACAAGACGGGTCGTGCCTATTTCCGCGATGCCGGAGTGGGCACCGATATTTCGATAAGTGCTTCCAACTATTTTGCACCCAACTTCGTTTATAACGATAGATCGAGAGCTAATATTCCTCATAATGATTTAGGAACTATCTATCGTTGGCCCGATGCCGATGCCAATAATAAGGATATGGAGTATTCGGCTTATTATTATCATGAGTTATATGACCATTCATATGGTATGCAGAATGTGAAGTATGGTAAGTTGAGATATTTCAAAGACGAATTTGAGGTATATGATCCCCCTTTGGTGAAAGGAGGAGTTCCTAGAGAGAATCATACGAAATGGGTGTTGCCCGACGAATTGACGGTGCTTGCTTTGTTCCCTAAAACCGGAATGAAGGATATAAACGAGACGAATGTCGAAAAGTATAAGGCAGATGTCTTTGGTGAACAAACGCATGATGTGCGCATTGGAGGTATCATTTTCAAGAACATGAAGTCTTACTACTACCGTGCAGTGCCCTATGATAGAGCAAACGCGAAAAGAAGTGACAACTACGAAACGTTCTATGGACTTCGTTTTGTGGGCACTCCTTTCTGCTATGCAGTGCGCTATACGCAGCGTGGACAATGGATTGACTCTAGAAATGGACGAACTTCAATAGAAAAAGAACTCCCAAACTCTAGATACATCATTCACACTCGCAGTGTTGCTGACTTCAATGTTGATTGGAGCAATCCAGAGGCTTGCAAACGCTTCTTGAAAGAGGTGGTATGTGGCAATCTTCCCAGCAGTCCCTTCGTGGCTCCTCAAAATGCATTTTGGGGCGATTTCGAGAATCCCGATCCCAGTTTAGGTGTCGACAAACGTGATTACCTGGTGCCTGGTTCAGGATTTCAGTTTGTCTTTAACGAAAGAGACAGATTGAAGAAGAACAGAATAAATTATATAGGTCAGTATTTTCAGTTTGCTGTAAGTGATAAGAACAATAATAGTCGCCCTATAAGTAACAGCAATCCAGCACCATACATCAAGGCTTATCAAGTCATAGCGGCTAATGAAGGGTTGAGTAATACTTTTGTTGACAATCAAAGTATTTATGGTAGTTCTGGTCCGTCTGTGAATAAAAAACCTCTCCCTGTTCTTCCGGTGCGTGCTCCTCGCGGATTGGAAGACCCACAATGGTTTGTGACCCTTCAACAACAATAAGTCCCAGCGTGGCAGGCGGATCAGACGCGTCCTCATGAGAGGCGGCGACAACAACCACAAGCCACTTGCCCCACACAATCCACCGCAGAGCAGCCCACACACTGCGTGCTGACGCTGCGCTTCTCTCCACGCTATGCGCCCATCGAGAATGGCGCCATAGATTATCGTTTACCCCTCACACAAGCAATAACGACAAATGAAATCCATACTGTCTAAACTTACTCTCCTGGGCATGACAGCACTCACGCTGTTGAGCTGCGCTCACGACTACAACCTCGTGGGCACGGAGCGAGAGCAGGGTAGAGAGCCCATCTGGATGGCGACCCACGTCACGGTGGGCACCACACGTGCGTTTGACAACACCACGGCAGACTATGACTCCAAAATCTACACCATACGACTCATCATCTCCGACAGCCAAACCGGACAAATCGTCTACAACGAAAAGACGGTGACACCGGCTGCGGTGCAACAGCGCTATTCGCAGGCGGAGGGTGTGAACCAGCCGTGGAAAAAGCCCTTCAAGCTCGTTCCTGGCAAATATGACTTCTGGTTTATTGCCAACGAAGGACAAGACTGGTATGCCCCCAATGCAAACTCGCAGGCTCAAAGGACTGCCAACTTCCAGTTGGGCAACCAAGCCTTGGACCGCCTTGCGGTGGGCACCCACATCTCTGGCATCTTCGGCAGCGAAGTGGCAGGCTCCCCAATGGCTCCGCTGTCGCATCTCGACTTGGCTACCTACAAGACTGGCGGTGGACGCGATGTGGTGTGGTGGCCCAGTGAGACGCGTCCCATGCCCATGAGTGCGGTGTATCGCAACATCACGGTGACCAGCACCCGCAATGGTAAGGGACAATCGCAGAGCGACCCCCAACATTTCGTGGCAGATGGTGACGAAGTGGTGAAATTGGTGCGCGCCTTTGCCAAGGTGACGGTTCACCTCGAGCGAGCAGCCGAACTCCGCCAGTTTGGCGATGGCATCTTCCCACGGGGATTGAGCTATCCTGTGTTGGGCGACTTTGGGGTGGTGCTGCTCAATCGCCCCCGCTATTGGTCGTATTTCAATAGCCCCCTCTTCAAAACCAACCACGCTCCTCGAGAGTACAAATTTTATAGCGACATCTTCCCCGAAGGTGAATCGCGCTATCGCTACGAACGCATCGCACGCGGTGAGTGGTTCTATAGTCAGTATCCCTATCAGCACTTGGTGAAATCGCCCGATGTGAACTACACCACTGCAGACGTTTCTGCCAATCCCGACGATCGACGCACCTACACCTACACCTTCTATGTGCCCGAGATGCTGCTCGAAAAAGGCGTCACCGACGGAGGTCCCAAGGGGGGAGTGGCAGAGCGATGGGACAGAAGTTTGCTCATCTCGCTCACTCCTAAGAATAGCGAACTGTCGAAGGATAATCGCTGGGTGGAACCTCCCCTCACGGGCGACGCATGGCCCCTCGGGTCGCAGTCGGCATTCAAGAGCGGCCTCGAAGAAACGAAATACTTCAGCGTGGGACAGATGAATCTCAACGACCCCACACAGTCGTTGGCACAAAACGGCTATCTGCTGCCTAATGCCGATCAATATAGCAAATTCTCCCTCCTGCGCAACACCCACTATGTCTACACCGTGCGCGAAGCCGACCGCTTGCAGGTGGACGTGCGCATCTTGCCTTGGGAAGAAGCCGAAAATCAAGGTGAACGCTATGTCTACAGCGAATTTATGATTTGGGTGCAAGATCCCACTTTCTCCAGTAGCAACAAGGAAAATCGTGTGACCATCCAAACCACTGTGCCCAACCACAGGTTTAAGCGCGTGAAGCTCACCTTGCTCGATCAGAACGGCGCACCCAACCAACGTGCTTTTTTCCGTTACACGGATGGCATGGAAAATGGTGGTACGAACTCCAATTGGATAGCCTTTGGCAATCAACCCAACATGCTCAATGCCTTTGGCCATGCCACTGCCATTATCAACTGGGTCAATACCAGCGGTAGCTCTGCTCCAGCCGCGGGCAAGGCTTTCATCAAAGTCGAGTATTTCAGCGACGAGGCGATGACGCAAAAGCTGCCGACGCCTAGAGATGGCGTGGACGAAGTGATAGAAGTGCGTGCCTCCAACTGGCATGACATCTATCAACCCTAAATCCTCATCGCTCATCGCATTTGCCTCCCAGCGCGGACACAGCTCCGCCCCCGGTGGCTCCTGCGCCTGTGCAGACTCAGCGGGGAATGTCTCTTTCCCCTCCACACCTATAGGAGTGGTGTGGTGCTCCTCCAGCACTAGCCACTCACAAACGACTTATCACGATTATGAGAATCCTTTATTCCGTTTTACTCTCTTTGCTTCTGCTTCCTTGCGTGGCTTCGTGCCAGCAGGAGGAAGTGGAGGAGTCCAACGAGAGAGTCTACGTGACTTTCCGCATAGAAGATGCCGACAAGCCTGGCACACGCGCTGTGCCCAATGCACCCACTGGCACTGAGGCTGGAGCGGACTATGAAAGTAGCTACAAGAGCGTGGACATCGTCTTTTACGACTCGAATGGCAACAAAAAAGTCTTCGCTGGTGGCAAGCAATCGTTTCACTTCGATGCCAGTGGTTTTACACCTGCAGAGAGTGAGAAATCTAAGTGGGTGGGCAAGGCGTATGAGCGCACCGCAGGTTCGGAATATCTGCGCGGAGTCTATCTCGATGGCATCAGCAAAGCCGATGTGGTAGGCACCACCTGCGTGGTAATCCTCAACTTGCCAGCAAACTTAAGCGATAAACTCTCAAAGGCGGGCTTTTACACCAAATTGGACGACCTGCGTAAGCTGGAAGTGAAGCGCCTCTCTTCGGGCAATGAACAGTTGGGTCCTAAACCCTATCCCCAAAAGACAGACGGCACTCCCGACTACAACAGCCCCAACTTCGTGCACATCGTGATGTATGGCGAATCGGCACCCGTGGCGTTTGCTGCCAATCAGTCGGTGATTACAGTGCCCGTGAAGCGCACCATTGCGAAGGTGAAAATCCTTCTCACCACCAGCGAACGCTCCTCATTGAGTTTCTTGTCTCCGCTGACGATGAAGTTTTTCTATCGCAAGTTTCCCCAGAGGACTTATTTGGGCAACAACCTGTGGAAACCCGCTAGTGTGGGGAATGGTCAGCGTGTCGGCATTGACCACCAAGTGGACGCTACCACTCCTGTGGAGGTGAGCGCTACCCACTCGGCTTCGAAAAATAGGAACTTTGCCTCGTTGGAGTTTTACATCAACGAATATGGCACCTTGCCCGATGCCTTCATGACGCCGCCTTATGTGCAGCTCCGAACAGAATTCGGCGGCATGCTGACGCGCTATTTCCGCATCATGCTCCCTCGCGGCATACAGCGCAACAAGGTCTACACTCTCTATGCCACCCTTGCCGACGCTGGCAATGAAGAGGAGGAAGGCAAGATTGGCTATTCTTTGAAAATCACTAAAATAACCGTGGGTCCCTGGGACAATGGCGTGGAGCGCTTCTTCCCCGAAGAGTATTATCCCGTCAAAGACTTTACGGGACACCCTGATAATACAGACGACCAAATATGATGTACACTTTCCGCAAAGCAATAACAAGAGCGCTCTCCTTATGCGGAGGTGTGGCTCTGCTTACCTCAGTGGTGGCATGCGATTCGTCTGACTTATCTCTCGATGAGCGCCCGGCTAATGAGGTGACCACAGCGAAAGCCAGTGGTGAAATTTCGCATCCTCAAGCATGGTACTGGTGTTAGTGTGGGGGATGATATGCAAGAATATGAAGATGAAATCCGAAGCTTGTATATCCATCCCTTTAGAGAAATCAGCTTGACCAACCTTACCAAGACTGGAAACTACCTGAAGGCGGAATGGCCCGTCACGATGCCGCCTGTAGGCACCCCCAGCTTACAGTTCGTGACAAATCTCACACAGTCAGATCTTCAAAAAGTAAGAAGTGGTACTGTGCCTTCTAGCCTCTACCTGAATACCAGGGATTATCTGCGAGGATATAATGGGAATTCCAAGAATACGCCTCTCGTGATGTTTTGTCGTCTGGATGCTGCTCCCTTTACTAAGCAGGGTGATGATTATGTGTATGATCACGAAGTGGTGCTTCAACGCATCTTTGCTCGTTTTGATTTCCAAACTTATTCGTTGCCCGATGGCTTTAAGTTGAAGAAAGTGACTGTGGAGCAAGTGCCCGCAACATTTGTATTGCAACCATCTGTTGCAGACGATTACAAAACGCAAAATACAAATTTCCCTAGCACTTTTGGTTATCTGCCCAACGGTAGTTATAAGCTGTGGGACAACGCCGCGGGGACTTTGACGAGCAATGATTTTGCCTCTTGGCAAAAAAGTCCATGGGGGGCGGCTGGAGATCCAAAGCCCGACATGTATCTGAGGGGGCACTTTTATATGCCACCTCATAAGGCTGCTTCTTCTCCCGACAATTTCGGCACGAACAAGCATGGCAACATGTCTTTCCTTCGCTTTGTGTTCACTGACAAGCGCAATGAGACCCACGTGCGCCTATATCGACTGGGTAGTTCAGATGATCCTAGTCTAGGTAGCATTTTGCCCTCAGCCAACTATACGATTCGCATCAATTTGTTGGGACGAAATCAGGTGCGCGATGAAAGTGACACCTATCTCAAGCAATTTGACGAAGGCACTGCGAAAGCAGCTTTCTCAATTAGCCAAGCTACGAGAGGTTTGTTTTGAGTTTCCTTCTCGGGCTTGCGCTTTTTGAGCCAGTATAGGGGACAAGCGCCTTGCAGGGGCACTCGCATTTCCCCTAGAGATAAAAAAACAACGAAAGAGGACGCAATGTTTTGCGCCCTCTTTTTGGCTACTTTATCCCAAATCGGTCATTAGACCGTTATAGTGCAATTCGCTATATTTATGTGGGATGCCTCACGAAATGTGGAAGCCGGTGCTATTTTATGCGGAGAAGGGTGGAGTTTCTCAAAATTTATTGCTACATTTGCTCGATTCTATTGTTTAGCGTCTGAAAAGCTCACCGCCAGTGTGGTCAAAGCAGCGCAAAAGATAGGTTTCGACTTGCCAAGTTGTGATCCCTAGATGCTAACGTCTGTTTTAGACATTAGACGTTAGACGTTAGACATTAGAGGGCTATCGCGATTGTCTCTCCTTCGCATGGATCTAACGTCTAGCGTCTAACGTCTAGTGTCTAACGTCTAGTGTCTAACGTCTAATGTCTAGCGTCTAATATATGTTTCAACAATCTCTATATCATCAGTTGCAAAGCCAGTGGCGCGCGGGGCGTTTGCCGCATGCCATCCTCCTCGATGGTCCGGAAGGTGCTGGACACATGGCGGTGGCGCTCGACTTTGCACGCCTGCTGCTGTGCGAAACACCGCAAAAGCATGGTGAGGAACAACAAGCCTGTGGCACTTGCCCCGGATGTGCCATGACGCACAAATGGGCGCACCCCGATTTGCACTTTGTCTTCCCCGTGATTCGCCCCAAGAATGCCTCGAGCACCACAAGCGTGGTGAGCGACCTCTGGCTCAAAGAGTGGCGCAAGATGCTCTCGGAGACCACGCATTTCGACCTCGCACAGTGGGAAATGGAGATGGGCATTGAGAACCAACAACCGCAGATCTTTGCCGATGAGAGCGACGAACTGGTGCGCAAATTGTCACTGACGCCCTCGCAAGGGGGGCTGGCGCGTGGTGGTGGTGTGGTTGCCCGAACTCATGCACCCTGCCTGTGCCAACAAGCTCCTCAAGCTCCTCGAAGAACCGCCCACACGGACGGTGTTTCTCCTCGTGAGCCATCGCGCGGAGGGGATTTTGCCCACCATCCTCTCGCGTACACAACGACTGGCGGTGCGCGCCATTCCAGAAGCGGAGATAGCGGAGCACCTGCAGCGCGAACGGGGCATTTCGCCCGAAGATGCGGCTTATGTGGCGCACACGGCGCAGGGCAACTATGTGCGGGCGCTGCGTTTGCTCTCTGTGGGACACGACGAACAGGAGTTTCTCGACATGTTTGCGCTCTTGATGCGCAAGTCCTACCTGCGCGATATCAAGGAGATGCACGCGTGGAGTGAGCGCGTGGCGAGTTGGGGACGCGAGCGTCAGAAGGCTTTCTTGGACTATGCGCTGCGGATGGTGCGCGAGAATTTCATCATGAACTTCCACCGCCCTGAATTGAACTATATGACCCGCGCGGAGGAGGAGTTTTCGGTGCGCTTTTCGCCTTTCATCAATGAGGGTAATGTACTGGGCATCTCCGACGAACTTGCCCTTGCTCGACGCGACATCGCGCAAAATGTGAACGCCAAAATGGTGTTCTTCGACTTTGCCCTCAAAATGATTGTGCTGTTGATTTCTTAGACGTTAGACATTAGACGTTAGACGTTAGAGGGTCGCAGACCCTTTTATGCTCGGCTTCGTCTGCACTGCGTTCCGCTCGCCTCGGGCTGGCGTGGATGAACGATTCGCCGCATGGCTCTAACGTCTAATGTCTAACCTCTAACGTCTAAAAAGGGTCACGGACCCTTTTCTGCTCGGCTTCGTCTGCACTGCGTTCCGCTCGCCTCGGGCTGGCGCAGATGGACGATTCGCCGCATGGCTCTAACGTCTAAAAAGGGGCTCAGCCCCTTTCTTGCTCGGCTTCGTCTGCACTGCGTTCCGCTCGCCTCGGGCTGGCGCGGATGAACGATTCGCCGCATGGCTCTAACGTCTAATGTCTAACCTCTAACGTCTAAAATGGGTCCGTGACCCTCTAACCTCTAATAACTACAAATCCCCACTCACCTGCAAAGATGAGTGGGGATATTATTATAGGGTAATCTATATTTTAGAGGGCAGTTGCGATGGGCTATCCATTGCTGCAAGATTCTAACGTCCAATTGCCTCCGAGGCGAGCGAAGCCGAAGCCGAGCGAAAAAGGGTCCGCGACCCTCTAACGTCTAGTGCCTAACCTCTAACGTCTAACGTCTAACTTCTAATGTCTATTTATACTTGTGCGTTATGGCTATCAATCTCGTGGGCTTCGATTTCAACGACTCCGCGCTTCACCTTGCCTTCGTAGGTGACAAAATAGATGCCTTTGGCGGGCGTCCATTCCATACAGAAGAGTTCCGCAGGACTGTTAAAGCCATTTCGCTTGATATTGTGCAAAGCCCAGGTCTTGGATCTGCCACTGCGTTTAAGACCGCTCTCTACAAATTCGCCATTGTTGACAATGAGGAAAGATTCAGACGTTTTCTCGGGAGGAAGAACGGTCACTGCACCATTGGTTTCGAAGAGCACATCTTCCACATCAAACATCGAGAAGATGCCTTTCTGTCGGAGGAGCAAACGGAATTGTTCCATCTCCAGGCTATTGCGCTTGAAGTTTTTGAAATTGATAATCCCATCTTTGACGAGAAACACGCTCTCTCCTTTGATGAAATGTCTCAAGCGTGCCGAGCGCATGGCAAAGCGCACGAGCATGTTGAAGCCCGTCCACACCGCCAAAGCAAAGAGGATGTGCCAGATGGACATGTCGGGATTGTACAAGACACCACCGACCAAAGCACCAATCGCGAAGGCGCTCACGGTGTCGAGGGGAGTGATTTGTGCCATTTGTGCCTTGCCGGCGAGGCGCAGAAATACCAAAATGCCAATCATGCCCGTGACAAGTTTGAGAGCAATGCCGAGGTAGGGAGTCAAGATTTCCATCATAATAGAATCGTTTTAGAATAGAGAGCCGTGGAATAAATGAGTTGAATAAATGATATAAGTTTACTGTGCTGCAAAAGTACAATTATATTCTTGTTTTCCCAACGATTCTTGGTAGAATTATACGTGAATGAATGCTTGGTGTTTGGCTTGCTAGTGCGTAGATTATTGCGTAACTTTGCACCGCTCAATTCTATTGAGCTCTCAGAAAAGTTTTTCTCCTCTTACAGAACTTCCCCTCGATGAAAAAAATAGTCTTCCTTGTGATGGGCATTTTAGCCTATCTTCCCACCTACTCGCAAATGCTGTTTTCAGAAAATCTCACGATGAACATAGATAGCACAAAGACCATCCAAGGTTCTTTGTTTCCTGTGTTGAATTTCAAAACAGAGAAAGAGAATGTGCTGACTTTAAAAAATACTGCCAATCTCAACATCTTGATCAACCATAATCGGGTGATAAACTTTATCAACAAGCTCGAATTTTCGACATACGGAGATAAAGTGACGATGAGTGGCGGCTATGTGCATCTTGAATATCGTTATCTCTTAAATCGTGCCTTCGAGGTTTATCCTTATGCTGAGTCGCAATGGGCAGAGAGCCGCGGAATGCTGTATAAAGTGTCGAGTGGGCTGCTATCACGAGTTCGACTGATCAACAGTGAGAAAGTGTTGATGTTTGCTTCAGCTGGTGTCTTCTTTGAGTTTGAAAAGTGGGAAAATCCCACTCCTCATGTGAGTCGCCCTTACGTCTTTAGCCGAAGTGTGAAGAGTCACTTATCGCTCAGTGTCAAGCACCGCATAAACGAGTCTTGGGAACTCACGACAACTGCGATTCATCAAGCCAGACCCGATCGTTATTTGAAGGCTGCACGATGGGGCGGAGCTGTGGACCTCAAATATAACATCACTCCCAGAATAGGGCTTAATGGGACTTATCGTCTCATTTATGACACCGACCCGATAGTGCCTATCCGAAAGGATTATACTAACGTAGAGGCTGGTGTGAACATCTCCTTTTAACTAGACGAATCTTGAGGTTAGACATTAGACGTTAGACATTAGACGTTAGACATTAGACGTTAGACATTAGACGTTAGACATTAGACGTTAGACGTTAGACATTAGACATTAGACGTTAGAGCCCTGCGGCGAAGAATCCAACTGCGCTAGCCTTCTAACGTCTAACGTCTACTTTCTAACGTCTAAAACGGGTCTGCGACCCTCTAACGTCTAATGTCTAATCTCTAATAACAACAAATCCCCACTCATCCAGGTAGGACGAGTGGGGATTTTTTGTAGATAGTGGCTTTATTAGAGTTTAGAGATTAGAGTTTAGACGTTAATCTTTAGAGCTTATACTCTAGAAGAATTGTCGATTAGACGTCCTTTGCCGCACGGCTCTAACGTCTAACGTCTAATTGCTAACGTCTAAGCAGAGCAGAAAGGGTCCGTGACCCTCTAACGTCTAAAAACGGATCTGCGACCCTCTAACGTCTAATCAATTAGAACGTCTTGCCAGTTTTGGAAACCTTCAAGCCCTTGTGGTCTTGACTCACCTTGCGGCCAGAGAGGTCGAAGAGTTGAGCTTTGGCAGCAGTTTGAGCATCGCCCGTGGTGGGAGCAGAGATAGCCGTGGTGAGTCCAGTCTCTTGGATGCGCCAGTGAGAAGGAGCCGACTCCATGCCGTTCCAGCAAACGAGGTTTTTGCTACGATCCATGTGGAGATACTTGTAAGTGCCGTTCTTGCCATTCACGCCACGGATGAGCGTTTCGCCGTTGGGCAGATATTCGAGCATGTAAATGCCCGCTTCACTCTGATTGTCGGTGGTGTTGACAGGTTCGTTTTGGTTTTGGAGTGGCAAGAGATAGCGGTCCCAAGCAGCATTGTAGATGAAGAATTTGCCGGGTTGGTTGGGCACCTTGTAGAAGATGAAGAACTGCGTTTCGTCAGCTTCATCGTAAGCATCCACACCTTGCGCCTTGTCGTCGGTAAACTTGAGGTAGTAGCTCTTGTTTTCCGAAGGTTTGTAGCCCTCATTTTGGAGGTAGTAGTATTGCTTGTCAGAGACCTCATTGACGGGCACCTCTTTCACTGCGAGGTTGAAGACTTCGTAGACCTTATCAGAAGGATTTGCCAAATAGAAGTCAGCAATCTCGTTGATGCCAGCAAAAGCTTCAGGAGAGATTTGTCCCAATTTGCTGCCCACGTTCTTCTTTAGCTCTGCCAAGCGAGCCTTGAGCACTTCGGTGCGCAGTTCGTTGGCAACCGCAAAATCTTGGTCTGCAGCATAGGAGTAAGCACCGTCCGTGATTTGCTCGATGGTGTAGTTCTTGTACACTTGTGTGTATCCACCTCTGCTGGCAGGCGCCAATGTTTCTTCTTCGTACATGAAGGCGAGGGTGTTGTTCTTTTGCCAAGCCATGGTAGAGTAAGCCGAACCGATGTAGGAAGACATGTGTGCGCCGTCCCATTCTTTAGCGAAGAGGGCAGACGACCCGAAGTCTTCGTAGCCCGCCAATTCCTTGTAGTTGATGCCCACGTTGGTGCGTCCAGAAGGACCGAAGGGCACGGACTGGAGAGCGAGATACATCTTCTTGCCAGTGGCTTTCTTCACGACAGGAACAATGAGGAGTTCGCCGTTGCAAGCGTTGGCAGTAGCCTTCACGAGAGGGCTGTGTGCCATAGTGTCCCAGTAGCCTTCGCCCTTAGCAGAGTCGGTGAAGCGGAAGACGTTGAACCATCGTCCACTGCCACGGCGAGAAGACACCACGATAGAACCATCGGGCAATTCTTCGCACTTAGGTTCGTCGGCAGAGTGGGGGATGGCAGGTGTCATAGCATCGCCGAGGATGTGCCAGTTTTGTCCGAAGTCGTCGGAATACATCACCCAGTTGGCAATGTTGGTGGGATTGACATTCAGTCCGCTCATCACAGCATAGACGCGATAGTGGCTGCCCACCTTGGTGCGATGGCTCTGCATGATGCGTCCGCTACCGAAGAACATGGATTCGATTTTGCCGCGTGGGGTGGTGCCGTCGAACTGCTTGTAGATGTGGTCGGTGATGTCTTCGCGAGCCGAGAAGGTCTTACCGCCATCCTTAGAATACCAGCGCGCTACAGCGTTGGGAGTTTCGCGACGAGCTTGCCAGAAGTTGGTGAAGCCCGACACGCTCAACACGAGCACATCATCGCTTTCGCGGTCAGCCACGATGGCAGCATCGCCATAACCAGCGTCACGGCTTTGGTTGGGGTCGTTGTTCACCTTCTTACCCGTGCCTTGTGCCACAGGGTTGCCATGAGCGTCGGAGAATACCGCAGGAGTGTCCCACGTTTTTCCCTCATCGTTGGAGCGAGTGGCAAAGAGGTCTACGCGTCCTGCGCCTACGTCGCCAGTGCCGGTGTGGCGAGAGTCGCTCACCGCCACGATGGTGCCCGATTTACCGGTGACTGCGATGGCAGGGATGCGGTAGGTGACAGGGGTTTGCAGGGTGTAGGGGAAGAGGTTGGTTTGAGGTTCGAGTTCCACTTTCACGCGCTCTACCACGACCTTGATGTTGGTCAACTGCACGGGAGTGTTGTCGCCCACGAGTTCAAAGGCGAGCGAGTTGCTCTTGCCGTCGCCCTTGAGGGAGAAGTGCTGCACGTCGGTGGTGACAGGAGTGGTTTTGCCGTTGGCTTCGATGCTGACATTCTTGCCTGCAGCGGGGAGTTTGAAGTCGAAGTCCACACTCTTGACAGCGTAGCCGACGGGCATGGCAAAGGTGTAGCCCCCGCGCTTGGCAGCACCGCTGTGGAGCTGGAGGATGCCATTGGCGACGTTCATGTTGTTGGCACCCGCGTTGAGAGTGAGGGGCAAATCGCCCTTGTTGGTCCAGAGTGCACGGTAAGTGGCGCTATTGCCGTTGGCAGTGAGTGTGCCAGTGGTGGGAGACACCTCGATGGTGCCGCCGAGGGGGGAGGATTTGCAATGAACTTCCGTGGTCGGCTCCAGTGGTCCAGAAGGCGAGTTTACCATCGCGGTTGTTCATCTTCCAGGCATCTTTGCCTTTGAGATAGATGAAGTAAGCCGTTTTGCCGGTGAGCTTGTCGCTCTTGCCGAAGCTCCAGAGGTCAACATAGCCCTCGAGGTTGTTGGCGGGTTTGAGAGTAACGAGGGCGTCGCCTCCGTTTCTGCCCGTTTTAGTGGGGTCGGCAGCGAGCACCATGTTGGCGCCAGCGGCTTTGTTGTAGATGCGATAGCCGTTGGTGTCGTTGCCCACGAAGCACCAGAGGTCGGCATCGGCAAGGTCGCTGAGGGCTTTGTTGAGTGTGATGGCACCTTGTGCGTTAGGTTGGGTCACATACATCCCGTTGTCGCCGATTTGGAGCGTGTACCAAATGGTGTTGGCAGCAAACTTCTGATCGGCAGTCAGCGTGGTGGGGGTGAAAGTGGCGATGCTGGCGATGGCATGAGGAGCGTAGAGCGCAGCAGCCAGGAGAAAAGCAGTAATCGTCTTTTTGATCATGGTGATGACTGAGAGGATTGATAATAGCGCAAAACCTTACTGCACAACGCTCATGAGCTGAGGCGTCGCGCGGCAAGGTTAAGCAGTCTTTTTTATAGTATGTTCCGCACTACTTCGACACGATGTTGAGGGTGTCGGTGGCGATGAGGAGTTCTTCGTCGGTAGGTACTACCACGACTTTCACGCGGCTGTTGGGAGTGGAGATGATTTCTTCCTCACCAAAGTTTGCCTTGTTTTTGTCGTAGTCCACTTCGATGCCGAGGAATTCGAGGTCTTTGAGGGCATTGTAGCGCACATCCCATTGGTGCTCGCCCACTCCTGCGGTGAAGACGATGGTGTCCACACCACCCATGGCAGCTGCATAAGCACCGATGTATTTCTTGATGCGATAGTTGTACATGTCGAGTGCCAACTTGGCGCGCTCGTTGCCTTCTTTCACGCCGTTTTCCACGTCGCGCATGTCGCTTCCCAAACCAGAGATGCCGAGCAGACCCGACTTCTTGTTGAGCAAATCTTGCATTTCATCGGGGGTCTTGCCTTCTTTCTTCATGATGGCGAGCACCACAGAAGCATCGATGTCGCCCGTGCGAGTGCCCATCATGAGGCCTTCGAGGGGAGTGAGTCCCATGGAGGTGTCGATGCACTTGCCGTGGTCTACTGCCGAAACGGAAGCTCCGTTGCCGATGTGGCAGGTGATGATCTTCTGCTCTTCGGGCTTCACGCCAAGGAGCTGGCACACGCGGTTGGTGACGAAGCGGTGGCTCGTGCCGTGGGCACCCCAACGACGGATGTTCATCTCCTCGTAGTAGTGGTAGGGCACGGCATACATGTAGGCGTGTGCAGGCATGGTTTGGTGGAAGGAGGTGTCAAACACAAAGACGTTGGGCATGTTTTCCACCACAGCTTTCACTGCATTGTAGCCCTTGAGGGCAGGAGGGTTGTGGAGGGGAGCAAGGTCCATGAAGGTCTTCCACTCCTCGAGCATGTCGGGGGTGACGAGGCGGCTTTCGGCGAAACGACCACCTGCCACGATGCGGTGACCGGCAGCGGCGATTTCGTCGATGCTCTTGATGGCACCATGTTGGGGATGGGTGAGGGTGTCGAACATCATCTTGATGCCCTCGGTGTGGGTGGGGCAGTCGAAGTTGAGTTGGAGTTTCTCACCGTTGTGATCGGTGGTTTTGAGGAAAGCTCCTTCTTGACCCACGCGTTCGATGCCGCCTGCTGCGAGCACAGCGTGAGTGTCCATTTCATAGAGCTTATATTTGATAGAACTGCTTCCGCAGTTGATGACGAGAATTTTCATTGTTCTAGAACGTTAGACGTTAGAAATTAGACGTTAGACGGTCATAGACCCTTCTATGCTTGCCCCGAAAAGCGGGGCTCGGGCGTAGTAGACGTTAGACGTTAGAGGGTCATAGACCCTTCTATGCTTGCCCCGAAAAGCGGGGCTCGGGCGTAGTAGACGTTAGACGTTAGAGGGTCATAGACCCTTCTATGCTCACCCCGAAAAGCGGGGCTCGATTCTTCTGAGAGCTAGCTCCTCTAGAGCTTCTAGCCCAACAGCGCGAGCCTTCTAACGTCTAACGTCTAATGTCTAACGTCTATAAAGGGTATGCGACCCTTAGTTTTGCTTTGCTGCAATAGCTTGGTTAGCGGTGATGGCGACCATCTTATAGATGTCGTCCACGGAGCAACCGCGAGAGAGGTCGTTCACGGGGCGCGCAATACCTTGGAGGATAGGTCCGATGGCTTCGGCATGACCGAGACGCTCCACGAGTTTGTAGCCAATGTTGCCCACTTCCAAACGAGGCACCACCAACACATTCGCCTGACCAGCCACAGGGCTACCAGCTGCCTTCAAGTGAGCCACAGAGGGCACGAGGGCAGCGTCCGCCTGGAGTTCGCCATCGATGTCGAGATCGGGGCGGAGTTCCTTGGCGCGTTCAAAAGCCATGCGCACTTTGTCCACATCTTCGTGCTTTGCCGAACCATAAGTGGAGAAAGAAAGCATAGCCACCTTGGGTTCGATGCAAGCCACCGCACGCGCAGTGTCGGCAGAGCAAACGGCAATCTGTGCCAACTGCTCAACATCGGGCACGGGCGTCACCGCCACGTCGCCCATCACGATGACACCATTTGAGCCATATTCGTGCGCTTGCGTGAGGAGCAACATCGCACCGCTCACCACAGAGATGCCAGGAGCCGTCTTGATGATTTGGAGGGCAGGACGAAGCACATCGCCAGTGGTGTTGCGCGCACCAGCCAACTGTCCGTCGGCATCTCCAGCCTTGATGATGAGGCAACCGAGGTAGAGGGGATTTTCCACGATGGAGCGTGCCGTGTCGATGGTCACACCCTTCTTCGCGCGGAGTTGTGCGAGGAGTTGTGCATATTCCTCCTTCTTCTCGTGCGACAGCGGATTGATGATGGTGGCTTTCTCGATGTGAGTAAGGCCATTTTTCTGAGCGAGTGCCTTGATTTCGGCAGGATCGCCAATGAGGATAAGGTCGGCCACCTCGTCAGCGAGGATGCGGTCGGCTGCTTTGAGTGTGCGTTCTTCCGTGCCTTCTGGGAGAACGATGCGTTGCTTGTTGGCTTTTGCGCGAGCAACGAGCTGTTCGATAAGTGCCATTATTGAGATTTAGATTGGATACCAATAGTAAAGCGTGTCGTGCTCAGGGTCACTTCCTGCACGACACGCTGCAAATTTACAAAAAACGGCTGAGATAGCCCACTAATCCCCTCATTTTCTATACTTGACTAAGCAATTCAGAGGGGGCTAGCCAAGTTTCGTTTAGAGCTTCTTGGGCAGGGTCACCTTAAATTCGGGCACAGTGGGCGTGGTGTGCTCCTTGTAGATGATGTCTACCATCTGTTTCACCACATCGGGGTGTTGCTTCGCCACGTCGTTGTCTTCGTGGAGGTCCTTGCTCAAGTCGTAGAGACGGCAGTTGCCGTGGTCCACCACCAGTTTCCAGTCGCCCATGCGCACACCCATCATGTTCGTTTCGTGGAACTCCCAATAGAGATGATCGTGCTTCTGCTGTTGGTCGTCCTTGCCCACGAGGGTGTTGTAGAAGGAGATACCGTCGTAGAGGTCCTTTTCATTGCGCTGATAGGCCTTGGGGAAATCCTTGATGCTGCCACATCGCAGAAGGTGGGCAACACGTCGTAGAACGCCAGTTGGTGGTCGTTCACTTCGCCTGCTGCCACCTTACCGGGCCAGCGGACGATGAAGGGGATGCGGATGCCGCCCTCGTGGGTGGAGCGTTTCAAACCCTTGAGCAACCCATCGCGGTTGAAGAAGGTGGGATCGGCACCGCCCTCTTCGTGAGGACCATTGTCGGAGGTGAAAATCACGATGGTGTTTTCGTCCATGCCCTTCTTCTTGAGCTTGGCTATGATTTCGCCCACCATGAAGTCCAGGCGCGTGATCATGGCGGCAAACTGAGCGTGTGCCTGTTCGGTGCCGTGATAGCGGTTGCCCACTTGGCTGCGGAAGATGTGCTCTTGGCAGAAGTGGTTTTGATACGCCTGCAAGAGGCTGTCGTTGGGCTGTTGCAACTCAGCGTGGGGCAGGGTATAGGTGAAGATGCCCAAGAAGGGTTGATCTTTCGTCTGCTTGTCGAGCCAGTCCATCGCCTTTTGGTGGATGAGGTCGGCTGAATACTGCGGACGCTTCAAATAGTCGTCGCTGCCGGGCATGCCATATTTGATGTTCTCATCGAGCGTCACGCGGTGCGTCTTTTTGTCGCCACGCGAACGACTAAATTCGTTCAAGAAGTTGGGATAATAGGCGTGGGCTTCAAACTGGCAGATGTAGCCATAATATTCGTCGATGCCGCGCTTGTCGGGCGTAGAAGCTGAGTTTTCGTAGCCGCCAGCCCATTTGCCAAACATCCCCGTGGTGTAGCCGTTCTCCTTGAGGATTTCAGGCAAAATCTTGTGGTTCACATCATAGGGTTCTTGTCCTGCCCAGCCTTCGGCAAAATCAGTGTTGCGACCATAGAGGTTGGGCACATCCTTGCCGCGCCAGTATTCCTTGTTGCCGCGCACGTGGGTGTGTCCGCTGTGCTGCCCAGTCATGAGCGTTGCGCGCGAAGGAGCCGACACTGGACTTCCGGCATAAGCCTGCGTGAAGCGCATGCCTTCGGCTGCCATGCGGTCGAGATTGGGGGTGGCGATGTATTTCTGACCATAGCAAGCCAAGTCGCCATAGCCCATGTCGTCGCACATGATGTAGATGATGTTGGGACGTTGCTGCGCTTGACCAGTCATCGCTGCCAAAGCGCCAAGTCCGAGGAGGGTATATGCTTTTTTCATAATGAGAATGCAGGGGGATTATTCCATGAAGAGGTATGGAGCCTATGATGATGGAGTCTCTGATGATGGAATCTAAGATGACTTTTTGAGCCCAGTCGTTTAGGGTTGCACCACTTTCTTGCCATCCACGATGTAGACACCAGGGGTAGAGGTGGTGGTTTGACGACCTGAGAGATCGTAGGTATGCGCGTCGCTACGATTCACCGTGGGGCGTTGCACGCCGGTGGGAACTACTACATTGAGAAAACCATCGAAGATGAGACCCACCACTTCGTCGTCTGCGCCTGTGAGGCCATTGGAGGTGAGGCGGATGCGGAAGCGCGTGTTGCCCTTGAGAGCCGTCTCAGGCACGGTGAACTCAGCGTTGGTGGTGCGCTGCAAGGTGAGGGGTTGTTGCACCTCGAAGATACCATCGTGGTTCCAGTCGAAATAGAGATAAGCCTTCGCATCTTTGGGCGGATTGGTACTGAGCTTAAAGTTCAGTTTCACCACGTCTTTCTGGGGCAAATCTGCCATTTGGCGAGAGAATACCACGTGGAGTTCGCGGTCGTTCTTGGCTTTTGCATCGGGATAGTTGATGCTTGCCAACACCTTGGCGCCTTCTTTCGCTTCGCCTTTTGCAGCGACGGAGAGCGATGTCCAGGTGTAGTTGTCAGTCGTGGTGCAGGGATAATCATAAATCTGCAAACGACGCATGAGGGGAGTGCGCTGCGCCATGAAGCGGAAACGCGTTTCGCCACCGAGTTTCACACGTTGGTGCGCCGCATTTTCCCAACCGTAGAAGCCCGTGAGTTCGTCTTCCACGATGCTCCAAGCTTCGCTCTCGTTGAGCGCCTTGTGGCTGGTGCCGTGGTGGAGCTTGTAGCCCCCTTTGGAGTTGCCCTGTCCCTCCATGTAGAAGGACGTTTCGCCCTCTGCTGCTTCGGGAGTGGTCCAGGAGAAATCGCCATCGCCATTCACTTGCAGCCATCTGCCGGTCTCGTCTACCAGCGCATACAAGCGGTCGCTACCCGTTTGGAAGGGACGCACCTCATAACTGTCGGTCGTTGCCACGGGCCACCAGTAGGAGTTGGCGTTGTTGTGGCCTGCCTGCCAAGCCACCACGAGGTGAGTGCCGCCTTTGCGGTTGAGTCCCATAGGCGTTTTGGAGCGGTCGCTGTAGTTGGGCACGTCGGTCGAAGAGAGTGTCCAAGCGCCAGCCGTCTTCGCTTTGGGGTTGGGAGCCACGAAATAAGCCACGGGCATATTGGAAGTTGTGATTGCTGTTTTTCCTGCCTCTCCGGTGGCAATGGTAGAGGCGAGATAGCGGTGAGTGGCAGTGTTTTGCACGTAATACACGTCTTGTTGTCCCTCCACAGGGATAAACTTCCAGAACTGTCGGCGAGCGTTGTCTTTCGTGGTGACAGTCAAACTGTGTTCGTCGGTCTCGGTGATGAAAACTTGTTCGTCGGGTGCCGACTGGATGCGATAAACCAGTTCTGCGGAGAGTGGTCCGCTGGTGGCTTTTTGTGCTTGAGCGGTCACCGCAGTGGCAAAACACGCGATGGCGCTCATGGCGAAATAGACGGATTGGTGCATGGTGATGAATAGAGTTGTCCCATCGTGTCTTCCCCTTGGGGTGCTTTCCTCGATGGGTAGATTTCGGGTGAAAAATCAATGCTGCAGCCTTAACTTGCTATCTTCTAGCAAGGCTTGCTGGCTTACCTTCTTGCAGCCTCGTAGGCTATCTTCTAGCAAGGCTTGATAGCTTACCTTCTTGCAGCCTCGTAGGCTATCTTCTAGCAATCTTATGAGTGGATGGCCTAGTCTTTTGCACAAGGTGCAATTAGCGTTGCATCTTCTTGCAGGCTAGGTGCTATATATTATCTTGCACTGCAGTCTTGAATAGAGGTTTAACCGCTTGAAAATGGTTCAATTTGCCTACTTTCAATGCAAAACTGGCACTTTCGTCTAGAAGCTGCAGCGAGAAAGCGCCATTTGTTGTGCACAAAAATTACAATAGATTATGCATTTGACCAAGTTTTTTTAAGCCGAAAATGCTAAGTCTGCATGAGAATATTACTCCTCAAATCCTTACTTTTATGCACGAATTGCCCTTCTTTCCTTCCTACTTTGTGTGGAATCCTTTGTGTTTTTGCCGTGGATTTGTTTCTGCCGTGGATGCCTTTTTATTTCTGCCGTGGAATCTTTTTGTTTTGCCGTGGATACCTTTGTGTATATTCCTTCTTGTTTTTGTCTTTTCTTCTCTTCTCTTCTCTCTAGTTCCTTCTATTATCTCCCACGAAATCCGAAAAACGTGGGAGTTTTTTTAGAAAAAGTCCATCGTTTTTCTGAAAATCTCCATCGTTTTTTGGGGGCTACTCTCTAACGTCTAGTGTCTAACGTCTAGCGTCTAATGTCTATATTGCCCGAGCCACTCTGTGGCGAGCATAAAAGGGTCTGCGACCCTCTAACGTCTAATCTCTAACGTCTAACGTCTAATCTCTTGCTCATGTGCATAACATTTTTTATATTTGCGCATTAGAATCCCTTTGCTTTGATTATCCGCAAAAAGAGAAAGATAAAAACACAGCAAAATCCAACTTACTACATTATTTTCCGAACACTTTCATATGTATAAACCTTATGACCATCACTGAATATATAATCCCTACGCCCACCACTCCCTACGCCTACGTGCACCTCAGTGAAGATGAAACCATCCTCACTTTCTATTATGACACCCTCCGTGATGAACGCGACGGCACAACGTGGGGAATAGGTGAGAAGAAAAAAGAGAATTTTGTGCATTTTCCTGCTTGGGCTGGCACTTTTGAATCTCCCAATACTACCATTCTCACAGCTGTGTTTGATGCTTCGTTCCGTGATTTTCGTCCTACCACCACGGTAGGATGGTTTCGAGCTTTCCTATCCCTTATAAGGATAAAAGGATTGGAACACCTCAACACCTCGCAGGTGACGGACATGAGTGGTATGTTCAACTCTTGCTCCTCTTTGACCTCTATAGATTTTTCCAGCTTCGACACTTCCAAGGTGACGAATATGAACAGGATGTTCTCTGGTTGCTCCTCTTTGACCTCTCTCGACCTCTCCAGCTTTGACACTTCAAAGGTGACGGATATGAGCTGTATGTTCTGGAGCTGCAAATCTTTGACCTCTATAGATTTTTCCAGCTTCGACACTTCTCAGGTGACGAGTATGAGTAAGATGTTCTTTGGTTGCTCCTCTTTGAGAACTCTCGACCTCTCCAACTTTGACACTTCAAAGGTGACAAGTATGGGTGGGATGTTCTCTGGTTGCTTCTCTTTGACCTCTCTCGACCTCTCCAGCTTTGACACTTCAGAGGTGACGAATATGAGAAAGATGTTCATGAGTTGCAAATCATTGACTTCTCTCGATATCTCAAACTTTGACACTTCAAAGGTGACGAATATGAGCGAGATGTTCTTGAGTTGCTCCTCTTTGACGGCTCTAGACCTCTCCATCTTTGACACTTCAAAGGTGACAAGTATGGGTGGGATGTTCTCTGGTTGCTTCTCTTTGACCTCTCTCGACCTCTCCAGCTTTGACACTTCAAAGGTGACGAGTATGGAAGGTATGTTCCGTGCTTGCTCCTCTCTGACCGCTCTTGACCTCTCCCGCTTCGACACTTCAGACGTGAAGCATATGTGGAGGATGTTCGATGGCTGCTCCTCTTTGACTTCTCTTGACCTCTCTAGTTTTGACACCTCAAAGGTAACGAATATGGAGAAGATGTTCTATAGTTGCCGATCTTTGACCTCTTTCGACCTCTCCAGCTTTGACACTTCAAAGGTGACGGATATGGCGGAGATGTTCATGGGTTGCTCAGCTTTGATAGCACTAGACCTTTCCAGTTTCAACACCTCGGAGGTGACGAATGCGAGTTATATGTTCTTTGGTTGCTCTTCTTTGACTTCTCACGACCTCTCTAGTTTTGACACTTCAAAGGTGACGGATATGAGGGGGATGTTCTATAGTTGCCGATCTTTGACCTCTCTCGACCTCTCCAGTTTCAACACCTCGGAGGTGACGAATATGGGCAGTATGTTCTCTAGTTGCAAATCTTTGACCTCTCTCGACCTCTCCAACTTTGACACTTCAAAGGTGACGTATATGTGTGGGATGTTCTGTAATTGCAAATCTTTGACTACTCTCGATCTCTCTAGTTTTGACACTTCGCAGGTGACGGATATGAGCAGTATGTTCAGAGATTGCAAATCTTTGACTACTCTCGACCTCTCCAACTTCGATACGTCGCAGGTGACGGATATGAGCAGTATGTTCAGAGATTGCAAATCTTTGACTACTCTCGACCTTTCCAGCTTTGATACTTCAAAGGTGACGGGAATGTACTATATGTTCTCTGGTTGCCAATCTTTGACTACTCTCGATATCTCTAGCTTTGACACTTCAAAGGTAGAGAGTATGAGTTGGATGTTCTCTCATTGCGAATCTTTGACTTCTCTCGACCTTTCTAAATTCGACACATCGAAGGTGAGGTTTATGGACGGAATGTTCTCTTCTTGCAGACAACTAAAGTGCATCGCCTGGGGAAAATTTCAGTTGCAAGAAGAGGTAAATCTGATAGAGGTGTTCTTCAACTGTCCATCCCTAACCCAAATTACTTGTCACCCAAATAGCGAATTCAACGACTTAAAACGATTGTTTGAGCATTGTGCTTTACTCAAAAATGCTGTAGATTACCAACAGTTGTGTTTGTTGCTACAGAATAAAGCAAGCAATATCAAAATACCCTTCCCAACTCCTCTCCCCCCTGTCCTTGAAGCCTACGTAGTGCAGAGTGCAGATCAAACAACCCTCACCTTCTATTACGATAAACAGCATTTTTCACATCCCACTCCTTCTTGGAGCGTTTACGAATGTAATAATAACGACTTTGAATGGCTGCCTACAAGTGCAACAACACTCAAGGTCATTTTTACTGCTTCGTTTCAAAACTTCCGTCCCACAAGCACTGCTTCTTGGTTTGAAAACTTCAGGTCCCTTAAAAGCATAGAAGGATTGGAATACTTCAATACCTCTGAGGTGGTGAGTATGACAAGTATGTTCTCTTGTTGCTCCTCTTTGACAACTCTCGACTTTTCTCATTTTGATACCTCACAGGTGACGGATATGGCGGAGATGTTCATGGGTTGCTCCTCTTTGACAACTCTCGACCTCTCCAGTTTTGACACTTCAAAGGTGACGTGGATGCATGGAATGTTCTCTTATTGCAAATCTTTGACCACAATCTATTGTAACTCATCATGGAGTAGCGAAGAATCAGATGATATGTTCTCAAACTGCGATTCTCTTAGCGGCGCAGCGACTTATGAAAAAAAGGGAGGGACGACGTAAGCATGGCAAATCCTGTAACTGGATATTTCACAAAGAAAGTGTTGGCACAAGAAGATGAGGCTTATGTGGTGTTTAGTTTGGGGCTGAAAAGATTGACCTTCTATTACGATAGAGAGCGTGAATATCGCTTCGGCACTGTTTGGGGAATAGAAGAAACGATGCTACAAAACGACCAAAGGACTCCTGCATGGCTGTCTGGCGAAGTGGCATCGAAGGAAGAGATTACGAAAGTCATCATTGACGAATCATTCCGAAACTTTGTGCCAAAAACCACTGCTGGGTGGTTTGAGGGCTTGACGGCTTTGGAGGAAATACGTGGGTTGGACAATCTCAATACTTCGGAAGTGACCGACATGAGCCGTATGTTTGCTGGTTGTGGTGCGCTGCGCTCGCTGGACGTTTCGAGATTCGACACGCTCAACGTGAAGCAAATGCAGCAAATGTTCATGGGATGCGCTGCTTTGACGAAACTCGATTTGTATTTCTTCGACACGGCAAAAGTGACGGACATGCACGAGATGTTCAAAGATTGCAAAGGATTGACTACACTCGACCTTCAGAGTTTCAACACTGCGCAGGTGACGGACATGGGCGAGATGTTTAGAGATTGCGAGAGTTTGACAACGCTGGCTCTTTCTAGCTTTTATACTTCTCGCGTAACGAACATGGGGTATATGTTTGCAGGATGCAAAAGTTTGAGGACGCTCAATCTGGCTCATTTCTTCACAGAAAATGTGACCACGATGTGGCACATGTTTGAGGGCTGCTCTGCGCTCGAGTCTTTGGTGCTTTCTTGTTTCAACACAGCGCAGGTGACGGACATGAGCCGCATGTTTGCGGGTTGCAAGAGTCTGACCGCGCTCGATCTACTGAATTTCAACACTGCGCAGGTGAGGAACATGGTGCAGATGTTTGCGGACTGTTCGGCACTGGATGACCTCGACATTTCGCGATTTAACACTGCTCAGGTGACGGACATGCACGAGATGTTCTTGGGCTGTGCTGCGCTGTCTGCGCTCAACTTGGCTTATTTTGACACTGCACAGGTGACGGACCTTCACGCGATGTTCAAGGATTGCAAGGGTTTGACCACGCTCGACTTGTCGAATTTCCAAACTTCTGAGGTGAAGGATATGCGCGAGATGTTCTCGGGTTGTGTGGCGTTGACAACGATTTGGAGTTTTGCCTTCAGAAATTGTTTTGCTTCAGAGGCTATGTTCTATGAGTGCACTTCTCTCCAAGGGGCTACGAACTTTAACGAGAAATATACGGATGCCCGAATGGCAAATCCAGAACGGGGATACTTTAGTAGACGTTAGAGATTAGACGTTAGACGTTAGAGGGTCGCAGACCCTTTTGTGCTCGGGGTCACAGACCCTTTCTGCTCGCCACGACAAGCGTGGCTCGGGCTAGTGCGGTTGGGCTAGAAAAACTAGAAAGACTATAAATTCTAGAAGAACTAGGAAACTAGTAAATCTAGTCTAACTCGGAAAACGAGCTCACAAAACGACATTCACATTAACATCAAACTACAAGATGCAAAATAATCTTCCCGAAGCCTACGTGCACCTCAGTGCAGACGAAACGGTTCTCACCTTCTATTACGACGCTCTACGTACTGAACGCGACGGAACATTGTGGGGAATAGAGGATAAGAAAGAGTATCTGAACGATCTGATACCTGCTTGGGTTGGTAATTCGAAATCTCCCAATACATCCATTCTCACTGCAGTGTTTGATGCTTCGTTCCGTGATTTTCGTCCTACCACCACGGCAAAATGGTTTCAATATCTCAAGTCACTTAAAAGCATCAAAGGACTGGAACACCTCAACACCTCGCAAGTGACGGATATGAGCGGTATGTTCTTTGGTTGCAAATCTTTGACTTCCATAGACCTTTCTAATTTCGACACATCTCGGGTGGAGGATATGAGTTGGATATTTGCTCGTTGCTCTGCCTTGACTGCACTTGATGTTTCGCATTTTGACACCAGCCAAGTGAGGGATATGGGCTGTATGTTCTACGATTGCTCAGCTTTGACTGCTCTTGATGTTTCGCATTTCGACACGTCAAAGACGACAGATATGTTCTGGATGTTTTCAGGTTGTTCAGCTTTGGCTGCTTTGGACGTTTCGCATTTTGACACCTCGCTGGTGACAAGTATGCCCTGTATGTTTTGTGATTGCTCTGCTTTGACTGCTCTGGATGTTTCGCATTTCGACACTTCGCAAGTGGGACATATGGGCTGTATGTTTGAGGGCTGCTCTTTATTGACAGCACTTGACGTGTCGCATTTCGACACCAGCCAAGTGAGGGACATGGCCAGTATGTTCTTTGGTTGCTCTTCTTTGACTTCGCTTGATGTGTCGCACTTCGATACTTCGCAGGTGGTGGAGATTCCCTGTATGTTTCGTGATTGCTCAGCTTTGACTGCTCTTGATGTTTCTCATTTCGACACTTCGCAGGTGGAGGAGATGAGCTACATGTTTCGTGGTTGCTCGGGTTTAACCTCACTCGATGTGTCGCACTTCGACACCTCGCAGGTGGAGTGGATGCGTGGTTTGTTTGAGGGCTGCTCGTCCTTGACTGCTCTTGACCTCTCCAGCTTCGACACCTCGCAGGTGGAGTGGATGCGTGGTTTGTTTGAGGGCTGCTCGTCCTTGACTGCTCTTGACCTCTCCAACTTCGACACTTCGATGTTAGGTGAAATGGGCAATATGTTCTTGGGTTGCACGGCTTTGACTACGCTCGACCTTTCTAATTTCGACACTTCGTGGGTAGATGATATGTACCAGATGTTCTGTGGGTGCAACTCTTTGACCACGATTTATTGCAACTCTACTTGGAACTGCGAAAACTCGGAAGATATGTTTGCTGGTTGCACCTCTCTCAAAGGTGCTGTGGCTTATGACGAAGCTAAAACAGACGCTAGCATGGCAAACCCCGAAAGGGGATACTTTACGAGTAGACGTTAGACGTTAGAGATTAGACGTTAGGGGTCGCAGCCCCTTTTGTACTCGCCACGACAAGCGTGGCTCGGGCTAGCGCGGTTGGGCTAGACTCCCTAGAAGAATTAGAAGAACCAGAAAAGCAAAGATTAGAGGGCTGTCGCAACACCGCGGCAGCCCTCTTTTCTGTCGAAGCATCGAAAGGACACACATCGAAAGGACACACATCGAAAGGACACACATCGAAAAGCACCCAAAAACACCGAAAAGTACCGAAAACAGAGAAGAAAAATGAAATAGCGTTTCCCCAAAAGTGAGGAAAACACTTGCTTTCGGCTCGAAAATTGATCGTTTGATAACAGATAATCTGCATAAAGCAAGGGTTGAAAATATTGCATGGCAATAAACAAAGAGTATATTATCCAATGATTTTATCAACCAACAACTTGCGGGAATGAATGAGAATGAATATCTTTGCGGTTGAAAATATACAGTTAAGATATACTATGAGTGTAGTTTCAAGTACAAAAATCAACCAATTACTAAGGGACACTTCTCCTTCAGGGTTAATATTCTCTGATTGGATGAGACATCACGGCTACTCCCCCCAACTCCAAAAGCGGTATAGAGATTGCGGCTGGCTATCAAGTTTATCAAAGGGGGTGATGTATAGAACGGGGAGCAAGCTGCGCGCTTATGACGCAATAGCCTCTTATAATAAGCAGATGGACAAGAATGTTTGTATTGCTGCTGTGTCTGCTCTGGAATACGCGGGCTTCAATCACTTTGTCCCTATGGGTAAACCAGTACTGTCGATTACACTTGAGAATGAGCGTCTCGCTCCTATCTGGATGAAAAGTGACCTCTTTGATATGACATTTCGTCCATTGACGATAAACATCTTCAAAAATAAGTCGATGATTAAAAAGGAGGTTGAAAGCGGTGTTCTTTTTATTTCTTCCCCAGAGCAGGCATTTTTGGAATGCCTCGCTTGTACACCGAAGTATTATAATTACATGGATCTTTATTATATCATGGAACAGCTGACCACGCTCCGTTCTGATGTTTTACAAGTTTTATTGGAGAACATGACGAATTTCAGCGTCAAGCGTATGTTCTTGTATATGGCAGAGAAAGCAGGACACTATTGGTTTGATGAACTGAACCTAGAGACAATAGATTTGGGCACATCCAAACTACAACTGGTTAGTAAGGGCGTTTATGACACCAAGTATCGAATAACAATCCCTAAAGAATTAAAGGATTATGAAGGATAGATACAAGAAGCAGGTGGAGTTGCTCATCAGAATTATGCCATCAGTATATAACATCAAAGAATTTGCAGTGCATACCTATGAAGACTACCGCCATGCGCGTAGAGAACTGATTAAGTTGGTTCGGGATGGACTGACAAGCCAAGATAAGGATTTTCTGGTTTCATTTGAGTCTGGAACACCCAAGTGGGAATTATGTACAGCAGGCAATCTCTCCGCTTTCCCATCCGTTCAGTGGAAGCTACAGAATATCAGCAAACTTAAATCATTGAATCCCCAGAAGTTCGAGCAGAGCATTAAAAAAAGTTGACTGACTTTTTTTGACCTATCATAGCAACGAAATGTAAGCCGTTTTATTAAATACGCCGTTGTGGCTACAATCAGACTACAGGAAAAAAAGGCAGGAACATGCAAAACAAGAAAAGCTAGAAGTCTCTCAACAAATAGACTCTCGAAGCCCCACATTTACTCCCCCTCCCCCCAAAAAAACTACAAGATGCAAAAATCATACCCCAGAAGCCTACGTACACCTCAGTGCAGATGAAACGGTTCTCACCTTCTATTACGACGCTCTACGTGCTGAACGCGACGGAACATTGTAGGGAATAGGCGAGACAAAAGAAGATTCTTTTTCTAAATACTACGCTTGGACGGGCACTTTTGAATCTCCCAATACATCCGTTCTCACTGCAGTGTTTGATGCTTCGTTCCGTGAGTTTCGCTCCACTAGCACTGAAGTTTGGTTTTATTCTCTCGAATCACTTACAAATATAAAGGGCTTTGAACACCTCAACACCTCGCAGGTGACGGATATGAGCGGTATGTTTTTGGGATGTTCATCGCTGACGGAGATTGATCTCTCCCACTTCGACACCTCGCAGGTGACGAATATGAATGGTATGTTCATGGAGTGTTCCTCTCTGACTGCGCTAGACCTTGCGAGCTTTGACACTTCAAAGGTGACCAATATGGGCGCGATGTTCAAGGATTGCAAGGGTTTGACCACGCTCGACCTCTCCCACTTCGACACCGCAAAGGTGACGGACATGAGCTATATGTTCATGGGTTGTTCCAATCTGACCACACTAGACCTCTCCCACTGCAACACCTCGCAGGTGACGACCATGTATAAGATGTTCGTAGCTTGCTCCTCTCTTACCGAGATTGACCTCTCTGGCTTCGACATTTCCCAGGTGGAGATTATATGTGACATGTTCTGTGGGTGCCACTCTTTGACCACGATTTATGGCAACTCCTCTTGGTGCTGCGATGACTCTGAAGACATGTTTGCTGGTTGTACCTCCCTCCGCGGTGCCGTGCCTTATGACGAATCAAAAATAGATGCTAGCATGGCTAACCCCGAAACGGGATACTTTAGTAGACGTTAGACGTTAGAGATTAGACGTTAGACGTTAGAGCCATGCGGAGGGGAGTCCATCGCGCCAGCCCTCTAATATCTAATTTCTAACGTCTAATGTCTAAAACAGACGTTAGAGGGTCACAGCCCTTTTATGCTCGGGGTCACAGACCCTTTTGTGCTCGCCACGACAAGCGTGGCTCGGGCTAGCGCAGTTGGGCTAGAAGCTCTAGGACCCCTAGAAGAACTAGGACCTCTAGAAAAACTAGTACTTCTACAAAAAATAAGCCACTTTCTCAAGGAGATGAGCCAGAAAAGAGGAGAAATGTGCCTCTTTTGTGCAAAAAAATGGCTTACTCTTGGCTGTTTTACAGAAAAAACGTATATTTGCAGTGATAAATGACGTGAGGGGCTCGAACGAAGCTCCTCACTTCTGTCTATAAAGGGGCATCTATGTTAGACATTAGACGTTAGATATTAGACGTTAGAGGGTCATAGACCCTTTCTGCTCGCCACGACAAGCGTGGCTCGGGCATCTAGACGTTAGACGTTAGACGTTAGAGGGTCTGCGCCTGCCCCCACTATAACAACAGCAATAATTGCCCACTGAATGATCAGTAAAACCGTAGTACAACAACTTATCGACCAATGGCTCGAGGACAAAGACTATTTCCTCGCCGACTTGTCGATCAATGGTGACAAAATCCTGGTGGAAATCGACCATGCCGAAGGGGTGTGGATCGAAGACTGCGTGTCGCTCTCTCGTTTCATCGAGGAGGGACTCGACCGCGACGAAGAAGACTTTGACCTCGAAGTGGGGTCGGCTGGCATCGGTCAGCCCTTCAAGGTGCTTCAACAATATGAAATCCACTTGGGCGACGAGGTGGAAATCCTCACCACCGCGGGCAAGAAGCTCCAAGGTCGTCTCACCGCTGCTTCTGCCGAAGAAATCACCATCGTGCAGCAAGTGAAGGTGAAAGCCGAAGGCGAAAAGCGTCCACACCTCGAGGAGGTGGAAACTAAGCTCCCCATGAGCGAGGTGAAATGGACGAAACTCTACATTGATTTCAAATAAAAAAACAGCAGGCATGCCTGAGGGTCGCCACACCACGGTGCGACGGCTTGAAGTGCGTCTGTCGTTTCTACCTATAATATATGGCTAAAAAGCAAATTCCCGAAATGAGTCTCCTCGACAGCTTTGCTGAATTCAACGAGACCAAACACATCGATAGCACCACTCTTTTGGCAGTGCTCGAAGAGAGTTTTCGCAGTGTTATTGCCAAAACCTATGGCACCGACGAAAATTTTACCGTGGTGGTGAACCCCGACAAGGGCGACGTTGAAATCACCCGTAGCCGCGAAATCGTGGCTGATGGTGAGGTGGAAGATGACAACAAACAAATCGCTCTCTCCGAAGCGCAAAAGATAGAACCCGACTTTGAAGTGGGGGAAGAGGTGAGCGAACACATTGAGTTTGCTTCTTTCGGACGACGTGCCATCTTGACCCTCCGTCAGACCCTCGCCTCTAAACCCTCGAACTCGAACACGACACCTTATATAATAAGTATATCGACCGCGTAGGCGAAATCGTTTCGGCTGAGGTGTACCAAACGTGGAAGAACGAAACCCTCCTCGTGGACGACGACAAAAATGACCTCCTCCTGCCTAAGAAGGAACAAATCACTCGCGACTTCTTCCGCAAGGGCGACCGCGTGCAAGCTGTCATCGATCGCGTGGACAACAACAACGGTAATCCCAAAATCTACCTCTCGCGCACTAGTCCCATGTATTTGCGCCAGCTCCTTCGTCGCGAAATCCCTGAAATCGCAGAAGGCGTGATTGTGCTCCACGATGTGGCGCGCATCCCTGGTGAGCGTGCTAAGATTTCGGTGGAAAGCTACGATCCCAACATCGACCCTGTGGGTTCTTGCGTGGGCGTGGGCGGTAACCGTATCAGCGGTATCGTGCGCGAACTCAAAAACGAAAATATCGACGTCATCCCCTTCACCACCAACACGATGCTCTACATCCAACGTGCGCTCAACCCTGCACGTGTGAACAACATCGTGGTCAACGAAGAAGAAAAAGCGTGCCGACGTGTTCTTGGCTCCCGACCAAGTGAGCCTCGCCATCGGTAAGGGAGGACAAAACATCAAACTCGCCTCTATGCTCACCGGCTACACCATCGACGTGTTCCGCGAAGTGGAAGGCGCTGAAGAAGTGGACGACATCTATTTGGACGAATTCTCAGACGAAATCGACCAATGGGTCATCGATGCCATCAAGCAGATGGGGCTGCGCACTGCGCGTGAAGTGCTCAACGCACCTCGCGACATGATTGTCGAAAAAGCCGACCTCGAAGAAGACACCGTAGACCACTTGCTCGCAGTGCTCCGCGCTGAGTTTGACGAATCCGCATCTTAATGCCTCTGCGGCTCGACCTAACCAACAAAATTAGGGCGAGCCGCAAAGAGCTGTTTGGAGGGCGGTGCTTTTCCTCCTCTCACTTTCTGCCTGAGACACTCTGTCAATGGCATGAAAATGATGAAGATACCACCCCGAAAGGCGATAGCCCATGGCGAGTCTTGAGGCGTTTCCCCCCAACAGCTTTCTAATGTTTCACCGATTTGGGTTTTTCCCTCGTCAAACTAGCAAGCCTGCTTCCATCACCCCAAATATACACATGAGATTAAACAAAGTAATCAAAGAACTCAACGTCTCCATCCAACGCGTGGCAGACGCGCTCAAAGATAATGGTTTTGAAGGAGAAATTACCCTCAACACCAAAATCACTGAAGAACAATACACATCCTTGAAAAAGAACTTTGCCGACGACATCAACCGCAAGGAAGAAGCTGAAAAGCGTTTCCACAGTCGTCGCGAAGAAAAGCGCTCCTCCAAAGAGGCGGACGCTGCTCACACTGTGGGCGATGGAGAAGAGGCAACTGCTCAGGCTGCCCCTAAGACTGAGCAGGCTCCCAAAACTGCTGAGACTGCTCCAGAAGCAGCGGCTGCAGACAACGACAATGCCGAAGGCGGACTGAAGGTGGTGGGACACATCGACCTCGATGCTTTCAAAAAACCTGCCAAGAAGACTAAGGAAAAAGGCGGCTAAGGCTGAAACTAAATCCGAACCTAAGGCAGAGAAAAAGGCTGAACCTAAGGCAGAAAAGAAGGAAGCAGCTCCTGCTCCCGAAGCTCCCAAGGCTGAGGCACCTGCCGCTGAAGAGAAGGCTCCTGCTGCTCCTGCTGCTGAAACTGAAGACAAGGCAGCGCATCTGGGCAAGGCGGACAGCGATGGCGTGTTCAAACTCAACTCCGAACCTCGTCTCACCGGTCCTAAAGTGCTCGGCACCGTGGACCTCTCTGCCATCAACGGCAGCACGCGCCCCAAGAAGAAGACCAAGGAAGAGCGCAAGAAAGAACGCGATGGTAAGAAGCGCAACCGCATCGGCAACGAACGTGTGGATGTGAATGCTGAAGCCAAAAAGAATAACGCCGGACAAGGCGGACACAATGGCAAGGGTGGACAAAACAATGGTCATCCTGGTCAAAACCAACAAAACCGCAACCAACAACAAGGTGGTGGCAAGGGTGGTAAGAAGGGCAAGAAGGGCAACAATGCTCCTGCCACACCACCTAGCGACGAAGATGTGGCAAAGCAGGTGAAAGAAACCCTTGCACGTCTTCAAGCTAAGGGCGTCAACAAGGGTAAGGGCGCGAAATATCGTCGTGAAAAGCGCGATGCTGCTCGCGAACGTCAGGAAGAAGATATGATGCGCCGCGACGCTGAAAGCCGCGTGCTGAAGCTCACCGAGTTTGTGACTGCCAACGAATTGGCAACGATGATGGATGTCCCCGTGACACAAGTCATCGGCACCTGCATGAGCATCGGCATCATGGTGTCTATCAACCAGCGTCTCGACCAAGAAACCATCGAAATGGTGGCAGAAGAATTTGGTTTCACCACCGAATTCGTCTCTGCCGAAGTGCAAGAAGCCATCATCGAAGAGGTGGACAACGAAGAAGACCTCCGCGAGCGTGCGCCTATCGTCACCGTGATGGGACACGTTGACCACGGTAAGACTTCGCTCCTCGACCACATCCGCAATGCCAACGTCATCGCTGGTGAGGCTGGTGGTATCACTCAGCACATCGGTGCTTACAACGTGAAACTCAAGAATGGTCGCGAAATCACCTTCCTCGACACCCCTGGTCACGAAGCCTTCACCGCTATGCGTGCTCGTGGTGCGCAGGTCACCGACATCGCCATCATCATCATCGCTGCCGACGACAACGTGATGCCTCAGACCAAGGAAGCCATCAACCACGCTGTGGCTGCTGGGGTGCCCATCGTCTTTGCCATCAACAAAATCGACAAACCCGGTGCTAACCCCGATGCCATCAAGACTACCTTGGCTTCGATGAACTTCCTCGTGGAAGAGTGGGGGGTAAGTACCAATCGCAAGACATCTCTGCGAAGTCGGGTCTTGGCATCTACGAACTCCTCGAAAAGGTGCTCCTCGAAGCCGACCTCCTCGACCTCAAAGCCAATCCTAATCGCCGCGCTGTCGGTACTGTCATCGAAAGTTCGCTTGACAAGGGTCGTGGCTATGTGTCCACAGTCCTCGTCAGCAACGGTACGCTCCGTCAGGGCGATATCCTCGTGGCTGGTACACACAACGGTCGTGTGAAGGCTCTCTTCAACGAACGCGGTGTGCGCGTAGACGAGGTAGCTCCTGCCCACGCTGCCACGGTGCTCGGTTTCAACGGTGCTCCCCAAGCTGGCGACCAGTTTAACGTGATGGAAACCGAACAAGAAGCGCGTGAAATCGCCAACAAGCGTCTCCAACTCCAGCGCGAACAAAACCTCCGCACTTCTAAGATGCTCACCCTCGATGAAATCGGCCGCCGCTTGAAACTCGGTGACTACCAAGAACTCAACATCGTGGTGAAGGGTGACGTGGACGGTTCTGTACAGGCTTTGAGCGATTCGTTCATCAAGCTCTCCACAGAGTCCATCGCCATCAACGTGATCCACAAGGGTGTGGGACAAATCTCCGAAAACGATGTCACCCTCGCTGCAGCTTCCAAGGCTGTTATCGTGGGCTTCCAGGTGCGTCCTTCGGCTGGTGCGCGTCGCCTTGCCGAGAAGGAGGGTGTCGACATCCGTCTCTATTCTATCATCTACGATGCGATCGAAGAGGTGAAGGAGGCTATGGAAGGTATGCTCAAGCCTATCGTGAAGGAAGAAATCACCGCTATGGTGGAAGTTCGCCAAGTGTTCCACATCTCGAAGGTGGGCTACATCGCTGGTGCCTACGTGGTGGACGGAAAGGTGTCACGCTCCAACAAGGCGCGCCTCATCCGCGATGGCGTGGTGGTCTTCACTGGCGACATCGCTGCCCTCAAACGCTTTAAGGACGACGTCAAAGAAGTCACTACCAACTTTGAGTGCGGTATCTCGCTCCAAGGCTGCAACGATATCAAGGAAGGCGATATGATCGAAACCTACCAAGAGATCGAAGTGAAACAAACTCAATAGTTAGTAGACGCTAGACGTTAGAGGGTCGCAGACCCTTTCTCGCTCGCCACTTCGTGGCTCGGGCTAACGCAATAACAACGCTAGAGAGGCTAGAGCATATCTAGCCTCTCTAGTTTATCTAGAAAAACTAGAAGCACTAGAAGCTCTCAGAGGAACCGAGCCCCGCTTGTCGGGGCGAGCATAAAAGGGGCTATGACCCCGAGTCCCGCTTGTCTGTGGAGATAAAAAAGCGTCTGATACCCTCACTTTCTTGTTGGAAATCAGAAAAAAAGTAGTACCTTTGCATCATCACCACAAAACAATATCATAATGTACGCAGTTGTATTTGATTTAGACACCAATTGTCTTGGCGAGTGCAACGATGGTCAGACTTATCACGGAGCGTATAAACTCGTGCGTGATTTTTTGACTGCCAATGGCTTTTCTCACACCCAAGGTTCTGTGTATTTCGGTGACGAAGACATGGATGCCGTAAAGTGTGTCATCACTATTCAGAAATTAGCAAAGAAATACCCTTGGTTTTCTACTTGCGCCAAAGACGTTCGAATGTTGCGCATTGAGGACAACAACGATCTTATGCCAGCTATTCGATAGTTGAATAGGCTCTTAGATGGGTCGCAGACCCTTTCTTGCTCGGGGTCGCAGACCCATTCTACTCGCCACTTCGTGGCTCGGGCGTAGTGTACAATAGATAATAGACGTTAGAGTTTAGACTTTAGACCTTAGTTCATACTAGCATGGACTCTCGTAAAGCACTAATCTCTTACGTCTATTTTCTTATGTCTATTTTCATCTAGCGTCTAAAGTCTAACGTCTAATGACTAAAACGCGTCTAAAAGCAGCCTCGAGGCGAGCGTAACGCAGTGTAGACGAAGCCGAGCAGAAAGGGTCTGCGACCCTCTACTCTCTAATGATTAGCGTCTTGTATTCTAGAAATTCATAAACACATAAACTTATATGTCCAAAAAGATTTACACCCTTGCAGCCGCTGCGCTGCTTCTCTTCGGGGTTAGCTCATGCAGCACCCTCAACGCCCTTAGCCAAAACCTCAATACGGGCAATACTGGCACAGCTCTCGCAGCAGGGGGCAACATCCTCGACAACCTCCTCGGTTCTGTCCTCGGCAGCCAACCCATCACCGAGCGCGAACTCGTGGGCCGTTGGGGCTACACCGGTGTGAGCACCGTTTTTGAAAGCCAAAACTTCCTCGCCCAAGCTGGTGGCGTGGCAGCAGCTGGCGTGCTCGAAGCCAAACTCGATGAAAACCTCACCCGTTTTGGTTTCAAGAAAGGCAGCACCACCTTCGTTTTCAATGCCGACCACACCTTTGAAGCCAACCTCAACGGTATGCCCATCAGCGGCACCTACACCCTCGACCCCAGCAAGAAGGTGCTCCACCTTTCCTTTCTCGGTGGACTCATGAAGTTCCAACCCCAAGTTGTGCGCACCGCTTCCGGCATCAGCATCCTTTTCGATAGCGACAAACTCCTCTCCCTTCTCGGTGCCGCCAGCAAAATTGCCGGTAGCGTGGCAGACTCTCGTTTCAGCTACGTAAGTTCCTTGCTCACCAACTACAACGGCCTCAAACTCGGTCTCAAGCTCCGCAAATAATCTCTCCTTTCACTGCGAGCGACACGCGCTGTTCTTAGTATTTGAGTATCTTAGTGCTCAAACTCCGAGTCTTTCTGCTCCTGCGATACTTTGAGTATTGTGTTCAAACTCCGAACATCCTGTTTGAGAACTCCGAACATCTTGTTTGTGAAATCCGAAGCTCTAGTTCTCGATATGCAGAACAGCTCCGTCGCCTCTCGAGTGAAATCATAAAGACATGCCCCCTCTTTGGGGGCATTTTTTGTATCCCTACCGCAGCGCAGGCTGTATTTCTCCAAAAATGTTGCGCATTCTTCCAGCAATTCTCCCCACGTTATTGGGGACTTTTCTCCACAAAGTTGGGCAACCTCCCCACATTATTGCGCATCTCTCCCCCTTTCTTCCCTTCTTTACGCAATATATTGCCCCCGAAAGGGTATATTTCTCCCTTTATTCCGTGAAATTATCCCCGAAAGGGTGTAAAGTCATGCTTTTTTTGTATATTTGCCCCCGATAAGGTATAAAAGTTCTGCTGATGCTCCGCCTTATCTCCTCCCTCACCTCCAGCGGAAACTCCCACTTGTCCCACGGCACGAAGGAGAAGCACCGCTAAAAACGAGTATCACTCTTACCGTCTACTGACCGATTAGGGTTAAAACATCCGTCTGAATATGCCTGCCACCACCGTCATCGCGCAATATATCAAGGAGATGCGCAAGAAACATCGCCTCACCCAGCAAGACCTCTCCGAGAAAGCTGGCGTGGGACTGCGTTTTGTCCGAGAGTTAGAGCAGGGCAAACTCACCCTCCGTCTCGACAAAGTCAATCAAGTCTTCGAACTCTTCGGCACCGAGTGTGGACCTGTCCCCATGAAGCGCGAAGCTCTCGACGAAAATCTTTAAATCTCATCATGCGACAAGCCGTTATCTATTGGAAAAGTCACAGAGCGGGCATCCTCACCGAGAGTGACGAAGGGTTCTCCTTTGTCTACGATGAAGACTATCTTCATCAGCCCGATGCACAAGCCATCAGTCTTACGCTCCCACTGCAAACAGCCCCCCGCACCCATCGCATCCTCCATCCTTTCTTCGATGGATTGATACCCGAAGGTTGGCTGTTAGACGTTGCCGAACGTAATTGGAAGCTCAACGTCAAAGACCGTATGGGGCTCCTCCTCACCTGCTGCCGCGACTGCATAGGAGCCGTAAGTGTGCGCCCTTTAGAGGAAGAGAGTAGTAGTGCCACAAAGCGGAGCGACCATGCCGAGCAGGGCGAATCTTTACCCACGCAGCGCAGTCCCCATCTTCCAGAGAAGGGAGATGAATCGCGGAGCATCCCTCCTTCTTCTCCTCCTGCGCACCATGGCGATAGATGTTTATACTGCTATCAGCCATTGACTGCGCAAGAAATCGACTATCATGCGCGTTGCAGCCGTCGCCTTTTTGGCACGGCTCGTCCTCCGCTCTTGCCCTACACCAGCACCGAGGTGAAAGCCTTGGCAGATGCAGTGGTGCGCTCGCACACCGCAGTCACAGGGGTGCAGCCCAAACTCTCGCTTGCACTTGATCGCATGAGTCGAAGTCCCGAACGCTTCACCATTGTCGGACTTTGGGGACAATACATTCTCAAACCCCAGGCAGAACGCTTTGACCATCTCCCCGAACTTGAGGATCTCACGATGCACCTTGCCCAGTTGGCAAAAATAGACACCGTGCCCCACGGACTTTTGCGCTTCAGCGATGGAGCGCTCTGCTACATCACCCGACGCATCGACCGCACTTCCACCGGAGACAAGTTGCCCATGGAGGATATGTGCCAACTCACCGAGCGTCCTACCGAGTATAAATACCAGGGTTCGCACGAGCAAGTGGCTAAAATCATAGCCCAACATAGCGAAGTGCCTAAGCTCGACCTTACCAACTATTGGCAACAGGTGATTTTTTCTTGGCTCGTGGGCAATGCCGATATGCACCTCAAGAACTATTCTCTCTATGCTCCCGAAGTGGACCACTACCAACTCACGCCTGCCTACGATTTACTCTCCACCACACTAGTGCTTCCTGAGGATGCCGAAGAACTTGCGCTCACCCTTTGTGGCAAAAAACGCAAACTTACTGCCAAGCATTTCCTCGCAGCCATGGAGAGTAGCGGCATCCAGCAGCGAGTGGCGCGCAATCTCTTCCTGCGTTTTCAGCGTGTTCTGCCCAAGTGGGAAGCGTGTATCGCCGATAGTTTCATTCCCGATGACATGAAGTCCGCATACATCGCCTTGATTCGCCAGCGCATCGCCTTGCTCATAGCCCATCTGCCTGAGTAATCTTCCCTCCCCAAACACAACAACTCCCGATACCTCATTGCGAAGTATCGGGAGTTGGTTTTTAGAGGTTAGATGTTAGAGATTAGAGCCATGCGGAGGAGAGCCCAACCGTGCTAGCCCTCTAAAGTCCTAAATAGACATTAGACGTTAGAGTTTAGACGTTAGACATTAGAGCCATGCGGAGGAGAGTCCAACCGTGCTAGCCCTCTAAAGTCCTAAATAGACATTAGACGTTAGAGTTTAGATGTTAGAGATTAGAGCCATGCGGAGGAGCATCCAACCGCGCTAGCCCTCTAAAGTCTAACGTCTAATTTCTAACGTCTATAATGCCCGAGCCACTTTGTGGCGAGCATAAAAGGCTCTGCGAGCCTTACGCCTTCACGCGGTTTTGGTAAGAGCCATCGCGAGTGTCCACTTCCACCAATTCACCAGTTTCGATGAAGAGAGGCACGCGGATTTTAGCACCCGTTTCGAGGACAGCATCTTTGAGCGTGTTGGTAGCCGTGTCGCCGCGGAGACCAGGTTCGGTGTAGTCTATCTTGAGCACCACCTTGATAGGCATTTCAGCGTAGAGGATAGTTTCAGTAGAAGCATCGCTCACCACCGTCACCACATCACCTTCCTTCATGTATTCCACACCCGTGATGAGATCGCGAGCGATGGGCACTTGGTCGAAAGTCTCTTGGTTCATGAAGAGGTAGTCCTCACCCTCTTGGTAGAGATATTGGTAAGGACGGCGTTCCACGCGCACATCTTCGAGCGATTCACCGATGTTGAAACGCTTTTCGAGCACACGGCCGCTCACCACGTCCTTGAGGGTGGTGCGCATGATGGTGTTACCCTTACCGGGCTTCACGTGGAGGAAGTCGATGCAGAAGTAGAGTTTGCCGTCCATGCGGATGCAAACGCCCTTCTTGATGTCCTGAGATTTGATCATACGAATGATTTTATTATCTTGAGTAGAGTTTATAAATCGAGTGTTGCGCCATCCTTTGAGGACGAGCAGTTTATTTTCGAGCAATCAGCGCATTTGCCTCCTACGACACCGCGCAACTGCTCTGCAAATTTACAACATTTTTCCGAGCTGACCACAACAGCACCGATTTTTTTAGGCACATCCGCCCCAGTCCCTTCCTGAGTCAACCGGCAAATGCAAAGAAGAATCTATTCACGTTGAAGAACACAGAACAGGAGACAACAGCATAGCAAGTTTTGCCAGATGGGGACTTGACGAGTTTAAGGGTGCGAATGGTAAAAAAGGTAGGGGAAGCGCAGATTAACACAATCGTTGCTTATTGTCGAAAGGGAGAAAGTATAACCAATATCGAAAAGAACCTAAAGGAGCAAGGACTTATAGAGAATCCCTAAACTCAAAACATTCACAATCCCAATCTATTATTTCTGGTGATATATCAAACAATGCCGAGCCTAGATTATCATCCTTAGTTAAGAATGCGAGCTTTCGCAAATCAAACACACAATCTTCTTGGTTGTGTGTTTTTTTGTATTCTTCTCTGTTGGGGTTTGCTTGTTTCGTAATGAAACGAAGAATCCTCATATCTTCGCAGAAGTCAAAGATGGTCTTGCTTTTCAAATTAGAATAGTCCATGATTGTTTTATTTTGGTGATTCACTATTATTTCCTCATTAGTAGGAGACTGTTGGGGCTATTTCATCATCAACTCTGGCAGAGCGTTACTTGATTTTCTCCCAAAGGTACCCACTTTTGCCCAAAGATACGTACTTTTTGGCTTATAGAATAGAAAAGAGAGAAAAAGTGGTAGGACGCGTGTAGCGTCACCCCACACATCCTGTAGAGTCAACGTACTGTCAAAATAGATTGTTTGATGAATGTGATAAAACATTGTGGAAATTTTGTTGATTATAAAATATAAACTAACTTTGCTGTGTTGTTTATCGGATATATTGTAAATTCTATAGTGTTCGCTAATCAATAATGTAAAGCACCTTCGTGCTTTTGTTCAAGCTATCCTGAAAGCGTCTTCTAAGCCTATGAGTTCGAATGAAATCACCATGACTACGCTATTGCTTACGGTGCGTAGTGGTAAATTAGCCCAGAATAACACTTATGTAGGTATTGATTTCGGCACATCTACAACGGTTGTGTCTATCGCGTCTTTTGACAATGAAGGACGTGCGATTCATACCAAAGTGTTGCGTTTGAAACAAATCCTTCCAGATGGTGCTGTTTATTCTTCAGAAATAGTGCCTACCGTCATTGCTTGGGTGGGAAGGATTTTAGTTGGAGAAGGAGCTTCTCAGTTGAAATATCAACTTAAACGCGGTAAGAATATCTGGTATTCGTTTAAGATGGAACTAGGGGAAGACCTGGGTGCAAAATACTATGAAAGTGAACTGCGTGAGGTGGCTCCTTTTAATATTCGAAATCCTAAAGATGCTGCTCGCGTATTTTTTGCTTATCTTAAATATCTTATATTATCTTATTGCGAAGAGAATGGCTTAAGTCAGCAAATAGATTACTCAGTCAGCATTCCTGCCTCCTTTGAAGCTAATCAACGTAAGGACTTATTGGATAGTCTTGCAGCCAATGAAATGAAAGTTGCTACCCAGGCACTCATTGATGAACCCAATGCAGCGTTCATAAGTTATGCAGTGCAGCGTGCTACAGAAGGTCAACCCATGTTTCTCCACCCTGATTATAACTCAAAAGTTATGGTCTTTGATTTCGGTGGCGGCACGTGCGATATTTCTTTGTTAGAGATAGGGCAAGACAATGCAGGATTTTTCTCCAAGAATATAGCCATTTCCAAATTTACGCAATTGGGTGGTGACGATGTGGATCGTTATCTTGTGTATCACTATTTGATGCCTCGTTTTCTGGAAGCGAATGGCAAAAGTGTCCAGGATTTTCGTACGCAAGAGCGTCGCATGATTGCTAATGCTTTGCTGAAAGTGGCAGAGCGACTGAAGATTCGCATCAACAAGTCGATTGCTGTTTTGGTTTCCAACTTCACTCTGCCTGGTGTGAAGGACAGTGATGTCAAAACGCAACTGACAGAGCAAATCACAGTGGTAACGAATAAAGGCACCCTATCGGAACGTGAGTTTTATCTCACGAATAAAGAGTTAGCTGAAACCATGGCGATCTTCACCAAACAAGGAGGATTCAAAACCACTAAAGTGCATGGTGAGGACGAATATCATAGCATCTTTTTGCCCATAGAGAGTGCATTGAAAAAGGCAAACGTGAATCGAGAAGAAGTGGACTACGTGCTCTTCATCGGAGGAAGTGCTCAGAGTCCCTTTGTGCAAACAGCACTGCACGACTACTTTGAAGATGCCGAAATGCTAGTGCCTGTCAATTTGCAAAATCATGTGTCGCAAGGAGCTGCTATCCATAGTTTGCTCTACAATGGCATGGGAAAAAGTCTCATACAACCCATCAGTAGTGAACCCATATTGGTGATTACCAAGGGAGAGCGTGCCAAGGTGCTTATGCCTGCTGGCATCCAAATTCCTTGCGAACCCGTAGTTGTCAGTGAATTGTGTACTAGTAGGGAAGGACAACAAACCATTGAACTTCCCATCTGCGTGGGCAACACGAGTAAGATGTTGTTCAATTTGGAGATTTCAGCCCCTCGGTCCTCGGGCTTTCCACTCAATGCTCCGATAAGTCTGGAACTGAGCATCAATGCGGACAAGATGCTTTTAGTTAAAGCCAGCTGCTTAGGACATGTTTGCGAAGTGACTCCGATGAATCCCTTTGCCAATAAAGAACTCACCACGGAGGAAAGAGAGGCCCTCAAAGCAGAACGACAAGCCAATCTTGAAGCAGAAGAAAATGGAGGGATACCATCGAAGTCAACCTTGCTCAAACTTAAGAACGCTTATGAGCGCATCGATAAAAACTTCAAAGCTGCTGAAACTGCGGAGCAAATCAATGAACTCTATCCTCACACACTCACCAACAACTATATAGGAGTGCTTTATCACAATGCTGGTCATAGAGAGAAAGCCATTGGTTTTTATGAAAGAGATATACAAGAGAATCCCAATAACCCTCATGCCTATTTCAATCTAGCTCATAATATCTATCACAACGACAGACAGCGTGCCAAAAGCTATTTGGAAAAAGCCTTGCAGTTGGATCCAGGATATGAGGTGGCTCATTTACTGTCTGGAAGAATTGATGATTTAGAAGGACGTGAGGAAGAAGCGCTCCAAAAGAAACGAAAGGCACTCGAGCTCTTTAAGCAACAGTGGAAAGAGAAGCGTTTGGGCAGTTGGGCTTGGAGCTGGATGGTGCCCCTCGCTAATGAACTTGGGGAGCATGCCTTGGCAAAAGAATTTAATGACACCCGCCCAACCACTGAATGTGATAAAGGTTACAATGCCGACAACCTGGCACAATCTTCTAATAACATGATAACTATAAATTAATGACCTATGGCTTGGATCATTCCCGAAAATAAACTGGATGCGCAACAGCGCGACTTCATTGACAATGTCAACATTGAAAGCGAAAATATGTGGATCAAAGGTTTTCCTGGTTCTGGAAAATCAGTTCTGTTGGTTTATACTGTCAAACGAATTTTAGCGCGCAATCCCTCGGCATCCATAGCTGTTGTTGTATTCACACGTTCTTTGGTGGAAATGTTTGAAACGGCATTCCGTGAGCTAAATGTTCGAGTGCAAGTAGTGACAGCTAATAGTTTTGCTAAAACGTACGATGTATATGATTATGTGCTTTGTGATGAAGTGCAGGATTTGTCGGCTAGTATGGTTCGTTTAATGAGAAATCATGGTCGTCATCTCATCATTGCAGGAGACCCCAACCAGTCTATTTATGAAAATGATCTGGTTTTTCGTGCTGAGCCTACTGTTCGTCCTCAGGAATTGCCTACTATTCTAGGTGGACGCGAGTTTGAGTTGAACATCATCCATCGTCTCACTAGGTCTATCATCAATGCTGTGCAACAACTTGTCCCCAACATGAATATATTATCCGCTAAGGTGGATTTAACAAAACAAGATACGCAAATTCGTCTTTGTGAGGCTACTTCTCAAAACGAAGAGGTAAAATATGTGATGCAGGAAGCGCGCAAGGCTGTGGAGCATGGTTATTCTTCAGGAGTATTGATGTCTGGCATTCAGTCGGTATTGTCTTTCATCAATACCATGTTGGAACTAGAGGGCAAGTCCATGTGGGTTCCTACCTTAAACCAATGGGGCAAGCCTGATATGGGAGCGCTCAATCGTTATTTGGCATCTCAAGGCATCCCACTTCAATATGTGGGCAATGGATATGGTAATTTGAATTTGGTGGAGAAGAAAATCACCCTTATGACTTATCATAGTGCTAAGGGACTGGATTTCGACAATGTCTTTCTGCCATTCTGCAATGCTGGACTCTATCTTGCCAACAATGAAGGTATCGCAAAAACACTCTTTATGGTGGGAATGACGCGAAGTCGCAACAATCTCTATATTACTTATCACGGTTACGCCAGCGACTATCTCAATGCCTTCCGAGGTAATTGCCAAGTCATCTCCATTGGGGGGCAAACTCCACCCCCGTTTAGTACTCCTTCAAACCCTTGGGGATTTTAGACTATGATAGAATTTAATTATCTTACGATGCTCCGCAAATCAGATTTTGTGGACCTCTTCAAATATGGGCACATTTTTGTGCAGCAGGCTGTAGTCTTTGATGGTGACTTTTCCCTTCATGCTCAAGACCGAGAACTTTTTGAACAAGTCACCTATCAACTCAACGACTTTGACTATAGCATAGAATATCTTATTCTTCATCACACCTCATCGGCTTACCAGAGAGCACCTTTTTGTTTGAACATCGAGCAGGTGCAAAAATGTTTACGCCCTCGATCAAATGGCTAGCTCACAACTTAAAATGTCGTTGGATAGCCGAATTGTCATCAACGTGTCGCCTTGGGAGGACTTCTTTGTTGAGCTAGAGGAGAAAAGATGGTGGCGACAAGCCCAAAAGGGAATAGACATCTTATGGCATAAGTTTCAACTGGACCCTGCACTCCAAACGGAGTGCCAAAAATTATTTCCAGAGACTGATGCTCTCACATTGTATCGCCACAAAAAACGAGGGGGCACCCTCGTAGGTGACCATTCAGCTTTAGTCTATCTGACCTGTTATGGCAGACATGACTTTTATTCTCAGAAAGCGAGAGGTTTTTTCTGTGATTTGGTACATTCCTATACAAACTTCCACAAGGAGGGAGAACAGCTTACGGTTGAACAACCCAAATTGTTGACGTCAGCAATGGAGGTCGAGCCTGATTTTTAAAAAAATGTTCTCAACGCTTTCAAGAAAGAGGCCAAATCTATTTGTGAGAATATGATACAACGATGTCCCGATTATCACCACTATATTACGGGACCGTTGTTCTTCCAACTGAAAAAATTGGCTGAGGAAAAAATATTGTTGGGTGATAGCATTGTAGAATATGTGCTTGAGCTCCATAAAGAATACGGTGGCTTAGAATACGGTGGCTTAGATGTTCCTCTCGCCATCTATTTATTAGGTATCATATTGGGACGAGAGAACCTCTACGACTCCTATTACGACGACTGTAAATTGCCTTGCTTCCAAAAACATGAGCCCACTCTTCCTAGCGAAGAGCCTGCGGAAGATGCTACCACTTCTCCTAACAATCGGAAGAAAAGAACTGCTTCTTCTCGTTCAAAGAAAGCCAAAACAAAACTGGAAGAAAAAGACTTATTTCAAAATAACATTTCAAACTAATTCATTATGACACCATTTAGTCTTCAACAAAAGATAGCTATCATGCGTATCATTCTCGACATCATCCATGCCGATGGACGCATTGACGAACGTGAAATTCTCTTCTTCAATAAATTGAAGAGAGATCTCAAAATTTCTGACCTTCCCCATGTGGAGGTACAAAGCAAAAACTCATTGATTGCCCTGATGCAAATCCGCAGCTTCGACGAAGAGCAAAAAGAATACTTCGCTAAAATCATGGAAGAGATGATTGTGGTGGACGAAGATGTGGATGTGAATGAAAGTGCCACCTATGAAGTTGTTTGTGATTTTTCTGGAATTCAAAAGAAGGAACTCACCACAACTAAGTAAAGGATTGGGCAATGCTCGCTTCTTAGTCTGAATTTTCAACTGGTGTCTGCTCAAGAGTAAGCACTTTGTTGTCTTCTCTGACTAAATTATGAGATGTGATAGCCCCTATATAGTTATCCTTTTGAGGGGTAACTATGGTAATTTATGCCAAACAGTAACATTGAGGCGATACTTCTTTTCAGAGGTGTCGCCCTTTGTGTTGTTGATCTGTGTAGAGCAACACAATAGTGAAGCCTCTAATGATTCTGATACAATATATTTTTTCCCCTTACTGAGTATAATCTGTTGAAATTTACCGACCTTTATTTGGGTGGAAATAGAGAATTGAGTAAATTTGTACGCAGAATTGAGTAAATCCGGCAATAGAATTGAGTAAATCCGGTAGTAGAATTGAGTAAAATCTGCAAGAGAATTGAGTAAATCTGGCAGGAGAATTGAGTAAAATCCGAAAGAGAACATGAATTATATCCGCAAACAATATCACACGCTGAAAGCACGCATAGAAGAGCCAAGGCGTTTTATGCAAGTGTTGGTAGGACCGCGACAAGTGGGCAAAACAACGCTGGTGCATCAGGTGGTGCAAGCTATCAGTCTGCCTCATACGGTGGAAGTGGCTGATGCCGTTGACCCCAAAGACAGTGATTGGATACGCAGAGTGTGGGAAAGTGCGCGCACGACCATGCGACTGCGTGGTGAGAGCGAACGCTTGCTGGTGATAGACGAGGTGCAGAAGATAGACAACTGGAGTGAGGTGGTGAAGCGTGAATGGGACGAAGACACGCACCATGAGGTCAATCTCAAGGTGGTGTTGCTGGGGAGCAGTCGTTTGTTGATCAAGAAAGGGCTTACCGAATCGTTGGCAGGGCGTTTTGAACTGATTCGTCTGGGGCATTGGAGTTATCAAGAGATGAAGGATGCTTTTGGATTGTCGCTCGATGAGTATATTTATTTTGGCGGTTATCCTGGAGCTGCCACTTTGATCAAGGACGAAAAACGTTGGTGCAAGTACATCAAGGATGCGTTAGTGGCTCCTGCCATTGAAAAAGACGTGCTGATGACCTCCAACATCTACAAACCAGCCCTGATGAAACAACTGTTTGAGTTGGGATGTGGCTATTCTGCTGAGATGCTGTCGCTGACGAAACTGATGGGACAGCTGCAAGATGCTGGCAATGTGACCACCTTGGCTTCGTATCTTGAGATTCTCGACCAGTGTGCTTTGCTCACGGGATTGCAGAAGTATGCCAACGATGAGTCGCGAAAGCGGAGTTCCATCCCCAAATATCAAGTGTACAACAACGCTTTGCTCACGGCATATAAAGGGAGGTCGTTTGAGATGGATCGCACCGATGCTAGGCTTTGGGGACGATGGGTGGAGAGTGCGGTGGGAGCACACTTGCTCGCCATGGCAGATGAAGCAGGCTTTGAGGTGTATTATTGGAGAGAACCTGCAAAAACAGGGGTGATAAGGACAACGAGGTGGACTTCATTTTGGTGAACAATGGTGAGGTGATAGCCATAGAGGTGAAGAGTGGTCGCCGCACTATGAATTCTGGTTTGCCTGCTTTCGTCGAAATGTTTCACCCGAAGAAGTCTTTTGTGGTGGGTTCTGGCGGAATTTCGTTGGAAGACTTTTTGAGTGCCGACATTAAGGTGCTGTTTGAGTGAGGGGTTTCACCACAACACACTGCGATAGCATACAAAAACGATGGGCTTAAGGTAAGCTGCTTCACTCTGTTGGGAGGAAGAGCCATACCTTAAGCCCATTGTTGTGCGAAAAAGTGAGTGTATGAGTGCTCGCTAGTGGAGAAGAAATCCTATCACAGCGAGGGAATATCGAAAATCACGGAGCATTGCTCGATTATCGGATGACCTTCTTGCCATTGACGATGAGGAGGCGAGGGGCAGCGGACGATGGCTGAGCGGCATCGGAGGGAGAGAGACGACGCCCCGAGAGGTCGTAGATGCGAGAAACAGCGGGGGGAGGAAAGTGAGGGAGCGGCTGCGGCATCGGTGGGAGCATCAGCAGTGCCCCATGGGAGGGTGCGAATGGCAGTGATGGTGTTGTCGTTGAGATAAGTCACGCCCTTCGTTTGTTGCCAGTGATCCGCTTCTTGCATAAGGTAGGCAGCGCGTGCGTGGAGCCACGATTGCCAGTAGGACACGGCAGAAGCGTAGGGATAAGGGCGCTCATTGCCCCAACGATCGTGGCCATACCACTGTTTCCAGTCGCGTTGCGCGGCAGTGCGCACGGAGGTTTCAAACTCTTCCACGTAAGCCGCAAGTTGGTCGATCTTGCCTTTCTTCACAAACTCGTGGCACACGCGCTGGTAGGCATCGCGGACGGACTGCGAGAGGAACATGGCGCGGAAAAACTCCTTGCCGCTCTTGTTGGGACCAGCTCCGAGCAGATAGCTCGAATCGGCTGGTGTGCCGAGGTATTGGAAAGTGCCTTCGTAGCCAAATGCCCAGTCAACATCCCACACGGGTCCGAAGGTCCAGAGGGAAGAGGGCGAGAAAATGTCGGTTCTGTGCACGAAGGTGCTCTTGGGATGGCGAAGTTCGCGGTTGTCGCACAGAGCGTTGACAAAGAAATAGCGCGCAAAGGCTTCGACATCCACCACTTCTTCCGCCTTACCCGCCTTGACAGCCGCGGTGAAACGGTTTACTTCGGAACGCAACTGGTCAGAAAAAGTCTTTTCCGCCTCTTTGCCATACGCCTTACTGTAGTCTTGGGCTTCGGGCGATTTGACACTCACGGGCAAACGGAAGTTGTCGTCTTTGTAAGTTCCGTCGTAGTCATCGAGTTCGAGGAGCGCCCCTTTGCTTTCGTCTTTGAGTTTCACGCTGTTGGAGGCAGCATCCACCTGTTCGGTGAGGAGGTATAAGCCGCGATATTCCTGATTCACGTAGAGTTCTACAGGGAGCACGTGATTGGCTGCGACAGTGCCCACGAGTTGTGCCGCACGAAATCCGATGGGATTGGTGAGGAGCGAGCCTTTGATGGGCTGTGAGAGGAGCACCCATGCTTTGCCTTTTGCACCACCAAGGAGGGCATGGCTCTTGTCGAGCTTGAAGCGATAGGGTTTCTTCTCGCCCATGCTCCAACTGGTGTTTCCGCGTCCTCTAAACTTGGCAGAGTCGGAGTGGTTGAGTGCAGGAAGGGCAGTGGAGGTGAGGGTGATTTTGGAGCGTCGCCAGGTCTTTTTGGCAGCGTGCACGTCTTGGAGGGTGAGCGGTGTGGCAAGGTCCACGTGGAGTTGTGCCACGGCAGCCGAGGTAGTCTGGGAGAGTGGCTGTGCGTTTTTAGTGAAGGTAACTGAAGGTTGCGCCTGCGTTTTAAGACTAATTCCTACGAATGCGAACCAACCGCAGAGGAGTGGCAAGAGATGGCGAATTTTCATGGGAGAGTGGTGGAGAGGTAATAGGTTTATGTTCCTTGGTTGCCAGGTTTGTCGGGGCAATTTAAAAGGGGAAATATCGGTTGCAAATGTAGCGCATTGTCGTGAAATACGCAAATCTCCGCTACTTTTTTTGGGGAATCTTCCTACAAAAAAAGACCTCTCTCTAAAATTCTATCTACAAAGTTTTGCTAATCTGTTTTTTTTTTTACATTTGCAGCGATAACGCTGTGGCGTTTCTTGGGAGTCTTTATAGAAAGGCTTTTCTGAAATGTCGTAGTTCATGTAATACACTAAAATTCCTCTAAAATGAATTGGAATAAAATTTATAAGGTCGTCAAGGCTGCTACGGAAGTGGTCGAAGTCCTATATGAGAACTTTGGAAAACATAACAGCAAAGGTTCTGACAACTCTCATCCTTCTAACTCTTCAGGAAAATAAGGGTTTTCGCATTTCAGTATAAAACCTCTTTTTATTCATTTCTAGATACATATTGTTATGATAGGAACTCTTTTAAAAGCAGGAGCAGCCATTATAGGAGCTATAATCGCTGCCAATGAAGCAACTAAGGAAGTAAAGAACGTAAAGAATGAGTATAACAAGAGACACAATTCTCCAAAGAAATAGTGTTGTATACTCAACAGACCATCTCAAAGAAAATGTAAAGGTCGCCCACTCGTTAGGAGTGAGCGACCTTTTTGTTGGTATAGATTGCTGTAATCGTAGACACATATAGTGATGGGGGTGGTATTGTAGTTCATTATCTATGTGAGAATGGGTATGTGTGCTTCTCACAAATAAGATGAGTGTATGGGAGCATAAGCTCTAAAAACTCCACCTTCTTTCGTGGGCTATGGGGATAGCGCGAAAGAAAGGTGGAGCGAACTAAACCTCAAACAACTATTATGAAAGAAAAAAATGAATGCTATTTATTTTTGCCGCATCCGCCTTTGGGAGTAGTAGCGTCCGCTTTAGGAGCTTCTACTTCCGTCTTTTTAGGAGCAGCCTTGGATTTAGCGGTTGTCTTCTTGGCAGTGGTAGCCGCTTTCTTGGCAGTTGTGGTCACCTTTTTAGTAGCCGTGGTGGACTTCTTCGAAGCTGTCGTGGTGGACTTGGCAGAAGCACCCGTTTGCTTTTCGAGACGGCCGATGAGGTTCTTCAACTTCGCAATCTCCTTGTCGCGGATGGCGAGTTCGTCACCCTGATTTTTTTGATGGTGGTCAAGAGAGAGTTCAACTCATCGTTTTTCGATTTCGAGGGGATAAAGATTGTTGACGCGGGTGATGAAGTCGCCCAGGATGTTCATGTAGTTGGTGAAGGCATCGTAGGGGCGAGGAGTAAATGCCGCGATAACCGCCGTAGCTGCTGGCTTTGGTGGAGATGAAGCGGAGGTTGTTGGAGGCTTGGAGATAGTCCCAGTCTTGAAGCAAACGCTTGTCGCCAGCGATGCGCACGCGATCCGCCACAGAGTAGAGTTTGTCGAGGGCTTCTTGTTGCATCACATTGCCGAGCCAAGGAGAGAGGTCGCGCTCTTCGTCCACCCACGTGGTGGGATATTCCACCATCAAAGGACCTACGCTCTTGACGTTGTCGCAAATCTCAGAAGGCGTGGAGAAGGTGATGCCGCGCTGACGGAGCTGTTCGGGGAGCGCCTTGAAACTCGAGGATGTTGCTGGAGAGCGGTTGGAACATGCCCAAGGCGCAAAGCTCCATGAAGAGGTTCACCACAGGTTCGTCGGCAGGTTGCTGAGCAATCCAGTCGGCATAAGTCTCGGCAAAGAGGGGATATTCGCTCCAAGAGTGGTCGTTGAAGCGATAGCTGATGTCTTCGGAGAGCGATGAATCGCGGAGGAGGAGCTTGAGTTTAGGATTGCGGCAGCAGTGATAGACGAAGTGTGGGCTCTTCCATCCGAGGGTTTGTTTGGCACCTTCGGCAAGCATGCCTTTGAAGCCCATGTCAGCCACGAGTTCACCGATGTCGTCGGAATACATGAGGCAGGAGTTGCGGAGCACCTTGGGTGTTTTGCCAAAGAGACTCTTGATTTTCTTGCTCACGCGCTCCACTTCTTGGCGGAAGCACTCTGGGCATTTGATGGAGGAGAAACCGTGGCTGTAGGGTTCGGCAAGGAATTCCACACAACCAGTTTGGTTGAGTTCGTCGAGGAGTTCGAGCACCTCGGGGCTATATTGTTCGAGGAGTTCGATGGCAGTGCCGGAGAGGGAGAAAGCGCACTTGAAATAGTCGCCATATTGGTGCGCCATTTCGATGAGTGCCTTGAGGGCAGGGATGTAGGAATGCTCTGCTGTCTCGGTGATGGAACGCTCGTTTTTCGTAGTCATCGTAGTAGTAGTGGTCTGTGCCGATGTCGAAGAAGCGATAGCGTTTGAGGTGGATATTCTGGTGAATCTCGAAGTATAGGCAAACAGTCTTCATGAGAGAGAGGTTTAATGTGCGTGAATGAGGGAGAGGGGTTGTGGATATGGGGCAGGTGAAAGGGCTATTTGTAGCGCGCTAGCACCTCATCATAGCAGCGACGGATGCGAAGTCCCACCTTTTTCCCAAGTGATTTGGTCCACTTCCTTCTTACCTTCCGCTTGGAGGTATTCGAAGAGACCATCGTTGGTGCAGATGGAATACATGGCATCTGCCATGGCTTCGATGTCCCAATAGTCAGTTTTGATGCACTTGTCGAGGATTTCGGCACAGCCGCTCTGATAGGAGATGATGCTGGGCACGCCACATTGCATGGCTTCGAGGGGCGAAATGCCGAAAGGCTCCGACACTGAGGGCATGACATAGACATCGGAGTCGCGGAAAATCTCATAGACCTCCTTGCCCTTCATGAATCCGGGGAAGTGGAAGCGGTCGGCAATGCCACGCTGTGCGGCAAGGTTGATCATCGCCTCCATCATATCGCCCGAACCAGCGAAGCAGAAACGGATGTTTTGCGTGCGTTTGAGCACGAGGGCAGCGGCTTCCACGAAATACTCTGGACCCTTTTGCATGGTGATGCGGCCGAGGAAGGTGACCACCTTCTCTTTGCGCTCGTGGTGCGGCTTGCGTTGGTCCACAATCGCTTGGATGTCTTGGGGCAGAGGATAGACGGCATTGTGCATGGCCACGCATTTGGCGGGATCTTGGTGGTAGTGGTTGATCACCGTCTGGCGCGTAAGTTCCGACACGCACATGATGCAGTCGGCATGGTCCATACCGTCTTTCTCGATGGCATAGACCGTGGGGTTCACTTGTCCGCGAGAGCGGTCGAAGTCGGTGGCGTGCACGTGGATCACCAAGGGACGTCCGCTCACCTGCTTGGCGTGGATGCCAGCAGGATAGGTGAGCCAGTCGTGGGCGTGAATGATGTCATATTGCTGTTGTCGGGCGATGACACCAGCCACGATGGAGTAGTTGTTGATTTCTTCTTGCAAGTTGTCGGGATATTTGCCCGAAAACTCGATGCAACCCAAGTCGTTGGTTTGGCGATAGGAGAAATCAGCGTAGATGTTGTCGCGGAGGGCGTAGTATTGTTCGGGCGTCATGCGCGTGCCGAGGCGTTCTTTGACGTAGTCGTAGTCCACATCGCGCCACACGATGGGCGTTTCGCTCAGCCCGATGATGTTCATAAAACTTTTATCTTCGTCGCCCCAAGGCTTAGGAATGCAGAAGGTGATGTCCATGTCGGGCTGTTGCGCCATGCCAGCTGTGATGCCGTAGGACGCAGTGCCGAGTCCGCCGAGGATGTGGGGAGGAAATTCCCAACCAAACATGAGTACTTTCATATCGATGCTCGTTAATATGTAGATAAAAGGTTATGCTTCAGCGCGATGCTTCTCGAGGAGACGGATGGCACGCAGGATGCCACTCACGTTCATGGCGAAGGAGATGGCGCCACGACCCGAGAAGGGTGGGTTGCCGTCGAAGAGTTCGGGGATGGTGCCCACGCAGTGGTAGAAGAGTTCTTCTTCAAAACCGATGAGTTGTCGCTCGATGTAGTTCACTCCACTCATCTTGTAGACGCGCAAGTAAGCCTCGAGATAGAAGCCGGTGAGCCATGGCCACGCGGTGCCTTGGTGGTAGGCATAGTCGCGTTGCTGCTGATGTCCCACATAGTAGGGCGTGTAGCCTCCACTCTTGGGCGAGAGCGAACGGATGCCCTTGGGCGTTTTGAGTTCGCGGGTGCAGATGTCGAGCACGCCTTTGCGCTCCTTGAGGGTGAGGGGTGAGAAATCGAGGGCAATGGCAAGGAGCTGGTTGGGGCGCACCGACCAGTCGCTGGCTTGTCCATCAACATAGTCGAAGAGATAGCCATGCTCATTGAGGAAAGTGCTGCGGAAGTTCGTTTCGAAGAGTTTGCACTCCTCCTCAATGCGCTCTGCCACCACGTGGTGCACGGGTTGGTCGCTGTCCACCAGCATTTGTTGGTAGAACTTCTTGGCATTATAATATAAGGCATTGAACTCCACGATGTAGCCCGAACGAGGGATGATGGGACGACCATACGCCTGCGAGTTCATCCACGTCACCGCCTTGTCGCGCCCATTGCTGTAGAGGAGTCCATTGTTGTGAGCGAAGAGATTGGGGTGTTTGCCCTCGAAGATGAACGACATCATGCGGTGGATGAGGTCGCCATAGCGAGAGAAACATTGCTGACGTCCCACGAACTTGGCATATTGTTGCAAGCACCACATTGCCCAGAGCAAGGTGTCGGGCTGTTCCACCTCATAGAGTTGCACGGAGATTTCCTTGCCGTCCATGAAGTCGTTGAGGGCTTTGGCAGCGGTGTCCATGTATTTCTCAAACTGCTCCGTTTCACCGATGGCGAGCGTAAGACCAGGCATGGAGATGAAGGTGTCTCGAGCACGGGCTTTGAACCAAGGATAGCCTGCCACGAGATATTCTTCGCCACCAAGTTGTTGGCGGAATTGGTGGGCAGCATTCACCAAGCAGTGGTAGAAAGAGTCGCGGGAGTCGTGATTGACGATTTCTCCCTCAATGAGCGGTTGCAACGATTTGGGATCGCGTGCTGCGAGAGAAGCGGTGAAAACGATGCTTTCTCCCTTCTCGATGGGCATTTCAAAATAGCCTGGCACGAGGAGGTCTTCCGTTTCGCCGTAGCCACGCTCGCGCTCTTTGGGATAGTCAAATCCGCGATACCAGTCGGGACGGTGCACATAGTGTGCTTTGGGGCTGTCGAGCTGCATGAAGAGTTCGGGATAGCCGTCGTAGAGGCGCATGCTGATGCCTTGTTCCACGGGCTCAGCGTGCGTGTTGGCGCGTCCGTTCTCATGGGTCCATTGACGCACGGAGCGGAAGGCTAAGAAGGGGTGCAAGCGGAGAGTGGTGGGAGAGTGGGCTTCGAGCAGGGTGTAGCGGATGAAGAGGCGGTCGCGCTCGGTGCGGAAGATGATTTCCTTCTTGAGGAGCACACCGCCGATGCGATAGATCCAAGTAGGCACTTTGTCCCACTCAAAACTAAGGATGTATTTATGACCCTTCGGACTGTAGTTTTCTCCGACAAATTTGTGAAGACCGAGGTTGAATTCTGCTCCATGCTGGATGACGGTTTCATCGAGAGAAGAAAGGAGCACGTGGTTTTCATCGTCGATTTCTTGTACGGGCACGACAAAAAGTCCGTGATATTTGCGGATGTTGCAGCCCACGAGGGTGGAAGAGCAGTAGGCACCAGATTTGTTGGTGAGCAGAAACTCCTTCATGAGGGAGTCTTGCAGGTTGGTCATCTGCGTTTTGTCGAACTTCAGGAATGACATAGGCTGTATATTATGGTATTGTGTAGGATGGCGAAGGCGTCGCCTTGACGGAACAAGCTCAAAAAGCGTTAGTGCCTCTGCGTGGGTGTCCGTCTATTCTCACCCCCAAAGTTAAGGAAAATCCTATGTTTTGAGAAATAATTCTCTCGGTTTTTTCTAGTTTTTGTTGCAAAAAAATGAAGGAAAAGGAACGGAAAGGACTTATAGAACAACTTTTTCGGCTATATTTAGGGGGTGTTTTATGTTTTTATAGACAAGGTTTGAAAGGTGGAATTTGCAAAAGTAGTGGGAAATGGTGCTTTCGTTTCCTAAATTTTTGTGCTCTGCGTGCTTCTAGTTTGCGGACAATTCGCCCTGCGTTTTCTTAGAATGTTGTGTAAGGACTAGAATAGACCGTTGTGCAAGGATTGGAAATGTGGCGAGCAATTCCCGCTATGTTGGCGTGAAAATGCCCAACGCGGAAGTGAGCCGACTTCAGGTTGTGGGAGAAGTTTGTGGCATTTCCCTTGCGCCTGGTCTTTAGGTTTCGTGCCAATGGTATAAAATCCCCCGAAAGTTCATCTGATTCCCTGCGGATCATCTTCAGATTCCCCTCGAATGTCGCAGGTTGTCGAGAAAAAGCTGGGAAATTCCTCGAAAAAAACGTCGGAGTTTTTTTCCAAAAAAACGTGGGAGATTTTTTTCCAAAAAAACGTGGGAGATAATTTGGAAAAATGTGGGAGCTTTTGGGAGATTTGTCGGAGAAAAAACAAGGATGGAACGACGGCTATTGTGGTAAGCTCTTCTGCTCGTTATGAAAAAGAAAAGCGTCCCTCGCTCATCGCTCTGGAAGGAGGATAAGCGAGGGACACTCTGTGGGGAGGGGAGGGAATTACACCTCAATAGGGCTTTATAGCTCAATAGGGAATTACACCTCAATGTTGTACCATCCGTGCCAAGAGCCGCCTGGACTGGCGTGCTGCACGTGCGGACGGTCTTGCCATTCGCCAGAGAAACCTTGTGGATCGGGCAAGCCATACCACGGTTCGCAGCAGATGAAGGGCGCAGGTTGGTTGGTCGGCGCCCACACCAGCCAAGCCGGAGCGGAGGACACCACGCGGGCAAAGCGTTGTTCCTTGTCGTCGAGCACGTGAACCGCTGTCACTTGGTGCTGGTCGAAGATCAAAGCCTCATGGGCAAAGGTTTCGATGGTGAGGGGCACGAGCGCATTGAAGTGGTGATTGCTCGCTAAGGCGCGTGAGGTAGCGGCATCTTTGTTCCAGGGGATGTGCACGCGTTGCGGTTCGGTGCAACCTTGTGTTGAGGCGCGCAACAAGCTGTGTGGCGTGCCCTCAAGGCGCAGATAGCCCACGGGCTTGTGGTTAGTGGAAGCAGGCGCAGGCACGAGGGAGAAAGGATTGACCTCTTGTGTCACCTGTTGACCTTCGTGTCGCAAGGGAGCTGGGAGGATGATGGAGGGGTGTCCGCCCAGTTGGAACCACATGGTCGAAGCCGACGAGAGATTTTTGACGATGAAGTCCACGTGGAGGGTGCGATGATGGAGCGAGTAGGTGACTTCCAATCGGAAGGGCCAGGGAAAATGTTCCAGGTCTTCGGGCGTGTTTTGCACGGCAAGGGTCACCCTGTCTTGATGCTGCTCCACCACAGTCCATTGGCGTTTGCGCACGAGCCCGTGTTTGGGGATGTGATATTCGCGTCCTTCGTGTCGGAGGGTGCCATTCCACGCACTGCCCACGATGGGGAAGAGGATGGGAGAGTGTCCGCTCCAGAAAGTTTCATCGCCATGCCAGATGATGGCTCTTCCACTGTCGATGAGGTGGAGTGAGTGCATCTCAGCACTAGTGTTGAGATGGTGGCTCTGAGGTGGGTGTTGTGAATGGTCAGCATAAGCATAAAGTCTTATGGTGTGGCACATCCACCGCTAAAACGATGGAGAGCCCCAACCTGAAGTGAAACAAAAAGGAGAGCTCCAATGAGAACCGTGCTAGAAGGGGCTAGTTGGAAAATCGTTTTCGGTAGTCGAGTGGAGAGAGTCCGGTGAGGTTTTTGAAGTAGCGTCCCATGAAACTCTGTGTGGTGAAGTTGAGTTGTTGCGCAATTTGTTTGACGCTCATGTCGGTATTGCGCAGGAGTGATTTGATTTCCATCACCACCATGATTGAGATCCATTGTCCCACGGTGCGTCCGCTCACGGTTTTCACCACTTCCGAGAGGTATTTAGGGGTGAGCGAAAGATTTTCGGCATACCATGCCACTTCGCGTTCGTCCATATAGTTGGAGGCGAGGAGCTGCATGAAGTGGTAGAAGAGATTGTAGGTGCGCGAGTTGTAGTGCTCCTCTCGTGGTGCGCGCTTTTCCATCATGCGGCAGACATCGAGATAAAACACCTGCAAGATGGCTTGTATGAGTTCTTGTCTGAAGACCTCCCCGTCGGATGCCAATCGATGTTTGAGGAGCGCATATCCGCCTTTGATGATTTCCCTCTCCTCTTGGGTGAGCGACATGATGGGATGTCGCATGAGAAAGATGAGATAGGGCCATAGATAGCGCATGGTCATGAGCGACTCTTGCACGAACTCCTGACTCTGGAAGAGGGCGATGCCTTGAAAATCTTCGCTTTTGTGGAAGTGATCGATGGTTTGTCTGCCGAAGGTGATGAAGAGGTCGCCTTCGGTGACGTGGCATTCTTTGCCATTGAGCACAAACTGTGCAAAACCTTGTGTGCAGGCGGCAATGGTGAAGAAGGATGTACGGATGGCCACCTGCGATAGATCCACGTCTCCGAGCCTTTCTACGATGAGCAAGTCGTCTCCGTGCAAGGTGATTTCTTGGGCGTAGGGCCGGAGATCGTCAAATCTGAGGTTTTGAAGGGTGTTCGCCAGTTCTTTCATAGGTTACCAATCGCTTTATTCGGTGGAAAACTTCAAGGATGTGTTGCTGGCAAATTTATGCGATAAGTTCGAAAGTGCCAAACTTTTTTTCCGCAAATTTCCACGAATCGGGCAAAAATATCAGCAATTTTCTACTAATGCCGCATAAATATGCGCGGAAGTCCCCGTTTCTTTTATTGAAACTAGGGAGTTGAAGTGCCGTAAGTGACAAGTTGAAGCGCAGAAAATAGATGAAAATGAGGGAGTTTTTGGGACATATCGGGAGTGACAGCTCAAAAGAATGTTGACGAAAATACAGAAGTTATCACCGCATGCGCGTCTGTAAGGGGTGAAATTGCCAAGTGGGGCTGTCGATTTAGTGCTTAGTTTCTTAAAAAAAACACGTTTAGCCCAAAAATTACCGCAGGACACACCGCTGAAGTAAAGAGAACTTCGTAAATTTGCATCGTAAACAATCCAAATACTCATTTACAACACCCCAAAATGAACAAGCAATTCTTACTCGCCTCCATTGTAGCCGTAGCTACTCCCGTGAGTGCAATGGCGCAATCGGCAGTGATCAAGGGCACAGTGGTCGACAGTCAGAACAACGAGCCTATTGCAGGCGTGACCGTTGTGGTGCAAGGAACTAAAACGGTAACAATCACTGATGCCGATGGTAAGTTTCCTCAAAGCTCCCAAGGGCGCAAAGCAAAATCTCCAATTCTCTTGCGTAGGCTATGAGACGCAATATCTCAATGGCACGCACGTCACAGGCGACCGTGACCTCGGTTTTGTGCCTATGAACCAAGCCTCTGTGGCGCTCAAGGACGCTGTGGTGACCACTCGCGCGGTGGCACGCAAAACTCCTGTGGCGCTCACCACTCTCGGATCGGTAGTGATCGAAGAGAAAGTGGGTACTGCCGACTTCCCCAAGGTGCTCGAGTCTACTCCTGGTGTCTATGTGACGCGTGAAGGTGGTGGTTATGGTGACTCCAAAATCACGATGCGTGGCTTTAAGAGTGAGAATGTCGCTGTCCTCGTCAATGGCGTTTCGATGAACGACATGGAGTGGGGTGGTGTCTATTGGTCCAACTGGGCTGGTCTTTCCGACGTAGCCTCTAGCATCCAAACACAGCGCGGTCTTGGTGCTGCTAAGGTGTCTACTCCCTCTGTGGGTGGATCGGTGAACATCGTGACCAAATCAACCGATGCTAAGAAGGGCGGTTACTTCTCTTATGGCATGGGTAACGATGGTTACAACAAGCTCACCTTCAACCTCTCTACTGGTCGCACAAAAGATGGCTGGGCACTCAACATGTTGGGCGCACGCGTTTGGGGTGATGGCTACATCCAAGGTTCAGACTTCCAAGGTTGGAACTATTTCCTCTCTATCTCTAAAGATCTCGGTGAGCATCACATGATTTCGCTCACTGCATTTGGTGCACCTCAATGGCACAACCGCCGTAGCTCCTACGATGGACTCACTGTGCAAGGTTGGCAAGACGTGCAACAATATATGCCTTATCAGCAGAACTATCGCTACAACGCTACCTTCGGTTATGACAACCAAGGCCGCGTGCGCCATTCTGCTCAAAACGTTTACCACAAGCCTCAAATCCAGCTTCAACACCTCTGGCAAATCTCTAACACCTCTTCGCTCAACACCGTGGCTTATCTCTCTCTCGGATACGGTGGTGGTGAATCAGGTCTGGGAACTGCTGCCTACAACTCTTCATGGTATGGCACCAACAATGGCGTGTTGAACATGAGCTTCCGCCGTGCCGATGGTACTTTCGACTATGGCAAGGTGCAAGATCTCAACGAAAAGAGCGAAAGTGGCTCACAAATGGTGATGACCATGAGCAACAACCAACACCGTTGGTATGGCCTCGTGTCTACTTTCACCAAGGAGTTGAGCCAACGCCTCAATGTGTATGCTGGTCTTGACCTCCGTTCTTATGTGGGAACGCATAATAACCGCATCACCGACCTCTTCAATGGTGCATACTACATCGATGCTTTCGCGCGAATGTGAAGGCTGCCAACAACAGTGCTGCGGCTGATCCTCTCTTCAAATACCAAAGCTCTCTGTGGGCGACATCGTGCGCCGCGACTACGACGGACACGTGAACCAAGGTGGTGTGTTTGGTCAAGCTGAATATGACTACAACAACCTCACTGCCTTCCTTTCTGGTTCGCTCAGCTACACCAACCAATGGCGTTACGACCGTTTCTACTACGAAAAGTCTAAGGCAGAAAGCGAAAGCCATGGCTCACTCGGCTTCACCGTTAAGGGTGGTGTGAACTACAAGTTCCCACACATCGACGGATGGGGCGGACAACACAACGTGTTTGTCAATGGTGGTGTGATTTCTCGCTCACCTTACCTCTTGAGCAGTCTCTTCCTCTCTGGCGACGTTTCCAACGAAATCAACCCCAACGCTGTCAACGAGAAGATTTACTCTGTAGAAGCTGGTTGGACTTACCACACTGCTTCGTTCAACTTCAATCTTAACGCCTACCACACCATCTGGAAGGACAAGGCAATGGCTCGCTCGCTCGACATCACTGATGCTGCTGGCAATGCTGACCGCGGTTTGATCAACATGCAGGGTGTAAACTCCCTCCACCAAGGTGTTGAAGCTGAACTCGACTACAAGCCCGTGAAGTGGTTCTCCGTGCGCGGTATGCTCTCTTTGGGCGATTGGCACTGGACCAACAACGCAGTGGGTTACTTCTACAACTCACAAGGTCAGCCCCTCGCAGATGCTAAGGGTAAGATTGCTTCTGGCATCTACGCTGATGACCACGCCAAGATGACGCTCAACCAAAAGGGCGTGAAGGAAGGTGGTTCCGCACAGTTCACCGCTAGCCTCGGCCTCACCGTTTATCCCATGGAAGGTCTCCGCATCGGTTTGGATTGGAAGCACTTCTCCAACTACTATGCTGACTACTCCCTCAGCGGTCGCGATCTCTCCATCAATGGCGTGAAGAACTTTGAGACACCTTGGAAGGTGCCTGCATATAACTTGGTAGACCTCTCCGCTGGCTACACCTTCAACATGGGTGGCTACAAGACCACACTCTCTGGTAATGTGGAGAACCTCTTCGACCAAGAATACATCAGTCAGGCATTCGACGGCGCAGGTCACGATTGGCAAACCGCTTATCGCGTGTTCTACGGCTTCGGTCGCCAAATGTCGCTCAAGCTCAAGGTGAACTTCTAATCGCCTGAGCCTCAGAGTTCATATTCTCAACTATATTTCATCGACAATAATGAAACATTTATATATCGCTCTTCTCGCTTCAGCAGCCCTCACCACGGCTTGCAGCGACTACAACGACCAATTTGAAGGTCTGAAAGAGGGACATCACGCTGTTGACGTTAAGAAGATTAACTACACGCTCACCGCTGATGACTACAAGGCCATCGCAGAAGATGCCACCAACAAGGCGCTCGCGAAAAAGAACGGCGAAGAAAAGGAATTGGCTGCTTTGGCTAAGAAGCAACAGTTCACTGAGAAAATCACCGCAGCTGAATACATGCCTGCTTTCATCGCCAAGAAGTGGTTCACTGCCGACAATGGTAGTGCAGTGATTGTTAACTACAATCGCCACGAAGTAACTGGTCCCCTCGATCTCTATCAAGACTTTGAAGGCACAGAAAACAAAGCGGTGCAGCCTGCAGCTGTGAAGGATTGGCAAACCCTCACCACGCTCGGTGGTGACAAGGCAGCTTGGTCCACCCAATTCCGCAACAACGCACACTACCTTCAGGCTTCGGCTTACAAGCAGAAGGATTCTGTGCAAACTTATCTTGTGTCTCCCGTCTTCACAGTGAGCAAGGGTTCTAAACTCACTCTCGATGCCCTCTATGGTCACTACGTGGACAAGGGTGGACGTCTCAGCGTGTTCCTCTACGATGGTACTAGCCTCACACAAGAAACTGTGGCTTCTCGCCAACCTCTTGCCGACCTCACCAAGCAAGTGAAGATTGAAGTGCCTGCAGCTGGTCAGTCTTTCGGCACTTTCAAGCAAGCCATCAATGCGGATCTCTCCAAGTATGCTGGTCAGCAAGTGCAACTTGCCCTCCGCTACGACGGTAATGGCAAGACCGGTGCTACCACCACTGTGCAGCTCGACAGCCTCGTTGTGGGCAACCAAAAGGTGAACATGGAGCCTGGTAAGGACCAATTTGTGCTCAACAACCACAAGTGGGTGTACGATCCCTCTACTACCGTAACCCTCGGTGCGCAAGGTGATGCAGAAGCAAAGGCATTCTACCAATCTATCGTGGAATGGGTGAAGGCGAATAAGGGTGCAGAATACATCGAAGGTCGCGGCAATGCTGAAAGCTACTCTGGTATTTCTTCTCACTACAGCAACGTAGACTTCAGCGCAGCTACCGTTCGCAAGAACACACCTGCAGCATTTAAGGACGTGAAAGACGCAGATATCCCTGCATTGCTCCAAAAGAATATCTACGAAACGATGGCAGCTGGTCTCACTTTGAACTATCCCGACGCAGTGCCTGTGGAAGGTGTAGAAGTGATTTACACCGTGAAGTTCACTGTATATGACAATGGTGCAAAGAAGATTCATGAAATCAAGTACAAGGTTACGGGCAAGGGCAAGTTTGAAGCTGTGCCCAATAGCTTGAAAGAAGTGAAGTAATCCCTCCAGAACTTGATATTTTGGTGGAGTATATCCACCAGTATGCAACCCCTCCCCTCGACTTCGGGTCGAAGGGAGGGGTTTTTGTGTGCCTACTTGAACTTGGTTTTGTCCTTCCCTCAGGTCTGCTGCGACTCTCCTTGGTCTACTCGAGATTTGGGACAGAATGGGTTGCGCCACTGCAAAAGAAGAAGAGACAACAAGGCATGGGATAGGTGAAGACAATACATGAAATAGGATGAAATAGGGCATGAGAAATGAGACAACAATGCATGAGATAGGGAACAAAGCGCGAGCAGACATCGCCTGTGTCGCGAGCAAAGGTGGCATTCTTCCATAATTTCGGGGAGAAACGTCCACAAGAACGAAAAAAAAGTGGTAACTTTGCTTCATAATCTGCGCTGGTGCCTAGAGGCATCCCTTAGGGGCACGGCGCGACAACTCAAACTATGCGCCAATTCTTTGCATTTTTCAGAATAAAACGGCTCGACACGTTCATCCTCGGCAAGTTCCTACAACTCTTTGTAGGCGCATTCTTCATCTGCCTCTTCGTGTTTGTCATGCAATTCTTGTGGCGCTACGTTGACGACCTCGTGGGCAAAGGCTTGACCCTCGACGTGCTAGGACAATTCTTCTGGCACGTTTCGGTGTATCTTGTTCCCACCTCGCTCCCACTTGCCGTCTTGCTGGCTTCCCTCATCACCTTTGGTAACATGGGAGAGAACCTTGAGCTCCTCTCGATGAAGGCAGCTGGTGTGCCCCTGGTGCGAGTGATGCGCCCCATCCTCCTGCTCATTATCCCGCTCTCGGCGTTCGTCTTCTATTTTTCAAAACGAAATCTCCACGAACGCCCAAAAAGCAGCTCCGCGCACTCCTTGTTTCTATCAAAATCGCACAACCTGCCGTGGAAATCCCCGAAGAGTGTTCTACAACATGCGCGATTTTAACCTCTATGTGGTGAAGAAAAAAACGCGCAAACCGGTATGCTCTACAACACCATCATCTACAAGATGGACCAAGGATTTGACCGCGCACAAATCGTATTGGCAGATTCGGCAAAAAAATAGAAATGACTGCCGACAAGATGCACATGAAACTCACCCTATGGTCGGGCGAACAATTCCAAAATCTCAAGACGGAAGACGTCAATGTCTTCAAGAGTGAGAGTGTGCCCCTACGACCGCGAGACGTTTATGTACAAGCAGTTGCTCATCGACTTCGATGCCAACTTCAACCAAATCGAAGCCAACGAACTGGCTTTCCTACCGCAGGCGAAAAACTGGGCTGCGCTGGCGAATTTTATCGACTCGATGAACCTGCAAATCGACTCTGCAGCCCTCGCTTCTTCGAGCGACTATGCCGGACGCGCCTTGCCCACCACCAAAGCTTTCACGCGCAAGGATTCGCTTGCCACACTCCGTGCCCTCTCGCGCGTGAAGTTGAACTTTGACAGCCTGGTAGCCAAAATTCCCAAAGAGAAAATGGAGCGCGCACGCAACCGCACCGCCTCCACGCTCCAAAGTTTTTCCACCGAAATGACGTGGCGCAACGAGGCTGTGGAAGATCAGGAATACTTCGTCCGTAAGCACGAGGTGGAGTGGCACCAACGCATCACCCTAGCTTTGGCTTGTTTGCTCTTCTTCTTTGTCGGTGCGCCACTGGGTGCCATCATTCGCAAGGGCGGATTGGGCATGCCTACGATCATATCAGTTGGCATCTTCATCCTCTACTACATCATCAACACCTCGGGCATGAAGATGGCGCGCGATGGCAGCATCAACATGGTGGTGGGCATGTGGATGTCCACTTTCATCCTCACACCAGCTGGAGCATACCTCACCTTTATGGCAAACCGCGACTCGGTGGTGTTCAATCTCGATGCATACTTGGCTTTCCTCCGCAGGTTGCTTGGCTTCCGCACCAAACGACATCTGTTCCGCAAGGAGGTGATTATCACTCCGCCCGACGTGACAGCCGATTTGCAACTAGCACAGTCCATTCGTCAAGAAGCCGAAGACTATCGCCAAACAAAGCGTTTGTGGCTCGCGCCCAACTATTTCCGCCTCTTCTTCCGCACTCGTCCCGATCAGCGCATGGAACAACTCAGCGACCGCATCGAAGAGTTGGTGGAAGATTTGGCAAACACCAGAGATATGCACGTGCTCGACACGCTCAACCGTGTGCCCTTCATTTACGCGCATGCGCACACCACGCCTTTCTCGCGCCAATGGATCAACTATGTCTTTGGGGTGCTCTTCCCCTTGGGCTTGATTATTTGGGTGAGAGCTTGGCGCTTCCGCCTGCGTTTGGCACGAGATTTGCGGCTGACCATCAATTGTATGACCAAACTCGAAGAGCAGTTAGACATTAGACGTTAGACATTAGACGTTAGACGTTAGACGTTTGAGGACTAGAAGAACTAGAACCTCTAGAAAGACTAGAACCTCTAACCTCTAACTTCTAACCTCTAATGTCTAACCTCCCACACAACAACATAAAGACACCATCACATGGCAGACATTCAACTTTCCACTATAGAAGAGGCTTTGGAAGACTTCAAAGCCGGGAAATTCTCATCGTTGTCGATGATGAAGACCGCGAAAATGAAGGTGACCTCATCACCGCAGCGGAACTCATCACGCCCGAAAAAATCAACTACATGCTCCAAAAGGGACGTGGCGTGCTGTGTGCACCCGTCACTAAGGAGCGTTGCCGACAACTTCACCTCGAACACCAAGTGCAAAGCAACACTTCCGTGCTCGGCACCCCCTTCACGGTGACCGTAGACCTCCTCGAAGGTTGCACCACTGGCGTTTCCCACACACGACCGCGCAGCCACTGTGCGTGCTTTGGCTGATCCCGAAGCCCGTCCCGAATGGTTCGGCCGTCCTGGACACATCAATCCGCTCTACGCCCAAGACCGCGGTGTGCTGGCACGCGCTGGACACACCGAAGCTGCGGTAGATTTGGCGCGTATGGCTGGTTTCCAACCCGTGGCTTGCCTCATCGAAATCCTCAACGAAGATGGCACCATGGCACGTATGCCACAGCTCAAAGAGTTTGCCGTGCAAGAAGGACTCAAAATCATCACCATCAAAGACCTCATCGCCTATCGTTTGAAGGAAGAATCGCTCATCGAGCGCGGCGAAGAAGTGAGCATGCCCACCGAATATGGCGATTTCCGCCTCATTCCTTTCCGCCAGAAAAGTAACGGTTGGAGCACGTGGCACTCTTCAAAGGCGATTGGAAACCCGGTGAACCCCTCTTGGTGCGCGTGCATTCTAGTTGCGTCACGGGCGACATCTTCGGCAGTTGCCGTTGCGACTGCGGAGCACAGCTCCACAAGTCGATGGAACTCATCGAAAAAGAAGGCAAAGGTCTTGTGCTCTATCTCAACCAAGAGGGCCGTGGCATCGGACTGATGGCAAAAATCGCTGCCTACAAGCTACAAGAAGAAGGTCTCGACACGGTAGACGCCAATGTGCATTTGGGCTATGATCCCGACGAACGCGACTATGGTGTGGGAGCTCAGATACTCCGCGACCTCGGTGTGACCAAGATGCGCCTCATCACCAACAATCCCGTGAAGCGCGTGGGCTTAGAAGCCTATGGCCTTGAGATTGTGGAAAATGTGCCTATGGAAATCCAAGCCAACGACCACAACCGCCGCTATCTCCTCACCAAACAAGAGCGCATGCACCACGCACTCCACGTGAAGAAATAAGCTGCTGGATATTGTGAAATAAGCCGCTGACGTGGTTGCTCGCAGTTGACACGGCAAAGAGAGTGGGGCAGTCAAACTGAAAAACTCCGACCTGTTCCGAAAAACGTTGGAGATTTTCCAAAAAACGTTGGAGATTTTCTGAAAAACGTTGGAGATTTTTCAGCACCTCGAAATTGTCTCTCAATCTCTGCTTGAAAATATGGCAGCTCTCCTCGAGATTCTTTCCACGTGCCCTAGAACTTCTCGGGACCCTCCTTGCAAGTCTTGCACTCTTGGAAATCGTTTCTGCGCGTTTAGCAATATCCTAGTCCATGAAGGAGCGTGGATTTCTCGACACTCAGCAATCATTTACTTCTAAATAATAAATTCTCTCATGTATCAACCTCAAACCAACTACAACCGCACCTATGCTCCGCAAGGTCGCGCATTGTCCTTCCCTGCTGTGATGCAGAAGGTCTATCTCTGGATGACTTTGGCACTCGCCATGACCGGACTTACGAGCCTGGCTATGATCACTCAGCCCGCCCTGATGAACATGGTGTTCGGTTCTTCCTTCGTGTTCTACGGTCTCCTCATCGCTGAAGTGGCGATGGTGTGGTTTCTCTCTGCGAGCATCCACAAACTCTCCTTTATGACTGCCGGAGTGCTTTTTTTGCCCTCTATGCCATTCTCAACGGAGTCACCCTTTCGTGCATCTTCTTAGTCTACGCACAAGCCGATATTGTCAACGCCTTCTTCATCACGGCAGGCACCTTTGGCGCGATGTCCGTTGTAGGACTTTTCATCAAGAAAGATCTCTCCATGATTGGTCGCATCCTCTCGATGGCAGTCATCGGACTCATCATCGCCCTTGTGGTGAATATGTTCCTCGGAAGTTCTACTTTCGACCTCATCATCAGCATCGCTGGTGTGCTCATCTTCACAGGACTCACGGCTTATGACACCCAGAAAATCAAGCGCCTCGTGCATGAGTTTAGCCAAGCAGACGAAGAGTCTACCATGAAAGTCGCACTGATGGGTAGCCTTATCCTCTATCTCGACTTCATCAACCTCTTCCTCTACATCCTCCGCTTGTTGGGCCGACGTAAATAATCGTTCTGCTTCGGTGCAAACCTATCACGGCTCGGAGGTCTCCCCATCCTCCGGAGACTTTCGAGCCGACACTATTTTTGCAGTATTTGCTGTGGAAGCGCAACTGTTGCTTTAGCCTTTCACCTTTTCCATTTCACTTTCTCAATTTTTCCCTCACCTTATGCAACTTTCCGATCGTCTCAATCGCCTTGCCCCCTCTGCCACTTTGGCTATGTCGCAAAAGAGTGCTGAACTCAAAGCTCAGGGCATCGACATCATCAACCTCTCTGTGGGTGAACCCGATTTCAACACGCCCGATCACATCAAGGCTGCTGGGCAACAAGCCATTGCCGACAACTGGTCGCGCTATAGTCCTGTGCCTGGTTATCTCGATCTTCGTCAAGCTATCTGCGCTAAATTGGAGCGTGAAAATGGACTGCACTACGAACCCACACAAATCGTGGTGGGCAATGGTGCCAAACAAGCGGTGTGCAACGTGCTGCTCTCTGTGGTGAATCCTGGTGATGAAGTCATCATTCCTGCGCCTTACTGGGTGAGCTATCCCGACATGGTGCGTTTGGCAGACGGTGAACCCGTGTTTGTAGAAGCCACCATCGAACAGAATTTCAAATCACTCCCCAACAGTTGGCGGCTGCCATCACGCCTCGCACCAAAGCCATCATCCTTTGCAGTCCTTCAAACCCCACAGGTTCGGTGTATAGCCTCGAAGAATTGGCGGGTCTTGCCGACGTGCTCCGCCAACATCCCGAGATTGTCATCATCGCCGATGAAATCTACGAACATATCAACTATGTGGGCAAGCACGCCTCTATCGCCACTTTGCCCGACATGCAAGAGCGCACCGCCATCATCAATGGGGTGTCTAAGGCTTATGCCATGACGGGTTGGCGCATCGGTTTTGTGGCTGCTCCTCTCGCCCTGGCTAAGGCGGTGAACAAGCTCCAAGGTCAATACACTTCTGGTGCGGGTTCTATCTCTCAAAAGGCTTCTGTGGCTGCTTTCAATGGTGATCAAACTCCCGTTGAGGAGATGCGTCAAGCTTTCCTCCGTCGCAAGAATCTCATTGTCCGTTTGGCAAAAGAAATCCCTGGATTTGAGGTGAACGATCCCGAAGGTGCGTTCTATCTCTTCCCCAAATGCTCTTCTTATTTTGGCAAGACGGATGGCACGACTACCATCCACACTTCCGACGACTTCGCTCTCTATCTCTTGCAAGAAGCTCACGTGGCTTGCGTGGGTGGCGACAGTTTCGGCAGTCCTCAGTGCTTCCGCATGAGCTATGCCACCAGCGATGAAAATATCGTTGAGGCGATGCGCCGCATCAAGGAGGCTTGCGCCAAATTGAAGTAAACTAGACATTAGACGTTAGACGTTAGAGATTAGACGTTAGAGGGTCGCAGACCCTTTCTGCTCGCCCCAAAGTAGCTCGGGCAAAGAAACGTCGTGTAGAAATAATTTAGACGTTGCTTAGACGTTGTTTAGACGTTAGAGATTAGACGTTAGACGTTAGTGCCATGCGGACATGGGCTGCGCTAGCTTTTTAATTTCTAACGTCTAGCTTCTTCTCCCTAAACTCCTATGTCTAATGTCTAACGTCTAATGTCTACTCTCTAACATCTAATCTCTAGTTTACCCGAGCCACGCTTGCCGTGGCGAGCAGAAAGGGTCCGCGACCCCGAGCAGAACGGGTCCGTGACCCTCTAACGTCTACTTTCTAATTTTTAGTTTGCTCGAGCCACGCTTGTCATGGCGAGCAGAACGGGTCCGTGACCCTCTAACGTCTAATCTCTAACGTCTAACGTCTAATTTCTAACGTCTATTATCTTTGAAACCACGTATCCTCATTGACCTTCGTCATTACAGCAAAGCTCTGTTTTCTGCCAATCTCATGGCAGGACTTGTGGTGGGCATTGTAGCGTTGCCCCTTGCCATCGCCTTTGCCATTGCCGCCTCACCGGGCGGAGATGCCGAACACACCATCGGTCCCGGCATTGGCATCATCACCGCCATTGTCGCCGGTTTGATCATCTCCCTTTTTGGGGGCAGTCGTGTGCAAATCGGTGGACCCACAGGAGCGTTCATCGTCATCATCTATGGCATTGTTGCCAAATTTGGATTGTCCGGCTTGTTGGTTGCCACCATCTTGGCAGGCGTTATGCTCGTCTTGATGGGAGTTTTTCGACTGGGAAGTGTCATCAAATTCATCCCCTATCCCATCGTAGTAGGCTTCACCTCTGGTATCGCCCTCACCATCTTCACCACACAAGTGAAAGACCTCCTCGGACTCACCCTCGAAGGAGGGGCACCAGCAGCGTTTATCGACAAATGGATGTGCTATTTTCGCAATATCACCACCTTGCAGTGGGATGCCGTTGCGGTGAGTGTGGTGAGCATAGCCATCATCGTGGCTTGTACGCGATGGATGAAACGACTCCCCGGTTCGCTCATTGCCATCATTGTCACCACAGCAACGGTGTATTTCACCAATCAAAGCGGACTCACCCACGTTGCCACCATTGGCGACCGATTTGGCAACATCACAGCTTCCTTGCCTCACATCAATGCCTTTCACCTGGATTGGAAATCGCTCTTCACTGACGCACAAGGACACTTCACTTTCAACACACTGAGTGCTTTGTTCCCCTCGGCTTTTGTCATAGCCATCCTAGGAGCTATCGAGAGTTTGCTCTCCGCCACCGTTGCCGACGGAGTGACGGGCGATCACCACGATTCCAACCAAGAACTCATCGGACAAGGCATTGCCAACATCGTGGCGCCTTTCTTTGGCGGCATCCCTGCTACGGGAGCTATCGCGCGCACCATGACCAACATCAACAACGGAGCGCGTACTTGCATCGCTGGGGTGGTGCACGCACTGGTCTTGCTCGTCATCTTCATTGTGGCTATGCCGCTGGCAGCCTACATCCCCATGCCCACACTTGCCGGGGTGTTGGTGGTGGTGAGCTACAACATGAGCCAGTGGCGCACCTTTGCCCAACTCACCCACCGCCCCAAGAGTGATGTGGTGGTGCTTCTCGTCACCTTCGTGCTCACTGTAGTGTTCGATCTCACCATTGCCATCGAACTCGGTCTGGTGCTTGCCTGCTTGCTCTTCATGCGCCGCATGGCAGAGGTGACGCAGTTGTCGATTTTCACCAAAGAGATTGACCCTAATGCCGATCCAGTGGCAGACATACCCCTCCACGAAGAGGCACTCGCCATCCCCGATGGGGTGGAGGTCTATGAAATCAACGGACCCTTCTTCTTTGGGGTGGCGAATCGCTTTGAGGAGATGACGGCAGAGATGCAAGATCATCCAGCCATTCGCATCATCCGCATGCGTCGTGTGCCCTTCATCGACTCCACGGGGGTGTACAATCTCGAAAATCTCTGCTTGATGTCGCAGCGCGATGGCACGCAAATCATCCTTTCGGGGGTGCAACCCAAGGTGCGCGCTGTGCTGGAACGTGCCGGATTCCCTGCCCTCATCGGCGAGGACAACATCTGTTCGCACATCACCCTTGCGCTCGAACGTGCAGCAGCCTTGCGCGCGAAATCCTAAAACCTTTGTACTCCTCGCAGGGTACACTCGGCAGCGAAGCAGGGGGCTCATCGCTTAGTGTGCGAAGTGTGCCAACTCCGTTGCTCCGAAACGCTTCATGTAGTGGCGCGAATAGCGTGACTTAATGGTTCGTAGCACTACAAGAGCTCCTCGAATCGCTTAAACAATTCCGTAGAATAGCTGAAAAAGAAAAGAGTGGTTGACCGGATTTTCCAGTCAACCACTCTTTTTCTCGTTCCGTACAGCAGGGGAGTGGAGGAGGAGAGAGGGGGCATCGCGCCTTAGGGCATCGGCATTTTGAGGAGTGTGAGAGGAAAAAGGGTGGTGAACAATGATTTATTAAATGTAAAAGCTTGAAACAAGGTTCAAAATTTGGAAGAGCACAGAGAAGCTCGTAATTTTGTAGTGTAGTAGTTAGCGGACTCGCAATCTTTTATTTCTCAAGAGCCGAGGAACGCTTGCCGACTATAGGTTTTTGAGGAAAAAAGATATAAGAGGCTTTGCGTGTAAAGTCGCGATTTCTTCGGAAAGCCTGGCTTAATCACAAAAACACGCAGACGAGACTGTGCGCTTCTCCGATGGGGGCATCGCAAGAGTTGGTTCAGCTTTCTTACGACAAAACACGTCATAGCATTTGCGCGCCAGAAGGTGCGTGGAAAGGTCACAAATTTCACCACTATGAACTCGCATACCGCCTATAATCTTTGGGATTCGGTCGAAAACACCGCGGATTTTTGGCAAATCCTCAGCAATGAACAGCGCGCTATCCTGGATAGTGCGAAGGAGGTGTTGTATCTGGAGAAAGGTGAAGTAGTCTTCCGTCAAGGCGAAATACCGCAACAGCTCTTTTATGTGCAGGCGGGCACGGTGAAGGTCTCGCGCACGGGCGGGGCAGGGAAGTATCAGATTCTCCGCTTCGTCTCGCAGGGTGAAATCTTCGGTTATGGTGCTGCGCTGGCAGACGAACCGTATGTGGTGTCGTCGGAGGCATTTGAAGATTGTGAAATCTGGGCGATTCCCCTGAGTTGCGTGCGCCACACGTTGTTGCACTCTTCTGAAGTGGCACACTATGTGTTGCGTCGTTTGTCACAAGAGTTGGCAACGGCCGATTGTCGCCTGGTGAGTTTGACGCAAGGTCATTTGCGTGGGCGCATGGCAGAAACTCTGCTTTTCTTACATCGCATCAACAGCAGAGAGGAGGGGCACCTAGATGTTTTAGCGCATCTCACACGTCGCGAATTGGCTGCACTCAGCAACATGAGCACTGCCAATGCCATTCGCACTCTCACTCAGTTTGCCGAAGAAGGACTCATTGTCGTTGAAGGTCGCCACATCCGTCTGCTCGATGTCCACCGTCTGCAGTTTGTTGCCCTGCAAGGCTAGCTCCCTGCGCAGCCTACTGCCGAGATACTGCATCATCTCAGCTTTTCGTGTAGCACCATTGGGTAGTTTCCTCCCAAACAGTAGGTGAAATATCGGAATACCACAAATTTTTGAAGGAAAAGCAGAAAAAAAGTTGCCCAGAAATTTGGAAGTAAAGAAATAAAGTAGTACTTTTGCATCACATTTGAGCCACGCACTTCGGTGCAGGATTCAAATCCTTGCAAATTCAGTGCAAAATGCTTGGTCACATCGGTCATTATTTCGCACCTTGCAACAGGAGAGATGGTAGAGTGGTCGATTACAGCAGTCTTGAAAACTGCCGTACCGAGAGGTACCGGGGGTTCGAATCCCTCTCTCCGCAAAGTGGCTTCAAGATGACTTGATAATGGTCGTCAAAACAGCCTTCAAAATTAGCGTAAATCGTTGTAAGACTTATACTTACAACGATTTTTTTCTTTGTATATAAGCCTACACAGTGACGGCTAAACCATAGGTTTTGATAGTCATCATTCGGTCAAATTCTGCTACAGAAACTGCTACACAAAATAATGCTACAGAAAAAGTGTAGCAGTGAAGGCAAAAAGAAGGGCAAAATGAAGGCAGTAACGCAATCTCTTTCAATGTATTAGTAACTAACTTTGTAGCTAAGTGCTACACTAAAGAATGATGCATTATGAGACAATCGTTCAAGGTGTCCTTCTACCTACGCTCTAACTATGAGAACAAAGAAGGCAAATCGCCTGTCATGCTCCGTATCTTCCTTGGAGGAGCAATGAGTAACTTAGGGTCTACCAAGATTTTTGTAGACAAGTTGCAGTGGAACAACAAGACTAGCCGACAAAAGGGACGTTCTTCCGAAGCTCTTGCTGTCAATGCCAGTCTTGATGCCATCTCGACCAATCTCCACAACATCTATCGCAAGTACGAAGATGATGAAAGTATCTCGCTTGACAAACTTCGTGCTGCCTATCTCGGGCAAGCCAAAGAGTACACAAGTTTCTTCCAGTCTTTGATAAATTCATAGACGACATTCGTCAACGTGTAGGGCACACTATTAGCAAGGATAGCTTGCAGAAGTACAGCGTCTTGCGCAAACACTTTGCAAATTTCCTTCTCTATAAGTATAAGCGTAAAGATTTAGGGCTCACTGAATTCACGCCAGCCATTGTGCAAGATTTTGAGCTATACCTTACCACCATTGCTGCTTGTGCCTACAATACAGCTGTGAAAAAGATGAAGACCTTGAAAACAATTACGCTTTATGCCCTCAAGCGTGGTTATCTTCTTCAAGACCCATTCCTTGATCATCATTTTCACCTCAATCCAGTGGACAGAGGTTTCTTGACAGATGAAGAAATACTTTGCATTGCCAATAAAAAAATAGAGATTCCCCGTTTGGAGCTTGTACGTGATCTCTTCATCTTTTCCTGCTTCACTGGATTAGCTTACATAGATGTCGCCAATCTTCGCAGAGAGCATCTCGTGATGATGGACGGCAAAGCCTGGATTATGACACGCAGGCAAAAGACAAATATCGAGAGCAATGTGTTGTTGCTCGATATCCCCAAGACCATTATTGCCAAATACTGCGACAATCCCAATTATCCTTCACGTGATGGCAAACTATTTCCAATCCTTTCTAATCAAAAGATGAATGCTTATCTCAAAGAAATTGCCGATATTTGTGGTATCAAGAAAAACCTCACCTTCCATTTGGCACGTCACACGTTTGCGACGATGTCACTCAGTAAGGGAGTGCCGATGGAGAGTGTTTCTAAGATGCTAGGACATACCAACATCCGCACCACACAAATCTATGCACGCATCACCAACAAAAAGATTGAGCACGACATGGAAGAACTTGCCGATAAACTCGATAAGTTTAATGACGCCATGGGACTCTAGAACACGAATGTATCACTTTTAATCTCTATATTTATTATGAACACAAAAGCAACTCCCGAGCTTTCTTACTTCCGTTTGAAACTCACTGCCTATCTCCGCGACCATCAACCCGAGCTTGTGGACGATGCCACCCTCGTTTCCTCTCGTTCTGATGCGGCCCTCACCGCCTATTGCGATGCAGTGGCGCAGGGCTTCTCACATCCCGAAGCCGAAAGCATTGCCGGCAATGTACTCTTTGAAGGTTTGCATTTCTCAAAGTATGACACCCTAGTGTCTGTTTTGGAAAACGAATTTGAGGCAGAGCTTCCTAGTCCACTTCCTGAGAAACTCGCTCCCATTCTCCTCCGCAATAAGGCGGTGCAACGCGTCTTTGCCAACTACAACCTCACGGACGACTTTGCAGCAAGTCCACAGTACGAAGACCTCTACACTAAACTCACAGGAACGATAGTCTTGATCATCGAGCAAAACAATTTGCCTACCGTTGAAGGAGTAAACGCTGTGGAATAGTCATCATTTGTCACATCGAGAGTGCGGTGGTATCAAGAGCCAAGATAGGTATTTCGCTCCACTCGTCAAGTATTTTTCAAACCCTTGTCTTAGGTGTCACGAACTATCTTGTTGTTGCTCTTGAATCACCAAACACTCTCCGATATGAATCATCAAATTATGCCCACAGACCTTCACTCTCCAGCCTTCAACCGAGTATACAAAACAGCTTCTCAGCAAGACAACGCTCCTTCCAGCGTGCCTGCGCCCAAGCAAGTCCATCGTTTCTCTTGGACACGCTTCATTGGCTTAGTCACACTTCTAGCGTTGCTTATCGGCTTTGTATCTCTTCTTTCCAATCTCGTTACGCCACAAGTCGTCACCGCGATTTCCATTCTCGGAAGTTTCCTCTTATTCCGCTTTGTCGTCAAAGTAATTTTGCAAATCACTTTCACGCTCCTGCGTTACTTGTTTTGGTTCGCTGTTCTCTGTGCTATCCTGCTCTGCGTGCTTTGATAAGCACAGCCTTCTTTCAAACTGAAAAGTGGTTATCTCTTCTCGAGATAGCCACTTTTTCTTTTTTGCTTATTATTGCTGTCCGCTAAACTTCAAAACGCCACAATTTCCCTATCCGCAATGCCCATCAATAGGCGTTGCGGATTTCGGCTTAATGGTCAAATGTACTCCTGAAAGGGGGCATAATGCTCTCTTTTTCATACCTTTGGAGGTGATTATAATGCTATAATGGAATATCATCGTAAAAAAAGTGCCAGAAATGCGGTTCTCATGCTGTAATCCGCAAAGGAGTTAAACGTGGTGCCTCGTATTGGTATTGCAAGAGTTGTCAATGCTATTTTAGTGGTCGTGAAAAGCCTAATAAGGCTGCCATTGTTGAGTTCTATTTACAAGGGCGCCATACATTGCTTGAAACAGCTCAAGAATATGGTATTTCTGTTTCTACCCTACAACGATATCTCAAAAACGTACCCCAAAGTCAGGATGTTTCTTACAGAATTCACCCCATTGCTATAACGCTACAAATGGATGCCACCTATTGGGGGCGAAACTTTGGAGTAGTCATTTTCATGGATGCTTCAAGCCACAGAGTATTACACTATCGCTTCTTACGTGGTAAGGAGAGAGTTAGTGATTATCAAGCTGGTATTTCCTGTCTCCAAGATCAAGGATTTACAATCAGAGCCATTGTAAGTGACGCATTGTCAGGTATTAGGGAGGCATTCCCTGAGATTCCTTATCAGTATTGTCAGTTTCACCAGCTTCAGCGAATAAGACATTTGCTCACCACTAATCCTCGCTTACCTGCGGCCAAAGAACTCAAGGCATTGGCGCATCAACTTACACAATCTAGTCGTCTAGACTTTGAGACATCTCTTCAAAAATGGGAGCAAAAGTGGAAAGATTTTTTTGCAAGAGAAGTCTTATGGTGAAGATGGCAAATGGCACTTCACTCATAGAAGAACGAGAAGTGCTTTTTATAGTTTAAAACGCAATCTAAATGCACTATTTACCTTTGAGAATTTCCCTGCCGATCAAGTTCCACGCACTAACAATGCTATTGAGTCTCTTAACTCTGTATTGAAGATGAGATTGCGTCTTCATCGAGGACTTTCGAAAGAGAGGCGAGAACTGCTTATTGGAAACATATTAGGGGCTTACAACCCCGATAAACACTAGGGAGTTCAACTATTATAGGAGTACATTTGACCATTAAATGAAAAAGAGAGCATTATGCCCCCCTTTCAGGAGTACATTTGACCATTAAGCCCGGATTTCTTTTTGGAAAAGTAAGCCCCCCTTTCCGACTATCATTCATTGGCTGTCCGCTAAAACGAGAGAATGGAAGACACGAGATGTGGCCAAATGTGTTCTTTAAGCCTCTGAGAGCCTTAGAGTATGGCGAATTCTATTGATTTTCGTGGATTGGATCACCGTATACAACGGCTGTCCGCTAAAAAAACGCTTGCGAAGAACAGAAAGAGGGGAACTTTAGATGAAGTAAGATGAATCAACCTGTTTAGTGGAGGTCAGAACGACAAATTTGCGGCGTCTAAACTTTTACCGGACAGCAATATTTGCTTATCTTTTTTTCTGGATCGTCGAAAGATTAAGGCTTTGCACTTTCGCTTCTTCATCATAGCTCCACTTGATGCCCCTCAAGACGGATGCTGTTTCCTCTTTTCTTTCGCAAAGGTAGTAGGTCACTTTTAGCACTGCGTCAAGGTCAAGTCTAGCGATTAGTCGAGAAATCTCCAGCTCCGCTTTCGCTAAGCTCGTATTTCTCGTCTAAACCTTGTCGCAGAGCAGCTCCCCTCCCTTCTTTTTGCTACGAAAAAGGAATCAGCATACTCCGATCTTTGGACGCATAAAAAAAATGTCGCTATGGATAAGCAGAAAGTAAATACAACATCTTCGATGAGTAGAAAAGGAAATAGCTCCTCCTCTCATTACCGCATAAATGCTGTAAGCCTACCCACCGATAACACCCTTTAATCTCTATCAATATGAACGGAACAGACCAATTCACACGTACCATTGCCGAGTATCTCAATCAGCGAGCAATGACAGCCCCCTTGTTTGCGCCCAACTTTGATGAAACCGAACAAGAATATAGAGGAGTGCATCACGTACATTCTTAATGAAGTGCAGAAAAGCGGTTGCAATGGATTTGAAGATGATGAAATCTATTCAATGGCTGTACACTACTATGACGAGGACGATTTAGAAGTGGGCAATGCAATCCCCTGTAACGTAGTCGTCAATCACACCATAGTCTTGACAGACGAGGAAAAAGCCGAAGCTCGACAACAAGCCTTTGCACAATATCAAGCCGAAGAACTCCGCAAATTGCAAGACCGCAAGCGAAGTAAGCCAAAGAACGAAACCGGTGCAGAAGAAATACCTCAACTCACCCTATTTGACTAAGACGATGAAAGCAAGAAATAAGTTTGAAGCAGCCGTAATGGAGCAAAGTATGCATCTTCGCCCCATAACAAAGCAACAAATCAAGTGGGCATTTCGAGAGTGTATCTCCCATTTCGCCTACCGACTACCCAAAGGTTGCACAACGTGTATGGATTGTGGGCATAGTTGGGTAATGAACAAACCTAGAGAAACTTGCACTTGTCCTCATTGTAGAGCCAAGTTGCAAGTGCAGACCACAAGAGCGAGGAAACACAAGGAACAGCACTATTTCACCATCCTCACCACATCGGGAAATTACCAAGTGCTCAGAATGTGCCTACTCATTGTCGGAATGGAGAAAGGCTATCCAGCCGAGTCTTCTGTCATAGAGATAGGTCAGTATTGGTGGAACAGCCAAGGCAAACAAACCATTGTAGCGATACAGCGCACAATGGGCAGTTACCTAGATACCTTTGCCTTTCATTCTCCCAAAGCCATCCGCAGAGATAACGAAGTTTATCAGTACATCGCACAAAGTCCACTCTATCCCAAGGTCAAATCCCTAGACATTCTCCAAAGAAATGGCTTCGCAGGTGATTGTCACGACATCGCCCCTACAAAGTTAATCCCTGCCCTCCTCACAGATAGCCGTGCAGAAACCCTTTTCAAGGGAGGAAGAACAGCAGACCTTCGCCACTTCTTAATCAATCCCCAAAGCATTGACCAGTATTGGGCAACCTATAAAATCACCCTTCGCAAACACTATCTCATCACAGACATCGCCCTTTGGTGCGACTATGTGGATATGCTCAAGAGATTAGGCAGGGACATCCACAGCCCGAAGTATGTTTGTCCCGAAAACTTACAAGAAGCCCACGACACGGCACAGCAAAAACTGCAAACAAAACAAGATAAAGAAGCCGAAGCACGCAGACGACAGAAAGCGATAGAAAACGAGGAGTGTTTTCAAGCCCTCAAAGCCCCATTCTTTGGCATCACCTTTACAGACGGAGTTATCCAAGTGAAAGTTTTAGAGAGCGTGCAGGAATATTTAGAGGAGGGGAAAGCTTTGCACCATTGCGTTTTCACTAATGAATACTACCTCAAACCACAAAGCCTAATCCTATCGGCAAGAATAGATGGCAAGCGAATAGAAACGATAGAGGTCAATTTGGACACGCTCAAAGTGGTGCAAAGTCGTGGCTTGCAGAAAAAAATACCGAGTATCACGAGCAGATAGTGAACCTCGTCAATGCCAACTGCAAACTGATAAAGCAGAGAATGAGAGCGATAGCATAATCATCCAAATATTACAGATATGAAAGCAGGAAATAGAAAGCATTGTATGCAATTGGGCAGACGAGATACTGCACATTCTCATAAGGTTATCAATGCGATAACCCTATCCGACAACGAGGAAGACTTAAGGTCGGCTACTAACAAAATAGCTAAAGAAACGGAACTTGACAAGTTCTTGCCTATGGTTACAGTTCACATCATTTTGGGCTTACTACCGCAGCCTGTCCAAAGGAGAACCATTGAAACACAGATTATTAAAGGTTGAATTTTGAGAATATAAAAAAGAAAGTTTACAGAGTACAGATGCTGTACGTTTTCGAGGGAGTGTTTGAGCTGGTTGCCGAGAGCAGGGAGGAAGCACGGCGAAATGTCATCCAAGATTGCTGATTGGTAATGGGCGGGAACATTCACAGCACCTTGCCCGATGAGGAGGTGAATTGGGCTTTTTCCACTCACCCCGAAGTAAAGACGGGACGGATAAACATTAAAGAAGACCATATGGAATAGTGCAGTCGGTAGATTTGCCGATCGGTCCTTGCTTTCGTGAGCTTCGGGTGGACAAAGTAAGGAGCAAAGAAACCCCGATAAAAACACCTCGTCACTATTGATAGTGAGTTGAGACGACTTAAAAGCAATAATTATCCCCAAAAGAAAATATTTATTATCAGAAGAGTGGTTTCCGGTTGATTAAACACCTTGCTGTTAAGGTTGTAAAACCAGACAAATCAACAGAATGCGCTATTTGTAAATCTTCATTTAGATTTTCACTGCTAAACATACGAGTAGAGGATCTGTTGGTAGCAAATTGACGCATAAACATAATTTCTTGATAAATCCATGGAGATAGAGTTTTTGCTTGGTTAGAATTACGAAGTCTCACAAGATTTATAGAGTGGTGACTATCTATTAATATTCCCACCTTACTTCGCTTTATAATTTCCATAATTGACATACTTAGCATTGTATGTATGTGAGCTGTTGAATAATTTCTTCTATGGTAGTTATAAAGTCCGTTTCTCTGCTTACAATATAGGTTATCTATTTCTCGGAGCAAGCCATCTGCACTATTCCAAACAAAGGAGTCTAAAAACACACGATAGTTATATTTCTCTTCAAGCCAAGCAGCAAATTGTTTTGCTTTTTCTAAATCGTCATGCGAATGTGAGATGAACACATCATAATTATCGGTTGGGAAAACAAAATTTCGCAATCTTTCCCCATCGATGATGCCACTTTCTCCTTTTACAAGACAACGCAATTCATTCTGTAATCCACGAGGGCTCTCTAAAGGCTGTGTTGTTGTAATAGGCGAGGCGTTTAACACCCCGCCTACCACTTCCATTGTAACTTTATATAATTCCATTACTACACTATTTAATCACAGACTGCCAAACACTCTTTATATTATCCAGATTAATTCCCTTCTTGTTGAGATCAGAAATAACAATATGCAGCCCCTTGGGAATACTTACATTTGAACAAAACTCTATTTGGCTTATAATATAAGACAATATCCTTTGTGCCGATTTTTGGATACCTCCCTGTCCGCTTCCTAACAAAGGCATATATACAGGTCTGCTATTAGCAGTGGTAGAAGCTTTTTCGATGATTTTCTGAATGATTGTACCATATTCAGGTAAGGGAATGGAAGCATGATTGTTTTCATCAAAATTAGTGAGAGCTACAAGAATATATGTATTCTCACCCTCAGCTAGTACAGCACATGTACCAAGAGGATAGCGTTTCGTCTTTCCTTCTGCACGATAGGGAACATCACCAATGGGAACTTCACGTCTTAACGCAGTATCAATTTTATCATTAAGTTCTGAAATTCTCCCTTTGAAAAATTTCTCTATGAATTTCCCATGAATAGTATCTGCTGCTATTACTCTGTTGTCGACAGTTGTATCAAAATAATCATTAACAGGAATAATTATGACACCTTTCTTTGCAAAGATATCTCCATTTTCTATTTGAAGAGGAAACGAATTATTGATGAGTAACTGAATAGATTTACTCGGACGTATTTGGAAACAAGAATATAATATGCCTGCAATTACAATACTTCCACCAACTATAATCCATGTTACTGTGCCATGACCACTTAACCATGAAAAAGCTCCAATACAAGCGGAAATAGCACCAATAAATGATAAAAAGTGAGATAGAAAAACTTTAAACACGCTCATCCCCTACAAATAATATTTAGTTGTATCTCCAGGTTTTTTGCCATGAATTGTTAATTCTGGTGCAGTCAAGGCAACTCGCACACTATCCAGTTTCATAGGAATGTGCAATGTAGGAACCTTTGTCATAGCTTCTTTTAGAATTGGAAAATTATCCCAAAGCAAATTCACCCAGCTCGATAATTGCCCGTTTGAAACTATTTGTGACTGATCTAATTCTGGATAAACAACAATAATAGGGAGCCCAAGCGTGCAAGCTCCATACTCTATTTCTTCTACTAAAGCCTTACTACTTTTTGTGTTTGAACTTAAGAACAGAATGATATTTTTGGAGCCTCTTAGTCTTTCCCGCAATCTAGGTTTGAGTGTTAGTTCCCAGTTACTACCATCTCTTACGCTATATGTTCTTGCGTGCGCATCATTGAAAGGAAATAAAATATATCTTCCTTTCCAAGCTTTCAACATATCGTAATAACAGAAATCTTTGGTTGCGTGAGCATCAAGATTAGAGGAGCTAAAAGGCTCATCTACATAAAAAGCTGTGTAGTTGCAATTTCGATATGTCATACTATATTGTATTTATTATTGCAAAGTTACTCATTCATAGCGAGAAAGACGAATAAAACGGCAAGAAAAATCCCCCTGCAAGCCAATAAAACTTGCAAGGGGTGTACTTGGTCAAATCAGAGAATATAAAACAGGGCCAACTCCGCCCTCCTTCTTTTGACTAGTCCCCTCAGAATTTTGCCATTGTAGTGGCAAAAAGAGAGGTATTCCTGAATATAGTTCCTATCCCCAGCTTCTATTTTGCGCAGAAGTTGGCTCTTTGGCTGCTTGCCATAGCCAAGAATGCGCCCAGCGCCAACATTATAAGCCAGAAGAGAAAGGAGTAAAGCATCTTTTCCATAGCCCTTGAAGCGGTCGAATTGCGCCATAAGGTCAGCGCGGAGCAAAGAGTCCGCTTGCCACTCGGGCATATTCGAAGAAAAATGCTCCCCCTTTTGGAGTTTATGCCCATAACCCACATAGGGATAACAGCCCTTTCCGTGAAATCCCTCAAAGAATTTCACACACACCACGGCACGCTCAAAAGGAGGAAGCCGAGCAAAAGCAATCCTCTGCTGAGCCCGCAGCCAAAGCCACGGGAAGCAGAGGAAAAAAACAAACAGAACAATAACCTACGCATCTCGTTCTGTTTTTGAGGTGGTAGGAGTAGGTTTAGGATGATCCACGTGCTGCTCAGCACTTTTGCCATTAAAACTAAAGTGCAACTCCTTCTTTTGTCCGAAATTATCTTCCACATACACATCAATCGTCTGTCGATCGGTAGAGTGCGAAGTGTAATACAAACGGAATTCCTTTTGCATCAACACATAGTGGTCGTTGGGAGAAAGCAACGTGCCATCCTCCAAACGCAATTCCCCCTTCCCATCGGGTTGGAAATAGCGAATCGTATAGCGTGTGTCCTTAAAATCGCCTTCCGCTTTGAGCGAACAGCGAATTTCAGTCACCGCCCCCTTTATGATGTCCTTTTGAACGGGCAACGTTTGCAGAGAAAAGTCATAAGACTGCTGCACATCCAACTCAGGAGTACAACTAGATAGACAAAACCCAGCGAAGGAGAGTACCCCCATCACCCATATTGCACCTAAAATGTTACGTTTCATAGAGTAAAAATTAGAGTTGATAGCGAAGTCCCAAACCCAGCGTCGGTCTAAGTCTGTGAACATCCGAATTAAAAAGATAACGCAGTTGAGCTTTTCCACCGACAATAATCCTATCCGTGAGAAAGAGTTCCACACTCGTGTGCAACCCTGCGCCATACACCCAGCGTGAGCCGTCCAATAATTTCGCCCCATCGGGCAAAATCATCTTATCTCGATTGAGTTGCTCATAGCCCACCAGCGCAGAAGTACCAAGATAGAAAAACACATTCTTTCCTTTGTCCGAAAGCAAGGGATGTGCATACCCCATCTGCACGAGATAGTCACGCAGGGGCACTTGGTAACTGCGATAACTCAAGGCTTGCTGTTCATAACCAGCCGACACGAACGTATATTTACCCCGTTTGAGATAGTGAGAAAGCGACAAAGTCAGCCCAAAATCGTCTTGCTTAAAGAGCGATTTGCCTTTGACTATGGGCACACTCGCCGACACTTCCAATCCCTTTTGACCAGGCACCAAACGCTGTGCCTGCACCGCAGTGGGCAATCCCACCACTAGTGCTGCACAGAGCGAAGAAAACAAGAGCTTCTGTTTCATAGTTATTACCATTTCAGTTTGAGTTGATCAATCTTTTGTGCCAACAAGAGATCCTCTTGGTCAAGCGAAAAAGAAAGCGTTCGTCCTCCTCCACGTTCGTAGAGCGTCACTTGCAGTTCCTTGTCTTGAGAGAGCGAAACTGCTCCAAAACAAAGACCCCACGTTCGTTGTCGTTCGCCTTCACCTCCAATAATTGATGATAAGCACGAAGCGGTTGCAGCACTTGTTCCTGCATCGCAGTGCGCTTCGCCACCTTTTTGTCCACCACTTTGAACGTCACAAAGTCCACGGCAAAAGGCATATTCGTGTCATTGTCGATGCGTGTGTAAAAGTAGAACAATCCATTGTGCGCATACAAGCCACGAAGTAAGAACTTCATTCCGAATTGTTGCGCGCCGATGTGCTTAATCCTGCGCTTATCGCTTTGGTAAATGCTCTGCACAATGAGTTTCACCAAGATAGGCGACTCACTGCCCAGTTCCTTGAAATAGATGTCCGAACGGTTGGAAGGCAATCTTCCAGCCGTAGGCGCAAGGAAATCCTGCATCTCAATGTTGAGCTTCTCAGGTTCGGCAGCATATTTCACATTAAAGGCATAGAACGAGCCATCTTCGCAAATCACCGATAGATTAGTCTCCGTTTCAAAAATCTTGCACGGCAGCTTTGATGCGCAAGACATTTTCCGCATCCTCTGCTTTGCCGGCAATGATGTTTTTGCGAACCCAAGTCCACATAGCGAATAGGCGCAGGAAAGATGAGATGCGTAGTCTTGTCGAAAGTCACCTCAAGCCATAAGGCAAGACAACTCGAGCGTTGGGAACACTTCGGCTCAATCCTTGGTAGAGCGTCCCCGACGACAAGAGCGAAGAAGAAAGATTTGTGGGTTTATCCTTGCTTTTGGGCAAAGACAGCTGTGCTACTCGCCACGAGGAGTAGCGCAGAGAAAAAGAAATGTTTCATTGTTTATAGCAATTGATTGAATGATTATTTGGTAGGCATCAAGAAGAGTTTGTAACCACCCTTAATGGTCACTTTAATGGTACGTAGTTTCTTTTGCAAGAGCTGACTAGCCCTTGCATCACCCCACGTGCCGTTTCCGAGATGATTTGGTCTTTGGCAGAAGAAGCGAAGGTAAAACTCGTTCCCATCGTTCCCCGATGTTAGCCCCCATTTCTTTGAGGGCAGAGAGGTTCTCCAATTCAGGAATGTAGACACCTTCCTGTCCGTCCATATCATAAGCCGAGAGTTTGATAGGAAGAATGCGCCCGGCGTGTTCAATACTTTTGACCAATAGTAGCATCCGATGTCCTTCGATTTTGGCACTTGCAATGATGCGACTCCGGCGAGGAAGGTGCAAATCCCCAATGCGCGCATTTTCTAGCAAGCGCAACACCACATCATCCCCCTCTTTGAGAACAAGGGTATGGTCAATCTGCACCCGAATCGTATTGCGTTCCACCCCCTTTTTCTCATTGTTCATAGAGTGAAAGGCAAGATTGCGCCCCTTCGTGCCATACATTTTGACAAAGTCCGCATCACTCATTGCACCCGAGAGAGAAGACACCACTTGTTTTCGTTCGGGAAGCACCTCCACCGCCTTTGCCCCTTCCGATTGTTTGTCAGAAGAAGGCGCAACAATAGTGCGTTCCTGCGCTTGAGCAAAAGCATTGTTCAGCGCGGTAGGATTATTAGGCGTAGACTTAGGAAGATACTTTGCAGCCATCTGATAACTCTTTTCCATCAGCGCCAATTGACGTTCCTCCTCATTCTCTTGTTTATCATTTTTCTTCGCCAATTCATTCTTCAGTTCAGCCACTTGTGAGCGGAGTTCTTCGCGCTCCTTCTCACTAGGGTCAGTGGCATAGAAATCATTGAGCAAGCGGTTGTTCTCCGCATAGCGTTGCATCGACCGCTCAATCTTGCTTCGAGAGCGAGAAGCTTCCACTCTTTCCGCTTCTTCAGCCGCATTTTGCGCTGCAAACTCATCGGAAACTTCCGCCATCTCCGCCTTCGCTTGCTGTTCTTCAGCCGATTTGTTGCCCTGTTCATAAGCCTTAAGTTTGTTGCCGGGCAATTCTTCCACACTCGCTTGCGGAATACTGTCATTGAGTCCCTGCTGCGCTGCCGTTTTCTCCTTGCCCGAAGGGGCAAAGATAAACCACATAGAGAGCGCAAAGAGCAATCCTAGTCCGCCAAAAAAACGAGCCCTTTTTTTCAGTTGGTCTTGTTGTTTCTTATCCATAATTGAGGTATTGGTTTTAATTGCTGAGATTCCGTGTCTTGTTGTTGGAGGGCAGGTCTGTCCAGATGCTCATTCTTCGGAATAGGTAAGGCAGTAGCGTGAGGAGTCACAAAGAATTGCGCAATCATAAAGAGAGAGCAAAGTAGATACACAAAACTAATGCCATAGACCAGTGTTTTTCTCTGCTTCGTACTTAGTCGTTCGCACTGTTGTTTTAGCCACACCTTTCCGCGAATGATCCAGCTGCGGAGCATTCGTTGGGGAGAATACGTTCGTGTCATCGTTTGTAAGTTTGAAGGTCTTGATTCTCACGCACAACGAAGTGTTCCATCAGAAAGCCCTGCGGATTGTTGTCCGAACGCACCGCATTTTGCAGGGTGCAAGTCGTGATCAGACTACGTTCCGTCACGTTACTAGGACGCACGATGAAGACCCGTGCATAGGTGGTCACGGCATAAGGATACACCTTAAAGTCACATTGTATAGAGTCAATTTCCACACGCTGATTCACATTCCCCGAGATGGCACTATTGAAATATCCCTTTTCTGCCAAATCCTTGTAATAGTCGAAGGCCGATTTATCACAAAGCGCAAAGGCACGTGCCATATTTTGCTCAATAGCATCCTTGTCGGGAGCAATGCTAAAGAAAAGCTCGTGGAAACGTCTGACATGTTCGCGTGCTTCCACAGGACGATTGCGAGAAGCATCTTGACTCAGCGCCAGCATCAAAGATTTCCCTTGGTCAAGGACATAGATTTTCTCTCGTTGCTCCCGAGCAAAGTTGTAGGAAGCATAGAGCGCATAAGCCGTAATGCCCACACAGAGCAAGGCAAAGACGATGATGTATAGCCTAATCTGACTAAATGCCGTCTGAATGTTTTTTAGAGATTTGAATTCCATAGGAGTGTATGTTGTTATTTGCCTTTAATGAGCATCCCCTTGATACGTCCACCGATATTTCCCACGGTAGCTCCCATACCGGCTGCAGAAGCCTTACCACCTAGGTAGGCACCTTGTGCGCCACTCTTTGCCACGCTATTGACATTGCGACCATAAGCCCCAATACCGCCACCGGCTTCGATGATCCAGCCGGCCACAGTGGGCACACAGAAATATCCCACAATGCCAATGAGGAAGAAGACAATGTAGTACCACGTTCCCGATTCGGGAACATAGTTCGCACTCGAAAGCGCTGCAATATCTTTTTGCACCATCAAAACTTGAATCTTGGCAAGCAAAGCCGAAAGAATGGAACTCACGGGCAACCACAGATAGACCGATATGTAGCGCGAGAACCACGCACTGAGCGAACCCGAAAGTCCATCCCATACCGAGATACCAAAGACGACAGGTCCTAGAATGGAAAGTACAATAAGGATAAAGGTGCGGAGGGTATCAATAATCAAACCGGCCGCATTGTAGAGCAATTCCATGAAATCTCGAAAGAGTTTCATAAACCATTGCTTCGTCTGATAGGCAGCCCTTTCAGCATACATTCCGGCAATGGTCACCGCATCTTCAGGACCGATGATACCCATCTCCTCAATCTTCTCGTCAAACTTCTCATTAGATACCAAATAAGCCGTTTCGGGATTTTTCAGATAAGCCGCCTCTTGGAGTTTATCCCTCCTTTTCACCAACTGCGCCAACGTGTTTTCTTGTTGATGCACCATCGCTTCAGTGCCTTGCACCACAGGAGAAAGCACCGCATTCATCGTCCCCAACACCACCGTTGGGAAAAACATGATGCAAAATCCCAAGACAAAGGGACGGAGCAAGGGAAACACATCGATGGGTTCAGCCCGTGCAATGGATGCCCAAACGCGCAGGGCAATGTAAAAGAGCGCACCTAGACCGGCAATTCCCTTGGCAATGCCCGACATCTGCGCACAGAGCGGCATCATCTCATCGTAGGTAGAGCGCAGTAGGTCGTGTAAACTAGCGAAATCCATAGCACCCACTCCTACCAATATCGGTTTGCCGTGTTGCCATATAGGGCTTGCACCGCCGAGAGGTCACCCTTTTCTCTGGCACGTACGTAGCTCACCGAGATATTTTTCCTCGTGTAGTAGGAAACCAGCGAGCGATACTCACGCAGTGTGGTATAGATGCGGTCGATGGCTTGCATACGCTCGTGATCGTTCATCGAAAAAACACCACTCTTGGCAACAGACTTGAGTTCTTTCAGACTCTCCCCACTTTGTTCCAAGAGTTTGGTATATCCCGAAGCGATGGCAGCGAGTTCCGAAGGGCGAAAATGAGGGTCGCGCAGCATCTGTTTGTAGGAATGCACATAGATGTCAGAAATGTCGCCCACCATCAAGATACACTCCTTGACTTTGTAGGCATCGCCAATGAGATTGTTCACCTTGCGGAGCGCGTCATAGTATTTCTTGGTGTCGTTATAGAGCTTTTTCCACCTCCTTAAATCCATTCAAGGTATTCTTGACCGTCTTACCGGCCGTGGCAATTTCCTTGACCGTGTTGGCAATGTTGCCCGCAAAATTGGTAGGGTCAGTCACCACCCATTGAGCATGAGCCTTTCCACAAACGAGAGTGGAAAGCAATAAAACTGAGAGAATGTACTTTTTCATTTGTTGGTTGATTTGAAATGATGAGTATTCGAGTTAGATGTTGAGAGAAGGCAATAAAAAACAAGGGAGTTTTTGAGAAAAAAACGTCCGACTTTCTTCGAAAACCTCCCATGTTTTTTTGGAAAAAGGTGGGAGATTTCTGTGCGCTTCTTTGGAGGTTCATTTATTCCTCGTGTCGTTTCTCCCGAGCCAGTTGTCGAATAGCAGCTTCAATGTCGCCACCGAGTTGCTCTGCAAGGCGCAGCACCTCCACCTTCTCCGTCTCTTCTGTGGTGTAAGTCAAGTATTCCTCCAAACTCACCTCAGTGGCATAGACCGCACTCTGCATACCGCCCAGTCCAATCCACACCTCTTTGTAAAGTCGATGAGGGTCGTTGTTCTGATTGATGGAAAGAATTTGACTCTTCTCCTTTTCCGACAAGCCCAGCATCGCTTGGATACCATCAAACTTGGTCATATACTTACGCTGGTCAAGAAGAATCTTGCAGTCGCTATTGTTGATGATACTCTCCTTCACAATGGGAGATTGAATGATGTCATCCACTTCTTGCGTCACCACAATGGCTCGCCAAAATACTTGCGCACCGTCTTGTAAAGATACTTGATGTAGTCCGCCATATTAGCCGAAGCGATGGCTTTCCACGCTTCTTCAATGAGAATCATTTTGCGAATACCTTTTAGTCTTCGCATCTTGTTGATAAAGGCTTCCATAATGATGATCGTCACCACAGGGAAGAGGTCTTTGTTGTCCTTCACTTGGTCAATCTCAAAGACGATGAAGCGTTTAGAAAGTAGGTCGATGTTCTCCGTAGAATTGAGTAGAAAATCATAACGTCCCCCACGATAGTATTGTTTGAGCGTAGTGAGCAGGTTGTTGATGTTGAAATCTTGGAGCGTCACCTTGATTTCTCTTTCCTCCATCTCCTTGCGATAGACATCTCTGAGGTATTCATAGAAGGTGTTGAAGCAAGGCGTGATGCTATGGTCGGCACGGATGCGTTCAATGTAAGCATTCACAGCCGAACCCAACTCACCCGCTTCCGTCTTGGTCAGCGGTTCATCGGCACTCTTCCACAGCGTAAGCAGCAGCGTGCAGATACTTTCTCGCTTTTCCACATCAAAGACATAGTCATCGGTGTAGAAGGGATTGAAGGAAATGGGACTTTCATCGGTGTAAGTGAAGTAGACCCCATCCGCTCCCTTGGTCTTGCGGTGAATGAGTTCGCAAAGTCCTTGATAACTATTGCCCGTATCCACGAGCAAAACATGCGCTCCTTGTTCGTAGTACTGACGCACCATGTGGTTGGTGAAGAAGGATTTTTCCACTGCCCGATGGACCTAAGATGAACTTATTGCGGTTGGTGGTAATGCCTTTCTTCATCGGCAGGTCAGAAATGTCCAAGTGAATCGGTTTACCCGACAGACGATCTGCCATGCGGATGCCGAAGGGAGAGAGAGAATCTTTGTAGTTCGTTTCTGCCGTAAAGAAACAAAGGGCAGGCTCAATGAAGGTGTAGAAACTCTCTTCGGCAGGAAAGTCTCCGGCGTTGCCGGGGATACCCGCCCAATAGAGCGTAGCTGTGTCAATCGTGTTGTGCCGAGGTTTGCATTCCATCAGCGCCAGCGCAGAACCTACGTCGTTTTTTACCTGACGCAGTTCTTCTTTGTCGTTGCTCCATGCCAAAACATTGAAGTGCGCCCGAATAGAAGTCAGCCCCTGAGAGTGCGCCAAATTGAGATACTCCTGTATCCACTCCTCGTTGATTTGATTGCTTCGGCTATAACGCGCCAAAGAGTGCATATTCCTCGCCTGCTTTTCAAAGCGTTCAAGGTTGGCATCGCTATCTTCGATGAAGAGATATTGATTGTAGATGTGGTTGCACGAAAGAAGCAAACCCACGGGAGCTGCAAAACTCAGTCGGCAATCACTGCGGTCGGTAGAAAGTCGTTCATAGCGCGCATCGGTATGCACACTTGTGGGGAGGTCGTCCGTATCGCTCAGCGTGTGCAAGCAAAGCATTTGGTCGCCCACCCGAACAAGGTCTGCACCCAAACGAATATCTTCCAAAGAAGCGTGCTGATTCTCCGAAAGCGAAAAGTATCTATCGAGGAGTCCGGCCTTTTCTTTCGTACCAATGAGTTCATCCTCAGTCATTCTCGTCAAACGAAGATGGTCACTATCATTGATAATCCGCTCAAATTGGTCTACGGCTTCCAAGAATTTCGCCACCGCTTCCTTATCTTCGATGTCTTTTGGGGATGAGATGCCCACGGCACAAGGCAGAGAAATTACTCTGCTGTGCCATGCGCTTCTTGGTCGTTTTGGTGAGAAAGAGATAAACCGCGTGATGGAGGTAAGGTCGCTCATTGAAATGTCGCTCCGAAGCACGAGCCAGAAAACTGAGTTCTCCCTTATTGAGTTCGGGAGCATAGTTTTCTTGGATAAACCAATCCTGCTTATGCACGATGCTGTAATTAGGGAGCACCTTAATCGCCTTATGCCAAGCCGAGTGCATCGCTTCATATTCACTCTCTGTCACGGTGAAGAGTTCGGGAAGTTCCAACTTAAAGGCAATAGTCAGGTCAGCATCCTTGCTCACAAGGCAACCATGTTCCACTGCCAAAAGAGGAAACTTAGCTTCGAGCGTACTTATTTGCCGGTGTTGCGCATTTACTGTCGATGTTTAAGATTACAAAGCAGGTGATAGACCGTACGGCGGTTAATAAGATAGCGCGGATGCATACGAATTGCCCCTTGCTTCATCAGTCCATACTGACCATACTTGCGGTTCATGGCAAACGTTTGCCACACAACAAGCGTGGCACCCACTAAGCCGATACCTAAGCACAGCCACTGACTCATACCGCAGAGATAGCATACGACCACAAGCACGAAAACCGCCAAGAGTCCTCCGGCAAAGAGGAAGAGGTATTGCGCTTTCAAGCCCTTAAACTCCACCGTACGACCTATTCCCTTATTGATGTCCCACGATGCCATTAGAGGAAGAAGCTACGCAGGATGGTGGCTGCCACAATGAGGAAGATACAAGCTCCAAACCAAGAGGCAGCTGTTTTGCTGGTGTCTGGATCACCGCTGGAAAACTTGTTGTAGACCTTGATACCACCGATAAGACCAACGACTGCACCGATGGCATAAATGAGTTTGTGCCGGGATCAAAGTAGGAAGTCACCATCTTAGTGGCTGCGTTGATACCGGCCATGCCGTTACCTTGGGCATAAGCTCCTGCCGTTGCGACAAACATAGTGAGCAGGACGAGGAAAAGTTTCTTCTTATTCATAATACGATGAGATGAAATGATGAATATGGTTGATGTTTTACAGATAATAGTCGAGGGAATGGGCTTCGGCTGCTGAGTTTGCAGAAGAGAAGAGCTGTGATACTGTCTCCTCTTCTTGTTCTTCTTCGGCTTCCGCCTTGCGAAGAACTTGTAGGAGTTTCTGATGAGCTGCGGTTTGCTTCGTGAGTTCTGCCATATACTGGGCAAGCAGGTCTGTGCCTTGTAGAGACTGAAGCGTGGTTTTCACTTCGCTTTCATCTTCTTCGTCCAAGCTGTCATCCTGCTTACTCCACTTACTGAGTCGAAAAAGATCACGAGTGAGGATACTTGTCGGAGAAACATCCTGCACTAGATTGTCCTGCCATAAGATTTCCTCACGAAGGACCTCTTCTTCATCGATGTCCTCCTGCGCATAGTCTACTTCCAACTCATTAGACTCGGCATTTTCGTCCTCACTTTCTGCATTTTGCGCAGCAAAGTTAGGGGCTATTTCAGCTGATTTCTCAGATGAGAAAACTTCGGGAACAGCTGGGAAAATTGGGGAAGTAAAACCTTTACTCCTTCCCACCAGATGATGCTTCTCTTGTGTCTTTGGTGAACTGGCAGATGCTTCTGATTTTGGACTTTCGTTCTGCCCTTGTACCCTCCTGCTCCTCCATTTGTCGTAGGTATAAGCTATACCCAATACCATCCAAAGAATGGAAAGTACAAGGAGCGTGTCCAATAGTAGGGGCGTTATCATAGTTGTATGGTTTGTTCTCGCTTACGTTTGGCAATCTCTTTATTGAGGAGTTCCTGATACGCTCGGAGATGTGCAACTAGAATGCGCTCGATATAGCTCGAAAGCGTGGTTTCTGCACGTAAATCGCTCAGCACGTGACGCAGAGTATGCAAGACTTCTGTACGGATGGTGAAGCCCGATTTTGCCCCCTTGCTACTCTGCGGACAGAGATAGCAAGCTTCGTAATCGGTAAATTGAAGAGGGGAACATGCTTCTTCCTTGAAGTTTTCTTCTTTCTCTGTTTTCCTCACCGCTTGCTCCATTGTTGTGGGTTTATCATAGAAAGGAGCAGCGTCTTCGCTTCGCTCTTTTGTGCCTATGTCGCCAAGCTCTTGGAGCTTCTCTTGGAAGAGTCTCGTGCGTTGTTCCTTGATACTACTCATCTGAATGGGGGATTACAAGGTGTAACTTCTCAATGACTTCATCCACCCACACATCGATACCCAAGGCAGTGCGATACATCGGAGATGGAGCGAGGTAAGTACTGCGAAAACAAGTCTTGATACTCCCTGCCTGCCGTAGTTCTCGGGCGATTTTCACGGAGTGGTAGATTTGACTATCCAAGACACTCAGTCCTTCCTCCTTGGCATAGGCGGTAAAGGCATCTTGAACGGCCGTACTTGCACTGCGATTGATCTTGTTCCACAAGAGAAAGAAGTCTTCAATTCGTGCATCTTCAAAGCCTAGTCCCAAGTCGCGTATCGTTCGGGCATAGGCAAAGGAGGAAGCCAGCGACTGTGGGTCGGCTTCTATGGGAGAGAGGATGAAATCCATCTCAACCGAGAAGCGAAGCAGACTTTCTGTGCTGGCGTGGCCCGGGAAATCAAAGATGACTAGTTGCTCTCCTCTTCCTTGCTTTGGGAGATACTCACTGACTAGGGCCAACGCTTCCTCGGGTTGGGAGCGCAAGATGGGATAGGAGGGCTTGCCAAATTGGGTGAAATAGGCTTGCATCTCGGCTTGAAGTTTGGCATCGGACTCGATTAAGTCTCTTTCTCGCTCTCTGAGCTTAAAGAAGGACTCTTGCGTGTGGTCACAATCCACCACCAAGAGCGGTAGTCCTCGCTCATAATACAGCACACCTGCCAATACTTCGGCAAGGCTACTCTTGCCCACTCCTCCCTTTTGGGAAGCAAAACCGACATATAAGGGTCGTGATTCTTCTTTTTGCATCGCTGCTTGTGTTTTGAGTTCAACACCAAGGTCAAGACTTGAGTCGATACGAAGTTATTCCGTGAAATCCTTGCAGACCTACTGAACTATTGCTCCATCGACTGATTGACTTAGGTCTATCGGTCAGTTGGTCGGTAAGTCAATGCGTAATTCTCGACCTTTTGGGCTTGCAAAAGAACTCACTTTTGAGTCTACTTTCAAGCGCTAAGGAAAGCAGGGAACTTTCGGGATTTATCGGACATTTTTCCTCATAGTGAACGATTTGCGATTAGGCTGTAACTTTGCAGACGAACAAATATAACCTCTAACACGACCGAAGGAAACAGCCCACTAAGGGCTGGATGCTTCCCTCAGCATCAACTCTTTTTACCGGCAGGTGTGTCTTTTGTAACACAAACCGCGGTTTGTCTCACAAAAACGCCTTGCCTCGGTGCGAGGGAAATGCTGAACTCCAAAGTCGTCAGTAAAGAAGAAACACATGAAACAGCAAAGCAATCCCTCCGCTGAGGGCTTAAACTCCGATAAACCTCGGTGGGACAATTGGCACGTACGCCTACCTAATCCCAAAGACCAACAGAAAATCATTGATTTGTTCCATCGTTCGGGCGCAAAAACAAGTCAGACTTTGTGCGCGCTCGCTTGTTTGGTGAAGAATTTAAGGTCATCTCCGTGGATAAATCAGCCGTGGAATACAACCGCAAGCTATCGGAATTCACGGCACAACTACATAAAATTGGCATCCTCTATAACCAAGCCGTACGCGCGCTCAACACCTATCATTCTGTTAAGACAGCACAGGTGATGCTCGAGAAATTAACGCACTATTCCACGCAGATCCTTGTGCTGCAATCCCAAGTTATTGCCCTCACCATTGACTATCGCAAACGATGATTGCCAAAATTTCTGCCACGGAAAACCTCGGTGGTGCGCTAGGCTACAACTTTAAGAAAGTGGAAAAAGGAGACGCTGAAGTCATTCTATCCAAAGGACTCTATCAACCAGCAGAAGGGGAATTTAAGATGGAAGAAGTACTGCGAGATATGCAGGCACTTATCCCTACGCATTGCCGAACTAAAGAAGATCGTCTTCCATTGTTCCCTCAATCCTCATCCCGATGAACGCTTTGTCGGATGAGAGGCTAGCCACCTTAGCCGAGGAATATATGCAGGCACTCGGCTACGGCTCACAACCCTACATCGTGTTTAAGCATCACGACATCGAGCGAGAACACATTCACATCGTTGCCTTGCGCGTAAATGAACAAGGAGAGAAAATCAATGATGGGTTTGAAAAAGCGAAGAAGCAAGCGTATTACAGATGCTCTGGAACAAAAATACGGACTGATACCCAGTACACCGACCCAAGAGCAAGTACTTCAAAAAAAGCAAGTACGGGAAAAAAACCGCTCAATGAGTCCGTGGAGAATAGAAAAAAACAAAGGTAGAAAAAGTGCTTCGTGCCGTACTTGCGCACTACAAATTTGCTTCCTTGGGAGAACTCAATGCCATACTCACACACTATCATCTCACAGCCGAAGAGGTGAAAACAGAAGTTCGGGGCAAACGCTATGATGGACTGGTCTACCTCCTCACAGATGATGAGGGTAAAAAAGAGAGTATGCCCATTGCAGCCTCTGAACTAGGTCGAGGATTGGGGACATACCGCTATCACCAACCACATCAAACGCTCAAAGTCTGCGCTAAAAATCAGATATTCCGAAAGGTAAGGCAACGCGTACTTATGGCAATGCGCACTTCACCCTCGTCAGAAATCGATTTGAAGAAAAGCCTTATCCAACAAGGTTTGCGTGTCGTTCTTCGGAAGAATAAGGCAGGGCGCATCTATGGCATCACCTTTATAGACGACAAAGAAGGGATAGCCCTCAATGGTTCACGTTTGGGCAAGGGATATTCTGCCAACGTCTTTGCTCAATATCTGCAAGACACCGGACAGAATCCTTTCTTGGATGAAAGATGTTATCCCAACAGCCTTTGGAAAAGTGCTGAAGGAAGAGAAAAAACAAGGGACATTTCTCAAAAAAAGCTCCCATGTTTTTCCTGAAAAGTCCCACGTTTCTCACGACAACTCAGAAAGCGACAATCTCATTGACGAACTCTTAGACGACACCTTAGATACTTTGGCAGCACCGGCAGGGAATGATGATTGGAAAGAAGCGGCTTGGCAACGCAAACTGCGCAGACAGAGTAAGGTTCGTTTGGGAAGAAGAAAGCACTAGTTCTAAAGGCATTATTATAGAATTCAAACACCATTCAAACAAACACATACCTCTATGGCACAAGAAGACGATTTACGAGCATTGGGAAAGATTATGGACTTTATGCGAGGCATATCCGTACTCTTTTCTCCTCATCAACTGCTATTGGTTTTTGCTATAGCGCATTTCGACATCGTGGCACTTCACGCTGGGTATAATCGACAAAATCCTACTCAATTTTCAGCGAACAACCGGCTTGTTCTCCTCCATGCTGTGGACAAAGCTCTTTTCTGTGGTTTTCCTTGGACTTTCTTGCCTAGGCACCAAGGGCGTCAAAGAAGAAAAGATAACGTGGGGAATGATTTACTCAGCCCTTTGCCGTGGGCTTTGTCCTCTTCTTTCTCAACTGGTGGTTACTTGTTTTGCCCATTTCGGCAGTAGGTGCAGCATCACTCTACATCTTCTCTTTGTCCCTAGGTTATATCTGCCTATTGATGGCTGGAGTGTGGATGAGTCGTTTGCTCAAAAACAACCTGATGGATGACGTTTTCAACATGGAAAACGAGAGTTTTATGCAAGAAACACGGCTGATGCAAAAACGAGTATTCAGTGAACTTGCCGACACGCTTTTTACTACAAAAAAAGAAATGGAACAAAGGGTGGATCAACATCGTCAATCCTTTCCGTGCTTCAATGGTACTCGGCACACCGGGTTCGGGTAAGTCTTATGCCATTGTGAACAACTACATCAAGCAACAAATAGAAAAAGGTTTTGCGATGTACATCTATGATTACAAATTTCCAGACCTCTCAGAGATTGCCTACAATCATTTGCTCCATCATTTGGAGGCTTATGATGTTAAAACCCCAATTCTTCGTCATCAACTTTGATGACCCGCGGAAGAGTCATCGTTGCAATCCCATCAATCCTAGTTTTATGACGGACATCTCCGATGCTTACGAGAGTGCTTACACGATTATGCTCAATCTCAACCGCTCGTGGATTCAAAAACAAGGAGATTTCTTTGTGGAGTCGCCTATCATCTTACTAGCAGCCGTCATTTGGTTCCTCAAAATCTACGAGAATGGCAAGTATTGCACCTTTCCCCACGCCATTGAGTTCCTCAATCGCCCCTATGCGCAGATATTTCCCATCCTCACCGCCTATGATGAATTGGCTAATTACCTCTCTCCCTTTATGGATGCTTGGGAGGGTGGCGCGCAAGACCAGCTGCAGGGGCAGATTGCTTCGGCAAAGATACCGCTCTCACGTATGATTTCGCCGGCACTCTATTGGGTGATGACAGGAGATGACTTTTCTCTCGACATCAATAACCCACGTGAGCCAAAGGTCTTGGTGGTGGGCAACAATCCCGACCGACAGAACATCTACTCAGCAGCACTTGGACTCTACAATTCGCGCATCGTAAAACTCATCAATAAGAAGAAGCAACTCAAGTCCTCCGTCATCATAGACGAGCTACCGACCATCTACTTCCGTGGCTTGGATAACCTCATTGCCACGGCACGCTCTAACAAAGTGGCAGTCTGTTTTGGGCTTCCAAGACTTCTCGCAACTCACTCGTGACTATGGCGACAAGGAAAGTAAGGTTATCCAAAACACCGTGGGAAATGTCTTTTCGGGGCAGGTGGTAGGTGAAACTGCCAAGACCCTCTCCGAACGCTTCGGAAAGGTCCTCCAACAGCGCCAGTCTATGACCATCAACCGCAACGACAAGTCTACCTCCATCTCCACGCAACTCGATAGCCTTATCCCTGCTTCCAAAATCTCCAACCTCACACAAGGCATGTTTGTCGGAGCCGTCTCCGACAACTTCGACGAGCGTATCGAGCAGAAAATCTTCCACGCTGAGATAGTTGTAGACTCAGCTAAAGTCTCTGCCGAAATGAAAGCCTATCAGCCCATTCCCATCATCGCAGAGTTCACAAACGAAGATGGCTCCGACAATCTCAAAGAGACTATCGAAGCCAACTATAAGCGGGTGAAACAAGAGGTTCTTTCATTGATAGAATTAGAAATAGAGCGCATCAAAACAAATCCATCTTTAAGTTACCTCATAAAAGAATAGCATATATCTCAAGAATCAATTCTCTCGACTGAGATGTATATACCAACCATTTTTTATAGGACGATATAACTCTATACTTACAGAATATCTTTGAGAAACTTGATCCAAATCTTCCTCCGTAATTCTTTCTACGATATACATTTCAGTAGTGGAATCTAAGGCAACCTCTTTATTGTAATTCTCTATCTTATCTTCAAGATTGGGAGCATAGATATATTCCTTGTACCCTCCGCTGACAGAAATTCCCCATGTATGAAAGAGCAAGTAAACTTCCGATACCCCATCATACTGTATACTCATAATATCTAGTTTCTTGATTAAAGAATCCAATTCCTTTTTGTCTTTATATGAGATGATATAGGCTGTACTATCTGTTTCATCATAGGGGGGGTAATAAAATCTATCGTACTTAACAGAAATGTTTCTCAATCTCTCAAATTCAGACTCATTGAGATTAAAATTCTCTAACATTTGATGATCTGACGGCATATTATTTCTTGCACATCCAAAAAAAACAAAAACAAATACAATCAAAAACGGTGTGAATGATTTGGACATTTCTTGATATTTACAAGTTTGCTGTTCTGATAAGATTTATAGATTTCATCTAAGATAGCTTGAGCCGTTAAGAAAGAAGGAGTTCCTCCATATCTATCATATAATCTAAAACCTATTTTGATTGCTTCATTATCACTTGCATCATCAAAAGCTGCTAAAAAGTCTGCATCCCCAAGTTCACTAATTCGATTTTGCAAGTATTGAGAGGTCCATGCTCCACAACTTCGATTATTATCTTTCAGTTGTGCTACTCCTGCCCCGGCTGTTAATTCCCATTCTGTAAACCCAGCTGCTTTTCCGATAAAACCATAATGTATATTAGACCACAAATCATAGAAAAACAAGAAATGTTTATCCTTATCACAAGACCAATGTTTATCCCCTTGAAGTCTTTGTATTGCCTTCTTGTGATCCCAAGGACGTCCTGCCGCAACAAGTCCTTTCCATTTGGTATATGCTTTGGTTCTACCTTCAATTTTGTCAGAAATTGCTGCTGAGAACAAAGGTGAATGAGAAGGATTAGATTGCACAAAGGCTCGCCCCAAAGGAGTCATCGAACTCAATGCTTTTTGGGTAGCCTTTCTCCCTTTATTGTAAGAAGTAAGTAAATTCCGAATTTCTCTTACATGACCAGACTTCGAATTTACTTGTATTTCTCGGCAAAGATATTGAGCTATCTCTATGACTGAAATGTATGGACATTGCTCTACCTTCATGATTAGGATATTTTATTTAGTAAGTAGTGAAAAAAAGAGCAATAAGAGTCTTCCCCTTATTGCTCCTAATTATATTTATAATAAAACTATTCTTGTTTGTACTCACTCTCCCATACAGTGTCCTCGGGATTGTCTCCCTTGTGTCCAGCAAGCTGTATCACAAAGCTCTTAGCGGGGAAGTATGGCGTAAGGTGGATGTCAAGCAGAATCTTATCCTTCTGCTCCTTGTCTTGCTCAATCTTGAGAACCTTAAACTTCTCTATGAGCTTGCTTGGTCCTTGCACACTATCCAAGAACTTCACAATCTGTGAGCGAAGATCAGCCTCGGTGCGAGATGACCAATTCTCAAAGGCGCGGCGGTTAAGGAAGTCGAATAGCACCTTCGTGATATGGTCAAAGACACGCACGACAGAGTAGGTTTGTAGACCGATGTTGTCGCCATTGAATAGCGTCTTGCCCGAGAAAGCCATCACACGGCTATACTCATTAACCATAGGCACGAGTCCCATACGCTCCAGCTCTGAGATTTCGCTCTTTTTGAGGTCGAAGCGTACGCTCTCTACCTCATTAAGACCACCGAACTTCTTACCTGCAACAACCTGTGACATCAGTGTATTATAAATCTTACCTGCCAACGCCCCAGAAGGAGCTACATATAGATGCTCTTCTTCTCCGACAGCCTCGACCTTCGGACGACCAAGTAGCCAGTTACAAGTCATAATCGTGTTAGACTTGTATACCTCCCCACCTGTATGATCGGCGTTGAAGAAGACATCCACTACATCATCAGGACTCTCCAGGTCTTGGAAGTCAGTGATGAACATTACTTTATTCTCGTGGGCAATCTTAGACCACTTGTCTAGCACTGCGTTTGAGCCAAGGTAGCCCGGCACGACTAGGAGCGAGTAGTTTCTACGAAGGTCTAGACGGTCAAAGTTCTGATTAAGTTCTTCACCTACCTTATCGATAAAGAGCGTGTTGTCTAGGTCACGGAGTTGCTCAGGAGCAGCGTTCATTATTGAGACATTCTTAACTTTATCGCTCTCTGTATTGCGATAGAACAGAGCCAAAGCACGATAGGCTCTTTCCAGTTCGCGTGTACGCTCCAAGGCTGCAAGCAGATTCGCATTCATAGTCTCTTCTACTTGCAGAGCTTGCTCCTTTGCCTTATCTCGCATACCTACCGCATCTTCTCCTGACTTAAGTAGGTCAATCCAGACTTTCAAGCGGTTCGCAAGCAACTTGCGCTCTCCTGCCCATTGCTCATCGGTAAGAAATATGTTACGGCGAGCCTTACGACTGGGATTCAGGTTAGACATCCCATCAATGATGCTCTCCAAAAAAGTAAATCCGCCAAACGCTTTTAGTTTGTCGGCTATAGCTACACTTGCCGAGTTCGCCGCCTTAGATGACGACGGACTTCCAGTAGGGGCAAGCTGTGCTTTGGGGGCATTTTCCTTATCCATATACTATTCGTTTTCAGGATTAGACTTCGTGATTTCAGCGAGAGCAGTCTCAAGAGCCTCAATCAAGGCTTCTTTGACATCCTTATCGCCTACAGCTTTGAGGAGAGCACGATTTGACGACAGTTGACGAGTCATCTTCAGAAGCTGTTCTCTTGTTACATCAAGCTGAGAGAGGAACGCACTGTTGCTTTTAAGGCTCTTTGCCCCGAAGTCTCCCAGGCTTTTGAATGCAAGTTCTTCGCGGATTTCGTTGCCTTCATGATCTAAGTGCTCGATTGTCACTGTTGGATTGAAGCGTTCAAACACATCTTCAATCGTTTCTAGTCCGTGTTCGATTTCAGGACTAATCGGTGCTTCGTCCGTCAGCTTTTGAACGAACAGAGTGCGATTCGATGGGATTTCGGCAATTGCTTCATTCGCATCGATCTTAACCTCATTACCGCCTACGCCATATTTATACATAGCCTATCGAGTTTTTGTCATTTAACTTCTAAGTTCTAAACGTGGAGATTTACGTAATCTCACTCCGCAAATTTACATAATTCACTCGGAGCCACAAAGAAAAAGATAGAGAAATTGAGAAACATCGGAAAATTCCCCTTCCAAGCACCTTGTCCGATAGACGATACTCTTCTGTGCCATCGGCATAGGTTGCCTTTTGCAGATGCCCCGTTGGGTTATATTCGTACGAAGTAGTGCCATAACGGCTATCCTCGGTCTTGAGCAGGCGGTCAGCCTGCCCCCAATGGTATCTACGCTCTCTGCGTACCTTCGTAGACTGGCGTGTCTTGCTATTGACCAAACGTCCGATGTTGTCATAGGCAAAGCTCTGACTAACACCTCCCGGTAAGAGACGCTCCAGCTCAAAGCCTAGACTATCATACCGGTGCTCACTTGTGAAGCGTGCATTCGTCTCTGCTTCGTTTGCTTTGAAACAAATAAGCTCACCATACTCATTGCGCTCATAAACGAGGTTCGCACCCAATGAACTGGTCATAGGTCCGCTGAATAACATCCTCGTACATCCGCTCCGTCAATCGATTACCTGGGAAATAGGTTATGGCGAAGCAAATGCTTAACACGACTGATGAGAGAAGAGGGTTCACCTCCTTTATCTGATTTAAGATTTAGGGAGTATCCTTTTCCCTCAAAATTGCCCATTCAAGACCTTTAAGTTTAGCACTATTGTCTATGCTAATCGCTTCTTTGATTCCGAGATTATCATCAAAGGTACTTTGCCATGTATCGAATAGACGAGACAGAATTTTTAAACAATAAGTTCCATTCTGCAGTAAATGTGATGGTCATTAATATGCGATTCTTTATCTTATAGTATGGTTCAACCCCTATCTCACCGATAGAAGTATTTCCCATTAAAGATAATAACTCTGACTGCACTGTCTCTACATGCCTTTTGTGAATAACTAGTGTCAGCCTATATTTCCTCTGTTTCATCTTTTAATTGAACTTTTTAGTGTGTAATTCGACCTTGGAGAGATACATTTAGATGTTTCCCATCAGAGCTAAGACCAGAACGCTTAAACAGCTCTCCTCTGGTTTTTGTAAGTTGTACATCCCATTCAAATGCTTCTCCATTTGTCCTGCTTGTTCCTTTGAGCCAAACATTACCAAACTTATCTACAAACCCCGTCTCGTTGCCAACTTTTTGAGTAGACAATTTCCCCCTCATCAAATCGCTCTTGGAAGGGATAAAGCGCATCTTGCCTTTTCTCGGAAGTTTAGCTTTTTTCAAAAGGGACTTTGATGACTTTTTATAACTCGATAGTCCCAGCACATCCACCCAGCTATTACTGTCTTCCACATAGCTGTGCAGTGCTAGCGTTCCACTAGCAAAGCGTATTGGGTCTTCAGAGATGTATCGTCCTAGTTCGGGGTCGTAGTATCGGAATCTGTTGTATGCCAGCTCCGTCTCGTGGTCGTAGTATTGCCCTTGGAAGAGGAATGGTATTCGGATACGGTCGCTGTAGGGGACATTCCTGTCGTACACCTCCTCGAGTATCCTACCATTCATATCCAGCCTGCGACGCCAAACCTCCTCTCCCTCGACGCTGTACGCCTTGCCATTGAGCAAGAGGGCCATTGGCACAAAGCTCTCCTCCTCAAAGACCCACGTCCTCAGGTCAAGCTCGTAGTGCTGCCGGCCACCATCCTTCCACGTCAGCCCCGTGTTCCACTCGTGCAGTGGCACATTGCCATTCCATACCCAGTGAGTGTACTCGCTGGCGAACTTGCAGATGCGTCGCCCTAAAACATCGTAGGTGAACTGTACGGGGCGCTTCCTATGTGGCGACTTTACAGCCTTGAGTGTGCCGTTCTGATTCCACTCATACTGCCAGCGGTCACGTTTGCTGTCCCACCATTTGCCCGAGCCTTTGTACTTCTCGATGAGTTGTCCATCCTTGTCGTACTTGAAACGCCACTCGTCCGACTGCTCTATCTTCCCTCCTTGGAGGTACTTACGGAGCTTTCGGTCAGGGTCGTCGAAGAGGTTGCCCACCTTATCCGATAGGAGGTACTCTTCTGTGCCATCGGCATAGGTTGCCATCGTCAGCTCACCCGAGGGGCTGTAGCTATACTGAGTAAGTCCGTAGCGGTCATCCTCTATAGAGAGAAGCCTATCGGCACTGCCCCGGTTGTAGTGGCGAGAGCGTCGTTGCTCCGCCGAGCGTCGGGTCTTGCTATTGACCAAACGTCCGATGTTGTCATAGGCAAAGCTCTGACTAACGCCTCCCGGTAAGAGACGCTCCAGCTCAAAGCCTAGACTATCATACCGGTGCTCACTTGTGAAGCGTGCATTCGTCTCTGCTTCATTTGCTTTGAAACAAATAAGCTCACCATACTCATTGCGCTCATAGCTCAGCTGCGCTCCTAGGCTACTCTGAAGTGAGCGAATGAGTCCGTGCTTGTCGTAGCTACGCTTGATGAGATGTTCATCACAACGTTCCTCTACAGGCAAGCCCATACCGTCATAACGGAAGCTCACACGTGCGTGTTCATTCACCGCCTCGCGTATACGCCCCGAGGTCCAGTAGCTATAGCTATGCTTTTCGCTCTGGTCATAGTCGTGGGTAATCTCTGTGACACGTCCACACTTGTCATAGCCGTAACGCTTAAACTTACCACTGGGAAGTGTTTCCTTAAGGACGCGCCCTGCGCTATCACGTTCATAGTAGCGTGTTGCTCCGTCAAAGCCCGATTCGGCAATAACATAGCCTGCGGCATCTAACGTGAAGTCGTAGCTTTCCCAATTCTCATTGCGTACTTCCTTGAGACGCTCCTCGCAGTCGTGGACAAAACCGAGTTATCCACAGAATATAAGCGATAGGAAACCCTTTGTAGTACTTATAATCAATCAGTTAAGTACCTTCTGGGATAGGGAGAGTACTTCTACGGGTAGAAGTAAGAATTCCGTCTGCGTTATGCAGAGATTTTAGCCGTTGGATTTCCTCTATTAGCATATCAGAGAAACTAGGCCATTCTTTTATTGGGGTTGCATCTCGCCTAGCACAATAATATACTGTACTAACGTCGTCCTTCATATACAGAAGAGACACGTCATAAGAATACCCCCCAAAAAAGAAGCAATTGCTATCTGCATTAGAAGGACGCTCGTAGATATTTGGAATTGACAAATCAAATGGCCCTTGAATGCCAAGTTTCCTGTTTATGCTTCCTTGGAGTCCGAGGAGACTAAGACAGCGATGGAATATATGCATCCCATTACTAACATGGGTGAGAAATGTTCTATATTGTTCAGGCACTTCACGATTAAGAACTCGTTCAAGCAGTGCAAGTCGCTCTTCTGTAAGGGGTGCAAATGTATAGATATTATAGGCCTCTGGTGCTAACTGAGGAATGTGTCCATACGTTGACACTACTTCCCCTTTGTCTACTCCTAAGACCGCTTGCTCTTCTATAAGAGCCTGTATATGCTGTATATATTCCATGAAGTTATGTTATAAATAGACCTATCTATCAACTGCCCCTGAGTGGGGTTATGAAAACTCCCAGCGTGAGCTTCTAAGTGTTCTTTAGGTGTTAAGAATTGGATGTTCCCCGGAACATCGGCTAAGTCAGGATTACTGATAACGCTATTTATATGATGCCCTACATAACCATTAACCCTTCCTGTCGCCAGTAGCTCATCAATTTCCGCATCACTCCAGAATCGAGAGCCCTTACCTTTTCTTTGCACAAACTTACGTTCATCTTCCCAAGCTAACATTACACCTTTTCTACGTCTTTGCTCTAATTCTCGCTTTCTATCCTTACGGCTTTTTCTTCCGGGCTTTTTCCCGAATTGCCCATTCTTCCTTCGGTATATTTGTAGCCCATAAAAATCGATACAGTCATTGCTATCCTCCACATAACTATGCAGTGCAAGTGTTCCACTAGCAAAGCGTATCGGATCTTCAGAGATATACCGACCAAGCTCAGGGTCGTAGTATCGGAATCTGTTGTACGCCAGCCCCGTCTCGTAGTCGTAGTACTGTCCTTGGAAGAGGAAAGGGATGCGGATACGATCGCTGTAGGGGACATTCCTGTCGTACACCTCCTCCAGTATCTTCCCGTTCATATCGAGCCTACGTCTCCACACCTCTTCGCCCTCGGCGTTGTACGCTTCGGTAGGCGTACCCAGCTGGTCGGTTACGATGCTGTACGCCTTGCCATTGAGCAAGAGGGCCATCGGCACAAAGCTCTCCTCCTCAAAGACCCAAGTCCTCAGGTCAAGCTCGTAGTGCTGCCAACCTCCATCCTTCCACGTCTGTCCCGTGTTCCACTCGTGCAGTGGCACATTGCCATTCCATACCCAGTGAGTGTACTCGCTGGCGAACTTGCAGATGCGTCGCCCTAAGGCATCGTAGGTGAACTGTACGGGGCGCTTCCTATGTGGCGACTTTACAGCCTTGAGTGTGCCGTTCTGGTTCCACTCATACTGCCAGCGCTCACGCTTGCTGTCCCACCATTTGCCCGAGCCTTTGTACTTCTCGATGAGTTGTCCATCCTTGTCGTACTTGAAACGCCACTCGCCCGACTCCTCTATCTTCCCTCCTTGGAGGTATTTACGGAGCTTTCGGTCAGGGTCGTCGAAGAGGTTGCCCACCTTATCCGATAGGCGGTACTCTTCTGTGCCATCGGCATAGGTTGCCTTTTGCAGATGCCCCGTAGGACTATACTCATACGAAGTAGTGCCATAACGGCTATCCTCGGTCTTGAGCAGGTGGTCAGCCTTCCCCCAATGGTATCTACGCTCTCTGCGTACCCTGGTGGACTGGCGTGTCTTGCTATCGACAAGCCTGCCGATGTTGTCATAGGCAAAGCTCTGCGAGATACCCCCAGGCAGCATACGCTCCAACTCAAAGCCCAAGCTGTCATACTGATGCTCCGAACCAAAGTGACTCTCAGCTTGCTCGGCTCGGAAGCTAATAAGCTCTCCAAACTCATTGCGTTCGTAAACGAGGTTAGCCCCCAGCGAACTGGTCAATGAAGCTATCTGTCCCATCGGGTTGTAGCTACGACGAATGATATGCTCATTCATCCGCTCCTCAACGGGCAAGCCCATATTGTTGTAGCGGAAGCTCACCAGAGCATGCTCGTTCTTTGCCTCTTGCAAACGCCCCGAACTATAATAGCTGTAGGTCTGCTCTTCTTGGTCGTAGTCGTGTACGATGCGTGTTACACGACCACACTTGTCGTATTCGTATTCTTTGAACTTGCCACTGGGGAGTGTCTCCTTGATGACACGACCTGCACGGTCGCGCTGATAGCTACGATACTCTCTATCGAAGCCTTGCTCACGCACCACATGACCCGCAGCGTCTAACTCGAAGTGGTAATGTTCCCAGTTCTCATTGCTGACACGCAAGAGACGCTCCTCGCAGTCGTAGACAAACTGAAGCTGTCCTCGTGCATCACGGCGACGCACCAGCTTCCACATCCCCTCATAAAGATACTCTACAGTTTGTAGGTCGTCTTGGTAGAGGATAAGGTTGTCGATACCATCGTACTCCAGCTGGATGTTGTTCCCATCGAAGTCCTTAACGGCAATCACACGACCGAGGTTGTCGTAGGCTCGTGTCTGCTTTGCCCCCTTGGGGTTGATGATTTTGACGCAACGCCCCAAGCCATCGTACTCATATTGGGTCGTATTGCCACGGCTATCGCTTGCCTCGATGAGGTTGTGCCATCTGTCATAGCGAAGTGTTGTCTTGACGCCATAAGGGTCTATGACCTCCTTGACTAAGCCTCCTTCATAGATGAGCTTGGTCTTGGCGCCCTTAGGGTTAGAACGCTCTACGACATTGCCCTTGTCGTCATAGGCAAAGCTCCAAGTACCACCATCCATCGTTTGCACCTCGAGGGGGCAATGGCGAAGCTCCCCCGCCTTGAAGTAGGTAGCTGATACGCTACCGCCCTCGGGGTCGGTGCGATCTATGGTGTTGCCAAAGGCATCGTAGCTATATAGGTAGCTTCCTCCTTCGGGGTCGACCTCTTGCAGGAGCTGGTTGTCGTCGTTATAGTGGTAGCGATACTCACTGCCGTTAGGATCGACTTTGAGATAGACCAAGCCCCCTTTGTGGTGGTAAATGGTCTTCTTGTCGTAGCTATCTAAGACCTCCGTACGCCCCTCAAAGAATGTGAGTTTGTGGTTGAAGGTGTTCTTCGTTCCCCAAGTGTGGATACAGCGAGAGCCTATCTCTGTCCCCTCATAGCGGAAGAACCACTCCATACCATTACGCCACACCTCACGGGTCATCAAACGCCCCTCGTATTCAAAGAGCATAGGGTCGCCCAAGGCATTGCGTTGCTCAAGCAGGTTGCCCGAGGCATCGTAACGATAAGAACTGATACAGATTTCCCGCTTAAGCCAATACTCGGGGTCGGGAGCATAGATAGCTGTGATACGCCCCGCATGGTCGCTCTCTAGGCGGAGCTTGCGACCGGCACTATCGATGATCTCGATAAGATGCCCACGCTCGTTGTAAACGAAGTTTATCTCAAAGCCATTGCGGTCGCTGATACGAGCAAGGAGCTGTACCGAGTCATAGGCTCTATCGGTAAAGTGATAGTAGAGGTCTTCTTTGATATCCCATATGGAGTAACGACCATCCTCGTCTCGGTAGGCTTCCAGGCGTTCCTTAAGTAGGAAGGCAGGAGTCGCTTCGGTAGGTAAAGGGAAGGCTACCGGGCGACCGTCATTCATACGGAAGGTCAGGCTCGCCTCGTCCACCACGATGCCCATATCATAGGGCGTGATGCCAGCCGTTGCCCAAGGGACCTGAGTAGTCGCTCTTGCTGTACCAAGTACGCTCCCAAGAGAGCGGAATAGGTCCAGAAAGGAAGAAGTCCTCCTCGTCCGTAAAAAAGGTACCGGAGGCGACATCCACAGGGTGACCTGTAACGGTACAGATTGCCTTATGGACCATATTCTGCAAACACTTACTCTTGATCTTCTGATTGACACCATCGTGGAGCTTATCTGCTAGCTTCTTTGTCTTTTTTTCTTGTAGAAGCGTGCGAAAGAACCCATCAACAACTTTTTTTGAGAGCTGCCACGGGGTTGATAGGTATCGGGATAGGATTGGTAAGGACAGGCTTCATCCAAGGGATAGGGACGATAACACCTGTGGGTAGAAACAATGCAGCATACTCCGCACTCTTCTTCTTCAGGTGGGGAGTAGGGATGCCTATATCCCAGCAATCCATATGCAGATGCGCTCCACCGCCGGAAAGTGGGGCATCGTCTGCAAGGACATTCAAGCTACCCATAAAGGCGTGACCCTTGTTCATCGGGGGAGCAACGAAAGTCCCTCCGATGGGGAAGTGGAAGACATTGCGGGTCGGCGTTCCTGCTACAGCACGAGGTAGGAAGTTGCCAAGTTTAACCGTGGCACCGAGCATACCGATAGCCATCGTAGCTCCCATATGAGCCATCTCTAAGAGCTTGGCTCCGTCGCCTTCCCCCTCACTAGCACCCTCATCAGGCATAGGGGGAAGGGGAGGGAGGATAAAAGCAAAGGCTACGGCTAGGAAGTCCTCAGGGTTAAGGAGCAGACCAATGTAAGGGTTGGGAAGAGGACCACCCGGTATCATAATGTGGCAATCCACACCTACCACGGGGTCGAGCTGTTTGCTAATCGGCAAACAAGCCATCCCCGACAAACCCAAAGCCTCCAAAGCAGGCAAATAGGCGGACTCAATGCCCGAAGTCAAAGCTCCGGACAGAGCCATCGCTGCCTTAATACCCGTATCTACAGCACTGATACTAGGAGACACACCTTGAGAGGCATTCTGAGCAGTATTGCCCATAATGCCCTTATACTGGCTCACAACATTCAGCTCTAACTGAACTTGAAGCCGGTCAAAGTAGCTACCGCTAGTATATTCGGGGGGTGTAGACATAGGATATAAAATAGCCATGATAACAAACTAGGAGGCCGTATTGCCGTAATTCAAATTCTATAAAGCAGTACTCATTTTTTATTATCACCTTGTCGTTCTAGAAAGTCGCAATTTCACCGCTCTCCATACTTCTTCACTTAAGATCGTCATTCTCCATTTTACGAAGAACAAAACTCTTACCTTCTTTATTTAAGGAGTACAATTCATCTAGGTGGATATGATATGTCATATCCACCTCCTCCATTTTAGCTATACCTAAGATACTCCTTGCTAGAAGCTGTAATCCGATTTCATTACCCAAAATTTCAATCTCACCTCCTATAGGTGAGATCTGAAAGGAAAGATAACAACCTGACTTGGGTGTAATATACGGGATCCCCTCTTCGTTATAGCGAACCGTTATGCTTCTTTTTTTCATCGATACTTCAATGCCTTTTTAAGAGCGTCTTGGACACGAGGATTCTGTGCTATTTTTTTTTTAGGAAGTTTTTCTTGTGCCTGTCCAACAGTCAACCCTGATATGTTTATATACTGTTCTTTTTTTGTTCCCCGATTGATGCGTATATGGGGACTATGGCTATCAACATGTATTTCTACTTGATTATGGGTAACCTTCTGCCTTGAGAATACCGTGACGCTAGAATTTACACCCTCACCTGTTTTTTACTCATATATATTAACCCCAACACGTCCAGCCAGCTATTGCTATCTTCTACATAGTTATGCAGTGCTAACGTTCCACTAGCAAATCGTATCGGGTCTTCGGAGATGTATCTTCCGAGCTCAGGTGTATAGTATCGGAATCTGTTGTATGCGAGTTCCGTCTCGTGGTCGTAGTATTGCCCTTGAAAGAGGAATGGTATTCGGATACGATCGCTGTAGGGGGCATTCCTATTGTACACCTCCTCGAGTATCTTACCATTCATATCCAGCCTGCGACGCCAAACTGATACTAGTCACATATGACTCTATGAATAGACTCGGTCAGAGCTAGCCTTATTATTTGAGTTCTATACTTATAGTCTGAAAAGCGCTTTTCTGCTAGAGAGTACAGCTCATTTTCATCTCTACTCTTAGTGTGTCTCAGATAAATGATAAGTTTTGAAAGAAATGGGTATGTGAAAAATGAGTGATTCTTATCAATATACTCCAGCAAATCCACATTCATATTATAAATCATACATTGAGGACGTATAAAATACTCCTCAATAGCACAAATAACCTCTAAAACAGCAGATTCCAGTTCATCCTTAGAGGAGTAAATAGAAATAGCCCCATCCCTAAACAAGCGTTTTCGGAGCAGAGAAGAAGAATACAGTCTAAATACATAGGGATCAGAGGGACTATTTAAATTAAACAGTCGAATGCAGTCTGCCAGAATCCCTTCTTTTATTTCTAGCTCGGGGAATATCGTTGCCACTGCACCTACTCTTTTCATTTTTCCTCTTAGGTACTTAAGCCTGATTGCTTCATCTTCTGAGAATCCTATTGGAAAAAGTCCAGTAATACGAGTTTTTACCCCTCCTACATCTTTGCAAATAGTTGAAAAATTATAAACACCTCTCAATGCTTCACTTTCATTTATATATATATTGAAGAGTTTCTTTACCAAATTCTCGATATCTGTACTTCTCATTGCTTACTATTATACTTAATATTAGGAGTATCTTAGGATGTGAAACTCTGCTATTGTAGAATGGTTTTTGCCTACTTCTGTAAATCCTCGACCTTGACCTCTTACGGATGTTTGATAGCACCTCCACCACTTTTACTTGTATTGGCATGAGCATTTCGCCCTCGTCGATATGCTTGGGTACTTTTCTGATTCTCAGTCAGTCGGCCACTACCAAATTTCACTTCAAACACATGCACTTTACCATGCCCGTCTTCTGCAACAAAATCCGCAATGGTTCTTTTCCCGTTTACCATCATTTTTACTTGTTTTCGAATGTTTTTGAATCCACTTCGCTCCAAATCATGCTTAGCTCTTGCTTCCCCTCTTTTCCCATTGTAATGAGATTTTGCTAGTCCAAAGATATCTATCCAGCCAGTAGTATCCTCGACATAGCTATGCAACGCAGTCGTTCCGCTATCAAATCGTATCGGGTCTTCGGAGATGTATCTTCCGAGCTCAGGTGCATAGTATCGGAAGCGGTTGTATGCCAGTTCCGTCTCGTAGTCGTAGTACTGTCCTTGGAAGAGGAAAGGGATGCGGATACGATCGCTGTAGGGGGCGTTCCTGTTGTACACCTCCTCCAGTATCTTCCCGTTCATATCGAGCCTACGTCTCCACACCTCTTCGCCCTCGGCGTTGTACGCTTCGGTAGGCGTACCCAGCTGGTCGGTTACGATGCTGTACGCCTTGCCATTGAGCAAGAGGGCCATCGGCACAAAGCTCTCCTCCTCAAAGACCCACGTCCTCAGGTCAAGCTCGTAGTGCTGCCAGCCACCATCCTTCCACGTCTGCCCCGTGTTCCACTCGTGCAGTGGCACATTGCCATTCCATACCCAGTGAGTGTACTCGCTGGCGAACTTGCAGATGCGTCGCCCTAAGGCATCGTAGGTGAACTGTACGGGGCGCTTCCTATGTGGCGACTTTACAGCCTTGAGTGTGCCGTTCTGGTTCCACTCATACTGCCAGCGCTCACGCTTGCTGTCCCACCATTTGCCCGAGCCTTTGTACTTCTCGATGAGTTGTCCATCCTTGTCGTACTTGAAACGCCACTCGCCCGACTGCTCTATCTTCCCTCCTTGGAGGTATTTACGGAGCTTTCGGTCAGGGTCGTCGAAGAGGTTGCCCACCTTATCCGATAGGCGGTACTCTTCTGTGCCGTCAGCATAGGTTGCCTTTGCAGATGCCCCGTAGGACTATACTCATACGAAGTAGTGCCATAACGGCTATCCTCCGTTTTGAGTAGGCGGTCAGCCTTCCCCCAATGGTATCTACGCTTCTCTGCGTACCCTGGTGGACTGGCGTGTCTTGCTATCGACAAGCCTGCCGATGTTGTCATAGGCAAAGCTCTGCGAGATACCCCCAGGCAGCATACGCTCCAACTCAAAGCCCAAGCTGTCATACTGATGCTCCGAACCAAAGTGGCTCTCAGCTTGCTCGGCTCGGAAGCTAATAAGCTCTCCAAACTCATTGCGTTCGTAAACGAGGTTAGCCCCCAGCGAACTGGTCAATGAAGCTATCTGTCCCATCGGGTTGTAGCTACGACGAATGATATGCTCATTCATCCGCTCCTCAACGGGCAAGCCCATATTGTTGTAGCGGAAGCTCACCAGAGCATGCTCGTTCTTTTGCCTCTTGCAAACGCCCCGAACTATAATAGCTGTAGGTCTGCTCTTCTTGGTCGTAGTCGTGTACGATGCGTGTTACACGACCACACTTGTCGTATTCGTATTCTTTGAACTTGCCACTGGGGAGTGTCTCCTTGATGACACGACCTGCACGGTCGCGCTGATAGCTACGATACTCTCTATCGAAGCCTTGCTCACGCACCACATGACCCGCAGCGTCTAACTCGAAGTGGTAATGTTCCCAGTTCTCATTGCTGACACGCAAGAGACGCTCCTCGCAGTCGTAGACAAACTGAAGCTGTCCTCGTGCATCACGGCGACGCACCAGCTTCCACATCCCCTCATAAAGATACTCTACAGTTTGTAGGTCGTCTTGGTAGAGGATAAGGTTGTCGATACCATCGTACTCCAGCTGGATGTTGTTCCCATCGAAGTCCTTAATGGCAATCACACGACCGAGGTTGTCGTAGGCTCGTGTCTGCTTTGCCCCCTTGGGGTTGATGATTTGACGCAACGCCCCAAGCCATCGTACTCATATTGGGTCGTATTGCCACGGCTATCGCTTGCCTCGATGAGGTTGTGCCATCTGTCATAGCGAAGTGTTGTCTTGACGCCATAAGGGTCTATGACCTCCTTGACTAAGCCTCCTTCATAGATGAGCTTGGTCTTGGCGCCCTTAGGGTTAGAACGCTCTACGACATTGCCCTTGTCGTCATAGGCAAAGCTCCAAGTACCACCATCCATCGTTTGCACCTCGAGGGGGCAATGGCGAAGCTCCCCCGCCTTGAAGTAGGTAGCTGATACGCTACCGCCCTCGGGGTCGGTGCGATCTATGGTGTTGCCAAAGGCATCGTAGCTATATAGGTAGCTTCCTCCTTCGGGGTCGACCTCTTGCAGGAGCTGATTGTCGTCGTTATAGTGGTAGCGATACTCACTGCCGTTAGGATCGACTTTGAGATAGACCAAGCCCCCTTTGTGGTGGTAAATGGTCTTCTTGTCGTAGCTATCTAAGACCTCCGTACGCCCCTCAAAGAATGTGAGTTTGTGGTTGAAGGTGTTCTTCGTTCCCCAAGTGTGGATACAGCGAGAGCCTATCTCTGTCCCCTCATAGCGGAAGAACCACTCCATACCATTACGCCACACCTCACGGGTCATCAAACGCCCCTCGTATTCAAAGAGCATAGGGTCGCCCAAGGCATTGCGTTGCTCAAGCAGGTTGCCCGAGGCATCGTAACGATAAGAACTGATACAGATTTCCCGCTTAAGCCAATACTCGGGGTCGGGAGCATAGATAGCTGTGATACGCCCCGCATGGTCGCTCTCTAGGCGGAGCTTGCGACCGGCACTATCGATGATCTCGATAAGATGCCCACGCTCGTTGTAAACGAAGTTTATCTCAAAGCCATTGCGGTCGCTGATACGAGCAAGGAGCTGTACCGAGTCATAGGCTCTATCGGTAAAGTGATAGTAGAGGTCTTCTTTGATATCCCATATGGAGTAACGACCATCCTCGTCTCGGTAGGCTTCCAGGCGTTCCTTAAGTAGGAAGGCAGGAGTCGCTTCGGTAGGTAAAGGGAAGGCTACCGGGCGACCGTCATTCATACGGAAGGTCAGGCTCGCCTCGTCCACCACGATGCTCATATCATAGGCGTGATGCCAGCCGTTGCCCAAGGGACCTGAGTAGTCGCTCTTGCTGTACCAAGTACGCTCCCAGGAGAGCGGAATAGGTCCAGAAAGGAAGAAGTCCTCCTCGTCCGTAAAAAAGGTACCGGAGGCGACATCCACAGGGTGACCTGTAACGGTACAGATTGCCTTATGGACCATATTCTGCAAACACTTACTCTTGATCTTCTGATTGACACCATCGTGGAGCTTATCTGCTAGCTTCTTTGTCTTTTTCTTGTAGAAGCGTGCGAAAGAACCCATCAACAACTTTTTGAGAGCTGCCACGGGGTTGATAGGTATCGGGATAGGATTGGTAAGGACAGGCTTCATCCAAGGGATAGGGACGATAACACCTGTGGGTAGAAACAATGCAGCATACTCCGCACTCTTCTTATTCAGGTGGGGAGTAGGGATGCCTATATCCCAGCAATCCATATGCAGATGCGCTCCACCGCCGGAAAGTGGGGCATCGTCTGCAAGGACATTCAAGCTACCCATAAAGGCGTGACCCTTGTTCATCGGGGGAGCAACGAAAGTCCCTCCGATGGGGAAGTGGAAGACATTGCGGGTCGGCGTTCCTGCTACAGCACGAGGTAGGAAGTTGCCAAGTTTAACCGTGGCACCGAGCATACCGATAGCCATCGTAGCTCCCATATGAGCCATCTCTAAGAGCTTGGCTCCGTCGCCTTCCCCCTCACTAGCACCCTCATCAGGCATAGGGGGAAGGGGAGGGAGGATAAAAGCAAAGGCTACGGCTAGGAAGTCCTCAGGGTTAAGGAGCAGACCAATGTAAGGGTTGGGAAGAGGACCACCCGGTATCATAATGTGGCAATCCACACCTACCACGGGGGTCGAGCTGTTTGCTAATCGGCAAACAAGCCATCCCCGACAAACCCAAAGCCTCCAAAGCAGGCAAATAGGCGGACTCAATGCCCGAAGTCAAAGCTCCGGACAGAGCCATCGCTGCCTTAATACCCGTATCTACAGCACTGATACTAGGAGACACACCTTGAGAGGCATTCTGAGCAGTATTGCCCATAATGCCCTTATACTGGCTCACAACATTCAGCTCTAACTGAACTTGAAGCCGGTCAAAGTAGCTACCGCTAGTATAATCAGGATCTGCAGACATAAGTACTTGGAGCTAAAGTTTGATATATATATATAGTAAGCAGACGAGTAGCAAGACAGCTATCACGCCTTTACCAAAGCGAACCGCCTTTTCTCCAAATATCTCTATCCACATTTCGGTAAAGTCACTAGAACTGCCAGGCAAGAGCGTCCACTTCCAATTTAGGATAAGCCCCAGAAGATATAGTGCAGCGAGTGCCATCGCTACCAAGAGACCATACTTTGGATTATCTCTTAGATAGTCAAAAACACGTCCAAAGAAAGCATCGATCTGTTCCATTAGTCTATCTCTTGAGTTGTTTGCGGAGGATCTTTAAGTTTCTTCTTGTATTCGTACAGGAAGTCCCTCCAATTTGCACCTAAAATCTCTGTGAGCTTTGCTTCAAGCTCTTTCTCGCTGATATATTTAGTACGATGAGGACTATTCGTTAGGGCGAGTAGCACCATCGGGAAAGTTGAGTTCTTGACCAATTCTGGGGAAAGAAGTCCAAGCAAGGAGAAAGCTTCAAAATAGACTTCGGTAGCTTTTTTCTCTCTCCCAAATGTTCCCAACAATCTGCACACATTCTAAGAGATTCGGCATGCATAAAATGGTCTTGACACACCTCATAGGCTTCTGCTCCTTGGCGATACAGCTCCGAAGCTTCATTCCAACGCCTTTTAGGCATATAGATGCTCGCTTTACCTAAGTATGCATTCCCAAGCAAACGATAGGCTATTGAGGGGTCTAAAACCTTTATACCCAACTGAGCTGTTTCTATTGCTTTGTCCACGTAGTAATGTGCATCTTCGTAATTTTGAGAACCCTATACTATCTGTATACAATATGGTGTAGACTGTAATAACTTGTGCTATCCAGTTTGGATCTTTCTTCACTCGTTCTACAGCTATGCCAAGGCAATTCTGAGCCTCCTTGAGCGTTTGTTTTCTATCTCGCTTTTTGACGCTATTGACCAATCTCACAAGGGCTAGACGGTATATATCCTCCTGAGGGTCATCGCCACTACTTTCACGGATGACCTGCTGGGCAATTTCTTCCATAGCTCCATCCATATCAATATCGGGGTCAATGGAGATAACCTCGCCAGTAGGTCTGATACGCTCTAGCTCCTTCAGTAGTTCTGCCCCCTTCACTTCACCCATCGTGAAGGTCATCTGCTTATGCCACTCAAGTTTCAAGGCATTGCCTATCCATTGGTGCAACTCTTTCTGATTGCAGTAATTGCTAAGATGAAGGACAAAGCTACATTTTTTTGCCCTTCGGCTCCTAGGATAGAGTTCGTTAGGCGATTGAGATTTTTCGATTGCAAGTTGAGCAGGATTATCATCGTTTTGGAGTGTATAGTCTGCCTTCCAATTCACTTCTTCAAATGGAGTTCCTTCAGGCTTAGAAGATGTATTCCACATCTCTACCTGCTCTTCAAGAAACGCCAAAATATCCTGAGAAAAAGTTTTTATGGAGCGAAATGGGAGTTGCAGGATAAAAATCATATCCTCTCCATCAATATCAACCCCCCAACATGTAGTGGTAGAATGCATCCAACATCGTCTCGTCTCCTGGCTTAAACAGAAGACGTATCCAACGCACGCCCTCAGTGGCATTGACAGATTGCCACTGATAAAACATATTGGTCGCTATTTGCTGAATAGCATTACTCATAACTAGTTGAGTTTAACGATTGTCCCCGAAATAGAGGTTGTGCCCTTAGAGTCAATATCAGTTTTAGCAAGTCCCGAGATAGAAGTACTAACTTTTTGCCGAGATGGATACATCCGTCCCAGATAATGAATGTTCTTTTTAATGCACTAGCCACTATTGTAGGAGCAGATGTTTCAATTACTCCTCCTTCAGAGGTTATCTTGATATTTACACCAGACAAGTTAATATCTCCAGCGTTATTCAGAGTCAGTGATGAAGAACCAACAGTAAGTGAAATCGTGCTTATCGCAGTAATCGCTACTGCACCACTACCATCAAGAAATACTGTATTCCCTCCAGGGTCTTTAACGGTAATGCTTCCCTTACTGTCATCGAGTGAGATCATTGCACCACTACGCGTAGTTAGACTCTTAGTGTTATTGCCTTGACCTCCTCCTCCTGCATTTGTCCCATTGAAGAGACTCCCCTGGATATAGGGACGATTAGGATCATTGTAGCGGAAAGCCACCATCACTTGGTCGCCTTCTTCGGGGATAAATACGAAGCCACGGTTAGACGCCACCTTGTCGCTACCTCCAGCGTCTGGTGAGAGCACCCTAATCCAGGGCGATTTCATACCATTGACCTGCCAATTCATTTTTACCTGTACACGTCCCTGCTTCTTGGGGTCATCATTACTGATAACTGTCGCCATTTGGGGTTGTGCAATAGGCAAAGGTACATTAGGGGTAGGAAGTGTCTTAACCGAAGAGGAAACACCAACAAAATGGCTATGGTAGGAGTTCTCATCGCCATTAGCATAATGTGTCATCTCTGTAATAAAGTAAGTACCTATGCCTTCTTCAATAAAAAGTATTGCCAAGAATCTTTATGGCACTTTTTTTATCTCGACGACACTTCCAAGCATTAAGCCGATGTAACTACTCTCTGCCGTAACATAATGGGACATAGCGGCATCGGCTTGTTGCTTCTTCTTTAGATAGGAATCCAAGTCGCTCTTACTTGTTGTACGAACAAGGGCGTAGTGGTTTGATGGCGTTCCGAAGAGCTCTATCGAAGCATCAAAGGCTTGGCTGCCTAAGTTATTCAGCCCAGTAGGTTCATCTGGAGAGCTTGCATTGAGTGTATTATTGCCCCCTGATTGATGTGAATACGCAGATAAAGCTCTTGCTCCTGTCTGCACGCAGATGTCTAGGGCTTGCAAATCTCTTTGCGTATCGAGTTCAACAGGAACTTCGAGTTCTGGCTTACCAAAAAAACGAGGTTTAATCCATCAAAGTACAGCCACTCGAAGTGCTGCTTAGCTAGTCGTTGGATGAAGCCGAAGTTGGATTCTTGATACTGACATTCATACTCCAACTTGCTAGTTTTCTCAGGTTTGATACGAGCTTGCACGCCCGCTTTTTCTGTAAGTTCGCCAACAATTGCCTCCAAGGTCTTCTCATTCCAAGATGCAAAGTGCGCATCGCTTTCCAAAAGGTAGGTTGTAGAGTAGCCAGAAACCCTTAGGAAAGAGGCACCGTCTACTCGTTGTAGTCCTACTTGAGCGATAACCCCTACAAACTGCTTTTCGCCAAGATAGATAGAGAGCTTCTTGCCAAGCCAGCTAGCACTTTTATTGAGAGAGTGCGTTTGGGGCATCTCCCCAATCTCATTGTCCAAAAGGACTTCAAAAGCATGGTGATCGTTGATAGACTGATGAAGCCTAAGCGACTTAAAAGAGGGGAGCATAGTATCCTCTATACTCACTTGAACTTTTTTTTCTGGTGAGAGACTTGGCATATGTGGCTCTTCTATGTATTATGATTAAGTAGCTACACCATCCGCAGAGAGCACTCCCCGCGGATGGTAGATACTTGCGTTGCTCGCTTGATAGCTTTAAGCCTTAGGCCAGCGATTATCGTGTTCTGCTGCTCCCACAATGATTTGCTCTGCAGCAAAAGACATTGTGATAGTCATAGGTACTTCACTGTTTACATCTAGCGTTTCCTTGTAATGAACGATGTAGGCGTTCTTAAACTCTACTTCCTTCATCTTAGCATCTTCTTCTGTTTTCTTGAAGATGATCTTGCCTTCAACAGACTTGAACTGGCTGTTCAGCATCGCTTCGATAGTAGTAGTGTCCTCCGTAGACTCAATGGTTACGGTTACGCGACCACCTGAGATGCTTGAAGAAGGCTTGCCCTTGCTGTCAGTCGAACGACTGAATTCGTAGTTAGAATAGAGTACGTCGTACTCTTTGCCACCTAACTCGAGAGTTGCTCTAAATGAACCCATTTCTGTTATATTTTATGGTTATACACTGCTCTCTAATGCCTATAAAATGACAAAAGAGAAATTCTCAAACTATAGCTTGAAAACTCCTCTACCTCTGACTTGTTTGTGTTGGAAGAAGAAGAGAAAACAAACACAAGTCTTTTATTGAGACAAAGATAAAAACTCTGTCTGAGATAACCAAGCACTAAGAGGACTTTTTTGTGTGAAATTTCAAACTTTCAATGATTGCAAGCGTTCCGAGGCACAGCACGATGCCTAATGTTGCCAACCAAATGTATTGTAGCCTCTCTATCTTTTGCTCATACACTTGTTCTTGAGCCTTAGTATTACCCTTGAGTTCCACTATCTCTCTTTGGAGACTATCTATGCGTTTAGCCATTGTGCCATAAGCTTCCTGCTGGCTTTGCAAGTAAGCAGAAAGCCCTTTAAGGCTTCTCTTTAATTCGACCTCATCCTTAGCAGAGAGGTTAGGGAGGGTGTGCTTTGGGGGAGTGACGAGCGACAAGGCTATTTCCTGATGAGTAATCTGCGCCAAGGGCTCTTGGGGATCACGCTCAGCTAAGAATAGACCAAGGATGCACCCAAGTAGGAGTAAGAGTATGGCTAAAACACTTATTTTCAGTACAGGTGTGCGAGATCCTTTCTTTCCCACTAAGTTCTCGGTATGGGATTGATTGCACTCTGTCGGCGGTTGCTCATCGCCTTGAAGCTCTCCTAAGCCTTCCATTTGCTCTTTGATTGCGAGGAATTCCGCCTTGCTGATCTGATATTTCCCCACTTGCTTTACGATGCGACGATGATAGACAAGTTGCTCTAACACCTCTCTTACCTCTCGCTCAGTAACTCTTACGTCAGAAATATTCCAAAAGACTTCACTTTCGGAAACCCATAAAGGTCGATCAAGACACTTCTTATAAAGTACCTCTAACACTGCTTGTTCTAGTTCAAGAGAGTGAGCCATAGATTATGGAAATGATGTTTTAGGAACGAAATAGTAGGTTTCTCCTCCGATGATTCTGTGAATGAGACGCTCATCAACAAAGTCTTGCTCCATACGCTCTACTTTCTTGACAAGCTCTCGATAGTGGCTTTCCCACCCCATAAAAACGGAGCGTTTATATCTTAAATCCGAAGGGCGGAGCTCGTATAAGATTTCATCATTAGGCCACACACCTGTCTTTTGGTAAAAAAGCTGAGCTATATGGTCTTTCCTTGTGAGTAACTTCCGACTGTTGGCTACGTTGATATTCTTCCGTTCTTGCTTATAGAGCTTTCGAAGAGCTTTTAGATCACGCTTATTGATACTATCTGCAAACAGAGGGAGTAGGTCACGAAATGCTTGAATGAGTTCCGTCAGTTCATTAGAGGAGAAGAGGTAGCCCTCTGTTGCGTGTTGCAAGAGGCTATCAGGTAGCCAAAGTGCCTCATAGTACACATCGGACACCGAATTACGGTCGATACCTCCTATCGCTCGTTCTTTTTGCGAAGAGAGGCGATGCAATGCCGTAATCTCTTCAGAGGGGCTACTCCGAAGAACTCCCAGCTTTTTCTCAGCTTGTACAAGGCTTTGAAGAAGTAAATTGTTCCGCTCTCCTATTTGCATAAAAAGGGTATCAATGATGGTCTCTACTGCCACACTTGACAGCTGCTTTCCTACCGAGGGGAAAGCTAGGCCACCAGCTACAATACTGCTGTGAGGTGCTCCCAGGAGGTACAAACTTGCATCAGTACCATAGTCGAAAAAGAAAGAGGGTTTCTGTAGCTTGGAGTCTACAATATATCGGTCATAATAGCTACTAGCCTGCTTAATAAACTGCTCTAACAAATCTTTCCCTTGTAACAGGAAGTCTTGAAAACCTTCTCCCGTATTATTCTCCAGTTGTAGAAACACAAGGCTTGCTCGACGTTCTGCCAAACTCTTCAGCATAGAGGAGGGTATGTTAAGCTCCTGATTAGAGCCTAATATGAAGACGAGATTATCCTCAAAGCTATTTGCAGGGAGTTGTTGTGCAAGCTCTTGCAATGCTTGCTGCATCCCCTTTTGATCACTCTTGTTAGTTGCGTTATCACTCTCCAAGAGGTAGTCTAGCCAAGAGGCAAAATTCTCTGTTTTTGGGAGGTATCTATTGCCCCTATCAGAAATAATCGTCGCAGAGTAGGTGTAGCTTTTTGAGGGGAGAGTTTTAAGTGCGATGTACTGAAAGGCACTAATGAGCTGCTTTACTGCGACCTGCTCCCTTTGGAAGAAGACCAAATGGATATTCAGTCTTTGCTGCTCGTAGGCCATGCGTCTAATATCACTTATCGCAATCTCTCCTCCTTGCACATTGATGAGCTTATTTCTACTCTGGTCCCAAACTGAGAGTGGCAAATTTATCGCCCATTGTTTGTGGCTTAGACTATCATTTGTCTGATTTGCAAGCTCACGATAGTCATAAGGGAATAGCAAATCAGCCTGGAGGCTTTCATGTTTGAAGGAAAGGCTATCAGGAGTTTCACCACGCTGGGAAACGAGTGCTTCCTTGGGTAAGTTATAGGCAAAGTGTTTGTCTATCAAGAAGGCGTGGTTTGCCCAGCAAGGGCAAGCATATCCGCTGGTATCCACCCCAAAACTTTACGCTCTGGGGTGTCTAAGCTAGCCTTATCCGAGACTAAGACAGCTTGCCCCGTCTCATCAAACTTATAGGCGTAAACCAAACCGCCCATCGCAACATGTTGCAAAGAAGCATGTTTGAAGTAAGGGTCTGTGTAAACCGTAAGGCTATCGGCTTTTAGGTGACGACGCAAATCATAGAGTCGAGAGATGCTACTAATACCTACATGATAGCGCAGAGGGCGATGATTTTCTACCGATATAAAAGCGTGATTATGGAGGAGGAGCTTGTTTTTGGGTACCCATCCAACATAGGTTACATTCTTCGCATCCTTGAAATGTCTCTTGCTACTATACAAAAAGCTAAACAAGCCTTTGGGCTTTCCTACGCTTTTGGGGTCGGCTAATACGAGTTCGCAATAGCCATTCTCCTCGCCTACGATATAATAAGCGGTTCCAAGCCCCTGCTCTTGTGTTACTCGCTGTGCATAAGCAGTTGTAAATGCCTTATTGTTTGCTCTGTCGGAATACACGACACGAAGCTCATCATTTGACTTTAAGCGATTTCTCGGGCTTTGATTGGGGGCATAGTTATAGCTTTGTCGTTGTAGTGTGGCAATACTACGATAGGTTGAGACTTGTCCTCGCATCGTTGAAACAAAGGAGAACATCATGATATATATGCCAATGGTAAAGAGCAATCTTCTCATTTCTCAGTCGAGTTTTGAGTTACTTCGATAGTACGTACGCAGTGCAAGTCATCTATCTTAACATCGGTTATCTGTACACGCCTCTTGGGATTACTCTCAAGAAAGTGTAACCCTTGACAATAGCCGAGAAAGTCATTATACTTTCCCCATTGATAACAACAGCAACTTGATTCGCAGGGATACAGAAATAGGTGTTGCGAATATAATTGACTTGCTCTTTGTATCCCCCTTTATCTCTAGCTGAAGTATTCGCAATAATCTGCAGTCTTCGTTTTATGTCATCTTGAGCAATGCTTAGAGAGTCTACGGCTATGACTTCTTCGACTTTCTCGAAGCGAGGAAGAATCCTAATCGTGTGTTCAATAGGGTACTTGGTCGTATTTGTCTGAAGCTTTACGGTATACAGTCCTGGCGTTTCGTAAACATAAACAACCTGTTGCTCATAAGCGTCTACTGTGCCACTCTCCCCGAATTCCCATAGCCAAGTATCTATCCCAGGTCCTGTTGCCGAAAATGTAAGCTCTTCGTCTTGGTAACCCTCAGAGAGACCAATAATTTTAGGCACAGAGTCTATCGCTGCAACCTCTGTTCCTGAGACAATTTGTATATACTGGCTAGAGATCAGTTCCCCATCTGCATGAAGCGTAACAAGGTATTTCCCTGCCTTCTGATAGGTATAGCTCGCTGAGGGGTTACCTCGCAGCGTGTCTCCATTCCCCATTTGCCACAATAACTGACGATCTTTTACTCGCTCAGGGCTCGTTACAACAAACTCGAGTTTTTCGCCAACCTCAAAGTGAAAGTTGTGGTTGGTATCAAAGATACTGAAGTCCAAGCTCCCCTCAGCTGTTCGTGAGGGAAGCCACAAGGCAAAAAAGATGCCTGCGATCACCACAAGGCCGAGAGCGATAGATATAACTTTTTGGCGTTCTGTCATAAGGTTTACAAGTTTGCTTTACACTCCTCAAGGTTCTTCTCGATAATCTGGTTATTCTTAATGGTACTCGTAAGAGCCTCCTTCATATCGAAGTATCCTTTGATAGCCCTAAAGGAGTGCAGGCTAAAAATATACTTGGAGGCGTTATTGTGCTTGCGGTAGATGTCTTGTAGTGAAGCCATCTCTGCCTTAACCTCATCGATGTGTTGTACCTGCTGGATACTAAAATCTAAGGAGTCGATGCGCTGCTGCAATGTAGACAGATGCTGAGCTGTCTCCTTCTGCACATCGAAGACTCGTTCCGATTGGTCTATGTAACTTATCAAAGCTTTACTCTCTACGGCAGGCACACGAAAAGTGTACTTGGCAAGAAGTGTTAGTATAACCACTGTAGAGAAGACCAGTAGCAACCAAAAGCGGACATTCGTCCACAGGCGTTCATCATTTGCTTGTTCCATTTTCTCGCTTGCTTATCTCTTGATACTTTTTGCCTACATTTCTCTAGCTGATCCATATTATACTCACGCTTACGGCTTTGGCTATCGTAAGCGTCGAAGACTGCTTGCGTCTCTTTTTATGAGTTCAAGCAGTTCCATATAGATCGTATAGTGTTCTTGGTGGTTCTCTTCCAGCGAGAGCAGTTCCTCCTCCATAAGCATACGCTTTTTGAGTGATGATTTTCTGCATATACTTATACTCGCTTGTCGTTCGCTTCTTACTCCTTAGATTGTGCAGGTCTCGGAAGATCTCTTCAATAACAAAAATTGAACTCCGCTTGCTTCAGGAACAATCGGTCGTAAGAAGACTTTTTGCTTCTAGTAGAGTAACCCCTTGCTGTGCTGAGATCAGCGATACAGACCCCGCCAAGAAGATAACTCCTAGCAGGACAGCAAAGACAGCACTAAACATGAGAGTCTGTCGGCGTATGTCTGATACATTGTTCGCAATCATATTTTTATCCTATTATCCTCCAACTCTTTTTTGTCTGAGGCTCCGTTTCCGATGTCTCTTCACTGATGATGATATTTTCTCGTATCACCCCCACATACTCTAATTCACTCATCTTTGCGAAGATTTTTTCTATAGTTCGAGTACTCGCCAATATTTGTCCTAACCCACTATGAATATCAATATGCGAGTAGCGAGTCGTAGCCAACAGCCCTATTTGGTGTTCCATCTCTGCAGGAGTGGTGTCTGTCCAAGTATAGAAATATTGTAGCAGAGCTTCATACTCAGGTTCGTACATCCGCATAAATGTACTAAGCAACTCTTGCCCCATAATTTGCATCTTCTGGAATAACAGAATTGGAGCCGAGTGAGGTAACATCTCTGATAGTTCAAAGATGTGTTGGTTATAGAACCTGATGAAGGCATCACACAACATGAATGTATTATCTACCAATGCCGTTCGTCGATTGTCTCGGATGTTCTTCCGATAGATAAGTTTAGCGTACCCATTAACTCTTTGCAATAGAGAAAGAAGCGTATGGTAGTAGTCCATAGCTTTGGGACTATAAATCAGTCGCTGCACTGGAGGTATATATTCTTGGTTCTCTACAAGCAAACCATTCTTGTATTCCAGCAGTCCGATGACAAGAAGATTTGCCCCTCTTATCCCGAAATTTAACTGTGACTCTGGAACAAGATGCAACTTTACCTCAGGCAGCACATAAGGATGATGTAGAGGTTCTACATTGGGATCAGGTATCCCCACTGGACACATTTTGTCGGGAGAAACTGACACCACAACGAAGAACTGAGTACCATCATCATAGTGGGCCTCCTCGAGTAAATCTGTGTATACAGTAAGCCCATCATAGAGCTCTTTCGTATAGAGGACTGCAAGCCCTGTCTCTGTTATGCCTGAGCAGTGTTGCAACTCAAGGCGCATCGTTGATGGACTATCCCCCGATAGAATAAAGTTAACAGCCTCTCGATCTGCACCGAAGTTGTCCCCTAGTCCATAATTAAAAGGTGTTATCAACCGTTCAGCAAGACATTGATGCTGTTCAACTGATGCGTGATGCGAGTGCATAAAGTGAGCACTGCTAAGTTTAACGCCATCAGTCCAATTTATAGGGCGATATTTAATATTCTTCATTTTGGTACTGTTATTTTGTGCTTACTCGCTTAGCGTATATGACTTGTCCTTTGCAGACTTTATTATCTTCTCCTGTAAGTTTGGGTCTAAGACTCGAATAAATAGAGGATAGCTAATCCATCGAGAGGTGTAAAAAATCCATCCTCCTTCTCTTCCATCGGCTCCTCCTTCAGCTCCTTCTATAGGGGCCTGTGGTGTACGTTTAGACTGATCCTGGAGAAACCAATCGAACCAATCTCCAAGAGGAATTTCATCTGGTAGTCTAACCGACAAAGAAGTATACTCTTTATCCAAGGCTCGTCTTTTAATTCTAACCTTCACCGTCTTTGCCTTAAAGTGATCAAACTTATCCCAATAGTTTCGTTGATAACCACTGGCGGCAGGATTCCAAAGTTCATAAATAGGAGGTGGTATTTGATGGAAGTTCTGTAGACTAAGATAAGTCAGATAGGGGACTGTGTACCACAGTACATTACCCATTGCCCAGTGTCCGTAAGGCATACCGCCTTGCCACTCAAAGATAAGGTAGTGTATCCAAGCCCCAAGGATAGCAGAAGCCAACATTACAAGGACTTGTCCAACAACCATCCCATTAACCCCAATCCATTCACTGACGCTTCCTGTCATCGTCCTTAGGAAGACAAGTCCAAGGACAAAGTACATACCTACGTTGATAAGTAGTCCTCCCCAGACATACTCATCCTTTAAGATCGCCAGGAAGCCTGGTGTACCTAAGAGTAAGCCTGCCAAGAGAATGTAGATAATCACATTCTTGACACTTAGCTTCTGCTTGACATTCTTGATGCCATTCATTAAGAACAGCAAGACGACCATCAGCAGAGGTGCTAACAAGTATTTGAGGAAGAATGCTATGAGTAACTGCATATGATGCTGATTTGATATTTTACTTGATTATATATGGGTGTCATATCCTAAACGATTTTCCCCTAAGATAAAATCTACTCTGCCTAATAGAGTGTACTGCACTTCTATCTGCCTCCCTGAGAGTATGAAGAAGTGAAGTATTGCCTCTAAGGTAGTACGGTGTTCTGCTACTACATCGGGCGCAGGTATGCTCTCTTCATATAGCAAGGTGGCTCGGAGGTCTTTCAGCTCTGCTTCGATAGCCCCAGATAGCCCCATATTTATCCCAAGAGTCGCCTCGCCGAGTGCAGGATAAGGCAACTGTTCAATGATATGAGGGATAAACTCTAAACATACTCCAAGACCCATAACTTCCTTGACTAACTCTGCTATCTGTGGGAGAACCTCTTTATAGCGTTCGGCTTGACAGAGGAATAGAAAGAGCTTGTAACGCTGATGCCCTGTGAGAACCAGCTCGTCTGAAAGCACCGCATCTATAACCGTCCTTAAGCTTTTGTGCGTATCAGAATTTGCAAACAGATTCAGATGACGCTGATGTATCAACACTCGCTCTTTGAAGAAAGCCGTGTCAAAAGGGGCAAAAAAACTTGATACTCTCGGCGGCATGCCTGCGATTAGCTCTAATCGCTTCCACTAACTCTGCCACACTCATATTGGGCTTTGTCAGTGATAGAGGATGGAAGAGTATCTCGGGAAGTTGATGATAGATACTATTACGCGCAAGGCGTAGTACTATCTTCTCTCCAGAGAGTGCTGTATGCTGAAAGGTTGCCTCTACTACATCTTTCGAGAGGATACGCTCATTCATCCCCTGATTGTTTACAACCACCTGGTTGAGAATATCTTCTCCCATGATGAATTGTAACTCATCAAGAAACACCTCCGCTTTAAGGTTGCTAGCCTCACTCTTACGGAATTGCTCTAAGCGTTCTGCTCTGTCTATGCTCATAAGGCTGTCCAAACCAAATCATGATCTCGGTAATCTACTCGCACACAATCCCCTGAACGCAAACTCTCCTCTACAATGAGGCGTGATATACTCTTCTTGAGATAGGTGCGTATAACACCCGCAATAGGTCGGGCTCCATACTGCTCAGAGAAGCCTTTAGCGGAAAGGTAAATCAACGCTTCTTCTCCTAACTCAATATGAATATCTTTCTGCTCTTGCAGTTGTCTTTGTAGGCGTGTGAAGTGTAACTTGAAAATAGCTTGAGCCATCTCCTCGCTAATCGGAGCAAATGGAACAACCTCTGTCAAGCGCCCTAAGAACTCTGGTCTGAAAGTATCAGCCATAACTTCTATTAGTTCATTCGAGCGTGGCGGCTTCCCAGCATTGAATTGCTCACGAATCCACGCACTACCAATGTTCGATGTAAAGATGATAATGGCATTCGAGAAGTCCCCTTCTCTACCAAGCCTATCGTGTATCTTTCCCTCATCCATCATCTGCAAACACATCATACACGCTATGGTGCGCCTTTTCAATCTCATCAAAGAGCACCACTGAATAGGGCTTTTGTCTAATCTTAGTTACAAGAAGGCCGCCCTCTTCATAGCCAACATACCCAGGAGGAGCCCCATAAAGTAATGCTGCCGAGTGTTCTTCTTTGAACTCTGACATATCAAAGCGTATCATCGCCTGCTCATCGTCAAAGAGCAATTCAGCTAATGATTTAGCCAACTCGGTTTTACCTGTTCCTGTTGGACCAAGGAAAAAGAAAGAACCAATCGGTTTCTTGGGATCGCTGAGCCCACTTCGAGACTCAATAATGGCATCGGAGAGCGTTGATATAGCTTTTTCTTGTCCTTTCACTCGCTCACCAAGACGTTTGTCAATTCCTAGCAAGCGCTCCTTCTCTCCTGATTGTATCTTGCCTATAGGTATATTCGTGCGACTAGCTACGATAGCCTCGACATCTAATGCACCGAGAGAACTTATTCCTGCGGTAGCAACCTGTTCTAGCTCCACTAGCTGCCTCTGGAGTGAAGGGAATAATTCATCCTCATCTTTCTGAACTCCTGCTGTCATAGAAAGCCTAGCGAGGAGCAATACACTGATTTTAGATTGTATTGCCTTTGGAGTAAGAGCAAATCTTGCTCATAAGGCTCATCCCGAGAAGCCTCTATCTGAGTTAGTTCCTCCTGAAAACGAGCGATCTCATTGAGGGCATTCTTATTGCTGAGCCGTGCTGATGCAGCCGTACTATCAAGCAAGTCTATCGCTGCAGCAGGTTGGCTTTTTTCCTTAAAATAGCGTGATGAGAGCGATAGCGACTCTGCAATAGCCTCTTCCTCTATTGATAACGCATAATGCGAGGTCATCTGCTCGGTATGGCGATGGAGAATGCTTCTTAGGGTCAATTTATCTAGCTCTTCTACCTCTATCTTCTCAATGCGATGCTCGATAGGATGGCGCTCGATGTGCATACGATAGGCGTCAGGCGTTAACGTAAATAGCAATCGCGTAGCACCTTCGCTTATCTGAGCATTAAGAATATTGATGAGTGTGCTAGATTTGCTCGTAGCACCAACATCCAAGAGGACTTGCAAATCATCTACGACCAGCAGTACTGAGCCATCAAGTCCATCTAGCTTGTGGAGCAGGCTCGAAACTTTTTGGGTCACCTCTTGCTCATTACTCGCTGAGGCGAGGAGCTTAGAGGCTTGTAAGGCCACAAGTGTAGTTTGACTAATGAGCTCGTCTTCATTTTGACATACCTCCTTAGCTAGGGCTCGTACGATAGCAGTTTTTCCAACACCAGCACCGCCTACAAGCATAATAGCTTTGTGAGAAGAACGCTCTAAGCTCTCAAGTATCTGCCGCACCTCCTTTTCTCGCCCAAGTACCATTGTTCCTTGTTCTACGATGCTCTCTGTTTTGAGTGTATATGCGTAGGGGACAGAGGCTAGGACTTTATTCTCCTCTCCTTGGTAAGCATAGTCTAACTGTTGTGCTTCAAAGAAGTTTAGGATGTCATCTTCTGCTAACCCAAGGCTTTCTAATTGTGTATCAGAATAAACAACTCCTTGGCGGACAGCTGCCGTAAGGATGCAAACTGCATCGACTTGTTCAAACCCTAGCTTTATTTTGGCACGCTCTGCTTCATCAAGCACCAGCATAACAAATCTATCAGCCTGAGTTTCATCAGAACCTTCTACAGAGACATAGCGTTCCCGATGTGTTTCAAACCAGTCTACGATATAGTCGACATCCAGCCCCATGGCAGAGAGCACTCCATCTAAGCCTGTTGCACAGGAGTCTGAAAATAGAGCCAAGACTAAATGTGGAACACCATAGCTAGAATGTTGCTCATTCAAAGCCATTGTCTTAGCCAAGCGTAGAGCCGCCTGAAGACTATTGCTGTAGTTTCTATCAATCATCGGAAATGTACTTTATAAGTTGTGTTACCCACAGAGCGACGACCAAGTTCCTCTTCGATGAAGTGGGCTATTCGGCTGAAATTATCTTGGTTGTGAATGGAGAAGTTAGTCTCAGGCTGTAAGCTGACGAGAATCTCTGTTGTTCGAATGATACCCTTACGGATGTCTGTCGAGATTGCGACCCCATCTTTAACCTCAAGTTTATTGATATAATTCCCTAGACAATGGCGCAGATAGCTCTTGACATCTTCTCGGCTTACAATACGCTCTCGGCTCAGTAATCCATAGCGCAGGCTCTGCACTAAATCTTGCTCTCCCTCATGGAGTCTCCCGTGTAAAGTCGTTGTCTGAAAGCGTATCCCACTAGGGTGATACTTATCCATATTAAACTGTAATACCGTATTGCTAGGAGTAATGCCATTTGCCCGCTCTCCTTGGCATTGCCAGTACTTGAGTTCTGCATGAGTTGCCCCTTCTCTAGGCACAGCAAGCAAGAACGCCTTAACCTGATCGATAGCTTCACGTAGTTTATAGGTGCTTTTCTCTGTTGTCTGTAGCTTTTCGAATAATTCCTTTAGTTGCGTGGACACGCCTTCGGGATTGATGGCAGCAAAGGCATTCCCCTCTTCTCGAATAAGTTGCAGCACCCTTGCAATTTGCGTTCGTGCATCGGTTATATCAAAGCGTTCAAGTTCTCCAAAGTAGAGGCTAAAGACTCCCTCTGCCTTTTTCTTGTACTGTTTTAAGCGGTTGATATAAATGTCACCAGCATTGTCAAATAGGCTATGCACATTGAGAAAATTAGTCCCTTTACGACATGACAAGGGTATAATCCGCCCACTCGATGAAAAACTATGATGCCGGGTCGCCATTATGCGGTTTACAACAGGAAAAGTGTTCATATGCACTCCCACCTGTCCCAAGCGTTCGCGATTAAAAATGGGAGGGAATGCGATACGAAGCCAATAACAAAGGGGTTTCCGTATCAATGTCTTGTTCTAAATTTCCTTGGGGAAATAGCTCAGAAAGGCTATACACTTTACCTTCTGTCGGTCTCTCTATCTGGTAATAATAATCCTTATAGTAGGCATTGATTTCTTCCACATAGTGGTCTTCTTCATTAGTAGCTTCTAGCCGATAAGGCTTTACATCAAGTTGATGACCAGCCACATCAAAGACTTCTACCCCTCGCAAGAAAGGAGCTAAATATCCATCTTCTGGCAAAAGACAAAGCGTGAGCGTATCAAGTTTTGAGAGCTGAGTTGGACTAATTTGTAGCCCTATCCAAAGTGTATGATCAGCAAGTCGGTGAACATCTGTGAAGAAAGTAAGCTGTTCGCTACGTCTACGCCGTGCGACCTTTAATTCAGTCCCCCATAAGGCATAGTGAATACGAGCATCCACTATAGGATAGCTCGAGAGAGGCGTAAAAAAGATCTGCTCACCCACAGCCCCTTGTCGTACTTTTTCGGTAAAGAAATGGTCCTCTGGATTGAGACAAGTTTCGTGTTCCCCCTCCAAAGGATTAACGGTCATCAAGCCATGAGCAGGAAAGGGAAGAAACCAACGTTGCCCAACAAGGATACGAGACAGGCGACCAAGCAGCTGGCTATCAGATTTGTCAAGCTCTCCTCGAAGTTGGTAGGCTTCGTAAGCAAATACATCCAAGAGTAAAGCGACAACAGGGTCTAGTTTACTCTCATCATCAAGCCCCCATAAGTCTAGGGCATAATCCAGAACCTCCTCCTTTATCTTGCTAAGTTTTTTATCTCCAATCATAGGCGCTTAATGTTTACTGAGAAAGGGGACTGACATACACGATGGTTTCGAAGTGGAAAGGCAAGTCTGTGGCATCAATCACTGCCGAAACATTGATAATTGCTTGGCGACGGAGATGAGGCTGCTGGCGTTGTATCTCCTCATCAGCCTCAGAGAGCCGAACTTGTACTACGATTTTCTTCAGTCGCTTCTCATGTTCGACAATAGCCTGTTGCAAAGACTCACGCACTATCTCTTCCCAATCTTTGAATTTGATGGTTTGATGAAACTCTAACTCCCAGATGATAGAACCATAACTCTCTTTGCCGATAAGCTCTCCTTGACGAGAGACAATCAGCAACATAATCTGTTGAGCTATCGACTCCTCTTGGGAGCAACGCTCAAGCTTACCACCAAGCCCTTGAGAGAGATCGAGGGGTAGTTTTAAGTATTCGCCTCCGAGCGTCATGCTTATCTTAGCCATAGCTTAAAATACTATGATTTAATAGCGGCCATATTGGCTACATTTATATGTGCTTATACCTACAAGCCTATTCTCCTCTTTAAGGTGAGGAATGAACAGCCTTACAGGCTAAGAGTTAGACTTCGATACAATGCCTTTTCTCTTACCGCAAAGTTAAACCTTTTTCATCGCCAGACCAAGGAATTGTAAGGAAACATTGAGCAAAAAATATAAGATTACCTTGCTATCGCCTTAGAAACACCTCTAGGGCATCTTCTCTCTCTCTGATTAATAAAACGCACGATCGTTTATTTCCCCTTTCTTCCCTTATTATCCTGCCTACACCCTATAACATTAGAGCGTCTTATATAAGCCTATATATTTGCGTCTTAGCAAGTGATAATCATCTAATTCATAGTATTATGGACGCAAATAATAACGACAACTATGTCTTGGTCTTGGAAGACCGCACGGAGGTCAAAAACGAGGCGGAAGTGGGCAAGCTCTCCGTCGTCTCCGACATCGATGAGAAAGGGAAGCTTAAAACCGCTCCAGCGGAGGAAGCGCAACAGAGTAGCTTTCTCAAATTCAACAACAGAGATGGACTCTTGAAGAACTTTATGACGAACTTTCTCAAGCAGTTCAACGAGCCGAAACGCTTCGGCTTGTACAAGGTGCTGGCGAGTAACGTCGAGCAAGGCGTAAAATTTAAAAGAAGCACTCCAAAACCGAGATATACCCGAGAACAAACAGCAACTTGAGACGGCTCAAGTACGCTTCGGTGACTTTCTTCCTCAGCAGAAGAACGCGACTGCCATCAATCCCGAACAGATTGATTGGAAGCTACTCGAAACGCTCGGACTCTCTCGGGAGAAGCTGGAGCAAAGCGGGGAGCTAGACAAAATGCTCTCGTGGCAAAAGAGTAAGCTCCTACCCATCGCCGTTCCCTTTGGCGACAGCACCGTTTACACAGAAGCTCGCCTAGCTTTTCGAACGGACGAAAACGGCAATATTGGGCTTGCTGTACATTCCCTGCGTAAAGAGCCACAACTGGATTTCCCTTATATGGGGCATAAGTTTTCGGCTGAGGAGAAAGAGACACTGCTTGCCACGGGAAATCTTGGCAAGACAATTGAATTAACCCCCAAAAACGGAGAAACCTTCTCAGCCTACATCTCCATCGACCCTCAGACGAACGAAGTGCTTGCCCTGCGTGCCGACAGAGTGTCTATTCCCAAGGAGATAAAGGGGGTAACGCTCTCAGACCAGCAGTATAAAGATCTTGTAGAGGGTAAGGCGGTGAAAGTGGAAGGAATGACTTCCAAGAACGGCAAATCCTTTGATGCCACGCTTCAAGTCAATGCCGAGAAGAAAGGCATCGAGTTCATCTTCGGAGACAAGAAGAGTTTGCAGGAACGTAAGGCACAACATCAAGAACAAGGACAAAAGCAAGGCGGAATTCCTCGTAAACTCTGTGGACTCACGCTCTCCGATAAACAGCGCGAATCCTTGAATGCAGGTAGCACGCTCTATCTCAAGAATATGGTAGACAAGGAAGGCAAGAGCTTCAATGCCTATGTCCGTATGGACAAGGAGGAAAACCGCCTACGCTTTTACAAGTGGAATCCTGATAAGAAACAAGACAAGGGTAAGGTTGAAGCCGTAGCCGAGGAAAATAAAACTCAGGTTGCTGTGAACAACCACGGCAAAACCAACGAAGCCACGAAAGACCTCAAAGAACCGCTCAAATCACAACAGACCCAACCCACAGAAGCGCAGCAAGCCAAGCAAGAACAAAAAGCAAAGCGCGGTCGCAAGATGTGAACAACAAACAAAATAATAAATAAAATAAGCTATGACAACCTGTATCATTGCCGAAAAGCCCTCCGTGGCGCGTGACATCGCGCGTATTGTTGGCGCAAATCGTCGAGAAGACGGCTTCCTGGAAGGAGCAGACTACCTTGTCACTTGGGCATTCGGTCATCTCATCACCTTGTCAATGCCCGAACAATATGGCTATGGAGCTTACAAAGCAGAGGAACTCCCCATCGTTCCACAGCCTTTCCAGCTCATGGTGCGCCAAATCCGCAAAGGCAAAGACTTTGAAGACGACCCAACCGCCCTCAAGCAACTCAAAATCATCCGTTCCTGTTTTGAAAAAAGCGACCAAATCATCGTAGCCACCGATGCCGGACGAGAAGGAGAACTCATCTTCCGCTATATCTATGGCTATCTAGGATGCCAAAAGCCCTTCCAGCGACTTTGGATTTCGTCCCTCACCGATAAAGCCATCCGAGAGGGACTCGCCCAGCTCAAAGCCGGAAGCGCGTATGATGCCCTTTATCTAGCAGGCAAAGCACGCAGTGAAGCCGATTGGTTAGTCGGCATCAATGCCAGTCGAGCATTGTCCATCGCTCGACGCGGAGCCTATTCACTAGGTCGTGTGCAAACACCCACACTAGCCATGATCTGCCGTAGGTATTTAGAACATCAAGGATTCTCGTCCGTCCCCTTTTGGCGATTACAAGCCTTTGTGCAGAAAGATGGTGTCCTTCTTCAAAGCACTTGTACAGAGGATTTCGCTACCGAGGGAGAAGTACAGACCGCTTTGCAACGCTAAGCCGTCAGTCCTCCTTGGTAGCCACCTCTGTCAGTCGCAAGGTGGCAGCAATGCCCCCACCTTTGCTCTATGATTTGACAACCCTTCAAAAAGAAGCCAATCGCCAATTAGGATTTTCAGCAGACAAGACCCTTTCTCTGGCACAATCTCTCTATGAAAAGAAAGTAACGACCTATCCCCGTACGGGCAGTCGTTACATTAGCCAAGATGTCTTTGAAGAAGTCGATAGTTTGCTGCAGAAACTCGGCACATCACTACCACATCCACTCAATCCTCACTCCGTAGACGACAGCAAGGTGACCGACCACCACGCCCTCTTGCCCACAGGTGAGGGAAGTGTCCAGACATTGTCATCCGATGAAGCAGCCATCTATCAAATGGTATGCGCACGCTTTGTGGCAGCCTTCGCCCCCAATGCCCAAGAAGAGCGCATGCAGATAGAACTAACCGATGGTACTCATCGCTTTGTCTGGCGCGGTAAACAAATTTTGTCGCAAGGATGGAAAGCCTATACTTCCCAAGGAGAGAAAACACAATCCGATGAAAGCGAAGAAGCCAAGGAAGAACTGCTCGCCGAGCTTCCCAATGTTCAAGAAGGAGAGAACCTCTCACTTGACCACGGAGCGATTACGCAACATAAGACCAAACCCAAGCCCTTGTTTACAGAAGCTACATTGCTCTCTGCGATGGAAAACGCAGGTCGAGAGATAGCAGACACCGACAGTCGAAAAGCCATTAGCGACTGTGGCATCGGTACACCAGCCACACGCGCCAGTATCATCGAAACCCTCCTACTTCGTGACTTTATCCGCAGAGAAAAGAAAACACTCCTCCCCACGGAAAAAGGCTTATCCGTTTATGGAATCGTCAAAGACCAACGCATCGCCAATGCAGAAATGACGGGTAATTGGGAACTCGCCCTCTCTGCCATCGAAGCAGGCAAAGCATCAGCCGAGGACTTCTCTACACGCATCAAGGACTATACCGCAGAAATCTGTCGTGAACTCCTTGCTTTACAAATAGTGGAGCCTCAATATCCCACTTATCGTTGTCCGATGTGCGGTAAGGACACCGTGGGCATCTTCCCCAAGGTGGCGAAGTGTAAGAGTGAAGGTTGCGATTTCCACGTCTTTCGCGAGATATGCGGCGTCACCCTCACCGAAGCGCAGACGAAAGACCTCCTGACGACCAAGCGCACAACTCTCATCAAAGGTTTCAGAACAAAGCAGGCAAGAAATTCAATGCCCATCTCGTGCTTCGTGGCGATGGTTCCACCGCTTTTGAATTTGACAACACCACATCTAAACCCAAAGGTAGGAAGTAAGCCATAAAAACGTGGGAGATTTCATCAAAAAAGTCTGAGCTTTTTCCGAAAATCTCCCACGTTTTCTTGAAAACAAGCCACATTTTCTGCGCCCCCCTCCCCTATCCTTTACCCACCATTCAATTCTCTCATTTCTTTACTATGTCTTACAACAAAAAAGCTGTATTAGCAGCCAACACAGCAGCCATAGGTCTTCTCCTTCGTTTGGAGAAAGAACAGCGCAGCGCCACCGAAGAAGAACAAAAAGTACTGCGCGCCTATCAAGGTTTTGGCGGATTGAAGTGCATCTTAAACCGAACCGACCAACCCGAAGACATCCGCTATTGGGCAAAGTCCGAACAGGACCTCTTTGCCCCTACTTGCTCACTCAAACAACTCATCTATCGAGAAGCCCCCAGTGCCGATATGGCTAAACGCTATTGGGAGAGCATCAAGGCAAGCGTCCTCACCTCCTTTTATACCGACACACGCATCGTCAATGCCATTGCCGACTCCTTAGAGAAAACAGGTGTAACCTTTCGCACTTGCCTAGACCCTTCCTTAGGAATGGGGGCATTTGCCGAAACCCTCGCCCCACACGTAGGTCGGGTGGACGCCTTTGAAAAAGATTTGCTCACCGCACGCATAGCCCAAAGTCTACATCCTCTAGGGCAAAGTACCATCTTTGTGCAGCAAGCCCCCTTTGAAAGTATAGAAGAACGCGCAGAAGCCGATAAGTATGACCTTATCGCCAGCAATATCCCCTTTGGTGACTTTATGGTCTATGATAGAGCCTACAACAAAGGACAAGACGTCATCAAGAAAGAATCCACACGCACCATTCACAATTACTTTTTCATCAAAGGACTCGACAGTATTCGCGAAGGAGGCGTACTAGCTTTCATCACCTCACAAGGCTTATTAGATGCCCCACGCAATGAAGCCTTCCGCCGTTATTTGATGGAGAATAGTAAACTCATCTCTGCGATTCGACTGCCCGGAGGAATGTTCAGTGAAAATGCAGGCACAGAGGTAGGGAGCGACCTCATTGTCCTGCAAAAACAAAGTGGAAAAGGCATTGCAACATCGGATGAAGAAAAGTTTGTGCAGACCATTGCAGTTCCCAAAGGTGATGGTTTCTCAATAGCATTCACACACAGTGCCCTCTTTGAAGGCAGTTGGGAAGACATCCAATCGCATACCATTGCCACTACTCGAACCATGGGAACAGACCCTTATGGCAAACCCACGTGGGAGTATCAATTTGAGGGTGGAATTCAAGAAATGGCTGACAGTCTGCGTGAACAACTCTCACACGATATAGAAAAACGATTTGACCGCAAATTCTATCACACAGGCGTTGCGATGAGCGAAGAAGAACGCCAAGCCGAAGCCGAAAAGAAACTGCGAAAACTGGGTGTGACCGTAGGATTGTCAGGGCAGAAAGAACAGAAGGAACAATCAACTCCACAAGAAGAAAAGGAAGCAAACGATGCCTACAACCTGATGCCCAAAGCCATTCAAAAGCAACTCCCCAAACTCTATTCAACACAAAAGGAATTGATTGGAGATAAAACAGCGTATGCACGCTATTTCTTTCCGATGGGTGCTTACACCGCCTACATATTAGAATACGACCCCAAGACCCGAATAGGTTTTGGAGCCGTAACGATGGGTTATGGTTGGGAACTTGGAAATATGTCGCTCGATGAAATGCAAGAAGTGAAGGTACACGGCTTGGGTATAGAGCGCGATTTGTATTTCAGGCCCTGCAAACTCCACGAAATAGAAGAACTAGAAGAATTGGTGCAAGGACAATTCACCAAGGAAAGTACAGATAGAAGAAGCTATTGCGGAGGAAATAAAGGAAGAGATTAAGGAAGATACAAAGGAGCAGGAAGAAGTTCCTACAAACATACGAGAAACATCCATATCCGAAGAACCCGCTCCCGAAGGTGTGCCTACATTAACTCTATTCCATCAATATGAAGAGAAAGCAGAGAAACGCCCAGACGTGGAACCCCCACGCGAGATGAATGGACAAACTGTTTATTTCGATGACGACCACCATCCCATTGTAGAAAGCAACAATGATCAGGAGTATCTGCTCTTTGCTCCCGAGGAATACACGCTGTGGACACAAGAAGTAGAGCGCGTCAGTGCAGAACTAAAAGCCAATACCCCCAAGAAGGCAACCGCTAAGACGCAAACAAAGTCAAAGACAAAACCACAGATAACCGCAAAGTCTAGGAAAGCCACGCAAAGCACAATTTCCGAGCCTTCGCTTTTTGACTTTGTCAATGAAGACACCACGCTAAAACCACAGCCCATAGCGGAGGTGAAGCAAATCTTTGATGCTAACCCCCGACCATTTCTTTCTGCCCCCGACAGTCATCTGCGTGATGGCTCAATTGTGGTACAGAAAGGACAAGTGGGCTATCTCTCCGACCTCAAGCGACAACCCACCTTTCATCCGATGGATTTGCCCCTCACGCAAATCACACGCCTGAAAGCCTATGTGGAAATTCGTGAGTGCTACCACCGTCTCTATGATTATGAAGCCACCAACCACGCAGAAGATAAAGAAGAGCGTGAGAAACTCAATCGCTTGTACGATAACTTCGTAGCACGCTGGGGAGCACTCAACAAAAAGCCAATACCGACCTCATCAAGATGGATGCCACGGGAGTAGAAATGCTATTTCTGGAGCGTTCCGAACAAGGAAAGTATACCAAAGCCGACATCTTCGACCATCCCACAGCCTTTTCAACCTCAGAACTCACCATTGCTTCCGACCCCTTGGAAGCACTTGGCGCATCCCTCAACAAATATGGCAGTGTCGAACTCGGTTATATGTCTTCGCTACTCCCCGAGATGGAAGAAAGCGATATCATCTCCGCTCTTGAAGGACGCATCTACTATAACCCAGAAATCGAAGGTTACGAAGTAGCAGACAAATTCATCTCAGGCAATGTCGTAGAAAAAGCAGAGCGCATCAGTTCTTGGCTCTTAGACCATCCCAACCACGAAGAAGCCCAACAGAGTTTGGCAGCCCTCATAGCCGCCAAACCCACTCCCATTCCCTTTGCAGAATTGGACTTCAACCTTGGTGAACGCTGGATACCCGCAGGCGTTTATGGACAATTTGCCACAGAGTTTTTCGGTACAGACCTAAGGGTAGGCTATCATCCCAATATGGACGAGTATACCATCGGTTGCGACCACAAGAACGGCAATATCTTGCACAAATATGCCGTGCAGGGAGAGTTTCGCAAATACGATGGTTTGCATCTGCTCAAACACGCCTTGCACAACACCATTCCCGACATCAGCAAAAGCAAGGAAGTCATCGACCCCATCACCGGAGAAGAACGCACCATCAAAGTGCGTGATGGAGAGAAAATCCAACAAGCCAATAGCAAGATTGAGGAAATCAGACAAGGATTTGTGGATTGGTTAGGCAGACGTCCCGACAGTTTCAAAGAACAGTTGGCTAATCGTTACAACGAACTCTTTAATTGCTTCGTTCGTCCCAACTTTGACGGAGGGCATCAGAGTTTCCCCAACTTAGACCTCAAACGATTAGGCATCCCCGACCTTTACAAAAGTCAGAAAGACGCTGTGTGGATGCTCAAAACCAATGGCGGTGGCATCTGTGACCACGAAGTAGGAGCAGGAAAGACCCTCATTATGTGTACAGCAGCCTATGAAATGAAGCGATTAGGGATAGTCAACAAGCCAATGATTATAGGGCTCAAAGCCAATGTCTTTGATATTGCCGATACCTTTAGAAAGGCATACCCCAATGCGCGTATACTCTATCCGGGTAAAGATGATTTTACCAAACAAAATAGACAGCGCATCTTTGCCGACATCAAGAACAATGATTGGGATTGTATCATCTTGACCCACGAACAATTCGGAATGATACCGCAGGCTTTAGAGGTGCAAGAAGCCATTTTCCAAAAGGAAAAAGACTCCATAGAGGAGAACTTAGAGGTTTTGCGTAACGAAGGCAAGGACATTTCCAAAGCGATGCTCAAAGGCTTAGAAAAACGCAAACAGACGCTCGAAGTAAAACTGCACGAGATACAAGACAGTATCACCGAACGCAAGGATGATGCGGTGGATTTTAAGATGATGGGCATCGACCACCTCTTTGTAGACGAAAGTCACCAGTTCAAAAATCTGATGTTCAACACCCGACACGACCGCGTGTCCGGCTTAGGAAATCCCGATGGTTCGCAACGCGCACTCAATATGCTCTTTGCCATTCGCACCATTCAAGAACGCTCCGGTAAGGATTTGGGAGCAACATTTCTCAGTGGAACGACGATCAGCAACTCACTAACGGAACTTTATCTCCTCTTCAAATACTTGCGTCCACAAGCTCTCGAGAAGCAAGGCATCAACAGCTTTGACGCGTGGGCAGCTGTCTTTGCCAAGAAGAGTACAGACTACGAGTTTTCCATCACCAACGAAATTATTCAGAAGGAACGCTTCCGCACCTTCATTAAAGTGCCTGAGCTTGCGAGTTTCTATGCGGAGATATGTGATTTCCGTACAGCCAAAGACATTGGTATTGACAGACCCGAAAAGAATGAAATCTTACACAACATACCGCCCACACCAGAGCAAGAAGAATTCATCAAGAAGTTGATGGAATTTGCACGCTCAGGTGATGCAACGCTTTTTGGACAGAGAACCCTTGAGTCAAAAAAAGAAGAAAAAGGCAAAGATGCTTATCGCTACGGACTATGCGCGCAAGATGAGCTTAGACTTGCGTATGATTGACGAAAGCAAGTATAGTGATCATATCGACAACAAGGCTTCACATTGCGCCAAGATGCTCAATGACTACTATCAAAAAAATACAATGAGCAGAAAGGGACACAGTTTGTCTTCTCTGATTTGGGAACATACAAGGCTGGAGAATGGAACGTGTATTCAGAAATCAAGCGTAAACTCGTAGAGGACTACAACATTCCAGCCCACGAAATTCGCTTTATCCAGGAGTGCAAGAATGAGAGAGCCAAGAAAGCGATGGTAGATGCGATGAATCGTGGAGATATCCGCATCATCTTTGGTTCAACTTCTATGCTCGGTACGGGAGTAAATGCGCAACAACGTGCCGTAGCCATCCACCATTTGGACACCCCTGTGGCGACCTTCAGACCTTTGAGCAGCGCAATGGACGAGCCGTGCGCAAGGGAAATCTCATTGCCAAGGAGTTTGCCGATAATAAGGTAGATGTAATCATCTATGCCGTGGAGCGGTCATTGGATAGCTACAAATTCAATCTGCTGCACAACAAGCAGCTTTTTATCAATCAATTGAAAAGTAACACCCTTGGCGCAAGAACCATTGATGAAGGCTCGATGGATGAAGACAGCGGTATGAATTTTTTTCCGAATACGTAGCTGTACTTTCAGGCAATACCGACCTTCTAGAAAAGGCAAAGCTCGACAAGAAGATTACAGCCCCTAGAGTCAGAGCGCAAAAAAACTTTATGAAGGAACGTGATTCGGCTTCGGGAAAACTTTGTGAACTTCAGCATTCTGTGGATTTTCATTCCTCACGTGTGGCAGAAGCCCAGAATGACCTCGCACAATTTGAGAAACGCGTGGTGCGAGATGGCGAAGGTAATGCGGTCAATAAATTAGACATCAATGGTGTTTCGGACAGTAGCGATATGAAGGCAGTGGCTGCGCGCCTGCAGGAAATAGCCGAAAAAGCGCGTACGGAAGGAGAGCATCACAAGATTGGTACGATTTATGGTTTTGACATCTTGGTCAAAACAGAGAGTTCGATGAAAGACCTTTTCCAAGGCTCTGTCAATCGATTCTTTGTCAGAGGAGAGGGTAGTATTCTCTATACGCATAACAACGGCAAACTAGCCGGTGACCCCAAACTAGCTTGTCAGAACTTCCTCTCTGCACTCGAGCGCATACCGAAAGTCATTGCCACTCACGAAAAGGAACTTGCCAAGGCTACAAAAGACATTGACGTGTACAAAGCCATCTCCACAGGAGTTTGGAACAAGGAGGATGAGCTGCGCAGCATCAAAGCCCAAGTAGCAGAACTTGATCGTAAGATTGCACTAACCCTCAATCCTCCCTCGGAGGAGAATATTGCGAAAGAAGGGCAACAGACAAGGAATACGCAGGAGCAGAGCGGACAGCACCAGAGCATCGGAAGTGGGAACACCGCTGGTTCTCCATTAGATACTTCAAAGACGTTCAAGTCTGCTTCCACCTACGCTCAAATTTCCACTCCACAAAGGAAGAGAAACAGGATATCATGAGCAAAGTAGTGTTCAGTAGACCGAAGATGAGATAGTGTTTTCCCCTTTTTCTCTTCTAAGCCCTTATAAAATTAAAAACGCCCCTCAAGTATGCTGTCTTTCGACTCGCCTGAGGGGCTTATTGTCGTTATTTTATAAAGCTCGCCAGCCTTAAAATGCTGTTTCACCCGAAACAAGAAAGATTGCTTATATTCAATCTTTCCCAATGGGCTCTTTCTCCCAATCATAGGGAAATCCAAACTTTGATGCTAATATGTATGGGTATGACTTTATAAAAACAATTACTTTATGCTTAAACTGACCTCCTTCCCCTAAAGCATTGCACATATAGAGTAAAGAGACTATGATTGCATAAGGCTTCTTGCGGGTGAGTTCATCAATCGGAGTTGTATGCCATAAGCCTCTTGGATTACTTGGAAGCATCGGTTTCTTGACCATTGTACGTCCAAAAAGTCGTGAGTGATGAGCAACGAGGTTTCTTAAATAGGTTATTGCCTCTAACCAACTAGAAAGTTCGCTATGCAAGTTTAATCCAAAGTCATTAGCAATATGTGCTTTCTCAGGGAGCTGGTGATACAAGTTCTTGTATATCTTTGAAAGTGTACCGAAGCTGGCAAGTTCAAAGATAATCCACGAGTCGGGATCTTCTTTTAAATCAGTACATATTCGACCATTCCAAACTCCATACTTTGTTTTGAACTCCTTGACGAAAGGCTTATTACTACGTAGAAATTCGGATTTCAAAGTTGCAATTTGCTCGTGAAAGATTGCTTTGTCTTCAAATAGAGAGGGTTGGGTATAGAATTGACCACTATAGGATTGTGAAAGATGATATATCAACTTTGTTCTTAAAGCTACTTCTATAGTCTCTATCGCTCCAAAGAGCAAGATTCGTAATTCCTTGTCATATTTATAGCGAGTGATAACTTCCTTAAAGTCTGCATTATTTCTAAAGAGGTGTATCTCTTTATCACTTTGCATGTCCCACCAATATCCTTTTAGGCGATAGTAACTGACATGGCTTAGTAGATGATAAGCTTCTAACTCATCATCAATTTTCATACCTCTTCCTTTTAGAAGCGCAATTTGCTCATTAATAGAGCGTGATTCCTTGTTAGACATAAAAAAAAAAATGACTCGCTGGCAGTTCTTACGGTATGCCAAGCGAGTACTGTTATCGTTAGATGTAGGCATAACCTACAATCAAGTGTCATTACTATTTCAGTGCAAATATACGGAGTTTTCTTGAATATACAAAACTTTTTCCTTTTTTGTGCTTGTAGTACCATCAAATCAGCCTGCAATTTGACCTATACGCCTGAAATATTATATTTCTTTCAATCAGGGTGTTTGAGTTTTTTTGTATGAAATGAAATACCACTTATCAGATAACCAGTATGTATGATTATCAAGAGATTGCTTTTCGATAACTAATTTCCCCGTATCCGTTACTTTGGCCTTTCCATCAGAGAAAGGATAGGCGAACCTGTATTTAGGAGTTATAATTATATTTCCTAAAGTATCGGCAAAGCCTACAAGTCCATTCTTATCCACTATCCTGAAATACCCCTCACAGGGATAGTCTGGTCCATTATCATACTTAAATACATAAAAAAGAAATTTTCCTCTATTATCAAAACACCTCACATTTCCCTCGTTATCGGCAACAAAACCTATCTTTGATATGGTATCCGTGTAAGTCAGCGGATATCTACAATCTATAACTGTATCACCTTTTTGGTTGACATATCCATACAGGTTGTTTCTTTCCACAACGAAAAGCCTATTCTCTTTCTTTCCGCAACTGACAAACAAAAAGAGCGATGCAAGTTATTGCAGGATAGAAAATCTTATTGCGAATTTTCATTTTTTATTTTAGTTCATATAACATAGCCATTCCACATTTATTGAAATATCCATGCCCTTCAACTTCTTTTCCATTAAACAAATCTACATGACCAGAAGCGTTAGCCCAGTTACAATCTGTAAATATGATAATCCCTTTCTTCCCCTAAAAATCTTTTTTTGGAGAGTGTCCTTTTATAGGCGTTCCTCCAATGTTCCTTTTTGACAAAAACTCTTCATATCTTCGACACGATATAAATACCATTTTTTTGTCTTTCCCCGATGAAACTTTACCATCATATTTACTTATGGGTAATCCTGAATAATTAAAGGCGTATGAAAGTCTAATTGCACAAGCATTTTGGAATATATTTGCTTTAATATTTTTCTTCAACTTTTCCCCCTATGAGTTGACCAACCTGTGATGGAGCAAGATGTTTTACTCTTTGCAAAATAATGACTAAGTGTTGTATAAGAAATATATGCCATATCAAATAAACATTTATCTCCCGCAAAGATAGGTAATAATTTGGGGAAAACAAAATAATATGTGGGTAATCTGTTTTTTTATATTCTACTGCTTTTCCAAGGCTCTGTCAATCGGTTCTTTGTCAAAGGAGAGGGTAGTATTCTTTATACGCACAACAACGGCAAACCAGCCAATGACCCCAAACTAGCTTGTCAAAACTTCCTCTCTGCACTCGAGCGCATACCGAAAGTCATTGCCACCCACGAAAAAGGAACTCGCCAAGGCTACAAAAGACATTGACGTGTACAAAGCCATCTCCACCGGAGTTTGGAATAAGGAGGATGAGCTGCGCAACATCAAAGCCCAAGCAGCAGAACTTGACCGAAAGATTGCACTAACCCTCAATCCTCCCTCGGAAGAGAATATCGCGAAAGAAGGGCAACAGACAAGGAATACGCAGGAGCAGAGCGGACAGCGACAGAGCATCGAGAATGGGTACACCGCTGGTTCTCCATTAGATACTTCAAATACGTTTAAGTCTGCTTCCACCTACGCTCAAACTTCCACTCCACAAAAGGAAGAGAAACAAGATATCATGAGCAAAGTAGTGTTCAGTAGACCGAAGATGAGATGATGTATGTAGAGTATATACAAAAAGAGTGGGACTGTACCGACGAAGTGTACAGCCCCATTATCACTTTTTATAGTGCTAGCAAAGCGACTAAAGTCTTTACCGGCACTTCTAACTGGATGCAAAGGTAATACATATGCTTGAATTACCCAAGCATTTCTCCGATATTTTTTATCCCAGTTGCCTTTACAATCGTCTTTTGGACCTCTTGAAACGCATTATACTTATCAAATAATTGGGATAATTCTCTTTTCAAATCAGCCTGCCTATTCTGTGACACAATACCTATCATATAATAAATGACTTTTATCGCACCATAGAGGTTCTGATAATTTGTTTCCTCCATCTTACCTGCGGGACCACGCCTTATAGACACTGGCAGAGCAATATCGTATAGAACATTGCCATGAGCACAATAATTCCTTATCGTATTTATTAGACACAGGTAGCTCTCAAATACAACAAGTTGCTTTATTCCAAAATGCTCCCCAATTCTTCTCCTAACTAGCTGATTCTTGAGAGCTCTAAAGAGATGTATGACACTTCCCAAAGTCATAAACTCTAATGTCTTCCAAGCTGGAGCATACTTATCGTTGATATGGGTTTGATGATGTTGCTTTATCACTGGTGTCCGCTTAAATCGACTAGTGTATACTTCTTGGTCAAAGCTTTGTATGTAGTTAGCTGTAACAATAGAAGGATCAACAAACCACGTAGGAGAGGTCTTATAGTAGTTTGAGACATAATAAGTCAGAAATGTCCTAAGGTGAATCTCTGTTCGATTTAGATACCTGGTTAGGATGCCTCTAAGATTGAAGTCAAAGTAGTACAGCCTAACAATGTCATCAAAGTTAGTCCCCTCCCGAAACTCATGCGTCCTACGAACTTTACATGGGTATGAACGCTCAAAAGGAAACCAGTAAAAGCCTAAACGATAATAACCAACATCCGATAAGACCTCCTTAGCCTTATCTTCATTGTTTATTATCATTCCTCGCTGCCTTAGAAGGCTTATCTGCTCGTCAATGTTGATTGCTTCTTTTGCCATAAATCTATTTTATTGCAAAGGTATAGTCCTTTTTATCCAAGTATTTTACTCCAAAGAGGGCTGAAATGAGTCTCTACTAGTTTTCTCTCCGTTTAAGCATATTATCTACCTCATCTCGCAAAAAGAGTAGGCGACCATTAGCTTTTAGAAAGGGAATCTTTCCTTGCGACACCCAATTATAGATGGTCTTCTGCTCAACTTTGAGGAGCTTGGAAACATCAATGATGTCGAGGTACTCTGGTCTGAGAGGTGGATGAACAGTAGTTGCGCGTTCTTGTGCTTGCAATGAAACCAACTCATCAAGTTTAAGTTCCATCTGCAAGAGCTTTTGAAACAAATTCCGAAATTGTTCTTCGGTATAATGTGGATCTAGATAAGGCATGTTTTTCTTTGTTGATAGTTTCCTTGGCTATCCTGAATGAGGATACCTTGTTCCTTCATATAAGCAATATACTTTTTGGCTGTACGGTCTTTAATGTCGAGTTCTCGCATCAAAATCTCACAGAGCTGTTGGTAAGAAAGACGTGTTGCAGAGCGAAAAGCATCACGAATGACAGTGAGGAGTTCGTTACTCTTACGCTTATCTTTATCTTCCTTAGACTTTTCACCACGATAGACGTGCATATCGAGCGCTTTGTCCCAGCCAAATAGCGTCATAGGTACATCTAATGGACTTCCATCACGCACTTTCAAGGCTTTCACTACCGAGTATTCAGGATTTTCATCTTTCTCAATGGAGAGAATGCCAGCTGCCTTTCGCTGTAGCTCAGAACCGATATGCCCTCTCAGTTTGATACCATTCGGCACAAAGTGAAGCACACAGATAATGCACGTGTTGTAAATACCTGCTAAACGGTAGAGTTCATCGACAATGGCGATACTCTCTGTTTCATCATTAGCTGAGCGAATGAGATCGGCTATGCCGTCAATAACTACGAGATGTATTCCCCCATGTTTGTGATGGAACAAGTCCATACTCTCTCTGATAAGCTTTAGCCTATCTTTGCGAGACAAAGAAGCTAGGTAGAGGGAATGATAAAACTCTGGAACGGCTGTTAGCGAAGCTCTCCGAAGTGTCTTGCCTAGATTTTTGTGGAGTTGCGCCTCTGATTGCTCGGTATCATAATGAAGCACTGCCAAGCCCCTGGGGTTGGGCGTTACCTCAAGCCCGAGCGTTTGTTCGGCATCCAATCGCTCAGTTCCTAACGTGCCAGCAAGAATAGCTGCAATGTAGTTGCTTTTGCCTGTTCCTTCTCCACCTGTGATACAAAATAGGTTATCTTGCGTTCCAAGGGGAACTCCATTGACGGCTATCACCGACTTCGAAGCATCAGGTGGATTGTCATAGTCGATTTCACACGAACGTAGCATCATCATGGTTTGCGTGTACATTTGGAAGAAAAGCTTATCGAGCAACTTACGAAAGTCCTCTTCCTCATTACCTAGTGCAAAGTAGTCGGATATGTCCTTTTCTGTCTTTGTCCCTTTTAGTGGTAATTGAAGCTGTTGTACCTTGTAAGCCTCTAGCAGATTTGCTTGTCTATCAGATTCTCTTACCCCTGTCTCATCCGTATCATAGAGTAAGATAATGTGTCGAAAGCGTAGCTGTAAACTCTCTATAATATTCTCTGGTATTTGTGATGTTTCACTATTAAAGCATATCGCATGGAAGTGATGAGCAGAGAGAGACAGAACATCCTTTTCTCCTCCAGTGATAAAGAGTATATCTCCTTTACTTGGAATCTGTTCCATTCCGAAACTGTAAGGATTGGGCATTTGCCCCCCATAGAGAAAACGCATCTTTGGACTATTGGGGCGATAGATTTTGATGTATCCATTTCCTATATACGCAAATATGGGTTCTGTTGGTGTAGCCCTGATCTCAAATTGTTTTCCCTCTCTTGTTTGACTAGAATAGCTTTTTAGAGCACGAACCCGAAATCGCCTCAGTGTTTCCTCATAAATGCCATAATGAGCCCAATAAGCAAGAAGTGCAGCATCGAAAGGTTGTATCTCAAAACTATAAGGTAGCTCGTCAGCCTTTTCAGCATGTTTTGTTTGGCATTGAGGAGAGATAGGGGCTGTCGGTTTCTTTTTTGTTGAAACAAACTTGTGCAGCTGCTTAACATCATCAAGAATACAAAGATCTAGGTCTTTGGCTATTGTTTGAAGTAGTTCTGGAAAACTAGTCTTAAGGTCTATGCCTCTCAACTCGGATACGAACCAGAAGCAATCCCCCGCATAGGAGGGATTGCCATGGTCATAGTACTTATAAGTCGAGGATCTTTTGTCATAATAGATATGGCAAGAAGCTCGCTTATCATCGTAGAATGGACTACGAAAGTTACGATGCAGATTGACCTCGAAGCCTAGATAATGACAGAAGACTCTTAGTCCTCCATCTGTTAATGCTAGTATTCTTTCTTTGTCTATCATGGTTCGTCTTTTTGTTCTAAACTAAGGCAGTTGCAAAGTATCAGTTTATCCTTGTAACGAAGTAGGCGCTCCAACAATTCGTCATTGCGCATACCCGATATGCGTAGACGATTGCATCGAGCGCAGATGAGTAGTGACTTATAAAAGTAACGAACATCTCCACTCTCCGTATAGCGGAAGCGAACAATATTCTTTTTACGCCAACGGTATAAGGTTGATTCTGAAACATCCAAGGTATCAATGAGATCCTTGGTAGACATCTCGAGTTCATCGTCGATGTCTTGAAGCAAGTGCGTTGTGCGTTCAACGTACTGCTCAATTCGATTGAGACGGTCTATCAGGTCTTGGTAGACACTGCTCTCCATTGAGATTACTTCCATTACATTAGATGAGTTTTAGTAAAGTCAATGTCATTACCCCCTTCTTTGAGAAGAAGGTCAACAAGACGATTGAAGGTTGCTTTGTTGTAGGCAGATATTTCAATCCTCCCCACAGGTCTTGGTTGCTCATTTGCAAGTAGTGCAAGTACGTCGTAGCATGAGAGGCTTAGAAAGCTCGCATACTCGAAAAGCTTGTCAGTGCTTGGGAAATTTCCCTTAGACTCCCAGCGAGAGATTGTACTTGAGGAAATACCCAGTTTTCCAGCAAGATACTCTTGAGAGATGCCTTTTTCCAGGCGATTTTCTCTCAGAATCTGAAGTAACTTTTTCATATAGTCAAAGTTATAAACGCATCCTAGCTTGACCAACCCATATAATGCAAGTTTGTGCGCCCAATGCAAGAGGTCTTGCATCAGATGCAAAGTAAGTATTAGTAGGAATGCAATAGGGCTGGTATAAGATAAAGGGAGGGCAAAATTGGGGCATGAAAAAGTTAGTTTTTTGCAACTACCAAGGAACACTGGTGCACGGTGCAAGACCCTTTATATATAAGGGCTTGCACCGTGCACCAGGCAGTGTAGCAGAAAAATCTGTAAATAATTATGAGAGAACACTTTGGCAAATGGTTCTTTTTTATGTACCTTTGCACCAAAGAAAAGAGAGCTATTACGCTTTCAATAGCCCGTCAGAAAGGTAGTCATAAGGTAGTCAAAAAACTGCTACATAATTGCTACACTACCACTTGACAGAATTTGCTAAATACCTGTTATACAACGAAATAAGAGAGGTTCGTTCCTTTCCCCCTCTCTCCGCAATAAGGGTGTAAATCAGCAGGTTATGCGATTTACACCCTTTTTTACGCCCGAAAAGTTGTTTGTTGAAAAGATTCTCTATTCTCATAGGGAGAACAGCAGAATTTATCTTATAAGCCTTTGTTGGAGGTTCTCTACAACAGATGTTGTTCTTTGGAGTTTTGGTTTGTTATAGAAAAATCTGCTGGATATAATGTTTTCAAGTCTTCTATAGTTGGGGCTACATTGGTAGCTAGTCTTCTTGCTTGTTTCATTATCATTTCTTCAAATAAGTTACGGATGAATCTCCCATTAGAGAATTTGCTTTCTTGATTTAAAGTGTCTTTCTTCAGACTATTCTTTATTAGTTGTTTAAGTTCTTCTGAAAGCATATAATCCTCTTTCATACACATACTTTGGAGAATGTCAAAAAGCTCATTGTCATTATAGTCTTCAAATTCTATAAAGGTGTTGAATCGAGATTTCAGTCCAGGATTAGAATCAAAGAACTGTTTCATCGGGTCAGAATATCCCGCAACTATAACAACAAGATCTTGTCGGTAGTCCTCTAGTGCTTTAGTTAATTCTGTAAGACATTCACGTCCGTACGAATCACTATGGTCGTTTTCTGTTATGCTATATGCTTCATCGATAAATAACACACCGCCTTTAGCCTTCTCTATCACCTCTTTCACTTTAAGGGCTGTTTGTCCTTGGTATCCAGCTATAAGGTCTGTTCTTGATACTTCCATAAAATGCCCCTTTGAAAGAAGACCAATCTTTTTATAAATTCTCCCGACAATTCTTGCAACAGTAGTCTTACCAGTACCAGGATTGCCAGTGAACGCTAAATGCATTGTGCTCTTAGGAGTATGAAGTCCTTTTGCCTTCCTCAATAGTTGTACTTTTTGGAACGCAATAAGGTCGTTAACCTTTGATTTCACCTTCTCCAAACCAATCAATGAGTTTAATTGGCTCATTAACTCTTCCAGACTATAGTCCTTTTCGCGAACTATTTCATTAGAACAAATACTTCTCAATTGTCTATGGCCATAGAATTTAATAAGAGCTTCTTTAACTGATATTGCTATCTTTGTTATTTGAGCATTTTTGTATTCTGTTGCTATGTTTATGTATTGACACAGTTTGATTGCCTCCTTGTCATTGTGTTCTACAATTAATTTGGCACAATCAATAATTCTACCATCACCTTTAGTAACAGTGTCCAAATATGTTGCATTGTCAACTAATGCCTTTTCGTATTGATTATGGTTCATAAAACCCCAATAATCTGAAGAATATAGTTTATAACAGTAAGTCCAGCAGCACTGCCACTTATCCAGTATGCGATTTTGATTTTTTTATTGTATTGCTTTCGCGTAAAGTCGTTATCAGCTTCCATCTGATGAATTAAGTCATAAATTCTCGCGTGCTCGGAACGAGTTTCCCTTATGAAGTCGTCAACCTGCTTATGAAAGTCTTCAAGATTGGTTTTGTGTTCTTCCACATCGCTCCATATTGCATCAACATCTCCAAGGTGCTGGTATGTTTCGAGTATAGTGCGGTACTGCTTCAATTCCTCAATGTCGGTATCAATGCGTGAGGTGGCTTGATTGAATTTCTCAACAAAGGCATCAACCTGCTTATGAAAGTCTGCAAGGTTGGTCTTGTGTTCTTCCACATCGTTCCACATTGCATCAACATCTCCAAGGTGTTGGTATGTTTCGAGCATAGTGCGGTACTGCTTCAAGTCCTCAATGTCGGTGTCAATGCGTGAGGTGGCTTGATTGAACTTCTCAACAAAGGCATCAACCTGCTTATGAAAGTCTGCAAGGTTGGTCTTGTGTTCTTCCACATCGTTCCACATTGCATCAACATCTCCAAGGTGTTGGTATGTTTCGAGCATAGTGCGGTACTGCTTCAAGTCCTCAATGTCGGTATCAATGCGCGAGGTGGCTTGATTGACTTTCTCAGCAAAGGCATCAACCTGCTTATGAAAATCTTCAAGGTTGGTCTTGTGTTCTTCCACATCGCTCCATATCGCATCCACATCTCCAAGGTGTTGGTATGTTTCGAGTATAGTGTGGTACTGCTTCAAGTCCTCAATGTCGGTATCAATGCGCGAGGTGGCTTGATTGACTTTCTCAACAAAGGCATCAACCTGCTTATGAAAGTCTTCAAGATTGGTCTTGTGTTCTTCCACATCGCTCCATATCGCATCCACATCTTCGAGGTGCTGGTATGTTTCGAGTATAGTGCGGTACTGCTTCAAGTCCTCTATGTCGGTATCAATGCGTGAGGTGGCTTGATTGACTTCATGCATAAATGGAGTAAGAGTGTCAATTAGCCCTTTAACAACCTCACGACTACTTGTCAGATCAGTCCATATTTGATCAATATCCTTAATATGAGTAAGGCTCGACAAGAATGATTGGATGTCCTTTATTTCCTGAGTAGAAGCTGCAAAATCATTAATCGCATTTTCTATAGATTGTATTTTGCTATTAACAGATGAGATTTCTGTATTCAGAGAAGCGATTGAGGACAAATCCTTTGTTGCCTTCTCTTTAAACTCTTTCAAAAATCCTGACTGTAGTCTGTAATGCTTTTTATATCAGCTTGTGCAGTTGTAGCCTTTGTTGAAGCGTCAAATGCTTTTACGACTTGCTTCAAGCGCCTGTTTACTTGCTTTTTTTGCCTGGTCACTTGCTTCTTTTTGCCTGTTCACTTGCTTTTTTTCTGCAGACATTACAGCTGCAATTAGACCTTGTATATATTCTTCATCTAAGGAGCCCAACGCATTATAAAACTCGTCTGCAATCTCGAAAAGGGATTTTATCGTCGAATTTTGAGCTATTAAAGTACTTTGCAGAGGAGATACTAACAATTCATTTATTTCTTTACCAGTTATATTATGATTATTACATGGAAATATAGAACCCTCTGTTGGAAAGTTCTGTAAGGACACAGTCTTCGACAACGAATGAATATTATTCTTCGCTGCTTCAAACTTATCTGATTTTTGTAATTTCGTTCGCCATACTAACTCTATGATTTCAAATTAGCAAAAACACTATCTAAAGCATCGTTGTTTTCTGAAGTACTATTTTCATCGATTACTTCTGCATCTTCGATAGGTTCCGCAGCAATATCTTCAGAGTTACTCATTATCTTTTTTATTGACTCTTCTATTATTTCAGCTGCTGCTGCATGTCTTTCCTTGATACTTGTTATCGTTTTATCTCTAGTCTTTTCGACTTTCTTTGCTGCTACTTTATTTTGTTGACCTTGGGTTGCAAGGATTTCATTTCTCTTCTCAATCTGTTGTTGGGTGTTGATTCTTTTGAGTTTCTTTGCAATAAGTCTATCAATCTGATTTAGTGCTAAAGCACCTATAAGACCGCTGACAAGAGCACCAAGGAACATACCAACAAGACTAGCAAGACTTCCCAATAGTGGAATTTCAATCGCAAATCCAGGTATAGACAGGAGTCCCTTCTCAATCACTTCGCTTAAAACAATTGCACCTCCAGCAGTAAAACCAACAATAACAATTTTGCCTACTTCCATCATTTTCAGGCTAAACGGCATGTTTTTTTATTAGCTGGGTCTTTCAGAAAATTGATTGCTGCATTTACAGATTTATATCCCTGTACAAGGAAAAGCCATGCTTTTTTTAATCATGCCAATAATAGGACCCCATATAGCATTGGCAATTGTTGTCACAACGGTGTTGCCTGCATTATGCAAATGTCCTTTTAAATTTGATACAAAAGAACTTATTGCTTCTTTAATACTATCTGTAAAAGTTTTAATCTTTCTGTTTCCAAGTCGGAACCACGAAATTAGCTTGCGGATAATATCTTTGATGAGAGAAGCCAAAAGACCCATAACGACAGCTCGCAGTGCTTTTCCACCAATTCGCATGGCTTCCTTTTTTTCTGAGATTGTTTACCTGTTTCGGTAGAACGCCGTTCTCCTTCTTTCTTCTGTTTCTCATACTCGCTCGCGCCTCTGCATCCTTATCCCGATATTCTTGTTCTTTCTCGTCACTCAAATAAGTCTTATCCATTGGGTCTGCATATATATCCTTTGGGGTCTGACCATTGGAGTTCGGATTATCAAGCCAATCGCTCATTGTTTTGTCTCCCTTTGAGCGATTGTGACTTACATTCATCTCATTTAGATTGGCATCACTATTAGCAAATGTTATTTGCTCATCTTTTGTCAAATGGGCATTTGCTGCTGGATCGCGGATGATTTCACCTGCGGAAACAGTGTGGTCCATATCTGTGCCATGCTCAACAGAACCTGCTGGTCTTCCTTGATCAAATGGTCTTCTCGCTCCCCTATCTAAAGTTGCTTCTTCTTTGCCTGATCTAGTTTGATGAGTTATAATACTTCCATTTTCATCATGTTGAAAATTTCCTTGCCAATCGTCATACCTTTGCTGATAATCAATTTTATCATTATGAGTCGCAATTTTTCCTTCCGCAAAATTGTCTGTAGTTTGGATGTGAGCCGAATCGCGCAAGTCCAATGTCAGTCCGCGGTTTTCTTTGATGAAGTCTTCACCGGCAATAACCCCGATTTGATTGATAAACTGCTCCCATACAACATTCATAACGACATGACCGATGGTATCTGGATTGCCTATTTTTTCTCTATCGAGTTCCAAACCCTCCAAATCCGCCATCTGTTCCTCCAATTCAGAGTTTAGCTTACTTTCAAGGTCATCAAAGTCAATGGAGTCGCAATCTAATTCAGCCCACTCGTTGAGTTTATTCTGGTTCTTATTCATCGTTAATTATCTTATTTATTCTTTGGATGAAACATTGAGCATGTCTGCTACTTTAATATCGTAACAATATAGGCTACTTATGGATGCAACTATCAACGTTAGTATTACTGGAACTAAGCCCAAACAACTAGATAAAACATGTCAATGTGCCTCTATTTCAAGCGGATTTTCTAAAGGTAAATATAACCCTCTTTGTAGCCTCACTCTATTTTTACCTACAAAAATACGAACTAATAGGCAGGGAAAAGCATAAAAGACATGACATTTTACATATACGGAGTAACTTCTATGAGAAACACGCATCAATGACAGTCTATTTCACTGATTTTTAGCCATTGGAACGTTGGAGGACTTTCCTATTCATCCCTATATTTCCCCATTTTCTCCTTTTCTTGTTTGTAGCCTAAAAACTAAGTTCTTTTGCAGTGTCAGAGCCTTTCAAAAGGAATCCCGAAGGCTCAAAAACATCATAGAAAACAATGCGACATCAACGCACAAACAACAACTATATGCTATGTCGCTAGCGAGATGGAGCTCATCAAGAATGACCCGAATCTAAAGAGACTGATTAAGGAGTAGAGAGATGCTTAAAACACAGCGTACTTGGAGTATATATATTTATCCAAGATGCGTAAGGTATCGGACTCTCTGATATACCAAACAGTGATAAGAGTATCATCTTTAATTCTCCAAGTAAACTCCAGTATCCATGTCTTATGTGCCAGGCGTTGTTTCATTGGAAACTGCTGTTCAACAGGATTTCTAAATTCGTCATGCTTCTCTTGCAAAATAAAACTATCTCGGTAAAGAGTCTTGTAGAGACTATCTAGCTCATCTGGTAGGTAGCTTATTGGAACTTTCGACCGAAGCTGTTGCATTGATGTCTTCTTATTTCTTTCGTGACTGTGGCATGAGATGAACCCCAGCAATAGCCATACAGTGATGAGAAATCTTATGAAACTATTCATATCTACACTCCTATTATTTCATCAATCTCGAAATAGCATCCGAAGAAAGACGAGTACATCGAATTAACTTGACTTTATTGCATCTACTTACTTGAACTTCAGTTCTTACTGATTTTCTATCTTGCTATCTTGTCGTATTTTACCTCCACTTACTCTAGTCTTAACTACTCGACCACACTTGGCATGCTCGTACTCTTTGAACTTGCCACTGGGGAGGAACTCCTTGAACACACGACCGGCACTGTCGCGCTTGTAGGTACGGTACTGTATGTCGAAGCCTTGTTTGCGCATCACATGCCCCGCTGCGTCTAGTTCGAAATGGTAACTCAAATGAAGTAGTCCAGAGCATAGAAATGCCAAAAGTAACTTCAAGAGGATAGGTAATATAAGGGGCTGATTAAGGAGTCTTTATATTAGAAAATGTCGAACTCTGAGTACCTGAAATATCTGAGACGTTTTAATGTATCAGCTTCTCTTATATACCATACTGTGATCAGACTATCAGCGTTCTCTCTCCAAGTGAATTCTAGAATCCATGTCTTATGTGCCCTTCGTTGCTCCATTGGGAATAGCCTCTCTGTTGGATTCCTAAATTCATCGTGCAATTCTTGTAATATGAAACTATCACGAGAAAGAGGCTGATAGAGAGTATCGAGTTCTGCTGGCAAATAGCTTATTGGTCCTTTTGACCGAAACTTTGCATGGATGTTTTTTTATTTCCTTCGTGACTGTGGCATGAGATGACCCCCGGCAATAGCCATATAGTGATGAGAAATCTTATGAAAGTATTCATATCTACACTCCTATTACTTCATCAATCTCGAAATAGTATCCGAAGAAAGACGAGCACATCGAATTAATTTGACTTTATTACATCTACTAATCGCTTTATAATACCATTCTTCCCCGAAATTACGATATACCTGCCATCCCAATAAACCTCCTTAACTATATTGGAAAAGATGAATTCATCTGGATCTCCAGTAAATACAGTTTGCGAAGCTACAAGAGTCTTATCCGCATAGAGTAAATACTCAAGTATAAACTTGCTATTCTTTTCACAATCATAATTATGGTCTCTGCTAGTTTTAGTTTTCTATCCGAAGTGAAGAGAGAGTCCTTTTAGAAGGAGTATCAACCTATATTGTGGCATATTTATTTAGACAATCGGGAGAGTCTCTTCTCTTGGAACTTGAAGCATTCCATCTGCGCCATGTAGAGATTTAAGTCTTTGAATCTCTTCTATGAGCATCTCAGAAAAGCTATTCCACTCTTTGAGTGGAGTAATGTCCCATCTTGGGCAATAAAACACCTTCTGCGATCCAGACCTCATATATAACTTCGAAGCATCATAGCTATATCCTCCAATGAAAAAGCAACTAGCATCTGCATTAGAAGGACGCTCATAAACATTTGGAATTGACAAATCAAAGGGGCCTTGAATGCCAAGTTTCCTGTTTATGCTTCCTTGGAGTCCCTCGAGACTAAGACAGCGATGGAAAATATGCATCCCATTACTAACATGGGTGAGAAATGCTCTATATTGTTTAGGCACCTCACGATTAAGAACTCGTTCAAGCAGTGCGAGCTGCTCGTCTGTAAGGGGTGCAAACGTATAAATGTTATATGCCTCTGGTGCTAACTGAGGAATGTGTCCATACTTTGACACTACTTCCCCTTCTACAGCCCCTAGGGCTTTTTGCTCTTCTATAAGAGCTTGTATGTATCTTACATATTCCATGATTATGATATTATGAGATTGCTAAAATACGCATTCTGTATTGTTAGGACAAATTGCTTATCCTCCCCGTTGTTTCTCATAGTCGGCGTTTCTGCTTACTCTCTACACGAAGCATTATAAAAAACAGCGATGTAGTAGAGGAGTGTTAAAGCATCCACAATAACCCGAAGAGAGAGACTTCTTGTTATTTGTATACGTAATGGGATTTATGGGCTATGTTGTAATATTTAATAGATTCTCTTCTTTTCTCTAAATCTCTCAGATTCCCATCAATGAAGTATGAGCTACCTCGCAGAGTAAGAGCCTCTAAATTTCTGAGAGGTTCTAGAACCCTAGAACTCTCCAGGGGAACTGAATCACTTAGTATAAGCCATTCTAAATTGTGTAATTCAGAAATCAGCTGAATATTGTCAACTTTCTTTGAAGACATAATTCTAAGCCTCTTGAGACTATCCCTTAGGTGCTGTATGCCCTCTAAATCGAATCCTCTCTTCATATGAGTAAAATCCAAGTTTTTGAGTGAACTATTTTCTTTCAAGAATGCAAGGCCTTGATTCAATATCGAACGACCAATTACTAATCTTGACAGCTTACTATAATTCCGAAAAACTTCAATCCTAAAATATTCATCTGTTCCATTGCCGACACCTATTGAAGTTAAATTCGAGAGTCGGTCTAAGCCTTTTATTTGCCTTGAGTAGGAAAAAAACAAATGAGATAGATTTTGCAATAGGGATAAGTCGACAGGAGTTTTTTCGTTAGACGAAAACGAAAGTAGCTCTAAGTTTTCAAGAGAGGCTAATCCTTCGTAATGTTTCACTTGAGAGCATGTTCCCATCTGAAGCCTTTTAACAAAGGGGATTTCTTGTAAAAAATCGATATTGTCAAGATGAAACCCATCAGAATTAGGAATAAGTATTAGATTCTCGATTCTGTTTGTTTTGATATAATCTAGATCTTCACCTAAGTTTTGGGAACTTAGATAGAGATACTCTTCCTGATCAGATGTGGGTCTTTTAAGACGATCTACGACACTCATAATTCAAATATACTTGCTCCCTAGGGAGTTCCTAACATTATAATTCCCAAGATTCCTTTCTCCAGCTCCTCCAGAATCTCTTATACCTCGAGCTTCAGCTTTTAGTGCTTCAAAGCTATTTGAGTGATTTCGCTGGTTTTGAATTGAGAACACTCTATCTGGATTCTCTTCAGATATGATTTTTACTCCCAAACCAGAGTCTCTAAAAACGTAAGCCCGTTATAACTATCGAGTTCATCCAGATCTTTCTTCTTTCGCTTAATTAGAGCTGGAGTATCTCGTTTATAAATAGAGATATGCTTATCCTTGCTCTTATCCCTAAATCCATTAGCTACATAGCAGAATGCAACGTTGGCACTCTCAATGCCCTTCTTGTCCAGTATAAAACTGAGTACGTCGTACAACATGGGCTCATTGACCACCGCTTCCAGTAGAACATTTCCCGGTAATGGGGCATCAACCATCTTAAATGAAAGAAGTTCTGGATAGTAATAATCCAGCCCCACATCTTTGCAAAACTGACAACGAAGCTCAGGAGCTGGTTTCTTCCTACTGATGCCTGCTTGATAGTCCTGTAAAGCCTTTATATAGTCTTCTTGATTGAAGTATTCCATAAACTCGGCTTCCGACTTATCCGTATTCCCAATGAAGACCGAGAATTCCATGCCAGACGTTGAGTATAGGCTGTTAATCTCTTTTGTCGAATACTGAAAGTCTCCGAGGTAAGATACCGATGATGCAAGGATAGCTTGACTCGGAGTGATACCATGCCTCGTTGAATAGCATATCAGTGCATTCGCCTTTTGTAGATTCAAAGGAACACAGGCCTCTTGGAGCAACTGTGTCTTCGCTGGAACAAAGGCAAGAAAGTCATTAATATCATCGCTTTCTTTGAGGTACTTCGCTATGAGAAAATCCTCGTCGAAGTCGTCAAGCCCCATTTCTTGGCAAAATGTTCTTAGTCCCTCTGTATCTCCATCGCCTTTCGCTATATCTATATAGCGTTCAAATGACTCTTCCGTTGGGAAATACCCAATCCAAAACATCATCTTCATAACTATCACTTTTTGTTTTTATACCCAACTACATGCTCTTCAGGCATTGTCTGGATTATCCTTAGAGCCTCTTCTTTTGTTCCTGCGAGTTTCAGTTGCCTATCCGAAGCGAAGAGAGTCCTTTTAGAAGAAGTATCAACCTATATTGTGCCCTATTTATTTAGGCAATCGGGAGAGTACTTCTACGGGTAGATTTCAGCATTCCGTCTGCGCCATGTAGAGATTTAAGTCTTTGAATCTCTTCTATGAGCATCTCAGAAAAGCTATTCCACTCTTTGAGTGGAGTAATGTCCCATCTTGGGCAATAAAACACCTTCTGCGATCCAGACCTCATATATAACTTCGAAGCATCATAGCTATATCCTCCAATGAAAAAGCAACTAGCATCTGCATTAGAAGGACGCTCATAAACATTTGGAATTGACAAATCAAAGGGGCCTTGAATGCCAAGTTTTCCTGTTTATGCTTCCTTGGAGTCCCTCGAGACTAAGACAGCGATGGAAAATATGCATCCCATTACTAACATGGGTGAGAAATGCTCTATATTGTTTAGGCACCTCACGATTAAGAACTCGTTCAAGCAGTGCGAGCTGCTCGTCTGTAAGGGGGTGCAAACGTATAAATGTTATATGCCTCTGGTGCTAACTGAGGAATGTGTCCATACTTTGACACTACTTCCCCTTCTACAGCCCCTAGGGCTTTTTGCTCTTTTATCAGAGCTTGTATGTATCTTACATATTCCATGATTATGATATTATGAGGTTGCTAAAATACACATTCTGTATTGTTAGGATAGATTGCTGATTATTTCTCTGGCCTCACGAGAAACGAGAGAGTTTGAAAACACATTGTTCTGATACAGCTCTTTGAGTCCAGAGATATTAGTTAAGGGAGAGAGTAATGGGCATAAAAACTGCTTCAAAAGAATTCGGAGAGACTTCTCGAAGTCCTCATCAGTATCTGTATAATAAAGATTAGGAGGAGTCCTACCTATTTGATGTACAAATAGATCCTCAAGTCTTGTTCGAATGTGACATTCCCTTTCTTTGGGAGTTTTGGTAATCATTGATAAGCTATAGATATAGATGCCAACATTAAAATAAAGGAAGTCATCAAATGATGATTTTTGCAGCGCCAAAACGAAAACAACTTCATCAGAGCCTAAGAACCACTCTTTACCATTCTGAGAAAAACCAAATTCTGAAAGCTCTTCCGTTATAACTCTTACTGCTATTTTTTTTCGATCCATTATCTCATTTTTAAGGGATTGCATTATCTATTTAAGTGATGTATTGTCTCATCTTCTTTTATCTTTATTTTTACCCCATCGAAAGTAAATCCTCTTGCGAAAAGCTCACGCACACCCTTAATAATCAAGTCGTTTACATAATCGTACAGACTGTTGTAGGTATCTAGGTCAATATCGATTTTGTGAAAACGCTCATCATTGAAGGGGAGCTGAGGAGTAATTTGCTTCCACCCTATCCCCCAATCCTTATCTATCGAAGAAGGTAGGGGTAAGTGAATCGTAAACTCCTTCTCTTTATCGTTCTTGTAGGTTATACTTCTCTTAAAGATCCAGAGGAAAGAACCATGATTTTTTATACTTGTATAGTTTATACAAATCACCATAGTCCAACCGTCTAACTTCTCTATACCTTCGATATGCTGAATGTATTTGCTGATAAAACTTAATAGAAGTGGCATATCTTGAACCAGAGGAGTATTGATCAACATTGAACTAAAACTTACTCTTATATTCATGACCCTAACTATTTTTATGATAAGACTTTTTCTCCCTATTTAGAGGAAGCCCTTCTCCTTTGTTCCTGCTAGTTTCAGTTGCCTATCCAAAGTGAAGAGAGAGTCCTTTTAGAGGAAGTATCAACCTATATTGTGGTATATTTATTTAGGTAATCGGGAGAGTCTGCTCCTCTTGTACGTAGTCCGACCCTCCTTACATAATAAAGTAAGATTGATTGCCAAACGACGAGTGGATAGGAAATCCAGCAGACCAGAGAGTCTATCTACGCCTTATTTATAGTGCCGCTCCAAGAGATTATGAATTTTATTGGAGAGATTGCAAAAGACACTTTGAATATCATCGACATTAACATTGATACAGCAATATCTCTGTTTCTCAAAATCCTCTGCAATAATCCATGCGTTTTGTTGTATATCTTGCAGTAAGAAGACGCGACAACTATCAAAGGATTCAGCAGCCTCAACAGTAAGAGGATATCCATAATATTCATAGCTCCCTGATACACTCTTCTTATCAAAAATCTGAAGCGATATGTCATCAAAATCCTTTTTATCTAACTCTTCTTGTTGGATATTCTTTTTGAGGAATAGTTTGGTATTCTGCTTTTCTGTATTTAGTCCTCCGAAAAGCAAACCTAAAGTACTAATTAATTCAATATCACCATAAGCCTCTCCATCAACCCAGTAGCAAATCTGCCCAAAAGGAGGGATAGTATCTAGTAGGGCGTAAAACTCCACCGCAAATGTTATTTTTTCTCCGATAATCATTTCTTCTTGTATATTGTATTCGAGGCTAGGATTTCTCCCTCGCTATCAAATTGTTTTAATACTTCTAGGGGACCTCTTATCCCTCTGGGGCTATTTGTTGCCCCATACCATCATAACGGAAGCTCACACGCACGTGTTCGTTGTATTGCCTCATATCTAGATAAGTCTATGATAGAGCTTTCATCCGAGTGTAGAAGTCAGTATAATGTTCATCATCCTCTGATATTCCTCTGATATCGTTTAAGAGCTCCTTCCTTTTATCAGAGGGTAATTCAAGATAACATTTGATTAATAACTGGCAATAATCTGGCGCATTGATAATAGATTGCAACATCAATAGATACCATGAGGGAGCCTGTTTCTCACTATCGAACTATGTTCTATCAACTCTGACACGTACATATCTGGGGGGAAACGTTCACAAGCTTCAATTAGTTCATATTGTATCTCCCCAGCTTCTAAATCATTCAGAGCTAAAAGAAGAGCTCTAATTCCTTCTCTCCGATATCCCTTCTCAAGTAAGGGTATTGTTTCTACATATGTGTCATAGTCAGACTCTGACTCAAATCGAGATGAAGCTAAAAGTATATCAGAGAGATTTTTATAGTAATCCATATCACACGTCATTTTAAGTTGGAAGTAGATCTTATTTCTTCTCATGCGTCTGACTTTTTTCTCTGCCATCGCGATTCTTTTTCCTGAAATTTATACCGTTATGATTGGATTTCTGCCTATTGCACCTTCGACATAGCATTTAACTATTCGCCAGGTATGGTGAAATTCTCTCGTCTATCACAAGCATTCCTGTATACTCATTAAGAATTGGCTTGATATTTACATTGTCCGTATTGATTACCACATACATAATATAATCATAGCCAAAATGGATCTCCATGCTATCATTGACTAACTTGCACCAAAACTCATCTCTGAGGATAGATTTAGCTATAAAAGGGAGTTTTTCCAAGCTAATATTTTGCCCATCCTTAAGAGGCAACGAATCATAATTCTCAAATTCCTCTATAACAAAAAACGCAACGTCAATCTCACGAGCAATCTCTAACAATAAATCTATGTATAGACTTTCTATATAGAGATATTCATTTTCAGATGTCAGCGTCCCAATATCAAAGAAACTATTCCATATAGCTCCATTCTGAATGCGAATTGAATGCATAAATCTTCTATCCTTCTATAATTCCTATCGTGTGCCTTTGCTCTAGTTCTTTAGAATGCTAATCTTCTATTCGGTCGCCCCTTTTCAAATTTCCCCCTTCTGGAGCTCCTTGTCATGCGTTACTGAATGAAGGGATAGTGTCCTAAATTTGTATCTGAATTGCAAAGCTCATTATTCCGTGGTGAAAGAAAAACCAACAAGAGCAGTGGAACTTACTAAGTCACAAATATAGGAGTTATTTTGGACATCTCTCTCTCCTGAAAGTAGTTTTAACACCCTCGTTGAAGCCATGCTGAGTGCCTTAACTTGTCATGAATCCATCTATAGTAGAGACAGTATCGTAGACAGCAAGTTGGCTTCGTCCCTATCGCTTGCAAAGAGGATATCAGAACTTGTTTCTTACGTCCACTTTTACAGCGCTACCAGGTGTTTAACGAAGATGCCACCTACGTTGCCACGTGCCGTGTTATCCTTCCCAGTGGCTCTGCTCTTTCTATTGGGGGCTGTGGCACCACAAATGACAACAAGCAAATCCTCAGATCGTCTATATCACCTTGAGGTCTGATACCTCAAATCATCATCCTAATTGTCAACCCCAAAAGGCTTCTGTGAAGTTTTGATACCTTGAATTATTGCTGTCCGGTAAAAGTTTTTCTGATGATAAAAATAAGGCTGAAACCCTCTTGCAGGATTTCAGCCTCTTTTGTTACTTTGCTTGTTGGAAAAAAACACTAGTAACATGAGCAAAAGTACACATTTTACCGGACAGCCAGTCTATAGTCAGGTCATTAAATTGCTGGATAAAGCCAAAATTCAACAAATTAGTCTCGAAACACTAGGGAGCGAGCGTTATGTTAAGTGTTTGACAGGTTGGAAACACCTCATCATTATGCTCTTTGGGGTGCTCAAACACTTTGATTCTCTGCGTGAATTGGAGATTGGCATGAAAGCCGAGACCATGAAACTCTCCCACTTGGGGCTTGACTACGTTGTCCGTCGCAGCACACTTGCAGAAGCCAACCAGCGGCGACCACAAGAGTTCTTTGCCAAGGTTTATGCCTCCCTGTTGGAACGCTACACTCCTTTTTTTAGCGGACAGCTGTTCTGTGAGCTGTCAAAAAGCCTGGGAGAAGCAGCTGTATATGATGGATTCTACCACAATCACGCTCTTTGATAACATTCTTAAGGGAGTAGGTAGACATCCTAAAAGCGGAAAGAAGAAAGGCGGCATGAAGGTACACACCATTATGAAGTATCAAGTAGGTGTACCGATGGTGGTAGAACTGACCTCTGCTGCCAAACACGATCATTATCTTCTCAAAAAGGTGCACCTGCCCCAAGATGCCACCTTGGCAATGGATAGAGCCTACATAGACTATGCACAGTTTCAAAGGCTTACCGAAGAAGGTGTCTGCTATGTGACTAAGATGAAGAAGAATCTCAGCTACAAGGAGCTCTCTTCTATAGCCTATGTTTCTCGTGATGGTCTAGTCACTCATATCGACAAACACATTCTTTTTTTGAGAAAGAGAAGGTAAGGCACGAAGCCCGATGTGTAGAGCTATGGAGCAATAACTCTCGTAAGTCGGTGACGTTGCTGACCAACAATTTTTGAACTATCGGTTCAGGAACTTGCAGAAATCTACAAGCGCAGGTGGGCTATAGAAACGCTCTACAAACAACTGAAACAGAATTTTTCCTTTGCACTTTTTTTCTATGGTGAGAGTGTGAATGCCATCCAGATACAAACCTGGGTAGTACTCATTGCCAATCTCTTGTGCACAGTGCTCTCTAGAATGATAAAAAAGACACGTTTCTTTTTTTCTCAAATCGTAACCATGCTTAGATTGACGCTCATGTATTACACTAATTTCATCGCTTTCATGGAAGATCCTCAAAAGGATGAGTGTGCAATTTGGGCTGAAAGAGCTAAATCTCCACCCTCGGAACCGTCATTATTCGATTAGGGGGCTTGCTTTTTGGAAAAGAAAGCCCGAAGTCCTATTCCAAAGGGCTTCGGGAAGCTTTCTTGTGCCGTTTGGAAGTTTACCGGACAGCAATAACCTTGAATATAACCTTACAACTGGAATCTACTTTTGTCTCCTTTTACTTCCGCTTAGAACCATTGAAAAGGGGAGGGCAAATTGTTATTTCGTATAAAACTATTATACCAAATATCATAGTCAATAGGGGCTTGAGAACTCACTCCTTTTAACCAATACAGTTCGCCATAAGCTCCGAGCATAGCCCAATGATACTCGGTTTCATGGCTCAGGTACAGGACTTCATAATAGCTTTTGGGCTTTTGGTAATAGTGCTTTTTTAGAACCTCATTTGCCTCCTCGGCCGTTTTATACGCGTATTCTATCAAAATACATTTGATTATAAGCAACCATGTATTGTAATACATCCCAACGTTATCTCCAGTCTGATTGTCTTTGAAGATTAGTAACTCATCCATAAAAGTATAATTCTAATGACTATCAATAACAGCAACCTTGTGTTTGTCAAACAGGTCCGTAGTTTTATCAGTAAATATCGCAAATTGAATACCTTTTGCTTTAGGACTTTTCCCTCGAGGATTTGCCAACATTGGACCACTCACAGCATCAAAATCATGAGATAAAGTTCCAGATCGCCCCTTTGTGACGAGGTCTTCTCGGGAGTAGTTACCATTCACTTCTTTTTACTGGAAGAACCTTGAGGATAAAAGGTCTAGATTCTTTATTGGAGAATTCAATTCTTTGTATAATGTACATAGGTAATTGATAGTGTTTGCAGAAGTATATATTCACATCCGTATCCAGGAAAAAGACTCGATGCTCATCGTCCCCATACTCTTTATAATGTCTACCACACTGTCTTAAGATTGCAGAAATGTTTTCTTTCTCTATGCCAAGACGTCTTATTGCTCTCTTTTTTTTAAGTAGCAATTGCGAAGAATACCTCAAATAAATAGCTGTAGTTAGAGGTTCCTTGGAATCAATAGTTCGTTCTAGGACGAGATGCTTACATAGCTCCACGAACTCAACTATGCACTCTCCCTCTGGAATAAATTTCCACTTCATCCTTTCTATGAGTAGAGGATTTCTTTCATACTCCTCAATATAACGGATAAGATTAATGAACGTCCAATGCTTTCGCGACATCTTGCAACCCTCGTTTACGTGACAAATCAGATCCTGCATGCTGTCAAAAATTTTTTTCATTCTTAGATTAATGGAACTAGATCTAAAGACAAACCATACATTTCTTTTTGCAACCTAGAAGACACAATAAATAATGAAGAGTAGTAGCAATCTCTTGCGAGCGTGAACTCTAAATCTTGCGAGGTAAACTTATAAGGATATGTGGGAATTTTTTTTCCATTGGATAAGGTGCGAAATGGACTATTCTCCACATCTAATATTGGAAGCTTTCGAAAGATCTTAGCCAGGTAAAACTGCAATAACTCTCCTCTAAGACTTATCTTACAAGGATAGAAGATAACATCTTCTCCTACAATTTGCTCAATTCTCTTTTTCGCTCGTTCTGAGAAAATCGGAGCAGGCAAAAAACTTTCGAGATAGTCCAACTTTTGGATGGACTCCAATGTCAATCTATTATCAGCGATCAGAACTGGAGAATACTGAAGAAGTTCTTCTTTATTATCTATCAAAAATTCATATAACTCTTCTTGCCTTTGGCGATTCCTGATGTGACATGGCACAAAATCCATATCACTTTGTTGTTGAAGTCTATACATTTCTATTAGTGCGTTTTATATTTTCCAGAATCCAATCCTTGTCTGACTTCGGTTTGTAAACCTACGACTTCCTTTTGAATTCTTCGTTGATCCCACCCTTCAATTTGGGAAATATCATAAAGCTCATCCATTCGCTGTTTCATCATGTGATTATATTCTTCATTCATATCCTTCCTTAGTTTTCATCTAGTTAGGCATAAGACCGAAAGGAGCCACCCATACATATAGGTTTAAGAGCCCTGCTTCCAGACGAATGGGATCTTGACTGATGTAGGCTCCTGTTTCGGGCGAGTAGTAGCGGAAGCGATTGTAAGCCAGTCCCGTCTCCGTGTCGAAATTACTGTCCTTGGTAGAGGAAGGGGATGAAGCCAATCTCACCAACCTAACACCGCGTCATCCCAAGGATATTGTTTTTTATTCAAGTTTCTAGCTCTGGATACGTTTCAAGGTATGGACTTATAGAAGCAGAGTCGATATCGAATGTTTGAAAGGTATTGGGTAGCTTTTCCTGTGCAAAAGGCAAAACCTCTTTATATCGATCTGGACTTGTTACTTTATAAAATAACTCATACAAATCGCTAGCCACTCTCAAGAATCCAGTAGCCCTAAAGTCAGTGATGTAAATATCCATCTCATCCTCTTTGCTCATAATATCCCAGAATAGATAATCGCCATTTTCGCTAACTCCAAAGGGAATGAGATCTTTTAATCTGGAGTATTCTAAATCAGGGGCTACATCAAACCATAAATTTTCCTTATTATCTAATACATCTTGATATGTAGAAATTATCTCTTTACTTCTGATAAAAAACGAATCGGGATAATCTCCCATCGGAATATAGATTATGAAAAGACCACAAGATAGGCCATAACCATACTGTCTAACAAAAGAGACGTAAGAGGAGGGAAATTTCCTTCCATTTTTAAAAGTGAAATCATGGAGGATAGCGTTCTCTCCACCTATAATAGTGGGGGTATCCTTTCTTAAGGTAAAGTTCATACTAACAACAACATTGAGTTTTTTGTCTACGATTATTTAGTACTCTGTCATCAACAATGACATTATCATCATGATCATAACATTTCTCGGATTAGCTTCACTGCTACCATTTTTTTGGCTATAAGATGCCTTCTTAGTTGATGGTAAGGATGACCCTCAATCAAGGTGAGAGCAACCATAGCTACCATCTGACAGAAGGATAGCTCTGGAGCTATTCCATCTGTCCCATCTTCATTGGGGGGCGGAGGGGGGGCACAGGTGGATCGGGCAAGAAGGTCATGATGCTCGCAAAGACTGCCCCTATAATGTCGAAGACCATACTGATATTGGGAATAGGAAATAGAGACATAATGGGGAGCAAGGCTTTATGTAGGTCTATACCAAACCCAAAATCACTGTACTTCGCTGCTGGCATAGGTGGCGTCTTGGGCATCACAGAGGCAGCAAGACCCACTTGAAGAGGGTTCAGCTGCGCCTTCTTCTCCTCAAACAAGTCACCAGAGCTCTTGCTCGTCTTGTGGGTCGCCAAGGAGCCTACTGCGTCATGTGCGATGCCTCCTATGCACTTGCTCATAATTACTATTCTATACTATGTAATTGCGTTGATATAGCACATTTCCCATATAAAGGTTTCTACGGCACTCTTCCCTATATCTTCGCAAAAAAAAACAACAAATCCCCTTCTAAGTCAGCATATACACTTTCAAATAAAATTTGAAACCCTTTTTTATTAAGAAGCACTTTTTTCTCTTTGCCAGCCTTATCAAGCAACAACTGATATAGAGGCAAAAAATACCGGGTGTATACTTTATGCCTCTCATTTTTTATTGAAGGTGACTGCAACTCTCGAGATGAAAACAGTACTAAATTGCTAATAACATCAGCCTCTATTAGGTGTATAATTCGAGACTCGCAGTTATGAAAAAAGGTAGTATTTAGTGTTTGCTCATATCCAATTTGCAATTTAATATGAGCAGATAGAGCTTCTAACCCATCATCAGGTCTATCAACTGGACCAACCCACAGAGTTGTTTCCAAAGCTCCATTGTGTCTATATACTCGTGCTATAATATAGCAGTAGAAATAACCTTCAAGATGTTTACTCAAAACAACAAGATCACTATACCATAACTTTCTAAGAGCCTTAAAGCCGTAGAGTGATGTTAGTCGGTTAAATTCGTTGATAACACTATGAAATTGTGACATGATGTTTATTTATTAATGAAAAATCTGGTGTAGTTGTTCCATGAGATCTTGTAATCCCGTTATCATCCATCTTCTTTAGTTGATCTTGCATCTCAGGAACATCACTTGGGTCATGCTTAAAATGCCAATGAGGATTAGCAACTCCCTTTTTTTATTTTGAATATCTTTATTAAGCTGTTTCTGCATTCGCTCTAGCGATTCTTTAGACCGAGGCCCTTTGGAAAAATTATCTGACTTAAACTCGATGTCTCTACCTTTGTATGTCTTGTCATAGTGCCTACCTGAAACACTTCGTCCTTTACCTACCCCAAAGATTTCGTCAGATCTTTTATCGTGCCAGCGCTTTGCATAGTTAAACCAAGCTTTACCTTTTAGCCCCCAAGAATCCACCCATATGTTTACAACGTGTACGTATGCATACAGGTTTGTAAGCCCCGCCTCAAGACGAATAGGGTCTTGACTGATGTATGCTCCTGTTTCGGGGGAGTAGTAGCGGAAGCGGTTGTAAGCCAGCCCCGTCTCCGTGTCGAGGTACTGCCCTTGATACAAGAAGGGTGCTAGCCCCACTTCGCCTTGCTCTATACGCACACGCCCATAGATGTCCAGTTCTCGAGCCCAGACACGCTGCCCCTCCTCGTCATTCGCCTCTATGGGCGTACCGAGGTAGTCAGATATAATCTGAGTAGCGTCTATCTCCCACGAGTTTTGCTGAGGGTACAAATATCCCCTCATTCTCCCTTGAAAAAAATTCTGATAGTCTGTTGATATATCATTCTCATAAACTACCCAGCCATGCGTATTTGGGGTCGTAGTCAAAATGTATCCATTCATAATTTAGTGGTTACTTAGTCTTATTCTATTGTTTCTTAAATCATCTCCAGTATTCTCCATTAAATCATTTACATGCATTCGTTTTTATGATGTCATCTACATCTAAAAGCCTCTATTTCATCAAGCCTGCTAAATATCATCTTGTCATAGTTTGAGGTATGTCTGCAAATTCCACGCTCATGTGCAACAGTAGGGATAAAAAGACAGCCAGCGAGCGAGAAGCTCACGAAACACCCAGACCTCCATTCATTGAGCTCTAAATCACTCAGATAACTCAATAGAAACCGACCTCCAGGAGGGAAATATTTCAATACATCATCAATTATCGAGGTAAACTTAGTCTCCATCATTTAAGTTTGGATTGTCATTTATCTGGCCTAGTATATTAACAAAAAACTAAACCCCGAGTATTAATGCAATTCTGTTTTCCAAGTCAAGAGGAAACCATACGGTTGAAAATTCGTACTTAGAAACTTCTTCTCGGCTTATTTTCTCTTCAGTGCCAGATGAAAGACTTCTTAATCGGAAATCAACCCCGTCTCCAAACACCATCTTAAGATCTTGATATTTTGAATGAGTATTTTTGTCATACTCAGCTGTACTTCCTATGATCCTCCACCTCCCTTTTATAACTGCATCCCAAAACACTTGCACTGGAGAAAATAGAACTCCCGACCTTTCCACTTCAAGCAAGTCTGTATTTGCAGGCCCAATCTTACGGAAGACTTCAATTAAAACAGAAGAACTAGTCTCAATAACACGACCAAATGCAAATAACTTATTCATATCTGCATCTTCTAATTTTTGTTTTAATTTCCAATCTGTTCGATCCAGAAATAATGGGATACAAAAAAAGTTCCAGGTCTAACACTTTTATAATTGGCCATATCTTAATGAACTTCAGTCTTTATATTTTGATACTCTTTTTCAAAGGCCACCCCGCGACTATCCGTTCGAGAATGTCTAAATGAGTTTTGTTGATTTGCCTTAGGATTAGTTCGATCAATCGTACTATGCTTTTCGATATAATACTGCTCATAAGCTCTTGCTGTTGCATAATCAATCAATCAGTAGGCACGTCCCAATTTGGGTAGCACCATCCCAAAAAGGAAAACTATCTCCCTCTTTCAATTCGACTGGAGCATCTGTAATTAGCAAATGACAAACTCCAATAGACAAGAATCCTTGTTCCTTGGATGAAGTCTCAAAATCAATAACAAGAGTCCAAACCTCACCATTTGCATACAACTGAGTGTGTAGTCGAGTTGTATCTGGTAATTCTTTAGACTCTCTAATGAAATATTCTTTCATCCACTCTATGAGAACTGCTTTTTTCATTAGTGATAATCTATTTTTACTCGTTGACTATTGATAGAAGTCACAATGGGGCTAGAGTTGTTGAGCTGATCTATATCTATTGCTAGAGCATCTCCAATTACATCTAGTTTTTTGACCTTATATGCCCCAGATAGAATCTCATCATCTATCTCAAATCCGACTACATAGAACTTCGTATCTGGTCCGTGCCCTAACCTATGTCCAAATGCGACGGCATCATCATAGCTATTCGCAAACCATATACTTTCCATTTGTCCATAACTATCCCACCCATTATGTTTGATATCAAAATTTTCAGCTCTTCACATTGAGCGAAATACTTTGGCTAGACCGAGCGGATCCACCCAGGCATTTACATCGTGTATGTGTGTATACAGGTTTGTCAGCCCCGCTTCGAGGCGAATAAGGTCTTGACTGCTGTATGCTCCTGTTTCGGGAGAGTAGTAGCGGAAGCGATTGTAGACCAGTCCCGGCTCTCAGTCAAGGTACTGACCTTGGTAGAGGAAAGGGATGAAGCCGACCTCACCGACTTCTGAGCGTGTCCGCCCATAGATGTCCAGCTCTTGGGGCCACACACGCTGTCCTTCCTCGTCATACGCCTCTATGGGCGTACCGAGGTAGTCAGATATAATCTGAGTAGCGTCTCTCGCCCACGAGTTTTGCCGAGGGTACAAATGTCCCCTCATCGAATATCCAAGTCGTGAGTTCTGTCCGTGGCTCCCAGCTGGCGTAGCTTCGTTTACCATCCTGCTGTCTCTGGACGCTCGCTAAGCGGATAGGACCACTCATGTAAAGGGACATTCACATCTCACAAGAAGCGTGTTATCTTGTGGCCCTCAGCCTTGCCATACTCATTGATCTTCTCCACACGTCTACCTACGGCATCATACTCAAAGCCGAGATTAACCTTCTTGTTGTTCTTGACACGCACTAGCTGTCCTGAACCCTCCCACTCGTAAGTCCAAGTCAGGGGCTCTACGAGTAACTTACGACGTATCCAGTCATAACGTTCAATACTCTCAGCCTTAGAGACACGCTGCGTCAGGAAGCCCTCCCCATCAAAGTGGTAAGTCCATTCCTTATCCTCCTTGCGTCGTCCGCCACGCTCATAAGTGGCTTCCTTACCGAAGCGGTCAGGGTAGATATTGCCAATACGATCGGGTAGCTTGTAGAGTATATCTACTTCATCGTAACGAGCGGCGGCCAAAGTACCCACGACATCATAGTCAAACTCTGCCGCGTATATCCTTGCCGTGAGTCTGCGTAGTTTCCCAGACAAGTCCCACTCATATGAGCGATGACTCACCTCATAGCCTGCCCCCTTCGTTACCTGATCTGTTACTCGCCCAGAGCGGTCATAGCGTGTTTGGCTCTCAACACCGCCCAATAGGCGACGCAGACTTTCTCGCCCCATCACATCATACTCGAAGTGAGCAGTCCGCATCGACGAGGAGGCGACGCTTGCTTGCACCACTGAGATGTTGCAAAGGCCAAGAGCCAATAGTAGTATTCTAACAAAGAGTGCTTGCACAATCTAGTTGTCGAATCTTATATATCTAATTTAAGAGAGGTCGTCTTGTGTGATTGTTCTATTACAAGAAAACCTAGAGATTCGGACATCGATATCAGGAGACAAATAGAGATCATACTTCTTAATATGAAAGAACCTTCTCTTCAGTCTAGCCATGAAGGCTGATACTTTCTTGAGAAATTCTTTATCCTTTGCTCGAGTATAAAAACGCCCTTGAAGATAATATCCCTCTGTTGCATTAATGCCTGCAGGCGAATATTCTAATATGGGGCTGTTTACCGTATCTAAAGCACTTATTATCTCACCAGTGTAATAAGCGTGTGCGTAGTATACAAGATCTTCCTTCCGGCTCCTTTCCACAAGAAAAAAAGAACTAGAGTTGTATAAAACGGGCGGGAATGGTTCTAGTGGTCCTTGGGGAGATGGGACATCTAACATTTCACCAAATACTTCCTTCAATAGTTGTTCCAGGAACTTTTTATCTACCTCTGTGGCATAAAAATTAATCTGCTTACTCATTAATGTACATTTTTCACCTTACGATGCTTGTCTGATGGGAATTTCCCATCAGGGGACTTATCAGGATTGATCAATGTTACCCGACGTTTCTTATCATGGAATACAATTTTTGTATCAGGAGATAAATCAAGAGACTGTCTGATATCCATAATAGCCCCTCGTTCACCGCTGGCATAGGTGGTGTCTTCGGTAGCACGGCACGAGTAAGAGCTGCTTGAAGAGACTCCAGCTGCGCCTTCTTCTCCTCAAACAAGTTGCCAAAGTTCTTGCTCGGCTTATGTGTAGCCAATGAGCCTACTGCGTCATGTGCGATGCCTCCTATGCCCTTGCTCATAATTACTATTCTATTGAGATATATCTATATCAGGAGGATAGTACTCCGTCAATAGTTCATTCCCTAAATTGACTCCTTAATTAATCCTTCCACTTCGGTTGGAGTAAATACTAACCATTCTCTGAAGCACTCACAATCATAGACAGTTGTTCTTTTGTACTCTCCCCCAACCCAAAGGGTAGGCATCTCTGGGGTTCCCATAAGGAATGTAATTTCTTGATAATTAGAATCCCTTATCTTGTCATAGTTTGGGTCTTCAAATATAAATCTCCACCTTTTCTTTTTGAACCCCAAACTTATATGTAAAGGCTTAAACATAAGCCCAGAATTTACTATCCCCATCGGAGAACTCGGTATTGCTCCTATATAGTTGAAAATTTCCACCAAATCTCCACCAGATTCGTCAACTTCTATCAACCGACCGAAAGCATAGCGTTCTGTTGGGGGAAAGTCAACAGAAGCATAGCTTTTGATGTTATCAGTATATTCACTAGGCAAGAATAGTGGCACAAGGAATATACTCCCTACTCGTTTCTGAAAAAACTTCATCAATGAAAATTATTTGGGGTTATTTGTTTATTATGATTAGCTACGATATCATCGTATTCCGCCTTAAAGGCTTTACCTCTAGGAACAACTCTGCTTTTATCAAATGAGTTGATTTTGTTCCCTTTATTCGTAGAAGAAACTTCTTGGCCTATAATTCCTGTTTTTGTTTGGTATTTCTCTATATAAAATTGTTCAGATCCTCTTGCTCTTTCAATAGTTAAATCTGGATGTAAAACACGATGGGTGGTAGTGGTTTCATATCGCCCAGTCTTAATATGTATGTTCCATACGCACATCGACATCTTGTCGAGTAATCCCAATATAATAAGGGGTAGAACAGCCTTTTTCATATAGTGCATAAACAGAGAATCCTTCTGTCCCTAGAGGTACTAGCCCCCAAGGATCCACCCAGGCATTCACATCGTGGACATAAGCATACAGGTTTGTCAGCCCTGCTTCGAGGCGAATGGGGTCTTGACTGATGTATGCTCCTGTTTCGGGAGAGTAGTAGCGGAAGCGATTGTAGACCAGTCCCGGCTCTCAGTCAAGGTACTGACCTTGGTAGAGGAAAGGGATGAAGCCGACCTCACCTACCTCTGAGCGTGTCCGCCCATAGATGTCCAGCTCTCGAGCCAAACACGCTGTCCTTCCTCGTCATACGCCTCTACGGGTGTACCAAGGTAGTCCGAGATGATGGAGTATCGTCTCTCACCCACAATCTTCGCCGAAGAAACATGTCCCCCTACAATCCTATTCTTCATCTTCGAGCGTTGCAAGAAAAAAATCGTGCAACATCCCACTTATGACTTGTTCCCCTGATGTCAACTTAAAATCCTCACCCGCCTTCTGTGTGGCAAAAGTAGAACTTCCGTCTATGTATGATAGTACACTCGAAAGTGTATCCTCCATTATTAGTCTAGCAAAAAATCTTAACTGCTCTCTTCCCTTATGGTCTAGTTTGTCATATAAAGAAGCCGTTGCTTCCCAATACATATGGGTTATACTATCCCTGTCAATAGTGCGCAGTATCTCAAAATAGCGGTGGAGACTCTTATCAAAAATCTCATCCTTAATAGATTTCACAAATTCTCTATCTGTCATCTAGGTAGGTGTATTATTAATGCTTTCCTCTAGGAGGCTTATTCATTTCAGGATACATTGATTTATTTAAATCAATGAGTTCCTGTAGCTGGGAATTGGGAATTTCGGGATATACCCTCCTTAATTCCCTTATATCTCTTGCTAATAGCTCTCTTGCGTTGGCGAATGGCTTTTTTTTGTTCTGGGGTTAATTGCACTAGTAGACAATCTCCCTCGAACCGGATCTATGGAGCTATGCCCTGACGCTGGTACGAGGATGGCTGGAGCCTTATTCAGATCATTGTTAGCAACAAGATTAGACATTCGGACTTTCTGTCCTACAGGGTGTGCGTCTAACCCTGTGCCCTATCCGCCCATAGATGTCCAGCTCTCGAGCCCAAACACGCTGCCCTCCTCGTCGTATGCCTCTGTGGGCGTACCGAGTTGGTCGCAGACGATGCTATATACCTTACCACCTTGTTGGGGAGGTGCTCCTTTTCCCTGCCATCAGAAAGCTGGCTTACTACATTCAGCTCCAACTGAGTGGTTACGCTATCAAAATAGCTATGATCAGGAGTGTTACGACGAGGCATAGGCGAATATATCTATGACTATATAATGTTTACTCTACTGATAGCATACCAGACAGATGTCTTAAGTTATATATTATAAGTCTCTTCGATGTGTATATCCTTACAAATAAGAGATAATCGATCAATCCAATGGGCTAAATCCTTAGACGGAAATAATAGAAAAGCTCCTGGAATAGGATATTCTATACCTGTTAAGAAGAAAATCTTCTGTAACTTAAGTAGATTGTCAATTAAATCCTTTGCATATGTATCATCATTAAGCGAATTTAATATGAATGGTTTCTTAAGTAACGAACTCTCTTCCACCTTTCTTCCATATTTCTCTAGAAGCCTTCGTTTATGCTCGGAAGTACGATATCTTTGAATATCTTGCTGTAATTCCGTCATCAATAATTGTTCTCCACAAATACCAGGGATAGTTATTCTGCCAGAATGGAAGCTCTGACTCTCTGGGCTAAGCACGACCACTCTTTTCCCAAAACAACATCAGATAGTCTGTGCAGGGCATCAAAGGATAGTTCTACACTTCTCACAGAATCTACTTTATACTCATCGGCACAAAGAAGCATCAAATCTTCTGTGTCCTTGAAATATGGAATTCTTCTACAGATACGCCTATAAATTGAAACTGAATTTATTCCCATATGTATATAATATGCTAACTTTTTGTGTTGACCAAACGAGTATGTGTTCCTGAATACCAGGATTTCCTGCATCAATATGTTCATCAGGATGCTCCATCCAGTAATTAGAGGAATTATGACCCTTTGCTCAGCACCACCATTCTATTAGGGATATAAGCATGAACAACCTCTCCCATACTAATAGGGACCCAGACAGACCAGTGCTTACAGTACCAAAAGTGCCGCTTTATCTTCCTTATGATAGCACTATATTCCTTCCTAAATTCAGGAAAGGCTTTCTCTCCAAAATATGCTAGTCTACCAGGCACATATAAACCATCATCTCTCACTATGGGAAAGGTATAGTCTATGACTGGGCTATCTCTAAATTGAAGAGTCCCTTTTTCATTTTTCACTATAAGATCTTTATACTCAGACTTAGTTATATAAAGTTTATAAGGAGGATTCTCCATAACCCAAGATCCCTCTATACTCCCTTCTACTTCACAGAGTAGTTCTCTATAATATATGCGTTCCCATTGAGATAGGAATATGGAGTGAACAATATGCTCTGCCTCTTTGTTGGCAATAAACTCAAAATACATCATAATTCATTGTTTTAGGTTATAATGATTTCTATGCCCTGCACTCCTCCTTTGGGAGGTCAGCATCATAGTGGATGAATATGAGCAATCGACTTTTCTGCAAGCTCGTGCATATACAAAGTTGGGTAATCGCTCGCTAAGTACACTTGTGGCTTATATAAGTGTTGCTTAACCCACTGATAGCCCTCTTCTGTAAGAAGCATCACATCATTGTAAAACAGTTTATCAAAGAAAAAAACAGGTTTGCTGGGTTGTGACTTACGCGTGCTTATACTGGGGAAGAAAAAGGCATCGGTATCTTCTATATGTTTAATCTTTTCCTTCTCGTGACGATTGAGCAATCGATTATCAAAGCGGTATACTCGCATCACGTAATAAATTCGAGTACTCTCGTAGCGGATGGAATTGAACACTCTACATCTTGTCACCTCTGCCTGATGTTCTATATAAGGTTTGAGATAAGAGTAAAACAACTCAGAGATGACCCATATACCTACACTCAGTTCCAACTGAGTGATTACGCTATCAAAATAGCTATGGTCAGGAGTGTTACGACAAGGCATATACGAATGTGGGGGACATTTATGCTAGTAAGTCCTTAGGAACAGGTAGATGAGTCCAAGGATAGCGACAAAGATGAAGAAGCCACTTACGATGCGCAAGCCTCTACGGCCGAAGAATTCCTCAATCATATGCCAACCACTGTAGTAGCCTGCAGGATGCACTGCCCAGTCCTTGTTAAGAATAATACCGATGAGATATATTGCGAATGCAAGGACAAGTAGCAGGTATCCCCAGCTTGGATGAGCTAGGAACTCTGCTTTGATAACTTGCCAAAACTGGTCAATCTGCTGAGTAATATTTTCCATCTACTTGAGGCTTTTGTGCTACGAGTTTCTTAAAGCGACGCATCAGCTGCTGTGCAATGGACTCTGCCAGCGAGCAACGTGACAGTGTCCCTCGAAGGGCTGAGGAGAAATCTAGAGGTAGTTTCAAAAAGCTCATAATGGTCTCATAATTGTATAGCTAAATAGCTCGCACATAGTGCGTACGTGCAAATGTAACGATTGACGTTCAAGTAAGCAAGTATTTCATTAAGAACTTTACACTCTCCTGCTTCTTCCTTCCTCTTCCTTCCTTATACTTCTTCTTCCTAACCAGTAGTGTTCTTTATTCTGATTTATTGTTGTCCGTTAAACTACTGATTGTTAGGATTTCTCTATCGGTAAACCCCATAATAGATGTTTTTGAGTTTCTAATGTGCGATATTAGCCCCTTTCTGACTATATTCCATTAACTATAAGCTAAACAGAGAGAATTGGTGACACAAAATATGGTCAAACGTGAATACTGGAACTCTGAGCGTCTATAAATCTGACGGATTCTGTTGATATCTGCGCTTTATGAGTGTTTGTTTGAGAAATTCATTCTACACAGTTGGTTCATCACTATCAAGCTCAATGACAAGTCTACCTCCATCTCCACGCAACTCGATAGTCTTATCCCTGCTTCCAAAATCTCTAACCTCACACAAGGCATGTTTGTCGGAGCCGTCTCCGACAACTTCGACGAGCGTATCGACCAAAAGATTTTCCATGCAGAGATTGTGGTGGATTCTGTCAAGGTATCTGCCGAGACCAATGCCTACGAACCTATTCCTATCATCGCGGAGTTCACAAACGAAGATGGCTCCGACAATCTCCGTGAGACTGTCGAAGCCAACTATAAGCGGGTGAAACAAGAGGTTCTTTCATTGATAGAATTAGAAATAGAGCGCATCAAAACAAATCCATCTTTAAGTTACCTCATAAAAGAATAGCATATATCTCAAGAATCAATTCTCTCGACTGAGATGTATATACCAACCATTTTTTATAGGACGATATAACTCTATACTTACAGAATATCTTTGAGAAACTTGATCCAAATCTTCCTCCGTAATTCTTTCTACGATATACATTTCAGTAGTGGGATCTAGGGCAACCTCTTTATTGTAATTCTCTATCTTATCTTCAAGATTGGGAGCATAGATATATTCCTTGTACCCTCCGCTGACAGAAATTCCCCATTTATGAAAGAGCAAGTAAACTTCCGATATCCCATCATACTGTATACTCATAATATCTAGTTTCTTGATTAAAGAATCCAATTCCTTTTTGTCTTTATATGAGATGATATAGGCTGTACTATCTGTTTCATCATAGGGGGAGTAATAAAACCTATCGTACTTAACAGAAATATTTCTCAATCTCTCAAATTCAGACTCATTGAGATTGAAATTCTCTAACATTTGATGATCTGACGGCATATCATTTCTTGCACATCCAAAACCCCAAAAAACAAATACGATCAAAAATGGTGTCAATGATTTGGACATTTCTTGATATTTACAGTTTGTTGTTCTGATAATGTAGAGTCAACCAGCAAGTGCAAAATTACAATATTCTTTTGTAGAACTCATTTTTTGGCGTTTCAAAATTGAGTTTCTGTCTGGGTCTATTATTGATTTTCTTCTGTATCATTGCAATCTTTTTGTCGGTGTAGTCATCAAAGTTTGCCTGCTTAGGTATATATTGTCTGATGAGTTTGTTGGTATTCTCAATAGCCCCTTTTTGCCATGAAGAATAGGGATCTGCAAAATAGACCACTGCGCCTAAGTGCTTTGTGATGAGTTTATGTGCTGCAAATTCAGGTCCATTGTCGGTGGTTATGGTTTTTATATGTTCTTTGTAGGGAAGGAGTAGTCTTCGCACCTGCATTGCAAGTGGCTCCGATTTCTTACCATGTGGTAACTTTGTCATAAACAGCATATTCGTAGAACGTTCCACGATGGTGAGGATAGCATGACCAAATTGGTCTACGATTAAGTCCATCTCGTAGTCGCTAAATCTCTTTCCATCAGCCTGTTCTGCACGATGGTGTAGCTGTCCTCCTCGGCAAGCTTGCCACTGGGGTGTAGCTATTGCCATCGTACACCCACGTTACGAGGTTGTTATACGGCTCTTTGCGGTCATAACTTGTTCGCCCGAGGTTATCGGTCAGCACTTGCGGCTTCTCATTGGGGCTGTAGTCCCACTCGTGCAGGAGGGCGTTGCCGCCTCAAACAAAATGAGTAGTTGACCTTGCGGTTTTCTTTTCTATTTATCGAACCATCAGGATTGAATATTCCCCTTGCATCCCAAAGCGTATTGCCACGCTTGTAAACTCCACTTTTGGGCGTTGTTTTCAGTATTTCAAGGAACTTTTTAACAACACATCCGAAACATTACCAATCAGATAAGTCAGGTAATTTTATACCTTTCCCATTCATTGCATTCAATTCGTACATTACAACACTCCACAAATTAGGACAATCATCACCGAAATTAAAACATATCCATTCATTTCGTGTTGAGAGTGATTTTTTTTGTTCCCTCAAATTAGGTAAGAGATTTGTAAAAGAGACAAAATCCAATTCGCTATCTTGCATATAATACACAATCAACCAAGACCATTCCGATTTGCTTAATTCATAAAATGCTTTATAGAATTCAGATTTATCAAAATATGGGTTTAGTTGTATATAGCTTTTGATAGTACGAGAAACTGTTATTGTATCTGTTGGCATATTTGCCTCATACAATTTAATTTCATATTCTCCTTTTCCAACTAGAAAATCAAGAATTTCGTCCTGTGCAATAGCTTTTTGCAGCTTTTCTGTATTTTCCATAATGTTGTTTGTTATTATTACATCTGTTACTCTAATAGGGTCTACTACTCCTTTTGAAATACTATTATAATACAGCCCCGTCTCACCATCCTCATATTGTCCTTGGAACCTAAAAGGTATGAAGTTCCTCTCGCCTCTGAGTTCTCCAGCACATCCCCATAGATGTCGAGGATGCAGTCCCAAACCACCTCACCCTTGCTGTCGAGGGCTTGTATGGGCGTTCCCATATAGTCCTGCACGATACTGTAGCTGTCCTCCTTGGTGAGTTTTGCCACCGGGGTATAACTACCACCGTCATACACCCATGTAATGAGGTTTCATATGATTCTTTGCTGTTGTGGTAAATATTGACGAGTACATTTTCTTGGATCCGATTATATCGATTGTCTTATTATCCTAGCAGATTATTCAAATTTCCTTCTATGTTATCAATTTCGCCATGAGGTATTTCCATCTCTTTATATTTAATCCATAAGCCATTAAGCCAAGCATTGTCATAATTAATTTGTAAAGCATCAGAAAACAACCCGAAATCATCTGAAACATACGATGCTAAATCAGAAACTATAGAGTTTTCATTAAGATTTCGATTCTGGACACAGAACTTTCAGTTCCTCATAAACCCGCATCCACTTATCTGAAAAATCATCATTATCTCTACTATCTAATACATAAAAAATCTCCTCTTCTGAATATTTTTTAATGATTTCAGATAGTTTGCTTTCGATAAAGTATTCTAGTTTTTTTATTCATGACGATAAAAATGAAACATTAGTATAAACCTTGAGCTTTAAGCCAATCTTGAACCAAAGTAACACCTTGACTTGGTGTCACATTTTCCCCAAAGACATAGGCTCCATTAGGAGACTTCCTCAGGTGAGACCGCATGGAAAGCAGCCTGGCGTTCCTTCTCCATGCATAGAAGCGGTGCCCGCACAATTCCGTCCCCGCATAGGTACACATTGCCTCCGTTCGGGAGTATCTGCTCTTCTTTAATGACACGCCCCTTTATCGTGACTGAAAACAACCTCACCTTGTGGGTTGGCTCCTCGACACAGTTGTTATTGTGCATAATAATCATTACCCTCTTTCATATAAGTCTTACACCCTTGGAAAACAAATCCATAAACTTCTAGTTCCAATAGCCAATTTGAATTATTGTCGTAAAATCTTATTGTTTTTAGACCACCTTCTTGGTTCTTTATTTCTACTTGGCATATATTTCTATTGTTATGCGACCAATTTTGACATTTCATTCCTTTGATAAAGCTATTTCTTAATTCAATTTCAACTGTATCATAATCTTTTAGCCACAGCCCCCATTTTTCGATTTCCACAGAAGGCTTTGTACTTGTTCGGATGGTTAAAATATAATTAGACAAGTCAGTTGAAAAAGAGACTAGTGAAATACCCATTATGCCATTAGGATATATTTGTTTTAGGAAATGATTCCTACTTATTATTTCTATTATATTCATATCGAGTGCTCTTGAGGATAAGATTGCCTTCCCCGTAGTAGCGATAGTAGTTCTTCTCATCCTTGAGCAGCCTGCCGTGAGTCTTTTAATCAAGTTGAGTCGGATACTATTTGCTTAGCATTGCTAGTAACTCTTCCCTTGATTTATTATAAGGAGGTTTCCAAGATTTTGCTTCGTGTTCGATGAAGTTATTAAATTCTTCAGTTCCTAATATGTGCTCTAATTCAATACTAATTATACTTCTAATATAAGCAAGACGATCTAACACTCCCTCCTCCTTAAAGTATAAAAACAAGGCTAAAGCTGCTTTTTCAGTATCTTCAAACCCTGATCCTATTTTTATCTATCGTTGGAACTATGCTATCCAATTCTCTCCAACATTTCTTTAAATCCTTTGTTTTTTTGACATGTTTCCATCATTTACAGCGTTTTACAAAATCTGTTGTGCTACGAGTTTCTTGAAGCGACGCATCAGCTGCTGCGCAATGGACTCTGCCAGCGAGCAACGTGACAGCGTACCTCGAAGGGCTGATGAAAAATCTAGAGGTAGTTTCAAAAAGCTCATAATGGTCTCATAATAGCTAAATAGCTCGCACATAGTGCGTACGTGCAAATGTAACGATTGACGTTCAAGTAAGCAAGTATTTCATTAAGAACTTTACACTCTCCTGCTTCTTCCTTCCTCTTCCTTTATCCATTACCATAAAGATGTTTTTCACACTTCCTATCCCTCCATTTAACGCCTAAATTCGAATTCAGAAAAAGTTGCAGTGAATTATGCGATTCTCAGAAGGTTAGAAAATAGAGATTTTGGGAGTGTTTTTCAGGTATTTCGCGCGTTTTATTGTAATCTGAGCTTGTTTATAGAAATCGACGGCTTGTTTGAGAAGAAACAACGTGTCGTTTTATGTGAAACAACGCGTTGTTCGTTCTATTCCAAGGGATATTTTTCAAATTATGTCCGACGAAATTTCTTTTTCGTCCGAGAAAATCCGGAAAAAGTCCGAGAAAATCCGGAAAAAGTCCGAGAAAATCCGGAAATGTTTGAGTATTTGTGCAAGACTCCTTGGGCGAATGATTTTTGAACTCACGTAGAAAACATTTTTTTCTTTCTAGTTTACTCGAAATTCTGATCCAAATTCGCCTTGCGATTTAACACTCAAACCTGCGTATTTAGTTAATAATTTGTTCTCTGTGGTGATGAATGCATGTTCTTTCTAGCAAGAAGCTAATCGCCTCAACTCATACGAGCTGAGGCGATTTTTTTGTGTTTGGAGAATCCTGCCATCTTTTTCTCTTTCTTTGGTGCTTCTAAATGCCTCCACCATGGTAAAGATAGAACTTGGCGCGCTCCTTGTTGAAGACTGATACCTCCACTCGAATTTACTTCTTAGGTTCTTGATAACGTTCGATGTCTCGCTGGAGATACTGCCTAAACGCAGGAAACTCCTTGTTGGGTTGTGTCGTTTATTAGCGTTTGGGCAGATTAGCGATACCTGCTTTTATGATCTTAATGGTAGAATCGTCTGAAGAGAACACCGAGTAAAGCCCTTGTGGCTCTTGGGGTGGGTCGCACACGTAGTCGTCTCCAGGTATCCATTGTTCGTGTTGAGGTTGCGCATCACCTCCCCAGCCCCAGAAGTTGCAACCCACGAAGTATCCTCCTTTGGCTAAATCGTCTGCTAAGAGCGAGAAGACGTAGTTATAATAGGCATCGCGAGCAGTGGTAGCCGATTGTTTAGAGAAAGAAACACCATCTCGTGGATAGCCAAACTCTTCCATTACCAGCGGTTTGTTGATTTGGGCACAAATCTCTAAATGTCGATCTAAATAGTCCTTGGTATATTCTTGAGCGCGTTGCATATTTTGCATCAGCGAGTCTTTCTTAGCCCAGCCCCAATTATAGGGCCAAATGTGCACATTGCAATAGTCGATATTGGCATCGGAACAGATGCGTTGCCACGAATCATAATCAGCCTCACAACCGAAGGCGCCTTCAGAACCAACGCTCACCAAATGTCGCTTATCGATGCTCTTCATCATCGCTGCAGCCTTAGCGATCCACACTTCGAATTGGGGCAGGGCTGCCTTATCAAATGCACGGGGCTCATTACATATTTGCCAAGACATGATAGCTGGGTCTTCTGTGTAGGGCTTTCCGGTGTAGCGGTTGGTGCGTTTGAGTATGAAATTGAGGTGATTGAAAAACAACTGTTGCGCCTTGGGATTGGTTGCGAATTGCGCAGCATACTTAACGTAGGCAGAATATCCCACCTCGTTAGGCTGTAATGCTTTGCCTGCACCAGCATTTCGAGGTAAAAGCCATAGCCTCCACTCCATTCCCAAGAGTTGTTAAGATAGAGTACTGCCACCATGCCACGACGTTGAAGCTGTAACATCAGATAGTCGAGACCCTCTAATATGGCGTCGTTATACACACCCGGAGAAGGCTGAAGCACTGGCGATGCTTTCCATTTGATGCCTTCTTCCCCATCGCTACCCACCAATATGCGTAGATTGGTGATGCCTAAACGTTTCATTTCGTCTAGTTCACGGTTCAGTCTTTTTCTGTTCCCGCCCTTTCCTTTCGAACCCAGTATGGCGCCATACCAATAGTTTGTTCCGATGAAAGTATAGGGTTTGCCGTCACGATAGAGTTTTCCGTTTTCTACTGTAACAAAGGATTGTGCCTTAACGGCTGTGGCACAAACAAGTAATAGTGCCATCATGTAGTATCGTTTTTTGTTCATTGCGTTTTGAATGTTTGTGCATGATATAGGATAGGTGATATCTGCATAGTTGGTTTTGAATACTTTCCTGCAAATATACTTACTTTTGTTTGATATGTCCTCATTCTGTGATAATGAATGACAACACTTAAATTTGTACTTTTTGTTGCTACTTATAGATGGAGCAAAGATGTATATAATATACACCTTAAAAGTACCCCATCACCTCAACACGGAAATGATGGGGTAAATGAGATTAGTTAAAGCGAATGAAAACACGTTTCCTAGGAATGGTAAAAGGTTCCCCATCATCTATTACCAAACGGTTGGCTTCAATCTTCCCTTTGTATATATGGGTGGTCACATGAGGTTTTCCACATTCTTGTATCCAAAGGGGGATGCCCATGCGCTGCGCTGTAGCCTCCTCCTTGCAATATAATGGAACTGGGTAGTCAAATTCTACCCCTGCTTCGACTGTAAAAGACAAAGAATCCTGTTTTACAATGATGTTTTGCAAAGGACGAATCTCATAACCAGGAAGGTATCCCTCTCTAACTAGAAAAAAACTCATCTGTTGTAGCATTTAAACATCCATGCACACCTAGCGAATCTTTCCAAAAGATAAGATAGCAATGATCCCATCTTCCTGCAGGATAGTCGAGTTGCTCTTCATAGATGGAGGACACGTGTTCAATAGGAACGAGTTTTTCTGTTTGAGCATATACAGCGTGCAACGTCCAAGAGAGAAAAAGGAGAATAAGAAACTTTTTTTCATAAGTGTATTTGTTTTTATCCCAAATCGTTCATTAGACCGTTATAGTACGATTCGTAATTATCCGTCTGTAACGTTTACAAACATCCCTCGCCAACTCACTAAGGAGATGGCGGGAGACGACAGAACAGCTTACGTAAGATTACTCAGCTCGATGAGTTTTCTGAAAAAGCATACGAATAGGAAGCAACCTTGGGACTTTGTGGTAACCTTCCTTCATTCTAGGAAAGTAGAAATTTAGAAGGTAACGATTGATTTCAGTCAAAGATTGCTTAGATAGTGGCTGGGCACCAGCAGGCATGAGTAGGGATGCCCTTAAGAGAACGCCGTCTCGGTTTAGACTTATCTGCACCATCATTTTTGACACATATTCTTGGGGAAGCAATGCAGCAAGGCCATCGAAGAATTTTGTAGGAAGATTTTGGATGTCTTGGAAATAACGATTAAAGTAACCGTCCATGTTGTTGCAGCCAAGTTCCAAGAAAGGGTCGTCAAGTTCTTTGGGTTGCTTGCGTGAGGTATCTGCCTTTATGGCTGCCGCATCTCTGAAAGCACGTGCAAAGCTAGTAGGCGAGTAGATGAAGTTCTGAGAAAACGCTCCTCCTTCAAATCGTTCAATCGTGTAATAAGTTTCAGAGTCAAACTTCACAATGTGGAGTGTGTCATCAGCAAAAATCGAGTTGCACCAGCTAAGAGTGCAGATGCAGCAAAACAATAGTCGAAGTATCATAGATGTATGTTATTAGAAGTTTACGATCATAGAACGAAGTATGAGTTTCCAATTCTATTTATAATTAAACAAGCACTACATCATGAGAGGATAGAGTTCCCATGGCGTAGTGTAGAGGCGTAGTGTAGAATAGTAGTAAAAAGTAGAACTCAATTACAACGAAGGAAAATGCGCTTTCTAGGAATGCTAAAAGGTTCCCCATCATCTATTACCAAACGGTTGGCTTCGATTTTCCCTTTGTATATATGGGTGGTCACATGAGGTTTTCCACATTCTTGTATCCAAAGGGGGATGCCCATGCGCTGCGCTGTAGCCTCCTCCTTGCAATATAATGGAACTGGGTAGTCAAATTCTACCCCTGCTTCGACTGTAAAAGACAAGGAATCCTGTTTAACAATGATGTTTTGCAAAGGACGAATCTCATAACCAGGAAGGTATCCCTCTCTAGCTACATAAAACTCATCCGTTGTAGCATTTAAGCACCCATGCAGTCCTTGTGCATCCTGCCAAAAGATGAGATAGCAACGGTCTTCCGTTCCTGTGGGATAGGTGAGTTGCTCTTCATAGATGTAGGTCTGCTGAGTCTGAGGAAGCAGAACTTCGGATTGGGCACTAGCAGAAAGTGTAGCCCAACTCAAGGAAATAAATAAAAAGAGTTTTTTCATGGATTTATGTGTTGAAGATGTTTTAGGTTATTGGTGGGCTCTGGTAAGCCCTTTTTTCGGGTCCCTCCCTATTCGTGTTCAGCGATGAAGTGGGGGAGTGTCGCTTTTCTACGCCGGAGGGTGCAATTCTCTTTTTATATTTATATGGGGAGGCGCAACACCCTTCTTAAAGGTTGAGGCAGAGGGTGGTGTGTCTTGACCACAAAAGTACAAAGTTCGTGGGAATCTTCCAAAGAGGAAGGGATTTTTTTGTAGACTCTTTTGGGGAGTGCAAAATGTCTGACGGTTTTTATTCTCCAAATAAGAGCCTTTCCGTGACAGGATGGAAGATAAAGACAGGTTATCTCGCCTTCGAAAGGGGGGATGACAAAGAAAAGAGAGTTTTTTTCTTGTTATCTTGCGAGAATCTGTTTATTTTGGAATTTACCTCCCAAAGGAAAAAGGGTGTTTTCGTTCTATTCGTTAGTCGTTCAACATGCTCGTTGGTGCCTTGAGGTGCATTCCGATAAAAAAAAACAGAATCTTTTTCTGGTTCAAAAAAAACTACTAACTTTGCAAATTATATATTTCTTTTTATCTCGTTCTTCAATGGGTTTCTTGGTAGAAGCTGGAGCCCACTGTTTAATCCATTTTCCAAAAACAACATTTAAACTCAGATTAATATTAGGAAAAGAATAACCCCGTCGATTCTTCCTCTTTTGTAGTAAGGAAGATTAGTTCACTTAGTTCTACTGTCGTAATGACAGACTTAATATCTTAAAATGAAACGTTATGAGCAATAAAGATTCTAATCAACAAAACAATGAATTTGATCCGTATAAACAAGCGTCTGATCCTGAGTATGTAGTTGTAGAACCTCATAGCAGACAAGGGAATGTAGCCTTAGCTGCTATAGCAGGACTTGTTTCTTGTATATTGGTTGCTACTGTGTGGGCATTCATTTGTATAGTTGCAGAAAGGCAATGGGTATGGATGGGAATTGTTGCTGGGTTTGTTGTAGGATGGTGTGTCAGAGTTGTTAGTGGAGGCAATAACGCAATAATTGGATTTTTCGGAGCCTTTTTTGCTTTGTTATCCTGCCTTATGGGGGACTTTTTTACAAACTTAGGTTTCCTTGCGCAAGAAGAAGGAGTTGAATTTCTGGATGCTTTGATGCAGTTTGACTATAAGTATTTATTTGACCTTCTCTTTGTGGACTTCGATTTCTTTAGTGGGGTAGTTTACTTTATAGCAATTATAGAAGGCTTTTCTATCGGTATGGGGAAAAGTGGTGATGAAAAAGAGTAGCAGGGTCTGAAAGGCAATATAGGTGGCATACTTATATCGTTAAAGTCTTAGAATAGTCCTTGGTACTGTCTATATGGCTTTAATGTTTTATCGAAAGTCCGCATTAGCAACTCGATCTAATGCGGACTTTTTGTGAAATCATATAAGCTTTATTGATAACAAACTGGTTGCATACTAGACTTGTAACAAAGTTTTAAAGTGCTTCTTATTTTGGGGATGTGAAAAACAACGGGAATTATAGCAGTTTGCCCATTTGTGAATAATTCTCCCCACAGTCTGATTGATAAATCAAACAGTGGGGAGATTTCACTTATTATGCTGTAAAAAGAGGCTAACACAGTTCTTAGGTTTTAAGTGGAAATATCTAATTCAATTACGACAATCTACCATAATAGTGCCTAATTGGCATCGATATACCTTTTGAACTCGTTCGTCTCCTGTATAATGAGATTCTAATGCACTTCTTAGTTTTTCATATTCTTCATCATCGGCTGCATGTTCAATCCGTACGTTGATTAAACGTCCCATTGGGAAAACCTTGAATTCTCTATTGTTCGTGTACTGTGTGTATTTAGCACCTCCTATTAGACCATAGCTTTGATACGTTGTTTGGAGTTCTTCTACAAAATAGTCTGTAATTTCGAAGACCTCACGATACTTTGGGTCCTCGCAGCTGCACAAGCTGAAAAGTCCCAATACACAAATAAAGAGGGTGATATAAATCTTTTTCATAATCAGATGATGTTTTAGGTCGAACTAATGTGTGAAAGATTTGCGTTTAGCGTGAAAAGTAATAGATTTGATAGTAGTGGTAAATAGGTAAATATAAGAAGGGGGAGAGCGTACTAGGCTATTTTACGCTTTGTGATACATCGTGTTTATACCTTACAAAGATACAAAATAAAATTATATAACAATGAGGAGAATCGTTTTTTTAGGCCTTTTTATTTTTGATTGTATCCCCCTTTTCTCTCACACATAACAAAACGGCAACGCAGTCGAAACCGCATTGCCGAGCATAAAAAAACAATAAGAAGTCGGAACTTGAGCCGTGGGCTACGAGTTCCGTTCGGAGTCTATCCTAGGTATTTGAGCAAGATGCTCACGTTGGCCTCTTCGCGCAAGCGACGCAAAGCACGCTCCTTGATTTGACGCACACGTTCACGGGTGAGATTGAGTGTAGTTGCCACTTCTTCAGCCGTCATTTCCGTGCGACCGATGCCGAAGAGCATTTTCACCACGCTGCACTCACGCTCAGAGAGCACTTGAAGGGCGGTGTCGATGTCGGTGGACAGCGATTCGCGCTCCATACTGTTGTCGGTGCCGGGTGCTCCTTCATCGGTCATGATGTCGATCATGGAGTTCGTTTCGTCGTCTTGGAAGGGTGCGTCCACACTCACCTTCTTACCGCCAGCATTGAGGCTGTCTTTGATGCGGTCGAGGTCGGTGTCGAGCAGTTCGGCCAATTCTTCTGCAGAAGGACGACGTTGGTAGAGCTGTTCAAACTCTGTGGTGGCACGACCAATCTTGGCCTGCAAACCCACTTGATTGAGAGGCATGCGCACGATGCGGCTTTGCTCACTAATCGCTTGGAGAATGCTTTGACGAATCCACCATACAGCATAAGAGATGAACTTAAAACCACGCGTCTCGTCGAACTTCTGGGCAGCTTTCATCAAGCCGATGTTGCCTTCGTCGATGAGGTCGTTGAGCGACATCCCCTGATTTTGGTACTGCTTGGCTACGGACACTACAAAGCGCAGGTTGGCTTTTACCAAACGCTCAAGAGCAGCTTGGTCGCCATGGCGAATGCGCTGTGCGAGTTCCACCTCCTCATCCATGGAGAGGAGTTCAAGACGACCAATCTCGGTGAGATATTTGTCGATAGCGGCATCACCACGGTTGGTAATACCCTGAGAAATTTTTAGTTGTCGCATAACGAACGGGGAAATATTGAATGATTTTCATGACAATGAGCCGCAACCAACATGGCTCTGTTTGTACTTTGCCATGGCGGATGCGCCCACGCAGGTACAAATATACTACATTCTTTGCGATATATCAAAGAATGTCGTAATAAAACGCGAGAATTAAAGATGTTATAAAGATTTTGCTGACTTTACTTGTCAGATTCTGCATTTTGTGATAACTTTGAACTCTAAAAGCGAACAAAGACAGCAGATTCTTCTTTCCACTGTTGGGGAGAGCCGTCCGCATTGGCGCTTTCTTCTCTCCAAAGAAGCCTTTGCGCTCCCAACGTCAAGTCCATCATCACTAGCCATCTCCTTACGATCATGAACGACTATATGCAAAAACTAGACAAAACGGTCGACGAAATGTTCGAGCGTTTGTCATTGAGATTCCCTGCCGACGACATGATTCGCCTGCGTCAAGCCTATACCCTTGCCAAAGAAGCACACGAAGGGCAGAAGCGCGCGGCTGGAGACCCCTATATCATGCACCCCGTGGCGGTGGCGCGCATTGTGGCTGAGGAGTTTATGCTCGATGCCAACTCCATTGTGGCGGCTTTTCTCCACGATGTGGTGGAAGACACTCCCTATACCATCGAAGACATCCGTGAGCGCTTCGGTGACGACGTGGCATTTCTGGTCAAGGTGGTGACCAAACCCAGCAAAATCGCAGGCGCAGCCCCCGATGTGCGCAAGCAAGAGAACAATTTCCGCCAGCTCCTCGACTCCTTGCGCCACGACATCCGCGCCGTCTTTGTCAAGTTGGCAGACCGCTTGCACAATATGCGCACACTCGGCTCTATGCTCCCCGAAAAACAAATGAAAATCGGTGGTGAAACTGACTTTTTCTACGCCCCCTTTGCCAATCGCTTGGGACTGCACAACCTGCGCCGAGAGCTCGAAAATCTGTCCTTTCGTTTCAGATGTCCCGATCGCTATGAGCGATTGCAGCAACTCCTCGAGCAAGACATCGAGCAACACCGCGAAGAACTCTTGAAGTTTACTACGCGCATCGAACAACTATTGGCAGAAAAAAAGACCTGCACGTACGCACCGAAGTGCGCTACCGCCTGCCCTACAGCATCGACACCCGCATGCGCAAGTCGGGACGCGATTTTCACCACATCGACCATCGCTATGTGATTCGTGTCATCTACGACCGCAAGCGGCTTAACGAAGTGGACAAAATGCGTACCGACAAGGCCATCTGCCTGCGCATCTACGGCGTGCTCACCAATCATTTTCAAGAGAAAGTGGGCAGTTCCATCAATTACATCGATGTGCCCAAAGAGAATGGCTATCAATCCTATCACGTGCAGCTGCTCAGCGGATGCGGACGCTGGGACGAAATCCACATTTCCTCCGAAGAAATGGTGACGCGCACCAAACTCGGGCTCATCGTGGATCGCATCGAAACCCACCGCAACCATGAGCATGGTGGCGGGGTCAATCAACTCTTGAGCAAGTCGGACCGCCAGTGGATTGACAAATTTTGCGTCCAACTCCAGCAAATCGCCGAGAGCGACGGCGATGACGACTTCATGGAAGGTGTGGCAGCAAGCCTTTATAGCGAAGACATCACCGTCTATGACGCTGACGGCACCCCCGTGCGCCTGCCCCAGCAAGCCACTGCCCTCGATTTCGCCTTTGAGCGCAATGTGGGCAAACACGCACAATATGCCCGCATCGATGGCAAACTTGCCTCTCTTCCCACCGTGCTCACCCATGGATGTTGCGTAGAAATCGGCACCCATCCGCAAGCGCATCCGCTGCCCGAGTGGGAAAAGGTCGTCACCACCTATCGCGCCAAGAGCTATCTGTCGCGCTATTTTCGCCATGTTCACACCGAAGCTCCCCATCGTTGTCCCATTTGTCAGCCCCTGCCAGGGCAAGAAGTCATCGGTTTCACCAACGAAGCTCAAGGCGATGGCAGAGTCGTCATCCATCGTCGCGACTGTCGCCGCGCCATCAGTCTGTCGGCACAGCGCGGAGATGCCATTGTCAATGTCGATTTCCCCGTCACCGACTACACTTACGAAGTGCGCACCCACCTGCGGGCTATCGATCGCTTTGGACTCCTCAGCGACATCACCGAATGCCTCACGCAAGGGCTCCAGCTCAATCTCTATCGCATTGAGATGGAAACGCGCGACAACATCGTGGAGTGTATGTTGCACTATGCCGTGCACTCTGCCGAAGAGCTCCGCACCGCCGTGCGATTCTTGAGCGTCATCGAGGGGGTGGACGAAGTGTTGAAGGCATAATCCCCCGCCATTGCTCTCATCCTCTGCCTATTCACGGAGAATTCTCTAGCAGAGTAGGCAATGTTGGGCAGGGTAGTGCAATTTCCACTGGATAACAACCCTGCGCCCCAACGCTGTGTCCCTATTGGCTCTCTATTTTATCGCCACATTTCCTCGGATAACACCTCGTCTTTCAAGCGCATTAAAGCCCCAAAATCGTGGGACCCACCGACGAAGGGCAACAATGCTCCCACCCTTCCTGAAGAAACTGCCACCTTGGCTTTGCTCCATGCCACATCGTGGCGTGTGGCAAGGAAAAACCGAAAGCCTTCTTCGCATTTCTTGTGATAGAAAAATGGGCTATTTCAAAATAAAACACTACTTTTGCAGCCGTTAAAAAGCGAATGCACCTCATCAGACGCGCAGCCACCTGCTGAAAAAGCCCTGAAAGAGTGCCGCAGTGTCGCCGCTTCTTCGCCTCATTTACAGAGGGAAAAAGAAGGCATACACCGCAAGTTCGCGCTAATTCTCACCCAAATGGACGACTATCATTCGGAAACGTATCACATCTTGTTTGGTTAGGATGGAGCAAGGCTTTCTTCCTACCCACACCCCCTTTTTGCAATAAAGAAGAAAGCCCGTTATGCTCACATATTGGAACTACAACCGAGGTCTGCGCACGCAAGACGAATGGTCTCCCAACTGCTGGATCCAGGCCACATGCCCCACTCCTGAAGACGAAGAATACCTCACTCAAACGCTCAAAGTGCCCGACTACTTCCTCGATGACATTCGAGACAAGGACGAACGTGCACGCTACGATTACGACGAAGGGTGGATGCTCATCATCCTCCGTATTCCCTACCAAAAGGAAGAGCAAAGTCGCACACCACACACCACCATCCCCATGGGATTGATTCTCAACAAAGACATTTGTTTGACCGTGTGCCACTTCGAAACTAACATGATGTTGGACTTCGTGTCGTATCAACAAAAGCGAAATCTCGGTTTCACCGACTCCGTAGACTTCGTGTTCCGCCTCTTCCTCTCCAGTGCTGTGTGGTATCTGAAGCGACTCAAACAAATCAGCACCATCATTGATGCTGCCAAGCGCGACTTAGATCGACCCATCAACAATGCCGATTTGATCAATCTCTCTCGACTGCAAGACTCGCTCACCTACTTTGCCACCTCCATCCGTGGCAATGAAATGCTCCTCTCCAAGTTGAAATTCAAGTTGCCCGTCGACGAACTCGATGCCGACATGATTGAAGACGTAAATATTGAGATGAGTCAGGCACGCGAAACCACCAACATCTACACCAACATCTTGGAGTCGACCATCGACACCTATGCGGCGATCATCAACAACAACATGAGCCAGACGATGAAAACCATGACTTCTGTCAGCATCATCCTCATGTTCCCCACGCTCATCGCCAGCATCTTCGGGATGAACCTCCTCAACGGCATGGAACATTGGGTCTGGGGATTCCCACTCACCATCGGAGCCTCCATCTTCGTCACTTGGCTCTTCATCTGGTATTTCCGCCGCATCAATTGGATTTAATCCGTATTCTTAAAAGACATCTCGGAGATTGCTCAAAAAGAATCTCCGAGATTTTTTTGTTTTTCTCCCACGATTTACGAAAAAAACTCCTAACGTTTTAGGCCGTTATCCACGTGATTTTGAGGGAATGTCGCCCTGTATCGTCACGAAAACTCCGCCCTTGCACTTGCAGCACTTGTGCAGCAATAGGCGAGAAAAGGAGAGGCATTTCGAGAAATAAAACATACAATTCATAGAAAATTAGACTATTTAGCGCAGATTTTTGGCAAAAAGATTTGGATATTCCTATCTTTTTGCCGTTATTCTGCAGTCTAGAATTGTCAAATAATGAGGAGACACTAAGGTGTCGCCCTCACACACGTCAATTTTTGTTTAACATCTCTCACCCACAAATCGACACTCCCCCAATGAGTGAACACGTAGATCCTCAGCTCCAAGTAGCTGCCACTGAACACGTCGCAAACGACGCTGCAAGTAACGCACCATTGACTTCACCCGAAGCGGTGATTGCGCAACTCAAACTCCTGTTGGAACAACCCGATAACGCTGACCGCAACGCACTCGATGCCTGCCGCAGTGCTTACTATCGCCTTCACAACGAGGCGGTGGCAAAGGCACGCGAACAATTCTTGGCAGAAGGCGGCGAAGAAGCGGACTTTGTGGCACCCGAACAGCCCCTAGAAGCTGAATACAAGCAGCTCTTGGCCAATATCAAGGTGCGCCGTGCAGAAATGGCTGAAAAAGCTGAAGCTGAACGCCAAGCAAATTTGGCGCGAAAGCTCGCTATCATCGAGCAAATCAAAGGTTTTGCCGCAGACGCTGAGCAGATCGACAAAAACTACGATACTTTCAAAGCACTCCAAGCCGAGTGGAAGGAAATTGGCGCCATCCCTGCCGAACACGTCACCGACACTTGGAAAAACTACCACCACTATGTGGAGCAGTGCTACGACCTCTTGCGCATCAATCATGAGATGCGCGAATATGACTTCAAGAAGAACCTGGAGATTAAGACGCGCATCTGCGAAGCCGCTGAGAAGCTCACCGAGCAAGAAGATGTGATTAGCGCCTTCCACCAATTGCAACAACTGCACGCTGAGTTCCGCGAAACCGGTCCTGTAGCTAAGGAATTGCGCGATGAGGTGTGGAATCGTTTCAAGACGGCTTCCACCACCATCAACAAGCGTCACCAAGATTTCTTCCTTGCCCAAAAACAACAAGAAGAAGACAACCTCCTCCGCAAGACTGCACTCTGCGAACGTGTGGAGGCGATTGATTTGACGGCTCTCCACACCATGAACGATTGGGAAGCACAGTCTAAGGAAATCGTGGCACTCCAAGCCGAGTGGAAGACCGTGAGCTATGCACCTCGCAAAGCCAACCAACAAATCTTCGACCGCTTCCGTGCCGCTTGCGACCTCTTCTTCACCGCTAAGTCTAAGTTCTACAAGGAAGTGCGCGAAACCCTCGCTGCCAACTTGGCAAAGAAGACTGCCCTCTGCGAAAAGGCGGAACAGCTGAGCGAGAGCACTGACTGGGCGGCTACCACCAAGGCGCTTGTGGAGTTGCAAGCCGAATGGAAGACCATCGGTGCGGTGGCGCACAAGGCGAGTGATGCCATCTGGAAGCGTTTCAACACCGCTTGCAATGCTTTCTTCGATCGCAAAAAGACGGCTAATGCCAGCGGTAACGAAGAAGAAGTGGCAAACTTGGCTAAGAAGCAAGACATCATCGCTCGTTTGGAACAACTCATTGCCGAGGGCAGCGAAAAGCTCCACGATGCGGTCAAAGCCCTCCAAGCCGAATGGAACGAAGTGGGTCACGTGCCTTTCAAAAAGAAGGAAAAAGTCTATCGCGCCTATCGCAAGGCGTGCGACACCCTCTACGCGACTTTGCACGAACAAGCTGGACGTCGTCGCATCGACAATCTCACTCGTCGTGTAGCTGCACAAGGCGGCAACGAGCGCCAGCGTCTCCAACGTGCCTATGATGAAAAGAAGGCGGAGATTGCTACCTACGAAACCAACCTTTCGTTCCTCACCACTAAGTCCAAGTCTGGATCTTCGTTCGTGGCAGACGTAGAGCGTCGCATCGAACTCCTCAAGAAAGATCTCACGCTCTTGGCTGAAAAGATTGCCCAACTCGGAGAATAACCCTTGTCATGCGCATACGTCTTCGGTGCACCATCCCTGCACTGAATAGCATGCGACAGCGGAATGGACTAATTTCTCCCATGATCATAAACCTACCACCAAGAAGACGCACCCACTAAGCCCTAGTGCGGTGGTCTTCTTTGTTGGTCCACTTGTTGAATACTCAATATTACACAAACAACAATGCAAAAGAAAACTTATTCAAGTCCCGAAATCCAAACCATCACCATGCTCACTGAGGGCATGATTGCCGTAAGCGGAGAAAAGCAGCCTGAAAATCCTGTAGGTGGAACGAAAGATGGAGACATTGAGGACGATATGCCTCTGAAGTCTCGTCAAAAGGATCTGGACAACAACTCTATTTGGGACTAAATAAGACACCCTCTTTTACCCGTTGCTCTGTGCGGTTCAGGGCAGATTGGAGCCAGTTGCGTGCTTTTCTCTCGCTTGTCACACCCCCATCGCAGGAGGTTGTTCCCGACAAGATAAGGAGGGTGAAGCCCTTCACTCCCACTGCATAGCCCTATCTTCCCTTTCCATACTGGCATTTTTAAAGCTATTGCCCAGAACAGTGAAGGGGCAAGGACGTCTTACGCATGAGCGCGGCTTGTTCACCATTTGCTTCGTGCCGACAGTGCCTCACGGTTTGCTGTCGGCACGGAGCTTTTGCCTTTTCTCTCACATCGTCTTTCCTGCGGTGAACCCTCATCGCCACTTCTCTCTCTTTGGCTTATGCCTGTCATTCCCATTTCCTCCCTCCAACATCCCGGAGTTGAGGTCTTCACCTCCCTCACCGAAGCCCAACTGCGCAATCGGCTTGATCCCTCACAAGGCATCTTCATTGCCGAAAGTCCCAAAGTCATCCACGTAGCTCTCGATGCAGGTTATGTGCCTTTGGCATTGCTCTGCGAAGAACGCCACATCACGGGCGATGCAGCGAGCCTTATCGAACGCTGTGGCGACATTCCCGTCTACACTGGCGAACGTGAACTCCTGGCTTCTCTCACGGGCTATACCCTCACCCGCGGAGTGCTCTGTGCCATGCGACGTCCAGCTCCGCCCACCCTCGAAACGGTGCTCCACAACACTCAGCGCATTGTCGTGATAGATGGGGTAGTGGACACCACCAACATCGGTGCCATCTTCCGTTCTGCCGCAGCTTTGGGCGTAGATGCTGTGTTACTCACCCCAAGTTCGTGCGACCCCCTCAATCGCCGCTCCATCCGCGTGTCCATGGGAAGTACCTTCCTCGTGCCTTGGACGTGGGTCACACCGCCCCTCACCTGCCTCCACGACTATGGGTTCACCACAGCCGCCATGGCACTCACCGACGACTCTCTCGCACTGGGCGACCCTCGTTTGCACCAATACGACCGCTTAGCTCTCATCATGGGCACCGAGGGCGATGGACTCTCTGCGCAGACCATTGCCGAAGCCGACCTTGTGGTGCGCATCCCCATGTCGCATCAGGTGGACTCCCTCAATGTTGCTGCTGCAGCGGCTGTTGCCTTCTGGGAGCTCCGCAAGCGATAAGCTCCTACCGCGAATATTGAGGGTGAACCCCATCTTTCTGTTGGTCTACTGCGAAGCTAAGCCCACACAACGTGGGAGCTTTGAGAAAGTATCACGGCATTTCAGAGCAGACTACACGCAAAAAAAAAGTCCGCATCAACACAAACTAATGTGCTGATGCGGACTTTTTGAGTATGATAAGGAGATTCGCTGAACATCCTATCTCGAAAGGCGGAAGAGCAGCCCCAAAGAGGGATGAATCATCGCAAGCAGAAGGACAGGAATCTCACGAGCGCGAAGAAGAAAAGGGAGAGGAATGGGGAGAAAAGGCAGGATTATTCCGCCGTAATCTCACCGGGGAGGGGCAAGGGGCGCCATCCTTCACCATAAGCAGCGTGAGCATCGCTCACCACTACGAAGGCATTGGGATCCACTTCCTGAATCTTCAACTTCACTGCGGGAATCTCTTTGTTAGATACCACCAAGAAGAGCATTTCTTTGTCGTCGTTGCTGTAAAGACCGCTACTCTTGATGCGTGTAGCTGAGCGGTCGAGTGTTTGAAGGATAAATTGGCGAAACTCTTCGTTGGGCTTGTTCGACACGACGAAGACGAGCTTGTCATCTTGTGCACCATTGATCACATAAGCGATGGTTTTCGATGAAACGAAGATCGCAATGAGCGAATAGAAGGAGAGATGCCATGACGGTCCACTTGCGCCAGCATCCACGTGGCCAAGTCCAAGTCCGAAGACCAAGAGACCAGAGAGCACCACCACAGCATCGCAGATGAGGATACCATTGGAGAAGCGGATATTGAGATATTTCTGCAAGAACATCGCCACGATGTCCGTGCCGCCTGTGGTGGCTTGTTGGCGCACTACCAGACCGCAACCCAATCCGATGGTGGCAGCCCCGATGATGGTGGTGAGCATGAGATGATCACTCATGTTGATCACCCCGCCAAAGAGCTGAGTGGGATCAAGTGCCTTCATGGCAGCGGCATTGGGATAGGCTATCCAGTCGAGCAAGTTCATCACCAAAGGTGACATCATCGCAGCAAAGATGGTGCGAGAACCGATTTTAGATCCTAAAAATATGGCGGAAAGGGTGAGCAAGGGGACATCGAAAAACCAACCGAACGTGCCGACTTGGATGCTAGGGAAGAGGCTGTGCAAAACAATACCAGCGCCATACACACCTCCTGGGACGATGTGATAGGGGTTGATGAAGAAGACGAAGCCGGAGCACATGATCGTCACACCAACCACGATATAAACCCATGTGAGCCACCATTGAAGATGAGTGGCGGGTTCGTACCATTTTGGTTTTTGTGAGTTGAGAGAGTTGGAAATAGCGGTCATAATTTCAATGTTAGCCCTTGGGGGCAGTAAAGTCTAGGTGCAAAGTTACGAAACCTAACCGAGATGATTACGCTTTGCGGATAGTTTTTTGATAATTATACACAAGAAAACCACCCAAACAAATTGGGTGGTTAAGGCGGAGAGCCGAAAACGAGACTCGAACTCGTGACCTACGCATTACGAATGCGTCGCTCTACCAACTGAGCTATTCCGGCTTTCACAGTGCTCCTTGCGGAGATTGCGGTGCAAAGTTAGTGCGTTTTTGCCGAATCTCCAAATGTTTTTCTTGAAAAATCGCACAAAAAGACAGGATTTTCCTTCTGTGTCAGAGGTGGTGACTAGTCCCAATCACAGCGCACAAAAGCTGGGGACGGTGGTGGCTTTGCACGACAAATGCTGCCCCTCTTTCAGGGGTGTTTTTTCCTTTAGGCTGGCTCCGTCACCGCAGGGGCAGTGATGATGCTGCGCACCACGAGGGTTTCTTTGTCGCCTTCTGAGGGACGCACACGTCGGATTTCAAAAGCCCAACGGTCGTTGTCGAGCGCATCGGCATAGACGCGGAGTTCGTCGTCGGCATAGGCTTCCAGTCCATAAGAAATCTCGATGCGTTTCACCTCGTGTGTGGTGTGCCACTGCTTGGAGAAGGTGTCGAGCAGGAGGGTGATGTAGCGAATAGAATTGACGTGTCCGTTGATGTCGAGATCGCTAAAGGCTGCACGATGCACCAAAACTGGAGTTTCGCTCTTCACTCTTGCGCGGGCTGCTCCTGCGATGGGCACATCTTCGGGGTGGAGAGCTCCAGAGAATCCTCCGTCGGGCAGGTTTTCCAGATTCACAGGTTGGCGCGTGTCGTAGTCGATGAGTGCCCAGGTGCTGTGGCCATAACCCACCGTTTCGCCTGCGCATTTTGCATCGCATAGAGACGATCGGTGAATTGGCGGAATATCTTGTTGACCCATGTGGAGAGGGTGTAGGCTTCTCCTGTGCGGGGCATCTGGTTGATTTCTATCACCAAGCGCGAAAGCACCCATCCGCGGTGGTGCTGGTTCATGTAGGTGTAGCCAAATCCATGGGATTCGGCATGGAGGGTGGACACTCGGAGCAGGAGATTGCCCAAGGTGCTCCACGCTAGTTTGCCGGTGAAGTCTTCCTGAAAGGGTTCTACCGTGTAGGGATAAAATAGGCGAGGGGACATATTGTAGACGTTAGACGTTAGAGATTAGACGTTAGACTTTAGACGTTAGAGAGGAGAAAGGAGTTGTAGGCTCATTACGTTGGAGCTTTCTCGAAAAATGTTGGAGCTTTCTCGAAAAACGTTGGAGATTTTCTGAAAAACGTTGGAGATTTTCCGAAAAACGTTGGAGATTTTTGGGGGACCCTATAATGTTCTGATCTTTTGGGGGTTATGAATGTCTGGGAAATTTCAGAAAAGTTTGAAGGCGAGGAACGAACAAAGGGGGATTTGAGTGGGACGTTCGTGAGGTGGGGGAAGGAAATAAAGCCCGTTTGGGAGGGACAAGGCTACGAAAAAAAAGAAGTCTGTTCGGAGAAAGGGAGGGAGCAGCGCACGTTTTGCAGAGCAAGAACTTTTTGTGCTAAAGAATAATGCGTAAATTTGCACTACACATGAGCACCCCTCTAGTTGATAATGCTCCGATGTGAGCTGGTGGAGTCGACACCTTAATGCTTTGGAGTCGACACCTAAGCAATAGAGTGGTGCAAGTTTACAGTTTTTACTATGTCAATTCCCTATCAAAAGACTTACGACCGCGCAGTGATTCAAGAACTCGTGGTGTGGTTCGCGAACGCTTCGACCGCTTGCCCCAACGCATCCAGTTGCGACCCGGCATGGTGATACCCGATGTCAAAGTGATGGTGCGCAACTATCTCGATGTGGTGCAGATGCACTACGAAAATCCCACCTATGGCGCGCAAGTGCACCACCTTTTTGAGGTACGCGATTGCCTCTTGGCTGAGGGATTTGAATAAAACGCGGCAGGGTTAGAGCATAGCACTGCTGTGGGCTATTCCCCCAAATCGAGATACCCATTCATCACCACATAGATGATGATGTCGGACAAGGCGTGAGCCCCGAGTTTGGTCATGATATTTTTGCGGTGCGTGATGACCGTTGTCATGCTAATGTTGAGACGATCTGCCACCTCCTTGTTGATGAGCCCTTTCGCCAAGAGCGTAGCCACTTCGATTTCTCGCAAGGTGAGTGGTTGTCGCTCCTCTTCGTTGTGGTTGCTCCACAAGGCTTCGAGTTCTGCTTTCGAGGCACGTGGGCGATGTTGTCCATGGCCGTGTCCATGACTGTGGAGCTGCAGCAAATCGGTCACCACCTCTTCTTCCGAACGACACACATTGAGCATCAACACCCCCGGCACAGGAGGCAGGTTTTCACCATTGGTCAAGACGATCGTTTGGAAGGGACGCTGACGAAAGAAGGACGAATGCTCAAAATAGATGCGTGCCGACACGAAGAAGTGCGCATACTGATTGGGCTGACTCTCTATGAGTGCTTCGTAGCTTTCGAAGGTGTCGATGGTGCCGATGGGAATGAGGCGTTGCAGCAATCCCTGCAAACCACGACACGCCAACACGTTGTTGTCAATTACCGCCATGCGGAGAGGCTTATCCCCCATAGTCATTGCCTTGCCTTGACCTGTCATAGAGGGGTGTCCTCCGTGTGGTGAAGGAGAGTTTCCGTGGTGCGGAGCATCAAGGACGGGATGGGATGGGGTAACTTCGTTGGGAGATGTCATGTCTTGCAAATTTGGGGGAGACAGAAGAGCGTACTTCTGACCGAGGTTGTCTGCAAATTTAATCAATACCTAGCAAAAAAAGCCGTACTTTTGCAGGAAAAAAATCCCTCGTTTTTTTCTCATTTTAGGTAGGTTTTAGTCCCCCAAAAAAATACGGCATCAAAACACTGAATATGGCAAATGTAGAGCGCGAATTGGCGCACAAAATTATAGAGCACACCCACACCAACCTCTTTCTCACGGGCCGCGCTGGCACGGGAAAGACGACATTTTTTGCGTCAGCTTCGCGAGGAGTCGCACAAGCGCATGGTGGTGCTCGCGCCCACGGGCATCGCTGCCATCAATGCCGGAGGAGTGACCATTCACTCTTTCCTCCAACTGCCCTTCGGCATGTACATCCCCGGAAGCCGATTTTCCAATGAGCAATTCCGATTTTCCAACCGAAAGCGCAAGTTGATCCGTTCGCTCGACCTCATCGTCATCGACGAAATCTCCATGGTGCGTGCCGATCTCTTGGATTGCATGGATGCTGCGCTCCGTCGATTGCGCACCGACCCTCGACCTTTCGGGGGGAGTGCAGCTCTTGATGATTGGCGACCTTCAGCAGTTGCCCCCTGTGGTGCGCGAGGAAGATCGTGAAACCCTCATGAAATACTACGACTCGGAGTTTTTCTTTTCGAGCCGTGCGCTGAAGCAAACGCCTTTTGTCACCATCGAACTGCAAAAGGTGTATCGACAAACCGACCAAGAATTCCTAGCACTCCTCAACGCCGTTCGTGATAATCGGGCAGACGACCGCACGCTCCAGCTGCTCAATACGCGCTACCTGCCCAATTTCAAGGCTTCGGGAGCCACCTATGTGCGACTCGTGACTCACAATCACCAAGCCGACCACATCAATGCACAAGAGATGGCGCAACTGGCAGCGACAGAAAAAGATTTTCGCGCCACGGTCGAAGGCACTTTCCCTGAGGGCTCCTATCCCGCTGCCGAGGTGCTGACCCTCAAACGTGGAGCGCAGGTAATGTTCATTAAGAACGATAGTTCGGGCGAACACCGCTATTATAATGGTATGTTGGGCGAAATCACCGACATCTCCGACAACACGGTGACGGTGCGTCCCAACGATTCGGCAGAAGAGATAGAAGTGGGCATGGAGACTTGGCAAAACAGCCGCTTCACGCTCAACGAAAAGACCAACGAAATCGAGGAGGTTGTGGACGGCACTTTCAAGCAAATCCCCCTCCGCTTGGCGTGGGCCATCACGGTGCACAAGAGTCAGGGGTTGACCTTCGAGCGCGCCATCATCGACGTGCAGAGTGCTTTCTCTCATGGTCAGGCGTATGTGGCACTCTCGCGCTGCAAAAACCCCTAGAGGGAATGGTGCTTTCGGCACCGATACCGCGAGAAGCCATCATTCAGGATGCTTCGGTGGTGCAATTTTCTCATGCCATGGCGGAGCAAGTGCCCAACGAAACGGAGGTAGCTGCCATGGAGCGCAACTATTTCTTTGCTCTCATGACCGAACTCTTCGATTTTGGTCAGTTGCTCATCCTCTTCGACGCACTTTTGCGCTTATTGCAGGAGCATTTCTACAAGCGTATCCCTGCCACGCTTCAAGATTGTCAAAATCAACGCCTACTCCTCCAACAAAAGATGGTGGCTGTGGCACTGAAATTCCGTCCGCAGTTTGAAACCCTCATCGCGCTGCACGACGACTACGCCACCAACGAGCACTTGGCTGAGCGAGTGGAGAAGGGCGCACGCTATTTTCTCACGGAGGTCAAGGCGATGCAGCACTTTATGCACCAACTTTCGGTGCCTACGGAGAATAAAACGGTGGGCACACGAGTGATGAACACCATCAAAGATATTAAAGATTTGCTCCATCTCAAGAAGCGTTTGCTCACCGAAGTGGCTTTGGAAGGATTCTCAGTGGTGAAATATCAGCAGGTGCGTGCCATTGCCAGCATCGAAGAGCCCGATGCACCGCAGACGGAAACCAAACGTCGCAAGCGCAAATCGGACAACTAATCCTGTGCGTGGGAGCATCTTGACCTGAAAATGCCAACCACTGCAAACAAACCAGACACAGCAAGGAAAAAAACATCGCTTTGCTGTGTCTTTTTTTTGTCGCCCCCGCCAAAACTTCCTAACTTTGCACTAAGAACAATGGGCGGGATGCTCCTATTTTCCCTGAACACAGAGAAATGCTAGGTTTGCACGCTCCATACATAGGCACAACTATCTAAGTTAATCCAAAGAACACAATTGTTATGGCACTTAAAATCGCATTTTTCGACAGTCATTCCTACGACGAAACTTCTTTTGTAGCCACCAACGCTGACTATGGTTTCGACATCCTGTACTACAAAGAGCACCTTTCGCTCAAGACAGTGCCCCTAGCTAAGGGTGCGGATGTGGTGTGCATCTTTGTCAATGCAGAATGCAACGCCCAAGTAATCGACAAATTGGTGGAGTATGGTGTGAAACTCATCGCACTGCGCTGCGCCGGATTCAACAATGTGGACCTCAAGGCCGCCAAGGGTCGCATCGATGTGGTGCACGTGCCTGCCTACTCTCCCTATGCTGTGGCAGAATATGCCGTAGCACTCATGCTGAGTCTCAACCGCAAGATTTATCGTGCTGTTAACCGCACGCGCGAAGGTAACTTCCGTTTGAAAGGACTCTTGGGCTTCGACATGAATGGTCGCACGGTAGGTCTCATCGGTATGGGGAAGATTGCGAAGGTGCTCATCAAAATTCTCCATGGTTTTGGCATGCGTATCATGGCTTATGACCTTTATCCTGACCACGATTTTGCGAAGCAATATGGGGTGGAAGTCGTAGACCTCGACACGCTCTACGCCAATGCCGACATCATCTCCCTCCACTGCCCACTCACGCCTGAGACCAAGCACATCATCAATGCCGAGAGCATCGCTAAGATGAAGAAGGGTGTGATGATCATCAACACTGGTCGTGGTCAACTCATCAACACTGAAGACCTCATCGAAGGACTTCGCACGCACCACATCGGTTCTGCTGGTCTGGACGTTTACGAAGAAGAGAAAGAATACTTCTATGAAGACCGCAGCGACAACATGATTAAGGACGATGTGCTTGCGCGTTTGCTCAGTGCTCCTAACGTGGTGCTCACCTCTCACCAAGCTTTCTTCACTGAAGAAGCGCTCCACAACATCGCCACCACTACGCTCAACAGTGTGCGCGAACTCGCAGAAGGTAAGCCCTACAGTCATCAAGTGCAAGGTTAATCTTGCTTGTTCGCAGTTCATCTGCTGATTTAACCCAAATCGGTCATTAGATCCTGAACAGATTTTATTTGTTGTTGAGCAGTTTGTTTTTTTCGTTTGCTCGATGGTGTAGCGGGCTACGTCGAGAACAAATGAGCAATAAGATGCCAACAAGAAAATGAAAGATGACAGGAAGTTATCCTCTCAATAACGAGTAGCACTATAACGTTCTAATGACCGATTTGGGTTTACTCTTACCCTCCGCGCTGAGGATACGAAAATCGGGAAGAGCCGCAAGGTTCTTCCCGATTGTTTTGTTCATACAGCAGAGTGAATGCGTGTATCTCTCAGCAAGTGTCTTTTAATGCTTCAGGGCATTTCGCTTTCCTTTCTGCGTTAGTGTCGCTTTCCCTTCTGTGTGGATGGTAGAGTCTTCTGGTTTTTCTCTTTTCACTTCAGAGTGATGGCTGTATGCTTCTGTGTGAATGTGCACAAACTTTCGTGCGAGCAACTTGACAATACTCTGTTGCTTGCCCTGATGTCGCACTGGCGGAGTCTTATTCTGCCTTCTCCTCCCACTGTTTCGCCATGCCGTGAGCGGCAACGTAGGCAGTGACCCATGCGGCAGTGAGATTGTAACCACCGGTCAAGGCATCAATGTCGAGCATCTCTCCAGCAAAGAAAAGACCAGGTGCCGATTTGCTCTCCATGGTCTTGGCATTGACCGAAGAGAGCGACACACCGCCGCAGGTGACAAATTCGTCTTTGTGCGTGCCACGTCCCACAAGGGTGTAGGAGTCTGCCGTGAGTAGAGTGGCAAGGCGGTTGAAATTCTTCTTACCCAACTCACTCCAGCGGCGATCGGTGGGCAGTTCTGCGCGTTGCAACAGATGCTGCCACAGCCGTTGTGGGAGAGGGGAGGAGGCATAGTCCACTTTTTCGTCCCCACGTCCGAGGTCGGAAGGGGAGAGTCCGAGTAAATCGTGCAAGAGGGCGAAAGTGGGGCGCGCTGCTCCGAGAGTCTTGCCCGAAAGTTCACTTTGCATCTGCTTCAGAAGCGAGAGAGTGGCATCAAAATCCGTAGTGCCCAACCATGAAATGAGGATTTCTCCCTGATAGTTGCGTTCGGCAAGCAAGCGCGCTCCGTGAGCCGAGAGGCGCAATGCGGCGGGTCCACTGATGCCTTGGTGTGTGAGGAGCAACGAACCCTCAGTGCGCACCTTCGTACCTGCCAGAGTGAGCAGCACATGGTCGAGCGTTATGCCCGAGAGTTGGCGCAGGGACTCATCGGCAATGCGGAAGTTGAAGAGCGATGGACAGGGCGTTTCGAGTTGATGACCAGACGCTTTGAGCGCGTCAAAACCTTCGCCATGGGGAGCACCTCCCGTGGTGAGTGCCAACTGGTTACAGTGGACCAAGCGGTCTTCGCCGCCCTTGCGCAGGGTGAGGGAGAATCCCCCCTCTGGGTGAGGAGCGAAGTGCTGCAAACTCGTGTTGGTGAGGAGTTCGACACCTAGACGCTTGGCTTCATCGAGCAGACATTGGGCGATGGCATCGCTCGTATTGCTCAGGGGGAACACACGTCCTTCGTCTTCCACTTTGAGAGGCACACCATGGAGTTCCCACCATTCGTAGACGTCGCTGGGCGAGAAGGTGCGGAAGAGTCGCTGCATCAAGCGCGCACCACGAGGATACACCTCTTGGAGTTGGTCGACGTGCGCAAAAGTATTGGTGACATTGCATCGGCCTCCGCCTGTGGCGCGCACCTTCGTCAGCGGTTGGCTGGCGCGTTCCACGAGAGTGATGTGCGTGGCAGGGGAGATTTCGCGAAGCGTGATGGCAAGGAAAAAGCCCGCAGCACCAGCACCGATGATATAGATGTTAGACATTAGACGTTAGACGTTAGAGATTGGACGTTAGAGGGGGCGCAGTCCCTTTTTGCTCGCCACGACAAGCGTGGCTTGGAGATAAAACGCTAGCGATTAGACTTTAGATGTTAGAGAGGCTAGAACGCTTGGGTTGAGTGTTTTTATTTCCTTTCAAACTGGTTTCTAAAGCACGGAGTTGGCGCTCTTCGCCCACCACCCACAAGACGTCGTGGGGACGGAGCACGCGCGAAGCCTCAGCGAGTTCCACACTGCCCGAGTCGTCTTCCACACCTACCAGCATGCAGCGGTAAACATCTCGGATGCCACTCTCTGCAACGGTGCAGGGGAGGAGGGGAGAAGTGGGAGATGCTACGATGCGACGAAGCTGAAGACTGTGGTCGCGACCGTCATCTTCTATCAGATATTCCACTTCCATGGCCATGCGCTGGGCAAAGGTGTCCAAACTTGTGTCGTCGCCGATCACCTCCAATTCGTCACCAGGGAAGATGCTCATGTGACCATCGGGAGCATTGATGCGAATGTCTTGGCGAATGATGGCAACCACCAGTACACCCTCGTTGGACGAAAAGTCGAGTTCGGCAAGCGAGCGACCTGCCCACTGGGAGAAGGGGGGCACCACCAAGCGAGCGAAGTGCACATCGCGCGCAGAAAGACGGCGAGCAAAACCGTGTTCTTGAGAGCTCTTCTGCTGAGCCACCACTTCGCGCTGGCGAAGGTTGTGGGCAAAACGACGCTCTGCCTTGATGGAACGATACTTCACCCAACGGCTATTGGCGACTAAAATCATGATACCAAAGGCAAGAGGCAGGTGGTAGTACCATGCGAAGGGAGAGAGATATTCCAACACGTAAAACACCAAGTAGGTGGCGATGCACCAACGCACGAAGAAAATGATGTTGAAAAAGGCGCTTCCCCACGAAGAGTTGCGGAGCGTTTGGGCGGCGCGACTGCGATTCTTGCGCGCTACGATGGGACGCAGCAAGGGCGAAATTACAAAGAGCGTGCCCAAGCCAGTGAGGGCATTGCCCACAAAGTGCGTGGGCGGAATGTGGCGCAGCACAGGGAGAAAGGCGGAGAAGGAGAGACCGATGACGGTGGCGGACAAAACGGTGTAAACAAGGGTTTGGAGAAACACCACACGCACGAAGGTGAGGGCTGCCTTTCCCGTGGAGAGGGTGGGAGCTGCGGCTACGATGGCTTCTCCTAACGAAGTGACGGCATCGCCTTCCGGAGTGAGGGCTGCAGAGGTGGTAGCAGCAAGAGAAGCTAGGGCGCCGTCTTCCGCTGCAGGACGGTCAGCAATGCGCGCTTGCCAAGTTTCGGGGAGGAAACGTTCGATGAATCGATAGACAGGTTGGGCAGATCGGATGATATATGGCGCCAAGAAGGTGGTGACAATGCTGACAGCCACCACGATAGGATAGAGATGCGAACTGGTGACTCCGAGACTCTGGCCAAGCGTGGCGATGATGAAGGAGAATTCTCCGATTTGCGTGAGCGAAAAACTGCACTGCATGGCACGCTGTAGCGGATGACCAGCAATGACAAAGGAGAGGGTGCCAAAAAACGCCATGCCGATGAAGAGGGCAAGGGAGATGAGCAAGATGGGCAACCAATAGGCTGCCAAAACTGCGGGGTCTACGAGCATGCCCACCGACACAAAGAACACTGCGCCAAAGAGGTCGCGCACGGGGTTTACTAGTTTTTCGATGCGCTCTGCCTCGATGGTTTCTGCCAAGATGCTACCCATGACAAAAGCTCCGAAAGCGGCACTGAATCCTGCTTGAGCAGCGAGCACCACCAAACCGAAGCACAAGCCGATGCTCACGACCAGAAGAATCTCAGAATTGATGATTTTGCGGTTCTTCTTGAGGAAATAGGGCACGACATAGATACCCACCACAAACCACAATACGAGGAAAACAGCAAGACTCGTCAAACTGGTGAGCAGCGAACTCCCACCCCCTGCGGCAGCATTGGTGGTGGCAGCCACGGTGCTGAGTAGAATCATGAGCAAGATGCCGAAGATGTCTTCCAGAATCAACACCGAAAACACCTCTTGTGCAAACCTTCGACTGAGCCACCCAAGATCGTCCAATGCTTTGTAAATGATGGTGGTGGAAGAAATACTGAGGATTCCGCCTAGAAACAGGCTATCGAAATTGCTCCATCCCATGAGTTGTCCCATCGTTGCCCCAACGCCTATCATAGAAAGCATGGTGAGCGATGTTGCCACTACGGGACGCATGCCCATACTCGCGATTTTCTTGAGCGAAAACTCCAGTCCGAGCACAAACATGAGGAAGATAACACCAATTTCGCTCCACACCTCGATGTTGCTATGATCTTGCACCGAGGGCATATAGGGCATGTGGGCTTGCCAAAAAGCCTGCCACGATGTAACCCAGCACGAGGGGTTGTTTGAGCTTGCGCACAATGACCGTGACCACCCCTGCTACGAGCAAGATGAGTGCAAGGTCGGAAATGATGGGTGGGAGTTGATTCATATTTTTCTGACGTTAGCCGTTATAAAAGGGACTCTATTTAGCCAATATCCACAAAGATACGATTTTTTTGTGGAGCAACGCAACACTTTCTTTCAACAATTATGCCATGTCTTCTTTTTGTGCTGAGCGATATTCTCCGAGAATTTTTTTAGAAATGTCCGAGGTTTGAGAAAAAAATCTCCGACTTATTTCAGAAAAATCTCCCACGTTTTTTTCGAGAATTCTCCCCGTTTTTTTGGGGGAACACCGCGGAGGGAGGGAGAATAGTCCTAGCAATGTGGTGAGTGTTGCGCAAATGATGAGGGCAAATGATGCTATGGATGGGGATGAATGCACTGCTATGGAAGAGGAATAAAAGATTTGAAAGAGGAAGAGAGAGGTGGTGTGAGAAATACAGAAGGAAAGATTTTTTTCCACTTATCCTCATATTTAGGTATGAAGTTGGCGAAAACATAAGGAAGTGACGCATGAAGTGTTAAATGCTTTCGGAAGAATCACTGAAAATAGCGATTGTGAGGACAAGGAGAAAGCTGTAACTTTGCAACGTCATCGGAGATAGAAGTTTACTGCTCGTAAAGGCTTGAAATTATCACTATTGGCAGAGCTTCTCTCCCCTCAATTCCTAATAATATGTACGCTAAAACTCTCCTTGTAGCCGCAATGGCTGCCCTCACGCTCGCAGCTTGCGACAAAGACGAAGTCAACAACAAGAAAGAAAATCCTACCCCTATGCCTGTGCCTGGACAAGTGCAACAAACGGCTAAGGTGGTTTCCGTGAAAAATCTCGGTATGAGTACTGGAGATGGTGCATACGGCAACTGGACTTACGTGAATCTTGCCACTGGCGAACACGAAACTCATCCTGACTTTGGCACTTGGACTTATATCAACACCAGCACTAAGAAGGTGACTACCGAAAAGAAAGCTGGTAGTCTGGACGATGTGAAAATTAAGTGGGATATTGCTTTCCGCTACAACCTCCTTCGCACGAACGATGGTGCTACGAAGCTCCTCTCTGCTACCGAATTTAACGAGGTGAAGACTGCCGATATGACCAATATCAACGTGGTAGACACCGTAGCGACAGGAAAAGACCGTGTGATGGTAGACTTTGCCAATATGATGAAAGGCATTCTCACCTATACTTCTAACGATGTACGCAACCCCTGTGCTCTCTACGATGTTTACGCGCAAGGGACAAATGCCCAACATCTCCTACGAAGCGAAACCCAATGTCGTGGCTTTGCGCACGAAAGATGGTCGTCATTTCTTGCTCAAGTTCAAAGGATTCACCAACAACGCTGGCACAAACGGCTTCTACACCTTCGATGCCGTTGCTGTGAAATAAGCGCATGACATAAGAATTAGACGTTAGACCTTAGATGCAGTGCCTTGATGATGAGGCAGTGTGCCTAAGGTCTAGCGTCTAATCTCAAAATATAATCTCCTTCCTCTATGTGGTCAGGGAGCGAATGTCTGTAGAAAGATGCGCCCACTGCTGTATAGTCTTTCAATGTAAACGTCAAACATCTAATGTATAACGTCAAATCCTCCCTCATTGTCCTATGTCTTCTTGCAGGCATGGGACAATGCTGTTTGTCTGTCCAAGCACAAAATTCAGCTGCGACGAAGTCCGTTCGTCAGAAGGCAAAAAGAGCTTCGGGCATCTTCGATGAGAAAACTTTCGATGAGGTGGTGGTCACTGGCTCTCGCCTAGAACGTCCACTCAAAGATGTACCGGTGATCACACGCATCGTGACACGTGCCGAGATTGATCGCATCAATCCCCTCGACATGCAGCAACTGTTGCAATACGCTCTCCCAGGCATCCAGTTTCGTCTTAACACAATGAGTCAGTTGCCCACGCTCACCTATCAAGGGATGAACAACAAGATGGTGGTCTTCCTCATAGATGGCGAGCGACTGAGCGGAGAAAGTAGCGATCACAACATCGACTACAACCGCATCAATCCCGACGAAATCGAGCGCATCGAGGTGGTGCGTGGAGCTGCCTCCACCCTCTACGACAGTAATGCTCAAGGAGGGGTCATCAACATCATCACGCGCAAGGCCAAACGCCCAGTTTCATTCAGTCTTACGGGACGTTATGCGGGAAAGAATGGAGAAAAATATGGAGCCAACTTAGGGATTCGCCAAAAGGGTTGGACTTCCTTCACCAACTGGGGCTGGCGCAGCCGTGAAAGTTTCGTGGTGCCCGACGTGAGCAAGTATGCCTATGAGCAAATCTCGCCCGATGGCAGCGTGAAACAGATAGAAGAGAGCCAAGCCGACACACTCCAAATCAAGGGCTACACCGTAAACACCGTGTCGCAGCGACTGGGCTATCAATTTAACGAACGTCTTAGCGCAGAAGTCAAAGGTTCGTTTTATAGTAACCGACAACCCCTCGTGCGTGGTGGGAAACGCTACGATCGCTACAATGATGTTGCCTGGGGAGCTAATGTGAAATACCTCCTTTCGCCACAACATCGCTTCGATTTGTCCTATCTCAACGACACCTACACCAAGACCTACAACTATCCTTATGCAGAGGGAACTGCCGGTGATCCGAAGAGCATCACCCCCTATCGCAATCATCAGCAGACAGCACGCTTGAACTACACCCTCCTCACCGACAAGCATACGGTGAGTCTGGGAGCAGAGATGAGCAACGACTATCTCAAGCACTATATGCTCAAAGATTCTGGCGCGGTGTCGGGCACTCAGTGGTCGGTCTATGGACAAGAGGAATGGCACATCCACCCACAACTGAATCTGGTGGCTGGGGTGCGTCTCGACAAACCATGGAGATACAGCGCGCACTTCACGCCCAAAGTGTCATTGCTCTACCGTCCGCTCGATAATCTAACGCTGCGTGCCAACTATTCGCACGGCTATCGTCCACCCACGCTCAAAGAGGTGTATCAAGACTTCAATATGATGAACGTGATGCACGTGGTGGGCAATCCCAATCTCCGCCCCGAGACGAGCGAACAGATCTCGTTTCGGCAGAATATGAGTGGAATCGTCTGAATCTTTCGGCTTCTGTGTTTCACAACCGCTATCGTTACTACATCGGCTACGAGAGCGTGAGCGCAGACACCATACGTTATGCTAATTTCGACGACCGAAAGACCACAGGAGTGGAAGTTTCTGCGCGTTACACCACGACGTATGGACTGCACGTGCGCGCCACTTACAACTATATTAAGGACTATCAGATGAGTAACGGACACGGACGTTTCGCTCAGTCGTACAATACCTCCGATGTTCGTCCACATAGCCTCACTTTTGGCGCAGCTTATCACTATGTTGTCTCAAAATCGCTCACGGCAACGGCAGATTTCAATGGGCATTGGGGCTGTGCTTTTTCGCAATATGACTATCGTCTGTTGCGCAACTCACAGACGGGGGTGGAGCTCCCCGTGATGTATCGCTATCGCTTCGATGCGCGCACCTTCTGTTCGTTGAATCTCGGTGTGCAGCTTCCTAAACGAGGCATCACAGTGGGATTGCTCATCGACAATCTCTTTGACTATCGTGATCGTGCTGCTACTGCTTCTGTGCAACTTCCCGATGTGGGTCGCACCTTTGTGGGAACGATCAAGATAGATGTCGATAAACTCTTCTAGACCCTCTAACGTCTAAGGTCTACTCCTTAAGGTCTAACGCCTATTCCTCCGAGTAGTGCTTGCGTGGTGAGCAGAAAGAGGATGCGACCCTCTAATGTCTAAGGTCCATCTTCTAACGTCTATTCTCTACCTTCTAACGTCTAATCTCCAACGTCTATATATACAATGTCAAAATTCCAGTCTTTCCTACGATCTCGCCGATTGTGGATCGGTTTTATAGGATTTCTCCTCTTTGTCTTTGCGGCGTCCTTCGCGTGGCGCACGTGGTTGGGCACCACACGTATCGCTTTGGTCAACTTCCAACCCCTCACTTCGGGTCATATCGCCAAAGCCAATGACAATGCTCTCATCAGTTTGGAAGACGTAGATGCCGAAAACATTGAGAATATCGGCAAATATGATCTCGTCCTCATCAACGCCATGGGTTTGAAAATCACAGAAGCCCAACGTGCTGAGGTGAAGAAACTGGCAGAAAAGGGACTTCCTGTCATGGCACTCACGGTGACTAACCCTGCCAATGACATTTGTTCGCTTGACACTGCCACGGCAGCGCGCATTGTAGCCTATATGGACAATGGAGGCCGTGAAAACTATCGCAACCTTCTCCGTTATGTGCGCAAGCATATCGATAAAAAGATACTGCTCGCTCCTGAAGCAGAAGCACCTCGTGAGCATCCCTCGAGCTTACTCTACCACCTCGATCCTAAAAATCCCGATGCCGAAGAACTCGGTTTCAATTCGGTGCGCGAGTATGAGGCGTTTCTCCAGAGAAATGGTCTTTTCAAAAAGGATGCTCCTCGCATCATTGTCACCGGTATCATGGGACAACCCTTTGAGTTGGTGGCTGAGTTGGAGCGTCAAAACTTCGTGGTTTATCATGTAGACGATGCGCATGAGTTCATCGCTGGCGCACACATCGACAGCGTAAGTCCTTCTGCCATGATCAACATGGCGCACGGTCGATTGGGAGATGACGTAGTGGCGTATCTGCTTCGTCAAAACATCCCCTTCTTTGCTCCCATCAATGTGCAGAGAGAACGCAGCAAGTGGGAGGAAAGCAAGCAAGGGCTTTCGGGCGGCTACCTCTCGCAGACCGTTGGCATGCCAGAGTTGGACGGTGCACTCCTACCTTATGCCGTGTTTGCCCACAAGCGCGACAAAGAAGGTTTGTTGCAAGTGCACGCCATGCCCGATCGTGTCAAGGATTTTGCCACGACTATTCGCCATTATGTCGCACTTAAGTCAAAGAAGAATGCCGATAAGCGCATTGCAGTGGTCTATTATAAGGGGCCTGGTCAGAGTGCCCTCGTAGCACAAGGCATGGAAGTCGTGCCCTCGTTGTACAATTTCCTTGTGCGTTTGCGCAGTGAGGGCTACAATGTGAGCGGACTTCCTGCTTCTTCTGCTGAATTAGGTCGTATGATTCAAGCACGTGGCGGACTCCTCGGCACGTATGATGTGGGCAAAATGCAGGACTTCCTGCGCAAGGGAAAGCCCGAAATGGTGACCCGTTCCCAATTTGAGAGTTGGGTCAAGGAGAGTCTCCCTGCCGAAGATTACAAAGCTGTGGAAAAAGCCTATGGCGCGTTCCCCGGTAAGTATTTGTCCACTGAAGATGGTCGCCTTGGCATCCCCCAATTGCGCTTTGGCAATGTGGTAATCATGCCACAACCAGCAGCTGCCATGGGCAATGACGAGTTCAAAATCGCCCATGGTGTGGATGCCGTTCCTCCACATCTCTACCTCGCGTCTTATCTTTGGGCGCAACATGGCTTCAAAGCCGATGCCCTCATCCACTTCGGCACGCACGGAAGCCTAGAGTTCACACCGGACAAGCAAGTGGCGCTCAGTACTCACGACTGGGCAGACAGATTGGTCGGCACAATGCCCCACTTCTACCTCTATTCTATCGCCAATGTGGGAGAAGCCATCATCGCCAAACGCAGAAGTTATGGCGCGATTCAGAGTTATCTCACCGCACCTTTCATGGAGTCCAATCTCCGCTCTACCTATCGTGATTTAGACAAGGCGATTCAGCACTACAACGCTCTCTTGTGGGCTGCAGCAAGCACGCAGCAGGCGGCAGGGAAGTCCGCGAAAGCTCCTGCGCTCAACGCTCGTCAGCAAGCAGAAGTCAACAAGGCATCTTTGGCGGTCAAAGCCTTGACCATCCAAATGGGCATCCATCGCTCATTAGGTCTCGACAGCGTGCGCACACGTCCCTACACCGAGGCAGACATCGAGCGCATTGAGCACTTTTCCGAGGAACTTTCCAATGAGAAAATCAATGGTCGTCCCTACGTCTTGGGAGAAGTCTACACACCCGCTCACATCGAGAGTAGTGTTTATGCCATGGCGACCGACCCCATCGCCTATAGTCAGTTGGCTATCGACAAATTGCAACATCGTGTGCCTGCCGATTTCGAGCGCAGAGCAGCCTTGTTTACTCAGAAATACCTCGTGCCTGCTCGCCAGTTGGTGGGACGTTTGCTCCACCAAGAAGGCATGGTGTCTGACCAAACCATCTGCCAAGTGGCACACATCAGTCCCAAGCAGTTGGCGGAATCTCGCGAAGTTTATGCAGCTCTCACCCAACCTCATGGTGGGATGATGGCAGCGATGATGGCTAAAGGCGGACAAAGGGTGGTATGCCTGCAATGAAGGGCAAGATGCCTGCTGGACATCCTGGTGGCATGCCTGCTGCAAAAGGTGACGGTGCTGCGATGAAAGGACAGATGCCTACTGGACATCCTGGTGCCATGAAGGGACACCCTGGACAAAAAATGGGAGCCGCTGCAAAACCTGTGGCAGATTCTTCCATGAAGAAGGAAGATAAGGGGAAAAGCCCTGCAAGTGCTGGTCATCCTCATGGAGCGATGGCACAAAACCAGGAGGCTTCTGGTCATCCTCACGGACAGATGCCCCCTGCTATGGCTGCGGCAATGGCACAAAAAGCCAAGGGTGGAAAGCCTGCTGCGATGGGACATCCCACTACTGCGAAAGGTCAGCCCAACGCTGCGAAGGGTGGTGGTAGTCGTGCGGAGAAGATGGCACGAATGCGCGCTGCCATGGCTGCCATGTCCAAGCAACCCGAATACAGCAAGGAGCAAAAAGCCATGGCTTATGCGGTGGCAGAGGTGGAACGCACTTTGCGCAATGTGCAAAACTATCGCTACGCGCTCTTGCAAAGCCCAGAAAAGGAACTCAACACGCTCATGCGCTCGCTCTCGGGTGGCTACACTGCGCCTTCGGCTGGGGGAGATCCCATCGCCAATCCCAACTCGCTGCCCACTGGTCGCAACCTTTATTCCATCAATGCTGAGGCTACGCCTACAGAGTCGGCTTGGGAGAAGGGAAAACAGCTGGCGCGTAACACGATTGAGGAATATCGACGCCGTCACCACGACAGCATTCCCCGCAAAGTCAGCTATACCTTCTGGAGTTCTGAGTTTATCGAGACCGAAGGTGCTACTTTGGCGCAAGCCTTCTACATGCTCGGTGTAGAACCTCTGCGCGATGCTTTCGGACGCGTCAATGATTTGCGCCTCATCCCTTCCAAAGAGTTGGGTCGCCCTCGCATTGATGTGGTGGTGCAAACCAGTGGTCAGCTCCGCGATTTGGCAGCTTCTCGCCTTTTCCTCCTGCAGAAAGCTGTGGAAATGGCTGCTGATGCCAAGGACGACAAGTATGAGAACCAAGTAGCTTCGGGAGTGGTGGAAAGCGAACGCTTGCTCATCGAGAAAGGTATCTCTCCCAAGGAAGCCCGCGCATGGGCGGCACGCCGCATCTTCGGTGGTGTGAACGGCAACTACGGCACTGGCATCCAAGAAGTGGCGATGGCGTCCGACAAATGGACCGACCGCAAGCAAATTGCTGAGGCTTATCTCAACAACATGGGCGCATTCTATGGCGACCAAAAGCAATGGGAAGACCATCAAAGTAAAGCGTTTGAAGCCGCACTCACACGTACGGACGTAGTGATCCAACCTCGCCAGAATAACACTTGGGGCGCACTCAGTCTTGACCACGTGTTTGAGTTCATGGGTGGCATGAACCTCACCGTACGTCAGGTGACCGGTAAAGAACCTGATGCTTATTTGGCGGACTATCGCAACCATAACCACATGCGCATGCAGGAAGTCAAAGAGGCTATTGGCGTGGAAAGCAGAACTTCTATGTTCAATCCCACTTATCTCAAGGAGCAAATGAAAGGCGGCGAAGGAGCTGCGGCTGGGCTTGAGGAACTGGTGCAAAACACCTTCGGATGGGAGGTGATGAAACCTGAGGCGATTGACAATGAAATGTGGGACGAAATCTTCGACACCTACGTGAAGGACAAGCACAACCTCGGTATGCGTGAATACTTCGAACGCGTGAATCCCGCTGCGTTGCAGGGCATTTCTGCCATCATGTTGGAGAGTGCGCGCAAGGGCATGTGGAAGGCTTCAGCAGACAAGGTGCAAGCGTTGGCGAAACTCCACACCGAACTCGTGGCGAAGTACGATGCCGCCGGCACAGAGTTTGTCAATGACAACCAAAAACTCCAACAGTTTATTGCAAGCAAGGTGTCTTCTGCTGAGGCTAAGGCTTACAAAGACCGCATAGATGCCGCGCGCAACGACAAATCGGGCAAGGGCACAGTGCTGAAAGCCGAAGATGACGCGCCCACTTCGCAACTCACCTCTAAGGGCATCGCAAGTGGTGTCGTAGTCGTGGTAGCGATTGTGGCACTTGCCGCAGGTGCGATTGTGCTCGTGCGTCGTCGCCGCAATAAACAATAAACCTTCTCGCCTTAAGTTCTAACTTTAGAGGCTATCCATCAGACTATGCAGGGCTTTGCTCTGCATAGTCCTCATGGTAAATAGGAGATAGGGGCTAATATGCTCGAAATAGGGAGATGAAACGCCCCAAGAGCTAGCATCTACTCACTAAGGTCTAATGTCTAACGTCTAAAACCTAATGTCTATTTCCCGAGCCACGCTTGTCGTGGCGAGCAAAACGGGTCTGTGACCCTCTAACGTCTAACGTCTACTCTCTAACGTCTAAAATGCAAACTCTCGTTCTTTGTCTTATGGTGGCTGTAGGTTTGAGCACGCTGCTCAAACTTTCGCTGGCGACACCGCGAGTGCGCTGGATCACCTTCGCCTTGTGCGCCCTCTTCGTTGGGCTCGCATGGCCGTGGGCGGTGGAGCAATCCAAAACGCAGATTGAGGCTTGGCTTGCTAATCCCGATTTGATGCGCGACACTGCCGTAGTGCTCAGCATCGATGTGGCGTTCCTCCTCGCCTACTGTTGGGGAAGCACCAAAGCCCCTGCGAAGCCTTACCAACAAATCTACGTGGCGCAAAATCGCTACACCGTGTTGTTGCGCAAACTTTGGCGCGGTCTTTTGGCTATCTACCCAGGGTTGCTCATTTTTCCCGTGCTGTTTTCGCTCGAAGTAAGCACCATCTTCTTCCTCCCTGGCGTAGACTTCGCACTCGTCGCGTGGGGATTGGCAGCCATTGTGGCTGTGACTTTTGTGGCTCTCGGCTTCGGTTTGGAATTTCTCCTTCCCGAACGCGAACTTCGCCTAGAACTCCTCTTCCTCCTCAATATTCTCATTGCCATTCTTGGCGTGATTGCCACCGTCAATGGCAGAACTGCGGTGGAAGGTGTGGGCAGTGTCGATGTCCTCGCCCTCTTGGCAGTCGTGGTGCTCTTTGTTTTCTTTGCGCTCATCGGCTTTTTCTGGAGTCGCCGCAAGACTTCTTCCGCCAAACACTAGGGTGGGGTAGTAGCGTTGTGGCAAGCTGTGCACGAATGCTCCGTACTCCCTCTACATTGCTTCAACCCTCATCACATGAAAAAAATCCGCCCCACCAGCTGATGGGACGGACTTTCGGGGAGGATTTTTCCCACAAATCAGTAAAACATATCTTATAACAATGAACTATATCTCTGACATTCTCTTCTGGATCAGCACGGGATTGCTCGTGCCTACCATCGTCCTCTTGGTGCTTTTCTTCGTGCGCGCACTCTTGCTCGTGGGAGGCTTTTTCGGACAACTCCTTGCGCGCCGCAAGGCAGATGCACAGATCGCAGCCACCCTTGACCAACTCACTGCGGAAAACGTGGACACTCTGCTCGAACAACTCCCCTCTGCTGGATTGGGCATCGCAGCCCCTTTCTATCATCGCCTAGTAGCTGCCGCAAACGACGCACCTCTTCGTGAGCGTGTCCTTGCTGAGTTTGACATTGCCGCAGATGCCGAACAAAATCTCCCTCGCACGCTGACGAAGATGGGACCTGTGCTCGGACTCATGGGCACCCTCATCCCCATGGGACCTGCTTTGGTGGGACTCTCCTCGGGCGATATTGCCAGCATGGCGTACAACATGCAGGTTGCCTTTGCCACTACGGTGGTGGGTTTGGTGATTGGTGCCATCGGCACACTGACCATTCAGGTGAAAAAACGCTGGTTGGCGGCAGATGCTGCGCGTTTGGACTTCATCGAAGCGCGTTTGGCAGAAAAGTATGCCCAAGCCTAGTCTTGTGATTTCCCAATATGTCCTCTCAAACCTATTGTAGATATGAGTAGAAAAGAAGGAAACAAGCCTCGCCGCCGTCTGATGGGTGGTGGCGATGATCACGACATCATGGGCAGCGTAGCCAATCTTTTTGACGTGGCTATGGTGTTTGCTGTGGCGTTGATGGTCGCTTTGGTGAGTCGCTACAATATGACCGAAATGTTTAGTACGCAAGATTTCACCATGGTCAAGAATCCCGGTAAGGAAAACATGGAGATAGTGACCAAGAAAGGCGAAAAGATACAACGCTACACGCCCTCTAACGACCAGAGCAATGCCGAAGGTTCGCGAGGCAAGAAGGTGGGTGTCGCCTATCAGTTGGAGAATGGCGAAGTCATCTACGTACCCGAATAGGGCTTTCTCACTAGTTTTGCAATCATGAATCAGGCTTGTCTATAAAGCTGTATGACCTTTTGAACATCAATCTCAGAGATTGAGATAAACAACGCTAGACCTCAGCGTTAGAACGATGCAGAGTTTCAGTCCTGCATGGCTCTAACCGCTGAGGTCTAGCGTATTTTGTGGAGTGTCCCTCCGTGAAAATCGGTGCAACCTCCCCTTTTCCCCTCCAATCTCCCCCACCTTCTATGACAATCTCCCTCACTTGCTGGGGCAACCCTAGTTGGGAAGTCAGCGAGTGAGGGAGAAGCCATGAAAAAGGTTAGACCATTTCCCCTTCTGCATCATAGTCGTAGAAGAGGAAATCGTTGTAAGGATACTTTTGCACGTGGATTTCGCGCACGCGCTTGTAGAAGAGGTCGCGCAGTTCTTCGATGTTTTCGCGCTCGCGAGCCGAGATGAAAATCACATCCAAGGGAGCAGTGCCCTGTTGGTCGGTCATGTTTTCGCCCGTGCCTTGCGTGCGTCCCATCCAGGTCTGCATGAGTTCGGGGAGCGTCACGTTTTCTTTCGTGGCAGGCGTCAAATCGTTAGGGTCTTTAGGCGTGCAAGTGTAAGCGTCCATCTTGTTGAACACCAAAATTTGTGGCTTGTCGGCGCATCCCAAGTCGCAGAGGGTGCGGTTAACCACTTGCAGTTGCTCTTCAAAATCTGGGTGACTCACGTCGACCACATGGACAAGCAAGTCTGCTTCGCGTGTCTCATCGAGGGTAGACTTGAAGGAGTCCACCAAGTCAGTAGGGAGTTTGCGGATGAATCCCACGGTGTCTGCCAAGAGGAAAGGGAGATTGTGCACAATCACCTTGCGCACCGTGGTGTCGAGTGTCGCAAAGAGTTTGTTTCGGCAAAGACTTCGCTCTTAGAGAGTAGGTTGAGGAGAGTTGATTTTCCCACGTTGGTGTAGCCCACCAGCGCCACGCGCACCATTTTTCCGCGATTTTGTCGCTGCGTAGTCTTTTGTCGGTCTATGTCTGCCAAACGTTCTTTGAGAAGCGACATGCGGTTGAGGATGATGCGTCGGTCCATTTCGAGCTGCGTTTCACCAGGACCACGCAAACCCACGCTACCGCCTTTGCCACCACCGGCACCACCGGAGCCACCGCCTTGACGTTCCAAGTGCGTCCAAAGGCGTTGCAGACGAGGAAGCATGTAGCGATATTGCGCCAGTTCGACTTGTGTCTTCGCATTAGCCGTTTGTGCGCGCATGGCAAAGATATCTAGGATGAGCGAAGTGCGGTCTAAGATCTTCACTTGCAGCACCGCCTCGATGTTGCGCAGTTGTTTTGCTGAGAGTTCATCGTCGAAAATCACCATACCCACGGGGCGTGGCTTCTCCACATCGGCAGGCCAGAGCGGGTCTTCTTCGGCTTCTTCAGCCGCTTTTTCGCAATCTTCGATGTAGGCACGGATTTCTTCCAGTTTACCCTTGCCCACATAGGTCACCGAACTCGGACCATCCACACGCTGTGTGAAGCGATGCACCGTCTCGGCTCCTGCCGTTTCCGCCAGAAAAGCCAGTTCATCGAGATACTCTTGCGTTTTAGGTTCGTTTTGGGTCTTGGTGATGAGTGCCACAAGGACAGCCGTTTCCGCCTTGACCTCAGTTTGTATAAATTCTTTCATATCGTCGTCTTATCATCGTTGCACTGCCTGTGTCGAAATTGGCGCTTTTGCCTCCAAAAAAACGAGGAACAAAGCTATAAAAAAACAAAAGAAAAAAAGACAGTGCGAATTTGATACAAAGATACAACTAAATATCGGATTTGGCTATTCGTTCGTCCGTTTTTCGCACCCATCTCCGTCAATCTGCCAGCAAAAGCCTCCTTTTCCCTCTTTTTCCCCTGCTGAGAGCCGTGCTAGAGTGGGGGATTTTTTGATGCGAAAAGACGGATAATCTCGCTAAAAAAAGGTATATTTGCAGAAACAAATCACCACATGAACGGAGCTAGGATACTCATCATCTACACTGGCGGTACGATTGGTATGCTTGAAAATCCCACCACTGGCGCACTCGAAGCCTTCGATTGGGAGCACATCAGCAACTTCGTGCCCGAACTCGCGCGTTTCCACTACGACATCGAAACCATTACCTTTGGTCCCCCATCGACTCTTCCGACATGGAGCCGAAGTATTGGACGCGCATGGTGGAGGTTATCGCCGACAACTACGACAGCTACGATGGTTTTGTCCTCCTCCACGGCACAGACACCATGGCGTTCACCGCCTCCGCTTTGAGTTTTATGCTCGAAAACCTAGGCAAACCTGTGGTCATCACCGGAAGTCAGTTGCCCATTGGGCAGTTGCGCACCGATGGAAAGGAAAATCTCCTCACCAGCATCGAGATTGCTGCCGCGCGCTGTCCAGAAGGCAAGCCCATGGTGCCCGAAGTCTGCATCTTCTTTGAGAACAAACTCCTCCGCGGCAACCGCACCACCAAGATTAACTCCGAGGGGTTCAACGCTTTTCGCTCTTACAATTTCCATCATCTCGCAGATGCTGGCATCCACATCAAGTTTGAAGAAGCGTTTATCCATCGTCCCGACCCTGCGAAGCCCTTCCGTCCCAACTATCTTCTCGATGACCACATCGCCATTTGACCCTCTTCCCCGGCATGCGCGAAGAGGTGATGAATGCCTACCTCAACATCCCCAATCTCCGCGGACTAGTGCTCAAAACCTACGGAGCGGGCAACGCGCCCAAGCTGCCGTGGCTCTACGAACGTCTGAAAGAACTCAGCGATCGTGGGGTGGTGATCATCAACACCACGCAGTGTTCCACAGGAACGGTGGACATGGGGCGCTATGACACCTCACTCCAGCTCATAGAAGCCGGAGTGTTGAACGGTCACGACATGACACTCGAAGCCGTAGTGACCAAGTTGATGTTCCTCCTTGGGCACAATTACGACAAACAGCGCATCTGCCAGTTGATGAACACCTCGTTGGTGGGCGAAGTGACCCTACCTTTTGCCCTGCAAACCGATGAAGAGGCTTGTTTGCAACGCGGACACCTGGCAAAAGTACGAGGAATATGTGCCGACTAAAGTTGGGCTTTGGATTTCTAATCGCAGGGCTGCTCTTGCTCTGCGGTTGTGCCTCGTCCGTCTCTCCCACGGCTGAGCCGATGCGCTACGCCAAATTGCTCCGCATGACCGATGCGCCCGACCACACGTGGGTGGAAATCGTCAATCCATGGGACACCACACAAGTGTTGCGCCAATATCTTCTGGTGGATCAAGCGATGTCTTTCGCTGCTGTCGAAGTCTTGCAAGCGCAGCACCCTACGTCCGTGTTGCTCCACACCCCTTTGCAGCGCACCCTTCCGCAAAGCACCGTGCATGCTGCCCTTGCGCTTCAACTCGGAGCCCAACAATCGCTCGTGGGACTTTGCGACACCGCCTACATCGTCGCACCTGAACTCAAAGAACTCCACCTTCCCGACTTTGGACGTGGCGACCAACCCAATGTGGAGCGCATCATTGCGGCAAAAACGCAGGCTTGTCTGTTTGCTCCCTTTGAAAATGCTCGCTACGAGTCGTTAGAGCGCGCTCATGTTCCCATCGTGGACTGTGCCGACTATCTCGAAACATCGCCTTTGGGACGCGCTGAGTGGATGCGATTCTACGGCAGATTGTGGGGAAAATCTCAACTAGCCGATAGTCTCTTTGCACTTGAAGTGCGCAACTACGAATGGTTGGCGCAAACTGTGCAGTCGGCTTTAGAGCAAACAACATCATCGGAGGTAGCGCACCCTACGCCATCCGGTGCTTCGCAGCGGGAACATCACCCGAAAATGCAGACCACTTCTATTGCTAAAATTCCAGTGGATACGCTAAACGTGGGAGGACACAAAAAAAATCTCCGACGAAATCAGAAAAACGTCGGAGTTTTTTCCAAAAACGTGGGAGAAAATTTTGAAAATGTCGGAGATAATTTGGATAACCTCCGAGAAAAGGATGCACCAATGCACAAGACGACAGCATCACGAGGGGAAGATTCCTCCGTAACGCTGCAGCCCCCTTCAAGCATCTCCCATCGTGCGGTGCGTGTTTGGCTCGATTTGCCCTGGCAAAGCACTTGGTATGTGCCTGGAGGACGTAGTTATCTTGCCACCCTCATTGCAGACGCAGGCGGAGATTATCCCTTGCGCCACAACGATCAAGCCGGTAGCCTGCCACTTCCTTTGGAGCGCGCTTGGCAATATGCCCAAACAGCAGACGTGTGGATCATCAAAGGCGGTGACGAACTGCCCCCAAACTACGCCGCACTCACGGCTCTCTCGCGCGTCTATGCGCAATTTCCTGCTGTGCGGTCCCATCGCGTGTGGGTGTGCCACACGATGCAAGTGCCTTACTATGAGCATACCCCCTTCGCTCCTGCACAGTTGTTGCGCGAATGGTGCATCATGCTCGGTACCTTGCCGCTAGATGCCACAGACGCTTTGCGCTATTTCCATTCGCTGCCGCTCCACTGATGCTCTGCTGAAGCGAAGATTGGTCTTCCACCATTGGGATACCTTCAATCGCCCACGGCTTTTTCTCCGCATTTATCCTTCTGTTTGTCCCTCTTCTACATGCTCCTTTTCTCCCTCTCCCACCGAACCCTGCTACTGAGCTTGAGTTGGCTCGTGCTACTGCTCATTGGGTTGCATCTTTTTGTGGGTAGTGTGTGGATGACTCCGCAAGAGGTGGCGACCGCTTTGGGCGATGCCGCTCGCTGTTTGCTGGGCGATAGAGATCCATCCTCCGCCATCGGGCAAGAAATCGTGGTGCACCATCGCTTGACCATCGCTCTCACCGCCGCCCTCTCGGGAGCCGCCCTCGGAGGAAGTGGACTCTTCACGCAGACGCTCTTTCGCAATCCGCTAGCCGACCCTTCTCTGCTGGGCATCAACGCTGGTGCTGCCCTCGGAGCTGCCCTTGCCATGATGGTTGTGGGGAGTGTTTCGGTCTTGACTGGCTTCACGCTCACCGTGCTCTCGGCTTTGTTGGGCGCACTGGTGGTGCTGAGTGTGCTGCTTAGTGTGAGCCGTCGTTTGGCGAGTGCCACAGCTGTGCTCTTAGTGGGCGTGATGCTCTCCTTCATGGTCTCTTCCGTGCTTGCTATCTTGGCACATCGTGCTTCTGCCGATGGACTGCGCCACTATCAACTTTGGCTTTTGGGCGACTGCACCTCTGTGAGTTGGTCACAACTTCCGCTTTTTGCCCTTGCCATCTTTCTTCTTTGCTCTTGACATTCAGTCAGTTGCGTGTGCTCGACGCATGGTTGCTAGGCGATGTCTATGCGCAGTCGCTGGGCATCAGCGTGGATCGCGAGCGCTTCCGCCTTTTAGGGGTCGTCGGTCTGCTTTCCGCTGTGGTCACTGCCCTTTGTGGTCCCATCGCCTTTGTCGGTTTGGCTGCCCCACACGCAGCGCGTTTGGTGTCACACCAAGGTGCCCATCATCGTCTGCTGCCCCTCACGCTCTTGATGGGGAGTGTGCTTCTTCTCTTCTGCCAACTTGTGGCGCGACTGCCGCTATGGGGCGAAGCACAACTTCCGCTCAATGCGGTGACTCCCCTAGTGGGTGCACCCATCATGGTGCTGTTGCTACTGCAACATCGCCCTCGATGAGGTGAACAGACGCAAGGTTTGCTCGAGGCTATCGCACTGCCTGCATCACTCTTTGGCTGCCTTGCGCTGCCTGCACCTCTATCTCTCTTGTTTCATTGTCCATCTCTCCAACTCTCTCGAAGAAATGCTCAACTCCTCCGTACGACCCTTTATCCTTCTTTCCAACGACGACGGCTATCAAGCCCCTGGACTCAACTTTCTCATCGATGTGTTGCGCCCAGTCGCCGACATTTTGGTAGTGGCACCCAGTGGTGCGCGCTCTGGTTTTGGCTGTGCCATCACCGCCACGCAGCCCATTCAGTGCCGACTCGTGCATGAGGAAGACGGACTCGACATTTATTCCTGCACGGGAAGTCCGGTGGACTGTGTGAAACTCGCCTTCAATGTGCTCCTCGACAACTACAATCGCAAGCCCGATTTGGTGGTTTCGGGGGTGAACCACGGCGATAACTCTAGTGTCAATACCTTTTATTCTGGCACCATGGGAGCAGCTAACGAAGGGGGTGCTACAAGGCGTGCCCGGCATCGGATTTTCCTACTGCCACTTCAGCTACGATGTCGATATGTCGGCTTGCGCGCCCTACATTATAGAGATTGTGCAACAGGTGCTCCGCGAAGGACTTCCACCTTTCTCCGCCCTCAATGTCAATTTCCCTGCTTTATCCGAATTTGAAGGCGTGAAAGTGTGCCGTATGGCGCGTTCGCGCTGGGTGAACGAGATGGCGGTGAACTACAAACCTCGCAGTGGCTCACCTTATTATTGGCTCACTGGCGAACCCTACGAACTAGAACCTGAAGCGGAAGACACTGACCGCTGGGCGCTGGCTCACGGTTATGTGTCGATTACTCCGCAGACGCTCGATGCAACCAACTATCCCTTGTTGCAACAACTCAAATCGAAGGAGTGGTAAGGCACAGCAACAGGGAGTGAGTCTCGACTTTTCTCCTTCCTACATCGCATTTCCCACCTCGTAATTTCTCCCTTCTCACTAACCAATTCAGCAGATTCCACCTCGTAATTTCCCCCTTTCATCATGCGCTATTTCATCATTGCTGGCGAAGCCTCGGGCGATCTTCACGCTTCACACCTCGTCACAGCCCTCCGAAAGGAAGATGCCGATGCTCAATTTCAAGGCTTGGGCGGCGATCTCATGGCGGCAGCTGGCGTTGACGTGCTTTGGCACTATCGCACTATGGCGTATATGGGATTTGTGCAGGTGATGCTTCACTTGCCTCAGATACTCCGCGCCATGCGTGCGTGCAAGGCGGCTATTGAGGTCTATCGTCCCGATGCGATTATCCTAGTGGATTATCCTGGTTTCAATCTGAATATCGCGGCTTGGGCACGAAAACACCTCGATGCTCCCATCTTCTATTATATCGCCCCCAAGATTTGGGCATGGAAAGAGGGACGCATTCGCAAAATCCGCCAAAATGTGGACAAGGTGCTCTCGATTTTACCCTTTGAAGTGGACTATTTCGAGCGCGAACATGGCTATAAAGTGGACTATGTGGGCAATCCTTCGCGTGCAGAGGTCGATGATTTCTTGCAGCATGACAGTCATTCTTTCGCAGACTTCTGTGCAGCGCATCAGCTCGATCCGCAGCGCAAAATTGTAGCACTGCTTGCTGGTTCGCGCCGCTCGGAAATTGCTGCCAACCTGCCGCGGATGTTGCAGGCTTTTGCGCAGGTGCAAACCGAATCTGCCGCAAGAAGCCGTGGTGTCTCTGCTACCCAATCTGCCCCCCCTGCCCACAACACTGTCGAACAATCTGTCGCACCACAAGCATACCAGGCGGTGATTGCCGCTGCTCCTGGCATCGAACCTGAGGAATATGCACCTTATTTGCAGGCTTATCCTCATGTTCATCTGGTGTCTGCGGCTACTTTTGCGCTGTTGAAGCACGCGCACACGGCGTTGGTCACAAGTGGCACCGCAACGCTCGAAACTGCGCTCTTTGGTGTGCCGCAGGTGGTGTGCTATCATATCAGAGGAGGTGCGCTCGTGCGTGCCATCCAACCGCATTTCTCAACTGCCGCTTCATCTCTTTGGTCAATCTCATTGCAGACGACGAGGTTGTGCCTGAACTCATTGCAGATCATACTGCACCGCACCACATTGCGCGCCATCTGCTCCCACTGCTCGACGACACAAGCGCGGCTCGACAAGCGCAATTATCGGGATATGCCCGTATGCGTGCCCAACTTGGCACAGATGTTGCCCCACTAGAGGGGGGCGCAGCTCATTGTGCACGCGATGCGCGAGGGACTGAATTCCCCGACATTGCCATAGTATCATACGACACCACAGCGGCGCTTCCCAAGTACATTGCGTATGAACTCCCCTGCGCTCGCATAATGTAGACTTCTTTTTCTGACTATTCACTTAAAATCAATCTAATATGTCTTCCATCGCTTCCCAATTTGCACAGCAACTGCTCGAGGTGCAGTGCATCAAACTTCAACCTACGCAGCCTTTCACCTGGGCGAGTGGCTGGTTGTCTCCATTCTATTGCGACAATCGCAAGACGTTGGCTTATCCTAAGGTGCGCACCTTCGTGAAAGACCAACTCGCAGCTATGATTCGTGCGCAATATCCCGAAGCTACTGCCATTGCTGGTGTTGCCACTGGTGCTATTGCTCAAGGTGCTTTGGTAGCCGATGCCTTGAATCTCCCTATGTGCTACGTGCGTGCCAAAGCTAAGGACCACGGCATGGGCAATCTCATCGAAGGTACCTGCCCGAAGGAGCAAAAGTGGTGGTTGTCGAAGACTTAATTTCGACAGGTGGTAGCAGTCTTAAGGCTGTTGAGGCGCTCCGTGCCGCTGGTTTTGAAATTCTCGGCATGGTGGCGAGCTTCACCTACGGATTCCCTGTGGCTGAAGAGGCTTTCCGCGCTGCAAATGTCACCCTGACTACGCTCACCAACTATGAGGCAGTGGTAGAAACGGCTCGTGCCATTGGCTACATCGAGGAGAGCCACTTGCCTCTCTTGGCTCGTTGGCGCGCCAATCCTTCCACTTGGAGCCCTGAAGTGTAAGACTTCGCTCCTGTTCTTATCGCATTCTTCCTTCCTTCCCTCCTTTGCGCGTGCAAGTGGTGCGGATGGTGGGCACTTTCGCTCAGACTGTTGTGGTAGTTTTTCCATATATGTTGTGGCTGTTCGCCCCAATGTGGTGCAGCGCTCCAATCTATTGCGGTGATTCTCCCGACATGTAACGAGTATTCTCCCAAAACTTTCCCCTAAACATGGACGTGGGTGGATAAGTGCCTAATCATCCTCAGCGTGCTTCGCGCTCTCAAAGGAGGGAAGGTAGACTATTTCTCTCTAAAATGACAAAATATACCTCCGAAATCTACACGGTCAATGCTACGCAAGCGCTGGCTTACGAGCGTTTGGCTGATTTGCGCCGTTTTGAAGCCCTTAAAGCGGCTTTCTCCGACCCTGAGAAGATGCAATATATCTTGCAAAATCTCCCAGCCGACCAAGTGTCGCCCGATAAACTCGCTGAGATTCGCGAACAAGTGGAGAAGATGCAGTTCACCGAAGACACCATCTCTGCTGATACTAAGGTGGGACCTGTGTCGCTTGCCATCGTGGAGCGCGAACCTTGCAAGTTGGTGAAACTCGTGACGCAGAATTCTCCCGTGAATGCTACGGTTTGGGTGCAACTCGTGGAGAAAGGCACTTATCAAGCGGCACTCAAGGTGACCATCGGTGTGGAACTCAATTTCTTCATTCGCAAGATGGTGGAGAAGCACATCAAAAAGGCGCCCGACGGTCTGGCACAGTTCTTGAGCCAAATCCTAGCGGTGGGCTAAACGCTCCATCGCCCGGGGTGGGGATTCCTTTGTTTTATGCGCTAAAATGGTAAAAGATGATGGCTTTATTGCGTAAGTGGCCACTGCGCCACGGATTTGTAGCAGGCGGCTTGGCGCTGATGTTGGGAGCCATGGCGGCTTTGCTGGCTTGCGGTGAGGAGAGCACTTCGCGTTTTTCGCACCATCGTGCCTTTTTGCGCTTTTCTCCCGTGGCAGCCGCTCCAGTGCTCTCCGCAGCAGTGCATGGTGTAGGGGAGTGGTGCGCCATCACTTATGATGCTTCGCACTACGTTTTCACGAATGCTGCCCAGCGCACGAGCCGATATCCGCGCACGGCACTCGATGCTTACGGAACTCCCACTTCGATAGCCGGATTTGTGGTGGGCACTCCTGCCTTGCCCGATCTGAGCGGACGGCAGACGGTCGTGGCTTTCGACCTCGTTTGCCCTTCTTGCTACCAAGGGGCTTATGTGGAACGTCGACTGTCGTGGAATCCTTCTACACCAGGCACGCTCGTCTGTGGGCGTTGCCAGCGTCACTACGACCTCAACAATGGGGGAATCGTGAGTGTGACAAAAGGAGATGGCCAACCAAATGTGGGACTTTTCCGATATTTGGCTACTTACTCAGCAAATTCGGATGTGTTTGTTGTGCAAAATTAGGCGAAACATTTGGTCAGCTTTCTTAAAATCCTTACCTTTGCACCACATTACGCCTGAATGGTGGAATGGTAGACACGAGGGACTTAAAATCCCTTGGCCATTACGGCTGTACGAGTTCGAGTCTCGTTTCAGGCACCTCCCTTCTGTTGGATTTCCAGCAGGAGGGATTTTTTTTTGCCCTCACGTTTGCCCTCTGTAAGTCTTTGTGCGCATCCTTATGGGGGCGAACTTTCCTGTGTAATTGTCGGCTTTTTCAGCTCGGTTGTTTGCTTTTTGGGGGGATTACTTTTAGAGCTTGTTTCTCCATTGCGGTGTAATACAAAAACAAAGGCCATCCCGTCGGGATGGCCTTTGTGAAATAAGAGTGGCATGTCGTGCGTTGTGGGGAAATGCTCTGCTATTTCCTTACCCTCATAGGAGGGGATGGGCAGAGTGCTCCGCGCTACGACAGCTTAATGTGGAGTGTTTAGGGAACCAACACCTTTTTACCATTGCGAATCACAACACCCTTTGCAGTAGTTGCATCGATACGTTGTCCGGCAAGGTTGTAGGTTGCGCCCGTTTGTCCGTTGTTGTCGCTAGCTACCTTAGTCACTGCAGTGGGTTCAACGACTTTGGGAAGCTCGAAATGTATAGCAGGTGCTGCTGTACCTACTGGAATCTTCAAGTAGCAACGGTTAGCAGGGATGTTGTACTTTTGAATTTGGCGAAATTCTGTATTACCTTGCTTGTTATCTACCAATACATAGTACTTGAAGTGTTCTTGATCACGCATTGCAGGTGTGAGAGTTTCAGTTGTTCCATAGAGGTGAGTTTCTATGGGGTCATCAGCACATGCAACTGCGGGGCAAGTATATTTACCTGGTTTATCAGCAATAATAAACACTGCAGTGTTGGCAGGGATAACCTTACTTTCGATAAGTTCGAAATTAATAGCGCTAGCAGATGGCTCACCTCTGAGTTTGTATGCGTGAACACCTTGTGGGATTCTCACAGGATAAGGCACAATCATCGTGGCAAAGTTGCCATTATTAGAATGAGTTACGTTGAGCTCGTAGTTCATTCCAATATAGTAACCTGTATCTAAGTCTTTTGGATCATACACATAAAGGACAAAGTCTACGATATTACCACGATTTTTAACGATTTCGTTTTTCGCGTCAGTGTTACCTCCTGGATCAATGCTATTCCAGTCGATTTTGAAGCGGAGATGGTATTCACCTGGCTTGGAAGGAGCTGTGAAGGTTCCGTTCTGAAAGTTGACCCTCCATTGTTCATTTGTTTTTTCTACGCCATTTTTCGTCTTCTTCTGACCATTATATACCGTGGCATAAACAAGTTCGTTGTCTTCCATGCTGGTGACATCGAACTTCTTGTTTTGATTGCGGTCGAGATAGAGATAACTGTCCATCCAAGAGCCTGACCACTTGTACTCAAACTGAATTTCTGCGCCAGGGACTGCTCCAATTGTGAATCTGGGAATCGCGAAGTTGAAGTAAGCCTGATCTTTTGGTAGATCTTTTTGTTCAATAGTTCGACAATTGGGAGAAACAACCTTGACGTATTCAAGGAAGCGGTTTTTGCTGTTTAGTTGCATCCTTGTCAAAGTTGATGGGAATGGGAGGAGCTTGGTTAGGCTTTTTCTGAGTTTGCGCACTGATTCCTGCGAAGGTGAAGAGTGCAGCTGCGAAAGTGAATGCAGTAATTATTCTATTCATACGCGTTGAAAATAGGAGTGTGTGAGATAAATCTCTATAATTTTGTTGTTTTTATCAGAGTTTACTTTCGCAAAAGTAAGATATTTTGCAATATGAACCAAACAAATCTGCGATAAAAATGTAGTTTTTTCTTGAAACGTAAGTGTTTACCCGTAAAAAGTGACTTATTTCGAGAAAAAGCGTATGAAATTTATAAGCGACGTGCACGAGGACTAATGTAGAGCCATGAGGATTTTGCAACGAAAAGAATAAGGTAGATTTTGATAACTAGGGTATTATGCCAATGGTTCGTGGATATTGTAGTAAATGTCTTGTGCGAGTTAATGTGTAATATCGTATAAAATCCCAAAGATGGGTGCGGATGAAACTCGAAAATGGAGCTTTTTATGGGACATACACCGCCATTCTTCGGGAAGACTTGCAAAGAAAGAGGAGTGATGGCTTGTTTTGAGGATGAAATGTCTTCCGAAATATGGGAAATGTATGCTTGTAGAATAACAACGCTGGAGAAATGAAAATGAGAGTTCCCAACTATTGTGCGAAAACCTTGGTAGGATGCCCAAGAAGTCGTAAATTTGTTGGAACTTCAGGGTCTGGGCTCTCGCGCAAAAGGAAAATGTAGCCTCCTTGTCGCGTTTGCCTATTCTTCACCCTAATCCACAGTTGCTGTGACTTTGTGAGCATCTACAATGACAATGAAGAGCGTCTGTAGTGACAGTGTAGAAGATTCGTAGCGATAATGTAGAATGCCTACAAAACCCTAGAAGACTCCTTATATATAAATAGGCAACCCTCTCAATGACAATCCAACATCTTATAGCGCAACGACTCAACCTGCGCGATAAACAAGTAGAAGCCACCCTCAAACTCTTGGACGAGGGGGCAACCATCCCCTTTATTTCTCGCTACCGCAAGGAAGCCACCGGCGCACTCGACGAAGTGCAGGTGGCAGCAGTAGCAGATGAATACCGCAAAGTCCAAGAACTTGAGCATCGCAAGACCTTTGTGCTCGAAACCATCGAAGCGCAAGGCAAACTCACCGATGAGTTGCGCCAGCGCATCACACAATCGTGGGATGCCACCGAGGTGGAAGATCTCTATCTCCCCTTCAAACCCAAACGCCGCACGAAGGCGCAGGTGGCGCGCGAACGAGGATTGGAACCCCTCGCTCAGAAGTTGCTGCTCCGTCCGCAAGACGATCCAGAGTTGGCAGCTGAGCGTTTTCTCACCGACGAGGTGCCTGATGTAGCAGCTGCCCTGCAAGGCGCGCGCGACATCATCGCAGAGCAAATCAGCGAAGACGAACGCAGCAGACAGAGTCTCCGCAATGTCTTTGGCAGAGAAGCCGTGATTTCTTCAAAACTTGTGAAAGGCAAGGAGGAAGAGGCGGCTAAATATCGCGATTATTTCGATTGAGTGAACCCTTGCGTCGCTGCACTTCCCACCGTCTGTTGGCAATGCGTCGCGGAGAATCAGAAGGCATGCTGCGCGTGTCCATCGCTCCTGCCGATGAGAGTGGGACAGCCGACCGCATCGCCCGACCTTTTGTGCGCCCCAACACAGCAGCGGCAGCGCAAATCGCGACTGCCGCCGCCGATGCCTACAAGCGATTGTTGCGCCCCAGCATCGAAACGGAATTTGCCGCGCAGAGTAAACAGCAGGCAGACGAAGAAGCCATCCGCGTGTTTGCACAAAATCTGCAACAACTGCTCCTCGCTGCGCCTCTCGGTTCGCGCAGAATCATGGGCATCGACCCTGGTTTTCGCACAGGATGTAAGGTGGTTTGCCTTGATGAACAAGGCGATCTCTTGCACAACACCACGATTTACCCTCACGAACCCAAGAAAGACCGTGCCGCTGCCGCAGCCACCTTGCAGAAATTGGCGAAGCAATATCGCGTAGAAGCCGTGGCGATTGGTAATGGCACGGCAGGACGTGAAACCGAAGAACTGGTGCGCAGTCTGAAATCTCAGGCGAATGCTGAGGTGAATTGGGACGAAATCCCCATTTTCTTGGTGAGCGAAGACGGAGCCTCCGTCTACTCAGCTTCGGCAGTGGCTCGCGCTGAATTTCCCGACCACGATGTCACCGTGCGTGGTGCGGTATCCATCGCCCGCCGTTTGGCAGATCCGCTGGCAGAGTTGGTGAAAATCGACCCGAAAGCCATCGGTGTGGGGCAATATCAGCACGATGTCGATGCCACCGCCCTGAAGCGCGCGCTAGATCACACCGTAGAGCACTGCGTGAATGCTGTTGGGGTGAATCTCAACACGGCTTCCGCTCATCTTCTCACCTATGTCAGCGGACTCGGAGCGGCATTGGCGCAAAACATTGTCAATTATCGTGCTGAACATGGGGCGTTTGCTTCGCGCAAAGAACTCTTGAAAGTGCCGCGACTGGGGGCGAAAGCCTTTTGAACAGTGCGCAGGTTTCTTGCGCATTCCCCAAGCGAAGCACCCGCTCGACAACACCGCCGTGCATCCCGAACGCTATGCGCTGGTGGAAAAGATGGCGAGTGATGCGGGAACTGACCTCCAGTCGCTCATCGCGCATCCTGAGATTCGACAGAAGATTGACCTCAAACGCTATTGCACTGCCGAAGTGGGGCTCCCCACGCTCCATGATATTTGGGCAGAACTTGACAAACCTGGCAGAGATCCTCGTGGCACAGCGCAGGTGTTCCAATTTGAGGAGCGCGTGCACAGCATCGATGATTTAGAAATTGGTATGGTGCTACCAGGTGTCGTGACGAATGTCACCAACTTTGGCGCATTTGTGGACTTAGGCATCAAGACGAAAGGGCTGGTGCACGTGTCGCAACTGGCTGACCGCTTCGTGAAAGATCCAGCGGAAGTGGTGCAAGTGCAGCAACAAGTGGAAGTGCGCGTGGTGGAAGTGGACAAGGCACGTGGAAGAATCGCACTGAGTATGAAAAAAAGCTAGCACATTGCACGGTCTTATCGCTCCATGTTCTTGGATTTCTTCCTTGGTTTCTTCCTCTTCTCCCCTTGGTTTCTTGCTCTTTATAATATGGGGCTTTTTTGCTCCATGATTTCAACCCAAAAGAATGACTACAGACGAACAATATATGCTCCGCGCTTTGGAACAAGCGCAAATGGCTGCCGACCGCGACGAGGTGCCAGTGGGAGTGGTGGTAGTGTGCCAAGATCGCATCATAGCGCGCGGACACAACCTCACCGAAACCCTCAATGATGTCACGGCTCATGCTGAGATGCAAGCCGTCACCGCCGCTGCCAATGCCCTCGGTGGGAAGTATTTGAGCGACTGCACGCTCTACGTCACCGTCGAACCCTGCGTGATGTGCGCTGGGGCTTTGGCGTGGGCGCAAGTAGGGCGCATAGTTTACGGAGCTTCCGACCCCAAACGCGGTTATTCTGTCTACGCCCCTGAGGCTTTGCATCCTCGCACCCAAGTCACCGCTGGTGTCCTTGCCGAAGAGTGCGGGGAACTGATGCGACAATTTTTCAAAAGCAAAAGATAAGTAGTAGAGGTTAGAGGTTAGACGTTAGAGATTAGACGTTAGACGTTAGAAGGCTAGCGCGATTGGACTAGAAATACTAGATGAACTAGAAGCACTAGAACTTCTAATAAACCCGATCCACTTGTGACGAGCAAAAAAGGGTCTGCGACTCTCTAACGTCTAGTCTCTAATGTCTAACGTCTCATAAGCCCGAGCCACTTGTGGCAAGCAAAAAAGGGTCTGCGACTCTCTAACGTCTAACGTCTAGCCTCTAATGTCTAACGTCTCATAAGCCCGAGGCACTTGTGGCGAGCAAAAAGGGTCTGCTACTCTCAACCTCTACCCTCTAAGATCTATTGTCTAACGTCTCATAAGCCCGAGGCACTTGTGGCGAGCAAAAAGGGTCTGCTACTCTCTAACGTCTAACGTCTAATATCTAACGTCTAAATATCGTGTCTTCTCACAACGTTCTTGGACATTTAGGTGAGGATTTCGCCTGTTCTTTCCTCCTTCGTCAGGATTATCACATCTTGGCGCGCAACTGGCGTTGTTTTCCCTACGAGATAGACATCGTGGCAGACGACTGGGGCGAACTCGTTTTTGTGGAAGTCAAAACCCGCACTTCCGATGAATGGAGCGATCCTGCAGCAGCGGTAGACCGTCACAAGCGCGAACACCTCTCCCTTGCTGCGCGAGCCTATATGCGCCAGCAGCAAGTGGGCGATGTTCCCTTCCGCTTCGACATCATTGCTTTGGTGGGTAGCGCACCACCTTTTGAGATTGTCCACTACAAAAACGCCTTCCCGTTGGAACTCCCTCAACGTTTTCACCCGAAAAATCCTGCTGATGAACTCTTTTTCTAATAGCGAAACGCAACATCTCCTGAGTAATGCCGCGAACTCTCGAGAAAACACTGCGAACTCTCGCAAAGTATCGCCCGCAGCTCCGTCTTTCGTAGCTGATTCTTGCGAAGAAGACACCTGCGAAGGGTGTAGTGCACCAGCAAAAGCCCAACTCCCTCCACATTGGATTCGCAAGCATTTTCCCACGGTGCCGACCACGATGGAGATGATTGCGATGGATGCTGCACCAGCAGGGGAGGTGTGGATGGTGAGTACCGATTTTCAAACTCGTGGTCACGGACAGCGCGGAACGAAATGGGAGAGCGATTGCGGAGAAAATCTCATATTCACCTTTGTCTTTAGCCCACAAAGGGGTGCGCGCTACCGAGCAATTCTATCTTTCTGAAATCGCTTGTTTGGCAGTCGCCCAAACCCTCGATGCGTATGTCGAAGGAGTCAGTGTGAAATGGCCGAACGATGTGTATGTGGGTGAGCAGAAAATCTGTGGAATGCTCCTCAATCATCAGCTCCGAGGGGCGATGGTGGAGAGTACCATGGTGGGCATCGGCATCAATGTCAATCAATTACAATTCGTGAGCGATGCGCCCAATCCTATTTCTTTGTGGCAACTCCTCGGGCATAGCATCGACACCGAAGAAGTGTTGGAAAGTTTTGTGCGCCACTTTGAAACCCTCTATGCGCTGTGGTTGGCAGGCGACAAAACGCGCATAGCCACGGCTTATCAACAGCGACTTTTTCGCCGTGAAGGCGTACATCCTTATGAAGACACCGCCACTGGTGAGCGATTTTTAGCCACGATAGAACAAGTTGCGCCCACTGGACTGCTCACTCTTCGCGACAACGCTGGAGACTTGCGCACCTTTGATTTCAAAGCTGTGAAGTTTCTCCTTGACTCCTCTCACGAAGAGTGAAGCGAAAGCAGACTTTTCTCTCTACACCCACTAGAATTATAGATGAACGAACCATGCACCGAAATCCTACATATTGCGCTGCCCTCCATCTTCACCAACATCACCGTACCGTTGTTGGGCATCGTGGGCACCTACATTGCAGCCCATCTTGGCGCCTATTATCTTGCTGCCATCAGTGTGGGCAGCACTTTATTCTCCACCACCTACTCGCTCTTCAATTTTCTTCGCATGGGTACGGGTGGTGTGGCTGCGCAAAGTTATGGAGCCGAACAATTCAGTGAGAGTGGCGTGGTGCTAGGTCGGTCGTTGGTCATTGCCCTCTCCTTGAGTTTGGGCATCCTCTTGTTGCAACAGCCCATCATCGAACTAGGACTTTGGCTCATGTCGGTAGAAGGAGCACAACGCGTCCTTGTGATGGACTATTTTCATTGGCTCATTTGGGGTGCACCTGCCATGCTCAGTCTGTTTGCGCTCAATGGTTGGCTCTTAGGTATGCAAAATGCCGTCTATCCTATGATCGTTGCGGTGACGCAAAACCTGCTCAACATCGGCATCTCCCTCTTTCTCGTCTATGGACTTCAGATGAAAATCGAAGGTGTAGCGATTGGCGCGCTCACTGCTCAGTGGGTGGGAGCGATATTAGCCTTGACTTTTGCTGTTCGTGTGGCGCGCAAGCATGGCATCGCTTTGTTTTCGCAGGGACATCGCGTGTTTCGCGACCTTGCCGCGTGGAAACGCTTCTTCACCGTCAATGTTTTCATCTTCCTCCGCACGCTGTGTTTGGTGGCAGTGATGTTTTCTTTCACCGCCTTTGGCAATCGCAGTGGCAACTATGTCGTAGCCGGCAATGCCATTCTCCTTCAACTCTTCCTCCTCACAAGCTATTTCCTCGATGGTTTCGCCTATGCTGGCGAGGCTGTGGGAGGTCGCATCACGGGGCAAGGTGATGGCGTGGAGTTTCGCCGACTGGTGCGCGCCCTCTTCTTGTGGGGCGGCATCATTGCACTGTTGTTTTCTGCCTTCTTTTTCGTGATGGGCGATTTCATCGTGGAGCAGTTGGGACAAGATGCGCAGGTCATCACGGTGGCACGCACCTATTTGCCCTACGTTGTTGCCCTACCTGTGGTGAGTGTCACAGCCTTTCTCTTTGATGGCTTGTACATCGGCACCACTGCCACGCGGAGCATGCTCGTCGGAGTGGCTTATGCTTCTGCCCTCTTCTTTTTGCTGCACCAAATGCTCGCTCCCACGATGGGCAATCACGCCTTGTGGATTGCCTTCACCGCCTATCTTGCGCTGCGGGGTGGGGTGATGGCATTGCAATTACCAGGGGGTGTTGCGCAGAAAGTTTGGCTAAATCTTGCCAACCTCCGCTACAATGTGTAATTTTGTGCTGCAATCGCTCTCGTAGCACGCAAAGCAGTGTCGGAAACTTTCGGATGGTTCGGAGGTTTATGCACGCACGCTTCCTTTAATTCGCAAATTTCTTCATCTTTCTATTATATGAAATTCAATCGCATCCTGCTTAAACTCAGTGGCGAAAGCCTTATGGGGCAACAAGGTCACGGCATCGACACGCAGCGTCTCAACGAATATGCTGCACAAATCCAAGAAATCCACCAGATGGGTGTGCAAATCGGCATCGTCATTGGCGGTGGCAACATCTTCCGCGGTTTGAGCGGTGCTGGTAAAGGCTTTGATCGTGTCAAAGGTGACCAAATGGGCATGTGCGCCACGGTGATCAACAGCCTAGCACTTTCCTCAGCCCTTGATGCTATTGGCGTGAAAAACCGTGTGCTCACCGCCATTCGCATGGAGCCCATCGGAGAGTTTTACTCCAAATGGAAGGCCATCGAAGCCATGGAACGCGGAGAAGTCGTGATTATGAGTGCAGGTACGGGCAATCCTTACTTCACCACCGACACGGGTTCGTCACTTCGTGGCATCGAAATCGAAGCTGATGTGATGCTCAAGGGCACGCGTGTGGATGGTGTCTACACTGCCGACCCTGAAAAAGACCCCACCGCCACGAAGTTCTCCGAAATCTCTTATGACGAAGTGCTTCAGCGCGGCTTGAAGGTGATGGATGTCACTGCCACAGCTATGTGCAAAGAGAATGGTCTTCCCATCTATGTGTTCAACATGGACATCGTGGGCAACCTCCGTCGTGTGATGGAAGGCGAAGACATCGGCACTTACGTGCACGCCTAAGGTTGGCTAACACCCAAAAAAACTCCGAGAAAATTTTAGTTTTCTCGGAGTTTTTTGTTGTGCTGCTCCCTGCGTTAGGGAAAAGATATTATTGCTGTCCGGTAAAAGTTTTTTTCTGATGATAAAAAAATAAGGCTGAAACCCTCTTGCAGGATTTCAGCCTCTTTTGTTACTTTGCTTGTTGGAAAAAAACACTAGTAACATGAGCAAAAGTACACATTTTACCGGACAGCCAGTCTATAGTCAGGTCATTAAATTGCTGGATAAAGCCAAAATTCAACAAATTAGTCTCGAAACACTAGGGAGCGAGCGTTATGTTAAGTGTTTGACAGGTTGGAAACACCTCATCATTATGCTCTTTGGGGTGCTCAAACACTTTGATTCTCTGCGTGAATTGGAGATTGGCATGAAAGCCGAGACCATGAAACTCTCCCACTTGGGGGCTTGACTACGTTGTCCGTCGCAGCACACTTGCAGAAGCCAACCAGCGGCGACCACAAGAGTTCTTTGCCAAGGTTTATGCCTCCCTGTTGGAACGCTACACTCCTTTTTTTAGCGGACAGCTGTTCTGTGAGCTGTCAAAAAAAGCCTGGGAGAAGCAGCTGTATATGATGGATTCTACCACAATCACGCTCTTTGATAACATTCTTAAGGGAGTAGGTAGACATCCTAAAAGCGGAAAGAAGAAAGGCGGCATGAAGGTACACACCATTATGAAGTATCAAGTAGGTGTACCGATGGTGGTAGAACTGACCTCTGCTGCCAAACACGATCATTATCTTCTCAAAAAAAGGTGCACCTGCCCCAAGATGCCACCTTGGCAATGGATAGAGCCTACATAGACTATGCACAGTTTCAAAGGCTTACCGAAGAAGGTGTCTGCTATGTGACTAAGATGAAGAAGAATCTCAGCTACAAGGAGCTCTCTTCTATAGCCTATGTTTCTCGTGATGGTCTAGTCACTCATATCGACAAACACATTCTTTTTTTGAGAAAGAGAAGGTAAGGCACGAAGCCCGATGTGTAGAGCTATGGAGCAATAACTCTCGTAAGTCGGTGACGTTGCTGACCAACAATTTTTGAACTATCGGTTCAGGAACTTGCAGAAATCTACAAGCGCAGGTGGGCTATAGAAACGCTCTACAAACAACTGAAACAGAATTTTCCTTTGCACTTTTTCTATGGTGAGAGTGTGAATGCCATCCAGATACAAACCTGGGTAGTACTCATTGCCAATCTCTTGTGCACAGTGCTCTCTAGAATGATAAAAAGACACGTTTCTTTTTCTCAAATCGTAACCATGCTTAGATTGACGCTCATGTATTACACTAATTTCATCGCTTTCATGGAAGATCCTCAAAAGGATGAGTGTGCAATTTGGGCTGAAAGAGCTAAATCTCCACCCTCGGAACCGTCATTATTCGATTAGGGGGCTTGCTTTTTGGAAAAGAAAGCCCGAAGTCCTATTCCAAAGGGCTTCGGGAAGCTTTCTTGTGCCGTTTGGAAGTTTACCGGACAGCAATAAAAAGATATCAAAGTGTTCAGTTCAAAAGGTGAGCACTTATCGTTTGCGAGCCGCAGCGGAGCCACGCTTTGCAGGAGCTGCGGTGCGAGCTGCAGCCGATGCTTTGCGGTTAGCAGGGAGAGCGCTGTATTTTTGGAGGAGAGTAGTCGCATTTTCATCGCCCAACTGCTGTGCTTTGGTGAGATATTCCAGCGCACGAGCGCGATCTTGTTGTTCGCCATACGCCACACCAATGATTTTATAAGCGTCGGCAGCTTGAGGATTCTCTGCGAGGGCTTGTTGAGCCGTTGCGATAGCATCGTCCCAAAGGCGAACACGCAGGCAGAGGAGGGCGCGATTGATGCGATAGTCCTCACGCTCTTCGCTGTTGGTGGCACGTGCTATGGCAGAATTGAAGTCGTCAATCGCCACTTGATAGATGCGTGCTTTCTCCGCGAGAAGCGCACGAAGCGCATAGAACTGCGCAGAGAGGCGGTTGGAACCTACGATTTGTTCGTAGTCATTGTAGTCCAACACAGCAGCGCGCACGTTGCCGAGTTTCTCATTGTAGTAGGCACGCAATTCCAAGACGGCAGCCACATCACCACCCTTGTAAGGTTTTTCGGCAATCTCCAACGCTTTATCAAGTTCCGCCACGATGAGGCTGTCTGCCACTTTCATGCGCATGAGCACTTGTGCTGCAAAATAGTGGGATTGTGGAGAAGCCGCTGCTGTGGCATTGTAGGCTTTAAACTTCTCCAAGGCTTGTTCATCGCGATTCATGCTGTAGAGAATCACCCCTTGTTGGAGTAAGGTGGAGGGTTTTGCCTGAAGAGTGTAAGACTTTTCGGACGCCTTGAGCGCAGCTTCGAGATTCCAAGTTGGATAATTTGTGCTGTCGTTTAATGCCTTCTCATAGATGAGTTGCGACTGTGCATCGTAGACCGCATCGAGTCCGTCACCACCGAGGGTGAAGCGGCGTTGCAACCACGCATCGGCTTCGGCATATTTGCGCTGACGAGCATAGTAGCTGGCGAGGTCGAGCATAGCAGCCCCATTCTTGGGGTAAGCCGTGATGAAATCTTGGATGAGGGGGAGCACTTGCAGGCTGTCGCGCTGGGTGCGGAGCATCATGAAGAAATAAGAGTAAGCGTCGTTCTCACTGGTGGTGGGCAACTGCTTCGGCATTCTAATCGCGTTGAAATCACTGTTAAGGGCAGAAGCTGCATTCACTCTGAACGAATCTGCCACGGCTGCGCTGATGGCACAGATGCCTTGTGCATGATCCAAGAGATTTCGCTGAGCGATTGCCACCACTTGTCCGTTGTCCACGATGGGGCAACCCACATATTGTTCCTCGTTGGGTGTACTCAGGGTGTAGTAAGGGAAGTTGTTGTTAGTATCTGCCGAGAGGACGTTGGTAGCAAGAGGTTGCGCTTGTTTTTCGGTGGAGAAAAACGTCTGTTGCCACGCTGTACCAGCCGCACCCACTGCTGTGCTGCGCGTGAGGAAGGGCAATTTCTTGGTGGGCATGGCAGTGGTGACACGCACCATGTCGTAGTTGTCGCTAGCAGCTACGATGCGCAACACATCGGCTTGGCGACCTTTGGTGTCGGTCACGACAGCGCGAGTGGCACCCCGGAAGGCAGCGTAGGGAGCTACGACTTCTGCCGTGGGAGATGCAAAATATCCATAAGTGGTGTGGAGCGTGTCGCCCTTTTCATTGAAGGTTACTACGCGCACCACAGCTTGTTGAGCATCGTTTGGCTTCTGCGCTTGGCTCAGCGTGGGAAGGAAAGCCAGCGCAAGGGGAAGGAGGTATTTCATTGGTGAAGAATCTTGCGTTGAAGGTTGGGGATTATTGTGCACCCTCGGTGAGAAGTTGGCGAGCATTTGCCAAAGCTGCATCCGTGATGGCAGCTCCCGAGAGCATATTGGCGATTTCTTGCACACGCTCCTCGTCAGAGAGGGCGCGGATGCTGGACGTTGTGCCGGTGTCGCTCTCTTGTTTGTGCACCCAAAAGTGCACTTTCCCGAGTGCGGCTATCTGTGGCAAGTGAGTGATGCAGAGCACTTGTGCGGTTTTTCCCATGCGTTGCATCACACGTCCCATGCGCTCTGCCATCGTACCGCTCACACCCGTGTCGATCTCGTCGAAAATAATGGTGGGGAGGTTACGTTTTTGAGCTATCAAGGCTTTGAGGGTGAGCATCACACGAGCGATTTCACCGCCAGAGGCTGTTTGTGCCACATCTTGCAGCGGCATTTGTTTGTTAGCAGTGAAGAGAAAGCGCACCGCATCGCAGCCCATACGGTCGGGACGAGGACGCGCGGTGAAATCGAAGAGGATTTGCACAGAAGGCATGCCGAGTTCTTGCAGCCCTTGGGTGAGATTGTCCACCATCTCCGTTGCCGCTTGTTGGCGCGCCGCAGTGAGTTGAGCCCCCAAGGCTGTGACCGCAGCAAAGGTGCGTTTCACCTCAGCTTCTGCCGCAGCGATGCGCGCGTCAGCATTGTCGATAGCCGAGAGTCGTTGGCGCAAATCCTCAGCAATGGCGAGGAGTTCGCTGATTTCGCTGACTTGGTGTTTCTTTCTAGGGAATAGATGGTGGAAAGTCGGTCGTTCACCCAGAGCAAACGCTCAGGATCGAAGTCCACCTCTTCGGCTTTCGATTCAATTTCGCTGAGGACATCGTCGAGTTCTATGCGCGCACTCGACAGACGTTCAGTGAGTTCGTCAAGACCTCCCATATAGCGCGCAGCTCCTTCAAGGGCAGATTTCGCGCTTCGGAGTAATTTGCACCACATCGTGCTCATCGTTGCGGAGAAATCCCACCGCTTGATAACAAGCACTCTTGATGTCTTCAGCATGTTCGAGGGTTTTGCTCTCCTCTTCGAGTTGGGCTTGTTCCTCTTCCTGCAGCTGGGCTTCGTCAATCTGTGCCAGTTGAAATTCCCAAAACTCTCTGTCGCTCTCTTGTTGGTGTGCCGTCTGCTGGAGTTGGCGAAGTGCGTGTTCCGCTTGGTGCCAGGTTTGGAAGGCTGCGTGATACTCGCCGATGAGGGCTTGATTTCCTGCCACTGAGTCGAGGGTGTCGAGAAGAAAGTCCTCGTTGCTCAAGAGGAGATTTTGATGTTGCGAATGAATGTCGATGAGTTTGCTGCTCACCTCGCGCAGCACGCCTAGTGTGGTGGGCGTGTCGTTGATGAAGGTGCGACTTTTTCCGGCTGCCGTCACTTCTCTGCGCACGATGATAGTACTGTCTTCTAGGTCGATGTCAGCCGTTTGCAACAGTTCTTCCACGGCAAGTCCAGTGATGTCGAAAGTGCCTTCGACAACGCACTTCTTCGCACCGCTTTTGATGGCTTTGGCATCGGCACGGTTGCCCTGCAACAGTCCGAGTGCACCGAGAATGATACTCTTACCCGCACCTGTTTCACCCGTAATCACGCACATTCCTTGCTCTAACGTGAGGTCGAGCTGATCGATAAGGGCATAGTTGGATATATGTAATGAAAGAAGCATATTTAGACGTTAGAGGGTAGACGTTAGACATTAGAGATTAGACTTTAGACATTAGACGTTAGATGCAATCTTTAGACTTCTGAGGGTCGATGCGCAGTCGCTAGTTTCTATTAGAAATATCTACTTTCTAACGTCTAATGTCTAACCTCTAACCTCTAACGTCTAATTCCTAATTCTGTTCCACGAAGAATTTTTGGAAGCGTTGATGCGTCCGAGTAGATCGACCAAGAAGTCCTTCTCCTTTTGGGTAGATTTCCCTTGATAGATATTGACAATCTCGTCCGCTTTAAACTCCGTAAAGAGCTGAGGCAGGAGACTCATCGCCTTGTTCTCGCGTGCTTTTGCCAGATGTTCAAAAGAAGCCGTGATGGCAGCGCGCCCGCGTTCTGCATTTTCCGCCATTTGGTCGAGTCCTTTGCGATAATATTCATATTGCATCAAGCGAAAAGGCTCCATCGCTCCGTCCAGATAATCGTTGATAACGGCATAGCGATTCTTGCCATCGTCAAAAGCTTTCCAACCTTTGGCAGAGAGTTGGAGCGACTGCGCATTGTTGCAGATGGATTGTGCCATTTGCAGTTGCTCCGTTCCCCCTTTCGGCGACATCGTGTCGAGATCCCAACCGATGATGAGGTAGGCATAGTATGCCATAATCGCCGTGAGGTCGTTGTCTAGCGTCTCAGGACGAAATTCCAGTTTGTCAAATTCTTGAAAACGGAAGTTGACACTCCCATCGCGTGTGGAGAAAGTCGTCGTGGTGTATGTCGCATTGTAGATGGGGCGCGTAGCGGTGACGGTGAGCACGCAGTTGAGGCGGTGGTCACTCTCATCATATTGCTGCACGGTGAAGTTGAAGGTGCAGCGGATGCGCTCAGCACGGCGAAACTGTAGGTTCGTCCACTGTCGTTCGTTGAGGAAGTCGGTGAGTGCGCGCTGCAGATTATCAAAGACAGCCGTGTTCGTCCCTTCGATTTGTCGGGTGTTGAAGGTGACAGTGGCATCAAGTTCTTGCGCCCACACCGATGAGGGCATGAGCGCAGTGCAGAGGACGAAAGGATTAGCAGAATTTTTCGCATAGTTCTTGTACAATGGCTTGTGCCACTGCTGTTTTCGGCAGAAGAGGAAGGGCTTTTTCTCGACCATCTAGCGTGAAAATCGTCACCTTGTTGGTGTCGTGTCCGAATCCAGCTCCCTCATCGCGGAGAGAATTGAGCACGATAGCGTCCAGTCTCTTACGCGCCATCTTGTCAAGTGCGTGTGTGGTCTCATCGTGGGTCTCGAGCGCAAAGCCCACAAGCCAGCGATTTTCTTTGATTTGTCCTAAGTTTCGGGCGATGTCCTGTGTGGGTTGGAGTGGAATGCTCCATTCTCCCGTTGTTTCGCGCTTGATTTTCTCCGTAGCCACCGCTTTGGGGGTGAAATCTGCCACGGCAGCGCAGAGGATACCGCCCACGCACGAAGGAAATTCGCGCATGGCAGCTTCGTACATCTCGGCTGCGCTCTCCACGTCAATACGGTGAATGCGTGGATGTTGGGTGGTGAGTGCCACGGGTCCAGCCACAAGTACCACTTCAAAGCCAGCTTCTGCCAGAGCTTCTGCGAGTGCAAAACCCATCTTTCCTGTGGAGTAATTGCCAATGAAGCGCACTGGGTCAATCTTCTCGTAGGTGGGACCAGCCGTCACCAGCACACGTCCGCGAGAAGGAGTGTCTTTAGACGCAGCGCAAGCCATGTTGGGAGCGGCCGCTCCCTCTTTTTTGCGCAAAAAAGGCTTCCAGCACTTCGACTATGCGCTCAGGTTCTTCCATACGACCTTTTCCCACGAGAGCCGACGCCAGTTCGCCAGCCTGCGGTTCGATGATGTGGTGTCCAAACTCGCGAAGTCGCTCGAGATTGTCGTGCGTGGTGCGATGCGCAAACATATCCAAATCCATGGCAGGAGCCACAAACACCGGTGCTTTCATGGAGAGGTAGGTGGTGATGAGCAAGTTGTCTGCAATGCCGTGCGCCATCTTGCCGATCGTAGCCGCAGAAGCAGGTGCAATGATCATCGCATCTGCCCAAAGACCCATGTCTACATGGCTGTGCCACGAACCATCTCTGCGATCAAAGAACTCGCTCGCCACTGCTTTTCGACTGAGGGTGGCGAGGGTGAGGGGCGTGATGAACTCTTTGGCAGCAGGAGTCATCACCACTTGCACCTCTGCACCCGCTTTGATGAGCAGACGCACCAGCGTGCAAGCCTTGTAGGCAGCGATGCTCCCGGTGATGCCGAGGACGATGTGCTTGTTGTGAAGAGAAGAGAGCATAAAGACGAAGAGTCAAAATGGGAGGTGTATGGGAATATCCCACACAGCACCTGCGTCTGCGTCATCGTTCTCCCTCACGAAGAGGCAGCGCTTAGTCCCTCTCTATGAGCGACACATGAACACAAACGGAGGTGCTGCGGAGATTAAGAGCGAGTGTGCGTCTTAATCGTTGAGCATCATGGGCATGAGGAGGGTGAGCACATCCTCATTTTCGGGTTGTTCGGCAGGAACAATCACTCCAGCGCGAGAAGGATCGGCAAGTTGGAACACGATTTCTTCGCTTTCGAGATTGTTCAAGAGCTCCATCAAGAGCGTACCCTTGAAACCGATGTTCATGGGGTTGCCTGTATATTCGCAGAGCAAGGACTCTTCACCCGAACGACCGTAGTCGCTGTCGCGAGTAGAAAGGATCATGCGACTGGGCTCAACGTGCACTTTGATGAGGGGACTGCCAGCGTTGGAGAAAATGAGCAGACGACGGAGAGCAGACACCAAAGCCGCGCGGTTCACCGTCACGAGATTGGGATTTTCTCTAGGAATCACGCTGTTGTAGTTGGGGAAGTTACCCTCGATGAGGCGCGAAGAGAGTTCGTAGTTCTCCGTGCTGAAGGTCGCATTGCGCTTGGTAAACTGGATGGTCAAGTCGCCATCTTCCTTTTGCAGGATGCCTTTCAAGATGTTGGCAGGCTTTTTGTGGAGGATGAACGAGGTGGGCGTGTCGCTGGTAAGGTCAAGCAAGCGGCTGCAAGCCAATTTTCTGCCATCGGAAGCCACCACTGCCAAACCATTGCTCTGATAGTCGAAGAAGACACCGTTCATCACGGGGCGCAAAGGGTCGTCGGCAGCGGCAAAGAGCGCGCGGCTCACGCTGCTATACAAGCGCTGAGCATCCACCACCAAGGTAGACACTTCGCCTTCCAAACCTTTGGTCACAGGATATTCGTCGGCATTTTTGTCCCACGAGGGTGTAGTGACCATTTTGGAAGTCTACTCTGATTTCAAGGCCATCAGGGTTAACCGTAAATTCGAGCGGTTGTTCGGGGATTTCCTTCATGGCATCTTGCAGCGTCTTTGCGTTGACCGCAAAACTCAAGTTACCATCGCTTTCCACCAATTCGAGGGTGGTGCGGAGGGTAATCTCATTGTCCGAAGCCGTAAGCGTGAGTTTGCCATCGACCACTTGGAAGAGGAAATTGTCCAAAATGGGCATGCTATTCTTAGAAGGAATCACGCGTCCTAAGGTCTGTAATCGTTGTGATAGGAGGCTGCTGGAAATAACGAACTTCATAAGGGCTTATTCTTTGGGTTATGATGCTTTGTTGAATCTAGTGCTTGCCCGCAACGTTGGAAAAACTCAAGAAACTGCTTGAAAATCTCAATAAACCGTTGGTTGGGTCGTGGCAGTATTCATTGGGCGTACGCACTTTTACTAATAGGCAAATTTACGCTTTTCTTTCGATTCTACCGCATCTTCTCTTGTTTTTTTGCACTGCCCTCAATTTTTCTCCTTTCCCTCCACAAAATTGCGCCGGCTAGTATGCCTTTTCCAAAAGAAATCGTTACCTTTGCACACCAAACAATAATACTCTCTACATGGAAATTACTGGTAAAATCATTGTGGCACTCGAACCACGTTCTGGCGTTTCTAATAACACGGGTAATCCCTGGAAAATGCAGTCTTTCGTGCTCGAAACCACCACTGAGCAATATCCTCGCCGCTGCGTATTTGATGTCTTTGGCGAAGATCGTCTCAACCAATTCAATATACAAGTAGGTCAAGAATACACCGTGAGCTTCGACATCGATGCACGCGAATACCAAGGTCGTTGGTTCAACTCCATTCGCGCTTGGCGTGTGGCTGCACCTCAAGCCATGGGCGCTCCTGCTTATGGAGCACCTGCTCCTGCTCCTGCTCCCCAAGGTGGTTTCACTCAGCCTGCTGCTGGTGCTGGCAACTACGGTCAAGCTCCTACGGCTCCCGCAGCACCTTCTGCTCCCGCCGCTCCTACAGCGCCTGAAGTACAATCCAATCCCGGTGACGACCTTCCCTTCTAAGGCTATCTCATTTGAAAGACGAATACATCCATCTTTAGCTCCAACATTTTTCTATGTTGGGGCTAAATTGCTGAAAGATAGTCTTATTTTTGTTTTGTCTATCCTCTTATGCCGCTTATGACTGTCAATCCTGTCAAATTGTTTTGGCGCATTGTGCGCTGGGCTGTTCTTCTTTTCTTTGCGTCCACAGTCTTGGTCACCCTCATCTATCGTTGGGTGCCTGTGCCGCTCACACCTCTCATGGTGATTCGCTGTGTGCAGCAAGTGGGACGTGGAGAAACACCGCGTCTCAAACACGATTGGGTGCCCCTCTCTGAAATCTCCCCCGCTTTGCCTCGCGCCGTCATCAGCAGTGAAGACCAGCGTTTTATGCAGCATAATGGATTTGACGCTCAAGCCATCGGCTATGCTGTGCGCCAACGTCTTAATGGGGGAAAAAGCGGTGGAGGAAGCACCATCTCGCAACAGACGGCAAAGAATGTCTTCTTGTGGCCCACTTCGTCGTGGGTGCGCAAAGGATTTGAAGTTTATTTCACCGTTCTCATCGAACTCCTGTGGTCTAAGGAGCGCATCATGGAGGTGTATCTCAATAGCATCGAGATGGGTGATGGCATCTATGGTGCCGAAGCTGTGGCACAAGAGAATTTTCATTGCTCTGCAAGTGAACTCTCGCGTAAAAATTGCGCCATGATAGCCGCATCTCTGCCAGCTCCTCTGCGTTTCAACAGTGCGGAACCCACGCCTTACATGCGTAGTCGCCAGCGTTGGATTTTTGCGACAGATGAAGCACATCAAACCTTGGGAAAATACTACAAAGAACTGATTTCTAGAGCTTGTCCTTTTTCTCATTCCTATTTTTATGGAGCAAAATATTGCGGGCTGACTTCACAAGTGGAAGTCAGCCCGCTTCGATAGTTTTTAAGGAGGAATATCACTCATTCCTCCCCTCTCATCTCTTTTTCGAAAGGAAAAAATATACTTTGTCGGGTTGCCTTGTTGTTCTATTTCGGCTTTCTAATTCCTCGGTTGTGGTGAAAGAACCAAGGGATGGCATAGTCATAATCATATTCTATCTCAGGATAAAAGACAGGGATGCCTCCGCCCCAAGGAAAGGTGGGGTCGGGTTCTACTGTTGTGCCATCTGCACGTATTAAATAAACATTTACACCGATGCACTTCCCCTTGTCTTTGCGTGGTGTGTCTGCTTTGCGTGGAATGTCGATGAAGAAGTCTGCATTGAGCCATCGAAAATCTTCGGCAGTCATGCTGGTGAGTTTGCGTCGTACCACCTTGAGGTTACGCCCATTTTCTCCGATTCCTCCGCGTGCTATGGCTACCCGAGGGTCAAAGCTTACAATGTATGCTTCGTCGGTTACATCCTTTTCTCTAGTTTTGAGATCTTTATCATTACTCGTATAACGATAAAATAAGGCTACGCGAATCGCCACAGGAGGATTAATCAGTTGTACAGAGCGAAAACCCTCTGTTGCCGCATAATGCACTGGGAGGTCTGCCCCCAATTCTTTCATACGTTGTTGAGCATATATAGGAGAGGGAAACGCCTTTTCCCCTGTCAGTCTTACTACAGCTGTGAGTGAGTCATCGAAAATACCAAAAGAGCTTTTTTTTAATAGAAAAGTCTCATCTGTTCTCCAGTTTTTGATGAATCCGTCTATAAGGGCTTTGTGCTCCACGGTAGGGACAACTTGATGTTTCTTTTCGTATGGTAGTGTACCATCCCCCACGATGCGACATTGTATGGTGTCGGGATGCACAAAGGGAGCTTCACAGAAGTTGTAGATGTCGAATACATCATTGTAGTAGCTCATGACCAGTCTAGGATCCTTGTATTGCGCTTTCTTCTGTGGAGACGGTTGCTCCGTCCCCTCATCTGTCTGACAAGAGAAAAGAAAACATCCAATAAACAGAAGTCCCAGCACGAGCAACGTGTGGTGAATCTTTCGGGAAAATAGAGAGAATGCCATCTTCATAGTTGATTTTATGGGGTGGCTTTGTTTGGTTTTTGTGTGCAATTTAGTGATTTGTTGGCATAATACCAAGTCTTTTGTCAGGTAATTGTAGAAAAAAGTGGGATGTTCGTGTTTTTGTATCTTAAATCTGCTATTTTGCACAATTCTTCATGGTAGCTGTGCCACAAGAAGAGCCAAATAGGATTCAGTTTCTTTGTACGGTCTACCGCATGGACCATAAGATGACAAAAAGGGACTGAATTGCAGCGTAAAACGTTGGACTTTTCTCAAAAAATGTCGGAGATTTTTGGAAAAACGTGGGAGTTTTTTGGAAAACTCTCGGAGATTTTTTTTAGAACGTGGGAGATTTTTTTGCACAAGTGGGAAAGCCCCAAAAAAATAGACCGCAAAGAAATGGTTTTTGCAAAGCCTCTCGCGCGCGTAACGCGCGCACGCATTACAGGGATTTTTATCTTTTTACTTTCACAACCTTCACACGAACGATGATTTTTGCCGAGAAATCGCCTGAAAATGTTCCCCAAAAGGAAACGTCTCCATAAGAAAACTCACCCCCTATTTTGCAGGGAGATGGTGAAGGTTGTGAAAGCAAAAAAACAAAAATCCTAGGGAAGGCGCGCGTGACGCGTGCACGCGAGAAACTGGTGCTCATTTTTTTCATCTGATGAGCAAAAAAATGATAGAAAGATAAAAAAATCGCGCTTTAAGAAAACTCCAGCCATCACGCTACGCGCAACTGGAAGTGGTGAAAAGGAGTGGTTCACCCTTGGTGCAATGAGTGGATGTTTCGAGTTGAAGTATGGCAACAAGCTAATCCTAAAGAGGGGAAGAAGAGGAGGAATGACGTTGGATAAGGCTAAATCACTGCGATTTTTGAAATGTGAAAGGTTTAATGGTCTTTTTTTTGTTTGAAAACCTCTGTTTTTCACTTGAGTTAATACAGAGCTAGTGAAGCGTCGCTTCTCACTTTCCTAAAACCTACCAATGAGAAGCGGAAAGGTCAGTTGAGCGCTATGTGTTTCACTGCGAGTCGAGTGGAAAGGAGGGCGCATTAAGGCGCTTTGTGCGCTATGAGGAAAGTCAGCAGGGGGAACACACTGCAAATTCTTGCAAAGCAAGGACTATTCTTCTCGTGCACGCGCCATTTTATTCGTATCTTTGCAGACAAATAGAAAGAACTCCAATGATTTATCCCAATAACTTCGAACATAAAATCGGTTTCCGAGGTGCGCACCCTGCTCAAAGGGCGATGCATGTCGACCTTAGGCACGGAGTGGGTGGACAATCAAGTGAAGTTTTCCAACAAATTCGAGCAGGTGAAAGAATCGCTCGAACAAGCCCGCGAATTTGCCCTCTTCCGCATGACCGAAGAGGAAGTGTATGAGGAAAACTTCTATGATGTGCGTCAACCGCTGTTGCGCATTCGTCCCGAACGTACGTATCTCGAAGAACTCGACCTTTTTGATCTCAAACGCTCGCTGCAAACCGTGGTGAGCCTTGTGCAGTTTTTCAGACCTCGTGGAGAAGGGGCGGATGCAGTCTCCGAAAATGGAGCGAGCCAGACGGAGGATGCTGAGGTGTCGTCCGAAGTGGTCTATCCTGCTTTAGCACGCATGACAGAAGGCGTGAGCGCATTTCCGCAAATCATCAAGCGCATTGACCTTGTGCTCAACAAGTATGGCAAGGTCAAGGACACTGCCACTCCCGAATTGCTCAACATTCGTCACAGTATCGAGGTGACTTCGCGCAACATCAGCCACAGTCTGCGCTCCATCATCAACGAGGCGCAAGCCGAAGGATACATCGATCGTGATGTTTCTCCCACGCTTCGCGATGGTCGTTTGGTGATTCCTGTGGCTCCTGCGCTGAAACGTAAAATCAAAGGTATCATTCACGATGAGAGTGCGAGCGGAAAGACCGTCTTCATCGAACCTGCAGCGGTGGTGGATGCCAACAACCGCATCCGCGAACTCAAGGCTGCGGAGAAGCGCGAGGTGATTCGCATTTTGCAAATCCTTTCTTCCGAGATTCGTCCGCACATCAGCGACATTCTCCACTCGATGCAGTTTTTGGCGCACATCGACTATCTTCGTGCTTTGGCGATCTTCACCGAACAGTTTGAGTCGGTGGTGCCTCGTTTGCAGAAAGCTCCTTGCATCGAATGGGTGCAAGCGCGTCACCCCCTCTTGCAACAGAGTCTGGAACGCCACGGCAAAAAGATGATTCCGCTGGATGTGACGCTGCGCCATCGTGCCAAACTCTTACTCATCTCTGGTCCTAATGCCGGTGGTAAGTCGGTTTGCTTGAAAACGGTGGGATTGTTGCAGTATATGCTCCAGTGCGGCATGCCTGTGCCTGTGCGTGAGAACTCGGTGTGGCATCTTTGACGATATTTTTCATCGACATCGGTGATGAGCAGAGCATCGAAAATGACCTTTCCACCTATTCTTCCCACTTGCTCAACATGAAGTCGATGATGAAGCATTGCACCAGCAAGAGTTTGCTCCTCATCGACGAGTTTGGAAGTGGCACAGAACCACAAATCGGTGGGGCACTGGCAGAAGCGATTCTCAAAAAGTTTGTGGAACGCGAGGCTTGCGGCATCATCACGACGCACTATCAAAACTTGAAACACTTTGCCGAGCAGTCGGAACACGTGATCAACGGTGCGATGCTCTACGATCGTGCCAAGATGCAACCTCTCTTCATGCTGCAAATTGGCAATCCCGGTAGTTCGTTTGCGGTGGAAATCGCGCGCAAAAATTGGGCTTCCCTGAAGATGTCATCCGCTATGCCGCAGATCTGGTGGGCAAGGACTATGTGATGAGCGACAAGTATCTCCAAGACATTGTGCGCGACAAGATGTATTGGGAAAACAAGCGCAAGAACATCCACGACCGCGAGAAGAAGCTCGAGCAGACCATAGCCCACTACGAGGAGGAACTCACCACGCTCTCTCAGCAGAAGAAGGAGGTACTCTCCGATGCGCGTCAAGAGGCGGAGCGTATGTTGCAGGCTTCGAATGCCGCGATTGAAAATACCATTCGCACCATTCGTGAAAGTCAGGCAGAGAAGGAGCGCACCAAAGAAGCGCGCCAAGAACTGGAGGCTTTCCGTGAGGAGGTAAAGGCCATCGAGAAGCAACAGAAAGACGATGCCATCGCGCGCAAGATGGATCAAATACGCCGCCGACAAGAGCGCAAAAAAGACAACAAGAAGGCGCAAGGTGCCTTAGGTTCGCTGCTCGGTGCTATCGCGCAGAAGAATGATCCCCAACCTGCTGTCGTGCCGAAAGCTAAGGTGGAAGTGGGCTGCTATGTGCGCATCAAGGGGCAACACAGTGTGGGCCGTGTGCAAACCATCAATGGCAAGACCGTGCGCGTGCTGTTTGGCGTGATGACCACGACTGTGCCGATGAACCGTTTGGAGGTGACCACGCGCCCTGTGGAGAAGCCTTCGGTGTCGCAGGTATCTACCTTCGTGAGCAAGGAAACGCGCGATGCGATGTATGAGAAGAAGCTCCATTTCCGTCCTGAACTGGATGTGCGTGGCATGCGTGGCGAAGAAGCGCTCACGGCTGTGAACTACTTCATCGACGATGCTTTGCTCCTCGAACAAAAGCGGGTGCGCATTCTCCATGGCACAGGCACGGGAGCACTCCGCACGATGATTCGTCAATATCTCGACACAGTGGCTGGTGTGCGCGACTATCGCGATGAGCACATCCAATTTGGCGGTGCTGGCATCACCGTAGTAGAGTTGGGATAGTTTTCTTTCTTCCAAAAACGAGCATCACCGCTCATCAACTTTCGGGTTGGTGAGCGGTGATGCTTTTGCGTTGAATTTATGTTGGGGAATCGTTCTTAGGATTGCGCCAACATGGCTTCGATGTCTTTGGCGATCTTGCTGGGTTTGGTGATGGGAGCGTAGCGGCGAATCACGGTGCCATCGCGAGAGATGAGGAATTTGGTGAAATTCCATTTGATGGCGTTGGTGATGAAGCCACCAGCTTGCGATTTGAGATATTGGAAAATGGGATCGGCCTCGCTGCCGTTCACCTTGATCTTGTGCATGATGGGGAAGGTGACCCCATAGTTGAGTTGGCAAGCGGCTTCTGCATCGCTGCCTGTGCCTGGTTCTTGACCCGCAAACTGATTGCAAGGGAAGCCAAGTATCATCAAGCCCTTGGTCTTTGTATTGCTGATAGAGTTGTTCGAGTTCTGCAAACTGCGGGAGTGAATCCGCATTTGCTAGCCGTGTTGACGATGAGCAGCACTTGCCCTTTGTGTTGGGAGAGGGTAGGGCGCACCTTTGCTGGTGACGGTGGAGAAATCGTATATCATGATTGTATGTTTGAGAATACCTTGTTGGGTTGAATTAGCTTTGTTGTGAGTGCAAAGGTAGGAAAAAGTATTTATATAGTAAGCGATATATTTAAGACTTAACCTTGCTTCAGATTGTGGAGTGTGGGAAAGTCGAAAACCAACACGCGTGTGTGTGCTGAGTTGAAAACAAAAGACCGACCACTCGGTGAAGAGGGTCGGTCTTAATGAGAAGAGAGAGAAAGATTATCGAATGATCATCTTTTGTCCTTGTGAAATTACGACGCCAGTTGCTGAGGAAGCATTGACGCGTTGTCCGGCAAGATTGAAGAACTTTTGAGAAGCACTGTTCTTGGTGGCTGTTGCTTTCACCTTGGTCACCACAGGAGGTAGGACGAAGGAGAGTGTAGAAGCCGCTGGAGTGCCAAGAGGTAGGGTGAAGTAGGCGCGGTTGCCAGGGATTTCGACATCATTTTCAACGAGGCGGAAGAGCAACTCTTGGGTGTCGTCGTCGATGGTGAGCGCGTAGTACTTCATTCCAGAACTTTTCTCAGAAGCCTTGAGCGGAAGATTCGTTCCTTGGAGCTTGGTTTCGAGAGGAGCAGCCCATGTGGTGGGGTGCAACTCGAAGCTACCTGCGGTTTCGCTGGAGAGAATCACAGGAGTGTTGGCAGGAAGCACGTTGCCTTCAAAGAGCTCAAGTTCGAGATTCTTTTCGGCAGCCACTTGTTTCACACGATAGACGATGAGTCCTTCGGGGATTTTGGCTGCGAAGGGCAATTGCGTAGTGGCGTAGTTACCATTGCTACCGGCGTAAGTGGTGACGGTGAAGGTGGCATCTGCTACGGTGTCGAAATAGAAGCTCGTGCCTGCGACGCCGTTGTCTCCGTGCCATACGGGGTTGGCGTCAGTACCAGGGTGTCCCCCAATGGCATCGTCATTTTTCCAACCAACGAGAGACATACCTGCATTGCGGATATAGAGGGTACCAACCTTTTGTTGATGCATCCCTTTATCTTGGATAAATCTGGCTGTGCCGAAGGAAATTTCTGCAGGTTCGTTGCTGAGGCTTCCGTGATTTTTGTTTGCCATTCGAGAGAGATAGCCTTTCCCGCTTGCAGCTGCTAGGTATTGTTTTCCTGCTTGGTCTTGTTGAAGAATCCAAAGGGTTGAATTATTTACCTGCTTAGATAGGCTAAGAGGGGTCATAATTCCATCGTTAGATGAATTTGCAGGTTCGCTAGTGATATATCTATCATCGTAGTAGCTGCGGAGACGATAAATCTTACCATCTTCGGGCATGAAGTAGGCCTCTTTATCGCTCTTTATTTGTGGACGATTTGCAGGGACTGCCCACGTATCTGGGATAGATTCTAACCACGACGCCCAGTCAGAGTCGGGCTTTTGTAATGCCGCTGCAGGTTGTAAAACATATTCTTCTACACCCGAATCTTCTTTAAACTTCGCCAAAGGATAACCAGGGTTAGTTTGACTCAACAAGCTGTCTGCAGTGACGAGCAGACGGAAATAGCGGCTGAAGTCTTTGAGCTCCTGCACTTGTGCGACTTCCGTGTAGTCCTTTTCTACCAACACGGTGAAGGGTTGGCGGAACTTCGTGTTGAGGATCTCCATAAGGCGGGATTTGCACCAAACTGTCGGCATCGCGCCAGACGGGCCATGCGGTCATTTGCTCAGAGAGGGTCTTGAGGGCTGGCTCAGTGGCAGCAGTGCTGGCAGCAGCGTTGGTCACATTAGTCTTGAAAGAGTTGTAGAAAGTGAGGCTGTGCTTCGCTTTATTCGCATCTTTCTGCAAGAGTTCGTCTGCCTTCAACCATTGTTTCCAAGCTGGAATCTGTGCTTTGACCTTCGTCAGTTCTGCATCGTTGGTAGATGCTTCCAAAGAAACATCTGCGAGCTGTGTCTTCAACTCACCGAGGAGTTTTTGGGTGTTCACAGAGCGGCTTGCATCAGCAGCAAGTGTGCTGTCAGCAGTGAGCCAAGTCTTCCAAGCTGTGGTTTGAGCTTTGAGTGTAGTGAGGGCTGCAGCATCGGTCGATGTTGCAAGGGTGGTCGCAGCAAGCTTCGCCTTAAACTCGTTGAGAAGTTTTTGCGTATTTCACCACACGACTAGCATCTGCGGTGAGTGTGCTGTCAGCTGTGCGCCAGGTTTCCCAGGCTGCCAACTTTGACTTGAGTGCGGTGATGTCGTCTTCTGTGGCGGTGAGGCGCTCGAGTTCCTTGGCTAAATGCTTGCGGAACTCTTGGTGATAAGGCGCTGTGTTTACCGCCTTGGCTGCATCGCGCACCATGATGCTATCCGCATGCTTCACGAGAGCGAGATATTTCGTGGTGAAGTCAGCAGGAACGAAGACCCAACGTGAACCAGCGTCGGTTTGAGAGTTGTAGAAACCTACGCTATTGTGGGGGTTGATACCTCCATGCCAGTTCCACAATACTCTGCTGTCTTTTTGCAGCGCAATTTTGTAGTAATTGTTCTCGCGAGTGATTTTCCACGTTTGGGACTGTGTCATCTCATCCTTCCAACGGAAGAGATTGGGTTCTCCATGATAACCGAACTCTCCCCAATAGTTTTTATTGGGTTCATAGGAAATCCATTGCTGCTTACCAAGTGAATAGAGGTAGTATTCACCAGAGAATCTGCTTGCCATAACGAGGAATTGACCTGCGTTGTTAAGCTGATCAGTGGGACGACCGTCAGGGGTCAAATAGTATAGCTTTCCATTATTTGACTCGTGTTTGCGAATATAATATTTACCCAGAGGAGAGTCTTTACCTTCTGACAAGGTGAGGTTGGCAGGGTTGTCAAAGGTGAGTCGCTTCTTGTATTGTTCCACTACTTGACCATTCTCGATGATCTTCACTTCTTCGCCATTACCTCCAACTACGTTTACAGTCAACTTAGCGAGTGTCAGCTTATTGGGGATAAGGAAGTCATTGGTGTTTGCCACCATGACGAGGTTTCCTGTTTCATCGTAGACCTTGTAGCCCACAGCTCCAGTGCCTTGAATGCGCACGGTGCGACCATCGATCAGTACAGCTTGGGGCGCTGCGGAAGTACCAGGTTGTCCGGGCTTGCCGAAGTCTTCGTAGTGACCGACGTCACCAAACACGCGATTGTCACCAGGATCCATACCACCAATTGTGCCCCAGCGCATTTCACCTGGTTTGGCACCTTCGTAGGTGGCAGGAGTTTTGCGGATGCGCTCGTCGATGAAGATGAGGTTGGTGTTCTTCTTTGGATACTGCTTCATCACTGCCTTGCAAGCATCGATGTCTGCTTGGTCTATAGTGATGGTGGCAGCACCATAAGACTTGTCGTAGAAATCGTCGTTATACTTGTAAGGGATGTTTTTGCCGACTTTGTTGAAGAACCCATAGAAAGTGAAGAATTCCGTGAGGTCTTCTTGCGCCACTTCACTACAGAATTGAGCAAATCGCAAAAAGTCGGTTTTAGCGTTGGAGAAGTCGATAGGATTCTCGCGGAACTTGTCGAACAATTCGTTGAAGAAGGTGGGTTTGTGTCCCAATTCTACGTAGTACAACCACAACTGCCAGTACATGCGTGTGCGGTCGTTCAAGTCCATGTCGAGCCACGACTTGTTGTTGTTGAAGCGGTCGAAAAGTTTCTGAGAATTTTGCAAACGGCTCACGCTCGCACCGCGTTTCCAGACTGCGATGTTAGACCAGAGGTTGTTGGAGCTCTCTAGGCAGCGCGCAAGGTTGAAGAGACGTTGGTAGTGGTGACCAGTCTCGTGGACTACCGCCCAGAGGTTACCAGCATTGTCGTATTGACTACCCTTTGCCCATTCGTGATAACTGAAAGTGGAGCTAACGGTTCCGATGAATGTGCCATAAGGGAAGGCATAAAGTCCGCTTGCGTCTGTGCTGAACATCAAGCAGTTGAAACGATCCTCGTAGCGTTCGGGGGTGAAGAATTCTTGTTCGAGAGAGTGTGCACCCAGTCCCATTTGCCGAGTACGCCAACGATACCCTTGTCTTCTCCGTTGTAAATCCAGTTCTTCTTGTCTTGTTGTTCCTCTACACCGCTCAAACTAACGCTGTGAATGGTGTGTTTGGACTTCAGACGAATCACGTCGTCGGTGAAGAAATCATATTCTTTGAGCTTGCGGAGCTTATCCCAGTCTGCATTCGTCATCGTGTTGATGTCGAAGAACCCATTGGCTTTACCACCTTCCACGTGAATGCGAATCTTGGGTTGGTCTGTATGCTTCAATTCTACGTTGTTGATGACGTAGTTGATGTAGAGGTGTGCAGTTTGGTCGGAATAAATGACATTGACACCTTTATGCAATTTGGTGAGACTACCCGTAGTGCTCTTGCCTTGCACGAGTTCTGCATTGAGTTCGCACTCGTTGGGAGTGTCTTTGTCCACGAAGAGCAACACAAATTCCTTTTCAGGGATGGTGATACCCGTAGGATTGGTGAGCTGTGAATACTGATTGAACGTAATGGGCATTAGCTTGTTTTCTCTTGCCCATTTCTGGGGATGGCTATAAGACTGATAGTCTTGGATGCGGAAGAACTTTTCGTAGTGGTTAGCTTCGGTGTTTTGGCTGTTCCAAGTATTGGTCTTCACACGAAGTGCCATGTCGATGAGTAACTGAGGAAGACCTTCAGCTTTCAATGCAGCCTTAAATTGCTCATCAGTTATCGCCTTATAGTTGTCTTGCAACTCGGAACAAGCGTAGTCCTTGAAGAATTTTTTCAACTTTTCAGAATAGCTCTGGCTGTTGTTCTTCAGTTCATTCTGAGTGTTGATTTTATCATTATACGCTTGGAGTGCAGCTTGGTCAAGTGTGAATTCTTCGAGCTGCCATTTTGAGGCTGTGGCAGAAGCGTCCCAGTTGACCACTTTGAAGTCTGCAGAACTAGCGCAGTGGAGGCTTCCATTATTGGGACCAACAAAAGCCAAGTAGGGGAACCATTTGTCTTGTTGTTGGATGGTGAAGGGAGCTTGGCTCTCCGTCATCTGATAGTTGTCTGTGCGAGCTGCAGAGTTTCCGACAAAGTGTTGGTTCACAACACTGCGAATCGCCCATTGTCCATCCACTTTCACGAAGGTCCATATTTGTCCCATCTCGCGTTCGTTGCGCACATCGCCCATCACATTGTTAGAGCCATTGCGCACGGTAAGTACACGATTGGGATAAGCTACGTTGCGTATCAGATAGTGTTTGTTTTCAACGGGTACGAAGGCTGCATTCGTCTTTTTGCGAATTTCAGCCTTGATAGCATCTTCTGATACGTCGGTAGGCTTTTCTAATTGCCAGTCGGCAGCGGTGTTGGGAGAGAATACGGTGACATCCTCTTTTTTTCTCATTCTTTTGAGTGGTCTTGACGCGAGCGTTGCCACCCTTAAGGGTGTTGTTGGCAAAGACGAAGCAGCTACCATCAGCGAAGGTGTTATTACCACTGATGTTATAGTAATTTTCTGAGCTGTGTTTGAAGTCCAACCACAACTTTCGGTTGTCCAAAGATGTGGTGAGCGGTTTGTCACCATCTACTGGTGCTGCATAGCGGCTTGTAGCGGCATTGCGGAAAGCAAAACCGTCGCCATTGGCCTCTACAATCCAAAGCGTGCTGAAATCAGTGCTACTTGCGGTAGTTGTGGTTTTGAGCTGATTGTTTTTAGTATCTTCCTGCCAATACTGACCTTGAGCGTTCTTGATACGATACAATCCACCTTCGCGGAGCTGTGCTAAATGGAGAAAACCTGCTTGGAGTTTGGGCCATTGCTGTTCGAAACTCTCTACTTGCTTTCGCTCTTCAGTGTTCAGAGCTTCAAACTTCCAGTGGTTGTTGGTGCCGTCGGGGTTTTCCCAGTTCTGTACAAGACCACTACCACCATTGTGCCAAAGCGTTTTGTCTTTGAATTCAGGGTTGGTAGAAATCACCCAATAGCCGTTGCTACCAGTGCCAGTGGCTGCTTTGATGTAGTAGTCGGCAGGGCTGTACCCCACGGAGAAAGTGACATTGGTCAGACCATGCTGTTGAACGGGGAGTCCTTCGCTCACATTGATGATCCAATACTTGCCATTGACGAGTTTCACCTTCCATACACGAGTGAGGTCAATGTTGTTGGGGTTTTCAGCACCTGCTTGTTCTGAAACGTAGCCCAACTGACGATTGTGCACATGGACAGGTAAATTCGTTTTCCGACTCATGATGCGGTAGTAACCTTCGGCAAGTGCTGTGCCTTCTGCCAGGGCAGAGGAACAGAAACCTACCATCAGCATAAGCATCATGATGGTTCGTTGTAGAAATCTGTGCATAATGTAGAATTAAATTATTGCTTTGATGTTTTATTTCGTAAGAATAAGCTATTGTCAGCGTTGTTTCATGAATGTCTGTGTAGTTTCATGATGGTTGCGTTGCTCCATGAACGTCTGTGCGGTTAGATGGAGAAGCATAAGAGGGTCTGTGCCAAGTTCTGTGCCAAGCTCTGTGGGAGATTACAAGAAGGCAATTTGGCGTTCTCTAAGATCAACTAAATAGCTATTAAAAAAAAGACCCAAGCAACGCTTGGGTCTTTTCGAGTAGCGAGGCCGGGGATTGAACCCGGGACCTCAGGATTATGAATCCTGCGCTCTAACCAGCTGAGCTACCTCGCCGTTATTGCTGGTTTGCGAGTGCAAAAGTACGATATTTTCTCTATATCACCAAATAATTTGGTGGAAAAATGCACACAATGGTTGAATTTCTAGTATGCGCACAGCTTTGGTGGGCTTTTTTCCTTGTATGGCTCTACTTTTGCATCGGATGGTTTGCCTAAAATGGGCGGAGGACAAGGATCGTGGGCTTTGAAAAACCTCAAAGATTCTTCAAAGTTTGCTCGATGATGGCTAGTTTATCGTCCGTGGGCAACAAGGCATCAATCCAGTGGATGGGGCAGCCACGACGCTCCATGCCGCGAAACCAAGTCATTTGGCGCTTGGCAAACTGGTGGATGGCTGTTTCGAGTTGCTGCACCATTTCGTCGTAAGACAGTTGACCAGTGCAATGGAGGGTGAGGAACTTATATTCCAAACCATAATAGATGAGATCTTCGGCTGGAATGCCTTCATCGAGGAGGCTTGCACTTCTGCCACCATGCCATTTTCGAGACGCTGGTGCAGACGCTCGGTGATGCGTTGACGACGCACTTCACGATCGAGGGACAGACCAAATGTGATGTTGCGAAGGGTGGGGCAGTTGCGCTCACTGGCTCCGTGTTCGAGATTGTAGGTCTCGATTTCGATGGCTCGAATGGCACGTTTGGCAGTGTCCACGTCTGTGGTGTTGTGCATGGCTTGTCCCGAACGTGCTTTCAGTTCGGTGAGAAGAGCGGTGAGCGCTTCGAGCGACTGTCCTTCCAGCTCTGCACGCAACTCCGCATTTTGAGGAACGTGACTGATGTTGTAAGCGCGAATCACGCTTTCTAGATACAGTCCCGTACCTCCACACACGACAGGGCGAAGACCGCGTGCGCGCATGTCGCCCAAGGTCTCAAAAAAGTCGTGCTGATAGCGATAAAGATTGTATTTGGTGCCAGGTTCTTCGATGTCAATCAGATGATAGGGCACAGCGTGACCATCGATGAGATAGTCTTCAAGGTCTTTGCCTGTGCCGAGGTCCATGCGGCGATAGACCTGACGAGAGTCGGCACTGATGATTTCGGTGCCTAATAAATACGCCAGTGCCACCGCCAAGGACGTTTTGCCCGAGGCGGTGGGACCGAGGATAGAGATGATGTCTAGTTGTGGAGGATATTCCATAGAATCGGTGAGCGGTTAGACGAGCGCTGGATGGAAGCCTTAGAATTGTTGGAGGGCTTGCTCCAAATCGGCTACGAGGTCGTCGGCATTTTCAATACCAATACTCAAACGAATGAGGTCGACGGGGATGCCAGCGGCTTCTAATTGTTCGTCAGAGAGTTGGCGGTGTGTGTGGCTAGCAGGGTGGAGCACGCAACTCTTAGCGTCTGCCACGTGGGTGGCAATGTTGATGAGGCGAAGGGCGTCGAGAAAACGAACAGCGGCTTCTCTCGACTTATCCTTCAGACCGAAGCAGAGCACACCGCAGCTGCCATTGGGAAGATATTTTTGTGCCAATGTATAATCCTGACTGTCCTTGTCGCCTGCATAGTTCACCCAAGCCACTTGAGGATTGTTTTTGAGGAAATCTACGACACGACGCGCGTTTTCTACATGACGCTCTATGCGCAAATGCAGTGTTTCAATGCCGTTGTTCAGGAGATAAGCATTTTGGGGGCTTTGGCAGCAACCGAAGTCGCGTTGCAGTTGGGCGATGATTTTAACCAGATACGCCACTTCGCCAAAGGTTTCTGTGTAAGTCAGTCCGTGATAACTTTCATCAGGCTGTGTCAAACCTGGGAATTTGTCGGCATGAGCAGACCAGTCAAACTTGCCGCTGTCGATGACGCAACCTCCTACACAGCGACCTTGTCCGTCGAGATATTTCGTCGTGGAGTGAGTCACGATGTCGGCTCCCCATTCGATGGGGCGACAATTTACTGGGGTAGGGAAGGTGTTGTCCACCACGAGCGGCACTCCGTTGGCATGTGCAAAGCCTGCCCAACGCTCAATGTCGCACACACGGCAACCAGGGTTAGTGACGGTTTCGCTAAACACCAACTTCGTGTTGGGGCGGAAAGCAGCTTGGATCTCCTCGTCAGTGGCATCGAGACTGACAAAGGTACAGTCGATGCCCATTTTCTTGAGCGTTACGGCAAAGAGATTGAAAGTGCCGCCATAGATGCCGTTGGTGGCGATGAAGTGGTCGCCAGCATTGCAGATGTTGAACACCGCGAAGAAGTTGGCAGCTTGTCCACTCGAAGTGAGCAAACCTGCTGCACCACCTTCTAATTTTGTGATTTTGGCAGCCACAGCATCGCACGTGGGATTGGCTAAGCGAGAGTAGAAATAACCAGACTCCGCCAAATCAAATAGGCGCGCCATTTGTTCCGTTGACTCATATTTGAAAGTGGTGCTTTGCACAATGGGCAACTGACGTGCCTCGCCGTTTTTAGGATTCCAACCTGCAGTGAGACAAAGGGTGTCGATGTGTGGATGTTGTTCTGCCATAATAGGATACTGTGAAGTTTGGTGATTTAATCGTCAGCAACTGCCTAATAACAATCTAACTCTGAGGAAGTGCAGTATGTGATGTGACGCTGAATTTTCTGCAAAGATAGCGTGTCGTTTTTAATCCTACCGAATTTTGTTTGAAAATCTCCTCTTTTTTCGAAGAAAATGGCGCACTTCAGAAGAATATTCTGCTGAGGTGCGCCAAACTTATTCTTTAGCCGAATGATATTCTAGGGCTTTTTTGTGCTTGAGCAGATGCCCCGAGATCACAATGTGCTATTTTTCGACTTGATTGGGTGTCTTTTCTTCATGGAAGAGGAAGAAGAAGGCAATACCTACGGCAAGAGCATAACCAGCGAAGGTATACCATACGCTAGCCCAGTCACCAATCTGCGCACCATTCACGTTTTGGGTGTGTTGGTTGACTACCCATTGTGCACCCACCATGCCGACAGAGGCACCAATGCCATTGGTCATGAGCATGAACAGACCTTGTGCGCTGGAACGAATGGAAGAGTCGCATTCCTTGTCCACGAAGAGCGAACCAGAGACATTGAAAAAGTCGAACGCTACACCATAGACGATCATGGAGAGTATGAGGAAGATGACTTGGGGGAAGGCGGGAGTGCCAATGGCAAACAGTCCAAAACGTAGCACCCAAGCCATCATGGCAATGAGCATCACGGTTTTGATGCCATAGCGTTTCAGGAAGAAAGGTATCAACAGGATGCAGAATGTTTCTGAAATCTGTGAAAGTGAAATCAATAAATTAGCATGATCCACAAAGAACACTCCCTCGAATGCCTTTTGGGCGCTGAAGCTACTGATGAAGGTGTTGGCAAATCCATTGGTGATTTGCAAACTTACCCCGAGCAGCATAGAGAAGATGAAGAAAAATGCCATGCGGCGGTGCTTGAATAGGGCAAAGGCGCGCAATCCCATGGCTTCGACCAAACCTTTATGCTTCCTTGATTCGCGTTTGGCAGTGGGGCACTCCGGAAGAGTGAGCGCATAGAGGGCTAGAATAAGTCCCCAACCTGCAGAAACATAAAACTGCTGAGGACCGTGCTGCCAACCCAAGAAATCGACTGCCAACATAGAGATGATGAAACCAATGGTGCCGAAAATACGGATGGGGGGGAAGGCTTTCACCGTGTCGAGATTATATTTCTCGAGGGCATTATAAGATACGGAGTTAGACAAGGCGAGAGTGGGCATATATGCTGCCACACTGAGGGTGTAGATGGGGAAGATTTCCCAAAAACTAAACTCCGCTTGGCTGCCGATGACACCCACACCAATCATACAGATTGCAGCGATGAAGTGGCAAATAGCGAGCATGCGCTGGGCTTGGATGAAACGGTCTGCCAAGATGCCCACAATCGCTGGCATAAAGATGGACACGACACCTTGGATGGAGTAGAACCAGCCGATGTTGGCTCCCATGCCTTTGCTGGCTAAAAAGCCGCCCATGGAGATGAGATAAGCTCCCCACACAGCAAACTCTAGGAAGTTCATGCCAATGAGGCGAGATTTGATAGAGGTATTATTCATTGTTGCAGATGATTGGTAGATAGAATGCGAATGATTTAGCTAGAAATTGTCATGCAAAGATAACAGAAAATGAGATATTGACAAAGAGTGCCAACGGCTTTTCTCTATCGTCTTATTAAAGTTGTTTCGTATCACGTTCTCTTTCTCCATTATTTTGCGTATCTTTGTTTCATCGTAAGCTACTGCCACTGACCTCATACGAATGATATTGATCATAAAATGCGGTTCTCTTTTGTTTAATCCTAATTCGCGATAGATATGTTAGGCGCAATTATTGGTGATATTGTTGGAAGCATTTATGAGTTCGATAATATCCGCACTAAAGACTTTCCTTTTTTTCAAACCCGAATGGAGTGTACCGATGATAGTATTCTCACTTTTGCCACCGCAGAATGGATCTTGCGTGGAGGAGATGCTGCAGAATTCTATTGTGCATACGCCATGAACTATCCATGCCCGATGGGGAGTTATGGAGGGATGTTCCAACAATGGGTCATTGAGAAAGCTAGAGGTGGAGCAGCGTTGCCCTATAATAGTTGTGGCAATGGTAGTGCCATGCGCGTTGCGCCTGTAGCTTGGGCTTTTGAATCGGAAGAAGAAGTGATGATGTGGGCTAAGAAATCTGCCGATTGCACCCACAACCATCCTGAAGGTGTGAAAGGAGCACAAGCAACCGCGATGGCGATTTTGTGGGCGCGACAAGGAACTTCGGCATCGGACATCGAAAAACGCATCACACAACAATTCGGTTATGACTTGACGATGGAGGTTGAGGAACTGCAGCAACGTTATTCCTGGCGCGGCATTGATGGGCAAGGCAATGGCGGAATTTGCCAAGACAGTGTGCCACAAGCCATCATTTGCGCGCTCAAAGCAGATAACTTTGAAGATGCCGTCCGCAATGCGGTGAGCATTGGCGGGGATAGCGACACGATTGGTTGCATCACTGGGGGAATTGCCGAAGCGCTCTACGGTATTCCTGAAGATATGCGCCAAAAAAAGCAATGAACTATATTCCTCAAGAATTTCAGAAGCTGCTCTGTGAGTTTGAAGATAAATATGGAGCAAAAATGAAAGATGCTCTTTCTTCTTGAAAACGAGTAGAAATTTAGTGGTGAAGTGCAAAGCGCGCTTCGCCACTTTTGTTGTTTTTGAGTACGCATATCTACCTTCGCCGCTGTTGCATGAATTTCCTCCACGCGCGCGTTATATTATAGTTGTGTGTCCATGCTTGAAAGTTGTCTATTCTCGCAATTAAAGGTTGAACTTCCAAGCTTGCAGCTCTTCCATTTCCTGCTTTTTTGTGTTTCTATTTGCTGTGAGAAATCTTCTCTCGGAGGGGGCTGAAAAAAAACTCCCACGTTTTTTGAGAAATCTCCCACGTTTTTTTGAGAAAGCTCCGAGGGAAGCGGAAAATTGGTGGAGAACAACTGCCGATAGTGGAGTTTTTTAGAGGCCGTAAAGTGCGATGATAACATGAAACACCCTCAAATGCCATCAAAGGGGATAGAAAAGGGCAAAACCTCGTTCCAGAGGGGTGGTGCGAAAAATGGGCTATGAGGGTAAAACTTGCGTAGTCTATATAGCAAAATAGCACTGTCTAAAATTTTTCTGCGATTTTTTTGTAGTAAGTCTTGGTAGTTTACAAATCTTGCCGTACTTTTGCATCGCAATCGGGACGCAAGGGTCACTTGCTAAGTCACAACGTGCTTAGTTAGCTGAAACTTGACAACCTGAACGCCTGACAGCAGCAAACGAGCTGCATGAAGTCATTGAAACGATTACATAACAGATTGTAGAGAAGTACAAGGAACAATCAACAATGAAGCAGAAATGCTTCGGGTAAAATGAATTGTACCGTCAATTTCTACTCCAAATCCAAAGTAACAAGACAGGAAACTGAGCGATTAATACAGAATCAAACAAATTATTATATTACAATGAAGAGTTTGATCCTGGCTCAGGATGAACGCTAGCTACAGGCTTAACACATGCAAGTCGAGGGGCAGCATGGAAGAAGCTTGCTTCTTCTGATGGCGACCGGCGCACGGGTGCGTAACGCGTATCAAACCTGCCTCATACTCGGGGATAGCCTTGCGAAAGTAAGATTAATACCCGATGTTGTTATGTTACCGCATGGTGATATAACCAAAGATTTATCGGTATGAGATGGTGATGCGTCCGATTAGGTAGTAGGCGGGGTAACGGCCCACCTAGCCTTCGATCGGTAGGGGTTCTGAGAGGAAGGTCCCCCACACTGGAACTGAGACACGGTCCAGACTCCTACGGGAGGCAGCAGTGAGGAATATTGGTCAATGGACGCAAGTCTGAACCAGCCAAGTAGCGTGCAGGATGACGGCCCTCCGGGTTGTAAACTGCTTTTAGTTGGGAATAAAAAAGAGGACGTGTCCTCTATTGTATGTACCTTCAGAAAAAGGACCGGCTAATTCCGTGCCAGCAGCCGCGGTAATACGGAAGGTCCAGGCGTTATCCGGATTTATTGGGTTTAAAGGGAGCGTAGGCGGATTATTAAGTCAGTGGTGAAAGACGGTGGCTCAACCATCGTTAGCCATTGAAACTGGTAGTCTTGAGTGCAGACAGGGATGCTGGAACTCGTGGTGTAGCGGTGAAATGCTTAGATATCACGATGAACTCCGATCGCGAAGGCAGGTGTCCGGGCTGCAACTGACGCTGAGGCTCGAAAGTGTGGGTATCAAACAGGATTAGATACCCTGGTAGTCCACACAGTAAACGATGTATACTCGCGGTTTGCGATATAATGTAAGCCGCCAAGCGAAAGCATTAAGTATACCACCTGGGGAGTACGCCGGCAACGGTGAAACTCAAAGGAATTGACGGGGGCCCGCACAAGCGGAGGAACATGTGGTTTAATTCGATGATACGCGAGGAACCTTACCCGGGCTTGAACTAAGAGTGACAGATTTAGAGATAGATCTTTCTTCGGACACTCTTGGAGGTGCTGCATGGTTGTCGTCAGCTCGTGCCGTGAGGTGTCGGCTTAAGTGCCATAACGAGCGCAACCCTTTTCCTTGGTTGCCATCAGGTAATGCTGGGCACTCCAGGGATACTGCCATCGTAAGATGTGAGGAAGGTGGGGATGACGTCAAATCAGCACGGCCCTTACGTCCGGGGCTACACACGTGTTACAATGGGGGGTACAGAAGGTCGCTACCTGGTGACAGGATGCTAATCTTAAAAACCTCTCTCAGTTCGGATTGGAGTCTGCAACCCGACTCCATGAAGCTGGATTCGCTAGTAATCGCGCATCAGCCATGGCGCGGTGAATACGTTCCCGGGCCTTGTACACACCGCCCGTCAAGCCATGAAAGCCGGGGGTGCCTGAAAGCCGTGACCGCAAGGGTCGGCCTAGGGTAAAACTGGTGATTGGGGCTAAGTCGTAACAAGGTAGCCGTACCGGAAGGTGCGGCTGGAACACCTCCTTTCTGGAAGTTCAGTTACCTGGTTACTTGAATGGAAAAAAATGGTACAATCCAATAGATTGTCACCTATACTTCTCGCAATAGGTTATGATTTTTTTCCGATTATATAATCGGGGGATTAGCTCAGCTGGCTAGAGCGCTTGCATGGCATGCAAGAGGTCATCGGTTCGATTCCGATATTCTCCACTCCTTCTACTGCTCAGTCGCTACGATGTTAACACATCAAAGCAGAATGACAGAGCAAGAGATCTTTGACATATTGAACACGCAACAAGTTGATTCTTGTTTCCATCCATCGCAAGATGAGATGCGAATACAGAGAATCATCCAAGTAACGAAACAAAGGTAAACGAAAGTACAGCTTTAAGTATATTCCCACCTTCTGATTTTATCAGAATAAGGAAAAGGAAGTAATTAAGGGCGTACGGTGGATGCCTAGGCTCTTACAGGCGATGAAGGACGTGATAAGCTGCGATAAGCTGTGGGTAGGTGCAAATAACCATTGATCCGCAGATTTCCGAATGGGACAACCCAGCAGGTTGAAGACCTGTTATCCCGCAAATGCGGGAGGCTAACGGGGGGAACTGAAACATCTTAGTACCCCTAGGAAAAGAAAATAATAATGATTCCCCTAGTAGTGGCGAGCGAACGGGGAAGAGCCCAAACCATATAGATTTCGGTCTATATGGGGTTGTAGGACCACGACGTTGCAAGAAGTACGTTTAGAGGAACGCTTTGGAAAGAGCGACCATAGAGAGTGACAGTCTCGTACTCGACAATCGTATGAAGCATAGTGGTATCCTGAGTAGGGCGGGACACGTGAAATCCTGTCTGAATCCGGCGGGCCCATCCGCCAAGGCTAAATACTCGTAAGAGACCGATAGCGAACCAGTACCGTGAGGGAAAGGTGAAAAGCACCTCTTTTAGAGGAGTGAAAAAGTTCCTGAAACCGTACGCCTACAAGCGGTCGGAGCACCTTATGGTGTGACGGCGTGCCTTTTGCATAATGAACCTACGAGTTACCGTCGTCGGCAAGGTTAAGTGCTATGAAGCACGTAAGCCGAAGCGAAAGCGAGTCTGAAAAGGGCGCATAGTCGGCGGTGGTAGACGCGAAACCAAGTGATCTACCCTTGTCCAGGTTGAAGTCCCGGTAACACGGGATGGAGGACCGAACCAATAAGCGTTGAAAAGCTTCTGGATGAGGTGAGGGTAGGAGTGAAAGGCCAATCAAACTTGGAGATAGCTCGTACTCCCCGAAATGCATTTAGGTGCAGCCTCGGGCGTTCCCTGTGTGAGGTAGAGCGACTGATTGGATGCGAGGGCTTCACCGCCTATCAAGTCCAGACAAACTCCGAATGCACACAGGCTAAGCCCGGGAGTGAGGGCGTGGGTGCTAAGGTCCACGCCCGAGAGGAGAAGAATCCTGACCACCGGCTAAGGCCCCGAAATATAGGCTAAGTTAAACTAACGAAGTGTGGTCCCCGTGACAGCTAGGATGTTGGCTTGGAAGCAGCCATTCATTCAAAGAGTGCGTAACAGCTCACTAGTCGAGGGACTGTGCATGGATAATAATCGGGTATAAAGTCTATTGCCGAAGCCGTGGGATATCTAATGATATCGGTAGGGGAGCATTCATGCGGCCTTGAAGATAGAGGATAACCTCTGTTGGAGCTTCATGAAAAGCAAATGTAGGTATAAGTAACGATAAAGAGTGTGAGATGCACTCTCGCCGAAAGACTAAGGTTTCCAGGGCAACGTTAATCGGCCCTGGGTCAGTCGGGACCTAAGGTTCAACCTAATGGTGATGCCGATGGCAGAAACGGTTAATATTCCGTTACTATCTTTGTTGGCGATGTGGAGACGGAGGAGTGACACTTCCGCGAGCTGACGGAATAGCTCGTTAAAGATTGTAGGTAATGAGGATGGCAGGCAAATCCACCATCCGAGCTGAAAGTCGATAGTATACAGCGTCTTCGGACAATGTAATAGTGAAGGTAATCCTACTCCCGAGAAAATCCGCTAAGCTTAACAGCAAAGATACCCGTACCGTAAACGGACACACGTAGTCGGGTAGAATATACTAAGGCGCTTGGAAGATTCATGGTTAAGGAACTAGGCAAATTGACCCCGTAACTTCGGAATAAGGGGTCCTCACAGCAATGTGAGGCGCAGAGAATCGGCCCAGGCAACTGTTTAACAAAAACACAGGGCTGTGCAAAATCGAAAGATGCAGTATACAGTCTGACACCTGCCCGGTGCTGGAAGGTTAAGAGGAGAGCTTAGACGCAAGTCGAAGGTTTGAATTGAAGCCCCAGTAAACGGCGGCCGTAACTATAACGGTCCTAAGGTAGCGAAATTCCTTGTCGGGTAAGTTCCGACCTGCACGAATGGTGTAATGATCTGGGCACTGTCTCAACCATGATTCCAGTGAAATTGTAGTATCGGTGAAGATGCCGATTACCCGCGATGGGACGAAAAGACCCCGTGAACCTTTACTATAGCTTAACGTTGTAATTGGGCAGTCGATGTGTAGGATAGGTCGGAGGCTTTGAAGCAGGCACGCCAGTGTTTGTGGAGCCGCTGTTGAAATACGACCCTTTGGCTGTCTGGTTCCTAACTCTCGGATGAGAGGACCGCGTTTGGTGGGTAGTTTGACTGGGGTGGTCGCCTCCAAAAGCGTAACGGAGGCTTCTAAAGGTGCCCTCAGGCCGATTGGTAACCGGCCGTAGAGTGTAATGGCAAAAGGGCGCTTGACTGAGAGACCTACAAGTCGATCAGGTGCGAAAGCAGAGCATAGTGATCCGGTGGTTCCGTATGGAAGGGCCATCGCTCAAAGGATAAAAGGTACTCCGGGGATAACAGGCTGATCCCTCCCAAGAGCTCATATCGACGGAGTGGTTTGGCACCTCGATGTCGGCTCGTCACATCCTGGGGCTGGAGAAGGTCCCAAGGGTTGGGCTGTTCGCCCATTAAAGTGGCACGCGAGCTGGGTTCAGAACGTCGTGAGACAGTTCGGTCTCTATCTATCGTGGGCGCAGGAAATTTGCGTGGCTCTGACACTAGTACGAGAGGACCGTGTTGGACTGACCTCTGGTTTACCGGTTGTGGCGCCAGCTGCACCGCCGGGTATCTACGTCGGGATCGGATAAGCGCTGAAAGCATCTAAGTGCGAAGCCGGCCACAAGATTAGATTTCCTCATAAGGGTCGTTGTAGACTACAACGTTGATAGGGTGTAGGTGTAAAGACGGTGACGTCAAAGCCGAGCACTACTAATTGCCCGAAACTTCAATTCCTTTGGTGGAATACACTTAAAGCTGCTTTGTTTGCTTGTTTTCTGAATAAGAAGACGAAAGTTAGAGTTACAAGGAGAATGCGAAAGCGTTGCATGTTCAAGAGATATTTCCGGTGGTTATAGCGACGGGGTTCCACCTCTTCCCATTCCGAACAGAGAAGTTAAGCCCGACCGCGCCGATGGTACTGCACACCCGCGGGAGAGTAGGTCGCCGCCATTTTACGAAAGCCCTGAGTTCAACATGAACTCGGGGCTTTTTTTGTATTTCCATATTGCTACTTTAGACTGAATACACTTACTGATCTTTTTCCATACCCACTACCCTTTATGCAATATCAGTGTAATTGCTCAAAGAGATATATACCCTCGAGTTACGGTCTTCCTTTACTGGTCTTGCGAAACCATAATTGTTTATGGATACTCACGTCGTGCAGGTTTAGGCTTATCGCAGGTTTTGAGGTTTAAAACGTATATACCTTTAGTTCTCTTAAGCATTTATCTTCGAGTAGTACTTATTTCTTTGAGCATTCCTTCTTGTCTCTTCTGTAATTGCCTGTCATTTTCGCCGTTGTTCTTGTAGAAATCATGAACTTCTTGTTGTTTCTTGAAAATTACTTAGGATTTTTTTGTTCGTTTCTTCCTTTTTATCTACATTTGCGCTGTGATGTGGATTGGTTTAGTTTGAAGGTTGTTCGCACCTGCTTGCTTGTGAGACGATTTTGTTTCTATCTCTCGCGCGCAATTTCGTTTCTAACCCAAGCAGCCTTGTTGCGCTTTCGTCATATTTTATTCCTCTCTCACATCTTTTCGTCTCACATCTTTATACCGTTTACCATGATGCGCGCATTACTTATCGCCTTAGCTTTGGCATTAGGTATAGCAGAAGTACCAGCACAAAGCACGTTTACAGAGTCTTATGGCACTCCTGCATTCCTACAGTCTAAGTATCATTCTCTTTCAACCGCTGTAGCCTATCCTGCTAAAGCAACTGTTGATCTTCGTATTGGCAACAATAAGTCGATACAACGTGAGGATCAAAAGGCACGTTTTGTAACTCTTGTAGATCTAGATTCGGTGTATGACACCACCTATAAGGTATATGCAGCCGAACTTTCAGATTTACGAGTTGAATACATGACTTACAATCAGGCAGATCGTCTGAGTATTACGCTAAACGGTGAGACGTATACTGCGAATTGTATTGATGGAGCTTCTGATGTGTTCCTTAAGAATTTGGCACATTCCTACAAGTCAACTCCAACAGGAGAAGAGCTGCGCTTGAAGGTGGCAAAGGATTTCCCTTTGACTGCCAAAGATAAGAGCAAGCTATGGTTACGCGCCAATAGCGAGTTTGTGTTTACAGTCAATGATCAAGCCGCGATACTCGACACACATGCAGACTTTAGTCAAGCGTATTCCCACATCGCCCCTTGTGTATCAACTGAGCAAAAGGATAAAGCACTCTTTCTTTATGGCTTTTATATGGCATATATGAATGGAACGATGTACGATCCTTCCAACAACATTCGTGCTGCCTTGATAAAGAGTTGTGCCCCCGAGTATTTTAAGCCATTTGTTGAAGGATTATGGAATTATGACATCTTCTTGGAAGTGCAAGATTGCGTCGAAGCCTATATGAATTCTCTGTTTATCTCTCCATTGCCCGACGATTCTTTCGAAGTGCGTCTGAAATGGCCAGAGGTAGAGCATAACGGACAACGGACAGAAAGCCAGGAAACACGCATCCGCGTGCATGTTGTTCAGTCAAAGGGCTCATATCAAATCGATTATGTGGAAAATATGAACATCGCTACTGTTGCTGTCCGGTAAACGCTAATGCAATTTTAGCGCCATACTATAACGTAAAGGGCTGATACTTCAACGGAAGTATCAGCCCTTTTTATATTGAAATAAGCCCTTTTCTAGGAAAAGTGATGCACTAGCATCGTTTATCTCACGAAGAGAAGCTCACGATATTTGGGGAGCGTCCACATCTCGTCCTCGACAATCAATTCAAGTTTGTCGATATGTCGGCGAATCGCGTGAAGATAAGGCTCCACCTCATCGTGATAAGCCACGGCAAGATCGCGCACTGAGGAGAGCTTGTTTACAAACTTGCGCTTATTCACCATTTCGTCCACAGCATTCACGATGAAGTCCGTGTGCGCATTGATTTTCTCGATGAGCGTCACGTTGTAAGCACTCAGTTGCTTTGCCTTTTCTGCAGGGAAAGCACTGAAAATCTTGCTCACATTGTCCACCAGCACGCTTTGATATTTGGTTGCAACGGGAATAATATGATTCATACAAAGGTCGCCCAGTACGCGGCTTTCGATTTGCACCTTTTTATAATAGATTTCCCATTTAATCTCGTTGCGAGCAGCGAGTTCGTTGCGTGTCATCACGTGCATACGCTCAAACATCTCGATGCTCGATTCATCGAGATAGCGATCGAAGACAATGGGGCAGCTCGTTTCGCAGTCCAAGCCACGGCGGAGCGCCTCCTTCTGCCATTCTTCAGAATAACCATTACCGTCAAAAAGAATGGGGCGACAAGCTTTAATGTCTTCACGGAGAATCGTGAGAATGGCTTTCGTGCGTTCAGTCCCTTGAGCAATCAGCGCATCCACGCGAGTTTTGAAGTCGCACAAAGCCTCTGCCACGGCGGTATTCAGCACAATCATTGCCGTAGAGCAGTTTGCACTAGAACCCAGTGCGCGGAATTCAAAGCGGTTACCTACGAAAGCGAAGGGCGAAGTGCGGTTGCGGTCCGTATTGTCTACGAGAATTTCGGGAATCTGTGGGATATCCAGCTTCACCCCTTGTTTTCCACCCATAGCCGTAAGTTCGTCCGAACTAGAATTAGCCACGGTGTCAATCAATTCGCTCAATTCCTTACCTAAGAAGGAGGAGATAATGGCAGGAGGAGCCTCATGTCCACCCAGGCGGTGTGAGTTTGTTGCACTCATGATACTCGCTTTGAGCAAACCATTGTGGCGGTATACACCCACCAAGGTCTCCACAACGAAAGTGAGGAAACGGAGGGTTTCTTCAGGCGTCTTGCCAGGAGAGTGGAGAATCACGCCAGTGTCCGTGGTGAGCGACCAGTTGTTGTGCTTACCGCTACCGTTGACGCCTGCAAAAGGTTTTTCGTGCAACAAGCAGCGGAAGCCGTGTTTGCGAGCGATATTGCGCATGAGCGACACGAGCAACATATTGTGGTCCACTGCCAAGTTACATTCTTCGTAGATTGGTGCAAGTTCAAATTGGTTAGGAGCCACTTCGTTGTGGCGTGTCTTGCAGGGGATGCCCAATTCCAGAGCTTGGATTTCCAAATCGCGCATAAATTCTGCCACGCGCTCAGGAATAGCCCCAAAATAGTGGTCTTCCATCTGCTGATTCTTTGCACTATCGTGTCCCATCAGCGTGCGACCGGTGAGCAAAAGGTCAGGGCGAGCGGCATAAAGACCCTCGTCTACCAAAAAATATTCCTGTTCCCAACCCAGATTGGTGGAAACTTTTTGCACATCATCATAGAAATATCGGCAAACTTCCAAAGCCGCTTGGTTCACTGCCGCAAGCGATTTTTTGAGCGGAGCTTTATAGTCCAGCGCTTCACCTGTGTAACTGATGAACACGGTAGGAATCATGAGCGTATCGCCGATGATAAACACCGGACTAGCAGGGTCCCAAGCCGTGTAGCCGCGCGCTTCAAAGGTGGAACGAATACCACCGTTGGGGAATGACGAAGCATCAGGCTCTTGTTGCACAAGCAGTTTGCCAGAAAACTCTTCCACCATGCCACCTTTGCCATCGTGTTCCACGAAAGCGTCGTGCTTTTTCGGCAGTACCTTCCGTGAGCGGTTGAAACCAGTGTGTGTAGTGTGTCACTCCCATTTCAATAGCCCATTGTTTCATGCCTTGTGCTATCACATTTGCGGTAGGGATGTCGAGGGGAGTGCCGTTGTCAAGTGCCTGCACGTACTGTTGGTAGGTGCGGAGAGGGAGATACTTGCGCATCTTCTCTTGCGTAAAGACATACTTGCCGTAGTATTCTGACGGACGTTCGGCTGGAGCAGCCACAGGCACGGGACGTTTCTTAAACGCCTCTTCGACCACTTTAAATCTCAGTGTGCTCATTCGTGAGGAGTGTGTGAGGGGATAAGGGGGGGATGAAGTGATAAAATCACTAGCGAAGTTACGAAAAAATCAAGGTAAAACCCCGTGCGTGTCCTGTTTTCAGGTTATCTTTCCTAGATTAGTAGGCTATTTTTGCAAAATACAATCGTGTTTGCTATTTTGCCTTTGCAGAATGTAATGGAATTTCTAAGGGAGTATCCCAAAGAAATAGAGTTCTTCACATCTCATCTTCTTATCACCATAAGGCGATGGATGAATACATGGAGCAAAGATAACTTTCTTGTAGAACTCGTACACGATAAATCTGCATACGTTCTTGGCACTTTCCACAGAAAAACGTAATTTTGCCTAGGTGCTAGCACATCGGGTGTAGCACAAAACCTCAGGCTGGTTCTGAGCAAGTTCCTCATTGTCTGCCAAGAACCTGCCCTAAATCCTATGATTATGCCACGATTTATTGCTCAAATCTTCAAACCTCTTAAAAAGCTCTTCAAGTCTATGCTCCCTTTCCCCTCTCTTTCTGTTAGCGAATTTGAAGCCTATCTGAAATCCCATCCCGAGGTGCAGTTGCTCGATGTGCGCACCCCTGCAGAGTATGCCGAAGGTCACATCCCCGGTAGTACCAATATGGACGTGATGGCTCCCGACTTCTTGCCCAGAGCTCAGACCCAACTCGATGCCAATCTCCCCGTGGCAGTGTATTGTCGCAGTGGAGCGCGCAGCAAACAAGCCGCCATGTTCTTGGCTAGATTGAAATTTCAAGTCACCGATCTCGATTCTGGTTTCCTGGGTTGGGCAGCTAGTGGTCGTCCCGTAGAGCAAGATGACTAATCTCTCCCCAAGTTTACTCCCCTTTGTCCACGATGTGGCGACCGCTCAGCACCTCATGAATCAGTGGGGTGCTGAGCGGCGGCGTTTCTTCTTTGTGCTTAATTATCAGGCTTCGCAAGTCGTGATGATCCCGCTCGAAGAGTGGCACACCGATGCCCTCACGTTTGAGTTTAGCGGTCGTTTGGGAAGCGGATTTTCTCCCATTTCCGCTGGGGATTTTGCGCCTTGTTCTCCTCTCCCTTCGCAAATCGCGTGGGACATCTCTGCTCCCGATTTCAGTGACTACCAGCGAGCGTTTCACATCGTCCAACACCACCTCCATCGAGGTGATAGTTTTTTGACCAACCTCACCTTTGCTGTGCCCGTGCGCACCAATCTCACGTTGGAGCAACTCTACACTGCGGCACGCGCTCCCTACAAACTTCTCTGGAAAGACCATTTTGTCTGCTTTTCGCCCGAGCCCTTTGTGGAAATCACCGAAGGCATCATTCGCACCTTTCCCATGAAAGGCACCATCGATGCCACTTTGCTCCAAGCCGAACAAACCTTGTTGTCCAATGCCAAGGAGCAAGCCGAGCACGCCACCATCGTAGACCTCTTACGCAACGACCTGAGCCAAATTGCCACGGACGTGCATGTGGCACGCTATCGCTATGTCGAAGAGATTCACACCCATCGTGGCGCGTTGCTCCAAACGAGTAGTGAAATCGTGGGACGTCTGCCCGAAAATTATCTCTCGCAACTGGGCGACATTTTGATGCCTCTGCTTCCTGCTGGGAGCATCACAGGAGCCCCCAAGCGCGCCACGGTGCAGAGCATTGCCGAAGCTGAGACCTACGATCGTGGCTATTACACTGGCATCATAGGCTGTTTCGATGGAACTTCCCTGCAAAGTGCCGTCATGATTCGTTTTGTCGAACAGCAGCCCGACGGCAGTCTGGTGTTCAAGGCAGGCGGTGGCATCACCACGCGCAGCGATGCCGAAAGCGAATACCAAGAATTGCTCGACAAAGTCTATGCCCCTTTATGAGCATGTGGGGAAAGTCGTAAAAGCGTGGTTTGAAATTCCTCCTAATGAGCATGACTTAATGAGTATTTCTCATATCTGCTCCATTTACTCCCATATTTCTGAGTCAAAAGACGGAGAGTTATTTTTGAATCTCCGACATCTTCAAAATTTTCTCCCACGTTTTTTGAAAAAACTCCGACGTTTTTTTCTCCTTCGTAAGGATAACAAAATAGTACGCTGATGTTCGACAAACTCTTCCATGAATCCTTGGCTTATTTGCCCGATTTACAGGTGGATACAGCACATTTAGCTCTGCCTAGTGAGTTGGTAGAGACCATGTGTCTCACAGATGGAGTAGTGGTGCGCTTGCCTTTTCATTTGGCTCGCATGCAAGCGGCTTGTCAAGCCTTAGGGTGGAGAGATGTCAGTGAGGGTTTGCCTGAACTCTGGGCGGCAACTTCAGCACAAATGCCCGAAGATTGTCGTCAAGGTCGCACGATGGCGCGCATTGTCTATGGGGCAGAGGGCATTCGCTCCATCACCTTCCGGAGTTATGCCCCACGGTTGGTGCGCTCACTCCGTCTGGTGGTGGCAGACCATGTGGACTACGCGCTCAAATCTACCGATCGCAAGGTCATCACGGAGTGTTTTGACCAACGAAACGGTTGTGATGATGTGCTGATGGTGCGAGATCATTTGCTCACAGACACGTCGATTGCCAACATTGCCTTGTGGCACGAACAGCACAATCGGTGGTACACCCCCGCACGTCCTTTGCTTCGCGGCACGCATCGAGCAGCTCTCCTGCGCGCTGGCATTATCCATGAAGACACCGCGCTGACCCTCGATCGTCTTTCGGAGTTTTCCCGCATCCGACTGTTCAATGCCATGCTAACGTGGGGAGAAATCGAACTTCCCATGGTAGCCCTCCTTCCTCCCATAACCCATTAAATCTCAGTTTATCCCATGACCGAAAAAGAAAAAATGCTTGCAGGGCAAATCTACGATGCTTGCAACCCTGAAATTCTTAGTGAACTCTATGCTACTCAAGATGCCGTCTTTGAGTACAATCAGATTCGCCCTACCGACCGTGCCCAACGCATGGCGAAAATCAAGCAAATTTTAGGCAAAACAGGAGAGCGCATCATCATCAATCAGCCTTTTCACTGCGACTATGGCAGTCATATTTCCGTGGGCGAAGACTTCTTTGCCAACTTTAATCTCACAGTGCTCGACGAAGCTCCCGTTACCATTGGCGACAACTGTTTCATCGGACCTAATGTCGGGCTTTACACAGCTTGTCATCCCACTGATCCCGTGGCGCGGAACTCCCGACAGGAGTGGGCAGAACCCATCACCATCGGGCACAATGTGTGGATTGGTGGGGGAGTCACCGTCTTGCCCGGTGTCACCATTGGAGACAATGTCACCATCGGTGCAGGAAGTGTGGTGGCGAAGGACATTCCCAGCAACTGCGTGGCAGTGGGGAATCCTTGTCGTCCGGTGAAATGTCTCAAAAAGAGTGAGCAGGCTTAGCGATAATGCCTTGGGACACTACAACTTAATGAAAATAGCGACACTGCACTAGAGAATTTCTCTGTGTAGTGTCGCTATTTTATTGAGGAAAGGGGAAAGAGATAGGAAGGAAAACGCGCAGTTCGCTGTTGAATCTGTGCCCCATCTCTTGGTAATATCAGAGCAATCTGACGGATGCTCTGGAGGAGTGGCAGGTTTTATTCCGCTTTTGGTTTGAGTTGATAGCCTATCTCTGCTACAGCTTGGAGGAGAGCTTCGTCAGAAGCCGTGCCGATGATTTGAGCTTCGGCATCTTCGAGTGACACTGTGGCTTGGGTCACTCCCTCCACTCCGAGAATAGCGCGTTCCACGTGGTTGCGACAGTGATTGCAGGTCATGCCTTCCACGGCAAACTTGCGCACGAGAGTGGCAGAAGAAGATGATTGGTCGATGGTCCACTCCGTTTGTGGATGGAGTTTTCTCCACAGTGGAAGCGCGATGAAGACATAGATCAAAAGCGCACCAAGGAGGAGCGTGCTTGCCCATTGAAACCACGGAGTTTCTATGTGGCAGCTAGCTTCTGTAGGCGCGGCAAAGTGGGTGAACCATGTGCGTGGGAGCGCATAGTCGATGAGGAGTGCAAAGCCCACTGCGCCGAGAATAAGCGATGCGAGATAGACGATGAGATTGCGACGTCCCAAGGCGCGATGAACCACTAGCACAGAAGCCATGTTGGCTGCTGGACCTGCCATGAGGAGAATCAGGGCTGCACCAGGCGAGAGCCCCTTGAGCATGAGCGCGGCTGCGATGGGTATGCTTCCTGTGGCGCAGACATACATGGGGATGGCGATGAGCAGCACCACAAAGTAGCTGAGGAAGGGAATTTCTGCGAATTGCACAAAGAAGTTGTCGGGCACAAAGAGGGTGATAAGTCCAGCAACGACCAAACCCATCAAAAGCCATTTGCCAATGTCGCGCAACATGTCGACAAAGCCATAGCGAAAGGCGATGCTCAGTTTTCCAAGAAAGGAGGGTTGTTGCGCCTCGATGGTGCAGGTAGCTTTGTTGATTTCTGCATCTACTGCCGCTTTCTGAGCTTCAGTTTCGAGGGATGCAAATCGATTCACCATCATTCCGCCAAAGACAGACGTGACCAGTGCTGCCACAGGACGAACTATCGCAAAAGGAAGTCCGAGAAGTGAGTAAGTAGCAAAGATACTGTCCACTCCCGTTTGAGGAGTGGCGATGAGGAAGGCGGTGGTGGCTCCTCGAGAAGCCCCTTCTTTGCGCAGCGACATAGCCGTAGGAATCACCCCGCATGAGCAGAGGGGTAGGGGAATGCCGAAGAGCGAGGCATAGAGCACGGAGCGGAGGTCATTTCCGCTGAGATATTGGCTGTAGAGTCGTCCAGGCACGAAGGCGTGCATTAGTCCTGCGATGAAGAACCCGAGGAGGAGATAAGGCGACATCTCGTGAATGAGGTGGATTATTTCTTGCATAAGTTTTGTTTTTGTGTGGTATCTCAAGATGCTGTACTAAGGTAGAGGGGCGAAAGGAAGACTCTAACGTCTAAAGTCTAGCTTCTAACGTCTATTGTCTAACGTCTACCCTCTAACGTCTAATCTATTTCTCTGCAAAGTTACATTTTTTGTGGATAATCAGGCTGATTCTGCATGATAAATGGTTTTTAATGCAGTGTAAAATACCTATTTTTTTGTAGTCGTTTCTCCATAATCTTTTGTTCAACTCTGCGCACTATGTACACGATTCACAACCAAACCATCGACCAACACCTTTTGTCGCTCGCACAACGTGGCAATAGGGAGTTCAACCAACGCTTGCATCCCAACATTCCTGGTGTGCTGGGAGTGCGTATTCCCGATTTGCGCAAACTGGCGAAAGACATCATCAAAAGCGGCACGCAAGAAGACTACTTGCAGGAAGCCGAAAGGTTGGCAGCGCACTATGTTGCGCTGGAAAAACTGCGTGAGTCTGAACAAAAGAATGGAGCATCAGTGCAACCAGAAGTGGATTTCGGATGGATGGAAGCCCGAACCCTACATGGACTTGTGCTGAGTCAATGGCGTGTCACCGACGTGGCAGACTATCTGCAACGGGTAGCGCGATGGGTGCCCAGCATCCACAGTTGGTCGGTCTGCGACATCTTTAGCTTTTCGGGAGGCAAACGCTGGGTGGCAGCGCATGAAGCGGAGGTTTGGTCGTTCATCTTGCCCTATTTCTCGGCACAGCGCACCTATGAAATTCGTTTTGCTGTGGTGATGGGATTGCAATATTTTGCCAAACAGAGCCATCTAGCACCATTTTTAGCGCAACTTGCTGCCATCACCCACGAAGACTACTATGTGCGCATGGCAGTGGCGTGGGCGGTAGCGGAGTGTTTCACCCATTGTCCCGAAGACACGCAAGCGTGGTTGGCACAAAACCTCCTGCCTGCATGGACACACAACAAGGCAATTCAGAAGATTCGTGAGTCATATCGCATTGATGCAGAGAGCAAACGCGCATTGGTTTCGCTCAAACGTCCGGTGGAGAAGAGTAAATGAAGGAGAAGCAACAGCAGATGTTCGACACTATCCACTGACATCACTTGCCACAAATGTGAGCAATGGGTGTGATTTCTCCTGATTTGGCACAAAAAACAGGGTGTTTCATAAAGGGCAAACTGCTGTGTTATTTTCGATATTCAGCTTTGGTCACGTACTTCAGTACGCTCTCTTCAGCTTCCATCTCAATGCCTTGCATTTTATCCCTTTAAAAAACACCAAAAGGAGATGCTGCAAAAACGAGTTTTGCAACATCTCCTTGTCTTTGGAGCGCAGTGCTTGAAAACCTATGTAAGTCTTCAGCGTTGAGCTTGAGTTATAGGGAAGTGCAGGAGATTACATCATGCCACCCATGCCACCCATGCCGGGAGCACCCATAGGCATTTCGGGAGTATCTTCCTTCTTGTCGCAGATTACGCACTCTGTGGTGAGGAACATGCCAGCCACTGATGCTGCATTTTCAAGCGCAACGCGAGTCACCTTGGCAGGATCCACAACACCCACTTCGCGAAGGTCGCCATACGTGTCGTTCTTAGCGTTGTAACCAAAGTTTCCTTCGCCTTCGCGCACCTTATTTACGACAACTGCGCCTTCCACCCCTGCGTTCTTGCAGATTTGGCGGAGAGGTTCTTCGATGGCACGGCGAATGATTTGGATACCCGTGTTTTCGTCAGCGTTGTCGCCAAAGAATCCTTCGAGAGCTGCTTGAGCGCGGATATAAGCCACGCCACCACCGGTCACGATACCTTCTTCGACAGCAGCGCGAGTGGCGCAAAGTGCATCGTCGCAACGATCTTTCTTTTCCTTCTGTTCGGTTTCGCTAGCCGCACCCACTTGGAGCACGCACACGCCGCCAGAGAGTTTGCCCAAACGTTCTTGGAGCTTCTCCTTGTCGTATTCAGAAGTGGAGTTCTTGATTTCGTTCTTAATCTGTTGGATGCGCTGAGCGATGGCTTCTTTGTCACCATGGTCGTCCACAATAGTGGTGAAGTCTTTAGAAATACTCACTTTGTCGGCTGTACCCAACATGTCGATTGTGGCTTGTTCGAGCTTCAAACCCTTCTCTTCGCTGATCACTACACCACCGGTGAGCACAGCAATGTCTTCGAGCATGGCTTTGCGACGGTCGCCGAAGCCAGGAGCTTTCACAGCGCAAATCTTTAATTGTGTGCGCAAGCGGTTTACCACGAGAGTGGTCAATGCTTCACTGTCCACATCTTCAGCAATAACGAGGAAAGGACGGCCGCTTTCTACTGTAAGTTTGAACACGGGCAAGAATTCTTGGAGGTTGGAGATTTTCTTGTCGTAGATCAAGATGTAAGGGTTCTCCATTTCGCAAGTCATCTTCTCAGGATCCGTCACGAAATAAGCAGAGAGATAACCACGATCGAACTGCATACCCTTCACGGTCTTGAGGACAGTGTCGCGCCCCTTGGCATCTTCGATGGTAATCACGCCATCTACAGACACTTCGCGCATACCATCGGCAATGAGCTTACCGATTTCAGCATCGTTGTTGGCAGAGATAGTGGCTACTTGTTCGATTTGTCGTAGTTGGTACCCACTTGTTCTGCTTGCGCTTTGATGCTTTCCACCACTTTGCCCACAGCCTTGTCGATACCACGCTTGAGGTCGAGAGGATTAGCACCAGCAGCCACGTTTTTCATGCCTTCGGTGAGAATGGCTTGTGTGAGCACGGTGGCAGTTGTGGTGCCATCACCTGCATCATCACCCGTCTTAGAGGCTACACTCTTGACGAATTGTGCACCAGCGTTTTGGAAAGGATCTTCTAGTTCAATCTCTTTTGCTACGCTCACACCGTCTTTGGTGATGCGAGGCGCGCCAAATTTCTTTTCGATGACCACATTGCGGCCCTTAGGACCGAGGGTTACCTTCACTGCATTAGCCAAGGCGTCGGCACCTTGACGGAGAAGTTCACGAGCGTCTACGTCGTATTTAATATCTTTTGCCATTGTTGTATGCTATTTTTGAGAGAGTAATAGGAAGAAGTAGGGGAGGGAGTGCGTAATGCTTAGACTTATTTCACTACAGCCAAGACTTCACTCTGACGAACGATAAGGTAATTTTCGTTTTCTACTTCGATTTCTGTGCCAGAATATTTGCCATAAAGCACGATATCGCCCACTTTGAGCACCATTTCTTCGTCTTTTGTGCCTTGACCTACCGCCATCACTTCGCCCTTGAAAGGTTTTTCTTTGGCTGTGTCGGGAATGATGATGCCACCGATGGTCTTTTCTTCTGCGGGTGCGGGCTTGATGAGCACGCGATCAGCTAGAGGTTGGATATTCATTGTCTTGTATCTTTATGTGTTTTGAAATGCAATGAGAAATTGTCGATGCTTCTTCGACATCTTTTTCTTTGTTTTTCTCGTTGGGGAGATTAGAGTACGCAGCAAATGCTTGCTTTGTTGCTTTCATAAGATGCAAAGTTCCTGCCAAACTTGTTTTTTCTTTTATAAAAACGACATTTTGTCAGTTACAGTCTGCATGAAAAAGTAGGCGATTGAACAAATGTATCTGCTGAATAAAATAGTGAAAAGGTACAAAAAAACTCAGGGGGGGATCAAGGCGAAACTACTGCGTTATTTTTCGAAATTAGCTTTGGTCACATACTTCAGTACCTTCCCTTCACCCTCCCTCTCAATGCTTAGCATTTATTCCTTTGTCAAACAAAAAAGGAGATGTTGCAAAAACTCGTTTTGCAACACCTCCGTTTATGCTGGAAGTGCAAATAGCACTAGAAAGGGAGCAAGATTATTTCTTGTCGCAGCTCTTTTTGTCGCCACAACCTTGTTCGCCGCAGCAACCCTTCTTTTTCGTTGCATTCCTTTTTTTGCAGTCGTTCATGCAACCCTTCTTGCAAGATTTCTTGTCTTCCTTCTTGCAGCACTTTTTGTTGTCCTTTTTGTCTTCTTTCTTGCAGCACTTCTTGTTGTCTTTTTTGCAGCAAGTTTCCTTTTTGTCAGCTTGCTTCACGTCTTGTGCAGCAGCATTGAGACCGAAGGAGAGGAGAGCGGCGAATGCAAGGCATTTAGCCGCAGCGTTTGCATTGAATAGTTTCATGTTGTCTTTTTTTTGTGGTTGTTGAATGTTATTTGTCAGATAAATCTGTTTTTACTCTGGCAAAAGTATGTTTTTCTTCTAAGACTTCCAAGAGAGAAGCATAGGAAAATTCGAGAATTTAAGTTGGAAAAAAACATTTTGAATGCTCAAAATTGCGCGATAAGCAACTTGAGTTGCTAAAATGGGGTTTCCCAAGGTGCTGTCGAGCCTTTACAAATTTCTTATTCTTCTTCCCGAGCATACTCTATAGCTCTGTTGATGTAGTTGAGGAAAGGTGTCGTAGTGCTAAAATATTGTGCCAAGCGTTCAGGGAAATCGTCTGCAGTGACCTCCTCTGTGCTAGGAGCAAAGGCTAGACAGAAGCTCTTCAATCGCAGGTATTCGCTCCAAGGTGCATCGGCAGGAAAGCCTTTAGGATTTCGTTTCAGTTCATTGATGTGCAGGAGTTGAAAGCGATTATCAGCTGTTTCACGTACTAGTTTGTCGAAATCGCCCTCGCCGTCCATGATGTCTTCTCGAAGGATGCGAAGTGCTTTGGGCTCGATGCAGTAATGCCCTGGCGCAACGATGTGCTGCGATTCCCAATGAATGGATCCGAAGTCTGCGGCATTGTCATCGGCACCCAACTGGAAATAATAGCCAGAAAAGCCCGATTTCTTACCGCCACGCGCAATGAATAAGCCCATGTGTCCTTTGTAAGGGCGTTTATCTGCCGAGAAACGGGTGTCGCGTTGGATGCGATAGGTCACATCCTTGGCTGTTAGTCCAGCCACGGTGGAATCAAACAGGGCAATCTGCGCAATCATGGTTTCGGCAAAGGCATGGAAGCGGGCTTGTGCTGCCTTGTATTCCTCTTTGTGAGCGTGAAACCACTCCCGATTGTTGTTGGCTTGGAGCTGTTGAAGGAAGTTGATGACAGATTTCATAGAAGGGTATAATCTAGTAGTTTGGGATGTTGTCTGAAAAGGTGGATAGCCTTATTATATAAATGTCTATTACCTTATGCTAGAAGTCTATCGCTCTATTATAATTGTGTGAGCAAATGCGCGCAAGCATCCTTGCAGAGGTCAATCACGAGGTCAAAATCAGCCAAAGTGCCGTAGTAAGGGTCGGGAATTGATGTGAAATCTGGATGCGCTGTGAGATAATCGGAGAGCAACACCACCTTGTTCATCAACTCTGGTTCAGGGCATTTTTCGCGCAAACGACGCAGATTGTCTGCATCCATGGCAACGATGCAATCGAAGGTACGAAAATCTTCTGCCGTCATGGGACGAGAGTGGTGTGTAAGTGCGTAACCACGTGCTGCCGCTTGTTGGCGCATGCGATGATCAGGGAGTTCGCCCTCGTGATAGTCAATCATTCCTGCCGAATCTATGATGGGAAAATCGGCAGTGCGATGCGCTTTTTGAACTTCTTGGCGGAAAACTTCCTCAGCCAACGGAGAGCGGCAGATGTTGCCCAAACAAATAAAGAGAATATTCATAAGTGTCTAGTGAGTATGTGCTTGAACTATAATACAAAGATACGAGATAAAAATGGACGGTGTCTCATTTCTAGTGAGTTGCACCACATTTGGGGAATTTCGGAACATTATAGGAAACGAATGGAAAAGAATATATGTAGAGTGTGATTCTTTGTTTCGTTTTGCAGAGTTGTTTTGCTGTTGGCAAAGGTAGTACTTACTCACCAGCTGGCAAAAGTGCGTCAAACAAAAAGCCACCCCTGAAGGAGTGGCTGTGACAAATTTAATTGTCGCGCTTAAATTCACGCGCTCAAAATTGCGCGGTGTGATATTATCACAAGGCAAAGGTAGAGACTTTATTTCATACGTCAAAATCTTTGCACTGTTTTTTTACCACTCGATTGTCATTTTTGCACCAAGCGCATCTAAGTGGGCGAGTGCAGATGCGAGAGTGAGCGTGTCTGACTCCTCCCACTCTTTGACGCGCGAGCCATTAACTTTGCGGTTGTTGTGCTGTTTGGCTGCCGCATAATACGTTAAGCCGAGCTCTTCGCGTAGCACCTTAAAAAGCCGCGCATATATCTGAGGGGCTTTGTATGATTTTCTTTTTCATGATAGTATATAATGAGTGAGGGGTGCGCCTTTCGTGGTGCACCCCTCCTGCTGTTTGCGATGGCTTAGTAGCCTTGTTCCACCTTTTTAGTGTAGAGGCTGATGGCGTGTTCGATATTGCGCATCGTGTAGTAGTTTTTCTTCTTCGTCGCCTACTTCTTGACCAGAGGCTTTGAAATAGTTCTTAGCAGCCTTCTTTGAGCCTGTTTCCTCGTATTCCTTGAGGGATGCGAGAGCTGTCTTCGCAGCTTCGAGAGCTTCGCTTGCAGTTGCGAAAAAGGTAGATACCAAATTGGTGTGACATGATTTTTGTAATTTTTGAGGTTTGTGAATTTAAGCGGTGCAACCTTGAGGGGCTGTCCCTTTTTGATTACAATGCAAAGATACTATTTTATTCCCAAATAGACACACACATGTGTCTATTTTTACTCCGTGTGCTCCATTTTTTTAACAATCTACGGGGCAAAACTTTAGCGTAGTTGTTGTTTTTGGGTAGTTGCACGCAGTGCAATAATGGACTAAAGTAGCTCATAGTAGTATATATATAAGGTGGCGCATTGACGTGCAACACCTATATTTGCGCGTACACATATAAATAGATATAAACTATGATTGGAGAAATAATTGGTGGCGCCATGAAATTGGGTGGCGCAATATTTGGAGGCATCTCTGCTGCGCGTTCTGCGGCAAAGCAACGTGCGATGGTAGAGGGGCAACGCGCGAAGAATGAAGATTGGTATAATCGCAGATACAATGAGGATGGCACGCAACGCGCGGATGCTGTCCGCCTTATGCAGATGACCGAGGATAGCATTCGCAAACGCAATCGACAAGCTGAGGGGACTTCTGCGGTGATGGGTGGTTCGCAAGAGGCTCTTGCTGCTGCTCGAGAGGATAACAATCAAGCCATCGCATCTACGATGAGTGGTATTGCTACGTCTAGCGATGCTCGCAAGGATAATATCGAACGTCAGTATATGGCGCGTGATGATTCATATAGCAAACAATTGCAGGGAATTGAAGAACAAAAACAGCAAGCCATTGCAGGAGCTGTGAGTGGTGTCTCTAATGCTGCTAGCGGTTTGGCTAGTGTAATTAAGTAGGATATGGCTATTGTAGATAAGATACTTGGACGATTTAAGGCTAATGTGGGGGGCGCTACGGCTGCTCCCCCAGATGCCGTAACTCCAGATAATGTGCAGCGCAGACCAGTCGAGCAACCGGTGCAACGCGCTGATCAGGCACAAGCCCCACAAAAAAAGCAATAGTTCAGTCCTCTCAGGGTCCAATCTCCAGCGGAAAATCGCACCAAGGTGCAAAGCCCTTTGGAGAGTGATTCTTCCCGTTCGCCAATATCGTGGGGACAACCAGTGCTAAAAACGGAAGGTCAGCCCACTGCGCCTGCTGTAGCACCTGCGGTCAAAGCGGAAACGCCATCAAATAAGCCATCTCCAAGAGACGTGGCGGCACAAAACAAAGAGGCTCAAGAGTTGCGCGACATCAACAAAGAATCGCAAGCTGCGGTGGAATCAGGTGTAAAAGCAAGACGACCTTGACGCCCTCGGAGAAGTGCACTCTTACAATGAGTTGTTGCAAGAGTTGAAGGCGCGCGCAGCCTCAGCGTCCACTCAGTCAGAGGACGAAAAAAACGTAAAAAGCGCGACAAACTTATTGGTGGTATTGGTGATGCACTTGCATCAGTGGCAAATCTGTATTACACAACTAAAGGGTGCGCCAAATATGTACGACCCGAAACGCAGTTTGTCGGAAGCCGCGAAAACTAAATGGGATGAGATTGCAGAAAACAACGAAAAAAATCGGCAAAGAACGTCTGGCATATATGATTAAGCAATATGAGCTACTCAAAAAGGTAAGCGCAGGGAAAAGGAAGCTAAGGAAGCTGCGGATGCTAAACTTGAATTGCTGAAAGAACAAATGGAAGGCAAAATGGGACTTGACGAAAAGAAGTTAGCTGCTGCGGTGGACTACCAGAAGGGGCGACTGGAGAATGAAAAAGAGCGCAACGACAACAACAAGGAGCGTAATAGTGCCAATAAAGAATTGTCGCAGGCTCGATTGGAGGAGCAAAAAGCGGCATAATCGCATCGCTGAAGGTCAAGGGGCGACAAGAAATGCTATTGCACGACAAAACGCAAACACAAGGGCTGCGAATGGTGGTTCTGGCGGTAGTCGAGGTGATTATGAGTGGCAGGATAGCGAAGGCAATATCCACTATGCGAAGAGTGCAACAGCGCAAGAGCGTAATGCGCGTGCTAATGGAACGTGGGAGAATGGTTCTACTACTACCCAGTCAGAAGAGACAAAAGAAAAACCATAAGGAAAAAAATCAACCACTACAACCAAGACTGAGCATAAAGGATATGCAGTTGTAGATAGGGTCTAAAAGTTCCTCAAGCTAAGAGGACTACTCCCAAGCAGGCTCCAGCTCCCAAAGCTGCGCCACAAGCCAAGAAGGCAGGGAAAAAAATTCAAAGCCATTGAGCGGTTTCAAAATCTAGACAACATCCAACATGAGTAAATACGAATTTGACGGAGATAAGGTGAAAAAAAGCTCTATGGAGCGATGCAGAAGCTGAGGCTATCAACAGAGCTTAGGCGAGTTTGAAAAAGGGTTCTACGGAAAGGGCAACTATCAAAAGCGCAAGGCAGTCTATGATGTGATGACAGAAGCAGGCGCAGATTTGGGTAGTAGCTATGAAGATTTCATGGGTCGTATGCGTGCCACTAGTTCTTCTGGCGGTGCGAGTAAATCTGCTACCAAACCTACTAATAAAAGCTACAAATACTCATATCTCTGAGCAGCCGTGGGCGCAAAAAAGCAAAGAAGCCAAACGCGCTGCTGCGGTTCTTGATGGTGGTTTTGATGCTCTGACGCGTGCTGTAGAGGTTTCGTCGGACGAGAACTTCAGAAAGATTGTCCCAAATAAGCTCGCGTCTGAACGTGTAGAAGACCCCAAGTCGAAACGTCTTATCACTAAGCCTAAGAAGTACCGTGTACCAGAATCGGAGGCGTACGAGGATGGCAATATATTGCGAATGGTGGACGCGTACAAGACTGTGAGACGGAAGAGCTGTGCCTATTTCGTCGGGAATAACTGTGCCTAAGTCTGATGAAGATGATGACTTTGCAACTGAATATATTGCAGGAAAAAAATCGACAGAAAGGAATACAAAAAGAAGGCGAAAGCAAAGGATAATGAAGCTGCAATTGATAATTCGCAGCCTACAATGGAGAGTGACGAGGAGTTTCTCTACCGCACTGACAAGCGATATAGAGTATCGCGACAAAATTCTCAATGGAGACGGAGATATTGACGAGCTTTCGCCAGAAACAAAAAGCGTGGTACTTGCAGCGTGTTGAAGCGAAAATCAAAGATGCAGAGGAGCGGCAGAAAAAAATATCTAAGCATCATAAACTCAGACGAGCATCAAAAAAACTCGAAGAAAATAACACTGACTTTTGGCGAAATTTTGGTCAAGCTAGAGGGTGGTCTTGGCGCTGTTGGTCGTGATCAAGCTAAAGCTATGCTTCGAGAGACGGACTATTCAGATGAGATGAATTTGGCGAATGCAGGTTTGGGAGCAACGGAGAGTGAACTTACAGACTTGCACGCGCTGAGAGATATGCTCAAAGGCAAAGATGTGGGTTTCTTTAGACGTTTCAAAGGATTTCTTCGGCAACAGAAATAATCTGACTTTTTGGTTATCAAGACTTTATCGACAACTTAGCCTTGATTGCAAACAAAAAAATAGCGAGAATCCACTGATGTCTTCTGCTGCTGAATCGAAGGCTAAAGAAGCTGACGCTGCAACAATGTACTCACGCTCTGCGAATCTTCGTGCGAAAGGTGGTGATGTAACAGGACAGATGGTGCCTTTTTGTTGTAGAGATGGCTGCAGCTGGTAGTATGACTTCCGTTGCTGGTAAGGCAGCGCACAAATCTGTGTATTCTTTAGGGCTCTAGACTGCTGAAGTCTGCAGCGTTGAAGGGCGTGGAGAATGGGCTATTGAAGGCGACTGGTACGGCAGCTTTGAAGGTCAGGGACGCGTGGGTTGTCGTGGGTTGCGCACGGGTTGACCGCTGGTGCTTTGCAAACTGTCACTACTGGCGCAGGTGAAACGGCTGCAAACATCACTGGTCGTATGGTTGGGCATGGTACTCAACAAGAGAATGGGTCTTACGCCTTTGAAGGCGGAGAGGGCGCAGTGGGTGCTGTTTTGCACGGATTTACTTCTCAGCTCATTGAAAATGCCACAGAATTTATGGGTGGTGGACTTGGCTATGGAGTTGGTAAAAGTTGCATCTAAGCTCACAAAAGCCACTTGCGAAGGTCAGGGTTAGGCGGTGTGACGGACTTCTTTGGCCGCATTGCTGCTAGTCCCATTAGCAAAGCTACAAGTAAAACGCTAAGTAAGTTCCAAATTCAAAGGTATTCCCGAGAAATTGGCGAAGAATATCTTAGTTGGGCTGGTCACTCAATGGCTGGCGATGGAGATGCAGAATGGTCTGATTTTGCGGATTTCCAAAAACACAAGGAACTTTGGGCGACTATGGCACTTTCAGTGGGTGCGATGGGTGCATTCGCGGCTAGTGGTCATGTTCCCTCGCTGCTTAAAAGAGAGAGCGTAGTCTGAAGATGGCAGACCGCGCTGCTGCTGGTGCTTTCTCTGATGAGGAGAAGTGGAATGCATTGCGTGATAAATTGGATGGCACAGACAATAACAACGTGTTGCGTTCACTCTATGACAACGTGATGCAGGACAAATCTCTCAACGGTAGAGAACGCAAAGGCTGCCATGATTTATGCAGGAAACTTATTGGCTTATCGTGGTGCTAATCTTGGTGCTATTGCGGGTAAACGTCTTGCCCTCGAACAAAAAAACGCAGTAATGCTGAAGATGCTAGAAGAGCTGCAATGGTTGAAGGGGCTGCGCCTGAGTGGCGCGGAAGGTGTTGATGAACACGAACTAGACGGTGATGATGTTGTGTCTAGTGCTTTCCGACAAGGATACGAGGAAACATCGGCTGCCAATGCTTATCTGTGGGCAAAGACACTCGAAGAGCAAGAAGGACACGCAATGGAGGTTCTCGGACTCACGGAGAAAGAGGTAAATGAAAAATTCTCTCCTCAAAACGCAGGTCGAACGCTTAATGAAATTCGAGGAGCCAAGGAGGGGACATACACGGAGGAACAAAAGAAAGTTGCTTTTGATTACGCCAATACGCGTGCCGCTTATGAGGGCGTGGTAGAACGAACTCAAGATGATATTGATTCGGAGATTGCCTATCATCATGCGATTGTAGACCGTCAGACGAATATTGATTTTGGTCAGATTCATCCAGTCAAATTATTTACATCAGAAAAGTATAAATGGGATGACGCGTTTCTTGTTTCTGGTCGGCTTGGGTTTGAGTACGATGACATGGGAAAGCCTGTTGTTAGCGAACGCGAAAGCGACCCGACTCTCGTTATTTCTGATGCAGCAGGGCGCACACGTATGATTTCTCCTTCGGAAATCGCGGATGCAGGATTCCCAATTGACGTAGATGAGTACAAGAATACCCTTGCGGAGCATGTACGTCAAGAACTGGAGGAGCGCAAGTATGCAGAGATGCTGAAAGCAGCTGAGGAAGCGCAAGCGAATGAGGTTGGGGAAGGAGAACCAGAAGTCCCCGCAGTTGAGGGAGTATCAACTACTGAGGAAGGGCGTGAAACTTCAGATACCAACGAGAATGGGGAACAAACTGATGTGTTCGGTGGCACATTTAATGTAGGAGACAAATTCTCAACGGCAGATGGTGAGTTTGAGGTTGTGCAGCTTACAGAGGGTGAAGCCCCCATTGTACAAAATGTTGAGACTGGGCAACAGTTTCGTCCTAACTCGAAGAAGAACTGCGCGCTGCTATACTCTCGTACATCCCAGCTTTTTATTGATGGCAGAAAATACTAATACATTAATCAGCTACTGGCGATTGTGGCAATCACCAGTAGCACCCACAAAATGAAGCGCAAGAAGGTTCTCAGCAAGAACAAGAGGAAGTCGCTCCAAAGCCAAACGAAGCACAGCAAGACGATGGTACGACTTCTGAGAATGATAGTGTTGGTGAGGAACAAGAAGGGTTTACCGAGGATAGCGATTCAAGCTCAAGTGATTCTCAAAGCGAAAATACGCAAGAAGAATCTACCATTTCTCTCGAAGAAGTTCAATCAGCCCTCGATAAAAGGCGAAATTGAGAGTCACACCTCAAATGGCGCATGATGCTCTTTATGGTGACCCCGATTTGGAAACGGAAGAAGTTGATGCTATTGTAGAGAATAGCCGTTCAACTGCGCAGGCAAACTTAGCAAAGCTGCAAAAGACCGAAATCAAACCGAGAAAGAACGAGAGTGTAATCTCGTTTAAGCAGCGCAAAGCAGCGTATATTGATGCTTTGGCACACGCAGAGGAACTTGTTCGTTTCTGGGAGGAGGTGCAAGAACATCACAGAAATCTAGGCGCACAAGCTATGCAGGAAGAAGAAAATGCAAAGCAACAGCGAGAAGCGGAAGCTGCAGAGCGCGCTAAGGAACAAGCGGAGAATGGCTTTGGCGGTTGCTCTGTCTTGGGCTAATGCAGAAAAGAGTTGGTAGGAAACGCAGATGAGTTTATAACTCCAAATGGTCTTCGTGTGAAAGGACACTACGTGCTAGTGGAAAGCGGTGCTGCCGTTCCTTCGCACGATGCGCGCCACGGCTTTAAGCAGTCGGAAGGGTTCCCCACGGACGAGAAGGGACACACGCTCAACGATAGAGACTACGAACGAGATTTGGACGCTCAACGTGTGCAGCGTGAAATCGCCAGAAACTATGACGCTCGCGCAACGCAGCAACCAGTGGTGGTATCTCCCGAAGGTTTTGTGCTTTCGGGTAATGGTCGTACGATGTCTGGAGACTTGGCTGCGATGGAGAATACGGATGGTGCATACAACGACTACGTGCGTGAGTATGCCGATAAGTGGGGAGTTCACTTCAGATCAGGTAGAAAAGTTGGAACATCCACGTGTTGTGTTTGTTTCTGACAATCCCTTTCTCTCACAACGGAGACTTTCGCAGCGTTCAATGCGCAGAAACAAAAAAACTCAATCGCGCACGGAGAAGGCGGTGAAAATGGGTAAGGCGGTGTCTGATGAGGACTTCGCCAAGATTCTTCGTATCGTTACCGATGGGCATGAGACGTTATCGGACTTTTATAGCAATGCAAATGCAGCAGCTGAAGCGTTAAATGTGTTGGAAACAAGTGGGGTTATTACTCAACAAGACCGTGCAAACTTGTTTGACGGCAACGTGTTGAGCGATGAGGGACGCAATTTGCTAGAGAATGTATTGTTAGGTAAGGCTTTTGAAGGAAATCCCGATGTTGTTCGTCAGCTTTCGGAGGTGCGCTCTCTTCGTACTTCTGTGCTTAATGCGCTGTTTTACATCGTAGAGAACGAACGTCTTAATGAGGAATTCCGCTTGAGCAATGAGCTATCCCGCGCTATTAACTTTGTTTACCACGCTCGCAAGGGTGGGGGCTATTCTTTTGGCGACAAAGTTCGTACCTTTGTCCAGCAGACGGAGTTATTTGAATCGACAACGGACGTATCTTTAGAGGATGCAACGGTGCTTTTGTTGGCTGATGCCCTCAATGATAAGCGTACGACCCTCGTTAAGTCTATCTTCAAGAGTTACAACGAGCGCGCAGAAGACGCTGGTAAGGGCAAATGTCGTTGTTTGGCGATGCCATCCCCTCACGTGAGACTTTAATCAAGGAAACACTTGCACTTCTCGGTGCCGACATCAAAGACTATGCTCCGTCAAATCAAGTAGAACCCTCAAACCAAGCAACAAATGAACAACAAGAACCCAAACAGCAGCAACAGCCAGAAGCAGGAACAAGCGAATCCACAAGCGAACAAGGAGCTGAAGGAAAGGCAGAAACTGAACTTCCTTCTGGAAGCGTTTTCGACAAGCGGACGCAGAAACGAAGGAGTAAGCACGGAGGAGGAAGGCGCAAAACCGTCTGATAAGAGTACTGAGAAGGGTAAAACCAACAAGGGAAAGAAAAAGCAAACATCGCCTTCGTCCCAAAAGCCTACTCGTGTACTTGTTTCCGAGGAACAGCATCTAAAGAACCAAGCGCGCCTTAAGGAATTGCTGCGTGGTACGACGCTCAATGTTGGGATAAATCCAGAAATCCTAGCGTTGGGTATTCAAGAAGCAGCCTATTATCTTGAAGGCGGTATTCGTACATTTGTAGATTTCGCCAGTAAGATGGTGGAAGCTTTTGGTGATGATGTTCGTCCCTATGTTAAAAGCCTTCTACAATGGTGCGCGTGATATGCCCGAACTTGCTGAGTTGGGCATTGATAAGAAATGACCCCTTACGATGAGGTGCGAGAATTCGATGTAGAGAAATTTGACAAGGGAGCAGAGACTGAGAACGACAACGACAACGAAGCTGTTGCAACCACCGAGAACGACACTTCAAAGGAGAATGGGGAAAGTTCTGAACAGCATGTTGGACAAAGGTGATTTTTGCGGTTGGGCAGACTGTTTATTTCAGAAATACGCCATGGAAGGTGGAAGCCATAAGCCCCAATGGAAAACTGACAATCACAACGGAGATTAGTGGACGCGTGCTGCGTCGAGAAAAATATTCTCCCGGGATGGGTACATTTTGGAGCCTAGAGAAAAACGCCGAAGCAGAAGCGCCAAACAACCAGCAGAAAGAATCTGAAGGCAAGAAGTCGGATGATAAAGAACAAGAAGTTCAAGCCCCGCGCCTTGAGGTCAGTCAAAAGGTGAAATATCGCACCTCGTCAGGAAACCTAAGAGATGCTGAAGTAAAGGCGCTCAACTACGATGGCACTATTCATTTATTGGTGGATTTGCCACTTGGTGTAATACCAACTATAAATGTGCCTAATGCAAAAGATGTCTGACATTGTAGTCGATGAGCCAACTCAGCAAGAGAAAACAAAAACAACCCCCTAAAAACAATAAAAAGAATGGACAACGAAACAAGAGCACGCATGGAAGCGTGGGAACAGAAGCACAGGGAAGACACTCGACCAGCTGAACGAGGAGGAGTGGATAGAAGCGATTCAGGAGATAATGTGCCTGACGGAAGTGGAAGCACGCGAGTATCTAGCGTATCTAGAGAGGATGGACAGCGGAGCGCCACTGATGTAAAGCCGGAATCGTCTGACAAAGGAACGGAGACAGACCAGAAAGAAGACAAGAATCTCAACTCTAGAAGTTTCCATCAGACAGTGGCGGAAGCCGAATCGCTTGCAGACGAAAAACAACACGCCTGCAAAGCGTTATCGCGCTAATATCGCAGCTATAAAGCTCGTTCACCAACTCGAAGAAGAAGGTCGCCTTGAAAATGCTACCCCCGAAGAACAGAAGGTTTTAGCTTCTTATTCTTCGTGGGAATTGGACTTAGTGTGTACTTTGGTAACAGTGCGCAGTCAAAGGTGGACGAACTGAGAGAGGTTTTGACAGATGAAGAATTTGAAGATGCGGTATCTTCTCTGTCCTCTGGTTACTTTACCCCTCCCCATATCGTTGAGGGTATGTGGGAAGTGTTGAGGCATCTAGGTTTCAAAGGTGGTCGCGTCTTTGAAGGTAGTGCAGGTGTGGGAGGTATGCTGACGCTGATGCCTTCTGACATGCTGAAAAACTCAAGTATTCGAGCAGTCGAAAAGGATCGCTTGACGGCAAAAATACTTAAGGCTCTGCATCCAGACGCAGATGTTTTCTCTGGCGGAATTGAGGACGTAAACGCTGCCCCTTCTTCTGTAGATGTGGCAATTACTAATGTGCCTTTTGTATCTGGTGTTCGACCAGTAGATAAAAGGAATACAGATATTACGCGTCTGAATTTAGACCTTCACGATTTTGCCATCGCGAAGAATGTTCGTTTGCTTGCTCCTGGTGGTGTTGGCATCTTTATGACGACTTCTCTAACATTGGATAAGGGGAACAAGTTAAAAAGAATGGCTTAACACCAATGGAGAAGCAGACGTGCTGGGTGCATTCCGCTTTAATAATGAAACGTTTGCAGGCGCGCCAGTAACGACAGACGTAATTGTCATTCGTAAAGAGACAAAGGGATGGTGTCCCCTCATGCTGTTCGTGTCCTAGACAATCACGTTGAAAGAGTTGTTAGCTATGTAGACGAGAAAACACGAGAGGAGAAACCTCTCCAAGTAAGTTACAACAATTATTTCCATGAACACCCAGAGTTTATGGGAGGTCGGATGTTTGCTGGTACTGAAAAAGGTGACACGTTCCGTCCTTCTTCTATCGGCTTGTATCCCGACCCTAGCATCGACCAGAAATCACAATGGGAAAAAAATGGGTTGGCACATTTGAGTCAATGGACAAACCCTTAGAATCTGTCGTTCCTTCTGAAGAAGAAGAGTTGGAGGAATCCTCTCTCCCGATTGGCACATTGACTGTGAATAGTCAAGGGCAGCTTGGAGTGGTGGATAATTTCTCTAAAATTCGTCCGATAGAAGATGATGGAAAAAAGGTTAAGTCGAAATATACGAAAGCAGAGCTTTTAGAGGATTATAACCGCGTAAAGGAAGCTGTAAGGGCTGTTTTAGACTATCAATTGAACAACTTGGAAGATGATGGGCTCAAAGCTGTGTTGAAGGAGTTGAACAAAGCTTATGACGATTTTTGTCAATAAGTATGGAGTGTTCCATAATAATCAAGCAATTCGCATACTTAAAAATGATGCAGATTATCAAGGGATTGCTGCTTTGGAACGTGTGAAAGAACATCGCAACGAAAAAACACGCAAGATAGAAGCGCAGGTATCTAAGAGCGACTTTTTCACTCAGCGAACTCTGGGAGGATTAGAAGAACTTAAGGCTAGCACTATCGAAGATGGGCTGCGATTGAGTATGAGCAAGAAGAACCGCATCGATTCTGAATTTATTGCAGGGTTGCTCAACCGTGAAGTTTCTGACGTAGAGAAAGAATTGCTAGATAAAGAGTTTGTTTATCGAAATCCAACTACGGGATTGTTAGAGGATAAGGCTTCCTATTTGAGTGGTAATGTTCGCGAAAAGCTATCGGTCGCAGAAGCTCAGAATGCAGATGGTCAATACACTAAGAATATTAACGCGCTTACGAGTGTTCTTCCTCCGACTATTCCATCTCACCTTATTTCAACCCCATTGGGTGGCACTTGGTTCTCTCCCGATTACTTCCGTAACTTCTTGGCGGAGGTTTATGGCTCTCGTGTCGTCTTTTATCGTGTTGGTAGTCAATGGCACATGGATGGAATCGTTAGCCCCCTGCATGCAAGAGGCGGAGTTAGAAGTGACCTATTAAGAAGCAAGGGAACTTCACGTACAAAATACCATTGGACGGTAGAAGAGTTGACACTTGCGGCTATGAACAACGTAGCTCCAAAGGCTCAAGCAACTATCAGCAAGACAGACTATAATATGCCAAGCGGAAAAACGACGATTAAAATTTCCGATGAAGAGGCATCTCGAGCAATCATAGCTCGTATGGCTGACTTGAAAGATGAGTTTCAAAGCTGGATGTCTAAGAAGATGCAAGAAGACCCCAAGGCAGCCGCAGAGTTAGAGAAGTCGTACAACGAACGTTTTAATAGCCACGTACCTTATCGTGCAGATAACAGTCTTATTCCTGAACATTTTTGAAGGTTCAAATCCTGCGATAACACTCCGCTCTCACCAAGCAGCAGCGGCTGTGCGCGCTGTAAATTCACCAACTCTCTTAGCGCATGAGGTTGGCACAGGTAAAAACTTTCACGATGATTACGGCAGCCGCTGAAATGAAGCGATTGGGAACAGCGAACAAGCCGATGATAGTGGTGCAGAATGCAACGCTCAATCAATTTGCATCGGAAGCGAAAAAGCTGTATCCAGCAGCAAAGCTATTGGTTTATGATGCAAATCGCGACAAAGGGAGCTGATGGTCGTAAGGCTTTTTTATGCACGAATCAAATATGGAGATTGGGACATGGTTATTGTTCCTCAAAGTGTGCTAGACTTAATCCCAGATGACCCACAGCAAAAAGATGCTTATATCAACCAAGCTGTTGATGATATGCTAGCCCTCGCAGAACAGACGGAAGATCGCAATGTTAAACGCGAGATAGAAAAACAGGTTGAATCTCTCCTTAGAAGACAAAGCGCTTCAAGTTCGGGTAATGGGAAGAACAATTCTCAGCGCTCTTTGAAAGACCAAGAAGTGGCAAAGGAGAAAGCGGAAGACAAGGCGGAAAGACGTATGATGCGTCACACAGACGAGGTAGCGCACTTTGGAGAAATGGGTGTAGACGCTTTTGATTGTGGACGAAGCTCACGAATACAAGCATCTTGGCTTTGCAACGACGATGACACGCGTGAAAGGCGTAGACCCTAGCGCATCAAAGAAGGCTGTTTCTCTCTATTTGAAAACAAGACATATTTTAGAAAACAACGGTTGGAAGAACGTGGTATTTGCAACTGGCACACCCGTAAGTAATACCGCTGCTGAAGTGTGGACGTTTATGCGCTACCTTATTCAGCCTGAAACACTAAAAGCAGCTTCACCTCTATTACTTTGACGACTTTGTCCATAACTTTGGTAAGATAGAACAACGCTTAGAGTTTAGCACAAACGGTCAATTTAAGGAGCAAACGCGCTTCGCAGGATACCAAGGGCTCCCTGAGTTGGCGCGTGTTTGGGCGAGCATTGCAGATACTGTTTTGGCGAAAGACACAGATATTAAGCGTCCCAAACGTGATAATGAGCAAGGAGAGGATGCAGACCAAGATATATTCCTTGAGCAAACACCATCGCTGGTTAGAATTATGAAAGCCGTAAAAGCGAAGCTAGAGGAGTTCGAAGAAATGTCTGGTGCTGAAAAGAAGAAGAATAGTCACATCCCGCTTACGATGTTTGGTCTTGCTTCTGCTGCTGCAATTGACACACGTTTAGTGAGTTCGAATGCTGTTGACGAACCAGGAAGTAAAACCAATGCAGCTGTGGAGCGCACACTTGAGTCTCTAGAAGAGACAAAGAAAGAACGTGGTACGGTAGCTATCTTCGCGGACAAGTTTCGTAGATTTGATACAACGGAAGATGGAAAGCGTGTTGTAGGTTTTTAACTTGTTCGAGGACATTCGCGAAAAAAACTCATTGCGCGCGGTGTTCCAGCAGAACAGGTTGTTGTGATGCAAGAAGGCATGAGCGATAAAGCAAAAGCCGACATTTTTGCAAAGGTAAACGCAGGTGAAATTCGTGTGATAATGGGTAGCACTCAACGCTTGGGTGTGGGGGTAAACATACAAGAGCGCCTCAACCTCCTTATTCACATGGATGCTCCAGCACGCCCGATGGACTATACACAGCGCAATGGACGAATCTTGCGACAAGGCAACTTATACGAAGAATGGGGAAAACCAGTACGCGTTATTCGTTTTGGTGTAAAAGATAGTCTAGACGTTTCGGCTTATCAAAGATTGCAGACAAAGGAAGGTTTTATTCGCCCTATTATGGAATCGCAGCGCACGATGGATAATGCGATGACCCAACGTAGTGTCGAGGAAGATGAAGGGGAGTTCGACAACCCCGTGGCGCAGCTATCTGGTAGCCAGTACGCATTGTTGCTCCAGAAGGCAAAGCGCGAGGTTCGCAAATATGAAAGCCTACGAAGCGCAGTGGAAGCAAGACCAGACTTTTTATCCCTCAGCAATTGCGCAAAAATGCAGGTTTGGCAAGGAACGCTCAAATTGCATTGTCGGCTGCAGAAGCTAGATTGGAAATGTTGAGGAGCATTGTACCACAGGGCAAAGTGCAGGATGTAGCCTTGCATCTAGAAGATGGTAGCATTGCGCACAACGAAGATGCAATAAAACTGGCAAATTCAGCAATCAATGCTATAGCCAAAGAGATAAGAGCAGAGCAAACTTCGAACGAAAGGACTTTATCTTTATCATTCACCCTCGACAACGTCAAGGTAGAGATGAGGGCATCCCTTATGGGCATTCAAAAGTTTGATGAAAAAACAAAGACAATTAGCACGTCTGTTTCAACAAGCCTTCAATGGAGTAGTGAGAATTTAGGGGTTAAGGATGAACCCTTGCTTGTCCATCGCCTTGGCGATGCCTTGAACTACATCACTGAGAGTGTGATTAGTGGTGCTGAAGCCGAGGAACAAATTGAGCGCGCTAAGGGGCAGCTTGAGCGATTGGAGAAAGAAAATGCTTCTCTCCATGAACGTCAAGGTATGCCGTTTAAGTATGCAGACGAGCTGAAGAGGGCTAGAGGATTGGCTACCGACTTTGAGCAGAAGATGCAGGAGGAGCTGAAAGAACAAGAAGCTCGCTATGCTGAACGAATGAACAAGAATGGTGATTTTGTCGTAGATGATTTAGAGGTGGACGAAATGATCATGTCTCAAGTAGCAGAGCAAGAAGCCGAGGAGCAAGAAGAAGGGAAGGCGCGCGAACAACGTACCGCTAATGAAAACGCTTTGGACGGAGTATCTCCAGAGCAGGTAGAACTGCGAGATGGTCTTGTTGATATTATGCGCAATGCTGGCATGGACGTAAACGTGAGCGATGCTGAGGGGCAACGTGTGTTAGACTTAGCAAGGGGCGCAACGGTAGAAGCTGATGCGGTGAGAGAAGCGCGAGAGATAGAGCGTGTTAATGCGGTGTTTAATGATGAGCTAGATGCTTTCTCGGAAGATAATGCTAATCGCATAACATTTAGCCTTGGGCGTCCCTCTGAAGTGTTACGTGCTGCTGGAGTGCCGGATATGCCAATGAAGCTTTATGGCAGTAAGCTCCTTAAGAAAATCAAGAAGCACGGCTTTGATAAGGTAGCCTTGCGCGATTTGCCACGTGCCGTGGCAAACCCTATTGCTGTGTTCAACAATCATAAACAAGAGGGCAATCGCGCTATCCTTACAGAATTGCATACTGAGCAAGGGAATGTGCTTGTGGCGATTGACCTTGGCAAAGGTGCTGACGTGGACTTTAATGTTGTGAGTAGTGTGTTTGGTAAGGGGAAAAATGGCGTGGTCGAATGGATAAACAGGAGACTATTCACGTATGTAGACGAAGAGAAAGCTCTTAATTATCTGCACTTAGCCGCACCAATCGCGGCAGCCTCAGACAATCAAAAGCTTTCTCGTGCTGCAAATCTAATAAAAGGTTTTAAGAACCCCAAACTTTCTGGAGAGAATTTGCGCCAACAGCGTAAAAATTCTATTACGGAAGAGCTGCAGTCCATCAAAACTAAAGCTCAGTCCGATGGTTCGTTTATGCTTGCGCCCAATGGTGAACCTACAAACTTGACGGAGCGTCAGTGGTTGCAGGTGCGCACCGAATCTTTCAAAGAGTGGTTTGGAGATTGGGAGAATGACCCCGAGAACGCTTCTAAGGTTGTGGACGAAAATGGAGAGCCACGAGTGGTGTATCATGGTACGCGCAGTCAGTTCTTCGCATTTGATATAGAGCAGGCAGGAAAGAATAACCCATCCGTGGATATAGCTAAACTTGGTTTCTTTTTTGTGGATGATAAAGAGGGGCAGAATGGCATACGGAAGAATATAACGCAGAGGAGAGAAAAGAGATGGCGAATTCCCAAGTGTAATGGAGGTTTTTCTTAATTTGCGAACGCCTTTCGTAGAGCAGGTGAAAGAGGACGCTCAAAACCACATAGATAATGCTCCTTATTTGGAAAATGTAGAATCAAATGGTTTTGACAGTATTTCTGTTTCAGGAAATACGACACTGTCTATGTTGTCTACACTCCTTCTCAAATAAAAGAGTGCTACGGATAATGTGGGTGCTTTTTGATAATGAGAATGATGATATACGCTTTTATCGTGGTCAGCATGGAGAGGTGCGCGGTTTTGCAGTTGGCGGTCGCATTTACCTTGACCCCAAGATGGCGAGTGACGAAACGGCAATCCACGAATACACGCACTTGTGGGCAGATGCTTTGCGCAGAGTGAATCCTGCTGAGTGGGAGAATGTAAAAGATTTGCTTCGTGGTACTCCGATTTGGGAGGAAACGAAACGTCTGTATCCCGAATTGGCAAATGATGAAGACGCGTTGGCAGATGAAGTGTTAGCACAATTCTCTGGTAAACATGGCGCAAAACGTTTGGCAGAAGCGAGAGAAAAGGCGATGTCTGAAGCAGACGGTGTGTTTGATAAAGCTAAGGTGGCGAGTGTATTTGACAATGTTCGCCAAGCCTTGAAACGCTTCTGGAAGGGTGTCGCTGACTTCTTAGGCTTGCACTTCACTAGTGCTGAAGAAGTGGCAGACAAAGTGCTTTCTGACTTGCTCAATGGGGTTAATCCGAATCTGATAAACCGCGAACACATAAACATCTCAGAAAATGAACCTGCAAAAAACTGATAACGAGCGAGATTGCAGAACAATTGATACTGAGACTTCGCAATGCAGGAGTGGATGTTAGTGTGGACAATGAAGGGGCTGATGTTCTCTATTCCGAGCGAAAGGTGAAGCGGGATTTGGTTCGTCTGAGATTTGAAGAACAATTTGAAGGTCCGTACCTTCCAAAGGATGAAAAAGGACATCCTTTGTTTTCCCTTCGTGATGCTTTGTCCTATAGAAGAACAAAAGGCAAATTGGAGCACGCCAAGGAAATGAAGTCTTTTGCGGAAGGAGAATTATCTAACAGTGAAGCTAATTATGATGCCGAGATTGTTCAGGTGTTCAGGGATGAGATAGAAAAGTATAGTCGCGATATAACCCGTGGTGAGATAGATCTAGAGTCTTTCGATAGAACCTTTGGTGTAAATGCTTTAGAAGAGTATCTTCGCCATTATGACGAAGAGGATAGACACAGAGTTGCTGTTGAATGGGAGGAGTGGGCTAATAAGCATGGCGTTGATGTTAACGAATTAACGAAGTATAATGCACCCATAGGCGGATACGCTATATCCTCGGGAAATAAGATGTGGGTTAATCCCAAAACGCTCAACGGGAACACTGTCGTCCACGAATACACACACTTGTGGGCGGCTGCCATTCGTCAAGCAAACCCTGAACTTTGGAAGCGCATCAAAGAATTGATGCCTGACCTTCCAGAGTGGCGCGAAGTGTTGTCAAACAGCGTATATAGTACAATTAGGGAACAACAACGACGCACTAGCCGATGAAGTGTTGGCACATTTCTCTGGTAGATATGGAGAAGCCAAGTTGCAAGAAGCACTTCAAAGGATGAAGGAGAAAGACGGTTCGCCAGCAAGTGTGCATCTTGTGCAGCAAATGTTTTCGAACGTGCGCATGGCTTTGCAAAAATTTTGGCAAGCTGTAGCCAATTTGTTAGGCGTGAAGTATGAAAGTGCTGAAGACATTGCTGACAAGGTGTTAGCAGACTTGCTGAACGGTGTGAATCCACGAAACATTGGCTCAAGCGCGTATGAAGCTCCGACAATCCGTGAACAGCGCATCGACAATGATACACGTGAGGAAATGCAAAGGTCGGTGGATGAACTCCGAGTAGAAGTGCGCGAAGGTTATGAAAAGGCGGTGAAAGACTGGAGATACAAGATGCAAGAACAGTGGCAAGACAGTATGCTTGCACTTAAAACGCTGCAAGAACAACTCGAGAAGCAAGGCGTGAAAATCGAAGAATGGGAGAATGCCTATTGGGCGGAGAACCGCATGTCGAGTATGAACGAAGAGGAAATGAAAGCTTATACTCGTGACTACTTCGACCCCCTTGCAACTTCTCAGATTGTGGCATCAAAGGCAATTCCAGGATATTTGATAGATAAACTCAATGCGATGGATGAAGGCTTGGGCGAGTATGACAAGATGGATGAAGCCGCGAAGCAGCGCAATGCGGTGGACAACTATCTTATGCTCAAACATGGTCTGGAGCGAAATCGTGTACTTGCCATGCGTGACGCGATTGATGCTCAATGGAAGAATCCGAGTGAAGCAAGTAGCGTGTGGAGAGCTTACAACGAAGACGCAGGAAACAGAGAAAACCGCCGATTGTTGCAGGAAGGCAAACGTAGCTTTGAAGAATTCTTGCAAGTGGACGATGCTATCCGTGCGCACTATGCAGGTGAAGAGTATTTGAAGAATAGAGAAAGACTACTCTGGACTTACCTCTATGACCGCAGAAGAGCTAACCGAACTCAAGGATGTAGAAAATGCAGCCTTGCAATTGGTGAAAAGAAGCCGAGGATGCGGCAGGTGCTGAGTTGTCTGCGTTGTGGGATAAGGTGAATAAAGCCACTCGTGAAAGCGTAGAGAAACTCTATAAGAGTGGGCTTTTGACCCCTGCAGCTTATTCGCAGATGACGACAATGTTTCAGTGGTATGTGCCTTTGCGTGGCTTTGCCGAGGAAACGAGCGATGAGGTTTACGACTATGTAGATCAGCGCAACGGAAACGGCATGGGGGCTGTGCTGAAAGGGGCTGATGGTCGTAAGAGCAAAGCCGATAGTCCTATTGCTCATATAGGCAGCATGGCGGAGCGCAGCGTTGTGCAGAGCAATCGCAACCCTGATGAAGCAGCATTTTTTTATCGCATGGTGATGGCTCACCCCAACGATTTGGTTTCTATGAGTTCTATCTATCTGCGTTTGAACGATGTGACCAATGAGTGGGAAATGATAAGCCCTACTCATTCCGAGGGAGCGACCCCACAGCAGATAGCTGATGAAACACGCGCCTTTGAGGAGCGCATGCAGGAGCTAGTAAAGGATGACCCAGAGCACTATAAATCACTAAGGGAAAGTCCTGATATGCCGTACCGTGTATTGGGGAGTAACCTTGGCGAGCATCAAGTGTTGGTGAAAGTGCTTGGTCGTGACAAATTGCTCACAGTGAATGGCGACCCACGTGTGGCGCAAGCCGTAAATGGGCGCTTTAATCGATGCTATCTCAATGATTTCTTGAAGCGACTACGCAATCTCAATAACTTCCTTGCGCAAATGGCTAGCCCAACGAAATCCCGAGTTCATCTTCCGCAACTTGATTCGCGACCGCTTCTATGCCATGGAAGCTGCACGAGTGAAGGAAGGGCGATTGACCCTCAATATATGGGTCGTTTGCAGAGGAATTGGATTTCGGCAGTAGGGCAAGTCGTAGGTTTGACGGCACGCTACAACAGTGGAACTCTCGACATGAACGATGCGCAAGACCGAATGTTCTACGAATTTATGATGAACGGTGGCGCAACTGGTGTGACGCGCTTGTTGAACCCCGAGGAGTATAAAGGCGAGATTGCCGACATTGCGAAAGAGATGCAGCGTGGCAAGTTTCACTATGCAAAGGTGGCAAAACTTGTGACGAAATATGTAGACCTCTTTGGCTCTTGCAGTGAAGCCATCACGCGTTTTGCCACTTATCGTACCAGTCGAGAGTTGGGACGTAGCGTGGCGCGCTCTGTGTGGGATGCCAAGGAGATAACTACTAACTTCAATAAGAAGGGGGCAGGCAGCAAGGCTATTCGCAAGGACGATGGACGATGGTTGAGAATGTCGGGCGAGACGGCATCGTTCTTTAAGAACTTCGTCATCTTCACCAATGCCAACGTTCAGGGTTTCCACAACCAGTGGCAACTTGCCAAGAAAAATCCGAAGCGTTTCATTGCTCACTTCGTGGCTAAGTGGGTGGCTTTGGGCTTCGCAATGCCGCTTATCAACAACCTGCTCGCGGGTCTCTTTGGTGGCGACGACGACCACTATCAAGACCTTCCAGAAACGGCACGCAGAAACAGCCTCTGTCTCTTTGTTCCTAAGGTGGGTTGGGTGAAAAATACCCCTCGGTTTTTGGTTTGCGCAGTGCTTATGCCATGGGCGGTTTGCTGAGCGAGCGGCTCTTCTATCCCAAGGGCGACTACACGTCTATGACGAGAAGTCTCTTTAACATCGCTCTTGACTTGATGCCGCTTAGCATGGGGTCGAGCGAGCAAGACTGGTGGTTGAACGTTGTGCCTAGTTCTCTGCGTCCCCTTGCGGAAAAACATCGCCAATAAAGACTGGACAGGGCGCCCCATTGTCAATGAATATACCAACGAGAATTTGCCTGAATATAGACGCGCCAACAATCGCACTAGCAATATCTCCATCAAGATAAGCGAAGCATTGAGCGACATGACAGGAGGGAGACGAATACACCCCAGGATTTGTCAATCTCAATCCGAGCCAGTTTGAGCACATCGCACTCGGACTCTTGAGCGGTGTCGGTACGCTGGTGGGCAACACCTACAGAACGACCGCCAACTTGGGTGCAAGGTGAGAAACTCAACACGCGCCACATCCCCTTCCTCAAAGACTTTTTCAGCACGAGCGGTGGCGTCACGCACACCTCCGCTGTGAAGCGCAACTTCTATGCCCTCAAAGACGAGTATGAGAAGACCAAGGTGCGCGTGCTGGGCTATGAGAGAGGAAGCCGACGGAAAGAACGACCCCGGAGCGTGGCGCGAAGAGTGGATTTCAGAAAAAAACAGCAAGGAGTATAAACGCTATGAGGTGATGGATGAAGCCGTGAGCGAAGTGAACAGCCTGCGCAAAGACCTCAAAGAAGCCACAACCCCCGAAGAGGTGAAGGCTTTGGAAGCCGAAATGCAGCAAGTGATGGAAGATGCCATCAACGATGTGCGCGCCATCAAATAACTAGTGATGAGTGGAGAGGAGGGCTTACCGTCCCCTCTCCGCTACTCACACAAAGCAAAACTACGACTATGCCAGAAATAAAAAAAGGTAAGCGATATGGAGGGCGAGCCAAGGGCACTCCCAACAAGGTGACAGCAGACATGCGCGCCACCATCAAGGTCTTGCTCGATGAATATAGCGGCAGCGGCAAGATGAGCAGCGACTTTCTCACGCTCGACCCCAAAGACCGCTTGATGGTGGCTGAGAAATTGATGCAATATGCCATCCCCAAGTTGCAAGCCACCACAATAGACGTGAGCGAGAATACTCAAAAAACGATAGAAGACACGTTGTTGGAGTTGTCTCAACTTCCTCCTAGTTAAGATTTACACCCTGCAAGATAGCATTATCGACTATCTTCGCAGGGTGTTATTATTGATTTACGTATGAAAAGGTTTGACACTTCATGGATTGTGAAATTCGTGAAGTGTTTTTTTATATCGATAAATATTTATGTAGTGTTTAGTGCGTGTATGGGTTATTTTTCGCGTATGTAGAACTTATAGAACCCAATACAGAAACAGATGGGAGATAATAAAACCCTACGATGAGCAAGCGCGAGGCTTTCTTGTCGCGAATGAAAGAGAAGCATCCAGACATCGACTTTGAAGATGAGGACACTAGATATGGTCAATTCTCAGATGACATGGATGCCTTGGAGACCGAAAACTCCACAATGCGCGAAAGAGAGGGAAGATGACCTCAATGTTCAACTCCCACCCTCAGGCGGCTGCCATGATGGTAGACTGGATGGACGGTGGCGACCCCGTTGTGACGTTGGTGAAGCGTTTCGGACCAGAGTTGCAAGAAGCCTTACAAGACCCTGAAAAGCAGGAGCAACTTGCTGTAGCGCAAAAGGAATACTTGGAGCGTGTAACGAAGGAGAAAGAGCTAGAGGAACAATATCAAGAAAACCTTTCGGCATCCCTCACAGAACTTGACAAGGTCCAAGAAGAGCTTGGACTTACGGATGAAAAAAAGCGGATGGAGTCCTTAAGTTGATTATCAAGATTGCCAACGATGCTATCATGGGTATTTTTCACTCGTGAGAGTTTGGAAATGGTATTGAAGGCTATCGACTACGATGCAGATGTGGCTGCTGCTGACTACGAAGGTGAGGTTCGAGGGAAAAAAACACAAAAAAATCACAGAGAAGCTACGTCAGCGAGATGCAGGCGATGGTGTTCCCGTACTTGGTGGCAAAAGCGCAGGCTCGATGAATGCTGGACCTGTAAACGATATTTTTTTAGCCAAGCAGCGATGGCTCGATAGTTTGGGATTTGTTTAATTGAAAATATATAGAGAATGGCAGACAACATTAGCGTCAATGTAACAGATAAGACATTGACAACTCAACCTGGTTCGGTGGGCTTGAACACTCAAGTTCCTGGACAAGCGACAACCGTAAGTGGTGCAGCGGAAGCCACTGGCGGAATTGGCGCGGGTCATTTTGTCGAACGTGACATTGATCAGAACCTATTTAATTTCCGCTGTGCCCACACACTTGTATGATTTGTCTATTAAGGCTAAGAACGTGCCAGTAACTTCGCCAGAGGTAGAACATTATATGATTGATGACCAGCGCGCATTCGTCACTGTAAAAACAGAACTTGCAGAAAGTTCTGCGTTCCAAACGACAATTCCGCTAGAAGCAAAAGGATGCAAACTTCGCACGTCCCTATTCCACACTCCTAGTGTCAGATGTTGCTGGTTACGCTTCTGATGGTAAGACCCAAACCCCTGGACAGCCTTTGATGCTTCTTGTCACTGGAATTTCAGACGAAACAGGTAATCCTATTGTCCGAGCTATGAATGGTAAAAAGACTAATCCTAGTGATGAGTTTGGGAAAATCCCTACTATTCCTGCTGGTACAAAGATTTACCTTTTGGGCAATGCGCTTTATGAAACTCAAAAGGAGGTAGAACCTGACCTTTACTTGCCACAGCCAAGTATTGTTTATTTGCAAAAGCGCGCTGTCAACAATGTTATCTCAGACTACTTTGAGTCTCAGAAAAAAAGCGCACTCCCTTCTCAAAGGCACAAGTAGCAGAGCAAGCTATTATAAATTTCAAACGAAAAGGCAATCGTTCGTTATGGGCGGGGCGTGCTGGTAAAATTAAAGTGGACACCAAGAAAGTTGGTATGCAGTATCTGTATACAACTGAAGGTGTTCGTTGGCAGTTTAAGCGTGAATTGCGCCACCTAGGCAAGTGGATTATCGAGGAATTTATTGCTCTTGCAAAAATGTTCTATACTGGTAATGATAAGCCTTCTTCTTGTACGGCTCTATTGGGTAAGAACCTATTGGAAAGTGTTCAGTGTATTGATTACTCCAAGCATCCCGAGGTGAGAATCACTTCCAAGGAAAACAAAATTGGTTGGAAGGTCGTATCAGTAGAAACTGTATTTGGTGATATTGATTTGCTTTATGAACCAGCCCTGGATGAACTTGGTTGGGCGAATAGCGGTGCGTTGATTAGCTTAGACCACTTGGTGCGCTATGTACGTTCTAGCGAAAAGACCTTTAATGATGATATTGAGGGAGAAGAAGCGAAACGTAGTGGCGTTATCGTGTGGGATGCTGTAGCGTTGAAGGGTAACTGTCATATTTGGATTGATGGTGAAGGAAAAACAACCCCGATGACAGGTGTTCAGAATATCGGAATTTGGAAAGAAAGCACAGCTCCAACAGGAAAGGATTTGGTTGTGGGACGTATTTACTATCTCCAACAAGCCGTAGCTAGCATTAGTGCTAATTCAGCTGAAGGCCAAATGTGGCAATGGGATGGAACTACTTGGAAGGAAGTGAAGGGCGACTTCCAAGGCTAGTCTCTCCTTTCTTTGCAGAGTGGTAAAATTGGTGGCCGCGAGTTTGTAACAGAAAGAAGCGAAACTCGCGGCCTTCTATTAAAGACTAATGTATGAAAGTATTAAAAGTATATGGTGCGCCTGGTCTCCAAGAATGGACCCTAGTGCTGGGGAATGGTCCGCGCCTGCATTTGCATTTTGAGCACGGCTCGCAGAACGCGTTTGGCGCAAGCCCAGCGGAATATCGCACCGATAATAAGTTTTTTCAGACGATCATTGAGCAGTCGAACTACTTCAAAGAGGGGCGAATTGTGCTTCTCGATGAGGTTGTGCTGGAGGGGAGGAGGACGACAACGCTGTGTCTTCTGTTGCCGAAAGTGAAGAGCAAGCATCGGAGCTCAAGAAGAAGCTCAGCCCAAGTTGGCAATGAAGATGAGTTTCCCCTCTGTGGACGATGCGCGAGAATACGCTGTTGAAAAGCTGGGTGTTGCTGCTTCGTCTGTGCGCAGTCGTGCTGCTTTGGAAAAGGCACTGTCAGATGCAGGTGTAGTTTTTGAAATTCAGTAAATGTAAATCGAGATGCAGTTGAGTCTAAAACAACTTGTCCGCGATATTCGCGTGGCGATGGATGAGAATGTGACTGACGATGGCCTTCAGTTTCTGCGTGAGGTGAACACGTTGACTCTTGACGAGGGTGATTCGTCACCAAGTGGAGCCTGCTGCGCAGCTTGTCTTATCTCGTGCCGATGTACGATATTTGGAAGGGGGCAAGTCGTTTTTAGGCTCTTCTGTGTCAAGATTAGAACGAGGCGCGGGGCGCGTTCAGCTCCCTTCGGATTATCTTCGTTTTCTATACTTCAAAATGTCTGATTGGGATTATGGTGTTACAGGCTATATCACCCCTGATGATGCGCTCTATCCACAGCAGTTTAGCAGATGGGTAGGAGTGAGGGGAATCCGCACCGCCCTGTTGTTGCCATTGTGCCTTGCGAAGATGGTATGTGCGTGGAATACTTTACCTCTAACGGCAGTGTGGCAGATGCGCGTTATGTGGGCATGCCTCGCTTGCAAGGGGCGGAAGATGATTGCACCTTAGACTTCCCCTCTAAACTTAAGCATGCTTTAATCTACATGACCGCCTCTTTGTCTTGTCAAAAAAACTAGGTCAGGCGAGCGAAGCGGAGGTTCTATCATCAGGGGCAAATTCCTTGATGGGCGGAGGGCTTAATCCTATCCGCTCGCGTCCTGCGACAATTCCATCCAGTGTTGCTGCGCCAGAAGAAGTACAACTATCATAAACTTTAGAAGATGGCTGACACGTGCCCTATAGATAAGCCCTGCAGATGCTTGGATGGTCGGAAGGACTTCCCGAGCGAGGTGGGGGAGATGTGGTGATTCGTGGCAACCTCACGGTGTTTGGGGCGGTGGGGGCTGCGCAGGTGCATTTGGTGAACACTGATGCCTATGGAAGACCTATTGTGTCGATAGTCGACCGAGGGGCTTGGCGGAAAGATGCGCTGTATTACCACGCCGCGATGAACCCCGATAGTGGTGTCTTGGAAACATCGGACGTGTGGCACTATGGTTGTCGGTGGCGGTGCATGAAGACAGGCACGCGAACTGAGCCGAAGTGGAATTCTCCAGACTGGTTGATGATTGAGGGAGATTCGCGCCTGGAGGTGGGATTTGAGGAGAAGGAACAGCTCTACGATTTAGACCACTTTGAAGCGCGGCTCACGCTTACCGTTCGGTTGTATGGTAGAGATAGTAGATGAACTTCCGCAAGGTGCAATTCGCTGGTCGCGCTATTCGGAGAGTTCGACCACTGGCGCGCGAGAAGCGAGCGACGCGGTGTGGAATGCGCGGAATCAACATGCAGGGAAATCCATAACACTGGGCATCGAAGACTTGGATTTGGAAGATGGTCAGATGCCACAGCTGATAAGGTTTACCGCCACGGTGCGTGTGGATATGGGCAACGAAGAAAAAGCCCCAATTAAAAAACGTGAGTTTCCAATACTAGAAGTATGGCAGTACAACATTTTGACATAATAAGAAAGCCTTTTTCCTTCCGTGAGGGAATTGTAGTGACGAGTAGTGTGACCGACCAACAACTCTATGATGGTGTTGTTCACACACCTGATTATACTTTAGCCCCGCTTGTGCTGTCCCCTTACGTCAATGTGAGTGACCAAGAAGGGGATATTAGTGGGAACGCTCTCCCGCAGTTGGTAAACCTGAAGTGGACATTGCTGGAGGTCGGGGGGCGCAAACGCGAGATTCCCTCTAGTGGAGACGCTTATTTTAGTTGGGAGAAGGCAGGTGGTGAGAATGCTGGTCGGCTCAAGGTGATGCAAAATGCAATGCCAGAAAGTGCGTTGACGCTTGTTTTTGAAGCTGATCATGTGGACAAAAGAACGCTTGATGTTCACCACGTGCAAATCTCTACGTGGTGAGATGTCGAAATGCAGCTGCCGCCCCTCCAACACTTCTTTTAGACATCGCTCCTCAGTCTTTTTATAACCCACTGAGAGATGAATCCACAGTGGAGGTCCACCCGACTTTCGTGGTGAGTGGTCAAACCATGAACCTGTCAGACGTAGAAACTAAGTGGGAAGTGCAAATAGCTGGGGTGAGAGGAAACGAGATCTCCTATTTTTTTGTGGAGTGGAATCACTCGTCCGTGAAAAAGAGGGTTGTTGCTTTGTCCGCAGAGGGAGTGCTTAGTGTGTATAGGGTCTAAAAGTAGCGAAAGTGATAACGATTAGATGTCGCTGTCGAAAGAAGGGCACTTCTGTTTGGACTGATAGGATTTTTCAGTATCACTCGTCGAATCCCATTTTTGAAAGACCCCTACTTTACTGCGGTTCCAACAAACGTCAGCGAGGCAACAATACTATTTGAACCCTCGTGCAGTGGTGGAGGATACGTCTGGCATTGTGCCGAACCCTGACAGGGTGTTGTCTTTTTGACTGGTGGACGCAGCGCGGCACGGCTGATGGTGGGGCTGCTTGGGAATTACACGATGAACATACTTCTGCTCCAACAATACCTACAAACTTTATCGACCCAATATACGGAGGAAATCTCCGCTTAGACTGGAAAGATAAAGGCGCAACAGATTAAAACAAATAGAACATGGCTTTTTTACATCAAAGTATCGAAGACAGAAGCGGAGAAACGTAATCTCTGCGAACTGAGGAATACCACTTCTGATGGTTGTTACTTACTTTGGCAGGAAGATTTGCGAGGAGATTGTCCCTCAATGGAGGAGGGGATTGCGCTCTGTAGTATCTGCGCTTGGCGGTGTCTTGTTGAACCCGCAAGAAGCCAGAGAAGAACGTCTTGGAGTGAAGAATCGTCCCTGCCACCTTCTGCGCAAAACAGCGAAAAAAAGAAACCCAATCAACGGAGGACAGATAATGGCAACAGCAAGTGCATCAAGAACAATTAAGGTGATAGACCGCGGTGCGACTTTCACTTGTTTCATCTATTCGCCATCTGGCGATGTGTTTCAGGAGTATGATGGCGATGCTTGCTATCCCAACTTTGAAGCGTCTAACCTGCAGCAGGAGGACAAGCCAAAGTTGATGCTTATCATAACTTCCTCTCGTGCTTCTGAAGGTGTGATTTCTGTATCTCGAAATGATGCAGAGTTTTTCTTCAATGGTCAGAAAATTCAATTCGGAAGCAACCTTATTTCCTCTGGATTGGTGGGGAATGTCATCTTAGACAACAGTGTGAGTGGTGCATTCCAAATCGTGGAAGAAGAAAACGAACAGCACAAGCGTGTTGTCGGATTGCGTATTCTTAAGAATCTCGTTCCTATTAGTGGTCGTGCGAGCGTTTCTATCACAATGAAAGCGCGTGTGGTGGTTGGCACTCACGCGGATGTGGTGCAAAGCTACCTATCAATTCCTATCACCCCCTATACTGGGGCTGCATATAAAGTGGTGATTGCTCCTGGCAATTTGGGAAATTACCTTATTACCGCAAAAGGAGAGACGTGCCGTTTGCGCGCAGTGGTCTACAAGCAAGGTGTAGAAGTTAAGGACAATGACTTTACTTATACTTGGCAACGCGTCACGGCAAATGGTTGGGATGTCTTTAATGGTCTGCAGAATAGTAAGGTTAAGGAGATTGATGTGCGAGATACAGACGTTGATACGCAGGGTATGTTTCGTGTTTTAGTACACAAAGGCAGCAGTTTTATTGGGAGTGATGTAGAGATGGTTCTTGACGTAAGTGACCCTTACGAAATTGTATGCAACCCCAACCGCGATGAGGTCATCGACCTTGCTGACCCGACAAAACAAAAGATTGTCTATAGCCCGAAAGTGGTGACGCGTGGCAGCACGTCTGGAGTGTCAGGTTATACGTTCCGTTTCTTGCTGATGGATGGTTCTGGCAATCCTCTAAACAAGCGGACGATTCTATCCCTGATACTGACTTTACAAGACGTTCCAAAACTTTTGAAGTGTTGCTTTCTCACGCGCAGCAATCGGGCGGCGACATGGTATTGAATATCACAGCAGAAAAAGAATAGGATGGGAATCTCAGCTTCTCGAAATATACAAGTTGTTCGCGCTGCGCGTGGAATAGATCGCGTAGAAACCTACTATGTGACCACTCGAATGTCGGAGGGGTTGACGGCTGGTGCTGTGACTTCTGATGGTCGTGCATGGTATCGAGAGCAATTCCACGCACCTACAGAGGAGTTCCCCTATGCTTGGAGATATAGTAAAACTTTCTTTACAGATGGAACTTTCAAGAGCTCCGCGTGTGAACTGATAGGGGTGTACCAAACTGGCGTTAATCCCAATCTGTTAGACGATACCGATTTCTTAAGCGATAACCAGTTAGGGGCATGGAGTGTTCAGTCGACTTATTCTCTCAAAGATGAAAATCCTATTCTGTCAGACCAAATTAAGAAGATAGGGGTGCAGGGCTTGTTCAATGGGAGGAAACAATTCAAGGGACAGAATTACTATTCCTCAATGATTGCAGAGCCGTCGTCTCGGGTGCACTATCGTGAAATTCTGCAACAAGAGCTGTATTCTTCTGATGGTCTTTTTTCTCGAGTTGAAAAGCAGTCGTGGTACACTCTCAGCTTTTGGGCGAGAGGGACAGGGAACGATTTTAGCGAAATGCACTTGGCTACGCATCTGTATCCCAACCTTATTGCCGCTTCGGAGAAAGCAATTGTCAACGGTAATTTCACAGCTCTTAGAGCAGATGGATATGTGGATTGGCAACTTTCACGCGATTGGCAGTTCTTTACACTGACTTTTAAGACAGGGACATTGTCTGGTAATGATGTGCGAAATCTGCTGTTCCGTGTGTACCCCCTTGAAAATAGAAGAGTCCGCGAGGTTCATATTTGTATGCCTAAATTGGAGGTTGGTATTGTTGCTACGCCTTATGTGGCGAGCTCTAGGAGTTATGGTGTGACAGCGCGTTATGGTGAGTGGCGTGTGTTGTCGAACTATATGGCAGGACGTGCAGGCGAATTGTATCACGATATTGTATCTTACAAAGGTAAGTATTATGAATGCCTTGTTTCTCACACTTCAGACGCGAACAATTCTCCAGATAAAGCTCCGCGAATATGGAGAGAAGGCGAGCAAAGAGAGTTTACGGCTACAAATCTGTTTTTTGCGAAAAAGGCTTTCATCGAGAACGCAGTAGTTCGACATCTTGAGACGGATGTGGTTGGCGAGGAGCGCATAGTGGCTAGTGGTAGTAACTTTTTCTATCTACGGCAAAGGGATGGACTTCCCTAGCATCGTGATAGGCTACGAAAAGAAAGAAGTAGAAACGAACGAACGTGACGAAAAGGGGAAAAAGAAAAAAATTATCGTTAGCTCAGTCCCAGTACTCAGATTCCAAGACGGCGTCACAGGGGTCCCCCTGTACGATTTAGGACCTAATGGAATGTTGTTTAATAGCTCCAAGAATGTGCCTCACAGTTGGCAGTCTCTCTCCCTTATTCGTTTGACCGAAAAGACTACGGTGCAATCTTTGGTGAGATGGGTGGTCGGTGAAATCAACAAGGAATTAAACGTCCGTGTTTATCCAGATAACCACGCAACTGACTTCCCTAGTAAAGATTTCGACTATGGGAAGTATAACGAAGAAGGGTATCTACTAACCTCGGATACGATGTATGAGCGATATGGGCATAATCGCACCATAAAGTTGGGGTATAGTGCAATTTTCCACGAGGGTTTTTCGGTCCGTTCGAATGGCTCAGGGAGAAGTGAGAAAATCTACAAATTGTCTGGTAATGGTTTGCCTGATGATGCCTATGATGGACGTGCCTTCGAATTTGACCCCAATACCGTTCAAGAGTTTGGGGAAGAGAATGGGTGGAAAATACTATCTCCTGAAGAGCTGTACGAAACAGTGGGTCTACCTCCCATAGATGAAAATGGTCTCCGTGCTGTGGTGTTGAATGGGTGGTACTGTTCAAGGCGTCAAATCCCCCGACAAGAAGAGTATTGCACCTATCCGACGACACTTCGTGATGAGCCTGTTTATAGTATTGAGATAGTGCGATACGATGAGGGCTATATCGTAGAGCGCAAAAACGTCTATTACAGCGATAGTGCACAGGGGAAGGGACTTTACACTGGTGTTTCTAGGGCAGCCGTTTTTGCTCGATTGGATGGATGCCACGGATGTACCGTTGTGGGACGCAGTTACTATTAGCCTGCGGAATAAGGAGTGGCGAAAGAAGATGGGGTTTAGGATATTAAAACCAAGGTTATATGAAAGAATACAGAATACGTGTAAACCCTTCTAGGGTCTTGGATGAGGTATGCGAAAGTTCCGCTTATATTGGTGCCAAGTCTTCAGAGTATGAACGAGTGAGCGCTTTGCAAGATGACGTGGATTATCTGAAAAAAACATTTTTGAGTCTTCAGCCCTCTACTTTGTTAATGCTCTGAAAGACGTGATTTCGAGTTCTTGGACACAAGAGAAAGAGAGTGGGGTATATAACTTGGGGCTTAGTTTATCCGACGCGTTCCCACGCGAACTGTCTTCTGAGCTGGAGCGGCACGCAAATGCCTATTTCGTCTATGACGTGCTGGCGCGTTGGTTGATGCTGTTATCTAGGGAAGATGCTGCGTTCTACAAGTCACAAGCTGAGTTAGAGTTGAAAGCGCTGCGTGAGCAGGTGTATAGCAAGACACGTCCTCGTAGAGAGTGGTTCAAACAAAAATAAAAATGCAATGGCGAAAAAGGATATTACTATTTCGATTTCGATGCCCGATGTGGTGTTTGAGGTCTATAACGACAGTTATCTTACTGGAAAAAGCCGAGTGTATGAAGGTCGTCCAGATTTGATTGCAGCAATGCAAGCCGATGAAGACGAAGACGATGTGGGTCATATCCAACGTAGCGTGTCTTCTGCATGGTCAAAACTGAAGTTGGCTCTTTCAGAATATTTAGTGGATGGTGGAACTTCGGCAAATAACGGACTGTTAGATATTAAGTCTACGCAGACACTTAGTTTGTCTATGCCTTCAAACTTTAATGAAAGTGCGCGTAGTACTATTGCGGATTGCATTCATCGTTACTTGGTCTACTCTTCGCTTTTCGAGTGGTTTTTGGTGACGAACAAGGCAGATGCGAAAGAATATGGAGAATTGGCAAATGGAGAACTTGTGTTAGTGCAAGCAGCCCTCATAAAGCGTGTGCGTCCCCAGCGAGGTTAGTTCGTGTTGCGGAGGTTGTGCCGAGAGGTATCGCACAGAAAATGCGACAAGCGTTCAGCAGTTGAGGTTTTCTTTTAAGAACCTACTATATAGCATTGAAAATCTTGCTTATGTTGAAGGCGATGTGATGCAGCTACCATTGGAGCATGAACACGCAAGACACCCAGTCATTGATGTGGGGCAAGATGGAAACAGAGACCGCGTTCGTAGGGTTCTTGACTTAGCGTTTGCGGAAGTTGCGGATGCTTTGTTTCCTTATACCAAGCGTAGATTGGAAGAAGGCGCAGTGCAGCGTGATGACCTAGTAGAAACAGGCGAATATGTTTTGGAGTTGTCAGTTCCTATTGAGTTTTTCTGAAACTACTCTTTTTGTATTTGGAGCGTCTGATACACGAATACGCGGTTGCTTGTGTCTTGTCTGATTGGATGGCTATCACCAACCCGAGTGCGCGAGAGATGGGAGGTGCGTAAGGTGGAAGTCCTTGCAGGCATAAGAGATAATTTGGGTGGTCGTATGAGGAAGCGCAGACGCAAACCCAGTGTTTTTAATTATTAATTTCAAATTCAACTGTTATGTACACAGAGAGGGAGAAAAAAATTGCCAGATGGTCGTATTGAAGTCATTGTGAGTGACCCATCGACTGGGCAAGAGATTGTTCAGTATTATAGTCAAGGGCGGAACCGAAGGTGGCTTTGGGTGATTTATTGTTGGACGGGGGCTTTTTAAGAGAGGAGCTATTACCAAAAGGTGTTGTGAAGAAGCTCGATTTAGCTCCATTAGCAACGAAAGGAGGAAGTAAAGGCGACAACTAAGGATTTGTTGTCTCGTTCGGATATCATAGACGGAGAAAAGATTAAGCGCGAATTACTGCCAACGACAAGCAACGATGGCGGAGGGGGAAGCCAAAGCGACGGCTTGCAAGAGCTCGTTGAAGATATTATGCTTCCTGAAGGGACTCGAGAAGGTGACATCGGTCGTATTGGCCTGGCTATTATCCAAAAGCAGGATACGGGGAAGCCGTTATTCCGAGTCGTGGGAAAGGATGTAAAAACGTTCTTTTACGAGCGCATTCCATTCGCTACGTCCTTTCTAGGGCGGGTTGACCCCGAAACTGATGAGGCTCTAAAAAAAGACCCAGACGCAAAAAAAATCGCGTTCCGTCGACTGGACTTTTTCCAAGAAATATATTGTGTAACCTACAAGCCCAAAGGCGAAAATGGTGTGTGCACTATAGTGTATGATACGAATTTTGGCTACTCATTCAAGGGCGACAAATTCCAAGGGCAAAAGAAGCTAACCTACAGAAACGTAAACACGTTAGACACAAAGGTGAGCGCCCTAGAACGTGTTATTTTTTCTGCCTTTTATAAGGGAGGGCAGAGCTATAACGAGCAGGAGGGCAGCTATCCCCCGTTGAATGCGACGATTGTTGAGATTTTGAAGTCTCCAGAAACTATGATTAAAATCAATCGTACGGCAAGAGGCTGCCCGACTGGAGAATAAATTTTACTCTATTTTTTTAAGGCTCTCATGGAAGACCTTAAAGGGGCGAAACCTCTATTCCCTGAGTACTTCTCTTCGCCAGAGAGATGTTCGATAATGTTTGTCGCGAAGATGATGAGTTGCGTCAATTCGTTGACCGAATGGATTAGAAATATACTATCCTATGCAAGAAGTATTTAACAAGTTCGCCATCGAGCATTTGTACCTTCACACGATTATTATCTCCTTTGCAGGGGTAGCGATTTTTAGTCTTTGTCATGGCTGATTTAATTGTCGGCTGTTTCAAGTCGAAGAAGCGCGGGGAAAAATCGAAAAGTCTGAAAATGCGAATGGGAACAGGCAAAAAGTTGCTTCTCTATTATTCGATTTTCCTCTGTACGGTGATGCTTGACATAGTGGTGTGCATTGTTGCCTTTCCCCGTCCTCTCGATGCTTTGCGCAGTGCTGATGGCAGGCGTAGAAAATTTTTAGTATGGTAGAGGGCGCCGCGAAGAGGCTGAGATTGCGCGTGGTGCAAAAGACCGTGCGTGCGGTAATCGAGGAACCCTAGTGACATAAGCAGAGGAATAGCCGTGGCAGTGCTTAAGGAAATCGAGCGTATATCCGAAAGCAAGGACATCCCACCGCCAATGACTGGAAGCGGACATTGTGAAACTGGTTTGCCGACCTTATGAGAAAGGCTAACGAAGCTCAAGAAGCCCCCACCGAGGGATAATCCGAATAACACAACAGAGTAAGGGGCGCGGAAACCTAACAACCGCGCCCCGAACTTAAAAAGACAACTAGAAACGATGAACATATATCTAAGACGAATCGCAAAACGCGAAACCCTATACAATCGGGCAATTAGAAATCGCAGGGAAAAAGAATCTGCGACACGCTCGAAGACAAAGATAGAGGGCTAACCGATAGACAGCCCGAGGACGTTATTAAGCGCATCAAAGTGCACGGCGAGACAGCAATCCCCACTGGTACGTATCGCGTGGACATGGACACCGTTAGCCCCCGATTTTCACGCCAAACCTACTACCAAAAAAAGTATGCGGTGGCAAATTACCACGACTTGTCGGGGTTAAAGGAGCTTTGTCGGTGTGCTCATCCACGCGGGCAACACGGCAGCAGACACGCACGGCTGCATCCTAGTCGGGGAAAATAAGCAGATTGGAACCGTCTTAAATAGTCGCGCGACCTTTGAAAAAAACTCTACAAGATGATGCGCGAAGCGCAAAAAGAAGGAGGAGATAACGGTGACGATTGTGTAAAAAGAAAAAGGAACGCCCTACCGCGTTCCTCCCAATTGGAATTACTTATTCATCCACGTACATAGGGAAAGCCTTCCCATTTCTCGGATAGACCTTTTGACCATTCTTCGAGATGTAGTATTTGCGGAAAATAAGTTTCTTTCCAGCTGGAATGTGATTCTGGGATTTCATGAGCAACACCTCCTTTCTTTTTGCTACATCTAACGTTAGATATAGCTCCGCATCTTCTGCACCAAAGTCCAAAGTGCAGAAGAAAAAGCCCTTTGCGGTAGGGCATCGGGCTTTATCTCTAAAGGAGAGCAAGAGGTGGACTTTTTTTAGGAGGTGTTGCTCATCCAAAGAATCACACTGCAAAAGTACACACAAATCCATTTCCATCCAAATTGCAGATGCACAAAGTTTCATCGATTTTATCTATAATATAATGATTAGATTGTTTCTCACCACTTTGCTTTGCTCTTATCCTAGCAAGCTGCACGACCTCAAAAGAGATAACGCGCACCATCACCAAGCACGACACGCTGAGAGTGACACAGCGCGACACAATCCGACAAATCAAGCTGCACCGCGACAGCATTTTTCGTGACAGCATCTACACGGAGGGGCAACCCTCGTCAAAGAGCGATGGCGCGAGCGGTGGCATAATGGGCACGACACACTGCGCATCTCCAGAGTAGACACTATCTACCAAGCCAAGCACAGTACCGACAAGGCGCGCAAGCTCGTCACGCGTCATCCGTGGTATTACGGACTTTTTGCCGATTTTTGGGCATCGTGGCATTCATCGCAGGCGGTGCGTGGTATTTAGCGCGAGTATATAGACGATTTTAGAATAAATCAATCCTTCTGTTATGATACAAGACATTCTGTTTCGAGGATACACCACTACCCCGCCAGAGCTGGTTTTGTCCAGATGGGGAGCTATTGTTTTTCTGAATCATTGTCCAATGATGGTTCGGGTCTTTCCCTATTTTTGCCACCTAGTGAGATAGCATCGTTAAGCCCTAACGATGATATACTGTTTATGCATCAAGTGCCCAATCAGAAAAATCTCATACTATGGAGTGGGGGCGAATTATTTTGGCTTCCCTATAATGAGCTGCATCAAGCGGGCTCGAGGCGTTTGCCTTTAGGCGTTTCGGCAGACGGAGTTAAGCAGGTGCTTGCCGTGGGTAATGTGTTGATGGTACTCAAGGATTCTTGTATAGAGTATTTGCTTTGGACAAATGGAGGGTATAAGGTGCTGAAATCATTTTCCCCGAGGTTCGTCTTTCGTTTGGCTTGAAGGGCGATTGGACATTCCGACTTCAGTCTCTAGATTTGACGAAATCAGGATTGAATCATGCTATGGCAGAAGCCGTCAAAATGGTGGCGGAGGAGGGCGTGGAGAAGGGCGCTTTATTTATCCTTTCTTTGTTCGTTATGCCCTGCGTTTGTATGATGGTAGTCTGGTGCATCACTCAGCCCCTATTCTTATGCAGACTACTTCTGGTGTAATGCCGATAATCTCAGAGGATGGAAAATCTATGTCTTGTCTTTCTCACTCTCTTCAGTTGGTATCTGTCACAAATATTTCAGAGCTTGAGCGATGGTCAGATATTATTAAGGGGGTGGATGTGTTTGTTTCCAAAGGGAGTTCCCACGTTTGACCAGAACGGACAAGACTACAGTGAATTATCCGACGATAGATGGCTCGGGGAGCGAACTTCAAATGTGAATGGAGGTCTCTTTGGGAATATAGCGTACAATACTATTCCTGTGAAAATGTTTGGAGGGAAAGAGGGGAAGAAGCAGCTTCCTGCGTTTGATGAGAAATATATTGGTGAGCAGCTTTCGAGTACTTCTACTTTTTTATTATCTTACCTCTTTTTACTATTGCTGACCTTAAAAAGGGGCAAGCAGGATATAGGTATCCCACGAGACTACTTAAAGTCGTTGGTGAATCGGGAAACGATGACGGACGACTATGATTCCCATGATGCCTTGTGCCCTTCTGTTGGTTTTGCTTTTTAATTCTAGATTGAGATCTTTTCGGGGGTTGAAAAAAAGCGCCTGTTCCATGGATTTGGATGGGAGAGAGCTTATGAAGACCAAGCCATCCTAGCTTCGTCCTCTCAAAGAGAAGGGTATGAACATGCAGAGGTGTTCTCGCCTTCAAAAAGTATATAGAATGCATATTGATTATTATATACGAGAGAATGGTCGAGAATATGAATTTGAGGTGGATTGCGGCTCTGTGACTAGCGATATGCCATTGCCTTATCTTTATCACCCAAATAGAAACGCTTACAAAGCGGTGGTAACGGTGCGACATGGGGATGCTCAAAACTTCGCTATGACAGTGCCCATGTATGGTCATCCATTCTTGAATGGTTCGTACGCTTGGTTGGGTTTTGATTGTAAAATAAAGAGCGAGAAGCATTTCAAGGTTGGAGCTCAAACGATAACCAATACAGATGACTTAGTGGAGCTCTCGAACAAGCTCTATACTTCAGAGGTGAACAATCCTTTTTTCTTTGAAGCAGGAAGGATAAATACTTTGGGAGGTGGCGAAATTATCGGATTATCGGCTGCGGTTCGCGCTTTGAGCGAGGGGCAGTATGGTCAATTCCCAGTGTATGCTTTTACCACCGAGGGGGTGTGGGCTTTGCAAACATTGAGTAATGGTGCCTTGAGTGCAAAGCAGCCCGTATGCCGAGATGTGTGCACGAATCCTGAATCTATTACCCAAATAGATGATGCTGTGTTGTTCGTTTCGGAGCGTGGCTTGATGTTGCTTTCTGGCTCTAACTGTGTTTGTATTTCAGATGCTATCTTTAGCCGAAAACGAAGAGGGTTGTTTGGTCTCCCCAAATTGGAGCTTCTGTTGCGAAAGAACAACGAAGATGTTGTTTCTAGCTTGCCCACTATTGAACCCTTGCTGGACTATCTTAAAAACAGCACGTATCCTCTATGATTATGTTAATCAGCGCATCATCGTCTTTCAGCCTGCCACAAGCGAAGAAAAGCATCAAGCCTATGTCTATAGCCTTTCTTCTCGTCAGTGGTCTTTCCTCGGTCATGAATTAACGCGTCCTATTAAACTCTATCCTTATGCACTTGCGATGGATAGGCGCGGAAAGATATTGGACTATGGAAAGCCCTCAGCTTAATGCAGATGGAAGCAATCCTGCGTCAGGTGTAGGTAGTCGCGCAGAGTTAAAGCCCTAGCAATGGTGGAAAGGTGGGCGTTGCTACTCCGATTATGGTTGGTGGTTGGTTCGTGACGCGCGCGTTGAAACTCGGTGCTGGCGAAATACTCAAAAACGATTCGTACTCTTATCGTCCGTGGCAGCTTTGAGCGCGGTGCTGTTAGAGTGATGTTATGGGGTAGTCGTGATTTGAGAAACTGGTTTTGCTATTGCAGCAAGTGCAGATGGGACGATTCGAGGTATAAGCGGAACTCCTTATAAGTATTTCAGATTAGGCGTGAAATGCGACCTTGGCGCAGAAGATTACGTAACAGGGTGCACTATAGAATTTGAACCACGCCACAGAGATGAGGCTTCGATAAATGTTTATGTGCGCTAATCTCGATAGGTTACCTAGATTTGTAGAAACGAATTATTATGCCTCAAATACTACTCAATAAAAAGCGCGTTGCCCCCACGAAGGAGAAGCGCGAAAAGCGAAAGACGACTGTGTTTCCAGCCCCCCAACATCTAGGGATGGAAGTTTTGGCTGAGGCGGAACGTCATTGGCTTGCTATGGATAAATTCCGCAGGGACAGAGAGCGCAACAAGCGTTATTGCTATGGTGACCAGTGGAAAGATTTGGTGTGTGTCGATGGACGGACAATGACTGAAGAGCAATATCTCAAGGAACAAGGAACCGTGCCTTTGAAAAACAACCTAATTAGACGACTGGTTCGCAGTGTGCTTGGTGTATGGCGCAGCCAAAGCAAGGAACCTACTTGCTACGCACGTGACCGCGACGAACAGAAACTCGGAGAGACGATGAGCGGAGTGTTGCAATACAACATGCAGCTAAATCGAATGGATGAAATGTTGGGGCGCGCGATGGAAGAATTTCTTATCAGTGGTTTAGTAGTTCAGAGAAAGTACTACGGCTGGAAGAATGACAAAGAAGATTGTTGGACGGATGCCGTTCCACCGAACAATTTCTTCATAGATGCCAACATGCGCGACTTTCGTGGTTGGGACTGTTCTATTGTAGGGGAAGTCCACGATGTGAGTTTTTCCTTCTTTGTGTGCTAGATTTGCGCAAGACCCGAAAGCGGTAGACTCTCTGCGAGAGATTTGTGTAGGTGCATCGGATAGAACATCTTTGCAAACATTCCTAGCAAGCACCTTCGGAGAAAACAACTATGGCAATCTTTCGTTTTACGCTCCATCGGACAGTAGTTTGTGTCGTGTAATTGAAGTCTGGCGCAAAGAGACTAAGTCGCGCTATCGTTGTCACGACGTTAATAACGGGAGACGTCTATAAGATAGAAATAGACGACTATGCAGAACTTGTAGGATAAGGCTCGTCTGGTTCAAGCTGCAGAGGCAGGGATGAGTAAAGACGAAGTGTCTCTTATTGAAACAGAATGGTTCGTTGATGAGTTTTGGCACTATTACTATTTATCTCCCTTTGGGGATATAATTGAAGCAGGTGAGACTCCATACGAACATAAAGGGCATCCCTATGTGTTCAAGGCTTATCCTTTCATTGATGGCGAAATACATTCGTTTGTCGGAGATGTCGTAGATCAGCAGCGTTACGTGAACCGCTTAATTGCGCTTCATGATATGATTATGAAGAATAGCGCAAAAGAACACGATGATTATGCCAGAAGAAGCTGTGGGCGGCAAAATGAGTTTTGAGGAGATGATTGACGAATGGTCTCGCCCAGATGGTGTGCTTATGGTACGCACGAAGAATGGCACACCTATGCCGCAACAAATGACAGGAACAAGTCCTGGGGCTATCGGTATTAACGAAGTCTTGAATTTGCAACTGAAATTCTTTGAAGATATTTCTGGTGTCAATGGAGCTTTGCAAGGTAAGCCAGGATTCAGCGGTATGAGTGCGAGCTTGTATGCGCAGCAAACCCAGAATTCTACAACGTCTTTGTTGGAGTTACTCGAGAGCTTTAGTTCCTTTGTGAAGGAGGGGGCAATTAAGGATGTCAAGAATATGCAGCAGTTCTACAATACTAAGCGTATTACAAACATCGTAGGGAAAAGTGGTACGGCTATCGTCTATGACCCCAAGCGTATTCGAGATGTAGAGTTTGATTTGAATATTGCAGAGAGTACGTCTTCACCTGTATATCGTCAATTGGCAAATGATTTCTTGATGGAAATCTGGAGAGCGGGACAAATTAGCTTGGCTCAGTTATTGGAAGCTGGAGATTTCCCATTTGCAGATGATTTGCTGGAAAGCCTAAGCAGCAGGAACAACAAATGGAACAGGGGCAAGTCCCCCAAGGGCTTCCCCCTGAGTTGATGCAACAGGCGCAAGCTGGTGCGAATATGAATGTTGTAAACACCCTAGATGGCGCAATGCGTAGATAGAGGATTATGCGCGATGAAGTTGTTGAGTTGTTGAAAGAAGATGCGCAGCGCATGGCGTTGCGCGCTTCTGTTTTTAACCCTATCACTGGTGAAGGTTCGATAGGGGAACGATGCGTGTTTGAACTATCTGACTGTGCTTTCCCTTTGTTGTACATTCCCACTGGAATGCTTGACATCCCTTTGGTCAAAAGATTAAAAAGGCACGTTCATTAGGCGCATTTCTTAAAAGCATAAAGGCGGACAACAACGAAGTAGAGCGCGAGAAGGTATTAGATGCGTTTGTGCGCCTTCGTATGCAGTTTGATTTCCCCTTTTGGGCGGCTATGCTTGCGAAGATTAAAGCCAAGGGTGGAGGCGATGACGTGTTTTTCAGATTGAATTTGCCGCAGCGCAAATTGATTTCAGAGTTTGAGGAGATGCGGCTGGCTGGTCTTCCTATCCGCGTAATACTGCTCAAGGCTCGTCAGTGGGGTGGCTCAACGGCAACACAGCTTTACATGGCTTGGCTTCAGCTAGTGCATAGTGTAGGCTTGAATAGTTTAATTGTTGGTCACCACAGCAACTCTTCTACAGAAGTGAAGAGTATGTTTGAACGCATGATTAGCGCATACCCAACTCGATACTTGCACGGATTAGGCGAAGCATATAATTTGAGGGAGAGCAAACTAGTCGGGGTCGGGCAGAGTGGGAATATACATCGTATTCCACAGCGTCAATGCAACATAAAGGTCGGAACGGCAGAGAGCCCAGATAGCGCGCGCGGTGGTGACTACAACTTAGTTCACCTAACTGAGGTAGGCTTATGGAAAGAAACGCTTTGGCAAGAAACCACAAGACATCGTTCGTTCGGCTTGTTCGGGTGTGTTGTTGCGCGCCTTGACTATGATAGTGTATGAAAGTACGGCAAATGGTGTGGGTAATTTCTTTCATATCGAATATGAAGCAGCAAAAGCTGGGCTTAGTCAGTTTCGCGCTGTGTTTGTATCTTGGTTTGACATTGAACAATACTCGATAGAACTAAGCGAAGAGGCAAGGAGGGAACTTGCTGAGCGTCTATTGCGAGGAAAAGATGTTACTACATCTGCAAGCGACCGCGAAGAATCTGGCGCATATCTATGGTGGCTATGGAAGAAGGGCGCAACCTTATCTGCGATAGCTTGGTATATCTCTGAGCGGAGCAAGTATAACGACCACGGAGGGATGGCGAGTGAATATCCGTCAGACGACGTAGAAGCCTTTGTTCACTCAGGTCACATCGTGTTTGACCGTTATCAAGTAGAATCTTTCCGCAATGGATGTCGTGCTCCGAAGTGGAAAGGGGAGATATATGGTGATGGAACGTCTGGTGAGGAATCGTTGTCAAGCATTCGTTTCTCAGAAGAGATTGAGGGGTGGACTTTGGGTTTGGGCAAAGCCCGATGTTTCCTGGAAGAGAAAAATAGAGAATAGGTATGTCGTAGCGGTGGATATTGGCGGACGTGGAGCGAAGGCGGACTGGTCGGTTGTCGTGGTGATAGATAGGCTCAATCTTTTAGACGGAGAGCGTCCATCGGTTGTAGCACAATGGCGCGGACATATAGATCATGACTTATTGGCGTGGAAAGCTGCGCAGATTGCCAAATGGTATGACGATGCGTTGTTAGTGATAGAATCAAACACACTGGAAACAAAAGACAGAGAACGAAGTGTGGACGGAGACCAGTCAGGCTTTATTCTGAATTTGGTAAAAGATGCCTATCCCAACTTGTATGCACGAAAGCGAAGCCCTGAAGATATTAGGGAGGGGGCTCCAGTGAAATATGGATTCCACACCAACACTGCAACAAAGCCCGCAATTATATCTCATTTGCAGTCGTGCGTTCGCGAACATCTATGGACTGAGCGTGATAGTCGTGCCCTTGATGAGCTGTTATGTTATGAGCAAAAACAAAATGGCTCGTTCGGAGCTATCGTAGGAAAGCATGATGACATACTGATGACGCGTGCAATAGGATTATGGGTAGCCCTGCGAGAGATGGAACTCCCCGCATCGTCAAGAATGAAACAAAAGAAAGTTGTTGCTGTTAGAAAGGTCGTAAGCGCTGCGACTCTGTAGCCCTTATTTTTCTCCGAATCTTGCTAATGATAATCTTTGCAGAGTTGGGCGTAATGTACATTTGCGGAGCTGGGGCGCGAATGGCTCGTTCCACAAGAAGAAAAAGCTTATCGTCTGGATTTTTCTCCTTCTCTTTCAATACGACTTGAAAAAGGTCTTCGAACATCTCTATGTTCTTCTTGCTCTTTGAGTTTGGCTTCTCGCCTCTGAGCAACTTCCGAATCACTTCTACAGCTCTATCAACGGAAACCCAAAACCTCGTTGCTGGGGTTTGGGATACCGCTTCCCAAAAACTGTAGTCTAGTCTTTTGTGGCGTCGTTTAGCAAGCTGAATTTTGTAAGCAGCTAAGAGTTCGCGCTCCCTCTCGCCCTTGAACTCCGATATAGAACCTTTGTGTTTGATAGTGGTATGTTTTAGGGTAAACACAAAAAGCACCCCTAGGTAGCCGTAATGCCACCAGGAGTGCTATTTTCTTGTCATTACAAAGATACTATTTATTTCTTGAAGTATAGTGTTAAAGGATTGACTTTTTGACACCCAGCGTCAATTCTTTTTCTATTCGGTGTTTGTTGTAGTGATTTTCTTGATTTTGAATACGCTGCTCCATCCTAGGAACTTCTCCTTGCTCTCATAGGCTTGCTTTCTGTTCTTGGGCTATGATATAGTCTCGATATGTTTCGCGTGCGATGCTGAGGACTTCGACAGCGATGTTTTGCGCTTCTTTTTGTGTCATTGTCGATGATTTTACTTGGTTGTATGAGTGGTATTTGTTACCTTTGCTGTGTATTCCTTGGGATGTTCTTAGGACTACGGTGCAAAGATATAAACTTTTTTCGTATCCACCAAATAAAACTAGAAAAAGTTCATCTATATTTCAAAATAAATCGGATTATGCGTAATAGTTTCAAGTCAATGATTCGGCAAATTAAGGCGAAAGAAGATAAAACGCAAGCCGAATTAGCGGATATTCTGGGTATTCATAAGTCTTATTTGTCTGACATGATAAATGAGAGAGTGCCAGTTACAGAAGCTGTACTGGCTTCCGTATATGAAAAATATCCATATACAAAGGAGGGTGCAGAATCTTCAACACCCCTCCCTCATACATCGAGGAAATAAAAGTCCTTCGAAGTCCCTCTTCTCCCCCTTGATGCTATCGGGGGGCGATTGGATGGCTTTGCCCCTAATGGGGTGACGATTAGTCAGTGTGAAACGATCACTAGCCCTTTCAAGAATGCTGCACTTGCAATTAGAGTTAAGGGGCAAAGTATGTCGCCCATATATCCGAGTGGCTGTATGCTTTTCATCGTCAAAAAAACAATGGTGACTGGCTAGATTGGGGTAAGGTGTATGTACTAGACACTGATAATGGCGTTATCGTCAAACAACTATCACCATCGCAGAAGGGCGAAAATTTCATCTGCTGTATATCCTTTAATAACTCACCCGAATATGCGCCTTTCGACATCCCACGTGCCTCTATATATGGCATCTATCGCGTTCTAGGTGCAATGACGGAATTGTAAGGCTATGAAAATACTCGATTTCTCCGAAATACAGCAATAGTCATCGTGTGCTTAATCTACACTAATTTTTTTGTGTGGGTGTAGAGTTCTTCTTTAGTAGAGTTGCGATGTGGCTTTGTCGATTTTTGATATTCCACAAACATTCTTTACAATATTCATGGGAATGCTTTTGTTTCTCTCAATACGACGGCTTAATATCCTCATTACTTTCCCTATTGTCTGGTCTTCTGATTACACAAAATGGGGGCTGCGAATTGCTTTTGTATTGATTGCCTTGTCAATAGGCTATGGTGTGTTTGTGCCGTGGCAGAGTTTGGTTCACTATCACTACATGCATGACTGGCAAAGCTTTTTTTGATACTGGCGTGGTTCTCGTTGGTCTGTTTATATATAATCTTTGATTTGTTCTTGCTTTTGTCAGTGAGAAATGTATGGAATAACACAACTCCGAAGAATAATGACATAAGCAAGCCAAAGTGGATGGGAAAGCTTAAAGATGGTTGTGCGAGGATTGTGTCTTATATAACCCCAACTGTTATAGCTCGCTTCGGATTCTTCGTAATTATTTTGGGGGCTCTAGGGTTCTACTTTCGCGAAAAAAAAGAAACGCAGCGTACAGATAAAGATGCGAAAGAGATATCAAGAAGAATATTTGGGAGGGTGTATATCTGCACAAGTCCGGATGCGGAATGTTACCACCGAGATGCCGAATGTTGGGTTTTGCACAAATGCTCTTATGAGGTGGAGAGAGTGCCTATGGATTCTGCACTTTCGGATGGTTACCGCCCTTGTGGAATTTGCGCACGTTGGTCTCAGGACAAACGAGAATAAGGCGTTTTTCATCTGTTTTATTTGTTCTGAGTAACAACAAAAACCGCTCCTATATCCTTTGTCGATATAAGAGCGGTTTCTTTTTCCGTCTTGTGTCTTGCTAGTCTAAATAAAAGCTGTATCTTTGCAGCGGTAATCGCCCTTCTTGTTTCGGGTGATTTTTATTTTGGTTCCCTCGTCCGCTTCTTCGGATGAGGGATTTTTATTATCCTCTCCTCCTAGTGGTGGAAACTGCACGAAGTCTAGCACCGCGCGGTTCGCTTTTGTCTAGGCGCGTCCAATTCTTTTTAATGTACACGTCAGTGATAGCCATTGCTCCGCCTGCGTGATTTAAGCACTCGTGAACGGTGTATTTGTCCACCTCTGCATCATTGAGCGCAATGGTAGCCCACGAGTGGCGCGCTGCGTAAAACGTGAGATTGTCCTCGCCTATCATCGCGCCTATTTGCTTCATTTGAGCGGCTATACTCCAGCTCATATTGTTTGCCGCTCCATAGCGGTGCGAAAAGTCAAACAAATAAACGCCATCGGGGTCGGCATATTTTTTTCGAGAAGGGGCAAAATCTCTGGTTGCACTTTCACCGAAATCAATGCACTATCAGCACGGCGCGCGCGTGTCTTCTTTCTTCTGTAGGTGATGCGTCCGTCTTTATATTGGTCGGCTCTCCACTCATACATGTCCGCCACGTTTGCACCCATCAGCGCAAACGACAACAAAAAAACACGTCACGGCTAAACTCCAACAACGGCTGCGCGGCTTCATCAATGTGCAGCGCGCTGATTTCTCTGATTTTTCTCCGCACTGATGGCGCGCTTCTCCGCGGCTTCTCCCCTTTTTCACCTCTATGTTCTCAAACGGATTGAAGGGCAAATGTATCACGCCCAGCTCCTCATCGTTGAACTCTTTGCGCGCTTCTTTGTAGATACTTTTGATTTTATGAATCACGGCAAAAGGGATACTGTCCCCCTGCTTCTTGTTGTTCCGTTCTACTTTGTGCGTGTCGATATATTCCAACAAACCCGAAATAAATTTTTTCGAGATGTCAGAGAGTGCCACCGTATCGCCTGCATAACGCCTCAGCCATCCAACGGCAACCCTATATGCCTTTGCCGTTCCCTCGCTTTTCGTGGCTATCACTTTCTCCGCATAGTCGAAAAATGACACGTGCCACTCTCCAGTCTTAGGAGCTTTCAATATCTCGCACAGCTGTTTTACATCGTACTTCTCGAGAGCCACGCCCAACTCATTACATCGGGTGCGGTACTCTTTTATCGTTGCTTCTGTCGCGTCGAGAATAATACTATTTTTTATTTTTAGTGACTTCGTCACGTCATCTTTGCCGGCATATAGCCCCGTCGCCATATACTTATGCTTTCCCTTATGCGTGACGCGGATGCTCACGCAATAAGTTCCGTCGCGCCTTTTTTGGTGAGCGCGCACGAGTGCTTTGAAAGTTGCCATTTCCTTCGTTTTGTTTGTAACATTATTGGAACATTTTGCGCCCCAAAATTTGCCCAAATTTGCCCAAATTTGGCGCGCTTTTCTCTGCTTCATTTCCTCCGTTTCCTTTTTCCTGCGCTGTTTTTTTCAGCCATTTGTGCGATATTGTCCCCTTTCCTTGGCAAAATTACGAGATTTTTTTGAGGTGCTGGTGCCTTTCTTATGAGAAACAGAAGGTCTATCCAAGAAACCGCGCGGAATACGGGCGAATCCTCCTGCGATTTTGTATCTTTGTAGGCAACTATCGTTGGATAGATGGCCTAATTGATTTGATAGGTACGTACCTCTCCACTATTTTTCTCCTTATGTTTAGAATACCATTTGCGCTAGTCTTCCTCCTTTGTGCTGGTGCTTTCTCCTTATCTTCGCCTGCGAAAACAGAACATCTCCTTCCTCGTCCGCAACAACTCACCAAGCAGGCAGGGCATTTCGCCTTGCAGCGTGCCTTGCGGTTGGACGATGCTACAAATACTCCGCTACTTCGCAAGGTGCTCACCGACAATGGCGCCACTTTCTCCGAGAGTTCCGCTGCTACGGTGCGCGTTGTGGTGGACAAATCGCTCAACACCTTCGATTATCCTCTTGCAGGATTTGGCAATGAAGGCTATCGTTTGGATATTTCTCCCAACAAAATCACCATCACTGTGGCTGAGCCCATCGGCGTGGTGCGAGCGGCACAAACGCTGCGCCAACTTGCGTTAGGCACCGAGGGCAGTCCACAAGTGGAAGCGCTGACGATGACGGATTTTTCCAGCCTTCAAAGTGCGTGGCGTGATGCACGATGTGGGTCGGTCTTTCATTGCTATCGAAGAACTAAAGCGACAAATTGATCTGTTGGCGCAGTTTAAGGTCAATGTCTTCCATTGGCATTTGACCGAAAATCAAGCGTGGCGCTTTGAAATCAAGGCTTTCCCTCAACTCACCTCGGCAACTTCCATGACGCGCTTCCCTGGAAAGTTCTATACTCAGGCAGAGTGTCGCGAATTGGAAGAATATGCTTATGAGCGCGGTGTGACGATTATCCCCGAAATCGATATGCCCGGTCATAGCCAAGCCTTTGTTCGCGCCATGGGACACGATATGCAGACCGAGCAAGGCATGCAAGAATTGCAAACCATCCTAGAGGAAGTTGCAAAAGTCTTTGTGCGTGCGCCTTATATTCATTTTGGGGCTGATGAACATACGATAACTTATCCGAACTTCCTCAACACGATTATCGACAAAATCCATAGCTTGGGCAAAAAAGCCGTTGTGTGGAATCCCATCAATGGAGTGGCTATCCAAAATCACAAGGTGGACATGACGCAGATGTGGAGCACACGCGGAAAACTCGTGAAAGGCATTCCCAATATCGACTGCCGTTACAACTATATCAACCACTTTGATGTCTTTGCCGACCTAGTGGGCATCTACAAAAGTAGCATCTATTATGCAGCGCGTGGGAATGCCGAAATCGCAGGTACGATATCTTGTCCGTGGAACGACCGAAAACTCCCCACGCAAGACGACATTTTGACGCAAAACAACTTCTATGCCAACGCACTTGCCTCTGCGGAACGCGGATGGATAGGAGGAGGCAAAGCATATATCGAAAAGGGTGGAGTGATGCTCCCGTCTTCTGGCGAGGAATATGAGGAATTTACCGATTGGGAACGGAGATTTCTCTATCACAAAGCTACAACTTTGGCGCAAGTGTCCATTCCCTATGTGCGCCAAACGAATGTGCAGTGGGCCATCACCGAGGCTTTTCCCAATAACGGCAATGCCGCGATGAAGTTTCCCCCAGAAACGGAAGGCTTAAAGAGTAGTTACAACTATCAAGGTCGGACATACACCACAGGTTATGCCACTGGAGCGGGTATCTATCTGAGGCACACGTGGGGAGAAGGCACGATCCCTGCTTATTATGCCCACCCGAAGGAGAACACCACGGCTTATGCTTGGACGTATGTCTATTCGCCCAAAGCACAAGACGTGGGTGCGCTCATCGAAATCTATAATTACGGCAGATCGGAGAAAGATTTTGCTCCCGACAACGGACATTGGGACAGAATGGGCGCAAGGATTTGGCTCAATGATGTGGAAATCCCAGCTCCTTCCTGGAAGAATTCGGGTAAGACAGCAATGACCAACGAAGATTTGTTGGAGAATGAAAACTTTACGGCTCGTCCTGCCACGCCACTCTCCCTCAAAAAGGGCTTGAACAAGGTGTTGCTCAAACTGCCCTTCAATCCGAATGGCACGCGCCTCAAAAAATGGATGTTCACCTTCGTACTCACCGACAAGAATGGTCGCAATGCACTGGAGGGAATTGTCTATTCTCCAAGTAAGCACAAGCGAGCTGTTGGTAAGTCTCGTCGTCGCGCGATGTGATTTCTCAAACTAGATGAGATGTTTTCTCAAACTAGATGAGGCGATAATAATGTAGAAGAAGAGGGGCACAAAGCTCTTTTCATCAAGACTCACTCAAAAAAATAATGGGGAAATGCGCAGTATGTCGCATTGCCCCATTGTGATGAAGTTGCAAATGAAAGAGAAACTAGGGATTTCGCAGGAGATGAGGTGCGAAAAACAGCCCTAGTCAAAGTGAATTTTGGAGAGAAAATGTCGGACTATCAGGAGGATATACCGAAGAAATCGGATGATGCATCGAACTAACTGGAGGATATGTTGAATCATTACGATTGCACCTCAAACAATTACGATTATACATCAAAGATTCTCCAAATGCGATAGTCCACATTGTGGTCAAACACGTCCGTTTGTTCGCGAAGTTTCACCCATTTTACGATGCGAATGGTGATGGGCAGGACGATAATTTCATAAAGTGTCTTAGCCACAATCTGCACCGCCATAAGTTTGAGCATCTCCGTCACAGAGACCAAACCCCAAAATGCGATGGGGAAGAAAATCAGTGAGTCGCCCGTTTCGCCCACTAAGGTGGAAACGACGGCGCGGATGGAGAAATGCTTACCGCCATCTGAGATTTTTCATGCGACTCATCACCCAAGCATTGAGAAACGAACCAATGATGAAGGCGATGAAGCTAGCACAGGCGATGCGGGGAGCCAGACCGAAGACAAAATCAAAGTGTTCTTCCCCTTTCCAGAAGGGAGCTGCAGGGAAGAAACACCGCAAGTTGACCAATGGCAACGACGAGGAAGTTCATGAAAAATCCCAGCCAGATGAGCAGGCGTACCTTGCGGTAGCCCCAAACTTCGGCGACAACGTCGTTAATGATGTAAGAAATAGGAAAAACTAGAAAACCTGCGGTCATGGAAATTGGACCAATTTGCACCAATTTCGTTTCAAACAGATTAGATGCCACGAGGCATACACAGAACACCACGCTCAGCACTAAGAGCGAAAGGCTCACATTTTTTGAAGAGGACATAAAAAAGTCTTGTTTTTAGAGTGGTTAGCAACTACACTTTGCCACCTCCTTCCACCGCCGTGGGCAAGGCGGAAGAGGCAACAGGTGTGCAAAGATACGAATTTCTAACCAAATAAGTTGCACGTTCCCAGTATAGTTGTGCAAAGACGACGGAAAATTGGATTTCTATGTGGAGAATCGCGCGAAATGTCCTTGTGTAGCACAGAGACTTTCAAAAGAAAATCGTATCTTTGCCACAAATATTAGATTAGCCTAAGATTGCACCAATCGATAGTGGGAGAGGGAAGCTCTGAAAATCTCCCAACCCGCGTGAAACGCTCCGTCGGCATAGCCGAAATGAGCATGTGTCGAAACAGCGCATCTTACAGATTTGAACACATTTCCTATGAATATCCTCGAACTCAGTGAGCAAGAGATTGCTCGTCGCAAGTCACTCGATGAGATTCGTGCCCTTGGCATTGACCCTTATCCCGCAGCAGAATATCCCACCAACGCTTTTAGCGATGAAATCATCGAAAACTTCCGCGATGAAGACGAACCCCGTGAGGTTTGCATCGCTGGTCGCATGATGAGCCGTCGCGTGATGGGTAAGGCTACCTTCCTCGAACTTCTCGATTCTCGTGGACGCATCCAAGTGTATATCACACGCGATGACATCTGCCCCGAAGAAGATAAGACTCTTTACAACTCTTTGGTGAAGAAACTCCTCGATTTGGGCGACTTCATCGGTGTGAAAGGTTTCGTCTTCCGCACCAAAACAGGGGAAATCTCTGTGCACGTGCGCGAATTGACCCTTTTGGCGAAGAGTTTGAAGCCACTTCCCAGTCCAAAAGAAAAGGATGGCGAAGTGTTTGACGCTTTCGAAGATCCCGAATTGCGCTATCGCCGTCGCTATGTTGACTTGATTGTCAATCCCAATGTCAAAGAAACCTTCTACAAGCGCGCAAAGGTAATCACCACTATGCGTAGCATCTTGGACCAAGCTGGCTACACTGAGGTAGAAACTCCCACACTCCAGAATATTCCTGGCGGTGCTTCTGCGCGCCCCTTCATCACGCACTTCAACGCTTTGAGCCAAGAGATGTATTGCCGCATCGCTACTGAGCTTTATCTCAAGCGTCTCATCGTGGGTGGCTTTGAAGGTGTCTACGAAATCGGTAAGAACTTCCGCAACGAAGGTATGGACCGCACGCACAATCCTGAGTTTACTTGCGTAGAACTCTATGTGCAGTACAAGGACTACAACTGGATGATGGAATTCACCGAACGTATGTTGGAGCAAATCTGCATCGCGGTGAACGGCAAGCCCGAAACAGAAATCGATGGTAAGGTGATTAGCTTCAAAGCTCCTTATCGTCGTCTCCCCATCCTCGACGCTATCAAGGAAGAAACTGGCTATGACCTCAACGGCAAGTCGGAAGAAGAAATCCGCACCATCGCTGAAAAACTCGGCATCGAGGTGGATGAGACCATGGGTAAGGGCAAGCTCATCGATGAAATATTCGGTGAAACCTGCGAAGGCAAGTTCATTCAGCCCACCTTCATCACGGACTATCCTGTGGAAATGTCGCCCCTCACCAAAATGCACCGCAGCAAACCTGGTTTGACCGAGCGTTTTGAATTGATGGTAAATGGTAAGGAGTTGGCAAATGCTTACTCAGAGTTGAACGATCCCATCGACCAAGAAGAGCGTTTCGTCGAACAAATGCGCCTGGCTGACAAGGGTGACGATGAAGCAATGCTCATCGACCAAGACTTCCTCCGCGCTCTCCAATACGGCATGCCCCCTACTTCTGGCATCGGCATCGGTATAGACCGCTTGGTCATGCTGCTCACCGGCAACACCACTATCCAAGAAGTGCTCTTCTTCCCACAAATGAAGCCCTGAGAAACTCCCTGCTAAGGACAAGATTGAGGCTTATCTCCCCCTCGGCATCCCAGCTGAGTTGGTGCCCGTGCTGCAAAAAGGTGGGCTACTATCTGGTGCAAGACCTCAAGGATGCCAATCCTCAGAAGATTCAACAGCAGATGGGCGAGGTCATCAAGAAGTATCAACTCGAAATAACCAAACCTTCTGTGGCTGACATCGCAGCTTGGATTGAAGCCCTTGGTGCATAAGCACATCACATCATGCCGCATTGGTGGGGACGATAGGACATATCGCCTCACCAATGCCGTATTTTCTATTGACTTCAACCTCTTCCCTCTTCCCTGTTCCCTTCGCGGAGCTATAGTGTTGCAGAGGTTTCAGTCGAATCTCTATTATTATTCCCCCCTATCGACCATACTTAAGCCTACTTCTCCTTATGCCTAGTTTCAGTTCTTTCTTCGGATTTGGCGATAGCAACGAAGACAGTCGTGGTTTGGCCGAGTTTCCTGGGAAAATCGCCATTATTGGTAGCGGTTCTTGGGCGACAGCCGTAGCTAAAATTGTTTTAGAGAGCGTGCCCGAAATCGTTTGGTATGTGCGTCGCGACGAGACCATCGAGGAGTTTCGACGCTATGAGCACAACCCCACCTACCTCACCACGGTGAAGTTCCCCATTGATCGTATCCACTTTAGTAGCGACATCAATGAGGTGGTGCGCGAGGCTGATACCCTCATCTTCGTCACCCCGTCCCCCTATCTCAAAGCCCAGCTCAAAAAACTCAAAGTTACGCTCCATAATAAGTACATCATGACAGCCATCAAAGGCATTGTTCCTGATGAAAACGTGGTGTGTACCGAATACTTCCGCACTACATTTGGGGTGCCCGAAGACCAGTTGATGGTGCTCGGTGGTCCAAGTCACGCGGAAGAAGTGGCGCTCAATCGACTCACCTACCTCACCGTAGGCTGCACCGACGTGGAGCGCGCGCGTACCATGGCGCAGTTGATTGCCAACGACTATGTGAAAACGTCAGTATCGCAAGACGTCATTGGCATCGAATACGCAGCCGTGCTCAAAAATGTCTATGCTATCGCAGCCGGCATCTGTTCGGGACAGCAATATGGTGACAATTTCCTCTCAGTCCTCTTGGCGAGTGCTGTACAGGAAATGCATCGTTTCTTGAGCGCAGTCTATCCTGTCGAGCGAAATGTCTACGATAGTTCCTATCTCGGCGACTTGTTGGTGACCAGTTATTCCAACTTCTCGCGCAATCGTGTGTTTGGTCAGATGATCGGTCGCGGTTATAGCGTGAAAAACGCCCAGATGGAAATGGAGATGATCGCAGAAGGCTACTACGGTGTGCGTTGCATGCGCCATATCAATCAGCGCTATCGCGTCAATATGCCCATCCTTGATGCCGTTTACGACATCTTGTATGAGCGCATCTCTCCACCGCTGGAAATCAAACTCCTCACAGAGTCCATCAGATAGGGCAAATGCTCCCTGCCAATCGTTGCCATCAACCGCAAACTCTTCGCTACTCCTTATTATATATAAGCACAAGAACTTTGTCGCTGGCGTGATGTCTGTGGACATCATTCCTTATTTCCCTCCCATTTCTCACATCCTATCATGGCTTTCAACGTACCTCAATCCGATAAAGCGCGTGGTCATCGTCGGCGGTGGCTTCGGCGGTTTGAAATTGGCCAACAAGCTCAAGAATTCTGACTTCCAAGTTGTCCTTATCGACCGCAACAACTACCACCAATTCCCACCTCTCATCTATCAGGTGGCTTCGGCTGGCATCGAGCCCAGCAGTATCTCTTTCCCCTTCCGCAAACTTTTTCATGGCCGTAAGGATTTTTATTTCCGCATGGCTGAGGTGCGTAGTGTATTCACCGACCAAAAGATTCTCCAAACCTCCATTGGTAAGATTTCTTACGACTATTTGGTCTTTGCGGCAGGAACAACCACCAACTTCTTCGGCAATAAAAACGTGGAAGAGCACGCCATTCCCATGAAGAATGTGAGTGAAGCCATGGGACTCCGCAACGCCTTGCTCGAAAATTTTGAGCGCGCTCTCACCTGCTCCAGCGAAACCGAGCGACAAGAACTGCTCAATGTTGTGATTGTCGGTGGTGGTGCCACTGGTGTCGAAGTAGCAGGCGCATTGTCTGAGATGAAAAATCACGTCCTTCCCAAGGACTATCCCGACATGCCCTCTAGCTTGATGAACATCTACCTCATCGAAGCCGGTCCACGTTTGCTACCTGCCATGAGTCCTCCCACTTCTGCACACGTCGAAACCTTCCTTCGCACCATGGGCGTCAATGTGCTGCTCAACAAGATGGTGACCGACTATCAAGACCATCGCGTCATCTTGAAAGACGGTACGCAAATCGCCACGCGCACCTTCATTTGGGTGAGTGGTGTGGCTGGAGAAACTGTGGGAAATCTCGATCCTAAATTCATCGGTCGTGGACGTCGCATCGTCGTAGATGCCTACAATCAGGTAGAAGGATTGGATGGCGTCTTTGCCATCGGCGACCAATGTATCATGCCAGAGGGGGATCCTCGCTGGAAAGGTGGACATCCCCAGTTGGCACAAGTCGCCATTCAACAAGGTAAACTCCTTGCTCGGAATCTCAAAGCCCTTCAGAAAGGCAAGACCCTCAAACCTTTCCGCTATAAGAACCTTGGCGCGATGGCTACAGTCGGACGCAATCGTGCAGTTGCCGAATTTAGCGAAGTGAAGATGGCTGGTTTCTTTGCTTGGGTCATGTGGCTCATTGTCCACCTCCGCAGCATCCTCGGCATTCGCAACAAGAGCATCGTTTTCCTTAACTGGGTTTGGAACTATATCTTCTACGCTCAATCGCTCCGCTTCATCGTTTACGCTCGCAAAGCCAAAGAAGTGGTGGACCGACAAGCCCGACTTGCTTCGCAACACTGGGGCAATGACTTGCTCAGTGAAGGTGTCGATGCACAAGAAAAGGAGATTGACGCCAAAAATGCTCAGGACAAATCTTAGTCTTTGTACCGTGTAGCATTAGGTATTTTGCCAGTTATTGGCTATACTTCTCGCACCTCAGATTGAAAATGTCGGACTTTTTCAAAAACGTCGGAGATTTTTCTGAAAAACGTGGGAGATTTTTGGAAAAACGTTGGAGTTTTTTTGGAAAAAGTCCAACGTTTTTTTTGAAAGCTCCTACGGTTTATCGCACCCCCTTCGATTTTCGGTCGAAACCCTAGGATTGAGGACCTGTTTTCCACCTCCGTTCTTACCAATTTCATCCACAATGAACAATAAAGCTCTGGTCGTTTTGAGTGGCGGACAAGACTCCACCACCTGTCTCTTTTGGGCACTTCGTGAGTTTGACGAAGTGTTTGCCCTTGGATTCACCTATGGACAGAAGCACGCAGCCGAAGTAGAGTTGGCACGCACCATTTGTGCCGAACAAAAATGTGCCCTTTGAGGTGATGGATGTACCCTTGTTGGGACAGCTCGGTCGCAATTCGCTCACCGACACTTCCCTCACCATGGATGAGCATAAGCCTGCCGATGCACCGCCCAACACCTTTGTGCCTGGGCGCAATCTCTTCTTTCTCAGCATCGCTGCGGTTTATGCGCGCGAACGTGGCATCTTCCATCTCGTCACTGGGGTGGGGCAGACTGACTTCTCGGGCTATCCCGACTGTCGCGACAACTTTGTCAAGAGTTTGAACGTCACGCTCAATCTCGCTATGGACGAACAATTCTGCATCCACACACCACTCATGTGGCGCGATAAGGCTGAAACTTGGGCACTTGCCGATGAACTCGGAGTACTCGACCTCATTCGCCAGCGCACTCTCACTTGCTACAACGGAGTGGTGGGAGATGGCTGCGGACATTGTCCTGCTTGCCAGTTACGCCATGACGGATTGCAGCAATATCTGCTCACTAAAGAGACCAACCACAAGTAGTCTCTTACTTAGAATTTTCAACTTATATAAGTTATCATCCTTATGTCACAACGCGAAACCGAAGGCCTCCAACATCTCGGAAGCCAAGGTACTCAATATCCCACCGACTACGCACCCGAAATGCTCGAGTCGTTTGTCAATAAGCATCAAGAAAATGATTACTGGGTACGCTTCAACTGCCCAGAGTTCACCTCGCTTTGTCCCATCACTGGACAACCCGATTTTGCTGAAATCCGCATTTCCTACATCCCCGATGTGAAGATGGTGGAGAGCAAGAGCCTCAAACTCTATCTCTTCTCCTTCCGCAATCATGGAGATTTCCACGAAGACTGTGTCAATGTTATCATGAAAGATTTGATTCGTCTCATGGATCCTAAATACATCGAGGTCACTGGACTCTTCACTCCCCGAGGTGGCATCAGCATCTATCCTTATGCCAACTACGGAAAGCCCGGTACTCGCTACGAAGAACTCGCAGCCTATCGTTTGCAACAGCACGATCTTTAGTCAACCTTTGCCTAGTCGTGCAGCACATCTCCATCTTTTTTTCCCGTTTCTCTAATCGTTTTTCAGGATGACAAGTGTTTCCAACATCGTTTCTCGCATCTGGCGTTACCGCATCGCCTTTGTCATTGCACTTTTTGTGCTGGGTGCAGGCATTTTCGACGAACATAGCGTGCTCAACATCCTCTTGCTCACGAACAGCAACAATGAGTTGCGTCATGACATCGCGGAGTTTGAAAAGCAATATCAAGAAGATTCTCGAGCGCTCCAACTGATGGATAACTCTCCCGAAGCCGTGGAAAAGGTGGCACGTGTCAAACTTTTTCATGAAAAAGGCGAATGAAGATGTGTATGTGGTGGTGAACGATTCCGACAATTAATCGTCTGTGCTACTGCAAATGCTGCTTGGTAGCGCAGTCCTGTCGCATTGTTCTCCCCTTTTTCTACTTCATTAGATATGATGAAATCTCTTACTCCTCTGCAAAATGCCATTTCCATCATTGGCGGTGTGCTTCTGATCATCGGAGCGCTCCTTCCGCTGGCTGGAGTCTTGGCACAATATGCTCCTTATGTCTTCACTCTGGGAGCACTCTCTTATGGCGGCACGCAGATTTGCGCCGTTATGAAGGCAAAAACACGACAATTATTCGCCTGCGACGCCAAGAAATCATCGGTGCTTTCCTTTTGATGGTTAGTGCGGTGTTGATGCTCGTGAGCAGTTTTCGCTTGTTGCCCCTGCAAGGTGGGGAGTGGAAGCTCTGTCTTGCCATTGCCGTCGTTTTCCAATTGTACACCGCTTTCCGTCTTCCCCAAGAGTTGGACAAAGAAGCGCGTCAAAAGGAGCAGAAAAACGGATAAAACTTTGGCGAGCTCCGCAATTTGTTGTATATTTGCCACAGTCACTTAGCATTTCAGCCTATGTCCAAATATATACTCCGCATTTCTTTAGCCCTTTTCTGTGTGAGCTGTTTCGCTTTGTCGGGTGCAGCACAAGGGAAAGCTGGACTTGCTGACTCTGCTCCTGCAGAGGTGGTACCCTTTGCTATGCAAAGTTCGGCTCCCACTGCGATGGTGCCTAATGTCCCTGGGCAGATGGAAGCACCTAACATTGACGAAATCGCCATAACTGTGCGTGGCAACCAACTTCGTGTCCAACATGCAGAAGGACTCAACTTGATGGTCTATAACATCACGGGCGTAAAAGTGAGCACCCATCGTGTGGAGAGTGATGATTTCACCCTCACGCTCAACGTGGAGCGCGGCATTTACATCGTGAAAGTGGGCAAGGTGGCGCGTCGCATCACTATAGGCTAAAGCGACACTCAGCTTTACGGCCTATGCATTCACAGAATACTTTATATATAGTCTTCGTTTTTTATGCGAACTCTCAGCATAAACGGTCTTTCTTGCCCTAAGAATGGCCGTTTTTTTTTGATTTTATGGCATGTACAACGCATATATGCGCAGAGTTATCGCACATTAGAGTTTAGTTTATGCCTATGAACATTTATTTCATTCGCAAGCGCAACGGAAGCCGCAAAGAACTCGGGCGCCATCCTTTCACCTTTGATGAGGCTCCTAGCACCTTGCGCCAGTTACTCACTGAGTTTACCCTTCATGGTCTTCGTGAAGCCCAAACGGTGGTCAGTGATTTTCCCCTCACCGAGGAAGAAATTGCTGCACAATCCGAGGAAGGGCGCGTGAAATTCGCAAGCCGTTATGGTGAAAATCACGATACTCCAGAACGTGCACTTCAGGTGATGCTCCAGGCCTTTGCCGATGGTTTGGTGCGCATCTTCGTCGATGGTGAAGAAGTGACCGACCTCGATGCCGCACTCTCCCTGAAAGAGGGTAGTGAAGTCGTATTTCTTCGCCTCACCTTCCTCGCTGGCCTGTTGTGGTAAGGTGAAAATGGAAGATTTCCTCCGTGTTTTCTCTTGACCATTCCTATATTTCTCGCGTCTAACGTCTAATATTTAGCTTCCTAACATCCAAGATTGTCGGTCTAATGTTCAATATCGGTGGTCAAACGTCTAATGTCTAGCCTCTCACGTCTAACGTCTAATATCTACTGTCTAATCTCATGCGTACTCCAGAACAAGCTGAACAATTTAAGAAGGATTATTTGGCACAAATTGATGTCAAGTCCTTGAATAAGGTAGAAAAAGTACTGTATACATATGCAGACTCCAGAGCTCTTTCTAATATATCTCCGTGGGGCCTCGACATGGCCTTGGAAAAACATTCTATCGATTCCCTAGAACACTCCCAACTTCTCCAGGCAGGTTACCATCTTCCTCATTTGCTGCCCTCATGGCTCAGTGACAAGCTAGCGTATCTCCTAGGTTATCAGGAAACGAAGAGTGAGATGACCGGAATATATCGCTTTCGTTTGTCCGATGCTGGCTCATTATCAGAGAGTATAGTGAAAGGTTACCTTGTTATTGCTTGGATTATAGCTCTTCATGGTGCAAGTTTAGATGATCTTGTCCGTAGTCGTCACACGATGCGCCTACGCCAGTTTGAAGAAGTTGACGCTAGCTCATTTATTGGTGCTGCGTTACGAGAACGAGATGCCGAAGTGATGGCTGCTACTAAGGAAGTACTAACTTCTGAAAACAATGTAGGCATCTTATCTTACTCGTTGGTTTGTGCTATTGAGCGTAGTGACAATGAAGAGTTCCATGATTTACTCCTCAACCTGCTGAAAGCTGCCAAATTGCAAGAGGGATTGCGACAAGTCATAGTCGAGAGTGGCGACTCCTACAACATGGATTTCTACCTCAAACTCCTAAAAGTTATCGACGAAGAGGGACTTTTGCGCTATAGCTCCGTACGTCGTGCGGTGCAAACTTGGTGTGGTCTTGGATACGACAAGATTGAAGATAAGGATATTGCGACCATCTTCCACTCTATTCGCCGATATCTCGAGCATCCCGAGGAACGCGCTACTGCCTATGCTGGTGAAAATCCATTGGAAGCTTATATAGCCCTCTATACTGCGGGAGGTGTCGATGCACAAGTAGCTTATGCAGAGGCTGAAGCTCTTATGGCTAGTGGAAAACCATCTCAGCTTTCGGTTGCAGCTTTGTGGTATCTCAAACGCATCAATCAGCAAAAAAAGCGTTATGATGCATTGGAACATATCGATGTTTTCGTGGCGCATTCTGATGAATTCGCTTTCCGTGCTTATCTCACAGATGAATTGAGCAAACCAGAGCTATTAGATACCTTCGTACAACATAAAAAAGCTCCCAAACTCAGTGAGAAGAAACGCAAGGCTTTGGAGCAAATACATAAAATGCTCGTGGATTGGCTACCAACACTCAAAGCGGATAACAAAGTAGTCCATCCAGGCTTCGAGTGGTTCAACATTTCTTTCGCGCGCGAAGCTGTTATCAATGCATTGTTTGCTACTACCATATACCTTCATACGCAAGAAGCAATCAACAGCTTCCTTGCCCAGAAGTTTCCCTCGTGGGGTGTTCATATTTTTACTTATTATTCCAAATCTAAATTAGATAAATACAGAGATTTCTTCTTTTCCTACGTGCTTCCTATGGGAACTCCCGAGGTGCGTCGAGGATTTCTCTTGCGCAATGCCTTGACTTTGATGACGACGCCCTGTTTCTCGTCTTTCGCGAGGCGTTCTTGCGCGAACAATTCACAGATAAGGAGATTAAACTCCTTGATGCCAAATTCAAATCTAAGGTTTCCACCACGCGCCAACGTGCAGTGCAGTTGCTGCTCACGCAGCCCGATGACATATTGGTGGGAGCTTATGAGCGATTGCAGCGTACGAAAGGCGACTATATAGCCGATTGTCTGATGGAACTCCGCGAGGGCAGTGCCATTTTGCGCGAGAAGTTTGGAGAAGTGACTGAGTCAGAGAAGAAAAACTCCGAGGGGAGTGCTTCTGACAGTATAGCCGCAGTAGGTAAGGGCAAATCAAAGGCAGCGCAAGTGGGAGATGCTGGAGACAGTCAACTACGTTTCGGTTGGTTCACTCCCACAGAGTTGCCCCAACTTCCCTTTGAGAATCCATTTTCTGATGCAGAACGCTTTGCGGAAAGCCCAGTTTCGCAGTGGGTGTCCATGAATGAAGAGCAAAAGTCCATGCTTTCGCAAGGGCTCTCATGGGAAACCAGCAAACCCAAGCTAGATCTGTCCAAACTCTTTCCTTTTACGGAAAAAGAGGTCAAAGCTATCTATGACGATTTTGCCCAAATCATTGAGGATAACAAGGAACTCACCTATCAAAACAAATGGGGAGAAACTCTACATCTCAATGAACGTTCTTTTACGTGGGCTGATGCCACAGAGTTGGATCAGTTCCCTTACCCGGAACTCTGGAAAGGATGGATCAAACGTCACAACATGACTGATGAAAAAATCTTAGGTCTTGATTTGATGGTGAGTTATCTCAGACTCTATGACCGAACAGAGGTGTTTCCCTTGCCTTTAGAAGGCTATCCTTTAGCCAATAAAGGCAAAAAAGTGCAGTGGGAATACGCATGGATGTTTGAGGATTTCATGCAGAGTCTGCAGCAGATGGTGGAGGAACGCCAACCTCAATTAGTCTTCTCTCATGCTTACACCCTTTGCCAGCTGTATTATTGGTATTCCCCGCAAGAGACTTATAAGAAACACCACTGGTATCGCGATGATGCAATCTATCCTATCTCTGAAGGATTCCCATTGATGTATGCGATTCGTAAATGCGATTTCAGCACTCATTGCGAGTTTGAGCGCGTAGCTCCGATGTTGCTTGCGTTCTACCACAGATGGGGCGAACCTGCTCGCCAAGAGAACTGGGAAGATGTCTATCAGCTTTCGACAGCTCGCCTACTCCAGCTTCATGCTCACGGAATTATCAATGAAGACCAGCTGTTTACGCAGATGGAATTATATGAATTCAACGGTTTGTATGGGATGTTGAGTATCGCTTATGCCCATCGCAGGGGCGCGCTGAACTTGAAAAAGGTGGAAGAGATGGGGAAACAAGCCGGTAGTGACGCAGATTTCATCTGTTATGTCCAAAGTACTCGCGATTTGGTCGATCGATATGTCAATCATCTCTTTGAAGTGGAGATGCAACGTCGCAATGCTCCCACAGAAGCTACTGAGGCGTTTCGTCGGTGCCACTACGTTCTCGTGCTCAAAGGGGCAGAGCGTGTGGCGCGCATCATGAAGGCATTGCGCAAAGATCACCTCAAAATCGACATTTATGGCACAGAGCGCCGCTCCATCCTCAGTAGTTTGGCGACGAGCTGTTACCCTCTTCCCACGGATACGCCCGATATGTTGGCAGACATCTCGGAAGAACTCCTCGTAGAACTCGCATTCTTCGCGCCACAATGGCTGGATCTTGTGGAGCAACGTCTGAATTGGCCTGGATTCCGTACCGCCTATTACTATTTCATCGCCCATGCTCGTGAGATGGGCAACGACGAAAAGAAGGCACTCATCGCACGTTACACCGAACTTGACCCACAAGACCTTGCGGATGGTGCGTTTGACGAGGCACTCTTCCGCCAAGCTCTCGAAGAAATCGGGGAAGAGCGTTTTGAACTTTGCTACAAGGCTGCCAAATACATCGGCAGTGGTGCCATCCACACTCGGGCACGCCGTTATGCAGATGTCGTGCAAGGCAAGGTGACAGAGGAAGAACTCCTGGTGCAAATCAAAGAGAAGCGCAACAAAGATGCTGTGTGCGCACTAGGATTGCTCACCGATCGTGACGAAGCTGCGATTCAACGTCGCTATCTTCGCATTCAGCAGTTCCTCAAAGAGTCAAAACAGTTTGGTGCTCAGCGACAAGCCTCCGAAAAACGCGTATGTGAGATTGCGCTCCTCAATCTTTCTCGCGGTGCAGGCTTTGCCGATCCCGTGCAACTCACGTGGCGCATGGAAGCCCTTCAGGTGGAAAGCGCAGCCAACTACCTAGAAGGCATCGACATAGATGGATATTCCTGCATCATCTCCCTCAAGGAAGACGGCACCAATAGGTTGCAAATCCTCAAAGATAAGAAGTTGCTCAAGGGTGTTCCTGCAAAACTTAAGAAGTATCCGCAATATCTGGAGATAGCGGAGGTGAGCAAGGCGTGGAAAGCCCAACATCAGCGTGCGCGCTTCCTACTTGAAGACATGATGCAACGCCGCACTCCGCTAGCCGTGGAAGATGTGCGCGCCATTCTCTCCAATCCCGTGGTGAGTCCGATGTTCAAAAAGCTTGTGTTGCTCCAAGACCAGCAGTTCGGACTTCCCACCGCTGAAGGACTCGCCACGTTAGATGGCTTGAAGAAGTACGGCAAATCGCCGCTTCTTCTCGCGCACCCCGTAGATTTCAACGCAGCTGGACTGTGGGCAAAATGGCAATCTTACCTCTTTGCTGAGAAGTTGGTGCAGCCCTTCAAGCAAGTCTTCCGCGAACTCTACGTGCCCATGCCCGAAGAGTCCAAGCAGAGCGAGTCACGTCGCTATAGTGGCTACCAAATTCAAGTGAAACAAGCTGCTGCAGCCTTGCGTTCTCGTGGCTGGACAGCCAGTTATGAGGACGGATTGCAGAAAGTCTTCCTTGCGCAAGGCATTTGCGTTTCGCTCTATGCCCAAGCCGACTGGTTCTCTCCCTCAGATGTTGAAGCCCCAGCCATAGAATATGTGCAGTTCTCTCGCACTCGCTATGTGCCCGATGCACCACATCTCCACATTTCTGACCTAGATCCTGTGTTGTATAGTGAGGTGATGCGCGATATTGATATGGTGGTGAGCATCGCCTTTGTGGGAGGTGTAGACCCCGAAACCGGACAAAGCACCAAGGAACTCCGTGCTGCCATCGTGCGCTGCACAGCAGAGTTGATGAAATTTGCCAATGTCAGCATCAGCGGCAACCATGTCTACATCAAAGGCATGCTCGCCAACTACACCGTTCACCTAGGTTCTGGTTTGGTGCGACAAGAGGGCGGCACAGTAATTCCCATTATCCCTGTGCACAGTCAGCACCGCGGCCGTATTTATCTGCCTTTCATGGATGAAGATCCCAAGACGATAGAGATTATCTCCAAGGTGGTGCTTCTCGCAGAGGATAATAAACTCAAAGATCCCACCATCTTGCAGTGGATTCAACCGCAAGTGCAGTCCTAATCTAGTCCCTTTCGCTCAAAATAATAAGTCCGCATCCCTCGCGTGTAGGGATGCGGACTTTGTTTTGTCGCAGTGCGCTGCTATTTGTTTCTTAGATTGGCGATGGTTTCTTTAAAGGATAAGGGGCTGTCTTCCGAAGAACTGTCCTCCATTATCATCTGTTCTGACAGTCCGTCCGTCATGTCCTCGCTCATTTCTTCGGAGGTAATGTTGAGATCCTCCTTGTAGTTTTTGAAAATCTCAATATCATAGTCTTCAATTCCCTCTATTTTACCCCAAATCACAAAGACGGAATGAGGTTCTAATGCCACAATCGCATGGTGTCCCTCCTTGAGTTTGAAGATTTTTGCCCCATTGTTGCCTTTCATCAGGCTACCGGTTTGCTGCAAACGCGCCACTATCGCATTGAAAAGAGGGCGCAGTCTGCTGTGCATCTTACCTTTATTCGCTATTTTCATGGCGAAAGAGTTGGGATATGTGTCATTCCACACAAAGTTATGCGACATCATTTCCTCTCTCTCCGCTTCATAGTCCAATTCACTCGTTGGGAAGAGACCATTTTTGCCTGCTTTGTGGCGGCTCATCAGTTGGTTATACTCAACATATAGTTCGGTTTGGATGCCCATGACGTTGAGGGTGTAGGTGAGGTCAGCGCGATTTCCCAACAATGCAGGGAGCATTTCTAAGGCTTCCTCATCTTCGATTTCGCCACTCACTTCTGCCCAGTGTTTTGCTCCAGCTTCTGCAGAAGAACGGAAGGAAAGTCCATCTATACCTTGCGGACTAAACTTCAGTTGGTTGAGCAGTTCATTCAAATCTATAATGTCAGACTGGATGAAATCATCGCCTTTTTTCCATCCCACTTCTACCATGTCGGGCTGGTGTTTCAGCGGGTTTCCTTTAAGGTCTACTAGACTATAGCCCATTTCGTTGACTCTCACCACGGCATGCTCGTTGTCAAAGTCAGAAGCTTTGTAGATAGCTTCAAAAGCCTCAGAGCCCACCTTTTGTCCGTACTGATTGAGCCAGATACTTTTCCTATCGACATTGCTCTCTATCGTAGCAATGAGATAGTCTCCGTCAAATTCTAAGTCAGCATATTGGGCAGGAATCAAGATTTCTCCGTTGAGATTCATCAATCCAAAGCCTTTTCGGTTGGAATAGATGAAGTTATTTCCCTTGATGGCCGTGATATTCTTCACATTTTCTGGGCAGCGAAAGAGCACATCTCCCTTGAAGTTGTAGAAAGTCCAGCTTTCTTTGTCTTTTTGCTTCGTGGCGATGGCAAATTTATCGCTGCCTGTGGTGAGTTCTTCAAACTCCGACGATTGAAATTGATGTAGCATTCTTCCTGATTTGTCGAGGAGATCAAGGGCATATTTGCGAAGGCTGTCGTCCGAAAGAATGACTTTTTTGTATTGCTTTGGGATGCCCACGAAATTTCCTTCGTCTGCCACCAAATAACAATAAGAGGGCTGGACGACGCATGTGCCGTTTTTCATCAATGGCTCCGTACAAACTGTCGGTGGTCAAGAAGATGGCGTAGCCTTGGTCGAAGCTTGCTATTTCTTCTACCGATTTATTGGCGATGCGATCCAAACGTTTCAGTACTTTTCCTTCAGTGTCGATGAGCGAAATCCCTTGATTGCGCTCCGTCACCAGAGCTCTGCCGTGGTAAAAGCCAGAAGTGTAGACGTATTTCCCACCTTTTTTTGCGGTTGGGTGGAAAGGTCATACATCTCCCACAGTCCTTCGTCATTTTTTTACGAAATATCTGCCATCCATAGCGACAGTAGGTTCGTTCTTGAAGTAATCTCTGACGATGACTTCGCCGTCCATGCTCACGATGCCCCAACGACCAGATTCGGAGCTGCGATAAGCCAGAGCATCAATCTCTGCGGAGGACGATTCAGAGGAACAAGCACTGGTGATTGTTGCGGAGAGGGCGAGCAACAATAGGGTCAATAGGTTTGATAGTTTCATTTTTAGGCGGTTTTAGTAAGGTTTATTGGAGTGGATGTTTTTACTCGTATAGGGGCAAAGTTAGTTTTTCTTCTGTGAATGTACAAATGTTTAAGCCATTTTCTCATTGCTAAAATCGCTGCTTTTGCGAGGGTAGAAAAGAAACGTCCGACATCTCTCAAAAAATCTCCCACGTTTTTTGAAAAACGTGGGAGATTTTTTTGAAAAAGTCCAACGTTTTTTGAGAAAGCTCCGACATTTCTATGGCAAAGCACTGATGTACGCGAAATCCCCTAGGAAGTTTGACCTACACTTGGGCTTGAATTATCACTTTTGAGCTCAAGCAAAAGCAAGAGGACAAGGGCACGATGGTCCTTGTCCTCTGTAGGTTGTTTCAATAAAATGCGAAATGTGGTGTAAACACCTCAGCTGTTAGATGGTCGTTTTAGTGCTTAGGTTTGCCGATTATCCAATGTTTGAGCGTGCGTAAGGTCTGTCCGAGCCAGGTGTAGCGGATGCCCCAGTCGCGAATGGCTTCTGCGAAGAGGCGTTCTATGGCAGGGGATTTCTCGGGAGTGCGGTGCGAAAGTTGGAGAGGTCGCGTGAGGGGCTCTCGGTCGTAGCTGAAATGCTGCAACCAACTGCTAGTAGCGCTGAAGTGTGTGCCACCTTGCAAGCCGATGTTGCGGATGAGCGTGCGCGCAGGTGTGAGGCACAATCCGCCAGCTCGGTAGATTGCGATTTCCCAACAGACATCCCAAGGGATAGGGTCGCGGTCGATGGAGTGAAGGCAGGGAAATTGCCCCCATATTGCATAGCGTCGATGTCGTCGTTGCTGAGACCATCGAGCGCTTCTTGGGCAGAAGTATAGTGCACAAAGTGTTGGTGCCAGCGATCGCGCCAGGTGCCCCATCCCCAACCGCCCATGTGGGGCGTGAAATAGGCTTCGTTGTCCGATTCTAACAGTTCGGGGTGCTCATCAATCAGATTGAGGTGGGTGAATCCCGCCACGTGCATCACTTGTGTATCGTCACGATAGAGTTGGAAAGCGCGATTCATGTAGGAAAGAAAGCCCTGCGCGGTGACAATGTCGTCTTCCAAGACGATAATCGTGTCGTGATAGTCAAAGACTTGAGAGATGCCCTCAATGATGTTGCGCTCGAGATAGAAATTCTCGGGACGTTCGATGAGGTAGAAGGCACGGAAGAGATGCTCCTGTGCGTTGCGCTCCGCAAATTCGTGGAGATATTCGCGTAGAGTTTCGACAGAATGCCAAGAACTATTGTCGCGCCCGCCATCGGAAAAGACATACACTTCCGTTTCAGGCGCAAGATAGTTGGCAGCTAGGGCTTCTAGCGTGCGTTTGGTGTGATCTAGGCGATTATAAACGAAGAGTGCCACAGGGGCAAGGGAGGAATCAGTCATCGATAGTGAGCTTTGCGCTATGAGGATGGAGATTGTCGAGAGAAGGAAGCTGCATATAGTTGCCAAACTTGCGACGGAGGTAAGCATCTGTGTCAGCGGGCACGGGAACTGTCAGACCATCGAACTCTGCCGTGGTGAGGGGGAAGGTTTCCTCGGGAGAATCGTGTTGTCGTAGGGGATGCCTGGGCTGTAGTTGAGGAATTTCGTGGGCCAGAATTTGGCGATCGCGCGCAATACTGGAAAGACGAAACCCTCATTGAACTTGCGGATGCGGCGCACCTTGGCGATGAGCTGCTCGGGCGTGTAGTTGGGATTGTTCATCACCTTGTAAACACGTCCAAAGGTGCGATTGGAAATCCAAAGTAAGGGGAGAGGCATCTTTTCGTAAGGGAAGATGTCGATAAAAATGCCCTTGAGTTGGAAGATGCGGTCGTAGTCGTTGGTCTCTTCTAGGTAGCTGCGTGTGTCGCGCACCTTGGCAAACTGGAAGAAATAGCCTGGATCGGTGTCGGGAGTTTGAAGTTTTAGATGCTCAGGCAATTCTTCGGGAAGAATTTTCAGAAGTTTCTCATAGTCCTCTCGGAGCATCTCGATATCGAGGTCGTCATCCCAAGGAATATATCCACCATGGCGCACGCAACCAAGGAGAGTGCCGGAGCAGAGCCAGTATTTCAGGTTGTGGCGACGGCAGATTTTATCGATTTCTCCGAGCATTTCGGTCATGCGGTGCTGCATGCGGCGTAGGAGTGAGCCTTCGGGGTTGAAACGCTCGCGGAGAGCTTCGTTGTCAATGGGAGGTTGAGGCATAAATCAGTAAGAAGAGAGGATGGAGAAAGGCGGGGAGGGGAAGAATAGGGTAGAGAATACAAAGCAGGTGTCAGCTTTTCACGCGGCCCGATTGGAGTTTGTAGTCGTAGGCTCGCTGTCCCTCTTTGCGAAAATCGGCTTGGTAGCGATCGAGCACGGCGTGAAACACTTCGTCATATTGGGGGATGTAGAGATCGTCGTGAGCAAGGGCGCGTGTGAGTATCTCTTGTGCCAGTGGGAAAAGCTGTTCGAGCTGCGTGGAGGTGCCGCCTTCAAACTGCGAACCGCTGAAATGTCCGGGCGAAACATTGAGAATGCGATTGGGAGTATCGGCGCGCGAGAGTTCGACATTGACACTTTCGATGAAACTTCTCAGCGCGGCTTTCGTGGCACCATAGACGGCATAGAAGGGAGAACTTAAGAATCCAGCGATGCTCACCATGATGACACAAGGAAAGTCTGCCTTTTGCTGCAAACGCTCATAGAAGTGGTGCACGATGCGCAGAGGGGCGAGGGCATTGACTTGGAAAGAACTCACCAAGTGAGCCTCGTCGATGTCTTTGAACAGGGATAGGCGCGCAAAACCTGCCGTGATGAAGAGTCCATCCACGGTAGGAAAATGGGAGAAGATGCTGTAGTCTTCGTGGGTGAGGTCGAATTGTTGCACTCGAAACTTGGGATGGTCTTGCTCCGCTGAAGGGAGATTTCTATCGACGATCCAAACCGTTTCGGTGTCTTCTTGGGCTGCGAGCAAATGGGCTAGGGCAAGTCCGATGCCACTTGCGCCACCTACGATGAGGGGATTGCGCATGGATGAAATGTTTTCTCTGAACAATAATTGTGTGTCTAACGGCTCACGCGTGATAAGTTAAAGGATTACCCTCTAACTTCTAACGTCTAATATCTAACGCTAATGCCTAACGTCTATTCCTTTTCGAGGCGAACGAAGTCGAAGCCGAGCAGAAAGGGTTTGCGATCCTCTAACGTCTAATGTCTAAACTCTAACGTCTATTCCTTCACTTTGACATCAGGATTCACACGTGTTTCCACTTTACTCTTAAGGTCTTGATAGTTCTTGAGAACTTCCTCCTTAATCTTCGTAGAACTCACGCCATCACCATAGGGGAAATAGAAAACATCTACGCCAAGTTCTTTGAGATAGTCGTATTTGCCGGTCCAATCGTCGCCTACCACGAAGACATCAATGTTGAGTTTCTTGACAATCTCCGTGTGATCGAGCGTGCGCTGGGGAATCACCACGTCGGGATAGCGAAGGGCTTCCAAAATCGCCAGACGTTCTTCAAAGGGAATCACGGGAGGACGCTTGTAACTACTGACCAATTCGTCAGTACTCACGCCTACGATGAGCGTATCGCCCAAGCCGCGGGCATATTTTATCATCTTGAGGTGGTTGGAGTGGAACATATCGAAGGTTCCAGACGTATAAACCACTATTTTCTTTTGAGCTATCATAGAATCTGAAGGGAATGCTTTATGCAAATGTACGAGTTTCTGCGCAGACAACGCATGATTAGGGGGAGAAATCGTGGGAAGGGGCGATATTTGCTCCTACCATCGCACTAGAATAGGGGAGTTTCGCTGCGGAAGTGGGGAGAGGGCTGGGGTTACTTTCCGAGTAGTCGCGCCTTGAGTTTGTGGAAGAAGCGCGAAAGGCTGTAGCGGCGCAACCGTTGTCGGAAGATTTGGGGCAGCACTAGGAGATAATAGCCAGTGGCTCCGCTCATCCATAGATATTTGAACCAAATGCGCTGGCGCGAAACTCCGAAGGCATTCCAAGGTTTTGCGGCACCGATGTAGTGCAATTGGATGGGATGGGCGAGGGCATCGGAGAAGATGCGACGACGCTCGGCATCGTCTGTGGGGAGCGACTGACAATGCTCATAGAAAGGAGTGGTGTGGGGATCTACTTTGTAGTAGCTATTCGACACGGAATAGTACATGGGGAAGTAGCGCACGGAGTGTCCAGCACAGATCGCCATACAGTCTTGCTCGGGGAAGGGAAGACGGGCGTAGTTGCTCTTATAAAACTCCGTCCAAGTGGCTTGCATCTGGTCGTGGCGCAGAGCCTTGAGATTGAAAAGTAGGAAACCAGCATTGATTTCTCGGGAGAGCAAATCTTGCGCTTCGGGAGAAAATGATTGGTAAAGTGCGGCGCGCGTGGTGGGAAGTATCGTGTCTACGCCAGCATAGTAGAAGTTCTCCTTCGGATAAGCAGCAAAGACTTGCGACACATCGCCTAGGAACACCACGTCGACATCGGAGCAGAGCACACGGTCGTGCTGAGGGAAGAGCTCGGGAGCACAGAGTTTGAAGTAAATCTCTTTGGAAAAGTGCGACTTGCTAGGGCATTCCTGCGCGATGGGATCGTTGGAAGTGTCGTGAAAGTGCAACGAAGCCTGCGGAAATCTTCCAACTACACGCTGCAACTCGCGCTGGGCTTTGGCAGAAAGTCCAGGATGTAGCACATGCAGTTCGTAGGTGTGGCTCGCCTCTGCGTGGTGTAAGAGTGAAAACACGGTGACAATAGCAGGAACGACATAGTTTTCGTCGAAAGTGAAGAAGATGGGAATCACCTGCTTCGGACTTTGTGCTGTATTACTCATGCTTTACGTCTTTTTTTGAGGAGATAATCAATGCTTTCTTGTAAGATGTCGGAACGCATCATCCAAAGGAGAGCGGGATAAAGTAGGGCTGCGCAGACGACCTTTGTCAATAGGCTTGTCAAAAGATTCCAATGGAGTTGCCCGATTCCTAGATAAACACCGCCCATGACTCCCACGGCTACGAAGAGAAAAGGGGAGATGTCGCGAAGCACTTGCCCATAGCCGATGTGGAGTTCTTGGCGAACGAAGTAGTGCCACACGCCTACCCAAAGGAAATTGATGCCAATGTAGGGTAGGAGCATCACCATGACTCCGAAAGGCGCACTGAAGATGGCGGCAATGAGTTGGCAGATGACCATCGCAATTAAGCCCCACATATAAGTGCTCGAACGTCCGCGACTCAGGAGATATTGAGTGTAGAGGGTGGTAGCAGGGAGAAACGCACCACTAATGCACAAGAGCATGAGGATGCGTGTTGCCATTTCCCACTTTGCCCCTAGGGCAATGAGAATCAATTCTCGGCTGATGATGGAAAGACCAAACATGATGGGGAAGGCTAGAAAGCAAGTAAATCTCAACATCTTGCGAAATACGCGTGCTTGTCGTTCACGGTCGTCTTGGGTTTCTACGAAGAGGGGTTGTGCTACTCCGTTCACGATGCCCGTCACGATGGAGTGTCCCATGAAATTCCACTTATTGGCTTGGGTGTAGTTACCGACCATCTGGGCATTATATACGCGACCAAGGATGAGCGAAAAGAAGTTGTTGTTGATATGATTGACCAAATTGGTGATCAACAACCGACTGCTGAATCCGAACATCTGACGAACGGGGGCGAAATCCCAATGAAAGGTGGGATGCCAACGCGCAAACCACCAATAAAGTGCCGTATTGATACCTACATACACAAGTGTTTGCGTGGCAAGTCCCCAGTATTCAAAGTGGTGATAGGCCAGGGTGATGCCGACTACCCCAGAAAGAATCATGGCTATGAGATTGGAGAGGGTCTTTTCTCGCACTTTCATCTGCTTCAAGAGCAGGGCAGAGGGGGCAATGCTCATACTGGAGATGATGAATGAGAGGAAGAGGTAGCGCGAAAGTGGGATAAGTCGTGCATCGCGATAGTAGTCGGCGATGAAAGGTGCGGCAAAAAAGAGGAGCGTATATAGAAAAAGACTGGCAGGAAGGGAGAACCAGAACACGGCGTTGTAGTCGCGGTGCTCAATCGTGGGACGATTTACCAAAGCTGCCGTAAATCCGCTCTCCTGAATGGTGGAGGCGATGAGTGAAAAGATGGTGAGTTGTCCCACCATGCCGTAGTCGGCAGTGGAAAGCATGCGAGCTAACCAGATGCCGAACACGAGGGTGAGCACCTGCTGTGCGCCATTGCTGAGCGTTCCCCACAGCAATCCTTTAGCAGTCTTGGATTTTAAAGAAGAGGCGTTTGACATTCGAGATAATAGGTTGGAGAATTTCCCTTGGGATGAGGCTTCTCTGTGCAGAGCAAATGGAGAAAATGTGGCGTATCTTCCTGTCGTTGCTCTAAAAAGGCAAAGGTGCGTAGGAGGAAATTCCCACGCACCTTTGATTGATGGGTGATTTAGAAGATGAAACGTACGACGTCGTTGAAGATGCCTAGGGCCATCAAACCGAGAACGAAGTAGAATCCCACGGTGTTTACGCGCTCAATCCATTTGTCGGATAGGCGACGACGAGTGATCATCTCAGCGAGTGTGATGAAGATGTAGCCACCATCGAGCATAGGGATGGGGAGGAAGTTCATGAACGCTAGCATCAATGAGATGAAAGCTGTGAGATTCCAGAAAGCAGTCCAGTTCCAAGCTGAGGGGAAAAGACTACCAATCGCTCCGAAAGAACCTACACTCTTCACACCGTCTGCGGAGAAGAGATAGCGCAAGTCGCTTACATAGCCTTTCAGCACGGAGAGTCCGTGAGAAATGCCCGCAGGAATGGACTCGATGAAGCTATAGCGGATGGTTTCTGTGGGATAATCCGCAAAGACATTGTGCTTGGTTACGCCCATTTTTCCTTCTGCGTTGAGTGAAAAACGGAGGGTATCGGCAGTAGCTGCGAGAGTTTTCGCCGTATCTTGGACAGCGTGCTTAACTACAAGCGTAGTCTGCAAGAGTTTTGCATCTACGGGCTTGCCTTCTGCCGCAGCAATTTGGTCTTGGATGGGATAAAGCAGATTGTCAATCTCGTTCCATGTGCTGACTTCACGGCCGTTCATGGCAATAATGGTGTCACCCTTTTGCAAACCAGCGGCTTTTGCGGGGCTTTCTGCCAAGACACTGTCCACGATAGAAGGAAGGGTGAGCGCGACGAAGGGAGGTTGTTGCTTCAAGGCTTTGAGCAAATCGAACTGACCATCGATGTTGATGTCCACGTTCTTCCCATTGCGGAGTACGTGCACGGTGTGAGCATCGCCTAAATCGCGGAGCATCGCCACATGGTCTAGGTAGGTGTAGGTCTTGCTGTCCACTCCCGTGATGAGGTCACCGTCTTGGAATCCGAGTTTCTTGGCTTCTGTGTTGAACGACATGCCGTGAGTGATGCCCTTGAGTGGGATGCGCTGCTCGCCATTTACCCAGAGGAGCATAGCATAGATGAAGAGTGCCACGAGGAAGTTCACCAATACGCCACCCACCATCACGAGAAGGCGTTGCCAAAGCAGGCTTGTTCTTGAAAAGTTCGTGCGCAGGAATGTTGGCTTCTTCCTTTGCCACTGCATCGGCATCGGAGCTTTCGTCCACCATACCGGCGATTTCTACGTATCCACCGAAGGGGAGCCAGCCAATGACAAAGTCTGTGTTGCCCCAACGACCAAGTTTTAGTGCTTTCTTTTTACCGCCTTTCCAGAAATCAAAGAAAAGACTGAAGCGATGTACGCGAATGCCAAACACTTTGGCAAAGAAAAAGTGCCCACCTTCGTGTAATACCACGAGAATCGAGATACTCAAGATGAGTTGAAGGGCTTTAATAAGGAATACTTCCATGAGAAGAATAGATTGCTATTGAGATAGAATTGCTTGTTTATAGGAGTTGTGTGGCTGGACTATGGGAGAAAATGGCAGCTTCTTGGCTAGGGAATCATTGCCTCTACCCACTTTCTCACTTCGGCGTCTGTTTGGAAATAGTCGTCCAACGTAGGTTTCTGCACGAATGTGGCTTCTTGCATTGCTCTTCTAATGAGGCGCGCAATGTCAAGATAGCCGATTCTCTCTTGGCGGAAGGCGAGATTCACCACTTCATTCGCTGCATTGACAATGCACGGCATATTACCTCCGATGGCGGCAGCCTCATACGCGATGCGCAAACAGTCGAAACGCTCGAAGTCTGGGTGTTCAAAGGTGAGACTTCCCAAAGCGGTGAGGTCAAGACGCGCACCGCTCAGGCTGTCATGTCGAGGAAATGAGAGCGCGTATTGGATGGGCAGGCGCATATCGGGCAATCCCATTTGAGCTTTCACGCAGCCGTCTGCCAGTTGCACGGCACTGTGCACGATGCTCTCGGGATGTACCACCACTTCCACTTGTTCGGGAGTGAGACCAAAAAGCCACTTTGCTTCGATCATCTCGAAGCCTTTGTTCATCATTGTCGCGCTGTCGATGGTAATCTTCGCACCCATCTCCCAATTCGGATGTTGCAAAGCCTGTGCCGCTGTGACGGTTTGGAGTTGTTCGAGGGAGAATTTGCGGAAAGGTCCGCCAGAAGCGGTGAGCAACACTTTGTCGATGGCATTGCCATCTTCGCCCACCAGGCATTGGAATATCGCACTGTGCTCGCTGTCTACGGGAAGAATTGCCACACGCTCGCGAACGGCGAGCTCGGTAATCAGTTCGCCAGCCACGACCAACGTCTCTTTGTTGGCGAGTGCAATAGTTTTATGCGCTTCTATCGCAGCGATTGTGGGGCGAAGTCCAGCAAATCCCACCATGGCTGTGACCACCGTGTCCACATCTTGGAGACGCGCCACGTCGCAAAGGGCTTCTGCACCCGTCCACACCTTGATAGGGAGGTCCGACAAGGCAGCGTTTACCTTTTCATATTGACTTTCGTCGGCTATCACCACCACTTCGGGCTGAAACTCTCGCGCTTGCTGGATGAGCAAATCCGAGTTGCTTCCAGCGGTGAGGGCGTAAGCCTCGTATTTGTCGCGGTGTTCGCGGATGACGTCCAAAGTTTGCGTGCCAATCGAACCAGTGGCACCAAGTATTGCTATTCTTTTCATAGTTCGTCTGTCGGCATCAAGCGTTGAGTTCTAGGATGCCTTCGGGTAAATTCAACAGCAAATAACGGTCTTTCACGCTATAGTCTACCAAGAAATCATCGTGAAGCGGAATCAGAAGTTCCTCGCCTTCTTCAGTTTCTACGGTGAGGAGGGTGTTCGCCGTGGAGGTATTGACCGAAACGATGGTGCCCAGTTCGTAAGTCGCCAACTGGTCTTCGGTGGTATTGGTTTCGTCCACCAAAGAAGGCTGAAACCAGTGAAGGCTTGTAGGTTGTTGATCTCATCATGTTCCTCTTCGTCCACATATTGTTGGGGATAATACACAGATAGTCCGACCAACTGGCGCGCTGCTGCGTCATCTTCCACCTCCTCAAACTTAATAATCACCGCTTCATTGTTTTTGAAGCGATATTCTTCGAAGAAAAAGGGTACAAACAGCCCGTCGATGCGCAAAACGAGGTATTCCGCCTCGGCTCGGTCGAAGATGTCGTCTGTAAATTGCAGTTCCACTTCGCCGTGGATGCCGTGTGTGCGTGTGATGCGACCGATTTGAAATACTTCTTCTGGGGTAATCATTGAGAATAGGTGGAAGAAAGAGGATGGAGAAAGGCGAGAGTATGGTGATAGATTACGCCTTATATATAATAATGTGTGAGGGAGTCTGTAACAATGCGTGAGGAAAGCCGAAAAACTTCCTTTTAGATGCGTGTAATCTTTGCACCAAGCGCATTAAGACGTTGTTCGATGTGCTCATATCCGCGGTCGATTTGCTCCACATTGTCTATGCGGCTTGTGCCGTCTGCACTAAGGGCAGCAATGAGGAGTGCGATGCCTGCGCGGATGTCTGGGCTAGACATGCGGCGTGCACGGAGTTGATGCTCGAAATTGTGCCCAACCACCACCGCACGGTGGGGATCACAGAGAATAATCTGTGCGCCCATGTCGATAAGCTTGTCGGTGAAGAAGAGGCGGCTTCAAACATTTTTTGGTGGAAAAGCACACTTCCCTTCGCTTGCGTAGCCACCACGATAAGAATAGAAAGGAGGTCGGGGGTAAGACCGGGCCAAGGCGCATCTGCCAATGTCATAAGAGAACCATCAATAAACGACTCAACCTCGTAGCGTTGTCCGCCAGGGATGAACAAATCGTCGCCTTGCACCTCTATTTTAATGCCGAGTCGGCGGAAGGCATCGGGGATGATACCCAAGTCGCGCAAAGAAACTGACTTAATCGTCAGCCCATCTCCCACCATCGCTCCCATGCCAATGAACGAACCAATCTCGATCATGTCGGGAAGAATGCGATGAGTGGCCCCCCGCAAACGCTTGGTGCCCACAATCGTCAGACGGTTAGAGGCGATGCCCGAGATGTTTGCTCCCATGCGGTTGAGCATGTGGCAAAGCTGTTGGAGGTAAGGTTCGCAAGCTGCGTTATAAATCGTAGTTGTTCCCTCAGCGAGTACCGCAGCCATGAGAATATTGGCAGTACCTGTGATACTTGCTTCATCCAGTAGCATGTAAGCTCCCCTCAAGTGGTCAGCTGTGATTTCAAACAATTGATGATCGGCATCGACTGTGAAGGATGCTCCCTAAGCATTGTAGGCCAAAAAAGTGAGTATCTAGGCGACGACGTCCGATTTTGTCGCCCCCAGGCTTGCTCACCACGGCATGTCCAAAGCGCGCCACCAAAGGTCCGATGGTCAATATCGAACCGCGGAGCGAAGAGCAGCGTTCTAAGTACTCCTCGGTGCGGAGATATTCCAAGTTGATACTGTCGGCTTGGAAGGTGATGTCGCCAGGGGCATTACGTTTCACCTTCACTCCGATGTCTTGCAATAGGAGTATCAAGTTGTTAACATCCAAGATATCGGGCACGTTTTGTAGACGCACCTCTTCTTCTGTGAGAAGAGTGGCGCAAATCACTTGAAGTGCTTCGTTTTTTGCCCCTTGGGGGAATATTTCGCCTTGGAGACGATGGTTGCCTTCGATGAGGAATGAAGCCATACGGGAGGGAAGGAGTTGAGAGGATGTAGGATTAAGAAATCAGCGAGGTCGCTTCTTGCTGCGTGATGCGTCCGCGTGTGAGGAATTCAATGTCGTGGGCTATGCGCTCATTGTCGGGCATATCGCCACGCACCTCATAGAGTTTTTCGCGCATGCGCTTTGCAGCAGCTACGATATGGAGGCGTCGTTGTTCGGCATCCTCGTTGTCTGCAGCTTGGTTTAGGAGATTTTCCACCAAAACACCGTAGTGTCGCAGACGCGGATGCTGTTGAGAGTAGGGCAAGCGAGGAGGACGCTGTTGCTCTTCGTGGGGTTCGATGGCGCAAGGATAGTCAATGTCGAGTTGATAGTTCGAGAGTTGCGCCAAATGGTTCCACAATTTTTCGTTTTCCTCCTGCGTGGGGTTGGTCACTTGCGCCACAGCTCTCATCACCATCATGATGCGTTGTGCATAGGCTTGGCGTTCTGCGCGGTTTTTCTATGGAGAGGCATGATCCACCATCAGTTGCACTTCGCGGCCATAGGCTTTCATGCGCAGAGGTTCCAGTTGAGTGTTGTAGAGCATCGCAGTGTTACAGGAGTTTTTTAGGTTGTGAGGCTTGGAAGTCCTTGAGATAGAAGGGCTCAAAATAGGCTAAATCTTCAAACTTTCCTTCGAGGAATGCCTTTTCTGCCAAGGGTGCCATATATTTCGCCAAGGGGTGAGCGTTGTCCACGAAGCGCGCATTGGGATGATCAATCACTTCTTTGCACTTCTCCGCACCATTGCCGAGGAAATACACAGGACCGCGGTCCAACCACTCTTTGTAAGTGTCGGCAGTGACGATATCGGGCTGCACCTCACGCAGTGGGCGGAGGGCACGGTCATAGACCGCTGCATAGACCTCCATGCGTCGTGCGTCGATCATAGGCACGAGGAGTGCATCTTCGGGCATTTCATCGTCGAAGAGTAGGGTGGGCACGGTGATAACTTTGAGAGTAGGCACAGAAATCAAGGGGACATTGCGCCCGTAAGCCACACCTTTTGCCACGGAAGTACCAATGCGGAGCCCAGTGTAACTACCAGGACCAGCCGAAATGGCTACGGCATCAAGAGGAATCGCGTGACTCTCGATGAAACTCAGTGCTTCGTCCACATAAGGAGCGAGCACAGTGGCGTGCGAAGGACCTTCGAGCGTGTGTTGCTCAAAAATCACTTGGGAATCTTCCGACACCGCCACCGAGCACACCGTGGTGGAGGTTTCGATATGTAGGATACAAGCCATAATTGTTGTCTTTATTGAAAGACCGATTAAGTCTTATTTTTGTGTGTGACTGCGCTGTTTGGCGGCAAATTCTCGATGGTTCTTTTGTCGATGAGCCACCCTGTGGGAACATTCTGCTGTCTTCCCTTGCCGAAAGTCCATAGCAAGCCAATCTATCAATGTGCGAATTTACCACTTTCTCGGCGAACAACAAAGATAATGCGCTGAAACTTAATCGAGCGCCCCTATTTCCGCACCCCATTGTCCATTTGTTTCTCCCTTCTCTCGGTAGACTATGGAGAACTCTCCTGGATAGTTGGTTGTCCATCCGCTATGCTGTGTGGAGTAAGCTGGACGCATGCTGTGAAGTTCATAGCGTCTTTCTTCTGTGCTACTTTATCGCCGGATGTCGTTCCTTATATATAATCTGTAACCTCGTAGGATGGGGAAGAAAAATCCCTAGTTTTGCCCCCGAAAAAGGAGCGAAAAAAAGAAAATATCGGACATACCGAAAAAAACTCCCACGTTTTTTTCAAAAAAATTCTCCCACGTTTTTTTCAGAAAATCTCCGACATTTTTTTGGAAAAAAACTCCCACGTTTTTTCGGAAATCTCCCACGTTTTGGTTTGTTCTCTCCGATATTCGTGGAATAAGATAGGAGAAAATGCACTTTTCAGCCCTAAATTCCATAGTTTGTTGAGCTTAGTTCTCTGGTGCATAGGCTTCAAATCTGCAAGTTTGTGGGATGAGGGTGGGGCAATTAGGGACATTACCCTATATCCTGCGAAAGATGCGTCCTGCCAAGCGGACTATCTAGCTATTTCTTGGAGGGGGAAGTCAGTGCAGAATGGATGTTTTAGGGCGTTTTTGCTAGTTTTTAAGTAGCAAAATCGCTGTAAAATGAAATTTTCTTGCAGAATTTATTCGTTTTTCTTGGAGGTGATGAAGAAAAACTCTATTTTTGCAATGTGTTTTTCATAGTATTAGATTTAAGGTTAACAAGGTTGGGATACAGTGGTATCCCATTTTTTTTGTCCTTTTGCTGAAATTTGATGCTAAATTCGTGCTTTTTGTGTCTTCATTAGGAGGCGCGAATGTGAGATTTACCATTTAAATCTAGAGAAAAGCATCATTCTATATCATATTTGTGAGAATAATGTTCCGAATTATCGCAGAACATTTGGAGAATTGCCCAAGAGTCTGTAATTTCGTGGTATCATTATTACAATAAACACCATGACAACTATTGATAACTCCCTTTGGGAACAGTTTCTTCTCGCCCCCATGTATTATATCTATTGGGGAATTGCCATTATTTCGAGCTTAGTTTTTACGATACAAACCATCATGTTGTTCGTTGGTTTCGACACCGATGCTGACTTTGGTGGAGGTGATGTAGCATTCGACGTGGATGGGCTGGCTTTGGTTTCCGTCAAAACGGTGGCTTGCTTCCTACTGGGTTTCGGCTGGAGCGGAGTGATTCTAGCTCCTCTCTTTGAAAATGGTTGGGTGGTAGCCTTAATCTCGTTGGGCATTGGCGCACTCTTCATGTTGGGCGCTTGGTTGTTGCTCAAACAAGTGCTGACGCTTTCGCAAGACAATACCTTCCATGCGGACAAAATCGTGGGATACACTGCCGATGTCTACCTTCGCATCCCAGCAGATGCCGACAAGAGTGGTAAGGTCATGGTGAGCTACGAAGGTTCTCTCCACGAACTCCAAGCTTTCAATGCTAGTGTAGAGGACATTCCCACCGGTGCTAAAGTGCACATTGTGGAAGCCATAGACGATGCCACCGTGCGCGTGGAGCGTGCCTAAGACAAATGTGGCAGTCTGCTGTGAACCTAAATCTTCGCTTGGATTTTTACTCGCACCGTGCTGCCTACGATGTCTATGAGGTGCATTGATTATCGCTATCCTTTCCTTAGTCCCTACGTGGAAATGGTGACACATTCGCTGTAATCCTCCCACAGATGAGGCTGAAATTAAGGATTTTTCCCTCGTATCTAATATCTAAAATCATAAAATATGGAACCATTACTCCTTCCCATTATCGGGGTCTTGGCAGGATTCGTCCTTCTTGCCGCTTTGCTCAATCGTTATCGCCGTTGCCCCTCCGACAAAATTCTGGTTATCTACGGAACAACCTCTAACGGAGGCTCGGCAAAATGTGTGCATGGAGGCGGTGCTTTCGTGTGGCCCATCGTGCAAGACTACGCTTATCTCAGTCTTACGCCCATCTCCATCGAAGCCAACCTCACCAATGCTTTGTCACGTCAGAACATTCGTGTGGATGTGCCTTGCCGATTCACCGTGGGTATCTCTACAGAAGGCGAGTCTATGAACAACGCTGCGGAGCGTTTGCTCGGACTCACGCCCAATGACATCCAAGAAATGGCGCGCGACATCCTCTTTGGTCAGTTGCGCTTGGTGATTGCTTCTATGTCTATCGAGGAACTCAACAGCGACCGTGACAAATTCCAAGAGAACATCATGACTAACGTGGAGATTGAGCTCAAGAAAATCGGACTCAAGCTCATCAATGTCAATGTGACCGACATCAAAGATGAGAGTGGTTACATCGAAGCCTTGGGAAAAGAAGCTGCGGCAAAGGCTATCAACGAGGCAAAAAGTTAGCGTGGCAGAACAAGAAAAAGATTGGTGAAATCGGTCGTGCTGAGGCACAAAAGGAAACGCGCATCCGTACTTCTGAAGCCAACGCCAAAGCTATTGCCGGAGAAAACGAAGCTAAGGTGTCGATTGCCAATTCTGACGCCTTGCGCCGTGAGAAAGAAGCTGAAGCTAGTCGTAGAGCTGTGGCAGCCGAAAAGGTGGCGCAGGCAAAAGCTTTGGAAGAAGCCTATTCTGCTGAGCGTGAAGCTGAGTTGGCGCGTGCAGAGCGCGAGCGCGCTTCTCAACAAGCCAACGTGATTGTGGCACAAGAAGTGGAGAAGAAACGCGTCGTTATCGAGGCTGAAGCCGAAGCAGAACAGAAGCGCGTGCAAGCACGTGGTGAAGCTGACGCTATTTTTTTGCTAAGATGGAAGCAGAGGCAAAGGGTCTTTATGAGATTCTCACGCGCCAAGCTCAAGGATATGACAAGATGATTCAAGCTGCAGGTGGCGATGCTACGAAGGCTTACACCCTCTTGCTCCTCGAAAAGCTCCCAGAACTCGTGCGCACTCAAGTGGAAGCTATCAAGGGCATCAACATCGACAAGGTGACAGTCTGGGACAATGGCGGACAGTCTGCTGATGGCAAAGGAAGTACTGCCAATTTCCTCAGTGGTCTGCTCAAGTCTGTGCCTCCTCTCTCCGATCTCTTCGAACAAGCTGGAATGAATCTTCCCGAGTATTTGGGCAAGCATAAGGAAGGTGGCGAAGAAATCGTGGAAGTGATTGAGGAAAAATAACCTTCCCCCAAGGGCAGATATCAGCATTTTAGGTGCGGTGTCGGCAATCGGTATTTCGTAAATCAGAAGTTTGGCGACGCACCTTTGATACTTACGCAAAAAAATAGGGCGATGGACGTGGGTTCATCGCCCTTACTTGTTGATTTATCCGTAGGAAAATTGTAACTTTGTAGCAAACTTAGCACGTTATGTCAGACTACATTGTATCGGCTCGTAAATATCGTCCTACCAACTTCAATAGTGTGGTGGGACAGAGTGCGCTTACCACTACGCTCAAGAATGCGATTGCTACAGGAAAGTTGGCACATGCCTATCTTTTCTGCGGACCTCGTGGCGTGGGTAAGACTACTTCTGCGCGCATCTTCGCAAAAACGATCAACTGTCTCACGCCCACTGAGAGCGGAGAAGCCTGTGATCATTGTGAAAGTTGCGTAGCATTCAACGAAGGTCGCTCATATAATATTCATGAGCTCGATGCCGCCTCCAATAACTCCGTAGATGACATCCGAGAACTCATAGATCAGGTGCAGATTCCCCCACAAGTGGGACGTTACAAGGTGTTTATCATCGACGAGGTGCACATGCTTTCGCAAGCCGCTTTCAATGCGTTCCTCAAAACTCTGGAGGAACCGCCTGCGCATGCGATTTTCATCCTTGCCACTACGGAGAAGCACAAGATTCTTCCCACGATTCTTTCGCGCTGTCAGATTTATGACTTCAATCGTATGGAGGTGGGCGACACGGTGCGCCATCTTCAGCACGTGGCAGAGCAAGAAGGCATCCAATATGAGGAAGCTGCGCTCAATGTCATTGCGCGAAAAGCCGATGGCGGTATGAGAGATGCGCTCTCTATCTTCGATCAAGTGGCATCATTTACGGGAGGTAACATCACCTACCAAGCCACCATCGACAACCTCAACGTGCTCGACTACGATTACTATTTCGCTGTCACCGACCATTTGCTCAAAGGGGAGATTCCGGAATCAATGATGAAGCTCAACGAGATTCTGTCAAAAGGTTTTTGAAGGTGGGCATTTTCATGAGTGGACTTGCCGCGCATTTCCGCGATCTCTTGGTGAGTCGTGATGCGCAAACCCTTCCTTTGCTGGAAGTTGCCGAGACGGTGCGCCAACAATACGCAGAACAAGCACAGCGTTGCACGCCGCGTTTCCTCTATCGTGCGCTGAAACTCTGCAACGACTGCGATATGGCTTATCGTGCTGCGCCCAATAAGCGTCTGTTGGTCGAACTTACGCTCATTCAAGTGGCACAAATCTTGCAAGAAGACGAAGCAGCAGGCTCCGGGCGTCGCCCTAAAAAGTGCCTCCTCCCCATCTTCCAGCTAGCGCCTACCACTGCGGTGGGTGCAGCTCCGCAGCGCCAGGCTCAGCCCTCGGCAGCTCCTCAAGTTGCGTCCGCTATGCCTTCGGGACATTCAGCGGTTTCTCCCACTGCTTCGCCTGTTTTGCCCGCTGGTGTCGCAGAAGCTCCCACTGCTTACCGCCCTTCTGCTCCGACTGTCGCTGCAAATGGCAACGCAGGTGCAAGAGCTCAGGGCAATGCTCAAAGTCAATTCGACCAAAGTCGTATGACAACGGTGTCACTCACGCGTCGTCCACGGCCTAATGCTGCGGAAGGTGCCCATGCCACGGCGCAAGGCGCTAGCGGAGAAGGCGTGGCACCACAGAACATAGCCGTTGCGCCAACAGAAAAGCGCCACGAACCCTTTACGCTCGAGGAGTTGCGCTATCAATGGTTGCGATTTGCCAACGAACTTCCTGCAAGACAGGGGGCAGAGTCTGGGCGTTTGAAAATCATTTTACCTGAGTTGAAGGAAAATAATTTGGTAGAAGGGATGGTGGAAAACTCAGCCGCTGCCAATTATCTCCAACAGGTGTTGCCTGCGCTCACACAATATCTGCGTCAAGGTCTGAAAAATGACGACGTAGTGGTGAAGTTTGTTGTCAACACTGCGGTGAATGCCAAACCTCGTGCCTATTCTCCTCGCGAGATTTTCCAAGAGATGCTCAAAAAAAACGAAGCCTTTAAGAAGTTGGCTGTGGATTTGCGCTTAGAAGTCTTGTGATTTCTGCGTTTACTTCCTACTTCCTGGAGAATATCTTCCCAATACATCGATAGATTGGGCACATTTAGGCGTGCCCTCTCCGATATAAATGCTCATATATTATTAAATCGCTCTTAAAGCAACAACATTTCCAATATGAATAATCTACAAGAAACCACCCAATTTCCTACGGGTTCAAATCGTTACATTGCAGTTTCCTACCAACTCTTCGTGGACAACGAAGCAGGCGTGCGAGAAATCGTAGAAGAAGCCCCTGCGCAGCACCCATTTCAGTTTATTTCTGGGCTGGGCATGGCTTTGGAGGCCTTCGAAAGCCAAGTGGCGCACCTGAACGAAGGAGATTCTTTCGAGTTCACGCTGAGTGTTGAGGACGCTTATGGCCCTTACGAGGAAGAACATGTGATTGAAGTGCCCAAACAAACCTTTGTGGTGAATGGTCGCTTCGACACTGACACTATTTATGCAGGAGCTGTGCTCCCTCTCGTCAATGAAGATGGCTTGCGCTTCGATGGTCTTGTGCTCGAAGTCAAAGAAGACGTTGTGGTGCTCGACTTAAACCACCCCTTGGCTGGTAAAACTCTCCACTACAAAGGCAAGGTGGAAAAGGCTCGTGAGGCAAGCAACGAAGAAATTCAAGGTGCGCTCAACATGATGTCTGGCGAAGGTTGTGGCTGTGGTTGCGACCACGATCACGAACATGGCGAAGGTGGCTGCGGTTGTGGCGGACATCATCACCACGAACATGGTGAAGAAGGTTGCGCTTGCGGTGGACATCATCACCACGAACATGGTGAAGAAGGTTGCGCTTGCGGCGGACATCACCATAATTAAGCCAATGTCGTGCTGAATAACTCCGTTGTTTCCTACATCGTCATGGAGAAGCCTTGAGCGTTTTCATGGATAAATCATGAGCTTTCCAGGGCGAACTCTAGAGAATGATAGGAGACAGCAGTAGAACATTCGGTACCTCATCCCTAAAAACTCCACAAGTCGGACTTCACGGATACGTTCCGCAAAGTCCGACTTGCTGTTTTTGGGCTAGTTTTCTTATTTTCTAGAAGCTCTAGTTGTTCTAGTAGCTCTAGCTCTCTAACGTCTAATCTCTAATGCCCGAGCCACGCTTGTCGTGGCGAGCATAAAAGGGTCTGCGACCCTCTAACGTCTAATGTCTAACCTCTAAAAATGAATACATTCGGACAACACCTTCGTCTCACCACTTTCGGGGAGAGTCATGGTAGCGCCATCGGAGGCGTGCTAGATGGGTTCCCAGCGGGCATCGTCATCGACGAAGATTTCATCCAAAACGAACTGCAACGTCGCAAACCCGGTCAGAGTCCACTCACCACTTCTCGCAAAGAAGATGATCAGGTGGAGCTACTTTCTGGCGTGTTTGAAGGCAAGAGCACTGGATGTCCCATTGGGTTCATCGTGCGCAATCGCAATCAGCACTCCAAGGACTACGACAATATGCGCTCACTCTTTCGTCCTTCGCATGCCGACTACACCTATCATGCCAAATATGGGGTGAGAGATCATCGTGGCGGTGGGAGAAGTTCTGCACGCGAAACGATAGCTCGTGTGGTGGGTGGCGCTTTTTCCAAACTCCTCCTGCGTGCTTTAGGCGTGAGCATCACCGCTTGGACACGACAAGTAGGCACGCTTGTGCTCGACACCGACTATCAACAGTTGGATTTCTCTGAAATCGAACGCAATCCCGTGCGTTGTCCCGATGCAGACATGGCAGAAAAGATGGCGGCTCTCATCATGGAAGTGAAGGAAGAAGGCGACACCATCGGCGGAGTCATCGAGTGTGTGGTGCAAGGCGTGCCAGTAGGGTGGGGGGATCCCGCTTTTGGCAAGCTCCATGCTCGTTTGGGAGCAGCGATGCTCAGCATCAATGCGGTCAAGGGCTTCGAATATGGATTAGGGTTTGCCGGAAGTTCTTGGCGAGGATCCGAACAAAACGACAGCTTCCTTCCTGGATACACCACAGCCACTAACCACAGTGGCGGCATACAAGGTGGCATTTCCAATGGACAAGACATTGTTTTCCGTGTAGCCTTCAAACCAGTTGCCACCATCCTTCAACCTCAAAGCACGATTGATGTGAATGGTGAGGCTACCATCCTCGATGCTCGTGGCAGACACGACCCCTGCGTGTTGCCGCGCGCCGTACCTATTGTGGAGGCTATGGCGGCACTCACGCTGGCAGATGCCTATCTGGCGCAAAAAACAGCGCGTTTTGAGCCATAAGCCTCGTAGCTTTCTGGGGGGAACTCTTTATATGAAACGTAAGATCACTGCTTATGCTTTCTACCTTTTGCCCTATTCTTCACAGGATGTTCCGTGTAGATTGTTAAAATCGACACTGTAAGTTCAGTTTTTTCAAAAAATCCTTGGCTTGTCATCATTAATTACCTAAATTTGCACTAAGTAGTTGTCGTGATGATAACGAGAAAATAGTTTAGTTAAGTCTAGTTTAGTTTTTTGTGTTGGTTAATGGGACACCGCTAATAAGTGGAGGTCCCATTAATTTTTTGTGTCGTTCGCTCTGGAAAGTCAGAGAGAGGATTTGTAAAGTCCGTGAAGTGAGGTTGCATCTACAGAGATTAGAGGCTATCACGTTCGTGAAGTGAGATTGCACCTTTAGAGAGTAGTAGTGATCACGTCCGCGAAGAGAGGCTGCACCTTCAGAACGTTTCGGTTGTCTCTTGGGAAAGAAGATTCTCGTATTGCAGATAGGGAAGCGATGGAAACGAAGGAATCTTCTGAAAGTTGGTAAAGTAGGAAAACAAGATTCCTAAGGGAAGAGCACAAGTTAGGCAAAAAGAGTCCCCGAGTATGGTTCAGAAAAAAAGCCATACTCGGGGAGTTTTTATAGGGAGTCACGAAGCTCCATGGAGAAAAGTCCTACTTGAGGGCTAGGTTTACAGAGTTTCGTTTAGAACTTGTAGCCCACGGAGAGCATACCGCGGTTGAAACCTTTGGGTGATACGTAGTAGGAGAAGCGCACATCGAGGTGTTGCCAGAGCATCAAGCCCACATGTGGTGCCACAAATCCGTTCCATGTGCTCTGGTCGTTACTGAAATTGTGATTACCATAGGAGTCGTTAGACACACCTACGGTCACACCAGCAAGAGGAGAGACTGTTTTTTCGGGTTGCCAGCGATAGGTTCCGTTGAGAGACGCCAACACTGAAGAGGCTTTTACGCGTACTTCGTTGGGAGCTCCGAGTTGAGCATCAAAGGTGGGGGAATAATAATAATAATATTGTATGCCCCGAGTGTGCGCCTCCGAAGAAACAGCCAGACCTAGTTCGACATTCTTGAATTTTTCATAGGATGCTTTGACGGAGAATCCTATATATTGGAAAGCGGTTGGCGCACTGCTGACGATAGGCGTGGTGATACCTACGGTCCATCGTACGGCACGTTGTGCTTGCATTGCGAGAGGAAGCGCGAGGGCTACCAATAGACTAAAAGTAAATTTCTTCATAATTTATGGTTTTCTCAAGCAAATTCCAGAGGAAAAACTTGAAGATAGAGGTTTGTTAATTGCAGTGCAAAGTTACGATATTGCGAGAAAACAGACAATACTCATTAATAAGTATAATCGAAAAAAGTAAGCTGATTCATAGAGAAAGGAGCACATTGCGTGGAAAGTGGCAAATCTTTCGAGAGGAATCCTATTCCGTGGCGGCAGCAGTAGGCGCACTAGGCGCACTAGCGCCTTCTGCGGTTGGTTGTGTGGCTTTTTCTGGGCTCTTCTTCGGAGAAGTAGAGGCAGGCTTTTCCGTTTTTGGCGCACTCTTCTCAGGCGTTGCAGGTGCGGCAGTAGGAGCCCCTCCGTGCTGCGATAGGAAGCGCAGGTAAGACTTATAGATATTGGGCGAATAAGCCTTGAAGATGTTGTTGGCAAAAAGGATGTCGGTAATCTTGTTTTGCGTCACATAGTCCTTCATGTTCTTGAGGAAATAGCGAGAATCTACCACGTGAATTTCGCCAAAGCTGAAGAAGAGATAGCCAGGAATGGCATTTCCGAAACTGTCTTTCATGATGAGCAGGCGGCGCTTCGAGGGAGTAGAGGTGCGCACCACGGTGAGGCGTTGGTCACTTCCCATGAAAGTGCAGTAAGCTCCGGGGTGTCCATCACGGTAGTGCTGGAAGAATGCCCCATTGTGCGGCTTTCCTTCGGCAGTGACGCGATAGTTTTTGTCTACTTGATAGTCCGTATAGGTGGTCGTGTAGGTGACGCCTTTAGGAACGTAGTAGACAAAGTCCTCGGGTGCGTTTTTGATAGCCACGTCTTTGGCATATCCATACATGCTACCCACATAGTTGCGCACCACTTTTCGGTCGTAGTGTGAGAGGTCTTTGAAGGGCACGCCAGCAGTCTTGGCAAAGGCTTCCGCAGCGTAGTAGCCGCCGAGGGGAGCCCAGTGGTGGTCGGTGCGGAGATAGATGTCTTCTTGCGCGTGTTGTCCCAGAGGCGTGTAGGCATCCACCGATTTCACAGCAGGGTCGAGCAAAGCATAGGTGCTGCGAATCGTAGGATATTGAGGGCGCGAAATACGTTTCGCCTGTTCTGGACAATAGTATTCCACTGCCGTTGGGATGAGCAAGCAATACACTTGGACCGACTTGCCAAAAGTTTGTTGGTAGAGGTTGCAGGCTTGGGCATATCCCACACAGCCCTTGCTACTTCCGCCGAAAGCCATGAGCGCGCGCACATTTTTTCCCGAGCCCGTGACGATGATACCTGCGTTGGAAATCTTTGCATTCTCGTCGGCAGTGTGGTTTTCATACTGCTGCATCTCAGGGTCGTGAGAGTTGGCAGCCGCATCGTTGGCAGCCAGTTCTGAAGCATCAGGAGAGGCAGCATGGAAGGTCACATTCTCTTCACCGCGATTGAGGGAGAGTGCATGTTTCGTCTCCATGCTCATCTGCATGAAATGGTCGCGGTAAGGCTCGCTGTCGCTGAACCAAGTAGAAATGTCTTTGGTAAATGCCCCCGAGAGTAGGCGGTCCACAGTGAAGGAGGGGAAGGTGGCAAGGTCGCGTTTCTCGAGAGGAGAGAAAGTGCTACGTGGGAAGGTGTCGAAGACCACGGCAAAGGCGGCAAAGACAAGCCCAATAATGAGGAGATAAAAACGAGAATATCGCATGAGAAAAAAGAGAGTCTAAAAGGAGAAAAGGACAATGTCAGTTTAGAATCTGGTATAGATGAACGCATTGTTCGTGGCACCTACGAGCAACGCCACCGAGAGGGCAAGGATGCCCACGGAGAGTGCCACCCTGCCGAGGGTCACAACCACGGCATACGCGCCTGAAGATTCACCTCCCAAGGCACGAGCCGTGAGCCATTGTGCGCCATGACGAAGCGGCATGCTCAAGCCGATGGCTGCGATCCACAACCAAAAATGGTCGAACACAGCACCTGTGGTGATGAAACTGTGCAGTTCGCTCGCTCCTCCCACTAGGGTGTGGAAAAACTGTCCGAGGCGGTTGAAATCGTCGAAGTAGAAGATGCCCCAACCCACCACGATGAGTAGCAGACTATAGATATGGAGCAGCACACGCGGCACACGATGGATGAAGCGCAACAGCGTGTATTTTTCGAGCATCACGATGATACCGAAATACATGCCCCAGAGGACGAAATTCCAACTTGCACCGTGCCAAAGTCCTGTCAAGAACCACACTGCCAAGATGTTGAGCGATTGGTGGCGACGATTGCCACCGAGAGGAATGTAGACGTAGTCGCGGAAGAAACTTCCCAAAGAGATGTGCCATCTGCGCCAAAATTCGGTGATGCTTCGGCTAATGTAGGGATGAGAAAAGTTTTCGTTGAAGTGAAAACCTAGGCAACGTCCCATGCCAATCGCCATGTCGCTATAACCAGAGAAGTCAAAATAGATTTGGAAAGTGAATGCCAAGATGCCTAACCACGCACCAGAGGTGGTGAGATGCTGGAGATTGCCGCCTAAGAACTGCGATACGATTTCGGAGAACTGATTGGCAAGAATCACTTTCTTGCCCAGTCCGATGAGGAAACGATAGACCCCTTCGGCAAAAATCGTGGGCAGTGACGCGGCGATCTTGGATCTGCGCTGCTACGGTGCTGTAGCGCACGATGGGACCTGCCACAAGTTGTGGGAACATCGACACATAGAGCAAGAGATTGCCAAAGGATTTCTGCACCGGACTCTCACGACGATAGACATCGATGAGATAAGACATAGATTGAAACGTGTAGAAACTCACGCCGATGGGCAAAGCGATGTGAGGGTTCGCCACGGGGATGCCTAAACTGGTCAAAGTGTCTGCCACAAGACCGGCATATTTGAACGTACCAAGGATGGCTAAGTTGCCGACAATACCTAGGAAGAGCGCAAAACCGCGGTATTGTTCAAAACGGATGAGCGCAAGACCGCCCAGATAGTTCCAAAGCACGCAACCCAGCATCAGAAACACGTAGACCGGTTCTCCCCACGCATAGAAAATGAGAGAGAACAACACGAGCACGGCATTCTTTAGCGTATTGACTGGTCGGCCGTTGGGTTGCAAGGATTTTTCGGTCGATCAGCCCCTGCCAAAAGATAAAGAATGGCACAACTAGGGAGAAAGACGAAGAGAAAAAAAGAGATCAGAAAAAGACCATCTCCAACTAGATTCTCTTTGAAGGAGTAAGACTTCAGGTTTGCAAGATTTTTGTGATGTGTTGTTTAAAATCAACGTTGTGACTGTGCCCCAGCACAGAGGTGCTGTGCCATTCTCAAATAAAATTTTTAGATTTCATTATCTGAAAGGCTTACAGGCTGTCTTAATCTGATGGGCAAATGAGTTGACACAACAATTTGCCGTACGCCGCTAATACCTTGCTAATCCATCTAATGAAAAAGCCGTGCTTTGCAACGGTGAGAGCAAAATGATGCGCTTGTGAAAATTTTGTTTGCATGTGTTTGATCGTATCTATGGCGGAGTAACAGTGACAACAACGGATGGGCGGGTGTTTCAGCACCTCTTGTTGAGGCAAAGCAAACACTCGCGACACATCTTTACAGTAGAGACAGAGGGACGAGCCTGCAGAAACCAAAAATCGTTGGTGCAGCAGCATAATGATGAGATAGGAAGCGTGGGTTGTGTGCCATTTGCGACGAAGGAAATCAGTCAGAACGCTTGGTTACCCACCACGTTGTTGTCCGCCAGTTTGGGCACCGTGTTTGTTGCTCATCTCCGAGGTTTTGAGGCGGCATGTGTGCGTCAAGTGGCACCGCTATGGCTACGAATGGAGCGGTGGGGGAAAGTGCCGCGCAAACTGGTAGTTCAGCCTTGACTGCGGCACAATCATCTCTCCGTCCAAGTGTTGGAATCCTTGGCAACGCAATATCGGGCGCGGTGGGGAGCTTGGAGGCTGACCACATAGCATCATGCATCGCCACAGCAACGAAGTAATACAAAACCATATCCTTGTTGTGGAACGATAAATCAATGAATTGCATATTTGTTGCTGGGAAAAGCGTAAACTACATCGCCGGGATATGCTGGCAAAAGTACGGCATTCATTTACAACTGCAAAAAGACTCTTTTCACGCGATCACTGACGGAGGTGAGAATTTCATAGGGAATGGTGTCGAGCCATTCCGCGAGTTGGGCAGCCGGCAGGTGTTCGCCAAAAGATTTCTACGGAGTCCCCTTCGCGACAAGGCACATCCGTCACATCAATCATACAAACATCCATACAGATGTTGCCCGCATAGGGAGCAGGATGTCCATTCACCAGGCAATATCCGCGCCCGTTGCCAAGGTGTCTGTCCAAGCCATCGGCATAACCAATGGGAATGGCAGCAATGCGTGAGCGACGTTGCACGATGGTCTTGCGACTATAGCCCACACTCGTGCCAGCAGGCACTTCACGAATCTGAAGAATCGTGGTGCGCAAGGTAGCCACGTGCTCGAGAGTGCGATTGTCGATGGGGTCGATGCCATAGAGTCCCAGACCGAGTCGGCACATGTCGAGTTGTCGTTCGGGGAAACGCTCTATACCTGCGGAGTTGCAGATGTGGCGTAGGAGATGGGGGAATGCCGCTTGGAGTTCGAGTGACGCACGATCGAAGCGCGCAAACTGTTGTGCTGAGAATTCGTCGAAATCGGGGCTATCACTTCCCACAAAATGGGAAAACACCGAACGAGGTCGCAGGGCTTGTTGGTGGCGGAAACGCTCTATCACGGCGGGAATGTCGTGCTCAGGATTGAAACCCAGGCGACACATGCCCGTGTCGAGCTTGATATGCACGGGATATTGCGTGATGCCTTCGTGGCGCGCTGCTGCGATGAGCGCATCGAGTAGGCGGAAATTGTAGACCTCGGGTTCAAGCCGATACTTAAACAGCGTGTGGAGCGCGCTCATTTCGGGATTCATCACCAAGATTCCGGCAGTGATACCCGCTTTTCGGAGTTCCGCGCCTTCGTCTGCCACCGCCACGGCAAGATAATCTACGCCAAGGTCTTGCAGCGTTCGAGCCACCTCCACGCTACCGCAACCGTAAGCACCGGCTTTGATCATACAAGTGAGTTTCACGCCGGGACGAAGGTGCGAGCGGTAGAAGCGCACATTGTCGGCAAGTGCGGAGAGATTGATTTCCAAAGTCGTTTCGTGCACCTTGAGTTGGAGTTCGTCGGCAATGCGTTCAAAAGCAAATTCGCGTGCACCTTTGAGGAGCACCACGGCATCAGAAAGCGAAGCAAGGCAAGAACTTGCGAGAAAATCATCGGTATGGTCGAAGCATTCCACCTGACAATCCAACAAGGCTTGTAAACGTTCCACTTCGTGGCCGATGCCGATGACTTTGTCCACAGGACGCGATGCAATGAGTGTCGCCACACGCTGATAGAGTTCGCCAGCGGGCATGCCCGTTTGCTGAAAATCGCTCAACACAAGCACAGATTTATGGTGTGCTTCTTTGCGACGATGTAGGAAATCGAGAGCAATGTCGAGCGACGTGAGATCGGCATTGTAGGCATCGTCGATGAGCGTCAGTCCACGCACACCAGCTTTCACCTCAAGGCGCATCGCCACCGATTGGAGATTGGGCATGCGCAGTGCCAGTTGTGAGGGCGTAACTCCGAGTTGTAGTCCCACCACTGCTGTGTGGATGGCATTTCGATGGAGGCCTCGTCGGTGAAGGGGATGAAAAACTGGTATTTCTCTTGGTTCTGACTGAAAACGTAAGAACCATCTGGTTCAACCTCCGCAATTTGGAACGAAATCTCCGTGCAGTCTGAAAGTATGTGGGTGGAGAAGCGATATTGCGCTGCTTTGCCTTGTTTAGACCACGTGATGCGCTTACCCGAAAATCTCATTTTGTCGAGGGTTGCTCCGATGAGGGCATCGTCGGCGCAGTATACTAAGGCTTCGCAATGGGTGAAGAGCTGCAGTTTCTCTGCGCATTTTTCCTCCATACTGGAGAAGTTGGCTTCGTGTGCAGCCCCGATGTTGGTGATGAGTCCAAGCGTGGGTTGGATGATGTCGCGCAAACGTGCCATTTCTCCCGTACGACTGATGCCAGCCTCGAAGATGCCGATGCGACTTTGCGCATTGAGCAACCACACCGAGAGGGGAACGCCAATCTGAGAATTGAAAGAGCGTGGCGAGCGCGTCACTTGTTCTGAGGGACAAAGGAGTTGATAGAGCCATTCTTTGACAATCGTCTTACCATTCGACCCCGTGATGCCGACAACGGGCAGCGAAAACTGCGCACGGTGGGCAGCTGCCAACTGCTGCAATGCGTGGAGAGGCGATTTGACACGGAGAAAATGGACTTCGTCTTCGAGAGGTTGCGCGCCATCTGCTGTGAGTGTCTCGAGGTTGTAGTCGTCATTGACCACAAAATTGCGAACTCCACGTTGGAGTAGCGCAGGGATGTAGCGGTGTCCGTCTCCAGTGGCTGTGCGAAGGGCAAAGAAAAGAGAAGTTTCGGGGAAAGCAAGGGAGCGACTATCGGTGAGCAACCAATCGATGGGGGCGTCTAGTGCAGGAATGTCGGGATGGGCTGCGCCATCAATGGAAGCGCCAATGATTTTTGCAGCTTGTGCTATCGTGTAGGACATAGGAATGAGCAGAAATGTGGGCAGCGGGCGTCAAGACGAGGGTGGTGCGCAGGGAAATTGTGCGCAAGCTACCCTGACGATATGGGTTGGCGTTGGCCGTAGCCGCGACGTATAAATATAATATGCGCGCAAAGTTACGGACAATGCCCCACATAGGCAAACAAACAAACCAGAAAGCTCATTTGAACACTGTCTTTCTCCACGGGACGATGCCCAGAGTGCGCATCGCCTTGGGATATTGCTCGAAGATGGGGGTGAAAACGGAGGGGAACAAAGGGAATATCGATGTAGATGTTTGGGAATTTTTTTGCATTTCACGTCCCTCCATTTAACGCGCAAATCGAAGTCACTGGAGGATTGGGCGCAACTACGCGATTCTCAGCGATTAGAAAATGACGTAAGAATCGAGTGTTTTCGCTATGAAAAAAAGGTGTTTTTTTGGAGAGAACAGTTCGGATATTGTTGAAAAAAAGCGCCTAGAGAGGAGCGATTTTGTCCGACAAAGAAGAAATTTTTGTCCGACAGAAATTGAAAAAAACGTCGGAGATAATTTGAAAAAAACGTCGGAGATAATAGGGAGAACTTCCCATGTTTTGACAGAGAAGTGCCGAGCAACCGAATAGAAGCAGGGAGAAAGCGCTGAGTATCTTCCTAGAATGGAGCAAAAAGTTTCCATTTTTGCCCTTCGCCATTAACATTCTAACCTCTGTTTTTTGGGGTATTTAAGATGAAAGGATGGAGAAAGGTGGGGAGTTGTTGCCCAGCGATGGCGATGGCGTGCCGAACTAATCTATGAAAAGTAGCGTAAACAGGCACGTAAAATCGTAGGTGCGTGCGGTGGTTATGACAAATTTATGACAAGATGTCAGAGAGGAAATGCAGCAAAGCGCATTTTCTTTTTTGGCACGTGGCTTGCAATAATAGGGGCGTAACGCCATCGCAGCGCCGACATCGGAGATTTTCCAATCAAAACCGAATGTTGCACTTCTTCTCTCGAGGATAATGCTATGCGTGTGGTGAAAACTCCAATTTGAATAACAAAAAAAGAATATACTATTATGGGAAAAAAATTATTGGTATTGACCTCGGAACCACCAACTCTTGTGTTTCCGTTTTTTTGAAGGTAACGAACCTGTGGTTATCGCTAACAGCGAAGGCAAGCGCACTACTCCTTCTATCGTAGCCTTTGTTGGCGATGGTGAACGCAAAGTGGGCGACCCCGCTAAGCGTCAAGCAATCACAAACCCTGAACGTACGGTTTACTCTATCAAGCGTTTTATGGGTGAGAATTTCAGCCAAGTGGAAAAAGAAATCGCTCGTATGCCTTATAAAGTGGTGAACGATGGCGGTCTTCCTCGTGTGGCGATCGACGGTCGCAACTACACTCCACAAGAAATCTCTGCAATGATACTCCAAAAGATGAAGAAAAACTGCAGAAGATTACCTCGGACAAGAAGTGACTGAAGCGGTGATTACCGTGCCTGCTTACTTCTCTGACTCTCAACGTCAAGCTACTAAGGAAGCTGGTCAAATCGCTGGTCTCGAAGTGAAGCGTATCGTAAATGAACCTACGGCTGCTGCCCTCGCTTATGGTGTGGACAAAGCCAACAAGGATATGAAGATTGCGGTGTTCGACCTCGGTGGTGGTACCTTCGATATTTCAATCCTCGAATTCGGTGGCGGTGTGTTTGAAGTGCTCTCTACAAATGGTGATACTCACCTCGGTGGTGACGACTTCGACCAAGTGATCATCGACTGGTTGGTACAAGAATTTAAGAACGACGAAGGCGCTGACCTCACTGCCGACCCAATGGCAATGCAGCGTTTGAAGGAAGCTGCTGAAAAGGCGAAGATTGAACTCTCTAGCTCTGCTTCTACCGAAATCAACCTTCCTTACATTATGCCCGTAGGCGGTGTGCCTAAGCACTTGGTGAAGACCCTCACTCGTGCGAAGTTTGAACAATTGGCTCACGGTCTTATCCAAGCTTGCCTCGTGCCTTGCCAAAACGCACTCCGCGATGCTGGTCTAGAAAAGAACGAAATCGACGAAATTATCCTCGTGGGTGGTTCTAGCCGTATCCCTGCTGTGCAAGAACTCGTGCAAAACTTCTTCGGAAAAGCTCCTTCTAAGGGCGTGAACCCCGACGAAGTGGTGGCTGTGGGTGCTGCTATCCAAGGTGCTATCCTCAACAAGGAAAGCGGTGTGTCTGACATCGTCCTCCTCGACGTTACTCCTCTTTCTATGGGTATCGAAACGCTTGGTGGCGTGATGACTAAGCTCGTGGAAGCTAACACGACTATTCCTTGCAAACGTAGCCAGACTTTCTCTACTGCTGAGGACAACCAACCCGAAGTGACCATCCACGTGCTCCAAGGTGAACGCACTATGGCTGCTCAAAACAAGAGCATCGGTCGCTTCAACCTCGCTGGCATCGCTCCTGCGCGCCGTGGTGTGCCTCAAATCGAAGTTACTTTCGACATCGACGCTAACGGTATTCTCAATGTGAGCGCGAAGGATAAGGCTACTGGTAAGGAACAAAGCATCCGCATCGAGGCTTCTTCTAACCTCTCTCAAGAGGAAATCGACCGCATGAAGGCTGAAGCTGAGGCTAACGCAGCTGCGGACAAGGCTGAGGCTGAACGCATCCAAAAGATCAACCAAGCTGACAGCATGATTTTCCAAACGGAGAATATGCTCTCTGAAAATGGTGATAAGCTCCCTGCTGAAGTGAAGGGTAAGGTGGAAGCTGCGCTCAACCAGTTGAAGGAAGCGCACAAGGCGCAAGATGTTGCTGCCATTGATGCTGCTACTGCTGCTTTGAATGCTGCTACTCAAGAGCTTTACGCTCAAGCTGGTGGCGGTGCTCAACCTGGTGCTGCTGACTTCGCTCAAGGTGGTGCACAACAAGGTGCTCAACAAAACGGCAATGAAGACATCCAAGATGCTGACTTCGAAGAAGTGAAGTAATCACATCCTTTGTCCTAATAATCCCAAATCGGTCATTAGATTCTGAAGAGATTTCATTAGATTGTTGAGCAGATGGTTGATTGTGAGTTCGAAGGCGTAGCGGGCTACGTCGAGAAAGAACGAGCAACAAGATGCCGACAAGAAAATGAAAGATGGCAGGAAGTTATATTCTCTGTAACAAAACGCACAATAACGGTCTAATGACCGATTTTGGGATAATAGGAAACCCCAGCTACTCTCCTTTGAGTGGCTGGGGTTTTTTGTGTTTGTTTCTGTTCTCTTCCTCCTTTTCTCCCAAATGATAGCCAAAAGGTCGTTAGAGTGACGTGCTACTCGTTATTGAATTTCAAAAGGTACTAGAGTGTGATAGTGGTATTCGTTATTGAATCTCAATAGGTACTAGAGTGTGATAGTGGTATTCGTTATTGAACTCCAAAAGCTAATTAGAGGGTAATTGTAGTTCTCGTTAATGAAAAGATTGCTTCCTATTATTTTCCTGTTGGCAGCTTGTTGTCGTTCGTTCTTGGCGTGCCACTACATCTTCGAGTCAAAGGCAAACTATCTGCTCAAGAATCAAATAAAAGCTATTCAGGAAATAATGACCTTTTGGGGTTTATAATCGGTGGAATAAGAAACAAAGAAAGACCGCATCAAAACCAATGGGTCTTGACGCGGTCTTTGATTATGCGTGATTAGTTATAAAGAATTAGTTCTTTACGAGTTTCACGGTGCGGACGAGTTTACCATCGCGTTCGATACGGAGGAGGTAAGTGCCTGGAGTACCGAGATAGAGGCTTGCGTTGTTGCCAGCTGCAATGTGTGCAGACTTTTGTGTAACAAGTTGTCCAGCGAGGTTGTAAAGAGAAATATTATAATGTCCAGATTGTTCAAATTCTACCAAAACATTTTCTCCTACAGTTGTGGCTTTGAACTCATCAGATTGAGCTTTTTCAATGCCAGTGATTCCTGTACCCACTTTGATGACAGAGAAAGTCTTGCTGTCGCTACCAAGGGCATTGGTGAGCGTAAGTGTCACATTGTACATACCATCCTTAGAGAAGGCAATGTTAGCAGAACCCGCTTGGTCATTACCCACTGCATTTGTGATGGTTGCATTCTTAGCAGTCCAAGTAGCTGTGGTCTTAACAGGGAATGCTGTACCCTTAATGAAGGGACATCCAGAAGTGTAAGAGGGCTCTACCCAGTTGATGTTGCCTTGACCTTCACCACCTGCAGAAACATAGTTGTGCAAACCAGCTTGTGCAGTGATTTCACCTACAGAGGTAAACTTCTTGTCAGTGGCTTTGTCTTCAAAGACCAAAGTGCAGCAAGACCTTGAGGAAGGGCATCCTTGTTCAAATCCTTCATAGAAGTTTGAACATCTTCGGCTGTGATGGGCTTGTTCCAAATTTGGAAATTGTCAATAACACCATCAATACCAGCGCGGAATGCCGCTGTACCACCAGCTGCAATTACCATGCGATTCGTGATGGAATAGACGTTTGATTCAAAGCCTACAGGAGAGGTTTGTTCTGCACCGCCATGTTTCCATTTCGTAACTTCTTGCTTGATGCCATTAACATAGAAGTCAGAGCGGAATGCTCCGCTAGCATCGTATTCGAAGTTGAATGCAAGGTGTACCCAGCTACCTACGGGGAGCTTAGTTTTACCAAAGGTATATTGCAACTCTGTGTTGTTAGAAGCGTCGGTGCCACGGAAGGTGTAACTTCCAATAGTACCATCTGCATTGAGTGAAGTCCAAATCCAGCCCCAGTCAGTCTTGGGCCAGCCGTCTTGTTTGCTCGCAATGCTAAGAAGCTGCGTAGCACCTGCAGAGAGCTTGTTGATTTTGAGCCAATAAGCTACGCCGAAGCTCTTGTTGTTGTCAACCTTAACGTCAGCAACAGGCACACCGAATCGTTCTTCCTTGAGTTCTACACCTTGTGATCCAGAACCATCAGCTTCACGTCCTGTGTAAGCGAATGCTGCAGCTTCGTTAACCTTGAGCTCAATGTTAGAGTTCTCGTTGTTGGCAGTGAGCGTCTTGATTTCTGGAAGTGCACCAACTTCTTTGCTCGTGATTTGAACGAAAGAAGCAAATTCGCGAGTGGTTTCTTTACGACCTTCAGCTGTTTGCTCGTTTCCTGTAACCTTTAGCGTGTAGCTACCAACATTGGCAAGTCCATTGACTTGAACCTTATTTCCAGTGCCTGAGAAGACTTCTGTACCCTTGCTGTCAACAATCTTCCAGGTTGCGTCTTCGTGGAGAGGATCAACGTAACCAATTTCAAAGCTTCGTTAGGTTTGATGGTCTTCTTGTTGATTTGGACGTCATCGTTATAAGCGTAGTTGGAGGCTTCGAGGAAGTCTGTCCAGCTGATAGCAGATTCAGTCTTATGATCAAGAGAAAGAGCAGAAACACCCAAACGAACCTTGGCTTTTGTTTCGGTGAGTTCAAGAGGTATGTTGTAGAACATAGCCGCCCATGAAGTGGTTACACCCATGAGGATTGGTTGCTTTCCTTCTTGTTGAGCGTAAATCTTGAACATTGATGTCTTCACATCACTGTTGTAGCATGGTTCTCCTGCTGGCTTGTCGTTCTTCATGTTGAAGATAAGCTTCGCATCAACACCATTACGGCTGAACGCCAGCAATTTTGAAGATTTGATTTCAGGAGCAGAAGGAGTAGCAACTGCTGCAGAAGGACGAGAGAAGTGAGAATTCACCCAAGTAGAAGTCAAGATTCTCAGCATTCTCTAAGTGAAGTGCCACGAGAGCCAACTTTTTACCATTGAAGGCTTCTGAAAGGGTAAATTTCTTTTCTACCCAAACATCTTCATCGGCATCTTGTGTTGCTTCGAGAACCTTGAAGTCACTTTCATTGATGGCAGCTGCTTCCGCACCTTCGGCAGTGAGTGTCAAGTGCACATTGGCTTTACCTTTCTTTACCTTATAGCGGAGAGTGATAACGTCTCCTGTAGCAAGCGCATATTGAGTTTTGAAAAGATGGAGGAACTCATTAGCGGATGTGCCATTGATGCGCAAGCTAGAACCACCCATATAGGCTTCGTCCCAAGAGAATTCAGCATTCAAACCATTGCTCACAACATCGTTACTTGTGCGACCGAGCACCTTATTGGCAAACCACCAGCGCCAAGTGGGAAGGTAGTCTTGCACACCAATGTTGTACCATTCACGATTATTTTGCTGCTTACCCATCCAGTTGAAGTACTTACCATTACCCAAATTGAAGTAGGTGATGAATGGTTCTTCTGCCAAATCCCAAGATAGAGTAGAACGCGCAGACATCATGCTTGCCATGCCGGGGAAATCGAAATTATCGGCATTGTATTTGAGCGAGTTCTTCATTTCAGGGAGGTTAGCTGGGTTGCGTGAGCCACCAGTAAACCAACGTTCGGTGCGGAGCATATAAGTTCTCTGCTTGATGTCAGGAGTAGAACCCTTTTCACCGCGGCTTTCCCAGAACATGTTGCGTGAGTGTGCGCCCCAAAGACCAATAGAGATGGGATAGTCTTTGAGCAAGGTCCAGTTGATGCCATTCCTTGGTTCAGCTCCTTGCATGTTCACACCTGCGTAGAGGTAGAGAGGATTGCGGTTGATTGATTTAGCGTGTTCTACAGAACTTTCTAGAAGATCTGTTCCATAACTCCAGTTGTAGTTGAAGAAGAGAGACGCGGCAGGTTTTCCGTCTACACCAAAATTTTTCTCGTTGTGACTTGCAAGACCTTGGTCAAACATGATAGAACCACGATCATTCGTGCCATCATACCACATGTTTTCAAACACGGGGTTCTTGTCCTTCATCTTTTCGTTGAGGGCAACGTGGAGTTCACGGATGGCTTTTGTTTCTGCAAAACCACTGCTATATTCAGAGTTATAGCCAAATCCGTCTACACCGTAGTAGTTGAGGAACTGTGCTGCTCTATCTGCGCCAGCAGTACTCATTTGCTTCAGACATCTTTTCCAGGCGTTAGGCAAAGTGGTATTAGGAATACCTGCAACGGAAGTTACTGCCACACCATTTTTGTGGGCTACATCCAAAAAAGCTGCGGGAACGCGGCCAAGAGGAGCAGACCAGTCGCCCCAGTGGTCAACATAGTTCCACATGGAAAAGACTTCGCTATCGAAGATTCCGTTGGGAAGGGCGTTGATTTCAGGATCATTGATAGGCAACCAAGCTACAAGACGCTTGTCCACTTCTGGCTTAATGCCAAGGCGTACTTGCGTAGCATTGTTGTTAAAATGTTTGCGAGGCTTTACACGAGAGATGAAGAAGTTATCATCTTCAGAGATTGTGCTGCCTGGTGTCCAGTTGCTTAGTTTTTCGCCAAATTGCTCGCTGCTATATCCCCATGTGATATAGTCCTTTTTGAGCTGTTGCGCATAACCGTTCGTAGCCATCACAGCCAAGAGGGTTGAGATGAATAGAGTAGCTTTTCTCATGGCACAAAATTTAAATGATTAATAGAGTTGGTTCGTTGTAGAATAAGAGAGTCTTTCGCACAAAGTCTAATTGTTTCTGTGCAAAAGACTCTCCATATAATAAATTAGAAGTTAGGTGTGTTTACATCCCACCACAAACGAGTGGATTGGAGGTCTTCACCACCTAATGCATTAAGTCCTGTTGCTTCAATGTTACCTTTCGTGATAGGATCGGTGGCATTCCAAGGAATGCGACGGATAATGTCTCCATATTGGAGTGAACCATCACCGTCATCGGCATTGAGGACATTAAAGAGCTTGGGATAGCCAGTGCGACGAAGCTCTGTCCAAGCTTCTGTAGACAGTGGGAAGAGCGCGATGTACTTTTGAGTGATGATCTTTTCGAGTTTCACTTCGCGGTCATCAGACTCGTTCCACTTCACACCAATCTTGGTGAGTGATGGCCAGTCTTCGCCTCCCATGGGATCTTTCTGCACGTAAGCCGTGGGCTTATCCTTCTGGATGTAGTTTGCCACAAGTGTGCTGTAAGGACTGCTGCTGATGAGTGAGGGGTCTTCTACATAGGCATTGCGAATACCTTCATTGTAGAATTGCTCAGCAGTACCGCCCATGTTCCAACCACGAATTGCACCTTCGGCACGGAGGAAGCATACTTCAGCATACTTTACGTAGTAAGCAGGGGCATTCTTCATAACATCGTAAGCAAATGAAGAATAGCGACCATATTGGTTGCCCGCAGATTTTTTACCTTCACCTACGAAGGTTCCTACGCGAATACCCACAATACGGCTGTCGTCTGGAGTCACTTCTTTTTTGCTGTTGGTGATGTCACCACTATTGTTCTTCCAAAGGTAGTGAGTCGTGGGATGATCAAGGCTCATAAGGAGAGATTCCATAGAAGCACTTAAGCGAGTGTCGTCCCAGTTGACCATGATTTCAGCTAAAGCATGCTTACCACCCATCTTCTTGACGAAGATACCATGTTGGTCATTTACGCTCTCTATCACACCATTCTTAACCGCTTCTTCGGCCCATTTTCTAGCCGTTTCAGGTTCTGTCTTTACGATGTGCATAGCCATACGTAGTTTGAGGGAATTAGCCAAAGCAATGTAGCTCTTCATTCCTTGGAATCCACGTTCACTATCAAGGTTACTTTCGTTGTAGGTCATGCACAATTCTTCGATACCATCTTTATACCATTGAGGACGTTGGTCAAAGGCTTTGAGCGTTGTCACAATTGTGTCAATATTTTGCACAATGCCGTGATAGATGGTCTTCAAATCGTTATAGACCTTAGGATTCTGCGAGTTTTTCTTATCCTCGAGATAAGTGAAAGGTCCAGCCATATCAGCCAATTCTTGTGCTCCAATACAATAGTAGAGCAAGTTGATGGCCTTCATTTCAGGTATGCTGTCCGACATGGGATGGTGCAAAAATAGGCATTAATGCATTTTTTTGCTCCCGTGTAAGCGCCGAATGGACCTCCATTGAATCCGTCAACGATGCGATAGCTGGAAGTTAGGCGTCCGCCAAAGTTGTGGGGTACAGTCAAGTATCCAGCATAAGCATCGGGCCCCAATGAATAGAAAAATTGGTAGTTGTGTGGGCTAGAAGGGAGAAGCCCCCAGCTTTCTGTCTTACCGCCACGGAGCAAGCATTGTCCCGTTTTACTTTGAGGGTAAACATCTCTTTCTAGAACCTCACGTGCTTTGGCAAAGCCCTCTTTGGTCACTTGCTTGTGATAGTCGATGACATCGACATTGCCTACATAGACCTTATTGTCAATGGAGCGGTCGTTTACTTGCAACGAATCGAGGGGGTCGTCATAGTCTAAGCATGACTGCATACCAAAAGAGGCAAAAGCTAATAGCCCAATGGCATAGATATTTTTGTTCATGATGTTGTTGCTATATAAAGGTTAGAAATTGAGCTTGACATTCACACCAAATGAGCGAGCAGAAGGAAGGTTGAATATTTCGAAACCACCCAATCCATTTGCTGTAGAGAGTGAAATATCTGGGTCTACAGGTGCCTTCTTGTAGATGAAGAAGAGATTGCGTGCAATGACAGAGACGTTGAGGTTCTTACCTTCGCCTAGCAAGTTACGCCAGTTGTAGCCAATAGAGAGCTCACGTAGACGGAAGTTTGTAGCATCATAGATGTAGTCGATAGCACTGCTACTACCAACAGCTTCATAATACTTGCGACCATTTACAATGTCACGTCCTTCGTTGATGGCAAGTCCCCATGAGCCGTCAGCTGCTTTCAGTCCAGTTGCTTCGGCATGGCGACGAGCTTCTCCTGTACGTTCTGAAACTCCAAGACGATCGAGGTAACCTTCAGTGAGGGAAACAACCTTACCGCCAATTCGACCATTGACAAGGAAGTAGAGTGAGAAGTTCTTATAGAAGAATGTGTTGCTCCAAGAGAGTTGAATGTTGGAGTTCATATTACCCACATTCAGGCCAAAACGTTCACCGCCTTTGTCGACACGTACATTGCCTGCAGAGTTTACATAGCGTTTCTTACCATCGAAAGAGGGTTGTCCCTGATCGTTGATGTAGATATCGCCTGCTTATGGATGAGCTTACCTCTTCCTTCAGAGTTGAGGCCACCATTTTCATCACGGTAAACATCGTCACGCCAACGTGTAAAGTCGTTGACATACATTTCACCATAGGGGCGACCAACCTTATAGTTTACTTGAACTTTACCACCTGCTACGGAGATAGCCATTTCCTTGTTATGACCATCTTCGACATAGGTCTTTTCTACGCGGTTGTGGTTATAAGAGAAGTTTACACTTGTCTTCCAGCGCAAACCAGGAATGATGTTGTGCCAGTCATAACCTACGGTAGCTTCGAGACCTTGGTTGCGGATGACACCACTATTTACAGGCTGAGACTTACCATTTGAAGCTGCGATAGTGAGATAAGAGTTATGCATCGCAGCATTATAATAGGTCACGTCAACATTCAAACGATTGTTGAAGAACTGAGTTTCAACACCAGTTTCAAATGAACGAGTCTTTTCAGGGATGGGCCAGAAGTTGTTGTAACCTAATACACTAGCAGCCCCCGTTCGTGGGTCAATCGTTACGGAATTGAAGAGTACGTTAGGGATAGAGTTACCTACTTCTGAGTAACTAACGCGATATTTCACGTATTCATCCTTCCAGTTAAACAAGCTAGAGAGGATGGCATTAGCACCAAATCCGAAATAACCATAGTTATCAGGTGTGCCAAGCGCAGAGAATTGGCGGAAAGTGCGGTACCAGTCACGACGATAAGAACCGTCAACATAAACCATGTCTTTCCATCCTACTTGGGCAGTGAAGAGAGCCGCTTTATCCCAGTTACTAGTGGTGTTCTTGGTTGTTCCACCAGCACCACCAGAAGAGGGATCGAAGCGATTGACAATCGTAGGAAGGTCCTTTAAGATATAACCTTGAGATGTGTCATAAGTCGCATTGGTGTAGGTGCTCACGTTTGTACCTTTAATGACGTGACCCACCCAACCAGCGGTAGTTGAAATGCTCCAGTCTTGGATTTGCTTGTTGTAAGAAAGCAAGTAGTCGGTATAGATTTCGTTGGTTCTATTGTTAGATAGATAGTACGTACCAAAGTCGTTCATGGCCTGTGGTCCCCAAGTGGAAGCGTAGGTTTTGCCTTCCGCACTATATCTAGAGTGGTCGATGCTTACGCGAGCTTGGAAAGCTAATCCATCATAGATATCAAATCTACCTTGCAAGTTACCATAGAAACGGTCATCACGTGCGACGCTGCTATTCTGGTTGAGCAACCAATAGGGGTTGTTTTTTTCTGCAGTTTGGAAAGCCCATTCTTGCAATGGTCCAGAAAGTTTTGAGCGACCACTCGTTTCTTTATAAGCGCCTGTAACTGGGTCAGCTATAAAATAGGAACGTTCTGCTGATTGCCACTGACCAGGGGTGGACACATGATTGCGGTAGTAGTCAAAATCTACGTTGCGTGGCAAGGTGTAGAGGTCGTAAATGGGGTTACCCACTGTACCACCACCCATGCGGTTGTTGGTCTTCGTTTGTACGTAGTTGGCATTAACATCAATGTTAACGCGATTCCAGAAGTTGTAGCTTTGACGGAACGAGAGCGTATTACGATTGTAATTGTTGCTCTCTAGCATACCATTAGAGTGGGAATTGGCAATTGAGAAATAAGTCTTGATCTTTTCTGTACCGCCGGAGAGAGAAACCGAGTTGTTAGCCGTTACACCTGTGCGGAAGAAGTTTGAGACATCGTCGTTTGCCGAATTGCGTAAGTGAATGTTGCGTGTGCCACCAATGGTGGGTGCAGCATTGACTGTAGCAGTGTATGCACCACCACCAGGAAGTTTATCTCCCCAGCTATCCAGCGATAGACCACCGGAGCTTACTTCCGCTCCATAGGCGTTTGAAGTTTTGGGGTAAGTAGTGGATTTTCAAAGGTGATGTTAGAGGTAACATTCACATCAAGTTTACCTTCCTTACCTTTCTTTGTCGTAATCATAACGACACCATTCGCTGCAGCCGAACCATAGAGAGCTGCAGCATTAGCGCCTTTCAAGATGTTCATCGACTCGATGTCATCAGGGTTAATCATAGAAAGGGGGTCAGAACCTTCAGCTACACTCGAATAGGTAAGGTTGTATGCTTGGTTAGCTTGTCCACGCACATTGTTGGTCATAGGCACACCGTCCACCACGATGAGAGGGGCGTTGTTACCTTGGATTGACTTGTTACCGCGAAGTGTGATTTTTGAAGCACCACCAGCACCACCAGCAGAAGGAGTAATCGTAACACCAGAAATCTTACCTTCGATGCCGTTTACCAAGTTAGGGTCTTGCACCTTCATCAACTCGTCTGAACGAAGCATCTGAGTCGAATAGGTCAGAGAACTTGCTTTACGAGTAATACCCATAGCTGTTACTACCACCTCATTAAGGTTGGAAGTTTCTTCTTCGAGAGTGAAGTTAAGTTCAGAGGTACCATCCCATTTCACGGTTTGTGATTTGTAACCGATGAGTGAGACTTTGATAGATGCACCAGGTTTTACGTTCTTGAGGGTGAAAGATCCGTTAAGCTCTGTTGTGGTACCGGTGCCGGTACCTACAACAATGACGTAAGCACCTACAGCGGGTTCGCCTGTAGCATCAATTACTCGTCCTTTTAGAACGTTTTTTTGCTGTACATTTGAAGTAGCTGCATGAACAGAAGTGGGGATAAGGCTACTCGCCCCACCAGTTAGCATTGCAACCAAGAGCATCGCTCTTACAGATAGCATTGGCTTAATCATGGCATGTTGTGTTTATTTGGAGGTTTTTGCTGTATTTATATGCAGAAAAAAAATGATAGCTCGATTCTGATATGCAGAATTGCTATGTTCAGTGAGCATTTGTGATAGCGAAGATACAGATAAAGTGTTTTTACTTCCAAATGTTCTACTATATTTTTTTAGTCAGTATTACTATTCGAATCGAGAAAAATAGGCCGTTTTTTTAGAGACTAACTTATTGTCAAAGAGAAAGATGCGTACTCTTAGATGGTGCCTGTATTTTTTCTGCATTTTTTTGCGAGGCTAGATGAGCAGGCTCCGTTTATAAAGACGTGCCTTCTTGACATTTGAAGATGACAAAAGAAGAGGAAATGCTACGCTCTCCATTGAAAAGTGTAACATTTCCTCTTCTTTTATGTGTGTTTTGTAGATGCTTCGTCTTTTATTGCGGAGCAAATCCAAATTTTCGTGTGAACTCTGCGATGCGCTGCTGAGTTTGTGTATAAAACTTTCGATAATCCTCACTTTCTGGGTGAAGGGGGCGATGTGCTAGGGCTTGACGAATTGAATAAAGATGTGATGCGCAGTCGTTCAGTTCGGAAGAAAAGACTGTCTCGCGAAACTTCTCCCAGATGTAGTCCACAGCTTGTTCCGAAGGGTGGAGCATGTCCGGGGCAAAGAAGCGATAATCGCGGAGCTCATCAAGGAGAATCTCATAGGCTGGGAAGTAATGTTGCCATCTACCAGTCGAAGTGGAGAGCGACGATGTTGTGACATCAGATTTCTTCTCTTTGCCTTTGGGCTATTCTGTCTATTCTTCTCTGATGGAAATTCCGAGTGCTGAGCAAAAACGTCGGACTTTTTCAAAAAAATCTCCGACGTTTTTCCGAAAATCTCCGACATTTTTTTGCGACTCTCCCATTCGTTTGTAATTTCCTTGGAATCAGCTTTTTGTGAAAAGCCATTTTCGATAGAAATCTCTGCGTGAATGAGATGATCAATCATGAGATGCAGACGCGCTTTGGAAAGTTGCGACTCGTGCATCCCATGTTTGGCATAGCGATATGGGCTCACTGTCCAGAGGATGTGGAGTTGTGGATAGTGCGCTTTGATGAATGGCAACAACGACTCCCATACCCCAATCGAAGCGTCCAAAGAAGTCACCTTTTCGTCAAACAGATTACCGGGCATCTTGTGACAATTTGCCACCAAACTCCCCCAGCTGAGTTCTTCTTTGAGATAATAACCGTGGTCTGTGCTAAGCGTGAGAATGAGTAAATCCGCCTTCTGCAACACCTCGTGCGCTTGCTTCAACGACGCTTCCACTAGACGTTGGCATTCCTCGCGAGTAGGAGCCGAAAAAGTTCCTGCATGCCACCAACTGTGCCACAGCCCATCACGTCCCTCAAAGAAAATATCTTCGGGTAGGGGATGGGCAAAGGCTATCATCGCCAGGGCACGTGCCAAAACCGTGGGGTGATAGAGCACGCCAAAGGGATTGACGCTCACTCTATCAGGAGGGAGCGCGCACGCCAATCGCTGCCCGATGTGTTCTGCAAAACAAGAACCTAGGACAACGATGTGCGATTGCGGAGTCAGTTGGAAGGGGAAGGGAGAAATCTCAATCGGTGTGGAAAATCTCATCACGCTTTAGAGTTTAACTTGCACAGCAGCAGGGAATAATCTCTCGGGATCATGGAAAAGCTCAAGGCTTTCGCGGATGTTCTTTGCATCGCATTTCACGGTGCCGTCAAACACCTTCTTGCCATTCACCCACACCTTCACAGGCTGTGCAAGGTTCACCAGAGTATTGTCCAAGAAAATGGTGTAAGTGCCTGACTTCGCAGGAGTATATGTGCGATTAAACTTCATCGGAATGCTCGTTCCTGGCACATTGTCCGTCACCGTATACGTCACTTCTTGCACAGTAAGGCGCACCTCATTGTTTGCCATGCTCAGGTGATGGAAATAGCGTGGAGATCTTCCGTCGTAGTCATTGGTTGCACCAGGGCTAGTGGCAGCCACTTCGGGCAATTTGGGCGATTCGTCCACACGAAGGTTGTAGAACCCACTGCGATAGCGACCACCCATGGGGAAATTCTCCCAAAGGAATTCTTGGGGACGAGGATTTCTGCGATACGCTTTCAGCCAACTCGTTGTGGGATTATAGTTAATGCCGTGACCACGCCCTTGTTGCAGCTCGATGCGGTGCTTAAATGTATTAGGATATTGTTGTTCGAGTTGGTCGAACGCCTCCTTAGCTACCATTGTAATTTGGTTGCGTCCAAAACCATAGTCTTGACTACCCGTGAGGAGCGAGAAAGCAATGTGCTGACAGTTTTCCGCAGGCGCATTTCTCAAAGGTTCTCCTCCAGCCATTGGACCTGCACCAGCCCAATAGTCGGCATAAAAAGAAGCTAAGCGTTGCGAACCATAGCCCCCTTCGGAGATGCCAAACACATAGATGCGATTGGGGTCAATGTTGGGCGAAGCCATGGCCTGCTGCAGCATTTCTTCCCAAGCCCATTGTTTCGACTGTTGATACCAGCGATACCACTCACCAGTGGGATTAGGCATCTTAGGAACCACATAAGTGGAGGGAGCATCGTCAAATCCTTGCGACAAGGTTAGTCCATTAGCCCATTCCTGCTCGGCAGGTCCACTGCCGTGCAAATAGAGAAAGAGGGGATAACCACCCTTAGGTTGTTCCCCTTTGGTGCCAAAGTAGAATTGGAGTTCTGCATTTTCTTCTAGTTGACTGGGGAGAAGCAGGCTTTGTGTAGCAGGTTGGTTGAGCGAAGGAAGCGTAGCTTGCTGAAAAATAGAAAAAGCCGAGTTAGAGCATTGCATTTCTTGCTGCCAAGTTTGCCAAATATAGCGTTGCGCATCGGGCACTTCTTGCAGAGAAAGTTCCTGAGCTTGAGCCACAAAAGCAGAGCAACAAAGTGTCGCAACGAGATAAGGGGTAAGTTTCATGACACAGAGTGTTATATAGAAAAAGGATTTTTAATGAATACATATATAATAATGGTGAGCTAAACCTCCGAGGAGGTGCTAACCAATAAAGAACAAGGAAACACCCAGCACGCTGATGCAGGCTCCGATAATCTCTTGTAGGGTGATGCGCTGTCCAAAGATCCAGTGGGCAGGCGCAAGAATCAGTACGGGACTCAGCGACATAATGGTCATGCCAATTCCCACGGAGGTGTAGCGCGTGGCCATGAGTGAGAGCGACACTCCCACAAATGGTCCGAAGACAACGGCGCAAGAGAGGATGCTCAAGCCACGCCCATCGCGAAGACTAGCGGTGAATTGCTGTGTCTTACGTGCCAAAGCCAGAAGGAAGGTGAATCCCACTAGCCCTGCTACGCCGCGCATGAAAGTTGCTGCAAAAGGCAATAGCATTTTGTAGGTGTCAAGTTGTTCAGACGACAGAGAGAGGGATTGTAAATTCAAATCGTAGTGATGAAGTCCTTTGGCAGATAGCACCAAGCCCAGTCCTTGTCCCACTCCAGCTCCCAGTCCGTAGAGCACTCCTCTCAAGGGAAGGCGCAGTTCCACCCGTTTTCTCTTCTGATGATCGGCAGCATCCTTGTCTGATTTGCCAAGAATCGAAAGGGCGATACCCAAGCTGGTGACGGTCATGCCCAAGATGCCGTTTGTGGTGATGGTTTGTCCCATGAAAATCCAGCCTGCTATGGCAGCCGTGGCAGGAGAAATCGTCATGAACAACTGAGCAAAGCGCGATCCTATGAGATGATAGGCATTGAACAAGCAGTAGTCACCAAATACATAGCCCACAAGTCCAGAGAGCAAGAGCCATATCCACGTGGTGGTAGAAGCAGGAGGGGGCAGTGGGCTGCCTGTGAAAGCGAAGAGCAAGACCGCTATCATGGACATGCTCAGGATCATGCGCCACACATTGACCACACTAGCGCCCAAACGCTTTGTCGCCACCTCACTAAACAGCGCACTGGCAGTCCATAAGGTTGCCACGATGAGTGAGAGAGATTCGCCAAAATAAGGGATGGATGAGAGTACAGGCATTGGTTTACGGAGATTTAGACTACAAAATTAGGTCATTTTTGTCGGACAAGAGGTGAATCTCAGAAGAAAGTTGTATTTTTTGCCTTATGATTGCGCTGCATTTCGCTCCCTTGCAGGGATATACCGACGATGTTTACCGACGTTTACACCATCAGCTTGTAGGTGGGGTGGACTTCTACTATACTCCTTTCGTGCGTCTCGAGCATGGGGCTCCGCGCTCCAAAGATTTGCGCGACATTTTCCCTGCGCACAATGAAAATGTGCCTGTGGTGCCACAAATTATAGCTGCGGATCTGCAGGAATTTCGCACACTCACCGACCTCATTGTGGAGAATGGCTATCGTCGCATCGATCTCAACATGGGATGTCCCTTTCCGCTTCAAGCAAAAACATGGACGTGGCTGCGGACTCTTGGCACATACCGACGAAATAGCAGCGATGTTTGCAGAGATGAAACAGCACCCTGAGGTGCAATTTCCATCAAACTCCGCCTTGGGTGGGACAGTCCCACTGTGGCACAGCAACTTTTGCCCCTCATCAACGAAGCTCCGCTCATGCAGGTGGCTTTGCATCCGCGCATCGGCACACAAGGCTACAAAGGAATGACCGATGTGAAGGCATTTGCTGCCTTTGCTGCTGAGTGCAAGAAGCCGTTGATCTACAATGGCGATCTCACTTCACCAGAAGAGGTGTTGCAGATGCAGGAACGTTTTTCACAACTGGCGGGCATCATGGTCGGACGTGGTCTATTGGCACGTCCTTCGCTAGGTGCGGAACTTCTCGAACAGCGTGAATGGGCTAGACATGAGCGCATTGCGTTGCTCCATCGCTTGCACGATGCCCTCCATGCGCATTATGCGCGCATCATACCAGGAGAAGCACAACTACACCAAAAACTTCGCACTTTTTGGGATTATCTCGAACCCGAAATAGGACGGAAGCCCTTCAAGAGGGTGCACAAAGCGGGCAATCTCCGCAATTACCTTCGCGCGGTGGCTGAGATAGTTTAGCATATTCTAGGATAGGGCGATAGGGGGCTTTGAGTTGATTGCTACCTAGTCCATCCACATGCCGCACTTCCTCCTCCCTCTGATTCTAAGAAAGTATTTCTGTCATTCTATAAAATCTCAATTTATATGATTCCTTTTGTGTCAAACACCATTAAGTACATCGGTACTGATGATCGTGATCTCGACCTTTTCGAGAGTCAATATCGCACGCCAGAAGGTATGTGCTACAACAGTTATGTGATTCTCGATGAGAAAGTTTGCATCATGGACACCGTCGATGCACGTTGCGCTGAAGAGTGGAAGGTGAACCTCCAAGTGGCTCTTGAAGGTCGCACTCCTGACTACCTCGTGGTGCAGCACGTTGAGCCAGACCACGCTGGCGCCATTGCTGAAACGATGAACAAGTATCCCAACCTGAAAGTCGTGGCCAGTGCAAAGGCTTTGACGTTCATTGCTCAATTCAACGAAGGCCTTGACATGACCGACCGCACTATCACTGTGACCGACGGTAGCACGCTCGAACTTGGTGGTCGCAATCTCCACTTCATCACGGCTCCCATGGTGCATTGGCCCGAAGTAATCATGACCTATGATGATGGCGACAAAGCGTTCTTCTCTGCTGATGCTTTCGGTAAATTTGGCACGTATGATGCGCACCCCAACGATTGGGCGCAAGAAGCTCGTCGCTACTACTTCAACATCTGCGGTAAGTATGGCATGCAAGTGTCTAAGGTGCTCGAGAAAGTAGCACAATTTGACATTGAAGTGATTTGTTCTCTCCACGGCACGCTCCTTCGCAATGGTGAAATGGCTGAGGCACTCCGTCTCTATGGCCTTTGGTCTAAGTATGAACCTGAGAATCCTGAAGGCATTGTCATTGCTTATGCGAGCATTCACGGAGGTACCAAAGTGGCTGCTCGCCGTTTGGCTGAAGTGTTCCGCGAAAAGGGTGCTTCTGAAGTTGTGCTTCACGATCTCTGCCGTGGTTCTATCGACCATGCGCTTGCCGATGCTTTCCGTCTTGGCAAACTTGTGTTGGCTGCTTCTAGCTACGACTCAGAAGTGTTCCCCCATGCACCATTTCACCCACAAACTTCGTCTCAAAGGTTTCACCAAGCGTCGTGTTGCCATCATGGAAAATACCACTTGGGCTCCTACGGCTGCGAAGACCATCAAGGCTGAATTGGCAAACTTCAAGAACCTCGAAGTGCTCGAAGATGTAGTTTCCATCAAGAGTGCTTTGAAGCAAGCTGATATTCCTGCTCTTGAAGCGCTCGCCGATGCTGTGATGGCATAATAGAGTTTAGACATTAGACGTTAGAATTTAGACGAGGAGAGAATATCGCTTTCCTTATTTGTCTAATTGTCTTTTTGGATATAATAAAAAGCTCCCTCCCATTTCTGTAAAGAGATGGGAGGGAGCTGAGGAAATACGAAAGTCAATACCAAAAGTCGGCAAATAGGGGAAGATGGTCGCTGATGCCACCATGATAGTAAGTGCCGAGGTAGGTGCGATAGGGACGAAGTTCGCCAGGCTTGGAATATTCTAGCAGGAAGGCAGGAGCAAATATATGCACATCGTGGGAGGGACGTGTGAAGAATGGGGTTTTCTTAGAGTTTTGTGAAGCGTTAAGTGGCGAAGAAGGGGAGCAATCTTGAGAGATGAAGTTGTGAGAAACTAGAATCTGGTCGATGCGGCTCCACTGATGTCGAAAGAAGTAGGAGCCCATGACCGAACTGTTGTCGAAGGAGTTGGGAGTGCGGTGGTGAACTGTTGTAGAGTCTTTCTCCAGAGTCTTTGGGGAAGATGTTCCGCCGCTCAAATTCCCTTCTTGAGTTTTGGTCGTAGGATAGGGCGTGGCGTGCGTGGTGAGGGCATAGAAATAAGGCGAAAGTACTCGAGCGATGGACGGATCGGAGGGTTCGTCGTTGAAATCGCCCATGGCAATGAGGTGAGGACGAAGGCGTGTGCGTAGTAGGCTGTCGGCTGTGTGGGCAATAAGGTTGGCAGCTCGCTCGCGATAGGGAGAGGAATGCTTAGCTCCTCCGAGTCGAGAGGGAAAGTGGGCAAGAAAAACATCGAGTGTGTCACCGCGCGGTGCGCGAAACGTGGCATGAAGTATGTCGCGCGTCGGGCGTTCGCGGAGAGAGTCGAAGGGCACACGAAGAGATTGGTGCGCAATCAGCGACATCGTGATGGGTTGATAAAGCAGTGCAACATCGACACCGCGTTGGTCGCCACTGTGGGTGATGAGATATTCGTAGCCTAAACGAGCTAAACGTGTGCGACGACAGAGATGATGGATTACAGAGTCGTTCTCTACTTCACAAAGTCCGATGAGGTCTATCGGTTGTAGGTCGGCGGCTGCCACGAGCGTGCGAGCTATGGCACCTTGTTTGCGCCAATAGCGTGGAGAAGTCCATTTCCGTTCAGATAAAGGTTGGAATTCTTCGTCATGAAATCCTTCGTCGTGGAGCGTATCAAAGAGATTCTCCACGTTCCAAGTGAGGATGCGAAGCCGTTTCAAGGAGCGAGCATAGTTTCGATGCGGTTGCCATTGTTCGGCTGTGGGAGTTGAGGCAGAGTGGGGCGGAGAGTTCTGTGCGGCAAGCGGAAGAACGACAGACCATAACACAGTGCATAAGCAGATGAAGGCAGGCAAGAACCACTGCATCATAGAAGGGCGAGGAAAACAAGGGCATTTCATAGTATGGAAGTGGGAAAGCTGGAAGCTATTCGTGGTGATAGGGTTCACCGCGAAGAATCGTCATGGCGCGATAAATCTGTTCGGTAAGGAAGAGTCGCACCATTTGATGAGAAAAAGTGAGCTTAGACAGTGAGAGTTTTTCCTTGGCAAGTGCGTAAATCTCAGATGAAAAACCATAGGGACCGCCAATAATCAGCACCATTCGTTTGGAGACTGACGACTGACGGCGGTGGAGATAGTCGGCAAACTCGATGGAGCGATATTCCTTGCCGCCTTCGTCCATGAGGACCACCCAATCTCCTTCTTTCAAACTCTTGAGAATGAGTTGTCCTTCACGCTCTTTGTTGTGCTGTGCTGAGGGCTTTGGTATTTTTGAGCTCGGGAATCACTTCAAGTTCAAAGGGAATGTAGTGTTTGATACGAGAAACATAGTCCGTGATCAAAGCATTTAGGTGGGCATCGACGGTGCGACCGACAACGAGTAGGTGAAGTTTCAAGGGAATAGAGATTAGACGTTAGAGGGTCGCAGACCCTTTTATACAGAAGAGAATAGGAGGATTGAAAAAAAAACATCGCCCTCTTACCCAAATGGAGAGGGCAAAAGGGCGAAAGTTATAGCAATGAAAGATGTAGTACATTTTATTTCTCTGATAGAAGAGAAGTGTGCATACATCCCCCAAGGGAGGAGTTTATCCTTCGGCTTCTTCGGTCTTCTTGCGACGAGAAACGCGGCGCTTTGGCTTTTCTTCGGGACGCTCAATCTTAACCCCTGCAAGTTCGGGGTCGATCATGATGCGACCGCAGTATTCGCACACGATAATCTTCTTGCGCATGCGGATGTCGAGCTGACGCTGAGGTGGAATCTTGTTGAAGCAACCACCGCAAGCGTCACGTTGCACGTAGACAATGCCGAGACCATTGCGTGAGCTTTGGCGGATACGCTTGAAAGCTGTGAGCAAACGAGGTTCGATAGTGGTCTCGATGGCCTTAGCTTTTTCGCGGAGCTTTTCTTCATCAGCCTTAGTGTCGGCTACGATTTCGTCAAGCTCAGCCTTCTTCTGATTCAAGTCTTGTTGGCGAGATTCAAGTGCCGCACGACCCTTCTCGAGATCGCCCGTCTTGAGGTTGATCAAACGCTCTGCATCGTTGATCTTCTTGCGAAGCAACTCGATTTCGAGGCTTTGGAATTCGATCTCCTTTGAGAGATTGTCGTATTCGCGGTTGTTGCGCACGTCGTCAAGTTGGCTTTGGTAGCGCGTCATCATGGCTTGCGCTTCCTTAATGCTTTCTTGTTTGTGAGCAATGTCGCCCTTGATGTGTTCGATTTCCTCCTCATACTTGTGGAGACGGTGTGAGAGACCTTCGATTTCGTCCTCGAGGTCTTGCACTTCAAGGGGAAGCTCGCCACGGAGCGTCTTGATTTCGTCGATTTCAGAGAGCTTAGTCTGGAGAGAATAGAGGTTTTTCAACTTCTGTTCTACAGACATGTCTGCGGAAGTGTTGTCTTTCTTTGTTGCCATTATGGTGGATATTTTATTGCGTTGTGGAAAGCGATGCTGTGAGATCGCGCAATTCTATTGATATGGATCGTACAATATCTATTTATCTGATGAGAGTCGATGCCGAAAAGCTTAAAGACTCCTTTATATAAGCTAGGGCTGAGACGAATACTGGCGTTGCGCTACTTATAGATATTGTATGGGATTGGTATCAATCGTTGTCATCGCTGTGGGGAGCGTGGGGAATTGCTCCTGAAGAATGCGCTGTAGGAGGTCGATGGTGTAGCGTTCGCTCTGATAGTGTCCGAGCGCTGCGAGCCAAAGTTCATTTTCGTGGCCGAAATAGTAATGATAACCGATTTCTCCCGTGAAGAAAAGGTCTGCTCCAACGGCTTGGGCACGACCAATTAAGAAGTCACCTGCACCGCCACAAAAGGCGATGCGTTGCACCATCTGCTGAGGACCACGAGAGTAGTGGAGATTTTCCACCTTAAACTCTTGCTTGAGGAGCTGGAGAAATTCCATAGCATCCATAGGTTGAGGCAGGTTGCCCACTAATCCGCTCCCAGCAGGTTGGTCGCCATGTCCTAGGGGTTCAAGGAATTCTACGTCTTGCAGTCCGAGATGTTGGGCGATTTCATAATTGACGCCGCCCACAGCATTGTCAAGATTGGTGTGTGCGGCATAGATGGCTACATCGTTTTGGATGGCCTTTCGGAGAGTTCGCTCCACATAAGTGCTGTCGCTCACACATTTTACCCCCCGGAAGAGGAGAGGGTGGTGAGCCACGATGAGATTGTAGCCACAATCCACGGCTTCTTGCACCACGGCTTCAGTGACGTCAAGGCACAATAATGCCCCTGAACACTCACTCGCTGTTAATCCACACTGTAAGCCGGCGTTGTCGTAGCCTTCTTGCAGGGGCAGCGGAGCGAAATTTTCAAGGGCTGCTGCGATTTGTTTGATCTGCATAGCGCATTGCTTTGGCGGTCGATAGGAAGTGACCGCAGATATTTTCCGCAAAGTTACGATTTTTCTTCGCAGGTGAACAACTCGTTCACAAATAATTTTGTAACTTTGCCCCTAAACAACAACGGAATAATATGACGAAAGAAGAAATTTGTGGCAACTGGCTGCAAAGATATACCAAAGTTCAACTCGAAGAGTTTGGCGATCTCATTCTTCTCACGAACTTCAACAATTATGTGGACATGTTTTGTGAGCAGATGAACGTGACTGCCGTGGGCTTTGATGCGAATATGCGTGCCGCAACAGCAGAGGGTATCACCATGATCAACTTTGGCATGGGATCGCCCAACGCGGCTCTCATCATGGATTTGCTCTCAAGCGTGAAACCTCGTGCCGTGCTCTTCCTGGGTAAGACGGGAGGACTCTCCCACAAAACTCAGTTGGGCGACTACATTCTTCCCCTTGCTGGTATTCGCGGAGAGGGTACAAGTAATGACTATTTCCCACCTGAGGTGCCTGCACTCCCTGCTTTTATGTTGCAACGCGCCATCTCTACCGCACTTCGTGATGCTTCTCTAGACTATTGGACGGGAACGGTCTATACGACCAACCGCCGTGTGTGGGAGCATGACGAGGAATTCAAGGCTTATCTTCGTAAGACGCGCGCCATGGCTATCGACATGGAGACCGCCACTCTGTTCTCTTGCGGATTTTATAACCACATTCCTACTGGGGCATTGCTCTTGGTGAGCGATAATCCTATGGAACCTGAAGGGGTGAAGACGGAAAAGTCGGATAATCATGTGACGCGTAATTTTGCCGAAACGCATGTGCAATTGGGCATCGCCGCCTTGCGCTTGTTGCAAGGTGACCGAAAGACGGTGCGCCACTTGAAGTTTGACTGGTAATCTCTCCTATATCATAGTGTAAGGCGCATGCGGTTTTCGCTGCGCCTTCTTTAATTTAGAGCTTGACCATGTTTGTTTATGGCTTGCTCATTTTAGTTTATAGCAGGATTCATGTTAGATTGTGCCTGATATATATTAGTTTGTTACTTGCTCATAAGTAATATATAGCTAGATTATATTCGTTGGTAGCCAGCTAGCTTGTAATAGTTTGTGACCTGCTTATAGGAAATCTCTTGCTACATCTCTGCTATATTCCCTTACGAAGTAGCAGAGTGCAGACTGGGTTCTCCTACACCTATATATAATATGGCGAAAAAAAATCCTACTGGTGCGACACACGAGACGATTGTTGCCGATGTGCGTGCTGGAAACATTGCGCCTGTCTACTATCTCATGGGCGATGAAAGTTATTACATCGACCATGTGGCAGACTTTCTCCTTGATAATCTCCTCCGTCCTGAGGAGCGCGACTTTAATCTCATCACGCTTTTTGGTGCCGAAACCGACTCTACTGCTGTGGTGCAAGCTGCTATGGGCTTCCCCATGGGAGCAGAGCGCATGGTGGTCATGGTGAAAGAAGCGCAAAATCTCAAAGACCTTGCTCCACTTGAGGCTTACCTCAAACAACCGCAGCCTACTTCTGTGCTCATTCTTTGCCATAAGAATGGGGCGCTCGACCGACGTAAGAGCGTGGTTAAACTATTGGAAAAACATGGTGTCCTGATGGAGAGCGCAAAGCTCCGCGATTATCAATTGGCTACTTGGGTGAAAAATTATGTGCAACGCAAGAAAGCCACCATTGAACCCCAAGCCGCTGAGGTGCTTGCCGATTTTGTTGGGTCTGATCTCAGTCGTCTGTCTGGAGAAATCGATAAGTTGCTCCTCTCCGCTAAGTTATCTACCATCACGCTTGGACTAGTTCAAGAGCATATTGGAGTGAGTAAGGAGTTCAATATTTTTGAACTACTGGACGCCTTGGGCAAAAAAGACGTCGTAAAAGTGAATAGAATCGCGAATTACTTCGACAAAAATCCGAAGAAAAACCCGATTCAGATGGTGCTTCCGGCTTTGTTTCGCTTCTTTTCTCAGTTGATGATCGCCTACTATACGCCAGGTTCCAAAACTCCACGCGAGGTGGCGGCTTGGGTGGGGGTGAGTGACTGGCAAGCTGAGCGTAATATCGTGCCTGCCATGCGCCTTTATTCGGGGCGAAAGGTTATGGATATTATCGGACAAATCCGCCGCACGGACGCCAGAAGTAAGGGTGTCGATAATCCTGCTATTGAATCCGGTGATCTGATGAAGGAGTTGCTCTTCTTCATCCTCCATTGATGCTTATATCCCTTTCTAGATGCTTTCGAGGATGGACGTGATTTTGTGTCATCTCTCCCATCTTTTTCTAGCCCTTCTTAAGAAAACTCATTACGTGTTTATCTTTCCGATACTAACGTTGAAAGAGCCATACGACTTCTCCCCACTATCTTTGAGATGGTGGGGAGAAGTCTTTCTTGTTGGGCTCAGGTTTGAGAATAAGTCAAGGACTTTTACCGCTTGCTCATGGTTGTTTTTTCGAGAGAGTAGGAGAGTGTATTGTATCTCTGCTAGAATGCTTGAGTTTTCTTGTTCTTTTCTGGTTTGGGTTGCGTGTAGTCGTCTATTGGCTAGGAGCGTTGCAGACTTCTGTTGGAGAGGAAAGCTGAACATACTGATAAATTAGCGCTTATATAGGAGATAGTGGGAAGGAGTAGGGAAGGGGAGATGCGTTTGGGGGTATTGGGGAAGAGTAACTAGGAAAGTGCATAATGGGTTCTTCGATGCCTAAAAAAATGGAAGATTGATTTTTTTGCGAGTCCTCTTGTAGTGCTGCTCTAGAATCTCTCCTTTTCTTCGCTTATTGACGTAAAGAAGGAGAAGGCAGCGGTGGCTGATTCGGACGAAAATCTGAGTGAGTAGGGCAAATTGCGCTGAAATCTTCCAAACTAGCGGAATACAAGCCCCAGATGGGCTTTGTATAGACTGAAAACGACGTTTAGAAGACCGAAAAGCCTTGATATTTGGCTGAAAAACACGTCATTTTACGCTAGAATGCTTCTTGTTGTTTATGCCGTAAATGCGCGTAATCTGTTGTTTTTATAGTAGGATGTGTGGAATTTAATGCGCTGAGAATCTCGTAAAATCCAAGAACTTGAAATAGGGATGGGAAGAGCGCAAAAATTCTCTCAAAAGCTCATTTTGTACTAATCGGCGATTTAGAGTTAGATTTTCTTAGTATTCTGTTTTGTAGTTGCTTGATTTGGTTATGTAGATTTGTTGTTGTAATGTGTAACTCTAAACATATAGAAAGGAGCGCTGTTGATATTTGTTGATTTGTTGTTGGATTTGTGTTTGTATATTATATTTCTGAATCTAGAATTCCAAATCCATGAATATGCACTTTGTTTTGTAGTTAGTTATGTATATGAAAACCAGTGAGATATATGTTGTTCGTTTGCGCGTCTTGTAGAAAAATTAGGTGGTTTCAGGTGTATAATGCGCTAGATGTGGCTATAAAACATAGATGTATATTGTTATGTCACTGAAAGTCAGTTGAAAGTGTTAGATTATATCCTTTATAATCTAGTGTTATAAAGGAGGTGTGTAGAGAGAAATATGTAAATGTAGTGAGGAGTGTAGGAAATCGAAATTTAGATATATGGATTTGTGTTTTGAAATATCTTGTTATTTTGGTTTTGAAATTCGTATTTAGAAAGTTGTTGGTCTGAGAATTTATCGTTACCTTTGTAGTGGCTAAGAAAAAGCTCGAATGAGACGTGTGGAGCTCTCCCGCGGTGCTTCCCTTACTCTCCAACATCCAAGTTGACCTCTTAATAGGGGTAAGATTTCGTTGTGCGTAAAGTTGCGAAAGTGTCGTAAGAAATCATTTTGGATTACTGCGTTTCTTGTTGACAGTGCTGCATGCAATGCTGTATATTCTGAGTAGCTCTTTTGCACTACAGAGAGCTTCTATTGTATACCCGTGCGATTGTGAGGAAAAATAGGAGTGTGCTTGCGACTACCCCGAGATGTTGTTATTACGATGACTGAAGGTGGGCACTTCTCTCTCTTGTTTCACTCTGACTGTCGACGGATAGCATTGGAACATGCTAAACTTTAATTTGAGTTTTCATATTTCCGCGATAAATTATCGCAGTTTTTAGCCATCAATCACGCATCAATATATAGTCATCTGCGGAGACGCTAACCGACCTTTGAGGACTTTTTTTCGACTACCACAATGCAAGAAAGAATACGTCAAATTATGGACCATTATGGTCTGAGCCAACAAAACTTTGCTTCGCAGTTGGGCGTTGCACCAGCCACTATTTCTAGCATATTTACGGGACGCACCAACCCGACCAATAAGCATGTGCAGGCAATTCATAAGGCGTTCCCTGAAATTGATACTAATTGGCTCATGTTTGGTGAGGGAGAAATGATGATTTCTCTTGATAGTAATAGTGCTGAAAAGGGGATAGGTGGTGAGGGTAATCCACTAAGTGTAGGTGAATCTTCGGAGGCTTCCCTATTTGGCGAGGAACTATCAGGATCCAACCCGAGCACAGCTGTGGGGGGCACGGTACAAAATGCCGGAGCAATGGCGGGAAATGCCCGCGGATTACGAAGAGATGGAGGTGTTTTGTCCCAGCAATATGCAGGTATCTTGGAGACCGCGAATTTAATGGACAAAGCCGCGTAAAATTAAGGAGATTCGTGTATTTTATGACGATGGAACGTTTGAGGTTTTCTCACCTTCTAGCAAATAAGTCCGTCATTTGGTAAGAAACTAAGCGATTTTGGAAGCGATGGATGAGCTTCTGCCGGAAAAGAATGACGCTTCATTTTGATATTACTAAAAGAATTGGAGATAAATGCGTATCTTTGTGGTAGCCCCAACCGTGTATCGAGCGAAGTTGTTGCGTATCTACTGCACAACGTTTGGAATAGGTTTAGGTTAACTCTATAGTTCTATTGGGAGCTCGTCTGTAATTTGCGTCGTGTGCTCCATGTTTTCTCCTAGTTTGCTGTTAATTCGAGCTCGCATAGCGCGGTATCTTCCTACATTCTTTGGCTAGTATTGCCGCTCCACTCGTAGACTAGAGGCGATTGATCGTAAAGGTATTATTCGTTTCTCTCCTGTTTTTGAAATATCTCGCTGAGGTATCCCCCACTTCCTACACTCCTTATTATATTATATAGCGTCCTGATGATTCCATTTCCACCACTAAACCTCCCCACCCCTGCCTTGCGCTTGCGGAAGACAGCTGATGGTCGTCCGCAAGTCTATGACGAATTGCGCAAACGCTTCGTCACACTGACAGCAGAAGAATGGGTGCGCCAGCATTTTGTGGCTTTTTTAGTGGCAGAACGTGGATATCCACAAGGACTTCTTGCAAATGAGGTTGGAGTCAATGTGGGGGGTGTGTCCAGACGTTGTGACACCGTGCTTTATGCTCGTGAGGGTGGAGTGCCGCGTCTGATAGTGGAGTATAAAGCTCCGCAGGTCACCATCACCGAGTCTGTATTCACCCAGGTGCAAAGCTACAATAGCGTGCTTCGCGCTGATTATCTCATCGTGAGCAACGGCATACAGCATTTCTGTTGTCGTATAGACTATGCCATGCATCGCGTACAGTTCCTCCCAGAAATCCCACGTTACGAAGATTTGTAAGGTGGTATTCTCTCGTATATTAAGTCGTCCCATATCAAACTCTGTAGGCTGCACCCTAATCTTTGTTGTTACACTGCATACTTATCATCGGTATACAGTCTAATTATAGCAGATATTAGCATCACCACCAATAGGTGCACTATATAATATAGGAGTGTTTCCTCTTAAATGTCCGAATATGTCCACTGAAAGTCCCAGCTTCCGCCCTGCCACTCCAGAGGATGCCCATTTCATAGCCCACTATGTCTTGGCTGCCCTGCATTTTATTGAGTTGGAAACGCCCCTTAGTCCCCAACAACAGCAGATGGTCGAGGCACTTGTTCCCGTGGTGCAGCAAAGGTATGCTTTATAGCTATCTGCATGCCGAAATCGCGCAGTTCAACGACCAACCTATTGCCCTGCTACTCCGATATGAGGGACAAAACTTCCGCGAGTATCGTGAGCGCACCTTTGCGCAACTGCCATTTTATACGGCAGAAGAACTTGCGGCAATGGACGACGAAACGAAAGCAGGCGAACTCTACATCGACTCCCTCGCTGTGCACCCCACCTATCGCGGGCGCGGCATCGCCCAAAGTCTTTTGTCGCGTGCTGTAGGACGTGCGAAAGAGCTGCAATTATCGGCAACTCTCTTGGTCGATCCCGATAATCCTAAAGCAAGAGCCTTGTATGAGCGTTGCGGCTTTCGTGGCGATGGCAGGGTAAATGCTTTCGGAGTGAACTATCATCGTATGGTGCATCAATAAATGTATTGAAATTATGAGCAACTTCCTTTCTCTTTGTAACACTCGCGCATCGGTGCGCGACTATCTGCCCACACTTCCCACTGCCGAAGCCATAGCGCACATCAAAGAAGCCGTTCGCCTAGCGCCTTCTGCGTGCAATAAGCAGCCTTGGCGGTTCTTTTATGTAACCAATCCCGAGATATTGGCACGACTCTGCCAAACCTATCCTCGTCCATGGCTTGCCACTGCTCCAGCTCTCTTTGTTGCTGTGAAGAATGTGGCAGAAAATTGGGTGCGCCCTGCCGATAATCATGCCCATGGCGACATCGATTTGGCCATCGCAGTGGAGCATTTGTGCTTGGCTGCCGCAGAAGAGGGACTAGGCACTTGTTGGATTTGCAATTTCGACATCGAAGCCTGTGCTGCAGTCTTGGAATTATCTGAAGAATGGCAGCCAGTGGCGATGACGCCCATCGGATATCCTGGTGAGAAACATCAAGATGCAGGCCGCAAGCGTAAACCAGTGGATGAGATCTTTGTAGATTTAGTGTAAAATCATGGCGCATGCCAGACAGAGCAATCCGACGTTAAATGAGCGAACACCCTAGTCGGGAATAAAGAAACGGAGCATTTCCAGCGAATATAGCTTGGAAATGCTCCGTTTTTGGGAATGTAGCCTTCCGAAGAAGGAGAAATAAGCAGGGAAGTGCGAATCAATCAGGCAGATTGTGTGAGAAGCTGCTGCCATGTTCACCGTATTATTGCTGCTGGGAGGAATCTTTCGGGGAATCCGTCAGAGAAAATCGCTCCAAAATCAGGTGCACTAGTTTAGGAAATGCATAATTCTCACGCTCTGCCCACGCGATGCGGATGAAATCGCCTTTATCTTCGGGGTGCGTGTCAAACGCCTTAGAGAAATCACCCCACAACGCATAACCGTCCGCGTGGAGTTTGCGATGCGTCAGTTGGTGTGTCAGTCCAGATACCACTGGTTGCAGCGTAGATTGTTCTGAGAGGAAAGGGTGTAGTGCGGGATGTTGCAACACCTCTTCTGCAGAGGGAGGAGCCGGAAATTCCAGCAAAAAGCGGTTCGTAAAGCCCTTGCCAGATGTCCCCTTTGCCGCGGCGGTGAATCCAAGTATGACAATCTGTTTCAGTCATTGGAGTTTTCTGAGACAACTTGCCGGTGGCAGTGTCCGATGAGGGAGGGAAATGGGTGGATCCTCCTTGCTGCTTTGTCCGATGTCCCTCCATCAACCAAATGTAGACGAAGTAGCGATGCGAGATAGCCACTTTTTTTGCCTTGATGGGCAAAGATTCCACGTTGCCTTCTGCGAGGGCAGCGCAATCCTCGTTCAAAGGGCAGAGCAGACATTGTGGAGCTCGTGGTGTGCATTGCAAAGCTCCAAAGTCCATAATCGCTTGATTGTAGTCTGCAGCTCGTTGGGCAACGATAAGTTCCTGGGCAAGGGCTGCAAAAGTCTTTTTGCCTGCTGTGCTGTCGATGGGAGTGTCGATGCCAAAAATCGCGAGAGCACGCGATAAACATTGCCGTCCACCACAGCCGTTGGGAGATCGTAGGCAAAAGAACAGATAGCTGCTGCCGTGTAGTCGCCCACCCCTTTCAGGTTTCTCACACCTTCATAGTCTGTAGGAAAGCCACCTTGCTCCACAATCTGCTGAGCGGCGGCATGAAGATTGCGCGCGCGCGAATAATAGCCCAGACCTTCCCACTGGCGCATCACCTCATCTTGTGGTGCCGCTGCGAGTGTTTCCACCGTAGGAAAGCGATGGATGAATCGCAGATAGTAGTCATATCCCTGCGCCACGCGAGTCTGCTGGAGAATAATCTCAGAAATCCAAATGCGATAAGGGTCGCGCGTGCTGCGCCATGGCAGTTCGCGCCCAAACTCATCATACCAAGCGAGGAGGCGTTGCGAGAAAGGGTGGGGAGAAGTCGTCTTTTCGTGTTCTGTCACCGTTGTTAGTTGTAGTGTTTGTGCGAGAGAGGTTGTAGTACTTTGGGGGCTTCTAGTTGAAATCTACTACGAGCAAGCGAGCCCAGGGCGAACAGTAAGCCCTGCCGTCAGAGGGCATAAGGAGTATATGCCGCCGAGTGATAAGGTGCCATCAAAGCGATTGACAAAGTTCCTCGAGCGCTTCTGTGGATTCAACCACGTGGACTTTGTTGCGCACGGAGAGGTGCACCAAATTCGTCTCCACCATTTGGTCGAGCATTGCCACGAGCGTGTCCCAACATCCGTCCACATTGTAGAGCACAAGGTGTTTTCGCGTGCCGTCGATGGTGATTTCTGCCAAAAGCGTGAAGATTTCGTCGAGAGTGCCCACACCACCGGGGAGCGCAATCATAAGATCACTGCGTTCAATCAGGATTGTTTTGCGATCTGTTAGGCCAGCTGTACGAATTTCTACATCGAGCGTATCGCTCACCACGTTGCGATCCACCACAAATTGCGGAACGATGCCAAAAATTCTGGCTCCAGCTTGTTTGGCACTCTGAGCGAGCACTTCCATCATGCCGATGCCCGATCCGCCATAAATGAGTGTTCGTCCAGATTGTCCGATCCATTGTCCCACTTCTTCTGTGGCTTGGCGATAGGATGTAGGCACATTGTCGTGCGAAGAAAGGAAAACTCCAATATATTGCATGTCGATTATGTGTGAGAAGTTGTAGGTTTGCGTGCTCAGTCTTGAGATGCCCTTCAAAATGTTTGAAAACCAGCCCCCATCATTGGGCATAGCCTTATAAATATCGTAAGTCAGCCCTGAGCAACTACGAAAAACAGAGGGACAATCGAGGGAATAGCATGTCCGAATTTTTGCAAAACCATAAAGCAAAGATACGAAGAAATCTGTGGACTCTGCTGTGTCCAGTTGGAATTCTCCATTAGAAAAGTAACGATTAAGGGGTAATGGCGTGAGGTTTTGGGAATTTTAATACTAAATATGCGTATAGAGTGTAGAAAAAGTACCTACCTTTGCCCACAAACAACACAACAATTATCCGTTTTTCTCCCTGCCCACTAGCACCACTCTCTGTGAGTGATAACGCCTTTCACCGAGAAAGGTGGTCGTTATTACTAGGGAGCAGAGTTAGAACATTACACAAATCTCAATACAATCACTTACAATGAAAAAAGTTCTCTTTTTCGCTGTAGCTTGCCTCTCATTGATGGCTTGCGGCAACAAGGCTCAATCTGAGCAAAATGCTGACACTCTTTCTGCACAATCTGCAGACTCTCTCGTATTCGAAGGTCAATTCCCTAATGCTGATGGCGGTGAAATGTCTGTAAAGCTCGCTCTCGCTCAAGACAGCACCATGGGTTTCACCCTCTGCGAAGACACTACAGTGTCTAAGGGTCAGTATGCTGAGGTAGCTTCTGGCGACAAGAAGGGTTATAAGCTCACTATTTCTGAAAATGACGTACGTTTCTTCGCTATCAACGGCGACAGCGTTCTCTCTGCATCTGCTGACTCTACTCTTGCACCTGCAGCTTCTGGCTTGAAGTACGACCTCAAGCGCAAGTAATTCTTGCCGACCGCATTCCTAGCCTCTCACCACATTTCTTGACGATGATGCGGCATGATTGTGCCCATCTACGTTGTTACTGTTTGTGATAGGTGAATCCTCTTCTCCCTCTCTTGAAAACACTTTTCAGGAGAGGGAGAAGCTTTATTGTTTCTCTGAGAAAGTTTCGAAGCTGACATGAACCATTCCAACTCATTTCTTACATCTTCTACGCCTCCACGGCCGAATGCTTCGCTCAAAAAGCGATTGTGGCGATGGGTTGTGGCGATTCTCCTCTTAGTTTTAGCGTCTTTGTGGAGCATCGGTGAGTTTATGTTGACCACCGCTTTGCATCCCACTCCCAGTGTTTACAGAGATTCTATCGCCACTCTCGAAAGAATGTGTCGCAATTATCCGCACATTCAGCCGTGGTATGATAGTTTGCAGGCACATCACGCCCTGCACGACACTACTATTGTCGCAGCTGATGGCGCGAAACTCCATGGTTATTACATTCGTGCAGCGATGCCCACAAAGCGAGTGGCTGTATTGGTGCATGGTTATCAAGATGCGGCTTTGCGAATGCTTCATATTGCTTATCTCTATCATCACGATTTGGGCGCAAATGTGTTGATGCCCGATTTGCGTTATCATGGAAAAACGGCTGGTGAAAGCATCGGTATGGGATGGAACGACCGATTAGACGTGCGACAATGGGTGTGGACCGCTTCGAATATTTTTGCAAACGTGCTGCAGAAAGACACGTCCGCGCAAGTTGCTGCGAAGGAATCGTCGCGAAACACGATGATAAATGCCCCCCATCTCGTGGTGCACGGCATCTCCATGGGAGCCGCCACCACCATGATGCTTAGTGGCACAGATAGTCTCCCACCCATTTGTGCCTATGTCGAAGATTGTGGCTACACCTCTGTGTGGGACATCTTTTCAAGTGAGCTGAAAAAGCGCTATCATCTGCCAGTCTTTCCCGTGATGCACGTCACTAGCGCGCTGAGCAAATGGCACTACGGTTGGAGTTTCCGCGAAGCCGATGCAGAAGAGGCGGTGCGTCGCTGTCGACAACCCATGCTTTTCATCCATGGCGACAAAGACACGTTTGTGCCTACAGCGATGGTCTATCGCGTTTATGCTGCCAAACCGCAACCGAAGTCGCTTTGGATTGCACCGCAAGCGGAACACGCAGCGAGTTATCTCAAACATCGCAACAAATACACGCAGCGTGTGGCTGATTTTCTCGCTCCTTATTGGTAACTTCTCCTTTTTTTGCAATAACGATGTCCGAACTCCCCATCGAAACACACCCTCTCCAACCTTTTCTTCCCGAAAATGCAAAGTGGCTCTTCCTCGGCAGCTTTCCTCCTCCGCAAGCGCGCTGGAGTATGCTCTTCTTTTACCCCAATTTCATCAATGATTTTTGGCGCATCATGGGATATCTATTTTTCGACGACCGTGAGCATTTTGTGGTAAAGGGCGAAAAGCGCTTTGATCAAGCTGCCATTGAAGCCTTCGCTTGCGACAAAGGTTTTGCATTCTACGACACCGCTACGAAAGTGAGGCGTCTGAAGGGCAATGCCTCCGACGCTTTTTTGGAGATTGTGGAGCCCACCGACATAGCCTCCCTTCTTGCCGCCATGCCCTCCTGCAATAATATCATTACTACTGGTGGTTTGGCAGGCGAAACGCTGTGTCGCACACTGGGAGTGGAGCATTTGCCCAAGATTGGCGAATCTGTGCTTTGTCCTCAGGCACAGCACAGTTTGGGGCGCGACATCATCTTTTGGCGCATGCCGAGTAGCTCGCGTGCCTATCCCTTGAAGTTGGAGAAAAAAGCCGAGTTCTACGCGCGACTCTTTACGTGATATGCTTAAAAAACACGGGCTTTTATCTTTGCCAATCCCAAAAAGTGTAAAACAACTGCGATATTTTTTCGACTATCGCTTGCGACAGATGGGGAAAATCGTATCTTTGCAGTACAAACATTCCGAGTGTGCTCTCAGAACAAGCCATCCCTCGGACATAGACTATAACAATATCTATTCAACACAACGACATGGTAGCCATTCCCTCTCCTAGTCTTCCAGCACAGAACACGATGGAACGTACATTTTTCTGGGATGACCAGCGTCAAAACAAGCAAAAAACTATGGCAACAGTATATGATTTCAAGTTGACCGACAAGAAAGGTCAAGAAGTAAGCCTTGAAGAGTACAAAGGAAAGGTTTTGCTCATTGTGAATTCTGCCACAGAATGTGGTTTCACGCCCCAATATGATGAGCTTGAAGCCCTCTATCGCGCCCACAAAGCTCAAGGTCTTGAAATTCTCGATGTGCCTTGCAACCAATTTGGAGGTCAAGCTCCTGGTAGCGATGCTGAAATCAGCGAATTCTGCTCTTTGAAGTTTGGTGTAGACTTCCCACAATTCCGCAAAGCTGAGGTGAATGGTGAGAACGAACTTCCCCTCTACACTTGGCTCAAGTCTGAACAACCCTTCAAGGGCTTTGACAAAGACCACAAACTTACCCCCATCCTCGAAGGTCTTCTGGACAAAAATATTCCTGGCTGGCGCGAATCTAGCGATGTGAAGTGGAATTTCACCAAATTCCTCGTTGATCGCGAAGGAAAGGTAGTGGCACGCTTCGAGCCCACACACGACATTAAGGACATTGAGAAGCAGATTGAAAAACTCTTCTAAGTCACTGTCCGCCAATATACTCCATAAGACCGGCACGGAACACAGATTTTCCGTGTCGGCTTCTTCCGTTTCAATGCCTCCCGCTTCTGAGGTTTAGCCTAGGGCTTGCGCAAAGCGGTAAATCACCCACGCTGAGCCTAGGCAAAATCGTCCTTTTTCGTGTTCGACAACCTGAGAAATGACGCAGCAATAGCCCGTTCCTAACCTCATTGTGCCCAGAGAGAGGTGGAATCTCAGCAGTTGCAATACGGAATCCCCTACATTAGTTTGAAAGCTACACTCATGAATTACGATAAACTCAAACTTGACAACCAGCTCTGCTTCCGACTTTATGCGGCAAGTCGTTTGATCACGCAGGCATATCGCCCACACCTCGACAAGTTGGGCGTGACTTATCCTCAATACCTCGTTTTGATGGTGCTTTGGGAAACGGATTCCTTGCCCGTAAACGACATAGCCAAGAAGTTAGCTTTGGAAACCAACACGGTAACTCCCTTGATTCAGCGCATGGAGCGCGAAGGCATCGTAACGCGCACCAAAGGAAAGGTGGACACTCGCCAGACAATTGTGGCACTCACGGAGCATGGCCACGCACTCCGCGAGCAATCGGTGAACATCCCCAACTGTATGCTCGAACTCCTGTGCAACAATGGCGTGCAAGAGCAGTCTATCTCTGAAATCCTCCCTTGCTCGACGAGCTTATCGTGAGTTTGAAGAAGAAGGTGGAGTAGGCCACTGGGCAACAGCTGCAATTACAAGTAGTGTAAGCTGCACAAACGGGCTTGTATAAGGTGATAGCACCTCAAACACGAGCTTCATTGTGCCCTGAACACTGCTGAATGTCAATCAAATTGAAGGCAGAGTTTTCTTATATTTAGGAGAAAACTCTGCCTTTTTGGTGTTTTATGACAAGCGTCAACGAGAGTGTAGATAAGAAGGTCGGACTGTCGAGAAAAAAACTCCCACGTTTTTTTGGAAAAAAAGTCCAACGTTTTTCGGAAAAAAAGTCCAACGTTTTTTTCGGAAAATCTCCGACGTTTTTCCGAAACCTCCGACATTTTTGGGGAGATACTCTGAGCGATTGTTTCTTTTATGGGAGATTTACCCGTTGAAACGTCGTTGTAAAGACTTAAAAATGAGTTGATAATGTGGTGAAGTGAGAGTGGATTGAGGTTGTGTTTTGCGACAACGGAAATTCTTCTTATGAGAAAGGGAAAAGAATGGCAAAAGAGAGGATAGATAATTTGAGAGAACTGCCCAAATGCAGTGGGAGGTGATGCGAAAAACACGCTTTGCAAGGTAAAAAAATACCTGCGAGTAGTCCCCGAGTTCTTCATATTTGGGTGGAGTGAGTTTTCTAAATTTACTGCTGAAACATCAGATAGGATGAAATAAACCCCAATCGGTTATTAGACCGTCAAAGTGTTACTGATAGTGGAAAAGATTACTTCCTGTCATCTTTCTTTTTCTTGTTGGCTTCTTGTTCCTCGTTTGTTCTCGACCCTAGTGCGCTACGCCATCGAGCAAACGAGGAATAAACTGCTCAATAATCAAATAAAATCTGTTCAGAATCTAATGACCGATTTGGGATAAAAAATCGGTGGAACACTAGGATTTCTAGCGTTCCACCGATGAGTTTCTCCTCCAGCCAGTGGGAAGGGATGAGAAAGAAGAGTGGGGCTGCTCAGATTATCGTTGAGGAGCTTCCAATTCCTTCTTAAGTTGTGCGTTGAGTTGTTGCACCACCTTCTGATGCTTGTCAGCTACATTGTCGGTTTCACCTTGGGCGCTTCGCATGTTGTAGAGCTGCGCACCGGCAGAGAAGCCCGTTTCGATGTGTGGTCCCCAGGGCACCATGGCAGGACCTATCATGGGAACGATGTATTTCCACTGAGGAGTGCGGATAGACACCGAACGATTATACGCCATGGAAAGCACGTAGTTGCGAGATTTGTTGGATTGTCCAAGCCAGGTGCGGTGTTGATCGCGGCTGTCCACTGCCAGGGTGTCTGAGAGTTGCTCTCCTACCACGGCGGCGAGCGAGCGCACAGCATCGATTTGACTCACCAAAGCTCGGCTTGTTTTGCCTTGAGGCACTTTTCCCGCGGGCCAACTTACGATGAATGGAACGGCACTTCCGGCTTCAAAAGCGCTGTACTTCCCACCGCGCCAATGCCCTGAAGGACGGTGGTCGCCTGCCAACTCCTCTGCTTGATCTGCATAGCCGTCATCTAAGACAGGACCATTGTCGCTAGTGAGGATAATGAGCGTGTTGTCGGCGATACCCATGCGCTGGAGCGCTGCGGTGATTTGACCTACGGTCCAGTCGAGTTGAAGAATGGCGTCGCCTCTCGAACCCATGGGGCTCTTTCCTGCGAAGCGTGGATGTGGCCATCGTGGCACATGTACGTCGTTGGTGCAGAGATACATAAAGAAAGGGAGATTTGTTTCACTGCGTCTAGTGTGGTCGCATTCTCCCTTTCGACAATGTGGGGACTTCTTAGCCATATTCACACGGTCTTCTATCCAGTTGATGGCATAAGCAGCGATGGAGTCGGCGATGTTCTCGTCTTTCCACAGAGCCTTTCCGCCTCCTTTCATATAGCCAATGCGAGAAATGCCATTGACAATGCTCATGTCGTGCCCATGGGAAGGCTGAAGTTGCAGAAGTTCTGGATTTGATTTTCCGGTAGGTTCGCCTTCAAAGTTCTTACGGTAGCTGACTTCTATGGGCGAGGATGGGTCATAATTTTTGACTTGGTCGTTTTCAATGAATACACATGGGACGCGATCGGCTGTTGCTGCCATGATGCAACTGTAATCAAAGCCCAAATCAGCAGGAGTTTGGTCGAGACGTCCGTTCCAGTCTTGTTCCGCTGTCTTGCTTCCCAAGCCTAAATGCCATTTTCCTATGGCTGCCGTGGCATATCCTGCGCGTTTGAAGAGGTCGGCAAGGGTGAATTGCTCAGGTTTGATGATCATTCCTGCATTACCAGCCGCTACGTCAGTGCCAGGTCTGCGAAAGGGATATTCGCCAGTGAGGAAGGCATAGCGAGAAGGGGTGCTGGTGGAGGCTGAAGCGTGGGCATCGGTGAAGCGAGTGCCGCGGGCTGCGAGCTGGTCTATGTGAGGCGTGTGCACGCGAGTGGCACCATAGCAGGAGAAGTCACCATAGCCCACATCGTCGGTCATGATGACTATGACATTGGGTTTGGAGGTTTGTGCTTGAGCTGCTGCAGCGCTGACAAGAGCTGCGATAGAACAAGCGATGCGAGATGGATTCATGTGAATAACTTAAGGGAGATTTTACCCATGAAGCGAGGTAGGGTAAATAAAAAAAACAGGCACTTCTTCTCCAATGACTTGGGAAGAAGTGCTGAAATGTTGAGATTAGCTCTTTTGGAAAAGCCCAATGCGCTGTTCTTCACTCATTTTGCAAATGAGCAAAGCTCCTTCTTTTTCGACCACAATATAGCCTTCTAGTCCCTGAACGATGACTTTTCTGCCAGGGGCAACGTGGATCATGCAGTTATTACTCTCAAAGAGTTTGACGCCTTCGCCTACAACGGCATTATTATAGGCATCATGTGGCAATTCATCGTGGAGAGAACTCCAGGAACCTAGGTCGCTCCACCCCAAATCTGCAGGACGTACGAACACATCCTCGGCATGCTCCATGATGGCATAGTCCACAGATATATTCTCGCTCAGCGGGAATTGTTCGGCTATCTTAGTTTTTCTCATCGGGCGTGTCGTAATAAGGGAGCAAACCTTCGAAGATGCTGGAGATTTTGGGCGCATACACGCGAAAAGCATTGACGATGGTGGTCACACTCCACACGAAAATGCCTGCATTCCAGAAGTAGTTGGGCTGCGACACGTATTGTTGTGCCACTGCCAACTCAGGTTTCTCCTTAAATCCATCGACAGCGTAGATGTTTCGTTTGCGCGACGAGGAATAAGCTAGGTCGGCTTTGATGTAACCATAGCCCGTGTAGGGACAATGGGGCTTGATGCCGATGGTGACTATGGCGTCTGTTTCGGCTGCAAACTCGAGACATTCGCCAATACATTGGGAAAATGAGGCGACGTCTTTGACATTATGGTCGGAAGGTGCGACAACGATGGTAGCACGAGGGTCGCGCTTTTTGATTTTCCACGAAGCATAGCAGATGCAAGGCGCAGTACCACGCATGCAGGGCTCGAGAAGCACGTTGTCGGCTGGGACATCGGGCAACTGTTCGCGCACGATGTCGGCATAGTGCTCGGAAGTGACCACCCAAATGTTGGAGGCTGGCACGATGCCCTCAAAGCGATCTACAGTGAGCTGGAGCATGGTGCGCCCGCATCCCAAGATGTCGAGAAACTGCTTGGGATGTTCTACACTACTCATCGGCCAAAAGCGGCTACCAATGCCGCCTGCCATGATGACAAGATGTTGATGTGAGATCATAGTGTGGGGGACCTAAAGGTGGAAAATCCGAGAGAGCTAAGGGTTTCGTTGAGCGTTTTTAGTTGCTAGGCTTAGCAGCTTCCATGTTGCCCATGATGTAGAGGCGCACCAATTCGTTGCTTGCGTTAGAACGGATGGTAATTAGCTTCTTGAACTCGCCAGCATACTTGCCTTTTCCGTTGTAGACCACTTTGATTTCTCCGCTTTTACCGGGAGCGATAGGCGCTTGAGTGTAGGTGGGAACGGTGCAACCGCAAGAAGCAACGGCTTGTTCGATGACGAGAGGTTTGTCACCTGTGTTCTTAAATTTGAAAACATAGGTTTGTTCCTTGTTTTCATTGAACTTACCAAAGTTATGTTCTGTAGTCTTGAAGGTGATGACAGCTTGTGCAGCTACGGTGGTAACGCCTAAAACAAGGCCGCACACAAGCGTAGAAAAGAGTCTTTTAATCATGATGTTCCGATTTTATTCAATGAAATATGAGTGCAAATATAACACTTATCCGTGGGATATGGTAAGAAAATGCGCGGAATAGTAATCTTTAATAGTGATTTCTTCTAGTTTTGTCGTTAAAGATGTACTTTTGCTCTATGAATAAGGCAACTCCCACGCAGCACGATAGAATTATCTTGGGCATTGACCCCGGTACCAACGTATTGGGCTATGGAATTATGGTTGTGACGGGCAAGGAAACTCAAATGCTCGCCATGGGTGTCATAGATTTGCGCAAGGTCTCCGACGTGTATCTGAAGCTCGGTCGCATTTATGAGCGTGTGATGGGCGTGATTGATGCCTTCCATCCCGATGAGTTAGCCATCGAAGCGCCTTTCTTCGGCAAGAATGTGCAGTCTATGCTCAAACTCGGGCGCGCACAAGGGGTGGTGATTGCCGCTGCGATAGCCCGACAAATCCCAATTCACGAATATGCTCCTATGCAGATTAAGCAGGCGATAGCGGGCAATGGTGCTGCCTCTAAGGAGCAGGTGGCGAGTATCATGCAGCGCACCTTCAAAATCTCCGATGAGCGTATGTTGCCTTACCTGGATGCCACCGATGCACTCGCTGCGGCTTACTGCCACTTCATTAATACCTGCACGCACGGTGTGAAGGGCAAGATTCCCTTGCTGACAAAAGCTAAGAAAACTCCTACTTCCGGCAAGTCTGCTTCGTGGGACGATTTCGTTAAACAAAATGGGCACCGCATCCGCTCCTGAATTTGTGAGTAAGCTATCCTAGGTGTGAGAGTGCCACTTCCTTGATTCGTCGGCGCTCCGTCCTTGGTTATAGCGCTTCATCCGAGGTTTGAAAGCGTTGCAACCTTGATGGGGCATTACACCTGCCTATTGGGGATGGCATTCTTACAAGAAATCTGCTACAAAGTTCGGAGAATAGCCCTTGATTCATAGGAAGGGTAGGGGTGATAGCTCCGACTACTCTCCCTAATCGTGGCAGGAGATGGGCCTACTCTCGCAATATGCCCATTCAATTCTAGCTCATAATTTCTTTTTGATCATGAAGAAACTACTCTTACTCTTGTTAGTGTTGCTGACACTCCCCGCAGTTGCGAGGAGAGATTCTGTGTTTGAACTAGAGTTGGAGTGCGCACAACGTACGCTCCGAAGCGGTCGTGCCACTTATGTGTCCGTACAGTTTGCCTTGTTTCAAGAAGCGGCGTTGCTCTATCTCCAAGAGAAGCAGCAAGTCAGTCGAGATACCGCCCGAATCAACCGACGTTGGCTCGACTTGCAAGCCTTTTAGCATGACAGACTTTCTGAGTCTTTACTATGTAAGTTTTGTGAATGACACCCTTTCGAGCGAGGATCATGAGATTTTGCGCTTGATTTTCCGAGACATCTCTTTGAGTACGCCTTGTTTCTATGATAGTAATGAGCGAGTTACGCTGAAGTTTGTTTTCCCCGATGAGAACCAAGTGACCCCTTTCTCCTTAGACACTGACTGGCAAAAGGCTTATGAGAAGGTGCAAAGCGAGTTGAAGGACAGTAAATACAAAAAATTGCTCCAACAATACGAATCTGTGCGCCAAGAACTCAATTGTTCCACAGAGGATTGACCGAGGAGTGTAACAGTCGCTACGCAAGGTTTAGGAGAGAGGCTTAGTTGGTCTTTTGTGGAATCTCCATTTTCTTGTGGGCTTCTTTTGGTGTTCTCATATTAAATATGCGGTTGGTTTCTCGTGAATTTCCCCTATTTTTTTCTTGAAAAAAATTGTGTTTTTTTCGGAGTTTTGTAGGGGATACTTTGCGCCTATGTTGTGTTTTTCTACTTAGTTCATAAGACATTTTGGGGTAGAGTAGGGTTATTCTTGCGCAACCGTCCTATATTTTTCTCGAAATCCTGAATTTATGATTCGAGTTCTATCCATAACGCTGCATTGTCTTGCTGACGATGCAGCGTTTTTCGTGCGATATCTGTTGAAAAAGACGAAGAAGTTGTTACTTTCTTACCGATGGTTTGTTCGATTCTTCTGTGAGGGTGAAGGCGTGATATACTCGTTTCTTGCTATTTCTAGGTAGCAAATTGAAGATTACTTCGCGAAATATACAAGAATTCTGCACATTTCTCTTGGAGTTGTGCAAAAGAAGGCTTTCCTTTGTCGGAAAAATCAACCAATCGAACGGAAGTATATGAAAAAAATCGTGTTGTCTGTAGCCCTTTTGGGTGCAGCTTTGACCGCTACTGCGGGAGGATATCTCACAAACACCAATCAAAGTGTGGCTTTCTTGCGCAACCCAGCACAGGACGCAGCGATTAACCTCAATGGTGTTTACTCCAATCCTGCTGGTGTCTCCTTTTTTGAAACAAGGATTCCACGTAGGGGTCAACTGGCAATCTGCCTTCCAAACTCGCGAAGTTACGTCACAGTTTGCGCCCTTTGCCTTTGGTGCTAACAACACAAGCGACACAAAGCTCTTCAAAGCCACAGCTTCTGCCCCCATCATCCCATCCCTGCAAGCTGCTTGGGTGAAGGACCGCTGGGCATTTCAATTTAATTTTGCCCTCGTTGGCGGTGGTGGTAAAGCAGAGTTCGAGCAAGGCATGGGTTCTTTCGAGAGTCAAGTTGCACTTCTCGGACTGGTGGGTCAGCGCATGGCAGCTGTGATGCCTGCTCTCGGCTTCAACAAGTATAAAGTTGACGCTTACATGCACGGAAAGCAGTACTATTTCGGTACTACTCTCGGAACGAGCTATCGCATCAACGACAATTTCTCTGTATATGGCGGAGTTCGTGGCGTGTATGCCACAGCACATTACTACGGATATCTGAAGAACATCCAAATCAATCCAGGAAGTGGCAATAACTTTGTGTCTGCTCCTGCTTTCTTCGCACAGACTGCTAAGGCACTTCAGCCTGCTGTAGCCGTAAATCCTACTTTAGCACCCCGTCTTCGTCAGTTGAGCGTACTCGCTGCTGCAACACAAGACGTGACTCTTAATACAGACCAGAGCGCTTTTGGCTTTGCTCCCATCGTTGGTGTGCATTTCCACAGCCAATACTTTGATGCTTCTGCTAAATATGAGTTCCGCACACGCATCGCTTTCGAGAATGAGTCGGCAAATAGTCAAAGTGCTGAGAACCTTACTGCTCTTGCTGCTTATCGCGATGGCGCTCAAGTGCGTAGCGACATTCCAGCATTGCTCACCGTTGGTGCACAAGTTCGCCCCATTGAAGGCCTTCGTCTCAACTTGGGCTACCACCAATATTTCGACAAGCAGGCGAAGTCTGGCGTGAAAGGCGCATATCGCAACGAGCTTCTCAAGGGGGGGCACCAAAGAATATCTCTTTGGCGCAGAATATGATTTGACAAAGAAGTGGGAAATTAGCGCAGGTGTTCAGCGTACGGTCTATCCTAACACCAATGAATACATGAATGACCTCACGTTTACTACCAACTCCACCAGCCTCGGCTTGGGTGTTGGCTACCAAGTGAACGAGAAAGTTAAGGTGAACGCTGGATATTTCAAGACTTTCTACGATACCTACAACAAGGTTTCTCAAAACTACAACAACGTTGCTAACATCATTGGTTTGGCAGAAGGCGCAGATCGTGCCCTTCAGTTGGTAGAATCTGGTGCGGTCAAAGGTTCTGATACGTTCACTCGTACCAACCAAGTCTTTGGTCTTGGGGTAGAACTCACTTTCTAAAGCACAATATTCATGCCCCAAAAGGGAGAGGGACTCACGGAGTTATCCGATGGTTGAGTACTCTTCTCACCATAGGGCACGAGTTTATTCGACATAGTTAATAGGTTTTCTATATCTCCTTACCCTCGTGCGTCGTGAGACGAGCGAGGGTATATTTGTTTGTTCACAGCAAGCTGGCGGAGATAAAATGCAAACTCAGCCCACATCGTGCTCCAACACTCCTATTATATATATGGAGAATGTCGAATAGTATATAGGAAGATGCAGATTTGTGTATAGGAATCTGTTGAGAATCTATCAGAATATGTCGCACGGTTGGGGCAGCATTCCCGAGTGGTCTAACATTCTGTCGCGAAGAATCCGCCAATTTCTCAAAAACTTTTCGTATATTTGCACGAAGAATCCTATGCGACAACGCATTATCTATAGATACATCTCCATAAGACTCCACATACATGTTTGATAATCTCAGCGAAAGACTCGAACGCTCCTTCAAAATACTCAAAGGTGAGGGCAAAATCACCGAAATCAACGTAGCAGAAACCCTCAAGGATGTGCGCCGCGCTCTCCTTGATGCCGACGTAAACTACAAGGTGGCTAAGACATTCACCGACACGGTGAAGCAAAAAGCCCTTGGACAAAACGTGCTCACGGCTGTGAAGCCTTCGCAACTTATGGTGAAAATTGTACACGATGAGTTGGCTACATTGATGGGTGGCGAAAGTACCGACCTCAAGTTGGAGCATCGCCCCAGTGTCATCCTTATGGCAGGTTTGAATGGTGCAGGTAAAACCACACTTTCTGGTAAACTCGCCCTTTTCTTGAAGACAAAGAAGAACCGCCGTCCGTTGTTGGCAGCCTGCGACACCTACCGTCCTGCTGCAATCGAGCAGTTGCGCGTGTTGGCAGAGCAGATTGATGTGCCTATTTATCTGAACTTGGAGGAAAAAGATCCCGTAAAAATTGCGCTTGCTGCCATCCAAGAGGCGAAAGCTAAGAGCTATGACACGGTTATCGTGGACACCGCTGGTCGTTTGGCGATAGATGAAGCACTGATGAACGAGATTGCAGCGGTTAAAGAAGCTACAAACCCTGACGAAACCTTGTTTGTGGTCGATGCCATGACCGGACAAGACGCCGTGAACACCGCCAAGGAGTTCAACAGCCGTTTGGACTTTGATGGTGTGGTGCTCACCAAGCTCGATGGTGACACTCGCGGTGGTGCTGCACTTTCTATCCGTTCTGTAGTGAATAAGCCCATCAAGTTCGTCGGTACTGGCGAGAAGATGGAAGCCCTCGACGTATTCCACCCCTCACGAATGGCAGACCGCATCCTCGGTATGGGTGACATTGTTTCCCTCGTGGAGCGTGCGCAAGAGCAATACGACGAAGAAGAGGCTCGTAAACTTCAGAGAAAAATCCAGAAGAACCAGTTTGACTTCAACGACTTCCTCGCACAGTTGCAGCAAATCAAGAAGATGGGCAACATCAAAGACTTGGCTGCGATGATTCCAGGTGTGGGCAAGGCAATCAAAGATGTCGAAGTGGACGACCGCGCCATTCTCGGAGTGGAGGCGATTATCTTGTCGATGACACCCTACGAACGCCAACATCCCGAAGTGCTCAATGGCAGTCGTAAAGAGCGCATCGCCAAGGGATCAGGTAAAACTGTGCAAGATGTCAACCGTCTTATTAAGCAGTTTGACCAAACTCGCAAGATGATGAAGATGGTGAGCGGAGGAGGTATGCGCCAAATGATGAGCCGTATGCCCAAAGGTTTGCCAGGTATGCCCAAATTCTAATTGATATTCAAAGGACTAGTCCGAGTTGCACCATAGCAAGTGTCGCTGGGACTAGTCCTTTCTCGTTACTTTCTATCTCGACTATCTAAGATTTCGTGGAGCACTCTTCGACTTTTCCAAAAAAAATCTCCCACGTTTTTCAGAAAATCTCCCACGTTTTTTGAGAAATCTCCGATGTTTGTCTTATGCCCTCCGAGAGATGCGACGAAATCTTCTGATTATTCAACCTGTTATCGGTTTAGTTTCATCCTAAAACCTCGTTCTTTATGCCAGCCACTCTCATTGACGGCAAAGCACTTGCCACACAAATCAAAGCAGAAATAGCCCAAGAGGTGCAGCAACTCACTGCCGAAGGTCATCGCCCTCCCCATCTTGCTGCCATACTTGTGGGACACGATGGCGGAAGTGAAACGTATGTCCGCAACAAAGTCTTGGCTTGTGAAGCATGTGGTTTCGACTCCACCCTCATTCGCTACGAAGATGATGTCACCGAAGCCGAATTGCTCCAGCGCATCCATCAGCTCAATCAAGATGAAAAGATTGACGGCTTTATCGTGCAACTCCCGCTTCCTCGCCACATCAACGAACAGCGCGTCATCGAAGCCATAGACCCGCGCAAGGATGTCGATGGTTTTCATCCTATCAACGTAGGGCGCATGGCGATTGGTCTGCCAGCCTTCATCAGCGCTACGCCTTTAGGTATCCTCACCTTGTTGCGCCGCTACAACATCGCCACGAAAGGCAAGAAGTGCGTGGTGATGGGACGTAGCAACATTGTAGGAAAACCCATGGTGCAACTGATGCTCCAGAAAGAAGGTGCCGACAGCACAGTGACTTGTGTGCATTCGCGCACGCAAAACATCGCAGAGGAGTGCCGCTCAGCCGACATTCTCATCGCTGCTCTCGGGCAACCTGGATTTGTCACTGCCGACATGGTGAAACCTGGTGCCGTGGTCATCGACGTAGGTACGACACGTGTGCCAGATGCTTCGCGCAAGACTGGCTATCGCCTCTCGGGTGATGTCGATTTTACTACAGTTTCCGAAGTTGCTTCTGCCATTACTCCCGTGCCCGGTGGCGTAGGTCCGATGACCATCTGCATGTTGATGCAAACACCCTCGCAGCCGCGAAGAAAGAAATCTATAAGGACTAGCCACACTCAGGCATTTCCTAGTAGATACGAGGTTATGTGATAAGAACAAAGTGGCTATGTTCAAGGGGGCAGCTAGGCGATAGTCCAGCACATAAACCAAAGTGCCATGCTCCACTAGCCTCGTGTTTTTCGCGATTGCTTCAAGGAATTCCGCTCTTCTCCTATGTTTATTAGGGGAAGAGCGGATATTTTATAGTGTCCTTTGCATTTCTCTTGGCATTATCCCGAGTTTTTTGTACATTTGCACATATATAACCTCCTGAAAAATGAAGTATTCTGTCATCGTTCCTGTGTACAATCGCCCCAGTGAGTGCGAAGAACTCTTGGAAAGTCTCACCCATCAGACTCAGCGCGACTTTGAAGTCATCATCGTTGAGGATGGAAGTAGCGTGCCTTGTCGCGATGTTGTGGAACGATATGCCGACAAACTTGCCGTGCACTACTACGACAAGCCCAATAGTGGACCGGGGCAGACCCGAAACTACGGAGTGGAGCGCGCCAATGGCGAATATGTCATCATTCTCGACAGTGATGTCGTGCTGCCTGAAGGCTATTTTGCAGCGATTGATGCCGAACTTGCAGCTAATCCCTGCGATGCCTTTGGTGGTCCTGACCGAGCACACGAGTCGTTCTCTACCACGCAGAAGGCGATTAACTACGCCATGACTTCTTTTTTCACCACGGGAGGCATCAGAGGGGGCAAAGCTAAGTTGGATAAGTTCTATCCACGCTCCTTCAACATGGGAGTGCGCCGCGAAGTTTACCAAGCCTTGGAAGGATTTTCAGCTATGCGTTTTGGCGAAGACATTGATTTCTCCACCCGCATCTTCAAGAGTGGCTATCGTTGTCGCCTATTTCCCGAAGCGTGGGTCTATCATAAACGTCGCACTGACTTGAAGAAGTTTTTCAAACAAGTGCACAATAGTGGCATCGCTCGCATACATCTTTCCCATCGTCACCCTGGTACTCACAAACTTGTCCATCTTTTGCCAGCCGTCTTCACTTTAGGCGTAGCCTTTCTTCTTGTGCTCGCGCTCTTATCTCTGTGTTTTGGCTGCGAAATAGGGACACTCGTGAGCCTCAGTCCCTTGTTGCTCTTCGCCCTTCTGATTGGTGTCGATGCCACTCGGCAATCTCGTTCGCTCGCTGTGGGCATTACTGCTATCGCTGCGGCTTTCGTGCAGCTCACGGGCTACGGCACCGGATATCTCTCCGCATGGTGGCGATGCAATGTGCGAGGGGAGGGCGAATTTGAGGCCTTCTCTCAAACCTTCTATCAGTAGAAGTATTCTGCATTTCTGCTGTAAATCAGATATTAGTCACGGTGTCACTGCAAGGCAATCCCAGCGTAGCAGGTAGCGCACCGAGAGACACCGCATTCCCTTCCGATCTTTCCCACTATGAAACTCCTTGAACCTTCTGCACCTACGCTGCAACCTCAGAAAAAGTCCATCACTGAGTTGGACATCAACGACCGCCCTCGAGAGAAGTTCATGACTTCTGGCGGAAGTTCCCTCAGCGCAGCAGAACTCTTGGCGATTCTTGTGGGAAGTGGTAATGACAAGGAGAACGCAGTCACCTTGATGCAACGCATCCTCTCCGACTGCAATGGACAACTCACCACATTGGGCAAACGAAGCATCGAAGAACTCTGCGCCTATCACGGCATTGGACCAGCCAAAGCTGTGACCATCTTGGCGGCTTGTGAGTTGGGAGCGCGCAGAGGTGCCGAGGGGCTGCAAGAAGAACAGTTTAACTGTTCCGAAAAGCTCTATCGTTTCTTCTACGAAAAGCTACATGATCTCCCCATTGAGGAAGCGCACGTGCTTTTGCTCAATCATAATCTCCGCTTCATCCGTAGTGTCATGGTGGCACGTGGCGGCATTGATGGCACCACGATTGACATTCGTGTCATTCTCCGCGAGGCTTTGGTGAGCAATGCTGTACATATCGCCCTGTGTCACAATCATCCTTCGGGCTATCCCGAACCTTCTGCAGCGGATGATGCAATAACTCAGCAGCTCAAACGCGCTTGTCGGGAAGTGGATTTGCGGTTTATCGACCACATCATCCTAGCCGACACGCAGTATTATAGTTATGCCGACCAGAATCGTTTATGATTTGGCACAACTCCTTTTGAACTATTCTTTCAAACAACGCAATAAACAACAAACATGACTCCAGAAGAAAAATTGAAAATCGAAGAACAAATCGTGGAAGTCCTCAAGACCGTCTACGACCCTGAGATTCCTGTAGATATTTATAACCTTGGTTTGATCTACAATATCGATCTTGCCGAAGATGGTCTCCTAGAAATTGAGATGACTCTCACAGCTCCCAACTGTCCTGCCGCAGATTTCATCATGGAGGATGTGCGCATCAAGAGCGCAGGTGTGCCAGGTGTGAAGGATGTTCGTGTCAATCTTGTTTGAACCAGAGTGGGACCGCGAAATGATGAGCGAAGAAGCCAAGCTCGACCTCGGTTTCCTCTAGTCCGTTCCCTTTTCTTTTCTACATCACGGGACATTGTAGTCTTCATAGCCTACAGACTATGAGTACATAAGGCAATGTTCTTTGAGATGTTGGGAGAATACTAATCATTGACACACAATGGCGCAGCAGAAAAATACCAACGTATGGCAGCCCCTCCGCGACGTACTTCAAATCGCATGGGCACAGCTCACGGGTTCCTGCTGCGCCATTTGTGGTAAAACCCTTTATGGCAACGGACTTTGCCCACAATGCTGGTTCAAACTTCCCTATACCCACCTCAAAGGCCGCAAGGGCAATGTGTTAGAACGGGTATTTTGGGGCGAACCTAACGTAGAGCGCGTGAGTGCTTTCATGTGGTATAAGCCAGAATATGCCGTGGCGCAAGCTGTGCATGGCTTCAAATATCAAAGGCGCACGGCACTAGCACAAAGTTTTGGACGAGCTATGGCGACTGAACTCCGTGACACAGACTTCTTTGAGGGCGTAGCCGGCATCATTCCTGTGCCATTGTCTCGACAAAGAATGGCTAAGCGCGGCTATAATCAGAGTGAACTCCTCGCGCGGGGTGTGTCCGCCATCACGGGACTTCCCATTGTGACAGACATTCTGGTGCGTAAGGTGGACAATCCTTCTCAGACCACGCTTGCGCCTACCGAACGAAAAGCCAATGTAGAAGGCATCTTTGAGGTGCAACATCCCGAACGTCTGCAAGGCAAGTGCTGGATCATCCTCGACGATGTCCTCACGGTGGGAGCCACTCTCAGCAGTATTGCGCGCACCATCGCAGCGGTGAGTGATGCTCGTCTGAGATTTCTGACGCTCTGTGCGGCAGGACAGTACCACACGGGCAAACTTTCTGCTGAAGAACTTGGTCTTCCCGATGTTACTGCCGTCTTCAATCCTAACGAACTGCGGGCCTATCGTCCCAATACTCCTAAGCCCTCCTCAGAGAGTAGCGAGGATCTAACACCAAACTCCTAGTTGCTAGATACTAAAATCCGACACTTTATGTCAGGATACCCACCATTTGATGGTTAACAATTGAAGTTTAATGCCCTCTATCGGTCTTTCTGCCTAGATTCTCCGTTCTAACATCTAGCCTCTAAGGTCTAGACTCTAATGTCTAACGTATACCCTCTAACGTCTAATGTCTAACGTCTAACGTCTATATGAAACCCATCTATTTCCTCTCCGATGCACATCTTGGCAGTCTCGCCATTCAAAGCCGTCGCATGCAGGAACGTCGTCTCGTACGCTTCCTCGATAGCATCAAACACAAGGCAGGTGCCGTGTATCTGCTTGGCGATATGTTCGACTTTTGGCATGAATATAAGACGGTAGTTCCTAAAGGTTATACCCGATTCTTGGGCAAAATCTCCGAACTCACCGACCTTGGCGTAGAAGTACACTATTTTACGGGCAATCATGACCTTTGGATGAAGGATTATCTCGTAGAAGAGTGCGGAGTAGTGCTGCATAAGACCGCGTGCACCGTGGAGTTATATGGTAAAATCTTTTACCTTGCCCATGGCGATGGTATTGGCGACGACAGTCGTGGCTTCCGTTTCTTGCGCGCACTCTTTCATAATCCCATTGCGCAGGCACTTTTTGCTGCGATTCACCCACGTTGGGGCATAAGTTTCGGACTGAACTGGGCGAAACACAGTCGTTTGAAGCGAGAAGACGGCAAAGAACCGCCATTTATGGGAGAGGACAAGGAGCATCTCATTCTTTGCTAAACAATATCTGAAAGATCATCCTGACATCAACTTCTTCCTCTTTGGACATCGCCATATAGACTACGATTTGATGTTGTCAAAATCATCGCGTGTCGTGATTCTTGGCGACTGGATCAGCCTTTTCACCTACGCTGTCTTCGATGGTGAAAATCTTTTCTTGGAAGATTACATTGAAGGCGAAACAGAACCATGATATCGACGTTAGAGATTAGACGTTAGAGATTAGACGTTAGAGATTAGACGTTAGATATTAGATTGTACATCCATCTTCGTGTGTCTACTACATTCTAATTCCTACCTTCTAATTCCTACCTTCTAACCTCTATGCTCTAACGTCTACCCTCTAACGTCTAATGTCTAATCTCTAACGTCTAACGTCTAATTTCTAACCTCTAATATGTCTAATCTCCTCTCTGTTCGTGGGGTTTCTAAGCGATTTGCAGCGCACACCGCGTTGGACAATGTTAGCATCGAAGTGCCACGCGGTCGCATCTTTGGGCTCTTAGGTCCCAATGGGGCAGGCAAAACCACCCTCATTCGCATCATCAATCACATCACTCTCCCCGACACGGGCGAGGTGGTGTTCGACGGAAAGCCACTCACTCAAGAAGATGTGGCTTACATTGGTTATCTTCCCGAAGAGCGCGGCCTTTATCGTAAGATGAAAGTGGGCGAACAAGCCTTGTATCTTGCACAACTCAAGGGACTTTCTCACGCCGAAGCCAAACAGCGGTTGGAAATGTGGTTTGAGAAATTCCAAATCATGCCTTGGTGGAATAAGAAGCTCGAAGAACTCTCCAAGGGGATGCAACAAAAGATACAGTTTATCATCACTGTCTTGCACGAACCTAAGTTGTTGATCTTCGACGAACCCTTTTCGGGCTTCGATCCCCTCAATGCAGAGTTGCTGAAACACGAAATGTTGCAGTTGCGCGATCGCGGAGCCACCATCATTTTCTCCACGCACAACATGGCAAGTGTCGAAGAAGTTTGCGACGACATCGCACTCATCCACCGCTCACAAGTACGTTTGCAGGGCAGTGTGCGAGAGATTCGCGAGCAACATCGCACGGGCGAGTTTTCCCTCACCACCACTGCTGGGCAACTCTCCGAGCATCCCGAACTATTTTCCATCTTGGAGCAAGTGGAACACCATGGACTCACCACCTATCGCTTGAAAAAACAAGAAGGCCTCTCCAATTCCGCCCTGGTGCAAAACCCTAGCCAGTGAGGTGGAAATCCGTAGTTTCTCGGAAATCCTCCCCACGATGAACGACATCTTCCTACGCACGGTAGGCGACGACGTGGCTGCCCTCACTGGCAATCAAACACAGCAAGCCTAGCCTTCCCCTTTCTACTTCATTAAGGGCATAATTTAGGTGTTTCATTCCCACTTTCAAGCTCCATTATCTTATGAACAAGATATTTCTTATCATACAGCGCGAATATCTCACGCGTATCCGTCGCAAATCTTTCCTATTGCTCACACTCCTCATGCCCATTTTGATGGTAGCCCTCGTGTTTGTTCCCATCTGGCTTGGCAGCATTTCGAGCGGAGAGAATCGCACCGTCATGGTGGTCGATGAGAGTCATCTCTACGACTCTTTGTTTCAATCCACTCCGCAGTTCCACTTCGTGCACGAGAAAGCACTGCCCAAACTCACCGATCTCCCAGAGGATATAGAAGCTGTGGTGCACATCAAGTCCGATCTGAGCCTCAATCGCAATGCGCTTGAGGTGCTCAGCCACAAAGAAGTGCAGAGCGATTTGAATAATCACGTAAGCAATCTCTTAGACAGTGCGGTGCGCGAACAGAAAATAGCGCGCTACGGCATCTCAGGACTAGATACCATCGTCAGTGATATGGGAAGCAACGTGGAAATCTCCACAGCAAAGTGGAATGCAAAGGGAGAAACCGCCACTTCTTCGTCCGAAGTGGCAAAAGCAGCTGGTTTCTTTTTCACCCTCATCATCTATATCTTCATCCTCACCTACGGAGGAATGGTGATGCAAGGTGTGATGGAAGAGAAAACCAATCGCATCATGGAAATCATGGTATCGAGCGTTCGTCCCTTTGAACTCATGATGGGCAAGATTATCGGCGTTGCGCTGGTGGGCATCACCCAATTGTTGCTTTGGGGTGTCCTTGGGGGCATCATTCTTTCTGCCGCTAGTAGTTTCATGGGTGGCGCAACACCCACTGCACCCACCGATGCAGCTTCCTTGTTATCAGGAGAAACAGCGATCTTCTCTGCCATTTTTCAGTCTTCCTTTAGGCGAGATGCTCCTCCTCTTCGTGCTCTATTTCCTCGGAGGTTACCTCTTCTTCGCCTCCATCTTCGCAGCGATAGGTGCAGCTATCAATAGTCAGGAAGATTCTAGTCAGTTCATGTCGCCCATCATCTTGTTGTTGCTCTTCAGCATGTACGCTGCCATGGGCAGTGCCTCCAACACAGATGGACCGCTCGCCTTTTGGGCATCACTCTTCCCCCTCACTTCTCCCATCGTCATGATGATTCGCATCCCCTTCGGTGTACCTTTGTGGCAAGAACTCCTCAGCCTTGCTTTACTTTACGGCACTTCTATCGGCATGGTCTTTGTCGCCGCTAAGATTTATCGCGTAGGCATCTTGATGTATGGCAAGAAACCTTCGCTGAAAGATATGTTCCGTTGGTTGCGCTATTAAAGCGTTGCATCTATTGATGACTATATTCTGCTCGATAATCTCCTATTTTCTGCTTGAAACTTCCCCACACGATGGTGGGGAAGTTCCTTTATTTTGCCTCGTCTCTTTCTTCTTTTGCCTCTTCTCCCTCCTTTCTTCATCCTTCTCCAAGCTGTGAATAAAAATCTCCGACGTTTTTCCGAAAATGTCCATCGTTTTTCCGAAAATGTCCATCGTTTTTTGGAAAAAGTCCGACGTTTTTTCGAAAATCTCCGACATTTTTTTTGCGTCCCTCCGAAGAATCCTGTTTCTTCTAGGAATATCGTGAACTTTGGTGTCTTTATTCTTGAAAAAACACGCAATGTTTTTGGCAGTTGCTAGATAATTCCTACTTTTGTAACTATCATTTTCTTACATTCAGCCTTTGGCTATTGCAGGAATGGAAGAATTACATGATCTCTGACCTTCTTTCTTGTGAGGACTTAGTCTAATCAACTCTACTTTCAAGTGCATAACGACCATGAACCGTGCTAACTTTTCTTGTCTTTTCGTTTTTCTAGCTTTCCCCTTAGGGGTTATGGCGCAGCAACCTACTGACAGTGTCCAGACTCGCCAGTTAGATGAAGTGAAAGTCACCGCTAAAACACAAGTGGAAACCCCAGTTGCCTCTTTGTTCCTACCTACAAAGCTCCAGAAAAAACATAGTACCAATGGATTCCAACTCTTAGATTTGCTCCAAATCCCCCAACTTGAAGTATCCCTCTTGGACTATGCCATTTCCATTAAAGGAGGAGGCGAACTGGTTGTCTGTATCGATGGGCGAGAAGCCACGATGGAAGAGGTAAGAACATTGCGTGCCAATCGAATTAAACGGGTGGAGTACACCCGAACGCCCTCTGGTAAATATGTAGGAAAAGCAGGTTTACTGAATTTTGTCACAGATTTGGCAGAAGGTGGTGGAAATATCTACCTCTCGGCTGAACAAGGAATGGCATATAAAAAGGGAGATTATCTAGCTTTTGCGGATTATACGCGAGGTAAATCCTACTTCTCTACACTCATCTTCCAAAATTGGTCGCGCAATCATGACTATACAGAAGGAAAAGAGCACTATAAATTTACCAATGGTGATGAGTTGTCGCGCATCATGTCCAACAAAGGTAATCTCAACTCCGATAATAGTTTTGGGGGAAGGTTGAAGTACACCCACACTACACCAGAATCCACTTTTAACTCCTATCTCAATTTTGTGTATTCTGCAAGTCCTAGCCACGAAACTGTGAATGAAGCCACTTATGCTGGGAAATATATAGGAAAAACTCAAAAGTATGATCGTTATCATGGTAGAGCATGGACGCCTACTTTGTACATTGACTATCAGCGTTCTTTGCCGCACAATCAAAATTGGCGAATCATTTTAAATGCTGGCCTAGGTAGGGAGAAAACCTCTTTATTTAACCACGAGGATAATCAATCAGATTTGTGGACAGATGCGTCGGAACACACGCATAGTGTGTTGGCTGTTTCCCAATATTCCAAATATTGGGAAGGAGGGTGGTCTGGAGATGTCCAGCTTTCTCATGGGTGGAAACATTATGATGATGAATATCTCGGCACGTCTCCTAGCAGCCAGTCACTCACCACGCAAAATTCTTATGGAGCTTTGAGCATTTCGCGATATACTGAGAAATATTATGGCTATCTGTCTGCCGGTATTTCAAATATTGGGGTAAATCTCAATGGCGACCGCCAACACTATTTGCATCCTGTACTATATTATGGGGGCAATTATTTGTTGAACGAGAAGAGTAGTGTGAGTTTGAATGGAGAGTTCACCCATACAGAGTTCACACCCTCCAACAAAAACTCGGTAGTCGTGCCAGTTTCTTTTTTTGAATCTGTGGTCGGTAACCCGAATATTAAGCCCATTAAAGTGATGACCAACAGGCTTTCTTACAATACGAGCGTGAAAGGGCTAAAACTCTCTGGAACTTATTTGAGTTTGTGCTATTTTGATAATGAACTTGACAGATTTTCATTAGATGAATCGCGCATTTATCGTATGAGGGTAAACAACTCTTTCTTCTGTGGCAACCATTTTACATTGGAGCTTTCGCATAATTTCTTCCAAAACCACTTATTGCTTACAACGACTGTCCAACAAGAGTTGAATTATCTCCGTGGCGATGATTATCACCTCTCGAAGTCTATATTGCGCTATGGGGGCAATGTCACTTATCTTGTGGGAGATTTTCGTATAAATGCTCGTTTCACTAGTGGATATCATGCTCTTGACATTCGTGAACCCTTTTTTGTGCGCATTGACCCTCGTTATAGTTTCAGTGTACAATGGACACATCAGGATTGGAGTCTGACTTTTGCTGCGCAGAATGTGTTTAAACGCTATTTTGAACAGCAAATTCACATGGATTATGGCCAGTATCAGCGCGAGGTTGTCCGAGCCTTTGAAGCACAAGGTAGATGTTTGAATCTGACTGTGGCTTACAATTTTGGATTTGGGCGTAAGCATCAGGCTGGAAGTCGAGAGATTGATAAGAAAATTGAGAGTGCTATATTGAAGCCATAGGCTAATAGCCACAGCTATTGGAGGAGAATCTCACAGATAATACGGCGGAAGTAGAAGAAATAGCTGCGGTTGTGGTAAAAAGATAAAATGAGAAAAAGGGTCGTCTCTGGCAAGGTTTGCGAGAGACGACCCTTTGTGTGGCAAATGTCAGTGTGGGTGAAGGGAAGACTACGGCAGGAGTGTGAGTAGCTCCGAGAGGTCTTCGATAATGTGCGTAGGGATAGATTCATCTACGGACTTTGGCGTCCATTCTTCCCCACGAAACCAAATGGTTTTGCACCCTAAAGCGTGGGCTGGTGCGATGTCTTTGCCGAAAGCATCACCGATGGCAATGCAATCTTGCGGGGCGCGCTGGGCAAGGTCGATGCCGAGTTGCCATATCGCGGGATCGGGTTTGCGCACTCCAGCAGTGGCACTCTCCACAATGCGAGGGAAGAGGTCGAGCAGTCCGTAGCCTTGCAGCACAGCATGGATGTTGCCATAAAAATTGGTGACCAATACGAAGTCGTATCCGCGTGTCACTAATGTATCAAGAACTTTGCGCGCACGAAGTGTGGTGTGGCGTGCTTGAGTGTCGCAATAGGTCGCCACAATGTCTACGATACTCTCGCGCTCTTCGGCTGAGAAGTGAAATCCGCCCTCAGTGCAGAGGTGTTCCACTTCGAGGGTCACTTTCTTATGTAGGAGAGTAGCGAAGTCATCTTCCGGGAGAATGATGGGATGTTGGGCTAGTGCTCGCTCACCGTGTACATAGGCTGCACGCCAAGTGTCGGTGTCGAGTTGCGCAAGTGCGGGGTGTTCGATCGCAGCTTTGGTGAATCCATCGCGAAGCACGTAGTTCCAGTGGCGTGCATCGGAATCGAGCGTTCCGCCATAGTCGAAAAGGAGGGTAGGCATGAGAGAATGTCGAGAAAAAGGGAGGTTATTGGGGAGAGGGGGGCGAGTGTCGGTGAGCAGGTTTGATTTTCACCAAAGCAACTCCGACTACTATCCAAAAGATTTCGCGGATGCGGGTGAAGAAAGCCGCGTAGATGCCCATGGAAGCACCAGCCGCGGGGAAGAGCAGGGCGACAATAATTGCCAAACTTCCCTCGCGCGCTCCCAACTGCATGGGAAGGAAGAAGAGGAGATTGCCCATGAGCGAAGAGAAACCTAGAATGATGAGGCCATCGACAAGCGTGGCATTGGTGAGTCCGAAGGCAAGGAGGATGCCGTAAAATTCAAGACTATTCAACAGCCGCCCCACATATTCTGCCAAGAGGGCGCGGAGAAACACGCGCGGATGAGCATAGAGGGTGCGGATATGGCTGTCGATAGTGAGCAAATCGTTTTGATGCGCTTCGCGAAATCGCTTTGCCCAGCCCCCAATGAGGGAAGAAGACCAAGAATCTGGAAGAAACGTAGGGGCAACTCCGCGTTTGTAGCATTGCTGAAAAAAGAGAATAGCAGCCACAAACAACAAGAGGTAGAGGCCGAACAAGCCAGCAAGCCATGGCGTAATCTCAGAGAAGTAGCAGAGCACAAAGACAATCAAGGCGGTGGTCCACAAGAAGAAGTGGCTAAAGACGTGAAGGAGCGAATAGAGTGTCACAGAAGCTAGCGCGCGCTGTGTGCCAACGAGGTGCGAGAGTTCGAGCACGCGATAGGGAGCTCCGCCAGAACCGAAGGGAGTGGTGTAGGAAAAGGCGAAGCCCGACACGGTGAGTTGGCCAGCGCGTGCGAGAGAAATGTGACGATCAGCGTGCCCCGTATTGACCAAGAGCCGAAAGGCATAGGCATTGAGGGCGTAGACAGGAATCCAACTGCCCACGACGAGGGGAAGATAACGGACTACGCGGTCAAGATTGTGGCGAATGATTTGCCACCCATCGGGGAAACGCCAGATGAGAAGCCCGATGGCAAGCAGTCCAAAGGCGAAGAATAGATTGCGATAGAGAGGTTTCATGCAAGGAATTGCAGAGGAATGAGAGAAGGTGGGAGAGAGGGAAAATAATAGCCCTGCTCTTATTTTTCCGTAGTTTCTGATTCGATTTGCAGGCGAAGTCGCTGACACAGTGCTTCGTGCTGGCGGTGCATGTGGATGTAGATGACCAAAAACACGGTGATGTCGGCGAGCGGAAACAAGATGACTGCCCAAGGATACCATACGGCAAGAAGCAAACTAGCATAAAGCACAAAGGCACGCCAGTTGAAGGTGAGGGCATTTGCCCATTTCATCAACGGAAGACTGCCAGCGCGGAATGTTTTTACCAAAGCTTCGGGAAGCTCCGTGGGATAGTGCTCATCGAGTGTGCGCTTAAACTCTTGGAACTGTGGCGTAGCATGTTCTTGCGCTTTTGTATAGTTGATGTAGAACCAGAGGAAGATTTTCCACGCAGGTTGCTGACGTGCGGAAACTTCTGCGAAATCTTGGCGCAGTTGTCGTGAATTATCGAGTTCGCTTTTGGGCTTTACCTCGAATGAAATAGAGATGAATGTTGCGATAATAGTCGGCTAGTCGGCTTTGCGGTCCGTGGATTTGGGTGCCAATGAGAAAGAGAAGCACGATGATGTTCATTTTCCAGTTGGGACTTTCTGACCACCCAGGAACCATGGGCTGATTGTAGAGGCGAAGTCCCACAGCAAGATAGATGCAAATGAACCAAATGTTGCCGGCAAAGCCATCGAGGATGCGTCCCCAAAGGGTTTTCTGTCCCGTCATTCGGGCAAGTTGCCCATCAGCTGAGTCATAAAAGTTTGCCCACATGAGTAGTGCAATGCCTATGAGGGTGAAAAAGCAGGTTGTCCTCCCCAAGGTACATGAAATATGCCGCACCGATACCGAGAAAAAAATGCTAAGAATAGTGACGACATTGGGGTGGATGTGGAGTGCACGAAAGAAGCGCGCCCAAAGAAGTCCGATGGGACGAGTGAAATAAACATCAATGTTTTCTTCGGTATCGCTACTCTTTAGCGTGGATTGGAGAGAAATTGGTTGGTCGCTCATGAGAAGATAAGGATTTTATTGGAGAGGGGGTTGAAAAAGAAGGCTAAGCCGGAAGGATAGTCTTGAAAAATAAGAGAGAAAAGCCGTTGAAGGGCAATTTCTAGCCTTTATTTAGTAAGGAGAGAAAGACAATGTTGCACAATAGCTTCCGAGGCTTCGGGCAAACAAGCGGAGAAGGAGGGGAAATCGTTGAAGTCGATGAAGACGAATGTGCCATCTTCGCGAAGGATGGCGTCACCTCCATAGATGGAAAAGCCTGATTGTTGTGCCACTTGTGTGGCGGCGGTGTGCATGGCGCGGAGGGTTTGCTTACACATTAGCGAGGATACACCCAAGTCCTTGTAATGGTTGTGCTGTTCATGCCCAAATTTAGAGAATCCCTTCGGAGAGTGTGGCTCGGCATGAAAGAAATTCGTGCCCACCACTCCGTAGAATTTCACCAGTTGTCCCTCTATATGCTCCATGACTAGTGCATCTTCGTTTGCGTGCTTGGAGAGAATCGCGTCGAGTTGGGCGAGGTGCTCCACAAATTGCACATCGTTGGCGGAGGTTGTGGCAGTGTTGTTGCGCTTCCACCAGAGAGGGAAGGGGAGAGTGGCTTTGCGGTCTGGAGTAAGTTCGGAAGTGTGCCAATGCTTGGCGGCATGTCCACTCTCGGCGAACCACTGTTGGAAGTCGGTGCGTTGTGCTTTTTGCAGCGCGCGTGGGCTATTGAGGACTGTCACTCCGCATTCTTCGACAGCTGAAAGGGCATGGAGAGCTGCCTTACTGCGAGCCATGGAGAGAATGAGTGTGGACTTTTCCAACTGTGGTGGGTGATTTTCAAATACTGCTTCGTCGAATGTAGCGACACTCACGCCTTGGAGCGCGAAGTTCATGACAAGGGTACGGAAGAGTGCTTCGTCACGTGCTTCAGAATTTGGAGAGTAACGAGGATGTCGGGCGATGAGGGTAAGCATATTAGACGTAAGAAATTAGACGTTAGACGTTAGTGGGCGCGGAACTGTTTGTTTCGCTACGACAAGCGTGGCTAGGGTGTTGGAAGGTTAGACGTTAGAAATTAGACGTTAGACGTTAGAGGGCGCGGAGCTGTTGGGGGCTCCAGGATAAGCGTGGCTAGAATAGAAAGTTATATCCCTTCTTGCAAGAAACTTTCTGCCTTAGCAATGTCGCTGGCGTGGTCGATGTCTAGGATTTTGTCGAAGAGATGGGCTTTCAACTTCAGACCGTCGGCGATGAGGCCTCGCTGAAAATTGCGCAAACGATGCTGACCTTCTTCCATGCAGCGCGAGAGGGTGGTGAGTGCCTTGGGAGAAAGGGTGTAAATACCTCCAGAGATGAAGTAGGATTCTCCTAGAGTGCTATTGGGAGCTTCTGTGATTTTGTCGTGAAAACCAGTGATGTCGAACTGTGATGTCGCAGCAACATAGAGCGGACTTTCGTCGTCTACGAAATCTGTTACCGCCATGCAACCGTCATATCCGTTGAGTAGATATTGTTCTGTGGCATGCAGGTAAGCACGAAAGGCTTCTTCTTGAAAAATTGTATCTACCGTGGTCAAGCAGAAGGGAGCTTCTTGCAAGTAGGGTGCGAGTGCCGCGAAGGTGTGCATAGACGATGGAGTATCCGCTACCACAATGCGCAAAGGAAAGGTGGGATTGGCCTCCGAAAACTCCAATAAATACTGGTGGGTTTCTGGGCGCGCACTATTGACGGCTACGATGATTTCTTCTGCTCCGCAGCGATGAAAGATGCTAATGAGCCTTTCGATCATGGGAACTCCGCAGAGTGGAATGAGGGGTTTCGGCTGAGTGACGCCTTCTGTGGCTAGACGACTGCCTTCGCCTGCGGCAATGATGGCAAACTTCATGGAAGGGAAATGGGATTATCTATTGTGGGGTGGACTGAATCTCCGAGCGATGTCATGAAGACGCGGAGCATTTCCAACCCCTAAACGAGAGATACAAAGGGAAAATAAGCAAAGCAGCACCACTTTCTTTGAAGAAAGGGTGCTGCGTTATCCTATTATAATAAGGAGAAAATTAGAAGATGACGCGCACCATGAAGCGGATACCCCAGCGCGCAATCGAAGGATCGTCGATGTAGGTGAAGCGGCGCACATAGTCCACGTGGACAAGTTTGAAGATATTGTGGATACCGAAGGCGGCTTCTACGTAGGGCACTTTGGGATCCATGGCATAACCTGTGGACTTAAATACGCCATTCTTGAACTCACCAGGGAAGATGAAGAGATCTTCGCGGTTGCGGTTTTGCTCAATATTCGGATTGTTCTTGTCTGTAAGGCGTCCCCACAGCACATTCACCCCAATGTGCTCGCGAATCTTCAAACGATTGATGAGCGGAATGCGGTTGAAAATCTTGCCATGAAGGTTCCAGTTGAACATCAACTGCGCATATCTGTCGTTGAAGAACTCCATGTTGTTGACGAGATAATACATATCGTCTTCGTAGACATAGGAGAGATTCGCCTTAGGCATGATGAGGAGCGGGAAAGGAACTCTATTCCATTGCGCACCAGCTGCGAAGTCGAAGTCCATGCGTCCCCAAGAGTGGAGCCATACACGCTTGCGCACGCCTATCTCTGTGAGGTTGTAGGTGTAATCACTGGCAAGTCCTTTCAAACCCACGGTGTGGGAGATGCGATAAATCGGAGCTTCCTTGTTCACCAAGATACGTCTTTGCTTCGTATTGATGTAGGCGACACCGGGTTGGTACTTGAGCGTCATCGAAAGATCCGTCGTGTTGAGAAAATTTCGGTTGAGGTTGGCGAAATTGCGTCCGCTATCTGGTCCCCAAGGTGTGATGGTGTAGGGCTGTCCTACCTCAGATTGGTGAGCGTGAGACACAGGTTGATAGAAGAGATGGTAGGTGGGCTCTGTCTGGCTGTGGCGAAGTTGTGTCTTCCATTGGAGACCATCTTCCCATTCTCGGTCGAAAATCAACTTGAAACTGCGATCGTACATCATGTGCTTCACAGAAGACCATGTCAATGCACGGAACACATTGTCCTTATCTGTGTTGAGATATTGATCGGATGGCACACCTACGTCATAAGAGTAGTTGAAGGTGAGGTTGGCAGTGGGAAATTCCATGGGCAGATAAGCCTTCTTCTTGAAAGAATAGGTCATTTCTCCCATACCTTTCCAGCGTCTGTCGCGGAAGCCATACGCCAAGTAACCACGCCAAAAGAAGTGGGGATTGAAATTCGCTGTGGTTTGTGCTGAAGCACGAAGGCGAAGTCCATCCACAGGGTTGGTGGTTACCATCGTGTTTACTGGACCTACGTCCAATTTGAGGGATGTTCGTCGTCGATAGACGTAGGCACGAAGTTCTCAATCAGAGATTTTCCAACCCAAATGAAGGGTTTGATGCCCGGAATGTTCATGATGCGCTTCACAAAGAGGGACGTTTGGTCTTCCGACTTGGTGAGTTGTTCTGTGCGGTGCTGAGCCCAGAACTTGTCTTCTTGCATCATCGCATCGGGTTCTATCTTGGTGTTGCCACGGAATCGGAACAGACGGTCGGAAAGTGGCTCAAAAGAGTAGTTAGTGTACTCTGTATAGCGTTTCACCTCCAAAGTTTTCAAGAATTTAGCAGCTTCCAACAAGACAAACATGTCGTTTTTGGCTAGAACTTGCTCACCGCTGGGCAATTGTGTGAACTGTTGGGCGATGTTGATGCGCTTCACGTAGTTGACCGTCGACTTGATGGGGATGCTGATGTCGGCTTTGGCGATGCGGAAGGTGGAGTCCGCCATGATGTAGAGGGAGCCTGTGAAGCCGAAGTCGCGAGAGTTATTAGGACCAAACGACACTTGGATGCACTTGTTGCCATCAACGTAGGTGGTGTCTTCGATGAAGTAGCGATAAAATGCGATAGCTCCGTTCGTGGCTATGGGGCTCAAGAACTGAGATTGGACAAAGCGGATGTCGTCTTCGTAGATATTCACCTCCGTGAAGACATCTTGGAGCATGGAAGCAAGAATGTCACCCGTGTCGATGAGTTCATTCATGCCCGTTGTACGTTGACCTTTGATGATGCTCTTTTTCTCGTCCTGCTTCTTGCGATAAATCTCTTGCGACACTGTCTCATCCACCGAGAGCGGAAGGATGAGTTTACCAGTTTCGGGTGAGGTTTCCACGTGTTCCTTCAAGAAGGGCATAGCTTTGAAAGTGCCTTCTTCAAAGACTTTTGGGGGTGATGTCGCTCAGGGCAAAGGCGAGTTTGTCGTACTTCTCTACGCTGTAGTAGTCGCGCTGGCGGAGGTTGCTAGCCTTTTTGGCGGCAATCACCTTTTCCATCAAGATGACCGCAGGGTTGTTCTTGCGAGAATACTTTTCGCGCTTCGCCTGTACCACTGCTGTATTAAGGTTCATGTCGACGGTGCGCAACTTAACAATGAGCGAATCTGTGGTCGATTTGGGGTGAAAGTTCTGGGTTTGATAGCCAATACTTGAGACAATCAGTTTGCCCCTCTTGCGGAAAGGGATTGAAAAACGGCCTTCAGCATCAGTTTGTACCGCACCCTTCGTGCCATCATAAAAGACATTGGCGAAAGGAGTCGCCTCGCCCGTCTTGGCATCAAGCACGCGGCCCACCAATCGTTGGGCACTGGCTGACAAACAGCCTAGTATGAGGAGCGGTAGCAAGAGGAGAAATCTCTTCATATAGGGAGAATGTGTTAGCAATAATCTAATTAAGTGGAGAAAGAACCAGGGTCGTTTAGTTTTGACGTGGGCGACGATCCTCACGATGATGACGAGGAGCGAAGGGAAGTGGGTTTGCATTTGCCTCGTCGTAGCTTAGGCGGTGGCGATAAATGTCGATAGCCGCATAAATAGCTTGGAGGAGAGAGAGTTCCGAAGCCACACCCTTGCCCGCAATGTCGAAAGCCGTGCCGTGGTCTGGGGAGGTGCGCACGATGTTTAGCCCTGCCGTGAAGTTTACTCCATCTTCCATGGAGAGCGCCTTGAAAGGTGCGAGCCCTTGATCGTGATACATCGCGAGAACTGCGTCAAAATGGCGGTAAGCTCCGGCACCGAAGAAGCCGTCAGGGCTGTAGGTGCCGAAAACGGGGAGGCCTTCGGCTTGCAACTGCGCGATGAGGGGCTGGAGCACGTCTTGTTCTTCCTTGCCCAACAAGCCTCCATCGCCGTTGTGTGGGTTGAGACTGAGCACAGCTAGGCGAGGTGCTGAACAATCAAAGTCGCGCTTTAGGCTGGCTAGGATTTGGCGAATGCAAGCCTCCACGCGCTCTATGGTAATCTGCTCAGGCACTTCCTTGATAGGCACGTGCACTGTTGCCAAAGCTACGCGAAGCAACTCATTCATTAAAATCATCAAGGCACTGCCTTCGCAGCGTGCTTCAAAAACTCCGTATGTCCAGGAAATTGGAAAGCCTCGCTTTGGATGCTCGCCTTGTTGATGGGGCAGGTCACCACTACATCAATCTTGCCAGCTTTGATGTCTTCAACTGCGCGTTCGAGTGCTTGGTGTGCCCATCGACCAGCTTCTGCCGAAGGTTGCCCAAAGTTCACTTGCACCTCAGCGCCTTCTGTCACATCGACCAAGTTAAGTTGCCCTTCTTTGGCTGCCTCAGCTGAGGCTACTACTTTCCATGTGGTCTCCAGTCCAAGTTGTTGGCGGTGCACTTGGGCTGCTTGGTCACTACCATAGACGATGGGCGTGCAAAGTTCAAAGAGAGTGGGTTGAGAAAAGGCTTTGAGAATCGTCTCATAGCCGATGCCGTTCATATCTCCGTGGGTGATGCCCACGCGTATCTTATGTGTCATGTTGTTGATGCTGAGAGGTTGTAGAAGAGAGTCCTGGAAAAACTTGTCTGCTCATTGGGAGGGCAGAGTGATTATGCGCGTTCTTCTTCCATACGCTTGGTGGTGAGCATACCACAGGCTGCGTAGATGTCTTGTCCGCGTGAAGCGCGAATGGTGGTGGTGATGCCGTGATTATTGAGATAATCGCGCATACGTTCCATCGCCACTTCGTCTGTGCCGTCAAAGCGCGTGTCGGGAATCGTGTGGAATCGAATCATATTGATGCGACAATCCAAGGGAGCCAAGAGTTTAATCAAGGCTTTGGCATGCTCTATCGAATCGTTGATGCCTTTGAAGACGATGTATTCAAAAGTGAGTCGGCGTTGCTTTGCGCCTTCTGCGTAGTCCTCGTTGGTCTTGCGGCAGAAATCATATTGACTCAACAGTTGCACCATATCTTCAACGCCAAAAGCACGTTCGGCAGGCATCATCGCTTTGCGCTCATCTGGCAAAGGATGGTGGAGAGAAACCGCAAGCGAACAGTTGCTTTCATTGAGGAAACGAATCAAACCTTTGGCAACTCCCACGGTAGACACCGTGATGCGCTTTGGACTCCAGCCATATCCCCATTCGGCAGTCATGGCTTTGGTGGCGCGGAGCACATTCTCTATGTTGTCCATCGGCTCACCTTGACCCATAAAGACGATGTTGGTGAGCTGTTCGCGCTGAGGCAGAGAATAAATCTGGTTGAGAATGTCGGCAGCTGTGAGGTTTGCCATGAAGCCTTGTCTGCCAGTCATGCAAAATTCACAAGCCATCTTGCAGCCCACTTGCGAAGAAACACAGAGCGTAGCGCGTTTCCCGTCAGGGATGTACACCGTTTCGATGTAGTGTCCGCGCTCTGTTTTGTAGAGATATTTGATGGTACCATCTTTAGATTCCACGCTTTCTACAGGAGTAGAGATGCCAATCTGGTAGTTTTCTGCGAGCTTTTGTCGTGCAGCCTTGGAGAGATTAGTCATCTCGTCAAAGGAGCGCGCATGCTTGTCGTAGAGCCAACCACAGATTTGTTTTCCCACAAATTTGGGTAAGCCCAAAGCGAGTGCCACTTCTGTGAGTTCTTCGAGCGAAAGTCCAAGAAGCGATGGTTTGTTGCCCATGTCATTGTGGGCTGTTGCCGATGAGTGGCTCGTATTAGTCTTGTTTGTTGTAGGAGTTGTCATGTTTGTCTCTATGTTGTAGTCAAGCTATTCCTTGCAAAAATACGGATTTCTAGACGAATAGCCTTTCGTTTTCTGAGCAAAGTCCCAAAAATGAAGCGTAATTTGACACACTTTTTGCGAAGTGTCACATGAGATTTCCAAAATCGATAGTACGTAAGCCATAAAATGATTTTTTTTTCTAGTATTATAATGTAGGTGTTGATTAATTGTTACCTTTGTACCCTCTCTAATTTCTCGGCTATGGCCTGTTGACAGAATTTATACTCAACTAACTTTACGATTATGTATATCCTATTTTCTTTGCTGCCAGCTTTATTTTGGGGGCTTTTACCTCTAGCAGTTGCTAAAGTTGGCGGACGTCCTATTCAACAAATTATAGGAACAACCGTCGGCACTTTTCTTGTGGCTTCGTTGGTATTCCTTGTACAACGTCCCGAAATTGGGCAGAGTATTTTTGGCTGGTGCGCCCTGTCGGGTGCTTTTTGGGCATTTGCTCAAATGCTACAGTATCGTTCTTTTGAGCAAATCGGAGTTTCCAATGGTATTCCTATTTCTGTGGGGATGCAATTAACAGCAAATGCTGTGGTGGGTACTCTGTTTCTTGGAGATTGGCCGACTTTGGGTGAACGCATCCTGGGATTCGGTGCCATTGCCATCATTGTTATTGGTATTTATCTCACCACGTTGAAAGAGAAAAAAGAGTCTGTGTCCAACGCTAGTGTGGAACTATTGCAAGAGGTGGGTGGTGTCTCTCATGATGAATCGAAAGCTCCTCAAAGAGATATGCGAGGTGGATTGATTACACTCACCATTGCTACCGTGGGCTATGTGGGCTTTTCGTTTATTCCTGCCAAATTTCATGTGTCTGGTCAAGTTGCATTTTTCCCACAAGCTCTTGGAATGGTGGTTATGTCTCTGTTGCTTTCTCTTTTCTTTCTACGTCAGCGTCCATTTTCTAAAAAGAGTGCCCAAAACTTGCTAGGTGGTTTTATCTTTGCCATCGCAGTTCTGCTTTATCTTATATCGATTGAGTTTAATGGAGTGTCCATTGCTGCTTCTATGGCTCAGATGAATGTAGTGCTAGCTACTCTTGGTAGTATATATATTTTGGGAGAACGTAAGACGAAGTGGGAACTTAAACGTGTTTTCCTCGGACTATTCTTAGTTGTAGTAGGAGGTTTCCTCATTGGTCTTACTTCTGTAGACTGGGTTAAAAACCTCTTTTGAAACTTCTTCTTGTACTCCTAACTGATAATTCTCAGGTTGTAGCCGTAAGAAATTAGAGCTGTTTTTTTTACTGCTCCGAGAAGATTACACAAAACATGGAATGAACTTGGAAAAAAAGTTGTGTTGTCAACGAGCACATCCAATAAAAGACTATCTTGACTCCACATATTTAGCTGAATGTCAAACTAAAATCAAGCAGCCATGAGAAGTGTCGCTAGATGAGGCGGAGCGTAGCTGATGCTTTGAGTGTAGGATATCGCATGATTGATACTGCGCAAGCCTGTCAAAACGAAGAAAGGGTGGGACGTGCTATTCAGAAAAGCGGTATCAAACGCGAAGACGTTTTTGTTGTCGATAAAATACAGTTTTCGCAGTATGCAGGAGATTCTGCAACAAAAAGCATCGAGGGGAGTTTGCGCAAACTAGGGACTGACTATATTTATGGATGTCATCCCCGCGGTCAACCTAATGCTGAAAGAGGGACCATAGGATAGTGATGTTTGATTGTCGTTATAACATAAAAAAAACTCCATCTCATTGAGATGAAGCTTTTGGAGTACACTCTCAGGGATTCGAACCCTGGACCCACTGATTAAGAGTCAGTTGCTCTACCAACTGAGCTAAGAGTGCAACATTGGAACTTTGCTACTAAAATCTTCTATCGAAGGTTAGTACACTCTCAGGGATTCGAACCCTGGACCCACTGATTAAGAGTCAGTTGCTCTACCAACTGAGCTAAGAGTGCAGTGCTTAGTAGCATTGTTTCCTTGTTTCGGGTGCAAAATTACGCGCTTTTTCTGAAATCTCCAAATGTTTCTGCGTTTTTTTCGCGTTTTATCCTGAAAAAAGTCGATTTTGCATTGAAAATCGCCCTAAAAGAGCGTAGCGACCTCATAAATTTGCTCTAGTTTGTTTAGTCTCTAGAGAAAAGATCGCGAGTGTAGACCTTGTTTTTGACGTCATTGAGTTGTGCATCGTAGCGATTGGCAATGATGGCTTGTGACATCGATTTGAATTTCTCCAAATCGTTGACCACCAAACTACCGAAGAAGGTGCTGCCATCTTGGAGGGTAGGCTCATAAACTACTACTGTTGCGCCTTTGGCTTTGATGCGTTTCATCACTCCTTGGATGGAACTTTGGCGGAAATTGTCGGAATTGGCTTTCATCGTCAGTCGATACACACCAATCACGCAGTCTTTTTCGTTGGCAGGATTGAAAGCTGGGTTTTCCCCATAGTATCCTGCTGCGCGCAACACGCGTTCGGCGATGAAGTCTTTGCGCGTTACGTTGGATTCCACGATGGCACGCACCAAGTTTTGGGGCACATCTTGATAGTTCGCCAGAAGTTGTTTGGAGTCTTTAGGCAAACAATAGCCACCATATCCGAAGGAAGGGTTGTTGTAGTCGTTGCCGATGCGTGGATCAAGGCAAACGCCATGTATGATCTGCTCGGTGTTGAGCCCTTTGAGTTCGGCGTAAGTGTCGAGTTCATTGAAGTAGCTCACGCGCAGTGCGAGATAAGTGTTGGCAAAGAGCTTTACTGCCTCGGCTTCGGTGAGTCCCATGAAGAGCGTGTCGACGTCGGGCTTCAAAGCTCCTTGTTGGAGCAGGGCAGCAAAGGTGTGAGCGGCTTCGTCCAGTCGAGCATCGCCTTCGGGACGTCCCACGATGATGCGCGAAGGGTAGAGATTGTCGTAGAGCGCTTTGCTTTCTCGTAGAAACTCAGGCGAAAAAATGATGTTTTCGCTCCCCATTCGCTGGCGAATCTGTGCAGTATATCCCACGGGAATGGTGCTTTTGATGACCATGATGGCTTTGTCGTTGACAGCCATCACAGCTTCTATCACGGCTTCTACGGCAGAGGTGTCGAAGAAATTGCGTTGTACATCGTAGTTGGTGGGAGCTGCAATGACCACAAAGTCTGCGTTGCGATAGGCACTTGCGGCATCGAGGGTGGCAGTCAAGTCTAATTCCTTTTCTGCTAGATATTTTTCGATATAAGTGTCTTGGATGGGGGAGCGTCTTGCGTTGACGGCATCGACACGTTCGGGAACGATGTCAACAGCAGTGACGTGATGGTGCTGTGCAAGGAGAGTGGCGATGCTCATGCCGACATATCCAGTGCCAGCGACAGCGATGTTATAAGTGTTCATGGGGCAAATTGGTGTAGATGACCATGTGTTGCGCAGGGGGCTTGTGCTGGAAGTGCGCAAGTGTGCCGTAGGGTGTAAAGGCTTTTAAGAAAAAAAGCGAGTTTCAATGAGAAACTCGCCTAGTCGTTTGTGCCATTTAGTGGTAGTGCCTACGGGAATCGAACCCGTATGTCATGCGTGAGAGGCATGTATCCTAACCATTAGATGAAGGCACCTTAAGGTGCGGAAGGTGGGGGATTCGAACCCCCGGTACGGTTGCCCGTACGTCAGTTTAGCAAACTGGTGGTTTCAGCCACTCACCCAACCTTCCTTGGGTGCATTTGTTTGTCAAACGCAGTGCAAAAGTAGGTACTTTTTTTCAAACGACCAAGAGTTTGGATGAAAATCTTTGAAGAAAATGCGATTTTCATGGGATTTAGAAGGCGAGAAATCCATACATCAGGGTAGAAGGGGCTGTTTTTGTTCAAAGAGTCGTATCGAAAACAGAAGGAAAATCCTAGCTGGGAGGGTGCATATACCTTATTATTGCATATATTCTCGTCATAGTTGGGCGAAAATTCGTATCTTTGCCTAGTATAAAATTGCTGTTTCTCGTCTGAAAATCGCATTGCTCATGATTCATTCTCGCACTTCTGCACTTGCACTTCGCTGTGCCCCTCTTCCGCTTGTCCGCATTGGTTTGTCGGTCTAGGCAGAAGGGGACTTGCTACGTTGCGCCGTTATCAATATATAGGTGGAGTGCAGGTCACTGCTTTGGCGGATTTGTCGGAAACCTGCGTGGCGTCAGCAAAGTCAGTGCTGCAAGGGTGGCATAAGTCTGAGGAAGTGGGAGAACACTCTGAAAGTTGGGCTCGTTGCTCAGCAGAAAAGCTCCAATGCTACGTGGGGAAAGATGCCGCATCCCGACTGATTCATTCGGGTGAGGTGGATGTGGTGTATCTCTGTACCGATTGGGCTTCTCATACTCCCTTGGCTGTGGAGGCAATGCGCGCTGGTAAGCATGTGGCTGTGGAAGTTCCTGCTGCTACCTCCGTTGAGGAATGCTGGATGTTGGTGCGCACGGCAGAAGAAACGCAGCGACATTGCTTCATGACGGAGAATTGCTGCTATGACTGGTTTTCGCTCGCCACGCGCTCTTTATATAATAGCGGTTTTTTCGGTACGTTGACGCATGCTGAAGGCGGTTATCTGCATGATTGGCGGAAGTTTTTTGCCGATGCTCAAACACAGAGCTACGAGCAAGGCGCTTTTCAGGGGGGGCAATCCCTATCCCACGCATGGTATTGCTCCAATAGGGCAATTATTGCGCGACAATGACGACCGTATAGTGCGACTCGTGTCAATGACGGGCAGAGCAATGGGGCATGAAAGTAGTTTGGGACATGCCAATTCTACCCTAATCACAACGGAGAAGGGCGTAACCATTTTGCTTCAGTTTGACTGTACCACGCCACGCCCTTATAGCCGTTTGCAAACGCTTTGTGGCACAAAGCCTTTGCGCAGAAATATCCTAATGTTACTTTACAAACGGATGCTGGAGTTTGGACCCAAGAGGAAGCTGAAGCCCAGTTGTGGAGTGCTTCTCTGACGCCCCAGATGAAGTTGTGGCAGGAGGGTAAGGCGCGTGGTTTGGAAAATCCGATGAACTATGCCATGGATGCACGGTTCATAGGGTGTTTGCAGGCTGGTTTGCCCCTTGACATCGATGTGTATGATGCTGCGGAATGGTCGTGCCTTGTGGAGCTTACCCGAGCTTCGGCTGAACAAGGTGGAATGCCAGTGGAGATTCCTCATTTTCGTCCATAAAGTAGTGCTTCGCCTTTCCTGCTCGGTAGCGATAGATGCTGTCTTCTGTTATCTTTGTTGCTGCTAAGCTAAGGTTATCGATAATTATTTTGACTCAACTCTAATAGATAAGACTATGAATATCGTATTTCTCGATAGTTTTGTGCTCAATCCTGGCGACCTCCAGTGGGGACGCTTGGCAGAATTTGGGCAGTTTACGGTGTATGACCGCACTCCTTCGGATCAAATCGTGGAGCGTGCCAAAGATGCTGAGGTGATTATCCTCAACAAAGCGCATGACGGAAGAAATCTTTGCGCAACTTCCCAAATTGCGCCTCATCTTGGTTTGCGCCACGGGTTATGATGTCATTGATCTCGAAGCTGCGCGCCGACACGGTGTGACTGTGTGCAATGTTCCAGCTTATAGCACGCTGGCTGTGGCGCAACATACATTGGCGCTCCTTCTTGAGCACACCAATCGTGTGGGACATTATGCCGAACTCAACCGCGGTGGATACTGGGCGCGCAGTCGCGACTTCAGTCTTTGGGACGAAGCTGTGGAAGAACTCGCACAACAGCGCATTACCATAGTCGGGTGGGGGAACATCGGCAGAAAGGTGGCTGAATTACTCCGTGTGCTTGAAGCTGAGGTGTGTGTGGTGACGAGCCAAGCTGCGGAATCTTTGCCTGAAGGTGTGAAGAAAATCACGCTGGATGAGGCGTTTGCAACATCGGCTGTGGTTTCTCTCCACTGTCCCTTGAAGCCCGAGAACAAAGCCTTTGTGAATGCAGAACTTTTGTCGAAGGCGCGCAAAGGATTGGTGCTCATCAATACCGCGCGCGGTGGATTGATTGATGAAAACGCCGTAGCAGAGGCTTTGCATAGCGGACAACTTGCGGCTTATGCTTGTGACGTGCTGGCACAAGAGCCCCCTGCTGCCGACAATCCCATACTTTCCGCGCCCAATGCTTATGTCACTCCCCACATTGCTTGGGCAGGTGCTGCCGCTCGTGGTCGCATCATTAGCATCATGGCGGATAATCTCGAGGCTTTCCTCGCTGGAACTCCACAGAATGTGGTGAGCTAAACACCTGCCACGCACTTTTGTTGCCCCTTGTTGGGTGCATTATACAAAGCATCCCCCATCGTTCACATAGAGCGATGAGGGATGCTGCTTTTAGGCTAAGAGTTTTTGCAAGTCTGTTATTGGTATAAAGTCACAAAATTGTTCGATTTCTGAAATATCCACGTGTTTATTAACAAAAAAACAATGGATTTACGAGGTGTGGTGTGTTAAAATCAGAGGGGAAAAAAATCTCTAGATTTTTAGGTGCATCTAGAGAAGAAATAAATAGACCTTTGGGAGCTGTTTTTTTGTTTTTGTCTGCAACTTCGAGTAGTTTTTGTGGGAAGTTTTCAAAAATTTCGTCGGACATTTTCAAAAATTTCGTCGGACGTTTTCGAGATTTCAAGGGAGATAATTTGAGCGATGTCCGATGTTTTTTGCTTAGAAATAGGGAGTTATCGTTCATTTATGGCTGATATTTACAAAAATGGGCGAAATTCATGCGGAAACTGCAAGTTTATGCATTTTTCTAAGTCTGCGAAAATCGCGTATTTCCGAACTATGATATTGTCGTTCAAAAGAACGCGTTAAATGGAAGTGTGGGAATTGTACCTTTTTCTTAAACCCATATCGGTATTGTCCGAAAAAAGAGGAACGCGCCAACCAAAGGGATGGTGCGTTCCTCGTTTGTTAAACCCAAATCAGTCATTAGATCCTGAACAGATTTCATTAGATTGTTGAGCAGATTGTTTCTCGTGAGTTCGAAGGCGTAGTGGGCTACGGCGAGAACTATCGAGAAACAAAAATGCCAACAAGAAAATGAAAGATGACAGGAAGTTATCTCCTCACTAATGAACTGCACTATAACGGTCTAATGACCGATTTGGGTTAAAACGTCAGACGCGTTTCTACTACTCTTGTGCGAAGTTAGAAACTGCGAGTTTCAAGATTTGTCCTTTGAAGTTGCCCGTGCGTTCCAAGGGGAAGACCAGCGTGCGCTGGTAGTACATCTTAGACGCTGCATAAGGATCGGAAGTAGCCCCTGCAGCCCCTGCATTGACTTGCGCGCTACCTACGGTGAGAGGGTAGAGCGATTGGCGGAATTTGCCGTCTACGAGTAGCGTTGTTTCCTTGTTTGTGCCAATGAAAGTGAGGCGGACTGCGCGGTCTTTGGGCAAAACGTAGTCGAACTCATTGAGATATCCTTCGCGTTCAAAGGCTAATTTGCCATTTTGTGGAGAAGCCAAATAGACTGTTGCATCGGGAGATTGGAACAGTACGGCACCTTTCGTCACTTCGTCGGCTTTGACTGTCACGTCCACGGTGTAGTCGTAACCAATTTCGTGACCGAACCAGTCGAGGTTTGTGTTAGGTTGCAAGGGCAAGTGGGCATATTCCACAGAGGTACGCCCAGTTTTGCCTAGCGTACGTCCAAGGAGGTTGACACCAGGAGCTTCGCTGAGGATGGGACTAAGGCGCGCAAAGTCGGCATAAGGTAAAGAAGTCTTTGCTGCTGTCCACGTTTTGGTGGCAATGGTTTGGAGTGCAGGCATCACGCGGTGGTGAATGTCGCGCACAGTGATGCCATTTCCAGCGTGGTCATTCCATACGGCAAACATACCCCCTTGGATAGAAGGGTCGCCTTCTTCAAACTTTGGTTGCCGATTTGGGCAGGTGTCCAGTGGTCGTAGAGGAAGGGGCAGTTGAGATAGTCGTAATAATACCCCGCAGCAGGGACGATGTAGACATAGCCATCAGGGATAGATACCATTTGGAAGCCTTGCTCCTTCATCTTCTTGGGGTCGGCATAGCCATTGTACCACATTTCGAGCAAAACATCCTTTGATTTCACGGGAGTTTTGCCGTCTGCGTGGGTGAGTGCGCCCCAAGCCACGGCTTGTTTGCCATAGCGTTCTACGTGTTTAATGAGGTGGTCGGTGAGAGAACGGAAGAGTTCCACCACTTCTTTGTCTTTGTTGCTGTATTCGTCAGTGCCGATGTGTACACGTTTGCCCACAAAGACGGGATTCTTGCCACTGCAATATTCAGTAAATAGGCTGTCGAGGAAGGGAACTACAGCGGGATTGCGCAAATCGAGGTGATCGGCTCCAAACTCTTCGCTGCCAAGTGAGGGACGATAGTGAGTAAATGCCAGAGAGTGCGCAGGGACGTCAATCTCGGGGATGATGTCTACGCCTTGTGCTGCGGCTTCGCGCTGGAAGTCAACGAACTCCTTCTTGGTGTAGTGACCATCTTTGGCGGTAAGCCCAGGGAAATAGTCACTCTCCAATCGGAAGGCTGCTGGTGTTTTTGCCCAGTCGTTGCCAAAGTATTGCTTAAATCCGTTGTCGTTGAGGTGCACTTGGAGCGTGTTCATCTTGTAGTAAGCCATCACCTTGACGAGTTGGCGCAAGTAGTCCATAGGGATGTATTTACGACCAGCGTCGATCATGAAACCACGAAGGGCATATTGTGGACGGTCGGTGGTGACACCTTGTGGAATGGCGTGCGATTGTGTTTGTTCGCTCAGTTGGAGAAGGGTGCGTGTGCCCCAAAATGCGCCCGTAGGTTGGGAAGCGGTGAGGGTAACGTGGTCGGCAATGTTGAGGTGATAGCCTTCGGTGCCGAGAGTGTCAGCTTTAGATGCTGGAGCAAAACCAGCTTTGACGAAGACGAAGTCACCTTTCTGTGGTTTTCCACTGTTGATGATGAGATTTTTGCCCAACATCGTGTAGTAGTCTTGAGCGAAAGCTCGTGCAGCAGGGAGAAACTGACGATCTTGCACCACGATTCTGCCTGAAGGCACGAAGTTGCCCTTACCGCCTTGCCACGAAGTGAGTTCGGGGACGACGAAGGGACGCGCATTTTGTGCCATAGCTGGTGACATCACACAGAGTGCGCCAGCGAAAAGGCTCGCTAATAGGGTCTTATTCATTGCTTTTAATTTGGGTTATTGCTGAAGTAATCGATTAAGATTTGTGCAGGCATTTGATGCACTGGCAAATCTTTGTATAATCCGCCAAAGACTTGTTGCATCAAACTAGGGTTGATGTTGCACAGCTACTGCAGAAGTAGCGCTAAACACGTCTTTGTTGCGAAGTTGAACTGCGGCATAAGCGAGATAGACTTGTGCCTCGCTCTCATTTGGGAAACCTACTTTGAAGAGATATTCCCAAAACTCTTGTACTTCTTTATAGAGTTTGCACTCATAAAAAAAGTTGTGCTACTTGGACATTTTCGTTCATCGTTGCCAGAGACAACGCTGAATCGATGACGCATCAACTCCATGCCAAAGGGAATAAATCCATAGTTGAAGGCGATGCGTGCTGCTTGGAATAGCATATCGTCGTGAGGAACGCCCAGAGAACTGAGAGTTGCCATACAAACATAGGCTTTGCGAATGTCCCCTTGCATGGCGTAAGATACGGCAAGGTCGTGTGTGATGCGCTGTTTGTCTGGATTTTCGTTATTGCAGTTTTGAAGTGCGTGTTGCAGCGCCTCTCTTCCTTTGACGATGTTCTGACGATTGAGATAAATCTCTCCCACAGAGAGCGACATCGTGTAGTCGTTAGGCTCTAGTGTGTGGTAGATGTCGTAGGTGCTGAGGACGGTGTCCCAATCTTCTTTGCCCAAGGCAGAAATAGCTTTCATGCGTAGTGCTTTTTGGTGATTGGGCTCGATGGCAAGGGCATATTCAGCAGCTTCTAAGCATTTGTCGAAGTCCTTGCGCTCATTGGCGAGTTCTGCACGGAATATCCACGCATCGATGTTGTAGGGATCTTCGTCAATCACTCGTTCCACTTCTTCTTCGGCTTGCACGGGATCTCCATAGCGCATCAGGATTTCGCCTTCCAACAAGTGTACTCGTGGCTGAAGCGGAGAGTTTTTATCGATGAGCAGGAGATATTTCTTGGCAAATACCTCACTACCATAGTCGAGGAAGAGTTCGGCAATCTCCATGCGCAAATCGTCAAGACTGCCAGTTTGTTCGGGATTCTCCAAAAGTTCTTCCTCAAGAGCTTGTTGTTCTCGCGTGAGAATGCTTTCGTAGATGCCGTCAGCGTCGAAATCTCAGCTCGCTGAGAGCTTTTTCTGCCAAGAAGAACTGCACATCGATGTTTTCTTGGTCAGGATGTTGCTTGACCAACACTTCGGCATCATACCATCTTCCATCGTTTTTTAGGCGATAGACCTTGCGCATGAGGATGTCTGCATCATTGGGGTGCATGCGCTGGGCAAGGCGAAGGCACAGCTCAGCTTCTATGGTCTGCTGAGTCTGCTCAAAATGGTCGAGAATATCTAAAATGTCGGGAACATCCATCCAAAAAGGAATGGACGCTTCCGACAAGTTTTTCTGATACTCTCGCACTAGGGATTGCAATTCTTCTGGAGAACGCCTCATAATGGTGAAAGTTATTGGGGGGACATGAGAAAACGCAGTCAGGGTGTTTCATAAACGGCAAACTGCTGCGTTATTTTCGACATTCAGCTTTGGTCACAGACTTCAGTATGCTCCCTTCAGCCTCCATCTCAATGCCTTGCATTTTATCCCTTTATCAAACAACAAAAGGAGATGTTACAAAACGAGTTTTGCAACACCTCCGCACTACGCTTTATTTGTGTTTGTCTTCTTTGAGCGAAACGGTGCTGTTGAAGATGAGATGTTCAGGCGTAGAATCGGGATCGATGTTATAGTAACCGGTGCGAGTGAACTGCAAGTAGGAGAGTGCAGGGAGAGTTTGCACGAATTTCTCCACAAACGCTTGCTTGTTCACACGGATGCTATCAGGGTTGAGGAAGGGGCGCATAGCTTCGATGCCACGAACGCCATTTTCTTCTTCGTACTGCTTGATGGCATCACGAGGATTTTTCGCACGTCCATAGGCAAGCATAGTTGCGCACCTCTGCGGGCAAGCAGTGGTCACAGCTCAACCAGTGGATGGTACCCTTTACTTTGCGGTTCGCACCTTCAGTACCTGCCTTTGAAGTGGGGTCGTAGGTGCAATAGATTTCTTCGATTTCGCCAGTTTCTTCGTTCTTCTTGCAACCAGTGCAGTCTACGATATAGGCACTCTTGAGGCGAGTTTCCTTGCCCACAGCCATGCGGAAGAACTTTTTGTCGGCTACTTCCTTGAAATCGGCGCGTTCAATCCAAAGTTCGCGACTGAATTCGATGGTGTGTGTGCCATCTTCAGGGCGTTCGGGATTGTTTTGCACTTCGAGCAATTCGCTTTGTCCTTCGGGATAGTTGGTGATGACGAGCTTCACAGGATCGAGAACTGCCGACACACGGGTGGCGCGTTCGTTGAGGTCTGTACGCGCAGCACTTTCCAACAGTTTGATGTCGTTGAGCGCATCGAAGGTGGTATAGCCGATTTTGTCGATGAACATGCGGATGCTTTCGGGGCTATAACCGCGACGACGGATACCACAAAGGGTAGGCATGCGAGGATCATCCCAACCATTCACCACGCCTTCTTTCGTGAGAAGGAGAAGGTTGCGCTTAGACATGAGCGTATAGTTGAGATTCAACTTGTTGAACTCAAACTGACGTGGGCGGTTGTCGGAGAGGTCTTCTCCGCGCACTTCCTTGTACCAGTCTACAAACAAATCGTAGAGAGGACGGTGGGGCACAAACTCAAGCGTGCAGATGGAGTGCGTAACGCCTTCCAAGAAGTCACTTTGTCCGTGAGTGAAGTCATACATGGGGTATGCATTCCAGTGATTGCCCGTACGGATGTGGGGCATATTCAGCACGCGATACATGATAGGATCGCGGAAGTGCATATTGTCGCTTGCCATGTCAATCTTGGCACGAAGCACCATCTTACCGGGTTCTACGTTACCGCTGTTCATCTCTTCAAAAAGACGAAGCGATTCTTCCACTGGACGATTGCGATAAGGGCTTTCTGTACCAGGACGAGTGGGAGTTCCCTTTTGAGCTGCAATCTGTTCGCTGCTTTGTTCATCGACATAAGCGCGGCCCTGCTTGATGAGCGCAACGGCAAAGTCCCAAAGGTCTTGGAAATAGTCGGAAGCGTAGTAAATGTTGTCCCACTTGTAGCCTAACCATTCGATGTCGTGCTTGATGGCTTCGACATATTCGTGGTCTTCCTTTTGAGGGTTGGTGTCGTCCATGCGGAGGTTGCACACTCCTCCAAAGCGTTCTGCGATGCCAAAGTCCAAAGCAATCGCCTTGGCGTGTCCGATATGGAGATAGCCGTTGGGTTCGGGTGGGAAACGCGTTTGCAAGCGTCCGCCGTTTTTACCAGCGGCGAGATCATCTTTCACGATTTGCTCGATGAAGTTGAGCGATTCTTTTTTTCTCATTCACGAGTTCTTGCTCGTTGGAGAGTTCAGGAGTGGTAGACATTTTGGATGTGTGATTAAAAACTCTGCGTGGACGCACGAGTGTAGGGAAGAAGAGGAGGATTAGTTCGCCATTTCAGAGATAAACTTGATGCGTACAAGTCTAATTTCCTCTTCGGAATAGTCATTACTGAGTTCGTTGTAAGCTTCTTCGAGGTCGTCGGTTTCTGACTCGTGGAAATAATCATAGATATCATCCACAGAATCCTCATCCATTTCCTCTTTGATGAAGTAGTCGAGGTTGATTTTGGTGCCACTGTAGACAATGGCGTCCAGTTCATCCAGAAGTTCGTCGAAGCCGATGCCTTTCGCTTTTGCGATTTCGTCGAGTGGCACCTTGCGGTCGATGTTTTGGATGATGTCCACTTTGAGCTGTGACTTCTTGGCAATGGTGCGAATGCGGAACTCCTCTGGGTGTGCGATATTGTTTTCTTCGCAGTGTTGACGAATCAACGCGCAGAACTTCTCGCCATATCGTTTTGCCTTTCCTGCACCTACTCCAGGGATATTCTGAAGATCGTTGATGGTTTGTGGATAAACCGTAGACATTGCTTCGAGTGAGCCATCTTGGAATATCACATAAGGGGGCACTTCCAACTCTTTCGACATGCGTTTGCGCAAGTCCTTAAGCATTTGGTAGAGTTGTGGGTCGAGAGCGCTGGCTGCACCACTTTGTGCAGGAGGGTCCGAAGGTTCATCCTCAAAATCGTTATCTTCCACAATTTTGAAACTCGTTGGCTTTTTGAGGAATTTCTTTCCTGCAGCAGTCACCTTGAGGATACCATAATTGTCGATATCCTTTTTGAGGAAATCGGCTAAAAGTGCTTGGCGAATCACTGCATTCCACAGTTGTTCGTCCTCATCATTCTCAGAGCAACCGAAGTTGTCTAAATCATCGTGATGGTGTGCCACAATCTCATCTGTGGCATTGCCCATCAATATGTTTTTAATATAGTCATCGCGGAAGTTCTCCTTGCAATCAAGAACAGTCTCGATGACTCTACATAAGTAATCTTTTCCTTCCACTTGTTTATGAGGGTGTTTACAATTGTCACAATTGCCACAGCCGTCGGGGCTTTCATATTGTTCTCCAAAATAATGAAGGAGCAACTTGCGTCGGCACACCGCAGACTCGGCATATGCGGCCGTTTCTTTGAGAAGTTGACGACCAATGTCTTGTTCGCTAATGGGTTTGCCTTCCATGAACTTCTCCAGTTTTTGGAGATCTTTGTGAGAATAGAAGGCAATGCAAAGGCCCTCGCCGCCATCTCTGCCGGCGCGTCCTGTTTCTTGGTAATATCCTTCAAGGCTTTTGGGAATGTCGTAGTGGATGACGAAGCGCACATCGGGCTTGTCGATGCCCATGCCAAAGGCGATGGTAGCCACAATCACATCGATGTCTTCTTTGAGAAAAGCATCTTGGGTGTTGCTGCGCACTTGGGCATCAAGTCCCGCGTGATAGGCGCACGCATTGATGTCGTTGGTGCGAAGCACCTCGGTGAGTTCTTCCACGCGTTTGCGAGAAAGGCAGTAGATGATACCACTCACATGAGGGTGACTCTTGATGAATCGGATGACGTCGTAATCCACTTTAGCCGTCTTCTGTCGCACTTCGTAGTAGAGGTTGGGACGATTAAACGAGCTTTTAAACTCGAGTGCATCGGGGATTCCCAAATTCTTTTTGATGTCCATGCGCACCTTGTCGGTGGCAGTGGCTGTGAGTGCGATGATGGGCACTTGACCAATTTCATTGATGATGGGGCGAAGTTTGCGATATTCAGGGCGGAAATCGTGTCCCCACTCTGAAATGCAGTGCGCTTCGTCCACCGCAATAAACGACACTTTCACGGTTTTGAGAAAATCGACAAAGCTGTCCTTATTGAACAATTCAGGCGAGACGTAGAGTAGTTTAGTCTTGCCCGTGGTCACATCGTTCATTATCTCGACAATCTCTTGTTTCGTCAGTGCCGCATAGATATAATGCGCCACACAATTATCCGCTCTTGTTTGTCTCACCGCATCCACTTGATTTTTCATCAGCGCGATGAGTGGAGACACAACGATAGCCACACCATCCATGAGTAATGCTGGAAGTTGGTAGCATATTGATTTTCCTCCACCAGTAGGCATCAGCACAAAGACGTCATGCCCCGCCATCAGGCTGCGAATAATCGCTTCCTGATTGTTGCGAAACGTCTCGAAGCCAAAGTACCGTTTGAGAGGTTCGTGTAGGTTGGTGTCGTTCGTCATGGATACAAGAGTAAGATAGAGATGACTTGCTCTCGCAAAGTTAGAAAGAACTTTTGATATTTTCGATAGCTTATCCCACTTTTTTTCGTTCTGATTTGCGAAAAACGCTGTTTGGGTAGTCCTCATCTTTTCATTTCGTTTGAAGGGATAGGATAGTGCATTTGTTGTTTCATATCATCATTTGTAGGTATGTTGGTGTGAATATACACGATATATGCTATCCTATTTACCTATATTTGAGTATTGTGCAGTTGGTGTTTTCTCCTCAACTTTGCAAACAAAAAGTTTGTTATGCGAAATGCACATCTAGTAGCATTAGTCTTTGCTACTTTTCCTCCATTTTTATCAGTTAGGGGAGCTGATTATCCTTCCAACTTAGCTCCTAATTGGTCTGGCACATTGCAAGTGAACAATGTGGTTGATACGGTGAATACTCAGAAAAACGAAAGTTACACTTCTAAGGAGGCTTCCACAACTTCATCTTCTTCACGTAAGCATTATTTAGGCACAGCCCATGTGGTGGGACATTCTACAGTTCACCAACTCAAGTATGCGCCACAGATTGTGAGTTTAGTGGGAGAGCGTCAGTTGCAAGGCACAGCTTCTTCCCTTAACGAGGTGCTCAATCGCGTGGCAGGAGTCACCATCAGGAGCACAGGAGGTGTGGGAAGCCCATCGCGTATCTCTGTTCGTGGTCTTGAAGGTAAGCGCATGGGGCTTTTTGTGGATGAGGCTGCTATCGGACAATTCAGTAATTTTGTAAACCTCGACGACATTCCTACTGATATGATAGAGCGTGTTGAAATCTACAAAGGCATTGTGCCCTATCGTTTGGGAGGAGATGCTTTAGGAGGAGCTGTCAACGTGGTCGTGAAAGATTATCCTCCACGCTATTTGGATGCGTCTTATGAATATGGTTCGTTCAACACTCATCGATTTAATTCTGTGTTTAAAAGACACAATGCTGAAACAGGGTTGGAGTGGGGTGCAGGTGGACTATATGTACATTCTGACAATGATTATGAAATGACGCTTCATCATCAAGGTGACATTCGTGTGCGACGTAATCACGATGCGTTTACGAAAGCCGTTGCTGGAGGTTCGTTGAAAGCCACAAAATGCTGGTTCGATGAACTCAAACTTGAAGCGATAGCCACCCTCACTCGACAAGAACTGCAAGGTATCGAATTGGATTATCAGCACGCTTTCAACCATGCACGCTCGATTCTTGGCTCAGTTACAGCCAAACGACAAAATTTCTTCGTCAAAGGATTGGATTTTGACCTATCTGCAGCCGTCAATGTAGGGAGTTATGGTCAAGTAGACACAGCGCATGTGGTGCATAGGTGGGATGGAACTACGCACCGTTCGCAGTCGCCTTATGGTGGAGAGACCATGAATTTTCCTTCCGACTCTCACAACAGCACTTTGAATTGGGTGTCAAAACTCAATATGAACTATGAACTTAGCGAAAACCATCTCGTCAACCTCAATGTGTATGGCAGTGGTACGGCCTTGCACCCTGAAAACACAGTGATGGATCGGGCTTTAGGATACAGAGTGGGTTATGACTCTCGACTCAATAGCATTACTACAGGTCTTTCCTACGACGCTTATTTCTTCAACCGTCGTCTGCAAACTGCTTTGACACTCAAAAACTTCTACATCAATTCTAGAGGGCAGCATCTCGAGAATTATTTTCTCAATCAGTTGAAACCCATCTATATAGATCGTGTGGAATGGGGAGCGAATTTTGCTGTTGCCTATAGACCTATTCAAGAATGGCTCTTCAAAGCAGCGGTAAGTTCCGAAGTGCGCATCCCTTCTAGCGAAGAGCTCATTGGCAATGGATATACCATTGTGCCCTCCCCAGAACTGAAACCTGAGCGCAATAATAGTCTGAATTTGGGTGTGCTTTATCATAAAAACTTAGAACGTGGAGGAATGTTTGAAGCAGAACTCAATGTTTTTGCTAGTCAACTCACTGATATGATTCGCTTTACTCCAGGAATGATTCCTTCTACTGCGCGATATGCGAATTTTGGTGCTGTAAATTCCAAAGGCGTTGAGGGAGAAGTGAAAGGTGATCTCACTCCTTGGCTTTATGCCTATGTTAATGCTACTTGGCAAGATTTGCGCGATGTGCGTCAATTTATCCCAGAAACTAAAGTCCCCAATCCTTCTTACGAAAAACGTATCCCCAATGTGCCTTATATGATGGCTAATTGTGGTTTGGAACTTCACGGAAGAAACTGGTTAGGAGGACAAGGACAAAACACACGCGTGCTTCTTGATGCATCTTATATCCATCAGTATTTCTATGATTTCGAATTGAGCCGTTATCAAGATCGAAAGATTCCTACATCACTCACTTGTGACGCCGCTATCGAACATAGTTTCGACAATAATCGATGGACGCTGACTTTCAAATTGAGAAATCTAACCAACAGAGAAGTTGTTTCAGAATTCAATAGACCTCTGCCTGGACGTAATTTCTCCATCAAATTGCGCTATCTGTTCCGATAGTCGTTATCTATATTCTGATTATTCTAAATCATCAAATATATTATTCTATGTTCAAACATCTTTTTTCTGGGCTAGCCTTTGCGCTTGCTCTCGTTGCAATACCTAGTTGCGACAAAGACACTCCAAGCACACCGGAAACCGCTGGAGGCAGTTTTCTCATCACTACTAATGTTGTCAATACTGATGGGGCAAGTGGAGTGAGCTACTTCCAAACAGTTGAAAAAATGGAAGGCTCTATCAATAATGCTCAAGCTCGTCCAGCAGGTTTTGGTGTACCTCCCATTGTCATTGGTCAGCACATTTTTGTTCTCCCCGACTATATGGGAAGCACAAAGTCTGTTCTCACTCACTATGTGACCGACAAAAAAGGTAATCTTTCAGAGCGTGGTACGCTTACTCTACCTGCTAACTCTGGGGCTAGCAATATCGTATTGGCATCTGAAGATAAAGCCTATATAAGCATGCAAAACCTTGGCCTCGTCATGGAGTTTAATCCCACCACGATGCAAAAAGTGCGCGATATAGACCTAAATGCTCTCGCACAACCAGAGGTGCGTGTGGCACCAGCTGCTATGGTTGTGCGCGATGGTTTGTTGTTTGTCGGACTCAATCAGTTTGATAGTCAGTGGATGCCCCGTTTGAAGCAAGCAGAAGTGGCCATCATTGACACTAAAGCAGGAAAGTTGCTAAAGAAAATAGTAGATACCAAGCATCAGCTCTCCTTTGCCACGCGTCCCATTGATGCACATTCCATTTTTGTCAACCCCAAAGACGGTGCTATCTATTTGAATTGCATGGGTTCTTTTGGTTTCAAACCAGGATTTGATGGTGGTATTTTGCGTATCAAAAAAGGAGAAACAGAATTTGACGCTGACTATGCTTTTGAACATTGCGCAAGCCAAAGTGGAGAACTTCAACCACACACTCAATTATTTGGGAACAGTTCGTTTTGGGGTCAGATGGTAAACTCTATGCTATGGCTGCCTCTTACGAGTTGGATGCTTCGGGTAATCCTTATCTTGCAAAAGTGATGGTGCCTGTGTGTATTGACCTTGAAAAGCGCACTGTAACTTATATTCCAGGCGTCAAACCTTCTAATGGTCACGCTGTGGCAGTGGCAGAAACCAATGGAAAAATCTATTTTGGTGTTAGCAATGCCGATGACAATGGTTTCTATGCATACGATTTAGCTACTCAAAAAATCACTGGACTTGCCCTCCGCGTTCAAGGTTTCCCCATACAAATGGAAGTTTTGCCTTAATACAGCCGAACGAAGTGCTAAATTTATACTGCATCAATGCTTATGCGTTGGTGCAGTTTTTTGTGGTTTTGATTTTAGAATGCTTTTCTTCTGGATAATACTCGCAGTTGAAGGAACGAATCAAATAAAGGAGGCTTTATAAACAGCGCACAAAAAAGCAAAGTTGGTGAAGATGGAGCATCTTCGCCAACTTTGCTGGAGAACTAATGATGGAAAACTTTTGCGAATGATTATACAGCAGAGAGATTTGTTTTCTCAAACTGCTGACGAGCATAGTCCAAAGTGATGGTGAGTGACTTCTTGTCGCTCGAAGGCGCTTCGTACATAGCGTCCATCATGATGGTTTCCACGATAGAACGAAGTCCACGTGCACCGAGTTTGTATTCCACCGCTTGGTCAACAATGTAGTCGAGTACGGCGTCTTCAAAGGTCAGCGCAATGTCGTCGAGTGCGAAGAGCTTGATGTATTGCTTGATGATCGAGTTCTTCGGTTCGGTGAGGATATTGCGTAATGCCGTGCGATCCAGTGGTTTCAAGTAGGTGAGCACAGGCAGACGACCAATGATTTCGGGAATGAGACCAAACGACTTCAAATCTTGTGGTTCCACATATTGCATCAAATCGGAAGCGTCAATCTTTTTGAGATTTGCACAGAGTCATAACCCACAGTGTGCGTGTTGAGACGTTGAGCAATTTTCTTCTCAATGCCGTCGAATGCTCCACCGCAGATGAAGAGAATGTTGTGCGTGTCTACGTGAATGTAATCTTGGTCGGGATGTTTACGGCCACCCTTGGGAGGTACATTAACAATGCTGCCTTCCAAGAGCTTAAGCATACCTTGTTGCACACCTTCTCCGCTCACATCACGCGTGATTGAGGGATTGTCGCTCTTGCGCGCAATCTTGTCGATTTCATCGATAAACACGATACCGCGCTCAGCTTTCTCCACATCGAAATCAGCCACTTGGAGCAAACGAGAGAGAATGCTCTCTACGTCTTCACCCACATAACCAGCTTCGGTGAAGACCGTAGCGTCGACGATGGTGAAAGGCACTTTGAGGAGCTTGGCAATGGTGCGTGCCAGGAGTGTTTTACCCGTACCCGTGGAGCCGACCATCACAATGTTGCTCTTCTCAATCTCCACCTGGTCATCGTCAGAAGCCTTGTTTTTGTTGAGAATGCGTTTGTAGTGGTTGTACACAGCCACAGAGAGATATTTCTTAGCAGCGTCTTGTCCGATGATATACTCATCGAGATACGTCTTAATCTCCTTGGGAGTGGGGAGTGTGCCAAATTCCTCTTCGATGTGCTCAGAAGAAGTGTGCGTGGGAATGGCGATGTCCACCATCTCTTTAGCACGTTGTGCACAATCGTTGCAGATGTTTCCGTCAGGGCCGGTGAGCAACAATTCTACTTCTTCTTCGCCACGACCGCAAAAGGAACAGTGTCTTTGGTTATTGTCTTTTTTTGCCATTTTTTCTGGAGTGATATTGCTCGCTGAAGGGAGTTTTCAACTTGAATATAAGGATAGCACCTTGCGTATAAGGGCGCGTTGTGATTTCCGCATGGAAGATGCCGCCAGCCTTTCTCTATATGTTAGCTAAGCTAGTAGCTAGTTGCAAAAGAACGGAAGAGAGAAAGCTGGAGCATTATTGTTCAGAAGTCATCAGCGAGTGGGAGAAGCTCAACCTTTGCGCGAAAGGATTCTGTCTACCATACCATATTCCTTGGCTTCGCTAGCTGTCATCCAGTAGTCACGGTCGCTGTCTGCCCATACCTTGTCAAACTCGGTGTGGCTGTGTTCGGAGATGATGGTGTAGAGTTCCTTTTTGAGCTTCATAATTTCGCGTGCAGTAATTTCGATGTCAGAGGCTTGACCTTGTGCACCACCCAAAGGTTGGTGAATCATCACGCGGCTGTGGGGGAGGGCAGCGCGCTTGCCTTCCTGTCCTGCCACGAGGAGAACGGCAGCCATAGAGGCAGCCATGCCAGTGCAGGTGGTGGCAACATCGCTTTGCACGAACTGCATCGTGTCGTAGATGCCAAGTCCAGCGTAAACACTACCACCAGGAGAGTTGATGTAGATGGAGATATCTTTGCCAGGATCAGTAGAGTCAAGATAGAGCAGTTGAGCTTGGAGCGTATTGGCGGTGTAGTCGTCAATGGCTGTGCCGAGGAAGATGATGCGGTCCATCATCAATCGGCTAAATACATCCATTTGCGTCACATTGAGTTGACGTTCTTCGAGGATGTAAGGGTTGAGATATTGGTTTTGTGCTGCCACTACATCGTCAAGGACGAGGGAGTTAATGCCCATGTGTTTGGTGGCAAACTTGCGAAAATCTTGGTGCATAATCTCTTGAGGTTGGGAGAGAAGGGTAGCGCATTTTCAGCGCACTGTGGTATCACTTCTCTCTGATAGGAGATAAAAAAAGGACAACGGAGAAGCAACGATGCGCAAGTGAGCATCATCATTCCCCGTTGTCGAGATGGAGTCATAAGACACTGCTACCAACCTTTGCCGACACCGCAGTGTCTATAGGTTTCGGGGAAGCAGCGGAACTGATTACTCAGCAGTTTCGTCTTGGAAAAGCTTTTGGAAGTCTTCCACGCTCACAGACTTGTGTTCGAGAGTTACCACTTCCTTGAGAGCCTTAGCCAACTTTTCGTTGATGCTACGTTCTACAAAGCCATTCACTTGGTTGCGATCCTTGAGGAGTTCAGCAGCATAGTTCTCGAGGTATTCCTCGGGCACATTGTTCATGCCGTATTGAGCGAACTGGAAGCGAGCAGTCTTCACAGCAGCAGCGCGCACGTCAGCATCGTCAATCTTCACTTCAGCCTTAGCCACGAGCTTTTCCTTGATGAGGTGCCACTTGAGTTCTTCGAGGCTTTGAGCGAAGTTGTTTTCTACAAACTCTTCACCCTTGTCTGCATTTTGTTCCTTCATGAAGCGCTTGAGGAGCTCTTCGGGGAATTCGAGCTTGCCCACCTTCTCGTCAGCATACTTGCGCACGTCGAGGAGGAACTTGTAGTCAGCGTCTTCGTTGTATTGGTTTTGGATGAGCTCCTTAATCTTAGCGCGCATCTCTTCTTCAGACTTCACAGTGCCAGGTTCAAACACGCGATCGAAGAGTTCTTGGTCGAGAGCAGCAGGCACGAAGCGGCTGATTTCTTCCACTTGGAAAGTGAAGTTACCGTTGTATTGTGCAGCCTCTTCCTTGCTCACCTTGAGGAGAGCAGCGAGTTCGTTTTGGCTGTGAGCAACAGAGGGATTGAAAGTGATGACATCACCCACCTTAGCGCCTTCGAAAATCTTCTTTTTGGTCGTCGTTTACGAAGTAAGCAGGCATCAAGCTAGCCTTGTCGAGTGCGAGACCACCTTCGAGCACGTTACCCTTCTCGTCTTGTTGTGCGAGTGCACCACGGAGGATATCGCGGTCAGCATATTCTTCTACGCTTTCGGGGTGACCAGCTTGTTGAGCAAAGTTCTTCACTTGAGTGTCGATTTGCTCTTCGCTCACCTCGATGTCATAGTAAGGGAGCTTGTCTGCGCTTGAAAGCTCGTAGTCGAACTCAGGAGCGAGAGCGATGTCGAAGATGAACTCAAACTCAGTTTGGTTCTCAATGTCTTGGGGCTGTTGCTTTTCAGACATCATGGGCTCGCCAAGGATGTTCACCTTGTTTTCATTGATGTAGTTCATCAAACCTTCGCCCAACACACGGTTAATCGTGTCTGCTTTCACTTGAGCACCGAAGCGTTTGTTGATCACACCAGCAGGCACCTTGCCAGGACGGAAACCAGGCATTTCAGCTTTTGCTGAGATATTCTTGAGTTCTTTCTTTACTGCATCCTGGTAGTCACCCTGTTCCAATTTAACCGTTACGAGGGCACTTACACCATTCTTTTCGAGAGTAATGTTCATGGTGGGAGTTTCTTTATTTTTTATTGTTGATGATTCTGTCTGGATGCGGCATTGCCGCGGGGAAATGTTGTTCAAAATCAGCTACAAAACCCTCATTCAATTAAGAGATTTGAGATGATTTAGTGGTAAAGCTATACATTTAGCGGAGCAAAGTTAGTGCTTTTTTCCCGAAAAAGCTGTAACTTCGCAGAAAAATATAGCGTTTTATATGCAGAAATCCGATTTTAGAATCGTCTTCATGGGCACCCCCGACTTCGCAGTGGCATCTTTGCGCGCACTTGTCGAAGGCGGTTACAATGTTGTGGCAGTGGTGACGATGCCCGATAAACCTATGGGGCGTCACCAAACTGAGCTTTCCCAAAGTGCCGTCAAACAATATGCCGTGAGTCAGGGACTTCCTGTGCTCCAACCCGAGAAGTTGAAAGACGAAACGTTCTTGCAGCAACTCAGCAATTTCCGTGCCGATGTGCAAGTAGTAGTGGCTTTCCGCATGCTGCCTGAGGTAGTTTGGAACATGCCGCCGCATGGCACCTTCAACCTTCATGCCTCTCTCTTGCCCCAATATCGTGGAGCTGCTCCCATCAACTGGGCGATTATCAATGGAGAGAAGAAGACTGGAGTGACTACTTTCTTGTTGGATCACGAAATTGACACTGGATTAGTGTTGCATCGAGAAGAAGTGGAAATCCTCGACACAGACAATGCCGAAGATGTTCACGACAAACTGATGAATCTCGGAGCACCCCTCGTTTGCCGCACGGTCGATGACATCATGCAAGGCAACATCCGTCCAATTCCTCAGATAGAACTTTCCCCCGATGCGGAGATGCACCACGCGCCAAAGATTTTCAAAGACACTTGTCGCTTGTCGCTCGATAAAGGGGTGAAAGCCGCCTATGACTTTGTGCGCGGCATGTCGCCATACCCCTGCAGCCTGGACCGAATTTGTGGACGCCTCTGGAAAACATACGGTGGTGAAACTCTTTGCCACAGAGAAAGAATTTTGCACTCCTGTAGATGCCGTAGGAAATGTGGTCAGTGATGGAAAAACCTATTTGAAAGTTGCACTCTCTGATGGTTATCTTCACCTCACAACGCTCCAACTTGCAGGTAAAAAGCGCATGGCGATAACGGATTTTCTCCGTGGTTATCGTCCCGATGCAGAACTCCGAGTGGAGTAGTGTAACCCCAAATCGGCCATTAGATCCTGAACAGATTTTATTTGGTTGTAGAGCAGATGGTTGTTTGTGAGTTCGAAGGCGTAGCGGGCTACGTCAAGAACGAACGAGAAACAAGATGCCAACAAGAAAATGAAAGATGACAGGAAGTTATCTTCTCTGTAACAATCTGCACTATAACGGTCTAATGACCGATTTGGGGTAAAGGCGGTCGTATCATAATTCTTTGTTCTAGTCTGGTAAACGTGTGATATTCGTGTGGTGTCGTATTCAAATACCGCACCCGATATTAGGATGACGCCCTATAAACGTCAATAAAATTAATGCCTCTCGAAGCCCTTCCCCCTCGTCCCGGTCACGGAATGACCGCCGAGTTCAACTTAGAAAACTTCCATCAAACCCTTGATGTGGAGCAACAAGAGCCGCGACCATTGCGCACACTCCCAGCGGAGTGGGCACCTCAAAGCGCGATTCTCATCACTTGGCCCCACGCTGCCACGGACTGGGCAGACATCCTCCAGGAAGTGACGGAGTGTTATGTCCGCCTAGCTTATGAAATAGCAGTGCGCCAACCACTCATCATCCTCACTGTCGAAGGATTGAAGCTAGAAGACTATCTCTCTAAACACTTTCCTCAAGCGGCAATGAAGAACATCCACTTCGTCTTCGTGCCCACCACCAACGACACTTGGGTGCGCGACTATGGGTTTCTCACTGTTCAAAGCACAGGCGGAGCGGAGCTGATGGATTTCCGCTTCAATGGTTGGGGAGGAAAGTTCAAAGCTGAACATGACAATGCTGCCAACAAGCTGCTGTATGCCACGAATCTCGTGCGCGGTCACTATGTTGATGCACTCGACTTTGAACTTGAAGGCGGTGGCATCGAAAGTGATGGTCGTGGCACGCTGCTGACAACGGCAGAATGTTTGCTCAATCCCAACCGACGTCGTCAAGGCGATGCAGTGCCAACATCCGATAAAGCACAAGTGGAAGCTCTCCTCAAAGAACGCCTTGGAGTGGAACGCATACTTTGGCTCCACCATGGCTATTTGGCAGGGGATGACACCGATTCGCACATCGACACTCTCGCACGTCTTTGTCCCAACAACACCATTGTTTATGTGCAATGCACGGACACCGCAGACGAACACTACGAAGCGCTGGCGGCTATGGAGCGCGAACTTCAAGCCTTCCGCACCCTCGAGGGTAAGCCTTATCGTTTGATTCCTGTGCCCCTGCCCGATGCGTGCTACGATGAAGAGGAGCGATTGCCTGCCACCTATGCCAATTTCTTGATCATGAACAAGGCGGTGCTTGTGCCCACCTATGCTCAGCCAGAGAAAGACGCCTTGGCACTCAAATCATCCATACGGCTTTCCCTGACCACGAAATTGTGGGGGTAGATTGTCGTGCTCTCATTCGTCAACATGGTTCGCTGCACTGCGCCACTATGCAGTTTCCACGCGAAGTGTTCCGCACTCCTGTTCAATAATTTGTGCCTAATAGTTGGAAGTTCTGTTTTCATCGTCAAATCAGAGTTTGCGATTTCCGACTTCTCTCCAATATCCCATTTATTAGCTCATGAAAGTAGCCCTCATACAAATGTCTTGCACTCCCAATGTCGAGTTCAATCTTCAGAAACTAGCCAAGGGAATTGCACAAGCTGCCCAACGTGGGGCAGAACTCGTGGTGTTGCAAGAACTCCACAACACCCCTTATTTTTGTCAGACGGAGAATCCAGACCTCTTCGACTTGGCAGAACCCATTCCCGGTCCTTCCACCGACTTTTTCGGTACGCTTGCGCGCCAGTTTGGGGTCGTGATTGTAGCCAGTCTCTTTGAGCGTCGCGCAGCTGGTCTTTATCATAACACCGCTGTAGTCATCGAAAAAGACGGCACCATCGCAGGAAAATATCGCAAGATGCACATTCCCGATGATCCAGCTTATTATGAGAAGTTCTATTTCACCCCTGGTGATCTCGGTTTTGAACCCATTGACACAAGTGTGGGTCGCTTGGGTGTGCAGGTGTGCTGGGATCAGTGGTATCCCGAAGGCGCACGCTTGATGGCACTCCGTGGGGCTGACCTCCTCATTTATCCCACCGCTATTGGCTATGAAAGCAGTGATACGCCCGAAGAACAAGCTCGCCAGCGCGAAGCATGGACAACAGTGCAGCGTGGTCATGCGGTAGCCAACGGACTTCCCGTAATAGCGGTCAACCGCACAGGTCATGAACCCGATCCTAGTGGACAAACTCACGGCATCCAATTCTGGGGAAGCTCATTTGTGGCTGGTCCTCAGGGAGAGTTCTTGTTCCGTGCTGACATTGACGAAGAAGTCGTTGCCATCGTCGACATTGATTTGCAGCGCAGTGAGAATGTGCGTCGTTGGTGGCCCTTCCTTCGCGATCGTCGCATAGAAGAGTTTGCTCCTCTCGCAAAACGATATTTGGATTAAACCCAAATCGGTCATTAGATCCTGACCAGATTTTATTAGATTGTTGAGCAGATTGTTTACCGTTTGTTCGAAGGCGTAGCGGGCTACGGTGAGAACTAACAAAAAACAAGATGCCAACAAGAGAATGAAAGATGACAGGAAGTTATCTTCTCCATAACAAACTTCACTATAACGGTCTAATGACCGATTGGGGTTAAATTCCTCAGATTATTAAGACCCTCCTCAATCTACAATGAAACATTTCTTCCTTTCTGCTGCCCTCGTCGCTACTTCCCTCGTCGCAGCTCCCAGCATCGCAAAGGCAGCGGTGTCGGCATCCCCTTCCACTTCTCACAAGAACACAGTCACCATCGCAGTGTTCTCACTCAACGACTTCCACGCAGGCTTGCTTCCTGACCGTAGTCAAGGCACACCAGGCGCAGCCTATGTGGTGCAAACCTTAGACTCTCTCAAAAAGTCTATCCCTACAATGTCACTGTCTCTGCAGGCGACAATTTCGGTGGCAGTTTCTTCTACAATGCCACACGCACCCACAGCCTCATGCCTCAGATGTTCAAAGACATGGGAGTAAACATCAGTGTGTTGGGCAATCACGAGTATGACGAAGGACAAGAGTCGCTTGCCCGCAAATGGAATGACGTAGATTGCAAACCCAAGTCGTGGGACATCACTTATATTGGCGCTAATGTGCGCAATGCTGCTGGACAACTTCCCGAGTATGTGCAACCCTGGGCGGTGGTTCCCGTAAAAATATCTCCCACTAAGACACTCCACGTGTCTTTCATCGGTTTGCTCACCAGCAACACGCCGTGGCAGGCTGCAGCAAAACGTTTGAAAGGTTTGTCGTTTGATGGCAACTATACAGCGGTGCTCGATAGCATCTCCCACCTCCCTGGTTACGAAGCCGTGCACAATGCCAATGTTCGCCTGCTCCTTTGTCACATTGGAGCTGAAATGCACGGACAACAAGTGTTGTGGTCGGATCGCGATGAAGAAAATCTCAAGAAAATAGATTCACCCGACGTGCAAGCCGTCCTTTCTGGTCATTCTCACACACGCGTCATCGGCATGTCCGACAGCCAAAAGTCAGTCCCCATCGTGCAAGGTTTGTGGCACGGACGTTGTGTGTCTATGCTCAAATGTGAAGTAGACACACTCTCTGGACAACTTGTCAGCATCACGCCCGAACTCGTTCGTGTCAATCCCAATGCAAAACTTGACCCCAAGGCTGCACGACTTCAAGCCCAAGTCGAAGAGCAATACCATACCACGCTTTTTCCGCGGCATCCCTTTGAGTCAAAAACTCACCTATGCCAGTGCGGCTGTTGAGCACGACCGCACGCGCAGCAAGCGACAAACCAAAGTTGGTTCTCTCGTTTGCCAAAGTTTTGCAGCTGCCTATCGCAAAGCAGCGCATCTTGACGACAACGCTCTTGTTGTTGGGGTAAGCCATTTCGGAAGCATCCGTGCAGGTTTTCCGCAAGGCGACATCACCATCCTCTCTGTGGGAGAAGCGCTTCCCTTTGCCAATCCGCTCCGCGTTTATCGCTATACTGGCAAGCAACTGCTCGACCTCGTGGAGCACGGCTACAATGTTTGCAAACTCGGCCATCTCCAAACATCGGGAGTAAATCCCACCCTCGATGCGAAAGGCCACGTCAAAGCCCTCTCGCTCACACTGCCCAACGGAAAGACTGTCCCCATTCGCGCCAATACCAAACTTGTTGTCGTAGCTGACGAATTCATGACCACTGGAGGTGACGGTTATCTTCCTAGTCAATTCCCAGCGTCTGCAGAAATCAAAGTAAACATCCCCACCTCCACCGACGCTTTCATCGCCTATCTTCGCACGCTTCCCAACATTGATTAGTCGCATGCAGCCATTCTTTCGCTCATCGCTCCTTATTATAGGTCTATTTTTCGCCTGTCTCGTGTCATTTGCTCGCGAGACAGGCGACACTTTGCAGTATGTTCCCTTAAATCATACACCGCTAAAACTCGACAGCTTGCGCCTTCCTACGCTTCCTACCACGCTGCGTTCGTTGGAAAATCTGACCTATCATAGTAATGAGCGCGAAAAACTAACCCTTCCTTTGGCTTGGAATGGACTGGATTCTCTGGGACGAAAATATCTACCTCCCATTGCCACCGACCTTCTTCACCTCAATTTTCGTGCCCTTTCTCATCAGTCTTATGGCTTGATCCCGATACTCTTCCCCAAAAAGAAGACAAAAGAAGATCGTTGGCGCAACATTCCAGCCGATTGTCGCATCGACTGGAAGCGACATCGCGAACATTTCCTTTGGGATTTTGGCAACGATATTGCCACCTATTTCAACACTTTCGATACCACTTATATAGAGCGCACGCGCTACGACTTCCAAGTCAAACTCTACAACACTCACTTTCTCCAACTTATCCGTCTTTCAGGCACAGACGCCACTGGGAGCACCCAAAGCCTTACTTTTGCTCCTGCGCATGAAGTTAAATTAGGACCTTATTTTGCCTGGAAGGCGCTGAGTATCGGCTATTCCTTCGGAGTAGTCCCCGACCGATTGGGCAGCCGTGCTTCTGAATTTAATATCGCTTCCTACAACTCCAAACTTGGGTTCGATCTCAACTATATTTATAGCCGAGGTAATTTCAATCTCATTGGCATTTCTGGTTTCGATTCGCTGCAAACTCACAGTACTTCGCAACAAAGATTTCTGCCATGCGCACCAAAACGCTGGCGCTCAATCTGTACTACGTCTTCAACTATCGACACTTCTCGTATCCTGCTGCGTTTGCCATGAGCACGGTGCAGCTCCGCAGTGCTGGTTCGTGGCTCATGGGGCTGCGTTTCGATCGACAAGATATGGCGTTTGACGCTGAGCGCACAGAGTCTTTCCTGCGCACCATGGCTCCTCATGCCACCATCAACGACGCACTTCGCGTCAGCAAGATTGCCTATCGCCAGTGGGGAGTCTCGTTTGGATATGCTTACAACTGGGTGCCCGCTCGTCATTGGTTGGTCTCTGCCAGTCTTGCGCCTTCCATTGGCTACAAATACCAAAGTGGAGAAAGCCTTTCTGCTCGAGTGTTGTGGAAGAATGTCGAGAACTTTCACATGGACTTTATCTTCCGTGGAGCCCTTGTCCACACCAATGGACGCCGCTATTTGGGCATTTCTACGGTCAATTATCTCTACGATTATCGACACGCTGGTTTTTCACTCAACAATTCTATTCACTACATTCAGCTCTTCTTTGGCTGGTATTTTGGGAGAAAGCCCATGTTTAGAGGAGAGAAGCGTCCATAGTTAAAGCGTTTGCTTATTCTTTTTGTTGTAATAATCGCGAAATGGAAAGACAAAGTGGGAGGTCGGAAATAGGTTGTTTATGATTTATTTTCCTGTTGATTTTTAGACGCTCTGGAGATTTTTCGAGAACTATCGCAAGCGATTACAGAAAATCTCCTACAAAAATTTCAAAAACGTCCGACGTTTTTCGATTTTTCCTCCTACTTTTTTTGAATTGTTTTCTCCCACAAAACAGCTGCAAATCTCCTTGTTTTTGGGTATCATCGTCGTTTTTTATTTTGATGGAATTTGTAAGTGTTTGAAATTGAGTTACAAATGCTAATCTTGAATGCAGGCGGTGTTTGCCATCTCTACTAATTCAGTTCAATTTTTATTCGATTCTTGAGCGTTTCACCTCTGAGTTTATCTACATCTGTCGACATTATAGTTGATGCTATCCCGTGAAGTGGGTAAGCTATTCCCTATGTTGTAGTTATTTCTTTATATAATGAGCTATTATATATATGAGTGTCACTCGTCGTTAGCGATGGTGTGAAAATTAACTTTAGATTATAGTCTAGCAGCCTCATATAAGGGACTAGATAACCTCTTTTTGGGGTATGGTGTTGCTTGCCTCCTTCGGTACTTCTTGAGCAACCTACAAAAACTTACAGTTTTAATGCCTGTGCCTTGTGCTAAAATTCTTAGTGCAAAACCAGCTACTCTTAGACTATAATACACGGATTATGCAGGTAAGATGAGGTAAAATAGCCAGAAACGACACTTTTATCGCATAAAGTCTGAAGACAAAGGTACAAACCACCTATTTTTTTTGCAAAAAAGTTTGGTGGGTCGACTTTTCTTACTAAATTTGCACCGAGCTTTCGAGTGTAGTAGGGGTATTCCGAATGGTTATCCTCACACTGCTGAGCTCCTCTCTCAGTATCTCAATCAAACACCAGTGTACTACGCTGGTTCTATCGACAAAGATATCAACATTATAAACCAATTCATTACGTAATGAAAAAGAATCTGATTAATGCCGCATTGCTCGGTCTGCTGGTTGTTGCAGCCCCTGCATGCACATTCGTTTCTTGCAAGGACTACGATGATGATTTCAACAAGGTGAACAACCGCCTTGATGGTTTGGAAGCTGCAAAGACCCAAATCAACTCTGAAATCACTTCCTTGAAGTCTGACTTGCAAAAGGCGAACGAAAAAGCTACACAGCTTGAAGCTAAACTTGCTGAGTACGCTACTAAGACTGAGCTCCAAAATGGTCTCGCTCTCAAGGCTGACAAGACTGAGCTCCAAAATGGTCTCGCTCTCAAGGCTGACAAGACTGAGCTCCAAAATGGTCTCGCTCTCAAGGCTGACAAAACTGAACTCGAAGCTGCTGTAAAAGAATCTTACTGCTAAGATTGCTGAAGTTGCTAAGCTCGAAACTCGTATCGAAGCTCTCGAAAAAGCTAAGGCTGAATTGACTGCTTTGGTTGCCTCTAAGGTTGATCAAAAAGCTTACGATGCTAAGGTTGCTGAAATCGAAGGCCGTTTGACTTCTGCTGAATCTAAGGTTACGCTTGTTACTAACAAGGCTAATACTTTGGAGCAAACCTTGACTGCTTTGAAGAATAAGGTTGACAACCAGCTCGTGGCTCTTGATAAGTTCAACGAAAAGGTTGCTGCTCTCGATGCTAAGGATGCTGATCTTCAAAAGCAAATCGATGCTCTTAAGAAGACTGTAAACGAAGAGGTTGCTGCGTTGAAGAAGGACGTTAAAGCTCTTCAAGATGCAGGTTTCCAAACAGAAGCTCAAGTAGACGCTAAGGTTAAAAAGGTTTCTGACCGTGTGGATGTCTTGGAAGAGAGAGTCAACATGTTGAGCATCGCTAAGGTTACTTCACTCGTATTCGAACCTACTCACTTCGAGGATGGTATCGAAAGCATCTTCAGCGCTGAATACTTGTTCAAGGCTCTCACTAAGCTTGACAAGGCTGACGATAAGGGTGTAGTTGATTTCAAGAACGAAGCTGAAGTTGCTGCTGATGTGACTACTGCTAACTATGCTGAAGCTACTTACCACGTGAACCCCAGCAATGCTAAGGTGGACACTAATAAGGAAAAACTTCGCATTCTTGGATCTCCGTAGCACAACTCGTGCTGCTGCTCCTGCTGTTACCGTTGAAAGTGTGAAACTCGAAAATGGTAAGCTCGTTGTAGGTTTCCACAACAACCTTCCTGCAGAAACTCCTGCTGCTGCTGGTCAATTGGCTGAAATCAACGTTGTTGCTTTGAGCTACACTGAAAAGGACGACAAGACTGCTCGTGCCGTTGTTTCTGACTACGCTCGCGTGGTAAACGATCTCTATGAAAATCTCCGCATCGGTAAGGCTACTGAAGACGAAATCCTCGCTCCTCTCTACCTTAAGAAGGCTGGTGTAACTAACTTGGAAGGTCTTACTGCCGCTGAAAAGGAAGATCGTACTTTCACAGTGTTGAACGATGGTACTCCTGCTAAGCTCGCTGAACAAGTTCGTTCTTATGGTGATAATGAAGGTGCTCTTGCTCCTATCGATGAGAACGCTGCTTCAGAAAGCGAATTGAAGGATGCAGGTTTCCACTACGAGTACGCACTCGTTAAGGATGGTGCTGCTGACAAGTCTACCGAAATCTTCACCATCGATCCTAAGACCGGTGAACTCAAGGTTGCATTTGACGAAGAAAAGCCTTACCAACACTTGGGTAAGACAGTTAAGGTTCGTGTAACTTTGGTTGATGCTGCTGGTAAGGTAGCTTCTGTTGGTTACTTCTACGCTCGTGTTGCTTCTCCTGCTAAGGTTGTTGCTACTGTTGTTAATGACAGCGAACTCAAGGCTGTTTGCGATAAGACTAGCGCACATCCTAACTTGGTAGTAGACCTCGAACCTCTTACTAAGTACTTAGCTAAGAACTTCGGTATGGCTGAGGCTGACGTTTGGAAGAATGGTCCTACTAACAACTTCACTATCTTGACTCCTGGTGGTTTCCATCAACAATACACTGTTAAGGATAATGTTGCTGAAGTAGTGCCTGTAGCTAAGCGTCTCGGTAACCTCGTACGCTCAGTTGACGCTAACGGTAAGAATATCCTTACTTGGAGTGGCCTCACTGAAGAGAAGGTAGCTAACCTCCGTAAGGCTGGTGAAACTGCTTCTGTTATCCTCCAAGTTGTGAAGAAGGATGACCAAAAGAACGTGGTTCTCTACTTTGAAGTGAAGTGGGCTCCTAAGTCTATCCAAGCTCAACCTGAGGTTGCATTCACTGGTAAGCCTGTTGCTAACTTCTGGTATCAAAACCAAAACGTAGCATCTGAAGAGGAACAACGTATGCACGTTGCTATCGACGGTACGAATGCCTTTACTCACGATTTGGTGAAGGGCTTCCTCCCCGGTACCGTTCAAATCCTGTATTGGATCCTGCTAAGTATACCACAGATATCCAAGCTACTGCTTCTGCATGGAGATTCGTTCAACCTCGCGTGAAGCAAGCGAAGGGCACCGATGGTAAGCACTACTTGCTCGGCGTTTCTAACGACGGAAAATACTTCACCGCTACAGAAATGGACGGCGACAAGCCTAAGGCTGGTGCAGTTGCTGTAAACATTGCTGAGGTTTCTACTGCTGGTGTTATCACTTACCAAAACAACGATGTTGCTAAGAAGCTTCTTAACTACGCTGGTTACAATGAGCTCAAGGATGGTCAAACCCTCACTGCTCGTGTTGCTTACGTAACAACTGTTTGCACTGGTAAGAAGGTGCTCAAGGTTACTGATGCTACTAAGAAGTACGCTGAGTTCGACGTGAAGTTCATCCGTCCTCTCAATGTAAACTACACTGGTAACGTTGTATTCGGTGATGCTAACCAAGCACGTCAAGAAGCAGAAATCAAGTTTGACAACGCTACTTCTGACTGGCGAAATGTTAGCAACATGGGTCAACTTACTGCTGCTTATGGTGCACTTTCTGTAGTTTCGCTCCTGAAGCTGAATGGACAACTGACCTCAACGGCGGTGATGTTGATACTCAAAAGCTCGTTGCAACCTTCGGTAGCACCTATGGCGTAAGCGTAGCTACTGCTCCTGCTGGTAATCCTTCTACTGTTGCAGAGTTCACTGGTTACACTGAATATGCATTCGGTACTTATCCTAAGCTTCAATACGTGACCAACACTGCAAACCTCAAGCAGTTCACTATCCGTATCCCTGTTTACGTGAAGTACCACTGGGGTGAAATCAAGTCTCACATCGACGTTAAGGTTGGTAAGACTTTGAACCAAGGTAACGCTCGTCGTAAGTAATCACTTACTTACTGATAAGTAAATACATCCACTGCGAAGAGCAGGCAGATTCCTGCCTGCTCTTCCTTTTTTTCCTTTTATACCTATGATGATTAAACGCTTTCTTCCTTTCTTCTTGATAGCGCTTTCTACTGCTTTTGTTGCCTGCACTGGCTGTAAGTCTGACAAGGACGCCGCTAATCAAATGACGGAGTTTGAACAGTCACTTACTTCTAAGGATACGGCTGATGTAGAAAAGGTGGTAGCGCAGTTTTACAGCAATATCAAGGATAAGAAATACTATGATGCTGCTGCTATGCTCTACACGCGCAAGGTGAAGAATGCTGAGATTCGACAACTCTCCAACGAGGAGATGGACAAGTTCGTCAATGTTCAGCGTCAACTTCCTTTCGAAGGTTATACCTTAGACTATGTGAAGTTTCTTACTGAAACCGAAACGAAGTAAGTTGCACTGTCATCTTGCGTAAAGGCGAGCAAGGCATGCCCGACGCCACTACCAAGATGTTCTTTACCCCTGTGTTCTATGGTGGGAAATGGTGTCTTATTCTCACTGACTCTGACCACTTAGAGTCACCAATTTCAACCTTCGAACAGCGCGATTCACTCAATAAGCGCTACGAAAATTACAAGAAGTCGAAGAAGTAATACCTTTCTGGCTATTCACTTCGTCTCATTATCTCAGGCACTACGCAATCTGTTTTGCGTAGTGCTTTCTTTTTCAGTGATTTGATCAAGAGGGTAGAGCTAGCTATCTAGAATTTCAAAAACTTTGACTTCGCTTCTTTTCCATAGCAATGCGGTTTTTTCTTCTATTGGACACATTGTCTTGTTGCTTATTAGTATCTTTGCAGTAATACTTAGTCGAGAAAGGAGGTTGCTTCCTTTTTCCCCTAAGGTTTGAGGCTTTACTCATAACGATCTATCTAATGAATAACGACGTTGTAACTAGAAATACGAAAAGTTTGCACCGCAAACTCAATATCCTCCTTCGCACAGGTATGGTGCTTATGGAGAGCGCAGCCGACACCAACCGCATTGTACGTAATATGCAGCGTGTTGCTGCTTTCCTTGGTTTAGAAGAACGCTATCTGCACATTGATGTGCTTTATGGTACCATTAAGGTTAACTATAGTGACGAAACGCACTCCTTTAGTCGATTTATGCATTCTGACAAGTACACCATTAACATGAATGTGCTTTCTGCAGTGAGTAGATTGTCTTGGCGTGCCATTAGAGAGGATTATAGTATAAAGCAGTTTGAGCGCGAACTCAATAAGATCCGTAAAATGAAACCTCAATACCCTGCTTGGGCTGTGACCTTAGGCACCTCATTAGGTTGTGGAGGATTCTCCGTTCTCTTCGGTGGCGACTGGGCATCCTTCGTGCCAGCCACCATTGCCGGGGCTGTGGCTTATGTGGTGCGCTACTTTATGCTAAAGCGTGGTTTCAATTTCTATATGGTCACTTCTATGACTTCTTTTGTGGCTACGCTGACGGCTTGGTTGTTGTTCCTTGTCTTACCAACGAATTTCACCGATTATCCTTATCATTCATTCCTTTGTTGCTGTCTTTACCTTGTGCCTGGGGTTGCACTAATCAACTTTTTGGATGATATGCTTGACAATTATCTCCATGTGGGCTTAGCACGTTTTGCCAATGGAGTGCTCCAAATTGCATCCATGGCTTTCGGCATTATTTTAGCGGTGAGTGTGTGTAATGTGGATAATTTCTTGAAAGACTTATCCATGGCGCCCAACATTTCTTATGGTGAGGCAGCTATTGTAACGGCGATTTCAGCAATGGGATTTGGAATGAACTTTAACGTGCCGCGTCATTCTCTTCCCGCAGTAGCAATTTTAGGCATTCTAGGGATGTTACTTCGCAATGTGTTAGCTTTTGATTTAAATGTGGGGTTGATATTGGGCTCCTTAGCAGGGGCGTCGCTGATTTCTCTAGTCGCAGTTAGACTGGTGCATCACACTCGAACCCCTAACCACGTAATCTCTATTCCAGGAGTTATACCTATGGTGCCAGGTATTCTCATGTATCGGGGCATCTTTGGTTTTGTCCATCTTGGTAGCGATGTGCAGGAATTCATGGGGGCATTCAGTAATCTCTTAAACGCAGCGCTGATTGTGTTGTGTCTTTCCATAGGTGTCGCAATCCCAAATATCTTTGCGCGTCGCTGGATTGCCTTCTCTCGTAAACAAGAGTTGCATCGATTGATTGAAGATCGTCGAAGACGCGGTAAATTTGTGGACTTCTCGCTTTTTGATTAGAAAGCTGCAAACACTTTCTAAACGACTTAAACACCCCATTTTGCAATCTGTGATATTGCAAAATGGGGTATTCTGAAATTTTTCTGCGATTTTTTTGTAGGAAGTCTTGGTAGTTTGCGAATCTTGCCGTACTTTTGCATCGCAATCGGGACGCAAGGGTCACTTGCTAAGTCACAACGTGCTTAGTTAGCTGAGACTTGACAACCTGAACGCCTGACAGCAGCAAATGAGCTGCATGAAGTCATTGAAACGATTACATAACAGATTGTAGAGAAGTACAAGGAACAATCAACAATGAAGCAGAAATGCTTCGGGTAAAATGAATTGTACCGTCAATTTCTACTCCAAATCCAAAGTAACAAGACAGGAAACTGAGCGATTTATACAGAATCAAAACAAATTATTATATTACAATGAAGAGTTTGATCCTGGCTCAGGATGAACGCTAGCTACAGGCTTAACACATGCAAGTCGAGGGGCAGCATGGAAGAAGCTTGCTTCTTCTGATGGCGACCGGCGCACGGGTGCGTAACGCGTATCAAACCTGCCTCATACTCGGGGATAGCCTTGCGAAAGTAAGATTAATACCCGATGTTGTTATGTTACCGCATGGTGATATAACCAAAGATTTATCGGTATGAGATGGTGATGCGTCCGATTAGGTAGTAGGCGGGGTAACGGCCCACCTAGCCTTCGATCGGTAGGGGTTCTGAGAGGAAGGTCCCCACACTGGAACTGAGACACGGTCCAGACTCCTACAGGGAGGCAGCAGTGAGGAATATTGGTCAATGGACGGAAGTCTGAACCAGCCAAGTAGCGTGCAGGATGACGGCCCTCCGGGTTGTAAACTGCTTTTAGTTGGGAATAAAAAAGAGGACGTGTCCTCTATTGTATGTACCTTCAGAAAAAGGACCGGCTAATTCCGTGCCAGCAGCCGCGGTAATACGGAAGGTCCAGGCGTTATCCGGATTTATTGGGTTTAAAGGGAGCGTAGGCGGATTATTAAGTCAGTGGTGAAAGACGGTGGCTCAACCATCGTTAGCCATTGAAACTGGTAGTCTTGAGTGCAGACAGGGATGCTGGAACTCGTGGTGTAGCGGTGAAATGCTTAGATATCACGATGAACTCCGATCGCGAAGGCAGGTGTCCGGGCTGCAACTGACGCTGAGGCTCGAAAGTGTGGGTATCAAACAGGATTAGATACCCCTGGTAGTCCACACAGTAAACGATGTATACTCGCGGTTTGCGATATAATGTAAGCCGCCAAGCGAAAGCATTAAGTATACCACCTGGGGAGTACGCCGGCAACGGTGAAACTCAAAGGAATTGACGGGGGCCCGCACAAGCGGAGGAACATGTGGTTTAATTCGATGATACGCGAGGAACCTTACCCGGGCTTGAACTAAGAGTGACAGATTTAGAGATAGATCTTTCTTCGGACACTCTTGGAGGTGCTGCATGGTTGTCGTCAGCTCGTGCCGTGAGGTGTCGGCTTAAAGTGCCATAACGAGCGCAACCCTTTTCCTTGGTTGCCATCAGGTAATGCTGGGCACTCCAGGGATACTGCCATCGTAAGATGTGAGGAAGGTGGGGATGACGTCAAATCAGCACGGCCCTTACGTCCGGGGGCTACACACGTGTTACAATGGGGGTACAGAAGGTCGCTACCTGGTGACAGAATGCAAATCTTAAAAACCTCTCTCAGTTCGGATTGAGTCTGCAACCCGACTCCATGAAGCTGGATTCGCTAGTAATCGCGCATCAGCCATGGCGCGGTGAATACGTTCCCGGGCCTTGTACACACCGCCCGTCAAGCCATGAAAGCCGGGGGTGCCTGAAAGCCGTGACCGCAAGGGTCGGCCTAGGGTAAAACTGGTGATTGGGGCTAAGTCGTAACAAGGTAGCCGTACCGGAAGGTGCGGCTGGAACACCTCCTTTCTGGAAGTTCAGTTACCTGGTTACTTGAATGGAAAAAAAGAAAATGGTACAATTTTTAGATTGTTACCTATACTTCTCGCAATAGGTTATGCTAAGCATAAGAGAAAGATGAAGCCGAGCAGCTCTGAAGTAGTTTGACTTGCGTGGATTTTTTCTGCCAGTCCTATAGCTCAGTTGGTTAGAGCGCCACACTGATAATGTGGAGGTCGGCAGTTCAAATCTGCCTGGGACTACTTGCAAACGGAGCACCGCGCTCCGAAGATTTGGGGGATTAGCTCAGCTGGCTAGAGCACCTGCCTTGCACGCAGGGGGTCAACGGTTCGAATCCGTTATTCTCCACTCATTCTACTGCTCAGTCGCTACGATGTTGAAACATCACGGCACAATGACAGAGCACGAGATCTTTGACATATTGAACACGCAACAAGTTGATTCTTGTTTCCATTGAACGAAAGTTTGATGAGATAACAGAGAATCATCCAAGTAACGAAACAAAGGTAAACGAAAGTACAGCTTTAAGTATATTCTCACCTTCTAGTTACGAAAGGATTAGCAAAGACTAAAGTCTAACGTCTAATTTCTAACGTCTAGAATAAGGAAAAGGAAGTAATTAAGGGCGTACGGTGGATGCCTAGGCTCTTACAGGCGATGAAGGACGTGATAAGCTGCGATAAGCTGTGGGTAGGTGCAAATAACCATTGATCCGCAGATTTCCGAATGGGACAACCCAACAGGTTGAAGACCTGTTATCCCGCAAATGCGGGGAGGCTAACAGGGGGAACTGAAACATCTTAGTACCCCTAGGAAAAGAAAAATAATAATGATTCCCCTAGTAGTGGCGAGCGAACGGGGAAGAGCCCAAACCATATAGATTTCGGTCTATATGGGGTTGTAGGACCACGACGTTGCAAGAAGTACGTTTAGAGGAACGCTTTGGAAAGAGCGACCATAGAGAGTGACAGTCTCGTACTCGACAATCGTATGAAGCATAGTGGTATCCTGAGTAGGGCGGGACACGTGAAATCCTGTCTGAATCCGGCGGGCCCATCCGCCAAGGCTAAATACTCGTAAGAGACCGATAGCGAACCAGTACCGTGAGGGAAAGGTGAAAAGCACCTCTTTTAGAGGAGTGAAAAAGTTCCTGAAACCGTACGCCTACAAGCGGTCGGAGCACCTTATGGTGTGACGGCGTGCCTTTTGCATAATGAACCTACGAGTTACCGTCGTCGGCAAGGTTAAGTGCTATGAAGCACGTAAGCCGAAGCGAAAGCGAGTCTGAATAGGGCGCATAGTCGGCGGTGGTAGACGCGAAACCAAGTGATCTACCCTTGTCCAGGTTGAAGTCCCGGTAACACGGGATGGAGGACCGAACCAATAAGCGTTGAAAAAGCTTCTGGATGAGGTGAGGGTAGGAGTGAAAGGCCAATCAAACTTGGAGATAGCTCGTACTCCCCGAAATGCATTTAGGTGCAGCCTCGGGCGTTCCCTGTGTGAGGTAGAGCGACTGATTGGATGCGAGGGCTTCACCGCCTATCAAGTCCAGACAAACTCCGAATGCACACAGGCTAAGCCCGGGAGTGAGGGCGTGGGTGCTAAGGTCCACGCCCGAGAGGAGAAGAATCCTGACCACCGGCTAAGGCCCCGAAATATAGGCTAAGTTAAACTAACGAAGTGTGGTCCCCGTGACAGCTAGGATGTTGGCTTGGAAGCAGCCATTCATTCAAAGAGTGCGTAACAGCTCACTAGTCGAGGGACTGTGCATGGATAATAATCGGGTATAAAGTCTATTGCCGAAGCCGTGGGATATCAAATGATATCGGTAGGGGAGCATTCATGCGGCCTTGAAGATAGAGGATAACCTCTGTTGGAGCTTCATGAAAAGCAAATGTAGGTATAAGTAACGATAAAGAGTGTGAGATGCACTCTCGCCGAAAGACTAAGGTTTCCAGGGCAACGTTAATCGCCCCTGGGTCAGTCGGGACCTAAGGTTCAACCTAATGGTGATGCCGATGGCAGAAACGGTTAATATTCCGTTACTATCTTTGTTGGCGATGTGGAGACGGAGGAGTGACACTTCCGCGAGCTGACGGAATAGCTCGTTAAAGACCGTAGGTTATGAGGATGGCAGGCAAATCCACCATCTGAGCTGAAAGTCGATAGTATACAGCGTCTTCGGACAATGTAATAGTGAAGGTAATCCTACTCCCGAGAAAATCCGCTAAGCTTAACAACAAAGATACCCGTACCGTAAACGGACACACGTAGTCGGGTAGAATATACTAAGGCGCTTGGAAGATTCATGGTTAAGGAACTAGGCAAATTGACCCCGTAACTTCGGAATAAGGGGTCCTCACAGCAATGTGAGGCGCAGAGAATCGGCCCAGGCAACTGTTTAACAAAAACACAGGGCTGTGCAAAATCGAAAGATGCAGTATACAGTCTGACACCTGCCCGGTGCTGGAAGGTTAAGAGGAGAGCTTAGACTCCGGTCGAAGGTTTGAATTGAAGCCCCAGTAAACGGCGGCCGTAACTATAACGGTCCTAAGGTAGCGAAATTCCTTGTCGGGTAAGTTCCGACCTGCACGAATGGTGTAATGATCTGGGCACTGTCTCAACCATGATTCCAGTGAAATTGTAGTATCGGTGAAGATGCCGATTACCCGCGATGGGACGAAAAGACCCCGTGAACCTTTACTATAGCTTAACGTTGTAATTGGGCAGTCGATGTGTAGGATAGGTCGGAGGCTATGAAGCAGGCACGCCAGTGTTTGTAGAGCCGCTGTTGAAATACGACCCTTTGGCTGTCTGGTTCCTAACTCTCGGATGAGAGGACCGCGTTTGGTGGGTAGTTTGACTGGGGTGGTCGCCTCCAAAAGCGTAACGGAGGCTTCTAAAGGTGCCCTCAGGCCGATTGGTAACCGGCCGTAGAGTGTAATGGCAAAAGGGCGCTTGACTGAGAGACCTACAAGTCGATCAGGTGCGAAAGCAGAGCATAGTGATCCGGTGGTTCCGTATGGAAGGGCCATCGCTCAAAGGATAAAAGGTACTCCGGGGATAACAGGCTGATCCCTCCCAAGAGCTCATATCGACGGAGTGGTTTGGCACCTCGATGTCGGCTCGTCACATCCTGGGGCTGGAGAAGGTCCCAAGGGTTGGGCTGTTCGCCCATTAAAGTGGCACGCGAGCTGGGTTCAGAACGTCGTGAGACAGTTCGGTCTCTATCTATCGTGGGCGTAGGAAATTTGCGTGGCTCTGACACTAGTACGAGAGGACCGTGTTGGACTGACCTCTGGTTTACCGGTTGTGGCGCCAGCTGCACCGCCGGGTATCTACGTCGGGATCGGATAAGCGCTGAAAGCATCTAAGTGCGAAGCCGGCCACAAGATTAGATTTCCTCATAAGGGTCGTTGTAGACTACAACGTTGATAGGGTGTAGGTGTAAAGACGGTGACGTCAAAGCCGAGCACTACTAATTGCCCGAAACTTCTATTCCTTTGGTGGAATACACTTAAAGCTGCTTTGTTTGCTTGTTTTCTGAATAAGAAGGCGAAAGTTTGAGTTACAAGGAGAATGCGAAAGCGTTGCATGTTCAAGATATATTTCCGGTGGTTATAGCGACGGGGTTCCACCTCTTCCCATTCCGAACAGAGAAGTTAAGCCCGACCGCGCCGATGGTACTGCACACCCGCGGGAGAGTAGGTCGCCGCCATTTTACGAAAGCCCTGAGTTCACAATGAACTCGGGGCTTTTTTGTGTTTGTATTATACTAGAAACGTGTTAGTATGGTGCTTGAATTGAGTTCGTATTGTGTTGGTAACGAACTCTCATAGTTGCATTGGATAGTGTTCCATATTTGTTTCTAAGCTCTATGGTCGAAATTTATGCTGCCAGTAATACGCCAACACAACTAATAGTGCCTAGATGTCGCTTAATTATATCATTAATGTACCTTCAACTTCATAGGAAGTCTTTCTGCCAAAACATTCGATGTGCGCTCTGAAATTCTTAGTTAGTTGGTAGATGCGCAGACAGTCTTCATCTGGGTCGATAATACGTAGTAACTCTTGTTTAAGACTAACAAATTGTGATGCATCTACCAGACATTCAAATACAGAATTCTGTACGCGTTGTCCATAGTTCTTGCAAATTCTTGCTACTTGGCGTAAGCGTTTAGCACCTGCTGTTGTAAGTGTGCAGACATCATAAGTAATAAGAATATACATGGTTCTAGATTTTTCTGGTTATTATGTAATTAAAAAAATACAGGGTAGTTGTCTAGGTCACCGCGAAGAAAAACGTGATAGTAGTTGAGCTTGTGCGTAGGGTAAGAGGCCAATAGGGATTTTTTCTTGTAGGAAGGGATGAGTTATCACATCCTTTTTTCTCTTCTGCCACAAACTAATGAGTTCCTTTCTTGTGTCTTCATGAATAAGGTACCCGTTTTTCTCCTTGCGCAATAAAGTCTTGTTTATTTATTTGTCTTTTTGTTGATGACTGATAGTACAAATCGATCTACTAGATATCCTCTCAATTCTTCCATGAGGTCCAAAGCTAAACTTGGACGTCCAGGCCGATCGGTATGAAGGAAACCGACATAAGCATCTAGACCTACTGTTTCAAGTGCTGCTCTCACATCATGTGCAAGTAATGTATAGAAGAACGAAAGTAGAGCATTAACTTCATCTTTGGGTGGTCGCTTACTACGTTTCTCAAATTGAAATTCTGGATTCAGTATCAAATGTTTGAAAACCCCAAAATAGATATTAGCAGAGTATCCTTCAACTCCCATAATCTCGAGGCGAGTATGTTGGTGGGGAAGCATACCAAGCTCTCGTTTTAGGAGGCAGATAGAATTCTCTATTTCTTCAGTAATTGTTTCATCTGGGTGGTGGTCTCTCAGAAATCGTCTAAGTATACTGCGGTGGTTTGCTATTTTACCCCCAATGAACAGAGAGCCAAGGTGAGTTGAGAGCAACTCATCTTCGCTCATTCTATATTGTGCACGCCTCAGCAATACGTTTCCTTTTATAGCTCCTTCAAGACTACCAATAAAGTGTCCAGAAGGGGAGAGAAATGAAAGTTTTACACCATGATCAATGCACAGAGCCATCGCACCTGGAGAAGCTCCCATGAAGGTGAAGCAGACAACACTCTCAAGATTGTGTATAGGGACTCGCAAGCTATCTCATCCTCAATCTTTACGGCAAGACTCTCTCCATCTTTTTGCAAGTAAGCATTGGGAGTGAGTACATACAATGTATTGAGCAGGTGACGCATAAGCCAGAAGTATATAGAGGTTTAGATATTATCACCATTCTAGATGCTCTGTAATATAGTTCGAGGCAGAGGTCAATTGGGATAGTTTAGGAAGGCAAAGTTCAATCAGTGAGCAAGAACGGCAATGAGGTTTATAAGTTGGGAGTACGGGGCTGTTATATAGCGCAAGTTCGTGCATTTCTTCTGCTGTCTTCATGGTTTCATTTCGCAGAGATGAATCAAAGTACTATCTCACGATGTTTGGTTTCTCCGTAGTATAAGAATCCTTTAGCGATATGGGTATTATAAAGGTCTTCGAGGGCAATTGCTTCCGCACAAAGTTGCAGTCGGTCAGCATTGTGTGCTTTAGGTCGTCCTCGTTTGTATTCGATAGGTGTAGCGCACCAATTTCCAGGATAATTAGGATGGGTGAAACCTCCCTCTTTGTTCTCCGATGCAGGCGTTAGTTCGACTGCATCGGAGAAACCATAAAGCCCGAGGGTAGGTGATGCAAGAAGTACACTCCGGAGAGTAATCTTATCCCTTCGTTTCGTTGTTATTTCAGCTTGGTGTACCTTCTTATGAAGCCAATTTCCTTCCATAGTAAGGGCGTTGTCCTTCCAAAGTTGCTCAATATGGATAAGATACCATTGGCGAGGACAAAAGCAATAGTGCTGGATGCCCGATAGCATGAGCATATCATCTTCGGTATAGACGATTTTACCCATAGATCTAAGTGTTGAAGAAAATCAACTCAACTAGATTCTTATTTGTTGTTTGCAATTGTAGCAAATTGAGTCTATAGCATAACTACCTTCTACAAACGGATCTAGTCAAAAAAGCAAATAAATTAGATGAGGTCAAGCAATTCAACCCCTTCAGGGAGGGCAGAAGAATCAATGCTTACCACGTAGTCACTGAAACTACGAGGAGCGTCTACATCAGCTTTCTTTTCAACCTTAACTAAATCAAAGAGTTTGTGAGCGGGGGCATTTCCTAATTTGCTGTTGTGCTTGAACACTATAAGTTTGCGGGCTGCCATAAGACCGCGAGCTGCAGAACGATCTAGATCAAACATGTTCGTTAAGGCATCCCAAAACAACTGAAGGTCATCTTCTGAAAATCCTGTATCTTGAGCCAAGGCAGCAGAGATAAATCCATGAGTGCGGTAGAGAGCATAAGGCACAGTAGACTTACGTCCCATTGTGTGCTTTTCATCGTCGTCTACATCTACCAAACGTGTGATAGTGTGTTCAGAGGGAAAAATAGGATCGATAGATCTACCAAAAGTCAGTTGAATAGGACCACGCACTTGACCTGCATTTTTTCCTGTAGTCATTACTGCACCAAAGGCGCGAACATCATAATAGTTAAGGCACATGTAAGCGCGTGCATCTTTGAACTCTTTGACATTCGTATTATCATAGGCGGCTGCAATGCTTTTATTTAGAGCAGCATTTTCACGAATGAAGATATTAGTAGTTGCTTGTCTTGTTTCATCAAAAGCCTCACGTTGCAGCATAACATAGTTGCGCACCTTTCTTTTAAGACAAACATCTGTGATGAGACCTTGTCCTGTTTGGAAATCAATGCGAGGTGTGTTGCCTGCATCTGGGTCACCGTTAGGGTTACCATCTTGCACATCATAGAGGAAGACAAAGTCGTAGCGGTATTCAAGGGCTTGAGTAGACATATTTCTGAGATATAAGTGGGTTAGATGATTCTAATAAAATAAGACGCTCTGACGCTTAGCTGAGCTATGTAGTATGACTTATTAAAGCTAAGAGAAGCAAGCATCAGAATAGTGATGTTATAGAAGAAGAGTTACGGGGATTCGTTGAACACATCGTTTAGGGCGATACATTGTTTTACGGTTTACTCTGCCACTTCTTCGGTGGCAGCCTTCTCTCTGCTTTCTCGTCTCGGTAGTTTTTTTGATGATAATAGGCCACAGCAAAGATGCTCTGTTCGTCGGGCGTGAAGTGAGCAGGCAAAGCCGACTGTCCTCCAGGTAGGAGATTCACTACCTTTCCCAATTCACGTTCAAAGTAATAGCCCAAACCACCGCTATCGCGTTTGATTTTAGTCAAATGGTGTTGAGCCAGTTGGAATAGTCGACCAAACACCATGTTAGGAGTAGCAGATGCCATTCTGTAGTATCGGTCGGTGATGTTAGCTTTCACTCCAGGAATAGCGAGTTCTTGGATACGTTCGAGCAAGGCAAAGGCGCGACCAGCCACATAGGCTGGATGAGAATTATTGAGATCTAATGCCATGGCGAGTATAGGTTGCTTGTATTTACGATTGATATAGGCTTTAAGGATAGCAGCTCGTAGTTCGGTGACAGGATATTTACTTCGTCCATCGTGGTGAACGCGATCAAGGCAAGCCATTTGTAGAGATTGAGGGTAGGGTAATCCCTTTACGATGCTTTCCACGATGCTTTGCACTAAAATAGGAGACCATTTATCGGCTGAGTCAGCTGTTGAAACAGCACGTACTAAACTATAGACAGAACGTAATGGTGGACGTTCATCATCAGGGTTTCTGTTTGAAACTTACGATGTTGAGGTCTTTCAGATGTTGTATCGTATTTCCTACGATTTCTGAGACAGTACCTTCCATCCATAGTTTAACGCATACACGTTTAGCATTGGGAATGAGTCCAAGTAAATAGAATCGTTCTTGGTTTTGCCAGCTGATGCGTCCCTCTTTCGCAGAAGTCATCACGCGTAGTGCCTTCAACACTCGTTCACTTTCTGCTGTAGGGTCTGTTTCTTCTTTCTTAGTTTTCTTCTTTTTCTTATCGTTTGTAGTTGAATCTACTTGAGCATCTTCCTCTTCCTCCTCTTGATTGATTAAGCCACTAAACGTTGCTTCTTTATACGAAGTCATCAACTCATCAAGACTTACTCCAAAATTTTGCTCTTGGCTTACTATTTCTTGATTATGTGTCAGTGTGCTCCAAAAAAGGAAGGTAGTATTTCCTAATTTGTAGTTAGTAGAGGCATCCTTATCGAGAAGAACATTGATAGCAGCCATAGCTGCATTAGAAGCTTTTTGAGAGATAGGTGCATTGCTTCCCTGTTCCTTGCCATAAGAATTGAAAGCTGAGAGATTAAAGCTAATCAATGAAGGGTTAGCTTGTCCACCTGGAAGCTTAATAGTGTCGTGCAATCGTGCTAGAGGAAGCGCCTCACCAGTGATGAGACAGCGTCCTACTTGTTCATTTCCTGCTGATTGTTCTGCTGCTAACTCTCCCCAAACTAGATTCGAGTCAGAAGCAATCACTTCATTGGCATCCGTTGTATTGCTCAGCCTAAATACAATATTGGGACTTGTTTCTTTTGGGTTAGTAAAGAGTTCTCGAGGCACCTTCAAATGTTCCTGCTGTGCATAAAACGCTCGTATAGCACGTACGCCTTCATGTTGAGGATGTTGTTCTGCTAGTTTGTTTACTAGTTTAAGGAAGGCCTCGTGCTGTAAGGGAGCTAACTCTGCTTTTCGTTCACTCTCGTCTGTGGGGATGTTGAGAACATACCCAGAATGATCCCAAAGAAGATTCGCTGTCTCATAACTCTTCGAGCCAGTTCTTTTCTTATCCTTAGCCACAAGGAAAAGTTTACCTTTTGGGGTCTTTTTTTTGTCACGTGTATCTTCAATCCCCACATACAGACCTTCTGGAGTGATGGTGATTACAAAAGGGATGGGCTTCCATTGCATCCCTTCAGGTGTTGTTTTCCCATTGGCCTCAAGAGATTGGTATAGTTGATATAAAGCTTGTAAAATCATCGCAAAACCTCCTCACTATCATAATCAGGAACGACAATCACTCCATGTTCCATCTTCGCATCAAAAAAAGTGGATTGGGGCTTTTCTCTTTCTTCTTTTCCTTGGGGTTAATAGGTGATTCGTAGATATAATCTAAATCATAGAGCATAATCCCCAAGTCACGCGTTTCTTCAATACCATGCCCTTCTGACTGTTGAGGAAGTAATTCAAATGAACAAGAGTATTCTCGACATCCCAAATAAGGTTGCATGAAGCATTGCCCTTTAGAAGCGCGACGTTCAAACATCTCGAAGTATTTCATCGGGGTTTCAGCTGCAGAATCCTTGCATTCTTGCTGCAGCCATTTAGGTCTATTTTCGAGAGGTATAAACTCTAAGTCTGCAAACACTCGATATGCCACATCACGCAATATATAACTGGTTCGCTGTTGTCTATTTAGGATCATCTGCATAAATAGGATTCTTGCCCATCTTACTGCCTACCTCATTTCGTTTGATGGAAGTGCGATTGATGGGATTTAAAACTTCTATGCGCCGTATATGCCAGCGCATTGAGGGTTTCCAAAAAATAGCAGAGAAGATGTTGCGAAGTGCAGAAGGGGTCGGCACATCGTAACTTACGCGTTCTACCTTCAGCTCAGGTCGAGTAAAACAAGCAAAATCTCCTCGTATTTCGAGGCAAAATGTCTTTCTATTGCTGTTTATCATATGATGATATCAGTGGAAGGGTTACGATTGCAAATGTATTATTTCTTATTGAGATAACCAAATATAAATATATATATCTTTGTTTTATCTTGTTTCTTTCTTGAAACTCCTTGTGACACCGTTGTTGAACGGTGCCAAATCTCAATTACTCTCTATTAACGATGTAATGAGATTCGATGCCCCTAGCCACAAATTGTAAGCCCGTCGTGGATAATGAGTTTACTTGTTTCCCTAATCCACCTTTCATAGTATATGTAATATTGATGGAACATACAAAATCTAACGATTGTTAGACGAATATTTTCGGTTGCGAACCCTAAGTGAACATTATTTTGTTGGAGTTTCGCAGTGCTTGATTATCAGTTAGTTCTAGTTCAACAGCTTTAGCTTCTTCATCTAAAATAATCACTGATAGGGACTTTCGCGATTTATCCTTTGAGAGAATATCTTTTTTGTTGTATCTTTGCAGCAACCGTCGCAGCCCGCTTGGGCTGCGTGAATTGAAAACGTCGAAAATCAAGCCTGCTTGAAGGGGCGCAAAGTCGCAGCCCGCTTGGGCTGCGTGAATTGAAAACGTCGTCTGCATACTCACCAAAACCGCGAAGGCTTTGTCGCAGCCCGCTTGGGCTGCGTGAATTGAAAACTCCTCTCAGGCTCCGCAATCCTTTATTTAATAATGTCGCAGCCCGCTTGGGCTGCGTGAATTGAAACATATCTTTGTATCGTCAATTTTAGCACTATCAAGTCGCAGCCCGCTTGGGCTGCGTGAATTGAAAACCTCGGTGGTTGCTTTGTGTGGGGTCATTCGCCTGGTCGCAGCCCGCTTGGGCTGCGTGAATTGAAACTACGCTGTAAAACCTCGCGACGCACGACCCCTCGGTCGCAGCCCGCTTGGGCTGCGTGAATTGAAACATCGCTCGACCACTCTACGGTGATGCGTGCTTGGGTCGCAGCCCGCTTGGGCTGCGTGAATTGAAACGCCAGAGTAGGGCGTTGTACTCGCTTTTGAGGTGGTCGCAGCCCGCTTGGGCTGCGTGAATTGAAACCCTCCTTTGTCCAGTTCTCAATGTTGATCCACGTGTCGCAGCCCGCTTGGGCTGCGTGAATTGAAACAAATCCTTGTACCCACAGGAAAGGGGGTACAGTTGTCGCAGCCCGCTTGGGCTGCGTGAATTGAAACAGCTACCTTATTAACACCTCACGCATCCATTGGCGCGTCTCAGCCCGCTTGGGCTGCGTGAATTGAAACGAGAGCATCTCCAAGGAGTTTTTGCACGTCGGCAAGTCACAGCCCGCTTGGGCTGCGTGAATCAATGCTAATTAATTGCAGTGGGCATGATAGTAATATCAGTCTCCGTTTATTCGGACAGAAATCTATTTTCATCTTTGGTATGAGTCTAGTAGCACAGTATTCAATTATCAAATATTAGAAGAACACTTAAACAGAAATGATTCAATAAATCTGAGATAGACTTTTTGTATCATGGGGAGATTTCTGTAACTTTGCACCATCAAAACAGACGTTGGGGCAACTTCTTCTTTGCACCTACCTCCACTTCTTGAGTTTAGACTAGAAATGAGTAGGGAAAAATGAGCAAGAGAGTTTAGCTACCACCATCGTAAGAGCATCAATAAGCCGCATACAAATAGAGTGTAGTTCGAATGCGCAATTAGAATTGCTCTGTATCAAGATTGGAAGTCAGAAAAGAATAAGTTCACCATGGGAGAGTCAGAATATTCAAACTGGCGTTTTTCTGGCTTTTAAGAACCATCCTTCCTCCTTTTGAGACTGTAGATAGTCTAAGAAGAGCCTCCATTCATAAGACCACTCGAATGAAGAAATACCTTATTCGCACTTTAATATCCTGTTTAGTCCTAGCACAGTTTGTCGTGCTTGGACTTTATTTTCGTCTCACCCGCGATGGCGTCAACACCTTGGTGAACGTCAGCGCACGCAGTGTGTATGCGCTCCCTATAGGGGCGAAAGACACCCTCTATTTTGACGATGTTTTCCCCGATAGTGTCCGTTGGGTCAGCGATAAGAGAACTAGGGTAGAGCAGTTGCGCACTGTGATAGGACGGAGAGTTTCGAGAGAAAATCTCGTGCAAGCCACGTTCGTAGTGCGCAACAAGGTGCTGTCTGGAGAAAAGTTGTATAAAATGCTCTTGTCTTATGCCAAGGCTGAAGAAAAGCGTGTGGAATCGAATGAACAACACCTCAAAGAACTGGCGTATTACGCTAAAACCCATAGTGTCATCGACGAAGGTTACAACGAAGTGATGCGTTATCGCGAACAGCTTCTCCAAGACCACCAAAACCAGGTGAGAGCTTTTCATAAGCTAAAGCGTTATCTTGAGGAAGTTCAAACAAATTCTGGAAAGCACCCAAAGAAGTTACGCGCCTATCGACGTATGCAATATAGCGTCAATGGGCAAGCGTATCAGCGTACTGAAGACGCAGGGAACAGTTTTTTCAAAAATCCCAATAAAACACCACACTTGGGCTTGCTAACTCTTGCCCCTGTTGCAAACGAGCCGCAGCAAGGCATCGATGGGAAAAGCCTGTATGTTTATCTTCGTCCGCAGCCCGACACCACACACCAAGAGTTCACAGACAGTCTCGGTGTTCATTATCGCTTGCAGCTTGTGAGCAGTGTGCCCAAAACATGGAGCGGTACGCAGCTTTCACCCGATGGCACCTACTATGAAGGGCTTTTCAATGCCCAATATCAGCGCCATGGACAAGGTTTTGCCGTGGATCATCACATCGTGAAGAGTGGAGAGTGGAAGGAAAATCGCTATCGTGGAGAGCGTATGGTCTACACCCCCACGCGAGTCTACGGCATCGATGTGTCGCGCCACCAACATGAGAAAGGTCGCAAGCGATATCCCATCCATTGGGATCGACTGCGCATCACTCATCTTGGCAGTATCTCCAAGAAAAAAGTGTCGGGTGCAGGGGATTATCCTGTGAGCTTCGTCTTCATTAAGGCCACCGAAGGGAAAAGCCTGGTCAATAAGTACTACCTTTCCGACCTTCGTGGCGCGCGTGCGCAGGGCATTCCCGTAGCCCCCTATCATTTCTTCACGCATCTCAGTTCCGGTATAGCTCAAGCACGTCACTTTGTCAAGCATGTCCGTTTGCCACTTGCCACCTTGCCACCAATGCTTGATGTCGAACCCTCGAAAGCCCAAATTGCGAAGATGGGAGGGCGTGAAGTCCTTTTCAAAGAAATGCTCATTTGGTTGCATCATGTGGAGCAACATTCCCACCATCGTCCCATCCTCTATGTGAGTCAGCAGTTTGTCAATCAGCATCTCGTTCATGCCCCCGAAGCGCTGCGCAAATATGATGTATGGATAGCACGTTATGGTGAGTTCAAACCCTACGTCAAACTCACCTTCTGGCAACTTTCTCCCGATGGCCGTGTGCACGGCATCCATGGCGATGTAGATATCAATGTCTATAATGGCACAAAAAGTGATTTTCACGCTTGGCGCAATTCGTAGCCAGTGCCCTTCGACATCGAAAGAGCACTAAGCACACACCACAGTCTTAGAGATGCCAAGGCACTGTTCTCCCTTTTCCACCGCAAGTCCTGCTTTGGGCTTGCGGTTTTTTGTGGCCGCACATCTTGTAAAAAGGTGAAAACAGGGCTTCTGTCTACTATTTTTTACGGCAATCTCTCCACAATCCCGAAATATAGTGCTAACTTTGCTGTATAATATACCACTAATTCTTCCTTATCATCATGGAAAAAATCAAAGGACTCATTGATGCTCCCTTCACACCGTTTCACGAAGACGGTAGTCTCAACCTCGCGCCTATCCCCGAATATGCCGCCCTTCTTGCTCGTAATGGACTGAAAGGCGTGTTCATCAATGGGTCTTCTGGCGAAGGCTACATGCTCACAGAAGAAGAGCGCATGCAACTTGCCGAGGCTTGGATGGCAGCAGTGCCTGAAGATTTCAAAGTCATCGTGCATGTGGGTAGCACCTCTGTGATGAGCAGTCGTCGTTTGGCAGAGCATGCCCAAAAGATTGGTGCGTGGGGCATTGGCGCCATGGCCACTCCATTCCCCAAAATTGGAAGCATCGAACAACTCTGTCGCTATTGCGAAGAAATCGCTTCAGCAGCTCCCAATCTCCCCTTCTATTATTATCACATCCCAGCTTTCAACGGAGCTTTCCTCTCTATGTACGATTTCTTGAAAGCCGTAGATGGTCGCATCCCCAACTTCGCAGGTATCAAGTACACCTTTGAGAGACTCTACGAATACAATCGTTGCCGTCGCTATCAGCATGGTAAATTCGATATGCTGCATGGGCAAGACGAAACCATCCTCCCTTGTCTGGCCATGGGCGGTGCACAAGGTGGCATTGGTGGCACCACCAACTACAATGGTCGTTGTCTCACCGGCATTCTCGAAGCATGGGAGAAAGGCGATCTCGAAAAAGGTGCGTCAGCTCCAAGACTTCGCACAAGACGTCATTGATGTCATCTGCAATTTCCGCGGCAACATCGTGGGTGGCAAGCGCATCATGAAGCTCATCGGTCTAGATCTCGGTCCTAACCGCGTGCCTTTCATGACTGTCACCGAAGAAGAAGAGCTAGAACTTCGTCGCCAATTAGAAGCCATCGACTTCTTCTCACATTGCAATAAATAAACACAACTGTGGCAGAGTATGAGCTGTGATAAGCTCTTCCGCCCTCGCCCCCTTTGTGGGCTATATTCATCAGTCCCTCATCGCATTCAAGAGATGCCATGAGGGACTTTTTGATGGACAGAGTTGTCATGAATCGGAGGTGAGGGTAAAAAGCTAGCATTTGCCTGTTACCACCATTGCAACGGCAGGAGCAAGTAAGGCAGAGGAGGCGTGATAGGGTTTAAGAAAAACCCAACCGAAAAAAACTCGCGTTTTTAACACGCCCTCGCAATTAACCCGCCAGATGTGGATGATTATCGCAGCCACGCAGCCACTGAAAGTCCAGAAAATGGGAGTTCTTAGCGTGGGAAACAGCATGGATAGGACTTTCCTCGCAACGAAAGTGGAGAAAATTCCCCAACAATGGAATTATTCTTCCGAGAAATGCCAAAAAAATTCTCCGAGAAAAAAATGGAAAAATGTCCGACAAAAAAATCAGAAAAAAACTCCGAGAAAATTTGAAAAAAACATCGCACGAAATCTGAATAGACCTGGGAAGAGTGGATGAATAGATCAGATTCGGCACCAGAAGCTCTGCTAGATTTATGAAAACTCATGCTAGATAATAACTTAGATTTTTAACATTTCAAGAAACAGAGCTCTTGAGTTTCTGAGTAGATTCAAGGACTAGATTTTTGTTGGTTGATCTTATATTTTTTTATATTTGCAATCTAGGGCTAGCCTTATATAGAGGGAGTGACGCAAGTACTTCTTTTGTACATTCCTCCTTCTTCATTGAAGTCTTTCTCCGAATTGGATGTTGCGATAGCTTTTATCCAAGATTCGTTAGGCGATAAAATGAGGCTGGTCGATATAGCCCGTAAGAGTTTGGATGAAAAAAACTAACGCAAGATGTGCATCCGCGTTCGCTTGACCCTGAATTTTTGCAAGCGCATGTACTCGCCTGTCGGAGTAGATGAAAAAGGGCACTCCCTTTTCATTAGACATTTGTCCTATTGTGGAGGATGACGAACTCCAAAAGCTCAGTGACCTCATTCATTATCTCGCTAACGATGCCGATGTTTTGCCACCTTCTGTTTCGCAGCAGGGAGACGAATTCTTCTATCATGGGGTGGAAGGCACGGTGTGCGAAGGTTGCATCTACGCCAATGGCATTCGTGGAGGTGCTGAAGGTTGTGGTAGACTCTTTAAGGACACCTTTCGCAACAACTATTTGAGTGGCAAATGTTTGCATAAGAAAAAAAGAGCCTGGATGAGCCTTCTGAAATGGAACGGCAAGCTATAGCTGAGTATAAGGCAAAGAAGAAAGAAAAAGAAGATAAGCCAAAGTTCTAGGGCTGTCCCGTGGTGAAACCATGAGTCTGACAATGTGGGTAGACTACTATTGGGTTCTGTCGAGTGCATTGCCTTGTGAGCTGATGATTTCCCCATAAATATCAAAAAACTCCTAGCTTCCAATAACGAAAGCTGGGAGTTTTTGAATGAATATGCCTAGTGTCACTCGGCATCCTCAAGAACTTTGGCGATTTGTGCTGAGAGCTAAGTGAAGGTATTGTGCAACAGTGAGTGAGTTGTCACGATGTGGACCTAAATCACTCCCATGATGTGCAAAACAATAGGGGTGAGGATGGCTGTGAGCACGCCATTCGCGATGAGACCAAGGCTAGCGAAAGCTCCGTATTTAGCTCCATTTTCCATGGCACGTGATGTGCCGACAGCGTGAGAGGCGGTACCCATGCTCAAACCTTGTGCAATGGGGCTCTTGACACGACCTATTTGTAGGACGCGGAAACCAGTGACTGCACCAAACAAACCCACGATAACCACGATGGCAGCCGTGAGTGAAGGTATGCCACCAGCAGTGCGACAAACTTCCATCGCAATAGGGGTGGTGACACTCTTGGGCGCAAGCGAGATAACAACTTCTTTGGAAGCTCCCAAACACTGAGCAGTGGCTACAGCAGAGATGATGCCAATGACACAACCTACGGTCTGTGAGATAAGAATAGGAATAAGTTGCTTGCGAATAACCTTAAGTTGTTGATAGAGCGGTACGCCAAGCGCCACAATCGCTGGTTTCAACCAAAACTCTATCTCCGAACCAGCTTCGTGGTACACTTCATATTGGATGCCGGTGATTTTGAGAAAGGCTATAAGTACTGCGATGGTGATGAGGATGGGATTGAAGAGCACCCAGCCTGTCTTGCGCTGAATGAGTTTGGCGCAGAAGAAAACTACGAAGGTGAGGGCGATGAGCACAAAAGGATTGCTCAAGGCTTCGAAAAAATTATTTGCCACGTTTTGCATATTTTCTAACGATTTGGTGTGTCCATCCCGTAGACAGGAGCACAAGAACAGTACTTACCAGTGTGGCAATGGCGATAGCCCAGAAATCTTTGGCAATGGTGTCAAAGTTAAGCATGAGAGCTACGCCTGGTGGTACGAAGAAGAAACCGAGGTTACTAAGCAAAAAGTCGGAAATCTCTTTGACCCATTCGAGTTTGATCCAGCCCATTTCGAGAAAAGCAGCCAAAAGGAGCATGCCAATGATGCTACCGGGAAGGCTAAGGCCTGTGATTCTGACGAGCAACTCCCCTAGGGCCATGCAGCCGAAGAGGATGGTACATTGTTTGACCATGTTGAAAAATATTGGTTGTTGCTACAAAGTTACAAGAAAAAAAAGGAGAGTAGGGGAATATGCCCAGAGAAATGGACATAAAAAAATCCACTTGTGCTGAGAAATTGCGAACTGCGGTGCAACTTTGCAGCATAAGTGGAAAGGGAAAGGGGGACTTGCCTAGCGAAGAGAAGTTATTCCTTTTCGCTATCCGTAGCTCCGTGGTTATCCTCTAGCATAAACCCAGAAAAACAATCCAATGATGTCTTTATTTTAGCGTCTTACGTAGTCGGCAAAGGTGAAGGCTACCTCGTTTTGTTCGTCGGCAGCGTGCGCTTCTTCCTGAGCTAGTTGCCAATCTTGGGGATTCCATGCAGGGAAATAGGTGTCGGCAGCCTCAGGCGTGGCGTGTACATGCGTCAAGCACAAACGATGTGCCAAAGGCAAGGCTTCTGCGTAAACTGAAGCTCCCCCGATGATAAAGACTTCTTCGTCTGCATCACAAACAGCTAGGGCTTCTTGGAGGGAAGCAAAGACTTCTGTGTTGGGCCATGGGGTGGTGATGCTACGGGAGAGCACGATGTTGCGACGATTGGGAAGAGCACCTTTGGGCAAAGACTCAAAAGTGTTGCGCCCCATGATGATGGTGTGTCCAGAGGTCAAGGCTTTGAAGCGCTGTAGATCGGCACGGAGATGGAAGAGCAAGCGATTGTTGTGCCCAATAGCGCCATTTCGGCAACAGCACAGATGATAGAGAGTGACATTAGACGTTAGAGATTAGACGTTAGACGTTAGAAATTAGGCGTTAAACGTTCCTCCTTAAATTCTAGGGAGTATTGTAAGAAACAAAGTTGCAACATTAGTATGGAACGACTAAACCCAAATCGGTCATTAGATCCTGAACAGATTTTATTTGATTGTTGAGCAGTTTGTTCCTTGTTTGCTAGATGGCGTAGTGGGCTACGGCGAGAATGGACGAAAGACAAGATGCCAACAAGAAAATGAAAGATGACAAGAAGTTGTCTATTCAATTACGAGTAGCACAACAATGGTCTAATGACCGATTGTGGTTAAACCGAAACAGCGGCTGGAATGTGAGGGTAGGGGTCGTAATCTTCGAGTTGGAAGTCTTCAAACTCGAAAGAGAAGAGATCTTTCACCTCAGGATTTATGCGCATCTTGGGAAGTGCACGAGGGGTGCGGGTGAGTTGCAGTTGCGCTTGTTCCAGATGATTGAGATAAAGATGGGTGTCGCCAGTGGTGTGGATGAATTCTCCGGGTTGGAGGTCGCACACTTGTGCCATCATCATGGTGAGAAGTGCATAGGAAGCAATGTTGAAAGGAACGCCCAAGAAGGTGTCCGCGCTGCGTTGATAGAGTTGTAAGGAGAGTTTCCCTCGGCAACATAAAACTGAAATAGGAGGTGGCAAGGCGGAAGTGCCATGTTGTTCACCTCGGCTACGTTCCAAGCTGAGACTATCATGCGACGACTGTCGGGAGTGTTGCGGATTTGGTCGATAACTTGTTGGATTTGATCAATGTGACCTCCATTATAGTCTGGCCATGAGCGCCATTGGTGACCATAGATAGGTCCTAGTTCTCCATCAGCATCTGCCCATTCGTTCCAAATGCGCACTCCATGCTCTTGGAGATATTTCACGTTGGTGTCACCACGTAGAAACCACAAAAGTTCATGGATAATGCTTTTGAGGTGAAGTTTTTTGGTGGTTAGGAGAGGAAATCCTTGAGAAAGGTCAAAGCGCATCTGATGGCCGAACACAGATTTCGTACCCGTGCCCGTGCGATCGCTTTTGGTGTTGCCTTCTTCGAGGATGCGTTGAAGCAAATCTAAGTATGGTTTCATAGCGTGTTTGTCGAGGCGGGAATAAAGAATGTGTGAGAGCGAGTAGAAATAGCCGTGGTATGTGCCAGAGGTTTGTTGATGGGCGTGTCGTTTCGTTGTGACCAGAGTAGGAAAATCGAAGTAAGGGAAATCAACAGGCCGACAATGCTGGTGGTGATGGCAGCACGCTCGTGCGTGTTGCCCCAAAGAAAGAGGGTGGCAAAGAAGCTGGCTAGTGGCAGCAACCAGAAGAGTTGCAATAAGAGATATTGCAGGATGTCGAGTATTGCGCTGTCTTGTGTATCAAAAAGGGTGACACCACCGAACAAAAAGAAGATGAGTGTGCCAACGGGGATGAATACATTGGGGAAACTCAAGGCTAGAAGCCATTTGGGATATTGGTTCATCGAGCTGAGGCGTTAGAGGGTAGACGTTAGATTTGGAATGTCCGTTGGAGGAGGGTGGAGCTATCCTTGCGAAAGGGGCTCAATGGGGCTTAAGTGGTCTAGAGTTGCTTGCAAAAATGCGTTATAATCATGCAAGAACTAGGCTTTCTTTAGAGCTTGTCTTGGAGGGCATCATAGTTGAGTACAGAAGAATCTCCATAAGAAAGGAATCGGAAATCGTGATTGAGCGCGTAGTCGTAGATTTCTTGCCAACGTCCGTCGACGAATGCGCTCACGAGGAGAAGAAGTGTCGACTGAGGTTGGTGGAAATTGGTGACAATAGTGCGCACAATATGGTATTCGTAACCCGGAGCAATGATGATTTGCGTGGCGGTGTGGAGGGTGTGCAAACCATGCTCATCGAGATAGTGCAAAATCTCTTGCAGGGCTTCGACTGCCGTCAAAGGAGTGGTAGTGGAGGCTGCGTATTCGTAGGGCAACCATTGGGGGACGTGCAAATCGTCTTCTGTGGGTGTGCGCTGTTCTGTACGAGCTTGGTGCAAGCGTACGCCTATATAATAAAGACTTTCGAGGGTGCGAACGCTGGTGGTGCCAACGGCGATGCACTGTGCTCCGTGAGCCAGGAGGCGTTCAATGGAAGTGCGTGGCACAGCTATCCATTCTGCGTGCATGGTGTGACCAGATATTTCCTCACTCTTCACTGGTTTGAATGTGCCTGCACCTACGTGGAGCGTAATTTCGTTGCGTTCGATGCCGCGCGCATCGAGATTTTTCAGTACTTCTTCGGTGAAATGCAAACCAGCAGTGGGGGCTGCCACCGAACCTTTGATACGTGAGTAGACTGTTTGGTAAGTTTTGAGGTCGCTCTCTTCTGTGTCGCGATTCAAATAGGGAGGAATGGGCAATTCACCGATACTTTCTAGTATCTCAGCCCATGAAATTGTGGGGTCATCCCAAGCGAAACGAATCTCAAAGCCCGTTCCTTGTTCGCCTACACGCTCAGCAGTGAGAGTCACTGTGCGGTCTTGTACGGTGACTTCGCGTTGCAAAGCACCTTCTTTCCACTTTTTGAGATTTCCCACCAAACAAACCCAACTTACTTCGCCTTTGGTTGCGAAGGATTGCTGATAGTCGAGGGGGGAGAAGGGCTCTAGACAGAAAATTTCAATGAGTGCACCAGTGCTTTTGTAGAAGTGCAAGCGTGCTTGAATCACTTTTGTGTTGTTAAACACCATAAGTGAGCCCTTGGGCAGGTATTCGGGAAGTTGAGAAAAGACCTCTTCTCGAATTGTACCATCGCAGCTGCGTAGCAGTAGCTTAGATTGATCGCGTTGTGCTAAGGGGTATTTTGCTATTCGCTCTTCGGGGAGGGAATAAGCGTAGTCTTGTATTTTGATGTGCTGTGTGTCGGTCATGCCAAATGTCTAGAGTTTACTTGGAGAACTGTTCAAGGTCGAGCTTTTCAACGCGGCCAGTTGTGGGAGAAAGTCGCACTTTGGTGTTGAATTTCTTGTTGAAAAGTACACCGCCAAGGTGTTCAATGCGACCGAATTGCGCAATGGGAACGATTCCATTAAACCAAACTCTTGATTCATCGAAGATGCGTATGGCTGCATTGCTAGGGATGCGATAGCGAAGGTCTTCCACTTCTTTCTTTTTCTTGGGAGATTCTTCAGTTTCGGGTAGCGTGGCTTGATCTGAAATCTGAAGTTGAATGGGTGTTCCTGCGACATCGTTGGCATCGACAAGTCCTAAATAGCGAGAGAAGCGGAAGAGGTCGAGCGTTTGTTGCGTTTGCTGAGGGGTTACCTCGAGAGTAAACACGTGCTCTTCAGTGGATTTCGTACCCAAAAAAAGAGAGGAGAGCAGTCTCACGTTCGTCGAGCTGTGCTATCATGGTTTTCAATTGCTCCCCGTCCTTGGGATTGAAGTCTGCTTGACCTTTCGCCAACAAACCGCGGTTTTCGCGGATGTCATAAATCTCTTGTGCGGTGATTTCTGCGCGAGCAGCGATGCTTCCTGCACGGAGTATTTCTTGGGTTTTGTACTTATTGCCTTGGGGGGTATCCTTACTGATTTTCTTCACGGAAGGAGCTTCCAAGGTGGGTAAAGCGTTGGCTGTGGTGTTCACGCTGAGCAAACGGCCATCGGGGGCAAGTTCCACGAGGGGAGCAGAGGTCTTGTGATTCAACTTAATCGTATAGGCTTGTGTGCGATCAGCGACACCATAGGGCACCACTTCGATCTGCTGCAGCGTCCATGTGTCGAATGGCTGTTGCTCCACGTTAGGAGCATCCAAGAAACGCTGAGCAAAGGCTGCATATTCTCCGGGAGTGTAGCTTTCGCGTTGGGCACGTACCACGACATGAAGGCGAGTTTGGGGTAAGAAGTAGGTGATACCTTCTTGTGTGATTCCGGGTTGATAAGGACGCACGTCGGTTTGAGCTTCTGATTTTAAGGGAAAACTCGATATAAGTGCGGTTAAACAGCTGATAAAAAGAAAACTATATGATTTCATTTTGTGAGGAGTTTGAAGAGACTAATGTAGAGAATGCTTGTGGAATTTCCGCAATGAAGTCGGATGCTATTGCGCTATGTTCACCGTGACGTTCGGTTGCGTACCAGCCTGATTGGTGATGGATGAAGACGCCTAATAGCGCAGCTGCTTTAGAAGAATAGCCTTGCGCCAGAAGACTGCTGATGATACCTGTGAGCACATCGCCACTTCCAGCTTTGGCCATGCCGCTGTTGCCTTGCGTGTCTAGTTGATACACTTCTCCATCGTTGGTACAGACGTGGGTTTGATGGCTTTTTAGCACCACATGCACTTGCAGGGAAGTGGCAATACTCTGTGCTGAAGTAAGTTGATCCTCGAGGGTTTCGTGGGGTAATTCTAGTGCGGCACAAATCCGTTTCAGCTCTCCAATGTGAGGAGTGAGTATGGTCTCTGCTGGAAGATAGGAGAGGAGTTGATAATCTTGGGCTAAGATGTTTAGCGCATCGGCATCGAGCACCAAGGGTATGGGATTTCCTGAGGTTTCTAAGTCAAGTAACATTTTGATTTGTGCACGAAATGCCCATTGAGTTTCGCCTTCTGTGCCAATTCCAGGACCAATAGCTATCGCATTATAACCCTTTAATTCTATGATACTTGCCCAATGTTGATGAGATTGTTCATCGAAATGAAGAACTACTTCTGGTATCCTTGTCTGAAACACAACGTTTGCCGTTTCGGGCACGTGCGCAGTGAGCTTTCCTAAGCCAGTGCGGAGGGCTGCTTCTGCTGATAAAATCGCAGCGCCCATCATGCCGAAATGGCCACCCACCAAAAGTAAGTGACCGAACGTGCCTTTGTGCCCATCGTTAGGGCGAGGTTGTAGCAGTTGTCGTGCCAGTTGGGTATTGATTTTGGGGAAAGACGATACTTGCATTCTGCAAAGTTACACTTTTTTCTGGTATATCGGTGGTTTAGATGGTGTTATTTTTATCGGGATTCTCCCTCTCGATAAGATGTTGAGTCAGCCAGCAACCGCCATACTTTGGCCATAGAGCGATATCTCCAAATGGAGGTGCGAGAGTTGTGTGAAACCTTGAGCAGTTTCAAGGCGAAACGTGGGAATGATGTCGAGCACTTCTGCGGCACGAAAGAGACGCTCTCTTTGTTATGTCCTTCAATCTTGCGAGTGACGTGAGTGTTTTACGTGTAATCTATCTGAAAGCAAGCGCAAATGCCTGTTGAAAGAATGGAGAAACTCTTGAAAAGACCTTGGGCTTTGTTGAAAGGTCGGAGTTGCTGAAATGGTCATAATGAAAGGTCTGACTACTATTTTTAGTCCTGTTTTGCTAAATTGAAGAGATTTCTTTGATATTCCTGAGTCTTTTGTGGAATATGCCGCTGAAAATTTGCGATAGTCCATATTATTCCGTATCTTTGCGCGCACAATTAAATCGTGGAGAAAGCCGTGAGGCTGTGCTCCCTATTACCGAAAAAGAAACGTTATAACGAATGTCTAATTTAGTAGCTATCGTGGGACGCCCCAATGTGGGCAAATCCACGCTTTTTAATCGACTCACTGGAACGCGCCAAGCCATCGTTAGTGATGAAGCTGGTACTACACGTGACCGCCAATATGGTAAGGTGGAGTGGGGTACGCGTGAATTCTCGCTCGTGGACACGGGTGGTTGGGTCGTAAACTCCGACGATATTTTTGAAGAAGAAATCCGTAAGCAAGTAGTCTTGGCTACTGAAGAAGCGGACCTTATTCTTTTTGTCGTAGATGTGCAAAACGGCATCACAGACTTAGATACACAAGTGGCGCAAATTTTGCGCCGCGCTAAAACTCCAGTCATTCTTTGTGCCAATAAAACCGATCAAAACGAGGACCGTTATGGAGCTCCCGAGTTCTATGCTTTGGGTTTGGGTGAGCCTTATTGTGTGTCTGCTGCTACAGGTAGTGGGACTGGCGATTTGCTCGATTTGATTCTTGCTGAACTTCCTACGAAGAATCAAGAAGAAGGTGAGGAAAATATTCCTCGCTTCTCTGTAGTGGGCCGTCCAAATGCGGGTAAGAGCTCACTTATTAATGCCTTCATTGGTGAAGATCGTCATATTGTTACTGATATTGCTGGTACCACTCGCGACTCTATTCTCACGCGTTATGACAAGTTTGGTTTCGACTTTTATTTGGTAGATACCGCGGGTATCCGTAAGAAGAATAAGGTGTCTGAAGACTTGGAATTCTATAGTGTGATGCGTTCTATCCGCGCTATTGAAAATTCTGACGTTTGTATTCTTCTTATCGATGCCACACGTGGTATTGAATCACAAGATATGAATATCTTCCAGCTTGTTCAACGCAACAATAAGAGCCTTGTTGTGGTGGTGAACAAATGGGATACCGTGGAGGAAAAGACGCAAAAGGTGATTTCACACTTCGAAGATACCATCCGTGAACGTATGGCGCCTTTCACTGACTTCCCCATTATCTTCTCTTCTGCACTGACCAAACAACGCATCTTTAGAGTGCTTGAAACAGCGAAAGAAGTTTATCTCAACCGTAAACGCCACGTTGGTACTGCTGCCCTCAACGAGCGATTGCTACCCCTCATTGAGGCTTATCCACCTCCATCAATTAAGGGTAAGTATATCAAGATTAAGTATTGCGCACAAATCCGCGATACCCAGATCCCAACCTTCGTGTTCTACGCTAACTTGCCACAATATGTGCGCGATCCTTATAAGCGTTTCTTAGAAAACAAGATTCGTGAGTATTGGGATTTTAGCGGTTGTCCTATCAATATCTTCATTCGTCAGAAATAAACGACTATGCGTCAGTTCTTGCGGTTCAGTTATCTTTTCTGCTACATCTTGATTTCTGCCTGCACTTCTGCTAAGTCGGAAACAACAGCCTTGCAGATTCCACCTCTTGAAAGTGCAGAAGTGGAGCGTGTGTATGGCTTGTATCAGCAGGGGCAGTATGCAGCTTACGTCGCAGAGATGGCTTCTTGTGATAACACCCCCGAAGATTATCGCAAGCAAATGGCTGATTTGCACAAGCAACACGCTGTTTTGCAACAAGAAAAGATGGGCGGTGTCGCTTCTGCACGTGTGGTGAAACTAACCCCTCTGCAGATGGACGGCAAAACCAACGTGACGCTGCGTGTCAACTATCGCAATCAAACCCATGAAGAAGTGCTATTATCTTTTGTCTGGGTCAAAGATCGCTGGCGATTACGTTGAGCTTATGCCAATATAGATGCGACAGTATGGGAAGAACCGTAAACTTCTCCTATTATATATAATGTGGATAAGGGCTCTTCCGCTGTTTGTTCCCCAAGTTACTTCAAATCCCCCAACATAATCTATCTCTCCCATGGAATTAGATCTCCTCACAGCAGTGTCGCCCATTGATGGACGTTATCGTAGCAAAACCGAAGCTCTTGCCCCTTATTTCTCAGAGTATGCTCTGATGAAGTATCGTGTGCGTGTAGAAATTGAGTATTTCATCACGCTTTGTGAGCTACCTTTGCCACAGTTGGCTGATTGCGACCAGAGCCTCTTCCCCCGATTCCGCGCTATCTACGAAAACTTCTCTGAAGAAGACGCAGCGCGTGTCAAAGCCATTGAGTCTGTGACCAACCATGATGTCAAAGCGATTGAATACTTCATCAAAGAAGAATTCGACAAAATCGGTGGTTTGGAAGCCTATAAGGAGTTTATCCACTTCGGTCTAACATCACAAGATATCAACAACACAGCTTTCCCTTTGATGCTCAAGGATAGCCTTGACAAGGTCTATGTGCCTCTCTTACAAGAAGTCATTGATGCAGTGAATCAGCGTGCGGAAGAGTGGAAAGATATCCCCATGTTGGCGAAGACGCATGGACAACCTGCTTCACCTACTCGCTTAGGTAAGGAAGTGCGTGTCTTTGGTTATCGTTTGGAACAACAGCTCAATCAACTCATGGCTGTGCCTTTGAGTGGAAAGTTTGGTGGTGCTACTGGCAACTTCAATGCGCACCACGTGGCTTATCCTCATATCGACTGGGCAGACTTTGGTAATAAGTTTGTAGCTGAAAAGCTCGGACTTGTGCGCGAATCCTACACCACTCAGATTGCCAACTACGACAACCTTGCTGCAGTGTTTGATGCCATGCGTCGTATCCATACTATTCTCATCGACCTCGATAGAGACTTCTGGCAATATGTGTCGATGGAATACTTCAAACAGAAGATTAAGGCTGGAGAAGTGGGTTCTAGTGCGATGCCTCACAAGGTGAATCCTATCGACTTTGAGAACTCTGAAGGTAACTTGGGAGTTGCTAACGCAATTCTTGAGCATCTCAGCATGAAATTGCCTATCAGTCGTTTGCAGCGTGACTTGACAGACTCAACTGTCTTGCGCAATGTGGGTGTGCCCATGGGACATGCGCTCATCGCTTTCTCATCTACTCTCAAGGGGCTCGGCAAATTGTTGCTCCGTGAGGAAACTTTGGCTGCTGACCTCGAGCATAACTGGGCTGTTTGCGCAGAAGCGATTCAAACCATCCTTCGTCGCGAAGCCTATCCTCATCCTTATGAAGCACTCAAGGCACTTACGCGCACGAATGCTGCTATCACAGAGCAAAGCATCTCTGAGTTTATCGACACACTCGAGGTGAGCGATGAAATCAAAGCTGAATTGCACAAAATCACTCCTCATAACTACACTGGTATTTAAAGAGGTTGACAACGAACTTTCCACGCATCGTGGGGCTTGTTCCCATGATGCGTGAGTACACTGTCTAATAGAAGGGCGAAATTCTTTTGGAATACTATTATAGATGCTCGTGACATCGTGCATACACATCTATATCATGAAGTGAACAGACACACTATAACGCACTATTCTCAAAAAGTTCTTCGTACTCTCTATCCTTTCTCGACCGTGAGGTCGACTTTCTCAACATCAATACAAAGTACATTCTAAATTTATAAAAGCAATGAGCGATTACGATCAGCACAATTACGACGGAGGCCGCCGCGAGGGCTACACTTCGTCTAACGGAGGACGCAACGAAAACCGTTCTCCCCGTCCGCGTTTTACCCGTGAGGGAAACAATGCGGAACGCCAAACTTATGGCGGGCATTCCAGCTACAACAGTAATAATGGCAATCGCGGCTACAATCGCGGTAGCAATAACTATAATGATCGTCAAGGCGGTTATGGCGAACGCCAAAGTGGCAGCTATAATCGTGGGAATGGTGGTTACAATCGTGGCGGCAGCTACGGTAATCGTCAGCAAGGCGGTTACAATGCACAAGGCGGTGGCTACCAACGCAACGAAGGCGGTTATGGCAATCGTGGTGGAAGCTACGGCAACCGTCAACAAGGCGGCTACCAACGTCAGTCAAGTGGCTACGGTGCTCAAGGCGGTGAATATGGCCGTCCTAGCTATGGTAATGGTAACAACGGAGGTGGTTATGGTAATCGTGGTGGAAACTACGGCAATCGCCAACAAGGTGGCTACAATCGTGGCGGCCAAGGTGGTTTCAACCGCGGTGGTGGCTACAACAAGTTCTCCAACCCTGGCAAGCGTCGTATAGAATACAAAGAAGAAGCTTACGATCCTACGAAGCCTATCCGCTTGAACAAGTTCCTGGCAAATGCAGGAGTTTGCTCTCGTCGCGATGCAGATAAGTATATCGAAGCAGGTGTGGTGAAGGTTAATGGTGAAGTCATCACCGAACTCGGTCACAAAGTGCTCCGCACCGACACCATTCTCTTCCACGACCAACAAGTGAAGGCCGAGAAGAAAATCTATGTATTGCTCAATAAGCCCAAGGGTTACGTGACAACTAGCGAAGATCCTCAAAACCGCAAGACGGTGATGGACCTCGTGCGAAATGCTTGCATGGAGCGTATCTACCCCGTAGGTCGCTCGACCGCAACACTACTGGTGTGCTTCTCCTTACGAATGATGGTGAAATGGCTTCTAAGCTCACCCATCCTAAGTTCTTGAAGAAGAAAATCTACCATGTTTATCTTGATCGCAACGTCACCGCTGCCGATTTGCGCCAGATTGCAGAGGGTATCACCCTCGAAGACGGTGACATCCGTGCAGATGCTGTGGACTATGCAAGCGAAACAGACAAGAAGCAAGTAGGTATTGAAATCCACTCTGGTAAGAACCGCATCGTGCGTCGTATCTTTGCGAGCCTCGGCTACAATGTCGTGAAGCTCGACCGCGTGTATTTCGCAGGATTGACCAAGAAAAACGTGAAGCGTGGCGACTGGCGTTTCCTCACTGAGGAAGAAGTACGCATGCTTCGTATGGGTTCGTTCGAATAATTTGCGAATTCCCATTATTTCCGAAGCAAGTAGTTGCGACTGTTTCACAACACATTTCCTGGGTGTCATTCGTTACGATACGCTTTCGAGGAGAGTGTAGAGCTGTGCAATGCTACTTGTTGTAGGAACTTCCCTATATCTCTAGAACAACTTATCCCAACCTCATGGAAAGAACCAAGATAAAGGACCTTTTGGCCCGTACTGACTTTGGCGCAGAAGTATGCGTGAAAGGATGGGTGCGCACTCGTCGTGGTAGTAAAAGCGTAAACTTCATTGCGCTCAACGACGGTTCGTGCCTGAGCAACGTGCAAATTGTAGCCGATGTGGAGAAGTTCGACCCCGAACTTCTGAAGCTCATTACCACAGGTGCTTGCTTGAGCGTAGAAGGTACGCTCGTAGCTAGCCAAGGTGGCGGTCAAGCTGCAGAAATCCAAGCCTCAGCCATCGAAGTGCTCGGAGCTTGTGGCAACGACTATCCCATGCAGAAGAAAGGCCAGACGTTTGAATATATGCGCCAACACGCACATCTTCGTCTCCGTACCAATACTTTTGGTGCCATCTTCCGCATTCGTCACCACATGGCAATGGCGATTCACCGCTATTTCCATGAACATGGCTACTTCTACTTCCACACTCCCATTATCACTTCCAGCGATGCTGAAGGAGCTGGGCAGATGTTCCAAGTCACCACAAAGAATCTTTACGATTTGAAGAAGGATGAAGAAGGTCACATCGACTATTCTGATGATTTCTTCGGAGAATCTACTTGTCTCACAGTGTCTGGTCAGCTAGAAGGTGAGTTGGGCGCAACGGCTTTGGGTGCCATCTACACTTTTTGGTCCTACCTTCCGTGCCGAAAACTCCAACACTCCTCGCCACTTGGCAGAGTTCTGGATGATCGAGCCCGAAGTTGCTTTCATGGATCTCCAAGGATTGATGGATTTGGAAGAAGATTTCATCAAGTATTGCGTGCGTTGGGCACTCGACAACTGCATGGAAGATCTCGAATTCCTTAACAAGATGATCGATAACACGCTTCTCGAGCGTCTTCGTTCTGTAGTAGATACCGAATTTGTGCGTCTCACTTACACTGAAGGTATCGAATTGCTTGAAGCTGCTGTGGCAAAAGGTAAGAAGTTTGAGTTCCCCGTATCTTGGGGTTGCGACTTGGCTTCAGAACACGAGCGTTATCTCGTGGAAGAACACTTCAAGAAGCCCGTCATCCTCACAGATTATCCCAAGGAAATCAAGTCTTTCTACATGAAGACCAACGAAGATGGCAAGACCGTACAAGGCACCGACGTACTCTTCCCTCAAATTGGAGAAATCATAGGTGGTTCTGTGCGTGAAGAAGACCACGATAAGCTTTGGCGCGTGCCGATGAAATGGGTGTACCTCACAAAGACATCTGGTGGTATCTCGACATCCGCAAGTTCGGTTCATGTCCTCATGCTGGATTTGGCTTAGGTTTCGAGCGTCTCATCCTCTTTGTGACTGGCATGCAGAACATTCGCGACGTGATTCCTTTCCCTCGCACGCCAAAGTCCGCAGCGTTCTAAACCCACTTATCCATTATCTCTTCAACTCTCTGGCTGCGAGCAAAAGACCTCGTGCCAGAGAGTTTTTTGCAAAGTTGCTGTTTTAAGGCTTGCAGCATTTGTTTTTCTCTAGCCCTCCCATACTTTCTACTGCACAAGTCGCAATGTAGTTTTACGATATGACGATTCTCGTTCTACACAATAACTATTCATTTTCTGCGTTATCAGAACAAGGTGTTGTTTCCTCAGCACCTTCGGATCTTATTTACTACACGTTGCCCGAAACCTCCTTGCAGCGCAATGGTAAACCCGTGTTTCTACCTGATTATGCCAATCCTGCACAGTTAGAAGTGCATTTAGCTGTGCGTATATGTCGTTTGGGACGTCATATTTCTGCGCGATTTGCTTCTCGCTATTATGATGCTGCTACGGTGATGCCTCACTTTATTGCACCTGCTTTGTGGGAAAAGACTCAAAAGCTCGGATTACCTTGGGATGCGGCTTTAGGTTTTGACAATGCCACTCCCTTTGGGAGAGTTTGTAGAGATAGATCCTTCCACCGTATCTCAACTAGACTTCAGTTTGCGCGTTGATGGTGAAGAACAAATGTCAGGCAGCACAGCCCAGTGGTTGCACCATGTCGATCAGGTCATTGCAGAAGTGAGCCAATATTTCACCCTGCGTCGTGGTGACATCTTCTTGATGGGAGCGCCCACTGCCCCCATTTCCATCACTCCCGACCATAAGGTAGAAACTTACCTCGGCGACACTCGAGTGCTTTCCTTTAATGTCAAATAGGAAAGCCTGCAGGTTAGGACAAATCTATCTATCTTTTCATTGCGAAAGGCATAGACGATTTCCTATATTTTCGACTTCTTCCAGAAGATAACCCGTAGTTCTGAAAAAAAACTCTGAGCTTTTTTTGAAAATGTCGGAGATTCTTTATTTAGCTCCGACATTTCTGGTTAGATATAGCATTGTTGTCGCCACACCACCACCTTTTTCGTATCGCGCATCCATTCTATTTTCATAATTCTCGCAATGACCCATTCGCACCTTCTATGGACTTTCCTCGCCTTTGCGCCACTCTCTCTGATGGCGCAGAGCGAATTCGTGCATATCTCCACTGCCGACTATGTGGTGAGCGATAGTTTACCGCTCTTCACCCAAGAACTTGCAGTGGAACAGGGCGATTTACAGCATGAAGTTGCCTTGGTTTATCCAGAATATGCGCCCCTCACTGCAGAAGAACGCAAGTGGGTGAATAAGATGGAGCGTGAAGTGGGCAGAGTGTCGCAGCCAAAGTTGGAAATTTCGGCTGTGGTAGAACAAAAGCGCAAACGATTGGTAGTCACCTTTGTGCCTTTTGTCTACAAAGACGGCAAATGGCTTCGCATCACCTCTTGCAAACTCAAAGTAGTGAGTGCACCTTCGGCTGAAAAACAAGGGTTTTCTGCCCCTTCTTTGCGTACACAATCAGTGGCACAGGCAACATCCTTTCATGTTGCTAATTCCGTTTTGATACCCCAAGCGGCAACGGCTACTCGTGCCGCGGCAGAGGAGCAGCAGCGTTGGGCTTCATCTTCTGTGCTTAGTCAAGGACGTTGGGTGAAGATTCGTGTAGAGCGTGAAGGCATCTACAATCTTTCCTCTGCTTTTTTGCGAAAGGCAGGCTTTTCTCAGCCCGAACGTGTGAAAGTCTTTGGTTATGGTGGACTGCAACAAGACGAACGACTGTTGTTTGACACGGAGAGCGAATCCGTGGAATCACAACGTGTGCCTGATGACCTTGTGGAAGTGCCCACATTGCGCGAGGGCAATCAGCTCCTCTTTTGGGCAGAAGGCACACAACGACGCAATTACAACCAAAGTACTGGCAAGTGGTCACACTCCAATAACTATTATTCGCGCTACAGCTATTACTTCCTCACCGAGGGCGACGCACCTTTGCGCATCAGTGCCCTAGCTACGGTAGGATCCGACGCAGCCACAACACTAGATCGCGTGCCCTTTGCAGCCATCTGGGACGAAGATCAGGCAGGATTGTATCAAGGTGGTCGTCGAATGTTTGACGGGCATGACTTTGCCACCCATAATCAAAAGACATTTAACGTCAATGTGGCTGATTTAGCAGAAGATGCTGGAGAAGTTCCCGTAGAGGTTTCCTTTGCGGCTGCTTCTTCTACTTCTACCACTACAGCAGAGGTGCAATTGAATGGTGCTCGTTTAGGGCAACTTTCTGCAACAGCCTTCAACACCCTTACTTCAAGTGCGACCCTCGACACCAAAAGTTTTCGTCACAACATTCAAGAGGGAGCCAACAGCTTTGTGGTGACTACCACTACCGGCAATAGTGCCCGCATGGATTTTGTGAGAATCTCATATCCTCGTTTGTTGAAAGTGCAGGCTATTCCTTATAGCTTTTCACCAAAGTCCACTGGGGTGACCACACTCTCTGTGCAAGCTGCAACAGCTTCAACAAGATTATGGCGCATCGGCCAACTAGGAAGTCCCACAGCTGAAGTTCCGCTCACCCATCTTTCAGAGGGGCGTGCCACTTTCACAACGGACACTCCACAACGTCGATTTGTGGCTTTCAATACTTCCGAGCGTTATCCCGATCCGCAGTTGGTGGGCGAGGTAGCAGCGCAGAATCTTCATGCAGATTCTGGTATTGACTATGTGATTATCGTACCAGCCAGCGGAAAACTCATACAGCAGGCCGAACGTCTCGCAGCGCTACACCGACAACACAGCGGAATGACGGTCAAAGTGGTGCGTGCCGATCAATTATATAATGAGTTCTCTTCTGGTACTCCCGATGCCAACGCCTATCGTCGGTATTTGAAGATGCTCTATGACCGAGCCGATGAAAATATCTCCGCACCGCGCTATGTCCTCCTCCTTGGGAAAAGTCCGTGGGACAATAGATTTCTCACTGATGATTGGAGGCGCCAGAACCCCGATGACTATTTGTTAGCCTACGAACAGGATGCTTCTAACTATAGTATCGGGACGGTGAATAGTTATATCACCGATGATTTCTATGCACTCCTAGATGATGGCGAAGGTGAAGCCATAGTGCGTGAGAAACCAGACCTTGCCACCGGACGAATGGTCGCTATTACTGACGAACAAGCTAAAGTCTTGGTAGATAAAGTGGAGCGTTATTTGTCGAATGTCGATGCTGGCGAGTGGAAAAATAATGTGGTGATGCTCGGTGATGACGGCGATGCCAACGAACACATGGAAGATGCGGAGCGAGTGGCAAAGGAATACCAACAAGGCTCCAATGATCGCCTCAATCTCTCCAAAATTTATTGGGATCGCTACAATCGAGTGCCCAGTGCTATTGGATATACTTATCCGATGGTGCGCCAACAAGCCTTGCGCCACATGGAAGAAGGCGCTGCCATCTTCAACTATAGTGGACACGGAGCTCCGTTTCAAGTGTCGCATGAAGCCTCTTTAGCGCTTGAAGATTTCAAAAAAACTTACAACACTCGGCAGTCGCTATGGGTTTTGGCGTCATGCGAAATCTATCCCTTCGACAGTCGAGAAGACAACCTGGCTGAAGAATTTCTCTACCAGCCCAACGGAGGTAGCATAGCTTTCATGTGCGCCACAAGAGCTGTGTATGCCACTCAAAACAATGCGCTTAATCGTCGCTTTGCTTACTACGTTGTAGGACGCGACGACAGGGGAAAGCGCATCACCATGGGAGAAGCCTTGCGCCGAGCTAAGAATGATTTGCTCACTCCTGCAGGAAAGAGTTACAGAGACATCGACAATTCGATTAATAAACTCAAGTACGTTTACTTTGGCGACCCAGCTTTGACACTGTCTATCCCAACCGGTAGCGTGGTCATCGACAGTATTAACGGAAAAGCCATAACTTCTACCACAAACGTCCAATTGGCGGCTGGTAGCGTGGCACGTTTTAGTGGGCATATCACGACTAGTGCGCAAGACAATGGGGCTATAGATGCAGCTTTCTCAGGTTTGCTTTCAGCAACTATTTATGATCGTATGGAAACCATCGTATGTAAAGATAACGATGGTAGTGCAGCCCAGAGAAATCGTCTTCCCCTTTCGTTCCGCGAACGAGAAAGCACGGTCTTCAAGGGGACAGCGCGGGTGGAACAAGGGAAGTTCTCCCTCTCTGCTATCGTTCCTCGCAACATTAGTTACAGCACGGATGCAGCGCGTCTCAGTCTGTATGCCGTGAGTGACGATAAAAAGACGGAATGCAACGGTGTCAATGAGCAGTTTTATCTTAATGGCACTGCCAATAGTGCCACTCCCGACACACTTGCTCCCAAAGTCGTGGCTTATTTGAACCAAGTGGAACAAGCAGATTATGCCATTGTCGGTCAGAATGCTACGTTGATTGCTGATATTTCTGATGACATGGGCATCAATGCCAGCCAAGGTTCGCTGGGTCATGACATGGAGTTGACCCTCGACAACGAACCTTCTGTTAGTGTCAATGAGTATTTCACTTTCTCCCTTGGGAGCTACAATCGTGGACAAATCGTTTATCCCCTCCGTAATCTCTCACCTGGACAGCATACGCTCAAATTGCGCGTGTGGGATGTCAATGACAATGCCACTACCACCACCTTGCGATTCATCGTCTCCGCCCAAAACGGTGCGGAAACTACGCTGACCACCACAGAAAATCCCACTCGACAAGCTACAACCTTCGTTGCTAACTTCCCCGCCTCAGACCAGGAGGTTGAACTTCTCCTAGAAGTGACAGATGCGAGTGGTAAAGCTGTTTTTGCTCATCGAGAAAATCTAGTAGCTGGGCAGGGAAGTTGGTCACAAATGTGGACACTCCGCAGCAAATCCAGCGCACCTCTCATCGCAGGACTATACATTTGTCGCCTGCAAGTGCGCTATGCCGATGGACGAAAGTCCACAGCTTCCTATAAACTCGTCGTAGTGGAATAAACGATTGTCCGCATGACAGCTATCTTTCTTGGAGATTTGGGTTAACCTTGGCTTGTGTCGAGAGATGAGCTCCTAAATCTTCATTCCTCATAATTCTTAGAATCCTCACATTGTTTCAATGAAAAGAATATTCCTTCCCCTCTCTCTAGTGGCCATCTGCCTTGGAGCACAAGCGCAAAACGAGATTAAAGAAAAGTTCAACCCAGTGCGTACTGCTGTTATCTCACAGACCATCGCTGCCGATGCGCGTGGTGCTGCCATGGGTGACGTAGGTGCTGCCACAGAAGCCGACGTGCATTCACAAAACTGGAACCCTGCAAAGTATCCTTTTACCGTTTCGCGTGCAGGTTTTGCAATGAACTACACCCCTTGGCTGAGACAACTCACTGAAGGTATTGCTTTGGTGAATGCTGTGGGCTATGCTCGTTTGGGAGATTACCAAGCTGTTTCTGGTTCTATTAAATATTTCACCGTGGGTGAAGTTCCTACGCCCCAAGCTGGTGTGGTGCGACCTTATGAATATGCCGTTGATGTGGCTTATTCTCGCCTATTATCTGAAAGATTTTCTGCAGCAGTTGCACTTCGCTACATGTATTCTGACCTTACGGGCCACTATACAGACGACGTCACCCCTGGTTCTGCCTTTGCAGCAGACGTTGCAATGTATTGGAACAATTATATTTTCCTCGGTCGACGTGAGTGTGCACTGAATCTTGGTTTGAATGTGAGCAACATCGGTTCAAAAAAATCAACTTTGGCAGCAATTACTCCTATTTCATTCCTACTAACTTGCGCTTTGGTGCGAATTTGTTGATTCCTGTCGACGAGTACAATAAGTTTGCCATCACTGCGGAAGCCAATAAGTTGTTGGTTCCTTCTTTGCCCTTGCGACAAGATGGTGAGAGCAACGAAGATTATAAGCAGCGCGTGCTTTCTGATTATAATGATCTCTCACCTATCTCTGGTATTTTCAAGAGCTTCAGTGATAGCGAACGAGGATTCAAGGGCGAACTTGAAGAAGTGCAATGGAGTGTAGGTGCGGAATACATTTACAATGATAAGTTTGCCCTCCGTGGTGGTTATCACCATGAAAGCGAAGCGCAAGGTAACCGCAAATACTTCACTTTTGGTGCTGGATTCAAAATGAATGTCCTTAACATCGACGCAGGATATGTGGTGGCGACCACACCTTCCAATCCGCTTGACCAGACTTTGCGTGTCACACTCTCCTTTGACATGGATGGTCTTCGCGAACTTTTTGGGCGTCGTGGTCGATAGTTGCGAACTTTTTCCCTTGAACTGCTGGAGAAGCTCTGAGTGATGCTGCATAAGACTTGAGATATTGGGTGAAATCTCTCTGAGCATTCCACAACAAACACTACATATTACAACAATGACTATACGAGTAGGTTATGGCTATGACGTGCATCGTCTAGCTGAAAATAGAGATTTCTGGATGGGTGGAGTGAAAATCGACCACCATGTTGGGTTGCTTGGTCATAGCGACGCCGATGTGCTCATCCATGCCATCTGTGATGCAGTGCTGGGTGCCGCTAATATGCGCGACATCGGTTTTCATTTCCCCGACACTGATCCCAAATATAAAGGCGCAGATAGTAAGGTGCTACTCCAGCGTACCATCGAACTCATTGCTACAAAGGGGTATCGCGTGGGAAATGTAGACTGCACGATTTGTGCAGAGCGTCCCAAACTCAATCCACACGTGGAAGCCATGCGCAAATGTCTGGCTCCTTTGATGCAAGTGGACGAAGATGCCATTTCGATTAAGGCCACGACAAGCGAGCGCATGGGGTTTGTGGGGCGAGAAGAGGGCATTGCAGCCTACTGTGTTGCGTTGATTGAGAAAGACTAAACTAGATATTTCTATTATTCATTCTATATTATTTTCTCTATTATCACGATTATGTCCTACAAAGAACAAATGCTTCAGCAGAAGCGTCAAGAACTTTCAGAACGCGAAGCCACTTTAACCACGCAAACTGTTTTAGAGCGCTACGAAGCTATGAAAGCCGACGGACAGTTGGCTAGTCCTTCTTCCTTAAAATTGGCACTTCAAGACGATGCTTATGGATTAGTTGCAGAGTTTAAGCGCAAAAGTCCTGGTGTTGGTGTGCTGAATGCAGAAGCGGTGCCTCAAGTGCTTTGTCCTGGTTTCGCAGGCGCAGGCGCAGCTGCCGTTTCTATGCAAACAAATGAGGCTTTCTTTGATAGTAAGTTGGCGTTTCTTCGCACGGCTTATGGCACCATCGAAGGTCATGGCTTTAATATTCCCGTATTGCGCAACGACGTAATCATCAGTAAACGTCAGTTGTTGGAGGCTCGTCTCTTTGGAGCTTCTGCCGTGCAACTCGATGCTGATTTCCTTTCGTTTGAGGAATACTCCGAACTTTTGGATTATGCGCACAACATTGGTCTAGAAGTGGTGGTAGCTATTCGCAATGCCGATCAATTAAACTATGCACAAACCGCCGCCGACATTGTGGCAGTGGTGAACTACAACTTGGAAGATTTCACGGCAGATGTCCAAAACTCACTCCAGCTTGTGGCGCAACTTCCCAAAGACAAAGTCCTATTGGCTGAAGGTGGTGTGCGTACTGCTGAGGAAGTTCGTAAATTGAAATCTGCCGGTTATCATGGTGTTCTGCTCGGAAATTGCTTGATGTCACAACCAGATCCCGCAGCTGCACTTCAGCAACTGCGTAGTGAATTGTAAAGCACTTCCACGAATGGAAAGAGGAGTGCTACATCTTCTGATGGCACTCCAATGATGTATATGAAAAAGGCTGAGACCCGTGAAGGAGTCTCAGCCTTTTTTTTGATAATCTGTGGTAGATGACGGTACCACTCTCAATGATGCTTGCACAAAAGTCGCTGATTATTGCAAAGCAATAGCCATCAACGTTAGTGGATATGCTCGCAATGTCTCTGTTGCTTGGACGTTTGTAGCTGTATGCATGATTGTGGCATGGAGTTACAGCAAAATCCATCCCATAATGGCGCAAAAAGAGCCATAAGGAGGCTTGTCCAGCGATGAATTTGCATACCGATGAGGTCGATAATGAAGAATATCAGAAGGACCGCACACAACCACCATCGCCAATATCCAAATCTAAAAAGAATGGTGATGGTGAATGCCGTGGCTAAAAGACTGCTCATGATGCTCCGCCATTGCCAACGTCCTCTTAAGCGTGTCCAAGGAAGCTGACGAAAAGCGACGACACACAGCACTGGCACTACGCCTAAGAGTGCAGAACCAAGGACTGCGCTGGTGGAATCAAAGCACCATTGCACGAGGACAAGCACCATGCCGAACAGAAGAGTAGGAACATCGTTGGGAGCTGTTTTGCGTCGAATCTGTTGGGACATAAGAAAGGAAGACTAGCTGTGTTATACCTGATGTTGAGGACGGAAGAGGTCGTTGACGGTCTTGACAGGATTGAAGGTGGAAAGGGGCACTTCTACAAATACTGTGTTCCAGTCGCTCATCGCACCATTCCACAAACCTGGTAGCTCGAGGGCAAGAAGTTCCTTACCGTCTTTTGATTTGTGCGAGATAAAGCCCGTACTTGGGTCAACGAAGTCGGGAAGGTGGAATTTTTCTCCATTGAAATCGCGCACACCACAAACTAAATCAACAGGATTGAAGTGAGTGCCTTCTTCAAAGAGACGTTTCTTGGCAGGATCGTCCATGTCGATTTGACTACTTTCGAGGATTTGCAGAGAAATGCTGCCATCTGCGTTGTAAACCAAGAACGGACCGCCACCAGGTTCTCCCACATTGCGCACCATGCCACATACGCGGATGGGGCGGTTGAGGCGAGTGTAGAGATAGTCTAATAGCTCTAGCCCTTCCAATCCATGGGCGGTATCGCTTTGACAATGCAAGTCTTTTTCGAGGAAGTGCAAGATTTCTTGCATACGCTCCTCGCTGACGTTGCCCTCTTCGAGTTCCTCGAGATAAGCAAAGGCTTGCGCTTGCAAGCTCACCAGCAAACCAGCAAGCAGTTGTTTGTTGGTTACAGTGTCTTCCTTCAAACGATCGGGCGAAACATTGTCGACAGTCTTTACGAAAATAATGTCTGCGTCGATGTCATTGAGGTTTTCGATCAATGCACCATGGCCTCCGGGGCGGAAGAGTAGGCTACCATCTGCATTGCGGAAAGGCGTTCCGTCGGCATTGGCTGCGATGGTGTCGGTGGAAGACTTCTGTTCCGAGAAGCTAATGTCGTATTGGGCTTGATATTGTGCTCCAAGTTGTTGGCTTGCTGTTGCAGATAGCGTTTCAAACAAGCTGCGATGCTCTGGAGAAACCGTAAAGTGAAGTTGCACTTTTCCTTCTGCATTCTTAGCGTAGAGAGCACCTTCTACCAAGTGTTCCTCGAAGGGAGTGCGTGAGGTATCCCCTTCGTAGCGGTGGAACTTCAAGAGTGCTTTGGGGAGATGTCCATAGTTTAAGCCTCGAGTGCCCAACAAAGCAGCAACAACAGATTTGTAATCGCCTTCTGCTACGAGTTGTTCGCTTGTCTTTCCGTGAAGTTCTTGCAACTTTTGGTCAAGGTCGTGCAAGAAAGCCGCTTGTGGCAGATGTTCAAAGAAAGATTTCATGAAATCCGTGTCGGGAGTTTCACTTGTTCCATCGAGGAAAGTGAAGAGATCTTTGAACATTCGGCTGGCAGCTCCAGATGCAGGTACGAATTTAACCACTTTGTGGTCCACATCCGCTACATAGTCTTGCCAAGCACGTAGATAGGCTTTGCGCACTTCGGGAGTAGGAGCATAAATTCCTCCGTTGTCCAGAGAAGCTGCTGCAGAGAGTTCTAGAAAGGGAAAGCCAGCACGAAGGTCGGCAAGCTGTTGATTCAGTTGTTGCTCTGTGATGCCTTTGGCAGCAAGGAGCTTATGGTCTTGTTCGTTCAACATGAGCAAAATGTATTTGAAAGAGAAAGTTCCGTGAACTTTTTGTCTATATTTAATTAGTCAATAAGGACCTTTGCAATGAGTTTGCGCAGGGTTCCTTTTCCGATGATGGGTGCATGTGCATCTTCAGGCCATACGATGGCAAATTCGCCAGGATGGATGGTGTGATAGCTTTGCGCTTGTTCTGCATAAATCGCATAGTCGTCTTCCTCATTAAAGGGATTTACACTCTCGGTTGTCAGCACACTCATGGGCGACCAACCCATGATTTCTTCGCCAGTGAGGGGGAAATGCACATCGATGTAGCGACGATGCACTTCGAGCACTTGATCTTCTGGAGCTTTCAATGTGGGGTCAGCAACATTGATAAAAAGGCGTTCTCCATCGAGTGTGATGCGTTCTGCAGGAACTTGGGAGAGATCGTGCGACTTGACGTAATCAAAAAGCTGCTTAAACAAAGGGTGAAGCGAGGCATAACGCTCGCTATCATTGAGATGGGCTATAACCATGGGAAATGACTTTAGAATCTAGAGGGACTATAGCGCGAATTTACAAAAAAAGCAGGAGTTTTCGGATGATAATCTGTATCTTTGTAGGATAAACTACTATTTTCTCTCCATTTAAAGGCTATTTTCGAATGCCCTTATAACTGATTTTGAACCCTCTTATTGTTGAATTCTCTTGGTTATCTGGGATTTTCTGAACTTTCTATCCTAGTTTACGGTATAGAAATCAGCGCCTTTGTCCTATTCTTCCCACAACGCAATGAATCAAACGCCACGTTATACTTCACTCGCCACCTTTGTAGAGCGATATTTTCCTTTTAAGGTGCAGAAAATCTCTATCAATGCAGGATTTACCTGTCCCAATCGGGATGGACTCGTGGGAAGTGGTGGTTGCACCTACTGTAATAACCAATCATTCAATCCCGATTATTGCACGACAGAGGAGAGTGTGCGCGCGCAGCTCGAACGCGGCAAGACCTTCTTCCGCCGTGCACAGGAAAAGCGTGCACTACAACGTGGAAAAGATTTGTCGGACGCGGACAAACGAATGAAGTATTTGGCTTACTTTCAAGCCTATACTAATACTTATGGGGAACAAGAGCACCTGGTGCGCTTGTATGAGGAAGCGCTCTCCGTGTCTGATGTGGTGGGCTTGGTCATTGGCACGCGCCCTGACTGTATGCCCGACGCTTTACTCGACTATCTCGCACAACTGCATCGTGAAAAGTTTGTGCTGGTGGAGTATGGTGTAGAGTCCACTTGTGACGTTACTTTGGAACGTATCAATCGTGGCCACACGTATCAATGTGCAGTAGAGACCATTCAGCGCACTGCGGAGCGTGGTCTTCCCGTAGGGGCGCACTTCATCTTGGGACTTCCAGGAGAAACACGGGAGTTTACTGTGCAACAAGCGGAGATCATCAATCAACTTCCCATCGATACGCTCAAACTTCACCAATTACAGATCATTCGTGGCACAGCGATGGCACGAGAGTTTGTGCAACAACGAGAACGTGCCTCGCAAGATGCTTCCTTTGTCTCTGATTATTATCTGTACACAGCCGAGGAGTATGCTTCTCTCATTGTTGATTTTCTCGAAAAGTTGCGTCCCGACCTTGTTGTTGAACGCTTTACCTCCTCTTCTCCTCAAGCTTTGTTGCTTGCCCCTGAGTGGGGACTCAAAAACTATGAGTTTGTAGCCCTTGTAGAAAAGGAGTTACGACGCAGAGATTCCTGGCAAGGAAAATACTATCACCCTTGATTCCTGCAAAGACTGGAGCGAAACAAGATGTTTCTCTAGTCTTCCCCCTGATGCTCCACTATAATACGAAAATAAGGAAGCCGCACCAAAACATTGCTGGGTGCGGCTTCTTCTTTTTACGTGTGGTTCAAACGAAGGCTTAGGGAAAGTGGGGTGTGGTCATCCACTTCGGTGTCGTGGCTGAAGGGTGATTACCCTATGCGCATGCACCTTTTCGGTGACTAACCACGTATTTTTGTTACTTTACTTCCTTTTTTTGTCTTGTGGAGCAGTGGTGTTTTCTGCTGAGTCAGTAGCCTTTACACTGTCGCCTTTAGCGGCAGAGTCAGCGCTGAGGCTGTCGGGAGTGGTGGCAGCAGCACTGTCTGTTGTTTCGCCTTTGCTGCTTTTGAAGAAATCGCAGCTGCTGAGTGTAGCACTTGCCATGCTCATTCCGATGAGTGCAACGGCGAGAACGAGGAGGGATTTGAGGTTGTTACCCTTGTTTGAAGAATTGTTGTGTGACATGATGTAATGTTGTTTGAGAGTTTATTTAACCCTAAATCGGTTATTAGACCGTTATAGTACGACTCGTAATTGAAAAGAGAACTTCCTATCATCTTTCATTTCTTGTTGGCATCTTGTTTTTCGTTCGTTCTCACCGTAGCCCGCTACGCCTTCGAACTAACGGTAAAACAATCTGCTCAACAATCTAATGAAATCTGTTTAGGATCTAATGACCGATTTGGGTTAAGATGATTAGAGAGAATTGTCTGTAATTTAGAAGGTTCCCGAAGAAAGACGCTTGGCATTTATAGCGTTAATGTATGGAGTCTTTCGAGATTACCATTGAAATAGTTCAAATCTACGTAATTGCCCTTGATACCATCTACCTTGCCTAGTTCGGTGAACTGCCAGAAGTCCCAGTGCCCTTTGTGGCGAGGTTGCGAAGTGTTGTAGTGAGCTACCCACCAACGGAAGCGATCGAACTTCGGTGAGTCGAGATAGGTGGCTTTGATGCTAGGAGAAGTGTAGATGATTGGGGTTACCCCATAGTGAGATTCCACGATGTTGAGCCATGTGAGTACACTTTCTTGGAGATCTTTCACGTTGTGATGGTCTGTGGGTTCCACATCTAGGATGGGAGCTAAGTCCCCTTTCGAGAGTCGCACCTTGGAGATGTAGCGCAGCGCTTGCAACTGTGCCGATTTGTGGGGGGAGATAGAAGTGATAAGCCCCGCGCACAATGTGATTTCTTTGGAGTGCTTGGAAGTTCTCATCAAATCTCTTGTCCACTTTGGTCACCCCTTCTGTGGCTTTGACGATGGCAAATCCGATGGGTTCTCCATTGCGTCGATGTTTCGCCACCTTTCGCCAGTTGATTTTGCCTTGGTGTTTGCTAACATCGATGCCCAATACTCGTTGACTTCTTGTCAATCCTGCTGGCTCATTGCCGAGAAATAGGCTCTTGCCCTTGTGACTAGCGAGCAACCACCATGCACCGAATGCTATGCACAAGCAAAAGCTGATGAGGAAAATCCGGCGATAGCGTGAAGACTTTTGGTGGGGCTTTGCGTTTCTCCGAAGAGCAAGGCAAGGAGGCTTGAAGTTATCGAGGAGGCTCATTGGAGTGGTGAGTTGTTTTTGGAGTAAATGTTGTGACCTTGGGAGGTCTTTCTATTTAGCATATCCCAAAATGTGAGAAAGGTAAATGGTTGGTGGCATTTTTTTTGAAGAATTTGAGGTGAATACTGAGAAATACATTGGGCAACCCAGCGATTCCCATCGACAGATTGCCCCACTCGCTTAATTAAAGGGTGTATCCCTTTGAGATGTCTGTCTGAGCTTGTGCGGTGTTTTCACACGCACTTCACGATGTTTCGTGAGCCGCTGATATTATCCCAAATCGGTCATTAGACCGTTATTCTGCCATTTGTTACAGAGAATATAACTTCCTGCCATCTTTCATTTTCTTGTTGGCATCTTGTTTCTCGTTCGTTCTCGCCGTAGCCCGCTACGCCTTCGAGCTAACGAGAAACAATCTGCTCAACAATCAAACAAAATCTATTTAGGATCTAATGACCGATTTGGGATTATCTATATATCCCAAAGTGAGCGAAAGGTAAATGGTAGAAAGAGAAAAAAGTGGATTGTCGTGTTTTTTCTTGTGAGGAGTGGTAGATTGCGTCTACAAAGAAGCCGTGCCCAACAACAGGTTGGGCACGGCTTTTGAGCTGAAGCATAGAGCCATTGCGACACATGGGGCGCGCAATTCGAGAAAGGCAGCTAGCGCTACAATTTTTTGATAGCTCTCTGCAGGCGTTTCTTGGTTTTCTTGTCGTGGATATAATTATTCACGAGTTCGTTGAACACTTGTTTGGCGTTCTTTCGTTGGCCTACACGCATATAAGCTACTCCAAGGTGCATGCCTCGCGACAGTTTGAGCTGGGAATTCTCCACAGGAGTATTGTCATAATTCTTGCGCCATTCAGGAAGTCTTGCCTTAATCTCCTTCTTGCTCATCTTTGTCATCTCTTGATTGGCGCTAGCATAGTTGAGGGCAAAGAGCGTGCTTCCGCCACCTTCTTTCAAAGCATCAGAGAAAAAGGTGTCTTCAGGCGCATTGCTCGGTTGATAAATGAAATGGACACCAAACGCGATGATTACAGCCGCTGCAATGGAGGAAACAATCACCATGATGCGCTTGTGGAGGGGTAAGAGTTTGGGCGTAGATTCCTTGTCTTTGGGCTTTGCGTTGCTCGCTGCTTCGGCTTGTGGAGATTTTTCCTCAAGTGGGGCAGCGCAGGTTGCTGTCTTTGTTGTGGCTAGTTTAGCTTCTGAGAGAGATGTTTCCGAAGAGTCTGCCGAGGATTTGTTTTTTCTACCGAAGAGCGCTTCTCTTTCTTCAGTTGAAAGACTGAGGAGAGCAGCATTGACTTCGATGTTGTCTTGTTGGGCTTCCTTTCGGATGCCTTGCACCAAGGAGAGATACAGGCGAAAATCTCGTCGCATTTCTTCGTTGTGCATGAGTTGACTACAAAATTGTGTCACCTCTTGTTGCGAAAGTTGCCCTTGTAAATACTTGTCAAAGAGAGAGAATTGATCCATCATAAGATGTTGTGGGACATTGCCCTGATTGTGCTCAGTAACCTCCTGGTCAGTCTTGGGAGAACGAAACCAGATTGGTGTGAGCGGTTGATGATTGAGCAGGCATATTATTACCACTGCTCTTTATAAGGAAGAGAGCGTCAGAAGAGCTTCAAAAACTTCACGAAACTTTTTACGTTGTCGATGAGGCGTTTCATGCACTGATTCTTTTTGGCTTTTGCTGTATCGGCATTTTTCAGTCCCACTTCTTCTGCAATCTCTGTCATCGAAAGATTGTGGTAGTAGAAGCATCGTAGAATAGTCATGCAGGGATCTTGCAGTTCGCCGATACAACGATTCACCAACTCTATGCACTGATCTTTCCAGAGTGCATCTCCACTATCATCTGTTAGTTTGGCTACTTCATCGAGCAGTGTTTCCGCTGATTCGATGCAAATGGCGGTTTCTTCGCTGGTCTCCGTGGAAAAAAAGCCTCAGAACGCTCTTGATCGATGTCGTCGCTCGAGGTGACGCGTCCCAAGTGGCGCACTGATTTGCTTGCCATGTTTTGAATCGCCTTAAATGTATAGCGCATGAAATCAGTGTCAAGAGCTATCGTTCCTGCAGAGAGGCGTTCGTAATAGTTGGCGACACCCTCACTGACTAAGTCTTCGGCTTCGCTGAAAGACATGGAGGGGTAGTGCGAACTCAGCCACTGCAAGGCAGCGGAACGCAACTTGTGTAGCTGTTGTGCCAAGAGGGCAGCAGAAGAGGGGGCTGACATAGAGTGTAGTACCGGGAAAAAAACAGAGAATAAATTGGTGAACTGTAGGCGCACTTGTGTGGATGATTACCTTGTTTAGCCTTGAGATTTCCTTATAAAGATAATATGCTGATACAGATATATCCCAATTTTGCGAAAAGGTAAATGATCAGTCACGCAAAAGTTATGCGAAAGTGTATTCTTCCCTCTAAGATGGAGAGACATTTCTGCCTGCGAAGTTACGAAATTTATATTAGTCTTCATAGAAATTGTGATAAGTTTTATCTCGATATTTGAAAGAATATAGATAGAGTTGTTGATGATACGCACCTATATTTCAAAATTGAGTCTGAAGATGTAGCTCTTATTACTTCGTGCTTTAAGGAAACCCAACAGTATATAGGGGCGATTTTAACGCGCTATTGGAAGTTTGTGATGGAGCGTGCGAAAATATCCCCTTGTCGACGCACTATAATGGTGCGATTTCCTTGCTTAATCGCCCTATTATCATAGTCTTAGCGAAAAAAACTCCGTTGTTTTGGTATTTTCCCTCGGAAGTTTTGAGAAAAACGTCCGAGATAATTTGAAAAAACTCCGACGTTTTTCCTGAAACGTCCGACTTTTTCATTCGCCGCTCCTAAGTTGATTGCAATTAAGTCCTATTTCTTGTCTCTATCAACGCTAGTTTTAAGAAAACTCTACCTGATTTCTGTTTTTCGAACTTAACATTTTTTTCCTAGCGATAGATAAAAAAATGTGAGATGTCCATTTACCTTTTCCTTTGTTTGGGATATTATACAAGAATGCTCCCACCAAAACGCGATGATAGGGTGGATGCTCACAAGCGAAGTCGTCAGGCGAGCAAGTACTCTACAAAATAACTTTTCAAAAATCTCTGATTCTCCCTCAAAAACAAACAAAATCTGATATGAAAAAAAGAAAAATCCTCCTCATTTCCTTGTCCACCCCTTTTTCTGTGTCGCTTTGGTGCTTGGTGGTTGGTATTGGTATGCTTCTACCACCACCAATCCTTGGAATGCTGCCACCCTTGGCGAAATTCCTACGCCCATGGGCTACAAACGTGTAGAAGCTCCAGCAGGGAGCTATGCCGAATTTTTGAGAGCTTTGCCTTTGAAGCCAAGAGGGTCCAAGGTGAACTACTATACGGGGAGAGCTCGCTATCGTGTACTCTATGGTGCTGCGGTGGACTATCCTTTGCTCAGTAATTTTGAGCAATGCGCTGATGTCACCCTGCGTTTGCGTGCTGAATATTTGTGGCAACAAGGTCGCTATTCTGAAATCCGTTTCCGCAATGTCAATCATCAAATAGAGCAGTATAAAGGAGGTAAGTCTCGCAAGGCTTTTGAAAACTACCTGCGCAGAATATTTGGTATCTGCAGCACCTATTCGGTGAAAAACGAAACTAAGCCACGCGCCATCGAAGAGGTGCAACCTGGTGATGTGTTGGTTTATACCTCCCGAGGTGCGGGCCGTTTGGGACACGCTGTCTTAGTGGCAGATGTGGCTAAGAGTGCTTCTGGAAAAAAATAGCCATTCTGTGCGTGGAAGGTAACACTCCTGCTCGCGACATCCACGTCATCCGCAACGTGAAGCGTTTGGGAAGCTGTTGGTTCTTCCTAGATAAGGACGACGACAAAATCAGTTTGACGGCTTCTTCTTATGAGAAAGACGAATTGCGCCACTATTAAATCCAGATTTAAGTCACTTACAACGCCGTTGTTTGGGGCAAATTATTCAACAGCTCTCAGAGGATTATAACACTTGTCTCAAGTACTAAGGATTTAGACGAAAATCAGGCTGGGCATCATTGCGATGCTCAGCCTGATTTGTGCTATTGCGAAGCGCGATTACCAAATCGCATTCATGTCAAATAAGGTCGGTTCTTGAGTGGGTGAGGGAGAGTGGGTGGGGCACTCGCCCATTTGTGGCGCTTGTTCATCTGAAATCCACGCCCATTGTCCTCGTTGTGGAGCGGTGATGCCCGAGAAACGCTTGCAGAGGTCGTGCATGGAGAGGGAGAGTGGACGTTCCAAATAGACTTGTTCGTAGCGCATCAAAATCTCATCGCGCGTCAAGGGGCGATGAGACTCCAAGAGAATTCTTCCCACTCGGCAGAAATCATAGATGAGTTGCTCTGCCATGAGGCGATGTCCTTGTGAGGAGTGCTCAATCCACGGGTGATGCTCGAGCAAGGAAGCAAGGGAAGCTTCTTCGGTGGAAGAGTTGCGCAGGCTTTCGAAGGAAGAAACTTGTTGGTAGTCTGGATGCAACTGCAAAGCCCTGAAGACTCGATGCAACAGAGCTCGCGATTGTAGCACTTCGCCTCGTGGCACAATGAAGTCGCATGCCCAAGACATTTCAGCCTGAGTGCGCAGCATTGGGGTGAGATGCAAGAGCCAGAGGAAGCGCGGCATAGACATGAATTGCAGTCCATCTAGCACGGTGGTAGGCTGAAAGAGGAGTTGTTTGCGCAGCGCTGACAAAGAGTCACAGAAGTCTTCGCTCAATTTAATTCCAGCTACTTCCTTGCCAGCTAAGAGTGGACGCAAAAACTCGTGCTCTATTGGGCGCATGACGGCAGATCGTGACGGCAGGTTCAGCACTCGCGCTATGACTTCAGCTGAAAGTCCTTGCAGCAAGAAACGATGGAGGACAGCCGCCTTTTCAGGTTGGCGATGCTTGAGGAGCAAGATGATGTGAGTAAAGGTGTGCTCCACTTGCTGAATGAGAGGTGTCCATTCTTGATTCTCACCATCGACCAAGGAGACTTCGGGAGAGAGTGAGGGCGACACATAGTGATGCAAAGACCACGGATCGTCTGAAGTGTAGGGGATGGGGAAGACCCACGTTGCGCGTTGTAGGAGCCATTGCTCGATGAGTTGTTCTGGATGATTTCTGATTTCTTGACGCATCTCGTCGAAGATGTGGAGGAAAAAGCGTCCTACGCCTTCCCATTCCACGACGTCAAATCGCTGCAATCTCAGAAGTTCTGCCAATGACTGCACACCAGCTTCGGCAAGTCGGCGAAGCACGGTGTTGCGCTCCCCATGAGTCGCTAGGAAATCAAGGGGAATTTCTGCTAATTTTTCCATCACGATTTCTGCTCGATGAAGACAGCAAGTTTCATCGAGTGCAAAGTAATCGGGAAAGAGTGTGGTTTGCATATCGCAAATATAGTAAGTTTTTTCGAGATAAGGTGTAAAAAAAGCCTTGAATACTTGGCTTTTTCTAGGCGAAAAATTGTATCTTTGCAAATATATTTTTCACCTGAAACGTTTCTCACAATGAAAGAATTAGCCCTGAAGTATGGGTGCAACCCCAATCAGAAGCCTTCTCGAATTTATATGGACAACGATGCTTCACTTCCAATCGAGGTGCTTGGCGGACGTCCTGGTTACATTAACTTCCTAGATGCACTCAATGGGTGGCAATTGGTCAGCGAGCTTAAAGCTGCAACTGGCTTACCTGCTGCGACTTCTTTCAAACACGTTTCTCCTGCAGGTGCAGCAGTGGGACTTCCTTTGGATGATACGCTCCGCAAAATCTATTTTTGCGATGATTTGGCGCTTCCACTTTCGCCCATCGCTGCGGCTTATGCTCGTGCTCGTGGTGCAGACCGTATGTCGAGCTATGGAGATTTTATTGCACTCTCCGACACCTGCGATGAAGCTACGGCACTCCTCATCAAGCGCGAGGTGAGCGATGGTGTGATAGCCCCTGACTTTACACCCGAAGCCTTGCAGATTTTGCAGGAAAAACGCAAAGGTACTTATTGCATTCTCAAGGTGGATGTGAACTATCGTCCAGAGCCTATCGAACGCAAGCAAGTGTATGGCGTGACTTTCGAGCAAGGCCGCAATGAAATCAACCTTGCTGACGATGCGCTCTTCGAGAATCGTCCAACGGTGAATAAAGAAATCCCCGAAGCTGCTCGTCGCGATTTGATGATTGCACTCATCACGCTCAAATACACGCAGTCAAACTCTGTGTGCTATGTCAAGGATGGACAAGCTATCGGCATCGGAGCTGGCCAACAAAGCCGCATCCACTGCACACGTCTTGCTGGTCAAAAGGCGGATATTTGGTGGCTGCGTCAGCACCCCAAGGTGATGAACCTTCCTTTTGTAGAGAAAATCCGTCGCGCTGATCGTGACAATACCATCGATATCTATATTTCTGAAGATTATGATGATGTGTTGGCAGAAGGTGCATGGCAGCAATTCTTCACAGAGCGCCCAGAGCCTTTGACACGCGAAGAAAAGAAGGCTTGGATAGCTCAAAACACTGGTGTCGCTTTGGGCTCAGATGCTTTCTTCCCATTCGGTGACAACATCGAGCGTGCGCATCGCAGTGGCGTGGCATACGTGGCGCAGGCAGGTGGTTCTGTGCGTGATGACCATGTTATTGAAACCTGCGACAAGTATGGCATTGCGATGGCCTTTACGGGCGTTCGTCTTTTCCATCATTAATTCTATTGAATCATCTTTACTAATCTCATAGCCAATGGCGCGTAACGTTAGCGACGAAGAAATCACAACAGCCATGACCACTGGCATCACCTTCAAAGGGACAAAGCTCCGCAAACCTCAAGAAGAGAAGGTGAAAACAAAAGCCAAGAAAAAGACCTACATCACAGGACTCCACGGTTCGGGTGCTGCCAAGAAAAAGGCAGATATTCGCAAACGTCGTGCTAATCGCCACAAGGGTAAATCGTAGTGAAAGGTCTCTGGTGGTCAGAAGCTAAAAACTTTTATTTATTTACGAGCTGTACAGAGCCAGTGGGCAATGTAGCTCGTATACAGAATTTTAATATGACACTTAATAAACTATCTAATCGAGCTATTTCACGCCTCTTCTTGAGTGGAGTTGCACTTTGCTTTGCGCTTACCACTCAGGCACAAGTCGATAAAAAAGTTGCTGTTGGCACTCGTAACCCAACAGAGACTTTGGATGTTAATGGTACCCTTCGTGTTGCTGTTCTTCCAGAAGATGGTCAGCAGCTTATCTTCACAACTAGCGATGGTAAGGCGGCACCAGACTTTAATCAGCGCTATACTGCTAACCGTGTAGTGGTGGCTGACAAGAATGGTGTATTAGGTTTTGCTCCTTCTGTTCCAGAAGGCTTTTTCTATATGCCTCCTGTACTCCTGCCCTTGAGCAAGTTTGCTCTCGACAGGGACTTCACAGATGCTTCTATCTATAAAATGATAGGTATATCGTATACCACCAGTGGCACCTTCAGCGTAGATCTTTATAAGCTCTACAAGAAGCAGTTCCAGAATCCTCAACAAAAGTCTTCTGCAACTTCAAACCTTCCTGTTCATGAAGCTAGCAATCTGAACTTTTTTGTCATTTATTATGACAGTGAGGTTTTTTCGGACGTTCACGTGAGTCCTGCTGGTGTTCTCACCTATACCGTGAAAAAACAACCTGTAAATGGTGTATGGAAAGAAATTGGGCCAACAGAAAAAACTTTTATGAATGTAGTTTTTAGCTTGAAGTAATCCTCAACAACAGCAATAAGCCCCTTTCTGCACGATTGCAGGAAGGGGCTTATTGGCTAGTAAGGCTGTGGGAGCCTCTTTTATGCTGTCTTGCTAAGCGTAGATAGGCTGAGAATTCTCCTAGAGATTTCTCAGCCTATTTGCTTGCTATTTGATGATATTGGGATATTCCTGCTACTGACGAGTGTACAGATGGTATGTCCCTGCGAGCATGCAAGAATGCGCAGTGTGTGCACACACGTTTGCTCATAAAAATATCCGTGTCAATTTTCAAGTAATCGACACGGACATTTCAACTTGTCTTTCATTCGACTGGCGAAGAGTGACTAGAATGAAGGCAGTATTGTGATACTGTTATTTCATGACTTTGGTCATCAACTGGGGGTTGATGAGAACATAGCAAGGATGTACCGTAATATTGACATAACCCTCAATGCCTTTGCCGCAGAATTGAGGTTTGAAAATCAGTTTGTATAGCCCCGAGTTTTCAACTTTTGCATTGGGGATAATCGGGTTTTGCTCTCTAGAAAAGGGTTGTGCGGTCGGTGGTGCATCGGGATAATACCATTCGTAGTTCTCAAGTGGGAGGGCAAACAAATGAATGCTCTCTCCTTCACACACTTCTTTGTCATGGGCATAGGCAATGGTAAGTGTTGTGAGGTCACTGATTTTTATGGATTGTGCAAACATATTGTTGCACTTGTCATAGACCCTGATGGTAAAGTGGTCATTGGCTACACCGTAGACGAAGTGCACCACACCATTGGCTAGTGTTTCTAGAGGAACAACTTTCTTTCCGTTTGCATCAATTATGGCTTGTGTATTATCTTCATTCCATAATTCATAGCGGTAGGGTGGTGTACCATCTTGTGCTTTAATCAGAATATGTCCTGTTCTCGTACCATCTGCACAGGCGTAGGCGGTTGTAAATTCTGTAGCGAGTTTCAGAGGAGGACGCTGAAAGTTGATTGTGATGGTATCTATTGCACAGGAGTATGCGTTGGAAGCCATGATTCCCAATTGGTATTGACCATTTTGGGTGAGTACTATTTTGCTTCCTGCCGCAACAATACTCTTAGTGTATCCACCTTCGGGGCCTGAGAGGATGCGGAAGTATGTTTCGTTAGGGACTTTCTACCCTGATCAGTGATAACACCTCGAGGAGTAATTTCTAATCCTTCACAGGTGATTTGGCTATCGTAAGAAAAGTTCTCTCGATTGTAGAAGCCTTTCCAGTCAAACTCGTGCGTTGTCGTAGGGCAACCTTCGCTGATGATGTCAAATTGGTAATGACCTGCAGGCAGATATATATCGTAGAGAGCTAAGTTGCTATCTGGTTTGTCTAGTTTTTTTCTAAAGATCTCTTTCGTGCCTTGACGAATCACATAAGTATGAGGTTTGTTGGATAAGCTGTGGTTAGCAGCTTTGATATCTCCAACATCTCGTCTACAAGCTAAGGAACTGATGGGGTAGATGATAAAGTTGTCCTTGGATTTCCATTGTCTTCCTACAAAGGATGCCCCGTCTTTGAGGGCAATGAATTGATAATTCACATTAAACTCCAAGGGTGGAGAGAGTAACTCATCAGTGCTGGTGACCAATACCTCATGAACCTTTTCATTGGTTCCAGAGTTAATGATTTGTGCGGTGTAGGGAAGGCAGGTATCTAACGATGGGAATTTATATGGAGCTATATACTTCTCTCCGCATTCCACGTTGTAAGTTGTGCCCAAATAGACTGATCCTGTTTTTACGAATGAGCTGCTTTTGACGGTCTTGCCATTGGCATCTACGACATCGTAATAGTAGGTCTTGCCGTAATCAAGAATAAGTTGGGAGTAGAGATTACCAGTAGGACTAGTAAAAGTTTCTGTCTTGACCACCGGTCCTGTGCTGCTTTCTTTCAGATTAATGGTAATAGGATAGCAGTAGAGGCCTTGGAAGTCATAATTAAGTCGGTAACCCTCTGTGTATTTACCACATTCGCCAGGCTTTGCTGGTAATAAGGTTTGTAATTCTGGTACTCTGAAATGAATATAAAATTCTCGAGAAATCTCAGGACAGTCTTTCAAACGTATGATTACCTTATGGGTTTTTCTGTTGCTCGTGGAATAGCTTTCTGAAAGCGTATTTGGCGACATATCAAGAGCATAGGCTGTGTATCCATAGGCCAAGAGTGTTTGAAACTGATCGTCACGTGGAGTTTGATCTACTGGTGAGAGTCCTATTTCAAACATTCCCTCTCTGATGTATCGCATCAATTCTTTGTTGGAAGTGGTTGTGCTGTTGAGCTGCGTTTCAATGAAAGGAGAACTACAAGTGTAGGTGCTACCTGGAGCAATCAAGAAATGGTTTGCAGGTTTCGCTGTGACAATTGTATAGTTTTCTGTGCTAAATTGAGGCAACTTCGTTAATTGAGAAACTACCAAATCGACACTGCGTACAACACAGTTGTCTGATATTTCAATTTGGTAAGCCCCTGCAGGGTAGTTGTCTCCTGCTAGCGTGTAGGTGCCATCCTCATTGCGAGAAGCATTGACGTCTAAAGGTGTGTTGAAGCCTGCTGGAGCGCTAATAATACGGAAGGTCAAATCTTCCTGTCTTCCGTTGATGACATTGAGAACAATCGTGCCTTTGTTACATCCTATGTAGGAAGGACGAGAAAGGGTGGGGTTGTAAGTAACGTCTAAAACTTTGTAGTTACCTGTTACAATTACATTCTCAATAGTGCGCGTGAATTTTATGTCAGCGTTGGTTTTAAGCTGAGCATTTGCTACTACAGTGTAGGTGCCAGGGGGGACATTGAGAAAGGTGTTGTTGCTCGATGTTTTTGCAGGTTGAGCCAAACTAACTTCTTGTAGGGAATAGGTGAAGTTGTAGAGGGCATCAGAATTTTGATTGGTCACTTTTACCACACCATCTGATTGACATTGTGCAGGAGTGGTTTCTACTGAAATGGTCCAGTCGTTTCCTGACGCTTCTTGTGCCATTGTAGGGAGATAGGTTCCCATTAGGAGTAGGATGAATCCTATCCATAGGCTTACTTTCTTAAGTGATTTCATTGTAAGTTCTTGTACTATCATTAGAGGTAAGAGCAGTGTTGCTCAACATCTAAACTAATAAGTTTCTATATTATCCACTGCAAAGGTAATTGTTTTCTAGAAAATATTAGTGTTATCTCTTGCAAAAAGTGAACGTGTTATACGAGCTTTGAATTTTTTCTATTGAGATGTATTGAAATAGGCAAGCTCTTTAACGCTCTTTGAGTATTAGACTATTATAAAAAAAAGTCCGTGTCAAATCTCTTGTATTTGACACGGACATTTGAGAATTGTCATTCATTCTGTAATCCAAGACGGACGAGAATGAGATAGCCTTGCGAGGCTGGTTATTTCATGACTTTGGTCATCAATTGTGGGTTGATTGGAGCATAGCAGGGATGTACTTTGATTTCAATTGACCCCTCAATGCCTTTACCACAGAATTGTGGTTTGAACTTGAGAACATAGACACCAGAATGTCCCACTTTTGCATTGGGGATGACTGGATTTTGTTCTCTAGAGAAAGGCATATCCGTAGCTTTCGCATTGGGCAAATACCATTCGTAGTTTTCCAATGGAATACCAAGGAGCTGGATGCTTTCGCCTTCGCAAATTTCTTTTCCCTGTGCATCAGCTAGCGTGAGCTGAGAGAGGTCTCTAATGGTGATTTGTTGCTTGAAGCTATTGCCACACTTATCAATGACCTTTACTGTATAGACATCATTGGCTACCCCATAAACAAAGTGCGCCACACCATTAGGCAGTATTTCTAACGGAGTAACTGTATTTCCGTTGGAAACGATGGGGTGTGTACCTTCTTCATTCCACAGCTCATAGCGATATGGAGGGACGCCGTCTTGCGCTTTGATAAGGATGTGTCCCGCTTTGGTGCCATCAACACAAGCGTACGCAGAGGTGTGTTTAGTGTTCAATTTGAGAGGTGAGCGCTCATAGTTGATAACTATGGTGTCAAGAGCACAGTTTGTCTTACTGTTTACCACTATTCCCAAAAGATATGTGCCGCTTTGTGTGAGCTGAAACTTTTCTCCCATGGATATTGTGCTCTTAGAGTATCCCCCTTCTGGTCCTGAAAGAATGCGGAAGAATGTTTCTCTGGAACTGCTTTTCCTTGCTCAATAACGTTACCACGTGGAGTTACTTCTAAACCAGCACAAGTAGCTTGGCTGTCATAGGCGAAATTTTCTCGGTTGTAGAATCCCTTCCAGTCAAATTCATGGGTCACTGTAGGACAGCCTTCTGTTGATATATCTAATTGATATTTTCCAGGTGGAAGGAATAAATTGGATATATATATACTTGTAGACGTAGATAAACTTTGGATGGGACGTCTAGCTATTTGCTTGGTGTTTTGACGAATAACAACCGTGTGAGAACCATTGGATAATCCAGGAATAGTAAGTCTAATTTCTCCGACATCTCGTTTGCACTCTTGTGATTCATAAATTGCAACATTGATTTTTGGAGTTTCGATAAGGTCATCTGCAAAAGTGGTTATACCATCTTTAATAGCTACAAATCGATAGTTTACATCAAATTGCAAAGGAGGAGATAACACTTCTTTGGTGTCATTGACTATAACATCTTGAATTTTCTCGTTGGTTGCAAGATTGATAATTTGTGCGGTATAGGGAGGACAAGCACTAAATGATTGACTTTTGTAGGGTCGTATATACTTCGCACCGCATTCAGTTGCGTAGGCAGAACCAAAGAATATTTTTCCTTGTTGGGAGAATGAACCTTTATGGAGTTGCTTGCCTGTGCCATCTATAACTTCGTAATAATACGTCTTACCAAAGTCTAGAATCAATTTAGAAGATAAGTTTTCCTCTGGAGACATGAAGGTCTCTGTTTTAATTATAGGACCAGTTTCACTTTCTCGCAAATTAATGGTGACGGGAAAGCAGTATAGCCCATCATAATCTTTATAAAAGAGGTATGCTTTCGTGTATTGTGTACAACCCACCGACGATGAATATTTCGTAAACTTGGGGGGCATGAATTTGACTGGAAATTCTCTTGATATGCTAGGGCAGTCTTTCAAACGAATCACGACTTTGTGCGTATTGTTATACGAGTAGCTACCGGATATCGTGGAGGGCGACATATCCAGTGCATACATAAATTGTTCTTTAGACAAGAGCGTTTGAAATTGATCGTCACGTGGATTTTTATCAAGAGTAGAGAGACCAATTTCAAATAATCCATCTTCAATATAGCGCATCAATTCTTTATTAGAGAGCGTCGCTTGATTGAGGGTTACGAGAGCCAAAGGCGAGCTGCAAGAATATTGTGCAGAAGGAGATGCTGCACGAATTTTTTCAGAATAGAATATTTTGAAAGATTCGTCTTTGAAAGTAGGTAAGTGACTAAGCTCGCTAATAGAAAATACAACAGAACGTGTTACGCAATTATCAGACACTTCAAAGCTTGTAGGCCCCTGCAGGATAGTTGTCTCCTGCCAGCTTGTAGGTGCCGTCTGCATTTTTGGTGGCAGTGATAGGGGTCTGTGTAGCGACTCCTGTTGGTGCGTTAATAAAACGATAGCTTAAATTTTCCTGTCTTCCGTTGGTTATGTTCAGTACAATCGAACCTCTGTTACAGCCAGCATAAGAGGGACGTGATAAAGTTGGGTTGAATGTGACGTCCAGAACTTTGTAGTCACCACCAACCACGATGTCGTCGAGCGTTCTAGTAAATTTCTTTGATGGGTCTTTTTTGGAATCCGCATTCACTTTTTACGGTATAGATGCCAGGAGGTACGCTATAAAACGTGTTGTCACTGGAAGCTTTAATAACGGTTACCGTTCCTTTCTTAAGGAGTGAGTAGGTGAAGTTGATGAGGGCATCACCATTCTGGTTGGATATGGCAATGGTACCATCTGACTCACATTGTGCTGGAGTGGTTTGAGCGGAGATTGTCCAATTATCTGCTGTTGTTTGTTGCGCCATGACAGGAAGACATGTCCCAGCAATGAGTAGAAAAAGGGCTGCCCAAATTCTGATTGGGTTAGATAGTTTTGTCATATTTTTTTATTAGTCGTATATAGTTTTTGAGCTAAGTAACTGTATATCTTGTGATAGATTTCTTTTGATTTTTGAACTGCAAAGATAATAGTTTTCTTCGAATAAAAGATAGGTGACATAGGGAAAAACAACTAAAAAGACATTTTATGAGGGGGAAGAAGCTGTGAAGACAGCCTTTATTGTGGTTAATCAATGAGAAAACAAGAATGTCCGTGTCAAATACTAGAGATTTGACACGGACATTTGGGGACTTGTCATTCATTCTGTAATCCAAGACGGACGAGAATGAGATAGCCTTGCGAGGCTGGTTATTTCATGACTTTGGTCATCAATTGAGGGTTGATGGGAGTATAGCAAGGATGCACTGTGATTTGGACGGAACCCTCAATGCCTTTACCACAGAATCGGGGTTTGAATTTGAGAACATAGAGGCCAGAATGTCCCACTTTAGCATTGGGGATGGTGGGATTTCGTTCTGTCGAGAAGGGCATATCCGTAGGTTTCGCATTGGGCAGGTACCATTCATAGTTTTCCAAAGCAACACCTTTGAGCTGGATTGTTTCTCCTTCGCAAATCTCTTTACATCTGCATCGGCTATCGTAAGACTTGTGAGGTCTCTAATGGTGACCGTTTGTGTGATAGAACTACTACAAGCATCAGTAATTTTTACGGTATAGACTTCTTTGGCAACTCCATGAACAAAGTGAGCGACATCATTGGCTAGGATCTCAAAAGGAACCACTTTATTCCCATTAGAGAGGATGGGTTGCGTACCATCAGCATTCCACAGTTCATAGCGGTAGGGGGGGACACCGTCTTGTGCTTTGATTAAGATGTGACCTGTTTTTGTGCCATCCACACAAGCGTAGGCAGAAGTATATTCAGTGGCTAAATTTAAAGGTTTGCGCTCATAGTTTATGACTATCGTATCAAGAGCGCAAGTGTTATTATTCGTGGCCAAAATGCCTAAAAGATAGGTGCCGTTTTGGGTGAGCAGAAACTTTTTTCCCAAGGGTATTGTACTCCCTGTGTTTCCACCGCCTGGTCCGGAGAGAATGCGGAAGAAAGTCTTCGTGGGAACGGCATTTCCTTGGAAAGTTATGTTGCCGCTAGGAGTAACCTCTAAACCTTCGCAGGTGATTCGGCTGTCGTAGGAAAAGTTCTCTCGGTTGTAGAAGCCCTTCCAGTCATATTCGTGAGTCACTGTGGGACATCCCTCTACCGAAACGTCTAATTGGTAATGTCCTGCAGGAAGGTATTTTGAAGCAAAGCTTAGTTTTGATATAGCATTTGCTCCATTAAAAACAGATCTTGCAAATTCTTTAGTGCCTTGACGAATAACAAGTGTATGCGGTTTATTGGCTAAACCATTTAGTAAGAAAGCAATATCTCCTACGTCTCTTTTACATTCGGCAGGAGATTCAGCCTGTGCCATAATTCCTATTCTATTTATGATATCAGCAGAAGAGATAACAGTACCATTTTTTATTGCTCTATATTCATATTCAACATCAAAGTCTAATGGGGGAGAGTCTACATAGTTCTTATGATTGATTACTGTCTCATAGACTTTTGCCTGTGTTTGCTTATTAAAGATTTGCACTTTATAAGGAAGACAAGCATCGAAAACGTTGGTTTTAAATGTACGAACGTATTTGGCTCCGCAGTCGATTGAATATGTTCCTCCAAAGAGTATATTTCCCCTCTTTGTGAAATTGCCTTCTAGTACTTTTTGGTTTATGCCATCTATGATTTCGTAATAGTAGGTTTTACCCAAATCTAACTCAAGCCTAGAGGCTAGGTTTTCCTGTGGGCTCATAAATGTTTCTGTTTTAACTATTGGTCCTGTTTGACTTTCTCTCAGATTAATAGTAATAGGAAAGCAGAAAAGTCCGTCATAATCTTTGTAGAATAAGTATGCATTCGTGTAGACACCACAGCCCTTTTCTACAACACTAGTTGGAATGCTTATCCTAGGACGTCTGAAGTAGACATTAAATCCTCGTGAAACACTAGGACAATCTTTCAAACGAATTACAACCTTGAAGTTTTGGTTATAGTTTTCCGAAAGGGTATAGGGTGACATGTCAAGGGCATACGCAAAGTTTCTTTGGGAAGAAATCGTTTGGAATTGGTCGTCACGTGGATTTACTCCAGCTTTAGTAAGTGCAATTTCAAACAAGCCTTCTTGGAGATAACGCATCAGTTCTTTGTTGGAAAAGGTCTCTGCACTAAGAGTTGTCTGTGCTATAGGTGAAGTACACGAGTATTGTGCTGAAGGGTAATTTGTGTATTGACTCGAGAATGTTGAATTGAAAATTTGGAAGTTTTCCTTACTAAATGCAGGCAACTGGCTAAGTTCTTTGACCGGAACGTTAATAGTATGCGATATACAACCATCAGACACTTTAAGAGTGTAGTTTCCTGGGGGATAGGTGTCTCTAGCAAGTGTATAGGTGCCATCGGCATTTTTTGTGGCAGAGATAGGAGTCATTGTTGTGACACCTGAAGGTGCGTTGACGAACTGAAAAGTCAGATTTTCTTGCCTGCCGTTCTCAACGTTCAGTACTATCGTTCCTTTAGGACAAGCTGCATAAGAAGCACGTGATGAGGCGGGGTTGTACGTGACAGCTAACACTTTGTAGTCACCGGCTACCACCACGTTTTCAATTCTTCTCGTGTATTTTTTATTTGGGTCGGTCTTAAGGTCTGCTTTGACCTCGACAGTGTAAGTGCCTGGGGCAACACTAGAAAAGATGTTGCTACTGGAGGCTTTAACAGCTGTTGTTGTACCTTGTTTTAGGAGCGAATATGTGAAATTGTGGAGTGCATCTGCATTTTGATTGCTTAGAGTGATGGTACCATCTGATTCACATTGTGCAGCAGTGGTTTGGGCAGAAACCGTCCAATCTTCAGGAGGTGCTGATTGAGCCATAGCAGAAAGTCCCATTCCTCCAGTGAACAGAATGAGGACAGTCCAAATTCGAGCTTGTTTAGGTAGTTTTATCATATTTCTAAGGTGAAAAAGACGTAGGTATCTGAGTAAGAGTACTCATTTTTAATAAATAGATAGATTTTTCTTAGGGCAAAGGTAATTCTTTTTTTATGGATTGTAGGGAAGTTATGAGGAAAAATGCTTTTTTGTGATGCTCTTTTTGCTTAAGACTACAATATGAACTAAGTGATAATTCTGTTTTAGCATTAGAATAAAAAAAGCCCGTGTCAAATACTTGAGATTTGACACGGGTGTAAAGACAAGTGAGAGTTGATGTTTGTTTTTGAAGTCAAGTTTCGCGTATCTCCGATTTTTATTGTAATTTTGCGCTTGTATATTTTCTCGAAACGAAACTGAGCAACAAAATATGAGTAAGAAATTTACTGAGCGTAGTGGCATGAACCTATACGCCGTTAACGAAGAAGTGCTGAAAGAATGGGATGAGGCAGACCTCTTCCACCGCAGCATCAGTGAGCGCGAAGGTTGCCCGTCGTATGTTTTCTTTGAAGGACCTCCCTCAGCTAATGGGCACCCTGGTATTCACCACGTAATGGCGCGTACCATTAAGGATGTATTCTGCCGTTATAAGACGATGCAGGGATTCCAAGTAAATCGTAAGGCAGGATGGGATACTCATGGACTGCCCGTAGAATTGGGTGTTGAAAAAGAATTAGGCATCACCAAAGAAGATATTGGTCAGAAGATTTCTATCGAAGAATATAATGCCCATTGCCGTCGTAATGTGATGATGTACACCCAAGAATGGAGTGACCTCTCTCATCTTATGGGGTATTGGGTGGATATGGAACATCCTTATATCACTTACGAAAACTCATACATTGAGACACTTTGGTGGTTGCTTAAGCAACTCTATCAAAAAGGGCTATTATATAAAGGCTATACCATTCAACCTTATAGTCCAGCTGCTGGTACAGGGCTCTCTAGTCACGAACTGAACCAGCCTGGTGCGTACCGCGATGTGAAAGATACTACGGTGACCGCACAATTCGAGATTCTCGATGCTCCTGAGGCATTGAAGGGGTGGGGAAAGCCAGTCTTCTTGGCTTGGACTACAACACCTTGGACTTTGCCTTCTAACACAGCCCTCTGCGTAGGTCCTAATATTGATTACGTGGCAGTGCAAACCTTTAACCCCTATACTGCTGAACCTATCTCTGCCATTATCGCCGAGAATCGTGTAGCAGCATATTTCAAGGCTGAAGGCGAAAATGCTGAAATGAACTACGCTGTCGGTAATAAAGTGTTGCCTTATCGTGTTGTTGCACGTTATAAAGGTGCGGAACTCGTGGGCTTGCGTTATGCTCAATTGATGCCCTGGGTGCGTCCTTCGGAGAAGGTGGCTGACACTGCCGCAGATTTGTGTGCAAATATGCGGAAAAGCACGCTGATCGTGTCTTCTCTGTGGGGCAAGATCGATTTGTGGAAATGGCTGATGAGGCCTTCCGCGTAATCCCTGGTGACTATGTGACCACCGAAGATGGTACGGGTATCGTACACATCGCGCCTACGTTTGGTGCAGACGATGCTAAGGTGGCTAAGGCAGCTGGCATTCCTTCGCTCTTCATTATCAATAAGGCGGGTGAAACGCGTCCAATGGTAGATCTCACAGGTAAGTATTACACGCTTGACGATTGCGCCCCTGCTTTCGCTGAAAAATGCGTTGATGCAGCAGCTTATGGACGTCACGCTGGAGATTTTGTCAAGAATGCCTACGACCCTCGTTTCAACGAAGGTGGAAAGTTTGACGAAAAGACTGCCGAGAAATCCGAAAACTTGGACATCATCCTCTGTATGGAGATGAAACAAGGGGGACAAGCGTTCCGCATCGAGAAACATGTCCACAATTATCCTCACTGCTGGCGTACGGATAAGCCTGTGCTTTACTATCCTCTTGATAGTTGGTTCATTCGCTCTACGGCTGTGAAGGAACGCATGATAGAACTCAACAAAACGATTCTCTGGAAACCCGAATCAACGGGTACCGGACGTTTTGGTAAATGGTTGGAAAACCTGAATGACTGGAACTTAAGCCGTTCACGTTATTGGGGTACTCCATTGCCCATCTGGCGCAATGCTCAGAAGGAAGAACTCTGCATCGGTTCGGTCGAAGAACTCTACAACGAGATTGAAAAGTCTGTGGCTGCAGGAGTGATGCAAAGAATCCTCTGAAGGAACAGGGTTTTGTACCTGGTGATTTCAGTAAGGAAAACTACGATCGCATCGACTTGCACCGTCCTCATGTAGATGATATCGTTCTGGTGTCAGAAACGGGCAATCCTCTTTATCGTGAAACAGACCTTATTGACGTTTGGTTTGATTCTGGTGCGATGCCTTATGCACAAATCCATTATCCATTTGAAAATAAGGAACTCCTAGATAGTCGTACGGTGTATCCTGCGGACTTTATCGCAGAAGGTGTGGATCAAACTCGTGGTTGGTTCTTCACGCTGCACGCTATTGCAACGATGGTGTTTGACTCTGTGGCGTTCAAAGCCGTTATCTCTAATGGTCTTGTTCTTGATAAGAACGGACAAAAGATGTCTAAGCGTCTTGGCAATGCTGTGGATCCCTTTGGCGCCATCAAAGAATATGGTAGTGACCCCGTGCGTTGGTATATGATTACCAACTCTTCGCCTTGGGATAACTTGAAGTTTGATCCAGAAGGAGTGGTGGAAACCAACCGTACGTTCTTCGGTAAGTTGATTCAAACTTATTCGTTCTTCTCCATGTATGCCAATGTGGACAACTTCGATCCTGAATCTGCTGAGGTTCCCGTGGCAGAGCGTCCAGAGATTGACAGATGGATTCTCAGCGAACTCAACACGCTTGTGCGCGAAGTCACAGCTTGCTATGAGGATTATGAGCCAACGCGTGCTGGACGTTTGATTCAAGCATTCACGGTGGACAATCTCTCAAACTGGTATGTGCGTCTTAATCGCAAACGCTACTGGGCAGGGGCTATGACCGCAGACAAACTTGCGGCTTATCAGACGTTGTATACTTGCCTGCTCACTTTGAGCCGCTTGATGGCACCAATCGCGCCTTTCTATGCTGACCGTCTTTATAAAGACCTTACCGCAGGCACAGCTCGAGCTACAGCTGATAGCGTACACCTCGACCGTTTTCCCGTGGCTGATGAGCAACTTATTGACAAGGAGCTTGAAGCACGTATGGAGTTGGCGCAACAAACCACCTCGCTTGTGCTCTCACTCCGCAAGAAGGAACGCATCATTGTGCGTCAGCCTTTGCAACGCATTGCCATCCCTGTTACCGATCCTTTGGTGCGCACGCGACTAGAAGCCGTGCAGCAGCTTGTGCTTGATGAAGTCAATGTGAAAACAATTGATTTCGTGGAAGGACAGATGCTGGAAAAGAAGGTGAAGTGCAATTTCCGCGTAATGGGTAAGAAGTTCGGCAAATTGATGAAGGCGGTGAACGAAGTGGTTACGGCTATTTCTCAAGAACAGATTGCGGAACTCGAAAAGAACGGTACGCTCACCGTTGTGGTGGAAGGTGAATCTTGTCTCATCGAACGCAATGATGTGGAAATCATTAGCGAAGACATGCCCGGATGGAGTGTAGCCAATGAAGGAGTTCTCACTGTGGCATTGGATATCACCATCACCGATGAACTCCGCAATGAAGGTGTAGCCCGCGAAATTGTGAAGCGCGTGCAAGCCTTCCGCAAAGAAAGTGGTTTTGAAATTACTGATCGTATTCGCATTGTCGTTGAATCAACTCCAGTTGCCGAAAAAGGCTGTCACTGAATATCGAGACTTTATTGCTGGGCAAGTTTTTGGCAGAAAGCATTGAACTCGTTGACAATGTTGAGAGCGAAACCGAGTTTGATTTGGACGGAACAAATGTGAAGTTCTTAATCAATAAGGTGTAATCTAAATCTATTTATAGTGGAGTGGGGCAGAGGCGCTGTTCACTGCCCCCACTTGCACGGTTCTATTTAATAGTGACGAAATTTATTTTAACCCCTACAATCTTATGTCAGAGAAAACAAGATACACTGATGAAGAGCTGGCTGAATTCCGTGCTCTTATCAATGAGAAATTAGAAGTGGCTCGTCAACAGTTTGAAGAAATTATAGCCACACTCAACAAGCGCAATAGCAATGACATCGATGACACGATGCCCACCTATCATACTCTTGAGGAGGGGTCTAGCGTGCAGTCGATGGAAGAGCAAATGGTGGCTGCTGAACGATTGAAGAAGTTCATCACTGGTTTGCAACAAGCTTTGGTACGCATTGAGAACAAAACTTATGGAATCTGTCGTGTTACTAAGAAGTTGATTCCCAAAGAAAGACTCCGTGCCGTTCCTCATGCAACACTTAGCATTGAGGCCAAGTTGGCGCAAGGTAAATAATTGTATCTACAACACTTTGGAATGGAGCTTTCATACAAATATGGATTTTGTAGAAGGCTCCATTCTATTGGCTGTAGAGTAAATTTGCCAAACTTGTTATTGAACGAAATACATTCTCTCTGAGTTTGTCCATTTATACTACGTATTATACATGAGACTGCGTGCTTTTCTCGCGGTGTTGATTCCACTCGGCATCATCATCATTGACCAAATCATTAAAATAGCGATTAAGACTCAATTTTTATTGGGGGAATCGTATGAAATAGCCTCTTGGTTTCAACTTCGTTTTACTGAAAACCGAGGTATGGCTTTTGGCATGGACTTCATAGGTACGGGAATTCTCACAGTTTTCCGTCTCTGCGCTGTAGCTTTCTTTATTTATGTCTTGAGTAAAGAGGTGAAGAAGCGTGCCCCAATTGGGTTTATCGTCTGCTTAGCCATGATTATAGCAGGTGCATTCGGTAATATCGTTGATAATGCTTTTTATGGTTTGATTTTTACAGAAAGCGCGCCATATTATGCAGCCTCTTTTGGAGCATTGCCAGCTCATTTTGTGCCTATGGGCCAGGGCTATGGCACCTTCCTACATGGACACGTGGTGGATATGTTCTATTTCCCCCTATTTCAGTGGCCTGACTGGGTACCTTTCTTAGGTGGTGGTACGTTTTTTGGAGCAATTTTTAATTTTGCCGATGCTGCCATTTCAGTAGGCGCAGCGGCTATGATTCTGTTTTATTACAAGTATCTTTCGCTGCTGATGAATGGCACTCCTAAGTCAGTAGATACAAGCGCTGAAAAGCAAACAGAAGAATAAGCGTTAAGGTCAATTAGCTCTGCCCTCTGCTAATCCTATATGATTCAAGTAGAAGAAGGAATCTCGAATCTTTATATCCCTTTTCCATGATTGTCGACTTTAATAGCATTCCACAATGGTTGCGCCGCGGATTACCTATAGTTGCGGTGGGATTGTTGTCGGCATGTACCAGTAGAACCGGTGAACGAAAGATTCTACCGGCTGACGAAATGGCTCATGTGCTGTATGACTATCAGCTTGCAAATTCCTTAGCTCAAGAAGACAACCAAGGAATGAACAGTAGTGATGGGATGATAGTTACTCCCTCCGACTCTTTATTGGCAGAGAGTCATCGCAACTACCTCAAATATAGAACTGCTGTCTTTTCCAAATATAATATATCAGAGTCTGATTATAAGCACTCACTGGCATTCTATTTGAGAAATCCAGAGGAGATGAAAGATTAAATCTCCAAATAGAACAAGTAATTGCGGAAGTAAACAGAGAGAGTAGTGGGGGAAATAGAGTCGCCAATGGTGCTGCCGATAGCGTTATGTTGTGGCAAAAGGATCATGTGTTATTAGATGCTGCAACTTCCAATCGCTTTGTGTATGAAGGTTCTGCTAAAGGGAAGCGTATGAGAAATGATGCTCTTGTCTTAAGTTTTGATGCACAATGGCTGTATGGAGGCGGCAGTAAACAAGCGCAAACGTTCGTGACTGCTGTTTATGATAATGACTCATTGGCAACCACCTATTATAGCATATATTATTTCCAAACTCATCACGAAGTCCGTTTGCCCTTGGCGAAACGCAATCTTAAAAAGGTGATGGTGCAGTTTGCTTCGTCAAGCACATGGGAATCCTATCCACAAGTAATCAACTTCAGCCAAATTAAACTTCATCGCGTGAAAGATGCGGCTCAATAGTTATTCTTGTGCCGAAAAATAGGTATTAAAAGGTGATTTACTTCCTTCCTTATCCTTGAATATAATAGGGAGGAAGTGAAGTTCTGCAGGTCCGCTGGGGCTATTCTTTATAGGTTTCGGTAAGCATCTTAGTTCACGCCTCTTTTCTCTTCGGTTATGTCTTCACTGCTCTTACGTTATTTCAGAACATCTGGTTCTCAGCGAGTGGGCTTGAGCCAGGTATATAAAATTGCCACGCAGGTCTTTATGCGTGCCAATGGAGAGGAGTTGCGTCAAGTGGTGTTGTCGCTTGATAGTGATGCTCGTCTGAAGGAGGTTATTCCGCTAACCCATGAAATGGCTGCTACTGTGTGGCATCGAGGTACACTTGTAGAAATGCCTGGTGGTGAGGTGGTCTTGTCGGAGTAGACTTCTTCTCTCTCTTTTTTTCGACTCCTAAAATCTTATTTCATTAGTATGCAACTTTCTGTCATCATCGTGTCTTATAATGTGCGCTACTTCATTCGTCAGTGTTTAGACAGTTTGTTTCGCTCATCTCAAGTAGCGGCGATTGATGTAGAAGTTTTTGTCGTAGACAACGATTCTCAAGATGGGACCATAGCTTATCTTAAAGATGCTTTTCCATCTCAATTAGATGCCAGCAATGATAGTGCGCGTTTGCATCTCATTGCTAATCGTCATAATGTTGGTTTTGGCCGCGCTAATAATCAAGCGTTGCGCCATTGCAAGGGTGAATATGTGTTGTTTCTCAATCCAGATACCATTCTTACCGAACATACATTACTAGATTGTTTGTCTGCGGCACGAGAACAACCTAAATTAGGGGCTATAGGTGTGGCGATGCTTCAGGCTAATGGACAATTTGCACCAGAAAGCCGTCGAGGTTTACCTACTCCTTGGGTGGCTTTTTGTAGAATGTCGGGCCTGACCAAGCTATTTCCCAAGAGCCGAAAGCTCGCGCGTTATTATATGAGCTATCTTTCGCAAGAAGAAACAGCACCCATCGATATCGTGAGTGGTGCTTTCATGTTTTGCAGTAGAGAAGCCCTTAACGAAGTTGGAGGATTTGACGAAGACTTCTTCATGTATGGTGAAGATATTGATCTCTCCTATCGTTTTTTGAAAGCAGGTTATCAAAATTTTTATGTGCCCACTCCTATTGTGCATTATAAAGGTGAGAGCACACATAAAAATTCCTATCGCTATGTGCATGTATTTTATGAAGCCATGCTCATCTTCTTCCAAAAGCATTTCCCCACTTCTTCATTAGCGATACGCATTCCAGTGCGATGTGCCATCTATGCTCGCGCATTATTGGCACTCTTACAACAGCTACTGAAAAAATGGTCTCGATTTCTTACGCCAAAAGTGCCCAGTCTTCCTTTGCAATTGCGAGTCATCGGGTCTGATAATTTAAAAGAGCAATGGCAAGACCATGCCGACGTTTGGGGGCTTCAATTCTTGTCTGCAACGGAAACTCCCAAGAGCTATAGTTTTTGTGGGTTCTCTCCCGAAGAGACTAGTTATACGGAGATTGTAAAACAGTTACGCACTTTGAATCGCAAGCAAGGTATAGCCACATTCTTCCCTTCGTGGGGAATAATGATAACAGGAAAGGAAATCTTTGAATGAATACATCAGTCCAAGTTCGTCTTCGTGCTCTAGAAATGTCCGATTTGGAGATGTTGTATGAAGTGGAGAATGATTCGCGTTTCTACGAATCCTCCAGTAATCTCATGCCACTTTCTCGTGGAGCAATGAAGCAATTCATACAACTAAGCCTTACGCAGGATATTTACGCCATGCGTCAATTGCGTTTAGTGATAGAGGTGCAACCCTCCACAGCAGTTGGCTTTATAGACCTCGTTGAGTTTAGTCCCGAGCACCGTAGGGCAGAGGTGGGAATTGCCATCCTTTCTCCTTATCGTCAGCAAGGGATAGCCACTGCTGCTTTGCAACAACTCTGCGACTGGGCATCACAACAGCTTTCCCTTGTGCAGCTGTATGCTTACGTCCAATCTGAGAATATTGCTTCTCAAGCTTTGTTTCAGAAGGTAGGGTTTCAGTCGATCGCCATTCTTCCAGCTTGGTTTGTCAAAAGTGGAAAACCCCAGAATGCATACCTTCTTCAGTGCATTTTCGGGGGAGATTACTAGGAAATTGGACTTTTTGCGAAAAAAGTTATCGAAACATTTGGTGGAATCGCGAGAAAGTTCTACCTTTGCACTCGCAAACGACAAGGTGCGTTAGTTCAGTTGGTTAGAATACATGCCTGTCACGCATGGGGTCACGGGTTCGAGTCCCGTACGCACCGCAATGTTGATTTGCAAAACCTCGAAGAGGGCGCTTAGCTCAGCTGGTTCAGAGCGTCTGCCTTACAAGCAGAGGGTCGGCGGTTCGAATCCGTCAGCGCCCACATATAGAATTTCTTCGAGATGAAAAAAACTCTATACTGATATGATCAGTATAAAGGACGCTTAGCTCAGCTGGTTCAGAGCGTCTGCCTTACAAGCAGAGGGTCGGCGGTTCGAATCCGTCAGCGTCCACAAAATAATTCTTGTTCTCATTTAGAGAGATAAGGGCGCTTAGCTCAGCTGGTTCAGAGCGTCTGCCTTACAAGCAGAGGGTCGGCGGTTCGAATCCGTCAGCGCCCACCAATAGACAAGTACTTCTGGTGCTTGTCTATTTTTTTGTTCCCAATGGTAATTTGATATGATTTGGATGTGAGAGTAAGGTTTCGGGCATAGTTTCCTCCTTTTTCTGGAGAAATAGGCGTTTGCAGTGCTTTTCTCTGAGAAATGTTTGGTGGAATCATGAGAAATGAGTAATTTTGCGTGCCGATTATTATCAAGTTACCTCGTTTTGAGGTTGCACTTGCGTGTTAATAGCCAAGTTCTTTGGCCGAATTTGGTGGTTAGAGAATCGCAAGAAAAAAAGATAATTTATTGATTTATGGGCGAAAAGCCCACTTAGTAACTACAAATTAATCATTAGAATGGATACTTTAAGCTACAAGACCATTTCTGCAAACAAGGAGACCGCTCAAAAAGAATGGGTAGTTATCGATGCTACCGATCAAGTTTTGGGTCGCCTTGCTTCAAAAGTTGCCAAGCTCCTCCGTGGTAAGTACAAGCCTAACTTTACTCCTCACGTGGACTGCGGTGACAACGTAATCATCATCAACGCCGACAAGTTTATCTTGACTGGTAAGAAGATGACAGACCGTGTGTACTACACTTACACTGGTTATCCTGGTGGACAACGTGAGCATACTCCTGCTTCTATCTTGGCTAAGCCCAATGGTGCAGATAAGCTCCTTCGTCGTGTTGTAAAGGGTATGCTTCCCAAGAATCGTCTTGGCGCGCAATTGCTCCGTAACCTCCACGTTTATGTGGGTACTGAGCATAAGCACGAGGCACAAAGCCCCAAAGCTCTTGATATTAACACCCTCAAGTAATCAAACAAGTAGACACAATGGAACAAATTAATGCTCTGGGTCGTCGCAAAAGCGCCGTTGCCCGTATCTTTGTCACTGAGGGTTCTGGTAAGATTACTATCAACAAGCGTGACCTCACCGAATATTTCCCCTCTTCAATCCTTCAGTTCGTGGTAAAGCAACCTCTTGCTCTCCTCGAAGCTACTGAAAAGTATGACATCAAAGTAAACCTCCAAGGTGGTGGTTTTACAGGTCAGAGCCAAGCACTTCGCCTTGCTATTGCTCGCGCTTTGGTGAAAATCAATGCTGACGATAAGAAGGCTCTTCGTGCAGAAGGCTTTATGACTCGCGATCCTCGCGAAGTTGAACGTAAGAAGCCAGGTCGTCCAAAGGCACGTCGTCGCTTCCAGTTCAGCAAGCGTTAATCTCTATCGGCAAGTTTGCTGAAAACAGAAAAACGTTTAGCATCCAAACGCATGAGACCATCCATAATTCTGCTGGCTTATTTAGACTCGCAGGTTGATGCTACTCATGGGTTGGTTGAAATGTCTAGCACTCTTGTTAGTGCATAAGACAATCAATAATTATAGGAGTACGCGTTGCCATTCCTGGGCAACTGAAACAATCTTATATTCTGTCTATCAATAAAGGGCAGGGTAGTCATGAAGATTGATAGAATGCTCCTCAACTTACAAGGAAAGTAAACTACAATTCAAAATGTCTAGAACTAATTTTGAAACCCTTCTCGAGGCTGGCTGCCACTTCGGTCACCTCAAGCGCAAGTGGAATCCCGCTATGGCTCCTTACATCTTTATGGAGCGCAATGGCATCCACATCATCGACCTCCACAAGACTGTTGCTAAAATTGACGAAGCTGCTGAAGCTCTCAAGGAAATCGCAAAGTCTGGTCGTCGTATCCTCTTTGTAGCTACTAAGAAACAGGCCAAATTGGCAGTTGCTGAAAAGGCAGCTGCTGTGAACATGCCTTACGTGACCGAACGTTGGCCAGGTGGTATGCTCACTAACTTCCCAACCATCCGCAAGGCAGTGAAGAAGATGACTAACATCGACAAACTTACTGCTGATGGTACTTTCTCTAACCTTTCAAAGCGCGAAATTCTTCAAATTAGCCGTCAACGTGCTAAACTTGAAAAGAACCTCGGTTCTATCGCTGACCTCACTCGTCTTCCTGCTGCTCTCTTCGTTGTTGACGTATGCAAGGAGCACATCGCAGTGAAAGAAGCTATCCGTTTGGGTATCCCTGTATTTGGTATCGTTGATACTAATGCTGATCCCAACATCGTGGACTTCGCTATCCCCGCTAACGACGATGCAACAAAGAGCATCGAGGTTATCCTCGACGCTTGCTGCGCTGCTATCGCTGAAGGTGTGGCTGAACGTAAGGTAGAGAAGGCTGCCAACGATGAAAAGAATGAAGACAACAAGCGCGCTCGTCAAGCTCGCGCTGAGAAGTCTGAAGCTGAAAAGGCTTAATTCTTGCTGAAGTAATATAGGACGGGGTGGTGAAAGTCAAACATTAACGACCAATCACCTCACCCCGTTCTCCTTTTTTCAAATCCCGACAAACAATATACAAGCAAAATGGCTGTAAATATTGAAGATATCAAGAAGCTCCGCGCCTTGACTGGTGCTGGTTTGAGCGATTGTAAGAATGCCCTCGCTGAAGCAGAAGGCGATCTCGATGCTGCTGTTGAACTCGTGCGCAAGCGCGGTCAAGCTATCGCAGCTAAGCGTTCTGATCGTGAAGCTGCTGAAGGTTGCGTTCTCGTTAAGATCGATGGCAATTATGGTGCTATTCTCGCTCTTAAGTGCGAAACTGACTTCGTAGCTAAGAATGCTGACTTCGTAGCTTTGGCTAAGGACATCCTCGACGCTGCTGTTGTAGCACGTTGCAAGAACGTTGAAGAAGTTAAGGCTTTGACACTCGATGGTCGTACAGTTGCAGAACGCATCACTGACCAATCTGGTGTGACTGGCGAAAAAATGGAACTCGATGCTTACCTCGTTGTCGAAGGTGAAAGCCTTGCTGCTTACAACCACGCCAACAACAACAGTCTCTGCACACTCGTTGCTTTGAGCAACAAGGTTGCTGATGAAACTGTTGGTAAGAACGTTGCTATGCAAGTAGCTTCTGCTGCTCCCCTCGCTATCGACGAAAGCGGTGTGGCTCAAGAAGTAAAAGACAACGAATTCAACGTAGCTGTTGAAAAGACTCGCCTCGAACAAGTGCAAAAGGCTGTTGAAGCTGCACTCAAGAAGGCTGGTTTCAACCTCTACATCGCTGAAAGCGAAGAGCACCTCAATGAAGGCATCATGAAGGGTAGCATCACCGAAGCTCAAGCACAAGAAATCCGTGAACTCAAGGAAAAGACTGCTGCTGAGAAGGAAGCTAACCTCAACGAGCAAATGATTCAAACATTGCTAAGGGTCGTCTCGGCAAGTTCTTCAAGGAAGTTTGCCTTCTTGAACAAGAATACATTTGGGACAAGACTAAGACTATCGCTCAATTCCTCAATGAAGTTGAAAAGGGTCTTACTGTAACTGGTTTCCAACGCTACACCCTCAGCGCTGAGTAATTTCTTTTGCTCGCCCTAAGGCTATATTTATTCGAGCCGACCACAATGGGGTCGGCTCGAATTTTGATATTTCATCCATTCTTTTCTGAACATTATGTTGCAGATTCCTACACAAGCTCAATTTGCGGCCCATCTTTCCTCACCACATTTCCAAAAACTTACAGAGACCATTGACGCTATGGGGCTAGAAGCCTATATTGTCGGCGGTTATGTACGCGATTTCATTCTTAAACGTCCTTCCAAAGACGTCGATGTCGTTGTTGTGGGTTCTGGAATCGAGGTTGCTCAAGCTTTTTGCAAAAGTTTAGGTAAAGGTGCACATTGCTCTGTGTTTCGTAATTTCGGTACTGCACAAGTGAAGTGGCGCCATTGGACCACTGTTGACGGAAAACGTGTGCAACAAGAAGAGGAAATAGAGTTTGTAGGTGCTCGCAAGGAGAGTTATTCTCATGATTCGCGTAAACCCATTGTGGAAGACGGCACTCTGGATGATGACCAACGTAGACGCGATTTCACCATCAATGCGTTAGCCATTTGTCTCAACCAATCTCGTTTGGGAGAATTGGTTGATCCTTTCGATGGACTTGTCGATTTGGAAGAAGGCATCATTGCCACGCCGCTCGACCCAGATATCACGTTTAGCGACGATCCCCTCAGAATGATGCGCTGTGTTCGTTTTGCTACGCAGTTGAATTTTCAAATCGAGGAAGAAACTTTCGAAGCCTTATCTCGCAACAAAGAGCGTATTAAAATCATTTCTGCAGAGCGCATCATTGATGAACTCAACAAAATAATGCTCGCTCCACATCCGTCTAAAGGCTTCATCGACTTACATCGTTGTGGTTTGTTAGAAATCATTCTACCCGAGTTGGTTGCTCTCGATATAGTAGAAGAGAGAAATGGGCGTAAGCATAAGAATAATTTTTATCATACGCTTGAAGTATTAGAGAATCTTGTAGAGCGACAAAGATTGGCTGAAAAGAATAGATTGTCTCGACTTTCGCAACAAGTGACAGGAAACTCCTCGCAACAAAATGCGGAGACTTCCTCTGAGCGAGAAGTAGAGGAGGAAGAAATTCCCGCAGCACGCACAAAAGACGAGATTCTGTTTCATCGCTGGGCTGCATTACTGCACGACATTGGTAAACCCAAATCAAAACGATGGGACAATAAAATCGGTTGGACCTTCCACAATCACAATTATCTTGGTATGAGAATGGTGAAACCGATGTTTCGCCGTCTCAAGTTACCACTGGATGACCGCATGAAGTATGTGGAGAAATTGGTAGATCTCCACATGCGTCCCATCAATATAGCGGATGAAGAAGTTACCGATTCAGCAGTTCGCCGTTTGCTTTTTTTGATGCTGGCAATGATATTGACGACTTAATGATGCTTTGCGAAGCTGACATCACGTCAAAGAACGAACGTAGAAAGCAAAATTTCTATGCCAATTACCAACTGGTTCGCCAGAAACTCATAGATTTAGAAGAGAAAGACCGTATCCGCAACTTTCAACCTCCAGTTGATGGTAAAGAAATCATGCGAATCTTCGATTTGCAACCCTGTCAAGAGATTGGCACGCTTAAATCTGCGTTGAAAGATGCGATTTTGGATGGAGTAGTGCCCAATGAACACGAAGCAGCCTTGGAGTTTATCCTCAAACGCGCTGCCAAGATGGGACTTACTCCCGTAAATCCACTTCCCACAGGCACTGTTGATTAGTACTTTCGACTATAGTGTATCAAGAATCCCTCAGAAATAGAATGATTATCTACTTCTGAGGGATTTTCTTTGCGACTCACTCAACTTCTTTTGATATAGAGAAGAATTGATGTCGAATTCTTATACAATCATTGGAGGTTGCTCAAGAAATCAGCAACCACAAACGAACTGCCACCTATAAATAGCGTACCATCTTGTGGAACACGCAGCATTGCAGTGGCATAGGCTTCTGAAACAGAGGAGAAGGCGTCGCCCTGCAAACCAGATTGTTCTGCTATTGTTTTGAGTTTTTTCAGCTGGTAAAGCTCTTGCTACACTAGCTTGTATCCAATAGTAAGTGGCATTTTTAGGGAGAAGTGGAAGAATGTGCGCCACATCTTTGTCGGTACACACGCCAAACATGATATGGAGAGCTGATGTTGGTTCTGAAGAGTTTGCTGCAAGTGATTCGAGTTGCGGAGTCAAGTATCGCCAAGCGTCTTCGTTGTGTCCAGTATCAGCAATGACGCGGGGAGCCTCATTGAGAATTTGCCATCGACCTTGCAATCCCGTAATTTCTGCCACGCGGAGAAATCCATTTCTAACGTTTTCAGGCGTAATACGTTCTTGCATTTCTTGGGGAAGTTGAGCTAAAGCGCAAAAAATGGTGCGTGCGTTTTGAGATTGACAAGCACCGTTCAAACTAGCGTGAACCTCTCCCCACAAGTGTGTGTGGTAAACAAATGTTCCGTTTTGCGTGCTTTCAATTTTCTCCAAAGGACTTTTTTCTTCCGCAAAAACAAGTTTCGCTCCCTTTTCCTTTGCCACTTTTTCAAAAACAGCACGAACTTCTGGTTGCGCGGCACCAATCACAGCAGGAACTCCCTTTTTGAATATACCCGCTTTTTCAAAAGCAATGGCTTCTAAGGTGTTTCCCAATAGATTGATGTGGTCGAAGGAGATATTTGTCACCACACTCACCAAAGGATTTACGATATTTGTGCAGTCTAGTCGTCCACCCAGTCCCACTTCTACCACTGCCACGTCCACTTCTTCTTCTTGAAAGTAGCGAAAAGCCAAGGCAGTGGTCAGTTCAAAGAAAGAAGGGTAGAGCGGTTCAAAGAAGGCGCACTCTTGCTCCACAAAGTCAATGACACGTTGCTCAGGAATACATACTCCATTCACTCGGATGCGTTCGCGAAAGTCCACCAAATGTGGAGAGGTGTAGAGTCCCACGCGGTAACCTGCGAGTTGCAAGATGGCGGCTAGGGTGTGAGAGGTCGAACCTTTGCCATTTGTACCTCCCACATGGATTATTTGTAGGAATGATGAGGGTATCCTAAGTGCGCGTCTAAAGCGAGCGTTGTGGAGAGTCCCTCTTTATACGCTCCTGCCCCGACGCTTTGAAACATCGGGGCAGCAGTGAATAGATAATCTAAGGTTTCTTGATAGTTCATTGCGTTACTTCTTACAATCTTTCGTTTACCTTAGCTAAAGTAAGCGCGGAAGGAACTGAAAATCTTTTTCAAGATACTTCGAGAAGGCTTCAAGTTGTCGCTTTCTTTCATTGCTTCAAATGCCTCCTTTTCTTCCTTAGACAGCGTTTCGGGGATGTAGACGGAGATATTGATGACAATGTCGCCACGTCCATAGCCATAACCTTGCACAGCTGGGAGACCCTTACTGCGCAGACGCATACGTGTGCCAGGTTGTGTGCCAGGTTTGATGGTCACGCGAGCTTTTCCTTCGAGCGTAGGCACTTCCACTTGGTCACCCAAGGTTGCTTGGCTCACGGTGAGGAGAAGGTTATAAATCAAATCGTTGTCATCACGGATGAAATGTTCGTGTGGCAACTCCTCGATAAGGACTTGAATGTCGCCTGGTACGCCGTTGTGCTTGCCGGCATGTCCCTTTCCTGGAGCGGTCACGACCATTCCTTCGGCTACGCCCGCAGGGATGCGTACTTCGATCACTTCTTCACCAGCCACAACACCATCACCATGACACTTTGCATTTATGTGTCACAACTTTTCCCTCACCATGACAAGTGGGGCAAGGGCTCTGTTGTTGCATCGTGCCGAAGATAGTGCGTGCATTGCGAATCACATAGCCGCTACCATGGCAAGTGGAGCAAGTTTCTGCATTGTGTCCTGGTTCACTTCCTGAGCCATGACATTCGTTACACTCAACTTGCTTTTTTACCTTGAACTTTTTGGTTACGCCAGTAGCGATTTCTTCGAGGGTGAGTTTGGTTTTCAAACGCAAATCTCCACCGCGATATTGCTGAGGGCCAGCAGATGCGCCGCCACCACCGAAACCGCCAAAACCTCCGAAGCCGCCACCGCCAAAGATGTCGCTGAAGTGTGAGAAGATGTCGTTGATGTCGGTAAATCCTCCACCAAATCCTCCAGCTCCTGCACCACCTTCGAAAGCAGCTTTACCAAATTGGTCATAGCGTTGTCGCTTTTCAGGATCGCGCAATACCTCGTAGGCTTCTGCCGCTTCCTTAAACTTTTCTTCGGCTTCTTTGTCGCCAGGGTTTTTATCTGGGTGATATTTCATGGCCACCTTGCGGTAAGCCTTCTTAATCTCAGCGTCACTGGCACTTTTGTCGACACCGAGTATTTGATAGTAGTCTAACTCTGCCATTGTTTTGTTGCTTGTTAGGATGAAAAATATCCGCGCACGGGCGGTAAACTATTTTATCCCAAATCGGTCATTAAATCCTGTACATATTTCATTGGATTGTTGAGCAGATGGTTGGTTGTGAGTTCGAAGGCGTAGCGGGCTACGCAGAGAACGAACAAAAAACAAGATGCCAACAAGAAAATGAAAGATGCTAGGAAGTTATCTTCTCTATAACGAATTGTACTATAACGGTCTAATGACCGATGTGGGTTTATTGTCCCACCACCACTTTGGCGTGGCGCAACACTTTGTCGTTGAGCATATAGCCCGTTTGCACGCAGTCGATGATGTGATTCTTTTGTTGCTCATCTTCTGTGGGGAAGAGAGCTACAGCTTCGTGGAAATCAGTGTCAAACTGAGCTTCCTTAGTTTCCATCTTCTTCAGACCTTGTTGTTCGAGTGTGCGTTGCAACTTTTTGGAAAATCAGCGACAAGCCTTCGCGCAAAGTTTCTACTTCTTCGCTTTTTGCCAAATTTGCTTCAGCGCGCTCCATATCATCAAGGATGGGAAGCAAACTTTCGAGCACTTTCTTACCACCATTGAGAATTAATTCGGTGTGGGTAGCCATACTGTGCTTGCGGAAATTCGCGAAATCGGCTGCCTGTCTCAAAATCTTATCTTTGAGTTCTGCAATTTCAGCCTCAGCTTGTGCCAACTTTTTCGGCATTAGTCAGTTCTGCTGCAGGAGCTTCTGTAGCTTCTGTTGCAGTTTCTGTTTGATTTTGAACTTCTTGCTCGTTTGTTTCGGGCTGAGTTGTTTTGTCGTTGGTTGTATTGTTAGTAAATGGTTTCTTTTCTTCCATGAAATTATGCTTATTAGTTTGACCCTCTTTCTGCAAATATTATGCCGAAAGAGGGTCAATGTGTAGAATTGTCAGCTAGTTTGCACCATGTTCTAGTCGCTAGCTGTTGAGGTTATCGAATTTTTATGCCTTGCCTTCTCCGTAGAGTTGTTCACGCAATTCGCGGATACGAGCATCGTGCACGTAGTCTTCGTAGCTCATCAACTTGTCAATCGTGCCGTTGGGGGTGAGTTCAATCACGCGATTAGCAACGGTGTTGATAAATTCGTGGTCGTGTGAGGAGAAGAGGATATTACCCTTGAAGCCTTTTAAGGTTATTGTTGAAGGCTTGGATAGACTCCATGTCGAGGTGGTTGGTAGGCGTGTCGAGAATCAAGCAGTTGGCATTGCGCAGTTGCATACGGGCAATCATACAACGCATCTTTTTCACCACCCGAAAGCACGTTGACCTTCTTGAGGATTTCCTCATCTTTGAAGAGCATACGTCCGAGGAACGCTTTGAAATACACTTCGTTGCCTTCGCCATATTGAGAGAGCCAGTCGAGCATATTGAGGTCTGTGTCGAAGAACTCTGTGTTGTCGAGTGGCAAATAAGCCGTAGTGATGGTGACGCCCCATGAGTAAGTACCAGCAGCTGCTTCTTGGTTACCATTGATAATCTCAAAGAGAGCCGTCATCGCACGAGGATCATGGCTGATAAATACCACCTTTTCTTCCTTCTCCACTTGGAAATTCACCTTGTCGAAGAGCACTGTGCCATCATCGGCTACAGCTTTAAGGTCTTGCACTTCCAAAATTTGGTTACCGGGCTCGCGTTCCATCTGGAAGATAATACCTGGATAGCGACGAGTAGAAGGCTTAATTTCTTCCACATTGAGCTTCTCGAGCATCTTCTTACGAGAAGTCGTTTGTTTACTCTTCGCCACGTTAGCAGAGAAGCGGCGGATAAACTCTTCCAACTCCTTACGTTTTTCCTCTGCTTTCTGACGTTGGTTTTGTGCTTGGCGGAGTGCCAACTGAGAAGATTCGTACCAGAACGAATAGTTACCAGAGAAGAGCGTAACTTTACCGAAGTCAATGTCCACCGTGTGGGTACAAACTTGGTCAAGGAAGTGGCGGTCGTGGCTCACCACAAGGACCGTGTGTTCCACATTGCCGAGGTATTCTTCGAGCCATTCCACCGTCTCGAGGTCAAGGTCATTGGTAGGCTCGTCGAGGAGCAAGTTGTCGGGCTCACCAAAGAGGGCTTGTGCCAACATCACGCGCACTTTCTGTTTGTTAGAAAGCTCACCCATGAGTTTGCCATGGAGATTTTCTTTGATGCCAAGACCAGAAAGAAGCGTTGCTGCGTCATTCTCTGCGGTGTATCCACCGATTGTGGCAAACTTGTCTTCGAGTTCAGCCACTTTGATGCCATCTTCGTCCGTAAACTCTTCTTTGGAATAGAGCTCATTGCGCTCTTGCATCACCTGCCACATCACAGTGTGTCCTTGCAGCACGGTGTCGAGCACTGTCTGGTCGTCAAATTTGAAGTGGTCCTGTGAGAGCACAGACAGGCGTTCGCCCGGACCAAGTTCAACTTTACCTTTGGTTGGTTCAAGTTCGCCACTAATAACTTTGAGCAGTGTAGACTTACCGGCACCGTTTGCGCCAATAACACCATAGATGTTGCCGTTGGTAAACTTCATGTTTACGTCCTGATAGAGGATGCGCTTACCAAATTGTACGGCGATGTTGGAGAGAGTGATCATTTATAACGTAGTTGTTTTTGCTTAATTGTAAAGTCGCTCATCTAGAATCTCGATGTAAAATAAGAAGCCCATGAGCGCTAAAGTAGCAGGTCTGCACAGATTCTGCCACTTTCCAGCTTACAAAGTTACGTATTTTTCTGCAGATGAGCGAACAACCCATGAAGTTTGCCACTAAAAGACCATTGCACGCGTGATAAATGTGCAATGGTCTTGACAATATACGGCAGTTGTGCTTCCTCTTTTGGGGGATATTGAGTCTTTGTGTCGATTTATCACCTCATAATTCAAGAGACGAGTAAAGCCCTTCCACATCTTCCACTTGAGTGCAGCTGCTTCGTACCAGACCTTGTTTCATTGCGATAGTTCATGAATCACGGTGAAAGGATTATGCTGAAATGTTGCTGTTCGCAAAACTTCAAATTATCACGTTTCCCCTATCCGCATTGCCCATCAATAGGGGGCGGATTTCCTTTTCAGATGGTAATCCCTCTAATCAATAGTAAAGGAACAGCGGGTATATTATCGTGGGTATCGTGAGTCGAAGTGCTTGACGTAGGGTTCTCTATCATTTTCTTGACTGATAACAAAGGTAGACCCAAAGGCTGTAATTTTTCCGAAACTAAATCTTTACACAGCTGGCGCAAATTTTTCTTCTGAAAGTTTGAGGTTTTCAAACTCTTTTATTACCTTTGCAGCACGAGAAAGGTTTTTCTTATCTATTTCCTGCTGAGAATTATATGACGCTGAGGAGAGATAAGAAAAACCTCTTTCTTTGTCTACAGCTACTCGCAGGCTGTCTTTATTTATCCAGTCCAAAATTCCCTGCACGTTGTCTTTTAGATAAATAGATTGTACGCCATTTATATCTACAATTAAAGCTTGACTGTCCTCGCTCTTGGCTACTCGAAATACCACCACGACGTAATAGAGTTGTTTGATACCTTCACAGGGTGGACTTGCTCCATTTGGGGGCGTTTCCGCAGAAGTATCAAGCAGCTCTATTTTTTTGTTGCCTGATAGCTGTGTACGTGTGGTGTCTCTGTCTTATTCATATTATCTCGTATAGTTGAATTCATACGATAGGTCTCGCCGTCCATTTGGATAGCACCATACAAACGAGAAATCAACACATCTTCATTTATATCAGATGGCTGTTCGAGGGAAATGGCTATTTTTCTTGCTCGCTAGCGTAAGATGGTGTATCTTTGCTGTGAGAATTTCTTTGGTTTGAAGCGCTGCCCCTCAGTCATTCCGCCTTGTGTGGCTGATGGGGTGGGAACATTTACAGAGGCGGTCTCTGTAGCAGGAGCCACACTCGCGCCCTCCTCCCAAAGTAATTCTCGTCTTACTCATACAATACGGCTGAAGTCCATCGTTGGATTTCAGCCGTATTCTTGTTTGGATGAGAATTGCTTTTGTTGTATAGCAATAATTTTGAAATGTTTGCGTTGTGAAATGTCGAATTTAACGCGGTCTATGAAGTTTTTTTCTCTTTGTGGGCGATTATGCGATTCTCAGGGCATTGATTTTAATGGTATGAGGGAGGAAAAAGCTGTTTATCGCATTGGGATGAAATTATGTCGGACGTATTGGAAAAAACTTCCCACGAAATCAAAATTATGTCGGACGTTTTTGGGAAAAAGTTCAACGTTTTTGGGTGAAACTCTGACGAAACTAACACAAAATGCCATGAAAATAGAGATTTACTCCCCTAAAATTAGGGAATCGGGTAGATTTGTGCTTAAAACGGGGAATCTTTTCATCGTTTTTCTCGGAGATGTTTCGATTTCTCTTTCCTAGATCGCTCCCAATGATGGTCGTTTTTGAGTCGCGATTTTAACTAAGTAAATGTGAAAAAAGAAGGTCTTGGTGGAATACTAATACAACTGACCTTCTTCTTAGGAAAGAGAAAGCCAGTTGTCTATAATTTCTGCTCCGAAAGGTGTGAGAATACTCTCAGGATGAAACTGTACTCCACGAATATTCAGGCTTAGATGTCGAAAAGCCATAACCGTGCCATCGTCAGCGCGGGCAGTGACTTCTAAAACATGGGGAAGAGGTTCGCGCACAGACCAAGAATGGTAACGACCCACTGATATTTCATCTGGAAGATTTGCCCACAAGCCATCCTCTGTGAGAAGATGACAGCGGCTTTCTATACCATGCAGTGGCTGTTCGTGTTGAAAAAAAGCGTGCCACCATAGCATTGGGCAATGGCTTGATGCCCTAGACAGACACCGAGTATGGGGATTTGTCCTGCGGCACGACGAATGAGGGGCAACAAATCGCCTGCTTCTTCTGGTAAACCTGGACCGGGAGACAGCAGAAGATGGGAGTATTCTGATAAATCGACCTGCGCCACTTCGTCATTGCGCAAGATGGTGACTTCTGCCCCCAACGCTTGCACCAGATGTGCAAGGTTATGGACAAAAGAGTCGTAATTGTCGATGAGCAAAACGTGCTGCATATCAATAGGTCTAGAGATGAGATGAGTTTTAAACAAAGAGACAAACCAAAAATGCTACTTATTCTCCTAAAATCTCAGCTTTGTGAGCGAGATAAGTCGAGATGTCTTTATCACCTCTGCCACTCACATTGACCACCACCACATCTTCTGGTTGGAAGTTGAGATGAGGCAGAAGTGCCAGTGCGTGGCTACTTTCGAGAGCGGGGATAATGCCTTCAAGACGTGTGAGTTCAAAAGCAGCACGAAGTGCTTCGTCATCGTTGATAGACAATACTTGAGCACGATTTTGGTCGGCAAGATGAGAAATGAGCGGACCGATGCCAGGATAGTCCAAACCTGCTGAAATGGAATAAGGTTCTTGTACTTCGCCTTCAGGAGTTTGTATGACAAGTGTTCTGCTGCCATGCAATACACCTTCTGAACCAATGTTGATGGTTGCGGCAGTAGATCCGCTATCTTTACCAAGTCCTCCGGCTTCACCCAATACAATTTTGACGTGCTCGTCGTCGAGATAGTGATACATGGCTCCTGCTGCATTAGAACCTCCGCCGATGCACGCCAACAAATAGTCTGGGTAGTCGCGACCTTCCTTTTCCATCAGTTGCCCTTTGATTTCTTTGCTAATGACACTTTGAAGTCGTGCTACCATGTCGGGATAAGGATGAGGACCCACAGCAGAACCGATGAGATAGAACGTATCTTCGGGGCGTTCGCACCATGCCATTAAGGCTTCGTTTACGGCGTCTTTCAAGGTTTTGTTGCCACTCTCAGCAGGCACGACGGTGGCTCCAAGCATGCGCATGCGTTCCACATTGACGTGTTGACGTTCCACATCGATGGCTCCCATGTAGATGCAGCATTCCATGCCCATGAGAGCGCAAGCCGTAGCTGTGGCAACACCATGTTGTCCAGCACCAGTTTCAGCAATGATGCGCTTTTTGCCCATACGTTTGGCAAGCAAGATTTGCCCCAAAGCATTATTGATCTTATGCGCCCCAGTGTGGTTGAGATCTTCGCGCTTGAGATAAATCTTTGCTCCATATTTCTCACTGAGGCGACGAGCAAAATAGAGGGGACTTGGACGACCCACATAGTCTCTCAAGAGTTCGTGAAACTCGCGTTGGAAGTCTTCGCTTTCGATGATGGGAAGATAGGCTTCTTGCAGAGCCTGGATGTTGGGTTGCAAGACATCGGGCACGAAGGCACCGCCAAACTTGCCGTAAAAACCATTGGAATCAATATGGAAAGAAGTCATAAGTCGTTGTTGTTGAAGAGATATATGATACTCGGAAAGCAGGGCTGCAACAGTTGACGTCGGGACTGTTGCGCGCAACTCACGACAAAAAAGGCTTGCCGTGAGTAACGACAAGCCTCTGCATTTCGACGATGATGGACGAACAATTAGGGTGTGCGATGTCTAACTCACGATATTACTATCTTGAGTGCGCCACCAACCCTTATTGTTGTTTTGTTGCATCATTGTTGTTTACGATTGAATTGATATTTGATGTTGCAAATGTAGTGCAAAACTGCGAAAGAACCAAGGAATTCTGAGTTTTTTGTCCCAAAAAGTAGGAGATTTCAGAGAAAATAGCTGATTTTAGTGCGTATTTGCCGTCATTTTATCCATGTAGGTCATGGCAAAAAAATCTGCGATGATTAACTTTATAGTTGGGCTAAGGACAAACCATTTGTTCACTATCAAATGAAATCTGTTCAGATTCTAATGACATTTGGGGTTAGGTTGTGGGCTCGTTTTCTTTTGAGTAGGGTGTAACAACAAGGTCTCCACTTAAGAAATCCACGAGAAAAAGTTTGGAACTATCGTTATATCCTTTCTCGTTGAGGCGTGTGCGCAACCAATCTTCGTCTTTGTCTATGGCTGCCAAAACATCTTTTTGTATTGTGCCGTCTGTGATGAGGGGGTATTTTAAATTTTCTTCGCCAGAAAGCACTGTGAGGAGTTGTCCGTTTTGTTCCAAAACAGCGCGTTTCACTTTGCGAATGTCAAAAATACTGTGCATACGAAGTTTAAATGTAAGTTCCTGAGCCGTAATCTTTGCTGAGCGACAAGCCTCTACGTCTATTTCACCATTGACAATCAGCACAGTGGGTTTTCCATCAAGGACGCGCTGCAAGAAATGATTGCGTGACTTGAGTTTGCGTAGGCCAAACACCAAGAGAAACCAAATGCCAAGGACAACGGCAAATTGAATGAGATGGAGATCTTTGCTATAAATGACACCGCCAATGATGCCACCAAGAACATAGTTTTGAATTTGTTCCATCGCTGTGGTAGGAGCTAGATTGCCTTTGCCTGTGAGGTTGATGACCATCACGAGAGCCAGCAATCCCATGGTGAGTTTGAGTGCAACTTCAAGATAGTAATGCATAGTGTATAGAAAAAGTGATAGTGAGGATGCACAAAAAATAAATAGGAAAGGTCGGTGACATGACGAATCTTTGTGAGAATCCAATGATTAAGCCATTTTCGTGGAACTAGTCTACTGATTTCAATGCTATTTTGAAGATGAGTGTAGAATAAGGAGGGATGTTTCCTGTGCCATTCTCGCCATATCCCAGATATTGTGGGATGTAGACTTCCCACTCATCGCCCACATGCATTGCCTTTAGGGCAATTTGCCATCCTGCAACGACGCCACTGACTGGGAAACTAGCGGGTTCTCCGCGTTGGTAACTGCTGTCGAAGATAGTGCCATCGATGAGTTTGCCTTCATAGTCCACGGTCACCATACTGGTGGAAGTGGGTTGTGCACCATTTCCAGCGCGAAGCACCTTATAAAGGAGGCCACCACCGAGCGATTGTACACCGGTTTCTTTGGCTTTCTGGGCTAGAAAGGTTTCCTCTTTTGCCATTTGGCGGGCTTCGATGCTATCGTTTTCTGCTGTAGCTGCGGCAGCGTCATGAGCTTTGTTCTGATTGGAGCAACTCGTGATTGTTGCTGCTGCGGTGAGTATGGAGCCAGCTAAAAGAAGATTACGGTTGAAGTGGAAGACGGATTGAGTCAAATGTGCAATGAATGTGAGCATAATAAGAGTTTAGAATGCGGTGACAGCAGCTACGAGTCCGAAGATGATGCCAGGAGCATTAGCGAGAGCTACGGGCCAATCGCGACGTTCTTTGAAAAGACCATAGCTGACCCAAATGATACAGTTGATGCATGCCATCAAAGGTTGAACCCAGTCACCTTTTTGTCCATTGAGGTTGTTGAGAATCGTGTTGATGTAGAACACGTACATGAGAACTGCAGTAATGGTGCCAATGACACCCATCACTTTTTCAAATTTAGCTTTATCCATATCTAACAAGTTTTGTGATTGTGTACGCATAGGGTCTAAAATCCATTGCACACAGAGTTGAAGAGAATTGTAAGTGTTGTAATAAAGTACGCTTTTTCGATTGCAAAGGTAAAAGAAAGCGATGAAAACACCAAAGAATTGTAGATGTTTTCAAGCCTATTGCAGTAAAAAACATCTCAACCTCTCTGCTGAAAGTCCAAGTCTTTAACAAAAAAGGTGGAGCTACTGCAGAGAAGTTGAGGACAGATCTATCTTCTATTAGTTAGCTGAGCGAAGTACTATCTAACCGCTGTTTGTTATTGTTCATTTTGACGAATCTCGACACGGCGAATTTTTCCACTAATTGTCTTGGGGAGCGCATCGACAAACTCGATGAGACGAGGATACTTGTAGGGAGCTGTTACGCGTTTGACGTGCTGTTGGATTTCGCGTACAAGATCTGGACCAGCTTTTTTCCTTATATTCTGGGGGCTAAAACAATGGTAGCTTTTCACCACCATGCCACGAATGTCATCAGGCACGCCAGTGATGGCGCATTCCACTACAGAGGGGTGAGTCATAACAGCACTTTCCACTTCAAATGGTCCGATGCGGTAGCCCGAACTCTTGATAATATCGTCGGTGCGGCCCACAAACCAGCAATAGCCATCCTCGTCGCGATAAGCCACATCACAAGTGTGATATAGTCCGTCGTGAAGCACTTGTTGGGTCATGGCTTCGTCACGATAGTATCCACGGAAAGACCGAGGGGATGACTATCATCTTCGGGCATACGAATGACAATCTCTCCCTTTTCGCCGACTCCAGCAGAACTACCATCGGGGCGAATGATGTCGAGGTTGTAGATGGGATTAGGGATACCCATCGAGCCTGGACGTGGTTCTACCCATGGGAAGGTGACAATGAGCGGAGTCGTCTCTGTCTGCCCGAAGGCTTCGGTCATCTTCAAGCCTGTGCCTTTTTGGAAAGCCTCAAAAACAGAAGGATTTAAGGCTTCGCCAGCTGTAGTCGCGTGTTCGAGTGCGGAGAGATCGTAGGAAGACAGGTCCTCGCGCACCATGAAGCGATAGACCGTTGGGGGAGCGCAGAAAGAGGTGATGCGATAGTCTTGAATGAGTCGTAGCATGGTGGCTGCATCAAAACGTTCGTGGTCGTAGACAAAGATGGCAGCCCCGATGATCCACTGCCCATAGAGTTTGCCCCACGCTACCTTAGCCCAGCCTGTGTCTGCTACGGTGAGGTGCAAACTGTCTTCGTGCAACTGCTGCCAATACTTGGCGGTAACGATATGTCCGAGGGGATAAGCGAAATTATGCGTCACCATCTTAGGGTTGCCTGTTGTACCTGAGGTGAAATAGAGGAGCATGATATCGTCGTTGCTATTGACGGGCGTAGAAGGTCGCATAAAAGGAGCAGCTTCTTGCAAACCACGATGGAAGTCGTGCCAGCCATCTTCTGGAGCATCAATGGCGATGCGATACTTCACGGTAGGGCATAGTGGCAGGGCAGCATTTATTTTGTCTTGCATCTCGTGCTCTTCCGTGCAGATGATAGCACAGATGTCAGCAGCATTGCAACGATATTCAATATCCTTGGGGGTGAGCAAGTGGGTGGCTGGGATGGCTACGGCACCAATCTTGTGAAGTCCTAGAATGGCAATCCAAAATTCGTAGCGACGTTTGAGCATGAGCATTACCATGTCACCACGACCGATGCCGATGGATTGGAAGAAAGAGGCTGCGGCATCGGAGAGTTGTTTCATCTCCAAAGGTGAAGTCATGATGACGACCATGTTCGTTGACCCAGCAAAGCGCGCGTTTGTTGGGAGCTTGGGTAGCCCATTCGTCTACAATATCGTAGGCGAAGTTGAAATTATCGGGGACGTGTATGTGGAAACCTTTGGCAAACTCCTCAGTGTTAGAGAAGTTTGTGGCATTGAAATACTTTTTCTATCATAGTTGTAGTAATAAAAAAAGGCACTATCCAAGTCATCGACGAGGATATTGCCATGAATATGTTCGGAAGTATGAAAAAACAGCCGCAGTAATGCGATAAGTTTAGGGGGAGAGAAGCTAGTCGTTTGTCATTGGACAATTCTAGCTAGGGAAGTATTTGTTGTCCTGTGGAACTACAAATAGTTTAGTGCTAGTTGCTGCGGAAACATGGCTAGATGTTTCAGTAGCAAATATACGAAGAAATGGAGGCCCTACCAAGAAAATCATACTAAAAGTTGATGAATTGTGTCCTTTTGGTGGATTGTGTGCTGTGAAAGTAGAAATCTTCTATTCGAATGCGCGCCAAATACTCAGACTTTGTGGGTAGGGTGCTGAGATGCTAATCAGCTGTTTTGACACGGGATGTACGAACTCTATGTGATGCGCATGAAGACAGATACTACCATCGGGATTGGAACGTGGAGCCCCATATTTCAAGTCACCACGAATGGGGTAGCCCACTGCGGCTAATTGACAGCGAATTTGATGATGACGCCCTGTGTGGAGATTGACTTCTATGAGTTGAGTGCGGTCACCAACTTTTAAGATGGTGGCATCAAGACTGGCACGCTTTGAGGAAGGGACTTCGTGAAGATGCGCATACGCCTTGTTTTGTCGCTCATTGCGCGTGAGGAAATGAACCAAATTGGTGGGATTGCCAATAGATAATTGCGGCTGACCACTTCGTGCTAATGGTTCCTTGGAGGTGATGGCATGATAGGTCTTGTGTACTTGTCCCAGACGAAACATGTCATTGAGACGCGAAAGTGCTTTGGAAGTGCGTGCATAGACTACAACACCGCTGACAGGGCGGTCGAGACGATGCACTGTGCCCAAGAATACTTCACCAGGCTTCGCATACTTCTCTTTGATGTACGCCTTTACGGCATCTGCCAATGTGGCATCGCCCGTCTTGTCGCCTTGCACGATTTCGCCAGCGGCTTTGTTTACAATGATAATATGATTGTCTTCGTAAAGTACTTCCATGAGAGTGTGAGTGGGCTGTCTGATGGTTGATAAGTTTGCCTTGATGCGGCATAGAGGTTGGCTTGTTGTAAGCGTGCACTTCAAAGGATACCAATAAGAAAGTGCCGAGTAGCTCCGAAGGAAGCCACTCGGCACTATTAACTTTTTGGGGGATGAAATTAGGTGTTCATACCACCGTCTACCTGGATCACTTGACCAGTGACATAGGAAGAAAGGTCAGATGCGAGGAATACAGCTACATTAGCCACGTCTTCTGCTTGACCGCCACGACGGAGAGGGATTTGCTTCATCCACTCCTTGCGCACCTCTTCAGAAAGTTGGTGAGTCATTGCTGTTTCGATGAAACCAGGAGCAATAGCGTTAGCACGAACACCGCGGCTACCCATTTCTTGAGCTACACTCTTGGCAAGGGCAATCATACCAGCCTTAGAAGCTGAATAGTTGGCTTGACCAGCATTGCCGTGTACACCTACGACACTTGACATGTTGATGATAGAACCGCCACGTTGACGCATCATGATGGGAAGACAAGCGTGAACGAAATTGAAAGCAGACTTCAAGTTTACGTTGATTACAGCATCCCATTGAGCTTCTGTCATGCGGAGCATCAAACCATCTTTAGTGATACCTGCATTGTTGACCAATACGTCGATGGTGCCAAAATCTTCGTGAATCTTCTTCACAACTTCTGCAGTTTCTTCAAAGTTAGCAGCGTTGCTGGCATAAGCCAAGCACTTCACGCCTTTGCTTCGATTTCTTTGCGAGTTTCTTCGCCGCTTTCGTCAATAACGAGGTCGGTGAATGCGATGTTTGCACCTTCTTCTGCAAACTTGAGAGCGAGAGCCTTACCAATGCCGCGAGCTGCACCAGTGATCAAGGCTGTTTTTCCTGTTAAGAGTCCCATATTTTGATTGGATATTTATGGAGATAATGATTATACGATTATTGGGTTACACCGACACCTAGGGCTCGACTGATGAGACGTTCTACTACCACTACACTTTCTTCCATGGAAAGCCCTTGACCTAAACGATCGAACATGAAAGGCACTTCAATACCTTTAATGGCGTAATGGATGACGTCGGCAGTGAGATTGACATGATCTATTTTGAAAATGCCTTTTGCCACACCTTCTCGCAATATGCTACGCAGTGCGTGAAGTTCTTCGAGGTCAAACTTACGTCGCACGCGTTCTACTTTGTGAATGTCGCTGAAGAACTCTGCGCGAAGTGAACCGTTGCGCTTTACCACATCTTCGATGAGATGAAGGTGGGTGTAAATGATCTTCACGATTTTCTCCTGTGGATTGATGGAGAGGTTCACCACTTTGTCCATCTCTTCGGAGAGATGCTCCAGTTCGTCTTCGATGACAGCATAGTAGATGTCTTCCTTACTACTAAAGTAGGTGTACATCGTGCGTCGCCCTTTTTGAGAAGCTTGAGCAATATCGTTCATTGTGATACCATCAAATCCTTGCTTGGCAAAAGAGTTCACGAGCAACGGTAATGAGTTTCTGACGAGTTTTACTGATAGACATGGCTGGGTGTCAATGAATTTCTGGTGCAAAGTTACGCATTTTTTTCTAGAAGTGTGCAGTTTTTTTGTCTTGTTTTTTTCCTCGATGGCGATAAATTACTTGCGAGATGCAAGGAGGGATGGCGTTCTTCTGAAGGATAAATGGGTTAAGATGGTGGGGATTTCGTTAGGCTGACGCTTGATGGTAAGACTTTTCTACAGCGTTGTTGCTGGAAACAGAAAGCTCCCATGGATGTGAAAGGGAAAGAAAAGCATTGCACCTTTTGCGGAGGCTTTTGCGAAAGCTGCCAACAAGAGGTGCAATGCTTGAGCAGGAGAATGTGAAAACAAGAAGATTAACAGCTTCGTTTGATCATTTCACGCATGAGATCTGCCATGATGGGTTGCACGGCATTTGCTGCAATTTGTACTTCTTCGTGGCTTACCTCTACAATCTTGCCTTCTACACCAAGGTCGGTGATGATGGAGATGCCGAAGACACGGATGCCAGTGTGGTGAGCCACGATAACTTCGGGCACAGTGGACATGCCGACTGCGTCGCCACCCAATCGATGATACATACGATATTCTGCGGGTGTCTCAAAAGTGGGGCCTTGAGTGCCTACGTACACTCCCTCGACGTGGCGGATGCCCTTTTCTTGGGCAATGGTGCGAGCCAACTGGAGTAATTCTGGATTGTAGGCTGCACTCATGTCGGGGAAACGGGGACCTGTGGGGAAGTTCTTGCCACGAAGTGGGTGCTCGGGGAAGAAGTTAATGTGGTCGGTGATAAACATAAGGTCGCCAATGGCAAAATCTGGGTTGACACCTCCTGACGCATTGGAAACAAAAAGGGTTTTTTTATGCCAAGTTCGTGCATCACACGAATGGGAAAAGTGACCTGCTTCATGTCGTAGCCTTCGTAGTAGTGGAAACGCCCTTGCATGGCAAGTACTTCTTTGTTGCCTAAACGTCCGAAGATGAGGCAACCAGAGTGTCCTTCTACAGTGGAAACAGGGAAGTTGGGAATATCGGCATAGGGGAATTTTTCAATGACTTCGATTTCTTCTGCCAAACGTCCAAGACCGGTGCCTAAGACAATGGCTGTGTTGGGACGAAGCGAGGTGTGGGCTTTAATCCACTGTGCGGTTTCTTGAATTCGAGCTAACATAACGCTGAATAATCTGTCGCAATGCTTCCGATTGTTCGAAAAGCACTTGCACGGTTATGGGAATAGGTTTTATTTTTTTTCGTATGTTTTGGGGCAAGTTGAGCTGCTCCAATCGTACGGCATCCTTTTCGGTAGTGAAAATGGTAGAGTAGTGTGTGCTTTGCTCAATGATGTGAGCGCAATCAGCTGCAGAGAAATGATGATGATCGGCAAATGCGAGGTGTTTCACACGAACGCCTTGTGCTTTTAGATGCCTCACCAATGGGCTGGGGTTGGCAATACCTGTGATGAGGAGGGCTTCTTTTACAGTATCAAGGGGAGGGTAGCCAATGGTGGTGAAGAAGATGGGAAGTTCTTCTTCGGTCGGCTTCAGAGGATGTATGGATCGCAGCGCAGCGGATTTTGCATTTTGCTGAGTGACCGACAATGTCTGAGGACACTTTGTGACAATAATCACGTCGGCTCTAACAGCCCCTCTAGCATTTTCACGCAAGCGACCTGCTGGTAATAAGCTGTCGTTGTCGTAGGTATGCGAATAGTCAGTGAGCAGAAGGTTCAGACCAGGCGATACGTAACGATGTTGGAAAGCATCGTCAAGAACGATAACCTCGGGCGGAACATCGAGTTGTAGCAAGGTTTGTATGCCGATGGCACGCTTCTCGCAAACTGCCCCTATGAAATTCCGTTCGGCGAAGTGGCGAAAGAGCTGAAGAGGCTCATCCCCAACGTCAGCTGCGGTGCTGGTGGGGGTGATGAGACGAAAACCCCGCGTCTTTCGCCCGTAACCACGAGACAAAACGGCAACACGCTTGTCCATTTGCAGTAATTGCTCCACAATCCACTGCGTGTGTGGTGTTTTTCCCGTACCACCTACAGCGAGATTGCCAACTCCGATAATGGGGATGTTAAATCGCTGTGTCGGGAGATGTCCATTGTCAAACGCCCAATTACGCAGTCGCGTCGCCCCATCATAGCACCAAGCTAGGGGGAGGAGGAGCGTGCGCAATAGTTGTTGGGCGAATGTGGCTGACATAAAAAGGGAAAAAGGGTAGTCTTACTGAAGAACCTCTGAGAAGGGGGAAAGTAGGTATAAAGAGAGGGACTACTTATCTGAAACTGATGGTGAAGGGTAAGCGAGCTTGCATATAATTGTGTTGATTCACTTGGTGGAGCATCTGCAAGGGTTCGTAGTATTCTCCAAGTGCTGTGCGAATCTTACGTTCCATATAGTCGTCAGTGTTCGCGTTAGCTTTGAGATTCTCCAGCCAACTGGGTGCAACTGGATAGCTGTCTACTGAGTAGTCTTTCGTTTTAGCCAGTTTTGCGGCATAATCAATGGCTTGGTCGAGATTGCCGAGTTGGTCCACGAGACCAATCTTAAGGGCTTTACGACCTGTCCATACACGACCTTGTCCAATCTTGTCAACTTCTTCGACAGTCATTTTGCGCCCTGCTGCCGTACGACCATCAGCAACGCGCTTGAGGAAGAGGGCATATCCATGGTTTACGTGTTTCTGAAGGGCTGCTCCTCCCATTTCATCGATGCGAAGCCCACGACCGCCGAAGTCTGAGGCACGGTTCGTTTTAACAACATCGAAATTCAAACCAAGTTTTTGGGTGAGCAACTCGCTTGCCTCAGGAATCATAGCGAAGATGCCGATGGAGCCTGTGACAGTTGTGGGATCGGCAAAGATGCGTTGTGCCCCACAAGCCATGTAGTAGCCACCAGAAGCGGCAACACCGCCCATGGAAACGACTACGGGTTTCTTTTTGTTTGAGGAGTTGGATGGCGCGCCACATTTGTTCGCTAGCATAAGCAGAGCCACCTCCGGAGTTGATGCGAATGACTACAGCTTTTACGTCCTCATCCTTGGCAAGAAGGTCGAGATCATTGACTACTTTGTCTCCAACAATTTCTTCACTTCCGCCCATCAAGGCGCCAGTTCCTGCTACGTCAACGATGTTTCCGCTTGCATAATACACTGCAATGTGGTCTTTGCCTTCTTGTTGCACCAATGCAGCAAGTGTACTAGGCTCAACCATGGTCAAGTCGTTGCCCACGCGTTGTTGAAGTTGTGCGCGTACTTGATCAATATAGGTGAGGTCATCAACGAGCTTGAGCTTTTTATAGTCCTTCGCATCGGTAAGCATGATATAACGATCTGCATAAGCGTTGAGGCTATCAGGAGATAGTTTGCGTGAAGCTCCTACGGTAGCACACATGTCTTTCCACAAACCTCCTATTAACTCTGCCATTTGCAACCGATTAGCTTCACTCATCTGCTTTAAAGTGAAGGGTTCTACCGCACTTTTGAAGGTGCCGACTTTGAAGACTTGGGCTTTGATGCCAAGTTTTTCCATAAGTCCTGTGTAGAAGGTGGTTTGTTGTGCAATACCGTGCCAATCTAGCATACCACTAGGATTGAGTAACACTTTGTCTGCTACAGAAGCTATGTAGTAAGCTCCTTGGGTGTAGCTATCAGCGTAGGCAATAATCCATTTCCCACTCTTTTTGAAATCAACTAATGCTTGCCGCAATTCTTCGTTGGATGCAAAGTCGGACTGCAATGCTCCACCTTCAAGGTAAATCCCTTTGATTTCTTCGCTTTCTTTTGCCACTTGAATCGCATCGAGTAGCACGTCTAAGCCTTGAGTGCCTGTAGCACTATTGTTGCCCAACAAAGAGGCTAGTGGATTCTCTGCTGGTGCTTGGTCGACGAGTGTACCGCTAAGCGATATCTTTAAGACTGAATTGTCAACCACTTGGGGCTGTTCATCACCCGAAGCGATGATGGCACCCAACATGACAAAGAACATGATGCAGCTGAACAAGCTGACCACCATAAAACCAACGATGGTGGCGAGAACGTATTGCAAAAACTGTTTCATAGAAAAGGTGTAAAGGATAGATATGTGGGATAATCCTAGATAATTATCAGAATATTATCTTGATTTTTATTCGATAACTAGTTCTACGGGGCAGTGATCACTGCCAAAGATTTCTTGATGGATGCCTGCAGATACCAATTTGTCATTGAGCCGTTGCGAGGTGACAAAGTAGTCGATGCGCCATCCCTGCGTTTTTCTCACGTGCTTTGAAACGATAGCTCCACCAAGAATAACTATCTGTGAGTTCGGGGTAGAAGAAACGATAGGTGTCTGTGAAGCCTGCCTGCAGAAGTTGGGTAAACTGATTGCGCTCTTCGTCGGTAAAACCAGCGTTTTTACGATTGGTCTTGGGATTTTTCAAGTCAATCTCTTGGTGCGCTACATTGAGGTCGCCGCAAATCACAACGGGTTTGTGTTCATCTAGCTTTTGAACGAAAGCGCGGAAAGCATCATCCCACGTCATGCGGTAGTCCAAACGGCGCAAACCATCTTGAGAGTTAGGTGTGTAGACTGTGACCAGATAAAGATTTTTCAAACTCAAGTGTGATGACACGTCCTTCATGGTCGTGTTCTTCAATACCAAGTCCGTATTGTACGCTCAGAGGTTTGATACGCGTGAAGATACAAGTGCCGGAGTAACCTTTCTTTTCTGCGTAGTTCCAATAGCTTTCGTACCCATCAAAGGCGATATCTATTTGACCTTCTTGCAATTTTGTCTCTTGAAGGCAAAAAGCAATCTGCATCTAGTTTGGCAAAACTCTCTTCAAAACCTTTTTCGCGACAGGCACGAAGTCCATTGACATTCCAAGATATAAATTTCATTATAGAGTTTTTCTGTGTACCTATGTATATAGGGAAAGGGTGAGTATTAAGAGGATTTATAATACGAGGCAGAAGTTTTTAGAGGAACATGACCTCTGGATTTAGCGAAATGCCGAATTTCTGCTCTACATCTTGCTGAATCGTTTGTGCCAGATGGGCGACTTCTGCTCCTGTGGCTCCTCCTTTGTTGATGAGCACTAGGGCTTGTTGGGGTGTACTCCTGCATTGCCTAATGATTTTCCCTTCCATTCTGCTTGTTCGATGAGCCATCCTGCTGGAATCTTCACACCATTAGGCATCGAGTAGTGTGGCATATTGGGAAATCTCTCCAATAAGTTTGCAGCAACTTCAGGAGACACAATGGGGTTCATAAAGAAGGAGCCGGCACTTCCTATGACTTTGGGGTCAGGGAGTTTAGCACTTCTGATGTCAATAATGGCTTGTCGCAAGTCTGTTGCTCGAGCCTTTTCCAGAGCAATGCCCAAATCTGCCAATTTTTGTGGGACGGATTTGTGAGAAAGAATAGGAGTAAAGACTTTCTTCAAGCGAAAGGTAACGTGTGTGATGATGTATTTGCCACGCCATTCCCCTTTGAATTCACTGAAACGATAGGCATAGTGGCACTCATCGTGGAGGAGGGTGACTATTTGTTGTGTTGCAACTTCTATTGCTTCGACTTTGGTGATTAAATCTCCAGCTTCTACACCATAAGCTCCTACATTTTGGACTGCCGATGCCCCAACTTCGCCAGGGATGTGAGATAGATTTTCAAGTCCATAATAGCTATGGTCAATCATGGTTGCAATGAATGCATCCATATCCTCTCCAGCCCCCACGCAAATGTCTACTGTCGCATCAGTTTCACTGACTTTTTCCCAGCCTTTGATGCCGCTATGCAGAATAATCCCTTCAAAATGTGGATGAACAAAGAGAAGATTACTTCCAGCTCCAATATGCAACCAGTGTTGTCGGTTGATTTTGGGGAGTAACCGTTGAATTTCTTCTACAGAAGTGTACTCAATAAATTCATCGCAGGTAGCAGCAATGCCGAAAGTGTTGTGAGCTGTGAGAGAATAAGCCATATCTCAAGCAAGTTGAGGGAAAAATGTAAAGAATGTGTGAGAAGGACCTGGTAATGACGCTAGGCTAATCGGATTAGTTTTCGATTTGTGTGAGCATCCATTCACCATTTTTCTTTTTGAAAGTTAGTGAGCTTGCCATACCTCCAGAGAGGGAAGAGATGGAAAGGATGCGCAGCTTCGAATTCTTGTAGGTTTGTCCGTAGAGAATGTTGGTGAGCTGAGAATGGGGAAGCTCAGGAGCAAAGTCTTTCCATTGAGCTGAAGAGATAGTTCCACTAATGCGTTGGAAATTATCTTCATCGTAGGTCGAGAACTTTATAGGTTCCGCTACGTGTGTCTTTTTGAAAAATCGTCGTCAGTAGCAAAGTGATGATAGAAATTATAGAAATCGCTATTCACACTCTCCTCCATCGGTTGTTCATTGAGGGAGGTGAGCATCCATTCTCCAGATTTTCGCTCAAAACGATAGCTCTTGACACGCTGAAGCTCCAAGTTTAATTCTTCCACAACCACATTACGAACAGACGTGTCCTTAGACATCTTCGTACCCTTATGGCTATCGAAAATAAGTGTGTAAACCTCATGAGCAGAATACATGCGATCGAATCTCCAAGCATTACGAGAGATATGCTTCAATTGTCCGTCTATAGTGTAGGGGAGTGGGAAGCTGATGCGTGAACGTTGGAATTTACGATTCTTCATAAAGGCAAATGCGAAGTCGTCAAAAAACTCATCGGCCTTTTTGGGGGGAGCAATGGTGTCTTGCTCCTCCGCAATGGAATCGTTTTCGGTAGTTGTCGTGTCAATCTGGCTGGTATCTGCAGTCGCAACGACTTCGGTAGGGACGTCATTACGGTGCTTACATCCCCCCATCAGAAGGATAGTACCTGTGGCTGCCAAGAAGAGCGAATGAAACTTCATAATCGTTTTTATATATGGTGACAAAGATACACAAATCCTAGAAATATACAAAAAGAAAAGCGAGGCTTTTTAGCCTCGCTTCTCGTTTTCAATATAGTCAATCATACCTATTAGATACGGATAAAGTAACGGCAGACGCTGAATTTAAGCGTCTAATGGGATATACAACACAAGAAAAAGACCAGGAAGGAGGGGAAGATAATCAACGATCCGAGAAGTACTCCACCCAAAACGGATTCTCTGCGTCAAAGACAGCTTTTTTTCGTCTTTACTCAGTGCGTGTGGATAATCTTGGTAGAGATTGTAGACCTTCTTCTTGTCGAAAGAGAACAAGAATAAGCCAATCTTGGGAGTTCTCACCCACCAGACCTTATCGGTATCATTTTCTTTGTAAAATTCATACTGCATACTACGACTACTGTTGTGCGTTTTTGTTGTTGTGATGCAGACCGCTAGTGCGTTTTGTGGAAGAAAAGTCTGCTACAATGGGTTATTCAAATCCTAGATGCTTCCACCAAGTATCGTTGCCTTGGAGATATTTTTCAAACCATGCCATGATGGCGTCTTGCCATTCATTGCGCTGTTTGTAGTCTGTGACAAAGTGGTTGGCATCTTTGATTTGGATGTAGCTCACAGGGCGCCCCAAGATGCGAAGTGCAGTGAAAAGTTGCTGACTTTCATTAGTCGGCACATTGGTATCGGCTGTTCCGTGGAGCAGCAATAGGGGAGTGTGGATTTTGTCTGCATTAAACAAAGCCGACTGTTTGGTGTAAAGATCAGGATTGTTCCAAGGATAAGAACCATATTGCGCTGTTTCACCATAGGTGTGTCCCCAGTATCCACCGCCCCAATAGGACGCAATGTTAGAAATTCCTGCGTGACTGATGGCCGCAGCAAAGATGTTGGTGCGGGTTTGCAGATGTTCTGTCATAAAACCACCATAACTCGCTCCCATACAACCCACTTTTGTGGCATCAACATAGGGATGTTCTTTCAAGAAAGCCTTGGTACCTTCTATAATATCGTCGGCAGACATTTTTCCCCAAGTGTTGATGTGGCGCGCTGCGAACTCTTCTCCAAATCCGATGCTACCAGAAGGCTCAACGACCAATACCACGTAGCCCATATTAGCCAATACTGAGAGAGGATAGTGCGATTCTAAAGCGCGCGTGACGGGCATGCAACCGCCATAATAATAAACAATCATGGGGTATTTGCGAGTGGCATCAAAGTTGTTGGGAAGGTGATAGAATCCTTCTACAACATCTCCGCGAGAAGTTGTGAATTTCCCAAGGAGTGCAACTTGCAACAGCTCGTTTGCCAAAGTTTTTTTGGAAAGATACTTCGCCAAAAGGTTTACAGTTAGGGGCTGTATTGGTGAGTTCTGCCAAATAACCATTTCGCGAGGTTGTTCCTGTTTGTCCGAAAAACGCAATGCGTGGTTTGCGCGTTTGCGACATTGTAAAACCTTCTACAATGGTAACAGGCAACTTCAAGCGTGTGCGTTGTCCATTCTTGGGATTGATGCGCCAAATTGTTTCGTCATATCCGTCGGCACATTCTGCATAAATGAAGCCATCTCCTGGATTCCAATCAGCTCGGCTCACAGAAGGTTTGAAGTCTTTGAGCAAGGCCGTTGCTTTGCGCGTGGCGCGATCAAACAAAAACAAGCGTTGGTCGAACGATTGCGCCACTTGTCCTTTGGGAAGGCTACTGCCAATGCCATCAAAGGCGGAAGGAGAGCCTTCAAACAGAATTTGTTTGTCGTCGGGGCTATATTGCCCGTTACCCAACCAAGGTTGATCTACGAGCAAGGTATCTATTGTGCCCTTTTCGAGCCAAATCTCATAAACATTCTTGTGGTTGAAAGGCTTTCGAGTCAAATCGTGGATATTTTGACTCACGAGAATGCGTTGTCCATCGTGAGAAATGTCGTTGAGGTGTACATCTTCTTTGGTGAAGGTCAAACGTCGTGTAGCGCCTGTACTCAAGTCCACGTAGTAGAGTGCACTTCGACTGCGCCAACCTGCCTGACGGTCATCGGGGGCTTTGAGTTGTTTGAGCATCCCTTCGGACTCTTGAACATCTTCGTCGATAAGGTAAATGGCAAATTTACCATTGGGAGACAATGCCATCGTTCCTTCTGGTAGATTTGTTGCTAAAACTTTCGTTTCCAGGGTGGCTGGATCAAGCGACATGAGTTGATTGTCGCCGTCCTCCTGTGTTTCGTAATAGAGTTTGTCTTGCCCGTCTATCCATGTCCACCTTTCATACTTATCGCTGCGATAGATGGTATGTTGGGTATGGAGGTCGGTAAGAACAGTGCGATAATCGTTCTTTCCTTCGTGATTGGTTGTATAGTAATAAGTGAGAAGGTAGCGACCAGAAGGCGACATCTTCATACTATAGAAGCGTTCACCGTGAAGCATATCATCAAAAGAGAATGCTTTGGGCTTAGAACTGTTCAATTCTGCTTTTGCCAAATCCTTACCGACAAGACAAACGTCAAATGTGTCGCGTGCACTAGCTGGAGAATAGGTGAGTAAAGCGATTTCTGTACGACCAGGGCGCAAGAAAATAGTATTACCACTCTGGGGAACGCCGTTGACGTAAGTGTCAAAATCTTTCAGCTTCTTTGTTGAAACCTGTGCTTGCGTCCATCGTTGTACATCTACCGTAAAACGAATGCCATTGACACTGTTGGAATCGATGGCTTCTCCTTGTTGTACAGTGCGCGTGGGACGAAGATTTTTGTTTTTTACGAGATGAGTATTCAAATCCTTTACCTCATCTTCTTCATAACTTTTACCGTCAGAGTTTACAGAATCTTCCCACACTGGTTCCTGCAATTGAACAGGGCCATAGAGTTGCGCGGAGGGTATGCGAAGGGTGTCATTGATATGGGTAGAGTCCACTTTCGTTTCTACCTTTTTCTTCTGAGAAGAGTCTGCTGACTCTGCGATAGCTACATGGCTGTTTGTAGCAGCCGTCGAGACAGCATTAGAGGTGGTGCGTGTGCCTATAGCGCAGAGTGGTGCAGTGCACAGAGCTAACACAAAGAGAGGTAAGATAGGTTTCATTTGGTATTATGTATGAATCATTTTCCTTCGCGTTGTTCAGCGATAAGTTGGAAATTCTTTTTGCGGAGTTTGAAAGAGTGGGTCAAATAGCGATCGCGCACAATCTCGTTGGCTGCCAGTTCTTCGGGGCTACCATGAAAGAGGATTTTCCCTTCAAAGAGCAAGTAGGCGCGGTCGGTGATGCTCAAAGTTTCTTCAACATTGTGGTCGGTGATGAGAATACCAATGTTGCGGTCCTTGAGTTTCCAGACAATATATTGAATGTCTTCTACCGCAATGGGGTCGACTCCTGCAAAAGGTTCGTCAAGCATAATGAATTTGGGGTCGATGGCCAAGCAGCGAGCAATCTCTGTACGGCGACGTTCACCACCAGAAAGTTGGTCACCCAGGTTTTTGCGCACTTTTTGCAAGCGAAACTCTGAAATGAGCGACTCTAGCATCTCACGTTGTTCCTCGCGTGACTTGTTAGTCATCTCAAGTACTGAGGAGATGTTGTCTTCCACGCTCATCTTGCGAAACACGGAGGCTTCCTGTGCCAAATAACCAATGCCAGCTTTGGCACGCTTGTAAACGGGAGCTTTGGTGATTTCCTTTTCTCCCAAATAAATCTTTCCTCCGTTGGGAACGACCAATCCGGTTGTCATATAGAAAGAAGTCGTTTTGCCTGCTCCGTTGGGGCCAAGCAATCCTACGATTTCTCCTTGGTGCACTTCGAATGAAACGTCATTAACAACGGTGCGCTTACCATAGCGTTTCACCAAACCTTCTGTGCGCAATACGAGTTTTTCGGTCGCGATTTCGGGAATTAAATCATCAGAATGTTCCACCTCATTCAAATCTGTGATGAGGTCTATGCTGTTGTTTGACTCAAGATTTCCGTTATCCTCGAGGAGTATATCCTCTTGCACGGGGTCAAAGGATAAATCTTGTGGTGCGGTGATGGACTTTTCTTCCATGGTGTGCGTGATTGATGAGAGAAAAAGGGGCAGCAACTCTTGGGATTCTCGGTTGAGAGAAGTGAGTGTTGTGCTACGATGGAAACAACCAAAGAAAAAAGGAGCAACTCATTGCGAGGTGCTCCTTGGATTGAGGTACCAAGCAGATTCGAACTGCTGTAGCAGGTTTTGCAGACCTGTGCCTAGCCACTCGGCCATGGTACCCTGTTTTCGTTTTCGAGTGCAAAGGTACAGCTTTTTCTGAAACTGGCAAATGTTTTGCCCACTTTTTTGCGACTTTAATCGAGAATTTTGTAGAATCCTACTGATTGCGCTGCAAAACCTTATCGATACCTTGAGTTGGGAGAGAGACACTATGCTTTTGCCTAAGAACAGCAACTGCTCATTACATATAGAAAAATATGAATTATATTTGGCAGTTTCAAAATAAATAGATAACTTTGCTCATACAAACAACAAGAGATTGAGACAGCGCAGGCTGTCCTTTACATAACAATAGCATAGGCTGTACTGGTCAGATTGGGATACTCATCAATTTTATCTGAATCACCGAGACAAGTCGTTCGTCTAATGGCGTGCCGATACTGCGCTTTCAATGCAGCGTGGGGGTCGGATTACAGAGGGCGTGGGACACTCAAATCCTTATTTACTCGGAGTTTCATCATCTTCACCGGTACAGCCTTCTTTTTATCCTTTTCGTAGCATCGCGCCTGCCGCTTTTGTTGTCTGTTTTCTCTCTCTTTATAGATTATCCCTACATTGCACTCAATTATGAAGCTCAATCCCATGCAGCTTGCAGCTGGAAACGCCATTCAGCAAAATCAGAATGTTCTGCTCCTCTCTCCCACGGGCAGTGGCAAAACCTTGGCTTATCTTTTGCCGCTTATCGCACGCGTTGATGCTACCCTTGACACGGTGCAGGCTGTTGTCGTGGTGCCTAGTCGAGAACTTGCAGCCCAAGTGGAGCAAGTGTTCAAGGCTCAAGTAGGCACTTCGATTCGAGGATTAGCTCTCTACGGTGGACGTCCTACGATGGAAGAGCATCGACGCATCAAAGAGGTACACCCACAGGTGATCTTTGCAACCCCTGGACGATTGCTAGACCACATCGGTAAAGATAATCTCAACGTATTAGGCGCTAGAATCCTCGTACTCGACGAATATGATAAATGTCTTGAGTTGGGATTTCGCGAGGAAATGTATCGTATCGGGGAGTCCATGCATTTCGTATCGCAAGTAGTTGTGGCTTCTGCTACTGCTTTTGAAGAAGAAAAGCGTGATGTGTGGGGAGAACGTGTGCCGGAAACTAATGCAGAGGGGGAAGTCTAAGAAAGTTCTTCCTGTGCCAGCACTTGTAGCTCAGCGAAAATTTGTTGCAATTAACTATCTGGATACTGTAGATGACTTGGCAAGTCGCTTGAAAGTTTGTCAAATTTCTTCTCCTCAGAAAGATAAACTGGAAACACTTGCACAGTTGCTCACCCACATTGGAGGGGCAAGCACCATCGTCTTTGTGGCGCATCGTGAGAGTGTAGATAGAGTAGGGCAATATCTTCGAGAAAAAGGATTTCCCACCAGCCTTTATCATGGAGGACAAGACCAAGAAGTGCGAGAACGCTCACTCTATCGTTTTCGTTCGGGCGCAGCTTCTGTGATGGTCAGCACTGATTTGGCAGCTCGTGGATTGGATATTCCCGAAGTACGTGCCATTGTCCATTATCATCTGCCTATGGATGCTGCTACTTTTGCACATCGTTCTGGGCGCACCGCTCGTTGGGATGCAGAAGGAACGGCCTATTTATTAGTGGGTCCCGAGGAGCATCTCCCTGATTTCATTGAAGCTGATGAGTCTTACTCTGTGTCTGACGTAGCTATCAAAGCACAACCTTCACAGTGGGCGGTACTTTACATCGGTCGTGGCAAGAAAGATAAGCTTTCAAAAGCCGATATTCTAGGTTTCTTGTGCAAAAAAAGGAGGTTTGACCTCTGCACAAATAGGGCGTATTGATATAAATCCCCACGTATCCTATGTGGCAGTACAGCGAAATGCTTTGAAGCGTTTGCTCCAACAAGTGAGTGGTGAGAAGATTAAAGGGATGAAGACCTTGATTGAAGAGATGCGCGCGAAGTAATCTCTCAGAGAAGTTGTATCACCCTGGACAGATATAAACAATCGGGGCTGTTCCGTATATGGAACAGCCCCGATTGTTTTTGGGTTATACCTATATATTAACCAACGCTTTTGAGATGTTTCTCCAAGAAACGCTCCATGGCACGATAGAAGTCAAAGCGATTTTCTTGATTCGCAAAACCGTGGCCTTCATTGTCTTTGACCATATATTCCACTTCCACACCGCGTTGGCGCAGAGCTTCCACCATTTGATCACTTTCTGCCTTGTTCACACGTGGATCATTAGCACCTTGCGCCACAAATAGCGGGCAAACTATCTTGTCTGCGTGGAGTGCTGGAGAAGTAGCCGCCAGTTGTGCTTCATCTTCTTCGGGATGTCCCACTTGTTCGTACATCATTTCTAGCATGGGTCGCCAATATGGAGGGATGGTCTGCATGAAAGTGAAGAGATTAGACACACCGACGTAGTCAATGGCGCAACGGTAGAGCTGCGGAGTGAAGCATGCACCTGCCAAAGCAGCGTAACCTCCATAGGAACCTCCATAGATAGCGATACGCTTGGGATCTGCAATGCCTTGGTTTACCAAGTGTTGCACGCCTTCTGTAATATCGTCTTGCATCTTGAGCCCCCATTGCTTGTAGCTAGATTCGAGGAACTCTCTGCCATATCCCGTACTACCACGGAAATTCATTTGGAACACAGCGTAACCACGCGAACAAAGGAATTGTACTTCTGAGGAAAATCCCCAACTGTCGCGAGCCCACGGACCACCGTGAGGATTCACAACTAGTGGAAGCGGAGCGTGATTGTCTGCCAAAGACAGTTGTTCTATCGCAGTTGGTAGAGCCGCATCAATAGTGTTGGACGCAGAGCAACAAGAGGCTGAAGTGCTATCAGATTGGGCGGAGGATTTCACTAACTTTGCGCCTTTCGGTAAACTCAAATAACCTTCAATCGTGAGGCCATCGCTGGTGGTGTAGGTCACTGCATGCATTTCCACCATATCGTCTGCAGAGAGCCAAGGAGCAGCATCTGCCAAATGGGTCACAGTGTCTGTGTCGAGATTGTAGAAATAGTAAGAACCGCGAGTGCGATCTCCGCCAACGTAAAGCAACTTTTTGCGTTCAGACTTGTCACTACCCATAGCTCCCACACGTTGTTGAGGGAAATGAGCTTGTATGCGCTCGCGTTCTTGTGCTGCTTCTTCGTCAAAGTAATGGCGAATGGGCTCACGATGTCCCGAACAGAAGGCACCGAGCAATTGTTTCCGTTTGCGTGAATAGCTCAAAGTTGTTACATCGTAGCGATCATTTTCGTATAGCACTTCCAATTCCTCGCCCGTACGAGGGTCAATGAGCACAAGCGCTGCCTTGTCGCGATGGAGATTGCTAATCGCCCAAACGTGGCGATTATCGGGTGTAAAGAGGCAAATGTTTACCTCTTCCTTAAAGTTCGTGGTGAGAATAGGGCGGAATTCCTCCTCTTCATGATCGCGATAGAGCAACTGTGTGTTTACACCGTCTACCACTGCCGTTGCCATTCGGAGCTTACCCTCATGATCTGTCATCCATCCCATGTAGTTGCCTGGATTTTCTGCCAACATCGTGAGTTCACCCGTGGCAAGATTCAAACGATAAGGGTCAAAGACTTCCGGATTGCGTTGGTTGAGACCTATGATCACTTCGTCGCGAATGTCTTCAAGTTCGTCAATGATAGAAGTGCGCACATCCGGAAAGTTCGTGTAAGCGCGTTCGTCAGTGCCGTCTACACAGACACCATAGAGTTGATAATTCTCATCTCCTCCAGAGTCTTTGACAAACAAGAGGCGTTCATTGTCTGCCCATAAATAGCCACCCACACTGCGTTCCGTTTCGTAGGTCAGTTGTTTCATTTCACCCAAATTACCAGCATCATCAACGGAGCGCACAAAGATGTTCATGCGATCCTCATAGGGAGCCATAAACGAAATGTGCAGACCATCGGGCGAAATTTGATAACCATTCGTGTCGGAGTTGCGGAAAAAGTCTTCTATTGGAATCATTGAGTCGAAAGGAGAGGGATGATAATGGGAAGTAAAGGAATGATATTAAGCTGAATTGGACAAAATCTCCAAGGGAAAAAAAGACAATGCTCGAAGCAGAAAAGTGAAATATTCTCATTGATGCAAATGTCCTTGCTAGTAATCATGCGCAAAAATACGTGATTTTTCTTGTTTCTCGGGAGCATGTCGCGATAAATTTGTATTTTTGCTCACTAAAGACGGCAAAAGGTATCTGTTTCTTCGTTAGAAACGGCTATGCTGTGCTTCTCATACTTAAAAAAACGTCACACATCAATAGCTTCATCACATGAATTGGCATTGGATTAAATCCCTCTTTTCTGCAAGTTCTGCTTTTATCTCCTTCTGCACTCGCGCCAGTGAAAGTGCATAAAACGGTGAAGCTGTTGCTAAAAAGTCTGCAAGTGCAGTGGGAAGTACAAGAGAATGAGCAAGTGCCAGGTGAAGCAGATTATGTATTCTCTTTTCAGCAAGGTCGATTTCGCCTAGTGGCAAATGCGCATCACACCTTTGTCCACATTCATTTCCCTTATTTTTCGGAAGTGCCTCTCACGCAAATCGACAATTTGCGTTTTGCTTGCAATGACTTCAACTTGAAACAAGGCGATTTCAAAGCCTATTACACGATTAATCCTAAGGAGGAAGCAATCAATACACACCTAGTTTTCAATTTCCGTTTGGCAGACCATGATAAGCGACAAAGCTATGAATTGGGAAGTATGTTGCAGCACACCTTTGAGATGTCACGTCTCTTTCGACAAATCTTCCACTCAATTAGCGAAAGTGGCAATTCCGACCTTGAAGAGAATAGTGCACTCTCTTTGCGTGAGCGTTATCTTTCGAGCGAACTCGAATTATGGCATCAACATCCCAAGCTAACTTGGCGCGACAATTCGACTGCACAGCATACGATTGCTCAGCTCTTTCATACCTTCTATGAAGACGAAAGCCAAATCAGGTTCCACGGTTTGCAAACGATGCAGACCCAATGGAGCAAAACCATATATGATGCCTCAGACGATGCCACTTCCACAGAAATAGCGGCTTCGATTTCTAGTCGTCCTAGAGAGATTGCCCTCTCCTCCCACGAAGAGATTTCCAATTTTGTTTTGTTGGATGCGTTAAGGGATAGAGCAGATGTCGAAGGGGACGCTGTCTTATCTCCCGTGACGCTACAAGTTTTAGCAACAGTAGGTGAGTTGGAGAGAAAAACATTTGTGATTCATCTCGATGTAGAAAGCCACATGGAAGGCAGTGACTATGTGAGTGTGCTCTTTATCGAACCAACTTCGCCCTTGTCGCCTGTCAATTCTGAAACGAGCATGGCGGAGATGCGCAATAACCTTACGCATCGTTTTCTGATGGTGCGTGACCATGTAGAGCATGAACAACGTGAAGCCGAGTTTCGTTATCAATGGCAAGAAGCACAAGATGCGCTGCGTCGCGGAGATAAGCTCACCGAAGAGCAGCGTTTCATGGGCATGAGCGTTGTACCCAATGTAGGGTTCAATCTCTATTGGGGACGTCGTTACTTCAATGCAAAGCGTTTCTACGAGGCACTCCAACATTTGGAAAATGCTTACCGTGTGCTCAATGTCAATTTCGAGGGATTGAACAAGGCGGCTCGTGAGCATTTCTATGAAATCTGCTATTTTATCGGTTTCTGTTATGCAGAACTCAAACTTTACGAGCGCGCATATTTCTATCTCGACATCGTTTATCCTCAGAATTCGGTGCGCTATGCTTCGGAATATGTGAACCTTTTGGTCAACACCAAGGACTTCCGAGCTTTGGCTACCATCGAACGTCTCATTAAGAACATCGAACAAGAATTGGCTCGCCTTGAAGCCGATGAAAAAGAAGAAGACGGGTTGCAAGCCTTCTTTAGATTCTTGCAGCGCCGAAAGGGATATGTGCTGATTGATCAACACAAACTCGATGATGCTGAGGCGATTTCCAAGCACTCTTAGACTTTCCCGACAGCGAAAAGCAAGCCATCGATGAACTGATGTATATCGAACAATTACGTGCTGAAGAAAATAATAGAAAAGACTCCTAAATACATTACTCCACTATGACTATGGTTTCCCCCTCTTTGCTGAGTGCCGATTTCGGTAACTTGCAGCGCGATATTGAAATGCTCAACGCCAGTGAATGTGACTGGTACCATCTTGATGTGATGGACGGCGTTTTTGTACCTAACATCAGCTTTGGTTTCCCCGTGATGCAAGCCATGGCAAAGCATGCCACAAAACCTCTCGACGTTCATCTGATGATTGTGCAGCCCGAAAAGTTCATCAAAGAGGTAAAAGCCCTGGGCGCTCGCGTGATGAATGTACATTATGAAGCGTGCACTCACTTGCACCGTGTCATTCAGGCTATTAAGGCTGAAGGTATGATGGCTGGTGTGACGCTCAATCCTCACACCCCCGTGAGCGTGTTGGAGGAAATTGCTCCAGACCTTGATTTGGTGATGCTCATGAGTGTGAATCCTGGTTTTGGCGGTCAGAAGTTTATTCCCTCAATGGTGGAGAAAACTCGCAAACTTCGCGAACTCCTAGACCGTACTGGCTCAAAGGCTTTGATTGAAATCGATGGTGGAGTGAATCGCGAAACGGGAAAACTTCTCGTTGACGCTGGAGCCGATGTGCTCGTAGCCGGTAGTGCTGTGTTTGGTGCTCCCGATCCCGTGGCTGAAGTTGCTGCCCTCAAGGCGCTCTAGTGCTCGGCTTTAATAGGAAGAAAAGACAGCTTGCTGTGACGACTGCGGATACCAACTCACAACAAGCCCCTTTCTCATTCCTCCTCTCTTAATCAATAGAAAGGAGTGGAGCACCATCATGGTGTTTTTACTCCTACTTCTTTTGTCCGCCTTCGGACAATATCCACATATCTCCTCCTTTTATGGAAATTTCTCCTCTTCTTTCGCCTGCCGAATTGTTCAAATTGATGAGCATTCTCAAAGATGCGCGCAATGTGGTCATTACTGCCCATCGTGGTCCTGATGGTGATGCCATGGGATCTACGCTCGCTTGGGCAGACTATCTCATGCAGTTGGGCAAGCGTGTCACCGTGGTGCTCCCTACACCTTGTCCTGATTTCCTTCGTTGGTTGCCTGGGGCTAAAAATGTGCTCTACTATTCCAAAGATGATATGCGCGTTGCAGCCACTCAAGCTGTGCAAAACGCAGATCTCATTTGCTTACTCGATTTCAATGCGCTCCATCGTCTGCAAGATTTCGCGCCTGTGGTGGAGAGGAGTAAAGCTAAGCGCATCATGATTGACCATCATGAGCACCCTGACACTTCATGTGCAGAGTTCATTGTCTCAGAACCTAAGGCGTGCAGCACGTGCGAATTGGTGTTCAAACTCATCTATCAGTTGGGGGGCTTTGAGAAAATGACGCGTAGCACAGCAGCTTGCATCTACTGTGGCATGATGACTGACACTGGAGGCTTCTCTTATGCGTCGAATGATCCTGAGATTTTTATCATTATAGCGCATCTGCTCACCAAAGGTATTGACAAGGATAAAATTAACCGCAATGTCAACAACACTTGGTCGGAAAATCGTCTCCGCTTCTTCTCTTACATTCTCACTGAAAAACTCAAGTTCTATGAGGATAGTCGTGCAAGCATTTTCACGATAACGCGCGATGAGATGAAGCGTTTCCACTACATTCGTGGGGATGCTGAAGGATTGGTCAATGAACCTCTAAAAGTTAAGGGAATGCGTCTGAGCATTAGCTTGAGAGAAGACACGGAGAAGGAGGTTATTCGTATTTCGGTGCGCAGTGTTGATGACTTTCCTGCGAATGCCCTTGCTGCAGAGTTTTTCAATGGCGGCGGACACTTCAACGCTGCAGGTGGAGAACTGCCTTTCCCCTTGGATGAGGCTATCAAAACAGCCGAGCGTGCCATCGCTGCTTACGCAGATAAGTTGTAGACAAAGACGGTATATTCCTACTGTGGGGGACTCCAATCTGAATGTTCCACAAGTTACGAGCCAGTAACCTCGAAATCTATCGATGTTGTTGGCTCGTTTTGTGTATAAATCGACGATGATAATGTTAAAATCTAACGGAGAATTGAGATGAGTTTTCTTACCTTCTAGAAATGAACATGCGTTGATGATGGGTAAAAATAGGATAGTGGGGAGAAGTTCTCAATGATATTGGAAAAAACGTTGGAGATAATTTGAAAAAACTCCGACGTTTTCTATTTTTTGTGGGAGATTTTCCTTTAAAACATCGGAGATTTTAGTCAGACTATCGTAATGGAAGAGGAGAAAAGTTCAAATTTGAACGTTCATACCTAGGATTTTCGTGATTTTTTTGCCCTAGAAAGTATGATTTTTAATTCCATTTACTCTGCCGTAAGCGTGGTGAGATTAGCGTAAATGGAAGCTAGTCCACTGGAGAACAAAATGAAATGTTAAAATGAGGGTCTGATTTTCGTTAGGTTTCCTAAACTTTCTCCTGTGAACGATGCGTACTTGTAACTTATAGTAGTCCACCAAAAGCACAAATCCCTCGTGGGTCTGAAAAGACCTGCGAGGGATTTGTGAATAAAAGTGTGTGATGCTTAGAAGCGGAAACCAGCAGTCAGCGTAACTGTGCTGCGACGCAAATTGAGTTGCTGTGCAGGGAGTTCGTTTTCTGTAGCGCGGCTGTTGCTATTGTAGTGGAAAGCATACATGTCAGCCGATTGAGTTTGGTAGAGGAAAGCGGCGTCAAGATAGAAGTTTCCAGAGCGATAGCCTAAACCAAAAGGTGGCACGATGCGTGTTGCCGTAGTTGATATAGTCAGTTGCTGTGGAATAGCGACGTGATTGTCCATTTACGAGCATATTCAAGTAGGCATTCTTGGCAAAGGGACTTGACACAAAGTTGTAACCTGCTCTAACGGAGAAATTGGGAGTTGCAAGCACTTCCATGCCCAAGCGGAGGGTGTGGATGTCTCTCAAGTGATTGTCGATTTCGTTTTGGAGTGCTTCGTCTTGGTGTCCGAAACTCCTTTCAAATTCTCCGTTATAATCGTCAATCAGACGCGCTTGAGCTGTGGTGTGATCCACAATTTCATATTCTGCTCCCAAAGCTACGCGACGTCCCTATTGTAGTACCGAGACTGAAGTTGACCTTCCAAGGGGCTACAATGCGATAGTCGTTGCTCACAGATACTTGGTTCTCTGTGTATTCGTATTTGGTATTGGACGTCGTCTCTGTGTGTCCGTAGGGGGAAGACATGTGAAGACGGCTGTTGGTTTCCCAGCGAATAGAGCGTGGGTGTGGTGACACTGAGTCCAAGTCGGAAGTTGCTTTCAGCCAATGGGCGAACGATGACCCCAAACTTTGCATCAACACCAGAACCTGTCATTTGTTCATAGTGCTTCATGATGAAAGTTTTGCGTTCGCCAGAAGCACTAGTGAAATAACTGCCATCTTCACGTAGGTTTTGCTCTTCGTAGTTGCCCCACGATTCGTAATTCACGCTGTAAACTCCGAGGTTTGCGCCAAAATAGAAGCGATCGTTGAAGTTGAAAGCCAAGTTGAAGTCGTAGGCTTGGATGCCTCCTTCGGTTTGTCGGCTTTGATGGTAAGCGTCAGCCTGTCCATGTTTGTAGTCTGTGACGCGCTTGTTGCTATCATAGACAGGATCAATCATAAAGACGTCGTAGCCCAAGTTGGCATAGGGAGAAGTGCTGGCGCGTGCCCCAGAGTTGTTGAGGTCAAGCCATCCATTTCCATTTTGTGCCAATTGTCGCATGAGCAACGATTGAGAGAGGTTGTTTCCACTTGGCATAGGTACGATGTTGAGTAGTCCGTTGGTGGAGAAGTTCTTGGACTTTTTATAGTTGAAGCCCATGTTCACAAAACGGAGATTGCCACCATCAAGATAGAGGGAATAGACAAATCCCATCTGGTCTAAGCTCGCTTTGGTGTTACGCACCGAAGAGTTGCTGAGGTTGTTTGCACGGTTGTTTTGATTGAGCAAACTAGCTGTGGCAGAAAAGTCTGATTTTCGATAAAGTGCCGAGGAAGCAGGGTTGGTGCTTATGGCAGAAAGGTTGGCGCCTAGAGCACTCATGGCACCACCCATGCCGATGTAGCGAGCATCGCCATTGAGGTCGGTGCTCGAAAGTTGTTCAATTTTGTAGATATCTTGGGCAGCGGTTGGTAATGCAACAAAGGCACTAGCAAGAACTGCTGAAATATAGAGCTTCTTCATGGAATCTGCTTATTGTGCACCTTGGTGCCGTTACTGACACCAAGGTGAGAATTGTCAAAAGAGTAGGGATGATGGGCGCTCAAAAGTAAAAAAACTACAGAAGAAACACCTGAAGGATGGGAGGGTATTAGCGACGTCCGCCAACGATGGTTCCACCTTGTCGGGTGCTACCTCCGCTGTTTCCACCAGAATAGCTACCACCACCGGAATAACCTCCACCAGAAGAATAGCTACCTCCGGAGCGTGTGCTGCCAGAGTTGCTGTTGCTGTTGTAGCTTCCACTACCAAACACGCTACCACTGCGTTGGTAGCTGCCTTGGTAGGTGTTGGTGCTACCAGAACCACCGGAGCGACCGTAGTCGTAATCGCGAGTAGAGTTGTTGTAGCGAGCGTTTTCTTCACGACTCATGCGGTCTGTGTTGACACGGCTACCACGATAGGAGGCTCCAGCTCCGTAGTTATGCTGCGCGTTATCGCGGTTGTAGTATACATTGGAGCGAGTGTTGCCATAAACTACACCACGTCCCCAATCATTTGTCGCACTGTTGAAGACGCCACCCCGTGAGTCGCGACCTGTAGTTGTGCCATAACTGATGCTATGCGCAGGACGTGAATAGCTGTACCAGCGAGGAGAATCGTAGTAGAAGGGAGAGTACCAGCCACCATAGTAGTAGGGAGAACCCCAACCATAGTTCCAGTAGCTGTCGTACCAGCCATAGCGCCAAGGACTTCCCCAATAGTTGTAGGAGAAACTCCAAGGGGAGTACCATCCGCCCCAACGATTATAATAGAAGGGGTCGAAGCTCGTGCGCCAACCGCCCCATGCCCAGTCATCAATCCAGGGGTCGTAGCTTACGAAGTCGTAGTAGTCGTAATAATAAGGTGATGTGACGATGGTGATGCCTGGAGAACGAAAGCGCACAATGCGACTCGTAGCTGTGTATGGGGCGTCATCTTCGTAGCGTGAACGTGAGTTACGAAGGGAATCCTTGCCACGACCATAGCGAGAGGTGCGACGATTGTATTCGTCGATGCCACGATTTCCGTTGCTACGTCCTTCCGCCCAGTCGTCGTGTTCGAATGCTTCTGCAGGGACTTCGTAAGTTCGACTTTGGCTGTAGCCCAAATTCTCCTCACGTTCCTTTTGAATGGCCTTCTTGGTAGGCACGAAGTAGACATCGTCTTGAGCCATTGCGGCTAAACTAGCGCAAAGAGCAATGCAAGTAAGGGCTATCTTGTTCATAATTATCGATGTTTAATGTGGATGTATAAGGCAAAGATATAGAAAACTTGGAAGAATAGGTAGACAAACGACAGGAATAATGAGTGTAAACGTGCATTTTTAACACTCATCGGGGAATGGTACTCATTTTATTTGTCGTTTCCAACAGCAAATTGTATCTTTGCTTTCTAAACACTAGCTCAATACGAACATGTTCAATCCACGAAAGCCCAAATATACCTTCTTCAAAGTGCGTGAAGCCTCGGAGCTTCTGCCTTATGTCATGCAATGTCTCGACGGCATTAGCCGCTCAAAAGCCAAAGCCATCCTTGCTGGAGGTGGAGTAAGAGTGGATAAGAAAAACGTGTCGCAGCATGATTTTATGCTCCAACCTGGGATGATGGTAGAGATTTCTAAGCAGAAACCTCGCACGCAGTTCCAAAGCAAGTTCTTGAAAATCGTCTATGAAGATGCGCAAATCATAGTTATCGAGAAAAATATCGGTATATTGTCGATGGCATCTACACAAGGACAGTTTTGCGTGAAGACCGTTTTAGATGATTACTTTCGTAAGTCGCGCCAAAAATGCACTGCTCACGTGGTACATCGCTTAGACCGTGACACTTCTGGCCTTTTGGTGTACGCTAAAACCATAGAAGCTGAGCAGATTCTCGAACATAACTGGCGACAAATCGTAACGGATCGTCGTTATTACGCTTTGGCTTCTGGAGAAATGCAACAAAAGAAGGGAGTTGTTGAGAGTTGGCTCAAAGACAATAAGGCTTATATCACGTATTCTTCGCCAACTGACAATGGCGGTAAGTATGCTCTTACCCACTTTCGCACATTACGCACCGGAAATGGTTATTCTTTGGTTGAACTCAAACTAGAGACTGGTCGAAAGAACCAAATTCGTGTGCATCTTCAAGACTTAGGACACCCTGTTTGTGGAGATATTAAATACGGAAATGGAGATGATCCTATAGGTCGCTTGTGTCTCCATGCCTATCGCTTGGATTTTTATCACCCCATCACCAACGAGCGTCTTCATTTTGAAACACCTACGCCGAAGGCTTTCCTTTCGGTGTTCAAAGAAAAGGGACAAAAAACAGAGCAATAGCCGGAGTGTAGCATTGCATTGCTGTACAATGTCGTGAAACCTCAAACTTTTAATTAGACATGCCACATATATCAGAACGCGCCATCGAGATGCCGCAGTCGCCCATCCGTAAATTGGCACCATTAGCCACGGAAGCAGAAGCACGTGGCACCAAGATTTATCATCTCAACATCGGACAGCCCGACCTTAAAACTCCTGAGGTGGGTCTGGAAGTGTTACGTCATATCGACCGTAGTGTCCTAGAGTATTCCCCTTCTCAAGGATTTCTTTCCTATCGTGAGAAGTTAGTGAAGTACTATGCTCATTACGATATCGAACTTTCTGTGGATGATATTATCATCACTACGGGAGGGTCAGAAGCGGTGCTCTTTGCTTTTCTCTCCTGTCTCAATCCTGGTGATGAAATAATCGTACCTGAGCCCGCGTATGCCAATTATATGGCGTTTGCTATTTCGGCTGGCGCAAAGATTCGTACGATTTCCACCACCATTGAAGACGGTTTTGCTTTGCCAGCCGTGGAAAAGTTTGAAGAACTCATCAACGAGCACACGCGCGCTATCTTAATTTGCAACCCCAATAACCCAACGGGGTATCTTTACACGCGTAGAGAAATGAATCAGATTAGAGATTTAGTCAAGAAATATGATTTGTATCTCTTTTCGGATGAAGTGTATCGCGACTTTATCTACACAGGCTCACCCTATATCAGTGCTTGCCATTTGGAAGGAGTGGAGCAAAACGTGGTGCTCATTGATTCGGTGTCGAAACGCTATTCAGAATGTGGCATCAGAGTGGGAGCTTTAATCTCAAAGAACGAAGAAGTGCGCAATGCCGTAATGAAGTTTTGCCAAGCTCGATTGTCTCCTCCGCTTCTTGGACAGTTAGTGGCAGAGGCTTCCATCGATACCCCCAAAGAGTATATGCGCGAAATGTATGATGAATATGTGGAGCGTCGAAATTGCTTGATTGATGGCTTAAACATAATCCCTGGTGTGTACAGCCCAATTCCTATGGGCGCGTTCTATACAGTCGCTCGCCTTCCTGTGGATGATGCAGAAAAGTTCTGTGCGTGGTGCTTAAGTGACTTCGATTATGAGGGAGAAACTGTAATGCTCGCCCCAGCGGCAGGCTTCTACACCACACCTGGCGCAGGAAAAGACCAAGTGCGCATTGCTTACGTACTCAATAAGGAGGATTTAGCTCGAGCACTTGTTGTGTTAAAACATGCTTTGGAGGCTTATCCTGGCAGAGTAGAGGAGTAAGTCTTCAAAGATCTGGCAGATTATATGGAAGCGTTCTATATATAAATAGGAGGGTTTTCATATATAAATGGAAGTATTCTTATGTAAATGAGAATTTTCTCTCTATATACTGCCACGTACTATCCAAAATAGAAGCATTTTCTGATAAGAAATAGGAACTCATGAATTTTCCTTTCTTTGTTGCACGGCGATTCTTTAGCAACGTTGGTTCTGAACAACGCCGTGCCTCTCATCTTACTACCACGATAGCCACAACAGGTGTGGCTATTGGGCTCATCGTGATGCTACTTTCTGTTGGCATCATCCTAGGGTTTAAGCAAGAAATTACCAAAAAAGTAGAGGGCTTTGGCAGTCACATCGAGATTCTTGATGTGAGTTCATTAGCAGCCCCCGATGCTTATCCTGTCCATGCCGATACGCAGCTCATAAATAGTCTAAAGCGCATCCCAGAAGTGCGCGGAGTTGCTCCGATTGCTCAGAAGATGGGTATCCTAAAGACGAAGAATGACTACATGGGTATAACGCTTAAGGGCATTCCTGCTGACTATGATACCACTTTTCTGGCGAATAGTCTGGTGGAAGGTCGCTTGCCCAAGCGGAGCGCTGCTGAGGGGGCGGTAGCTACTCCCGAAGATGGCGTCACATCTTCTGCTAGCAATGAGATTCTTCTCTCACGTAGGCAAGCCGATGAGCTTAATTTGAAGGTGGGTGACAGAGTTTTTGCTTATTTCTTTGAAGAGACCATCAAGATGCGTCGTTTCAAAGTCTGTGGTATCTATCAGTCCAACATGGCCATCTTTGACAAAACTTTTGTCATCACAGACCTCAACACCGTGCGTAAGCTCAATCATTGGGAAGGGGACGAGGCTACAGTCATAGAAGTGCGCCTAAAAGGGATGGATGCTATTGAGCAGACGTTGCCACAAGTTGAACGACTCTGCGCGCAACTCAATGATGAGACCTCGCACTCTCGAAAGGCATTCAGCATTGTCGATCATTATGCTTCCATCTTCTCATGGTTGCAGTTGTTAGACTTTAATATGATGGTAATCCTTGTACTGATGCTCTGCGTTTCTGGCTTCACGATGGTGAGTGGTTTGTTTATTCTCATCCTCGAACGTACACAAACCATTGGTGTGCTCAAAGCTATGGGAGCTACCAACACGAAAATCCGCAATGTCTTTTTGCATTTTGCTGGATTTATCATCGTTCGCGGCTTGCTCATTGGCGACGTAGTGGCGATTGGTCTCTTGTTGATTCAGCAGAAATACGGCTTGATTCATCTAGATCCTGCCAACTATTATGTAGAAACTGTGCCAGTCGAGATCAATCTCTGGGCAATAGTCTTGGTAAATGTCGGCACTTTAGTGCTTACCACGCTTGCTTTGGTGCTCCCTAGTTACATGGTTTCTCGTATTCAGCCATCAAAAGCCATCAAATTTGAGTAGTTTTTGAAAGAAAGTTGTTCGAAAATTTGGAAGGTTCAAATAAAGTGCGTAATTTTGCACTCGGTTAAACGATAACCGCGGGGCGTAGCGCAGTTGGTAGCGCACCTGGTTTGGGACCAGGGGGTCGCAGGTTCGAATCCTGTCGCCCCGACGCATTTATCTTAATCGAAGGACATAGGCAGACAGCAATAGACTTCTCGAAAGTTCTACTGCGACATTGTCTCCATCGATTTTCTATCTCATACTAAAGGCGACTGAGGCAACTCAGTCGCCTTTGTTGTTTGCCTGAAAAACTCCTAACCTGCTATCTTTCGAAGGTTTGTAGACTTCTATCTTCGTTATCGCACATTCTAAAACCATAAATTATGGAATATCGCATTGAGAAAGACACCCTTGGCGAGGTGAAAGTACCTGCCGACAAACTTTGGGGTGCACAAACAGAACGCTCTCGCAACAATTTCAAAATTGGTGTTCCCGCTTCTATGCCGCACGAAATCATTGAAGGTTTTGCCTATCTCAAAAAAGGTGCTGCTTATGCTAATCACGCTTTGGGCGTTCTCCCTCTTGAAAAACGTGATCTCATCGCGCAGGTTTGCGATGAAATTCTTGCAGGAAAGTTGAACGAACAGTTCCCTCTTGTGATTTGGCAAACGGGCTCTGGCACGCAAAGCAATATGAATGTCAATGAAGTGATTGCAAATCGTGCTCATCAATTGGCTGGAAAAGTCATTGGTGAAGGAGAGAAGACATTGCAGCCCAACGATGACGTAAACAAATCACAGTCTTCTAACGACACTTTCCCTACCGGAATGCATATTGCCTGCTACAAAAAGTGGTTGAAGTGACACTTCCTGGCTTACGCAAACTGCAAACTGCGCTTGCTGCCAAAGCAGAAGCAATGAAGGACGTGGTGAAGATTGGTAGAACGCATTTAATGGATGCTACTCCTTTGACTTTGGGACAAGAGTTCAGTGGATATGCAGCGCAAGTAGCTCACGGCATTCGCGCCATCGAACACACTTTGCCACATCTCTCAGAGTTGGCTTTGGGAGGTACAGCAGTGGGAACGGGGCTCAATACGCCTAAAGATTATGATGTAACGGTTGCGCGTTTCATTGCAGAATTTACTGGTCTTCCTTTTGTAACGGCTGAAAACAAGTTTGAAGCTCTTGCAGCACACGATGCTGTGGTAGAAACTCACGGGGCTTTGAAACAAGTGGCTGTTTCTCTGAATAAGATTGCCAACGACATTCGTTTGCTTGCTTCAGGTCCACGCAGTGGAATCGGCGAAATAATTATCCCAGCAAATGAACCCGGCTCTTCAATAATGCCTGGTAAGGTAAATCCAACGCAAGCTGAGGCTTTGACAATGGTGTGCGCGCAAGTAATTGGCAATGATACAGCAATAGCTGTTGGCGGTATGCAAGGACATTTCGAATTAAATGTCTTCAAACCTGTGATGGCGGCTAACTTCCTACACAGTGCTCAACTTTTGGGGGATGTAGCAGTTTCATTTACAGAGCATCTCGTAGAAGGTATTGAGCCTAATCATCCTCGTATTAAGGAATTGCTCAATAATAGTTTGATGCTTGTCACTGCTCTCAACACGAAAATCGGCTATTACAAGGCTGCAGAGATTGCTCAAACTGCGCATAAGAATGGAACCACATTGAAAGAAGAAGCTGTGCGTTTGGGCTACGTTACGGCTGAAGATTTCGATAAATGGGTACGTCCTGAAGATATGACGCATCCGCTCAACTAGTTCTTCGTTTCTCTAGGCGGTTTATCACGCGTACTCTTTTTACTTTGCTTTCCCAGAAGACGACTGCAGACATTCATATAATATCTCAGACAAAGTCGCCTTTTGGGGAAGCTATTTTTGTTTGCACTGCAATTTGAGTGAAGTTCGGTCTCATTTCATTGCATAAACCCCAATCGGTCATTAGACCGTTATAGTGCAATTCATTATAGAGAAGATAACTTCCTGCCATCTTCCTTTTTCTTGTTGGCATCTTGTTGCTTGTTCGTTCTCGACGTAGCCCGCTACGCCTTCGAACTCACAACCAACCATCTGCTCAACGATCCAATGAAAACTGTTCAGAATCTAATGACCAATTTGGGTTAAAGTGCTTGCTTTGCATATTTTACCAGCAAGAGTTCGTTCAGCTTCTTCGAAAAATCGTAACTTTGTAGCAAAAGAGTTATTGTATGCATCGATTTCTATTATCTTGCGCTTTATTTTGTCTGACTACCTTTTCCATATTTGCTCAGACTGAGGCCTATCGACAGTATATTGAAACTTATAAATCAATGGCTATTGACCAGATGTTGCGTTATCGCATTCCTGCGAGCATCACTTTGGCGCAAGGCCTTTTGGAGAGTAGTGCAGGCCGTTCCATGTTAGCCACAACAGCTAACAACCATTTCGGTATCAAAACAGGCGGAACTTGGACCGGACCTTTTGTATTGCGTTCCGATGATGCGCCTAACGAGCAGTTTAGAAAGTACAATTCTGCTGCTGAAAGCTATGAAGATCATTCTCTCTTTTTGGCAGGGCGCAAGAGATATAGTCCGCTCTTTTCCCTCGATTTCTACGACTATCGAGCCTGGGCACGAGGCTTGAAAGAGTGTGGTTATGCCACAAATCCCAGATATGCAGAGTTGTTAATTGGAGTCATTGAGCGATATGATCTTGCACAATATGACCGTTACCAACGAAGTCAAGAGACACCTCGCCAGCGTGAGGCAGAGCGCAGAGCGGAATTGGCGGCACGCCGTCTTTATCTTTGCAATGATCTTGTTTATGTGGTGGTGGGACCAGGCGATACCTTCGAGAGTATAGCACGCGACATGGGACTTTCCGAACGCAAGCTCCGCAATTATAATGAAGTAGACAAGCATTATCAATTATCTCGTGGAGAGGTTGTATATCTAACGAAGAAGAAAAGTCGTGTAGCAAAGCCTATTCGCGACACATACCACGTAGTTGTTTCAGGTGAGTCTATGTATAGCATAGCCCAACGCTATGGTATCAAGCTCCACAAGTTATACAAATGGAATAACCTTCCACCCACTTACTCCCCCGAAGTAGGAACAGCGCTCCTGCTTAAATGATGAAATAGCAAAAGCCTTGAAGAAGTCAGCGAACTTCTTCAAGGCTTTTCTGTATATGAAGGGATAGAGTGGTGTAGAACAAGTAGGCGATTACTCTACAAACTTTGCAAGTGCAAAGGCACAATCCTCAAATGTTCCAATTTCTATGCTTGCTGTGCGCTGTAAGGTCGGCAATTCCATCAAGAGTTGTTCTTCTTTTGTGTATAGTCTCATTTGTTCTAAGAAAAGAAGACCAGGTTCGTTGCAGAGTTTATAAGTAGCTTCTTTAGCACACCATAGAGCTGTAGGTGAGAGAGTGGGAGAAATAAGCAGCTGTTCCTCTTGTGTCAAAAAAACTTATGTTGCACTCTTCCTGCTTTCTCACTTACAATTTCCAAATCAAGACCAATAGAGTGTTTAGAGGTGGCTAAAAGCAATGGCGACCCATTGATGAGAATGCGAGATACTTATTGCAGGGGGGCCTTGCTCATCATCTTGCATATAGGAAGAGTCTAGGGAAATCTGCTCTTGGTTTATGTTTACGAGTCGTGGTGCTCCATCTTTGTCATAGGCAATTCGTATGTCATCTCCCAGCACATCATGCAATAAGGCGCGCGTGGCTAGCCATTCGCGCTGGCGTTGTGTCGAGCGAAAGGATTGTGCTTGGGGAGCGTAATCGGGGTGAGTAGCCAACAATGCCAACAATTGTTCGGGCGACTCTGTGAGTTGCCACAACCAAATGTTGGCATTGTCGGAAGATAGAGTTGCGAATTTGGGCATAAACCTCAATCAGTCCATAAAGAGTGATACCGATGCTTGATATTCTAGAGCACTAAGCCCTATTAGCATCGAATTAAAATGGCGCTTCTGTTTTGGGTGTTTCAGGAGCAGAAGTAGCCGTATTGTTTTGGTTGGACTGCTGTTTAGGAGTGAGCATCTCCATGTTGTTCACCCAAATTTCAGTGATATAGCGTACCACACCTTGATGGTCGGTGTAGTTGCGGGTGCGGAGTTCGCCTTCAACGTAGAGCTTGTCTCCTTTGCGCACATAGCGTTCCACCACTTCTGCTAATTTTCTCCAGAAGAGAAGATTGTGCCATTCAGCGCGATCAGGCACTTGTGTGCCGTTAGGGAGCGTGTAACCAGGAGTGTTGGTGGCTAAAGCCACTTTTGCGGTGCAAATTCCATTGTCGATGTAACGCACTTCTGGGTCTTTTCCCACGTTACCAATGAGCATTACTTTATTCATAGCGTAAGGTTTTTAATGAAACAAAGCCTTTCCTAGATTGTCATGTAGAGAGTTTGCTCAACACCTAGGGAAGTGTGATTTGCGTCTATCGAGAGGTCAGTTTTAGCGTAAGCGATCAGCAGAGCGAAGCAAGGCTTGGTCGCGACGGATGGCGCGGAGCGCCATAACACCCTGTACAAAGGCTATGGCAGGGAAAATGGTGCCTAGTTGTGGAATGTTGCCCGATAGTTGTTGGGTTGTACTCATGTCGTAGACAATGAACCCTAGACAAGTCAAATAACCAAGGGTGCTGAAGAGTGCAACGAGCACAAGTTTCACCGCCTTACTCAAGTTTTTGAAAGAGAAAAATGCCCAACCGTAAAGCACAACGGAGAGTGCTGCAAAGAAACTCAGTACAGCAGGGTAGAGCAGTGGAGCTGAGTAACCAGGCTGTGTGGTCATAATGCCATAATTATAGAGTAAATAGCTCGTTTGTACATCTGAACCAACAGTCCATGCCCACACGGGGAGGAAGAATGACAGAACCATTAGAACGATAGCCATGAAAAGATAGAGAGATTGGATGCGTTGAATCATGGTGAATGGGGATAAGTCTGTATGAAAACTAAGAAGATAATTGAGTTCAGTCTTGGGAAAACTGGTAAAAGTTCCACAGTCGTTGCTTGCTTCTCTATGAGGACCTTCACTTTTTATTGTAACTGTGTCGAGACTTTTTTGCTAGAATACAGGGAAACCAAGAGGTGCAGGAGACAGAGCAAAAAAGTTTGAGCACTATAACTAAAGCGTGAAGGAGCCATTGTGCTATACAAGACAATAGAACTCATAAAATGAAAGGTCTTTCAGGTCAATTACGACGCAGAAAGACCTTCATTTTGATAGGACAGTAGGAACTACTGTTTAGTCTTTAGTGAGATGCTGGTTACGATCCTTGTTAGGGTTTTTGAAGTAAACCTTACCGCGGAGGAATTCGTCAGCAGCAATCAATGTAGCCTTAGGGAGGCGTTCGTAGTAACGTGAGATTTCGATTTGCTCACGGTTCTCGAAAGTCTCTTCGAGGTTGTCGTTGCTAGAGGCAAACTCTTTGAGTTTTTTGTTGAGATCCTCTTTCATTTGTGCCGAAATTTGGTTGGCACGTTTAGCTATGATTACCAAACTTTCATAGAGATTGCCTGTTTCTTCGGCCAAATCCATGAGGTTGTGAGTCACAGTGTTGGTGGGAGCTTTCGACTTCTTGTAGTCCATGATGTGTATAGAGTATTTTTTAGATGCAATGGTGAGAGGGGATGCCCATAAAAGGGCGTGTCATTTACGACTGTGCTGCATTTTGAGGCTTAGCAAGAAAGGCTTTTGCGCGATTGTAAAGCGAAGTTGCTTTTGGGCAAGAACTTTGATTTCGGATATTCGTTCACGAAACCGTGATACTCGTCAATGGCATTTTGGAATCGCTCCACTTTTTTAGATTCTACACTCTGTTCGGCAAGTTCAAACTTGGCACGAACAATAAGAATGGCAAAGTCTTCTCGGCGTTCACTATAGGGGAAATCGCTAATCGCATTCTGAGCTGTTACGACGCAAGCTTCGTAGTTGTTACCACTACTGCTGCTACTGCTCGTTCCAAAATAGGTGCCGAGGTCAAAGTAAAGCTTAGCTGCGGCATATTCTTTTTTTCGATGAGCTTGTCTTGCATCACAAAGATGAGGCGAGTAGCTTCTTTGCGATAACGGCTATCAGGATAATCCTCAGTAAACTTCTGGAATTCGGTGATGGCTTTGTACGTATCGCTTTGGTCCAATTCTGGCTCAGGAGTATTCTCGTATAGGGCAACACCAGCATAAAAATGGGCTTCTTCCACATAATATCCACGAGGATATGTCTCATAATACTTTTTGAAATAGCCAGCCGCAGCGTCGTATTCTTTGTCGCGATAGGCAGACATGCCCAATAAGAACAGGGCTTCTTCTGCGCGGTCCGTACCTTTAGCTCCAGCTATGAGGTCGGTAAGCAGCGTACTTGCTTTTGGTGTAGCTACCTGCGTAGTAGTATTGCTTCGCTGCTTCGTATCTTTGGGTATAATCGCTTGACTGCAGCAACTTTTCGTAGTTAGAGCATGAAGCGAAAACCGCAACCATGAGAAGCAGCAGGAGGAGAGTCTTCTTCATGATACACTATTTAGGGTGCAAATTTACGCATTTCTGCTGAGGGTGCAAAACATTTTCGAGCGTATTTTGGGTTGTTTGTGGATTTCTGTACTGAGGTTTGAGTGAATTTATGTGCACTTATAGAGAGAATCATCGTTGGTTGCATGAGATATGTGCCTATCTTGTGTGGGCGTCTTATGTTAAAATCGCGAATCATAAAGACAAAATTTAGTAGAGAAATGGAAAGCTTATGATGCTCTTTCGTGGTTTCTATTTCTACTTAAAAGCAATTCTAGGGCATTTGTCAGAGAGTCCAAGAGAAAACGTAGGAGATATTCTGAAAAATGTCCGAGAAAATTTTGAAAATCACGGAGCTTTTTCTCTATTTAGAGGAGTTTTTGGGAGAAAACGTGGGAGAAAACGTACTGAAATCTCTGATGAATTCGGCAATTTCTTCAAATGTAGGTGTAAAACCGAACTATTTAAAGCTCTGAGAAGTCGATAGATTCTATCTTAAGTATAGAGTGCTCGAAAAAACGCCGGATTTTGTGTTAAATTCAAAAATGAAAGAGAGAAACTCACTGGGAATTTCTCTCTTTTTGTTCCTCGAATTGGAGGGTCGTATTTGTGGTGATAAAGAAGGTTACTTCTTTTTCTTGATAGAAGTTTTGGCATCACCCAGTTCAACAGTGTAAGAACGATTGAGGCCGCTTTGAGTTTTTGCGCGAATCCAAAGTACGCGATCGCTGCTCATATTGGCTGCCTTCACGGCTTCTTCAAAGTCTGCAACAGAGTTTATCACTTTGTCGTTCACTTGCGTGATGATGATACCCTTGCTGAGTCCTGCATCTTGAAGTTTTCCTGCCTTGATACTGCTCACAATGATGCCATTTTTCAATCCAAGTTCAGCTTTTTCTGCATCAGAAAGCGCACGAAGAGCAGCACCCATGGACTCTTGATCCACACTCTCTATCTTAGAAGTTGTGCCTTGGACATTGCGCAGTGTGAGTGTGGCGGTGTATGTCTTTTTCTTGCGCACATAGGTGACACGAACTTTGTCACCAGGACGGTGACTAGCCAAGAGCTCTTGCAAATTGCCGTACTTTTCAATCTTCTTTCCGTCAATTTCTGTGATGACATCCCCGCGTTTCAAAACCAGCTTCCTCCGCAGCTCCATCGGCAGTTACCTCTTCAATATAGAAGCCTGTAAGTACACCTAAATCAGTTTCTTTACCTTTTTCTTTTTGAGCATCGATATAAGTTGATACGTCGGTACCTGCTACACCAAGAAGTGCGCGTTGCACTGCGCCAAACTCGCGGAGGTCCTTTACCACTTTGTTCATGATGGTAGTAGGAATGGCGAAGCCGTATCCTGAGTATGAGCCTGTTTGTGAATAGAGCATCGCATTGATTCCCACCAATTCACCCTTCACATTGACAAGCGCACCACCTGAGTTTCCAGGGTTGATGGCTGCATCAGTTTGGATGAAACTTTCGATGGTGTTACTACCTTGGAGTGAGCGTGCCTTAGCACTGACGATACCGGCTGTCACTGTGGAAGTAAAGCCATAAGGGTTGCCAATGGCAAGCACCCATTCGCCAACTTTCAAGTTGTCACTGCTTCCTACGGTGATAGGTTTCAAATCTTTTGCTTCTATCTTGAGGAGTGCGAGGTCAGAACTCTTGTCTAGTCCGATGATTCGTCCTTTATATTCACGATTGTCATTGAGCTTTACGAGGATTTCGTCAGCATCTTCCACCACGTGATTATTGGTGACAATGTAGCCGTCTGCTGTGAGAATAACTCCAGAACCTGCTCCACTGCGCTTGGGGGGTTGGCGTTGTTGTGGACTGCTTTGACCACGTCCAAAGAAATCTCCGAAGAAATCAGAAAATGGATCGAATTCTTGCACCTGCGATTGGCGACTGGTGCTAGACACCTTGATATAGACTACAGACTGCGTAGCAGTTTCTGCTGCAGTGGTCAAATCAACAGGTTGAGCCACTGAAGCCATGCCTTCGGCTGGTATTGTGGGTTGTGGGAAACCTGCTACATTGCTGGCCTTACCTTGGGCAAGGAAAGCTGATAAAAAGAGGGCTAGAACTATTTTCTTTTCCATTTGTATAGCTTTTGATGGTGATATATTCGCAAAAGTAAGCCATTCTGACTATCCTTGCAAGTCTTTTCTAAGTGATGAGGAATGGATTTACCACAATTTTGCAGTAGCACCGTACTATATTGTTTATTGAAATAACTACGGCCACATAAGTTCTCCCATGATGTCATCGGACACAAAGACACCTGCGTGTGTGAGTTGCAAGCGGTTGTCGGATGTGAGCATTAGAAGTCCGCGACTGAGGAAGGTTTGTGCTGTACGTAGGAGATAGGATTTGCGATGTTCGCTTAGTTCGTTCAGAGATATTCCCTCGCGGGTGCGGAGACGTGTGAGAATCAATTCGTCGTAAAGTTCGTCGGGGGTGAGCATTTCGAGCTGATGGGGCACATCGGCAAATGGAGTGTCTACTATACTTGCTGCATTGTAGGCACGAAGTTTATGCTCATTGAAGCGTCGAGTGGAAGAACCGTCGTAGGAATGGGCACCAGGTCCGAAGCCTAAATACGGAATTCCTTGCCAATAGCTTGCATTATGCCGAGAGCGGAATCCAGGACGTGCGAAGTTGGAGATTTCATATTGTTCAAATCCAACTTCTTGTGCCGACTCCGTTAATAAGCGGAACATAGCAAGTGAAGTTTCCTCGTCGCATTCCTTGACTTTGCCCTTAGCACGATCGTAATAGAGTGGAGTGCCTTCTTCGTAAGTTAGGGCATAGGCTGACAAATGTTGGATGTCGAGAGAAAAGGCTTGTTGTAGTTCCCACTGCCAATCGGAGAGTGTCTGCTGTGGCAACCCAAACATTAAGTCGATGCTGAGATTGTCAATGCCAGCTTGGTGCACTATGTCAATGGCTTCTCGCGCTTGTAGGGCTGTATGTCGTCGGTTGATGGTGAGAAGTTGTGCATCATTGAAGCTCTGTACCCCAAGGCTCACACGATTTATACCAAGTTGTGCAAGATGTTGCGCTTTTTCTGCGGTGATGTCATCTGGGTTTGCTTCAAAAGTAAATTCCGCTTCTGGGGATATTTGGAAAATACGATGAAGAGCTTTAAAGCATTGTTCCAGTTCTTCGGCATCCAACTGCGAAGGAGTGCCCCCCCCAAAATAGACTGTGTGGATGGTTTCATCTGTTTTGCGGTGTTGCATCTCCGCAACGAGACTGCGGACAAAGGCGTCTCGCTCCTGTTTGCCGTGAATGGTGCTGTAAAAACTACAATAGCTGCAGCGTTTTTCGCAAAATGGGACATGAATGTAGATGCCTGCCATAGAAATGGGGAGTATAAAAAATCGCTTCAATCTCGACTAATTATGGAAATGAACCTTAGAGAAGATGGAAGCGATGAGAGATAAGCAAAGAGGGAACAGGAGATTATTCGGCAATGTGCCCTGGTAAACGGCGGCAGTTGTATTGGGAAGCCATAATTTCACCATAAGCACCTGCAGAACGGAATGCTAGGAGGTCGCCTCGCTTAGGAGTGGGTAACTTGTAGTCGCTAGCAAAAACATCACTGCTTTCGCAGATGGGTCCCACCACGTCAAACTGTGCTTGAGGAGCTTCGGGGTGTGAGAGATTGTCAATTTGATGGAGGCTGCCATACATAGCAGGGCGCACTAAGTCGGTCATGCCAGCATCTACGATGACAAATCGCTTCGCGTGGCCTTCTTTGACATAGAGAACGCGTGAGATGAGACTGCCGCATTGGGCAACAATGGAGCGTCCTAATTCAAAATGTACGGATTGTCCTTCGCGTAATTGGAGTTCTTGCTTGAAAATAGTAAAATAGGCTGCAAAATTGGGAATCGCATCGGCATCGGGTTGTTCGTAATTCACACCAAGACCGCCTCCCACATTGAGAGTTGGCACTGTAATGCCTGCTTCTTCGAGTTGCACTTGGAGTTCATTGATGCGAGTGCACAATTCGCTGAAAGGAGTAAGGTCAGTGATTTGGCTTCCGATATGGAAGTGTAGCCCCACAAATTCGATATTGGACAACGCTTGTGCTCTGCGAATGGCTGGAATTGTGTCGTCGATTGCTAGACCAAACTTGTTTTTCGTTGAGTCCTGTAGTGATTTTTAGCATGGGTGTGAGCATCCACGTTGGGATTGATGCGGAAAGCCACTTTTGCCACTTTCTTCTGGGCAGTTGCCAGCTCGTTGATAATCTCCAGTTCGGGCAGACTTTCGACATTGAAGCACTGGATGTCTAATTCGAGGGCACGATTGATTTCCCAATCTGCTTTGCCAACTCCTGCAAAAACAATGTTGCTTGCATCAAAACCATGTTGGTGTGCTACTTCTACTTCGCCACCACTGACGCAGTCAGCGCCAAGACCGTGCTGTGAAATTGTGCGCAAAACCTCTGGCGCTACGCAGGCTTTGAGGGCATAATGCACATGAAAGTGAGGGGTATCGGCTGTAGCAGCTGTGATGGCTTCGAGTGTTTGACGAAGAAGAGGGAGGTTATAATAGTAGAATGGAGTTTCGCGCTGGGCAAAGCGGGATATATTCATTGGGTGGCAAGTATAAAACGTCGGAAAACTCTGCGGACTTTTAATAAAGGTGGGAGCCTAGAAAGGCATTTGTCCTTGAGAGCAACAGATTGCTCAGAAGGACAAATGTAGATTCTCTATATGAGATATTGAAGTGCCCTAGAAAAGGTGCTTTTGGAGGGCTTGAAGTGCGGCTTGTTTGTGCTCCATGCTCACAAGGAAGGAGATGTTGTGATCGGAACCACCATAACTAATCATGCGCACAGGGACGTTCTTTAGGGCAAGCGTGGCGTCACTCTCAAAACCGCGGTTAGTCCAGCGCAAGTCGCCGACTACGCAAACAATGCACATGTCTTCATCTACCACGACGGTACCTACTTCCTTGAGTTCGTCTACGATGGATGCCAAGTGACTGGTGTTGTCGATGCTGAGAGATACACCCACCTCACTGGTGGTTATCATGTCGATGCTCGTCTTGTATTTGTCAAATACGTTGAAGACTTTGCACATAAATCCTGTTGCCAAGAGCATTCGGGAACTAACAATCTTGATAACTGTGATATTGTCCTTTGCAGCTACAGCTTTGATACGACCTTCCTCGCAGTCATTGTTGATAAGTGTTCCAGGAGCTTGGGGATCCAAAGTGTTCTTCAGGCGAACAGGCACTCCTGCATAACGAGCTGGTTGCACGCAGGTGGGGTGAAGAATCTTTGCACCAAAGTAGGCAAGTTCTGCTGCTTCCTCAAAGTTAAGTTGACGCACAGGGGTAGTGCCTTCAACAAAGCGAGGGTCGTTGTTGTGCATACCATCGATATCGGTCCAAATCTGAATTTCGTTGGCACGAATGGCAGCACCAATGAGGGATGCTGTGTAGTCAGAACCACCACGTTGGAGGTTGTCGATTTGACCATCGGCATTACGACAGATGAATCCTTGCGTGATATAGATGTCGTAATCGGGATTCTTGTCAAGAAGATAAGCCAAGCGCTCGCGGATGTAAGGGAGGTCGGGCTCACCATTGACATCTAGACGCATATAATCAAGCGCGGGAAGGAGAATGGCTTTAACACCGCACTCCTTCAAGTACTCAGTCACCATGTTGGTGCTCATGATTTCGCCCTGCGCCAAAATCGCCTTTTCGTCAGCTTCACTGAATTCACGTGTGCGGAATTCGTGGAGTTGCAAGAATAGGTTGTCGAGTCGCTCGCGTACCTTGGCGGCTGTCTCCTCTTTGCTATAGAGTAGGGGGAGATGTTGCTTATAAAGGTTGTGAAGTCTATTGACCATGTTGCTTGCGCCTTCAGGGTTTCCTTTGCGCAAATAGTCGGCAATCTCGACAAGGCTATTGGTGGTGCCGCTCATCGCTGAGAGAACCACAATCTTGGGCTCACCATCTTCTGTTATGAGTCGAGACACTTCTTTCATTCTTTCGGGCGAACCAACGGAGGTTCCGCCAAATTTGTAGACTTTCATATTGAGAAGCAATATCTTTTGTGGAGCTGTATGATGGATATCTGATGAATAGAGTTGAGAAATAGGGCGGGTAAGATCTAGATGATGCACAAAATGAAGATTCCGTGCTGAGTTTACTGTAGTTGCCTGGGCTCTTTGAATTCTATTTCTCGGAAGTAACGAACTGTTTGGTCACATTGATGAGGTGACCTTCTGCACATTGGTACACTGTGCCAGGGTAGGCTGTGAGGTAAGAACGATTATGGGTCACTATAACCACGGCAGTATTTTCGTTCGTAAGGGATCGGAGAAGTTCGAGAATGCGTTGTCCTGTCTCCATGTCGAGGTTGCCTGTTGGCTCATCTGCCAAGATTAGAGCTGGCTTGTTGAGTATGGCACGAGCAATGGAGACACGTTGCTGTTCACCTCCCGAAAGTTCGTGGGGAAAATTGTTGATTTTTATGTGACAGTTCAACTTGGTCGAGCACTTCGCGAATGCGTGATTCTCTTTCTGACTTTACTTTCCAGCCTGTAGCACTAAGCACAAAGTCGAGGTTTTGCCCGACTGTGCGGTGTTGCAAAAGAGAAAAGTCTTGAAACACGATGCCAAGATGACGGCGCAACTCTGGGAGATGCTTGTTGCGAAGTTGGAGTAAATTGAAGTCTAAGACCTTAGCTTCTCCCTCTTCTACGTAGCACTCGGCATAAAGTGCACGAAGAAGCGAGCTTTTTACCGCTTCCTACGCGACCAATAACGTAGACAAACTCGCCATTGTTGACATGAAAATCTACATTTTCAAGTATCTTTCGGTCGTCAATACTGATGTTTGCGCCTTTAATATCGATGAGCATAGAAGATAAATATCAAGAGGGTGAATGTGCGATGGACTTTCCTTCTGGTAATCCCGAAAGATTGCCCAACGAGAATGGGGACATCTCGAAATTCGCTTTGACTGCAAAAATACTCTTTTTTTTTGAGATATCGTGTTTTTATCCTAGATTATCTACCGTTTGCTGTGATTTGCTGATTTTTGTGGGCGAGTATGACTGGGATTCAGAGAGGGGACAGGTTGAAGAAGAACATGGGGATAGAGAACTATGCGGCGTGAAGGTCGAGTGTAGGGGGGCGTGTTGTAAGAGTAGAGTGATATTAAGGTTACAATAAAAAAAGACATCCAGCATATTTGCTGGATGTCTTGGTGAGCCTCTTGTCGGATTCGAACCAACGACCCCGAGATTACAAATCACGTGCTCTGGCCAACTGAGCTAAAGAGGCGGGTGGGAAAGCTAACCACATCGCGCTGCTACAACTAACTACCTTTGCTGCGATCAAGCCCTGGAGGATTTGAAAGGAGCTAGCCGTGTAGCACTTTTCCCGTGTGGTGCATTCCTTATCGGTTTTGCGATTGCAAAGGAACAACATTTTTCTTCAAACCTCCAAATGTTTTGGCGTTTTTTTCGAGAAAAGTGCATTTTTTTCTTTGTTTTTTTCCCCTTAAAATGGGGCGTTCTTAGGCGAAAAATAGTCTGAAAAAGTAGTTTTTAGAGCGAGAATGTCGTCTAAGTTTTTGGTGGATGTTGAGGTGAAAATTGGAAGTTGTTCCAGAGATTTTTTTCTGATTTTTTTCTTCCATGAGGTCACTTTGGGGGAGTCGTTAAGTGAGCTTTGGGTAGAGGTAAAAGAAAATCTTCCCTTATTGGAAGAAAAAAATCCAACAAGGGAAAATCGGAAAAAGATATTAAATGTGCGATTAGAATTGTGCTTTTTGCCAAGATGTTCGCCATTTGTTGTTGCACTTCTTGTGCTGCGTGTCTTGCAGCTTGAGCGAATTGTTCGCTACTATCGGCATAGATGATGGCTCGGCTGGAGTTCACCAACAAACCACAGTCTTTATTCATACCATACTTGCATACGTCTTCCAGAGAACCTCCTTGGGCACCTACACCAGGAACCAGGAGGAAATGCTCTGGAACAATGCGGCGAATGTCCTCAAAAAGTTTACCTTGGGTAGCACCTACTACGTACATTAGTTGATCGGCATTGCCCCATTGTTGACTGGTACGAAGCACTTTTTCAAAAAGACGTTCGCCATGCTCGTCAGTGGTGAGTTGGAAATCGTGGCTACCTTTGTTGGAAGTGAGGGCCAAAAGAATAACCCATTTGCCTTCATATTGCAGGAAAGGAGTCACAGAGTCTTCACCCATATAAGGAGCTACTGTGAGAGAGTCTACTCCTGTTTCTTCAAAGAAGCAACGTGCATACATGGCAGAGGTGTTACCAATGTCACCGCGTTTTGCATCTGCAATAATGAATTGGTCGGGGTAGTGTGTTTTGATGTAGTTGATAGTTTTTGTCAAAAGCTTTCCAACCTTCGAGACCGAAGCATTCGTAGAAAGCCAAATTGGGCTTGTAGGCTACGCAATAAGGTGCAGTGGCATCAATGATGGCTTTGTTGAAAGCAAAGATAGGGTCTTCCTCTTGCAAGAGGTGTTGAGGAATCTTTTTGAGGTCGGTGTCTAGACCTACGCAGAGAAAGCTCTGCTTGCGACGAATGTTGTCAATGAGTTCTTGGCGTGTCATGATGACTTGGGAGTTATGTTCTGCTGCAAAGGTACACAAAATTTTGCGGTTTAGCACTTGTCTTTAGCAGAGAATCCATGGAAAAAGACGAAAAATGAGCAAAAGGTGAGGGAATGTGTAGGATGCTTTGGCACTATGAAGGTTGCTTGTCTTGTTTAGGTGGCATATAAAAAGAGGAAAGCATTAGAATTTCTAATGCTTTCCTCAGTGATTCCGTTGGGGTTCGAACCCAAGACCCACAGCTTAGAAGGCTGTTGCTCTAATCCAACTGAGCTACGGAACCTCAGGAGCAAGTTACTAATAATGATAGGTAACTTGATTTCGGCTGCAAAGTTAGTGATTTTCTATGATTTGAACAAATCTAGCCTCGTTTTTTTATTCTACATATAGCACCAAACCTTTGAGATATTCTCCTTCGGGGTGGTAGATGTTGATGGGGTGGTCAGCTGGTTGGTGAAGCTGATGCAAGATGCGTACGTGGCGTTTGCTTTGAGCTGCAGCTGTGAAGACGGCTAGACGGAACTGGTCTTTGTTGACTGCTTGAGAACAAGAAAAAGTAAAGACGATGCCTCCAGGACGAATTTTTGCAAATGCTGCTGCATTAAGGCGCGTATAGCCCTTCAAGGCATTGCGAAGAGCGTCTTTGTGCTTAGCAAAGGCGGGAGGGTCAAGAACGATGAGGTCATAGTCGCTGCCTGCTCGTTGGAGATATTTGAAAGCATCTTCGGCAAAGGCATCGTGACGTGCATCGTTGGGGAAGTTGAGTTCGATGTTTTGACGTGTAAGTTCGATAGCTTTGGCACTTACATCTACGCTGTGCACGAGATTGGCTGCCCCACGCATAGCATATACTGAGAATCCGCCCGTGTAGCAGAACATGTTGAGCACATTTCTCCCACGGCTATAGTGCTCTAATAGGGCACGATTGTCTCGTTGATCGATAAAGAAACCTGTTTTTTGCCCGTGAAGCCAGTCGATGTGAAATTTAAGTCCGTTTTCAAGGGCGATATTTTCGGAAGTTTCTCCACGCAGAAAACCATTTTCTTGACCGAGCTCTGCTTTGTAGGGAAGGGTAGTCTCGCTCTTGTAGTAAACATTGCGCACTTGACCTTCCGTGGCTTTGATAAGTGCGTCGGCAATGATTTCACGACACACGTGCATACCTACAGAATGGGCTTGCATCACAGCGGTTTCTCCAAATATGTCGATGATTAGTCCGGGTAGTTGATCGCCTTCTCCGTGAACTAGGCGATAAATACTATGTTCCTTGCCTCGATTGGTGTATCCCAAGGCAGTACGCATGCGAAAAGCTTGGCGCAGTCGAGAGGTCCAAAAGTTTTCATCTATGTTTACTTCCTCAAAGCTAAGGATGCGTACTGCGATTGAGCCAATTTGATAGTGTCCAAGTGCAATGAACGCTCCCTCGTGATCTACCACGCGAACGATTTCTCCTTCTTCAATGTGTTGGTTACGGGGATGAGTACCTTGAATTGCCCCAGAGAAAATCCAAGGGTGGAAACGTTTGATGCTTTCTGCTTTACCTCTGCGTAGTTGTATGGTTATCATTGAGCGAATGTTTGGAGATTAGGAGACTGAAATAAGTTTGTACTGCTGATTGCTGGTGAGTTCTTGCATTTTAGCGTAAAGCAATAGACAGGCACTAGCATCGGTGGCAGCATAAATGCGTTGTTTTTCATCGAGAGCATCTGCTTCCCAGTTGGAAAGCTGGGCATTCTTAGAAATGCGCTGGCGAAAGAAGTTAGCAAAGAGCTTAGCTAAGCTCATGTCTTCAATACCCATTTGCGAAGCCATCTGTTGCAAGTCGATGAAATGCTTGGGGGTAAATCCAGGATGACGTTGCGTCAACTGGTGGGTGTCGTCTTTAAGCGATAATCCCACTTTGGCAATTTGAGCATCTTCTAATAGGTTGACAAGACTTTCAGGAAATCCCATGTAGTTGAGACGGAAAAGAAAACAAATGTCGGAAGTTGCAATCTGGATTAACGCAACTTTATGTTGTTGCCCCCGACGAAAAGAAGGACGTGTTTCGGTGTCGATGCCAACTATTTTTTTGTGTACGTAGATAGGCAACCGCGCGGTTGGCTTCGCTTTCGCTTTGCACCACGATAATACGCCCGCCAAATGTATAGCGAGGGAGGGTGGAAATAAGTTTCTTATCGGTACGAACAAAAAGTTCTTGCATGATTTTTGAAATAATGATTGTGCTGCTAGCACTAAAGTTCATCGGTTTGACCAGACGCGATGAGTTCATGAATGGCGCGCGTGGCTCCTAAAAAGTTGTTGTCCCCAACGAAGTTTGAAATCTTCGAGACAATCGAAGAGGGCAACTTCCATGGCTTCGTCAATTTCACTGCGAAAGGTTTCTACCATATTGCGCAGTGCTTGGTAGACATCTGCCAAACTTTCGCTCACGGTGCAGACTACAGGGGCGTCTGAGTAGCGAAAACTTTCCACAAAAACGTCCAGATAGTCGTCTGCATCACGCATGATTGCGGCTATTTGCGTGCGGACATATTCGTAGTCTTCCTCTGTGACTACTGAATCTACGTAGCCGATACCTTCTTCTACCTCTTCTACCATAGAGGCTTTGAGGTATATCATGGGAAGTAGGCGCTGCATAACGCTTACAAATTCGCTGCGTTCGCTGCCTGCGCATTGTTCAACTTGTTTACAAAACTCTGTGGCGATGGTGACAAAATCGAGAACATCGCGGCGGTAGATATGATCCATTTGTGGTGGTTTTGAAAGTGCGTGAAAAAATGAGCTGCTAAAACTACTTATTGATGAGGTATCTCATAGAAAAAGTAGTACCAATAGGTGTTGCCGTAGAAGAAACCCATCTTATTTTTCTCGGCTATACTGTAAGTTTCTTGGGCAGTAGGTGGATATTGAAGTCGCAGTTTGCGCTGTTGTTCTAGGAAGTCTCTGTAGTTAGCTTCGGTAGCATCGTCAGCATAATTGAGGATAGGATGCGTATTTAGGCGCATATATAGCAGCAATGCTTGACGATAGTAAAGCGGAATTTGAGAGACTTTCAACTGTTTAGTGAAGTGACTTGGCAGTGTCTTGGCAAAAAGGGGCAAATTACCATCAAGAAGAGCGGAAATGTGTCGCGGTTCTGGGTGTATGTGAGTTGTTTTGACGAATAATTCAAACCGCCTTGGCTGACTGGAGTAGAAAGTTGTTGTAAAGATGCTCGTCTTTGTCGAATACTATAGTAGTGCTGCGGTTTTGAAAAGAGGAAATTGCCTAAACTATCGTTGGAGGCAAGGGCTTGGATACGTAGCGATTGTAAGTTTGCCGTTGTAAATGGATAATTACGTCCCACTTCAAAAGCTTTATCTCTCAGACCTATGGAGAGAAGACGCGCTGTTTGATGCTCTAAAGTCTTTAATTCATCCGAAGGAACTATAATCCCAATGAGAAAGAAGGATAGAAATATAGCAGCAAACTGACGTAAAGTATCTCCTATGCGAGCTATCCATTGCCAGTATTCGTTTGTGACAATGAGAATAGGGAGAATAACGAGTGTTGTAAGGCTACCAATAGATTGGGGATGGGCTAGAAGATGTTGGGTGGTTAGCGCAGGAAAATATCGCATGCTTAGGATGAGCAAATCCTCTGCATGCAACACAGCTGTGAAGTGGAAGATAAACACTCCGAAGAGTGCATATTGGATAATACGCACTCTTCGGTTGTAAGTAAATAAAGACTTCATGAGTTATTTCTTGCGAAGCACCACTGCGGAACGCGCTGGAATGTAGAGTTGTAACCAGCCTTTACCGTCAGCTTCCAAGATTGGGTCATCATTGGTGAAGTGAGTGATGGTGTCGTCTGTGAGACCATAACCACCGAAATCGGGGTTGTCTGTATTAAGTACCACAGAGTAAGCTCCTTTTTTCACCATGAAACCGTAATCCGTATAGGAGGTGGTAGGGGAGAAGTTGAAGACGAATAGGAGATCGCCACGTTGGAATGCTAGAATCTGGTCGCCATCGTTGTGCCAAATTTCAATAACTGGTAATTTCTGGATGTTGCGTTCCGATTTGAGGGTGCTAAGCATAGCCTTGTCAAAATCGCCTAAGAAGTGATAGCACAATTCTTTGTCATCCACCAAATGCCATTGGCGACGTGCATATTTATGGCTCCATCCGTTGCCTTCTCGTGGGAAATCAATCCATTCAGGATGCCCAAATTCATTACCCATAAAGTTAAGATAACCGCCATTAATAGTAGAAGCTGTTACCAAACGAATCATTTTGTGTAGGGCAATGCCACGAGTAGCACGATCGTTTTCGTCTCCCTTGCGGAAATGCCAATACATATCGGCATCAATCAGGCGGAAGATAATTGTTTTATCGCCTACAAGGGCTTGGTCGTGGCTCTCTGTATATGAGATATTATGTTCGTCTGCTCGACGATTGGTCAATTCCCAGAATATGGAGGATGGCTTCCAATCTTCATCCTTGAGTTCTTTAATGGTTTTAATCCAATAGTCAGGGATGTTCATTGCCATACGGTAGTCAAAACCATAGCCTCCATCCTTGAAGGGTAGGGCAAGACCAGGCATACCGCTTACTTCTTCTGCAATGGTAATTGCGTTAGGATTAACCTGGTGAATCACTTCATTTGCCAAAGTCAAATAGCAAATAGCATTGTCGTCTTGACGTCCATTAAATAGTCACCATAACCTCCGAAAGATTCTCCTAAACCATGACTATAATAAAGCATAGAAGTTACTCCGTCGAATCGGAAACCATCAAATTGGAACTCTTCGAGCCAGTAGCGACAGTTGGAGAGAAGGAAGTGTAAAACCTCGTTTTTACCATAGTCGAAGCAGAGAGAATCCCAAGCTGGATGTTCACGTCTATCGCCTGTATAGAAGTATTGGTGCGGATCTCCAGCAAAATTGCCAAGACCTTCTACTTCGTTCTTTACTGCATGGCTATGCACTAAGTCCATGATGACTGCAATGCCGTGCTGGTGGGCTTCGTCAATGAGCTGTTTTAACTCTTCAGGAGTTCCACAGCGGGAAGAAGCAGCAAAGAAATTGGAGATATGGTAGCCAAAAGACCCGTAATAAGGATGCTCTTGTATCGCCATTATTTGGATACAATTGTACCCATCAGCGATGATGCGGGGAAGAATGTTTTCACGAAACTCGTTATATGTGCCCACCTTCTCGGCATCTTGTGCCATACCAATGTGGCATTCGTAGATAAGAAGGGGATTTCTGTTGGGCTTGAAATTTATTTTCTTGAAAACATAGGGATTAGCAGGCGCCCAAACTTGTGCTGAAAAAATCTTTGTTTGTTCGTCTTGTACCACACGTGTGGCATAAGAAGGAATGCGCTCCCCTTTTCCTCCTTCCCAATATACATGAAGTTTGTAAAGATCTCCGTGGTGGATGGATTTTGCAGGGAGTTTAATTTCCCAGTTTCCATTTTCTCCTACACGCGTGAGTTCATATTCTGAAGACTCTTCCCAGTTGTTGAAATCACCTACAAGGAAGATTTGGGTTGCATTAGGTGCCCATTCGCGGAATATCCATTGTTTGCCTGAGCGATGAAGTCCGAAGAAGTGATGACCCATAGCAAACTCTGCCAAACTCTGTTGGCTTTGTGTAAGCTCCTCTATTTTTGTAAGAGCGTGTTGATGTCTTCCGACGATAGCTTCCTGATAAGGAACAAGCCATTCGTCGTTCTTCACAATCTTAGGAAGGGGCATTTTCTTGCTCGCTTCCTTTTTGCTAACCGCAGCCTTGGTTGGGGCTGGCTTTTTAGAGGTAGCTTTCATATTAGATACGCGTTGTTGTAGGATAGGCTTATAGTAGAAACTGCAACGGAAGGGGCTTCTGTTGTTTACATAACACTAGAATGGTCCATGCAAATTGTTTTCTTATATCTAATGAAGTGGATAGAAGAAATATAAAAAGCCCAATAACAATCTGTTATTTGCGGAATGTTTCCGTTCGTCTTCCGTGGTTATATGAACCTGCTGCTATTTTATTGCCGTTTTTGTCATATTCCGTAAAGTTGCCATGGCGCTCTCCTCGGTCATAACTTCCTTCAAATCGAGTACCATCTGCGGTAATCTCAATGCAGGAGCCATGCTTTTGGTTATCTTTGAACTGTCCTTTATAGCGTTCACCTTGCGCGGTGTGGAGCACACCTTCCCCGTCCATCATGCCGTTTTTCCAAGTACCATCGTAGTTGTCGCCTGCTTTAGTCTTGTACACGCCTCTGCCATCAGGTTTATCAGCTTTCCATTGTCCCGTGTAGGTGGCTTTACCTTTCCAAATATAGGTGCCTTGTCCACTTTGTTCGCCATTGAGGAAACGTCCAGTGTATTTGTCACCATTGGCAAAATTGGTTACACCTTCGCCTGTGCGTTCGCCATTTTGATATTGACCTTCGTAAACATCACCATTTTTGAACCGATATATGCCTTTTCCGTGTTGGTTATCGTCTTTCCAATCACCGACATACATGTCTCCATCAGCGTAATAATAGGTGCCGAATCCATTGCGTTGGTTGTTAAACCAATTGCCTTCGTATTTTGTGCCATCAAACCAATCAAAAGAACCTTTTCCTTGTTTTTTATCATTGACCCAATGACCCTTGTAAGAAGCACCACTTACGTATGTGTAGGTGCCTTCACCATTACGTTTGTCGTCTTTCCAATCGCCTGAATAAACGTCGCCATTGTAATAGTACATCGTGCCTTTTTCCTTCTTTGTAGTCACGATACCAAAAGTCCGTCGTAGCGATTGTTATTGATGTAATAATATACTCCTCGGCCATGTTGTTCGTTGTTGAACCATTGACCTTCGTACTTTTCTCCTGATTTCAGGGTTAGAATGCCGTATCCTTGGCGCTTTCCTTTGACAAAGTCCCCTTCGTATATATCACCATTTCCCATAATGAGACGCCCTTTTCCATTAGGAACGTTTTTGGTAGCATCGCCGACATAGTCTCCATCCTTCCAACGGAAAGATTTTACCGACAAACCATCATCTGCACTGGCTGACAATGCAAAGAAAGCTGCGGCAAGGGTGGTGAAAATAAATTTACGCATAGAGAAAAAGATTGAGAGAATCTTAAACACTTGAGGAAAAACCTCGGTGGTTATATGCGCAAAGATAGCTTTTCTTCTTGACACTACAAAGTTTTCATTTGTTTTTTTGTGCTTGTTGTACCAAGAAATCAGCTGCTAGTTGCAAGTCTTCAGGAGTATCTATACCGATTGTTTCAATATCTGTTTTACCCACTCGGATACAATATCCGTTTTCTAACCAACGAAGTTGTTCCAAACTCTCAGCTTGCTCTAGAATTCCTGGAGATAATTGTGTAATCTCACTAAGTACAGAGCGGCTATAGGCATATAAACCGATATGCTTGTAGAAGGTGTGGTGTGTAAGCCATTCCTTTTCATCTACTCCTCGGAGATATGGAATAACAGAACGAGAGAAATAGAGGGCACATTGTTGTTGGTTCAGCACCACTTTGGGAGAATTGGGATTCTTCAAGGCTTCAATTCCCATGTCGGCAGTGAAGGGTTTTACCAACGTAGCGATGTCTGTATTGGGGTGTTCAAAGCATTGGCACAATACTTCGATTTGTGATGCAGCAATGAAGGGCTCATCTCCTTGTACATTGACCACAACATCAGCTGCAATCCCTGATTTCTGAACTGCTTCTTCGCAACGATCAGTCCCACTACGATGATGAGTTGAAGTCATGATATACTTACCTCCAAATTTCTCTACAGCTTGTGCTATTCTTTCGTCATCAGTTGCTACGAATGTGTCGGAGATAACTTTCGAAACTCGCTCATATACATGCTGTATAATGGGTTTTCCTGCAAGAATCGCTAAAGGTTTTGCGGGAAAGCGTGTCGAAGCGTATCGAGCAGGGATAATAGCGATGAATTTCATAAACAAACGATTAAGAGAGATGTGAGAATTTCTTGAAAATATGAGAATGTATTCGATTAATTATCGCTCATTGGGTGCAACTTCTTTATCGAAATATATTATCCCCTCCATTATTCTTTTCTTTATTAGTTGTAGCTGCTTTGGGCTGTTGGATGTTGCCTTCGCTTGTGGGGGAGTCTTTCTTCTTGGAAGGCTCACTTTCCGTCTGGGATGGTGTTTGCGAACTATTGGAGTTATCAGTATAGAACTCTGCTTTGGGGTCGTATCCTAGTGCCTTGTCCCGATAAACTTTCGTCATATAGAAGGCCCAAATTGGTAGAGCGGTTGAGGCTCCTTGTCCCATAGCGGTGGAGTTGAAGTGAATGTCGCGATCCTCTCCACCTACCCAGCAGACTGTAACGAGATCTGGAACGCAACCCACAAACCATCCGTCTGAGTTGTTGTTGGTCGTACCAGTTTTACCGGCTATTGGTCCTGACAAGTTGTATTTGAATCTCAAACGTTTGGCAGTGCCTTGGTCTACTACAGCTCGCATCATGTCGATAATATATCGACTTGATTGTTCTGTTACGACTTCTGTCATGCGAGGAGTGAATTCTGCAATTACATTTCCCTCGCTATCTTCAATTTTGCTCACAAGAATAGGAGCGCATCTCAGGCCGCTATTCACAAAAGCGGTGTATGCTGAAGCCATTTCGCTCACTGTAACATCGCAAGGTCCTAAGCATAAGGCCATAGAGGGGTGAATATCTGGGTTGGCAATGCCAAAACTATGCAACAAGCGAACAAGGCGGTTACCACTTTGGTCCACTTGGTTCATGAGATTTGCGGTAGCCCAGTTACTAGATTGCGATAACCCCCATTTAAGAGATACCATCTGCCCCGCACGTGAGTGGTTGGCGTTGCGTGGAGTCCAAGAAGCACCTGCCACGCGATAAGTACGCTGACCATTAGAAACCAGACTTTCAGGAGTGTATCCATCTTCCATTGCAAGGGCAAAGACAAAAGGTTTCATTGTCGAACCGATTTGTCGACGACCTACCATTGCCATATCATATTGGAATTGCGAATAACGTAAACCTCCTACGTAGGCTTTCACGTAACCGTTATGCGGGTCAATGGAAACAAGTCCAGAACGAAGGAATGATTTGTAGTAGCGAATAGAATCCATGGGCGACATGACGGTGTCAACGTCTCCATGATAGCTATATACCGTCATCGGTATTTTTGTCTTAAATGCAGATTCTATCTCATCCTCGCTTGCTCCTGCTTGTTTCATCATACGATAACGATCACTCTGTCGCATGGCACGATTGAAAATCTGCTTTATTTGATTTGCGCTCAGATTATTAGAGTAGGGGAAGTTTGGGAAAGAACTTCGCTTTTTGTTAAATTCAGGCTGTAAACCAAACGCAACATGATTGAACACTGATGATTCTGCGTAGCTCTGCATTCTAGAATCGATAGTGGTATATACCTTTAGTCCATCGGTATATATGTCATAATTACTACCATCACGTTTCTTGTTTTTCTTGCACCAGCCATATAGTGGGTCAGTCTCCCAGGAGAGCGAGTCGGTGTAGAATTGTTGCAACTGCCATTCTCTGTAGTTCTCGCGTTTGGGCTTGTCTGCCATTAAGATTTGACGAAGATATTCGCGAAGGTATGCTGCTTTTCCCTCTTTGTGGTCGATGCGATGGAAATTAAGTGTGATAGGTTCCGCACTTAATTGGGCGCAACTATCTGCACTTAAGTAGCCTGCTTTAACCATTTGTCCAAGCACTACATTGCGACGTTGGCGACAACGCTCCAAGTCTCGCACTGGATTGAAGTAAGAAGGATTTTTGCACATACCAATGAGCGTAGCTGCCTCATTGATAGACAAGTTGTAAGCTGATTTTCCGAAGTAAACGTTGGCAGCTGTTTTGATTCCCACAGCGTTGTGTAGGAAGTCGAAGTAGTTGAGATACAGGGTGATTATCTCTTCTTTGGTATAGTAACGCTCTATTTCTACTGCAATCACCCATTCGATGGGCTTTTGCAATAAGCGTTCTATTGTAGTTTTAGCGGTGGCAGAATATAATTGCTTTGCTAGCTGTTGTGTAATGGTTGAACCACCTCCGGCATTATGTTGCCCCATAATTCCGCGTTTAATTACGGCACGCCCTAAAGCTTTGGCGTCAACACCCGAGTGTTCATAGAATCGCTCGTCTTCTGTGGCTACAAGCGCTTTGATGAGGTGTGGAGAAATGCTGTCTTGGGCAACGAAAACACGATTTTCTTTGCGCGACCATGTACCTAGAAGTACACTGTCTGAGGTAAATGCTTGCGATGCAAATTTGTTGATAGGACTTTGGATTTGCTCCAAGTCGGGCATATAACCTATCCACCCGCGTTCAATTCCAACGAAAGCGAGTGAAGTAAGCAGTAAACCGCTAATGAGTAGTGTCCAAAGCGTAAGTATGAATTTGCGACGCATAGTCGAAACTTTTATTTATAGGATGGATGAATCTTAGCTACAATATTCTAAGATAAAGACCTTTAAACTAAATGATTTCGGTGGAACTCTCTACCGCTACCATTGAGATGAGAGAAGAATAAAGCAATACTTTAGAAAAGTATGCTGAAAGCCTCTGTTTCAATTGAGTGCTGTACAAAGTTCCACCGAAATTCTTATGGTGATTAGAAAGAATTAGATGAGATATTGGCTGCTAATGCTTTCATTTTCGAGGACGCGACGAATAGTCTCTGCAAAGAGAGGTCCTACACTGAGTTGCTTCACCTTAGAAGAAGTGCCATTGTAGGGGATGGAATCGGTAAATACGATTTCTTCCAATGCACTAGCTTCCACGCGTTCATCAGCGGGACCAGACATAATGCAGTGAGATGCCATTGCGCGTACAGAGTTTGCGCCTTTAGATTTGAGCAAGTCTGCTGCCTTAGTAATGGTACCTGCTGTATCGACCATGTCGTCTACAAGAACTACGTCCATGCCAGCTACGTCGCCAATTACTTCCATTGAGTCTACCTCATTGGCGCGTTTACGAGTCTTATTGCAGATTACGATGGGGCAATCCAAGTACTTAGCGTAGGTGCTAGCACGCTTTGAACCACCAACATCAGGAGTTGCGATACAAATGTTTGAGGTTAAGGCTCTTTACGTAGGGGAGCAAAATGGTTGATGCGAACAAATGGTCTACAGGAACTTCAAAGAAGCCTTGTTCTTGGTCTGCATGGAGATCCATTGTCATGATGCGGTCGATACCAGCAACGCTAAGCATGTTGGCAACGAGCTTTGCGGCAATAGAAACGCGGGGCTTGCTCTTGCGGTCTTGTCTAGCCCATCCGTAGTAAGGCACTACGGCTTGGATAGAGCGTGCTGAAGCACGTTTTGCAGCATCAACCATGAGGAGCAACTCCATGAGATTGTCAGTGGAGGGGAAAGTGCTTTGCACGAGGAAAACATCGCATCCACGGATAGATTCTTCGTAGCAAACCTCAAATTCGCCATCGGCAAAGTAGGTGATACTTACATTGCCAAGTGAGCAACCAAGGTTTTCGCAAATTTTCTCGGCCAAGTAGCGCGATTTAGTGCCCGAGAAGACTTTCATTTTACTGTTCATTACGTTGTGAGTGTGTATTGGTTTGGAATGAATTGGGTCGATGAAGAAAAGGTGTACTTTAGCTTCTTTGTTGTGCTTGAGATACGTGTTCTAAATGAACTTTAGAGGCAACTTAGAATTGCCTTTCTGGCGTATCTATAATGAACTCGTGGGATATTCGATTAGTCCACAATTTTACGAAGCTTTCGAAAGTGGTGAATCACTTCTTTGTAGTCGCTGCTTGTATGGATGTTAAATCTATTCCAAATATCGCCTAGGATAACAAAACCACCGAAACCTAGGTCTTTCAGTTCTGGGATATTGTTTAGGCCGATACCACCAAAGGCCATCACTTTTTTGTTGATGACCTTCTTTTGTGCCATTTGGCGAAGCATTTGTAGGGAGAAAGTGGGATTGAGATTATCTTGGTCTAAAGCGTCAAAGAGTGGTCCCAATAGCATATAGTCGCAAAAGCTAGCGCAATTGCTGAGTTCTTGTGTGTTATGACAAGAACAAGAAATATGTCCTTTGTAGTTTTGCGTCACCTCTGTGTTACGGTTGCTCAGGTGAATACCTTTGAGTCCATATTCCTGCTTGAGGTAGAAGTGATCATGCACCACAATCTTCTTTCGATATCCATCGGGGATGAGTGAAAGAATACGTTCGGAATAAACCGGTTCGGAGTTCGGCTTGCGTAGGTGAAGCGTATCAAGTCCTTCGTCGAAGAGAGCAGTTAGAATTTGGTGCTCTTCCACGAAAAATTCGGGACGCGTCATCAAAATAAGTTTCATTATCGCGAAATGAATAGGTGAGGGTGCTGAAAACTTGTGGTTCTAATCCTAAATGCGCGTGGAGGAGTTGCACTCTAATTGTCGCATCTTTAGGACTAATCCTCTGCAAAGATAGCAAAAAACATTGACTACATAGCAAGCTCTATAGGAAAAAGACCATAACACATGCTTAAGCGTTGAGAGTATGTTCTTAGTACACTGTAAAATGACGTATGCAGTTAGCATTTTTGAGGAATAGACTATACAAGGACTCGAAAATATTAGTGTACTCAAAGTCGGGAAGGATGGAGTGAACGAAGGTGATGGTTTTATTTTTTGAGAAGATAGAAAGAGAAGTTCAATGAGTATAAAACATATTTCAAATAAAATTCCCCACACTTCTATCTGAAGTGTGGGGAATTGATATGACTTGGCGTCCGTGAGTCTTATTTGCGGCTCTTGCCGTAGCGGCTCATGAACTTATCTACGCGACCAGCAGTGTCGACGAGCTTAGACTTACCTGTGTAGAAGGGGTGAGAAGTTGAAGAGATTTCAAGCTTCACGAGAGGGTAAGTTTCACCTTCGAATTCGATAGTGTCAGAAGTCTTGCAAGTAGAGCGAGACAAGAACATATCGCCGTTTGACATGTCTTTGAAGACAACGGGACGATAGTTTTCGGGATGCAAATCCTTTTTCATTGTGGTTAGGAGTTTGTTGTTCGTTTATTAGTAAATAAACATGGAATTGTCCTGAGTGCCACCGAGCGAACACGGCTACAATTCATTGGATGATGAACAAAAACCATGTGGCATTCCATTCGGAAATATGCCGAAGTTGGTCTAAATCGGTGCAAAGATACGATATTTCAGAGAGTTGACCAAATGTCTATGCTATATTTTCCTTCTATCGAAAGAAAATCTCCGATATTTTTTGACTTATCTCGGAGATTTTGTGTGAAGATTTTGGCGATTTTGATTGAACCTTTGAATCTCTCTGCAAGATTATCTAAGGGGGATGATTAGAACACTGTTTTTTTATACCATTGTTCTGCGTTAATGCCTTCAATATCGGTTTACCTCTTAAGAGGAGTGTTGGTGATTATGGTAGGGATAACGCTTTTAGAGCCATTTCTTTGGCAACAGCACGAGCCGGTTTTCCTGTCTCTGTGCGTGGAAGACTATTTACACCAACAAAATGACGAGGTTGTTCGTGCTTGGTGAGCACCTTTTGGCAGTGCTCTTTGACGTGTTGTTCGTTGTATGTGGAGATATATAAGCAGACCAATGCTTCTCCGAGAGCTTCATCTGAGACCGCGGTAAGAAGTAGCCCATTTTGCTCAGCTTGCAACTTGGTCTCAAGTGTTTCCAAATGCAGTTTTAGACCTCCCGAGCAGACTACGTTGTCCCGTCGTCCTAGAATGCGAAATTGTCCGACAGCATTTATTTCTGCTAAGTCGTTGGTCGTGAGCCAGGAGTTGTTGGTTGTCGGATCTAAAATCATCAAGCACCCCTCTGTGTTGAGTGCCACCTGCACACCAGCTAATGGCGTGTACCAACCAGAACGATGCGCACCATTGATGCGGCGAAGAGCAATATGAGAGAGCGTCTCCGTCATTCCATACGTACTATATACACTGCCCTTGCAGGATTGAAGGTTCTCTTCTAGAGTCGGGCTAACACTGCCTCCTCCGAGAATGACGCATTCGGTGGATGCTAAAGTCTTTTTTCCTTGGGGACTTCAAGGGTTGCTGCTGCTTGTAGTGGAGTTAAGGCTACAAATTGCGGAGCACCTGTAAGATGCTCATAAGGGTGCAAACTAGGAACGGCTGTAATCAGTCGTAAGTCGCCGACAAGTGCGCGTACGACCATCATTTTACCAGCCACATATTGAAGAGGAAGGCAGAGGAGGGCGGTAGATCCAGGAGTGATGTGTAAAGTGTCAAGGGTGCGTTGAGCACTAGCACGCATGGCACTTTTAGTGGCTTGCATCACTTGGGGATTGCCCGTGCTGCCACTCGTTTGTAGTTCTATGACATCTTTGGTGTTATCATTCCATTCTTCGGTGAAGGTGCGGAGTTCTTGCTGAAAAAAACGCTCTTTCTCTGTACCATTCCACAGCTCATCTCCTTTGATTTCTAAAGAAATAGCCGTATAATTATCTGTAAATAGCTGACCAGTGCCCAGTCCTTGTGGCATCAATTCTCCATCTTGCTTAGTTTGGTCTTGCTGTCTGCGTGCTGTCCAATGCGCAATAGCATTCAAGCCTACGTTGCTCTCAAGTGCTGAGGTAGCCCAGTGGGCAATTCCCCGTGCATCAGCAAGCTCTTCCCATTCCTCTGCTCCTGAGAATCCCCCATGTAAAGAAGGTTTCAATATGATATAGTGTGGACGAATTGTGTCCAGCAGACGTTCCTTATCTTGCCTTGTATGAATCCCTATAAGTTCTTCGTCTAAGGCTATGGGAATTGGGCTTTTTCGACAGAGTTCAGCCATTGTCTCCCATTGACCAGCGCGAATAGGTTGCTCAATGCTATGAATATCGAACGCTGCAAGTTGTTGTAGCTTCTCCATAGCTTCACTAGGAGAAAAGGCTCCATTGGCATCGAGTCGAAGTTCTACCTCGGCTTTTGAATATTGTTGTCGCAAGATACGCAAAAGATTCAGTTCTGCAGCAAAGTCAATAGCGCCAATTTTTATTTTCACACACCGATAACCAGCCGACAATTTGCTTTCCATGCGTGTCAACATCTTTTCTGCGTTGCCCATCCACACAAGGCCGTTAATGGAAATTCCTTTTTCTCCACGAGCAAATGGGGTAGAGGAAAGTTGAAAAGGATTACCATTTTGGGCGCAAGAGCGAAGTGAGAGCTCTGCTGTTTCAAATCCCATCAAAATAGAGGGATAGATTTGTAAAAACTCACGAGGTAGTTGTCCTGATTTTTTTCCCATAATTGACAGGCTTCTGCAAGAATCTCAACATAATTAGGGACATCATCGCAACTCAGCTGGGGAAGTGGGGCACACTCTCCAATGCCATAAATGGTGCGTCCGCAATAACGTGCGCGTGCTTCTACAAACCAAACTTTGCGCTCGTGATAAACACCGCGAGAAGTCCCTGCAGGTTGGAGGAAATGCAAGGACTTCTCGGAATAAGTTATTGTAAGTTGCTCGAAATCGTGCGACATAAGATGACGATTTACAAAAGTGTTTCAGTAGAAGAGGGAGAAAACTTAAGGAAGTTTTTGGGAATTTGCTCCAGTCAGGCTTTCGCTTTTCAAGAAAAGCTTGACCACCTTCGTGCGCTTCATCGAGAAGGTAGTAGAGCATCGTGGCATCACCCGCCAACTCTTGGATACCAGCTTGACCATCGAGCTCAGCATTCAAGCCTGCTTTAATCATGCGTAGGGCAAGAGGAGAGTGTTCCATCATGCGTTTTGCCCATGCCACCACTTCATCTTCGAGTTGTTCAAAAGGAACGACCTTGTTGACCATGCCCATGCGTTCTGCTTCTTCGGCAGAATAAAGGTTGCAAAGGAACCAAATCTCACGTGCTTTTTTCTGTCCTACGATGCGTGCCATGTAGCTTGCGCCAAATCCGGCATCGAACGAACCAACTTTAGGTCCGGTTTGTCCAAATTTTTGCATTTTCGGAGGCTATAGTCAGGTCACACATAAGGTGCAACACGTGGCCACCGCCCACAGCAAAACCATTGACCATGGCAATAACGGGCTTAGGTAGTGAGCGGATTTGCTTCTGTACCTCCAAAACGTTCAAGCGTGGCACGCCGTCTCCTCCAACGTAACCACCGCGACCTTTTACGTGCATATCGCCACCAGCGCAAAAATGCTTCGGTGCGTAAACGCTCTTCTTCCGTTTGTCCTTCTTGCAAAGGCGAGTGAGCACCAGTTAAGACAACCACATTAATGTCTGGATTCTCGCGGCAAGTGCGTAGCGCGTCAGAGATTTCCATGATGGTTGTTGGCGTAAACGCGTTGCGGTATCGGGGGCGATTGATGGTGATACGAGCGATGCCTTCGAAGAAGTCGAAGAGTATTTCTTGATAGGTGTGGAGGGAAGTCCAAGTTCTCATAAGAAGGAGTGAATTATAGGGGTGTATATGCTGATTAAATCGGAGTAAACACTTCTAGTATAACGGGGCGTGTACTCTCAATGTTCAATAGTTTGATGAGGAGATGATGAGCATCTTCCGCTAAACACGAACTTTCAGCAGAAAGATATGTGCAATGATAGCTTTCGGCTATACCTTTGGCGGAGTTTGATGAGCTGCTGCAACAAATTGTGGTAGGGCTGGGGTTTGATTTAAGCCTGGAAGGTGATGGAATATCGCACCGCACTGATTGTTGATGAGTAAAATGCGAAGTTTACCGTCCAGATGCTGATTCCAAAGTCCATTTGCATCATAGAAAAAGGAGAGATCTCCGATGATACATAGCACCTTACCCTCTGCTGCAAGCGAGTATCCCGCTGCTGTGGACAATGAACCTTCAATACCATTTGTACCTCGATTACAATATACGGGTACATGTAAGACTTGCCATTGTCGATTTGTCCAACGAACTGCTGTGCTATTGCCTACAAACATAGCTTCGATAGGGTAGTCGAAGGTATGTTCTGGAGGGGATAGTTGAGAATAAGCCGCAGCTACTTTGTTTTTTGTGGGAAGGGTATCTACAAGCTGTTGCAAAATTTCCGCAGGATTGCAGGTGAGCTTCTCTGCCTTTTGAAAAAAGGTGTCCGGGCACTCATCTGTTTCATCGATACGGAGTACTGGAAGTTGGTTTATCGTGCGTAGATGCTGCTTGAAAAACTTATTAACTAAACAGCCGCCTATGTGAATCACAGCGTCTGGAGACAGCTTTTGCTCATCAAGCCACAATGCCATGCGCGCATCCTGCTGGTTGCTGATGTTTTCAGCGTAAACTAGCAACTGATTGTTGGCGCGTAATTGCTGAATGGCAGGTATAAATGGCTCTTCATATTGCCCGACAATCAGGAGGGGAAGACGCGCATTGCAAAGAAGTTCTTGCCAATGTTTAGGGAGTTTTGCTACAGGTTTGTTTACTCTTGCGGAAATCTCCACTTGGGGCAACTCCTTAGTCGTAAACTCAAATAGTGGTTCGCTGATAGGGACATTCAAATGTATCGGTTGCCCACCATTATCTGACAAAGCAGCGAATGCTGTTTGCAAGTAGAGGTTTACTTCCCTGGCTTGAGAATCCTCTGTAATTTCATCTACTTGCCAGCATTTTGCATAGGGAGTGCATGCACCTTGCTGAGGAATTGTCTGTCCGTCTAATTGTCCCTGCAAGGACAAAGGACGGTCGGCAGAAATCATCACAAGAGGAATATGGCGAAAAGCCGCCTCTGCTATACCTGGCAGACAGTTTAACAAGGCGCTACCAGAGGTGACACAGATGGCAATAGGTCTTTTTTTCTTAATCCATAGACCAATGGCTACGAAAGCTGCACTACGCTCGTCGGTGATGGGATGTAGCTGAAATTTACTGCCTGCTTCGTACAAATTATGTACGATGGGAGCATTGCGCGAACCTGGACATACGACAATATCTCGAATGTCATGTGCAATGAGGTGCGCTGTGAGTAAATTTATATTAGCCTTATTGGAATACATATATAGCGTTGGAGCCTAGTCTAGTCTTCATTTATGAGCAGAGAACAAACGTAACATCGTATTGAGCTTACGTTCTGTCTCTTGCCATTCGCTGTTCTCGTTGCTTTCTGGCAACAGTCCACCACCTGCATAGAGAGTTGCGGTGTCATTATTCAGATTCATACAGCGTAATGTCACGAATAGGTGTGCCGAATTGGGATCAATCGGACCGGAATATCCTGAATAATAACTGCGATCGTGCGATTCTACTTTAGAAATTAGCGCTTGGGCTGTAGAAGTCTCCCAACCACAGACAGCAGGAGTGGGGTGAAGTGCTTCAATGACGCAAGCTATGCTTTTTTCCTTGGGGGGAATTACAGAGAAGTCCGTACAAAGATGCAGCAAATGCGCTGCGGGTCGCACGTAGGTTGGACTCTTCTGATAGTCACAGCCGAGTTTCTAATTGTCGACTGATATAATCCACCACCCATTGTTGTTCCTTGCGATTTTTCTCTGACCAAACTTCTAGACTGAGAGAGGAGTCTGAAGTCTTTTCCATTGTTCCTGCCAAAGCCATCGTATGCCACAAGTTATCTTTCGCAGAAATGAGGATTTCTGGCGTAGCCATCAACCAGGTTCCCCAAGGAGCTGGTAATGAGATTAGGCTGACAAAGCTATTAGGATAGGCGATGCAGGCTTGTTCGAACAAGCGATAATAATCGTCTGTAGTAAGGTTTTGGTCAAAATGAACAGAGAGAGTGCGAGAAAGCACTACTTTCTGTAGTTCGCTTTGTTGAAATGCAGCTTGACATGCTTCGAAGGCACGCATATATTCCGTACGATGGGCTTCTTCTACTTCATAAGCTAGCGAAAAACTTGGCACTTCTGTGGGTTGTGTCCAAGTGCGCTGCTCATCTGCTGGGAAGAACCAGAGTGGGTGCGCGTCGTTTTTCCTGAAATGGTGCAAAGAGATACCCTTTTTGAGGGGGTATCTCAGCTAATGATGTGCATCTTTTAGGAGGATGCTTTGTGCCAATTTCATGCACTAGGGTTTTCCCCTGGAAGACGATAGCGTACGGATGCAAGCATTACTGCGTTATTCTTGTTCTAGACGTTTGGCTTCTTCCCAGTATTTGTCCATTTCTTCTAGGGACATCTCGGTGAGCTTGCGTCCTTTCTTGAGGGTTTGAGATTCTAAATAGTTGAATCGGCGGATAAACTTCTGATTGGTGCGCTCTAATGCGTTGTCTGGATTGATTTTGTACAGACGGGCTGCGTTGATTAACGAGAACATGAGATCGCCAAATTCGGCTTCTGCTTTGTCCTTGTCCATGTTTTCCACCTCAGCCTCGAATTCCGCCAGTTCTTCTTTGACTTTCTCCCACACTTGTGAGCGTTCTTCCCAATCAAAACCGACATTGCGCGCTTTATCCTGCACCCGATAGGCTTTGATCAAGGCGGGAAGAGAATTCGGAACGCCACTCAATACCGTTTCATTGCCATCTTTTTCGAGTTGCTTGAGTTGTTCCCATTGCATACTCACGTCAGATGCGGTCTCTATTTTTGATGCCTTGACGCAAACCTGCTGCAGCGATATCGGAAGGTGGGTAAACATGAGGATGACGAAAGATGAGTTTGTCGCAAAGTCTATTGCAAACATCGGCAATGTCAAATTGTTCTTTTTCATCTGCCAGCTTAGCATAGAAACAAACATGGAGAAGCACATCACCTAATTCTTTGCAAATCTCTTTTTCGTCCGACTTCATGAGGGCATCACAGAGTTCGTATACCTCTTCGATTGTGTTTGGGCGCAAGCTTTCGTTGGTTTGTTTGCGATCCCATGGACATTTCTCACGCAGTTCGTTGAGCACGTCGAGCATGCGACTGAAGGCTTCTAATTGTTCTTGTCGAGTATGCATAGTTATGGTTGGATAATCCTATTGGTGGAGGAGGGTTGAGAATACTATTCTCAAATGTGTGGAAGCACCTTTAATTATGTTGTAATAAAGCCTCCATAGAAGGAATGAGAATGTGTCGTCGGCGCAATTCGATGAGCCCACGATCATTGAGTTCATTGAGCATTTGTGAAACGCGCAATCGTGTGGCAGTGAGTTCTCCTGCGAGAGCCACCATGTCTATCACGAGTTCTTTTTGACCTGCAGGGCGCGAGGACCGTGTATAGAGGAAATGCAAGAAGCGTCCTTCCAAAGAGTCTGGAAGAGCTCGCCAAACTCTGCTATCTTGCAACTGTTGAGTGGTGCAGATAAGGTTGAGATAGTTGAGGTGGAAAGGGGTGAGTGTGAACAATACATCTCTCACTTCTCGTTTGGGCACAGAGAAGTATTGTACTTCTGTCTCTGCTAAGAAAGTGGCACTATAACGCGGACGCAAGCCAAAAAGACGTTCTGGCTGAATCACTGTGTTGGTGGTGATGAATTCGCGGAAAGTATAGTGGCGTAAGTCGCTTACTTCTTCTTTGCAAACCGTGCCAGAGAGGGTACAGATGAGACTATCGCAAGGATCGTCGGCATGTACGATTGTGTGCCCTGGAGCTATCGTATGGAAATCAAAAGGTACGCGCTCTGCAATCTGTTCAAAGTCATCTACGCTCAGTCCTTGAAAGAGCGGATTTCCGACGAATCGGTGGAAAATGTGGCTGCTCATGGTTGTAAGTCAATCAAAGGTTTCATGCCGTCGGACATCCACACTTGGTAGTTGCCTTTTGCGTCAGCATAGATAAAGTAGACATGGACATCCTTGTGGGTTTGCACATAGGCTTTAGCCTTATCTAAGCCCATCACCATGAAAGCAGTGGCAAGTGCATCGCTTTTAGCGCAGGAATTACTGACAACCGTAGCCGAAAGTAAAGAGTGCTGTACAGGGTAGCCCGTCTTGGGATCGATAGAATGGGCGTATTTCTTCCCATCTTTAATATAAAAGTTGCGGTAGTTGCCAGAGGTTGCGATACCACAATTCGTGAGACTTAGAAGTGTCTCGAGTTCTTCGTCAGAAGTATTGGCATTTTCTGTGGGTTTGTTGATTCCAATCTTCCATTTCTCGCCTTTATCGTTCTTGCCTTTCACAACGACTTCCCCACCAATTTCAATCATATAGTTTTGGCATCCCTTTTCGCTGAGCAATTTTGCTATACGATCTACGGCATATCCTTTTGCAACTGCTCCACAATCGATTTGTAGGTTGGGGATATCCTTAGTGAGTTGTTTACCATCAAATGAAAGATGCTGATACCCTACGAGTTTGCGCAATGAATCTACCTGATTATCAGTAAGAGGTTGCTTGTTTTTGAAACCAAATCCCCAAGCATTGACCAATGGAGCAACCGTGATGTCAAATGCCCCCTCAGTGTCGTTAGAAATCTCAAGAGATAGCTTAATGACTTCTGTAAATAGAGGATTGCCTATTCCCTTATCTTCTCCACGATTGAAGCGAGAGAGTAGACTATTCTCTTTAAAGAGAGAGAATATAGTGTCCACGCGATTGAGTTCTTCTGCAATTTCCTTATCATAACTGTGTGTTGCATTGTAACGCACATGGTAAGTAGTGCCGAAAATCTGCCCTTCACTAGTCTGATACTTACTTCTAGAAAGTATAAATACAGTGCCAGCAACTAAGAGTATGAGGAAGATGAGAGAAAGGATACGTTTCATTTGCTAGAGTTTATAGAAGGGGCTTTTGCTTTCTTAAAGTGAGTGAGATCAAAAATTAGTTGGAACGTTCCAGAAAAGTGACTATTTTCTGAGTTTCGTCCAAAACCAGGCACGTGCCAAGCTCTTCCGATGTTGGTGTTGTGCTCATAAAGACGCACTTGGTAGCGTAATGACCAACCAAGGTGAATGAATTTCCATATTGAAGTTTCCAATCCGAACACCAGTTCACCCCAGTGGGCATTGTCGCTGATGTTATTGAATTGGAAGGGAGCTTCCGTTTTTCCAATGTGTATCTTGGACAGGAGTCCCACTTAGGGCATAGTTGAAGGCCGAAAATCCATAGCGTGCTCCCACAAAAACGCGATTTGTACTTCGTTTATCGCGCTTTAGATTGTAGTCAAGCCCAATTCGTCCAAATGGTGCGCGAGTAGTGTAGTGTAATTGCGTAGTTTCACTCGTTTGATTCGCTGCACCGATACCCAATTCTACAATGGGAAAGTATTTATTGCGGAAATTTAGGCGCAAAGCTCCTTCGTAAGTACCCGAAGAAGTGAAGGTGTTGAGAAAAGCACCAGCTAGATTGACCGAGACGCTCACACCTGCCAAGAGGGGGACACTGCGATTACCCAATAGACGATTGAGGGCTTCACGTTTACTGTCGTTAAACTCCACACCTTGTGGGGCGCGAGTGATAGTGGTGCTGTCGTCCTGCAGTGATAGAGGAGAGTTTGCTAATCGACCTTCAGTGTTTTGCGGTGAAAGAGCTACTACAGACTCATTAGAGTGTCCTTGTTCTTCTAAAGAACAGACAGGCGTAGAAGCCGAAGATTGTACTTTCGCAGCCTTTGCATTAATCATCGAACCCAGTGAGGCTAGACTACTGAGCAACAGGACGAAGGAAAACTTTGAGATGTTCCACATTTTCGTATGCTACATTGGGGTTGGTGATGAGTACTTCCTGCACAGTTAGGAGATTGGATGTGTTTTGGTGCGCGCGCCAGTTCACTTTGGTAAGCGTGTGGAACACAGAAGCTGGGCAGTCCAGCGATTCAAAATGAGACTTTGGTTGATGCGACACAATCAACGTATCTGTTGCAGTTTCGGTGCTAGAAGAAAAACGGAGCAACAGCGTATCGCGTTCGGATGCAACATTCAAAGGTACTTGAATGGTGCGTTGTCCTATCGCACGATTGAACAGTAATTGTGTTGTATCGCCTTTAACTCCATAGATGCTTAAAGTATCTGAGAGGGATAGTTCTTTTTTTGTCTCATAATGGTAGAAATTGAGCACCATTTCCACTTGATTGTCGAGTGGACAATCAATATTGGTGCAACTTGCCATTCCCATTATGATGCCAGATGCCGCAAGACCAAGAAAACTATGTAGGAGGTTTTTTTGCCATATTATGGTAGAGCGAGTGCAGGGCAAACGGTGTCTGAGGCTTACCCTATGTCTTAAAATTCTTCTTCGATGTGATAGTCGTTGCGTCCCTGCGCGTTGCGACTGATGAGTTCTCCCAAAAATCCAGCAACAAAAAGCTGAGTTCCTAGAACCATCATGGTGAGTGAGATGTAGAAATAGGGAGAGTTGGTGACGAGTGGCGCAGGAATACCAGCAAAAAGATGATAGAGCTTCACACCGCCGACTACAATTGTAGCTAAGAAACCGAAGACAAACATCACTGTACCCAAGAAACCAAAGACGTGCATGGGCTTGAGTCCAAAACTGTTGAGGAACCACAAAGAAAGGAGGTCAAGATAACCGTTGACAAAGCGATTCAGTCCCATAAACTTGGAAGTGCCAAATTTGCGTGCTTGGTGTTGTACTACCTTCTCTCCAATTTTTGAAAAACCAGCATTTTTTGCTAAGTAAGGAATATAGCGGTGCATTTCGCCATATACCTCGATGTTTTTCACCACTTCTAGGCGGTAAGCTTTGAGTCCACAGTTGAAGTCGTGAAGATTAGGGATACCACTCACTTTTCGTGCTGTAGCATTGAAAAGTTTGGTAGGAATTGTTTTAGAGATAGGATCGTATCTTTTCTGCTTATAACCGCTGACGAGATCATATCCGTCTTCGGTAATCATGCGATACAATTCGGGGATCTCATCGGGACTATCTTGTAAATCAGCATCCATGGTGATGACCACTCGCCCTTTTGCGCTGCGGAATCCACAAAACAAGGCTGGACTCTTGCCATAATTACGGCGAAATTTGATGCCGTGCACTGCTTCTTCCTCTTCCGACAATTTTTGGATGATATTCCATGATTGATCTGTAGATCCATCATCTACAAAAAGTACTTCATAACTGAAATTATGCTCGTGCATGACGCGTTTGATCCATGCATAGAGTTCGGGAAGACTTTCATCTTCATTGAAGAGAGGAACGACAACAGTGATGTCGCAGGGGTAAGTGGTGGGTGTATTCATTGTGTAAATGCCTATTTGCTTGGGCTATCAAGCGGTGGTTGGGCAGAGGCTTTGCGACTGATTGCAGTGTCTCCGCTTTACTTTACCGTTTTAGGGCTAGTATATACTTTGCAAAGTTAGCAAATTATCTTTGGTTTCACAAGCGATTGAGGAAAGAGATTAGAGGTTGAAAGTTAGGTATATTTGCTCTGGGCTAGTTAGTCTGTTTGTCTAAGCTAGTTACTTGCCTTATCGGAAGGATAACTTCAGTGGACTTTATGGGGGAAAACTTTGAAGGCCAACGGAATGTTTGACCTTGTGTCTTACTTGGTGGAGAGTCCATCTTTCACCTGAAAGAAACATTAGGTATTTGTGGAGTCTTTACGGTTTTCCACTCCCCAATTTCTATTAGTTTGTTAGGGAAACTTTACAGGAATAAAGTGCTAATTTAACTTTTTAATCCTGTGTTTGGTACTCTTCCTAGGTGGCTATGGAAATTTTGAACGGAGCTTCAGGGGAAAATCTGCGGGATATTAGTGTGGAGCAAAGGAGGGAATTCAGATTTTCTCCGAGAAAACTCAGAAAACGTGGGAGATTTCTAAAATTATCTCCGATAAAAATAGAAGAAAGATGACCACGAAAAATAGTAAAAACTTCGCAAGATGCAGTTCATAAGTGTGCTGCAAATCGATGAAAACTTGTGAGAATGGGTGTAAATGTGCCTAAGGGTATTGTATTTCTTTTGTCAGAAGCGCAACTATCCCCCTAGTTTCTAGAAAACTTGGCTTTTATTTGGGGGATGCAATTAACGTTTGTCGGGACGTAAAAAGAGAAAAAAAAGCAGAACTCTCTGGTAGTGCTAAAGAGTAAACAAAACAAGAAAAAGAAATCCTGCGAAGTTGATTTTAACTTCGCAGGATAATGAAGGAATGCTAGGGACAAGATGCTTGCTTGTCAACGCTTTCTTTGGAAGGAAAGCACAAAGTTGAGTTGAATAATCTTTGTTTGCTAGATGTTATCCTAAATGAAACTTTCCAGATAAACGTTTGATTTAGAAGTAAAGTCAAGCAAATATATCAGTTCAAAAGCTATCGTTGCGCTGGTATTGTGTAGTTGCGCATGGCGCAGAGTCCAATGATGAGGGAGGTGATGGGTGTGAGTAAAATATTCATGTAGAGAACTGTCTCTGCATAGGTAGCTGGAGGGATGTTCTGCATTTGACGCACGCTATCAAGGATCGTGGGGCCCGAGTGTGTTTGCGATACAAACCAAAGTTCGTTGGCTTTCAGCAATTCTTGCATGCGAGGATTAGAAACAGATGTCAGTAAGGTGTTTACGAAATGTCCGTTGTCGAAGAAACGCATGTAGAAATAAGTTGCGATGGCTGCCCAAATGGAAGCATACAACATGCTAAAAAGTGCGTGGCTAAAGCCTTTGAAAAGAGGAAAACGATCAGTGGGAGCCACTATCTTACGGAAGCCAAAGGTGAGTCTACCCACGATGATGGGATAGACCACGATTAGTATCGTTGAGATGAGGGAAGCGGTGCTGTTGGTTAGCCCTGCTATCAGCGTACCGAGCAAGATAATGAGGATCAACCCTAAGATAATCCCATGCTGCATCGCAAAAGCATTGGTTTGGGTAAAGGAGCTGATTGGCGTTGTTGAGGATTTATTAGTTGCCATATAGAAAGTGTCTTGGTCGTAACTCTTATTCTTTGGTCTTGCGACCATAGTCGTTAGGAACTTTGATAATAGAAGTAACCCAGAATGTCACGGGGATGAGGCACATCACTAGAATGAAACTAGTGTAATAGCCTAGTTGGTCCGTTATCCAGCCCGCTGTGATTCCTGGTACCGTCAGACTTAATGCCATGCAACCCGTGCATATCGCATAGTGTGCCGCCTTAGATTCTCCCTGCGCAAAGTAGAGCAAAAATAGCATATAGAGGGTAAAACCAAATCCATAACCGAATTGTTCTATGGCAATAGCCACGTTCACCCACACAAAATTGCTCGGCTGATAGTAGGCAAGGAAACAATAGAGGACGTTGGGGAGAGAAATGGCTATAACCATAGGCCATTTCCAACGCTGGAAGCCATCTTTTGCAACGGCCATTCCTCCTAAAATTCCGCCCAGAGTCAGACCTATAACTCCAACGGTGCCATAAGCGAAACCAACTTGCTGCGTAGTAAGAGCTAGACCACCATTTTCTACTTTTGCACTAAGGAAGAGAGGAAAAATCTTTGTAAGAAAAGCCTCGGGTAAGCGGTAGAGCAACATAAAAACAAGTGCCGTAAAAATCATAGGCTTCTGAAAAAAGCTCAGAAATGTAGTTCCAAATTCTTTGGCAGCTTCTTTTATGCTAAGATGATGTTGGTCATCGTGGGCATTATGTTCCGTCTTTGGAAGTGTACACAAATGATAGACTGTCATTAACATGAGAAGTCCTGCAATAGTTCCAAGACCGATACTCCATGCGTCCGTGACATTTTTGGTTATGACCTCCCAACTTCCAATATACATAAGGAGTAGCCCTTCTGTAAAGATGGTTGCTAATTTGTAGAATGTACTACGAATGCCCACGTATTGCGCTTGATCATGTTCATTTAGAGCTGTCATATAGAAACCGTCGGCAGCAATGTCATGTGTTGCACTAGAGAAGGCAATGAGGAAAAAGAGCGCAAGACTTGCTTGAACGTAGTAATGCGTGGGAATAGTGAAGGCTATGAGTGCAAGAGCTATCCCCATCAGTGCTTGCATCGTAAGAATCCACCAACGTTTGGTCTTGAAAATCTCTACAATAGGACTCCACAGCGGTTTAATCACCCACGGAAGGCCTAGCCAACCACTGTAAGCAGCACACTGAGTGTCACTGAGTCCTAAACGTTTGTACATGATGAGAGAAACTACTGTTACAATGGTGTACGGCACACCTTCAACAAAATAAAGAGAGGGAATCCAAAAGAGAGAATGGCGCTTTGAACTATTCATATTTTGTCTCGATTGAAGCATTTTTGTAATAGTGGAGAAGTATTTCCTCGTAGTTGTATCCTTCAGCGCCCATCATTGCGGCACCAATTTGACAAAGACCGACCCCATGCCCCCATCCAGCCCCATAAAGGTGGAAGTTAGCTGGGAGCCCTTCGGCTGTTTTACCAGAGGTTTCAACGACAAAGGCACTAGAATAGAGGTGCGTGTGAGAAAGTGCACGGCGAATCTCGAGTTCCTTGCCAATAGTCATCGTTTTCTCTGTTCCGACAATCTTAAGACGAATGATGCGTCCGCTTTCTCCTCGTTCAATGGGTTCTAGAGCTCGGATTTTTTTCCTAAGTTAAGTCCTAACTTTTCTTGTACAAGATGGGAAATTTCTTCTTGGGAATAAGAGACTTCCCAACGATAAAAGTCTGCTGTTTCTTGGTCGTAGTCGTTTAGAATTTGCGCCAGAATTGTTTGATCTTGCGTATGACAGAAAGCGGCTGGTGTAGATTTAATCCAAGCTGTAGCTTGTTGCTCGTTGGTTAAGTCTACTTCTGAGGCGGTCTGTTCGTTGTAAGACTTGGGGAGCAAGTCGCGAGTTGCTACCAAATAGGGCTCATCTTGATCTTCCCAGCAGGAAGAGAAGCGTTCGGTCATACCGCCACAGCATTTAGAGAAACGAGCATCGCAGATGTCTCCTTCAGACATTAGCACAAGTCCACGCGTTTCGTTAATCGCTTGAAGCACTTCAGGACGCGAAATGGTGGGTATTCCTTGGTAGCGCTGGCAGTGGTCATCTGCGCATACATCAAAGAGAGTGTGCTCTTCACGTCCATACCAGCGGATATATTCATCGTCTTTGCGTTGGAAGGTGAAGAAGTTGCCCTCTCCCTGTGCATTGTTTCTACGTTGCATCATCATGCGGAAGAGCCAACTACGGCTAACCACAGCATGAGCCTTGAGCAGTTCGAGTGAAGCATTTGAGCTCATCTCTGAAGAAATCACACTTTCAAGGTATAGCTCAGCAGGAATATGGTTGATGGCAAGGATAGATTCTTCATGAACCTTGAAGTAGAGCGCACCATGGAAGGTTTGATTGAGCTTACGTTCCCAGTGGAAGTTGATGCCAATGGGTACACCTTGAAGGGTAAATGACGCTTCGTTGAGAGGAGTATCGGGGAGGAAGGATAATTCACTGTAAGCATTGCCATTCCATAGGATTGTACCATCTTTATAGTCTACGGTTTGAGTACCCGAGATGACGTGTCCTTTAGCAGAGAAAGGAGTGTTGAGCGTGAATTCTATGCGAGAGTGGCTCATAATAGCAACCTCTACATTGGGCTCTCGTCGACCGTTGAAGAGATTGGGCTTACGACGGGCTGCATTATTAGAGGCTGCCTTGTGCAGTTTGCGAGTGATGGCAGCGATTTCTGTTTCAGAAAGCGTTACTTCTACTAAAATAGAAGCTGCTTGTTGGGACGTGAGCGCATCAAAGTCTTCATGGCGTGGAGTAATAATCAATCCAGCCATGTCTATAGCTCCAGGAGAAATAAGGCGTTGTTCGGGACCTTCGGCTGCATAGCACGCAGGACGGTGCTTTTTGCGAGGGAAGACAATCGTAACGGTGGTATCTGGATGAGCGGCATGACCTGAGGAGCGCCATGCAAGAAGGTTCACATCGGGTTCACTCATGCCCGAAGCAACGGGAAGAGCAGACAAAGTTTGGAAAGTAATAACTGATTACCTTCTGCCTTTTCCCCAATTACCACAAAGGCTGGGCAAGCGTAGTTGCGCAATAAATAGATACCTTCGTGCTTGTGCGTGTAGCCAGCTTCTTCTACTTCGACAATTTCTTCAGTGGAAATAGGATAGATGCGTTCAAGGCTTCCTTCGTATTGTGCCCAATCGCGTTCAAGAGGAACGACCCCTCTTGCACCTGCTTGGAAGTGCATATGGTCCGGGGCAGAAGCTCCACAGCGAGCACCATTGTAAAATACTATGAAGTCGGGCAACTCCATTACCATTTTACAGAAATCTCCTAAACGTCCTTTGAGTGATTGTGGGGTGTGACGACGACTCACAATAGTGAGGTGTTGAGGAAGAATGGGGTAGGGGTTGATCAATACTTGGTATTTGCCTTCCACAGGTAGGCATGTTTGTACCTTTGGGCGATGGTTGTCACAGAGGAAACAGGGACGTTTCTTCAGAAAGTCTTGAGTAATATTGGCTTTTGTGGAGTGAATGCGTGTAGGATTGTGCTGCGCTGCGAGTGTACAGGTGGCAGTCGGGAGAGATTTTAGTTCGGTAGAATGGTGAAGTGCCTCGAAGCGTTGGCGTACTTCTTCCCAAGCAAAGAGTTGTTGTCGGATGAAATCTACTACTTCTGACTGCTGAAGATTATGATTCCAGCGAAGATTCATTTGTTGTCTTGCCTGAATTTCAATGGTACGCAACTGATCTTTATAAGCGTTATGGCGGTTCACAGCATCAATGGCAAGAGCTGCATCAGAATTCCCCTCCCATCGGCGGCAAAGATAAAGCTCGTCATAGATACGTCCAATGCGATAGTGGCGTGAAATCGCGAGCCCCAGTGCATAGTCTTCACCGTAGCTTGTGTTGGGGACACCAATGCCGCGTAGTATTGTCACGTCAAACGCACGTGGAGCTCCCAAACCATTGATACGCAACGCATTGTTTCTGCCATTGTCTGGCGTCCATTCAGCATGAGCAATGAGACCCGGAGGTAGAGTGTTGAGCGAGAAATCCACCATACGATAGGCGCCTATCACCATAGCTGCCTTTTGCTCGTGAAAGGCTGCGACAATACGACTCAATACATCTGTGCCGCTATAAAGATCATCTGAGTCAAGTTGTATTGCAAAGCGACCGCAATGCTCACTGCGAATGGCCAAATCCCAGCAACCTCCAATTCCCAAGTCGGTTTGTTGCGGTGTTAGCACTTTAACTCTCGAGTCTACAGCAAGTTTCTCTAATATATCGCTTGTACCGTCGGTCGAATGGTTGTCTATGACAATGACATTAAAGGAGAAGTCTGCCACTTGTGACAAAGCTGACTGAACAGCATCGGCAATAGTACGTACACGATTCCGTACGGGAATGATGACCGATGCCATTACTGGGAAGTGTTCGGTGTTTCCTTCGAGAGGTACGGTAGGCAGTGCGGTGATCTCTGTGGAAGCCTGGGAGATGGTATTGGACTTCTCTGTAGTGTTCAGTAGAGAGGCTGGAAAAGGAGTGGGGACATCATCGAATTCTTCGGGAGATACCCATGCGCCAATTTCTTTAAGATGCAGAGTGCATGCCTTCTCCATCTCTAGTTGTACTTCGCGAGCAGAAGGGCTTACGTAGTCAAACTGCTTTTCACCACTTTTGCGTACGTCTGTTTCTATTATTGAATAGAGTGGCTCACGCAGATGCACGATGTTACCACTACGACTTAGGAAAAGGCGTAGCGAATAAGGGGCAGCATATTTATAGCGTTGTTTGTGACCGACAGCGAATTGTCGGAGTAATTCGCCACGAATAAGCCACAAACCACCAAAATCAAAGTCATCGCGAACAGAACCTATTTGGTAGTCATTGACAGGATGTAATATAGGAGGTGTGAAACTTCCATCTTCATTTTCTTGTTGTTCCCAACGATCTGCATATACCATCGAAGCATTGGTGTCTTTGCTACTTGTAGCATACGATCAATACAACGATAATTGGGTAAGAATCCCTTGGGTTGTAAGAATAGAAGTACAAATTCAGCAGAGCTTTCGCGAGCAATGGTGCGTATGGTCTTAGAAGAAGTGGGTAAATCTATACCTATTGTCGAAAGAGCTTCTGGAAGCTGTGAAATATCGTCCTGTAAAACGTGCACACTTTCCACGGCAGGGTGAGCTGTCATGGAAAGTGCGGTGTCAATATTTTGAGAAGGACGGCAATAGATGAAGAAATCAATAGATGCAGTCATATCTTATTAAAGCTGTTTCCGCCCGAAAGCGAAGAATACCGTTGGAACACCCACTACTATCTCTGTAGATAGAGAAAAACGCAAGTGGGTATCAAAACGGGTTAAAGGGTATCGGAAGAGGTTAGTTTGAGCTTTTTGCCATGTTCATCGATATCAATGTGGAGAACTGACTTCTGTTCACCATCTAAGAAGAGGTCGCAGATTGGGTCTTCCACATATTCTTGAAGTGTGCGACGCAAAGAGCGTGCTCCATATACTGGGTCAAAAGCTTTTTTCGCAACAAATTGCTTCGCTGCAGGAGTAAGTTCCAGTTGATGTCCATTGTCTGATAGACGTTTGGAGAGAGCTTGAATCTCCAGTTCGGCAATCTGTGCAATTCCTTCTGCGTTGAGCGGGTCAAACATGATGATTTCGTCTAGGCGATTGAGAAATTCTGGAGCAAACTGGCGTTGCAGAGCTTTTTCGAACAATGCTTTCTGCCGCATCTGCTGAAATTCCGTCGGAAGAACTGCCGAAACCTACTCCAGCTCCAAATTCTTTTACCTGCCGGCTACCACTATTAGAAGTCATAATGATGACGGTGTTGCGAAAATCGACAGTTGTGCCATTGCCGTCTGTCATACGACCTTCGTCCATCACTTGGAGAAGCGTATTGAAAACATCAGGGTGTGCCTTTTCAATTTCATCGAGTAGAATAATAGAGTAGGGATGCCTGCGCACTTGTTCCGTGAGCTGACCACCTTCTTCATAGCCTACATATCCAGGAGGTGCACCAATGAGACGCGAGGTTGAAAACTTTTCTCCATATTCGCTCATATCAATACGAATGAGAGAGTCTTTCGTGCCAAACATAAATTCCGCCAAGGTCTTTACCAAGTGGGTCTTACCAACGCCAGTAGGGCCAACAAACATAAAAGTACCAATGGGACGATTAGGGTCTTTAAGCCCAAGTCTGTTGCGTGTGATGGCACGTGTGAGACGATGAATGGCACGGTTTTGGGCAATAACCTTACTAGCAAGTGCTTGTTGCATGCCTTTGAGGCGAATCGTTTCTTCTTCTTGCATGCGTTCCACAGGGACACCACTCATGAGCGAAACAACACTTGCTATGTCTGCTTCATCTACAGTGATGCGATGCTCCTTTAGATTTGATTGCCATTCTGCCTTCAAACGCTCGACTTCAGCTTCTGCCTGACGGAGTTGGTCTCGTAATTCCGCGGCTTCTTCATAGCGTTGTTCTGCTGCGGCTGTCTCTTTTGATTGGCGAAGCGCCTCAACGGTCTTTTCTTGTGCAACAATGGGCTCGGGTAATTGCACTTTCAATAAGTGCATGCGGCTACCTGCCTCATCTAAAGCATCGATGGCTTTGTCGGGAAGTGAGCGATCGCACATATAGCGCTCCGTCAATGTGACACAAGCCTGTAATGCGGCATCGGTATATGTCACATTATGGTGATCTTCATAACGTGCTTTGATGTTATTTAGTATGACGAGAGTATCCTCGGATGTGGTAGGTTCAAGTTGAATCTTCTGAAAACGGCGCTCCAAAGCTCCATCTTTTTCGATGGTCTTACGATACTCATTAATGGTGGTGGCACCAATACATTGCACTTCTCCACGTGCTAGAGCTGGCTTAAGGATATTGGCAGCATCTAAAGAACCAGGGGCACTACCAGCACCAATTATGGTGTGAATCTCATCAATGAAAAGAATGATTTCACGATGGGACTTAAGTTCCTCGATGAGCTTACGTAGGCGATCTTCAAACTGCCCACGATATTGTGTCCCTGCAACGATAGAAGCCATATCTAATGTCACAATGCGCTTATTCATCAACAGATGAGGCACCTGATTTTTCACAATAAGTTGGGCCAAGCCTTCTACAAGGGCACTTTTGCCTACGCCTGGTTCACCTATCAAAATAGGGTTGTTCTTTTTGCGACGTGTAAGAATTTGTGCCACACGTTGGATTTCATCATGACGTCCTACGATAGGGTCTAACCAACCTTGTGCAGCGGCTTGTGTCAGGTCTTGCCCAAACTTATCAAGGATAGGAGTTTCGCTGTTGCTTACACCACCATTGGGAGAGTTTGAGGTTACCCCACGTTGAGCTTCTCCGTTACTACTGGGCATGTCACCAGCCATTTCAAGAGAGTTCTCGGGGCTACGTTGATTTGTTGTAGGAGTAGAATTCGTAGGATTTGATGTGATGTTTTTATATTCTACTCCATATTGATTAATGAGTTTGCAGGCTTCGTTGTGGCGGTCGCGAAGCAAAGCAAGAAGCATGTGTACATCAGTCGTTTCTTGCGATTTCTGTAGTCGAGCTTCAAGATGTGATAATCGAAGAATTCGTTCTGCGTCAACATCCAGTTGCGGTTCCTCCGCAGCAATCTCAGGGTTAGAGGCATTTGCCATTCTCTGTTCAAGAGTATCCCGGAGAAGTTCCACTGGAGCTCCCAAATTCTCAATCATTTGTCGCACTTGCCCCTCTTGATTACGGAGCATAGCCAGCAACAACGCCAAAGAGGTCACCTTCGGATGATGAAAGCGACGAGACTCCTCCTTACTCAGGGTGAGAACTTGGGCAATTATAGGCGATAAGTTGTCAGTCATTATTTCTGTATCGGATATATATTTATGTAGAGTAATCTTTGCAAAGGTACAACTTTCTAGCTGTAATGCTTGCCCTATTCCTACAATAATAATGCCAAAATGAGGATTTTGCTTGAAATACTTGGTCGTTTTGCAAGAATGTTGTACTTTTGCATCGTCTTTTGGGGCTATTCTGCCATTTTCTCTGTGTAAATGATGTTGAAGCCCTAAGAGAATGTTCATTTATTCACTCAATACATTCACAACATGATGAATCAGTATGAGACCGTTTTCATCCTCACTCCCGTTTTGTCTGAAGCTCAGATGAAGGAAGCGGTCGAAAAGTTCAAAGGTATCCTCACCGCTAATGGTGCTGAGGTTATCAATGAAGAGAACTGGGGCCTCAAGAAGTTGGCTTATGCCATCGACAAGAAGAGCACTGGTTTCTATCAATTGGTGGAGTTCAAGGCTGAACCCTCTGTAGTAGACAAATTGGAAGTTGGTTTCCGTCGCGACGAGCGCGTAATCCGTTTCCTTACTGTTAAACTCGACAAGTTTGCTGCTGAATATGCTGCAAAGCGTCGCTCAAATAAGAAGGAGGACTAAAACATGGCACAATCTGAAATCCGTTATTTGACTCCCCCAACAGTAGACGTCAAGAAGAAGAAGTACTGCCGTTTCAAGAAGAGCGGTATCAAGTACATCGACTACAAAGATCCTGAATTCCTTAAGAAGTTCCTCAACGAACAAGGTAAGATTCTCCCTCGTCGTATCACTGGTACTTCTTTGAAGTTCCAACGTCGTGTGGCTCAGGCCGTGAAGCGTGCTCGTCATCTTGCACTCCTTCCCTTCGTAACTGACTTGATGAAATAATAAAGAGGAGGTACACACATGGAAATTATTCTCAAAGAAAAACGTGCAAGGTCTCGGTTTCAAGAATGAAATCGTTACTGTGAAGGACGGCTACGGTCGTAACTTCCTCATTCCCACTGGTAAGGCTGTTGTAGCTACTGCTTCTGCAAAGAAGGAACTTGCTGAAGTTCTCAAGCAACAAGCTCACAAGCTCGAGAAAATCAAGAATGATGCTCTCGCACTTGCTGCCAAAATCAACGCTGTTGAAGGTATCAAAAATTGCAACTAAGGTAAGCGCTACTGGTGCTATCTATGGTTCAGTTACTAGCCTCCACATCGCTGAAGAACTCGTTAAGCTCGGTCTCGATGTAGATCGTAAGAGCATCGTTCTCAAGGATGTTAAGGAAATCGGTACTTACAAGGCTGCTGTTAAGCTCCACAAGGACGTAACTGCTGAAGTTACTTTCGAAGTAGTTGCTGAAGAAGCCTAAACTTCCCCTTGCAGCTGTAAGTAACTAGCATTTACGCTGTACTCCTATTATAGGGGTACAGCGTTTTTTCTTTACTTATGATTTTGTGCAAGCGATGACTTTGTTTGCATTAAGCTGCAATTTCGAGGAGGCTTGGTTGGTGTCATACTGATTTAAGGCTTCTTCTTTCCTATTAAGTCGCTAGTAAGTGCGGAGATTTATTGTTGTCCGAAAATAAACCCTAGCATCTCTCTGCGCTGTAAACTATATTTTATGCGTTACTTTATCACCTTTTCTTACGACGGCACTAATTATCATGGTTGGCAAGTCCAACCTAATGCAGATAGTGTACAAGCCCGCCTTAATGATGCCCTAACAAAATTGTTGCCAGTGCCCACGGAATGTGTTGGAGCTGGGAGAACAGACACAGGGGTGCATGCTTCTATGATGGTGGCTCACTTTGATACAGACCAAATTTTGGACGAAGAGGCCTTTGCTTTCCGATTAAATCGTATAGTCCCAGCTGATATTGCTGTTGAGAAAGTGGAAAGAGTGGCGAATGATAAGCATGCGCGTTTTGATGCAAAGCGAAGAACTTACCATTACTTTGTTTATTCAAAGAAGAATCCCTATCGACGTCATTATGCCAACCGACTAACTTATATGCCTGACTATCATTTGATGAATGAAGCTGCTAAGATTTTACTAGAAGTCGATGACTTTACCAGTTTTTTTCTAAAGTCAATAACGATCAAAAAACAAACTTTTGTTCAGTGACGCATGCACAGTGGGTGCAACTTGACGAAGATTATTGGAGATTTGAAATCACTGCAAATCGTTTCCTTCGTAATATGGTACGTGCAATTGTAGGAACCTTGTTAGAAGTAGGCAGAGGACGTATGTCGGTTGAAGATTTCCGAAAAGTAATCACAGTGAAAAACCGTTGTTCAGCAGGCGAGAGTGTAGCAGGTAATGCTTTATTCTTGGTCGATATTCAATATTAACTGCAAGTATCTAAGTTTTATGTGGTTTTTTCTAGCTGTGATTTCGGCTGTCTGCTTGGGGTTTTATGATGTCTTTAAGAAAATCTCATTACGAGATAATGCGGTACTTCCTGTTTTATTGCTCAATACTTTAATAGGTAGTCTTCTTTTCCTTCCCCTAATTATCTCCTCTTATGCTGGTTGGCTACCAACAGTCAGTCATTGGTTTGTACCCTCTGCTACTGTAGAAGCACACTTGTGGGTCTTTCTCAAAGCAATCATTGTGCTATCTTCATGGATATGTGGCTATTTTGCAATGAAGCATCTACCTATTACTTTGGTAGGCCCCATTAATGCAACGCGACCTGTGATGACATTATTAGGAGCGATGCTTGTATTTCATGAGCAGTTCAACTTATGGCAGTGGGCAGGAGTGGCTTAGCTATTTTTTCTTTCTTTTTGATGAGTCGAAGTGGACGAAAAGAAGGTGTAAACTTTTTCCACAATCGCTGGATTTTGCTCCTCGTTCTAGCCGCAGTGCTCGGGGCTTGCAGCGGGCTTTACGATAAGTTCCTGCTTCGTACTCCTAGCTTAGGAGGCATAGGGTTGAGTCCAATCTTCGTACAGTCTTGGTTCAATATCTATCAATTGGGATTAATGAGTTTGATTTTTGCTTTCCTTTGGTGGCCTATTCGTAAAAGTACTACGGCGTTTCAGTGGCGATGGTCAATTGTAGGGATAAGCATCTTCCTCGCTTTAGCTGATTTAGTCTATTTTTATGCGCTTACAGACCCAGATGTTCTCATCGCGATTGTTTCAATGACACGTCGAAGTAGCGTATTAGTGAGTTTCTTCTTTGGTGCTTTCTTATGGCGAGAGAATAATATACGCGCAAAGGCTTTTGACCTTCTCTTAGTCTTTGTTAGTTTGATTTTTCCTTTGTATTGAGCGTTACAAAGCTAAGAGCAGTACTCAGGGGATAATAAAAGACCTCTTCTTTCCTTGTCAGTCTCAGATGAGAAGTGGTAGGAGAGAAGAGAGGTCTTCTTATGTAATTACTTCTTGCGAAACGCAGTAGGAGCTAAGTTTGTGTGGCGCTTAAAGAAAGCATTAAAACGTGTGGGTTCAGAAAAGCCCAGTGCATAGGATATTTCGGAAATAGACAAGGGTGATTGTTGGAGTAGCTTTTTGGCTTCAAGCAGAAATCTTTCTGCTATTACCTCACCGGTAGTTTTTCCTGTGACTTCTTTTACCGAACGGTTCAAGTGATTTACGTGAATGTTCAGTTGTTGAGCAAAGTCTGATGGGCTGTGCAATTGCACGCTGCGATGCAGTTCATCAATGGGGAATTGACGTTCGAGCAGTTCAAACATGATGTGCGTGATACGCTCGGCTGCATTGCCAGCAGGACGCTCCTTGGAAATGTCAGGGTGCATCTTCATTGCAAAGTGCAAAAGGTCGAAGATATATCCTCTCAACACATCGTACTTATAGAGATAGCTGGAGTGAAGCTCTTCCTTCATGCGTATGAAAATACTTTCCGCTTGGTTATACAATACTTCATTGAGCGGAAACACGTGGATTCCTCCAGCTTGATATACTGGATAATCCGACAATTGTCCAAAAACGATGGAAAAAAATGCTTGATTAAAAATGCAATAGTGTCCGAATTCGATATGCTCCAATCCTTCCCAACTATAGGGAATCAGTGGATTGGAAAATACCAGAGCATAGCCATCAATTTCCACTGTTTTATCTGCATAGTTGAGCACCACACCTTTACCATAAAGGAGTGTGATTTTGTAAAAATCACGTCGTTTATAGGGAATTGTGGAGTGCTCCTTGTCTACCAGTGGGCTAAGATCAAAAACATTGAAGTGGCCGTGCTCCAATTCCAAACCTTTTGGCAACCAGCCAAACTGTTGTTCGTAGAAATTTGCGAGGCTTTCTGTATTCTTCATGCTCTATATTGTTCTGTGATGGAAAGACAAAACGAGAAACTCCCGTTTGCTTGTATAATCTTGCAACAAAGATACAACTTTGTTGGGAAATAGCATTTGCGATAATCAAACAGATTGATAGGGAAATGTCCAAATCGCCTTGAAATAGTCGCATATAATTATGAAAGCGAAGATTTTGCAAACTCAATGACATATAAACATAACAATCTTGCAAGTCTTGATGTCAGAATAACGAAACATACTGATTTAACTTATCCGACTAAAGTCAAGCCCATTGGGAGATAAGTCAATCGTTATGATTATTCCTTTCTAGTCGTAAGTTTACGCACTTATTGACCACCTACGCATAGTTTTTTGCGATTTGACTTTTAGTTCATCGGACTTGTCCTACCAATATAGGTAAGGTAAATTGCAACAATCTGTTATCCGTTGTTGAAAGTGCAATGAGTCAATCAAAACTGTAGTGAAAAACGCAAGTTAAGCTGTCGTCCTGTTAGGTAGTTAGGAACAGCATGCTGAGAATTGCTAATATCGGTTATCCAATAATATGAGCTGACATTGCGAATGCCCAATAGATTGAAACAATCAAGTCCAATCCATGCGTTGCTTAACCACCGTCCTGTGCCAACGATAGGTCGCTTCCCATCTTTTAGCTGAACATTGAATAGATGATAAGCTAGACCTATATCCACGCGTTTATAGGAAGGAGCTCGATAAGTTTGTAAACTGCGATCTGTGTGTGGAGGGGTGAAGGGAAGTCCGCCAGCCAAGGCACCGCGCAAAGTAACTGCCCAACGGGTGCTGCCAGGAAAATAGTCGGTAAAAAAAAGAGAAAAGTTATATATTTGGTCAGTTGGTCGTGGTATCCACGAACCATTTAGTCTTTCTTGGGTACGCATCAAGGAGAAAGTGAGCCATGAGTCAGTGCCTGGTACAAATTCTCCAAAGAGTTTAACATCAACACCGGCAGCAAATCCGTTGGTTGTCTTATCACCTTCATACACAATACGTACATTGTCTATGGTATAAGGGATAAGAAGAGAGAAATGCTTGTAGTATGCTTCTGTTGTCAACTTGAAAGGTCGGTTCATTAAGCGGAAAGCATAGTCACTACCTATAACGAACTGGAATGATTGCTGGCTGCGAGCTTGTGTGTTGAGAAGCACTTCCGCTACACCATCATGCATGGACGTTTGGCGCAACTCTTTGTAGAAAGGTGGTTGATAGTACCAACCAGTGGCAAGGCGAAATGTCCAATTATCGTAGCTAGAAGGAATGAAGCCTAGAGATAAACGTGGTGAAAAGAAAGACTCGTTGTTCCAGTTGCGGTGCGTAAATCTCAAGCCGTAAGTTAGATTGAACAATCCAATAGCCGAATTATGGCGATAAGTATCTTGGACATAGGCTTCTGTAGTATGCGCTGTTAGGCTGTTTTCAGAATGGAGTGCGTAGATAAGTTGTAAAGTTTCAGCAGAGTGGGGAGGGAGTAACCAGATGAGTCACGCATCTCCCATTCTCGTGCACGTTCTGCCGCATATTCAGTGCGCCAATCTATGCCCGCAAGTAGTTGGTGTCCATGCAAGCGTGTCCCAAAACGAAGACCTAACTTGAAAATTCTTGCATTCAAGAAATTGCGAGCATGCTCCATATAAGTGCCAACGCCTAGTTGTGTGGCAGTTGTAGCTTCACTGAGCCAATACTGTCCTTGAATATCATAAGTTTCTCGTTCGTTAGTGGAAAAATTTGATACTTGCGCTGCCAGATAAGTGGATGGAGAAAAGTGTCGTGTCAGTGTTGCTGCAGTAAATAACGATTGAAAACTATCGTCTTCCTTTCCATCAAAGTAGACTTTGAAAGAACGAGCATCGAATAGCGTACCAAAACGAGTATCACGATCTTGAGGGACGAAAGAATATCTATTGTCTGCAAAGTTACCAAGGATATCGAGTGACCATTGGGAGGACGGACGCCATGAAGCAAGAGTTGATAATCTAAGAAATTGGGATTATATTCTCCGTTTGTATCTAGCGAACCTAATAAGTAACTTGTGGTTTTATAACGTACGCTGCTCATGAGTGAGAACTTTCCCTTCTTATCTCCCCATCCAGCGTAAAGCCCAGCACCAAGAAGAGACGTATTGACTGATGCTTCAAGCCGTTCTGGACGTTTGTAGGTGATGTCTAATACCGACGACATCTTATCACCATATTTAGCTTCAAATCCTCCGGCAGAGAATCGAATGCTCTCAACCATGTCACTATTGATAATGGAGAGACCTTCCTGTTGTCCAGAACGCACCAACTGAGGACGATAGAGTTCTATACCATTGAGATAGACTACGTTTTCATCGAATGAGCCACCACGAACATTATATTGTGAGGAGAGTTCGCTGTGACTTGATACTCCAGCTTGAGAAGTCACAAGTTCTTCCACTGCATTACCTGTTGTCGAAGGGGCTTGGCGACTAGCATCGAGGGTAATACGCTGTGTAGTTCCTAGCTGTTTCCCTTGTGTTTTGACGACAGCTTCGCTCACCATGATGGAGTAATCAGGAAGTACGAAGTCAATGCGTACAGAATCTTTGGGAGCTAGTAATGTACGCTTACGAGTTTCATAGCCCACCATAGCACAAACAACTATAATGCTATCAGTTGAAGTGCTATAAAGACTATATTCTCCTCGAAGATTACTCACGGTGAGTGCGGCTGTTCCTGCCACCCGCACCGTAGCTAATTCTATTGGTGAGCCATGGGTGTCCCGAACGGTGCCAAAAATTTTGACACGTTGAGCAAACACAGATACATTAAAAATGATGGTGCTGAGTAGAAAAAGGAAAATACGGGTGTGGAACATACTAAGCGTAACGAGGAGGTATTCTTATTGTTGTGCTAGGAAGGTATGGTGAATGTTTTGTTCACGATGTTCCAATATAACTGTGATGCCAAATTTACTGTGAATATGTTCTGCAAGATGTTGTGCTGAGTAAACACTTCTGTGTTGTCCACCTGTGCATCCAAAAGAGAACATCAAATTAGTGAAACCCCGCTCTATATATCGGGTGACATGTACATCAGCCAAGGCAAAAACGTGTTCTAAAAATGATAGAATTTCTCCATCTTTTTCTAGAAAATCTATGACAGGTTGGTCTAGCCCTGTAAGCTGTTTGTAAGGCTCGTAGCGTCCAGGGTTGTGAGTGCTGCGACAATCAAATACGTATCCTCCGCCATTTCCACTTTCGTCTGATGGAATGCCTTTTTTATAGGAGAAACTGAAGACGCGAACTACAAGTTTGTTGTTGCCTTCTGTTGTGTCTTTACTATGCATGATATGCTTTATCTAATTGTATATTTGTATTTTGTGATAGCTGAGATAGAATGCTCTTTAGTGTAGGATAATGTTTGGTAACTCCCTTGTCTATTAGTTGTTCAATTTGGCGCAACGCTAATGGGATAGACTGTAGGAAGTAAGTTTTTCTTTCGTATAGTCCACGTAAACCGTAGGCACCTAATACTTGTAACATTCGGAAAAGTACAAATAAGAGTAGTTCTTCTTTGAATTGGTCACGGTCAATGGCTATGAGAGTAGACAATTCATCCAGGTATTCCTCTATCAAAATAGCGCGTAGTGCATCGGGGTATTGTGCAGAAGCCTGCCAAAGGAAGGATGCTATGTCATAATGCAGAGGACCTTTGCGACCACTTTGGAAGTCAATAAGCCAAGGTTGTCCTTTGTACACCATTACATTTCGCGCTTGAAAGTCTCGATAAAGAAAGGTAGAACCGGCGTGGTCACATTGCAGCAAACGAGAAGCAAAAGCATCGAAATCATCTTCTAATGCAGTTTCGTCAAAAGGTAAACCTGCAGGTTTCAGAAAACAGTATTTGAAGTAGTTCAGATCAAACATTATGGCACGTTTGTCAAATGTCTGAGGAGAGAGCAAGTGGTTGGTGTCTAGTGATTCACCTCCTTTTATCTGTACATTTGCTATGAGTCGGATTGTGTTGCGAAGAAGTTGGTAACCCTCAAGAGCCATCTGAGGAATTGCTTCGAGCAATGGTTGTTTGTCGTGGCATTCATTCCGAAGAGTTCTGAGAACTTCAATATAATCTCCAAGAATTGCAGGATTTTTCTACTACGTTTTTTTGGAAAAAAATCTCCGACATTTTTTTAGAGAAATCTTCGACGTTTTTTTGGGGGATTTAGGAGAGATTGCTGATTGATATCTTGTTGGTTGGCTGCGACATTGGGAGTTCCAGCAGTGTCCACGCGAAGAGAATATCCAGTCTTCTTCCAAGAAGCCAGGACTTCGTGGAGAGATAAATCGCCTAGGTCGCTTTGTAGATAGCAAAGATGGTCGTCTGATATGGCATATATTTGAGGGACCGGTAGTGATTTTTGTTTGAAAAAAAGCTGAGAAAGATAAATGAAAGCATCATTTTTCCTTGGCGTTGCTGCCAAAGGCTCCCACTACGCTTTTTACCATTGCTTCGAGTTAATCGGAGATATATACGATTTGAACCAGCACTGTGTAGCACTTGCGTGGAAGTTGGTTGCTCTCCAAAATGATGTTCAAAAAGAATTTCAATAGAAGCCCTTGTTTGTTGGAGGAAGTCATCCATAGGATTAGTGTGATTTTTTGAGATTCATCAACTGCACTGCAACAAGTGCCGCAGTTTCGGTGCGTAGTCTGCTTTTTGCCTAGGGAGATGCTCTGGTAGCCTAAAGAAGTAGCAAGTCGCACTTCGTCAATGGAGAAATCTCCTTCTGGTCCAATTAAGACAAGTGTTGGGCAATCTTTCTGGACAACATCAAAGAGAAAGGTTTTTTTCATCTGAGTTGTTGATGTCACCTTGTTCGTAGCAATGTGCGATAAATTTATCTCCTTCAAAGGGTTGAGATATGAATTCCTTGAATTTTTTTCCATTGCGGATACTTCTGGGAATGCACCTTTGTGACTTTGTTTTGCGGCACTAACCACGATTTTTCTCGATGCGTTCCGTTTTTTTAATACATGACGTTCTGAGTTGCAACACTCGAGAAAATGCAAGCCATTAAGTCCCTATCTCTGTGGCTTTTTTTCAGCAAACCATTCTATTCTATCCATATTTTTTTGGTCGGGGCTACGGCAAGATGAATGTTGCTTTTTCCAATGTTGTTCCCAAGGATATTGAGCCTCAATAGAAACAAAGCATTGGGGATGGCGACCCGTGCCAATAGCGGTAATGGTGCAGTCATAGAAAGTGCCAGCACCATCGGTTACCCATAAAAAGTCTCCCTCTTTTCGACGCAAAACACGCACTGCGTGAGCAGCTTCTTCGTCAGGGAGTTGAAGAGATTTTGCCAAATCGGGGGCATAAAACAAATGAGATTCCTTCATGAAGTGGTCGTTTTATCTGCGAAGGTACGATTTTTTTCTTCAGAAAAGGGGTAGAAATGCACGAACTTCGGTTTTTTTTCCTACTTTTGCAGATAAATTTTTATCGTTCTATGGACCTCGTTACCGTAAAAGACAAACAATTCGCCATCTCGCTCTCCGAAGAACGCATTCGCCAACGCGTTGCAGAGACGGCAGCTCAAATCAGTCAAGACTTAGAAGGGAAGAATCCTATCTTCTTGGCGGTGTTGAATGGATCTTTCGTGTTTGCTGCTGACCTCATGCGCGGAATTTCAACTCCTTGTGAAATCAATTTTGTGCGTTTCTCTAGCTATGACGGAATGTGCAGCACAGGAAGTGTGAAAGAACTCCTTGGACTTAATCAAAGTCTGAAAGGCCGTACTGTCGTGGTGGTTGAAGATATCATCGATTCGGGTTTGACAATGCAAGAATTGTTAGTGTATTTACAGAAGTTTGAGCCCGCAGAGTTGAAGGTCGCTTCGCTCTTGGTTAAGCCCGGAAACATGCAAGTTAAGCTCGATATCGACTACACTTGTTTTGAGATTCCCAATGATTTTATCGTGGGGTATGGTCTTGATTATGATGGATTTGGCCGTAATCTCTCTTCCATCTATACTGTTGTAGAAGACTAACTCAAGCGAATCCTTGTGCAATCCTCATAGTGGTACCTATATCAGGTGTTGGTCATGAGGCTTTGAAGGGAAATGCCACATTCTTGCAAATTATTAGATAATATATTTCATCCTATAACAATGAAAAATCTTGTCATCTTTGGTGCACCCGGTTCTGGTAAGGGCACACAAAGCGATATTCTCGTCGAAAAATATGGTTTTGATCACATCTCTACTGGTGATGTGCTTCGTGCTGAAATCAAAGCCGGCAGTGAATTAGGCCGTACTGCAAAGGAATATATCGACAATGGTCAGCTTATTCCTGACTCTTTGATGATTGATATCTTGGCTGCAACTTATGATGCACTTCCTAAGACACAAGGGGTTATCTTTGACGGATTCCCCCGCACTATTCCTCAAGCTGAAGCCCTCAAGGCGATGTTGGCTGAGCGCGGAACTACCGTACACGCTATGCTTGAACTGAATGTTCCTGACGAGATGTTGATGGAGCGTTTGATCAATCGCGGTAAAACGAGCGGACGTGCTGACGATAACGAAGAAACGATTGCAAAGCGTCTTGGCGTTTATCACAGTCAAACGATGCCCCTTATTGAGTGGTATGAAAAAGAAGGTCTTCGCAATGCTGTGAAGGGTTATGGCTCACTCGAAGAAATCAATGCAAACTTGTGTGTTGTCATTGATGCGCTTTAAGCATCAATGACAACACCGTAAAGAATATCGATGGAATCAAATTTCATTGACTACGTAAAAATCTATTGTCGCTCCGGTAAAGGTGGCCGCGGTTCGATGCACATGCACCGTGGTAAGTATCAACCCTTGGGCGGCCCTGATGGTGGTGATGGTGGTCGTGGAGGTAATGTTTATCTTCGCGGCAATCATAACTATTGGACCTTGTTGCACCTCCGATTTGACCGACACGTTTTTGCAGGCCATGGTGGAAATGGCGGAAAATGTTGTAGTCACGGCAGTGATGGTGAAGATAAGTACATTGATGTACCACCAGGCACAGTGGCTTATGATGCCGAAACCGGTAAGTACCTCTGCGACGTCGTAGAAGACGGACAAGTGGTGATGCTGCTCAAAGGTGGACGTGGGGGATTAGGGAATTTCCAATTCCGCACTGCAACCAATCAAGCACCTCGCTATGCACAACCAGGAGAACCTATGCAGGAAATGATGGTTGTGTTGGAACTGAAACTACTTGCAGACGTAGGTTTGGTCGGTTTTCCCAATGCGGGAAAGTCAACCCTCGTAAGTGCTTTGTCAAACGCTCGTCCTAAAATTGCCAACTATCCCTTCACCACGCTTGAACCTTCTTTAGGGATTGTGCCTTACCGCGATGGACGTTCCTTTGTGATGGCAGATATACCCGGTATTATTGAAGGAGCAGCCGAAGGACGTGGACTTGGACTTCGATTTCTGCGTCATATTGAGCGCAACTCTTTATTGCTCTTTATGGTGCCAGGAGACACTGACAACATCAAGCGAGAATACGAAATTCTTCTCAAAGAAGTTAGCGAGTTTAATGAAGGGCTGCTTAACAAGCATCGCGTATTGGCTGTGACCAAAAGCGATTTGTTGGATGAAGAACTGATGGAAATGCTCAAAGAAGAGCTTCCAGAGGACTTGCCTGTAATCTTTATTAGTGCTGTGACGGGACACCACATTCAAGAACTCAAAGATTTGTTGTGGCAAGAACTGAATAGTGAAAGCAACAAGCTGCAGAGTGTGGCGGAAGGTGGTAGCATTGTGCATCGCGATCGCGAAGTAGAGCATTTTGATCGAGACTTCTCTGATTGGGCAGACGATGTTGTCGAAATTGATGACGATGATATCGAAGAACTTGAGGATTACGAAATTGAGGATGTGGAAGAGTAATGGAATCGTGATTGGTTCCTGCTAATTCCCAACTCCAAGACTTTAGCAAATGAACTTGCTTGAATATCATTTAGGTAAAGGTGTACGCGCTTTTTCAACCCTTCGTAATAGCGGGGGAGTGGGAGAAGGCGCGTATGCTTCTTTTAATATCACGCCCTATTGTGGCGATAGTCTAGAAAATGTTGCGGCAAGCCGTGTCGAGCTTGCTGAAGAATTAGGCATAATAGACGAGAGAATCATCCTTCCAACTCAGAAACATACCAACACTGTCAAAGTTTTGGATGATGCTTATTGGACGATGTCTTTACAACAGCGTGTAAGCTATCTCCAAGATGTTGATGCGCTGGTTACTAAGTGTCGAGGAGTTTGTATTGGTGTCTCGACTGCTGATTGCGTTCCAGTACTTTTGTTTGATGAAAAACGACATATTATAGGTGTCGCCCATGCCGGTTGGCGTGGTGTCTTGGGGCATATAGTTCAAAATGTTGTGCAGAAGATGAAGGATTTAGGGAGTGACGCGAAAGACATTAAGACAATTATTGCTCCAAGTATCGGACCTGCTTCTTTTGAAGTCGGAGAAGAAGTTGTCGAGGCTTTTGTGGAAGCTGGCTTTCCTGAGAATATTGTACTTAGACACTATACAAAACCTCATATAGATTTGTGGGCTTCCGTGGCTTGGGAGCTTGAAAATGCAGGCATTCTATTGCAAAATATCCAAATTGCAGGAGTTGATACTTACACGCATTCTGATAGTTTCTTCTCTGCACGACATCTTGGCATCTTGTCTGGTCGTATCTTTAGCGGGATTTTACTAGAATAACTAGGCGTATATCAGTAATTATTCGTAAATTTGCCGAGAAATATATGATTTACTTTGTTGTTACAACGAGTAAATCCAACTTTATATCGAAACACGAATGAATTGACTAGAGGATTTCGGTAAGTATTATCACGTAATTAGACACATTCAATTATATAATGGCCAAAGAACTCAAAGATCTTACCAAGCGTAGTGTTGACTATTCTCGCTGGTATAACGAATTGGTGGTAAAAGCAGATCTCGCAGAACAGTCTCTGTGCGTGGTTGCATGGTAATTAAGCCTTACGGCTACGCCATTTGGGAAAGTATTCAACAAAGTCTTGATGCTCGCTTCAAAGCTACTGGCGTGCAAAATGCTTATTTTCCGCTTCTCATCCCCAAAAGCTACCTCTCAAAAGAGGCTGAGCACGTAGAGGGCTTTGCTAAAGAATGTGCGGTCGTAACACACTATCGACTCAAAACAAACGAAGAAGGTAACGGCGTTGTTGTAGATCCTGCAGCGAAGCTTGAGGAAGAGCTCATTATTCGTCCTACTTCAGAAACTACCATTTGGAATACTTTCCGCGGATGGATTCAATCTTGGCGCGATCTTCCCTTGCTTTGCAACCAATGGTGTAATGTGATGCGTTGGGAAATGCGTACTCGTCTTTTCCTTCGTACTTCTGAATTCCTTTGGCAAGAAGGACATACGGCTCACGCTACTCGTGAAGAAGCGGAAATCCGTGCGAAGCAAATGCTAGATGTCTATGCAGATTTTGCAAAGGATGTACTTGCAATTCCTATGGTTAAGGGAGTGAAGAGTGCGACTGAGCGTTTTGCTGGTGCGCTTGATACCTACACCATTGAAGGTATGATGCAAGATGGTAAGGCTCTTCAAAGTGGTACTTCTCACTTCTTGGGACAAAACTTCGGTAAGGCTTTTGATGTGAAGTTTGTCAACAAAGATAACCAAGAAGAATATGCGTGGGCTACTTCATGGGGTGTATCAACTCGTTTGATGGGCGCACTTATTATGAGCCATTCTGACGATAATGGTTTGGTGCTTCCTCCACATGTAGCACCTATTCAAGTGGTGATCGTTCCTATTTTCAAGAATGGGGAGCAGGAAAAATTTGATGCAGTGCTTGGTGAACTCGCTAAAAAACTTCAAACAAAGGGCATTCGTGTGAAGTATGACAATGCTGAGAATAAGCGTCCTGGATTTAAGTTTGCTGATTACGAATTGAAGGGTGTTCCCGTTCGTCTCGTAATGGGAGGACGTGATTTAGAAAACGGCACCATTGAGGTGATGCGCCGCGACACCTTGGAAAAAGAAACTCTCTCTTTTGAAGGTATTGAAGAAAAGGTCGTTGCTTTGTTGGAAGAAATCCAAGAAAACATTTATCAAAAAGGCTTTTGAAACTTCGCGAAGAAAAAGACCTATACTTGCACCACTTACGATGATTTCAAAGAACGCATCAAAGACGGTGGATTCTTCATCTACGATTGGGATGGAACTTCCGAAACGGAAGAACAACTAAAAGCAGACACACAAGCAACAATTCGTTGTATCCCCAATGATGTGTCTCAAGAAAACTTGGGTACTGATATGATTAGCGGAAAGCCTGCCGTGGCTCGTGTCTATATCGCCCGAAGCTACTAATTATTGCAGTAATATTAACTGCAACTTTCAAGAACTATTTAGTGTAAGTCATGCTATATGAAGCGGCTACCGCATATATAGCGTGCGTGCGTAAATATGATATGACCACGCAACAACAGTTTGAAGAGGCTATTGCCTTGTGCCGAGAGATTTTCGTAAAGAAGATGTATGATTACGGCACCGCATGGAGAGTGCTTCGCATCCCTTCTATCACGGATCAAATCTATATTAAGGCAAACCGTATCCGTTCTTTACAAACAAAAGGTGTTTCTAAAGTGGGAGAGGGCATTGTACCAGAGTTCATTGCGATTGTTAATTATGCCATTATGGGACTTATCCAACTAGAAATGGGAGTTGCTGATGGTAGTAATGGTGATGACTTGCATGATGTGCGTATGGCAGAAGCCTATGATAAACAAGCTGACGCTGCACTTCAGTTGATGTTGCGCAAGAATCATGATTACGATGAGGCATGGCGCTTAATGCGCGTGTCCTCATACGTAGATTTTATACTTACAAAGGTCTTTCGAACCAAACAGATTGAGGAGCATGATGGGGAAACCCTAGTGAGCGAAGGTATTGATGCGAATTATTTAGATATGCTCAATTATTCCATTTTCGCCCTCATTAAGTTGGTCATAGAGCAGTCTACAGATAATGTCGAGAAGTAAAGCCACGCAACTTTTTCTACGCATCATCACTACGCTGTCGCAGTGGTTGTTAGCAGGAACATTCCTTTTTTCTGGTTTTGTTAAAGCCATGGATCCAATGGGAATGGAGCATAAGTTAGCTGCCTATCTTGTACATTGGGGCTTCGATGTTCCTGCAGGTTCATTCTATCTCGATGTTGCTGTTTTGGTACTTGCCCTAGTTGAGTTTACACTTGGTGTGTATCTTCTGTTGGGTATGCGTAAGCGTACAGCAGCTATTGGAAGCTTTGCGTTTATGTTAGTCATGACAGCTGTCACGATTTACATTTACGCGTTTAATCCTGTGTCAGATTGTGGCTGCTTTGGTACAGCTTTGACATTGACCAATGAAGAAACGTTGGTTAAGAACATCGTTTTGTTACTATGTTCGCTTGTTGTACTCACCCAGCGTCGACATTCTTTACGTATTATTTCCATGCATACTCAATGGCTCTTGTCATTGTATGCAATGGTATATCTCATAGGAGTGACCCTCTTCTCGCTTCATTATTTGCCATTGATAGAATTTACTCCTTATGCTACCGGAGTTTCTATCAGTGATGCAATAAAAGGGAAGCAAGAAATGACCTTCATTTATGAGAAAGATGGTCAGAAGCGCTCTTTTGATATCAATCATTTGCCCGAAGATAGTGCTTGGACTTACGTAGATACAAAGACAGAGGTACTCGAAGCACCTTCAATTAAAGACTTCTCTTTGATAGATCGTGATGGTGACGAGCTGGCTGACGAGATACTTGCTGATAGTGGTTTTGTCTATATCATTGCAATGCCGAATCCATCCATGGCTGATGCTGGATGCAGCGACCAACTCAACGACATTTATGACTTTGCCAATGATCACCAACAACGTCTGCTTTGTGCTACCGCAGGTTCTTCGGAAGAAATCACAACATGGATAGACCGCACAGGTGCAGCTTATCCCTTTGTAGAGAGTTCGAGTGAAGCCCTTAACGCGATGGTGCGCTCTAATCCTGGAGTGCTACTTTTGAAAAATGGTAAGATCATTGCAAAATGGAGCAGAAATGACCTTCCTGATGAAGTAGAATTAAAAACTATAACGCTGAACCCTGAGTTACAGATTCAGCGTTTTGTGACAAGTCATGCACTATTAAAGTTGTTCCTATGGTTTATTATTCCATTTGGATTGCTCCTTCTTGCTGATCGTCTTTGGATTGGCAGCCGATATTATCGCATTTACAAACATTACAAATCCCATAATAAAAAGAAAATGAGAAAGCACATCGTAGCCGGCAACTGGAAGATGAACAAGAACCTCCAAGAAGGTCTTGCTCTTGCCGCAGAAGTAAATGAAATTCTCAAGAATGAGAAGCCAAATTGCGAAGTAATCCTTGGTACTCCCTTCATCCACTTGGCAAAGGTGAGCGAGTTGGTTGATCACAGTCTCGTGAAGGTTTCAGCTGAGAACTGCGCTAACCATGCATCAGGTGCTTACACTGGTGAAGTTTCAGCTGAAATGGTGAAGTCAACAGGTGCTGAGTATGTTATTCTTGGTCACAGCGAGCGTCGTGAATATTACAGCGAAACTCCTGAGGTTCTCAAGGAGAAGGTAGATCTTGCACTTGCAAATGGTCTTAAAGTTGTGTTCTGCATTGGTGAAAGCCTTGCACAACGTGAAGCTGGTGAGCAAGAAGCTGTTTGTAAGGCTGAGCTTGAAGGTAGCGTATTCCATCTTTCTGCAGAAGAGTGGAAGAACATTGTTATCGCTTACGAACCCATCTGGGCTATTGGTACTGGTAAGACTGCTACTTCTGACCAAGCTCAAGAAATCCATGCCTTCATCCGTAAGTGCGTAGCTGAAAAGTATGGTCAAGAAGCTGCTGACAACACTTCTATCCTCTATGGTGGTTCTTGCAATGGTAAGAATGCTCCTGAACTCTTCGCTAAAGAAGATATCGATGGTGGTTTGATTGGTGGTGCTTCTCTTAAGGCTGCTGATTTCAAGCTCATCATTGACGCTTGGAAGTAATTAGAAAAGGGAATTATCCTTAGATTATACATATTTGAGGAAGGTGAGATTCAATCAGAATCTCACCATCCTCGTTCTTTTTACTAAGATATAAGTTTCTCACTATCTAAGTTTTCTCGTGAAGAAAACGATATGATGATTATTTTTGCTGTGGTTGTGTACATCCACTAACTGCAGTTGTTCATTCTTTCTCATAGATGAAACTTTTTTTCTTGATACCACTATTGAGTCTTCTTTCTGGCAATGCATTTTTATCACATGCCAAACCTGCTCAACGTCTGCAAAGAGTAGATAGCACTAGCACGACAAGGCATCGCAATGGAGCGGATCCTGTAAAGGAAAGCAACCGTCCACGTTATCGTACCCAAGGTTACCGCATACAGGTATATACCGGTGGGAATGATCGCGCCGCTAAACGTGCAGCTCAGGAGATGAAGACAAAGATTCAAAGCCATTTTCCTGAGCTATCAGTCTACATACATTTTCAATCTCCTCGGTGGGTTTGCCGTGTTGGCGACTTCTTATCACGTGAAGAAGCGCAACATTACGTGAAGCTCATCAGAAAGAAACGCCTTTCTCCCGAGGCCGCGATTGTGAAGAGCCCTATTCTAAGAGCTTACTAGTTATTTGTAAGTAAGCCATAAATACAATCTTCTATTTTTCCCCATTGTAAATTACTTACTTCTACTAGTAGATATGACGGATCAAGAACGCATCGAAAAAAATTGAAGTACCATTATCGAGAGACTCTCGAACTTCTTGGCGAACTTTCGTCAAGAGAAGGTCTTCTTAAAACTCCTGAGCGTGTGGCAAAAGCCATGCTTACTTTGACTCGTGGCTATGCCATGGATCCTGTTGCTGTACTAAATAGTGCAAAGTTTAAAGAAGAATATAACCAGATGGTGATAGTCAAGGACATCGAATTCTATAGTCTTTGTGAGCATCATTTGTTGCCTTTCTTTGGAAAGGCTCATGTGGCGTATATTCCTGATGGATACATTTGTGGGCTATCTAAGATTCCTCGCGTCATTGATATTTTCTCGCATCGTCTTCAAGTGCAAGAACGACTAACTTTGCAAGTTATGGAAGCTATTCGTGAAGCGCTAAACCCAAGAGGGGTGATGGTCGTGATGGAGGCTGAGCATATGTGCATGCAAATGCGAGGAGTAGAAAAACAGCATTCTTGTACCACTACTAGTTCATTTTGTGGTGCTTTTGAACAAGCAAAGACAAGAGAAGAGTTTTTGCAACTAATCAAACGAAGTTAAGCTTTATATGTGCCATCTTTGACTATGAATGCCTAAAAACGTGGAAGATTCATAGTGAAATCTCCCACGTTTTTAGGTTTATCACTAATATCGTAAAAGCGGTGCATAAGCTGTCTTCTTAATATCTCTATTGTACAAATAGGACAAATATAAAGCCAAAGGAATGATAAGCAAATACCTTCTTTAAGCGATTGTTTGAGATATAATATCTTTGCAGTAACATGGAGATGGCTGTTGATATTATCAGCAGAACTTTTCCTCTTATAAATATAAACTAGACATGCCGATATTTTTAATGAAGAAGACTTTTAAACGAATTCATTTGTGCCTTGCAGTGCCCTTTGGCTGTGTATCATCAGTTTAATATGTTTCACTGGAGCGTTGATGGTTTCTGAGCGCGAGAGTACTGAGTTGATACGCTATGACATGTATCATGTGAAGGAAGTAAAGACGAAGACCTTACCGATTTCAGTACTTATTAATAAGATCATCCCCGAATTGCAGGATAGTGTTTCTGTTACGGGCGTAACTATCTCCAATAATCCATTGCGCCCATATAAGGTTAAAATTCCAGCTCCGCGTAAAGCTGGAATTATGATCGAGCAGTATTCAGGTGAGGTCTTAGGCATGGATTAAAAAATGCCATTTTTCAAGACTACCCTGAAGCAAAGCCCAAGCAAAAGGTGAAGGGTTGGTTTTATTCTGTACATACCGGAAGATGGGGAGGCTATCTTACGAGAGTATTGCAGTTTCTAGCTGCTTAATTGGGCGCTTTTCTACCTTGTACAGGCTATTATCTTTGGATGAAACGAAGTATTAAGAAATCGCGCAAGTAAGATTGTAGTTTCTTTAGATAAGCATAAACATGATAAAGGCTTTACCCACCCATCAAGGTCGGTAAAGCCTTTATCATGTTTATGCTTTTCCTTGAATATAGTTTCCTATGGAGGGACAGAGATGGGCAAGTCCACACTTTTGACAAAGCGGCTTTCTTGCCAAACAAGTGTAGCGTCCATGAAGTAACAGCCAATAGTGACCAGCAGCAACTTTCTCTTTGGGAATGTACTTCATCAATTCAATTTCAACACTATAGGGTGTTGTGCAACGTTTAGGTACAAGCCCAAGACGATGGGAAACGCGAAAGACATGAGTATCTACTGCAAGGGCTGCTTTATGGAAGGCAACAGCCTGCACTACATTAGCTGTTTTTCTTCCTACGCCAGGAAGCGAGGTAAGTTCTTCAAGAGTAGATGGAACTTCTCCGTTAAAGTCAGCAACTAACTTCTGTGCAAGACCAACCAAATGTTTTGCCTTATTGTTAGGATAACTCACAGATTTGATGTATTCAAAAATGGTTTCTGGAGTGGCAAGTGCCATTGCTTCTGGAGTAGGGTAGTCCTCGAATAGACGTGGAGTCACTTGGTTGATGCGCTTGTCTGTGCACTGCGCTGAAAGAACCACAGCAACGATGAGTTCAAAGTTATTACGGAAATCAAGTTCTGTTTCCGTTGCATCCATTGTTTTCTCAAAGTAGTCTAGTATTTGCGCAAAGCGTTCCTTCTTTAGCATAGATTGTTGAGTCTATATTAGAAATAAATGTTGCATACTAGGCTAGTTGTTGCATTCTAGCAATATATTTTCCTATGATATCAAATTCCAAATTCACTTTTGTGCCGACTTCGATATTATGGAAGTTGGTGTTATCATAGGTGTAAGGGATGATGCACACCTGAAAACTTGAATTGCTGGGATTGCATACAGTGAGACTTACTCCATTGACAGTGACGCTGCCTTTATCAACACAGAAATATCCACGTTGAGCCATCTCTTTGCTCGTTTCGTATTGGAAGGTGAAACGATAGCTGCCTTCTTCATTTTCTTTTCCTACACACGTTGCTACTTGGTCCACATGCCCTTGTACGATATGTCCATCCAAGCGACCGTTCATCATCATGGAGCGCTCCACATTCACCTCTGTGCCGACAGTCCAATCACCAAGGTTGCTACGTTCAAGGGTTTCATTCATTGCTGTCACCACATATTGTTTGCCTGTCAATTCAACAACAGTGAGACAAACTCCATTGTGAGCTACACTTTGGTCTATCTTAAGTTCGTCGGCAAAGTTGCATTCTAGCGTGAAGTGAATGTTCTCTTGGTCTTTTCTTATGTTTACCACGCGTGCGGTGGACTCTACGATTCCTGAAAACATAGTTGTATGGGATAAATGAGGTTGAAATATAAGTACAAAGATACGACTATTTTACGAGATAAGATTGTATTTTGCCTTATACATGCAAATTGGATGTGGATATAACAGACCGTTTCTATAGCTTTCTTTGCTTTTACGTATAAAGTGTACGGAGAATTGTTTTTTTCTGCTGAAAATTTGGATACTAACAAATAAAAACGTAACTTTGCATCGCAATTAAGGAAAACCCTTAGGGCGCTTAGCTCAGCTGGTTCAGAGCGTCTGCCTTACAAGCAGAGGGTCGGCGGTTCGAATCCGTCAGCGCCCACAATTTATAGCCGCATCAAAGAATATTTGATGCGGCTATATTTTTAGGCGTATAGGTCAAATTACAGGCTGAGAATTTTGTCTTTTTGCTTGTGCAAGTCAATAGATAGCATTATATTTGTGCCCGCAGTTTGAAGCATAGCAGAGCTCTGCGGGGGAGCAACTCTGTGAGGAATAAAATGGCATATAGCGACATGCATAAAACAGGATATACATCATTGTGTATCCTGCTTTTTTATGCAAAGAGCTTTTATCAATGCCAAGAAAAAGCCCACAAACGAAGCGCTTGCGGTTCTTTGTCGACAGACCGCTATGGTTGTTCAAATTCTTTTTCAAATCAGTGAATGTACCCTCAATCTTATTGTTCGTATTTGGCATACCTGCACAGTTCTGTTTTTTTGATAGGTAGAAAGAAGGGTTGTGGTATAACCTGAGTAAAATGGAGATGACCTTAAACCGAATAGGGGGGAGAGGGTGAATGTAGGTCTTTTCTACAAAAAAGAGGATATGCATAGGCATATCCTCTTGTGAACTTGTTCAGGATCTACAAAAGAGTAGATTAGTCGAGCTGAGCGAGCTTGTTGTTAGAACCAAGAACTTCAACAATCTTGTGTTCATAAAGCTTTTTCCATATTGTCGCGAGCTGGACCGAGATACTTACGTGGGTCGAATTCAGCGGGCTTTTCAGCAAACACCTTACGAACAGCAGCGGTCATAGCAAGACGAGAGTCAGAGTCGATGTTGATCTTGCAAACTGCAGATTCAGAAGCTTGACGGAGTTGTTCTTCAGGAATACCTACTGCGTCGGGCAACTTACCACCGTATTGGTTGATAGTGTCAACTTCCTCTTGGGGAACTGAAGAAGAACCGTGGAGTACGATGGGGAATCCTGGGAGCTTCTCTTCGATTTGCTTGAGGATGTCGAAAGCAAGGGGAGGAGGAACAAGACGACCAGTCTTAGGATCGCGAGTGCATTGTTCAGGAGTGAACTTGTAAGCACCGTGGCTAGTACCGATAGAGATTGCAAGTGAATCGCAACCAGTGCGTTGTGCGAATTCGATTACTTCTTCAGGCTTAGTGTAGTGAGAAACAGCGTGAGAAACTTCGTCTTCAACACCAGCAAGAACACCGAGTTCTGCTTCTACTGTTACATCAAATTGGTGAGCGTAGTCAACAACCTTCTTAGAAAGAGCGATGTTTTTCTTCGAAAGGAAGGTGAGAAGCGTCAATCATCACAGAGCTAAAGCCCATGTCGATGCAGCTCTTGCAAGTTTCGAAGCTATCACCGTGGTCGAGGTGAAGTACGATTTCAGGATGTGCGCAACCAAGTTCCTTAGCGTAAGCTACAGCACCTTCAGCCATGTAGCGGAGAAGAGTTTGGTTAGCGTATTCACGAGCACCCTTAGAAACTTGGAGGATCACGGGGCTCTTTTGTGTAACAGCAGCCTTAATGATAGCTTGGAGCTGCTCCATGTTGTTGAAGTTGAAAGCGGGGATAGCGTAGCCACCCTTTACGGCACGAGCGAACATATCGCGAGTGTTCACGAGGCCGAGGTCTTTGTAATTAATCATAACTGTATGAGTTAAAATAGTGATTGTCAATTTTTCAAAAATCTACTCTTTAGAAAGAAACTATCAGAGGTTGGATTTTTCTGCCACAAAGTTACGATTATCCTTTGTTCAAACAAAATTTTAATCGCACTTTTTTGTAGACAAGTCCTCTTTGTTTCTGAATCTTGCTACGATTGATTTATCAGCAAGCGTGCAAAGAATAATGAAACAGAAAAAGTCTAATAGCAAAGCAGAAAAAGCGTGGAGAGATTATTCTTCAAAATCATCACCATAGGAAAGCTCAGCTTCTGCAAGAAGGAGTAGCTCTTCAGTGGTGAAGTCTCCCATTTTATCTTTCTTTGCTTGTTGTAAAAGATGCATAGCGATTTCTTCTAAATCGATATTTACATAGCCTTCCTCATCTGGTTCTGACTCTAATACGTCGCTTTCTGCCAGATAGTCTTCTAATACATCATGAAAGTAGTAAAGAAGCTCTTCTGAGAATTTTTCTTTCATTTCTTGAGAAAGTAGGCTTTGGGTATGAGCTATTACAGCAGCATCATGTTCTGCATCAGCCCATAATTCATTGTCTAGTACAGCCATAAGGGAAAGTCTATAGTGAGAAACAGAGAATAAATCTAAGTTCTGGAGGTTTTGATGTAGAGTATATTTCGTCAAATTGTTACAACAAAAGACAACCGCTATGTAGGAGGGATAAAACCTCCATACATGGCGGTTGAACTATTCGTTTAGAGTTGGTTGTTGATTTTTTCAACAATCTGAGCCTTGGGCACAACGCCAACGAACTTGTCTACAATTTGACCATTCTTAAAGAATAGAACAGTAGGAACAGAGCGAATGCCAAATTCTATAGCAAGATCTTCGCTTTCGTCCACGTCGATTTTTACAACATTGGCTTTGCCTGTCATTTCTGCACCAACTTCGTCTAGGATTGGTGCAAGGGCTTTGCAGGGACCGCACCAAGTGGCTGAAAAGTCAGCTACGAGAAGGGTATCTTGAGCCTTTAGTTCATTGAACTGTTGAGAGTTTACTACGTTTGCCATAATGCGAAATATTTGATTATAGTGAATAAAATGCGATGTCTTACTGATAACGTAATGACATCGGGTAAAGTCTGTTATACCACGATGAGATATAAACAAGAGTCATACAGTTAGTTTTGCTTTGACATGCCTTGCCAAGTTAGTCGCTCATCAGATTTTTTCTCATCAAGAATGAAAGATACTAACCATGATACCAATACGCTGACCATCATGCCTATTGCTCCATATAGTAGGAAAGAGGTATCAGTTAAATTCTTCGTGAGGAACACGGAAACAATCCCTGCAACAAAACCAATCGTGGCTGCCTTTTGCTCCAATTCTAGGGAAGAAAATACCCATCAAGAATAAACCTCCTAAGCCAGAAGAGAGCAGACCAAGAATTTCTTGGAAAAAGTCTAACAGAGAAAGGATGTTCCAAGTTGCCATTAATAAAGCAATAAGCATGCCAAATACGCCAGATATCAGACTTGAATAGCGGGCTGTCAGCAATAAATTGCGGTCAGTTGCATTTTTCTTGAAACGTTGATAAAAATCTACGGTGAATGCTGTTGCAACTGAGTTGATGTTACTAGAGATTGTACTCATAGTGGCTGCAAAGATAGCAGCTATCAAAAGTCCTGCGACACCAGATGGAAGTTGACTCATCATAAAGAATGGGAAGACGATATCATTCTTTGCCATGGTGTAGTCCATTTCAGCTGGGTGCGTTTTTGAAGAAAGTGTACAAACCTGCGCCAATTGCAAAAAAGGCAACGCTAACAAATACACTCATGACACCATTGAGTAAGATGGAATTCTTGGCTGCTTTCTCATCTTTGGTGGTGAGGTAGCGTTGAATGACTGTCTGATCAGAGGTATAAGAAATCAAGTTGTTTGCCATACCACCAATAATAACAACCCAGAAAGTGGCACTTCGATAGTCGAAAGACCAATCAAAGAGCTGAAACTTCCCATTGTCGGAGGCTATATGGAGAAAAACCGCTTGCACCGCCCTCTGTGGAGAAAACTAAATAAGCAATGGCTAAAAACGCTCCTCCTACGAGGATTATGCCTTGTACGACATCTCCCCAAACCACTGCTTCAACACCACCCATGGTGCAATAAACAATTGTAATGAGCGCCATTAGTACAATACAAATATATATGTCAATGCCTGTTACTGCTGTGAGGGCCAAGGAGGGTAAGTAAAGTACTAGCGCCATGCGAGCAACCATAAATATAATAAACAACGCAGATGCCATCAAGCGTAGAGGAGCGTTGAAACGGTGCTCTAAATACTCGTATGCTGAAGTTACATTAAGTCTACGGAAAAAAGGTAGATAATAACGAATGACTGGGAACGAAACAATTAGAATCGTTACAAGCATGGGGTAATATGTCCAGTTTGTCGCAAAAGCCTTAGCTGGATATGCCATATAGGTAATGGCGGAAAGCATAGTTGCATAGATGCTAATACCTGCAGCCCACCAAGGAATTCGCCCTCCTCCTTTGAAGAAATCTTCTGCCCCATTTTCGCGCTTCATAAAGTAATATCCTAATGCTATCATCATTAGGAGATAGGCTATGAGAACTGCCCAATTAAGCCAACCAAAGTTTGCGTGTGTGTCCATTTTTACCATGGTAACTTCTTTTGCACGTACCCCTGGTTTACTCTCTCCATTGACAATCATCCATTGATTGCCCATTGGAATAACTGACATCCCAGCACGGGCTAGAAGTGGTGAACTAGTTTCTGTTACCCAGGTATTGGTGATGGTGTTGTAAATGAGCAAAGATGATCTAAACTTATACCATTCTGCATCATGTTTCAAATAATCATCACCATATTTACCTTGAATAGCTGCTTCGAAACGTTCCTTATTAACGCCGCCAAAGCATACTACGAACATACTACCGCTAGAAATGCTTGCTGCCCCAACTAAAGCAATGGCTTTCCATCTGCCACTATGGGGGAGGTTTTACGCCAAGTCCCTGCCTTTATGTCATAAATAAGACTTTCAGTTGCAACCTGATTTGTGGAGTTGGAATAACCACCAAATACTATGAATAAAGGACCATTAGCACCATTCTGTACTACTGCTGTAGCTTGAATACGAGTTGCATCAGGCATCAATGGAAGCTCTTTCCAGTGTTTTGCTCCTGGTTTAAGCGAAAAAGCCTGTTGAGAAGCAACACCATTGCTTTGACCTCCAGCAATGTATATTGTTCCGTCTGAAGCTACTGCTCCTGCAAAATTGTCCAAAGGAAGAGGTAGGGAGGGAAGTGGGGTTGTAATTACTCCTAATAGGGACTTACTTTTAGATTTGAGCAAAAAAACATTCTTGGTGCTTTGTTTTCCATCATTTCCGCCCATACAAATAATACCTTCTTTAGTCGTAACACTTACGCCATAGGCTAATGCTTGGGGTAGTTCTCCTATTTTTCTCCATTGCTGTCCACGTAATGCGTAAACAGTATTATAGAATACTTTAGTACCTCCTTCGTCTGCTGGAGTATTGGGAAAGTTACAACCACCAGCAACAATAGCTTGTCCATCTATATTACCACTAAAAGCTCCTGAAACTCCTTGATTAGGGGATATTTCAAGAGAAGGAAGAGATTGAAAGCTTACTTTATTGAATCGGTTGTCGTTGCCTTTAATAGAACTACTAAAGACTGATAATGAGCACATGATAAGTGCCCACAGCATAAAAAGCCTAGATTTCATGGAGGATTATTGCGAATTGATTTGCTGCAAAAATACGCAATTCTGCTATATAAACCAAGCATAGTGGGCATATCGTGTTTTTTTTAATACAAGAAAAAGCAGCTACTCTGTAGAAGAGTAGCCACCCAAATATGAAAAAGCAATAAAATAAAATTGTATTGTAGAGATTCGAGGTAGAGTGGTCTTGACCAAGAAGATAACCAGGCTAGTATTATCTGCGTCCACCTACAATCGTAGTGCCATTAACTTGTCTAGAACTTTCTTGGTTGGAATTTTCTGGTCGCGCTTCCATATTACTTCTACTGTCGCGTTGAGGTTGTGAGAAAGCACCTGTTCCTCTTCTACCTGAATCATAGTTGTTGCCGTAATTCACACGACTATCTTGTCTATTATATGGCTGATAGCCATTATTGTTTCTGTTAAGATTATAGTTCCCATGGTCATAGCTACGATTATCGTCGTAAATGCCACGATTGTATTCTGCATTACTGCGACGTCCTTCGTATAAATCTACACGTCTTTGCTGGACTCCATAGTTTCTAGATCCATAATCATAGCCGTAGTGGCGAGATGAAGGGGAAACGTAATAACCATTATTACTATAACCATAACGTTGATTATCGTACTCTGATCTAGAATTACCACCATAACGACTATCGAGGATGATTAAGGGCTCGCGTTGATAAGGTTGTACACTGATAGGAGTGTTGTAGTAGCGTACGTAGGAATCACGCATACCACCAAAGCGAAAATCAAAGGAGATTCCCCAATATGGTGAACGAGCACTCGTTAGTCGCAATGCCCAATTGGAACCTTCGTAACTATCATAACAGGATGGTCGACCAAAGTAATAGTTATTGCGATAGCTATAACGATTATAGATATTAAAAACCCAAGAACCGCGTCCCCAAGAAAGAGGGCGATAGAAGTAGTTAGCATTGATATAGTCCCAATACTGACGCTCTGAAAGGATATAACGTAAATCGTCGTCACGATACTCTTGGTAGCGATCTATATTATAGGGTGAATTGATTGCTAGGAAGTAGTCAAGGTTGACTTCATATACACGTTCATATTGTAGTGGCGTGAGATTCAGCTCATATGCCATCTTATCCGTCAAGAAATAGGCGTACTCACGAGCGTCACGTGCGTTCATCGCAGAAGCAGAAATTCCAGCAGCAGCGAGAAGAAGGGAGAAAAGAATTCGTTTCATATCGCTTATTTGTTAGAGGTTTGAATAATGTTATAGAGCAAATGTCGGTATTATCTTCAAAACAGCAAACCAATACACTATAAATTCGTCGATTATTTTTTTCTTTATTGTGGATGAATGATGCAATAAATTGATAAAATAGCAACTTGAATCTCAATGGGCGAATGTGAAATGTTTTAATTTTTGAGTTGGAAACTATCATCTGTCTATGAAATGCCTGAGAAATTGTGCTGTTGTTGCTTGATTTGTTTTAGCTCATTCCAGATTGGAGAGAATTTTTCTAGTTGCTGGGAAGGGTCTTGTTGAAGTATCCATGCAGCAGCTTCATGAGCTTCAGACATGAGTTCTGCATCTCCAAATAAATTTGCGATCCGTAAATCAAAAGGTAAGCCGCTCTGTGCTGTTCCTTCCAAATCTCCAGGTCCACGAAATTTCATATCAGCTTCTGCTATTACAAAACCATCGTTTGTTTCAACCATGATGTCCATGCGTTGTCGAGTGGGCTCTGCCAGATTATCTTTAGTAACAAGAATGCAATAGCTTTGTTCTGCTCCTCGACCAACACGACCACGCAACTGGTGAAGCTGTGCTAGTCCAAAGCGTTCTGCGTTTTCGATAACCATCACCGAGGCATTGGGAACATTAACTCCGACTTCAATAACAGTGGTAGCAACAAGTATTTGAATCTCATTGGCAGCAAAGGCGCGCATCACCTCTTCTTTCTCAGTAGGTTTCATCCGTCCATGCATGCGTCCTACCTTCCATGGATGAAAGGCAGTAGCAACAGCTTCATAGCCTTGTTCAAGGGCTATGAGATCAAGTTTTTCATTTTCATCTATGAGAGGATATACAAATAGGCTTGTCTGCCCTTTTGTAGTTCTTGTATTACTCCCGAAAAAAGCTGTTTTCGTTGTCCTGAACGATAATGGCGAGTTTGAATGGGTTTTCGGCCAGGGGGGAGTTGGTCAATAATACTTACATCTAAGTCGCCATATACGGTCATCGCTAGCGTTCGAGGAATAGGGGTAGCAGTCATGACAAGGATGTGTGGTGGCCTTTTATTTTTTGCCCATAGTGCAGCACGCTGTTTCACACCAAATCGATGTTGTTCGTCAATCACGCATAATCCAAGATTCTGAAAAGTAACTGATGGTTCTATCAGTGCGTGAGTGCCAATTAGCAGCTGCACTTCGCCTGTTGCGACTTCTGATAAAAATCTCTTTACGACGCTTTCCTTTCACATTTCCTGTCAACAATTCAACACGAATACCTAAGGGGGCAAGTTGTTTGGATATTCCCTTGTAATGCTGTTCTGCTAGTATCTCTGTGGGTGCCATTAATGCAGCTTGAAAGTCATTGTCCAGTGCCAACAAACAAATTAGAGTAGCTACCATGGTCTTACCTGAACCTACATCTCCTTGTAAAAGGCGATTCATCTGTTGACCACTGCGTAAGTCATTGTGCACCTCCTTAATGACGCGTTTTTGAGCATCAGTTAGAGCAAAAGGTATATGCTCTTTATAGAAGGTGTTGAAGTATTGACCCACTCGAGGAAACATCCAGCCTTCATTGTTTGTTTTTTGTGACTGATGGTATTGTAAAATTGAAAGCTGGAGGTAAAAGAGTTCTTCGAATTTTAGCCTATGCTTGGCAGCAGCCACGTCTTGTGCTTGCTGTGACAGGTGAATGTCTCTCACCGCCTGATCATGCGTGGTAAGTTGATGCTCTTGTAAAAAGTCACGCGGAAAGACCTCTCGCATAGGAGAGGGCATTCGTTCTAGCGCATTAGCCACAAGTTCGCTTATCGTTTTCGAGGAAATGTGGGCGCGTGTCAATCGTTCGGTAAGGTGGTAGACTGGCTGCATGCGAAGAAGAGGACGGTTCTTCACCTTTTCCAACTCCTCAACTTCTGGATGAGCTATAGAAAAATAGGAACCAAAAGCTTTTGGCTCTCCAAATATTTGATAGTCTATTCCCACTTTATACATAGATTCCAGCGCTTTAGACACACGGAACCAAACTAATTGTATAAACCCAGTACCGTCAGAAAAGTTAGCGATTAGCCTTCGTTTTGACCCTTCATCCACTTTTTGTATCATAACGATGCGCCCTCGAAGCTGTATATTCTGCATCCCTTCTACGATATCTGCTATGCGATGGATCTTTGTGCGATCCTCATGGCGAAATGGATAGGTATGCAATAAATCTCTTACAGTTGTAATTCCCAATTGCGATTGAAACAATTGGGCACGGTGCGGGCCTACTCCTTTGAGATAGGTGATGTCTTGATCTAAATAGGAAAGCATCGTGATATTTATTGCTAAGGGAAATAATCTGCGTTTTGCTTAGATTCTCAAGTCCAGAGTCTTATAATGCAGTCTTTTCTATATTAAATAGAAAGTAATAGGAAGGATCTAATCCATGCGGTCACGGTAATCTTCATATTGATACTGGCGCAATACTTCGATGGTTCCGTCAAGGTGTTGCATGCAAATAGCAGGGTGGTGGATACCATTAAACATATTTGTTTTCACTGTAGTGTAATGAATCATATCTTCAAAAATGATTTCATCTCCCACATTCAGTGGTTGTTTAAAGCGCCAATATCCCATATAGTCTCCACTTAAGCAACTATTGCCACCGAGTCTATAAACGCACTCTGCGGTCTCCAAGCCTTCTTCTTTTCCAACTGCTAGGGTTTCTGCACCTCTAACACGAGGATGATAGGGCATCTCTAAGCAATCAGGCATGTGACAGGTAAAAGAGGCATTGAAGAGAGCTGTCTTCACTCCTGCATTAGTTACTACATCCACAATCTTGGCCACTAATGGGCCTGTTTGCCAGGCAAATGCGCTTCCTGGTTCCATGATTACACGAAGATGAGGGTGGCGAGATTTAAATGCAGTCAAAGTTGAAATGAGATGCTCTACATCATAATCCGCGCGCGTTACGAGATGTCCGCCACCAAAGTTGATCCATTCTAATTGATCAAACCATCCTGCAAACTTTTCCTCAAGATGCTTTAAGGTGTTTCGAAGGCATAACTACTGCTTTCGCAGTGGCAATGGATATGGAAGCCTCGGATGTCTTGAGGTAGTTGAGAAGGAAGTGCGGTATTAAGAACTCCAAAACGTGAGCCTGGAGCACAAGGATTATACAGAGCTGTTTCTATCTCTGAGTACTCTGGGTTTACGCGCAATCCGCAGTCTACATATTGAGAAGCCTCGTGAGTTGCATTCCATTTCGCAACCAAAGGTTGAAAACGTTGGTATTGATTAAGAGAATTGAAGGTAATCACAGAGGAGCATCGTAGCATTTCTTGAAAGGTTTCCTCTTCGTAGGCTGGGGTATAGGTGTGGGCACGACTGCCAAATTCTTCAAATGCAAGACGAGCTTCGTAAGGAGACGAGGCGGTGGTGTGATGGATATATTCACGAAAGATCGGAAAAGTGCGCCAAAGAGCAAAGGCTTTGAAGGCAAGAATAAATTCTACACCTGCGCGTTCTGCAATGCTCGTAATTAAAGAAAGATTGTTGCGCAATCGACTTTCTTCGAGGATATATGAGGGGGATGGTGCACCAGGGTATTGTGACATAGTTATGGGGGAGCTGATTAGTTAAGAGTTAAATGCGAATGAAATCAATTATAGAGAAGACTCTCTAGCATATCTATGAGAGATAAGGGGGGAGAAGAATCCATAAAGCAATGCGCCCTATCCAACAGAGTGGACAGGGCGCAATAATTGGATGTGAAACTTCTGAGGAAGTGTGCTATGGCTTAGTATTCGCCCATTTGTTCTGCCACTTCAGAACGAACACGCGCAGCAAAGTCCTCTATAGACATCACTTCTTGGCCGCCACCTTGACCTTGTACACGCACGGCAACAGTTCCTTCTGCTGCTTCCTTCTCACCAACTACAAGCAAGAAAGGTATGTGCTTCATTTCATTGTCACGAATCTTACGGCCAATCTTTTCACTACGATCGTCAATGAGCGTGCGCACATCGGCGGCTTCCAAACGATTGCGAACTTCACGCGCATAGTCATTGAACTTATCGGAGATAGGCAATACCACAGCTTGATCGGGCATCAACCAAAGTGGGAAGTGTCCGGCAGTGTGTTCGATGAGAACAGCAACGAAACGTTCCATAGAACCGAAAGGAGCACGGTGAATCATCACAGGACGGTGTTTCTTGTTGTCTTCGCCCGTATATTCGAGTTGGAAACGCTCTGGAAGGTTGTAGTCCACTTGAATTGTACCAAGTTGCCAACGACGTCCAAGCGCGTCCTTCACCATGAAGTCGAGTTTTTGGACCATAGAATGCAGCCTCACCATACTCAATCTTTGCGTTAAGTCCCTTTTCTTCGCAAGCTTCAATGATAGCTTGTTCTGCCTTTTTCCCAATTCTCTTCCGAACCAATGTACTTAGCGCGGTCTGTTTGGTGACGAAGAGAGATTTGCGCTTCAAAGTTCTCGAATTTGAGAGCTTTGAAAATGATGAGAATGATGTCCATCACGTTGAGAAATTCCTGCTTCACCTGATCGGGACGGCAGAAAATGTGGGCATCGTCTTGGGTAAATCCGCGAACACGGGTGAGCCCATGCAATTCACCACTTTGTTCGTAGCGATAAACAGTTCCGAACTCAGCTAGACGGAGAGGAAGGTCTTTGTACGAACGAGGCTTCCACGCGAAAATAGCGCAGTGGTGAGGACAGTTCATGGGTTTGAGGAAGTATTCTTCGCCTTCTTCAGGTGTAGTGATGGGTTGGAAAGAGTCTTTTCCGTATTTAGCGTAGTGGCCCGAGGTGACATATAGATTCTTAGAACCAATATGGGGAGTCATCACCTGTTGATACCCAAAACGTTTTTGGATGCTCTTAAGGATGTCCTCAAGACGAAGACGAAGCGCTGTGCCCTTGGGCAACCACATTGGAAGCCCCTTACCTACTAATTCAGAGAACATGAAGAGCTCCATCTCCTTACCAATCTTGCGGTGGTCACGACGCTTAGCTTCTTCTAAAAGTGCAAGATACTCATCGAGCATTTTCTTTTTAGGGAAGGTGATACCGTAGACACGTGTGAGCATTGGACGCTTTTCATCTCCACGCCAATATGCTGAACTAACAGACATAATCTTTACAGCCTTAATTGGAGCCGTAGACATGAGGTGAGGGCCACGGCAAAGGTCTGTAAATGCGCCTTGGGTATAGGTCGTGATATTGCCGTCTTCAAGATCTGCAATTAGTTCATTCTTGTAGAATTGACCACGATCTCCAAGAATTTTAGAGCGTCATCTTTTGAAATGGAACGACGCACGAGTGCTTCTTTCTTTGCAGAGAGCTCAAGCATCTTTTTCTCAATTTTCACGAAATCCTCTTCGCGGATGCTTACGCCTTCTGGTGGCATAACATCATAGTAGAAGCCATTTTCAATGGCTGGTCCTATGCCGAACTGTGTGCCAGGAAACAATTCTTGCAATGCTTCTGCCATAAGGTGAGCAGAAGTGTGCCAAAAGGTGCGCTTACCTTCTTCGTCATCCCATTTGTAAAGAGCGATAGTTGCGTCTTCAGTGATTGGGCGGTTGAGTTCTACTGTTTTACCATTGACTCCGCATGACACAACGTCTTGTGCCAAACGACTAGAAATGCTTTCTGCAATTTGCAATCCCGTAACCCCATTTTCGTATTCACGAACGCTGCCATCGGGAAAAGTAATCTTTATCATCGTAACCGGATGTTATATATGTTGCTATAGATAATTAATTGACTGAAATCTAGAGCATACCCTAGACTCTGCTGTCTTTATTACGGCAAAGTTACTTTTTATGTGCCGAACAGCCAAAAAAAACACGTGCTTTTTAATGCTTTCCCAATATCTGCATTCATTTTTCAGGTTCCTTCGATTCTACGAGTGTACAATCTATAATCTATTGGGATGAAATGTGTCAACTCTCCCATAAGTTCTTGAAAATATGGGAGAGTTGCTCAAAAAAAGATTGTGAAAGGCTTAGGAGCTCAATTAGTCGTTAATGTACTTTCTAAAGGTTGTAAAACATTGCAAAACCTGCAGCTTGAGGCTTTTCTCCGCAACTAATCTAGGTCTTAAAGAACAAGAGCCTAACATCTCTACAGCGGGTATGTCTTCATTCTTGACGTTTAGGGTTTCGTCGAGAGATGTGAGAACAAATGCGCTACAATCATCTATACACTCTATTTTGTTGGGGTCTCTGATGAAAGCATAGCAATCGTCATCTGTAGCAATGATTTTCATTAATAGCATCTGGGTATGTACGCTATCTCGTTCATAGATAAGCACATTCATCGAGCGCTTTATTTTATCTAATTCGTATGGGTACACGCAACAAACTCGCCAACGAAAATAGGCAAACCCGTGTTTCCAGATTTCTTTATGAAGTTGCCTCCAATCTTTCTTGTTGACTTGTAGTGCCATTAAGGGGGCTTCTAGTTCTTCTTGTCTAAGAATTGTCTCTTTGTTCACTACATAGATGATCATCTTAACAGCATTATGCTCTGTGGACTTTGATTTGAGTTCGCTGATTTCGGCTTTAAAAGATTCATCCCATCCCATGTCAAGCAAGGTTGCTATGGCAGCGTTAGAGGTCTTGGGGACGTATCCAAGGATAAGGTCAAAATCAAAGTGGTCTGGGTCTCCATCGTAGTCATCGGTTAAGGCAACGGCCACGGCGTTAGTATCATATTTGTTATGTTTTTCACGCACAAGTGCTAGCTTTGCTCCTACATACAGTTCATCCCAAACATCAGAGATATCATGATAAGCCAGACCAGCTATGGGGCATTCTAGTAGTACTTTATGTTCTGAAAGAGAAGAAATTGCCGTCAGACCACAAGGGGTATCATATTCTTTATCCATGAGTTGTGTTGTATCCATAGTTTGAGAATTAGAGGATATGAGTAAGATGTCTGTTTTTATTTCTGAAGTGCGTTGATTATCGACGCGTTGAAAACAACCACAAAACCACGATAGCACCGATTATAGATGAGAGAAGTTCACCTATCGTGTCGTTTATTGTGAAATGCGCAAATGAGAATAATAAATTCCCTACAACTCCTCCGATAATCCCCAAGAAAAGATTGCCTAAGCAACCACTACTTTTTCCTTTTTGAATATGACTCGCGATGTAGCCCGCGAGAATTCCTATGATTAAACTTCCAATCATGCAAAATTGATGTTTTTTTAAATAAATATGAGGTTTGGTGCAAAGATACGGAATATTCGAGAGATTGCGATGTTTTTCCTCTAAAAAGCAGAAAGAAATCATCTTCTTGTAAATAGAAGGTGTATGCTAGAGGAGATGTTCTTAACTTGTTGTTGTACACTGAAATATAATATACAAACTTGTAAGCTTGTGGAACCAGTCTGCATTAATGACGAATTTCTTTAATTAAGTCTGTAGACACCTAACTAAGGAATACTTTATTCTTACGTTTTTCAAATCAAAAGAAACGAGTCTAATGCGAAGTTGTGCATTTTCTGGCAGGCCCAAATAGCAATATCAAGGAAAATTACGTGAGAAACGTTTTTTTTTTAGAGAAATCGTTGTTATAAAACGAAAAAATACTACTTTTGTACCGTAAACAAAACAGAGCGTTCTGACTATCTGTGAGTATCGAACATTGTGTTTCCGGTTAAAATGTTAATGGGGCGAAAATGTACATGATGCATGTCATTGGGTATAGTACAATTTATAGGTATTCAAGGTCAGAAATAAATAATACGTACGGACTTTATAACACATTATGCAGAAAGCTGTATATATGAGATGATATCTAATGGTTATCCCAGCCTTGTGTGTTTGCAGGTTGTATATATTATCTTGCGCCACACACCTGATTTTACTCTCTAAAAACACGATAAGATCTTATAGGTCTTAATTATTACCAGAAACCATCCCTAAGAACAACTTCGGTTGCACCTAGGGGTGGTTTTAATATGTAGGGCTGATTGCCCTTAAATAGTAAGTAAGTTTGATTTGGGGAGATTTTCCCTTCGTAGCTTTAAGTTCCTTGTCTAATCATAGATAAAACTTTGGTCTGATCTATTCGTTAGGCTTTGCATTATACGTCGTAGAGAATAGAAAGATGAGGTGCGAAGTCTTCTTTTGAATTTCAATGCTTCCTCTTTACTAAAGTGTGTCATAACTGTAAGCCTTATATCGTACCATTTCTTAAATTCTTTCGAATCTTTTCCAAGTAGCTTTTCATTCCTGTAGTATTCTTTGAGTCTATAATTGCTAGAAGTTCAGAAAGTTCATTACGAATTTGTTCAACTTGACAAGATGTGTATGGATTAAACAATACTTCCTGTAGCAGATAATCGTCTTCTCCGAGTACTCCTTTCGCAATATTCATGTGTCGCTTAAAAGTCGTGCCTGGAGCATCTTGGTGCTTCATTACAGCTGCAAAGACAAATGTGCTAACAAATGGGATACTGAGCGAGTAGGCTACGGTTTGGTCATGCTCCTCAAAGGTGTACTCATAGATATTGAGACCGAGTTTCTTATACAAATCCTTGAAGAATATGCGTCCCATATAATCTCCTTCGCTGATGATAATTGCATTTTCGTGGGTCAATTGCTGAAGGTTAGCAAAGGTTGGGCCAAACATAGGATGTGTGCTTACAAACGGATGGCCAGACTTGTTGTAGAAGGCATGAAGGTCTGTCTTGACAGATGCGATGTCGCTTAGAATACACGAAGCAGGTAAATATGGAAGTACTTCTTTAAAAGCCGAAATTGTGTACTTCACTGTTACTGCATTGATGACCAATTGGGGTTGGAATTGAGTAATTTCCTCAAGGGACGTGAAACGTTCACAGTTATATGTAAACCGCATACGCTGAGGTTTTTTTTCAAAAACCGCTATTTCATGCTCAAAGCTTAGTAAATCAAGGAAGAAGCTTCCCATCTTACCAGCGCCTAAAACGAGTATTTTCATAGAGCTGAAGGGGATTTGTGTAGGCTGCAGTAGTTTCACTGAAAGATGTTTTCTTGTTTGAAGATGCTGCCAGTGAAAGACCAAGTTTTAGTTTGTAAGAAAGATGGTATAGTGAGTAGCCGTTTGACTATTGGTTGATAATTTCCATTTGCTGTCTCACAGACTCTTCGTGTATACTCTCGAATACAGTAGCAACAAACTCTGCAGTCATACCATATAGAGCCCCTTGCGCGCCACGTTTAGCCAAAATCTCGTTGTAGCGGTTAGCTTGAAATACCGTCATGTTGTGATCACGCTTATATCTACCAATCTGACGACACACGCGCATTCTCTTTGCCAATAGTTCCATCATTTGATGATCCAAATCGTCTATCTGTTGACGAAGATCGACTATCTCGTCTATTTGTTGGTGTTCGTCACGTATGATAAGCAATGACAATATGTAGCTTAGTACATCGGGTGTGATTTGTTGAGCCGCATCACTCCATGCTTTGTCGGGGGTGCAGTGAGATTCAATGATGAGCCCATCAAACCCTAAGTCCATAGCTTGTTGACAGAGTGGAGCAATGAGTTCGCGTTTACCTCCAATGTGACTTGGATCACATATAATAGGTAATTCAGGGATGCGGCGACGAAGCTCCAAAGGAATCTGCCAAGTTGGATTATTGCGATATAATTTATTGTCATAGCTTGAAAAACCACGGTGTATTGCCGCCAATCGTCGAATACCAGCTTGGTTTAGACGCTGCATGGCACCAATCCACAATTCAAGATCTGGGCTCACAGGGTTTTTCACCAGGATAGGCACATTTACTCCTTGTAAGCTATCGGCGAGAGATTGCATCGCAAAAGGGTTTGCGGTGGTTCGAGCACCAATCCAGAGCATGTCTAAGCCATATTTGAGGCAAAGTTCTACATGTTCGGGGGTTGCCACTTCTGTTCCTACGAGCATCCTAGTAGATTCTTTGACTTGTTGCAACCATTTTAGTGCCATTTCGCCATTGCCTTCAAAACCTCCTGGCTTTGTGCGTGGTTTCCATACTCCAGCTCGAAATAGGTGGCAACCTTTTTGTGCTAGGGATTTTGCTGTATTGAGGACTTGTTCTTCTGTTTCTGCAGAGCAAGGTCCTGCAATCACTAAAGGACGATGAGCATCTGATGCAAGATTGAGAGGGAGAATGTCTAGTTCCATAAGGATATCGTGTTTAAACGTGGTAGACGTATGTGTACGTTAATGCAAAGATACGACAAAAGACGGAGAATATAATATAGAATGGAGTAGAGGGGTATGGAAAACTAATCTATCTCTTCTTATGGAGAACAATCCGTTGTAAAGCACGTTCCATAGTCTGCTCGTCAGCACATAGAGAAATGCGGATATATCGCTCCCCATTGCTACCAAAAATAAAGCCTGGTGTGATGAAAATGTCTAACTCATGAAGTACCCATTCCGTGAGTTCTTCGGCATGAGCGTAATGTTCAGGAATTTTGCCCCACAAGAACATCCCTACTTGTTGAGAATTGTAGTGACAACCTAAGGTGGTCATGATGCGTTCTGCTACTTTACGACGACAAAGGTAAACCTTTGGTTGTACTCTTCGTGCCAAGCATCAGCATTGTCGATAGCTGTGGCAGCTGCGAGTTGGATACCACGAAAAGTACCGCTGTCGATATTGCTCTTTACGCGAAGCATCCATGCAATATATGTTGGATTACTCACACACATACCTACACGCCAGCCTGGCATGTTGAAAGTCTTGCTCATCGAATTAAATTCTATGCAGCAATCTTTGGCGCCTGGCACTTGCATCAAGGAGGTGGGCTGATTATTGAGGATAAAAGAATATGGATTGTCATTGACTATTACGATATTATGACGCTTTGCGAATTCCACCAATCGTCTGTAAGTGCTCATTTGGGCAGCTGCTCCCGTTGGCATGTGTGGATAATTAGTCCACATAACCTTTACTTTTGCCAAGTCCATCTGTTCGAGCTCTTCAAAATTAGGTTGCCATTGGTGCACCTCATCAAGATTGTAGTACACTACTTCTGCTCCCAACAGTCTACTAAGGCTTGTATAAGTGGGATAACCGGGGTTAGGAACAAGAACTTGTTCACCAGGGTTTACCAATGCTAGAGTGACATGTAGTATTCCTTCCTTACTTCCAATCAGAGGTAATACTTCTGTTGAGGAATCTAAAGTGACACCATACCAACGAGAGTAGAAATTCGCTATAGCTTCCAAGAACTCTGGTGTTCCTTTGGTCGGTTGGTATCCGTGACTTGTTGGTTCTTGTGCCACTAGACAAAGTCGTTGCACAGTTGCTTGCGACGGTGGTAAGTCAGGCGAACCAATGGCTAAGCTAATCACGTCGTGACCTGCAGCTTTTCGTGCATTTACTTCTTGCAGTTTGCGACTAAAATAGTATTCTTGTATTTGACTGATTCTAGAAGCTGGAGATATCTTAGAGGTATGAAGAAGTTCCATCGTTATATTCTCCTATAATTTTAAGTTTTTGAGTGAGTGGGATGATTGCATCTATGCTTTGATGATAGCGCTTTAAGTCGTTGAAAGTCAAATCTACATAGAATAGATATTCCCATTCGTGTCCAATGACTGGCATGGACTGTATTTTTGTGAGATTGATGCCATAAAAAGATAAAATAGTCAAGACTTTAGAGAGACTTCCTTCCTCGTGAGGGAGTGAAAAAATTAAGCTTGCTTTATTAACGATTTGCCATGATCGTAGTGAGCCAGCTTTCTGTGGATGACTAACTACCAGAAACCGTGTGAAGTTGTGTTTGTTGTCTTCGATTTGGTTTTTGAGTATTTTCATTCCATAGAGTTTAGCTGCAGAAGCATTGCAGATTGCAGCCCAGCCTCTTTGTTTCTTTTCTATTATGTTAGCTGCTGCTCCTGCGGTATCTTCTGCTTCCACAGCTTTTAGACTAGGATGTTGTGCTAAAAATTGCCGACATTGCATCAGGGCAACAGGATGAGAGTGCACTTCTTGCAATGTGTCCCAATTGTCCTCTGGTAGGCAACATATTGCATGTTCAATATGGAGTTTATATTCTCCTACAATGGTAACTCCCGAAGCGCGAAGTAATTCATAGTTATGGAGGAGTGAGCCTGCAATAGTGTTTTCTATTGCAACTAGCCCAATAATCGTGGGGTCACTATTTATGCTATCAAAAACCTCTTCAAAAGTGTTGCAATAGAGACATTGCACTTGTTCGTTGTGAAAATACTTGTAGGCTGCAATTTCGTGGAAAGCACCTGCGACACCTTGTATAGCGATTCTTTTCATAGGACTGGATATCGATTTATAGATAAAAAGAAAAATCCCACTTCAACATAAAGTGAAGCGGGATGATATGATGAAAAAATGACAACTTTCAATCATTGTAGAAATAACTACATGCGACTACCCCCCCTCACAATGGCTTGTGAAGTAAAAAGTAAAAATCGAAAGAATGAAGTAGTAATTGTAAGCATTTTTGCTATTTGTTTGGTTTGAATATTGCAAAAATATCACTTATTTTTTTGAATATTCCAAATGTTTGCTCAGATATTTACAGATAAACTCGCAAAGTCCCTCAAAGTGTTATAATCTAAATAATAGTTGGAACCTTAACCTTTAGGAAGTACTTGATTATATTCCTTGACTCCCATATTAAAAAGGAAGTATTTCCTTTCACTACAGATCAGTAGAGTAGTATGAGTTCTACTATTTTCTGTGCAAAATACATTTTAAAGTAGAGGATAAATCTACTGTAAATGTTGAGGAAAATACAAAGAACTTTCCAATAAAAACTATGAGATGACAGGCAAAGTAGGCAAAGCGTTGAAAGTTGGGATGAGTTCTCGTTGTTTTTACGTGAAATGCTTGGTAGTTTCTGCTGAAATCAGTAGTTTTACATCGCAAAGCGGTGTGTGAAGAAATCATTAGGTACATGGACTACTGGAATAGTTTTCTCTATAGCTTGTGCCTAGCTTTGCGGTTTGTCTGAGAAACGGAAGAGTTATCTCTGTTTCTAGGCAGATGACTTATGTAAATAAATTAGAATATAAGTTAGGCTGGCTTTTTCTTTTCCATGCCTCGAATGATAATTTTCGAATGAAATACTACGCTTCTCGACTTTTACCTTTTTACATAGCTATTGCTGTTGTTATTGGTGTGTTAATCGGAAATTTTTACGCCACTCAATTTGCTGGAAATCGCATTAGTTTTATCAACACTTCAGGAAATAAAATCAGTACCTTGCTCGATGTTATCAATGAACGATATGTAGACAAGGTGGATATGAATGAAGTGGCGGAGAAAGCTGTGCCACAGATCTTGAAGGAACTCGATCCGCACTCTACTTATGTTTCTGCTAAGGATGTAGAATCATCCATGCAAGAGCTGAAAGGTAGCTTTCAGGTATTGGCGTTCAGTATATGATTTATGAAGATACTGTAAGAATCGTGCGCATCATTGAAGGTGGTCCTGCAGAAGAGGCTGGTTTGCGTGCTGGCGATCGAATTGTCACAATAAATGGTAAGCCTTTTGTTGGGAAAGCTATAGACAATGAAAAAGTGATGAAGTCTCTAAAAGGAGAAAAAGGAAGTGTTGTGCACTTAGGTATTCGCAGAAATGGCACAAAAGGTCTTGTGAAAATTTCGATTACTCGCGGAGACGTGGAAGTCAAAAGCGTTGACGCGAGCTACATGTTAGATGCGAAGACTGGTTATGTACGCATTACCTCTTGGGGAGATAATACTTATGCTGAGTTTCTTCGTGCAATGGCTACTTTATCTCCGAAGGGGATGGATAATCTTGTGATAGATTTGCGAGGAAATTTGGGTGGATACTTGCAAGCTGCTGTAGAAGTTGCTAACGAATTCCTACCTAAGAATCGCATGATTGTATATAACGAAGGTAGAAACTTCACTAAAGAAGAATACAAGAGTGATGGTAAAGGCTCGTATCAAAATATGCCTCTTGTGGTGCTTATTGATGAAACGAGTGCTTCTGCAAGCGAGATTTTTGCTGGTGCAATGCAGGATAACGATCGTGCATCTATCGTTGGACGTCGTAGTTTTGGTAAAGGATTAGTGCAGGTGCCTATAGAGTTCCGTGATGGTAGCATGGTACGTCTTACTGTTGCGCGTTATTACACTCCTTCTGGCCGCTGTGTTCAAAAACCCTTCAAGCCTGGTGATGAAGAGGACTATGAAAATGATTTAGTTCAGCGAGCTGCTACAGGGGAATACTTCAGCTCTGATAGCATCAAAACCTCAGGCGAAGTCTATAAAACACATTTGGGTCGTAATGTCTACGGAGGAGGTGGTATAATTCCTGACTACTTTATTCCTCGAGATACTCTTGGTTTCACTTCTTACTACAAAGAGGCCTATATGTCTGGTACAATTAGTCAGTTTGCTTTTTGGTATTTAGACAATCATCGCCAAGAGTTGAGCAAGTATTCAGAGGCCTTACCTTTAGCAAAGTATCTTCGTGGACAGAAAATTGTGGAACAGTTTGCGACATACGCTGATAAGCATGGTATGAAGCGCAGAAATCTCATGATAAGAACTTCGCATAAACTTTTGGAACATTCCATTATAGGCAACATTATTAGTGATCGCCTTGGTATTGGTTCTGCCGTTATTTACCTGAATAATGATGATCCATTCATTATGCGTGCATTAAGCATCTTCCGCAATAGGCAAGCCTTTCCAAAGGCTTCAGGTGGTAAGAAGACTGCCTATAACAATGCGTTGCCCAACCAATTACTTTGGATACAGAAACCTTATGATTTCCAAAAACGAGTTGCGATGCTCTATGCGCAAGATTCTGAGAAAACTAAGTCCAGAAAGGCATAATATCGCAGAAAAACTTCTATTAGATCACCTAGCTGCAGACAAACATTTTTTGTCTGCAGCTAGGGTGATGCTTTATTATGCTATGCCAAGCGAGGTTTCTACAGAATTAGTACTAGCACGATGGAGCCATGAGAAGAAATTCTACTTGCCAACTCTTGTCGATGGAAAGATTCAGGTGAGACCATTTGAAGGCAAAGAAAAAATGAGGCAAGGTCAGTTTAATATCTGGGAACCTATAACATCACCTCTTGAAGATTTGGCAAGCTTAGACTATATCCTCGTGCCTGGAGTTGCTTTTTGATTATCAAGGGCATCGTTTGGGACATGGTAAAGCCTACTACGATTGTTTTCTGAGTCAGTCTAGCTTACAACAAGCCCGATACGTTGGCGTGGCTTTCTCAGAACAGGTTCTTCCTCAAATACCTACAGAAGTGCATGATGTGCCGCTTCCTGATCTAATCATTGTCTGAATGAGATTTTTCTATATATTCTGTTTTTTTACCACTTCTTTTCATTGGTTGTAAAGTAAAAAAAGGAAGGAGAATCCGCTATGTCTGCTGCGTTTGCTAAGGCACCACAGACTACGAGTGGAGAATATGATTTACCAGACCTGCGCAGGGCTGGTGAAATTATAGTTGCTACACTTTCTGGACCAGAAACATATTATGACTACCATGGTTTACCCATGGGGTTGCAATATGCTTTGGCTGAAAATTTTGCCTCATCTGAGGGATTGAAAGTGCGTATGGAGATAGCTAAAGATACAACAGAGTTATTGCAAATGGTCTCAGAAGGAAAGGCTGACTTACTAGCACTTCCCGTGTCTGATAAGCTTATAGCACAAAAAGGTCTTGTTGCAGCAGGTGCTAGAAACGACAAAGCGAATATAAGCTGGGCTGTAAAGTCGAGTGCTAAAGAACTGATAGCAGCACTTAATGATTGGTACACTGATAATAAGGAAGCTGAAGTTGTGCAAGCCGAAAAGGTGCGCATGAAAGAAGTGCATCAAGTGAAAAAGCGTGTGCAAGCTGTTTATCTCTCTAAAGAGCGCGGAATTATTTCAGTATATGACCATCTGTTCAAAGCAGCTTCTGCGACAACAGGTTGGGACTGGAAGCTAATCGCTGCTCAAAGTTTCCAAGAAAGTGGTTTTGACCCTAACGCTCGTTCTTGGGCTGGTGCACAAGGTCTCATGCAGCTGATGCCTAAAACTGCAGCTGGATTGGGGCTCACTCCCGAAGAAGTTCATGATCCGCGCAGAAATGTCGAAGGTGCTGCAAAACTTATTCGACAACTTACAAGTCAACTTTCGGATATTCGTGATGGAAACGAACGTATAAAGTTTGTCCTTGCCTCTTACAATGGTGGTCTAGGGCACGTTCGTGACGCCATGGCTTTAGCACGAAAATATGGTAAAAACCCACAACAGTGGGATGAAGTTGCACCTTATATTTTAGGTCTTCAGAAGCCTCAATTTTATCGTGACCCAGTAGTGAAATGTGGCTATATGATTGGTAGTGAGACTGCAGGGTACGTGCAAAGTATTTTTGAGTCGTTGGCGTAGTTATGGTGGCAATGTCATGTTAACAGGTGCCCCCGTTTTACCAGAGTCAAGCACGACCAGCAACACGATGCCCAACGGCGCCTCAGCTCCAACACACAAAAATAAATTTTCTTCAGGTAAACGCATTCTTTCTCCCGATGATCCCGAGTTTAATCAAATGCATTAAAGCCATTTACTTAGGTTTTTCTTTTCCACGTCTTTCGCATATCCTTTTTGGGGGCTTTGCGTTGATGGGGATTTTTTGCCCTTTGTTGTCTCAAGCAAAAGAGGCTTCTTGGGGTACTGAAGAGATTTTGAAACGTATAGATCGCGCTATTGAGGGAAAAACAATGTTGAGAACTCGATACGAAGCAAAATTGCAGAATCTAAAATCTAAAGCCAACAAGGAGACAGGTAAAGAACGTATCCAAACTTACCAACAGATATTCCGAGCTTACGCACATTTTCAGAGTGATTCTGCCTTAGCATACTTGAATCGTATTGAAGAAAGCGCAGACTTATTAAACAAGCCTTCTAGTCTTCGCCAGTGGATTACGATTGGTCGTGCTGAAGTCTATGGTATCATGGGGCTTTACAAATCGGCTGCAACGCTGTTAGAGCAGGTACACATTCAAGCAGAAGACAAGTTTTTGAGACTTTACTACTATCAAGTTGCGCGTTCCGTTTATGGTTGGATGGCTGATTATGGTGAAGTGGGTGAGAATCGTAAGGTGCTACAGCAGCTTACTGCCAACTATCGCGATAGCATTTTGTTAGTAGAGACAAATGCCACGAATCGTGCCATAGTACAGGCTGATAAGTTACTTAACGAAGGAGCTCTACAAGCCGGTAAAGAACTCTGCTTGCGGACCCTTTCTCATGCAGACTCCTTGCAGCATGTCTATTTATTTGCCTTATTAGCAGATTTGTCAGAGGCTAGTAATAACCACGATGATTATTTGCACTATCTTTCCTTAGCAGCATTGAGTGATCTTGAACGTGGGGTAACAGAATACCGTGCATTGCAACAACTTGCTGCAGAGCTTTCTGAGCGAGGAGATGTTTCTCGCGCTTACACTTATTTGCTTTGTGCTATGGATGATGCGAATTTTTGTAAGGCTCGCTTACGTAGTTTTGAAGCTACCAATGTTTCCCATCATCAATGGTGCCCATAAGGAGCAACTCCAGACTCGTCAAACAATAACCTCAGTAATAGTTGTGTTTTCTGTTGTAATTGTTTTGCTACTCTCAGCTTTTATTGTTCTGTTGCGTAAGAAAATGCGTCAATTATCTCATGCACGACAAGAGCTCACAGAGGCCCTAGTTGCAGTGCGCGAAGTTAATGCAGCTTTGTTGGAGATGAACGAGAAGCTCTCAACAGCCGACAAAGTAAAAGAAACCTATATTGCTCGCTATCTTCAAAGATGTCGTGGGTATATTGACACCCTGGATGAGTATAGACGTGAATTGTTGAAGTTGGCAAAGGCTAAAAACTATGCGCATCTCATGGAGCGTTTGCAGAGTGCAGAGCAATTAGTGCAAGAAGAGCAGTCTTTTTACGCAGACTTTGACGAAGCGTTTGTGACATTGTTTCCCAAGTTTATTGATAACTTCAACGCTCTTCTTCCTAAACAAGCTCAAGTACACCCTAAACGTGATGAGATTCTAAACACTGAGTTGAGAATTTTTGCGCTTATTCGTTTGGGCGTCACGGATAGCAATCGCATTGCCCACTTCCTCAACTATTCAGTTCCTACAATTTATTCCTATCGTTCACGATTGCGCAACAAGAGTTTGTTAGATAAGAATGCCTTTGACGAGGCTGTGCTTTCGTGCTAAATTTCTTTGCGTACGAGTTGTCCTCTTTATATTTCATGAAAATTCTTCTACTTGGTGATTATTCTAATGTGCATGCCACACTTGCTTCTGCTTTGCGAACTTTGGGGCACGAGGTAACTTTGGCCTCAGATGGTGATTCATGGAAGAATTATCCGAGAGATGTTGATTTGAAGCGTCCGAGTTTAGGGAAGTTCTCTTCTATTGCTTACTATTTGCGTTTGCTTTTCACGTTTAGGAAATTCAAGAACTATGATGTTGTTCAACTCATCAACCCATGTTTTTTGCCTTTGAAAGCGGAGCGTATTGGTCGTTTTTATAACTTCTTGCGTCGTCATAACAAGAAAATCTTTCTTGGTGCTTTTGGAATGGACCACTATTGGGTCAAAGCGGGTTTGGATTGTAAGACTTTTCGCTATAGTGATTTCAATATCGGTAGTCAAGTCAGGGAGAGTGCAGATAATGAAATATGGATTCGTGACTGGCTTTTAGGTGAAAAAGGAAAGTTGAATCAAGTAATAGCCGAAGATTGTGATGGTATCGTTTCTGGACTTTATGAATACGACGCTGCCTATCGTCCCCATTTTGGCGAGAAAGTTCGGTTTATTCCTTTCCCCATGCGCTTAGACAATGAATTACGATCTCAGAAGTCAAGAAGCCTTCAGGGAGAAAATGGAGAAAGAACTAAGGTTCGCTTTTTTATTGGTATCCAACGTCAGCGCCATGCTTACAAAGGAACTGATGTGATGCTCGCTGCATTAGAAAGATTACAAGCTGATTTTCCTAATGAGGTAGAATATGTTACGGCTGAGAATGTGCCTTTTGATGAATATGTTCAGCTCTTGCGCTCTAGTGATGTATTGTTAGATCAGCTCTATTCCTACACACCAGCCATGAACGCTCTGCAAGCTATGGCACAAGGGCTGGTTGTTGTGACAGGCGGTGAACCTGAGAACTATGAGATTCTGGGCGAAACAGAATTGCGACCCATCATCAATGTGTTGCCTTCTGAGCAATCTGTTTACGAACAATTAAGAGCATTAGTGTTGAGACGAGATGAAATCCCTCTACTGTCCCAGCAGAGTAGAGCATACATCATGAAACATCATGAATATCTCAAAGTTGCGCAACAATATCTAGATTTTTGGGCTGGAAAATAGCATGTAACGCCCTCACTTTTTATTTTTTCTACCCAAAAAAGTCGTATCCTTGGTTTATCCAAAGGTACGACTTTTTGTTGATTTCTCACAAGTGAAGGAACTAGACCTTGCAAATGGGAAGTAAGCACAGGTTAAGATCCTATACAGGCTATCTTGTTGTCTTGTGGAGATATCCTTTATTTTGCTAAATACTCGCTTACATTCTTCTCAATGCGGGCAGCAAGATCAGCATTTTCTTCACGATTGAACTTTTCTCCAGTGATATGCTCATAGAGTTCAATGTAGCGTTCAGAAATGCCGGCTACAATTTCGGGAGTCATTTCAGGAACTTGTTGCCCTTCTTTACCTTGGAAGCCGTTCTCCATCAGCCATTCGCGCACAAATTCTTTAGAAAGTTGCTTTTGAGGTTCTCCTTTTTCAAAACGTTCTTCATAGCCTTCAGCGTAGAAATAACGGCTAGAGTCTGGAGTGTGAATTTCATCCATGAGGTAGATTTGTCCATTGTGCTTTCCGAACTCATACTTTGTATCTACGAGAATCAAGCCACGTTCAGCAGCAATCTGCGTTCCGCGCTCAAAAAGTGCCAAAGTGTACTTCTCAAGAACTTCATATTCTTCAGGTGTTGCAAGACCTTGGGCAAGAATTTCTTCTTTAGAGATGTCTGCATCATGCTCACCAATTTCTGCTTTAGTGGTGGGAGTAACGATGGGAGTAGGGAATTTTTCGTTCTCGCGCATACCTTCAGGAAGACGAATGCCACAAATCTCACGAACACCACTCTTATAGGCGCGCCAAGCACTGCCACAGAGATAACCGCGCACAATCATTTCAATTGGAAAACCTTCGCAGAGCAAGCCTACAGTAACCATCGGATCTGGAGTTGCGAGTTTCCAGTTTGGGCAGATGTCTGTAGTGGCATCTAAGAATTTAGCTGCGATTTGATTCAACATTTGACCTTTGAAGGGAATACCTTCTGGAAGCACTACGTCAAACGCGGAGATACGGTCGGTAGCCACCATCACAAGGCGTTCGCCTAAGTTATACACATCGCGCACCTTGCCGTGGTACACACTTTTCTGTCCAGCAAAGTGGAAATCAGTTTTTGTAAGAGCACTCATATTATTGAGATATTTGAAGGATGAATTGCAAAGAAGTTGGGGATAGTGGAGATAATCGTTCTGATATTCTAAAGGATTCTCAGATTATTCCAATACCATGATAGGCTATTCAGTTATCTTGTTGAGGAGGGAAGAAGGTGGTAATAAAATAGCACCTACACAAGGGTGCTTCAAAGACTGAGAGTTCAGTCTTCTTTTGCTTCACTTTGTGTAGGTGCTTCTTTTTCTGTTGATTTAATTTACGCGCGGCAGCATCTTTGTCATAAGCAGCCACGATTCGGCTCACCAACTTGTGGCGCACGATGTCTTCCTGTTGCATATCAATGAAGGCAATACCTTTAACGTCACGGAGAATGCGGCTTGCCTCAATAAGACCACTGCGTTGAGAGGGCGCAAGGTCTATTTGTGTAGGGTCACCAGTTACCATCATTTTAGTATTCCAGCCCATACGAGTCAGGAACATCTTGATTTGCGCTGTTGTCGTGTTCTGGGCTTCATCCAAATAACCACAGCGTCATTGAGCGTACGGCCACGCATGAATGCCAATGGCGCAATTTGTATGACGCGATTCTCTATATATTCCTGCAATTTCATGGCAGGAAGCATCTCTTGAAGGGCATCATAAAGTGGTTGAAGGTAAGGGTCAATCTTATCTTTCATATCGCCTGGCAAGAAACCAAGTTTTTCTCCTGCTTCCACAGCTGGGCGACTCAAAATGATTTTCTTTACTTCTTTGTTCTTAAGCGCACGAACAGCCAAGGCTATCGCAAGAAAAGTCTTTCCTGAGCCAGCGGGACCAGAAATAAAGAGCATATCATTCTTGTTGTAAGCCTCAACCACTTTGCGCTGATTGACACTTCTTGGAACAATAGGCTTTCCCCCCATAGAGTACACAATAGTCTCGTTGTCTCTATGGTCAGCCTGTTCAGCCGTATTCTTGAGAATCTGAATCACTTGCTCCTCATCTAGCTGATTGTGTAGCACACAGTATTGTTGAAGACGCTTAAAGCTCTCTTCAAATTCAGCCATATCTTCTTCTGCTCCCATTACTTTCAACACATTGTCTCGCCCCATAATGCGTAGTTTGGGACGCAAAGCGCGAACCAAGCGCAGGTTGGCATTGCCAGCGCCAAAGAATATGGCGGGGTCTGCATCTTCTAAGAAGAAATGCTTTTCAATCATAGGGAGAAATCGTGAGGTGGAGGAAGCGGATAGAGAGGAATATAATATATTGGGGGCTATCTCAGCTAGTACGTTGGATGATGAATGATAACCGCCACGGAGTCAGTGAACGCTCATCAAGTGATTTCATTCATTTTGCAAGAAGCATTGGGCTAAGACAAAGCAAAGTTACTATATTTTTTGCGTTCTACCAAATATCATAACTTGACATTTTAGCCACGTTGTTCGCTTCTGGCTTGTTGAGACAATTGATAGCTATTCCAAAGGTTATGAAAGATACTGTAGAACCCTCCAGCTAAGGAAGATAGAGGGTCAAAGAAGGTGAAACCTGCCCAAATAGCAAAGACGGTATTTTTCTGACCTATAGCTTGAGACGCTGCAACTAGACTGTGGTGCTTACGACCAATTATGCGACCAATTCCGAATTGTAATGCGCAACTCACAAGACTCACGAGACAAATGGAGAGTAGAGTGGAGAAGGGGGCTACACTATGCATTAGGGCATGGGTACTTGTTGTGATGGCAAGCGTAAGACAAATAGCCCAAATGTGGAAGGCTAAGTCTTTTACTGCAAGAATTTGTTTTAATATCTGAGGAAAGTAAGTCCTAATTCCCCATGCTACAAAAAAAGGAAAGATGAGCATCGGGAAAACTTTTGCCATGATGCTCCACAAGGAAGTTAAGAATCCAATTTGTGAGGGAATCATCAAACTTACCACTGTGGGGATCAATAGTGCTGCCAACATATTAGCTAAGATGGTGTAGGAAATCACTCCTGCAACATCACCTTTCAGTTTGTCGGTAACAACAGCTGCAGCAGTTGCTGTTGGACAAATGAAGCACAGTAGAGCGCCTTCTGCTATGGGACGATAGGTGGGGTTAGCTCCTATAATGAATATCGCTGCAATAGAAAACCCTAGCGTTTGCAGGATGAGTAAATAGCCATGCCAAGAAGTCAAGCGCAAACTGCGGGGTTCTACTTTGCAGAATGTGATCATTAGCATGACAAAAATAAGAATAGGCTGCAGCGTCTTTATCCAGTGCATTGCTATTGTCTTTGCTCCGGGATTGGGGAGATATTTGTCTCCTAGAAAATAGAGCAATACGCCTAACAATATGGCTATGGCAAGCATCCAAGTGCGCAATAGTTGCTTGAGTTTAATCATTGAGTTGGAGTGTTTATAGATGCTATCTGCAGTGGGGGAGAAAGTGTTAAATCTGAAGGCTCAAAAAAACATGAGTTTTTCTTCGAACTAGCTTGAAGAAATTTCAATACAAAGGGATTTCGAAAATCAAATTCCTCGAAAATCTCAACGCGTCATTAAAAAAACTCGTGTTTTCTCAGAGTTTGTCTCTCTATTTCTACTAAAATTGCATGTAAAACGTCGGAGAACTTTGAGATTTTTGTCGGAGAACTTTTGCAATTTCGTCGGAGAAAATTTGAAAAAAACGTCGGACGTTTTTTTGCTATTATCCCCGAGATAATCTCCGCAACCGTTCTTCTGTCCCTCAATGAACTCTTCCATGAAGTGAGAAATCATGTACAGGAGCTTCTGGACTTTAATTTCTACGTTAAATAACGGTGTTCAAATTGTAAAGTTTTTCTTTTTAATGCTTGCCTATTTTGCGGACTGTGATCAAAGTTACGTTGAATCTAGAGTCAGTGACTTAGCCCTTGTTAAGGGCTATGCTTATGTCTCTAAAGAAGAGAGTCCTTGACTATCTGTTGAAGGGATGTTGGGATTTGCTATTCTTGTGGAGAAAGATATGCAAATCGGCTGAGTTTCATCATAAAACCCAGCCGATTCATTTGTTTCGTACTTATTCTTGCTTATCGTTGGGATAAAGGAGTTGCTCCAATGCGATAGCAATGCCGTCTTCGTCGTTAGAAATAGTGATGAAATCGGCAATTGCTTTGACTTCATCGACAGCATTTCCCATAGCAACGCCCATACCAGCGTATTCCAGCATGGAGAGATCATTGAAACCATCTCCAAAAGCCATTAGATCTTCACGCTTCATGCCTAAATGAGCTAAGAGACGCTGAAGAGACTGCGCTTTATCGATGCCTTTTGGGGTGAGTTCTAGAAAGAAAGGAGCAGAACGGAATATCTCCATACGGTTGGAAAGCACTTCTTTCATCTTAGCTTCTAAGTCAACAAGGAGTTGAGGTTCTCCTGGAATAAGAAACTTGGTGGCACCTCCTTGAATAGCGCTTGCTTCAGCCACGAAATTTTTAGCCACAACGACTGGCATTCCGTTGATGCGTGCTTCTTCCGCTAAATATTCTCCTTCGTTGAAACTGGCTAAGATAGCGTTTGACTGATAGGTGACGATAGGTAGTTTTGTACTTTCTGCAAAGTGATGTAAAGTTGGAATGATATCAGTATCAACAGTTTGGCTATATATGGCTTTTCCTGTGCTCCAGTCTATAATTCTTCCTCCATTATAAGAAAGTACAAATCCACCAAACTTATCAAGTTGTAATTGTTGGGCTAAAGAAGAAATTCCGTAAGTGGGTCGCCCAGAGGCTAATACTATGCGAACTCCCTCGTGTTGTGCTCGCATCAGCGCTTCAAAGGTACGCGGAGTGATGACTTTTTGGCTGTTGGTTAGGGTGCCATCTAAGTCTAATGATATGATGCGGTAGGAGAGGGGAGTGACTGTCTTCATTTTTGTCTGTGATGTTTATGACGGCGTTAGAGTATGATGGCGCAATAAGCTAGATTTGCAAGCAATCTATTAATGTACCATCCAAATGATAGAGCGAGATTACCCCATCTTCATAAGTGGCAAATGTGGGAGGATTACCACCTTTGGGGAATGTTGGACTACCTGTGTTGACCAACACCGAACCATTTTCCATGCGCGTGATGTGAGGAAGATGTGTGTGTCCATTAAATAGGACGTCAAATTTTGCTCGAGGCAAATGTTTTTCCCCATAAACATGACCGTGTGTAAGGAAAATGCGTGTGCCGTTGTCTACAACCCAAGCATAATCTCCCATTAAATCAAAGTCGCAAAGCATTTGGTCTACTTCACTATCACAGTTTCCGCGCACGGCAATGATACTATCAGCTATGGTGTTAAGACGTTTTACGATACCTTGGGGATCAATCCCTTCGGGAATACGATTTCGCGGACCATAGTTAAGCAAATCCCCAACAAAAAGGAACTGTTCGCACTGCATATTGTCATAGTGCTCAAGTAATTTCTCAAGCACTGGAAGTGATCCATGGATGTCCGAACAAATGAGGTACTTCATAATGGGGAATTTCTTCTGATTGTGAGAAACTGCAAAGTAAGTTTTGATTAGAGAAAAAGCATATCAGCTTTGACACGGGCAACAGTCGTGGCGTCTACAAAGCGAGCGGCAATGGCAAAGGCAAACTCTGCAGCAGCTCTTGGGCCTTTTGCTGTGATGATATGTCCATCTTCAACCACCAAATCACTAACCAGTTCTGCTCCTTCAAGCTCTTGTTCAAAACCTGGATAGCAAGTTGCACGGCGTTGTTTCAAAATGCCATGTTTACCCAATACCATAGGTGCTGCACAGATGGCTGCAATGAGATTTTTGCAATCGTGGTGGTAGAGTAGTGCCTTTCTTAAACCTTCGTGAATAAGAAGGTTGCGTGCCCCTGGCATACCACCCGGAAGAATGATACCATTGCTCTTATAGATTTCACTTTTACGGAATACGGTTTCCGCCATAATTGACATATCATGTGAGCCATGGATAAGTCTGGTGCCGGCGACGGATACAATTTGTACCTCCAGACCACATCGTCTGAGAATATCTATCGTTGTTAGTGCTTCAATTTCTTCAAAACCATCAGCCAAAAATATGTGTAACATATATCTTTAATCTTTTTGCAAATCGTGCGCGAGCACACGAGGTTAATTCTATATCTGTGAGGCTAATATTCACATGTTAGGGTTTCTTCTTACTGAGCCAAAGGGGTAAGGCACTTAAGATATGCCTTTATGGTCTGTTCTAAGCCAAGGTAGAGTGCATCGCACACGAGGGCATGACCAATGCTCACTTCATCGAGAAAGGGGATCTGCAGAGAGAAGTAGGCAAGGTTTTTCCAAGCTCAAATCATGACCTGCATTGATGCCTAGTCCGATGTTGCGGCAGTGATGGGCACAATCAACATAGGGCGCAATGGCTTCTGACGATTGACCTTATAGTTAGAAGCGTATGGCTCTGTGTAAAGTTCTATTCGGTCGGCTCCGCAACGAAGGGCATAATCAGCCATTTCCTTGTCTGGATCTATAAAAATAGAGACTCTCACATTTGCTTCGTGAAAACGGGTAATAATAGGGGTGAGAAAGTCGGCCTTCTCCTTAGTGTTCCAGCCGGCATTGGAAGTGAGTTGGTCTGGAGCATCAGGCACGAGCGTCACTTGGGCAGGTTTAACAGCACAGACGAGAGCGATGAAGTCTTCACTTGGATATCCCTCAATATTGAACTCTGTGTTGATGCATTTTTTCAGCTCAAGTACATCAGAGCGGCGAATATGTCGCTCATCAGGTCTCGGATGTACAGTGATGCCTTGTCCTCCAAATTGTTCGCAATCTCGAGCCACTTGTAGTAAATCGGGATTGTTGCCACCACGTGCATTACGTAATGTAGCAAATTTATTGATATTTACGCTCAGTTTCGTCATAAATGCTTGGTATAATGAGGAGAATACTGTAATTTTGCTCAAAGAAGCAAGGAACTCCCTTCCTCATTTATGTCGCGAAATTACGAAAATGTTTCAAATAATGCGCATCCTACGGGGTGAAATGCGGCAATTTACAAATTATTATGCACTGTTCTCCTCAAAGAATTGCCTTATTTGGCAAGAGTTATAACACAGATAAACTCAACTGTGCTCTTCAGATTATTCACAAGTTACAACATCTTGGTCTAGATGTTCTTGTGACAGAGGATTTTATGTCTTTGTTGCATGAACATGCTCCTGATGTTACTGCGCATGTGCACAGCTTTTCTTTGGGAGATTGTCAAGCAAATCTTGCTATTTCGATAGGAGGTGATGGCACCTTTCTATATACTGCAGAGCGTCTACGCAATAGTCCGATTCCCATCCTTGGTGTAAATCTTGGAAGATTAGGTTTTTTGGCTGAAGTGACTCCTGAAATTTTGAATGAGGCCTTAGAGCATATCACAGAGGGAAATTACTATATTAATGAGCGTAGTCTGATAGAAGTAAAGACGTTGGGTGAAGAGATTGAGACCTATCCCTTCGCTCTCAATGACGTTGCCCTTCTAAAGCATGATAATGCTTCTCTTATAGATGTTGAAACGCGAGTAGATGGCGAATTGCTTACTAAATATGTTGCCGATGGCCTCGTGATAAGTACCCCGACTGGTTCCACAGCCTATTCTTTGTCTGTAGGTGGTCCTGTGCTAGATCCTCAGTCAGCAGCCTTTTGTCTTTCACCAGTGGCACCACATAGTTTAACGATGCGTCCTATTGTACTTCGCGATGACGTACAAATAAAACTGAAGGTGCACAGCCGCACAGAGCGTTTTTTGTTATCGATTGATGGGCGTAGTCAAAGTATGTCTACTGAAACAGAAGTAATATTGGAAAAAGCAAGTTATAAAATATCAGTGGTGCATCTATGCCCTAACTCTTTTTTCCGCGCCTTAAGCAAGAAGATGATGTGGGGAGAAGATATACGTGGATAATTGTAACGTTAGCTTCAAATCATTTTTTTACTGTAGGAACACAGCTTTATTTATAAGATTACTAGTATAACAATGAAACTAGACTTCCTGTCCTATTGGCATTTTATAGTTTGGATGAAGCGGTATTGGCTGACTTATCGTTGGTGGAATATCCTAAATCTCATCCTTGGTACAATAGGAGTGGTCTTAAGTCTGTGTTTGTTTATCTATTCAAAACAGCCATTGACATTGCAACAGGTGCTCAAACAGGGAATCTTGTGCTTATCTTGTTTTTTTATGTAGTGGGTACTGTTCTAGAACGCACACTTAGTTTTGTGGGGAATTGGTTGAGTACATTGCTTTTCACAAAAACAGAGAAGGATATGCGTATGTCTCTCTTTAATACTTTGATGTCTAGTGATTGGCAGCAACTACAACAATATCATAGCGGAGATGTGCAAAGTAGAATCTCCAAAGATGTTGATTATTTGGTAGGAATGACTGTAAATACTTTCCCTGCTGTATTCATGATGCTGTTTCAGCTCACTGGGGCTTTCGTTTATCTTTGTTTCTTAGACTATAAACTCGCTCTTTGTTTACTCGTAATAACTCCTTTGGTCTTTTTACTCCGTCGTTTATATATTAAGAAACAGCGCGAACTAACTCGTGATGTTCGTGAACAAGATACAGACGTTTTATCTAGATATCAAGAAGCTACACAACACCTTCTTGTGATTAAGACAAATCATGCATATGAGGTGATCAGACAGAGGTTAGACTCTGCTCAAACTATTTTGGAAGAAAAGATTAAGCGTAGATTGAAATTTTCTATTCGTCCCTTTCTTCTGATGCGTTTAGGTTTTGATTTGACCTATTTAGTCGTTTTTGTTTGGGGAGTTGTTGGCTTGCAAAATCAATGGATTACTTATGGTGCACTTATGGCGTATGTGCAATTGGTGGCACGAGTGCAGTCCCCATTGAAGAACTTGTCTCAATATGTCAATGCGCTTATACAAGGCCATATAGCCTTCGAACGCGTCTCTACTTTGGAAGGTTTATCATTAGATATATATGGTAAGGAATTAAACACAGAAGAAAGCGATGAGCCAACCATTATCAAGCAACAAATAAGGAAAGGGGAGGCAGATTTCTGTTTATGTCTATCTAATGTTCATTACCAGTATGCTCCGGATGCTCGCATGGTCTTGACAGATTTCTGCTGTAAATTTCCACAAGGTAGTATAACTGCTATTTTAGGAGAGACAGGATCAGGGAAGACTACGCTCATTCGTCTGCTATTGGGACTCATTACTCCCCAAAAGGGTGCGGTTGAGTGGTGTTTGCAGGATCAAAGATGTCCTTATGGCTTCTTAGGTAGAGAAGCTATTGCCTACGTACCACAAGGCAACACCTTACTCTCAGGAACAATTCGTGAAAATCTTCTTTTGGCTAATTCTACAGCTACAGAGGAGGAAATGAATGATGCATTGTTTGTGGCTGCTGCAGATTTTGTTTTTGCTTTGCCCCAAGGCTTGGATACAGCTTGTCAGGAATTTGGAGGGGGATTGTCAGAAGGGCAGGCCCAGCGTATTTGTATAGCTCGTGCTCTACTTCGTCCTTGTCCGATATTAATTTTTGATGAAAGTACCTCGGCTCTTGATGTAGCAACTGAAAAGCTGGTTATTGAACGCTTAGTGTCGAGTTGTAAGGGAAAGACCATGATATTTGTCACGCATAGGGCTGCTGTGCTAGAGCATTGCTCACAAATAATTCAATTGTAGACTTTGAATAAACTTCTAATCAATAATAGCTATACACTATATAATTGGTAAGTAGACCTATCATCTTCAACCAAACAACAAGAAAAACAACAGATTTCTCATCATTTTTGTTTTGGAAGAAATATAGAAAGGCTGTACCTTTGCAATGTTTTCATGGTATTAGATTTAAGGTTAAAAGAAGATTGGTTGTCGGGAGACAATCAATTTTTATTTTATACCTACCGCATCTTATGCATTTCTTGCCGTACGAATAGAGATTGTTTCTATCATTCCCTTCTTTTTTTCTTACTCTTTTCATAAACAATTGTACTACAGATGAAAGTTGCTCTCTTTGATTTAGATGGTGTACTCATTGATACCGAAGGTCAATATGAATCTTTTTGGCGAAAGATAGGTCAGGACTTTTTGCCAGAACAACCAAGTTTTGCGCAAGACATCAAAGGTATGTCGTTAGTGCAGATCTACCAGACTTATTTTCCTGGCTTAGAGTCTTTGCAAAAGGAAATGACTTGTCGTCTTAATGCTTTTGAGAAAGAGATGCATTATCCGATTTTTGAAAGTGTCCTCCCCTTTCTCAAGCGATTACAAGAGATGCACGTGCGATGTGCTGTAGTGACCAGTAGTAATAAAGAAAAGATGAAACAAGTCTATGCTGAGCACCCTGAATTTTCTAGCTATTTCTCTAAGATTTACAGCTGAACATGTACAACGCTCCAAGCCAATGCCAGATTGTTATCTGAATGCGGCTAAAGTCTTAGAGGTTGCTCCAGAAAAATGTGTCATCTTCGAAGACAGTATTAATGGGCTTAAGGCAGGACGTGATAGCGGAGCGCAAGTTGTTGCATTAGCAACCTCTTTGTCTCGTGAAGTTTTGACAAACCATGAGAACTCCAAGTTGTATGATATGTTGGTAGATAATTTTAGGCAGATTGCGCCCGAAGCTCTTTTCGCTGATTAGAGGCTTTTTCTCAGTACTTGAAAGAGGCATATTATGGTTTTATTGGCATAATCTTTGCTCATTAACTAGGACAAAGTTTGTGTGCGAATTTACACAGCAAGGACTGAAAGATAGAAGTAAAAAATATATCCAGAACAAAATATATAGACGTATGAATATTCCTCCCATTGCCTTCCTTTTCATGCTCTTGCCTATAGTCGGACAATTATACATCTCCTATGGAGTTTGGCAGATTCTACCCGACATTTTGTGGTTGAAGATTATAACTATCACGCTGATGACTTTAGCTTTCTTGTTGTTTTTTGTCGCAATGAGTGGTTGGCTTGACAAACTTCCATTAGAATTAGCCACCATTAGCTACAATGTTGGTACCTCATGGCTTATTGTTCTGCTTTATATGTTTATACTTTTTGCAGTGATTCATGTAGGTGGATGGTTATCATGGATACCTAAGCAATATATTCAGCATAGCTATATAGGAGCGACTTTGCTTGGTGGTCTTCTCTTAGGTTTGTTTGCTTACGCACGTTATCATTATGAGGATAAAAAGCGAGTAGAACTTGTGCTTGATGGTAAGGGTAAGATTAAAGAACCAAAGAAGCTAGTATTAGTTAGTGATCTTCATTTGGGGTATCATAATCGACGTCGTGATCTTCACCGTTGGCTGGAACAAATCAAAGCTGAAAAGCCCGATGCTCTTTTAATTGCAGGTGATTTGATAGATAGAACTATCAAACCTGTTAATGAAGAAGATGCTGAAGAAGAATTCAAAAAACTAGGTTTTCCCGTCTATGCTATTTATGGCAATCATGATTATTACACAGGAGTTGCAGCGGATCGTAAGTTTTGCGAAAGAGCAGGAATTCAGCTTCTTAAAGATGAAGTGGCTTATTTCGGAAACTTTGCTATAGTTGGCAGAGACGACAGAACTAATGTTAATCGTATGACATTGGCACAACTAATGGATGGAATTGATCGATCTAAGTACATCATTGATTTAGACCACCAACCTTATAATTTAGAGGAAGCCGAAGTAAATGGAGTCGATTTAGAATTTGCAGGACATACTCATTATGGACAAGTTTGGCCTGGAAACTGGGTGACACAAGCTATGTATGAAAATGCTTATGGGCTTTCTAGACGTAATGCCACAACTTATTATGTAAGTTCTGGATTAGGCATTTGGGGGCAAAGTTTCGCATTGGCACTCAAAGCGAATACGTTGTTGTCACTTTCAAATAGATGGCTGCTTACCGCACTACATTTTTAGTTTGTAGGAGTGTTCTTTCGATTGTATCGATAGGATGCTCCTTTCTTTTATATATATTATTGTTGTTGTCAGGAATATTTCCCTCTCGCGTAACATCAGGCTACCGGATAGCAATTATAGGGGATGTCAATGAATAATTTGCATGTGTCTTTTCCCAAAAGGGCAATGGGGCGGGGCAGAATCAAAAGGTGAGGGGGATAGAATACTAAAATCCCGCTTCTGTTTAATCAGAAGCGGGATTTGTTTTCGTGTGAAAGTTATTACAGAAACGAAGTTTAATCTTTTATCATTACTTCCTTAATCTGAACTTGATTGCGAGTTAGCAGTTGAGAGCTACTATTGATGACACGTTGACCGTCATTGTCTTTTAAGAAAAAGTAAAAAGAACGCATCGTGCTTCGTGTGCGTGGATCGGTTACAATTTCCCAGACTGTACGAACCAAGGGATATTCTCCAGTAGCGATGTAATACTGATAAGGACGTTGCCAGTCTGCTTTTTGCTTTACCAACTTTACCAACTAACATAACGCGTACATCGAGACCATAGAAGGTTTGTAATGCTGTGGTATCGCCCTGGTGAACTCTCAACCAGTCTGTTGATACGACACCGATTGTATTAGGATTTTCTTTTACTGTTTGGATAACCTTCATATTGCTTCCTTGAGCGAATACGTTCCCTTGAAGATCTTTTCCTCCGTTGAGGCTGTCTTTCATGTATCGAACAGTACTTGAACCTGAGGCATCAAAGACGAGATTTAGTTCTCCCTTTTTGGTTCCCATCTCGAGTTGTTCCCATCGAGTGATTTTGCCTTGAATAATCTGACGCAGTTCATTGACATTGATTACCGTATCTGGATTTTGTTTGTTGACAATGAGAGCAAAGGCGTCATATGCAAGTTTTGATTGAAGCAGAGGAAGATTGTGTTGTTGGACGATGGTTTTCTCATTTTCATTTAATGGTCGAGTCGTCACAGCCATACGCACACTATCAGCAAGTAATAAACGAATGGCCGAATCTTCGCTACAATATACAGGCTGCATCACAGCTTCTGGTTTACGGAGTCCGTATAATTCGGATAGTTCTTCGAGGATGGGTTGAAAACTAACATCTGCTGCGAACCTTACATCATCTTCGTGTAGGTAGGCATTGGCTTTCTTTGGATTAGTGCCACAACTAACCAACAAGGCTAGTGCTAGCAGTGGAAAGAGAAGTTTCGCATACTATGAGGGTTTTATATGTGAATTAAAAAAAACGTTACTTACTGGCGAAGATCTTCCAGATACAAAGCTTGTATATACCATTGTATTAGGAGTCTGTTATAGATTCGACTTATATTTACTTAGCTTTGGGAAAACGTCAGTAAAGGGAAAGGTTGTGCGAACTTTTCAGAAGAAGTAAGAAATACACAGATAGCACATACCCTAATAAATATTGAGAAAAAGAACAAACCTGCGCCTCACGGCCGAGGCCTAAGACGCAGGTTGTTGAAATACAGTTGTGATAACTACAACTGATGTTTAGTTCTGGATAGAGTAGCGTACGGGAAGGTTGAACCATACACGTACGGGGCGACCTTGTTGCTTACCAGGAATGAAACGAGGTAATGATTTTACCACGCGAACCGCTTCCTTATCGCAGTGTGATTCGAGAGATTTCACAACTTGAACATCACCAATAGAACCGTTTGCTTCTACTACAAAGCGAAGTTGTACAGTACCTTGGATCTCTTGTTCAACTGCGATAGCTGGGTATTTGATGTTCTTTGCTACGTATGCAAGCAAAGCAGCTTCACCACCGGGGAATTGAGCTGGTTGTTCTACTACAGTGTGGATAGGAGCTTCTTCTTCCTTCTGTTTTGGTTGTGGTGCATCACCACCAGCTTCTTGACCTTTAAGAAGGTCGTCGATGGTACCCTTACCATTAGCGTCACCTGCGTAGTCACCTGCTGCAATGGCGAGGTTGCTTCGGTTCAGTTCTTCTTGGTTCTTCACTTTTTTGCTCTCGTCAACTTTGTCAACGATGTCAGGAACTGTGAAACCTACAGATGCACGAACTGCAACTTTTTGAAGCTGCTCTTGTTTGGGCTGCTCCTCTTGCTTTTGTACTTTAGGTTCTTCTTTCTTCAGTTCATCCTTTTTCAACTCTGACAATTCAGTTACAGCTTCTGTATCTGTTGCCAAAGATGCTTGGATGGCTTCCTTTGCTTTTGCGTAGGTGAAAATCAAACCAGCGATGACTGCAATACCCACGAGGATATCAATGATCGCATAGAGGTGACGTCTACCAGCTTTAGAACGCAAATCATAAGCACCGTAGCTCTTATTACGTCCTTCAAAGACGAGGTCGCACCATTCGCGCGAAATAATATCGACTTTTTGACATAGGGATTACTGTTACTTATGAATTTACTTTTTGTTCAACTCTTCTACCATCTTCTTGTCTTGATCATTTACTTTGTCGATCACATACTTTCCGATGTAGCAGTTTTGCATTTCGTCGAGCACATCAATCAAGTTAAGATAGGTAGACTCATCCATTGGCTTAATAATAGCTGTTGGAGTGCCATCTGCATTCTTAATCTTGCGAAGTTCTTCCTTGAATTCTTCCTTGTTCTTCTTTGCTTGTTCAACGTTGCCTGTAAATTGAGCTTGCAGTTTACGTCTTAGAGCATCTACTTGAACTTTGGCTTTCTGATTTTTGCGAAGAAGAACTGCGCGAATACCATCTTTGCCATAAGTAGTTTCTTGAAGTTGAGCTTCAGAAGGCTTGCCCTCGAAATAATAGAGTTTATTGTCTTTGCCAATGATAATCGTGATAGCTTCATCGGTCTGTACTTGGCTCTTTTGCTCCTTTTTGATGTCATCCTTGTCGGAAGGCATCGTGATTTGCATCGTTTGGGGCTTGAGCAGGGTAGTACAGAGCATGAAGAAAGTCACGAGCAACATTATCATGTCGACCATAGGTGTGAAGTCGACACGGGCGTTCATTTTCTTTTGCTTGGAATTGCTATTCCCGCCTGTATCTAATTGTGCCATAACTTTTCTATCAGATTATTTGTCCTCGCCACCTTTCAGTGTCGTGATAAGATTATATCTTGACTCATGAATGTCGCGCAAGGAGTTCATAACATTCTTGATCGTGCTGTAAGGCGTGCTCTTGTCAGCCTTAATAGCGATACCCATGTTCTCGCCATTAGCTTCGCGGGCAGCCGATACCCAGTCTTTCAGTTCATTGTTCAAACTATCACAAGGAATACCAGCTTCTGGGCTTTCTAGGAGAAGTGAGTTACGTTTGGACGCTTCTGTGTCAACCCATCCTGCGATGGTGTTGAAAGGAGTACCAAATGTAGGAACTTCAGAGAAAGCTTTGAGCTGTGCATCTGTGAGACTCAATTTCTTCTGTTCAATCAATTTCTCCGCCATCGCTTTTTTTGGCCATTAGGATTATCCATATTCATGAATACCTTTCCTTCTGGATTGATGAAAATGGTGAGAAGATTGTTTTCTGGAATCTTAATTTCTGAAACTGAGCCAGGAACATTTACCTTTACAGGTTCTTCCTTGGTGAAAGTTGCTGTAAGCATAAAGAAGGTAAGCAGCAGGACCATGACGTCACTCATCGGTGTCATGTCGATGAATGTGTCTTGTTTTTTTACATGAAAACGTCCCATGTTGTCTTGTTACCTTTTTTTATGATTACTTTTGAGTGGTCTTGAAAGTTTCTACGATAGTGAAACCAAGTTCGTCGATAGCGAAAGTGAGACGGTCGATCTTATTGGTGAAGTAGTTGTAAGCAACAACTGCAGCAGCACCAGTCGCGATACCAGATGCGGTGTTTACAAGTGCTTCAGAGATACCTACAGCAAGTGCAGAAGAGTCAGCACCACCTTCACCACCTGACATAGCAGAGAATGACTTGATCATACCCATTACCGTACCGAGAAGACCCATAAGAGTACCGAGAGTTACGATAGTACCGATGATAGGAAGGTTTTCTTGCATCATAGGCATTTCCAGAGCTGTAGCTTCTTCAACTGTCTTTTTGAATAGCGAGCACCTTCTTTTCAAGTTCTACGTCAGTAGTTTGTTGCTTCTTGTACTCAGTGAGAGCTGCGAGAACAACGTTAGCAACAGAACCTTGTTGCTTGTTGCAGAGTTCTTCAGCCTTAGCGAGATCACCTTGCTTAAGAGCAGACTTAACAGCTGCTGCGAACTTACCGAGGTTACCCTTACCATTAGCCGTGCCAATAGCGAAAGCACGTTCGATTGCCAAAGCAATAACTGTGATGAAGAGAGTCCAAATGATAGGTACGATGAACCCACCCTTGTACACAGTACCTACGATACCTGCAGGTTCGTAAGACTGATCTTGGAAGAAGTGGAAGGGAACACCTGTTGCACCTTCAGCGTGGAAGTTGCTCAAGTGACCTGCACCGAATACATAAAGACACTCAGCGATAAGGAAGCAGACGATAATTACTGCGAATCCGGACTTGATGCCGGTGAAACCCTGAGATTTCTTGGGGGCACTCTTAGGTGCCGTAGCATTTGTAGTTGCCATTGATGATAAAGATTAGTGGTTTGAATTAATGTTTGGTTGTTTCGAGAGAATTATTGATAACTCCAGCATTGTCTCTCGATAAAACCGCAGTATCGATGTGGTTTGTGACTGCAATTATACTCGATTTTGACAACTTCAGTTGCTGAATTACTCGACAAAAATAGCGACTTCTGAGGAAGTAGCCAAACTTTTTAGCTCTTTTCTTATACTAAACCTTGTATTTTATCGCCATTTTAAGAGAAGAAATGATGGTGAATTCGGACAAAACTCTCATTATTCGTAGTTTAAATATCCCATTTTCAGAATTCTATCCTGAGATAATCTGAAAATTCATTTAGGCCTAGGAATTAAAAAGGAACAAATGAACCATTAGGTGCTAGAGGAGGCTCAGGAGCGGCAGAGTCAAATGGGTTATTGGGGCTATAGCTGTCAACAGTCAGAGATGTGTCAGCAGTTGATGTACCATTAAAATCTTCACCAGGTAGAGGGGCTGCAGCTTCCTCGTCCGGGTTTTCGAATCGAGCATATTGCCCTTTAAATGTGAGAAGTACATCGCCAACGGCACCATTACGGTGTTTCGCGATGATGATAACGGCTTTGCCTCGAAGGTCGTTTCCATTCTCATCTTTATTTAGATTATAGTACTCCGGGCGATGGATGAAGATAACCATATCTGCGTCCTGCTCGATAGCTCCTGATTCACGAAGGTCAGAGAGTTGAGGACGTTTAGAGTCAAGTGTGTTTTCTCCGCCAGGACGGTTTTCTACGCCACGATTCAACTGAGAAAGGGCTAGAATAGGGATGTTTAACTCTTTAGCTAGTCCTTTTTAATGAGCGGCTAATGGTTGATACTTCTTCTTGACGGCTTCCAAAGCTCATTCCGGATGCATTCATTAGCTGTAAGTAGTCAATCATTATGAGTTTTACTCCATGCTCTTTAACTAATCGGCGAGCTTTCGTGCGTAGTTCGAATACAGACAACGAAGGGGTATCATCTACATACATTGGTTTTCCGATAAGATCTTTAATCTTATTGTCAAGTTGTGCCCACTCATAAGCTTCTAACTGCCCACTCTTGATTTTTTTCACCTTTGATTTCGCAAGTGTTTACAATCACACGATTGATTAACTGTACATTAGACATTTCAAGTGAAAACAATGCTACAGGTATGTTCTGGTCGACTGCAATGTTTTTTTGGCCATAGAAAGGGCAAAAGCAGTCTTACCCATTGCGGGACGTGCAGCAAGAATTACCAAATCGGAGTTTTGCCATCCAGAGGTCATGCGATCGAGTGCGTGGAATCCAGAAGCAATACCTGACATACCATCGGTGCGTTCGGCTGCTTTGTGAAGCATCTCGTATGCTTCGGTAATAACACTATCTATTTGTTGATAGTCCTTTTTGAGCTTCTTCTGAGAAAGCTTGAAGAGTGAGCCTTCAGCTTCCTGCATGAGTTCGTCGATATCCTGGGTAGGGTCAAATGCTTTGTCTTGTACGTTAGCAGAATATGAGATGAGTTCACGCGCTGTTGATTTCTGTGCAATAACTCTAGCGTGATATTCGATGTGTGAAGAAGAAACGATATTTTGAGTCAGTGAACTTAAGTAGGCAACACCTCCAACTTCGTCAAATGTTCCATCAGTACGGAGTTGTTCAACGACAGTAAGGATGTCTACAGGATGTTGAGCGACATGAAGTTTGCTGATAGCGCTATAGACCTTTTGGTTTCTTGGGTCATAGAAAGATTCCGGCGTTAAGATATCGCTAATGAGTGAATAAGCATCTTTTTCTAGAAGCAACGCTCCAAGCACAGACTTCTCGAATTCTAGTTCTTGAGGTTGTATTCTTCCAAGGGAATCCTCTACCTTGGAAACTTGTGGTTTGTGGCGTGAATTTGTTTTTGGGGAACTCATCTTATATAGTGGGTTAATTGGAAAGTAAAATGAAGATGCTATTGATTATTGGGCTTTGAGGGAGGGGGAAAAGCGTAACAACCTGGTGCCGCTGAATTATCTATTATTCGGGCTCTGCCTAATCTATCGTAGGGAAAAGTTTGACGAGATAAGTTGACATCTGCTTTACCTTCTAGTGGAGAATTGGCTCGCAACGTAAATGGGAAAAGTAACTTCTGGAAATCAAAGGCTGGCCAGAAATGATTTTCATTTCGCTCTTTTTCTGGTAGTTCAGTCTCAAATACGCATGCAACAAATCGTTGGTTATCTGAAACTTGTGGAGTATTGAGTAGACAATGATCAAACTGGTAGTTTAATTCTTCTTCCGTATACCTTCTAGAAGTTTCTATATGGATATCATCTGCGTTGTAGCCAGTAATCAGACAGTTCCTAAAGATGGCTTTTGAAATGGGTGAGTATATTTCTCCATGGACATTGGATATTTTTAGTGCTACTCCACGCCCTCCTACAAATGAATAAAACTGTCCAATGGTACAATGTGTGAAAGTGTTGTCGCCGCCAACGATGCTGACGCAATTTCCTCCTGCATTTGTAATTTGAGAATTGCCAATTTCTGTTTTGCATTGGTCTAGGGTCAGAGCGTCTCCGCTTATGTTATGAATGATGGAGTTTGATAGGGTGAGTTTTGTTGCGGAAATGTCAGAAGAATCACATTTGATACCAAAGTCAGAGCTATGTATATCGCAGAAGTCTAGGATATTATCAATGCTTTTATTTTTGAATACTATACCTCCCCATTGACCGGGGATACGATCGTATGGCTGTTGCGAAAACATGTATCCCATTCTATCTCCTCTAAGAATAATGTTTCTTAACTGTACCTTGAGCTACCAGGCGACCGTAGACGATGAGCTTTGAGGATGGATGAAAATAGAGTCTTGTTCCAGCAGTTAGGGTTAGAGTTCTTCCTTCGGGTACTACTAAACTATCTTTTACGTGGTATGGTACGTCGCTTTGAAAAACAGAGTCTTTTTCTAGAATGGGGGTTGCAATTTGAAGTACTCGCTGTCCAAATGCTTTTAGTATGACTGTGTGAGTATTTCCGTTCTCTAGTTGAAAAGACAGTTTGTCTTCAATCTCTTGAGGGGTATCAAATGAGGTTTCTGGGACTGTAAGTTCAACAAAGACCCGCAGGCTGTCTTTTCCATATATTTCCCAATTGCTATTCTTTTCTTCTCGTAAGTATGTTCCGTCAATATTAACTCTGAAAGGTGAATCCTGACCTGTTTGTAACGAGATACGTGTAATTCGTAAGTTTTCTTCTGTAGGGTTATATACTTGAAAAGTGTACGTATTAGTAGGCACTCCAGCTATAACAGTGTCAAGAGACAGTGTATCTATACTAGAAGTTAGTTTTGCACTGGGTGTAGTGGCAAATCCCTCCTCGCTAAGACAAGAAGCGAGAAGGGATATTGCACTGATGAGTGATAATATATAAGCTAATGCTTTCACTAATTACTGATTAGGTACGTTCTTTAGAATATCGAGAAGATGATCCCAAACCATTGCACAGTGGGAATCAAAAGGCGCTCGTCTGGAGAGTGTACACCGCGAAGTGTAGGACCGAAGCTTACCATATCGAGGTTGGGGTACTTCTCTGAAAAGAGTCCGCACTCTAGACCAGCATGAATAGCACGCACTTTAGGCTCCTTGTTGAAAAGACGTTTGTAGCTTTCAACTGCAATTTTCACGATTTCACTCTTGGGGTTAACCTTCCATCCTGGATATCCTTCATTTGTGACACATTGGGCACCGCCAAGTTCGAAAGCAGCGCGAACGACTTCTGCCATATAAGTCAAATTGCTTGCTACACTAGAACGTTGAGAGGTGTTTACTATGATTTGGCTACCTTCACGCTTGATATTTGCTAAGTTGCTAGAAGTTTCAACCAAATCATCGATGTCCTGACTCATAGCAAAGATGCCATTGTGAACAACAATCAGGCTTTTCAGGATACGTTCTGTTTGAGATTTAGTCAAACAGTCTGCAGGCACCGTAACCTCGGTGGCTATGAACGTTGCATCTGGTTCTGTTGAAGAGAATTCTTCTTTAACGCGCATTCCAAACTCTTGAAGTTCGTTGCTTAACGCTGTAATGCGGTCTGTAGGAACAACCACAATGGCATGAGCTTCACGAGGAATTGCATTGTGAAGACCACCTGCTTGGATGTCGCAAAGGCGCAAATCAGCTTTTACGAGTTGTTCAAGAAGGAAGCGAACTAAAAGCTTGTTCGCATTTCCGCGCTTTTTATTGATGTCGTCTCCAGAGTGCCCTCCTGTAAGTCCTTTTACAGTGACTTCTATAGCTTTGTATCCAGCGGGTACAGACTCAAGGTCGAGATTGTATTTGGCTTCTGTGCGGACACCGCCAGCACAACTTACAAAAATCTCTCCTTCATCTTCAGAGTCAAGATTAATAAGTAAATCTCCTGACATAAAGTCAGATTTCATCTCGAAAGCACCAGTTAGACCAGTTTCTTCATCGCGGGTAAATACGCATTCAATAGGACCGTGTTCAATATCTGTTGCTTGGAGAAGGGCCATTTCCATAGCGATACCAATACCGTCATCTGCACCGAGAGTTGTTCCCTTTGCCTTTAACCATTCGCCATCAATGTAGGTTTGGATTGCGTCATTATCAAAGTCGAATTCTACATCTTTGTTCTTTTCACACACCATGTCTTGGTGGCTCTGGAGAATGACAGTCTTACGATTTTCGTAACCTGGAGTAGCTGGTTTCTTGATCAATACGTTGCCAGCATGGTCTACGATGGTTTCAAGGCCAAGATCTTCACCAAATTTGCGAAGGAAGGCTGTAATTTTTCTCCTCACGCTTTGATGGACGAGGTACTTGGTTGATTTGCGCGAAGCAGTCAAATACGGATTTTGGAGTAAGCTCTACCATAACTTGTATATCTTTGTGAGTTAAATTGTGGACAACCCTTGTGGTATTTGTTGGGTTGTCGTATTTTTGCACTTGCAAATATAGCAATTTAATATGATTCAAATCCTCATACCCACGATAATTATTGTAGCAATTGCCTTTTTCCTTCTTTCTGTTGGTATTATTATCAAAGGAAGATTTGTCAATACTCATATTAGTGGTAACAAAGCAATGCAACGCCACAAAGTATCTTGTGCAACAACCCAAGACACAGAAGCCCGCATCGCAAAAAAACATGCTGTGGCTGAGCATGAAAACAAATAAATCCCTGTAATTTTGCATCACCCCTAACTCACTAATGTATTTTCTATGAAACTCTTTTCAGTTCTTGCCATTTTAGGTGTCGTTACTCCTTTATGTTTATCTAGTTGCGACAAGAAAGAAGCTCCCAAAGGAACAGCGGTAGTTGTTGCTAATCAAGAAGCGGCAGTAAAATCTGCAGGCAATAGTATCGCTTACGTAGAAGTTGATTCACTTCTTACGCAATATGAGTATTGCATCAAGGAAAAAGCAAGCCTTGAAGCTAAGTCTAAACAATATGAAGCTCAAATCAATGCAAATGGTGCAGCTTCAAAAGGCGACAGCTGAATTTCAGCAAAAAGTACAATCTGGAGCTTTTACTTCTCAGGCTCAAGGTGAAGCTGCTCAGCAACGCTTAGTGCGTCTTCAACAAGAAGGAGCGAAACTCCAGCAGGAAGCGCAGCAGAAAATGCTTAAAGCCCAAGAGAAGTTCAACAAGACGCTTCGCGATAGTGTACAGTCATTCCTTAAGGATTACAACAAAGATATGCATTTCGATATGATCATCTCTAAACAGGGTGACAATGTGCTCTATGCTAATGAAAAGCTAGACATTACCAGAGAAGTTGTTAATGGAATGAATAAACGCTACCAAAGTAAATAATAGTCAGAGCAATCATTCTTTACTCTATAATTTCCCCTTTGTAAAACGATAGCGAAGGGGAAATTATTTTATATGGAGGGGTATCTACTAAATAGCAGCGAGTCTTTAGTTTTATGATTCTATCAATTTTTTAGGCGATAAATTAAGTAAGTTCCACTCAATAAGTGCGTTGACTACTTTCCTTTGTATAGGGTACCATAGTTATAGATTTTATGTAGCTATGTTTGTACGGAAAATGCCAGGGGGAGTCAATAATGTCCACTATTTGGTGCTTAATTGTTCCTTTTATAACAAAGTACTTTTTATTATCCCTAGAAATTTGTAACTTTGCTCAGCTGTTGTACGATTAGTGAGCAGTACGTGACGTCTATAGACGTACAAGAAATTCTCTATCTTTTTTTCCACACAAAGTACAATTCCGATTATGGCAGAATGGTTTGAATGCAAGATTAAGTATGAACGTGCTATGGATAATGGTGTTATGAAGAAATTTAATGAGCCATATCTTGTTGACGCACTTAATTTTACAGAGGCTGAGCGCAGAATCATTGAAGAAATTGCTCCCTTTATGACAGGAGAATTCCAGGTGAGTGATATTAAGCGTGCTCGTTATGCAGAAATTTTTGAAACAATTGACGAGTCAGCTGATCGCTGGTTCAAGGCGAAACTCATGTTCGTGACCTTGGATGAGAAGACCGGAAAAGAGAAAAAGTCTTCTCATAATGTGCTTGTTCAATGTTCTGATTTGCGTGATGCGGTGAAGCGTCTTGATGAAGGTATGAAGGGTTCTATGATGGATTATGTAATTTCGTCGATGGCTGAAACAATGTTGATGGGAGTCTACCATTATAAGGCTGATGTCCCTGAAAAAGCAATGTAATTCTCAAAGACGAGTATTGTTGTCCATTATTTTCTTGTGAAAAAGGGATATTAGTTTGATTCTATACTGCTTGTCTTCTTACTATTTATATATTTCATACGATATTCATGACTCCATTACAAGAACGACTACTTAGAATTAAAGAGCGGCTCCCAGAAGGTGTAAAGCTAGTTGCAGTATCAAAGTTTCATTCGAAGTCTGCGCTACAAGAAGCTTATGACGTAGGGCAACGTGTTTGGTGAGAGTAGGGTACAGGAGTTGGTAGGGAAACAACAATCTCTTCCCCATGATATAGCTTGGCATTTCGTTGGTCACCTTCAAGTTAACAAGGTGAAATATATAGCCCCATTCATTTCTCTAATTCATGCAGTAGATAGTCTGCGTTTGTTAGAAGAAATAGATAAGCATGGTCGTAAAAACAATCGGCATATTCCCTGTTTGATACAAGTTCACGTTGCTAAAGAAGAAGGAAAGTTTGGTTTCTATCCTAATGAGTTTCGCGCTTTTTTTAACGATGGCAAGTGGAAAGATTTCTCCTATGCACATATAGTAGGTGTAATGTGTATGGCTTCTTTTACAGAAGATATGGCGCAAGTGCAATTAGAGTTTGAAGAAGCTAAAACTCTTTTTGAGTGGGCAAAAGAAACACATTTCTCTGATAATTCTGATTTTAAAGAATGTTCTTGGGGTATGAGTGAAGATTATCTATTAGCGATAGAAACAGGTAGTACCATGATACGTGTGGGAAGTTCTATCTTTGGAGAGCGCCAATATTAGCTTACTGTTTTTAGTCGCTACTTTTGCGTTTTGTCTATGCGTTTATATCTAAATCCATATTTCGTTCTACAGATGGAGTATGGATTTTTCTTTTAGTTCAGTTCTAAAACTCTTTTTGTTTTTGGGAAAGCAAATAGACATTTAGCTTGCAAGAAGCCTGTTTAGTGATTAGTCTATGCTATCTTATAGGACTGTATGAATGCAAGTCTTGCCATATTGTAGCTTGTAAACAAAGAAAAGTCGTTTCCATAAGGAAACGACTTTTTATTGATTTAGACCTTAGAACGAAGCTTTTCATAAGGAAAGCTTCAGAGGTTAGAGTATTAACTCTTGTAGAATTAAGCCTCAGCAGTCTCTTCTGTAGCTTCAGCTGCAGGAGCTTCTTCTACTTGTTCTGCAGCAGCTTCAGCTTCAGCTTGAGCTGCTGCAGCCTTCTTCTCTGCTACTTTTTCTGCAATCTTAGCATTAGTAGCCTTTTCAGCTTCGAGACGTGCAGCAAGTGCAGACTTCTTAGCTTCAGCGAGCTTACCAACGAAAGCAGCAGACTTGTTTTCCTTCTCTTGCTTCCAAGCTTCGAACTTGCTTTGTGCAGTAGCTTCGTCAAAAGCACCCTTCTTAACACCACCACGGAGGTGCTTCATGAGGAGTACACCTTCGTCAGAAAGGATGTTGCGTACGGTGTCTGTGGGTTGTGCACCACACTCAACCCAGTGAAGAGCACGCTCAAAGTTGAGGTCTACGGTTGCAGGGTTAGTGTTAGGGTTGTAAGTACCGATCTTTTCAGTGAACTTACCATCACGAGGTGCGCGAACGTCAGCGATTACGATGCTGTAGAATGCATAGCTCTTACGACCATGGCGTTGCAAACGAATACGAGTTGCCATTGATAGAAATGGATTTATGGGGACACGTCCCCGATGAATAATTAAATATCTTCGTGCCGTCAACACGTGACAGCACTGCAAAGTTACGATTTTCTTCCAATCTAGCAAAGCTTTTTGATGAATTCTCTTGTTGTAATCTTATATTTGTGGAATGCAATAAGAAAAACGATGGTATGGTTTTTAGTGAACCACACCATCGTTTAAAGAGTATAGACTATTAGACTTTGTCTACTTCAGTACTGTTTGAACCTTCTTCGCTAAGGCATTGTTGGGATCAATCTTAAGAATTTCATTCACGTAAACCTTGCATTTAGCGTCGTCTTCTTTCTTGAGGTAGTAAACCATCAAGTAAGTAAGAGCGACTTTCTTTTGATCTACATAATCTTCATTGTTACCAATGAGTTCAAGCGCTTTGCTGTAGTACTCACGAGGCTTTTCCTCGGCCTTTGTATTATCAGTAATCCAAAGTTGTGCACGGTAGAAAGGACCAACATAGTTGTTGGGCAGTTCATTCATGTACTGTTCAAATACCTTGTCACCTCCTTCGATGAACTTGTTACGTTCTTCATCTGTTGTTGCTTGGGCTTTTGCTGCAATGTAGGTGAGACCAAGGCTAAAAAGGTCTTTGCTGTCAGCTTTATCACCACGGAGCTTGATATATTTCTCCATGTAAGGGATAGCTTGAGCTGCTTGCTTATTTGTACGCATCAAAGAGGCAATCTCCTTGTAGCTATCAGGACGTAAGGAATCTTTTTCGGCAGCCTTAATATAGTATGCTATAGCTGCGTCTTTATCATTGAGAGCTTCGTTTGCATAACGAGCTGCATATTGGTAGTCGATATAGCGATAAAGACTGTCCTCATATTCCTTTTTTTCGATATAAGCAATGTCATCCTTTGCTTTCTGATAGTCCATTGTTTCGATATCAGAGAAGAAGAGGAGACTGCGTAGTGCAAAGTTCTTTGGATCGAGTGGGAGAAGCTTTTGTGCCAATTCCTTGATTGTAAAAGCATCTCCACCAGTAAGCATCATGGCTGTGAGATAGTTTACACCTGCTGGTACATTCTCGATAGTAAGTTCCTTGGTGCGGTCAAAGACGCTCTTGTAGGCCTTGACAGATTCTTTGAACTCTTGGTTATTATAGGCAATATCACCAAGTTCCTTATAAGCATCAATGTTCTCAGGTTCCTTTTCGAGGATTTTCTTGAGGGTTTCTTGAGCTACAATTGGGTTTACGTTCTTATAAACGCGTGCAGACAATTTGAGTGCTTCAATATTATCGGGCTCATAGTTCAACACTTCGTCGAACTTTTGGCCAGCGCCCCCCCCAGTCTTTACGGAGGATGCAAACACGACCGCTCAGCATCAATCCTGGAACATAGGAAGGATCAAGCTGGTATACTTGTTTTGCGCATTGGTTAGCGCAAGGATAAATCTTTTGATCCAAGAAGAACTGTCCTACAGCCGTAAGTTGCTCCTTATCCTTTTTTACTTTGGAGAGCAACTTTGCGAAAGTCTTGTTGGCAGCTTCAGGATCGCTCATTTGATTAGCGATAACCTCTTCTGCCATGGCCTGTACACTAGCTTCCATAGGGACAGGGCTATTTGCCTGATTCTGCGCATTTGCGGCACCAAAAGAGAATGATGCAAACAATAGGGCTAGGATGAGATTTTTCTTCATAGAGTCTTCTATTGATGTTTTGTTTGATTCAATTTGATTTTAAGTGCCTCAACGATATATAAGATGTCGTTCAGTAAGCATTTCAACTGCAAATATAAGTAATTCCCACCAAACGAGCACTGTTTATGGATAAAAACTTGCTCCATAAGTGTTTTTAAGACGAGATAGCATACTTAATGAAGAAAAAATAAGCTATCTCGGTAAAATCGATTATATTTGCATCTTAATTCACCCCCCCCCACTTTATGTTTCTGGGGGCTAATAAATCATAGAACAATGCGCAGAAAATTATTCTTCCTCTTCTCAAGCTTGCTCCTTACAGCCACTGGTTGTGCGTCGAAAGCAGGCAATCCTACAACAGCAAGCTCAAGCAATTACCAAGATTCTTCTACCACTATTGTAAATCCTTCCAATCCTGATGCTGTTCCTGCAACGGTTTTTTTCCTGTAAGCTCCGAACTTAATGGTCATGATGCTTTTTGCCTATATCAAAAAGTATGCAGGAAAGGTTGTTCTTGTCGATTTTTGGGCCACCTGGTGCCCCCATGTAGAGCTGCAATGAAGGAAGTGGATTTAATCAAATCAGACCTTCAGAAGAAGGGAGCTATCTTTGTATATATTACAGGTGAAACCTCTCCAGAAGCTGAGTGGAAAAATGCCCTCCAAGTCATTAGTGGTGATCACTATCGCCTTACAGATAAACAATGGTCTGAATTAGGTGGTGAACTCAATATGCCTGGAATTCCAGCATATATGTTGCTTAATAAAGATGGAAGTGTGGCATATTCGAATGTTACCCAAGGTGGTTATCCAGGTAATAGCCTTATTCAAATCAAATAGAAACAGCTTTAACCAAGTAGGCTCATGCTGATCACTTCATATCTCCAAGCATTTGGACAATACCTTGTTCTTATGCGAAGAGTTTTCGCAATCCCAGAGCGGTTTCGTATGTTCTGGAAGCAATATGTCAAGGAGATGGCATCTTTGGGGGTTGACTCCATTGTAATAGTCTTGTTGATTTCATTCTTTATCGGAGCTGTTATTTGTATCCAAATCAAACTAAATATTGAAAGTGCATGGATGCCCAAATGGGTTAGTGGTTATGTCACTAGAGAAATCATGCTTTTGGAGTTTTCTTCCTCCATTATGTGTTTGATTTTGGCTGGAAAAGTCGGTTCTAACATCGCTTCTGAAATAGGAACAATGCGCGTGACACAACAGATTGACGCGCTAGAAATTATGGGTGTCAACTCAGCGTCATATCTTATTTTACCTAAAATAGTGGGTATGCTGACAATGATTCCTTTATTGGTGGTGTTTTCTACAACAAGTGGTATTATTGGAGCTTATGCAACTGCGTATATTGGTCATATATTGACACCAGCGCACTTAACAGAAGGAATACAGTATGATTTTAATCAATGGTATTTCTGGATGGGAGTAGTAAAGAGCTTTTTCTTTGCCTTTATAATCTCTAGTGTTTCTGCCTATTATGGTTATCGTGTGGAAGGTGGTTCGGTAGAAGTCGGAAAAGCTTCTACAGATGCCGTTGTTAGTTCATCGATGCTCATTCTTTTCTCCGATCTTTTCCTTACACAAATACTCTCATGATCCAACTTATAGAACTTCGCAAGGCTTTTGAAGACAAAAAAGTTCTGAAAGGCATTGATACAATCTTTGAAGCTGGCAAAACAAACTTGATAATTGGACAGTCTGGCTCGGGTAAAACAGTGTTGATGAAATGTATTGTTGGGTTGTTTTCACCAACGTCAGGACAAATTCTTTACGATGGTCGAGATATTGTAACGATGTCCAAAAAAGAACGCGTGATGCTACGCCGAGAAATGGGAATGATATTTCAAAGTGCAGCTTTGTTCGATAGTCTTACCGTTGAAGAGAATGTTATGTTTCCGCTTGATATGTTCTCTAATGAAAGCTATAAAGAACGTGTGCGCCGAGCCAGATTTTGCTTAGATCGCGTTAATCTATCAGATGCAGGACACAAATATCCTGGAGAAATTTCTGGTGGTATGCAAAAACGAGTAGCTATAGCGCGCGCTATAGCTTTAAAGCCCAAATATCTCTTTTGCGATGAGCCGAATTCAGGCTTAGACCCTAAGACGTCATTGGTAATTGATGAACTGATTCATTCGATTACGCAAGAATACGGAACAACTACTATCATAAATACCCATGATATGAATTCGGTAATGGGGATTGGAGAGCATATCCTATACATTTATGAAGGACACCGTGAGTGGGAGGGTACTAAAGATGAAGTAATGACAGCTGATAATGAGCGCTTGAATAGCTTTATTTTTGCTTCTGATCTCTTCCGTAGGATTAAAGAAAGTAATACATAAATCCTCATGCTGATTTCATCTACAATGAGCTATCTCGAATCCATCTTTTACGCAGTGCCGCTCTCCCTTTTACCTTTGCTTAATACTACTGCTCGTATGGATTTAATCGACTTCTACAAAGAGCAACAGGCTGCAGCTGTTGTTAATAGTATTGGTGGAGAAACGACATTAGAGAGCCTCGAAGAAAGTGCATTACTTTACGGTATACTCCAGCATCCATATGGAAAATGGAGCTCTTAGCAGATTCTACAATTCGAGTTACACGAACCTTTTATGCTAGAGATACTACGCATTTAGTACGGGTTTATAACAAGAAATGGCAAGTACTTAGGAAGCAACCTTAACCTGTCTGAATTTGTTGGATTGTATAGGACTACCAGAAAAAGCCCCTAGAATCATTTGATTCTAGGGGGCTTTTTATTTCCATGTTTCTTTAAAGGGGTAAATCATAGAGAAGGCATTTAGCCATTGTGACGAAGATAAAGTATCCCTTGATAGAGATGGCGTAGCATGGGGATGAAATGGCAAAGGCCTTTGCGTGTGCAGTCAACCGCAAACCAGAAACAGCGTATCCAAGCAGAAGATCCATATTTATAATAGGTTAAAGCTCCCTTAGAACGTTGTACACCAGCGTCTACATAAATCATTGAACGTTTTAGCATTGTACTTGTTTCCACTACTTTATAAGGGTAGTAACGAATTGATAAACCTGCGCGTAGTGCGTCTATAAGCCATACTTCTTCTTCGCCACAAGTCAGAAATTGAGTGCCTAGTCCGAATCTTTCGTCAAACCGTACTTTCCCTTGCACACGATTACGACGGCACACCATTTCAATAGTAGAAATGGTGTAGTCTTTGGGAAGGTAGGTGATGTCCCGTTCTGCTTCTGGATATTTTTTTAGTAATTTTCCCGTGTAAGTGCTGGCGCGAAACAAAGCAACTTCAACGTTGGGATGTTGGTCAAAGATACTGAATATAGTATCTACAGCATCGTCGGTTAGACGAGCATCGTCATCGGCAAACATAACTAGATCTGCCTTGGCCAACTCAAGTGCGTGATTTCGATTAGAGGATAGGCCTTGCCCTTTGTGGGTACTAACAACCACGTCAATACGTGATGCAAGAGAAGAGGGAATAAGTTCCAAATAGCGCTCGTCTGTGTATTGATAAGAAACTATGTAGCGCACATCCTTGCGCTGGGGAAGAAGCAAATCGTCAATGCGAACAATTCCTTTATTCAAGGAGCAAATCAGAATGTCTAAAGTCATAGTTCAAAAGTATTTAGTGCGCGAATTACGCGTGTCACGTGTTCGTCTAGTAAAACTGGGCTGATGGGTAGACTCAGCTCTTCGTTAGCAATTCGTTCTGCAGTAAGAAAATCATTTTCATCTCTCCAGAAATGACGAATACACTGTTGTTTATGTATTGGAATAGGGTAGTGGATAAGTGTCTCTATGTAGCCCTCTTGTAAATGCTCTTGGAGCCTTGTGCGATGTTGGGAGAATATAGGGAAGATATGAAAGACACTCTCCAGTTTGAGACAAGTCTAGTGTAGGGTAGGGAAGTGAAATGAGTGGATTCCTAATTTCTGTAAGATATCGTCGAGCGATTTTTCGACGCTTTTTGTTGTCTTCTTGCAAGCTTCGGAGTTTATGCCGAAGAAATGCGGCTTGTAGTTCGTCTAAACGGCTATTGGTGCCCATATATTCATGGTGATATTTCGTGGAGGAGCCATAATTAGCTAATTGACGTACGCAATTTGCAAGAGATTCGTCATTCGTTACCATCGCACCTCCATCGCCAAGAGCACCTAGATTTTTTCCTGGGTAAAAACTATAGGCTGCAGCACCTTGCCAAAAATCGATCTCCTGCTGGATGTCCTGCGTATTGAGCCCCATGTGCTTGAGCCGCATCTTCAAGAATAAACAAATTGTGTTGAGCCGCAAAGGTTGCAATGGAGTTCATGTCTGCCATTTTACCATAAAGGTGAACCGGGAGTATTGCTCTCGTTTTAGAAGAGAGTATAGGTGTTAATTGGCTGACATCAAGCAGATAATCGTCATTTGATACAGGGGCTAGTATGGGTTTCAATCCAGCTTTGACAACCGCTTGTACAGTGGCGATAAAAGTATGCTCAGGTACTATAACCTCGTCGTTCTCAGTCCATCCTTCTAATATTTTCTTTGCCATAAGTGTCAGCCAAAGAGCGTCTAACCCGTTGGCAACTCCTACGCAGTGAGTTGTGTGGCAGTATTCTGCAAACTCCTCTTCGAATTTCTGGGTCTGTTGTCCAAGTAAAGCTCGGCCACTTTGAACTACTTCCGTAATATCATTGTGGAATGCCTCTAAAAAACGCTTGTTTATAGCTGCTACATCTAAGAATTTAACCCAGTCCTTCATGACAGTTGAACTATATATTTATCGTAACAGATGGTATGACCTCCAAAACTTTCTTTCTGAGCCACAAGTCCTTCGTTGATCACTGTACCTTCGCCCTCCATTGATGTTCCAAAATCAAAGAATCGTGGTCGTACGGAAGATGGAATGCCTTGTAGTTCCTCAAATAAAGTAGAAAACAACAAGTCGAGTGCTCCATATTTACGTCCAATCGGTGATGCTGCTATATATTGTGCGTGAACTACTCGAGGGGTATGAAAGAGAAGGGTGCCACCCACCAGTGTTCCCTGAGCATCTTCTACCGTTCGTAAGCTTATATTTGTCGGAAACCTAGCCATCAATAGTTCAAGCTCTTCAAAAGAATGAACAGGGCGTACATTATGGCGTTCACACAATGTTTCGGCTAGAAGATTCCAGTATGCATTAAGATTTCCGTATGAGATTTCACAGAGAAACATTGTTGTAAAGCCTTCTTTATCTGTCGTTTCCGGTTTGTTGAGAGTTGTATTGTTCTGTCTAGTGCTACACTAGTTGAAACATAGCGCCTAAATAACTGAGCACCAATGCTGTGAAGTGCTACAAGTTGGTCTTCTGCGGCTGTTTCATGATAGATACTTGGGACAGGGTTTACGAGCATACGCTGTGCTTGGAAATTATCACGATAGAATTTTACAATCTCCAAGAGTATGTCACAAGATTCTAGGACTCCCACACTTTTATTAAGCAAAAGACCACCGTAGGTTAGTCCACCGTGGCTACGAATCTCCATTTCTTCCTGATGCCAAGTAGCAGGGAATAAGGCACATAAATGTAGCTTCTCATCGTAAACCAACAAAGATACATCACAGAATCTATCAGCGTGATAATCCATATACGCTCTTTCAAAGAGAAATGTAGCATTTCTAGAAGAACGCACAAAGGCATCCCAAATCTGTGAATCAGAGAGTCTATAGAGATGAATATAATACATGAGTAATCAATAGCTACAAATCAGCTTATTAGATGGAATCCTTGGATTGTATATGTTTAAACTCTAATACAACAACTTAATAGCAGTGTCCACAAAGTAGAGCTAAAAATAGGGCTCAAATAGAGTTATGTTTAATAAGTGTGTAGGCTTTGAGGTATTCATCAAAAGTGTGAAGGTAGCCATCTGCCTTATACGATTCAGAGGTGAAGCACAGACCTACAAATTCAGGAGAGAAATCATAAAGACGCGCCCAGACCATTGCAGGAATGTGAATGAATTGCGAACAGGAATCCAAGGTTACTACAATCTTTTGTGAGGGACTTTGCAGTTCTAACTTGCAGCTTCCATGTAATGCTCCAAGTAGTTCGTGTGTTGTGCGATGAGCATGTCCTCCTCGTTGTGCCTCTGGAGGAACACTGGTAATCCAAAAGGTACGCTGTGGGACGAATGGCAATTTATTATGTTCTGCAACATTTAAAACTCCGCGTTCGTCTCGAAACTGAGGGCAAGTTATCCATTGAACTCCAAGAGGGGCTGCATCAGGTATGAGGGGGGCGTCCATTACTTTCAAATGTGTTTATTAAACATAATGACCATTCAATTTTGTTTGTAGGGATTTTTTTGAAGGGTTGTAGGAGTTGTCAAGTTTCATCTTGGAACTGAAAGAATAAATGTCACGTATTTCAATATGAAATGACTCTCAATTGTTCTTTTTCTACCCTAACAATAATAGATGAAGACTTAAGCTCTAGAATTCGCGTGTAGAATTAACCAAGAATCAATAATAAACATAATATGTTCCTCTGCAGTTATCTCTCAAACAATAGGAGAAATTATGTCTACCTGGAGTTAGTCTTGAACCTGAAAAACCTTGGACAATGTAACTACGTATTTTAGTGTAGATGCTTTGTAGGAAATGTCTCCTCCATTATTGGGAAGGCGTTGGGAAGATGGTATTTGTGCTTTACCTATTCCTGCGACATCGTAACTGGCCACTAAGGTGACTCTGTAGCTACCTCCATTTTGGACAGTTATTGTGTCGTTTACTTGCATAGCTTTAGCGTCATAGACTTGCGAACTGGTGTATCGCTGAGTATAGTTGTCTGCTGGATAAATTGTCCAATAGTAATGAGCCTGGTAAAGGTGCCTGCCTTGTTTTGATTCAATAGCCGAAATCACGAAGGGTTCTCCTGCTTTAAGAACAGCACCTCTACTAGTATCTAAGTTTTGAGCCTGTAGACCTACAAATTCAGGAAACGTTGCGGTATACTCTTCCTTGTCCTCGGAGCAAGAAAGCGTGGTTGCTAGCAGCGAAGCAGAAAGAAAAGCTAAGTACTTTTGATTAAACATAAAGTTCTTGTTTGTTTTGAGGATGATATTTGAGGTAAAAGATTCAGAAAGAACAAAGAGTCTCATACAAACTTTGTACAGGCAACCCCATCACATTGACATAAGGCCCGTGTATACCAATAATTCCAACGGAGCCAATCCATTCTTGAATACCATAACTACCAGCTTTATCATAGGGCTTATATGTATCTACGTAAAACTCTATCATTTCACGGGTGAGCTTTGCAAATTCTACTTGAGTATGAACAGATTTGACAACAGATTTTTTTCTGTAGTGAAAACTCCGAATGCAGTGGTAACGATATGTTCTTTCCCACTAAGCAATTCCAGCATTTCGACTGCTTCTACCCTACTCTTGGGCTTTCCTAGTATTTGGCCATTAACTCTTACTACGGTATCTGCAACTATAAGCATTTGATTTGCAGTAAGATTAGGCAAAATAGGCTTGCGCTTTTTTTCGTGTAATAAAAGCTGCAACTTTATCATCGGCTAAATCCTCCGGAAAACTCTCATCAATGCCTGGAATAACAGAAACTTTGAACGAAATCCCCAGTTGACTTAAGAGCTGTTGACGACGTGGTGAATTGCTCGCCAGGAGTATTTGATATTTTTTGAGGTGTTCTAGCATGAATGTTCAATTACTTACAGTAAAAAGCATAACAGTTGATTACCAGCCAAAAGCTTCGACGTTGTGCATCCATAGGTTTTGAGCGCGTAACACTTGTTCTACTACGTCACGCACGCATCCGTTGCCTCCGGAGTATTCTGATATATAGGTCGAAATTGCCTTAATCTCTGGAGCAGCATCCTTAGGACAGCAGGGGCAACCACAACGCTGCATCACTTCGTAATCTGGGATGTCATCTCCCATATAAAGTACTTCTTCTGGTTTTAATTCATTAGCTAGAAGATAGTCATCGAATACGTTGATTTTTATAGACACTCCCATGAATATATCTGTGATACCCAAACCCATGTAGCGTTCTTTAATTGTCTCGTTCTTACCACCCGTAATAATTGCTAGGTGAAGACCCATCTTCACTGCGTGTTGGAGGGCATATCCATCTTTTGTATTGGCAGTGCGTACAGGTTGCCCTCCAAGAAGCAAGACATTACTTTCGCTGAGAACTCCATCGACATCGAATATCAATGCACGGATTTTTTTGATAAGTCGTAGTTAATCATTGTTGAAAGTCTGATAAATGCTCTTGCTCAAGAGATTATAGAGCTGTAAGTGTAGGGGATGCTCTGCCAAGAGTTCACATTGCGTATTCAAAACGCGTTCGTCACCTCTAATTGCAGGGCCTGTTTGTGCGTCTCTTGCTGGAAGCGTCTTGATCTTCTCTGCAGTTTCTTCAATCAGAGGTTGGAGCCATTCAGCAGGAAGTCCTTGTTGTTCTAGTTGTTGTCCCGCAATATCATAAAGGTGATTGACAAAATTGCAGGCAAATACCGCTGATAGGTGAAGCTTCTTACGCTGTTCTGACGATAATGTGTGGACATTGTGAGATATGCTTTTTGCAAATGTGGTCAGTTTTGCTGTTACCTCTGCATTTTCTCCTTCCACAAAACAGGGGACTTTTCTGAAATCTAGGGCACGATCTTTTGAAAATGTTTGTAAGGGATACAACACGCCATGAGGCATCTGAGCAGATGACAGAACGTCCATGTCTACACTTCCTGAAGTATGGACTATAATCCCCTCACGATGATGAGAAGGCCATTTCTTAATGATTTGGGCAATGGCATCGTCTTTAGTCGCTAAAATGTAGATTTCAGCCTTGGGCAAATCTGATACTTGTGTAGTTGCTTGGCTCCCCTGCCCTAGTTTCTCCACCAAATTTTGAGCTGTTGACCCCGACTTACTACAGATACCTACTACTTGATGGCCAGCTTTAGTTAGTGCTATAGCTAGATGTGTAGCAAGATTTCCGGCTCCTATGAGGGATATCTTCATTGAACTCGTGGGAAAGTTAGTCATATACGGCAAAATTACGCAATTATCAGCATAAAACAAAGAAGTGCAGCACAAAAGTACCGCACTTCTTATCGGATATTGTGAGAGAGGGGCTTCTAATTATCCGTAGATAATGTTACCATTCTCATCTTCAAAGGCTGTTGTGTCCTTGGAGTATTGGTTCATAGCTCGCATACTCATACCCATGCTAGAGAAACCTCCATCATGATAAAGGTTTTGCATCGTTACTTTGCGAGTAAGATCAGAGAACATCACGATGGTATAGTCAGCGCATTCTTCTGCAGTAGCGTTGCCCAATGGAGACATTTGTTTGCAAAATCCATAAGATCGCTCATTCCCTTAACACCGCTACCGGCTGTAGTGGGTGTAGGGCTCTGAGAAATGGTATTTACGCGGACATGTTTCTCACGCCCATAGATGTAACCAAATGAGCGTGCAATGCTTTCGAGCAAGCTTTTAGCGTCTGCCATGTCATTATAACCAAAGAAAGTGCGTTGTGCAGCTATGTACGACAAAGCTACTACTGAAGCATAGTCATTGAGTGCATCTTGCTTCTTAGCAACTTGCAGCATTTTGTGGAAAGAGAGCGCCGAAATGTCAAGCGTTTTATTGAGATAGTTATAGTCCAAGTCGTCGTAAGTGCGTTGCTTGCGGACATTAAGGCTCATTCCGATAGAATGGAGCACGAAATCAATCTTACCTCCGAGCAAACGTTGGCTTTCAGAGAAGACTTTTTCCAAGTCTTCGACACTTGTGGCATCAGCAGGGATGATAGGAGCATTGAGTTGCTCTGAAAGTCCGTTTAGTTCGCCCATGCGCAAGGCTACAGGTGTGTTGGTAAGGGTGATGCTTGCACCTTCTTCTACTGCTTTTACAGCAACTTTCCAAGCTATGGAGTGTTCATTGAGTGCGCCGAAGATAATACCGCGCTTTCCTTTGAGGAGATTATGACTCATGTTCTATTTGTAAATAATGAACTCCCTATTATGGGAGTCAAAGTTATAATTTATACTGCGCAAAAATAGTACTTTTGTGCAAAATGAGCAACTCATAGCAGTATGTTTTGGCTGATAGTGAAGCTTTTAGTGCTTATTTTGCTATACTAGAGTTTACAAAATAGATCGTCTTAAGTCGTGTTTTCTCGCAACAATCTCGCGTTCTATACTATTTGAGTGCGTTTCAATAGAGAGATTTATGTCTATATTTGACTAATAATAGTCTTTGGGGTCGATACAAAGGGTGGCAAGCATATCAGCACTTTGCAACAATGGTACAAGTGCATGTTGGCGACAGGCCTCATAATAAGCTTTTCGCATTTGAGAACCAGCTTCTCCTGCTTCAAAAGCACCGCGATGCCAACGAATTGCTAATTGTTCATCGCGCTGTAATTTGAGATAATGTGAAACTATTAGATTTGACTTCTCACCATGTCCGTATGGGAAATCATCTTCTTCGTCATATCCAGGATACGTTTCCCAGTGTCCATAAGTATTTCTCCTTCTCTTTTCGCATGGTTTATACCGATTGCACTTCCAAATGTCATGAAATAGCGCAACTATGGCCAAACTCTCTTCTGATATTGGGGCGTAGCAGGCGTCATCATCATGAAAAACGTGCGGCTGTAGCGTTGATTTGTAGATGCGTAACAGCGTTTCAAACACATTTAGCGAATGCAGACACAGTCCCCCAGGCTCATCTAGGTGATGAGCTGCGGAGGCTGGTGCAGAAAAAAAGTCGGTTTTACAATTTAAGTACTCGAGAAGTCCAAGTAGTCCTTCCCGCTTGATGTAGTTTCTACTAACATCAAGAAAAATTTTGCGGTTTTTCAGTATTTCATCTTCGGTCATAGCAGGGACATTTATTAAGAAAAATGCACGTAATCGCATCTCAGAGACAAAGCAATCTCGAAAGACTTCTTCAGCTTCTGGCTGACGATTGCGGAATAATCCAAAGACACTTGAACCACTTCCTGACATGGATGCATAAACAGCTCCCATGTCATAGAGAGTTTGTTTTATTGCTGCAATCTCTGGATATCTTTGGAAAACACTTACTTCGAAGTCGTTATTTATCGTTTCTTTCCAGGTTTCAACCGGACGTGCTAAGGAGAGTAATAAGTTCTCACTAGAAGCTCGAGGAGTCACCAAAGCGTATGCCTCGCGTGTGGATACATGGATACGAGGTTTCACAAGTACAAGATTCAATCCTGCGAGATCGAAGTCTATTTGGGTGAGTTCGTCGCCAATTCCAGTGGCATAAGCTGGACGCGCGTGGTAGAAGAAAGGACAATCTGCTCCAATTCTACTGAGGCGGTACTCTACATCTTCATCGTCCATGCCTAGTTCATACTGTTCATTGAGTAAGCGCATCATAAACGCTGCGTCACTGCTACCTCCTCCTAAGCCAGCCCCTGAAGGTATTCGCTTATGAAGCCACACTTCTATAGGGGGGATTTGCGGATAGTCTTCGCGGAGCTGATGGTAAACTTTGACTACAAGGTTGTTCTCAGGCGTGCCATCTAATTGAAGTCCCGTTTCATGCAATAAACATGGCTGAGTGGCGTTGGGAGCAGACACCACCTCTAAGTTATCATGTAATGGAATTGGATAGAAAACGGTCTCTATATCGTGGTAACCATCTGTACGGCGTGCCACAATGTTTAGACCGAGATTTATTTTGGCGCAAGGAAATACGACCATAGTCCAAACTTATTTTAGAAGTTTCACGGAATTAGAATTTTACAGACAAGAGAATCGCATTGTTTGCTCTAACTTTTATCTGTGTGCATGCGTCTGGAGCAAGAGATATATTGGACTCCTCCCCAGAGATTAAGTCAACAGCAGAGTATTCTCCACTTGGTATTGACAAGAAATCAAAGCATGAGCAGGAATGCGAATACCGCATTCTATGTATGTATCGGAGAAGTTGGCAACGCAAAAGAGAAGTTCGCCTTCTGTTTTGCGCAAGAACGCATATTGTCTATGACAATCAAAACCTTCGGCTCCATCGTAATTGACATACATCAAGTCGTAGAATAGCCCCTCACTCAAGGATTTGTTCTCATTTCTTAAGCGAAGAATACGTTGGTAGTCTTGATATAATGCTAATTCCTCGCCCGTGAGCACTTGGTTTGGGGACTTTGTGCTCTTGAGGCTAGGAGATATAGAAGACAATTTATGGAGACTTGGTACACTCCAATAGTCAAAAATAGTCGTGCGTCCGTCTTTTCCTGAAAAACCTTCAGCGTCCATACCCTTTTCTCCAATTTCTTGTCCTGCATAAATCATGAGCGGATTGTTACCCATACATGCTGCAACGACTAAACCAGGAATGGCCTTTTGCGCATCTCCGCAGAAGAAGTCAGAAGCTATGCGTTGTTCGTCATGATTTTCTAAGAAATAGAGCATGTGCTTCTTTATATCATCAGTATTTTGCCAAGCATTCGTGATTGCAGCAGCGCTAGTATGTTGACAAATCACCGCACGTAGGGTGTCATAAAGTCCCACTTTGTCATAGAGATAGTCGAAACCGCCATGATGAATATAATTACGATACTCATTGGGATTGTAGACTTCTGCAATGAATTGGACGTCATATTTTGCCTTAACCTGAGCAATGGCATAATGCCAAAACGCAACTGGCACCATTTCTGCCATATCGCAGCGGAAAGCATCAACACCTTTACTTGCCCAAAACAGCAAAATATCAGTCATCTTCTGCCAAGTAGAAGGAATGGGGGCAAAGTGTTGTGCACCACCTCCATTATAATCTACTCCGTAATTTAGTTTTACTGTTTCGTACCAATCATTACGATTGGGCCAAGCGTGAAAAAAACATCGTTACCAGTTGCTTTGGCAGGATGTTCAAGATAAGGAATACCACCCTTCTCTGCTTCAACAAAGTTTTCCGTATGCAGTGGTTCACCCCAGCAATAATAGAAGTTGTTTCGTGGAGTAAAAGCTAGTTCTTCGTCATCTCCAACTCCCAAATCTTCAAACCCTTTGGGGGCTACATCAGAATGATAGGAACGCGCTACATGATTGGGCACGAAGTCAATTACAAACTTCAAGCCAGTTTTATGGGTTCGTTCTAGTAATGCTTCAAACTCTGCCATACGATTAGACACATCTTCTGCAAGATCCGGATCAACGTCAAAGTAGTCTTTAATAGCATAAGGAGAACCTGCTCTACCTTTGACAATCCATGGGTGGTCTAGGTGAATGCCATAACGCGTATAGTCGGTTTTTGTGGCATGTTCCAAGACTCCCGTGAACCACACGTGAGTAAATCCATAATCCTTGATGCGTTGCAATGTATCTGCCGTGAATTCATTAAACTTCGCTACACCGTTATCTGCAATAGTTCCGTTGGGTAGATTCTTTGCTGGTTTGCAAGCACCATATAGTCGCGTAAATACCTGATATATATTCATGGAGATCTAAAGAGTTTGCAGCGTTTGCTTTCATAGGTTCTTTGCTTATGAAAGACGCATTACAATGTCCACTCCGATGTTTATAGCACACATCGGAAACTTATCAAAAAAACAAAAAAAGCAGAGGCTACAATCTTTTTGCGCAACTGCAGCTTCTGCTTTTTATATCCTAGGAATTAGAGGCTAGCACCTTGCACCAATACGTCTGCATTTCCTTTTGCAGATTTTTAGAAATCATGCCTTGCAAAGCCTTACCTGGTCCACATTCAGTGAAAACTGTTGCACCTGCAGCTACCATATTGTTTACTTCCTTTGTCCAAAGCACAGAGGAGGTAAGCTGAGCGATAAGGTTGGTCTTGATTTCTTCAGGTGAAGTGTGAGCCGCTCCATCCACATTTTGATAAACAGGACACTTGGGCTCTGCAAAAGAAGTAGCTGCAATAGCTTGTTCCAGTTCGTCTTTTGCCGCTTGCATGATGGGAGAGTGGAATGCACCACCAACAGGCAATACAAGAGCACGCTTTGCACCAGCTTCTTTTAGCTTAGTGCAAGCCAATTCAATGGCTTCTCGTTCACCAGAAATTACCAATTGTCCAGGGCAGTTATAGTTTGCAGGAACAACGACTTGTCCACTTTCTTGGCTAACTGCTGCGCAGATTTCTTCGATAGTATGATCTTCCAAACCGATAACTGCAGCCATTGTGCCAGGACGTGCTTCACAAGCGGCTTGCATTGCCAAGGCGCGTTTAGAGACAAGGCGGAGACCATCTTCAAAAGACAATGCACCAGCGGCGGTAAGAGCCGATAGTTCACCCAAAGAGTGACCTGCAACCATATCGGGACGGAATTCGTCACCCAAGCAAAGAGCTGAAATCACACTATGCAAGAAGACTGCAGGTTGTGTCACTTTGGTTTGTTTGAGCTCTTCGTCTGTACCAGCAAACATGATGTCTGTGATCTTAAAGCCCAAAATCTCATTAGCTTTATCAAAGTATTCCTTAGCTACAGGATGGTTCTCGTAGAGATCCTTACCCATACCTACAAATTGTGCACCCTGTCCGGGGAAAACGTATGCTTTCATTTTATTGCTATTTGAATCTATAAAGAGTTTGTTTACGATATCTAGCACGAAAGTCTCTTGTTATGCGAGAAAAATCGCGCTTACCGAGAGCAAATATACTAATTATTTTGCGAAAATCCTTGTTTGAAATGGATATTTGCCGCTTCGAAGTCAATTTATTGTTTGTGAAATCAATACAATGCTAGCCTATCTTTCAATGATATCAGATGATGAATCGCTGCTCTCTTCTTTTTTTTATGAGAAGAAGTAAGTGCGCTCATAGTATCTAACGAAAGCGAGCTAATGTGATCTCGAACCATCAAAAACAACACCAAAGAAAAAACAGAAACGCTTATCTTTGGTGTTGTTATTTTGAGAATTCAATTTATGAAAAGAGGTAGAGCTACCTTACCACCCAAATAGAGGATAGTCTTTCATTAGTTCATTCACTTGGGATCGAACTTCTGTTATTACGCCTTCGCAACCGAAATTGTCAAGGACACGTTCAATTAGTTCTGCGATTTTTGCCACAAGATCTTCCTTAGCGCCACGAGTGGTAATAGCAGCAGTACCAAGGCGTATGCCTGAAGTCTGGAATGCGCTACGACTGTCGAAGGGAACCATATTCTTGTTTACTGTGATATCTGCAGCAACAAGGGCATTTTCTGCTTGTTTACCTGTTAGCTCTGGATATTTGCGGCGCAAGTCAATGAGCATAGAGTGATTGTCTGTACCACCAGAAACAACATCAAAGCCGCGCTTAGAAAGCTCCTCTGCTAATACTGCTGCATTCTTCTTCACTTGTTGTGCCCAAGTCTTAAATTCTGGGCGAAGGGCTTCGCCAAAGGCAACAGCTTTAGCTGCGATAACGTGCTCCAATGGTCCTCCTTGGATGCCAGGAAATACAGCGCTATTGATGAGCTGTGACATCTTTTTCACCTCTCCCTTAGGAGTTGTGAGCCCCCAAGGGTTCTCAAAGTCTTTATCTAACAAAATAACACCTCCGCGAGGACCTCTCAAGGTTTTGTGAGTTGTTGAGGTGACAATGTGGGCATATTTCACGGGATTGTCTAATACACCTGCTGCGATTAGACCTGCAGGATGCGCCATGTCCACCATTAATAAGGCACCTACTTTATCAGCAATCGCACGCATGCGCTTATAGTCCCACTCACGACTATAAGCGGAACCACCTCCGACTATGAGTTTAGGCTTATGCTCAAGTGCAAGTGCTTCCATTTCATCGTAGTCTACCAAGCCTGTCTCCCGAACAAGGTGATAAGGAATTGGGTGATATAGAATGCCTGAGGTGTTCACAGCAGAACCATGTGAGAGGTGTCCGCCATGCTCAAGACTAAGTCCTAAGAACTTGTCTCCTGGTTTCATTACTGCCAAGAAAACAGCTTGATTAGCTTGCGCACCTGAGTGAGGCTGAACATTGGCAAACTCCGCATCGAAGAGTTGACAAAGGCGATCGATAGCGATTTGTTCTACTTTGTCGACAACCTGACAACCACCATAGTAGCGATGTCCAGGATAACCTTCTGCATACTTGTTGGTTAATACACTACCCATAGCACGCATCACGTCGTCGCTTACGAAATTCTCGCTAGCAATTAGTTCTATACCATGGATTTGTCGATTCTTCTCGGCATTTATGAGGTCGAATATTTGTTGATCCATACTAGTTGTGTATTATAAATGGTTGAGAATAACGTATCACTATACGAGTTTAACTTGATTCAAGGACTGCTCCATATCACAATAATGGCAAGTCAAGGTATCTTGGCTCACCACAAATCTAGTGGGCATTGGTTCGTTGTTGCAGATACACTTGGGGTTATTGCAGCGAACGATGTTGTTTAGTTCAGTAGGAAGGACTACCGCGCGCTTTTCTACGACAGAATAGTCTTTGATGATGCTTAAAGTTACGTTGGGAGCAACGACAGATAGTTGGTTGAGCTCAACTTCTGAGAAGAATCTATTAGCAATCTTAATAATGCTCTTACGTTTCATTGCGCTACTCTGAAGATTGTAACCAATAAACACCGTATCGTGGTCAAGTTCTTCGATTCCTAGGAGTCGGATTACTTCAAATAGCTTATCTGATGGGATGTGGTCGATCACCGTTCCATTCTCAATGGCGGCAACCATGAGTTGTTCTCTTTTCATTGTCGGATTATCTCTGGTGAATCATTGAATAATGGTGGTGTCATTTTTGATATCCTCTAAAGTGATACCTAATGCATTACAGAGGATGGCTTCACGAGCATAAAGACCATTCAAAGCTTGTTGGAAGTAGTAGGCGTGAGGAGTGTCGTCTACATCTTGTGGGATTTCATTCACGCGTGGTAGAGGATGAAGGATTCGCATATTATCTTTTGCCTTTCCTAGCATGTCACCACGCAGGATGTAGACATCTTTGACGCGCTCATACTCCATTAGGTCTGAAAAGCGTTCCCGTTGTACACGCGTCATATAGATGATATCTGCTTCTGCAATAGTATCTTCGTTGAAGTCTTCGTGTTCAACAAATTTAATGCCATGCTTGTTGCAGTACTGTTTGTACTCTTCAGGCATGGCTAGTTCTTTAGGGGCAATAAAATGGAACGTAGGATTAAAATGACGCATAGCCATAATCAAAGAATGCACTGTACGACCATATTTCAAGTCACCTACGAGATGGATATTCAAATTCTCGAGCTTACCTTGCGTTTGAAGCATGGTATATAAATCGAGCAAAGTTTGAGATGGGTGCTGATGCGCACCATCTCCTGCGTTTACTACAGGTGTTTGAGTCAATTCGCTGGCATAAAGAGCCGCACCTTCAAGGAAGTGGCGCATTACAATGATATCGCTATAATTAGCAACCATCATAATGGTATCCTTGAGTGTTTCACCTTTTGTAGAAGAAGTTACTTTTGGGTCGGTAAATCCGATGACACTTGCACCAAGGCGATGTGCTGCTGTCTCAAAAGAAAGTCGTGTACGTGTGGAAGGTTCAAAAAACAAAGTGGCAACAATGCGGCCATCCAGAAGTTTTCTGTTGGGATGCTGCTCAAATTCTTGAGCCATCTCCATGAGATAAAGGATTTTATCGCGAGAAAGGTCTGCGATACTTACCAAGCTGCTGTTGTTTGACATAGAAGCGTTTGGATTGTTGTGTTGAGAATTCAACTCCAAAGCTACTAATAATTTGTATAACTACCAAAGATTTGCTGAGAAACTTCCATATCTAAATTGAATGTGCCAATGTCCGTTGTAAAGAGCTTGAACAATCTATTCGTTTATGGCTCCGCATTTGTGGCATTTTTCCTTTCGTCTCCAGGCCTGAACCGCATTGTCCACAGCGATAGGGCGAACGGTTGTGCTGGAAATGTCGATGAAGCGCGAAATACCAATAGGCTGCCAAAACTGGATATCCAAGATAAATATGGACACTCTGTGTGAAAAACAGATAGAGTACCATGCAAACTCCAAAGAGTGAGGTTAGATAGGCAACTGCGTCTACGACTGCAGGTTGCTTAAATACATCGTCTATAACTGCTATGAGCACAATTAGCATCGTCCAAAGGCTCAGTAGAAAGAGGCGAATGGGAAGGGCCTTGGAGGTGAGGGGATTTAGCGTTGGGTTATAATAGAATCCCTCCCATATACTGGGTGCAAACTGCTGAATTGCTCCATACAAAACAGCAGAACTACTTACTACTAAGCATAGTAAGGTGGGATAGAAACTCTTGATATCATTGATATGCACCATTTGGAATCGTGCGTGTCGCAAGTTTTGAATGCCAAAGAAGACGATGCCAAGTGCAAGGAAAGAGAGAACCAAGAGCATTCTCCAGCTAGAAAACAAGTAGATAAATCGCGAAATAAATTGTCTGGTACAACTTTGTCGTGTAGATCTTTAGCCCTAACCCAGCCCATTGTTTGCGGATCACGGGCTAGCATAACCCACATACTGTCTAGTGTATCAGAGGGAACTGAAGTTATATTGGTTACAACCACAGCATCCCACTGATGAAGCCTTAGTTCGTTTGTGTCTTCAGATAGTCCAAAAGCGTTTGTTGGAGTATAAGCCAATCGGATGGTATCTGTCGCGATAAAGTTATAGTTGTGCCAGTAGTGATATTTCTGTTTAAAGGCTACAGAGTCAATGCTCTCTCCCACCCAAGGGTTTAATACTTGAGGGCGATCGTGCTTACATGCCACAAAAAGAGGAAGGCTAAGGCAAAAGAAGAGTAAAAATCTTCTAAAGGTGGGAGAAATAGAGACTTCCATTGCTAAAAACAATTAGAGATGATGCGTAATAGGAGGATGTGGCTGGTAGATACCACACCTTACATGCGGACAGTGAGTGATTCGATTGAGTTATTCTACTCTACTTATTTTTGAGCCTTATTGAGAAAGCTATGTCAAGCATATCAAATCACCTTACACTGTCAGGCAAAAGATTCTTCATTTTTATTGGTCAGTGTGGACACTCATCTCACATTTAGCGCAATCGAACGTGAGGGGAAATGTACGTCCATCAGACATTCGTAGAGCAAGTGGTTCTTTCCAGGTGGGCGGACGTTTAGTTTCTCGTGGGCATTGACCATTGGCATAGCGAATACAATGCTTACAAGTCATCAGCGTTGCATCGGGTACAGGAGAAATTTCGAAGGCTGGTTGGACTTCCTGAGCACCATGTTCTTTAAGAAACAGCTCAGCAAGTCTGTTAGATACATTACTCGTGTAGTCAAGAGGCACACCTTTGAGAGTAATGGTCTCAGACACAGGAAGTCTAAGATCTCGCTTATGTGCGTTTTGGCATGCTTTAATGAGTTCTTCTACCAAGGTACGTCGCCATTCGTTGAGTTGTCCTGCTGGAATGAAATAATCGCACTTTGTATTTACCTCTATTTCGTTGGCAACAAAAGGAGTGCCTCCAAGTTTAGAGAGTTGACGCACTATATTCTCATACTGTGGAGAGCGTGCTTCTTGCAATTCCATTGAAAAATCTAAACTTACGCAGACACCATGTTCGGTTTTTGCGGAAAGCGTGAACCCTTCAGTACTACCGTCTTTCTGACTCAGGGCAATTCTGATTGAAAGTACGCGTTCTGAAGAGGATTTTTCCATTGTCTTCTCAAAAGCTCTGTCTTCATTGCGATATAGTTCAGTGCCAGGCTTCAATGATTCCGGCACCTTGAGAGGAAACAACTCTGTTCCTTCTGCACGATTGATACGAAACCCTTGAAGGTTTCCTTTCTCGTCGAAATAGCAAAGTCCATCCCCATTTGCAAAGGTCACAGATGTGTCTACTACAAATGAGCGTCGCCCTACCCTTTTTACAACTCCTACGGGGGCACCTATGGCTTTAGGTGTGTGTTTTGACCATACATCCGGACGGCGTCCATGAAGGAAAAACTCTGTAAAGCCACGGTTGAAAGACTTTTCCACTTGAGGTTTGAAGGCATAGCGAGACTTACCGAAAGAAGCACGTTGAAGTTCGGGATGACGCGATAGTACAGCGTCTATCTTTTCGCGGTAGTGAGCTGAGATATTTCGGACGTAGCCAACGTCTTTCAAACGTCCTTCAACTTTAAAGCTACTTACACCAGCATCAAGCATTTGCTCGATACTGTTTGTTCGGTTCATGTCTCGCAGCGAAAGGTGATGCAGTGTCGAAATTATGTGACCGTCAGCATCTATCAAATCAAATTTGAGGCGACAAAACTGAGAACAAGCTCCTCTATTGGCTGAGCGACCACAAATGTGTTGTGACACATAGCAACGTCCACTGTAACTAACACACAATGCTCCATGAACAAAGGCTTCAATAGGAACTTTTACAGCTTGTGTTATGGCGTTTAGTTGGTCTATCGAGAGTTCTCTTCCCACAACAATCTGAGAATAGCCACATTGCTCCAAGAATTTTGCTTTGTCCGCTGTGATGGTGTCCATTTGTGTTGAGGCATGCAAAGCAATGGGAGGAATGTTCATCTTGAGCAAGGCCAAATCTTGTGTAATTAATGCGTCAACTCCTGCAGCATACAGGGCATGAACCATCTTTTCTACTTCTTCCAACTCATCATCATAGAGAATGACATTGAGTGTAACATAGACGCGAGCTCCAAATATATGGGCATAGTCGCATAAACGTTGTATGTCTTCGATCGAGTTGCCAGCCGCCGCGCGCGCGCCAAAAGAAGGTCCGCCAATATAAACGGCATCTGCTCCATGTCGTATGGCTTCTATGCCAATGTCTGCATTTTTAGCAGGGCACAATAGTTCGATAGTTCTCATTTAGTTTGTTGTTTCTGTGCTTGTTTGATGAGGTTGTAGGCGCGGTATAAGCCTAGTTCCCCAGCTTTGCTGAGATCGGCTATAGCTTTTATGTTGTTGTTTTGAAGAAGTGCTGCTACAGCTCTATTAAAATATGCCTCTCCCATACGATCATCTAGAGAAATGGCTTGTGAAAAAGCAGACTCTGCGTCTGAAAGTTTGCCTTGTGCAGCAAAGGCGCATCCGATGTTGTAGAAGGTCATTGCAGATTGAGGCTGCAAAGTCTCAGTACGATGTAGTAACGCTAGCGCTAGTTCAGGATTTGTCTCGACTAGTGTGGAAGCCTCCTGAGCCAGAAGAATGGCCATGTGTTCAGGATTTTTGTGAAGAAAGCCATTCATTTAATTGTGCTAAGGGGACAATGGTGGCAGAGTCTTCCGCACTTATCACTGCATTGTATAATTTGAGTGTAGAAGAAACAGGGAGAAAGAGGATGCTATAGTAGCCTACAGAAGATTGCGGGGCAGAAGTGACACGAAACATTGGCAGAAAAACACGCTCAACTTTCTTATTTTGAATACGTCCTGCGGTAGCTGTCAGACGAACTCTCAAACTGTCTTCTGGTTCTTCCACTAACTGTTGATATTGTTCTAACTCATGCTCTGATCTAGTTTTGACTTTTTTGATAGGAGAACGCTTTTGTTGAGAGAAGAAAAAGTCAAGTTGTGCGCGTTGCACACGAGTTTCGTCTGCAAGGGCAGCTTTAGTATTTCCTATCTTTCGATAGTTTTGGGCTCGAGCTGCATACCCTGCCCAGAAACGGGGATAAACGCGAATTAAACGGGTATAATCCTTGATAGCTTGTGAGAAATTCCCTACTCTTTCGCTGAGAAGTGCGCGATTATAAGCGGCAAGTGTGTTGTTCGGGTCTTTGTCTAAAACAAAATCAAAGTCTTTTATGGCACGATTATCGTCTCCGACAAAAGAGCGCAATAGTGCTCTGTTGTAATGGGCTACAAAGTGCTGAGGTACTAGGCGTATAACCTCATCGTAGTCTCGAAGTGCATCGTCATACCTGCGAAGAGCATGACGCACAGCAGCTCGCATCAAATAAGAGTCTGCATCGTTTGGTGCGAACGATATGGCTTTTGTAAGAAAACTATCTGCAGCTACGTGTTGTTTATGTCGTAGTGCATATTGTCCCTTGAAGTTCCACATATTGGCATCCCTAGGAGAGAGACGTAACAAGGTGTCTGCCCAAGAGAGAGCTTGAAGTGTGTCTTTTTGCGCTAATGCGATTTCTACTTTTGCTAAGTAGATTTTGTTGTGTCTGGAGCCAATGTGTTATGAAAGAGTCTGTTTCTGATGCTGCGTTGTTGTAGTCCTTTAGCTGTAATTGACTGACGATTTTTGTTGAAGCGCACGTTCTGCTGCCACGGATTTTGTTTTTAATATATGGTCATAGTCTGCGATTGCTTCTTGAAACTTTCGACTCTGACCATAACAAATTCCACGAAGTTCGTAAAACTCAAACGAAAAGGATTCAATTCAATCGCTCTGTCTAGATCTTTGATGGCGCTTACATAGTCTTCTAACCGCGCTTTGGCATCCGCTCGGCAGAAATAAGCATCCGCCATGGAAGGACGCGCTTCTATGACTCGATTGAAATAGTGTATGGCAGTGATATAGTCGTCATAAGTAAGGGCTACCCGACCCATTGTCAGCACATTTTCTACATCAGTTTGCGCTCTGCTTGCCAATGCAAACAGAGCGCAAATCAATACTAGACTCGTTTTTACTACGAGTCTAGTATATAAAGAAACCATGCTTCGCAAATACCTCATTAGCTTTGAGAATACAGAATTGCATTTTAGGGAAAATCCCTTGGTCATTGCAGCAAATGTTTCCCTTATTTCAAAAGGGAGAGCTTACTTTGCCTTAGTTTTGTAGTGGCAACGAACTTTACCTTGAAGTAGATTATTGAGCTTCTTTTTGATAAGTTGTTTACGCATAGGAGAAATGTAGTCAATGAAGAGCTTTCCATCCAAATGATCAATCTCATGTTGTAGGACGCGCGCCAAGAAGCCATCTACCCATTCATCGTGCTCATTAAACTCTGCATCCATCCACTTAACACGTACACGCTTTGGGCGTTTTACAGATTCATGAATGCCAGGAATTGAAAGACAACCTTCTTCGTAGCTTCCAAGGTTTTCTTCGTCTGCTTCTACAATATGAGCATTGATAAAAGCGCGGTTGTAATCTTTATACTCAGGGAAGTCTTCTGCTAAACTATCAAGTCCTACAACAAGAAGACGAATGGGGAGACCAATCTGAGGTGCAGCCAGTCCCACCCCATCACTCTCTTCCATTGTTTCAAACATGTTGTCAATGAGTTCTGAGAGGTTAGGATATTCTGGAGTAATATCTTGCGCTACCTCGCGCAATACGGGTTGACCGTAAAGATAAATAGGTAATGTCATAGTTGTATTGAGTATATTAGGAGTACTTCGCAAAGAATATTAGAACCCATTACGTCGTTGCTCCATATAGTTTTGTAAAATAATGGTGGCAGAGATTTCGTCTACTAATCCCTTGTCGCGACGTTTCATTTTTCCGATGCCGCTGTCTAGTATCGCACGTTGGGCTAATACGGAAGTAAATCGCTCGTCGTAGAATTCTATTGGAATTTCTGGTAAAGCCTTTGCTAATGTACCGGTAAAACTCCTTACACGTGCTTGATTTTTCTGAGGGCTGACCGTTGGGCTGCACAGGAAGTCCAATAACAATGCGCTCCACAGGTTCTCGTGATACGTATTCCTGAAGGAATTTTAGTAGTTCCTTTGTATCCACAGTGGTCAGCCCGTTGGCAATGAGTTGCAATGGGTCTGTCACAGCTATGCCAGTTCGCTTTTTTCCGTAATCAATGGAGAGTATGCGCATGAATAATGAGTAGTCAGAAGGAGAAACGATATAATCAGAGCAAAATTACTGAGAAAAGCTGAGAGGACCAAGTTTTTTCAGCTTTTACCATAAACAAATAGAGCAAGAAGATTCCCGTTCGTAGGACTTGCAAGTACTTGGACGGAGTTGAAGTGGAAAGTGTGCTCTTTTGTATGTTAATTTCAATAGCCTCAATAACGTAGAGTTTTCTTCATTCTAGGAAATGTGATGTGGCAATTATGCGTCTTTTGCCCATGAGCTTTTGTCGTATAAGCAGGTACTTTGGGTTAAATGTAGATTTTTACCCTTTAAAAAGTGGCTGCTTTTTCTGATAATCTAGATAAAAACGTCAGAAAATTTACGAGGAAACTCGGTTTGTTCTTTTGAAAATGTCCGACGTTTTTCCAAAAACGATGGACTTTTTCAAAATTATCTCCTACAAACTGCGCAAGTTAAGCTATGAAGATTGCTCTAGCTGCTGAGACTAAGTTTGACTGCTCTGTTTTTGTATTAAAAACAGTCCGTAAAAGTGTATAGTTTTCTTTGTTTCTTTGCACTTGCGTTACGCCCCCAATTGGTCATTAAATTCTGAAGAGTTCTAATTAATTTGTTGGGTATTTAGTTTGCCGTTGGGTTTGGTGACGTAGCGAGCTGCGTGGAGAACGAACGACAAATAAGGTGCCAACAAGAAAATGAAAGATGACGGGACGCAATCGTTATAATATAGAGAAACACGACTACGTGATTTAGAGGGTGCATGACGAACTCGTAGCAAAAAGACCACATCAAACTAAAGGTTTAATGCGGCCTCATATTTTTGCCTTGGCTAGAAATGAGCTAGCTCTCTATGCTATACGCCAAATCTTTAAGTAGAGATGGAGTGTGTCATTGCAACAACTTACTTTGAAGTATAGCGAGTTTCTACAACATTCCAGTCGATAATCTGCCAGATTGCAGCCAAGTGATCGGGACGTCTGTTTTGATAATCAAGGTAGTAAGCGTGCTCCCCAAACGTCGATACCCATGAGAGGTTTCAAACCATGGCGAACAGGGGTTAGCACCATTGACTTCTTGAGAGATGACCAACTTACCTTCTTTGTCGGTAGAAAGCCATACCCAACCAGAACCAAAGAGGGTTGCACCCTTTTGTTGGAATTCTTGTTTGAAAGCATCGAAAGAACCAAATTGAGTATCAATAGCTTCAGCAAGAGAACCTACTGGTTTGCGGTCTGCTTGTGGTGCTGCAAACTGAGTGAAATAAAGATTGTGGTTGAGGAGTTGTCCTGCATTGTTGAAAATGCCACCTTCAGCCTTTTCTACAATTTCTTCTAATGTTTTTCCCTCAAAACCACTTCCAGGGAGGAGATTGTTGAGGTTGGTAACATAAGTGTTGAGGTGCTTGCCATGATGAATCTCAACAGTTTGCGTACCAATCACTGGTTCAAGGGCAGATGTAGCGTATGGAAGCGCAATAAGTTGAAACTTACCATCAACTGGTTGAGTTTGAGCCAATGCTCCTGCAGCATAAAGACTGAGGGCAATATGAGTAAGTGACATAATCGTAGTAATATTTAAGTTTGTTATGTTGGATATTCTAAGACTAATTGCTTGTCTTGTCGATGGCAAAGTTAGTATTTCTTTTTGAATCGCACAAGATATAAGTGGAAAAAGTGGAGAAATCTGAGATTTATCGCGATGATTGTTAGATAGCATGGAGAAACGACTCTCAAAGTGTGATAAAAACACTTTGAAAGTCGTTTTAATATTATTGGAACAGTATATTGGCGTCTCGGGTTGCAGCTTGTTGCACCCAATCTTCAGGAATAAATTTCCAGTTATTGATAGAATGGGGGTTGATCTCGGACTGACGAGCGATATCGCGGCGTAAGTACTCACGCATTTCACGATCGCTGGTCCACAATACTCTGGATTTTAATTTCTCTAGTGGTATTCCAGCGCCTTTGGTTAGCAGCCCACCACCACCGTTCGCACGATAGGAATTGACAGCCACACGATATTGTTTTTGTAAATCGAAGGCAGTACCGTCAGCCATGCTGAGGATGGTCACCTTTTCTCCCTTGGGTTTACGAACATCAACAGTGTAATTGAGACCAGCGGCAGAATCAAAATTATAGGAAGAATGTTGCAAACGCTGCCAAGGTTCAAGCGCTTTTTCAAAATCGGGACGGAAAAGGAGAATATGGTCTGCTGGACTTTGCATCTGATTGGTCCAAAGGCTATAACTCTCCTCAAGATAGCGCTTTATCTCTTGACCTGAAAGTTGCAATACAAGAAGCTGGTTCTCATATTTGTAGAGATTAAACAAATCTGCCATCTTGATGGGGCCAGCAGGTATGGCAGCATCGAACGAAAGTGGGGCTGCAAAGCTAATATCAGCCCCAGTAGCTGCTAGCTGAATACTATGGATATAATCTACAAAAGGAGAGGGTCCGAAGAAAGACTCGCGAGTGTCTAGATTTGTTTTGTTATAACCGATGACTTGAGAAGTGTATTGTTTCACGGCTTCAAAGTCTTTCTGGAATTTATTGAGAAACTCTTGATCAGGAGTCTGTTCTTTGATGTCTACAACTTTACCCTTAATCTGTTTTTTTACGACTTTTCCCTTTGCATCTAATCCAAGTGTAAAGTCAGCTTGCGCCACTCTCATGGCATTAGCCCCAGGATTGAGAACGAGAACCTTTTGTTGTGTGCTATCGTTAAGAATTTCACGATTGGCAACTCTGTGATCGTGACCACAAAATACGACATCAACATCTGGAACTTGTTCTGCTATCTGATAAGCACAGTGATCGAGCATGCGAGATTGGCTGTGCTCGGGACCGACCCCACTATGAATAAGTACGACTACTACGTCTGCTTTTGCTGCTCTACGCATTATAGGGACAATCCGTTTGGCTGTTTCTGTTGCATCTTTGAAGTCCAAGTTTGCCCAAAGATACTCTGGGAGCCATTGTGGGATAGTCGGCGTAATAAGTCCTAGTACTGCGATACGTACCCCATCAACCTCTTCCTGTATATAAGAAGTGAGATATGGTCTTTGCTCTGAGCGTTTATATACGTTTGCACCTAGCACAGCGAAACCGCATTCGTCCATCCATTTGTCATAGACTGCATGACCGGTTTCAACATCGTGGTTACCTAGTGTAGCACAAAGATAGCCCATGTCGTTCAGCATACGTGCACAGAGGTGTGCCCCTGTGGTGTCAACATAGTTATAATAGTAGGCGGAGGGCTGTCCTTGAAGGATGTCCCCATTGTCTACTAAAGAACACGATGGTTCCCTTTCTTTTGTCTCAGCTGCTTGACAAAAGTGGAAATGCGGCTGAGACTTCCTTCACCTGGTTTGGCATTGATGAAGTCGTAAGGGAAGTAATTGCCATGTACGTCAGATGTTTCAACAATAGAAAATTCTACGTTTTTTGTTACTGTTTGAGCTAACATGTTTCCTGATCCTAGTAGACCGAAAAATATAACCCAAATAAGAAATCTTTTTGTGTTCATTGTGGAGATGTAATGTCTAACTTTTTCCTAGCTGCAAAGGTAAGAATAATCTATGGTCTATACAAGGCGACTATTTATTTTCGCTCTGCTTACAGTAAAAATCAGTAGCTAGAATAGCAAAGAAACCACCTAAGCTCTAAGCAAAGGTGGTTTCTTTATTATAAGTGCTTAAGAATAGACAAAGAATTAGCTACTAAAGCGTTTTGCCGCACGCAGTAGGTGGCGAGCATTAGAGATAATTTCTTGTGTCTCTTGAAGTGTGCTGAGATAAAGCAAAGCTACTGTGAGATTGCTTTCGTCTCGTTGGATGCGATCTTGGAGAGAATGGCGAATAGCAGAAACTTCATTTTTCAGAATACTACCATTTACTAATACTTCGTCACTAGTAGAAAAGTCGTTATTCTCGATTGCCGTTTGAATATCTACCAGGAATTTAGAGGTGCGTTCTACTACTGGTGCATATTCGTTGATGAAGTCATCAGGCAATGGACTGAAATTGTTATCAACGTGCTCGAGGATAGGTTCGAGCATACGCTTTAGCCCATAAAGAATCTGGGAAATGCTGTTGATGCCAAGATAGAACCAAGTATCTTTCTCGATAGCTTGTAGACGATCTATCTTGCGCATGCCGATAATCTCTTTACGGCGGTAACGTTTCCACATCTCACGCTCGTCTTTAAGGAGAGATTCTGCAGAGCGAAGCGTGCGGATATTGTCGTTCATTAAGCCTTGGGCTGCTCCTTCAAAGATTTCGCGAGAGGACTTTATTAAATGAACCTCGGTTAATTGGCAATGTAGAAGCAGGAGTGACCACGTTTCTTGTTTGTCGCGTGTACTCATCATCTGGCGGAACAAGGTGTCAACATTTTCTGCTTGTTCTTGCTTCTTCTTGAAACGACGGTTGTTGGTAATCATGGTGAAAATAATCAGCCCAATCACACCAACCATAGCAAAGAAGCCCCCGACGTTATTGAGTGTTGCGATAAGGAATGCCATCATAAAGGCAGCTCCAGCGGTAATAAACCAACCACCAATTACAGTCATCACCCCTGTGATGCGATAAACTGCTGTTTCACGGCCCCAAGCTCGGTCAGCAAGTGAAGACCCCATGGCAATCATGAAAGCAACATAGGTGGTAGACAGCGGAAGCTTGAATGTTGTACCTATAATAATGAGCAAACCTGCTAATACGAGGTTTACACTGGCTCGAACGAGATCAAATGCAGCATTTTCTTCTGTAACTTCTTCCTTGCTAAAGCGTTCGTTGACCCAGTTTGCTACTGAAACAGGAACGTGTTTAGCCACATAAGAATTGAAGGTGAGTACATTTCGTACTGTTCTTCTAGCGACTTTAGAAGAAGAGAAGACCTCTTCATTTTCGCTTTGACTAGAAAGGTCAATGGTACGTTGTACTACTTGCTGTGCTTTCTTAGAGGTCCAAATGGCTACAGTCATAATTACACCAGCACCAATCAGGAACAACTGTACGTAAGGCAAACTTGAGTCTCCCAAAAGGACGTTCATTTTGTGTGTGCTTGCCGTTACCCCTGTGCCTGCGTGGCTAAAATCAAGGTAACTTTCAAGACCTGCCAAAGGAACACCAATGAAGTTTACCAAGTCATTCCCTGCAAAAGCCATAGCCAAAGAGAATGTTCCAAGCAACACAATGATGCGGAATATGTTCACTCCTAGCCAATGAAGTATTTGAACGAGGACTGTGGAGATAGCAAGGCTATAGAGCACAAGCATATCAGGCTGTTCACGCACAAATGCTCCAAATGGGCTGTTTTGTACAATAGGTGCGTTTTTGAGGCTTACAGCAACGAGGAAGTAGAATATCAGTGTTATAGAAAAACCTCCATAGAGTGCGATACTCCAGCGTTGATGTTTCTTGTAGTTGAATGTGAAAAATAAGGCGCGTAAACCACATCACAATCAGACCAACCACAAATGCTATGGCAACTGATAGGAAAATACCAAAGATAACAGTGAGCGCCTTGTCTGTGTTAATCAACTCTGAATAAGAATATCCATCATTGATGATATATTTCAACGCGAGTGCGGTGGAACCTCCCAAAAGTCCGAACACCAATGATACGGTTGTCGAAGTGGGGAGTCCTAACGTATTGAATATATCTAATAGAATTACGTCCGTAGCACTGACTGCTAAAAAGACACACATGACATCGGCGAAGGAATAGTGCTGAGGTTGCAAAATTCCATGTCGAGCAATGTCCATCATTCCACTAGAAGTGGAAGCACCAATAAAGATGCCGACAGCAGCTACGGCCAATATAACCTTAAACTTTGCCGCGCGAGCTCCAGCTGCCGGGGCTAGAAAGTTCACGGCATCGTTAGCAACTCCAACACTTAAGTCAAAGATTGCCAAGATTAAGAGGAAGCCGAGTACTACTAAATACAGAGAATCCATAGAAAAAGAACTATTGATTGAGTTGAAAAGATTTCATTTCTAAGGCAAAGATACGCCATGTTCCGAAAATATGAGGTACTTTTCATTAAAAAAATGGCATTGTCCTTCAATCTTTTTCTGCAATAGGCTCAATGAATGTCGTTTGAATCCAAGTTTCAGAGCCATCGGCAGTTTGAACTCGTGCCCAGCCTTTGGTTCCTGCATCTTGAATACACACAATGCTTCCTGAAGAGAGGATATTCTCCTTCTTTGCACTGGGCGTTGGAGAGGTATAACCCTGCGCTTGCTCGGACATCACTACAGCTAACTTATTGTGATTGTAACGATAACGTTGGACAACTGCGCAAATACTACTGAAGCAAAATCCTAATGAAAAGACAAGTGTAAAAAACAGTGAGGCTTTTTGCAAGGTGTTGCGAGAAAATATTCGAAATAAAGTCCATCCAACAAAGGCTAAAATCAAACAAATAAAGGAAAGTGTCGTCCAATTTTTTACGCTTCCCCAATTAAGTAACAACGTAAATGGGGTTTCCCATGGCATTGTCTCGATAGTTGGAGTGCCAGGTGCAATTTTTTGTTGAGTAAGACGTAGGTTGTATTGTGCTTGCTCGTAAGAGGGATTGATGTGGAGGGCACGCAGATACGATATTACTGCCTGAGGGTACTGTTTTAGACGATAATTGGCGTTGCCAAGGTTGTAATAATTCTCGGCCGAAGGGCTTTCCTTTATCGCTTTTGAGAAGAATTCTACAGATTCAACGTAGTTTTGCTGGTTATAGGCTTTCGCCCCTTCATGCCCCGGTGACGATGCCAATGAAAATAGGCTAAAGATGCACCAAATAGTTGAGGTACAAAAGATATACTTCATATTCATGAACTAATTATCTAAGTGAATCATTGAGTGAAGTAAGGAGGTTGCTGGCACGTTGATACAATTCTTGTCGAGTATTTTCTGAAGAAGGTGCAAATCGTCCGAAATCAATGTCAGAAAGAATAGACTTTGTAGCGCCTATCAGTTCAGAAGAAACCTCGTGAGCCTCCAATTGTTCCTGTATCTTCTGTTGAGTTAGTGCTGCTTTATCAAGTTTGAACTTCTCTGCAAAATAACTTGTTATTGCTGCGGAGAGTGCATCATAAAAAGCTGAAGATTGATCAGAATTTATAAGCTGTTGAGCTTGCAGAAGACGTTTATGGGCTCTCTTGCCAGCTTTTTTTGGTGATTCTTCCTTGTTTGTCAGAGTGTTGTTCCCATATTCTTTGAACAAAATGGTTGCCAAGCACACATAATGCCAGGATTACAGCTAATAATCCCCAGTAGCTCCAACTGCCAATCCACAATGCACCACTTGGGGTGAAATGACTATTAAGCTTTAGGTCAATATCCTTGATATCCTCAGCACTTCCTGCACCGATAGGTGTATAGGCCTTTGTGCCCTTGGCTATGTTGAGCCGTATGGCTTGAGTTGACGTTGTGACGTATGATTTGCGCTGTGGGTCAAAATAAACTAAAGTTACTGGTGGAATAGTGAATTTTCCGATGTTGCGCGGTACAAACGTATAGTCAAATTCCATTGTTCCTTCGATTCCAGAAGGAGTAATCCTAACCTTATCATTAGTCTTTGGTGAGTAAGTGTCGAATCCTTTGGGGAAGTTGACAATAGGAGCTTTTACAAGTTTGAGATTCCCTGTACCAGTGACAACAATGCGCAAAGTTGCGACATCATTTGTCTTTGGCAACGAAGTTACCAAGTACGATTTTATACCCAACTGCCCCACTCCACCAGAGAAATTCGCAGGTTGTGGGAGAGGGAGTGGGAGCACCTCGACTGCAACACTAGCAGCTGAGCGCTCAATAGTTAGGTGGGTGTTATTGCCTCCATTGAAGAATGCATCGATTTCATCGATGCCGGAGTTGTGTTGCACAACATCAGTGCGGAATGATAAGGCAGGAATGTTCAGTTTACCTGACTGCTGAGGAAAGATCAAATATTGGAGATTCTTACCCACGCGGTATAGCTTGCCACCTATGCGAGCCGCTTCAGGACTTAGATTGCGGGGAAGTTCTACTTCTTGGGTCCAGAATCCTTTCATCTCGGGCTTTCCAGAAGGCATAATGTTGACGACTGCTACCCCCTCGCGAATGTGGTAGCGGTAAGTGAGCATGATTGGCTCTTGCTCGTAGATTTGTTGTTTAGAAACCTCTGCGGTAAAGTAGATATCATTGGCTCCAATACGGCTACCTGCTGGTTGTATGTTGGCAGATGCTTGAGAAGCTGAAGAGGATGTTGCCGCGTTAGGATTAACTTTACCTGAAACTTGAATCGTTACAGGGCGCGTATGGTAAGTCTTACCTTGTACGTTCACAGACGCACCTCCCACTTGGAGAGCACCATTTTTCTTTGGGGCAAGAATGTAAGTGTATGTCGTGGAAGAAAAAGTTTGAGTGCGACCATTGATTACAGTCACACTGTTTGAGCTTGATACGTTAGGACCTGCTAGAACATCAAAGTCCTTGAGAGATGGTGGCTGAAAATTATTCCCTTGTGTACCATTCAACTCAAACTGCACACGGATTTGAGCATTTATATCAGCTTTATTGGGAGCTTTTACGTTAAAGGTAACTTGGGCTATTCCATATAGTGCAAAACAGTAGCAAAAGAGGATACTTAATAATCTATGCATTATGCGATAATCGTTATGTTTGAGAGTTCCAGAACAGTCTTCCGTTTACCAATTCTTTATTAGTTGTTTTTGTCGAGGTTGTTCGGCGCGATGCAGTTTATCACGAGTCTGTTGTTCGGCTTGTTGCGATAGATTAAGTAGGCGTTCTGCACTTTCCTTACTCATTCCGCCTTTTTTCTCCTCCTGTTGCGACTTTTGTTGTTGATTCTTCTGTTTCTTTTGATTGTTTTGTTCTTGTTTTTGTTTCTCTTCCTTTTTATTCTGCTGCTGCTGTTGCTGCTCTTGGCTATCCTTTTTCTGCTTTTGGCACAATACTAAGTTGTATCGTGTGTCCTCATCATGTGGGTTATTTCTGAGGGCTTCCTTATAAAAGTCAATGGCCTTGTCGTATTGCTTGTTTAAATGATAGACAACTCCCACATTATGATAGGATAAAGCTTTAAGATATTTGTTTGTTTCCCCTTTGGCTGCGACCTGATATTGTTCTAATGCCGCTTGTGGATTCTTTTGTGCGAGATAGACATCACCGAGATTAAAGGCTGCGCGTGCACTTCGTGGGTTGATTCTCTGCGCAGATCGATACTCTAATTCAGCTGTCTTGTAGTCTCCCTTCATGAAAGCGCGATTTCCTTGGTGCAAATGTCGCCACTCTGCAGTTTGTGCAGGGACTCTATAGGGCATGAGCATAAGGAAGAAAAGAAGGATATATTTATACATCGTAAAACCTCCTATGATAGGTAAAGTGGAAAAGTCTGATTTATCTTTGCAGAAATGATAGTTTACGCCACCAATCCTGTTGGCGTTCTGCAAATAGTAGTTCAGTTAATAATGCAAGTACGAGTAAACAAGCTATCCAAGGGAAAAGTTCATTGGGAGTGCTGTCATTCACAAATGAGGACTCAGCTTGTTGTAACTGAGAAAGTGCCTGTTGCAATTGTTCTTGTGCAGAATTAGTGCCATCTACGTGGATAAATTGTCCTTTCCTGCTTGGGCTAGTTCGATGCAAGCCTGTTCGTTGAGTGCAGTTTTCACAACATTGCCACTATTATCTGTGAGTGGTCCATTCGTAGTAGGGATTTCTGCTCCGGAAGTACTACCAACACCCAGAACGTACACATGTTTGCCCGTACTAGCGCTAGCCTTGGCTGCCTCAATAGCTCCTCCTTCATGGTTTTCACCATCAGTGATTACTACTATGGCTTTACCAACCTTCTTGTTGTTGCTAAAACCTTTGTCTGCTAGTTCTATGGCAGCCCCTATATTTGTTCCTTGGAGAGAAACCATATCTGTAGAGACTTGGTCTAAGAAGAGGTTGGCACTTACTAAGTCATTGGTAAGAGGCAAAATAGGATAAGCCTCACCTGCAAAGATGTTAAGACCTACCTTATCGTTTTGCATCCTTTCTGTTAGTGTCGAAATCAAGAGTTTGCTTCGATCCAACCTTGAGGGTTGAACGTCGCGTGCTAACATAGACTGTGAAACATCTAATGCGAAGATAACTTCAATACCTTGTTTCTTAATAGGTTTCCCTGAAGTTAGTCCATATTGCGGCTGGGCAAGCAAAACAATAAGGAGGGCTAGTGCAGATAATTGAAGCACAAACTTAATAACTACGCGAAACGTTGATTGTCCTTGTACAAGCCTCAAAAACATGGTGCGATTGCCCCACTGCGCTTGTCGCTTATTTTTGCGCCATTGGGAGAATGCAAAGAGAACTCCTAATAGGGGAAGGAGCAACAGCGCATATAGATAATCAGGATGTGCAAATTGAAACATAATATTATGGGATGCGGCGAAGCCATGTAAGACGAAGTACTACTTCTAACAGTAAAAGTGCCAAAGCAGCCCAAGCAAACGGAGCAAAGGCCTCGTAATACTTGTTATAATGGTGCTGTTTTAGCTTTGTGCGCTCAAGTTTATCGATATCACGATAGATATTTCTGAGTTCACTTTTTGAAGCTGCAGCATAATATAAGCCACCTGTGGCTTTCGCTATATCGCGAAGTGTGTTAGGATCCATGTCACTCTTAACATTAGCATAGTAATAACTGCCGTCAGGTAAGAGACCTACAGGTTGGCGAACCATACCTTGTCGTCCTACTGCAATTGTATAGACACGAACTTTCTTTTGTTGGGCTATTTCTGCTGCTGTTAGCGGAGAAATGTCCCCTGCATTATTGGCGCCATCAGTGAGTAGAATAACTACTTTGGAGGGAGCTTTACTGTTGGCAAGACGGCTAACCGCATTTGTCAATCCCATTCCAATCGCTGTCCCTGGGGCTATGATGCCATTCGTTTGTAACTCACAACTAACCCCACGAAAAGTAGAGAGTAAAGCTGTGTGATCCGTTGTCATGGGACATTGTGTAAATGCTTCACCACCAAAAAGTGTCAAACCGATGTTGTCGTTCGGACGTCCTTGAATAAACTCGTATGCCACTTGTTTAGCAGCCTCAATTCTATTGGGGGATAGGTCTTCTGTGAGCATACTTTGCGAGATATCCAACGTAATCATGATGTCAATGCCTTCCACTTCGCGTTCACTTAGAGGGGTTTTCGTTTGCGGACGAGCTAGCACAATCACGACAAGTACGAAGACACAAAGGCGAAGCAAAAAGGGAATATGCACCAACATCGCACCAACATTCGATGATGAGCCGCGTAATGCGTCGATTGTAGCCACGCGCAGAGCAGATTCGTCGCGTCTACGGCTAAGCATGTACCACAATATCAGTGGGATGCAAAGCAGTAAGAGGAAGAAAAAAGCTGGGTATAGGAATGTCATATTGAGCGATAACTACAAAATTAGGGAAGAATACACCAGATGAGATAGCAGATATAAGCGAATAGTCCTAATGCTAGAATAAGAAGTGTAAGGAGAGAACTAACATACAAACGTCTTTTTCTCAAAATAGTACGTTTTTCTATGGCTACTACCCTCTCTTCATATTCAGGATATACTTCTTGACTCTGTGTGGTTTTCACGTAATCTACGGCTTGTAGGAGAGCACGGTCACTTTCAGCCATGGAAACTTGATAACGAGCGAACTTAATGAGGTCGGCTGTCTGAAGTATCTCTCTTAACTCACGTAAAGCTGTTGCGTCATTGATTTGTGCAAGTTGATCTATAATCTCTTGACTTGTCATTTCTTTGGCATTAAAGCCAAATCGTTCATAGAGATATGTACGCAAAATATCAGTCAATTGCACAAAATAAGCCTTCTGAGCTTCTCCTTCATGGTCATTGTGCTGGCGTAATTGCTCCATTGCATCCATTGCTGTTCGGTGAGGTGGAAACGGAGCTTTGATTTTTACTGTTTTTTGGGTAGGTTGTGGGATAAAACTTTGGCGAAGTATAATTACCCATCCTATTGTAAGCAACCAAAGAAGGACGCAACATGCTAAAATTAGAAACACCCAAGTGAACACTCCTTCAATAGGGGCTTTGGCTGGTTTGATATCGTCGGGATGCTTGAGGTCTACGTCAATAGTATTGACTTTCAACGCAATTTCATGGCGACTCTTGTAGATTGCTCCATTTACGTATATCTCTTGCTGAGGAATCTTGTACACAGCGCTGTCAAATGATGTTAGTGTATACGAACGCTTTAGCTGCCACTTGCGCCCATCCTCTAAAGATATCGTATCAATGGGCAATGCTTCGAGGATTTCTACACCTGTTGTTACGTAGCCAGAAGCGTATGCAGGGAACTGCACGCGACTATTCGCTTTACAATTTACAGAAATATGTAGTTGCACTTGCTCGCCTACGCGGATGGCTGTAGAATCTAAAGAAGACTCTACAGTCACGTGCTGAGCTGCAAGAGGTAGCAGACCACAAAACAAGAAGAAAATGGATGAAATCCGCTGGAAAAAGGAAATCATAGACAATATGCAAATGGATGAAAAGGGCAATTATTGCCGTTTGGCAAACAATTGTTTCAGACCTTTGACGAAATCAGTACCAGTGGCGATGGAAGTATAGTCGACGCGCGCTTGACTAAAACGACTACGCAACTGCTCTTCGTACTTTTCCCCACCAATTTTTGAAACGACAGTCTCACATGTTTTTGAGGAGGTGTTGACGTACTGTTGATGTCCTGTTTCGGCATCTTCCAGCTTCATCCACCCCTACGTTGGGCAAATGGGTCATTCGCTCATCATAGACTTGTACTGCTACCAAGTCATGTTTTTTTGGTTTGCGCGTTTGAGTAAAGTCGTATAGTCTTCCTGATCCAAGAAATCGGACATTAAAAAGGCTACGCTTTTCTTACGCATCACCCGTAGAAAATATTCGAGACCGGCACCGATATTGGTACCTCTACCTTTTGGGGAAATAGTTAGTAACTCACGAATAATGCGAAGGATATGTCCTTTTTCCTTTAGCAGGTGGAATATACAGCTCTACATTATCCGAGAAAAAAACAGCGCACCGATTTTTGTCATTGTTCCGCATTGCCGAAAAGGCAAGTGTCGCAGCTATCTCAGTCAGCTGCTCTCGCTGAGACAATTCGCTTGAACCGAACTCAAGCGAAGCAGAAATGTCGATGAGAAGCATCACCGTAAGTTCGCGCTCTTCTTCATAGACCTTGACATAAGTGCGATCAAAACGGGCAGAAACATTCCAGTCGATGTCACGAACATCGTCTCCGGGCTGGTATTCTCGCACTTCAGCAAAGGACATACCGCGTCCTTTGAAGGCTGAGTGATACTCGCCAGCAAAAATGTTATTGGAAAGCGCTCGTGTTTTTATTTCTATACGTCGAACACGCTGCATTAATTGCAGAACATTCTCATTCATAGGCTACTTTATCAAGGTACTTCGACCTTTGCTAGAATTTCTCCAATTATTTTTTCTGTGGTTACATCAGCTGCTTCGGCCTCGTATGTCAAGCCAATGCGATGGCGTAGTACATCATAAGCTACACTGCGCACATCATCCGGAACCACATATCCACGTTGACGGATAAAAGCCAAACTTCTTGCGGCAAGTGCTAAACTAATAGTTGCGCGTGGAGAACCACCATAGGAGATATAGGGGCGAAGATGCTCCAGCTTGTATGTTTCAGGGAATCGCGTAGCAAAGACTAAGTCAGCAACATACTGCTCAATACGCTCGTCAATGTAAACCTCTTTGACTAGTTGACGCGCTTTTCGGATAGTTCCCAAATCCACAATTGGAACAATCTTTTCGTCCGCTAGATTGCCGCGCATGGATGCGCGTACAATACGCTTTTCTTCTTCAATGCTAGGATAATCTACAACCACTTTGAGCATAAAACGATCCACTTGCGCTTCAGGAAGAGTGTATGTTCCTTCTTGTTCTATGGGGTTTTGAGTTGCCATCACCAAAAAAGGATCTGGCAAATTCATGGTATCATCACCAATAGTAACTAAGCGTTCCTGCATGGCTTGGAGCAAAGCACTTTGTACCTTTGCAGGAGCGCGGTTAATTTCGTCTGCAAGTACAAAATTTGCAAAGACTGGACCTCGGCGTACTGAGAACTCATCATCTTTTCGACTATAAATAAGTGTGCCAATAACGTCCGCTGGTAAAAGGTCGGGAGTGAATTGAATGCGTCCAAACGACGCATCAATAAGGGAGGATAAAGTTCGAATGGCTAATGTCTTAGCCAAGCCGGGAACACCTTCAAGAAGAATGTGCCCATCAGACAACAGGCCAATCAATAGGGCTTCAGTGAGATGTGATTGCCCAACGATAACCTTTGACATGCCATCTTTGAGCAAAGTGATGAAGCCCGATTGCGCTTCAATGCGCGAGTTTAGTGCGCGAATATCTACATTTTTCTACCATAGGTAAGCTTGATTTCTTGATTTTTATCTTGCGAAGTTAGCACTTTTTCGCCCGAAGAGCGTCTATAAACTCTGTAAAATGTCGTGTACAAACTCAATGAAAAAAATAATTTTTCAGAGCCTTTTGACGAACTTTTTTTCTGTAAAATGACGAGAGACATAACACCCAAGTAACTTAATACTTCCTATTCTTTGCTCGTATAATTGTTAATTACCCTAATTCGGGACGTACTTTCAAAAACGAAGTGCAACAATGCATTCGTTTTTTCATAGGTTCTAATCTTTGAAAAACACCGCGGGTTTGCCTCGCGGTCGGGGAGCGTAGCCCCGAAGAGCGATACCAGCAATACAAAAAAAAGAGTCCTCTTTTGAGGACTCTGGGAGATTAATTATCTTTGTATTGCATATGTATAAACAACTAACCTCAGAGCGAAGATCGCAAAATCTTTGCCTTACTGCAAAGAAAAATGCCCAAGAAAAGAGATTGCGCGGAACTAGTCAATCCACACTTCCTTGTGAATTGAAACGCAACAGCACTCAGTCGAGCAAATACATTTGGTGCAAGGCGCATGCAAAGGCTATGGAACGTCGCAAGCGTTCGGTTCACAATGCGACTCTTGCACCTGAATTGGTGTGGAGAATCAAACAACTCATCATAGAAGAACAATGGTCTCCACGACAAATATCAGGCGTTTTGAAGAAAGAAGGAATCAGTGTGTCGCACCAAAGTATCTACAACATCATACATGCTGATGCTACTGGAACCTTGGTACAACATACGCGTCATAAGCTAAAATACAGACGTAGACCTAAGCACAAACATTTCCCTATAGCCGATAGAATCAGCATACACCAACGTCCAGAACAAGCTGACGGCAAAAGGTTTGGAGACTACGAGATGGACTTAATCGTGGACCGATTTGGTCATGCCATCCTCACCATCGTGGAACGTTCTACGAACATGCTCTTCATGACCAAACTTGCCCATGGGAAGAAGGCAGAACCGTTGGCTAAGGAGGTCAGACGCCTGCTTCTACCCTACAAGAAATACATCAAGACCATTACCACCGACAATGGACCTGAATTTGCAGCCCACAAACTCATCACTAAGTATCTAGGCGCAGTGGTCTACTTTGCAGACCCCTATTCTTCATGGCAAAAAGGGGCTATTGAGAATACGAACAAACTCATCAGACAATATATACCTAAGCAAGCAAACTTTGATGATTACACCGATAAAAATGCAATGATACAGAAGAAAATCAATTCCAGACCCAGACAGAAACTTAATTTTGTAAGCCCCAAAAAAGAGTTCTACAAGAAAGTATTGTAATTTTGCACTTGCTGGTTGACTCTACAATGACAATAAATGACTTCTAAAAAGCACAGAAATGCATTGAAATGCTTGGTAGTTTCTTGGTTTCTACTTAATTTTTGCGCTAAAATTTCAATCGCATCTATGGATATTTATAAGATTAAAAGAGGACTCGACCTCCGGCTGACTGGCGAAGCCCAGCATTCAGTAGTAGAGGCTAAGCCCTCGTCGGAGTATGCGTTGCGTCCACTTGACTTTTTAGGAGTGACTCCTAAAGTTCTTGTGAAAGAAGGAGTTGCAGTGCTCGCTGGAACTCCCTTATTTGTGGACAAAGCAACGGAGAAAGTTAAGTTTGTTGCACCCGTCAGTGGTATAGTGACGAATGTGGAGCGCGGTGATCGTCGCAAGTTGCTCAGCATTCGCATACAACCCGATAGTGTACAAGCTGCAAAAACTTTTGAAATCCCAGCTTCTAACCAACGAAATGCTGAAAATATAACAGCTCTCTTGTTGGAGAGTGGACTTTTCGCATACCTTCGTCAACGTCCCTATGACGTTGTGCCTTCACCAGATGTTGCTCCCCGCGACATCTTTGTAAGTGCATTTTCGTCAATGCCCTTGGCTGCCGACTTTTCCTTTGTTGCTGCTGGTCAAGAAGAAGATTTCAAAGCAGGTATCGCGGCATTAGCTCATATTGCCAAAGTACATGTAGGTGTAAATCCTGAACAGCTTAACACGAAGCTCCTCCCTATTGAGGCAAATAACGTAGATGTAGCATGCTTCAAAGGCTTGAATCCAGCAGGTAATGTCGGTGTTCAAATCAACAAGATAGCCCCTGTAAACAAAGGTGAGGTTGTTGGACCCTATCTCCTGAACTTGTAATTGTAATTGGTCGTTTATTGCGTACGGGACAGGTTGATTTTACTCGCACTATTGCAGTTGCAGGTAGCGAAGTGGCTACTCCACAATATATGAAAGTGAAAATTGGCGCCAAGCTCTCTGATGTTTTAGCAGATAATCTCAAGCCTTCCGATCACAATATACGCATTATCAATGGTAATCCTCTTGTAGGCGAAAAAACTTCACTTGAGGACTTCTTGGGAGCTCACGTGACAGAAGTTACTGCAATCCCTGAAGGGGACGACATCAACGAAGTTTTGGGCTGGATTTGCCCACGTTTTAATCAGTTCTCTGTTAATCGTAGCTACTTCTCTTGGTTGCTGAGTAAGAAGGAATACAACCTTGATAGCCGTATTAAAGGAGGTCATCGACACATGATCATGTCGGGAGAATATGAAAGTGTGTTCCCTATGGATATTTATCCTTCCTATTTGGTGAAAGCTATCATTACCGGTGACATTGACCAACAAGAAGCACTTGGTATCTACGAGGTTGCACCTGAGGACTTTGCACCAGCAGAGTTTGTTTGCTCCTCTAAACAAGAACTCCAACGCATCGTTCGCGAAGGTCTCGAGATACTTCGCAAAGAAAATGCTTAGTATATAGTATTACTTTTATGATTAAAAAGTTTTTCGACACCATTCGTCCACACTTCGAACCAGGAGGTAAACTCCAGGCACTTCGTAGTGTTTACGACGGAATGGAAACGTTTGCGTTGGTCCCTAACGCAACTTCAAAGAGCGGTGTGAGTGTTCACGACTCCATTGACTCAAAGCGCATCATGAGCTTCGTGGTAATCGCGCTGATTCCCGCACTTTTAGTGGGTATGTTCAATATTGGTTACCAGAACTACACGCATGCTGGCGTAGAGGCTTCTTGCTTTACGATGTTCCTCTATGGTCTTGCTGTGATGCTTCCAAAAAAATTGTAGTGAGCTATGCTGTGGGACTTGGTATCGAGTTCGTTGTTGCTCAATGGAAGAACGAGGAAATTCAAGAAGGTTATCTGGTTTCTGGTATGCTCATTCCTCTTGTTGTGCCTGTGGGAACTCCACTCTGGATGCTTGCAGTAGCCGTTGCATTCTCCGTTATCTTTGCAAAAGAAATCTTCGGAGGCACCGGTATGAACATCTTCAACCCCGCACTTGTAGCTCGTGCATTCCTCTTTTTGCATGGCCCACAAAGATGAGTGGTGATGCTGTCTGGGTTAGCACCGAACAAGTGCTAGGTCTAGGTAATAAACTCGCAGATGGTTTCACTGCTGCTACTCCACTTGGACAAGCTGGAGCTGGACATCAGATTACTTCTACTTTCAGTGATATGCTCACTGGCTTGATGCCAGGTTCTATTGGTGAGACTTCTTTCATCGCTATCATGATTGGTGCTGCAATTCTGCTTTGGACTCGTATCGCTTCTTGGCGCATTATGCTTAGCGTCTTTGCAGGCGGTGCTATTGTGGCAGCTTTGTTTAATGCTTTCGGAGCTGCAGACAACGCCGTTGCTCATTTGGGTGTGGCTCAACACTTGTGCTTGGGTGGTTTCGCTTTCGGTGCTGTTTTCATGGCAACGGACCCTGTGACTAGTGCTCGCACAGAGACTGGTAAATATATCTATGGTTTCATCATCGGTGCTTTGGCGATTACCATCCGTGTCTTGAATCCTGGTTATCCCGAAGGTATGATGCTTGCAATTCTTTTCATGAATATGTTTGCTCCTCTCATTGACTACTTCGTGGTACAACGCAATATTAATAAGCGCCTTGCACGCGTGAAAAAGTAATCTCTCGACATCACGATTATGAAATTCAATACCAATAGCAACGTCTATACGATTGTCTATGCGTCAGTTATGGTAATCATTGCAGCTTTCTTGTTGGCTTTTGTTGCCTCTGTGCTCAAAGCTCCACAAGAAGCAAATGTTGCCAATGACAAACGCGGACAAATTCTCTCGTCGCTCAACATCCGTAATGTAGATGATGTGACTGGCGAATATAACAAAGTGATTCTTCATGATCTTATCTTGGACGCAAACGGTCAAGTGATCAAAGAAGATGGCGGTTTTGATGTAGAAAGCAAAGATATCACCGCTAAGAATCCTGCTGATAAAAAGCTTCCTCTCTATGTAGCCAAGGTTAACAACGACACTATCTACGTTGTTCCCCTCTATGGCCGTGGACTTTGGGGCGGTATTTCAGGTTATCTTGCTCTTAAGAAAGACTTTGATACAGTGTTTGGCTCATACTTCACTCACGAAAGTGAGACTGCAGGTCTCGGAGCTCGTATTGTAGAAGAAGAATTCCAAGAGAAGTTTGTTGGCAAAAAGGCTTTCTCTGATAGTACCTTCCAAAAGGTGGCTTTGGTTCTCAGCAAAAAGATTGAGAATCCCGAACATGAGGTTGATGCAATCACTGGAGCTACTTTGACAAGTAATGGAGTTAGCGAAATGTTCCAAACAAGTCTACTCCCCTATCAGAAGTTTTTTAGTGCTAATCACAAATAATTTAGAGGACAAACCATTATGAGTCTTTTTTCAAAGCGCAATCAAGAGGTTCTCAAAGCTCCTCTTAATCTCGACAACCCAATCGTGTCGCAAGTACTGGGTATTTGTTCTGCGTTGGCTGTGACTTCTCAGCTAGAACCTGCCATTGTTATGGGTTTGTCGGTGACTGTTATTACGGCTTTCTCCAATGTGATTATCTCACTGATCCGTAATACTATTCCATCACGCATTCGTATCATCGTGCAACTCGTAGTAGTTGCTGCGCTTGTTACTATTGTGAGCCAAGTGCTCAAGGCTTTCGCCTATGATGTAAGTGTGCAACTCTCCGTGTATGTCGGTTTGATCATCACCAACTGCATCTTGATGGGACGTCTCGAAGCCTTTGCTATGATGAATAGTCCCTGGCCTTCTTTCCTCGATGGTATTGGTAACGGCTTGGGCTACGCATGGATCCTTGTTGTGGTAGGATTTGTTCGCGAAGTTCTTGGTTCGGCATCCATTCTAGGTCATAAGATTCCTCTGCTTGATCAGAGCGATTTCTTCCACAATGGTATGATGACGATGCCTGCAATGGCGTTGATTATCTGTGGCTGCGTCGTTTGGGCGCATCGTGCAATCAATGACCGTAAGAAGTCCAAATAAGTAATGTGTAATTCCATACAAAACAAATAAACAATGGAACATCTATTGAGTCTATTTGTCCGTTCCATCTTTGTGGACAATATGATTTTCGCGTTCTTCTTGGGTATGTGCTCCTACTTGGCTGTATCGAAGAACGTAAAAACAGCGTTGGGACTTGGGGTTGCTGTTACTTTCGTGCTCCTCGTTACAGTTCCTGTTGACTACCTCTTGCAGGTTTATGTGCTAAACCCTGATGCCCTTGTTCCTGGTGTGGACTTGAGCTTCCTCTCATTTATTCTGTTTATCGCAGTTATCGCAGGTATCACTCAGTTGGTTGAAATGGCTGTAGAACGTTTCTCTCCTTCACTCTACTCTGCCCTGGGTATTTTTTTGCCACTAATCGCAGTAAACTGCGCTATCATGGGAGCTTCACTTTTCATGCAGCAAAGAATCCTTATGGATCCAGCTACTTCTACGCAGGCAATAGCAAGTGTTTGGGACGCAATCGCCTATGCACTAGGTTCTGGTATCGGTTGGTTGCTTGCAATCACTGCACTTGCTGCTATTCGTGAGAAGATGGCTTACACTGATGTCCCCAAGCCTCTCCAAGGTCTAGGTATTACCTTCATCACGGTAGGCTTGATGGCAATGGCCTTCATGTGCTTCTCTGGTCTTAAAATCTAACAGTTCATTACGAATCTCCAATGGATACGAAATTTATTCTAATCAGTATTGCCGTCTTCTTCGTGGTGATCCTCGTGTTGGTGGCGATCCTGCTCGTTGCGAAGCGTTATCTCTCCCCTTCGGGCAAGGTGAACCTCACAATCAACGGTAAGGAAACAATCGAAGTAGAGCAAGGTAGTAGCGTGCTTACCACACTTTCTGAGAATGGCATCTACCTTTCTTCTGCATGTGGCGGTAAGGGTTCATGCGGTCAATGCCGTTGTCAAATTCCCGAAGGCGGTGGCGAAATCCTCGACTCAGAGAAACCCCACTTCTCTCGCAAAGAAATCAAAGACAACTGGCGTTTGGGTTGCCAAGCTAAGGTAAAAGGCGATATGGGAGTCAAAGTTCCTGAAAGCGTAATGGGCGTCAAGGAATGGGAGTGCACCGTAATCGGTAACCGTAATGTGGCTACCTTTTATCAAAGAATTCAAGGTGCAACTCCCTCCCGGTGAGCACATGGACTTTGAGCCTGGCTCGTATGCACAAATCAAAATCCCTACATTTTCTATTGACTATGACAAGGATTTTTGATAAAAGTCTCATCGGAGACCTTTATCTTCCTGCATGGGAAAAGTTTGGTCTCTTAGGTCTGAAGTGCGTTAACGAGGAAGCTACCATTCGTGCCTATTCAATGGCGAACTATCCCGATGAAGGTGACATTATCACCCTTACGGTTCGTATCGCTACCCCACCCTTCAAGCCAAAAAGATCAAGGGCCTGGCTTTATGGATGTACCTCCAGGTATCGCATCATCCTATATCTTCAGCTTAAAACCGGGTGATAAGGTAACAATGAGTGGTCCTTATGGTGATTTCCACCCACGTTACAATTCAAAGCGTGAGATGATTTGGGTAGGCGGTGGCGCTGGTATGGCTCCACTTCGTGCACAAATTATGCACTTGCTCAAGACAAAAATGTGCGTGACCGCGAAATGCACTATTTCTATGGTGCACGTGCCATTGACGAAGTGTTCTTCTTGGAAGACTTCCTTCAACTTGAGCGCGATTTCCCCAACTTCCACTTCCATCTTGCCCTCGACCGTCCAGACCCCAAGGCTGATAGCCTCGGCGTGAAGTACACAGCTGGGTTCATTGCCCCTGTAATGGGTGACACTTACCTCAAGGCACACGAAGCACCCGAAGATATTGAGTACTATCTCTGCGGACCTCCTATGATGTCTAAGACCGTACTTGATCTCCTCGACAGCCTCGGTGTGGAGCGTGACATGATTTCCTTCGACGACTTCGGAGGTTAACCTCTATTTTAATCAATATTGCTCGCTCCCTCTCTGGTATTTCCTGAGAGGGAGCGTTTGTTTTAATCCAAATCACCCATGAAAAAGTTGTTTTCTTTTTTAGTTGGCTGTACCTTTTCTTTGTTAGGATTGCAGGCAGCCACTGTGAACATCCAGCACGTTCATCCACTGAATTGGTGGGTTGGCATGGCGCAACCAGAGTTGCAAATCATGATTCATGGTGACAATGTCGCCCAATTCGAACCCGAGCTTCGTGCACAAGGGGTAAAGCTTCTCAGAACAGAGCGCGTATCAAATGCAAATTATCTTTTTCTCTACGTAGATACGCGTTCTGCTCAACCACAAACATTTCAGATCCTACTTAAAGAAGGGAAGAAAGTTCGCAAGTCCCTACCCTATACGCTTGAGGCGAGGCAAAAACTAAGCCGTACAGCCTTTGATGCTTCAGATGTAGTTTACTTGCTTATGCCAGACCGTTTTGCTAACGGCAACGCCCAATTAAATAATATCCCAGGACTTAAGGAATCCAAGACAGACCTCAAGAATCCTGATGCACGACATGGTGGAGATATTGCAGGACTTCGAAGCAAACTTCCCTACTTGCAAGATTTGGGAGTGACAGCAATTTGGCCAACTCCTATGCTCATCAATGATATGCCAAGCCATACCTATCATGGATACGCCATTACTGATTACTATCAAATTGATCCACGTATGGGAACCAACAATGAGTTCAAAGCGTTGGTAGCAGATTGTCATCGTCATGGCATCAAGTTTATCATGGACTGGGTGTTTAACCACTGCGGTAGCGAGAACTTTCTCTTTCTAGACAGACCTGCCGACGATTGGTTCAACTTCAATAGCCAATATGAACAAACCAACTACAGACTAGCAACGCTTACTGACCCGTATGCTGCTAAGCGCGAGAGACTCCTTGCACAAGATGGTTGGTTTGTAAAAAACATGCCCGACCTCAATCAGCGCAATCCAGCCGTACAAACCTACTTAATTCAAGCCTCAATCTGGTGGACAGAGTTTGCGGATATCGATGGAATACGCCAAGACACCTATCCGTATGCTGATTTCGAAGCAATGGCTACTTGGAACCAACGTATGGAGCGTGAGTATCCAGGCTTCAACATCGTAGGTGAAACGTGGATTAACAACAACGTAAGTGTAAGCTATTGGCAAAAAGATAGTAAACTTGCATCCCCCCGCAATACTCACCTGAAGACCGTCATGGACTTCCCTCTAATGTATGCTTTGCAACAAGCTGTCAACGAGGAGACTGACGACTGGGATAACGGATTGGCTAAAATATATAATCTACTATCTCAAGACTTTATCTACGCAGACCCAATGCATCTGCTTACTTTCTTGGACAATCATGACACCAATCGTTTCTCTTCAACGCCAGAACAAGCTAAAGACTTGCGACGTTATCAGCAAGCTCTCACTTTGTTGCTTACCCTAAGAGGAATTCCTCAATTATACTATGGTGATGAAATTGGCATGGCTGCGAACCACGACAAAGGTGATGGTGCAATGCGTGCCAACTTCCCAGGTGGATTTGCAGACGGACAGCCTAATGCTTTTACTGCAGAAGGAAGAGATAGCCTACAAACAGCATACTTTGACTTTACACGTCGTTTGCTTCAGTGGCGCAAAGGCAGTACAGCATTATCAGAAGGCAAACTTACACAGTTTACAGTGCAAAACGGCGTTTACGTTTATGCTCGTACTTCCAAGGATCGTCATGTAGTTGTGATTATCAATGGTAAGAAAGAAGCGCGTACCCTTAATCTTACTCACTATTCTGAAGTGTTCCCATCAAAAACGGCTTACGATGTCTTTTCTCAACAACCAATGTCTTGGGATAAAGAGCTCACCTTAGAGCCGAGGGGTATAATGATTCTGGATTTCTCTAAATAGTTTTGTAGGTACAAACACAGAATACAAAGTAAAATTCCCCTGAATCAATTTAGATTCAGGGGAATTTTTATGTCCAAATGGAAAAATAGAGGTATATGTTTAAGTAACGAGAAAAAAGCCTTAGCCTTATTCTGTGCTGCCATCCGCATTAACTATTCTACTCCTCCATATGAGCTATTGAACAAGACGGCAATAAACGAAAGTTTGTTGCTTTAGTCTTCAAGTTTGCGGTAACGAATGCGCTTAGGTTCTTCCGTTCCGAGACGCTTCGCCTTGTGCACTTCGTAGTCAGAATAGGAACCTTCAAAGAGGAATACATTACCGTCACCTTCAAAGGCCAATATGTGGGTACAAATACGGTCGAGGAACCAGCGGTCGTGGCTAATAACTACAGCACATCCAGCAAAAGCTTCCAAACCTTCTTCCAATGCACGCAATGTATTTACGTCTATATCATTGGTTGGTTCGTCCAAGAGAAGCACGTTACCTTCTTGCTTGAGTGCAAGTGCAAGGTGCAAACGGTTGCGTTCACCACCGGATAGAACACCACATTTCTTCTCTTGGTCGGCACCTGAGAAGTTGAAGCGAGAAAGGTAAGCACGTCCATTGATGTCACGGCCTCCCATGCGCATAAGCTCACTACCTTGTGAAACCACCTCGTAGACACTCTTGTTGGGATCGATGTCCTTGTGTTGTTGATCCACATAGCTCAACTTTACGGTCTCTCCCACTTCGAATGTTCCGTTATCGGCTTGTTCAAGGCCCATAATAAGGCGGAAGAGTGTCGTCTTACCTGCGCCATTGGGTCCAATAACACCGATAATGCCGTTAGGAGGAAGGGCAAAGTTCAAATCACTGAAGAGGGTCTTTTCACCGTAAGCCTTAGCAACATGCTGAGCTTCGATGACCTTGTTTCCAAGACGTGGACCATTGGGGATGTAAATCTCCAAATGTTGTTCCTTCTCTCTTTGGTCTTCATTGAGCAATTTATCGTATGAGTTCAAACGTGCCTTACCCTTGGCTTGACGTGCCTTAGGAGCCATGCGCACCCACTCAAGCTCGCGCTCAAGAGTCTTGCGACGTTTGGAAGCAACTTTCTCTTCCATTTCCATGCGCTTTGACTTTTGTTCGAGCCAAGAGGTGTAATTACCCTTCCAAGGAATTCCTTCGCCACGGTCCAATTCAAGAATCCATCCGGCAACATCGTCCAAGAAGTAACGGTCGTGTGTCACGGCTATTACCGTACCTTCATATTGATTCAAGTGTTGTTCGAGCCAGTCGATAGATTCTGCGTCCAAGTGGTTGGTCGGTTCGTCGAGAAGCAACACATCAGGCTTTTGGAGAAGTAAACGACAAAGCGCAACACGGCGGCGCTCACCTCCAGAAAGGAACTCACACTTCTGGTCTGCAGGAGGACAATGCAAGGCAGCCATTGCACGATCTAAGCGACTGTCTAGGTTCCAAGCATCGGTTGCATCAATAACATCTTGTAGTTCCCCTTGACGCGCAAAAAGTTCATTCATCTTATCTGCGTCTTCGTAGTATTCAGGAAGCGCAAACTTTTGATTGATTTCTTCGTATTCAGCCAAAGCATCTACTACGTGTTGCACTCCTTCTTGTACCACTTCTCTTACAGTCTTAGCATCATCCAAGTGTGGTTCTTGTGCCAAGTACCCAACAGAGTAACCAGGGGAGAATACGACTTCGCCCTGATAGTCATTGTCTAATCCAGCAATGATCTTCATCAGTGTGGATTTACCAGCACCGTTCAGACCAATGATACCAATCTTTGCTCCGTAGAAGAAGCTAAGATAGATGTTTTTGAGAATAGTCTTATTCGTCTGTTTGATGGTCTTCGTGAGACCGACCATCGAGAAGATAATTTTTTTATCGTCTACTGTTGCCATTATATTGTGATTATATATGATTTTTCTTGCTTAATATAGTAGCCTTTAGGAGTAAGAGCTGTACATATTGTATGAATTTGACTACGATTACAAAGGTTATGTAAAAGGTTTAATAACCCATCTATCTATGTCGTCATCCAAATCTTGTGAAAACGAGGCTAAATCCGGACATCTTCAAATAGAACTACTATAGTGCAAATATACGAAAAAAGCACGAGTTTTCCATCCAAACTGATGACTATTGACAGAAAGTCGATAGGTCGTAAGCGTTGTTCTGATTTTTGTGCGATTTTTTACTTGAGCCTACTAGGAGGGTGCCTAATGTAAGATCCAAGATTTAGCAAAATAATTCTAGAAATCCAAGATCATAAATCGAATTATTTGAGAGCAGAAAGCTTTGCTTAGAGTATGTGAAAGAGAGATGAGGGATTGTAACGAGGATGATGGGACGAATTATGGAAAACCTCCGAGATAATTCGAGTTATGTCGGATATTTTGAAAATTATCTCGGAGGTTTTCCAAAAACTCTTGGACTTTTCTGACGCATTCTTGAGAGAGTATACCCTAAAAAAGGGGGAATTTCCGTAGACATCTGCAGATGATGTGCTGCAAACAACTATTGCACCTATTAAAGTATAGGTTGATACACTAGATAAGCCGTTACTTAACGCATGATGCGCTGTCTAGTTTACCAGCTGAGTTTATCCACTTTTTTTCGGGGTGAATGTAGTCTTATTTGTTCTACATTCGATTTTTAAGTACGCGTCATAAACAGGATTAGTAATCACCTGAGCCCATCACTCTCCTTCTCTCAACCATTGATCGATGAGTTTGCGCGCTAAACTAATTTTACCGGGCAATTCTGGCAAGTTATTCCTGCGAAACCAACCACCTCTTTCTATTTCCTCTTCTTGTAGTTGGAGTGTGCCGTCTGCGTATTCTGCACGAAAACCAATCATTTGTACAAAGGGAAAGGGCCATGACTGCGAAGCAACATATCGAATATTCTTGATACTAATACCCGTCTCTTCCAAAACTTCGCGTTTAACAGTCTCTTCCAAGGTTTCACTTGACTCTACATAGCCTGCAACTAGGCTATGAAAACTGCCGGGAAAAGTGTGGGTGCGAATCATCAACACTTCATCATGATCCTTTACTCCGTCTTCTGAAGGTTTTTCTACTAGAACAATCATAGCTGGGCTCGGGGAGGGCCAGTATTCTCTGCCGCAGTTAGGACATTGTTTGGAGATATCTGTTAGTTGCTTGAGCTTATGAGCACATTTCCCGCAAAACTGATGTTCCTCATCCCAGTGGAGCAGCTCCTTAAGTTTGCATACTACTTTATATTCATTGGCAGACAGGAGCTCGAAAGCTTGACGCAAATGTACTAACTTCCAATTCTTGGGTAAACATTCGGGTGCAAGCTGCACCCCCAGAAAACATTGTCCACCTGCATTTTCCATTCTACGCACATTCTCTTGAGATGAGAGAGAGGCAAGTAGCTCGCTATCTTCAGGAAGTTTTCCTTGATCCGTGAACCAAAGCAGATCTTTTGAAAAGACAATCCAATATACTTTTGACATAAGAAACAAGCCGCATTACTCCCATCAAGAAGTAATGCGGCAAATATTTGAGAGTTTTTCTAAATCAACAGATTAGAGACCAAGACTTTCGCGTACAGCATCAACTTTCTTCATAGCTTCTGCACGTACTGCCTTGTAGCACTTAGGACATTCCATGTCACCGCGTACTTCGATGTAGAACTTAATCTTAGGTTCTGTGCCAGAAGGACGAACACTCACTTTAGTGCCGTCAGCAGTGAACCACTGTAGAACGTTGCTGATTTCAGGGAAATCAAGTGCAGTGGCGTTACCTTGAGCATCAAAAGCTTTAAGCACTTTGTAGTCCTTGGTAACAACGACTGGAGAACCGGCTAATTCCTTAGGAGGATTTGCACGGAAACCATCCATCATAGCCTTGATTTCGTCTGCGCCACTCTTGCCAGGCTTCACCACATTGATAGTATGATTAAGAGCAAAGCCATATTCCACGTAGATGTCCATGAGCACGTCGAAGAGGGTCTTACCTTGGTCTTTTGCCCAAGCGCAGATTTCTGCTAAAAGGCAGCAAGCTGAAACAGCGTCCTTGTCACGAACGATGTCTTGTCCCATGAAGCCGTAGCTTTCTTCACCGCCACCAATATAAGTTTCCTTACCTTCGAGAAGACGAATCACACGTGCAATCCACTTAAATCCAGTGTATTCATCATACATCTTCACATTGTTCTTGTCGGCAATAGCTTTGATGAGCTCGGTAGTCACAATAGTCTTCACCACATATTCGTCTCCCTTCATTTTGCCCATGGCAATGCGGTTCTTAATGATGTAGTAAAGGAAAATCATGCAGGTTTGGTTACCATCGACAAGTACCCATTCTCCTTCATTGTTCTTGCATGCCATACCCACGCGGTCCGCATCTGGGTCTGAAGCCATCACAATGTCAGCATCAATCTTCTTAGCTAAGTTGAGCGCAAGGGTAAGCGCTTCGCCGTTTTCGGGGTTGGGGGATACAACCGTGGGGAAGTTTCCATCTTTCACCATTTGTTCGGCTACAGTGTTCACGTTTTCAAACCCCCAACTCTTGAGGGCTGCAGGAATCAAAGTGCGACCTGCTCCATGAAGTGGAGTGTAAACGATGCTCAAATCCTTTTGACGCTGAATAACGTCGGGATCAATGCTCAGTTCTTTCACACCCTTCAAGTAGGCTTCATCAATGTCAGCACCGATAGTTTGGATGAGTGCAGGATTTCCATCGAACTTCACATCCTCAACGCGCACTTTATTTACTTCGTCGATGATTCCTTTATCGTGGGGAGCGAGCACTTGAGCCCCGTCTTCCCAATAGGCTTTATAACCATTGTATTCTTGGGATTGTGTGATGCGGTAAGGTTTACACCAGATTGGCAACCGAGGTAACGGATGGCAAAGGACACTTCAGGAGTTGGGCGAAGATCTTCAAAGAGATAAACCTTGATGCCATTAGCAGAAAAGACATTTGCTACAGTTTGTGCAAAGAAGCGACCATTGTTGCGGCAGTCGTGACCAACAACTACAGAAATCTCTTTACGATCAGCAAAGTTCTTCAAAAGATAGTTTGCCAAACCTTGAGTAGCAGCGCCAACTACATAAACATTCATACGATTTGTGCCTGCACCCATGATACCGCGCAAACCTCCTGTACCAAACTCGAGGGTGCGATAAAAAGAGTCGATGAGAGGAGTCTTGTCTTCTGCTTCAAGCATAGCCTTAACTTCTTGCTTTGTAGCCTCATCATAGATGGGTGAGTCAAGCCATTGTTGTGCAACTTGCGCACATTGGGCAATCAGTTCTTGATTTTCCATAAGAAATATCTGTGATTTGTAGTTTGTCGTTATAAAGGATAGTTACAGCAAAGTTACATAATTTCTGGCGATAGGACAAAGTCCCATAAGACTTTCTTGTCACAATTTTCCTTATCATGGAAGTTTTGTGATGTCAATAGGTTGAAAATCAAGTGGAATATCGTCTGCAATGCCTTCATTTAAGGGGTTCTGCCAGATGTATCGAATGCCCAAGAACATATCCCACCATATTTTCAGGCGACCTACGTTTTTCGGCAATCGGATAGCTGTGAGTGTAATGCGTAATATGCTTCTATCAAGCCATGCATCATATAAAGCACTGCTCCTTTGGCGTGTCGAACTTTACGATTCGTAAAAAACTGACTGCCTGTTGTAGGAGTCATGGGAATTCTACATAAGATTTGTGGGAAATATCGGATATTCACACCTTGCTTATGCGCTTGGTGCAGGAATACTTCTTCTTCACCACAACCTAAATAAGGAGCACCAAGTCCAAATCTCACGTCAAATGCCGGTACTGATGCATCTGTGCGAATTAGAATCTCGCAACTTGCAAAGTAGTTCCCTCTAGGTTGATTTGCATAATCAAAGGAGCGTGAAGCATAAGAGCGAATGAGCTCTCCATCTTCTCGGACTACCTGAAGGCAAAAGATGTCGATATCTAGGTGCTCATCAGCTAATTGTATTGCAGACTTCAAGGAGTCAAAAGAATAATGCGCATCATCATCTGCAATGACAGCTAGTTCGGTGGTACAATGCCGTAGAGCATGATTGCGATTCGCCGAGAGTCCTGCACCAAAATATGGATAAAGGTGCACGTCTGTCCGCTCATGTAGCAGGGAAGGTATTTGTGTTAAGAACAAATCATCGGTATATTGCATGGAAACAACATAGCATACTTCCTCACAGGGAGGAAGTAGCATGTCGGGAACTGCTGTGATTCGGTCGTTAATCGTACAGATGAGAATGGACAGTTTGGGCTGACTCATTGACTATGTTGGATGCTTCGTGAAAGACAATGACATTCTTCCTAAGATAACAAGAGAATCATCGTCGGTTTAATTGATTTTGTAGCTAAGAGCTGGGTGAGATTCTATGTAGTTAATGAGTTCTCGCGTGACGTTGATGCGTGACTCGCGGCTACTCAATGTTACATATTGATTGCTTTCTGGGTCTACAATGTGGAAGTTCAGCGCACTATCCCCTTCACTATTTCTTACGAGGTTGGAAAGCTCAGCAACTAGTGGAGCGTCTATCGCATGAAGATTGGCATTGATAGTGATGCTTTGCACTTTTCTGTCTTTGACATCAGCCAACCAATCAACTTTCATGAGTTGCAAGTCGGGGTCTCCGTCTCCCCATCGGCGAGGAGCTATGCGTGCTGTGATGAAAACTGAGTTGCCAACGGAGAAGTACCCCTTAAATTGAGCCCACGCATCACCAAAGATAGGAAATTCACCAGCTCCACTGAAATCTTCGATACGGATTTTTACCGTAAGCACTTCCGCGCTTTGAGATAAACTCATTAGCTTGTGTCACGATTCCTCCCATGGTTACCTCTTGATTGAGATATTGGTTCAAATCATCTATGGTGGCCATTTGGAGTGTGCAAAGATTCTTGAGTACAATGGTGTACTCATCTAAGGGGTGTCCACTGATATATAAGCCAAGTAGCTCACCTTCTTTGTTTAGTCGCTCCAAATCGCTCCATTTATCATAAAGCGCAGGGGACTTTGGTTTGCTTATCTCTACAGCATCACTTCCACCAAAGAGACTATTGTGAATCTCTTCTTGTTCTTGTTGGAAGCGTTGACCATAGCTGATGAGTGTTTCAATGAAGGTATAGCCCAAATCGTTCTTGGCGAAGAATTGTTCGCGAGTGAAATTTCAAAACTGTCAAAAGCTCCTGCCAAGACTAGGCACTCCACGTTTTTGCGATTGCAAGCATTGAGGTTCACTCTCTCAAAGAAATCGTATAGATCTTTGAAGACTCCATTCTTTTCTCTCTCTTCGATAATACTTTGCACAGCGTTATCTCCCAGTCCTTTGATACCAGCAAGTCCGAAACGCACATCTCCGGTGTGACTAACAGAGAACTTCCTAAAGCTCTCGTTGACATCAGGTCCCTTGCAGACGATACCCATTGCCTTTGTTTCGGCAAGGAACTTAGAGAGGTCGGCGATATTTCCCAGAGCACGGCTCATGACTGCTGCCATATATTGCGCGGGGAAGTTTGCCTTAAGGTAAGCAGTTTGATAAGCTACCCAAGAATAGCAGGTCGCGTGGCTCTTATTGAAGGCATAAGACGCAAAAGCGGTCCAGTCTTTCCATATTTTCTCTAGTGTTTCAGAGGCATAACCATGCTTTTCACCGCCAGAAACAAACTTAGGGTACATGTGGTTTAGCTTGTCAATAAGCTTTTTACCCATTGCCTTACGCAAGTTATCACTCTCACCTCGCGTAAAGTCGGCTATTTCACGCGACAAAAGCATCACCTGCTCTTGATATACCGTGATGCCGTACGTGTCCTTGAGGTATTTCTCCATGCAAGGGAGGTCGTAGGTAATGGGCTCTATCCCGTGTTTACGTTTGATAAATTGAGGGATATATTCCATCGGACCAGGACGATACAAAGCATTCATTGCAATCAGGTCCTCAAAGGTAGAGGGGTGAAGTTCGCGGAGATACTTCTGCATACCAGGAGATTCGAACTGGAAGGTTCCGATGGTCCGACCATCACAATAAAGATCGTAAGTGGCAGGATCCTCAATGGACACCATGTCTATATCAACTTCAATACCTAGAGACAGCTTGATATTTTCGAGAGCTTCACGAAGGATAGAAAGTGTCTTGAGACCAAGGAAGTCCATCTTGATGAGACCGGTTTCTTCAATCACGCTGCCTTCGTACTGAGTGCAGCGAAGTTTTTCTCCAGACTCTTTGTCCGTCGCTGTAGAAACAGGCACCCAATCGGTTATATCATCACGACAAATGATAATGCCACATGCGTGAACTCCCGTGTTGCGTACATTGCCTTCTAGCATCTTTGCGTAGCGGATGGTATTACGCATCAAAGGATCTGATGACGCCTCTGCTTCGCGAAGCTCCGGAATTGCGGCTATTGCATTAGGAAGGTTCATCTTGGGCACCTTACCATTCTCATCAGATGGTAACTTGTCTGGAATGAGTTTACACAAACGGTTAGATTCGCTTAGTGGAAGCTGCAACACACGAGCTACGTCTTTGATTGCCAATTTAGTAGCCATCGTGCCATACGTGATGATATGCGCTACTTTCTCTGCTCCATATTTGTCTGTCACCCATTGAAGTACACGACCACGACCGTCATCGTCAAAGTCAACATCGATATCAGGGAGAGAGATACGGTCGGGATTCAAGAATCTCTCAAACAGCAAGTCATATTTAATTGGGTCTATGTCTGTGATGCGTAAGCAATAAGCCACAGCACTTCCTGCGGCACTACCACGGCCAGGACCTACCAATACTCCAAGTTCCTTACGAGCAACCTTGATATAGTCCTGCACAATGAGAAAGTAACCAGGGAAACCCATGGTCTTCATGATGTGCAACTCAAATCTGATGCGTGCTTCCGTCTCTTCATCTAGGGGATTGCCGTATCTCCAATAAGCTCCTTCATAAGCTAGTTTAGACAAGTAGTCAGCCTCCAGCTTAATACGGTAGAGTTTGTCGTAACCTCCGAGTTTTTTGATCTTGGCTTCGCCTTCTTCGCGGCTAATTACGACATTTCCGTTCTCATCTTGAGTAAACTCATCGTATAAATCAGCTTCAGAATACTTTTCTCTATAACTTTCTTCTGTGCCGAAGTCCTCTGGAATCTCAAAGTTCGGCATGATAGGTCCGTGATCGATGGAGTATTCTTCTATTTTGTCCACAATTTCTTGCGTTGTTGCCAATGCTTCTGGTAAATCGTGGAAGATTTCATTCATCTCTGCTTGCGTCTTAAACCATTCTTGCTTAGAATAGAGCATACGCGACTGATCAGAAACGAAATGGTTCGTAGAAAGACAAATCAGCAGATCGTGAGCTTCTGAGTTATCTTCGTCAACAAAGTGGGCATCGTTGGTGCAAATATACTTTACACCGCACTTCTTAGCCAAGCGCAACAAACCTTCATTCGCTTTTTGTTGTAGCGGATAGGTTTCTCTATTGGCACGCTGGGCAGGGTCTTTGACCTCGTGGCGCTGCAGTTCGAGATAATAGTCTTCCCCGAAGCGTTCTTTGAACCACATCACGGCTTCTTCTGCACCTTCTTCGTCACCAGTGAGCAATTTTCTTGGAATCTCACCACCTAAACATGCAGAAGAAATAATAAGTCCTTCTTTGAATTGCTCTAAATCAGCCTTGTCGGTGCGTGGTTTCATGTAGAAACCGTCCACCCACGCGCGACTTACCAGCTTTACTAAATTGTGATAACCAACTTCGTTTTTAGCAAGAACCACCAAGTGCCAACCGCTTCGATCTTCTTTGAGAGTTTTATCAAACTTCGTACGACGAGCACAATACATTTCGCAACCAATAATGGGCTTAAAATCCATCACACGCTTAGCTTTTTCCATGGCTTTTTCTGTTTCTGCCATGGCATCAGCTAATGTTTTACCGTCATCTAGAACAACACTGCATGGTTCTGCACCTGCTTCTTGTGCTTTTGTTTGGAATTCTTTGAGTTGTGCTTCAGCTTTTTTGAAATCTTTGCTTGCCCCACCCTTTTTCTTTTGGACATAATTGAAAAAATCCTTCACCCCCATCATATTTCCGTGGTCGGTTAACGCCATTCCGCGCATGCCATCAGCAATGGCTTTGTCCACCAATCGAGAAATTGATGCCTGTCCATCGAGAATGGAATAATAGGAATGGACGTGTAAGTGTACGAATGGAATCATAATGCAGAAAAAACAAAGAGTAGGAAAAGAATACTTGTGAAACTTGACCAGTTAGTTGGATTCAATAAAAGCCTTAGGGGTTAGTTAAAGAAGGTCCAGCAAATACCAAACTGTAGCATGCGCTGATTGGTGGGATAATGAGGCACCAAGAAGTATCGTCCTGCAGATTGGTTGACATGGTTGTAAGCAATGTAGAAGCGGACTCCCTTCAGTTTGAAGTTCAAATAGGCATTAATCCAGGGATAATTACCAATCTTTGTGCGGTGTGTGGTTGCTTGCACAGCAAACATTCCCATGGTTGGAGAATAAGCTGGAGCATAGTACTCAGTAAAGTATCGAACATCAGCCCCAAACTCTGTGTCTAGAACTTTGGCAATACGGAATCTTAAGAATAGATTGCTCCAGACATTGAGTTTTGGTAAGGGAAGAACGCGATTAGAACTCTGTTGGAAAGTCCATTCATTCTCCCAGTTTAGAATGCCCCAGCGCAAAGCATGGGATAAAAGTTGCAGACAGCACTTGGATGTTCTCGGAAGACTGCCCCACTTCCACACCATATTTGCGCGTGGCTAAGGTTGCGTTGTCACCATCTTCTTGTGTTTCTTGAAGATAGACGTAGTTTTGGATGCTTTCTATGCCAAACTTAAGCTTGGTTTTGTGGAAAGACAATGTTCCTTCTGCTCTAACACGGAAAATCTTGTTGAGATTTTCATCCCACCAAGCATAGCGAGAATGATAGGTCTGGTAGTAGAATGCAGGAGTCTCGTTTCTCACGAAGCCGCCTGTCTCAAGAGTTAGGGTATCCCCCCACAATTTAAAGTGCAAACCAGCTTGACCTTCTACATTAAACTCTCCCCAGTCAGAACCCGTAGTTCGCATTTCGCCTAATACATTGTAGCGGAAATGTTTTGACTGAGCGCGTAGTAATTGAGCGCCCAACGTAAAATAGTTTGTAGTGGTCGCATCATAAGTCCCTTTTGTATTGGGAAGTGTGAAGCGAGCTAATTCATGTTTGGCAAAAACTCTCATACCCGTCTTCACCCATTTGCGAAATCCCTCTCGCATTTCGAGAGCTAGCGTGTTTTGAACGGAGAGGTAGTGCGTACTGTCGTTTGCAACTTCCCCTGAAAGGAAAGGATTGCTAATGAAATACTTATCAATGTTCCTCTGTGAGGTGAATGTACGATAGTTTGTCTCCACATTAGCCGTATGAATGATGGAAGCCACAGGAACGAATCTAGTGATTAACAACGAGTCTGGGATTGTTTTTTCGTTCTTTCCTGCTACTTGAGCCAACTTTACAGCAGTAATAGAATCTGCTTTTGGCTTTAAGGCTACGACTTACAACCCGACCAGTAGAATCCGTCTTTTCATAGAAACCAAAAGAATATCGATGGGTCAAGAAAGCTTTGTCCACACTTACATTATTTCTTACGCCTTCTAAGCGCATTGGCATATCAGCGGGGCGGTATGTTGTGGGAAAACTCTCCGGATTGCTAATATAGTTTTCGTCTTCTATACCACCATTCTCCAAGTTCTTTATGTAACCCGTAGTATAAAGGCTGTGTATTTGATATTGATCACCTCGGTAGCTGCCGTAAACTGTCGCACCAAAAGAAGAATGACTCTGATTGCGGTAGAATCCACGGGCATAAAGATAGTCAATGTCAAAGCCTATACCCGCTTCTTTGTTGATGTTTGTAGCAAAACGTGCCTTAAAATGGTCATCCCCGTCTGTTTTGTCACCAGAACTATAGTAGTATAGGTCTGCGATAGGGGATTTTGTGTTAGTGAATACAAACTTATCTGTGGGAAAGAGGAAGAGACTATAAGGTTTTGCAAAGATAAATTGCGAACCCATCATGAAATCCTGCTGACCATCATAGATACGATTGATGCGAGGCGAACCTAGACCACCTAAAAAGTTATAGTTTCCGTAAACTCCAGTCATTTGGTTGGAGTTTTGAAAGAGGTGTTGCACGGTATCTGGCTCTATCGGGCGCACCCCTCCGAAGCGTTTGTCTACATTCCAAACAAAAAGCCCTTTAGGTATGGTATTACCATCAATACTATCGTGTGCATGTCCGAATATGTCACGATTTTGGGATTGTCTGCCACGATTGTTTCCAAAGTCGCGCGCAGAAAGTTGTGCATGTCCTTGGATGGCAAAAAGCATCGCCACGGCGATGCTTAGCAAACTATTGGAGATTCTTGAGAATAAAGTCATAGAGAGAATGCCACAATGGCTTCTGATATTTTGAATTTAGTATCTTTAGAAACGGGAAGCAAGGGTAAACGTAATACTTCTTGGATTTCTTCACGTATCGCAAGCATACATTTAACGCCAGCTGGATTACCTTCTACAAAAGCTAGTCGGAAAATATCGCGGAAATGGCGGTGAATATGTAGTGCTTCTGTGATGTCGTCAGCACGAAGTGCGTTCACCATGGAGGTGACTTCGGCAGGAAAGGCATTGCCTACAACAGAAATTACACCTGCCGCTCCCAATGACACCAATTCAAACGTGAGAGAGTCGTCACCACTAATAACATCGAAGCCATCGGGTTTGTCTGCCAAAATGCTTTCTACTTGTTCGATTTTACCAGATGCCTCTTTGATAGCAACGATATTGTCGAAGTCGTGCGCTAATCGAAGTGTCGTTTCTGATGTCATGTTCACTCCTGTTCTTCCAGGTACGTTGTATAAAAACGACTGGAACAGGAGAAGATTGTGCAATCGCCTTATAATGCTGATACAATCCTTCTTGTGTCGGTTTGTTATAATACGGGGTAACAATCAGAACTCCGTCTATTCCGTCAAAATCTGCGTTCTCAAGGAAGGCACATACAGCGCCAGTGTTATTTCCTCCACATCCCAAGAGCAAAGGTACACGTCCTGCCACAACATCTACGAAGGTTTCAGTGATGGCTTCGCGTTCCGCTTGACTGAGTGTTGGAGTTTCAGCTGTTGTTCCTAAAGCACAGAGATAATCTACCCCACCCTCACTAATCAAACGTTCGATGAGTTCGCGCAGAGCAAAGAAATCCACTTCACCATCTTCGGTGAATGGAGTGACAACGGCAACGCCAGTTCCTTGAAAAGGATGATTTCTCATAGAGATAATTGAGAGAAAGTGAGAGATTATGAATGTTTGAAATGCGTTAGTTATAAGAACCTGCATTATATGCTGCAAAAATAGCGATTTATTTCGATTTGTGCAATTTGCAGCCTTAGTTTTCCTCTCCAATCATTTTGAGGAATGTTATTTCATCTACCAGCGGTACTCCCAGCTTTTCGGCTTTCTCACGTTTAGACGGACCAATGCTGTCTCCAGCCAGGATGAAACTAGTCTTTTTTGATATACTCGATACATTCTTTCCACCGTGCGCTTCAATAATGCCCTTGTATTCTTCTCTAGAATGGTGACTAAATGTCCCACTAATCACAATCGATTTGTCTACCAGCGCATTTCCCACTTGTTCTTGTTCGGGCATTGACATTTGTAAGCCTAGTTGCGACAAGTCATCTACCAAAGACAAATTGTCTGAATGCTGAAAGTAACTCATAACACTCTGAGCTATGACAGTCCCCACTCCTTCAACTTGGACTATGTCTTCGAAAGAAGCAGCACGCAGCGCGTCCATGTTCTTAAAATGTCGTGCCAATGTTTTTGCTACTACCTTGCCCACGAAACGGATGCCCAAAGCAAACAGTAAACGATCAAAGCTAACTGTCTTAGCTTTGGCTATACCATCAAGAATCTTTTGGGTTGCTTTTCGTGAAACAGGCATCATTGCCCGCTTCTTTTCCAAGGGAGCAAAGAGAGTGGGTGCTTGAAACTCTCCAATCGTAAGATACCATTGCTTATCCCATTCATGTAGTGTTAGACGGAACAAGTCTGCCGGTGTGTGAATCAATCCATTTTCAAAATACTTGTCTACGACTTCTGGTCCGAGACTCATGATATTCATGGCATCTCTACTGATGAAATGTTCAATTCTTCCTTTAAGTTGAGGTGGACAACTATCATTGGGACAGTAATGTGCAGCTTCTCCATCATATCTAACGAGCGGCGTTCCACACTCTGGGCATTGCGTGATAAAATTCACCTTTTCGCCCAAATCCTTACTGCGTAGTTCTGTAGCAACTCCTACAATCTGGGGGATAATCTCTCCAGCTTTCTCCACATAGACTTGGTCACCGATGTGCAAATCTAGTTGTCGGATAATATCTTCATTGTGAAGTGAGGCACGTTTTACCATGGTTCCCGCCAGAAGTACAGGAGTCATGTTAGCCACTGGGGTGATGGCACCAGTACGTCCCACTTGGAATGTCACTTCGTTCAAGCGGGTGCATGCTCTTTCAGCTTGAAATTTGTAGGCAATCGCCCAGCGTGGGGACTTCGCAGTATACCCAAGCCGTGCTTGTTGCGACAGACTGTTCACTTTTAACACAACTCCGTCTGTGGCAACGGGGAGTGTCTTTCGCGCCTCATCCCAATACTCCAAATAATCTGCTACTTCCTGCAGAGTACTACACAATTGCATAGCATCACTCACTTTGAAGCCCCAGGATTTAGCCTTTTGTAGGTTGTCGTAATGCGACAATCCAGCACCTTCTTCTGTTTCATCTACAATAAGATAGTAGAAATAGGCATCTAGTTGTCGCTGTGCTACGACACGACTATCTTTACTTTTTGAGTGTTCCACTCGCTGCATTACGAGGATTAGCAAAGAGATTCTCTTCGCGTGCTGCTCGTTCTGCATTGAGACGATCAAAACTTTCCCATGGCATAAGGATTTCTCCACGAATTTCAAAGCGAGAGGGCCAATCTGCTCCCGCTTCCAGAACGAGCGGTATAGAGCGAATGGTGCGCACATTGGCGGTAACGTCATCACCTTGCACACCATCTCCACGGGTCAAAGCCCGCACTAGTCGTCCTTCTTCATAGATTAACGATATGCTTAGTCCATCAAACTTCAGTTCTGCGCAGATTTCAAAGGGTTCCCCTTGAAGCCCCTGCGACACTCTGTCATAGAAATCGCCAACTTCCTCTCTGTTATACGTATTACTGAGAGAAAGCATAGGATGCTCATGGGCTATTTGTACAAAAATCATTTGACAAATCACTTCCCACTCGTTGAGAAGGACTATTAGGGTCGTATTCTTCTGGGTTATTCCGTTCTAGTTCGATAAGTTCAGCCATGAGATCATCAAACTCTTTGTCGGAGATAGATGGAGCGTTCTCGGCGTAATACTGATGATTGTAGCGATGGAGCATCGCTCTGAGTTCGGTTATTCGGGCGTTCATCTGCGAAAAAAACTAATGAATTGGAATAGCAAAAAAATACGGCTTTTTCGCAGAATAATCACTAACTTTGCAGTTGATTTTTTTCAATAGTTCGGTAAATAGTCCTCGTTTACCTCCACTCCTTTAGACTCAACTCTCGTAATTCTTTTTTATGCGCATTGACATTATCTCCGTGATTCCCGAAATGTTGGAGGGGTTCTTCAATCATTCCATATTGGCAAGAGCTCAGAAGAAAGGTTTGGCCGAAATCCACGTGCACAACCTTCGTGACTATAGCACCGATAAGCACAAACGTGTGGATGATTATCCTTATGGTGGTTCTGCTGGTATGGTGATGCAATGCCAACCTATTGACGACTGTATAGCTGCGCTCAAAGCTGAGAGAGATTATGACGAAATCATCTTCACCACTCCCGATGGTGAGCAGTTCGACCAGCCTATGGCGAACGAACTCTCTCTCAAAGGGAATATCATTATCCTCTGCGGTCACTACAAAGGCATTGATTTCCGTGTGCGCGATCACTTGATTACTCGTGAGATCTCTCTCGGTGATTTTGTCTTAACGGGAGGTGAGTTGGCAGCTGCAGCAATGGCAGACGCAATCGTTCGTCTTATTCCGGGTGTGATTGGCGATGTACAAAGCGCACTCAGTGATTCATTTCAAGACAATCTCTTAGCCCCACCACTCTACACGCGCCCTGCTGATTATAAAGGTTGGAAAGTGCCCGAAATTTTGTTGTCTGGTCACGATGCACGCATCCGAGAGTGGGAAATGTCTCAAGCAATAGAGCGCACACAGCGTTTACGTCCTGACTTGTTGGAGGAATAAGTCCATAACAGGGAAATAGCAACAGTGAAAAGTGAGTCCGTCTGATTAGAAGGACCCACTTTTTATTTTGCAGTATTTAAACTATAGCAAGTCTATAGGAAGGAAGCGAAAGACTGCTTGAGCTTCCGTCGTGTGCTACTGATGGGCTTAGTAGAATATGGTGGAGCACGCCCGGATACCACTAAGAAAACTTTACATAATAATGGGGCTAATTTAACGCCTTCCTCTTCTCTTCAAATCTTATTGAACTATTTACCAGGCATTATCGGAGCGTTGATTTTTGTCTTTCGGGGTTTTTAGGAAAGTATCTCCGACGTTTTAGCAGAAATCTCCTATCAAAAATCAGAAAACGTCGGAGAAAATCTAAATTACCTCAGACGTTTTATTGTGATTTCTACCAGCGGAAAACGAAATAAAGCCGTCTTTTGCTCGTAGAAAACGAAGAAATGTTCCGAAAGTAGTCAGTCGAGCTGTTCAAACCCTGCTAGAATCTCTTCTTTTTGTTGTAGTTCGTAGAAAACCCGTGGAAAAAGTTGAGTTTGGTTTTAACAGAATCTAGAAGTCATAATCTTAAATATCACAGAAGAGTCTTCGTGTTTAGGGACACGAATCCCAATAAGAATAGGGGATTAATCAACTTAAAGGTCGATTATGCCTATCCTTTGTAGCAGATTAAGGTCTGTTCTTGCAAGAATATCTGTGTTTTTTTGTAACTTTGTCCTGATAAGGCGGTCCATTCTATGGATTGCTTTTTATAATTAAACAAAGACGTCACAATCTTTCCTAGAATTCATTCCACAATGGCAAATTTTCAGCTTGTTTCTCCATACAATCCGATGGGCGATCAGCCCGAAGCTATACGATTACTCACTGAAGGAGTGAGAAATGGTGAGCCTGCCCAGGTGCTCCTTGGGGTGACAGGTTCTGGAAAAACTTTCACCATTGCTAATGTCATTGCAAATATAGGGAAACCTACCTTGGTTTTTGTCACACAATAAAACACTTGCAGCACAACTTTTTCACAGAAATGAAAGGCTTCTTTCCCAACAATGCTGTTGAGTATTATGTGTCTTATTACGACTATTACCAACCTGAGGCTTACATCGCTTCCACTGATACATACATCGAAAAGGATTTGGCCATCAATGACGATTTAGACAAGATGCGTCTTGCGGCCACTTCAGCTTTGCTCTCAGGACGAAAAGATGTCATCGTGGTGTCATCAGTCAGCTGTATTTACGGTATGGGCAACCCATCAGCCTTTTACGAGAATGTTATTCTACTGAAGATGGGACAGCGCATAGCTATGAATACCCTGCTTAAACGCTTGGTCGATTCTCTCTACACTCGTAATGACGTGGCTCCCACCCGTGGTGATTTTAGGGTTAAAGGCGACACTATAGATGTTTTTCTGGCTTATTCGGACGATGTGCTCCGCATCAACTTTTGGGGAGATGAGATAGACTCTATTGAGGAAGTGGATGGAATTACTGGTGCTCGTCAAGCGAACTTTGATGAATATAAGATATACCCAGCAAATCTTTTCTTGACCAGTAAGGAAACCCAAGAAATGGCAATCCGACAAATCCAAGATGATTTGGCGGAACAGGTAGCTTTGTTCAAAGAACAAGGCAAAGGCTTGGAGGCGCAACGACTAGAAGAACGTGTGAGTTATGACATTGAAATGATTCGCGAACTAGGTCACTGCTCTGGCATCGAGAACTATTCTCGTTACTTTGATGGCAGACAGCCAGGGACTCGCCCATATTGTCTGTTAGACTTCTTCCCAGAAGATTATCTTATCGTCATTGACGAGAGTCATGTGAGCGTTCCGCAAATCAGAGCCATGTATGGTGGAGATCGATCGCGCAAAGAAAGTTTGGTGAACTACGGTTTTCGTTTGCCCGCTGCCATGGACAACCGTCCATTGAAATTTGAAGAGTTTCAAGAGATGGCACGCCAAGTTATCTATGTGAGTGCAACTCCTGCTGATTATGAGATGGAACAAGCTGGTGGAACATACGTGGATCAGGTGATTCGTCCCACTGGTTTGCTCGATCCTCCCATAGAAGTGCGCGACACAGACTTCCCGGTCGATGACTTATTGGAAGAAATTCGCATTGCTATCAAGGATAACGAAAGAACTCTCGTCACTACCCTTTCAAAACGTATGGCAGAAGAACTCACGGAGTATTTGCTTGGTTTGGGAATCTCAACGGCTTACATCCATTCTGACGTAGATACCTTAGAGCGTGTCAAGATTATGGAGGAACTCCGTGCTGGTATTTATGATGTTTTAGTCGGGGTGAACTTGCTACGTGAGGGATTGGATTTGCCAGAAGTCGCACTTGTTGCCATTCTAGACGCAGACAAAGAAGGATTCCTCCGTGATCGTCGAAGCATGACTCAGACAGCAGGTCGTGCGGCTCGTAATGTCAATGGGCGTGTTATTATGTATGCCAAGAAAATCACGGAGAGCATGCAGCAAACCATTGATGAGACAAATCGCCGTCGTCTGAAACAAATGGCATATAACGAAGAGCATGGCATCATACCAACCCAAGTGAAGAAAAGCAACAATGTAAGTCAGTTAGGGAAAATGGGGCTGGAACGTTCTGAAGCTGCTCAGGCGGCTGGTGCTGCATTGCGTGGTCCGCAGTACTATTCTGCCGTAGAGAAAGGGCAAACCCCACGAAAAGTGGCAGAATCCACTGTAACTTATGGCATTGCTTCAGAGATCAGCTTTGAGGCTCCGCAAACTCAAACACCAGAAGACCGCAATACTCGTATAGAGCAACTACGGTCGGCAATGAAGAAGGCAGCTGCAGAACTTGATTTCGTGACAGCGGCTCAACTTCGAGATGAGTTGTTGCAATTGGAAGCTATGAAAGACCACAAGAAATAAGAACAGATTTCGTCTATCATCAAGAGATGATTCAGATGATAACACAAAATAAGGGAGAAGAATGAAAGCTCTTCTCCCTTATTTACGTTTGATTCAAAGAATATTATGGATTTCTGAAAGGTTGTGCACCATATAAGTCGGTGTATATTTGAGCAATTCGTCTGTGTTACCAGAATTTTGCGGCAACTTATTGCGATTGAAATAGATGGTATCTAGTCCTGCCCCCATAGCCCCTAGGATGTCTGTAGAAAAAAATTATCGCCAATCATAAGCGTACTCTCTGGTGTTGCTTTTGTTTGCTCAAAAGCATAATCAAAGAACTTTTGAGAAGGCTTATTTGCTCCTGCTTGTTCGCTAAGTACGATCGTGTCAAAATACTTTGTCATCCCCACCATCTCTAACTTTCTGTGTTGCACTTCAGTAAATCCATTACTACAAATGTGAAGTCGATAGCCTCTAGACTTGAGATGTTTAAGCAAATCTTTTGCTCCGTCTACAATACCCGTCTTTGTACAATTGAACTCTAAGAAAGCATCTCCTAGTTTCAGGCAGAACTCGTCAGACAATTCAGCCCCCTTGCCTAAGGCTAGAGGGCGGCGAAACCGTTCGACAATGAGAAAGTCGCGGGTAATCTCCCCATGAGCATATTGGGACCACAGATGCTCATTGATTTCCCAATAATTCTCCGTGAAAAACGCTTTATTCTCAAATATATGACCAAGATTAAAGGCGTCATATAGTTCTTCTAAAGCTAATGTCGCATTACCATGTGTGTCGTATAGGGTATCATCAAAGTCGATGAAAAGATCTTTATAAGGAAGCATAAGAAATGAGTATGGGAAATGTGAAGTTTTATACGCGTGCAAAGTTACGACTTTATGGAGAAGAGAGCAACAAGCAAAGGAGTTTAATGAACGAGCAGGGGGCAATTTGAGTCGTATAATAATGATAGATTGTTGTATGTAGCTGAAAAAGCAATTGAAATAGAGTGCTGCGGGAAGAAAAGTAGGAGGTCATTGTAAGAAAGTGCGAAAAAAAGCGTTTGAAATATGTTACAAAAACATTACCTTCGCGTATTAGTAATAGAAAGCCACTTAAAATGGTGGTTACATCGCATTATAACATGCCTATATCTAAGAAAAAAGTAATAGAATCAGCGTCAGATTCTTCTGCAAACAGAGGGAATGTTCTGACTGCAACCTTCCTACAAATTCGGCGAAGGTTGCAGGTGATTTCTACCAGTATCTTAGGAAATAGCACAGAAGCAGAGGATGCGTTGTCAGAAGCTTTCTTACGATTATGGAAAAGTCCTCGGCCCTTAGAGAACGCTTGCCAAGTTGAGGCGATACTTACCACAACTGTAAGAAATATAAGTATAGATGAAGTACGTAACGACGCTCTCATCCGGCTGATACTTTAGATGCTCTTCCCGAAGGTGAAGGCGTAATGGACGATGATACAACAGAAGTAGAAGTAGAAGTGCAATTACGCAGGATAGAAAAGTTGATTTCTTGTCATCTTTCTCCTCAGCAACAGCGCATTCTTCGTATGAGAGACGTTCATGGTCTTGCTTTTTCTGTGATTTCCGAGCAATTAGATATGCAAGAGACCGCAGTTAGAATGCAACTCTCTCGAGCACGAAAATTACTTCGCGAACTTTATCGTCAGCAGTATTCAGACTAAATCTTCAAAGCCTTGCAACAATGATGAGTATAGATCAATATAAAACACTTGTAGATGCCTATTTTGAGGCTACTACAACTGAAGAAGAGGAGGAAAAGCTGAAGTTGTTTTTAATAACTCCACAAGCTCAAGACCCTTCTTTTGATGAAATTAAGGCTGTTATGGGCTTAACTACGATGTTAAAACGTAAAAGCCAGAACAATCAGTGCACAAAAGAACCATCAAATAGAGTACTCACAACCTCGATTCCAGCAACTTCGCATCAATTTCTCCCTAAACGCCAGCTCATGCGCTGGGCAGCAGTGATTGTTTTAAGTCTTTCTGTACTCGCACCTGCAGCTATGATGTGGGGTTTGTCAGATAGTGATGAATGTGAGGCCTATATTGATGGCAAAAAGATAACAGATCAAGCCGTGGTGCTCCAACAAATGCACACAACAATGTCGCAGACCTTACAAGGGGGATTTGCAAAATGAACCCGCGAAACAGTTACGCGACCTATTTTCTACTCCACAACAATAACAACTCCTCCATAATATGAAACGGTTATGCCTACTCTTTATTGGGCTTATGGCTATGTTGTCAGCTATAGCCCAAGAAAAATTGAATGTAGCTCCTTTCTTTGAGACTAACTTTGTGAAATCACACAAGGCTACTATGGTGAAACTCTCTGGAAAGGCTTTAAAAGACTATTCTCTGCTCAAATTTTATAGCGTGACAATGAGTCTTTCTAACCAAGAAGTCATAGAGCTAGAAAGAGCCATCTCGAAAGATACGCACAATGTGACGGAACAAGAGGCTGCTTCCAAACATGGTAAGTTATATTATGGCTTTTATCAGTTGCCCAACGGTGATAAGACGAAGGTCAATAGTTTCTTGTTTTACCGAAACAATGGGCTTCAACCTCGAGGAAATCCGACCTACACACTTATCTATATGGAGGGGCAAACAACTCTCCAGGAATTAAAAAGAAAGTTCGCTCCCTAATCTCATTACATACTATTGCACAATGAAACGTTATATTCTTCTTTTATTTGTAGGCTTGGGACTATCTGCAGCAGCTGCAGAACTTAATGACACGATTGTCAAAGTGAATAATCCTGACTCTGTGTTGCTCACACGCAATGACTCGACTATTATCCTCCGTGTTGATGGCTCGAGTAACGATAAATCGGCAAAATTTGTCTATACGATTCCAACACAAGGTACATCGCTGGTTGATGCTGCAGCTAGTCGATGGAAGTTCCCTGAATCACCTCTTACACTCCATAAGGAAAGTAGTGACAAAAAAACATTCTATGGAGCTAACAGCTGGCCAGCTTCTCCTAGGTTTCAACCTTGCCCAAAATGGTCCTAAAGGAATTAGCTCAGATGTTTGGGGGCGCAATATTGATATTGAGCTTAATCTGATGAGATTTTCTGTTACTCGTAACAGACATCATTGTTTTTCTCTGGGATGGAGCTATGGATGGAGTAAGATTGCACTTGATGGCGGTCTAGCTTTTCGGCTTAATAATGGAGTTACCACAATTGGAACTTTCGCAGAAAGCCAAACACCTATTCGTTCGGTCTTTCGCCTTAACAGACATTCATTCCCACTGCTCTATACCTATCAAGAAAATGGAATGGGTTTAAGCGTGGGGCCAGTGTTGAATCTGAATGTTCGTCCGCGTATTTATAATACCTATCTGAATGCTGAAGGAAAGGAGCAGCAAGATGCCGACAAAAGTGGCATACATTTTACTCCTGCCACTCTATCTTTCTATGGAGAATTAAAGATTAAATGGATAGGAATCTTTGCTCGTTACACTCCACAATCCATGTTTGAGAAAGGACTCGGACCAAATGTTCAAACTCTGACAGTAGGTTTGTCCTTCTTCTGAGGTTAGGGGCAGAGATGTTCTCAAATTTCCTAAATTGAACTTCCCTTGTTTATGTTTGGTGCCTTCTATTGTGTGATTGAAATCTACGATAGGAGGTACCTTTTTGGGGTAGAACCCCTCAATTCTGGCATAATTAAGTTGCAACTTGTAGATGTATCTGTTAAAAACTTTCGACTTTTCAGAGAATAGAATGGTGTATTGACCTAGAAACTCAAAATAAAGTAGTAACTTTGCCAACAAAGAAACTGAACAAAGCGTATCTGATGGAACAAATCAAGCATGAATGTGGTGTAGCAATGGTTAGATTGCTCAAGCCTCTCAGCTATTATAAAGAGAAGTACGGAACTTGGATGTACGGTCTCAATAAACTCTATCTTATGATGGAGAAACAACACAACCGCGGTCAAGAAGCTGCGGGACTTGCTGCGTTGAAGCTTCAGGCTGAGCCTGGAGAAGAGTACATGTTCCGTGAACGTGCTCAAGGCAACACTGCGATTCAAGAGATTTTTCGCGTCTGTTCACTCCAAATTCTCTAACTTTTTCTTCTGAAGAGCTTGCCGATGCTGATTTCGCTGGCAAGAACATTCCCTTTGCAGGGGAAATTTACATGGGCCACCTCCGGTATTCTACTACTGGCAAGCGTGGCCTTTCGTATGTCCATCCTTTTTTGCGCAGAAATAACTGGAGAGCAAAAAACCTCTGCTTGTGCGCAAACTTCAATATGACGAACGTACAGGAAATTTTTGACCACATTGCGGTGAAAGGTCAGCATCCTCGTATGCTGAGTGACACGTATCTCCTGCTCGAACAACTAGGTCACAGATTAGATCGTGAGGCAGAACGTTGCTTTGTTGCGGCAGAATCTCAGGGACTTACCGATCGCCATATCACGGAGTACATCGAGAGTAACATTAACGTGGCGAATATTCTCAAAGAATCCGCTCCTGTGTGGGATGGCGGCTATGTGGTTTGTGGCATCACGGGAAGTGGCGAGACTTTTGTTTTAAGAGATCCCTGGGGCATTCGACCTGCGTTCTATTATAAAAGCGATGATGTGTTTGCACTTGCTAGTGAACGCCCAGTTCTTCAAACTTCTTTTGGTCTTGAAGCAGAAGACGTCGTGGAACTACAGCCGGGTCAAGCGATAATGACCAATCGTAAGGGAGAAATGCGCATTGAACAAATTCTTCCTGCCCAGAAACTAGCTGCATGCTCTTTTGAACGTGTGTATTTCAGCCGTGGTTCTGATATAGATATTTACAAAGAACGCAAAGAAATGGGACGTCGACTTGTGCCTTCCATTTTGAAAGCAATCAACAATGAAGTAGATAATACAGTTTTTTCCTACATTCCCAATACAGCAGAAGCAGCTTATTATGGTCTTTACCAGGGTTTTGAAGAATATCTCAATCAACAAAAGACGCACGAGATTACTGAGCTGCTCAAAAATCCAGCATACAGCTCCGAAGCAAGCAAGGCTGCGCTAGAGAAACGTATTGCCGAAGTTCTCGCTCGCCACATTCGTGCTGAAAAAGTGGCATGGAAAGACATAAAAATGCGTACCTTTATTGCAGAAGGTAATTCGCGCAATGATCTTGCTGCCCACGTTTACGACATTACTTATGGTAGTGTTGTGCCGAATGTCGACAATCTTGTCGTAATTGACGATAGTATTGTCCGAGGAACGACCTTGCGTGAAAGTATTCTCCGCATCCTCGATCGTCTACATCCCAAACGCATCGTAATTGTCAGCAGTTCACTCAGGTGCGCTACCCAGACTATTATGGTATTGACATGGCGAACATGAACGAGTTTATTGCATTCCGTGCTGCAATAGCCTTGCATGAAGAGCGCGGAACAATGAATTTACTCACAGATATCTATCGACGCTGTAAAGCACAGGAAGATTTGCCCAAAGAACAGGTGAAGAACTACATCCGCGAGCTCTATGAACCCTTCACGGAACTAGAGATAAATGCGAAGATGGTAGAACTTCTTCGTCCAGCTGGCGTAGATACAGAAATCCACATGGTGTATCTTAGCATCGAGGATTTGCACAAAGCATGTCCCAATAGCCCAGGTGACTGGTATTTCAGTGGACATTTCCCCACTCCTGGTGGTAATAAGTGCGTAAACGCTGCTTTCATCCGCTATATGGAAGGCCATCAGGCTGCACTACTCTCGCAGTAGGCACCTAGAGCCACCACTTACTTAGGGTTTAGAAGTCGATATTTCTAGAACATCTACCTTATCCAACAGCCTATACAATCCAAGATTCACCCTATTTACCTTCATAAAAATGCGAAAAGTAACCCTTTTGCTCAGCGATGGTTCCCAATTCCATGGAGAAAGTTTCGGCTACGAAGCTCCCGTAGCTGGCGAAGTTGTGTTCAACACAGCCATGATGGGCTATCCTGAAAGCCTTACAGACCCCTCTTATGCAGGACAACTCATGGTGCTCACCTATCCTTTGGTCGGCAACTATGGCGTTCCTCCCTTTACCATTGAGGAGAATGGACTTGCGACTTTCATGGAAAGCGACAAAATCCATGCAAGTGCCATCATTGTGAGCGATTATAGTGAGAATTACTCTCACTGGAATGCTAAAGAAAGCCTTGCTGAATGGTTGAAACGTGAAAAAGTGCCTGGCATCACAGGCATCGACACGCGCGAACTCACCAAGGTGCTCCGTGAGCATGGGGTGATGATGGGCAAAATCCTCTTCGATGACATGCCCAATGAAGTACCCGAAGCACAATACGAAGGAGTGAACTTCGTAGAGAAAGTAAGTTGCAAAGAAGTTATTCGCTATGCACCCACTAATGGAGCTGAGGATGCTCCCAAGGTAGTCCTTGTCGACTGTGGGGTTAAGCACAATATCATCCGCAATCTTATTAACCGTGGTGTAGAAGTTGTGCGTGTGCCTTGGGATTATGACTTTAATCAACTGGAGTTTGATGGACTATTCTTGGCAAATGGTCCTGGTGACCCCGACACCTGCGCAATAACCGTAAATCACATTCGCACTTTCTTGCAAAATGCTCAAGTGCGCCCTTGCATGGGTATTTGTATGGGCAACCAACTCTTGTCTAAAGCTGCAGGTGCTACCATCTATAAACTGAAATATGGCCATCGATCGCACAATCAACCCGTACGAATGGTTGGAACAAATCGTTGTTTCATCACTTCACAAAACCATGGTTATGCAGTAAAGTCTGACACTTTGTCTGCTGAATGGGAGCCCTACTTCGTAAACATGAATGACGGTTCAAACGAAGGCGTACGTCACAAGACAAATCCTTGGTTTTCTGCCCAATTTCACCCAGAGGCTTGCAGTGGTCCTGTAGATACTGAATTCCTTTTCGATGATTTCGTAAACCTTCTCAAATAAACCATCATGATTGATCCTAGCATTAAGAAAGTTCTCCTCCTCGGTTCTGGCGCACTCAAGATTGGTGAGGCCGGAGAGTTTGACTATTCAGGTAGCCAAGCCTTGAAAGCACTCAAAGAAGAAGGTATCGAGACCATACTTATCAACCCAAATATCGCTACTGTCCAAACTTCTGAAGGTGTAGCCGACCAAATCTACTTCCTCCCAGTGACGCCCTATTTCATTGAGCGCGTCATCGAGAAGGAACGTCCTCAAGGTATCATGCTAGCCTTCGGTGGTCAGACTGCACTCAACTGTGGTGTAGAGCTGTACCAAAGCGGAGTCTTGGAAAAATACAATCTGAAAGTACTCGGCACTCCCGTTCAATCAATCATGGACACGGAAGACCGCGAACTTTTTGTCAAGAAACTTGATGAAATCAACGTTAAGACAATTAAGAGTGAAGCTGTAAGCAATATTGAAGATGCTCGTAAAGCAGCTAAGAATCTCGGATATCCTGTTATCATCCGTGCCGCATACGCACTCGGTGGTTTGGGGTCTGGTTTCTGCGACAACGAAGAAGAACTCAATAAGCTTGCAGAAAAGGCCTTCGCGTTCTCACCACAAGTATTGGTAGAAAAGAGCCTAAAAGGCTGGAAAGAGGTTGAGTATGAAGTTGTCCGCGACCGCTTTGACAACTGTATCACGGTCTGCAACATGGAAAACTTCGACCCCCTCGGCATTCACACCGGAGAATCTATTGTCATTGCGCCTTCTCAGACCTTAACAAACAGTGAGTATCACAAACTTCGTGAGCTTTCTATCCGCATTGTACGCCATGTTGGTATTGTCGGAGAGTGTAATGTTCAATACGCCTTTGACCCTGAAAGTGAAGACTATCGCGTAATTGAAGTAAATGCCCGACTTAGCCGTAGCTCTGCACTCGCTTCTAAAGCCACTGGCTATCCCTTGGCTTTCGTAGCTGCTAAGTTAGGTCTTGGATATGGCTTGTTTGATTTGAAGAACTCTGTGACAAAAACCACTGCAGCATTCTTCGAACCAGCATTGGACTATGTAGTTTGTAAGATACCCTCGTTGGGACTTGGGTAAGTTCCGTGGCGTCGATCGTGAACTGGGTAGCTCAATGAAATCTGTTGGGGAGGTGATGGCCATCGGCAGAACCTTTGAGGAAGTCATCCAAAAAGGCTTGCGCATGATTGGACAAGGCATGCACGGTTTTGTAGAGAACAGAGAACTTGACATCGAAGACGTAGAAGCTGCTTTGAAAGCTCCTACAGACAAGCGTATCTTTGTTATCGAAAAAGCATTCCAACAAGGTTATACCATCGAACAAATCCACAATCTCACCAAGATTGACCTTTGGTTCCTCAAGAAGCTCTATAATATTTACGAAACAAGTCTTGCTCTTCATGCATGTGGCAATATCAACACTCTCGATTCAGCCCTTCTTGCAAAGGCAAAACGCCAAGGTTTCACAGACTTCCAAGTAGCTCGTGCCCTCGGTATGGAGCATGATATGGATTCTGAGCGTGCTACCCTACTCGTTCGTGAGCATCGCAAACGCGCAGGTATCGTACCTTATGTAAAACAAATTGACACCCTCGCAGCAGAGTACCCAGCGCAGACTAATTACCTATATCTCACCTATAGCGGTGTTGCGCACGACATTCGTTTTGAAAACGACAAGCGCTCAGTGGTTGTGCTTGGTTCGGGTGCCTATCGTATCGGTTCGTCAGTAGAATTCGACTGGTGCGGTGTTCAAGCTCTGAATACCATTCGTAAAGAAGGCTATCGCTCTGTGATGATCAACTATAATCCAGAGACTGTGTCTACAGACTATGATATGTGCGATCGTCTTTATTTCGATGAACTCACCTTCGAGCGAGTTTTAGATATCTTGGATTTGGAATCTCCCTATGGCGTTGTGGTCAGCACTGGTGGACAGATTCCAAACAACCTGGCACTTCGTCTCGATGAACAACGCGTGCCCATCCTCGGTACCCAAGCGAAGGATATTGACAACGCAGAAGACCGCGAAAAGTTCTCTGCTATGCTCAATAGAATTGGCGTCGACCAACCTGCCTGGAGTGCATTGACTTCTATGGAGGATATCAATACTTTCATCAAAGAAGTAGGATTCCCAGTTTTGGTCCGTCCTAGCTACGTGCTTTCCGGTGCGGCAATGAATGTGTGCCACAATCAAGAAGACTTGGAACGCTTCCTCACAATGGCAGCAAATGTCAGCAAGAAGCATCCTGTGGTGGTTTCTCAATTCTTACTACATGCCAAAGAAGTCGAAATGGATGCTGTGGCAAAGAATGGTGAAATCATCGCGTATGCCATCTCTGAGCACGTAGAATTCGCTGGAGTTCACTCTGGAGACGCAACAATCCAGTTCCCTCCTCAAAAACTATATGTGGAGACAGCGCGTCGCATCAAGAAGATTTCCAAACAAATTGCGCGTGAACTCAATATCTCAGGTCCTTTCAACATTCAGTTCCTGGCTCGTGAAAAACGACATTAAGGTGATTGAGTGTAACCTCCGTGCTTCACGCTCCTTCCCCTTCGTTAGTAAGGTGCTCAAGATCAATCTTATCGAGCTTGCTACTCGTGTGATGCTTGGTCTTCCTGTTGAGAAACCTTCAAAGTCTCTCTTCGACCTTGACTATGTTGGTGTCAAAGCTTCTCAATTCTCCTTCAACCGTCTTCAAAAAGGCTGACCCGGTTTTGGGCGTTGACATGGCTTCTACGGGTGAAGTTGGTTGCTTAGGCGAAAACGCTAACTCGGCATTGCTTAAGAGTCTGTTGTCAGTGGGCTTGCGCATTCCTAAGAAGAATGTATTGCTTTCTACTGGTAGTGGTAAGAACAAAGCAGATATGCTTGAGGCTGCACACAGATTGGCCAACCATGGCTACTGTATATATGCGACAGAAGGCACTTCGCGCTATTTGTCCGAGAACGGCATCCCCAGTGTTCGCGTACTTTGGCCAAGCGAAGTCGAAGCTCTCTCACCTGATAGCGCAGAAGCCAAGTTGCCTCGTGCATTAGACTTGCTTCGCGACAAGAAAGTTGAGATGGTTGTTAACATTCACAAGAACTTCTCTACTGGAGAATTGACGAATGGCTACAAGATTCGCCGTGCAGCTATCGACCATAATATTCCACTTCTCACGAATGCTCGTTTGGCGTCTGCCTTTATCTATGCTTTCACCACAACGCGCGTGGAAGATCTTGAGATTAAGAGCTGGCAAGAATTCTAATTTCAGTAAATTTTTTGCAGCATAGCTACGAAATATTTTATAGCCCCCTCCTAGTTCATCATGGAGGGGGCATCTTTTGTGTAAGAGGAGTCTTGTTGAATAATACTTACTATGCGATATAACCACGATAGCCGCTCAAGCATCTATTGTTTGGTTGTAAATCTACCACGAAAGACTAAGACAAATTTATGTGCTTATTTAGCAAGAAGAACTGGATAAATAGGGAGAATGAACAGCTATATTTATTGCTTTTCCCGCTATTCCTCCCGAAATGTCCGACGTTTCTGGAAATATCTCGGACATATTCTTGAAAACCTCCGAGATAATTTGATTTTTCGACGGAGATGTTGACTGCAAACAAGCCTTCATTTTTTCATGTGATGCGAGTAAAATCGATAATAAGTAATGGATTATCTAACAACATGGCTGTTTTCACTGATATTTCTGCCTACAATGACAGTTTTTCTAGTAATGACTATCCCAATATAGCGTCTCACAATTGCGCCTATACTGAGAGCTGATTCACGAAAGACAGAATAAAGCATTTTACCCTTCGAAAACCTAGAAATACTTTGCTATTTTGTCCGGCAATATTTATCAACAAAAAGCGCGCCTGTGTAATGAACACAGACGCGCTTTTTCGTATTAAGCTAAAATGAAAGATTAGCGACCAAGAATCCAAGCACCAGGATACATGCCAATCAAAGTGTTGCGGCTTTGAACAGCTTCACCCTTTGTGTCGAAAGAGGAGGCAACAACACGATACCAACCAGTGTGACCGCTAATGGTTTCGTTTGTCTTCACCACGCGAGCTGCTAAACCACGACTGCGAAGTGAGTTCATTTGACCTTCGGCGTTAGTTTGATTCACGAAGCTACCTACAACTACGCTGAAAGCCTTGAGGGGTTCACCATTAACAACAGTGACACCACCTTGGATAGTGCGCACAGGTGTAGCGTCGTCATTTGACACGGGTTGAGTTGCAACGGGAGTCACTTGTTCTTGTGGCTGAGGTGCAATGGTCACCGTTTGAGTAGATTTATTTTGTTCTTGTGCTCTAGCCTTTTCGTATGCTTGGCGATAAGCACTTTCTTGAGATTTGCAAGCCGTGAACATAGCCACGGTGCACAAGCCTAATGCAAGAATTGCGTGATTCTTCATGTCTTATACCTTTTATCTTTTACGTAGATTGTTAGCAAAATCATGAACTTGTAGTCACAGCGAGAATACTTCTCATAATAGATAAAAGCTCAGACCAACCCAGTTTGTTGCTAGCTCCACCTTCTGACTTACCATGATAATAGTTCATTCTTGCGCAAATATACAAGTAAAATAGGTAATAGGCTACAGAATCCACTACAAAAAACATTAAACAGCAGAATTTATCGCAAATTTGTATGGGACTTTCAAGAAAAATCGGTATTTTTGGAGCAACAAACAGATTTATAAACTCCAAAAATTCATATTATCATGAAAGGATTAAGCATTCTCGCAGCTTTTTTGGGCGGTGCAGCAGTAGGCGCAGCCTGTGGTATTCTCTTTGCTCCTGAAAAGGGTGAAGATATGCGTTCACGCATCGCTGAAGCAATTCGCAAGCGTGGTATCAAACTTAACGGCAAAGAGCTTGAAAGTTTGGTAGACGACATCGCAGAAGAACTTAGTGCAGCATCTGAATAAAGCTTGAACCACGTGTTTTCTAACGACCACAACGTAGAAATCATTGCAAGGTTAATATCCAACCTAAAGCGATATGGTGAGTTGCGACTCAAAGGGATGCAGCTTGATGTCGTGAGTAAGTTAACTTTAGTCTTAACTTTGCTTGTAGTGGCATTGGTGTTGATAGGAGTAGTTAGCATTGTTGTGCTCTTACTTTCCTTTGCACTTGTATTTGCACTCGCACCAATAGTCGGTAGCCTGGTTACGTCTTGCTGTCTCGTGGCAGGAGGTTTTGTTCTATTGAGTGTTTTACTTGTATTGTTTCGTCGAACATTACTTATTAACCCCATTGCTCGTTTCTTGTCATCTATCTTCTTAGGGGATGATAGTGAAACCGGTGATCTAACCGAAGTACCTCAAGGTAAGCAAAGTGCCCATACTTCCGAATACTACTAAAATGACAACAACCAACACTCTAGAAAGAATACGATGGGAACGGAAGCGCGTGCAAAAGGAGCTCGAACATTTGGAACAGGTCATCGCTGATGACTTTCATGAACTCACTGCTCCCCCCCCACCCTCCAACAACAAACTCGAGGCAATGATTGGTGTTGCATCTCGAGCGTGGAGTATCTTTGACGGTGCTATGATGGGCTACAAGCTCTTTCGACGATTTGGCAAAGCTTCTCGAGGTCTCTCGAAAAGTAAACGCAAATAATTTACACAAAGGCAAGACTCACGCGGTCTTGCCTTTGTGTGTCTTGCTATCAACGTCAAAAAGAAGGAACTTATTTTCTTCTGAAATTATGCAAAATACGGAGAAACGCGCTCAGAACGCTTAAAAAAGGGCTTTATCGCGTTTTTGTCTCACAAAAGAGTTCATCATTTCTTGGGTCATATCGCCTTAAATGCGTAAATTTGCAACAAATACAATAGATATGATTCAAGAAACAGACAGAATTAAAGAAGTGAATATTGAGGAGGAAATGAAGTCCTCCCTATATCGACTACTCCATGTCGGTAATTGTAAGCCGTGCGCTTCCTGATGTTCGCGATGGTTTCAAGCCTGTGCACCGCCGTATCCTGTATGGTATGATGGACATGGGTATCACACACGATAAAGCAACCAAGAAATCTGCAGCTATTGTTGGTGAGGTATTGGGTAAATACCACCCTCACGGAGATAGTTCTGTATATGGTGCTTTGGTGCGTATGGCTCAGCCTTGGGCGATGCGTTATCCGCTAGTCATTGGTCAAGGTAACTTTGGCTCAATGGATGGTGATGGTGCTGCAGCGATGCGTTACACCGAGGCAAAGATGAGCCTTGTCGGTGAAGCTATGATGCAAGACATCGAGAAGGAAACGGTGGATATGAACCGCAACTACGACAATTCACGTGATGAACCGTCTGTTTTGCCCACTCGCATTCCTTCATTCTTGGTGAATGGTGCCACAGGTATCGCTGTTGGTATGGCCACAAATGTGCCTACTCACAACTTAGGTGAGGTTATCGATGGTTGTGTTGCCTATATTGACAACCCAGAAATTGATGTTGACGGCTTAATGGAACATATCAAGGGCCCAGACTTCCCCACAGGAGCATACATTCTTGGTAATGCAGGTATCCGCAGTGCTTATGACACAGGTCGTGGTCGTGTGATTATCCGTGCTAAGGCTGAGATTGAAACAGGTATGCAGCATGATAAGATTGTGATTCGTGCTGTGCCTTATGGTACCAATACTTCTGATTTGGTGAAATCTATCGCACAATTGTCAAAAGAGAATCGTGTGGAAGGTATTACCAACGTGAACGACGAATCGGATCGTGAGGGTATGCGTATTGTTGTTGACGTGAAGCGTGGACAAAACGCCAACGTAGTACTCAATAAGCTCTATAAGATGACTGGGTTGCAAACGAGCTTTGCTGTCAATTGTATTGCTCTTGTACCCATTCCTGGTACTTCTCCCGCTAAGATGCGCCCAAACTGCTTACATTGAAAGAATGTATCAAGCAATTTGTAGATCATCGTCACGATGTTGTTGTTCGTCGCACACGTTTTGATTTGAGAAAGGCTCAAGAAAGACAACACATTCTTCGTGCTCTCATCATAGCGTCTGATAATATCGATGAAGTAGTTGCAATCATTCGTTCTAGCAGAAACACCCAAGAAGCACAAGAACGCTTGATGTCGCGATTTGAATTGGACGATATTCAAGCAAAAGCTATCGTAGAAATGCGATTGGCTCAACTCACTGGACTCCAACAAGAGAAGTTGCATGCGGAGTTTGATGAGTTGGAGATGAAGATTGCTTATTTCAATCAGATTCTTTCTGATCCAGAACTTTGCAAGAAAGTCATCAAAGACGAACTCATCGAAGTGAAAGAAGCTTATGGTGACGAACGTAAGACTGAGATTCTTCCCGACCTCTCCAACTTCAATGCAGAAGACTTCTACGCTGATGATGAAGTTGTGATTACTATTAGTCACTTGGGCTATATTAAGCGTACACCGCTAGCTGAATTCCGTGCTCAGGGCCGAGGAGGTGTAGGAGCTAAAGGTGGATCCACTCGCGATCAAGACTTCATAGAATACATTTATCAAGCAACAATGCATAATACCATGCTGTTCTTTACAGCTAAGGGACGCTGCTATTGGTTGCGAGTTTATGAAATCGAAGAAGGTACACGCCAATCTAAGGGCCGTGCGATTCAAAACATGCTTAACATTGAGCCAGATGACCGCATCAACGCATGCTTGCATATCCGCAAGCTTAAGGATGAAGCATTCTGTGATAGTCACTATGTCGTGTTCGCAACTCAGAGAGGTGTCGTAAAGAAAACAAGATTGACAGAGTATTCTCGTCCACGTACAAATGGAGTCAACGCCATTAACATCAACTCAGACGACCGTGTGGTTAGTGTAGTTCTGACCAATGGTTCTGACGAACTTGTTATGGCAAACAAACGGCCGTGCTATTCGATTTAACGAAAGTGTAGTACGCACCATGGGACGTAATGCTACTGGTGTTCGTGGTATGGTTCTCGATAATGAGTCTGACGAAATTGTTGGAATGGTCTGCGTTAATGACTCAGAACGCGAAAGTATTCTCGTTGTAAGCGAACAAGGCTACGGTAAGCGCAGTGCAATCGATGACTATCGCGTTACAAATCGTGGCGGTAAGGGCGTTAGAACCTTGAATATCACCGACAAGACTGGCAATGTTGTTGCAATCAAGAGCGTGACTGAAGAAGAAGACTTGATGATCATCAATAAAAGCGGTATCACTCTTCGCTTGCGTGTCGCAGATATTCGCCTAGCTGGCCGTGCTACTCAGGGCGTTCGCCTCATTGACCTCAAGAAGCGTAACGATATCATTAGTAGTGTTTGTCAAGTTCCAACCTCTACCGAAGAGGAAGACGAGGAAATCGAACAAGTGCTCAACGAAGAAATGGACATGGTGTCAGAAGATACCAATGAAACCCCAAGCGTTGTAGATGCTGATTCGCAAGAAGCTACTGATGATAGAGACAATGGAGGGAATCTCTCTGATAATTAAAGATTAATCATTCATAAAACCCATATCACCATGAAGAAAATCTTCACATTGGTTGCTGTTGCTGCATGCTCTATGGTGAGCATGGCACAAAACAGTGTCATAAGTAAGGCTGCATTTTTGCAAGAGCAGAACAAGTCAGCCGAAGCACTCGAGGTGCTAAAGTCATCATTTGACAATCCTAAGACCACGAAGTTTGCAGAAATCTACAACCAAGCTGGTAAGCTTGTGAGCACACAATTCAATACAGAGCTCATGAAAGCAGCAAATAATCAGCCACTTGACACCGCAAAGTTCGTGTCTAGTTTGGATGAAATGGTAGACTACTTCACTAAAAGCTACGTAGCGGAGCATACTCCCAACGAAAAAGGAAAGATGCCTAAGCTTAAGTTTTCAGCAGAAGACACCAGAGTTATCCTTGGATGTCAAGACTATTTCTTCTATGCAGGAGTATTCCTTAACCAAAATCACGATAAGGCTGGAGCCTATAAGTACTTCAACAAGCATCTTCAACTTGTAAACAACCCTGCATTGGCTGAAAAGCGTGATTCTCTCCTTCAAGCGAAGGCACAAAATTACGCGCAAGCAAGCTATTACTGCAGCATGTTGGCTTATGAAATGAAACAGTGGGACGAAGTACTTCAGCAAACACAAGACTTGCTCAACAAGAAGGCATTGCTTGAAGAAGCTAAAATCCCTGTGCGTGACCTCTACTTGATGCGTTTTGAAGCTGACCTCACTGGCAAGAAGGACACATTGGCGTATATAAATGACTTGAAGCACGCTATTGCAAACCTTGAAGACAATCAAGCTTTCATGGAGAGTCTTGTCGCTGTTTACAATGAAAAGAACGACGTAAAGTCTGCTGAGCAAGCAGCTAACGACATGGTAGCGCAAAATCCTCAAAGCAAGTCTGCTTGGTTCATCAAGGGGTATGTAGAAATGAACTTGAAGCACAATTATGCAGAAGCGCGTGATGCCTTCAACAAAGCATTAGAGCTTGACCCCAACTATGTCGAAGCTATGGCTAACAAGGCATATTGCTACATTAATGAGGTAGTAACTAAGCGTCAAAATGGCGGTTATAAGTACGCCGGTAGCAACTTGGATCGTGTAAAGGGGCAAAAGGCTGTAGACCAATACAACAAGGAGCTTAAAGAAATTCGTGGATATTTCGAAAAGGCACTTCCTCTGATGGAAAAAGTCCGCGAATTGGCACCTGAACGTAGCCGTCTTTTGGGCATCTGCCTTGGAACAAATCTACTCAAACCCTAAACCAAAAAGGCTAAGGCAGAGGAAATGGAGAACATTATGCGCCAAGGAGTGCGCTAATTTTCTCTCATTCATTGATGAATTTATTGCAGGGACGCAACAATCTGTTGCGTCTCTGCTTTTCCACAAATTAGACTAACTACATGGGTTCACTTTCGAAAACTCTGACACAGGCTATTGTTATGCACATATCTTCATACAGCTTATATCACCAGTTCACTAACATGAGAGTCTATCTACTAGTTTCTTTCTTAATACTTGCTACTGTAGCTCCACTTTCTACCTTCGCACTGAAAGATGAAAAGGAGATACGTGCTGCCATAAAAGCTAAGAAACCAGGAGATGTTTTGCGACTAATAGCTGAGCAGAGAAAGGATACCTTAAATTCTTGCAATGCAAGAATTTATTACATGGGGGTTGAAGCGGCACTGCTACAGAGCGAGAAAGAAAATGAACGTATTTATCTGCAACAAAAGCCAGATACTGCAGCTCTATTTCAAAGCCTAAACTCGATATTCACGTATGCGCTTCTCACTGATAGTGCAGAAGTTAGTGAACTTAAAGACAAGACAAAGCAACCCTCGCACCGTTTGAGATTAAATCGCTTACTAAATGGCCTTTATCCTAATCTAGCAAAGGGTGCGCAATACTTTGTACGTAAAGGCGATTGGGAGAGTGCACGTCTTCTTGCTCGTCAAACCTTGGAATCGCGCAATAGCACTATTTTTTTACTGAACAGCACCCTGCGAATCTCTCTGAGGAGCAGTTAGTAACAAACGCAGTGCAGTACTTATATGCTAGCTTCGCAGCTGGCCAATATCATGACGCAGAGCGATATGCTGCCTTGGCACTTAAGGACACTAGCAAGTTGTCTTCTATATTAGAGACTCTTGCGCTTGTCAATGCAGCAAATAAGAATGAAACTGGCTATCGCCATTACCTACAACTAGGTGTAGAGTCATTTCCTAAGCATCTTTTCTTCTTTAAATCACTCTCGGAGAGTCTTTTTGCCCATAAGGACTACCAAACACTCGTAGCTCTGTCAAATAAACTAGCACAAAAAGACAGCAATAATGGACTATTTCCTTTGTCTGCTGCGCAAGCATACGATGTTCTCAAACATAATGAGCAAAGTATCCAAGCTGGCGAGCAAGCACTTGCTTGCGATTCTACGCTTTACCGGGCTCACCTCTACATAGGTAGAGCATATTATCGCAAAGCTCGGGCTATTCAACTTCCACTAAGCATCCGATCAGCGGGTTACAAAGAAGCACTTCTGCAACAGAAAGAGTTTTACGAGAAAGCAAGGCCGCATCTAGAAATTTATCGCACTAAAGCTCCTCAGGATGTCCAAGAATGGCAACCACTACTCTATGAAGTGTATCTTAAACTCAATCTTGGCAAAGAGTTCGAATCTATTTCTCAAATCAACACTCAGCATAAATCATAAAGTATGAACCTTTTGTTACAGCCAACCTGGCAAACTCCACACAGTACCTTCCCTTTTACAGAGATTGCTATTGCAGATATTGAAGAAGCTATCCAAGAAGGAATCAAATGCGAGGCTATTGAGGTTGATAATATCGCAAATCAGCCAAACCCTCCCTCATTTGAAAATACTATTGTAGCACTTTCTACTACAGGAAAGGTTTTGGAGAAGGCTACAACTTTGATGTACAATCAACTATCAGCTTGTACTAGCGAAGAGCTAGAGGAGCTTGCCGAACGAATGTCTCCATTGTTGAGCGAACATTCATCAAATATCATGCTGAATGAGACTTTATTTGCCAGAGTAAAAGCTGTGTACGATGAGGAAAAACTGCGCTCTCGTCTTGAAGGTGAAGATAAGATGTTGCTGGAAAAGACTTATGATGGGTTTGAACGTTCAGGAGCGACGTTAGATGCTCAGAAAAAAGAAAGATTTCGTGAAATTAAAGCTGAGTTATCACAAACCTCTTTGAAGTTTTCACAAAACAATATTAAGGAAACGAATGATTTCTTCTTACATATCACCGATTCAGCGCAATTAAAAGGCCTTCCCCAAAGCCAAATTGAGCAAGCAGAGTCGGCAGCACAAGAGAAAAAACTTGAAGGATGGGTGATAACTCTTCATGCCCCTTCGTTCGTCCCCTTCATGCAATACTCAGAAGTGCGAGAACTTCGTGAACAATTGTATCGCGCATACATGACAAAATGCACAAAAGATAATGAGTACAACAACTTTGAGATTTGCCGAAAGCTCGTAAATTTACGCATGGAGTTAGCACAACTCTTGGGTTATCCAGATTATGCTACGTATGTGCTCAAGAATCGTATGGCACAAACGCCCGAGAAAGTTTATGAATTGCTGGATAACCTCAAAGCTCATTACCTAGAAGCTGGAAAAAAAGATGTTGCTGCTGTGGAAGCGCTTGCTAAAGAACTTGAAGGTGATGATTTTTGTATGAAACCTTGGGATTTTGCTCATTATGCACATTTGCTCCAATTGAGAGACTTTAACCTTGACGCTGAAATGCTTCGCCCTTATCTGGAGTTATCTCAGGTTACCTCAGGTGTTTTCGGACTAGCAACTACACTTTACGGCATAACCTTTGAAGAAAATCATGACATTCCCGTATACCATCCCGACGTAAAGGCTTATGAGGTGCGTGATGTAGATGGATCTTTCTTGGCAATCCTTTATACAGACTTCTTTCCTCGGAGTTCCAAGCAGAACGGAGCTTGGATGACCTCTTATCAAGAAGAGTATATTGATGAAGAAGGCGAACATCGCCCCCATGTTAGTGTGACCATGAATTTCACAAAGCCCACAAAGAATACTCCTTCTTTGCTGACTTTTGATGAACTTGAGACCTTCTTACATGAATTTGGGCACGCATTACATGGAATCTTCGCCAAGACGCGTTATAGCAGCCTAAGTGGTACCAATGTATACTGGGATTTTGTGGAACTTCCTTCACAGTTTATGGAGAATTACGCTTTGCGTCCGGAGTTTCTCCGTACATTTGCCAAGCATTATCAGACTGGGGAGGATATGCCACAAGCATTGATAGATCGCTTACACAAAGCGCATAATTTCAATGCGGCATACGCTTGCATGCGACAAGTAAGTTTTGGGCTTCTCGACATGGCATATTATACCCTCAAGCGTCCTTTGTCAGAAGACATTCGTGAATTTGAGCATCAAGCTTGGGCTTCTGTGCAATTACTTCCAACGATTGAAGAAGCTTGCATGACAGTACAATTTGGACATATCATGAGTGGTGGCTACGCTGCTGGCTATTATAGCTATAAATGGGCGGAAGTACTTGATGCCGATGCGTTCTCAGCTTTGTAGAACGAGGACTCTTTAATAGAGAAGTAGCAAATGACTTCCGCAACACCATCCTTTCTAAGGGCGGCACCGTCCATCCCCAGACGCTCTACAATAAGTTTCGTGGCCAACCAGCCACTATTGATGCAATGCTAGTGCGTGATGGTCTACAGCCACAAGTAAAATAGAGTATGGTTCTCCGATATTATCTTTCCTTGCATCCTAAGAAGTAGGAGAAAGAGAATGTAAATGACATCTGTATTAAGACAACACTAAATTAAGGATAGATTATGGACAAAAAAGACACTCTGGACCACCGCTACCTCCGCATGGCATTGATTTGGGCTGAGAATTCATACTGCACTCGCAGACAAGTGGGAGCACTTATCGTTAAAGATAAGATGATCATATCCGATGGATTCAACGGCACTCCTTCAGGTTTTGAAAATGTATGCGAAGATGACGAAGGTAACACGATACCTTATGTACTCCATGCAGAGGCGAATGCCATTACAAAGATAGCGCGTTCTGGCAATAACTCTGATGGCGCTACCCTTTACGTCACAGACGAGCCCTGCATAGAGTGTTCTAAATTGATTATTCAAGCAGGAATTCGCAGAGTTGTTTACGCTCGTGAATACCGTTTGCATGAGGGGCTCGATTTGCTCAAGCGTGCAAATGTAGAGGTTGTTCATCTCCCCCTGTAGAAAAAAACATAATTCTACGTACATTCAATTGCTGTGTGTGATTGTACGCAGGAAGTTTGTTTTCTGGTCGATTCCCTATCCTTTTCTTCATAGAGAACTAATAGAACCTCAATATTCAAAAGTCCGTGTCAAAAGTATAAACACTTGACACGGACTTTATTTTTTGTATGAGCAATGGTAAATGCTCTTTGGGGGATTACTTCTTAAGCTTAAGGCCTAGAAATGCACCTTTATACTGTTTCAATACGCTAGTAATGGTAGCAGCTTGTTCTGTGACTTGCGAAGCACTTCCAATAAGCGTTTGCAACAAAGGCAGTAGCTTGTCTGCATGAACAGCTAACTGCAACTGGTTGCCTTGCAGCTTAGCGTTGACGGGTACTGTAACTACTCCTTGTGGTGCTACTAAAGTTAGTGTGGCACCATTTAATTTGTAAGTACCACTGATGGTTCTTCCTTTCAATGTTGCAGCATAATGACCATTGTCATTAAAAGTAATGCTCAATGAGCCAGCTTTAACTCCAAACTTTGATAAGTAGCCAGCAGCAGACTTTTCAGCTTTCTCCGTAAAAGCTGCTGCTCCTACTTGATTAAGAAGATTATTGCTTTCAAATACTAATGCAGGTTGTTGATAGGTCCAGGTCCCGACTAGTTGTTTAACAGTAACAGTTTGTGTGCCTATGAGTGCTGCCTGCACATTGTCTTTAGCACTACTCACAGCTTGTGTGGCAGCATTCTTAGCGGTATTAACAAGAGAACCCAATGATTGTGCATGAAGCGTTTGTATTCCCACAAAGAAAAAGCTATCAACATCGATTTTTTCAACATATACACTATGGATGATTCGTTTAAAAAGAATTAGTGAGGATAAAAAATTACTTTTTGACCTTGGTGTACATAGATGCAACCTTCCTTTGGTTGGCTTTGTTGTCTTCCTTGAAGATCATAGTAACTATCATTAGAAGAGTTCCATAATCTCTTCACATTCATGTTTACAATACCAACCAATGTTTCATCATTAAGAGCAAAACCAATGTTCAAAGTAGGCTCTTTTATGGTGATTCCGTATAAGGCTCGATTATCTGGTCCATTTTTCCAAGCGATAGCAGGGGAAGAAGTGGAAGACCACGTTGTAACATTTTTGAAGCCAGGGAAAAAGTCACCAGCAAAATCGTTTTTAGTTCCTTGATTATGCGTTTGTCTTTTACCATCTGCTGGAACTATTTCATAGCACTGTTGATTTGCTTGTACATTTACGCGGTTACTATTCCAAAGACTAGCATCGTAGTCAACATGATAGACCAACATTCCCATACCTAAACTCTTGGGAAACCATGTACTAGCTTGCCTATTCTCAAGAACATAAAACTCCCTGGGATTTAGGGGATTACGCAAAAGGAAAGCTTGAGCTTCTTTATCTGAAGTTGTACCCAATACGTTGTTGTGAAGTGGCAATAATTGATAATACCCTGCTACATCTTCCAATGTTGATATTCTCAGCCAGCCGAGACAGTTGCGTTGATAGGCAGAAAGTCCCATGGGTCTTTCACCCATCGTTGTCACATACTGACCATAATCCATAAGATCGAGGTAGTCGGGGGTATCAAGATATTTGTTTTGAGTATCATAGGCATCGGGAAGTCCAAGAGCATGACATATTTCATGACACTTCACTCCAGGACCTTCCAATTCTGCATAATCTACAATAGGATTTTTTTCAGAGCATCGCGTAGAAGTTTGCCATTTACGGACTTATAATGATTGATGAGTTCGCCTACCACCAAAAAGCTTTGAAAACTATGACCATTTATTTTGTAAGGAGATTCCTTAAACGCCGACCAAAGATAGTCTTCACTACCCGTCTCCAATGAACTATTCTCACTTGCTCCCGCAAAATAAAGAATCACGAGAGGGATGTTTTTTTGTGTTGCTGTGTTTCAAAAAGTATTGAAGGACACTCCTAATTGCAACGCTTGCCGCACAGCACTTTGGTAGAATTCGTCGACATTTACATGTACGTTGCTGCCAGAATTTTTTTGCCATAGTATGCACGTGACTTGGGTAGTTTTACCTTTCCTACAATCTGAAACTTCGGAGAAAACAGACCATAACTTTGATCTACAAAATAGTCACGAACACTTCCACCCCAGCCTTTATCAGCATTGAATCTTTTCTCATTAAAGTAACGATCGACTAAATCTGGAGTTGTTGTAGGTTGAAACTCTACATCATCAAATTCCACCATGACAACGGGTATAGACGGTTGCCCTATGCTTGGTAATACCCCAGCAGCACTAACGCCATAATGCCCCAAACCATCTGCATCAATGGTGGAAAAGGATCGAGTGGGATGTTGATGTAACGAAGAAGGAAAGCAGGTAGGAGCCGAGGGGTCTATATGTCGGGGTCCCTTGTAAGGCACAACTATAGTTCTACCCGTCGCGTCCTTTGTAAGAATGTGGCGAGCAGGACGTGCGGCAAATGTGAAAGTGGAGATTGTTCCTAGGAGAATCAAAAAAATAAATAACGCATATTCTATATCTTCTTACTAGCTGAAAATACCAAGCGAAAATAGACTCCAAGTAGAAGCAGAGCAAACATCCCTAGAAAAGAGAAGATTGCTTGTACAAGATAAACCCAAGTTGGCATAAAAGCATCATCTAACATCAAAGAAGAATTTGCCGTCTGAAAACCTCCTAACACAATGACTATCTGCGGAAGGAGTAATAAAGTTACAACAAGCAAGGCAATAGAGGTTGCTATTGTAAGACGCGACAAGCGTTGCTCTGGTGAAACATTGGGATAGTGACGACTTTTTAAGTATTAAGATATGGACTGCCCTCAAAACTTCGCGGTGAGATTTCACTAATCCTCCTAAAAGCAGAATTATACCTACGCCCAAAACAGAAACGCCAATAAAGTCAAGGGGCATCATCTCCCACAGCAACTCATTGGGTAAACCTTGTTGTGTAAGAATCCACCAAGGCACTCCTATTTCAAAAAGCTGTATGACTAAGTCCAAAAAAACTACAGCTGTTGCCCCCAAAAGCTGTGAGGGTAAAAGACAAAAGCATAGGACGCGCATTACGCTTTGGGCGTTGCAAAAGCAAGAGAAGAGCTTGTTTATATGTCATCATTGAGAAAAAGCTAGTATTTCAAGGCGAAGGTACAACATTTTTGCGTAACTTTGCCCCTATGGAACGCCAAAAAACGATTAGATGGGGCTTTATTGGTTGCGGTGAAGCCACAGAAAAGAAGATGCTCCCAGCCTTTTCCGAATTACCCAACGCAAAGGTAGTGGCTGTCATGAGCCGACGTGCAGAGCGGGCATCTGCTTTTTGCTGCTCGTCACAATATTCTACATTGGTACACAGACGCACAAAATCTTGTAACTGATCCCAATGTGGATGCCATTTATATCGCTACTCCACCCTCTACTCATGCAACATTTGCCATTATGGCTTTGAATGCCCAAAAGGCGGTGTATGTAGAGAAACCCTTAGCAACGCATTATGCTGACTGCTTGCGCATCAATCGTGTGGCGGCAAGTCAGCATACCCCTTGTTTTGTGGCATATTATCGCCGTTACCTACCCTATTTTCAAAAGGTAAAAGCCTTAGTAGAGGAAGGAACTATCGGAAAAGTTCTTTCTGCTCAGATCAGATTCTCCGTTCCTCCAAGAGATTTGGACTATAACTCAAAAATCTTCCTTGGCGACTACAGCCTGATATCGCAGGTGGCGGCTATTTTTATGATTTAGCACCTCATCAGCTCGATTTTCTTCAACAACTTTTTGGACCTATCGTAGAAGTGCAAGGCTATAAGGCCAACCTGCGGCAGCTCTACCCCACAGAAGACTCCGTAAGTGCAGCCTTTCGCTTTGCAAATGGTATTCCTGCCTCTGGTACATGGTGCTTTGTTGCCCATGAGAGTGCCAAAGAAGACCGTATCCTACTCATTGGTGATAAGGGACAACTATCATTTTCTGTGTTTACCTATCTACCTATTCATCTGCAAAACGAAGAAGGCGAACAACACATTGTTGTCGAAAACCCTGAACATGTGCAAGTGCCCCTTTTGAAAAACATCATGGCACACTTAGATGGTTCAGATATCTGCACCTGTGATTCGGTGAGTGCTACTCCAACAAACTGGGCAATTGACCGCATATTGGGGAAATTCTAATCAAAAACCATTTCCGGCATGGGAATACTCAGTTTCCCGCCAGTAGCCACTAGAAAATCACTGAAAAAGTACTATCTTTGCACAGATAATTGCATTCGCAAACGAAATTATATCTATATATATGGAACTTGCCACTAAATACTCTCCCGAAGCAGTGGAGGGAAAATGGTACGAATACTGGACAAACCATAAACTTTTTAGCTCGAAACCTGATGGTCGTGAGCCTTATACTGTTGTTATTCCTCCTCCCAATGTGACTGGTGTGTTGCATATGGGCCACATCCTGAACAATACAATCCAAGACATCTTGGTGCGTCGCGCAAGAATGGAGGGTAAGAACGCTTGTTGGGTCCCCGGTACTGACCATGCTTCTATTGCTACTGAAGCTAAAGTTGTAAATAAACTCGCTCAACAAGGCATCCGCAAGCTTGATCTCACTCGTGAAGAGTTCTTGAAGCATGCTTGGGACTGGACAGAAGAACATGGTGGTATCATCTTAAAGCAACTTCGTAAGATTGGTGCTTCTTGTGACTGGGATCGCACAGGCTTTACTATGGACGAAACTCGCTCAGAGAGTGTCATTAAAGTCTTTGTAGATCTCTATAACAAGGGCCTTATCTATCGTGGCCTCCGCATGGTAAACTGGGATCCTAAGGCCCAAACTGCACTTTCTAACGAGGAAGTGATTTATCGTGAGGAGAAGAGCAAGCTTTACTACCTTAAGTATTATGTTGTTAACGACAATGGCAATGCAACTGGTGTTGAAGGCGAAGTTATTCACGAAGATGCCAACGGTCGCTATGCAGTCGTGGCTACTACTCGTCCTGAAACCATCATGGGTGACACAGCCATGTGCATTAACCCTAAGGACCCCAAGAACGGATGGCTCAAGGGACAACAAGTACGCGTGCCTCTCGTAGACAGAGTAATCCCTGTGATTGAAGACCGCTATGTAGATGTAGAATTTGGTACCGGTTGTTTGAAAGTTACCCCAGCCCACGATGTCAATGACTACGCTTTGGGTAAGAAGCACAATCTTGAAACGATCGACATCTTCAACGCAGACGGTACGCTTTCTGAGGCTGCAGGCATGTATATTGGTCAAGATCGCATGGCAGTTCGTGAGCAAATTGCAAAGGATCTTGCAGAAGCTGGACTTCTTGAAAAGGTAGAAGACTACGACAATAAGGTAGGTTATAGCGAACGTAATGCCGATACTGCTGTTGAACCTCGCTTGTGCATGCAGTGGTATTTGAGCATGCAGCACTTGCTGACTTGGCTTTGTCTCCAGTTATGGACGACGAAATCAAGTTCTACCCTGCTAAATATAAGAACACCTACAATAACTGGCTGTCCAACATTCAAGATTGGTGTATTAGTCGTCAATTGTGGTGGGGGCACCGCATTCCTGCTTACTACCTAAGTGCACCAAATGCAGAGGTAGAGGAATTTGTTGTTGCCAATAGCCTTGAGGAAGCTGTACAAGTGGCTTCGCAAAAGTACGGTCGTGAAGTAAAACCAGAGGAATTACGTCAAGATGATGATGCACTCGACACTTGGTTCTCTTCATGGTTGTGGCCAATCTCACTCTTTGATGGCATTAATAATCCTAACAACGAGGAGATTAACTACTACTACCCCACTAGTGACCTCGTAACTGGTCCAGATATCATCTTCTTCTGGGTGGCACGTATGATCATGGCTGGTTATGAGTATACCGGTAAGATGCCATTTAAGAATGTGTATTTCACTGGTATCGTGCGCGACAAGCTGGGGCGCAAGATGTCAAAGTCACTCGGTAATTCTCCAGATCCCCTCGATCTAATCGAAAAGTTTGGTGCTGATGGAGTGCGCATGGGTATGATGCTTTCTGCCCCTGCTGGTAACGACATCTTGTTTGATGAATCTTTGTGCGAACAAGGTCGTAACTTCTGTAACAAGATTTGGAACGCTTTCCGCCTTGTGCAAGGTTGGGAGGTAGATAAGACTTTGGTACAACCCGAAACTTCTAAGCAAGCCACAGAATGGTTCGCTGCTCAATTGCGTAAGAGTGCAGCTGAGATTGCAGATTTGTTCTCTAAGTATCGTATCTCTGAAGCTCTGATGGAGGTATATCGTCTCTTCTGGGATGAATTCTCTTCTTGGTATCTCGAAATGATCAAGCCTGGCTACCAACAGCCCATTGACGCCGTCACCTATGAAGCTACTCTGAAGAACTTCGACGATTTGTTGCATTTGTTGCATCCATTTATGCCTTTCATCACAGAAGAGCTTTGGCAACATCTCACAGAGCGCAAAGATGGCGAAAGCATTATGGTGTCTCCTCAATCTATCACAGCGCCCAAAGCCACTGATGAAAGGTTGATTGCTGATGTAGAACGTGTTAAGGGTATCATTGCTGGTGTTCGTGCTGCGCGTGCTCAAAAGAATATTTCTCCTCGTGAGCAACTTTCACTCACTATTGTGGCGGCTGCAAATGAACTTTCAACGTATGATGGACTCATAATGAAGCTTGCCGGATTGGATAAGATTGAAACAGCAGAGCAAATTGAAGGAGCGGGTTACAGCACCTTCCTTGTGGGCACCACTGAATACGCTCTTTATATGGGCGATGTGGTAGACCTAGAAGCTGAAAAGGAAGCTGCTAGTGCAGAACTTGAACATTTGCGCAAGTTCCTCAAGAGTATTCAAGGCAAGCTCTCTAACGAACGCTTTGTAAACAACGCTCCTGAAGCTGTTGTTGCACTAGAGCGTAAAAAAAGAGTCAGATACACTTACCAAGATTGCTGCCTTGGAAGCTAAACTCTAAGCTCTATTTTCTTTAGAAACGTACTCATCATTTCTGAAACAATCATGTAAACGTCAAGGTGCGTATCCAGATTTCTCACCTGGATACGCACCTTTTTATATACTACTTCAGTTATTCTATACTGTGAACGTATAAAGTTTTGAGTTTAAATTTAAACCTCACAAAAAAATCTCCTAGAGTCCAACTAAAAATCTCCGACATTTTCAAAATTTTCTCGGAGACTTTTATGAAAAACTCGGAGACTTCCTGAAGGATGTCGGAGGTTTTATTTCAAACTTTAGATTTTAAGTTATCTTGCTCTCCATACTACAATTATCTACCTTGCCATGCTCTCAATTCTTATTCCCACCTACAATATGAACTGTCTGTGTCTTGTCACAGATTTACAGAAACAGTGTGAGGAGCTTCAAGCTCAATATGGAGAGTCTTTCGACTACGAAATACTTGTCGCGGATGATGCTAGCACAGATGAAATCATTGTCAACAAGAATGAGCTGATCGAATATTTGCCCAACTGCGAATACATCAGAATGGCGTCCAATGTTGGACGAGTACCTTTGAGAAACTGGCTACTAACAAATTCGCGTTTGACTATGTTCTATTTATTGATGCTGACGCAGCAGTGATTAGCGATGACTTTGTATTGATGTATTGGGAGAATCGGCACGAGAAATCTGTAATAGTTGGGGGGATTAAGTCTCCAGATACTGCCCAGCGTGGGCACGAGTTACGCCTAAAGTATGAGCTAGCTGCAGAGCAACAGCGCACTTTATCGTATCGTCAGGCACACCCCCATGAATTTTTTACGACCTTCAACGTGATGTTTCATCGAACAGTACTGGAGCTAGTGATGTTTGATGAGCGTATTACAGAATACGGATACGAAGATGCGTTGATGGGGGTGAAACTTGCCCAAATGAATATACCAGTAATCCATATAGACAATCCACTCTTACATACAGGAATCAACGATAATCTTTCCTTCCTGACAAATAGTGAAGCAGCTCTCCGCATGCTTCATAAACTTGGAGCACCCATGACAGACAAGGCTCGTGTAGCAATCACCTACAATAAGTTGGTAAATTTGGGGGTAAGTGGGTTATTCCGGACTTTTTTTCGCATCAATAAAGGGTGGATGCGAAAGAATCTTCTTTCACACCACCCTTCTTTGTTTATATTCAATTTGTATAAACTGGGTTACTTTGCTACATTATGCGTAGCAAAGCCAATAAGAAATTAGGATTTCAGTGGGAGTTCTATTCGAAAAGTTGTGCCTTTACCAACCACGGAATCAAGAATGTAAATTTTACCATGATGATATTCTTGGATGATACGCTTAGATAATGAAAGCCCTAAGCCCCATCCTCGTTGTTTTGTGGTGAAACCAGCCTTAAAGACAGAAGAAAAATGTTTGCGAGCAATTCCTTTGCCCGTATCTCTAATATCTACCACATATCTCTTGTCCATGATGTGACAAGTTAGTGCTATACTTCCTGCACCAGCCATGGCGTCTACCGCATTTTTACAGATGACTTCTATGACCCATTCAAAGAGTGGTGCAGATAGTGGAAGCAATACTTTATCCTGAAAATCCACAGAAATCTCCACCCTATTGGACACTCTGCGTTTGAGGTAATCAATTACATGGTCTATAACTGGTGCAATCTCAGTAATCTTTAGTTCTGGTTGACTACCAATTTTTGAAAATCTTTCTGTGATCCGTTCAAGACGTTGCACATCGTGTTCCATATCTTCTAGCAAGTCGTCATTAGGATAGGTCTCTTTAAGCACTGCTATCCATGCCATTAAAGAAGAAATGGGGGTGCCAAGCTGATGTGCAGTTTCTTTCGTCAGACCTACCCAGACGCGATTTTGTTCTGCACGCTTAGTAGATAGGAGAGCTAAGAGTGCTACAAGGAGAAAAAGACTCACGACTCCTACTTGCACATAGGGAAACCAAGCCAAACGATGGAGAATCAGAGACTCATCGTAATAGATATAAATAAACTTCTGATTGCTTTCTGTGTCGTTTGCAGGCGAAACTTCTAAAGCCATCCTCATTTGTTTGCCCGTCTGTTGCAGTTCTGCTACAGCTTCATGTAGGGATCGCAAGGAGTCTTTGGTATCTTTCTTTGAAAAATCCAAATTTCGATGAGAAAGCACATGGTTGTCTTCGTCTGTCACCACCACTGGTATAGAGTTGTTACCATTGATGACGGTCAGCACCAGATTTAGATCAGTGTTTTCCTCTGCTGCGGTAAGTGAGCGCATCGCTTCTGCCCAAACTTCCATTCTGGCACGCTCTTCAGCCTTCAAATCCTCTACAAGATGATGGGATACAAACAGAGAAGTTGCGACAATAATTATCGCAACTCCAATGAAGATAATCTTTAACTGGCGAACTTTATCCGTCCAAACCATTGTTTATTTCATCTATATAGTCCAACAACTCGGTGCGGCCCGTTCCTTTTTCACTGCTGGTCACAAAGTGCATAGGCAGTTCTTCCCATTCTTCTTGAAGTTTCTTGAGAAAACCTTGCACATTCTTCTTCAACTCACCTGTTTTATTCTTGTCAGCTTTAGTGAATACGATGCAGAAAGGGATACCTTCTTCGCCTAACCACTGGATAAATTCCAAATCAATCTTTTGAGGTGGAAGTCGAGAATCGATAAGTACAAACAAGCAAGTGAGCTGTTGACGCTCTAAAATGTAGTACTCAATAAGGTTGCGAAACTTTTCCATCTCTTTCTTTCCCCGACGAGCAAAGCCGTATCCTGGGAGGTCAACCAAATACCATTCGTTATTGATGATAAAGTGATTGATAAGCATCGTCTTACCTGGAGTTGATGAAGTTTTCGCCAAAGCTTTACGTCCAGTCAACATGTTAATAAGAGAACTCTTACCTACATTACTTCTGCCAATAAAGGCATATTCCGGAAGTTTACTGTCTTGCGGACATTGGTCAGCACGACCTGAGGAAATGAAAAATCAGCTGATTTTATAATCATAGGTAGATTAGTCTTGAAGTGAAGTGAATTTAGGAAATACAAGTATGCCATGCAATAAGGCTACTAGGACTCCATATTTCGTATTTTGTGCAGAACTTGCTAAAACATAGCATAATGTGCAAATCCAAAGTGAACAGACAAAAAATGCGATCTTGATAAACACATGACGTCTGCGGAGCTTTGCTCTGTCGTCACCTTTACGCTGGGCTAGATGCTTCTTGTTGATGGTTAGGTTATCCCAACTATATGAGAAGAATAAACAAACCGCAGGTACAACAACTGAGAAGAGGTTTACTGCATATAGAACATTCTTGTTGTTACCCACGATATCGTTTGTACCATCAAGTATAAAGTAAAGCAGGGCTGCTACTATTAGTGCAACCATATAAAGGAGATAAACTTGGGTTCTGAACTTCATAAAGGAACTATAGCTTTATTGTTTGAGTGAGACTCTGTCAATAATGGAACGGCCTAACGTGACTTCGTCGGCATATTCCAAATCATCTCCCACACCAATGCCACGTGCTAGAACACTCATTCTTACTGGTGAGTCTTCAAAAGGTATATTCTGTAACTTTCTTGAAATATAGAAGTTTGTTGTATCGCCTTCCATGGTAGGATTCAATGCGAAGATAACCTCTTTCACCTCACCAGATTGAACACGCTCTAAGAGAGAGTTGATGTGTAAGTCACCAGGTCCTACCCCATCCATTGGACTAATCACTCCACCTAAAACGTGATAGACGCCACGATATTGTCCAGTAGCTTCTATTGCCATTACGTTCTGTACATTTTCTACGACACAAATCGTGGAATGATCTCTATGGGGATGAGTGCAAATCTCACATTCATCCGTATCACTTATATTATGACAATGGCGGCAGTACTTAACATCATTGCGTAAGTCAAGAAGAGCTTGCGCCAAAGCATGGGTTTGTGACGCGTCCTTGCGTAACAAGTGCAATACAAGTCTCAAAGCTGTTTTACGTCCCACAGCGGGAAGTTTAGACATCTCACCTACAGCCTTTTCTAGGAGCAGCGAAGGAAACTGGTCAATCATAGAAGCAAAGATACAATTTCTTGTTGTAATAGAGGATATTTCAAGAATTTAATATTGAGGAAGGAGAAATTTGAATACGCCTTTCATGACATGACGTCGTAAAGTATCATCTTTTATACATTCAAAAAGGAAAACCCAGCGCTAAACTACGATACTTTCCAGAATTATTGGCGACAGCAGCACTATAACCACCTTGGCCATAAGAAAAAGCAGAGAAAGCAGATGGCTGAGTGGGCTCTACGACATCTGTATGCTGCACAAAATAATGTTGCGCATTGGGTTGATTGTAGAGAGCCATAGGTGCATTCATTCCCCACACTCCCTCAAGAGTGTCGTTTGCCACTCGTCCTGGAACGCGAACAGCGAAAGTATTTTGTAAGAATTGCTGTTCTTCGAGAGAACGCATATCACTTCCCCAGTAGCTACCGCTTAGGAACACATTTCCGCCCTGCTGAGTATAGCGTTCTAACTGCGCTCTCACATCTCGAGGCAAGGATTTATATGCAAGCAAATTATAATCGGCCTCTCGCTCTTGTCCACAAATATATGCAACAAGTTCATATCGGTTCAGTTGCTCAGCAGAAAGATTGACAAAGGCTTCACGACTTATAGAAGAAACCGAAACATTCGGAACAGCAGTTGCGAGGGCATTTGTATGGATCTGGATGCCATCAAAACGATTGCCAGCGATTACTTTACCCACTAATTCAGAAGTTCCATATCCTAAGCTCTGGATACCATCACGTCCCATTGCATTTCGGGAAAAATTCGTTTGCTTTCCTGTCAATGCCGTAGTGTAATCATAGGGAACTCCTATGTCTTCCACTAAGTCGAAGCCTAGACTATCGTCATTCTCAATTCGCGCTGGACCACTCAATCGATAAAAGCCATTGACCATCAATACCTCAGGTGTGTTTCCTTCGCGATGTCCTTTTGAACAATAGATGCTCATTAATTCAGAAGGAAAGCTCTCTCCCCCAGCATTAAGTGCAGAAACCCTGAACTCGTAGTGGCACCCTTGTTCTACGGAAAGAGTCAAGGAGGTTTTTCCATGGGTTAATTGTCCACTGTCAAAATCCTTGCCTACCTCTCGAGTGTAAACAATGTAGTCAGTAGGAACAGCTGTAATTTCTAGGCTATCCTTTGTTGGCTTCCACGATAAGCGTACTTCATTTTTCCCTTTAACCAAAGTTGCAGAGAAGGAATTCACTGGAAGTGGTTGGATAACAACGTTATTTTGTCCATGCATCTGGGCTACATATCGCAACATCGCTTTATATATAGCGCGAGAAGCTACAAACTTAAAGTTGGGATCGTGCGCATATTTCATATCCGTAAAGTTCTGATGCGCGAGTAGCTCTAGAATCATGGAGGGTACTTGTGGAAGCCGTGTTTCTCCATAATTTTTGTCGATTAAATCTCGTTGTCTCCAGTCAAGATCGAAGACTTGAGACAAATCAGAAGTAACAGAAGTCAAAACTTGTTCTGCGAGCCCTTGAGAAGCCCCTCTCGAAACACCTGAGCGAAATTCATATTCTCCTTTATCTCCTTTACTTGTATAAATACCTAGAGATCCGTAAATGCCACCATTTTTCAAAAAACCAGCATCGGTGTGGAGTGCAAAAGAGAGTTCAAATGGTACTCGCGCACCAAGTGTATCTGGATTGTAAATAGAGCCACCATTAAGATAATTGAGCATGAGAGGACGTACACGGATATCGTCGTTATAGTCGCTTCCTTCCGGATTACTACTATAAAGGCTATCTGGTAGTCCTGACCATTGCGCATAGTATCTTGCACCTTCTAATTGGCGAGGAAGACGACTGGTTGGTCCTTTCGGATAGGTGTAAATGCGAGTACTGTCAGCAGCATACGATACTTGGGCAGGCTACGTTCTGTCATTGCCATACCTCCACCGAATCGTACGGCATCAGCACTGATGACTCCGTGTTCCTTGCTGAAATTACTGAGGGTAACATAATTTTGCTGAGGTTTTCCGGCCTCAAAATAAAACGTTCCTAGATAAACCCATGTTCCCCCTCCCATTTGTTGATTGACACGAAAATCTGTTTTCTGACTTGCATGATATACGGTATAGTGTGCATCACTTACTGCATGCGGAAGTGATGCATAACTCACATAGACCGCATAGGAGCCGGCTGTTGAAATTTTGGGTGCCCAAGACACTCGGCTCACATTTTTCCCTTGAGTCGTAGGAATAGTTCTTACAGACCCCGTAGTAAATGGTTGAATCCCATTATTGAGTGTGGTAAGAGGCATGGAAAAACCTTTTGCATTTGCAGTTTGCCAGAATTCACCAGGGGCATTTTCTTCTATGTAGTTTCCATCGCGACTAGGTTGATCGTTGTCGATCACTGCCATATAGGTTTGAGCATCTCGTTCACGAGGGGTAAATACAATCGCTCCTGCATTCTCCAACATCGGAATGAGATACGGAAAGACAAAGCTGGGAGTAAGCAAATCCTCCGTAGTACAAAAAAGTATGGGACGTTGCCATGCCCAACGTTCTGCATTGAAATATCTTCCATGACTAGGCCACACAAAAAGATGACGTCCATTCAAGCCTGCGGTCGGGGTATAGATGCGAGAGACAGGCTGCACCCAAGGTTTACCAATATACTCAATGTTCTCCCATACAAGAGGCGCTTTGCGAACCGCCAAAGAAGAAGCTACATCCTCCTTGCTAGAAACGTCCACTGGAATCTGAGCTTTAACTATTTGTGGTACACAGAAAACAAGCAAACATAATAGGGGTATTACGATGATTAGCTGTTTTTGTCTCTTTGCACAAGCAATTGGTGTAGACATCCACAAAAGAACTCTACAGATCAATGAGAGGAAAACACAGCGTTCAAATAATTTCATTCGCAATATATTGGCTAATAATCTAACTATAGGTACTAACAGATTAAAATGGTCTTATCTCTACTTAATCAAAGTTTTATGACAAGACCTCTGGTGAAATCTAGTTCTAGGCTTCGTCAAGTGCAAACTTCTCGGGATGAAAAGCGCAATCCGCATACGGGCGATAGTAATCCATAATGCGTTTCATGTCAGCATCGACATCTCCAGATGGAAAAATTTCTTCCGTGCAAACAATGCGTTTGTACTTCGCATCGATAGCAAAAAGCTGAATAGGGATATTGGCTTTCAACGCAATATAGTAGAAACCACGTTTCCATGTGGTAACTCGGGAGCGTGTTCCCTCTGGCGTTACTGCCAAATTAAAATAACTCTCGCGCTTGGCTATCTCTGCTAACTGGTCGGTGAGAGATTGATGGCGACTTCTCACCACAGGAATACCTCCTAATGATCGGAAGACGCTACCTAGTGGCCAAAAGAACCATTCCTTTTTCATTAGGAATCCTGCCTTTCGACCAATTGCTTGACTAAAAGTCTCACCCAAAAGGAAATCCCAGTTGCTCGTGTGGGGAGCAACACAGAGAATACACTTATCGCGTGATGGAACGGTAACTTCTACCTTCCAGCCCATGCAACGAAATAAGATAAATTGAGCTATTGATTGCATCATATCAATGAAATGTTTAAGCACGACTTTGGCCGTGTGTCTTCATTTGCGCTAAAAAGCTGATGACACACGGCCAGAGTTACAAAAGCTTATCTTAGGCTTGACTAAGCAAGCCATAGATATTGCGCACCTTCTCAGAGAATTCTTCGCGCAACTTAGTATAGAACAAACGCACACTGCCTGGTTCGGTGTGGCTAATGCGCTTCACAAACTCTACATTGAGCGCAAGAATCTCTTCTACAATGCTTTCCAACTTTTCAGTTGATTGAGGTTTGTCTTGCAAAACAATGGCCAACATCAGGTCGCTGCAAATGTTGTTAATCTCCTTTTTGAGTCTTCTTCTATTTGCCATATTATATAGGTATTAAAGAGTTTCGCATCTTGCGTAGGAATGCTCCACGCTAACTAACGAAACGAATATTTGATTGTTGCGCTTTAGTGGCTAACAGTGCCACAAATTAGAGAGTCACCAACTCCATTCCTTTCAGAATGGCCTGTTCGTTGGCAGGCAAAAAGATGATGGTGACGTTCTGGAAGTGTTTTGTGGAGCGCCTTCATCACACTTTCCACTTTTACTATGGGGTGTACTTTCAAATAACTACCCAAGATGAACATGTTGAAGCACTTAGCCAACTTCATATCAGTTGCTGCGTTCATAGCAGCTACAGAATACACGTTGATATCTTCACGAGTAGGTGGTTGCATCACACCAAATCCGTCAAAAATCAAGGTTCCTCCGAGCTTAACCTTGGGTTGAAATTTGTCAATGGAGGGCTGATTCAAAAGGATTGCAGTGTCATAGTTTGATAGAATGGGGGATGAGATGCTTTCATCACTAATGATTACGGTGACATTAGCCGTTCCTCCACGCTGTTCAGGACCATAGGCAGGCATCCAACTAACTTCTTTACCTTCCATCAAAGCAGCGTAGGCGAGAATTTTGCCCATAGAAAGAACGCCCTGTCCACCAAATCCAGCAATAATAATTTCTTGTGTCATGGTTCTTTAGGCTTAAGCATTCTTGGTAATATCTTTTAAGGTCTCCCTTAGGATAATATGTAAACATATTTTCTTTCATCCATTCATTGGCAGCTGTAGGAGCCATCTTCCATCCCATGTTGCAAGTGGATACGAACTCTACCAGGCAAGAACCTTTCTGTTGCATGGAAAGTTCAAAGGCTTTGCGAAGTGCGCGTTTGGCTTTACCAATGGAAGCCATTGACTCTACACTTTGACGGGTCACATAAGCTGTGCCTTCTAACATTGCTGCTATTTCTGCCAATTTGAGGGGATAGCCATGAAGCGCAGCCTCGCGACCATAAGGACTTGTTGAAGTCATTTGCCCCATAAGTGTTGTAGGTGCCATTTGTCCACCAGTCATACCATAAATGGCATTATTGATAAACACGATAACAATACCTTCTCCTCGGTTCAAAGAGTGAATGGTTTCATTGGTGCCTATACCAGCAGCATCACCATCACCTTGGTAAGTGAAAACCAAATGATTTGGCATCACTCTCTTGATAGCCGTAGCCACAGCAGCAGCACGTCCGTGAGCAGCTTCTTGAAAATCGATGTCTATGTATTTATAGATGAATACACCACAACCTACTGGGCTAACGCCCACAGCCTTCTCTCCCATACCCATTTCCTCAATAACCTCAGCGATGAGTTTATTGATCACCCCATGGGAGCACCCTGGGCAGTAGTGCATTGTATTGTCGTTGAGCAGTGAGGAAGTCTTATAGACTTGAGTACCCTGCTTTATAATTTCTTCTTTCGTCATGGTTATAACTTGTTGAAGATTCCTGGCATTCGAAACATCGCTTCCACCATTTTGATGAGAACAGCAACAACTGCAATGCCATAACTAATCAGTAGTCCGCGCTCTCCAGATTTGAAGTACAGCACTCCAACGATAGATACCAAAGCTAAAGCAATGAAAATGCTGTTTAACCAGTTGCGTATGATTAAAATTCTGCGCTGACGTTTCTTCTCTCGTTGTTCGTCACTTTGCGTTTGTCGAGAAGTTGTATTCATAACATTGTTTTGAGTTTGTCCAAAATCTCACTAGGACTTGGCACAATCCCGCCGAGACGACCGTAATGTTCTACGGGAACGCGTCCTTCTACGGTGTAGCGCACATCAAAAACCATTTGTCCTGCATTGATTTCCACGGTCAAAATGCCTTTCACTTTGGAAGCCATCTCAAGTATTTGCTTCTTAGGGAATGGCCACAACGTGATGGGACGCAACAATTGCACCTCAATGCCTTCAGCCTTTGCTAAGTCTACTACTTTCTGAGAAATACGTGCTGCAGAACCAAAAAGCGACAATACCTAATACAGGATTTTTCACTACCAGAAAGCTCGTAACGAACTTCATTCTCTTCTATTTCGCGATACTTAGCTTGCAAGTGAAGATTGTGTTTCTCCATGATTTCTGGAACGAGCTCCACGGAGGTAATCACGTTAGGCTTTCGGTTTTTGCAACCTGTTGTAGCCCAAGGGTAGCGTTTTACAATCTCTTCATCCGACAAACGTTCTTTCTGAGGTTGCAACACTACTTTCTCCATCATTTGACCAATGACACCATCAGCTAACATTGTCACTGGTGTGCGATAACGGAAGGCCAGCTCGAAGCCTAAATCCACGAAGTCTGCCATCTCTTGCACACTATTGGGCGCCAAACAATCATTTCGTAGTCACCATTACCACCACCTCTCGTAGCTTGATTGTAGTCACTTTGAGAAGGTTGAATAGTTCCCAAACCAGGGCCACCACGCTGAACATTAACGATGAGGCAGGGCACTTCTGCACCAGCCATATAACTAATGCCCTCTTGCATCAAAGCAATACCGACACTTGCAGATGAAGTCATCACTTTCTTTCCGCAACCACCAGCACCATAGAGCATATTGATGCTAGCCACTTCACTTTCTGCTTGAAGCACAACCATACCGGTCGTCTTCCAGGGCTGAAGTTCTGCAAAGGTTTCAAGCACCTCACTCTGTGGAGTGATTGGGTAGCCAAAATACGCATCGCAGCCACAGCGTACAGCTGCATATGCAAGGGCTTCATTGCCTTTTAGAAGTAATATCTCTTTTTCCATAAGGAGATTATCAAAAGAAATTGAGGAAATAATCGAAATAATTATTTGAGACGAGGCTCACATAGGAGATCTCATTACAAATTCAGATTCCAGCAAAGGAATCTTATGAAATACTCATTGGTTAATTACTTCGACAGAAACCTTACTACAGTTTATCAAATAGAACTGTGTAGGAAGAATACAGAGATTACGACTCGCGCAATCGGTAAACGACGATGCAACCATCTGGGCAAACAGTGGCACATGCAGTGCAACCAATGCAAGCTTCTGCATTGATATCTTCGCAGTATGCGTATCCACGATGGTTCACGGCTGTTTTGCAGAGAGCCAATGTCTGCGTGGGACAAGCCACTACGCAGAGATTGCAGCCTTTACATCGTTCGGTGTCGATGACGACAGCACCTCTCATTTTGGCCATATCAGTAGAGTTTTTAAGGATTTAAATTGTCTTTGTAGTAAAAGTCGTATATGTCGGTTATCATGTTTAGCATCTCAGCCGCCTCCCCATGAGGAGCTAGTTCATCTGCTTGTAGGAAATATCCTTTAGCTTTATGCCAATCTGCTTGTTTTGCCGCCAACAAACCTTCGAGAAAGAGACGTTCACTTTGAGCCATCGAATCAGCAGGAACAGAATCAAGTGCAGCTCTTGCCGCTACCCAATCGTGCTGCTCTATCAAAGTTTTAATGTCATTGGCTTTGTTCATGATATTGCAAAGATACAACTTTATCAATAAAGCACCATTTCCATCAAGTGTTTTTTGTGGGGTATCTCGTTAATTTATGGCAAGTGTTTTCAGCTTTGTCGTTCGTACGCGATAATTATGACATTTGTACTCTCAACCTACCCTTTAAAGTTACACAGCAAATCACATATCAAGCCATCCCCCTCCAGTTTTAGTAGTAACTGTATCCCCCTGAGAATAAAGAAACACCAAAGCGAGGATGTCTATCCTACTTTGGTGTTTGAGATTGTGACCTATATTAAAAGATATAGGTTTACTTAGTCATTGCAGCTTTTTTCACCGCTACTTGCATCACATTAAGAGCTTTCACTTTGGCTGTTGCAAATGCTTTCTGAGCTTTTGCCTTGGCATCTGCATTGGGAGCCTTGGCGATTGCATCGTAAAGATTCCACAATTTGAGCTTAGCTGTCTGCTCCTTTTGAGCAGTTGTAGCAGCAGCCGCAATAGCGTCTACTTTTTTTCTTCATCAGTGGTATTATAAGCATGCTTATAACCCTTTTGTTCATTCCATTGACCACGAGTAAAGTCAGGGAAAGCTACAGCTGCACAATTATTGTCCATTGACAATGTGCCGAGTTCAGCCAAGCAACTCCATTCTGCAAGGTCATAAACATCCATGTCAAGAGGCAAACCATTTTGGAGACAGTAAACCAAACGTGCATCCATCATGAAGTCCATACCACCATGGCCCATTTCTCTACCAGCTTCGCCATACTTTTTGATAATGGGGTGCTCATACTTTTCTTCAAGTTTCTTCGCTTCTGCATCGGGCAAGAAACCATGACTACTGAGATTGTCAATCTTGGGAGAAACACCACTTTCTTGTAGTTGCTTGCTGTCAAGAGCAAACTTAGGTTGTGGATACTTTGTTGCATATCCCTTAGTACCCGTCAACTTGAAGAGGCGATTGTATGGCTGAGGATTCATTACATTGTGTTGAATCTCAACAACCTTCCCATTTGCCGTACGCATCAACGTAGTTGTATGGTCACCATTACGATAATCGTTGCAAGGCTCTCCAGTGGCTTTCTCCATGTATTCCTTACCATGCACAGACTTGGTATCCATTGCTGTTAATACAGTGAAACGGTCACCACGGTGGATATCAAGACATTGAGCTACAGGACCGAGGCCATGGGTTGCATAGACATCACCACGATTCTTACTGTTGTAAGCCATACGCCAGCCAACTTTCTTTGACAAAGAATCTGATGGGTTGTGCCAATAGTGTCCCCAGAAGTCGTCAAGATTGTGGATGTAAGCACCTTCTGCACGCAACACCTCACCGAACACACCATTTGTGCCATGTTGAGGGCGTTGAGTTCGTAGTAGTCATAGCAGCAGTTTTCAAGAATCATGCAGTGTTTCTGAGTCTTCTCAGAAAGATCTACCAACTGCCAGCATTCATCAAGGTTCATAGCTGAAGGAACTTCAACAGCAGCATGTTTGCCATTTTCCATTGCACATTTAGCTACGGGGAAATGGTGATCCCAATCTGTTGCAATGTACACAAGATCTACATCAGAACGCTTGCAAAGTTCCTCATACCCCTTTTCACCAGAGTATATGTCAGCAGGAGGAAGTCCTTTGGCACGAAGGTATTTCTGACAAGCTTCAGCACGATTTGCTTCATAGTCACAGAGAGCCACTATTTGTACTCCTGGTATGTGAGTAAAACGATTTACAGCTCCTGGACCACGCATGCCAAGTCCTACAAAAGCCACACGCACAGTTTGCAAACGAGGAGTTGCAAGGTTAAGCACAGACTTTTGTCCTGCAGCACGGGCGGGAGTTTGAGTTACAATTGTACCTTTTTCCCATTTCCAGTTACTGGGGTCAGAATACTTTGAAGTAGATTGTGCAACTGCACTGCTCGCAAAAAGAACAAGCGCACATGTTGCCACCAGAAAACTTTTAATTTTCATTTTGTTGATGCTTTATTTAGGTAGAAGAGTTATTTTTCCAATGTAATAGCTGAAGAACCAATCATTTGCCCATCGCAGAAAACATGTACACTATACTTTCCAGCAGAGAGGAACTCATTTGAAGTTCCTACAACGAGAGATACATGTTGTTCCTCGCCTGTGTATTCTACAGATTTTGTAGCTGAGCTTTCCAGCGTACGGTTCTCATAAGTGAAACTACTTCCACCTCCAATGACGGATCCATTGGGGTTCATCAAACGAACATATATAGTTCTATTACCAGTAGCGGCGGTCACATTTCGATTGATGGTAAATGAGACCATGAATCGCTCAATGTCTTTAGACTTCTTGGCTTGTTTACCACTACGCTTCTGTGGGGTAATGCTAATACCAGACGCATTGAGTTGAGCAGCAATAGCCACTTTATCATTAAGTTTGGCTCGCTCTTGGTCTAGCGATGAAATCATGGTGTTTGCGTCATTCAACTGACTTCGAGCTACATCACGTTCATTCGTAAGACGACCATTTTCTCGCTGCAAAGAGTCTACCTGAATAACAAATGATCTCAATACAGCACGCACTGTTTCAAGCTCTTTTTTGAGACGCTTAATCTCTGCTGCATCTGTAGACTTCACGCGTTTTAGTTCCTCAAGCAAACTCTTGGTTCGTTCTTGTTCGCGACCTAACTGACTGAGGAGAGAGTCGTCTTTAATACCTTTTTTCAGTTCATCATATTGCAAAGCAAATTGTTGATACTGATTCTCCATCTCACGACGATCCATGTCAGCAAGCTGGCGCAATTCTTCAAGCTCTTTGTCTCTTTGCTTGTCTTTTTCACTACGACAACTGCCAAGAGAGAAAGAGGAAGCGACAACAAGTCCTGCAATAAGGAGTAATTGCTTCATAAATACTTTGGATTGAACAAGTAGTTTTAATCTATAACTGTTACCCAACCATGAGTATCTGCTTCGATACCATATTGGATATTACGGAGCTTTGTGTAGAGTTGAGTCGAAACAGGTCCTGGTTCACCATTTTCTGTAAACACATAGCTCTTTCCCATTTCAGGGTCATCGATGCGAGCGATAGGGCTAATAACAGCAGCAGTACCACAAGCACCAGCCTCTTCAAACGTAGCTAGTTCTTCTTCCGGTATAGGTCTAACCTCAACTTTTAAGCCTAAATCTAAAGCCAATTGTTGTAGACTCTTATTAGTAATGGAGGGAAGAATAGAAGAAGACTTTGGAGTGATGTAGGTATTTTCCTTAATACCAAAGAAATTAGCCGCACCACATTCATCTATATACTTTTTCTCTTTAGCATCTAGATAGAATTCCGCAGAGTATCCAGCATCATGAGCCCATTTGCTTGCACGCAAACTAGCTGCATAGTTTCCTCCCACTTTGAAAGTACCTGTTCCATGGGGGGCTGCTCGGTCAAACTCACGTGTAATCACGAAATTCGTAGCTGCAAATCCACCTTTGAAATAAGGCCCTACTGGAGTAACAAAAATAATGAAGAGGTACTCTTCAGCTGGTTTCACACCTACCTGGGCACCTGTACCAATAAGCAGTGGACGAATGTATAAGGCTGCCCCACTTTCATAGGGAGGGACAAAGCGTTCATTGAGCTTAACCACCTTTTTTACCATTTCCACGAACTTCTCTGTGGGCATTTCTGGCATGAGAATACCGCGAGAAGTGCTTTGCATACGAGTTGCATTGTCCTCAATGCGAAAAATACGGATTTTTTTCCATCTGGACAGCGAAAAGCTTTCTGACCTTCAAAAGATTCCTGACCATAGTGCAAGCAGGTCGCAGCCATATGGAGATTGATCGTTTCTGAAGAAGACACTTCAATTTCACCCCATTCGCCATTTCTGTAATAGCAACGCACATTGTAGTCCGTAGGAATATATCCGAAAGGCAAATTCGCCCAATCAATTTCTGTCATAATTGGTATTCTTTTTTTGGTTGTATGATTAACAATTATATTGTGCATTTTCAGGCTACAAACTCAGAAATCCTACAATGATAGTCTGTGTCAGCCCTCAAATCCTTCGCAAAGATACATATTATCCACCAATTTTGCGCAACAGACATTCGTTTTTTGCATCGTAAAGTATAATTTTTATATATAACTATGATGACTAAGGACACAAGGCTCACTCCATGTTCCTTTGTACTGATTTTGCACGCTGCTTGCTATTTTCAGAGCATCCATTAGACTATCTTTGTCTGCGACGCTCACCTCAAGGTGCTGTACCATAGTGCAGCCTGTTAAGTAGAAGACAACTTCCTCTCAACGTTCATTTTCTTGTTGGCTTCTTTTTTCTCGATTGTGCCCGACGTCGCACAATATCGCAACAACAAATGAAAACAAACTACTTAACAATCAAACGATTTCCGTTCAAGTACTAATGACCGATTGGAGCAAAAAGCAGCCGCACATGCTTCGCGCTTTCATCCATAGCGATATAGATGTTTTTACAATTCAAAGCCCCTCATTTAACGTCCAAATTCGAAGTTAGAAAAAGTTGCTAGGGATTATGCGATTCTCGGAGGGTTTGAAAATTGAGAGTTGGGGAGCCTTTTTCAGCTATTGTGCACGTTTTCTGGTAATCTGAGCTTGTTTGAGAAAAACGACGTGTTGTTTCATAAAAAAACAACACGTCGTTCGTTCTATTTCAAGGGACTTTTTTTCAAATTATGTCCGACGATTTTTTTATTTCGTCCGAGAATATTGGAAAAAAAGTCCGAGAAAAATCGGGAAAAAGTTCGAGAATTCGTGCTAGATTTGTTGGGCGAATGATTTTGAGCTCACGTAGCATACATTCTTTTTCTTCCTAGTTTATTCAAAATTCTGACCAAAACTTGCCCTCCGTTTTAACACTCAAACCTGTGTATTTGGTTAATAATTCATTTTCCATAATAATAAGTGCATCACCTTCCAGTCGAAGTCTTCAAGAAAAACGTATTGTGATGAGAAGACATGGCATTTCATCTTTAGAAGAACGCGGATTTATAGTTCACAGCGGAGTCTATATGCTCTTATAAGGTTTGCTGTATGACCTGATCGACTGCATGCAGGTGTGTGCTGAGGAGGGGATGACGGTGCCAAACTTGCACCACTTCTTGACGCTGCTGCTGCCTACGGAACGTCAGGTGAGGGGGATGGTGCGGGCTACGCCTCGCGGTGTGGACTGTGGTGAGCTTCCAGAGAATCCTAATGAGTCTTTCTGTGGTCTGCATCTAGAGATTGATAGTCCGATTTCTCGCTTTGCTCGCTATCGCGGACGGAGCAAGGCTATCGATGAGATGTGTGAGGCTGGACTGCTGGATGATGATTTGGCAGATGATGACTTCGACGGGACTGAGAATGCCTGACGACTGAGATTTCTGCGCCACCTGTTTTTTGTGACTGGTGGCGCAGATTTTTGTATGAAGATTTGGCGGGGTGTGATTTTATTTTTATTTTTGTGGTGAGAAGAAAGACTCCTCTATATGATGGATCTTTCGATTTATGGACTCTCTAAAAACATTGGATTATGGCTACAATATGGATTATCGCTTTCGTTCTTGGACTCATCGCTGTGTGTGTCTCTCTCTGGGTGACTTTCATCGTGGTCGTGTTTGTGGTGCAACTCTTCAGAGTAGCTCATAGAGACTTGTCTTATCGTCGTGCTGAAAAGCATCATCCTGGTATCTATGCTCGCTTCCAACGGACGCTTGCGCTTCGAGAAGCAAAGCGGAAAGAGAAAGAGGCTTATGAAAAAGTGGAGCGCTGAAAGGATGAAGTCTATCTACAGAAGAGAACAAGAAGCGAGTTATCATCGCACTGCTGCTGCATGGGCTGCTTTTGGAAACTTATAGCGAAAAGTTGTCATTTTCTAATCTCCCCTAAAGTCGTATCTTTGGTGTCAAAACCATAGATACGATTTTTTTGTTATGACGGAGAAAGAAATTAAGATCATCGAGCTGCAGGTGAATGGCTCGCAGGCGGTGCAACAACTCGATGAATTGCGCAAGCATGTGGCAGCACTCGAGGAGAAAAAAAGCGAAGGCTCAACGGATGCTCGCTAGCGTCTTTGTCTCGGATGAGAAGAAAAAAGAAGCCATGGCAGAACTGAAAGCCATCAATAAGGAACTGAAGGCAAAGGGGCAGGAGCTGAAAGCGAATGTGAACCGAATGGAGGCCTTGGAGATGGTGCTGCATCGTCTGGACAAGGCGACTCCGAAACAGCTGCGCGACACGATCAAGGAAATCTACAAGACGCTGAACTCTGGGACGGTGGAGCGAGGGAGTGAGGAGTGGGATGCCTATATGCATGCTATCCGTGCGGCGAAGACAGAGCTCAAAAAGCTGAATGACGAGCAAAAGGCCTTTGAGGAAGAGAAGGGGGCTGTCGAGGGATTTAGAAGTATGGGTGAAAAAGTGGGTCGGCGCTGTGAGTGTGACGCGCACAGCAGTAGATGCGGTGGTTGGTGCTGTGTCTGGTGCGATGTCTACGATGCGGGCTTATGTGGATGAGTTTGCGGAAATGCAAGAGCACATGAGCGGCGTGGTGAAATATACTGGGTTGTCTGCGGAGGCTGTGGATGATCTGAATGAGAGTTTTAAGGGATTGGATACTCGTACGCCTCGTGCTGCGCTGAATGACCTGGCAGCGGATGCTGGGCGACTGGGCATCCAGAGTAAGGAGGAGGTGCTGGACTTCGTGGACGCTGCGAATCAAATCACGGTGGCTCTGGGTGAGGATTTGGGTGAAGATGCTGTGAAAAACATCGGGAAAATCACGCAACTCTTTGCCACAGACCCTAGCGTGGGACTGAAGGAAGGGATGCTGGCGACGGCATCGACGATCAATGATTTGGCACAGAGCAGTTCGGCATCTGAGCCTTATCTGCTGGAATTTACGGCACGGCTGTCGGGGATGGCGAACAGTGCAAAGATATCTCAGACGGACATCATGGGCTTTGCGAGTGTGCTGGATCAGTCGATGGTGGGTGTGGAAAAGGGTGCGACGGCGCTGCAAAATGTGCTTGGTGCTTTGTTTCGCAATCCTGCAGAGATGGCTAAGATCGCTGGGCTGAATAACAGAAGATAATACAAACATTCATACAAAAAGAACATGGGAAGATTTGCCTAGTACACAAATATGTACTACCTTTGCAGCATACAAATAAAACAATCTCAATGTATCACACAACGAACCGAGACAACTCGGAGTCTTACTACCGAAGAAGCTGAGCTTATCAAAGCCATCCGCCACTACAAAGCGGCTTACCCGAATGGCGCAAAGTCTCTCCTCCGCTATGCGCAAGAGCTCTTTGACAATCTCATTGTTCAGCAGTAAAAACCTCCTGCTTGCCCTCTGAAAGGGGCGAGCAACCTCTATCCCTCATCACAATGACAACGAACACTTTCGTACCCAAAGATCAACGCATACAAGATATGCGCACACGCTTTGATGATGTAGAAGATTTTATCAGCTGGCGAGAGATCGCCAATACTTATTTTCAACGTGGCTCTTCATGGTTTTTATCACAAACTTAATGGACACGATGGGAATGGGAAACCGGACGGGTTTACGCCTGAAGAAGCTGAAACTCTCCGCAATGCTTTGATTGACATCGCTAATCGTCTTCGTCGTGCAGCTGACCGTATCTGATAGCTAAATCATTTAAGATTTCGACCGTGACATCATTTTATTTGTACACCGCGCGCCTTGGTCGATGCGCGCAAAAAAATCCCCTCGTGGTCTAATGGACTGCGAGGGATTGTTGTTGTTGTGAAGAGATTGGCTTACTTGGGCGGCACTTATCATAGAGTACGAAATCTATGACGGCTCGATTTGCTTGGTCTATCTTGTTGTGGTTGAAACTGATGTATATATTTGCGGTTGTTTTACCTACACTAAATGGAGATTTTAAGTCCGTCTTTAGCAAGAGTTGTGTTAGGGAACAACTCTTGAGCCTCTTTCAAGAATACCTGTTCATCATCATAACGCGCAGAAAAATGTCCTATGACCAAACGCCCCACTCCAGCAGATGCAGCAATAGACGCAGCTTGTCGAGCCGTACTATGATAGGTTTCTTTGGCTCTCTTTGCAGCATCCTCAACAAAAGTAGCTTCATGATACAATAAATCTACACTTTTTAAGTTGCTCTGCCAACTGAGGTCTATAGATTGTATCTGAACAATAGGCATAACTTCTTGCTTTATCCGATGGAATCACCAACTTTTCGTGAGGCCATTCGCGCCCTTCATCGTCTATCCATCCAGCCCCTTCCTTAATAGAATTGATAGCATATACAGGGATATGCAAATAATCAATCATGTCTTTACGTATATGGGGTAATGGTGCCTTTTCACGAAATAAGTAGCCGCAACATGGTACTCGATGCTTCAAAGGGATAGTTTCGACTGTCAATGTACGATCTTCATAAATTACTACGACCTCTTTATGCGGAACAGCATGAAACACAACTTCGTATCCCATTCCACGACAAAAATAGTCAATTTGTGGACGCAACAACTTTTCTAAATCTTCCCCAGGGCTATAGATATGCAACTTTGAAGTACGTCCTAGTAAATCAAAAGTACTGAGAAGCCCTATAAGACCAAAACAGTGGTCTCCATGTAAATGAGAGATAAAGATGTGATTAAGCCTTGAGAACTTAAGTTTCTGTTTACGCACTAACAGCTGTGTCCCTTCAGCACAATCTAACATAAAGAGTTTGTCTCGCAAATCAACGACCTGCGATGTCGGAAAATGTTTTTGGGTCGGAAGTGCGCTACCACAACCTAAGATATGAAGATCAAACTTTTCCATGAAGACTATATATAATAAAAACTAACTATCAAATTTCTAGCTAATAAACATCGTTTCAAAAACTTCTTCTCGATCCAAGGGGGCCTTAGCAATTTGCTCTATTTTGATTCCGAACTGAGACGCCGCCTGGTGTAATTGTGCCGAAAAGACAGCTGCAACACTACCAATAAAATGTAGACCGAGTTCAGGACGATTATAAGCTAGAATGTTACGCGAGAAAAATTGAATAAATTCTTCAATAACCAATGCTTCAACACTGGGTTCAGACAAATGTTTAAACAAAAAGTGAGTAAACTGAGACATAAACCTATTAGGATTGGGTTCACGATATACGCGTTGTATTATCTCTGGAATCGATATCGGGTATTCGTCTCTAAACAAAAGCACATACATTGTCGGGAAGTTGTCGTTTTTAGGACATTGGACAAAAGATGTTTCCCTAACGAAGTTCCACTACCTTCATCCCCAAGAATGTAACCCAAACTTGGAGTTGACTGTACAAATGCTTCACCGTCATAAAGGGCACTCGCAGATCCAGTACCGAGAATGCACACTATGCCTTCATTTGTTCCACACAAAGCTCTAGCAGCACCCAACAAATCAGAAGCAACATATACATTTTGAACATTAAGCGACGTGGACAATAAATGCCGCATTCGTTCACATTGCTCAGGTCGGCAACCAGAACCATAAAAGCTCAAACTATCAATCAAAGAATGTCTCGATGAAATCGAAAAATTCTCTAATTTAGATGCTAAGATTTCCGATTTCTTCAAAGAAAAATCTGCGACACTCTCTAAAAAAACAGCGACATTTTTAGGACGCACCTCACTAACTAAGATTTCAATAATCTGAGTATCGTTCATCAGACTTGGATTTATACCGCGAGTTTGCCAGCGACACTGCTGCCCGGTATCCATGTTTTTAATCATCCAATCAGTTTTTGTAGAGCCGCTATCAGCTAAAAGTCGAATCATAGTTGTTATTTCTATCGTATTACCACAGCAAAAGTACAAAATATCCGACAAAAGCACCTTACATTTCCTAGGAAATCAGTAAATTCGCAGGAGTTTATCCTCAAATACTCTAGTCGTCATGCGTAAATTATTTTCCACTCTTTTCTTTCTCTCTGTTCTCGGGCTCAATGCTCAAACAGTAAAGAGTAATAGTAGTGATTTCTCGGATATATTCCAAGACTCAACTCTACGTGTCGACTATACATTTACTGGAACTCATAACTCTCAAGAAATAGCCTTGGATGAGCTCCACATAGGTAAAGGCTGGGCAGGTCGCCGTGTCAATTTGACGACGTTACCACTTGAAGGTAATGGACAGATTATTATGAAGGATAGCAAAAGTGGAAAAAGTAATCTATAAAACCTCTTTCAGCACTTTATTCCAAGAATGGCAAACAAGCGAAGAGGCTACACAAGTGCGCAAATCGTTTGAAAATGTATTTCAACTCCCTCTTCCTCGCCAAGATGCAAATGTAGAGGTTATACTTTTTAACACGCACAGAAAACCCATTTGTAAGTTTGAACACCAAATCAAGATTGACGACATTCTTATTCGCCCTTTACCCAGTCTCCCTACCAATCCCTACAAATATGTGCACAAAGGCGGAGACTCTGCAAATTGTATTGACGTCGCGATCGTTGCTGAAGGTTATACAGCTTCAGAGCAAACAACTTTTTATGCTGATGCACAACGAGCAGCAGATGAAATACTCAAATACAAACCTTTCAGCGATTACAAAGACTACTTCAATTTTGTGGCGGTTGCTGTACCAAGCAAAGAAAGTGGCATTAGCATTCCGCACAATCATGACTGGAAGCAAACTGCTTTAGGCTCTCATTTTGATACCTTTTATAGTAAACGATACCTTACAACGCTCAAAATCAAGACACTTAACAACGTACTTGCAGGTATTCCTTACGAGCATATCCTTATCTTAGCAAACACATCTAATTATGGAGGGGGTGGCATATACAATAGCTACACTCTTTCAGCAGCTCACAACGAGCATTTCCTCCCCGTAACAGTACATGAATTTGGTCATTCTTTTGGGGGACTTGCTGACGAGTATTTTTTTATGACGATCAATACACCAACTACTATCACCCTGATGTAGAACCTTGGGAGCCAAATATCACCACATTAGCACAGTTTTTCTGCGAAATGGCAAGACATGCTTCCTAAGAAACGCCCAATTCCCACACCACTCAACGACACCCAAGATAGTGATACACAAAAAAAATAGGAGTTTATGAAGGTGGAGGATATATGTCGAAAGGAGTATATCGCGGTTTCCGTAATTGCCGAATGCGCACAAACGAAGTACCTGTATTCTGCGCCGTCTGCGAGCGAGCATTGCGCAACTTAATCAAGTTTTATCTTGAGCCACAACAATAACTTTGCGGTAGTCAAGTGCAGCGAGTCGAAATCCACTTTCGACTTCGTAGTCCCCTGTGTGGGTACCATTCTTAATGGGATGGACGCTCAATTATATACCAACACTTCTTCTTGTAACGCTCCTACAAAAGAGAATTTTCAGACAATCTCATAACATTCAATGGCAAGAAACGCAGCAAGACCTAATCAAAAAAACTCCTCAAAAAAGACTCCCTCAAAGAGTAAGCAGCAGGAACTAAAAAGAGAGCTAAAAGAAATGTCGGGCATTAGCTCGCATAGTGACTATATTCGCTTTGCAGTAGGTATGTCTCTCGTCATTGTTAGTCTTTTCCTTCTACTTGCTATTATATCTAATATCTTCACTGGAGGTGTTGACCAAGCTGGGGTAATGGCAGGAAACCTACCACACCCAGCTAACTACGCAGGACGACTTGGAGCATATACAGCTTACTACATCATGGGGCAACTGTTCGGTGTCTTTAGTATTTTGTTACCCATCTTTCTTTTGGCGCTTGCTCTGAGAATCTTTATGCGCAAGGCTTGTCCCATACGTTTGTGGGTTCTTTATTTACATCTATCTATCATTATGGTGGTAGGTAGCGTAGATGCCAACTTCATTCAAGACAATCTTTTACCAGAGTCTTTCAAAAACCTCATATCCTTTGAGCTCGGAGGAATGCATGGTAAAGTTGTGTTAGGATGGCTCACTGACAACATTGGCACTATTGCCACAGGAGCCGTATTAGTCTTACTCACCATTTCCTATATTGGCTACTGGTTCACCCAAGTATTTATTGCCATTTTCAAAGGTATCCATAAGCTTGGACAATGGGTACTTCCACAAAGAGATGATCAACTAGAAGAAGATTCAGATATCATCGAAGAGTGTGAAGAATCAACAGAGCCATTAGAAGTTGAAATGCCCACTAACATAGATACTATCGAATTAGAGTTAGAGGATGAATACAAGAAAGATGAAGTTCTCGTAGCCGATGATTTGCAACCAGGTCACTCACACGAATCTGATTTGCAAGACTCTGATAGTTCAAAAACGCTTGACCTTGGTACGGAACTTGCACATAATTCTGAAGATGATACTCGTCTCACGTTGCCACAGGATTTAGGCACAGATGTACTTCACTCAACTTCTACAAGCAAAGAAACTAGCGTTGCAAGTACTCGTGATGATGAAGTAGAGTTATCTGTTAATGCAACGCAAGAAGAAGAGTCCACCCTTGCTCTAACAGCAGCAGAAGTAGAGAACCTCCCTCCCATTGACCCAAGAGCTGAACTCAGTCGTTACAAATTCCCTCCACTGTCTCTCCTTGAAAAGCATGACGCAGGGAATGTTGATATTGATATGGAGGAGCAACATGCCAATAAAAATCGCATTATTCAAGTTCTCGGCACTTTCGGAGTTAAAATTACTCAGATTTCTGCAACTGTAGGTCCCACCGTTACACTTTACGAAATCACTCCCGCACCTGGTATTCGTATATCTAAGATTAAGAACCTCGAAGAAGATATTGCTTTGTCCCTTGCAGCTATTGGCATTCGCATCATTGCTCCAATGCCTGGAAAGGGAACGATTGGTATTGAAGTACCTAATAAGAAGGCACAAATCGTTTCGATGGAGAGTATTCTCAAAAGTAAGAAATTCCAGGAGAGCGACTACGCACTTCCCATTGCACTCGGCAAGACCATCACCAACGAGATTTTCATGGTTGATTTGGCAAAGATGCCTCACCTCTTGGTGGCAGGTGCAACAGGTCAAGGTAAATCCGTTGGTTTGAATGCTATCATTTCTTCTCTGCTCTACAAGAAGCATCCAGCGGAACTGAAGTTGGTGATGATTGACCCCAAAAAGGTGGAGTTCTCTATGTACAACCCCATCATCAAACACTTCCTTGCACAAGTTCCTGATAGCGAAGAACCGGTCATCACTGATGTAAAGAAGGTGGTTCAAACGCTAATGAGTCTGACAAAGGAAATGGACGACCGTTACGAACTTCTCAAGACGGCTCGTTGCAAAAACATTAAGGAATACAACGACAAATTCCTTTCTCGCCGTTTAAACCCCAATAATGGTCATCATTTCTTGCCCTATATCGTAGTTATCATTGACGAGTTCGGTGATCTGATTATGACGGCGGGTAAAGACATTGAACTTCCTATTGCGCGTATCGCACAATTGGCGCGTGCCGTCGGCATACACATGGTTATTGCAACGCAAAGTCCTCGTGCAACAATTATCACCGGTAAGATTAAAGCGAACTTCCCGGCTCGTATGGCATTCCGCGTTTCTGGACGTATTGAGAGTCAAACAATTCTTGACCGCACGGGAGCAAATAATCTCATCGGTCGTGGAGATATGCTCTTCCTCACAGGTAGTGACGTCACACGCTTGCAGTGTGCCTTTATTGATACTCCTGAGATTGAAGCACTAACAGACTTCATAGCTCAACAGCAAGGCTACCCATGTCCTTATGAACTTCCTCTAGTGGAAGAAAGCTCGGACAGTGGAAGCGAGTCTTATGGTGGGGGAGATGGCAGTACTTTTGAACAAGTAGCACGCTTCGTAGTTAGTACCCAACAAGGATCGACCTCGAAAATTCAGCGAACTTTCAGCATCGGCTTTAACCGTGCAGGACGTCTCATGGACCAACTCGAAGAAGCTGGAATAGTCGGTCCAGTGAATGGCTCAAAGCCTAGAGAAGTCTATGTTCAATCTGAAATAGAACTACAACAAATCCTTGACCAACTTAAAGCTGCAGGAAAACGATTTGACTAAATTCCATATGACACTCTAGAAACTATTCAAACTTATGAAGCTACACTCTTTTCTTCTCCTTAGCGCATTTACAGCAATTAGCGCTGTAGCGCAAACAGCTAAATCTGTACTAGACAAAACTGCGAGTCAACTCAGCCGTGGCTGTGTTGTGGCAAATTTTACAGCACGCGGAGCTATGGGTAACAGCAATGGAAACATCACAGTACAAGGTAAAAAGTTTGTATTGACCTCTCCTCAAGCTCGTATTTGGTTTGATGGTAAGACTGAATGGTCACTTGCTCAAGGTTCTGGCGAAGTAAACGTAACGACACCTACGGCAGCTGAAATTGCAGGAATCAACCCTATCAATTTCATTTATTTGTACAAACAGGGTTACAATGCAACACTCGCCGACAAAGGTGCCGCTTATGAAGTGCATCTTACGACTAATAACAACCGCAGCTCAATTAAAGAGGCATATATAAGCATCAACAAGAGCACCCACAACCCACAAAACGTACGTATTCGCACAAATGCGTCTAGTTGGAGTACAATCAACATCACATCGCTTCAGAATGTAGGCAAAAAGAACGATTCTTTTTTCCGATTCAACTCTAAGGATTTCCCTAAAGTAGAAGTAATTGATTTGAGATAATCGCCTAATAAGGCAATTCGTTCAATCCGTAGCTTGTAGTGAGTACAGCGAAGGGTGTAAACTAAGCAAGAACTCTAGTAGACAATCTTTAATTTCTCAAAAACAATATTTCAATGGAACAACTTCAAACTCTCATTCTTGGCAGTGGCCCTGCCGGTTACACAGCAGCTATTTATGCAGGTCGCTCAGGACTTAGCCCGGTAATTTACGAAGGTCTTCAGCCTGGAGGACAGCTAACACAAACAACTGAAGTAGACAATTTCCCTGGTTACCCCGAAGGAGTGGATGGTAATCAACTTATGGCGGACTTACGGAACCAAGCACTCCGCTTTGGTACGGAAATTCGCACTAAACACTGTGTAAAGGCAGACTTATCAAAACGACCTTTTACTTTGACTTTTGATGATGAAAGCCAGGTACAGACACAAACTTTAATCATTGCCACAGGAGCAAGTGCCAAATACCTCGGACTTCCCGACGAAGAGAAGTATAGAGGTCTCGGAGTATCAGCTTGCGCCACTTGCGACGGTTTCTTCTATCGTAAGAAAGTAGTTGCAGTCGTGGGCGGTGGTGACACAGCTTGCGAAGAAGCAACCTACCTCGCAGGTCTAGCTTCCAAGGTTTATCTCATTGTTCGCAAACCTTTCCTTCGCGCTTCTAAAGCAATGCAAGACCGCGTCTTTGCCAATGAGAAGATTGAAGTTCTTTTCGAAACAAACACACTAGGCCTTTACGGAGAAGATGGTGTGGAAGGTGCTCATCTTGTACATCGCAAGGGCGAAGCTGACGAACGCACTTATGATCTCCCTATTGATGGATTCTTCTTGGCTATTGGACACAATCCAAATACCGAGCTTTTCAAAGGGCAATTAGAGATGGACGAGGTTGGTTATCTTAAAACAGAGGGCCAAACACCTCGCACTAACATTGAGGGTGTCTTTGCAGCAGGCGATGTAGCTGACCCCCCTCTATCGTCAAGCAATCACAGCAGCAGCAATGGGCTGCAAAGCAGCGATTGAAGTTAAGCAATTCTTGGATGAACATCCTCTCTAACTTTATTATATTAGTTCGTAAAAGGACCTAAGACTTACGTCCTCGTGTTTGCCTGAAAAGAGCAAATACGAGGACGTTCCTTTTACTATATAATATCAGTTGGTCACCTCCGTTTCATTACTTTAGATGCACCTTTTGCAAAAGAAAAAACTATTTTCTTATAGAGTGGATAATATCAATATGCAGCGCAAGAAAAGAGCAAAACGACAAGTATTTTGACAAAAAGCTTGCATACATTGCTGGTTAATACGCAGAATCAGTCCAATCGCTCGTAACTCCTCAATAACAGCTCCTATAAAAGCTACGATTATTCGGAAAATAAGCTAAAACTTTCTCGTACAGCTATGCGCTGTTCCAAAAATAGTTTGTAAATTTGCCCTATAATAAAATTCTCTATCGCAAATATGCTGACGATTAAACAAATCACTGACGATAAAGAAGCCGTGATCAGCGGCTTAGAAAAAAAGAACTTTTCTAACGCGCGTGCAGCTATTGATGCTGTCCTCGCTGCTGATAATAAGCGCAAGACTGCACAAGGTGAACTTGACGCCGCTCTTGCAGAACAAAAAGACACTCGCTAAAAGCATCGGTGCCTTGATGAAGGCAGGAAATACAGAAGAAGCCGAAGCTGCAAAAAGCCAGAGTTGCAGAACTCAAGCAACGTAGTGCTGAACTTGAAGACGCCAAAAAAAGAGGCTGAAGAAGAACGCACCAATGTCCTCTATACAATTCCCAATCTTCCCTACGACATCGTTCCAGAAGGTCGAACTGCAGAAGAAAATGAAGTAGTGAAAACAGGAGGAAACAGCACTGAATTACCCTGAAAACCCACTCCCCCACTGGGAACTCGCTAAGAAGTATGATCTTATCGACTTCGACCTTGGTGTAAAGATTACAGGTGCTGGTTTCCCCGTCTATAAAGGTTTGGGAGCTCGTCTCCAACGTGCACTCATCAACTTCTTCTTAGACGAAGCTCGAGAGGCAGGATACACTGAAATCATGCCCCCAACAGTGGTAAATGCTGCTTCAGGATATGGCACAGGTCAATTGCCTGACAAAGAAGGCCAGATGTATCACTGTACGCTTGACGACCTTTATCTTATCCCAACAGCAGAAGTACCCGTTACAAACATCTATCGTGACGTAATCATTGAGGAGCGCGAACTTCCAATCAAGAATTGCGCATACACCCAATGCTTCCGTCGTGAAGCAGGTAGCTACGGTAAGGACGTTCGTGGTTTGAACCGTTTGCATGAATTCTCAAATCGAGATTGTACGCATTGATCGTCCAGAACATTCTCAACAAAGCCATGACGAAATGCTGGCTCATGTAGAAGGTTTGCTCCAAAAGCTAGAACTCCCCTATCGTATCCTCCGTCTTTGTGGTGGAGACATGAGCTTTACAGCCGCCCTCTGCTACGACTTCGAAGTTTATTCAGAAGCGCAAGGTCGTTGGTTGGAAGTTTCTTCGGTTTCTAATTTCGATAGTTACCAAGCTAATCGCTTGAAGTGTCGTTATCGCCGAGCAGAAGATAAGAAAATTGAGCTTTGCCACACACTTAATGGTTCTGCATTAGCATTGCCACGCATTGTAGCAGCGTTGCTCGAAAACTTCCAAACAGAAGACGGCATTCGCATCCCCAAGGCTCTCCAACCTTACATGGGATGTGACATGATTCGATAATCAGCATCGACTATAACCCTAAGTCCGAGGAGTGGCGACACCCGCCACGTATCGGCAAGACTCTTAATACTTAAAGCCATGAACATTGACCTATTTATGCAGCAGCTTGAGGCTCGCCACCCTGGTGAGCAAGAATACTTGCAAGCTGTTCGCGAAGTATTGCTTAGCATTGGTGACATTTACGACCAACATCCAGAATGGGAACGTGCTTCCTTATTGGAGCGTTTGGTAGAACCCGAACGTATCATTACATTTCGTGTACCCTGGGTAGACGATCGTGGTAAGGTTCAAGTCAACATTGGCTACCGCGTACAATTTAATTCCGCCATTGGTCCCTACAAAGGTGGGTTGCGATTCCACGCATCGGTCAATCTCAGCATCCTCAAATTCTTGGGATTTGAGCAAACTTTCAAGAACGCTCTAACCACTCTTCCCATGGGTGGTGGCAAGGGAGGTTCTGACTTCTCACCACGCGGAAAGAGCGATGCAGAAATCATGCGTTTCTGCCAATCTTTCATGAACGAACTGTATCGTTACATTGGCCCTGAAGTAGACGTTCCTGCTGGTGACATTGGCGTTGGTGGTCGTGAAATCGGCTATCTCTTTGGTCAATACAAAAAGCTTACACGCGACTTCTCTGGTGTACTCACCGGTAAGAACCTTGAGTTCGGTGGAAGCCTCATTCGTCCTGAAGCTACAGGTTTCGGAGGGCTGTATTTTGTAAATGAAATGCTACAACGTGCAGGATACGAGCTCAAAGGAAAGACCGTCGCCATCTCTGGATTTGGCAATGTCGCTTGGGGGGCAGCAACTAAAAGCCACTCAACTCGGTGCTAAAGTCGTGACCATTAGCGGACCTGATGGATATATTTATGATCCAGAAGGAATTAGTGGAGAAAAAATCGACTATATGCTCGAACTTCGCTCATCAGGCAATGATATCGTAGAACCCTATGCAGAAGAGTTCCCCACGGCTAAGTTTATTCCTGGAAAGCGTCCATGGGAAGTCAAAGTAGATATCGCTCTACCTTGTGCAACTCAAAACGAGCTTAACGGTGAAGATGCACAACACCTTGTAGACAATGGTGTGCTCTGTGTAGGTGAAATCTCTAATATGGGATGCACTCCAGAAGCAATCGACCTCTTCATTGAGAAGAAGATGCTGTTTGCTCCTGGTAAGGCAGTTAATGCCGGTGGTGTAGCAACATCTGGTCTGGAAATGAGCCAAAACGCTATGCACCTCTCCTGGAGTGAAGCAGATGTAGATGCTCGTTTGCACCAAATTATGCACGGTATTCACCAACAATGCGTCAAATACGGTACCGATGAAAATGGTTATGTCAACTACGTCAAAGGTGCTAATGTCGCAGGCTTCATGAAAGTTGCAAAAGCTATGATGGCACAAGGTGTCGTATAATTTGAGAATAGCCATTACTGTTTCTCTATCATTATACCAATAACGCATAGTCCATAAGTTGCCTACAAACATTATTGGTTGATAGTTCAACAGTCACAGCAATAAATTCTACAATATCCTTTGCGGATGGTAGTGAAATCAACACTATCATCCGCAATTTTATGGAAATAATACGACACTTTCTATACATTTGGCTGTATTTTCAATCACCACAATAACTACAAATCCAAAGAAAATTCGTAATTTTGCTGCCGTTTGAACATAGGCAGCACATAATCTTTAACATACAACATACTATTACAAGTGATGCCCAAAACATTTGATCTTATTCGCCTTGCCATTGCTGCCGGTGTTGCTATCGGCCTAGCAGGCTATGTCTATCTCACCCTCCACGATTTAGCTGGTGCAGTTCTTTTTGCCTTTGGCCTTCTCACTATTGTGAGCTATCGTCTAAAGCTCTTTACAAGCGTGGCTGGCTTTATCCATCGCAATGAGTTTCCTCAACTAGCCCTAATTCTTGTTTGTAACATCATAGGATGTGGACTTGTTGCCCTACTCTCTCGAGCTGCAGCTCACCCCCTATCTCCAACAGCAGAAGTTGTAATCGGAGAGCGGCTTGCTAATGGAGCTTTGAATAGTGGACTGCTAGCGATAGGATGTGGCATCATCATGACTGTATCTGTAACATTTGCATATCGTGGCAAATTCCTACCACTACTCTTTGGTGTGCCTCTCTTCATCAAATGCGGATTCCCTCACTGCATGGCAGATGCTTTCTATCTAACTAGCTGTTCTCTGGATTTCTGGGGAAAGCATTGGCAAGAAATTAGCCTCTATTACCCCGCTATTGTTCTAGGTAACTTTGTTGGTTGCAATCTACCTCGCCTATTTCCTAAGCAAGATGACCTACATTGATAAAATCAGCAGGCAATAGTGACAAAGGGGTGACTTCAGATTACCCAGAACTTACAACAGACACTCATCAAAAAAAAACGATTCCTCCACTTGCAAAGCAGCAAATGGAGGAATCGTTTATATATTATTACGCTCAGTAGCTTTGAGCTACCTTTAATTGAGAAGCACTATTCAAGGCGCATTGTGCCAGCATCTGGAAGTTCCTTCCAACGGAAACCGTATGTATCGTAAGCATCTGTAACGATGACAAAACAATTAGGTGCACGAAGCTTAATTCCTTCGGTGATGGCTGGGAGTTCTTTTTGACGAACTACCAGAAGAAGAATATCTTTGTCACCACCACTATAAAGTCCTTTTGAGGGAGTCCATGTAGCAGTGCGGTCTAGTGTATGAAGAATCCACTCTCGCAGTCCCTCTCTGTCTTTACAATCACAGATGATATGCACAAGTTTTGTATCCTGTGTACCACTTACCACTGTAGCAATGGACCGAGTAATGGCAAACATTGTGATGAGCGAATAAAAAGAAAGCATCCAAGACTTGGCTTCTGCACTACCGATATTGAGCCCATATCCCATACCAATAACTAAAAGTCCCGAGAGTACGATGAGACCATCCACTGTCATCAAGGCATAAGAGAAACGCACACGAGTAAATTTGTGGATAATCATAGCAATGATGTCACTACCCCCACTCGAAGCACTCTGTTTGATAACAAGTCCTGTACCTACTCCTACCAGAACACCACCAATAAGACTGCTGATAATTAGATCATTAGTTAAATCTAAGTGTCCACCTAACAGTTTAGTGGGGTCGAGAGTTTTCAAAGCCTCTACAGGATAGCTCCACTGCGTTAGAATATTCACCATTATTGGGAGTGTCACTGCTGCTACCAAAGTGCGCAACCCTAGCTTACCTCCTAGCACAAGAAGTGAGATGATGAGCAAAGGTATCTGAATACAAAGGGCAATGGTGCCAATCGGTGCTGCGGGAAAGATGGCGTGCAACACAATACTAATACCAAAAACTCCACCAGGCACTATGCCATAAGGGTTAATAAAGTAAACCAATCCTAATGCGGTGACTAAACACCCGAAAAGGATAAAGGGGACTGCACGAAGTGTCTCAGGCTGAGAGGCTTCTTTCCAAAGTCCACGAAGAGAAAAAGACATAAATTCCTATTGAGTTATTAGGTTTCATCAGCGAGGGGCAACTATTCTCAAGCACTATTTTTTCAGAACGCTAAATGTTCCCCAACTATAATCGGGCACAAAAGTACGCGATTTGCAGCAAAGCACAAAATTTAGAGCATATATATTTGCTTAAAACTAAGGAAGATTTACCTTTGCACTTGGTAAGCATAATCCATATCTTTGATGAAAAGTTTTATCCTCTCTGTTCTCCTTATTACAAGCAGTGTTGCTACAGCGGTGTCGGTCCCATTACCTTCACCTTCTTCTGCACCTAACAAGCAGCACATTCCTCTCGAACAACCCGTCAGACTACGTAATTGCCCAGAGCAAATCATCGTACACACAGGCTATCGATTATCCTTCAATCGCGAAACGCTGTGCCCCAATTGGGTAGCATGGGAACTAACTGCACAAGAAACCCAAGGCACTGCTCAGCGTTCTAATGATTTTCGCCCCGACCCTGCTGTTCCACTTCGTTATCAAGTCACCACTGATGATTATAAGCACAGCGGCTATGACAGAGGACACATGTGCCCCTCTGCCGATATGAAGTGGAGTCCTGCTGCCCAATCAGAATGTTTTTTCATGAGCAACATCTGTCCACAGCTACATAGTCTTAATGCTGGTGGCTGGGAAAAGCTAGAAAGCGCCTGTCGACGTTGGGCCAAACGGGAAGGTCAAATCTACATTGTCTGTGGGCCTATCTATAATACAGGAAGAAAAGTGCTACATATCGGTAAGCAACAGAAGATTCGCGTGCCCAATGCCTTCTTCAAAGTTGTGCTTTCTCTCAAAAAGGGCGAAGAAAAGGCGATTGGCTTCTATTATACCAATCGAGATGGTAAACAAAATATGTCGGACGCAGCTAAAAGTGTCGATGAAATCGAACAAATGACCGGCATGGACTTCTTCCCACAGCTCAACGATGTCTTAGAACGTCGTGTTGAAGCAAAATACTCCCTCAGCCAGTGGCACTAATGGTGGCTTTCCATCTTCTCTACAAATGGTGTATCAATGTATGCCATTAAACCATAGATCCTGAAAATGAACTTCTTAGTTCTTCCCTGCTTCACTTGGTTTGTGTATATCCCATAGCACGAAGTATTTCAATAACCCGTTGTTTGAAATCTCCTTGTACTAGCACTTCACCATCCTTCGCGCTGCCACCAACGCCACATTTGGACTTCAGTGCTTTGCCTAACTCTTTTAGGCTGGTTTCACAACCTATAAATCCACTTACAATGGTCACGGTCTTCCCACCGCGACCATTTTTTTTCTATGCGTACACGCAGCTTTTGCTCTTTTGCCTCCAAAGTTTTCACTTCTTCTTCGGCATCCGTTTGGTAATCATAGTCTGTGGCAGTGCTAAATACCACCCCTAAACGTTTTTTCCAATCATTATCTTTCATATGACTCACTATTATCTAAATTCAGATACATCGTAAACGTAATAGTAATGCACTACCTAGTACGTCCCAATGAACGCAAATTGCGAGCAAAGGTATTCATCTTTTTGTCCAAGACCTTTGATATACCTTTTGCTCCCCCTAAGATATTGTCCACTTCTGCCCAAAATCTGGGGCTATGGTTCAATTCTATCAAATGCGCCAATTCATGGCATACCACATAATCTACTAGTTCTCGTGGAGATAGCAACAACCAAACATTAAAATTGACGTTTCCAAGTGATGAACAGGACCCCCATCTGCTACTAACATCTTTGTAAGTGATGCGTTTTATACTGACTCCTGCTGCAGCTGCTCGTTCATGAATAATAGGAGTAATAAGCTGTTTACACTGAGTTCTCAGTATTTCTATGATGACCTTATTGAGCCATTCTTGTTTACTTGGCTGAGAGAAATCAAAATTCTTAGGTAACAAAAGAGTCACGTCCCCCTTTTTAGATTTCACTTGCGCCACCTCTTTTTGTGGTTGTAACTCTATGGTCAGACGTAAGAGGTCTGTTTCTATCGAAAACTGTGGAGTGATATTAAAGCGCATATGAAGTGTAGTAGGTTTACGTTGACCAAAGATACAACATCTCACGAAATAGAACAACGGCAAAACTAAAGACTTCGCTAATCTTTGTGAATCCACAATTTATATTTAGCTTCTCACATTGCATTATACGCAGACAAACCTTACTATGGCCCTCAATAAATGAATCTGCGAAAGACTGTCACACCGACCGGAACGAGAGTTTCACAGATTTTCTCCGACATTTCTCAAAAATCTCCCACGAAATTACTTTTGTCTCCCACGTTTTAACCATATCCCTCCATTCTTTTCGTCAAATAAAAGGAGATTCTTTCCCAATCCATCGCAACACTTTGCCAACTATCGCAAAAGAAAGCTTATTTCAATCTCTTTTTCCTTTACAACAATCATCAACACCCTAGTTTCTAACGCCTTTATCACAATATTCGAGGTCTAGTTTCAAAATTATTTTTGTCATTATATTTCGCCACACGCATACAATAATTAAGATTTACAAAGCTACATCCAGAGATTTATTATGAGGAATTAGGAAAGTCTATACGCTTGCTCCTAAGGACAACACGATTGTTTTTTACAACAGCAAAATAATACCCAAACATTGCATAGGTTTGCACCGCCACACATTTGCTAAATTGAAGACAAATGCTTATATTTGCAGAAATAACTAGATACTCCAATATGGCAACTATAAACATCAACACTCCCTTTGGAGATATTAAAGTGCGTCTCTATGATGAAACGCCAATTCACCGTGATAATTTTCTAAAATTGGCGCAAGAGGGCTTTTATAATGGCACTCTATTTCACCGCGTCATAGAGAACTTTATGATTCAAGGCGGAGATCCAGATAGCAGAGAAGCTACACCAAAACAAATGCTCGGCACTGGTGATCCAGGCTATACCTTACCTGCTGAGATTGTTGCTGGCTTGTATCACAAACGAGGTGCATTGGCAGCCGCGCGAATGGGAGATGAAATGAACCCTAATCGAGAATCTAGCGGAAGCCAATTTTATATTGTTTGGGGACAAAGCTATAATAAGTCGAAGCTGAAACAATTAGAGAAACAAATGCTTCAACAGATGGAACAACAAAGGTTCAATACTTTAGCGGCTTCTCACAAAGAAGAAATCATGACCATGCGACGTAACCGCGACCGCGAGGGGCTGGCAGAATTGCAGGAGCGTTTGATCCAACAAGCTCAACAAGAAGTGAAAGCAAAAGCACCGCTGTTTACCAATGAGATGTACCAAATGTATGAAGAAACCGGCGGTACCCCTTTCCTTGACGGCCAGTATACTGTATTTGGAGAAGTAACGCAAGGACTTGATGTAGTAGGAAAGATACAGAGTGTCACCACCGGTATGGCAGATCGTCCCGTACAAGATTTGAAAATTCAAGTATCCGTCGAAGACTAACCCTTCATTTCCCAACCAGTAACTATTTAGAAAATGAAGATACTCATCACAGGTGCCAATGGATTCGTTGGTTGCCGAGTTGCACGCTTCTTAGGGATGTCACACCAAGTCGTTGCTTTGAGCAGCAAGGATTTGGACATCACAGACATTGACGCTGTATATTCTGTCGTAATGGACCACCTCCCTAAAGCGATTATCCATTTGGCAGCACTTTCAGACCCTGGATACTGTCAACAAAACCCTGATGACAGTAAAATCGTCAACGTCGAAGGCACCATCAATGTGTCACGCGCAGCGGCTGCTGTAGGTGCGAAAATGATTTTTTTGCAAGTTCTGACCAAGTGTACACTGGACAGCTCGGAGAGGAGCCTTTTAACGAAACTATAGCACTTTCACCGGCAGGAGTTTATGGAAAACATAAATTGGAAGCAGAAACAGCGATGCTCTCCCTTCTACCCAATGCGGTGGCACTCCGCCTTACTTGGATGTATGACATTCCTGCTTCGCCTCTTCGCCAAAATCAGGGAATACTTGTTCGCCTGATGAAAGCAGCAGAAGAGCAACAGCCTCTTTATGTATCTACTCAAGAAACACGTGGAATTACTCACGTATGGGAAGTGGTACGTAGAATTGAGGGAACGATTGGTCTGCCTGGTGGCGTCTATAACTTTGGAGCCACAAACGAAGTCTCAACCTTTGACACTTATCGTGCAGCAGCGCAATTCTTAATGACCACAGGGTTCATAGAGATGGAACCACACGATTTGGTACAACCCTCAGATGCCCCACACAGAAGCCTTAGCATTTCCCTTGCTAAATTGGAGCGCTTTGGTTTAACCTTCCCCAACAGCATTGCAGGTCTACGCACTGCTTTATTACATAGTGTGTAACAGTCCCTTTATTGTTATAACTGTAGTACAATAAGCTTAAAAGCTATATCGTTTTGCTGGAATATAAGTCTTATACTTCCAATACCTTCACCCTATGATTCGAACTGTTCTTTTTGACCTCGATGGCACATTGTTAAATACATTGACCGACTTGTCTAATAGCGTAAACTTTGCGCTAAAGGCGCACGAGTTGCCGGAAAGAACCGTTCAAGAAATTCGTGCATTCTTGGGCAATGGCATCCGCAATCTAATCGAAAAGTCCGTACCATTCAACACCTCTGTAGAAGTACTTGACAAGGTTTTTCAGAGTTTCAAAACTTACTATTTGAAACATGGGTTAGATTATACTACCCCATATGCAGGAATAATGCCACTTCTTGAGAAACTCAAAAATGGAATCATTTAAGATGGCGATTATCAGCAATAAAGTAGATGCAGCTGTACAACAACTAAACTCTCAATTTTTCGCTGATTACATGGATATCGCAGTTGGTGAAAAACCTAATGTGAAGAGAAAACCAGCTCCAGATAGTGTACTTTTTGCTATAGAAGCTCTCGGTGCACAACCGGATACAACATTGTATATCGGTGATAGCGAAGTAGACTATGAAACAGCACGCGCAGCAAGCGTGAAATGTGTTCTTGTCACTTGGGGATTTCGTAACGAACACGACTTGAAACTTTTAAAATCAGACTTTTATGCGAATTCTCCGGAGGAATTATACAACATCATCTCTAGTTGTTAGTCTGGGAGTTTATCGCTTTCCAACAGCAGTCTAAGTACTTCTAGAATAAAGAAAAGTGTCAGATAGGCTTTTCAACTTCACAATCTACCCAATATAACATAGTGTATTCTTTATTTTAGCACAAACGAGAAAAAAAACGCCTTTAGATTTTTTTTTTCTCAGAGAAAAGAGTAAATTCGCATCTGAAAGAATAAAAAACGCGGCAGTAGCTCAGCTGGTAGAGCATGGGCTTCCCAAGCCCAGGGTCGCGGGTTCGAGCCCCGTTTGCCGCTCAGAACAAACTTGTTTATATTATTCCCTCTATATATGGCTAAAATTAGATGCATCGGTGTGTTGACATCTGGAGGTGACGCTCCTGGTATGAATGCAGCAATTCGTGCGGTCACAAGAAGTGCTATTTGCAATGGATTCAAAGTAAAAGCAATCTATCGTGGCTATGAAGGTCTGATGAAAGGTGAAGTAAAAACCTTTACGACAGAAGACGTTTCAGGTATCATTCAAACAGGTGGTACAATACTCCGCACAGCTCGCGCAGCAGAATTTCGTACTCCCGAAGGTCGTAAGCGCGCCTATGACACACTTATTAAAGAGGGCATTGACGCACTCATCGTAATTGGCGGTAATGGTTCACTTACTGGGGCTATGCTATTGGCAGAAGAATATGACTTCCCTTGCATTGGCTTGCCTGGAACTATTGACAACGACTATATGGCACCGACAACACGATTGGTTATGACACTACGCTCAACACGATTATGGACTGCGTAGACAAGATTCGTGATACAGCAAACTCACACGAACGCATCTTCTTTGTCGAAGTTATGGGACGTGATGCAGGGTTTCTTGCTCAAAACTCTGCTATTGCAGCAGGTGCAGAAGTAGCTATTATTCCAGAAGACACAACTGGAGCAGACCAGCTCATTGAATTCATGGAACGTGGTATCCGTAAATCTAAAAGGAGTTGTATAGTTATCGTTAGTGAAAGCCCCAAATGTGGTGCACTGCACTATGCAGATCGCGTAAATAAAGAATACCCCGAATTTGACGTTCGCGTGTCTATCTTAGGACACTTGCAACGCGGTGGAAGACCCTCCGCTCTCGACCGCGTTTTAGCCTCACGCGTAGGTGTAGGTGCAATTAACGCCCTTGTGCAAGGTCAACGCAATGTAATGGTGGGTATTCGCAACCACCAAATCGTTTATGTTCCCTTCATCGAAGCGGTACAGAAGCGTAAAAACATGGATCCACAACTAATTAAAGTTCTCAACGAACTGAGCATTTAATAAAGACATTCACGGATATGAGCACTCATATTGGATATATCTCTCAAATCATCGGCCCTGTAGTCGACGTTTATTTCCCTACGGATGAAAAGAATGCAGCAGAAGTGCTGCCCAAAATCCACGATGCCTTGGAGGTTACACACCCTGATGGCCGCACACTTGTCATCGAAGTGCAACAGCACATTGGTGAAGATACAGTGCGCACAGTCGCTATGGACAATACAGACGGATTAGCACGTGGCTTGGAAGTTCGTCAAACAGGTATGCCTATCTCAATGCCTATCGGCAACCAAGTTAAAGGACGTATGCTGAATGTAATCGGCGAGACCATTGACGGTCTGAATCAAGTGAGCAAGACTCCAGAGACAGCCTACCCCATTCACCGCGAAGCGCTCAAGTTTGAAGACCTCAAGACAAGCCGTGAAGTACTCTACACAGGTATTAAAGTAATTGACTTGCTCGAACCTTACATGAAAGGTGGTAAGATTGGTCTTTTTGGTGGTGCTGGTGTGGGAAAAACCGTGCTTATCATGGAGCTGATTAACAATATCGCTAAAGGCCATGACGGTTTCTCTGTATTTGCAGGTGTAGGTGAACGTACTCGCGAAGGTAATGACTTGCTACGCGAAATGATTGAATCAGGCGTTGTCAAATACGGTGAAGCATTTACCGAAGCCATGGAACGTGGTGAGTGGGATCTTTCAAAAGTAGATTACAATGAAGTAGCCAAGAGTCAGGCGACCTTGGTGTATGGTCAGATGAATGAACCTCCTGGTGCTCGTGCCTCTGTTGCACTTTCTGGTCTTTCCATTGCAGAATCTTTTAGAGATAGTGGAGCAGAAAGCGGAAAAGCAACTGATATTCTTTTCTTTATCGACAATATTTTCCGTTTCACTCAAGCTGGTTCTGAGGTTTCGGCTCTTCTCGGACGTATGCCTTCTGCTGTAGGTTACCAGCCTACCCTTGCTTCTGAGATGGGTGCCATGCAAGAACGCATTACCTCTACCAAGAATGGATCTATTACTTCTATCCAAGCGGTGTATGTACCAGCGGACGACTTGACAGACCCTGCTCCTGCAACTACTTTCACCCACTTGGATGCTACGACCGTACTTTCTCGTAAGATTACAGAATTGGGTATTTATCCAGCTGTGGATCCTCTAGACTCTACGTCACGTATCCTTGACCCCAATGTTATTGGTCAAGCACACTATGATTGTGCACAACGTGTAAAGCAAATTCTTCAGAAGTACAAAGAACTCCAAGACATCATTGCCATCTTGGGTATGGATGAACTTTCTGATGAAGATCGCCAGACAGTTAATCGCGCTCGCCGTGTACAACGCTTCCTTTCTCAGCCGTTTACAGTTGCAGAAAAGTTTACTGGTGTGAAGGGGGTTATGGTACCCATCGATGAGGTCATCCGTGGTTTCAACATGATTCTTGATGGAGAAGTAGACCACCTACCCGAACAGGCATTCCTTAACGTGGGTACAATCGACGACGCGATTGAAAAGGGAGAACGTTTGCTCTCTCAAGCTAAATCCTAACCAATATGGCACAGTCTAACGAACTTCAAGCTGTTGTGATTTCTCCAGAACGTACGCTCTATCATGCAAACGTTGAAGCACTGATTGTGCCTGGTGAAAAGGGACAATTTGAAATACTTCGCAACCACGCTCCTCTGATTTCTTCTCTTACCGCAGGTACAATAATATGCCGTGGAAACGAGCCTTTTGAAATTCACATTATTAGTGGATTTGTAGAGGTTAAAGATAATGAGGTTACTCTGTGCGTAGAAGTAGACAATAGTCTATGATTAGAATTCTTCGTTTCGGATGTTTATTAGCATTGGCGCAGGTTATCTTCGGGGTCATTCTATTTTTTATTGAGCTTTGGACAATGAATGTCTCAAACTTTGAGATTGCCCGTTCAATAATTCTGGCTTCTGTAGTATATTTTTGCCTTCACATTGCTGGAGGTGTCCATAGCAAACGCGCTGAAAAAAACAAGGATTCCTCCTATTTCATTGGAGTTAATCTAGTTTTTTTCCCTGCTGCGCATGATACTAACGATTGTGATTCTTTTTATATGCAAGCGGAATGATAGCTTTAACTTCGCGCTAATCTTCATCAACTTTGCAGCGTTTTATATACTGACTTTAGCTTTTTCTGCTTGGCATCGTACAAAATTGAGTACACAAATAGATTCGACTCATGACACATCGCATTAAATATAACTTATTGCTCTTCTTCGCGCTGGCATTTGGGCTATTTCTACCCAAAACAGCTTTTGCCTCTACAGAAGAACATAAAGGCGAAATCAATGTATCGGAGTTTGTCCTAGAGCACCTAGCTGACTCTTATGAGTGGCACATCACAACCTGGGGCGACAACCATGTTTCGATTCCTCTCCCTGTGATAGTAAAGGGCGAAACATCTGGTTGGCATGTCTTTAGTAGTGAACGCATAAAAAGAAGCTGCAAAAAGAAGGGAAAGATTATCAAGGATTTTTTTCTTCTCCTCAGCACCACAACAAGATATATGAACGCCTTCCCAATGGTGAGATTGTTAAACCATGGGATATTTCTATCACGAAAAACGTGATTGAGATTTGGCTCGTTGTTTTTATTCTTCTGGCTATTTTCTTGACGTGTGCAAGATGGTATAAGAGAAACGACGGCGTACGCCAAGAGGCACCCAAAGGTTTTTGTTGGTATGATGGAGATGTTGGTGATGGCGATTCACGATGATGTGATAAAAAGCTCCATTGGAGAAAAAGCATTATCGCCGATATGCTCCATATCTTCTCACCGTATTTTTTTCTTCATTTTTTTACGAACAATCTTCTAGGGCTTATCCCAATATTCCCTGGTGGAGCCAACGTAACTGGCAATATCAACATTACATTGTTCTTAGCTGTAGGCACAATGCTGATGGTAAACCTCTTTGGTAACAAAGAGTATTGGAAGAAATCCTTTGGCCAAACGTTCCTTTGTGGCTTAAGATTCCACCAGTGATGCCGGTAATCGAGATTTTTGGTATCTTTACTAAGCCCTTTGCTCTGATGATTCGTCTTTTTGCCAACATGATGGCTGGACACGCTATCATCCTCTCTTTTACCTTCGTGATTTTCATGACATGGCAAATTAGCACTACCATGGGGTCTATCTTCACTGTGTTTAGTTCATTGCTCATGATTTTCTTGAACTGTCTTGAACTCTTGGTAGCTTTCCTCCAAGCCTACGTTTTCACACTACTCTCTTCTGTCTTTATTGGCTTATCTCTGCCAGAACACCACGAAGACTAAGAAGTAAAAGACATAATTCCTTTGTAGTTGCTGCTAATGGTATAAGCATTACACTAGATTTACAAAAAGATTTTCCTAAAGTAACAAACTCAAATAGTATAACTCACAAAACATTTACAACTATGATGTTATCACTTCTCGAAGCAACCACAGGTTTTGCTCAACTCGGTATGGCACTTGGTGCTGGTCTCGCAACTATCGGTGCTGGTCTTGGCATTGGTAAGATTGGTAGCTCTGCCATGGAAGCTATTGCACGTCAACCAGAAGCAGCAAGCAAGATTATGACCAACATGATCATTGTTGCAGCTCTAGTAGAAGGTGTTGCTCTCTTCGCTGTTGCAGCTTGCGCATTCCTCATCAAATAAATAGAATTCTCATTTCATCCAAAGACAAATAAGTATGGAGTCATTGAACTTACCCTCCATCCTCACCCCTGATTTTGGACTTCTCTTTTGGATGTTGGTAGCTTTCGTGGCTCTCTTTCTCCTCCTCGCTAAGTTTGGATTTCCTGCTATCACAAATGCTGTAGAAGCACGCAAGAACTTTATCGACGAAAGTCTGCAGAATGCTAGAGCAGCAAACGAAAAACTAGCTGGAATCCAAGCAGAAAGTGAGAAAGTGCTGCGAGAAGCACGAGAGAAGCAAGCTGAAATTCTAAAAGAAGCAGCTGAAACTCGCAATGCCATTGTCGCGGAAGCAAAGTCACAGGCTGCAGAAGAAGGAGCAAAACTCCTTGCAGAAGCCAAAAAACAGATTCAGGTTGAGAAAGCCAATGCTCTGCTCGACATTCGTGCCCAAGTAGCAGACATCTCCATGCAAGTGGCGGAGAAACTCGTGGGTCGCGAACTTGAAAAGAGCGAGGCACAGACCTCCTACATCAACGACATCCTTGATGATGTAGAGCGTAAGTAAATAGAGTGACCAGTTAAAACACTCACAACCTAGTATTAAAACGATGAATACAGGAATCGTTGCCTCACGTTATGCTAAAGCTCTGCTTCGATTTGCAGAAGATAATAAAGAGGAAGCTTGGGTATATCAAGAAATGCTTCAGTTACATAGGAGCTTTCAACAGGTAAACACCTTGACAGCTACCCTTCTTAATCCAATCTTCAGTAATGAAAAGAAAGTAAAGTTGCTTACCGCAGCTTCACTTTCTCCAGAATGCAAAGAGGCATCAACGTCAACACGTCGATTTCTACAACTAGTTGTCGAGAAGAAGCGCACAGAAATAATGCCTTTTATCGCAACGTCTTTTTGTACACCAATACGAACAGGCAAAACAAATCACACGCGCAGAAGTAATCGTTGCTCAGCCTATAACGGAAGCAACAGAGGAACGTCTTCGCAATATCGTTGCCAAACGTACAGCAGGAGTTGTAAATCTTGACGTTCGCATAGATCCAAGTCTCCGCGCCGGCTTCATCCTTCAATATGATGACAATCGTATGGATGCAAGTCTACGTGGAAAAAAATAGAACGCCTGCGACATCAACTTCGTCTGCCAAGTCGTGCCCAATAATGACATAGGCATTCTATCTTAAAAACAAAAAGAATATGCCCAACAATATCCAACCAGGTGAAGTGTCCGAGGTGCTTTTGCAGCAGCTCAAAGACCTTTCCGTAGACCAGAAATTTGAAGAAGTGGGCGTTGTCCTCACCATTGGTGATGGTGTGGCACGTATCTATGGCTTGACTAAAGCTACAGAAAATGAACTTCTCGAATTTGAGAATGGTGTAATGGCAGTTGCCATGAACTTGGAAGAAGACAATGTCGGTGCTGTGCTCCTTGGTTCCTCCGAAGGTATTAAGGAAGGTCAAAGCGTTAAGCGTACAGGTCGTGTAGCTTCCATCATGGTGAACGAAAACATGCTGGGGCGTGTCATCAATCCTCTCGGACAACCACTGGACGGAGGTGGCGACATAGAAGGCGAAAAGTACTTAATGCCACTCGACCGCAAAGCTCCTGGTGTGATTTATCGTCAACCTGTTACTGAGTCTTTGGCCACTGGTCTCAAGAGTGTAGACTCGATGATTCCCATTGGTCGCGGACAACGTGAGTTAATCATTGGCGACCGCCAGACAGGAAAGACTGCAATTGCCATTGACACAATTATTAATCAACGTGCTAATTTCGAAGCTGGTAACCCTGTCTACTGTATCTATGTAGCCATTGGCCAAAAGGCTTCAACAGTTGCGAATATCGTAAACATCCTCAAAGAAAGAGGCGCGCTTGAATATACAACAATAGTGTCCGCCACAGCTGCAGAAAGTGCTGCATTGCAATACTATGCCCCAATGGCAGGTGCTGCTATCGGTGAATTCTTCCGTGATCGTGGTAAACACGCTTTGGTAGTATACGATGACTTGTCTAAACAAGCCGTTGCTTATCGTGAAGTATCTTTGATTCTTCGTCGCCCTTCTGGTCGTGAAGCTTATCCTGGTGACGTCTTTTATCTCCACTCACGTCTTCTAGAACGTGCAGCAAAGATCAATAACCAACAAGAAGTAGCAGAGCAAATGAACGACCTTCCTGAGTCACTCAAAGGCTTAGTTAAAGGAGGAGGCTCACTAACTGCACTTCCCATTATTGAGACTCAGGCAGGTGACGTATCAGCATATATTCCTACCAACGTAATTTCTATTACGGATGGACAGATTTATCTTGATACCAACTTGTTCAACCAAGGTTTCCGTCCTGCAATCGACGTCGGTATCTCCGTATCTCGTGTTGGTGGTTCTGCCCAGATTAAATCTATGAAGAAGGTGGCAGGTACTCTGAAGATTGACCAAGCACAATATCGCGAACTTGAAGCCTTCGCTAAGTTCTCTAGTGACATGGATGCGGTTACAGCTATGACAATTGACCGTGGTCGTAAGAATAATCAGCTGCTCATTCAAGCACAATACAGTCCAATGCCCGTTGCAGAGCAAGTTGCAATTCTTTATTGTGGAACCAAGGGGCTACTGTCACAAGTACCTCTTGAGCATATCAGAGATTTCCAAGAGCAATTCCTCAATGTTCTACGCGCCTCTTACAAGGATAGCGTTCTTGCTTGCTTGGCATCAGGCCAACTTACTGACGAGATTGAAACTACCTTGAAATCGGTAGCTGCTGATGTTACAGCACAATATGCCTAAATAACGCGACCAGCACATAGATTTATGGTGAGTTTCTCACCATAAATCTTAGCTGCGTCACAACCCTACTCTATTTATGGCCTCACTAAAAGAAGTAAAAACCCGAATATCTTCTGTCAATAGCACACGAAAGATTACTAGTGCCATGAAGATGGTTGCCAGCTCCAAGTTGCACCACGCACAACAGGCCATCGAACAAATGCGACCTTACGAGGAAAAGCTCAGTGGCATCATGTCTACTTTCGTTTCCTCACTCGAAGGCAATATAAGTTCACCATACGCAGAAGCGAGAGAGGTACAACGAGTGGCTGTGGTGGTGTTTTTCCTCTAACTCAAGTCTTTGTGGTGGATTCAACGGTAACACGCTTAAAAAGGTCAAGCAAACCCTTGATAGCTTCGAACAACAAGGGATACAAGTAACCAAAGTTTACCCTATTGGTAAAAAGATTACAGAAGGACTACGCAAAATAGGTTACACTCCTGCGTGCGATTTGTCTTCTTGCCTAGATCATCCCCAATATGTCCCTATTGCAGCCCTTTCAGCAGAAATAATGGAAGAGTATGCCAAAGGCGAAATAGATAAGGTGGTTTTGATTTATCATCATTTCAAAAGCGCTGGAAGCCAGATCCTCACTGAAGAACAATTTCTTCCCATTGAATTTCCTCAAGATGAAGCTGAAGACCAGAATCTCAACTTCTTAGTTGAGCCTCATCCACAGCACCTTCTTGAGAAACTCATACCACAGTCACTTCACCTCAAGCTCTACTCAGCAATGCTTGATAGCCTTGCTTCAGAGCATGCAGCCCGTGTAATAGCAATGCAAGTGGCTACAGACAACGCCGATGAGCTGCTCCGTCAACTGACTCTGCAATATAACAAGTCACGCCAACAAGCAATTACTGCAGAACTACTAGACATCGTTGGTGGTTCCTTGCAATAATCCGACTTCTTATTTTAGAACAAACATATAGTGGGAGAAAGCTGTAACCACAAAACCTACAGCTTCTCCCATTTTTATACTAATACATTCAAGCTATTCGTGTGCAATTTAGCTCAAGTAGCAGACATTAGCTTGATTGTGCTTTTAGAAAAGGGATTAGCTTGTAATGAACTACAATCTTACCTACGGGGAGGTTGTCGCCACACATATTGCATTATAGCGACAATGCATTTCCGACTTTAGATGCCACAGCACTCCACCCTATTGAAGAAGCGATTTATTCAACATAAAGGAAAACGCAAACACTCAGCATGGATCAAGCTATCACTCTTTATTTCAATGGCAGTCATTCACTCTATCTTGACGTCTTTTGCTTGAGTGCCACTCACATCCAGGTATGGATACCCTTTTTATTGGTGATAATATATGTCCTTTTCAAGGAACACGACTTCGCCCACTTCTTCTTTATTCTTGGAGCTGCTATTTTCTGTGTGGTTATCTCCGATCAAGTAGCCTCTTCTATCTTCAAACCGCTAATAGCTCGCTGGCGCCCCACCCATAATCCTCAGATTATGCACTTAACCGATGTCGTAGGGGGGTATCGCGGTGGTTACTTTGGCTTTTTCTCCTCTCACGCAGCTAACACATTCTCCATTGCGACCTTTCTGTCTCTAGTGTTTCGCCATCGAAATGTCAGCCTTTCTCTCTTTGCATGGGCAGTTCTTAATTGCTGGACTAGAATATATCTCGGTGTTCATTACTTTGGAGACCTGCTAACTGGGGCTATTTTTGGCAGTTTGGTTGCCTATCTTGCCTTTAGAGTGTATTGTTATTACTTTAAAGATGCCACTTCTTTTCCCTATACACGCAAGCAACTAAAGCACATCCCTATGGTCTTCATACTAACCCTTTGTATTCTTGCAACTCCATGGAGACTTATCTACTAGTTTTCAGAAAGGAAAACCAAATCACAAGGATATAAGCAATCATCCTCATTGAACTCAAACATTCAACTCAACATACACAACTCAACAAACTTAACAACATGGAATACCACGCACACGAGGTTCTTGGCATGATGCTAGGACAAACCTTCACAGAAGAGTCTCTTCTTGCTGCAATGCGCAACACTTTTGGCGATGACGCTACATACTATAGTTGCAGTCAAAGCGACATGACTGCCGAACAACTCCTTGCATTCTTGAAGAGTAAGGGCAAGTTTGTAGAGGTTGAAGGTGGTTTCACCCTCAACACTAGCCATGGTGGCGGTTGCGGTCATTGATTTTTGACGAATCTAAGAACATTTGTAAGAAATCTGCAATAGAAATTCTAGACAAATCCCAACTTGATTAAGGCACGAAAAGTAATCAACATTGCATTTTCTTCCATTACGCTCCGTTAATTTCTGTTTATTTACAGATTTAACCATTCACACAAATGAAAAAACGTCTCTGATTCTAGCAATCAGAGACGTTTTTTCATGTTTCAAGCAATCTTACTCCTTAGAATCGTTTGATAAATCGATCAAGTTCGCGTTTATCATCACGTTCACGGATAGAAGCACGCTTATCAAATTCTTTTTTACCACGACAAAGAGCGATATCCAATTTCGCTAATCCCTTATCATTGATAAACAAGACCAGAGGTACAATAGTATACCCTGGAGACAAGGTGTCATTTCTAAGATTGTGGATTTCTTTCTTGTTAAGCAACAACTTTCGATCTCGACGTGTTGCGTGATTATTGTAAGTGCCGTAGCTATATTCCGCTACATACATATTCTTCACCCACAACTCATCATCGTGAATAAAGCAGAAAGTATCTACCAAAGAGGCTTTACCTTCACGAATACTCTTGATTTCTGTACCCGTCAATACAATGCCGGCAGTATACTTATCTATAATTTCATAGTCAAACGTAGCGCGCTTATTCTTAATTCTTATGCGTTGCAGCTTGACCTTACCACCTTTTTGTTTACTCATAATTATCTATCTCAATAAAATCAAGGAGATGCTCATCCAAATACTGTGCTACACGTGTGGTATACTCCTCTTCATGTTCCATGAACTCATCATCTAAATCGTCGAATTCAGGGAAGCGTTCATAGAGTCCCATAAATTCTTCATCAGAACATGGCTTTTTAATCTCCTTGCCATGTAGTTCGTAGAGTTCGCGTCCCTTGTAAATCAACTTAGACAACTCCTTCAAGCCCCACAATCGCATAGCCTTAGCAAAAGGATTCAAGAAGAAGAAATCACCATAACCATTATGAATAAGCTGAATGAAGCCACCATCACACAGTTCATCTCTAAGCAAAATATATGCCCATAATGTTATCTGTTCACCAGACAACTTCGTCATAGTTTCTGCTGTTAGCTCATGTCCCTACCTCATCTTGAAAAGCATTTACGACAACTTGAAGAAAGTCATCCATTCCAGCCTCGGCTGCCTGACGGAGAGCTGCATCTTTTACTTTTATCTTCATGATTCCTTATTGACTAATTGAAGTTTCATCCTACTATAGTCCAATACTCAAAAAATAACTGGCATTATATAACCCTAGCTTAGGACTTTTATTCTACAAAGATACAGAAATCCCACCACACTCACCGCCTATTAACTCAAAAAATCGTATCTTTGTCAACAAGCTAACCCTTTTCTCGCTTTCTAATGAAGAAATTTGTAAAAGACCTACGCGTGGAATCTATTGATTTCTTAAGAGAAGACTATATTCTACTGCGATTATTCGATCCAGATCAAGACCTACCTCCTATGCAACCCGGACAGTTTGTTCAAGTTGCGGTAGAAAATTCTCCAACAACATTCCTTCGTCGTCCAATTTCTATCAACGATGTTCATGTTGAACGTCACAGCTTCGACTTACTCATACACATGGTAGGTGATGGAACACGAGCTCTTAGTAAACTCAGCACAGGACAAAGTCTCAATTGCATCTATCCTTTAGGAAATGGGTTTGATGTCCCTCCCATCTCAGAAGGAAAGAAAAAGTACCTTCTTGTAGGAGGTGGTGTAGGAACAGCGCCAATGTTGCTCTATGGTCGTCAGCTTCTTGAAGCCGGTCATGAGCCTGTGTTCTTGTTAGGCGGACGTTCACAACGTGATCTTCTAGAACTAGATCGTTTTGCGGCTTTTGGTCGTGTATTTACAACCACTGAGGATGCAACAATGGGAGAGAAAGGCTTTGTAACTCATCACTCCATTTGGAAGAATGAACAATTCGACTGTGTTGCAGCATGCGGTCCCAAACCCATGATGCAGGCTGTAGCCAAAATGGCACGTCAATATGATACCCCATGCTTTGTGTCACTTGAAAATCTCATGGCCTGCGGAATAGGTGCCTGTCTCTGCTGCATTGAAAAGACAGTAAAGGGAAACATTTGCGTTTGCACGGAAGGACCGGTGTTCTCTACCAACCAACTCACTTGGGAATAAGGAACACTTAAATTAGATATCGAAGCTCGATTTAACATGCTTACCACCTCTGCCTCTAAAGTTCTCTCTCCACATACGTTTATACAACAAGCCCTTTAGAATCTTACGACCAACATCTCACTTCTAACGTCTTCTTCATGGCTCATCTTAATGTAAATATAGGCAACCTTGCCCTTAAAAATCCAGTTCTTACAGCATCAGGCACCTTTGGTTACGGCCTTGAGTTTGCCGACTTCATCGACCTCAATCGACTAGGTGGTTACATTGTGAAAAGGAACTACCCTGCTCCCCCGACAAGGCAACGACTATCCTCGTATGGCAGAAACCCCTCAAGGAATGCTCAACTGCGTTGGCCTTCAAAAATAAAGGCGTAGATTATTTTGCAGAACACATATATCCTCAAATCAAAGACTACAATTCTGCAGCGATTGTCAACGTTAGTGGCTCTTCCCCAGAAGACTATGCAGAATGCGCAGCAAGAGTAGCAGCTCTAGACAATATTCCTGCCATTGAGCTTAATATATCTTGCCCAAATGTCCACGATGGCGGAATGGCTTTTGGAGTCACTTGCTCTGGCGCAGCTTCAGTAGTAAAAGCCGTGCGCGCAGCTTACCCCAAAACTCTAATCGTTAAACTATCGCCTAATGTCACCGACATTGCAGAGATAGCACGTGCTGTAGAAGCAGAAGGAGCTGATTCTGTATCTCTCATCAATACGCTTATGGGGATGAGCGTCGATATTGAACGCCGACGCAGCAACTTAAGCATAGGTACAGGTGGTCTTTCCGGTCCATGCGTTAAACCAGTAGCGCTCCGCATGGTACATCAAGTGGCAAAGGCTGTAAAGATACCCGTAATTGGTCTTGGGTATCATGAATGCCACTGATGCCATAGAATTTATGATGTGCGGTGCTACTGCTATTCAGATTGGTACTGCTAATTTCATTGATCCAGCTGTCACCATCAAAGTTATTGACGGCATCAATACTTGGTGCGATAACCATGGGGTGAAAGATATTCACGAAATCATTGGTGTCATTTAGCTTTGTAAAGAAGCCTAGCGAAATATAGAAAAACTATACACTACTAACCTACCATCAAACTTTAAATTTATCCCCTGCTCAGCAAATGAGAAGGGGATTTTTCTGGGACACATTGCCGAAAAGTTGTATCTTTGTAGTTCATTACTGTTCCCTCCCTCCAAGGATAAAGCACAAATATCCCTAATGATAGATAGAAGTACCATAGACCGCATCATGGCTGCCGCCGACATCGTAGATGTTGTGGGCGAATTTGTCACGCTACGCCGTTCAGGTGCCAACTATAAAGGGCTTTGCCCCTTCCATGATGAGAAGACACCTTCGTTCATGGTATCACCTTCTAAGCAACTGTGTAAATGTTTTAGTTGTGGAAATGGTGGGAACGTGGTAAAGTTCGTGATGCAACACGAACAAATGACCTACCCTGAGGCCCTTAAGTGGCTGGGAAGACGCTATGGTATTGAAGTAAAAGAGCGAGAGCAAACAGCAGAACAAAGCCGCTGCCACCGCTCGTGAAGCGATGTTTGTCGTCAACGAGTGGGCTAGGGACTACTTTGTTGAAACTCTCCACAATAACGTGGATGGTCTAGCCATTGGTATGAGTTACTTCCGCCGCCGTGGTCTTCGCGACGATATCATCCGCAAATTCCAACTGGGTTATTCTCTGGAACAGCGAGATGCATTAGCGCAAAAAGCACACGCAAAAGGCTTTGAAGAGAAATACATTGAAAGTACAGGCTTGTGTTATCGTACTGAAGACGGAAGACTTCTAGACAGATACCACGGACGTGTTATCTTTCCTATTCATTCTGTGTCAGGGCGTGTCGTAGCTTTTGGTGGGCGTATCCTAAATCAAGAACAAAAAAACGTAGGAAAATACGTCAATTCACCTGAGTCTGAGATATATTCTAAGAAACGCGAACTCTACGGACTCTATTTAGCCAAGCAAGCCATCGTGAAACAAGATCGTTGCTACTTGGTGGAAGGTTATCTTGACGTAATCTCCATGCACCAAAGCGGTGTTGAAAACGTAGTAGCATCTAGTGGTACTGCACTAACTCCAGAGCAAGTGCGCCTAATCCACCGATTTACGAACAATGTCACGGTGCTCTACGATGGCGACGCAGCTGGTATTCACGCCTCGCTTCGCGGTATTGACATACTGCTCTCAGAAGGCTTGAACATCAAAGTTATGCTTCTCCCCGAGGGTGAAGACCCAGACAGCTATGCACAAGCCAGAACGCCCGAAGAGTTCCGCAAAGATTTAGAAACGAACGAAGAAGACTTCATTCAGTTCAAGACAAACTTGCTACTCAAAGATGCTAGTCGCGATCCTATGAAGCGTGCAAGTGTGATTACCGATCTCACTCGTAGCATCTCAGTTATTCCAAGTGATATCGTACGACAAGTCTATATTCATGATTTAGCTGGGCGACTTAATATTGATGAATCTGCCATTGTCAATGAAGTAGCAAAAGAAATTCGTAAACGAAAGGAAGAAGCGCATTCACGTACTAACCACACTCCTCCGTCAACTTTTTCTCAAGCATCCACGCAAGGTCTAAGCCAGCAGGCGACAGCTCCCATAGGTTCTGCGTCAAATTACGATATCCCATTGGAAGCTTACGAGCAGATGATGCCTCCCCAGAAGCTATATCAGGCTCTTACGACGCACAACAAGCAACCTCTTCATTATCACCCGCTACTTCAGATCATAAAGGAAGCGTATCAGGTTCAACTATAAATTTAGGAGAAAGTAAAGCTCAACAACATCTCATAGCTTGTGAGCTGCAGCTAATACAATTAGTTATACGCTATGGACAATTGCCTACCCTAGCTCCGCAAACAGAAGTTGAAACTCCGTGGAGTGCAGCACAAAAAGCCCAAGCAACGGAAGTTGTTGCAGATAGTCCATTAGTAGCGCCTTTCATTTTAGAGGAGTTGACAACTGACGACATTCATCTTCAACTCGATAAACATCAGCAGATTTTTGGAGGAGGCAGTACAACAGACCCTCGAAAATCCAGACACCTTCAATTCACGCGACTACTTTATCACACATCCTGATCAAGAAATCAATCGCTTAGCAGCAGAATTGGCAGACGATCGCTATCCGCTCTCCATAGAGCAACAAAAAGCTTATGTGCCCGAGGAGAAACGACTAGTAGATATTGTTCCGCGAGTAATAAATGATTACAAGCATGCTATTCTTGGGGTACAAAAAGAGGAAGTCCTCCTAGCTCTTCGACAACCAGAACTGCAGCAACAGCCAGAAAAAATGAATGAATTGCTCAAGCAGCTCATTGAAATCAATGAACTTGAGAAACAGTTTGCCAAAGTACTCGGTGACCGTGTCCTAGTGCGTTAAGTTAACCCCGCTTGCTCGTGAAAGCAAGCGGGGATTATATTTATTACGCCCCACAACCAAAGTTGTGAAGATACGCTACCCCAACAGCTAGAAAAGGAGAAGGCAACTTGGCAACCGCAGCGCGAATTTCAGTAAAGAACGGTATTGAGATGATTCATTTGCGACGAAATCGCAAAAAGCAGCCTAATACCAGATAAACAGTCGTAAGATTTCGAAAAATCTCAGAGTTTTTTTTCGGAAAACGTGGAAGAAATTTTGAAGACGTCCGACGTTTTTCTCGAATCTACGGAGAAAATGTATGCTGTACTAGACATAGCCCAAATCCCAAGGGACAATGCTAATTGGTTATCTGTAGTCAACGTAAGACATAGCAAGAAACAGCATTCCAAAAACCAATCATTCACATAAAACAACAAACAGCTTTGCAGATTTCTGTCATCACTCATACTAACTAATCGAATTATCATACTATAAGAATCCCCAAAATCTACAAGCACCACCTGAACCGATCTATAGAAGAAGACAGCGCAACAACTGGTGATACCCATTTGTTGCGCTGAAAATATTGAAAATCTGAAGCACCTGACTTCTGTAAATCAAAAGATATAGAATGTATTACTCTAAATAGAAAAGAGATATAATTGATTGTTACTCTTCAACCACGCGGACAAACTTGAGTCCACATGCTCTTCCTGCTCCGCGAAAGAGTTCGTTCTTACGATCAATCGTGGCTACTCTGAACTTTTTTTACTAGTACCACGGCGCAATTGAGTTCCATTCTTCTTCAAAGCTTCTTTATCTGTAATCCACTCTTCTGCGAGCATCACATTGTCTTGTCCAGGAGTTGTCATAGGTTCATAAATATAACGTAAGCGAAGCAACGTTACTTTGAACTGTCCCTCGGAAACTTCAAAGACCAAATGGTAGAAAAAACGTGCAAAGTCAGAGACAAGCGCTGTACGCTTGAACCAAATGGTTTCTTCGATTGAAGCTGCTATAACACCTTCTTGAGGAGAAAGCTCCATAATACGAGATTGTGGAAGATGATTCTCACCAGTCACAATGGATTCCGTATATTTTTTTAGTGCCTCGAAGATATCAGCCTTTGATTTTTCCGGGTACAACAAATGTTTCTTCAAAAAAACCACTACCCCATTTTTCTCTGTAACAGCCCCATTTAGGTAGTTGTCTGTAGTTACGATAGAGGCTTTATCAGTGGATTGCGCCCAATTATTGAGAGATCCACCCAAGAATAGAGCACAAACAAGGAAAAGTATCTTTTTTTCATATGGCGGTTTATTTTTTTCTGACAAATATACGATTTCTTATTGAAACAGACGAACCTGCTTGCGATATATTTGTTTATTTAATGCTGGCTTAGCTGTTTATGGTATTATCTTACGATAGCAAGATGAAACTTGAACATGTTGCACATCAAATAAAGTGAGCTGAACACTGGCCCCTCTCCAATCACAAAGTATAAAAAAGAATCGTTGCAGATACCACATCTACAACGATTCAAAGGGAATTTCTAATACATTAGCAGCTCTTGAATGAGCAATGCTTGCAAATAAAGGCGGTGCGTACGGGACTCGAACCCGTGACCCCCATGCGTGACAGGCATGTATTCTAACCAACTGAACTAACGCACCTCGGTTTTGCAACGCAAAAATACTCATTTATGCTGTAATGACCAAATGATTTCTCCAGTTTTTATCAAGTACAAATACAGATTCTGCGCAATGCAATAGTATAACACCATGCAAACTACACACATTGCTCAATATCCTGGATTCTGGTTCCACAAGTGATTCATTTGCAAAATACGAGCTGGAATAGGGAAAACTGTGGTATAACCATTAGATTCTTTTTCCAGTTGGGGGCGTTCTTCGTAAGTCAAATGAAAACGTCCGAAGCGTATAAGGTCATATCGGTGTGTTCCTTCCCACACAAGTTCCAGCATGCGCTCCTTCAACACATCCTCTAAAGTGGCATTTGAAAGTCCAGACAAACCTACACGATTTCTCACAGTGTTGAGCGCCCCGTCTCCATTGAGGCCTTGACGAATGAGCGCCTCAGATCGCATTAGTAAGGCATCAGAATATCGATAAAGCACGATGTCATTGTTCTGCAGTTTACCATCATCAAAGGCGGTACGGTCTATCTCATACTTATACATTCTCGCACCTGCTGTCTTCTCATAATCAGAACCAGTGAGTTGCATACGAATTTCTTTGGGACAATAGACTAGATTTCACCATTAGATTGCTTTATATATTTCCCATCCACTTTCACTGTATCTGCAAAGAAATTCAATGTAAAGCGAGGGTCTTGCTCGGAAGTTCCATAGCCAAAAGCTGAAAGTGTGGTGAGAGTAGCACTACTTCCATTTTCTGCTCCTCTGCCTAAGGCACTACCATGAATATAGTGCAACGTGCGGAAGAGATTTTTGAACAAGGTGGCATAAAGCGTCTTATCCATGGGTATAGTATATATGTTCTCTTGAGAATGCTCGTTGGCAACTGCAAAGTTGTCTGAATAATTGCGCTCTAGAATATACCCAGCAACAGCAAGAGAATCACAATAAGCCACAGTCGTTTGCCAAGCATTGAGCGACTTTCCTCCCACTTGAAACTGAATAGTTGCACCATCGGGGCGTTGCTGATCAGTCCAATTATCGTCCATATACACCTCTGAATTTAGCGCTAAACGAGCTAGAAGGAAATGCACGACGGGCTTTGTGATACGTCCATAGTAGTTACCCAATAAATTGCTACGAGAAGACGACAAATTGGGTAAAGATGATAGCAACTCATCTACGACAAAGCGAAAAACTTCACTACGAGAGCGTTGCTTCATCTGATCTAATTTCGTACCAGTATCAGTCACGATAGGAACTCGTCCAAACAAGTCCATCAACTGATAATAAAAGAGCGCACGAATAGCTCTAACTTCAGAGCTATACGCTTTCTTTTGTTGGCTCGTCAGTAGATGCTCATATCTTTCTAAAATCTCAAGAGAGTGATTGCAAGCATCACAGAGCGAAAGAGATAATTCCACATGCTATACAATTCTGGGTCAGCAGCTGTCCATTTGTGCAAATATAGATTCTGCCAAAACCCTCCATCATACCAATCCCCTCCTCGAATAGGAATCATGGCTTCGTCGGTAGTAAAGGTGTTGTAATCATACACTCCACGATAAGTACCTTGCAAGCCTTCTCCATCTTGCACACCACCAATGTTTACATATAGAGAAGCTACAGCAGTAAGATAGAGATTAGTAGCATTGTTCACAGCTCTTTTTCATCGAGCTGCCCATTTAATTCTGTAGTTAAACAACTGCTTAGCAAGACTGCGCCAAACAGTAGGGAGAGATATCGTAACTTCATGACACTAAGACGTTAGAATTGAACGCTGAGTCCAACAGAATATGTGCGATATACAGGGATAGAACGTTTGTCATCTATACCCATTGTCGCATTCAGTACATGACTATTGATCATTGGACTCAAGCCACTATAAGAAGTAATTGTCGCAAGGTTATTTACACTCAGAGAGAAACGCAATCCATGCACGTAACGACTATGAATAGGTACGTTCCAACCCAATGTGACATAGTCTATATTCACGTAATCTCCTGATTCCAACCAATAATCAGTAGCAATTTGGTCTTCTATCTGTCCAGAAGGCGCAGATTTCATAACGTTGTAGTCCGGAAAACTAGACATGTTCATGTAAGACAAAGCAGTACCATTGAAAATCTTATGGCCAAATGCACCATTCACTTGCACAGCTATATCAAAGTTACGATAACGAAGAGAGACATTGGAGCCTACCATAAACTTTGGCATTGCTTGTCCTGCTATGTAACGGTCGCCACTATCTGAGAGATCAATGTTATCATCATTGTTCAAATCGGCAATTTCATAATGGCGCTTACCTTTAGCATCAGTTAATAAGCCTGTGCTGTGAGGTAAATAAAAGACGCCTAATGGTTGACCTACTATTTGGTATAGTACATTATTGTTACCTCCATGAAATCCAGCGCCGTTTAGTCCCCCAACACTAGTGATTTGAGGAGCAGTCAAAGGGAAACCACGATAATCACCATCGAGAGAAAGCAACTTATTTCTTGACCATGAGAGATTTAGATTGAGATTTAATTCCCAATCTCGATTTTGAAGAGGTGTGATGCCCAACCCCACTTCAAAACCTTCGTTGCGCATACTACCATTATTTGCTAAAAGTTTATTTGTTGTAAAGGGAGGTATAGGAACATCATATTGATAAAGCATATCATATATGTGAGCACGATAGTACTCAGCCGTAAACAATAAGCGATTGGTCCACCACCCCATCGAAAATCCAACATTGTAAGTACTACGCTTCTCCCAAGTCAAATCAGGATTTGCATTCTTTGCCATACTTAATGCCACAGTCGGTGTACCATTATAAGATACTATCCCTTGAGGCTCTAATCGCTGAAAAGTACTATAGGCACTGATACCTCCGAGATTACCAGATAGACCATAACCAGCGCGCACTATAAGTTGAGACAACGGAGTGTAATCACGGAAAAAAGGTTCTGCTTTGACATTCCATTCTCCTGACACCGAGGGGAACATGCCCCAAGTGTTGTTTACACCTACGAGTGAGCTGCCATCCCATCGACTACTCAATGCTATCGTATACTTATTATATAAACTATAGCGCACATTGAATAGGAAAGAAGCTAGGCGAGGGCTTTCATAATAACTCAACGTACCACCATACGGTCTTAAAGCGGCAAACGCTAAGTTATCATACCCCACAACATTATAATTGAAACCTCGAACTGTCGTTCCAAAAGAACTTAGATTTCTCTCTTGATATTCGCTAAGGAATTGAGCTTTGATGTGGTGGGAGCCAATGGTTTTATCAAAATCTAAAGAAGCGTTCAGTAACCAGTCTTTATGCTTTTCCTCTTTTCTGACTGCCATACCTTGAGCTGCAGTCCAAGTTGGATAAAACCCCGCATTTTCAACGGATGTAAAAGTATAAGCTCCAAAAAGTCTCATCGTAAGCTCTGGCCAGAGTTGAGCTCTAAGCGAAAGATGGGTATTAAAATTCTGATTAAATACCTCATCCTTAATACGAAGTCTTGCTTGTGGCGGCGCAATTTGGTTAGCAGTAGGATTTATAGCCCAACCATTACCATTCCACTCCGAAGATAATGTGGGATTCTGCGTAGCAGCCGCGTAAAACAAGGCTTGTAGATCTGCTATATTACGGTTACTTTGAGAAGAACCAAAGATGCCAAAATCTATAGTCAAAAATTTATCAAAAGCTAATTGAGTGAGATCAAGCTTTGCCACATAGTTATTGTAGCCAATATTACGAATTACCGTCTCACGGCCTGTATATGCCACAGAGGCACGATAATTCGATTCTGCCGTGCCTCCAGAAAAGGAAACATGGTGATTATTTATACTACCCACACGGGTAGGTAACGCTGTATAGTCCACAGTGTTTCCCCCATTGAGATAAGATATCCCAAGTTGCTTGGCTGTGCTGATATATTCAGACGCAGAAAGCATCTCAATATTCTTATAAACACTCTCCCATCCCCAATTTCCATCATACGTAATCTGGAACTTTCCATCGCGTCCTTTCTTCGTAGTCACAATAATCACCCCCGCTGCACCACGAGAACCAAACTGTGCTGTTTCAGATGCGTTTTTAGTACTTCAAACTTCTCGATATCAGAAGGATAAATCGTACTAAGTGTAGAAAGGTCTGAAGATATGTCATCAATAATCACCAAAGGATTATTGCCACCCATGATAGAGGAATTACCGCGAACGCGAACACTACTAAGCATTGCCAATCGCTCAGCACCTCCGCTACCAACATTCACACCTGCTATTTGACCAGAGATAGCCCCAATCGAACTATTTAAAAGACCTCTATTGAGAGGTTCATCTGAAATCTTAGTTTGTAACTGCTTTCTCCATGTATGAATCTTATCTCCAAGAGAAAGCACTTGCAAACTATCAGCAGATAACAGAGAAACACTTGAGACTTGAGACTTATTCTTCGGCTTTTTATCCAAGAGACTAGCCGCCTGGGGCAATGCACTCGCCTCGTCTTCTACATAACAATGCTTAGCCCATTCGATACTAGCAGCTACATTAGTTTTCTGGTGAGCAGCAAGAGCAAGTGGACTTACTCCTAAAATAGAAGTAAGAATAAGAGTTGTTATTGTCATCTCAAAGGGTATTATCATCGGATGTATCCATCTATCATAGAGTATATTGTACTTGTCAACAGGTTGTGGTCCTACAACCTGACAACACCTCTACGAATCAACTCGAAAAAGCATTCTTTGGTAGCAATAATATCCGCCATTGCATCGTGTGCACCATCAAATTCTTGACCGAAAAGCTTGGTGTATAGTTCCATCAATTTGGGCCATTTGGGACCAAAACGTCCGGGAATATTACAATATTGAATCGTAGCTTGCATGGTACAAAGCGTAGGACGAGCAAACATGATACGAGAGTCATAACCTAAACGCACATATTCTGCTCCAACGATGTGCAAATCATAATCTAGATTGTGACCAATCACACATTCTGCTTGGTTAAGATCTGCACCGAAGGCAAAGATAACATCAAGCAATGGCTTACCATTCTCAAGGGCAAACTCAGTGGTTATGCCATGCACGTCTGAAGCGGCTTTAGGAATTTCAAAACCATCTGGACGAACAATATGGTTTCCCTCTGACAAAATGCGACCTTCTGCATCAGTCAAAAGCCATCCAAGTTGAATGAGCCGAGGCCAGTTGTCGGTATTGGTACAAGGAGCCTTGTAATCTTTGGGAATTCCCGTAGTTTCGGTGTCAAAAAAAAGATATTTTTGGAAGTTATTCATGGACTATCTATAAAAGTGATGTAGAAACAACAAATTGAGATTGTATGTACTTTGCTGCAAATATCAAAAAAAATGCTGAGAGAAGCAAGAACTCCGGTATAGAAAAGGTATTCTTTGACGAATAAACCTCCTTTATCCCAAGATTTTTTTGTACTTTTGCAGTACATTATTCTCCACAATTAAGCTAAGTCTATTATGTCTCCCATCTTTCTTACAGGACCCTGCGTTATTGAAAATGCCGAACTTCTCGATGTTGTAGCACAGCGATTGGTCGAAATCCGCGAAAAACTCCAAGTAGAAGTGTTTTTCAAAGCATCTTTTGATAAAGCAAACCGCACCTCTCTCCGTTCCTTCCGAGGTCCAGGTCTAGAAAAAAAGGTCTGCAAATGCTGGCAGATATTAAAGCACGCTACAATCTTCCCTTGACCACAGATATTCATGAGAGTTATCAAGCTGCTGCAGCGGGAGAAGTGATTGATGTGCTTCAGATTCCCGCCTTTTTGTGTAGACAAACAGATCTCCTTGTTGCTGCATCACAAACTGGTCGTGTTGTAAACGTAAAGAAGGCACAATTTCTTTCTGGGGAAGACATGCGCTACCCTGTAGAAAAATGCCGCGAAGCTGGTGCTAAAGAGGTTTGGCTGACAGAAAGAGGAACAACATTTGGTTACAACAACCTTATTGTAGATTTCAGAAACCTCCCTATCATGTCACAATGGGCAGATAGAGTGATCATGGATTGCACACATTCTGTGCAACGTCCTGGTGGTGGTAATGGCACAACTTCTGGAGATCGTCGATTTGTCCCTGCTATGGCAAAGGCAGCAAAAGCTTTTGGCGCTCAAGGATACTTTATAGAAACGCACCCCAATCCAGAGATTGCTCTCTCGGATGGTCCTAATATGCTCTTTCTTGACGACTTAGAGACGCTAGTTTCAGAATTACTCTAAGTCAACTTTGAGTCTTCCCTACATTTCATCCCTATTCCACGCTTTACCTCTCATTGATTATGTCTCGCATCATAGATACAGCTATACAATGCTTACGCGATGAAGCACAAGCACTTATTGATTTAATTCCCACTATCGGCACAGAATTTGAACGTGCCGTGGAATTAATTTTGCAATGCCGCGGTAAAGTCATTGTTTCTGGCGTAGGTAAAAGTGGACACATCGGTGCTAAAATCGCGGCAACATTATCTTCTACTGGTACTCCTAGCTTCTTTATCAATCCCCTTGATGCTTTTCATGGGGATCTAGGTGTTATTGGTACTGAAGACTTAGTACTTGCCATTTCAAACTCTGGAGAAACAGACGAACTACTTCGTTTTTTTTCCTTATCTTATCGCAAGAAAAATTCCTGTCATTGGCATGAGTGGTAATCCCAAATCCCTCTTAGCCCAATACAGTTCGGTCCACCTCAATATAAGTGTGGAACGCGAAGCATGCCCCATGGGATTAGCTCCTACCACTAGTACCACGGTTACACTAGCCATGGGAGATGCTTTAGCTTGTGCTCTCATTGTTGCTCGCGATTTCAAGGCTAGCGACTTTGCACAATTCCACCCAGGGGGTGCACTAGGCAGACGTTTACTCACTTGCGCTAAAGATGTGATGCACACGGATAACCTTCCGACCATAGCCCCTATGACACTTATGGGCGATGCTTTGATGCACATGACCAGTGGACGCTTGGGCTTGTGTGTAGCCGTGGAAAAGAATAATATCGTCGGCATCGTTACTGACGGAGATATCCGCCGAGCCATGGAAAAATTTGGAGACAATTTCTTCCAGCATACAGTAGCAGAGGTCATGACTCCACATCCCAAGAGCGTAAGCCCAGATACTAAAGTAGTAAAGATTGACGAAATGATGAAGCAACACAAGATTCACTCTGTTCTTGTTGTTAATGAACAAGGCAATCTTCTGGGCATCGTCGACTCCTTCTGCACAATGCTTTAACGACCTATCTTCACAACGAGTAAAACAAACTACTCGCCTTCCTTACACTTCTTACTGCATGCGCAATCCTTCCTTTACGATACTCAAAGCCATTGCCATTATTCTTGTGGTTATAGCACATTCTGCAGCCCCCACCTACCTGTCTAGTTTTGCCTATATGGTTGGTGTGCCTGCATTCTTTGTGCTTTCTGGCTACTTCTTTAAACAGGAAAACCTGGACAACACCTCTAACTTCGTAGCTCGCCGAACAAAGACACTGTACTTTCCCTTTATTAAATGGGGAGTATTCTTCCTGATACTACATAATTTGTTCTTTGAGGTTGGTTTTCTCTCAGAAACCGTTGGCAATGCACAAGGTGGCGTGACACATCCCTACAATTGGACACAAGCTGCTCAACATCTTTGGAGCATGGTCTTTAATATGTCTGGCTATGATCCTTTTATAGCTGGTGCTTTTTGGTTTTTCCGTGCCCTATTCTTAGCAAATATTGCATTTATCTTCCTATTCAAGGCTAGTAAATGGATGAGAAAACTAAAAACGTCAACATTACAAGTAAGTTCCGTCATAGTTCTAGCTTTTATTCTTGCACTATGGCAAGCAGCAATGGGGCTTCATATAACAGGCGTGGCACAAGGTGGCTATCGAGAACTAATGGGCATTGTACTCATTGGAATAGGCTTCCTCTTAAATCGTGCTGATGAAGCTCCGGTTACGGCGATTTGGCGCAACCCTCTTATTATGCTAGTTGCCAGTTCTGTGGTTTAGCGATTCTCACGTTTGTCTATCCCGTTTCGATGGCAGCCAAGCCTGGGAGTGTGCTTTCCGTCCCTATACTCACCATCGCTGGCACAGCTGCTTTCATTTGGCTACGAAGTCTTTCGCACTATATTATACAGCTTCCTGAAAAATACACTCAATGGCTCCAACTCACAGGAGAAAACAGCCTGTATATCTTCGTTTTTCATCTCTTGGCGTTTAAGGTTGCTAGTATGATTAAGGTTAGTGTGTATCAACTAGACTGGGAGATGGTTGGAGGTCATCCAGTAGTTCAACATGAACTGGGAGATGGCTTTTGGTTGCTCTACACTTTCATGGGTGTATTACTTCCACTTCTACCTATTTGGATTTGGAAAAAAATAACCAATCAGCACCAATTTAACGTGACCAACCCCAGAGATTGGCTCCGTCTTTTTGTTCTCTTAGGACTGCTCATCTACAAAGGTACGATTGCTTTAGGACAACTCATTGTAAACTTATTTATCAACCTGGGTAAATCAACCGTTTCCTTATTAAAAGCTATTTGGAAAGCCTCAAACCCCAAAGAAGATTAAGTAATCCTCATTAAGTTACATAGAATTCCCTTTGAGTCGTCTTTGTCTTTAAATAAGAAATTGATACTTTTGCATTACCATTTACTCAGATGTAACTAAAAACGAAAAGTAGGATATAGTCCCACACAGCCCGTTGTAGTCCGTCTGTCTTCATTAATTGCAATATAACATACTCTACAATATGTATAGAACTCACAACTGTGGCGAACTACGTATCAGTGAAGTTGGCCAAACCGTAACCTTAGCTGGATGGGTGCAACGCACACGTAAAATGGGAGGTATGACGTTCGTTGACCTTCGTGATCGTTACGGCATCACTCAGCTCGTATTCAATGAAGAAACCGACGCAGATCTCTGCGCACGCGCCAACAAGCTTGGTCGTGAATTTGTGGTACAAGTCGAAGGAACTGTCAATGAGCGCTACGCTAAAAACGACAAGATGGCAACTGGAGACGTTGAAATCATTGTGTCTACTCTCAATATTCTAAACGCAAGCGAAGTACCTCCTTTCACAATAGAAGAGAATACTGACGGTGGCGACGACCTTCGAATGAAGTATCGCTATCTAGATTTGCGTCGTAGTAATGTGCGTGCCAACCTAGAACTCCGTCACAAGTTTTGTCTTGCCGTTCGCGAATATCTCGACAATCTAGATTTTCTTGAGATTGAAACTCCTATTCTTGTAGGTTCTACTCCAGAAGGTGCTAGAGACTTCATCGTACCTTCTCGCATGAACCCAGGACAATTCTATGCACTTCCCCAAAGTCCTCAGACTTTGAAGCAACTTTTGATGGTTGCTGGCATGGATCGTTATTTCCAAATTGTGAAGTGTTTCCGTGATGAAGACCTCCGCGCCGACAGACAACCTGAGTTCACTCAGATTGACTGCGAAATGTCCTACGTAGAGCAAGATGATATTATCAACACCTTCGAAGGTCTCACTAAATATCTCTTCAAGAAGGTTCGCAACTACGACCTTGGTGATACTCCTTTCCTTCGTCTCTCATGGCATGAGGCTATGCGTCGCTTCGGTAGTGATAAGCCCGATATGCGCTTTGGTATGGAATTTGTCGAACTCAAGGACGTTTTCCAAGGAAAAAGCGACTTTGCGGTCTTTAATGATGCAGCTTATATCGGAGGTATTTGTGCAGAAGGATGTGCATCCTACACGCGCAAACAGATTGACGAATTGACCAACTTCGTGAAGTCTCAACAAGTAGGTGCAAAAGGCTTAGTTTATGCTCGTGTTGCAGAAGATGGAAGTGTAAAGAGCTCTGTAGACAAGTTCTATTCACAAGATGTTCTCCAACAACTCCGAGATGCTATGGGCGCCAAACCAGGTGACCTCCTTCTTATCCTTAGTGGTGAAGATGCTAATAAGACTCGCAAGCAACTTTGCGAACTTCGCCTATTGATGGGTGAACGCTTGGGCTTGAGAGACAAAAACAAGTTTGCTCTCTTGTGGGTTGTAGACTTTCCCATGTTCGAATACAGCGAAGAGGAAGACCGCTTGATGGCAATGCACCACCCATTTACCTCACCCAAACCATCTGATATAGACAAATTGGATACCAATCCAGCAGAAGTTCTTGCTGATGCTTACGACATGGTATGTAATGGTGTCGAAGTTGGGGGTGGTTCTATCCGTATCCACGACGCAGTTCTCCAAGCTAAGATTTTTCAAGGTGCTTGGTTTTACACCAGAAAAAGCTCAAGAGCAATTTGGTTTCTTGATGAACGCATTCAAATATGGTGCACCTCCTCATGGTGGTTTGGCGTATGGTCTCGACCGCTTCGTAAGTCTGTTTGCTGGCTTAGATAGTATTCGCGACTGCATCGCATTCCCCAAGAATAACTCTGGTCGTGATGTCATGCTTGATGCACCTTCTGTAGTGGATCAAAAGCAATTAGACGAACTTATGCTTGACCTTCGTCCTCTCCAAGCGTAAGTTCTGCACAATAGTCCATAATACGTATTATTATAGCACCTCGGCGCGTGCGTCGAGGTGCTTATTCTTATATATTCTCCCATGATTTACTCCATGACAGGCTACGGCAAAGCTGAAGCCACTTACAACGGAAAAAAAATCCACATAGAAGTCAAATCGCTCAACAGCAAAAAAACCTGGATTTGAGCACGCGCATTCCTTCCATCTATCGAGAAAAAGGAAATGGATATTCGCAAATTTGCGGCAGCAGAATTGGAGCGAGGAAAGGTGGAATTAACCATTTGGTGCGAAAAAGGAACAGAACAAGCTGGATTAACCATAAATCCCTCGGCAGTGGCTTCCTATCTGCAGCAAATGCAGACAATCAGTATCGAAACTCCAGGTTTGGCTATGCCCAATCCCTCAGAGTTGTGGAATATTCTTGTACGTCTCCCAGAGCTCACGCAATCAGCACCTCTTGAAACTGTTGCTGACGAAGAATGGGAAGTAGTATCTACAGCCCTAAAACAAGCTATTTGCCGATTGAAAGACTTCCGTCGCCAAGAAGGAGAAGCCCTTGCTCAAAAGTTCCTCAACAACATTGATAGCATTGAAGCGTTGATGAAGAGCATTGAGCCTTTCGAAAAAAAGTCGCGTCGAAAAGATTCGCACAAGACTCGAGGAGCGCATTGCTGAGCTTCCCAGTCTAGACATCGATAAGAGCCGTTTGGAACAAGAGCTTATTTATTACATTGAGAAGTTAGATATCAATGAAGAAAAACAACGATTGACCAATCACCTCAACTATTTCCGTGAAACTCTCTCTGGACCACATGGACAAGGCAAAAAGTTAGGCTTCATTGCTCAAGAGATGGGACGAGAAATTAACACGACTGGCTCAAAAAGCAACCAAGCAGAGATGCAAAAATATAGTAGTAAAAAAATGAAGGATGAACTAGAACAGATCAAAGAACAAGTACTCAACGTTCTTTAATGCCTAACTGCAAGTATTCTTTCTCATCCACTCACTACTCTATTACACAAACACTCATGACTAAAGTTATCGTATTTTTCAGCACCCTCTGGCTCAGGCAAAAAGCACGCTAGTGCAACATCTTATAGAACAAGGACTCAATCTTCATTTCTCCATTAGTGCAACTAGTCGCCCTCCACGTGGTCAAGAACAACATGGGGTCGAATACTTTTTCCTCTCTCCCGAGGAGTTTCGAGCTCATATCGAGGCAAACGACTTTTTTTAGAATATGAAGAAGTCTACAAAGACCGCTACTATGGAACATTAACTTCTCAAGTAGAAAGTCAACTAGCTGCTGGAGAAAATGTCATCTGCGACATCGATGTTAAAGGTGGCATCAACATCAAAAAATACTACGGAGCTCGTTGTCTCGCGGTCTTCATCCAACCTCCTTCGGTAGCAGCCCTGAAATCCCGTCTGGAAAATCGTGGTACCGAAACACCAGAAGCCATTCAAATGCGATTAGATAAAGCTGAGTATGAAATGAGCTTCGCCTCTCAGTTTGACACTATCATTGTGAACGACGACCTTGACACTGCAAAATCTGAAATTTACAAAGTAGTTAGCGAGTTCATCAACCAATAACCCTTCCACACGTTGTATTGAATTCTATCTCAGAAATTTTAATTATTAGGGTGTATTCTAGGAAGTATATTTACGATATACCCCTAAAAGTACACCCATCTTCTAAGTCCGAGATATGTATCGCCTCCTCTTTAAGCGTCTCATCGACATCATTGCCTCTGCCATTCTCCTTTGCTTAGCAAGTCCCCTTCTACTACTTACAGCTTTAGGGCTATACTTTTCTAACAACCGAAGAGATGTTTTTTTTCTGCAAAGGCGTCCTGGGCTGCATGGTAAGATTTTTCGCATCATTAAGTTTAAGACAATGAATGATGCCAAAGACAGAAATGGCAATCTATTGCCTGATGCAGATCGTATCACTAAGGTAGGAAATTGGTGCGAACGACGTCATTAGATGAACTACCACAGCTCATCAACGTCTTAAAAGGCGAGATGTCGCTTATAGGCCCTCGTCCTCTTCTACCAGAGTATCTCTCACTATATAGTACCGAGCAAGCGCGTAGACACGAAGTTCGTCCTGGAATTACAGGGTGGGCACAATGTCATGGACGCAATGCAATTAGCTGGAAGCAAAAGTTGGCTTACGACGTTTGGTACGTAGACAATATTTCTTTGAAAACAGACGTAAAGGTTCTGTGGCTAACATTTAAGGCGGTTATTCATCGCTCAGGAATTTCTCAAGAAGGTCACGCAACTGCAGAACCTTTCAATGGTGACAACTAGTAATAAAGACACTGTAGCCATACTAAGGACTTTTCTTATTCGTCTAGTAGGTTGGTGCGACATTAATAAACCTTGTTGATATCAAGAAATGAAACAAAACATACTTATAACCTCTGTTGGAAAGCGTGTTGTACTAACAGAAATCTTCAAAGAAGCCGTCAAACTTCGTCAATTAGACGCTAAAGTTTTTACCACAGACCTATCCCCTGTGCAAAGTCCTGCTGGTTATGTATCAGATTTTTGCTTCGCAGTGCCACGTTGCACAGATGAAAATTACATTTCCACGCTTCTACAACTGTGCATTGATCATAATATAAATGTGGTCATTCCAACTATAGACACTGAGCTTGCTGTTCTTGCCAGAAACCACACTCTCTTTCAAGAACATGGTGTACAAATCATTGTCTCGGACTTAGATTTCATTGAAAAATGTAGAGATAAACGTAGCACTCACCAATTGTTCAAGCATCTAAATATAGACATTCCTGCAGAGATTGACAAATACAATCCAAGATTTCCTCTTTTTGCAAAGCCATACGATGGCTCGTTAAGCTGCAATACACACTATATCGAAAGTGCAAGCCAATTGACGCAAGAACTTTTGGAAGACCCCAAATTAATCTTTATGGATTATGTGAATCCTAAAGAGTTTAATGAATATACTGTAGATTTGTATTACGGAGCAGACCACTATCTTAAATGTATTGTCCCAAGGGAACGCCTTTCTATTAGAGCAGGAGAAATCAATAAAGGAATCACGAGAAAGAACCTCATCGTCGATTATCTCAAACAGAGAATATCCTTTCTACCAGGTGTAAGAGGGGTTATCTGTTTGCAATTATTTATGAGACCAAGTGATGGACAAATCTATGGTATTGAAATTAACCCACGTTTTGGTGGAGGATACCCCCTATCCTATTACTCCAAAGCAAACTATCCTCTGCACATCATAGACGAATATCTTCTAGGGCTTCCTGTGTCCTATTACGATACTTGGGAAAACAATACACTTATGCTCAGATATGACCGCGAAATCATTGTACCCAATTGTGATAGTCTTTGACTTAGATGATACTCTTTATAAGGAAATAAATTATCTACGCTCTGCATTCCAATATATACTGACGCATTATGGGCTCTCTCAATATTTTGAGACTTTCTTGCAAACCTATCAACAAGGAAAAGACGCTTTTGAGTGGTTAATATCCAATCATTTACCACAGATATCCAAAGAAGAGCTAATAGAGTTATATCGTAACCATATACCATCCATAGCACTATCCCAAGAAGTCTATTCCGCACTTGAATCTCTTTCTTTGAATCCCAATGTTACCTTAGGGATTATCACCGATGGACGGACAAGAACTCAACTAAACAAGATAGGTGCGCTTGGGCTCTATGACTTTATTAGCGACGACTACATCATCATTTCAGAACGATTTGGTTGCGCCAAGCCCAATCCTGCCAATTATCTCTATTTTATGGAGAATATAGAAGCTCAAGAGTATTGGTATGTCGGGGATAATGTTCAAAAAGACTTCATTGCACCCAACCAGTTAAAGTGGAAAACAATCTGCTTAAATGATGATGGCCTCAACATTCACGCTCAAAATGTAGTTGTAAATGACGCTTATTTGCCCCAGATACGGATTGATAGTCTTTCTGAACTCTTAGTGTTCGCTACACAACTACCTAGCGCCTAACTCATGGTCCAACATTCTTGTATCATGCTGTAATAGGTAATTCCACAAAACTTCATTTCATTGACACTGGTTCTATCCCTATAAAATCATTTCTTGCCTCTTCTGTTTTGATAACCCTAAAACAATAAAGTGAGCAACAACAGAAAATGTCGAAGATTTTCTCTTTTATAACGGAGTTTTTTTGCAAATTCTCCGAGAATTTCTGAGAAGGCTACGACATATACTGGACAAACCTGAAATAATAACCGGCACAAGCGTACAGAATTTTCATCGCATCATAGCCGAGTGGTGGAATCTATAGACAAAACCTTAAATACCCCTCGGAATTTGCCTAGGCTTTCGGAGAGAACACTTGTTTGTTTCGCAGTAAAATTGTAAATTTGCAGAAGTGTGATTACGCCATTATAGCCACCCTTATAAGTACTTCTCGCCTGCTTTGCGAAAGTCAAGTCCCTATCTCATATGTCCCCGTTAAAACTCTCCGAACTAAACCATCTTGTTCAGCAAGTGTTGAGCTTGCAATTTTCCGACACCTATTGGGTGGTAGCAGAAATTTCAGAGTGTCGAGAGGCTTCTAATGGTCATTGCTATCTTGAGCTAGTAGAAAAAGACGAAGAAAAAGCTGGAAGCTTCACGGCTAAAGCCCGTGCAAACATTTGGCGAAACACATGGCAGCAAATAAAGTTTAACTTTGCCCGTGAAACAGGCCGTGCTTTGGGGGCTGGGCTGAAGATTTTAGCTGAAGTGTCCGTGCAATTTCATGAGGTATATGGATTTTTCACTCACCATTCATGACATTGACTCCACTTATACGCTAGGAGAACAGCAAAAGAAGCGACAAATCATTCTCCAACAATTGGAAGAAGATGGTGTGCTGACCCTTAACAAAGAATTGGAACTTCCAGCTTTCATTCAGCGTATTGCAGTGATCAGTGCAGCCGGTGCAGCAGGCTATGGAGACTTTATGAACCAGTTGGAACAATCTGGCTTTAATTTTCTAACTCGTTTGTTTCCTGCCACTATGCAAGGTGCACTCGTTGCTGAATCAGTGATAAATGCCCTCGACCTCATTGCTGCCGACCAAGAAAAATGGGACGTAGTCGTTCTCATTCGTGGAGGTGGAGCTACAAGTGATTTAGACGGATACGAGAACTACGACCTCGCCGCCAATGTAGCACAATTTCCCCTCCCTATACTCACTGGAATCGGGCACGAACGCGACGACACTGTGGTAGACTTTGTAGCACATACACGATGCAAGACACCAACGGCTGTAGCTGCTTTCTTGATCGAACGAATGCAAAATGTGCATGCAGTGATAGAGAACTTACGCGAACGCTTGAACCGAGCTACAATGGACTATCTACAGATGCTTCAGTTGCGCTATGAACGCTTGGGACAACGCTATTCCACTGCTGCTATCAACTTTGTAAATCGACAACAACAAGTGCATCATCGCTTGACACAACGGATTTCAGCAGGGATTCACGAACAACTCTACTCCCAATCTCAGAATTTGCAAACCATAGTTTCTCGCTTGCAAACCAACACCCACCTACTAATTGAGCGTAAAGAGCATCAGTTATCACTCTTTGCACAAACACTTCGTTGGGCTGATCCACAACGCACTTTGGCAATGGGATACTCTATTACTTACACGTCTGACGGAAAACTATTGAGCGCTGCTAGTGTTCTTCCACCAGGAACGGGACTTCGCACAGTTGTTGCTGATGGAGAAGTCTGGAGTACAATAAACGAAGTCTCATAACGAAGCATTAAGCTCCCTACCCTTCATTCTAGATATGGCTAAAAAGTCTGCACTTTCCTATGAGGAAGCACTCTCCGAATTGGAGAGTATAGTCACAGCTATCGAAAGCGGTGACTTACCCATTGACCAACTCACCCCACGCTTGGCACGTGCGCAAGAACTTCTTGCCTGCTGCAAACAACAACTCGAAAAAGTAAATACAGACGTAAAGAAGATTCTCGAACATGAGTAAGAACAAATTGGCAAAATTTGCCGAGATGGCAAGCTACGATCATGTTATTGAAGCCCCATTTCAAACACCTGATACTCCTTATCATCCATTGCGTGGTAAATGGCATGCAGAGTTTTTTAAGAATGACAACCCAATCGTTCTCGAACTCGGTTGTGGACGTGGAGAATACTGTGTAGGCTTAGGGCGCATGTTCCCTAACAAAAACTTTATTGGTGTGGATATTAAGGGTGCCCGCATGTACACAGGAGCCACTGAAGCCAAGAATGAAGGATTGACGAACGTGGGATTCCTGCGTACTCACATTGAATTTATAGACAAATTCTTTACCCCAAACGAAGTCGCTGAAATATGGCTCACTTTCTCTGATCCTCAAATGAGAAAGCCACCAAACGACTAACTTCCACCTATTTCTTGGAGCGTTATCGCCGATTGTTACAAGACAACGGTATAGTACACCTAAAGACAGATTCTAATTTTCTCTACACCTATACTTCTTGCATGGTAGAAGCCAATCATTTACCAGTGCTTTTCCAAACAGATGATTTGTACCACACACTTTCTGCTGAGGAAGACGCGGAGGTGAAAGAGATTCTAGGCATTCGCACCTATTATGAGCAACAATGGATTGACCGCGGACTCAACATTAAGTATCTAAAGTTCCGCTTGCCTCAAGATGGAAATCTTATAGAACCTGAAGTTGAAATTGAACTAGACGACTATCGTTCCTACAACCGCAGTAAACGTTCTGGATTGACAACAAGCAAGTAGTTCCTATTTCAACGAAGAATCACAACAAATATTCATATTAACTCTGAATTATATGCTCAAACATATTGTTATGTGGCGCTACAAAGATGGTGCTGAAGGTAAAAGTTCGAAAGAACACGCTCAATGGATGAAACAAAACCTCGAAGCTCTCGTTAGCGTAGTCCCTGAAATCCAAAGCCTAGAGTACGGCATTGACGAAATGTCCACCCCAGCCTCATATCACGGCGTACTCACTGTGGTTGTTTCAGATGCAGAAGCATTGAAGTGCTATGCAAACCACCCAGAACACCTCAAGATTGTGGATTATGCAAGCAAAGTCACAGAGAGTCGAGTAGTCGTAGATTATACTCTCTAAACATAAATACAGACATAACTAACTAATCATGACGCTATATCCAAAACTCATCACCGACATTCTCGCAACTGTTCGCTACCCAGGCAATGGTAAAAACATTATTGAGGCGGAAATGCTCTATGATGACCCTCGTATCGATGGGATGAAAGTGAGTTTTTCTATCGTATTTGATAAAAATCCCGACCCTTTCATGAAGAGTCTTTTCAAATCTATAGAGGCCACTATCCATCGTGAAATAAGTCCTGACGTAGAAGTCACCATTACTCCTCAATATCGCTTAGCAGAACGTCCAGAGGCTGGTAAACTTTTACCCCAAGTAAAGAATATTATCGCAGTAAGTTCTGGTAAAGGCGGCGTAGGCAAAAGTACTGTCTCCGCTAATCTAGCAGTAGCTCTTGCTGCACAAGGTTATAAGGTAGGACTTCTCGACGCAGATGTCTTCGGACCTTCTATGCCCAAGATGTTTAGTTTAGAAAACGAAGCCATCTATGCACACATCGTTGAAGGTAGACAACTCTTGATCCCTGCGTTGAAATACGGGGTAAAACTCTTATCCGTTGGATTCTTTGTCAATCCTGAGACTGCCACTCTTTGGCGTGGTTCGATGGCTTCCAACACGTTGAAGCAGCTTATTGCTGATGCAGACTGGGGAGAACTCGACTATCTCATCCTTGATACTCCTCCTGGTACCAGTGACATTCATTTGACTCTTCTTCAAACATTGGCAATTACAGGCGCTGTCATTGTATCCACTCCGCAACAAGTGGCTTTGGCAGATGCGCGAAAGGGCATCGACATGTATCGCAATGAGAAAGTGAACGTGCCTATCTTAGGACTGGTAGAAAATATGGCATGGTTCACCCCTGCTGAGCTCCCAGAAAATAAATACTACATTTTTGGAAAAGAAGGTGCAACACGATTGGCAGAAGAACTTGATGCACCAGTTTTAGCTCAAATTCCTATTGTGCAAAGTATTTGTGATGGAGGGGACAACGGAGAACCAGTAGCACTCAATCCTAATACTATCACAGGTCAAGCATTTGCTCACCTTGCACAACGCGTAGTAGAGGAAACCGAGCGTCGCAACCGAGAACTAGCACCCACTCAAGTGGTTGAAATTGAAGTTAAACGTGCGGAAGATGTAAAATAAACAGACTCTGTTTAACCGTCCTCCTACTGCCTTACATTAGTAACAACCCAGTAAAAATTTATGCATCGCGCATATCTCTCAGAATGCGTGCGGCTAAAACTACATTCAAATGTAGTATTAATTCCCGACAGCCTATTTCCCTAGAGAAATACCTGTCGGGATTTTTTTGCTCTTGCGCAGAAAAAAAACATCTGCGCAGAAGTTCTCACCAAAAACAACGCTACAACCACATTTTTTTCGTAAATTCGCGGTAAACTAAGCGGAGAACACAGTTTCTGTCCACCAAGAACAACTTTTATTCTTGTAAAGCACACTGCATTCCTCTCCCTCATAGTTCATAAACAATGGCAAGAGCAAATCAAAAAACTTGGATTGTTCCTGAAGGAATCACACCTACAGAGCTAGATCTAAAGGTATTAGAATATCAAGAGAAGGGCTTTATTGTACCCTCTCGCCAACTTATTAAGACGCCTGAACAAATAGAAGGTATCCGCCGTGCTGGAGTCATCAATACTGGTGCACTAGACTTGGTAGCAAAGTCCATCAAAGAGGATATGTCTACCGCTGAAATTGATAGACTTGTAGCTGAATATATTGCAGACAATGGGGCTATTGCAGCTTGTCTTGGATATGAAGGATTTCCCAAAAGCTGTTGCACTAGTATCAACGAGGTGGTTTGTCATGGCATCCCCTCCGACGAAGAACTTTTGTGGGATGGCGACATCATCAATGTCGATGTTACCACCATCAAAGATGGCTACTATGCTGATGCGTCTCGCATGTTTATGATAGGTAATGTTGAGCCAAAGGTTAAAAAGTTGGTGGAAGACACCAAACGCTGTCTTGAAATCGGTGCAGAAGCTGCTCGTCCTTGGGGCTTTGTAGGCGATATTGGTCGTGCAATAGAAAAGTATGCTAAACCTAAAGGCTACAGCATAGTACGCGACCTAGCTGGTCATGGTGTCGGTCTAGAGTTTCATGAAGATCCAGTGGTAGATCACTATGATACGCACCATCGTGGCATGCTTCTTGTTCCAGGTATGGTCTTCACCATCGAACCGATGATTAACATGGGGGTACCCGATGTCTTCATCGATGAAGAAGACGGCTGGACAGTTGTGACAGAAGACGAATTGCCTTCAGCACAATGGGAACACACATTCCTCGTTACAGAAACAGGATTGGAGATTCTCACCCACTAATACCCACTTTTTTTACTTTCATTCTTATGCCTATCACACTTCTCGCTATAGAATCTAGTTGCGACGACACTTCTGCTGCAGTGATGCGCGATGGGATGTTGCTCAGCAACGTTACTGCTTCTCAAGCTGTGCATGAAATGTATGGTGGTGTTGTACCAGAATTAGCTAGTCGCGCTCACCAACAAAACATTGTTCCCGTGGTTGATGCTGCGCTCAAGCAAGCTGAAGTAGATAAATCAGAACTTTCTGCTATCGCAGTAACCCTTGGTCCTGGACTTATGGGTAGTTTGCTCGTAGGAGTAAGCTTTGCCAAAGGTCTTGCAGCAAGTCTTGGAATTCCGCTCATTGACGTCAACCATCTCCATGGTCATATTTTGGCGCATTTCATTCAGACACCAGATGAACAAAAGGAAGTCCCTCCCTACCCCTTCCTTTGTTTACTCGTAAGTGGTGGAAATTCACAAATTGTTAAGGTGAACGCACACAATGATTTTTGAGGTGCTTGGACAAACTATTGACGACGCTGCCGGCGAAGCTATCGATAAATGTTCTAAAGTAATGGGACTTGGCTATCCTGGTGGTCCTATTATTGACAGAATGGCACGCCAAGGAAATCCTAAGGCTTTCACTTTTGCAAAACCGAATCTCCCTGGCTACGACTATAGTTTCTCAGGACTCAAAACCTCTTTCCTCTATTTCTTACGCGATAAGATTGCAGAGAACCCCAACTTCATTGAAGAAAACAAAAACGACTTAGCTGCGTCACTTGAAGCCACCATCATTGACATCTTGATGAAGAAGCTAAAACAAGCCGCCAAGGACACAGGTATCAAGCATGTGGCTCTTGCCGGTGGCGTCAGTGCAAATAGCGCACTACGCAAAGCCTTTCAAGACATGGAGGAAAAGGGAATCTGGAAGATTTATATCCCCAAATTCTCTTATACCACCGACAATGCGGCAATGATTGCCATGAGTGGACATTATCGCTACCTAGATGGTGAGTTTTGTTCACTTGACAAACCCGCATTTTCTCGTACAGTATTCTAACTTATTCATTCATCCATACCCCATCTCACATCTTATGGACTTAGATTTGAAAGTTGTCAGCAAGGAAGTAAATGAAATCCTCTGGCGTAATCACCAAACTCTCTCTGTAGCTGAAAGCTGCACCTCTGGTCGTATTGCAAGTGTCATCACTGCAGTTCCAGGTTCTTCGCAATATTTCAAAGGTGGTGTTATAGCTTACGCCAACGAAGTTAAAATAAACCTCCTCGGTGTTGACGCACAGATTATCGAAGAGAAGACACCTGTGTGTGAAGAAGTCGCAGTGCAAATGGCACAAGGCGCACGCAAAACCTTTGGAACGGACTATTCTGTTTCTGTAACAGGATTTGCGGGTCCTGGTGGTCACGACTCTGGCAAAAATTCGGTTTTAGTAGGTACTATCTGGATTGCCGTGGCTTCTTCTACTAACGTAAAAACTGTCATGCTAGAAGAAGACAACGGTCGTGACAAGAATTTGGCTTCTGCTACATCAACTGCTATGCACTTGCTTCTCACTCTTTTGAGAGAAGAGCTCGGAGAAGGTGAAGAAGCCTAATAGCCCATGAATATATTTGTCGTTGTGACAAAAAAAGTAAGCGCCGCATCTTATATTAAGTATAAGATGCGGCGCTTTTTTTGCTGCTATTGTCCGCCTCCAAAAAGCCAAAGAGATAGGAGAAACTGTAGAAAAGGGAAATACTTGTAAAAGAGAGATTATATTGATAAAGGGTGGCACTAATAATGAAAAAGAAAAATGCCACAAAGCTACAGGAGAGCGAAAAACAATTATTGCTACCTAGCAGTAAATTACGAGGTAGCAATAATATGATTAAGAAACTTGCTCAATAGGATTTATACAAGATTACTCTTCTTCGGGCTTCATGTTGGTGTAAACATTCTGCACGTCATCGAAGTCTTCAAGACGTTCTACCATCTTGTCGAGAGTTTCGCGCTGCTCTGCAGTAACCTCCTTCAGGTCATTGGGAATATAAGTGAACTCAGCACTTACAATCTCAAAACCTTCGGCTTCTAGGTGCTTTTGGATTTCACTAAAAGCTTTTGGATCACCATAAATAGTCACGCTACCTTCTTCTTCATCTTCATCAAACTCGTCTTCTACTCCATAATCGATGAGATCCAAGATGAGTTCTTCCATATCAAGACCTTCTTTGTGTTTGAAAGCGAAGACACACTTATGATCGAAGAGGAAAGCCAATGAGCCCATTGTGCCAAGGTTTCCGCTAAACTTGTTGAAAACAGAGCGAACGTCACCAACAGTACGAGTTGGATTATCTGTAAGAGTGTCTACGAACACAGCAATACCATGAGGACCATAGCCTTCATAGGTCATTGTCTTATAGTCACTTTGATCCTTACCCATCGCATTTTTGATGGCGCGATCAATGTTATCCTTTGGCATATTCTCGCGCTTCGCGGTAGCAATGATGGCACGGAGCGTGGGATTCGTGTCAGGATCTGGACCGCCACCCTTTACAGCAACGGCGATTTGTTTACCAATCTTTGTGAAGGTTCGAGCCATGTGTCCCCAACGCTTCATCTTTGCGGCTTTACGATATTCAAATGCTCTTCCCATAGGAATCTATTTGTTTATGTGGTTGTTTTGGTCTTATTATAGCCACTTCTCCATGTAATGCCATCAGAAGAACAAGAACTGAGGGCATAACAGGTAGAAATGAGTGGATTTTCTATAGTTGCAAGATTATCCTCGCAGTACAGCACCAAGCTGTTGTTCAAGTTGCTTTACAATCTTTGCCATGATACTTTCTGTTTGCTTGTCGTTCATGGTTTTTGCTTTTCATCTTGCAGCACGAAGGAAACAGCGTAGCTCTTCTTGCCAGCCTCAAGATTTTTACCTTCGTAAACATCAAAAAGCTCAACTCGCTTTAATAACTTTTTCTCACAAGCAAAAGCAATGCGTTCGATTTCACCAAAGGTAACCTTCGTATCCAACAGCAAGGCAAGGTCACGACGTACAGCAGGGAACTTTGCTATTTCTGTATAAGAAACCTCCTTCTTGGGCAACTTCTTCATAAGAAGAGTCCAGTTGAAGTCAGCATAATACACCTCAGTCTCAATATCACAAGCAGCTAAAAGTGCTTTTCTCACGAGACCAAGCTCAAGATTTACCTTTCCGTTGCGATCTACGACTGCAATACTCTTTGAGAATATATCATTCTTACCTTCTTCTACCAAGAATTGTCCAAGAGCAATGCCAAGGCGACGCAAAACATTAAGAGCATATCCTTTCAGTTCATAGACACTAGCTTCTTCATTAGCATGAGCCCAAGAATTTTTCTACACGGCGACCCGTGAGCCACAAGCCAAGGTGAAGCGTTTCACTATAAAGGCGCAAGCACTTTTTCAGCATTACGCTTTTCTGCATCGTAGTGATAGCAATTACCCAACTCAAAAAATCGAAGGTTTGCTTCCTTACGGTTTACATTGTGCGCTATACTTTCCAAACCACCGAAGAGGAGTGTTTGGCGCATAACATTGAGGTCGCTTGACAAAGGATTCATGAGATGCACCAAATGTTCTGGTGCATAGGTTTTCAAATCCTGATAATAGGCTTCACGAGTGAGAGAGTTGTTGAGGATTTCATGGAAACCTTCACCGACCAATTGCTCACTAATGAGATTCTGCAACTTTTGACTGATATCATTAGCCCCTTTCACTGTGAGTGAAGATTTGAGGGTAGTAGGAATCTCTACATTATTATAACCATAAATACGTAGAATATCTTCTACCACATCGCAAGGGCGCTGCACATCTACACGATAAGCAGGAATTTGCAAAGTCAGTCCCTCTTCAGTTTCGGATACAACTTCCATTTCAAGCGAAGACACAATTGACTTCACCAATGCTGGCTCAATGTGCTTACCGATAACGCCATCAATATAGGCATAATCAACTTGGACATTGAATTGCTTCACCAATGAGGGTTGCTCAACATCAACAATCTCCATGGAGATTTCACCTCCTGCCAATTCTTAGCAAGAAGCGCTGCTGTCTTGAGGGCATAGATTTGTCCATCAGGATCAATGCCACGTTCAAATCGGAAGGAAGCATCTGTGTTAAGCCCATGACGACGTGCGCTCTTTCTTACCCATGTAGGATGGAAGTAGGCACTTTCAAACACAACATTCTGAGTAGTATCATACGTGCCACTACCCTTACCTCCCAATACGCCAGCAATGCACATAGGAGCATTAGCATTGCAGATAGCGAGATCACGATCAGAAAGTTCGTGCTCCTCACCATCAAGAGTGACAAACTTTGTACCGTTCTCTAAGGTTTTAACAACAATCTCACCTCCGTCAATCATATCTGCATCAAAGCAATGCAAAGGCTGACCGTAAGCCATCATCACATAGTTCGTGATGTCTACGATATTATTGATAGGACGCAAACCGATTGTGGTTAGTTTATCTTGCAGCCATTTAGGACTCTCTTGAATCTTACACCCCTTGACAGAAACAGCAGTATATCTTGGACAAGCTTCTGCAGATTCTACAGTGACTTTGATAGGCAAGTCGTGATTGTCTACCTTGAATTCATCCACACTTGGGCGATGCAACTGAGTAGCTTTGCCATTGCGCACGAGATAAGCATAGAGATCACGTGCTACTCCCCAATGAGAACAAGCATCAGCTCGGTTGGGAGTAATGTCAACTTCAATGAGGTAATCACTTTCAAGACCAAAATATTCTGCAGCAGGTGTACCAACTACGGTATCTTCGGGGAGCACCATAATACCATCATGTCCAGTGCCAACTCCAATTTCGTCTTCGGCACAAATCATGCCTAAGCTTTCTACACCACGAAGTTTGGACTTCTTGATAACAAACTCGCTATCACCATCATACAACTTTGTGCCAAGCGTGGCAACGATGACCTTTTGACCAGCTGCAACATTGTGAGCACCACATACGATCTGCGTGGGTGCTTCACCATTTCCTAAATCTACGGTCGTAATATACATGTGGTCCGAGTTAGGATGTACTTCGCAAGTTAGCACATGTCCCACAACTAGACCTTTGAGTCCGCCACGGATTGTTTGTACTTCCTCCACAGCTCCCACTTCTAAGCCAATAGAGGTAAGAGCTACGGCAACTTCTTCGGCTGTCATGTCGAAATCAACATATTCTTTCAGCCATTTGTAAGATATATTCATATTGTAATATCGTTTGCTTGGTGGAGTGTGCAGCACATTCTCTAGCCTTTTTTGATGGCCCTCTTCTTTTTTACTGGATAGCATGCTAATGCACAATAAGCGTAAAATAGAAAGCAGCGACTGACCTGCAGAGAAATGAATAAATCGTCCAATATAATCAAGAATATCTCTGGAGATTTGATAAAAAAGTCCGAGATTTTTCTGAAACTCTCCAAGAGTTTGACAAGATTACAAAGAGATTACTGCAAAAAATCTCCGCAAATTTACTCATTTCTTTTGAGAAAGGAAAGATGAAACTCACGAAAACACGATTTTCATAGAAATAAGGAGGAGTAAATGGGGATTTTTCTGTAACTTCGCAGACAATAACAATGATACTCAGGGCATACTCGAATGCTAAAAAAGATATTTTTCCTATGCTGCGGTCTATTTATTGCCGCAACCTTCCTTCATGCACAAGTTGGTGAGCAACGTAGTCAATGGGCGCTAGGTGTGAATGGAGGGGTAAGTCTCAATAAGGTACTTTTTACTCCCAATATCCGCCAATTTTATCAAGTCGGGCCAGTGGCTGGACTTACAGCGCGATATACAAGTGAAAGGTATTACGGACTTATCTGCGCCATTCAGTTAGAAGCAAACTATTGGCGTGCTGGTTGGAACGAAGAGATTCTCTCCTCAAAGGCCGTACGCTTACCGGATACCTACCAACACAACATTGACTATATCCAAGTGCCAATCATGGCAAATTTGGGATTAGGTGAGGAACAGCGAGGATTCAAAGGTTTCCTCTTAGCTGGTCCTCAATTGAGCTACGCTTTAAGCGACAAAGAGATACAATCATCGCAGTGGACTACCTACGAAATAGATGGAGTATCCATGGCAGATCGTGCCAATGGTGTTGTTGCACAATATGGTAAGTCCATAGAAAATCGTTTAGACTATGGCATTGTGGCAGGCTTGGGTGGAGAATTCACCACCAAAGTAGGACATTTCATCGTAGATGCACGGTATTACTATGGACTTTCAGACCTTTTCCACAATGCTAAAAAAGATCCCTTCTCCAAATCAGCCAATAATACATTAATGCTTAAATTCACTTATCTCATGGACTTCCCACGGCATAAGTGATATTAGAGAAAACCAGAATAAACTCTCTATTTATTAGCGGCTTCATCCTCCTCTGTATTTGACATTTCTATCTTCGGATAACAGTAATCCTACATGCGAAAACCCAATATTCGCCTCTTTTTCCAATGGTCGTTAGGCATCCTAGTGGTGTCCTACGGCCTTTTGGTCTTTGCGCTCAATAATCTGGGGATGCAACAGCGTTTGGCGAACTTGATAGAACTACAATTGGAAAAGCAACTCCAATCTGAAGTTGAAATTGGGTCTGTTGAAATTGGGCTACTCAACAGTATTCAACTTCATAATGTATTACTAAAAGATAGATCTGGAAAAGAGCTATTAAAGAGTAAGTTAGTTTTTGGAAAAATAGAGGTGCTCCCTCTTATAAACGGTAAAGTATCGCTCCGCAACATAGCATTGCTTGATGCCCACATCGCACTTTACAAATCCAACAAGGGAGCTCCCACCAATTTTCAATATATTATTGAGGCTTTTAGTAGCCAAGACAAAGACTCACCCTCCAAGCTTAACCTACGCATCAACTCGCTTATTATGCGGCGATGCGATTTGTCTTACGATGAATGGTATCATCCACAAGCACCTGCTGGACAATTCACCCCACATCATCTCAATCTTAAGAACATCGATGCTATCTTGTCGCTCAAATGTCTGACAAATGATAGCATTAACCTACGTATCCGTCAATTTTCTGCCGAAGAAGGCTGCGGTTGGAAGCTCTCACGCCTGCAGCTCCGGCTAGCAGCTAATCGACACGTTGCAGAAATCAACAACTTTTCTCTCCAGACACCGCAATCTCGCATTAGCCAAGAGCGTCTTGTGGCCCATTACGATGGCTCCTCACTTGATAAGATTTTCAATTCATTGGTTGTAGAAGGTGCCATTGAGGATGCTCGTCTTGCAACCAATGATATTGCACCGATTGTACCCAAACTGCATCCACTAAATGAGACTTTCTTTATAAGCACTCGCTTTGCTTTGCGAAAAGGCGAGGTGAAACTCACTGATTTGCATTTGAGCAACGCCACAGACCGAATCAAGATAGCCACCGATGTCACTATTTTGCTGCCTAATGGTAAGTTTAGCGCTGTAAGTGCCAACTTACGCAGTTTAGCGTTGCAACAACGTTTCGCAAGAGACGTAATGCAATCACTTTCTCTTAAAGAATTACCCCAGTGGCTTACTCCCCTTGAAGAGATTCAACTACAAGGCAAACTGCGCTATGCACTCAATCATAGTAGTTTCTTTGATGGCTCCATTAGTTCAGCTCTTGGAAAAATCAACTTTAGTGCAACATATTGGAAGCGAAATGTGACAGCTCATGTATTGACACGCGATTTACGTCCATCAATACTTGCACAGATACCCAACTTACCTACTTTCCTTAGCTTGGAAGCACATGGACACGTACTTTTAAATGGTAGCAATCAACCCAATGGACGCATAGAATTAGATATACCAGAAGTGGAATGGCAACAGCACCGCTACCAAAAACTAGAAGCCACAGCGTCTTTCTTTAACGGTTTCGCAGAAATTGTTCTACAATCTCAGGACCCATCACTCTACTTAAACGTTGATGCAAAAGCTGCACTGGACAAAAATTGGCGTCCCTCTCAATTAATTGCCAATGGCCACATCAAACGCCTATCTCCTGCAGAATTAGGATTAAGCAAACAATGGGGAAATGGACATTTTGCGTTTGATTTTGACATAAAGGCTCCACAATTAGACGTAAAACATCCTAATGGCGAGTTTGAACTTCGACACTTCTCAATGCAAAAATGTGGATACCCCTTACTCCCTTAATCGTCTGGCACTTAAAGTATCTCCACATCCTCGTGGAAGTCATTTGACATTACAAAGTGATTTTTGCAGATGCTACTGCATTGGGCATTGCTGATGTGAAGGAACTGCAGACAGTTGCGGAAAAATGGTGGAAGACACTGCTTAAACCACAAAAGAACTCTTCCCAAGCTCCCAACCATGCCGAGGCTTCACCGACTCTCAGCAACAGTGAAGAAAAAGCTAATGTAGTATTGTCTAGTAAAACAGCCTTAGCCTTTAACCTGCATCTCAAACGTACAGATTTTCTGCAGCATATGCTCAAGCTAGACATTGCTGCTGAACAAGATATGCATGCTGAGGGACGCTTGGCTGCTGATGGTAGTATGCTTCATTTTACAGCTGACGCACCACATCTACGTTTCGGAACCACAGAAGTGCGAAATGTCACTGTGGCAGCTCGTAGTGTGTATTCAGACTTTCATATGCTTATTAAAGCACTTCGCCCAACCAAGAAAGCTGACCTACAGTTGGAACTTCAAGCGCATACAGACAGTGGTAAACTAATGACCAACTTACAATGGTCGGAACTGAGAAATCGTCATTTTTATGGAACGTTCTCAAGCGAAACCCATATTGATGCCCTCAATTTCAATAAGCTAAAAGAGAGCTGCCTACGTGTAAATATCTTACCCACAAGCTTGGCTGTCAATGATACTGTCTGGAAAATAGAACCAGGAAGCATAGCTCTCAAGGAAGGACGGTTGAATATCAACAACCTTTCGTTATCACATGATCAACAAAGATTAGCCATCTCTGGAGAATACGCACAACATAGCGAAGGACTTACTGTGAACCTACGTCAATTTGATGTTGGTTATGCTCTTTCTATGGTCGGACTTAGCGATATTACCTTTGGAGGTCGTGCTACAGGACAAGCTACGATTCGTCCCACTGAACAGAACGAACTGCAGATTCTAGCCAATCTCGAAATCCCTCAGTTCACATTCAATAATGCGCTATTGGGATATGCTGCAGTCGAAGGTGGTTTTCGTGGAGGAGACCAGACTATTTTCCTCAAGGCAAACATAGAAGAGCCCAACATTAGTTCTACACAAGTGGCTGGATATGTAAGTCTTGGTCGAAAAGACCTAGACCTCCATATAAAAGCCAACAATACCTCCGTAGCTTTTTTAAACCACTACGTAGACGACATCTTTCACAACATACAAGGACGTACCACGGGGACTACCCGTGTCTTTGGTACTTTCAAAACGATTGATTTCGAAGGGCACCAGCATGCCACAGCTTCTGCTACCCTTCCTATTACAGGCGTCAAATACTTTGTAAAAGACGCAGACATCTCTATTGCTCCTGGAGTTTTCACTGTAAATAGTGCAGTAATTTCCGATAGTCTACAGGGAAATGGCACTATTACAGGTAGTTTGCGGCATCATAATCTCAAAGATATGCATTTCGACTTTGCGATGCAAGGAGAAAATATCTTGATGTATGATCAACCGCAGACAATAGACTTGCCATTCTATGCTACAGCTTTCGGCACAGGAGCTGTGCGCGTTTGGGGTGCTCCCCAACAACTCAACGCCAATATCCAAGTACGCACTGAGAACAATAGTGTGCTTACTTATGTTCTCGACCGACCAGACGACGCCGACCATCAACTGCTAACCTTCCGCTCTAAGCAAGACGAAGAAAATGTAGAAGTGGATGATAGTTTACAGAAGACACGTACGAGCAGGTTTGTAGAACCTACCAGTAAAACAGACATACGTCTAAACTTTCAGGTAGATGTTACCTCCAACTCTACCCTTCGCATGATAACAGATGCAAAAAGTGGCGACATTATCACAGTGCATGGCAGCGGACCTATCCAAGCTTCCTTTTATAATAAGGGAGAATTCCAAATGTTTGGAGCATATAAAATAGCAAGTGGATCGTATGATTTGAGCATACAGAATCTCATTAAGAAGACATTCATCCTCACTCCAGGGGGAACGGTGAACTTTTCTGGTAATCCACTCAACGCTGATGTGAATGTGCTTGCCTCTTATATGGTAAACTCTGCATCTCTAGCAGACTTGAACCTCGGCACTACCTTCACTAACAATACCACTCCTGTAAATTGTCTCATTAAGTTTACAGGGAAGGTCAGCAATATGAACCTATCATTGGACTTCGATCTACCCAATATTGGTGAAGACGAAAAAATGATGGTACGTAACCTCATTGCTTCCGACGAGGAACGGACAACACAAGTATTGTACCTTCTTGGAGTTGGACGATTCTTCACCTACAATTATGCCAATGCTGCAGGCGGCACAAGTAGTAACCAGTCCGAAATCATGATGAAGTCACTACTTTCTAGTACTCTATCTTCACAACTGAACAACATCATTGCCAATGCAGTTGGTAATACGAACTGGACATTCGGTGCAAATGTTAGTACGGGTCAATTGGGATGGAGCGACATGGAAGTAGATGGACTACTCTCTGGTAGACTGCTGGACAATCGTTTACTGTTTACAGGAAAAGTAGGATATCACGAACGAGAAGCCGCAACCACGAACTTTGTTGGTGACTTTGATGTACATTATCTCCCTAACTCCCACAGGCACTTTCAACCTAAAGGCGTATAGTGAGACAAACAATCGATACTTTTCAAAATCAACTCTTACAACTCAAGGGTTAGGACTACAAATCAAACGCGACTTTAACTCTTTCTTTGATTTATTCTCCAACAAGAGAAAAGACAAGATAACACCTAAAAGCAAAAAAATAAGTTCGACAAAATATGAATCCTGAAATTCAACGCAGACGCACATTTGCTATCATCTCTCACCCGGATGCTGGTAAGACGACGCTCACCGAAAAACTATTGCTGTTTGGCGGACAAATCCAAGTAGCCGGAGCAGTAAAGAATAACAAGATTAAGAAGACAGCCACTTCCGACTGGATGGAAATCGAGAAACAACGTGGTATCTCTGTTACAACATCCGTTATGGAGTTTGACTACGATGGCTATAAGGTCAATATTCTTGACACACCTGGTCACCAAGACTTTGCCGAAGATACATTTCGCACTCTTACTGCGGTAGACTCTGCTATTATTGTAGTGGATAGTGCCAAAGGTGTGGAAGCACAGACAAGAAAGCTCATGACTGTATGCCGCATGCGCAAGACTCCAGTCATTGTCTTTGTGAACAAGATGGACCGCGAAGGACGAGATGCTTTTGATATCCTCGACGAATTAGAAGAAGAATTGCAAATTGGCGTTCGCCCTTTGTCATGGCCTATAAACCAAGGACAGCGATTCAAAGGCGTTTACAATATCTACGAACAGCAACTCGACCTTTTCCAATCTGATAAACAGAAAGTGACCGAAAAGATCGCTGTAGATATCAATGCTCCAGGAGAATTGGAAGCGAACGTTGGTGACACGGATGCAGCAAAACTGAGAGAAGACCTAGAACTCATTGATGGTGTATACCCTGAGTTTGATGTTGAACAATATCTTTCTGCGGACATCGCTCCTGTGTTCTTCGGCTCTGCCCTCAACAATTTTGGTGTCAAAGAACTGCTTGATTGCTTTGTGAAGATTGCTCCATCACCCCGGCCAACGCAAGCTGAAGAGCGTCTTGTAGATCCTGAAGAAAAGAAATTTACAGGTTTTATCTTCAAGATAACAGCCAACATTGACCCCAACCACCGTTCATGTATCGCTTTCTGCAAAATTTGCTCTGGTAAGTTTGTGAGAAATGCACCTTACACCCATGTTCGCAATGGGAAAACGGTTCGTTTCTCCAGCCCGACTCAGTTTATGGCTCAACGTAAAGAAACGATTGACGAAGCGTACCCTGGTGACATCGTAGGTCTTCCTGATAATGGAATATTCAAAATTGGTGATACTCTAACCGAAGGTGAACTGATTCACTTCAAAGGACTCCCTTCTTTCTCCCCAGAGATGTTTAAATATATTGAGAATGCAGACCCGATGAAGACAAAACAGCTTCAAAAGGGTATCGACCAATTAATGGACGAAGGTGTGGCTCAGTTGTTTATCAATGAGTTTAATGGACGTAAGATCATTGGTACCGTAGGCCAACTTCAGTTTGAAGTTATCGAATATCGTCTTGAAAACGAATATGGTGCTAAATGTCGTTGGGAACCCGTTCACCTCTTCAAAGCTTGCTGGATAGAAAGCGATGATCCAGCTGAACTTGAACAATTTAAGAAGCGCAAATACCAATATATGGCTAAAGACAGAGATGGCCGTGATGTCTTTCTTGCTGACTCTGGCTATGTGTTGCAAATGGCACAACAGGATTTCAAAAACATCCGATTCCATTTTACCAGTGAATTCTAGTTCGCTATCCTATCTTTACAACGTAAGCAGCGTCTATCTTCCGATAAATGAAGATAGACGCTGTCTTTTCAATAGCAAATGGGTCTAACACTCCTCTTACATATAGCAAATTCCCAAAGTCATTCTAGCAAATAACTTTGAGGATTTATGACGAGAGAATAAGAGATTCGGGGTTACATTTCCAACACAGCAAGGCTATGATTTCCCATAATACGGATGCGATCGACGTTTCCTCGAATGCCTGGTAACCGACCAGTTTGCGTATATTGCCACATCATGTAGTCAACATTGTCTGTGAGCATTGGAGCTTCATCTTTATACTTAGCCATTACCCAATGATATCCTCTGAACGTACCGACAAGATGACGGTTGTAAAAGTTCTGATAAGTGTAAAGAATGGGCTTCTTGCCATAGTATGTCGCTATGCGATCTACAAACTCTTGAAGATCCGATACAAACTTATCATCAGAAACACCACCTGTCGTTTCGATATCAATAAGTGGCACAAGATCTTGGTCAGCTTTCTGCACCACAGAAGTCATGTTTGCCACTTGTTCATCAACACTCGCCCTCGGGCGATAGAAGTGATAGCTTCCTACACTTAAACCTGCCTGACGGGCGTTGGCTATATTATAAGCATAGGTGGGGTCTACAAGGCTACTTCCCTCTGTGGCTTTGATGTAAACAAAACTCACATTAGCTTCTGTACCTACTCGTCCCCAATCTATCACACCTTGATAGCGACTCACATCAATACCCTCACGAAACTTCGTGTTCACACGACTAATTCCGCGTGATACCTGCATCATCTGTACAGAAGACTGCACATTCTTTGGATTGCACAGGCATCATATCTGGCATTATGCGATCACTAGGTTCCTTAGAGGGCGCACCGCGATGCTTACGCTCAGCATGAGCTGACAGCCCGATAAAGGAGAAGCAGCCTACAAGACATAGCGTTTTGAGTGAATATAAAGGAGAAAGCCACATAGGCAAAAAATTTAATACTGTTCTTGTTGATTGGGGAAGTCGCAGCTCTTCACATCTTCAACGAATTTACCGATAGCATCGGTCATGATAGTGTGAAGATCTGCATAACGACGCAAAAATTTAGGAGAGAACGACTTATTCTTACCCAACATATCGTCAATAACCAAGACTTGACCATCTGATGCTCCAGCACCAATTCCGATTACAGGGATATCGAGTAGCTTGCACACTTTGGCATTTAGTGAAGCAGGTACTTTTTCTACAACAATAGCAAAGCACCCAGCCTCTTGCAGAGCTTTAGCGTCGCTCAACAATTTTGCTGCTTCTGCTTCCTCTTTGGCGCGCACAGCATACGTGCCAAATTTGTTGATGCTCTGTGGAGTTAACCCTAAATGCCCCATCACAGGAATACCAGCTTCTAAGATTTTACGAACTGTATCTATGATTTCAACTCCACCTTCTAGCTTAAGAGCATCAGCACCAGTCTCCTGCATGATACGAATAGCATTACGCACACCGTCCGTAGCATTTACCTGATATGTACCAAAAGGCATATCACATACAACTAGAGCTCGCTGAACACCACGCACAACGGAACGAGCATGGTAAATCATTTGATCAAGCGTGATGGGCAAAGTGGTAACATTACCTGCCATTACGTTACTAGCACTATCCCCCACAAGGATACAGTCAACACCTGCTCCGTCCACAATAGTCGCAGTGGTATAATCGTAGAAGTAAGCATAGCAATCTTCTTACCTTGTTGTTTCATTTCCAAAAGGCGATGTGTTGTCACCTTACGTGAATCGTCTACTAAATATCCAGCCATATAATAGTTGTTGTCTCTTGAAATATCTATGCATATTATGCTTATTCATAAGCACTAGCATCAACCCATACTTATAAATAATGAGAATATAAAACTTGATTACAGAGTGTGTATCAGGTTTATTTGTGATACTCTTCTGCTAATCCACCTTCAGACGTTTCACGATAGAGAGAAGGAAGGTCACGCCCTGTTTTTCCCATCACAATCACAGCCTTATCATAAGAGATGTGGTGAATGCCTTCAGCAAAAGTGGCATATATGTTAGCATCAAGCGCACGTGCTGCTGCATGAGCATTGCGCTCAATACAAGGAATTTGCACAAGACCGCAGATGGGATCACAAGTCATTCCAAGATGATGTTCTAGTCCCATTTCTGCAGCATACTCAATAGACTGTAGACTACCACCAAAAATATAGTTTGCTGCTGCCGCTGCCATAGCACAAGCCACGCCTACTTCGGCTTGACAACCAGCTTCTGCCCCAGAGATAGAAGCTAAAGTTTTTGCAATATTTCCGACAAGCCCAGCAACCGCAAGTGCATGGAGAATGCGCGTTTCACTGACTTGGCGACTCTTTTGCGATATGATACAAAACAGCAGGAACCACACCACAAGAACCACAAGTAGGAGCGGTAACAATTTGCCCGCCACCGGCATTTTCTTCACTTACTGCCAGTGCATAAGCAAAAACAAGTCCACGCGATTGCAAGTTTTTGCCATAACCAAGTGCTTTAATATAATAGCGTGGCGCTTTACGTTGCAGATTTAGCTCACCAGGCAACACACCTTCGTGCTCTATGCCTCTTTCCACAGCATCCTTCATGGCTTGCCATATCTCGCGGAGGAAGTCCCAGATTTCCCGTCCTTCTCTTGCTTCTACATAACTCCAATAGTCCATGCCACGTTCTTCACACCACTTCATGATGTCATTCAAACGATTAAATTCATAGACATCTGGAGTTTCTTTGGCATCATCGCCTTCTTCTGCTAAAGCACCACCGCCCACTGAGAACACCGTCCAAGCATCTTGGCCCATTCCATCAGCATCTAGCCATTCAAATTTCATGCCATTAGGATGAAAAGGGAGTACTATTTCTGGATGCCATACAATCTCTGTGCGCTCAGCACCTAAGACTTCACGAACGGCTTCATCGGTCAAGTGACCTTTTCCCGTAGCCGCAAGACTACCATATAGGGTCACTCGAAAACTGTTGACTTCAGGATGACGTTGAAGAAATTGTTCTGCAGCTGATCGTGGCCCCATTGTGTGGGAACTGCTCGGCCCATAGCCTATGCGAAAGAGTTCTCTGAGACTTTTCATTATTGTTTTTGTGCTTGTTCGCCGTTTTCGGCTGTGTCACCTTATTCACACCTTAGCAAAGCATCATTAAGTTTGGATTGGTGAAAGGTAGTTCTTCGTCTTGCACTCACTTTCTAAAACACAAGAGCTGTGTTTCGACACTTTTTGCAAAGACGAATGCAACTACAAAGGTACGGCTTTTTTGTCGTATGACAGGTGAATATACTCATTTATTTCCGCTTATATACCTCAAAATACCCAACAAACCGAGAAAAATGCACTTTCCTCAAAAAAAATCGCGAGAATATTTGGTAGATTCGGAAAAATGTATTTCCTTTGCAATCGCAAACAAGGAACAACGGACAACAAAACAACGTTGAACGGTAAACCTCAAAAGCAAAAACCCAAACGGTGCGTTAGTTCAGTTGGTTAGAATACATGCCTGTCACGCATGGGGTCACGGGTTCGAGTCCCGTACGCACCGCACATCACAAGATGTTCAAAGGGTTCCGTAGCTCAACTGAATAGAGCATCTGACTACGGATCAGAAGGTTACAGGTTTGAATCCTGTCGGAATCACTCTTTCTTGTCTGAGGAAGATTAAAATTATCAGACCAACGGCTCCGTAGCTCAACTGAATAGAGCATCTGACTACGGATCAGAAGGTTACAGGTTTGAATCCTGTCGGAGTCACAAAGGCATCTTTTCTTGTATATATACTCTCTCTGTTACCTTACACTCTCCCACTCTTTTGACATTATCTCTTCACTAACGTCTCCACAAATACCAAGCCCTTTTTTATACAGGTTCAGCTAGCAACACGACATAAAGAACCATCCAACTTTGTCGATATTTAAAATCAAACTTCTTTGGACACTACTTTTTTGCCCAAGCAAAGATAAACCGACCTTCTGTCTTACATCGATTAAGCACAAAAAATCATGCGAATATTTACTTTTTTGATGCTTTTATTTGCCTGCAACCTCTGTGCGCAAAATTATATCAAGGTTGATTTCAGCAAACCTTCCTCCACTAAGAGATTTGTGGTTTACACTCCTTATAACACCGAGCTATTTTCCTGCAAGTGTGCACATGGACAAGGCGGAAAAACCAGAAGCAAACCTGAAACCAGTAATAAAGTAGGAAGTAACTGCTCTTCTGTAGGTAAATTTCAAATTGTAGGTTTTTACGTAAAAGGAGGTATAAAATACCTCAGACTAAAAGGACTAAGCCCCACTAATAGTAATGCCCTAAGAAGAGATATCTGTATCCACAATAGTAAAATGGAAACATCGTGGAAATGGATTCCATTTTTCAACCTACCCTTATCTAATGCAAGCAACGGTTGCTTCGCAATAGACAATGAGAGTATGGACAAAGTCATAAAGTTATATCAGCAAAAGAAACTGACGTATCTTTATGCTGTTATATAATCGCATAAAAGCTCAAAGCATCTATGAGAAAACAACAAAAGAGTAGCATCCACCTTAGTCTAATCTAGTCAAAGGCTCCAATCAATGATCAGCCACACTTAATTCTTTAGTCACAGCAAAGTCTATTTTTGACCAATAGAAGCCCACCTTTCTACTTCTTGGTGCTACAGTTGTAGCACGTATATCTATATAGACAGGGATAATTTCATCCCAAGGCTGTACGTGGCGAAGATTATCATTGAAAGACCAAGGTACTTCTATCTTATCAGTCTTCAAAACCTCCACATATGAGCCTTCAAACTTAATGGTAATTCCATCTCTTTTGATTATCACATCCACGACACAGAGTTCTTCATGGGACAAACGTTGCCAGCCAACTTGCTTGAAAAAGACATCCGTTTTGAAGTCCTTCAAGCGCTTGATAACGATAGCCTCTTCATTATAACTCGTCACCTGCTCTTTACTCTCTTTGATGATATCAGCTTCATACTGCTTTATCACCCTAAGCCACAAATCGTTCGACTCGGCACGACAGAGTGTCTGAGGTAGCACAGCTTCTGTTCTCTTCCCGAAGGGGCTTTGTTCGATATGCTCCAAGCGCAAATATCGACCATCTCCATCTAGTGCAAATCTATAAGAACTAAACTTCGATTCCACTTTATCAGTAAAAGTATTACACCTCAATTCCTTGATGTAAGAAATAAAAACTGGCTGGTGTATTCTGTGAAGTTTCAAACCATATTTGATTTTCCCTAATGATTTCAAACTCCAACCATACATACATCTGTGGAATACGTCCTAGCCCAGGAACAACCTGTGGCTCAAGTATAGCCCAGAGACGAGCATCTATATCTGCTGGTTCTGTAGCTTCGGGATACCACCACGACAAAGCGCCAAGACCTACAATTTCTCCCATCTGAAAAAACGTTGAAAAGGCATAAGGATCAACAGCACTTTTAAGCAAAAAAGCCCCAAACTCTACACACACGGCAGCAGAAAAACATGTCCGTTTGACTAAAACGTCTAACAGATCCTCGTATGCCTCAAAATAGTGAAGATGACGAAATTCCTTCATCAAATAGTCGGTCAACTCATGATAAGCCTTCTTCCATAAATTGAAATTGTGCTGAGACCGATTAAGCGTATAACAAATTTCAGAAGCATTAGTATCACCGTTCTTTGAGTGAAGCACTTTCGTTGTTTGAGTATACTTCGCTCTCCGATGTATTTCACTAGGGTTTACACTATACAACCCTTTCCGACGCAAATAAAAAGCTGCAAGCACCGCGAAGAATGCATGAGAATTATTTACATACAATTGACGAAGTTGAAGTACCCATAAAGGCCCCTGTACCTCATTCGTAAAAGGTGATTCGGATTTCAAAAAGCTAGCAATCCATCGTTCCGTTAGTTTCTCTTCTTTATGCACCTTGTGAGTCCCTGCACTTTCAAATACCATTTGGGATAATGTCACCACAAGGTGAGCATTAAGCAAATCTTGCGCCTTAATACCAAAATAACTCTTTAAATTCTCCCAAATCTTATTAGTCGTATCTTGAAGAGGCTCTAAATTTTCATCTACAAAACGCTTTAAAGTTCTCTTATCTACTCCAATACGTTTTGCAAGTACACTATCGGATGTAAAGAAATACCGATCCTTTATCACAGATCGCAGCACTTTTACCCGTTCTTCTTGAGGTACACTATCTCTCATTGGTAATGATATATGTTCTTGCTCCATGACATTTCTATTAGAAGTTATAATGTTTTGCTTTGTACCGCAAAGGTATTATATTTTTTACGACCTACCAACCTTTGCATACGATTGTTATATCTCATTTACTAAGTAGGTGCATCATACCTCCATTATACACCCATGTTGAACTTTTTGCAGGAAAATACCTACGTTAATTAGAAGAGAACCAAATAAAACGTGTACTTTTGTCATGCATAATCGGTATTAGCCTCAAAAAATGAAAGAAATTGCCATGTAAAAAAAGAAAGGAATATCTTTGCAACGACAACAAAAAGAGATAGATTCTTAATCTTTCTCTGTTGTTTTGTTCGCTTTCCGCGTTGTCTGATGGTACGAAATCTGCTAATTTTCAATAATCACAAAGACAGCAAACATGGCGTTCCCCTTTTGTCTATGACAAATGCGGTCGATACATTGTGCCCTCATAAGGAGTGCACAATGTTAACCGGTGTACATCGCTTCTATGTATCTCATCGTTGCACAAAAGATAAGAGTACATCACTCTTATAATTGGTTACAACTGTATTCTTTTTAAAGCCAACTTAGAGCTATTTCACATCCGCACGTTTGTTATACCTAAGCGTGAGCAGTTTGTTTCTTCTGTGATAAGGTGTTTGCCGATACCTGTACCTAGAAGTAAAGACAGACTTGCGCCATTTTTGTGTTCAAGCCTTTCCTTTCTTCTACAAGCGAAAACATTATAATCCTTATATCATGGCACTCTACACCATCACCACCAAAATGCGTAAACATGCTCCCAGCGGTCAATTACTCCTTGAGCCTGGAATGTCCGTCACCGTTCCTTGCAATGCTGGAAATCCTGTATATTTCAACAACGGCCAACTTGTTGTCGATGCTTTTCTTCGTATGTACGGAGTAGACCTCCGCGGAGCAGGCGCATTGAATGCGAGTTTCTTGGATATCAAAAAAGAATAATCGAATTCAATCATTTATCACTTAGGTCTTGCCTTATCAAGAAGAAAGTATTATCTTTGCAGTTACTACTACGGGGCTGACTGGATTTGACAGCGGTTCGAGGTGGTTAGTAAGCACGCAGTGCGGACGGAAGTGGGCACTATAATCTCGGCTTTCAACAATTTATCTGGCGAAAACAACTTTGCTCTCGCTGCTTAATCGAAGTATAGTAGATTAGCTTTATCCCTTCTCTAGGAGTTGGGACGAGACATCACCCAAGAGCATCCGCTCCTTTGCGTCTTGACATGGTGGTGCAGTAAGAAGGAGATTGGCAAGCCAAGCCTCGGTGGTTCGCTGAAATTTTTAGAGGATACGGCAGCATATTAGGTTGTTTCCATCGCAGTGCTGCCCGACAATCAAAAGGGAAACTAAGCGTGTAGAAAGCTAGTTGGCTCTCCGTTTGGACGAGGGTTCAATCCCTCCAGCTCCACACACTTGTCAAGAAGCAACAGAATATTCTGTTGCTTCTTTTTTTGTTTTTCAACCCTTTTCCTCAAAATTTGATGCACAAGTTTTTCTACTAAAATTCCCCTCGCGCGCGTAACAGGGATTTCTATATTTTTTTGCTTTCACAACCTTCACACAAACAGCGTGAGTTTTTCTTAATTCCTCTCTTCTATGATGGGAGGATGGATACCGCAACGCTACACACAAAATCACAAGAAAGTGACTTACGAAAAACAAGAGGAGACAACAAAAGTCGAATCCACGTGTAGAATCGTCGGAGAATCTCGAAGAAATGTGGGAGATTTCTGAAAAAACGTGGGAGATTTTCCCAAAAACGTCGGAGGTATTTCTCAAAAAGTCCGACATTTTTTTGAGAAACGCACCGTGAACTTTTTCCCCTATATGAGGATTATTTCTCAGTCATGTTGTGAAGGTTGTGAAAGCAAAAAAATAGGAATTACCAGGGAATGCGCACGTGTGACGCGCGTGCACGAGAAAGCAGAAGGAAATTACTAACGCTAACCAGACAACACAGAAACCACAAGTTTGGCTGCCGTCAGGAGAAAAGAGTGAAGTAGGAATAGAATGAACTAGCAATAGGCAATACTAGACACTATATGAAAGCACAACCAGTATAAAAGTCCATAACAAAATCTCTATCACAACATCTTTTAATCTTATCTCTGTATGTTTTTAGGTTTTGGCAACACAGATAAAAGCATAAACAAAAGGGTGCGCTAAACAATCGTTTAGTGCACCCTCTACAAAAAATGAAAAATATGGAAAAATCAGAATAAACTAACTATGGAGCGTCTGCCAACATCTGCTAGCTTTATGCTTATCTTTTCACCATTATGCTTCGCAACTCTTGCAATCTACAATATTGCTAAGCAACTCCTTACTGATGCTTTGGCTACGTTGGTAGTACAATCCTTTAATTCCCAACTTCCATGCCTCAATGATAAGCGCATTCACATCGCGCACTGCAAGGGCGGATGGAATGTTGATATTCAAAGATTGACCTTGGTCAATAAACTTTTGACGAATAGAAGCTTGAATAATCAGTTCACGCTGAGAAATCTCCTTAAAGGTCTTGAATACATCTTTTTCCTCTTGGGTAAGGAAATCAAGATGTTGCACAGAACCCTGATTGAGCATAATATTGCGCCACACCTCATCGTTGTTCTTGCCCTTCTCTTCAAGGAGTGCTTCTAGATAACGATTCTTGCGAATGAAGTTACCCTTGGAGAGACCAGCCTTGTAGTAGTTGGACGAGTATGGTTCAATACCAGGCGACACCTGGCCGAGGATTGACGAACTAGAAGTAGTAGGAGCAATCGCCAGAACCGTTGTATTGCGGTACTTAGTTCCTTCAAAACCTGGACTTTCATTGAAGATAGGAGCTGGACCATAAGTTTGTGCCAAAGTGAGAGAAGCAGCTTTAGCCTCCTCACGAATGTGGCGGAAAACCTGATTAGTCAAAGCTTTGGCCTCCATCGATTCAAAAGAAATGCGGTTCTTCTGCAAAAGGGAGTGCCACCCAAGTACACCAAGTCCGAGAGCGCGGTGACGCTCAGCAAACTTGTTTGCCTGACGCAAGAAAGGAGAATCCTTAGTCTTTTCGATAAACTCAGACATCACAGCATCCAAGAACCAAATAGCGAGTTGCACAGCATCTGTGTCCTTCCACTCTTCCCAAAGTTCGAGATTCATAGAAGAAAGACAACATACAAAGCTCTCGTCTTCACCATCAGGAAGTTGGATCTCATTGCAAAGATTAGAGTGAGTGATTTCTAGTCCGAGATGCTTGTAAATATCGGGACGAGTAGCATTAACATTGTCAGAGAATTGGATATAAGGCAACCCTTTCTGCTGACGACTCTCTAGCACTTTTGCCCAGATTTCTCGTTTCTCATGATCACCATCAATCATTTCCTGCATCCAGTAGTCAGGCACGCACACAGCGTAAAAAAGATTTTGGATGGGGCTTCCGATATCCTTGATTTGTAGGAACTCCTTAATGTCAGGGTGGTCGATGTCTAGATAGGCTGCAAAAGAGCCACGACGAGTTGCACCTTGAGACACTGTGTCCATAACTGTATCAAAGAGACGCATGAAAGACACAGCACCAGACGACTTACCATTATTGGTAATCGCTGCACCACGACCACGCAAATTGCCAAAATAGGCAGAGGTACCGCCACCATGTTTGGTTTGCATCATCACCTCACCCAACTTGATAGTAATACCTTCGATGCTGTCTGGGATGTTGCAGCCAAAACAAGAGATGGGCAAACCACGTGAAGTGCCAAGATTAGACCATACGGGAGAACTGCAACTCATCCAACCTTTATAGATGAGTTCTGCAAATCGTTCCTGAAGTTCGGGACGATATAAACGGCGCGCAGCGGCACCCGTGATTCGGTCAATAGCATCGTGAATCGTTTCGCCATGGAGCAAATAGCCACGGTTCAACACGGCTTCCGATTCGTCATTATACCACCAAGGGAGGACTTTAGTCATGAGAGAGTGAGAAAAATATTTAGATTAGGAGAGTATATAAGACCTCCTGATTAGTATAGTCACATGAAGTAAGAACCTTTAGAAAAGGCTATCAGCATCGAAAGCTTTATCGTGCTTTGTGTAAGCAGTAGGACGCTTTGCAAAGAAATCATCGAGTTCATTAGCAAAGACATTCTCATCAAACCACAACATAGGCTTGTAGGCCTCATCACTGATATTGTAGATTTTGTTATAGCCAAGTTGTGCCAACGAGGTGTCTACACGATACTTCATAAAGTCGAGGAGATTTTGCTTGGTAAAGAATTCCAATTCTCCTTCTTCATAAATCCATTTGAGGAGTTCCACCTCATATTCGAGGTAATCTTTCACAGTTTGTTCTACCACTTCTTGTGAAGGACGCAATTCAGGATGTTCCTTAAAGATTTGTGTGAGAAGATAAACTCCTGCATCAGCATGCGTTTGCTCGTCAATAGAGGTCCACGCAATGATGTTAGAAGTACTTCGCATATAACCGCGGAAGTGCGTGAAAGAAAGAATATTCGCAAACTGTGAGAAAAGCGAAGAGTTCTCAATAACGATGACGAAGAAGAGTAATTTCTCCACAAAAGTCTTCTTAGAATTGAAATGGTCTTCGATAAGCCCTAGCTTATGTTGGAAGACAGGAATCTCGATGAGAGCTTCAAATTCATCATTATATCCAAGTACCTCGAGCAACTGCGAATAAGCCATTGCATGACGGTGCTCACATTCTGCAAAGGTAGCACCGAGTCCATTAAATTCTGGTTTTGGAAGATGCTTATAAAGATCGCCCCAGAAGGTTTTTCACCGACACTTCCACCTGCGCAATGCTAAGCAGGCTACGCTTCACCACTTCTTTCTCTGTGGGAGTGAGATTTGAATGAAAGTTCTGAATATCGGAGGTAAACTCCACTTCACTATGCACCCAAAACGTTTTGTTCATCTTATCGACAAAGTCCATCGTCTCGGGGTATTCAAAGGGTTTGAAATTCACCCGTTTATCAAATATACCCATTGTTTTTTCGTTTATTTTCTGCGCAAAGATACGATAAAAATAACGATTAAGCGCATCATTCGAGAAAGAAAAAATCTTCTATTATTCCAATTTTCAACTTCTGCAATCAGCGTCTATCAAAGGGGGCAAATCTCAGATTAATTGACTATATTTGCACTTACTCCAAGGCAAGAATTGCATATATAATTTATATTCAAACCATCATGCAATGTATCTCTTTGGAAACAATCATCATCTATCATTTTACAACAGCTATTATGCATACTATTTCGCTTATTCTCGTTGTACTTTCTGCACTACTCTTTCTCTACATCTTTATACTTGAAACTCTCCTCACCAATTCTCAGCGAACAGCCAAGACATTTAGAATGTCTGTGGATGAACTCTCTGGTAAATCATTGAACACGCTAATGAAAAATCAAGGTGTTTACAATGCACTTATTGGTGTTGGGCTTCTATACGGGGCTTTTGTTTCACACAACACTTGCGAGGTATCTATGCTCTTCTTGAGTTTCGCTGTCTTAGTTGCTGTTTATGGTGCGATTAGCTCCCAATGGATAATTCTGATAAAGCAAGGAGGACTCCCCATTTTGGCATTACTCAGTCTCATTTTTTTCGGATAATCCTATTCTTTTACTTCCTGCATCAGCGCCTATCACGACCAAAAAGAATGAGAATCTCTTGACAATTCCACCGAAAATGCTTACCTTTGCCGTCAAACTTCCAAAATATTGAAATAGCCTATCGTAACACCTCTACGCATCTATCAATACATAAACATCATTAGTCATGGACAAATACAAGATGATGACCGACCAAATGCTGGTGGGTTATTACATGATGGGGTGCAATGAGGCTTTCGACTGCTTGCTAGAACGATATAAGGATAAACTTTTTCAATATATTCTCGCTCGTGTGCACCAAGAGGATTTGGCGAACGACCTTTTCCAAGAAACGTTTATCAAAGTGATTCTCAACTTGCGACAAGGTAAATATACGGATTCGGGGAAATTCTATGCCTGGGTTACACGCATTGCTCACAACTTAATCATAGATTATTTCCGCAACGATAGCGACATCAGTCTTTCCCCAACTGAAAATAATACTGATCCGTGGGAGAATGCACCTGCAGCAGCGCAAGAAGATACGTTTGAATATGAGATGTTGCTCGGTCGGTTGGCATCTTTAGTGGATTTATTGCCAAAGGAACAACAAGAGGTGGTGCGAATGCGCTATTTCCAAGATTATTCCTTTAAAGAAATCGCTAGCAAGACCGGGGTTAGTATTAACACTTCGCTTGGACGTATGCGCTATGCCCTACTAAATCTGCGAAAAATAGCGCAAGATCAGCAAGTGACTTTAGACTAACCACTGAAGTCTACAGTTATTTTCGTGACAAAACTTTGGTGTTTTGCAAAGCCACGATGTGAGAAAGATAATTTTCTCAAAATTTCAGTCTATATGAGATACTAAAAACGGCATAGGCACGTTATAAGGGTATAATTTTATACACTCTTATTACGTGCCTATGACTGATTTTACACAAGAACGTTCACAACCGAATGCCACCTCGATTGAAAAAATCAAGCAATTCGCTCGCGAATGCACAAAGTTGGCAACCATCCACTCTGATTCATCTCTTATTCTCACACAATTGGTTGCCACACAACACAACTGTTGCTAAACATAGCCTCAACAATCCCCCACAATATGAAGAAAATTCTACTCCTTGGTTCTGGAGAACTCGGTAAAGAGTTCACCATCGCTGCCCAACGCTTGGGACAACACATCATTGCCTGCGACAACTATGCAGGTGCTCCTGCTATGCAAGTGGCAGATGAATACGAAGTTTTCTCGATGCTCGATGGTGACGCCCTTGATGCCGTCGTGGCAAAGCATCAGCCTGATGTTATCATCTGTGAGATTGAGGCTATTCGCACAGAACGTCTTTACGACTACGAAAAACAAGGAGTACACGTCGTGCCTTCAGCACGTGCCGTAAACTTCACAATGAACCGCAAAGCGATTCGCGATTTGGCAGCAATCGAGTTGGGTCTTAAGACTGCCAAATACTTTTATGCTACTACGCAGGAAGAACTCCAAACTGCCGCAGACAAGATTGGTTACCCTTGCATTGTCAAACCTTTGATGTCATCAAGTGGTAAGGGACAATCATTGGTAAAAAGTGCAGAGGAAGTGCCCGCAGCCTTTGAGTATGGTATGGCAGGAAGTCGCGGTGATGTCCAAGAACTCATTGTTGAAGAGTTTGTCAACTTCGACTATGAGATAACCCTTCTCACCGTCACCCAAGACAATGGCAATACACTCTTCTGCCCTCCCATAGGCCATGTGCAGAAAGGCGGTGACTACCGTGAGAGCTTCCAACCCTTGGCTGTGGAGCCACAGCATTTGGAAGAAGCCCAACGCATGGCAAAAGCGATAACCGAAGCACTTACTGGTGCTGGGTTATGGGGTGTAGAATTCTTCATTAGCCGCGAAAATGGTGTTTACTTTAGCGAACTCTCTCCTCGCCCACACGACACTGGCATGGTGACTCTTGCAGGTACTCAAAACTTCAACGAGTTTGAACTACATTGCCGCGCTGCCCTAGGGTTGCCCGTACCATGCATCAAAACTTTGCGTAAGGGCGCTAGCGCAGTTATCCTTGCAACAGAAACCTCTAACGAGCCTCCTAGTTATAAAGGTATCGAACTTACTTGTGAAGAGGACGCAGATATTCGCCTCTTTGGCAAACCTACTACCCGTCCTAATCGCCGTATGGGTGTTGTCGTTGTTAGCGGAGAACTATCTGAAGACCTTGACAACATCCGTGATAAAGCAAAGCGACTCGCTAGCTATGTCGAGCTAGTTTCACCCACAAAGTAAATACCCTGCTAGGTTGGAAAACCTACATGGGTTGCATGGGTAAGAGATATCTTCTCGCTTTATTCCACTTTGAGGAGTTTCATCTTCTCATCTAAAAAAGTCTGCATCAGAAAGAAGTTTCTGATGCAGACTTTTTATGTTTAGAACTAAAGAGAGCATGTGCCGCTTCAATTCTCGACTATCATTTGCTGTAACAACGAATGCTTCAAGTGTTCTGCTTGTTTAAACTATAAAGCACTACTTAGCCCCTACAAAAACAGGGCGAATACTGTTACCTTTTGTACCATCATCTCCTTGATAGTCTCCATAGAGACCATCACGATCGGCTGAAATGAATGCCCCCCAACTGTCGTTGTCTTCCCATACTTTACCTACCCAATAGTAAGCACCATAACCAACATTCTTCAGCACTCCTTGCTCATAGCGCGATCCTGCACAAGGTAAGAAAATACCCTTTGCAATCTCCTCAGACGTCAAAGCCTTCGCTATACGGATGTTTCGTTCAGGCACACCATTAGTTGGGTTGGTTGCAAGAAATCCATAGATTTTTCAAGCCATCAGTTTCCACATATCCATACTGCCAAGACGCATCATTGATGAGTGCAAGCGACTCTTTGCGAGAAGGCAAACGATATTCTCCCTTTGTTGCCCAAAAAGCAAGGTCGCCAAAAGCAGCTTTCTCAAAATCGGTCGTCTCATTTTGCATTTTAGCATCCGTATAGAGCTTACCTTCAAAGTAAGTATTGGCTGTACCACCGTGAGTATCGTCTATTGCCAAAGCATTTGCGCCTACGACTCCCATGTTGAAGTGGTCCACTTGATCGGCAGATTGAGGAGTTTTGCTGCGACTGCCTTCTCCTCTAACTCCAGACACAGGATTAAAAATAATCCCATTGATGAGCTGCGATTTTCCAAGTACCTTTATCATATTGTAGATTACCCGTCGCCCATTTCACTCCCGCTACTTCCACAAACTTGGGAGTAGCGGGCTGTGGAGTGGGTGTTTCATTTTCATCCACTGTGATTTCTTTAATGTCTTCCATTGGGAATGCAACCACCGTACCGTCAGTTTTCAGCACTTTCACGGTGTAGGTTTGCGCTTGCATAGCCATTGCCATACAAGCAGCAACCAGAGAGAATAATATTTTCTTCATAGATTGAATGATGTAAATTAGAATATTTCCTTGTGATTATCAACTTCTACCGATAGCTATCAGCAGTCAGAGTCTATTTCAGTAATTAATATGAGGTATTCATCGTTTCTGGCACACAAATATAGAAGTCAGAACGGCCCAATTGCACCTCGTCTAAAGCCTCCACACTCTCCTGTCGCACTGCTGTAACGAGCGCAATGCGTAGCTGAGGACAATAACGCAATAATTGTTCGATGATGCCTTTGCGAAAATCTGTGTGATAGCTCCCATTGAAATGAACAAAGTGGATATTATGTTGCCAGTTTTGCGCTATATTCCAAGCCATTGTTGCATCCTTCAAAGCTTGCGCTTCAACATAATGCCCTCTATTGGAGTGACCTGCCATTGCCCCCATCACTTCAAAAGCCTTTTCTGCAGTAGAATCGCGTTCCACATAAATAGGTAACGGAGGTAGATAAGCTCGCGAAGCACGAGAAAGACTATCCAACCAAGTAAGTCCGTGCTCCTTTACGGCATTCGCATAGCGACGAGGGACATTAGTTGCAATAAAAGGTAGTTTATTATCGTAGGCAATAGAGAGCAAAGGCGCATAATCAGTAGAATGATTAGGCCACAAACGACATTCTGCTTCAAAACGATCCCCAGAAATACGACGTTGCAGGTATTCGTCAAGAATAAGCTGGTTGTCCGACTCAAACATCTCGGCTCCCACCATTACATTCTTCCCAAAACGATCCACAAAAGTCTGAAGCACATTTTGCTCCATCCAGTGTGTAATGGGGCAATTGTGCATTTCACCAAAGAAAACAACATCAGCGCGCGACAGACTATCCATCATCACATCATACGTAGTGGGTTTGCCATTATAATCAAACAAAGTGTAGGCCTGAGGTTGCTGAGCATATACTCCACAAGTAAAGAGAAAGGTAAGCAGTAAAAGCAGTTTACGCATATATTATAGAGATAAAAAGGTAATTAAACTTGAAATTTGAACTGATTATTCCGCAAGGAAAAGCCAATGTTGCTGTTGGATGAGGGTCTGGAAGCCACGTTGCACATCTTCTGGACGTATGCTATCCAAGACTTCCTCATATCGATTGAAATCCTCTAGACTTTCTTCGTTTTTTTAATCAAGCGTTCTATTGCCATTCTCCAGGCTGCAGCATCGTCTGGTGCCAGTTCATCATTTTTGGCTATAAGGAAAGGACGTTTTAATTGCGCCAATTCTGCTTCACTCAAAGGCACTTGTTTGAGATTCTTCTCTATTTCAGTCATAACCTCCTGAATTTTTCTTCCGTTGATTGGGTGCAGCGGTTAAACTAACATCCATCAGAAAAGTGCGCCCATGGGCTAGCATCATAGAAAAGCGACACATAAGGTGAGTAGACTAAGCCTTCTTTTTCTCTAACAATCTCAATGACGCGCTGTCTGAGAGCATCGCGCATTAGTTTCAGTACGAGCGAAGGTCGCAAGCCAGGCTCATATTGTCCACTCCAAAGTCGTTCGATGCGCAGCAATTCAGTTTTTTCTCCTGCATTATCTGAAAATTGCAGCCAAGTTTCAGCAGATTGGCTAGGAGTTGCCCAAGGTCTTTGAGTGGAAGGTAGAGAATGTGCCGCAGGGAGTTGGCTGAAAACAGCAGCAATGCGCTTGAGTTCTTCTTGAGCATCAAAAGTTCCCGTCACGATGATAGTAGTTTGCTCCGTTGGCGCATAAAGATTACGATAAAATTCAGCCATATCGTCCAACTTCATTCGCTTCAAATCCAAGCTGTCTGGCTCCTCTGCGGTAAAAGGCAGCACATGACCAGCCCATTTATCCACTTCTTGGTTGATCAAATGCTCTGGCGAACGGTGAAGCATACGTGACAAAGTTGTTTCTTTGCCTTGCTGCTCTAAAAGTTCTTGGCGCACATCTTCAAAATCATTGTAACGCAACTCTGGATAAAGCCACTTTTCACGCAAGAAATTGTAAAACAACCGACTATTCTTTGTGGCAGTTTGTCCCAAAAATCCGTGCCAATGGTGCTCCATTGAGGTAATCAACGTGATGCCGTGCGACATTTGAAAATCTGGCAAGGCTTCAGCCGGTAGGCTTCTCGTTCCTCCCATATCCATATATCCTGCAGTACCTTCTAAAAGATTATACTTTTCAATTGGGATACTAGCAGTACCTTGAGGAGCAATGACGCTGATGTGCATCAAGCTATCGGCAGAAGGCGTTGGCTTAAGCACAATGCGCAGTCCATTCTTCAAACGCGCATCGGTTATTTTGAGGTTGGAATAGAACTTTTGTTCCACTACCATACGCTCATCGTAGGCTGGAAATGTAGAGATTTCCTTAGGAATCTTCACTTCCTGCGAAGCTGTCTCCTCCACTTCTCGATACTCATAGTGAGGACGACGGCCTCGCGTGCCTTTTTTCCAAAACCATTCCCAAAGCTTACTGCGCTCAGCTTCTGACTCCTCGGATTGTTTAATTCGATTTGTCCTAACGGCAACCAACATACTTTGGTCAGCGGCTTGCATCCATCGTTTGAGCATCCGCTGCAGGTCGGCACTTGTCGTTTCATTGACGCCAGTAATCAACTGTTGCCACTGGAGTGAATCCGAAAAATAGCAATCGCCAACAACTGCATAATCGATGAAATCATCGCACCACACCGCAGAACTACGAGCACGCGTGGGATTCTTCTGCTGCATTGAGGCGATAAAGTGTCGTTTGGCGCTGCGCAATTCTGGACCACACCAACCATCTGTAACCATTTGTTGGAATGCCATCGCGACTTGTCGAACACTATCGCGCAAACTTTGTACATCTGGAGCTCCTACGCTCGTTGTGAAGTGATTGATATTGCCGAGATACCACGCATCACTCAAAGAACTGTGCATTCCCAGAGCACGGAGTCTGCGTTCAGCCAGCAGCATCAGTAGTTTTCCTCGCTGTATTTCAAGTGCATCTCCCATAGTGCGCTGGGGATTAACACGATGAGGCACAATGAGCTCAGCAGAAGTGCTAGAAATGAGCTCATCGTGCAACACCATCACTTGAACTCCCTTATCATATTTGAAAGGAGAGATGTCCTCAGATGAAGACTTTGCAGGAATCTTTCCAAAGACATTCTTCACCTTCTCCTGAAGTTTATCCGCATCTATCGCACCTACAACAATGAAGGTTGCACGATTAGGATTATACCATTGTTTATAAAACTGACGCAACCCCTCAGACGTAATTGCAGCTACCTCGCTTGGCGTCCCAATAGGCAATCTTGCATACGCTCCTTTTCCATGTTTTAGCGAAAAGAAATCATCATTTGTGTTGTAGGCTCTGATTTCTTCTTGAATTATTCCCTTTTCTTGTTCCACCTTTTGGGGCAAAATGCTTATTTTGTCCAACCACTCTGCCACCATCGGTAAAGATTGCTCCAATAGCTCCATGTCATTCGGAAGCGAAGGCACAGCAGTTTGATAGACCGTTCGGTCATATCCTGTCATGGCATTGATGTCTTGACCAAACTTCATACCATGTTGCTCCCAAAAACTCACCATTTCTCGCTGCGGATAAGACTGAGTTCCTCCAAAAGCAAGATGTTCGATGAAATGCGCATGCCCATGTTGGTGATTCTTCTCTGCAGCTGATCCGACATTAAGCACAAGACGTATTTCTGCACGTCCCGAAGGTTGTGCATTTGGCATCAGCATATAGCGCAAACCATTGGGAAGAGTTCCCGTAACAAGTTGCTTTGGCAAAGACACCAATGTGCGCGATTTGAAAGGTACACTCGCCCACCCCATCTGATTTCCTACCATCCATAAGGAACAACAAAGTAGGTACTTAGACAGATGGGAGGAAACAAGAAGTCGAAACACAGAGTATCGAGATAAAAACATAGAAATTCATTATAATGTAGATCACAGAACTTTAGAATAACTCAGCCCTGATCTACTCAAATGTATGAGCCACGCTCTTACTCCTATGATAATTCCAGAGGAATTTTCATTAGAAAGGCTCAGCCAAAGGGAATAGACTGCTCCCAACAAACCAACTTGGTGCTAAGGTTGTGCCACAACAAGAGTTGCTACACTGCCTTAGCCAAGGTATAGTTTGAATTTTAATCGTAGTCAATGTAGCAACGCGTGTAGCCCATGCCACCAGCGTCAAAGGAAAACTCAAAATGTAGCTTTCCAGTTTTGAAATCTACACTAGCCTTTGGAGCAACAAAGTTCTCAGCCTCATCATATTCATTCTTTTCAGACGAGGAAGTATTGAGATAATGCAAAGGATCTGGCGTTCCATCTTTACCGTCATTTGTGATTTCTGCCAATTCCTCCCAACGCTCAAGCGTTTGTTCTTTTACGATTTGCTGAGCTTTATCCCAAGTAGAGAAATAATACTGAAAAGGAATGCGACGTGTAGGGTCACCATAGGCATCTTTCTGATCGGCAATAAAGTTCACAGAAGCATTAACTCCAGCATTCACATTACTAAAAGTCAAACCATCTAGCGCTACATTGAAGTCGCCAAAGCTATTTTTATGCCAATTAAGGATTTCCATCACCTTCTTGTAGTCTTCACCTGCGTCTTCGCCATACCAAAACTCGTCGTTTCCAACGGTGAGTTGATACAACAGATAGCGCTGATAATTGGTCATTCCTAGGGGATTATATGTCATTTTCAGCACAGGTTTCTCAGGAGTTGATTGTTCACTGAGGGTGATGATGGTATAATCCTCTAGGTTACGTTCATAAGGTTGGGTGAAAGCTTGCATGCTCTCATAACCTGGAAAGAATAAACGAGCATGAAGTTTCTTCACACCAAGCACCTTGGTGAGATCGATGCCGAGTTTTTCTTGATAACCTTTGACAAGCTGCTGTTGTGCTGCTGTGAGTTGTGGTGCTTCTAGAGCACGCACGACAACACTATCCACATCTGAAACAGCGTATTGAGCATCACCCACCATCAACTTACCATTATTAAGCGGTAAACTTTGGTCTTTGAGCGTTGAGAAATCCCACATCTTACTTGAGTTGGGCTGATACACACCAAGCGTCTGTGCTGACGATGCCCCAATACCACAAAGCAACATCATCGCTGCAATAAAGGTACGCTTCATCTTACAAATATTTTAGTAGATTTGTCTTTTACGCGGAGCACGTACAAGCCATTAGTTGGTACGGTGCCCACAGTCTCAAATTGGGCACTACGCTGCACATGAGTAGAAACCAACTGCCCATTGAGAGAGTAAAGCGCTGAAACTGTGCCAACAGGAGCATTAACGAGCACCTCTTGACCCTGAAGTTGCCACAAAGCTTGTTGTTGAATAGGACTCATGCCAGTGGGCACAACTGAAAGTTGGAGAGCGCCAAAAGTGGCGAGTGAAAAACTTTCTGTTTGACCATTTTGCGTGAAGTGAACCTTCCCATCTGAAAATGTAATCTTCAGGTGTTTAGCAGAGAAAGATTTAATTTCCTTGGTGCCATCAAGAAGTTTGATGGCACCTTCTTTTGTGTTTTTGTTGCTGTCTGCCATTTGTGCCAAAGCGGGCACAGTAGAAAGCAGTAGTAACAACGCTGCGTAAACTTTTTTCATATTGTGATTGTTTAAGTTGTTGCAAAGAAATGAACTGTAACTTCAGAGCTATGCTAAGAAGCTACGGGTGTTAGCTCTAAAGATATCAGAGGTTTTTGAAAAAAACTCGGAGATTCTCAGAAAAAAATGTCAGAGAAAAAGTGGAAAAATGTCGGAGATTTTTTCGGACTTCTCCCACATTCGTACCAATCTCTCTGAGAACCATCAGAAAGCGACAAACGCTATTCTCCTAATCTCAGACGCGGCCAACCAAAATTCTGTGTAGCATGGTCATTGTAGAGATATTCGCCCTTGGGAATTGGGAGATTCCAACGATAGTCGTTGGCTGAAATGCGTTGTTTGTTCGATTGCCCCTCATTCCAATGGCTCAGTAGCGTATGGCGATAGCGCTTTATATCGAAAAAGCGCTCCCCTTCGCCAAGAAACTCTTGTTGTTTTTCTTGTAAAATAGCGGAAAGCAACGAATCTCCTTCCAAGTTTGTGGCCAATAAAGTGGCTTTGCGCTGACTTAGATAGTCATTCATCACGGCTATCGCTTCGGCAGCTTTGCCTTGATGTGCTAAGGCTTCTGCTAGTATGAAGTAAGCACCAGCAGTGCGGTACAAGCTCACATAGTGCGTTTCGCCAGAGGCGCCACCATTCGTGCGAGACCAATTGACGACATTGTACTTACCCAAGCAATGATTCATTTGCTTTAAGGGAGACTCTGGCAATTTCTTGTCAAATGCTGTGACATCACGTCGCAAATCAGTCTGACCGAAACGAGAAAGCACGGCTGGATTTACCGTGAAACAATCCCCTGTTTGTCGGTCATACACGATTTCCGTATAGAAATATCTGTTGATGTAGGGAGCAAAAATACGAGCACTACACAGGTTACCTTGCCACAATTGTTGATACACCTCAGGGCTGAGAGAGAGAGTACCGCCTTTTTGTTCTATCACTAAGCGAGCCCAGCGTTCTGCTGCGGCATAATCGCCTGCATATAACTCTAACTCCGCACGAAGATAGGCAGCTGCAATCGACGTGAACCAATGCTGTTCGTTGTTAGTCGAAGAAACTTTTGTATTGTTTTGGGCGCTAAAACTTGCGAAAGGGGTACTGCGTTCGAGTATATTGCGAATACTATCGATGCTCTCGCCTACCGATAAGCGAGGAGAAGCCGACATCTGCAGATGATCTTTGAAGATGATGCCCGCACTATCAGAAGCTACAGAGGGAATAGGCGCAAAAGCTCGAAGCAACTGGAAGTAAGCATAAGCCTTTATGCGTTGACTTTCTAAAGCTATGCTCTGAAGCTCAGTAGAATTAGGCAAAGAGTCTATTCGCTCTGCCACAGCATTCGCCACGGCAATGCTAGAATAATAGCGTGCCCACAAATCATTCGCCAGGTTTGTCAGTTCATCAGCATCAAAACTGGCGAGTTTCTGAAGCGAAGGACTGCTACGCAGTTTATAAGTGGGACGAAAATCATCACTCAGTACGGACCAAGTAAAATGTTCCAAAGGCAGATTTGCATAGGCTGTTGCCAAAAGCTCACGCGCAGTCTGAGCATTCACAACGGCATTGGGGTCTGCATATCGATTTTCATAAGGAACATCGAGCGTACAGCCATGAAAACTCAAAGAAAGCCCCAATAATACTGTGCCAACGATGAGAGAGGGGCGTTGGGACTTTGTACAACGCACACCGAACTGTTGAGAACCAAAGTAGAATTTCATCGAGACTAGTATTATAAGTTAGAACGTAAGATTGAGATTGAACGCAATGACGGGCTGCAATGTTCCCGATAGCCGTCCACTTTCTGGGTCGGATTCGGCATAACTCGTCAAGGTAAAGAGGTTGGAAGCCTGAACTCCACAATAAGCATACTGCACCACATAACCGATACGTTGTAACAAGTTGCGCGAAATGCGATAGCGCAAAGAGAGCATCGACAATCTCAAATAGTCGCTTTTGCCAACATTGGTGGAGTTTGCGTATTGAAGCAAGGTCTGTGAAGCAGAAGAGACGAAGCGAGTGTGATAAACCTTGTTGGCATCTCCTTTAGTCCACCATGTTTTGTCGGTCATTCCTGCCACTGCGTTGCGATACGCCTCATCGCTCATACGCGCATATTTGTAATTATAACGGCGCACGCCACCCGATACATAATAAAAATCTGCATCAAGCGTGAAGGATTTCCACTCAAATGTCAGTCCAAACGTGCCAGTGTAGGGAGGTGTCGTAAAGCCCAAAGCTACAAAATCGCTGCGTTTGGGATTGTCGTGCAATTTCATTGGATTTCCTTGCGCCGAAACAAAATTAGGCAATCCCGATTCTGCGTCAATCCCTGTTGAAGTAAGTCCATAAAGCACATCGTAAGGCTTTCCAACTTCAAAAACAGGCAAAGGATCACTATCGTTTAAGTAGAGACGATCTGTGAAATAGAGACTTACTACGCGATTTCTATTGTAAGAAAAAGAGACGCGAGCCGACAAGCGTACCTCTCCATGTGAGAGAATGCGATAGTTGGTGGAAATTTCATAACCCTCGTTGCGCAATACCCCAATGTTGCGCGTCATTGTTGTAAACCCATTGCTCAGGGGAATGGGGACATCGAGGAGGGCATTGCTCGTTTGTCGACGATAGAGATTGAAATTAAACGAAAGTTTGCGCCACAATTCAAACGAAAGAGACGCATCATAAGTATCGGTATGCTCGGCTTTCAGTTGGGAATTATAAAGAGCTTGGAGTTGTAAGAGACGTGTATCGGAATAGAACTCCGTGTTGTGGTAAGAGAAGGTGCCAATAGTCGCAGCAGACGACACTCCCGATAGATTTGCAGTTTGTCCAAAAGATACTCGCAGGTTGAGATTACTAAGGATGTCTTGCGACTTTAGCCAATCATATTGTATGGGTGTCCATCCTAAACCTACAGCCCATGCGGTGTTCCAACGATGGTCTGAAGGAAGTAGGGAAGACGCATCACGCTTGTAGCTTGCAAACAAGTCGTAGGTACTCTGAAAAAGAATAGCCACCCACGAAGCCAACACCGAATTGTCTGTTCCGCTCTGTTCCACTACTCACAGAAGGCTTACGATTGCCCGTTAAAGACTGATTGATTAATGCTGCCGACATCTTGGTTCCTACTCCATATCCGGTTAAACTCGTATTGTCTAAATCGGACTGATAGGCATCGACATTCGCGCCAAGCGTAAGATCATGCACATTGTTCCAGTTTCGGTTGTAGGTCAGGCGAACATTAGCGCTGAGGTTTTGCTGCGTATCTTTGGATCGGCTGATGCGCCCACGTTCATTGGGGCGCGCACCACTCTCACGTTCACTCCAAGCTGTAGAGGGAGTAAAATTCGTTTCTTCGTTCAACACGAAATCCAAACCTACCACGGCGTCAAGACTTAGATATTTCCAAGGCTTCAAATTGATAGAAGCATTTAACCCTCCACGCTTGTCACCGCCCGTCTTACTGTATTGGTGCAAAAGGTCATTAAGCGTAAAGTTACTGCCTTTATTGCCATACGACCATAGTTTTCCTGTTCTGCTCTCATAAGGATTGAGCAAATAGACCAAGTCAGAAGGCGAAGCATCAGTGCCATTGGGAGTTTCTATTTGACTATATCCCATATCGGCTCCTATAGATGCATATCCGATGCGTCCTATTTGCTGGTCAATCGACATCCTTGCCGTGATACGATTCGTGCTATTCCCAGGAAGACGCCCTCCTTGACTACTGAAATTGGTAGAAATGTAGTAAGACGTGACTTCATTTCCTCCACGTAAACTGAGGTTGTGCGATTGATAGAGATTTGGACGAACAAGTTCTTCAAACCAATCTGTGTCGATATTTGACAAACTGTCCAATACTTGTTGGCCTGCTGCAATGCGCTGCTCTAAATCTTGTGCAGTGGGATATGCTCTTCTTATATAGTCTGCGCTATAAAGATAGCCTGGTGCGAGAGGATTTTGCAATCTACGCTCAAACTCTAGCTTCTCTTTGGTGCGCATCATCTCTACTCCACGACGACCTTGCAAAGTTACCCCCAAATTCATGCTGTAAGATGCGGTCAAACGTCCTGTAGTATTGCCACGCTTTGACGTAATTTCCACAACCCCATTGGCTGCTTTGATGCCGTAAAGTGCTGTTCCCACAGCATCTTTCAACACCTTTATTTCGCTGATGTCATTGGGATTCAGCGTCAGAAAGGCATCAGAAGAAATCACTTTACCATCTAACACATACAAAGGTTCATTAGCGGCATCCCCTCGTCGGAGTGAAGAATTGCCACGAATACGAATTTGTGGTTTTTCGCCCAACTCTCCCCGATTGATAACGACCAAACCGGGCACGCTTCCCTGAAGAGCCATGGACATATCTATCATAGGCTTGTTTAACAACAGCTTCATATTGACAGTTTGCACCACACCTGATTTGGCACGAATGTCAAGCGCATTGATGTTTGGTCGTGCAGTAATCACCGCTTCATTGAGCTTTCGTTCGGAAGGCTCCGAAGTTTGCGCATGAAGGGGCAAGATTATGCAAAAGAAACAGGGAATAGCGAGATGACGCATAAAGAAGTATTTGCTGGAAAATGGGAGCAAAACACAGTCCCTCGTGAAAATGATGAGCAATCACAAGGGACATGGTTTTAGATGGTGCAAAGTTACGGACTTCTCATTACTCTGAAAATCACTATATCTAGCGATTCTGCACCTAATTTGTAAGAGAAATCGTTAAAAATGAAAGGGCAGAAACGGCTAAAACTAGCCATTTCTGCCCAAAACATAGGAGATTTTACGATAAATAGGGGGAGAATTAGCAGAAAAAGGTTGAGAATATCACTAGATATAATGAGTAGTGTTAGAGATTTTCTGACACTTCTGCTTTCTCTACTAAGAAGAGGCTACGATGCCTCGAATTAACTACTTGTGTTTTCGCAATACAATGATGAGCACTGCAGGAATAATAAGCATAATGCCCAACACAATGGGTGGCGTCAGCGATTCCCCCATAAAAATAATGCCGAGTAGAATGGCAGTGACGGGCTCCAAAACTCCTAGAACTGCAGTGATTGTGGGGCCAATCATCTTAATAGCATGCACCAAAGCCAAATTGGTAATAACGGTACAAACTAAAGACAACGCAATAAGATTGAGCCATCCACGAGTCGATGGGAATACAGCGAAGTGCGTAGCCATTTCAATTTCACTACGTTCATAGATTATTGTCGCCGCAAAGATAAGTGCACCCAGCAACATCACATAAAAGGTGAGTTTAGTTGGCGGCATATTGGAGATTTTCGAACGATTCACTCGAATAAGATAGAGCGCAAAGCAAAAAAAGCTGAGATGATTTCCAATAACACTCCCATGAGCGCCACTTCTCCCTGCCCAGACCATGAGAGAACAAATAAACCTCCCACTGCCATCGCGATAGCTACAATCGTAGAAATCCGACGTCGCTCATGAAAAAACAGCATCATCGTCAGAGCCGTAAAGACGGGATACATGAAATGCAAGGTTGTCGCAACACCACTAGGCATATAACTATAGCCAGCAATCAAAAAAAGCGCAGCACCATCGCTTAGGAATGCCAAAAAGCCAATCGCAAAAAAACTCAGGAAACGTGATGCTAAAAGAAATTCGTTGGAATAACATGATGCCTGCTATGACAAGCGAGGCCAATCCAAAGCGATAAACAATATCGTAGCGGAGGAAAGTGGCAATCCCTCGGCAGGATATTGCAGTTCTTTAGTGAATAACGGAATAAAACCGTAACAAACTGCAGCGGCTAACCCAAGGAATAAACCTTGGCTGGAAAGTTTCTTGGCGGAAGTGGTCATGATGGTGATAGAATCTATAAATGCATTGATCTAGATATCTGAGAAAGCATCGCTACACTAGCCTTCTCGGATAAAATCGAGCGCTTCTTTGATGAGTTCATCACTAGCAGTTTCATCTAAACAGAGTTGACCAATGTCGGATAGTAGGGTAAAGTTAACCTGCTTACCGACATTTTTTTTGTCATGTCGCATTCGGTCTAACAACGCCTCGTAATCCTTGCATGAAATATTGGGACGTCCGTAATGTTCTACAACAAACTGCGTGGTCAAGCGCAAAGCCTCAACAGGAAATCCCTTTTGCACAACACTAAGATAGAGTTCGCCAAGCAAACCCCAAGCTACAGCATAGCCGTGCAGCACGGGAGTTTCTTTGTGCAGTAGCACACTTTCTAGAGAATGTCCTATTGTATGTCCCAAATTGAGGGCTTTGCGGAGACCTTTCTCGTGAGGATCTTGTGCCACGACAGACTGTTTGAACGAAATGCTCTCACGAACCATCTCTTGTAATGCTACAAAATCAGGATTGTCTAAAGGGAATTGTAAATGACGTGCCCACATAGCACGATTACTTAACAAACTGTGTTTTAGCATCTCGGCGTAACCCGACACGAGATTTGGCATATCCAAAGTGCGCAACAAATCAGTACAGATAAAAACTACATCTGCCTCGTGAAATGCTCCGATTTCATTTTTTCAGCCCTCCGAAGTTTACCCCTGTTTTTCCGCCAACAGCAGCATCCACCATCGCAAGAAGTGTCGTTGGCACATTGACAAAACGGATGCCACGCTTGTAGGTGGCAGCCGCAAAACCACCAAGGTCAGTGAGCATACCACCACCGACATTGACCAGCAAGCTGTGGCGAGTGGCAGCAGCACTTTGCAAACCACTCCAAACTTCCGAAAGTGCAGACAAATCTTTGTGCACATCCCCTGCACGTACTATGATTTTTGGCATCATCCTGCAAAAACTCTTGCAATAGCGGGGCACATAGTTGGTAGGTATTGGCGTCGAACAACCAAACCAAAGTGTCAGGTTTCGCCATTTGCGCGAGTGTATGGCGCAAATCTTGAACCAACGATTGAGCATATACGATTGTTTGCATAGTTTTTCTGGGAAGATCTAGATGAGGTGACCACGAAAGGATGTTTGCTCTGCTTCTATATGGGATATACTCTCGCTTTATTCTAGGCTTCCCTTTGCCTCGTAAGCCTCAATAGCAGCACGATAATGAGCTGGAATCTCAGTAGAACGTTGCTCTGCCAAATGGTAACAAACCATCACCGTCTCAGCTTGGCACACCACTCTACCAGTTTTTTGGTTGATGGCACGTTGACGCAGTGTAAAACTCTTATTACCAAGGTGGCTAATGCGAGTTTCCATCACAATATCGTCCTCATAGAAAAATCGGTTCTATGAAATCTGCATGAATACTTGCGATAAGTGGCACCACGGGTTGGGTGCGAAAGTCGGAACAAAGCACTTCCGAAAAATAATTCTCCTTACCGAGGTCATAAAACGAAAAGTACACGTTGTTGTTGACATGCTGATACGCGTCAAGATCGTTGAAGCGAATCTGAATCGGTGTGCGATGGTGGAAAGTTTCAGTCATGAGTTAGAAAAGAAGTACAGCTGAGCCAAAAGCTCTCTGTCACTATGGGTCGAAATAGAAGTGATTTTTAGCGATTCAAACCGAAATCTCGTGCTACAGAACGACAACGTCCGGCATCGGGCACTAGACTCATGCTCTCATCATCGAGTACGCACAAATCGCGCAAAGCATAAATGCCTTGTTCTTCGTCTGTGCGATGATTGCCCACACTCCTAAAGAGATGGTTGCGCGCATCGACTATTTGAACTGCCTCTTGACAATAATCAGGGTCAACAGCCGAATTGCGTAGTGCTGCACCTACATAATCGAGTAGTGCTTGCACAAATTCTTCTTGATAAGACGTGGTAAAGTTCATACTATGGACGATAAGAGAAGGATTATCGCAAAAGAATCTTGAGAAAGTTGTCGTAACTTTGATCTAAACGCGACAGTTCATAAGGAGGCGTCTGCAGGGAGAATGTACCAGGAAGAGGACCTAGGTCAAAATATTGCTGAAGTATTGCCGCTAAATTGAAAGAAGCCTTGTCTCCTTTGCGTATCAATTCTACCGCAAGGCGACGTAAATACGCATTGTCCGCATCCATCTGCTTGAGATGTGCGAAGAGCAAGAAATAACCTGCTGAGGTGCCAGCCTTAAATAGGATCATCACGCGACTATGATCGGAATCCTCCGCACGGAATAGCGAAGACATCAGATGCTCTATGCACTCTGGCGTCTGCATCAAAGGGAGAAATGCCTCTAACATCTTTCGTCGGTCGATGGAAGAGGCTTCTTCCTGCGAAAAGGCAAGAAAATCGACACTATCAAACGAAAGGTGCTGACGTCTACTCAAAGCGACCACGACTTTAATCAGCGTGCCGACATAGGCTTTTGCATTATCAACAGCCAAAACTCGAAAGAAACGCCAAAACTCTTCTTCTGAAAGCACGCGCCATACCTCCACCTGTCCGAGATACTGGCTTGCTGTGCGAAAATCAGCGTTGCTCAATGCCGATAACATCGCACAAAGTCCTTCTGCGTTCCGCTGTTCGATGAATGCAGAAATGCGTTGTCGCAACTGTACCGTATGAGATAGGGCAGGCATAATCAATGAGGATTTTCTTCAGAACGATGAGACACACCGCGGAAAAAGCGTCTTTTGAGGCCACCTTCCCGTGATGCTATTTTCTTTACCAGGAAGTGCGCTATCACACCACCTGAGTGAAGAGATAGATGATTAGCGAAGTTCGAGCTGCACCACATTCTCTACGTGGTGCGTTTGGGGGAACATATCGACAGGCTGTACCTTGACCACACGATATTTAGCATCAAGCAATTGGAGATCTCGCGCTTGTGTGGCAGGATTGCACGACACGTAGACAATGCGCTGGGGAGCAGCATTCAAAATCACATTGACCACATCGGCGTGCATACCAGCACGAGGGGGGTCCGTGATGATGACATCGGGACGGCCATGCTCAGCGATGAAATCATCGGTGAGGATGTCTTTCATATCTCCAGCATAAAACAGTGTCTTATCATCTTGTCCATTGAGCGCAGCATTGACTTTTGCATCTTCAATAGCCTCAGGCACATATTCAATGCCGACTACAAAGCGCGCTTTCTTCGCAACAAAATTGGCGATTGTGCCCGTGCCCGTGTAAAGGTCGTAGACAAGTTCATTACCGGTGAGCTCGGCAAATTCACGTGTCACCTTGTAAAGTTCGTAGGCTTGCTCAGAATTGGTTTGATAAAAGCTCTTAGGACCCACCTTGAAGCGCAAACCTTCCATCTCTTCGTAGATAAAAATCAGTACCACTATAGGTGATGACATCCAAATCTCCTATTGTATCGTTACACTTGGTGTTGTTGACATAAAAGCAAGGAGGAGATTTCGGGGAAAGACTTGTGCAAGAATTCCATCACCATCAGTGCATCTTCGCGCTCTTTGTCGGTGGTGATACAAAACTGTACGAGCAACATGATTTCTCCAGTTGAGGCAGTGCGCAACATAATGTTGCGGAGCAAACCATGATTGTTGCGGAGATCATAAAATTCTAGATTCTTCTCGATGGCAAAAGGTACGGAGTTGATTGCGAATCTCATTATTGATTCCTGTCATCAAATGACATTCGTCAATATCAAGAATTTTATCAAAGGCACCAGGGATATGAAAGCCCACGGCATTCATCTGATCAAACTTTTCTCCGCTCTTCACCTGCTCAAGTGTGAGCCATTTCTTATTGGAGAAGCCAAATTCTAGTTTATTTCTATATTCTTGTGTGCGTTTTGACCCTAAAATAGGCGTACACTCTGGGAGTTCCACCTTGCCAATACGCGTGAGATTGTCCATCACTTGCTTTTGCTTATAGCGCAATTGCTCTTCGTAGGGCAAGATTTGCCACTTGCAACCGCCACAAACGCCATAGTGAGGACAAAAGGCTGCTGTGCGTTGCTGACTATATTCGTGGATTTTTCACCGCCTCAGCCTCAGCGTAGCTGTGTTTCTTGCGACGAAGCTGAAGATCTACCACATCACCGGGTACAACATAGGGAACGAAGATAGCAAGCCCATCGACTTTTGCGAGGGCTTTTTCCTTCTGCTGCAACATCGGTGATGAGAACTTTTTTCAAGGAGTGGGAGCGGTTTCTTTTTTTACGAGCCATAAATGATTTTTGATTTAGCTGCAAAGGTACACTTTTTTTCTTGGTCTGACCAAAGCGAAAAGGCTTCACGAGGGGAAAAACAATTGTTTTCAAAGCAAACCACTCCTAGAGGGGTGCTACCCCCTCGGATAATCCTAGAGAATCTTAGGACTATTTTGCCACTGCACGACTTGTTCAAGCGCGAAAAACTAAGACAATTCCCCAAAGCATTCTAGAACTATTTAGCTCGAACTTTCCACTATCAGCAGCAGAAAGTTCGAGCTATTTTTACATCATCCGCAACCTTTGATACTCAAAATTAGGAGTCAAAGTCAGAAACGTAGGACTTTTTTTCTTCAGAAACGTCAAAGAAAAAAATTCAAAAAAACGTCGGAGATTTCTCAAAAAAACGTCGGAGTTTTTTTGGATTTTTTCTCGGACATTTTTCTCACGAACTTAGGAGAAAACAGGAATAATCATGGACTTATCTGCAATTTACCGCTAACCCCTGCCCATCTTCAGACACAATCCCTGAGACAAATCAACAAAGAGGGAAAGTTATCTCAGACAAACGCAATTAAAACGCCGTTTTTCTAGAAATATTTTGCTAAAACACTCCTCGTGCTAAAGAGAGACCCACCAATAAGAGGATGAGGTTGCGGACTATCATGATGAGCTCAACTCGATCTTTAGACCGTTATCGTGCAATTATTGATTTTTTTCTTCTTGGGTGGCTTGCTAAGTTTGTAAGAAATTTGGAGCATAGCATAAGAGGGCAGCGAGTTGTACCAGGTTTCTACGATGCCTTGTGCATTGATTACTTTTGTCACGTTGCTGAGCCCGCCGAAGATGTCGTAACCATCCAAAGCAACGCCTAAACGACCGCGAAGGAAGGTCTTTTCTAAACGAGCATTCGCCACAAAAACGTAGGTCGTTCATACTTGCATCGCTATACCCCTCACGTTGATAGAGCTTGCAGTCTGCATTAAACGCGAAGCCTGCAGGAAGAGAAATCTGAGCATTTAGTCCGTAGGTTACATCAAAACTATTAATAGTTTGGAAGTTCTTGCGCTCCGATGTAGCATGCCAATAGCGTGCTCCGATGCTTCCATCTAGAATCACGCGTTTAATTTTGGCATTAAAACGGAGGTTTTGCTGCACCGCAAAGTTTTGTACCGTGCTTCGTTCCGTCACAAAGTCTACACTGTTGCGGAAGTCTGCCTTCGTCTCGCTGGTAAAGAGCGTCTGTCTGTCCTTGTCGAAAGGTCGTTCCCAAAACATTCTAGCGGCAGCATGCCAATTTCCGTCTACATTTCTCGGAGAAAAAGTGCGCACACCAGTGGCTGCATCGTAAGTTTGCCCGTGCGCAATGGCATTGCGTGTGACGTCCCAATCCCCACCGATGGCAAATGATTTGCCTTCTCTCCATTTCGTCCAACTTCTAGACAGAGCAACACGGTGCGTAGTGCTGCGTTGGAGATGAGGATTACCGCGATATATATTCAGGGGATCGGAGTTGTCGACATAGTTCAATAGATTTTGCAGGTCGGGATAAGCATAACCTAATTCATACATTACCCGGAACGCATCACCACTCCATGCAATAGATGGTAAAAACACCACAGTGTTGCGATGAGGAGTCGCGTGCAGCGTGTTGCGGTCGTAAGAAAGACGATCGTTTGTCCATTCTAGTTTAGGATCAATTCTGATGCCATTGCTCGTCTCTTTGTTTATCCAAATAACGCTCCAAATATGAAGTGTACCTGTGAGCGTGTTTCGACTAGCCATATATGAGTTGGGCGCATCCAAGGTCTGCAACAATGCCGCAGTTGTGGAAGGCAAGTTTCCGAATGTAGGAGCATTTGCACGTAGTCTATCCAAGCGGTACAGATTACGATCGCCTTTTTGGTAAGCCTCTCTAAGGCTTATCGTTGAATTTATGCTCACCCAATCAGAGCGATAGTTATAATTGGCACTAAAACTCGCATTGGCTTTTGTAGAAGGTGCGTCTGTGTAGCGCAGTTGATGCTCGTTCGTGTGTGGCACTTGCGCTGATTGACCATAGTGCAATTGATAGGCGGAAAAAGCAGTACCAGTTTTGTGTTCAAAGTCAGCATTGAAGTCTAGCGAATAATAGTCTGGTGTGTGTGCTATCTTAGCAAAAGTGTTTGCACTCAGCCTTCCTGACCACGAATGTTCGCGACTCCTCTCTTGATTCTGCTGTCGATTCACCAGCATCTTCGCCAATCGTTCACTAGATGTCTGAAACAAACTGTCTAGTGACGCAGCGCGATAGGCATCTTTCGGGTCGGCTGAAAATTCCGCTCCTTGGTGCAAGGCGTCACTGCGGTGATGTTGATAATACAATGCTCCAAAGACTTTGAAATATCCTTCATCTCTCTTTCTTTCATAGGCTTGCTCTGTCTGCACCTTGAAGTGACTGCCCTCTGCTTCACGACGTGCGCGATTGAATGTACTATTAGGCAGCGTGGGTTGAAAGGTTTCTGAGGAAGTAATGCTTTGGTTGAAAGTGTTTTGATGGTAAATCTTAGCATGCCCCACATATTTCCATTTGTCCTTATCGCCTTTGACGAGAAATTCGAAGCCAGCAGTTTGCATCTCGGTGCGACCAGAGGCTGCACCATTGGCGTTCCAATTGCCGGAAGTGCCTGGTTCTCGCGTGTCGTTCGTGTTGTTGGCATTGCCATATAGGGCTAGGCGCGAGTGGTCGGTGAAACGAAGCCCAAAGACGCGCCCGAGATAGCGGTTGGCTGAGCCATATCCAGCTCCAACATTGCCCACCCATCCGATGGAATACTCGCGTTTCAGATTGACATCCACCACAAGAGGGAGGTCTTCTTTTCGCTCTTCCTTGCCTTTGGTGATGAAGCTCCAGGGATGTTCCTTGCGATAGACCTTCACCTTGTTCACCATATAGGCGGGTAAATTTTCCAATGCCACGCGAGGGTCTCCGCGAAAGAAGTCTTCGCCATTGACCAAAAAGACTGCTCACATACTGACCATTGACCGTGATTTGTCCATCGCGCAATTGAAATCCAGGGAGCAACTTGATGAGACCATCTAGCATCGAGCCCTCTGCCAACTGAAAGGCGTCGGCATTGTAAATGAGGGTATCTCCTTTCACAACCATGCGAATTTTTGGAAGCACGCACTTCTGCTGCACCTAATTCGACGTCGCGACGCTTACCAATCTTCTTCAGTAGGATTTCTCCCACTGACCTGCGTTGTTCTCTGCGTCCTAAGTCGCGTTTGTAGAGATTGGCATACTGTGTGACGTAGCCTTCCTTGGAAAAACGAAAGATATAATCGGCGCGCAATACGTAGACTCCACGTTCTCCCAGCACACCGAAGTTGTATCTATAATCGCCATATCCATACACATTATCGGAGTTGTGCTGAGAAACTAGGGAACTATCAGGTCGCAAGATGTCGATTTGTACTCCTTTAAGCATTTCGTGCGTGAAGCTGTCCATCACTTTACCATAGACAGCAATACTATCACGCTGCGATTGAGCATGAACAGATAGTAAGGAAAACAGAAATAATCCGAAAAATAAACGACGGAGATTCATGATATTAAGAGAGGATTTAGACAAACGGAGTGTTATGCACTAAATGTGAGCCTTCCGATGAAGCAACTCACCCAAGCACTGGAACATAGATAGAGGAAAAGCCTTCATACTAAGCAGTGCAAATATAACATCATCGAACTAAACAAACAATAGTTTGAGCTGTATTTTTACCCCAACCATATAATCCGAGCATAAATCGTCATTTTCTCTCTATATATGCTTTGCCAAGAACTTGTTTCTTACGGAATTTCGCAAGAAATAAACTAATGCCCGACAATAATACTCAAAGAAATAACGTGAATCATCTTTGAAAAGTTTATGCCTAAGGGAATATAACCATATTATAAAGGCGACATAAGTATATTATTAAGAGGATATAACTTATAATATAATAGGAATATGCCCATATCTCTCCAAACTTAACTAACATGATTGATGACTTATGGGTATCCACTACACAGCGTGAGCTCACCTACAATACATAATGTGCATGCATCAAGGAATAAAGCCCCTAATCTTCCACCATCATCAACCACAGAACAGCAAGTACAAGCGTCAAAGACACATAGATTGGCAGCACAAACACCAGAAAATCACCACAATCAGTAAAAAATACATTTGAAACATTTGGAAGTATGAGAAGAATGTCGTAAATTTGCAACTCGATTGGGAATAACTACTACAACAGCAACAGAAAATTACAGATAGCAATGTCTAAGATTTGTCAAATTACCGGTAAGAAAGCCATGGTGGGCAACAACGTTTCGCACTCGAAGCGTCGCACCAAGCGTACTTTCGACGCAAACTTGTTCACCAAGAAGTTCTACTATGTAGAACAAGATTGCTGGATCCAGCTCAAGATTTCCGCAGCTGGCCTCCGCTTCATCAATAAGGTTGGTCTCGACCAAGCACTCGAGAGCGCAGCTCAAAAGGGCTACCTCAACTGGAAAGATATTAAAGTAATCGGCTAATCCACATCACACTCATGGCAAAAGAAAGCTAAAGGTAATCGCGTTCAGGTAATCCTCGAATGCACCGAACATAAGGAAAGCGGTCTGCCCGGAACAAGCCGCTACATCACTACCAAGAATCGTAAGAACACCCCCGAGCGTTTGGAGTTGAAGAAGTACAACCCCATCCTCAAGCGCATGACGGTTCACAAGGAAATCAAATAATCCAAGTAATCACCCTCTCTCGCACATAATCAACTATGGCAAAAAAGACCGTCGCTTCGTTCCAAGCTGGTAAAACAGATGGACGTTCGTACACTAAAGTCATCAAGATGGAAAAGAGCCCTAAGACTGGCGCTTACATCTTTAATGAGCAAATGGTTCGCAACGAGGATGTAGATGCATTCTTCAAGAACTAATCTTTTGAAATACTCCCTGCTAGCTCATCAAAACTAGTAGAACACCACATAGCTCTCGCAAATTATTTGCGAGAGCTTTTTTGGTTTGCACAACATTCGCAGGCAATTATGCGCCTTTTCTACACAAGAGACCCTGAATAGCTTGTAACTTTCAAAGATTCAAGACCCTTCATTTCAAGATTTTGTCGTATTTTTGCACAAACTCTATGCTTATGGGATTTTTCAGCTTCTTCTCGAAAAAGGAAAAAAAAGAGACACTTGATAATGGTCTTCAAAAACACTAAGACCAGCGTATTCTCAAAAATTGCCCACGCAGTTGCGGGGAAATCAAAAGTTGATGATGATGTGCTCGACAATCTTGAGGACATCCTCATCACTAGCGACGTAGGTGTCGACACAACTTTAGATATCATTCATCGCATTGAAGAGCGTGTAGCACGCGACAAATATGTAAGTACTAGCGAACTCAATGTTATTCTCAAAGAAGAAATCACACAACTTCTTGCTACAGATGGCAACGATGTTAGTGAAGAAAATCAAGGTTTTGAGATTCCGTCATCAGACACCCCATACGTTATCCTAGTGGTGGGTGTAAATGGTGTGGGAAAAACCACCACTATCGCCAAATTAGCTTACCAATTTAAGGAAGAAGGTAAGAAAGTTGTGCTCGGTGCAGCCGACACCTTCCGTGCAGCCGCAGTGGAACAACTGAGCATTTGGGGCGAACGAACAGGTGTGCCCGTTGTAAAACAGAAGATGGGTGCAGATCCAGCCTCAGTGGCTTACGACACCTTGGCGCATGCTAAATCCATCGGTGCAGATGTCGTTATCATCGACACCGCAGGGCGCTTGCACAACAAGATTGGGTTGATGAATGAGCTCACCAAAATCAAAAAGGTGATGCAAAAGATTGACGTCAACGCTCCCCAAGAAGTACTCTTGGTTCTCGATGGAAGCACAGGTCAAAATGCTTTTGAACAAGCAAAACAGTTTGTCAAAGCTACAGAAGTGACAGCACTCGCCATCACAAAACTTGATGGTACAGCCAAAGGTGGCGTGGTCATCGGCATCTCCCATCAAATGCAAGTTCCCGTTAAATACATTGGTTTAGGTGAAAAAATGACAGATTTGCAGCCTTTCAATGCACGTGAATTTGTAGACTCTCTTTTCTCCAACGAGAAATAACATACTTTGCAGCACGATAGTGCCCTACCCTCCTCCAACACAACGACATAGACAGACATAATGAAGCATACCATTGACGTAATCACCATGGGATGTTCTAAGAATCTTGTAGACTCAGAGAACCTCCTCCGCCAATTTGCCGCCATAGGCTGCGACTTTCATCACAATCCAGAAGAACTGCATGGCGACATTGCTGTGATAAATACTTGTGGATTCATCGGTGATGCCAAGGAAGAGAGCGTAAATCAGATCTTGAACTTGGTGGAACACAAAACTGCAGGTCAACTGAAAGAAATTTACGTCATGGGCTGTCTTTCTGAGCGATACCGCGAAGAACTCAAAAGCAGAAATCCCAGAAGTTGACCGATTTTATGGCAAGTTTGACTGGAAAGATATTATAAAAGATCTCACCTCTACCGACAGTCTTGCTGCTATGGCTTGCAACGCTCTGAGCGCTCGTGTGCTAACCACCCCCAAACACTACGCATACCTCAAGATTTCGGAAGGTTGTAATCGTACCTGCGCCTATTGTGCTATTCCACTTATTACCGGAAAGCACCAGAGTCGCACCATAGAAGACATCGTTAATGAGGTAGAGGACCTCGTGAAGATTGGTGTGCATGAATTTCAAATCATTGCACAAGAACTCACTTTCTACGGCATAGATCTATACGGACGTCAATGTCTTCCAGAACTCATTGAGCGCATAGCACAAACACCTGGTGTGGAATGGATTCGCCTGCATTACGCTTATCCTACTAAATTCCCCATGGAATTGCTCCGAGTAATCCGAGAAAACAAGAATGTATGCAGCTATCTCGACATTGCTCTCCAGCACATCTCCGACCACATGCTCACGCGTATGCGTCGCCACATCACCAAACAGGAAACTCTAGAACTCCTAGCTGCTTTCAGAAAGGAGGTACCTGGCATCACGATTCGTACCACACTCATGGTTGGATTCCCCGGAGAAACAGAAGAAGACTTTGAAGAGCTCATGGAGTTTGTACGTATTGCCCGCTTTGATCGCATGGGTGCCTTTGCTTATAGCGAAGAAGAAGGCACATATGCAGGCGAAAACTACGAAGATGATGTTCCAGCTGAAGTTAAACAAGACCGACTAGATCGGCTGATGCAACTACAAGAACAGATTTCTGCTGAACTTTCTGCAGAGAAAGTTGGAAAAGTGTTCCGCATCATTATCGACCGAGAAGAAGAAGGCTACTACATCGGTCGTACAGAATTTGACTCTCCAGAAGTAGACTGCGAAGTTTTGGTGTCTAGCTCCGACTACCAGCTCGAAATCGGGCAGTTCTACGAAGCACGAATCACTGCTGCAGAAGAATTTGACCTTTACGCAGATATCGTGTAGCCGCACATCTTTCACCCACAATAAGTACTCTATCAATGAATAACAAAGAGTTTATCAATGCATTGGCAACGCGTCTGCAGGAAAATCCCAAGACTGTAAAGCAGCACGTCGAGGCCCTGGTAGATGCCTTGGCGAATATGCTCGACGAAGGAGCTACCCTCAACGTGCAAGGCTTTGGCACTTATGAGGTGAAGAAGAAGAAAGAGCGCATTATTGTGCACCCCATCACCAAGCAACGCCAACTAGTTCCCCCAAAACTGGTTATAGCATTCAAGCCCAGTCCCACGCTCAAAGACAAAGTAAACGCGTAATCTCCATGGAAAAGAAATTTCAACCGCAAGATCTCGCTGCTCTACTAGCTCATCAACAAGGCATCTCCACAGAAGAAGCCTTGAACTTTGTGCGTGCCTTCTTCGAACTCACCGAGGAGGCCTTGGTAAATGATAGCCTTGTCAAAGTTACGGGATTTGGCACCACAAAACTTGTTGTTGTCAATGAGAGAGAAAGCGTCAACATCCACACTGGCGAGCGTTTTCAAATCGGCAAGCATACAAAAATCACGTTTACTCCCGACAATACTCTGCGTGATTTAGTAAATAGTCCCTTTGCTTTGCTCACCACCACCACACTTTACAACGAAACACCTGAAGAAGAACTAGATTCCGTGCCCGTTGCAACAGAGGAATACGGCGAAGAGGAGGCTACAGAAGTGCCCTCCCATGAAACTGTGGTCAGTGAAGTTGCTGAGAGCTTTGTATCTCCAGAGGAAGAAATTCCGATGGAAGAAGATGAGGCTCCGACGGAAGAAGATGGTGTTCCGATGAATGACACGCAATCTACGGAGGTTGCAGAGGACATCCAAGAAACAACTACAGCTACTCTGCCTGTGACGCCAAATGATGAGCGAGGAATCCAAACTGCAGCAGAAGAACTTTCTCCGGATCAGCCAGAAATAGATCCTACTTCTAGCACAACTATGACGATTCCTGCTGATGTTGCAGAAGAAACTGCTGACACCCCAAACTCATCCTCAGCAGCTGTCTATACGAGTACAGAAGAAAGCCACACTTCTGACGAAGTACCTGAAGTATCTCTCGAGGAAGCGCCAGAAATCGTCATTGCCGAAGCGCCAATTGCAGTTGAAGAACCTGCAGAAGAAAGCGCAGAAGTTAGTACAGATTTGACAAGTCAAGAAACGCCTGCCGATCCTCCTCCCGCATCAATAGAAGGGACACTGCAGAATGTAACAAACATCCAAGGAGAGATTCACGTAAAAACAGAAGAAGTAGGAAATAAAGTGCACCACCACCGCACGCGCTTCAACATCCTTCTCTTCGCTTTTGTCCTCCTATTATTGGTTCTCACTTATTTTGCAGGCTATTATCATTGGCTCTGTCCCAACTGCCCACAGATGCACACTGTGATGTCGACTCCAGCAGTTGTTGCTAACCACAACACTGACGCGAATGCTACGCTGCAAACTTCTTCACCCAAGCTGGACACTCCAGCGACCTCTGGTGAAAATCAAGCCTCTTCTCCTACCGCATCCAAGGATTCGGCAAACATGACTGTTACACCTGCAAATATTACAGCTGAAACAACAGCAACGACCTCCGCTCCCACTCCTACCGTTGCGGAAAAGCCTCAGAAAACTCGACGCATCGTGCTGAAAGGAAACCAGTTGACCGCTCAAGAAAAGGAAGGCCTTCGCGCTAAGTCAAGAGATTTCCAACAGATGCCACATGGTAAATCCATGATTGTAGGCACCTACATGACGCATGTAGTCAAAGCAGGCGAAAATTTACCACGCTTATCAAAGCTCTATTATGGAAGTCCTAACTATGCCAACTATATAATCTTGCACAATCATATTGATCGTCCTGACCTTATCAAAATAGGCCAGCGCATCAAAATCCCACAATTAATGCAAGAATAGACAGAGTAGAAGCTTGACGCAAACAAGCACCACACTACTTTTCATCCAGTTATAGCCTAAAGCACCCCATCCAATCTCACACACAATTCGTGCGAGCTTGGATGGGGTGCTTTTGGGGGGTTGGAGTAAATCGAAATTATAGCTGTAGTTTCACATGAAAAACAGTGTGAAAATAGCGAACAAAATTACTATCTGTGAGCAACTGGTAAGCTACAATTTTCCTAGAGTGAGGTTAAAACCATGGTCAAAAAACGATTCACAAGGCAGAACTATCAAACTGAAATGGTAGAAGGTAGCCAACTTTTTTTCAATTTCATAGACTGCATCCTCACCATAAAGCAGCACGCGAATCGACTTTTTGTAGCGCGTCTCCGCTTCGATAAGCACCTGACGGCAGATTCCACATGGGCTAATTGGGTGTTCCAAAAAGGTTTCTTCCTCAGCTCTTTTAGCAGCTATGGCGATACATACAGGCGCCACGTCTGGATATTGCGCATTAGCATAAAACATGGCAGTTCGCTCTGCACAAGAACCAGCAGGATACGCCGCATTTTCTTGGTTACTGCCACAAACCACTACCCCATTATCCAAACGCAGGGCTGCACCCACACAGAAGTGAGAATACGGTGCGTAACTAGTTTGCGTGGCATTCTTAGCTTGTTGTAGCAATTCTACATCATCCGCAGACAAACCTTCGCCTTGAGGATAAATGGTATAAGGAAGAATATGTTGAGCTTTAGACATAAGCAAATGAATAAAAGTGATACTTCTATGCAAATATAAGGATTATCTCTAAAAACTCAGCAAATTGGTGCCATAAATTTACAGACCCACTCTATTGAACGGTGGATTCTTCCCAGATACATGATAAGAAGAAATAAAGCTATCCAAAGACACTATCCAACATATTACCACTGTAATAACTTTTTCTTCGATATGAACTTCACTCAAGTGTTAAATCCAAGTATAGAAATCCATAAGGGTTTCTTAAAACTAGCCACGCCACAACCCCATAAATCGGAAGTTCTTTAAGGCTATTCAGAGAAAAAAATATACCACAAACAAACACTTCTAGCTTTTCGTGCGAGAAATCAACAATTTCGTCGGAGATTTTCAGAAAAACGTCGGAGTTTTTTTCAAATTATCTCGGACAAAATTTTCTAATTGTAGGAAGAAACCATCGCATACTACCCAGAATGTGGTATATAAACAAGGAAATAACACTTAAAACCAACGAACACACCACAAATTTCATCGAAAAACACCAAAACCTAATCAACAACAGCGCGGTTATTTGTGAAGAGCATTCCACTCACTTCATTTTGCGCGTTAAAAACAGCCATGAATTATGTATAGTTTTCCTAAAAACAAACCAAGAGGCAGTGTAGCATTCCCCTCTCTTGATCAAAGACTTCACGCGCACCTCGAGCAAAAACACCACAAAACAACTATTCCTAGTACGGGCAGTTGCTCATCTCAAAGAAATTTCGTAATTTAGCACTTTGAAATTGCCCAATTATGCTCCAAATTTTCCGACATACATTACTCCTTTGTGCGTTGATTTTCACCGCATGCCAAACATCTGGCTCTCAACAATCTCAAGCGCGTCAAAAAGATGAAGCAAATGCCCTGATTCTGTTGACCAACGCGAGAACAGCGCTTCAACAAAAAAACGCTACGACGAGGCGAGAAAGCAACTGCGCTCTCTGAGAAGCAACTACCCCCTAGCTCTCGATGGTAGAGAAGCTGGGATATTGCTAATGGATAGCATCGAAATAGCCTTTACTGCTGATAGACTTAGACTCGCAGACAGCCTGATGCAAGACGAGATACAACGCAACGGCAAGGCGAATGCTCAGACTCAAGCACGCTTCGATGAACTGTGTCAACAAGCAAAGTTCTATCACCGTAAACTCCAACACGACATCGACCAACGAAAAAGCCATGACTGATCCCTATTCTTCTATAGAATCTCCAGCACCTCGTCCTGATAGCTTCTGGCAATCGGAACTTAACGAGAGTCAATGGTCGGCTGTCCGCGAATGCGAACGCCCTCTGTTGGTCATTGCTGGAGCAGGTTCGGGCAAAACACGCGTGCTCACCTACAAAATAGCTTATCTTCTCGAGCGCGGCTATGCACCTTGGGAGGTGTTGGCGCTGACCTTCACCAACAAAGCAGCCAAAGAGATGAACGAACGCATCAGCAACATTGTTGGCCCAGGACGAGCACGTGGTCTTTGGAGTGGAACTTTCCACAGCATTTTCGCGCGCATCTTGAGAGCTGAAAGCCAAAGCATTGGTTTTGACAGCAACTTCACCATCTATGACTCTGCCGACTCTCGCTCACTCATCAAGTCGATCATCAAAGAACTCAAACTGGATGATAAGACTTACAAACCATCGAAGGTACAAGGACGCATCTCCGATGCCAAAAACAGGTTGATGTTGCCCCAAGAATACGCGGCAGACCCTCATTTCACCAGTCGAGATGCCCGCGACAACATGCCCGATTTACATCGCGTCTACACGGAGTATTTTTCGACGTTGTCGCACAGCAAGAGCCATGGATTTTGATGATTTGTTGCTCTACACCTTCCTTCTCTTTGACAAAGTGGAAGAGGTACGTAAGCGATATGCGCAGCGTTTTCGTTACATTTTGGTCGATGAGTATCAAGACACCAACTATGCCCAGCACGCTATCGTGAGTTTGCTCACGAAAGACAACCACAACATCTGCGTTGTTGGTGATGACGCACAAAGCATCTACTCTTTTCGTGGGGCAAACATCGATAATATCTTGCAGTTCCACCGCCAATACCCCGAAGCAGTGACGGTGAAATTGGAACGCAACTATCGTTCCACCCAAAATATCGTTGATGCAGCCAACAGCATCATTCGCCATAACAAAGAACAAATCGAGAAAACAGTTTTCAGTGAAAACGAAAAAGGCGAAAAGATTCTGTTGATGCCTTCCGCCTCTGACAAGGAAGAAGCTGCAAAAGTGATAGGACACATTTCCCGCCTTCGTCGCAGTGAGGATCTGCCACTCAACGAAATGGCTATTCTCTATCGCACCAATGCTCAGAGCCGTTCTTTTGAAGATGCTTTGCGTGAACGCAACATCCCCTATCGCATCTATGGTGGTTTATCTTTCTATCAACGTAAAGAGATCAAAGACATCATTGCTTATTTCCGTTTAGTCACCAACTTAAACGATGAAGAGGCATTTAAGCGCATTGTCAACTATCCAGCGCGCGGCATTGGAAACACCACGCTGCAAAAGATATTCACGGCATCGCGCGAACAAAATGTCAGTCTTTGGGCGGTGGCAGAACAACCTTCTCTCTATGGTGTCGCGCTCAACAAAGGCGTGCTCAGTAAACTCGAAGGATTTTGCAACATGATTCTCGATTTTCGCTCACGCGTGACGAACATCGGTGCCTTTGATTTTGCGACAACCCTCATAGACTACTCTGGCATCAAAGCCGATCTGCAAAAAGAAGATGGGCCAGAAGGTCAAAGCAAACGTGAGAACGTGGAAGAACTCTTAGGTGCCATTCGCTCATTTGAGCGTGATGCTTTAGAAGAAACAGGACAACCCACAGTCTTCTTAGGGAGAATTTCTGCAACAAAGTGCATTGCAAACCGATGCTGATCAGCAGGACGACGGCACACCAAAGGTCACTCTAATGACCATTCACTCAGCTAAAGGCTTGGAGTTTGGAGCAGTTTTCGTGACCGGACTTGAAGAAGGCTTGTTCCCTGGTTCGCAAGCAAGATTCTTCCCAAGAGAAATGGAAGAAGAACGACGGCTTTTCTATGTAGCTGTGACACGTGCTAAGCGATTTTTGCTTTTTGTCTTACGCTCAAAGCCGATTCCGCTATGGACAATTTGAGATTTCAGATCCGAGTCCGTTCATTGCAGAAATCAGTCAACGCTTTGTTCAAGAAGAAACTCTTGGTTTCGGCAGCGAAGGTCACATTCCCAGCGCGCTCAGAGAAGCTCTTTTTGGCAACGAATGGGACGAATCCCAAAGGACTTCCAGCACTTCAGCAATGACTTCCGGCAGCCGCGCTAATCCAAAACCAACGCTAAAAAAAGACAAGCCTATTTCATCTAAAAAAATAGCGCTAGCACATCCTCCTCACTTGGGTTTTCTAGCGGCTCCGCCCCCTCATCTTTGTCCTCTTCTCTGAAACCAATGAGAGCAGCACAGTCAAAATCTGCTTCAGCTGCAACTAATGCAGCTATAAGTGCACTATCAGAAGGGAGTCACATCGAACATGATCGTTTCGGCAAAGGAACGATTCTAGCCATCGAAGGCTCTGGCGAAAATGCAAAAAGCCGAGGTGGAGTTTCAAGCCGTCGGACGAAAAAAACTATTACTCAAGTTTGCTCGTTTCAAAGTGCTAGATTAGCCTTTGGTCATACCAATGAGAATGAGTAATTTTGCAACAACATTGAATACCCTACATGAGTAAAGACAATACACTTCAAGGTTCTTTCTCCGTGATTGCCGACTTTGAAGGAAACATCAACGACCTCCTCAACGTACAAGTGGATGGAACTCTCCCAGTTCTCCCACTTCGTAACATGGTTCTCTTTCCTGGCGTGGTAGCTTCTGTGGCAGTTGGCCGCGAAAGCTCTCTCGAACTGATTCGATATGCCGAGCAACGCGGAGGGGACGCCTATATTGCGGTATCCTGTCAAGTGGACGCAGCTATCGAAGTTCCCACGATGGGAGACATCTACCCTACAGGTACTTTGGCAAAAGTACTACGCGTGGTAGAAATTCCCAACCATCACCCCACAGCTATCCTCCAATCTTTCGGACGCATAAGCCTTTCTCCAGAACCTACACGCATCAATCCGTTTCTCCGCACCCACGTTAGCACACTACCAGAGGAGTTGCCCGAAGAAAACGATGCGGAATTCAAGGCTCTATTTGAGACTTTTCGTGAAGCAACGCTGCAATATATCAAACTGAATGAGAATTTGGGTATGGAAGCCTTTATGGCTGTACAAAACATCTCTAACCCCATCTTCTTCATCAACTTTGTCGCAACAAATCTTCCTTTTGACACAGAAGAAAAGGCTTTATTGCTTGAAGATGGCAACATGATGAGCCGTACCTTCTCCTTATTGCGCATTTTGCAACGCGAACTTCAGTTTGTAAAACTCAAACAAAAGATTAGCGAACGCACACGCGAAGAACTGGATCAACAACAAAAGGAGTATTATCTCCAACATCAGATCAAGAACTTCCAAAAAGAATTAGGCAACTCTGAAGGAAACGATGCTCACGAACTAAGAGAGCGCGCTAAATCGCTGAGTTTGCCCGAGAATGTGCAAAAGATTTTCGAGAAAGAAGTGACCAAACTGGAGCGCATGAACGCTTCAGTGCCCGACTATAGCGTGGTTTACAACTATCTTGACACAATTTTGTCCCTTCCTTGGGGCAAATGGACTACCGACAACTTAGATTTGCGACGCGCCCAGCGAGTGCTTGACCGCGATCACTATGGAATGGAGAAGGTGAAAGAGAGAATCCTCGAACACTTGGCTGTGATGAAAGTCAGCAAACAGCATCCCACCACGATTCTCTGTCTTTATGGCCCTCCTGGTGTAGGTAAAACTTCGCTTTGCCGCAGCATCGCCGAAAGCCTCGGACGCAAATATCAGCGCATCTCTCTCGGTGGCGTGCATGACGAAAGTGAAATTCGTGGACACCGCCGCACCTATATTGCTGCGATGTGTGGACGCATCATGAAGACTATCATTAAGGCGGAAAGCAACAATCCGTTGTTGGTTCTTGACGAGATAGACAAAGTGGGTGGACGTACGCATCATGGCGACCCACAAGCTGCCTTATTAGAACTACTGGATCCCGAACAAAACAATACGTTCCACGACAATTTCCTCGATTTCGACTACGATTTGAGCCAGGTCTTCTTTATTGCCACAGCGAATAGTTTGAGCAACATCCCTGATCCTCTGCGTGACCGCATGGAGCTCATCAATGTGGAAGGGTACCTCACCGAAGAGAAGAAAGAAATTGCCAAGAAACATCTTTTGCCTCAAGCACTTGAGAGTCTTCAGTTGCCATTTTCATTAAAGGTGTCTCCAGCTGCGACCGAATTTCTCATCGAAAAATATACGCGCGAAAGTGGAGTGCGACAATTAGAAAAACAAATCGCTAAGTTGGTACGCAAGATTGTGCTCAACTATCAGATTTCCGATGAGGACCAACAAAAGGCGATGGCTAACAAGACGCTAAAACCTGCGGATGTACAAGAGATTATGGGAACTCCTCCCTATAATCGCGACGCTTATCAAGGTAATGATTTTGCCGGTGTGGTGAATGGTCTAGCTTGGACTGCCGTAGGGGGAGAAATGCTCTTCATAGAAAGTAATATCAGCCGCGCAAAGAGTGGGCGTATGACCATCACAGGTAACCTCGGAAATGTGATGAAAGAAAGCGCACTATTGGCTTTTCAATATGTAAAGTCGCACTTGGACGAGCTCGGAGTGGACCATCGCATCTTTGAGCATTGGAAACTTCACCTCCATTTCCCCGAGGGTGCAGTGCCCAAAGATGGACCTTCTGCCGGTATCACCATTGCTACTTCGATGGCATCTACACTCACACAGCGCAAAGTACGCCCTCGTCTAGCTATGACGGGCGAAATTACGCTCCGTGGCAGAGTACTTCCTGTCGGGGGAATCAAAGAAAAGATTCTGGCAGCCAAACGCGCTGGCATCACAGACATCATTCTCTCTAAAGACAATGAGAAGAACATACTCGACATCCCCGAACGCTATGTCAAAGGAGTCACATTTCACTTCGTTTCCACGGTGAGCGAAGTTTGGAAGATAGCTCTTCTCGATGAAAAAGTGTCCAATGCCATAGACCTTACTATCCCACACTCCAAGAATAAGAATACAGATAATGAGTAATATCACCCCAAGCCTTCGACAAACGTGGCGTAAAGGCGAGCCTCTATTCCAATTGCAGCATACCGACGCTGGAAGTGCTGCGCGTGCTGGTCGCATCACCACAGATCACGGCACCATCGAAACTCCTATCTTCATGCCCGTTGGTACCCTTGGCACGGTGAAAGGTTTGCACACTCATGAGATTCTCGATGAGGTGAAAGCCCAAATCATCCTCGGAAACACGTATCATCTCTATCTCCGTCCAGGACTTGATGTGCTGGAAGCTGCGGGAGGTCTGCACAAGTTCAATGGTTTTCACAAACCAATGCTCACCGATAGTGGTGGCTTTCAAGTTTTTTCTCTCACGGGTATCCGCAAATTGAGTGAGAATGGTTGCGAGTTTCGTAGTCATGTTGACGGCTCCAAACATCTCTTCACCCCAGAAAGTGTGATGGACATAGAAAGGACCATTGGCGCGGACATCATGATGGCTTTCGACGAATGCCCTCCTGGCACTGCGGATTTCGGATACGCACGCCAAAGTCTCGATCTCACGCACCGCTGGCTCGATCGTTGCATCAAGCGCTTCTCAGAAACAGAGGACAAATATGGTCATCACCAGGCACTTTTTCCCCATCGTTCAAGGTTGTGTTTACCCAGAATTGCGCCGCGAAAGTGCACAGTTTATGGCAGAACGTGACGCAGAAGGTTATGCCATCGGTGGACTTGCTGTAGGCGAACCAGCCGAGAAGATGTATGAAATGATTGAGGTTGTCAATGAGATTCTCCCAACAGACCGCCCACGCTATCTCATGGGAGTCGGCACTCCGATGAACATCCTCGAAGGTATTGAACGAGGCGTAGACATGTTTGACTGTGTGATGCCAACGCGCAACGGACGTAATGGTCAAATCTTCACATGGAATGGTATCATCAACTTCAGAAACGCCAAATGGGCAAAGGACTTCTCTCCCGTAGACCCCATGGGTACCGCTCATTGTGACCATGCCTACACGAAGGCTTACTTACATCACCTCTTTAAGTGCAAAGAACTCTTGGCACTTCAAATAGCTTCGATTCATAATCTCGCATTCTACCTCGAATTGGTACGAGTAGCGCGCGAACATATCTTAGCAAACGACTTTGCAGAATGGAAGAGAAGCGTCCTTCCTCAGTTGGCTCACCGACTTTAATCTCCACATCATCTCATGGATTTCAAAGATAACGATGCGGAATTGCCCGAGAACCTAACTCAGCCTTCTGAAGAAGGAGAAGAGATGACAGACATCTCCACTAAAAAAACTCCGACTTTCCAGAAGAGCTAATCAACTCGGGAACAATAAATTCCGAATTTTTCTTTTGAAGCAACTCAAGAAGTGCTAGATACTCTCATAGATGAGGGTGATATTAGTACAACAGTCGAGGCGGCATCATCGACGGAAGAGACAGAAATGTCCCTTTCGCCAGTGGTGTCGCGCGCTGCGTCTAAAAAGAAGTGGCTCAAATGGCTGCGATGGTGCGTATTTTCACCTTGGTACCTCCTAAAAGGACTATGGTGGCTCATACGCTCCTTCTTCCGTGGCGTAGGTTGGTGCTTCCGTAGCGTATTGCGCTTAATTGGTTTTCAGAGAATTGACCGATATATCCTCAACAAATATCTCAGCACTTATTTCTTTCTATTGGTACTCATCATCACGATTGCCATTATCTTTGACTTTAACGAGAATATCGACAAGATAACCAATGGTGGTGCCAAATGGACTGAGATTCTTTTCGACTACTACGCGAACTTTGCTCCCTATTTGCAAACATGTTCTCGCCGTTGTTCGTCTTCATTGCCGTCATATTCTTCACAACCAACCTCGCGAACCACTCGGAAATCATAGCGATGAAGTCTACGGGTATGAGCTTCCGTCGTCTACTCCGCCCCTATATGTTTGGCGCTACGTTTATTGCGGTCATCACCTTCGCATTGGGTGCTTACGTCATTCCCAAAGGTAATGTGGCGCGCGTGAACTTTTCCAACAAATATATCAAGAAACAGTTGGTGATTGACGAAGCAGACAACATACAGATGCAAGTAGACACTGGTGTTGTAGCTTATATCTCCCATTTTGACAATACACTTAAGTCGGGGTCAGGCTTCTCATTAGACAAATTCTCCGAGAAAAAACTAGTTTCGCGCCTCACTGCTCAGACGATTCAATATGATACGCTGGCAGATCACAAATATTCGTGGACGCTTCATGGATATATGATACGCACGCTCACTGGTACGCGAGAGAAAATCAAATCTGGCGACAAGCTCGATACGACTATCGTAATGGAACCCAAGGACTTTTTCTTCATCCGTGGGCAACAAGAAACAATGACAGTGCCAGAACTTGACGCATTTATCGCGCGTCAGCGTTTGCGAGGCGCAGCTGGACTGAGCACCTTTGAAGTAGAATACCACAAACGCTTTGCCTCTCCATTTGCAGCTTTTATTCTTACGCTGATTGGTGCCTCTATATCGGTGCAAAAAGCGCAAAGGCGGCATGGGAACAAGCATTGGTATTGGGCTTGCTCTTACCTTTACTTACATTCTACTTCAGACAATTTCATCGTCTTTTGCCACAAATGCAGGCATGGTAGCTTGGTTAGCCGTATGGTTGCCCAACATTCTCTATACTTTCATCGCATTTTGGTTCTACAAACGAACACCGCAATAACGCAATCGCTGCGTTACATTCATCGAATCCTCCTATTAGATTATAATGAGCAACGAAAAAAATACCTCTTATGAGGAACCTACATATTCAATCTCCGCAAGTGGAGAGTCAGCACAAAGCAAAAACCCTTATCCTGCTGCCGAGGTGATTCCTCTTGGCTGTGAGGATTTCACGGACAACTCAGAGCTTTCTTCTGAAAAGTCTGAGGATTCATCTGTGGAATCCGATGTACCCTCAAAGCAATTAGAGCATACTATCGACTCAGAAGTAACCACTGCTGTAACCTCCGAACCATCTGTAGCAGAAAAGGGAGCAAGCAACCAAGATACTGCAGAACCAGCGCCAGAACCAACGGTATATTTCGAGGACTTGGCTTTGAGTGACGATGTGCTCGACGCTCTTTGGGATATGCGCTTTGAGAAATGTACCCCCGTACAAGCCCAATGTATCCCTCATATCCTAGAAGGCAAAAGATATGATTGGCATTGCACAGACAGGAACAGGCAAAACTGCTGCCTTCCTCCTGCCTATGCTCACCCTACTCCACAAAGAACCGCATCCTGCAGACGCAGTAAACTGCTTGATTCTTTCACCAACACGCGAACTTGCGCAACAAATCGACCAGGCTCTCCAAGGTTTTGCCTATTACACCAAAACTAACAGCGTGGCTGTCTATGGCGGTAACGATGGCATCCGATTTGAACAAGAGCGCAAAGCCTTTTTCCCCAAGGTGCAGACATCATTGTTGCCACCCCAGGTCGCTTGATTTCTCACCTCCAGTTGGGCAATCTCGATCTTTCTCGCACCACCCACATCATTCTCGACGAAGCCGACCGCATGCTCGACATGGGATTCTTCGATGATATTAAGACAATCATGAAGCAACTTCCCGAGCATAAGCAGACTATTCTGTTTTCTGCGACAATGCCTCCGGAGATTGCGAAGATGGCGCGCGAAATGATGCACAACCCTGTGGAGGTAAAGATTGCCGTCTCTAAACCCGCAGAGAAAATTGACCAAAGTGTCTACGTATGTCGTGATAGTGACAAGACACCTATCTTGAAGCATATCTTCACCCAGCAGCCACCTGAGCGTGTGATAGTCTTTGTGTCTTCCAAACAACGTGTGAAGGAACTTAATGTCATTCTCAAGCGCAAGGGCTACAACTGCGCAGCCATGCACTCAGATCTCGATCAAGCTGAGCGCGATGTCGTGATGCTAGGCTTCAAACAGCGTAATATCGACATGCTTATCGCTACTGATATTGTTAGTCGAGGCATTGACATCGATGATATTCAGATGGTCATCAACTATGATGCGCCACGCGATCCCGAAGACTATGTGCACCGCATCGGTCGCACGGCACGTGCAGGACGAGAAGGACGTGCTATTACACTCATTGGTGAGAAAGATCGCTACCCGCTCTCGAAGATTGAAAAGCTTCTAGAGAAGAAAATTACCAGAAATCCCTTGCCCGAAGGCTGTCTTCCTCCAGAAGAACCCACTTCTCACGAAGGGCGCGGCAAACATCGCCGAGGTGGCAACCATGGCGGTAGAGGAAACTCCGACAACCGTGGTAGAGGAAGAGGGGGAAAATCTCACGCTAGCTCCAACAATAACCGCAGTCAAAGCAAATCTTCACCAACAGAAAACAGCAAACAGGGACAATCTACCAACAGACAGCGTCGTCACCACCGTCGCCCCAATCAAGACAAGTCCAACTCGAGCAATAACTCCACTGCAAATCAAGCCTAATGGAACAAATCCTCCGATATTTCCCCGATCTCACCGATAAACAGAAAGAGCAGTTTGCGGCTCTTGATGCCCTCTATCGTGATTGGAATGCGAAAATCAATGTGATTTCTCGCATAGACATTGACAATCTCTACGAACATCACGTGTTGCACTCACTAGGCATCGCCAAAGTGATTCGTTTTCGCCCTGGTTCTTCCGTCCTCGACATTGGTACGGGCGGAGGTTTCCCTGGCATTCCCCTCGCCATCCTCTTTCCCGAAGTAAAATTCCATCTTCTCGACTCTATCGGTAAGAAGGTTAAAGTAGCCCAAGCCGTAGCGGAAGCCATCGGCTTGGAGAATGTACGCTGCTCTCACCGCAATGTCATGGAAGAGAAGGAGAAATATGACTTTGTGGTCAGTCGCGCTGTCATGCAGATGGGAGATTTGGTGAAACTTATTCGCAAGAACGTGCACCACGAACAAAAAAATTCACTCCCCAATGGCGTGATTTGCTTAAAGGGTGGCGATATCCAACTGGAAATGCGCCCATTTAAGAACTGCTGTGAGGTGTGGACCCTCTCGACTTACTTTGAAGAAGAGTTCTTCGAGACCAAGAAAGTAGCGTACGTGTCGTTATAATGAGTCACCACACTTAGACAAAACCTAAGAAACTTCTCTAACCTCCTCCCCCGCTTGTGGTACTTCCATCCCTACATCAAGTTAGGCGGAAAATAGTTAGTCCTTTTGTATCTCTAAAACCTTCCCAATATATGCTCACGGTAAAAAGTTTTTTCATGGAAATGCTGGGAGAAAACACCTATCTTCTCCACGATGAAACGAAGCAAGCCGTACTCATCGACTGCGGTGTGCTCCATCCACAAGAAAAACAAGCCATAACTGACTATGTAACTGCTCACCAACTGCAAATCACTCAAGCGTGGCAAACACATGGTCACTTTGATCATATCTTTGGTTGCCAATGGGCATACGAGACTTTCGGAGTATCTCCCCTACTCCACCCTGCCGACGAGCACAGATATCTACATGCAGGTGAAGAACTTCAGCTTTTCCTGCATCAACGTGTGGAGATTCCTGTTCCCTCCTTGGCAGCATATTTAGCAGATGGACAAATGTTGTCATTCGGCAACCATGATTTTGAAGTGATTGCCACACCGGGTCATACACCTGGTGGCGTATGCTTCTACTGCGCTACGGAGAAAGTACTGATAACTGGGGACAGCTTGTTTGAAGGTAGCATTGGGCGCTGTGATTTGCCAGAAGGAGACATGGACACTTTGGTACAATCGCTTCAAACTCGTGTGATGACTTTGCCCGATGATGTCCGCATTTATCCTGGACATGGCAGAAGCTCAACCATCGGTCGCGAACGAACCAGCAACCCCTACCTCATTCCCTAATCAATTCTTTGCTTATGCGTCTTTCACGTTTCCTTCTTCTTTTCGGATTTCTCAGCCTTGCTTTGGCGATGAGCGCTCAGCAACGTAAGAACAACGCACGCACAGTGCGCAACTCTCCTATCACGACCACAAAACCCACACTAGATGTGCATCATCTGATTGAAGTTTATGATTGGGCTAAGGCGAGTGCCGCCCTTCAATCCCTAGTGCAGAGCACAAAGGAGGCTTCCGCGAAAGATTCTCTCCAATCACTCCTACGAAGTGTGCGCCGTGCCGAAGAAATGATGGCTACGACTCAGCAAATTATCTTTATAGATAGTGTGGTGGTGGATAAATCAAAATTACTTTCTGCCATTAAGATGAGTGAAGAAGCAGGAAAACTGCTCCCCTCAGCCCAGGTCTTTCCTCATCGCAACAATGCAACACTGTGGTCTAACGCAACTTTTGTCAATCCACTCGCAAGCACTGCCATCTTTGCTGCACCCTATGGTCACAACCAGAGCTTACAGTCTGTGTTTCGTACTGGAAATGGGTGGACACCTGCCGCACCCTTAGCTGGTATCGACAGTACTTTCAACGCGCCAGACTACCCTTTTCTCCTTTCAGACGGCACTACGCTCTATTTCAGCGCAAAAGGAGCGGAATCCATCGGCGGATATGACATCTTCGTGACGCGTTACAATCCCGATACGCGACAATATGTCAAACCTACGAATGTGGGCATGCCCTTCAATTCTCCTGCCAATGAATACCTCTATGCGGTAGACCCTACCATGGGCATTGGATTATTGGCAACAGATCGCCGTCAACCCGAAGGAAAAGTCTGCATTTACTCCTTCCTTGTCCCCAGCGAGCGCAAGGACTATGATAGTGAGCGACTCTCCTCTGCCGAGTTGCGCCAGTTTGCTCAGATTTCTTCCATCGCCCAAACGCAAATAGTCAAACCGCTTCGATTAAAACGGTACAGCAACGTAAGGCGCAGCAAAAGCAACAGCTCAATGCAAGCTCGACTTCCCTTTTCCGTTTCGTGGTGAACGATAACAAAGTATATCACTCAGCAGATGATTTCACCAATAAGGATTCGCGTGTCCTTGTTCCTCAATGGTTCAAGGCTCATCAACAACGCACCGCGCTTCAACAACAATGCGATGCTGCAGAATTTGCCTATGCTCGCCAGCGTAGTGAGAAAAATCAGCAACAACTAGCGGTGGTGAAGCAACAACTTAGCGCTATCACAGCCCATGAAAAGGCTTTGGCTCAACAAATAAGACAACTAGAATTGGCACAATAGGCGGTGTATTTGCCCAAAGTGGGCTATATCTCGTTCTTACTATCGCACTAGTCATAAGAAAACCTCGTTCTATAAACTATTTATATCATGGACAACACTTATTTCCCCGAATCTGAACTCATCATCAACCCAGATGGTTCCATCTTTCACCTACATCTCCGCCCTGAACAACTAGCCGATAAAATAATTCTCGTAGGCGATCCTGGTCGTGTGGCTTTGGTAGCTTCTCACTTTGAAGAAAAGGAGTGTGAAGTGGAGAGCCGCGAATTCAAAACTGTGACTGGCATCTACAAAGGTAAACGCATCACAGTGCTTTCTACGGGCATCGGCTGTGATAACATTGACATTGTGGTCAACGAACTAGACGCACTAGCCAATATCGACTTTGCAACACGCCACGAAAAGCCCAACTTCCGTCAATTAGAATTGGTGCGTATTGGCACTTGTGGAGGGATTGCAACCACACACTCCCGAGGGTACTTTCATAGCTTCCCAGAAAAGCCTTGGGTTCGATGGACTCCTCAACTTTTATGCTGGACGCAATGAAGCGTGTGACTTAGATTTTGAGAAAGCCTTTCTCGCACACATGCAATGGCAAGGCAATCAATGCATAGCTCACCCATATTGCGTAGATAATGACGCAGAACTGCTCGACCGCATCGGACAAACCGACATGGTACGCGGAGTAACTATCGCTTGTGGTGGATTTTTCGGACCTCAAGGCAGAAGACTTCGTGTGCCACTCGCCGACCCCACTGCGAATGATAAGATTATGGCATTCAAACATGGTGACCTCTGCTTCACCAACTTTGAGATGGAGAGCAGCGCCCTCGCAGGTCTATCCAAACTCATGGGACATAAAGCCATGACTTGCTGCATGGTCATCGCTAATCGCGTGGCAGGCAAAGCTAATCCCAACTACAAAAAAACAGCATCGACACGCTGATTTCTCTCGTTCTCGACCGTATTTAATCCTCCACCTTCCTCGAGTGTTGCAAGTAGCTTCGCAGATAATCATTCACCTTGCCTAAGCATTGTTGCTAACTTCATCTATTTTGAAGAATAGTCTCTTACAAATCTCTCGAGGTAGCGCAAGTTCTTAAGCCTTTCTACTCTATTTTTCGCCAATCGTAGCGCAAATAGGAGCCAAAATCTAAGATTATGGCAGAAAAAACTGCGACAAACCGCAAGATTTGTGCTCAATTCTTCGGTTTTATGCTGTACAGCATAAAAAATTATTTGGAAGTATAAGGCAAAACTCCGAACTTTGCAATCGTTATCCGTACGGTTCGTTCCTTCTAGAACGGACCACTTCTAACATTTTGTTAGAAACCAAAACGACGCGCCAGTAGGCGCGTCGTTTCTTGTTTGTATATTCATCAAATAACATCCCTTCATCGCTATCCACTCTTTGAGGTTCCACTTGGATAACCTCGTAAATTTGTTTCTGGAATTGTTAATTGTCAGCCACAAAAAAAGCAAGAGTTTCCTTCCATCTAGCACAGCACCATGAGGCTACTAATGGATGAAACTCTTGCTCATCAAGTACAGTATTCCGTTTTTTGGTTAAAACCTTCGATATTCAACAAGAAATCAGAGGAATTCTTTCTATAATTTGTTCTCAAACTTGGGAGTTTGTCACATTTTCGTCGGAGATAATCTAGAAAACGTCGGAGATAATCTAGAAAACGTCGGAGATAATTTAGAAAATGTCGGGAAAATGGTGCCAAACTATGAGAGTTACGCGAAATCTCATTCAATGGAGTGCAAGATCTTGCCTGAGAATCGCGTATATAGCCCATGAGAGAGAATGACACTCGTAGACACGTTAAAATGTCGTGCTTAGAGTGTAAAGTTTTCCCAATGAAACGGAATTGTAAGCTTTGTAATAAGGGAAACACATTTCTATTACAAGCACATTAGAACATTCGTTTTTGCCCTTGTGCGTTGATATAGATTTGTCCTGCTTGCGGTTGCTCCACACGTTGTCCTTGAACGTTGAACCAGACGTTGGAACGAACCGTTGGACGCAAGGGAGAAAGATGTGTGATTACATCCGTTTCATCACGCACCACATACTTTCCTCCGCGCTGTTCGGTGGTGATTACGAAATAGCAATCGCCTGTGATCTCAGTGACATCGACAGATTGTGGCGACCCATTTTCGGTAGAAAAGACCACATTAACGAAATAATCCTTGGAAGTAACGTCAAAGGTCTGGTAATACCAGGTATATCCTTTGACTTCTTTCGTGTCCGTGATGACTTTACCAGGCCAATTACCATTCATATTGTTGTTGCCCTTGTTGTTCCAAGCGTGGAAATTGAGCGAATTCCAGTTGTTTTCGTTGCGCACATAAATGGTTGCTGTATGCTCTACAAAAGGACGAATGGTATAGATGCGCGATACCACATTGGAAACTTCCCCTTCTGCAGAAAGAACACCCACTTGCAACGTAGCATCTTGAGTGATGCTGATGTTTCCATCAGCGGGTACACGCAAAGATTGAGCAGTAGGAACAGTACCATCAGTGGTATAGACTAGCGTTTGTTTACTTTCTGACACACTGGTTACCCTTGCAGTAAACGCAGCTTCGTATTCTCCCGAAGGTTTATCCAACAAGAGAGCATTAGTACTGCGAGAAAGGAAATAAGCATAGTGCTGACCGCTGAGCACCTTGACATATTGTGTTGCGTCGGGTGCATAGTTTTCAGCCTCATCGCCTAGAACACAGAGCAAAGTACCTTTGGTGCCCGCCACCGAAACGACATATTGTTTGGGTTCACGCGACACGATGGTTGGAACAGATGTGTTTACCACACCGGCTGCACGACGCACCTCAATCATCGCCTTAATAGCCTGCTTATGGTCGAGCCAATGACGATAGAACACACAAGGAGTGCCTGGCATTGCCAAAAGATAAGCATTGGCAGCTAGGGTGTCTTTCTTAATAGGATCGAGTGGTTCGCTAGCACTGCGCGTTTGCGTGTCATGATTCTCCACAAAAGTCACAGCATATTGGCGGAATTGACGAGAATTGATGAGAGGGGCATTACTACCATTCTCAAGTTTACTCCAGTCTCCGCTATTAGCAGCATCACGCACGGTGTAGCGGAAGGGAAAATCAAAGACTGCAGACTGCGGTACGTTGTTGACTTTGGTACCATTGACCCAAAGTTTGGTGGCAGTACTATTGTCCCAATACTCTCCCACACTGAATTGTGGTTGAGCTGCTTGGTTATATTGAGCCACATACTCAGGAGCAAAGCCTTTGACCATATCGTAGCGGAACCCTGTATAGCCTAGGTCTTCAAGAAGAAACTTTGAGATAAGCATTGTAGTTGTTGCGCACATTGTCACTTTTGTGGTCTATGTCGCGACATCCAGGCCAACCTTCGCCCGTGTCTTTGTTGCTACTCAAGGTCTCACCATGGCTTGCTGCCCACGTTGCCGTCTGACCACCATCGTCGTCGCCTACGATATCGCTGGGCAACATCTGATAATTTACACCTTTGTAGGTCTCTTTAGGGATAATCGGTCCACGCACCGTTCACACCGAGATTGTTGCGATGGTTGATGACAACATCGGCTATGATGCCAGTGCCTTTCGCCTTGTAGGTCTTAATCATCGAACGCAATTCAGCTTCAGTGCCGAATGAACTGTTTTGATTAAAAGAGATAGACGGGAAGATAACCCATCACATTATCGTTCGTATTGCAGTTTCCACTTTGGGGCACCCAGATAAGTTGAAAGTATGGCGCAATTTCGCTGCTTTGGGCTTCGAGCTTTGTCCAACGCGAATCGTTGAACGAGTCCCAATAAAAGCCCTGTAGCATGACCCCTTCATAGGCAGTGGGCCAACCTTGTGCTTGAGATTGAAGAGAAACTCCAGCAGAAAGAGCGAGGAGAAGTAGAGATTTCTTCATACGTATGTAAAAATGATTGGGGACACAGCGGAAATGTGAGTTCAAAAGTCCCTTCGTCTGTCGTGCCCACCTAGTGATACATTAGAAAATAGAGCGGATGTGCCGCAAAAGACACATCCGCTCATAGGAAATGCTACAGGAGGCAAGCTCCTGCAGTGCTAGAGACAGGACAAAGGTTGGGATACATTCTGCTATAAAATGTAAGGCAACGATTGTCCTCTGTGCTTATTTCGCAGTGAGAGTGGCATAAATGCCACGACCATTTGAGTTGTTCGAGATAGAGACGAACGACATAAGTGCCAGCATCGGCCTTGAGGTTTGCACCGCCGAAAGTAAGATTGTTCAACGAACCACCGAGATTGATGTCCCATCCTCCGTTGAAGCGGAACTTAAATTCGCCAGCTGACTGGAATTTTACTTCTGCTTTGTAGCAACCTTCGGCAGCATTGTAAGTGAGCTCACTGTCGCTAGCCCAACTATTGAAGCCACCTATCATACCCACCTTAGAGATTGCCACAGGAGCAAGAGTTTGCTTAGTGGCATCTTTGAGATCTGCACGTAGGTAATAGAGTCCTGCAGCAGGAGCTACAATGTTCTGTTGCGCATCTGCATCAAAGTCTCCATCAAGCAAAGCGAAACTATTTGCCCCAAGGTCAACAATCTCATTACGATAAGTATATGTGAGACGGAAAGGAGAGCCAATGCGAGCAAACCTTGATAGAATCCATCAAAGTCAATAGTTGAGAGGTTAGCCACTGCTACTCCCTTGACACGAACCCCCATATACTCAGAGTAGTTAGGAGCAGTAAGAGTGAAGCGAACGGCTGTTTCTCCATCAAAACGATAAGACTCATCGTTGATGTTGGCTAATGCTACTACACTGGCATTGAGCTTTCTTTGGCGAGGTGCCTTACCATAATACGAACGAACGGCTGTCTGGAGTTCCTCAAGAGAAACATTACCTAAAGAGTCAGCAGTAAGGACTGTGGCCTTCTGATCGCCAGACAATCCTTCAGCTGGAGTGAGGGTGATTTGATAAGAAAAAGCAGATCGAGGCGCACCTGTCACTGTAGACTTAAGTACTGTGACCGTAGGGTTAGGTCCTTGAACATCTAGCCCATTCATATCAATCGCCTTGACACTATCAATGGTGGCCGTAATGCTCTTCAACTCACCTTGGGCGTGAGTTTGAGGAGAAGCCCAGTCTGTATAATCTTCAGTACATGCTACGACGAGGGTCGTCATCGCAAGTCCTAGGAATAGAGGTTTCAACATAAGAATTAAGTGTTAGAAAGTGAATACCTTTATGCCCTCCTAAATGCTTTCCCATAAAAGGAAAGCATTTAGACTAGGGAACATAGGGAGATTCGATAACGATTATTGGGCTGTTTGTTGGATGAAGTTGTATTGTCCTGTGAGGTCGTTGAAGTAAACCTTGTAGGTTCCCTTCTTGAGCTTCATATTTGGACCACCCTTAGTAGCTACACCATAGGGAAGCACAGTGGCAGAACCCCAACTTAGATCCCATTTCGCGTTAGCGCGGAACTTAACTTCAGAAGCATTCTCCAGCTTAAGTTCAGCAGTCCATACGTGGTTCTTAGCGTTGGCAGCAGTAGATGCAGCAGTCATGACAACGTCATTACCCCAACCATTGAACTCACCCACAATACCGATACTACCCTTCTCGCTTTCATCGATTTCAGTTGCTTCGGTCATCGTGAAGGTGTGCTTCACATTGTCAATGACAATGGTGTAATAACCAGCCTTAGGCGCTGTGACGTTGGGACCATCATCACCACCATCACGATAACGTGCAGAACCAGGAGTACCTTCAACACCAACATAAGCGTAATCCCAAGCAAAGCTGTTACCATCAGCACTGTACTTAGGAGAAAATACCTTAAACTCTGCCTTGTCAGCAAAATAACCAGTATAGCTTACACTTCCTAAGCCTGTTTTCTTGTCGTAGTTAGCATTTGCGATGGGGAAGAAAGGAAGAAGTCCCTTGCCAGCATCTGCAACATTATTGCTCCAAGAACCGGCAACATCTTGACCTACAATGTAGTTGAGCGCAACAGGAGCGTCACTCAATTCAATGTAGTAAGGAGCGACTTGCACCTTCACAACATTTGAGGCTATGCTTACAGAACCGTCTTCAACGGGGTTATTAGTTCCTGCGAAATGTGCATAGACACGGACGTGCAAATTGAGTTTCTTAGGCATCGTTGACTCATTTTCCCACGCATAGAGCGTGTTCAAAGCCTTGTCAAGCGCTTCGCATTGACGTCTACAGCAGTGCTGTAGTACTTTTCTTCGAGTTCGATGTAGTCTGCAACCGTTTTACCGGTCTTATCAGCAGCTGCTTCTGCCACTGAAGCAGTGAATTTACCATCTTTAGAAACTTGGATAGCATAAAATCCAACACCAGCAAGGGGTGCTCCCTTGTCAGTCACATTGGGCTGAGACCAAGTGAGGACTTACATGCTTAGACGCGCGAAAGTCAAGCAGTTGGTTAGCATAAACCGGAGTGTTAAGTACGAACTCGGTGGGTTGTACCAAGGTAGGATTGGAATCCCTATCATCAGCGCAGGCGGTGAAGAGACTAGTGGCAGTGAAAAGCACGAGTCCCATAGTGAATATCTTGTTCATATCAGTGATGTGCTTGAAGGATTAATAACCATGATTCTGCTTGAGATTAGAATTCGTGTTGATTTCAGTATTAGGCAATGGGAAGAGGTTCATGTCCTTGCTGAAGTTTGCACCAGTGGCTACACCACTCTTCCAAGCCCAATTGTAATTGTTGTTACCACCGAAACGGTTAAAACGAATGAGGTCTGTGCGACGACGACCCTCAAAGTAGAACTCGCGAGACCATTCATCTAGAATTTCTATGAGCGAATAGCTAGTAAGCTGACTAGCCGCTGCACGAGCACGAACCTTATTGATTGCAGCTGTACCCTCAGAAGTTGTGGTACCACCGTTCAAACGTGCATCGGCTTCTCCATAGGTGAGATAGGCTTCAGCTGCGCGCAAGAGGAAGTAGTCAGCATCGGGGAAGAGGGAGTTCTTAGTTTTTGCACCATCTGTGCGATAGTTGTTGAACTTCGTCACGCTATAGCCTTGTTTGAACTTTGTGGGTTCAGCAATCTTGAGCGTACGATCTTTTCCCCAGAAAAGAGCGCGGTTGTCACCAGCAGCTTGTTGCATGTCGGCTGTTGTCACTTCTGGTGCATTTCCTTGTGGGAAGAACTTAGCTACGAGTTCGGGACGCGCACGATGGCCTTCCCACTTACCAGTTGTGTTGTTGCCAGAAATGAACTGCGAGTCGTTCATGTCATCATTGAACGCACCAGCCATGAGGAAGAGTGAAGTACCATAAGACGTGGTTTTCTCACCATCTTGCAGGAGGGCAAGGACAGCTTCTTCAGAAGCACCGTTGCTACCATTGTCTGCCATGAAGAGTTGTTGGTAAGCCGTCCAACCATTCACAGTCTTTCCAGTGTGGAGTTTATATGAAGAGTCCATGACCTTCTTAGCATATTCCTTAGCCTTAGCCCATTCTGCCTTACCAGTATAAACTTCAGCATTGAGATAAAGGCGCGAGAGAAGCAACCACGCAGCGGCTTTGTCAGCTCTACCATAACCTTCTTCTGTGTCCTTTTCGGGTTTTGCAGCTGCCATGTTTTGTTCAGCAGCGAGCAACTCTGATTCAATCCACTTGTAAAGATCAGCACGGCTCATCTGTGCAGGCTTATCCGAACCCACAGTGGTGCGGAAACCGATGTTGCCCCAACCATCCATGAGATAGTAATAATAGAGCGCGCGGAGGAAGCGTACTTCGGCAGTCATCGTTGCGTCATAGTTTGAAGCAACTTCCAAATAGTGGTTGCACATGGTAACACCAAAGAACAGACGATAGTAGAAGCCACGCAAGAAGGGATGCTCAGAGTTCCACTGGTTTTTATTGAGAGGTTGCACACCTTCGTCACCCCAAGCACTGATTGCTTCGTCAGCGGTAAGTTCTTGAGAATTGAAGAGTTGGCGCAAGAAACCAGAAGTACCACCATCGATACCATCAATGTCTGAATCGCCATTGGCACCTCCATTACCCGCTACAGCCATATTGGCGTAGCACTTATTGAAGAGGTTCTGAGGATTGACGGTCATATTGGTGCTAGGGTCAATGGGCTTCACGTCCAAATCACCTACGCAGGAAGTAAGTCCCAAACTGAGCGCAATTGCTGCAACAGGAAGGAGGGATTTAATATATAGTTTCATATGACTATGCTATGTGAAGAGTTAGAAATTGAGCGACACACCAGCCAAGATGCTGAAAGGACGAGGATAAACGTTGTTGTCGATTCCGCCAAACACATCGGGATCTAAGCCCTTATACTTGGTGAGTGTGAAGACGTTGCTAGCAGTAACGTAGAGACGACCATTGATTCCTTCGTAACTCGCTCCCTTGAAGAGGTTCTCAAATGAGTAACCAAGGGTGATATTCTCCATGCGGAGGAATGAACCATTCTGAACAAAGCGATCAGAGAACACGTTGTCATCAGTAGCCCAGCGAGGTTGGAGACTATAAACGGGACGGTTGCTCAAGAAACCCTTACTAAACACTGTGGAAACATTGGCAGAACGGGCCTCAAGATCGTTGTAAACGTAGTTATCAGGGAAGCACGCAAGCTAAATCCGAAGTCCCATTGCTTATATTGTACCTTGGAGGTGAAACCTGCAGTCCAAGGAGCCATAGGATTCTTATAGAAATACTTGTCGGCATTGTTGATTTTGCCATCTCCATTGCGGTCTACATAGACACCTTCGAGGGGTACACCATTCTTGTCATAGACCTGTTGATAAACGAAGAAGCTACTAGCAGGATGTCCGACAGCATGTGCTTGAATGTTACCACCAGTACCAGCTGAAATACCACCAGTAGGCACATAATAGCTTTCTCCTGTACCACCAACTAGCTCAGTAATTTCATTTTTGTTGTAAGTGGCATTGAAACCCAGCTCCCAGAATAAATCTTCCTTGGAGATAGCCTTCCAGTTAAGAGCAAGTTCCACACCAGTGTTTGTAAGCGAACCGATATTACTCGTCACACGGTTCTTAAAATTGGAACCAGCTGGCACGTCAACCGTATTGATGAGGTCGGTAGTCTTACGATAGTAGTAATCGAGACTACCATACAGGCGTTGATTCCAGAATCCAAAGTCAAAACCTGCATTATAGGTGGTTGTAGTCTCCCAAGTGAGTTGCGGGTTGTAAGCGTTAGGACGGTCTATGTTGCCAGTACCTACGAGAGGATAGTAAGAGTCAGCAACTAAGTTTGTGTTGTAAGAAGCAAAGTAGTTGTAGTCACCGATGCCTTCTTGTTGACCTGTCTGACCATAACCCAAACGCAACTTCAAATCACTGAGCCATTCAGCCTTCTTAAGGAACTTTTCGTTGTTGATTTTCCAGCCAAATGCAAAAGATGGGAACATTGCCCAGTGCTTTTCAAAGCGGCTTGAACCATCATAGCGGAAAGTTGCTGTGAAGAGGTAGCGATCGAGGAGAGCATAGTTGGCACGTCCAAAGAAACTTACGAGATAATTCTCTGTCTTCCAGTTTCCTACTTTCTCTTGATAAGGTGTACCACGCAGGCCAGCATTGTTGTTGGTTTCAGGATATACACCAGAACCATAGCTCTTTCCTTTACGATAGAAGTGTTGCCACTCATAACCTGCCATGATGTCGAAGTGGTGCACCTCATCGAAGGTCTTATTATATTGTGCATAGGCATTGTAGGAGAGGTTGTATTTGTCAATCTTCTCCCAACCATTGTAGCCATAGTAAGTATTTGTGCCTGAAGCAGGGTTCACCTCTGTGTCTTGGCGACCACCAGATACGTCAGCACCCATGTTCATGTGCAAGCGCAAGTCTTCAAAGCCATGCACTTGATAGTCAAACTCCATGTTGCCGACAAAAGCGTGAGACTTTGCCACATCATTCTTCAAATCGAGCATCGAAACAGGGTTAGCTGTTGCGAGATCAATCTTTGTTTCTGGCCATTGGCTATCACCAAGCACGCTACCATTCTGCAACCATTGGAAATAACCTCCAAAGTTTTTGTAGCGAGCATCGGATGAGCGCACCGGTTTTGTGGGATCCATGCCAACTGCTGCACCTACGGCTCCGCCATCTGCGTAAGTTGTCTTCGCATACATATACTTCGCACTGAGATTCACCTTTAAGTGATCTTCAAGCAACGAGGGGTTTACGTTCAAACTAGCAGTGTAACGGTCGAAATCTGAGGTACGGAGGATGCCTTCTTGGTTGGTTGCACCTAAGCTTGCGCGGAATGGCACATTTTTGATGCTACCTGTTACAGTGACATTGTTATCAAACGACAAAGCAGTTTGATAGATCTCTTTTGCCAATCGGTGTTGTAGAACTTTTGCTCGTTGTTCTCGGTCACACCAAGGGCTTTGTATGCATCAGAGTCCTCGCCGTAGTAACTTTTGACAAAATCTACAAATTGGTCGCCAGTCATTACTTCTTGCGTCTTGTGCTTTTGACTGATGGTAACACTACCATTATAGCTTACCTTCGCACGAGAGCCCTTGCGACCTTTCTTCGTGGTGATGATGATGACACCATTGGAACCACGGCTACCATAGATAGCAGTTGCAGAAGCATCTTTAAGTACTGTGAAACTTTCAATGTCGGCAGGGTTCACCATGGAGAGGGGGTTGGAAAGACCTTTCACACCTTGGTTGTCCATGGCCAAACCATCAATCACAATCAGCGGGATCATTGGAAGCATTCAAAGAAGAACCACCACGGATGCGAATAGTTGCACCTGCACCAGGAGTTCCGCTGCTTGTAGTCACATTGACACCCGCGATTTTTTTACCTTGAATCATATCTTGAGCGTTGACAACAACACCCTTATTTTTCTCGTCTGGCTTGATGGCAGTCACAGAACCGGTCATGTCGTTCTTCTTTGCAACACCATAACCGATGACAACCGCTTCGTTCAGACTATTTTCTATTTGTTTCAATACGATGTCAAGAGGTTGGCCTTCCCATTTCACTTCGAAACTCTCATAGCCGATATAAGAGACACGGAGAATTTGCCCCTTCTTGACTCCTTTTACTGTGAAGTTACCTTCGGTGTCTACTGCTGCACCGTTGGCAGAACCTTTCACAATCACTGACGCACCAATGAGTGGTTCGCCGTTTGCGTCTTTCACAGTACCCTTGGCCACTGTAGACTGCTGCTGTTGCACTGCCACACTCTCGGAAGGGGTGTTAGCAGCGACCATAGCTCCTGAAGGAAGCGCCATCAACAGCGTCATAAGACTTACAGATTTAAATTGCTTATGCATATATGGTTTAGACTTTTAGTTTGAAAAACCTACTTTGTATTTTGGGCGAAGCGCACCTGCATAGCGGTGTCTGCGCCGAGATGTATCTAATTTGAGCGCGATGCGCTGATACTATTTGATAGAGATAGCAAAACCACCACCAACGCCTGCGACCAAATCTTTCAATACAGTCTTGTTGGTCACTTGTAGCTTCTTGATAGTATAGCTTTCTGGCTTTTTGTTCCAAGCTGTTCCTTTAGCATCTGCATAAATGGTGGCTTGATACTTCTTGCCAGGGGTGAGGAAATCTAGTGAAAGATTGGTCTTATAACCATGGTCGCCAGCTGTGCAACCCACATACCATTCATCTTTCCCTTTTGCCTTACGCGCTGTTAGCACATATTCTCCTGGTTCTGCATCTAGGTATAAACTCTTGTCCCAATCAATTGCTACGTCTTTAATAAACTGGAATGCGTCGGGACGAGCTTCATAGTGCTCAATCACATCAGCTGCCATCTGAAGTGGACTATACAATGTGACATAGAGTGCCAACTGGCGAGCGAGGGTTGAACGTACGCGACTATTGTTGCTTGGATTCATCTTGGAGATATCCATGACGAAGATACCAGGTGTATAGTCCATAGGACCACCGATGCAGCGTGTAAATGGGAGAATCGTAGTGTGATTCACTTGATTACCACCAAAGGCTTCGTATTCAGTACCTCGTGCACTTTCGTTACCTATCAAGTTGGGATATGTGCGACAAAGACCTGTAGGACGAGTTGCTTCGTGAGCATTGACCATGATTTTATAGTCGGCTGCCTTTTTTACTGCGTAGAGATAGTGATTGTTCATCCACTGTCCATAGTGATGCTCACCACGAGGAACAATATCTCCCACGTAACCACTCTTAACTGCATCGTAACCATTGTCCACCATAAATTGGTACGCCTGGTCTAAGTGTCGCTCATAATTGCGAACTGACGAAGAGGTTTCGTGATGCATTATAAGCTTCACTCCTTTTTCCTTAGCATAACGATTGAGTTCTTTGATATCAAAATCAGGATAGGGTGTAACGAAATCAAAGACATAATCTTTTTGATGTCCAAACCAATCTTCCCAACCTTCGTTCCATCCCTCCACTAGTACTGCATCCAAACCATGATTCGCCGCAAAATCAATGTAGCGCTTCACATTAGCCGTGTTGGCAGAATGCTTACCATTAGAAGGAAGTTTGGAATAATCAGTCTCACCCAGCTTAACACTCGCCACAGCATCCGTATATGCCCAACTACCACGTCCGGTAATCATATCCCACCACACTCCGACGTATTTTACAGGATGTATCCACGAAGTGTCCTCAATCTTCGAAGGTTCGTTGAGGTTAAGGGTTATTCTACTGGCGAGAATATCTGTTGCTTTTCGTCCTACGATGACAGTTCTCCAAGGAGAGGTCGTAGGTGTCTGGAGATATCCTTTGTCTCCACGAGCGTCAGGTGTGAGGTGGCTTACGAAAGTGTTGTTGTTTTCTTGGTAAGTCAAGTGCATCGTGGGATAATCCACACACGCAGCCTCATGTATATTGAGATAAAGGCCATCGTCCGTGCGCATTTGCAACGCGGTCTGCACCGTTGTGGGGCCTGCAGGTGTCGTAGAAGAGTTCTCAGTGATAGCAGACTTCATCTGCCCTCTAATACCAGACAGTTTAGTAGTTTGGTAATCAAATTCCTGAGTGTCGTAGTCACCAGCCACCCACCAAGCAGTGTGATTGCCGGTCATCGCAAATTCTGTCAATTCTTCCGCAACGACAAAATAGGTCAATTCCTTTTGGTCGGGGAATTCATAGCGAAAGCCAAGACCATCGTCGAATAAACGAAAGCGGATATTCAAATAACGATTGTTCTTGCTCTGTTTAAGTTGCACCAACAACTCGTTATAGTGATTGCGAATGCTACTCTCCTCGCCCCACACTGGCTTCCATGTTTCGTCAAAGCTGTTGTTTTCAAACTTGACAAGGCTAAAACCGCTAAAGAAGTCGGCTTTGCGATCAGCATCTTTATCAGTGGCGCGTGAAGGCTTCCAATCAAAATCTGTACTCTTGTCACCTTTCTCTTTTTTTAGTTGATATCCCAAATGAGAAGGTGCAACAATAGTCTTGCCCTCCATAGAGAGTACATACGTGGGACGGCCCTTTTCGATGCTAAATGAAAGTTCCATTTTCCCATCGGGAGAGGTTACTTTCTGAGCCATCATGGAGAGTACGGAACTCATAATGGCAGCGGAAACAAGAAATCTCTTCATGCGAATAACGTATCTGTATATTATTTGTATATTTAAATCTAAGTAGAGGAGCAATTCTAAGAAATGTAGCTCTTCATTTGCGGAAAACCTGTTACACAGCTCAAGACTGATAAACTACAATTTCGCTATGTCTACAACGCAAATTTACACATTTAACCGAAACAAATCGCATGTATCAGAAAAAATATAGGATACCCAAAAGAGTACTACGAACTATCTTTCTGATTTTCTACATCTTACAAAAATATACTGCTAGAGATTAATATAGATAACAACAAGGACTTTATAGTCAATAATTAAGCGAAAAAAAGGCCGTTAAGAGAGCTTTTTATCAAACCCACCTTACAAATTTGAGTGGATGATGGACTTTTTGCATTGCGCATGGATACATAGAGAAAACACCAAATCAGAAATAGTACATACACATTTCATGCATAATAAAATTGCATAGTATATTACGCGAAATTACGAGAAAAAACTAGAAAATGAGATTGTAATTTATCTCTTTCTCCTTACCAAACACAAACATTCTCATCGAACTTGTAGTTTCCTATAAATCGAACTTGTAGTTTCCTATGAAAATAAGAAGAGAAAGCTAAGAACGAAACAGAAAAACTTTGGTTCCTTCACTGAACAACTCTGCGAAGCACGACTACCTGTACTTCATCTTCTTTGGAATGCCGGAGATTAAAAAGCAAAGGCGGCATACATCCTCTTTACTGAATTCCGACTCTAGGCACTCTACTTCAGTCAATTTTACGAAGATGTCCACGAAAATAACTCCACCTTTCCCTACTCTAGTGAACGCTCACATAAGAGATGGTACAAAAGTGCCGAAAGAGAAGCATTTATAGGCAGAAAAGTTAGAGATTTCTCTGAAAATCTGCACCTTAATTTCGAACCATCACATATATCTATATGAAGTACAAAATCGCTTCCTCAGCGAGCTATCCTATTTTTTCCATAAAAAAGTAAGAAATCTCGTTGTTATGTCGAGAGAAATAGGTAAATTTGCACGCAATTTAATTTCATTCACCGCCTTATGACTGCCAATTTTATTGCCGACAAAATTGTCATGGATGGTCTCACCTACGATGACGTCCTTCTCATCCCAGCTTATTCTGAAGTTCTCCCACGAACCGTGTCACTCAGCACGAAGTTTTCGCGAAACATTGAACTTCAAATCCCCTTTGTCACCGCTGCCATGGACACGGTGACCGAAGCTCCTATGGCTATTGCCATTGCTCGCGAAGGAGGTATCGGAGTTATTCACAAGAACATGTCAATTGAGGACCAAGCTCGCCAAGTAGCCATCGTGAAACGTGCTGAAAATGGCATGATTTACGACCCCATCACCATCAAACGTGGCAAGACAGTGCGTGAAGCCCTCGATTTAATGGCTGAATATCACATTGGCGGTATTCCTGTGGTAGACGATAACATGCACCTTGTAGGCATCGTCACCAACCGCGACTTGCGCTTTGAGCACAATCTCGACAAGGCCATCGATGAAGTTATGACTTCTGAGAACCTCGTTACGACAAACACCACGACTGACTTGGTAGCTGCGAGTGAAATTCTCCAACAGAATAAGATTGAAAAAAACTCCCAGTTATCGATGCTAATGGCAAATTAGTAGGTCTCATCACTTACAAGGACATCACTAAAGCTAAAGACAAGCCCATGGCCTGCAAAGACGCCAAAGGTCGTCTACGTGTTGCAGCTGGCGTAGGTGTGACCGCAGACACGATGGAACGCATCGACGCGCTTGTTGCTGCAGGTGCTGATGCCATTGTCATTGACACTGCTCACGGACACTCTAAAGGTGTGGTAGACAAACTCAAAGAAGCAAAAGGCTAAGTATCCAGAAGTAGACTTCGTAGTTGGTAATATCGCAACTGGTGAAGCTGCAAAGATGCTTGTAGAAGCAGGCGCAGACGCAGTGAAAGTTGGCATCGGACCTGGCTCCATTTGCACCACTCGTGTAGTAGCTGGTGTAGGAGTACCACAACTTTCAGCCGTATATGACGTTGCAAAAGCATTGGAAGGCACAGGCATCCCCCTCATTGCCGACGGTGGATTGCGCTATTCAGGCGATGTTGTCAAAGCTCTTGCAGCTGGTGGTCACAGTGTAATGATTGGTTCTTTGGTAGCCGGTTGTGAAGAAAGCCCAGGTGAAACAGTAATCTTCAACGGCCGTAAATTCAAGACCCTATCGCGGTATGGGTTCTTTGGAAGCTATGGAAAATGGCTCTAAGGATCGCTACTTCCAAGGCGGAGTAGACAACGTGAAAAAGCTTGTTCCCGAAGGCATCGCAGGACGTGTTCCTTACAAGGGTGGCGTACAGGAAGTAATTTACCAGCTTGTTGGTGGTCTTCGCTCCGGTATGGGCTACTGCGGTGCTGCGACAATTGAGTTGCTCCACAACGCGAAGTTTACTCGCATCACCAATGCAGGTGTACAAGAAAGCCATCCTCACGATATTACAATCACAAGCGAGGCACCCAACTATTCACGTAGCGAATAAGAGCTTATGTCGTTCTTTTAGTTTATCAGCTTATTACCTCACAATAAACACATTAAAAGCGATAAACTATCGAAATGATATAACAAAACAAAGCCGACCAGAAAGGGTCTTTGGGAGTTTCTCGCTCCTAAAGACCTTTCACGGCATAAAATGACAACTTGTTTTGCTCACACTCTAATAGACCCTTACATGGGAAATTTGTAAAAAACTTTGGACTCTCAACTCCTAAACCTTACTTATTTCCTTATAGCATACAGCTTTTTTGAGCAATTTCTTTGTGTTCTTATGAAACATCTCCTTGTCTTCTTTTGGATGCTCTGCTCCACCCTCTCTTTGGTGGCACAATCTTTGGGCAATACTGTGCTAGCCACTATCGATGGCAAGCCCATTTCGCGCGATGAATTTATGTATGCCTACCAAAAGAACAAGGCACTTAGTGGTCAAAAATCACAGACTCCTCAAGAGTATCTCAACCTCTATATTAACTACCAGCTCAAAGTGGCTGATGCTTTAGCCATGGGGTTGGATACGACAAAGACTTTTCGCCGAGAATTCCAACTCTATCGTGACCAACAACTGTCTAAAAAGTTGGTCAATCCCTCTTTTATTGACTCTACAGCTAGAGCAATCTATCAAAAAGAAGCTCAACAACTTAATGGTAAAGATCTCATTGAAGTCTCACATATTCTATTGAATGTGCCCTCCACCGCTACAGCAGCGCAACGCGACAAGGTGGCTCAACGCGCAGACAGTCTTTACCAAGCCGTATTAGCAGGTGCCGACTTCGCAGAATTAGCACGCCGCCACAGCGAAGACAAAGGAACAGCTCAAAATGGTGGCCAACTACCTACGCTTTATCCTGGCATGACAGTGCTTCCCTTTGAAGAGGCTGCCTACAGCTTACAGCCCAACCAAATGAGTCGCCCTGTGCTATCTCCGTTTGGTTACCACCTTATCCTCATGCGTAACAGACATCCTTTGCCAGCTTTTGAACAGGTTTATCCTTCTTTACTACAATATCTCAGAGAAAACAACGTTGAAGAAGCAGCGGCACAACAAGCTCTCACTGCACTACAAACCCAAACGGGACAGTCACGCACTAGCATCATGGATAGTCTCGCGCGCAACTTGACGGCTAACGACATACAACTAACCTATCTCATCCAAGAATACCACGATGGTCTGCTTGTCTATGAAGTTTCTAAACGCAATGTTTGGGATGCCGCAGAAAAAGATAGAGCAGCCCTAGAAGAAATCTTTAAGCGCAATCGCAAATCTCTGAAATGGGAGAAACCACGCTTTGTGGGTTACATCGTAGGTGCGCAAAATAAGAAACTCGCGAAGCGTGCTAGAAGCTTTTACTCAAAGGAATTCCTGCAGATATGGACATTCGCGAATTCCTCCATGCACCTTTCAACAAAGACAGTGTGGTGGTGGCAGCCAAAGGTCGCTATATCGTGCAAAAAGGAGAGAATAGCACCATCGACCACTTAGCGTTTGGAGTTAAAACCTCCAAAGTCTATTTGCTCCACGACGACATGCCAGTTACGATGCTTGCAGGACGTATAGAGAAACGACCAAAATCTTTTGAAGATGCGCGCAGCGAAGTGCTTGAAATTCGTCAAAAACAATTGGAAGAAGCGTGGTTACAGCAACTTAGAAGCTCACATCGCGTGACCATCAACCAAGAAGTACTCAAGTCCATTCCAATGGCACGATAAACCAGAGGGACTTTTACGCAACCCCTTCCCATAGCGTGACGCAATTGAAGGTGCTGTGCAGAAAATCCGTTATGATATGAATCCCTATAGACCACATTTCTGCTCTCCTATAGCCATTAGTATTTTGTTGCAATGGCATTACTTTGCAGAACATGCGGTAGTTTCCATAAATACTCCCCAACAAGATATCCAATATGAACAAACGCTTCGCTATATTTGCAGCTGGATTTCTCCTTCTCGGTGCTACCTTTGCCCAAATTCGTCAAAAGAACATTATAGACGAAGTGATTTGGGTGGTGGGAGATAATCCAATTCTCCTCTCAGACGTAGAAGACTATCGCGTCAATGCCGAAGCAGAGGGCAGGTTTTCAAAGATCCTTACGCACAAATCCCCGAACAGATTGCTATTCAAAAGCTCTTTCTCCACCAAGCCGAACTAGATTCTGTGGAAGTAAGCGATGCAGACGTTATTGCGTACGCTGATGCTTTGCTGGCAGAAAATGTGAGAAAAGCTGGTTCGAAGGAGACTCTTGAGGCTATTATGCACAAGAGCTATGCACAAATACGCCAACGCTACATACAACAGACGCGAGAACAGCAACTCATGGACGGAGTGCGCAGAAAGCTCACCAGCAACATCAAGGTGACTCCTGCCGAAGTTCGCGATTATTTCTCCAAAATCCCCAAGGATAGTTTGCCTACTGTCCCCACGGAAGTTGAGGTACAAATCATCACCCAACAACCCAAAGTGGACAGAGAAGAGGTTGAACGCATCGAAGACCTTCTCAATGGCTATGCCAAACGTGTCAACGATGGAGAGGACTTTGCACGCCTTGCCCGCATGTATTCACAAGATGGTAGTGCGCGCAATGGTGGTGAATTGGGGCTCAGCGGTCGCAATCAATGGGTAAAACCCTTTGCCGATGTGGCTTTTTCTCTCAATGACCCCAAGAAAGTGTCGAAGATTGTCAAGACTGAGTTTGGTTATCACATCATTCAACTCATTGAAAAACGTGGAGACAAGGTGAATGCGCGTCACATACTGCTCAAGCCCGAGATTAAGTCAGAAGAAGTGGAGCGTTGCCTCTCGCGCTTAGACTCTATCGGCACGGACATCCGCGACCAAAAGTTCACATTCGAGGATGCTGCTCGCCAACTTTCTGACGACAAAGATACGAGAAACAACCACGGTCTTATGGTGCAAATGAATCCCATGCAACGTGAGATTCAAGCTCGCTTTGAGATGAAAGACCTTCCCCAAGAGGTAGCGAAGGTGGTAGATACGCTCAAAGTAGGACAAGTGTCCAATGCTTTCACCATGATTGACCCTAAGACCGGTCAAGAAGTTTGTGCAATTATAAAACTTCGCAGTCGTATTGAAAGCCACCCTGCTAATGCTACCGAAGACTTCCAAACTTTGCGCAATGTATACCTCAATCGTCGCAAACAAGAAGTTATTCAAAAAAATGGATTGCCGATAAGATCAAATCCACTTACACTCGCATTAGTCCGGAATGGCGCAACCACCAATTTGAATACTCTGGCTGGATTAAGTAGATTTCAGACTGCTTTGCAAAGCCACCTATCGTAGGGCTCTTTGCAGAAATACTTATCTCTAGAAACTTCTATCCTAGATAGTTCCCCAATACGTCCTAGACTTCTTCTCTATATTTTGAAGCATTTCTTCCCCTTTCGACGATCATTTCTGTTTGCAGTAGGTTTACTTTTCGTATGCCTACTGCAAGCCTATGCGCTCACTATGATGCCCAGTCGCAAACGTGCGAAGCCTCGCGACGAACGTATCCAGATTCACCATGCCGACGTCCTATTTCGTGACGTAGCTGTCACAGGTGATGGCCAGGTGCTCAAAGGAAATGTGCTACTCTCTCACAATGGCATGCGTCTTACTTGTGACAGTGCCGTGTTTTATGAAGCGTCAAATTCTTTTATGGCGTATGGTAAAGTGAAGTTCCGCCAAGGAGACACGCTTTCCCTAAAGGGAGACTCTTTGTATTATGACGGTACTTCACAATTTGCTCGCGTGTTTCGCAACGTAGAAATGCGACATCATAAAATGACGCTCTACACGGAGTTGCTCAACTACGACCGCATCAAAGGCAGTGGCTTCTACGACACTGGTGGAAAAATCATAGATGGCAAAACTGTACTCACGTCACAAAAAGGAGAATACTTCACAGATAAGCGTGACGCACAGTTTAATGAAGATGTACTTCTGATTAACAACAAGAAAGACAGCCTTCTTACCAACGATTTACACTACGACACCCGCAGCAAATGGGCACACGCCACTGGCCCCACGAACCTTTACAGCGGGGGAAGCCACATCTACACCATAGATGGCGAATATAATACGAAGACAGAGCGTGCCCGACTCACCCAACGTCCACAACTCTTCAACAAAGGTCGCAAGTTGGTGGGTGACAGTATTAGTTACGATAAGAACCGTGGCTATTCTGAAGCATTTCGCAACATTGTTTTCATCGATTCGGTGGACGTCAACAATAAGAACATCCTCGAAGGAGATTATGGATATTACAATGAGCCCAAAGGCGAAGCAATGGTGACTCAGCGTGCACTTGGCAAGAACTTTTCACGAGGTGCTGACACCCTCTTCGTTCACGCCGACACCCTCCGTCTTTACTCCTACAACCTTAAGACCGACTCGGCTTATCGCGTGATGCACGCCTACCCTCATGTGCGCTCCTACCGCACAGACGTCCAAGCAGTCTGCGACTCTCTCGTATTCAATTCAAAGGTCAATATACTTTCTCTCTATCGCGACCCCATCGCATGGAGTGACGACCGGCAAATTTTGGGAGAAGAAATCAATGTCTTCACCAACGACTCTACCATAGACTCCATCTATGTGGAGCGCCAAGCCTTGATAGTGCAATCTCTTCCAGATAGTGCACTCTTCAATCAGGTAGCAGGCAACTTGATGCAAGCATTTTTTCGCAATGGCGACATCTATCAGACACGCGTTGATGGGAATGCCATCCTCGTAAACTTTCCGATGGAGAAAGACTCTACGTTTCTCTATCAGAACTATTGCGAAGCGGCTAAGCTCCGCGTGGATGTACGCGACAAGAAGATGCAACGTTTTTGGGCCGGTCCCAATCCTATAGCCAAAACTTATCCTATTGGCATGGCACCACCCGAGCATAGTCGTCTATCAAACTTTGCATGGTTTGCTCACATTCGCCCCACAGGGCCAGACGACCTGTTTGAGTGGCGTCCGAAAAGTGCAGCAACGCGCCTGAAAGAAATGCCCAGACGCCATGCTCCACTTCAAACTTTACAATCGTCCTCTACCTCAGCTCCCGCTGATGCTACTAAATTACCTACAGACACTAGCACTAGCATAACGCAAACTTCTGATTCTACTCAAGTAGAAACAAAGGGTTCCCGAAAAGTCACAAACGATAGTGCTGCTTCTACAGAAGGTAACAGAGGTACACAAGTTGACCCCTCCAAGACAGCAGGCACTGGCACAAACAAAACTTCAAAGACTGCAACTAGCACCAAGGCTGCGCCCAGTCAAACCACCAAGTCCACAGCACGCAAAACGCGCAAATAGTTCATTCTCATCAAGAGATGACGATGAAATGTTGCGCATCGTTTTATCTCCAAAGCTTTTCTCTTCACAAACGCTCTGATTTCCTATGCCAGATATCATACATCTCCTCCCCGACTCGGTTGCCAACCAGATTGCAGCTGGCGAAGTGATTCAGCGCCCGGCGTCGCTAATCAAGGAGTTAGTAGAAAACAGCATTGATGCTGGAGCAGACCGCATCCAAGTCATCGTGACCGATGCGGGCAAAACTTGTGTGCAAGTCATTGACAATGGTAAAGGGATGAGCGAGACAGACGCAAGACTCTCTTTTTGAACGTCATGCCACCTCCAAAAATTCGTCAAAGCCGACGACCTCTTCTCACTCAAAACTATGGGCTTTCGTGGGGAAGCTCTGGCATCTATCGCTGCAGTAGCACAAGTGGAACTACGCACACGCACTGCAGAAGACGAACTTGGGGTAAGCATCCAGATTGAGGGTTCCAAGGTGATTAACCAAGAAGTTATCGCTTGCCCCGTAGGTGCCAACTTCTCCATCAAGAACCTCTTCTTCAATATTCCTGCTCGTCGCAAATTTTTGAAGAGTAACCACACCGAACTCTCCAATATCGTAGCTGAGTTTGAGCGCATAGCTCTGGCACATCCCGAATTGACCTTCCAGCTTCACACACCAGACGCCGTACTTCTTGACTTACCATCGGGCAACTTTCGTCAACGCATCGTCAACATCTTCGGGCGTAATACCGACAAACACCTGATCCCCCTTAAGGTGGAAACACCTATGGTTTCAATTGTCGGCTTTGTGGGAAGTCCAGAAAGCAGCAAGAAAAAGGGAGCACGTCAGTTCTTCTTTGTCAATGGTCGCTATATGCGTCATCCCTACTTTGCCAAAGCTGTACAGAACGCCTATGAACGTCTCATTCCCGACGGAGATCAAGTTCAGTTTTTTTCCTACAAATGGTGGTAGACCCTGCACGCATTGACGTGAACATTCACCCAACAAAGACCGAAATCAAGTTTGAAGATGAACAAGCCATTTGGCAAATTCTTCGAGCAGCCGTGAGAGAGTCGTTGGGAAATTCAACGCCATTCCCACCATCGACTTTGAAGTAGGTGATCCCCTCGACCTCCCTGTCTTTCCAAGTGGAGATTTTTCAGAAATCCAAGAACCTTCTATCTCCATCGATCAAGATTTTAATCCCTTCCTAGCGGGAAATGCTGGTGACATCTCCACCTTCTCGGCAGCACAAACTGAAAAAAACTCCCCTGCTTCCGTAGTAAACAGCTTTACTTCCATGGCTGCCAGCCACAGCACTACAAGTGGACCTAGTAGCCCTGCTTCACGTACAACGTCTGCTCGCGGATGGGAAGAAGCCTTTTCCGCTTCGCAAGACAATTTCTCCACTCCTTCGTTCGGACAACCAGCAACAGCGTCCTCACAAAGCACCCCTTTTCAGTGGGAAAGTCCGACAGAAGCGGAAGTACAGCCGACGCTCTATAGCCAACTAGGAGAAAGTGCACAACAAAATTGGGAAATTGCCACACAAGACTTCTTGCAGTATAAAGGTCGCTATCTACTTTCCCCTAGCAACGAAGGACTTCTCATCATCGATCAACATCGAGCGCACATGCGCATCCTATTTGATGAATATGTCAACCAAATAACCAAGCACACTCATGCGGCACAAGGCTTACTCTTTCCGCAAATCATCGAGGTCGCTCCGAATCAACTCGCCATTATTCAGACGATTGAAAAGGAACTCAACGATATCGGTTTTGACCTTTCCTATTTGGGCAACAACAGTTACTCGGTCTTGAGTGCTCCCGCTGGTATTGATGGCATTGACCCTGTGATACTTTTACAGAGTATCCTGGACGATGCACAGCAACATGACATCGCAGTTCACGAAGAAGTGGTAAATAGCATCGCCCTCTCTATGGCCCGAAAGTCAGCACTACCAATAGGCCAATTGCTTAGCACAGACGAAATGCGCGACCTTGCTACGAAGCTTTTCCAAAGTAGCGAACCTTCATTTGCTCCTGATGGAAAAACAATCTTCCAAATCGTGCCACACCGCCTACTCACTCAGAAGTTGGAATAAAACAATCCTTATGTCTGTCCACGAAACACAGACGCTTCGAGCGAGAATGCGCAAATATTAATTTCCACTTCCCTACTCTCTCAAAACAAACTCTTATGAGTGACGGAAATTTCAATCGCAGCATGCTCCCCAGCAATAATTTTCAGAGTGGAGTTCGCGCTGGTCAAGCGCGTATGCAGCAATTTGCTCTAGAAGCTCTAGCCACAACGCTGCAACAACACCCTGAATGTCTTTCTCAACCTGCTGCGGCAGAACAAATACTCTCCGCATTTCGACAACTTCTTCAGCAGAAAAGCTAAACAGTGCCAGGAGTTTTTCAACTATGCTTCGACAAACCTTGAAGTTTATCAACTTCAGGCTCGTCTCCACTACGCGACCACCCCAAGTGGTAGGTCGCTTTTTTTGTGCTTTGTCCAATCAAGAATGCACAACTCAGCTATTGTAGCTGTGTGGTCTCAAGCCTTAACAGCTCTGCTTGCGAGAATGACAGCACAAACAAGAAGAAAAGAACGATACATTAAGAAAACTCTACAATTCTTCAACGGGATTTTTAACACGCCAATCGAAGCGTACTGAAGTATCTTCGTCTATACACCATTCTCAAGCTGTGATTTCACACCAAAACTCCATTATAATGACGTTAGAATAGTGGTTAAAGGCTATTTTCTACTTGCATCTTGCTGTTTTGTGCCCTTGTCAGAGAAAAACTCTTGGAAAATTCAGCTAGAATCTTCCCACGTTTTTGAAAAAACGTCCGAGAAAAATTCCAAAATGTCCGACGTTCTAGAATTTTGCTAGGAGAAATCCAGCCAATCCGTACAACGTATTTCATAGAAAACTCCTAGTTTTAGAAAAACTCGTGTAGATATTGCCATTCATAATTAACACTTCCCAGCTGCATACACAATACATAAAAACATGAAAACGAATATATACGTAAAAAAGGGAAATAAACGTGCCTTTAATCAAGAACAAATGCTTAACTTTGCAGCATAGATTACCAGCAGTTTCACTGCTAATTTATAATTCGGATAGCACAACCGCCATGAAAGTACTACGCATTCTTCTCCTGGCACCCATCATCGTTTTTTTCTTTGCTGCTTGCCAGCCTAATGAAAAGCGGTATCTAGTCGGTGTTTCTCAATGTTCAAGCGACACTTGGCGAGACAAACTTAACACAGAGCTGCGAATTGGCTCTTATTATTACAACAATCTTGATGTCACAATCGTTTCTGCTCATGACAATGATCAGAAGCAGATAGAAAGCAAATCGACAGCCTTGTAAAAGCTGGTGTCGACCTTCTAGTAGTGTCTCCTAATCAGATAAGTACTATATCTGACGCCATAGATCGTGCTTACGGCCAAGGGATTCCCGTTATCTTATTTGATCGCAAAAGTGACTCACCCAAATATACAGCTTATATGGGTGCAGACAACTATGAAATAGGGCGTACAATGGGAAGCTACATAGCCAATAAACTTAAGGGCCGAGGCAATGTCGTGGAAATTATGGGCCTGAAAGGGTCTTCTCCAGCCATAGAACGCCACAAGGGTTTTGTAGATGCGCTTAAGAAATATCCTAATATTCAACTACTTGAAAGTAGAAGTGCAGACTGGACAACGAACTCTTCTAGAACACAGATGGACAAACTGATGGCACACTATAGCTCTATAGATGTTGTGTTTGCCCACAACGACCGTATGGCCTTGGGGGCTCGAGAAGCGTGGATGGCAAAAAGGACGCACAGACAGCACACTCTTTGTGGGCATAGATGCCTTGCCCACTCCTAGAGACGGCATTGACGCCGTGCGTGAACGTCGCTTGGCAGCCTCATGCCTCTACCCCACTCGTGGTGACCGCGTCATCGAGTTGGCAATGAACATACTAGAAGGACGACCTTATGAGCGTAATAATAAGCTTCGCGCGGCCTTGGTAACACAAGAAAATGCGACTTTGCTCCATATGCAAGCCGAGGAAGTGAAGCGCCAATACACCCGACTGGAAAACATTCACGATAAAGTGGACGAATACCTCACACGTTATCAACTGCAAACTCTTTACATCATCTTACTGGTGGTAGTCATTATACTCATCCTCTCTGTTTTTGTATGGCTATTCCGGTATTTCTCCTTCAAACATCGCCTGGCGGAAGACGCAGCTAAGGCTAAGCTTCAGTTTTTCACAAATGTTAGTCATGAGTTCCGCACGCCACTCACCTTGATTTCAGATCCTATCGAACGCCTTTTGGAGGATAATAGCCTGTCTTCACAACAAAATGGCTTGCTTAAGGTGGCTCAAAAGAATACGCGTGTGTTATTACGCCTGGTCAATGAGATTCTTGACCTACGTAAAGCCCAGAGTGGAAACATGACCACCCAAGCTACTGCCTTCGACTTAAGGCTTCATTTACAACAATGGGTGGACAGTTTCCAAAACATCACTCAGCAACGTAGCGTAACCTTAACACTATCTGCGCCAGATCATTTACCATTTGTCGGTGATTTACATAAGATAGAGCTCATCTGCTACAATCTCCTCTCTAACGCAGTCAAATTTACGCCCAAGTCTGGTGAGGTGAAAGTAGAAGCTAGTTTGCAAGACAAAGGCATCAGCATCAGCGTTTCCGACACGGGAAAAGGCATTGAAAAAGGCGATATTCCACATATCTTTGAACGCTTTTTCCAAAGCAACAATAACAACCAAGGTGGCACAGGCATCGGTCTTGCCGTGGTGAAGGCTTTTGTAGAAGTGCACGGAGGCACAATTAAGGTAGAAAGCGAAGTGGGCAAAGGGACTACATTCCAAGTATATCTGCCACAACTAGCGCTTGACAAGATGGAGCAAAGCACTAAAGACGAGAAATCACAACAAACCATTGCTCCTAACGAAGAAGTATCGGACTATTTAACCGCTCCTTCACCATCATCAACCCAAACACAAGTAAAACAACAACTTACAAATCTAGAGAACGAGCAAACTCAAGCTCATGTACTCATAGTAGACGACCATGAAGCCATCCGAGATTATGTGTCACAACTGCTCACAGATGCTCACTATAAAGTCCTTACTGCCGCAGATGGCGAAGGGGGATGGCAGCAAGCGCTACGACAAGTACCCGACCTTGTGATTTGTGATGTCTCAATGCCTATTTTGGGTGGTTTAGAACTTTGTCGCCGACTCAAGGCCAATGAGATTACTTCTCACATCCCTGTCGTTTTACTCACCGCGAATGCTCAGGATGCCCAACGAGCTGAAGGCTATGAAAACGGCGCCGATGCTTACATCACTAAGCCGTTTAGTGGCAAAGTATTGCTTTCTCGCATAGAAAACCTACTGCACAATCGCCGAGTGCTTCGCGACTTGTTTTCTAACAACAGTGAGCCAACATCCGATGCGACTCCGGATGCAGACAGCTTGTTTATCGAACATTTCAAGGCAAAGGTGAAAGAGCAGCTCTCAAACACCGAACTCAATGTGGAAGACTTAAGTGCAGACTTGGGTATGAGTCGGGTGCAACTCTATCGTAAGGTCAAAGCACTGACCGGAACCTCGCCTGTAGAGCTCATCCGCATCACGCGTTTGAAACGTGCCGAAATCTTGCTCATGCAAGGCGGCAAGACAATTGCAGAGGTCGCCTACGAAGTGGGTTTCTCATCTCCCTCCTATTTCTCCAAATGTTTCAAGGATTATTTTGGTTGTCTCCCTGGTAGCAAAATTCGCCCTTGAGAAATGTAGCATTCACAAGGTGGATACAAGGTGATGTAGACAAATATATCGCTTTGAAAGCTCCAAATCCAGACAAAAGACAACTTATATTTCATTGATTCGCTCCCAATCTTATAGAACAAGGTTGGGAGCGTTTTTGCCTCAAGAAGTAGGTATATCCCTGATTATCAAAAAGAAGAGCAATACAGCAAATGATACAAATCGTACATTCTATGTTAGAAATGATACATGTACGATAATTTCTATCTTTAGAAACAAGTCTTTCATGCGTAACGCGCAAGAGTTGATAATTTTGCACTGCAATCCGAATCAAACAACCTATTTTTTTAGCCCACGAAAAACTTAGCAGAAATATTTCACCTGCCGTGTGAGTTCTTTCTCTCAACGTGGCACAAAATGTTTCTGGCGCAATCTTTAAACAACTAAGGACAGCGCCCAACAAACAAAGCAATCGTTATCTAGACAACAATTGAAAGTATATTCCTTACCCAAGGAGATTTCAACGGTGTCAAACCGAAGATCTACAATTATTATCTCGACTGCGATTGCACAGTGGTTCTATTCTTTAACCCAATTTGGTGCATAGGAATAACCACTTATGAGAAACTCCTTACCAAAGCTCAAACAAAAAGACAATAAAATGTGCTAGTGAACGCTCGTTTTCTCCTGCCTTTCATGGTCGGGTTCTCAGCTTTCTTGAAATTCTAAAACTTCCTCGTCAAGCCAGTAGTCCTCGATGCTTTATTGCCCCCAACTCTTCCCAAAAACATCCCTCACAGAACACTGCATAATATAGAAAAAAAGGCATCAGTATAGGGACTTTGTCGCAAAATATGCTCTGTCCACTCATTCCCTCACAGACTATTCTCATTGGCCAACGCAATTACCAGTCCTTCCTTTGCGAAAGACTATTCATTCCCTCACAGACCTAACTAATGGCCAACACATTGTAAACTAGCACTCGGACAAAGCATATTCATTCCCTCACAGAACTTATTCATTCCCTCACAGAACTTTCCTCGCTGGAGGAAAAAACTTTAAGTACCCAGACCTATATTCCATTCCCTCACAGAACTTTTTATAGAGAGATTTCAACTTCAAATCAAAGCAGAAAAGTAATTTTCTGCTTTTGGCTTATCATTTAGATTTAACCCCATTGCCATGAACCGAAACAAAATGCTACTTTCTGCTGCATTCTTCGCTCTCACTGGTGCTACTTATAGTATGCAAGCTCAACAGATTAAGGTGGAATCACGAGGTGACACCACCCTACTTCGTATCGCTAATCCCCCCAAATATATTCTTCTTCCCATCGAGGAGGAGAAAGACGAGGTTAAAGTGCTTCTCGATACAGGAAGTCCAGCAGATACATGGATGGATGTGCGTTTATCTCAAGGCAAGGTTGATTACTATGTGCCCTTTGCGCTTTCACAGAATCATGGAGAAGCTGTGGTTCGTATTTTGAATCTCTCTCAAAACTCCGCTGCACTACAGCAACTAAAGTTGAGTGATGAATGGAATCCCGTAAATACCGACTACTATCGTCCCATTTATCACCATACCCCCGCTTATGGCTGGATGAATGACGCCAATGGGCTTGTCTATAAAGATGGAGAATACCATCTCTATTATCAATACAATCCTTATGGTTCTAAATGGGGAAATATGCACTGGGGGCACTCAGTGAGTCGCGACCTTGTGCATTGGCAAAGACTATCTCCAGCTCTTGCGCGCGACACGATGGGGCATATCTTCTCAGGAAGCACCATTGTTGACTTCAATAACAGCGCTGGTTACGGCAAAGATGCCATCATTGCTTTCTATACTTCACATAGTGAACAATATGGGGAAATACAATGTATGGCATACAGCACAGACAACGGCCGCACCTATACGAAATATGAAGGTAATCCCATCCTTAAACCTTTTGATGGTCTCAAAGACTTCCGTGATCCCAAAGTCTTTTGGTATGCCCCTTCTTCTGCTTGGTACATGATTGTTTCCGCTGACAAGGAGATGAGATTCTACCGCTCCACAGATTTGAAGAATTGGGAGTATATGAGTGCCTTCGGAAAAGATTATGGTGCGCAACCTAACCAATTTGAATGTCCGGACTTCTTTCCCCTCACGATTGACGGCAAGGAGAAGTATGTAATGCTTGTAAACATCAATCCTGGTTGCCTATTCGGCGGCAGTGCCACAGAGTATTTCATTGGCAATTTCGATGGAAAAAAGTTCACAGCAGACACTGCGCCCTAACACAGTGAAGTGGCTTGATTATGGAAAAAGACCACTATGCCACAGTGACATTCTCCAACATTCCAGACCGTGTGCTGGCGATGCCTTGGATAAGCAACTGGCAATATGCTAATGTTACTCCAATTCAGCAGTATCGCGGTGCCAATGGTCTTCCTCGCGAACTCTCACTTTATCGTCAAAATGGTCAACTATATGTAGCTGCCAATGTGGCAAACGAAGTGAAACTTTTGCGCAAGGACACGGTCAACGTCACGCCACTTACTGTAACAGAAAAGAGAAAGAGGATTGGCGCAAAGGCAATTGACGAGGCTCTCCACCTTTCTGAAGGAATTTTTCGAACTAGAAGCTGATTTGACGCCTACAAGTCAACAAGGACAAGTTGGCATTACCCTCTACAATGCTCAAAAAGGAAGAAGTGCTGATTTACCTTGATTTGGACAAACAGCGCCTCGTGATGGATCGCACAAAGAGTGGTCTCACGGAGTTTGGCAAAAGAAGCTAAACCTCATGACATCGAACTTAACTACGACAAGTTGCATAAGGACAAGGACGGTCGTACATTGCGCGAAAGAAACTCGATGAACTACGTCAATGACTTTGCCTTGGCCACTTGGGCTCCACTCAACCTTCTTAAGGGCAAAACGTATCATCTTGATATCTTTGTGGACAAATGTTCTGTAGAAATATTTGTGGATGGTGGACGCATAGCCATGACCAATCTGGTCTTCCCCACACAGCCTTACACTTCTGCTAGACTCTACACCACAAGAAGCAAGGCGAAACTGGACAATATCAAAGTTTACTCTCTTCAATAGTTCGTTTTCTGGTTGGTACATAGAAGAATGAATGTTTAATACGTAACTTTGTCGGCACGGCATTTGCCGTTTTGCAAGAAAAAGACAAACTACCCAGCATTTCTCTAGGATGTACCACAAGATTACTCACATAACTCCTATAAAGCCATGAAACCCTATATCGTCGGATTGGGAGAAGTTCTTTGGGATGTTCTCCCCGAAGGTAAACAACTTGGTGGTGCACCTGCCAATTTTGCCTATCACGTATCACAGTTCGGCCATGATGCTCTAGCCATTAGCGCAGTCGGCAACGATGCACTAGGCGACGAAACTCTCGAGGCCCTTAATGTTCGACATCTTCAACACCTCATGCCACGTGTAGACTACCCCACTGGCACGGTGCAAGTGACATTGGATGACGATGGCATCCCTACATACGTTATTCGTGAAGGCGTAGCATGGGACAATATTCCATTTACTGCCGAACTTGAAGATGTGGCTCAAAATACGCGCGCCGTATGTTTTGGTTCGCTTGCACAGCGTAGCCCCGTATCGAGTGCCACTATTCAAGCCTTCTTAAATGCGATGCCTAAAGATAGCTTGAAGATTTTCGACATCAACCTCCGCCAAAACTTTTATAACAAGGAGATTATCAGAGAGGCACTAACGGCTTGCAACATTCTAAAAATCAATGATGAGGAACTGGTTCTCATAGGACGCTTGTTCGGATATCCAGGACTCGACATCGAGAACAAGTGTTGGTTACTTTTAGGCAAATACAATCTCGATATGCTCGTACTAACCTGCGGAGTAAATGGTAGTTATGTCTTTACTCCTGGCTCTGTATCGTTCCAAGAAACTCCTACAGTGGAGGTGGCAGATACCATCGGTGCAGGTGATTCGTTCACAGGAACTTTCGTGTCTGGCCTTCTTGCTGGAAAATCCATTGAAAAAACTCATCGCCTAGCAGTAGACGTCAGTGCATACGTCTGCACTTGCAAAGGAGCTATGCCACAATTGCCCAAGGAACTACTTGACCGATTGTAAAGTCATCTCCAAAGACAAAAGTCCGCGCCACACCTTTATGCTGTGACGCGGACTTTATTTCTAAAGAAATCCCACGGTGCTCAAAGCATCGTGGGATTTTTGCAAAAGTCTTCGTCGATAAAAACTTACTTCTTATTGGGCTTTGCCTGAAGACCGTAGTTATACTTTTTGTCGAGCAACAAAAGGAGTACTGCGAGAACTACAGAAATAGCTCCAAAGCAAGCGAAGATCATCATAGAAGTGTGGTAAGTGGGGTCAGCTTGGTTTTGACGACCAATCCACATAGGTACCAGAGAGAGACCAATATTTTGGATGTAGAAGATAATGGCAAAGGCAGAACCCAAAAGCTTCATAGGGATGATTTTGGGAACACTGGGCCACATGGCAGAAGGTACCAAAGCGAAAGCAACACCAAGAATCACCATCAAAATGACTGCAAACCAGCCATAAGGCAACACGTTGGTCATAAATGTGAGGTGGACTGCTGTAAGCATCGCAGCACCAATTATCATAAGTGTTGCACCTTTACCCAAACGGTCGTAGACTGTACCAAAGATTGGAGTCAAAATAATAGTTCCGAAAGGAAGTACACCTGGGATAAGTCCTGCGAAAGCCTCAGGCACATGATAGTTGTGCACCATCAGTTTGGTAGCAAACTTGAGGAAGGGGAACACACCACTATAGAATAAAAAGGCAGAGGAAAGCAATAATCCAGAAGCCTGGGTTTGAGAAAATCGCACCAAGATCTGAGAACTTGAAGCTCTCTTCATCAGCTTCTTCTGTGGCTTGGGCACCTTCAACAGCGGCAATCGAAGCATCCAGCTTTCTGTCCATCACATTGTAAACGAGAAAACAAAGCAAACCAATGGTCAAAAAGGCAGATAGCTACAAGGACGGGGATTTGCAGACCAAAAGACTTGGCCAAAGGAAGGTTGATTCCCAAAGCAGCTGCAGTACCCAAACGAGCAAGTGCCACTTGTACACCCATAGCCATGGCGAGTTCGTGACCTGTAAACCACTTGGTAATGGTCTTTGAAATGGTGATACCTGTGATTTCTGCTCCCACACCAAAGATAGCAAAGCCGAGACTTGCTACGGCTGCTGACATGGGAAGGTGGAAGTTGAAAGCATCAATGCTGAAGACAGCGCCTTCAAAATTGAGGGAAACAGCAAGATACTTGATGGCTACGCCAAGAAGCATCAAAGAGGCGCTGAGCACACCAGTGAAACGAATGCCGAGCTTGTCGAGAATGAGTCCTCCGAAAAAGAGCATCAACAAGAAAACATTGATGAGACCGTAACTTCCAGAGAAGAAACCATAGTCACTCGCAGACCAACCTAAACCACCATCTTTAGTTGCAGCAGTGAGAATGCTTTCAAGAGGTGAGAGAAGGTCCGTGACATAATAGCCCATCATCATTGTGATTGACACAATCAAAAGGGCGGTCCAACGCGCTTTAGCGGAATCATTGAGTTTTTGTGTAAGGGTGTTTGTAAAAGACATATTATTGTGAGGTTTGGTTTTTACGATTAATACCAAGGTTTGTCATAGCCACTTTCTAGCGAAATAGGCAAACAGCAAAAAGAACTTTATTTTAAATACTTATCGAGCCAGCGGAAGAAGGTGCGCTGCCAAAGGATACCATTTTGAGGACGCAACACCCAGTGATTTTCGTCGGGGAATAAGAGCAATTGTGCAGGAACTCCGCGTAGTTTTGCTGCGGTGAATGCGCTTTCTGCTTGGGTATATTCGATACGGAAGTCCTTCTGCCCGTGGATGCAAAGGATTGGGGTGTCCCAACGATCCACATAGAGATGAGGAGAAGTGCGGAAAACTTTCTGTTGCTGTCCTTCAGCATTCTTGTGCCAAGGTGCAGCTCCCATATCCCAGTTGGCAAACCAGAGTTCTTCAGTCTCAGTGTATTGCTGCTGAGTGTTGTAGATTCCATCGTGCGCAATAAAGGCTTTGAATCGCTTGTTGTGATTGCCTGCCAACCAATATACGCTGAAACCACCGAATGATGCACCAACAGCACCTAGACGTTCACGATCGACATAGGGCTCGTTCGCAATATCATCAATAGCGGAAAGGTAGTCTTGCATACATTGTCCCGTGTAGTCACCACTGATTTGCTCTAACCATTCTTGTCCAAATCCTGGAAGACCACGACGATTGGGAGCAATGACAATGTAGCCTTGAGCAGCCATAATCTGGAAATTCCAACGATAGCTCCAAAATTGGCTCACTGGACTTTGAGGACCTCCCTCACAGAAGAGCAAAGTAGGATATTTCTTTGTAGGATCAAAGTGAGGAGGATAAATCACCCAACTGAGCATCTGCTTTCCATCGGTTGTTTTTGTCCATCGCTCTTTGACCTCTCCCCACGCAAGATTGTCGTAGAAGTATTTGTTCTCTTCTGTCAATTGAGAAGGGCGACCTGTTCTCGTATCTACAAGGAAGATTTCGTCAGCCGTAGCCATTGAATGGCGCTTTACAAGTAGTTGTTTGCCGCCATAGAGAGGAGCCACGAATGAATAGTCCGCTTGTTCGTTGGTGATTGCGCGCACCTTGCCTTGAAGATTGGTGACGTGGAGATTTGCTTTACCATGCCATACGCCAACAAAGAAGAGTTGTTTGCTATCTGATGCCCAAGCGAAGCCATCGACTCCACTATCAAAGCTCTCAGTGACATAAGTCTTTTTCCCTGATTTCAAATCATAGACACAGAGCCGCGCTCGGTCGCTTTCGTAACCATCTCGTTCCATGCTACTCCAAGCCACATATTTGCCATCGGGGGAGAACTGTGGATTGATATCATAGCCCACATTTGCATCTACCTTCGATTGATTTACCGCTTGTTGCTGAAGGCTGCGGGTGTAATCTGTAGAAGTGGGAGCTGTCCAGCCTTCGGGTTTGCAAGATTGCGCGTAGTTCCCGTTGCAATATCGTAGAGGAAGATGTCACTGTCGGTAGAGGTAGCGTAGTCACGTCCTACCTTCTTGCGACAGGTGTAAGCCACTTGCTCACTATTGGGGCTCCAAGCCAACTGCTCATTCCCACCAAAGGGCATCATGGGTGATTCAAAAGGTTCGCCCTCTAGGAGATCCTTTGCAACAGTAACCTTTTCACCATCAAATTTGCCAAGAAAGGATGTGGAGCACTGGTCACATATTGGTCCCAATGCTTGTACATAAGGTCGTTGATTACCATACCTGTAGCCTTAGGTAGGTCAGCTTCTTGAGGCGCAATAGCTGTGTGTTGAGCCACCTCCTTGACGAGGATAACGCGCTTTCCATTAGGAGCAAAAAGGAAATCAATGATATCATCACTTTCGTGGCTGATTTGCTTGCGATCTGTGCCATCGGACTTCATGCTCCACAACTGACTACTGCCTCCTTCACTAGAAAGGTAGACAATACGCTCTTCATTTCCAAAGCGCACCCACACTGCACCAGATTCACTCTTGGTAGAAGTGGTGAGTTGCAGGGACTTTTTGGTTTTGATATCTAAGAGATAAAGCACAGAATGTGATTTATTCTCAGGAACGCTATAATAGCTGACCGAATAAACGGCATGTGTACCTGCTGCATTAGGAGCAACAGTGCCAATGCGTCCCATTGCCCAAAGAGCTTCTGGCGTCATGCGATCAGAAGCAAGCTTTGGCATCTGTCGTCCTATGAAGTTCTCTGCAGTCGCTTCCGTAGTGGGCGATACTGTCACACCAGCAATGGCTAAAGCGGTGGCAGCAATCATGGTGGGAATAGACATAACTAATAAGAATAATTTGAGCTACCTATTGTGTTCATCAATCATCTTTTCATCATACAGGTTATCTGCCAGTTGGAAAAAAGACCGGTGACGCAATATATAGCCGGAGAGACGCACCCACCCTGGAGCGCGTCTCTACCTAAGTTCTATAATGTTTTATTTCTGTTGTGCGTTGCGCTTACGCTGTTCTTCAACCATTTTTTGCTGTTCGGCTGCAAGGGCTGCAAGACGCGCGCTGAGTCCAGAAGGCTTCTTTTGAGGATTGTTCTTGTTGCGCTCATAAGTTGCTTCCAACTTAGCCAAAAGCTTGGCATCATCTGTGCTCCAACGCAAATACCACATGGTAATAGCGCTGCTAAGCAAGGAGATAAAGTAGTAGAAGTTCAAGCCAGAGCTGTACTTATTGAACATGAAGAAGAACATCACGGGCATCAAGAACATCATGTACTGCATAATTTTCATTTGCTGGGCTTGTTGTCCAGCTGCAGCCATAGAATCTCGCTGCTGGCGCATAGTCATGACGCTATAAAGTACGTTGGAAAGGCAGAACAAGATGCAGAAAAGGGAAAGGTGATTGCCAAGTCCCCAAATGTCTGTCGACCAACTGATGAGGTCATCGTAAGCTGAAAGGTCATCTGCCCAAAGGAAACTTTGCTGACGAAGCTCAATTGCGTTAGGAACGAAGTTGAACATCGCAATCCAGATAGGCATTTGGATGAGCATAGGCAAGCATCCACCCATCATGCTCACACCGTGCTGAGAATACAAGCTCTGAATCTCTTGTTGACGTTGGAGCGCGTTGTCGTTATCCTTGTATTTCTCATTGATTTTCTCCACTTTTGGACGAAGCACACGCTGTTTTGCGCTGCTCATGAAGCTTTTCTTCGTGGATGGGTACACAATCACACGCAAAATGAGCGTGATGAGCACCAAAACAAGCCACATTGGGAGATTGAACGAGGTAAGGAAGTCAAAGACGTAGATGGTGAAGAAGCGGTTTACCCAACGAACCACTGGCCAACCTAGATAAACCAACTTCTGAAGGTCGATGTCGTGGTTGGGAGTAAGGGAATGTTTGTCCATAGATTGGAGCAAACGGAAATTGTTGGGTCCAAAATACCACTGGAATTGTGCAGGAGTTTTACCAGAAGCATCGAACGCTGTCTCCATTTGTGCGGAGTATTGCTTAAGATAACCCTTGGGATTCTTTTTCATCCTCACTCACACTCGTGAGTTTCACGTTAGAGAGTGGTTCTTTCGCAATGAAACAGGAGCTGAAATACTGGTTTTTAAACGCAATCCACTCCACAGCTTCTTCAAGCATCTGTTCGTCATCACCATGTTCTTTGAGATGACTACTACTTCCATCGACATCCTTATAGCTGAGTGTGGAATATTGGTTTTCAAAATAAAAGCCTTTCTCGAATTGACGCACGTGATCTGTCAGTTGTACTCCGATACTTTTGGTCTTTGGAGAGACTTCTTGTGACAATCCTTCGCTGCGAAGACTCATGTTGAGCATGTAATCTTCAGAAAGAGCATAGTCGAAGGCTATTTTTCTCCATTCTTGCCCACAACCTCCATCGTTACGGCATTCTTTGTAGCATTTACAGGCTGGAAATAATAGTCTTCTGTTTCGAGATTCTGACGTTTTGTCTCAAGTGTGAAGTTCATCGAAGCGTCGTTCGAGTTGTACAACACCAAAGCGCTGTCAACTCCAGCCTTATAGTGTCGATATTCTTTATACTCTTTGAGAACTACGCGGCTAACTTGTCCACCTTTTGGTGCAATTGTCACCTCGATTTTGTCATTGCTCAAAACAACAGGCTTAACAGAATCATTTGCAACAGTAGCTTGTGCGAAGAGCGCTGTACTATCAAGCATTGCGGCAGATGCGTGTTGCGCAGATGCAACACCTGCATTGGCTTTTTTCTGCTCTACCTGCTCAGTAGCGTCTTGTGCTTGTGCTTGTTCTGCAGTATTGTTGCGTGATGACCAATAGGAAAATCCGAAGACTACCAAAGCCATCATCACAACGGCTGTGATTGTATTTTTATCCATTGATAATAATTTGAATGCTACCCTAAGAACCTCTGGCTAGCATGCGATATTGAGTGAATAAGGGGCGCGCTAATGAGTATTAGCGCGCCTCACTATTGAGATTCTTTTTCAGAAGGACTTGTTAGGCTTCCTCAGAAGTCTGATTGGCGATAGCCGTCTTCACAAAGTCTAGGAAGAGAGGATGTGGACTAAGCACAGTAGAAGAATACTCTGGGTGGAATTGTGTACCAATGAACCACTTAAGATTTGGTATTTCTACAATCTCTACCAAGCCACTTTCAGGGTTAGTACCTACGCACTTCATACCCTTAGCTTCGTATTGTGCAATAAAGTCACTATTGAACTCATAGCGGTGACGGTGGCGTTCACGAATCACTTCGCTGCCATAGATTTCACGTGAACGTGAACCACTCTTCACGGCACACTCGTACCCTCCAAGGCGCATCGTACCACCCATGTTGGTGATATTCTTCTGTTCCTCCATGATATCGATGACATTGTGCTGTGTCTTACCATTGAGTTCGGTAGAATTAGCATCTTTAAATCCGAGGACATTGCGAGCGAATTCGACCACCATCATTTGCATACCCAAGCAAATACCGAAGGTGGGAAGGTCGTGCTCACGGCAATAGCGAGTAGCAATGAGCTTTCCTTCAGTACCACGTTGTCCAAAGCCTGGGCAAATGATATAGCCTGCCATGCCTTCAAGCATTTCGGCTACATTATCAGTGGTGATGTTCTCTGAATTGATGAAATGGCAACGCACCTTGCGGTCATTATAGACACCCGCTTGTTGAAGGGCCTCAATAATCGACTTATAAGCATCTTGCAAATCATATTTTCCGACAAGACCAATGTGGAGTTCCTCTGTTGCATTGTTACGACGATCGAGGAAAGAGCGCCAAGGTCCAAGACCAGGCTTTTTCACCCACTGGCATACCTAGCTTCTCAAGAATAACACGGTCGATGCCTTGGTCTTGCATGCACACGGGTACCTCATAAATAGAGGGCATGTCAGGGCTTTGGAATACAGCGTCTGGGCTAACATTGCAGAAGTTGGCAACTTTCTTGCAGAGGCCTGAGCTGAGTTCATGCTCAGTACGGAGCACAAGAATATCAGGCTGGATACCTTCACTTTGAAGTTCCTTGACAGAGTGTTGCGTAGGCTTAGTCTTCAACTCACCAGCAGCAGCAAGGTAAGGCACATAAGTGAGGTGGATGCACACGGCATTCTTGCCCAACTCCCACTTGAGTTGTCGGATGGCTTCCACGAAAGGCAAGCTCTCGATGTCACCAATCGTTCCACCGATTTCAGTGATGACGAAATCATAACCGCCTTTTTTACCGAGATAAAGCATATCGCGCTTGATTTCGTCGGTGATGTGAGGCACCACTTGAATCGTTTTGCCTAAATAGTCGCCACGGCGTTCTTTGTCAATCACACTTTGGTAGATGCGACCCGTGGTGAAGTTGTTGTATCTCGTAGTTTTGATGCCTGTGAAACGCTCGTAGTGACCGAGGTCAAGGTCCGTTTCTTGGCCATCATCAGTGACATAGCACTCCCCATGTTCGTAGGGGTTGAGCGTACCTGGGTCGATGTTGATGTAAGGATCAAACTTCTGAATCGTGATGTTAAAGCCGCGCGCTTGGAGCAGCTTACCAATAGAACTAGCAATGATGCCTTTACCAAGAGAAGAGGCAACACCACCTGTGACAAAGATATATTTGGTTTCAGCCATAGGATGAATATGATTTTACAAATGTAGGAATGGAAAAGCGTCAAGAAAGAATAAGCCCTTCTTGTTGGAATTCTTGGAACAAACGTGCCACATCAGCCGCAACAACTTCCGCTGTTGCTCCTTCGTAATGCTGCATTAAGAAGGCCTCCACCTCGGAGAGTTGGAATTCTTTATCCGCAAATTCTTGATAGATATCAAAAGCTGTGTCGTTAAGTGTCACAAGTCGATTGAAATCTACGAGCTCCGCACTTGTTGCCAGCAATACGTGTTCGCCACAGACGTCACGCAGTTGGAAAGAACGATTGAACTTCATTGAAATATATTGTGATGTTCAGATGATTAATTGATACTAGAGCTTTAAGCACCAAAGCGATGCAACAATTCATATCCGAGCAACAAAGGACGGCGTACAAATGCTAAGCATTGCCATAAGCGAGCATAGACCTGCCAAAAGACATGGTATACAGCATACTTCTTTGATTTACGCTCAAAGTACACCACCCTTCCTAGAATATCAGTGCGCAGACATTGTTCTTGTTGTCCAACATTTCCATCGCCTTGTAGGACACAACTTGTATCGTCACATTGGACAATACGATGTAAGACCCAACGTTCATCAGAAGTGTAGGCTAAAACCACATCGCCTTGACCATATGTTTGCGCAGGCTCCTGTTGCAACGTCACTAAATCGCGTTCGTGCTCCAGCATGGGTCGCATACTTCGACCACGCACTCGTAATTGCACCTGACAACCTTGAACTAGCAGGCTACGCATCTCTTCAAAGAGCTTATTCTGCTCCACTTGTCGGACAACATTAGACATGACTTTCTGCACAAAGATGACGATGACTCAACTCAGCAGCTTCACGATTGGGCAAGCATTGGAGATGGTAAGCAGGCACAAGCCCAACGACCTTTTCCACTGTGGAACAAATCGCACTATAAGAGGCTTTATCCCAAAGCATCGTCGAGCAAGAAGCCAATAATGAGGCGAAAGCCTCAACAGGACGCAAGCGACGAATGCTATTTTCAGAAGATTGTTGCAAACGCAAAATCCCACCGAGGTCACAACGGACGTTACGATAACAAGGAGTTTTTCCACTCCAAGGCGTGCCCCACACAGAGATACGACCATCGGCAGCTATGCGCACTACAGGGTTGTCGTCATTCAGCAACTCCACCTGGGGAATGTGTGTACGCCACAATTGAGAGTGCGTACTTTTTCCCGTACCACTGAGTCCTTGAAAAAGGAAAGCTGTCGTTCCAATCTGAGGTACAGAAGCATGAACGAGGAGAGTTTGCTCATAAGCTCCGGCAAAGGCATAACAAAGCATGATAGCATTATTGAGCAGAACGCTTGGTTTTGTAGTGTCGTGCGAAATTACAACGCTTGCCTTGCGGAAAGAAGCATCAGCATATATGAGGGACTTAGACGTGCCTTCGGCATCTGAAACAATGATAGCATAATCCCCCTTCTCATGGCGCCAAACTTCGAACGCTAAATCCGTAGGTTGCACACTAGCGACATGCCGATAAGGAGCAGAAGGCGTAACGATGTCTCCCAACTCTGCAGACAATTCAAATAACACAGGGCTTTCGTGCTGACCGCTCTGAAGAAAAGGAGCATAACATTGCACCAAATCCTCTATCCAGCTTTCCCTTCCATCAGGAAGAGAAACAAAAAAAGTGTGTTGAGCAACAGAGTATGAGTATTTCACAACAGGTCCCTATACAGCAAACAAGGGGCGATAGCAGTTAGTTGCTACCAGCCACCTCTATTTTTTTGAATTGAAATTGGTCTTTGTAGATATCTTTGACCACCATTTTCTCGAGTCCCACCTTCTGACCTGCTATTTTGACGCGCAGCTTTTGGCGCGCCTTCTCTAGCTTTGCCGCCTTAACGTCAAAGAAAACAACAGCTGTCTGGTGAGAAGTCTCAAACTTTTGTTCCACATAACTACGGAACTGATCGGCATACAAATCACGGTCAGTGAAGAAGCCGTTTTGTAACAATTTGGGGGCAGTTATTGCGACGATATCAGTAACATAAACCACAGAATCACAAAGATTTTGTGACACCCCAAATATATAGAGTGTCTGCTCCTTGGTTTCAGCGGCGGTGCTATCGGCGGCTACTGTTACAGCAGCGCGAGACATTCCCGTGAAACCAACGAGCAGCAATAAAATCCATAAAACTTTTTGCATAGATGGTCGTGAGTTTGGTCGAACAACGCATTCTGTGATGATACGAACTCTCCTTATATCTCAAGGAGGATTCCCTCCTTCCAAAGAGTCTTGCGCCGCTCGAGAATAAACTATTGTGCAAAGTTAGAGATTTCTCTCCAATCTCACAAACAGTTTGGGAGGATATTTACCGCAACAAAGCATTTGTCTACTACAATATTCGTAGATTCTCTTATTTTCACCCTTTCATCCTATACATCTGACAATCGAACTTACACTTTTGGTGACGTTTTCCCCAGTCATAGACACGAGTCTTTGTCTTGCCTCAAGCCACAACTTTCCCTAAACTCTCAGAGTCTAACTTAAACATCGAAGATGTTTCCAAAAAACGTCGGAGCTTTTCCAAAAAACATCGGACGTTTTCAAAAAAATCTCCGAAATACTTTCTATAAGAAAGGAGAATTTCCATCTTAGCTTACGATATATAGCATAAAAATGGCTTTCATCCCTCTAAGACGTCCTTTAAGGAGAGCATCGAAAAGGCAGAAATCAACGAGATTTTAGTGCAATTTTAAGTTTACCTCCTAACCTCATCAATTTCTATCGAAGGGACTTCAGCTATTAACTGAGCAAAGAGTGGCACCTGCGTGAGAATTTCAGGATTTCCTACTAGAAGCGTACGTTCTCTAGCCCGAGTAAGGGCAACATTAAGCTTTCTATCTATCAATTGCCCATGCTGATCAGTATATTGTGAATCACAAAGAAAGTTCAACTGTGAAGGTCGGCTCACCGTAAATCCGTAGATAATGGTATTCTTTTCCGAACCTTGAAAGCGTTCCACCGTGTCTATCGTCACATTCGCCAAAAGAGGGTGAGGGGAAGTCTGCAACAGGCTTCGCACCATGGCAATTTGATGGCGATAAGGCACGATGATGCCGAGCTCCTTATCTATATTAAACTCAGCTTTTCGGCGCATTACATCTTGGTATGTTTCTTCTGCTAAATAGGCTATCAAGCGGGCTTCATAAAGATTGAGCTTCGCAGATGGAATTCCAGACAAGATCTTTTCATCATCTGATGATGTGAACTGGGTAACATCCAAAGAATTCTCCAATAGCAAACTGTCGTCTATGGGAGGTATGCAAGGATAAAACACAACTCTCGGCTGGGCTATCGCGAGCAACTGATGTTCCAAGCCGCAATCACGCAGTTGCCCACCATAAAATTGTTGATTAGCAAAGGCTGCAACCTCGGGGTGCATGCGCCCTTGCTTAGTAAACTCATGAACGCAGCACTTTGGCACAGCATAATAAAGACGTTCGAAGAGCGAATGGCGACAATCAAATAGACCTATTGCCTGTAGTTCCTCGTCTTGAACACAACTATCATAAGAAGTCTGTTGTACCACTGCTGGTAGCTGCTTGTGATCCCCTATAAAAACAAAGCGCTGAATCGCTAATTCGTCTGAATCCCCCCGCCATCAGCAAAGGCAGCAAGTGGGGTTCTAAGAGCTGAGAAGCCTCATCAATGATAGCTAAAGAGAAACCTTTACGGATGAGCAAGGCCGTCATACCCGAAAGTGAAGCCACTGTACCCACGATGATGCGCGTACTTTTGATTAGTTCACCCACCTTACTCACATCGGGCAGTTGGCTAACTTTATTCTCTAGCAGATAAGCATGAAACTCGGGATCACAATTGTGTTTATTACCCACACGCAGGAAATCCAGCCCATCTTTGACGAGTTTACTACAAATTTCATCTACTGCACGATTGGTATAGGCAGCCAAAAGAACATTACAATCAGCATCACTAGCCAATTCTTCGCGCAAAATTGACATCAAGCCGAAAGAGGTTTTTCCCGTTCCGGGAGGACCAACTAAAAGAAAGAAGTCGCGCGCCTGCTTTGCTTTGAGCACCATAGCATTGCGCTCATCATCTTGGTGGTCAAGCACAAGTGCTTCAGTAGGATCAACCACAGATGAACTGGGGTTCAACAATACGTTTCTGCGATATTCCGAACCAGACAGGAAAGAAAACAAACCTCGAAAGAGCGACGTCGAAGCAGCCTCCATAAAATCTTTTTCGATAGCCCACGAACGTCCATGACGCACCGCAAAAAAACTGCAGCATTTGTTTGAGGAGCACGGAGCTGAACAGTGACATCCTCAGCAGTAAGGTTTACAATAGTAGCACGAAACACTAAATCTTTTGCGCATATCTGGCACTAGATTAGCTTCATAAGCATAAAAGTACCACGATATCTCCTTCACGAAAATTAGGGGCAATCATAAATTGCTCAGCCGCTTGTGGGAGTTTTAGACAAAGAGATTCCACTGCCCCATCGGCATTGCACACACAGCCTCCGGACTCTGCTAATGACAAGCCAGCCATAATGTTCCCGACTTCTTGCTTTTCCTCTAGCGTTGCATTCCAAGCCGAAGCAAAACCACTACATTCGCGCTGCTGGCTACCGACCATGCCCAATCGTCTTTCGAGAGAAAGAAAACGATGAAAACGATTAAAATAAGCGCGTGCCACCGAACTGGATTTACGATAAGTCCCAATAAATTGCTCTAAGTCGGGACGTTTATACGCCCAGAGTTTGGGAGCACTGCCATCTGTAAATCTGTCAACATCAAAATGTTCGAGATAGTCAGCAATACCTTCTGTAGAAAACAGGAGTTCTCGCGCCACAATTTCATTGCGCACTTGCATTGCAGTGCGGAGATAATCCATGATGGTCTCCACGCGCATCAACCCTTCTTCCGGAGGATACTTAGAATAAAGCAGATAAGCACGCATATCATTAAAGCGTACTTTATGACTAAAGTGCAAGATGGCGCGATAAAGTTGCAACTGTATATTGTGAGCCAACTGCGCGCGTCGCGACCATTCGTCCATCTTTCCACTCTTCTGTTCTATGACCGTCGTAAAATCTCGACTCAACAAGTCCATACGTCCTTGCAACCCTAACAATTCACAGAAGAAAGCAGGCTCCAACAGGATATCGGACATCGTATTAAGATGTAGGTCGTCGCGCAACTGATGTTGCACCATTTTCCGAAGATGCTGTTGCTGGCTTTGGGCATTATAGTGAAAATCACGGCGTGCATCCACATCATTCAGCTCTGTACAAGTGTAGCACTGCACAGCATTTTGAGTAAAAAATCTGCGAGCCGTTTCGGGATAAGTGGATGCGTAGCCATGCAGTTCCTCATCCAACATCTGCCCCGCCATATTACCAAGAAGGATTGCTTTAGAAACAGGCACAGGCTGTAGTCGATTCACCACTTCATACTCCGAGCAAACGCCAGTGGGCTGAATACAGTTGGCTATCGCCGTCACAGAAATGAGAAAGTCAGGTTCTAGCACTATTAGTGTGGGTTCTAGCACGTCATCCACCCACCGCGTATCTACCAGGTTTTAGATTGGAGTTTATGTTAATAAGGGGAAGAAGCGCAGTAAAATCACTTCGTTCGTCTGTATTACTCTTCAGACGTACTTTTTGTTCTATTCCTTCGTTCACGCAATAAACAAGGAGAAAATCATCTCGCTTCTCCAATACGACCACTCGGAAATCACCTGCAAAACGTCCTTTTCTGTGTTTAAGTTCAGGAAGAAGTTGAGGCAGTCGCTCTTTTAACTGAATAGGCAACGGCACTTGCTTGCGCCAAGCCACCAAACGTGCCAAACGCAGCATATCATACGCAAAGTCTGCCTGTAACACTTCATCGCGCGTGCTCGACAAATTCCCCATACGGACACGATAATCATTGAGCCCAATATAGATTTGTTCTTCATCCACCTTGCGGTTTTGGAAGAGATAGTGCAGCTTGGCGAATGTTCCTGAAAGATACACACCAGCTTCACTTGTTTCTTGTTGAAGAAACTCTTGAAACATCAAAAACCCATTTCGGCATCGTTCCCGAATTGGCGTCTGAACTTGGAGTAGGAGACGCAGGATTTCTTGATAATAATAAGACGCAGGGACGCTTGTCATAGGCTAAGGCTAAAATCCACTCAAAAAGTGGGGCAACTAAAAGGATTTTCGACACAAAAGACCGTAATATATAGCAAGCACACCAGCGTTATAGGAGGTGATTGTGATGCACATAGGCATTTACCCCTTATGCACTAACATATATAAAAAGGGAAATCTGATGGTGGTGCTAGATAAACTTAATGTCGTAAATAAGAATACTTCCCACTGCAGCATTGAGACGCTGCACGAGTTGCGCGCGCATCATCGTGAGTTGTGTGCGCAAAGCGGGAATTTCGACACGCACCCACAAACTTTGTTCGCGCACTTCCAAGGCTTGCGTGGCACGAGCAGTAGTTTCATCCACAACTGTCGACCAAGCCTGCACCAGTTTATATTGCAAATAAGGAGTTTCTAAACCACTTGCACGCAGAAATTTAGCAACAACGCCATCTGCGCGTTGAGTTTCATGTCTTTCCATACACTAATCGCATTGAGAATTTGAGTTCCTAAACATCAGAAGCAGGAAGTTCCTCATCACTACTGGCACCATGATTTTCCACCAAAGCCACTTCCCCCCCCTTCACTTCAAAGAGTTTGTATTCGCGATGGGTTGCAGCAAGAATACTATCCAAATGCTCTCGGTTGGTATCGGTGATAAATATCTGCTCAAAATCGTCACCACTCACATAATCAACGATACATGCCACGCGACCAGCGTCGAGCTTATCAAAGATATCATCTAATAAGAGTATCGGAGTGCGATGTTCTCCCATAGACTTGAGATAAATAAACTGCGCCAACTTCATAGCAATGAAGAAAGTTTTCGTCTGTCCTTGTGAAGCTTCACGACGCACATTGTGCCCATTCATGAGCAAATCCAGATTGTCTTTGTGAGGTCCATGAAGTGTGTAGCCAACAATGCGCTCCTTTGCACGATCTCGCACCAATATTGGCAGCAGATCACCACGGGATGCATGAGTGTCATAGAGGATATCCACCTCTTCAGAGGCTGCATTGCAGAAACGCGCATACATAGTCTGAAAGATAGGCACAAAGTCACGCACAAATGCTTGTCGCTCTTGATAAATCACAGCGGCATCCATTGACATCATTTCTTCCAAGACCTCAAAAAGTTGGGCATCTGGCTCTTCTTCTTGCTTCAACATCGCATTACGCTGCTGCAATGATTTATTATAACGGATTAACGCACCGAGATAATTCGGAGAGACCTGAGAAAGAACGATGTCCATAAAACGACGGCGTTCCTCACTTCCCCCAGACACTAGTTGTTCATCGGCTGGAGAAAGCATCACCAAGGGAATAACCCCTAAGTGCTCACTGAGTCTTTTATACTCTTTGTCGTTGCGGCGCATACGCTTGCGTTGACCTCGCTTAATCCCACATGAGATTTCTTCCTCTTCCATCAAAGCAGAACGATATTTACCTTGAAGCATCATGAACTCAGCATCATGCCGAACACATGCACCATCAGTAAGAGCAGTAGCACTTTTACCAAAAGAAAGGAAATAAATAGCATCAAGCACATTGGTCTTGCCTTGACCATTCGCACCTATCAGACAATTCACATTAGGAGAAAGCGTAAGTTGCGCCTGTTCGATGTTTTTATAATTGAGAAGAGAAAGTTGCTCTAATATCATATCAATAGGAAGAAATGCAGAATACGAAGAAGAATCTGTGTACAAAGATACGAAGAAATCTCACTATTTTTTGAACCTGTAACCAAAAAAACTATGTTTTATTTCGCTACTCGCTTACTATTTAGTATTTTTTTGCAGGCAAAACGCACACTTCTTCGTCTGAAGTCGTGTGACTATTATCTAGCAAAAATAAACTTATTACATACTCATGAGTCAATCAAACAAGTCACTGGATGTGAACGAAACTCTCGTTAGCACAGAAGCTTTCCTCATCAAGAACAAACAAAAACTCGTCATGGCTTTGGTAGCCGTTGCCGTTGTACTCGTTGCTTTCTTCGGCGGTCGCTACTATCTCAAGAGTCAAAATGAAGAAGGGCAAGCCGCTATTGCCCTTGGTCAAACTTACGTGCAACAAGGTGACTGGAAGAAAGCAGTAGAAGGCGATGGTGCTCAATTCAAAGGCTACAAAAAGTTGGCTGACACTTACTCTTGGACCGACGCAGGCAACGTTGCTCATATGTATGCAGGTATTGCCTACTTCAATCTTGGCGAATACAAGAAGGCTATCGAACAACTCGAAGCTTTTTCACCCCAAGGCGATGCTACCGTTTCAGCAAACGCATTGGCGGCTCTCGGCAATGCTTATGTTGCAGACAAACAATTTGACAATGGCGTAAAATACTTGGAAAAGGCAGCATCTCAAGCTGACAATGATGCACTTTCTCCCGAATACCTTATCCAAGCTGGCCTCGTTCTTGAAAATCAAGGCAAGAAGGCTGACGCTAACGCCCTTTATGTTCGCATCAAGAACGACTATCCACGTAGCCGCTACTCACAGAATGGCGTACAAAATGGTGTTTCTACTGGTGCTGAGATTGATAAATATATCGAACGCACTAAATAAGTTGCCACTTCTTTCGTAAGAAACAAAAGTTGCGCAATTCACTTTATCATATAATGAGGAGTTAGGAAATAAAGCATGGGCACATTGTAGCTCACTTACCTCCTAACTCCTCATTACGCTTTATCAAGATTACTTTCTCTTTAAGAGATTTCTTTCCTATCATTATGTCTTCTTTCGACTTTCTCCAGCACAATGCAGCCAACGTACCCGATGCTTCTATGATGCGTTTTGGTGTTGTTGTGACAGAATGGAATGCCCATATCACCGAAGCTATGCTCAAAAGTGCGATTGACACTCTCACCGAATATGGTGCTAATGAAACGAGCATCACCGTTCGTTACGTGCCAGGAGCTTTTGAATTGGTATATGGCTGTGCACAGTTGGCTGAACATGGCTATGTGGACGCCATCATCGCCCTCGGTTGTGTGATAAAAGGCGATACTCCTCACTTTGACTATATCTGCCAAGGCACTACTGCTGGACTGGTGCAACTAAATGCTACAGGGAAAATTCCCATGATTAATGGGGTACTCACGGTTAACAATGAGGCACAAGCCGAAGAACGTGCTGGTGCTAACATGGATAAAGGTCGTGAATTTGCCATTACTGCCATCAAGATGGTAGACTTCATGAAGTCCTTCGAATAGAAAATCTAGCTGCGCAGACATTTGGAAGCAAGAGTCAGAAAGCTCTAAGTAAAGACTTATCACAAAGATTCAACACTGACTGTTACACTTTCAAACAGGTTTGAGTCTGCTCCTAAAAAATCTATACAATTCTCCATAGGAGCCCTCCCTAGAATACCTCTCTCTCCTTTTTCATAGGCATTGCAAGGAAAAAAGTTCACCAAAAATTTGGTGCTTTACAAAATTTGCCGTACTTTTGCACTCGGTTTTAGGAACAACCTCTAAGCAATAGATTAGATTTCCTAAGAAATTTGGGTAGTTACCAGAGTGGCCAAATGGGGCAGACTGTAAATCTGCTGGCTTACGCCTTCGGTGGTTCGAATCCATCACTACCCACAAAAAGCGAGACTCACTAGTTTTAGTGAGTCTCGCTTTTTGTTATACTTCGCACACATGAATCGAATCTTTCGATCAAATCCTCAATCCAGACTTCCAATCACGAGCCATCTCGACAAACCAACCACAGTTTTCCCTCATGCCCAACCCGAGCAATAGCCCTACATAGTATACCCAAACCCTTAATTGAGACCACAAAAACATAGCATTGCAGGATTTCAGCAAGAAATGCCCGACTGACAAGCTAACAAAAGATTATATATATATACAGGAATATCATAAAGAAGAGCAGACATATCAGCAGAAAGCCCTCAAAAACTCAACTTTTCGCACTCCCTTTTTGTCAAGTCCTTAGAAGTTCGTACTTTTGCACCAATAACGCACTTTTGTGCAATCCAAGGACCCACAATGCGTTGTGAGGACTTTCTCTCAACAAACCAGCGCACAAAGTCAGACGCTGGACTTACACCAACAACACAACAGAGAAGCCCCTTACAACGCAACCAATGAACAACTCTTCCCATACAATGGAAAAAAGAAAGATTCAATTCTCGCTTGTCTATCGCGACATGTTTCAAAGTTCTGGTAAATTCCAACCACGCAAGGACCAACTAGAACGCATCGCTCCCGTCATCATCAAAATGGGTTGCTTCAGTCGTGTAGAAACCAATGGTGGTGCTTTCGAACAAGTAAACCTTTTGGCAGGTGAGAATCCCAACGAAGCCGTTCGCGCTTTCACCAAGCCTTTCAATGAAGTCGGCATCAAAACGCACATGCTCGACCGTGGTCTCAACGCCCTCCGCATGTTCCCCGTTCCGGCTGATGTGCGCCGATTGATGTATAAGGTGAAGCACGCACAAGGCACCGACATTACTCGCATCTTCTGCGGACTCAATGATGTGCGCAACATCATTCCGTCTATTAAATATGCCATTGAAGGTGGAATGACTCCACAGGCAACTCTCTGCATCACCACTTCTCCTATTCACACAGCAGAATACTATGCTGGTATTGCAGACCAACTTATTGAAGCTGGTGCTCCCGAAATCTGTTTGAAGGACATGGCTGGTATCGGTCAGCCTGCAATGCTCGGTCAACTCTGCCGAATGATCAAGGAAAAGCACCCCGAAGTAATCATTGAGTACCACGGTCACACAGGTCCTGGTCTCTCTATGGCTTCTATCTTGGAAGTTTGCCGCAATGGTGCTGACATCATCGATACAGCCATCGAACCTCTCGCATGGGGTAAGGTGCATCCAGATGTGATTTCAGTGCAAAGTATGCTCAAGAACGCTGGTTTTGACGTTCCTGAAATCAATATGGAAGCCTACATGGAAGCTCGTAAACTCACCCAAGAGTTCATCGACGAATGGTTGGGCTATTTCATCAACCCTGGTAATAAGTTGATGTCTTCTCTCCTCCTCGGTTGCGGACTCCCTGGCGGTATGATGGGTTCTATGATGGCAGACCTCACAGGCGTGATGGATGCTATCAATGCAAACCGTCAAAAGAAGGGTGAAGAACCACTTTCTGAAGATGCTTTGCTCGTGAAGCTCTTTGACGAAGTGGCTTATGTTTGGCCTCGCGTAGGTTATCCCCCATTGGTAACTCCCTTCAGTCAATATGTGAAGAACATCGCCTTAATGAACCTTCTCACAGAGTCAATGGACAAGCCACGTTACTCTATGATGGACAACGCCATCTGGGGTATGATTTTGGGTAAGAGCGGTAAACTCCCCGGAGAACTGGCTCCCGAAATTGTGGAATTGGCAAAAAGAAAAAGGGATACGAATTCAGCACGGAAGACCCACAAGTGAACTATCCCTGATGATCTCGAACGTTTCATCAAGGAAATGGAAGAAAACGGTTGGGATCGCGGTCAAGACGACGAAGAATTGTTTGAGTTCGCTATGCACGAAACTCAATACCGCGACTATAAGAGCGGTGCGGCTAAGAAGCGTTTCCTCGCTGACCTCCAAGCAGCTAAAGACAAAGCTAATGCTTCTGGTATGACTCCCGAAGAAGCTGCAGCACTCAAGCACGCTAAGGCAGATGCCATCGTGGCACAAGAAAGCGGTATCGTGCTTTGGGAAATTGGCGGTGACGCAGAAAATGTCAAAGCTATTGAGCCATTCATTGGTAAGGAATATAACGAAGGTGACTTCTTCTGCTACATCGAAAATGGCTTCGGCAAGATTATCGAAATTCCAGCTGCTCTCGGTGGTCGCTTGGTAGAAATCAATGCCAAACAAGGCTCACACGTTCAAAAAGGCGACATCATTGCCTACATCGAACGCTCTAACCGCGCGTAATAGTCCACTACGCAATACAAATATTGAGGCCGCTCCTTGTCTAACAGCGAGGGGCGGTCTCAAACTTTTTGTTATGGTCTCCATTACCTTCTTATTTTTATGTTACGCATCCTCTTTGACTATCGACTCACGGGCATGCTAAGCCTCATCATCCTCACTTTCTGCCTCATCACGGTGCCTAAAACCACCTTGTCTCAAGTAGACAATATAGACAAGATTGCACATTTTGTCTTTTTCTTTGGTCTAGCACTTGTAGCATGGTGGGAAAGCGCAGGGAGAAAGGTGCAACATCTCAGATTTTGGATTAGATTTTTGCTCATTGGATGCGCCACCATTGGACTTGGCGGACTTATAGAAGTGTTGCAAGCTACACTCACCACCAACAGAAGTGGCGACTGGCTCGACTTTCTTGCAGATGCAGCAGGTGTCTGTTGCGCACAAATCATCGGAGGATTTCTATTTCATCGCGTAAGCTCTTACTTAAACCCCAACGGTCATTAGAATGTAATAGTGCTACTCCTTATTGAAAAGATAGCCTAATGACCGATTTGGGTTAACTCAGTAGACTCCCTCTTTCGCTCCTCCACTCTCCCTTACTGCACTCCACCACTCCCTTCTCTATGCACTATCTCCACCTTGGCGACCGACAGATTCATTACGTCATCGACCAACCTTCATCCTTGCCCACCTCAGAAGCCCCACTTCCCTTCCAACATTGGCAGTGGGACATTCATCGTGACCAACCCATTCCCTTATTACTACAGCAAGTGGCAGATTTAGTTCCTCGTTCTGCCTACACTCCGCTACACGTAGTCGTAAATGGCACCGCCACCCTCATTCCCATGGCAGACTTCGATGAAGCACATTGTGAAGCACATCTCAATACTGTCCTTCCCCAAGGTGCAGAAAGTCCAAGCCGACGTGCATTCTATGATGTTCTTCCCGCCTCCAATGCCCTGCTAGTTTTTAGTTTGTCAGAAAACATCTGTAGCACATTTGAACGTCTATGGAGTAGCGTCTATTATGTATCTGCTCAGACTGGCATCTTGCGCCGATTTGCAGCACGCCAAGAACACCCACACGAACAACGCTGTTTTGTTCACCTACGTCCACAAGCCATTGATGTCGCTTGTTTCCAAGGACAGCAACTTTTAGGTTATAATACCTTCGATGCTACACAGACAGCTGACGTCATTTATTATGCTTGTCAACTAGCCACCACCCTTGGTTGTCCCCCTGCTACAACTCCTTTCTTCCTTTGTGGGGCATCATCACTATGTGAAGCTCTAGCGCAACAGTTGAGTGAATATGTCAAACATATAGAAGTAGCTAATACTCCCGACGAATTTGCTCACCATCCCCTCACTACCCTCCCCCAACTCCCTTTTGAATTTATCACCCATCTGTTAAGTGTATGAGAGTTATAACAGGAAAATACAAAGGCAAACACTTTGAAGTGCCTCGCTCTTTTAAGGCGCGTCCTACCACAGATTTCGCCAAAGAAAACCTCTTTAATGTGCTGCGTGCCTATCTTGACTTTGAAGAAACACGCGCACTCGACCTCTTTGCAGGCACAGGAAGCATCACTCTCGAACTACTCTCTCGCGATTGCCGCGAAGTGATGAGTGTGGAGCGGGATCGTCAGCACTATGCCTTCATCCAAAGTATGCTTCGCCACCTCGATGATCCTGCAGCTTCTGCCATTTGTGGTGATGCCTTACGTTTCATTTCCAAAGGTTTCAAAGAATTCGACTTCATCTTTGCCGATCCTCCTTATGCGCTTCGCGAACTTCCTGAACTTCCTGAGCGCGTGATGTCGAGTAAGCTCCTTGCTCCTGGAGGACTTTTCGTTTTGGAACACGGTAAACACAATGATTTCTCAGACCGTCCCGACTTCTTAGAGCACCGAGCTTATGGGTCTGTCAATTTCTCCTTCTTCCGTCGCCCAGAAATCAATAATTCGGAAGAAACATCAGAACCCACGGAATAAAGTCCAAGCACAGAAAGTCTTGCAATAGCTCACCGCGATTCCTGCGTTTCCATACCTTTCCCCACCTCTTCTCACGCTGCTCATCCCACCATCATGATTGAAGACCTCTTTGCCGAACATATTGCAGCCGAATTCCCTCATGCGCTCACCGAGCAGCAAAAGGAAGCAGCGCGACAAATTGGTGCGTTCCTCGCAGACCCACGTAGCGACCGCGCCTTCATCCTCCGTGGATATGCAGGAACCGGAAAGACAAGTCTGATTTCTGCTGTGGTGCGTGTATGGAAAAAGCTCAACCGTCCCGTTCTCCTACTTGCTCCCACAGGACGCGCAGCAAAAGTTTTCTCCCTGCATTCTGGACTTCCAGCTACCACCATCCACAAAGCCATCTATCGTCAACAAACTTTCAAAGGCGAAGACACGGTGTTCGATAGAGGTTGGAACAACGCCAAGGAAGCACTCTTCATTGTCGATGAGTCTTCCATGATAGCCAATCAAGGTGGTGGAAATAGTCAGTTTGGCACAGGGCAACTCCTTGACGATTTAGTACAATTTGTCTATGCAGGAGCAGGATGCCGTCTATTGCTTGTTGGTGACACCGCACAGCTTCCTCCTGTGGGCGAAACAGAAAGTCCCGCTCTTCAACCGCGCACCATGGAACGCTATGGACTCCATGTGCGAAGCTATGAACTTACGGAGGTGATTCGCCAAGCTAAAACTTCGGCAGTGCTCACCAACGCCACGCAACTTCGCAAGTTTATTAGCCATTTAGCAGCACAACAATCTAATTTTGCTACTAGAGCAGCAGCACTTCTAGAGGAAGCACACAATCTTCCTGCCGAAGCACTCAACGAAAAAGGACTTCCCCTCATCAAAGTAGGAGCAAAGACAGAAGTTAAAATCATTCCAGGCGATGAACTCATAGAATCGCTTGAACAGAGCTACCGTAATTGGGGCACAGACGACACGATTATCGTCACGCGCACTAACAAGCGCGCCAACATCTTTAACAATGGGGTGCGAGCACGCATCCTTGATCGTGAAGAAGTGCTTTGTCGAGGTGACCTCGTCATGGCAGTCCGCAATAATTATCACTGGACAGCACTACTGCAATCCCAACTCCCAGAGGGACAACAACTTCCCATCTCCTTTATTGCCAATGGAGATAGCGCAGAAATCGTGCGTTACCACAATGTACATACCATGCACGGGCTCGAATTCGCAGATGTCACCCTCCGGTTTTCGGACTATGAGGAAGTAGAAATCGAATGCCGCGTCATTCTCGACACACTACAAGCCGAAGCTCCAGCACTGACAGCGGAACAACAGACTCAACTCTATGAATCAGTGCTAGCGGATTATGCCCACATTCCTAACCAACGTGAGCGAATGAAAGCTATTCGCCAAGACCCCTACTACAATGCTCTGCAAATCAAATATGCTTATGCCGTGACTTGCCATAAAGCCCAAGGCGGACAATGGCACGAAGTCTATGTAGACCAAGGTTATTTGCCTGAAGACCTCGAACCCCTCTCCTACTTTCGCTGGCTCTACACCGCCTTTACTCGAACTTCTGGAAATCTCTATCTCGTTAATTGGCCCAAAGACCAAACATACTCACAATCATGATTGCAATCTTTTTTAATGTCATCGCTGTCATCGTGGGCAGTGCCATCGGAGCTCTTGCCAAACGGGGCATTTCTGAGAAATATATCACAGTGCTCAATACCGCTATGGGACTAGCTGCCCTCGTTTTGGGCATCAATGTGGCGATGTCCAACATGGCAAAGAGCCAACTTCCAGTGCTCTTCATCTTTTGCCTATCATTCGGCGGACTATTAGGCACTATGCTTCGTCTCGACCAGCGTATGGAACACGCCACCAAACGAGTTTCTCGCAATGGAAACTCAAGACTCACTGAGGGTATCACCACTGCGGTGCTCTTCTGCTGCGTCGGCACCCTCTCTATGATGGGACCCGTGCTGGCAGCTCTCAAAGGCGACAACACTTATCTCATGACCGCCGCAACACTCAACCTCGTCACCATGATTGTTGTAGCCTCAAGCTATGGCTTCGGAGTGAGTCTTACTGCGCTTGTTGTCTTTGCTTGGCAAGGCGGCATTTATGGTATAGCCAAACTTTCTGCAGGTTTCATTTCCGAAGCTCTGATTTCTGAGGTGTCCATTGTGGGCGGTGTACTCATCGCTGCCGCAGGATTAGGCGTGATGCACATCAAAGACTGCAAGACGATCAATCTTTTGCCCGCTCTCTTCATGCCCATGCTCTACTTTTGGTTAAAAACCTCTTGGGCATGTAACCAAATTTCTGTATCTTCGCTAAAACATCCTACGTATGACTTTTATTTCCCATCTACATAAATGCGTGGCTGCAATTTGTTTTGCTGCCACCTCCCTCAGTGTTTCAGCTCAGCCACAAGTGGCACTCAAAGCCCAAAACTTGAAACTGGGTGACATTGCTTGGAACATACCAGCCTTGGCTAAGTTTGAGGTGCAAAACACTGGCAATCAACCTTTGCAAATCCTTGACGTGCGCACCGACTGCGGATGCACCACCGTTAATTGGAGCAAAACCTCCATTGCCCCTGGTGCATCTGCCACTCTTACCGTGAGCTATGATGCCAACACCCTCGGCACGTTTCATAAGAGCATCATCGTCAACACCTCAGCTAGTGCCACGCCCATTCGACTCACCCTCCAAGGCAGAGTGCTCCGTGAAGTGGTGGACTACGATAAAGACTTCCCCGTGCGCATCGGTGACGTGCGACTCTCTACCGACAACATAGAGTTTGACGACGTGAATCGTGGCGAACAGCCCCAAACGACACTCTATCTCTTCAATGCAGGAAAGAAAGATTACACCCCTGAATTGATGCATCTTCCCAAATATCTCTCAGCCTACGCCGAACCAGAAATAATTCGCCCTGGTAAAATGGGAAAACTCATCGTCACACTCAACAGCAACGAAGTGCGTAGCTTTGGACTTACGCAAACCAACATCTATCTCTCGCGCTTCTCTGGCGACCGCGTGGGAGCAGACAACGAACTCGGCACGGCAGTCACTCTCCTTCCGCACTTCACAGAAGCAGAACTAAACAATCCTGCAGCTCCCAAAGCTGAAATCCCCACCTCCATCTACTTAGGCAGTTTTGGAGATAAACAAGAATTAAAAAGGAACACTCTTGCTCACCAACAGCGGAAAGTCGCCCCTCAAAGTGAATATGCTTCAAGTGTACAAACGTGGCATCAGTGTTTCTCTGTCTAAAGGCACCTTAAAACCTGGAGCCTCTGCCAAATTGAAAATTAGTGTATCGCAAAGTTCAGAAGCTCTACGTGGAAATCCTAGAATTTTTGCTCATCACCAACGACCCTCATCTCCCCAAAATCACCATCGAAGTAAAAACGAAAAAGTAAGAAAACACTTTCGCCATATCACAAGAAATCACTAACTTTGCTGCTGCAATCGGAAAGTAGCGCAGTTGGTAGCGCACTACGTTCGGGACGTAGGGGTCGGGCGTTCGAGTCGCCTCTTTCCGACGTTCATATTTCAGCACTTGTTCGTTTGAACAAGTGCTTTTTCTTGCCCGCAACTCTAAGCGAAAGAATGGAGTTGCAACAAATCTTTGCACATAAGTCCCTCCGCAATCCTCCCAATCGAATGCTCAAAGATAGTGACCGATATTTGTTCACAATTACATAAAAAGTTATTGCTTACCACAGAATTTATAGTTAACTTTGCGGAAAGTTACACATTTTATGCCTTATCCCCTCGGATAATCAGAAGAAAGTAGCAACGAAAAAGGAAACATTTATCTTTACGTTACTACATCATATTGGCAACAGCCCTCGCTATCTTCCTATTGGTCTTTCCCTCTATGTGAACACCTGCTCACACTCTCTCCTCCTATTATCAATTAGCACATCCAATAATGAATAAAATCAAACTAACTTTAGTGGTATTGATCGTGTTAGCCACAGCGATTTCGTGCATTGACCCACTATATCCCAATGAACAAATGCTCCAACATCTAGGAACGCTTGCGCTCCTTATCCCACTTACCAGAGATTTGTTCAAAAACAAGCTCCCCTTGCCAGCCTTTATCGGAATTGCATGCTTCACGTTTCTCCACATCCTTGGCGCTCACTACATCTATTCTTATGTTCCCTATAAGGAATGGGCAGTTTCTTTGGGCATAGTCGATGCTGACTTCTTCCAATCTCCCCGCAACCACTTCGACCGTCTTGTCCACTTCTCCTTTGGCTTCTTGTTCCTACCTTCAATGTACTATTTGGCTCAAAAGTGGATCAAGACAAAACTTGGGTGGCTCTCCTGATGGCATGGCTCTTGATTCAGACGGGAAGCATGATTTACGAATTGTTTGAATGGTCGCTCACCATAGTCATGGCATCTGAATCTGCCGATTACTACAACGGTCAGCAAGGCGACATGTGGGATGCACAAAAAGACATGGCATTGGCTCTCTTAGGCTCTACCATCACCGCAGGCATCTACGCTATAGGCGCTTTGGTTTGCAAACGCAACAACCAACAATAACCTTCAACCGCAATACCCCACAAGGTATTGCGGTTTTTCTTTGCTCAACATCCAGCACAATTCTTACACCCCTTCACCACTATTGCAGAGAAAACAGGCTTTTGATTCCAATGCTGTGCATGATGCTTTCACAGCCATCGGAGCAGCTAAATACATAGAGGAGCACAAATAGCCTCTTGTTACTAGCTGATGAAAAGGCAAGCCAAAACTTAAGTAGCTTAAACAACAAAGGCGATCTGAAGTGTTAAAATCCAGAGGTAAAAAAACGCACAGTTTTTCTACAATCTAGCGAGATTTCTCACCCTATCTCAAACAAAAATTGGGGAGTATTGGAATCTTGCAATGCCAACTTCGGACTTTTGAGAAAATATCTCCGACGTTTTCAAAATTTCGTCGGAGTTTTTTCAATTTTTGTCGGACATAATTTCTATTTCGTCGGAGGTAATTTCTATTTCGTCGGAGAAAAAAACAATGAATTCGGACAAAAACACAGCACAAAAGCGGCGTCTCTTAGCTTTCTTGGGATAGAAGCCACATATTTACGGTATATTCTTGCAAAAATAACAATTCTACCTTCTCTTTCTGAGCCCCTGACATTCGTGTATTTACCAATCACTTATTTCAGACTTCTATTTGCGTGTTAAATAAGCAGGAACAAAACGTAAAGGTTTACTAAACACAAGCAAAATCATATTAGAAATAGCACATGACGAAATACAAAATGCGATATACAAAAATGGAGCACCCTTCGAAAAGTTCGAGAGATGCTCCACGTATAAGGAAAGCAGTTGGACGATAAGCCGGGTTTTGTGCCTTATCTATATAAACAAGACAAGGTGTCCGTCATTTATCTGGATGTGCTGTCACCAACACACTCTATCGTTCTACCCTCTGATGTGTACTCGAAAGCACTCGGACGAGCCGCCCTGATGACACCAGTTTACATGAACTTTCAACTTCCGAGGTGCACAGCTCGTATGTCACCACACGACTGGTGGGCTCTTACCCCACCTTCTCACCCTTACCTCTCACAACACTTGCCATTGCTGACCAACAACCTTGCGGCTGCGTGCTGAAAAGTGGCGGTTATTTTCTTCTGCACGGATTCGCTCTCACGAACGACTTCCCATTAAGAAGCGGAATGCTCTATGTTGCCCGGACTTTCCTCGTTTGCCATAAAAGCAAAAGCGACGGACTGCCCAACTGCTGATGGTAAATTCCACTGCAAATGTAGTAAAAAAATAGAGAGAATAAGGTATATCCTCGTTTTTTTTGAGTATTTTTGCCCTAATAAACCCCTCATCTCACCACATGAAACACATCGTCTGGGCAGTGGTTGCTCTTCTAGCGCTTGCGCAGCCTATGAAAGCGCAGGATTATCAACCTTCACGCGAGAATCTTGAAAATCGTCGGCAATTTGCCAAAGATCGCTTCGGCATATTTCTCCACTGGGGCATATACTCCCTTTATGCACAAGGAGAATGGTATCTGCAAGACGCAAATCTCGACCGCAACGAATATGCGAAAGCCGCTAACGCCTTCTACCCCCATAATTTCAATGCAGAGGAATGGATCAAAACCTTCAAAGAGGCTGGTGCACGCTATGTGACTTTCACAACGCGACACCATGATGGTTTTTCGATGTGGGCTACCCAACAAAGCGACTATAACATCATGCACACGCCTTATGGGCGAGACATTGTGCGCCAACTTGCAGACGCTTGCCACCGCAATGCTTTTCCACTGCACCTCTACTACAGCCATATTGATTGGACACGCGATGACTACCCCATGGGGCGCACTGGATTGCGCACTGGAAAAGACCCCAAGAAGGCAAATTGGCAAAGTTATTTTGCCTTCATGAACCATCAACTCACGGAGCTTCTCACCCAATACGGACCTATTCGTGCCGTGTGGTTCGACGGATGGTGGGATCAAGAAAGAGCAAATCCAGCATTCAACTGGCAACTTCCCGAACAATATGCGCTGATTCATCGCTTGCAACCTGCTTGCCTGATTGGCAATAACCACCACCAATCGCCATACGAAGAAGAAGACATCCAACTCTTTGAACGCGATGTGCCAGGCGAGAACAAAGCCGGGCTGAGTGGTCAAGCGATAAGCGCGCTACCTCTCGAAACCTGTGAGACGATGAATGGCATGTGGGGATATAAAGTGGCAGACACCCACTATAAATCAGCCGAAGAACTCATTCGTTTATTGGTGCGCACTGCAGGAAAAGGAGCCAACTTATTGCTCAATATTGGACCTCAAGCCGATGGCAATCTCCCAGCCACCGCAGTAGCTCGATTGAGAGAAATCGGGGCATGGATGAAGATCCATGGTAGTACGATTTACGACACGGAAGCTGGCGGATTAGGAGACGGAGAAAAGGTGGTAAGCACTCGCCGAGACAAAAGAACTCTATGTGCATGTGCTCGACACTACACTCCAAGATTTACAACTAGAATGTGCAGTTCCCGTGAAACGCATCACAACCTTTGGCAGTAAAACGTCGGTGGCCTTCAAGCAAAAGAAAGGCAAGTTGCAGTGCGCTTTACCCCTCACCACAGAAGTAGACCGCATCATGGTGCTGCATCTCAAATAAAGTTTTACATGAAACCTACACTTCGAAGTTTCATCTCACTTATTCTCATCACATTCTGTGCTTCTATTCAAGCAATAGTTCCACAGAACAAGATGCTACGCGATGATATTCGCACGCTCCGCACGGAGATTGCAGGAGCCTTAACCCCCATGCCCGTGCTTCAGCTTCGTGGCGGTGAGCGTGTAGAGGTGAGTTTCGACCAGATGTCACACGAGGGGCGAAGATTTCTATCGTGTTCAGCACTGCGACTTCAATTGGCATCCCACAGAAGGGCTATTTCCCAACGAATACGTCGAAGCCAATCAGGAAGACATTTGGATAGACAAAGGTGCTGAAAGCCAAAACACTACAACACTATACACACACTACCGATTTAACTTCCCAAATACAGAAGTTAAGCCGCTGATTTCGGGCAACTATCTGCTCACCATCTACGATGATTCATCTGATAAACCCGAAGCAGTGGCAGAAGTTCGCCTACGCATAGTGGAGACCTTGGTGGGAATATCGGGACGCGTGCTCACCAACACCGACATCGATTGGAATGCTGCACACCAACAGATTGAGATGGAAGTGAAGGCTGAAGGTTTGGCAGGAGATTTACGTTCCGGACTCCGTACGATTGTCGTGCAAAACGGACGTAGTGACAATGCCGCTGTAGACGTCCCTTCAACCGCTCAAATGGGCAACTCTCTGCTGTGGAAACATGCTCGCGGACTTATTTTTGAAGCCGGCAATGAGTATAGAAGGTTTGAAATGCTCTCTGTGCGCACACCAGGCATGCGCATCCAACAAATGCAATGGTTTCCTCCCTATTACCACGCGACAGTTGCAGAAGACGAGATGCGACGTAGCTATCTTGTGCAAGGAGATCGAAATGGCACGGCAGTGATTCGCAACACAGACAATTTTGACACCAACACGGAGAGTGATTATGTGCTCACCCATTTTACGCTCGAAGGCGAAGAAATCCCCAATGCTTCGGTATATGTGAGCGGACAATGGTGCATTGGTGGATTATCTCCCGAATACGAACTCCATTACAATACACAACGACAAGCCTACGAAGGCATTACGATGCTAAAACAAGGCTATTATAATTACATTTATCTGACTCGCCAACGTGGGGCGCAAAGTGGTAGCACGGGACCAACTGAAGGAAATTTCTACCAGACGACCAACGATTACACCATCATGGTATATGCTCGCCTAGCTGCTGATCGATACGACAGACTTGTCGGAGTGGCCACCTTGAAATCCTAAGTCTTCGTTCCCTCCCTCACTTCCTACTTTGAAGTTTGCCCCTTTATTCTTCTCTATTATCAACATTTCTTCTCTTCATGATTACTCTTCCCGAAATCACCTTCGCCAACGTGCTTGACTATATCGGTACACTAGCTTTTGCCATCTCTGGTATTCGTCTAGCAAGTGCCAAGCGTTTCGACTTATTCGGAGCCTATGTTGTGGGATTGGCAACAGCTATTGGTGGTGGAACAATGCGAGATTTAATGCTCGATGTGCCCGTGTTTGGATGACGAATAGCATCTATTTCATCATCAACCTACTTGCGTTGCTTTTGGTGGTGCTCTTCGGTAAGCTCGTAATTCGCCAGAAAAACACTTGGTTCATCTTCGACACCATCGGTTTGGGCATGTTTGCTGTGATTGGCATTGAGAAGTCATTGGCGGTGGGCTATCCTTTTTGGGTAGCCATCGTGATGGGTTCTATCACTGGTGCAGGTGGTGGTGTGATTCGCGACGTATTCCTCAACGAAGTTCCGCTTATCTTTCGAGCTGAAATCTACGCTGTAGCCTGCGTATTGGGAGGCTTAGCCTATTGGGTGTGCCATGCTCTTGGTATGGGTAATGTGCCTTGCGGACTTGTTTGTGGCACGGTGGTAATTTTATCTCGCGTCTTAGCCGTGCGCTACCACATAAACCTCCCCACCCTACGTGATGATGAAGCAACAGAGTAAGCAATAGTCCCACTTATCCATGGGACTATTTCCGTCGACATCGAATTGTGTCCACAGTCCCTGCTCTGTGGACAGTGATTTGGCATCGCTGAGATCTCTGTCCTCTTCTCCACCTCCCTTCCACCTATCTCCATACCTCTCTCTACTACTGCCCCCAAAAAACATTACACCGTAAGGCACTTCTGAAGACTCCCACACTAGTTTCCCTTTAAATACTCATAACACAGCCTATCACAACTCACTTGTTTATCTTACTCAACTTCTAGATATGAAACACTTCTTTCATGCGTGCTCCTATGCTGCGGTATAGGAGTGACGCCAAGCATAGCCTATGCTGCGACTTCTGCTCCTCTTCTTCCCGAAAATGACAAAGAAGAAAGAGCGTATGCTCCAAAAGACGGATTCTACCTCGTAGAAACTCCCGAGGACTGCAAACTAGGAGGGAGATATATCTTCGCCAGTTCGGTGTTCTCTTTACAAGACTATATCCTCACCCAAAACATGGAGGCAGCACGATACATAGAAAAACATGCTTCCAATATCTTTCCCAAACCAGCTCACATCGTCAACGGTTCTGTGATTTACGACGATAATGTAGCGCTTAAATATGCTATTTGGCGCTATGAAGAAGGCAAAAACAAAGCGAACAACCTTCTCAATATCGACTCTAATGAACTAATGGCGGTTTGGCAATATTTCAAAGTGTCTACAAATGACCAGTACAACCTTTTCACAGTCCAGAAAAGCAAAGTAAGTAAAGAGATGTCTACTTCTATGTCTTTTAAGGCAACCAATCCTATTTCGTTCAAGGACAAAACGTGCGAAAGCCCCAAATGGTTTGGATTGTTTTTCTATGATAAGAAGGTATCTGACTGGATTAACTGGTCAAACACTGCAAATGCTTTCAAAGTCTACACCGAGCTCCATACAGAAGAACACATAGAAAAACGAGCATTTCTGATTAATCCAACACGTATCTTCCGACACTTCACAAAAGATGAACTACTGCCTACCACCTATGTAGCAACCAAGACCATCTACTTTACAAGCGCAGGCTACCGCACCTTTTATTCGCAGCACGCCTACACGATTCCAGAAGGTGTAAAAGCCTATTACGCACAGATCGACGGAAATAATCTTAATTTATATCCCATTCAAAATGCGATTCCAGCTTGCACAGCCGTACTGCTCTACAAGGAGCAGGCAGGAGAAGTCAAACTCAATTTGACATTCGACGAAGTCGCCCCCCTCAAGGACGATAATAGTCTGAAAGGAACACGACACGAACTCTCGGAACAAGAAGTAGAAGAATCGCGCTTCAACTATTATGGCTTAACTGTAGACGAAGACAAGCCCAACGATTGGTATTTTGCTCGTATCGAAAGCAGTATTCCTGTGGGAAAGGCAGTACTCGCTTTTAATAAGTCTACAACTCCCAACAAAGCCAATGCAAGAAAGTTGGATTTTGTGGTACACAATGCCCGTCCCACAGCGATAGTTCCTCCAACATCACCCACACTTGCGCCTGGTTCTTCGCAATCTACGATGACGATATGGGATTTACAAGGACGACCTTTACAACATCCCACTCATGGTCAGCCCTATATCCAAAACGGAAAAGTAAGAATAGGAGAATAAAGCAGCTATAATTAGCTCCATCAAGGGAGCAGAAGCATAAAAAAGTCCTACTTTCTCGAACATATCGTAGAAAGTAGGACTTTATTTTTGAGAAATTCATCTGCTTTTAAGTCTCGCTCATGCTTTCTTAACGGAGAAATCGCTCAACGAAAAAGGATAAAACGAGACTTTTTGTGGATGAATCTCCCTGCTTTTGGATGGTTTATTTCGCTTGAGCTTCAGCGTTTTTGGATCATCTGTTGTGAAGCATAGAGATAAACTTCTACGCGACGATTTTTCCTTCTTACCAGCAGCAGTGCTGTTATCAGCCACAGGGAAGTTTTCACCATGACCTGTCACCTCACGAATTTGTGTGCTCTTAGCACCCATGCTTTGAAGGTAGTTGCTCACGCTTTGAGCGCGTTGGAGAGAAAGTTGTTGGTTCTTAGCTTGAGATTGCTCTGCAGTGCTGTTTTTCCAGCCAGCGTTGTCAGTGTAACCCATGATAGACACGTCCATGTCACTGTTGGGAACGAGAACTTCGTTAGCAAACTTAGCGAGTGAGCTCTTTGCAGAAGGAGAAAGTTCTGAATTACCAGTTGCAAAGAGGATACCGCTATCGAAGGTAACCTTTACATACTTCACGCCATTTTGACCTTCGAGAACTTCAGCCTTAGCGTTAGCCACCTTCTCAGCAGCAGCCTTAGCCTTGTCCATGCGGTTGCCAATGATAACACCAGCACCACCACCAACTGCAGTACCGATAGCTGCACCAATAGCAGTACCCTTGCCATCTTTGCTGATGAGGTAACCAGCCAATGCACCGAGTGCCGCACCAGCACCACCACCGAAGAGACCACCTTTGGCCTTGTTGCTCCATTCACCGCAAGAGGTGAGCATCATAGAGGCGCAAAGCGCAACTGCTGCGAATTTGATTCCTTTCATAATTGAGTTTTTTCTAATGAATACGTTGAGTTGGTGTCCCGATTAGGGAATAATAGTTTAGTAATACGTCAGCATTCTTGTGTTGAATCTCCACCTTTTTTTACGGCTTTTTCAACAGGAAAGTAGTTTGCTACTCATCCACTCTAGGTAATAATAGGTGATGGAGAAAGAAAGAAGTCTAACCGCTACCAAATCAGAACACTAACTTAGTTATTAATTGATTTTGGGTGCAAAAATACTCATTACTATAGGAGAAGCCAAAGGAATAAAGAAAAAAGTTGTATCTTTGCACGCAAATCCCTAAAGTGTGCGGAATAATCCCACTAAAATTCTCACTATAACTAACAAAATAAGCATTTAGCCATGGAAGATAATCAATTTCCACCTCAAAATCAAGGTAATGCTGATGTGCCCAATCACAATGATGGTGCACAAACCCCTAACCCAAGCGGCTCTAACTCATATAACGGAGCGGCCAATGGAACGATGAATGCTGGTTTCGCACCCAATCCCAACGAAGCTGGTGCACCTTATGGCGCGCCCAACGGAATGGGAATGCCTCCCACTCCTGCAAAGAAGAAAAAGTGGCTTTATTGGTTCATCCCCCTTATGGTGATTATCGTCTTGGGCGGTGGCTTCGCTACATGGAGCTACATAAATGGCAGCCAAAACGAAGAGACTGTCTACTCTACTCTATTGGGCGGCAACGAGAATATCGAAGACTACGAAAACTACCTCAAGCAGTTCCCCGATGGTGTACATGCAGAAGAAGTGCGCGAACGTTTGGCACAGCTCAAAACGATGTATTCAGACTGGACTAGCATCGCCAATAGCGAATATGCTTCCGACTTTGAGCGATTCAAAGAGCAATATCCCAACAGCCAACTCGTCAAAAAGTGCGAACTCAAAATCGACTCTCTCGACTGGGTGAAGGCGGTTAAGCTCAACACTCCAGAAGCTATGGAAGAATATATGGAAAAGCACCCTGATGGTCGCTATATCTCAGAAGCCGGCATCGCGCAAAGCACGCTCGCCACAACCCTAGTAGATGAGGCAGAGCGCAGTGGCATCGCCGAAGTTCTCACAGACTTCTATCGTGCCTTTGCTAACAGTGACGAAGCCACCCTCTGCACATACATCACTCCTACGATGTCTCAGTTCCTCTCCAAGAAGAATGCGACGAAAGCTGATGTGGTAGAACTTGTGAAGCGCACTTACTCTGAAGACATTGAAAACTGCTCATTCGTGCTCAATAACGATTACGAAATCACGAAGAGTGTGAGCAACGATGGCAAAGTAACCTTCAAGGTGAGCTTCAGTGTGGATCAGCATATCCAACGCTCTGGAGAAGGCAAAACTTTTGGTTCTTATACCGCAAACGCCACCCTCACAGGCGATCTCAAGATTTCGTCTTTGACCATGAAGGAAGTTTCTCGTCAGAATCAGTAATTCCTATCTCTAGATATCAAGACTTATATCAATCTATAAAGCAACATATCTATGCTTATTATCAACAATTACGAAGAATTTGCTTCTCATCTCGGACAAGTGCTCGGCACTTCCGAATGGCTTGAAGTGCCACAAGAGCGCATCAACCTCTTTGCCGACGCTACACTCGACCACCAATGGATTCACGTCGATGCAGAAAGGCAAAGAGTGGTCCTTTCGGTCAAACCATCGTGCATGGCTACCTCACTCTTTCTTTGCTCCCACACTTGTGGAACGAGATCATCGAAGTGCGTAACCTCAAAATGATGGTAAACTATGGCATGGACAAGATGAAGTTTGGTCAACCCGTGCTTTCAGGTCAGCAAATTCGCCTCACTGCTACGCTTGCTTCTATCGCAGACCTTCGTGGGGTGTGCAAAGCTGAAATCAAATTCACCATTGAGATTAAGGACCAAAAGAAGCCTGCACTCACAGGTGTAGCTACTTTCTTGTACCACTTCGCATAATCTCTTTTTCCCTTCTATACACCGCGTGTGGACTGTGGTTGCTGTATGACACGGAGCACAACTAGTTCTCTCTGTTGACAAGGCACACCAGTCCGCACGCGATGTCCATTCTCTCTATCCTTTAAACTCTTTCCACCCACTACCAATGGACACCTATCGCACCATTTCCACTGCTGGCGAAGCCATTTACACCGAAAAACGGAGTAAATTCATCGCCTATGCTGAACACGTTGCCGATGAGGAAGCTGTGAAAAAACGGGTGGCAGAACTGCGCAAACAATATTATGACGCGCGCCATGTATGCTATGCCTATGCACTTGGCAACGATGCTAGTGTCACACGCGCTAACGACGATGGGGAGCCTTCTGGCACTGCTGGGCGTCCTATACTCGGACAAATACGTTCTGCTGATCTCACCTTCACGCTCGTGGTAGTGATACGCTATTTTGGCGGTGTCAAATTAGGCACTGGTGGTTTGGTGGTAGCTTACAAAACTGCTGCTGCCGAAGCCATAGAAGCAGCCACACATGAAGAAAAGATTGTGATGGAACGATTCATCATTGAGGTGCCTTATACAGAAGCCGACACTGCCATGCGCTTCATTCGCGATGGAGAAGGTGAAGTGGTGGGACGCGACTATACAGCCACTCATCAGATTCTCACCATCGAGGTACGAACATCCCTTCTTGCACCGCTACAGGAACGCTTAACCAAGATTTATTCTTTGACGATTAAAGACGAGAAGGACGCATAAATCTTAGATATTTCTCAACTCCCTCAGCCTATCCTCTGCTGAAACAGAGGTCGACGCTAAGGATTACAACAAAAAGTGACCGCTAATTTGTCAACTACTATACAAATTAGCGGTCACTTTATTATAGACCTCAGGATGGAATCTTAATCCTGTTTTTACTTATTGATTCGTATCTTTAGAAGATGTTCCACCTTCCTACCAAGCACGTTGTCATTTACACTCGGTTATCTTTGCCTACCTAAGAAGATGACACAGCCCCTTATCCAACCCAAACAGTTCTAGTCACGCTTGCGGGCAGGGAGAGCATCAGAACTTAAATTGCCGTTGGCATCAAAAAGTCCATAAGTGGTACGAAGCACCCGAAACTCCGTGCGACGATTCAACGCATTGCAGACTTCTTGTTGTTCGGGAGTGAGCTTTAAGATAAACTCTGTGGTCAATGTGTCGTTTTCGTGCAAGAAGGGTTGTTCTTCAGCCAGGCGACGATTCACCACTTTCGGCACTGTTTTTCCATAACCTTTCGCAGTAAGACGGTCGCGAGCTATGCCTTTTGACAAAAGATATTGCACCACACTCTCAGCACGTCGTTGGGATAGATTGAGATTATACGCCTCATTACCGCGATAGTCTGTATGGGCAGCCAATTCAATGGTGATGTGCGGATTGTCGGTGAGCAATTTCGCCAAACGCTCCAAAGCAGGAGCAGACTCTGGGGAGACCTCTGCCTTGTCAAATGGATAAAACACATTGCGCACCAACACTGGAATATTCATCGAAGGAAGAGGGAATTGCAAGACATATTGATGCTCCTCGTTGAAAATCGAATCTACCTTAAGTTGATTGGGGAAATTGAGATAACCATTGCAAGATGCCAGGAAGACATACCGCACCCCAGGTTGTACCTCTTGTTCAAACGAACCATCGGGCTTCACGGGAAGTTTGAGGTTAGTGCCATCACTTCCCACCATCTGCACTTGTGCAGCAGGAAGTTCATATCCATCTTGTTCGTACACCCAACCTTTCACAGTGAGCAAGCGTTCAGGATAGGAGAATTCAAATATTTTGTCCCATCCTCTACCTCCGGTCGTGCGTGATGATGAGAAATAGCCACGATTGTGGAGTCCATCAAAGGTGATGCCAAAATCATTGCCTGCTGAATTCATGGGTGCAGGTAAATGCTCCACCTGCCACTCATGTAGCAAAGTGTCTTCTTGAGCAAAGAATAAGTCTAAGCCGCCCAAGCCCCCACGACCATCGCTTGAGAAATACAAAGTGCCATTAGGGCGAAAACTAGGAAAACTCTCATTATCTGGAGTGTTTACCGAGGCACCTAGATTTTCAATAATCCCCACACCTTTTCCCTGACGGATATCAACGCGCCAAAGATCAAGTCCTCCGTAACCACCAGGCATGTCGGAAGTAAAATATAACCACTTTCCATCGGGAGAAACTGCAGGATGTGCATAACTAGACAAGGTATCTGTACCAATTTTCAGCACTTGTGGTTTACCCCAAGTAGCTTCACTGCGCTGCGCAGTCCATATTTCAGCCATTCTTGGATATTGCGGATGCTGCTGACAAACGGTGAGATACATCGTCTTACCATCGGGTGAAAAAGGCTACGGCACCTTCATCTTGCGCGGTGTTAATGGACACAACCGGTTCTGGGGTTTTCCAACGCCCTTTTTCATCCAATTGTACGAAAAACACATCCCCATTCTTTTGCGCTGTAATGCCAGAAACATCATTACCCAAAAACAGCAGAACGCGTGGTGGTGAAATAGAGTTGTTGCTCTTTACCCTGCCCCAAAAGCATAGGAGCGTAATCACTCCGATTGCCATTAAATTGGGCAGCGGCTTTCACCGTATAGAGTGATGTCTCTCCGCGTTCAGCTATCGCCTTTTTCGCTTGTAACATCCCTTGCTCCGCACGTTTTTGTGCAGCAGCAAGCGTACTATTGTCTGGAGAAAGTTTAGATTGATTTTCAAAAGCGGTCAATGCTCCTTTGTAATCACCTTGGAGCATAGCCATTTGCCCTTGGCGTAGAAACGTCAAGGTGTCAGTGAGATGATAACGCTCAGCCGTGCGAAACGCGGCAAGCGCTCGTGAAGATGCTCCATAGCGACGATAGCTTTCGCCCAAGGCATAAGCCAAACGAGCACGCCTCGCCTTCTCACTAGGGGGAGTAAGGCGATAAGCTTGCTGATAATGCGAAGCAGCTTCGGCATATTCTCCAATAGCTAGGGCACGTCGGGCTCGAATTTCGCTCTTTTCGGCAGAGCCGCAACTAGCGACAAATGTGAAAACTGCGAGCCCAAGGAGGGTAAACAGGATATTTCTCTGCATAGGCAACAAAGATAACAGAAAAAGTCGGATTTTAGTGCCTTAGAAATGCATTTTTGATGAAAAAAGTTGTACTTTTGCTCTTGTGAAGGGCTAACTTCGGTGGAAGTAGTCTAGGGACGCGCGAAATAACACTTCTGCGCCCCTCTTTTGTGAGGGTTGTTTCTTGCCATTTAGCGCAAATATTCGGGACTATATTAGAAGGCATTGGCACAAATGTTCTATCATCCCCCCTTGCCAAAGCTTACCCTCCACACACGAAGTACACTTAAAAATTCATTTGTTTCACCTAAACAACCATTATATCTCATGCTTAAGCAAATCACCAATGGTCGCATCCTCACGGCCGACGGTTGGCTCGAAGGCGGTAGTGTTATCGTCGATGGGGGCAAAATCCTTGAGGTATCCAACAACGCACTTCCCGTAGTGGGTGCAGAAATCATTGACGCTAAAGGATGCGACATTGTGCCTGGCGGTATTGAACTTCACATCCACGGTGGCGGTGGTCGCGACTTCATGGAAGGCACAGAAGACGCTTTCCGCACTGCGGTAGAAGCTCACATGCACTGGGGAACTACTGCGATTTCCCCACTCTTTCTTCTAGTAAACGCGAATGGATTGACCGCGCCATCAAGACTTGCGAAAAGTTGATGGCTGAACCAGGTAGCCCCATCATGGGTCTCCACCTCGAAGGGCCTTACTTCAACTTGAAGAAAGCTGGTGCGCAGATGCCCGACATCATTCGCAATCCAGACAAGAAAGAATATGAAGAGATTTTTGCTTCTACCAACTGCATCAAGCGTTGGGACGCTGCTCCAGAACTTCCTGGTGCAGAAGATTTCTTCAAATGCTGCGTAAAGAATAATTGTGTGGCGTCTATTGCTCACACCGATGGCGGATGGGAAGATGTGAAACGCGCTTACGATGCTGGTGCACGTTTGGCTACTCACTTCACCAATGCTATGAGTATGCTCCGCAAAGACCGCGAATTTAAGAAGGTGGGTGTTGTGGAAAGTGTGTTTGCGCTCAAAGATTTCAATGTTGAAGTCATCTGCGATGGCATCCACGTTCCTCCCGTGCTTGTGCGCGAAATTTTTAATGCAAAAGGTGTGGACAACATGTGCCTCATCACGGACTCCCTCGCTGTGAGTGCTATTCCCGAAGGAAGCGACGTTGATCCAGGCATCATCGACCCACGCACCATCATCGAAGATGGCGTTTGCAAACTTTCTGACCGCAGTGCATTGGCTGGTTCTATTTCTACGATGGACCGTCTTGTGCGTACCGCCGTGCAAGAAGCGGGTATCTCTATGCTCGATGCTTGCCGCATGATTGGCGAAATGCCTGCACGCTTCATGGGCATTGACGATCGCAAAGGTTTCCTCAAGAAGGGATACGACGCGGACATCATCATGTTTGACCAAGATCAACAACTTAAGTTTGTGATGCAAAACGGCAACGTGAAGCGCTGCGAACTTTAATTTATAGCCTCTCTCACGAAGGCCTATGCTTTCGTGAGGGGGCTTTTCTTTTAGTCCCCTTTTCTAACCAAGGAGCCGCCATGACGCCCTTAGGAGATGGGACTTTATAACACGGCATATCCTCTATCGTAGCGCACGAAAATCTGAATTACAGCACGATTGTCAGCTTTTTGACAATGCGCCAAACGATGATTACCAAGGTGTTTAGACCGCACCTCAATGAAAACGTATTTTCTTATCTCTAAACCGCTCTTACTCCTATGAGTTTCAACATTGTTGTACTTGCAAAGCAAGTGCCCGACACACGCAACGTGGGAAAAAGACGCAATGACTCCTCAAGGCACAGTGAACCGCGCTGCACTTCCAGCGATTTTCAACCCTGAGGATCTCAATGCGCTTGAACAAGCGTTGCGCATCAAAGACAAATTTCCCGACACTCGCATCACCATTCTCACTATGGGTTTGCCGAAAGCTGCCGACATTTTGCGTGAAGGCCTTTTCCGTGGCACTGACGCTGGTGTCTTGGTCACAGATCGCGCTCTTGCAGGGGCAGATACATTGGCGACTTCTTATGTATTGTCACAGACCATTCGCAAGATGGGCAAGGTGGATTTGGTGATTGGTGGTCGCCAAGCCATTGACGGGGACACTGCACAAGTGGGACCGCAGGTGGCACAAAAATTGGGCATTGACCAAGTGACCTACGTGGAAGAAATCAACGAAATCACAGACAAACATCTCGTGGTGACTCGAAGAATTGACGGAGGTATCGAACAAGTGAAGGCTCCTTTGCCTTTGATGCTCACCGTGACTGGCTCGGCTGCGCCATGTCGTCCTCGAAATGCAAAGTTGGTGATGCGCTACAAACGCGCACTTGTGGAGGCGGAACGCAACACGCTTCCCGAAAAATATGCACAACAATGGGAGTCGCGTCCAGAACTCCACCTCACGCAATGGGGAGCTGCAGACATTGATGCTGATTTAAATCAATGCGGACTCACAGGCTCACCAACCAAAAGTGAAGAGCGTGCAAAATGTGGTCTTTGCTACCAAAGAAAGCAAGCGACTCTCGGCTAGCGATGGCGACATCGAAGCCTTAATCACCGAACTCTTAGACAGTCACACCATCGGATAAGCCATGAACAAGAACGAAAAACAACAGTGTCTACGTATATTGCGAGCTGGAAGGTAAGCAAATAGAAGAAGTGAGTTTTGAACTCCTCACCAAGGGTAGAAAGTTAGCCAATGAATTAGGGGTCAAACTGGAAGCTGTAGTGGCTGGCAGTGGCATCAAAGGCGAGGTGGAAACACAAATTTTGCCTTATGGTGTGGACGTGCTTCACGTCTTTGACGCTCCTTATCTTTCTCCTTACACTACGCGCCCTCATACGGCTGTTTTAGTGAAACTTTTTGAACGCGAACAACCCCAGATTTGTTTGATGGGAGCTACTTCCATCGGACGCGATTTGGGACCAAGAGTGAGTTCTTCGCTCACCAGTGGTTTGACAGCAGATTGCACCGCTTTGGAAATTGGCAACTTCGAAGACAAGAAGAATAAAAAGACTTACGAAAATCTTCTCTACCAAATCCGTCCTGCTTTTGGCGGTAACATTGTAGCAACGATTATCAATCCCGACAATCGCCCTCAAATGGCTACCGTGCGCTCTGGCGTGATGAAAGCTGAGGTGCTGGATGCAGCCTACAAAGGCGAAGTGGTCTATGAAGATGCCGATGCTTTTGTGGCTGCTGAAGACAAACTCGTTGAGGTGATTCACCGTCAGGTGGAGAAGGCGCAAAACAACCTCAAGGGTGCGTCCATCGTTGTGGCTGGAGGTTATGGCGTGGGTTCCAAAGAGAATTTGACTTGCTCCGCAAATTAGCTAACGAACTTCACGGAGAAGTTGGTGCAAGCCGTGCTGCGGTGGATGCAGGCTTCGCCAATCACGAAGAACAAATTGGACAAACAGGAGTTACGGTTCGTCCTAAAGTCTACATTGCTTGTGGCATCTCTGGTGCTATTCAGCACGTGGCAGGTATGAAAGAAAGTGGCATTCTGATTTCCATCAACACTGACCCCAACGCTCCCATCAACGACATCGCTGACTATGTCATCACGGGGAGCGTGGAAGAAGTAGTGCCTAAAATGATTCAGTACTACAAACAACACAGCAAATAATGTTGAGCACTTCAAGAGGAGGCGAGAAAAACGGAACCATTGTTCCTTTACTTGTTTCCTTGGCTCATTATCCTATAAAAAATTATGGCTAATCATTATACGGATCATCCCGAACTCCAATTTGAACTTCGCCATCCTGAGATGGAGCGTATTGTTGCGCTTAAAGAACGCGACTTCCGCGATGCGTCAGATTTTGACACTGCTCCCCTCGACTTTGAAGATGCGATGGATACCTATCAACGCACGCTCGATATTGTGGGAGAAATAGCTGGTACTATTATCGCTGACAACGCAGAGGGTGTGGACTTGGAAGGACCTCACCACGAAGGCAGTCGCGTGCGCTATGCGAGTGGCACTCAACGAAATCTTGATGCTATGGTGCAAGCTGGGCTCAATGGTATGACTATGCCACGTCGCTACAATGGCTTGAATTTTCCCATCACGCCTTACACGATGTGCGCAGAACTTGTTGCGGCTTCTGATGCTGGGTTTGGCAACATTTGGTCGTTGCAAGATTGCATTGAAACTTTATACGAATTTGGCAACGAAGATCAACACGCGCGCTTCATTCCTCGCGTGGCTGAAGGGGCTACTATGTCTATGGACTTGACAGAACCCGATGCGGGTAGTGACCTCCAAAGCGTGATGCTCAAAGCCACCTATTCTGAAGAAGAGGGTTGCTGGTTGCTCAACGGTGTGAAACGCTTCATCACCAATGGCGATGCAGATATTCACCTTGTTTTGGCACGCTCTGAAGAAGGTACTACCGATGGTCGTGGTTTGTCGATGTTTATCTATGACAAACGCAATGGCGGTGTGGATGTGCGCCGCATTGAAAACAAATTGGGCATCCACGGCAGTCCTACTTGTGAACTGGTTTATAAAAACGCGAAGGCTGAACTCTGCGGTGCTACGCGTATGGGACTCATCAAATATGTGATGGCGCTGATGAACGGTGCACGACTGGGCATTGCTGCACAATCTGTGGGTTTGTCGCAAGCGGCTTACAACGAAGCTTTGGCGTATGCGCGCGAACGTGAACAGTTTGGTAAGGCTATCATTGAGATTCCGGCGGTATATGATATGCTGTCGACAATGAAAGCTAAACTAGATGCAGGTCGCGCTTTGCTCTATCATTGCGCACGCTGCGTGGATGTTTACAAAGCACTGGAAGACATTTCTCGCGAACGAAAGCTCACTCCCGAAGAACGCAACGAGATGAAGGCTTTCAACAAACTGGCTGACTCTCTCACGCCGTTGGCTAAGGGTATGAACTCTGAGTTCTGCAATCAAAATGCCTATGATGCGCTGCAAATTCACGGTGGTTCTGGCTTTATGATGGACTATCCTATTCAACGCATTGCGCGTGACGCTCGCATCACCAGCATCTACGAAGGAACAACGCAACTCCAAGTTGTGGCTGCCATTCGTTTTGTGATGAATGGTTCTTATTCTGCTCAGTTGCAAGAGTGGGAATCTAAAGAAGTGTCCGAAGAAATGCGTCCATTGCAGGCAGTTGCTCAGCGTCTTTCCTGCTTGTTCAACGAAGCTGTGGCGCGTGTGAAAGAAGTTGGCGAACAAGAATTTCAAGATCTCTGTGCTCGTCACTTGGTGGAAATGGCTGCGAATGCTTTGATGCTTCATCTTCTGCTCTACAACGCTTCGCAATCTCCTGAACTCTTTGCAAAATCTGCCCGTGTGTTTGCGAGATTTGCTGAATCTGAGGCTGCCAAACATCACCTCTTTGTGATGAGCCTTACCGCGGAAGAAGTGGAAGCTTATCGTCACAAATAGCATTTCTCTCTCTTTCAACTCCATCGTTGATTGGATCAACAGAGAATTTTCAGACGAATGGATACCGAGCCAGGCAAACTGATTGTCAGTAGAAGTAGGTTTGTTCGTATCGTTAAGGGGGACTGACTCCTCGACTTGCGCTATCGGATGCAAGCTGAAAATCTCTTTTTTCTCTCTCTCACTGAAGAATGGATTTCACATCCCCTAGTTAGGAGACTGAAATGTTAAATTCGGGAGGGGAAATGGTGCGAGTTTTCTTAGTACTGAAGGTTTTCTCCTCATTCTCTTTTCGACTTCCGTTTCCATCCATTGAACATTTCAAACGATCAAACAAGAAATAAGACTGAACCCAAATGCAGGTTCAGCCTTATGTATGTGTAAAGTCGCGTGAGATATTGATTTCGCGTGAAACCACGCAAACAGATTAGGGTGTTTTATAAAGGGCAAACTGCTGCGTTATTTTCGATATTCAGCTTTGGTCACGTACCTCAGTACGCTCCCTTCAGCCTCAATCTCAATGCCTTGCATTTTATCCCTTTATCAAATACCAAACGGAATTGCTGTATTATCGACTACGCTCAAATGTAATCTCGTAGAAATAAGGATGAGTGCGGTTCTGTGCCACGCTATGTCCTTCGGTGCTAGGGACAATAATGCGCACTTTTGCAATCTCATCATTAGCAGAAAGCTGACGTCCCAATTTTAGATAAGGCAGTGGAAGAAGCCAACCAGAAGGAACTTTCGTGCCATAGAATCTGCGCATGATGCCAGAAGTAAAGATACCTGTGAGCGAACCACTGTTGTTTTGTAAGCTCATCACGTCGGGTGAAGCGGCATCGCTACCATAGAGGTTGCTGGAGCGAATGCTGTCGGTAGCAATGTTATACTCGATATAACGACATAACAACATGGCGTGTTCACCATTTTTGAGCGCAGAGCCTGTTCCGCGACGCACAAATTGTGCATAAACACCAGCCCCCGCAAAGAGTACATACTCATTTTTGCTCACATCGGTTGTGGTATCTTGGGCGAAGAATTGTGCTTCTGTGATTACCTTAATGTTTCCTGGCACATTCAGCAAGGTACGTTGGTATTCATTGTCCTGCACATTCGCTCCATGACTGAGGAATGAGTTAATCTGAGTATTTTTCGCGCTCACGACGTTCGGCATAGGTTTCTTCCTTGTCACAAGAGAGGAAGGTGAAAGTCGCAACTAAGGCGAAGGCTATCGCAGAAAAAAAGCGTTGGATCATATTCAAAAATTAGAAAAATGGAGACAAACGTCTGTTTGAAAGAAGCAAAGTTACAAAAAACTTCTGGTACTATGCGGAATAATACGAGAAAAAGTCTGCTGCATCATCATACCTAGAAGCCTAAATCCAAACCAACAGAGAGATACTCATTGAATTGGAAGAAGCTAGAATTGTCTCTGCGCTTCACCCCATCATCAAATCTAGGAAAGAGAAACAACCTTTGTAGAGAGATGCTTGTTGGCACGTAGGGCAATCGTGTTTTCCCACTCTGCTTGCACTTTCGAATAGCTTGTAAAGGCATAAAAACGAGTGCTCCATTGGAACCAACTATTGGGTGTCCAGCGCATATTGACCGTTACCGTGGAACCAAGATTCAAATGAGAATGCTTCCCTTTCTCCACACCATATCGCTCTGAAAGCGCAAGTCGATCTACGTATTTGTAGTTGGCAGCTATAGGCGACATCGTGGCAGAGACTTCAAACTTAGGAGTCTTATACTTGTAGTCCATACCGATGGAGAAGACCGTCTCAATAGGTGAAATAAAGTCTGAGAAACGCGCGATTTGTTCGCTTGATAGCCTGGATAAAACTGCGTCCAGGTTTGAAGCATAGCCGTATAATACCAATGTTTGAAAGCTTCTAAGCCTAATTTATTGGTAAGGCGGAGCAGGTCGGCATTTGTTTTATACTTATGCAACGAATCTGACTGGGAAGTTTGGAAACCCAACTTCATCTCCAGCTTATTGGTAAACGTAAACTTCTGTTTATTGTCGTAGTTGGCTTCAAGAACAGCAGCAGTCAAGAAAGAGTTGTGATCTTCTCCACCTTTGTACCAGTTGTCAGAAACCAAGTACTGCATAAATTCCAAAGAGAAATTTCCCTTAAATGTCCAGAAATTTGGACGATGAATTTGCAGTGCTAAGGGTTCAAAGTCCTGCCATTGTGCCAACTGCTGTGCACTCACCTTAGGAGGAGTTGCAGGTTTTCCTTTATCAGTAGGCAAAGTCGAAGGTTTTGCTACTACGGATTTATTTCTGTCGCCCTTATAATAGGACAAATTGTAGTGAACAAGCTCAGGATGCGTTGCATACGCGTACATCAACGCCTGCGCAATGCCACTTTGCAAAGAGGGCGAACCAGATTGCAACGAGCCCAATTCCAGTTGCACTGGAAAATGATAGAAGGTGCTGGATGCAAACAAGGGGAAATAATAAGGATTTTCAAGATTGTCTGTATCACTGGGCGCACTTGTTTCCAATGACTTATTCAGACTATCCAACGCCAAAGTATAACGTTGACCGATGGTAGTCAACGAATCCTCGAGCGCATTGGTGTGCACTTTAGTACTGCGCCGTGACGACTGCGCAAAACTTCCTAGGGTTAGGCTACAAAAGCTCAGCAAAATAGCTGTAAACTTCAAATTCATAGTCTTTGTATTGTCTGTTTAGCTCAAAATGTCCGTTTCTTTTTTCTGCTACTAGGGTGACATCCAGAGAGGGGCTGTGCACAATGCGTCTATCGCAGCATTTTATAAGAGAACCTCCAAAGAGCAATATCAAGAATGTATGCCTCGAGCATTGAGGGCAGCAGCATAGTTGGCTGCATTCTTTTGGTGCTCAGCATAAGTGGTTGCAAAATTATGGCTACCTGAAAAATCCTCTTTAGCACACATATAGAGATAATCGTGAGTAGCGCGGTGCAACACAGCATTGATACTCTCTACTGATGGGATGCAAATAGGACCAGGGGGCAATCCTTTCTGTTTGTAGGTGTTGTAAGGACTATTCACTTTGAGGTGCTCATGCAAGATGCGACGCAAAGTGAAATCTCCCAGTGCAAACTTCACCGTGGGGTCGGCTTGCAAAGGCATATTTTGATTCAAACGATTCAGGTACATCCCTGCCACCATTGGTTTTTCGGGATTATACGCTGTTTCTTGTTCCACTATCGAAGCCACTGTTGTCACTTCGTCGGGAGTGAGTCCCAATGCTTTTGCCTCATTCGTGCGGCTCTTATTCCAAAAACTTTTATACTCTTGGTGCATACGCGCAAGCACCGATTGAGGACTAGAAGTCCAGAATATCTCATACGTGTTGGGCACAAAAAGACATAGGGCAGTAGCCGGAGTTTTGTGGTATTCTGCCAACAATGCACTATCATTCAAGGCAGCTTCAAAGTCTTCTGCACTCGCTTGAAAATTCTTGCCCAAGAAAATAGCCAAATCATGGTTAGTGCGTAACACAGGAATGGTGAGTCGCACAGGAGCTTGCTTGCCATTTCTCAGATTTCTATACACTTGCAAGATGGAAACAGAGTTTCCCACTTCATAGCGCCCCGCTTTGATGTGCTTAGGGTAACCTGTTACCACATTGAGCATTGCAAAAACAGGTCGTGCCAAGATGGAGCGATCGGGATTCGTCTTGACATAAACAGAATCGATGGTATCGTCTTTATCTAGAAAAATGATACGCGATTCGCTCACAGAGAAATTACCAAACAAAGCTCGGCTCACAATGACAATGAATATCAATGCCAAAAAGATAATCAGATAAAGCTTCTTATTCTTTTCCATATAAAAAATAGAGAGATAGGTATGTCTTAACTACGAACGTATTCTCAAAACTACAGCAAAAACTCCGTCTATAAGAGGAATGACTCTGTCTGAAACCAGGCGAAGTTGCCAATATGCAGCGACAAAATTACACAAAAAAATATCGGTCTATGTGCAGTTTATTCTCGCTTTCTCCTTGCTAAGTCTCAAAAAAATATTGTACTTTTTGCACATATCGTAGCTCTTTGCGCAAATAGATTATTTCTACTTTTTTTGCCATTTTTTTGAGCAGGAATATCCCATTTCAAATCTTGCTCCCCAAAGTTAGACATAACATCTACATTGTTTCAATGGAATACCAATATAAAGACTTTAATCGTCTAATTCAAGAAAGCCTTTGCACCCACTGGGATCGCAACGCGTTAACCGACTACAATGGTAGCACGTTACAGTATAAAGATGTAGCGCGCAAGATTGCAAAACTTCATATCCTTTTTGAGACTGCTGGCATTCACCCTGGTGATAAAATCGCGATTTGTGGCCGCAACTCCTCACAGTGGGCGGTAGCTTTCTTAGCAATCCTCACCTATCGTGCAGTGGCAGTGCCCATCCTCCACGAGTTTAAGCACGAACAAGTGCACAACATTGTCAACCACTCCGAAGCTCGTTTGCTCTTCGTTGGAGATATGGTGTACAATGACCTCAAAGGTGATAAAGAAGAATATTTGGCAGAAGAAATGCCCAATCTTGAGGGGATCATCTACATCCCCGACTTCATGCTCAAATTGAGCCGCAACGAAGAACTCACTGCTGCTCGCGAACGTCTTAATGCTCTCTATGGTGAGCGCTATCCCAAGTACTTCCGCAAAGAGCACGTTGTCTACCGCGAGGCTCCTAATGGTGAAGACTTAGCGATGATCAACTACACCTCTGGTACAACTTCTAATTCTAAAGGTGTATTGATTCCCTATCGTGCTGTATGGTCTAATTATGAGTTTGCGACTGAAGTACTTGGAGACAAGGTGAAACCAGGAGATAGCATCATCTCTATGCTCCCCATGGCTCACATGTATGGCATGGCTTTTGAATTCCTCTTTGAATTCCTCTTTGGTCTCCACGTACATTACCTTACAAGCAAACCAACTCCGACGATTATTGTTCAAGCCTTTGCAGCTGTCAAGCCTAAAGTGGTCATTAGCGTACCCCTCATCATTGAGAAAATCATCAAGAAGATGGTGATGCCCAAACTGGAGACGCCTTCAATGAAGATTCTTTTACGTTTGCCCATCATCAGCGACCGCATTTTGACGAAGGTAAAAACGGCTATCCAACAAGTATTTGGTGGAGAATTCTACGAAATCATCGTTGGGGGTGCGGCTCTCAACAAAGAAGTGGAACAATTCCTTCACCGTATTGGCTTCAACTACACCGTCGGTTATGGTGCCACAGAATGTGCACCCATCATCACCTACGAAGACTGGAGTAAGTTTGCACTTGGCTCATGTGGTAAGGCTGCGCCTCGCATGGAAGTGCGTATCGACAGTCCCGATCCCACACACGTAGTTGGTGAAATCCTCGCACGTGGTGCCAACGTAATGTTGGGATACTATAAGAATCCCGAAGCGACAGCCCAAACCATTGATGCCGATGGTTGGTATCACACGGGCGACTTGGGCGTCCTCGATGCAGAAGGCAACCTCTATATCCGTGGTCGCAGCAAAAATATGCTTCTCGGTGCAAGTGGACAAAACATCTATCCCGAAGAAATCGAAGACAAGCTCAACACGCTTCCCTTTGTCATGGAGAGCATTGTGATTCAAAAAGGAGAAAAGCTCTATGCGCTGATTCATCCTGATTATGACGAAGCGCAAAAGGCAGCTCTTAGCGAAGAAGACCTCCAAAAACAAATGGAAGAAAATCGCCGCGAACTCAACGCAATGGTCAATAGCTACGAGCAAATCTCTGGTTTCCGTCTCTATGAAGAAGAATTTGAGAAAACGCCCAAGCGTTCTATCAAACGCTTCCTCTATGCTGATGCTGAAATTTAAGCTAAGCATCATTTTTCGACATATTTGTATCGCATTCCTTACAAAAGAGCTTTGTTGGCAAAACCAACAAAGCTCTTTCCGCGATACTAACCCTAGACAATTTTTCACGACACTTACATGAGTCATTCATCATCGCTATCTACTTCATTCAACAAACGCTTCTTAGCCATTTGTGCAGTAGCGCTGGTAACATTACCACATTTTGCAGATGTCATTTCTCCTGCTACAGCCTTAGACATCGCACGTCAATATGTACAAGTCAAGGCTCAAGATAAGCAACGAATCAAGACCCTATCCGCTCATCATAACCGCAAGCCCCGCAACTCTAAGCCAGCTCCATATTACCTTTTCAACGACGCAAAAGGTCAAGGCTTTGTATTGGTGGCAGGCGACAATGCTATGGGTGAGGTATTGGCTTATAGCGACCAGCACAATCTTGACATCACCGCACTCAACCCTGGCGCTCGCTATCTCCTCGAAGCCTATCAACAGACCTTTACAGCTTTGCAGCAACATGCTCCACAGATGCAGAGAACGTATACGACTTCCGCTGCTGCCGACAAAGTGTTGCCCCTGCTCAAGACCCAATGGAACCAAGACTTTCCCTACAATCTGCAACTCGGACCAGACCTGAACAGTCCCTATCCTTATTCAGGCTGTGTCGCCACTGCAGTAGCACAAATCATGGCGTTTCACAAATGGCCCGAAAAGGGCGTGGGAAAAGCAGCCTACACCGTGACGCACTATCAAGACCGACTCTCGGCAGACTTCTCAAAATCGCAATACGATTGGCACCTCATGCGCGATGAGTATCGCTCAAAGTCTACACCAGAGCAGCAACAAGCAGTAGCCTTGTTAATGAAAGATGTGGGTATTGCCACCCAAATGCAATACACCCCTTGGTATAGTGGTACCCTCTCTTGGAATGCTAAAGAGGCGCTCCAAGAGCACTTCCAATATGATGTTGCCATTCTTTCTAAATCAGCAGAAGGAACACACTTCGCACAGATTGTGCACAAAGAAATCAGCAACGGCTATCCAGTATATTTATCTGGCTTTCAAACGGCTGGTAAAAATGGACATGCCTGGGTGGCTGATGGATACGACGAAAAGGGACTCACCCACATGAACTTCGGATGGGGAGGCTCAGCCGATGGATATTACTCCATCAATGCCATCAATGTGCAAAATTCCGGAGCAGAGTTTAACGGACAAGCCCTCAGTTTCAGTAAAGGTATGGAAGCCATTTTAATCCATCCGCTCAAGAATGGCACTAGCACCCTACCCACGGAGTTTAAAAAGTCGTCGCCCAAGCTCACTGGAAACGAAGGCACAGAATTTCGACTCGTGAATTCTCAATCCAAAATTCAACCTCAACAACAGCCCTTGCAGGTATCTCTCCAATACATCTACAATAGTGGTGCGTCCTTTGAGGGAAAAGTCGGTTTGGTCATCTACAGCGAGCAACAGCAAATGGTGAAAGACCCTGTTTACAATGCCACAATGCTCAGTTTGCCCAACTCCGGTCTTTACCAAGCTCCCCTGACCTTTAATCTCGATGTCAACCAACTGCCCGACGGTCGCTACAGCATCGTTCCTATTTGCCAGCCTAGTGCACAAGCCAATTCGACTCAATTCTTCCCCATTCGTAAGATGCCCAATTTGGCCTTAAAAATCGAAGCAGGCAAAGCCCACATCTTACGCGAATTTTACACCGGTGCAGGTTATGAATGGGATGGAAAGCCCGTCAGTGCAACCCCACTGCGTGCGGGAGAGTCTACAAAACTGTTGTGCCCGATCCACATTCTTCAAGCAGCATACAAACGTTCCACATTGAAGTTGTCGTTGCTCAATGCAGACAACGTGGTAGTGTACACCGCACAGACTCATCCTGACGAGGTGGAAATGTCAGATTTCCAAACTAGTCAAATTGCGCTTAACATCGACCTCCCTTCTGATTTCACTCCTGGAACTTACAAGGTGAAGGCGCAAATGCTTTGGGCAAAAGATGCACTGATTCAACAATATGAAGACCTCTGGTTGGACGTGCAGGAAGCGGACAATCACACGACCACGACGCTTGAGGTGAAGCCTCCATTGCAGACTTCTCAACTCTTGGTTTTGAGAACTGCATTCTTAGACGGTTCAGGTGAGGCTTATGCTCAGAACCAGATTCCAATGAATCAGAACTTCACCTTTGCTCTATCTGTAAAAACAAGAGCAACGCCCCATTTAAGGGCAAGCTCAAATGCTATTTTGAGGAACAAGCCACAGGAGTAAGAATTCCACTCGTATCCAACTTCCTCGACAACACCTCTATCAATGGCAACCAGGTTAGACTTCTCCAGTCAGGCTGGCTGAAAAACGACAAACTTACGGTCAATAACAACAAGCCTTACACCCTTGTCGTTGTACAACAACTGGAAAATGGTGACCAAATAGAAGTTCCGTTTTCAGTAGGCATTAGTCGCACTTACTGGTTCAAAAACTCAATTTATACACCTAATTCGTCTGAGACTTACGTGCCACAACCTAAAGAGTTTTTCACTCTAAAACTCCCTACGAAATCAACCTATGTAGTAGCACCAAGCCCAGAAAATATTGAAGAGAGCAGCCTCAGCACTTCACAATTGAACGATGAAGCGACACAGCTACGTGCCATCTTCTACCGAGAAGGCGATTACATCATTTCGCTCGCCACGGGACGCATGCTCCAATGGAACGCTACAGAACAAGACTGGAACCAAGTGCTCACCTTCGCTCCCGAAGGACAAAAAGGAAGTCCTCTCCACTGGGTGCAACAAGATGCTCAAATTCGTCCGCGCGGCACGAACAATTCAGACATCACTCTTGCCACCCCAATGATCGCAGAACGAGTGAACGACCTGCCCATCACCCTGGCTCCTCACGGCATGGCTAGTTTTTACACCCCCGTGCAAGGCACCATCATAGGTGCCACAGCTTTCCCCGCGCCACCATCAACCAAGATGGACAACTCGAATTGCACAAGATTACTGGTGAAATCCCTGCCAATACAGCCTTCTTGGTGAAAAAAGACTGGGCTCACCACGTGCATTTCCAAATCAGTCTTGGCAAGAGCCCCGTCCCAGCCTTTACCACAGAGGAAAATGTGCTCAGCGGCTCTGTCTTCACCCCTCAACTTGCAACCTCTGCAATAGTATATGCACTCTCTGGCGAGGAACAAGCCTTTTACCGCTTAGAGGCTTTGCAACGTCCCTTCCGTGCCTACATCGTACGCTCAACAACGCTAGACTACAACCCCATTTTCAAGATTAACCCTACGGGAATCGAGGCAGTCACTCCATTGCCCATTGAGCATGCCCCTCTCTACGAACTCTCTGGACGCCGTATTGCAGATCCTAAGTCCGGACAAATTTTGATTGTAGGTGGACAAAAGGTGCTGTACTAAGCCTTTTCGTTCCATCACCCCCCCACTGGAGAAGGGATAGCACGGAGAAGGAGCCTAAAATCTCCCACGTTTCTAAAAAAAACTCCCACGAAATTTAGAAAATCTCCCACGTTTTTCAGAAAACGTGGGAGATTTTTATATAACTCCGACATCTTTTCAATACCCTAGTTGCTGACACTTGACCCATTTGCATCCTTTCACAATTCTCTATTTTATCATTATCTTCCTCGCGCGCGCGTACGTAACAGGAATTTTGACCTTTTTGCTTTCACAACCTTCACAGATTTCATTGTAACGCACTATCACACAAACGCTTACAGCCTCCTTTCGGACATTTTTTAAGACTTGGCAAAAAACCAAGGTATTCAGAATGGAAATCTCTACGTTGAACTTCTCCAAGTTACAAGAGCATCTAAGAAAACTTGTCGCATGCAACGGCTCGTTTATGTGAAGGTTGTGAAAGCAAAAATGCAAAGTTGCTAGGGAATGCGCGCGCGTCACGCGTACGCGCGAGAAACTGTACTCCTTTTGCCAGACAATACAGCAGCACCAGGTGAAAGATATAGGTGAACAAGCACTTTTTGATTTCGCTGTTCACCAGCTCTTAATAATTCGATGTTTTTTGAACCTTCACCATTGACATCTCTACACTACAAAAAGAGCGGCTTCAGTGATTTTCTCCTCAAAAAACTAGCATTTTTCATTCTTTTAAGTCAGATTTTCTCACTTTCGGTGCTTTGCTACCCATATCTATAGAGGGAGTGCAGCTCATGAAGCACGCAAATCATTGCTTGTAGCAACACCCTCCTTGCACACCTCACCCATAATCTGCTATACAAAAACACAAGTTTCCGTATCCTCCAGCAGTCAAATCGTTAAATTTTCACCTTTCACCGCATTTTTCTTGAAAAAGATTTGGTACTCTCAAAAGAAACTCAGACATTCGCAGTGTAACACAACACTATTACACCAAAACACAGGAATTACTCCTATGATTTGGACAAATCATAAAACATAGAATTTCTATGATAACGATACAAAACCTCCACTTCAACTACGGCAAGTCTGCCTACAAGGTATTTGAAGACTTCACCTTGAACATCCCCAATGGTAAAATCATTGGATTACTTGGCAGAAATAGTACGGGCAAGTCTACCCTACTCTATCTCATCTCAGGACTACTCCGTCCCAACCAAGGCATGATGCTCGTAGATGGCTACGTTTCTCAAGACAGACATCCCGAAATGTTGCAAGACATCATGATTGTCCCCGAAGAAATAGACCTTCCTGCAGTTAGTTTCAAAGACTTTATCCGCACCAATCGTGTGTACTATCCCAACTTCTCAGAAGAGGTATTGCATCAAGTGCTTCGCGATTTTTGATATTCCCGCAGAATTTAATCTCACTGCGCTCTCTATGGGACAGAAAAAGAAGGTGTTCATGGCTTTTGCCCTCGCCACTTGCACTAAATATCTGCTCATGGACGAACCCACCAATGGTCTGGACATCCCCTCCAAGATGCAATTCCGCCGAACCCTCGCTTCGCAGATGAATGAAAATCGCACCATCATCGTTTCTACCCACCAAGTGCACGATGTGGAACAACTCATTGACCATGTGGTGCTCATCGAAGGCACACACTTACTGGTAGATAACTCCACCACCGAATTGAGCAAACTACTACGCTTTGAACAACGCCCTTATGGAGCACCCCTCGATGACGCACTCTACGTGGAGCCCTCACTCTCAGGTTCTGCAGTCATCACACCCACTAAAGGCCGTGAAGAAACTCCCATCAATCTGGAGCTACTCTTTAATGCCATCGTACAATATCCTGACTTGCTTCACCAAGCAGAAGCAGCGAATAATGAGACTATAGCCTCATTCTAATTTGTTTCACCTCTAAAACATACTCGATTATGGATTTCCACAAAATTAATTTCCAACGTGTTGGATGGTTATTACGCCAAAATGTGGTGGAACATTGGAAGACGCATTTGCGTTATTACCTCGGACTCCAAGTTGGCTTTCTCATTGCCCTCCTTCTTTTCATCTACAATGTCTTGCAGGTCTTCACCAATGGCTACAATGAAGAGGATACCTACGAAGCATTAGGAATAATGGCGCACAGCATGGCTAGCATAGGCTGCATAACCCTCTATGCGGCATTCATATTTAGTGCTTCAGCTGTATTTTCGCTAAAAACAGAACGCAGCAAAAGGATCGTTCAACTGATGACTCCAGCCACAACGGCAGAAAAAGTGCTTTCGCGTTTTATTCTCTATAATCTCGGAGCTATTGTGCTTTCCTTTAGTGCACTTCTCTTCACAGACTTAGTAGGTTTTTTTGTGGTGGAAGCCTTTGATTTAGATTATGTGTGGTTTACCCCCAAGATGCTAGCCAATATCTGTGACAGTTTGGTGATTCCACCATTTTCCTCAGAAGATTTCCAACCTCTGCTAGGTTCATGGAGCTTACGCAGCTTACCCATTTTTCTCTATCGTCGTATTATGGAGCTTTTTATCTCTGGGGTGGCGCAGTCTTTCGTAAAAAGTCATTTATTATGACTTCCTTGTTCTGCTTCATCATCTTTGTCATCTTTTCGGTTATCGCGACATCTGTGATCGTCTATTATTCCGAGATTTATAGCTGGTATGACAATGAAAGTAAATTGATTGTGAACATCGTGTTTACTACATATTACTTAATTGGCTGGGTATGGCTCGCAGCGAATATCTATTTCGGCTATCGCATCCGTAAACGTGCCTCGCTCATGCCTCGCCATTGGGTGGGACAATAATTTCTAGTTTTCTATTTTCTAACATACAACAAAATGAATTTCCGCGACGGACAACCCATCTATCTGCAAATTGCAGAACGCTTGATGGACGAAATCCTCGCAGGACAGTACTCCGCCGATGAACGTGTGCCTGGCGTGCGTGACTATAGCGCACTACTACAGGTGAATGTAAACACCACGGTTAAGGCTTTCGACGTATTGGTGCAGAAAGGTATTCTCTACAACAAACGCGGCTTAGGCTCCTTTGTTAGTCCAGATGCAATACAAATCATTAGTGATTTACGACAAGATGATTTGCTCAACCAATTACTTCCTGATTTGGCGCACCAAATGCAACACCTCGGAATTCCTATCAGTAAGGTGGTCGAACGCTTGCAACAACTGATTTCTCAACGACAAGAGGGGCAGAACAGTATGGCGCAAACAACAAGCATTGTTTAGGCATTTCGATACTATCCTCGTAAGATTTCTCCAACACAAACTAACTATTCAACACAATAACTCATCCTAATGCTTCATCCTATGAAACGAATGATATTCACTCTCACTCTCGGTCTTTGACCGCCGTAACTTTCGCTTCGTGTCGACGTATGGCATACCATCTACAATCGATAGATTTGAAATCATCTTCCACCTCGTCTGCTCAAAGAGGAGGTACTCGCACCGTAGGTCGCTTGCCTCACTTCGATGGCGTGACCGTGAGCAATGGCATCACGCTGAAATATGTGGCAGAAGGCACACCCAGCATCACAGTAACAACAAGTAACATCTCACCTTCAGACGTGATGGTGCGCGTGGACGATGACGAATTGAAAATCAACTATTCCAACGCAATTCAGGTGGCAAACGAGAAAACCGTGGTCACTATCACGGGCTATGCTATCAAAGACTTTGAGCTCGACAATGGCGGTATGATAGACATCGCTCAACCGCTCAATGTGGGTGGCAAACTTAGTTTTGAACTCAACAATGGCGGCACAATCAAATTGGTGAGTGCTAAGGCATCGGAATTGGATGTGGAAGTGAACAACGGTGGTACATTCCAAATCGGAAATGTGGAAGTGGCCAAGTTGGAAATGGACGTGAATAATGGTGGCAACATCAACGTGAACGGTGCTACAGTGAGCGAATCTGATGCCGAAGTTTCGAATGGCGGTGATATTGCACTGGTGGGCACTGCCAATGTGAGTAAATATCAAATCAACAATGGCGGAAAGATTCAAGCAGAACGTTTGAAGAGCAAACGCGCTGCTGTGGAAATCTACAATGGCGGTACGCTCCACTTCAACGCACAAAGTGTATTCAAACAAGCAGTGATGAACGGCGGTCAGGCTCAAAATCATTTCAAATAAACCCAAAGGCTGTTGTAAAAGACAACACCAGACAACACCTTATTCTATTTCTTTTGCTCTGGACACCTCATTGCCCACCGCACGGCACTGAGGTGTCTAAGTATTAGTATACCATTCAGCTTCGTGCATTAGACAGTCACGCTTCACAACCATTCTATTAAAGTTCTACTTTATGATTCACATCGAAAATCTACACAAGACTTACTATGCTGCTCAGCCATTGCACGTGCTAAAAGGCATAAACCTCGATATAGATGAGGGTGACTTCGTGAGCATCATGGGAAGTTCTGGTTCGGGGAAATCTACCCTACTCAATATTCTCGGTATTCTCGACACCTATGATGAGGGCAACTACTACATCGGTGGAACGCTCATTAAAAACCTCTCAGAAAACAAAGCTGCCGACTATAGAAATCGTATGATTGGCTTTATCTTCCAATCATTCAATCTCATCAATTATAAGACGGCACTTGAAAACGTGGCACTTCCGCTTTACTACCAAGGGGTATCGCGCAAAAAGCGAAACCTGATTGCGATGGAACACCTCGATCGTTTGGGACTCAAAGATTGGGCACATCATTTGCCCAACGAATTGTCGGGTGGACAGAAACAGCGTGTGGCGATAGCACGTAGCATCATCACTAATCCGCAGATTCTGTTGGCAGACGAACCCACTGGAGCCTTAGACTCCACGACCTCGGGTGAGGTGATGCAATTACTCACCGATCTCAATGCTGAAGGACGCACCATCATTGTGGTGACCCATGAAAGTGGTGTGGCTTACCGCACAAAACGCATCATTCACCTCTCGGATGGCGTGATTGGGCGCATCGAAGAAAATGATCCCAATGCGCTGCAACCTTTTGGAGATTTGATGAAATAGTCTCATCTCCCAACCCTATGACTATTTTCAAGAAAGTTTGCTTTTCTTGTCACTCCTATAACGTAGCGAACTATGTGGCACGACATTTTCATACGACTCCAACAAAACAAGCTCCGCACTGCGCTCACAGGCTTGAGTGTGTCGGTGGGTATCTTTCTGCTCATCGTCCTCCTCGGAGCAGGCAATGGACTGATTCATGCCTTTAATCACAACAATCAGATGTTTAGCACCGATGCTATATCCATCTACCCGGGCTATACATCTAAGCCCTTCAAAGGTTGGAAAGAAGATCGCAACATTAAATTTGACAACATAGACGTTGACAACACAGCGATAGTGGCAAAGAACAAAGTGAAGTCTACTGCTGGCAAACTAACTAGCTCAGAAAAAACAGCTTCTGCACACCAACATTATTTCAAAACAACCCTATACGGACAATCTCCTGAAGCTTACAATATAGAAAGGTTATCCCTCGCAAAAGGACGATATATCAATGAACTAGACCTCAAAGAGCAACGTAAAGTGGTGGTGATGCCTGACTATAGTGCAGAAGAAACATTCGGCAGCATTGAGGCAGCTATTGGCGATTATCTGAACATCGACTCTGTGGCCTACCAAGTGGTGGGAGTGCTGGAGTCGAATGGTAATAAAGGACAGAGCCGATGCCATATCCCTTTTACCACATATCGTACCATCTTTCACACGGGCTTTGATATTCCAGAAATTGTGGTACAAACTTATAAGCCTGAAGTAGATGAATCTTTTGAGGCTTTGAGAGCGGCATGGTGTAAGAGTTTAGGGGCTCGCCATGATTTCGCAGAAGACGACGAAAGTGCAGTATGGATATCCAGTGTAGCTCAAGGAGCAAAAGAGCAAAAATTTAGCTTTGACGATGCTCCAACGTGCATTGTGGGTGATTGGGTTGCTCACGCTGATGAGTGGTGTGGTGAGTATTTCTAACATTATGCTCATCACCGTAAAAGAAAGGACTAAAGAATTTGGTATCCGCAAAGCACTGGGCGCACGTCCCTGGGCGATACTACGCAGTGTACTCGCAGAAAGCGTTATCATCACGCTATTCTTTGGCTACATCGGTCTTGTAGCTGGAGTTGCTGCCACCGAATGGATGAATGTAGTGTCAGGGCAACAAGTCACTGAATTTCTCAATTTCAGATTCTACACCTTTCTTGACCCCACGATTGACATGAGCGTTGCCTTCTCTGCTTTGTTGACACTCATCATTGCTGGACTCTTGGCAGGCTTCTTCCCTGCACGACGAGCGGTAAAAATCAAGCCCATTACAGCACTCAATGCCAAATAACTCCAAAATTCAAGACTATGACTATATTTGATCTCGACAAATGGTCTGAAATCTGGCAAACCCTGAGTCGCAACAAATCGCGCTCCTTGCTCACTGCCTTCGGAGTATTTTGGGGCATCTTTATGCTCACAATCCTCATGGGTGGCAGTAATGGTTTTCGAGCAATACTAGAAGCCAACTTCAATGGTTTTGCACAAAACTCGTATTTCTTCATGCCGGGGAAAACGACAAAACCCTATAAGGGATTCCAAGTAGACCGCTCTTGGATGTTGCACTTGAGCGATGTGGATGCGCTCCCCAAACAAGTGCCAGGGGTGAAACTCGCTACGCCTATGGTGTTGGGACTCTTCACAGAAATGACCCACAAGCAACATAAGGAGAATGTATCCCTGAAAGGAGTATATCCCAACTATGATCAAATTGAAAATCCTCACATCGTGATGGGGCGCTTCATTCAGATGGCAGATGTGGTGAATCAGCGACGTGTATGTGTGCTCAGTAAAAACATTGCATCGCGACTCTTTCCCAACGACCCTAACCCTCTAGGAAAGTACGTACAATCTGGTGGTATGTATCTGCAAGTGGTGGGGGTGTCTCACATCATCAGTAACTTTGGTGTGGGTGGGAATAGCAGCTATTCGGTGTTTATCCCTTTCTCTGTAGCTCAAAACTTAACGAAATCAGGCAATGACATCGCTATTATCGGAGTGGTGGTGAAAGATAATGTGTTGATCAGCAGTATTCAACCACAAATGGAAAGATTTTTCTGTGAACGACACTCTGTGGATCCTACAGACACCGCAGCCTATATGAGCATCAACATGGAATCGATGTTTCAAATGGTGACAGCGCTGTTTTCGGGCATCAACATCCTTGTATGGCTCATTGGTGTCGGCACCTTGCTCTCTGGCGCCATTGGTATCTCCAACATTATGATGGTAGTCGTGAAAGAGCGCACTACAGAAATCGGTATTCGCCGCGCCATCGGTGCCAAACCACGCGACATCCTCTCTCAAATTATGACAGAGAGTGTGGTCATTACTCTACTTGCTGGCATAGGTGGCATCATTATATCGGTGTGGATTTTGAGCGGTATAGACATAGCTGCACATTCTATGACGGAATCTTACCCGAGTGGCGGATTCTTCATCAGTTTCCCAGTAGCGGTTGGAGCATTGTTTGCCCTTTCCATCATTGGTGTTTTAGCAGGCATAGCTCCTTCGCTTCGAGCACTTGCCATCAAACCGATTGACGCTATCCGAGATGAATAAGAGTCGTCTGGCACAACCTCATTCTTTCCTCATATTCCTAATAACAAGTTATATTCTTGCATCATGAAAAAAGCGATTAAAATCATTGGTCTCATCCTTCTTGGAGTGATTTTTATTGGCACCTTTGTCTTCCTCTACAATAAGACACAAAAGAAAGAAGCAACTTTTGAAGAGATTGCTCCTGCCTACAACGACCTTCAACGCACCACCGTGGCAACGGGGACGATAGAACCTCGCAACGAAGTGGACATTAAACCACAGATTTCTGGCATCGTGGCTGAACTCTACAAAGAAGCTGGACAGTCGGTGAAAAAAGGTGAGCTGATAGCTCGTGTGAAAGTGATTCCAGACATGAGCTCGCTCAACTCTGCAGAAAATCGCGTGCGATTGGCGCAACTGAACTTAGCGCAAGCTCAACGCGACTACAACCGCAACAAACAACTCCACGATCAGCAGCTCATTTCTACCGAAGAGATGGAGAAATCGCACTTGGCGCTTCGTCAAAACAAAGAAGAATTGGCGAATGCAACAGAGGCACTGCAGATTCTTAAAGAAGGTGTGAGCCGCTCTATGGCAGCACAATCCACAACGATGGTTCGCTCTACCATTGACGGCATCATCCTTAATGTCCCTGTGAAAGTGGGTAATTCAGTAATCATGAGCAACACCTTCAACGAAGGTACAACGATTGCGACGGTGGCAAACATGAAAGACTTGCTCTTCAAAGGCACCATTGACGAAACAGAAGTGGCTTTGCTCACAAACGGAATGTCCATGGACATCTCCGTCGGTGCTTTGCCCGATGCTACGTTGTCTGCAAAGTTAGAATTTATTGCCCCTAAAGTGAGCTCTGGCACTCAAAGCAATCAGTTTGAAATCAAGGGAGCTATAGCTCCCAACAGTGGTCACCAACTCCGCGCTGGCTATAGTGCCAACGCAACCATCGTATTGGGAGGCTCGCAAACACGTGCTCACCGTGCCCGAAAGTGCGATTGTTCACGAGAACAACAAGACCGTAGTTTATGTGGTGACAAGCAAGACAGGCGCTGTTCCTCAAACTTTTGAACGTCGCGAGGTGACTGTTGGCTTGTCCGATGGCGTAAACATTGAGATTATCAAAGGACTTACCACTAAAGACCGTGTACGCGGCAACCAACAAGAAGCAACGACAGACCAATAACCCTAATGGTTGGTCATATTCTTAAGGTTTTATCACTCATACACTAGCCTCGATTATGAAGAAAATCATATTTATGCTCCTCACAGCAGGCTTTCCGCTAATGGTGGGCGCGCAAACCCTCACGTTGCGCCAATGCATAGACCGCGCTGTGGCACGCAATGTCAGTGTGCGACAAGCGCAAGTGGGACAACAGCAGCAAAAGATAGCCTTGGGAGTCTGCCAGACAAGCTAGACTTCCCCAAGTGGGTGCTAGTCTTAACCAAAATCTTTCACTTGGACGCGGACTCACCGCCAACAACACCTATGATACGCGCAACACCTACTCTTCTTCCTTGGGAGTGCATGCCGATATGCCACTCTTTACGGGCTTTCGTATTGGCAACGAGCGCAAACGCGCAGAACTCAATCTGAAAGCAGCCACAGCAGACATCGAACGACTGAGTGAAAGCCTGGGATTGCAAGTGACACAAGCCTATTTCCAAGTGCTCTACCAACAAGAATTGCTGCAACAAGCAAAGACTAACTTACAGCTATCTCAACTCCAAGAGAGTCGTCTTGTTGGTTTGATTCAGGCAGGCAAGGCGGCACAAGTGGAACTCAGCGAGGCACAATCGCGAGTGGCTCAAGACCAAGCCTCTATTGTGCAAGAAGAGAGTCAATATAACTTGGCATTACTCGAACTCTCCCAACTGCTTGAGTTCTCTACACCAGACAGTTTGCACATTGCTTCGCCTGCATCACTTCAACTTCCTCATCTGCCAGAAAGTGCCGATGCAGTGTTTGCACTCGCACTTCCTCAGCGTCCTGCACTGCAAGTGGCAAAACTTCGCACAGAAGCTGCACAAATGGGAGTGAAGGTGGCACGTTCGGGTTATCTTCCTTCCCTCTCCCTCTCTGCTGGTCTAGGCACTAATTACTACAACACTTCTGGATTTACCAACGAAGCATTCAATAGACAGATTCGCAACAACCTTGCTTCTTCTCTTGCACTCTCATTGAGCTTTCCCATCTTTGATCGATACAGCACGCGCAATAGTGTGAAACAGGCAAAACTCGAAGTGGTGAATCAACAACTGGAGGAAGAAAATCTCAAAAAAACGCTGTATAAAGAGATTCAAAACGCATATTATAATGCGGTGGCAGCACAACAAAAGTGGACTGCAGCAAAGACGGCAGAGCAGGCTTCGGAAACCACCCTCAATCTCGTGACGAGGAAATACGAAGCTGGGAAAGCTAATGGCACGGAATACGACGAAGCCCGTAAAAAACACACTAACGCTGCTACTCAACGGCTCACAGCTTACTACGACTATATGTTCCGTACCAAGATTCTGGATTTCTACGCTGGCGAACCGCTGCAATAATGGGCAGACACCTATCATCGCTTAGCATCATCATATAAGCGTTGCCTTGCCCACCCTGCCTTTGCCTTTCTAGATCACAGACAGCGCTCTGCAGAATTCCGAATAAATGGAAAGATGCTCCTACTAGCCATCAAAAACCTCCGAGTTTTCAAATGAAAATTCGGAGATTTTTCAACTATTCCTGCATAAGTAATGAGAATATATGGAAGAGGCATCGAAAAATATCACTAGATCGTAGAAAATAGTTGGCGGATAATCTTAATACCAAATAAAATGCGTATCTTTGTAAAGTCAAACAGACAAACGACCTAGTCGATAATATATTATATCAAAAACAACATATACACTATCTTTCCACCATGAGAGTTATCATCGAACCCGATTACGCAAAATTGTCGCAATGGGCTGCTGATTACGTTGTAAACAAGATCAACGCAGCAAAGCCAACCGCAGAAAAACCCTTCGTTTTGGGATTGCCCACTGGTTCTAGCCCCATTGGCATGTACAAAGCCATCGTGAAGGCTTACCAAGAAGGTCGCGTAAGCTTCAAGCATGTTGTTACCTTCAACATGGACGAATATGTTGGTCTTCCTGAAGAACACCCTGAAAGCTACCACTCTTTCATGGCTACTAACCTCTTCAACCACATCGACTGCCCCAAAGAGAATATTCACCTCCTCAATGGCAACGCTGAAGATTTGGCAGCTGAGTGCGCTCACTATGAACAAATGATTGCCGAATTTGGTGGCATCGACCTCTTCCTCGGTGGCATTGGACCTGACGGTCACCTTGCTTTCAACGAGCCTTACTCTTCTCTCAACAGCCGCACACGCGAAAAGACACTCACAACTGACACTCGCATCGCTAACAGCCGTTTCTTCGGTGGCGACCCTAATGCTGTTCCTGCTACCGCTCTCACTGTAGGTGTTGGCACTGTGATGTCTGCTAAAGAAGTACTCATCCTCTGCAACGGCCACAACAAGGCGCGTGCTTTGCAAGCTGCTATCGAAGGTCCTGTATGCCAAGCTTGGACCATCTCTGCTTTGCAAACTCACCCTCACGGAATTATCGTATGTGACGAGGCGGCTTGCGAAGAAATCAAAGTAGGTACTTACAAGTACTTCAAAAGACATCGAAAAAGGATAACTTGTAATCCCTACACTTTATCACTTCTCTCCCTTTCTTAGCGTGTCTTTGCTCCGCCTTCTCATAGGTGAGCAAAGACACGTTGCTGTTTTTAGAAGACTGTTCGTCTTGCAAGGAAGCCCAGTGACTTCGATGTTCAACCCTCGTACTTCTGAAAAACAGATACGCTCACTTTGCTTCTCGGAGCAAAGATTTTTTTCACCTTTTTTCCATAGACATGCACCCTATTCATCTGATGCCTAAACCTGCTGGTTCGGCGTGCAATTTGGACTGCACTTATTGCTATTATCTCGAAAAACAAAAACTCTATGCAGCGTCTGGCAGACAGGAGATGAGCGATGAGTTGCTGGAGAAATACATCCATGATTATATTGCAACGCAGCCCACCGACAACGTGCTTTTCACTTGGCACGGTGGCGAACCACTTGTGCGTCCTATGAGTTTCTACGAACGTGCCCTTCGTCTGCAAGAGAAACATGCACAAGGAAAGACCATTGAGAATGCGTTGCAAACCAATGGAACTCTACTCACGCTAAACTGGTGTAACTTCCTAAAAGACAACAACTTTCTAGTCGGCATATCCATTGATGGAACGCAAGAAATGCACGACCATTATCGAATATCAAGATCGGGACGTGGCACCTGGCGACAAGTGATGCGCGGAGTGGAGCTTCTGCAACGCTGTGGTGTGGACTGGAATGCGATGGCTGTGGTGAATGACTTTAATGCACAACATCCCTTAGAGTTTATCGCTTCTTCAAAACCATTGGTTGCGATTACCTGCAATTCACACCTATTGTGGAGCGCATCTATCGCCATCCAGACGGAAGATTGCTGGCTTCTCCTATCGAAGGATTGACAACTGCGGAAATGGCTCCTTTTAGTGTCTCACCCAAAGCGTGGGGTAACTTCTTATGCACCATTTTCGATGAATGGGTGCGCCATGATGTAGGAGAATTCTTCGTACAAATGTTTGATTCTACCTTAGCTGGATGGATGGGAGTCCCTGGAAGTCTATGCACTATGGCAGAAACCTGTGGTCATGCCACAGCGATGGAACACAATGGCGACGTTTATGCTTGTGACCACTATGTATTCCCCGAATTTAAGTTGGGAAATATCATGGAGAAATCGCTAGCATCTATGGTTTATAGCCCAGAACAACAAGAATTTGGAGAGAACAAACGTAAACTCCTCACGCAGCAATGCAAAATGTGTGAGTGGAGATTTGCTTGCCACGGAGATTGTCCACGCACCCGATTCACACAAAGTCTAGAGGGAGAATGGGGACATCCCTATCTCTGCGAAGGTTGGCAACAGTATTATCATCATGTGGCACCATACATGGACTTCATGAAACGACAACTTCAAGCAAATTTGCCTCCAGCCAACATTATGAATGTGCTAGCAAAGCACGGAAAACTATAGGGTTTCCGCCGTAGGGTTTGGCAGAATGAAGAATAAATGCTAAATTTGCAGGAAGATATAAAGGCGTTTTTTTCAGAAGAATCGCCCTAACTAATCCATTATCAACGAAACACCGAGCATTTTTTGATGCTCTCCAAGCTACAACCCTATGGGAATTTTCTCTAAATTCTTTGGTGGCTCCTCAAAAAGCGTACAAGAACAAGGCTGGCGCGTGGGAGGTACTGAGGATTTCATGACGCTTATTCGCGTATACTACCAAGCCGTTATGGCTTCTTCTTTTGGTCTTCGTGACCTTCGTGCCCTACCCGATCTCAGAGTCTTCAAACAAACACTTAAGGTGCAGACCCTCAATAACAAGATTGGTCTAGCAGAAAAAAATAAGTGCAAGAAGATGATGAATGAGATTTATGGTATCTCAGACACCTTCTTCAAAGAAATCGATGATAGCATAAAACGTCGTTGCAGAAACGTGAATGACATGCAGACTTATCTCTTTCAGTTTCAGGGATTCACCCAAGAGTTGATGATGCTAATGGGCAACTTGATGAGCTGGAAGTTCCGTCTTCCCTCATTCCTCCGTGGTGCACTGCGCAACTTGACCGAAAAAGTCAGTTCGCGACATCTTCACCAAGAACTCTTGGAGTGATGCGAGTGTGCAGAAAGCCGTAACGAACGTGCGTGGCTACCAAGCTCAACTTGGATATTCACAAGCATGGATGACAGAGTTTGTCTACAACGTGCTAATGCTCGCTAAGAAAGAGCCAAAGGCTGACACAAAAGATGCGTAAACTTTGGCAAGAGTATTCATTGAAGAATTCATGACTGCCTATGACTGCCGAAGAAGAAAAGATATTACATCTATTTGAAACGCATGTTCGCCAGCTCATCATCAAGCATAAAGACACGCTTGAACACAATAAAGAGCTTAATCAGGCTTTAACAGAAGAGAAAACACGCGTTCAAGAATTGGAACAACGTATTGCAACTCTCGAACAGCAATATGCAAATCTCAAAATGGCCAAGATGATAGAAATCACAACGGCCGAAAACCAAGCAGCACAAAAGCGAATCAATAAACTGATTCGCGAAATCGACAAGTGCATTGCTTTGTTAAATGTGTAAGTTTGACAGCAGATTGACATGCCCAACACAAGCGACAAGTTACAAATCAGATTGCTGATTAATAACCAGCCATACATGTACACAGTGCCTCGTGAAAAGGAGGAACTGTTTCGCAAGGCAGCTGACATGATTAACAGCAAATTTAATGTCTACCGCACAGCACAGCCTAATCACAGTGCAGACCGCTATAGTACTACGGTGCTGGTAGACTTTGCCATGCAAATTCTCCAAATGCAACAGGAGAAAAGCGTGGATCCACTAGTAACTTCTATGAAGCAGCTCAACTTAGAAGTTGAAGAAGCACTCAAGGAGGAATAAGGATTGGAAGCATTCTGCGACACTCTTCCATCACCCCTACAACAATAACCGCAACAAGACATAATTCTATACAAAGATAATGACCTACTTTATCATAGCTTTAGTAGCGCTCTTAGTGGGCGGAAGCGGAGGATATCTCTGTTTTCGCTACGTTTTGACGTCTATCTACAAACACAAACTCGACGAAGCCACAAAAGAGGCAGACGTAATCAAGGAGAAAAAGCTTTTAGAAGTCAAGGAGAAGTTCTTGAACAAAAAGGCTGAACTTGAAAAAGAGGTTCAACAACGCAATCAACATATACTCCAAACGGAGAATAAGTTGAAACAACGCGAAATGAGTCTCAACAAGCGCCAAGAAGAAATCAATCGCTCGAAGCAAGAATTGGACACTCACCAAAATCGTGTCAAGAATCAGGAGGCGCTGCTGCAACGCAAAGAGGAAGAACTTAGCAAGATGCACCAACGTGAAATAGAAAAGCTCGAGGAACTCTCTGGCATTTCAGCGGAGGAAGCTAAAAATCAGCTCATTGAGGGTCTGAAAGCAGAGGCACACAGCCACGCTCAAAGCTACATCAATGAGATTATGGATGAAGCTAAAATCAATGCAAACAAAGAGGCTAAGCGCATCGTCATTCAGACGATCCAGCGCGTTGCTACTGAAACAGCAATTGAGAATAGTGTTACCGTTTTCCACATTGACAACGATGAAGTGAAAGGTCGCATCATCGGACGTGAAGGTCGTAACATCCGAGCTCTAGAAGCGGCTACTGGTGTAGAAATCGTAGTGGATGACACTCCAGAAGCCATTGTAATCAGTGCATTTGACCCCGTGCGTCGTGAAATAGCTCGTTTGGCGCTTCACCATCTCATTTCTGATGGTCGCATCCACCCTGCTCGCATCGAAGAAGTGGTATCCAAGGTGTCTAAGCAAGTGGAAGAAGAAGTGATTGAGACCGGTAAACGTACCGCTATTGATTTGGGCATCCATGGTCTTCACCCCGAGTTGATTCGTATCGTGGGTAAGATGAAATATCGCTCCTCTTATGGACAAAACTTGTTGCAACATGCTCGTGAAACCGCAAATCTCTGTGGTATCATGGCAGCAGAACTAGGGTTGAATCCTAAGAAAGCTAAGCGTGCCGGTCTGTTGCACGACATTGGTAAGGTACCCGATGAAGAAACAGAATTGCCACACGCACTGTACGGAGCAAAAATTGCCGAAAAATATAAAGAAAAGCCCGATATCTGCAACGCCATTGGTGCTCACCATGATGAGATTGAAATGACCTCTCTCATTGCGCCTATTGTACAAGTTTGCGATGCTATCTCTGGTGCACGTCCTGGTGCACGTCGAGAAATCGTAGAAGCCTATGTGAAGCGCTTGAACGATTTAGAGAACATAGCCATGAGTTATCCTGGCGTAATGAAGACCTATGCCATCCAGGCTGGCCGCGAACTGCGCGTTATTGTTGGTGCTGACAAGATTGACGACAAGGAGATTGAAAACCTCTCCAACAATATCGCTACACGCATCCAAAACGAGATGACTTACCCTGGACAGGTGAAGATTACCGTCATCCGTGAGACGAGATCAGTGAGCTACGCTAAATAATTCTGTTCCGTATTTGGAGAAGGCTATGCAAAAGTGCACGCCTTCTTCATTTCTTTGCACTTATAATGCAATAAAAACAATAGTATAGCGTTAGCCTATAAACGAACGATGAGAAAGTCCACTTCGTGTGGAGGTGCCTCTATCTTGTTAGTCATGCAACAACACCATAGCTCCAAAACCGCAGACTCTATTTGTCATGAAGATCTAGATTCGATGAAGAAGCCCCATCTTCTTCATCGAATCTCCAAACGATTGTTTGATTTATTCTTTTCCTTTGTTGGTATTGTCATTATTTCTCCAGTCTTTTTGGCTGTGTTGATACTCCAGTGGATCACAACACCAGGGACTCCCTTTTTTAGACAAGAACGCATCGGAAAAGGCGGAAAACCATTTCACATCATTAAATTTCGCACGATGGAACTTAATGCAGAAGCTGACGGTCCACAATTGGTCAACACCACCAATTCCACTCGCTTCACACGTTGCGGGCAATTTTTGCGAAAACATCATTTGGACGAACTCCCACAGCTATGGAACGTCCTTGTAGGCGAAATGTCTTTCGTGGGCTACCGCCCTGAACGTGCCTATTTCATCAAGCAAATCATGGAGCGCGACAATCGTTACGCTTTGCTCTATACCACACGCCCTGGTATCACTTCTGAAGCCGCAATTTACAATGGATATACAGACACTATAGACAAAATGTTGCGCCGTCTAGAAATGGACCTTGACTATCAAAATCGTCTCTCACTTTGGACTGATTTGAAAATCATCTTTGCTACCGCTGTTGTGTTCTTCACAGGCAGACAAGATGCTTCACAAAATTCCTAGCCAATACAAGCTTATGAAAGCCTTCAAATACCTCCTTCTTTCTCTCTCCTTCATCTTTTGTAGTGGACTGCTCTTTGCGCAGTCCACTATGACCGATAGTCAAATCATGGACTATATCGTCAAAGAAAATGCAAAAGGAACACCTCGCTCTCAAATTGTTACCCAACTCATGGAGAGAGGGGTGACTGTGGATCGAATCCAAAAGATTCGTCGCAACTATGAGCGTCAACAGAAGAAGGAAGTACAAGGTGCTGTCAACATCTCAGGAGTGGATAGTAAAACAGCTAAGCGATTACGACAAAACAATGGCGATATTCGTGAAGAATCCTCCAAAACAAACAAAAACTTTCCCACGAAAAACAAACAAAAAGTGGATGAAAGTAAACTAACCCCATATCAACGTCAACGCTATCGCGAACAACAAGAGTTGGATTTGGATGAAAACCTAAGCTTCATCCTTCCCTGACTCTTTAGAAATGTATGAGCGAGAGATGCTCCAGATTGATCAAAACAAAAAGAAAGTCTTTGGTCGAGACATCTTCAATAACAAAAAGCTCTCTTTCGAATCAGAAATGAACATAGCCACACCCAGCGACTATCTGTTGGGACCTGGAGACGCAGTGTATGTAGACGTGTGGGGAGCATCTCAAAGCAATTTGAATCTACAGTCTCCCCCGAAGGTGTGATTAACATCGAAGGATATGGTCCAATCAATGTCAATGGACTCACCGTTGCACAAGCCAACCAACGTTTGCGCTCCACTTTGGGCTCACGTTTCGGCGGATCACAGATAAAACTCACCGTGGGTCAAACTAAGACCATCACAGTAAATGTGATGGGTGAGGTAAAGACTCCTGGCACTTATACTGTGTCAGCTTTTGCCACTGTGTTCCATGCTCTATATATGGCGGGCGGAGTCAATGATATCGGAACATTGCGTAGCATCAAAGTGTTACGTAAAGGCCGTTTGGTATCGACGGTAGATATCTATGACTACATCCTTAATGGAAAACTAACGGGCAACATTCGTCTGACCTCTGACGATGTCATTTACGTGGACACATACGATTGTTTAGTAAACATTTCGGGTAAGGTAAAACGTCCCATGTTCTACGAAATGAAAAAGACGGAGAGCGTGAACACCTTGATTAAATACGCAGGTGGATTCACTGGTGATGCTTTTAGCGACAACATCACCCTCATCCGAAAGGCAGGTGGAATAATGAGCATATATAGCCTCAACGAATTTGAAAGAGGCAAGTTTCAACTCCAAGATGCCGACTCTGTTTGGGTGGATTCTGTGCTTGATCGCTACAAAAATCTCGTAGAAATCCGAGGTGCAGTCATGCGTCCTGGTAAGTACCAAATGGATGGTAACATCTCTACCCTTCGTCAACTCATACAAACCGCAGGTGGTCTCACAGAAGATGCCATTTCCACTCGAGGTATCATTCATCGCTATCGTGCAGACCGAACATTAGAAGTGAAAAACTTCAACGTGGGCGAATTGATGCAGCACAAAGAAGCAGACGTCCCTCTCCAGAATGAGGATGCCGTCTTTATACCTTCGCGCAAAGATACCAACGAAGAATTACTCCTCACCATCAACGGCGAAGTGAGATACCCAGGTTCGTACCAGTATGCAGAGAACAGCAGTATTGAGTCACTCATTCTACAAGCTGGCGGATTGACCGATAAAGCCAGTGTAGCAAAGGTGGATATTGCGCGTCGATTCCGCGACAAAAGCAGTATCTTCTGGCGAACAAGTGGCACAATTCTTTAGTTTCTCGCTGAAGGACGGTTTTATCATCGATGGTACTCCTGATTTCGTACTCCAGCCTTTCGACGAAGTCTACGTTCGCACCTCACCAGGATATGTAGAACAACAGCACGTCAAGGTTGAAGGTGAAGTACAATTTCAAGGTACTTATGTGATTACGAAGAAAAAATACCGCCTCACCGACCTTATTGCTGCGGCTGGTGGACTCACAAAAGAAGCCTATGCCAAAGGAGCTCGTCTAGAACGTCAACTCACTGATGTCGAAAAACTCAAGCAACAAGAGTTAATCAAAATTGCGACGCTTAACGACAGCACCGACATTCGCAAAATTCAAATTAACGACGTGCCTTATGTAGCGATTCACCTAGAATCTGCTATGACCAATCCTGGCGACGACCGCTGGGACGTCATTCTTCGCGAAGGCGATCGCCTCATCATTCCACAGTTCACCAACACTGTGAGTGTAAGTGGTGAAGTGATGTACCCCACTACCCTAGCCTACACTCCTGGCGCCAGCCTTTCACACTACATCGATCAATGTGGTGGTTATAGTCTGAAGTCAAAGAAAAGCAGAGTGTTTGCCATCCAAATGAATGGTACCGTGAAGCGTGTGCGCTCTTCTCGAGACATTCAACCCGGTAGCAACATCGTGGTTCCTGCCAGGCCTAAGCGTCAAGGTATGAATCTAACTCAGCTCATTTCGCTGGTCATGAGTCTGACAACTCTTGCAGCGGTAGCAGTGAGTGCACTGAAAAGATAAAGCAAACTATTTCTATCTAGATAATATTATAATCTCACCACGTCTGTAAAGGCGTCACCACCCATGAGCACCAGCAGAAAGTTCTCTAAAGGTCTAGGTTGGGGAGTCATCGACAACTTCTCGGGCACAGGTATCAACTTCATCGTTGGTATCCTGCTGGCTCGTGCTTTGTCGCCAGAAGCCTATTCTGTTATTGGACTTTCGCTCATATTAGTCACCATCTCCAATATCATTGCTGATGGAGGTATATCAACAGCCTTGATCCGCAAGAGCAAAGTAAGTCCCGCCGATTATAACACAGGCTTCTTTCTCAATACACTCACAGCAGTCATAGTCTATGGTATCCTCTTTCTTTGCGCTCCCCCTTTGCTCAAAGTTTAGAGCTTCCCATTCTCACAGATACTGTCCGATGGTTAGGGCTCATCGTCATCATTGCAGCCTTCTCCATTATCCCGAAAGCCCAGCTGACCAAAGCCCTTAACTTCAAAACGCAAGCGCTTGCTTCTCTATCCTCCTCTTTGATAGCGGCAACAATAGCTGTTTTGATGCTCTATAAAGGCTATGGCATCTGGTCTTTTATTGTTCAGCAAATTGTGAGACAATCCCTATACACACTAACACTTTGGAGTTTCATTCGCCAAGTTCCACGTTGGCAATTTGTCTCGTCCTCTGCTCGTGAACTGTCCTCATTTGGATCGCGAATTCTTCTGTCAGGTCTTATAGACGCGGTGTACAATAACCTCTACTATTTCATCATAGGAAAAGTCTTTAAGCCACACACCCTTGGACTATATTCGCGCTCTGAGCACTTCTCCTCCATCCTTTCTATTAATTTTGCGATGGTGTTGCAGCGTGTCTCTTTGCCCGTCTTGACGCAATATAAGCACGATGAGCAGCAGTTTACCCAATTCATACGCACACTCCTCAGCAAGTCCTCACTCCTCTTCTCCATTCTCTTTGCGATAATAGCCGGAACCGCCGACCAGCTCATACTTGTAATCATCGGCCCTCAGTGGATTGAAGCAGCACCGATACTGCGCCTTCTCTGCATTTCGGCTTTGTTTCAGCCCCTCATCGTAGTTCATCAGAATGTCTTGCAAGTTTATGGCGAAGCCAAACTTTTTCTACGCATAGAAGTTGCCAAGAAACTTATGGCTGTTTGCATTGTTGCCATTACCTTGTTCACGGGATTCACAGCGCTAATTTGGGGCATTGTCGCTATTGCTGTCTTATCATTTTTTATCAATGCCTATTTCGGCAATCGACACCTGCATAACTACTCGTGGCAACAACAGGTAAAAGACATCTTCCCTTACCACACCACTGCTCTCATCATCGGAATCTGTTTATATGCTATAGGTAGAACAACTTTACCACTTTTTGGAAATAATCCTCTTACAGTGTGGTGTTGCCATGGTATTATTGGCAATCATTTTTACCCAATTCTTGAAAGCTGATTTCCATTTTCTCCAACAAAAATTTAAATCACTCACCTAGACCATGTCAGCTCATCGTCCTCTTCTCACCGTCGTCACAGTAGTGCGAAATGCATCAGACGACATTATCAAGACTTTCGAGAGCATAGCTGCGATAAAGTCACCAGATTTAGAATATATCGTCTTAGATGGAGGAAGCACAGACGGTACCATCGAGCAAATACAGCGTTTTAGTCACATTATTGACTACTGGCACAGTCGCCCCGATGGAGGTATCTATTTTGCAATGAACGAGGCACTAAAATATGCTCATGGACATTTCGTTGTGAACATGAATGCTGGTGACTGTCTTCTCTCAATCCCTACAGAAGCACTCAAAACTCTGTTAGCAACAGACCATGATATGCTCTGTTGTCCCGTAGTTACTGACGGAGGATTCAATCATTTTCCCTTATGGGATGAAAGAATCAAACGTTTCAACACAGTACCTCACCAAGGATGCTTCTACAAACTCGAGATTTTCCACCAGCATCGCTACGATATCCGCTATAAAGTTTTTGCTGATTTCGATCTCAACCAAAGACTTTTTGCAATGGGCTTCAAAGCAAAACTGAATGACCAAGTGGTTTCCTTCCATAGTCTTGATGGAGTATCCAACAATCGCAAATACAGCCGTGAGATGTTCACCATCGTACGACGCAATTTTGGACTTTGTGGCCAACTTTCTTCTTGGCTACACTTCAAAAAGGAAGGTATAAAAGCAAGACTTAATCGTTGGTTTGGCATCAAAATTAATGATGCAACAAAACAATATCACTCTCATGCGTGAATTTGATTTCTCTTCTCTCCTCAAAACTTGGAACCAACATAAGTTCCAATTTGTCATCAATGGGTTTATTACCATTATATGTGGTCTTGTCATAGCTTTCAGCATACCTAAAACCTATACTTCCAAGGTGAGCATGGCATCAGAATCTCAAAAAGACAGTAAACTCTCTGGGATGATGGGCAACCTTTCCTCTTTGGCAGGCATCAACTTGGGCAACAGCGAAGATGCTATCAGCCCAAACTTATATCCAGATGTGGTATCAACCAATAAGTTTCTTATCAAACTGTTGCAAACCCCCGTCAAAACGCATCAAAAGAAAGCCTATCCCACCTACGCTGCCTATCTAGAAACCGAAAGCCGCACACCTTGGTGGACCACTGCTATCAAAGCAACAATCAAAGGCATCAAATCTATCTTTTCAAAGAGTAAGGATGAAGATCCCATCACCAACAAGAAGATTGACCCTAATCATCTCACGGTGGAACAAGAAACCATGGTAAAAAGCGATGCAAGGCAGCATCATCTGCTCCGTCGACAAAGAGACAGACGTCATCACCATTGCCGTTTCTGACCAAGATCCCGAAGTAGCCAAACAAATGGTCGACGTGGCACAAGCGAATCTCCAAGAGTTTATCAAGGAATATCGCACTAATAAAGCACGCACCGACTATCACTACTATCATAGTTTGGCGCAACAACTTCAAAAGAAATACACAGCCATTCAGCACAAATATGCAGCTTTTGCAGACTCACACATAGATGCTTCTCTCAAGAGCGTGACCACAGTAGAAAGCGATCTTGAAAATGAAATGCAAAATGCCTTTACTGCCTACACTCAAATGAAGCAGCAGGCCAGCATGGCAGAAGCAAAAAAATTCAAGAACGCACTCCCGTGTTCACCATCATTGATGACGCAGCCGTACCCAACCGCCCTACCTCTCCCAAAAAAAGATTATGCTTCTCATGGCCTTTCTTTTCGTTGGAATCGTTGGAACTGCAGCTTACTACTACCTCCGTCTGCTATTTTCAAAACCCACGACTTCTCAGAGTGAGCCTTCTTTTAGTGAAAGTCTAGACAACGATAATTCAATCGAAGATTTACCATTAACCTCCAGTGAACTCCCTGAAGGGTTTAACTCTTCTCTTTAATCAGAATAGAAGAAGTCTATTGCGGACTCACAATAGAGCAATTCGTCACATACAAATCAAGTACAAAACGAAGTTTTCCCCTAATTGTCGCCTCATCATAACCGACAGTTTGAATATGTCAGCACTATTAGCACCACATACTCCCTATCCCTTTCTAAAGAAAGTGGGCAATTTCATTTTTGCCCTCTTTCTTTTGGTGTTAATGCTCGACCCCTCCAATAGTGTTCTTCATCTCAAAGACAAACTATTCATTCTATTCTTAGGTTTTAATATCCTTTTCTATCGTCCTGATTGGCGCTTCCTGCCACATATCTTAGGGGTATTTATGGTCATCTCCATAGGATATATCCTTGCAGAAATGCAAGGAGCTTCCATAGACTACGAATATCTGAATGGCGTGTTCAAAAGTATGGCTCCCCTCACGTTGCTCCTGTGGGTGCGCCATTATGATGTTTTACGATTGTCCATCGTTCCAGCGCTCATCACCACCATCGTCATCCTCACCCTCTACGCGCTCATTAGCTCTAGCCCTATTTGAATTTGCGCTCTTCACCTATTCGCAAGAGCACAATGAAATGGTGATGATCACTCGACGCAATTGGTTAGGTGTGCAAGTGTTTGGTATGTACTACCGCTCCATCGTGAGTTTAATCCCTGTGCTTTATTGGGTTCTTTTCGCGAGTTTCACTCAACAGGTAAAACCCTTTTGGCGCAAACTCGGATACACCCTATTAGGCATCCTACTCACGATTGCTTTCTTCATCAGCGGCACACGTGCTATGATGCTCACTCCCTTGTTCATCATAGGAATCATCAGCTACAACTGGATCAACAAGCGTCCGAAGGCGAAGTATTTCTTTTATCCTCTATTGGCTCTGGCAGGAATAGCCTTCCTATTCTTCATTGGACTTCTTGCCACACAAAAAGGTGATGTCTCCAACGCCATCAAGTACGGACACCTATCCTCCTACTTAGACCTCTTCAATGAACATCCAGAATACCTCTTTTGGGGACAGGGCACTGGCACGCTCTTTTATTCCGAAGGATTTAGACGGCTCACAGCTCAAACAGAGTGGATTTACATCGAATTGCTCCGTAATTATGGACTGCTAGCTATAGCTATCCTTGCGGTGTATCTTTATCCGCTCAAAGTTCTCTTCCAGCACAGAAAAGATGCTTTCAATATGGGACTCTTTCTTACCTATTTGCATTTTTGCTCGTTGCCGGTACCAACCCCTTTCTCCTCAACTCCCAAGGTATGACCGTGTTGTGGATGATTTATGCACACATCATTCACCTCCGAAAGCCCAACTCTCTCCCACTTGGCTCTGCAACATGACTTCAGCTACTCTCTCTCTTCTTCCCGTTGTGGTCATCTATCGTTGTCGATGGCAAGATGCCCGGAGCATCCAAAGTCTGCTCACGGACTATTCTGGCACCATCTATATTGGCGACAATTCACCTGCCGATTTTGAAGTTGACACCCAGTCATTGCCCGAACAGTTAGTCTATCAGCGAGCAACCGACAACCCAGGATTATCGCACCACTACAATACAGCAGCACGCTATGCAGCAACACATGGCTACACTCATCTCTTGCTACTCGACCAAGATACGCTCTTTCCGCCTCATGCATTAGAACAGTATTTGCAAATTTCAGAAAGTACCATCGTAGCTGCACCATCATTAACCACTCACACGGGAGCTTTCTCGCCTGCCACCATCGACACATGGAGCATCAAGGCTGCATATCTGACCGCTGGCGAACATTCCCTCTTCGATTACGCTCCAGTCAATAGCGGACTCTGTGTGCGAGTCGAAGACTTTCTAGCCGTTGGAGGCTACAACGAAAAAGTGGCACTCGACTTTGCCGACTTTCAGTTCATACGCCGCATACGCCAGCGCACCACACATTTTACCCTGCTGCCACTGACGGCGCAACAAGATTTTTCCAACCATCAAACGCGTACAGAAGTCTTACTTCCACGCTATCGACTCTACCTCAAGAGCGCACGACACTGCGAGTTTGACATCACAAAAGCGAAATGGCAACATCACTATCAAGTGTTGCGCCACACCCTCGCTCTCAGCCTTCGCACACGCTCTCTTAGATTCCTCACCACTCTCTTTACGCATTATCTATTTCAAACATGATATCTGTCTGCATAGCCACTTACAATGGTGCTTCAACCCTCCACGCACAACTAGCTTCCATTCTTCCCCAACTATCAGAAGACGATGAAGTCATTGTGTCGGACGATGGTTCGACAGACAACACAAAACAAGTAGTAGAATCTTTCCAAAGTCCCCAAATCCGTTGGTTTAAAGGTCCCTGCAATGGCTCACTCATCAGCAATTTTGAGCATGCATTACAAGTGGCAAAAGGAGATTACATCTTCCTTTCAGACCAAGACGATGTGTGGATGCCCAATAAGGTGGAAGAAATGATGATCCCCATTCACAACGGTTACGACTGCGTCATCAGCGACTGTCATGTCACGGACCAATCATTGAATGTGGTGCATCCCTCCTTCTTTGAACTCACAGGAATGAAGTCCGGAAAGTGGTACAATCTCTTGTTGCACAACTACTACCTAGGTTGTTGCATGTTGTTTACCCGAAGAGTCGTTGAAAAAGCACTCCCCTTCCCCAAGCAATTACCGATGCACGACATTTGGATTGGCAATGTGGCAGCTTTCTTCTTCAATACTTATTTCCTCCACCAACCCCTCATTCTCTTCCGTCGCCACGGCAACAATGCATCGTGCACAGCACAAAAAAGTCCCTACACTCTAAAGGAAAAAATCCTTTTCCGTCTGCGCATTCTGCTTCCTCTCTTCAAACGCATCCTCTCTTCAAAACTTCTAACTCGATAATTCTGAGCTATGACCATCTCTATCATCACCGCTACCTACAACAGTGCTGCAACGATTGCTGATACCTTGCAATCTGTGCTGCAACAAACGTATCAAGACTTTGAGGTTATCGTGGTGGATGGAGTGTCTTCAGACAATACCCTTGAAATCATTCGTTCATTTGAACCTGATTTCAAGGAAAACTGCGCATCGTGTCCGAACCTGACCAAGGGCTTTATGATGCAATGAACAAAGGGCTACACTTGGCAATAGGTCAAGTGGTGGGTATTCTCAATAGTGACGATTTCTTCAGCACTCCTCATAGTCTCGAGTACATAGCTCAAGCCTTTGCAGATCCGACTATCAATGCTTGTTATGGCAATCTCTACTTTGTTCAGCCTCATGCGTTAGATGTCCCAGTACGTCACTACACAGCAGGACACTTCCGTCCCTGGATGATGCGATTGGGCTATGCTCCTCCGCATCCTACCTTCTACTGCCGCAAGGAGGTCTACGAGCAACACCCACTCTTTGACCTCAACATGAAAATTGCTGCCGACTTCGAGTTAATGCTTCGTCTCATCTATGTGCAACGACTCACCACTGTTCACATTCCACACAATCTTGTCACCATGCGCATGGGCGGCGTCTCCACCGCTGGCTGGAGAAGTTATCTACAAGGACTCAAAGACCGCTTGCGAGCACTGAAGAAGAACAAAGTGTATTCCAACTTCTTCTTCCTTTCACTCCCCTACTGCTATAAGGCATGTCAGATGATAACGAGTCGTTTCAAACGATAAATACAGCAAATCCCCCAAAAAGACAACTGTTTGCAAGTTCTCTTTTGGGGGATTTTTCTTTTCTTCGGAAGTTCCAAACTGCATGTCCTAAGGTGGGCAACAAAATGTCGGAGAAAATCATAAAAAAACGTCGGAGTTTTTTTAGAAAAAAACTCCGACATTTTTCTCACAAACTTCCCACGTTTTTTGTAATAACTCCCACATTTATCTTTTCAGCTCCGAAACAAAGAATTTCAAATGCCTAGAGACACCTTTTCTTTTATGTCTCCTTATTATTTCTCTCATCGTTTATATCGAAGCGTCTTAGTACATTCATCTGGTTACTCTCATCTATCTATCCAACCTGGATAGTCTATTAAGCACCGCTATTTCGTTAACAATCAAAAAAGAAAGAGATGTCTATGCTTCAGCCGACGAGATAAAATCGGGATGCAACAAAGTTAGCCAAGGAGCGTAGACTCTGCAAAAAGGATTGTCCCAGCGAACTCCCAGTGCAGCATCGTAACCATCTGGATGTAGGAAATTAAGTTCTTGCAAAGATTCTGAATCAAGCGTAATCTTTTCTATCCAACCAGCATCGCATAAGGTCACAAACTGACGAGGACCGACTGCTATGCGAAAAGGTTGCAAACCGCGCAACAAACGACGAGAAGGATAGATTTTATGATGACGCAAACTTTCGATGAGAGACACCAAACTATCATCTTTTAGCACCACGTCTATCTTGTTTTGTTCTTCTATGATTTTGAATTCTTGTCCAGCAGTTTCAAAGTCAAAACGCCAATCTTCAGCACGATCTTTCCTCCAAAGTCGTGAAGCTATTCTGGGTTCGTCAAAAGATTTGATACGTTTGAAATAGAGCTCATAATATTTCTGGATATAGTCTAAACGACTTTCGCTATAATCAGCTCCTTCGGCAAGTAGAAGTTCTTGAGTTGCATAAACAGCCTCCCGACAATCGCCTTGAGGTTGCCCCCCATCTATGAGATCTACAACAAACACTTCCCCTTGTTTTGCACGTTTGCCCTCTCGATTGCATCTGCCACCAGCTTGGATGATGCCATCGAGTCCAGTTTTCGCACGATACACCACTGGAAAATCTAGGTCCACTCCTGCTTCTATAAGCTGAGTGCTCACTACGAGTGTTGGAACATTGCCTGCCATACGTTCACGAATAGCAGTTATCGCCGTCTTCAGATGCTCTGAACACATGTTTCTCGAGAGATGAACCAGATGCTCTGCTTTGCCCCTTGCTGCAAAAGTTCTTGATACAGCATCGCAGCCTCTTTACGCGTATTTACAATGCATAATCCAGAATCATGCTGTAACAAACGCTCTGCAAGCTGTACATAGGTCAGCGAAATCGGTTGAAGATGATAATGCACACGCTCAAAAGGTGCCATCATATCTGCGGTAATCTCTACGATAGGAGACAATTGATGTCTCAGTGCATAAAAGTCGCTCACCTGTTTGAAAGGACTATTGTGGTCGCGGTCGAAAGAAGGTAATGTGGCAGAACAGAACAAACACTGACAATGATAGATTTCGTGAAGATTGTCGAGCCCATGCAACACGGGATTGAGTAAATCATTGGGAAATTGCTGCACTTCGTCAAATACAATCACAGAACGAGCCACATTGTGCATCTTGCGCGAAGCGGAGACTTTGTGCGAAAAAGCACTCTCAAAGAAACGCACGTTAGTGGTTACAATGATAGGGGCATCCCAATTCTCACAAATGAGCCGATAAGGACTATACGACTCGGTCTCAGTGGCAGTTCCAATAGTTGCGTGTTGTGAATCTCCTTGCACCTGACCTTTAGGCGATAATACGCTTTCTTCAAATTCAGAATGATGCTCCAAGACGTTATGCTCACCAAAGATTTGCTTGAACACCTGAGCAGTTTGCGTGATGATAGAAGTGTAAGGAATGACATAAATGATACGTCGCATCCCTTGATGCAAAGCTGTTTCCAATGCCCATGCCATAGAAGAGAGTGTTTTTCCTCCTCCCGTGGGTAGAAACAAAGAATAGTAGCCCAATTCACATTGACTACCATGTTGGCGACATGTGGCAAGAAACTGAGCACGTGTGGCATTCACTGGACTGTCGGCTTTGAACTTTGCCGTAAATGCAGATAATCTCTGATGCAGAACATACAGACTATCATATCCTGAAGTGGTGCTTTTACGTAGCTCCTGACGCACTCCATCCATAAATTCCTCAGTATCGAGAAAATCGGCATCAATCAGACAGGAAAAACACAAACGCACCATAGCTTGTGCATTCTCACTGCTCGTCTTTTCTTGCAGATATTGTTCCACAGTTTGCCCATGTTGATGAAGAAACGTCATCAACCTGCCAAAGCCTATTTGTAGTCTTCTACACAGTGTCTGGTTCTTTCGCCTGTTTCGGAGCTATGAAGTTTATCCTCTAATTCATCATAATCATATAACCCTCTATGATGCCCACTAATCACATAAGCAAGGACGCTGAATATGGCAGGAAAAGTTTGTGTGAGCTGCTCATAGCTTGCATACGACGCACCAACCATGCTATGAGGTGCTTTGGGAGCTAGCGTCTTTTCGATGGCAACCTTACGAAGATAGGTTTGAAACTCTGGCTGCGCCTTGCCTAAATCATGCAACCACCCCAATAATTCACCCAGAGGTGCAAGGGTTGGATGCCCAACTTCAGTGAGAAACTGTGCACAACGTCTAGCTACGCCCTCAGCATGATCATTTAAACTCTGAATGCGTCCATCAGAAGCCACGTGAGCCATGAGAGATGGGTTGTGAAGAAGTTGGGAAGCCATAAGATTGTCAGTTAAAATGACGTTCCCCTCCTCTTGCATAGAGAGGAAGGGAACGATAAGTAAAGCATAAATCGAGACCTTATCAGTGTCAGCAGAATTTGACTGATGAAACATATTGAGAAGGTCAGTTACAATTAGTTGAAAAGATCATCGCTACTAACTTTCTTAGGCTTCTTTTCACCAGAAGTTTGAGTGCGCTCGGTCTTTTGCGTTGCAGCATTATTCTTATTAGCCCCTGTCTTTGACCCCTGTTCCTTAACGGGTTGTGGACCACTCGGGGTACTATTGACTGGTTCTTTGGCAGCTGGAGACTCGTGAGGTGGAGCCACTGGAGGAGTATTATCACCGTGTTCTTCGCGAGGTGCCTCTCCCGATACCTTCTGATAAATCAACAGAACTACTGTCGTGGCTTGTCGTATCAGCACTTTGATAAACAAAGCGTCCTTCTAAGTCAGCGGGATTCACCCCTTCGGGGATGCGATAACGCGCTAAGTATTTGGGAGCAAGTGACGCATCAGACAACACTTTCTTCATGAAAAGACCAAAGATGGGGAGTGCTGTCTTAGAACCTTGTCCCAGGGCTCCAGAACGGAAGTGGATTTGGCGGTATTCTCCTCCTACCCATGCACCACCTACGAGGTTAGGGGTCACGCCCACAAACCAGGCATCGGCATGAGAATTGGAAGTACCAGTCTTTCCACCTGCATCGATGCGCTTGTTCCACACCCATTGCCCGATGTAGTTTTGACTAGCCAAGGCTTGAGACGTTCCACCAGCATCTGTCATACCTGCTCCAAGAAGCGTCTGCATGTAGAAGGCTTCTTTGTCAGAGAGCACTGTGCGCGCTTCCTTATGTGCCTCATACACAACTTTACCTTCGCGGTCTACAATGCGAGTAATCATGGTTGGCTTCACATACTCACCATAATTGGCAACACTTGCATAGGCGCCTACCAATTCCATGAGATGAACATCGCTAGCACCAAGGGGCAACGAGGGAGCATCATTGAGTTTGCTCTTGATTCCCATGTCTTGTGCCGTCTTAATCACATTGGGAAATCCCCACTTCTTGACCAAGTTTTACCGCAATAGTATTGATACTCTGCGCAAAAGCTGCTCTAAGTGGAATGTTAGCTCCAGAGAATCTACCATTTGCATTGTGGGGACGCCACACACTAGGCTTTCCCTTCTCATCAACTACATTCATTTGGATGTAATCATCCTTGAGACGTGCATCAGAAGGCAACCATCCTTGCTTCATTGCAGTGGCGTAAACAAAGAGCTTGAAGGTCGAACCGGGCTGGTGGGTAGCTCTTACGTTGTCGTGCTGCCAAGTGTTGAAATCGACATCACCGACATAAGCTTTCACCTCGCCTGTTTGAGGTTCCATTGCCACAAAACCCGCGTGCATGAAATGCAACATATAGCGCAAAGAGTCTACGGAAGTCATTTCGCGCTCAACCTTTAGTTTTGCCCTGCATAACTGAAGAGCTTCACTTTGTGTGGAGTGTTGAGAATCTCCATCACCTTTTGAGGATCATCAGGATAACGAGCACTGAGCATTTTGTAAGCATCAGTTTGCTTGAGCTTTTCTTGCAAAAAACCAGGAATAGGCTGATTCTTTTCATTCACCCAAGGGTCTTGCTTGCCCCAGTGCGCATCAAAATTTCGTTGCACCACTTTCATTTGCTCGAACATAGCTTGCTCCGCATACTTCTGCATACGGCTGTCGACGGTGGTGTATATTTTCAAGCCATCCTTATAAGGGTCTAACCCCAAATCAAGGTTTTTAATTTCATCGGCTACAGCCTGACGGAAATAAAGTGCTTGACCATCATAAGCTGTTTCGACACTGAAATTGAGCTCAATGGGTTTTTCTTTCAATTCACTTAATTCTGCAGCCGACAATTTTCCATGCTTATACATATTGTCAAGCACAACATTGCGTCGAGAAAGTGAGTTTTTGGGGTTGGTCTTGGGATTATAGGCAGATGTAGCCTTGAGCAATCCCACAAGGACTGCCGACTGTTCTGTCTTCAACTCAGCAGGCGTGGTGTTGAAATAGGTCTTTGCAGCCGTCTTAATACCATACGCGTTAGAACCAAAGTCTACTGTATTGGCATACATCGTGAGAATTTCTTGCTTACTGCAGAACCATTCCAACTCTGTTGCGATAATCATCTCTTTGCTCTTCATAATGAGCATCTTGACGCCAGGAATGTAACCTAATAGTCCAGTAGAATACTCCGTACGAACGCGGAACATATTCTTTACCAACTGCTGCGTAATCGTGGAAGCACCACGTGCATGTCCAGTCGCTGCATCCTTGACGGCGGCACCAAGTCCCATAAAGTCTACGCCATGGTGACTATAGAAACGCTCGTCTTCTGTGGATATCAGTGCATCAAAGAAGTTAGGTGCAATAGAATCGTAGGCAACAGGCGTACGGTTTTCGCTGAAGAATTTCCCCAGCAACTTACCATCTGCACTGTATATTTCAGAAGCAGCCGCTGTTTTGGGATTCATAATGGTGTCGAGCGAAGGCGACTTACCAAAGAGCCAAAACAAATTGAATTGCACTGCAAAGCAATAGAAGATAATAAAGACGATGAAAGAGGAGAATCCTACTCCGATTTTTTTCCACCAAGGTGCATTCTTATAGAGCGAACGATACCAACGTCCGAACTGCGTGCACTTCTTTCCCAACCAAATGAAAGGAGAGAAGATGCGCTGAAAGATATTTCGTGGTTTTGAGTCCATGTTAATTTGTAAAAGATATTACTTAGACACAGCAAAATTACACCAAAGCTCACGACAAACAAAGGAGAAACGTTTTTTTTTGCTGCTTAAGGAAGGATTTTTCCGAATAGAATGTGGAAAAACAAGGCTTGAAAGTGAAAAAAAGTAACACTCGCGAATTTCACACAAAGGGCGAGGCACGAGCAGTGAATAAGGTGCGTTTAATCGATATGTGTGAAACCTAAAAAAAGGCCACCACCAGCGTTTTTGGTTTGGGAAGAGTACCTTGTGCAATAAGTTGTTGCTCCAAAGTTTTTCCATTGTTGATTAGGGCATAAATGGTGCTCCACGATGGCAATCCCCCAATGTTGCGGTCGTCTATGAAGAGATCAGCTCGAATCTTGCGCGAGAAGTCGCTATTTGTACCATCTTCTTCCTCAAAGTCACGATTGACTGCAAAAAAAGTGACCCCGCGCTTGCGACAATACTCCACTGCATCACGAAGCAACTCTCCTTCTCGCACTGTCCACAGGATGAGTTCATGTCCATCGGCTATCAGCTGTCGCAATGTTGCTGTAGCAAAGGGGATTTCCTTTCCTATTTCAGGATAACGATGCTCCACAATAGTACCATCAAAGTCTACGGCTATAACCATGTAAATAATAAGAATATTAAGGTGAAGAGTCCATGCCTAAAGGATGCCTATACTGAATTTGAGCAAAAGACACAGAGGGATTAAAAGTCTTACATCACTTGTCTACCTGAGCGCAATAAATCTTGCGTGCTTCGCTTGACTCCTTCCACTACAGGTAGTGAAAACTTTGGTGTCTTGCACTTTGCTTTGCGCTTGTCGACTAAACGCATCGTTGGGGCAAAGGAAAAGAATCCCCCAAAACCATCATCTATCACTTCATAGATGCCTAGTTCTGCTGTGAATTGCTGTTGCGGCCATACGATGCGACCAACATCATTGCGGCTCACACGATAGTGTTGCCAAACAAGGGCATAATATACTCCACGAGCTGTACGCACTTGCTGTTGCGTTCTCTCAGTTGACAAAAGAGTAACGCGTAAATCTTTGGGAAATTGTATCTTGCGTGGAGTTTGTTCTACGGATTCAAAAGGCAGATTTGAATAAAGCACAACACTCACCACACAGCTATCTCCAAGCACGAGGGAGTCACGATTTGCAGAAATCTCAGCAAAAAAGTCTGCTTTAAGCTCTGAAGACCTATTTTGTGCGTAACTTCTCATGCCACTCATAGAGCAACACAAAAGAAACATCAGAAATAGTTTCAAGGGGAGAAGAAATAATCGTTCTCCGCGCAACATTGTTTGGGGAAACTTGGGCATACGGTCCTTGTACTTAATACAAAACTTTGACGGCAGTGCAAGCCTATTACTTAAACTTCTGTCTCCGTCATGATGGGTGCGTAAGTATTGACCAACTTATCACACTCAGCCATCCAAGTCGCAGAGGAAGCATCAGATGGCATGCGCCAATCGCCACGAGGAGAGAGGGAACAACTTCCTACTTTAGGGGCATCAGGTAAGCAACTACGCTTAAACTGTTGCTGGAAGAAGCGACGGAAAAAGACTTGCAACCAGTGCGCTATGGTAGTTTCTGTGTAAGATGAAATATTGCGAGAGGCGTCAGCTTTGGCAAATGCTCCAACAGCTAGCTGGAAAATCTTGCTAGGACGGAAGCCATAACGCAAAGTATAATACATGAAGAAGTCATGAAGTTCGTACGGCCCTACAAGATCTTCAGTCTTTTGCGTGATTTCTCCTTGCTCATCTGCCGGCAGCAGTTCTGGGCTAATAGGAGTATCCACAATATCGAGCAAAACATCGTGGCAACCTTCGTCGATGATATGTTCAGCCACCCAACGTACAAGGTGCTTCACCAATGTTTTAGGAATGGAAGCATTGACTGCATACATGGACATGTGATCACCATTGTACGTAGCCCATCCTAAGGCAAGTTCCGATAAGTCGCCCGTTCCAAGCACCATTCCCCCCACTTGATTGGCCACATCCATTAGGATTTGTGTGCGCTCACGCGCTTGGGCATTCTCATAGGTGACATCATGGAGGTTTTCATCGTGTTCAATATCAGCAAAATGCTGACGAACAGCTGCTGCAATAGGAATTTCGCGGATAGTGACTCCTAGTTGTTGCATAAGGAGCAAGGCATTGTTGTAGGTACGATCAGTAGTGCCAAATCCTGGCATAGTGATACCAACAATGCCCTTGCGGTCGAGTCCCAATAAATCAAAGGTGTGCACAGCTATGAGCAGAGCAAGTGTAGAATCAAGTCCTCCACTAATGCCCACAACTAAATGACGCGCATGGGTATGTTTCAAGCGTTTGGCTAATCCCAAACTCTGGATATTAAGAATTTCGTGACAACGCACACTGAGTTGTTCTCCTTGTGGCACGAAAGGCAGCGGATCGTAGATGCGAGAAGAAGGTTGTTCACGCAACACCATATCGAGCTCAGCCACCACATAAGGTGCATGCGCAGGCTGCTGTGCAATGGACTGAGAGAAAGAAGTGTTAGATCTACGCTCACTACGCAATAGTTCTACATCGACTTCACCAATGAGTAATTGCGGTTCAAGAGAAAAACTGTTGTGACTCTTCGAGCAAATGACCATTCTCTGCAATAAAAAGCTCTTCCACCAAAAAAACTAAATCTTGAGAACTTTCGCCAAAGCCGCATCCGGCATAGATATAAGCACAATGGCAACGCGCACTTTGACCTGTAACTAATTGACGCACATAATCAGTCTTGCCCACAAGGTCATTGGAAGCACTGAGATTTAAAATGATTTCTGCACCTTCAATAGCTAATTTATTAGAAGGGGGAACGGGTGCCCAAAGATCTTCACAAATTTCGATACCGAAAGTGACGTCATTGACACGGAATAACTGTTGCGTTCCCAAGCTAGTTGTTTGCCCACAAAGACGCACCTGCACATTCTCTTGCAAAGCAGAAGCAGTTGTGAACCAACGATTTTCATAGAACTCATGATAGTTTGGAAGATAGGTCTTAGGAACCAAACCATGGAGTTTACCATTTTGCAATACCGCTGCACAATTGAACAACATGCCGCGATGACTCACGGGCAAACCAACCACAACCACTAATTGCAGATTGCGACTCAGTTCGAGCAACTTCATGAGGGCTTGCTCCGCCTCATCCAACAAAATTTGTTGAGCAAAGAGGTCTTGACAGGTGTAGGCTGTGAGAGCCAATTCGGGAAAACAGAGTATTTCTACTCCTTTTCCTTCTGCCTTAACCATAAGGCTCTCAATCTCTTGCGTATTGAACGCAACATCTGCCACCTCTACGCGTGGCAGGGCTGCTGCAACCTTTATCAATCCGTCTATCATATCTGAGGGGTATAGAAATCTATCTTAATTTGGAAGAGAAACCATTCAGGGACTGTGCTTTCCATCCTCTAGGCGAAGTGGGTAGCACTAAATAATGACTTTGTCTTTTATTATTGCGCCACCACTACTGATCGAGTGGTCTCCGCTTCATGGGCATACTATCGGCTATTTTCACCAAACGACGTCCTACGACCTTCTTGACATTGTTGCCACCCAACGTGCGATAAAAATAATTTCCATCAGCAGTCTGAGTGAGTTCAACATCTTGCGAATCGGCTCCAATCTCATTGGTAAAACGAAGTATGGCTTTGCCATTCTTCACTTCTTTCTTGACCAACATCCATGAACCATAGATGCGACCATCCATGTAAGCATAGACGGGACCTAAAAAAAGGACATACCAGGCACGATGAGACGCTCTTTTCCTAAATCTACATGGATGCGAAGCCCAATCTCATCATTGTAAAATGTACCAGTGAGCGTATCGCTGATAGGAACATTGGGCGTTGCTGAAGTTTGGGGCGTTTGCTCCAACGTTTGTTGAGCAAGGGCACTAGAAAAAGTTCCTAGTAGCAGTGTAAAGAATAATACTAAACGGAACATAATCATAATGTTTAGTTTCTCAGGTGCAATTATTCCTCTGTTTCAGTAGGAGGAGTGTCGCGGAGAATAAGTGTGGTAGCACCGATTGTGATAATTGCGCCATCTTCAACATTGACACTTTCCTTCAATCCTACCAATTCGTTCATATGGAAAGTACCCGTTCCAGAAGGACCATCACGAAGCACAAATTTCTTCGCACCATTTTTGTTTACAGAAACGGTGATGTGGCAGTGGGTTTGGTCGACACTGGGGTCAACCGTCTTGAAAGCTGCATTAGCTTTCGTGCCTTTTACATGGCGTCCCACGCTATTCTTTCCTAAAAAAAGAGGACTTCTTGTCGCAGATGAAACGCATTCTCCACCACGACCAAGTGACCGATAGGCATTTGGTCTTCTTCTTTTTCTTCACAATCGAGGTCATGCTCACCCTCATTAGTAGGTACTGCCTTTACCCCTACGCGAATTTTAAACTGCTTTCGGCAGGTGGGACATTCAAATACGAGTGTACGCCCCGGAGTGTAGAGGGAGTCATCAAACAAGATTGGCTCATCGCATTTCGGGCAACGAATTCGTTTCATGAGAATAAAAAAATAGAAAAGTGCCACTCTCGAATGCTGTTGGGTAAATTTACCGACAGCACCAAAGAGGGCAAAGTAATAATTTTTCGTTATTTATTGGCCTTCGTATAGGGAACTTCTCACTCTCACTTTTGCAAGTGTGAGATTATCACTCACTACGAGAAACGTTTTATTGGGCATTTTTTTCTTTGAGTACCCAAGACTCAGCAAACTCTGTAGATACCAGACGCATTTGCTTAAGCGCCTTTCGTGCATCGTCATAGCTAACATAGCGTCCTACTACAACTCGCACCATATTATGGTGTTGCACCACACGAGCCTCTGCGTATCCAGACTTATGCAGATGCTCGACAAGCTTTTGCGCACCACTCATTGGCACTTGGCTGGCAACAACAAGCGAATAATAGGCTTCGGCAGTCTGAATGGTAGAAGCAACCTGTCGGGATTCGTTTTCAGAAGTTTCTGGAGTTTCAGAAGCTTTTGTTTCTTCACTACCACCTTGCATCAATTCTTCTGCACTAATGCTTTCTTCTGCAGGTTGTTTCAACTCAAACTGTTGCTGATACTCTGTTTTTTGTTGAGTAGAAGCTGTGACATTTCTCAAGATATGCGCTATATGCTCAAACATTTGTGCCTCTGTGGGCTGCATACTTGCATGACGATTCAAAGGAGCTGCCCAAACAAAATAGAGCACAATGGCAACTGCCGCTGCAGCAACAGAGCGCAACATAGACTTGCTGATATGCAAAGTGTAACTATCCTTACGAGGACGCAATGGCATCACCTTAGGCTCCTCTTCTTCTTTCATCAGCTTTTGCAAAGGAAGTGCTGAAAGTCCAAATAGTTGGGGATTATCCACCCCACCGCGAATAGGAGTAAACTCATAACCGCCCGATGCTCCAAGTCGGAAGGTTCCAACATAGAGCAAGGTAGCCTCTTTGCGTGTGCGAAGTGTTTCACGCAACTCATGTACACACAAACGGATATGGTGGATAGCTTCATCATAAGAGATATGATTAGTTATCATGAACGACTGCGCCAACAATCCATCATCAGCCTGAAGTAAAGGATTAAATCCAACTTGGCAACTGGGCGCAACAAAAACTCCTGCCACTTCATCGAAGTATGCAGGACTATATTGTGCGACAAACCCACCTAAGTCGGGGACTATCACACAATTATGCTCCAGAAGCAATCGGCTAATATGTAAATTGAGGTCATTCATTAGTGCAAAGTTACGCTTTCACCCCCGAATTTCAAAGTTTTTGTAGGGCTTTTTTAGGCTGAAATCATAGGTTTTTTCCTGCTTTCAACCTTTAATCTGGATAGTTTTACGCACAACTCTTTGAGGCTTTGGCAGATGCGTCCGAAATACAACATTTTAGAAACAGTAGAGTATTGCATAATCCCTTAAAAGTACAGCTATAGAACTTCCATATAACTAATTTAGCCCCACCTCGTCACCATGAACTTGTCTTTTCTATGCGCAATATCTTTCTTTGAAATATTGGGGCTTTCTCTAGGTTTGTATTAGATACTTCCCCTTCTTCATATCATATTTTTTCATGCTCTACAACAGAAATCTATTCCGATTTTCCCTGATTCGTAGCGTTGCAACAGAACTTCTGCACCACAATATGAAAAAAACTTCTTTCATTGGAAAAGTCACTCCCAAATAGTATCTTTGCAGTTGAGGAACTATGCACAATAGCCTCTAGACAGAGAGGGCAATCCAATGGGAGCACACTTTGTTACCTACTTCACAGCCACAAAAAAGGGGACACTTAGACAAGCATCCCGATAGCTAACAAAAGTACATTGTACATTTTGTCATAGATTGAAATCTGAAATTCTTTAGAATTCCGTATCAGACTCCTCCCAAAAAGAAGAAGGTTCATCTAGTTCGCGAGAAAAAATGCTACTAGATTTCTTGATAGTCTTTGTTTCATCAATACGTAAGCGAGGATTGCTTCCGGCAATTACTCCTTCAACCTGCATTGTGATAACTTCAATAGTGGGAGATATATAGTTCTTGCGTGACATGGTCGGTATTTTATTCTTAGCGCACATAAACTGCGCATAATTTTGCAATACAAAGATAAGAACAATATCAGAAATAAACAAATATGGCAAGATTTTCTCACACACTTACTAGATTTATTTACAGAAACTTCAAGTCTGCTTAACAACATGAACGCTTTAGAGAATCTGCCCACAAACATTTGAATTGAAATACTCCTCATGATGCCCCCCTATTCTCAACACGACATACTCACAACTCCAACATCATTTCCGGCCAAGTTGCAAAAAGCAATGATAACCACTCCATGGGGAAATGTTTGGTTAGCAGGACTGGAAGATAGCCTCTCAGGATGGTGGTTTGAGAACCATCGACACGCTCCAGCTTTGCAGTTGGGATGGGTAGGAGAACTCCAATCCAATCGTTTAGAAAAAAAGAAGACTATAAACACTCAAGTTTGGGAAACTGTGCACGACGCTCCATTCGTCATTCGCACAGTACAATGGTTACACCGATATCTAGATAGAGATTCTGCTGATTTACCTCGGCTACACATATATGGTACCCCTTTTATGTTGACAGTTTGGACTTCCTTACTAGACATTCCATGGGGCAAGACTTGGACCTATACAGAGTTGGCAAAAATCGTGCACTCTAAATTGAGCTCTAACTCAGATTTAACGTTGTCACAACCCAAGATAACCTATAATAAGACTGATTGTTCACCACTTTTCGTCCGGTCTGTGGCCTCCGCAGTGGGACACAACCCAATATCAGTGCTACTTCCCTGCCATCGTGTGGTGGGCTCATCAGGCAACCTGTGTGGATATGCAGGAGGAATCGATAGAAAAACAGCCTTATTATCCCATGAAGGCGCCATTTTGCTATGAACATTCAATTAACAACAAAAAGGTCGAGATTTTGTCTCGACCTTTTTATTCGTAGAATAATAACTGCGCTTATTCATTGGGAAAGAGCCCAAATAGCTCTGCATCGATACGATCCGTAATTTGTCGAAATGCCTCACCATCATTCTCAAATTTGAGTGTATCGCCTTCAATAACCAACAGACGACCTTTGTAATCTGCAATCCAACCTTCATAAAGCTCATTGAGCCCTTGAAGATAATCGATACGCATCGTTTTTTTCAAAATCACGTCCACGCTTTTCAATTTGTGACACCAAATTAGGAATTGAAGAACGAATGTAAATCATCAAGTCAGGCAGTTCGACAAGCGACATCATAAGTTCGAAGAGATCCGTGTAATTATCAAAATCTCTATCACTCATCATTCCCATGCGATGAAGGTTAGGGGCAAAGATTTTGGCATCTTCAAAGATAGTGCGATCTTGAATAATGGCATCCTCGGTACGAGATATAGACACCACATCCTTAAAACGCTTGTTGAGGAAATAGATTTGAAGATTAAATGACCAGCGACTCATATCTTGATAGAAATCTTCAAGATAAGGATTATAGTCAACTGGTTCAAAAAGAGGTTTCCAATCGTAGTGTTTCGCCAACATCTTGGTGAGTGTGGTCTTTCCACTACCGATGTTTCCAGCTATAGCGATATGCATATTATAGACGTTATACGTTAGAAATTAAGAAGCAAGATTGTTTGTAATTTGAAGTAGATGGGGCTGCATTGGCTAACATCCACCAAGGATTCACATTTTAAGGTCTGATTTATGACTTTACAGCATTGTCGTCTTGAAAAAGCCCAAAAAGTTCAGCATCTATTCGATCGATGATACCAGCAAATTCAGTGGGATTATGCAAGAAATCAATATCATCGACATCAACCACCAACACTTTTCCAGGATATTTCTCACCGACAAAATTCTCATAACGTCGATTGAGGTTTTCCAAATAGGCAATTGGAATGCTTTGTTCATACTCGCGTCCACGACGGCGGATATTTTCTACTAAGTGCGGAACTGAAGCGCGAAGATACACCAATAAATCGGGAGCATCAACAAGAGAAGTCATGATTTCAAATAGCTCCATATAGGTATCGAAATCACGCTCGTCAAGATTCCCCATATCTTTGTTGTTGGCAGAAAAGATATGAACACCTTCAAAGATGCTCCGATCTTGTACAATTGTCTTTTCAGACTGTGCTATGTCTAACACATCTTTGAAACGCTCTTTCAAAAAGAAAACTTCAAGATTGAAAGCCCATCGCTTCATGTCTTTATAGAAAAGGTCAAGATACGGATTCTCGGCCACAGTTTCGTATTTTGGCGTCCACCCATAGTGCTTAGCAAGCAAGGTGGTGAGAGTGGTTTTTCCACTACCGATGTTTCCGGAAATGGCAATGTGCATACTTATATGTTAGACGTTTGGAAGCGCAAACTTCATTTCAGAAGAAATGCGCTGATTTAATAAAAGGTAGACCTTCTCAATTAAACTTGGGAGGGAGAAGCTGTGATGGTAAAGAGGGGGTCGTCAGTCTCGTCAGAGTCACTCAAACTCGGATTTTCAAAGGGTACTGCTACATTATTGGCTGATTTTTTTCTGTTAATACAGTCGTTTCCTTCAACTCATGAGAAGCCACGATTTCCTCCTCTATTTCAAGCAACTCCGCTTTAGGTAAAGCCGCTTTTCGAGCATCTTGCTTCGCTCCCTAATTGCACTAGGCGATTAGCAGCATTAACAATACTCTGTCCAGAAGGTGACAACAGTTTTTTAACAGAATCAAACTTCTTATGCGCCTTATTGAAATAATCTTCTACTTCATCAAATCGTTGACAAAAGAGTTGCACGCGTTGCACCATCTTATTGGCTTCTTCAACAATCCGTTGCTGATTCTCCACTTGCCGTTGATGCGTCCAAGACATCTCTAAGACCCTCAAAAGGGCATACAAGTTTTGACTACTTGTGATAAACACCCCTTGTTCGTAAGCCTCTTTCCAAAGAGTCGGTTCAGCAGCAAGTGCAAGACTAAGCGCACTCTCACTAAACATATACATCACCACAAAATCAAGGCGTTGTCGACCAGCTACGGCATTATATTGTGCATAATTCTTGCTAGAGAGTTCTTTGACATGCGCCCGCACAGAAGCTACATGACGCTGCAAAGCCGCAGCTTGTTCCGTTTCGTCGGTGGTGTTATAATAATCCTCAAAAGCCTTGAGAGAAACTTTAGAGTCAATCACGACATCGCGTTCATCAGGAAAATGAAGAATTACGTCAGGAATCATTTTCTTTCCCGTTTCGTCATGTTTGAGAGCACGGCCAGCTTCATCGCGCAAAGTGATTTGCTCTTCAAACTGCACGCCTTCTTCAAACCCCATATTTTCGAGCAAAGTGCGTAGACGAAGTTCTCCAAAGTTACCTTGTGTCTTATTTTCTCCGGTTAAGGCGGTAGCCAAACGGTCTGCACGCTCTCCCACCAACTTAGTTTGCATGAGAGTAGCTTTAATGCTTTCGTCTAAACGGCGCATCGTGTCTTCCTGAGACTGGTTGGTCTTTTCGACGCTATCCTTCATCTGTTGAAGACCACTACGTAAAGGTTCTAACACAGAAGACAGCTGACTCTTATTTTCCTCCGTCAATTGTTGACTACGCTCACGAAGCAAACGCTCAGTTTGCCCAGTCAATTCATTGCGAACAGTTGCCAGCTGTTGTTGAAAAAGTGCCTGTTGTTGCTCTGCATTTGTTTGCGCATTCTTGCGCACTTCTTCAATCTGTTGCTGATACATCGCATGAGTTTCCCCCATCGACTTGCGAGCTCCAACATAGCCTAACAGAAGTCCTATGATGAGAGCCAAGATGACAAAGATAAAAGGAAGCATAATGCGAATGAATAAGTGAATTTATAATAGGGGATATAGGTTATCAGAAAGTGGATTCTTGCATCGTAGTAGACGAATCTCCTCCGAAGCACTTGCAAATTTACGGAAAAAAACGCTGAAAAACATTGGCTGCTTCTGATTTTCTTTTTAATTTCGCTAATCAAACTTCGACTTTCCCTCCTGAATAGGCGGGCTTATCTCCTTTATAAAAGAGGAATTTCTCAACACCAATGCAACAAGAATTGATTCTCATCCGCATTACAGGCGAAGATCGTCCTGGACTCACTGCGGGTTTCATGGCTATTATGGCCAAATATGATGTAGATATCCTTGATATCGGTCAGGCGGACATCCACTCCACCCTATCGCTCGGCATTCTCATTCGTACTCCTGCCGCTACTTCTGGACAAGTGATGAAAGAAGTCCTTTTCAAAGCAACGGAACTCAACGTTAATGTGCGATTCTATCCCATCGAAGAAGACGAATATAATCTTTGGGTGGCAGCTCAGGGCAAACATCGCTACATTTTGACCGTGCTAGCAAGACATCTCACAGCGCGTCAAATGGAAGCTGTAAGCCTATTGGTTGCTAATCAAGGCATGAACATCGATGGCATCCATCGTCTCACAGGACGTGTGCCATTGACACAGCCTGAAGGCGAAGGGGTGCGCGCTTGTGTAGAATTTTCTCTTCGCGGCACTCCTCATAATCGCGAAGACATGCAAGCCGAACTACTGCATTTGTGCAGTGAGTTGGAAATGGACTGCTCTTTCCAACACGACAACATGTATCGCCGCATGCGCCGTCTCATCTGCTTCGACATGGACTCAACCTTAATTCAGGCAGAATGCATAGACGAATTGGCAGAACGTGCCGGGGTAGGTGCCGAGGTGCGTGCCATCACAGAAGCAGCCATGCGAGGAGAAATTGATTTCAAAGAAAGTTTCACCAGACGCGTCGCTTTATTAAAGGGATTGGACGCAAGTGTGATGGAAGAAATAGCCGAACAACTCCCTCTCACTGAAGGTGTGGAGCGTTTGATGTCGGTATTGAAGCGCTACGGCTACAAAATTGCAGTATTAAGTGGTGGTTTTACTTTCTTTGGCGAACACCTGGCACGCCGTTTTGGCATCGACTACGTTTATGCCAACGAACTAGAAGTAGACGAGAACAATCGTCTAACAGGACGTTTCGTGGGAGAGATCGTAGATGGCAGAAGAAAGGCAGAACTTCTACGTCTGATTGCCCAAGTGGAAAAAGGTGGATTTAGAACAAACGATTGCTGTTGGAGACGGAGCAAACGATCTCCCCATGCTCTCTACAGCTGGTTTTGGGAATCGCTTTTTTCATGCCAAGCCTCGTGTGGTAGCCAATGCTCGTCAAAGCATTAATACGGTGGGACTCGATGGCGTTCTCTACTTTTTGGGATTCAAAGATTCTTATCTGCAGGAGTAAACCAGTTTATCTTACGAAAACCACCATTAGAGGTTTCTGCAAAAGGTCTATTCCACTTCTTCGCTTAAACACATCGCGTAAGAAACAAGCAAGTAAAGCAGAAGCAAACTCAAAGGGGTGGCTTCTGCTTTTGCTTTTATACAAAGAAAAATCTCTATGGGCAACGTCATTTTCGAAAGAAAATCAACAATAGAATCTTTTTTTCTACAAAACATTTGGTACTTTCGAGAAAACATTGTACTTTTGCACTCGCAATCGAGAAGCAAGACCACTTGCATACTCGAAGACGCACTTTAAGTTCAGCCTACCCCCTTAGAGCTGACCCAAACGAAAAGATGCGTTGCATGAATGGAGAGGTGGCGGAATTGGTAGACGCGCTACTTTGAGGGGGTAGTGTCAATTGCGACGTGGGAGTTCGAGTCTCCTCCTCTTCACATTCTGCGGAAATAGCTCAGTTGGTAGAGCACAACCTTGCCAAGGTTGGGGTCGCGAGTTCGAGTCTCGTTTTCCGCTCTATAGTTTAAGACTATCCTTTTCGGATAGTCTTTTTTTTTGTCTGTTTAATGGTCAAATGTACTCCTGAAAAGGGATATAATGCTCTCCATTTCATATCTTTGCAGGCACTCATTGTGCTATAATAAAAATTCATCACAAAAAAGCCCCGAATGCGATTCTCATTATGTAATTTGCCAAGGATTAAAGGTGTTGTCCGAATATCCAATCAGTCATTAGAACGTTATAGTGCTGCTCATTATTAGAGAGAGAAGTTTATTTCCTGTCGTTGTTATTTTCTTGCTGACATCTTGTTGCTCGTTTGTTCTCTACGTTGTCCGCTATACCAGAAACAAACGAAAACAAACTGCTCAACAATCAAATTATCTCCGTTCACGAACTAATGATCGATTAGGGCAAAAAGCAATAGTAAATTTTCCGTACTTTCCGCCATCACAATATCGATATTTTCATAATCCTTACCCCTCCATTTAACACCCAAATTCGGATTCAGAAAAAGTTGCTGGGAATTAGGCGATTCTCAGAGGGCTTGAGAACAGAGATTTGGGGAATTCTTTTCTGGTATTTTGCACGTTTTCTTGTAATCTGAGCTTCTTCATATAAACCAACGGCTTGTTTCATAAAAAACAACCCTTCGTTCGTTATATTTCAAGGGAGATTTTTCAAAAAATCTCGGACGAAATTTCTATTTCCTCCGACAAAATTTCTATTTCGTCCGAGAAAATCGGAAAAAGTTAGAGAATTCGTGCAAGATTTCTTGGGCAAATGATTTTGAACTCACGGGGAGTGCATTCTTTTCTTTCTAGTTTGCTCAAAATTCTGACCAAAATCCGCCCTGCATTTTAACACTCAACCCCACGTATTTTAGTTAATAATTCATTTTACGCGATGATGAGCGCATGATCTTCCTGTCGAGGAAGAAACTATGGATAAAAACGCACTACACAGGAACAACGACAAACCATCTGTCAGCAATCAAATAAAATCTGTTCAGAATCTAATGACCGATTTGAGATAAAGCTGCCACTGATTCACAAGCAGAAATGCCCAAACACTCTATATAACAGAGAGAAACTAAGGGGAATAAGCGATTTCCACACTAAAGCAACCTATATACCTCCGCTTAAATTTAGGCACTTGTCAACCGTTATCTTGTAGTAGACATTGCATTTTTGCTGCAAAAAAACACGTCATTTCGAAAGAAGTTTGTACTTTTGAGGACGAAACGTTATCATGTCAGAACATAGGCATCTTAAATAATACCGATAAAAAGACTAACGAAATATGGTTATCCACTTCCAACTTAATTACCTCACACAATGGGGAGAACACATTGCAGTTGAAATAGATGGCAATGCGAATAATCCTGTTGTTTTATCTACAGAGGATGGCAAACAGTGGGAAACAACTGTCAAATTGCCTCATCGACACGCAGGAGAATTGGTCACCTACCGCTATAGCGTATGGCGCGGCACACAACGCGTGCGTCAAGAACGTGGAGCACAACGCCACATCATTCACGCAGAAAGCCAAGTCGAAGCCGCCTATTTTTGCGACTGACAATTGGCGCGACCTTCCACAACATAATGCTCTCTTCTCACTTGCCTTTTCTGGTGACTTTGGAGCAGAACATCCTGCTAGCGCTTCACTAGCCAAATCTACTTATACTCTTCGAGTTCTTTGCCCCACCCTTCGTCAGCGTGGGCTTAAACTCGCTCTTGTCGGAGAAAGCAAGGCACTCGGTGCGTGGAATCCTGCTGAAGCTATCGTTTTTGAAGAGGTTGCAGCCAACCACTGGCAACTCACGCTTGACACCAAACAACTGGAACCGTCAAGCGACTACAAATTTGTTACTCTCAACAGCACAGGGAAGGTGGAAGAATGGGAAGGTGGAAATAATCGACAACTCCTACTTCCTCAACTAGACGAAGGAGTACATTTCTTTGCTCCAGAAATAGAAGTTTACTTCTCTAACATCCACCCACGCATTGCAGGAACTGCCGTTCCTGTTTTCTCCCTTCGCAGTGAGGGCAGTCAGGGCGTGGGCGACTTTGGAGATTTGAAACACTTGGTGGATTGGGCAGTTGCAACCAAACAGAAAGCGCTGCAAATTCTTCCCATCAACGACACCACTATCACAGGAACCTGGGTAGACTCCTATCCCTACAACTCCATCTCTATCTACGCTTTCCATCCCATGTACGTAGACTTAAGAGAGGTGCCCAAATTGAAAAATGCACAGAAGCAAGCTCAATTCGATAAAGAATTCCGCGAGCTCAATGCACTTCCACAAGTGGACTACGACCGCGTCAATAAGACGAAGCGAGACTACTTGTTGCTTGCATTTAGAGAAAGTGGTAAGCAATTGCTAGAAACTCAAGAGTTCAAGATATTCTTAGACAAGAATTCCCATTGGCTCCGTCCTTATGCCGCCTTCTCTTATTTGCGCGACAAGTTTGGTACTCCAGACTTCAGTAAGTGGCCCGAACATTCCACCTACGATAAAGTTGCGATAGAGCAACTCTGTTCCAAAGGAGAGTAAGGCATGGGAAGTAGTTGCTTACTACTATTATATCCAATACCTCCTTCACGTGCAACTCCTTGCTGCAAGTGACTATGCACGAAGCAAAGTGGTCATGTTCAAAGGTGACATCCCCATCGGTATCTCTCGCAACTCTGTAGAAGCCTGGATTGAGCCATACTATTTCAACATGAACGGACAAGCAGGTGCACCACCTGATGCCTTCTCTGCCAATGGTCAAAACTGGGGCTTCCCCACCTACAATTGGGAGGTGATGAAACAAGATGGCTACCAGTGGTGGAAGCGTCGTTTCGCGAAGATGGCAGAATATTTCACAGCTTATCGCATCGACCATATCCTTGGATTCTTCCGCATTTGGGAAATTCCAAGCCATAGTGTACAAGGATTGCTCGGACAGTTCACCCCTGCTCTCCCCATGTCGCCCGAAGAAATTGGAACTTTCGGACTTTATTTCCAAAAAGACTTCATGACTTCTCCTTTCATTTGCGATGAAATCCTCCATCGCGTGTTTGGAGATCAAAGCGAATGGGTGAAACAAACCTTTTTAGTGCATAGCCACTACGATGTGTGGTCACTTCGTCCCGAATATGCGACACAGCGTGCCGTGGAGGCTTATTTCAACAAGGAAGGCAAGTCGATGACTAATGCTGAAGCCTTGAAAAATGGAGTATTCTCGCTCATCAACAATGTGCTTTTTGTAGAAGACCACAAACAGCATGGATTGTATCATCCACGCATTGCAGCGCAACAAAGTTTCATCTACGAGCGTCTGCAGCAGCACGAGAAAGATGCATTCAATCGCTTATACAACCACTACTTCTACGAGCGTCACAACCAGTTCTGGTATGACTGCGCAATGGAGAAACTTCCAGAACTTTGCGAAGCGGCTCCGATGCTTCCTTGTGGTGAAGACTTGGGAATGGTGCCCGACTGTGTGCCCTGGGTGATGAACGAACTCCAATTGCTCTCTCTCGAAATTGAGCGTATGCCGAAAGATCCGAAACACGAATTTGGTCACGTGGAATGGTATCCCGAACGCTCTGTTTGCACCATTGGCACGCACGACATGGCTACATTCCGTGGTTGGTGGCGTGAAGATTACAGTCAAACTTGTCGCTACTACTACGATGTGCTCCACCTCGGTGGTGAAGTTCCTGGAGATGCTCCTGGTTGGGTGTGCGAAGAAGTGGTGCGCCGTCATCTCAATAGTCCTTCTATGCTTGCCATCTTGGCACTCCAAGATTGGTTTGCTATGGACGAGCAACTTCGTTACTCTGACGTAGATGCAGAGCGCATCAATGTTCCCGCCAACCCACGTCACTATTGGCGCTATCGCATGCACTTGAGCATCGAAAGTTTGCTTCAACAAACAGCTTTCAATCAACGTATCACCAACATGGTAGAACAAAGCGGACGTCAATAATTCACAGGTTCCTCAATTTGCGTTCACGCATATAAGCGACCTTCAAAACTCATCTCCATGTAGTTCCCCCATGGCTACTACATGGAGACTTGAGTAAGATTTCTTGTAAAATCGCTCCAAATTCTTCATCATGAAACATCTTCCTCGCCTTCCCTTTTCTCATCTCTTTAATTTGAGTTTTGGATTCTTCGGCGTACAAATCGCGTATGCACTGCAAAGTGCTAACATTTCTCGCATCTTCTCTACCCTCGGAGCCGATCCACACAATCTTTCCTACTTCTGGATCCTTCCTCCCCTCATGGGAATTATTGTGCAACCCATCATCGGTGTGCTCTCAGACCGCACGTGGACACGCTTCGGACGACGCATACCCTATCTCTTTGTAGGAGCACTCATTGCTGTTTTGGTGATGTGCCTTCTTCCTAATGCCGGAAGTTTTGGTATGAGCGTAGGAGTAGCAATGATTTTCGGCTTGATTTCTCTCATGTTTCTTGACACGAGTATCAACATCGCTATGCAACCCTTCAAAATGATGGTGGGCGATATGGTGAACGAAGAACAAAAATCAACCGCCTACTCCATCCAGTCTTTCCTCTGTAATGCAGGTAGCTTGGTGGGTTATCTATTCCCCATCTTCTTCACCTGGCTTGCTATCAGCAACACTGCAGAAAAAGGACAAGTGCCCGACACGGTAATCTACTCTTTCTATGGTGGAGCTGCCATTCTCATCCTCTGTGTGCTCTACACCACGTTAAAGGTCAAGGAATACCCTCCTCACCTCTATAATGAGTATCATAACATTACTGCTGATTCCGCTGAAAAGGCAGATGTTCCAACTAACACAAAAGAAAAGTCTGAGAAGTCACCCAGCATCATCCGCCTATTGCTAGATGCCCCCTCCACTTTCTGGACTGTAGGACTTGTTCAATTCTTCTGCTGGGCAGCCTTTATGTTCATGTGGACCTACACCGCCGGCTCTATTGCAGCCCATGTGTTTGATGCCCCCACAGTGATTAAAGGTAGCTCTGTAGTGCTCGATACCACGAGCAATGCTTACAATGAAGCAGGTAACTGGGTAGGTGTTTTGTTTGCTGTGCAAGCCGTGGGTTCGGTGTTGTGGGCAACGGTGATTCCCTTCTTCAAAAATCAAAAGTTCATCTATGCGCTGAGTCTTCTTCTCGGAGGTGTAGGTTTTGCTTCGGTTTATTTCATCCACGATCAATACCTTCTCTTCGTAAGTTTCCTCCTCATCGGTTGCGCTTGGGCAGCAATGCTCGCCCTGCCTTTCACCATCCTCACCAATTCATTGAAGGGTGGACACATGGGAACCTATCTCGGTTTGTTCAATGGCACCATCTGTCTCCCACAAATCGTGGCAGCAGTGGTAGGCGGTTTGATTTTGAGAGTCTTAACTGTACCCGGACAACTTGCTCCTGAAATTTTGATGCTCGTTGTCGCTGGTGGTTTACTAGTGGTAGGTGCCTTGTGCGTCAGCTTCATTAAGCTACGCGATTAGTGCCAATTTTTCATCTTTCATAATGCCACATCAAAACGTATCTGTTTTGATGTCGCATCTTCTTTACTCACTATTCCCCTTTTTCTATGTAAGATGAAAAAATGGTATGTGCCACTTTTGTCACATATCATTTTACAATCTCTCAACCTTACTTTTTTTGACGTCATAAAAATACAAAGTAGCACCGAAAGATTCTTTTTTTTTCTGCAAAACTACATTCTCTTTCCACCTTTTTATCGTACCTTTGCTAAGGATAAGTCCCCAATGAAGATACCTTTTCTGGGGTCTAGATTCAGTACAGCACAAAGGCTACAAAAATATTGTGCCTTTGCCGCTACACATTTCAAATCACAACAGAACTTTATCATTTTCCAATTTTCACTTCTTATTCTTTATCTCGCAAAAAAACCTCGTTTTTTTATCTCGCAGTTACAACAGCAATAATACAAATTCATCAATGAAAAAAATAGCTTATCTTCTGCTGGGCATCACGTTGGTTGCGTGCTCTAGCAATAAACAGCAAGCATCGCTCCCGTCCAGCAATGAATTCGCAGTAGAAACCATCGCTCCACAAACAGCGGACCTCAACACCACCTACCCAGCCGTTATTCGTGGTGTTCAAGATGTGGAGATTCGCTCCAAAGTATCGGGAAACATTGTAAAACAATTTGTGGACGAAGGTGACTTTGTAAAAGCCGGTCAGCCTTTGTTCCAAATAGACCCCACACAATATCGTAGTGCAGTTGAACAGGCGCGTGCTGCAGTAAACGTGGCTAAGGCTTCAATTGCAACTCAAGAACTCACCGTTCAAAACAAGCGTATGCTGCGTCAGCGCGACATCGTGTCACAATATGACCTTGACGTAGCAGAAAACCAACTTGCCACGATGCGCGCCCAGTTAGGACAAGCCAAGGCTTCTTTAGCTGCCGCAACAGACCAATTGAACTTCTGCACCATCCGCGCCACCAGCTCTGGCGTCATTGGTAGCATCCCCTACCGTCTTGGTACTCTTGTCGGCCCTTCTAGCCAAGAGGCTCTCACTGTCGTGTCCAACCTCAGCACGATGTATGCTTACTTCTCTCTCACCGAAAAACAACTACTTGAGATGACCCGCACTAGCGGTGGTAGTGCAGCAGCTATGAAGGAATTACCCGAAGTAAGCCTCATTCTTGCAGACGGCACAACCTATGATCAAAAGGGAAAAGTAAGCAGTCTTTCTGGAGTACTTGATGTGGCTACAGGAAGTGTAAAAATGCGCGCCACCTTTGCAAATCCCCAAAGCATTCTTCGCTCAGGTGCCACGGGCCAGATTTCATTCCCTGTGCACCGCATCAATGCTATTCTTGTACCTCAAAAAGCCACTTACGAAATTCAAAACAAGAAATTCGTCTATGTTGTGGGTAAAGGTAACAAGGTAAAGGCAACTGAAATTGAAGTACTTCCCCAAAATAATGGTCAATACTATGTAGTGACCCAAGGTTTGAACATCGGTGACAAAATCGTAGTGGAAGGTGTCAATAAGTTGAGCAACGATATGGAAATCAAGCCTATCACTCCTCAACAAAGCGAAGCACAACAGAAAAAATCGCAACAACACATGGCAGAGAAGAAGATGCCAGGTCAATAATTCACGACTAGGCTCAAGACTTCGCGCGTCTTATTGTGTATTCTGCATTGAACACTATATTAGTCGCAGCCACTAAGTCTTTTTCTCTTTTCTATAACAGCCTAACATTCATAGCACATTCATGAAACTCGATCTATTTATCAACAGACCGGTGCTATCGACGGTGATTTCCATCTTCATCGTCATCTTGGGTACTATGGGCTTGATGCAAATCCCCATCACTCAATACCCAGACATCGCACCACCCACAGTGCAGGTTTCGACTAGCTATATGGGTGCAAATGCCCAAACGGTGCTAAACTCTGTGATTGCTCCACTTGAAGAGCAAATCAATGGTGTAGAAAACATGGACTACATGTCTTCTTCTGCCACCAACACGGGACAAGCCTCTATTCAAATCACCTTTAAGATGGGAACTGACCCAGATATGGCCGCGATTAATGTACAAAACCGCGTGGCCAAAGCTACTGGTCTACTCCCAGCGGAAGTGACGCAAGTGGGTGTTATTACCCAAAAACGCCAGAGTTCTATGCTCATGGTTTCTCACTCGTCGACACTGAAGACCGCTACACCTCTGACTTTTTGGAAAACTATGCCAAGATTAACCTCATTCCTCAAGTGCAACGCGTATCTGGTGTAGGTGATGCTCAGGTATTTGCAGGTTCTTATGCCATGCGCATTTGGCTCGATCCCGAAAAAATGGCTTCTTATGGACTCGTCCCCCTCTGACGTATCGGGAGTTTTGGCAGAACAAAACATCGAAGCTGCGCCCGGTAATATCGGTGAACGCGAAAACCAAACTTTCCAATACACCCTCCGCTATCGAGGTCGCCTTCAGGAAGTCGCTCAATTTGAAGACATCGTCATCAAATCCAATGCCAATGGTAGCCTCATCCGCTTGAAAGACATCGCTCGTGTCGAACTCGGCAGTGAAGCCTACTCATTTGGTAGCCGCACCAACGGGCACAAAGCAGTGGCTTGTATGGTGTCGCAGATTGCAGGTTCCAACGCAACACAGATTATTCAAGACATCGAAAAGACTCTTGAAGAAAGCAAGGCCTCCATGCCCGCAGGTTTGGAAATCAGCATTGCACAAAATGTCAACGACTTCCTCTTTGCCTCCATTCATGAAGTTGTGAAGACCCTCATTGAAGCCTTCCTCCTCGTGTTTTTTTAGTGGTCTTTATCTTCCTCCAAGACCTTCGCTCCACACTCATCCCCACCATTGCCATTCCTGTAGCTTTGATTGGTACATTCTTGGTGCTCAACCTCATTGGCTTCTCTCTCAACCTTCTCACGCTCTCAGCTCTAGTACTCGCCATCGCAATTGTAGTCGATGATGCCATTGTGGTGGTGGAAGGTGTGCATGCCAAACTCGACATGGGTTATACCTCTGCACGCAAGGCATCTCTTGATGCCATGAGTGAACTGGGTGGCGCCATTATTTCGATTACTCTCGTCATGATGGCAGTGTTCGTTCCAGTGTCATTCATGGGAGGCACCAGTGGTGCTTTCTATCGCCAGTTCGGTATCACCATGGCTGTCGCCATCGGCTTCTCTGCTCTGAACGCTTTGACTCTCTCTCCTGCCCTTTGCGCCATCTTCCTTAAAGCTCATGGCGACGAGCGTAGCCTTGGAGAACGAGTGCAAATCGCTCAAAAGGAAGCCTTGGAGCAAATGAAACAAAAGTATGCCGTTAAAAGCAGAAAGTTTGGTCTTGCGCTTCCCCCATGGCTCACACTGCTATTGCTCATTGCCACAATTGTAATGATGGTGGTGGGTCTCTTCACTTTTGAAATGTCATCGTAAGCATCATTGCATGGGCAGTAGCTATCGTGGCTGTGCTCGGTCTTTTCTCTGATCGCTTCATCAATGCTTTCAACAATTGGTATGAAAACATCCTAGAACGCTATAAAAAAGGCGTAGGTCACTTTGTGAAGCGTCCATGGCTCTCTATGGGCTTGGTAGTCGCTTCCATCGGTGCTTTGTTTTGGATGATGCAAGTCACCCCCACCACCCTCGTGCCAACAGAAGATACGGGTACAATCATGGGTATGGTGTCGATGCCTCCAGGCACATCTCAAGACCGCACGGACAAAGTGCTCCAAGACGTAGAAAAGATGGTTATGGCTTCTCCATTGGTGAGAAACACGATGGTCATCTCAGGTTTCTCCATGATGGGTGGTCAAGGCCCCTCTTATGGTTCTTTCTTCATTAGACTCAAACCTTGGGAAGAGAGAAACGCCGTTACAGAGAGTGCCAAAATGGTGTTCATCAACTTGTTGCTCGAATCGCAGAAATCCTTCAAAGACGCGCAAGTCTTCTTCTTCCAACCACCGATGATCATGGGATATGGTATGACCAATGGTTTCACCCTTAATCTTCAAGACCGCACGGGTGGTGAACTCTCTAAGTTTAAGGAAGTAGCTACAGACTTCATCGCAGAATTGTCTAAGCGTCCCGAAATTCAGAGTGCACAAACCACCTTTGATACGAAGTTCCCACAATACATCATCGACATCGACGCTGCACAATGTAAGCGCGCTGGTATCTCTCCACGCGACATTCTCTCCACATTACAGGGTTATTTCGGTGGTCTATATTCCTCCAACTTCAACCGCTTCGGTAAAATCTATCGTGTCATCGTTCAAGCTGAATTTAGCGCACGTACTAACATTGAGTCGCTCAATAACATCAAGGTGCGCAACTCACGTGGTGAGATGGCACCCATCACGCAGTTCATGACACTAACCCCCAACAGAAGGTCCAGACAACATCAACCGCTTCAACATGTTTACCTCGATTTCGATCAATGGTAACCCTGCCAATGGCTACACCTCTGGTCAAGCCATCCAAGCCGTAGAAGAAGTAGCCAAAGAAAGTCTGCCTGTGGGTTACACCTACGAATACTCTGGTCTCACTCGCGAAGAACAATCTTCTGGTGGCAGCACCACAGCTATCGTGTTTGGACTCTGCTTCCTCTTCATCTACCTCCTCCTTGCTGCACAATATGAGAGCTACCTCTTGCCTCTCGCCGTGTTGCTCTCCGTGCCCTTCGGTTTGCTCGGTTCCTTTATTTTCATCCAAGGTATAGGAAGTCTGAGTCTTCTCCCTGGCATGGCAGGTCAGATTATGGGAGCCGTGTTTGGTGAAGCCCAAAACAACATCTATGTGCAGATTGCACTCATCATGCTCATCGGGCTTTTGGCTAAGAATGCCATCCTCATCGTTGAGTTTGCGCTCGACCGCCGCAAGATGGGCATGAGCATCACAGCCGCTTCACTCCATGGTGCCGCTGCTCGTCTCCGCCCCTATCTTGATGACATCGCTCGCCATGATCATCGGTTTGCTCCCCATGATGTTCGCCTTCGGCGTCGGTGCCAATGGTAATCGCTCTTTGGGTACAACCGCCATCGGTGGTATGTTGATTGGTATGATTTGCCAGATTTTCGTAGTCCCCGCCCTCTTCCGCATCTTCCAAGGATTGCAAGAGCGCATCAAGCCTATGGACTTCTCAGATCTTCACAATGAAGAAGCAGAAGCTGACATCGAACAATATGCTAAATAAGGAGACACTTCTCTGACCTCAATCCACTAAACATTCCGCGCTGGGGGGGCGCAGTGTTCTCTACTACGCTCCCCAGCAAAGTTTTCAAAAGTGGACTAAAGGTCTCCGATATGTCTCCTCACCAACACGATATTTTTCATGAAATCATTTCTATATATTGCTGCCGCTGCCACGCTCCTCACGAGCTGCAGCACCTTGTTTGGCAAATACGAGCGCGACACAGCACGCACAGAAGCCTTTGTGAAGCAGCTCTATCGCGACACCGTAAATGCTGATAGAGCACTTCCTGCTGCCGACACGACTTCGTTTGGCAATCTCCCTTGGCGCGAAGTTTTCACCGATGCCCAACTCCAGAAGCTCATCGCCACAGCATTGGAGCGCAACACCGATATTCGCAAGGCTGATCTCACCATCAAACAAGCCGAAATCGGATTGCGCCTCAACAGATTGGCATATCTTCCGCAGATAGCCTTTTTCTCCCTCTGGCACTGTATCTAAGGTGTTCATGGACGGTATGACCACCAACGAGACCTATGCTTTTCCCGTGCAAGCCTCATGGCAAATTGATGCTTTCGGAAAACTCTATAATGCGAAGAAGCAAGGAGAACTCACCGTGATGCAAGCAAAAGCAGCGCGCCAAGCCACGCAAACAGCCATCATTACGGGTGTTGCCAATCTCTATTTTTGGTCTGCAGATGCTCGACGAACAGCTTGCAACCACTGAGGCTACCCTGAAACTCTGGCACAAGAACATCGAAGCTATGGAAGCCATGAAGGAGGCTGGCTACACCAACTCAGCAGCCATAGCAAGCGCCAAGGCTCAAGTGCTACAAATCGAAGCCACTGTACCCACGCTCAAAGACAATATCCGACAAGCTGAAAACTCCCTCTGTGTACTGCTACACGAAGCTCCGCACAGCATCCAACTTAGTGCCTTCAGCGCAGAAGACTTCCCCACTGCTTTCTCTGCAGGACTTCCCTTATCACTCTTAACGAGTCGTCCAGACGTGGCGATTGCAGAAGCTAAACTTGCAAATGCTTTCTACGGCATCCAGTCGGCACGAGGGTCTTTCTTCCCTCAACTCACCATTACAGGACAAGGTAGCTTCACAGATGCACTTGGAGCTATGGTGGTCAACCCTGGTAAGTTCATCGCGTCTGGCATAGCTTCTCTCACCCAACCTCTCTTTGCACAAGGCAAATTGAAAGGCGCACTCGAAGTAGCTAAGTTGCAACAAGAATCTGCGCAACTCGACTTTGAGAAAACCCTACTCACCGCGGGACAAGAAGTGAGCAATGCGCTTAGTAAATACCACACTGCTAGCCTTGCCACAGACATTGCGAAAATGCGTCTGACAGAACTCCAGAAGGCCAATGATGACACGGAATTTCTCTTCCGCAATGGAAATACGACAACCTATCTCGAAACGTTGACGGCGCAGATGAACCTCCTCAATGGTCGCCTTTCGCTCATCAACAATCGTTTTGAAAAAGGTACAAGCAGCCATCAAGCTCTACCAAGCACTTGGTGGTGGTAGAATGTAATAACCTCTCACAAAGATAACACCATGATTAGTCCACTTGCCTACGTTGATCCGAATGCTCGTATCGGACAAAATGTAGAAATTATGCCCTTCGCCTACATTGAGGGCGATGTCGCCATCGGCGACAACTGTGTGATTATGCCGCACGTGTCTATCCTCAATGGTACTACGATTGGCAATAACAACACGATTCACCAAAACACCGTAATTTGTGCCAAGCCTCAATCATTTCACTACGAAGAGGGCGAACAACCTCACGTCGTGATTGGTGACCACAATGTGATTCGTGAAAACGTGCTCATTGCTGGTAGCAACAAATCCGAAGATGCCACACGCATCGGCAGCCACAACCACCTCATGAACAAGGTGCACATTTGTCATGACGTACAGATTGGTGACTACTGTGTCTTGGGCATTTCAGCTAGCGTTGCTGGAGCTTGCCAAATTGGTGACTACACCATCTTGTCCTCCTCCACCATTGTACAACGCAAGGTGCGTGTGGGCAAGTTTGCGCTCTTGCAAAGTGGTACTCGTGTGCCAAAAGACGTAATGCCTTATGCTATCTTTGGCGGCAACCCTCCTGCCTATCGCGGAGTAAATACCAAAGTCATCGAGTACTTCCACCCCACAGTGAGCGATCGTGTGTTGCGCCATCTTGCCAACGCCTTCCGTTTGGTCACTGCAGGCAACTTCTCCTTGGAAGACGCAGTTATCAAGATTCACGAACAAATCGAGATGAGCGATGAAATCAAAACTCTCACCGACTTCATCGACTCAGCTTCTCGCGGCCTCATCCGCTACGTGGAAGACGAACCGTAATTTTCACATGCTAGATACACCTGCTGGATGCTCCTGTATTCATTAATCTCACCTCTAGCTTACTCTCTACACACGGCACCATTCTTCACGAGTGGTGCCGTGTTTCTTCTGCAGTTATCCACGATGTTGGGTTGTAACCAGAGTAAGTTCCCATATCGCAACTTCAAAATCCAAGATATCCCAACGTAGGCGAAAGCTACGTATAGAATGTCTTCGGGAGCATTCCGACAAATCCCATAGACATCAAAAAAGCGCGACTATTCTTCAATCAAGAAGAAAAAGTCGCGCTGAACAAGACGAAAATTAGCCTCTAAGTATCAGTGAAAGAATGTAGCTACACTCACCAAAGAAAACAATCGCTACTGATGCTGCAATTCACTATTGAGGAGATCGCGCATGAAAGAAGCTACTTGAGGAGTAAAGCCAATGGGTTGCAAATACTTTATGGCATTGTCAAAGAAATCTTCGTGCACAAAATTCAGTTCTTCTTCCTCGAGATGTGCCATATACAAACGAGCTGCCATCGCATGATCCCCTAAGAGTAAGGCACAATGAGCTGCATTTTTCAAGATTTTGGCATGCTCGGGTGCTTGCTCCAGCAACATAGTGTATTGATTTTGGGCATCCGCTACACGTCCCATCAATAGATAGCATTGCGCCTTCAAAAGGATGGCTTCAAACTCTTCAGGCTTGTGATAAAGTATCTTGTGTAACTGGTCAAGTGCATCGCTATAGAGTTGCAAATCAAAGAAACGCTGCGCGAGTTGCTTTGCTATTTCAAGACTATCTGGATAGAGTTGTTCTAAGCGGATCCAAGCTACCAAGGCATCTTCACGACGTTCCAACACATCATAGCAATTGGAAAGCAAACGCAAAGACTTTCATCATCTTCCTCTTCTACCAATTGTTCCAACAGCTGAGCAGCCTCTGCATAATGACCAGTGGCATGGTTGCACTGTGCCAAGCGCAGACGCACATCGCGGTGCTCACGAGGAAGGAGTTGGAAGAAGGTTAGGGCATGACGATAGTCCTTGATGGCAAAACTAAGTTGTCCTAATAAAACCAGAGAGGATTCCTCCTCGAATGCACCACGAAATAAGACTGATTCGCGAAGCAAAAGATTATCGCGATAGGGATTTTCCCCTTCATTGCGCGCTACGAAAAGATGGAAAAAACGATAAGTGTCGTGGATATAGCCATTATACGTCAACTTTAGCATGCGGAATTCCTGTGACTCCGTAGAAATAAGGTCAGCTACTCCGCTATTCTTACGATGATTGCGCAAAATTTGAAGCATTACTGTATCTTTTTCTGCAAGATCAAATTCTACGTCCTTTCTTTCGTCAGGGAGTTCAGCAGAGACTTCATCGATTTTGTCCTTCATTTCTTGCGGCATTTGCTCAACAAGTCTTTTACTAGCGAGATTCATCTCTGCAATGATATAGAGATCGGTGGTGCCAAACGCGCGATGTTGCAATTCGAGCGTTCTACTGTCTACCTCTTCTAAATGCCGAAGTTCTGGACGTTCTACAGAGAAGGGGATAAACCAATTGGCTGCTTCTTGAAAAAAGGGAAAGCGACGATACATCCGCTTAAATCCTCCCAAAGCAATGTCAATCCCTGCCCAACCATCTACAAAGCGTTCTGCCACCATACTTGCCATCTCACGCATGAAAGTTTGTTTGGCTTGTATATTTGAAGGATCTGGCATCTGTGAAAATCGCTCCATCAGTTGTGAAGCATCAGTAGCCGTATCACGCGATTGCGCAGAAGCCAACATGGTAGACTGCACAATGCGCAAATCTTCTTGCCAAACTTCACGATTTGTCCACGCCTTCCATTGTTGAACCAAGGAAGGAAACAAAGCAATCTGTGCCGCTTGATGAATGCCAATATACACCAGTCCCACACAAAGACGCACGCGCAATAGAGAAGAAAGTGTTTTTTCGGTTTGACGCAACAACCACGCACATTGCGTTGGATCAAAACTTGCCAACAAACTTAACGTCACCGCAGAAAGCACTGTTGCACGAGTGTCTTCGCTTCGATTGGGATGCTGCATAAGTTCTTCAGCAGCTTCCACTACTTCGGCTGTCCAAGGCGCTGCACAATAGAGTCTATCGAAGAGAATGTGATTGTCTACTTCGTAACACAATACATTCTTGAGAGGTTGCTGCAGACGTTGATCGGCATACTTCTGCCACAATTTGGCACGCAGCTGCTGCGTATGCTCCACTGTAAAGGCGTGATGCAAGGAGAGTCCGAGGAGATAAGTGCGCTCACACAAGCGCTCATTGCGCTCTTGATAAGTGGCACTCGCCTCACCTTGTCGGAAATCACGCAACAAGTGTTCGTAATCCGTCACAATTCGCTCATGCTCTTGACGACTATGCCAGTCACCAACCCACGACAACTGCCCTTGAAGCGCGCGAAGCGCATCAAGCAACTGACGATTGTGAATGGCTTTCACAAAATCATCGCGGAGAGTGAGGTAAACGGTCGTGTCCATGGGAGAAGCGTGGAAAAAATTTTGGAGCAATCTAAAGCAAACTAGAGAAGATGCACGAAATGTGGAATACAGCATCTAACGCAGGGGAGGTATGGGCATCTCCTCTGGATGTCTCGCGCAATTTGCATCGACTACTTGTCGGTTTTCACCTCATTATAGTGAGGCAAACGCACTTGTTTCACTTGCTCAGGTGTGAGTTTATAGGTGCGGATGAGTACACTGTCTAACACAGCACCAGGCTTATGGTTGATACGCTGCACAGCTGCATTATACACTCGCTTCAACAACTGAGCTTGCTTGGATTTTTTAGCATCTTGCTGAGCTTGTGCACTGAGATAAAGCGCATGCTGATGATAAGAGGAAGGCAATGTGGCTAACACGCGTTGCCCATTTCCTTTGGCACGAAGCGCGAAAGGCTGCGGCAACACTGCTGCGTCTATTTGCTCATTGTCGAGCATTTGTTGGCGGATACGGTAATCGTTGATTTGAGGACGCAACATATCGTCAAACTTCCAACGAAGACTGTCACGCAAATGCGCCGTGTATTGATCAGAACTACTATAACGCGCAATGGCAATGGTGCGTTGCTTGAGTTGCTTCATCTCAGTGAGACGCAAACGCCCACCGACTAACAGTTGCCACTCACCTTGCAGCGGAATCCATGCCACATAACCGCGCATCTTTCCTTGTGTAGCATAATGCTGCTGGCGCACAAGGTCTGTGACACCTGCATCAGTCCGCGTGCCCAACAAAGCTGTGTCCGCATCAAACTGAGATTGGTATGTTTTGATGCGAAGAGGAAGCGACAAAGAGTCTGCTATTCCAGCTGCTTTGGCATAGTAGAAAGGAAGACTCTCGTAGGTGGGAAGACAGGCTATGATGAACGAAAGACTATCAGGCACATCATTGACACTACTCACCTCTGTATTTTCGTCTTTATTCGCTTTCTCTCCACCACAACTAGTGGCAAAACATCCCACAAAGAGAGCGATGAAAAGAAGAAGGGGAAGTTTTAGACTATTCATAAGCAAAAAAAGTTATAGAGCAGCAGTGACGGTGCACCGCTGTCCCTATAACTTTATAATTATCTATTAGGTATTTGGCGATAGATTAGCCTTTGATGGCAGCTACACCGGGGAGTTCCTTACCTTCGATGGCTTCGAGCAAAGCACCACCACCAGTTGAGATGTAAGAAACTTGGTCAGCCATACCGAACTTGTTAATGCAAGCTACAGAGTCACCACCACCGATGAGAGAGAATGCACCGTTCTTAGTCGCTACAGCGATAGCATCAGCGATAGCACGTGAACCACCAGTGAAGTTATCGAACTCAAACACACCAGCAGGACCGTTCCAGAGGATAGTCTTAGCGGGTTCGATAGCAGCAGCAAACAACTTGCGGCTTTCGGGACCTGCATCGAGACCTTCCCAACCTTCGGGGATGTCACCAACGGGAACTATTTGCGTATTGCAGTCGTTCTTGAAGTCGTCACCAGCCACGCAGTCAGTACCGAGCACGAGATTCACCCCCTTAGCCTTAGCCTTCTCGATGATAGAGAGAGCGAGGTCGAGCTTGTCTTCTTCGCAGAGAGAAACACCAATGTTGCCACCGAGTGCACGAGCGAAGGTGTAAGTCATACCACCGCAGAGGATGAGGTTATCCACCTTGTCCATGAGGTTTTCGATGATACCAATCTTGGTAGACACCTTAGAACCACCCATGATAGCAGTGAAAGGATGCTTGATGTTGTTGAGCACGTTGTCAACAGCAGTCACTTCTTTTTCCATGAGATAGCCGAGCATCTTGTGGTCTGCATCGAAATAGTCAGCGATGACAGCAGTAGAAGCGTGCTTGCGGTGAGCGGTGCCGAATGCGTCCATGATGTAGTAGTCAGCATAGCTAGCAAGCGTCTTAGCAAATTCCTTTTGGCTTTCCTTTACTGCCTTTTTTTGCAGCTTCGTAAGCAGGATCTTCCTTGTCAATGCCAGCAGGCTTGCCTTCTTCTTCAGGATAGAAACGGAGGTTCTCGAGAAGAAGCACTTCGCCAGCCTTAAGAGCGGCAGCAGCTTCTTGTGCCTTTGCGCAATCAGGTGCAAAAGAAACAGGGGCATCGAGGGCAGCAGCTACAGCGTCCTTGATTTGTCCCAAAGAGAACTTGGGGTTAACCTTGCCTTTGGGCTTACCCATGTGGCTCATGATGATGAGAGCACCACCATCAGCAAGCACCTTCTTGAGGGTGGGCAACGCACCGCGGATGCGAGTGTCGTCGGTGATTTGGCCATTTTCATTGAGAGGCACGTTGAAGTCTACACGTACGATGGCCTTCTTGCCTGCAAAGTTACAAGAGTCGATAGTCATAATGATATGAGTATTGATGAATTATTTGTGATTGTCGAGGATTCCAGAATGCTCCGAGACACCCTTAAAGAGACTTTTGATAGCCCCCAACAGAGAGGTACAGAGCGTGTCAAGAATTTACAGGGCAAATTTACGAAAAACTTTGGGATGTTGACTGTTTTATAGCAATTATTTTCGCCTTCTTCTCCCAATGCGAAGAGAAAGTTGTACTTCTCTTTGTGCACTATCCTTCGGATTCGTTCTAAAAATCCCCAAAAAGCACAGTCAAAGCCTCCCTTCCCTTACAACGAAACGGTCTCCACGATGCCCGATGCCACATACCACAGATAGCCTTTCACGTTCTGTTTGCCCATTTGTTGAAGGAGCTGACAGTAGTGTCGCACTTGTTCGTGATAGTCCGGACGCGGTAGTCCGAATTTATAGTCCACCACGATGGCCTCATCTCCACGCATCATCACGCGGTCGGGACGAGGAGCATGCACATTGCCGTTTTCATCGCGAGTCAAAATGGTGCATTCACGATAGAGCTGCCACGTGCCATCAAACCATTCCTTGGCGATTTCATGCTCCATCGCGCGGTGCAGGAGTTTTCGCATTTCGCCCACCTCTTCGATCGGCGCAATCTTTCCTTCGCAAATCGCAGATTGCAGCACAGTTTCCACATCGGCTTCGCTTTCAATCTCTTCCATCAGATGATGCAGCAGTGTACCACGTCGCTGAGCCGCTTCGCGTTTGGCGAAGAACTCCAAATCTAGTTCGGAAGTATTCGACATATTCGCCGCATCTCCATCGGCATTGCCCGCTTGCACCGCTTCCATCAGCGCAGCATTATACAAGCGCGCACTTTGCGACTGACGGAACTTCACATCGTGGTTGGACGTTTCTAGGTTCACTCTTTCGGTAATCGCATTGATTTTGAAGGGATTCTTCGTTTTTCATTCACCACTTTCGCGGGTTTCCCTTTCTCGAGAGAAGTTGTTTGAGTAGCGACTATGCACTCTGCGGTTGAAGGTTGAGCAATCTCTAGGAGTATCTGTGTATCATCCTCTTCGAGTCGCACATCGCCATCGATCAAATCCGTCCATCCTAGTTGGGTGATTGTTTTCTGCAAAGCAGGCACGATGCTCTTATCATAATTTCTCGGCAATTTTGGTGCACAAATCACCAAGTTTTGACGCGCACGGGTGAAAGCCACATAGAGCAAGTTGAGATTTTCGATACGCTGATTTCGCAATTCCTGCAGATACTCGTCTTTATAGATACTATTTTCTGCAGCCGCACTCAATTTTACGGGCAGCAATGGAATCTCATTGAAGGGCACCTCCTGAGGACTTGTCCATATCATCGACTGCTTTTGACCACTACTCACCAGTTCCCAGTTGCAGTAAGGAATAAACACACTGTGAAAATCCAATCCCTTGGATTTGTGAATGGTCAAGATGCGCACTCCTTTCACCACTGAAGCGGGCACCGACTTTTTGCCTAAAGACTCCTCGCAAACTTGAAGGAAACGCCCAATGTCAGGCACATTATCATCCAAGAATGCCACTACCATATCTAGCAAACTATAAAGATAACTCGCCTCACCAGGTTGTTTATCTAGCTCTAAGTAGTGAATCAACTGCTGAATGAGGTCGTAGAATGGCAGCATTTGATAAGACTGTTTACTCCATTCTACCAAAAGACCATGAACTTTATCTTTCGCTTCCTCTGGACAGTGTTTTAATACATAGTTCAAAGCCACTTCGTCCGTGCGATTGTGGACATACTGTAGTGCTTTCACTATGAGCTGCACCCCTCGAGAAGCAGATAGTACATACGCCTCATCAGAGACTAACTCTATGCGAACGAAATCCTCATCATTGGCATGCTCCTTCTCATATTCGGCAAAATACTCGATGAGTTTTCCGCTATCTTTATTGTTACGCACCAAAATCCCCATCTTGTCAAAGGGCACTCCGGCACGATACAAGCGCATGATCTGTTCTCGCAAATCATCTTCTGGCGAAAATTCTGCTGTTTCTCCTTCGTTCTCTTCGCTTGCTTCTGTTGCAACTGCCTTGTTCTTAGCAGAAGAAGTTGTCTTCTCGGGCTTTTTCTCTATCAAGACACGCACAAAGCCGCCTTCGCGCACGGGGTTTTGCTTCACCAAATCTTCTGCATAAAGCGACGTGAGCACACCACCCTCTCCTGCTGCATCTTCTTCGCTAGCCTCAGCTATCACTTGCGCCATCTTCACGAAGATCGCATTATTGAAGTTCACAATCTTCTCTCCACTTCTGAAGTTGGAATCAAGGGTTTGAATATCCGTGATTGCATCATCTTTGATATTTGCCAATCCCGACCAGTCTCCTCCACGCCAACGATAGATGCCTTGTTTCACATCGCCCACCAACATGCAACTATTGCCGTGTGCAATATTCTCTACAAAGAGGTTGCGCAAATTGGTCCACTGCAGTTCGGAGGTGTCTTGGAATTCATCGATCATCACGTGGTTAAACTGGGTGCCAGCTCGCTCAAACACAAACGAAGCCTCACTCTTTCCCACCATTTCGGCAAAAAGAATCGGGGTATAAGCCAAGAGGAAAGTGTCGTTCTCCGTATTGAGCTCTTGCACTGAAGCTGAGATAGCATCGAGCAAGCGAAGTTCATTGAAGTGCTGAAGACTCAAATCGCACGAATTGATGGTAAAGTTGGCGTTATCAATCGTGGTGAGCAACTGTTCTAAGTGATTGGACAAATCACTTGCCCAACCATCATATTTTCCTGTCTTCTTATCTGCGGCTTTGAGGGCTTTGCCACTATCATCCACAATCTTAAGCACTGTGTTACTCGGATCTGTCGTAGAAAACTTGTACTCCATCGCACGATGCAGATACTTTTCCACATCTCCACCGCGGCTGATTCTACCATATCCTTCAGAACCAACAATAAAATCTTCCACATCCTGCGCTGACTGCTGAATTTCTTCAATCGAGTTCTTCTTTAAACTATGCAAAAACATCACGATAACGCTTTGCTAAGTCATTGTCAAGCGTGAAATTTTGAAGCAAACGTCGCTGTTTCACATAACTCTCTTTAGTCAGCTCTCGCGCCAGATTCGATAAAGAATGCTCCACACGCCAACTCTTGTCGCTATCGTCTTCCAATCGCTGTTCGATGTATTGCGACACCCATTTCAATTCTTGCGAATCGGATTCGAGACCTTGCAGCATTTTTATCCACTCCTCGCTGCAACAAATCATCGTTGTTGAGGTCTACTTTGAAAGTAGCGGTCAAACCAAGTTCATGAGCCAAATTACTGAGCAACGATTGGAAGAAAGAGTCGATGGTGGTGACATGAAATCGATCGTAGCCGTGCAGAATCTGGCGCAACAAGCTCCGTGTCATGAGCGAAATTTCACGATCACTTGCTGGCACCAACAACTTCTGGCGCACCACATTCAAGAAAGCTTGTTGTTCTTCCACGCAGTGCGCAAGTTCGTAGAGATTTTCCAAGATACGCTCCTTCATCTCCGTGGTCGCCTTTCGTGTGAAGGTTATCGCCAACTGATGACGATGCGGTTCACGAGTTGTCTTGAAATCGTTCAGAAGATTGGCTATAAATTCCGCTGCCAACGTATAGGTTTTTTTCCAGCACCAGCCGAAGCCTTGTACACGTGTATTAGTTTGGAAGTGTTCATGGAGTTTTCTTTTGGAAGTTGTGCTTCACTATTGGTCCTTGTCGATGGTTTTCGATCTATTTCCCGCGATGTCCACCCTCGCAGAGCTACAGTGCGAGGCATATCTCACACTCACTATTTGACGACAAAGAGATGGTCACTAATCAGTCACCATCTCCCACGCAAAGGAGGTATTCCTCTGTTGTTTATTTCTAGTATTACTACTTATTTCTTGCCCAAACGATATACCTGCGTTGCACCCTTTGCAATCAAACTGTCGGCAGAAAGGGTCATGATTTGCACCGTGTCAGGACTTGTTGCCACATTGAGCAAGAGTTTGCCATTGATGATTTTGAAATCGTTGGTCAATGCCTTCACTTCCGTCACGTTGATGGCACGATCAAGCGCTTCTCCACCATCGGTGGTGGTCAAGGCAAACTCATCGCCTACACGCACATCACCATAGATTTCTGCTGCACCGCCATCTTGATGCGAACGCAACAATTCAAGTTCTTGACCAGAAGCCTGCTGCACTGCAAACGTGCTCATACCAAAATCGTCTACAACCTTCCCATAAAGGGTGCTATCGACCTCTGCTGGAGCAACAACAGTAGTGGTGTCACCCTCTGCGTCCTTTTTCGACTTGAACCAATCGCACGAAGCAAACATAGTGAGCACGGAAGCCACCATGATATAAAGTAATTTACGCATTGCGTTATCTTTTAGGAATTAGTAGCAGCGAATTTACACAAAAAAAGAGCACCAAAACAAGCAAAGGCGAGGAAAATATCTCATATATAGCTAAATATCTCACACAAAGAGCGTAAAATCCAGAAATAATTACTATATTTGCAGCGGCTTATGGCTCAATGGCTCATGAGCCACCATTGATACGTCGGTCAACGTGGGTGCAGCCCCCGTTTCTCCAATATGGGACACCCACTTTGTGCGGACTTTCGATGGCACATCATTTATTCATTTATTTATCTACAAACTTAACATTAATGGAGAATCTCAAAAACATTGCTCCTTTGGCCGATTTCGACTGGGACGCATTTGAAAACGGTAGCGTAGCTGGCGAAGCTAAGGAAACTCTCGTTGCTGCCTACGACCAAACTCTCAACAACGTTCACGAGCACGAAGTTGCTGAAGGTGAAGTTACAAACATCACCAAGCGTGAAGTTGTGGTGCGCATCGGTTCTAAGAGCGATGGTATCATCCCCGTAAGCGAATTCCGCTACAACCCCGATCTCAAGATCGGTGACACTGTAGAAGTTTACGTGGAAAGCCTCGAAGACAAGAAGGGTCAACTCGTACTCTCTCACAAGAAGGCTCGCGCTAGCAAGTCTTGGGAGCGTATCAACGAAGCCCTCGAGAACAAGGAAATCATCAAGGGTTTCATCAAGTGCCGCACCAAGGGTGGTATGATCGTAGACGTATTCGGTCTCGAAGCGTTCCTCCCCGGTTCACAAATCGACGTGAAGCCCATCCGCGACTACGATGTATTCGTTGGTAAGACTATGGAATTCCAAGTTGTCAAGATCAACCAAGAATACAAGAACGTTGTAGTTAGCCACAAGGCGCTCATCGAAGCTGAACTCGAAGCTCAAAAGCAAGAAATCATCAGCAAGCTCGAAAAGGGTCAAGTGCTCGAAGGTACCGTTAAGAACATCACCAACTACGGTGTATTCATCGACCTCGGTGGCGTTGACGGTCTCGTACACATCACTGACCTCTCTTGGGGTCGCGTGAGCAATCCTCGCGAAGTGGTTCAAGACGACCAAAAGCTCAACGTGGTTATCCTCGACTTCGACGAAGAAAAGAAGCGCATCGCTCTTGGTATCAAGCAACTCACTCCCTCACCCCTGGGATGCACTCGATCCTAACCTCAAGGTGGGCGACAAGGTTAAGGGCCGCGTAGTAGTGATGGCTGACTACGGTGCATTCGTAGAAATCGCACCTGGCGTTGAAGGTCTCATCCACGTTTCTGAAATGTCTTGGAGCCAACACCTCCGTTCTGCACAAGACTTCCTCAAGGTAGGTGACGAAATCGAAGCTGTGATTCTCACCCTCGATCGCACTGACCGCAAGATGTCTCTCGGCATCAAGCAACTCAAGGAAGATCCTTGGAAGGATATCGAAGTGAAGTACCCCGTTGGTTCTCAGCACACTGCTAAGGTGCGCAACTTCACTAACTTCGGTGTGTTCGTAGAGCTCGAAGAAGGTGTTGATGGTCTCATCCACATCTCTGACCTCTCTTGGACTAAGAAGGTGAAGCACCCCAGCGAGTTCACTCAAGTTGGTGCTCCTATCGAAGTTAAGGTGCTCGAAATCGACAAGGAAAACCGTCGTCTCAGCCTCGGTCACAAGCAACTCGAAGAAAATCCTTGGGATGTATTCGAAACTGTATTCACCGAAGGTAGCACTCACGAAGGTACTATCATCGAACTTCACGACAAGGGTGCTGTTGTTCAGCTCCAATATGGCGTTGAAGGCTTCGTAACTCCTAAGCACCTCGTGAAGGAAGATGGCAGCAAGGCTCAACTTAACGACAAGCTCAACTTCGTTGTGCTCGAGTTCAACAAGGACAGCAAGCGCATCCTCCTCTCTCACACTCGCACTTTTGACCAAAGCGTATCTGCAGAACGCAGCGAAAAGAAGACTCGCCGTGCTGCTGCTCCACGCAAGGAAGAAAACACTGCTAACATCCAAAACCAAGCTGCTTCTACTAGCCTTGGCGACATCGATGCTCTTGCAGCTCTTAAGGCTAAGATGGAAAAGGGTCAATAATCTCCCCTTTTTCTCTTCTCACCTAGCACCTACTCCACCTCGGAGTAGGTGCTTTTTTTGTATCCCCCAATCGCCAAAAGGTCATTAAATCCTGACCAGATTTTATTTGATTGTGGAGGAAATTCTTTACCGTTTGCCTTTGGTGTAGTAGACCAAGACTAGAACCAACGAGAGATAAGATGCCAATAAGAAAATGAAAAAGGAGAGGTCCTAATCTTTTCCGTTACCAGTAACGCTTTTACGGTCTAATGACCAATTTGGGTTAAAAGCAAAGTGCTACATTATTTTCGAGCTTCAGCACGTACTTCAGTACGCTCCCTTTAGACTCAATGCCTTACATTTTATCCCTATATACCCCCCCAAGAAACACCGAAGCACCTCATATCAACATATAGAACTCCAAAAGACATCTCAACATATAAAATCGCCTCACAAGGAAAAACGCTGCAGAATTGAGGTTAAAAACAAATAGGTGCTTAATTGAAGTCTTAGTCAGGCTTCAATTAAGCACCTATTGGAGATCAAGTAAGGCTTAGTTGCGATGCAAGTAAGCACCTGTAAGGATTGGAATAAGGAAAAAACAGGACATTATGCCCCTCCCTTTTAGGAGGAGGAGGGGAAGTCCTCCTTTTAATTTTCAGTATAATCTGCGATGAGCTGCTGGAGTCCTTCTTTTGTGCGGGTGTCATACTTGGCAGCATCCATGCTCGGCTTATTCAGATATTCCGTAGTCAGCTTAATTCTTTTCTTCTCGCTTCGTGTACCTAATAATGCTTTGTCGCCAAGATAGATAGCTTCCTTTCTGTCCTTCAGCTTCAGATAAAGTTCATTTTTATCTAATGGATGTTCCAGGATGTAATTGTCCTTTCCGTCGGTAAAGAGTACCTCGAAGAACTGTGGGTGGCGTGTTCCGATATTAAGAGAACCATTGCCGCCGGCGTTTCTTAACACACCGTCTTTTTGAACCCTTTGCACCGATATAGGTTTTTGCCACCCTGCATAGACGGTTACGTTGTCTGCAGCCTTGAACTTCTGTTCGGTCTTGCCGTTCGCACCGTTGTGCGTCAGTGTTACGGTTGATCCCATTGCCGGTGCGTCAAGGTCGAGGATTCCACTGGTTCCTTTACCCATCTTCTTTTCAATAGATTCATATACGATAGTGATGTTGCCTTCATGTGTTGTGCCGTCAGCAAGTACCACCTTGCCGGGCACATTATAGATGTTCACGGAAGCATCTCTGACCTCTTTCACCAACTGTCGTTCCTCTTCGGCAGCCTGTTGCTCATCTGCTTTGCCTTGTTTGCCAGTCGCAGCTTGATATTCTCCGTCATATCTCCCAGTGCATAGCCGTTTGCAAGCAGTTTTGATACCATACGGCGCAACATCTCGTCCTCGGAGAGTTTGGATGCAGTATTGTATTGCAGGAAGGGAAGTTTTCTATTATCACAGGTTGTTATGTTGCTGAAATTCTCGCTCCTGGTCCAAGATTCGAGCTTAATCTCCGCTACTTGGTTGCCCACACGGTCCTTGACATAATAGTCTCTTTTGCCTAATGAATGTTCATTGACAAAAACCTTTCCCACCATCTCTTTGTTGATGATAATGTCACCATTGTTGTTGATGGAGAAGGGATGCTGTGCGGTAAACTCCTCATCGGTTTTCTCCATATTTTTGACTATGGTATAGAGGCTGTCCCATTTTGCAGAGAAAGGACGCGAGCCCTGCTTGAAGAGGTCGTCAATGGTGGATGTCTTGATACCGTCCACTGCGATGATCTGGGGTTTGCTGTCTAACAGTTTGTAGACAAGGTACTTCGTGGTGGACAGTACAATCCTGTCTTTCGGGTTTTGCAGTTCAAAGACTGCGCCCTCAGGTGATGTGAACTGGAGCCAGTCTTCTGGTGTGCTGACGCCTTGTTTTGTCTTGTTCGTAATGAAGAATGTGAACACCTTTTTCCCATCTGGCGTAGAAAGGTCGCAGACTCTTTTCGCTTCTTTTACAAGTGCTACTGGTGTTCCGCCAAGTAATACCTCCCCTTTCTTTATTTTCAGGTCTTGGGCATGTGCGGAAAGCAACATGAAGCTGGCGATGAAGCCTAATACTGTTTTTCTCATCTTACTTATTTGAGTTTTAGATTGATATGAATTGGCTGCAAAGGTAGTGATTTTACATATCACCTTAATTCCGCAGCATAAGTTCTTGTGAGAACTCCAAGTGCCTGAGAAACATAGTTCTCAAAACTCTTGTATATGTCAGAAATTTCACCTATCTCGGTGCTGTAAACATAACAAGTAAGCAAAAATTTGACATGACAAAGGTAGCAATTAAATCGAGAATATCACTTCTTTCGGTGTAAGTTATCACATTATGGACGTTTTCTCAAAGTTGGGCTTTGACAAACTTACCGAATCTGTATTGGGTAAACGTAGAAGTAGTAGCAAAGCATTCAGTCATGGAAGTACTTTCGGCTCTATCTTCTTAAGTTACCTTCCCCATTGGTTTGGGTGGGGGATTTCATGACTATGCAAGAACCAAGAACCCCAGAAGATCCCCATATCAATGGATAAACCCCAAAAGACATCTCAACGTATAAGATTTTATCACAAGAAAAAATACTGCGGAATTAAGGTATATTATTATAGCTACATTTTAATTCCGCCAACGGGTAAAAAAACAACCTCTTCCAAGCTTATTTTCTACCTATAGGCCTTGTGTTTTACTCTTTCAATAGGCGTTCTTCTTCTAAGTCGATGCGATGAATAAAGTGTCTCACAAGTTCCTCGTCCACTCTTTCGTTTCGTTGTTAAGCTTGTTCAACCACAATCGTTGCTCTTCAAGTATCTCGCGATAGGTGTTTCGCACCACCGCATCATAGAGTGTGGCGCTCCCTTCGCTCTCCAACAGCTCGTTCCAGTGGTTCACCAGGTTGTTTAACACCGCCGAATGGGTTATGTTTTCTGACATATTGTTGCGTTCCAGAAAGTCAAGACTGGCCTGTGCCATACCTATTCGGATGATGCGTTGGGCTTCTGCGTGGGACATATGGTCGTCGTAATTGGGCAGCTTCACCATCTTGAGTAGCACGGGAAGCGTCAATCCTTGGAATATTAGCGTGAGGGTTATCACCATAAACGTGATGTAGAGCACCAAACTTCGTTCGGGGAAAGCTATTTGCGTGCCTGGAATATACAGCGGAATAGACAAAGCTGCAGCCAGCGAAACCACTCCGCGCATGCCTGTCCAGCCCAAAACCAAGGGTCCGGCATAGCCTTGTTTGCGCGAATCGGCCACCGTTATAAACTTACTCATAAAGCGTGTGATATGCACTGCACCGAAAGCCGCACCCATACGGATAACCACTAATGCCATGGTGATGAGCAAACCGTAGGCTGTAGCCATCCAAAGACTCACGTTATCTTCTTTCAAACTGGTCATTATCTCGGGCAAATCCAGTCCGATAAGCAAAAATGCCATACCATTGAGCAAGAAATAAGGAAGTTCCACACATGCTCGGCACGCAATCTCGACGACGAACCAACGATTAGTATGCGGCGATAACTGAAGTAAAGCCCACCACTCACCACGGCCAACACACCTGATGCCCCAACGGTTTCGGCAGAAATATACATCACATATGGGCTAAGAATGGTGAGCATCGTGTCGATATTCTCGTCCATGGGCAGCCACTTGCGCAACTTAATAAGCATATACGACTGTATAATCACATACGACAGCAGCACGCCCACTCCAGCGACTCCAATCACCATCCATATAAAGGATGCGGTGGCCTGATACCACACAAATTGCCCTGTCCCTATGGCTATAAGGGCAAACTTAACGATGATGAGCGAACTGGCATCGTTGAACAAACTCTCGCCTTCCAGAATGGCCGATATACGCCTTGGCACCTTTACAAATTTCATAATGGTGGCTGCCGACACGGCATCGGGGGGCGAAACAATGCCACCCAACAAAAAACCTAAGGCCACCGAGAAACCCGGAATAAAGGTGTTGGCTATAAATCCCACAACAAGGGCCGTGATAAACACCACAATAAAGGCAAACGAACCTATTATCCTGCGCCATCGCCACAGTTCTTTCCACGAGTTGTAATACGCCGCATCGTACAGTATAGGCGGCAAAAACACAAGGAATATCAAGTCGGGATTGATATTGAAACGGGGGCATTCCGGGAATGAAGCTCATTGCCACACCACCCAATACAAGCATAATGGGATAGGCCACTTTTACGCGCTGACTCACCATAATCAATAAACAAGTGGCAAAAATGAGCGCAATGATCAAGACTAATTGATGTTCTATCATCGTGAAGAAGGGTAGAATTAGTTGATGTTTACTGTGATTTGAGGGGTTAATGTGATAAACTTTCTACTCAAAGTAAGCTGGCTTTGCTGGCTTAATCGCCGCTTTTGTTTATCTAAAACGGGGCAAGCACGGTGCTGTGTATCGCCCTTAACCCACACTTTTGTATCTTTAAGACAGCTTTTAGCCAACCAGCCGTCTACCGAGAAGCGTCCTGAACCTGCAAAGAACAGCAGAACAAACACCAACAAGGCGGCTGTACTGCGATTTTGCTGCACGTTGGGTAGCAACATGTTTAACATTTTCTTCATGTTTCTTTTTTTGTTATCTATTAATTCCGCAACACTATTACAAATTAAACTTTTTAAGTACCTGAGCAACAAAAAGCTCTTGCTTTGGCAAGCGGCAGAGCCGAGCGGCTCAAGATTTTGCAATGTCAGAATTTTCACTTATCTTATTGTTGCAAAAAAAACAAGAGAATCCGACGATAGACATGGCGAAGATACTTATTAAATCTGAGAGACTCACTCCTTTCGGGGGAATATTTTCAATCATGGAGCAATTTGACTCCACATTATCATCTGTAATCGACTCAACTCCTGGTCTAAGGTGTAGATCGTTCCATTAACTGGATGTCTACCGAGAAAGACATCATTACATTTTATAATGAGCGTGGAGTAAGCGAAAAGAACTTTGACATACAGAACAATGACTTCGGCTGGTCGCATCTGCCCTTTTCCTTTATGGCTGAGTACATGGTTTTCATGATGGTTACCGCCATGCTGAAGAACTTCAATCTTTATCTCGTCCGTCATACCAGCGATAAGGTCAAGCCATTGAAAAAGACAAGCAGGCTGAAAGCCTTTATCCTGCATTTTGTCAGCGTGCCAGCAAAATGGATGCGCACTGGAAGGCAGAACGTTCTGAACCTATATACCCCAATTCGGTTTAAGGGCACCTCTTTTTTACTCAGGTTATAGCACACAACGATTCTTTCGACCTAGTTTAAGATCGAAATTCCATTGTTTCACGCAAGTATATTTTAGAAAAGTGTGAGCTGCTTCACCTCTGCTTCTCCCTCCATCTCAAACTCCATATTGATAGAAGTTTTGTATCGTAGAAAGCATAAGCAGCCATTCCAGCCAAAAGGTTGACAATAAAGTTTGAGACACTTCTGTGTCGAGTATGAACGATCTGCGCCACGTTCTTGAGCATATCGTTGATGGTCTCGAGAATCCCAATCGGTCATTAAATTCTGACCAGATTTTATTGGATTATTGTGTAGATAGCATACTGTTTGCTCGAAGGCGTAGTGAACTACGTCTAGAACCTACGAGAGAGAAGATGACAATAAGAAAATGAAAGATGACAAGACCCTATCTTTTATATAACGAGTAGCAAAGTAACATTCTAGTGAACTAGTGAACTATTGAGCTTTAAGAGTTATCCAGGGTGTTAAATAAAGGGCAAAATGCTGTGAAAACGAGTATTGCAAACCTCCGCTTAAAAACGTACGAGCTATTGAAGAAAATCTCCCACGTTTTTGGAAAAACGTGGGAGATTTTCCAAAAAACGTGGGAGTTTTTTTAGCAGACATCGCACGATTTTTTCAGCCCTTACTAGATGATGCAATGATGAGACTCACGAAATTAGTACTTTTCATTAAGCAACACTAGCACACAAGGTAATTCTAAAGCTAAGCTCACTAAAAAAACGCTCTCGAAAAATCAAGGAGGAAAAAAAGACGGTGTTCTTCGCACATCGTGGAAGCAAAGAAAGAGCTCCCTCGCGCGCATACGCGCGCACCTACAGTAATTTTCTACTTTTTGCTTTCACAACCTTCACAAAATTCGCTGTAGGACAATCATATTCAGATGATTACAGCCCTATTAGGAACGGAGTTCGCCAAACAAGTGGAAAACATCACTAAAAGGTGCTCCACCAATGCTCAAAAGTTAGGAAACTCTTCCATCCATGAACCTGATACGAAACATGGTATCTTAACGGAAAAATCCACCCTTCTGTGAAGGTTGTGAAAGCAAAAAAATCAAAAAAATCCCAGGGAAGGCGCGCATGACGCGCACGCGTGAGAAAAACTCACTACTCATTTGCATTTCATCAAGACATGAGCAGGCTAGTTTAGAATCTCGCCTTATCTGGCAATCATTTCACCACAAATCAGAAAAATAATACTCTAAAAACTCTCTGGCAGCGACACAAAACTTAAAAGATTCAGCAATAGTTTCTGCTTAAAACATCTTTTAAGGTTGGACAGACCTGTTTTTGACTTTTACTCACACAGGTAGATTCGAAGGTAGCGTAGCCCAAACGTAACGCTTTCCCCAAAACCCTCTTTCATTTTACCTCAATATATACCGATCTTACCCAGAAAATCGCCCTAAAACCAAGAAAATGCTATCTAGAGATTGAAATTTTCAAGGAAAAAGTTGGTCAATTCAGAGCTTCTTTGTAATTTTCGGTCGAAAACAGAGCCATCCCCCTCCATTACCATGAAATTTGGGGTTGGTTCGCTCCTTATTTGACCTCCGATTCTCACAATCGGGCAATCTTTACCCACCCCGATGTGCCTTTCCTCAAGTCTGTGCACACCGCCTAAATCTTTACCTCGTATGAAAGTTTATAACTCTCACGACATCAAAAACATTGCCCTACTTGGCAACGACCGTTCTGGTAAAACCACGCTCACAGAATGCATGCTTTATCATGCTGGTGCTCTCCCACGTCGCGGTCGTATCACTCAGAAGAATACCGTTTCCGACTACTTCCCAGTCGAACAAGAATATGGATACTCCGTTTTTGCTACTGCTTTCCACGTAGAATGGAATGAGAAGAAGCTCAATATCATCGACTGCCCAGGTTCTGATGACTTTGTGGGCGCAGCGATGACCGCTCTCAATGTGACCGACACGGCTATCCTCCTAATCAATGGTGCTTTCGGTCCTGAAGTAGGTACACAAAACCACTTCCGCTACACGGAAAAACTCAACAAGCCCGTCATTTTCCTCGTCAATCAACTTGACCACGAAAATTGCGACTACGATGCTATCCTTGACGATTTGCAAACCATCTACGGTGAAAAGGCTGTTCCCGTGCAATATCCTCTTGCTACTGGTCCTGGTTTCAATAGTCTCATCGACGTGATTTTGATGAAGAAACTCACGTGGAAGGAAGAAGGCGGTGCTCCCGTGATCGAAGACATCCCAGCAGAAGAAATGGAACGCGCTACGATGCTCCACAAGGCACTCGTAGAAGCTGCTGCTGAAAATGACGAGCAGTTGATGGAGAAATTCTTTGAAACGGAACAACTCACCGAAGATGAGATGCGTGAAGGTATCCGCAAGGGTATGGTAACTCGCAGCATCTTCCCCGTGTTCTGTGTTTGCGCAGCCAAAGATATGGGCGTGGGTCGCTTGATGGAATTCTTGGGCAACGTGGTGCCTTACGTTAATGAAATGCCCGCGGTGTACAACTCTCGCGGTGAGGCAGTGCCTCCAGTGGAAGACGCACCCACCAGCATCTATTTCTTCAAAACAGGTGTAGAACCTCACATTGGCGAAGTTCAATACTTCAAGGTGATGAGCGGTGTGGTGAAAGAAGGCGACGATTTGCAAAATGCCGACCGCGGTTCTAAGGAACGTATGGCACAACTCTTCGTTTGCTCTGGTGCTAATCGTGAAAAGGTGAGCCAACTTTCTGCTGGTGACATCGGTTGCACGGTGAAACTCAAGGACGTACGTACCGGTAATACCCTCAACGGCAAGGGGTCTGAGCATCGCTTCAACTTCATCAAGTATCCTAATCCTAAGTTTACTCGCGCCATCCGTGCGGTAAATGAAGCTGAAACGGAAAAGATGATGGCTGCGCTCACTCGTTTGCGCCAGGAAGATCCCACTTGGGTGGTGGAACAGAGCAAGGAGTTGCGCCAAGTGCTCGTGCACGGTCAAGGTGAATTCCATCTGCGCACACTCAAATGGTGCTTGGAAAACATCGACAAGATTCAAATTGAGTTTTACCAACAGCGCATCCCTTATCGCGAAACCATCACTAAGGCTGCACGTGCCGACTATCGCCACAAGAAACAATCGGGCGGTGCTGGACAGTTTGGTGAAGTGCACCTCATCGTAGAACCCTACTTTGAAGGTATGCCTGATCCTACCAGCTTCACCTTCAACGGTCAGGAAATTCGCATCACTCCTCGTAGCAAAGAAGAGATTTCTCTCGAATGGGGCGGCAAACTCGTCTTCATCAACAGTGTTGTGGGCGGTGCCATCGATGCTCGCTTCATGCCTGCTATCCTCAAGGGTGTGATGAGCCGCATGGAACAAGGTCCACTCACTGGCTCTTATGCTCGCGACGTGCGCGTCATCGTTTATGATGGTAAGATGCACCCCGTAGACAGCAACGAAATTTCGTTCATGCTTGCTGGTCGCCATGCCTTTGCCGAAGCCTTCCGCAATGCAGGACCTAAGATTCTCGAACCCATCTATGATGTGGAAGTGTTCGTTCCCTCTGACAAGATGGGCGATGTGATGAGCGACTTGCAAGGTCGTCGCGGTATGATTGTGGGCATGAGTTCCGAAAACGGCTACGAAAAGTTGCAAGCCAAAGTGCCTCTCAAGGAAATGAGCAACTACTCCACTGCCCTCTCTAGCCTCACTGGTGGACGCGCTTCCTTCATCATGAAGTTTGCTAGCTACGAACTTGTTTCGAGCGATATCCAGCAGGCACTTATCGCTGAGCATGCTCAAAAGGAAGAAGAATAGGCTCTTTGCCACTTCCACCTAGGCGCAAGCAACTACAATGTTTTGACGACATAGACCTCTCTATACAGACATCCCCCTCAGCACCGAAAGGTGTTGAGGGGGATGAATTATGTACTATAATGGTCTGATGACCGATTTGGGATTATTGAGGGCTGTGCTGTGACAGAGGCTAACACAGCAACACAAAACCAAGTTGCCGTAGCATCTCCACAAAGAAAAGGGTCGATGCTAGCGTTACACGAAGTTAGAAATTCACGATTCTCGCTTCTCCTGCGTGGGCATAGCGTTGGAGCAAGTCTTGTGCTAGGTCAATACTCTCTTGCAGCAGTTGCTCATCACCATCATAACCGTTGATGATGAAAAGCAGACGGCTCGTAGTAGGTGAAAGCATGGTGCGCGTGCTATCGGAAGTGGGCGAAGCAATGGCACCCACTGCATCGCGATAAACAGGAAGTCCTTCGATGTTGAGTGTGCCACGTCCGATACCTTCATAGGGTTCGTCAGCGCGACCGATGCCCAACTCCACAGATTCTCCCACGATTTTGTCAGCATCAAGCAGTCCAGTGGGATAACCACTAAAAATGGACACCAAATTGCCGAGATCCACCAAAGTATCTACACTATACAAGCCTTTGCCTTGCAAGACACGTCGGGAAAGTTGCTCACTGGCAGGACGATAGCGCGAAGGGTCTTTGCCACAAGCCTTATAAGCTGCGCGCGTGGCAGCAATGCTCGAGCGTGATTTGATGGTTTCTGTGGTGAAATCGGCTTGTAATTTTTTTCGCAACTTGCTTCGATTTCAGCCCAAAGTTCGGGAGAAGTGGCAGAATTTTGCACTGTCACCTCTAGAAATGCCCCTCTAAATTGGGGCACACGCTCAGAAAATTCGGAAGAAACGGATATAGAAAGCATAATAGAGCTTTGTTATTGATAACACAAAGAATAGTAGGGGCAAGTATTGCACATCTGCACTTCTTTGGTGTTGGGTTCAAAGGGTAAATTTGGATTTAGGATTTCTGCCACTAATACTCCTAATTGTTCACGAAATTCAGGGAATCTAGCTTGAAAATCTAAGACCTCCTTTTTATCCACTTGCAAATAAGGCGAATAGTCCTTTTTGCGGAGTCTGTGGACAAAGAACAACGACGGAGCTATGGGGAGCTGAGATAGCTCAGCAGATAAATGGGGCACACTCTGTCCCTTTTGCAGACGTTCAAACTCATCTTCTAGCATCGCTGCATAGATGAAAGTTTGCAGCATATAGTGCTTTTGCTTGGAACCTCGAATGGAGAATAGTTCGTCCAATACTTTGGCATCCTCAATTTGTCCTCCTGTTTTATAGTCGACAACACGGAGTAGCTCCTGTCCTTGATGGATAATGGTGTCTAATCGGTCGATGATACCTCCGATGGCAACTTGAGAGATGGGTGCTGACGAGGGAAGATTGAGCCACATCGTGTGATAGCTTTCCAAGGCTTTAATGCGAAAATCAGGATATTTCGCATCATGCTCAAGAAGTGACTGGAGGAAAATCTCGATAATGTTGAGCAGCAAAGGGGTATATTTCACCTTCTCTTTGTCGATAGCCTCCCTAATATAACCTTGTAATAACGCTGGATGAGCCACCAAGTGCTTAAAGTAGTTGCTGTCTCCTTTTCCACCTCGCTCTTTGAGGAGATTTTTATAAATCAACTCCGCAGCAGTGTGGAATATCGTACCCAGTGTGTTGGGCTGCACTTCTTCTGCATCAGGTTTAGGCTGCTGTATGCCAAGCACACGCTCATAATAAAAGCGAAGTTGGCAGCGCAGATAGGTGTTGATGTCGGAAGGCGAAAGAGATACATGCTCCTTCTTCTCTATCTTATCATCTTTTCTTTTGATTTTAAGCCGTTCTATCAGATCAGCAGGCTTCTCCACTGGTTGTGGGGTGTCGTGCGATGAAACGGGATCACTGGACAATGCAATATGCTGGATGGGCAACTGAGATTCTACCATGAGTTGGGTTAAGAATCTGGACTTTTCACCATCCACAATGCCTTCTGACGAAGAATTATAAAGGAGGCGCAAGCGTTTGGCACGCTGTATCAGACGATAGAAATAGTAGGCATAGACAGCGGTCTTGCGCTCGGGGGTGGTGAGTCCAAAGGCTTTGCGCAAGAGATAGGGGATGAACGAATTGTCACTAGATTTTTGTGGCAACACGCCTTCGTTGACAGACAACATGATGATATGCTCGAAATCTAGACAACGCGTTTCGAGTACACCCATCACTTGCAATCCCACTGCGGGCTCTCCAGCAAAAGGAATGACCGACTGACGCACAATCTGGCGCACAATGCGTCGCAACGTGGTGGGATTGACCATCAAACGTCCACTCTCGGCGATGAGCAACAGACGATTGAGCAAGGCATTCATCTGCGCATAGGCTTCGGACTGCAAGATGTGTTCAAAGCGTTCGCTGTCGAATTCGGATGTTACCACCAAAGTTTGAGCAGCTTCTTCCACAGCCTTCACCAAATGGGTAAGCGATTCGACCGTGGTTGGTGCTTGGGCTTGGCGTTCTAACTTTCCTAGTTCGCGCTCTACGAGGGTGGCTACTGCGGTGTGATTGAGCGGAAAACCTTTGGTGACATTCACCTCTTCCACATTGGAAGGCAGCGCATGGAGCAAGGGCTGCAACAAAGATTCGTTGCAAAGCACTACTGCTGTGCGCTTCGCATCAGAAGTGAGATTTTCCTTGAGCCAGGGCAATACACTCTGCACCTGCATGGTTTCGGTGGAAGCTGCCACCATCTCCACCTTTTCAATATGGCGGAGGTTATCGAAATGCTCCGCCGGGAGTTCGTTGGGAAACTGTTGGAGATTTTGTCGCAAGAACAAACCTGCTTCAGCATCTTCCCACAACAACTGACTGAAACGTCGCTCTTCGGGGCTGAGTTGTCGGTCATCTTCAGACAAAAAACGCTCTTTCTCGCTGGGCAAATAATATTTATCGTAATCCCAATAGAAAAGCGCTTTCTCCATCTGCTGAAGTTGTGAGAAAAGTTGCCATTCTACTCGATCGAGCACATTGAATCCCACAAAAACGTACTTCTCAACGTGGGCAGGTGGTTCGACTTTTCCAGCTTTGAGTCGCTCTACCGTGCGGCGGAAAGCTGCTCCTTCATAGGCTAATCCTTCGGAAGCGAGTTCTGTATTGAGTTGCTCATAAATGGGCAGGAGGGCATTCCACAATCTGCTAAATCGCTCGCGAATCTCACTTTGATGCTCGGGATCAAACTCCTTAAAAAATCGCTGCAACACCTCTGTTTGCTCCTCCGTCAAATAGTCGGTACGCTCTAATTCTCGTAAATCACGGATATTCTGAAAGAGGGCACTTGCATCTGCCATGTTTTTGTCTACATCATCAAAATCAGAAAGCAGTCGTTCGGCCCATCCATAGAAATTGTCGAGCGAAACCATATCTCCAGTGGCTTTTACATAATGCTGGTGCACACGGCAGATGGTGTCAATGGGATCATTGATGTTTCGATCGCCAAAAGCTCGAAAAAGTTCATTGATGGTGATGTATCGAGGTGCCCAAATAGGTTGAGAAGCTTGTGCTGAAAGATAATCGTTCAAAAACAGCGATGCACGCTTATTAGGGAACACCACCACCACCTTACTTAGGTCGTGCCCGAATTTATGGAGAAGGTCTGTGGCAACAAGTTGAAGGAACGCTAGCATAAAGTGTTATATCTGTATCGATGATGTATTCTAAAAAAATAAGTAACAGCAAAGTTAAGAAATCCAAGCAGAATAGGCAAACCTTCGAGCGTTCATTTTTATAGAAGCGAGAGACATCCACAGAAAAAAAGTGAATATTTCTGTAGTCGGCAGCAGAAAAAAACTGAATTCTTCGGCATATAGAATGAAATAAAATCGTAACTTTGCTGCATAAATGAAGGGGCATGAAGCAGAATCTTCGACCAATAAACAAAAGGTATTCACAGCTTCATGGCTTATAGCTTTCACGTGAGTGTCTGCCCTCGCTAAATAGTCAATCAACGACACATATCAATATGAAAAAGACCATCCTTGTCACTGGTGGTACGGGCTTTATTGGTTCGCACACCACCGTTGAACTTCAAGCCGCAGGCTATGATGTGGTAATCATTGACAACTTGAGCAATTCTAAGGCTGAAGTTGTGGAAGGCATCGAAAAATTAGCGGCGTGCGTCCTGCTTTTGAAAAAGTGGACTGCTGCGACCTTCCAGCTCTCGAAGGTGTATTCCAAAAGTATCCTGGCATCGAGGGTATTATCCACTTTGCAGCTTCTAAGGCTGTAGGTGAATCCGTGGAGCAACCTCTCAAGTATTACGAGAACAACCTCGTGAGCCTCATCAACTTGCTCAAGTTGATGCCTAAATACAATGTGAAGGGCATTATCTTCTCTTCTTCTTGCACCGTATATGGTCAACCAGACGCTAAGGACCTTCCTGTGAGCGAACAAGCTCCTATCAAGAAGGCTGAATCTCCTTATGGCAACACGAAGCAAGTGAACGAAGAAATCATTCAAGACTTCATTCACAGTGGTGCTCCCATCTCTGCAATCATTCTTCGCTACTTCAACCCTATCGGTGCGCACCCCACTGCACTCATTGGTGAAGTGCCCAATGGTACACCTGCCAACCTCATTCCTTACCTCACTCAAACAGCAATCGGCATCCGCGAACAACTCGCTGTCTTCGGTGACGACTACAACACTCCTGACGGTTCTTGCATCCGCGACTTCATCTATGTGGTGGACCTCGCCAAAGCGCACGTGGCAGCTATGGCGCGCATCGTGGAAGGTAAGAACGATGAACCTGTGGAAATCTTCAATGTGGGAACGGGTAACGGCGTGAGTGTATTTGAGCTCATCAACACCTTCGAGAAGTGCACTGGCGTGAAACTCAACTACAAGGTGGTTCCTCGTCGTGCTGGTGATATTGAACAAGTTTGGGGTAATGTGGACAAAGCCAACAAAGTTTTGGGCTGGAAGGCTGTTCATACCCTCGAAGAAGCACTTTCTTCTGCATGGAAGTGGCAAGAAAAACTTCGCGCTGACGGTGTGATGTAATTCTACCTCTGTTCCTGCAACAGCAACAAATAAAGGAAATGATAAGGCTATATCAGTATTGCTGAACATAATTGGCTTTGGCTTTTCCTTGATAAAACAAAAAGTCCGTGTCAAACTCTCGTTTGACACGGACTTTTTTTCGACTGCTATCACTTTATTATTTCCAGAACTTCAGACGCAGGAATGCGCGTTTCAACAAATTTGGGGGGCTTGCTAGGAACTCTGTGGGTGACCAAGAGAAGAAACGAAAGGCATTGACGAAGAATTCGACATAGTAGTGTGCGATGCTTGACAATCCTTTGCCACTCTTACGAACACTGCCATGTTTGCCTGTGCGAATGATCCATTGTAGCAACTGCTGAGCACGCCATCCATCAACCGGATGATAGACGTGTTTGTCTGTATGTAGCAGCGTCTTGGCATTTGCACCTAAATACTCCACAGAGATAGCCGCTAACATACGATAGAATCGCCCAAGATGCAGGTATTTCAACCCATTATGGAGCAACGCTTCGTCGATTTGCTCGTGACTTTGTTGTTGCACCATCATCCAATCCACCACTTCGCGCAACCCTACTCCACCATGACTGGCATGTACCAACGTGTGTGCCGTAAGAAGAATGACATTGAGATGCGGAGGAAGCACAGCTACTTGATAGCCGTCTATCTCAACGTAATTGTGCCACTCTTCCACTTGATCAACCTCCTTCGCTACCATCTTACGCAATCTGCGCGCAGTAGCAGGCCATTGCATGGGTTGCAGTTCCCGATGCACTTCCACCTCTATATCACCTTTCTGAACGTATCGTGTAACGCAGTCTGATGATCTGGCGCGTAGCCACGCTGAAGGAGAAGCGCGATGGAAGACTGGAAGTGCTGAGGAGCAACATATATGTCGATATCTCCAGGACGACGCAAGAGTGGCTGCGGATAGGCAGTGGCGGATGCTTGTCCTTTCAACACGACATAGCGAATGCCAGCAGCATCGAAGGATTTGGCAAGTTCCACTACTTCTGCATTGAAGTTGCGACTCACCTGCTCCAACATGGGCCATCCACCAAGCCATTGCATCAGCTGGAGGCGTTGCTCGGGAGCTACGTCGATTTTAGGCAATCCATAGAGCAAACCATCCACAGTTTGGCGACGTGCCTCACGAATGACCGCAGAAAGATCCACAACTTTGGGAGATTCCTCCTGTGCGTGGAGCACACAACGCAATAGTGCAAGGAGTGTTTCGTAAGTTTGATTCAGAGTAAGGTTAGACATCGGCTTGTGAAATTAGGATTTACGTTCCAATTCTTGGAGATTTTCCAAACGCTTAGTTTCCAAGAAGTCGTAAATACCTCCGAGGTGTTCTTTCACTTTTCCTCCACCAAACTCATAGACTTTCGTCACCAAGCCATCGAGGAAGTCACGATCGTGACTCACCACAATGAGTGTGCCATCAAAGTCTTGCAATGCTTGTTTGAGCACATCTTTTGTGCGCAAATCGAGGTGGTTAGTCGGTTCGTCGAGAATGAGCAAATTGAAAGGCTCGAGCAAGAGCTTGAGAATTGCCAAACGCGTGCGCTCACCACCCGAAAGCACCTTCACCTTCTTTTGTTCCTTCTTCTCCGCCAAACATGAAAGCTCCGAGTAGATCACGAATTTTTAATCTGATTTCTCCCTTTGCCACACTGTCGATGGTGTCATAAACGGTGATTTCTCCATCCAACAATGTGGCTTGATTTTGTGCAAAATAACCTATTTGCACATTGTGTCCAAGGGTGAGTGTGCCTTCGTGTTCGAGTTGTCCCATGATACATTTGACAAGCGTGGATTTACCTTCACCGTTTCGTCCCACAAAAGCCACTTTGTCGCCACGCTCCACCATGAGCGATGCATTTCTGAACACCACGTGGTCACCATAAGTCTTACCTACAGCATCCATGGTCACAGGATAACTGCCAGAACGTGGAGAAGGTGGGAACTTCAAACGCAAGCGTGAAGTATCTTCTTCATCCACTTCCACTAGTTCAAGCTTTTCGAGCATGCGCACACGGCTCTGCACCTGGTTCGTTTTGGAATAAGTGCCTTTGAATCGCTCAATATACAACTTGGTTTCAGCAATCATCTTTTGCTGATCGTCATATTGTTTCTGCTGTTGCTCGCGGCGCTCCTTGCGCAACTCTAAGTATTGCGAATACCCCGCCTTGTAGTCGTAGATGCGGCCGAGTGTTATCTCGATGGTGCGGGTCGTGATGTTGTCTACAAACTTACGGTCGTGACTGATCACCACCACAGCTTTGCCAGAGGTCATGATGAAATTCTCCAACCATCCGATACTTTCTATATCCAAGTGGTTAGTGGGCTCGTCGAGCAGTAGTACGTCTGGATTTTGCAAGAGCAATTTAGCCAACTCAATGCGCATGCGCCAACCACCAGAGAAGTCGCTTGTAGGGCGTTGGAAGTCGGTGCGTTCAAATCCTAATCCGAGAAGCATTTTCTCCACATCTTCCTCAAAGTGAGTAAGATCAATCGCATAAAACTTCTCACTCATCGCAGCCACCTTCTCTATGAGTGCCATGTATTCTTCACTCTCGTAGTCGGTGCGCGTCATGAGTGCTTGATTCAGTTTCTCGATTTCACCTTCCATCTCCTTGAGATGCTCAAAGGGCAAACAAGCCTCTTCAAATACGGTGCGACCATCTTCAGTGAGCAAGTGCTGTGGAAGATAGGCAATCACTGTATCTTTAGGTGCGCTTACACGTCCGCGGGTGGGTTGTCGTGCACCTGCAAGAATTTTCAAGAGCGTGCTTTTGCCCGCTCCGTTCTTCCCCATCAAAGCGATGCGGTCTTTCTCGTTAATCTGAAATGAAATGTCTTTGAAGAGGGTTGTTCCTCCAAATTCTACGGTTAAACCGTCAACTGATATCATAAATGTCTATATTATACTGCGATAGTCTATATGTAATGCGGCTGCAAAGTTACTCATTCTTCCTCGCTTTGCCAAATGCGACACGTTGATTTGCCCCAGAGTAAGGGAAATCCTTGCTCGTAGAGCTCCCCAAATGAGTCACCACCCAATTGCGGTAGAACAACAAGGCCGTTTGTTGCCAAGAGAAGTCAATGCCTTTTTCAGGATTATCCTCTACATAATAATGAAGAGGAGGAGCAATCGGCAACCCCTTTGCCTGATCACGGCGGTATTCTCCGTCGAGGGTGTCGGCTTTGTACTCCAAATGCCCTGTCACAAAGGTTTGGTGTCTTGAGGCATCGGAAAAGATGCTTTGCCCCACCTCGCTATCAGCAAGCACCTCCAACTCTTCTGGAAGAAATTGCGTATCACCACCCTGCAAAAGTGGATTCAGTGTCAGTATCTCCTAGATAAACTTCGGTGTGTCTACTATGCGGCATGGGAAAAGTCTCACCCAAACCACAGAGTAAGGGATGTTGCGGAGCTAGATTACGTTGTGCAAAGATACCGAAGCACTTGTGAGAAAGTGGACGCTTGTCAATGCCATAAAAATGATAGAGTGCGGCTTGCGCTGCCCAGCAGATATTGAGCGTGGGAATGTTCATCTTCACTGTCCAATCCCAGATATGTTGCAATACACTCCAATAGCGCACTTCCTCAAAAGGTATTTGTTCCAAAGGAGCTCCCGTGATGATGAGTGCATCAATGTGAGGAGATTTGAAAGTGTCAGAGGAATAGGAAGAATACGCAACACTTTCGTCAGTATTCTTGGAAGTTTCAGATTCCAATCTCAAAGCATTCTCACAATATGTGGGAGCAAAATCTACATAGTGCGTATCTACATATTCCTGTGGCGTAGTTTTATACTGCTGTCCTGGGATTTTCAGTAGCACGAGATTGAGAGGAATGCCAGAAGCTGCAAGCATGCGACAGAAATCATGCTCAGTCTCAGCTTTCTTTGGCATGAGATTGAGCAAACCCACAGTAGGCAAAGTGCGTTCGTGCCCTACTCTGAGGGAATATCCTAAACTCGCTAAGGATTCAATGGCTGGAATCAAACTATTTACGTGGAGCATCGCAACAATATAGGAAGAAAGAAAAAGAAAAGGTGGTCAGCTGCAAAGGAAGTGTGCTGACCACCTTACTGATGTATGAACTTTATTGGGATATGTAAACTTAGCTAAATAGACTAACCTAACGACTACGCTACAAACTACTGCTAAGCCTTACCACACATCCACTCGTTTTGACTTGGGGACAAAGAGTTTGTCGCCCTTCTTGATGTTGAACGCCTTATACCACGCATCAATTTGAGGTAAAGCAGCATTCACACGCCAGCGACCAGGAGAGTGAGGGTCAGTGCGTACGCGGTTGCGTAAAGCTTCAGGACGCGCATTACCAGCCCACACCAAAGAGTAAGCCAAGAAGAAGCGTTGTTCGGGAGTGAAACCATCGTTCACAGTCGAAGGATTCTGTGCCTGCGCTTTCTGGAATGCTTGATAAGCAATCTTCAAACCACCATGATCAGCAATATTCTCTCCACAAGTAAGTGCGCCATTCACGTGCAAACCTGGTAAAACCTCTACAGCATCGAAAGTCTTCACCATGCGTTGTGTGCGTTGCTCAAAGTTCTTCTTATCTTGCTCCGTCCACCAGTTGCGGAGGTTACCATTCTTATCAAATTGTGCACCTTGATCGTCAAAACCGTGTGTCATCTCGTGACCAATCACCACGCCGATAGCACCATAGTTTAGAGCATCGTCTCCATCAGCCATGAAGAACGGAGGTTGAAGAATGCCTGCAGGGAAGCAAATTTCATTGGTGGTAGGATCATAATACGCATTGATGGTTTGAGGAGTCATGCCCCATTCATCACGATCCACAGGCTTGTTCACCTTGCGCTGAATCATATCATCATTGGCAAAGGCAGCTGCTCGTTGGAGGTTCTCATAGAAAGAGAGCGACTCATCGATGTTCAAGCCATCATAACTGCGCCATTTTTTTCGGGATAACCGATTTTTGACGTAGAAACTATTGAGTTTTTTTCGTGAGCTTGTGCCTTTGTGGCTGCGCTCATCCACGTTTGTTGATCGATGCGCTCACCGAGAGCCACTTGAAGGTTCTTCACAAGTTGAAGCATACGTTGCTTGGAAGATTCAGGGAAATAGCGTTCTACATACATCTTACCCACAGCCATGCCCAAAACGTTTTCCACTGTGCCAACGGCACGCTTCCAACGTGGACGATCTTGCTGAGACCCCGACATCACTTTACCATAGAAATCGAAGTTAGCACGACGAAAATCATCGCTCAAAGCACTAGCTGCATCATCAAGCACCTGGAACTCAAGATAATTCTTCAAAGATTCCAGAGAACTCTCGCTCAAACCTTCTCACTTCGTGGATGGGTTCAAGCTGATTGACAGAAACTTCAGTGACAGCGGGGAAGTTTTGTTGCAAGAAATAAGCATTCCAGTCGAACCCAGGGAAATCACGGAGCAACTCATCGTAGCTCATCTTGTGATAATTCCCTTCAACGTCACGTAACTCTGTGCTAGAGAAAGACGCCTTTGCAATGCGTGTCTCGATTGCCAGCACATCTTGCATCTTCTTAGCTGCATCTGCAGAAGAATAGCCTACCAGTTGAAACAACTGTTGGATATATTTCTTATAACCTTCGCGGATTTTCACCGTTGCTTCATCATCATTGACATAGTAGTCACGGTCGCCGAGTGTGATACCGCCTTGGTTGATTTGCACCAAATTTAGTTTGGCATTCTTAATATCGGCATATACGCCGATTTCGAGGAAGGGAGAAAGTCCCAAACGTGACAAACGTGACATCGTCATGAAGAGTTCGCGCTTGTCTTTTGCCCCATTGATGGTAGCCAACACAGGACGAACTGGAGCAGCACCTTCTTTGTTCAAACGTACACTATCCATCGCCAAGCGATAGAGTCCACCAATTTTCTGTGGCAAAGAGCCCTGTTCCGCCTTTTGCTTTGCAAGATCTTCGATAAGCGTGAGAATGCGTTTACGATTCGCCTCATCAAGAGCATGAAACTGTCCAAATTCAGCATGTTCAGCAGTGAGCGGATGAGCTTTCATCCATCCACCACCAGCATATTCATAGAAGTCTTGCCCAGGACGAGCCGACAAATCCATATTGCTCTTATCATAGCCCTTCAGTGCGGTCTGTGCGAAAGCACTTGTCGCCACCAAAGCAGCAGAGAGCAAAGCGTGTTTTAGTTGCATAATATATGAGGATTATGAGTAGTTACTTTTATAGTCAGAATATATTTTATAGAAAGGAGCATCGACAACGAAGTGAGAATAAGAAAGCCATGCAAACTCGCTTCGTTCTCTTTTCTCCATCCGTGGTTCGCAGAGAGCATCAGCTTCCCACGACTATTTTGTGAGTTAATCTCCAAGAGCTTCGACAGCTTCGCTCCAAATTTCTTCAGCCGCTGCGAGCTGTTTGCGCAGTTCACCATGTTGCGTGAAAAAGTTCCACGTTAGCTGCACCTTCAGGAGTGGAAAGTTGCGATTCGAGTGCTTCGATTTTTCTGTTCGAGTTGTTCGATATTCTTCTCCGCCTCTTTCACGGCTTGTTCCAGTTTGCGACGCTGTTTCGCAGCCTCTTTCTGTTCGGCATAACTCAAAGCCCCTTCCGAAGGCGCATTATTGTTGACAGTCGACGTAGCAGAGGCAGAAGGTGAAGTACCATTGTTGGAGAGTTGCGTGCCTATTTCATCAAGACTTGCAATTTCTTTCTGACGAAGGAAATCGTATATACCTCCTAAGTGCTCGCGCACTCGACCACCAGCAAATTCATACACTTTGGTCACCAGGCCGTCAAGGAATTCACGGTCGTGGCTCACCACAATCACCGTGCCATCAAACGCCAAAATAGCCTCTTTCAGCACATCTTTGGTGCGCATATCGAGGTGGTTCGTCGGTTCGTCAAGAATCAGAAGATTCACAGGTTCGAGGAGGAGCTTGATCATCGCCAAACGACTGCGCTCACCGCCCGAAAGCACCTTCACCTTCTTCTCCGAGGCCTCACCACCAAACATAAAGGCTCCGAGAATGTCACGGATTTTCAGGCGAATATCTCCCTTTGCCACATGGTCAATGGTGTCAAACACCGTGAGTTCGTCGTCGAGAAGTTGTGCCTGATTCTGCGCATAATAACCGAGTTGTACATTATGTCCAATCTTCAACACTCCTCCATGGGGAATTTCCTCCATGATGCACTTCACAAGTGTCGACTTACCTTCACCATTCTTACCGACAAATGCCACTTTTTTTCTCCACGCTTGATGGTAAGATTCACCTGATCAAACACCACGTGTTCGCCATAGTGCTTCTCCACATCATCACAAATCACGGGATAGTCACCGCTTCTAGCACATGGAGGGAACTTGAGATGAAGGCGCGAAGTATCAATTTCGTCAATTTCGATGGGAACTATTTTCTCCAACTGTTTGATGCGGCTCTGCACCTGCACGGCTTTGGTAGGCTTATAACGGAATCTTTCGATGAAATCTTTCAAATCCGCTATTTCTTTCTGCTGATTTTCATAAGCACGGAGCTGGCTCTCTCTGCGCTCTGCACGGAGTTGCACATACTCATCGTACGACACGCGATAGTCCACCACCTTGCCGCAAGAAATCTCCAACGTGCGATTCGTCACGTTGTTGATAAAGGCGCGGTCGTGGCTCACCAAGATTACCGCACAACCACTGTGTGCCAAAAACTGCTCCAACCAGCGAATACTCTCAATGTCGAGGTGGTTGGTAGGCTCGTCGAGCAATAAAACATCATGTCGTGCTAGGAGCAGCTTTGCCAGTTCAATACGCATGCGCCATCCACCCGAAAACTCTTGTGTGGGACGTTCAAAATCACTACGCAAAAATCCCAATCCCGAGAGGGTGCGTTCGATTTCTGCATGATAATTTTGCGCACCCATCATCTGCAAACGGTCATTTTCACGACTAAAAGCCTCCACAAGTTCCATATACTCAGGCGACTCGTAGTCTGTACGCTCCATCAATTCACTATTGAGTTGCGCCACATGGTCGCGCAGTTCATGGAGATGTGCAAAGGCTTTCTCCACCTCTGCCACCACAGTGGTGTCATCACTGAGCACCATCACCTGCGGCAAATAACCCACACTCACTTCACGCTGCACCGCCACTCGCCCATCGGTGGGTTGCTGCAATCCAGCGATAATCTTGAGCATCGTGCTCTTGCCTGCGCCATTCTTACCCACGAGGGCTATGCGGTCTCGCTTGTTCACCACGAAACTCACATCTTCGAAGAGAGCCTTGGCGGAAAATTCTACTTTGAGGTGTTCAACTGAAATCATTCCTATCATTCATTGAAGCCATTCGACCGTCTTTATCGAAGTCGAAAAGCCACATTTTAATCGCAAAATTACGAAATTCTTTACTATTGGACAATTTTCTAAGCCTTAGTCCGTTATTACATTGTTAATTTACGACTCTCCTTCGTAAGGAATTTCTCATCACCCGTTTTTTTTAGGACAACAGCAACACTGTTGACGCACACTACTGTCAGCACCTTCACACAGCACTCACCTTCCTAGTCCACTATTCGAATGGCGATGATTACGAAAGTCAGCAAAATCAACCACATGCTGTCGACACCATACTTTAGAAGATGCTACGCACAAACATCCACGCCATTTGGTGCAAGGATTCTCCTTAAACGGCACAAGTATCTGACTCCAAAAGAAGTAGTCCATTTCCCCCCAGACTGCACGCTAAGAGATAGCACTTCAGCACTAGTCTACATATTTTTAAGGTGTAAAAATAGAACATCTATTTGGCAGAATGCAAGGAATTCAATACATTTGCAGAATTGAAACTTATTATTCGTTCCAATGAAACCTACTTTCTCTAGATATTATCTCCTATTACTCCTCATAATTAGTAGCTTTTTCTCGGCGGCAGCACAAGATCTCATTGCCCGTCAAGCCCCTATCGACCGCCGTATCAAAGCCGCAGATTCACTCACCATCAATCGTGTGATTCACAAGGCGAGTTTTTCCAACTACGAAAGCAATGATCTCTACAATTCGTGGAACACTTCCAAAGTGCATTGTTACACCAACGTTGAGCTCCCCGAAACGCACCGCATTGATTTGCGTGGTTTTCACATGCCCACCCCAAGCCGTATGGTCACCTCTCGTTTCGGATATCGCCCCACTTTCCGCCGTTTCCATAAAGGACTCGACATCAAAGTCTACACTGGCGACACCATCGTTGCTGCCTTTGAAGGTAAAGTCCGCATCGTGGGCTATGAAGCCTCTGGATACGGCAACTACGTAGTGATTCGCCACAAGAATGGCCTCGAAACCATCTACGGCCACCTTTCCAAGAGCATTGCTCAAATGGGAGAAGTGGTAAAAGCTGGACAACTCATTGGTCTTGGTGGTAACACCGGACAATCCTTTGGTTCACACCTCCACTTTGAAACCCGTTTTCTCGGTGTAGCCATCGATCCCACACTGCTCTTCGACTTCCCCAACCAAGATGTCACTGCCGACTATTTTGTCTTCAATCGCAGCGACTGCCAAGGCGGTCTTCTCACCAAAGCAGCTGTTTCAGGAAGCCACCAAGATTTGGCACAGGTGGATCATCCTAATCGTAAGGACTTCCCCAGCCAACCTGCACAATCTAAATCACAACCACAAGTAACGGGCAACTTCTACCAAGTGAAAAACGGAGACAACCTCTACAGTATCTCTCGCAAGATTGGGGTTTCTGTAGAAGACATAAGTCGTCTCAATAGTTTAGGTAGCAAACCGGTGCTCCACACTGGACAAATCCTTCGCTACTAAATTTAAGTCCTTTCACACAAACATTAATATCAAGGCTTTAGGAAGATATACACAAAAGATTCCTCCAATAGTGCAAAGCTAGAAATAGAAATTGCAAACACCACTTGACAACTCTTTGTCATGTGGTGTTTTTCGTATTTACTAGCTGCAAAATGCAGTTTACACATTAGCCCAAAAACACTGCGCAAAATGCTAGAAAATAGCACCTTTACGGCAAATTGAAGCTAAAATAGTTGTTAAGTACAAGTGGAATGAGTATATTTGCAGCAGACAATGTAAATCCCATCATGAATCAAACAACAACACTTCCCGACGTAGTCTTCGAAACGAGCTGGGAAGTCTGCAACAAAGTCGGTGGCATCTACACCGTACTCTCAACTCGCGCCAAGACGCTCCAACAGCAACTTAAGGATAACCTCATTTTCATCGGACCAGATCTCGGTCAAGGTGGAAAAGACAACCCTCTCTTTATCGAAGACAAAAAAATCCACAAAGATTGGAAGAAAAGTCTTCAAGAAATTGGGCTCCCCATCCGCATCGGACGTTGGGACATCCCTGGACAACCTCTCACTGTCCTCGTAGATTTCCAACCTCTCTTCGCGCAAAAAGACGAGATTTATGGTCGTGCTTGGGAACTGTTCCAAGTGGATTCTCTCCACGCCTATGGTGACTATGACGAAGCTTCTATGTTCTCCTATGCAGCAGGTAAAGTGGCTGAAGTCATCACTCAACAGTCTTATTCTGGAAAACGCGTCATTTACCAAGCACACGAGTGGATGTCGGGTCTTGGCATGCTCTTCCTCCAGCACAACTGCCCAGAGGTACGCACCATCTTCACCACACACGCCACGAGCATTGGTCGCTCCATCGCTGGCAACAACAAGTTGCTCTATGCTTATTTCAACGGATACAACGGCGACCAAATGGCAAGTGAGCTCTCTATGGAAGCCAAGCACAGCATAGAAAAGCAAAGTGCCCACCGCACTCACTGCTTCACCACTGTGTCTGACTTCACCGACCGCGAGTGCGCACAACTTCTCGACAAACCAGCCGACGTTGTGCTCCCTAATGGTTTTGAACTTGATTTCGTGCCCAAGGGTCCTGCCTTCACCAGCAAGCGTCGCCAAGCCCGTCAACGCATCTTCCAGGTGGCACAAGCCCTCACCGGACAAGCATTTGACAACGACACCCTCATCATCTCCACTTCAGGCCGCAACGACTTCCGTTGCAAAGGCTTTGATGTTTACATGGAAGCGATGAAGCAACTCAACGAGCAGTTGCGGGGTACAACCCAACAAGTGCTCTCACTCATCGAAGTCCCCTGTTGGTTGCTCGGTCCACGCGCTGATGTGCAAGAACGTCTCCAACTTAAGGGTAAAAAAGCGGCAGCCATTGACACTCCGCTCCACACCCCCATCATCAGTCACGACTTATACAACCTCAACGAAGACCGCATCGTCAATCTCATCAAGAGCATGGGCTTTGAAGACTGCACGAACAACAACGTGAAAGTCATTCTCGTGCCTTGCTATCTCGACGGCAACGATGGTATCTTCGATTTGCACTACTACGACCTTCTCACTGCCAACGACCTCACCATCTATCCCTCCTACTACGAACCTTGGGGATATACTCCCCTCGAGAGCGTAGCGTTCAAAACTCCTTGCATCACCACTGATCTCAGCGGTTTTCGGACAATGGGTAAACAGCGAACTCGGTCGCACAGGCACCATCGAAGATGGTGTGAGCGTATTACATCGCGACGACAACAACTATTTTGAATGCGCTGCTGAGATTAGCCAAGTCATTCAGCAATATCTTGCAGCTCCCAAGACAGCTCGTGACAAAATGCGCCGCAATGCCGCAAAATTTGCCAATAAGGCACAATGGGAACACTTCATCGCCTACTATTATAAGGCATACGAATTTGCTCTCAACAAGTAAGTAAGAAATAACAACATATACACAACATGAACGTAAAAATCACAAACGCCAACCAACCTAGTTGGAAGAATGTGACCGTAAAAAGCCACATCCCCGCTGCGTTCCAACCCCTCGATGAGATTGCGCACAACCTTTGGTTCTGCTGGAACCAAGAAGCCCTCGACCTCTTCCGTAGCTTGGACGCAAAGGTTTGGGAAGAAGTGGATCAAAACCCTGTTGAACTTCTCAACCGCATTTCCTATAAGCGTCTCACTGAGCTGAGCGAAGACAAGGAAGTTTTGGCACGCATCAAGAAGGTGTACAAACTATTCCGCGACTACATGGACGAGAAGCCTAACGCCCAACGTGCGTCTGTGGCTTATCTCTGCATGGAGTATGGTATGAACCACAACGTGAAGATTTATTCTGGTGGTCTCGGTGTCCTCGCTGGTGACTACGTGAAAGAAGCTTCAGACTCCAACGTTGACATGTGCGCTGTTGGTTTCCTCTATCGTTATGGCTATTTCACTCAGACCCTCTCTATGGATGGTCAACAAATTGCCAACTACGAAGCACAGGATTTCGACCGTATGCCCATCGAACGTGTGCTCGATGCTAACGGCAACCAAGTTGTTGTAGACGTGCCCTTCTCCACCTTCACTGTTCATGCCCTCATCTGGCGTGTCAACGTAGGTCGTGTGCCCCTTTATCTTCTCGACACTGACAACGAGATGAACTCTGAGTTCGACCGTCAAATCACTCACGCTCTCTACGGTGGTGACTGGGAAAACCGCATGAAGCAAGAGTACCTCCTCGGTATCGGCGGTATCCTCGCCCTCAAGAAGCTCGGCATCGAAAAAGACGTATATCACTGCAACGAAGGTCACGCTGCACTCGCTAACCTCCAACGTCTCACCGACTTCGTGGAAAGTGGTCTCAACTTCGACGAAGCGCTCGAACTCGTACGTGCTAGCTCACTCTACACCGTGCACACTCCTGTGCCTGCTGGTCACGACTACTTCGACGAATCTCTCTGTGGCAAATATCTCGGACAATTCCCTGGTCGCCTCGGCATCAGCTGGGATGACTTCATGGGTCTCGGTCGCCAAAATCCCAACGACAAAAGCGAACGTTTCTGCATGTCTACCTTCCTCTGCAAGACTTGTCAAGAGGTCAACGGCGTAAGCTGGTTGCACGGTAAGGTTTCTCAGCTCATGTTCCAAGAAATCTGGCCTGGCTACCTCCCTGCTGAGTCTCACCGCGACCACAAGATTCTCTCTCACGATGAGTATGCAGAAGTTTACAATGTGAATCCCGAGGAAAGCCACGTGGGCTATGTCACTAATGGTGTGCACTATCCCTCTTGGTGTGCTAGCGAGTGGAAAAACCTCCACAAGAAGTATTTCGGCGAGGCCTTCATCAAGGATCAGAGCAACCAATCTCTTTGGGAAAACATCTACAAGGTGTCTGACAAGGAAGTTTGGGAAACTCGTGTGGCTTTGAAGAAGAAGCTCATCGACTACATCCGTGAACGCTTCCGCGACAACTGGCTCAAGAACCAAGGTGATCCTGCACGTGTGATGTCACTCCTCGACAAGATCAACCCCAACGCTCTCATCATCGGTTTTGCTCGCCGTTTCGCCACCTACAAGCGTGCGCACCTCCTCTTCTCCGACCTCGATCGTTTGGCTAAGATTGTCAACAACCCTGACTATCCCGTACAATTCCTCTTCGCAGGTAAGGCTCACCCCGCTGACGGTGCTGGTCAAGGCCTCATCAAGCACATCCACGACATCTCTCAACGTCCTGAGTTCATCGGTAAGATCATCTTCCTCGACAACTACGACATGGAGTTAGCTCGTCGCCTCGTGAGCGGTGTGGATATCTGGATGAACACCCCCACACGTCCTCTCGAAGCTTCTGGTACTTCTGGCGAAAAGGCACTCATGAATGGTGTTGTCAACCTCTCTGTACTCGACGGTTGGTGGTACGAAGGCTACCGCGAAGGTGCAGGTTGGGCACTCACCGATGTGCGCACCTACCAAGACCAAGGTCAGCAAGACAAGCTCGACGCTGCTACCATCTACAGCTTGCTCGAAAACGAAATCATTCCTCTCTACTACAGCCGCAGCGCCTCTAAGGGATACAGCGAAGGTTGGGTGAAGACCGTGAAGAACTCTATCGCGCAAATTGCTCCTCACTACACGATGAAGCGTCAGCTCGACGACTACTACGATCGTTTCTACAATCCTCTCCGTGACCGCTACACTATCATCTCTGCTGAGAACAACCGCCTCGCTCGCGAAATCGCTGCTTGGAAGGAAGCGGTTACCCAACGTTGGGACAACATCCGCGTGGTAGAATCACAACTTTGCGACAACCTTTACGGTGGCAACTTGGTGAGCGACACCGAATTCACCGTGCGCCACGTTGTAGACGAACAAGGCTTGGATGATGCCATCGGCATTGATCTCGTAGTGATGCGTCAAGACCCCGAAACTGGCAACGACGTAATCTACAAGACCTATCCCATGCAAGTGGTGAAAAACGAAGGCAACCTCTACACCTTCGAACTCAAGACCGCTATCGACGTGGCTGGTTCGTTCCGCACTGCCTTCCGCATGTATCCCAAGAACAAGCACTTGTCTTCTCGTCAAGACCTCTGCTACGTTCGTTGGTTCAACTAATCTACTTTTCCGTGCGACAGCAACCCCGCTTCTCTCGCACTGGAAATTCCCCTTTTTGCTCCTCACTGCCACGCAGTGGGGAGCTTTATTTTTGTGCTACCCTATACTACCTGTATTAACAAAATACAAAAACAGAGAATTGCGGCATAAACTTTCTTTCAGTTCGAGAGATCTTAAAATTCTTTAGCTTTTCTCGCCTTATTGGCTACCAACTAGTCAGCCCATTTTGATACTATGACTATTTTCTTCCCACTGGCGCATCATGATAGTTTGGGACACGAAGCAAGTACCCAGATGCAATGTCCATTAGAAAAGATTTCTCAGATCACGATTTCGCTCTTTCCATGCTAAAACCACTACTTACTGCCGTTCCTCGCGTGCGCGGGCACAACGCGTGTACGTACAGAAATTTCGCACTTTTTGCTTTCACAACCTTCACAAAAAGTCTTATAGACCTCTGTGCATCAACTAAATAAGCACAACTTTTGAACGATTCTCAATGCGATGTACTGAAAGAATCCACCTCGAGTCCCAAATAACGAAGGTTCACCTCATAGCCTTCTGAGGTCATTTACAAAACTCTCCTTTTCTCCCCACCCCAAAATTGGGCATTTTCCAGCCATTTTCCAGAGAGACATACAGGAAGCGTTAACACCTACTAAAACAGCCCTTATATCTCCCTCACTTTCATAGGTTTGCAGATAAAAGTGTGAAGGTTGTGAAAGCAAAAAGTGCAAAACTCCTGTGATGCGCGCGCGAGGGAGAGGGGTAAACGCTAGATTGTTAAAGAAAACCACACGCCATTTTCAGCTTATCACAGCAGCATTCACCAATTGTCCGAGAAGCAATCAAAAAACTGCGACTTTCCCGAAAAAACGTCCGACATTTTAGAAAAAAACTCCCACGTTTTCTGGAAATTCTCCGACGTTTTAGTCAATAACCTCGGAAATATTTTCTCCATTAATGGCAAGGAACTTTTAGCAACCTCGAAAACATCACTGCGACGACACGCTGCCCTCCTTTATAAAAACCAACTTACCGTTTGAAAAGCGCAAAAGTTAGTGCTAAAAAGATATAAACCAATAAAAATAATTGGCATAAAAGGAACTACGTTTTTATCAAATAAATGGCTAACTTTGCATCAACTAAAAAAAGACTCCAATTTCACTATGAAACTCTTCCTGCAAAGCATTTTGCATCGTTTATGTTCATCACGACTTCTTTTTTTGCTGTGATGGCATTCTTTTTGTCTACTCGTTTCCCCTGTTAAAGCCCAAAATGTCAGTTGCTCCTTAGCCAATAAGGTCTACACTGCACCAGGACAGATGGGTAAGGCTTATGCGATATTAAACAACTGGGAACGTAACACTTTGGTACACAAGGTGGGCTACACCTTAAACCTAAATGGAAAGACCACCGAAGAACGCACTATTACGCTAGACGCTCCATTGGATTACAATGGCAGTTCAACTATCGCCATCGACATACCCGCTGGCACTCAACCAGGGCTTGACAATTTCTCCGTTACGATTGTATCGGTCAATGGAGCACCCAATCGAAATTTCTCTCCCACAAGCGGAAGCGAGCGCTACACCCTCACTCGTCCAGTATGGCGCAAAGCTGTGGTGGAGGACCTCACAGGAATGTGGTGTCCCAACTGCCCCACTGGCATAGCTTCTCTGGAGCACCTCAACAAAGTTGCTTCTGACCGCGTCATCGGACTAGCAGCGCACGATGGTGACGCATTGAATGCAGGCGATTATAATCATGTCTTCAGAAAATTCCCAGGACGTCCGAAAATTGTACTCAATGGCGCACATGTTGTGGCACCCTATTACGGCAACAGCGGTACAGACGAACAACCCTTCGGTTTGCTTGCCGATGTAGAAAAGGCTTCTGGAGCACAAAGTGCGGTGGAGGTGAAAGTACAAGCTGCATGGACCGCCGACCACAAAGGCATTGAAGTACGTAGTTCCACGACCTTCCGCTGTCCGGTTTCAGAAAACAAGTATCGTTTGGCTTATGTGCTGACTGCAGATAATTTGAGAAATCCTAGTTTTTATCAAAACAACAACGCAACGGGTGACTCAAGATGGGCGAATAGCGTACCAGAGATGAAGTTCTTCTATAATGCGCCAGGCACTGTAAAAGACTTGCCTTTTAACGATGTAGTTTTCGCAGCAACGGGTATCTATCAAGGTATCGAAGGTAGTCTTCCTAAGCAAATGCCACTCGATGCTCCCTTCATTCACACTCAAAAATATGGAAGCTTTTCCAACTTAACATCTAGAGCATTCAACTTCATCAAGAAAGACACGAAGGTTCACGCTGTGGTGTTAGTCATTGATCCCGAAAATCGAGAGATTATCAATGCAGAACGTTGCGTTGTAGGGGATTCCTTTTCTCCTTTCCCACAAGACCCTGTGGCACCTCCCAATGTGGCACGCATCGAAATGCCAGCAAATTTAACGCAACCACTCAACAGCGAATTTACGCTACAAGCAAAAACTTTCCCACAAGAAGCCACCAGTGACATCGTGTGGGAAGTGGCTGATTCAAAGGTTATAGAGTCACTCGGTGGCGGTAAATTCCGCGCCCTCAAAGTGGGAGAAACCACCATCACCGCGCGTGCACAAGATGCAGGTGGTGTGACCGCAAAATGCGTAGTGCGCGTGCCTGCTCCAAATGTGGCACGCATTGAAATGCCTGCGAATTTAACGCAACCACTCAACAGCGAATTTACGCTACAAGCAAAAACTCTCCCCCAAGAAGCCACCAGTGCCATCATGTGGGAAGTGGCAGATTCAAAGGTTATAGAGTCACTCGGTGGTGGCAAATTCCGCGCACTCAAAGTGGGAGAAACGACTATTATCGCTCGTGCAAAAGACGCTGGCGGAGTGACTGCAAAATGCGTGGTGCGCGTGCCTGCGCCAAATGTGGTACGCATCGAAATACCTGCAAATTTAACGCAACCACTCAACAGCGAATTTGCCTTGCAAGCGAAGACCTTCCCCCAAGAAGCCACCAGTGCCATCATGTGGGAAGTGGCAGATTCAAAGGTTATAGAGTCACTCGGTGGTGGCAAATTCCGCGCCCTCAAAGTAGGAGAAACCACCATCACCGCACGTGCAAAAGACGCTGGCGGAGTGACTGCAAAATGCGTAGTGCGCGTGCCTGCTCCCAATGTGGCACGCATCGAAATGCCTGCAAATTTAACGCAACCACTCAACAGCGAATTTACGCTACAAGCAAAAACTTTCCCCCAAGAAGCCACCAGTGCCATCGTATGGGAAGTGGCTGATTCAAAGGTTATAGAGTCACTCGGTGGCGGTAAATTCCGCGCACTCAAAGTAGGAGAAACCATCATCACCGCACGTGCAAAAGACGCTGGCGGAGTGACCGCTCAATGCGTGGTGCGTGTGCCTGCGCCCAATGTGGCACGCATCGAAATGCCAGCAAATTTAACGCAACCACTCAACAGCGAATTTACGCTACAAGCAAAAACTTTCCCTCAAGAAGCCACCAGTACCATCGTGTGGGAAGTGGCAGATTCAAAGGTTATAGAGTCACTCGGTGGCGGTAAATTCCGCGCCCTCAAAGTAGGAGAAACTACTATTACTGCACGTGCACAAGATGCAGGTGGTGTGACTGCAAAATGCGTAGTGCGCGTGCCTGCTCCCAATGTGGCACGCATCGAAATGCCTGCAAATTTAACGCAACCACTCAACAGCGAATTTACGCTACAAGCAAAAACTTTCCCCCAAGAAGCCACCAGTGTCATCGTGTGGGAAGTGACAGATTCAAAGGTTATAGAGTCACTCGGTGGCGGTAAATTCCGCGCCCTCAAAGTAGGAGAAACGACCATCACCGCACGTGCACAAGATGCAGGTGGTGTGACCGCTAAATGCGTGGTGCGCGTGCCTGCTCCAAATGTGGCACGCATCGAAATGCCTGAGACAGTGACGCAACCACTCAACAGCGAATTTACGCTACAGCAAAAAAACTTTCCCCAAGAAGCCACCAGTGCCATCGTGTGGGAAGTGGCAGATTCAAAGGTTATAGAGTCACTCGGTGGTGGCAAATTCCGCGCCCTCAAAGTAGGAGAAACCATCATCACCGCACGTGCACAAGATGCAGGTGGTGTGACCGCAAAATGCGTAGTGCGCGTGCCTGCTCCCAATGTGGCACGCATCGAAATGCCTGCAAATTTAACGCAACCACTCAACAGCGAATTTACGCTACAAGCAAAAACTTTCCCCCAAGAAGCCACCAGTGTCGTCGTGTGGGAAGTGGCTGATTCAAAGGTTATACAATCACTCGGTGGTGGCAAATTCCGCGCCCTCAAAGTGGGAGAAACTACTATTACTGCACGTGCACAAGATGCAGGGGGTGTGACCGCAAAATGCGTAGTTACTGTTATTGTCCCCACGGCAATAGTGTCTCATACTATCCCTCTCGTAGTTTATCGCAACAACACGACGCTTCTGATTGAAGAGGCACCAGCAGGACTTCCGGTTGTGGTCTACGACTTATTGGGACGAAAATTAGCTAGCGGACGTACGAATGCCTCAACAACCCGTCTTCATGTGGGAGATTCTCCGCTGTGGATTGTGGTTGTTGGGAACAAAACATATCGCTTAAAACAGTAGTTTCCAATAATATCCGATTCTTACGCATCAAACTAATCAACTCATGATAAATAACAAACTTATTCTATCATTTGCGGTCAGTGTGCTCAGCATGTTTGGGTACACGGCTCAAGCAAATCCTGTGGATATCAGGAAAGCAACAGACATTGCGCGTCAATATATGAGACAGCCAGTGGCAGTGCCTACTCCTGGTTCTTCTACTATTAGCACAAGATCTGTAGCTGAAGCCCCTGCTTACCACCTTTTTGTTAGTAAAGAGGAGCAACGATTTGTCATTGTTTCAGGGGAAAGCCAAATGAATGAAGTGGTGGGTTATGGAAAATTATCCACAGGCGATGTCAATGCTTTGCCACCACAAGTTCACGCTTTGTTGCAACAATACACGGAAACTGTGCGTCAAGTGCGTAGTGGGCAACAGCCTGCAGCTTCACTACCTAAATCGCTGAAGCGCTATGTGACTCCTCTTGTCACAGCTCAGTGGGGACAGAGTTATCCTTACAATAGCAAAACCCCTATTATCAATGGGAAACCCACCTACACGGGCTGCGTAGCCACCGCTGCTGCACAATTTTTGTATTTCTACAAATGGCCTAAACAACGTCCAGCACTCTATGTCCGCAAAGCTGGTGACGGAGACGAAGCCGACACATCGCCCACCTATCTTTGGGAGGCAATGAAGGACACACGCGAGCAAATGAAAGACTTCCGTTCTGTGAATGCTGTTGGTCGTCTGCTGGTAGACGTGGGTAAAAGCCATTCGCATCACATTCGGCACCCAAGCCAGTCCCTCCAACATCGAATACACCCTCGATGCTTTGCAAAATGACTTTGGCTATACTACTCGTTTGTTGCACCGCGATCGCATGCAAGCAGACGAATTTCGTGAAGCGATCATGCAAGAGCTTTCCGATGGCTACCCTGTGATGGTTTGCGGTGGTATCCATGCCTTTATTTATGATGGCTATGACCGACGCGGCTTCATTCATGCCAACTTTGGTTGGGATGGTCAAGGCGATGGCTATTATGATATTAACACCATCACTACTCCTCTTCCTGGTCCGTTTATGGGCAATGGGCAGTTTTGGGAAACCAAGTGGTACTGATGGCGCACCCCAAGAACGGAGAATATCCCGACTTCCCCACTCCACAACGCACATTGGGTGCGCGCAAGAATGCAGCTTTTGAATTTAGTCCCCGAACTGGAGACGCCAACACTCGTTTTAATGCAACGATTTCCTCAGGCTCTTACCATTCAATGAATGGAGAGTTCTATCGTTTCACTGGACAAGTGGGCATCGCGGTGATGGATCAAAAAGGGAATACTGTAAAACTAATTAACTCTAACAATAGGAACTTTGAGTGGACAACCATTTTCATGACACAAAATATTCCTATTGGAGATATTCATTTTGCAGACATCCCTCAAGGCGACTATCTCTTGGTGCCCGTTTCACGTGAGCTAGTAGCGAAGAATCCAGATAAATACGAGGCGTGGTATCCTATAGAATATGCCAATCGCATGAAATTGGCAGTGACCAGTAGCGGAATCACCGTGACGGATGAGATCCAAGGGGGGTGCCTTGACCGTGTGCCGAGCCCCCGAAATGCTCTTCCCCGCTTATGCAAACGTAGGAGAACCTGCCATGATCACCTTCGGCGTGCGTAATCCCAATGTGGATGAAGTGCATGGCAATTTGAGAATGACGTTTGAACCCGTGAATGGTGGTGCAAACTATGTGGCTCCTTTCACCAACAATAGCATTGTGTCATTCCGCCGTTTGGCAGATACACAAGTGGCTGTGAACTTTCCCACAAATTACTCCGACAACACGGGTCCTCATGCGATGGCTCCAGGACGTTACAATGTGAAACTAGTGTTGGAAACAACCAATACTAAGACCAAACAATTCATACCTCTTGGTGCAGATCAAAAATTTCCAAATCGATGTTTTTGCCTTATCCTGATATGAAGATTTTTTTGTGCGCAATGTAGATTTCTTGGTGAAAGGCAATGAAGTCAACCAACAAGTTTTTTTGACATCGACAAACAAAAAGAAATCACCATGAGGATTCACACTGAAGTGAAAGGATGGCGCGCATCTTATCGTGGAAAAATCTATTATCGACTAGTTTGTCCCGAAACTAATGAATCCATCGAAGCTGGAACATCAAACTACGTTACACTTAATTCATCTCAACACAATGAACCTCAATTGACGGCTGCCAAAATAGATTTGACTAGATTGACGCCAAAACGACATTACGAGATACACATTGAGATTGACGAAAACGGCAAACGCCGTGAAATTTGGACCAATGACTCTCCTCGTGCGCAAATAATGGTGGTGAATGGGAAAAGCAATTCAACACCAGACAATCCCACCAAGCCTGTTGTTCCCCCGACTCCCGAACAACCTTCTCAACCCGAAACACCGAAGGCTACACAGGTGGTACTGGATGCAACCCAACGAGAGGTGAAGGTAGACGATCTCTTTACCCTTGTTGCTAATGTCTTGCCCAAGGAAGCTGACCAAAAGGTGACGTGGCACTTGAGCCAACCTGGTATTCTAGACATGGTCGGAAATGGTCAATTCAAAGCCTTGAAAGCTGGAGAAGTCACCATCACTGCTACTGCACAAGATGGCAGCGGAATGAAGGCTACTTGCCGCGTGGTGGTTAAGAATCCGATGGCTACACAAGTGGTGCTGAACAAAACTCAACACAACGCGATTGTTGACGATGTCTTCACCCTTACCGCTCAAGTAATGCCCGAAAAGGCAGCACAAAACGTGGTTTGGACGATGGATAAAACCAACATCCTCCAAGATTTGGGTGAAGGTAAGTTCAAAGCCTTGAAAGCTGGAGAAGTGACCATCACTGTTACTGCACAAGATGGCAGTGGAATGAAGGCTACATGCCGCGTGGTGGTTAAGAATCCGATAGCTACACAAGTGGTGCTGAATGAAACGCAACACCACGCGACTGTAGATGATGTATTCACCCTTACCGCTCAAGTAATGCCCGAAAAGGCTGTGCAAAACGTGGTTTGGACGATGGATAAAACTGACATCCTCCAAGATTTGGGCGAGGGAAAGTTCAAAGCCTTGAAAGCTGGAGAAGTCACCATCACTGCTACTGCACAAGATGGCAGCGGAATGAAGGCTACATGCCGCGTGGTGGTTAAGAATCCGATGGCTACACAAGTGGTGTTGAATAAAACTCAGCATAATGCGATTGTAGATGATGTCTTCACCCTTACCGCTCAAGTAATGCCCGAAAAGGCTGTGCAAAACGTGGTTTGGACAATGGATAAAACCAACACTCTCCAAGATTTAGGCAATGGCAAGTTCAAAGCCTTGAAAGCTGGAGAAGTAATTATTACTGCTACTGCACAAGATGGTAGCGGAATGAAGGCTAGATGCCGCGTGGTGGTTAAGAATCCGATGGCTACACAAGTGATGCTGAATAAAACGCAACACCACGCGACTGTAGATGATGTATTCACCCTTACCGCTAAAGTAATGCCCGAAAAGGCAGCACAAAACGTGGTTTGGACGATGGATAAAACTGACATCCTCCAAGATTTAGGCAATGGCAAGTTCAAAGCCTTGAAAGCTGGAGAAGTGACCATCACTGCTACTGCACAAGATGGCAGCGAAATGAAGGCTACATGCCGCGTGGTGGTTAAGAATCCGATAGCTACACAAGTGGTGTTGAATGCTTCCAATAAGTTTGTTTATGTGGAAGATATCTTTACACTCAACGCCAACATATTGCCCGAAAAGGCAGTACAGAAGGTAAGCTGGGAACTGAGTAATGCTACGATAGTCGAATCTTTAGGTGACGGTCGCTTCCTTGCCTTGAGAGAAGGTAGAACCACTATTACCGCTGTGGCTACTGATGGCAGTGGGGTACGTGCAGTGTGCCACGTGGTGGTACAAGCAAAGAAACCTGTGGTGCCAGAAATACCCAAAGCAACAGAAGTTGTGCTTGATTCTTTACAACGCACAGTGCACGCTGAGGAAGAATTTACGCTGATTGCTCAAGTAATGCCCGAGCAGGCAGTACAAAAAGTGGTTTGGACGATGGATAAAACAGACATTCTCCAAGACTTGGGCGAAGGTAAATTCAAAGCTCTGAAAACTGGTGAAGTGATGATTACAGCCACTGCACAAGATGGTAGCGGAGTGAAGGCAACATGCCATGTAACGGTGATACCTCCAACGACATTAGACCTCAAAAAAACTGATGTACGCCATAGCCTGCACTGGGAAGGCGCAACCTTAGTTTTGCGCGGCGCAAAACCAGGTTCTATTGTTCGAGTTTATTCGATGAAGGGTAAGAAGTTACACCAATTAGTGACAACAGATTCAGAAGTCCGCATTGACTTTGGACTGTGGCATGGAGTGTATCTCCTAGAAACCAATGATGGCTTCCGCCGAAAGGTAGTACGCTAATAAAGGGATTGCCCTAGAGCCACAGAGTTTCTTTGTACTAACAAAACTATTTTTATCATGACCGCACCAAGCATCGCGTCTTGGTGCGGTCATTTGCGCATAAAACCATCAGTGAGAAAGGGACATTCTGCTCATTTAGATTTATTGCTGTCCGGTAAACTTCCAAACGGCACAAGAAAGCTTCCCGAAGCCCTTTGGAATAGGACTTCGGGCTTTCTTTTCCAAAAAGCAAGCCCCCTAATCGAATAATGACGGTTCCGAGGGTGGAGATTTAGCTCTTTCAGCCCAAATTGCACACTCATCCTTTTGAGGATCTTCCATGAAAGCGATGAAATTAGTGTAATACATGAGCGTCAATCTAAGCATGGTTACGATTTGAGAAAAAGAAACGTGTCTTTTTTTATCATTCTAGAGAGCACTGTGCACAAGAGATTGGCAATGAGTACTACCCAGGTTTGTATCTGGATGGCATTCACACTCTCACCATAGAAAAAGTGCAAAGGAAAATTCTGTTTCAGTTGTTTGTAGAGCGTTTCTATAGCCCACCTGCGCTTGTAGATTTCTGCAAGTTCCTGAACCGATAGTTCAAAATTGTTGGTCAGCAACGTCACCGACTTACGAGAGTTATTGCTCCATAGCTCTACACATCGGGCTTCGTGCCTTACCTTCTCTTTCTCAAAAAAAGAATGTGTTTGTCGATATGAGTGACTAGACCATCACGAGAAACATAGGCTATAGAAGAGAGCTCCTTGTAGCTGAGATTCTTCTTCATCTTAGTCACATAGCAGACACCTTCTTCGGTAAGCCTTTGAAACTGTGCATAGTCTATGTAGGCTCTATCCATTGCCAAGGTGGCATCTTGGGGCAGGTGCACCTTTTTGAGAAGATAATGATCGTGTTTGGCAGCAGAGGTCAGTTCTACCACCATCGGTACACCTACTTGATACTTCATAATGGTGTGTACCTTCATGCCGCCTTTCTTCTTTCCGCTTTTAGGATGTCTACCTACTCCCTTAAGAATGTTATCAAAGAGCGTGATTGTGGTAGAATCCATCATATACAGCTGCTTCTCCCAGGCTTTTTTTGACAGCTCACAGAACAGCTGTCCGCTAAAAAAAGGAGTGTAGCGTTCCAACAGGGAGGCATAAACCTTGGCAAAAGAACTCTTGTGGTCGCCGCTGGTTGGCTTCTGCAAGTGTGCTGCGACGGACAACGTAGTCAAGCCCCAAGTGGGAGAGTTTCATGGTCTCGGCTTTCATGCCAATCTCCAATTCACGCAGAGAATCAAAGTGTTTGAGCACCCCAAAGAGCATAATGATGAGGTGTTTCCAACCTGTCAAACACTTAACATAACGCTCGCTCCCTAGTGTTTCGAGACTAATTTGTTGAATTTTGGCTTTATCCAGCAATTTAATGACCTGACTATAGACTGGCTGTCCGGTAAAATGTGTACTTTTGCTCATGTTACTAGTGTTTTTTTCCAACAAGCAAAGTAACAAAAGAGGCTGAAATCCTGCAAGAGGGTTTCAGCCTTATTTTTATCATCAGAAAAACTTTTACCGGACAGCAATAATTTAGATTTTTCAAATCTTCCTCTAAAAGTAGAGATTACAGAAGAAAATACAGACAAACTGCGATACTTCCCCTTTTTTTTCGTAACTTTGCAGTTGATTATAATGGGATTAGTCTACACTGTTGCAGACAAAACCCCAAACAAAACCATTCGTAATGAGCGCAAAGAAGATATTGTACATCACCCAAGAGATTTTCCCCTATGTACCTGAGTCGCAAATGGCAACAGCAGGACGCGAATTGCCACAGGCTATCCAAGAAAAGGGCTACGAAATTCGTACCTTTATGCCTAGATGGGGAAACATCAACGAACGTCGCAACCAGTTGCACGAAGTGATTCGCCTCTCGGGCATGAACATTATCATCGATGATACAGATCACCCTCTTATCATCAAGGTGGCTTCTATTCAAGCTGCTCGCATGCAGGTGTATTTCATCGACAACGATGATTTCTTCCACAAGCGTGAAATGCGCACTGACAATGAGGGTAATGAATATGAAGACAACGCTGAACGTGCCATTTTCTATGCACGCGGTGTACTCGAAACTGTGAAGAAGCTCCGCTGGGTGCCCGATGTAATCCACTGCCAAGGCTGGATTTCGTCTATCGTGCCACTCTACATCAAGCAAGCCTTCAATGATTCTCCCTCGTTCGCGAACACAAAAGTGGTGTATTCTTCATACGAAGATACCACCACACTTGCACCAACCAACAACTTTGCAGAATGTGTGAACTTGCGCGAAGCAACTCCAGAATTGATAGCACAAACTGGCATCGATTTCACCAAGCCTCATGCACTTGAGCAACTCGCAGTTCATTTCAGTGACGGCTTCATCCAAGAAGGAAAAGTAGATGCACTCACAGAACACGCCGAAAAAGCGGTATCCCCGTGCTTGCTACTAATGGTGGAACCCCCTCATTGGAGGAATATGAAGCCTTCTACCAACAAGTGTTTGGCGAAGGCGAACAATAACCCGCCCATCCTGCCGTTATAGAAAGGTGCAACGAATGGTTGTGCATCCAATGGTTATGCACAATTTCTAGTTCTCCTGATTCTGAAACTCCCACACCACTCAATAGTTTATGAAGGCTTATCTCTCTCTTTGTGCCTTACTCTTTGGCGCAGCAGCCCTCACCACTGCTTGTAATGAAGACACCACTAGTTTGGGTGCCGACATCATGCCCGAAGCGGACAAGGTGTTCACCGAACAACTGACGGTGAAAGTTCCTACGCAGACCGTGAAAACGGGAGCTATCGCAGCACGCACCAATAATAGTTATCTAGGTAGCGTGATTGATCCTATCACCAACATCCGCACCACCAACGGATTTGTGTCGCAATTCTTCATTCCTGAAGTGACACTTTTTCCAGCACGCGAAAAGATGATGACGGACCAGAGTGGAAATATCGTGGCAGACTCATGCTCCATGACGTTTTGGCATGTCAACTACTTTGGCGATTCCCTTGCTACCATGAAGGTGACCGCGCAAGAGATTGACACCGAAAAGACACCCAACGGCAACACGACCTACTACACCAACCTCAACCCAGAGGAATGGTTGAAACAAGGAGGAGAACAACAAACTGCTTCTTACTCCATCTTTGACCAAACGCAACCTAAAGCGCAGGTGGAAAACAAAGCGAACTATCGTTATTTCAACATCCGCCTTTCTAAGGAGTTTGCACAGCGCATCTTGAATGCCTACTACGAGCATCCAGAGTACTTCAAAGATAGCTATGCCTTACTCACCACGTGCTTGGTGGTTTCTATCTCAAACACGCAGGTGGTTTGGGAGCTATGGTGCAAGCAGATCATTTAGCCCTCAATTTGTTCTATCGTTTCCGCCCAGATGTGGCAAATCGTCCCGATAGTATCATCTCTGATGTGCAAGTACTCACCTCTACTGAGGAAGTGATTCAAACGTCTCGCATCGAAAATGAGATTCCATCAAGTTTGCTTGACAACACAAAGGATTTCACCTACGTCAAATCGCCCACTGCATTGCACACGGAAGCAGTGCTTCCCATTGACGACATCGTAGCGAACGGACACTACAGTGACTCTATCAACAGTGCTCGACTTTATCTGCGCACTATAGCTGAAGAGAACACCACGCAGAAGTTGCAAGAAGCACCACCCTATCTCGTGATGATGCGTGTTGCTGATTTTGAAACCTTCTTCGAAAAGAACCAGCTTCCCAACGGACGCACCTCTTTTTATGCCGCTTTGGACAGCAAAGGTAGCAGCAAACAAAAAGCTACCAAAAGTTATCCTTTCACTAACATCGCACCACTGCTCACCATTATGCGCAATGAGCGTGATGCAGGCGCAGGAGTGCTGGCAACAGACTCTGAAGCTACTCGCAAGGCTAAATGGGCTGCTTGGGAACAAAAGAATCCCAACTGGAATCGCGTAGCTATCGTTCCCGCTACCCCTGTGTACGTCACGACAACAGATCCTTTGACAGGCAAGCCCATCAAAACCTTGGCTCGCTTGAACTATGCTTTCGGACTCTATGGAGTGCGCCTAGCTGGTGGACAAACTAAGGGCGTAGACTTGTCAGTAATCTACAGCCGCTTCAACAACTAATCTCTTCCAAAGGGACGCAAGTAATTGTGTCCCTTTACTTTTGTTCAAACCTAGGAAAAGAATAGACAGCAACAAGAAGCTCATACACTTGCGTATCAAGATGGAAATATAGAAAACAAAGCACAAAGGGCACACCCCACTTCTATTTAGTTTTATGATTCTCCATAACCACCACCCTTCCGCATAATTAGAGAATCTTGATGATGCAACACGAAGTGCAACCCTATGTAGCTTTTTGACGCTCCACAACCACCAAAATCCATCCTTGATGCTTCGGTTACCTCTAATACTAGGTTCCATCGTTTCTGCTCCATCTCCTCCTTTTAACACTCACCCTTTTCATCATTTTATCATGCGCGCGCTCGTTTGCTGCAGGTCTTGGCACTCGCCTTCGTCCTCTCACCGACACCATGCCTAAAGCCATGGTTCCCGTTTGTGGAAAACCTCTATTGCACCACACCATCTCTCGACTCGTTGCGGCGGGTGCAACTGAAATCGTGGTGAATGTGCACCATTTTGCAGAACAAATCATCGACTATGTGGCGCATCATGATTGGGATGTCCCCATTCGCATCTCCGATGAGCGCAAACTTCTCCTCAACACCGGTGGAGGTCTGCGCCAAGCTCTCGCGCTATTTTCCCCTTCCGACGAACCGATTCTCATTCATAATGTAGATATTTTGAGCAATGCAGATCTCAGAGCATTGTACCACGAAGTACTGCAATCACAAGCCGACGCCCTCTTGTTGGTGAGTGAGCGTAAGACACAGCGTTATCTTCTATTTGACGACAACCACCGCTTAATGGGATGGGAAAACATCGCCACCCACGAAGTGCGTTCACCCTACCCAGAGCTCATCCCAAGCAACTATCACCACTTCGCGTTCTCAGGCATCCACTTTGTCTCCCCACGTTTGGCAACAGCCCTCTCTTCCTATCCAGAGGCATTCCCCATCATGGATTTTTACCTCAACGAATGCCAACAATTTCACTTTCAAGCGAAGGTAGTAGAAGATTTACATCTCCTCGATGTAGGCAAACTCGACACACTCAGTGCTGCCGAAGCATTCTTGCAAGCAGAAGACAATGTATAAGTCATGCAACTTTGGTAAAACGCTTCTCTCGTTTTGCGATAAGAAAACTCCGCTTACAAGCCGAATTCTGCCAAGTAAAATTATCACAATGCACCAAAAAGCAACCTTTCTGGGAGAAAAACTAAAAAGGCTCCATCATTTGGTTGTTTCAGAAAAAGCTCTTTACCTTTGCACTGCGTTTGAGAGATAACGCCACTGCAATACCTTCTACGTAAGGCGAAAGTACTTGAGAAGGCAGTGAAACGCGGAAATAGCTCAGTTGGTAGAGCACAACCTTGCCAAGGTTGGGGTCGCGAGTTCGAGTCTCGTTTTCCGCTCACATTTGGACAAGTTGAATCAATTCCAAGCCCAGGTGGCGGAATGGTAGACGCGCTCGTTTCAGGTGCGAGTGTTTCACGACGTGCAGGTTCGAGTCCTGTTCTGGGCACAAGAATCGCATAAGGTTCAACACGACAAACTTGTGGTTGAGTTCCCCCTTACTCAACAATGTAAACACAAGAAAAGAAAGAATGGAGAGGTGGCGGAATTGGTAGACGCGCTACTTTGAGGGGGTAGTGTCAATTGCGACGTGGGAGTTCGAGTCTCCTCCTCTTCACATTCTGCGGAAATAGCTCAGTTGGTAGAGCACAACCTTGCCAAGGTTGGGGTCGCGAGTTCGAGTCTCGTTTTCCGCTCTCAGCGAATTGCCCAAAGCAGTTCGCTTTTTCGTTTTTCATCACAATAGAGGCTTTTTTCTCCATTTTCTGTACTATCCAAATCGCACCACAGCTGAGAAACTAATCAATGTAATAGAGAAAGAATAACCTACCCTAAGCAACTACTACGCCTATTATGAACATTTACGCTCGCTATTTTGACAACGAAATTGTAGTTCACAGCCCTGACGAACTGTTTAATTTCTTAGCTTCGCTGCAAGATATCAATGTAGACGACCGACTTGTTGAGGAACTTACCGCATATATCAACAGCGATATCACCTACCCCAAGCGATACAAAGTGCGTCCTCGCGTTTACTTTATCCTCATCAAGACTACTGCCGATAGTTTGGAAGAGTTTAAAGCCAACAACAAGAATGCCAACGCACAGTCTCACGAAGGATATCCTGCACCACCCTTGCGCAAAGACCCACGACTTAACGCCTTGGAAGAAGAAAACGAAGGTTGGTATTTTGGAAGAGTCAATTTCAAGCGCGTAATTCTCATTCCTGGAACGCAAAAGTTCCAATACCGCGACACTTCATTTGCTGCTTACGTTCGTGCCACTTCTGCCAAAGATTGCTATGCTCGCATGATTGAACACCTCAAGAATCGACAAGACGTAGATCCACGCAGCCAATTTCCTTCTGCGAGAGGTGCAAACTTCACCTATGAATTTGTTGGAGATAGCGTTCCCGTTCGTCAAGAACAAAGCAACTAATACTGTTGCATTCGCTCTAAAGTACACATATTTCTCCGTTAAGAAACGACATTCCTAGCATCGAACAAGACTAACAAAAAGGCTCCTCCTTATTCCATCGAACAAGGAGGAGCCTTATTTATAGACAAGCCATTAGTTACTTGCCATACGTATAATCGAGTAGGGGCACAACACAGCAGCAGATTTCGCAGGAATCACAAAGCGTTGAGGTACAGCTTCGCCATTATCAGAACGCTGAATTTCATTAGAATCCACCGCATTGCAGCGAGCATCAACGCCAAGTCCCATCATTAGTAGATAGTCACTGCTAGGGAGCAACACAGTTTCGGGTTGGTCACCCAAATTGACGGCAACAACGTAATCTAGCTCGTGACGTTCATACAAACTCTTGCCATTGATGCGGAAAACAACAGACGTTTCTGAAGAAGGCAAGAAACTCACATACTCACGCACCTTTTGAGCATCCCCCAGACTAAAGCTAAGTCTGCACTGCGCAGTTCCATCAATTCACGATAGTATGCATAGACCTCTTTGTGCGAATCACGACGACTCCAATCAATGGTGTTGATAGAATCTGGCGACTTGTAAGAATTGTGCACCATCTTCTTGTCGCGGAAGAGTTCTTCCCCGGCCTGAATGAAAGGCACACCTTGAGAAGTGAACACTAAAGTCTGTGCCAAAAGGTTCAAACGCACCAATTCTTCTTCACAAAGGTTGGGAATCGAATTCTTTATACGGTCGTTCAAACACATATCATCGTGGCAAGACACATAAGCAATCAATTGGTGAGGTTGCTCAGCCCAAGGAGACTTGCTGTAGTTCACCTTGCTATAATCCACTTGAGGGTGAGGAATACCGCCCACGATGCCCATTTTCACACTCTCTTTGTTGCCTAGCAAGCCAGCGAGCATAGCCGGCTGTTTGTCATTACTGAAAGGACCACGCAGCGCATCACGCAATTCGTCACTAAAAGCTGCAATTCAGGCAAGCGATGCACTTCTGCTTTCATCGCCGCATCCCCTTCAGGCAATGCAGGAGCACCAGCCGCCCAACCTTCACCATAGATCAGCACCCTAGGATTTATTTTCTCAGCCGCTTTGCGAATCTGGCGCATCGTTTCAATGTCATGAATCCCCATAAGGTCAAAGCGGAAGCCATCGATGTGATACTCTCTCATCCAATACTCCACACTCTCCACCATAAACTTGCGCATCATCGCACGTTCAGAAGCCGTTTCGTTACCGCATCCCGAAGCATCACTCAAACTTCCGTCAGCCTTGTGGCGGAAGAAATAGCCTGGAACCGTACGCTCAAAGTTAGAGCCTTCTGTGTTAAAGGTATGGTTGTACACCACATCTAGCACCACCTTCAGTCCAGCTTCGTGCAGTGCTTGCACCATTTGTTTGAACTCGCGGATGCGCACTTCAGGTTGATAAGGATCTGTGGAATAAGAACCTTCCGGCACATTATAGTTCAAGGGATCGTATCCCCAGTTATATTGCGGAACATCCAATTTCGTTTCATCCACAGAAGCATAGTCGAACGAAGGCAAGATATGCACATAAGAAATGCCCAAACGCTTCAAATGATCCAACCCAGCAGGACTTCCTTGCAGAGTTTTCACTCCTTTTTCGGTCAGTGCTAAAAACTTACCGCGATGCTGAAAGTTCGCATGCTCACTCATACTGAAATCGCGATGGTGCATCTCATAGATAGCCCCACTTTCAAAAAGGCGATACTGTGGTTTGTCGTTCTCCCATCCTGCAGGATTCGTGTCTTTCAGGTCGATCACAGCCGCGCGCTGTCCGTTCACGCCCACCGCGCGAGCATTGATACCTGGAGTTTCTCCGCGCCACTTACCATCTACTTTCACTTCAAAGGTGTAAAACTTTCCTTTGAGATCACCCTTCACAGGCTTCGACCACGTGCCATCAGCACCTTTATCTAGTTTTAGCGTCTTCCACGCCTTTCCTTCGTGCCCTGTCTTATACAGTCTTAGGCGCACTTGTTCAGCAGTAGGAGCCCAAAGTTGAAATGTCGTAGCCGCAGGAGCATAGACCATCTCCACCCAAGGTGCACTGGGCACAGGCAAACTCTCCCACGCAGTATTGGGTTGTTGTGCAAAAGTCATAAGTGAAGAAAAAAAGCTAGCGCACTAGCCATGATGAGTTTTTTTCGCAATCATATTATTGGATTATGGGCTTTTTCAGCAAGCATGGTGCCGAAACACCACCTCAGCTTTTGCCCTGTTCTACATCTTTATTATTACATCCAAAGATAGCAATTTCCACCCTTACCACCAAATTATCCTGACCTAAATGCATAGAAACTGCATTATATTGTAGATTTTGTTTCAGAACAAGCGCCCTAAAAGGACAGAAAACTGCTACAATAGAAGTAAATTTACCTGACATTTCCACTAAAAAGACTTGATTTTCTCATCATAATGCCAAATTTCGCAGAATATTTTGGTTATATCGACCATATCCTTTACCTTTGCCTTCGTACAACATGGTGTTTTACCGCAAAACATCAACTAATCTTCTCACGCATATGAAAAAGATTTTTCTCTATGCAGCTTTCCTCGGTGCAGTGATTTCCATGGGTAGCTGCGTTAGCAAAAAGGAATTCCAACAACTCAAAGGCGATTACACCAACCTCCAAGGACTCTATAACCAATCACAGGTAGACCTCGCCACAGCGCGCACACATGGCAAGAGTCTCGAAGACCGCCTTGCCGATGCACAGCGCGAAAACTCCGAACTCAAACGTCAGCTCTCTGCCCTCCAAGGCTCTCTCGACAAGAGTTTGCTCCAAAACAACCAAGGTAGTATCAACATCTCTAAGCTCGTCGACGAAATCAACGCTTCCAATAAATACATCAAGCAACTTGTGGAAGCCAAGACGAAGAGCGACTCGCTCAATCTTGTGCTCACCAATAACCTCACTCGTTCTCTCTCGCGCGACGAACTCCAAGAGGTGGATGTCAAAGTGCTCAAGGGCGTAGTTTATGTATCGCTTGCCGACAACATGCTCTATCGTTCTGGTTCGTATGAAGTCAACGAGCGCGCCAAGACCACCCTCTCCAAGATTGCTAAAATCCTTGGTGACTACAAAGACTTTGAAGTTTTGGTGGAAGGCAACACAGACGATGTACCCATCACTCGCCCCAACATCCGCAACAACTGGGACCTCTCTGCCCTTCGTGCATCTAGCGTGGTTCAAGTGTTGCAAAACGACTACGGCATCGCGCCCAACCGTCTCTCTGCAGCCGGTCGTGGTCAATACAATCCTGTGGCTACCAACGACACCGAACTTGGTCGTCAACGCAACCGCCGCACGCAAATCATCATCACGCCAAAGCTCGATCAATTCCTCGACTTGATCGACAAGGCTCCTGCCACAGAAAAGTAATCAACTTTCCTGTTCCTAAAAAAATCCCCACTTGCCATAGCAGCAAGTGGGGATTTTTAGTTTTTCTTTCAGCATCATTGGCTATTCTGCAAGAAGTTTCTCGATGAGAGCAACTATCTCTTTGTCTTGTTCATGGCTAAAGCCTGTCCAATGTCCACGAACAACACCTTGTTTGTCAATTAACACATAAGCAGGAATAGCTTGAACAAAATAATCGTAGGCGATTTCATTCTCCACTGGTGAAAATCGATTCTTTGCAGCCTGTACGTGAATAAAATCATGAATGCCTTCTTTCTGGATAGCAGCTTTCCATTCGTCAACGTCAAAGTTGGGATGGTCTGCATTCACAGCCAATATTTCAAGACCAGATTTGTGTAGTCTAGGATAAATCAATTTCAGCTCGCGCAAACCTTCCCGACATGGACGACACCAATGTGCCCAAATCCATTAGAATCACCTTTCCTCGCAGTTTAGTTAGTTGAAACAATTCTTCTTTAACCACTTTCCCGCAAGCATCAAATATCCATCTTTTCGTTGTAAAATCCCGAGCCTTTGCACCCACTTCAATATTACGCATACGGCGCACCATATCACGTAAATACAACCCTTCTCGAGATTTTTGCAAAGAAATGTCCAAAGAATTCAACAATAATTCCACCGTGTCCACAGGCATCTGCTCATTAGCACTCTGCATCACCAAATCCTCAAAAACTTCCCAACCTTTAGGATGCTCTCTGATGTAGCTTTCTAATCTTCTTCCCACGTCTACATGTGAATTCAGACTCCAATAGCGTAAGAATGCCTGGTGCGCTATTTCATGTTTTGACGTACTGCGTGCCTTAACACTCCCTTTCTCTTTTGTCACCACAATACTATCACCATCAAAAGCAAAAAACCGACCTAAAGTGTCTACGACTATGGCTTGAGGATAATCTAAATGTAAGTGATAAATACTACCCAACTTAAAGCTTTGCTTCTGCCAATGTGATTTGTCGTCAAAGTATCTCACCGTTAGAGATTCTCCTTCTGAAGCTACCTTGCTCAAATCCAGTATGCATTGCGACCAAGAGCACGTAAAGCAAGACAAAACGAGAATCGTTGCTAACATACGTTTGCTAAATCCACTCATACTTATCGTATTATATTAAGATTTTGTCTGAGTTCCTCTTCACTCATCTGTCCTACTTTTATTTTCACCAGTTGATGAGATTTGTCATAGAACATCAAAGTGGGGAAACCCTCTGCTTGTTGCTGCTTCATGATGCGCTCTAATTCTGCATCTTTCAGCATGTAGTGCCAACCTCCTTGCTTTCCTTTCATATATTTCCAATCTTCTATCCTCGTCAGACTCGGACTTGTCATGTCTAGGAGTTCCACATTCTCAAACCCTTCTTCTGCAAGCACTTTATAGAGAAGTTTGCTCATCACGGCACAAGGTCCGCAAGCACCATACCAGAAATCAACAATCACAGGCTTTCCCTTGTGCTGTGCCAATATCTCTTCCAGAGTTTGAGGTTGTCCTTTGTCTGCACAGTTCACGAAGTGTCCACTACGTGCTTGCGTTTTTACCTCTTGTTCGTGATACAACAACAAGAGTTTATCCCATTCTCCACTCGAAAATCCAGTATGGATATTCTGTAGTTGTTGTGCAGTTAATGGTTTACCATTCTCCAATTGAAAATAGTAACTGCTAAATGCCATCAAGTCACAAAACAATTCGTTCGGCTTGTAGGGAATTTTAGCCAATCGACGACGCAACTTTTCTTTCCATTCCGGAATCGGAGTATCGCCTATACTTGGAATTTTCAGTGATTTATCAGATAAAAGAAAATAGAATAGATAATCAGTGCCAGGTGAGGCATAGAGGATTTTGTCGTCAAAAACAATATCGCTGAGAAAAGCATAAGCACTAATAGGTAGTATAACCTTGCGAATTTGCATTTCATTCAACATAGAAGCATAATAGTGAATCTTCAACTTGTTCACGAGAATCTTCCTATCTTCAGCAGTAGTTGCAGAAGGATAACCACTTATCTTTTTAACAGGGAACTTGGCAATCACTCTTGACTCCTTTCTGGGAAGGTATCTTCTACCACCATCCACAAAGTACAACCAATCGTCACCCTTAAAAACAGAAGAACATTTTGCCCCTTCTACCTTCAAGTTCTTTTGATTATCTACCCAAACTTTTAAAGTATCATTTTGCGAAAGCAAAACCACCTCTGTTTGTCTGTTCTCCTCTAAATCAAGCCACACACCAGCATGCGCATAAAGCGAATGTAGAGGAATCTCTCCACTTACATTGCCTTCAGCGTCAATACTTAAATCATACGTGTCAGCATCAGAGACAAAGAAAGCGTTACACACCACGGTTAAACTTAACTTCATGGCGAGCATTGCAGGCACTTTACCTCGTACCACACATTTTCCTATCTTAATCGCATTGGTAGGTAAGGAAGTTTGCGCATTGCAAATGCAACAGTAGCAGCATAAAATCAGCCACAAAGGGAAAAAAAGAAAGCGTTTCATGGGCTTACGTTGGTTAAATAATTAAGGACAACGCAAATATAACAATAAATTTCGACGTAGAATCAACCGGCAAGGACAAAATTAAACTATTCTTTTGAAGAACTCTGATTTCAGTTTTTCAAAGCTGAGTTTCTGTCTCGATCTGTTATATAGGAGTTTAAGGGGCAATGATACTTCTATATTTCATTATCAACACCATATCCTGCTCTTTTCTATCTATAAAGTTCTTCTACTTTCTGGAAAACAAGCCAATTACACCTCTTTGAATCCATACACAATACGCTTACTTTGGCAATTCCTTAAGAAGAAGCTCACTGAAATAGATGAATATTCTACCAAGCTCATACACCCAAGACTTCACATAAGCCATTTTGTATTCATTACTTCCTTCTATTATTCTATCAGACAATATCATTGTTTTAATATATTGAATTCTCGACATTTGCATTCAAACAACTCATCGATCGATTTGTAAGTTTGAGATTTTTCTTGATGAGATGTAATATCGACCAAGCACCTTATACCTAATGCCGACGAATATGTTGTAACATAATAACGAACAGAACCATCTTCACGCTTCCAATATGTTACGTCTCCAAGACGATCTTCCAAATGATTACGCCAGTCCATTACATTATTCATTGGATCAAAAACAGGAGAGTACTCTTTTCCTTCCTCAAATTTTTTTGATTAAGAAACTCTGTCTCTGTAAAATAAAACATCTCTAATTTTTATACATTCTAACCTCTTTAAGCGAAGTGCTTGACCAAAAACAGATATTCCACTAACTTGCTTATGTTCCCTTGAAAGTATGGTGCATCTCGCACAAGGCGTACCTCTGATTTGATACTATCACCATCAATGATGTCTAAGTATGAATTCAAAAATATATGCATCGCCATTAGAGAGAACAATATCATTCTTAAAATGGATTATGCTTAGAGATAAAAAGAACTAATACCAGAACCGCGGGTAGCTTATTTTTTTAATATCATCGAAACCTCCTTCTATCTTTATTTCTTTTTCTCATCATTGTGATAAATGAGTCGTACTATCAAAAATCGGAGTGCAAAGATTCATTCGTTTCTTCATAGTTAGAACCTATGTAAAACAGATAGACGTTTTGCACTTAGATTTTGAAAGTACAAAGATAAACCATGCACAGGCACTTCAAGAAAAATCTGTCCTTTGAGTTTTTCACCGAAACCTTACCATTTCTATAGCGAAGTATGGTTATGATAATACTCTCGTTGAAAATCTCGCCAGTCTCGCATCAGTTCATAAACCTCTTCAATAGGGATAACAGCTTCTACCCGGTCGTCTTCGTAGACATTCTTAACTACCGCTTTTTCTCTATCACACTCTATCATATACATCTCAAAGCCAAACCCTTCATAAAAGTCGACTTCGCCTCTCAGTAGCATTTCTATTGAGGAAACTATTTCCTCTGCATACTCAAGGTCTATGTGATTCACTTCAGACCAGAAAAATGTTCCATACTTTGAAGCATTCTTTAAATGAACGATAGAGGGAATGGTTTTCTTTAACCCATCCGATCCGTAGTAATCTATTATGTCAAATCGATATTGCATAGGCATCATTGCTTTAAAGGAAAGAATGTACGTATTTCTCCTTCAACATAGTTCTGTCCCACTACTACTAAATCCCCAATACTCTTCATGAGAACCACCTTTAAACTTTCCTAGATTATGTATAACTGCGTATTGCACTTCCTGAAGTATTCTTTCCTTCTTTCTTCCCCCCTGATATTTGTCGTGAAGACCATTGCTGTTCAATGATAAGTTGCTTGATTTTCCAAACTAGTTCAGGGGCAAGTGCAGCATTGTGAACGGAACGCTTGCGACGTTCCATAGCCTTTGCATGCGCCTTGCACCAAATGTATTTGCCCGAAGGGGTGCTGTTGCGTTTCAATTCACGAGAAAGTACACCCAAGACTTCACATATGCCATTTTGTATGCATCACTTCCTTCTATGATTATATCAGACAATATTATTGTTTTAATATGTTGAATTCTCGACGTTTGCATTCAAACAACTCATCGATCGATTTGTAAGTTTGAGCTTTCTCTTGATCAGATGTAATATCAACTAAGCACCTCATACCTAATCCCGACGAATATGTTGTAACATAATAATCAACAACACCATCTTCACGCTTCCAATATGTTACGTCTCCAAGACGATCTTCCAAATGATTACGCCAGTCCATTACATTATTCATTGGATCAAAAACAGGAGAGTACTCTTTTCCTTCCTCAAATTTTTGATTGAGGAACTCTGTCTCTCTATAAAACGATATAGTTCTGTATGTATATCTTCTTGCATCTTTAAGCGAAAGACTTGACCAAAAGGTATATTCCACTAGCTTGCTTATGTTCCCTTGAAAGTATGGTGCATCTCGCACAAGGCGTATCTCATATTCTGTACTCTCACCATTATTGATGACAGTATCTGAACTCAAAACATAAGAATCGCCATTAGAGAGAACAATATCATTCTTAAAATGGATTATGCTTAGAGATAAAAGAACTAATACCAGAACTGCTGGTAGCTTATTTTTTAATATCATCGAAACCTCCTTCTATCATTATTTCTTTTCTCATCGTTGTGAATGGTCGTAGTATCAAAATCGGAGTGCAACGATTCATTCGTTTCTTCATAGTTAGAACCTATGTAAAACAGATAGACGTTTTGCACTTAGATTTTGAAAGTACGCTTGCTAAAGAGATTTATTACTCAGAAGCCTTTTTCAATAGGCTTTGTATCCTCTCAATCTTGCAAAGGAGATATTCACAGGTTTCTTCTGAAACACCCCGTAAATATCCCGCATCATAGAACATTCTTACCAATTCAAATAGCCAGCGATCAACTAAATGAAACTGCCTTTTGTTTTTATATTCGACTACTTGAATGCTCTTTCTTAGTTCTTCTAATGGATGCAATCTTAGTTTTGTATATAGCGTCTCTTGTACTTCTAATAGAAGACATAAGGCCTCTTGAATAAGCTTATTCGATGTTTTTGAATCCATATTCTTCCGTGCATTATTATTGTTATTCGCATATACTCTTCTAAAGTATATACTTTTCATTTTCCCTCTCTGATTAACTCTTCGATGTCTTTTTGGAAATAGAATTTCGAGTTTTATCAACAGTCCTAAGAACAATCTGTATGCATTGATTTTAGTGCATAGATTCATCATACCATTTTGTATTTGTATTCTGCTTGCATGGCGTTTGATGCTTTCGAGATAAAAGTGACGCTCTCTTCAGTTTCACTTGTTATCACTGTATTGCATCAGATGAACCATTTACCATCTTTCTTTAGGTGAATAATCGGAACTTCTTCAAAGATAAACCCTTTTACAGCACTCCATTCTTCCCATATATCAGTTATATCCTCTTCGTTTGCTTTATACATCGGGTCATAACCATGTTTCGGGTAATCGTTTAGACATCTCATAGCCTCTTCTGTGGGAAATAAAAGATACTGGTCTCCATCAATTATACCATCAGCAAAGAAGCAAAGCCCTCTATACTTTGCTAGGGTTCGAATGTGATAGGCTCTGATTGTAGCTTCTGCTTGTATTGGTTGTCTATAAGATACATGTTGAGTATAAAGGCTTCTCTTCTCTATGAAGTGATATTCCTCTATAAGATCTCAATTATGGGTTGAGAATTCATAGCCTCCCGTGACACTTACTATTTCAATAGATAATCCTCGAGATACCCATATATACCATTTCTTATTGCTCTATTACTCATTGATTTTGACTGCTCTGAATTTTCGATAGTGTCCCCAATTTGTGTGTAAGCTCCAAAGTCTTTATTTTGTGGTGAACTAAGAAACAATCAATAACAATGGAGCTTACGAAGTCACAAATATCGGAATTATTCTCAACATTTCTATCCTCTGGAGATTGTTTTAATACATTAGTTGACTCCTTATTGGATGTCGTAGAGGCAACCAGCAAGTGCAAAATTACAATACTCTTCTGTAGAACTCTTTCTTTGGTGCTTCTAAATAAACCTCATTGAAAGAATAGAACTTGGCGCGCTCCTTGTTGAAGACTGGCACCTCCACTCGAATTCATTGCTTAGGTTCTTGATAGCGTTCGAAGTCTCGCTGGAGATACTGTCTAAACGCAGGAAACTCCTTGTCAGTATATTCGAGGATACGTTCCCGAGCTTGCAAAGGAATGCGATCCAAGCGTATGAGTTGGTCGTATTCCCCAAACTTCGGATGGTCCACCCAGAGTAGCTCCAGCTCTTCGGCTGAGATGGGAGGATGTTCTGTTGTAATCATCTCAAATGTCCCATCATAAGCTTCCCCCTGATAGATAACAGACGAGCATCCACCTTCGTGGGTATATGTGTAATCTATTCGACGCATCCTTTTATCTGTGCCTGGGTAGCATTCATATAAGAAAATTGCTGTCAGAAATAGCTTGCCATTCTGGTTGCGTTGCTCTCGATACTGAAAAGTCAAGTAATGAGTGTAATTGCTCTGTAGAAACTGGAGCCCAAAGTATCCCACATTGGACTCAATGGCGCAGTAGGGGCTGTCATCCTCATTGAGAATCGTTGCAAAGTAAACATTTTGTTGCTCATGCGCTTCGCGAGAGGCCAGTTCTAAAAGACCTTCCTTATTCTTTCGACGAGAGTAGCGAGTCTTGTTGTAGCCATCTAAAACCTTAAGTGCTTCTTCATCCGTCAATGGACGAAGCCATATCGTGTTCCAACGATTTAGTAGAGTCTTCATTTGTTGTATATATGGTTGTTAGTATCTCGAATCTTTATTCCTTTGAGATTTGCATAATTTATCACCTCCTTAGATACGGCTTTGTGCTGCTCGGGCACTTCAAGAAACATCTGTCCTTTGAGTTTTTCACCGAAACCCTACTATTTCTATAGCGAAGTATGGTTATGATAATACTCTCGTTGAAAATCTCGCCAATCTCGCATCAGTTCATAAACCTCTTCGATAGGGATAACAGCTTCTACCCGGTCGTCTTCGTAGACATTCTTAACTACCGCTTTCTCTCTGTCACACTCTATCATATACACCTCAAAGCCAAACCCTTCATAAAAGTCGACTTCGCCATTTAGAACCGCTTCAATCTCTCTGACAATCTCTTCAACGTAATCTAAAGATAGATGAACGATTTCATCCTGAAAGAAGCTTCCATACTTTTCTGGATTCTCTATAACAACTGATGGATAGCTATTTTTTCTACCATCATCATCCATATAGACTGTTTTCTTGAAAGAATAATGCATAATCACTCTGTTAACATCGGATAATACGAACTTATCTTACCTTCCTCTTAAAGAAAATGATTGTAACATTCCATCCTTGGACTTCCCTGTATAGGTATTTCTTGTATCAGGTTTCTTCCCATAGTTGTTTGTTATTGCATGCTCTACCATACCATGACACTCGATTAAGTATGTCATCTGGTGTAAAGCGTTTAGATCATTGATATTGCGTTGAAGACGAATGTATAGCGATTGAAACAATTCCTCTATCCAGGTCATCTCCTCTTCTTTTGATACATTATAACTCAAATATCGTTCTATCACTCCTTCTCTCATCATTTGGTATTTACTCCCCAAAAAGGAAAAGAACAGTTCTTTAGCATTTGACTTCATCTCTCTAAAATTCTACTTTCCATAAATTTTCCATAGCAGGAGGGTATATACTGCGGTAGGTGAGGAAGCACGAAATCTACACATACTCATTCGCACTGTAGCTCTCAGTTTTCAATTGGATAGTTACAGGAAATGTTTTATCTTACGAAGCCTCTATAGTAAATGCAGACTCGATAGGAATAGCGGTCTCTTTAAGGCAAGACGATAGCAAAACAGTAAAAAGCAATATTGCTATTGAGCAATATCGAATACTACCGTTATTCATTTTCCTTATTTGATATTTTGTTATGCCATGCTCCATGCAGATTCTCTTCAATATATGAATCGTCTTTGAACAGATAGACCAGCGGTTCTACATCAAAAACAAAATCAGAGATAGGCTCTCGCTCTTCCCAAATAATTGGGGAAGAAGCGATGAATTCCTCATAAGGAACTTCTATTCGACTATCATCACGATCATTTAACTTTAAGTATCTTCTCGTCTTACGTTCGTTTGGATATAGTATGAATAATCCATGCCATATATTCTCAACATCATACTTGTACCCCAAGTAAATGCAATACATGCGAGCTTCATAGGCGGGATAAGGATATTTCCTTTTTTTGAGGAAACGATAGGGTGTATAAACCTCCTTGCTCTTTAAAGCCCCTTTCTATTAGAAAAGGATTCTCTCCTATTATTTTTCCAAAACCAGATATCGTTATCATCACAATATTCTGTTAAGAACATATCTTTTTCTTCAAAAAGAATACGACTTCCACTTGGTGCCTTTATTTCCATCACTCAACTATTTTTGAAAGTTATATTTTTCGAATACTGCGTATAAAGTCTGCCTACCATCACGTGTGATTTTCCAAATTTCTGCTCCATCTTCAACAGGAACTCCAAGACCTCTTGGTATTGTAAATTCTGGCACCACAATTCTTCCTTTTATTTCAGATACTAACTATGTGAAATAAAAGGATGACCCCAATCATCAGAAGTACCACCTTCAGGGATAACAATATCTTCAGGAATATCTTTTGATTTGAATCTTATGCCCCCACAACTATTTTTTGAAAGATGAAACTAGATGTCCTTGTTTTACTCCTCCACCAACCATACGCCATCTTTTTTTAGATAGACAATAGGCTCTACATCAAATTTGAAGCCCTCTATTGGTTTGCGCTCTTCCCAAATGTCAGAAACTTCCTCTTCAGTCGCCTCATATATAGGGTCATACCCCTGCCTTGGAAAATCTTTTAAATATACCGCCGCTTCTTCTAATGGACGAAGTATAAATCTGCCTTCTGAAGAATTTTCCACAAAGAAACTAAATCCCATATATCTAACAAGGGTTGTTACACTATAGGCGCTTGAAACCTCTTTTTTCAAGATATATTTATAGCTTATCATTTTATCGTATTGCAAAAACCCCACCTTCCTCAACCTTTCATACTGACACCTTCTATCAATCAATTCAAACATTTCAGGACTATCCGTTTCATAAAAACAATACTCTTGTGATAGATAGATAGCAAAATTTCCTCGTCTGTACATTCTCATAAAGTCACTTTACTGGTAAGAATTTATTTTCTTTATTACTAAATATTGCCTTTTGCACCTCTCTGCCATCACTAAAAACTTCATACAACTCTGCTCCATCATTTAGTTCGGCATAGAATTGATTTCTAAATTTGAATTCAGGTACTCCAATTCGTCCTTGTTTTCCTGATGTAAATCCATGTGAAATAAAAGGATAATCACAATCATCAAAAGTACCCCCTTAGGGGATAACATTATCTTCAGGAATATCTTTCGATTTGAATCTTATGCCCCCACAACTATTTTTTGAAAGATAAAACTAGATGTCCTTGTTTTACTCCTCCACCAACCATACGCCATCTTTTTTTAGATAGACAATAGGCTCTACATCAAATTTGAAGCCCTCTATTGGAGTACGTTTTTCCCACATATCCGTTACTTCACTTATAAATTTATCATAAGGAATTTCGATATAATGCTCTCCTTTATCTCGAAAACCTAAGATGTGTATTTGAGTATCTATATCAGGGAATAAAAGAATCTTGCCGTTTTTCACAACTTGATTAGGAGTATACTTTTCCTCCACAAAATATGCAATAAACATATTTGCGAATAGCTGTGAACTCGTAAACAGATTCACGTGAGAGATACAATTTATAATAATCACCTGATTTTTCAAAGCCTAGACTAAAAAAAATGGATCTTTAGTATAAGCTATCCTATACTCATCATCATAGCTAAGTTTCAGCCATCTATCACATATATAGATATAACTACCACTCTTCAAATATTCTATCTCCTTTATTGTCATTTTATTAACTCATTTTACCCTGTTGAACTTATCTCCATCAGATATTGCTCTTTGTTTCTCTGTTCCATCGTTAAATACTTCCCAAAGTTCTGCCACCGTAGAGTCAACCAGCAAATGCAAAATTACACTTTTATTTGATAGAACTCTGATTTCAGTTTTGCAAAACTGAGTTTCTGTCTCGATCTGTTATATAGGAGTTTAAGGGGGCTATTATACTTCTATATTTCATAATCAATGACTTAGTCCAAGCTCTCTCATCTTTAATCTATAAAGACTTTTCGCATTCTTACATTCTTCACTATACATTTCAGATTTTGAAGCGTCTACAAACATACGAATGCCCCAACCAGAATCATAGATAAAGACAATATAGCAGACGCTTCCATCTGTACGTCTGTAGTAGCTTACTTCGCCTAATTCATCTTCATAGTGATTTCCCCAATCCATTGTATTATCCCAATGACTATATACAGGATTATATTGATTCCCCTCTTTAAAATCCAAAGTCAAATACTTGGTTTTTCTATAAAAACGGATCTGATACTCTTCATATCGCTCCAAAGAATCCAGACACATATTCTTCCAAAAAAATACGTCTCTAAGCATTGCCTTATATTTTTGTTCCAGATACGGAGCATTATCCACCAATACTGTGTGGTATACTGATTTCGTTCCTGAATCCGAGAAAGTAGTATCAGCCTCCAAAAACATCACACCTTATTGGTGCAACAACAATATCTCTTCTAAAGTGAAAGATTACGCCCATCACTATGAAAAAGAGAAATGCCAGTCCAATAAGACTCTTCTTGTGTCGCATTATATGTCACTTTAATTGTCCTTGTAATATAATTTCTTTCGACATCATTGTCACAAAGGGTTTACAGGACTCTAAATTGTGGGTAAGCTCCAATATTTTTATGGAAATGACCAAAAGCCAACAAGAATAATGGAGCTTATAGAGTCACAAATATCCGAATTATTCTCGAAATTCCCTCCTCAGGAAGTTGTTTTAACACTTGCGCCGAAGCAATGTCTAGACCTGTAGAGTCAACCATCAAGCACATCAATGAACTCTATTAAAAGCAACGGAGCGATACAACAAAACAACCAACGTAACCCCAACACATTCTTATTCTGACCGTCTTCCGAGATAAACAGAAAATCGCGAAAACATTAAGAACCCAATGTCGGCTTATAGATAACTATATTAACTTCTAGAATTCTATTCTAAAAAACAAAATACAGACTGAAATATTGCACTAGCCAGTTGATTCTACGAATTATCTGAAATCGAGTTCTTATCTTTTTAGAAATACATCCTATTATTTCGTTTCACACAAGAAAACAATTATCTTTGCAGCTGAAAAGACCTATCTAAAAAATACATCTTTTACACACGAAGGTTAAACAAAAATCACAAGTTACCAACAACGCTACAACATATCCATCATGAAAGAACAATGCTTCAAATCATTCTTTCTCTCCCTGCTTTTCTGTTTCATGGGAATACTCCTACCACTTCAAGCCTTTGCACAAACCAAAGAGGCCTATGGCGTGCTGAGTGAAGATGAAAAAACATACACCTTTCGCTATGACGAGCATAAACCAGACAGTGTCAGAATCTTTGAAAAGGGAGTTCCCAAGAGAGTTCAGAAAGTAATCTTTGAGGCGAGCTTTAAAGATTACCGTCCCACAAGTACTTTCTATCTATTCGGTGAGTGCAAGGCTCTTAAAGAGATTGACGGTATAGCGTATCTAAATACAGAACAAGTGACAGACATGAGATTCATGTTCTCAGGATGCCGTTCTTTGACCTCACTCGATTTGGCCAATTTCAATACAAAACAAGTGACAGACATGAGCTGCATGTTTGAGGATTGCTCTTCGTTGAAATCGCTCAACTTGTCTCAGTTCAATACAGAGCAAGTGACAAACATGCGTAGCATGTTCGCTAGCTGTTCGTCCTTGACAACGCTCAACTTGTCCAAGTTCAACACAGAACAAGTAACAGACATGAGTGGCATGTTCGCTAGCTGCTCTTCACTGAAATCACTCAACCTGTCTAATTTCAACACAAGACAAGTGACCAACATGTACAACATGTTCTCTCACTGCTCTTCGTTGAAATCGCTCAACTTGTCTCATTTCAATACGGAAAAAGTAACAGACATGAGTTTTATGTTCTCTGGATGCTCCTCTTTGACATCGCTCAACTTGGCCAATTTCAATACAGAGCAAGTCACAAACATGAATTGCATGTTCTCTGCATGCGATTCATTGACATCACTCAACTTGGCTCATTTCAACACCAAACAAGTGACAGACATGCGCGGCATGTTCGCTCTCTGCTCTTCGTTGAAATCGCTCAACTTGTCTCATTTCAATACAGAGCAAGTGACAGACATGAACGAAATGTTCCGAGACTGCTCTTCGTTGAAATCGCTCAACTTGTCTAATTTCAATACAAGTCAAGTGACAAACATGTACAAAATGTTCAGTAGTTGTTCTTCGTTGAAATCGCTCAACTTGTCTAATTTCAATACAGAACAAGTAATAGACATGTGTTCGATGTTCAATGAATGCTCTTCCTTGACCTCGCTCGATTTGTCTAATTTCAATGCAGGGCAAAGAACAGGCACACTCGGTATGTTCTGGGGTTGCGCTAACCTACGAACGATTTTTTGTCGCAATTCATGGGAAAACACCAACAATCTCTTCGACAACAACCCCAAACTAAAAGGAGCTGCTGCCTATATCCCCGAAAAGGGAGGAGGAGATATGGCAAATCCACACACTGGCTACTTCACCATGCCGGGTAAGTAAGGGTGAGCAGGGCTACAATCCTGTGCAGTTTGGTTATCTGCGGCGCACGGCTGCTTTGGGGATCGATTCTAGCCGAAAGAGCTAAATCACCACCGATAGAACCCTCATTTTTCAATTAAAGAACTTGCTTTTTGAAACTAAGAGTCTGAAGTCCAATAATAAAGGGGATCGGGCGAAGATTCTATGCGGTTTGGAAAAATCTCAAATTAGCACAAATGAGGGAAATAGAGAATGTATTTAGGGGATCAGCTCATGATTTCCTCAATTTAAAGTTAAACATAATTGAGCCGACAACCTCAGCCCCCAAATCTATTTCCCACCCAGCGGCTAACATCAACTATTGGGCAGCAGGTACACTAATTGTAGCAAGTACAGCTATGGTGGCCCTTATGCTGACATTACCATAGTACGTCGTACATTGTTCCGAAAATCTCCAACGTTTTCGGAAAAATCTCCAACGTTTTCGGAAAAATCTCCAACGTTTTCGGAAAAACCTCCCACGTTTTTGGAGAAACGTCGGAGATAATTTCTTTTTATCGGACCCTTTGTCGTAGCTATAAAGAGGGAAAAATAGTAGACGAAAGACGAAATGTTGTCGTTTGTAAAAAATGTGCGTTGGTGTGCCTCTCGCGCGCACGCGCGCACGCACACTACAGGAGTTTTGCACTTTTTGCTTTCACAACCTTCACAGAAAACCCTGTAATAAATTGATATACAATGAATAAGACGATATTTTCGGACAAAAATTAACAATCGAGTGATGAAATGCCTTTGACAGACCCGAAAAGCGGAAAAAGAGAGCACGCAGAGGGACAAAAGAGAGAGGCAAGAAAAAGTCCCAAAATAGTACGAAATTGGGGCTATCGGTGAAGGTTGTGAAAGCAAAAAGTCAAAAGTGCTAGGGATGCGCGCGTGTCACACGCGTGGGCGAGAAACGCCCCATAAGAAAATCTCGAAATATCGCAGGATTTACAAGGCAGCTAGATTAGTTTGCATCTTTTACACCTGCAAACCTGCGTTTTTTAAGTTCGTTAATACAGATATCTACAGACTGCGCAACCTGCAAAAGAAACAATACCCTTCTCTCACTTTTAGGCGCAGGAGAGTGAGCGAAAACTTAAATCACTCAACATGAAAAACTTATCTTCCACCATTCACCTCATCTTTGCCCTCAACATTTGGCTCATCATGGGCAGTTGCACCACCACTCGCGAGATTCACCACCAAATCACGCTACACGACACCCTGCGCCTCAGCCAACACGATACTGTGCGACAATGGCACATTCAGCACGATAGTATTTTTTTCTTCACGACAGTGTTTACTGGCAAGGCAACCAAATGGTGAAAGAGCGAACACACGAACATTGGCACTTCGTGCATGACACCCTGCATTGGGTTCATCTCGATACCTTGTTTCGGGCTAGAGATCGGCAAGAACAACAACGCACTGCCACTTCGACGACTCCGCGTGACTCACTCACCTCTGCCCTACTCTTTGCCCTCATCGGCATTGCAGTGGGGGGAATGTTGCGAGGATACCTCCGAAAATAAGGACTATAACGGTCTAATGACCGATTTGGGATAATCAAAATCGGCTGTGGTAAAACAGATTTTACCACAGCCAAGTTGGATTATTTTTTGGGAAGGTGACATTTACAAAAAAACTCTAGAGCGCAAGCGTGTGCCATGCCTCCCAGGCGGCTTCTGCCTGAAGGTGCAACATTTCGAGTCCATTTTTCACGACAGCCCCTTGCGCTTTGCCCAACTGCATGAAGCGCGTTTCGAGGGGATTATAGACTAAGTCGTACAGCACATGCGCTGACGTGAGCCAAGCATAAGGGATGGCTGGCGCTTCTTCTACTTTGGGGTGCATGCCTAGCGGAGTGGTATTGACCACGAGAGGATGCGTTTTCATCATTTCGGGCGTGAGAGCATCGTAAGTGATCACCGGTACCACTGCTCCACCCACTTCCACACCTTGGGGCAAGGGATAACGACTCACATAGGTGGGATGAATGCCTAACTTTCGGAGCGCAACAATGACCGCTCGTGATGCTCCACCTGTGCCCAACACAAGGGCACGCTGGATGTCGGGACGAAGCAAGGGGCGCAGACTCTCTATGAATCCTACCCAATCGGAATTATCGCCCAATAGTCGCACTTCTCCGTCATCACTGCGCACAATACGCACCACATTGACAGCTCCAATCTCTGAAGCTGCTGGCGACAAATCATCAAGTTGTGCAATGATGGTTTGCTTGTGAGGGATAGTTACATTGAACCCACGCAAATGGGGTTGTGCCATTGCCCACTGGTGCAAATCGGGCAGTTGCTCCATTTGAAAGTTTTCGTAAGTGGCAGCAATGCTTTCGCGTGAGAACTTTTCCGCAAAGTATTTTGCAGAAAAACTATGCCCAAGCGGAAAGCCGATGAGCCCATATACATCGACAAAGGCAGTACCTTGGGAAGAAGGAGAAATCGAGTGAGCCATAACTCTTTGCTACAAAGCTATTTCTCCGCCGTGTAGAGCGTGGAGAGTCCGAAAGTGAAACGGCGGAATTTCACCGATTGAAAACCCGCTTTTTCGATGATTCCTTGCATAACTTCGCCTTGTGGGAAGGCTTCCATCGTAGCAGGCAGATAAGAATAGGCTCGGCTGTCGCGTGAAACGAGTTTTCCCACCATGGGCATCCACACATGGGCATAGAGCCAGAAGAGCTGTTTCATGGGGAAGCGAACTGGACTGGTGAGTTCGATGATGACGAGTCGTCCACCTGGTTTGAGCACACGGAGCATCTCGCGAAGTCCTCGGTCGAGGTCTTCAAAGTTGCGCACACCATAAGCCACGGTGACGGCATCGAAAGTGTTATCCTCGAAAGAAAGTGCCATGCAGTCTTCCTTTTGTAGCGTGATGATGTCGGATTTTCCTGCGCGCTCCACCTTCTCACGACCTACACTGAGCATCCCTTCTGAGAGGTCAGCTCCGATGAGTGATTGCGGCTGCAGACGGTCCACTGCCATAAGGGCGAAATCGCCTGTGCCAGTGGCTACATCGAGGATGCGCTGCGGAGCGTAGGGCTTCAAAGAGTCGATCGCAGCCTTGCGCCATGAGTGGTCGATGCCCAGTGAGAGGGTGTGATTGAGAAAATCGTAGGAATGTGCGATTTGGTCGAACATACGTTCCACCTGTTCGCCTTTTGCTCCTTCGTTGGAGTAAGGCTTTATGCTTTCTTGCTGATATTTCATTGCAAAGTTTGTGCGTTATGGCTTATTCTTCGGAGAAATCTTTCATGATTTCACGATAAGCACTGTAAAGTTCTGAGCGGCTCACATAGCCCACAAAGCGGTTTTCGGTGTTGACCACAGGGAGTGTGCCTGCATCATCGACTTGGAATTTGTCCATAATGGCAAGCATACCATCATCGGTGCGCAGGATGGCTGAAGGTTGCGACATGAGACCGCGCACAGTGAAGGTGTTGTAGAGTTCGCTACGGAAGATGATATGGCGGATGTTGTTGAGATTGATTTGCCCCAATAAAGCTCCATCAGGACTGCACACAGCGAAATGGAGACGCTTGCTGGAAGAAACGATTTGTAACATATCACCGAGTGAGGTTTCAGGATCCAGCACCGGACGAGTCTTGTCGATGACGTCATCGAGATTCATCAAGGCAATGACCGCCTGGTCTTTGTGGTGCGAAAGGAGTTGTCCACGACGTGCTAAACGCATGGCATAGATGCTGTGGGGTTCGATGCTGCGCACGAGGCTATAGCTCACTGAAGAGACTATCATCAGCGGCACGAGGAGTTGATAACCGCCAGTGAGTTCGGCAATGAGAAAGATGCCAGTGAGAGGGGCATGGAACACAGCACTCATCACTGCAGCCATGCCATAAAGAGTGGCGTTGGTGGTGGGAAGCACGATGCCAAAGGGCTGTACGAGATTCCACACTCCAGCAAAGACGAAGCCTGTAACTCCCCCCAGGAAGATGGAGGGCGCAAACGTACCACCGCAACCACCTCCCCCCGTGGTGGCTGTGGAAGCAAAGACTTTCACCAAAGCCACGAGCGCGAGGAAGACGAGCAAATACTGGTCGTGTCCATAGAAGAGCGAATTGTTCATCACAGACGAGGCATCGCTCACCCCGTGACTATTGAGCAAGGTAGAAATCGTGGAATAGCCTTCCCCATAGAGCGGTGGGAAGAGGAAGATGAGGGCTGCCAATACCGATGCTCCGAGGACAAAACGCACCATCATGTTTTTGCACTTGGCAAAGACTTGCTCAAAAGCATTCATGGAGCGGGTGAAATAGAGAGAAACGAAACCGCAAACCAGTCCTAACAAGATGGTGCTGGGCACGCGTTCCACGACAAAGGGATCGTTGAGATCGAAGTGGAACATGGTGGCATTGCCCGAAAGAAAATAGCTGATGCAAGCGGCTGTGGTGCAGGAGATGAGCAAGGGGACGAGCGACCACATGGTGAGGTCGATCATCAACACTTCGATGGTGAACACGAGTCCTGTGATGGGGGCTTTGTAGATGCCGGCGATGGCTCCCGCTGCTCCACACCCTACGAGAAGCATGATGGTGCGGTGGTCTTGGTGAAACCAGCAACCGATGCGGCTGCCAATAGCTGAACCCGTGAGCACAACGGGGGATTCGGCTCCGACCGATCCACCAAAACCGATGGTGATGCCGGAAGCGACAATGGACGACCACATGTTGTGCGAACGAATGTGCCCTTGGTTGCGCGAGATGGCGTAAAGGATTTTGGTGATACCATGCCCGATGTTGTCACGCACTATAAACTTGATGAAGAGTGCGGAAAGGAAGATGCCGACTACAGGATAGATGAGGTAGAGGGCATTGGAACTACCAACGTCAAAGTTTTGGGTGAGCAAATGTTCTACAAAATGGACAAACCATTTGAGAAGATTTGCCGCTATGCCAGAAGCTACCCCAACCAAAAAACTAAGGATGAGGATGAACTGCTTGTGGGTGATGCTACCGTTGGTGAGCTTCTTGAGCCAATGGGGCATGCGAAGATGCGCCGGCGTGGGAAGCACAGCGATGCTCTCTTTGGTGTTTTCAAAAAAATTCTTTGGGAGAAAGAGGCATTTTTAGACGTTAGACTTTAGACGTTAGACGTTAGAGATTAGAAGTTAGAGGGCTAGTGATTCTAGTTCTTTAGAGCTTCTAGAGTATCAAGGACGAATCACGGTGACTTCTGAAGATGCCGTGAGTTTGATGATAGACGACGCCGTACCATTGTCGGGTTCATCACGACGGGAGGTGCAGACATAGTCGACTGCAGCAAGGATTTCTGGAGAGATGTCGGCAAAGCAACGGGGGGCAGCTTCTCCACTGATGTTGGCAGAAGTGCTGACCACTGCTCGCTTCATGCGCATGCAAAGTTCTTTGCTAAATTCTTCTTGCGTGATGCGCAAAGCTGCACTGCCGTCTTCCGCGAGCAGATTGGGAGCAAGATGGCGCACATTGTCGTAGATGATGGTGAGGGGACGAGTGGCGCATTCCAGTAGTTGCCAAGCCACTTCGGGCACATCGGGCACATAGAAGTCTACTTTGGCTTCGCTATCTACTAAACTGATAAGGGCTTTTGCATCTTCACGGTGCTTGATGGCATAGACTTTTGCCACGGCTTCTGGATTAGTGGCATCACAACCCAAGCCCCAAATGGTGTCGGTGGGATAAAGAATGATGCCACCTTGGTGCATCACGTCGATGGCTTGCTTGATATCTTGTCGTTGTTCGTGAGTGAGCATAATGCAGAGTTTGAAAATGTTGGTGATTGCGTTGAAATCCTTATTAGGATTGCTTTTGACAGCTTCCTAGGAAGGAGTATGAGGGAGGCTGGATCGAGATTGTTGCCACAGTTTCCACCAACGGCGAACATTTCGATCGGCACGCGCTAGGATATAAGCCAATGTGAGGAAGAGAACGATGCTCCAACCGAGGGTGGCAACATCATTACGCGCTGCGGCTTGCGTGGCATGAGGTAAAATCTCAGCACGAATGATGGGATGGTACACAAAAAGTGCAGACGAATAGAAGCCCCAATGCTCCCATCCAAGTCGCAGTGCAGGACGCTGTAACAACGTAGTCCACGGCACTACCGCCATGATGGCAAAGAGGGGAGAAAAGAGCCAGAAGGTGAAATGGAAGGCAGAGCAATAAAGCAACACCAACCCGAGAAGGCTCGTCAACAGAGCTAGACCGCGCTGCAAGATGGGGGAAAGATTATTTTTCCATTTCGTCATTGTGGCTGCTCCACCCCATCGCACTGCGCTGATACCCAAAGCAAAGGGAAGGAGATGACCGAGGGCAGAAACGCGGAGATAACGCAGCAACGAACTGTCGCTAATCTCTAGGTGAATGTTGGATTCGTTGGCTAACCACATGGCAAGGATGCTCAAGCCTACGATGCTCCATAAAGGGAGAGCCGTTCTCCATCGATAGAAAATGCAACGATAGATGAGATAGAACTGTAACATTAAGGAGAAGAACCACCAAGGACCATAGAGCAACGTGTCGAACTCGAAAAAGTTGCCCAAGAAACCGAGGGTGAGCCAGGGATTGCTCTTTCCGAAACTAAGAGTGAACGTATGCCAATCTGTCAAGAAAAAGAGGGCAACCACGAAACCCGGAATCATGAGTCCCCACAATTTCTTCATGTGTTGCCACAGAAAAAGAAGTGTCGAGGGGGCTTGCGTTAGACTCTTCTCATACTTCATCACCAGACCATAACCACTGAGAAAGAGGAAGATGGGCACTCCGTAATGTCCGAAATGGGAAAAGACCGAAGCGATCATGCGCCACACCTCTTGACTGTGGTGAAACTCAAAGAGCACACGCTGGATGTTGCGAGCGGAAAACGTGAACTCGTTTTCTGCTACGGCACCTGGCAAGAGATGCAACAGATTGTGCAACATGATGCTCAAGATGGCGATGCCCTTTAGCAAAATGATTATCGGATTTGGTGAGCATATTGAAATAAGAAGATTCGTCACAACAGAAAGAGATAGACCGCAAAAGCTGATGTCTTAGGGGCGAGAGCTACGCATCACTTCGTCATAATTGATTTTTCCTCGCAACAATCTGCGTTGGGGACGAAATTGGGGAGAGAGTGGATCGCGATGGGCTTTATAATGAGAGGTTTTGATACCTGAAAGCCCTAAGAGGAGATGGGGCAAATCATCGTGAGAGAAGGGATGATGTTGGGCAGACTGAATGCGCTCGAAAAGTTCGGGGTGAAAACGACGAAACTTTCGACTTCCCCAAATCATGAAAGGGACTTCGTATTCGTGACGAATCACCTCTGGGCTGGGCTGTTCGTCGTGGATGCGACCATAAAGCGGAATGCTTCCATCATAAACTTCTTCTCCATGATCTGAAAAATAGACTACCACGGCATCTTCATTCGCAAAATTCCGAAAGATCCGGTCTACCACTTGATCATTCCAACGCGTGGCATTGTCGTAATGTGCCACAGTTTCTCGTTGAGATTTTTGACAAATCAGGTCGAGGAATATCGTGATGGGTGAAGGTGGTTTGATCGGAGGGATAGCGATGATCGTATTCCATGTGCTGTCCCCAAAGGTGAAACAGATAGAGATTGCGCTCGCCAGGTGTGAAGCCTTTCAACAAACTAAGGATGGTGCCATCGTTCTTGCTGCGAAACGCGTTGCGATGATCAAAACAGAGCTTCTCCATCTGTGGATCATTCAAGAAGAAAGAACCGTTGAAATCGATGCTTCCTTGCGAAACGGTGTGGAAGAACTGATTGGAGAGAAATGCAACCTTGAATTCTGCGCGCTTGAACAAGGCTGGAAAGAGGACGCCTTCCGTCCATCTGCCTCCTTCATCGGCACTTTGAGTGGAGAGAAAGGCTCGAAAAGCATTGCTTGTGATGTTCCATGGAGAAATGACATCATCAAAGACAACCAACTCCCCTCGCTTTGCACGTTCACAGAGTCGTGGTGTCGTGGGCAAGCCATATCCGTAGAGCGCAGCATGATGTTTGTTGTAGCTTTCGCCGATGATGACCACGATGTTTGGACAACTCTTGTCTGCCACCTTCAAAACAGGCAGGTGTTGCATGCGTGCTTTCAGAGCCTCTGTTTCATGTGCTGCCATGTGCACGAGATGGATGGCTTGAACGCTGCGATAATAGGGGGTAAAGAATTCAGATTCGGCAACGGTCTCAGCATGGTCGCTCTGGCTATTGGAGAAGAATTGCAGCATCTTGAACTGGTGGTTGCACCAAGCTCCCAATGCTCCAATAAACACTCCTAAAACAAGTGCTCCAAACACAGATTTTCCCCAAAACAAGAAAGGATGTCTACATTGTAGAACGTGATTATCCTCTTTTGCAATGATTTTCTCACCTTGAATTAAGTAATCTTCATCTTGTGTCAAGATACCTGCTTCTGTGGGCTTCTGATGTTTCTTGCGACAAAGAGGAAACTTTCGCAAGATTCTTCTCCCTCTTCGACAATATCTCGTAGCATCTTTGCGACATAAGCCTCGAAAGGAAAGCTGGTGCCAACATTCTAGCAGAAAACTGGTAAAGGCGAGCGAGAGCGTTGCACCAAAGACTTGCCAAAATATGTCGTTGGAGAGCAAACCTTCCAAAAATTCTCCAGATTCTGCAGGAGTTGTTTCTAGCAAAAGATGGATAACGGTGGGAGAAATGCAAAGATGAAAGCGCTCAAACAAAAAGATTTCGACACTCCATAGCATATATGCGGTGATATATACCATGATTTTCACGAATTGGTGCAGAAATTTCCACTTTCCGTTCGCGGTAATTTGCCCAGACAGCTCCACGAAAGCTGCCGCGAGATAAACATCCATCCACGCCACAAGGGCATAATAGACATAGTCGTGACTGGGACGCTCAGTAATCCACGCATTGCTCAACGCCAATCCCAAAAGCGTAATCACCAAGGCTCGTTGCCGCAGCACGGGACGGACGAGCCACAGAACGCAAGAGGGAAAGAAAGAGAATATCTGAGTCATGAGTGAAAATTTAGTGAAGAGTTTGGGAGAAGAATTCCCAAACTCTCACTATCGACGTGTGTGCTTGACGTAGGTTTGCCAAAAGTAAAATGCGAAATAGCACCGCAAAATTACCTTTTTTTGAGAGGTTATGCAAGCCTTCTTTCTGTTTTATGCAGAGCAGAACAGGAAGAAGGGAAACCCCACCAGCACATGGAGCAAAGATGCTTGCTTATTATCGCTGGCTAACCGTAACTTGTGGGAAGGGGAAGGAGATGCCCGCTTCATTGAAAGCATGAAACACGGTGAGATTGAAACCATGCGTCACTGCAAGGACATCGGAAATGTTCACCCAAGCGCGGACAAGAATGTCTACACTGCTGGCATTGAGTGCGGACACTCCGATATAAATGTCCTCTGTTTTCATCACACGGTCATCGGCTTCCAAGAGCTGACGAAGAATCACAAGGGCTTTATCCACATCGCTATCGTAGTCGATGCCGAAGGTCCATTGCAAACGACGGGTGTCTTGGGCTGTGGGATTGATGATGACACCACTGCTCAACGCTCCATTGGGGATGAAGATGACCTTGTTCTCAATAGTGGTGATGACGGTGTGGAAAAGATTTACACTCTTCACGGTTCCTTCTACATTTTGTGCTTGAATGAAGTCACCAATGCCGAAGGGTTTTGTGACGACAATGATGACACCGCCTGCAAGGTTCTGCAACTGACCGCTCAAAGCCATACCCACTGCCAAACCCATGGAGGCAAGAACGGCGGCAAGGCTTACACTCTTCACGCCTAAGATGCTGACAACGCCAATGCCCACCGCGATATAAAGCAGGGCTATGACGATGGAATTGATGAGCGAAACGGCAACCCCTGTCAGATTACGACGATTCATGATGCCTTTCAACAATCGGACGAAAGCATTGATCACCCAACGAGCAACGAAGAAGAAGACAATGGCGAGGAGCACGCGGATGCCGAAATTGATAAGCCCTTCTTTCCAACCGTCAAACATGGTCAAGAATTTATGCTCATTGATATCAATAGGCTTGGTCATTTCAGCCACGACTTTCGTCGGTGGAGCTGTTTGGAGGAAGAAAGAAAAAAGAGGTTTCAAAAGAATTGTTTGAAGCTGCATAAACAGGAAAACACTAGAAAACAATACGCAAAATCACCCATCTATGCACAAGGCATAGATAGGCGATAAGCAAGAATAGGAGAATTACTTTTGCAAAGAGATGTCCACTCTTCGGGCTACTTGTGCAGCTACGTCAGAGTGATTCACACCACAATCGGAAAGAATGATACGACTTTGGTCTACACCATGCTGCAAAAGATAGTTTTGCACCGCTTGTTGGCGTTGTTGAGCAAGTCGAAGATTAAACTTTCGGTTGCCATCGGGCGAAGCATAACCACGCAAAACGATGTTTTCTTGAGGAAAGTCCATAAGGAACTGCAACGTTTCCGCAAGTTTTTGCTTTGCATCAGCGCCCAAACGAGTACTACTCAAATCGAAGAAAACGGAACGTTCGAAGTCGAAAGGTACAACTGCAATGGTAGGGGCTTCCCCTATCCAATTTCCTTTCAGAGAGTCGCTCGTTGTCAAGAGACTAGGATTAGTCTGCATGGAAAGCACTGGTGTGATCCGTTGCATCGCAGGAGTATTCACCTGCACTACTGCATTGGGGCTGGTTTGCAGCTCCTTCAGCTGTGCTTGCAACACTTTGATTTGATGTGCCAAACTATCATCACGCGTTGCATTGACGGGCAGTGGAATAGGCACAACAGTGGTCTGTTTGGTCTTTGCTTCTGGACGCTTTTTTTCTCCAGGAGTTGCAACATATAGGCTTGGTCATCGAGCAATTGTTGCAATTCTGGTGAAGTGCTTTGGGGAACATTCATGGACTGATTAGCCGCTTGCTGAGTCAACAATTTCCGTGTTTGCAACTGTTGACTAATCATTTGTTGAACCAGCTGTTCCAATTGAGCAACGCGAGCCGAGAGTCGAGAGAGAGAATTTGCCTGAACATCTCCATTCGTGGGAGGTGTCAGAGCTTCCACCAACAATTGTGTGTGCAACCAATCTGCCATTTGGCGATTGTGTTGCGCCTTCAATTGTTGTTGCTGGTGCACCATGTTGATGAGGGCAGTGACTAATTGTTCTTCATCAACAGCCAACAAGCTGTCGGATGTAGATAGCGTCACTGTATTTACCGATGTCTCTGGAGAGACATTGGCAGCATGCCCCATCGATGGTAGCCACAACAGGAGGCTACAAAGGCAAAGATGAGAAAATCTTTTTCATAAACAGAGGTTTATATGAAACAACACCTTGACGCCTTATTGCGCAACAGCACCGGAGGTGGAAGTGCTATCTGCTTTTTGGTGTTTGATCTTGAGTTGCAGTTGCAGAAGTGGCATCTGCAGAAGACGTGGCACGAGTGGTGGTCTTCTTATTAGTCTTTTGTGCAGCCTTATTCTGGAGCAACTGTTGTTGCAATTTTTGAATTTGCTGTTGCAAGAGAAGGATTTGCTGCTGGTTGCTGTTGTCTTGTCCACTCTTTGCTGCAGCATTCATTTGAGGCATGCTGAAGTATTGAGGCAATACTTGTTGAGGAACAGCGTTATTGCGCAATGCCATGATGAGCAAAATCTTGTCGAAATCAGACATTGAGCTGTAAGAACTAGCAGGTTGCACCTGAGTAGGTTGTGTAGCTTGAAGCACGCGTTGTACAATGCGCGCGAGTTGTTCCTCGTTGAGCAAAATCACATTGCCAGTGGTTTGCAAAGGCAAAGTAGACTTCACTTTCGCAGGTACAAGAGGAGTAGCCTCAATCACAACACCAGCGGTGTCAGCTACAACAGCAGTGCGAGTTTTTACTTCGTCATGAACAACAGCAGTATCTACACGAACACGTTCAGCAGAATCTACTGCCACTTGTTGCATTTTCTCCTTCACCAACATACGATCGCGCTCAGCTTGTACCAACTTTTGGTAAGTAGCAGTGCCATTCTTCGCTTTGAGTCCTAAGTTGAAACGAAGCCCCATGCGATACATCCAGTTGACCTTGATGGAAGAAGGATTAGCAGCCTCCGTAAGTTTAGGATTTTCTTGCTCCATGAGCATAGCTTCAGCAGAACCGAAGGCGCTTACCATGCGGTGCAAGGGCACTTCTAATCCACCACCACCAAGTGCAAACCAGCCACTCTTAGCGTTGGCAAAGCGTGCATCGTGTTGAGAATACTTGTCATCAACATTCAAATAACCAGCACCCAAAGAGAGATAAGGCGTTACACCGCGAGGTACATTGAGACGAGTCAAAAGGTTAGCTCCATAGATGGAAAGACCTCCATCAAGTTTGGTGCTGAGACCATCGGGTTTATCTGTAGCACGATAGTAGAAACCGCGAACACCTACGAGTGTAGAGAAGTCAACTCCAGCAGAGAGACCGAGCATCCAAGTATCTCCAAAGTTAGAATTGTCGCGGAAGTTGAGGTAAGCTGCAGAAGGTTCGGCAACAAAGCGCAAACCACGGAAACCACCACTAAAAGTTTGGCGATAAGCTCGGCTCACTTCGTCCTTCGCAGCAGGTGCGCCACCAAGGTAGAAATCGAGAGAAGCGAGTCCACTCCAGTTTTGAAGCGTGTTGTTAGTACCAGCCACTACATATTGGCTGCTAGGAGCTGCATTGAAGAAGACGTTGCGGGCTTCGAGCGTGAAAGCAACTCGAGGAACGATGTTGATTTTCAAACCAGCACCAACATTTCCATAGAGCTGTTCTTCGTGTACACGATGACCAGCGTTAACGACATCATCATAGTGGAATTTGAGCACACCAGCACCACCAATCACATAGGGAGTGAAGCGAGCATTGTTCCAGAGATTGAGCTTGAGATCACCACCAATACGTTCGTATGTGATTTTTGAGTTTTCGAGTTTACCTGCAAACTCATTGGCTACATTCCAGCCGGTGCCTTGCAATTTACCTTTGAGATCGAAACTGCGCTCATAGTTACCACGGAGTTCCAAAATGGGTCCGAAGCCAAAGCCAACACGCGCGCCATAGAATGCGGAATTACCTACATTGAGTTGCTTATTCCAGAAGGTGTAACCCGCAGTGGGGCTAACGATGACACTGACATCACTCACTTGAGCTTGCATACGCTGAGGAGCAAGCAAAGCGAGGACTGCGAGAGTACTGAGTATAGTTTTTTTCATGTCTAAAAAAAATTAGTTTTTGAATGATAAGCTAAAAAGCTAAATAATTAAAGTTCGCTATCTTTTAATCGTTCTGCATTTTCTGCCACGATGAGGTGATCTATGCAATCTTGCACGTCCCCATCCATAAATGCAGAGAGATTATAAATGGTATAGTTGATACGGTGGTCGGTGATGCGGCCTTGTGGGTAGTTGTAGGTGCGAATCTTTGCCGAACGGTCACCGGTAGACACCAAAGTTTTACGACGAGAAGCAATATCGTCTACATACTTCTGATGCTCTTTGTCGTAGATAAAAGTACGCAAACGAGCGAGTGCGCGTTCCTTATTCTTAGGCTGGTCACGAGTCTCAGTACATTCGATGAGAATTTCTTCGACTACACCAGTATTGGGGTTCTTCCAATTGTAACGCAAGCGCACACCCGACTCCACCTTGTTAACATTCTGTCCACCAGCACCGGAAGAGCGGAAGGTATCCCACTTAATTTCACCTTCATTGATAACAACATCGAAGGCTTCTGCTTCGGGAAGTACAGCTACCGTGGCAGCAGAAGTGTGCACACGACCTTGAGTTTCTGTAGCTGGTACACGTTGCACTCGGTGCACACCACTTTCATATTTGAGCGTGCCATAGACATCGGCGCCAGTAACAGAGCAAACAATTTCCTTATAACCTCCTGCAGCTCCTTCGGAGAAGCTAGAAACTTCGAGTTTCCAGCCCTTTGTCTCACAATATTTGCTATACATGCGGAAGAGGTCACCAGCAAAAAGCGCAGCTTCATCACCACCTGTGCCACCACGTATTTCTAGAATAGCATTCTTGGCATCCTCAGGATCCTTGGGGACAAGCATGAGCTTGATTTCTTCTTCCAAAGTGGGAATGCGCTCTTCACAAGCTGCCACTTCTTCACGAGCCATTTCCTTCATTTCAGCATCGTCTTCTGTCATGAGAATGCTCTTGCTTTCTGCAAGATTGCCAAGAAGATTGGCATACTCTTGGCGTGCACTCATGAGTTCTTCGAGATCCTTATACTCTTTGGTGAGACGAACATAGCGCTGTTGGTCGGCTATGACTGCTGGGTCAGTGATTAGCGTGGAAACTTCATCGAAACGTGCCACAAGCCCATCGAGCTTTTCGAGAAGTGTTGTTGTTTCAGCCATATATAATGGTAGATTTTTCTATGTTTATGAGTAAATTTGATTGGGCACCAGCATAACAGCTCTTCTAAATGCCCTAATTTGACGAGAGACCACGGAGGTCTTCGAAAATATCTCGGAGATTTTCAATTGTATCTCAGAGATTATCTAAATATACTCGGAGATTTTCCGAAAGATGTCGAAGTTTTTGAAAATAATCTCGGAGATTTTCCAAGCCCGTTCAGCAACTCTCTTGATGAAGTTATAATGAGCTCAACTACTATCGTGTTAAGCCATTGAAGCCTTCTTCATATCCGGTAGAATAACCTTCTTCGTATTGTTCTGCGGCTTTACCGGTATATTTATTATCTTCGTCAAAACTGGTGCCGTGCTCACTTCTGGTGCCCGCATCAGCAGAGCCATCATCATATCCTTGGGAATGACCAGCTTCGTAAGCCTCATCTTCCGGCGAAAGTCTATCTTGTATGATTCCAGCACCACCTCCGTCATACTCAGAACTCATGCGACCAGAGGAAGAAGCCTCCATATCCTCTGCAGAATGACGGCTTCCTTGCATTTCATCGGAAACGTCGTAAGCAGAGTCTGCGATTTCTGTATCATTGTCGGAACCATTGTTCCGTCCACTGCAACTACAGAGCATCATCACAGCCATACAGCAGTAGAAACCGCCATAAAAAAGATATTTCATAAGGGATTTGGTTCGTTGATACTAAGGGTTCGCATTGCACTTCTAGACGAGTGCTCTACGATTACCTAATAGTTGAACTCGCCAAACTCACTGCGGATGGTAAGTGATTTGGTGCCTTCTTCCACACGTCCCACGATTCGGGCGTCGATGTTGAAAGATTTTGAGATTTCAATGACACGTTCTGTATGTTCAGGAGAAAGATACACTTCCAAACGATGACCCATGTTGAAAACTTTGTACATTTCGTTCCAGTCAGCACCACTCTCTTCTGCGATGGCACGGAACAAAGGAGGAACGGGGAACATGTTGTCTTTGATTACACGGCAATTGTCAGACACGAAATGCAACACTTTGGTCTGAGCACCACCAGTGCAATGCACCATGCCATGGATTTCGTGACGAAGTTCGTCGAGCATCTTTTTCACCACGGGCGCATAAGTGCGAGTGGGAGACAATACAAGTTTACCAGCGTTCACTGGACTTCCTTCCACAGCATCGGTGAGTTGATAGTGACCACTATACACCAACTCCTCAGGCACAGCCTTGTCAAAGCTCTCTGGATACTTCTCTGCCAGATATTTTGCGAAGACATCATGACGTGCAGAGGTCAATCCGTTACTTCCCATTCCACCATTGTATTCTGTTTCGTAGGTGGCTTGACCGCTGGATGAGAGACCGACAATCACGTCACCAGGACGAATATTGGCATTGTCGATGACCTCACTACGCTTCATGCGGCAAGTCACTGTGCTATCCACGATGATAGTGCGCACCAAATCGCCCACATCAGCCGTTTCGCCACCAGTAGCATAGATACCAACGCCCATGTTGCGGAGGTTTTCAAGGAGTTCGTCAGTGCCGTTGATGATTGCACTGATTACTTCACCAGGAATCAACATCTTGTTTCTACCGATGGTAGATGACACCAGAATGTTGTCCACAGCACCGACACAGAGCAAATCATCAGTATTCATGATGAGAGCATCTTGAGCAATGCCTTTCCACACAGAGAGATCGCCCGTTTCTTTCCAATACATGTAAGCCAAGCTCGACTTTGTGCCAGCACCATCAGCGTGCATGATGTTGCAATATTCGGGATCTCCTCCCAAAATATCGGGAATGATTTTGCAGAAGGCTTGGGGGAAAATACCTTTGTCGATGTTCTTGATGGCAGCATGCACATCTTCTTTCATTGCGCTGACACCACGCATCATGTAACGTTGGTTTTTGTCCATAGTAAAGGAGCTGAAATAGAGTTGGAGGAAGTGAGAGATGGATTAGGAGATTTGAAAATCTCTAAACGATATGCTTGAAGCAATGCACCTACTTTAGTAAGAAACTATAGAACATGATGCTATGCAAAAGTTTATTTGAAGAAAATAGATTAGAAATTGACGCTAGGTGCATTTTTGAGCATCAGCTGTCGCCTCGAAAGTGGCACGTTTCTCAAAACCAAACATACCTGCGAGGATGTTGATGGGGAAACGACGCACGCTCACGTTGTAGTCACGCACAGATTCGTTATACTTCTTGCGAGCTTCGTTGATACGATTTTCCGTGCCTTCGAGTTGTGCCTGGAGCATAGAAAACTGCTCATTGGCTTTCAAGTCAGGATATTGTTCTTGCAACATCATGAGCTTACCAAGCGCTTGTGAGAGTTGTCCTTGTGCATTCTGATAAGCCGCAAGTTGTTCGGGAGTAGCATTGGACGGATCGAGGGTGATTTGCGAAGCCTTCGCACGAGCTGCAATTACATTTTCAAGCGTGCTGCTTTCATGCTTTGCATAACCTTTGACTGTGCTTACAAGATTAGGAATGAGATCGGCACGGCGTTGATAACTACTTTGCAAGTCGCCCCACACTTGATTCACCGCCTCGTCTTTCGTCATGAGGCTATTGTACTGACAACCGCCGAAACCAACGAGGACAACAACGACTGCAAGGATAATCCAAAGGATTTTGTTAGAACTTTTCATACGCTATGTATTTGAAGTGATATTGACACTGCTAAGATTGGAATTAAAACATTGTAACGATAGATGTTGCAATAATTGCGTTTTAAGAGAAGTAGAGCAAACTAGAAACGTCCACCCGAGCCACCGCCACCAAAGGAGCCACCGCCAAACGAGCCGCCGCCTCCAAAACCTCTAGAACCACCACGGCCACCACGTAGGAGCCCACCGATAAGCATACCTGCTAGAAGGCTTGAACCAGAAGAGTCATCGTTATCATCGTCTTGCACCTGCTCTCGAGTGAAGACTTGTCCACATTGCTTGCATCGATAGGTGCTGACAATGACACGCACGGAACGACCATCACGAAGCATTCGTTGTTCCTGCTGACGGAGTTTATAAACTTTTCGTTGACGACACTGCGGACATCGTGGGTTTGCAACATTGAGAAGATATAAACAATAGATCAAAAAGACCCCAAATAAAACAATGACCAAGAACACTCCTCCAACAATATTACCGGCATCTTCTGGTACTGCGAGTTCTGTGTCACCTTGTACCACTTGGTTAATCGCCTTTATAGCTACGAGCATTGCTCCATCCCAATCTTGCTTTTTAAGCAGTGGCACAAAATATCGGTCTTCAATCAATTGTATTTGTCCATCGGGCAAGGTGCCCTCTAAGCCTTCCCCTGTGAGAAAGTGGTAGCTTCTATCACCTACTGCCAAAACAATCACCAAGCCTGTGTTTGCTTTGTTGCCTACACCGTGTTTGCGAGCAAGCGCCATGGCAAATTCATACGGATCATCGCCCTCGATCTTGTCGAGCACTGCCACCAGAGTTTGCACACCTTTTGTTTCCTCCATATTTTGAAGGATGACATTAAGGCTATCTACGGTAGCTTGAGAGAGGATGTGTTCTGGATTGCTCACATATTGCGTGCGGTCTTGATAACGAAGCACAGGTACCTCCTCAGGTGTCCAAACTTTTGCCGTAGTTCCAACGAAAAAACCAAGCAAAACTCCGATGACAACTAGCCATCGACGAAAAGGGCAAAGAGACTTTCGTTGTTGCATATACTTGAAATAGGATTCAAATAGAAAATTTCTTGCGAGATGTAATCCGCAGTTTTGCAAATTTAGAGGAGACACTCCTACTGCAAAGATACTAACTATCGAGAAACAAGCCAAAATTCGCGCTTTATTTCAAACTCAACAGCTTGCAATACGTTAAAAACGCACACATCACAGCACGCTATAGCCTAGCGTGCTGTGATGTGAAAACAAGATTGGTGCACTTCATATTTGACATAGCAAGTGCCACGTTTGCGCTGATCATGCAACACTTCTGCCAAAACGCTCTTGAGCGTCACTGCCCAAGTTTCTACCTGGGGAGGAAGTGTGGGATCCTGCACACGAAAATAGTGATTGTAGGAGATATCAAACGTCGTACCGAAACGGTGACAACTATTCTCTGAGGCATTGCCATTGTGCTGGCGTAGACGCTGCACGTCTTCTTCCGTGCGAAGCACAGAAGTGACAACCAATTTATGAAAGGGGATACCTTTAGTCGTTAGACTATCCAAAGGAACGACTTATCTCTTCTAGCAATGTCGCTGCTCTCGGCACCAAATAGGGTATACTATGCGCCAATGGTTTGACGATATAGTATGGACTATCCCCGATATATACGAGTTTACTGCCATGTCGCGTGGCTTCTTCTCGATTTTGACACGATTGAATCCCAACCTTTGAAGCAGTAGCCAATTGCACATCATTCAAATCGGGGAAAGCATCATCGAAAGTGGGGACGGAGGTGACGCGATTTTTCACGGGCTTACCCTCTTGCGTCAGCCAAATCGGATTGTGGCGCGGTGCCAACAACATACTGTCCACTTTACGGCTCTGCAGAGTTACAGAATCTCGACTATGAGCTAAAACATTCAGGGAAGGATGCACCCATCGCTCTATTTGTTTCGACGTCCACTCAGGAAAAATCATTTTGACCCCAAAGAGTACAATCACAATGCCCCAAAACACTAACAAAAAATGATAGCGTGTAAAGCCTTGTTTGTTACGATGATTTTTTCTTGAATTTGTCATAATTCCCTAGAAGTATGATGTGCATGACGCACTAATCTATCTTTTCATTGCCTTAATTGGCAGTGTCCATCTTTCCTTCGCGATTGGCTTTCCAATAGTCGGAAAGTTGTCCTAGGAAGGTGGAGACATCTTTAGCAGCTGCCAAAGTTTCTGTGCTCACTTCCTTCTTTTGCAAGCGCAGTAACATCACTCCATAAAGTAACTCAAAGCAAAGTTCCAGCTCTTGTGCCACTCCGATTGTTTCCGACTTATTGTCTGCTGTTTGCTTGGCTCGAAGTTCTACAATATAGGGCAACACCTTGTAATACATCTGACGATAGTAGGGGTATTTGGCATTGTCCACAAGCAACTCATGCACTTCTGCCAAACCTTCTATGACGTTTTTGTTAATCTGTAAGTGCCCTTGTTGGGTCACCCCTTCTTCTCGCATCATGGTGCAGAGATGCTCATACCACTCTTCCAAAGCCGCTCGCTGTTCGTCTGAAACATCGAAACGAGCTAAATAGTTGGTGCGAAGTTCATCAATGCTACAATGATGGGCACGCAGAATATCTTCCACCTGCCACATATAGAGAAGATATTCCGAACGATTGGTATATTGAAGACGTTGAGCTATCAGCATAACAAACTATGTGGTAATGGGGATTCTTACTTGGATGTGAAAAAGGGTGAGGAAGGCATAGATTACACTCACCGTGAGGACAATGACTCCAATCGTACGGTTGAGAACAATCATGCCACGATAACCAAAAGAACTCTTCATGCGGGTGATGAGATAGGTCAATCCACCCCACCACAGCATCGCTCCACCAAAAATGGACATATAACCCCAGAATGCTCCGAATGGGTTCTGTGGGACAGTAAAGGTGAGCTGCGCGAAAAGCGCTATAAAGAGAAAAATAATGAGCGGATTGGAGAGCGTGAGGAAGAAGGAGGTGACAAAATTATGTACCAAATTTCCACGTTTATGCTTCGAGCGGCGTATGGCTTTGAGCGGATTGCTCAACAGCGTGTGTAAGCCAAATGCAAAAAGGATGGCGCTACCGCCAATTTTCATCCAATAGATATTCTGTTCCTGTTCAACAAACGACATGACCAAGGTCATACCTGCGCCAGTGATGACAGCATAAATGAGATCGGAGAGTGAAGCTCCAAGACCAGTGACCAAGCCCACCTTACGCCCACGATGCATGGTGCGTTGGATACAAAGCACTCCCACTGGTCCCATCGGTGCAGACACGATGATACCAATGAGCAATCCTTTGACGATGAGTTGAATGGTGCTACTAAATATCGCCCAATCTATAAGGGGAACTTCAAGAATAGACATAGTATCTGCAAATATCGCTATTTTTCATGAGAAAAAAAAGCACCGAGCGAGGAAATCGCTCGGTGCTTTTTATTAAATAGGGCTTTTGCGAAGCCTTTGGTGCAAAAATAGAGGGCTTGATTAGCAAAGTTTGCGTGCGCCATCACCAATCACGACATCGATGATAATAGGCTCTTTGCCAAACTTAGCAGCGAACTTTTCTTTCACCACTTTGCAGAAGTTGTCATAGAGTTCGTCAGCAACGAGGTTGATGGTGCAGCCACCGAAGCCACCGCCCATGATGCGTGAACCCGTCACACCTTCTTCACGAGCAATGTCGTTGAGATAGTCAAGTTCTACGCAAGACACTTCATACTCTTTAGAGAGACCTTCGTGAGTTTCATACATCATCTTACCCACAGTTTCGTAGTCACCCTTTTCGAGTGCATCGCAAACGGTAAGCACACGTTCGCGCTCACCAATCACATAGTGTGCGCGGAGTGCATCTTCTTCGCTCACTTGACCACGAACCTCATCTAGTTGTTCGTAGCTTGCATCGCGCAAACTTTCCACTTCGGGGTGGAGTTTGTTGATCGCTTCAGCCACGCGTTCGCAACTGCGACGACGATCGTTGTAAGGAGAGCCCACGAGTTCGTGTTTCACTTGAGAGTTCACCAACACGAGTTTGTAACCTTGTGGGTTGAAGGGGAAGTATTCGAACTCACCACTACGGCAGTCCAAACGCATCAAAGAACCAGCCTTACCATGTACGGAAGCAAATTGGTCCATGATACCGCAGTTGCAACCCACATATTTGTGTTCGGTGCGTTGACCCACGCGAGCGAGTTCCATCTTCTCAACCTTGTTGCCACCCCAAATATCGTTGAGTGCAAAAGCATAAACAGATTCGAGTGCTGCAGAAGAACTCATACCAGCACCGAGGGGAACGTCACCAGCAAACGCAGTGTTGAATCCTTCAACGGGAACACCGAGTTCCATCATTTCACGGCAAACACCGAAGATGTAGCGTGCCCAGGTAGCAGATGGACCAGCAGCGTCATCCAAAGAGAACTCAGTGTAGTCCTTCAAGTCGATAGAGTAAGCGCGAACCGTACGAGTGCCGTTGGGTTTGATTTCAGCGATCATGCCTTGTTGCACTGCGCCAGGGAAAACAAAACCATTGTTGTAGTCAGTGTGTTCACCAATCAAGTTGATGCGACCAGGTGAAGCATATACAGAACCAGTTGTGCCGTCGAAGTGTTTTTGAAAACGGCTACGAACGTCATCGATAGTAAGTTTCATTGAGAGAAAGATTTTAAGGGGTTATAAGGAATACCTTATGGACAATGCACTCCCTCTGTGGGAGGCATTGCCACTAGGCTATGAGAGTTCAAAAGAATTAAGCTTCGTCGCGACGGCTAACGCGGCTTCCAACGAGAGCGTAGAAGAGGATGTAAGCTGCGCAGAAGACTACTACCCAGAAGCTAGCATTGTAACCAAAGAGGTCCGCCACATAACCTTGAACAGCCATCATCACAGCACAACCAAATACCATGGTCATGAAGATACCACTAGCGATAGCAGTGAAGCGTCCAAGACCTTCTACAGCGAGGTTGAAGATAGCTCCCCACATCACGGAGGTGCAAAGACCTACAAGGAGGAGAGAGAAAGTGCCGAGGGGGATAGGTTGCCAGATGAGTTCAAGAGTGCTCCAGTTTACACCGGGGAAGTTCACCAAAACATCACTTGGAGCAAACATACCGAAGAGTACGAGCACGAGAGTTGCGGTAGAAACTGTAGTAATCATCGCACGGCTACTTACCTTGCTACCGATACTAGCACCTACAAAACGGCCGACAAGCATCATAAACCAATACACTGCAACGAGCAACCTACAGTAGCAACGGGGATACCTTGTGCAACCAAGTCTTGTTGTACGAAGTTAGGCACACCAACTTCAATACCCATATAAAGGAAAATAGCCAAAGCGCCGAGAGCAAAGTGGCGGAAACCAAGTGCACCAGCAATCAGTTGACCAGTGGTAAGTGCGCTACTTTCTTTTTCTTCTTTTACAGGCTCATCAATCTTGGTGAAAAGAATCACAACGAATGCGATAGCGAAGATAGCGAAAGCAATGAGCAACGCAGGAGAGGCGTCAGAGATGCGAGCCTTACTTACATCTGCAATGAGTGCACCCATGAGGATGTAGCAAGCCACAGCAGCAGAAGAGTTAAACACACCACCAAGTTGGATGAGTTGGTTACCAGAGTTACCACCACCACCAAGGACATTGAGCATAGGGTTCACCACACTGTTGAGGATAGCCATACAGAGACCTGCGATGAAAGCACCAGCAAGATATACAGCAAACACCAAACCGAGGTTTTCTTGTGCGTTGAGCTGACCGCTAAACCATTGGATAGCGATACCCACCATACCGACAACGAGACCACCAAGGGCTGTTTTCTTGTAACCATACTTAGAAATAAGCAAACCTGCGGGGATACCCATAACAAGATAAGCCACGAAGTTACCATAGTTACCAATCTGAGCCAACACATTGGAGATAGGTCCTTGGTTTTTAATGATTGTTGCCATGGGTGTGCACAAGTTAGTCACAAAGGCAATCATAGCGAAGAGGGCAATCATCACAATAATCGCGCCCCATTGTTTGGTTTTTTGAGCCATTGAATGTATTTGATTAGATTTTTATTTAATATATTTCATAGAAAAGGCTCGCGCTGAGACATCACTCAGCGCGAGCTGATGTTTTCATTAGGATTCTACACCAAATTTGTAGACCGTCTTTTGGGTATAAACCTCACCTGGATTCAACACAACGCTGGGGAAATGAGGTTTATTCGGGCTGTCGGGGAAGTGTTGCGCTTCAAAGCAGAGTGCAGAGCGACGACCGAAGGTAGCACCATGATAACCAGGGAAACCATTTGCCCAGTTGTCAGAGTAGAATTGCATACCCGGTTCGGTGGTATATACTTCCATTGTACGACCGCTCACGGGTTCTTTAATCTTTGCTGCGAAGGAGAGTTCACCAACTTCCTTCTTGTTCAGCACAAAGCAATGGTCATAACCAGCACCGTTCTTGATTTGTTCATCAGTAGAATCGTCAATGCGCTCTCCGACTACGTGAGGAGTACGGAAATCGAAGGGAGTACCTTCAACCTTACGCACTTCGCCAGTAGGGATGCACGTTTCATCAATAGGAATATAGAAGTCAGCGTTGATTTCACACACGGTATCCATTGCCGTAGGAGTAGGATTACCCAAACCTTGAAGTGAGAAGAAACCATGGCTGGTCATGTTCACCACAGTCTTCTTGTTAGTGGTGCCGCGATAATCAATCACGAGTTCATTATCATCTGTCCAAGTGTAACGCACTGTCATAGAGAGTTCACCTGGGAATCCTTCTTCATAATAAGCAGAAACATAGCGTAACACCAATGTGTGTGCACCAATTTGCTCTGCATCCCACACACGAGCATGGAATCCTGTGGGACCTCCATGAAGGTGATTAGGACCATTGTTTACAGAGAGTTGATATTCTTTACCACTCAGTTGGAAACGTCCACGAGCAATACGATTGCCGTAGCGGCCAACGAGGGTAGAAAGGAAGGGCTCTGGCGAATTGATGCAGGAATCGATATTATCGTGTGCTTGAATCACATTGGCATGCTTACCATTGCGATCTGGCACCATAATAGCGACAATGGTACCACCATAGTTGGTGATAGCCACTTCATTACCTTGGATGTTGCGCAAGAAGAAGATATCTGTCTTCTTTCCATCAATTTCCTTTTGAAAATCGGCGGGTTTAAGACCGCTAAGTGCTTGAGTTTCCATTGTTGTATAGACTAAACTAATGGGATTGTATTGCTAAAATATCATTCAAAGCAAAAGCCCTTTTGGGCTCAAATTGCTTTCTTTGTGTTGCAAATCTACGAATTTATTTCCTTCGTACAAAGCAAATCCACAAAAAAAACAGAAAAAAAACGGAGCAAGAAATGAGCATCACGGAGCGACCTCTGTAAACGTCTGATAATTACGAACTGATACTGAACTACTAGCAGAGAATCGCTCTATTATTGCCGAACTAGAGGGGAGAGATGAAGGCAACAAACAACACCTATTCAGCCACTCTCCCACTCTATTCCATAGTTCTACCCACGCTATTCCTGCGTTCTACCTGAATAATAAAGAACCAACTGCCGACACTAAAGCAGATATGCTATTTTTCAACACCGCTTTTTTTGTCACGTTACGAATCCTAGTGCCCTAAAAGCCAACAACTCCCTGTACTTTTGCGAGTACAGGGAGTTCTTTTTTGTATTGAAAGACTTTCTCGGGCAATCTTTATGATTAGTTTATAGCACAAGACATGGATAAATGCGGAAACATTCTCATTTTACGTGGATATCAAGTCGTTGCATGTTTCATATCAACAGCCATAATGAGTGCGATATTGCCTAGTCTTGACGATAACCAAAGGCTTCGAGGCGACGATCGTTTTGACGCCAGTCCTTGTCAACCTTGACATATACTTCGAGATAAATGCTCTTTTGGAAAAATCGCTCGAGAGTTTTGCGAGCTTCTGTCGAAACTTTCTTAAGCGCCACACCTTTATGACCAATGATAATTCCCTTTTGACTATCTCGCTCCACATAAATAATGGCACGGATGTGGATATTCTTCTCTGACTCTTTGAATTCTTCCACAGTCACTTCCACTGAATAGGGAATTTCCTTGTCGTAGTAGAGTAAGATCTTCTCACGAATGATTTCATTGACAAAGAAGCGGGCAGGTTTATCCGTCCATTGATCCTTATCGAAATAAGGAGGAGACTCGGGCAACAATTCCTTGATGCGTGCCAACACAGCATCAACATTGAATTTGGCTTGTGCTGAGATGGGGAAAATCTCTGCCGTGGGCAACACTTCATGCCAAGCCTCAATGAGTTTCATCACTCCTTCTTGGTTAGAGAGATCAATCTTATTAATGAGCACAAAAATAGGAATCTTCATGCGCTGCACCTTAGTGATAAAATCAGCATTCTTGTCTGGTTTCTCCACCACGTCCGTCACATAAAAGCAAAATATCTGCATCTTGCAAAGCTCCTTCGGAAAATGCCAGCATGGACTCTTGCAACTTATAGTTGGGTTTGAGCACACCGGGAGTGTCGGAAAAAGACTATTTGTGCGTCGTCCGAATTGATAATTCCCATGATGCGATGGCGCGTGGTCTGAGCTTTGAAAGTAGCAATAGAGATGCGTTCGCCCATAAGGAGATTCATGAGAGTGGATTTTTCCCACATTGGGGTTACCCACAATGTTTACAAAACCTGCTTTATGCATAGAGGGAAAGAGTAGTTGAAGGAGAAGAAAAGACTTTAGATTATAAAGAGAAATGGCGCTATTTTGTAGCAGTATAGCTTCAAGCTGTCTGCAACATCAAAGCGCGCCATTCTATATGTGCTAAAAAACTGAAGCGACTTTCGGCCACTGCCCAAAGCAAGACCAAAAGTCGCTTAATTATAGGGTTACAACTCTGGGATTACCAAGTGCAACATGTAGCTAAAATATGATTAGTCAACAAAGATTATTGACCATCATATCCCCATTTCATGTAAGCAGCACCCCAAGTGAAGCCAGCACCAAAGGCTGTGAGGACAATGTTATCGCCCTTCTTGAGATCTTTCTCATAATCCCAAAGCGCTAAGGGAAGTGTTGCTGCAGAGGTATTACCGTAGCGTTGGATGTTGAGCATCACCTTGTCCATAGAAAGTTCCAAACGATTCGCCACAGCCTCGATGATGCGCACGTTGGCTTGGTGAGGAAGCACCCAAGTGATGCTATCACCGTCAAGGCCATTGCGCTCAGCAATAGTGGCACAAGCATCGCTCATGTTCGTCACAGCGAAACGATAAACGGTGCGTCCTTCTTGGTGAAGCTTGTGCATCTTGTGGTCGAGTGTGAAATAAGAAGGAGGACAAGCCGAACCACCAGCACGCATGCAAAGGAAAGGAAGTCCCTTACCATCTGCACGGAGATAGCTATCTTTCCATCCAAGGTCCTCGGTCGTAGGTTCTACGAGCACCGCTGCGGCTCCATCACCAAAGATTGGACTTGTGGCGCGGTCACTATAGTCTACAATAGACGACATCTTGTCAGCACCTACCACAACGACCTTCTTGTAGCGTCCGCACTGCACCATAGAGGCAGCCATATCCATTGCAAAGAGGAATCCGCAGCAAGCGGCTTGTAGGTCTACACAGAACGCATTTTTCATACCGACGCGTCCCACGACTATGCTCGATGTTGTTGGGAAAGGATAATCGGGCGTAGTGGTGGCAACGATAACGCAATCGATTTCTTGAGGATCCGTGTTGGTTTTTTCGAGCAATTGCTTCACCGCTTTACGCGCCATGTAGCTAGTACCGAGACCTTCTTCATTAAGAATACGACGTTCTTTGATGCCAATTCTGGTCATGATCCACTCATCGTTGGTATCCACCATACGAGAGAGTTCCTCATTGTTAAGGACGTATTCGGGGACATATCCGCCTACGCCTGTGATAACGGCATTAAGTTTTTTTCCATTGTAGGGAAAGAAATAAGAGTTGTTAGCCCAAACTTTGTCGTTGTGCTGAGGGAGAGCTAATGAAAATAGTCGCCGTAAGTTGCAAGCGGCGGTGCGACATTGGTCAATCTTCCTGTGATGCACGATGCGGGGGTTGGACTTTGCCCAGAGAAAAAAACAAAAATGCGGTTTTCGGTAAACTGTTCTAGCTACCGAAAACCGCAAAGTGCGTGTAGATTACTCAGCTACCTCAGCCTTTACGATAGCAATCTTACCACGATAGTAGCCACAAGATGGGCAAACAGTGTGGTAAAGGTGGAAAGCACCGCAGTTGCTGCACTTAGCGAGCGTAGGAGCTACAGCTCCATCATGGGTGCGACGCTTGAGGGTACGAGTCTTCGATTGTCTTCTTTTAGGATGTGCCATTGTTGTATTGTATTTTGTATTATTATTCTTGGAATGTTGCGCACCATTTATAAGATGATTGCACCTACACTTCCGATACTGGAAACGGGGAGCCACAAAAATGATGCAAAGCTGCAAAGGCAAAAACGACGAGCTTGCCAACTTCTCCGAATTAGGCTACGGAGTTTGCCGAGATTGTCTTATGCTATGATATTAAAATGAGATTTCTGTGCTATTGTCAGCGGAATCCTCCTCAGCGGAGAAGCGACTCATCATATCAGCATTGCACTTTCCTTCGGGATGCACTCGTTGGAGCGGCAAGTTTAGGGCAATAGATTCATAGATATCCCATGCTGTGTCGTAGTGAGTCTGCGAGAAGGGAATGACAATCAAATCTGCATCTGGGTTGTCATCATCATAGCCCACACGGAGTTCTTCTTCAAAAACGATGGGAAGTGTGGTTGAATCAAGACAACGATCACATGCCACGACCACCGTACCTTCACCTTTATAGGTAAAGAGATAGGTATCTCCAGCACCAAAACGTACGCGCATTTCAACTTTCACATCGCCGCCAAGGATTTCTTGCTGATCTAAATCTGCAAAATACTCATTGTCGAGGTGAAACGTACGTGCGACAGCTTCACGCTGGACGCTGCGCAGTGGGACTATGTATGCGTCTTTACTAGACATATCGAGTGCAAAGTTACGTCTTTTTTATGAAACGACTAAGTTTTTCCTTGCAAAAATGAGATGACAACGCCAAAAAAGCGTTGTCATCACGTTGTTTATTGTCGTTTTAGCAATAAAACTCACCTTACGACACGAATTATTTGTTCATTTTCATCAAGAACTCTTCGTTGGAACGAGAGTCTTCCAGACGCTTCTTCACGAAGTCCATGGCCTCAACGCTGCTCATATCGCCAATAAACTTACGGATGATATACATGCGGTTAAGCGTACCTTCGTCGAGCAACAAGTCGTCGCGACGTGTAGAACTTTGGATGAGATTGACAGCTGGAAAAATGCGCTTGTTGGCAAGTGTACGATCAAGCTGCAATTCCATGTTGCCCGTTCCCTTGAACTCTTCGAAAATCACCTCATCCATCTTAGAACCGGTGTCGGTCAACGCCGTTGCAATGATGGTGAGCGAACCTCCATTTTCGATGTTACGCGCAGCACCAAAGAAGCGTTTGGGCTTTTGGAGAGCATTTGCATCGACACCACCCGTAAGGATTTTACCAGAAGTGGGCGCAACAGTGTTGAAAGCACGTGCTAGACGTGTGATAGAATCGAGGAAAATCACAACATCGTGCCCGCATTCCACCATGCGTTTTGCCTTTTCAAGCACCATTTGTGCAATGCGCACATGATGTGTCGCTGGTTCATCGAAGGTAGAAGCAATCACCTCTGCATTTACGGTGCGTGCCATATCGGTCACTTCTTCAGGACGCTCGTCGATGAGCAACATCATGAGATAAGTATCTGGATAATTGGCAGCAATGGCATTGGCAATTTGCTTCATCAAGATGGTCTTACCCGTCTTGGGCTGTGCCACGATAAGGGCGCGTTGTCCCTTACCGATGGGAGAGAACAAATCGACAGTACGACAAGCAAGCGGTGCATTGGGCTGAGTGGAGAGCTTAAATTGCTCATCGGGGAAAAGCGGAGTGAGATGTTCAAACGCTATGCGGTCGCGCACTTGATGGGGTTGCAAACCATTGATGCGCTCTATGCTAGTGAGTGCGAAATACTTTCGCCTTCTCTGGGCACCTTCACCTTACCTTCGATCACATCGCCCATCTTCAGCGCATAGTTACGCACCTGATTTTGATTGACAAAGATGTCATCGGGCGAAGGCATGTAGTTGTAATCCGAAGAGCGGAGAAAACCTGTACCTTGAGGGGTAAGTTCCAAAACTCCACTACCGTCGATTATCACCTCTTGCACCACTGGAGGTTGGACCACAGCCACAGTTTCCGTGCGATTCAACAATTGAGGATTGACCAAAGCGTCATCCTTAAATTTGCGGAATCGTGGTGCTTGAGACGCTTCCGACGCATCATAAAAAGAAGGTTCTTCAACCTCGGGAATAAAATTAAAATTCGTATTGTCAATAATAGGCACATCCTCCACAATCACGAAGTCTCCCTCTGGTGCCTTCTCCAGCATGGGCAAGTTGCCATAGCGAGATTGATTCTTGGGTTGGAACCGCTGCGTAAGTGTCTCCAACGGGTTATGCAGATTGGGGTGTCTTACTTCCGAGGTTCCTTCTTGTTCTGCAGATGTTGTTGCGGTGGCAGCATTAGCTTGTTGTTGTATTTGTGCCAAGATGAAATCAGGCAAATCCTCGTTGTCCGCATTATTCGCCACTGATGCACTCACTGTGCTCTGTGCGGTGTGGGCTGCATTTTCAGTTTCTACGCTAGCCTCCTTTGTAGTCGACGGGGTTTCTTTTTCCTCTGCTAAGGCAGGAACGGGAGATGTCACCACTTGTGGATGCTCAGCAGCCTGTCTCATGAAAGGTGGAAGCGCGTCTTCTGCGTCAGTCGCTGCATCATGACCTTCAGAAAGTAAAGCGTTGCTACTCAATTGTTCCTGACGCATCTTCATTTTCTGACGAAACATCATTTCCTCATAAGCACGTCTTTGTTCCACTTCAGCCTTGGTGGGACGTCCTCTCCTACGTTTAGGAGGTTCTTCTACCTGTCCTACATCCAGCAAAGCCTTCACAGCCTCAGCTTCTGTCTCACGCGCCTTAGCGGCCACCATTTTTTTGGCAGCACGCTCATCTCTTGCGCTATCAAAACGCTCACTATTGCCCGTTTGCGTAGCAGAATACACATGATCTTGCCCATAGGTAGTGATACGTCTGCGTCTAGGAGCCGCCTCTACCACATTGCTCACTTCGTCAGCTTGGGCATCAATGATATCATACACCAGTTGTTCACGAATACTACTGGTGCAGTTGGGCGTCTTCATCGTAGCAGCCATCGATTGTAACTCTTCGATAGGCATCGCGAGAAGCTGTTCTTTCGTATATTTAGGCATAAAAGAAAATAAATGTCTTCGTTCTAAATAAGTACCTCCCCATCCACATCACTGCGAATGAATTATCTTTGGGGGGAATTATAATGAGGTGGGATTAAAATCTCTGCAAGTTAGCGAGAATCAAAATATAGTTCAGTCGTCAAAAAAGCGTTTTTCTCTACAGCAGTATTGATAATCCTGCTGTTTCTTAAAGTGTTGCTAATGTGACTTTGATTAAAACACATGGTTTTCTCCTGCAAAAGTATAACAATTCTCTTAATTATACGAATTAACTCCTCTCTTTTTTGTAAATTCGCCTCATAAAAATTCCAATGAATGGCAACTCCCTACTTAGATATACAGAATTTAACCAAAAGTATTGGCGACTTAGTCCTTTTTGAAGACCTTTCGTTCAGTGTAGCGGAAGGACAACACGTGGGACTCATCGCAAGAAATGGCGCTGGAAAATCCACGCTCCTCAGCCTCATCGCAGGAAAAGACACAGCAGACTCTGGCGACATCGTGTTCCAAAAGGGGCTGCGCATCGGTATGCTCGAACAATCACCCGATTTTTTTCCCCCGAGATGCCTGTGCGACAAGCTGTAGCCAGTCGTCTGCGTGCCGAATATGCTTCCTTGCTCATCGCTGATGAAGGACAAACTCTTCAGGCGCACACCGATGCCTTCGATGCGGACGAGGAATGGACGGAAGTGCAACTTCGTGCACAACAAATTCTCACCCAACTTAAAATCACCCAGCTTGATAAGCCCATTGGTTTACTTTCTGGAGGACAACAAAAGAGAGTGGCTCTGGCTTCAGTGCTTATTGCTAATCCAGACTTACTCATTCTTGATGAACCCACCAACCATCTCGACCTCGAAATGATTGAGTGGCTGGAGAAATATCTCCAACGCAACACCAAAGCTCTCCTGCTGGTCACCCACGATCGTTATTTTCTAGACCGCGTCTGTCAGTCGATTGTGGAGATTGATCAGCAAACGGCATATAGTTACAAAGGAAATTATGCCTACTATTTGGAAAAACGCGACGAGCGAATTGCGGCAACCAACGCCAACATCGACCGAGCGCGCAATCTTTATCGCAAAGAACTCGACTGGATGCGTCGCCAACCTCAGGCACGTGGACACAAAAGTCGTTCGCGCAAAGAGGCTTTCTACGAACTCGAACAACAGGCGAAACGTCGCACAGAAGAGCGTGCTGCACGTCTCAACGTCAAAGCAGGATACATCGGTTCTAAAATTTTTGAAGCTGAATATGTATCAAAAACCTTTGAAGATGGCGTAGTCATTCTCAAAGATTTCTACTACAATTTCTCGCGCTTCGAGAAGATGGGCATCGTGGGAAATAACGGCACGGGCAAAAGTACGTTCATCAAGATGCTCCTCGGGCAAGTTCCACCCACAAGTGGGCGCTTTGTGGTGGGAGAAACCGTGAAATTTGGCTATTTCTCTCAAGATGGTCTTCCCCTCGACACACAAATGAAGGTCATCGATGTGGTGCGCAACGTGGCAGAAACGGTGGACCTCGGTGGCGGACGTCACCTCACTGCCATGCAGTTTCTCACCCACTTCCTCTTCCCTCCTGCCCGTCAACAAGACTATGTCTACAAACTTTCTGGGGGTGAACGTCGTCGCTTGCAACTCTGCCTTGTGCTGATGCAAGCTCCCAACTTCCTCATTCTTGACGAGCCCACTAACGACCTCGACATTGCCACCCTGCAGTTGCTCGAAGAATATCTAGCTGACTTCCGCGGATGTGTCATTGTGGTGAGCCACGACCGCTACTTCATGGATAAAGTGGTCGATCATTTGCTCGTTTTCAAAGGCGATGGCGTGGTGGACGACTTCCCTGGCAACTACTCTCAATACCGCGACTATCTCCAAATCAAAGAAAAGGAAGAGGTGCGCGAACGCAAAGAGCAGCGCACAGAGTCTACCGACACTCGCAAAACCGTACACGAAGGGAGTGATCGCCGTCGCAAACTCACCTTCAAAGAACGTCGTGAGTTTGAACAACTCGAAGTAGAGATTGAACAACTCGAAACTGAAAAGGCAGCCATCCACGACACCCTCTCTTCTGGCTCCGCTTCTGTCGATGAAATCACAGAGCTGTCTAAGCGTTTGCCCCAACTCGAAGAGGAACTAGAAGAAAAATCCATGCGCTGGCTCGAACTCTCCGAATTTGCTTAGCAACACATCAACTTCTTCCATTATATATGAAAGAAGACGTTTGTTGAAATACCCAAGCTCTCTAACGTCTAATCTCTAACGTCTAATCTCTATTCCCTCGAGCCACATCGTGGCGAGCAAAAAGGGTCTATGACCCCTAACGTCTAATGTCTAATCTCTAACATTGAAACCACTAGCCGAACGCCTACGTCCCACTACCCTCTCCAACTACATCGGTCAAACTCACTTGGTCGGTGAAGGGGCGGTGTTGCGCCGCATGATTGAGAGTCGCCGCATCTCCTCCTTCATCTTGTGGGGACCTCCTGGAGTGGGCAAAACGACTCTAGCAAAAAAATCGTAGCAGCCACTCTCGATGCTCCCTTCTACACGCTCAGTGCGGTGACAAGCGGAGTGAAAGAAGTGCGCGAAGTCATCAGCCAAGCCAAAAACCAGCAGTTTTTTGGCACTGCCAACCCTATTTTATTTATCGACGAAATCCATCGTTTCTCCAAGTCGCAACAAGACTCTTTGTTGGCAGCTGTAGAAACTGGTGAAATCACGCTCATCGGTGCGACGACTGAGAATCCATCGTTTGAGGTGATACGTCCTCTCCTCTCGCGTTGCCAGGTCTACGTGCTTCAACCGCTCAACGAAACCGAGTTGCTTCAGCTCGTGGATCATGCCATCCACCACGACATCCTACTGCGCGAACGCAAGTTTGAATTGAAAGAGACAGAAGCCCTCGTACGCTTCAGTGGAGGCGACGCCAGAAAACTCCTCAACATCCTTGAATTGCTCGTCAATGCCACAGCAGAAGATGCCACCATCGTCATCGACAATGCCACGGTCACCAATCGCTTGCAGGAAAATCCCATAGCTTACGACAAAGAAGGCGAAATGCACTACGACATCATCTCTGCCTTCATCAAGAGCATCCGAGGCAGTGACCCAGACGCGGCTATATATTGGCTTGCTCGCATGATTGCAGGGGGAGAAGACCCAAAGTTCATCGCGCGCCGTCTGGTCATCAGTGCCAGCGAAGACATAGGGCTAGCCAATCCCAACGCACTTCTCATTGCCAATGCCGCCTTTGACGCGGTCAACAAAATCGGATGGCCCGAAGGACGCATCCCATTGGCTGAAGCCACCATCTATTTAGCAACATCCCCCAAGTCCAATTCTGCTTACAATGCAATCAATGCGGCTCTCGCCTTTGTCGAGCAGTCGGGCAACCTTCCTGTGCCGCTCCATCTGCGCAATGCACCAACTTCGCTCATGAAGTCGCTCAATTATGGCACAGACTATCAATATCCCCACGATTTTCCGCAGCATTTTGTGGCACAACAGTATATGCCAGAAACCATCCAAGGGACACAATTTTGGCAGCCTGCCGACAACTCTGCCGAAGAACGCCACACAGCTTGGCTCTCTCAGCTGTGGAATCGCTCCAAATAATGTCATTAAAAACCGCGAGAAGATGGTTTCTTCGCGCTAATGTTTCATCTTATATCTGCGCAGTGCGCTACTACTCCATTATGAGAATCGTTCAAATGCTCCAATTAGAGCAAAACCCAGAGCTCATCCGTCAATATCGTTACTTCCACTCTCGCGAAGGCATCTGGCCCGAAATCCTACAAGGCATCAAAGATAGCGGCATTCTCGAGATGGAAATCTACTTATTGGACCATTATCTCTGCATGATTGTCGACTTGCCAGAAAACCTTTCTTGGCAAGAAGCTATGGACCGCATGGCAAAAGCACCTCGACAAGCTGAATGGGAAAGTTTTGTTTCCCAATTCCAACGTGCAGCAGCCGATGCTCGAAGCGACGAGAAATGGCAACGTATGGAACGTATTTTTCATCTGTACTCCGATTAAGTCCTTTCTTTACGCCCAACGCCTCGTTCACCTTTCTGAGAGACTAACATCTTTTCTTAAGCCACTTTACAAACTTTGGTGCTGACACCTTTCCACTTGCGGATTAGTGTCAGCACCAAAGTCTTTTATCTTCTTCACTCTCTCCTTATTTTGAAGCAAGCATCGTTTCTTCTATCAGTCTCATCACACCCTTCGTATCGTTGGCATCATACCAAAGCACCGAACTGTCTTTGTTGAGCCACGTCATTTGCTTTTTGGCAAAAACTCGTGTGTTTTTGCGCATGCGGTCCAGCGCCATATCCAGTGCCCAATCTCCATCGAAATAACGAAAAATCTCCTTATATCCTACTGTATTGAGCGCATTGAGTTCGCGAAATGGCAATACGCGTTCTGCTTCTGCCAAGAAACCCTCTTCCACCATCAGCGTCACACGCTCATTGATGCGCGCGAAGAGTTCTTCGCGAGGACGTTGCAAACCGATTTTCACTATGTCGAAGGGGCGTTCTTTGACAGCCCCCGTGAGCAACTCACTCACACGCTTGCCACTCTCATAGATAATCTCTAGCGCATGCACCACGCGTTTGGCATTCTGCACATCGACACGCGCAAAATAAGCAGGATCGCGCTCTTCCAGTTCACGGAGGAGCACCGGAAGTCCTTCTTGTTCCAGTCGCTCATAGAGCTCGGTGCGCACCGCTTCGGAGATGGTGGGCAAAGGATCGATGCCGCGACAAAGGGCATCGACATACATCATGCTCCCTCCGCTCACCACAAGCGCATCGTGGTCGGCAAAATGGCGCTCACACACTTGCAAGGCTTCTTCTTCAAAGCGTGCGGCACTATAATAGTCGGTCAGTGCAAGATTGCCCACGAAGTGATGCGGCACGCGTGCCAACTGTGCGGCAGTTGGTGCGGCAGTACCGATGGGCAAGTCGGCAAACATCTGGCGCGAATCGGCACTGATGATGGGACAATGCAAGAACTCAGCCATTTGCAGGCTGAGTTCTGTTTTTCCTACGGCAGTAGGTCCTGTGAGTACAAAAAGTTTAGGACGAGACATGACCATTAGAATGAGGGACTGTCAGAGATTTCAAATCCTTCCAAGTCGATTTCGTCAGAATTATAGGAGTCGATGCCAAAGTCATCAAAGGATTCACTAGAACCTCCCAAATCATTACCGATAGAGAAGTCAATTTCCGCAATTTGCTGAGGAGCTTTCCCACAGACTTGATGACTTCTGGCTCATCGCTTCCAGGCAACTCATCACGCACACAGAGGGAAAACACGCGGTCGTTGAAAGGATCGAACACGTATTCCAAGTTGCGGATGCCTTTGTCCAAGAAGTCAGTGAGCAAAGTGTCTGCCATGGTATAGAGATCCACATCTTCGGCAGAAGATTCGTGCATATCCTCACGGGTCACCTGTTCGCCACGCTCCCACTCATCGTTGCAGATGTAGAAAGAAGTCATTTGATCGTCAGGATAACCACAAGATTCCAATAAGACCTTGCTAAGTTCAAGAAAAGAAGCGTCTTCGTCGATGAGAATGTCGCGACGGAAATCATCAACTTCGTCGCAGACTACTCTAATAAGATATTGCATTGTACAGGGTGTTCGTGAGATTATTTACCAATGAAACCACGCTTCGAGTTCACCAAGAAGTCTAGGAGATAATCCACTTCTTTGCACTTAGGCACAGTGGTACGGATTTCTTCGATGCGTTCGTTGAAAAGTTTTGAGTTTTGGTAGAGAATCAAGAAAGCAGAGTGCAAAGCGTTGATTACATCTAAGGAGAAGTTGCGACGCTTGAGTCCCACCATGTTCAAACCGCAATATGCCACTGGCTCACGGGCTGCGATGCAGAAGGGAGGCACGTCTTGCGCAGTGCGTGTACCACCGCTCACCATCACATACGAACCGATGTGACAGAACTGATGCACCAACACATTGGCAGAAAGGATGGCAAAGTCGTCAATCACCACTTCACCGGCAATTTTGGTAGAATTACCCAAGATGCAACCGTTGCCCACAATGCAGTCGTGCCCCACGTGCATGCCTTCCATGAGCAAATTGTTGCTACCCACCACAGTCTTGCCCTGGGCAGCCGTACCGCGGTTGATGGTTACATTCTCACGAATAGTGTTGTTGTCACCGATTTCTGCAGTGGTCTCTTCTCCACGAAATTTGAGGTCTTGGGGCACTGCACCAATGACTGCACCGGGGAAAAAGTGTTTCCATTGCCAATGCGTGTACCACTCAAGAGGGTCACAGAGTTCATCAACTTATTGTTGTCGCCTAGCACCACATTGGCATCGATGTAGCAGAAAGGACCTATTTCACAGTTCTCACCGATTTTTGCATCGGGATGAATAAAAGCAAGAGGAGAAATCATAGGTTCTAAGTATGTTAAGAGAACAAATGTTTGAATTTGGCACGCACCATACGAGCAAATTTATTGTTGGCATCGTGACCAGGACGAATGGCAACGATGCGTCCCTTAAGCGGACGTCCGATGAGTGCCATGTCGCCAATGATGTCAAGGAGTTTGTGACGTGCTGGTTCGTTGTTCCACTTCACTGGACGTTCCTGCAAATAGCCCAGATGGTTGGCATCACGATGCTCTACACCGAGGGTATCCGCCAACTTGTCAAGACGTTCTTGTGGTACTAAACGCTCATAGATGACCAAAGCATTGGTCAAATCACCGCCCTTGATGAGTCCCATCTGCAAGAGCGCTTCAATTTCGCGCACAAAAACAAAGGTGCGAGCGGAAGCGATTTCTTCGGGGAAGTCTGCCATGTGCTCCAAAGTGACACTTTGGCGTTGCACAAACTGACTATCGGGGAATTCGATAGTAGAGTCGATGGCAAAACGGTCGGCAGGCTGCACGCGCAGGCACGAACCGGAAATTTCATCGTAGTATTCGAAGGGCTCAGTGATTTCGATATAGCGGCGAGGAACACCTTGTTCCTCCAATCCCACCTTGACGATTTGCTCTACATACAAGATGGAGCTACCATCGAGAATCGGAAATTCTGGACCATTGATTTGGATAAGGCAGTTGTCTACACCTAGTGCTACCAGCGCAGCCATGGCATGTTCGATGGTGGAAACACGGCATTCGGGAGTGCCGACTACGGTGCCACGCGAAGTGTCAATCACATTTTCTGCCAAAGGAAGGATGAAGGGCTGTCCTTCAAGGTCCATTCTTTGGATTTTATATCCATAATCTGCAGGAGCAGGGAGGAAACTAATAGAAAGATGAAGCCCGGTGTGAAGACCTTTTCCTTCGAGCGTGAAGGGGGCTTTAAGGGTATGTTGCATAAGAACTAAGTGCTTTTAGTGGATTGTCATCCACGGAAATAGCGCGGAGAGATGTTGCGAAATGCAAGATATAGCGCAGTGTCTGGGATGCGCATCGGAATGAGCGTTGGGCTACGTCAATAGGATCGAAAAAACGATATTCCAAAGACGATAGCACTTGGAAGGCTATATTAGGAACAACGGAAAAGGGACTGTGTTTATTGTCCTAACTGAGCTTTAAGCGCTTCGATTTCTTTGCGCATGGCAAGCATTTCTCTGCGCATATCGGGCAACTGCTTAAACACGGCACTAGAAAGCGCAAACTTTTTAGCATTGATGGCAGGTGTACCCATCACGGGAGCACCTTCAGTGCGTGCGGTGTGGATGCCGGCTTGTGCACCAGCTTGCATGCCATCAGGCAGATGGAGGTGGCCAGCCACGCCCACTTGTCCGCCAAACATGCTCCAAGCACCCACTTTCGTGCTACCTGCCACGCCCACTTGTGCCGACATCACGGTGTGGGCACCGACTTCGACATTATGGGCAATCTGCACGAGGTTGTCGAGCTTCACGCCTTGGCGCACGATGGTCGTGCCCATGGTGGAACGGTCTACACAAGCATTTGCGCCAATTTCTACGCGATCTTCGAGGGTGACGATACCGATTTGTGGAATCTTCTCATAACCCTCTTCAGAGGGTGCAAAACCAAAGCCATCGGCACCAATGACACAGCCACTGTGCAAGATAACTTCATTGCCAATCTTACAGCCATGATAGATGCTCACATGAGGATAGAGAATGCAATTCTCGCCCACCGATGCACCCTCTTCGATGACCACATGGCTATAAATCTGCGTACCATCTCCCACGGTCACTTGATCGCCAATCACCGCAAAAGGACCCACATAAACATCTTCGCCCAGGGTTGCCGTTTCGCTCACAAAAGCCAAGGGGTGCACGCCGCTACGCTTCTGCGTCATGCTCTCATAGAGTGAAAGCAAACGTGCGATGGATTCATAAGCATTGTCCACGCGAATGAGCGTAGCCGACACTGGTTTTTCAAGTTGAAGGTCTTTGTTGACCAAAACGATGCTCGATTGGGTTTCGTAAAGGTGGTGAGTATATTTGGGGTTTGCCAAAAACGAAAGTGCACCCGCCTCACCTTCTTCGATTTTCGCGAAGGTGCGCGCCACAGCTTCGGGGTTGCCCTCGATAGTTCCTGACAGATATGTTGCTATTTGTTGTGCGGAAAATTCCATTGTATCGTAATTGTTTATCTGCAAATATAAGATATCTTGCCAAAATAGAGAAATATATCTGCATTTTCTTTGTCTAAAACGAATGGAAAAACGCCTTTTCTGGCTTACTCTCTGCCATATCTATCTCAAACGAGGTAAATCCTTCCTCTATTGAAGAAGTGGAAGGCAAACCTACTGCGATTAAACCCAAATCGGTCATTAGACCGTTATAGTGCCCCTAGTTATGGATAAGATAACTTCCTGCCATCTTTCATTTCGTTGTTGGCATCTTGTTTCTCGTTTGTTCTCGACGTAGCCCGACCCAACAACTTATTTCTCTTGGCTTTTTTATGAGACCTTCCCAAACAATTTCTTCACTTTGTGTAGACATATAAACTCTCCTGCGCTTCTTGAGCGCAGGAGAGTTAAACTTATTCCTAATGTACCATCATTTAGGGATAATCATGGTCCACCCGAGATTTGGAGGGTTGCACTTCTATCTTTTTTTACTAGTCCAATCTATCATATAGACGAGAGACAACAAGGCGTAACGAGGCATGATGTTGGTATAGACCTCTGTACGAGAAAAATTGGTCGAGAGAAGTGTGCAGAAAATTCGCTTGGTTCAGAATGTCACTCACCTTGAAGCTGACAGCCAATGTACCGTGCGAAAGCTCGAAATACTTGCGGAGAGAGAGTCCCATCGGATGGAAGTATGGTTGAGCGACCGCTCCGCATAGCCTGCATAGAGCAAGGTATTGATGTTCGACTGAAGCTCCACACCGTAAGGTAATTGCCAAGTGAAATCCACCTTGAACTGCGTTTTGCTGTAATTATCTGTCGTCTGGGGTTGCCTCACATGTTGCAAAGCAGAAGACCACAAAGCCGATGCTCGAAACTTACTCCCAATCGATGCCGTAAGATATAGTTGTGGCGTAATCGTGTATGATTGCAGCAGGCTGGTAGCAGCCAAAGGCGCACCATCTATATGCGATAAAATCTCACCTTGGTAATAATCTCCCGAGAGCTTAGCCGTGAGCCAAACTTTTGAGGTTTTGCTAAAGGGAAAGGCGTAGCTCGTTGAGCCTTCGAGCCAGTGCGTTCGGTCAGTGTTCTGCGGTGTGTAAGTGCGCTGTCCAGTGCTACTGTTGTAAGCAGAAAGCATTGCAAAGTCACTGGCGATGTGTCTCCACTGCATCTCCAACTGCCAAAGGTGTTGCAATGTGCGGTGTTGATTTTGGTAACGCCATTGTAAGTGGTGTTCCAAGCATTTTTCAACTGCGGATTACCTAACGAGACGTTGTTAGGGTCGCTATCATCACGAACGGGCAGAAGGTGCAGAAGATTGACAAGGCGTGGTATACCTTGATAGGTTATTTCTGTCAACGCGTGCCAGTTCTGACTATCCGTTTTTGCTTCCTCCCACTTAGCTGTGAAGCTGGGAGCGAAGAGTATCGGATGGCGTTGGATATTGTAGGTGTGAGCGTTACGCTCATACGCCAAAAGACGGTGTGCGTAGAATGTTTCGGCTTTAGCTGTTAGGTCAATGACGTGCCCTTGGCTCGTTTTAGAGTGATGATTGAATTGTGTGCCAACCACCGCCCGATGTTCTGTCGGAATAGCGTAATAAGAGTTCGTATGGTCGGTGCAAATACTCTGGAAGTCGCCTTCGGGCAAGATACCAAGCGAGGCGAAAGACCAATCGCTCATCGTGAAACGATTGTCCCAATCTAAGCGATAAAGCGAATGCCTTGTATCTCCGTGACTATACTTGTATTCAATATAATGTGTGAAACCGCCGTTGTGTCTTTCGTCGCCACCATATTTCCAGATATACTCTGCTCGATATTCTGCCTGTTGTGCCTTTCCCTGTTCCCAGAGATAGTTTCTTCGCCAGTCTGCCAAGAGTGGCGTATAATGAGTCAGACGAAAATTTCATACTGAGAGAGCGTTTTTACAGTCGTATGGTAGCGGAGATTTGTTTTCAACACATTCTCTCCTAAAGTGTAGGCAGAGGCTAGAGAGAGCGTATGTGTCTGGTTGGGTTCCTCACTCAAAGCTGGATTAAGGAGGGCTGAGAGTAAAGCTGTTTGTGGGTTGTTGCTCTCCTGTTTATAAAGCGTATCGATCGGTTGATTTGCCCAACCCTTTGTCGCGGTGCTGTCGTACCACGAGAGGGCGATGCCCTCAGACTGCTTGCGACGATGACCAAAGCGGAAGGTGTATTGTAGCTCGTGCTGTTGCTTCTTCAAACGATAGCGTAGAGCGACAAAGGCATCTACTGCATATTGGCGCTCCTCACTCTGTTGTACTGAGCGAGAAATCAAGTTTCTTTGCGCGAGAAAAGTTTGTCGATAGGTTTGCTCTGTGAGCAAGGTATTTTGTCGCTCAAATTGTGCCTCCGTTCTCAAACGCCAGTGCTGATTAGGCTCATAGAAGTAATTAACCTTTCCACTCCATCGCTTGATACGACCAGTGGGAAAGAGGTCTTCCGAATCGCACATATCTGACATTTCACGCTTTTCATTCAAATTGTTGGCGTCAAAATTGGCAGTAAACATCTGCCGCTCGTCCATTCGCATCAGCATTCCCTGAGTGCCCCAAAGTTGGTTCGTGCCACCATCAACTTGCAACTTTGCTAACCAAGTACCTATATACTCTCGCTTCAGTTTGATATCCATTACGTAGGTCTTGTCGAACATATCTCGCCCCGTCAATTCGCTCATCTCGCCAGCCTTTTCGTAGACCTTTATTTTGCTGACAACAAAAGCAGGGAGATTGTCCAGTGCCGTTTGGATATTTCCATTAAAAAAATCTTTACCGCTAAGTGTAAGGTTTTCGATCACACGCCCCTTCACCTTGAGCACGCCATCTACAAATTCTGCGGCTGGGAGTTGTGCCACCAAACTTCGGAGCTTATCCATCTGCGATACATTGAAGGCATCTGCATTGTAGATAAGCGTGTCTCCCTTATAGTACATCTGTATCTTAGTCGCTTTCACAACGACTTCTTTGATTATCTGCTCTTTACGTTTGGGAAGAAGATAGAAATCGCCCAAGTCAAGTCTTCCCTTTTGCAAACTCTCAGCAGAGATTTTCTTTTCGATGCGCTCATACTTATCCTTTTCGATTGTTAATACATAGCCTTGTGGAGCAACCCGAGCATTCAGCTGTAGGATAAAGCGTGCACCTATTTGAGCATTTTGATAGACCATTAGACTGCCATTTTCCTCAATTCGTTCCTCTTGCAGGGCAGTTTGTGCTTGCACAAGTAGGGTGTCGGCAATCGCATCTCTGAGGCTCACCACACAGTGAGCCAAAGCTCTTTGTGTCAAGCCGTCATAAGTAGTGCCCACAATGGTCACTCTCTGTGCATGAGCGCAGATAGATAGTATTAAGAGAGCGAAAATCAAGAAATATTTCTTCATAGTCCCAATTCATGAACTGTATTAAAGACTAAAGTTTAAGGTCACCTCCTTTTTGCTTAGGTTATGGTCCACAATGATTCTTTCGACCTTCTTGTAGGCGCAAGATTCCTTGTTTCAGGCAAGTAGGTTTAGGAAAGTGGTTTATCCGACATTTGGACTGATAACCTATATTTCTCTGTCAAAGGAATCAAAGTTATATTTGACTCTTAAGCCCTCCTATATTTACTATGCCTAAACTAATCGAGAATAGGCAACTTTGCACGAAAGGTGCCATAAGCGTCTTTCATAATTTTCCGCTCTACATCATAACCCTTTAAGCGGTTGAAGGTAGAAAAGTCTTGCTCTTGAGAGAGATCTTTACCAGGAGCTTGCCAATAACACTGCCAAAAGAGGATTTGGCGCACCTTATCTTCTTTTGCAAGCAGTGAAAAAGCTGTGCGAGGGTCTTTTCTCATAAGCTCGCGCAGAAGGGCTAGATGTTGTCCTGGGGCGTCTGCCTGCCAGTAACCTCCTACAAATATATTGAAAAGACGAGACATCTTTTCCTCTTTTGAGATGAAAGCGAGTTGGTCAAAAGCTGTCAAATAGGGAACGTAATCCATGACGTGATTTTGAAACCTATTTTCTACGAAACAACTTTGCAATTCCAAGAATGTTGCAGGATAGGCTTGAAAATAACGAACTTGACGAATGCTGTCGCTGGGCTGTTCACATAAGGCGGTATAAGCCTCTTCGAGTTCTTTTTGCCCATTAGGTTTTTGAGAGAAACCGACAAGAGAACAAGATAAAAAACAAACCAAGAATAAGAAACGAGAAACTAACATATTACTTCTTTTTTGTATGAACGTAGCTGGTGTCCCTGTGAAGGAAGGTGTGACATCGACTTCGCAGAGTGACTGCGTCGTCATGTTCAGTTCAGATTGAGTTTGTCTTTTGATTTTCATGACAATAAATTTAGATATTGCTGCCTACTCTTTTCACGAGGTTTTCGGCTTCTACCTATTTTGATAATGATGTATAGATAAGATATGGTTAGAGTTCAAAGATTTTACAAGAATGAACAAAGACGATATAGATAGTGGGATAGGGCTTTCTAACTTACCGAACAATACTAGCAAAGCATCTCACCAGCAGAATCTATCTCTATATTGCTCTTTGAAGCCCCCTATTATGGTATCCCACTAAAATCTGCGGCTAATTTACACAAAAAATCGATAATACAAAAGAAAAGGTGTTTTTTTTGTTTCATTCTTGTTTTTTCCTTTGTTTCCCACTTGTTCATTCATGAGGAGATGACATATTGCTTGTCTATACCTTTGCCTCTAAGCCCCGACTTCGATCTTTTGCGCTCCCCAAAAGTACCAATAAAAGTCCCCAAAAGTAGATTGTTTTTCCTGGCTTTACAATTAAAGCCCAGGCAATCACCCTAGCAAATAATCTACTCAACAATCAAATAAAATCTGTTCAGGTGCTAATGACCGATTTGGGTTAAATTGGGAATTTCCAGCTATTGAAGTCTTAATTTCAAAGCTCAAAATCGCATGAGTTTTCTTGCATCGAGGATTTACTCCACGCTATCGCCACCTCGAAAGAGAGAGACGACCCTTAGTTTTTTCCCTCTCGCTCGTGGTCGGTGGGGATTTTCCACCCTCTTTTGTTACGTCTTATGCGGAGAAGATTAGGTTTCCGACTATCGGACAACATAATTTCGTTGGAGATTCTCGAAATTTCGTCGGAGATTTTCGAAATTTCGTCGGAGATTTCTCAAAAAACGTGGGAGATTCTCTCCGGAACGTCGGAGTTTTTTCGGTTTATCTCGCAACCTTGCGCAGTGTGTGCGCAACAAAAATGGCAAACTATGGGCAGATAGTTCGCCCGCTGCTCACGTTAGGGAATAGATGTCCCTTGGCACGTTAAAATCGCGGCTCAAAAGTGTAAAGTTTTCTTCACGCACCATCTTTCCAGGATGCGGTAAGAGTAGATGGCTACAGGGATAGTGTTGCGATGGTCGGGGGCAGTCCGAAAAAGGTGGCTAGCTCCCTAAAGTCGCTTTGAGGGGATGGTCAGCAAGAGGGGGTATCTTCCGAAAAGGTGTGTGTAAACGTCTCTGTTCCCACCGATGGTCTGCCATGTATTAGCGGTGATGCACGCTTAGGTGATGCGCTGAACAATAAAAAACGCGCCCAATCCTTACGGACTGGGCGCGTGAATGGTATAGGCATGTCACACCTCAACGAGGAGAGGTGGGAGGTACCGAGCGAGAGGCTTAGTAGCGTGCCTTGGGAGCAGGGAGATACCAGTTACCACTTACGAAGCGATCGTAGAAATTACCAGTCTTAGTGGGTTGCTCATAAGGCTTGAGTTCGAGATCGCGACGAGAGATCAACCATGCCATCCAAGAGTTGGGGACTTTTTCATCACCAGCATTGTTACGGTGACGTTGGATGCGCATGAGGTCGAAGTAACGGTGACCTTCAAAGCATTGTCTAGCGCCATTTCATCAGCAATGATGGTTTCCACTGCAGCGATTTCAGCTTGTGTGGGCTCACTAAGTGTCAAAATGCCCGACAAGGAGACTTGGTCATATTCATCGCCAGCTTCGGTAGCCGCCTTTTCAACACGAATCTTGGTGCTATCGATTCGCACTTTGATCTTTTCAGACAACGTAGGTTTACTGATGGCTACACCTTGTCGTGCTGCTTCGTCGACGATGCGCTGAGCAACGACTTTTTCGTAAACCCAAATGGTGTCTGCATCGAGGAATCTACCACAACCAGCAGCATGGATACCTTCATTATCCTTATTGGTGAAGGTGCTGAAGTCGAGATACTTCTTGTCGCTAGCACGGATAACAGTGCTCATACCAACACTCTTGTCGCCATTAATGCCACCCACTAACCAAGGAACAGTCAAAGTGGAAACTTTAGCAATATCCTTCTTCGTGTCGTCCGTGTAGACGGTATCGGTGAACTCACGTTGCACCTCACGTGGCAAATTCTCAAGACTCAAACCAGAACGGAGTACATCGAATGCCATGCGAGGAAAACCAGCACGGTTGATAGCTTCAGCATACTTGAGATAAACACGACGGAGCGTGTAAACGGGAATGCCATAAGTGAAGTTAGGGTATGCCCTGAGATAAGCACCATCAGGAGCGCTGCGTGCCATGTTGAACTTCTGGATGAAGCGTAATTGACCAGCTTCAGTGATGATGATTGGTGCACTCTGGTTGGCACGAATGTCGCCCAATTCAGGATACTTGACCTCCTTCACCAAATTTCTGCTATCCTTATCGTATTCGTTGTAAACGAACACTTGGCTCTCATTGAGCTTGAGATAAGCATTGGCAGGTTGCACCTGGCGATTGCGATAGTTGGGAGTCAATACTACTTGACCAGATGAACTAGTTTCTTCTTTCTTCTTACCATCGGTTCCTAGGCTTTCTTTAGTGTCACGACTGGTGGTAGAACTAGCGTCAAAGCCATAGATTTGTGGGATGCGCGAAAGCACCTTACCGAAGAAGCTGTTGGCAGCTGAAGGCATAGCAGTCACCACTTGACCTTGCTTCACAACGTTGCTGTTCTCATAGAGAGAGAACCAGTCAGAATAAGCATCAAAGAGGTCAGAACGATCGCCCGAGCGACGAATAGCAACAGCAACCTTGGTAACCCCTAATTTAGTGCCACGGTCAAGGAAACGGTGGAAGTGAGTGGCAGCTTGCTCGTAGTCGTCCTTGCTCGCTCCGCGGAGCAAATAGAGGTCGCCATAAACGAGGTCGCCATTGAAGACGGTGAGTGGTTGTGCGAAATCGCCTGCACCAGTTTTGAAGTTAGGATAGTTGATGTATCCCAATCCATTGCTGTAGGCATAGGCTTGCTTCAAACCACCGTGGTCTTCCAAAAGTTTGAGGAGGTTGTCAGGAGTAGCAAATCCGAGTGGAGGATTTTGTTCCCAACTAGTAGAAGCAGAGCTTACGGGTGCAGTGATGAAGGGTACGCTACCATATTGTTGCACCAATTGGAGATAAGTCCAAGCACGCACGAGCTGCACTTGAGCCAACTCACGGCGCATATAGTAACTATTGTTCTTCAGTGCCATAGAGTCGACCTTAGAGAGGTAGAAGTTGCACTGGTTGATTACCTTGTAGTAGGCTGCACGGTTCAACAATTCGCTGCTACCGTCGGAAAGGTCGCGGAAATTGATGATGTTGTTGATGGAGTCGTTAGTGTACTCCGTAGCGGTGACAAGGTCGCCTCGCAATTCGCCAAGCAAGACGTTTTGCTCTACCACGCCTTGAAGATTGCGCAGGATACCGAAGTAGAAATTGACAGTGTCACGACCAGAGAAGTTCTCTGCATAACGGTCAATATCGGGAGTGAGCATATCTTCACACGAAGTGGTGAGTGCACCAAAGCCTACGAGGGCGAGAATCAGCGAAAGAAATGATTTCTTCATGATGGTGAAGTGTTGAATCTGATGTGATGTATGGGATGGGAGGATGGAAAGCTGAGGGTGGCAAGCCCATCTTGTGGGAGGGGACTCGCCGTTCCCTGTTACTTTCATCGAGCATGATTAGAGGTTGATGGTCAAACCGAGGTTGAAACTACGATTTTGCATCAACATGCCCGTATCAATACCTTGATAAAGCACTCCGTTGCCTGCAGTTACTTCGGGATCGCTACCGAGATACTTCGTAAGGGTTACCACATTGTTGGCTTCACCCCATACAGAGAATCCTTGCAACCAAGAGAGGCTAACGGGGAGTTCGTAAGTGAGACGAACTCGCTTGAGCTTGAGGTAAGAACCATCCTCAATCCAACGATCAGAGAAACGCTCGTTGTTGACCCAGTTGAGCGACTCAGGGCTCATGCTGCGTGGTTGTTCGGTCTGATGACCTTCAGCACGCCAACGATTGACTACAGCAGTAGTTTGATTCCAGATGTTGTTGGCACTTTCAAGCTGCATGCGCTGATAGTTGTAGATGTCGTTACCCAAAGAATATTTGAAGTTGACATCGAGCGTGAAACGCTTGTAGTTGAAAGTGGTGAAGATGTTACCATAGAGATCGGGATTGGGGTCACCAATCTTCACACGGTCGGCTTCATTAATCCATCCATCGCCATTTTGATCGACGAAGTGCATATCACCCGCCTTGAAATCACGAGAAGGTTGTGAAGAGAGTCCTGTAGGATACTTCAAAGCAGCCGCCTTAGCTTCGGCAGTGGTGGAGAAGACACCAGCGGTCTTGTAACCATAGAACACGCCTGCTGCTTCGCCTACTCTGGTGAGGATATTGTCCTGACCATAGACAGAGCTGGTGTAACCACTGATTACCTTTTCGCTAGAAGCCACCTTCTGTGCTTTCTCGTCGAGAGCGAAGGTGCGAATCACGTTGTTCTCTGTGAGAGGGAGCTTCGTGATTTCATTCTTGTAGTGCGCTACGCTAAACCCAAGGTTCCACTTGAAGTCTTTGGTGTTGACCAAGACAGCGTTGACATTGAGGCTAGCACCCGTGTTACGAAGTTCCCCTTCGTTAGTCCACTGACGTGAAACACCAGTAATGTCACTCACTGTGCGACGAGTGAGAAGATCTGTAGTGATGGAGCGGAACAAGTCTACACCCAGTGCCAAACGGTTGTGGAACATATTGAGTTGCAAACCTGCATTGAGTCGATGGGTAGTTTCCCATTGAATCTTGGGGTTGGCGATGTTAGCGAGTTCCAAAGCTGTGGCACGATCCAAGAACTTGATATTTTGGAAGTAGGTGCGGGTTGCATAGTAATCGAGATCGTCATTACCACTCATTTCGTAACCAGCAGTGAGGCGAGCGTAGTCAATGAAGGAAACATTGAACCACTTTTCGTTGCTCATCACCCATCCGGCTTGCAATGAGGGGGAAGATGCCCCATTTCACGCCACCAACCTTGATGCCGCTTTCGGCTTCCTTACCGAAACGTGAAGAGCTTTCTGCAGAAGCAATGAGCTTAACGAAGTAACGGTTGAGGAAGTTATAGTCTACATTGGCATAGTAGGCAAGGTTTACCCAACGGTCATTAACACCACCATTGCCGAGATAGTCGAGACGATAGCTGATGTTGGGCGTTTTGTCATTACCATTGTTGTAACCTTCAGAGAAGCTATCGGAATATCCGTAAGATGCCATGCGGAATCCTCCGAAGACATCCCATTGATGCTTGCCGTAGTTCTTGGTCCATTCGATGCGGAAATCATTGTTGATGGTGGTTTCCTTACCGAATTGTGTGGCGATGACATTTTGTACCATACCAAGACCCTCTACATACTTTCTAGGCGTTCCGTTGGCAGGCATGAAATACTTTTCATTGCTGCGAGTGAGCGCATAAGCAAAGCGGTTGGTGATAGAGAGGTTCTTGTTGATTTGATACTTAGGAGCTACGTTGAGCAAGAATTGAGTTTGCTCTTGGTAGTTCTTATTCTCACCTTCACCATTGTCCAGCACCCAGTAAGGGTGTGCCAAACCTTCAAATCCAAAACGGGAAGCGAAGAGGAAGGGGTTATTGGCAGCTGTGTAGTCTTGTCCTGTGTACACACGTTGGTTGTGCACGAAGCCCAAAGTATTATTTCCTTGGTAACGGAGGAAGTAAGCGTAGGGATCAACAAAAGGCGACTGGATAAGTCCCAATACGTTGGGAGAAGCGATGTTCTTGCGCGCATAGCTAGATGCCCATCCGTTGTCACGGAGGTTATAGGCGTTGCGCACATAGGTCATGTCCAAAGCTGTGGTGAAGCCGTCGAAGAGATTGATGTCGGTGTTGAAGCGGATGTTCAAACGATTGAAATCATTCTTCTTTGCTGTAGCTTCGCTCTGGCTGTAACCCAAAGAGAGGTTGTACATTGCTACCTCATCACCACCTTGCACGTTCACGCGGTAGTTTTGCGTAAAGGCAGTTTGATAGAGTGGTTTCTGCCAGTCGGTCTCGTTGTGATAGAGAGTGTAGAAGAGGCTGTTCTTGTCTTCATTGAGGAAGGGAACAGACAAGTCTGAAGCACGGAAGCGAGCATTAGGTGTGGTTCCCAAAAACTCAGCAAGGTAGCTGCGATATTGGTCTGAATTCATCACCGAGAGGGTCTTGGGCGCTTGCTCAAATCCGCCGAAAGCACGGATGTTGATGCGAGTGGCCATAGAGTGACCGCGCTTTGTGGTGATGCGAATCACACCATTAGCACCTTCAGAACCGTAGAGTGCAGTACCGTTTTGCAATACTTCTACACTTTCGATATCTTCAGTGTCCAAAAGATTGAGGACATTGTTGTAGAAACCTTGGTGCAGGGTGTTGCGACTGTATTGCATATCCCACACTACTCCATCGACAACCACCAAAGGCTGTGCGTTGGCATTGAGTGAGTTGATACCATTGACGAACATGGCTGCGCCTTGTGCTGGCATTCCACCACGATTGTTGGTACGGACCGTACCATTAAGGCTTCGCTCGATGTCGTTTTCAATGGTGATAGCACTAGACTCGTTGATGCGTGCTACACGGCTTTGCAAAATGTTGGTGCCGTTGGTGTAGAGCGCTGGGAGCTGGTTGCTATAGAGATAGACATTGTGTGAGGGCTGTTCGTGAAGCGCAACCTGCACACCATTGTATCCATCGGTGGAAACGTAGAGCGCAGTGACAAACTCGGGCACACGCAAAGTGTATTGTCCCTGTTCGTCGGTGAGTGCGCTATAATAGCGATTGTTGAGGGCTTGCACGCGCACACCGCTCAAGGGTTGCTTGGTGGCTGCATCGTAGACCACGCCTTTTACCTCCTTCTTTTGGGCAACAGGCTGGTGCACTACTTTCTTATCTGCCATCCGTGTGCTATCGCTTACTTCCGCAGCTTGCGCATTGAGCACGCAAGCTCCAGAAAGTACGAAGAGACTGACGCCACAACGTAGGGCTGTTTGCATCATATTATTGCGATGATCAATATTCATATTCTTCGATGTTATAGTTTAGATGGCTTAATTGCCACGATAAGGCTTGAGAACTAGAGATACGATGTTGAGTGCACTGCAACGAATCTTCTTGTCACTTCTTTTCTTCTTAGGCATGGTGAGCACCAAACGTGGGAAAGAATCAATGCCACTAGGCAATCCTGCATAACACTTGGGGAAGTCGATGTACTTACCGAGCTTGATGGTGTTGACCTTGCTCTGATCGAACTGGGGATTACCCTTCGCATCTTTTTCTTCTTGGTCGATGGTGATGCTCTTTGTGGCGTTACCATCTTCGTCGACAAATTCGAGTTCCTTGCCTTCATCGTCCACTACCTTAGCAGTGAAGATAACGCGCTCATCATCTACATCACCGAAGTTGAGGTCAGTCTTTGAAGGAACCATCACGAGTTCTACTTCGTAACGAGTAGAGAAGACTTGAGGCAAGCGGAGGTTGACCACCATCTCAGACTGGATGTTGTCGATTTGGAAACGAACGTAACTGTTGGTAGAGATGTCTCCCTTGACACCAGTCATGACTACATTGCCCTCGGCATCCGTGACTTCCTTACCTTCTTCATCCGTCTTGGCACGATACTCGTTATAGTTGGACTCTTTGAGGGCTACAAATGTACCCTTACCAGAAGCTGAACGCACGTTGTTGGTGTTGAGGATGGTGTAGAAGCCAGAGCGGCTCATGAGATATTCCACCTTTTTCACCCATGCATAAGCTGGATCCAAATCATACTTGGTCAAACGGTAGATATAACCATTGGATGCACGATAAGGTGTGAGTCCTGCGAAGATGGGATTGAGTGTGCTGTTCTTGCCTGAACCATCAGCAGCAGCATTGTAGAATACTGTACCTGCTGTGGAAATCAAAGAGTCAGCATGTTGGACATAGTTATTGAGCTGCGCTGAGTCCTTGGCGTCGATGTTGCGCATATAATAAGGCGCAAAGAACATATTGACTGCCATGTTCTGCTCTGTGATGCGTTGTTGCAAAGAGTCGGCAAGGGTCAACTTGGGGTCAGCTTTGGTAGCAGCGTCAAGACGGAACTGATCCTTCAAGACCTTACGGTTGAAGTCTGCACCATTCCATTCGTAAGAATAGCGTGCACCATACTTCAAGATGCGTCCAATCTTTTCTTTACCTTGTTCCCAGGCTTCGTTCGTGGGGATAAGCGCTACATAAGTAGAGTCTTCTTCACGAATACTTGCACGAGCTACACCGAGGATTTCATTGCGACGACTAACGACAGTGTCCACATAAACCATCTGGCCCTTTTCATTCAATGCACCGGGTGTGGAGAAATTCCAAAGGGTGTCGATTTCAGTGCGAGATGCAATCAAGTTGTTGACACTAGAGAACTGTGGATAGTAACCGAGATAGTCAAAGATGTTGTAGGCGAAAGGCGCAACACCATTCAAGAGATGAAGGCTACCATTGCTAGCAACTTCGGTGGAACCTTGCACAGGAACATTATCGAATTTGTCACCTGAGTAGATGGCATTCTTTTCGTTCATCATCTTAATCTCTTGCTTGCCAGTGTAACCTTCGTGGTTAAAGCGAGCAATGTGATTACCTACAAGCTGAGACCAAACGTAGTAGGAGATATCAAGCGCCTTCGTGCGACCTTCTGCAGTGCCAAGGGCAGCATATTTAGCTGCAGCATCGAGAGTGTCGTTCCAAGCCTTGGCATTGAAACTTCCGTTGACAGGTGTCCACATGGTGAAGCTCTGAGGTTGATTCAACAACTCTGCTGCCGTAATGGTAGCCTTGTGATCATTCTCATTGCTCAACACCTTGGTGCGCTTTAAGATTCCTGCAAAGTCTGACAAATTGGGATTACTTTCAATCGTTTCCCAAAGGGTTTTTGTCAGAACCCATGGTATTTTTTTGATATCAAAATGGTCGTCTGTGCACGCGCTCACAGCAAGCAGTGCCATAGTGGCAAGTGCACCACGAGAAACCCATTGACTTATTCTATTCTTCATTGTGATAGGAAAGCTGAAGGTGAGAAATTATACAGCCTTTCTCAGGTTGCCGGCAGAGGCTTAAAGCCTTGCCAGCAACGGAGAGAAGGAAAGCTTTACCACTGATCTTCGGGCTCAAGTGTGCCGCTGAAGACAGAGTTGGGAACTAATTCAAAGTAGTCAGAGAAGAACTGGCTGTCCGTTTGGTTCAAAGCAGACTTGAAACGGAGGTAGTAGCTCTTACCGGGCTCCATGTATTGCACAGTGATGATGCGACGAAGAATCACGCCCTCCTCGGTGTTGCGGATATCGCTATCCCCCTTACCATCAGTCTTTGTGAAAAAGCGAGGAGCTTTCATCCAACCGTGGTTGCGCATATTCTTGTCGTTTTTCAGCATTGAGACTCTCATCCTTGGTATCAGCCACCCAACCAATGTTGTCGTTGCCCTGACCTTTTTGACGCATGTCGACAGGCAAACCAGCAGGACGCAAGTCGTTAGGACTGTTACCGAAGTAAACCTGGCACATACCACGGAGGCTGTTGTTAGAAAGTCCCATGCGAATCTCGTAAGTTCCAGCTGCAGGCACAGGAGGCAACTTCAAGACGAAGTCGTACAAACCAATTACCATCAATTCATCACCTTGGTAGTCGCGCCATCCGCCACCACCTACTGCAGAAGAGTGGAGATAGAGCAGACGAGTGCCTTCACTTGCATTGAGGATGTTGTTGAAATAACCTCGTGGGAAGTAAGTGTATTGGCGATTGCTACGGCAACCATAGACAACAATTCAGGAAGAATGGTGGTGATGTCGAAACGAATACGTTCGCCCCCCAAAACATCGCGAGTCGACTTATCGAGCATCAAAATCTTGTTGATGGGGAAATAGTAGCCGTTCAACGCATTGTTGTCGATAGTCTTGCCATTTACTTGGTTTTCTGCAGACACCTCAATACCTTCTGCCACCACCTTAGTCATCTTTGTGTAATCGTTGGGGTCGTAAGTGGCGACACGATTGAGATGAATTTTGTGGTCAGCAGCAGTTTGCGTGATCTTCATCAACTCGGGGTTTTCACCCACTGTGGTGAAGTAATCATAGACGTCGACAGAATACTTGTTCTGCTGAGGATTAAAAGCATCACCATACTTGTAGCCCCATTCGTTATAGTGCGCTACAAATTGATTGAAGCCCATACGCCCCTTCAAGAAGTGGTATGCCACAAACTTGTTGATGGCGTTCTTCTCGTTGGTCAAGTCGCCTTGTGCTTCTGTGCCATAGGCAGCTTCTACCTTAGCACGCACGGCAGCTACAATCTCATCTGTGTTAGAGATGGCTCCAGCAGCACCCATAACAGGTGCAGGAATACCCCACTCTTTTGCAAAGACATCGTCAGTTTCAACGAAACCTGTGAAGCCTAAGTAGCGGTGTTGAGCTTCATTGAAACGACCTGCTACTCCGTTGAAGCGGCGAGGCTCCGATTCGTGCTCTTGAGCTTCATACTTATGATCGAGGGTTTCGACCAACTTCTTGTCCCAACCTGTAGCTCTAAGCAAAGCAGTCATGACATTCATGTTGCCAGCTTCAGCGATGAGATCAGATACAACCTTGCTGGAGGGAGCGATCACAGCATCTACTTCGTGCAAGAAACCATTGCTAGTCTTTTGGTCGGTGCTGAGAATACGAGAGCTACCATTGAGTTGATAATAAGTGTCGATGGGAGTCTTCGAGCTGTCAGTGAGCTGCTTCAAAGTGATAGAACGGTTGTTCAAATCGCCCTTAGGGAAAGCTCCATTCACATAGTTTCCAAAGTTGGGGCTGTCGTAAGCGTTTTCTGTACCATTGTCGATGATGCAGCTATAAGCGATACGTTGAGCTTGTTCTAAAGAAAGATCATCTACGGTCTTTCCTTCACCCAAGAGACTGGTGACATATTTTGCTACAGCTTCATTGGTAGGTGCAAAGATGGTGTAGTTACCACGCGCAGCCAACACAGAACTGAGGGGAGAAGCGTTTTCCTTGCTGCCCAAGGTCACTCGCTGCATCACCTTGTAGATGTCAGAGAACTTGGCGTTATTGCGCAAATGGTCGGTGATGGTTTCATCCTTGCTGATGGTGAAGTTGCCGGTATCAACCGTTTCGCGGCAACTTTCCAAAGAAGCAAGTACACCGAGTCCAAGCGAAGCTACGCAGACGTAAGTAGCGAGTTTCTTGATGCTAAAACTATACTTGTTCATAACTTATTTACCATTATTGGTTTTAGGCATATACTTTTCCCAAGCTGGGTTTTGCACCAACTGACCTCCAGTACTGCCACCATAGTTCTTACCATTCACTTTAAGCTCTTCTACGTAGATGGGATTGTAGAGAGACCAAATGGATTGAAGACGTGCACGAACGGCAGTGGGCAGACCTGCCCAGTCCAAACCGCCTTTTGTCTTGTTTTTAGAGCTGTAGGTAAATTCGCATTGACGAACAATGTCGAACCAACGCTTACCTTCGCCCAAAAATTCTCTTTGACGCTCAGCAGCTACGTATCTCACAGCATCGTTACCGTAATCTCTGTGACGAGCGTCCCAAGCCTCATCAAATTTCTTAGCCTTTTCTGCCTCTGCCACGTTCTTTACAGCGTCATCTTCAAACTTCTGTGAACGGATACGCAAGCTAAAGTTTTCGTTACCTTCGATCAAGGTATCAGCGCCAGGATTGTTGCGACGATAGATGTCGTCGGCAAGCATGAAGGCGGTGCGCTTATTCAAACTCTTTTGGCCTTTAGCACTTTGCACCATTACAATATCTTGTTTGAAATCATCAGAAGTCAAACGTGCCAAAGCTTCTGCTTGGATAGTCATGACATCGGTGAGACGATAAACGGGCCAGTGCGCATTTGTGAACTGTTGCTTCGCTTGGCATAACTAACTATTCCTTGGCGAGTATTGAGGGGATTGATGCTGCTTACCGAAGAAACAGCGCCCTTGATAATAGGAGTGGTCGTAGACTTACTGTTTTCGTCCAACAAACCGTAGGACACCATGCGCAAGTCGGTCTTACCATAACCCTTCTCTACGTCTACCTTATCCGTGATGTTGAAGAGTCCGCTTGCAGCTACCATGTTACCAGCACTGGAACTGCTACCTCCGTCACCATAGAACTCACTGGGAATTGTGGTGTTCTTCAGATTCACACCGTCGAAGTAGAGTTCGAGCACGCTCTCAGCAGAGTATTGTATGCCGAACACCATGTTGTAGGCATCATCTGCAATAGAAGACTTAGAGTCGGAGTTGCGATACAAAGGATAGCGCACATTAGCACGATAGTCCGTAGGCTTAATGTTGTTGGTCAAAAGATACTGTTGATAATCTTCTGTAGCCTTGTCGATAACATACTGAGCATATTGCACAGACTTCTGCAAAAGTTCTTGCGAAAGTGCATTTTCTTGTGCAACTGTGAGCTCAGCTCCGTTTTCACCCTTGAGGGGGAAACCTTTTACCTTGGCATTCTTCACCAAGCCAGCACGCCAGAGGTACATGTCTGCCAACAAAGCATACATACCATTTTGAAGGATGCGGCACTTGTTATTTCGAATGTCACCATAGTTGGTGCTTGCACGACCAAGGTTCTCTTCTACTTGTTTGATGAGGATACCCATCAAATCTGCAGCAGGAGTAGCAGGAATTTTTGAGGTACGTGCATCACGATCGGTGTCTACTGAATGCTCAACGAAAGGAACATCACGGTAGGCACGAATCAAATAGAAATAATACAAAGCACGCAAAGCGATAATTTCACTCTTGATGGGTGCAAAGTCACCTTCTGTGAAAGAGGGATCGACCTTATCGCGAACCATGCGTTCACCATTGTCGAGGACTTCGTTGCATAAGTTGATACCCTTGTACATGGATGACCAGTCGAACATGCCTTGTGTGGGCTGAAGTACACCATCTTGCAAATAGCGATATTCAGTCTTATCTGTCTTGTTCAACTCGACATTATCAGAGCGGAACTCGCCCCAAGTAAGAATATTGGTGGTGTTTTGTGTCAATTGATAATATGCTGCATTGCGCACATTTTCAACATCGTTTTTACTCCCCCAAAATTCCTCTTTTGTGATAGAGTCGGTGGGATAGAGTGTCAAGTAGTCATTACAAGACACCAATCCGCCCGCCAGCACAAGTGCGCTGGATGCAAGGAGTTTGTTGATGAAATTTCTTTTCATGAGGTCTTAGATAAAGAGTGACGTGAATCAACTCTATGATAAATAAGATGCTTATTGAAATGCTTTCTGTAGGAGAGTGGCAAAGTGCGATTGACTTTGCTCACTCCTACCTAGAAAGCTGAGACCATTTGTGTTAGAAACCAAAGTTCAAGCTGAACGTGAACGAACGAGCATTTGGTGTCTGCTGGCTGTCGATGGCAGGGTTATAGCCGGCAGCTCCGTGTTCGGGTTCAACACCTGAGTACTTCGTCCAACGGAAAAGGTTGTTGGCGGAGAAGTGGATGTTCAAAGCAGAAAGACCGAGCTTCTTCAAATGCTTAGCGTCTACAGAATAACCTAACTGGAGATATTGGAAACGTAAGTAGTCTGCAGCTTCAACATAACGGTCAGAAGCCAAAGCATTGAAAGAGTTTCCTGCTGAAGCATTCTTTGCACGTGGGATTTCAGTCACGTCACCATTCTTGCGCCAGCGCCAGTTGACAGAAGCCATCTGATTCTTGTTGGTACGCATATCTTCGGCTTGCATACGGGCGAGGTTAATTACCTTGTTACCGACGCGGAAGTTGAAGTTGGTCTTCAATGACCAGCGACCATAGCGGAAGTCTACACCAAAACCACCGTTGAATTTAGGATTGGAAGAACCCAAGTAAACGATGTCAAGTTCGTTGATTTGACCATCGTGGTTGATGTCTTCGTAAATAACGTCACCACCTTCGAAGCGATAGTTCACACCACCATAGTCGAAGTACATGGGGAGAGGATTACCAGCCTTGTCGTAGATAACATTGCCCGCAGCATCACGCGCGATAGGCGCAGTCTTACCAGCAACACGAGCGGTATTGATATTACCAGCAGCATCTACATACTTATTCTTTTCTTCGTTTGGAAGTAGCCATTGTGGTCGTAGTCGTAAGCATAGACACCCTTGTAGCGGAAACCGTAGATACCACCCAATGCGTGACCGATCTGCACGCGCTTTACGAAGGTTTCGTTCTTTTTATCAAACTGACCATTCATGGAAGCCAAGACATTCTTGTCCATTTCCGTCACAACGTTCAAGTTTTGCGCCACGTTTGCACGGAGGGTCACATTGAACTTGCCGATGTTCAAGATAGGCTTAGTAGAAACAAAGAGTTCCCAACCTTCATTCTCCATCTTACCTACGTTACCGTTGGCAATATTAGAGTAACCTGTTGAAGAAGGAATGCGGATGTTTGACATGAGGAGGTCGGAAGTGTACTTCTTATAGACACTCAAGTCAAACTGGAACAAGTCGTCAAGCAAGTTCAAGTTGAAACCAAGGTTCCAAGACTTGGTCTTTTCCCAACGGATTTCAGTAAGACGGAGGTTGTCAGGAGCAATGCCTTGCTTACCAATATATGTACCGTAAGAGCTATACTTGTTGTAAATCAAGCCTTCACCGAACCAAGCATTACCAGTCACACCCCAGCTGGGACGGAATGCCAACATGCTCACGTACTTTCTCAAAGGTTTGAAGAAAGCTTCGTCTGAGATGTTCCAACGACCAGAGATACCAGGGAAGAATCCCCATTTGTTACCCGAGCCGAACTTGGTCATACCATCAGCACGAACGGTGAAGTCTACCACATACTTGGAACCATAAGCATAGTGCAAGTACCTGTTCCGTTCATGCTTCTATGTGTACCAGTGGAAGAGCCAGTACCTGTGAGATAGCCTGGAACGGTGGGGTCACTAATACCACCAGAAATACCAGAGAACGCTAAGTTTTGTTTGGTAGAACTACTTGTATTGATTTCGTAACGTCCCAGTACTTGCAAAGAGTGATTCTCGGGAAGGTGAGGACGGAACATCAAGGAGTGACGTGAAGTGAACGAGAAGTTCTTCGAATCAGAGTTGTTGGTCAAGTCAACACCTTGGGTCCAGTTATTGGAAGTCAACTCGTGAGGATAGTAAGAAGAGTTGGTTTCGGTGTACGCATTGATGTGTACTTCCGCAGTATAATTCAACTGCGTAGTCTCTTCGTCCTTACCCAAGAACTTATATTCCAAAGAGAATTGTGGAGTAATCGTATAGGTGCTCAAGCGGTTCCAAGCCAAATTAGCGATGGCGACAGGGTTACCATTGTCCACCATGTCACCCAAATAGTAAGAGGTCAAACCAGAGTTATTGGGCAACAGACGATTTTTATAGCCATCACCAGCCTTAGGTGGCATGAGGTAATATTCTCCAGTATCAAAGTAGCGTTCAGTCGCTTGGTCATATTCCCAACGATTCACCGCCATGTTAGGCATTGCCTTGTATGCCTTATCCAAGATATTACCATTGTTGCGGTTGTTCTTGGTGTAAGTGAGGGAGAAGTCAGAAGAGAACTTGATGCGGTCTGACACATAGTAGTCAAGAGTCAAACGAGTAGAGAAACGATCGAGAGACTGCTTGATGATGGTACCTGTTTCGTGGTCGTAACCTCCAGACACGCGGAAGGTCACCTTCTCACCACCACCTGAGATGTTGACACCATAATTTTGCTTCGTTCCGAACTGAGTGACTTCCTTCACCCAATCCGTGTTCTTATTATAATTTTCATAATAAGCTGGATGGCTACGGAGATAAAGCAACTCAACGATGCTAGAAGCATAGTCACTCTGGTTGGGGTTAAAGTAAGCTTCCTTCAACATCATGGAGTAACCAGGACCATCCAACATATTGAGGCCCTTGGGCTGCCATGCACCATTGAAACGATAGCTGAAATTTACCTTCGTCTTACCGCGCTTACCGCGACGAGTGGTAATTTCGATAACACCATTAGAACCGCGCGCACCCCAAATAGCAGTAGATGCTGCGTCCTTGAGCACCTTGATGCTCGCGATATCTTCGGGGTTTACTTGGAGGAGTGTAGCAAACTGCTCCTGGTTGTCGAGGTTATTGAGGTCGAGGGAAGAGATATCTTGTCCGTCGAGAGGATATCCATTCACCACGATAAGAGGCTCTTGTGAACCATTGATGGAGCTCACACCACGCAAGCGCATAGAAGTACCAGAACCAAGGTTACCAGAGTTGGCGACGATGTCGAGACCTGCGATTTCACCTTGGAGTGCTTCACCGGCAGTAGTAAAAGAAAGACCCTCTTTGCTGTCCATGTTGAGGGTTTGCGTGGCTGTAGAAACTTCCTTAGGAGGAATCTCCAAACCATTGGAACGGACACGACGCTTTGACACAACATCCACCGTTGAGATGGTGTTGCGATCGTGCATTTCGATGCGGAAGCTAGTGCGCGCACCAATGTTATCAATGCGTGAAGTTTGATAACCAATATAAGAAATCTCAAGACGGTTGTTGGGATTCTTGATAGTCATGGTGAAGTTACCGCTCATGTCGGTCTGAGTAGCCGAAACAACACGGTTACTCTTATCCTTCTCCACGACGTTAGCCATAACGATAGCACCATCTGTCTTGCTATATACATGACCAGAGATGCGCTTCTGTTGCGCAAAGGCCGCCGTTGTGCAACACAAGGCAGTACAATCGTTGAAGTATACTTTATGTGGTTCATAATGGCTGAGATTATTCTTTGATACTGAATTTAGACAAGAAAGCCTTTGCCTGCTTCACGCTGCTCCATTTGCGAGCGTAGCCAGCAGAGAGTGACTTATCGAAGAGCAATGCCTTGCCGACGGTGTGTACCACGGCATACGAACTGCTGCGGATGTACTGAGGAGCGGTTTCACGATCGAAGTTGGCATCACGAACCAATTGGTTGTAAGGCGCAACAACGGGAATATTTTGTCCGCTTTCATCCTTCAATGTCAAACTGTTGGGAGTTTGAGTAACATCCAACTTCATATACACCTTCGTTTCGTTGTTCACGCTCGAAGTGGAGTATTCTTGGCTGTTTGTCACATTATCCACAAACACTGATTCGTCTTGGAAGTGGTACTTCAAGAAGTTAACCAATGTAGTAATCATGGCTTGCGCCTTGATTTTAATTTCAGTATTGTGCTTGTTTACAGCGTCAAATTCTCTTTGATTGCTCTTATCTTCAGCGAGTTGTACTTCAGCTTGGAGGTTATCAGTGAGATATTTCTCGATTGATTCCCAAGTGGGGAGACCCTTCGCTACTTCAGCTGTGATAGCATCATTGGTAGGAGCATAGATAGTGTAGCGATAGTTATTGAAGAAACGAACGAGCTTGTCGTCTTTCGAACCTGCATTAAACACTTGTCCAGCCTTATTACCTGCTACAAAGATGTAGTACTTCAAAGCTACCTTCTCACGCTCCTTACCTGCAGCATCGTCAAGTTTCTTAGCTTTCAAGGAGTCATACAAACCAGCCTTATCCAAACATTGGTGGTGAGACCTTCACAAAGCTTGAGAAACTCAGAGTAGTTGGTGTTTTGGCTCAAGATGTGATAAGCTGTATGCGTAGTTGCTTGCAAAGGACGGTCGAGGAAGTAGGTTTTACCATTACCATAACCATTGGTTTCGCGAGTTTGGTCGTACTCAGCGGTGATCGTTGACTGATAAGCAGCTCCAGTACCTTGGAGTTGTTCTGCCAAACCTCCCATGAGCGTCGTACCCTTACCGCGCTTGCCATTGCTAGTCACCATGATAGGTGCACCTTCACGTGAAAGGAAATACTTACGATTATCGTTGAGACCTAGAACGTCATTGTTGTCATGCACCACAATGTGATGGTTCACCATTTCGATCAAGAGCTTCTTCTTGATGTAACCTACACCTTGGTCGATGGTTACGTGACCTTCGTGGTGGAAGTTACGTTCTTCTTGGTCTTTAGGTTGAGGACCAGTGTTGAGGTTAAGGCGATAAGCCAATTGGCGCACACCCAAAGTCTTCACACCATTACCAGCACCACGAGTGTTAGTAGGCTCCCAACGATAATAAACTTGGCGGTTTCTTACCATAGAAGCGGGATCGATGTAACCAAAGTTCTTCAATCCATCATCCGTAGGCACGAAGAAAGAGAAGCGGCTTTGCATAGCCTTCAAATAAGTAGAGAAGTACTGTTGCAAAGGTGCTTTAGCATAATCGCTACCTTGTACGAAGGAGTCATCGGCACGTACCACAGTGCGCACCACTTGTGTGTTACTGCTATAGAGAGCAGGTGCGAGCACAGAAGCATAGTCAGCAGGTGAAACCACACGGTTCATCACATAAACTACACCATTGTTCGCCAAAAGCGTCTTGTCGATAACCGACTTATAAGCAGCTTCGCTTGGATAGTCACGAAGGGGGAACATGGGGTCACGCGCGTCGTTCATGATGGTGAGATACTTAGAAGGCACACTTTCATTGAAAGATGGCTTCATCAAGTTGTTCACCAAGGGTTGCACGATATCCAAAGGAATTTGGTCAATGTGCTTTGTCAAATTGGCTTCATTGACCTCTACATCTTTCAAGCCATAACGCTCGAGGAGTACATGACCAGCACCACGCAAGAAGTAGTCTTCCAAAGCTTTGTCACTGGGCACAAACATCACACCCATATCCTTTTCCTTCTCAGTACCACCTTCAGGCTTGTAAGAATTCCAACCTGGATCGTAGGTTAAGAGAGGAAAGTCGTTATTCACAACACGGTCAGGACCAGTGGTCAAACGGCCAGTCTTGGTGTTGATGGCGAAATAACGCTTTTCAAAGACAGAGTCTACGCTATTATTATGGAGAGCCTTGTAGTTCTCCGTCAATGTTGCATCATAATAAGGTGCACTGAAGCGATCCAAGATATGGCTAAAGATATTAGTTGAGCCATTACTACGGATTTCCTCAGCCATACTACTGGGTGGCACGAGCACCTTGTCTAGCACATGGAAATAACCATTCAAGCACACAACATCTTGCTCAGTCACACGATTCGCAAAGACATATGCACGAGAAGGATCGCTTTCACTCCAGCCATTCTTATCTCCTACGATAAACGCAACATCACTACGCAGGATACGTTGCTCCTTCATATTGTTTTCAATGAAGTGTGTCATCATAGGTTCAGAATCGTCTGTAGCCATAAGGATACTCTTACCCTTTTCACCCTTAAAACGATCCCAATAGTGTTTTTCGCCTTCCACTTGACTATAGTTGGTAGGAAGTTCTTCTGGACGCCACCAACGCACACTATCCACAACAGCTGCGGCAGAATTTTGACGCAAAGCCAAGTTCTTATCGCCATTGTCTGCATTGCCCATCATCTCGATGACGTATGCATTGTTGAGCTGTGCACCATTAAAGAGGATACGCTTTTGGGCATCAGAGAGACTTTCATAGGAGCTCACGCCCCACTTATTGTTCTTGAAGAATTCCTCATAGGCCGCATCTGGAGCGACAAACAACGTTTTACTACCCGTCTTCGACATTACCTCCTTGTACCCAAGGTCCTCAATAAGTCGCACCGTGTAGTTAAATTTGTTGCGACTCTTGAGTTCATCATAGATACTACCACCCAAGAAACTCGGACGAGTCTCATCGAGGGTATAGTCATCTTGACAAGAGTACGTGATGCCGCCAATTGAGAGCAACAGGAAAGCCCCAATCACGGTCTTACCCATTCTGCAAAAACGGTTTTTCATACACATGCTTTTTATCATTTATTATGTATTCGTTTTATAGTTGCTAGTTCATATCGCGAGAGATAAAGGTCGATTATCGCTACACGACTTGGCAAAATTAGTAGAAAAGCATCTATTGACCAAATTTCCACGGACTATTTTTTTCGACAAACACATTAAGTTTTTTTAATACTCTAGCAGAGTGGTAGGAAAATAAGCCATTTCTCTCTCGTTTTTCAAACAACAATCGTATACTTTTTGCATATTGATTCTATACATCCTAATTATACCCACAGATAGGCGAGTGTAGTTTACAAAATTCGCTCATAAAACTGCACACCCTTTTATAGGCAAACCACACGAATCCCTCAAAACAAGCACAAATATATAAACACTTTATAACACTACAAGCAAGAAAACCGCCAAGCTAGTTTACAGAATAAGACCATTATCTACCCGCGGCTTCCGCAAATATCATCACTACAAACAAGTTACTCAAAACAGAATTTCAAACTGACGCAGACGCAAACATGTAACTCGAAATACACAACTTGATAACTCCGTTTTATACAACGACAGATCGAATTTTTCCGCCTTACACTACAACGATTCGCAAGAATCTCACTCTATTCTTTTGAGCCCCCTCTTTTTTTGCTGCAAAATCCATAAAAGTTCCCCAAACCATACTGCAGATTCCTTGCGCCAAACCCACACAATCTTCAAGACAGACAAAAAAGAACCAGTAAATCTCAACAAACTTTTGTATCGCAAGTTCAGACATCCACATAGAAAAACAAAACCAACAAAACACCGTCCGCCTATATATCAACACAATACAACATATTCAGAAATATAATTCGCCCAATAACCCTACTGCGACACCACGAAATTAAAAAGACAATCAGACATACATCAACTAGAATATCTTACGAGAAAATCGAAAAAAAGTCTCGAGAAACCAACCAGGACTCAGAGACAATCTAAAAAAAGCACGAAGACAAACTGAAAAAGGCACGAAGATAACCTGAAAAAAAGATTGGAGATTATCCGAAATACCAGGACATTTACGAACTTCTTTCCGACAACATTTGTCAATAGTAGGAAATGTGGCACTAGACAAAAGAGAATCCACACAAAGCGTCCCTTTCGCGTTTGTTCATATCGCACAAAATCAGTATCTTTGCAGATGGTTGCCCTATGCGCATCCCCTATTGCCCATGTATTACATCTCCAAACGCATCGAAATCGCCTACTCTCACCAACTCAAATTGGATTATGAGAGCAAATGCACGCGACCTCATGGTCACAACGGCATTGTCACTGTGTATTGCTGTGCAGAAGAGTTGAACGAATATGGCATGGTAATCGATTTCACTCACGTCAAACAGCGCGTGCAAGACAAACTCGACCACCGCAATGTCAATGAAATATTGGACTTCAATACGACAGCAGAAAACATGGCGCGCTGGATTTGTGATCAAATACCCAATGCTTATAAAGTTTCGTTCCAAGAGAGTGAAGGCAATATAGCGGTATATGTCAAACCCGGTTTTGAAAATGCTGCACTCTAGACGCAGCATCTGTCGTTAGTCCTCCCACCGACTTTAGGTTTAGCCTATTATTTACATGATGAAATTGCACCATCAGCATTGACACTGTGGAAGAAAACGCCCCTACAAGCAAGTTCCCCCTTGCCACTTTTACTTCCTCCTCTGCCCCTAACACCAGAGTACTAATGACAAGCGGCCATCTCCAATGAAGATTAACGAAATATTTTACTCACTCCAAGGTGAAGGCTACTGGACAGGCACCCCAGCAGTGTTCGTGCGACTCAGTGGTTGCAACCTTCGATGTTCCTTTTGCGACACAGCCCATGAGAGTGGCACACAGCGCGAAGAAGAAGACATCGTGTCAGAAGTAGCGAAATATCCAGCCCATCACGTAGTAATTACTGGCGGAGAGCCCTCTCTCTCTTCCTCACTCACTCTCTCGTGGAGGCGCTGCATCAAGCAGGAAAGTTTGTAGCAGTCGAAACAAATGGCACGCATCCCCTTCCCGACAACGTGGACTGGATCACGCTTTCTCCCAAAGACAGCTTCGAATCCAATGCCACTCCAGTGCTCATCCGATGTAATGAACTTAAAGTGGTGTGCGATGGGACACCACCGCCCACTTATCCCAACATCAAGGCAGACCATCACTTTGTGCAACCCTGCGATGTAGGAGATGCTCAAGAAAATCAGCGTATCATGGCTGCTACCGTGGCATTTTGTCTGGAGCATCCCACGTGGCGACTTTCGCTACAAACCCACAAAATAGCTGGTATTCAGTAACAACTCTATACTTTTCCACCCTCACATCTCAACAAGGCTCATGAAGCATATCCGTAATTTCTGCATTATCGCCCACATTGACCACGGCAAAAGCACTTTGGCTGACCGTTTGCTCGAACGCACGTCAACCATAAAAGTGACCGCAGGTCAGATGCTCGACGACATGGACCTCGAAAAAGAGCGCGGTATCACCATCAAAAGTCACGCCATCCAGATGAACTACAAGATGGACGGTCAAGACTATGTGCTCAATCTCATTGACACTCCAGGACACGTCGACTTTGCCTACGAGGTGAGCCGCTCCATTGCAGCCTGCGAAGGCTGTTTGCTCGTGGTAGACTCCACACAAGGTGTGCAGGCACAAACGATTTCTAACCTATATATGGCCATTGAGCATGACTTGGAAATCATTCCTGTGCTCAACAAGTGCGATATGCCCAACTCAATGCCCGAAGAGGTGGAAGATGAAATCATCGAACTCATTGGCTGCAAGCGCGAAGACATCATTCGTGCTTCAGGTAAAACGGGCGAGGGTATCGACGATATCCTCCGCGCGGTAGTAGAACGCATACCCGCACCCGTGGGTGACCCCAATGCTCCCTTGCAAGCACTGATTTTTGACTCAGTCTTCAACTCCTATCGTGGCATCATCGCCTACTTCAAAATCGTAAATGGTTCTATCAAAAGTGGTGAAAACGTCATCTTTGTCAATACTGGCAAGCAATATAAGGCGGATGAAGTGGGTGTGCTCAAGATGGAACTTTCTCCCAAGAAAGAACTTTCTTGCGGCGACGTAGGCTACATCGTCAGCGGTATCAAAACTGCTACGGAAGTGAAAGTGGGTGATACCATCACCACCGTCGAAAATCCTTGTGACAAGGCTATCGAAGGTTTTGAAGAAGTAAAGCCCATGGTCTTCGCTGGTGTCTACCCTATCGAAACAGAAGACTTTGAACTCCTCCGTGCATCTTTGGAAAAACTCCAGCTCAACGATGCGTCTTTGTCCTTCCAACCCGAATCATCTGTTGCACTCGGTTTCGGTTTCCGTTGCGGATTCCTCGGACTCCTCCACATGGAAATCGTGCAAGAACGCCTTGACCGTGAGTTCAACATGAACGTCATCACCACCGTGCCCAACGTAAGCTACAACATCTACGATAAGCACATGGAGATGAAGGAGGTGCACAACCCTGCTGGTATGCCCGATGCGATGGAAATCGACCACATCGAAGAGCCCTACATTCGCGCTTCTATCATCACACGCACTGATTTCATTGGCAACATCATGACCCTCTGCTTGGGCAAGCGTGGTGAACTCATCAAGCAGGAATACGTTTCTGGCGACCGCGTGGAACTCCACTACGATATGCCACTGGCTGAAATCGTGATTGACTTCTACGACAAACTCAAATCCATCTCCAAGGGATACGCTTCGTTTGACTATCACCCCATCGGGTTCCGTCCTTCAAAGCTTGTCAAACTCGACATCCTCCTCAATGGCGAACCCGTGGATGCACTTTCTACACTCACCCACGTGGACAACTCCGTCTACTTCGGCCGTCGCATGTGTAAAAAGCTCAAGGAATTGCTCCCACGTCAGCAGTTTGACATCGCCATCCAAGCCGCCATTGGAGCGAAAATTATTGCGCGCGAAACCGTAAAACAGTTGCGTAAGGACGTAACTGCCAAGTGTTATGGTGGTGACATCAGCCGTAAGCGCAAACTTCTCGAAAAGCAAAAGCGCGGTAAGAAGAAGATGAAGGAAATCGGTAACGTGCAGGTGCCTCAAAAGGCGTTCCTTGCCGTGCTGAAACTCGACTAATCTCTCCCCACCCTCAGCATCTTTATATAAAGACTAGACCCAAGTCCCACTAAGGAGTACACTTTTTTGTTTATGACACTCCTCTCTTCCTCTGGATTTTAGCCTTAGTCTTCACTACACATTCGGAGCTTTGCTCCCTCTTTCTCGATAAAAATTGACATCATGATAGAGAAAATCAAGCAGTTGCTCGCTGAAGTGCCGAGCCTTTCTGCACAAACTGACGAACAGCTCGAAGCACTTCGCTTGAAATACCTGAGCAAAAAAGGTCTCATAAACCAACTCATGGCGGATTTCCGCAATGTAGCTGCTGAACAAAAGCGCGAAGTAGGTGTGCACATCAACCAATTAAAAGATGCCCTCCAAACTCGCTTCAACGACCTCAAAGCGGAGCTAGCCACCACCGAAGAAGATCACTCACATCTCGATCTCACTCGCACGCCTACCCCATTGCATTGGGCACACGTCACCCTCTTTCGATCGTTAAACAAGAAATCATCGACATTTTTGCTCGCATGGGCTTCTCTCTCGCCGATGGTCCTGAAGTGGAAGACGACTGGCACGTGTTTGGTTCTATGAACTTTGCCGAAGATCACCCAGCACGCGACATGCAAGACACCTTCTTCATCGAAGCGCATCCCGATGTGATCCTCCGCACTCACACTTCTAGCGTGCAAAGCCGCGTGATGGAGCACACCAAGCCCCCCATCCGTGTCATCTGCCCTGGACGCGTGTATCGCAATGAGGCGATTTCTGCACGTGCACACTGCTTCTTCCACCAAGTCGAAGGCCTGTACATCGACAAAGATGTTTCATTCACCGACTTGAAACAAGTGTTGCTCACCTTCGCACGTGAGATGTTCGGTCCTGATACTCAGATTCGTTTGCGTCCCTCCTACTTCCCCTTCACCGAACCTTCTGCAGAAATGGACATTTCGTGCAACATCTGCGGCGGTGATGGTTGCGGATTCTGCAAGCACACTGGCTGGGTAGAAATCCTCGGTTGCGGCATGGTAGACCCTGCTGTACTCGAAGCTAATGGCATCGATTCCACCGTCTACAAAGGCTATGCCTTCGGTATGGGTGTAGAGCGCATCACCAACTTAAAATATCAAGTGAAGGACCTCCGTCTCTTCTCTGAAAATGACGTGCGCTTCCTCGACCAATTTATGGCAGCTCACTAATTAGAGCTCTTTCGAAAAGTAATTCCCCACTATTTTCTCCCTAGAATATAGTGGGGATTATACATTGTGTGTAAAAGAAAGCACACGCTCTAGCTTTTTTCGAGCACCAACCTAAGGTTTTCCCACCAAAAAGTAGTACCTTTGCTAAGAACTAAAGTCTCCTGCAAACAAGCAAATTGCACAAAATATAGGCTGCTGATGCAACTTCTTGCTGTACGCCATAGTGATTTACCTTTAAAAAAACACAACCTCATGCCTTCTTTACCCCTCAACTCTTCTGATATCCATCTCGTTGTCGTGGATTGCCAACATGATTTTTGCCATCCTGAAGGTGCGCTCTACGTGCCTCAAGGAGAATGTGCCGTGGAAAAAATCGCTAGTCTACTGAAAAGCGGAAAAGTGGCGCGCGTCACCTTCACCCTCGATTGGCATCCCCTCGATCACTGCTCCTTCCAACCTCAAGGTGGTCAATGGCCCGTGCACTGCGTGCAGTATAGCCGCGGCGCAGCTTTGGCAGAAAGTTTGATGGACCCTAATCTCCTCCCTCGCTGCATCCCACTTTTGTGACCAAGGGAGCCAACCGCGACCAAGAAGAATACGGTGCCTTTGCTCAACCCTCCACAGAAGAACTTGCCTTGCTCCAATCGGGCAAAGTGGTGGTATGTGGCATCGCAGGTGACTATTGCGTGCTCGAAACTCTGAGAAACGTACTTAAAGTGCGTCCTGATGCACAAGTGTTCATGGAAGGCATCGCTTCGATTGACGGAGGCACTGCCCTAAACGAATTTATGACGAAACATCAAATCGAGCATTTCCAATAGTTCCACGATAAATCTCCAAAGAAAAAACTATGTTACCAACAACCTTCAATAAACGCAGCATTGTCCTCCTCACCGACCTCTATGAAATCACCATGGCAAATGGTTATTTCGAGGAAGGCAGAAAAGATACAGAAGTGGTATTTGATGTGTTTTACCGTCAAATTCCCGACCAAGGTGGTTTTGCCATCTTTGCTGGATTGGAACAAATCGTAGAATACATTGAGCAACTTCATTTTTCTTCGGAAGATGTGGAGTATTTGCGCTCATTGCAGCTATTCTCTGAGCCTTTCCTCCAATATCTTGCCAACTTCTCTTTCACCGGTAACATTGATGCCATCGCAGAAGGTACGGTCATTTATCCCAACGAACCACTAATGACCGTGACAGCACCCATCATTGAAGCTCAACTCATTGAGACTTTCTTGCTCACGCAAATCAACCACCAAAGCCTTATTGCTACAAAGGCAAACCGCATTGTGCGGGCGGCTAAAGGGCGTAGTGTGGCAGACATGGGAGCACGTCGCGCACACAATGTGGATGCAGCTGTATATGGTGCGCGAGCGGCATACATTGGTGGCGTACATAGCACTGCCACCGTGCTTGCAGGTCAGTTGTTTGCCATCCCTGTGGTGGGCACAATGGCGCACAGTTGGGTCATGTTTTTCGATGGAGAATACGATGCTTTCAAGCGATATGCAGAGATTTACGGAAATGCCTCTGTCTTCCTCGTAGACACCTACGACACACTCAAGTCGGGCGTGCCCACTGCCATCAAGGTGGCGCATGAAGTGCTGCACCCCAAAGGACAGCGTTTGAAGGGCGTGCGCATTGACTCGGGCGATATGGCTTATCTATCGAAGAAGGTGCGCAAGATGCTCGATGAAGCAGGTTTGGAAGATTGCTTAATCATGGCATCTAACAGTCTTGACGAACGCACCATCACCTCTATCATCGCACAAGGTGGCTGTGTCGACAGCTATGGTGTGGGCGAACGTCTCATCACTGCCTACAGCGATGCAAAGTTTGGCGCTGTCTATAAACTCGCAGCCATCAAACATGGCGATACCTTCGTTCCCAAGATTAAACTCTCTGAGAATGTAGGAAAAATCACGAATCCTGGAGTGAAACAACTCTACCGCGTCTACTCCGAAAAGGGAGCGTGCATCGCGGATCTCATCACCAACGCTGGCGAAACACCCAAGGATGGCGAAGACTTCGCCTACATCGCTCCCGAAAAGCCTTGGCAGGTGCGCACTTTCTCCAACTGCACCTTCCGCCCACTCCTGCAACCGCTATTCCGCGATGGAAAATTGGTGGCACAGCTGCCTAAACTAGTGGAGATTCGCCAATATGTGCAGCAACAGCTCCAAAATGAAATTTGGACCGAGGAACAACGCTTTGAGAATCCTCACCAACACTATCTCGACATGAGCGTGGCATACTATCAAATGAAGCTCGATTTGATGCAATCTCACAAATAATTGCCCAATCCTCTCCGACGATGGCAACTAGAGACCGCAAAGAAAACGCCATACCCTCCGCTGCCCAACGAGAAGTGAGAGCAAAATAGAGGGCAATACCTCGCACGAAGTTTCGACTTTTTCGGAGGCGAATAACTAGAATTGCCAGAGTAAATCGTATCTTTGCAGTAAGTCAACGCGACGCATCACATTTATCCCATAAACATTCCCCCATTCACTCAATATAATGGCAAAAAAGGAAATACTACTCTCCGACAATAGTTCGGATAAACTTAAAGCATTGCAGGCTGCAATGTCCAAAATTGAAAAAGACTTCGGTAAAGGGTCTATCATGAAGATGGGCGACCAAGAAGTGGAACATGTGGAGGTGATCCCTACAGGCTCCATCAGTCTCGACCATGTGTTGGGAGTGGGTGGCTATCCTCGCGGCCGCATCATCGAAATCTACGGTCCGGAGTCTTCGGGTAAGACTACGCTTGCCATCCATGCCATTGCCGAAGCGCAAAAGCTCGGAGGTATTGCAGCATTCATCGATGCCGAACACGCTTTCGACCGCTTCTATGCCAAGGAACTCGGGGTGGACATCGACAATCTCTACATCTCTCAGCCCGACAACGGTGAGCAAGCCTTGGAAATTGCCGACCAGTTGATTCGCTCTTCTGCCATCGACATCATCGTCATTGACTCTGTGGCTGCCCTCACGCCTAAGGCGGAAATCGAAGGCGACATGGGCGACAACAAGGTGGGACTACAAGCTCGCTTGATGAGCCAGGCTTTGCGCAAAATCACAGCTACCATCTCTAAGACCAACACCACTTGTATCTTCATCAACCAACTACGCGAAAAGATTGGTGTGATGTTTGGTAATCCTGAAACCACTACCGGTGGTAACGCACTGAAGTTCTATGCTAGTGTGCGCCTCGACATCCGCCGTGCAAGCGTGATCAAGGATGGCGAAACGCCCATTGGTGCCATCACTCGTGTGAAGGTGGTGAAAAACAAGGTGGCGCCTCCTTTCCAACGCTGCGAATTTGAAATGGCTTTCGGTAAGGGTATCTCTCGCTTGGGCGAAATTGCCGACCTCGGTGTCGAATATGGCATCATCAAGAAGAGTGGTTCTTGGTACAGCTACGGAGAAACTCGCCTCGGTCAAGGGCGCGAAGGCTTGAAGCGCGTGCTCACCGACAACCCCGAACTCTGTGAAGAAATCACCGAAAAACTCGTGGCTGCCATGAAGGGTATTGAACTTACTCCAGGTAATCCCGACACGGATGGCGATCTCACTGACGCTGGCGAAGAATAGTCTCACGATTGCGCTTTTATGACGCTGACTATAGCAGAAAAGTAGCTCTTATATGCAACAACGGAGTGTTTATCTCGTGATAAACACTCCGTTGTTCTTTTCACCTCAATCGGTTATTAGAACCTGAACAGATGTTTGGTTATTGTCCGAAAGGGAGAAGGTCTTCCATGATGAGGAAGAGAATCTGTGACTATCGTTGAGCTATTTCTTCTAACATGGTCCAGCACTGCAAAAGACCACGGGGCACATGGAAGCAACCCTTCCATTTCCGCCCTTGAGGGTGAGCAGAACTTCCCCTTGACGATTGAGGTAGCCAAACCACTCTCCACCGTACTCTGCATCGGTGAAGTGCGACCACACGTATTCGTGCACGCGTTCAAACCAAGCTAAGCACTTTTCGTTGCCGGTGAGTTGATAACCCTTGAGCATCGTAATAAGCGTTTCGATGTGCACCCACCAGAGCTTCTGATCCCACTCCAATTGCTGGAGAGGACGTCCCAAACGATCCATGAAGTAGAAGATACCACCATGCTGTTTGTCCCATCCATATTCGGCTTCTGCCAAAGCGATTTGGCAGGCTTTTTCGATGAGTTCTGGTCGATTGAGTCGCTTACCCAAGTCCATAATAAACCACATAGCCTCAATAGCATGACCAGGATTCATCAGGCGACCATCCATGCAGTCCACAAGTTCGTTGTCCATGCTCAGATGTTCTACGATGAGACCAAGTTCGGGACGATAGAATACCTCCATCACTTCGTGAATGCAGGTCTCCATGGTCTCTTGCAAGAAATCAGGACTGAGCAGATGCTCAATCTCAAGGGCTACGTTGCAGAGAATCATGGGGAGAGCGAAACTCTTCATAGCGCGAGCACCCGATGCCGCCTTGTTCCAGCGACCTTTGGGATTGTCCACTTTGGAAAGCACGATGTCAAAGGTGCGACGAGCGATGTCGGCATATTCTTCGTTGCCCGTGGCAAGCGCCAACTGTCCGAAGGCAATGACAGCAAAGGTATAGGAGAAGATATTGTAAGGCTCCACAAGGGGATGACCCTCACGGTCGAGTGAGAAGTAGAAATTCAGGTTACCATCGTGCGCTTTGCTCTTGAGAAACTCAGCCCCTTGGATAGCTGCGTCCAACCATTGCTGACGCGTTTCGTCAGACACAGTAGGTTCATGGACCGTGTTGTAGAGTTTGGAGAGCATCCACACTTCTCGTCCTTGCATCCACACAAATTTATCGGTGTCAAACACACTGCCATCACGTTCGAGACAGTGGAGAAAACCACCAAATTGGGTGTCGATGGAATGATTCATCCAAAAGGGGATGACTTGTTCGAGGAGCTCATGCTTATATTGCTCGGCAAGTTTAGAGAAATCAATCATAATGGGGTAAATGGTGAGGGAGTTGTTGAGAGCAAAGTTACAACAAAGGCTGCGAATAACCAACAAAGCACGGAGGAATAAGGCACAAAAAAGAGTTGATGCCCTGTGAGGTGCACCAACTCTTTTGTATCTTGCTATAAGGGGACTGAGATGTTGTCTACAGTCAAATGTTCGATTCGTTGCAATTATTGATTTTCTCTTTCTTCCTGCATGTCTATCTCTTGACCATTATGGTCGATAAACTTGTAGTCTAGGAAGGCAAGGCTTTGATCTGGGATAATCTTGAGGGCGCGGCTATAATGAAATTGCCAACGACGGCGCAAAGAGATGAAACCTTGGTTGATGTAGGCGGCAACGAATGGGTGAACGTGAAGTCGGAACTTCTTGATGCCTAAGTCTTCTGTGATGATGCGAATCTTACTCTCTAACGCATCAGTGAAGAGGTAAGAGGATTTGATTTTTCCCGTGCCACTGCATGAGGGACACTCCTCTTCCACTTTGACATCCATGGCAGGACGCACACGCTGTCTGGTGATTTGCATCAAACCAAACTTAGAAAGTGGGAGAATGTTGTGACGCGCACGGTCTTTCTTCATATTTTCCACCATACGCTCATAGAGCTGCTGGCGATTCTCTGGCTGTGCCATGTCGATGAAGTCAACGACAATGATGCCGCCCATGTCGCGCAATCGGAGTTGTCGTGCAAGTTCGTCGGCTGCTCCGAGGTTAACATCCAGGGCATTGACCTCTTGTCCTTCGGCACTCTTGCTGCGATTGCCAGAGTTGATGTCCACCACGTGCAAGGCTTCTGTGTGCTCGATGATCATATAGGCGCCGTGCTTATACGTTACCGTGCGACCGAGTGACGATTTAATCTGTTTGGTCACAGAGAAATTGTCAAAAATCGGCACATTGCCTTTATAGAGCTTCACAATGTCTTTAGCTTCTGGTGCAATGAGAGTGACATAGTCACGCACCTCTTCATAGACATTCTTGTCGTTGATGTGGATGCTGGAGAAAGAAGGATTGAACAAATCTCGAAGGAGTCCAACAGTGCGGCTCGTTTCCTCGTAAACCAGTGTTGCTTTTCCAAAGCATCAGCCTGCTGTATGTTAGCAATGGTGCTTTCCCAGCGACTTTCGAGGATGCGCAACTCTTGGTCAAGCTCTGCAACGCGACGTCCTTCCGCTACCGTGCGGATGATGACGCCGAAACCTTTCGGTTTGATGCTATGGATGAGCTGTTTGAGACGCGCGCGCTCAGCGTCGCTTTTGATTTTGGTGGACACACTCACCTTGTCGGTGAAGGGGATGAGCACCAAATAGCGGCCTGCAAAGGAGATTTCACACGTGAGACGTGGACCTTTGGTCGAGATGGGTTCTTTGACAATCTGAACAAGTACTTCTTGCCCTACGGATACGGTGTTCTGTATCTGCCCATCTTTTTCGGTGTTGGGCTGGCGAGGTACTTTATTCAGGGGAAGGGGCTTACGTTTCCCTCCCTTGATCAGACTTAGATAATGTTCAAATTGGCGATACCTCACTCCGAGATCGAGATAATGGAGGAAAGCATCGCGTTCATATCCGACGTTCACGAAGCAAGCATTGAGTCCAGGCATGATTTTCCGGACCTTTGCTAAGTAGATGTTGCCCACAGCGAACTGCTCCGATCGTCCTTCTTTTTGAAACTCTACTAGACGCTTGTCTTCGAGCAGGGCAATCGAAATGTCGTTTTTCTGGACATCGACGATAACTTCGCTAGTCATGATGATGGTTTGTGGTTGTGTGGCAGAGACGCCACGCACTACTCGCTCCGACGGAACGGTAGTAGCATCTCAACAAGATGTTGTGTGAGATGAGTGGGACCACGCCACAGTTACAAAGTTGTCAGTAAAACAGAAAAGTTAAAAGCCAGCACCTTCGCAGGGCGAAGCCACATTGACTTTTAACTTTCCAGCCGTCATGACGAGAGCTTACTTGCTCTTATGACGGTTCTTGCGCAGACGCTTCTTGCGCTTGTGGGTAGACATCTTATGTCTCTTCTTTTTCTTTCCGTTAGGCATGATGGTTGATTTTAACTAGTTAATGAATATACGAGAGAGCGTTGTGAGAGAGATAAAGACCTCCTCGAAAGAAAGTCATTAAATCGCTATGGAATACGAGAAACACAGGGCATCTCGCAGTCCACTCACAGCGTTGCATTATTTCTTAATCATCTCTGCAAAAGTCTTGGCAGGCTTAAATGCAGGAATGTTGTGTTCGGGAATGATGAGAGTCGTATTCTTTGAAATGTTGCGAGCTGTTTTTGCTGCACGCTTCTTGAGGATGAAGCTGCCGAATCCACGCAGATATACGTTTTCTTCTTTCGCGAGCGACTCCTTCACCGTTTCCATGAATGCTTCTACGGAAGCAAGCACAGTTGCGTTCTCAATGCCAGTCTTTTTGGCAATCTCCCTTACGATGTCTGCTTTGGTCATCTGTTCCTTGTTTTGAGTTGTTGTTGAGGTCTATAGTTCAAATTGAGTGCAAAGTTAATAATTTTCAGTGGATTATACCAAGTTCCGACAAACTTTTTTGTCGTACACCCATACTTTTCACTACATATTCGTCGAAATATCCACTATTTAGGCACCGCAATCTTGGCGACACGGGCTTCGTGACGACCACCTTCAAAAGCTGTGTTAAGGAATTCGTCCATGATAGCAGAAGCCGTCTGAGTGTCGATATAGCGACCTGGCATCACCAATACATTTGCATCATTATGCAAACGCGTCATGTGAGCAATCTCGGGCATCCACACCAAAGCTGCGCGGACATGTTGGTGCTTGTTGAGACTCATGGAGATACCTTCGCCACTGCCGCACACTGCGATGCCACGAGTACACTCGCCATTCGCCAAACCTGCTGCCAACGCGTGCGCATAATCAGGATAATCGCAAGATGCCTCGCTGTCAGTGCCGTAGTCTACGTATTCGATGTTGTGCTCATCGAGATATTGCTTCACAAAAGTCTTGAGTTCAAAGCCTGCATGATCTGAGGCCAAACCAATTTTTATTCATTGAGGTAAGGGATAATATCGTGTTGTTGTCAATAATTCTTTGAACGCTTCTGCACGATGGCAGAGCGTCATTAGGAGAAATTGTGCCAAAGTTCGCAACTTTGCGCTGAAAGAGGTCACAAACACAAAGCAACGAGCGGAAATGCCAGCCACTCTATTGAGAAGTCCGGTCATTTCCGCTCGTGCTTGGTGACGTTATCGTGCAAGATATTGCTTCACTTCACCGAAGATGTTTTCGGGGGTGAAACCAAATTTTTCGTCAAGCACGGTGAAAGGTGCACTATGACCGAAGTGATTCAAACCATAGATATGACCGTTGCCAGCACAGAGTGTTTCGAAGACCACGGGAAGACCTGCGGTGAGGAAGAATTTCTTTGCAGCTGCAGGAATTACGCTTTCGCGATAAGCCTCATCTTGGTGACGGAATAATTGTTCAGAAGGACAGCTCACCACGTTGGCACGAATGCCTTCTGCAAGGAGAAGTTCGCGAGCAGCCACCAAAGTAGATACTTCCGAACCGCTAGCAATGAGGATGACATCTGGGTTCTCTTCACGAATCACGGTGTAAGCTCCGCGACGTGCACCTTCGTAGTTGGTGCCTTCGGGCAAGTCCTTGACATTTTGGCGGCTGAAGATGAGTGCCGTGGGCGTATCCAAGTTTTCCATTGCCATTTGCCAGCAAACTGTAGTCTCATGTACGTCGGCAGGGCGCAATACACGCACAGAATCGCGACCAGAATGGTTTTGGAGTTTCTCCATCAAGCGAATTTGGGCTTCTTGTTCCACTGGTTCGTGGGTAGGACCGTCTTCGCCAACGCGGAAGGCGTCGTGACTCCACACAAACTTCACAGGAAGTTCCATCAAAGCAGCCATACGGATAGCGGGCTTCATGTAGTCAGAGAAGACAAAGAATGTACCCATAGCCGTTTGCATACCTCCGTGGAGTGCAATACCGATGCAGACACAAGCCATGGTGAGTTCGCTCACACCGGCTTGAAGGAAACCACCGGAGAAGTCGTCGCGCTTGATTTCTGTGGTGTGACGCAAGAAACCATCGGTCTTATCAGAGTTGCACAAGTCGGCAGATGACACAATCATGTTGCCCATGTGCTCAGAAAGCATAGCCAAGCACTCAGCCGAAGCATTACGAGTGGGACCATTGCTCTTTTGTTGCAATTCTTTCCAAGGCATCTCTGGCAAGCGTTGTGCCCACCAATCCGCCAAGAGCTTCGCTTTTTCGGGATTTTCAACAGCCCAAGCCTTTCTTCTGCGTAGCGTTCTGCCACGATAGCTTTGAGTTCTTCCTTACGCTTGGCATAAAGTTCTGCCACTTCAGGACGAATCACGAAGGGATTTTCAGGATCAGCGCCAAGGTTGCGCACCGTGTTCACATAGGCATCCCCACCGAGAGGTGCACCGTGCGTGCGACAGTCGCGTTCATAGCTGCTACCATCAGCTTGGCGGCATCCCTTACCCATTACGGTATGTCCGATGATCAGGGTAGGACGTGCATCTTCTTCGTTAGCAGCGCGGAGAGCTTGACGGATTTGTTCGGGATCATTACCATCGATTTCGAGCACATTCCAGTTCCAAGCGCGATATTTCATCGCAGTATCTTCAGAAATCACATCTGCAGTAGGAGTAGAGAGCTGAATTTCGTTGGCATCAAAGAACATGATGAGGTTATCCAATCCGAGGTGACCAGCCAAACGGCCTGCACCTTGTGAGATTTCCTCTTGCACCCCTCCATCAGAGATGAAAGCATAGATACGTTCCTTCTGGAATCCCTTGTTGCCCGTACGCGCATAGAGTGCCTTAGCTGCGATAGCAGCACCAACAGCGAAGGTGTGACCTTGTCCGAGCGGACCACTAGTATTCTCAATACCACGTTCAAAGTTCACCTCAGGGTGTCCAGGAGTGGCAGAGCCCCATTGACGGAACGACATGAGTTCTTCAATAGAATAGCGACCGATGAGCGCAAGTTGTGCATAAAGCATGGGCGACATGTGTCCTGGATCCAAGAAGAATCTGTCACGACACTCCCAAGTTGGGCGTTCAGGGTCGAAAGTCAGAAATTCGCTGAAGAGGACATTGATAAAGTCTGCACCGCCCATGGCACCACCAGGGTGTCCAGATTTGGCACGTTCTACCATGCTAACGGCTAGGGTGCGAATATTGTCGGCTGCGAGATTGAGGAGATGGGTGGGATTTTCCATGAGAATCGAAAAACTGCTATGCGAAGCTCGATGAGATGTTGGAGATATATTGGTTTATGGGATACCAAGGTTTTGACTCAACGCACGCATTATCCATAAAGCACACGCAGAATATAACCGATGATTGCCCTTATCTAGGGGCAAATGTACGATTTTTTGGGCATTTCAACAAATAAAAAAGCCGTAATTGCAAAGGCGACTTACAAAACGAGAGTGTTTTGCATGTTCCGACTGCGCAAAATCGCTGCTAACCTTGCGTGCATCGTTGTAACACAACTGCTTGTTTCATCCTTACTTCAAGCGTAATTCATGCTTGCTTCATTGTCGTACACGCTTAAGGACAACTTGCCAAGACCAACAAAAACATCGCTCTCGCCTATCTCCAAAGAGAGGACGAGAGCGATGAAATATCGGGGAAACTTCAAGGAAGCGAGAAGGCTGTATCTAAGTCCTTTGCCGGCTTAGACAACATTTGGGACTATAGCGACGGCTTTCTCCGCTTCGAGATCGAAGATTTATTTGATGATTTCCAACTTGCGGAACACACCCACAAGCGCTTCTACAGCGCGGTCCACTTGTTCGTGTGTGTGGTTTGCCATAAGGGCGATGCGCACAAGCGTATCTGTGGGGTGACAAGCGGGAGGCACCACCGGATTGATGAAGACACCGGCTTCAAATGCCATAGCAGTGGCTGCAAATGTCTTTTCGAGGTCACGCACATAGAGCGGAATGATAGGACTCTCTGTGTCGCCAATTTCAAAACCTTCTTCTTTGAAACGTTTCAGCGCATAGTTCGTCACTTCCCAAAGTGCTTCCAGACGCTCGGGTTCGCTCTTCAAGATGCGCAATGCTTCGAGTGCAGAAGCCGTTGCGGCTGGCGTGTTAGAAGCAGAGAAGATATAGGTGCGCGCGGTGTGGCGGAGATAGTCGATGATGGCACTGTCGGCAGCGATAAAACCACCAATAGATGCGAGACTCTTAGAGAAAGTACCCATGATGAGGTCCACATCGTCGGTGAGTCCGAAGTGGTCGCAAACACCACGACCTTGTCGACCGAAGACACCGATACCGTGAGCCTCATCCACCATTACAGTGGCGCCATACTTCTTTTTGAGTTCAATGATTTTGGGCAAATCGCAAAGGTCACCTTCCATAGAGAAAACGCCATCCACGATGATGAGTTTCACAGAGTTGGGCTCACACTTCTGAAGCTTGCGCTCTAGATCTTCCATATCATTGTGCTTATAGCGCAACTGTTTGGCCATAGAAAGGCGGCGTCCGTCAACGATTGAAGCATGATCGCGATCATCGCAAATCACATAGTCGTGTGGACCAAGAAGTGCGGGAATCACACCACTATTCACCGTGAATCCTGTGGAGAAGCAAAGCGTTTCATCTTTACCCACAAACTCAGCAAGTTCCTTTTCCAACTGAACGTGGAGGTCGAGCGTTCCATTAAGGAAGCGGCTACCGGCACAACCGGCACCATAGCGGCGCATAGCTTCTACGCCAGCTTCGATGACACGTTCATCACCTGTTAAACCTGTGTAAGCGTTCGACCCGAGCATGATGACGTGATGTCCGTCCATTTCGACTTCAGTGCCTTGTTTACCTTCAATTTCTCGGAAGTAGGGGTAAAGACCTTGCTTTCTCACCTCATCGGGGAGAGTGAACTTAGATAAGCGTTCGTGAAGAATATCCATTGGTTTTTTTATAGTGGAATGCTAAAAAGGTGGACGAAAAGATGGCGATGCGCGTTATAACTGGCGCGACGCTGACCACTCTTTCGGGCATTTCCGTCCTATTTCTTTTGTTTCTTTGGCTTGCAAAGTTACACATTTATCCTAAGAAGTGTGCAGTTTTTGGGCAAAAAAATGCCTTTTCGCGGTTTTTCATGCTGGTTTCTGGCGGTAAACACAAAGTTTAGAGTATCTTTGCAACCATATCAACTCCGTTTTCTATAATGCAGCGCTTACTTTTTATCATCAACCCCATTTCTGGCACGAGCCGCAAAGGAAAAATCATCAAGGCTATCGAAAGACGCATTGATGCTCAACGGTTTTCTGTAGAGTTTCGTTATACGGAATATGCAGGGCATGCCGTGGAAATCGCCCGACAAGCCGCTGAAGATGGGGTGGACATCGTGGTAGCTGTGGGAGGAGACGGCACAGTCAACGAGGTGGCACGCTCTTTGGTGCACACCAACACGGCGCTTGCCATTGTCCCCTCGGGCAGTGGCAACGGACTGGCGCGACATCTGCTCATCCCCATGGACATAGAAAAAGCACTTGATATCATCAATGCCAACGTGGTGACCGAGTTGGACTATGGTCTAATCAATGACAAGCCCTTCTTCTGCACCTGCGGTGTGGGATTCGACGCCTTCATCAGCCTGAAATTTGCGGAGGCTGGTTCTCGAGGTCTGAAAAACTTATCTCGAAAAAAACACTCGTCGATGGCCTGCGCTACAAGCCCGAAACCTATCGCATCTACATTGGCGGAGAAGAAGAAGGAGAAATGCAAGAAATTGACGCGTTCTTAATTGCCTGCGCCAATGCCTCGCAATATGGCAACAATGCTTACATTGCACCTGACGCGTCGATGAAAGATGGATTGCTGGACGTCATCGTGCTCCAACCTTTCAGCATTTTGGAAGCACCCATTGTGGCGATGCAGCTTTTCCAGCGCACACTGCCCAATAACTCCCACGTGAAGACCTATCGCACCAAACGCCTTTGCATCGAACGCACTTCAGCGGGTCCAGCACACTGCGATGGCGACCCGTATGACACTACTGCGCGCATCACCGTCGAACTGGTGCCAGCTGGACTTCGCGCGATTATCAACGAAAAAGCCTTGGTCACACCTCCCACCTCGTCGGTGCAATCCAATATGTTGCTGCGCACGCTTGAACCTTTCCAAAAACAGATGATCAACTTGCGCAATCATATCAACTCTCTCTTTGACACGTTCTAGAAGCACAGTTTTTTCCCTCTGATGTCCCTTGCTTTATGACATTTAATCGCTTCTTTTCACTCTCTCTGTTGTTTTCTACAGCCTTCGCGAGTGCAGCCGCCCAAAATTTTGAGCGTCCAGAGCTCCCGGATTCATCCATGATGGTGCAAATCGAAGGCATTGCCACAGCCGGCGGAGGAGACTTTCAGCCCTATTGGTTCACAGCTAACCGATGGGGCTCTTTAAGTGTGGAAGGACACCACCCCACTCTCCTGATAGGTGTCTACGATCACCCTCGACCACTGGGTAGCGGCTGGAGCCTGCGCTACGGAGCCACCCTCACCACCAACAGCGATTTAGACAACAATGTGCGTGCTCAAGACGTGCTTCTCGCTGTGGATAAGGGTGCATCGCGCTTTGCCTTTGGCACACGTGCTCACGACACTCCACTCAATAACGCAGAATTGTCTACTGGTGCCTTTGCGCTTGGCCGCAATGCCATGCAGCCCCTCACTCTCTCTTGGCAAGTGCCGCGCTGGTGGCGCATTGGGGGTACACACAGTGCCTTTGCCCTGCGTGGACATCTGGCTTATGGCTGGTTGCAAGACGGAGATTGGCAAGAGCGTCGCATGGTCCCCGTGGGCGGACGCTTTGCCACTGGTGTGAAGTATCACGAGAAAGCCGGCTATCTGCGCATCGGCACGGACGTTTCTCCATGGGAATTCATCGGAGGACTGGAAATGGCCAATACCTTTGGGGGGAACCATTTACCATTACAACTCCGCTCCCCTGAAAATGTCGGAAGGTGCTGCCGAATATCTCTACGCTTTTGTGGGAAAAGGCGGAGGCGACCCCACCGATGGCGAAGGATATGCCAACGCCTCGGGCAACACGATTGGCGCTTGGCGTGCTGCTCTGCGCTATCGTGGTCAAGGAGAATGGCAAGCGCGCCTCTACTACGACCACTATTTTGAAGACGACAGTCAAGCCTTCGACGAATATGGGTGGTTAGATGGACTCTTAGGACTCGAAATCCATTTCCCACGCAATCGATGGGTGGAGAAATTGGTGGGAGAAGTCACGAGAATGGACTACCAAAGTGGACCTGTCTATCACGATCATACCCGAGAAATCCCGGATCAAGTGAGTGGTGTGGACAATTACTACAACCATGGTCTGTATGCTGGTTGGCAACACTATGGCATGGCGATGGGAAACGCGCTCTTTGCCTCTCCGCTATATGATGGAAATAAGAGTTTAGCCTTCCCTGCCAATCGCTTCCGCGCTGAGCACATCGGCATTGCCGGACAGCCTTTCTCCCACCTGCGCTATCGTTTGCTCTATACGCACCTGAAGAGTTGGGGCACTTATGCTTTGCCTTTCGATGACCTCCAACACCAACATTCGCTGCTTGCCGAAGTGCGCTGGGAAGGCGGTAGCTTCACGCACGGCAAACTCCGTGGTCGCTGCTACGCCACTGCTGCCATCGGCGCAGACTTTGGCGAAAGACTGGGCAATCGCTTAGGCTTTATGCTCTCTTTAGGCATTAGACTGTTTGGTAATTAAACAGGAAAAAACGACATCGTTCACCTCGCTTTCCCAACTTCTATGATTTCTCTCAGATATTTCACGGATTTCTTGCTACGCTCTTCCCGTTCCATCGGTTTGATGCTGATGCTATTTCTTACATGCTCTCTGGTGAGTTGCGACAAACTTCCTCGCAACGGCAAACTAGACGGGCATTGGCAACTGATGGAACGCGATGGAGTGTCCGTGAAAGCGGAACGCACATATTGGTCTTTCCAACTCGATTTGATGCAATTGAAATCTCTCACCCATTCTCCCATCACGGAGGTGCAGTATTCTGGTGGCGTAGTAGCGCGTTTTTCCCACCAAGGTGATAGCCTTATTCTCACGAAAGGTTACTTGATGAATCGCGATTATCAGCAAGACATCCTCATCGACTCCACTCATCAAGCTGACCTCACAGCCTATGGTATCACCGAATTTCCCATGCGCTATCGCGTCCTGCTCCTCACGGACGAAGAAATGACGCTCATTGCGGACCATCATCGCCTGGTCTTCCGGAAATTCTAGTTAATTCAATGGGCTAATCACAGTCAGTCCTCATAGATGGGCTGAAAATCCTAGCTAAAATCTCCGTTGTCGAGCAGCTGAAATGTTAAGAAAAGGACTACTTTTTTGAAGGAGTTTTCTTAAAACTAGGCGAAATGACGCTGTTTTTTTGAAGCACACACGATGCTCATCAAGGCAGTTTTTTTCGCTTTGCCTAATTGCTTCTGCGATTTTTCTCTCACTTTATCGGGGATAACACTGGAAGTTCACCCAATTTCGTCCGAACCAAGGAACTAAAACGTCGGAGATGTCTCAAAAAACGTGGGAGATTTTCTCTAAAACGTGGAAGGTTTTCCAAAAAACATGGGAGATTTTTCCATAAACGTCGGAGATAAATAAGAAATCCTCGCACGAAATTATGGTTTCGTGCGAGGATTTGTTTTTACCATCGCTTTCTACTTGCGCCAATCTCCCAACAAAACACAGAAGTTGCGCAGAACCATGTTAAATTCGAGGGTTCAAAGTGTAAAGTTTTCTTTTGAGAGGTGGCAATTTCCCCATCGATTAGTATATTCTGAACTATTGCTGTCCAGTAAACTTCCAAACGGCACTAAAAAGAATGTATTTGTCGATATGAGTGACCAAACCATCACGAGAAACATAGGCTGTAGAAGTCAATTCCTTACAATTGAGGTTCTTCTTCATATTAGCTCCATAGCAGACACCTTCTTCAGTAAGTCTTTGAATCTCAATTCGGGATAAGGAACTATTGTTTTTGCCTTAAAACGGTTTCAACAAAAGCGCCAAAAGAGAATTATTTTTCGTATATTTGTTATTGAAAGCCCAACAGATAACGATAAAACAATCCTCTATGAAACTTATCAGCAAAGTTACGGAAATGTATTGTATTGCAGATGATTTCTGCAAAGAATATGAGTTGGAATTGAACTAAAAGGCACTTTCATTTTCAAATCCCTCTACCAACACCCCTAAAACTCGCAATAGAAAGGGAAGAATGAGCGATGCAGAAATGATTACCATTCTTGTCTTATTCCACAGCACCACGTTTCGTAATTTCAAACATTTCTATCTCTTCTACGTCTGTCGAGAACCAAAAGAAGAGTTCCCCAACCTACTTTCGTATACCCGTTTTGTGGAACGGATGCCACGAGTGGCAGATAGAGGAATTCACATTGTCACGGGAATACGCACTAATATGAAGAACCGCTTAATGGATGAGTACGACAAAATAAGGCTCCGTAAAAGAAGCATTATCGAGACCATCAACGATATGCTCAAGAACGTGGCGCAGATTGTTCATACTCGACACAGAAGTGTCTCAAACTTTATTGTCAACCTTTTGGCAGGGATGGCGGCTTATGCTTTCTACGATACAAAACCTTCTATCAATATGGAGTTTGAGATGGAGGGAGAAGCAGAGGTGAAGCAGCTCACACTTTTCTAAAACAGACTTGCGTGAAACAATGGAACTTCGATCTAAAACTAGGTCGAAAGAATTCTTGTGTGCTATAACCAGAGTAAAAAGGAGGTGACCTTAAACCGAATTGGGGTTAATAAAAACTTTATCAGTGATTATACATGCATCGTAATGTATCTTTGCAACCGAGTTGCGAAAGTTAATTCATATCTTTGCAGACAAATATGAAATTAATAGCATACATCCTGAGCATTTACGTCTTTTTGTTGGCAGTGATTCCCTGTCAATGTAAGGAAGTTGTGTATGCACAAATTCAACATACAGAATCTGTGGCAGAATTCCATTCTGTCAACAATTACGAGGGTGGCATGCAGAAGTTTGATGCTGGTATGTGTTCACCTTTCTGTGCAGATGCCAGAGTGCATGCTTTCACCTTATACGTAACTAACGATTTTTTCCAACTATCCAAATTTGCGGCTATTGCAACAAACCCGCAAATAGTTCATTATGAAGCTGTTCTTCTGCAGGCGTATACTGCGGGCGTATGGCGTCCACCTATAGCTTGATGTTTTATCCTTGTTCTTTTTTGATAAAACATTAATAGCTAATTCATTATGTTTGAAAAAATCATCAATTTTTCCATACGGAACAAATTGGTGATTGGTATTATGACATTGCTTCTTATAGTATGGGGAGCCGTGTCACTGAGCCAATTGCCATTTGATTCCACACCTGATATTACCAACAATCAGGTACAAGTCATCACTCAAGCTCCCACGCTTGGCGCAGAGGAGGTTGAGCAGTACGTAACCACGCCACTTGAAATGGCTTTTGCCAACATTCCCGACATTGTGGAGCGTAGAAGTATCAGTCGCAGCGGATTGAGCGTTGTGACGCTCGTATTTCGCGACAATGTGGACATTTACTGGGCGCGTCAGCAGGTGAGCCAACAGCTGAAAGAGGCAGAGGAGGAGATTCCACGCGGAGCAGGCAAGGTTAGCTTGGCTCCTATCTCCACTGGACTCGGCGAGATTTACCAATACACCATTCATCCAGAGAAAGGATATGAGAACAAATTCTCTCTATCAGACATCCGCACCATACAAGACTGGATTGTACGAAAGCAGTTTGCAGGTACCGAAGGTGTGGCCGAGGTGAACGGATGGGGCGGCCATGTAAAGCAATACGAAGTAGCCATTAATCCCGACCGTCTTGCCTCGTTCGGTCTCACGGTGGTCGATCTTTATAAAGCCATAGAAGGTAATAATGAGAATACGGGTGGTAGTTATATAGAACAAGGCAACAATCTGTATTTTTATCCGTGGTATCGGACTGGCGCGCACGTTGGATGATATTCGGCAAATTCCCGTAAAGACTGTCAATAGCGTTCCTGTGCTTGTGAGTGATGTAGCAGAAGTGCGATATGGTTCGGCCATGCGTTATGGAGCTGTAACACGCAATGGTGAAGGCGAAGTGGTGAGTGGTATTACACTGATGCTCAAGGGAGAGAACTTCCAACAAGTCATCAAAAACGTAAAGGAACGCATGAACCAAGTGCAGAAGAGTTTGCCCAAAGGCTTGGTCATTGAACCGTTCATAGACCGCACGCAGTTGGTAGACCGCGTAACATTCACTATCACCGAGAACTTGGTACTGGGTTTACTCATCGTGATGTTTGTTCTCATGCTATTTTTGGGCAATATCCGAGCAGGATTAGTGGCAGCATCGGTCATTCCGCTTGCCATGCTCTTTGCTTTCGGTATGATGAAGGCTTTCGGTGTGGGAGGTAACTTAATGAGTCTTGGTGCGCTCGACTTTGGAATTATTGTCGATGGCGCAGTCATCATTGTGGAGTGTATCACCACCTATATAGTCTCTTATGGCAAGAGTGTCAATAAGAGTGTACTTTCGCAGGACGATATGGATCATGTGGTAAGCCTGGGTGCCAACAAGATACGTAAGAGTGCTGCATTTGGCGAAATTATCATCATGACAGTCTACGTGCCCCTTTTCACATTGGTAGGCATCGAAGGAAAAATGTTCAGACCGATGGCAATGACTGTATTCTTTGCCGTTCTCGGAGCGTTTATTCTCTCGCTCACGTATGTTCCTGCTGCCAGTGCCTTGTTTCTATCACGAAAAACGGAGCATGGAAAGAATTTCTCTGACCGTATGATGCATCGTATCAGTGAGGTTTATTTGCCATTACTACGAATCAGTCTTAAGCACAGCAAAGCCATCGTGGCAACAGGTATTGCCCTACTCGCCGTAGCCTTATTTATCTTCTCGCGCATGGGCGGCGAGTTTATTCCCAATTTAGAAGAAGGCGACCTCTGCGCCGAAGTAAGTATGAAGCAGGGCACGAGTCTGTCGAGGATGATAGCTAAAACCACAGAGGCTGAAAGAATACTGAAGAAGCGTTTCCCTGAAGTGAAACAGGTGGTGACACGCATCGGTAGTTCGGAAATTCCTACCGACCCCATGCCTATGGAGCGTGGCGACATGATGATACAACTCAAGCCCAAGAGTGAATGGACCAGTGCTAAAACACAGGCAGAACTTTCTGAAAAGATGGAAGAGGCAATGAGTGAGGTAGAGGGATTGCGTGTAGAAATGTCGCAACCCATACAGATGCGCACCAACGAACTCATTACTGGTGTAAAGCAAGATGTTGCCATCAACATCTATGGCAACAACCTCGACTCGCTGGCAAACATTGCTAAGCGTGTGGCAGGGAAAATAGAAAATGTGGAGGGTGTCGGGACGCCTATCGTGGAGCGTGTGTCGGGACTGCCACAGTTGCAAGTCATCTACGACCGTAGTCGCCTATCGGCTTACGGAATATCCATCAAAGAAGCGAATAGCACGCTGGAATCAGCTTTTGCAGGAACAACGGCAGGCAGTATTTTCGAGGAAGACAAGAAGTTCGACATCGTGTTGCGCTTGGACGAGAAGATGCGCAAAAAGATTGAAACCTTACAGAACCTACTGCTTACCGTGCCAAGCGGGGGAACCGTACCTTTGTCGCAAGTGGCAGAGATAAAATATGTAAATACACCATCGCAGATTACCCACGACGAGGGGCAGCGACGCATCTACGTGGGCTTCAACGTGCGAGGCAGGGATGTGGAGACAACCATTGCCGATATAGAGAAAAAGTTGGACACTGAATTGCAGTTGCCAACAGGCTATCATTACACCTACGGCGGACAGTTTAAGAATCTCAAAGAGGCAAAGGAACGTCTTTTGATTGCTGTACCAGCTGCATTAGTCATCATTCTCTTCCTCCTATTCTTCACACTGCGTAGCATGCGTGAGATATTGATTGTGTTCACCGAAATTCCGCTTGCAGCCATCGGTGGAATCCTCGCCTATGGTTGCGCGGCATACCTTTCAGCATCTCTGCCGGTGTTGGCTTTATTGCCCTGTTCGGCGTTGTGGTGCTTAACGGTATTGTGCTCATCAACCAGTTTGACGAGTTCAAGCGTAAGGGTATCACCGACATCAACCACTGTATCATCAACGGCTGTATGGAACGCCTGCGCCCCGTGCTGATGACAGCACTCGTGGCTTCGCTCGGCTTCCTACCCATGGCCATCTCGACAGGCGACGGTGCTGAGGTGCAGCAACCTCTTGCCACGGTGGTCATCGGTGGTCTGCTCATTGCCACCATTCTCACACTTGTGGTGTTGCCCTCTATGTACAAAATCTTTTCCAAGACAACAAAGACAAAATAGACATGAAGAAACAATATATCATTTTCAGCCTATTCCTCTTTCTTCCCATATTAGTATCGGCACAAAGCCGACAGATGACGTTGCAAGAGGTGTTGGCAATGGCTACCGAGCGTAGCCTAACATTGCAGCACTCACGTATGGAGGTGGATAAGACCCGTATCCTTCAGGGTACTGCTTTTCATCTGGATGCCACATCCGTGTCGCTCTCTCAGGACCCCACCAGTGGCGGAAGTCCCGACAATGCCATCACGGTGAGTCAGTCGTTTGCTCTACCCAGTGTTTATTCTGCCAGACGCTCATTGCTCAAGTCCGAAACCACCGCTTCCCAAAGTCGATTGGCGGTGAGCGAGAATGAGCTGCGACGAGAGGTGAGCTTGGCTTTCTACGACTTGCTCTACGCACAGGACGTGTTACACATTTATGCCCGTCAAGACAGTATCTATAAAAATTTCAACCGTGTGGCAGAGGCTAAACTCAGAACTGGAGAGACTGGACGATTAGAGCAGATGAATGCAATCCGTCTGAAACAGGAGAACGACATCAAAAGTGACATTGCGCAGCGCGACTTTCTCACTGCCCAATTACAGTTGATGAAGTGGCTCAACACCGATACGCTGGTGATACCTCTTGCCACAGCGACTAATGAACTCATATTTGCTGACAATTCCATTGCAGACGTTCCCCTCCTCGCCTTAGCGAAGAGTCAAGAAGAAGTTGCCAACCGACAACTGAAATTTGAGAAACGCAACGGACTGCCCACATTCTCTGTGGGCGCCAGCGTGCAGACCGTCATCAAGGGATTCAATCCCTACAACATTGACCGCAGCGCGTATGGCGGTGGCAACTTTATGGGCTTCTCCGTGGGAGTGAACATCCCCTTAACATTCGGTGCACAAAAGGCGCGGGTAAAGGCGGCTCGCAAGGAAGTGGAGATGGCACAACTCAATGTGCGCAATCAGGAGTACGTGCTCCGCAAAACTTATGATGCAGCCTATAACAACTATGTGTCGGCACACAAAGCCTACAACTATTATCAAAAAATAGGAGTGCCCCAAGCTCGCGAGATGGAACAAATCTCTAAGGTGAGTTATGAATATGGACAGATTGGTTATCTGGAGTTAATGCAAAACCTACAGAGTGCATTGGAGGTTTGGAAAGACTTTGCTGATGCTACTCGCCAATATAATAAAGCTATTGTTGAACTGAATTATCTTCAAGGAAAATGAGAAAAATAGGATTTTATCTACTGATGCTGCTTGCCATGGTTATGGTGATAAGCTGTGGTAACGATAAGAAAAGTAACAAGGAAGAGAATGCTACTTCCGAGAAAGTGGAAACAGAAAAAGGTGAAGAGGAGGCTGATGCTGATGCAGATCCAGCACCCGACTTGAGTAAAACTGTTAATGTTGTGCGTGTGACAGGAACATTGGCACTCGATCCACAAAACAGAGCAGAGGTTTCTCCAATTGCAAGTGGGGTGGTTCGGTGCATCACAACTAGAGAAGGTATTAGAGTGCGCCGCGGTCAAGTGGTGGCTTATATAGAAAATACACAGATAGTCGAACTGCAACGCCAGTATCTCACGGCTGTAAATGAGCTTTCTGCAGCCAAAACAGAACTTGCCCGACAACACACGCTGATGAAACAAGAGGCAGGTGTGCTGAAAACTTTGCAACAGGCTGAGTCGGCTTATGCTATTGCTAATGCACAAGTAGTAGGTATTGGACGTCAGTTGAGTCAGCTCGGCGTGAATCCGTCGTCAATATCAGCAGGCAAGCTCACCACTCTCATTCCTGTCACATCGCCCATCAGTGGTATTGTTGGGAAGGTAAAAATCAGTATGGGCAGCTTCGTGGACATCTCCACTTCGCTCATGACAGTGGTCAACAATGTAAACCTGCATTGCGACCTGAAAGTGTTTGAGAAAGATTTGCCCAAGGTGCGCATCGGTCAGATGGTGAATCTGACGCTCACCAATGCCCCCGAGGTGACCTTCCGCGCCAAAATCTACGACATCAACTCCGCCTTCGACAACGATTCCAAGTCGGTCACGGTGCATGCCCGTATCATTGACCACCCCTCTACTAAGCTATTGCCCGATATGTTTATCAATGGTGTGATAGAATAAAACAGGTTATTATGATGTTTCTTCTCATGGTCAGTACTCTCTTGTCAGTAGAGGTGCAGACCATGAGCATAGATTCTCTGTCAGAAGTCAAGCAAAATCATAATCCCAAGTTGACGTCGCTCATAGCTCCAACGATATTAATAACTCCTATTCTGGATAAGGAGCTCTTGTTTTGTGCCTCAAAACAGTTTTAACAAAGTCCCCAAAAGAGGATTGTTTTTTTTGCATATTTGTTATTGAAAACCAAACAGATAACAATAAAACAATCAATAAACGAATTATGAGCAGTAGTATTTGTTTACTTGCAGTTTTGCTCTTTGTGGTTGCAATAGGTTTCATTGTAGCTTATTTCATCAGGAAGCATCCCTAGAAAATTTCTGGATTCAACGTGGAAGAATTCGACAATGATATTGTCGCTGCAACAAAGTGGGTCAATTTACTATGTCGAGTGATAATCATTGCCAGCTTTATCACCTTAATCTGTGGAATAATAGCTGTTTACTTGGGAAGTATTCTAATGTTTGCGTTGTCAGTGTCTGTCCCCATTACTGTGGGATTTATATATGCGTATAGTAGAAAAAAAGGCGGCATAATGCAAAGGAAGGCAACGTGAATAAACCAGTCCTCATCGTTATATCATTTTCCTTTATACTTCAATTAATAGTGGTGGTGGCAGTTTCAGAACAAGCTACTAGCGACCTAGATGTTATCACGAATAAAGACGAACTGGTGATCAAAGGACAATATGGAACAAGTATATCATATAGTGAAATTAAAGAGATTACTCTAAAGAGTAATTTGCCCAACATAAAGCTACGCTCTAATGGTTTTTCAGCAGAACACACCAATCTAGGCAATTTCATTACCCAAGATGATTCACATATAATGTTGTTTACTCATTCCGATTCTTGTTTCATACGGATTGTCACGAAAAAAGACGAAATATATTATTTGAGTTGTCAGGAATATGGTAATACAATCAAGGTTTTTCAATTATTGCTGTCCGGTAAAAGTTTTTCTGATGATAAAAATAAGGCTGAAACCCTCTTGCAGGATTTCAGCCTCTTTTGTTACTTTGCTTGTTGGAAAAAAACACTAGTAACATGAGCAAAAAGTACACATTTTACCGGACAGCCAGTCTATAGTCAGGTCATTAAATTGCTGGATAAAGCCAAAATTCAACAAATTAGTCTCGAAACACTAGGGAGCGAGCGTTATGTTAAGTGTTTGACAGGTTGGAAACACCTCATCATTATGCTCTTTGGGGTGCTCAAACACTTTGATTCTCTGCGTGAATTGGAGATTGGCATGAAAGCCGAGACCATGAAACTCTCCCACTTGGGGCTTGACTACGTTGTCCGTCGCAGCACACTTGCAGAAGCCAACCAGCGGCGACCACAAGAGTTCTTTGCCAAGGTTTATGCCTCCCTGTTGGAACGCTACACTCCTTTTTTAGCGGACAGCTGTTCTGTGAGCTGTCAAAAAGCCTGGGAGAAGCAGCTGTATATGATGGATTCTACCACAATCACGCTCTTTGATAACATTCTTAAGGGAGTAGGTAGACATCCTAAAAGCGGAAAGAAGAAAGGCGGCATGAAGGTACACACCATTATGAAGTATCAAGTAGGTGTACCGATGGTGGTAGAACTGACCTCTGCTGCCAAACACGATCATTATCTTCTCAAAAAGGTGCACCTGCCCCAAGATGCCACCTTGGCAATGGATAGAGCCTACATAGACTATGCACAGTTTCAAAGGCTTACCGAAGAAGGTGTCTGCTATGTGACTAAGATGAAGAAGAATCTCAGCTACAAGGAGCTCTCTTCTATAGCCTATGTTTCTCGTGATGGTCTAGTCACTCATATCGACAAACACATTCTTTTTGAGAAAGAGAAGGTAAGGCACGAAGCCCGATGTGTAGAGCTATGGAGCAATAACTCTCGTAAGTCGGTGACGTTGCTGACCAACAATTTTGAACTATCGGTTCAGGAACTTGCAGAAATCTACAAGCGCAGGTGGGCTATAGAAACGCTCTACAAACAACTGAAACAGAATTTTCCTTTGCACTTTTTCTATGGTGAGAGTGTGAATGCCATCCAGATACAAACCTGGGTAGTACTCATTGCCAATCTCTTGTGCACAGTGCTCTCTAGAATGATAAAAAGACACGTTTCTTTTTCTCAAATCGTAACCATGCTTAGATTGACGCTCATGTATTACACTAATTTCATCGCTTTCATGGAAGATCCTCAAAAGGATGAGTGTGCAATTTGGGCTGAAAGAGCTAAATCTCCACCCTCGGAACCGTCATTATTCGATTAGGGGGCTTGCTTTTTGGAAAAGAAAGCCCGAAGTCCTATTCCAAAGGGCTTCGGGAAGCTTTCTTGTGCCGTTTGGAAGTTTACCGGACAGCAATAGTTTTCAATGAGATAAAGAAGGCATTCTCAGGGTTATAAAATGCTTATTTTAATCCCAATCGGTCATTACAACTGAGATATTTACAAGTGGTTCTGAACTATACCATTTCCCTTATGATACACCCAACGGAGTTGCTGCATAAGCTAGTTTTGCAACAGCTCTATAGACAAACAAAACGTCAGGATTTTCCGTTTAGAAAATCCTGACGTTGCTATTATCCCAAATCGGTCATTAGACCGTTATAGTACAATTCGTTATATAGAAAAACCACTTCCTGACACCTTTCATTTTTCTTGTTGGCATCTTGTTTCTTGTTGGATTTCATCCTTCGTTTTCTCGCCATGGCATAACTCGAGCAAGCTCGGTTCTGCTCATTTGGCTTAACGAAAACGTTCGTTCTCAACGTAGCCCGCTACGCCTTCGAACTCGCAACCAAACATCTGCTCAACAATCTAATGAAATCTGTTCAGGATCTAATAACCGATTTGGGATTATTTCAGTGCTAAAGGCTAAACAGCTGAAGGAAGGGGTTGCGCTCAATCCATAAGATGAATCACGACTCCACTACGAAGCTTGGGTTCGAACCAAGTGGCTTTTGGGGGCATAATGTTGCCGGTGTCGGCTATGCGCATCACTTGATTCATAGTCACCGGATAGAGGGCAAGGGCGGCTTTCATTTCTCCACTGTCCACTCGGTGTTGGAGTTCGGTGAGTCCACGAAGTCCACCCACGAAGTCCACACGCTTAGAACTGCGAAGGTCGGTAATCCCTAACAGTTTATCCAAAATCAGTCGAGAAGAAATGTCGACATCAAGCACACCAATAGGATCTGTGGGATCGAAAGTGCCTGGACGCACATCGAGAGAATACCACTGGTGGTTGAGATAGAGCGAGAATTGGTGCATTTGTTCAGGCGCATAAGGTTCGGTACCGCGAACTTTCACCTCAAAATCTTGTTCCAAAGCCGTCAAGAAGGCTTCATCGCTCATGCCGTTGAGGTCGGCAACAACACGATTGTAGTCTAAGATGGTGAGCTGATCGGCAGGGAAACATACAGCTAAATAGTAATTGTATTCTTCATCTCCCTGATGATTGGGATTGGCTGCTGCACGCTCTGTGCCTACACGAGCTGCAGCTGCAGAACGGTGGTGTCCGTCGGCAATATAAAGGGCGTCCATCGCGCCAAACTCACGAGTGATGGTGGCAATGTCGTCAGTGTCGTCAATGACCCACAAGGTGTGGCGGAAGCCATCGATATCGGCAACAAAATCAAATTCGGGCTGACCTTGAGCAATGCGGTCGATGAGTCGCACCAAAATGGGGTTGTGTTTGAAGGCTAGAAAAGCAGAACCTATGTGGGCATTGGTGGCGAAAAGATGCTTCATACGGTCATCTTCCTTGTCACGGCGTGTGAGTTCGTGCTTTTTGATGAGACCATTGTTGTAGTCGTCAACATGAGCGGTGAGCACGATGCCGTACTGGATATGCCCGTTCATCGTTTGGGCATAGAGATAATAGCAAGACTTTTGATCCTGCACAAGCCAACCTTGTTCGATGAAATGGGCGAGTTGTCGCTGAGCTTCGGAATAAACACGTGAGTCGTGCTCATCTGTTCCCTCTGGAAAGTTGATTTCTGGACGAATGATGTGGTAGAGTGATTTCATTGCCACCACATTCTTCACGCGCTTCTGCAGAATTGAGCACATCATAAGGTCGGCTGCTCACTTGAGCGGCAAGATGTGAGGGGGGACGTAGCCCACGGAAAGGTTTTACTCTGGGCATAATGGTAAGAATTAAGGAAAAAGTTAGGTTATGTTGTCGAATGCTCTATCGAGCAGCTTGTTGTTTTCAAGGGGTGACGCACGTTTTCCGAGCAGTTGTCCCACTTGGGCTACCTGCAGACAGAGAGGGCGCAAGTACTCACGAAGTGAGGATAAAACACCACTAGCATAAGAAGAAAGGAGTGGGTGTACTCCTCTCTCTTTTGCTAGAAAATGGACATAGCATCTAGAAAAGACTACTCATGCGCCTTGATGCCAAGGTCAAGTCTTCTCTGTATGGTGAGGAGGTGAAACCCGACACACGGCTGGTAGAAGGACTCATGAGGAGTGCGATGCGCTTTCACGGAGGGGCTATACGTTGACTTGGAAAGTCTTGTCGCCAGTGGCGAAGAATTTCACAATTTGTTGAGCAGCAGCCAGTCCGGCATTGGCATTGGCTTCAGCGGTTTGCGCTCCCATCTTCTTGGGAGGTGCAAAATATCGATCGCCCATCAAAGCTTTGAATTCTTCATGACGCTTAGGGGGGATGTCGGTGATGAAGCTGATGTCTGTGCGCTCCTTAAACAAATCGAGTAGTTCGTCTTCATTGATGATTTCTTTGCGAGCGGTGTTGATCAAGATGCCACCAGGTTTCATCAATGCTATCATTTCACGATTGACAAATCCGATGGTGCGGGGCGTTGCAGGGGTGTGGAAACTCACGATATCGCAGCATTGCACCAAGTCGTAGAGGTTATGCTCTGCATAAACGCCATCACTCTCGATGCGCTCTACGCGATGAAAGAAATCATAAGCATGAACATCCATACCAAAGCCATGAGCGATACGAGCTACTTCGCTTGCCACATTGCCATAAGCTAAGAGCCCGATGCGCTTACCCTTGAGTTCGGTGCCAATCTTTCCATTGAAATGCTGACGCACATGGAAAAGCAGATAGGCAAACACAAGTTCTGCCACAGCATTAGCGTTTTGACCCGGGGTGTTCATCACCACAACGTTGTGGGCTGTGGCTGACTCTAAGTCGATACTGTCGACGCCTGCGCCTGCGCGTACAACGATTTGCAACTTTGTTGCTGCATCAAAAACTTCAGCATCAATGACATCACTGCGCACAATGAGCGCATCTGCTTCGGCTACAGCAGCCAGCAGTTCGCTTTTCTCGGTGTATCGCTCCAACAGCTGGAGTTGATGCCCTGCTGCTTCGACAATTTCTCGAATACCTTCGACAGCTGAGGCTGCAAAAAGGCTTTTTCGGTGGCAATTAGAATGTTCATACAATGCAAAATAAGCGATTAATGTTCTTGTTCGAATTGTTTCATCGTTTCCACAAGGGCTTGCACGCCTTCAAGTGGCATAGCATTATAAAGAGAAGCTCGGAACCCACCTACAGAACGGTGGCCCTTGATGCCGTGCATGCCGCGAGCTGTGGCAAACTTTAGGAACTCTGCTTCAAGTTCTTCCTTACCTTCTGCCATGACGAAGCACACGTTCATATAACTTCTATCTGCCTTGTCGGTCACTGTGCCACGGAAGAAAGGATTGCGGTCGATTTCTGCATAGAGCAAGTCGGCTTTTTCTTTTGCGCGACGCTCCATCTCAGCGACCCCACCCTGTTTCTTGATCCAACGCAAGGTTTGGAGACAGGTGAAGATGGGCAATACGGGAGGCGTGTTGAACATGCTACCGCCAGCGATGTGGGTGCGGTAGTCAATCATGGAGGGAAGAGGACGACTCACCTTGCCGAGAATGTCGGTGCGAACGATGACGAAAGTGACGCCTGCCATGGAGAGATTCTTCTGTGCTCCGCCATAAATGAGGCCATATTTCGAAACGTCAATCTGACGAGAGAAGATGTCACTCGACATATCTGCCACAACGGGAACTGGACTATCGAGATCTTCGTGCAATTCTGTGCCGTAGATGGTATTATTGGTGGTAATGTGGAAATAGTCGGCGGTGGTGGGAATGGTGTAATCCTTGGGGATATAGGTGAAATTGTCGGCAGCAGAAGAGGCTACTTCTACCACATCTCCAAAGAGTTTTGCTTCTTTCATGGCCTTCTTTGCCCATACTCCCGTGTTGAGATAGGCGGCTTGGTGCTCAAGAAGGTTAAAAGGTACGTAGCAGAATTGAGTGGAGGCACCACCTCCTACGAAAAGTACTTCATAACCTTCGGGCACTTTCAAAAGTTCTTTGACAAGAGCTACCGATTCGTCAATCACGGCTTGGAAATTACTCGTGCGATGACTAATCTCCATGAGAGAAAGTCCCATTCCGTCAAATTCTATGCAGGCTTCTGCAGTGGCTTTGATGACTTGCTGGGGAAGAATAGAGGGACCAGCACCAAAATTGTACTTTTTCATGATAGTATAGGGTTGAAATGTTCGAGATGTCGGCAAAAGTCGACAAGAAAAGACCGACAAACTACCGGGCTATTTTGCAAACTCGAGTTGTCACACCACGAAATTACACATTTCGTTCGAAACTCACAAGAGAAACAACAAAAAAACTCGAAAGTTCTTAGTTTCCCACTTTGTAAGCGGACCAAGAACTTTCGAGTCTTTCTTATGAAATAGAGCATTTTGCAGCTCTAATTCAGCGTGATGTGGGCTTTACACCCAGGAGGAATCTGGATTAAACGATACCTTTTCCGTGGCAGTGTTTGAAGGGTTTACCAGAACCGCAAGGACAGGGGTCGTTGCGATGCGGCATTTGCTGCTGTTGGAAAGGTTGTTGCGTTTCAGCAGGTGCTGCAGCTTCGCTAGAAAGCTGTGTAGCTTCTACGTCCACCAAGTCGCCTTGAGCATCAAATTCTTGTTTGCTCTCGGTCATTTCTTCGCGAGCGTCGTGCTCCACTACGGCTTCTTGCAACTCGGTGGGCACTTCTGCACCAGCGATGTGTGCGCGCATCAAAGTGGATACGGACGAATTGTTGATGTCGTTCACCATATCGTCAAAGAGCTTCACACTTTCAATCTTGAACACCACGAGGGGATCCTTCTGCTCATAGGATACGTTGCGCACAGAGTGCTTGAGTTCGTCGAGCATACGGAGGTTTTCCTTCCATGAGTCGTCAATATTGTGAAGAAGGATGAGTTTTTCAAACTCGCGCACCACGCTCTTAGCTTCAGTCTCGTAGGCTTCCTTGAGATCTACGCGAACATTGTAGACCAAACGACCATCGCTGATAGGAATCAAGATATTGTCGTACATGTCTGACTGAGTTTCGTAGATTTGCTTAATGACAGGCAATGCTACTGCACGCAGAGTTTCGGTCTTACGATTGAAAGTACTGATGGCAGCTTCAAAGGCGCGTTCGTAGAGATCACCGCGCTTAGAACGATTCAACTCGTCTTCGGTGAAGGGAACTTCCATTGCGAAGAGTTCGATGAAGCGCTCTTTGCAACCTTCGTAGTCATTCTTCTGAATGGTGTCTACGACACGGTCCCAAATCATGTTGGAGATGTCCATGCCAATACGCTCACCCATCAAAGCATGACGACGCTTTTCGTAGATAACCGTACGCTGCTTGTTCATCACGTCGTCGTATTCGAGGAGGTGCTTACGCGTACCGAAGCTATTTTCTTCGACTTTCTTCTGCGCACGCTCGATGCTCTTGCTGATCATCTTGGCTTCGATCATCTCACCATCCTTAAATCCGAGACGGTCCATTACAGCGGCGATGCGCTCTGATGCGAAGAGACGCATGAGTTTGTCTTCGAGAGATACATAGAAGACGGAGCTACCTACGTCACCTTGACGACCTGCACGACCACGCAACTGACGGTCTACGCGGCGGCTATCGTGACGCTCCGTACCAATGATTGCCAAACCACCAGCAGCACGGACTTCATCAGAGAGTTTAATGTCGGTACCACGACCAGCCATGTTGGTGGCGATGGTAACTGCACCGAGGAGACGTTCTTCTTCGTGCTTATTGCCATCTTCGTCGGTGATGGTCACCTTGCCCAAGGTGCTTTGACCAGCGAGGGCTACGATTTCTGCTTCCTTTTGGTGGAGCTTAGCATTGAGCACTTGGTGTGGAATGCGACGAAGATTGAGCAGACGGCTGAGAAGTTCGGAGATTTCCACTGAACTTGTGCCGACCAGCACAGGACGTCCGGCATTTCGCATCTTTTCTACTTCATCAATCACCGCAGTGTACTTTTCGCGTTGCGTTTTGTACACACGGTCATTCATATCAATGCGCTGGATAGGACGGTTGGTAGGAATTTCCACAACGTCGAGCTTGTAGATATTCCAGAATTCACCAGCTTCTGTGATGGCCGTACCCGTCATACCAGCCAATTTGTGATACATACGGAAGTAGTTTTGCAGCGTGATGGTAGCGAAAGTCTGCGTAGCAGCTTCTACACGCACGTGCTCTTTCGCCTCAACAGCTTGGTGAAGTCCATCGCTCCAACGGCGACCTTCCATGATACGACCTGTAGATTCATCAACAATCTTTACTTGACCATCTTGGATCACATAGTCATCATTGAGGGTGAACATCGCATAAGCCTTCAATAGTTGTTGGAGAGTATGCACACGGTCGCTCTTGATGGCATAGTTTGCCATGAGTTCGTCTTTCTTGGCAATACGCTCTTCATCGGGCAAATGTTGCGCTTCGAGCTCAGAAAGCTGTGTCGTAATATCAGGAAGCACGAAGAGTTCATCGTTTTGCACGGCTTCAGCCAACCAAGCTGTACCCTTGTCGGTGAGATCGCAAGAGCGTTGCTTTTCGTCTACAACGAAATAAAGGGGTTCAACAACCTCAGGCATGCGACGGTTGTTGTTCTCCATGTAGATTTCTTCCGTCTTGAGCATACCAGCCTTCACACCAGGCTCAGAGAGGAACTTGATGAGAGGACCGTTCTTTGGCAGCGCCTTGTGCGAACGATAGAGGGCGAGATTACCCTTTTCGCGATCTTCTTTGTTGTCGCTCTTGAGCAAACGCTTTGCTTCTGTGAGATATTCAGTAGCCAACTTCTTCTGTACAGCCACTAAACGCTCTACAAGGGGTTGGTATTCTTCGTACATTTGGTCTTCACCACGCTCTACTGGACCAGAAATGATGAGTGGCGTACGCGCATCGTCGATGAGCACGGAGTCTACCTCGTCGACAATCGCATAATAGTGCTTACGTTGTACAAGATCTGAGGGACTCATCGCCATGTTGTCGCGAAGGTAGTCGAAACCGAACTCATTGTTCGTACCGAAAGTGATGTCGCTGTTGTATGCACGACGACGCGCTTCACTATTGGGTTGGTGTTTGTCGATGCAATCCACGCTCAAACCATGGAATTGGTAGAGAGGTCCCATCCATTCTGAGTCACGTTTTGCGAGGTAGTCATTGACAGTCACCACGTGCACACCGCGACCTGAGAGCGCGCGAAGGAACACGGGGCAAGTTGCCACCAAGGTTTTACCCTCACCCGTTGCCATCTCGGCAATTTTACCTTGGGTGAGCACGACACCACCAAAGAGTTGCACATCATAGTGCACCATCGCCCACTTGAGATCGTTACCACCTGCAATCCAGTGATTGTGGTAAATCGCCTTAGTACCGTCCTCAGAAATTTCTACGAAATCGCGAGTTGCCGCCAGTTCACGGTCGAAGTCGTTGGCAGTAACCTCAATAGTTTCATTCGAAGCAAAGCGGCGAGCAGTTTCTTTTACGATAGCAAAAGCCTCGGGAAGCGCCTCTTCGAGGGCTACATCCATGCGTTCGAGCACTTCTTTCTCGAGTTTGTCGATCTTGGTGAAGAGTACTTCACGATCTTCGATGGGAGTGTCCTCAATTTTTGCGCGAATCTCAGCGATTTCTGCGTTAAGGTCGTCACCTGAACTTTGGATATTACGCTTGAGTTCTTCGGTCTTTGCACGCAACTCGTCGTTGCTGAGTGCTTCGAGGGTAGGCGATACCGCCTTGATTTTCTCCACCCACGGTTGAATTTCCTTCATATCGCGGGTAGCCTTACTACCAAAAATCTTGGAGAGTAGTTTATTAAGATCCATAAATGGGTATATTTTCGTTGTAAATGATGGTGAAATGTGTGGATATGTAGTCTATTTATAGCTACACCACCTTGTTATTTTTGAGAAAACACCTGCGTGCTCTCAATAACGCTGCGCTAATTTGTGATAGACCTAAACATCTAGAATAGAAATTTCCTATCCGCATTATAGCAGCGGTGCACGCGTGCAAGCATTGGGCGCGCGGATGCGCAGAGCTTTTGACAGCGTTGGAGCGATGCAATCCACTGTCACGGGTGTAGTAATCAATTCCGGTTTCACCCCCGTGCCATAGAGAATGATGGGGAAAGCCACATAAGCCTCGCGCATCATCTTTGACTCTTGCGTGTCGGCATTGACATATCTCCAACCGGGCATCACTTGAATCGTCACATCGCCCGAGCGTTGTTGGTTAAATCCTCCGCGGATGCGCGAAATACCAGGGGTCCACGCCCCTTGCATCAGGCGATGGGCAGTATAGACATCCTTAACACCAGCAAGTTGAATCAAGAAATCTTGCACACGCGCTTGAAATTCCGACACATTGATTTGTCGATTCTCAAGCAAACGGTGGTTGAAATAGATTTCTGTGCCGTAAGTGGCTTCGATATAATTACCTTGTCCATACACTGCCACAAGATACATGCCGAGCAAACTCACGGTGCGTCGCATGTCAAATGTCCCTGTGGGAATGCGGTATTTGGGAGAGATCTGCCGTTTCTTCTTCGGTGTATCCGGTGGAAGTGAGCGTGAAGAGCACGCGACCGGCACCAGCTTTGGCTTCGGCAGCGCGAATAATTTCAGCTACGGCACGATCTAGTCGTGCATAAGTGTCTTGGAGTTCTAAAGTCCCCTCCGATACGGGGCGATTTTTATAAGTGCCCGCGTAGAGTGCTACGGAAAGATAGTCTGTAGTGGCGTCCGCTCCTAGGTGCGTGCCAATGAGAGCGGCGGAAGTCATGGCAGCCACCTCGTCATTCACCAAAGCAGAGGTTTTGAACTCTGTGAAGCGATTGCTACCCTTAAAGCGATGTGCAAAGGGTTTGCGCGCATCGCCTGTGATGAAGTAGGAGAACTTGCCCACTCGGTCGTTGGCAGGTTGCCAACTCTCGTTTTGCAACCGCAAATCTATATTATAATAGGTGTTGCGATGGTCAGCCCACGCGGGGAAATGTCCGTAATAAGATGAAGAAACCCAGTTGCCCGTGTTGTTATCCATCCACACTACTTGGTCGGCGGCATGGCCTGCGGAGAGAATAGCCACATCGGCTTCGGGAGCAATCGATACCACCTGCGCTTTTCCGCGTGTTGCCACCTTGAGTTCATCGCCAATCGTGCTCACATTCAACCAACGGGGGGAGAATTGCTCCACCGTTCCCAATCCTTTTACTTGTCGATCTTCTACGCAAAGCATGGGACGGAGTGTCTCGCGATTGAGCCAACGCCAGGACACGATGCCATGGTCGGCGGCTGTAGTGCCAGTGGCTAGTGTGGCAGCTGCTGATGCGCGATCGGGACGTGCCAAAGGATATTCGGCTTGCTCATACAAGCGTCCTTGTCGCATGAGGCGTTGCAGCCCATCTTCTCCATAAAGTGGAGAGAATGCTTCGAGATAATCAGACCGCAGTTGGTCTACCAAGATATTTACCACCAATCGCGGCACAACATTCTTCTCGCCTTCCCACGACAACTCAGCCCCCTTAGCCTCAACAGCAGCTAAGATGGTCATCGCAGTGATGAAAGAAAGAATGAAATTATGCTTGCGCATGGTAAATATTGAATCTATTTCTGTAACACAGGGATAATACTCCCTTTTTATCTTAAACTATGTGCCACACGATGGCGAGCATGGTGTGCAATATCGCAAGAAGTATATGCAATCATTGCAGAACGCACCAAGAGAATGAGAGCAATGGGCACAGTAGCCAAGGGAAATTGTTGAATACCTAAGAAATACACGACAAAATAGCCCAAGACTCCTACTATTGCTAGGACAGCCATTACCTTACGGAAGGCTACTGCACGAGGCAAATAGAGCGAGAGAAGAAACAATAACATGAGGGGATTGAATATCACATACAGATAGTTCGTCCCCACTGCTGGATGTTCCGACCAACCAATCATGATGGTCAGCAAGATGCCTACCACACTCAGCCCCACCAATAGCACGGTGTCGAAACTAAGTGTCCAGATGCGCCAAGCACGCTGCGTCACAGGATTGCCCTTTCGCGCACGCCATTGCCCAAAAGTCAGTAATAAACTGAAAGCAAACAATATGCCAAAGACAACCATCGGAGTGAGTGGAGTGGCTTTTTGCTGGGACAAAGTCACCATCGGCAAGAGCGGTGTTTTTGCCAGCACAAGTGGGCGTAATTGTCCATCACGTCCGCGGATTTGCGCCGCATCAAAAATGCGCAGTGCATAAGTGGGCAAGAAATTATAGCGTAATTGCTCTTCGGCATTAAACTTACGATCCACTTCAGGTCCGAGCAAAAGATCTTGTCCAAACTGATACCACGGACTGGATTTCGTAAATTCATGAATCATATCGCGCTGGGTCATCATCGACTTGTCGCGCTTCAGATTTGGGAAAACCAGCGTTTCGCCATGGGCTTTCAGCGCAGCCTTAATGGCATCTACCGCACGCGTGGTGCAGTTGTCATAAAGAAAATTATAACGATAGGTCCATTCTGGGCGATCAGCCACTAAGGTGTCCGTACCATTGAGACCTTGCACGGGGAAAGTGCGGCGTTCATACTTGTGCTGCTCAAAGATTTGATTTTGCAAACGCATCACATACGCCACTTCTGCAGGCGTGAGGTTCAGATATTGCTCGGTCACGGGCATTTGCTCATTGGCAAACTCGTAGCCAAACAACGCCAAACTCTCGCGCGACACGGAATAGTCTGTCAATCCGAGCATGAAATCGAGGATAAAGCCCGACTTGCTCAAGCTAAAGTCCGTAGTTATAGGCATAGTCGGGTGTACCATTCGCACCACGCACGCGAAGTGCCGTATGTCCATACAAACGATAAAGACTTGTTCCAGGCGCACAGGTGAGCAAGCTCACTCGCGCACTGTCGTTGGCAGCAGACATGGTAGACACATCTACAAAACTTTGAGCCCTCACCGCTAGCGGCAAGAGCACCAAAACAAGAAGTATGTGCAGTATTTTCTTCATCATTGCACAGTTATTGACGGGCAAATTTACAGAAAAATGAGCAAGGGACAAAATTTTTGCTCTTCCTTTTTCTCTTTTCCTCAAGGAAACGGCCTCAACCCTCCGTTGTGATGTCTAAGCCAGAGGAAAACAGCAAAAGTCAGCCACTACATCCAGCGCAAAACTTGAGCGTTCAAATAAACACAAAGCAGGTGCTATAGTCCTCATAAACAAAGAAAACTATAGCACCCGCGTTACACTTTACACTCTACAGCAGAGAGTGGGATAGCCATCAAGGGTTAGCGGCTTAAGAACCAAGCATTGAAAGCAGCACCAATGGCGAATTCATTCTCAGAACGGAGCTCACCACCAGCAATGGTGCGGTGTGTGTAGTCAGCTTTCAACACGATGTCTTTGCCCAAACGATAGTTCAAGCCAGCCACCCACATGGAGGTTTCAAAAACATTCGTCATAGGGGCGGGGGGAAAAACAAATTCTACCCCCTCATGTTGTGGGTTGTAATACTCATAACGCACGAAAGGAATAATGTCAGGGGTGTGATTGGAATGGAAGATATTCTTCAGATTGAAACCAACCTCTGCACCATAGCTCAGTGCGCTTTTCGCGAGGAAGAATCTTTTTCCTCCCAAACCTCCAAGGGCATCGGCATTGTCTACATTGCCTGACAACACATTTGCGCGAGCTTCTACATATTTGTTCAGCCATTGTGCATCAAACGACCAGAGAAAGACGGGGATACGACGTAGCTTACTACGAGATTCTTCAGACATAAACGCATTATCCATCGTATTGGAGCAATAATAAGCGCTTGCTCCCAAGCGCAAACCATGCACACCCACCCAGTCTAAGCGTGCGGTCACCGCAGGACTGGTGAAGTTGTCTTCTTCAAAAAGTCCTTGATGTCCACCGTGCACCCAATGTTTAGGGCTAAAATTCTGGGCATTCAAGCCAGCCACCACCATCGCTTGATAGTTAAATTGCGCCATCTTTCGACCAAAGCTACCATACGCCGCAAGACCTGTTTCGTGCCAAGTACTGGGGATGATGCTTGTTTCGCCTTCTGGACGCGAAGTACCAAAGAAGTTCAGTGGTTCGTGGTGAGCATTGGTAAGCCCCATCGGCACCACCATGTGTCCAAAACGGAGATTAAAAGCGGGATGAATGAGGCGTGTGATATGAAATTGTTCAATTCCCACTTGTCCTCCCTTAGTGATAAAAGAAGATGCAGTGCCCGATTTCGTTTCTTCCACTTCGCCAACTATACCCGTTCCGCCTGATTCAAATTCGATCTCAGCTCCCACGATCCACTTGGGATTGATTTTATAATCCAATGCTAAGACGAAGCGAGGAATGGAGATAGTCGCACGGTTTTCTGCTTCGCTTCCTGATTGCGTAGCTAAGCGATCCAAGCCATACCCTTTGAAAGAAGAGAGCATTTCGCCATAGCCCCCTAAGCGGAAACGTGTGAAACTATCATATTCTTCGTCCGAAGCACGAAGTTTGAGGGCATTGTGCGGATGATTGCCGTCACAGTGCGCTTCACAATGCACATCTTGTCCATGGTGGCAGTGTGTTCCAGCAGGAACATCCTGCATACCCGCTACTCCCTTCTTGAGATTGGCAGATTTCTTATCCTTCTTCGAGTCCATCACTCCATCGGGCACCCGAGCATTGAGCTCTTTCAAGGGGGTGATCACCCATGATTTCGTCTTTGATGCGGCACTGTGCAGCAGCATTCAACGAGAGCGCAGCCACGAAGGCGGTAAAAAGTAGATTTTTGCTAGTCATTGCTTTTGTTTTTCAATATACAGCTGCAAAATTACAACATTTATCGTAAACAAGCAATCACCAGATATAAGTATTTTCGTCCGTTATCTTCCTCCTTGCTATGAGCTTTTTATGGAAAATACCGACATATAAGGAGGGGAAACCCGAAAAAAAGTTTGTATCTTTGCAAATACATTGGTCAATAATCCATACGTTTTTCAGGCTTTCGCAGTTTGTCTCGTAGTGATTATGCCGAAATCATGGTATTCTATTCCTCTCTTTTATCCTATGACTACTGGCTACACTGAACATAACAAGATGAGCGACGTCATAGCGTCGCAGCCTTCTCTACTTCAAATGATTTCTCGCTTTGGCATCCAACTAGGTGTGGGCGAGAAAACAGTGCGCGAAGTGTGTGAAGCCTCAAAAGTAGACACGACAACTTTCCTTGCCGTGGCTAATGTTATGAAGCAAGGAGCCACAGCAGCAGGGTTTTACATCGACAAAATCGATATGCCCACCATGATGCGCCACTTGGAGTCGGCACACGAGTTCTTCCTCGACTTCCAACTCCCACATATCCGCCGCAAACTGCTAGAAGCCATCGACTGTTCGCGTCAAACGAAGTCGCCTTCCTCATTCTCAAGTTTTACGATGAGTATATGCACGAGGTGCGCAAGCACATGGAATATGAAAATCAGCACATTTTCTCTTATGTCAAGCGATTGCTGGCAGGAGAAAAGGTGACGGACTTCCGCATTGCACAATATTCCAGTAGCCATGACGGAATGGAGCACAAACTTCAAGAACTGAAAAACATCATCATCAAGTATTACACACCCAACGAAGGCACGTCGGGTGATTTACTTTGCTATGTTCTCTTCAGCATCTACAATTCGGAAGCTGATCTTCGTGCGCACTGCGATATGGAAGACTCGCTGTTCTTCCCAGCTGTACAACTTTTGGAGGAGCGCATTGCGAACAATCAGTTTAGCGCGAATACAAATGATGAAAACGAAGACGGAGAAACCCTCACCGAACGCGAACGCCAAATCGTGGCTTGCGTGGTGCGTGGCTTGACCAATCGTGAAGTAGCGGAGCAACTCTTCATTTCCATCAACACAGTGCTCACCCACCGCCGCAACATCTCGCGCAAATTGGACATTCACTCTGTGAGTGGTCTCACTATCTATGCCATCGTCAATGGCATTGTGCAAATTGACGAAGTTTCTCTCAATTAAAACGCACTTCCTTAAACCTAAATCTGTTCAGGAAGTTATCTTTTCAATTACGAGTCGTACTATAACGGTCTAATGACCTATTTAGGGTTAAAAGTCGGAAGACCATCAAAACACCAACACTCGGGTGTGTCAAACTAAGTTTTGGCACACCCGAGTGCTTTTTTCGTTCATTCTGGGAAAGTTCGTTGCAAAACACTTTGTAAGGAAGCGAGAGTGGTCTGCACAAAGAGACTAAGTTGTGGCAGTGATTCAAAGGTTTCTCCCTGGAAATCAGAGTGCACGAACAGCATCGTCACGATGCCTTGCGCTAGAAATAAATATTTCCTCAAAGCGCACTCCTCAAAACGTGGGAGATTTTTCGAAAAAAACGTCGGACTTTTTCTCAAAAAAAACGTCGGAGATTTTTTCAAAAACGTGGGAGATTTTCATCACCACCATTTGAGAACTCTGTCAAAAGGCGAGAAGGAGGGTGGTTCGACTAGATAGATTCACTCCTCCAAAACCCATGAAACTACGGAGAGCAAGGATATCTGCCATAACAACTGCCCTAGCACTAGAAAAGCCAAACAGCAGAAAAACCAGTGGTGTTTTGTGAGGCATCAAAAGTGGGCAGAATGAAGAGCGAAGAAGTGGAACTTTTATCGGATTTTCTACCGAACGATTTCTTGCGATCCCAACCGAAAAGCTTCTTTTCGAGGGGCAAAAGTAGCAGACCAAGGCGCACCGCAGCAAAGCCATAGGCTGCCCCTCCGAGCACATCATTGACCCAGTGGCGATTGTTGTACATGCGCAACGCGCCCACCGTAGCTGCCACAGCATAAGCTCCCAGACCTGCCATATTTCCATACTCCGCGCGCACCAATTCTGCCCCCATCACGGCAGTAGCGGTATGGCCAGAGGGAAAAGAATTGCGCGCACTACCATCGGGACGTAGTGAACCAACAGAATATTTTTGTGGCGTTGACCAAAGTTCCCATGATGAAATAGGTGGTTGCCCCAAGAAGTAGACGATCGCGGAAATTATGTCGATGATATACTCCTGGAAAAAAGCCTAAAGACAAAAAGGCGGCAAAGGGCGAATACTGGATATAATCGTCTGCCCGCATGGGACCTCTCGTGTGCCAACGAAGAAAGTGTTTGCGCACCGCCATGCGACGTTTATAAACCAGCCACGGTCTACTACTCCCCATGCTCCAAGAGCTGTTAGTCCCACGGGAATACCAATTTGCAGAGTTGGAGAAAGATGGGCAAAGTGTGAGGTTTTGCGCACAAGCAGAGTATCAATAGTGAAATCAGGAGCAAACTCCAAGGCTTTGCGCACTGACAGAGTGTCTAACCCTATGCTATCCCTCAGATATCCCTGCACTTTGAGAGGAACTATCGTCGTATCTGACACAGCAAAGACTCCTGCGCCTCCGAAATGCGAAGTAGACTCTGAAGTGCTCTGAGCACAAAGCGGGAGCTTACAACCTATCATTGAAATAAACAAGTAGCACAGCAGGAGTGTTAATCGAAAATACATGAGAAGCAGGAAGTGTTGAACAGAAAAGTGGAAGATAACAGACAAAACATCTATCCTAAAAATCAAGATAGTTGCTAATACCGTCTAAGAAATTCAGGATAAATTGGAAGCAAAAGTAGTGATTTATCCTCAAACAGAGAGGAAAACCCCACTAAAACTTGCCTTATCGGTGATTCGACTGTCCAAATGTCATGCGAGGACTACAATAAACAAAGCACCGCTAGTTACTTGAACTGCGGTGCTTTGATAATGATAACAACCTAAACTTAGTAGGCGTGTTCGTTTTCTTGGAGTTCTTCCTTAGTCATACTCTTGCGGTCGATGCTATACCAAGCATAGACGATGTAGGCTAAGACAAAGGGAATGGCAATGGACACAACGCTCATGGCGGTGAGGGTGAACTCACTAGAGCAGCTATTGGCAAGGGTCAAAGAGCTTTGTGCATCAGCAAGAGAGGGATAATAAGCCGTGTTGTTCAATCCTGCGATGAGCAGCAAAGCCCAAACCGCAAGCACTGCTCCGATGCCAGTGAACCAGATGCCTCGAACATAGGTGCTGCAGAAAACGGTGCGAGCGATGCCCACCAACACGAGCACAACACCCACTAAGAAGAGCCCGAGGACTCCAGGAAGTGCGAGGAAGTTGTGGAGATACTTGTAAGCCTCCATAGACACCATACCTGTGTTGGCATCAACAGCCCAGCCATCCATAGTGAGCAAGTGACCAGCAAACGCCAAGAAAAGCACGAGGAAAGCTACGGCGTCGGTGCGCACTTGACGACGGATGCGAGCGCCAAGAGTTTCGTCAGCGATATTGTTGAGCATATAGAGATCGCCCAACACGCGGCTCAAGAAGAACACCACCAAACCGAGGATAACATTCCAAGGATTTGTCACAGCTTCAAGACCGTGCCAGCCAGTGGTCCACTGACTAATGGCAGGTGCGATTTGATCGGTCATGACATCTTTATTCACCACGAAGTTTGCACCGTGGAAGAAGGTGCCGACAGCGGTGCCCAAAAGGACAGGACCGAGCACACCATTGAGCACGAGGAAGCAACGATAGGTGTTTTTTCCCAACAAGTTGCCGAGCTTAGATTGGAACTCATAGCTCACGGCTTGAAGCACGAAGCTAAAGAGGATAAGCATCCACACCCAGTAAGCACCACCGAAGCTGGTGCTATAGAACAAGGGGAAAGAAGCGAAGAACGCACCCCCGAAAGTGACGAGCGTGGTAAAAGTGAATTCCCACTTACGACCAGTGCTGTTAACGATGAGCACGCGCTCTTCCTCAGTACGACCGAGGGTGAAGATTTGTGTGTTGGCGCCTTGCACAAACATGAGGAAGACAACCAGAGCACCGAGGAGGCTGACCAGCAACCACCAGTATTGTTGAAGAAGTTCGTAGGTAATCATAGGGCAGAGAGATTATTCTTGTTCGTGCTTGTTGATGGCTTTAAACATGATGCGCAATTCTGCAATGAGCAAAGCAGTGAAGACGAGGAAGAAGAGAGCAAAAGTGATTTGCACATTGTGCACAGAAAGACTAGACACAGCGGCATTGACGGGAAGGAGATCTTGAATAGCCCAGGGCTGACGACCCACTTCGGCAACAATCCAACCAGCTTGTTGCGCAGCATATGCGAGTATCACGCTCCAAAGGCCCACATGAAGCAACCAGCGCATGTGCTGAAGTTTGCCTTTGCGACCAAACCACCAGAGCAAAGCCATCACCAAGATGAGCGCAAAGCCTGTGCCCACCATGATGCGGAATGACCAGAACATCAAACCACGATTGGGCACGAGATCTTCTACCTTCTCGATGTAACCATAACCGAAGTAGGCCTTGTTTTCTTCAAACGTCTTGCGAGCTACTGCAGCCTTCTCGGGGTTGGACTTGCGATTTTCACGATATTCTTTGAAAGCAGCGAGCGCCACTTTACCTTTCTCCATTTTCTCTGTGGCAGGAATCACCTTTTCACCCTTGTGAGTGGTGTAACCCTTATAGAGGATGTCGTTTTCACCAGGCACAAAGCAATTTGGATTTTTGAAGGCTATCAAGGAAAGCGCATAAGGCACTTTGACACCAGGCACTACAGTGAAGCACGCACCACACTCTCCATCCTTGAGTCCTTCAGCAGCGGCAAGCTTCATGGGCTGGTGAGTGGCAATATCCACACCACTAGCGTCACCAGTAGCAGCGGTGAGAATGGCAGCAATGAAACCGACAATACTAGCAACTTTGATGCTTTGTACAGCCATTTTCACGTTGCGATTGCGAAGCAAATACCAGCAACTCACGGCAACAACGAAAACCGCTCCCAACAGCCATGCACTAGACACGGTGTGTGTGAACTTATTGACGGCAAAAGGCTGGAAAGCCACAGCGAAAAAGTCCATCATCTCGTTGCGCACGGTGTCGGGGTTGAAGTTCATGCCCGTGGGGTGCTGCATCCAGCTGTTGGCCACCAAAATCCACCACGCAGAAAGCGTAGCGCCGAAGCCAGTGAGCCAAGTAGAGGCGAGGTGGAAGCCCTTGCTAATCTTGCCCCATCCGAAGAACATGAGCGCGATGAAGGTGGATTCCATGAAGAAGGCGAAGATACCTTCAATGGCAAGGGGAGCACCGAAGATGTCACCCACAAACCAAGAGTAGTTGCTCCAGTTGGTACCAAACTCAAATTCGAGGATAATACCCGTGGCAACACCGATAGCGAAGTTGATACCGAAGAGCTTCTGCCAAAACTTGGTAGTTGTTTTCCAGAACTCATCACCTGTGCGGTAATAAATAGTTTCCATAATCGCCATCACGAGTGCAAGTCCGAGCGTAAGTGGGACAAACAACCAGTGATAGCATGCCGTGAGGGCAAATTGGGCGCGCGACCAGTCTAGGACTGCCGGGGCCGTGGCTTGTAAAAATGTCATATCTTGATATTGTTATTGAATTGTCTATGATGTTTCTAGTAGGAAATGCTCCAATCAGCGACCCTACGTTGGTAGGCAACACACATTATTATATATAGGGCATACCTTATTATATGATGTTCCGCAGGCTATGTGCTATATATATGGTGTAGCGAGGAGAGAACGTCGAAGTTTTTGCAGCCTCAGTGAGCAGTTGGGAGCTAGAAAAAGGGAGCACTAGGCGTGCGCCATGGGAGGGTTCTAGTATCTCAGCCTTAATGACGAAGGGGAAAACCCTCTATTTACGCTGCTCCTGCACGAAATTATCGCCTACAGTATTCGCTTTTTCAGCAGCACTGCCCTTGAGCGTAGGCTGAAAGAAAAAGAGTTTAAGCACCGCAAACATGACGAAAAGTTTAATCAAGACGATGATCCAGAGCGTTTTGCCCCAGGTCATGCCTCGAAGCCCTTCGGCATAGATGCGAAAAAAGGTTTTAAGTGCGGCAACCATATTGAAAAGGATAGAAAAGAATCAGAAATGAATATAGAGATTTTCACGTAACAGTAGTTCTAAGTAGGCAAACTACCAAGTCGCCTGTCGGATACCTCTGCGGGTTATTCTGATTTGCAATGTAGACTTTATAATTGTTCGGACTACAAAATTACGTCGTGCGCGTGAAATTTCCAAACATTTTTCCTCATAAATGAGGATAACGGCCTTTTTTTATCGTACAAAAGACAAAATCCCCCCATTTCCAGCTCGATTATTTGGTGTTTCCTGCGCTTCGTTGTAACTTTGCACGGCAATAATTGAAGCTATATGAAAATCATCAATACGGTCGCTGCGCTGCAACAAGCCGTGACTGAAGCTAAACAACAAGGACTTTCCGTGGGTCTTGTGCCCACCATGGGGGCTTTGCACGAAGGACATGCCTCCCTCATTCGCCAAAGTGTGGCAGATAACCAACTCACTGTGGTCAGTGTGTTTGTGAATCCCACTCAGTTTAATGACCCCAAGGATTTGCAACACTACCCAAGAACTTTTGAAGCCGACGCGCAACTCATTGCTTCGCTCGGTGGTGACCTCGTCTTTGCTCCCAGTGTGGAAGAGGTATATCCGCAAGAAGACACCCGCGTGTTTGCCTATCCTCCCATCGACACCGTGATGGAAGGAGCGCGCCGTCCCGGACACTTCAATGGCGTGTGCCAAATCGTGTCGAAACTCTTTGACATGGTGACCCCAGACAAGGCGTATTTCGGAGAAAAAGACTTCCAGCAAATCGCTGTGGTGCGTGCCATGATGAAAGACTTGGGCTATACCTTCCAATTGGTGCCCTGCCCTATAGTGCGCGAAGAGAGCGGTTTGGCACTTTCTTCCCGCAATGCTTTGATGAGCGACGAAGAGCGCGTGCTGGCAACCAACATTTATCGCACACTTCGCGAAAGTGTGGACTACGCACAATCGCACACTGTGGCAGAAACCCAACAATTTGTGGTGGAACAACTCAATGCCCTCGAAGGACTAGAGGTGGAATACTACGAAATCGTGAATGGCGAAACGCTGCAGCCAGTGACTTCTTGGGAAGATGCCCCCCCACATCCAAGGGTGCATCACCGTGTTCTGCGGAGCGCGTCCCGTACGTCTTATCGACAACATTGCCTACCGCTAAACCGAACTTACGACAGTCTGCCATACGCAACTGTACGAAGTCAATATACAACAGCACAAGGCTAAATTAAAAACGCCTGATTCATAGTATCAAATATGATTCTCAGTCTTCTAAAATCAAAAATTCACTGTGCCACAGTCACAGAAGCCAACCTGCACTACATGGGTTCTATCACCATCGACGAGGCTTTGCTCGATGCAGCTGGACTTATTGCAGGCGAACACGTGCATGTGGTCAACAACATGAATGGTGAACGCATCGAAACTTATGTGATTCGTGGTGAGCGCAACTCTGGTTGCATCTGCCTCAATGGAGCAGCTGCTCGCCGTTTCCAAGTAGGTGACGAAGTGATCATCATGGCTTACGCTGGTTTCACTCCCGAAGAAGCCAAAGACTTCACACCGAAAGTGGTGTTCCCCAACGCACAAAACGCGCTGGACTAATGCGACGAATTGGCATTTTCGGCGGCTCATTCAATCCCATTCATCTGGGACATTTGGCGGTGGCTCAAAGAGTCGTTGACCAAGGCCTCGTGGATGAAGTCTGGCTGATGGTATCTCCGCAAAATCCTCTCAAACAAGCTGCCACAGACTTGGCTCCCGAACAAGATCGTCTTGCGCTCGCACGACAAGCTGTGGAAGATTTCCCCCATATTGTCGCTGCTGACTTTGAGATGCAACTGCCGCGCCCGAGCTACACTTGGCGAACGATGGAGGCTCTTCGGCATCACTATCCCGAAAATGTCTTTTCGCTCATCATCGGTGCAGACAACTGGGTGAACTTCACACGATGGGCACACCACGATGACTTATTGGCAGAATATCCCTTGCTGGTTTATCCCCGAGAAGGCTACCCAATTTTGCCAGAAACATTACCGGAAACAGTGCAACTCATCGATGCCCCACTCTTCCCCTTCAGCAGTACGAACATTCGCGCTCGACTCGCAGAAGGAAAAGATGTAGAAAAGATGATTCCTGCCTGCATCATCGATGCTGCACAACACATTTATGCACCACAAAAGAGAGCAGAAGATGCTGATTGATCGCCACGGCGTTTCCCAAAATAAGGAAACCCAAGCGAAGAAACTCCGAAAACGCATTGCATAGTAAGCTGCAAAAACCGCAAAAATAGACACAAATTCCATCGTTTGTGTCTATTTTTCTGCATAAGAACGCACGTATGTTCAGAAAATAGCACAATTCCTGCAAGTTGATTGCGTTATATTTGTACATTTGTTCAGAAATGCGTATTTTTGCAACCCAGACTTTCAAAAAGAAACCACATGTCCACACTCCGTAAGGTGAAACAACACCGTCTTCACAACGAAGGGAGCACCACCCTTACCCTAGGAGGTATTGCCCTCGTTGCCATCGCAGCCTTGGACTATTGGCTGTTTTATCCCGATTACCCTGTTGCCTTCTATATCATCTTGGCCGTATTCCTCGTTGTCTACGGCATTATTGTGAATTTCTTCCGTTGCCCCGTGCGCATCTTCCCTGGTGATACCCACAACGTGGTGGTTGCACCTGCAGATGGTCGCATTGTCGTGATTGAAGAAGTAGAAGAAAACGAATATTTCCACGATCGTCGCCTCATGGTGTCGGTGTTTATGTCCGTGACTAACGTACACGCCAACTGGTTCCCCGTAGAAGGTACAGTGAAATTGGTGCGTCATCACAATGGAAACTTTGCTAAAGCATGGTTGCCCAAAGCCAGCACCGAGAACGAACGTAGCACAGTGGTCATCACCACTCCCTCTGGTCACGACATCCTCGTGCGCCAAGTAGCAGGTGCTGTGGCACGTCGCATCGTGACTTACGCCACCGAAGAACAAACTTGTAAGATTGACAACCACCTCGGCTTCATCAAGTTTGGTTCACGTGTCGATGTTTATCTCCCTCTCGACACAGAGATTTCGGTAGAGATGGGACAAGCCACCACTGGTAACAGCACGATTCTGGGTCACCTCAAAGACAAGAATACAACGACACAGAGCGTATAACATTCTCCCTATAAGCAACGCCCTTCGGAAACACGGAGGGCGTTTGCGCATATACCTACGTGAATGTCGCAAACAAGCCATGACCTCCCCTCAGGTATGAGTGAATGGACCACGTCCGTGCTGAGTGTTCTAGTATCATCCCCCACAAAGACTTCTCTATTCTCACCTTTCGTAACAACAAATTTCCTCTCGTGAAACGACATATCCCCAACATTATCACTAGTTTTAATCTAGTAAGTGGTTGCATAGCCACTATATTTGCAGTCGATGGTGAACTACTTTACGCGCTTTGCTTTATGCTTCTCGGACTCCTCTTCGACTTTTTCGATGGGTTCACCGCTCGCCTTCTTGGAGTCTCTAGTCCCATCGGTAAAGAGTTGGACTCTCTGGCAGATGTCATCACCTTTGGCCTCGTCCCCTCAATGATGTTGTTCATGACCCTACAAACGTATTTGCCCATCATCTATGAGGAATATCCAGACGCTATGCTCTACATTGTCAGCATACTCCCCTTTGCCATCGCAGCATTCTCTGCAGTTCGTTTGGCAAAGTTCAATCTAGACACCCGGCAGTCGCATAGTTTCATTGGACTTCCCACACCTGCCAACGCTTTATTTTGGGCTGGTTTGACAAACTTTCTTTACAGACACCCCATTCATTATTATCTTGTGCCCGTCACAATAGGTACTCTTATACTACTCATTGCGTTGTCATGCTGGATTATGGTCAGCGAAGTGCCGATGTTCGCATTGAAATTTAAGAACTTCACGTGGAAGGACAACAAAGTACGCTACTGCTTTATGATTTTGGCGGCTGTTGTTGTGACGGCTGGGGTAGGTCTCCAAATCTACGACTTAGCCTTGTCCCTCCTCATCGTACTTTACAGCCTGATTTCTCTCCTCGTTCGCAACAAGTGATGCTTTTTATGGCACAGTAGTTGCACGTACACTAAGAAATATCTGTTTAGTCACCTCAATTCAAAAAAGTATATGGGTACATTCTTTGGTTGCCTTTTTGCCTTTTTCATAGGTCTATTTTTCGTAGCATGGGCACTACTCCATCAAGGTCTTCGATTCATTCTTTCTCTCCTAGGCATCAAGTTGCCAGACAATGCAGAGGCTTTTAGACAGCAAGCACAACAACAAGGGCAACAGCAAGCGAATCGTTCCCAACAACACCATAGTTCTAGCCAAGAATCGAGCAGTAACAATGCCTCAAATGGCAAGATTTTCACGAAAGATGAAAGTGAATACGTAGAATTTGAAGACGTGCCTTAATGGCGCGTCTTTCTTTTTGTCCATAACCTAGCGCAGGTTTTCCCTCATCTCCTCGATTTTCCGGGCCATCGACCTAGAAAAAGCACAGACTACTGCTGCTTCGTTGCACTTTTCGCTCTCATCATTCGGCAGATACGTGCAATAATCCGTAACTTTGCACGTTATGTAATGTAGGCTCTGCTGTGCACCAAGGGCAAGACTAAAAAAGGTGCTGTGAATAGCATGGATTTTCCTCCATTCTCTATCCACATTTTCTCACGCACTCCGCCCTTTTCAGCAGGATATTTTCAACACTCCAACGACGTTATCTCCGAATGATCACTTATATCAAAGGCAGCATTGCCGAACTCACTCCCACTGAAGTGGTGGTAGAAGCCGCAGGTGTGGGCTATTCCATCGCTATTTCGCTCAACACTTTCGCAGCCCTCCAAGGCAAAGAATCGGCTCGTGTGTATGTCACTGAGGTGATTCGCGAAGATGCTCACCTTTTGTTTGGATTTTACAGCAAACAAGAACGCACTCTCTTCGAAGCCCTCACCTCGGTCAATGGCATTGGCGGACAGACTGCACGCATGGTGCTCTCGGCTTTCTCGCCTGCGGAACTGACAGAAATCATACAAGGCGAACAAACTGCCATGCTCAAGAGCGTGAAAGGTATTGGACCCAAAGCAGCCGCGCGCATTGTTTTGGACCTGCGCGACAAGATTGGCAACCTGCTCAGCACTGGAACACTCGACGTAGCTCCTTCAGCTGGTGGTGCCATTGCCACTGCCGACAAAAAAGTGGCAGAAGAAGCCATCTCTGCCCTCACGATTCTCGGTTTCCAACCTGCGACAGTGCGCAAGGTCATTGGCAATATCCTCAAAGCAGAACCAGGGTTGGACGTGCAGCAACTCATCAAACGCGGTTTGAAAGAAATCAAATAATCGCTCTTGTCTTGTGACATCTTCGAGCACTTCTAAGCTTTATCTCTAGAAACTCTCGAACCTCCATTTGTACTCCCTCAAAAAACTTGAACATAATGAAGCTCTTCTCTCCAAGTAAAATCCAACATTGGGTCGCACTCCTCGGTGTGGCGCTCTGCTGTGTAGCCACTTGGGGGGCAGTTCATGCGGCGTTTCTGGCACCGCGCACGGAAAACCCAGCTGAGCTACCAGCACCACAAGCGGTGCGCGACAGCATTGTTCCAAAGCGCAACCCACAAACAGAGCGTGTTGTGCCTTTTACTGTGCGTCCCACTGCCAGTGCCAACCCCTCATCTGACGATCGCCATTCTGGCGACTTGAAAGATCCGGAGAACCTCACCACGGGACTGTTCTATGATGAGGCGACAGGACTTTACAAATACGGCACAAAAGTAGGCGATCGCTTTGTTTTCTCTCCTATCTTCATGGGCACTGATGAAGTGATGCGCGAGGGCATCCGTCGATCTATGATGGATTACTTCCGCAAGCGCAACAACGACGAATACCGTAGCCAAGGCAAAAATAGTTTTGACTTCACCGATATGCAATTTTCCCTCGGACCCGCAGAGAAAATCTTCGGTCCTGGCGGAGTGCGCGTGCGAACCCAAGGGAGTGCAGAACTAAAACTCGGAGCGAATCACAGATGGACGGACAATCCCTCGCTGTCAGAACGCAATCGCAGCGTGTTTGGCTTCGACTTCAATGAGAAAATCAATCTTGCCCTCAATGGTAAAGTAGGCGACAAGGTGAACATGGACTTCAATTATAACTCAGAAGCCACGTTCAACTTTGACGCGCAAAACCTCAAACTCCGCTACGAAGGCAAAGAAGATGAGATTATCAAACTCGTGGAAGCCGGTAATGTGTCCATGCCCACGCAGTCTTCGCTCATCCGTGGCGGACAAAGCCTCTTCGGTGTCCGGACGGATATGCAGTTCGGGCGGCTCAAACTGCAAACCATGCTGGCGCAAAAGAAATCGGCAGCACAAACTGTCAATTCCCGTGGTGGAGTGCAGCTCACCGACTTCGAGTTCTCAGCTTCCGACTACGACGAAAACCGACATTTCTTCCTTGCTCATTTCTTCCGCGACCACTACGACCAGTGGATGACGCAGCTCCCCAACATTCTTTCGGGAGTGACCATCAATCGCATCGAACTTTGGGTCACCAACAAGAGTGCTGCCACCACCAACACGCGCAATCTTGTTGCACTCACCGACTTGGGCGAAGCCAAGAAGTTCAACAATAAGATCTGGGTAGCGACACCGAATGATGTGGCTCCCTCCAATCGTTCTAACAACACTTACAACTTCATCCTCCAAACGGCTCCGCAAGTGCGCGACATCACGCAGAGCAACGCCCAACTTGACGCAATGGATTTGGTGGGTGGTGAGGACTACGAAAAAAACTGGAAAGCGCACGCCTGCTGAGCAGTTCTGAATATTCGCTCAACTCTGCCTTGGGTTATGTGTCGCTCAAGTCTACGCTCCAACCCGACCAAGTGTTGGCAGTGGCGTTTGAATACACTTATCGCGGACAAACATATCAAGTGGGGGAATTTCTACCGACGTCAAGGACAACACGCAAGCTCTCCTCGTCAAATCGCTCAAAAACACCGCGAACACCCCTAAGATGGGCAACTGGAAACTGATGATGCGCAACGTCTATGCGCTCGGAGCAACGGCAGTGCAACGTGAGCGGTTTGCCCTCGATGTCAAGTATTTGTCCGACACCACTGGTGTTGACATTTCCTATCTTCCCATTCCACGCCTCAAAGACAAGCGTTTACTTTCGCTCCTGGGCTTAGACAATCTGGACAACAACGCACGTCGCGTGCCGAATGGCTACTTTGACTTCGTGGAAGGCTACACCATCGACGCAGCTTCTGGGCGTGTTTTCTTCCCCCAAGTGGAACCCTTCGGTAGCTTCTTGGCAAATGTCATCGGAGATGCTGATGTGGCGCGCAATTTTGCTTACACCGAACTCTACGATTCTACGCGCACCATTGCCAAGCAAGTGGCGGAACACAACAAGTTTGTCATCAAAGGTCGCTATAAAGCCACGAAGAGCGACGAGATTGTCCTCAACACTTCTGGCATTCCTCAAGGAAGTGTGGTCGTGACCGCTGGCGGACAAATCCTCACCGAAGGCAGTGACTACACTGTGGATTACAGTGCTGGTGTCGTGCGCATCCTCAACAAGAGTATCCTCGATGCTGGAACGCCCATTCAATGTTCGGTCGAATCGAACACCGACTACGGTTTGCAGCGCAAGACCATGATGGGATTGAACTGGCAATACGACTTTTCACGCGACTTCCAATTTGGTGGTTCTCTCCTGCATCTCAGCGAGCAACCTTTGACCTCTAAAGTGGCGCTCGGCAGTGAACCGCTAAATAACACGCTTTGGGGACTGAACATGGCATGGAAACAGCAAAGTCAGTGGCTCACTAATCTGGTGAACCGCCTGTCCTTCGTGCACGCCTCTGCCCCATCTTCCATCAACTTCACCGCTGAATTCGCGCATCTCATTGCTGGACAAAGCAGTGAGGTGCAAGGTCGCGCCTCTTACTTAGACGACTTTGAGAATGCCAAGACTGAAATCGACATCTCTGCCCCCAACAATGGAGTCTCTCTTCGGTGCCCTCGATGTTTGCGGAGTCGCAACTCAACAACGATGTGCGCTCTGGCTACAACCGCGCGCGCCTAGCGTGGTACACCATCGATCCACTCTTCACACGTCGCAACTCGTCCCTCACCCCTGGTCACATCAAATCCGACTTGCGTCAACTATCGGACGCGCGAGTGAGAGAGGTTTATGTCAGCGACCTCTATCCCAACAAGTCGTTGAACTACAAGGATGCTGCCACGCTTCCTGTGCTCAACCTCGCATTCTATCCCAACGAACGCGGACCTTACAACCTCGATCCAACCCTCGATCGCGATGGACATCTGGCTAATCCCACCCAACGCTGGGGAGGTATGATGCGTCGTCTCGAAACTTCCGATTTCCAAGCCGCAAATGTGGCGTACATCGAGTTTTGGATGATGGATCCTTTCACAGAGATTGACGGCAAAACCCCTAACTATACGGGTAATCTCTATTTCAATCTAGGAGAAATCTCAGAAGATGTACTCCGCGATGGTCGCAAGTTCTACGAAAGCGGAATGCCAGTGGATGGCGATCGCTCGCAACTCACGCAAACTGCATGGGGATGGGTGCCCAACCAAAGCGCAGTGACCTATGCTTTCAACACCGCTTCCGACAGTCGCCGACTGCAAGACATAGGCTTCAACGGATTGACCTCCGAAGAAGAACGCACCTTTGGTCCCTATGCCAAGTTCCTCGAAGACGTGCGCAGCCGTGTGCGTCCCGAAGTTTACGACTCACTCTTACAAAGTCCTTCAGCCGACCGCTATCACTATTACCGCGGTACGGACTTTGATGAACGCCGCATGAGCATCCTCGACCGCTACAAATGGATAAACAATCCCAATGGTAACTCTGTAGCTGCCGATGCTTCTCCCGAACGCTATTCCACAGCCTACAAAATCACTCCCGATGTGGAGGATATCAATCAGGACTATACGCTCAACGAATACGAGAAATACTACCAATATCGTGTGCAAATCCGTCCTGACGCCATGCAAGTGGGACAAAACTATATCGTAGATAGTCGCACCATCAATGCGAAGACTCGAGATGGCAAGACGCCCGAAACGAAGTGGTATCTCTTCCGCATCCCCATTGACCAGTACGAGCGTCGCTACGGAAGCATCAACGATTTCTCTTCCATCCGCTTCATGCGCATGTTCATGACGGGCTTTGACCAACCAATCGTGCTGCGTTTGGCGACACTCAACTTGGTGCGCGGAGAATGGCGCGACTACGAACAGCCTCTCTACACCACTGGACTCGGTGGACAATCGGGCGAAATGGTGGTAAGTGCGGTGAACTTTGAGGAAAACAACGAGAAAACTCCGGTCAACTACGTGCTTCCTCCTGGCATCAGCCGTAGCATCGAACCCGGACAAGAGCAGGTGCTTGAAAACAATGAGCAAGCCCTCTCTCTGACCGTGAAGAACCTCTCCAGTGGCGATGCGCGTGCGGTATATAAAAACACGCAGCTCGACCTCCGTCGCTACAAGCACCTCCAACTTTTTGTCCATGCCAACGCCCTCCCAGGCGACAAAGATTTGGCAGATGGTCAAATCAGCTTGTTCGTGCGTTTGGGTTCTGACTATAAAAACAACTTCTACGAATACGAGATTCCTCTCACGCTCACTCCCGAAGGTCGCTACGGTGGTGAGGTGGGGCGCCGTGCGGTATGGCCCAATGACAACATGCTCGATGTGGATCTCGACCTCTTCACTCGATTGAAGGCGGGTCGCAACCGCAAGAAAGCACAAGGTTTAGCAGCCTTCACCCAACTGTTCTCGGTATATGACCCTGCGCGCCCCAAGAATAAAGTGAGCATTCAGGGTAATCCTTCCTTGGGCGAAGTGCGCACCATCATGATTGGTGTGCGCAACAACTCGCGCGCTCCGCGCAGTGTCGAAGTGTGGGCAAATGAACTCCGTCTGCAAGACTTTGCCAACCAAGGGGGCTGGGCAGCTCAAAGCCAACTCAACATCCAACTCTCCGATTTGGCAACTGTCAATCTGAGCGGACACCTAGAAACGAACGGATTCGGTGGATTGGAAGAGACCGTGAGCCAACGTCGCAACGACGATCTTTCGCAATTCTCAGTGACGACCAATCTAGAATTGGGCAAACTCGTTCCCGAGAAAGTGAAGCTCACTGCGCCTGTCTACTATTCGTACTCCAAAGAGGTGGTAACTCCTCGCTACAATCCCCTCGACACCGACATGCCGATGGCGGATGCGCTGGCTTCGTTCCCCACATCGGCTCAGCGCGACTCCCTACGTGACCTCACCAATCGTGTAGTGGTGAACAAGAACTTCTCCGTTTCTGGTCTACGCTTCAACCGCACCACGAAAGGAAGCCCCATGCCTTACGACTTGGGGAACTTCACACTTGGCTTTGCACAATCCACGCGCCACACTGCAGGTACGACGACGGCGTGGGAACGTGACATGAACTGGAAGCTCAACTTTGCTTACACCTATTCACCTGGCCGTCATTCTTTCGAACCGCTCCGCAACATCCTCAAGTCTAAGTCGCCTTGGCTGCGCATCTTCAAGGATTTTGGCATCAACTATTTGCCACAAAGCATTGCGTTCAACTCGGATATTTCGCGCCACTACTACGAACTTCAAGAGCGCGACATGGAGAATCTAGAGAACAAGACGCTTCCGCTCACCTTCTCTAGCGACTTCTTGTGGAATCGTAGCTTCCAACTCCGTTGGGATCCGACTAAAAACATTCACTTCAACTTTGCCTCTGGCACCAATGCGGAGATTGAGCAACCCAATGCACCCGTCAATGAAGCGCTTTATCCTGATCGCTACACAGCGTGGAAGGACTCCATCACACGCAGCATCCTAGAACTTGGTCGTCCGCTCGCCTATCAGCAGAATGCCGAATTGTCGTGGAACATTCCGCTCAACAAAATCCCTGCCCTCGACTGGATCACTGCCGATGCTAAATACGGAAGTACCTACAACTGGACACGCGGCATCGAGACCACCACTGGACAATCCTTAGGCAACAACATTGCCAACCGCCGCGACATCACCGCCAACGGCCGCTTCAATATGGAAAACCTATATAATAAGGTGCCTTTCTTGAAGCGAGTGAATCGCAAATTCTCACAGAGCAACACCCGAAACACGAAACCTGAAAAGAAGTTCTACGAGAAAGAAATCGTGCTGCGCGCTGACACTACCTTCATTGTTCCTCACAACCAAGGCAGCAAGAAGCTCCGTGTCGTAGCGATTCGCAAAGATGGCTCGCGCTATGCCATCAAATACAAAGTGCTCGACATCAACCGCATCGAAGTGCTCTCACGCGGTGCAGACTCTCTCAAGATTACCGTGGCAGCTCGCAAGCGTATGGAGGAACAAACATGGTATAAAGTAGCTGAAGTAGGCGCACGCGGATTGATGAGTCTGCGCAATTTCAATGTGAGCTATCGCAACAATGCGCAACTCTCTCTCCCTGGGTTCATGCCTAATGTGGGCGACATCTTCGGACAGTCGCACATGGGCACCCTCTTTGCACCTGGACTCGATTTTGCCTTTGCCACAGCAGGCGAAGACTATGTGCAACGGGCAGCCGACAGAGGTTGGTTGCTCCAAAGCGACAGCATCACCACACCTGCTACCTTCGCCCAAACGGAGGACTTCCAACTGCGCGCACAGATAGAACCGGCACGCGATTTCCGCATCAGCCTCACTTTCTCGCGCAATCACAATCGCAACAAGACCATACAATACATGTTTGAGGGTATGCCATCGCTCCAAAGTGGCTCCTTTGCAATGACCACTCTTTCCCTCGGTAGTGCCTTCTCATCTAATGGTACAGCGGACAATGGCTACCGCAGTGCGCGTTTCCAACAGTTCCTAGGTGCCCTCGATCGTTATCAAGCTCGACTACAACAGCGTTATGTAGGAACCACCTACCCTGCTGGACTCGGCTCATGGAGTGGACAATCATACAACCCCGAAAATGGCGTAGTAGGCAAGTATTCCAGTGAGGTGATGATACCTGCATTCTTGGACACTTATACTTCCATGGGCGGATCTACCGACATCTTCCCCATCTTGACGAAGCTCTTGCCCAACTGGACACTCACCTACTCTGGACTGGCGTCACTACCTGCCTTCAAACGATGGTTCCGTGCCTTCAACCTCAACCACAGCTATCGCAGTCTTTACAATGTTGGTTCGTACAATAGCTTCCAAAGCTATCGTTCCGCAGTGGATGGTCTCGGATTTATCAGCAATGTGGAGAATGGTCGTCCGCAACCTTCGTCGCAATTCGACATCTCGACAGTGAGCATCAACGAAAGCTTCTCTCCCCTCTTGGGTGTAGATGCCACTTTCTACAACAGCATGACTGCCAAACTGGAAATGCGTCGCACACGTGTGCTCACGCTCTCCATGGCTTCTCAATTGCTCACCGAGACTCACTCCAACGATATTGTCGTGGGCATTGGCTATCGAGTCAATGATTTCAAGTTCCCCACGTTTGGTGGTAGTGGTGTAAAAGGAAAAAGCAGCAAATCGCGCCGCTCAGCACGAAGTGCTTCAGTCAACAACTCCAACAACGACAGTTTTTCTGATAGTGCTTCGGGTACATCTGGTGATGGTTTTGCCCACTCGCTCAACTTACGTCTGGACCTCTCATTCCGTGATCAGAGTGCGCTACAACGCAATCTCCTCACCACGCTTTCTCAAGCCACGAGTGGCAACAGAGCGGTGCAAATATCCTTCTCAGCAGACTATGCCGTATCGCGTTTCTTCACCATCTCTGCCTACTACGAACGACAGATGAACCGTCCGCTCCTCACCTCTTCCGCCTTCCCCACCACAGTACAAGACTTCGGTCTCAACCTCAAATTCCAGTTGGCGAGATAGACATTGACCCGTTCTCTCAAGTATCCCCCAAGTCACTGGTCTAATTCCCAAGGTTTATCCCCCGGATTAGCCACAAAGCTCACCGAAGAAGGGGTGGATAGGTCTTCCAAAGGACTTGCAAAGGCTCATCTTTAGGATTATCTTCCTTTCCCTTTGTAGGAAGTCATAAACAAGCCGCGTGCGCAACGTATTTGTTGCGCACGCCGCTTTTCTTTTTGGGGAATTGACATGGAGTTTATCGGTCATAATAAAAAGGTCGTATCTATGGTTGTGACACCAAAGATACGACCTTAGGGGAGAATAGAAAATGACAACTTTTCGCTATAAGCTAGCAAAAAGCAGCCCATGCAGCAGCAGTGCGGTGGGCACTGGCTTGTCGTTTTCTTTTGTTGATAGAGGCCATCCTTTCAGCGCTCCACTTCTCATAAGCCTCTTTTTCTTTCCGCTTGGCTTCTCGAAGCGCAAGCGTCCGTTGGAAGCGAGCATAGACGCCAGGATGATGCTTTTCAGCGCGACGATAAGACAAGTCTTGATGAGCAACTCTGAAGAATACAACCACATACAGCACCACCCAGAAAGTCACCCAGAGAGAGACACACAGAGCGATAAGTCCAAGAACGAAAGCGATAGCCCATATTGTCAGCATAATACAAACTTTTTAGAATGTTGATAAGAAAGCTCCATCATGTAGAGGAGTCTTTATTGTCACCTCAAAAATAAAAATAAAATCACACCTCACCAAGCATTTAGCCAAGAATCTGAACTTTTTCCCTATCCATCATCGTGCATTCATGTCACTGACACAGAAATAGACGCGTAGGGCGTACTCTTTAAGTTGAAAAAGCCAGCGGATATAGTGAATCGTGTCCTAAATCTAGAACTCTATCCATCATCTATGTTGCTCTGCACCACACCTCTATATGATAAACTCGGAGGAATCTGAAAAAACGTCGGAGATTTTCAAAATTATCTCGGAGAAAATTCAGAAAAACTCCGACGTTTTTCGAGAAACGTCGGAGTTCTTGTGAGGAAATAGCGTTTATGATACAAGAACGCTCTCAGAGCATTATTGTATTGATGGAGCAATAGGAACACGAAAACAAAATGGTGGACACTTCACCGTGAAGTGTCCACCATTAGATATGTGAGAAATAGCGTTTATGCTATGAGAAGTGCACTACAAGAAAGCGCGGAAAACACCATAAGAGAAAGTGTCGAGATAGCTGTAAACGCAACCCAAAATGCCGAGGAGCATGACACCTGCTACGCAAATGGCGATCGCTGTGCGAGAATAACAGTCGCTCTTGAAAGTGGCAATGGGATTCTCACTAGGATTGATGTACATAGCTTTCACAATGAGGAGATAGTAGTAGAGTGAAATCACCGTGTTGATCAAGGCGATGAGCACCAACCAATGATAACCTGCGTGGAAAGCTGCCATGAAGACGAAGAACTTTGAGAAGAAACCTGCGAAGGGGGGGAATACCTGCCAAAGAGAACAAGCAGAGCGTCATGATGAACGCGAGCTTGGGATTGGTGCGGTAAAGTCCGTTGTAGTCGTCAATACCTATCAAACCGCTGTTTTGCTCTACGACATTCATCACGGCAAATGCACCCATGTTGGCTGCCATATAGACGAGGAGATAGAAAACCATGGCTGTCATGCCTTGCGCTGTGCCTCCCATGAGGGTGAGCACGAGGTAACCGGCTTGAGAGATGGCAGAGAATGCCATGAAACGCTTGAGGTTTTTCTGACGAATGGCGAAGAGGTTGGCAATGGTGATAGAAGCAATGATGATCCAGAAGAAGGCAGTGTTCCAGGCTTCAAAGAGACCACCGTTAGCGGAGAATACCTTCGTGAGCACTGTGAAAAGCACAAAGGCTGCACTTCCCTTAGAAATCACGCTCAAATAGCCCGTAACGACGGTGGGTGCACCTTCGTAAGTGTCGGCTGTCCAGAGGTGGAAGGGAACAAGAGAAATCTTGAAGCCCATGCCGGTGATGAAGAAGAGCATGCCGAGGAGGGTGAATGCGTTGGCTTTGCCTAGGAGCGCGAAGACTCCATCGAAATACAAGGTGCCAGTGCCTCCATAAATCAACGAGAGACCGTAGAGCAACAAACCAGCTGAGAAGAGGGCGAGCAAGATGAACTTGGCGCCGGCTTCGGCACTTTCGTAGCGATATTTGTCGTAGCTCACGAGAGCTGCCATAGGAATGGAAGCTAACTCGAGTCCGATGAAGAACATGAGGAAGTGTCCGCTGGAAATCATGAAGTACATGCCAAGGAGGGTGAAGAGGGTGATGATGTAGAACTCACCTTGTTTCACCAAATTCTCTTGACGTTTCATCCACCCATGCGCCATGAGGAAGGTGATGAGCGTGCCGATGCTGAGCACCGACTTAACGATACCACCCATGGCAGTAGTGACATACATGCCGCCAAAAGCGGTGGTGGCTGCATCACCACTGAGTGTGGGCACGAGATTCAACAATGTGTGCGCTGCCAAAAGGATGATGGGCAACGGAGTGTTGTAGATGCCTTTTTGCTCCTTGCCGTCGCCACTCATGAATAGATCAGCAATGAAGAGGATAACAATCACTGCGAGGAGTGAAAGTTCTGCTTGCATGCTAAGAAACTGTGAAAAGTCCATGCTGTATTGATACGTTTAGGAGTTTACAAAAAGGGATTACTATGACTGTTCAACAGAGAACCTGCTTGTTGGAGGTGCTCAATCACGGGATGCACGCCAGTGCGAATCATGTCGCTGACCCAGAAAGGTGCAAGACCGAGTGCTGCAACGGCGAGGATGAGACAGATGACAGAGAAACGCTCGTCCCAAGTGGCATCGGTGAGTTGGAGATGATGCTCGTTGGTGGGCACTCCATAGAGGATTTTACCGACAAGTCGCAAGATGTAGACCGCGGTGATGACGATGGAGGTGCAAGCGATGATCGTCATAGTGGTGTAGAAAGTACCGGTGTTCTCGAACGAACCTACGAAGATGGTCATTTCAGCAACGAAACCTGAAAGTCCGGGAAGACCGAGGTTGGCTAAACCAGCAATGACGTAGCAGACTGCGAGGAAAGGCATAATCTTCATCAAACCTGCCAATTCACGGATGTCACGCGTGTGGGTGCGACCATAGATGAAACCGATGAGCGCGAAGAAGAGTGCAGTCATCAAACCGTGAGAAAGCATCTGAAGGATAGCACCGGTGCTGGCGGTTTCGGTAGCCATACAGATGGCGAAGAGCACGAGTCCGCAGTGAGAAACCGATGAATACGCGTTGATGTATTTGAGGTCTGTTTGCACACAAGCAGAGAAAGCACCATAGACCACAGAGATACCTGTGAGGATAAGGAAAATCCAACTCAGTTCGTTGGCTGCTTCGGGCAAGAGATACATGGCGATGCGGAAGCATCCGTATCCTCCGAGCTTCATCAAGACACCAGCGTGGAGCATAGACACTGCAGTGGGTGCAGAAGCGTGACCGTCGGGTGACCAAGTGTGGAAGGGGAACAATGCGCCGAGGATACCGAAACCTACGAAGGTCATGGGGAACCAAATCAACTGCCAGTTGGTGGCAATGGCGTGCGCCCCGTTGGTATGATTGGCGATGTCGATGATGTTCATGGTTTGACCACCTGCACCATAGAAGATGCCGAAGATGCCACACATGAGGAACGCAGAACCTCCCATCAACATCAGGGTCAGTTTCATCGCTGCATATTCTTTGCGTCCACTACCCCACACTCCGATGAGGAGATACATGGGGATAAGTGCGATTTCATAGAACATGAACATGGCGAACATGTCGGTGGTGATGAAGAAGCCAAACACACCCATGGAGAGGAGGGTGAACCAGAGGAAGTATTCCTTGGTCAATGGCTTGAGTTGCCAAGAAGCGAAAGTACCGGTGAAGGTGATGATGGCAGAGAGGAGCAACATGGCTACGCTGATGCCGTCAACACCAACGGTGTAGTTGATGTGAAGGGGTGGAAACCACTCTACACTGCTCACAAAGAGCATTTCGCTGTGGGGATCGAGCGCGCGCGCATCGAGGAAGGCGAAGACCAGATAGACGGAGAGTGCCAAGAGGGCTGTGCTCCCGGCTACCATGACGCCTCGAACCTGATTGAGACTGCGCGCAATCCAAAGCGCAGGCAGCATCAAAGGGGGATTAGTACGAATATCGAAAGAAAATTCATAGTCGTGATGTTAGAGTATCATGATGAGTAAGAGCACCAAAGTGCCGAGGAGGAAGACAAACGCGTAAGTTTGCACACTTCCGTTTTGCAAGCCTCGGATACAGAGTGAGAGACGCTGCGTGCCCCAAGCCAAGAAGTCGAAGAAGCCATCAATGATGTGGCGATCGAACCATGCGATGGGACGAGAGATATGACGGAAAATGATGCGGTGCGTTACGAATTGGTAGACTTCATCCATATAGAAGCGTTTGTAAGCCCATTGATGGAGATTTGGCAAAGCCGCTTGCATCTTTTCTGCAATAGGTTGCTTCTTGCCAGCATATATATATGTGGCAAGTGCAATGCTCAACACGGCAATCACACTACTTGTGATAGCAATGCTGCTGTCGAGATGGATGTCGTAAGCTGTGCCTGCTGCAGAGATGAAATGTCCGAAAGGCATCCAACCTGCACCAAGTGTGATTACACTCAAAATGATGAGTGGGAGCGTCATTGTCCAAGGTGATTCGTGGGGAGTGTGGTGCGCATATTGCTCACTATTGTCTTGTCCCCAGAAAATGCCGTAGTAAAGACGGAACATGTAGAAGGCGGTCATGGCAGCTACCATGGTCATCCACCACCCCAACACAGGACTGTAGTGGAAGCAGGCGGTGATGATTTCATCTTTGGAGAAGAAACCAGAAAGACCGGGAATACCTGCGATGGCTAAGCAACTGATGAGGAAGGTGATGTGAGTGATGGGCATATATTTGCGCAATCCGCCCATTTTGCTCATTTCGTTGCTGTGAACTGCGTGAATGATGCAACCTGCGCCCAAGAAGAGGCAAGCCTTAAACATGGCGTGCGTGAAGAGATGGAACAAACCTGCCATGTAACCGAGGGAAGCGTGATTGTCAATCAAGGCTCCTTCGTGACCAGGAAGGCTAGCTCCGAGGGCTACCATCATAAAGGCGATTTGTGAAATCGTTGAGAACGCGAGTACACGCTTGATGTCACTTGCACACAAGCCACAGCAGCGGCATAGAAAGCGGTGATGGCGCCTACCCATACAACTATGGAGAGAGAAGAAGGTGCGTATTCCATCCACATGGGGAACATGCGGGCGATTTGTACGACACCCGCAACGACCATCGTTGCAGCGTGAATCAAAGCTGACACTGGAGTGGGGCCTTCCATCGCATCGGGCAACCAAATGTGGAGGGGGAACATGGCACTCTTACCCGCACCACCGATGAACATCAACACCAAAGCAGTGGGGATGAGGAAGCCCGCTGCAGCCACTTCTTTGCTGATGGCAACGGGAAGGAAGGTTGCGGCTCCAGCACCGTATTGGATGTGCGCACCGAAGTCAAAGTTGAACGTGTGTGCAAAATATCCAAAGATGAGGATACCCACCAAGAAGAACATATCGGCAAAGCGAGTGACGATGAAGGCTTTCTTGGAAGCTGCGATAGCAGCAGGACTAGTGTAGTAGAAACCGATGAGGAGATAAGAAGACACACCCACCAATTCCCAGAAAAGGTACATTTGGAAGATGTTGGTCGCCAACACCAATCCGAGCATCGACATGGTGAAGAGGCTCAAATAGGCATAGTAGCGTTGGAAACCACGCTCACCGTGCATATAACCGAAGGAGTAGAGATGCACCATCAACGAGACAGTGGAGATGACCACGAGCATCATCACAGAGATGGGATCGAGGAGAATACCGAGGTCGAAGTGCAAGCTACCCAAAGGCAACCAAGTGAAGTTGAAAGGCACAATCGTTGGGAACGTGCCATCAGCCAGACGTTCAGTACCGAAGAAGTACTGATAGGCTGTCGCGTAAGACAATATCGTCACCAAAGCCAAAGAAATGGTACCGATAAGTCCTGCTGCTTTGTGGCTCCACACCTTGCCTGTCTTGGTGATGTCGAGATCTACCACACCAATCAAGAGGAAGGAGAGGAGAGGAAGTAGGAGGATAAAGATAGTATAATCCATTGTTTATAGTTGCTTTGAGTCGTTACCACTTCATCTTCTTCAACTGATCCACAGAGAGATTGTTGAGATGACGATAGATGTTGATCATAATGGCAATGGCGATGGCACTTTCTGCTGCGGCAATGGCAATCGCGAAGATGGAAAGAAGAGACCTTCGTGTCCACCAGGGAACAACAGGCGATTGAAGACCGCAAAGTTGAGGTCGGCTGCATTGAGCATCAACTCAATACTGAGCAAAATCGCCAATGTGCTCTTACGCGTGAGGAAACCATAGATGCCAGCAAACAGCATAACAGCCGATACGGCTAGAAGACATTCGATAGGGATCATAATGTTTTGTTCTGAATGTAGAGGGTTATTGCTGAATGTTGAAGTTATCGCTTACGCGCAATGACAAGACCAGCCACGATGCAAGCGAGGAGTAACACCGAAACAGCTTCAAAAGGAAGTAGGAAACCGCCTTTATCACCTGAAATCATATTGACTCCAATGTCGCTCATAGAAGGTACTGCGCCTTCTGAGGGTGCGGGCAAGAACACTTGACCAAAACCGTGTGTCCAAAAGATGCCACCCACCACGGCTAAACCTACGAGGCTAAGCACGAGAGCACTGATGGTTTTCAGGCGACTGCCCTTGGTGAGCTGTTCTTGCTGTCCACTGGTGAGCAAGATGGAAAACACGTAAAGCACAATGATGCCTCCAGCGTAAACCATGATTTGCACCGAACCAAGGAAGGTGTAGCCCAGCAGGAAGTACAATCCAGCAGTGCCAAGCAGCACAAACAGCAGATAAGTGGCTGCGCGAATGATGCTCTTGGTCACCACCGTTGCGATGGAAGAACAGAGGATCAGCACGGCAAGCACCACAAACATAATATTGTATGCGTTCATTTTGCTGAGTTTATTAGATTACTTTTTAGGCTGCACCACCGAACCAGGGTGATTCAAATGTTTCACCAATTTGGTTCTATCGAAAACAGCATATTCAAATTCGTTGTCAAAATCCAATGCACCATGAGGACAGCTCGTCACGCAGAGCATGCAATACATACAGCGACCGTGGTCGTAGATATGATTGAGCAGCACCTTTTTCTTACGTCCTGTTTCTGGATCTTCCAGCATCTCTGTTTCGATGACGATGGTATCATTAGGACATACATTTTGACAAACTCCACAACCAACGCACTTGTGTTGGTTGAGTTCGTTGTGCGGAAGGATGAGTTGTCCACGAAACGCTCAAACATCTTGTTCTCTTTGCGGTTTTCGGGGTAACGCTCTGTGATTTTAGGCGTCCAGAACTCGCGCATCGTGGTTTTCAATCCCGTGAGCAAGCTCTTCACACCTCCTACAAGTCCAGAGAAATAATTTTGATTTTCCATTGTTATATCTATTTGGAGGTGAGATTAGAAAGTCAAACCGAAACTAACGAGTACTGCCATCAACACGAGAAGCACCATTGACATAGGCATCAAATACTTCCACTCTAGGCGCAAGATTTGATCGACACGCAAACGAGGGAATGTCCAGCGGATCCAGAGCAACAAAGCTACGACGAAGAATGTCTTACCGATGAACCATACAAAGCCAGGGACGTAAGCCATCACTTCGTTGAATCCATCCAAACCTGGCACTACGAGGGGAGCCCAACCACCTAAGAACATGGTGGCTGCCATACCCGCGCAGATGACGATGTTGAGGTATTCGGCGAGATAGTAGAAACCGAAGTCCATGCCGGAATATTCGGTGTGGTAACCAGCGGTCAATTCACTTTCACTTTCAGGCAAGTCGAAAGGTCCACGGTTACATTCAGCATTACCAGCAATGAGATAAATCACAAAAGCAGGAATTGCCACAATGTGACCACGGAAAATATTCCAACCCAATTCGGCTTGTTGTTGGCAAATTTCAGAGAAACTCATGGTTCCAGTGAGGCAAATCATACTGAGCATGACCAAACCGATGGAGAGTTCATAGGAAATGATTTGTGCACCAGCACGCATCGAACCCTACAAGCGCAAACTTGTTGTTGGAAGACCAACCAGCGAGCAAAATGCCCACGACACCCACACTACCCACAGCCAGGAAGAAGAACACGCCCACATTGAAATCAATGATTTGCGCGCCTTTGTTCCAAGGCAAGCAAGCGAAGGTGACCATAGAAGCCGTCACCACCAGAAAAGGAGCGATGCGGTGCAAGAACTGGTCAGTTTTACGGAAATTGATGACTTCTTTGGTCATCATCTTGAGCACGTCGCTAATCACCTGCAACAAGCCCCACTTACCCACACGGTCAGGTCCGATGCGGCACTGGAAAGCTGCGCAGACTTTGCGCTCTGCATAAATCATGATGATGGCGAAGACGGCGTAGATGGTGATGATAACCAAAGCTACCAGCACGCATTCCACCAAGATTGCCAAGCTGTCTCCCATCCATCCAGAGAGCAAGCTGTGCAGCCAAGTCGTCACGACAGAAAAATCAAACATAATATGTTTTGTTATTGGGTTAATCCTTGAGAGAAATTCGCATTATCGGTCGATATCGGGCACTACATAGTCGATGGTTCCACCGATAGTAATCAAGTCGGCAATCATATTGCCACGACATGCCGTGTCCATCACTGCCACGAGAGGCAAACCTGTGGCGCGATAGTGCAAGCGATAAGGGAATTTATCACCACGGCTCTCGAGATAAACACCCAAGATACCACGGCTACCCTCAACGGCTGAATAGTAGCTACCTGCCGGCACTTTATCACGGGCTTCATCTTCTCTGCGAAGTTACCCTCTGGAATGTTGTCAATCAGTTGTTCGATGATGTGGAGCGATTCGCGAATCTCATCGAGACGAATCATATAACGCGCAAAGCTGTCGCCTTCGGTGCGCACCACTTCATTGAACTCTACACGATCATAAGCGGCATAAGGACGGTGCTTACGCAAGTCGTTACTCCAACCAGAGGCACGCCCCGTACCGCCGGTGCAACCAAACGAAATGGCTTGCTCCTTGGTGATGATACCTACACCCTTCGCACGTGTTTGGAAAATCACATTGCCCGTGAAGATGTCGTCATACTCTTTGATATTCTTGCGCATCGTCACGATGAATTCCTTCACGCGCTTTTGGAAATTGGGGTGAATGTCATAAGCCAAACCACCAATCATGTTGTAGTTGAGAATCAAACGACCACCGCAAGTTTCTTCAAAGATGTCGAGAATGAGTTCGCGGTCGCGGAAACCATAAAGGAACGCCGTTGTCGCACCCATGTCTTGGCACAAGCAAGAGAAGAAGAGCAAGTGAGAGTCAATACGTTGCAATTCGTCCATGATGGTACGAATCACTTGCACGCGATCGCTCACTTCCACTCCCATAGCCTGTTCAATGCAAGCGCAAAGCGCGTGGCGGTTTTGCATCGCACCGAGATAGTCCATACGATCGGTGAGCGCAAGCGTCTGAGGATAAGTCAGTTCTTCACTGATTTTCTCGATACCGCGGTGGATATAGCCGAGGTGTGGATCGATTTTCGTAATCGTTTCACCATCGATACGCGTGCGGAAGTGCAACACACCGTGCGTTGAGGGGTGTTGAGGACCGAGGTTGATGACATAATCATCTTCCTCAAAGAGAGGAGTTTCGGTTTTATTGAGCGAACCATCTTGATTGAGGGTGTAGCACACTGCCAAATCAGAGATTGGTTCATCGCCAACAGCGATTTCTTCGTTGTGTTCTTCAGGCTTATCGTCCTTGCGGAAGGGGTGTCCCACCCAGTCTTCGCGCAAGAAGATGCGTCGCATATCGGGGTGGTTCAAAAATTTGATGCCGTAGAAGTCGTAAACTTCACGTTCGTAGAAATTGGCAATGTCCCAAAGGTCGCAAACAGAGTCGAGGTAAGGCTCTTCCTTGCTCTCTGCCACAGCCTTAACGTGCTTCATTTCAAAGGTTTCGGCATTAGACACGCTGTAGACTACGCCCATGCCTTCCTCACCCCAGTCCACACCAGTGAGACTTTCGAGGAAAGTGTAGCCTTCGGCTTTGAGGGCAGCCAACTTGTCGTGGAGTTCCTTGGGAGCTACCACTTCAGCTTTCACCTCATTCTTTGCAGGCGCTGCAGGTTTTGGCGCAGGACGTGGCACTGCAGGGCGTGCAGGACGTGGAGCGGCAGGAGCGGCTGCAGCAGGTTGTTCGGCTGTTGCAGGCTTTTCAGCCACCGCAGTTTTTTCTTCCGCCTTAGGCGCTGGAGCTTCTGCATTGGGAGCAGCTTCTTGTGCAGGAGCTGTGATGAGTTGTGCTTCAGCAGTGGCAGGCTTCTCTTCGGTCTTAGGGGCAGTGGCTTCAGCCTTGGGAGCTTCTGCCTTTTCTTCCACCTTATTATCGATCGTCACAGCCTCTGCCGCAGGTGCAATAACTGCACTCACAGCATTATTATCTGCCGCAGGAGACACATTTTCAGCAGCCTTGGGAGCAACTTCCGCGGCGGTATTTTCCGTTTGAGGCGTCAATTGTTCTTTATCTTCCATTATGCTTCCTCCTGTTCGTTAAGCAGTTCTTTATATTCTTGTTGCATCTCGTTCTTGTAGGGGTCTTCTTCTTTGCGGTTCACCGTGCCAAAGAAGTTTTCCACACGCACTTTGCGCTGCAACTGCATCATGCCATACAAGAAGGCTTCGGGACGTGGAGGGCAACCTGGCACGTAGACGTCCACAGGAATCACCTTGTCCACACCCTTCACCACGTGATAACTCTTGGTGAAAGGACCACCGGAGATGGCGCAACCACCAATGGCGACCACATATTTAGGATCGGGCATCTGGTTGTACAAGCGTTTCAACACAGGAGCCATTTTGGTGGTAATCGTACCATTCACCAAAATCACGTCGGCTTGACGAGGACTATTGCGCGTGATTTCAAAGCCAAAACGAGCCATGTCGTAGCGTGCTGCAGCCACCGCCATAAATTCGATACCGCAGCAGCTAGTGGCAAAGGTCAAAGGCCAAAGGGAATTACTGCGTCCCCAGTCGATGAGCTTGTCCAACTGGCCCACCATCACGCCTACCCCATTCTCATTCAACTCTTGAACGAGCTTCTCGAGCGTTTCATTATCTTGAAACTCTTCGTAGGGGATATTATTAATTTCGGGTCTTTTGATTACTGCCATTCCAAAGCTCCTTTCTTCCAGGCATAGGCAAGTCCCAGAACTAAGATAAACAAGAAGAAACCAATGCTCAACAATGCCGCAGGACCGAGCGTGCGCATCACGACCGCCCATGGGAAGAGGAACATGGTCTCCACATCGAACATGAGGAATAGGATGGCAAAGAGGTAGTAGCCTACACGAAATTGCATCCACGAGCGTCCGCGAGTGGGAATACCGCACTCAAAGGGGTCTTCCTTTTGGGCATTGAAGCTGCGAGGTGCCAATAGTTTTACGAGCACCGACACGAGACCTACAAACCCTAGACCCGTCAGCAACGCTGTGACAAAGGGTAAAGTTCATTGTGCTAAGTGGAGATATTTAAATTGTTATTTTTAGAGTCTGATCAATCGACCAATGGGTCGCTAACGCCCTGTCATGGTGAGGAAGAAAGGTATGGACAAGTGTCCACAAACGATTCAAGCACGCCCAAAATATTGGCGTGCGTTGCAAGAAACAGAGAGATTACAGTCCGATTTCTCGTGCTTTATACACTGATTCTCAATGGAAAACATGTTATGCCAATGATTTAGATTGGTGACTATGTTCACGATTCATCGTCTTACGTATCTGCAAAGGTACAATTTTTTATGTATTGCAGGCGATTTTCATGGAGTTTTTATCTAGCACACGTCCACTTTCGCACCGCAAAACGCGAAAATACAAGCTATCTTCTTTCTGCAAACAGCGCAGCACGCAGGCATCACTGCCCACTTGCTGCGCTATATCTATACGAGTAGAAGAGAAAACGCTATGTTTAGAAGCGATAAGTCACACCGATGTCCGCGGGGCAAAACGTTCCATATTCATTGCCAACGTAATAGCCATCAAGATTACGATTCTCCCATTTCTGACGTTTACTTTCAACATTCCAAATGTTGCCAATCCCTATTTGTGTCTTGACCGCCCAGCGGTCGTTGATGTTCCACGATCGTCCCCATACAAGACTCACACTATAGGTATAGAGTTGGTTATGCTCTTCGGGGTAGGACTTGATAAATGCCATTCTCTGATAAGCCCATTGCGTACGAACCGCAAAATAACTCCCTTCATTATTCTCGTTTTCGGTGATGCCTGCAAAATACCAGCGCAGCCCGAGTTCGGCAGTTGGTTGAAATCCCGCATACGTCCAAGGGTTTCCCTCGTCAGACATCGAAAGCCCCAGCTTTCCAACGGCAGAAAACTTTCCGCCAATGGGCTGTTCATAGCTGACACCACTCAGCACTCCGACCTCAGCAGCAAACTTGGGTTCTGGTTTGTAATGTGTCGATGGTATACTTATTGGAATAAGAGAATTAAGAAAAAGACCAAGAGCACTAGCTACAAATTCGCCTAGCCTATCGGTAGAAGAAATTAGAAAGAACATATTCAATCAATACTTACTAATACAAAATACGATCAATCCATTCATTGTCATCTTGAAAAAAACAACATGCACATAGTAGGAAGTTCTTCATTGAAATAGATTGAAATAGGTTATTAAGTTTATCGATGCAAAGATAACAACACCTTTCATTCCTTAGAAGGAAATCTCCAATTAAATTTCAATATACCGTGCATTTCTAATTGGAAAGCATACAATGTATTTTTTATCCAACTCCTCAAAACCGATAGACGAGGCCGATGTCGACGGGACAAGTGAGGCCACTTGTCTCGGTGCCATAATTTTCAGGTTGGTCGTAGAAGGCTTCTTGGGCTGCGGTGCGGAGATAGCCATGCGCGCCGATGCCGATTTGTGTTTTCAACGCCCAGCGTGGATTGAGATTCCACGTGCGCCCCCACACAAGGGAGTAGTCAAATGCGGCTACGTGGTGATACTGGTCGGGACGAGCTGCCCAGAGCGCCATCTTTTGATAACTGATGAAGCTGCGGAGTGCAAAGTAGCTCCCTTCGTTGTTGGCATTGCTGGGAGAAACACCAGAGAAATACCAGCGCAGGCCGAGTTCTGCGGCGGGTTGAAAACCGCTATACGCCCATGGGTTGCCCTGATCGAGCATCGTCACCCCTGCTTTGCCCACGAGAGAGAATTTCCCTCCGATGGGTTGCTCATAGCTCACCCCACTCAGCACCCCAACTTCGGCAGCAAACTTCGGTTGCGGTGGGTCGGGACTGGTGGTAAAATGCGTGGTGCTAATGAGGCTGCCCAATGCATAGAGCAAATTGACGACGAAATCACCTAAACGTTCTGAGGAATCAAGAAACATCATATTTGTGTCGATGAATGATGGAAGAAGCTTGTGAGAAGAGCTAGAAGAAGTGTGGAAATAATGGGAAGATTGAGGAGAAAAGCAGCAGAAGAGGGGCAACGGAAGGGATGCTCAAAGGCAAATTGCGACCTCAATCTGTACATTCGCGATCCAGCACGACCACGCGGAGGAAATCGCGGAGATGCACTCCGCAACGCCTGCCCCACCTTGTGCGTCACTCACACACAGCACGGTTTGCCGACCATCTGCCAGGCGACGCCCCAGACACATCCCTTCATAGTTGGCTAGACTTCGGCTAAATATGCCTAATTGAGTGCGCCATTCTGCAATCTCTGCCACTGGAGTCTGAAGGGCGAGCGCGTGCCACGGAGTGGCAATAAGCATTGTATCGGTGGTCCTGCTATCGGAGCTGATTTTTTCAGCACTCAGTGCCCATTGCTGCAGAGCATCGGGAGCAATCCATCGCAAACGAATGTGGCATTTCGCGCCCAAGTAGGTGCGCGGCACCGAGAGCTCACGCTCCAACACAAGCAAGGACCCATTGGGCAAAAAACAAAGAGCTGGCACCCCTTGCAGATAATAACGCGCTTGTCGCGAAAGTTGCGAAGTTGCCATGCGATAAGGCACGATGCGTTGGGCGGTGAAGGTACTGTCCCAGAAGGTAAGGCGCAAATCGAGTGGCACAGTGGGCAACAGTTGCTCAGGACGCGCCGGGACATCTACCCGAAGGGGTGATTCGCTCGTAGTGCACCACAGTTGGGTGCGCGCATCGTGGGCAAGGGCTTCAAAACCTAAGTTGGCAAAAATGCTATCTCGCGAAAAATAAGGAGGAATGACCATCGTTGCCCCTAGCTGTTGCGTAGCGGTGTCGTAGGCAGTGAGCGTTTGGTCTCCCTCGTTGGCTATCCACACCGCTCCACGGTGAGCATCGAAGACCAGATCTTCCACATCAAGGGCTGTTGCAGGTAGATTCGCACCAGCATGCAGCGGACGAAAGCCCAGTGCAGAAACGTACGTGACTTGCCCCGTGAGACTATCTTGCTCGATGCTCCATTCAAAATAGCCCAGACTCGGTGCTTTGTCACTGACCAGTGCAAAACGACCGTTGCCCAAAGGAGTGATGCCGCTGTAATTGCCTGCAGGGATGCCCCATTTCGACAAAGCTCTCTGGGGCAACACTTGAGCCAACTGCGCTGACAGAGGAAGGCTCACAAGGAGCAACAGCAACCACATCACCGCTCTACTCTGCAGTATCTTATGCAAGGGTGTGCGGGTGGGCAAGAAGTCCGAGACAAAGGACATCAAAAGACGACATCGATGGCTTCGCACAGGGCAAAACCATCGATGTATATGGGGAAATAAAATATCAATCATCGAGCATCAGAGGCAATTGCACCGGTTGGCTACCGAGCAAAAGCGCAGCGAGTCCACCAGCAGTAAGCACGTTATCGGGGCGATGTTCAAGCACACGCACTTCACCTTCAAAGAGTTCGTAATAACCATTGTTTTCGGGGATATCTTCGTCGTTCTCCACCCCCACGGTGAGTTGCAAACCAGGGTGCACACGTCCCAAGAACTGGAGGAACCCTAAGACATCTACCACACGCGCCATGGCGTAGGGCTTAGACTCTTTGAAACCACGACCAGGACATCCGCCCACTACCGCCACTTCTTGCACCTCAAACACTTCTGCTACACGGCGGCGGAAGTGATACACCACGTTTTGATCGGTGGTGAGCATAAAGCGAATGTGGCCATAAAAATCCTTTTTCGAAGGCTTACCGCTCTTAAGAATGCGGGGTTGTTTAATGGCAACGCAGAATCCCACTATCTTGCCGCGACGACGCGCCACGAAGAGTTGTCCACCTTGTTGTTGATGCAGTTGGAGCGCAGTCTCAAAACTATCGCGATCGTGACGGATTTCATAGTCGTGACGTCCACCAAAGGTGTTGTAGAAGGTCCACAATTCCCGTCCCCAAGTTGCTTCGGGGAGGATGTCGAGATTGAAGTCGGGACGATAATTTCGGGGAGATCGAAAGGCACCAACAAGCGATGTGTGGCAGTCCAGAAACTACCTAGATGCTCTTTCTCGATGGCTTTGCGATGCTTCTCATCGTGAGGTATCAAAAAGCTCAACAGTTGCCCTTCATCATACATTTTTCGGAGGGCTTGGCGCACCACTTGTGCTTCGAGTTTGCCGTGGTCTTCACCACTTTCTGCGCAAAGTCCATTGAGGTGTCCCACAGACACGGCTTTGCCACCAAAGAGGAACTTGAAAGGAAGTACCTGCACGGCAGCACGAACTTTGCCATCGTGGCGCACTGTTACATTGCGCTCATCGGTATAACGACGCTGAAAATAGAGATCGAGATGTTCGGAAGAGACTTCGGGAAAGGAGGATTCCCACAAAGCACGCGTTTGTTGCTGTATGTTTTCTGGTGATAGGAGCATGCAATTAGGTATATTTAGGAGAACATAAAGTGACTAAGTCGGAAACACGCTGGAGCGTATTGGAGCATTCAGAGAGAGGAGATGGGCATCTCAAACGAGATTTGCCCTAAGAAGAAGTTTTTCCTCGAGATATGGAATCAAAAGGGAAAAACTGCCGTGTGCTGTCCTTGATATGTGTTGACGTCGAGGACGATGCTGTCGCGTCCTGCGGTGAGCCATTGCGCGAAAGGTTGTAGCGGACAGGAGAGATAGGCATCTTCGTAATAATCATTGCGGTCGTCATGCGCATTGTGATAGAGTTGCAAACGAAGCAAACGGTGTCCATCAGCGTGCTGGATGATGCCGCGAAATGCCCATCCGATGGTGTGATGTCCACTAAAACTCTTAGGGATGCCGAAACGAAGATTGAGAAAACTCTTACTTTTCCACAGCGACAATAGTTGGATGGGAGCTGTTTGTAATTGTTGTTCATCCATCACCACGGGAGGAGCGGTGGGAATCCGCACCAATTGTCGCACCTCCACTTGCGTCGACGCCTCTAGACGATGGTAGACCGCCAAGACGCGATAGATCGTATCAGAGCGGCTACCGCGTATGGAATGCACAGGTTGCAGGGATTCTCCCTCGTCTGTAATCAACTGCGTGACAACACCTTGAGCATTGGTGCGTGCCAGTAGGAGGTCAGAGCGCAAAGCTGGTAGGGGGACTTCGTCTTTACCGCATTGCACGAGCAGCAAACTGCCCACTCCACACAAGATGCGGAGGACAAAGCGAGAGAAAAAGGGCTTTAACGAAGGAAACAACATAGCGTTTGTGCAAAAGGGACGAAGTGGAGGGCTTATCCCTCGTGTGCTTTGAGGTAATTGTAGAGCGGATTGGCATACATGGTCAGCATGCGTTCGCGCAAATAAGCCTCATCCTTATTGGGCAACTCGATGAGATCGAGACGGCTTTGCAGATACTTCTCAAAGCGCGCCACATCCTTGGCAGTGTAATGATCGGCAAATCGCTTACCCCCTTCCAAGAGATCGGCAGCTACATAGTTATTGGGATAGAGTTCGTAGCCCGCATGGATGTCGCGATCTATGCGCGCTGCCACAGCTTCAAAGAATTCTTTGGCAGGAAGGTCTTTGTATTCCTCCAACCAATGATTGATGCAGTCGGCAGTGCGGTAGTGCACACGACCTTTCTTGCCGAGGATGCCCACGCGCATATTGTCAAGGTCGTCTTGTTTCGACTTCTTGAAGCTAGCATCATCGCGCTTTTGTTGAAATTCCTTGGCTTTCAAGTAGTCGCAAGGGTCATATTCGTAAGAAATCGTGAGCGGAACGACCTGCATGTGGCGAAGGCTCTCATAGTGATTGCCCTCACCCCCGAGGGTCATCATGCGCAACACAGAGGGCTGTGTGTGGTCGCTAGAGTCTTTTGCACGTCCTTCACGCTGAGCGATCCAAATGTTGTCTTGGCGCGTGCCGATGACATAGTGCATATATCGGCTCATGTGCTTGCTCGCCTCCAAGAGTTGACGAGCCGTCACAGAGCGACGCACGAGAAAGCCTTTGTTCATGCGCACAAACTGCTCAATCCAAGGGTGGATCAAGAGGTTGTCACCGATGGCAATTTGGGCAGTATTGGGAAATCCATGGTCAATCAGCAACACATCAAGCATCGCCACATCGAGCACAATGTCGCGGTGGTTGGAGATATAGGTGTATCCCGCACGCTTCTCGCGGAGGGCGCTATGATCAAATTTGACACCTTTGGTGGTGCGTCGCATGAGAATGTGCATGGCGCGCAGCATGTAACGCTTCTGAAAGCCCAATACGCTGTTCACCCCTAGGAAGGTGAATCGCAAGAAAGCACGAATCCAACTTACGGGCAACCATGGGACGAAGCCACGAAGCACGCGCATGAATAGACGATCGTGGAGCAATGCCTGAAAACTTGGGCGAATCTCGGCATCGGTACGCGACCGGATGTCGTCAAACTCCGCAGGAATATGTTGCATAATTGCGATTTTTTTTGAGGATACCTTTATTGATATGTTGCGAACACTCGCTTCTGACGTGTATTTCTTTCGATTAGGCAAACTTGCCCTCGATGATTTCAGAAAGCACGTCGGCAATTTCAAACTCAGAAGCACGCACTTGTTGAGGAATGAACGAAGCGGGGGTCATGCCAGGCGTGGTGTTAATTTCGAGCAAATTGATTTGTTCATTGCCCTTCTCGCCCGAGAGGATGTAATCGATGCGAATGATGCCGTAGCAATCGAGCTGACGATAGATGTATTGTGTCATTTCGCTCACACGAGCTGCCGTTTCGGGGGCAATGCGCGCAGGAGTGATTTCGTCGCTCTTGCCTTCGTATTTGGCTTCGTAGTCGAAGAACTCTACGCCCTTCACCACAACTTCCGTGATGGGGAAGGTGACTACTTCGCCATTCTTGCGACGGAAACAGCCACAAGTGATTTCGGTGCCGACCAACAAACGTTCAATCATCACCTCATCACTCTCGTTCATCGCCTTTTCGATGGCAGGAAGCACTTCTGCTTCGGTCTTCACCTTCGTCACACCGAAGGAACTGCCGCCAGCATTGGGCTTGATGAAGCAGGGAAACCCTACTCTTTCCACCACCTCAGAGGCTGTGGGCAATGCCATGCCACGACGCACCATGATGCTATCACTCACATGGAGATTGGGCAGAGAGCGGAGATAATTGTTCAACGCAAATTTGTTGAAGGTCAAAGCCTCCACCAAGACTCCGCTGGTGCTATAGGGAAGACCAATGAGGTCGAAATAACCTTGAAGGATACCATTCTCACCAGGAGTGCCGTGAATGGTGATGTAGGCAAAGTCGAACGTGCGACGCTCGCCTTTATGAGTGTAGGAGAAGTCGTGGAGATTCATGGGAATCTTCTCGTCTTCTACGAGTACTTGCATGGCATTGCCACGCTGTTCTACGATGTAGCAATCATATTTTTCGGCATCCATGAACGAAAGGATACCTGCTGCGCTGCGCAGCGACACATCATGCTCTGAGGAATCACCTCCGGCAATAATAGCGATTTGCTTCTTCATTGATATATATAGGAATTAGCGATGCAAGATAAGGGAAGGAGAAAGCGAAAATTTAGACTTTTGCTTTAAGAGGATGGAGGATTCAACGCCAAGAAGGAGAGGTGCTATCCCCAAAGTGGGGAGATTCAATCCACCAATCGCAAGACTTCAGCAATGAAAGGTGCTAACGGTTTAGAGATTCTTTTGCAATCCACCGATATAGGTGCGCCATTTGTCGAGGAGCGCCACGATATCGTCGGCAAGCGGTGAGGTGAAATCCATTTCCTCTCCAGTGGTGGGGTGTTGAAACCCGAGGGTCAAGGCATGCAACACTTGACGGGGACAAATACTCATGCAGTTGTGGATAAAACTCTTGTACGTTCCGCTGTTGGTACCCCATAGGATTTGGTGTCCTCCGTAACGTTCGTCGGCAAAGAGGGGATGCCCGATGTGTTTCATGTGCGCGCGGATTTGGTGCGTTCGCCCTGTTTCGAGCACACATTCCACGAGCGTAACATAACTAAAGCGTTCCAACACACGATAGTGCGTCACCGCAGGTTTGCCAATGCCACTATCCACAGGGAAGACTGCCATTTGCATACGATCTTTCGGATTGCGCCCGATGTTTCCTTCGATGCGTCCTTCGTCGGCTTGGACATTGCCCCACACCAAAGCGCGATATTTGCGGCGCGTGGTCTTGTGGAAGAACTGCGCACAGAGATTTGTCTTCGCCTCTGGTGTTTTCGCCACTACGAGTAGCCCACTGGTGTCTTTGTCGATGCGGTGCACCAATCCCACCGTGGGATCGTTGGGGTCATAGTCAGGATTGTCGCGCAGGTGCCATGCGAGGGCATTGACCAAAGTACCGCTATAATTGCCACAACCAGGATGCACCACGAGACCAGCAGGCTTGTTGATGACCACCAGTTGGTCGTCTTCGTAAACCACATTGAGGGGAATGTCCTCAGGTTTGATGCTACTGTCAAATTTAGGGCGATTGAGCATCAAAGTCACCACGTCATTGGGCTTAACGCGATAGTTGCTCTTCACGGCACGCCCATTGACATGGATGCAACCAGCTTCGGCAGCCGCTTGGATGCGATTGCGCGAGGTGTCGTGCATGAGATTGATGAGAAACTTATCTACACGCAGAAGCTGTTGTCCTTTGTCGGCAACTACTCGATAGTGTTCATAGAGTTCACCCTCTCCGGAAGTGGCGGTAATTTCCACCTCTTCGCTGGAAGGAGCAGACATTTCGAGTTCGTCAAAATCAAGTTCTTCTTCAAAACTCACGTTTTGCGTCATATCGTTGGGCTAAATGGGATGTATAAATAAGGCGGTCTAGCGATAGACTGCTCTTGGGATAAGCTAAAAGTGTTTACTCTTCTCCCACGAGCGTTGTGGTGTCGCGCGAAAAGTAGAGTCGGTCGAGAGAGTCATTGCCATTAAACTCCTCATCTTCTGCACCATCTCCCACCACTAGGGGTGAGGGGGATTTTGACATTTAGGCGTTCGCCAGAGCGCACTTCTCTCCACGCACTTCAACAGCATAGACCCAGTCGCGGTCACCACGGATGCGACGAATAGGCGTCAAGCGAAATCCGAGAATCTCGAGACGCATACGAGCTTCGCGCAACGAACAGTTGTCGGCAATATCAGGAAGCGCCACTGGACGTGGAGAAGCAGCATTGACCGTGAGATGAATGAGCCGATTCAACTTGACTTTGTAGCCTGGCAATAGGTCTTGGTCGAGAATGACGTCGGCAAGTTCACGAGGATTGTAGCCGGTGTCCACCACCTCAGCGCGCATGCCCAAAGCCTGAAGTTTGCGAATCGCGACCTCAGCACGCTGTCCACGCACATCGGGCACAGCGACAGTCTCGCCGTGATGCGTATAGAAATGGAGAAAGACAAACAAGCCCACGATGACCACCACAAGGGTGAGTACCATTGCGAGAAGATTTCCCCACAAATAGCGTCCTGTCAGTCTTTGGTAGAATTCTTTGAAGGTCATAACTCTGCAAAAGTTACTGCAATATCTCCAATATACAAAATATCACCTCTAGAAAGAAAGCGCAAGTTTTTGATTTTGCAGGGGCAGAAGTAGCAAGTTGTTTTGGCACACTCGGAAAGGGCAAAAAAAGAGCAACTCTTGTGAGCTGCTCTTGTAGGAGTTGTTCTGTAGAAACAAAGTAGAAGGTTTACTTCTTACCGTGTACTTCATCAGATACAGTGAGCTTCTTGCGGCCCTTAGCGCGACGAGAAGCCAAAACACGACGACCGTTAGCAGTCGCCATACGCTGGCGGAAACCATGCTTGTTGTTTCGCTTGCGATTGTGGGGTTGGAACGTTCTTTTCATTGTTGTTTTATATCGATATTATTATTATTCGTTGGGCAATGACTTGAGCCATCAAAGGATAGCTTGGGCCATTCGAGGTGCAAAGTTAGCACATTTTCTTGGCACAACCAAGAAATCTGCGTATTTTTCACACACAGAGCCGATTTTCACCCTTTTCTCCGCAGTAAAACGCGGATTTTCGCCTAAAACCTTGCAGAAGCTGCTGCTAGATTATTGTTCTTGCGCAAAACGCTGTGCTTGCTCTGCAATCAACGCTTCGTCGTCGAAGTAGTTGATTTTCATAGCGCGGCGCACATCAGCCAAGGTGTCGGCTGCTACGGCACGCGCATCTTCGCAACCACGACGGAGCATATCATAGATAGCAGGGATGTCCTTCTGGAACTCTAGGCGACGGGCGCGGATGGGCTCGAGAGTTTCATTGAGCACTTTCTCAAGAAATTTCTTGCACTTCACATCTCCGAGACCTCCACGCATGTAGTGCGCCTTCATCTCATCGAGGTTTGCATAGTCGGGAAGGTAAAGACCGAAATGCTCATCGCGGCAGAACGCATCGAGATAAGTGAAAACGGTGTTTCCCTCCACATGTCCAGGATCATTGACAGAGAGGTGAGTGGGATCAGTGTACATCACCTTCACTTTCTTACCCATTTCCTCTGCCGTCTCAGAGAGGTAGATGCAGTTACCCAAAGACTTAGACATCTTAGCCTTTCCATCAATACCAGGAAGGCGCATGCAAGCCTGATTGTCAGGGAGCATGATATTGGGCTCTACGAGAGTGTCGCCATAGATGTGATTGAAGCGGCGCACGATTTCTGTGGCTTGTTCGATCATGGGGCGTTGGTCTTCCCCCACTGGCACCACGTTGGCACGGAAAGCAGCGATGTCGGCAGCTTGAGAGATGGGGTAAGTGAAGAATCCCACGGGGATACTTCCTTCAAATCCGCGCATACCGATTTCGGTCTTCACCGTTGGGTTGCGCTGCAAGCGGCTCACCGTCACCAAATTTTGGAAGTAGAAAGCCAACTCACAGAGTTCGGGGATTTGGCTTTGGATAAAAATGGTCACCTTCTCGGGGTCGAGACCGCAAGCCAGGTAGTCAAGCGCGACTTCCACCACATTTTGACGCACCTTCTCAGGATTGTCCGTGTTGTCGGTCAAGGCTTGTGCATCGGCGATGAAGACAAACATCTTGTCGAAGTCGCCTTGGTTTTGGAGTTCTACGCGGCGACGGAGCGAACCCACGTAGTGTCCGATGTGAAGACGACCAGTGGGACGGTCGCCGGTAAGCATGATTTTGGGAGTTGCCATAGGGTTGTATTCTTTTCTTTGGCTGCAAAATTACAATTTTTGAGCGGATTGACCAACTAGCAGGACAGAATTGCCCCAGCTTTAGCACTCGATGGTCAGTCCGTCATAGGCGAAGCGCACCCCTTCGGGCAGTTGTTCGTCCATCTCGGCTTGTTTGCCTGCCGTGTGACACATGTGGATGAAATAGGTGCGTTCGGCACCCACTGCCCTACTAAATTCGATTGCCTCATCAATGGTCTGGTGCGTGGCATGCACCTCGTGGCGGAGTGCACTCACCACAAGGGTTTTCACCCCTGCGAGCTTCTCCATCTGCTCTTCCCCTAGTCTCGACATATCGGTGAGATAAGCCAGTGACCCCATGCGAAATCCGAGGATGGGCAATTTGCCATGATACACCCGAATGGGCACTATTTCATTGTCGCCGATGGTGATGGATTGCTCCACATCCAGATGGTTCATCGTGAGTTTGGGCGCACCGGGATAATGCTTCGCGCCAAACACATAGCCCATGTGGTTGGTGATGGCAGTTGCCACGTTGGGTTCTGCCCAAACATCGATGGAATGGAAGTAGCTAAAGGGACGGAGGTCGTCCAATCCTGCCACATGATCGAAATGTTCGTGCGTGAGCAACACCGCCTCTATGCACGGCATGGCATAGTCAAAGCGAGGGGCTTCGTGTAGTCCCATCTTGCGCGCTTGTTCGTCGCTCATTTCGCTCATCTTGCGCACAGAATAAGGTACTGCCGTGTCGGCGGTGTAGGGATGCTCTGCAATAAATCGGAGCATCTGTGTGCGAAAGTCAGGACCACAATCCAAGAGAATGAGTCGATGGTCATCTGTTTCGACCAATGCGGAGCAGCGCAGCCGTTTGTCTCGCGGATCTTCCGACCGACAAACTTCGCATGAGCAGCCCATTTGTGGGACACCGATAGAAGTGCCCGTGCCTAAGAAATGAAGTTTCATACTTCTTTATGCTGATTTTGAACGCGAAGTTACGCATTTTCCCTTTAGAAATCAAGCCTATTTGACTTGAAATATGTACCTTTGTAGGCTCTCTTCTCGTAAACAGGCGCTATGCCGCTTAAGATTGTCCCAGAACTAGAGATGAACCCCACGAAGAGAGGGGCGCACTCTTCTCCATCCTTACCCCGACACTCCTTTATGGCTTTGAACTCCTCTTCTACCGATGCCACTACCCTCCTTTCCAACTACTCCTATCGCGACATTTGGAAGATTGCTTTTCCCGTGCTCATCAGTGCGCTGGTGGAGCAATTAGTGGGCATGACCGACACCGCCTTCCTGGGGCGCGTGGGGGAAATCGAATTAGGTGCATCTGCCTTAGGTGGCATCTTCTTCATCGTGGTGTTTATGCTCATCTTGGGCTTTTGTTCGGGCGCACAAATCTTGATGGGTCGTCGCAATGGCGAGCAGAACTACCAAGACATTGGTGTGGTGTTCTATCATAGTCTAGCGTTCCTCAGCGTCACTTCCACAGTAATTCTGATCATCATCCAAACCTCGGGTCCCTATCTGCTGTCTCGCGTCATCAGTAATCCTCAAGTTTACGAAGCCGCTTGGACCTATCTGGAATGGCGCATGTGGGGCATCTACTTCAGCATGGTGGCTTGTCTGTTTCGCGCGTTCTTCGTCGCCACTACGCAGACGGGCACCCTCAAGTTCAACTCTATCGTGATGGTGCTGAGCAATGTGGTGTTCGACTACTTGCTCATTTTTGGTCACTTCGGATTTCCCAAACTCGGCATCGCAGGAGCTGCCATCGCCTCTTCGATGGCAAGCGGATTTTCTATGCTCTTTTTCATCGGCTATACGTGGTGGAAAGTGGATTATCACAAATTTGCCCTCCACCGCTTGCCCAAGTTTAAGTGGCGCCTACTGGGCAAGATGCTCAATATCTCCATTTGGACGATGGTGCAAAACTTCCTTTCGCTCGCCACATGGTTCGTCTTCTTCATCGCTGTGGAGCATTTGGGCTCACGCGAACTGGCAGCGACCAACGTGATGCGAGCCATCTCCAACTTCATGTTCGTCACCCTTGTGGCGTTTGCCTCCACTGCCTCCACCCTCACCTCCAACCTTCTCGGAGCTGACCATCGTGAAGCCGTAGTGCCTATGATCAAACGCGCCACCCTCATGGCAGTAGTGTCCATCGTGCCCTTGTGGATGCTCCTGTGGATATTCCCAGTGCCCATCGTGGGCATCTTCACCAACGAAGCTCCCACCATAGCGGCTTGCATCGAGCCCTTGCGCGTGTTGAGTGTGAGTTCTACCTTGCTCGTTCCTGGCTTCATTCTCTTCAGTTGCATCTCAGGTTCGGGTAACACGCGCTCTGCCCTCGTCATCGAACTCATAGCCCTCTTCTTCTATGTAGGTTTCATCAGTTATGTCGTGTTCTATTTGCGTTGCAGCCTCACCGTAGCTTGGTGTGCCGAGCTTTTCTATTCGCTCACCTTGCTTCTGGGATCTTTCCTTTATATGCGTCGTGGCACGTGGCTCAATAAGAAATATAGTCTTCACGACTCGTGTGAGAGTGCTATCGCATAGCGTGTTTTTCCGAGAAGGTAATTGCCGTTTTATCTTCCTTCTCTCTACGAACAACGTCCGTGTCAAGGTATGACAACTTGACACGGACGTTGCTCTTTTCCTTTTCTCAGACTCGTCTCCACCTCTCCACTTCTCCCTTGCCAGAAATAAAACGTCGGAGATTTCTAAAATTTTCTCCCACGTTTTTCCAAAAATCTCCCACGTTTTTTCAAAAAACTCCCACGTTTTCTCATTTATATCGGAGATTTTTCCAATCCCTATCCAACTATATAGCACCGCAGAAGTCTGCAATTATTTCTTCTAGCTTGACTTTTTCTGATTTCGTCTTGGCTTTTCAGCTACGATAATAGAATAATTTTGCAAGGAATCAACCTCTTATCCACATAAAAGTCAGCAAATGTCTGGAAAAACAAAAAAACATGTATATTTGCCCCTAAGTTCTAGATAGCCCTGAACTTCTTATTCAAATCTACCACAAAAAGAAACAACATTATACCATAAAAGTAATCTATTTGTCCATGAATAGAAAATCTACAACGATGGCGCTCACCGCCGCCCTACTCACACTTGCCCTGCAAATCCCTGCTGCCAAGGCGCAAAGTGTGATTTTCCCACAAACGCAACAAGCTGGCACAGCACTTCTCGAACATAGCGGAAGCAACTTTGTGCTGAAAAAAATCAGCTCCTCACAGCCACTTTCACACTGCAAGGTCAGCAACTTCGCTTCGGAGGATGCCCAGAAATGGACCTTAAAGCAGGCACAGAACTCTTTGAACTACGTCTCGGCAACGGTAGTCAAGTGATCAAGTCGTCTGAAATGACACTCGTGGGTGGTGTAAAAGAAATCAACTACACAGCCAACGATAAAGCCACTCGTGGTGCTGAAAAACTTGCTGGAAAAGCCATCGAAGCTACCTTCACCAAAGACAAACTCACAGTGACATGGCGCGCTATCCTCAGAGATGGTAGCCACTACATTCGCACCGAAATCGAACTCAAGGCGTCCGATAACGTGAAAATGAATGCTGTGCTTCCCATGCTCTACGAAGTAGATGCCGTGAAAGCCAAGACCACTCCCAAAGTTGTGGGCAACACGCGCGGTGCTGTGCTGCTTAGCGACAAAATTTTTGCCGGACTAGAAACGCCTACGGGCAAAAACTCTGTCGGTGGCTTGGAGACTATGGGGGAATTTTCACCCAACTCATGGACTGACCAGTCGTTTTCATGGACACCTGGTGAGGCTGCTCCCCAAGAATTGCTAAAACAATTTAAGGCTGAAGAGATTGCAGGCACTCGAGGCTATGTAAATTTCAAAGAAAAGGGCGAACAGCATTTCACCTTTACCTACAAAGGAGGAACCCATCGTCTCAATATTATTGGTGTGGACGCTGTCAACCTTAAGGGCGAAGTGGTGGCAAAGGACTATCACAAGGGATTTGCAGGTGGCAGCCACGGGCAAAACAAATATACGCTCAACATTCCCGAAGCTGGGGTCTACACTCTTCGCTATTTTGCAGAGACCAAGACTGAGACAATCACTTCCAACGGACAGATTTCGCTCTCCAAGCCTCTAGGCAAAGTGGTGGTGGTGAATGATTTGCTACCAGGTTCGGCACTTCAATACAAGAAGGCTGAGAAAGGAGCCGCTCCCACGGAAACCGCCAAAGAAGGTAGCCAGACCATGGGGGAAGATGCTTCATTCAATACTAAGTGGACAGTGGCTGATTGGAAACCCGTGACGCACTACCCCTCACGTGTAGGAGAGTTGGGCTATGAAGCTAACCACACACGACAAATAGAAATACCTGTATATTTCACCGCACTTGGTGTCATGACTACAGAGTTCCAATATAAGAGTGGAAATCACGCACTCAACCTCGTGGGTGTCGACCTCCTTGATGCCGAAGGAAAAGCGGTAGCTTATGATTATCACAAAGGAAAGACTGGAACTCAAAACAATCGTAATTCTTTCCAATTTAATGTCCCCTTTGCAGGCAACTATACCCTTCGCTTCTTGGCGCAAAGCAAAGATGAGAGCATCGAATCAAACGGTGTAATCAACGTAACCCTGCAACAAACCGACACTTTGCACTAGCAGCTGCCGAGAGTGTGGCTTTGCAAGGATTGTGGAGTCGCAACACCACACTTCTTCCTTCACAACCTTGGAAAGTGAGTTCTGTAGTGGGATTGGTGGCTAAAAATCAGCCTCGTCGTTCATTCCTTGCCTATAGTGAGCGCGAGCGTGCAGTGCCCTGGCGTGCTATGCCTGCCTACATCTCATGGTACGAACTGAATATCGATCGTAACAATGACCGCAACTACACGGGCAATATGCACGACTATCAGTGCGAAGATGTGGTGCGCGAATGGAAAAAACAACTTTACGACCGCTATAAAACGAACGTAAACTCTTTTGTTTGGGACGATGGTTGGGATTTTTATGGACCATGGACTTTTAATAAGAACTTCCCCAACGGATTTGCAGAAACTGACCGACTGGCTCGGTCTATGGGCTCGGGCATCGGTGCTTGGCTCGGTCCTGTAGGTGGCTATGGACAGAGTGGAAACTACCGCCGTGCTTACTGGAATGGTAAAGGCGGCATGCAACTCTCTAACCCAGCCTACTATAAGGCGTTCACCGATGCTATCACCGACCTTTGCAACAAGCGCGGCTACGACTTCCGCTTCTTCAAGTTTGATGGCATCAGTGACCTCTTCTCTGCCACAGGACCTAAGAACGATGCAAACGGCGATGAGAATGCAGAAGGTATCATCAATGCAGAACGCATGGTGCGCGAAACCATCAAGCCCGACATCTTCTTCAACACTACTGTGGGCACATGGGCTTCTCCCTTCTGGTTCCACTACACCGATGCAGTGTGGCGTCAAGAGAATGACTATGGAGAAATCGGTAACCAAGGTACGGACCGTGAAAAGTGGATTACCTATCGCGACCGCTTGGTGTATCAAAACTTCGTGCAAAACTCTCCTATCTGCCCCATCAACACCTTGATGACACACGGATTTATCCTCTCCGACTTTGGCAACGTCTCTAAGTCGCGTGACTATGACGGCATCGTGCGCGAATTGCGTTGTGCCTTCGCTTGTGGTTCGGGCATGGTGGAACTCTACAACGACTATGCTTTGATGAATCGCATCAACGGTGGACGTCTATGGGGCGACCTCGCCGAGTGCTTGCAATGGCAAAAGAACAATGCCGATGTGTTGCCCGATGCACACTGGGTAGGCGGAAATCCTTGGACGGGTTCTAAAGCGGAAGTCTACGGTTGGGCTTCTTGGAATGGTCCTAAAGCCACCCTCGCACTGCGCAATCCCGCTACTACGCCACAAGTGTTCAAAACCACTTTGCGCAAAGCCCTCGAAGTGCCCGCACACGTGACAGACCCCTACATCTTCACCAAGGCTTTCGGTAATCAAGCCACACTTGAGGGTTTCCAAGAAGGACAAGCTATCAATCTCGACACCGAACTCACACTTACACTCCCTGCATCTTCTGTATTTGTGTTTGACGGACGCGATAGTAAAGTCCCTGCGGTTGCCACCACAGGCATCACCTTTGAGAATGCTCCTGTGGAAGTGGCTCCTGGACAGCACAAAGCTCTCGTGTGGTTCTTGGCTCCCACCAATGCTACGGACAAGTCTTTGCAGTGGACTTCTGAAAATCCCGAAATCGCTACGATTAAAGATGGTGTGGTCTACGGCGTGAAGGAAGGTGAAGCACCCCTCAAAGTCACTACTTCTGGCGGACAGTCAGCCACTATCAAAGTGCAGGTGAAGAAACCTCTCTATGCCCTCAACTTTGATGCCAATGCCAATGCAACAAACAAAGGACGTGAACTCAAAAATTTAGTGTTCACCCTTGCTGATGGCAAGAAGATGACCTACACAATGCCCAGCAACAAGAAGGCTTATGTGGATTTGACCACCGATGCTGCTCAATACCTCAAAGTAGAAGAGGGAGGCACAATCGTCACATCACAAGTGAACTGGCTAGGTAGCTGGATGCACGCATACTTCTATCTCGATGCTGACCAAAGCGGACAATTTGAAGTGGAGAAAATTTCCGACCCCGAACTTGTGGCTTGCAGCTACTACCACAACGAACAAAAGAATGCTGACGGAGTGAGCGCACAATCCAACAACAATCCTGGCATGTCTAGAGGGTTTACCTTCAAGGCTCCCGAAAAGGCAGGACGCTACCGCCTTCGTTTCAAGATTGACTGGGACAACATTGACGCAGGCGGTTCTATCGCTGAGGGCAATTCGCTCTTGAGCAACGATGGTAAAGTGGTGGATATCCTAGTCGAAGTGGTAAATCCTTCGGGCATTAAGTCTAACACAGCGAATGCTACCACAACGCCTCAAACTTACAACCTTTCTGGTCGCCACACGTCGGACAACGAACATGGAGTCGTTATTGTTGATGGTCGTAAAGTAGTGAAATAACTTGCGACACTCATCCTCTTCTATTCTCCCTTCATTCTGTCTCTGCGGAATGAGGGGAGATTTTTGTGTATTCATTCCTTTCCTACTATCCCAGATCAGGCGTTTCTCATTCGAGATCTGGTATTGTCCGAAAAAGGAGGTGACCTTAAACCGAATTGGAGTTATAAGACTCAACATAGCAAAGGACGTGCACGAAGCAAAAAGCGGTCAGATAAAAGTTAGCTACGTTCTTTACTCCATAAACGAAAAATAAAGAAGCACAAAAGGCGGCAGTTAGACTCTATACGTCAGGTAGCCATTCCTTCTATGCTTCTTTATTATGCTGCAAAAATAACAAGAACTCCGCAAACTACCAAGTGATTTGCGGAGTTGTTCTTTACCCGTGAGTTATTTACCCCAAGAACCTCTATACACATCGATGTTCTCCAGCCACTCTTCGTGGTTGTGATTGGTGTGGGTCGTGATAAGTTCCATGTCGTGGAAGTTCTCACCTCGTAACCCTCTAACAACGGAGAAAATGCGCTCTGACAACTCGAAGGCCGCAAAGTGGGAGCAATACGAAAGAATTGCGCTGGGTGCAAGCTCTTAAAAAATTGTTTCAACGACAAAACTAAAGACATATTTGGGAAGCTGCGCAAACACTACAAGAAGGAAATGATGCAAACGCTAAATAAGAAGACAGTAAAAAGAAAGTTTACCGAGAATCGTTCAGAATCAGACCCTAAGAAAAAACAGAAGCCTCAGTAATGCGATATAACGATTTCTATCGTCATGAAGGGAATAGACCACATGATTAACGATTTGCACAGGGCTTATAAAAAATACGAGGAAGATGGGACTATTCCTTTTATGGATTATGACGACCGTCTTGATATTAAAGAGATTCTCAATAAAGCTCGTTATCATAGTACTGCACCCTACACAAAGAACAAGATGAATACGGCTACAGATGTTCACTACTTCGTAGCTGAACGAAATGGACAAAAGTTTTGGATAAATGTCCTTCGCCTAGAAAAAAAGAGAAATGATGGTAGGGATTCTGGAAAAAACGAAGTAGAGCATATCCTGTATGCTGTAAATAGAAAAGGACGCTCCAAAGGCGGCACTTAGACATAGAAAAGTCATCTCACCACTCCTTTAGAGCGTCCTAATAATGTGACAAAGATAACAACAACTCCGCAAACCTCCAAATGATTTGCGGAGTTTTTCTTTACTCGCGTGTTATTTGCCCCAAGAACTTATACACATCGATGTTCTCGAGCAGTTCTTCGTGGTTGTGGTTGGTGTGGGTCGTGATTAGCTCCATGCCGCGAAAGTGCTCACCTCGTAACCCTCTAACAACGGAGCAAATGCGCTCAGACAACTCGAAGGCAGCAAAGTCATCTGTGCCCTCTACATGGTAAGAGCTATTGAAACTGGAAAAACTGTCTAAGCGCACCAAGGCTCTAGCTGAGCAGCAGGCAAAGAGTAAGCGCAAGAGTGAGATTTTACCCTCCAAAGACAGAGGACTGACCAAAATGGCCAGTCCCCCGCAGGCGACGAATTGGTAGTCATTAGCTACGAAATCGTCAATGCAAATATAAAAACAACTCCGCAAACTACCAAGTGATTTGCGGAGTTGTTCTTTACCCGTGTGTTATTTGCCTCAAAAACTTATACACATCGATGCTCTCCAGCAACTCTTCGTGGTTGTGGTTGGTGTGGTCGTGATTAGCTCCATGCCGTGGAAGTGCTCATCTCGTAACCCTCTAACACCGGAGAAAATGCGCTCTGACAACTCGAAGGCTGAAAGTCGTCTATGCCCTCTACATGGTAAGAGCTATTGAAACTGGGAGGACCGTCTTTCTCTCTCCTCATTATCAAGACATAAAAACTTCAAACGAAGAGATGAAAATTCAGAAGCTATCGTTCAAATTTCATCTCGTCGCTTGAAGCTGTAAAAAAGGCGCAGATGATGCAAAGGCAAGCTCCCCAACACGAAGGTTGCTCAAGCCCGTCTACGAGAAGGATTTAGAAGCGTGCACCCACCTGCACATCAATCGTGTTGTAGTGACCAGCACGAAGAGAGAGATTGCGGTCTACGGTGTGGGTGTAGTTCACTTGGAAGTTGTAGTTCTTGCCCAGGGAGTAATTGGCAGTAAGCCCCCAGTTAGTGACTAGATCATCCCAGCGCGTAGCGTCGTCGCGGTAGCAATCCCAACGACCATAAAACTTGAGGTTTGGCATTGTGGCACGGGAACGCCCAACATGGCATACCAACCATCGCTTCTGGTGGCACCGCCTTTGGTGGTTCCTCCCACACTGTGCGCATATTCAGCACGTGCACTCACGGCACCTTCGTAGGTGAAACCGAGGTCGTAGCGCACACGACGTAGGCTCTCGGTGGGATTTTTCTCATTGGTGTAATAACCATTCCATCCGAAAGCACCGATGCGCAATTCCTTGGTGGGCATCACCCACAAACCACCTATGAGGTCTTTGTGCTTGTCTATGTCCATGTGGTTGGTGCCTTGACCATTGTAGACGCCCACTTGATAGTGCAAGAGGCGATGTCCATCGGCTTGTGGCAAGAAATCACCTTGCATCTGGAAACCGATGTCGCGACCATTCGACACATGCTCACCAATACGATCGTTGATGCTCTGTAGTCTCTGAGTCATTTGTGAGAAAGATCCCATGCCCACATTCATGGGATGGATGGGATTTCAAAACCGAAGCAGCGTTTGAACTGCCCCAAACGAGGTTGCCATTCGGCAAATCTAGTCCATTCTGCGTAAGCATCTAGCACTCTAGCCCCTCGATCAATGCCGGGTGCCCCACTGAGTTCTAGTTGCAAACGATAGCCGACATCATTCCACACCTTACCATGCGCAAGGGCACGAACGATGCGGACATTGAAACTGCCATCGGTGGCTTTATCTTCGCGGTCAGTGTAGGAATATTGGGTGATGATGCACCCTCCAAGATTGAGGGTGGGCTTGAACTCTGGTCGGTGCTTTCCTGAAGTTTGGGCAGTAGAAGCAAAAAAATCCTCAGCGGGAGTAGATAGATTCGTTAATTGAGAAGATGAAGACAAGTCTTCCTGGTGGTTATCTGTAGGAAGAAGGACATGCGCATTGGCTTTTGTGGCAAAACAACCATAAACGGCGCAGGCTAGTAGGAAAGCAGAATGTCTCATGGGCTTGAGCTATCTATTATGTTATTAGGGTTTCGCTTGCAAAGATACAAAAAGAATGGAAACTACCTAAAGTTTGCCTTTATTTTTATTCCCCTCCTGCACCATCGACGCAATGTCCCTTTGCCCCTCTTGCCTTCGGTAAAAGCCTATCGCGCAGGAGCTGCGATTAACACACAAAAATGTCACGTCTACTTGCAAAAATAACTACATAAGCGTTGGAGAGTTCATTTTTTCTTTTTATATTTGCAGCATAGAAGTGAGCGAAAAAGCTCCCTCCACTCAGTAAAATATATCTCAATCATATCCATTATGGAAGAAATTCTCGAAAAACCCTACGTGATTGGCCTTGATATGGGCGGCACGAACTCCGTATTCGGAATTGTGGATCAGCGCGGTACTATCATTGCGCAAACAGCTATTTCTACAAAAGACTATCCCGACATCAACGACTATGTGGCAGCAGCAGTAAAGGCTTTGCAACCTGCTTTGGACGTGGTGGGTGGTATAGACAACATCCGCGGCATGGGCATTGGGGCTCCGAGTGGTAACTTCTATAATGGCACGATTGAACGCGCAGCCAACTTGATTTGGCAAGGTGAAGTGCCCATCTGCGACCTTTTTGAAAAGGCATTGGGCATCCCCGTTCGCGTGACGAATGATGCTAATGCTGCTGCCTTGGGTGAAATGACCTATGGTGTGGCACGTGGTATGAAGAACTTCATCATGATTACCCTCGGCACTGGTGTGGGTTCTGGCATCGTGGTAGATGGTCGCGTGGTCTATGGTTCTGATGGTTTTGCGGGTGAACTCGGTCACGTAGTGATTGATCACACAGAAGCTGGTCGTACATGCGGTTGCGGTCGCAAGGGTTGTCTCGAAACTTACTGCTCTGCTACTGGTGTGGCGCGCACTGCTCGCGAATTCTTGGTAAAATCTGATGAACCCTCTCCCCTTGCGTGACATCGATCCAGATAAGATTACTTCGTTTGATGTGTTCCAAGCTGCAGAAAAGGGTGACAAGATTGCACTCGACATCTTTGAATTTACGGGTACTCTTCTCGGTCGCACCTGCGCTGACTTCGCCACCTTCAACACTCCCGAAGCATTTGTATTCTTCGGTGGTCTTGCCAAGGCTGGTGAGTATTTGATGGACCCTCTCCGTCGCGCTTACGACCAACATGTGCTGAAGATTTTCAAGGTGAAAGCTAAGTTGCTCGTTTCTACCCTCAAGGGTGCTGAAGCTGCCGTGCTTGGTGCCTCTGCCCTCGGTTGGGAATAAGCCTACTAGAATGTAAAATGTGGTATCATCGACACCGCTCGATGATACCACATTTGCGCTATATACCCTTTCGATATACCTTTTACAGAACGTCTATTCTATACCAACAGAACCATGATTAAAGATCTCAATCAGCAAATAGCGGAGTGGCATGAAAACAATGAGCCTGCCAAGATTATTAAATTTCTCGAATCACTTCCCAAAAGCTCCCTCAACAACGAACGTATGGGCTGGTTGGCAAGAGCCTACAACAACTTAGCCAGTAAAGAAGACAACCCCGAGCACTACGAAACTGCGATTCGCGTGCTCGAAAGCATTAGAGACGAAGAGACGGAAAAAGACGAACTCTGGAATCACCGTATGGGCTTCGCGCTCTATCACCTTGACCGCGAGGGGGAAGCTGCCGAATACTTTATTCGCACACTTGAGGGTGAGCCTTATGAGTCGCTTGCTGCCGACACAAAAGAAATGCTCGCCGACTGCTACAAGTTCCTTGCCTTTCCCAGATACACCCAAGGTTCGTTTGCAGACCGCGTGAAAAAAAGCGTGGGAAGCCTTTTGAGGAACATGAAGCAGAGCTGCGCCAGCTCGTGGACAACGGAGCCTCTGGCGATGAAATCCAACAGTTGGCTTTCTCTAGTTTGAAATTAGCCTTCCCGAATCTTGCGTTTGAGATAGGCGCAAAAAACTACCATATCATCCTTTCTGCCGATGGCACTTGGATGCTCTATCCCCTTTTTCCGCTTCTTCCTGAGTCGTATGCCCGAATCAGTGCGCGAGCATTGAAATTCTCCATCGGCAGGACTGCCACCCCCGATTTGTCTGTCAATTTTTGGTGAAGGTGTGATTTCTGCAGAAGAAGTGCTAGTGTATTTTTACCAAAGATGAAGGTGGCGAAAGCGTTAGTGTAAGTGTTTACCACCCACTGTTGCTAGAGGGCGACAGTCCTGCTTGGTGGCGTGCCGAAGTGTTGGTCGATAATGCTGTGGGCGAATTGGTCAACACGGAGTTTGTATCAGCGATTAACGTGTTGGAAGAAGCACCGAACGAAGAAGATTGCATCAAACTCTCAGAACTTCGCGATATGCTTGCCATGCTTTTATTCCAAGGATCCACGCTGGGAGAACATCGATGTCATCTTGCAAGGCACGATGAACTATCGTTTCAAAGAAAGAGAGGATATTGAACGCAGCGACCTCCGCTTTGACATCCAAACCGGCACAACGACTATTCCGCGTCTCGTAAGCGAATTTGCGAAAGACGAATCAGGACTCATGAACCTCTTCCATCGTTTCGGTTGTGTAGGCGGCTTTTTCGCTTTCGACGTGCCTGGGCTTGACGAAATGGACGAATCTCAGCGAGAAGCTGCCGTCGATGCGGCATGCTCTGCCCTCGAAAACCACCTCCGCACGCACCAAGAAGGCAATTGTGTTGACTTCATCGGTCGTGCTGTAGGACGCTTCCACGTTTATGTGGACTTCCTCGCCTACGATATCCGAGAGGTGTGCAATGCCGCCTTCGAATTCTTTAAACAATACGACACTTCTTTTGCAGCTTTCCAAGTTTATCGCCGCGATGTGGATTTCTACAACATGAAGAAGACTGAGGATTGATGGTGACCCTAGGGCACTTACCTACCTCCTTACTAGTTGATATGCCCCGAGCATCCGTAAGATGTTCGGGGCTTTTTGTTGCCCTCAAAGTCTAGTGGTGTGTGATTATCGGACAATAGAATGAGAGGACAGCTGAGTAATAGGATGGCAAGCGTGCTGGCTACCGAAGCTTGTGGGGAACAATTTGAGCGTTTGACTAGAAACAAAAAATGCCATCCTACTGTTGAGTAGGATGGCAAATGTTTTGTCTACTTCAGACGAAGTAACAAGGGGGCAATGATTAGCCGTTAACCTTCTTCATGTGAGCGATGAGGTCGAGCACCTTGTTAGAGTAGCCGATTTCGTTGTCGTACCAAGATACAACCTTCACGAAAGTATCAGTGAGAGCGATACCAGCCTTAGCGTCGAAGATAGAAGTACGAACGTCACCGAGGAAGTCAGAAGAAACAACTGCATCTTCAGTGTAGCCGAGAACGCCGTTGAGTTCACCTTCAGCAGCTTCCTTCATTGCAGCGCAGATTTCGTCGTACTTAGCAGGCTTAGCCAAGTTTACAGTGAGGTCAACTACAGATACGTCGAGAGTAGGAACACGCATAGACATACCAGTGAGCTTACCATTGAGCTCGGGGATAACCTTACCTACAGCCTTAGCAGCACCAGTAGAAGAAGGAATGATGTTGCCAGCAGCAGCACGACCACCACGCCAGTCCTTGAGAGAAGGACCGTCTACAGTCTTCTGAGTAGCAGTAGTAGAGTGTACAGTAGTCATCAAGCCATCAACGATACCCACTTGTCGTGAAGAACCTTAGCGATAGGAGCCAAGCAGTTGGTGGTGCAAGAAGCGTTAGAAACGAATTGAGTACCCTTCACGTAAGTGTCGAGGTTAACACCAGTAACGAACATAGGAGTGTCGTCCTTAGAAGGAGCAGACATAACTACGTACTTAGCACCAGCGTCGATGTGACCTTGAGCCTTGTCCTTAGAAAGGAAGAGACCAGTTGATTCAACAACGTATTCAGCTTCTACTTCGTTCCACTTGAGGTCAGCAGGGTTGCGTTCTGCAGTGACACGGATCTTTTGACCGTTAACGATGAGCACGTTTTCTTCAGTGCAGAAATCGATAGTGCCGCTGAATTGACCGTGCATAGTGTCGTACTTGAGCATGTAAGCCAAGTAGTCTACAGGGCAGAGGTCATTGATACCTACAATTTGGATGTCGCTGCGGTTTTCTACAGCGGCGCGGAATACGAAACGGCCGATACGACCGAAACCGTTGATACCTACTTTAATCATGATAAATGATGTTGTTATGAAATTGAGTTGTTAGGATCAGGTTTTGAGCATCAAATAGATGTCTTGCTGAACGAAAAAGGAGAAAAATAGGGTTCAAAACACTTTTTTCCCACTTTCGTACCGCAAAAGTACGAAGAAAGTTTTACTTTTGCAGTGCATTACAGATAAAAAAATCAGACAAATGTCTAAATCCACATTTTTTCAAGACTTTAAGGCGTTTGCCATCAAAGGAAACGCAGTAGATTTGGCTGTCGGTGTCATCATTGGTGGTGCCTTCGGTAAAATCGTATCCTCTATTGTAGACGACCTCATCATGCCTCCCATCGGTTGGCTCATTGGTGGTGTAGACTTCAAGGACCTTTCTGTGAAACTTCCTGCAGCTATAGAAGGACAAACAGAGGTGACTATCAACTATGGTAACTTCATCCAAACTGTTCTCGACTTCATCATCGTGGCTTTCTGCGTGTTCTTACTCGTGCGAGGCATTCAGGCTTTGAAGAGAAAGGACAAGGAAGAAGAAGAGGCTGCTCCTGCACCTCCTGCTGGTCCCACGCAGGAAGAACTGCTCACGCAGATTCGTGACTTGCTCGAAAGCAATCTAACGCTTAATGCCCAAGTGGCGCGGACGCAAGGACGTTTGCGCCACTTGTCACATTTTCTTCACCACTGATATTGAGAAAGCCTTAACTTCTCAGCACCGGTGTTGTGCCTTCCAGTTCGTCACACGACGATGCTCCTTAGTAGGTGCCTCCTAGCAGGTGTCCCTCTCTAATGAAGCATTATCATCTCACAGAAGCATTCTAAACACTATAGAAGCGTTCTAAACTCTATATATGCAACAGAAAATCATTATCCTCGACTTCGGTTCGCAGACCACACAGCTCATTGGTCGTCGCGTCCGTGAACTTGACACTTTCTGCGAAATCTTGCCTTACAACAAGTTTCCACACGATGACCCCTCTGTGATTGGTGTCATCCTCTCAGGTTCGCCTTTCAGTGTCTACGATCCTGAAGCCTTCCAGGTGGATCTGTCCAAGATTCGCGGTCGTCTCCCCATCTTAGGCATCTGCTATGGTGCGCAATATATGTCGCACATCTATGGTGGTAAGGTGGAACCTGCCAACACTCGCGAATATGGTCGTGCTAACCTCACCACGTTTGAGCACACCAATCCTCTCTTCCGTGATTTCACGAAAACTCTCAAGTGTGGATGAGCCACGGCGACACCATCACTGCCATCCCCGAAGGTTTCCGTTGCATCGCTTCTACGCCACAAGTGAAGTATGCTGCTTACCAAGCGGACAACGAGCAGTTGTGGGGCGTACAATTCCACCCAGAAGTGTTCCACTCACTCCAAGGCAGCACTTTGCTCCGCAACTTTGTGGTCGACATCTGTGGTAGCCGCCAAGACTGGAGCCCTGCCTCTTTCGTTGAAACGACTGTGGCTGAGCTCAAGGAGCAACTCGGCAACGACCGCGTGATCCTCGGTCTCTCCGGTGGTGTGGACTCTTCTGTAGCTGCGGTGTTGCTCAACAAGGCCATCGGCAGCAACCTCACTTGTATCTTTGTGGACCACGGTATGCTCCGCAAGAACGAGTTTAACGCAGTGATGGAAGACTACAAATGCCTTGGTCTGAATGTGATTGGCGTAGATGCTAGCGAAAAGTTCTTCACAGAACTGGCTGGTGTGGAAGAACCCGAAAGCAAGCGTAAGATCATCGGTGCAGGTTTCATCGACGTCTTCAATGCTGAAGCTATGAAGATTACTGATGCGAAGTGGCTGGCACAAGGCACCATCTATCCCGACCGTATTGAGTCGCTCAACATCACCGGCAAGGTAATCAAGAGCCATCACAACGTGGGCGGTCTTCCCGAAAAGATGCACCTCAAAATCTGCGAACCACTCCAATGGTTGTTCAAAGACGAAGTGCGCCGTGTGGGTCGTCAAATGGGTATGCCTGAGCATCTCATCAACCGTCACCCCTTCCCTGGTCCTGGTCTTGCCGTACGTATCTTGGGCGACATCACTCCCGAAAAGGTGCGTATCCTCCAAGATGCCGACGACATCTTCATCCGTGGTCTCCACGACTACAAGGTGAAGATGGACGTAGACACGGCTCGCCGTGTGCTTGCTGCTGGTGTGCCTAACGATGCTCCCGAACATGGGGAAATCGAGGTTTCACTCTACGACCAAGTATGGCAAGCTGGTGTGATGCTCCTCCCCGTAAAGAGTGTGGGCGTGATGGGCGACGAACGTACCTACGAACAAGCCGTAGCACTCCGCGCAGTAACCTCTACCGACGCTATGACTGCCGACTGGAGCCACCTCCCCTACGACTTCTTGGCAAAGGTGAGCAACGAGATTATCAACAATGTGCGTGGCGTAAACCGCGTTTGCTACGACATTTCCTCAAAACCACCTTCAACCATCGAGTGGGAATAACCTCCGCTCCACTACCCTCTCCGCTGCTCCACAGCAGGGAGAACACAAACACCTCATTATGGCATCAAGTCATAATGAGGTGTCTTGTTTATAGGAGGCTATCTTGTGAAAAGATAGGTTAAGGCGCTAACCTTTCTCAACTTCTTCAGAAGAACAGAGGGAGGATGAAGAACAGAAGCTACTTGATGTAGCTGGTGAGCACCTTAATGTTGCCTGAAGGAGTCACGGTCATGCTTGTGGCACAAGCAGGCACAAGCACTGTTTCTCCTTGGCGCAAAGAGACGGTCTTGTATTGTTGGTCGATGTTGTCGCCTTCCACAGTCACCGTACCTTCGCCTTCTGTGCAGATGACTATGGTGAAAGAATCTCGATCTGCCAATCCTTGTGTAAGAGGTTGTGTCAAATCCAAGAGAGAGGTGGTGAAGTATTGGCACTCTACCAAAGGAGTGTTCTCGTTCTCACGCGTCACATAGTCCGTTCTGTAGTCAGAATACGCCTTGAAGTCAATGGCATCTTTCGCCAATTCCGTGTGCAACTCTCTGGGTTTGCCATCTAATCCCATACGGCCATAGTCGTAGATGCGATAGGTGATGTCAGAAGTCTGTTGGATTTCAGCGATGAAACATCCACCACAAATCGCATGAATGCGACCCGCAGGCAAGAAGAAGACATCGCCTTTCTTGACATTGTGACGAGCTATGACGTCAGTAATGGTGTTGTCTTCCACCATTCTCTCATACTCTTCGGGAGTAATCGTTTTGGACAATCCAGAAAGCAGGTAAGCATCTTTGTCGGCTTCGATGACATACCACATTTCGGTTTTACCCTTAGAACCATTGTGGCGTATACCAGCCAAGGCATCATCGGGATGCACTTGGATGCTCAAATCGGAAGCTGCGTCGATGAACTTGATGAGCAAAGGAAACTGATTGCCAGTGTTGTCATAGACATGACGACCCACAATCTGTTCTTTGTACTCTTCCAAGAGTTCTACGACGGTCTTTCCAGCCAGACTGCCTTCTGCCACTACAGATTCATTGCCAGGCACGCCAGAGATTTCCCAGCTTTCACCAACATTGTGCTGTTCGGTCTTGATTCCTTTGTATGGTGCAATTTTCTCTCCACCCCAAACCAAAGACTTCAAGAGTGGATTAAACTTAATAGGATACAACATATTCATTAGTTATTTGATAGCTCATCTAGTTTAGAAAGGGCAAAAGCATAAGCCCCGAGTGAGATAGCAGCAGAAGCTCCAATCTTGGAACGCATGATTCCAATGCGCTTTGTGGATCATAGACCACAGTTTCTTCCGAGCCATAGATTTTGATTTCACGAGCGTCACCTTTGGCAAAGGCTGCAAATTCGGCATCATCATCGAGGTTATACACCTTCATCAACACGCGATCGAGTTCATCCCCGGACATCGTATGAATCTTGCCACGCAAGGTCTTGAGGATGCTAGGCATGAGCAAATCGTGACTGCCCATGATGCCACCGCCAATGACCACAAGACCGTCCATGAGGGTGACCGCCAAACGAATGCCTTCTGCTGCTACTTCACCCATTTTTGCAAAGGCTTTGATGGCAGCTTCTTGATTCCCTTCTTTCTCTCCGTGAGCAATGGCAGCAATGTCTTTGGGTTCCAAACCGTGGTTGGCATCTCCCGACAACTCTCCATAGACACGTTTCACCGCACGGATGGCTGCACCATCTTCGATGATGACTTCGCGATTATCGGGGTGTGGCAAGCAGAAAGTTTCTACGCACGAATTATCTCCGATGTTGAGTTTGCCACCAATCACGCAACCGATGCCCAAACCTGTGCCGAAGGTATAGCCGATGAGGTTCTTGTATTGCTTCTTTCCGCCTTGTGCAGTAATCTTGGCATTGACCTCTGGCAACACACCTCCGAGTGCCTCGCCATAAGCATAGAGATCACCGTCATTGTTGATGAAGACAGGGATACCAAACTTTTTTTGCAAGAATGGACCGAGTGCCACACCGTCGCGGAAGGAGGGAAAGTTGGGAAGGAATCCTCCGATGATGCCGTTGGGATAATCAGCAGGGCCAGGGAAGGCGAAACTGATAGCAAGCGGTTTTTCAGAGAGTGTTTCGATCACACGGTTGAACCCTTCGACCATTGTATTTAGACAGAGGTCCAAATCGTGGGCATTGGAAGGGAGTGTCACAGAGAAAGGAGTGGGTTTACCGCCTTTCATGGCTCCGAAAACCATGTTAGTACCGCCTGCATCCAATGTCAGCACAGTACGATTATCTTCAAATATATTCATGCTTTGCTATTATTCGTTGTTCAAAGATTTATGCGAGAAGGAGGGAGAAGCCTTGGGCTTGCCAACAGCTGTTTCCGCTCTTAGTGAGGATGTGGAACGTTCCCCTATCCTCCCAATACTCAGAAGTTATTTTGCCAGTAGTGCCTGCGTTAAAGCCCAAAACAAGCCATTGTTATCGCCTGATGTGATGACTTATTTTGCCGCTTCGTTGGCAGTTTCCCAGTTATACCACACTGCAGGTTGTGCCCCCATGTAGAAAGTGAGTTTGCCACCCTTGACGATGTCGCCATATTCTATATAAGGCTTGTTCCACTCTTTTCCGTTGAGCGTAATCTTTTGGATATACTTGTTCTCTTTGCTGTTATTGACGGTGTTGATGTCAAACTTCGTCTTGCCGTCTTTGCTCACTACAATCGAAACTTTGTCAAAGAGGGGACTACCAAACCAATACTTTGTCGAAGCAGGTTCTACGTTGTAGAAGCCCATCGCAGTCAAGATGTACCAAGCCGACATTTGACCCACATCCTCATTGCCCGAGAGTCCATCAGGGACTGCGTGATATTGACCTTCTAGGATCTCACGCACCTTGTCAGCCGTCTTCCAAGGTTGACCAGACATGGTGTAGAGATAGATGATGTGGTGGCTGGGTTCATTGCCATGAACATATTGTCCAATCAAGCCAGACATGTCGGGAGACGCATCCTTGCCGAGCACTGAGGGTGCTTTTGAAGAGAGAGTCGAGACGGTGCGTCATCTTGTCTCTGCCTCCGAAAGCCTCGAGCAATCCTTTTCAAATCGTGGGGGGCAAGCCACGTGTATTGCCAAGCATTGCCTTCGCAATAGTCATTGGCTCGGTGTTCAGCGGAGAAAGGATTGAAAGGAGTGCGCCATCCGCCATCGGCAGTGCGACCTCTCACAAACTGGGTCTCTTTGTCAAAGAAGTTTCTCCAACTGTGGCTGCGATTTCTGAAGAACTTTTCGTCTTCATGATGACCCAGCACGCGAGCCGCATTGGCTACAGCAGCATCGGCAATGGCATATTCCATGTCGTTGGCACAGGCTTCTTCGTATAAGTCACAAGGGATGTAACCATATTTCTTGCGAATATCTTGTCCGCGCTCGTCGAGCATCACCGAAGCCTTGCAAGCCTTATAAGCTCTCTCTTTGTCGATGCCTTCTATTCCTTTGACGATGGCCTCTGCCACGGCAATCACACCAGGATTACCCACCATGCAGTCGGTTTCGTTGCCCATGAGATGCCATACGGGCAACTTCCCTTGTTCGTCGAAGATGTCCAACATCGTGTTGATCAAATCCGCACGCTTGGAGGGATGAATGATGTGATACAAGGGCATCGCAGCGCGGTAAGTGTCCCAAAGCGACATGGTCGTGTAGACATTGCGCGACTTGTTGTAGACCTTTCCATCAGCACCTCTGTATGCTCCGTCGACATCTGAGAAGAGCGAAGGTGCTACCATCGTGTGGTAGAGGGCGGTGTAGAAGATTTTGCGAGAAGGTTCGTCGGAAGTCTCAATCTTGATTTAGAGAGTTCCTTGTTCCAGCGTTCCCAAGCCTGCTTTTTCGTCTTTTCAAATTCCCAGGCAGGTTGTTCCTTTTCCACAGCCATCTTCGCACCGTCCATGCTTACGGCAGAGATGCCGACTTTCATCAACACTTGCTCGCCTTGCTGCGTACGGAAAGAGAATCGGGCATATCTGGTCTGTCCATCCTTTTGGATAAACATTTTCTCGTTCCTTTCAAAAGGCTTAGAGAACACGGCATAGAAGAACATCTTCTGCGCTTTAGCCCATCCTTTGGAGTGACGCCAACCACGGATGCTATTGCCGTCTACCACCTCGATGTGAGTATCTTCTGCCTTGTCCCAGCAACCACCGTTTTCAAGATCGAGCACGATGGCTGCCTCATCCGATTTGGGGAAGGTGTAGCGGTGGAGCCCCACTCTGTCGGTGGCGGTGAGTTCTGCCAAAATGCCGTAGCGGGTGAGGGGAACACTGTAATATCCTGGGATAGAGATTTCTTTGGAGCGATCAGCATATGACCAAAGCCCCGTTTCGGGTTGTCCCACTTTGCCTCTTTCATACACAGACTTACCAACCACAGGCATGACGGTGATGTCAAACAAATCGCCAATTCCCGTACCACTCAAGTGGGTGTGGGAAAATCCAATCACCGTGCTGTCCGAAGCATGGTAGCCCGATGTCCAGTCCCATTCTTGCGGCACACTGGTTGGTCCCAACTGAACCATACCAAAGGGAACATTTGCGCCAACAAACACGTGCCCATGTCCTCCGGTGCCAATGCGGGTGTCCACCTGTTTGGCGTAGGTGTCCATCTTTACATTGACACACGATAAGGCAGTGCTCGACAAAGCGGTAAATAGCACTATCGTGCGGAAGCCTCTGAAGGCCTCTTTGAGACTGAATCCTCCGTTATTTTGCATAATCTCTGACAAATTCTTGGTGTGTGATACGGTGTTTCTTTATTTTCTGATCCTTGCGGATGACGTATTTCCCATTGATTTCCACACTGTCAAAGACAGGAGGGAAAAGCGTATATTGGGGTTCGCCAGGACAATCGGGATACATTCCAATCATGCTAAATACTGCCCATGCAGACATCACCCCTGTGTCGTCGTTGCCAGGAATGCCATCGGGGCGAGTGGTGTAATACTTCTTCAAGAGGGCAGCCACAGTTTTTTCTGTACGGTGTTCCTCACCCTTGAATCGGCTAAAGAGGAAAGGATAAGCGATGTCGGGTTCGTTGGCTGGATCATAAAGTCCTTCATCAAAGACTTTTTGGAGTTTGGCTACAAAGGCTTTATCACCGCCCATAGCCTTCGCCAGGCCTTCGATGTCGTGGGGCACGTAGAAGGTATAGTTCCACGCACTACCCTCGTGAAAACCAGGGGTATTGGAGAAGTCAGCCCCATCTTTGGGATTGAAGGGCGAGATGAAAGTGCCATCGCTGTTCAAGGGGCGCAAAGTACCGGACTCTTTGCTATAGTAATGGCGCCAACCTTTGGAGCGCTTTCTAAACTCCTTTGCATACTTTTGGTATTCTGCCTTCTGCGCGCTATTCTTTGCTTCTTGTGCTAGTTTGTCAGACAACAAAGCCAAAGCATTGTCAGCTACGTAATATTCCAAAGCGTGAGACACGGAGTTGTCTCCAGAGAAATCCTGCGCGAAATAACCTAGAGGAATGTAGCCTTTCGCGATATAAGGATCCACGTCAGGGCGAATCTTGTTGTCTTTGCCTGGGGTATTGGCAGACTTGAGGCAGGCTTTATATGCCGCTTGGATGTCGAAGTCGGTGAGTCCTTTTAGATAGGTGTCTGCTATCACTGGAATAGCGGGGTCGCCTTCCATGGTGAAAGTTTCGCGACCATACAGTTCCCACTTAGGCATCCAGCCCCATTCTTTGTACATGTCCACCATGCTGCGTACCATGTCTATCTGTTTCTCGGGGTAAGCCAAGGTGAGTAACTGGTGCAGGTTGCGACTGGTGTCCCAAAGGGAGAACACCGTGTAACGATTGTGACCTTTTGCCACCTTTCCAATGCCGGGGTTCACCACCTCAATGCCATTTTGCGCAGCATACTTTCCGCCTTGCATCAAGGGATATTCTCCATTGACATCATTGAGCACATTGGGGTGCAAGAGCGCGTGATAAAGTGCCGTGTAGAAGATTTCCTTCTGTTCCTCGGTGCCGCCACTCACTTTTACTCTTTCGAGGGCTTCTTCCCACTGGCGATGGGACTCAGCACGCACTTGATCAAAGTTGCAGCCAAGCTGTTCTGCATCGAGATTTTGACGAGCGTTCTCACAACTCACGAATGATACGCCCATCTGCACGCAGATTTGTTCTCCATCCTCTGCGTCGAAGGTGAAACGATAACCGAGATCATCGCCTGCCATTTCGCGGGCATAATCGGTGTAGACCTTATATTTGCCTGCATGTTCGTCCCACGCTGCTTCGGCGGTCATGTTGGGTTGCTTCTTCCAAAAAAACCAGCTTCTTTAGGACTCTTGTTCACACGAATCACAAAATATTGTGGGAAGACCGCTTGAGAGTGATAGCAAAATCCACCACACAATCTCATGCCTTCAATTTCGGTGTCACTAACCTTTCGGATGAAGCCACCCGATTCGTTCGTGAGACCTTGTCCGAGATTGACAATGACATGCGCCTTACCCTTGCGATAAGTGTAGCGTTCGATGGAAGAGCGCATCGTAGATGCCACCTCCGCCAAGATGTCATACTTTGAGAGTTTCAAGGCATAATAGCCTGGTTGCGCCGTCTCGCCCGTGTATTCGCTCCCATACAACAGATAGTCGGTTGAAAGCTCTCCAGAAGTTGGCATCGTGAGGATCGTTCCCAATTCTGGACATCCCACTCCACTCAGATTGACGTGAGAAAAACCAGTAAACCAGCAGTTGTCTGAAGTGTAGGGCGTAGACCACCATCGGCTGTCTTTGTCCCACTTGTTTTTTTCTCCGATCCAGTGACGTTGAAGGGAGAGACGCTCATCATGCCGTTCGGACAAACTGCACCAGGGTTGGTCGTCCCAAAATTGGACGACCCCACCCATGGATGCACATAATCCGTCAGCTGTCTCGCACTGGAAAAGAAGGGAATGAGTAGAGCGATTACGGCGACAAGAAATCTCATTGCTATTTTAATATGTTGGTGCGTTTAGTAAACTCAATGATTTCGGGGATATATCCGAACGCCAATCCTGTCACAGTGTCCGCGCATCCGTAGTAGATGGCGATTCTTCCAGTTTCGGGATCGTGCAATGAAGCGCAAGGGAAGGTCACGTTGGGCACATCGCCTGCCAATTCATAGATTTCACGAGGAGAAATCAAGTATTGTCCGCTACGAGCCAGCACCTTCCAAGGTTGTTCCAAATCTAAAAGCGCAGAACCGAAGGCATAGACATAACCATTGCAAGAATGGAGCACGCCATGGTAGATGAGCAACCAGCCTTCAGAAGTTTCGATAGGCACAGGCCCTGCCCCAATCTTCATGCACTGCCATGCGCTCTCTTTGAACTCTGCAGGTGCCATCACATGACGATGGCGTCCCCAAAATTCGAGATCGGGAGACTCACTATAGAAGATGTCACCGAAAGCAGTGTGTCCCGTGTCGGAAGGACGAGAAAGCATGGCAAAACGACCATTAATTTTCTTGGGGAAGAGCACACCATTGCGGTTGTAGGGCAAGAAAGCATTCTCCAGTTGGTGGAAGGTCACAAAGTCATCGGTCCAAGCCAAGCCAATAGTAGGTCCGTGATGATCGTTGCACCACGACACATAGTAGCGGCCATCAATCTCAGCCACACGAGGGTCGTAGCCATAGCCCCACTCTGCCACTTCGGGAGCAGCACCTTCAAACTTGATGGTATCGGGATTCATGTCCCACTTCAAGCCATCTTTGGAAAAACCCACGTGGAGGGTCATGCGGCGGTTTTTGTCGTCCACGCGGAACACACCTGCATATCCATCCTTGAAAGGCACTACTGCGGAGTTGAAAATACTGTTGCTGTCGGGCAAGAGGTCACGAGGAATCACGGGGTTTGCGGAATATCTCCACAAAACATCATTGCAAGATTCGGGACGATTCTCCCAGGGCATATTGGGGAGCGGTGCTCCAGCTATGGTCAGTTTGTTATCCATTATGATAGTTTATTTTGTATTTCATTCATTTTCTTCGTGGTCAAGGGATAGAAGAACAAGCACAAAGCTCCTATAAGTGCCCCTATCGCAGGTATCCAACTCATCAACGCCTTGATAGCTGCCAAGGTTTCGGGAGCTTGCACAGTGACATCCTTGTTATAGGCGGCAAAAGCGAGCACCTGCAAGAGGATGAAACCACCGATAGCACCACCAAACTTTTGTGCCATGGACGAAGAAGAGAAGATTAATCCCGTACTAGCGTTGCCGTGTTTCCAGATGGAATAGTCGGCTACGTCTGCCATCATCGACCAAATCATGGGCGCGCCCACACCGATGCCGATGCAAATGGCGATTTGACTGGCGATAAGCCCAATCATGCCGGCATTCGTATCGACGGGGAGGAACCAGATTACAGCACTCACCACCGCAATAAAGATGAGAGAAGCAAAGAAAGTGGTCTTCTTACCAACCTTTTGTGCGAGAGGCACAGCAAATGCCACACCTGCCATCTGTGCCAATTCGCCGATGGTCAAGAACACCGCGCAGGTGATGAGTACATCTGTGCCCAAGATGTTGGCAAAATAATAAGCTGCGGCACCACCTCGGATGGAACCAAACAAGAGTTGTCCGATACCTGCACCCAACAACAGCCACCAGGGGCTATTTTTGAGCAGGTGCTTCATATCTTCCTTGATAGATTGCTTTTCTTTCTGTTCGGGCAACTTCACTCGTTCGCGCGTCATGGCAAAGCACAACACAAAGAGGATGGCGCAAAGCGCAGCAATAACCGTCACAATCAAGGTCCACTGCATGGGAGACGCATCGCCCACACCTTTGATGACCTTGCCAGCTTCATTGACAGTACCAATGACTTCTTTCTCGAAGAGTCCAAACAATCCCATCGCCAAAAAGCTACCGATGTAAGCAAAGAACATACGATAGGACGAGAAAACAGATTTTTCGTTGCTATCTTCTGTCATCACACCGAGCATCGCACCGTAAGGCACGTTGATAGCCGTGTAGACTGTCATCATCATCAGGTAGGTGACATAGGCATACACATGCTTAAAGGAGTAACTAGCATCGGGAGTGTAGAACGATAGGATGCCGACCAAGGCGAAGGGCAAAGCCACCCAAAGTAGCCACGGACGATAGCGTCCCCAGCGCGTGCGAGTGCGGTCGGCTATCAGTCCCATCACAGGGTCTGACACAGCATCATAAAGTTTAGTAATCAAGAGCAGTATTGCTGCATCGGAAGGATGAAGCCCGAACACATCGGAATAGAAAATAGGGAGGTAGTACGAAAATATCTTCCAAAACATACTGGAAGACATATCACCGAGTCCGTATCCTATTTTTTCACGGAGGGAAGTTTTGGTATTATCGGTTGTCATGGTGGTAAATCTTTCTGAACCAAGGAAGACTATCAAGCATCTGAATATCAAGAAGAAGACGTGCGATAAGGCAGAAATATGGTATAGTTCGGGTTGCTCTACTCTTCTGTGTGGCAAAATGCCTGGTTCTGCTCGAATAATCTATTCGCAAAGATAATGAAATCTGAGAGAATACAGAATAAAACCCGAATTATTTTTCATCAAATCACAGCACAACGGTGGTCTGTGCCTACTTATTCTGCGTGTCGCATGACGAATGTTTCGCAAAGTCCGACAATAGTAAAGTCCATCATCTTGCACAAAGTCCATCTATAGCAAAGTCCTTTCACAAAGTATCTCTATAGCGACGAGGCTGTCAGGCACAATGCCCAACAGCCTCGTCGCATAAGCAGGTGGTTATTTGGGATAATGGATTACCAAAGTTCCACAGCGTGTGCCAAGCGTTCCTCGAGTTCCTCAGAAGTAAGGCGCAATTTCAGTTCGCCTTGGTAAGCAATAGAGATAGAACCCGTTTCCTCACTCACGATGATGGAGAGGCAGTCAGTCTTCTGAGAGATGCCCAAGCCTGAGCGGTGGCGCAAACCTAAGTTTTTCTGAATGTTATTGTTGTGCGACACGGGGAGAATACAAGCCGCAGCCTTTACCCGTCCTTTGCCCACAATCATTGCTCCATCGTGGAGCGGACAATTCTTGAAGAAAATCGTTTCAATGAGGCGTTGCGAAATAGCCGCGTCAATGATTTCACCGGTGTTGATTTCATCTTGCAAACTTCCCATGCCTTCTACCACGATGAGTGCTCCCACCTTTTGACGCCCCATCGCCATGCAAGCGCGCACGATGGGCATGATGAGTTCGCGAGACACCTCTTCTTGCGGGGTGCGTCTCAGCCATTTGAACAGGCGCGTGGCACGCTGGGTGCCGATGGTGGAGAAAAAGTGACGAATCTCCCCTTGAAACAAAACGATGAGGGCGAGCGAACCGACATTGACCATGCGGTCGAAGATTCCGCCCAACAAACGCATCTCTAACACCTGCGACACCAAAATCCACACCACTATAAACACGAGCACGCCCGTGAAGATATTGGCAGAACTTGAGGCGCGCATCAAGCGATACAAATAGAACAACAACAGTGCTACGAGCACTATATCTAAGATGTCCTTAAATCCTAATTCTAACATGAATCGATGTTTATCTTTTCTGAGATGCTAGGTGCAGTTTGACGCTAGTCTCTTCCTTTGATTATTACTCTCTTCCTCCGACCACAGGACGATAATCCTTTGTACAAACAACGCTCAGTCCTTATATAGTATGGAGTGAGCCATATCAGTGCCTAGGGTCAACTGGCATGCCACATGGTTTCTACAAGGGTGCGCGCTTCCACAGCCGCCTGCACATCGTGCACACGCAAGATATGCGCGCCCTTCATCATAGCAATCGTGTGGAGCACGGTTGTCCCATTGAGGGCTTCTTGAGGATTCGTTTCCAGCAATTTATAAATCATGGACTTCCTACTCACGCCCACCAAGAGCGGTGCATGAAGTTCGTGAAAGTCTTGAAGACGGTCCATCAAGCGATAGTTGTGCAGCAAGGTCTTTCCAAAACCAAATCCAGGATCGATGATTACATCTTTACCACCAGCATCGAAAAATCGCTGTTGCTGACGCGCCAAAAACTCCAAGACTTCTGCCAAGACGTCTTGATATTCGGGAGACGTCTGCATCGTTTCGGGATTCCCCTTCATGTGCATGATGATGTAGGGCACACCTAGTCGCGCCACCACCTTGGGCATGGCTCGATCGAGCAAGCCCCCCGAAATGTCATTGATCATATCCACGCCAAAGTGCTCCACACACTGATGCGCCACCTCTGAACGGAATGTATCGACCGACACATAGACCTCGGGGAACACTTCACGCACCGCAGTGAGCGCCACCTCCAAACGGCGCATTTCTTCCATCGGAGAGATGTCGTCTGCTCCCGGACGTGACGAATAAGCTCCTACATCAATGACATCTGCCCCTTCTGCCAACATTTGGCGCACTCGCTGCGCGATACGTTCTGGCTCAGCCATTGGAGTGCGCGAATCGGCATAAAATGAGTCGGGGGTAACGTTTAAGATGCCCATCACCCAAGGGCGTTGCAAATCCACGAGCTTTCCGCGGAGGTTCATTGTATAGTGTGGAGCAGGAAACATGGTCTTTGAGTTTGCTGCAAAGGTACTTTTTTGTTTCTCGACAGGCAAATAATTGGATTATATTTTTTGTTATTCGCCGAGAACTGCTACTTTTGCACCTAAATCTTTAGATTATGTCTATAGCAGAATTTTACGAACTCTTTCTTCGTCACCCCCACATCTCCACCGATACGCGCCATTTGGTGAAAGACAGCATGTTTTTCGCCCTCAAAGGTGCGAGCTTCGATGGCAACCAGTTTGCCCTCCAAGCCCTAGAAGCTGGATGTGCTTACGCTGTGGTCGACGATGCTCAAATAGCTCAACTAGACGAGCGCTGCATTTTGGTGGAAGATGTCCTCATCTCCCTCCAAATTTTGGCAGCCTACCATCGTCGTCAACTAGACACTCCCATCCTTCAAATCACCGGCACCAACGGCAAGACAACCACCAAAGAACTGGTGGCTGCTGTGCTTGCTGAAAAAAATTAAATGTACTCTTTACTGAGGGCAATCTCAACAACCACATCGGGGTGCCTCTCACCCTACTCCGTCTCACCGACGAACACGAGTTTGCCGTCATCGAAACCGGGGCTAACCACATCGGGGAAATTGCTTTGCTCTCCAACATCGTGAAGCCCAACTGCGGCCTCATCACCAATGTGGGCAAAGCGCACATCGAAGGTTTCGGTTCGTTTGAAGGAGTAATCCAAGCGAAAACGGAACTCTATGAGAACATCCGCAAACGCAACATGGAGTTGCTCGAGGAAGTAGAAGGCAATGTACAATTCCGCGAAGGCTCTACTCCCCTCTTCGTCTTCCTCAATGGCGACAATCCTCACCTTGCTCCCCGTGCAGAAGGACTGCCCACCCTCACTTATGGTTCGCCCGACCACGGATATGTGGTCGAGGGCGAAGTGGTGTCATGCGACCCCTTCCTCACCTTCCGTTGGCGCAAAAACGGAGGACAATGGCACGAAGTGGCGACGCAGCTTATCGGGGCTTACAATCTCGACAATGCTTTGGCGGCAGTTCTCGTAGGACTCACCTACAATGTCCACGTGGCATCCATCGACAAGGCACTGCGCAACTATGCCCCAACAACAATCGCTCAGAATATCGCAAGACCCAGCACAACCGCCTCATCATTGATGCCTACAATGCCAACCTCTCTTCCATGCACGCAGCGCTCCACAGCTTTGCACAGACGGAAGATGCGCACAAGATGATGATTCTCGGCGATATGCGCGAACTGGGCACAGCATCTGCCGATGCTCATGCTGAGGTGTTGCAACTGGCGCTCACTACCGGTTGCCAACAAGTGTGGCTCGTGGGCAGCGAATTTGCCCAAGCCCTCACCACACTCTCTGCCGACCAAGCTGCCCTCTTCCGCACCTTCGCAGATGTGGAAGCGGTGAAAGCCGAACTCGGAGCGCACCCTCTCAACGACCATCTCATTCTCATCAAGGGATCCAACGGCACGCGTCTGTTCCAACTCCCCGAATTGTTGTAGCGCGCTAATGTTTTCCCTAAAACTCTACAAAATCCTTTCGTATCCAAACGACAACGCAAAGTGTTACGTAACTGATAGAAAGAACCCTGTTTACAAAAAACTAGAAAGAGTCTGAATGAGGTATTTGACGTATCTACCTACGTTATTGCATGTAAAATAAGTTAAATCATCACCATAATCCCAAGTTTCTTAGGGATTTATCGATGAATTAGCAGTATCTTCGCAGCATAAAATCTGCATACATATTACGTTCAGTCCAGATGTGGGCGAACTTTTAGATATTTCTAAGGAGCGCGAATGAGCAAGTGTGCCTATTCACACTCTTTGTTAACCCAAATAGGTCATTAGATCCGGAACAGATTTCATTGGATTGCTGAGCAGATGGTTGGTTGTGCGTTCGAAGGCGTAGCGAGCTACGTCGAGAACGAACGTTTTCGTTAAGCCAAATGAGTAGAACCGAGCTTGCTCGAGTTATGCCATGGCGAGAAAACGAAGGATGAAATCCAACAAGAAACAAGATGCCAACAAGAAAATGAAAGATGACTGGAAGTTATCTTCTCTATAACGAATTGCGCTATTCTCTATAACGAATTGCGCTTCTCTATAACGAATTGCGCTATAAGAGTCTAATGACCGATTGGGGTTAATCAGCTTATTACACAACAATCATATCAATGAAAATGAATCTACAGAACACTAAGAAGCGTGCTGCCAAGTCGCAGAGTTATATGCTGGCTCTTGGACTTTTGGCGGTGAGCACAACCTCTATTCCTGCTTTTGCAAGTAATAGCAGCCTTACTTCTCCTCTGACTTCTGCCGAAAACGTCGTAGCTTTGTCCAACAACAGCAAGGCGGCAACGGCATCTACCGATCCCACAGAGACTCGCCATGAATCTCGCCGTCAATATCGCTCCAACTACTGGTTTGTTGGTGCTGAAGCGATGTCTCCCCTCACCTTTGGAACGCTTTACTCTTGGACCAACGAAGGCAATCTTCACTTGGGGCTTGGTGCACAACTCAGCGGTGGATACCAATTTACCTCGGTATTTGGTTTGCAAGCTGCCTTTGGCGCAGGACGCAGCCATGCCTTCTCCAACAACTTCCAACGCAATTTCTATCTTGGTCAGCACGACGCTTACACCTACTATCCCTACACCATGATTGATGGTACGGTGTATCATTTCCCTACCAATAGTCGTGACGGAAAAAAACACTCATCGGGGAACAAGGTAACAATCCGCAGCAAGTGCAAATCGCCGCTACTCCCTTCCCCAACCTCAAGAGCCAAATCTGCTTCTGGCAGGCTTCTATCAACGCCAACTTCAATCTCACTCGCTTGTTCTACGCATCGGCTTACACCGAAAAACCCGTAGAACTCTGGTTGCGCCCTGGGGTTTACTTGAGCCACTACGATGCTAAAATCGTGAATCTCGAAACAGGGAAAACCGTTGCTCCTAATGTCAACAAGTCACTCACCTTCGGTCTCGGTGGTGATGTGGCTGTTCGCTTCAACCTCTCTCCACGCTGGGCCATCGATGTGAACAATCGCCTCATCTGGCAACACGACCGCGCCATCGATGGTGTGCGTAGCATCCGCCATGCCTACGACAGCTATGTGTGGCAACCGGCTGTGGGTCTCGTCTATAAGTTCCGCCAAGAAGCCCCACAATTGGCCTACGAACCCACGCCCGCGCCCTCTCCCGTGATGCCACAAAAACCACGTCAGCAGTTCACTCCCGAATTGGCTGCACAACTCCTCTTGGGATTGCCCGAACGCATCACCCTCCCCGAGGCTAAGCCCCGCAACTACTCTGCAAGCATCGCACTCACCTATCCGCTCAACAAGACGTATATCGTGCGCAACCTCCACAACAATGCAGCTGAGTTAGCTCGTGTGGACAACGAACTCCGCAACATCACCGCCAACAAGGACTACCGCGTGCGCAACATCCGCGTGGAAGGTTTTGCATCGCCAGAAGGTCCGCTCAACAACAACTTCCGTTTGTCTACCGGCCGTGCGCAATCCATCATCGACTATCTCGTGGCGCACAACCCACAACTCGATCGTGGTCAATTCCAAATCGGTCGTATGACAGAAAACTGGGATGGTCTGCGCGATACCTTGACCAAATCCAAACCTCCCCAGCGCTAGCGAAGTGCTCGCTCTCCTCCAACGTCAACCCGACACGGAGGTGGTGAAGCAAGAAATCAAACGTATCGCAGGTTATCCCGAACTTTTGGCAAATGTTTATCCCTATCTCCGCAAGAGTTCCTACACGGTGCAGTTTGACGTCCGCGCTTACGCCCTTCCTGAGGCTAAGGAAATGATGAAGACGCAACCCGAAAACGTGGGTGCAGAAGAGATGTTTGCCGTAGCACTCGACTATGGTGTGAACACTGCCGAAGGTAAAACAGCACTTGCCACTTTGCAACGCATCCACCCCGATGCTCCTTTGGCAAAACTCTGCCGCGCGCACCAATTGCTCGAAGCACAACAAAATGCCGACGCCCTCCGCTTGCTCCAGAGCTTCAAACTCAACGACGGGGCTTACTACAACCTCTTGGGGGTAGCCCTCGCACGCAACGGACAATGGGATGCTGCACGTCAATTCTTCCAAATCTCTGACGCTCCTGCCGCACTCCAAAACTTGCAACGCATCACTTTGAGATAACATCACCCATTGCTTTGAGAGACTTCAGTGCTCACTCCGGGCACTGCACTCTCAGACGCTTTGGACAGTCACGTCAAACAAAGCGTCGGAAGCAGACTTATAACGAATAGCTCTATCAAAATGAAAAAATATTTCACCACTAAAACGCTCGTTTGGTTGGGTCTTGCTGCCTCATCCTTGGCCACTTTGCACAGTTGCTACAAAGAGGATGCTCAAGAACTCTATCAGCGTCAATATACCACCAGCGTGGCTTTGGCAGATCTCCAAAACCAAGCCGATGCCTTCAATCGTCAAGTCAACGATTTGCAAGAAGCCATCAACATGATTCGCGATCGCAAACCCGTGTCTAAGCTCATCTATGCTGTCGAAAACGACGCCGACACCACTGGTGCTTATCTCACACTTGGCAACACCACTATCTTTGTGCCCTTCGGTCGCGACGGAAAAGACGGTGTCAACGGTAAGGATGGTAAGGACGGTAAGGATGGCGTCAACGGTAAAGACGGTGTGACTCCTGCCTTGAAGTAACCATCGGTGGCGATGGCAACTGGTATATCAATGGCAACAACACTGGCAAGCCTGCACAAGGTCCTCAAGGTCTTCCTGGTCAGAATGGTAAAGACGGAAAAGACGGTGTTAATGGTAAAGATGCTTGCACCCCCGTCTTCGGCGCTGCACAAGACAAAGACAACAACAGCGACCCTCGTTTCTACTGGACTGTCACTTGGTGTGACGGCCGCACCGAGTTCGTCATGGCAAATGGTGAAAAGGTTTTGGCAAAAGCCCAAGACGGTAAGGACGGTAAGGACGGTAAAGATGGCATTAATGGTAAAGATGGCGTTAATGGTAAGGATGGCGTCAACGGAAAAGACGGTGTCAATGGTAAGGACGGTAAGGACGGTAAGAACGGCGCAACTGGTCCTCGTGGCCCTCAAGGTCCTCAAGGTCCCAAGGGAGACAACGGACAACCTGGTGTGATCAGCCCTATTTCTAAGATTTCTTTCAATGCGGCTGGCGATTCCATCATTATCAACACCACCTATCCCACCCTTCCCGTGGTGCGCATCCCCGTACTTCCCGATCTCAACTTCGACATCCAACCCGAGAAGAGCGTCGATGCCGACGACAACAGCGACATGAGCGGACGCTACGTGCCCACCACTCGCGAACTTCGCTTTGCTCCAGGTCAAACCATGACCTTCCCCTTCACCAAAGCAGACGACTTGAAGGCTGTCTACGCTTCTATGCCTGCCAACTGGAAATACAAGGTCAACGAAGCTGACAAGACCATCACCATCACGGCTCCTCCTATGGCACGCCTCAACGATGTGGAAATCGACAACGAAGTGGTCTTCATGGCACGCAACGACAAGGGCAACACCTACAGCCGCAACCTCAAGTTGATGCTTCCTAAGGGCACCTTTGTCAATTATTTCTACAATCCACTCTCTTCTGTGCCCACTCAGTCACCTTTGAGCCGCACCAACCAGTTTGATCTCCGAAATCGTCCTGGCTTTGTGCACGAATTTGCTCGCTTCATCCTCCAAGACGATGGCACCTACACAGGCATCGAAGGATGGGAAGACACGCAAACCTATGGCATTCCTTCGTCTGCTCTCACGCAGCACTTGCGCGGCATGGTGGTGTATATCCTCCAAAAGAACCCTGCGATGAACAATCAGCAGTTCCTCATGCAGGACTTCATCTACCACACCGACTCGCTCAAGGCCATCTCTTACTCTGCTACGCCTAGCAACGTGCAACCCCACGAATATCTCCTCGTGGTGAGCCACCAAGGCGACAATGGTATAATCGGTGTCAGCGGCTCAGCTGCCTACTTCCATCCCATCCCCTGGGAAACTTACGTGGCACAGACCGTCTACCAAAGCAACGACCGCTCTGACTTCCAAACCATCCGTTTGCATAAAGCCTCACAGCTCACGCGCTTCTACATGGTAGATCCTCACAAGTGGCTCGGACTTCCTGCCGGTGAACCTTTCGACGCCTCTAAGGTGGTGCTCAACTTGGCTTCTGGCACACAGATCAACAGTCACCTTGCTGTAAGTGGCGAACGAGTAGGCGCTGCTGGTTTGCTCTCTGTGACCCGCGCTCGCAATGTGGCGAAATACAATCCTGCTACAAAGCTCCTCTCTGGTGAATTTGCGAGCTTCCCCACAGGATCTTCCAATAACTTCAAGCTCATGGTCGAATACACCCGCCCCAATGGTCAAGTGGTGCGTAAGGTCATTGCTTCTGGTACGAAGGAATATCCTCGTCAGCTCAACATTCCCGGACCTGGAGGACAAATCGTCTTCTGTGTCGGCACCACAGCTTATCGTCTACACCCCACACTTCCTGGCTACAGTTCTTCTGTACAAACCATGACGAAGGACGGTGCTGTGAACATCGGTCTTGTAAACGACCAACCCGACCACCTCGGTGAAATCGAAGGTATCCGCAACGTTGACCCCACTGTCGACGAATTCTAAACCAACCTCGAGCGCGGAAGCCCTATTTTAGCCCTGCACTTTATAGCTCTGCGCTTTATAGGCAGCATCCTAATTTAGTGCGAATGCCCATCACTCCTTGGCTTCCTCTCGTAGCACACTTCACACAACAAGGCTGAGTCCCTATCTGGGCACTCAGCCTTTTCTCTTTTTTTCCTCACCGCTGCCGCTTTTACAATGCGAAAGGCACTTGCCATCTTCTCTCCGTTTCCACCCCATTTTGCACAAATCCACCAGTGGAAACAGAGTGAAAACGAGAAAATGCGCATAAAAGTACATTTTTCTCCTCAAAAATTTGGAGGATAACAAAAAAGTCACTACCTTTGCAATCGCAATTCGGAAACAACCGATGCGCAAAACATTATATCGCGGAGTGGAGCAGTTGGTAGCTCGCCAGGCTCATAACCTGGAGGTCGTTCGTTCGAGTCGAGCCTCCGCAACTCAAGCCAAAGCATCAATCATTTTGATTGGTGCTTTTCTTTTTTCTCCCTATCCTCCCTCTTTTCCCCCTCTCACTGCCACCTCCTTTTTTCACCTGCAAAAGAAGCATTTGAAGCAAGAAAAACAGACTTTGCGCACTCTACAATAAACTGCGCAAAACGGCAAAAAAGTGCAGAAAACAAGTCATTTTAGCCCGAAGTTTTAGTTTTTATTGCTAACTTTGCAAACCCATACACGACATAAATGTGCGTGCTTCTACAAGTCGCACATCCACCTTCTCCTCTATGGCACAACCCTATCTCATCGACATCGACCAGATTTTGCGCAACAAGATGGGACGTAAAGCACGTTTCATTCCTGATTTTTTGGTGCGCTATCTCAAAAAGACAATCCACCAGGATTGGCTTAACCAGTTTATCGCAAAAGAGGGGGAGATTCAAGGCGTGCAATGGCTAGAAGACTGCATGCACCATCTTGATTTAAAGCTCAATGTGCATGGATTGGAAAACTTGCCCTCAGATGCCGATGGACGTCGTTTCACCTTTGTGAGCAATCACCCCTTGGGTGGAGCAGACGGTGTGATATTGGGAGCCATCCTCGGCCGCCACTATGATGGTCGCATTTGCTATCTGGCGAACGACTTGCTCATGAACCTCACTGGCATTGCCCCTCTCTTTGTGCCCATCAACAAGACGGGGCGCCAAGGTCGCGAATTTCCCAAGATGGTAAATGCCGCTTTTGCAGGCGACAAGCATCTGATCATGTTTCCAGCTGGCTTATGTTCGCGCCGCATTGATGGACAGATTCAAGATGTGCCCTGGGCAAAAACCTTCGTGAGCAAAAGCATCGAATATCAACGCGATGTAGTTCCCATCCATTTTGGTGGCAGAAATTCCGATTTCTTCTATCGCTTGGCGAATTGGAGCAAGCGACTAGGCATCAAGTTCAATTTGGCAATGCTCTATCTCGTAGACGAACTCTACCAGCACCAACACAGCACCTTCGACATCCACATCGGCAAGCCTATCCCTTGGCAGTCGTTTACCTCGGAGAAGTCCCCCACTGCATGGGCTGCCGAAGTGAGAAATCTGGTGTACACCCTCCCTTCCTCAGTACAACACTGATTATTTCTCTAAAAACTCCGAGCACTCCCTCCCCATCTTCCCACACAAGGGGAAACATCGAGCATGGAGCTCCGTTTTGGAAATCATACCTCCTACAATATGCAAGCTATCATCGAACCCGTATCTCGTGATTTGCTTCGTCGCGAACTCACTCCAGAGTTGCAGTTGCGCAAGACCAACAAAGCAGGCAACGAGATTTATATCATCACCCACCACAACGCACCCAATGTGATGCGCGAAATCGGCAGATTGCGCGAAATCGCTTTCCGCGCAGCTGGAGGAGGTACGGGACAAGCCTTGGACCTCGATGAGTTTGACGTTTGCGAACGCCCCTACTATCAACTCATCGTGTGGAATCCCGATGCAGAAGAAATCCTTGGGGGCTATCGCTTCCTGCCTCCTAGCGACATCACCTTCCGCGAAAATGGACAACCCTATCTGGCAACAGGTCACATGTTCACCTTCTCGGACAATTTCATCGAAAACTTTCTCCCACAAACCGTGGAGTTGGGACGATCTTTCGTGACCCTCGAATACCAAAGCACGCGCAACCTTGCCAAAAGTCTCTACGCCCTCGACAACCTCTGGGACGGACTGGGAGCACTCACTGTAATCATGCCCGATTTGAAGTATTTCTTCGGCAAGATGACCATGTATCCTAGCTTCGACCGACAAGCGCGCGACATGATTCTCTACTTCCTCAATCGTCACTTTGGCGATCGCGATGGACTCATCACGGTCAACAATCCCGTGTTGCTCGAAACTCCCGAAGAGGAACTGAAGAAAATCTTTGTCGAAACGGACTTCCGCGCAGACTACAAGATTTTTGAATAAAGCTGTGCGCGAACGCGGGTTCAACATTCCTCCCTTGGTCAATGCTTATATGAACCTCTCCCCCACCATGCGCGTCTTTGGCACTGCCATCAACGACGAATTTGGCAACGTGGAAGAAACGAGCATTCTCATCGCCGTGGATGAAATTCTCGAGGACAAGCGCAAACGTCACATCGAAAGTTACGTCGACCCTCAGAGCCTGACCGACATTCCCAAACTCTTCTTTGAAGAAACTAGATAAGCTGCACCACACAGCGACAACAACACAAAGAAAAAAAATACGAGAAGAACTAGTGGAACTAGAAAAACTAGAGAAACTAGAAACAAATAAAGAAAGAGGATGCTTCCACAATGAAAGCATCCTCTTTTTACCTATGAATAGTATTGAACCTCAGCGCCAGTGAAAGAAACGGCTATCTGGAGCAAACTATTGAATCTTCTGCCAATACACGCGTTTGAAGAAAGGTCCAAGTTTACCTTTCACAGTGAGCACGTTGGGTTTGTCGAAATACATTTCCACACGATACACCTTCCCGCTCGTGGGGTCATAGATATGTCCATTCTCCCAAGTGTCATCGCCGTCGAAAGTCACCTTTTTCCACCAACACGATTTGGTTAGAAGGCGTGTTGCGCTTCTTGGGATCTGGATTCTTCTGGTCGGTGCGCTGGCTACCGTCGGGATTCTTCATATTTTCGAGCCATACCACTTGAGCACGATAACCATCGCCATGCTTGAAAAATTTTTGACTTTTGAGTTGCGACCGTCCTTGACCACGTGATACAGTCCCACGATTTTTGTCCGCAGCCGACTGGGCAGACACTGTGAGCGTGGTGGCGATAAAAGCCAAAAAGAAGGAAAGAGAGGATACGTTTCATAAACTAATGAGTTGAAATTTGAGAAACTATGAGATTGAAATTTTTGAAAAAAATCTATATATTAAGGAGGGCGTTAGAGGCACATGAACCATCTGCAAAGCCACAAAGAATGAAGCTGTAGGCAGAGCATAACACACAACTCAAGATTGCACACTATCGCAAATACTGTGCAAAGTTACAACTTATCCGCCAAATAGCACAAGTTAGCGGTAAAGAAAATGGAGGAGGGCAAAAAATAGTCGATGTTTTTGGGCGAAAACTTTGCAGGTTGCTAGGAAATGCTTACTTTTGCAGCGCAATAAATAGACTCTCTAATTTACAAACCCAAATTTATCGACATTTGAGACCCAATAAAAACGATAAACTCAAGCAGCAGTATCGCGTCAACGAGCAAATTCGTGCGCGAGAAGTGCGTGTAATCCCTGAAGAAGGAGATAGCGTGGTGATGTCTTCGCGCGAGGCACTCCGCATGGCACAACAACAAGGCGTAGATTTAGTAGAAATCAGCCCCAACGCACAACCCCCTGTTTGTAGATTAGTGGACTTTTCCAAATTTATCTACGAGCAGAAGAAGCGCCAAAAGGAACTCAAGGCCAAGCAAGTGAAGGTAGAAGTGAAGGAAATCCGTTTCGGTCCTCAAACCGACGATCACGACTACAACTTCAAGCTCAAGCACGCTAAGGGCTTCTTGAGCGAAGGCGACAAAGTGAAGGCTTATGTGTTCTTCCGTGGTCGTAGCATCCTCTTCAAAGAACAAGGTGAAGTATTGCTCCTCCGTTTTGCCAACGATTTGGAAGAATACGGTAAGGTAGAGTCAATGCCCGTGCTCGAAGGTAAGCGCATGACCATGTATCTCGCTCCTAAGAAAGCGCCAGTGCGCAAGAAGGACGTAGAAGTGGAAGAAGTACACGAAGCTCCTGCTGAAGCAGAAGTAAAGGCGGCTCCTGCGAAGAAAGCCCCTCAAGTGAAGGAACGTCGCGAATACACCGGTCCTAAGGTGGAAGGCGAAGACTTCTAATCTGCTCCCATTTTCCCATTGGATAATCCATGCAAGTGGACATTCTCGGCGGAACTACCCCAGTTTCCATACATCACTAAAAAGCATCCGTCGAGGCGCTTACGCTTGTGTGTTTTATTATAGTCGCGCGTTGTGCCAGGTATGCGCAACCGCACACATTCATTCATCATTTAATTTACAAACAAATGCCTAAAGTAAAGACTAATTCTGGTGCTAAGAAGCGTTTCGCGCTCACCGGAACCGGTAAGATCAAGAGAAAGCATGCTTTCCACAGTCACATTCTCACGAAGAAGACTAAGAAGCAAAAGCGTAACCTCGTACACGTTGGTCTCGTTGACAACTGCGACGTGAAGCAAGTTCGCGAATTGCTCTGCATGCGCTAATCTCTTTTGGTTTTTGTCTCTACAAAACCTCCTACCAAAGTCATTTATTTCATCGAATGTCTGGCTCACAAGAGCTGCTAATGAGTAGCCGCCAGCAATCAAAAACAACATTACTATGCCAAGATCAGTAAATCATGTCGCATCTCGCGCTAAGCGCAAGAGAATCCTGAAGCTCACCCGCGGTTACTTCGGTGCCCGTAAGAACGTATGGACCGTTGCCAAGAACACTTGGGAAAAGGGTCTTACCTATGCGTTCCGTGATCGTCGCAACAAGAAGCGCAATTTCCGCGCTCTCTGGATTCAGCGTATCAACGCTGCGGCTCGCCTCGAAGGCTTGAGCTATTCTCAACTCATGGGTGGTCTTCACAAGGCCGGTATCGAGATCAACCGTAAGGTGCTCGCCGACCTCGCTGTAAACAACCCTCAAGCTTTTAAAGCTATCGTTGAGAAGGCGAAATAAGCCAGGCTTGGCCTAATCAAACAACTATTCCCAATCCAATCGAAAGGCGTGCTTCTTCCCAGAAGTCGCCTTTTTTTTGTGGACTTGTCCCTTCGCTCGCACACCCCTATCCGGCTTAACGTCATTCTCTACTACGCTAACACTACCTCTCACGCCAACTCCTTCATTCCCTTATCCTCTTCCACGCTAATTGCCTAACGATGTTCCAATTCCAACAATTCACCATCCACGACGACCGCTGCGCCATGAAAGTGGGCACAGACGGCGTACTCCTCGGAGCCTGGTGCCAAATGCCACCTACTCCCTCCGCTGCACGAGCACTGGACATCGGCACGGGAAGTGGACTCATCGCCATGATGCTCGCACAGCGCTATCCACAGCTGCAAATCGTGGGCGTGGAACTCGATGCCGATGCCACCACACAAGCCACCGAAAACGCAGCTGCATCGCCCTTTGCTTCCCAAATCGTGGTGAAACAAGGCGACATCATGACCGAGGATTGGCGCGAAGACCACCTGCCGTTCGACATGATTGTGAGCAATCCGCCCTATTTTGAGGAAACCCTCCTGTCACCCAATCAGCAGCGCGCACAAGCGCGGCACGTGCACCACGGACTCACCTTTGAAGCCCTCACCCAGCGCAGCGCACAACTCCTCAAGAGTGGCGGATGGCTGCAAGTGATTATCCCCAAGACGGCACAACAGCGATTCGTGCGCTGCGCACAAGATGCCGGATTCTCCCTCATCCATCAGACCGACGTGCACACCGTGGCACGCAAAGCCCCCAAACGCGTGATGCTTCGCTTCCAACTCCATTTCACACCTCCCACACAGCACGAGAATGGGCACACCATCATAGGCGATTTCTTGCAAACCGACCAACTCATCCTGCAAGAAAATGGTATGCGCAGTCCACAATATCAGCAACTTTGCTCCGATTTCTACCTCACTCAAGGGCAACTCGATGCAAAGGCTTCCAAGGACGAAAAGAGCTAAAAACCATCTCGCTTTGCAAATATCCACACCACACCGCAAAGCAGAGAGAAAACAAGGCGAAATCTTGTCTGTTCGCCAGAAAAGAAGTAATTTTGTAGCACATAATTTCAAACTCCAATCTATCAATCAATATGGAAAAAAGCGCATTGCAAATTGCTCGTGCTGCCTACCAGCCCAAACTCCCCGCAGGTCTTCGCGGTAACGTGAAAATCGTAGAAGGTGCACCCACCCAAAGTGTAGACAACCAAGAAGAAATCAAAGCCCTCTTCCCCAACACTTATGGCATGCCCCTCGTCAACTTCGAGCCTACGGACGAGAAGAAGGAATATGCTCCCATCAACATCGGTATCATCCTCTCTGGTGGTCAAGCGCCTGGCGGTCACAACGTGATTTGCGGCCTCTATGATGGCTTGAAGAAGCAAAACCCCAACTCTAAGCTCTACGGCTTCCTCATGGGACCTGGAGGTTTGGTGGACCACAACTACCTCGAAATGACCGATGAACTCATCGACGAATACCGCAACACTGGTGGTTTCGACATGATCGGTTCTGGTCGTACGAAGCTCGAAGAAGAAGCTCAGTTTGAGAAGGGTATGGAAGTGATTCGTCAACTCGGCATCAACGCTATCGTGATCATCGGTGGTGACGACTCTAACACCAACGCTTGCGTACTCGCTGAATACTACGCAGCTAAGAAGTATGGCGTGCAAGTGATCGGTTGCCCCAAGACCATCGACGGTGACTTGAAGAACGACCAAATCGAAACTTCTTTCGGTTTCGACACTGCTTGTAAGACGTATGCTGAAGTGATTGGTAACATCCAACGCGATGCAAACTCTGCTCGCAAATACTGGCACTTCATCAAGCTCATGGGTCGCTCTGCCTCTCACATCGCTCTCGAGTGCGCACTCCAAGTGCAACCCAACGTGTGCTTGATTTCTGAAGAAGTGGAAGCTAAGGAACAAAGCCTCGACGACGTAGTGACCTACATCGCTGAAGTAGTGGCTAAGCGCGCTGCTGCTGGCAACAACTTCGGTACGGTGCTCATCCCCGAAGGTCTCATCGAGTTCATTCCTTCTTTGAAGAAGCTCATCGCTGAACTCAACGACCTCCTCTCTACTCCCGAAGCTGCTCAAGTGGAAGCTGCCGACCAACGTGCATGGGTGCTCAGCCGTCTTTCTGCTGAAACGCTGCCATCTACGCTTCTCTCCCCGAAGGTGTGGCTAAGCAACTCACTGCTGAACGCGACCCCCACGGCAACGTACAAGTTTCTCTCATCGAAACTGAAAAGCTCCTCTCTGAAATGGTGGCTGAAAAGCTCGCTGCTTGGAAGAAGGAAGGCAAATACACTGGCAAGTTTGCTGCTCTCCACCACTTCTTCGGTTACGAAGGTCGTTGCGCAGCTCCTTCCAACTTCGATGCTGACTACTGCTACGCTCTCGGTGCTTCTGCTGCTCAGCTCGTAGCTAACGGCAAGACTGGCTACATGGCGATCGTGAAGAACACCACTGCTCCTGCTGCTGAATGGGTGGCTGGCGGTGTGCCCATCACGATGATGATGAACATGGAGCGTCGTCACGGCGAAATGAAGCCCGTTATCCGCAAGGCTCTCGTTGAACTCGACGGTGCACCCTTCAAGACCTTCGCTGCACAACGCGAAGCATGGGCTGAACAAACTGCCTTCGTTTATCCTGGTCCTATCCAATACTGGGGTCCCACGGAAGTTTGCGACCAATGCACCAAGACGCTCGCGCTCGAACAAGCGAAATAATCAGCGTCTGCATCGCATAAGACATTGACTCAACCAGGGGTGCAAGCGCAAGTTTGCACCCCTCGTTTTCTGCTCTATTCATGACTCAAAAGAAACGCTCCTCCACTCCTCCCAAAAAGAGACGTCGCTCCTCGCGCAACAGCAAACAGAGCACCGTCACTTGGGCTGAACGCTCCTTTGGACACGGCTACAAACGCGTGTTCTGGATTGGTCTTATCATTGCGGCAGGGGTGTATCTTTTCGTTACCTACAAATACATCGTTGCCCCTACGTCCAACTTGTGGCAGGGGCTCTTTGGCACCACCAAATATCCCGAAGAATATGCCGTGAGAGGCATCGACATCAGTCGCTATCAAAGTGAGATAGACTGGGAAAAGGTGGCAGCTGCCAAGATTGACCAACAACCCATTCGCTTCGTCATTGCCAAAGCCACTGAAGGGAAGGAGCATGTGGACAAGAATTTCAACGACAACTTCTACCAAATCGGGCAATACGACTTCATTCGCGGTGCCTACCACTTTTTTTCTCCCTTCGTTTCGGGTGATGTGCAGGCGAAGCACTATCTCAAGCAAGTGCACCTCGAACCGGGCGATTTGGCGCCTGTGCTCGACGTGGAAAGCATCGGCACGCTCTCTGCAGAACAACTGCGCAGTGAAGTGGCTGAGTGGCTCAACATCGTGGAGAAGCACTACAACACCAAGCCCATCATCTACACGGGACTGAAGTTTAAGGAGAAATATCTCAACACACCTACCTTCAATCGCTATCATTTTTGGATAGCGCACTACTACGTGAAACAATTGTCCTACAAGGGCAAATGGAAGTTTTGGCAATTCACCGATCGTGGCAAGATTGATGGCATCTCTGGCGATGTGGATTTGAATGTCTACAACGGCTCTTCCTACGACCTGCAACAACTCACCATCGGTGAGCAAGAACCAGAGGATACGGAGAAACAATAACGCCTTCGCTTTGCTCATCCATGGCTTGCTCTGCTTTTTATTTAGGCAGCTTTTTAGGGTGCTGCTTGTGCTGTAAAAGCTCCGAGAAAATCCCAAAAACGTGGGAGATTTTTCTGAAAAACGTGGGAGATTTTTCCGAAAAAAACGTTGGACTTTTTTTCGCAAAACGTCGGAGATTATCTAGCGCCATCGAAAGATTACATCCAGAGTTACTCCAAAAGGCACCAGGGTTTTTTTCTCAAAAGCACAAGAGTTGTTCTCAAAAAGCGCAAGACTTGTTCACAAAGGCAATGATCAAAAAAACACATAGTAACCCCACACTTCTCTTACCGAAATAATAAAGGTTGTATATTCTAGTATTTTTTTAACGCGGTTTTTTTATCACTTTCGCCTCATTTCCTTCCATATATAATAGGGGCTTTTTCCAAAAAAATGGAAGCTATTCTCCATGTTGAGCCAGTTTTGTTACAAAGCACATAACTTATTGACATGCACGATATTCCATCGTTTTTTTCAACCAAAAAGACCTAGAAAACACATGAAAAACGCTCCAAAATCCACGTAACTTATTGAAATGCACGATATTCCATCGCTTTTTAGCCTAAACACTAGCAAAACACACGAAAAAAACACGCCAAAAAGCCACGTAACTCGTTGACATGCACGATATTCCATCGCTTTCCGGTCTAAAAACTAGCAAAACACATGAAAAACTCTCTACAAGCCACGTAACTTATTGAAATGCACGATATTCCATCGCTTTTCAACCAAAAAGACCTAGAAAAACACATGAAAAACGCTCCAAAACCCACGTAACTCGTTGACATGCACGATATTCCATCACTTTTTAGTCAAAAGACCAAGAAAAACACTTGGAATATCTTCATTTGCAGGAACTTGCAACACTTTTCCTCGCGTACGTACGCGCGCGCTAAACAAACAAACAAACAAACAAACAAACAAACGAACAAACAAACAAACAAAAAGAGAAATAGAGAAAAGACGGAGACCGTGGCAAGCCCGTTCCTCCGCCCCTCCTCCCTCCTCAACTATCGCAGAACTGTGAATGTTGATAATTGTAAATTCTTCGAAGACGAAGATTTCGTCTTTAGTACGAAGGCTATTCCCTAGGATGGGACAAGCACAGCAAAAGGCAGAACAAGTTGACAATCGTCGTCAAAAATGAGATTTGATGCAAAAATGCCGTTATAGGGTGAGATAAGTCAGGAAAATGTAGCGTACTTGACGAATATTTTTGTAACTTTGTCGCAGCGACATAGCACAACGGGAGCACCCGAAAAAGGCAGAAGATTGCCTAGAAAAACAACCTTTTGCTATCGTTTGTCGCTTTTCATTCCTTCTGAATCATCAAAATCATCACTAATGAAACGAATACTGCTACTCTTTGTCGCCCTCTTCGCATTGGGGGCATCGGCTTGCACCAACCTGCTCGTGGGCAAAAAGGCTTCCAAAAACGGTGAAGCCTACCTCACCTATAGTGCCGACTCTTACGGCATGTACGGACGTCTGTTGCACTATCCTGCTGGCACTCACGCTCCTGGCACAATGCGACGCATTGTCGATGGCGACACGCAGAAATATCTGGGCGAAATCCCCGAAGCTCCCGTGACCTACAACGTGGTGGGCAACATCAACGAACATCAAGTGGCTATCACCGAAACCACCTTTGGTGGACGTCATGAACTTGCGCCAAAGAACCCAATGGGAGGCATCGACTATGTGTCGCTCATGGCACTCGGTTTGCAGCGTGCTAAGACCGCTCGCGAAGCCATCAAGGTGATGACCGATCTCGTGGCACGTCATGGCTATTCGTCAGAAGGCGAATCGTTCTCCATTGCCGACCCCAACGAGGTGTGGATCATGGAGATGATTGGTAAGGGCGATGAAAAGAAAGGCGCAGTGTGGGTGGCAGTACGCATCCCCGACGACTGCATCAGTGCTCACGCCAACCAAAGCCGCATCCACAAGTTTGACCTGAAGGACAAGAAAAACGTGATGTACGCCAAAGACGTGATCAAGTTTGCTCGCGAAAAGGGTTACTTCTCAGGCAAAGATGCCGATTTCTCCTTCTCAGCAGCTTACTCTCCTGCCGACTTCGGTAGCCAGCGTTTCTGCGATGCTCGTGCTTGGTCGCTCTTCAACCACTTCGTGGACGGCATGGACAAATATGTGGACTTCGTAGACGGCAAGCACATCGGCACCAGCGAAGTGATGCCTCTCTATTTCAAACCTAAGGCTCCCCTGGAACTTTCTGACGTGATGCGCGCAATGCGCGACCACTACGAAGGCACGCCTTTCGACATCACCACCAACGCGGGTGCAGGCACCAATGGCGCACCTTATCGTCCCTCTCCCCTCACGTGGGAATACAAGGGCAAGAAGTATTTCAACGAACGTCCTGTGTCTACCCACCAAGCTAGTTTCGTGGTTGTGGCACAGTTGCGTGGCAACCTCCCCAACCCCGTGGGTGGCGTGCTGTGGTTTGCCAACGACGAAGCCAACACCACTCCATTTGTGCCCATCTACTGCTCCTTGACCAAGGTGCCCGAATGCTTCGCAGACGCCACTGCCAACGACCACACTTTCTCGTGGAAGAGCGCTTTCTGGCTCTGCAACTGGGTGTCTAACATGGTGTATCCTCGCTACGACCAACTCTACCCCACCGTGGCAAAGCGTCGCGACAACCTGGAAGACTATATGCTCACCGCTCAAAAGGCTGCAGATGCTTCTCTCCTTCACACCTTGCAGACTAATCCTAGCGAATTGGCAAACGAAGTCAACGGCTATGCACAAGACTGGGCGAACACTTTGATGACCGACTGGAAGGCATTGGGTGAATATCTCGTGATGAAATTTAATGACCAGGTGGTGAAGAAAGAAACGCGTGATGGCAAATGGGAGCTCACTCCTGATGGCATCTGCGTGGCGCCCGAACGTCCTGGTTATCCCGAACAATATCGCGGTATCCTCATTCGCGAGACCGGAGATAAGTATCTCGTTCCCGAAACGAAATAATCAAAAACAGGCAGGAAGCCTAGGCTATCACTTGCCGAATCACAACAATGGGTGGGGTTGTGTCAAAACTCAGAGCGTGATGCTTGACAAAGTTTTGACACAACTCCTGCCATTTCACCTCATCATCCGCAAGAACTTATGAACGCTTTTGTTCCACACGATTTCACAGACAAGCGCCTCATCGCAGAGTTTGGATTTGATGCCCAAGAAATCGCACAAGCTACGCTCGATTTGGCGGCAGAAGAGATTGGTCTGAAAGACTGGACTCCTACTGCAGAAGACATCACGGCGTTTGAACGTGTGCACGAACTCGAATCGCTCAACGAAGACATGTTGAAGACGGACAACTTCCGCAACTTGCTCGTTTCGCAAGCTGCGGATATGCGCGTGGTGCTCTTGCTCATAGCAGGCTGTGTGGTAATGATGCGTCGCGTGAAAGACACGGAAGCGAAAGCAGCACAGCGCAGACTCGCCATAGAAGCGGCACACATCTACGCACCTTTGGCGCACAAACTCGGACTCTACAAACTGAAGTCGGAGCTGGAAGACCTGTCTCTCAAATATCTGGAGACGGAGGCGTACTACATGATCAAGGAGGCGCTCAACGCTACCAAGAAATCGCGCGATGCCTACATCGAAAACTTCCTTGCGCCTATCCACCAGATGCTGCAAGAAGCTGGACTGCGCTACCACATGAAAGGACGCACGAAGAGCATCCACTCCATCTGGCAAAAGATGAAGAAGCAAAAGTGCGGATTTGAAAAGGTGTATGACCTCTTTGCCATTCGCATCATCTTAGACTCTGCCCCCGCAAAGGAAGTGGCGGAGTGCTGGAAGGTATTTTCGCTCATCACCAACAAGTATGAGTCGAACCTCAAGCGCCTTCGCGACTGGGTGACCGTGCCCAAGAGCAATGGTTATGAGAGTCTACACGTCACTGTGCTAGGTCCCGAAAACAAGTGGGTGGAGGTGCAAATTCGCACGGAGCGCATGGACGAAGTGGCGGAGCATGGTCTTGCCGCTCACTGGAGATACAAGGGCGTGAAGAGCAGCGAAGGCGGCGTGGACTCGTGGTTGGCTGGCATCCGTACGGCACTCGAGGAAGGACGCGACCCACATGTGGACGACAATGAGGGATTGAAGGAAAATTCCATCTACGTGTTTACCCCCAAAGGCGACTTGTTCAAACTGCCCGTGGGCAGCACGGTGCTCGACTTTGCCTACCTCATCCACTCCAAAGTGGGCAACCGCTGCGTGGGAGGCATCGTGGATGGCAAAAACGTGCCGTTGCGCCAAGTGCTCACCAGCGGACAACGCGTGGAGGTGCTCCTGTCGAACAACCAACAACCTCGCCTGGAATGGCTCAACATCGTGGTGTCGGGACATGCGAAGTCAAAGATTCGCCAATCGCTCCGTGAAATCAAGAGTCGCGACAGTGCGATGGGCAAGGAGGTGCTGGAGCGCAAACTCAAAAACCGCAAGTTGGAGTGGGACGAAAGCATCCTCAATCAGCTCATCAAGAAGTTGTACTACAAGGAAGCAGGCGATTTCTTTGCCGACATCCTCGAAAATAAGATAGACCTCAACGCTACGCTCGACACGTATGTGGAGTTGCAGAAGCGCGAGGCTGGTGTGGCTGAGCGTGCCGAGGCGAAGAGTGCCGAAGAGTTCAACTTCCGCGAGGTGGTAGAGCCCATTACCAGTGCTTCTGACGATGTGCTTGTGATTGATCGCAATCTCAAAGGCGTGGAATTTCAAATGGCACGCTGCTGCCACCCCCGTCTATGGCGACGACGTCTTTGGTTTTGTCTCCGTGTCAGGTGGTATCAAGATTCACCGCGAAACATGCCCCAATGCGCACGACATGCGCTCGCGTTTCCCCTATCGCATCGTCAAAGCACGATGGGCAGGCAAAGGCGGCAGCACCTACCCCATCACGCTGCATGTGGTGGGACAAGATGATCTGGGCATCGTGAACAACATCACCTCCATCATCTCCAAAGAAGAACACATCATGCTGCGCAACATCTCCATCGAGAGCAACGATGGGTTGTTCTACGGCGAACTCACGGTGCTGGTGGACGATACCACACAACTCAACGTGCTCATCAAAAAACTCCGCACCGTGCGCGGTGTCAAAGCGGTGAGCCGCTAGTTGGGGGCTTTGTGTCAAGAGAAAGCCCGAAGGTCATTAGAACGTAAAAGTGGTACTCGTTATAGAAAAGATAGTTTCCTATCATCTTTCTATTTTTTGTTGGCATCTTGTCGCTCCTTCGTGCTCGAGGCAGCGCGCTATGCCTTCGAGCCACAACAAACCTTCTGCGCAACAAACCCCAAAAACTATTCAGGTTCTAAGGACCTTTTGGGATAAAAAGGCAGTTAACCGAAAGAAAAATAAGGCACGTGCTTTGTCTTATGCGATATTTTCGGGGTAGAATGATGGATTCTTCCTCGAAATTTCGTATCTTCGCAACCACGTTTTTTTAAGCCCAAACGAGATACTCACAAATTCATCAACTCAACATAGCAAAAACGACCCAAAAAGTTTGGAGAATTGCTGAAGTTGAGTTATATTTGCAGCAACGAAAAATAATCAAATATCATAAGCAATATGGAACAAGTAAAAAGAGTGTACACTTTTGGTAACGGACAGGCTGAAGGTGATGCTACTATGCGCGACCTCCTCGGCGGTAAAGGTGCCAACCTTGCAGAAATGAACAAGATTGGTGTGCCCGTTCCTCCAGGATTCACCATCACCACCGACACCTGTAACGACTATTATAAAGTAGGTCAAGAAGAGATTATTCGTCAGCTCACCGACCAAGTGAATGCGGCTATCGCTACTACTGAAGCAAGCATGAACAGCAAGTTTGGCAATCCCACCAATCCTCTCTTGCTTTCTGTACGTTCTGGTGCTCGTGCTTCAATGCCTGGTATGATGGACACCATCCTCAACCTCGGTTTGAACGACACCGTAGCTGAAGGTCTTGTAGCTAAGACGGGTAACCCTCACTTCGTTTACGACTCTTATCGCCGTTTCGTGCAAATGTATGGTGATGTCGTGCTCGGCATGAAGCCCGAAAACAAGGAAGACATCGACCCATTTGAAGCCATCATCGAAGAGGTGAAGGCTATCCGTGGCATCCACCTCGATAAGGATCTCACTGTAGAAGAACTCAAGGACCTCGTAGAGCTTTTCAAGAAGGCTATCAAAGACAACACGGGTCACGACTTCCCTACTGATCCTAAAGAACAACTCTGGGGCGCTGTGTGCGCTGTGTTCCGCAGCTGGATGAACGAACGCGCTATCCTCTATCGTAAGATGGAAAGCATTCCCGACGAATGGGGTACGGCTGTGAACGTACAAGCCATGGTGTTCGGTAACATGGGCGAAACTTCTGCTACTGGTGTATGCTTCAGCCGTGATGCTGGTAACGGTGAAAACCTCTTCAATGGTGAGTACCTCGTTAACGCACAAGGTGAAGACGTGGTGGCTGGTATTCGCACTCCACAACAAATCACCAAAATCGGTGCTCAACGCTGGGCTGAACGCGCTGGCATCAGCGAGGAAGAACGCGTAGCTAAATATCCTTCTATGGAAGAGGCTATGCCCGAAATCTACGCTGAACTCGATGCACTCCAAAACAAGCTCGAACAGCACTACCGCGACATGCAAGACATGGAGTTCACCGTACAAGAAGGCAAACTCTGGTTCTTGCAAACTCGTAATGGTAAGCGCACTGGTACCGCTATGGTGAAAATCGCTATCGACCTCCTTCACGAAGGTATGATCGACGAAAAGACCGTCATCAAGCGTTGCGAACCCAACAAGCTCGACGAGCTCCTCCACCCTGTCTTCAACAAGAAGGCATTGGCTGGTGCACACGAAATCACCCGCGGTCTTCCTGCTTCTCCTGGTGCAGCTTGCGGTCAAATCGTCTTCCACGCTGACGATGCTGAAGCATGGCACGAAGCAGGTAAGAAGGTCATCATGGTGCGCATCGAAACTTCTCCCGAAGATCTCGCTGGTATGGCAGCCGCAGAAGGTATCCTCACCGCTCGTGGTGGTATGACCTCTCACGCTGCTGTTGTGGCTCGTGGTATGGGTAAGTGCTGTGTGTCTGGTGCTGGTGGCATCGTGGTAGACTACAAGGCTCGCACCCTCACTGTAGACGGCGTGACTTTGAAGGAAGGTGATTTCATCTCCTTGAATGGTACTACCGGTTGCGTATATGCTGGTGAAATCCAAACTGAAGCTGCTGAACTCAGCGGTGACTTCTCAGAATTGATGGACCTCTGCAGCAAGTATGCTAAGCTCCAAGTGCGCACTAACGCTGACACTCCTCAAGATGCAAAAGTGGCTCGCGATTTCGGTGCTGTAGGTATCGGTCTTTGCCGCACGGAACATATGTTCTTCGAGGCTGAGAAGATCGTAGCGATGCGCGAAATGATTTTGAGCGAAACCGCTGAAGGTCGCGAAAAGGCATTGGCAAAGATCCTTCCTTACCAAAAGGCTGACTTCCTCGGCATCTTCCGCGCTATGGATGGTTGCCCTGTGAATGTTCGTCTCCTCGATCCCCCTCTCCACGAATTCGTACCCCATGATCAAGCTGGTCAAGAGGAAATGGCAAAGGCTATGGGCGTGACTGTAGAATACATCCGCCAACGTGTCAACAGCCTCGTAGAAGCTAACCCCATGCTCGGTCATCGTGGTTGCCGTCTCGGTAACACCTATCCCGAAATCACTGCTATGCAGACTCGTGCCATCCTCGGTGCTGCTGTAGAGCTGAAGAAGGAAGGTCTCGATCCTCATCCCGAAATCATGGTGCCTCTCACGGGTATCCTCTATGAGTTTGAAAACCAAGAAAGGTAATCCGCGACACTGCTGCTGCTCTCTTCGCAGAAGAAGGTGTGAGCGTAGACTTCAAGGTGGGTACCATGATTGAAATCCCTCGTGCTGCTTTGACAGCTAACCGCATCGCTACTCGCGCTGAATACTTCTCATTCGGTACCAACGACCTCACGCAGATGACCTTCGGTTATTCTCGTGACGACATCGCTAGCTTCCTCCCCGTTTATCTCGAGAAGAAGATTTTGAAGGTAGACCCCTTCCAAGTGCTCGACCAAAACGGCGTAGGTCAGCTCGTGCAGATGGCGGTAGAAAAGGGCCGTGCTGTACGTCCCGAACTCAAGTGCGGTATCTGCGGTGAACATGGTGGTGAACCTAGCTCTGTGAAGTTCTGCCACCGCGTAGGTCTCAATTATGTGAGCTGCTCACCTTTCCGTGTGCCCATTGCTCGCCTCGCTGCTGCCCAAGCTGCTGTCGAAGAACTCTAGTCGAAAAATCTATGCAAAGAAGTCTAGATAAAAAAGTCTAGATAAAAAAGTCTAGTCGAAAAAATCTAGTCCAAAATGTCTAGAATATCATCTTCTATCGAAACATTCCCTCGAATGTTTTTGATTAAGACCCTAATATCACTTCATCCACTTCTTGCGAGGTGGATGAAGTTTTTTGTTGCTGTTCAAGAATCACTAGCAGTATTTTTTGACTTGTTAAACCCAAATCGGTCATTAGAGCGTAAGGGTACCAGCCTGCAATTTGACCTATAGCCGGTATTGTCCGAAAAAGTGTGTAAGTTTCTCTGTTCCCCCTTCCTTTTGTTAGGCTAGCCAAACAAAAGGGAGGGCATTTTTGCGGTGAAAAATTACGTTGATTATTTGATGTACCAGTCGTCAAATTGATATAGACGATGGGAGTATGTTCCAGTTGTCATTTGTAGTGCCACAGACCCCAACAGAAAGAGCACCGACTCTGGGGGAGGGCATCGCGGCACGCATGTGCAAGGTGCGTTTATAGTTGCGATTGAGACGTTCTATCTATTTAGTTGTGCATAGCATTCGACGTCAATGAGGTGGAAAACGAAGATAAGTGAAGTAAGCTATACTCCTTTCATGAGATAACCTTTTGAAAGAAGGATACTTACTCGACTATTTCTCCGTAAGCCTCCTAAGGTTCTCGTAAGCCTCTATAGGCATCATGTTCGTATTCTCCATGAGAAAAACTACATCTAGATTCGTCTTGAGCTGCGCGCGGTCTTTCTTGGCTACCATCCCTAGGGCATTGCGCTTGAAATACATCGTACAGAGTTGGTGTAATGCCCTTGGGAAAGCCCTTTTTACTGCATTCCCAATCCCTGCAAGTCCGTCAGAGACAATCAAATCTATCGCTTCCACACCTCGCTCCTTGAGGGCTTCAAGCTCCATTTCCCAGCATAAAGCTCCTTCTTCGGGGTGATGCACCACACTAAGCACCTCACGTCTACCATCGGGAAGCAAGCCTAGAATGCTGTAATAAGCCTCTTGGCTAACGCTTCTATCGAACGTAAGTAGCATCGATATAAAGCACCAGGTAACGCTGGGACAGTGGACGCAAGAGCCAAGCATTAACATCCTCCCTGCAAGCGTTGGAGAGGAAGCTAACCTGCTGTTTACTTTACTGTCTGCCATAGATGCGTTCGCAGATTTCACCGATATCCTTGCAGGTAAGACCACGAACGTAGAGTTCATGAAAGAGGGCTGTACGCTCATCTTCTTGCTCTTTGAGGATGCCGATTATCATAGGGCGAAAGCCCCTGAACGGGTGCGGGGAATACGCAATTCAAAACAAAGTCCTTTAGATTGCCATTTGCGAGGGAGAAAGCCATTGCATTGTTCACCATCGTAGGTCTCAACAAAAAGACTACATTCGTGAAGGCTCAAGGCATTCAGCATTGCTTCGACGAGAGTGTTAAAACTACCTCCAGAGAAAAGAAATATGGAAAATAATTCCGATATTTGTAAATTCGTAAGCTCCATTGTTTTTATTTGATTTGTTATTCCACCACAAAAATAAGAACTTGGGTGCTTACACACATATTTGGGACACTATTTGCCGTTGGCTACATGATGGATTGCTACCGCCTGTACAAGCCAGGATTGCATATCACTCATCCGGAGCCCACAGCAGAAGAGATAGCTCCTTACAACTACAAGGGTCAGGAGTATGAGATAAACGATGACGGCATCATGCCGCTGATGACCTCCGACTGAGGTTTCAGCGACAATGCCCCTCTGCGCCTGGCCGACTTCGTGCGCATCGCTTTGGTGAGCACTCACAAGTGGAGAACCTGAACTACAGAGAGAAATGTCTCGGTAAGCCCATTGAGCAATATTTCGTGAAGGACTTCTGGAAGCACCACAAGAAGATGTACCAGAACCGTCCTATCTACTGGCTCTTCTCCTCAAAGAAAGGTGCCTTCCAGGTCATCGCCTACATGCACCGCATGAGTGCCTACACAGTAGAGCGCATCCGTGCCAAGTATCTCCTGCCCTACATCGAGAATGTACAGGCAAAGATAGCCGACCTCGACAACCGTCGCCCCTCACTCTCCGCCAAGGATACCAAGCAACTGCAGCAGATCCTCGAGGTGTGTCGTGAATACCACGACCGCCTGCAAGTCGTAGCCGAACAAGCCATCGCCTTCGACCTCGACGACGATGTAGTAGTCAACCACGTCAAATTTGGTGACATAGTACAAAAGTCAAAGTAATATATATATACTTATTAAATCATACAAAAAAAATCAGCAATATGAAATTATATGAAGCAATAGAATACGCTATCAATAGCGACGGTCTTGAGGTAATATGCGAAAATCGTTTCACAAATTATCTTGCGGATCTGCAGGCTTTTGAAACTCCTGCGATAAAGCGTGTCATAGCAACTATTGTACATGATGGATATGGTAAAAAATTACATAACGGTTTAACCAAAGATTTATATCAGCTAACATTCAACAACGTATCATATCAACTAACTCATACAGTTGGATTTCAAGAAGACATAGTACAATTTGTACTTGATAGTCTTCTTTATGCGACACATAAAATATCCATAGAACCCTCTTTTGAATACAATACAAATTCAACGGCAGAAACAAGCCATATGTATTCTAATGGCATGGATTTGAATATTCATCAAGTCAAGAACCTATAAGCAAAAAGGATATTGAGGATTTCTTTAACTTAGAAGCAGAAGCTGCACAGGCAAAATGGGAAGCAACAATGAAACTTTCCATCAAAGACCGTATTCGGAAAAGGAAAGCTATCAAAGATGTTTATCTTGATAAGAATTTTGGTGGCATGTCCGAAGATAATTACAACATGTTAAAAGTCTCTGTAGGGGTGAATCTTGCAGACTTTAAGGAAGGTGAGTGCCTAATCCTCCATAAAGAAACTTCTATGCTTGGTATAAAGTGTAGATTGAATTCCTTTGATGGAGACGATGCTATAATCCTTGAAGTCTTTCCGCCATATATGCCTTCTGATTTAGATGCCTATTATGATGTTCCTCTGCTGCTTGACAAAGATAAAGTAGATTTGCGTCAACATGTTTATTATCCATTCCTGTTTAGTTTGCCTGCAAGCAATGATAACTTTTGGAAAGAACTAATCATAAATGGTTGTCCTCATCCAACGTTTGAGAACAAGGAAAAGTGTGCAAAGTTCCTTGCGGAAACAGAAAGCTGTTTCAAAATGTCACTTCTTCCTAAACAAAAAGAAGCAATACTTAATAGCATGCAAGCAAAAGACTATTACTTGATTCAAGGCCCTCCAGGAACAGGAAAGTCTTTGTGCTTGGTATTATAATGCTAGAAGAAATTTTTGATCTTAAACACAATGTTATAGTAATTGGACCAAACCACATGGCTATTAACAATGCTATGGTTCAATTGCTGAAACTTTTTCCACAATGCCTTATACTAAAAGTTGGTCAATCATATAATGCGCCAACTAGCAAAGTGTTGTCTGATGGCGAAGAATATGGTATTACCAATATTCTGCGCTTGAATGTTGATGGCCTAAATGAAATTGCAAAGGAGCGTAATTCAAATTGGTTAGTAGGTCTTACTCCTCATTGTTTATATACAAGTCGAGCAAGAGACCTGGAATGTGACACCCTGATTATTGACGAAGCAGGGCAAATGACCATTCCTCTGGCATTGATGGGTATGATAAAAGCAAAGAAAGTAATATTTGCCGGCGACCATAAGCAATTGCCACCAATCGTCTCCTCTGAGAAAGTTAAGCCTGAATTAAGACAGTCAGCTTTCCAAACTCTAATATCAGACAACAATTGCACTATGCTGGACACAAGTTTCCGCATGTGTGAACCAATCTGCGATTTTGTGTCAGAACTTTTTTATGATGGTCATTTGCATGCAATGAAGCAAGGTCACAGTAATGCACTCATTTGCAGTAAACCATTATATAGTTTTGATTCCCCTGTGATACTTCATGAAATAGACGATGAAGGAGAACAGGTGTCTGATAAAGAGGCTGCATTCATCGCTGATACGATTGCAAAGTTTCTTTCACTGGGAGTAAGTGCAGAAGAAATTGGCGTTTTATCTCCATTTCGTGCACAAGCAGCAAACATCCGACGTTTAATCAGGAAGCATAAGGATATTTCTAAGGAAGATAGCAAGAATATCGCTTCTGATACGATTGATAAAATGCAGGGACAAGAGCGAGAAGTAATTATTTATTCTCTCGTATCTGGCAACATGATATATATGAAGGAGATGGCGGAATTTCTGTACAATCCCAATAAAATGAATGTTGCTTTTTCTCGGGCAAAGTCAAAACTAATAATTGTAGGTAGTCTAAGTAAAATCGGGCAGTTAGATATGCCTGATTATCCTCATATAAATAAAATGCTGAATTCAAAACACTCAAAAACGATATAATAATATGGCACCGAATATTCCTAATGTAATAGATTGTGGAGCATGTTCACTCCACTTCTTGACAGCTAACAACGTATGGTTCGTTGAAGAGCTCTTTAGGTATAACGATGTGAAGAAGTACTATGTACTACGTAGCGATCATGCTGCAAATATTAGATTGTTTTGTCAGTATGTCGTGAATGCCAACTTGCAAAAGCAAGCACTTAACTTTATTGTATTCGACAATCTGGGTAATGAAGTTGGATTTATTTCAGCTGAACCCATGATGAATACAAACACCAATATGCCAATGTGGAATGTAGGGTATGCAATTCATTCATCTCATAGACTAAAAGGATATGCATCATCTGCAGTTTCTGCACTGTCTGATTTCCTTCTTCAAAATTTTTCATTTCAGCAGATAATGCTTGACATTAGCGAGGACAACATTGCTTCTCAAAAGGTTGCAAAAAAGTGCGGCTTTACAAAGCCTAATGACCACGTGGGATATTTTGATATGGAGCATCCAGAGGTCGGCATGCGTATGCGTTGGTTTAAGCAACTTGCAGGTGGTAGAACAACCTACTTCAATCAAGCAGCCCATTACTATAGACAAAAGGCATATGCAGAGGCTGTTAGTGCTTTTAAGCAAGCATTAAACGAACCCTATAAGCCTGGTACTCCATATACAGATGCACAAATTTATTCAAACATGGGTATGGCTCTATCGTCTATGAGGCTATACAAGGATGCATTTTATACATTGAAGAAAGCTCAGAGTTTAGGCCTAAATAATCCAAGCATAGAGAAAGAACTGAATTGGCTCAAAAACAACATTGGGCTGTATTAATATTTGAATGGCGAGCGGTATGAAATTATACGAAGAATAGCAAGCATAGTAAACGAATTTGGCAAGGAAATAGTTACTGCCAAGGTGATTCAGTGAGTATAATGCCTTTGAGGAATCGAAGACGTTTAAGGTAATTATCAAGAATCTTATTGCCGAAGGGTATATGGATCAGTTGATGTATGTACGTGACTGGAATAGCAGTCAGCAGCGCATCATATCTAACTTCATTGCAGCCACGAGTTTCAATGAGGCTAATGCTACATAGTCGCCCCTTAACAAGATGTTTATCATCTGTCATTCAGTAATATAATGGTCTAAATCCTTTGCTAAATCTGCAAGTTTTGTTATCTTTACGGTAAGAAACTTGCAGATTTATGATTACAAAGCCACATAGTACTCCATCATTCTTCAGCAATTTATCCGATATGCTGAACCAATCTCACCCACTCTACAAACTAGCCGATAAAATCGATTGGGCAAAATTTGATACCGCCTTCTCACCTCTGTATTGTCAGCATGATGGTCGCCTTGCTAAACCCATTCGTCTGATGTGTGGCTTGTTGATTCTCAAACACCTTCGTAATCTCTCCGATGAATCCGTTGTGGAACAATGGAGTGAAAATACTTATTACCAATACTTTTGTGGTATGCAAGAGTTCATACCTAATGCACCTTGTGCTTCTTCTGAATTGGTACATTTTCGCAATCGCATTGGAGAAAAAGGAGTAGAGCTTATTTTCCAAGAAAGTATTCGTGTCAATAACGAAGATAATGATGGCCATCATCATGAGACAGCTTTTATTGATTCTACTGTTCAAGAGAAGAATATCACCTATCCCCAAAGTAAATCCACAATATAATTCTTTCCAATGTTTGCAAGATTGGAAAGAATTGACAGGATGCAAGAGACAAATATGACCTATGGAATCGTAGAATAGTAGGACTAACAACCTATTATTTGTCGTTCTGTGGGGAGTGCAACAACTATACGTTCGAGCGATTGGAAAGTAGGTTATTATCATTGTCTGGACGCTAGACAATATAGACAAAGAAAGATCACAGATAAAGACTGAGCTTCTCCAAAAGAAAGAAAGCCCCAAGGTTCTTATTGTGGTCAATCGCACACAAACAAGAACAATGGGGCTTACTGTGAAACATAGTATAGAAAGTATAGAGATAAGGCTCATCGCCTACCCCCAAATAAGGGCAGAGAGGAGCGTTGAGAAAGTACTATATACGCTGCAATCTTAGTCCGGCTGCGCAACATAGAGTAAGAAAGTGCCTTTGGCATGCACAGCAATGTCGGGACGAGTCGCCACATTCAGCGTGCCCTGCCAGAGTTTAGTGAAATCATAGAGGGGATATTGCAAGCCCTCGGCAGAGAATAACTTGCACCGAAATTCCAAATCGAGACTTCCTGCCCCACATCCACCGTCAGACGCTTGGTGTCGTAGCAAGGATAGAAGGTGCCAAAGTCGCTCACCATGATCACCTCACGGTGTTCCTCAGCATAGTCCATGAGCAAAGCTAGATTTGCCAAGGCATGGTCTTCACGCTTACCCGTAGCCCCGAGGATCACATACTCATCGCGACGTCCCAACTTGAGACAGTGGTGAAAAGTCTTGGAGAGATCATTGGTCTCCTGTTCGGCAATGCGCACGATGCGATCAGCAAAAGAAGTTGCCACTTCGGGAGCTATCGAATCGCCATCGCCCACAATGACATCAGGAAGGAAGCCCGCAGCCACACAAGCATTGGCAGCGCCATCGCAACAAGCGATAAAGTCTGCCTCACGCAGGTATTGCAAGGCACGCTCTGTCGTAGGGAAGAGCCCAGAAGCAAGAATTACGGTCATAACTAGTCAACGCTAGAAGGTGAGAAAAAGAGTACAAAGAATAGCCACTAGTCCATGTGCTATGCTGCCACCTGTTGTTGCTGGTGGAGCTTTCTCCACTCCAGCCAACCCACCACAGACATCACGAGATAGAGGAAAAAGAGCCCAGCCCAGAAATAATTGAGTTGCATCACGTACATCCCCACATAGCCCAGATTCACGACGATCCAAATGAGCCAATGCTCCATATATTTGCGAGAAATGAGCCACATCCCAGTGCAACTTAAGGAGGTGGCAAAGGCATCGAGCAACGGAGTTTTCGGCACTGCCACTGAAATCCCCAGGAAGGAATGCCCAAGCAACTGTTGCACATGTCTTAAAAAGCCGTAGAATAACAATAGTAATAGTGTAGAAATCAGCAACAAGGGAAGATATTTCCGGCGCGGCGTTGTATAAATGAGAAACACACCCTCTTCGGTTACCTCCTCGTGCTTGAAGAAGATGGCTTGCACTGCGACGAGCAGATAATAAACAAAAAGTCCAGCTGTAGCAAAGTTGCCTTGCACAAAATTGACATAGATAAATGGCAAGGCATTGAGCGCAGAGGCTACCCAAAACTTCGGGCTTGCTTTGTATTGCAAATAGACATAAGGGATGCCCAAAAGCGTGCCCAAGAGCACCAGTGCGCCATTCACCACATTGTCGGGCGAGAAGAAGAGGAGAAATTCAGAAAAGCTGGTCATATCTTAGAGACGAAAAAGAAAACGACTGCCACTTGTCACTATCATCGACAGCAACAAGTGGCAGTGCGTCAGACAATTCGCGTGCCATATCAGGAAATCCTTGCCGTAGCGTGCGAGAACCTGACGGCACCAACAGAGGGCTACTAGAACTTCAAGGAGAGATTGACCATGAAGTTGCGACCTGCCATGGGATAGAAGCGAGGATCGCTCATGATTTCGTTGGTAGCACTCAAATAGGATTGTGAGTATCCATTAGTTTCATACATCGTGTCGAGGAGATTATAGATAGTGCCTCCCACGGTGATTTCCTTGAAACCACGGAGTTTGAAGGTGTAGCTCGCATTGAGGTGCGACACAAAGTAGGCATCGAGCGAGTTTTCCTTCATTTCCAGGTTGTCGAGATATTGACTGCCCACATATTGTGAGGTCAAACTAGCGGCAAATCCTTTGTAGTTGTAGGCAAGAATGCTATTCGCCACGACAGCAGGAGAGAAAGAAATCGTAGTACTGCTCTTGGTGGGCAGAGCCACAGACTTTCCCAGCTGGCATCGGGGAGATAAGGCGTGTAGTCCTTGATTTTATTCTCGCTCAACGACACATTGACATCCCAGCGGAAGTGCTGATTGGGCTTCCAAGCACCAGCCAACTCCACACCCATGCGGTAGCTCTTCGCCACATTTTCAGACACCGCTTCGCCAATGTCGTTCAAACGTCCGTTGAGCACAAACTGGTTCTTGTAGTCCATGAAGTAACCACCCACAGAGGCTTCCCAAGTGCGGTTAGCGATGCGATAGCCCACCTCATAGTCCATGAGACGTTCCGCCAGAGGAGAGTGCGCATTGTCAAACTCCTTCTCGTAGTTGTTGCGCGTTGGTTCGCGATGCGCCACACTGAGCGAAGCATAAGCCTGCTGGTTGGGAGCGATGAGCCAAGTGGCACCCACTTTGGGGTTGAAGAAGTGGAACTCCTCGTTGGTGTCGTGCACCGCCTTCTTGTCCGACGTACCGTCGATGCGGTAATCGATGTTGCGATATTGGAGGTCGGCAAAGAGGTTGAGCTGATTGAAGAGCTTATAATTGGCACGTGCAAAGATGTTGTAGTCCAACTTCTTACCCGTGTTGTCGTAATATCTACGTTTCGTGTCGAGCGTGCCCACATAGTCCTTCACCCAATGCACTTCACCAAAGTGGTCATTGCTGAAGTAATTGAGCGCTTGTCCAAAAGTGAAATCGAAGCCACCATCCTTATATTCCAGAGAAGTGATGGCACCGCCGAAGTTACCTTCAAGGTTCTTGCGACGCACGATGTCAGTTTTTGCGATTTCCTTTCCATTGAGCACAAAAGGCTTCAGTCCGAAACTCTTCAGTTTCTTACCATTTTTATATTCCTCATAGTAACCAAAGCCATAGGTGTAGTGCAAAGCTGCGTTGAAATTCCAATGCTCGTCGATACGCTGCGTGAGCAGGGCTTGAGCGTGCTGTTGGAAATAGTAGTCAATCTGATTATCGTAGAAAGATTTTGTCGCCTTGATATATCCGTTAGGGTTGTAGATGCGGTTGGTCTTGAGCTGCTCACGGCTGATACCGTCCCACGCATGGTAGGTGCGCTCCTTACCACCAAAGGCGATGAGTTTCAAAGTCGTTCCTTCGTTGATGTAAGCTAACTGAGCGAAATAGGAACCCAAGCGAGCAGAACTGCGGTCGCGATAGCCTTCGGAAGAGAGATAAGACAGACGGGCATCAAAAAGTCCAATGATTGGCAAACAATCCCGTACCAGCCTTCACGGTATTTTTGGTGGTATTGAACGATCCAAATGAACCAGCATACAAGGCATAAGGCGAAGCACTCAAGCGGTCGGTGGTCATGTTCACACTCGCGCCAAAAGCAGCCGCACCATTGGTGGAGGTGCCCACACCGCGTTGGAGCTGAATGTCATTGACCGACGACACCAAGTCGGGCGTGTCCACCCAGTAGAAGGTGTGCGCCTCAGGGTCGTTGAGGGGAATGCCGTTGTTGGTCACATTGATGCGCTCGCCCACGGTGCCACGCACGCGCAAGCTGGTGTAGCCAATGCCAGTGCCGGCATCGGAGGTAGTCACCACATTGGGGAGCGTAGAAAGAAGAAAGGGGATGTCTTGCCCGAAATTCACCTTTTCTATCGCTTTCTTGTCGAGGTTTGAAAAGGCGAGAGGGGTTTTGTTGGTAGCACGATTGGTCACTACTTGAGCTTCGCCCAAATGTTTCGTGCGAGTGGTATCCGCCTTTTGGGCAGATGCCACCAAAGCTGCCGCAAAGCAGCTCAGGAGAATGGTTTTTCTCATTAGAAACTATTTTAATTACTACGCCGGCATTATCCGGTTCAGTTTATAAGGGTGTATTCTCAGCTCCGTAGTTATCGGGGCACCCCCTTAAAATCGGCTGCAAAGGTAGCGATTTATTTCGAGATGAGGGGAGAATACACCCACATTCTACCCTTTTCTGTGATTTTCAAGGCGTGAATGCCTTTTCTTTCTCGAAAAATAGTAACTTTGCGGCAACCTTTTAACCCTTATTGGTTTGTTGAGCAGATTGTTTATCGTTGGCTCGAAGGCGTAGCGGGCTACGGCGAGAACGAACGAAAGACAAGATGCCAACAAGAAAAAAAGAGGTCAGGAAGTAATCTTTTCCATTACCAGTAGCGCTTTTACGGTCTAATGACCGATTGGGGTTTAAGCTAGAGGTCCTAGCACGATTTCCAAGGTGTAATCATGCACTGCGCCTGCTGGGATGATGCTTTCTCACACACTCCATACCGATGTCGTCTCTATGAAAAAGAATTCCCCTACCACTACCCGCACCCAACAAGGGTGGCTCGCTCTCGCCATGGCACTGGTGCTCGTGGCAGCAGTGAAAATATGGATACTTCCCCTTTTTTCTTCCTCCGATCCCACAAAGGCTGTGTCCACTTCCCCAGCAGAACAACAGGAAATTGTGGCATTTGAGCAACAACGGTTGCGCGATTCGCTGGCGCGTGTGGAAAAATGGGCAGCCGAACGCAAAGCACGACAATGGGCACGCGAGGAGCGCGAACGTGCCTACCAAGCGCAGCATGCCCAATGGGAAGCGGAGAAAGCTGCACGCGCGGCACAGCGTGCGGCACAACAAGCACGCTACGACAGCCTTGTGCGCAGCCGTCCGCAAAAAGCTCGCCAAAGGAGCGCAGCTGGATGCTAATGCTGCCGACACTACGCAGTGGCAGCGAGTGCCTGGGGTGGGACGTGCCTACGCCCAAGCCATCGTGAGCTATCGACAACGACTTGGTGGCTTCGTCTCCACCGCACAACTTCACGACATCGACCGATTGCCCCACGACATCGACCGCTATGTCACTCTTGCTCCCCACCCCACAGTTCACCGCATCGCTGTGAATCGTGCCACCTTCAAAGAACTCCTGCAGCATCCTTATCTCAACTACGAACAGGTGAAAGCCATCATGCACTATCGACAACGCATCGGACCTTTGCGCGACTGGGAAGATTTGCGCGGAAATGCCGCCTTCACCGATAAGGATTTCGAGCGACTACAACCTTATTTTTCTTTTTGAAATCACTCGATTCTAAGCATTTATATTTTTCTGGTTGGACATGAGCCGTTTCACAACCAACTTTTTTTCTGTGTCATACCTCTTTACTAAAAAAACATCATTACTCTTTAATAAACTCCTCATTCCGCTTAATTACTTGCTTCATTTCTCTGAATGATACATTTCGTGCTTACGCTCAATGAAGTGCAGAACAAAGAAAGTACATTGAAATCTCACCCTTCAGCGCGAACAATCAATCCATCTAAAAACACCTTCACGACTGCACAGCCACGAATGTCGGACATTTCCGAAAAATCTCCGACATTTCTCAGAAAATCTCCCACGTTTTTTTGGAAAAAAACTCCCACGTTTTTTTCCGAAAACGTCCGACTTTTTTGTTCCTACATCGCCTTAGTTTTCTGAAAAGCTAATTTCCGCCGAAATATCCCACTAATGTTGAGCAATAAAAAGATGCGAAGACGAAATAGAAATTTCTGACATCCGAATCGCTCACCACCTTGATTATGGTGGCAATGACGAAAACCTATTTTTATAAGGTAAAGGAAGTTGCGAAAATAAATGCGAAAAGAAAAGGATATAAAAAAACATAAAAAAACTATCAACAATAGGATTTAAACAGCACCTCCCTAAAAATAGAAATAGTTTTTCTTACGAATATCTCTTTCCAGATTACGCATCATCCTTTTGGAAATCTCCAAAATGCCTGATTTCAAACATCGGAAAATCGCGCACAGGAAGATGAACAAAGATTACCAGAAATCATTTTTCGCACGTTTGCACAACCACAAAATTGAGCAAAGATGCAAATAGTTTCCCAGCAAACCAAATTTCTTTATAGACACTTTTAATGTATAGTATGATAACCACAACTAGAAATCTATGTTAAAATCATTGATAAGATAAATATTCAAAAAGTATTAGAATAGGTTTCTTGCATTAAATACACTATTTTTGCATGTATGAAAAAGAGTACCATTTGGAGCATTGCTATTGCCATGGGTATTGCACTTCTTGCACTCATTGGCACGCAGTTCTACTATCTAAGGGAGATGGTGGAATCGCGCCAGAAGCAGTTTGACGAAAATGTCAAACGCGCCCTATATCAAGCGGCTCGCAATTTGGAACTCCAAGAGGTGCAAAACAATCTCGAAAAGGAATTACTAGCCAACGAGAGCATGCACCGCCAACAGATGGCTGCAGCAGAAACTGCAGAGGCGCTCAAGAGAGCAGATGCCGACAGTGACGCCACCGTCAACGGTGCCACCTACCCCACTCCGATTCGCTTGTCGGAAAATGCTCCGCTCTCCTCGATGATGAGCGAGAAGACGCGACAAAAGCTGCTACACCAGAAAGAACTACTCAATGAGGTTATCTATAAGAGTCTCTATTTACCCGAAGACCGACCATTAGAACAGCGCATCCGTCGAACGGACGTGGACAATGCCCTCAAAACAGAACTTCAACACAACGGCATTGACCTGCGCAAGGTGGGCTATCACTTCCAAGTGCTCACAGTCGATGGCAGAGAAGTGGAACGCTGCCCCGACTTTCACACATCAGCCGATGAGGCGGTCTATCGGGAACCCATCTTCGAGCATGGATCACCAGCGCACATGGGATTTCTGAAAGTGCGATTCCCTGGAGCCAACGATTATGTCAGAAGTTCCATCAAGTTTGCGCTACCCTCCATCATCTTCAGCATCTTGGTGCTGGGCATCTTCATCTTCACCATCTACAGTTTCTTCCGACAAAAGAGACTCTCGCAGATGAAGACGGATTTCATCAACAACATGACCCACGAGCTCAAGACACCCATCGCCTCGATTTCGCTGGTTTCGCAAATGTTGTCGGACGAGAGTGTGCAATTCAGCGAAGCCTCTTTGCGACGCAACTACAAAGTTATTGCCGACGAGACCAAGCGTTTACGCTTGCTGGTGGAAAAAGTGCTGCAACTCTCCATGTTTGACAACGCACAAGCTGCCAATTTCAAGTTTGACGAACTTGATGCCGATGTCGTGGTGGCAGAAGTGGCATCAACCTTCCAACTAAAGGTGGAAGCGGCAGGGGGAGAGTTGGAAACCCAACTCGAAGCAGAAGACCCTATCATTTTGGCGGACTCCATGCACTTCACCAACTTGATCAACAATCTCCTCGAAAATGCCCTTAAATACAGTCGCCCCGACGTTGCCCCTCACTTGGTGGTGAGCACGCGCAACGAAGGAAAGGCGCTGAAAATAAGTATTTCTGATAACGGACTTGGTATTAAGAAAGAGAATCTGAAACGCATTTTTGAACGATTCTACCGCGTACACACGGGTAATGTGCACAATGTGCGCGGCGTGGGCATCGGACTTGCCTATGTGGCAGGCGTGGTGAAAGCCCACAACGGAACCATCACCGTGGACAGCGAATATGGCAAAGGCACCACCTTCACCATTACCATCCCACTGCTCAGCCCCTAAACCTATTGGGGCACGCTAGACGGAGCGCAAACTTCGCGCTTGTCAATACAAAAACTTACACTCGCTACAACAATTTAAATTCAACTGGTGGACAAAGACTCCACCCTGTGACCTCTATGTCACAACACACTCGCATTTATTCACCAAATTAAAACCATACGACTATGACACTGGACGGAAAAATGAGAATCCTGCTTTGTGAGGACGACGAAAACCTCGGTATGCTCCTCCGCGAATATCTTCAAGCCAAGGGCTACGACACCGTGCTGTGCAGCGACGGTGAAGAAGGCTATCGCGAATTCTTGCGTAGCAAATACAATCTTTGCGTCTTCGACGTAATGATGCCCAAGAAAGACGGCTTCACCTTGGCGAAGGAAATCCGCATGACCAACTCAGAAGTGCCCATCGTGTTCTTGACTGCCAAAACGCTCAAGGAAGATGTCTTTGAAGGCTTCAAGATTGGTGCAGACGACTACCTCACTAAGCCCTTCTCTATGGAAGAATTGACCTTCCGCATTGAAGCAATCTTGCGCCGCGTGCGTGGAAAGCGCAACCGCGAACGCACACAATACCAAATTGGCTCTTTCTTCTTCGATGCCCAAAAGCAAACCCTCACCCAAAATGGTGAAACCAAGAAGCTGACCACCAAGGAAAGCGAACTTCTCGGTTTGCTCTGCGCACACATGAACGAAATCTTGCAGCGCGACTACGCTCTCAAGAAGATTTGGATCGACGATAACTACTTCAACGCTCGCTCTATGGACGTTTATATCACTAAGCTCCGTAAGCACCTCACTGGCGATCCCGATGTGCAAATCATCAACATCCACGGTAAGGGCTACAAGCTCATCGCACCCGAAGTGGAAGAAGAAAACTAATTTCTCTCCTGATAAAGGTCTACTTTCTAGACGGAAAGTAAACAATAGCACGAAAAAGACGGAAGTTCAACGACGAACTTCCGCCTTTTCTGCATCAAAATCAACAAAAAGATGAGTAGTCATGCAGAATGTAGCATTTCGACTGCTAAAAATGTCAACTCTACTTGCACAAATCAAGGAGAATCATTACTTTTGCCTTTCAAAGGCTTGATGTAAGTTTCGCCACCATGCGATACAGTAGAACCATCATTGCTCTTTTTCTTTTGACAGCTCGTCAAAACCCGCAAACCAAATGTTGTTAAGACACAGACATGGCGCGACGCAACGCCCAGCATAGAGGTTTTCCTCAACATAATGGTGCCGAACTCCTGCTTGCTACGCGATGGTTGCTGGTGGGTTCTTGACAATGAGAATTTTCGTTCGAAACAAACAACCCCATTTAATGAAATTTTCTGCTAAACTTCTCCTCTCCGCTTTCCTTCTCTCGGGAGCAGCGGTTCCCGTTTCGACCTTTGCCAACAAGGCAACAGTCGATGCGCTCTTGAAAAAGGGGGGCGTTTTTCGCTTGAAAAACCGCCGCTCGGGTTATTATGCCACGGTCAATGCCAGCAACAATGCAGTTACCGGTGCTACAAAGCGCACAGGTAAGAGTGCGTTTAGCCAGCTCTGGATCATCGCTCCTATGGGCGATCGCTTCACCCTGCGTAGTGCTCTCGATCTGAACTATCTCACCGAAAAACCTCATATCACAAAGAACGCGATGTTCCCCTTGAGCATCTTCTACAGTGGAGGCAATGCCAGTGAGAGTGCTTCGACCAACTATGTCACTATCTCCTGGACAAAAGAGCCAGAAAAGTATAAGGACATCAACTATAGCAACGCCGGCGATAAGACCAGTCTCAACGAAGACCCCAGCCACAACATGGCAGTTGGCATGCAAACCGCAAAGGTACGCCAGACCAGGGTTCGGACTGGGAACTCGAAGCAGAACCTAGCGTCACCGACACTCAAATTCGTGAAAATGCGAGCAAAGTCATTGGTGCTAGTGAGCCAAAAGAAGGATGGTTCTTCCTCCGCAACATCGGTCTCAACCTAAATGCCGCTGGTAGTGTCACAACTCCTAGCATCACAGGTGCGCCACACGACGACAAAGACTACTCTCAAATCTGGTATCTCACCAATGTCAACGGTAAATACCAAATCCAAAATGCCCTCAACCAACGCTACATCATCAGCGTAGGTAGTTCGGCTAGTCAAAACTATCAGACGGGCGGCACGAAGTCTAGCTTCACTCCAAAATCTACTGGCAACCTTTATGTGCCCTCATACTACATCAAAGACCAAGGTAGTGTAGGTTTCAACATCAATGGTGGCTCTAAGCTCCTCCTCAGCTGGTATGAAAACGATCCCGCCTCTGAGTGGTATTTCATCCCTGCCAAGGTGGATGAAGCAGAATTGGCAACCGCACGCACTCAAGGCGTGGAATCTAAATTTTTGAACCAATACCGTACCAGCTACAACAACGTCCTCAAGAAGTTTTTCAACGATCTCGCTTTCACCGAACTGAAAGACGAATACAAATCGCTCACCGACGATCAGTTGAAAGCGGAGCTCAAGAAGGTTGGCACCACCGAATTCACGGGTAAGTCTGGTGCTCCCGAAGAATTCCCTGCAGTACTCACCGACATGGTGCTCAAGGTGAAGAACAATTCTTGGTCTTACCGCGAAAAGGAATTCCGTTTCTACGACTATAAGCCCTACTCCGATCCCACCAAGTGGAATGATGACCAATACGTGGGCACAGGTTATCAGTTCAGCCCTCAAACAGGTCCCACTGGTATCAGCGTGAAGCGTGGCGAACAGTTGTTAATTTTCGTTGGTGCCACCAGCATGAAGGCCAACACTAGCCTCAGAGCCATGGTATGCAACAACATGGATGTGAACGGAACCTCCTACGATTTGAAGGCTGGCTTCAACACCATCATCTCCGACGTCGAAGGTCATCTTTTCATCGACTATCGCATCACCAATCCTAGCGTGAAGTTGGCAGCTATTCCTTCACTCCCCATCCACATCGAAGGCGGACGTGTCAATGGCTACTTCGACATCACGCGCGGCCACACCAACAAGGATTTTGAAGAAATGGCTAAGAAGCTCTTCAAAGATCCCATCCTCCACATGAAGAACCAATACTATCAGTTCAACATGCACTTGGACGGTGTGAAGCAACAACACCAAGAAGGCATTCAAGGTTTGAAGGGCGGCTCTAGCTTCGTCTACGCAGACGGTGTAGCTGCCGGCATTCAGGGTGTACTCCAACGCTGGGACACCCTCGTGAAAGTGGAACACGACCTCATGGGTATCAATGAATATCTCGATCGCTTCAACTGCATGCTCTCGGCTTCTGCCTCTTCTACCGGCAACCCCTACGCTTCTACCTACGGTACTTACTATCCTGGCACAGGCGACTACCTCAACCAGGCAAAGTTTACCAAGGGCTGGGAAAACGACGAAGGTGCTCCCATCTGGGTTGTGGCTCACGAAACTGGTCACATCCATCAAAAGGCCATCAACATGGCGGGTGACACAGAAATGTCTGTGAACTTCTTCTCACAAGTGTACTCATGGTTCCGTGGTAGCAACGTGGGGCGTGGTCGTCCGCTCTCTAACCCCATTGAGTCTTTCCACAAAGGTCAGTTCCGCGATGAGTATGAGATTTGGATGCGCTCACGCTTGTATTTCCAACTCTGGCTGTACTATCAATTGCAAGGACACCATCCCAACTTCTTCCCCGAAGTGTTTGCACGTCTGCGCAAGACTCCTATGCGCTACTCCACCAACGCAAGCCAACCTATCAGCGGTCTTGAAAACTATCTCCGCTTTGCTATGGTTTGCTCCGATGTGGCACAAGAAGACCTCAGCGAGTTCTTCCAATTCTATGGCTTTTTCAAGCCTGTGAAGAACCACAACACCGGTGACTACCACGACAACTGGTTCACCACCACCCAAGCTGACATCAACAAAGCCATCGCTCACATGAAGCAATATCCCAAGGCTCACCCTGGTATCTTCTTCATCGACGAGCGTACCGAGAAACTTCCTGCCATCTATCCTGGTGCACCTAAGGGAGCTTTCCGCGTAGCGACTTCTCCCGACGCCACACCTGGCGATGCTAAGGAAGTAGGTGACGTTGGTTTCGTGTTGGATTACACCAACGACAACGAAGCTAAGGTCTACGAAACTAAGATCAGTGGCAACAACATCACCGTAGACCGCAAAAGCGGTAAGGGTGCTGTAGGCTTCAAGGTCTATGATCTCAAGGGCAATTTGGTGCGCGTATCCAACACATTCAGCTTCTCCATTCCTTCAGAACTCGTAAAGAATGGTTACTATATGACCATTGCTCACGGTAACGGTAAGGAGTCTATCGCTCTCGACCCCAACAACGTGGCTAAGAACTTCGTTTCTGAAAAACGCTTGCTCACCGGTGTTGCCACCATTACTGCCGACAAGGCTGAAAATACTGGCGAAGTTTACGACCTCACTGGCCGCAAAGTTGAAAAGACACAACACGGTGTCCTCATCCAAAATGGTAAGATTGTGGTGAAATAATCACCTGCACCATCCCATTTATTGCATAAAGCGTCCTCGCGAATCAACATTTCGCGAGGACGCTTTTCTTTGTGCTCTTTTGAGTTGCTTATTGCATTTAGTGGCAAAACAAAATCTCCGAACAAAGACGATGCAATGTTCGGAGAGAATGTAGAGAGAGAAAGAGTAGCTCAGCTAAATCCCGTCTTATGGGAAGAGTTATCTTATCCGCAATGGAAGAATTGCTCAACAAGGCGCGCCATTTCTCTGGGCTGACCTTCGAGGTCAGCACGCAAAGTGAGGTCGTCGAAGTCGCGGAGTTCTTTGGCAATACCGTCAATCATGGCAGGCGAGAACACGCCTTGCGCTTCGTAGACTTCGCGTTGTGCCAACAGACACTCGGCAGAAGCCACGCAGCTGTCGGGCAAGGTGGCAAGGCCTTGCAGGCGTTCGGCATGCTCAGCTGCGTGGATGTTGACATCAACATACGTGCGATCTGCCACTTCAAGGGCATCGGGCATCTCAAATCCATGACGAGCAGCTACGCAGATGCCTGCAAGGAGCTGGTACACGTCGGCGGAACCATCGCCATTTCTGATTTCCACCGTTTGTTTGAGAGACGTATCAACATTTTGCTGTGGTTCCAGCGGATTTGCCAAACGGCACATATCTGTTTTGGCAGTCCATCCGAGCGGTACACGAATGAGCACAGAACGGTTGCGGTCTCCCCAGCACACGTTGGTAGGTGCTTCTTGATGGGGCACCAAACGGAAGTAGGACGTTGGGTTCTTGTTGCCGAAAGCCGTAAGACTTGGTGCGAGATCAATAAGCCCTGCGATCATGCGTCGTGCCTCACTGCTCAACTTGCCATCGCTGCCCAACATCTTGTTGTGACCTTCCTGCATGATGCGCATGTGAATGTGCAATCCTGAGCCCGCCTTGCCCGTGGTGATCTTTGGCGCAAAGGTGACATCTAGGCCTTCTTGGTAAGCCAAATTGCGAATGATCCACTTGGCAACAACAAGTTGGTCGGCAGCTTGGCACACAGGTACAGGGAGGAATTCAATTTCTCCTTGTTCGTACACCAAATCGTCCTGCACGAAGTTGCCCACCTCAGAGTGTCCATACTTAATTTGTCCACCAGCACGTGCAATATAGTCCATGCATTTCACGCGGAAATCATTGGTTTTGGCGAAAGGTGCCGATTCATGATACGCACGTTGGTCAACAGCAGGATAGCGCTCTTCGTTGGGTTTGATGACATAGTACTCGAGTTCTCCCATAGCCTCAAACTCCAAGCCAGTAGTCTCCGTGAAAGCGCGTGCGGCTTTGACCAAAGTTTGCTCGGGAGACGAAGAAAGTGGTTGACCATCTTTGTCGAAATAGGAGCAAAGCATGCAAAGTGTGGGGATTTCTGCAAAGGGATCTACAAAAGCTGTGGAGAAACGAGGCACCACATATAGGTCGCTGCTGCCAGCTTCGATGAAACGGAAAAGACTAGAGCCATCTACGCGCTCACCACAGGTGAGCACCGTATCAAGATAGGCGTAGTCGGTGATGACAAAGTTGAGTGTCTTCAAACGACCATCTCCTCCGGGATAGAGAAAGTTGACCATTCGGATGCCATTCTCCGCGACAAAGCGAAGGATGTCTGCCTTTGTGAATGCATAAGTCGGCTTCTGAAGATAAGCCACCAAAGCATTGGCATGATAGAAAGGTGTTGTTTGTGACATGGTAATGGTATTTGAGTAAGGGTTCTGCTATAGGCTATGAATTATAGCACGGGTTTGTGACTACGAATATAGGGATAATTCCGAAAACAAACAATGTTTCTTGATTTTTTCTCAAAAAAAAGCGAGATACACAGGAAGTGTACCTCGCAAAGAAACAAGATAATGGATAGGATTTAGGACGGAACCGCAGGTTTGACGAGATGTTCGAGCACCTTCACAGCGGCTTCTACACTGGGCACCTGCTTGATGCGAAGGAAGCGCTTGCCTTTCTTTTCGCCAAGTTCGCAACGACGCATCTGCGCAGGATGGAGCGCAAAATCGATCATACGCTGGAACACTTGGCTTTTGTAGAAAGCACTCTCAGCATTGGGCACAAAATAGAGAGTCATATTACCGGCTTTAAGCACCAAACGTTCGGCACCGCAACGACGCCCTAAGCGACGCAAGGGCACCACGCGAAGGAGTTCCTCGGCTTCGTCAGGAAGAGCACCAAAACGGTCTTGCAGTCGTTTACGGAAAGCAGTGATTTCATCATCACTCGACAGCCCATCCAACTCACGATAGAGCAGCATGCGCTCGCTAGCACCAGGCACATAAGTTTCAGGGAAATAGGCACGAAGGTCGCAATCCACGTTGCATTCTGCCACAAAACTATCACCAAGCTCAGCAGAATTTTGTTGCGCCAGTTCCTCTGCAAAGAGTTCGCCGAACTCCTCATTCTTTAGTTCAGCCACAGCTTCGGCAAGAATCTTCTGATAAGTCTCATAACCCAAGTCAGCCACAAAGCCACTCTGTTCGGCACCTAGGAGATTTCCAGCTCCGCGAATGTCAAGATCCTGCATCGCAATATGGATACCGCTGCCCAAGTCGGAGAAGTTCTCAATGGCTTGCAAACGGCGGCGGCTGTCATCGGGCAACAAACTCAAAGGCGGTGCCATGAGATAACAGAAGGCCTTGCGACTGCCGCGCCCTACTCTACCACGCATCTGGTGGAGATCGGAGAGACCGAAGTGGTGAGCATTGTCGATGAGAATAGTGTTAGCGTTAGGTACGTCTATACCGTTCTCAATGATGGTTGTTGAAAGTAGGACATCATATTCATGATTCACAAAGTCCACAATCACCTGTTCCAACTTCGAGGGCTCCATCTGCCCATGTCCCACCACCACTCTAGCGTCGGGCACGTGCTTACGAATGAGCGACTCTATGTTGCTCAACGAGGAGATGCGATGCGTCACGATATATACCTGTCCATTTCGACTCAGTTCAAAGTTGATGGCATCGGCAATGATCTCATGTCCGAAGGTGTGAATCTCCGTCTGAATGGGATGTCGGCTGGGTGGAGGTGTGTTGATCACGCTCAAATCGCGTGCGCCCATGAGAGAAAATTGGAGCGTTCGGGGAATCGGTGTGGCAGACATGGTGAGGGTGTCGACATTCACCTTGAGTTGGCGGAGCTTCTCCTTGACACTCACACCAAATTTCTGTTCTTCATCGATGATGAGCAGTCCGAGGTCTTTGAATTTCACCGATTTCCGATGAGTTTGTGCGTACCCACCACGATGTCGATTTTTCCTTCTGCCAAGTCCTTAAGCAAAGCCTTCGTTTGGGCTGGGGTGCGAGCGCGAGAGAGATAGTCCACTCTCACGGGAAAATCCTTCAAACGCTTGACAAAGGTCTTGTAATGCTGGAGCGCCAACACGGTGGTAGGCACCATCACTGCCACTTGCTTGCTGTCGGCAGCGGCTTTGAAGGCAGCACGCACGGCAATTTCCGTCTTTCCAAAGCCCACATCACCACACACCAAACGGTCCATGGGACGCGGACGCTCCATGTCTGCCTTCACCTGCTGCGTCACCTTGAGTTGGTCGGGCGTATCTTCGTAGGGGAACGAACCTTCTAGTTCGTGCTGCATAAAACCATCGGGAGAGAAGGCAAAACCTTGCTCTTGTCGGCGACGACTGTAGAGCAAAATCAAGTCGCGCGCTATGTCTTTGAGCTTCTCCTTCGTGCGTCCCTTGAGCTTTTCCCAAGCTCCCGTGCCCAAACTAGAGAGACGAGGAGGCTCCCCCTCCTTGCCTTTGTATTTCGACACCTTGTGGAGAGCATGAATCGACACGAAGATGGCATCCCCCTTTTGATAGGTGATTTTGATGACCTCCTGCATTGCGCCATCGGCTCCAGGAATGCGCACCAAACCAGCGAATTGTCCGACACCATGATCCACGTGCACCACATAGTCTCCAGGTTCAAACAGCATGATTTCCTTAAGCGTCAAAGCTATCTTCGCATTGCGCGCATGATCTGAACGGAGCGCATATTTGTGGAAACGGTCGAAAATCTGGTGATCTGTGAAGAGTGCAATCTTTCCTGTTTCGTCTTCAAAACCGGCATGGAGCGTCAAGTGCACAGGTGTGAAGAGTTTTGGGAAATGCTCCGCAGCTTCGTCTGCAACTGCTGCACGATCATCACCACCCTCTGCCACTGTCCTGGCAGCTGATGCAGACTTACGCGTGCGCTGTTGGAGTTCGGTGAGGATGTCTTGCAAACGCTCATTCTGTTTGTCGCTATCTGCCAACACATACGTATGTACTCCCTCGGCTGCATGACGCTCAAATTGCTCCAATACGAGGTCGAATTTCTTGTGAAATAAGGGCTGGGCACGGGTATGAAATCCCACCTTCACCCATTTCTTGGCGAGAGCTTCTTCCGTAGCTTTTTTGGTATTGCTCGCTATGACCCACTGTGGCAAAACATCGAAGGCGCGCAATAGGGCATCTCCCTTCACCAGTTGGTGAGTTGCGGAGAAGCGTTCGTGCACTTCAGCTAGCTCCATCTCGGAAGTCGCCGCTTGTTCTGCCACCGCTTGTTGAGCGAAACCTTCTTCAAAGATGCGATTAACGACCTCTCCCACAAAGGGCAAGTCTTTAGCCACAATGGTGGTGTGTGGTGGCAAATAGTCGGTGATGGGCACAAGACTTCCGACAGCGGTCTCCGACTCCACATCGGGCACAATGCTAATGGTGCTACAAACCTCTTGCGAAAGCTGCGTTTGCACCTCAAAGGTGCGGATGCTTTCGATGTCGTCCCCAAAGAAGTCTACACGGAAAGGATATTCGGAAGCGAAACTGAAGATGTCGAGAATAGAACCACGGAGAGCATATTCTCCAGGTTCGTAGACATAATCACGGCGTTTGAATCCTAACTCTTCCAATGCCTTGACAAAGACAGTGACATCTTGTTCTTGCCCCACGCTGAGGGTGAGCGTTTGTTCATCCATTGCCTTGGGCGAAGCCACCTTTTCTGCCAACGCAGCAGGGAAGGTGACGACAAACAGAGCTGAGTTTTTGTCTCCTTGTTCCGACTTCGCCATCAAGCGAGTGAGCTTAGACAACACATCTGTACGGAGAATCTCGTTGGCAGCATCGCGGTGGCCGTATTTCACGGCACGACGATACGACGAGGGAAGGAAGAGCACAGCGGCATCACCCAAGAGTTGTCGCAAATCATTATAGAAATATCCAGCTTCTTCCTCATCGTTCATCACCACCATATAGAGTCCTTGCGCCGTCTGCGCAGTGGCAGCAAGCATGACAGGGGCAGCAGAGCCCTGCAGTCCGTCGAGAAAGACAAGGGGACTCTGTTCCGTCCAACAGCGCTCAAGGGCTTTCACCCCAGGATGGTGCTGAAAAAGCTGAATCAATTCAGAGAGTTGCATAAAGAAATAGGCATATAGCGCAACGGAGTCGAGAGGTATCACTCTCAACTCCGTTAAACCCAAATTGGTCATTAGACCGTAAAAGCGTTACTCGTAATGGAAAAGATTACTTCCTGTCATATTTTATTTTCTTGTTGGCATCTCGTTTCTCGTTCGTTCTCGACGTAGCCCGCTACGCCTTCAAACTAACGACAAGCCATTTGCTCAACAAACCAACAAAATCTGTTCAGGATCTAATGACCGATTTGGGTTAAATCAAATAATAAGTCTGTGTCTATGCACAGTGTCTTCGTTTAGAACTTGTAGCGGTTGTCCTCCACCTTAGCATTTTGACGGAGCACTTGCATTGTAGATTGACCCAATTGTTGCATCATAGCTTGTTGTTGCTGTTGCATCACGGTCTTAGCGTCAAACTTCTCGGTAGAGATATTCTTGCGATCAGTAACGCGAGCGATGTAAGCACCAGCAGCACCCACTACGAGAGGAGTGGTAGCACCCTTCTTAGCAGCTGTGATAGCGCCAGTGAGAGCGGGATCAGGTACACTTACTGCAGCCACGTTAGCAAGTCCAGCGAAGGTGACATTTTCGAGGTTTTCCACGATAGCACCCTTGGCTTTTGCTTCAGCGATGGTCTTCACACCAGCATACTTTTGGGCTGCTACTGCAGCCTTCTTCTCGCTCTTCACGATAGCAGTGAGATAGTCTTTCACTTGCTTGTCGTCCCAAGCGTAGTAACCTTCGTCGTTCACCTTAGAAAGACCAACCACGAGGAGGTGATTGTTGGCTTCACCGACTTGGTAAAGACCTGAGATTTCCCCGGGCTTAGCTTCGTCGAACACCCACTTCACGGCAACTTTAGAACCACGAACGCCAGGATTGTACATGCCATCGGCACCGATATTGCGGTCAGAAGTTTGGAAGTTGGTTTGTTCTACCACGCGATAACCTTCCTTAGCTGCATTCTTTCGAGATCAGCAAGAGTGCGGTTAGCAGCGAGGAAACGATTCATCTTGCTCACAGCCGCATCGTAGGTGGCTCTAGAGAAGTCTACAGGAACCTTCACCACTGCAGCGTTGTACTTTGTCTTCATGGCCTTGCGGTCGAGCACTTGTACAAGCACCTTCATACCTTGCATGTCCATGATGGTGAACTGCTTGAGGGGAGAGCTGAGCAAAGTTTGCACAAACTTGAGGTTGTCGCCAGATAATTGAGGGCTTTCAAATTGTTGAGGAGTTACCCACATAGAATCGCTAGGCACACCAACCTTCTTGGCAACTTCAGCCACGCTAGCACCTCCGTTGAGCGCCTTGAGCATAGAGTCTGCACGAGTGGCAGATGCAGCAGCGTCAGCAGCTTGTGCAGGAATCACACGATACAAGATAGAGTCGGGAGATTGCGTCTTCGCCACAAGTTTCACGATATTCATCGTGTTGTCTTGTGCATTGTATTGAGGGGCATTCAACTGTCCAGGAGCCATCTTGTCCAACTCTGCCTTTACGTCAGTAGGGAAGAGGTTTTCAGAGAGGGGGGATGTTCACATAGTGCATCACACTCTTTGAAGCATTGACGAGTGCAGCGAGGTCGCCACCAGCTTGCATCTTTTCATAAAGAGCTTGCATGTCGCCTTCGAGCGCCTTACGGTCAGCTTCGCTAGCCATCACTTCAACGTCGATGTACTTGATGTCGCGAGTTTCGCCTTCAAGACGGAAGATTTCCTTGCGAGCCTTATAGGCAGCCTTCAAATCATCATCAGTCACCTTAACATCCTTGTCGGAAATGGCACGATAAGGGAACGCAGCCACTTCAGCGCTAGAAGCCACAGAAGTAGCATCATATTGCATCTTTGCAGCTACGGGGTTCGAAGTGAAAGACGTCATGAAGAGCGTTTGGTACTTGTTCAACAACAATTCTTGACGCAACTGCTTTTCGGTGTATGCCCAGAGCTTATTGATCATAGCCACTTGCTCAGCCACTTCGGGAGAAGTTTGTTGGCTTTGCATAGACTTAGCTTGTTTCAAGAACTCTTGCAAAGCAGTGTAGTCAAAACGTCCGCTTTGTCCCATGAACATAGGAACATTTTGGAAAGCCTGAGCTGTACCTTCTTTGATAGCTTGCTCCACTTCCTTCTCTGTCACTTCAAGACCGAGTTTATCAGCTTCGTGCTTCACGAGTTGGAATTGGACATATTGCTGCCAAACCATGTCGCGCACTTGGTCTTGTTGCTCATCAGTGAGGTTACCACCGAATCGAAGTTTTGCTGCCTCGCTAGCTTCATTGACCATTTCATAGAAGTCCTGCTGCGAAAGGCTCTTGCCATACACAGAACCAGCGTTGTTGCTGGAATTTCTCAGCACAGACAAGGTGTTTTGGTCGAGCACCATGGTGAGGATGAAAAGAAACATGCCCACACCCATGAGACCAATGATCCATGAACTGCTTCTGATTTTTTGTAATGCTGCCATTATCTATTGTGTTTATTGTTTTTATTCTCAGAACGTTAGTGTTGCCCTTAAGGAAAAGGGCACAGATTTGGCGACAAAGTTACACAAAAAACCTCAAATAGCGACAGATTGAGTACAAAAATAATGTTGCTACTTAGAGTTTTGTGCACTTTCTAGGGGCTCTATTGTGCTGGAAGTGTGCCAAAATCGTTGCGAACGATGACACTAGCGCAATTCCATCAACTCGGAAGGCACTGTGCGACGGAGCACTTCGACAGTGGGTTTGGGAAGTGTGCCAAAATCGTTGCGAACGATGACACTAGCGCAATTCCATCAACTCGGAAGGCACTGTGCGACGGAGCACTTCGACAGTGGGTTTGGGGTCAAAGGGAAGAGCTGCAACGGCTTCGCGCACCGTGGCAGCCGCCGTGTCGGGATGATTGTTTTCCGCACTGAGATGGCACAACCAAATGCGCTTCGTCACAGGGGTGAGGTGCGTGCGCAAAGCTGCAGCAGTGAGCACATTCGCCAAATGTCCACGTCCACTCGAGATGCGATCTTGGAGATATTTGGGATAAGGTCCGTTTGCCAACATATCGGTGTCGTAGTTGGCTTCGATGACCAGGTATTTTGCACGCTTCACATAGGGAATCATGTCGTCGGTGAACTGTCCCGCGTCGGTGATGAGACAGAAGGTGGGCACGGCAACTGGAGTGTCGTGGGGATTTTCTCCCACGTTTGTAGAAAAAACTCCCACGTTTTCTGAATTTTCTCCTACATTTTTGGAAAAATCTCCCACGTTTTTTGAAGAAACTCCGACATTTTTTTGAGGTTCTCCGATTCTTATGTGCGAAGCGTCCACCGTGTCAAACAGACTGCCGAACATCTTTTCCTCAGCAGGCTCAGCCTGAATGAGTTCGATGAAATAGCCATTGTTATCGTTGGAGTCGTGAGGCACGGCAAATGGCGTGATACGGAAATTGCCCACCTCAAAGGGAGTATTGAGTTCGGTGAGTTGCTTTAGTTCTGCCGGAATCTTTTTGGTCATGAAGCGGTTGCGATCGATGCCCTCGTGCACACGCTGTGAAGCATAGACGGGGGTGCGATAGGTAATCGCCATCGGTCCTACAGCCTTGATGTGGTCGGTGTGATCGTGGGTGACGATGATAGCAGCAATCTTGGGAATGGTGAGCCCATAGTTGCTCATATAGCGTTTGAAAGCACGGATGCCGATGCCCAAGTCAATGAGAATGGCAGTGCCACGTGATTCCAAATAATAACAGTTGCCGGAGCTTCCGCTACCGAAGCAGATAAATTTCATAGTGTATTATTGAACAAGATGATTGCAATGACAAGACGTTGGGACAGCCCCCTCATGCTGCTATTTTCGACTACTCGGATGAATCCGCTCATCTGTCGGAATGCGTCTGTAGAAAAGTCACCACTCACTCCTCCCATGTGCAGCGAGCACTGGAGAGCGAGGAAGTGGCGAAGAGGGAGGATGTCGCTTTAGAAAGGCAAGCCCACAGCAAAGTGGAGGGCTAAGTCGCGCGACAACTTGGGAGAGAAGATGGGATAATGTCCACTACCGCTCGTCACGGCTGGATTGATGGCTTTCACACCTCCATCCAAACGGAGGATGAAATAGTTGAGATTTAATCTCAAGCCCAAACCATACGCCACTGCGATTTGACGATAGAAGGTATTAAAATGAAATTGTCCATTGGTCAAATCGGAATGCGTGTTTGTGCTCCACACATTGCCAGCATCGACAAAGGCTGCTCCTTCAAACTTCCAGAAGAGGGCGGCACGATATTCCACAGAGAGATCCAACTTCAAGTTACCCGTTTGGTTGATGAAGTCGATGTTGCCATCGCGTCCCACATAGCCACCAGGTCCCAAGGTGCGGACATTCCAGCCGCGCACGGAGTTGGCACCACCAGAAAAATAGCGCTTTTCGTAGGGGATGACGGAGGAATTGCCATAGGGGATGGCGACGCCCAAAGCGGCATGGGCAGCGAGCGAACTGGCTTCTGTGAGGCGGAACGACTTGGAATAGTCGAAGTCGAACTTCACATATTGCGAGAAAGGGATGTTCAAGATGGCATAGTCGTTGTTGGCATTGCGACGCATATTGAGCAGCTTTGCCACGCCATAGAGCACATTACCTGCCGTTTCTACATTTGCCTTGATTTGATAGCCATTGGTTTGATTGAGCGAACCTCCATTTCGTCCGCGCAACGAATTGTAGACGATGCCGTAGGCGGAGCGCATGATGAACAAATTCTCATAAGAATTGCGCAAGACGGCATAACGAGGATTGTCGCCTTCTAGATATTCACGGCGGAAGGTGGAAGAAATCCAGGGCATGAAGACATAGTTGAGCGAAACAATGTCGTAGCGGTGCTGGAGGTTGGGCTTGCGATGGGCATTCCACATGGTGGACCAGGTGCCGGTGAGCAAGCGACGATAGAATTCCGGACGGTTTTGAGAGTTGTAGAGTAAGGAGAACTCCGTAACGCCTCGATAGGAACGAAACATCCGCTCTCCAAACGAGAGGGTCAAAGAAGGTAATCTCAGTGCAGCCTCAGCACCATATTCGATGTAGTCTTGGTTGGCATAGCCCTGCAATCGGCTGATGGTTTCGTAGGCACCACGCAGTTTGAGGGATAAATTTTCTCCCCCCTTAAATAAATTGCGATGGGTGTAGGTGAAAGACGCTGCTCCTCCCAAATCGCCTGCCGTGTTGGTGCCTTCGATGTCAAAACTGATGCCATGCGATTTTGCCAACTGCACCGACACATTGACGTCGACGGTGCTATCGCCCACCTCGGGTGACGTGTAGTGGATGGTGGAGAAACTGATTGCCCCTAAACTGTTCAAGTTTTGGTAAGAATATTGTGTCGCTACATCTCGATAAAGACTGTCGGGCTCGATGAAGAGATGGCGCATATAGACACGGCGGTTGATTTGTTGTCCGCCGTGCGACACGAAGCAGATGTTTCGATAATAAGTGGTGTCGGCAGGAGCCTCATCCAACACATTTTCTTGCACCGTCACTTTGCCAATGCGGTAACGCTGATAGCCCACTCTGACATCTGCCTTGGGAGGGAGCATGACGTGCATGGTCAAATCGACTGCATGACTTTGTGCGGTGGTGTCGGCGGTGAAGAAGATGAACTCATTGTTGACGTTCATAAAACCAGCATTCTGCAAGCGATGCACGATTCTGGCTCTTTCTTCGTTGAGCACTCCCAAATCGAGGGGCATACCCTTGTAGAGCAATGAGGCAGCAGAGTCGCGCTCCACCTCCTGACGCACTGCTTCGTTGTCAAACTCGCGATAAACATTGACCACATAGGCACGTTGGCGAGGGTGCATGGTGTAGCGCAGGTGCATTCGTTGTTTTTTCAGCGTGGAATCCACGGTCACGGTCGCCTGCAAATAACCCTTAGCACGAAGAGCAGAGGTGAGGGAACTTTGGGAATACTCCATCAAGGCAGGATCATAGACCACGGGAGCTTCTCCGATGCGGTGCATGAGGCGATTGAACAACCACTTCTCGTTGGTGCCCGACATACAATAGATACCCAACGGCACTTTGGCAGTGCTGAGCCAACGAGAATTGGGCTCTTGTCGCACATAGGTGCGAAAGTCGGAGGGCACCACCTCGGGCTGATCGCTGCGCAATTGCACGCTAGAAAGCAAATATCGGTCTTTGGGCACAAAACGTGTGGCAGAACAAGACGACAATATCACCGCGATGCAAAGCAAAAGAAAGCACTGATACGCCCTGATTTGCGCACAGCACCTATATATATATGAGGATATATCAAAGAACTTCACGAAGATAGTCTATTTTTAATTTGCAAAGATAGTTCTTTTCAGAAAAAGCGCGTACTTTTGCAACATCTTTTTCATCTAAATTCCCACGCAACAACATGATTGGCAAAAATCGCATCAAACAGATTCGACAATTGGCGCAAAAAAACACCGTGACGCTGAGGGGCTCTTCCTTGCCGAAGGGGCAAAAGTGCTGCGCGAACTGCTGCCTTTGCTCTCCTGCCGGCTGTTGTGTGCCACAGAAGACTTTCTCAATACTTGTGAGGAGCAACTTCTGATGCGCGTGGAGGAAATAGTGGTGATTAACCAGCGTGAACTGGAACAGATGTCGCAGCTCAAGACGCCACGACATGGGCTTGCGCTTTTCCACCTGCCTCCAGCAGTGGAAACAAAGACGCTGACTGCTGCCACCGAACAACAAATGGTGCTGGCACTCGATGGCGTGCAAGACCCTGGCAACTTGGGCACCATTGTCCGCATTGCCGACTGGTGGGGCATCGACCACGTGGTGTGCTCGCACGACACTGCCGATGTGTTTGCCCCTAAAGTGGTGCAAGCCACGATGGGCGCGATAGCCCGCGTCAAAGTGTCGTATGTCGATTTGCCCCAATGGCTCGAAAGCCTGCCCAACGAGGTGGCTGTGTGCGGCACTTTCTTAGATGGCGACAACATCTATGCGGCTCCCCTGCCCCACTCTGGGGTTTTGGTCATGGGCAACGAGGGCAAAGGCATCAGTGCTGACGTAGAAGCTACGGTGAATCGCCGTTTACTCATCCCTAGTTTCCCTGCTCATCGTCCCACTAGCGAGAGTTTGAATGTTGCCATCGCCACTGCCGTTGCCGTGGCTGAGTTTCGCAGACAACAAGGCTAGTCTGCACAGTTTTTAGCTGAACTTGCCTAGCTCACTCTACAAGCGTGCTTGCTCTCCTGCCCTTCTCATTTCTCTCTTCCTCTGTAGACTTCTATGTTGCAAATCATCATTTCTGTCCTCTTTTCTCTACTCTTCATCGGTTGTGCGCTGATCTATGGACTGTGTCGCACGTGGAGTTTTCGCAAACTCACACGTTTGGCGCGCCAACAAAGGGACGAGGCACTTCCCTTCGTGACTCCCTCTGCGGGCATAGCTGACGCACAGCCGTCCTCTCGCGCCACGCGTCCGGAGATGTCGATAGTCCTTGCCACCGAAAACGATGATTGGTGGGTGGAACGCCATCTTCCACTGTGGTTGCAGCAAGAAACGACTTTTCCCTTTGAGGTGGTGGTGGCAGATGCTTCGGACGGTGAAGACGAAACGCGCAACATCGTGCAGCGACTGCAAAACGACTACCCGAATTTGCGTTTCACCTTTGTGCCACTTACACATCGCAACCTCTATCCGCGCAAACTAGCACTGACACTCGGGGTGCGCTCGGCACGTGCCCCTTGGGTGGTAGTGGTGACAACCCACAGCCTTCCAGCTTCTCCGCAATGGCTCGAACGCATGAAACAACAATGCACTGAAGATCGTGACGTGGTGGTGGGATATGTAGCTCCCACCAGTGATTGGGAACAACCCAGTGCACAACTGAAAGCGATGGAATGGCAGGCGTCTAATTTTCGTCTATGGCTGAAGAATCGTCCTGCCAGCAGCGAAGCTTGCAACGTGGCACTGCGCAAAACGTGGGCGGTGGAACAAGGACTCTTCACCGACAGTCTGGACCTCCCTTATGGGGAATGCGCGCTTTTGACGAGCCGTGCAGCTACAGACCGCGTGGCATTGACACTGCACCCTGACAGTTTTGTGCAGCAACCTCTCCCCGATGAACCGATGGCAAAGGACAGCTTGCAGCGAGAACAGCTCACCCTGCGTCGTCGATTGGCACAACGCGGCATCCATCCTCTCCGAAGCAAAAAGATAGCCACCACTTTTTTCTATCTAAGCATCGCCCTGTTTGTGGTTGCTACTACGTTGCGCACGCTCCAAAGCTGGGAAGACGCGAATATCTGGTTCAACCAAACGATTGCTCCCTTGCCCTTCGTGCCCTACGAATATTGGCAAATACTTTGGGATGCTTTGCCCTTGCTCTTCTTCTTGCTGGTGATTATTCAACCCTATCGCAGCCGACTTCGCATCCGCCGCTTGTTTACGGAAGACTTCGAATAACTTCCTCCCTCAAGCATGGCTTTGGCTTTTAGTGACCGCCTTTTTCTTTCCCATCCGACCACAGCGTCTAAGGCGGTAGCCCACTTGATAGGGCACAGAGTTTACCAACTATCTGCCGAAGGTCATACCCTAACAAGCAAAAGAGTGCGCTCCAAACATTGATTTGGGGCGCACTCTCTTTCGTTGCTGTCGAGTCACTTATTCGTTAATTCCCAATCGGTCATTAGTTCCTAAACTGATTTGGGTTGAACCTCTCGCAACGAGTGAGGTCTGAACATAAAAAAACCAGCAGGAACGGAAGTTCCAACTGGTTTCAATTCTCTCAGTTGCCCAATCTGGGCATGTAATCCTTAGATTACTTGTTTGTAGCTTCGGCTAATTACTTAGCTACGCTGTCAGTTGCAGCAGGAGCAGCAGCAGCAGAGTCAGTAGCAGTGCTATCTTTAACTACAGAGTCAGCAGAATCAGCAGATACGCTGTCAGATTGTACAGGAGCTTCAGCCTTGTTACCGCAAGAAGCGAAAGAGATAGCTGCGAGAGCTACGAACATGAAAACTAACTTTTTCATTGTCTTTGTGAGTTTAGAGTGAAACAATCAATTGCTATTAAAACAATGCAAAGGTACATACTATTTTGGAGCTAGCAAGTGTTCGCCTACTTTTTTTGAAGAAAAAACCACTTTACCCCCCATTTTTCTACCAAACGACAGTGTTTTTATAAGTAGACATTACACTTTTAACACGTATCTTTCTATCTTCCTTGCATTTTCCCTGCGTCTTTGCTTAGATCTACACTGAAACCATTCACGATTTATCTCCTGTTGGCTAGAGAAATACGAGAGAAAGCCATGAAATATCAGTTGATTCGAGTGCTCTACCCTATAGATGCTCAAAGTACGCCTTATTATATATAGGGAAATCCCTTTTGAAGGAGAAACAACTGCATAGTATTGAGATGGACTGGCGTTACAAACAAGCGCGCACCCCTTTATTAGTCTGTACTCCATAGATGATAAGAATGCGTTCCTTATCCAATAATAATGTGTGGCATATTATCAGTATGTACAACTTATTATACAGGGTTACCTTATATATAATAGGTATACTTGCTAGCAGCAGTTCAAGCTACTCTGCCCTTTTATGCCATTTCCTTTCTTCGCAAATCCCGCTTCTCCTCCACACCATCGCGTCAGAAATGCAGTCCTTACGGCAAGATGATGAAGAATGACAGACAAAACGACCTTTGGCACGGATGTTGCAATCCTAGTAGCCAAATAAAAAGTCATTAACTCATCATTCAAACGCTGAAAACATGGCCACACAAAAAGGACACATCGGCATCACAACCGAAAACATATTCCCCGTTATCAAGAAATTCTTGTATAGCGACCACGAAATTTTTCTCCGCGAAATCGTAGCCAACGCAGTTGACGCTACACAAAAACTTCGCACCCTAGCCAGTAAGGGCGAATTCAAAGGCGACACCACTGACGTGAAAGTATCGGTGAGCATCGACAAAGAGGCAGGAACGCTCACCATCAGCGACCAAGGTATTGGTATGACGGCAGAAGAGATTGACCGCTACATCAACCAAATCGCTTTCTCTGGTGCCACGGACTTCCTCGAAAAATACAAAGACGATGCAGCCACCATCATTGGTCACTTCGGTCTTGGCTTCTATTCTTCGTTCATGGTGTCTAGTCGCGTAGACATCGTGACCAAGAGCTACCGCGAAGGTGCGGAAGCTGTGAAATGGAGTTGCGATGGCACTCCCGAGTTCACGCTCGAACCAGCGGAAAAGGCAGAACGCGGTACAGACATTGTGCTGCACATCGACGAGGAAAACAAGGAATTCCTCGAAGAGGGTCGCATCCAAACGCTACTCAATAAATACTGCCGCTTCCTCCCCATCCCCGTTGCCTTTGGCAAGAAGAAGGAGTGGAAAGATGGACAACAGGTGGACACCGCTGAGGACAACGTGATCAATGACACTCACCCTCTCTGGACGAAGACACCTTCTACCCTGACTGATGAGGATTATCGCAATTTCTATCGCGATCTCTATCCCATGCAAGATGAACCCCTCTTCTGGATTCACCTCAATGTGGACTATCCCTTCAATCTCACGGGGGTTTTGTACTTCCCCAAGATTAAGAATAACATCGAAATCCATCGCAATAAGATTCAACTCTATTGCAACCAAGTGTTTGTCACAGACTCTGTGGAAAACATTGTGCCCGACTTCTTGACGCTCTTGCACGGGGTCATCGACAGTCCGGACATTCCGCTTAACGTGAGCCGTTCTTATCTCCAGAGCGACCGCAATGTGAAGAAGATTTCGCAATACATCACCAAGAAGGTGGCAGACCGTCTTTCTTCTCTCTTCAAGAGCGACCGCGCTCAGTTTGAAGAAAAGTGGGACGACCTCAAACTCTTCATCGACTACGGCATTCTCTCTGAACCCGACTTCTACGATAAGGCGAAGAACTTCGCACTTCTCAAGGATATTGACGGAAAGGCTTACACTTATGAGGAATATCGCGAAGCAATCAAAGAGAACCAAACCGACAAAGATGAGCAATTAGTGTGTCTTTACACGAACGACCGCGAAGCGCAATTCTCTTACATCGAAGCTGCGAAGGCGAAGGGCTACAATGTGCTCTTGCTCGATGGACAACTCGATGCTCCTCTGGTGAGCCAGCTCGAACAGAAGTGGGAAAAAGACTCGCTTTGTGCGCGTAGATGGTGACACTCCCGAACGCCTCATCCCCAAGAAGGACGAATCGGTGAACGAAGCTGACAAGGCGGTAAACGAAAAACTTGACTTCGGTATTCAACGCTGTGTTGCCACAAGTGGAGAAAGCACAATTCCATGTCGAAACTTCTGCTATGGGTGCGGCTTCTGCTCCTGTGCTCATCACACAAAGCGAATACATGCGCCGCATGAAGGAAACGGCACGCTTGCAACCCTGGCATGTCGTTCTATGGCGAAATGCCCGACATGTACAGTTTGGTGCTCAACACAGACCATCCGCTCGTGAAACAAGTGGGCGAAGGTGTGGTGTCCGCTACGGGCGAAAAACTTGCGCCTATCGATGCTGAACTCCGCGGTTTGCAAGCTCGTCGCACGGCGCTCGAAACTGCGCAAAAGGATTTGAAACCTGAAGACGTGACTCCCGAAGAAAAGGCGGAACTCGAACAGGTGAACAAGGACATCGCAGCACAATATACGCAGCGCAATGAGGCGCTCGCTGGCTATGCTCGCGAGAATCAGGTGGTATCACAACTCATTGACCTTGCACTCTTGCAAAATGGTCTGCTCCGCGGTGAAGCGCTCAATGCGTTTGTGAAGCGTTCGGTAGATCTCATCCAATAAATAGTTCTTCGTTCTACGTAAATCTGGTAGTGGAGTGGGCTTCGGTCTGCACTCCACTGCCTTATTTGCTTTTTTATCATTCCTTGAAATTATGCTCTTACAGAGTCTTTTTTAGCCTACTCTTTTTCGTTGTGGGCGTGTCTGCCTTGGATGCAAACCGCAGCAGTGGCGCAAACTTCTGCTGCCTCCTCTTCTCTTGCACCGGCACAGTCGGACAAGGTGCCACAAGGCGTGGTATGTGCTGCTACAGATGCAGCGGAGGTGCAACGACTTCTTGCAGATAAGTCGCTCAAGACTCCACTAGATTTTGCCCGCAAATTCCTGGGTCGGCCCTACGTGGCTGCGACGTTGGAAGTGGCAGATCCCGAACAGGTGGTGGTGAATCTCCAAGGTTTGGACTGCGCCACTTTGGTGGAGACGAGTCAAGCACTGGCAATGACGCGTCGCGAAGGAAAAACGGACGTGGCAAGTTACACACGAAATTTGGAGAAAATCCGATATTTCGATGGAAAGAATCGGGGGTACACCTCACGTTTACACTATCTGTCTTTTTTTGGATGGCTGATTTGACGAAGCGCAAAGTGGCGAAAGAAGTGCTGCTCCCCCAAACACTCACACTGCCCTTGGAGATTCGCCTCAACTATATGAGTACGCACGCTGATGCTTATCCTTTTCTCAAAAATCATCCTGAACGTGTGCGCGAAATTGCTCAATTAGAGCGCAAATATTCTGGCAAAGTGGGTCGCTTTCTTCCGAAGTCAAATGCTGGGCTTTCGCGCCAACAGTTGGGGGCTATCCACGATGGCGACATCATTACGGTGGTGACGCAAAAAGCAGGTCTGGACTATTCTCACCAAGGTATTGCTTTTTGGGGAAATGATGGTAAACTCCACATGCTTCACGCTTCGAGTGAGCGCAAACGCGTAATTGCTGACGAGCGCACTTTGGAGGATTATCTGAAAAGGATTTCCCACGCTAGAGGTATCCGCGTGTTTAGAATCGGCAACTAGGGATAAATAGGCTGCGAAAGACGGAGAAGGCTCGAAAATCTAATTTCTAACGTCTAATCTCTAACGTCTAAGGTCTATGCCCCCTCTAACGTCTAATCTCTAACGTCTAAAGTCTATAATGTCTACTCATACTATCTGTGCAGTTTCTACCGCTACGGGCGGTGCTATCGGTGTGGTTCGTGTGTCAGGGCCACAAGCCATTGCCGCCACAGAGCGCATATTTCGGGCTGCCAACGGCAAACCGCTGAGTGAACGCAAATCTAGTTCGCTCACCTTTGGACACATCGTCGATGAAAACAACAATGTCGTCGACGAAGTGTTGGTGAGTCTTTTTCGCGCTCCCCATTCCTACACAGGAGAAGATGCCACGGAGATTTCGTGTCACGGCTCTTCCTATATCCTTCAACGCGTGGTGCAGCTGCTCCTTGCCGCAGGTTGTGAAGCAGCCGCCCCAGGTGAGTTCACGCAGCGCGCTTTTCTCAACGGCAAGATGGACTTGTCGCAAGCGGAAGCCGTGGCAGACGTCATCGCCTCCACCACTGCCGCTAGTCACCAAGTCGCTATGAGCCAAATGCGCGGTGATTTCAGTAAACAACTCGGAGCGTTGCGCGAACAATTGGTGCATCTCACCTCGTTGCTCGAACTTGAATTGGATTTCTCAGACCATGAGGATTTAGAATTTGCCGATCGCTCCGCACTCGATGCCATAGCTGCGCAGATTGAGAGCGTGACTCAACGTCTTGCCGACTCTTTTGCCACGGGAAACGTGCTGAAAAAAATGGACTTCCCGTTGCCATTGTGGGCAGTACGAACTCGGGAAAAATCTACGCTCCTCAACGCATTGCTCCACGACGATCGCGCCATTGTGAGCGATGTACACGGCACAACACGCGATGTCATCGAAGATACCTTCACGCTCGGTGGCACGCTCTTCCGATTTATCGACACAGCAGGCCTCCGCTCCACAGAGGATGTAGTGGAACAAATGGGTATTGCACGCAGTCGTCAGAAACTGGAGGAGGCTAAAATTGTGCTTTTCGTGGTGGATTCTACGCAAGTGGCTTCGCAGATGGAGGCACTCGGCACGGAGATTCTCGAAGCGATGAATGGCCGTCCGCTCGTGGTGGTTTTCAATAAGGCTGATTTGATGGAGGAGCAAGCCATGAACGAGTTGCTTGCTCAACCTCTTCATCATTGGATTTCCTATACTTCTCTCTGTGAAAATACCGAAACCAAAGGGGCTTCCGCCGATATTCCCTCTAACGCACAAGCCGTGACGCTCCCTTCACAACAAGGGCAACAGGTCGTAAAATTGGCAATCAGTGCGAAAGATGCCATCGGATTGGATGCCCTCACCGACACCTCGTGCGGTTGGCACAAGAAAGCACCACTTCTGCTGGTGACATCATCGTGACCAACGCGCGTCACTATGCTGCACTCACTGCCGCGCTTGCCGACATTCGCCGCGTGCGCCACGGGCTTTCCACCCACCTCTCTGGTGACTTTGTGGCACAAGATCTCCGTGAGTGTCTCTTCCATCTCGCCGAAATCACTGGCGGTGCTGTCACCACCGACGAGGTGCTGGGCACCATCTTCAAAAACTTCTGTGTGGGCAAGTGATTGGTTGAGGAGAAGCTTTGTTAGATACTAGACACTATCCATAAGAGGGATACTAAAACCAGACCCAAAAGAGTATTGATTATAAAGATAGTTTGTAAATCCTTTTTCATAAACACAACCGCTATCATCGATTTTCCAATCTGTGATAGCGGTTTACGTTATAAACAATCGTGGTTAGAGAAAGGCTTTTTGTTATAACCTATTCAATTCATCAAGCAAACTACATTGCTTCAATATTTCTCCAGAAACTTTTGTGCCATCCCTCAAAAAGACGCTTTCCGAAGCATGATCTACAATCACTTGCGTATCGCCCAACCAACGCCAACTGAAGTCACCTTGGCGAAATTCTGTAAGTTGCTTTCCCTCCATGTTGAAAAAGGCTTTTTCTACTCCCTTTGAAACGGTAAAGCCTGCACCATTAAAGTTTGCATGACAGCAATCTATCGAGAATGGTGTTAAACTTTCTCCCGTCTGAGCATTAAGCACATATAGTTCCTTCCCTTTACAAGCTAAAAGAAAATTGTATGATGGGTTTCCTATTGCAAGTATTTTGTAATCTGGATACATACGCTCATACAACGCTAGCAAATCATGGCATTCCTTAAAATTGTCGTAATATTTACTATGGTAGTTAAACCTTCTGTCCATTCTTCCTTCAAACATACCAAGGTCAAATTCGTAGACTTTGGCATCCTGCTTATTTTTGCCATAAGTACACCATCTTTTGAAACTAGCTTCTCTTTCCTCACATAAGCTAGAATTCCAAGAATGGTATTCATCACAGATCCAACCCTCAGAGCAGCCAAAGATTCTAGCAATATCAAAAGCATCTTGTCGTGGCCATAAGATAATATTTCCATTAAGATCTTTTGTATAAGGCCAAAAATAATCGCAATAACGACTATTAATCCATATATCCCAATACCCTTGTTGAAGGTTGCAAGTTGCATTGATAATCGGCAATTCAAAACTATACTCTCCTGCATCTTCGTCTGGATTATAGTACTCGCTCCAATCAGGAGCGTCAGAGTTGTATATTACTATATCCTCAACAAAGCCTTCGTGCCCACTAAAGTATTCCTGTATACGCAATATAGTCTTGTTAAATGTTTCTAGTGCCTGTGCATTATCACGAAGATCATGACAATCATTCGGAAGGATTAAACTTAAATCTACACTCATAGCTGGAGGGGTGATAAACTGCCTTTATTTTATATGGTCATCTCTATAGTTAGTGAACTCTGGGAAATATAGCCGCCATTTGCAAGAAATACCATTAAACGCTCTCATTATGCTTAATTATTCTCATTGATACTTATACTAATATCCTAGTAAGCACAAATATAAGGAAAAGTTATCTATTATCTCTACTTTTGAGATATAATATCAAATTAAACTATGTAAAAGCACTTTTCTACTCTCTTTTACTTCGATATACTTTGAAATAGGTACTTTTGCAGTAGAAATATTTAACACGCAACCCACAATGGCAGAAGAACGAAAGAGCATCGAAGTAGTGGCAGCCGTGATTATCGAGCAACAACGCGTGTTTGCTACACAACGAGGATATGGAGAATGGCAAGGATGGTGGGAATTTCCGGGCGGAAAACTAGAAGCAGGGGAAAGTCCCGAAGCAGCTTTGCGCAGAGAAATTCAGGAAGAACTGGCTACTCACGTGGAAGTCGGAGAACGACTGTGCACGGTGACGCATGATTATCCTAATTTTCACCTCACAATGCACTGCTATCTGTGTCGAGTGGTGGCAGGAAATTTGTCGCTTTTGGAGCACAATGCCTCAAGATGGTTGAGCCGCTCGGAATTGGAAGAAGTGCAATGGTTGCCCGCTGACGTAGAAGTGGTGGAATTATTGAAGGAAATGCTCTAGAAAGCTGACTTGCAGCAGCAAAGAAATCGCACGAAACACGCTCAAAATTTGGCATTCCCACCAGATAGCCGTAATTTTGCACTTGAATATGAATACAAACGACTTGACTACTCATAACAAGAACAATACAAAAGCCGCGGAAGCTCCAACAACGCAGGAGCAAAACGCGGCTTCTACAGTGCATTCTCCCTCCATCATCTCCAACAAAAAGGCGACTTTCGTGACGTTGGGTTGCAAACTCAACTACGCCGAAACGTCCACGCTGCGCGACCGACTCACTGCACGCGGTTGTTTGCCTGCCGAAGAAAAAGAAACGGCTGACATTTGCATCGTCAATACGTGCAGTGTCACTGGCGAAGCCGATGCCAAGTGCCGACACGCCATCCGCAGTCTTCACCGCGAACATCCCAATGCTTTCATAGCCGTGATGGGCTGTTACGCTCAACTTTCGGGCGAAGACATTGCCAAAATCGAAGGGGTGGACCTCGTGGTGGGACAGGAACAAAAGGGACGCATCATAGAACTCATTGAGGAACACTACGAAGCGCACTCTATGGGCGTGAAAGCTGAAACGGAATCGCACGGTGGCATCTTCTATACCACTCCGCTCAAAGATATCAAGACTTTCGTGCCTTCTTGTTCCAGAGGTGAGCGCACACGCTATTTCTCAAAGTGCAAGATGGCTGCAATTATTTCTGCACCTATTGCACCATTCCCGCCGCCCGCGGTTTATCGCGCAATGCCACTATTGCCGACGTGGTGGCGCAAGCTGAAGAAGCTGCTGCAGCAGGCGGACGCGAAATTGTGCTAACCGGGGTGAATATTGGCGACTTCGGACGCTCTACCGGTGAAAACTTCTTCCAACTCGTACAGGCACTTGACCAAGTGGAGGGCATTGCCCGCTACCGCATTTCAAGCATTGAACCCAACTTGCTCACGGATGAGATTGTGGACTACTGCAGCAAGAGTCGCGCTTTTATGCCGCACTTCCACATTCCGTTGCAAAGCGGTAGCGATGGGGTGTTGAAATTGATGCAACGTCACTACGACACCGCGCTTTTCCGCTCGAAGGTAGAACTCATTCGCCGCATTATGCCCGATGCCTTTATTGGGGTCGATGTGATAGTGGGTACGCGTGGCGAAACCGACGAATTCTTTGAGGAAGCCTACGAATTCATTGCTTCGCTTCCCATTTCGCAACTCCACGTGTTCAGTTATTCCGAACGTCCAGGCACGGCGGCTTTGCGCATTCCTCATGTGGTGGATGCTCCCACCAAGCGCGAACGCAGCAAACGTTTGCTTGCGCTTTCTGAAGAGAAACGCAAGGCGCACTATCGTCAATTCATCGGTGCGGAGAGAACCGTGCTTTGGGAACATCTGCGCGAGGGAAAACCGCTGATGGGCTGGACGGATAATTACATCCGCGTGCAATTGGCTGAAGGGGCTATTCCTCATCCCGATGAACTCGGCCGCGTGCGTCTAGGTAATTTCACCGAAAATGAAGATGCGCTCATTGCTACTCCTGTGGAATAACCACATCGCCCTCCGCGCTGCACCCGTTTTTGCGCGTGAGGGTAGCTCTTTGTTTTTGTTCTGAAACGACTTTTCTTTTATGAAGAAGAGTAAAAGCCATTAAATATAACCAAGCATTCATGATAGCTGTCGTCATACTCAACTGGAACGGAGCCGAGATGTTGCGCCGCTTTCTCCCTTCGGTGGTGGAGCATTCCCACCCCTTGGGCGAAGTCATCGTGGCAGACAATGGTTCGACCGACAACTCTTTGGAAATCCTGCAACAAGAGTTTCCCGAAGTGCGCACCCTCGTACTAGACCGCAACTATGGTTTTGCCGAAGGCTACAATGAGGCTTTCCGACGGTTGGAAATCATTGCTCCTCAACGCTATGAGTATTATTTGTTGCTCAATAGCGATGTGCGCGTCACTGCCGATTGGCTTCGTCCGCTGCATACATATATGGAGCAACATCCCGAAGTGGCGGCTGCTCAACCGAAACTTCGTGCCGAATGGGCGCACGACACTTTAGAATATGCCGGAGCTGCCGGTGGATATATAGACCGCTATGGTTATCCTTTCTGCCGTGGCCGTTTGCTCTCTGTGGTGGAGAAAGACCACGGGCAATATGACGACATCGCCTCTATCTTTTGGGCTACGGGTGCGGCACTGCTCATTCGTCAGTCTGACTGGTGGGATGTGGGCGGACTAGATGGTCGCTTCTTTGCACACAATGAGGAGATTGACCTCTGTTGGCGTCTGCGCGCTCGTGGTCGTGGCATTGTGTGTGTGCCCCAGAGTGTGGTGTATCATGTGGGTGGTGGCACACTGCCGCAGGAACATCCGCGCAAAACTTATCTCAACTTTCGCAATAATCTCACGATGCTTTTCAAGAATTTGCCTGACGCAGAATTGAAGCACGTGATGTGTGTGCGTCGCTTTCTTGATTTTGTGGCTTTTGTGCAGTTTCTCGTGAAAGGCGATTGGGCGAATGCCAAAGCCGTGCGCAAAGCGCGTCGCGATTTCCACCAATGGCAGTCCGATTTTGTGAAAGATCGACAAGAAAATCTCTCTCAAATGGTGCTCAATCCTATTCCCGAGCGCGTCAATCGGAGCCTGATTGTGGGTTTCTTCCTCAAAGGACAGAAAACTTTCTCTGCTTTTATGCAAAGCAGCTGATGGCTGATTTGGGTCACAGACCCTTTTTCGCTCGCCCCGACAAGCAGGGCTCGGTTCTTCTGAGGGCTTCTAGTCCTTCTAGGGGTCACAGACCCTTTTTCGCTCGCCCCGACAAGCGGGGCTCGGTTCTTCTAAGGGCTTCTAGTCCTTCTAGGGTTTCTAGTTTTTCTAGTTTTTCTAGTCCCTCTAACGTCTAACGTCTAATAGCTCCCCGAGGCGAGCGAAGCCGAAGCCGAGCAAAAAGGGGCTGCGACCCCTAACGTCTAACCTCTAACGTCTAGCTCATGTCTAGTCTCTATCTCATTCCCGTCACCTTGGGAGATACTTCCCACGACCGCGTGCTACCTGCATATAATGCAGAGATAGTGCGTGGCATTCGTCATTTCATTGTCGAAGAAATTCGCACTGCGCGAAGGTTTCTCAAAGCCGTTGATCGCAACATTGACATCGACAGTCTCACCTTCTATGAAATGGGAAAGCACGCCGACCGCGCTCGTTTCAGCGAATATCTCAATCCCCTGCGCAAGGGCGAGGATGTAGGTGTCATCAGCGAAGCCGGTTGTCCTGCGGTAGCAGACCCAGGAGCAGACCTCGTGGCGATTGCCCAACAAGAAGGACTGAAAGTTGTACCTCTTGTGGGACCTTCCAGCATTCTCTTAGCTGTGATGGCATCAGGCTTCAATGGACAGAGTTTTGCTTTTCACGGTTATCTCCCTATTGACGGCGGAGCGCGCAGCAAACGTTTGAAACAATTGGAAAGTCGTTCGCGCGAGGAGCACCAGACGCAGTTGTTTATCGAGACACCTTATCGCAATGCAAAACTCTTTGCAGACATTCTCTCCGCTTGTTCTCCCAAGACGCGTCTTTGTGTGGCAGCCGGCATCACCACCGAACAAGAGTGGATTTGTACGCGTTCGCTCAAAGCGTGGAAACAGACGGGCTTTCCTGATTTAGGCAAGACTCCTGCCATTTTCTTGATTTACGCTGGATAACGACTAAACATCTAGAGAAAATTAGCGGATAGCACTAAGGCAACTAACGTACGATGGCAAACCATGCTGCAACGATGCGCGAGAAGGCTTTTTCGCTGCCTAACGTCTAACAACTAAGGTCTAAAGTACACCAGCGCAGCCCTCTAACGTCTAATGTCCAACATCTAACGTCTATTCTCTAATGTCTAACTTCTTATCCGTCGGTTTAGGTTGCTTCCTGGGTGGTTGCCTTCGCTATCTGCTCAGTCTGTGGTTAGGCACGCCCAACTTCCAACACTTTCCATGGGCTACACTGGTAGCCAACCTCTTGGGCTGTCTACTCCTCGGGCTTTTCAATGGGTGGATGTTGCAACACTCCTCCTCCACTGCCCTACGCCTTTTTCTCACCGTCGGACTTTGTGGAGGATTCACCACATTCTCCACCTTCACCAACGACCTTTTCCTTCTCGCACGTGGAGCGCAGTGGGGCACTGCCCTCGCTTACACCCTGGTAAACCTCGTCGGTGGAATCGTTCTTTTGGTGGTAGGCTACAAACTCACCACATAAGCCGAAAGAGTACTCCACGAAACCTTCCCCACTTCAGCATTTTTCCTACCATCTTCCCCAAAGATTCAACATAAGAACGATGCACTTCAATCTTAACTTCTCTACTATAGCAAGCACGCTCACATGACCTATCGTCCCGACATTGACGGACTGCGCGCAGTTGCCGTGATAGCCGTCATCCTCTTCCACCTCAATGCTAATTGGCTCCCTGGAGGCTTCCTCGGAGTCGACATCTTCTTCGTCATCTCCGGCTACCTCATTGGCGGCATACTATATCGTGAGCTTTCCACTAGCACCTTCTCCCTCAAACGGTTCTATCTCCGCCGAATGCGCCGCATCTTGCCCGCCTTCTTTGCAGTGGTGATTCCCACCCTATTGCTCAGCAGATTCATCATCGTTGCCGGCAGTCCGGACGCCATGAAAGCCGAGCGCAGTGCCTTATCTGCCACCGTCTTTGCCAACAACCTCTTCAGTACCTTCTATACAGACTATTTGACACCAATAACCTCAACCCTTTTCTTCATCTCTGGTCCTTGTCTGTTGAAGAACAATTCTATTTTCTCTATCCTCTAGTCCTATGGGGGATTATGAAAGTCATCAAAAGATGGCTTCCGCTTTCTGAAAATCAATGGAAAACAACCACGTGGGTCCTTTTTCTCCTGATGATTCTTTGCTGCATTTCTGCCTTTGCAGAAGTACGTTTTAGAGGAACCATCGGACAAACTTATTATCTTCCCTTGCCACGCTTTGGAGAATTGCTAGTAGGTGCTCTTTTAGCAATTTTCAAAGCTCATAAATTTCTCTCAAAGCTCTCCAGACGACACGCCAAATGCACAGCTTGCTAAGCGCGCCACAGCCGTGGGCATTGGTGCCGCTGTAGCACTCCTACTCTGCCTTGTCCTGCCTTTCCCCACGAAAATGCCGTGGTTCCCTGGACTACTTGCCTTAGTACCTTGTTTGGCCACAGCAACCATCATCTATAGTGGCGCATTTTCTCGCGGATTAATCTACCGCTTCTTAGCGGCTACGCCTATCAACTTCATTGGACGTATCTCCTATTCACTCTATTTGTGGCATCTTCCGATTTTAACCTTCGCACAATATCTCAATGACGGCCAACTAACGCAGAGTGGTTTGCTGATTTCTTCCCTCTTGATTGTCCTGTGCAGCCTATTATCCTATTATTTTGTGGAACAACCCTTGCGCCACAAACAATGGTCGTTTGCCAAAACGGGAGTCATAAGCTACGTACTGCCGACACTCTGCGTGGTGGCACTCTGCAACTTCAGACCTTATGAAAAGGAAATGAAGCCCTACACCACTTGTGGCACACTGCGCAACATCAACTATATGGCGGACTATGTTGGAGATTCGACCCAAAAGGCAACCACTCTCATTGCTGGCGACTCCTACACCCAGCATCTTTACGATTTCTTTGACAAAGTGGCAAAGAGCGAAGGATGGCGAGCCAGAATTTCGTACCTCCCAGGCACGCCCTATTTGGGAAATGATTTTATTCGTCAAAACGTACAGAAAGATGGGGGTGAAAACTTGGAGTTGGCTCAGCAAAGAAATGCACTGATCAATAAAGAACTCGCTCAATTCGACCATATTATCCTTTCGATGGCATGGGGATTTCAAAACACGGACCCCACTTTTATGCCTGCTTTGACAAAGGCACTTCAGCGTTTTGAAAAAGAAAAGAAACAAGTAACGCTGATTTTCTCCGGAGTGAACTATGACAAAGTAGGCATAAAGGAGACTTACTACAACATGATGGGGTTGACTTTCCTATATTCCAAAGAAAATCCAGCAACTTGCCATTTACGTCCCCTTGATCAGGAAGAAGAGAGCAAAACCCTGCAATATATTAAGACGCATTTCCCCAAGGTGAGATGCGTGGTTATGCATGATCTTCTTCCTCACTCTCCATTGATTGATGGAAAAACAATCGTCATGAACGATGCCCATTACAACACCTACGGCGCAAACTATCTTGCCGATCAATATATCGCTGCTGGTAGACGACTCCTTGTGCCCTCCCCGAACTCTGAATCTGCACAATAGTGGGGCTATTTCGGTTATAACAATACAAGGTTCGGCAGAAGTATTGAAGCTCGTCTCTGACATTCCTATTACGCTTATTCATCCATTCAACAATCCTATAAAGTGACCTATCGTCCCGACATTGACGGACTGCGCGCAGTTGCCGTGATAGCCGTCATCCTCTTCCACCTCAATGCTAATTGGCTCCCTGGAGGCTTCCTCGGAGTCGACATCTTCTTCGTCATCTCCGGCTACCTCATTGGAGGCATCCTTTATCGCGAACTCTCCACTGGCACCTTCTCCCTCAAACGGTTCTATCTCCGCCGAATGCGACGCATCTTGCCCGCCTTCTTTGCCGTGGTGGTGTTCACCCTCATCGTTGGGGCGCAACTGATGGTGCCGGGAAGTGATGAGTGGAACACGGCGCGTAGTTCAGCAAAGTGGAGTGTCTTCTTCGGGGGAAACTTCTTTTCTGCACTAAACACGGACTATTTCGCCCCGACTGTTGAAGTGCAACCGCTCAACCATCTGTGGTCACTTGCCGTGGAAGAGCAGTTCTACTTCATCTATCCGCTCATATTATGGGCTATCATGGGGATAATAAAACGCATCCTCCCACCTGCTTCCTCCTCACTCACAAGGTGCGTCAATGTTGTGCTCACCGCACTCGCCATCGCTAGCTTTGCCCTAGCCTTCCTTCCCATTAGTCTTCATGGCACTGCCTTAGTGCCCTACTATCTTCCCCATCTGCGTTTTGGGGAACTCCTCATTGGAGCTATCCTTGCCGTAGCAGTTGCACAAGGTAATCTGCAACCTTCTGCTAAAACAGCCACCTTCGTGGGTAGCCTCAGCATACTCGTGCTCATCGCCTGCCTCGTCCTTCCTTTTCCTAACACAACTCCGTGGTTTCCTGGCTTCGCGGCGGCCCTTCCCTGCATCGCCTCGGCAGGAATCATCTATGCCGGTGCTCATCCCTACTGGTTCGCCAGCGCACTTTCGCATCGTGCAGTAGTCTTTGTGGGAAATCTCTTATTCTCTCTACCTTTGGCACTGGCCTCTCCTTGCCTTTGCACACTACGCATTGGGTAGAGAGCTCAGCAATACAGTACTTGCCGCTGCTGCCCTCCTCATTGTTCTGCTAAGCCTTGCTTCCTACCATCTCATCGAACAGCCCCTTCGCCACCTCCAATGGTCGTTTGGCCGCACAGGCTTGGTCTACTATCTCTTGCCTACGCTCCTTGTGGCTGGACTCTACATGCAGGGGCGCAAAATGCCAACAGAAATGGAACAATTTGTGAGTTGCGGTGTCCCAAGAGGAACAGAGAAAGTTTTAACCTACACTACCATCGGCAAGCAAAATAATACTCCCAATGTACTTATTGTTGGAAATTCTTATACCATTCAATTAAGAGACTTTTTCGATAAAGTAGCGAAGGCTGAAGGTTGGTGTGGCATTCTTTCTGGAGTATCGGGAACTTTTCCACATCATTTGGAAAAGCAAAAACCAATCTCTAGAGAAGAATTCCAAAAAATCTACGACAACATATCACTAACAGGGGATTGGGATAAAGAATTAAACAATCTCAGAAGTCAGAGAATAATTAGTGATTTGCCCAAATTCAAGACTATAATCATTTCCCTCAACTGGTGGCACCCTGAAACCTATAGCAAAGCTCTCCCTGAAGTCTTGTCTACAATTGGATTCCTACACAAACAAGGTAAACATATTATCGTAGTCAATAGCTGTATGTCCTATAATACAGCTAGACTAGCAGAGACCTATTGTAGTGTTAGACAGAAACCAGTGACTCTATCAGCGCTACAGTCTGAGAACTATTTGAGAGGTACTGCTTACCACCTAGGAGAAAATCGAGTACAAGCAACAAAACAAGCTATCAATACTCGTTTTCCACAAGTAGAATGGTTGGATTTAGTCCCTTTCATTCCGCACTCTCTTCTTCACAATGGAAAATCTATCCTTTGTAATCCAACCCACATCAACATCTATGGCGCAAACTATCTTGCCGATTGCTTTATCGAGAGAGTGGGCAACACCTCATTACTCCCGTCCCTTCAGGCCATTCACGCTAATAGTATCCCCGTCTTTCGACATATTCCGCCCCATTGCACAAGGATCTACCAGATGCAGAAGACGCAACTTTCAGCTCATTGTCCCCTCATTCACATCGGTCGTGCAAAATCGTGCGAGGGATTCAAAAAAATCTCCCACGTTTTAGGAAAAACGTGGGAGATTTTTCAGAAAACGTCGGACTTTTTTCTGCATCTGTCAGAGATTTTTCAAAAGTCCTCCGACGTTATATTGTTATCCTCGCCACTTTCGCTCCGCCACTGCTGATGCACCGCTTCAGCGATAGACTGGTTCTACAGGAAGTCACCTCAAGTACTTCAAAAAAACAGAGCCCGCACCCCAACAAATTGGGATGCGGGCTTTTTCTGCGCTTGTTCGTTAGTGTGAAGAATCAAGATTCGTAGCACCAACGCTAGGAGGAGAGAAATTATTCTGCAGTCTCTTCAGCAACTTCCTCAGCTGCTTCTTCCTCTTCTACGAAGAATTCTTGTAACCAGCTTGCACGAGGAGGTTGTACCATTGCACCAACTTGCGGATGTCGCTCACACGAACGCGATCGCGATCCCAAGCGGGAAGTGCCACTTCGTCCATGAACTTGTAGAGTTCAGCTTCAGAAGCAGTCTTATAGCCAAAAGAAGTGGGCTCACCCTTGAGCGCATCGCAGATGTTTTGGAACACTTGCATGAGGGGCACATCGTCAGCTTCAGTGTACATCGTCACGTCGGCAAGAGAAGTGACACGATCACGAGCACCAGCAGTGGTGCGACGGTGAGTTTCGTCGATAGTTTCTACGATGAGCGTGTTGTTGCCACGTCCCACGAGCTTGAAGAGTCCAGCTTTGCCGGAGATTGCGAGAATAGTTTCTTGCATATTGGTCTGTTGTTTATTGTTTCGATTGAAAATGCTGGCTGCAAATTTACGGCTTTATTTCTAGTTAGACAAAGAACCGCCCAAAAAACGCAGCGTTTGTCAGCACAAATGTTAGTCTTTAATGAACTTGAAATGACGGAAGTTGAGCTGTTGTTCTGCTCCACTAATGTTGGTGATGCGGATAGCGCGCACAGTCATGCCACCCAGTTCATTGCCAGTGTGAATCACCTGATCTTTATCGTTGTAGTGCAGGAGAGCCACCTTCTGCCAAGTGCCATCAGGACGGAGACACTCGAGTTGGAAGAGAGGTGCTGTGCCCACCTTGCCAAAGCTGAAGTCCATGCCACGGAGCGTAACAGGGCGATCTGTGGTGAGGGTGAAATGAGAACCCACGGGCCAAGTGATGATTTCGTGAGAAGGAGCCACCTTCACTTCACCACCATAGATGCTGATGGGCTGGAGCTTGAGCTGAGGCACATCGGTGTCGATGGTGAAGGGCTGATATTGTGTCACCACTTCGTAGTGCGTTCCAGCTTGTGCATTCATCTTCTCAGTGGCTACCGCGAAGAGCTTGTTGAGGGCAGGGAGGAAACGAAGGGTGCCGAGCTTAATACCAGTTTGATATTCGTGGAGCACATTGCGATTGGCTTCGAGATCATACATTTGCTTTGCAAAGCACGAGCACGATTGTATTGTGCATCGAAGCTCATCAAGGGTGCGCCTTCCGTAGCGGTGGCATTGTTCTGTCCGTTAGCCACGAGTTCTGCGAGATAGGTCACCGCTTCTGCATATTGTGCCAAGAGCTTACCTTGCATCAACCAAGGTTGCAATTCCTCGATGAGCCACGGATTGGTCTTATCGGTCATGAGGAGATCGCAAGCAGTAGCGAGCGACTGCGCATGCTCACGGAGTTGTGCTGCTGTAGAGAGGTCGCCCTTCATGGCTTGATCGCAGAGAGATTTCAGCTCACGGCTTTCATCGCGACGGAAACCATGTCCGTTAGGTCCGAGATCTTCATTGTAAGAAGCAAACACTTGCAATGCTTGACTCTGCGCAGGAAGCAAGTCTTCAATGGCACGTTTCCACGAGGTCATCGCATCGTAGGGCTTCATATTCCACAGATAGTCTGCGAGTGAATAGAGAGAGATTTTAGAACTCTCGGCATATTGCATGGGGTTGCTCACAAAACCTGAGAGATCATCTGCAATGTCGAGTCCATTTCCGTAGGTGGGACCGAGGAGGAGGTGGTCGCGTACAAAGTCATTGACAGGGAAGTTGAACCAAATGTAGCCCTTGCGACGGATGCGCTCGTTGATCCAGTTCATACCTTCCTTCTCGATGGTGTGCACCACGCTATTGCCCGTCCACATCACCTCGATGCCAGGGCGCAGATGCTTGCCAAGGGTGTGGAGATATACGTCGCCCTTGCCGCTCCACGCACGATTATAGATGGTGGGACAGAGCAAGAGAGGCGACACATCGCCATGTTTGCGCACAAAGACAGAGTCTACATAGTTGAGGAGCTCAGCTTGTTTCTCACCGCGCGAACCTTCACCCGAGATATCGTCGAAGAAGACAGCAAAAGAGCGGATGCCAAGACCATACATCTTCTCAAGTTTGTTCACAAGATTGTCGCGATCTTCATTCGTCCATTTGATATCGAGTCCAGGGTGGATTGCCCAATAGAAGTTTACCCCACGTTGGTGCGCACGGACATTGAGTTCTTGGAGCAATTTTGCTTCATTCTCAGGATATGCCTCGCGCCAATGCTGACGGTGATAAGGATCATCTTTCGGACCATAGATGTAGACATTCATCTTGTTGCGACCATAGAAATCAATCTGACGCAAGCGGTGTTCGTGACTCCAAGGACGACCATAGAAACCTTCGATGGCGCCGCGGAATTTCACATCGGGCCAGTCTTGGATGGTGCAAGTCTCAAGCTGTCCTTTGGAAATCATGTCGCGCAAGGTTTGCACACCATAATAAAGTCCGCGCTCATCGCGACCGGCTATGACAACACCCTTCGGACCCACCGCCATGTAGTAGCCTTCCTGTTGTTGAGGTACGAGTTTCTTAAACTTGTTGACGCTACGATCGCCCACAACACCGAGGGTGACGCGGAAGTTGCCCGCTTTGGCAAGTTGTTCTACGCCAATCTCAGCAAGTGCAGAGACGGCATAAGAAGATTGTCGCTGACGGTCGGCAGTAACAGACCACGCTTTGGGAGCGGTAAAAAGATGACGAGTCGAAGTGATACTGTGTGGCACAGGATTCACCAATTCCACTTGAGCTTTGCCCCCATGGCAATACCCGAACATATCGTGAGAGAGAGTAAAAAGGCTTTCATTATGTGATTTTTGTGAACTTAACTGCGCAAATATAGTACAAAACGGGCGAAGTTCCAAAAAAAGTAGTTACTTTTGTAGAAACGACGCCACTTTATAGGGCTTATTCACTAGTGATAGCTTGCTATCTAGGGGAAAGCTACGATAAAAGGGCGCATTAGCATGGTACTTACCTCAAAGAACAACAACAAATGACGAATATTGTAGACCGTTTTCTCAAATACGTGAGTTTCGACACACAAAGCGACGACAGCACCAACACCACGCCTAGCACCGAAAAGCAATTTCGCTTGGCAGAATACCTCGTGGAAGAATTGAAATCCATCGGTATGGCGGAGGTGGAAATGGACGAATTGGGATATGTCTATGCCACACTTCCTGCCAATACGGACAAAGCTGTTCCCACCATTGGTTTCATCGCTCACATGGACACGAGTCCTGATGCTTCGGGCGAGAACGTGCGTCCACGCATTGTGAAGAACTACGACGGCACTGACATCGTGCTGGATGCAGAAGCAGGCATCGTGACAAGTGTGGAAAAGTTTCCCGAACTCCTTCGCCACGTGGGAGAAGACATCATCGTAACAGACGGACACACCCTTCTTGGTGCAGACGACAAAGCAGGTATTGCTGAAATCGTTTCTGCCATGGAATATCTCTTGGCGCATCCCGAAATCAAGCACGGCAAGGTGCGTGTAGGTTTCAATCCCGACGAAGAAATCGGACTCGGTGCGCACAAGTTTGACGTGAAGAAATTTGGTTGCGAATGGGCGTACACCATGGATGGAAGTGAGCGCGGCGAACTGGAGTTTGAGAACTTCAACGCGGCTTCTGCCAAGATTGACATCACTGGTGTGAGTGTGCATCCTGGCTATGCCAAAGACAAGATGGTCAATGCCGCACGCCTAGCCACCGAACTCGTGCAGAAGATGCCCGAATTTGAGACCCCCGAACACACCACAGGCTACGAAGGTTTCTTCCACCTCACCCACCTCTCCGGAACGGTGGAGCGCGCGCAGTTGAGCTTCATCATTCGCGACCACGACCGCGAGCGATTTGAAGCCCGCAAGGCGATGCTCCGCGGATTGGTGCAAGGCATGAACGCCAAATATGGCTACGACGCTCTTCAACTCACCCTGAGCGACACTTATTATAATATGCGTGAGAAGGTGGAACCCATGATGCACATCATCGACATTGCGAAAGAAGCCATGGAAATGGCGGAGGTGACTCCCGAAATCAAAGCCATTCGTGGTGGCACAGACGGAGCTCAACTTTCTTTCATGGGACTCCCCTGCCCCAACGTCTTTGCTGGTGGCTTGAACTTCCACGGAGCGCACGAATTTCTCCCCATTCCCAACCTCGAAAAGGCGAGCGAAGTGGTGGTGAACATCGTGAAAATCACCGCAGAGCGTTAAGACGTTCATCGAGAGAACAGCTTCATTTATTACACCTTTCTTATGAAATCCTGGTATCCCGTATTGGCTGCATTGCTTTTGCTTTGTTTGGCTGCTATGCCCTATGGCTACTACGTCTTAGTCCGCTTCGTAGCCATGGTACTATTTGCACTATTTGCCTATGAAAAAAATGGCAAAAAGAGCAACAAACATTGGCAATCGTTTTTTTGGCGCACTTTCCCTACTCTTTCAGCCCTTTGTCAAAATTGCACTAGGCAGAGCTATGTGGAACTTTGTAGATGTCGTTGTAGCCGTGGGACTACTAGCACTATGGTTAAAGGGAGATTATAAAGAGAAGCACTGATTTTTCGACAAACATCCTACAAAACGTTCGCCCAAATGCCATAAAACATTGAGAGCATTGCAACACTAGATTGCAATGCTCTCAACATTTTTTTAGAAATAGACCCACGTTGGTGGGGAGATTAGGGTTTTCTCTTTGAGCACCTTCTTCGGCAGTTTGGGATTTTCCTCTCCACTCTTAGCCGTCTGTGGCTTTTCTGCTGCTGAAGGAAGATAACCAGCTGCCAAGAGATAGTTTCTAACTGAAGGTGTCTTGCGGAAGGAAGCAGGAGCTTTCTCCACAATCTCTTGCAACTGCTTCGTCATCACGGGGAAGGGCTGCTGCTCGGTGAGCATGAGGAAATAACCTTCGCCCAACACATTGTTGGCATTCTCGAGGACAAACTTGATTTCGAGCTTTTCAATCTTGTTGAGCAGGGCGCGACGTTTGGGTTCGAGCGTTTCCACCACACTAGCCATGGTCTTTCCATTGAAGATCATACGGTTTGCCATGCGGTCTAATTCCCACAACTCGTTGTCAAAACGTGCGCGCTGTGTCATAAACTCCGTCAAGCGGTCGTTGAGCGGTCCTCCCTGTGACAGTTTGCGCGTAGTTATCTACTTGCAACAATAATTGTCCACCTTCCAACACCACTGGCATGAGGTGCTGATCACCGACATAAATTTCTGCCATAGCTATGCTGTCGATTCTACCTCCGAAAGAAAAACGTCCGTGCACCACAACACATGAGTCGAGATTGACATTCTTCGCGGCTTCGCCTTTGGTGTTAGGCACACGAAGGTAGAGTTTTTTACCATCCAAGCACGCCAACGATGAATTTCCATCGATGTTGTACTGCGAAGAGCAGGCTGTGAGGCCGATCAACAAGAGAAAGAAGAAGTAAATCTGGCGCATGTTGGACAAGTTTAGAGGTACAAAATGTAGACAAGCAGAGCTCGTTATTTTGCAATGTACATCTAAACCTGCAAATCTCCAAACGCTTTATAGGAAGCAACGCACTGCAATAACTTTCTTTTTGAATATCCTACTGCGAACTTCACGGACTGACCATTATTTTAAGTCATCTAACCATCTGTTAGGCAGGTGCAATTGAAACACCTAAGAAACAGCAAGAAAACTATGCTTGAGCGGGTTCGGGATTCTGCAGCTGTTGTTGCTGCCACTTCTCACGCGCCATGTCTTGCATATCCACCGCTTCGTCATATTCGTCCACGATTTCTACCCCCAACATGGTCTCGATGAGGTCTTCCATCGTCACAATACCGCGCAAAGTGCCATATTCGTCGGTGATTACTGCGATATGTTCCTTCTGCTCAAGCATTTTTTCCCAAATGTTCGACACCATTTCTTCGTCTTTGAACGTGAGGATGGGACGGACTAACGTACTGATTTCTTGCGCAAAATGGTCTTCCGACAAGCCTTCCAAAAGTTCGGAGCGCAACACATAACCTTTGATGTATTCTTCTTCAGCGTCATACACCGGAAGACGGCTGTGTAAATCGAGATGTTCGTCGTCGCTACGGAAAAATTCGCCCAGCGTCATGGTTTCATTGACCGTAGCCACCACAGGTGCAGGGGTCATGATTTCGTCAGCACGAATTTCACCCAGTTTGAGGAAGCTGCGGAGCGCCTTACTCTCTTTTGCTTTGAACACTCCTTCTTCCACACCCACATCCATCATAGCTTGCACTTCTTCACGGCTCACCGAGGTTTGCACCTTCCCTCGATTGATGAGGATGGTGATAAATTCAGAGAGCAACACAAGAGGATACATGATGACAATGAGCACACGAATCACCCTCGTAGCCCACAAGGCGAGTTGTCGCCAATAGGTTGCGCCAATCACTTTGGGCAAATCTCTGACACCACAAGGATGAGCAAGGTCATAATCGCCGAGGCTATACCTACTGCATCGCCTTCGCTGCCAGGTGCACCGCCATATTCATGCCACAACTCAGCTGCCTGTGCACCCACTCCAGCCGCACCCACGGTGTGCGCGATGGTGTTGAGCGAAAGGATGGCTGCAATGGGACGGTCTATGTCTGCCTTATAGCGTTTAAGCACCGATGCAATTTTGAAACCTTCTTGTTCTTTGATGGTGGCATACGAAACGGTAGATGCTAAAAGCACCGCTTCAAGCACCGAACATAATGAGGAAAGGGAAAGAGAAAGGATTAAATAAAAGAGGAGTAAGCCCATTAAGCGTCGGCATGTCCAGCATGCCTCATTGGTTTGATTTGCAAAAATACATATTTTTCTTAGCCCATCACCCATATTTGTGAGTCTTTTTGTAACTTTGCAGCCGTTAAATCTATATTATTCACCTCTATGTTTCAAAATTCATCCCCCAAGGGAGCGCAATTCATCTTCCGCAGTTTCAGCCGCAAGGGTTATTCCTTGTTTGCTGCACTCGGTTGTGAAGTGAAGGTTGGCGTTCTTGCGGTGGCTACTCTGGGCACTGCCGCTCCATGTTTGGCAGCTTCCAGCAAAGCTCAGCACGTGGCTCACGTGAGCGCCCAAGAGCAAGTGGCGACCCTCGACGACGATCAGCGATTGGGCGAAGTGGTCACCACCGCTTCCCGCACTCCCCTCGCTGCCGACCAAGCAGCACGCCAGGTGATGACCCTCAGCCGTGCAGAACTCGCGGCGGCGGGTGTCACGAGTATCAACGACGCACTGAAACTCTGCGCTGGAGTCGATGTCCGACAGCGCGGTGCGTTTGGCATTCAGACGGACATCAGCATCAATGGCGGCACCTTTGACCAACTCACCATTCTTGTCAACGGCATCGCCATCAACAATCCACAGACTGGGCACAACGCTGCCGATTTCCCTCTCAATCTTGCTGACATCGAGCGCATCGAAGTGCTCGAAGGTGCGGCTTCTCGTGTGTTAGGCACTCAGGCTTTTTCGGGTGCCATCAACATTGTCACACGACAAGTCGGACCAACTTTCTATGCCCGTGCGGCTGGTGGTTCGTATGGCACAGCTCAAGGGGAAGCACGTGGGCTTTCCGCCACCAATTCTCCAATGGCAACTTGTTCACCTCTAGTTTGAGTGCAGGTTATCAGCGTTCGGATGGTGCCGTGCGCAATGGCGATTTCAAGGGTGGCAAAGCCTTCTGGCAAGGTTCGCTCGATGCAGCGCAATACAAAGTCGATGCGCAAGCAGGCTACACCAACACGGACTTTGGTGCCAACACCTTCTACTCCATCGCATCGACCGACCAATGGGAAAGCACTACGCGCTATTTGGCTTCTGTCAAGGCGGAAACGAAGGGGAAAATCCACATAGCGCCCCAAATTTCTTGGTTGCGCAACTACGACCATTTCCAGTTTTTCCGCAACACCCCCACGTATGAAAATTTCAATCGTGGAGATGTGCTCACTGCCGCTTTGAACTTATGGACGGCATGGTCGCTCGGTCGCACTGCCATCGGTGGTGAAGTGCGCCACGAAAACATCTATTCGGGCAACCTCGGCCGTGACATCAATGTGGATCAACGTTTCCGCATCCCTGGACAGTCGCTCGACAAGAAAGACGACAAGGGCATTTGGCGCACCCACGACGGACATTTGGCAGAATACACCAAATCGGTGGATCGCACCAACGTGAGTCTCTTTGCCGAACACAATGTGTTGCTCCACGATTGGACACTGTCGTTAGGCGTGCTCGCTCAGCGCAACAATGCTTTTGGCAAAAACTTCCGCTTCTATCCTGGTATCGACGTGGCTTATCGCCCTACTGCAGACTGGAAGATTTATGCTTCGTGGAACAAGTCGCTCCGCCTCCCCACCTTCACCGAACTCTACTACAAGAGTCCTTCGCAAGAGGGCAACATCGGTTTGAAGCCTGAGGAAAACAGCGCGTTCCGTCTGGGTACCACCTTCCGCCCCACAGCTGGCGTGACACTCGACGTGGCAGCACAATACAACCACGGCACCGATGTGTTGGACTGGGTGATGTATGATGCCAAAGACAAATTTCATGCACACAACTTCCAGCTCGACAACTATGGCGTTTCTGCCAGCCTTGCCCTCGATGGCGCAATGGTATTTGGCGAAAATCAGCCCCTTCGTCGCCTGCGTTTGGACTATGCCTACCTCACGCAGACGCGTAAGGACAAGGAAGTCTACTTCAAGTCGAACTATGCCGGTGAATATCTCCGCCACAAGTTTGTCGCTACCCTCGACCATCGCCTCATCTCTCGTTTGAATGCCTCATGGGTGTTCCGCTTGCAAGAGCGCAATGGCAACTATGTCGTGGTGGATCGCACCAATCCTGCGAAGCTCAAAGCCACGGATCAGTTGATGCCCTATGGTCTGCACGGTCGTCTTGACCTCAAACTCCACTGGGATGCGAAGAATTATTCGCTCTTCTGCGACCTACAAAACCTCACCAACCATCGTTTCTACGATTTGGCAAATGTGGAACAACCCGGTTTTGTGGTTATGGCAGGAGCCAGCTACCAATTCTAGTATCTCTCACTTGTTTTTATATTGCGTTTACCGCCACCTCCCTCATGGGGAAGTGGCGGTTTTTTGTGCCCCCTTACACTTGAGCAAATGGAAACTTTGCAAAAGCTGGTGGTACCTCCTTTTCTATCGCTTTGAATCCTCCGAAAGTGCATGATAAAAGTAAAAAGCGCAAATGCTTGATAGAGGCTGTAGTCAATATAGTATCTCCACCTAACATCCTTATAAATCAAATGCTATATTCGAATGAAGGAAAGTTCTGTAATGATCCATTACCCCTTCAAAAATAGTAACATAACTTTTAAAGGCACTAGGATGATAACTGCAGAGTATAATCAATTTACTCACTCCTTCTTTTTCCGGACGCACTCTGATACTATTTTTTCCAGGCACTTTCAAGAATGCCTCCTCACCCCCAAACAAGTTAATCACAAAAGAATAAATATGTTTGTTAGTACAAACGATAACATTAGGATTAAGAAGTCGTATTTCCTCTTCCAAGAGTGGCTTATAATCCTTATGATTCAAGTAGTATTTGAGTTTTTCGTCTGAAATGGATGTCGTACCTCCTTGTTTTTTGCATTCCACAAAGGCAAAGGGCTTAGTAAGAAATGTACTCTTTACCTCTTCGTGGTTAAGGGAGTCAAAACTCACAACATTTCCTACACGTGAATGGTAAATGCCATAAAATAAATTGGCGATATTATGAATAAATCTAGAGCGCAAATTTCTATTCTTGTCTTTCTGTTTCTTGTTATGCTCTTTATCTTCTGGCAGGTCTTTCAACCACGTGCGAGCATCATTGGTGTCATTCGAAGGCTGGTCCTTTAGAAGAAACATCACTCTAATCTTCTCTTTTTCCCAATCTTCCTCCACATCAATAGACAAGTCTGGCTTGTACATTAAACCGTCATACGTAAATCTAATCTGATTATTCGCATCGCGTTTCTCATCGTTCTCTCTTTTTTCGCTTGCCTTGATCCATTTTTCAAATAATGAATTGAGCTTTTCGTCATATTTTCCCATAATCATCAAGATTAGAATTATTAAACGATAGGTGTACAGATATCCCCAATTTATTCATCGTCACATCATATCGCCAATTAGTCGATAAGGTCCTACGCTCTTTATTGGAAAATGAAGCAACAATGTTATTTTTCATGCGGCAAATATATAAAAAGATCATCGAACAACCAGTCTTCTAGAGAGAATTTGAGGCATTTCATAGCAGAAAAACCGCAGCAACACACAAGATGCTACTGCGGTTTATTATTTGTTTTATTCGATTGTCTACCAATCGTTGATACCTGAAAACGATATTCATAATAAAACATAAAACAAAATATCTACGATTCTGTTGATGCAATCAAGATTATTTCTTTATTGGTTCAATCAAGAGACCAATAGTGTTGTCTTCGTTTACGGCGTCGATGAAGCTTGAGATGTTGCCTATTCTCCATTGATTGGTGATGTAGATGAAACTATCATTATACTCCAGTTTAAAAGCTTGCTTTTTCTCACGGTTGTAATGGTCTTCAGTCTGGAGTAGACGAATAGTACATTTTGCATCAAGGTTTTTGAGAGTTCCCATAACATCTCCGCCTTTTTTAATGATACGAGTAACAATTTCTTTTACCAGGGCATTCTTGCTGTACGTGCCTTGACCATTGATGCTGTATTGGGTGTAGTCTTTGTTGTCAACAAATTCTGTAATTGCTTTTTGGACTTTATCGACACCCTTGTACTTCGTTTCACCAGAATTAGCGAACGCGTTAATCGCTGCAAGAATCAATTCTTCATTGGCGTCCCAAAACTTCTTAAGCATTTCGTTGGTTTCTTTGTCTGTCGCCATACTGTTATAATTTTTAGAATGAATGCTGGGTGATGTAATACAGTGGATATAGTCTTCTATTGCAATCCTTGTTGCTGAAGATATAGGTTCTTCGAGTATTGAAGTAAGAACTTCAGTGAGTATATCTTGATAGTTGATTTCTATGAAATCCTTACAAGTGCAAGAAGGACCGTCCTCTTTGGGCATCTCCCAATTGGGTTTGGTGTGAGATAGAGAAATATGTTCTTTTGATCGGGGAACTTTTTGTTTATTCCTTCAAAATACGTTGTTGTTTGCTCGTCGTGCTCATTAGAGTAAATCTTATTCTCAATAATGATATTGATAAGTTTACCTCCTAAGGCAAGATTGCTCACAAGAATGTCGATACGTCCCTTTGCCCCCTTCTTTCCCTGAGCTTCAACATAAGATTCTGTCAAAACTTGTACATTGCTTGTACTGGTTGAAGAAAGGGAAGCCGAGGTGAGTACTCTTTTTTTGACCCACAGAAAAACTTCGGATTGATTGTTTTGTTCGATACCTCTACGAACAGCTATGTTGAGCAATTTTCTTAATGCAAGCTCTCCCGTATTGTGACTCTCATTGGGGTTGAACAACCATGCCAGGAACTTGCTGTGATGCGTTTCACTTCGTGCAATACCATAGATGTCCAGTATGGAATTCTGATTGATTTTGCGGATGATGGCTCTTGTTGCTTGGTTAGAGTGAAATTGCATCAACCATTCTTCCACTTTTTCTCGAGTGATTTCTTTGTTTGACATTTTACCTTTGATTGTTCGTGTTTGTTGATGGTCTTTCGAAACACTATTCTTGATGTTCTGCAAGTTTGCGACGTTATCGCATTCTTGTCACACTTTCGGCTAAAGAGCTATAGCAAATGTTGAGTTGCTTGCTATAGTCTTCAGCTCGTTTTTGTTGCAGTGCAAATCGCAGTTTTCATTGTGAACCTCACTTGTCCATTTTAGTCCATTCTGATGGCTAAAATGGATTATCCACGAGTTGATGCTTATACGGGAGAACACCCGATGAAGTCCAAGAACTTTTCTAGAATGTCGTCGCCTTTGAAGTGAAGAGTTGTTGGAAAGTGAACTCTACTGTGGCACCTTTGAACTGAGAGTCTTGATAACGGAAGAAGTTCTTGTCCGTGCCATAGTTGTCCTTGCAGAAGGTGTACCACAAATGGCGCATTACGAGGTTCTTAAAATCAGATGACTTCCATATATAGAAGTTTTTGTCGTCGTCGATAAAGAACTCTCCTAGCAGTTGTTCTTCAGAATGGGTGTAGCGGAGAATGACATCATTGATGGCTTTGAGAATGTCGTACCATCGATAAAAATTATGTCCTATTTCAATGTCGAAATTTCTACTATTTTCAATGTTGAGGGGGACATATTCCCAATACCATTTGCGTTGGAAGGCATGATCCATGGCGAAGGCTGCTTCTTCTCCAGTGGTCATTGTTGCCCAGATGTAGAAGTTATTGGGGAGGGATATCCATGTTTTGGAGATTCTTGAATCGCCATTAAGTGCAACTGCTAAATTATGGTCTGTTTCTACGGGATGTTCGGATTCTCCGTCGACTCGATCGAGTAGGCTGTAGAATTCGCCAAAAATCTTAGGAACATCACCGCGATGAATGTCTTTGATGATAAGAATGACAGGAGTGTCTTTGCTGCACGCTGCTTTGTAGGCTTGCATAAAGACTTTTGAAACGCATTCTACGATGGTGGAGTTGTTGCGCGTATACGTCTTTTCGGTTCTTACGAAATGATTGTAGGTGGTTGCAGGATGGAATGTTGTGTGAAAGAGCTGAAAATCTTCTTCAGCTATCTTTTCTTGCTCACCCCATTCTCTGATGGCTTTATCAATTGCCTTTTCCAACGCACAACCAGGAGAACCATAGAAAATGGTTTGATGTTTATCCTTGTATTCCATTATGGTAGGTTTAACGGATTTAGTGTCCGCTGTGATGTGTAGTGCCATAATTGATATTTGTATATTAGTTGAGATTGTAAAATAATTGTTGTACCCTTTAGTTATCGTATGTAACTTGACGTTTTGATTCAAAAAAACATTTGCTCGAATTGGTTTGTAAAAGCCAAACTGTAACCTTTTGTATGTATACAAATTATCTTACTGTATTTGACTTCGTTTCTAGATATTTTGTGTATCGGTGTTCCAAGACTGGTTAATAGATTTCGCGAGTAAAGTGCGCGCGAAAGCTCGTCTCGCTGGTTTGCAGTGCAAAGATGTAGATTTCCTTGTGAACCTGACTTGTCCATTTTAGTCCATTTTCAAAAAGGATGAAATGATTGGCTCTTTGGACTAGTTTGGATTGGTTTGGACTGGAACGGACTGGTTTGGACTAGATAGTGGCTACAGAAACTTGCTTTCTCTAGTACACTCGATGATGAGTGCTGCAGAAAGAATGCGATGGCTATAATGATACTTTTTAAGTCGTGATGCTAATCGTGAGTGGCACAAAGCAACTTTATGGGTCAATATTTAATGCAAAACACTAAAGCATGCGGCGAAATTAGTTTTTAGAAACGACAAAGAAAAAAAGACAGATTTCTTTCTAGGAGTTGTGTTTTTGCAAAAAAAAGGAAGAAAGAGGGCTATGAGATGCTGTTAAAGACCAATCGATCATTTATGCCCAATCAATCATTAAATCCTAATCGCTCATTACCCCCCAATCAATCATTAGACCATAAAAAGTGTGACTGGTAAGGGGAATATTAGAAACTGATGGCAGCTTCTTTCCAGTGTAGCCTACTGTTGCGAAAGTGCAGCGTGAAAAGCAGTGAGTTTTCTTAGGTTTTTCCCATCTCTCACGCGCGCGCGTGCGCGTACACTACAGCAATTTTGCACTTTTTGCTTTCACAACCTTCACAGAAATCCTTGTAAAGTATTGAAGGACTATACATTAAGGGGATTTTTTTAGGGTGTAAATCAGGCTTTTTCCAGAAAAAAACAGAAGAAAAAGCGGTGGAAAAAAATGCTCCAAAAAAATGGAAAGAAAAAAATCTGGAGAGTTTTTCCAAAAAGAGTCAGACCAACACAGAAAAAACATACGAGAAATTTGAAAAAAGCTCCGACGTTTTTTTGGGAAAAAAACTCCAACGTTTTTTTCAAGAAATCTCCTACGTTTTTTTCTGGAAAGTCGGAGATATTATCCCAATCTGAAAAGCGTGACATCGGGAGGCGAGGTGTGAAGGTTGTGAAAGCAAAAAGTGCAAAATCCCAGGGAAGGCGCGCGCGTCACACGCGCGTGAGGAAAAACCCCAATGAAGGGCTGCAAAATGGAACAAAGCGACCTTCCGTTTCATCCCACATAGCTCGTGCCCTACCCTCTTAAATCGCAATCAGAATCTGATGACCGATTTGGTTTACGCCCCAATCAGAATCTGATGACTTATTGGGGTAAAAGATTAGAAGGAAGACGCAAGTAAGAAGAGCAAAATACACAAACTTTGCAAAGTACACAAAGCAATTTCACCTACACACAAAGAAAAAACTGCACTTTTTCGGCGATTTTTATCTCTTTGCCTCATTTGGCACCCATATAGTATAGAGGGGGACGAGATAGAAAACAGCAGAAAAAGTGCAGTTAGAAAGAGGAAACGAAATTAGAAGGGATAGCCGATGGCGAAGTGGAACGCTAGGCTTTCACGAAACGAGTTCATGTTGTAGAATCCAGTGCGCTTGGTCTGGTAGGGCGCATGGAGCCCGATGCCGAGATCGAAGCGGAGGACGAGGAATTGCATGTCGTAGCGCAAACCGAGACCAGTGCCGACAGCCACACGACGGAGGTTGTCGAGACTGAGTTCTGAATGTGGACGCTGCGCATCGGGGCGCATCAACCACACATTGCCAGCATCGAGGAAAACAGCACCGTGGAGCGAACCAAACAAATGGGCTCGCAATTCAGCATTCGCCTCGAGTTTGAAATCTCCAGTTTGGTCGATGTAGGAATAGTTGGAGTGTGGAGCACTGTATCCACCAGGTCCGATGGTGCGCACGCCAAAGGCACGAACGCTGTTGGCACCACCAGCATAGAAGAGTTCACCGAAGGGAGCGCGGGTGCTGTTGCCGTAGGAATAGACCGCTCCAACAAAAGCGCGCGTGGCAAGGGAGTAGCGATCGGAGATGCGGTGGGTGTAGTGCATTTCGGCAGTGGCTTTGACAAACTGAGCGAAGGGCGAACCCAAGATTTTCTTGTCGGTTTCGTCAAAAGGTTTGCCCGTGAGCGCATACAAGCCCGAAGTCACATTACCCGCTTCTTTCAAGGAGAATTGCAACCAGAGGGGATTGCTCACCGATGCAGGAGAATTGTAGGTGAAGAGATAACTGATGGAAGGCACAAACTGATTGCGCATGGAGGTGTAGAGCGCAGGGTTGGCGCGCGTGATGGAGTCGAACACGGTCGTCTTGCTCACGATACTGTTGTATTCGATGGTGAGGGGCGAAAGTTCGTGACGGATATTGGCAGATCGCGACCATTTATACATCATGTTTCCTCCAAAGGTGATGAATTGGAAGAAACCAGAACGATTGCGCCAATCGGCATTGAGCGCAAAGGTAGTGGTTCCGTTGAGCGGCTTCACATCGACAAGGCGCAAGGGAGCAGCCAATCCATGTGCAATAGCATCGATACGCGCCAACTTGAGTTTGCGGCGCGCTCTGCGCCCCATGGCAGCAGGATTGAACCAAGGCATCATGAGACGAGGGAATTTGAAGCTCAGTTGTGTGCCCAATTCAAAACTATTGTTGTTGCTCGAAGCGCCTTTCCCGATTTGCCATTCATAGCTGCCGAAGGCTTTCCAAGCCACGGTTTCGCCACCACGAAAAGCATTGTGACGCGAAAGTTCATAGCTCACACCAGGACCGAACTGGTCGTTACTTTTGAGCGTAGCATTCATTTCTAACCCCGACTCAAAGGGATAGCCCAATGTGGCATTGATGCGCATGTCGAGGGTGTCGCAGGTGGCAGTGGTGTCGCGTGGATAATATTCGATGTCGAGCGAAGAGAAGAGTCCCAACGCATAGAGTTGCTCCTGCGTTGCCTTCTGATCGTAGAGGGCAAAACGTTCTCCTTCGATGTGGGCGATGGAACGGCGCCACAAGCCAGAGCGCAAAGGAATCTTTTGCCCAGGGAAGAAATAGGTGTAACCAGAGCGTTCTAATCTCCCAGTGAGAGGAGTGTCTTGATTGTCGCGAATGACGACATAGGTGTGTCCCATGTGCCAAGGACGACGCGTGTTGTCGGCTCGCTTTGGATTAGGTTGCACTCGCAAGTCCACATATCCTGTTTGGCGCAAAGTGTCGGCTTGAAAGGTAGTCGTGGCAGCGGTGTAGAAATAGTAGCCATTGTTGCGCATCAAGGCTTCGATGCGAGATTGTTCGCCCGTAAGATTTGCCGTGCTGAAGGGGGCTCCTCGACGCAAAGCGACTTCTGGCGAGTGCGTGCCAACAAAGAATCGGCTACAGGATCGAAATGACGATATTCGATGGAGTCGAGATAGAAAAGTAATCCCGGAGTGACCGTATAGTCTAGTTTGGCTTTGAGCGGATGGCTGCCGGTGACCACATCAAAGTCCACCTTTCCACGCAGATAACCATAGTTGCGCAGTGTAGTGGTAGCCACTTTCGTGCGCATCTGAGGGGCTACGGAAGAAATGAGCACTGGTGGTTCTGCAAAAGTCTTAAACAACCATTTCCCCACAAGTGTTTCGGCATCAGCAAAGGTGTTGTACGCCCACAGTCCAGGTTTCCAAGGACTGGTGAAGGTGGACGAACCAAAGAGTGCGCCATTGGGAGGGTAAGCCAACACAGCTTCTACTTCGGTGCGCATAGCAGCGAGATTTGCCTTGGCGTCTGCTTCCTTATGCTCTATCATTTTGCGCTCGGCAGTGGTCAGACTACTGGGGTCGCGTTTTTCCAACTCTGCCATAGAGACTGAATGCTTCTGTCCTCCATTGACAGCACGGTCTATGGCTTCCACTGCATTGGCAATAGAAGTGATGACCCCAGCACTGTCGGCTGCCGCCTTGGAGTTGCGGCGTTGTTTAGACTTTGCTGTAGGGAGATCGTAGGTGATACTTTTGATGCCGGTGTAGAGTTGTTCCCCCTCTGGAATCTTGTCGGTGGTGGAACATGCCTGCACCAACACCACAGCACAAAGCAGTAGTGCTGAGGTTGCCCAAGCCCCCCTCATGGGGCGCGTCAGGCGGTGGAGAAGAGAATATAGCTGTGATATGCGCATCGTGAGCAAGAGTTATCGATGAGAATGAGAATAGATAAGGAGGATTCGAAAGTTCCTTATTGTGCCGAGGTGTTTTGCGGCTTCGCAGGTTTGGAAGACTTGCGTGGCTTGAAGAGGAAGAGGTCGATGAGTCTGTTGGACTTACGACGCATGACAAGACCAACACCCGTCTTCATGAGTTGTCCTTCGAGGGGATCACGGCTATTGCGGTCGTAGAAGAGACGCACATAGCGTGTGCTGTTGGGGTCGAGACGATATTCCAAGGAGATGTTGTCAATCACCGATTCGGCAGTGGTCACTTGATCAGCTCCCGAGGAAACTTTTCCGCCGATGACCACGCGCATACGATTGTTCAAGAAACGCTTGGAGAACTGGAACGAATAGTCTGTGGTGGAAGCGCCAGAAGAGCTGACACCATTTTTCCATGCCGAACGACATATCAATGGTTGAAAGCGCCTTACCGGCAATGTTTTGTATTTCGCTTTGCAAGAAAGCATTGAGCGCATTGGATGCCTTGAAACCACCAGTGGACAAATTGTCGTCGGTGATGTACATACCTGTGGCGAGCAAGGCTACAGCGGCTTTGCCACGGTCTTCTGTACTCATCGAAGCTAACTGATTTTTTTGATGGTCAAATCTTCGGGCGCTTCGATGATAAACTCTAGTCCCATGTCTTCGAGGGTGCGTGAAATCTTGACACCAGCTTCAAAGTTGACCGCACGCTGATTGTCGTTTTTCGGTGACAATGCTCTTCACATGCTCGGTGGCAGTGATGTTGAGCGTGGGATTCATCATGGCTCCGGTGAACTCGACGTAAGAGCCAGAAGCCAGCGTGAAGGTGCGGAGCGGAATGACAGGGAGTTCGTAGTTCATCTTACCCTCGTTGAGCGTGAGACGTCCCGTGAGTCGCATTTCGCCTTCGGGAGGCATGCGCAAATCTAGATTTCCTTCCCCAGAAACATCGACATAACTTTCGCCATTGGGGGTGAGGAAGCACTGGAAACGCGCCCCTTGTCGCAGGCGAATGGTGAGGGCTATGTCCATGCTCGAAGAGGAGGCTTTCTCCTCGGGTACAACGGCAGCAAGAGTGTCGGAGAAGTCGGTGAAGGTGACCAAATCGGACAAGTCGTTTCCACTGCTGAGCGGAGAATTGGTGAAGAGATAGGTGACATCGGTCTTGTCCAAGACGGTGAGCAAACCGCGTACGGTCATCTTGGAGGGTGTGCCTTGGATATTGGCAGCAAAGTTGGTGAGCACCTTGCCATAAACCAAGGATTCGCGATTGCGCTTCGTGTCGATGACGGGGAAGTTTTTCGCAATCATGTCGATGTTGAGATATGCCGCATCGGGATGTTCGAGATTGAGGATTCCCGACATTTTCAGCGGACTACCATCGGCAGTGGTGAGGGCAAAGTCTTGGAGTTTCACCACGGAGTTTTGAATCTGGACGGTGTCGGCAGCGAATGTCAAATCTACGCCATAGACATTGCTATAAAGATGAGCTTTGTCGAAGGAGAGGGCACCATTGATGACGGGTTTTTCAGCCGTTCCCACGATAGATAGTTCTCCATTGAGGGCTCCCTTCATCTTGGTCTGCGTGCCTTCGAGGAAAGCATCCATCATGCTCATGGGCAATGACTTGAGTTTGACATTACCCGCAAATGATCCTTCGCCTTTCGCATAATAAGTGCCAGATGCCTCAGCCACTTCTGAGCCATTGAACATGATGAAGGCGTCGGCTTTGTGATCGCCTTCGCGAGTGGGTTGGTAGGAGATTTCTGCTCCTAAATCACCCATCTCCACACCTTGATAAGCAAACTTGCGCGCTTCGGCAGTACCAACAGCAGAGAACACGCGGTCTTGCTCAACGAGGTGGAAATCGGCATTGAGCACCCCTCCGATGGGTGGGAGATAGGGCATCACATTTGCCAACTCACCGAGATTCAAACGATTGATTTCTATCGCAATGTCATTATTATAAAGGCTGTCGGGCTCTTCGGCACGGAGCATCAAGCCTGTGCCGTCGTCTGCTAACAAACGGACATCGGCTTTCAAGCGACGATCATCGCCCCAGAATACAAAGTTGTCGGGATTGATGGTGAACTCACGATAGGCTACAATGGCTTTTTCGGGTGTGAGATGGAAGCGCATGCCCCCTTGTGCCATTTCCACCTCAGCACCAAGCTGGAGTCCGGTCTTGTTGGTAGCATCGACGAAAGCTACCTCGGCTTTCACACCATGCTCCAAAAGTCCGCTTTGTAGGGTGGCAGTGAAAGGATTGGGGTTCTTGCGCTTGTCGTTGTGGACCATTGCGGAGAATTGCAAACGATCGTCCACATGCTCCAACTTTCCGTGGATGGTGTCGATGACGAGGGCACCATGTTTAAGTTGTCCCACAGCAAGCGAACCATTCAACCCTTCGCGTGCATTGGCATCGAGATGGATTTGAAGGAGGTGACCTCGTATTGCAGATAGCGCAACAGGTTGCTGATGATGTTATTGTGCGCTCCCACCATGTGGAGGGACATATTGGGCAAGTGCTTTCTCAGAGCATGTTGATCGATGCGTTGATGCTTCAACTGAGCTTGCGCTACCTTCGCCAACTCAGCTCCCTTTTTGCCTATCTGCTCTAAGCCTCCTCGAGCGGAGAAGTCGAGAAGCATGTCACCAGAATAGGCTTGTAGCGTGGTGGTGTCGGGCTGCGAACGGAAGTTGAAATCAATGTCGCGCGCTAAAATCGCTCGTTCGGGCGCAATCAAACGAAGGTGTCGCATGGAACCTTTCGCCATCAAGTGCTTCATGTCGGACGTGGCTTCAAGATTTCCCTTAAAACTACCTCCAAACGTGAGGGTATCTTCCATGCCAGTGAGACGGCGCAGATCGAGTTTGTCGAGTTGCACATCCACGGTTGCGGCATAGCGGCGATGAAGTTGGGCGTCTATGCTGCCACGTCCTTCGATGAGGGGGTTATTGGCAGAAAAATCGACCAAAGCGTGGGTGCCACGGAGTGCCCCTTTCAAACGGATGCCATCGAGGGGATAGCGATCGTAGCGGAAACTACGAATATCGGCAGTGGCTTGCAGGTTGCTGCGCATGGCGAGTGGCGTGAACCCTTGACCATGCACACCAAAACTTCCGGTGAAGGGCGTGAGGGGTTGCTCCTTAATAAAGTGGTGGAGGGGGGAAATTGCGCACATCGACTTCGGCATCGTAGCGCTCGGTGTCGGTGTTGACGGAAGCACGCGCAGTGATTTGTCCTTGCGCATGCTGGAAGGTGGCATTGGTGCGATAGTCGGCACCGCTGAATTGTAGATGTCCGAGGGCGGAGAGTCCATCGGGAAGATGGAAAGTCTGGGCTAAATCGGGGGGAAGCAACGGACGGATGCGCTGGGAGGACTGTGAATTGAGGGAGAAATGGAAGTCTCCACTACGACGCTTGTCCATGGCATTGCGCACAAAACCATCTGCTGCAACACGCGCCAAACCAGCCACTCCCACCGAAGCACGTTGCACAGCGAGATGGCGCATATTGCCTTCGGCATTGAATTGCAGTTCTATCGGATTGCCTCCAGTCAATTTGCGACTCATTTCAGCCATTTGTCGGTGTTGTGCTGCTGAGATATAGGGCTTCAGTGCGGAGAGCACATCGACCATGCCCACACTGGCTTGTGATTTGAGCGAGAAACGTCCTTTGCCTGTGGGTTGGAACGCAGAGTAATCGGCTACGAGCGAAGCGGTGAGCTGAGAGTTAGGGGTAGATACACGCAGATTGGGAAGACTTACCCATGTGGTGTCTCCCTCTATTTTTCCGCCTAAGTGCGTCAAATAAAAAAATCGTGTTTTCCTTCTCTCAACGCAAGGTGTTGCACATTTGCCAAAAATCGCCCTTGTGCATCGTAGCTCACTCCGCTAGCTTTGAGATCTATCCCCGTAAGTGCGAACAGCGCATCGGCAGGTAATGGACGACGCGTCATGTTCATACTGGCTGCTCCTTGCGAGAGGGTGAGAGATTGTACACGATAGTCTTTCTTTCCCAAGTCGAAATGTCCCTTGATCATGCGTGCATCTTGCAAACCTGCTACAAGATGAAGACTGTCGCCAGGCATGGATAGGGCTATCCTACTCCGCTGTATCTGAACATCTTGCACATCAATCACCCAAACCACGGGCTTAGAGGTGGTGTCTTTTTGGGCTGTGTCGGCAAGCGCAACGGTGAGGTCTGCACCATCAAGACGAGCGCGATTGAGCGTGAAGATGCTTTGCTTCCAGTCTGCTCCTTTTGCCTCGGCAGAAAAAGACTGGATGCGACCTTTCACACCCACATCGGGGATAAGACTTTTTGAGTTGATGCGAGCATCAGTCAAATGAAATCCTTCTACATCGGCTCTTCCATCTAGCAAGGGGAAGAAAGCAACATCGAGGTGCAAGTTTTGGGTAGACAGTACAGTGTCGTTGGCTGCATCTTGCGCCACCATGCCTTGCACGTCCAAGTTGAGGAAGGGGGTAAGATGCACTTCTTCCACTTTCACCCTCACTCCCATGGATTCTTCCAAAGAAGCCGACACACGCTCCACTGCCCACCGCTGCACGGGGGGGAAGATAAAGCGCAATGATGGGCAATAGCAGCAGCACCAACAAGATGGCAAGAGTTATACTAAAGATTTTGAGCGTTTTTCGAGGAGAAATCATTGACGATATTCGCAATTAAGAGAGCAAGTGAGATAGCGCAACGAAGGAGGAATCCCCTCATTGAGAGAGATTTCCTCCTCGTTACAAACGAATCGTTTAGCCTTTATAGTGGAGGTGGAAACCTGCCACGGCTGCAATGGCTTTGCGGAAGATGTCGAGACTGAAGTTCTCATTGGGAGAGTGGATGGCGTTGCTCTCAAGTCCGAAGCCCATCAAGATGGTTTTCACACCAAGCACACGTTCAAACTCGCTGATGATGGGGATGCTTCCGCCACGTCGCACAGCAAGTGGTCGCTTGCCAAAGGCTTCGGTGAACCCTTCTTCTGCGGCTTTATAAGCTGGAAGTGTGATGGGGCAAACATAGCCTTCGCCTCCGTGCATGGGAGTCACCTTGATTTTCACGCATTTGGGTGCAAGACTTTCCACATAATCAATGAAGAGTTGTTGGATTTTCTCGTGCTTTTGGTGAGGCACCAAACGGCAACTCACCTTGGCATAGGCTTTAGAAGGAAGCACTGTCTTGGATCCTTCGCCTTGATAACCGCTCCACATGCCGCAAACATCGAAGCTAGGACGACAAGCATTGCGCTCGATGGTAGAATATCCCTTTTCACCACGCACTTCTTCCACATCGATAGACTTTATAGGCTTCTTCATCGAAAGGTATGGAAGCAATCATAGCGCGCTCTTCTGCTGAAAGTTCTTCTACATCGTCGTAGAATCCAGGAATGGTGATGCGTCCATCCTCATCAACCATCTTAGCGAGCAGTTCGCAAAGCACGAGTGCAGGATTGGCGACAGCTCCTCCGAAATGTCCAGAGTGCAGGTCGCGATTAGGACCAGTGACTTCGATTTGCCAGTAGGCTAAGCCACGAAGTCCCGTGGTGAGTGAGGGAAGATTAGCAGCCAACATAGAGGTGTCGCTCACCAAAATGATGTCGCTACGCAGGAGATCGCGATGCGCTTCCAAGAACCCTACGAGAGAGGGACTACCGATTTCTTCTTCTCCCTCAAGAATGAACTTGACATTATGGCGCAAGAGGTCGTGCTTCACCAGATACTCAAAGGCTTTTACCTGCGTGAACGACTGTCCTTTGTCATCATCAGCTCCGCGTGCCCAAATGTGGCCATCGCGAATCTCGGGTTCAAACGGAGCGGAGTGCCAAAGTTCAAGAGGTTCGGCAGGCATCACGTCATAGTGTCCATACACCAACACAGTAGGCGCAGAAGGGTCTACGATTTTCTCACCATAAACAAAAGGATTTCCCTCGGAAGGAATCACTTTCACGTTGTCTGCACCAGCTTCGGTGAGCAATTCTTGCCAACGCACAGCACAACGCTCTATGTCGCCTTTGCGCTCGGGATGCGCACTGATGCTAGGAATGCGGATGAGCGAGAAAAGTTCTTCGAGAAATCGCGGTTCATTGGCGGCGATATATTCTTGTATCGTAGTCATAAGAGAGAATATTTAGGTTATGATGGACTATTTCTTGGGAAGGGGCGTCCAAGTCAGGGTCAATTCATTGGTGGTGACGAGTTTTCCAGAGAGATAAAGCTCATAATGCACCTGCACCTCGGCATGTGCTTCCGTCACTTCTTGCTGCAAATAGGTGGCTTTTGTGGACATTGTAAACTCTCCTTGTGGAGTGACGTAAGTGCTCTCCAAAAGGTCGCCCACACGGAAGAGGAGGCGCGATTTTGTATCACCCTCTCGCGACACCGACACCCACAAATCAGCCCCTTGCAGCGCTGTTTGTCCGTGATTCTCTGCATCAGAGTAACGCACCGACCAAGTGCCGTTCTCACGAAGCGCAGCCATAGCGCGACCTTCGTAGCGAATCTCATCGTGCTCGCCCTCGGTGTTGGTGGTGCGCAAAATGGTTTTGAGAAAAACGGGATAAATCATATTGGTTATTGAGTAAAAACAGCCTAATTGAAAGTAAACTGCTCTTCTTTCGAGGTTAAATCACTCTATTTTCTTTATGATAAACTACTCTACCGGTTTTATTGAATCAACAACAGTAGATGCTATTGAATGAGAGTTTACCATCAAGATAAACGAGAGTCTAGCGTCAACACATTAGTAGTTTATATTAGCGTCAACACATTTGTAGCTTATATTAGCGTCAACACATTTGTAGCTTATATTAGCGTCAACACATTTGTAGCTTATAAAAACACAGAAGAACCACCCTCCTATCGCGCCATTTCGGCCGCAATATCGTTGGTCAACTGCACAAACTCCGCAACAGAAAGTTGCTCAGGACGTTTTGTCAAAAGTGGTTGTGCGAGAAACTCAGCATGATCGCTGCCACAGTTGCGCTCCGCATTGAGTTGCGCAAAGAGCGGTTTGAGACTTCCGCGCATCATCTTGCGACGTTGGTTGAAAGCCGTCTTCACCACACGGCGGAGCAAACGCTCATCACATCCGCAGTCTTCCACATTGTTGCGGGTCATACGCACCACAGCACTCTTCACCTTAGGAGGAGGATTGAACACCCCTGGTTCGACAGTGAAGAGATATTCCACGTCATACCACAACTGCACCAAGACACTCAAGATGCCATACGTCTTATTGCCTGGTTTAGCCGCAAGACGCTCTGCCACTTCTTTTTGAATCATGCCTGTGCAGCAGGGAATGAGGTGGCGATAGTCGAGCATTTTGAAAAAAATCTGGCTCGAGATGTTGTAAGGATAATTACCCGTAAGCACGAACGAGCGTCCGTCGAACACATGTTCGAGGTGCATTTTCAAGAAGTCGTCCTCAATAATGCCCTCAGCTTCGAGTTGCGGATAAGCCTCGCGGAGGTAAGCCACACTCTCAAAGTCAATCTCTGCCACTTTCACCTCACGCTCTTTCGGAAGGAGGTATTGTGTGAGCACACCCATACCAGGTCCCACTTCCAGAATGGGAAGTTCGGGACAAGCATCCACCGTGTCGGCGATGGCACGTGCCACATTCAAATCTTTCAAAAAGTGCTGTCCAAGGAATTTTTTCGGGCGTACGGATTTCATTCTACGAAATAATTTGTATTTTTGCGGTAGCAGGAGCAGTCAACTATCCTCATGTAATACGGAGGCTCAACCCATCCTGCAAAGCATTGTGGGCGAAATCTTGCACCATAAAGTGTGACAAGATGCCCTGCAACGGCAAATTTACAAAAAAACTCTGATTCGAGTGAAGCAAGTCCTCAACATATTCAAGATTCTATTGCCTTTTGTCTTCAGCATAGGCATATTGTGGTGGATGTACCGCGAACTCGACTGGGAAAGCGTACTCACAATGCTCCAAGCCACGCACTGGGGATGGATGTTCTTCTCACTGCTCTTTGGCATTGTGCCACTGGTGCTTCGCGCGCTGCGCTGGAAAATTGCCTTGCAGCCACTTCAGGAGCATCCTTCCACACGCATCTGCGTCGATGCCATCTTCGTGTCTTACGCTGCAAGTCTGATCATCCCCCGCGTGGGAGAAATCACCCGTTGTGGCACCTTGAAGAACTATGCAGGCACCTCCTTTTCCAAAGCCCTCGGCACGGTGGTGGCTGAACGCATGGTAGATGCGCTCTTGATGCTCCTCATCGCGGTGCTTGCCCTCTGTTTGCAATTACCACAATTTCTGTCTTTCTTGCAATCCACAGGGACAAACGCGCACGACATCTTGGCGCGATTCACCTCCACAGGCTATCTCGTCACTGCCATTTGCATCATCGTCGGCATTGGATTTGCCATCTTCCTACTGGCAAAAAGTGCCCTTCTTTCAGCGAGGTAAAGACAAGATGCGCAGTTTCTTTGATGGAGTTTCCTCCCTGCGCCATCTGCATCAACTTCCGCTCTATCTGCTCTATAGCATCGGCATTTGGGTGGGCTATTTTTCTCCATTTCTATCTAGCCTTCTTTGCTTATCAAAGCACCAGTCACATCGACATCATGGCTGGATTGCTCATCTTTAGCGCCGGCACCTTTGCCGTGCTCGTGCCCACCCCCAATGGTGCCGGACCATGGCACTTCGCCGTGAAGACGATGCTCGTGCTTTATGGCGTGGCACAAGCTCCTGCCGTTTTGTTTGCCCTAGTGGTACACACCATTCAAACAGCCCTCGTCGTGCTCATGGGAGCTGTGGGTTGGGCAGATTTATTCTCCATGAAAAAAAATCACTAAAATCAGAGGAACCGTTACAACTAACCCTTAATGCTTCCTCTTAATACTTATCACTATGAGCGAAATTCTCAAATTGCAGCCCGAAGCTATCTGGCGCAACTTCCATCTCCTCACCCAAGTGCCACGTCCTTCTGGACACTTGGAAAAGATTCAACAATTTCTCCTCCAATGGGCTGCCGAACGCAACATTGAAGCCTCGCTCGATGATGCTGGTAACATCTTGATGTACAAGCCTGCTACTCCTGGCATGGAAGACAGAAAGATGGTCACCCTCCAAGGCCACACCGATATGGTGCCCCAAAAGACACCAGACTCTCCCCACAACTTTGAGACGGACCCCATCGAAACATGGATTGATGGCGACTGGGTGCGTGCGCGCAACACCACTTTGGGTGCTGACGACGGCATGGCGATTGCCACCATCATGGCGATTTTCGAAGACGACACCATTCCCCACGGACCTCTCGAAGCTTTCATGACTTCCGATGAAGAAACCACCATGCATGGTGTCACTTACATGAAGGACGGTCTTTTGAAAGGCGACATCCTCATGAACCTTGACAACGAGGTGCATGGCGAACTCATGACTGGTTCTGCTGGTGGTATCAACCTCAGCGCAGAACTCGAATACCAAGAAGTGGCTCCCGATGCGGAAGATGTGGCAGTGGAAATCGTGATTGGCGGTCTCCGCGGGGGACACTCTGGTTTGGAAATCAACGAAGGTCGTGGCAATGCCAACAAACTCTTGGCACGCATCGTCACAGATGCCATTGCCAACTTTGAAGCTCGTTTGGCTTCTTGGAAAGGCGGCAACATGCGCAACGCCATCCCCCGCGATGCTCACGCAGTGCTCACTCTCCCCAAGGAGAATGTAGCAGAATTGCGCGAAGTGGTGCTCGGAGAATGGCTCACCGACTTGACCGACGAATATGGTCTCATCGAACTAACCTCACCCTCCAAGTGAACGAGGTGGCTCTGCCTGCTGCCATCGTGCCCGAAGCTGTGCAAGACAATTTGGTCAACGCCATCCTCTCTTGCCACAACGGTGTGATGCGCTTCATTCCCCATCTCCCCCGCATCGTAGAAACATCAAGCAACTTGGCGATCATCGAGATTGGCGAAGGCAAAGCCTTCTTCAAAGTTCTCGTGCGCTCTAGTGCCGACTCCATGCGCCAATACTGCGTAGACACCCTCGAAGCTGGTTTCTCCATGGCTGGCATGAAGGTCACCACCGATGGGGCATATCCCGCATGGCAACCTTCGCCCAAGAGCGAAATCGTGGAACTCATGACCGAGGTTTACAAAGATCTCTTCAACGAAGACCCAAAAGTCACTGTGGTACACGCTGGTTTGGAATGCTCCATCATCCTCACCCACTGCCCCGGCATGGACGTTGTTTCCTTCGGTCCCACTTTGCAATCGCCTCACACGCCCAATGAGCGTTGCAACATCCCCTCTGTGGAAAAGTACTGGCGTCTTGTGCTCGAAACACTCAAGCGCGTGCCTAAAAAATAAGCACCTGCACTTTGCAGCATAGCTTTTTATTTCATCGCCCTCTTCAGTCTTCTCGGCTGGAGAGGGCATTTTTTATGAAATCCTTGGCTGTTTCATAGGGAGTTCGTAATTTTGTTGCAACAAACGAACGTGCGCTCGTGCTGTCGCTCCTTACCTCATCGAGAGCGGCACACCGACCACGCTCTCCCACCTCATAAAATTCATTCAGATGAAATCTATTCGCTTAGAAATCAACAACGCCACTTCTTTCCTCGCCGCTGGTGCACTTGACGAAGTGAGCGCAAACGTACCTGCCGCTCAAAAGGCACTCGAACAACAAACCTGCCCTGGCAATGACTTCCTCGGCTGGATGCACCTTCCCTCAAGCATCACTCCCGAATTCTTGGGAGAAATCAAGGCTTGCGCACAAACTTTGCGCGAAAACTGCGACACCATCGTCGTAGCCGGTATCGGTGGTTCTTACCTCGGTGCACGTGCGGTGATCGAAGCACTCGGCAACCAATTTGAGTGGCTCACCAACGATGGTTCAAACCCCGTGATTCTCTTTGCTGGTAACAACATCGGCGAAGACTATCTCTACGAACTCTGCGAATATCTCAAGGGCCGCAAATTCGGTGTCATCAACATCTCTAAGAGTGGTACGACCACCGAAACTGCCCTCGCTTTCCGCCTCCTCAAGAAGCAATGCGAAGACCAACGCGGCAAGGAAGTAGCGCGCAAAGTCATCGTTGCCGTTACCGATGCTAAGAAGGGTGCAGCTCGCATCACTGCCAACCAAGAAGGCTACACCTCATTCATCATCCCCGACAACGTGGGTGGACGTTTCTCTGTCCTCACTCCCGTAGGTTTGCTCCCCATCGCTTGCGCTGGTTTCGACATCGACGCGCTCGTGCAAGGTGCCACTGACATGGAGAAGGAATGCAGCACCGACGACAACATCGCTACACAATACGCTGCTGTCCGCAACGCCCTCTACCGCGCTGGTAAGAAGATTGAAATCCTCGTCAACTATCAGCCTAAGCTCCACTTCATGAACGAATGGTGGAAGCAACTTTATGGCGAAAGTGAAGGCAAGGATGGCGTAGGCATCTTCCCTGCTGCTGTAGACTTCACCACCGACCTCCACTCCATGGGGCAATGGATTCAAGAAGGTGAACGCAGCATCTTTGAAACGGTGATTTCTGTGGAAACTCCTCGCCACAAAGTGCTCTTCCCCCACGACGAAGAAAACCTCGATGGTCTCAACTTCCTCACGGGTAAGCGTGTGGACGAAGTGAACAAGATGGCTGAACTCGGCACCCTCCTCGCTCACGTAGACGGCGGTGTGCCCAACATGCGCGTAGTACTTCCCGAACTCAACGAATACTACCTTGGTCAGCTCATCTACTTCTTCGAGCGTGCCTGCGGTGTGAGTGGTCTCTTGCTCGATGTCAATCCTTTCAACCAACCTGGTGTGGAGGCTTACAAGAAGAACATGTTCGCGCTCCTCGGCAAGCCTGGTTATGAAGCTGAAACAGAAGCTATCCAAGCTCGTCTGAAATAAGTTTCATTTTTCTATCACTATACTGCGACCCCACCGTCCTCCCCAAGAGTGAGGTGGGGTCGCCGCTTTTATCTACTGATTTCTCGCACACGGTTCTTCATGTCCACTACCTTCGCTTCTGCTATCGCCCGATATTGGGCGCAACATCCTGATTTCCTAGCCCAAGCCATCGCTTCTTCACCATTGCTCGCTGCCCATGTAGAAGGTTCTGCCACTACTGCTGAGGCTTGCCCTGCCCTCCTCCCTCTCCGCGCCACCCTCTTCGACATGGATGGGGTGCTTTTCGACTCCATGCCAGCGCACGCAAAATCGTGGGCACAGGTGTGTCGCGAATTTGGCTTCGACATCGAAGAACAGGAAATCTACATGAACGAAGGGCGCACGGCTTTCACCACACTCAATGTGTTTGCACAGCGACAATTCAGACGTGACACCAATCCAGAGGAAGTGGAACGCGTGTATCAGCGCAAATGCGAGATTTTCAACACCTTCCCCACGGCTCCTAAAATGCCGGGAGCACAAGAACTCCTCGACCAGATTACTGCCGATCAACTCACCCGTGTGGTGGTCACTGGTAGCGGACAAGCTAGTTTGCTCGATCGCCTCACCCGCCACTATCCTGGCGTCTTTGCACCCGAACGCATTGTGTCGTCGATGGATGTGAAGCATGGCAAACCCGATCCCGAGCCTTATCTCATGGGATTGGAGAAAGCTGGGGTGCAACCTTGGGAAGCCATCGTGGTGGAAAACGCACCTCTCGGTGTGCGCGCTGGTGTGGCAGCTGGCATTTTCACCATTGCGGTCAATACGGGTCCACTGCCCGAAAGCGCGCTCTTAGACGAAGGAGCGCATCTCCTCTTCCCCTCTATGCAGGCTCTGGCAGAAGCATGGTCACAACTGCGTCTGCTCTTCGGACTTGCATCACAAGACTAATCAGCGGCAAGAATCGACTTGCGCTTACCTGCCTATCCTTTCCCTTCTTCTAGCTCCCATGACTATGATACACACCATTGCGCTCTCCCTTTTAGAAGGACTCACCCAAAACAAGACACTCACCTTGTTGCGACAAACCAACGATGCGCAACTCATCTTTGAGCAACCTGATGTGGCTTTGGCTGATTTTGCCCCGAGTTTTCAACAAGAGGTGAAGCAACTACTGCGCACCAATGGGGCAAAGGCGCTACAGAAGGCGCAAGCAGAATGGGAGTTTTGTCAAGAACATGGCATCCGCCCCATTGCCATCACCGCGAGCGACTATCCGCAACGGCTCAAAGACTGCCCCGATGCACCTGCGGTGCTTTTCTATCGGGGTTCAGCGGAATGGAATGTCCCTCACGTGCTTTCCGTGGTGGGCACGCGTCGCATCAGCCATTATGGCAAAGACCTCTGCCGGATGTTTTGTCAAGAACTTGCGCGCTTGTTTCCCGACACGCTCGTAGTCAGCGGACTGGCTTATGGCGTGGATGTGCATGTGCACAAGGCTTGTTTGGAACAGCAACTCCCCACCATCGGGGTGTTGGCGCATGGACTGGATCAAATCTATCCTGCCGCTCATCGCAACACAGCCTGCGAAATGTTGAAAAATGGTGGTCTGCTCACGGAGCACCCACGCGGTGTGCGCCCCTTTGCGGGTAATTTCGTCCGCCGCAATCGCATCGTCGCTGGCATGGCAGATGCTACCATCGTCATCGAGAGTGCCGACCATGGCGGTGCCCTCATCACTGCGCGCTTAGCAGGCGAATACAACCGCACGGTGTGTGCCTTCCCTGGACGAACCACCGACAAGTTTAGCGAAGGTTGCTTGCACCTCATTCGCCAACGTCGCGCGGAATTGGTCACCTCTGCCACTGATGTTCTCGAACTGCTCAACTGGATTGAACCGGCTCAGCCCGATGCACCAGTGCAACTCGAACTTTTCGGACCTCAACTCACGCCCGACCAACAACTGATGGCGCGTGTGCTGCAAGACAACGATGGTTGCACGCTCTCACAGCTCATGCTTCACACGGGTTTTGACCTCCCCAAAATCAATACCCTCGTTTTTGAACTCGAGATGCTCAACTGCATTTCGCTCTCCTCAGGTAATTGCTATCGCTGGAAACCTCAATAGCCTTCCCCTTTCTTCCACATTTCCTCACCTTGCCCCCTACTTTATATGGGTACATATCGACCCAAAGAGTGAAAAATCGGCGAAAAAGTGACAAAACTTTTTGACACATCATCATTTTTGCAATACTCAGATTTCAAAACACGCTTATCTCGGTCATTTTTTAGATCTCCGACACAAGGCTCCGCAACCTCTCGTTGCGGAGCCTTGTGTATGCTCACCGTTTTTCCCTCAATCTCCTCTATCGCCAATAAGCTGCTTTTCGCTCCTATCTAGAATTTCTAAGTCCCCTTCCTTTTTCCAGCCCAAATCCCTAGTCAGTTTTTCAACCCTACGCGCGCGTACGTTACAGAGGTTTCTACTTTTTTGCTTTCACAACCTTCACAGTACCGCTCAAAAACCACCTCGAAAACCGCAATTTCTAGCGTGTCTTCTTTCCTCCCAAAATCAGCTTTTTTCCTCCCTTTCCAGCACTCAAACATCACTCTTTCACGAACTCCGTTCCTATTACCCTCATAAACTCCTCACTTACTGCTTCTTACCCTCAATTTTGTGAAGGTTGTGAAAGCAAAAAGTGCAAAATTGCAGGGTGTGCGTAGCGCACGCGCGAGAGCCCCATTTTTACCCCTCGTTTTGTTGTGATTTTCAACCCTCGATTCCTTCCCCGCTTTCCCTCTCATTTGAGAGCATAAAAATCACAGTTTCCACCTCAAAATCTCTTAGTATTTCCTCGAAAATTATCCGATTTCACCAAAAGTTCATTGTCACCTACCAGAATCCTTGTTCCAATCGAGCAAAAATACGCTCCCATCAAGCAAGAAATTTTCTCCCACAAAACACAAAAAACGTCGGAGATAATTCAAAAAATCTCCAACGTTTTTCCAAAAATCTCCGACGTTTTTTTGAGAATCTCCTACGTTTTCAAATTGAAAGAAAAACAACGTTTGACAGCCCATAGGCGGTACTATTACCGTATGTTTGTCAATAGTCGGCAGATACTAACATAGTCTCTAAATCATTGCTTTGCACGATAGATTTCTTTAATCTCATCTTGAGACAATGCACGGTTGTAGATACGCAGATTGTCTAAGACACCATCGAAGTCACCAAGAAACGAAGAGGAGTTAGAACTATTATACCATGTAGCATCACCTGTTTCATAATACCTTCCATCAATATATAGTTTGTTTTGTCCACTCTTTAGCACAGTAACTAAATGATGCCATGAACCATCGCACAATAGATTATCGACCTCAAGATTAAATTTTGTAAACCAACCATTACCGTTTTGATCAACACCTACTTTTCCTTGAACAAGTGCAAGTAACCAAGCATTACTTTTACCTGGTCTATAAAAGGTAGTGCTAGTCGCTTTTGTTTTTACCCAAGCAGAAAAGGTTATTGTTGACTTTCCATTCTCTGGTGCACGAAGAATTTTATAGTATTTTCCGTCCACACTCCCTTTGAGAGCATAGCCTTTACCATCGGGTGTATCCTTAACAAAAGACATTTCCTTTCCTTTACCTTGTAAAACTCCACAATAATCCAATTCACCGAGTGCATCATCACAGTTTTGGTTGTCAAATGTGTAATAAACTAAGAGTCCATTCACCACCGCAGGGGGAGCTGTTTTTGTAGTGAGTTTTACCACTCCTCCATAAGAGATGCCCACACTATTTTTTGCAAATGCACGTACGTAATAGGTAGACTCTGGGTGTAAACCACTAAGTGTACCTAAAAATTCTGCTGTAGAAGTAGTGCTACCAAGGTCAAACACTTCATCAGAAGTGGTAGGTTCATGGTTAGTACGCGAGAAGACAAATCCATGCGCAGTGACAAAACCATCACCTAAATCCGTAATAGCACCTTCGACTTCTGCAGAGTTATGTTTCACCTGAGACACACTTCCTGTTTTTACATTGGGACGTGTTGGTGTAGGGAGAGTTTTCACCTGTACGGGATAGCTATAGCTGATGCCTTCGGCATTGATGGCATAGGCACGGAGGTAGTATATAGTGTTAGGCGTGAGACCTGTGAGCGTACTATTAAATGGCTTGCTTTCAGTGGTTCCACCTAGTGAGTTTTTACTGTCTGCAGTAGTTGGTTGCGTATTCGTTTGCGACCAGCAGAAACCATAGGATGTTACCGCAGAACTTCCCACACTGGTTAAGAAAGCTGAGGCGTTGAGCGATGAATGCCTCACCTCTTGCGTCTCGATAGCTGTAACTTCAGGAGCAGCTTTTGCCGCAACTTGCATAGTTACAGGAATAGTAAGATTGGTGACTGAAGAAGTAAGCACAAGCGTGCCACTATAAGTGGCTGCATCAAGATTAGTGCGTGACACCTTAATCTTGACAGTAGCAATACCATCCTTATTAAGTGTTCCTTCTCCATTGACTACGGAAATCCAACTTTCTGTACCACTGACTTTATAGGCGACTACATCATCATTATCCGTATTTTTTTCAGCACAAGAGTACGTTCCACTTCTGTACTACCAAAATCAAGTGACGTGGGTTCTGGTACGATAGTTGCGCTCTTTTTCTGAGCTGTTATACGTAAGCTTGTTGCCCCTCCAGATTTACTACGAATAATTACATCAGTACTATAAAGTATATTTTGGGTTAGCTGACTACGATCAATATATACAGTTACAGTGGCTCGAGGAGCAGTGAGTTGTCCTTCGGTGGAAGAGAACGAAACCCACGTAGCATTACTTTGGCGCTCAATATTCCAGTCTAACTGAGCTGTGCCTGCATCCTTGACAATGTCGAATGTCATCTTGTCAAGGTTCATACCAAAGTCTAGCGTTTTTGTGCTAATCTGTATATCTGCATAGACTTGCTCAAGCGCAAAATCACCAGAATTTGTTTGTCCAGCGCGCACAACGAACTGTTTTTTCACGGTGTTATACCCTAGCTTTGAAGCTGTCACAGTATATTCACTTTCTGGCAGATTTCGGAAGGTATAAAGTCCATCTTCTCCTGTAGTCATAGATTGTCCCACACCCGAAATATCTACATGTGCATAAGCAAGAGGTTTGTTACTTCCAGCTTCAACGACACGTCCAGATATGGTTCCTAGCGTTTCGAGTGTTTCTTCTGGTGTGCAACCAGAGAAGATTAAGAGTAAAAGAAATATGTTGAATATTTTTTTCATGTTGATATATGAAGTTAGAAATTAATTGTACATGCTAATCCCAATCTAGGTGCTTCTAAATCTGGCATAATAGTAGGAGCAACAGAGAATCGCGTGTCGCGGTAGCTTGTAGTGTAGTAAAGACGTCCACGTTGAGACGTAAAAGCATCTACAATATTGAGAACGTACCACGCAGCACAAATCCCAACAGAAATATTGCGGAGCATGACAGTTTTATCATAGCGTTTCTTGTAATCTTGTTTAACATTGATACTGAAAGCCTCGTTTTGCCGTTTCTTGTAGTAGCTAGAGAGATTATTTAGATAGATAGATGTACCAATGACTCCAGCCTGCACTGTCAAGTACCCTATTCCCGCTACTGTGCGACGTTGATAAAACTGCGCCCATCCAGGGAGTAGGAAAGATCTCCATGCACCATGGTCTACTCCATAGGTGATGGGTGGAACCTCTGCTAATGTCATGCCTTCTTTAGCCACGAGGAAAGACCTGCATAATGCCATTCTCCGGCAGCATATTCGTAATACTCATCGATGATTTTATATCGTGCAACAGTCTTTCCATCGATGGTGATGGATTCCTTATAATCTTCAACAAGTATATCCTTCTTCTTTTCTTCGTATGAGTGAGTGTTCAACTCTGTATGATCGTTAATTGTTACTTGTTTTGAACTAACAAAGTTTTTCACAAAATCATTGATAGCTGAAAGGCGAGCCTTTTCTTTACTCTTTCCTCTACCTTGACTCATGTCCAATATATTTCCTTCTAAAACAATATCAGGCAATCGACCAACCACATAGGAAGATGGTTTTCCTTCCAACCAAGGTGGACGGTTTGACTTGACACGACTTTGTGCAGAAAGGCTCAACGAAAGAATAAAACCGCACAAGAAAAGAGTTAGTTTGCGCATACTCTTCATTCGACAACGTATTTATTTATTATTTTCTCTATTATTTCAGCCCCAAGTTTAGACCATGGACGAGGGCTTTGATTATCAGCATTAGGTTTCTCACCTTGCTTTTGTACTGCAGATAGTAATTGTACAATTTCTCTCTCTGTCATAGCTTTCAGAATATGCTCAATGGGGACATTAATATCCTCGGCATTGGCTTGAAGACAAACAGCATACTCGTTGACAGCTCCATGTTTGGAGTAGAAACAAATAATACGCGTTTTTTCTATTTGAGCCAACGTAACACCTTCAATTAATCGTCTGTATGCTTCAGAGTTTGCTCCAGACAAATCTTCGTCAGCACTATTTATCACTTCTCGAAGAGCGGTTTTCACGTTACTAGCTAATTCTGCCTTTGCAAGAATCATAGCTTTGCTCTTGGCTATAGATAAACTAGAAGACACACCAATACCTCCTCCTCTTATCCCTTCTGCTAAAGGATCGGCAACTGCGTTTTCAATATCCTCTTTACTTTTCACACGAAGTTCAGCCCCTCTCTCCCATGGTTTCTTGTCTGACACAGAAACAGACTGTCCAACAGATTGACCACTACGAGATAGCGAAGAAGGAACTTCCGTAAACTCCTCTTTGAGAGTTTGTGTATGATTTATCTTCTGGGGTGAATCCACAAAAGACACTCTAGTGGGCTGGGGTGTAGCGCAGGAACTTATTGCACAAGCCAGCAAAACAGTGGTAATAAAAATAGATTTCATAGACAACAATGTTGATAAGCTCATAACTCCTAGAAGAAGCGAATGAAAAAGAAATGGATGAAGTATACGTATTTTGTAACTCTAAGGAAACACTCTATTATTCTTTTAGTTAGTCCACGTGCAAAGTTAACTAAAAAAACGAAAGCAACAAATCAACACTCTATAAATCTAACTTTACATAAAGAAAACAGCATTACAGAAAGATTTCAGATCATAATTAGCTTATCACAAATCAGAAAACTCGACTTCCTTCTTTTAGATTTAGCACTTAAATAGAAATAGAAGACTTATAGACAACCCTTTAGCACAACCGAACTAGAACACGTTTTCAAACCTACACTACTCAATATACATTATAATACTCAATATACATTATAATGATGAGCAAATCCTTCTATTCAAACTCAGATTCACCTCCATTAGAAGAAGTTCACCGAATAGTATTTTGCATATCTGAAGACATTGAGAAGACAAAAACAGTAAAAAATCTACACTAACAGTCGTTTTAATATGAATAAAATCCCATTTGGAAGCAAATCTAAAACCACAACATAATACTATTTGAAGACAACAAGCATAAAACAAAAAATCCCTCGCAACGAAATGTTGCAAGGGATTTCTTTGGGTGACCGATGGGATTCGAACCCACGACATTCAGAACCACAATCTGACGCTCTAACCAACTGAACTACGGTCACCATGTTGCCCTTTCATCTGAAAGGCGATGCAAAAGTACGGACTTTCTGCGAAACCTCCAAATCTTTTCGGGCTTTTTTTCGCTTTCAACGCGATTTTCCTACGTTTTGGCGCTTTTCCACTGCCAAATACTTTAGAAGTGGGCGAAGACTAATCGGAAACTTCGTCAGAAGCCGAGGTGTCTTGGTTGGTGTCGCGCTCGATGGCTGGGTTGCCTTGAGCACTGAGGGGAAGTGTGAGTTTGTAGATCAAACCACCTTCGTCATCTCCAGGGAGATTGAGTTGTGCACCAAAGTGAAAACCGCGCGCATCGACACTGCTAAAGGCGATGCCACCGAGGACTAAGTTTTTGGAGGATGCCACTTCGGGTTGTCCGGCAAAGAGGGCTTTGGTGAAGACCCGCTTGGCAAGGGCTTCTCCATCGCGAGTGATGGTGATGGTGACTTGGTTGTCCAGGAAAGGATCTCCAAATCTGTCTTTCACCTGTGCAAGTGAATCGCCAGGAATGCGTTCCACTAGGATGTGATATTTGTGTCCACTCCACTCCACATCGGTGGGAATGGTCTGGTTGTCGTCATGTCCTGGACCTTGCTCTTGCGCTAAGGCTATCTGACCTGTATCGACTGACGAAGCGTTGTTTTTTTTGTTTTTTTCCCACCGCAGGCTGCCACTGTGAGGAGGAGTGCGAAGAGAGCTATCACAGAATATTTGTGTTGCATAGTCGTCAACTCATGTTTGATTTAACAGCGAAGATAGTAAATAAATCCAAGATGACAAGGCAGAACGAAAATAATTCGTTATTTTTGCTCTTCATAGGTATAATACACGCATGAAGAAATTATTCATATTGGGACTGCTTGCCCTCATGATGGCTTGCCACTCTGCAAGTGCTCCCTCCAACTCCCCTGCTGATTCATCAAAGACGGCACAAAAGGAGACTGCCATCGACACGCTCGCTACGCTCGTGGCAAGAGTGCAGCAACAAAGCAGGCTCTATGCTGCCGACTGCATGGTGCATAAGGTGGTGCTCTTCACCGACAAGAGCCAGATTGATGGCGGTTTGGTCAAATTCAACAAAGTGGGTTACCGCAAAGTAGCGATTCCCATAGATGTGACCCTCAAGGGCTATATTGATTTTGCAGATTTCACAGTCGACAACGTGTCGCGCGAAGGAGACCTGCTAGTGATTACGCTGCCTGATCCGAAGGTGATGCTCACCGCCTCGAAGATAGACCACAAGAAAGCCCGTCAATATGTGTCGCTCACGCGTTCCAACTTCTCCACCGATGAGGTGACCAGACTCGCTCATCAAGGAGTGGACAGCATCCGCCGCCATGCTGCGAGTTTTGGAATTGTGGAGTTGGCACGCACCTCGGCAGCACACACACTGGTGCCTATCGCCACCCGATTGGGATATGCAGAAAACAATGTAGTAGTGCGTTTTCGCAAAGATTTCAACGAATCTGATTGGAAGAAGATTGTTAAACCGCTCAATAGTGACCGCTCATGAACGAGAATTTGACCACAAATGCCGAAGAACTGCAAGGCACGCTCTCGGCAGATCAAGCGGAAACGACACCAGAGAACGCAGAACAGACCGCTCAATCCTCGGAAGTGGTGGACAAGAATGCGGAAGAAGGAGAGAACATCCCAGCAAATATTGCCTCCCCTGCGGAAGTCATTGCCGCTCCTCCCTCTCCTCCACTACCTCCCGATGGGAAATCCAAACTCGGATGCTGGAGCATCTTGTGGTGGTGTCTTAAAGCGATGGTGCGTCACTGGCGTATCACTCTTTTCGTTCTCCTAGTCGCCTTGATTGGCTATGGAGCGATGGTGGCTTATCGCACACTCACCAACTCGAACGATGCTGTGGAGAAGCCCATCGAGCAATCACCAGAAGAGATTGTGCGCCTACAAGCCATCGGTCAGTGGGAGTTTCTCTCTGTGGAAGCAGAAGAACTGGTGGAACGTCACTATTCGGGACTGATGAGCGAGCGCGATTTGGTGTGTATCTACCGCGGTACGCTGCGCATTGGTGTCGATATGCGCAAACTTCCCTCAGACTGGGTGGAAATGCAAGGTCGCAATGCGATTTTACATCTTCCACAACCATCTTTACTCGACGAGGACTTTCTCGACGAGAGTCGTACGACAGTCTTCTTTGAACAAGGTATCTTCCGCCCTGAGGAGCGCGATGCGATGCGCACAGAGGCGAAGGAAAAATGAAAAAACGTGCTATGACTGCAGAAAACCTGAGTATAGCGCGCAGAAATGCCGAAGCGCAATTCCAAAACCTCTTCCGTGCCATGGGGTATGAGGATGTGGTGGTGGAATTTGAACAAACAACTAGCACAAACACAAACTAAAATAGAACAAGATGAAAAAGACTTTTTACTACCTTTTCTCCATTATGGCGATACTCCTTGGAGTATTCTCTTGTGGAGATGAGCCCGAAGTTTCCCCATATCCACCAGGTAGCAAGTACAAACGCACCGTGATGGTGTATATGGCTGCACAAAACAGCTTAGGTGCTTCAGGATTTGCGCGACAAGACAGTGCAGAAATGGCACATGGCATGCGATATCTTCTTCCTGGAGAGCGTGTGCTGATGTTTCTCGACGACGACAGAGCACCTCGTCTCTATGAACTGCGCAAAGGATTGTCCTCTCCTCAGTTGGTAAAACAATGGAAAGAGGACCTGAACTCTGCAGACCCCAAGACGCTCACCGAATTGCTCACCACGATGCGCACAGATTTCACTTCCGAAAGCTATGGTTTGGTGCTCTGGAGTCACGCTACAGGTTGGATTCCCAGTCCCTAGATCGGTGTCAGAGGAAAAGTTTAACATCCCCCCCCACACCACAACAGCTGTTGCAGCAGAGGGTTTAGCAAGTCGTGCGGCTTCATCGGTGCAAAATACGTCCTTGCTCACGCGAAACGACTTATGGTTGCCCGAAGGTAGTACTACTGACGCCAACGCAGAAAGTTCTTCCGCAGGCAACAAGCGCACCACTTCTCGCAAAAAAATCCTGCTTTTTTTCAGCGAAGAGTTACGGCATGGATGTGGGTAAAAACGGAAATTGGGAAAGAGATGTCGCTGCACTGGGCGCACCTGCCGAAGAAATCAACATTGATGATTTGAGCAAAGCTATCGCAGCGGCGAACATTCCTCTGCGCTTCATCCACATGGACTGCTGCTTGATGGGCGATATTCAAGCGTTTACGCACTCCGCCATGCAGCAGACTACATCGCGGCTTCTCCCATTGAGATTTCTGCCATTGGCGGTTTCTACACTGACATGCTCCGTTGGGGATATTTCTCTGAAGAAATCAAGGATTTGGGCATCACCTACTCCAACTATTATGTAGGAAAGGGAAGCCAACCTATACCGACAACTTCGGATTGGTATTTGCTATCGTGCGCACCGACAAACTGCAGGCTGTGGCAGATGCGATGGCAGCAGAATTGCCTCAACATCTCCCAGCATTGAAAGCGGATGGTTCGAAAAACTTCCCTGACATGACTGACACGCAAACTTATGGTCGCTACACCTCCAATAAATTCTGGCGTCCTCACTACTACGACATGAACGATGCCCTTCGTCGTGCACTGCCCACTGATAGTTGGCAACGCGTGAAGCAAGCACTGGACGCAGCGACGGTGTATAAATTCACCACGCCACGATTCATGACGGGCTTGACCGTGCTCTATCAAGGCAATTATACCGCAGACGTCATAGCTGTGGACGAAGCAAACTTCTGTGGTATCTCCATGTTTGTGCCACAAGAAGCCTACACCATTCATGCCGTGAGCAACCCTCCCTACTGGAATCGTGCTTGCCCACATGGTGACCTCAATAAGGAATTCCGCAAAACGGAGTGGTACACCGCAGCTGGATGGAAAGCCGCTGGATGGTAAATAAAGGAGTGTTTGAACACCCTCTTTGATAGCTTGCGCTGTGCGTGCTAACCAACGAGGATTTAAACAAAAAGAAGAGAAAGCGTCGAATCAACTCAACGACTTTCTCTTCGGTCATTCCTACTGTGCCAACCGCAAAGAAGAGTTTCAAAACAAGATATAAATAGGTACAAACACATTATGGGCGAAATCATCGCATGGGTGCTCAATCACCTCAACTATTGGGTCATATTTTTGGGCATGACCATCGAAAGTTCTTTCATCCCCTTCCCCTCGGAAGCCGTCATTCCTCCTGCAGCTTGGATGGCGAACAATGGTGCACTCAACATCTTATTGGTGGTCATCGTTGCGACCTTGGGAGCTGATGCCGGTGCACTCATCAACTATGGTTTGGCTTACTACCTAGGGCGTCCTGTCATCTATAGATTGGCAGACACAAGATGGGCAAAATTGCTGCTCATAGATCGAGAAAGTGTGGAGAAGTCGGAGCGTTTCTTCCGGCATCATGGTGTTATCTCCACACTCATCGGACGTCTTGTGCCAGGGGTGCGACAACTCATCAGCATTCCTGCTGGTTTGTCACGCATGCACCTGGGTAAGTTTATGATTTACACCACACTCGGTGCCGGAGCATGGAATATCGTGCTCGCTTTCTTGGGATTTTACCTCATCCCTACCCTCTTCCCCAGTGTCACCACGCCCGAACAGGTGATGGAAAAGGCTAATCAATACAGCCACATCATCGGCTACGCCATTGGTGGATTGGTGGTTTTGGTGCTCATCTACCTTATTTATAAGGTGGCTTCCCACAAATCCAAGAAGCAACCAACGACTTAATCTCTCCTTTCAACCTTCGCTATGACCGTTGTTCCAAGATTTCCGCTAAAACTCAATGCAAGTCTTGATCTTCCCACGAGCAAGAGCCTCTGCGCGCGCGCTTTGGTGATCAATCATCTTTGCGAACAACCCGTTCACCTCGAAGGTTTGTCGGACTGCGACGACACGCAAGCCATCCTCCAAGGCTTAGAAGCACTCCGCAACTCGGAGGATGCTCCACTTCGCGTGGGCATTGGTGCAGCCGGCACTGCGATGCGCTTCCTCACCGCGCTATTTGCTGCCACCCCTCAGCTCGATGTTGTGATTACAGGTAGTCAGCGCATGCAGGAACGTCCCATTGGTGCTCTCGTCACTGCGCTTCAGGCGGCAGGAGCAGACATAAGTTATGTGGAAAAAAAGGGCTATCCTCCTTTGCACATCCGAGGTAAGCAACTCGAAGGTGGCACGCTTACACTCCCTTCCAACATCAGTTCGCAATATGTGAGTGCCCTCTTGATGATCGCTCCCACGATGCGCCACGGACTCCAACTAGAATTGGTGGGGAAAGTGGCTTCCGCTCCCTACATTCGCATGACGATGCAGGTGATGAAAGCCTTTGGTGTGGAGTCAAAGTGGGAAAACAATCTCATCAGCATTGAGAGTGGTCAGCGATACGCTCGCACGCTCTCCTCACACTGCGGAGGTACTGAGAAAATGGCACAAACAGCGTCCTACACCATCGAATGCGATTGGACCGCAGCTTCGTATTGGTACGAAATTGTCGCTCTTCATCCCGACAAAACTGCGAGAGTCTTGCTTCGGGGACTGAGAGAAGCCAGTGAACAAGGCGATTCCGTCTGCGCAAGATGGTTTGAAGCACTCGGAGTGATGACAACTTTCACCGCAGAAGGAGCTGTTTTGGAAAAATCAACCAAGTCTCCGCAAGTTACACTTGAATGTGATACTAGTACTTCGGAAGACAACGAGCTTTCATCACAAACTGATGATAACTTCTGCGAAAGCAACGAGTGTTTATCGCAAGCCACTTGTCATTCATCCCAAGCAGTTCATCACTCCTGCAAGGATGCCCCTCCCCTCTTGCTAGATTTCACGGCAGCACCCGACCTCGCTCAAACTTTTGTAGTCACTTGCGCTCTGCTCTCGCGCCCCTTCCATTTCAAAGGTTTGGAGAGTTTACGTATCAAAGAGACCAATCGCATCGCAGCACTCATAGCAGAACTGCAAAAGTTAGGCAAACACATCGAAGCCATCGGGGAAGGAGAACTTCGATATACGGCTCAAGACGACTCTCCCCACGCACAAGCCATCACGATAGCCACCTACGACGATCACCGCATGGCACTAGCCTTCGCTCCAGCAGCGTTGCTTTTTCCACAACTCTCCATTGAGCATCCAGAAGTAGTGGCAAAATCCTATCCCCACTATTGGAGAGACCTCTCCGAACTACACTAAATATCAAATTCAAAAACCAATTATCGTGCTATATCTCATCCTACTTTTAATCTCCCTCGGCATCATTGCTGCTGTGGCTGAAGCCATCCGACAATGGTGGCTCAGACAAAATGTTAAGAAAGGCGAACTTGCTGAGATGCCCACCATACAGGAAAAATGCTGCCGCAGGCTGTTGTGGACTCCACGAAACCTGCGAATCGGAAAGCCTCTTGGCAGGAGTGAGCAAGGATATTGAGTATTACGAAGACGAAGACCTCGACCGCTTCAAGGGACGCTCGGGTGAGGACTACAACGATGCTGAAATTGACGAATTTGCAGACGTCCTCACCACCCTTAAGACAGAAGAAGTGGCGGGGTGGGTGCGTTCGTTGCAACTGCGCGAAGTAAATCTTCCCATCGAACTCAAAGATGACGTCATCCTCCTTGTGGGAGAACAGCGCGAACTCTCGCAAACTTCGTGATTACAACGCTTTCCCTCAGCAACTTGTAAGGAATTTCAAGCTCTCCCCTCCTTTGCTGTTTAGAAGGAAAAACTCTTCTTCCTGCCTCACTACCAGAGTGGGATAAGCATCTCTTCCTCTATCTCTTCTTTCCATCATGCTATCAATTTTTAGCTACACCTTTTTTTCCAAAATGCCCCTACTCGGTGCGCTGCTTTCCAGCGTGCTCTGCGCTTGCATCGGCACTTATGTGGTGACTCGCCGCTTAGTCATTGCCGGTGGTGGCATGGCACACGCCTCACTGGGCGGTGTGGGGATGGGCGCATTTTGGGGATTCTCCCCCATCTTCGGTGCTGCCTGCTTTGCCCTAGCCAGTGGTCTTGGCATCGACTGGTTGAGTCGCAAACGCGAAGTGCGCGGCGACAGTGCCATCGCCATGATATGGACACTCGGCATGAGCATCGGCATCCTCTTTGCCTATCTTGCCCCCGGTTTTATGACCGACCTCCCCACCTATCTCTTTGGCGACATCCTCAGTATCTCCCATAGCGACCTCCTCGCCATGGGAGTCCTCACCACCGTCACCCTGCTTTTCTTCTTCCTCTTCGAGCGCAGCATCATCACCCTCGCCTACGATCGCGATTTTGCACGCACCCAAGGTTTGCCCGTCCGCACTTTTGAAACCCTCCTCACCGCTCTCACGGCTCTCACCATTGTCGGATGTCTGCGCATGGTAGGCATCGTCATGGTCATCTCCTTGCTGTCCATTCCTCAACTCACAGCAGCCGTGTTCACACGCACCTTCCGCGGCATGATTTTGTGGTCCATGGTGGTAGGATTCCTCGACTGTCTAGGCGGACTCTCCCTCTCCTATCTTCTCAATGTCCCTTCGGGAGCCGCCATCATCGTAGTGAGCGTGGTGCTTTATTTCGCAGTGCGTGCAATAAAAGCCCTATTTCTGCGTTTTTCTTCATAGCGTAGCTTTAATTTTGCTCTCTAATCTCTTCTAAAGTTCTATATTTTTCCACGTTGAAGCGACTTTTCTATCTTCTTCTCCTGTTATTGGTCGTCACTGCTTGCAGCACCAGCCGCAACACTGCAACGACACGATGGTGGCAAGCCTTTGTCACCCGCTACAACGTGTATTATAATGCCGCCACAGCTTATCGCGAAGGAGAAGCTGCCCAACGCAGTGGACTCAAAGACGACTACACGCAGATGTTGCCGCTCTTTGGGGTGGCGTACCCTCAACAACAAAACCTCGGCAAGGGCTATTTTGAAACAGCAGTAACCAAGTGTGAAAAAGCCATTCAACTACACAGCATCAAAAAACGCCCACAAATCGCTCCGGGGCGCAACGCTTCTCCTCAACTCAAAGCCTATCTCTCGCGCAAGGAGTTCAATCCTTTTTTGAAAAATGCGTGGTTGCTCATGGGGAAAGCCCAATTTCAACAAGGCGACTTCCTTGGAGCCGCCTCCACTTTTGCCTACATCACCCGCTTCTATGCTGCCGAACCGCTCGTGGCAGCCGAAGCTCGCTTGTGGTTAGTGCGTTCGCAAGTGCGCCTCAACTGGATGTACGATGCAGAAGATGCCCTCCGACAAGTGGCAAAGATGGAACTTCCCAAGCGGTTACAGCGCGAACGCGATTTGACTATGGCAGATTTCCACATCGCACAGCAGCAATATGCCGAAGCTCTGCCCTATTTGGCACGTGCCGCTCGTCAAGCTTCGCACAATTTTGACCAAGCGCGATGGTACTATCTTTTGGCACAAGTCAATATGCAGTTGGGACGTAAGACCGATGCTTACAATGCCCTCAACCGCTGTCTTGCGCAAAATCCGCCCTATGCACTAGCGTTCCAAGCGCGTATCTTGCAGACCGAAGCCCTCACCACTCGACAGAATGTGGCATCTATGCTGCGCCGCCTAGACCGCATGGCGAAAGATCCCAACAATGCCGACTATCTCGACCAAATCTACTACGCGCAAGGCAACATCTATATGGCTCAGCGCGACACTGCCGCTGCCATAAAATCTTATGAAACGGGAAGATTTCGTGCCACACAGTCCACACCTGCCAAGGGTGTATTGTTGAACACCCTAGCCGATATCTACTGGCAACAGCAACGCTTCGACAAAGCTCAATCGTGCTACACAGAAGCCATCGGTCTGCTCGACAAAACGCAGCCATCTTACAACGAAATCCTCCGCCGTTCTGCGATTCTCGACCAACTAGTTCCATCTACCACCATCATTTTTGAGCAAGATTCTCTGCTCCATTTGGCATCTCTTCCCGAAGCGCAACGCAATGCGGTGATCGATGCGAAGATTACCCACTACAAAAAGGAACTTGCCGAAGCCAAGAAAGCCAAAGCAGACAGCGCCTTGCGTGCTGCTCGTGAAAATGGTGGAGAAGATTTCCCCCAACGTCCATCGCTCCCTTCCTCCCGTCCCAATAGCGGGGGTGGTGGTTGGTATTTCTACAACACCCAAGCGGTGCAACAAGGTAAGCAAGCCTTCGCGCGGCAATGGGGACGGAGAAAAAACGAGGACGACTGGCGACGTGCCAATCACACTGTCGTTGCAGACAACGATCAAAAAGGTTTTGACTACGCAGTCGACGACAGTATCAACAGCCTTCTCCGTCATCGCCGCGATAGCCTCACCCTAGCTGGCGTGGCACAGCGCGACATCGATGCGCAACTCCGCGACTATGCTCAGCAACTGACAGAAGGCACGACTGCCGCTCCTGCCGACTCTGCTGCAACCGCAGGAAAAGCCGACAAAAAGGAGCAAGACCCCACGCAGCGTGCTTATTACCTGGCGCAACTTCCCCTAACGGCTGAAGCTCAACAGGAAGCGCGCAGCAAAATCCACGACGCTCTCATCGAAGCTGGTTTAATAGAGAAAGACGAACTCGAAGATTTCGCTCTGGCTCGTCGCACCCTCCAGCGATTTGTGCGCGAAGCTCCGAAACACGATCGTGTGCCAGAAGCCTACTACCACCTCTTCCTCATGGCGCAGCGCACGCAACAACGCGCAGAAGCCGAAAGATTGAAGAACATTCTGGCACAATCTTTCCCCAACTTCCCGATGACACGCGTCATCTCCAATCCAGATTTTGAAAAACAACCTTCGCTATGGTCGTGAGCGCGAAGATTCGCTCTACACGGCTGCCTATGCGGCTTATCTAGCAGGCGATAAAAACCGAGGTGTCGCGCCTATTCGATCGCTCGACACAGCAATTCCCCACGGGTGCCAACCGCCCCAAGTTCATCTTGCTCCACAGTTTGGCACGTCTGCAAGAAGCTCCGCGAGACACGCTCCAACGCGAGCTCACTGACTTGGCAAAAGACTACCCCAAATCTGACGTAGCAGAACTGGCTGGTATGATAGCTCGCGGACTGCAAGAGGGACGCACCATTGGAAAAACCTTCCGTCCCACTGATTTGTGGAATCGCCGCCTCAACGATGCCAAGGTGGAAGCAGCAACAGCTGGGGAAAGCACGCAACTCTCCGACGACCGCAATGTGCCCTTCGTCTTCCTCGTGGCGTATCCCACCGATTCGCTCGACAACGACAAGGTGCTCTTTGCATTGGCGCAATTCAACATCGAACATTTCACGTCGCGCAATCTCGACATCGCGCAAGAACGCGGCAACGGATTGACTCAATTTCGCGTGCAGGGCTTCCGCTCCTTTGCCGATGTGCACCACTATGCGCAGCAACTCTATGCGCAACCCAAACTGCGCGGGCTCTTCCGCATGGCGCGCACCGAACTCATCAGTGTAAGCAATCTCCGTTTGCTCGGCACCGTCGTTTCGTTTGAAGACTATCGCAAGTTCTACAACGAACACTTTGCTCCACTCAAGATTAAGCCCGAACTTCCCCTTGAGTTTGAACCCGATGATGTGCCCAAGCAAATCTACGAAGATGAATTGCCACAAGGGCAAAACACTCGCAAGGCAAAGCCAAAGCAACAGCCCGACGACAACGAATATGAATATGAGGAATAAGCGCACTAGTGCGTGAACTCAACTCACCAACGAGGAACCTCTACGCGGAGTGTTCCTCGTTTCCTCTTAAACCCAAATCGGTCATTAGATCCTGAACTGTTTTTCATTAGATTGTTGAGCAGATTGTTTACCGTGAGTTCGAAGGCGTAGCGGGCTACGGTGAGAACGAACGAAAAGCAAGATGCCAACAAGAAAATGAAAAATAACAGGAAGTTATCTATTCAATGATGAGTAGTACTATAACGGTCTAATGCCCGATTTGAGTTAAACCTAAAATCCCAAAGCTAAAAAATGACTCTCCAAGAAGCTCAAAATCAAGTAGACGAATGGATACGCACCTATGGTGTTCGCTATTTTTCCGAACTCACCAATATGGCAGTTCTCACCGAAGAAGTGGGAGAATTGGCGCGTGTTATGTCGCGCCGCTATGGCGACCAATCTTTCAAAGCTGGAGAAAATCAAGATCCAGCCGATGAAATGGCAGATGTGTTGTGGGTGCTCCTCTGCCTCGCCAATCAGACTGGGGTGAATCTCACGGAAGCCTTTCAGAAAAATCTTGAGAAGAAAACCAAACGCGACCACGATCGCCATCGCAATAATCCCAAACTCCAATCATGAACATCATCATCGTAGGAGCTTCTTCGGGCATCGGCATGGCCACGGCTCGCGAATTTCTCAGTCTAGGTCATCGTGTCGGTGTGGCAGCTCGCCGCTCAGCTCCCTTACTTGCTCTACAAGCTGAATATCCAGCGCAGGTGGTGTGTGCCACCATCGACATCAATGCTCCAGAAGCCGCAACTCAGCTTCTCCAACTGGCAGAAGACCTCGGTGGTATGGACGTGTATCTCCATAGTTCGGGCGTAGGACACGAAAACAAAGAACTGGATACGGGCATCGAACTCGACATCGTGCAAACCAACGCTTCGGGCTTCATACGCATGGTCACTGCCGCCTTCCGCTACTGGACGAGTCGCGGACAAAGGGGGCATCTTGCTGCTATCACATCGGTGGCTGGTACTCGTGGGTTAGGCATCTCCCCTGCTTATAGCGCAACAAAGCGCATGCAGAGCCAGTATCTCGAAGCTTTGTCGCAAATCTCCCACCAAGGACACCACGACATTGCCATCACCGACATCTTGCCCGGTTTCGTGCGCACCGACTTCATCGCCAAACGCAGCTACCCCATGGTGATTTCTCCCGAGAAGACTGCGCGCCACATCGTCAAAGGCATTCTGCATCGTCGTCGCCGCATCGTCATCGATTGGCGTTATCGCGTGCTCATCGCTTTGTGGTCTGCCCTCCCTCGCTGCATTTGGGAACGCTTGCCCTTCCCTTGAACTCTTCTTCCCAACTTCTGCGTACCTAACTCCTGCTACTGCGTGCCCCTCTCCTTCAACTCACTCCACAAGCTGCGTCCCCGACCATGAGGGGGCTTATTTTTCCAATAAACTCGGGGATAATAAAACAACACTCGCCTACTTTCACAGGTAAAGTAAGCGAGTGTTGAATACTTTGTGGCAAGGAATACACAAAGCAAGGAAAGTTTACACACAATAAAGACGGACGATTAGCCCGCCCCATAAGACATAATCCCCATAAATCCAGTCAATAGAGGTGGCATCACTTGTTGAACCACACGGGCACAGTGACCATCACGGGCGAGGGCACACCACCGCGGCGACCAGGCTTCCATTTGGGCATATTTTGAATCACCGAAATGATTTGGTGCTCCAAGGGATCATCGAGATGCTTGGTGATACGGACATCCGAGACGCTACCATCACGTTGCACCACAAACGACACTTCGATGACGCCACGCACCCCACGACGTTGCGCACCACCAGAGAACACGATATGCTCGTCAAGATATTGGGATAGAGCGATGAGACCACCAGGGAACTGCGGCATCTCTTCCACCACCTGCGTGGCAGTGAGTTGAGGACCTTCGACCGGCAAATCGGTTTGCCCAGCATTATGGTGAATATCATGGTCGGTCAAATCATCGTTGGGCACCACCTTACTGTCATCGGGTCCATCGATACCGATGGGAGAAGACGTCACAGCTTCGTCCACAATGGTGGGCGCACCCGTCTTGCCACCAGGCGTGGTGATGACACGCGATACCGCACGACCAGCCGACACTCGTTTGCGCTCAAATCCATCGCGCGCCTCCAAGGGGCGGAGCTGCTTCACCTCTGCTTGGACTTCCGTTGCCATCTCTTTGACTTTGGTGTAAGCCACATAGCCGAGGGTGGCACCAAAAGTAAGTGCAACCATCAAGATAGAGAGAAATACATACATGACACGACGATAGCGACGCCCAGTCTCCTTGCGGATGACATACGCGCCATAGGCTTTGTTGCGGCCCTCAAAGACCACCTCGCACCATTGTCGGGAAAATAATTCCGTATTCCTCACGTTATGCTTTTATGGATACTAATTTTTTACGCTCTATAGAAGATGTAGCTGCATACTGTCCGCTGCAGAATTTCCACCACGGAACAAGAAGCTGAACGACTATTCTGTAAGGGACATTCAGCAGATCAAGGGAGAATGTACCACTCACATCGTTTTTCAGAGCAAAAGTACAGCCAAAAAGGAAAATAAGTACTACCTTTGTCCCTATATTTTATCGTTGAAATGAAAGAAAGTCTAATTCTCGCGCTCTTTTCTGTCCTTGTGCTCAGTCTGCAAGCTCAAGAAAGCAATTCCGCCTATCGCGTTTTGCACTTGCCCACTTCAGCACATGCCCTTGCAGTGGGCGGAGAAAACATCACAATGGACGACGATGATCCTGCGCTCGTGCAGCACAACCCTGCCCTTCTCACCAATGTGACGCCCAAGCGTTTGGGACTCTCTTTTATGTCACTCGGAGAACTCGGCACGTGGAGTGGTGCACAATATGTGCGTGCTTTTGGCGATCGCCACACGGCAGCTGCTTTTGCACAATATCGGGGTTATGGGGAGATGACGGCACGCGACGAACAAGGTACCGAGATGGGGACTTTCTCTCCCAAAGACATCATTGCCGGCATAGGCTACGGCTATGTGCTGAGCAATAATTGGGCAGGGGGAGCCAACCTAAAAGTGGTGCACGAAACTTTGGGCGACTACGCTGCCGCAGCTTTGGCGGTGGATGTGGGCTTGAACTACTACAACGAATCAGAAGGGCTTTCGCTCTCGATGGTGCTTCGCAATGCTGGCGCACAATTCAAGAGTTTCAACGGACGCACAGAAAATGTGCGGCACAATCTCCAACTGGGGGTGTCGAAAGAATTGCTCCACGTCCCCTTGCGTTTTCATGCCACCCTCACGGATCTAACGCGCTGGAACAAAACAGACTATGTGCAAGCGGATGAGAAATCTCTGAGCACAGCACGCCTCATCACGAATCACCTGGTGGTGGGGGTAGACTGGATGCCCAGTGACTTAATCACCCTCTCTGCGGGCTACAACTTTCGCCGTGCCTACGAACTTTCCACCCTGGGGCAGCACACGGTGCTGGTTTCTCTCTTGGTGCTGGACTCACTTTCTCACGAGTGAAAATTGATTTGGCATGGAGCAAGCAGCACGTTGCGGCTTCGAGCATCATGGGCACCCTGTCTATGGCACTCTAAGAAGCGGTTGGGCTGAATACACTTCCTTTCCGCAGTCTCTTTTCGTGAATGGCACAAAGTGTGCTACGTTCCTACCAGTGCCCTACTCCATGAATTTGGATTCAACAACACAACAACTAGACAACAACTATGCTTAATATCGAAATCGACGCTGGTTCGGGCTTCTGCTTTGGCGTGACAAGTGCCATCAAAAAGGCGGAAGACGAACTCACCGAACGCGATATTCTCTACTGCCTTGGCGACATCGTGCACAATAGCCGCGAATGCGAACGCCTCCGCGAGCGTGGACTGGTGATGATTGACCATGCCACCTTTGAAAAACTCCACGATGTGAGAGTGCTGCTCCGTGCTCACGGCGAACCTCCCTCTACTTACGAAACAGCGCGTCGCAACAACATCACGCTTGTCGATGCCACTTGCCCCGTGGTCTTAAATCTCCAAAAGCGCATCCGACGAGTGTATCACGAAATGGGCAATGATCCACAAATTGTGATTTATGGTAAGCACGGACATGCGGAAGTGCTTGGTCTCGTGGGACAAACCAACAGCGAGGCCATCGTGATAGCCGACATAAGCGAAGTGGACAAGGTGGACCTCACGCGCAACACGTATCTCTTTTCCCAAACCACCAAACCGTTGGAGGGTTTCCAGACGGTAATCAATTACCTCACCAAACACATCAAAGCGCCAGCCGAATTCAAATGCTTCGACACCATCTGCCGCAGCGTTTCAAATCGTCTGCCAGCAGTGCAAGAGTTTGCACGCAAACACGATGTGGTGCTCTTTGTTTGCGGTCTCAAAAGCAGCAACGGACGTGTGCTCTACGAGGCTTGCCACAAAATCAACGAGCGCACATACCTAGTCGATGACCCTAATATGCTAGACGCTGCGTGGTTCGACGGTGCTCAGAGCGTGGGTATCTGCGGTGCAACCTCTACTCCCAAATGGCTCATGGAGAAATGTGCCGAACGCGTGCGAGAAATCACAGAATAGCGCAACACGCAGCTCGACTTTAAGGTGATAAATCACGGAATATCACGAGAGTTTCACGAGAAAATCTCTCAACAACGACAAGACTTTTCCAAGCAATGAATATAGCACTTTTGCTCTCAGGCGGTGTAGATAGTGCCGTCGCCACCCACCTCTTGGTGGAGCGCGGACTTCGCCCCGACTTGTTTTACATCAAAATCGGCATGGACGATGACGAAGACCTCACCTGCACCGCAGAGGAGGATCTCGAACTGTGTCAAGCCATTGCACGCCGCTATGGTCTTCCCCTCGAAGTCATTGATTTACAAAAGGAATACTGGGAGCGTGTGGTGTCTTACACCATGGAGCACGTGAAACAAGGACTCACGCCCAACCCCGATGTGATGTGCAATCGCTCATCAAGTTCGGAGCTTTTGAGGAGAAAATCGGACATGGCTACGACCGCATCTGCACTGGACACTATGCTCGTGTGGTGCGCGACGATGAAGTCTTCGCAGATCCTCGTTCGGGAGAAAGCATCGACTTGTCGAGCAGTGCCTCATGGTTGGGCACAGCTCCCGACCCCATCAAGGATCAGACCGACTTTTTGGCTCAACTCGATGCGCACCAAGTGGGAAAAATCATGCTGCCCCTCGGACATCTCCGCAAAGAACAAGTGCGCCAGATTGCCCTTGACAACAAACTTGCCCCTGCGCGTCGCAAAGACTCACAAGGCATCTGCTTTTTGGGAAAGATCAACTACAACGACTTTGTGCGCCGCTTCCTCGGCGAACGAGTGGGCGATGTCATCGAACTCGAAACGGGCAAAAAGGTGGGAGAACACCGCGGATATTGGTTCCACACCATCGGTCAACGCAAAGGTTTAGGGCTCGGGGGTGGACCTTGGTTCGTGGTGAAAGGATTTAGAGCAAAACATTCTCTATGTTTCTCACGGCTACGACAACTTGCTCCAATATGGTCGCTCTTTCAACATCGCTGGATTCCACTTCCTCACGGGCGATCCTTGGCCATCTTCAGGCAGCATAGACGTGACTTTCAAAGTGCGTCACACCGACCGCTGGCGCACAGGCATCTTGACACGCACCGAAGAAGGCGGTTTCCACATCGATGGTGACGACCCCATCCAAGGCATTGCCCCTGGACAGTTTGGAGTGGTCTATTCTCGCGATGGTCGCATCTGCATCGGTTCGGGAGAAATCGCTATTTAGTGTTTATTCTCATCTACTGCTTAGTGGCTCTGCGTTACTCTGCCATTTTTCTGAAATTCTATTGCAAGAATCGCGTGGCTTATACTGCGAAACGACAAAACACTCCGCAAATCTTGCGAAGTCGAGGCTACTCACGATGCTCAGCAGCTAGCAACAACTCCTCAACGTCTAACCACAATGTCATAGTTTAAGGATGTCCAAACCCTACACCTACAACTTCAATGCGCAACGCATGGCACAAATCTACATTGAGGTCTTGCGATTGCTCCAACTCAAACGCATGTCGCGCAACCCGAAGGTCTCAGCTCGCGACATCGCCCAAGAGATTGGTTGCGACCACCGTGCCATCAGCGCAGCCATCGCCACCCAAGCGGGAATAAATTTCCACCAGCTCATTGGAAACATTCGCAGTAATGAAGTAGCACAACGGTTGGTGGATCCCAAATTCTCCGATTACACTGTCGAAGAAATCGGACTCCACTGTGGGTTTCCTCGCGACAATCCTTTTACAACGCTTTCCATCGGAGTTTCAACATGACTCCAAGACAATATCGCCTGCAACACCTCAGCAAATCCTGAGACGTTGCAGGCGATAGCCTTTTTATCCCTTAACGTAAGTCATAAACTCATCGTAAGGCAAGAATTTTCCGCCCATCGACTGGAGGTGATCGGTGTGGAGTTGACAATCTATCAACCAATTACCACGTTCTTTCAGGCGATCTGCCAGAGCAGACAATGCCACTTTTGAAGCATTTGGAGCGAACGAACACATGCTCTCTCCGCAGAAAGTGCGACCAATCTCCACGCCATACAAACCACCCACGAATTCATCGTCCTTCCACACTTCGACACTGTGCGCAATGCCGCGGCGGTGCAATTCTACATACACCCCGATGAGGTGTTCGCCCAACCAGCGACCATATTCGTGGTTACGACCATTGACTTCACCACATCCGCGCATCACACGTTCAAAGTCTTGATCAAAAGTGACGCGATACTTGCCACTGCGCAACAACTGGCGCATGGAGTGCGAAATGTGCAGTTCATCGGGGAAAATCACAAAGCGTTCGGGCGGACACCACCAATAAGGTTCTTCCTTATCTTCATAAGCATACCATTGAAAAATGCCCAAACCATAGCCCGTCATCAGCCATTCAGGGGTAATATCACCACCGATTGCCAAGAGACCATCATCTTCTGCTTCATGTGGATCGGGAAATTCCACCTGTTCTTTGTCTAAAAAGTATATCATGGGTATGAGAATTATTCGTCAGACTCCTTAGTCGTTTTCTTTGTTGTCTTGCCAGTAGTGCTGCGAGTTGGCTTCTTTTTGTTCGATTCCTCCTCTGTCGATGCAGGCAAAGCCTCATTTTTTAGAGCACTCTCCGCTGCTTCATCCGGAAGTACCAAAGGCGTAGTGGAAAGCACCAATTTCTTGGCTACCACATCCACCTTTGCCTCCCCACCATGCTTCAAATCGCCAAAGAGCAATGAACGCGTGAGCAGCGGTTTGAGTTCACGCGCCACGATACGTTCGATTTCGCGTGCACCATATTCAGGCGTATAACCGAGATTGAGCAGATGAGTTTCAGCTTCTGGCGAAAGCACCAGCTCCACACGGCGTGCCAAGAGTTTTCCACGCAGTGCATCCACCTTCTTACGGAGAATCAACTGAGCCATCTCCGTGTTCATCGCGTTGAACACCACCGTAGCCGAAAGACGATTGAGGAATTCAGGCTTAAAGGTGCGCTTCACCTGTGCCAGCATCGCCTGCCCAGCCGAAACACCACCGCCAAATCCCACGGCTGCTTGGTGTGCGTGCTGCGCTCCAGCGTTGGAAGTCATCACCACTACCGCATGGCGGAAATCCGCCTGACGACCTCTCGTGTCGGTGAGCGAAGCATTGTCCATCACTTGCAAGAGGAGATTGAAAATATCTGGGTGCGCCTTCTCGATTTCGTCCAAGAGCAGCACACAGTGTGGCGTTCGGCGCACCGCATCCGTCAGCAATCCACCATCTTCATAACCCACATATCCTGCAGGAGCACCGATGAGTCGTGCCACCGTGTGTTTCTCTGCATATTCGCTCATGTCGAAGCGCAACAATTCTACACCCATTTCTTCTGCCAGCACCTTTGCCACTTCCGTCTTTCCCACACCAGTGGGTCCGACAAACAAGAGCGATGCCACGGGTTTTTGTTCGTCTGTGAGTCCAGCGCGCGACAAAAAGCACAGCCTCTGTCACCGCTGCTATCGCCTCATCTTGACCGAAAATCTGTCGTTTCATAGCCGGTTCGAGCGACTGCAAATCTGCCACTTCGCTTGTTTCCACATCGCGCAAGCTCTCCACTTTGCAAATGCCAGCCAGCACTTGGTCGATGAGCGCCTTGCTCACCACTTGATTCTCGGCAGGGTGCACCTCACGATAAGCCGCAGCCTCGTCGATGAGGTCAATCGCTTTGTCGGGAAGTCGACGATCGTTGATAAATCGAGCGGCACGATGCACCGCATGGCGCACAGCATCGGGCGCAAATGTGACGTTGTGGAAAGATTCGTAGCGCGACTGCAAACCTTCGAGGATGCGCACCGCCTCGTCTATCGAGGGTTCGGGCACTTCGATGGTCTGGAAACGGCGCACCAAAGCCCCATGTCCTGCAATGTGGCGGTTGAACTCTTCGTGAGTGGTGGCTCCCACAAATCGGATGCTGCCTTCTTCCAAGAAAGGTTTGAGCATATTGGCAGCATCCATCGCCCCATCGCTTGTGCGTCCAGCGCCAACGATGTTATGAATCTCGTCAATATACACAATCGCGTTGGGAACGGTGAGCAAGCCTTCCATGATCAACTTCCAGCGTTTCTCAAAATCACCGCGATACTGCGTACCTGCCAAGAGCGTACTCACATCGAGGGAGAATATCTGAGCATCTTTCAAGCGTTCGGGCACTTCACCCGCTTTGATTCGTTCTGCCAGTCCATAGATAAGCGCAGTCTTACCCACTCCAGGGTCGCCCACGTGGAGAGGATTGTTCTTATCGCGACGGCAGAGCACACGAATCGTGCGTTCCAATTCGTCCTCACGACCGATGAGGGGATTGCGTCCTTCCAGATGATCATTCACACACGTCACCCACTGTCGCCAATCCTCCGTTTTTTTCTTGGCACCCTCAGCCGATGCTCCACCCTCCTCACCAGCATTTCCAGCCAACTCACTGAGGTGTTTCCCCAACTCCTCAGCGAAACCAAGCATCTCTTCTCTCGCTTGCACAAACTGCTGATAACTGTCCACCGCTTCACCATTATAGGCATAGTTTCCACAAAGGGCATTGAGATTAGCTAAGAAATCATGCAAATCTTCGAGATGCTCTCGCAAGAGAAAGTTTGCCCAGCACTCGTCGGTGCACAAGATTTCACACACCACTTGCGTCACGGTCATCTCTTTAGTACCCAATTTCTCTTGTGCCTCTTGCGCACGAAGCAAGCACTCTCCCAGTTGATAGGAAAGCTCTATGGTCGCTTTGTCCGTGGGTTCGGGCAATCGCTCCATGGTTTCGGAGATGTAAAATTGCAATAGGCTCATCACATCTTCGTAGTAGAACTCTTGATCTAGTTGACACCAGTTGTCCAAGAGGCAAAACACGAAAATTTCAGGTGTGATGAGGTCAAAGTGCTGCTCCATCGCAAGATTGTGTGCGGAGGCTATCACCGTTTCGAGGGGAAGAACTATTTTTTTCTTTCTAGGCATAAGTTGTGTGGGAAATATCGAGAGGGATAAGGGGTTCGGCTATTGAATATTGTGGCAAAAACTTACTCCTCCACCACGGGTTCGATGCTGAACTTTAAGGGAAAACCAGCTTCTTCGGCAGCTTGCACCGCACGGCGCACCTTGGTCTGTGCCATATCGAGCGAGCGGTATTTTGCCACGGTGCACTGACCTTCCTTGTGCACTTTCAGCATCACCTTCATACTCTGCTGATAGTTCAAACGAAATATCTGCATAAGCACATCCACCACAAAGTCCATGGTGGTTTCGTCGTCATTGTGCATGATGACGAGATAGGAGTGTGGAGGGCGCAGGCGGGTGCGCTCGAGCGCGCCCGAAGAGGTGTGATGTTGTGGCATGGACGAAGTGGGAAACTTAAAACGGCGACTCACCCCATTTGGTGGTTCATCCGAAAAGGTGTATATTTGCACGAGTTCTCGCACCGCATGGATGTGCGAAATCTCATGACTTAACTACTATTTCTCTGCAATTTCTATGCCGAAGCCCCCAAAGATTCGACAAATCCTTTTACAACTCAAATCTCAGCTTGCTAAGCTCTCTTTTCGCACTGGACTGTGGGTACTTGCCGGCTGTGCTGTGAGCTATCTTTTGGCTTTCGTCCCCTTGCTGTTCCCCCTTTCTCTCACGACCAAAGGGGTGCTTTGGTTCATCTTCTTCGGACTTGCCAAGACGCTACAATATACGGCTTTGCTCATTCTCGGTAAAGAAGGGGGCGCATCGAATCCGCGACTGGTGGCGCGAACGCAAACGAAAATCTAATTTCCCCGAATAGCGCGGTCCCATAGGGCAATAAGGCTCTGTTTCGATGCGTTGTCCGACACACCACGCACACCCTGCTAGCATTACCACCAAACTACGGAGATTTCTGAGAAAACGTCGGAGTTTTTCTAAATTTTCTCCCACGTTTTTTGGAAAATCTCCCACGTTTTTTTGAGATAGGTCGCACGTTTTTTGTCTCCCACTGCCCTCACACTTTTGCCCTTCTCCCTCATCCAGATTTCCTTTCCCCTTTTTCGCTTGATGGGGGAACCCTCTTCGCGCGCGCATATACGCGCGCATACAGCGATTTTACTCTTTTTGCTTTCACAACCTTCACAAATTCTATCGTAACAATCTATCTCACAATTTATTACAAGGATATTAGGAACACTGTTTACCTTTCCTTGTGGAGAAAGGGAATAAACTTTCATTTTTTCGAGGAAAAAAGTCCTCAGCGCTGGACAACTCTCGAGGACGACTTTCCCTTGGAAAAAAATGGGTTCTCTGTGAAGGTTGTGAAAGCAAAAAAATCGAAAATTCCCAGGAAGGCGCGCACGTCACGCGCACGCGAGCACTTGCCCTCCTCCTTTGCCTTGTTGCCACTCCACCTTCGGTTTTACTGCCTCCCCATCATCGACAGAGAACCCCGTCAGCCAAACCTACAAATTGGAATCTCTACCTATCAAAACAGCACAACACAATCATGATTCCTAAGAAAAATGCGCCATTTCAATTCTTTTAACGCGATTTTTCTCACTTTCAGGGCGGTTTCGCCCTCAGTATTATTGTAGGGCTTTCCCACTTGAGAGAAAGCTCCGTTTCATTTTTACCTTTAACCCCTCAAAGGTCCTTATAGACTGAGATGCCAACAAAAAGTATTACGGTCAAATAATCTTTGAGGATTAAATCCTTTTACTCATGACACACTCTTTCTTGCATTTTCTGCACCGCTGTGCCCAGTGGTGGCAACGACTATGGCACGAATCGCCAGCAACTGCCACCATCTCCGCAGCATCCACTCGAGAACATCGCTCTTATGTGCCTCAACTGGAGCAGGCACTCCAACTGCTGCAAGCGCGCTATGCCCTGCGCTACAATGTGATGACGGAAGAAGCGGAATATCGGCTCAAAACTGATGCCGCTTCCCCTTGGCGTTCGCTCGACCAGCGCACGTTCAACACGATGACCATTGACACCATCGAGGCAAAACTCGGCATGTGGGGGCGCGATGTCGATCGGCTGCTCCACTCTCACAAGATGGAGAGTTTTCACCCCTTGCACGACTACATGGCGCAACTTCCTGCATGGGACCACCACGACCGCGCTACTCTTCTGGCGCAGCGAGTGAGCCACCATCCGCTGTGGATAAAGGGTTTTCGCGTGTGGTTGCGCGCACTTGCCGCTCTCTGGATGGGGCACTCCGCCTGCCGTAGTAATCAGCTCGTCCCTCTTTTGGTCAGCGAGATGCAAGGCTGGCACAAGAGTAGTTTTTGCCGATTGCTCATGCCCGAACCGCTCCTGCGCTACTACACCGACCAGTTCACGCCCAACAAGGGTGCAGAACCGCTGCTTGCGCGCATGGGGCTCATCAATCTCGATGAGTTCGACCGCTATTCTCAACAGCTAATGCCCAAGTTGAAAAACCTCATCCAACTCCAGCACCTCTCTGTGCGCAGGCTCTACAAACAAGAGATGCTCGCCTGCCGCGCACGGCTTCTTTCATCGGCACGAGCAATGAAGTCGAACTCCTCAACGACCCCACTGGTTCGCGCCGTTTTCTCTGCGTGCTGCTCGAACACGACATCAACTGCTCCCCACTCGATCATGCACAACTCTTTGCGCAACTCAAAGCGGAGGTATTGGCAGGTGCACCGCTCTTTCTCTCGAAGTCGGAAGAGCGTGAACTCGAGGAGCACAACCGCGCCTTTTGGCGTCGTTCGCCCATGATGGAGGTGTTGTGGCAATGTTTCCGCCTGCCTCGTGGCAGAGAAGATGGGGAACATCTCACTGCTTCCCAGATTTTTGTGGCGATGCAGCAGCGTTTCCCCGCTGCTTTGCGCCAGCAAACTCCCGAAGGTCTTGGCCGTCTCCTCCGTGGTGAGGGCTTGCGTCCCACCCACACCCGACAAGGCAACACCTATCGACTAGTCCAGCTGCAGGAAGAGGGGGCATAACATTCCACAAGACTAGTATGTAACAAACGTCACGCGCCAACTTCTCTATAGAAATTGGCGCGTGCAAATGATAAGTTGGATGAATGATAAAAAGTCAAATCGTGACCATGCCTAAATTAAAGCTCATGTATTACACCAATTTCATCGCTTCCATGAAAGATGCTCAAAAGGATTAGTGTGCAATTTGGGCTGAAAGAGTTACTTCCACCCCGGAACCATTATTATTTGATTAGGGGATACTATTTAAAAAGAAAGCCCAAAGCCCTACTCTAAAGGGCTTCGGAAATCTTTCTTGTGCCGTTTAGAAGTTTACCGGGCAGTAGTAACATTAACATAAATTACACCTTTTAATTTGTATACGCGAGAATAAGCTGGTATTTTTTTGCAGCACAATATTAATTACTATTTATTTATATGAAAAATATAATTTGGCGAGAAGTGACAGAAAAAGAACTTCTGGAAAGAAAACCTTTCTCACATTTTGGCTGGGAAGGAAATGGGGCATTTTCATTTGCAACTATATCAGATGGGTATTGGGAAGCTGCAAAAATAATACTTCGAGAAATGGATTCTAATATCCATAAGATAGAAATAATTGATACGCTGATCTATCCTCTGTTTTTCAATTACAGACATTCCATAGAAGCATACTTAAAGGCTCTTTATTTTAACCATGGCAACCATACAGATGAGGAAAAGCAGAAATTTTTAAAGAAGGGGCATGATCTTCAATCTCTATGGAGTCATTTACGACCGACTTTGAATGCAGGGAAAAAACATGTAGGAAGTTCTGTCAATTTAATAGCAATCGAGGATTACATAAAAGAAATTAATCAATTCGACCCAGACTCTATGGTGATGCGATACCCTATCAGTAAAGATCTGAAGAATAATAAAGGACGTCAATACCGCATTGACTTCATGCATTTTGGAAAGAGTATGGATAAATTGTGTAATGATCTGCGGCAAATAGATTGCGATATCTCTAACCAAATGGATGAAATTGCTACACTAGAAGAAGTAAGCAATTACCTTGAAGTATTCACACAGTACAAAGTTGAAATAGATGGGTTCTTATCGCTTTTGGAGAAGGAGAAAGAGAAGGAGAAAGAGAAGGAAGAAGAGTTTAAGGGGTTTACTATATCTTTTTCCGATTCAGAATTCTTATCAATCAACGAGGAGATATCACAAGTCGACAAATTTCTCCAAGATTGTGCCTCTGATTTGCTAATTCTCCTAAACACCCTATTTTATGGTGGACGTGCTGTAAATGAACGTAGTGTTCAATTATCAACCTCTCCTATTAGAAAGCAGGAAGAGTTTATTCATCTCTGTAATGAAATATCAAAAAAAGATGGACTCTCTTTTGGGACGCCTCCCCAAGAGCATCAAATAAATATAAAAGGCAAACAACCTTCTGCTTTGATAGCAGGTATCTCAACATCTATTTCCATTCTAACTTTAGAATGCGAGAATAATAAAAAAGATTGAGCATAAATCAGATATATGTCCAGCGACTTTCTTGTTCTTCTTTGCTATAGTCGCCTAATCATTCATAGATAAAGAAAAGAAGCCACGCAAATTTTCGGTTTGCGTGGCTCTTTGTATTATATAGAGGGCTATTTCTGCACTTGAGTTATTCTGTCTATCTTGTTTATTGCTGCCCCATAAAAATTTGGGTGTGATAAAGCAAGGCTGAAACTCTCTTGCTGGATTTCAGCCTCTTTTGTTACTTTGCTTGTTGGAAAAAAACTAGTAACATGAGCAAAAGTACATATTTTACTGGATAGCCGGTCTATAGTTAGGTCATTAAATTACTGGATAAAGCCAATATCAACCTACGGTCTTTATCGAGGCAGCTCAACTTTGGTGAGCGACTGATGACCATCGGTGAAGGTCGTTTTCAACCAGAGCTCTTTGTTGCGGATGTGAGGTAGGGTGCAACGAGTCACTTGTGACTCGGGCAACCATCGTAATTGCTCACGCGTGAGTTCTTTGAAACTTCCCTCTACCTTTGTCACCACACGATTTTGATAGTTAGAAGCTATAAAATCCTGTGCTGTTGGGAAAGAAAGACGAGCTTGCGACGAAACATCAACCGTATCTTTGGGAGCAGCCACGGCAAGTAATTGCAGGCGCGACACATTGGTTACAATAGTAGTGGGAACTCTGGATAAAGCGTATGTAACCATAGGTGCGCCTTTCTCTCCATAGCTATTGGCTACAACCACAAATTCTTTGCACTCACCAGATAAATCCTCTGAAGAATAAAACGGATTATCGCAATACAGAGAATTGGAGATTTCATAGATGAGCGGAAAGCTCTGCGTATTCTGCGTTTTTATACGCACTTCTCGAGCAGAATAATACGTACGGATGGCACGATCTATGGGGATAGGTGCCATGCTATGAGTAGATTCATGGTCACTACACGCCCATAAACTGAGTGCACTCAACAAGAGCAGGATGCTTTTTAACTGTTCTCATAACTAAGGTATTGAAGGGATTAGTAAGGAGAAGTGCCCGAAAATTGAAGGCTATTTATTGCGATTCAACAACGAGAAGGCATAGTCGCGCAGCGGGGTGGCATCGACGGAAAGGCGAGGAAGTTCGCCTTTGGCTTCGTCAAAATAGGCAGCAATGCGCTGTTGGCAGCGGTCGGCTACGTTGTAGCGTGTGTAGACCGCCATGATGTCACTGATTTTCTCTTCTTCTGTGGAATATAAACCCGAAGCATCTCCGACTGGTGTGGAGAGTTTCTGTAAGAAGGTTTGGGCTTCCTCTGGAGTCATCTGAGCAGTGGCAGCGTGGACGAGGAAGGTCTTTTTGCCGCAGAGGATGTCACCCCCTATTTTCTTGCCAAACACAGCGGGATCACCGAAAGCATCGAGATAATCATCTTGAAGTTGGAAAGCGAGTCCCACCTTCTCGGCAAATGAATAAAGCACATCGCAATCATCGCTGGGCGCATCAGCCAAGAGGGCTCCCATCTTGGTGGCACAACCCAAGAGGACGGAGGTTTTGAGACGAATCATCTCGATATATTCCGCTTCAGTGACGTGAGTGTCTTGTTCAAAATCGACGTCGTATTGCTGTCCTTCGCAAATCTCGATGGCACTGTTGGTGAAAAGGCGCAAGGCTTCGTGCCAGCGACCAATGCCCGCGGAAGAAATGAGTTTGTATGCCAAAAGGAGCATGGTATCGCCCGAAAGGATGGCAGTGTTGTCGTCCCATTTCTGATGCACCGTTTCACGACCGCGGCGCATATCGGCACGATCCATCACATCATCGTGCACAAGGGTGTGATTGTGATACATCTCGATGCCGACAGCCGCTGAAAGCGCGCGGACATAGTCCTCACGATAAAGGCTGTAAGCCGTGAGCAAGAGCATAGGGCGCAAGCGCTTGCCCCCACCAGCGAGAATGTAGCGAATGGGGTCGTAGAGTCCCTTTGGACGTTTGGGATAGTTGAGGGCTTCAATCGCCGCTTCGATGTGTTTCAGCATGGGCATAGTGGTGAGGTTTTGGCGACTCTCGCTTGTAATGGTTAAGCATAACTCCATTTTGCGCTATGATAGCCAACAAAAGGGATAACCTATGCGTGAGTACTTATTTCATAATTTGAATAGTCGTCTTGCGTTGTCACTGGTGATGCGCGACACTTCCTCGGGAGCCACTCCGTAGACTTCAGCCACTTTGTGGAGCACGAGGGGAATATGGGCAGGTTCGTTGCGCTTGCCACGATAGGGGGTGGGAGCCAGATAAGGGGCATCCGTTTCGAGAACGATGCGCGAAAGGGGCACCGTAGTTTCGAGGACAGCTGGAAGGGTGCTTTTTTTGAAAGTTACTACCCCACCGATGCCGAGATAGAAGCGATCGAAGGCAAGGAGGTCTTCGGCTTCTTTGGCACTTCCTCCAAAACAGTGGAAGATGCCACCAGGGAGTTCGTCTTTGAGGGGCGACAACACCTCTAGCAATTCGTCATGGGCTGAGCGCATGTGAATGACGAGGGGGAGTTGAAAACGGATGCTCCACTCGGCTTGTCGGCGCAGCACTTCCATTTGTTCTTCTTTGCGCGAAGCATCCCAATACAAATCTACGCCCACTTCGCCAATGGCGATGAAAGGATTGCCCTCGACCATAAGCATACGCTCCATCTGGTCGAGTAGCGGAGTGGGATTAGGGGGTAGCTCCGTGGGATGCAGTCCCAACATGGGGTGACAGAGTTCGTGCCACTCATCGCAGACAGCCAACATGGGTCCAACGGTGTTGGCATCAATGTTGGGCAGGAGGATTTTGTCGGCTCCAGCCTCAAGGGCGCGCGCCACTACTTCAGCTCGATCTTCGTCGAACTCTTCGGAATAGAGGTGGCAATGGGTGTCGATAAACATTATTTGAGATGCACTTTGAGGTAGTTCAAGATACGGCTGAAAAGGTGGTGGCGGGTGTTGCCACCATAGATGCTGTGGTTGCGATTGGTGTAGACCTGCATGTCGAAAGGCTTGTCGGCTTGTACCAAAGCCTCAGACATCTCAGCGCAGTTGCGGAAATGCACATTGTCATCGGCAGTGCCGTGAATGAGCAAGAGGTCGCCATGGAGTTTGGCAGCACGAGCGATGGGATTGACCGCTCATAATTGGCATTTTCCTTGGGCGTGCGCATATAACGCTCGGTGTAGACTGTGTCGTAGTATTTCCAGTTGGAAGGAGCAGCAACAGCAACGCCACAACGGAAGACGGGGCGACCATCGGTCATTGCCATAAGGGTGTTGAAACCTCCGAAGCTCCAGCCCCAGAGTGCGATGCGCTGTGCATCGACAAAAGGCAAGGTGGCGAGATATTGAGCAGCTGCCACTTGGTCTTGCGATTCGAGATCACCCAAACGCAAGTAAGTGCATTTCTCAAACTGTGCACCGCGTGCGCCTGTGCCGCGACCATCGACAATGACACTGATGAAGCCTTCTTCGGCAAGCACACTTTCCCACTGTCCTCCTGGATAGAAACCTGTGCTCCAAGCGTCTTTCACCTCTTGGCTACCAGGACCGCTGTATTGATACATCACTACGGGATATTTCTTCGTAGCATCGAAGTTGCGAGGCTTCAACATCCAACCGTTTAGCAGGGTGCCATCGGCGAGTTTGAACTGGAAGAATTCTTGCGTAGTACCGATTTTGTCGAAACGTTCTTGCGCTTGCTTGTTGTCAATGAGGGTGGTGAGTTCCTTACCATTATGACCATCACGAAGCGTCGTCACGGGCACTTTGGCGAGTGCGGAGTGCACATTGAGGAAGTAGCGGAAGTCGGAAGAGAAAGTCGCTGCACTCGTGCCACTTTCGGCGGTGAGACGTTGCATCTGCCCTTTGACATTGGCAGAATAGATGGCAGTTTGCAAAGGACTATCCTTGTGTGCGGCAAAATAGAAACGTCCATTCTTGGCATCGTAGCCATAGAAATCGCTCACCTCATAGTCGCCCTTGGTGATTTGACTCACGAGTTGTCCGTTGAGGGTGTACCAATAGAGGTGTTGATAACCGCTCTTTCGGAAAGCATGGCGAAGTGTCCAGGATAGAATTGCAAATCGGTGTAGGCTGATTCGCGGAGATAACGCTCGTTGGTTTCGCGAAGGGCGAGTTTTGCCACCCCACTACGAGGATTGACCATGTAGAGATCCATCTGCGATTGGTGACGATTGAGGGTCACCACGGCGAGTTTATCGGCATCGCTTGTGGCGATGATGCGAGGGATGTAGCCCTCTTCGGGAAGGGGCACTGCGAGTTGGCGGGTGGCGCGGCTCTTGAGGTCGTAGCTGTGGACAGACACGGTGGAGTTTGCGCACCAGCGATGGGATATTTATAGTCGTAGGTGCCAGGATATTCGGCATATTCGGGATGACGTGGGGATTGCCCCTCAAACATCTGCATGCGATAGACGGGAACTTTGGACTCGTCGTAACGCACCCAGCACAACATCTGACTGTCGGCACTGAAGTCGAAAGAAGCATTGGTGGAGAATTCTTCTTCATTCACCCAGTCGGGGATACCGTTGATGATTTCATTGCGCTTGCCATCTTTGGTGACTTGGGTTTCTGCATTGCCATAGAGGAGCTTCACGACAAAGAGGTTGTTGTCGCGCACGAAGGCAACGACATTGCCATCGGGAGAGAAGCGTGGCGACATCTGAGGTCCTCCATCGGAAAGGGGAGAGAACTTGCCATTTGCCACATCGTAGATGTAGTAAACGGCTGTGGAAGTGCGACGATAGACGGCTTTGGTCTGTGTGCGCAACAAGATTTTCTTCTCATCAGGGCTCATGATGTAGCCATCAATGCGCGAGAGTTTGGTGGTGCCGCGGGCTTTCTCTACATCGAAAATCACCCCAATCTCCTTACCAGTCTTGAACGAACTGCGCACGATGCGTTTGCCATCGACAGAAAGTTGAGAATAGCTCTCACCATCGTTGAGGGGATGCACTCCATAAACGTGTTGAGGGGCGATGGTTCCGCCTGTGACGTCTTTAAGGGTGATGCCCGTGGTGGCAGATTGGGGTTGCGCTTCGGGAGAAGTAGCTGCGGAAACGGTGGTTTCTTGGCTAAATCCAAGCCCTAGCAGGAGGGTATAGAGGAGGGTTCTGATTTAGACATGCGCATAATGTGGTATTATGAAAGAAGAAATAAACAAAATAGAGGGGGAACTGGAGCGTTCCCACGATATTAAAGAGAAGACGAAACCAAAGTATTGATTAAGCCTCATCTTCTGCACGCGTGGCAGAGAGACGCACGCTGCATCCTCGAAGATCTGCCCCCATAGGGGGATTGTCTTTTTTGCACTTCCACGGTGGCACGTTGCACTTGTGGGAAGTGGTGGAAGAGTTGTTGCAATAAACGTGAGGCAACGTGTTCCAAGAGTTGTGAAGGTTGTGCCATCACTTCCTTTGCCAACTCATAAACATCGGCATAGCTCACCGTGCCTTCGAGCTGGTCGTGCTCCAATGCAGCAAGACTGGGCGCAAGCTCTAGGAGAATCTGGAGGGTGAATCGACCACCCACCACACGCTCTTGGGGCAATACACCGTGATGGGCGTAGAAGTGGAGATCGTTCAACCGAATCTCAAGGGGGAATATTGAAGCAAAACTGGAGTTTGTGAACTATTCATGAAAAAGAGGGACAAAGGAGAAGTGAAGCGGAAAAGATGTTCCGCATGCAACTGCCCAGAACTCCCTGGCACGATGAAGCGACCAGAAGCGAAACTGGTGCTATGAAAACAAGAATTGATGCTTGTGGCATCAATCTTGTGCAAAGGATTCGTCGGTGTCTCCCAAGTTGTGGGCATATTTTTTGAGGGCGCGCACTACTCCAGCCTTCCACGTGTTGATGGTGTCGCTTTCGAGCTGGAGAGAGTCAATGAGTCGAATGACATTCTCCACCGGCATACCATGGCGCAGCACTCCCGAAATGAGTTTGGCGTAGTTCCAATACTCCTTGTTGAAGCGTGCCGAAAGCCCTTCGACGGTGGTCTTGTAGCCTCTCCGATTTTTGGAAAGAAAAAGTCGTAACGAGATGAACCATCGTAATTGAGATTCTTGACTATCCAACCCGTATTTACGCTTTTGGGAAGCACGATGCCTTCTTCATCGTCTTGGAGTCCGGTAAAGATTTCATAAGGGCGCCCCTCAAGTAAGCCGACAAAAGCGACCCACTTCTCTTTTTTGTTTTGAAATCTCCACACATCGCAAGCCAAACTCTGTGGGCGATGCTCGATGCTTTCCATGAACTCACGCTCTTTGAGTTGCTCGAGAGCCAACTGCATGAGACCTTGCACGAGGGCTGGGGAAGCAGCACAAGCAGCAGCGGAGGGGGGTGGCGCTAGATTCAGAAGAGACAGCACTCTCTGCAGCAATCTGCGCGAGCCATGCCAGCACTTCTTCTTCGGAGTGCTGCGCCTTCACCGCATCGAGCTGCGTCAAAGCGTGCGCCAGACGCTGCAAGTCGTTCTCGAGGGTAGGATTTTCGATAGATACAGATGGATTCATCATTCTGCAGACAGTTTTTGCCAAAAGGCATCCAAGTCATCCGAGAGACCTACCATGAGATCTTGTCCAAGAATCATGGTGTCATCGTCGATAAGGAAAAGTTCTGCCACCGTTTGTTGCTCATCGTCGAGCAAGACGAAAGAGCAAGGGCGAAGCACGGGCATCGCCTCTAGGATGGGTTCGCAGCGTTTGAGGGCGGCGTGTAGCACGGGTTGGATAGCGGTGTAGAATTCTTCGCTACTATTGCCAATCCATTCTTCCACCACGCAGCGAGTAATCTCGCGCTCATCATCGTCTAAGACAAGGAGTTCTCCACTCTCTTGACGAACGAGCAGATAGAAGTCGGTGAGCACTGCATCCTCTTGAGGGATGGCAGCAAACTTTTCCGCAGTCTTCTTGAGAGCGCGTTCGATTTGGCGGAGGGTTTGTTCGTTGGTATTCATAAAATCACTGTTGTCAGATGACCATTTCTACAGCAAAGTTAGTGGCTATACAGCGAAATACAAAGATAAAGCTTGCTTTTTTTGCCAATAGGCAGTAACTTTGCCCTTAAACCACGTTATTCTCTCTATTCATCGCCCATGACGCTCACCATCGACCTTGGCAACACGCGCGCGAAGCTCACGATTTTCGATGCTCAAGCCACTATTGTGGAGCATCGCTCAGTAGCTCACCACAATCTTGTGGAGCAACTGCATCAACTGCTCAGCGTGCGCCCAGAGATTCGCCGCATCTGCTGGTGTGCTGTAGGAGATATTCCAGCTGAATTTCCTGCGTTTTTGAAAAACTGCCGTTGCGCGGTGCAACAACTCAGTCCTACGGCTCTTCCCTCGGGCATCACCCTCGGTTATCGCACACCAGCAACCCTCGGTGCTGACCGTTTGGCAGCCGTGATGGGCGCACAATCCCTCCTCCCTCATCACACTGTGCTTGTCATCGATGCCGGCACCTGCATCACCTTCGACCTCTTGCTCTCCAATGGTCACTACTTGGGCGGCAACATTAGCCCAGGACTCGACATGCGCCTGCGAGCGATGCACGAGTTTACCGCACGCTTGCCCCTCATCAGTGCTGAAGGTGAAAATCCCGATTATGGATATGACACTATCACAGCCTTACGAAGTGGTGCGAAAAGTGGCATTCGTCTAGAAATCATGGGTTATCTTGCACAAGTGCGTGCAGAACACCCGGATGCTTGCGCTTTTTAACGGGGGGCAACCGTTTCGACTTCGGCATTTCCACAGAAAGTTGCAACTTTGCAGATGAAAGTGAGGCTATTGCCACAGATAATCGTATCTTTGCAGATGAATATCTCGTGGCACGTGGATTGAATGCCCTGTCATGATTTCCCGAGAAGATGCACTGGTTTTGCCTGTAGAATGAACCTTGCTTCTGTAGGGCTTACTTTTTCTAGATTGTGAGCACTCGTTGCTAGATGATACAAACTCGTAGGTGCCACGTATCCTTTTCGCTTTTCTCCACAAGACTCTATTGTATGAAAAAAATACTGCTCTCAGCTCTCTTGCTCTCCACCATGTCTCTCACCGCAGCCGCTCAAGAAACGGGAGTCAACTCCGCCTTCACACGCTATGGTTTGGGACGCATCAGCGATGGCTCGCTAGGTTTCAACAAAGCCATGGCAGGTACGGGCTATGCTTGGCACGATGGTAAGCAGCTTAATATGACGAACCCAGCTTCTTATGCACGTCTCGACTCGCTTACCTTCTTGATGGATGTGGCAGGCACGTTGCAAGCCTCTCGTCTTTCCGCCACAGGGCAGACTCACAGCACCAACAGCCGCGCCTTTTTCGATCATGTGGTCGGTGGTTTCCGCGTTCTTCCCGGCTTGGGAGTGAGCTTCGGTTTGCGTCCATACACACAAGTGGGCTATGAAATCACGAGTAACGATGCGACACTCTCCAATGGTTTCTCAGAAGTTACTGCCATTCGCACCTATTCAGGTGATGGTGGAGTGCACCGTGCCAACATCGGTCTGGGATATGCTCCATTGCGCAACCTTTCGTTGGGTTTCAATGCTAGCTATCTGTGGGGAGTCACCACTCACACTGCCACGACTTCTTTCACTGATGCCACTGTACCTAGCCCTCGTGTGGCTTACGAATCGGAAGTACGTTCTCTGCACTTCGACTTTGGTGCACAATACACCGCGCGCATCAACAAGCGCAATGCCCTCACCCTCGGCTTGACCTTTGCACCAAGCCATTCTCTCGCGGGCACTGCTTCGGTGGACAACCAAATCATTTCCAACAACCAGATCACCTCTTCCCACGTCTATTCTCTGACAGACGCTTATAGTCTCCCCACTACTTTTGGGACAGGTTTGATGTGGCAACACAGCGACCGTCTTCGTGTGGCAGTGGACTACACGCACCAAGCATGGTCGAAGGCTACTCAAGCAGAAGCTCAAGCCAATGATGGTACGTCGGAGGTGACTTTTGTGAAATCATCTGCCAACTTGCGCGATTTGGATAAGGTGTCGTTCGGTCTTGAATATGTGCCTGCTCCACAAGGTTACACGTGGGCAGGACGCGTGCGCTATCGTCTTGGTGCTAGCTACGCCACTCCCTACACTCTCATCAATGGACAAAAGGGAGCCAGCACGTTTGTTGCCACTGCCGGAGTGGGATTGCCCATCTTGACGAGCTACAACAACCGTAGTTTCCTCAACCTCTCTGCTTCTTACGAACAACTTCGTTCGCAAGTGGGTGGTTCTCTCACCGAGCGCAACTTCCTCCTCACCATCGGTGTCACTTTCAACGAGCGTTGGTTTAAGAAGTGGTTGGTAGACTAAGAAACATTAGTGGCGATATTAGTGCGACATCCCTTGAATTCTCCACAAGAATTTCCCACAAGTAGTCACGCCTTACGACGTCGCCCATCTACGGTTTCTCTCATTTCTCCTAACTACTCCAACCTCTTCCCCACTCTTTTCGCGTTTATCACTCACATGCGCCAACTCTGCTATTTCTTCCTTCTGCTACTCGCCATCGGTCTTGGAGCATGTAGCAACGATGCTCCTCCGCAAGCCGCAGCAGTGCGACACCGCGACTCTCTCCCTCTCATGACAAGCTATGGTATTTCGAAGCTCATCAGTGATTCAGGCGTGGTGCGCTATAAAATCATGACAGAAGAATGGCGCTTCTTTGACCGCACCCATCCCCCCCGCAACGAATTTCTCAAGGGCATCTTCTTGCAACGCTACGATGCCAAATTTAATGTGGATCTCTACATCACTGCCGACACGGCATATTGGTATGACCAAAAGCTTTGGGAGTTGCGTGGACGTGTGCGAGTGCGCAATCTCCAAGATGGTACGACCTACACAAGTCAGCAACTCTATTGGGACAACGAGAAACATGAGTTTTATTCCAACGTCCCTATGCACATTGTCACTCCCGACAGAGATTTGCAAGGCGACCGCTTCCGTTCGGACGAACAACTCACTCGCTATGAGGTCCGCCGCACCCGTGGTTTCATCCCGATGCCTTCTAGCATGAGTAGCAATTCTTCTGGTTCTACCACTCCCGACACAACAAATACAGCGCAATAGCTTGAGCTATTGCGCTGTATTTGTTTTTCTAGCTTACTTTATTATTTAGAAAGTTCTATTCTGTTTTGACTTTCTTCTTCCTCGGTTTAGGAAAAGGAAGGAGCGGTGCCAAGGTTTGCAACACTACGATAGCGTGCTGCCGATGTTCAACCGAAAGCACATAATGCTCTTTTGCTCCGGGATAGGGAAAGCCCGTTTCTGCCTCAGCCATCAAATCGGAGAGTGTTGGAAGCATTTTCACATACACGGTGTCATCACACACGAGTGCCACACACTTACCATCGAGATAAAGTCCATATTCTCCAAACATTCGTTTGGTTTCCACCACCCCAGCAGTGGACACTTGCGCCACCACATAGTCTATAAATTCCTTTGACGTTGCCATAAATACGCTAACTCTTTTATTGCTTATTCTTACTGTAGCCGAGCACACGGCTAGTGATCAAACAGACTTCCCAATCTGTCCTTCCTATCGAAGTACAAATGGGGAAGAAATCTATCATGCATAGCTTTGTCCCAGACGGCCAAGCCTCAGTGAGGATATATTATTTCGCAAGCTGTTGTTGGATGTAAGCCTCCATCTTGGGAGTTGCTTCTTCTACGCATTCGAGCAAGCGGAATTGGTTGGCCGCACGTTCGAGGTTGTGAAGAGGATGCGTAGTCTTGTAGTAAGTATCGCCGTTGATGTAGTCTGCCAAGAAGCGGATAGACTGCATATAAGGGAAGAGAGCTACAGCATAGGGTAAATTCTCGATTTCGATGGGCGTGAGGAAGCTCTTGCCACCAGCGAGATAACCCCCAGCGAAGGCTTCGAAGACATCGAAACGGAAAGAGATATTATCGAGGTTGGGATCGTCTTCACGCGTAGTGTTGGCAGCAGTGCGGAGGAAGTCGCCAAAGTCGGAGAAGATGAAGGAAGGCATCACAGTGTCGAGGTCGATAACGCAAAGCACATTGCCCTCTTTGTCGAAAAGGATGTTGTCCACCTTGGTGTCGCAGTGGCAGATGCGCTTAGGAAGTTTACCCTCACGATAGAGCTTCTCACTTTTCGTCATTTCGTCTTCGCGCTTAAAGATTTCTTCAAGCAAGTGAGCAACTGTGGATTCTCCCACACGTCCTACCTTGTCGTCAGCAACAGCTTCTTTAAGTTGCTTCAAACGGAATTCAATGTTGTGGAAGTCCTTGATGGTTTCACCCAATTCAGCAGGAATGTCTGCGAGCATACCTTGGAATTCTGCGAACGTCTTACCCACAATCTTGGCATTTTCGATGCTTACACCGCTCTTGGAAGTTGTGTCGGAAATGAGCACCATGACACGCCAATACTTTTCACCATCGAAATAGTAGTAAACCCCTTCCTTGGTGGGGACAAAATTCAACACTTTGCGATCGATGTCGGGAGTGCCGGCAGCTTCGAGCTTCTTGCGAATGTGAGTAGTCACTTCTACGATGTTGTTCATCAAGAGTTTGATGTCGGGGAAGATCGCCACATTTACGTTCTGAAGCACGTAGTCGGGGGTGCTGCCCGTGGTAGTTACAGCATAAGTAGTGTTGATGAGTCCGTTTCCGAGGGGACGAATATCGGCAATTTCACCTTCAATGGCGAATTGTTGAGCAATGTTTTTAAGTTGTTGTTCCATTGTATATGGGCATTAGTAGGATTATAGAGCGAAGTTACGCAAAAAATTCTGTTTTTGCTCGCTAATACTCAGAAAAATGCAACTGCATTTGGCAAAATGAACCAGACTTACACAGAATCCTTCGCAAAATAGGCTGGAATTTCACAGAATCCGGCACGAAACGGACGAATTTTTCACAGAATCCGCCACGAAATGGACAAGATTTTCACAGAATCCCCATTTAGGAAAGTGCATTTTAGCGCATAAAAAACGAATCTCCTCTGAACATAAACAAGAAAAACACTTGTTTATCTCAAAGGAAATTCGCATCTTTGTATTGTAATCGAAAGGGGGGCATCCCTTAAGGATTACCGCAACTCAACCTAACGCGTAAGTGGTTGCAAGTTGAACTCTCAAAAGTAATAGCAATGTATTTAATCGACATTTTCGGTTGTGTGATTGAACTAAATCTCGTTTTCAAGTTCAGATTGCGAAAGCGCAGAAAGGGCGAAAAGCTCTAAGCGCAAAGGGGAAGGGGCGAAAGCGCCACCCCATACTTTTGAGGGAACACTGCAAAAAAATACAAACAAAATGAATAACATCCAAGAAACACCTAGTAAAAAAACAAGAGGAGGTGCAAGAAAGGGGGCGGGGCGTCCAAGAACCATTGCAAAGCAAATCACAATAGGGATACCACAAGATGCTCTAGAGATTTTCCAGCAGCAGCCAAACAAGAACGCATTCATTACCGCAGCAATCAGACATTATGCAGCTTTTTTAGCAGAGGGAAAGGGACAGGCTTAATTCAATTTTCAGACGAAAATGCGCAATAGTGTTTTTTTGTAGACTGAAACGACGCAATCAACTGATAGTCAAATACTATGTAGTCTTATCAGATAAAAAAGAAAATCCTCGCTCAGTATTCTCGAGGAAAACTAAGCGAGGAAGAAAGAGTTTAGCGTTAATACTTTTACGCTATAATGACCGATTGGTGATTATTCGTTGACTAAAGGCAAGAAATGATAGTCGCGAGAATAGCGGAGGTTCTGCGCATCGAAGGCTTCATCGTAATTGATGGTAACATCGGTGATGTTGCCTTGTGCATCATGCACCGCCTTATAGACGGGGTTAATGAAACCCTTGTAGGGAGAAAGTTTCAAACGCGCATAGCGTTCGAGGATTTCTTTGTGCACCTTGGCGTCTACCTGCACTCCGTAGGTTTCTACGAGTTTGCGCGCACCTTCGTAGTCGCCTTCACTCTTGATGCGCTGGATTTCAGCGAGGAGTGAACCAAAGAGATGGCGCATCTCTGCGTAGTCATTGACACGGACAAAGGTCTTACCCTTTTGCTTCACCAATTCCACACAGGGTTTAGCGGTCTTTTGCGACTTGGCTTGTTCCAACACCCAATGTGCAATCAAAGCGCGGTTGCGCATGTGAGCTTCTTCGATAGTGTTGCCGGGTTTGATGCGCACCAACTGGGTGAGCGCTCCGTTTTGGATGTAACTATAATAGGAGGCTTTGTGGGCGTCCATGTTAGGAGTGAGTCCGAGTTCTACGAGTTTGGGATCTGCCAAATAGTAGAGCGCGAAGAGGTCGGCTCGAGCTTCTTCGATGGTGGAACCATAGGATTTCAAAGAGTCAGGGTCAGTACCAGGGAGGAGTTGTCCACTACCATGGCCGAGACATTCGTGGAGGTCGGTGTGGAGGTCATCGCAACGGTCGCCATACTTGAGCACCAACTGACGCGTGGGTTCGTCGATGATGAATTCCTTATCCATGCCACTACCATGAGCAGCCTTAGCATAAGCTGAAGTGAGGTTGGAAATGGTGACAGACTTAGAACCGAAGTCACGACGAACCCAATCGGAATTGGGGAGGTTGATGCCGATGGCAGTGGAAGGATAGAGGTCACCAGCGAGGATAGCAGCTGTAATCACCTTAGCCGAGATGCCTTTGACTTCTTTCTTCTTGAAACGCGCATCAACGGGACTATGATTTTCAAACCATTGTGCATTAACTGCCAACTGATGGGCACGCTCTGTAGCAGCAATATCCTTGAAGTTCACGATGCTTTCCCATGAGGCTTTCATGCCGAGGGGGTCACCATAGGTTTCAGTGAATCCGTTGACGAAGTCCACCAAACTCTCCGTGTCTTTGAGCCATTGAATAGAATAGTGGTCGAAGGTGCGGAGGTCGCCCGTGCGGTAGTATTCGATGAGACGACGGATAACACCTGCCTGTTGTTCATTTTCTGCAAAAGGTTCTGCAGCTTCGAGATGCTTGACGATTTGCTCGATGGCTGTGCCGTAGAGTCCACCCACACGCCAAACGCGTTCTTCGAGAAAACCAAATTCACCACGCACCAAACGAGAGTTCAAGCCCATCATCACCGGACGAGGATCGCCAGCAGGTTTGCGTTGAGCATAGAATTGTTCGGCTTCTGCTTGGGTGACGTCGTGACCGTAGTAGTTGCCTGCGCTGGTGAGCACGAGGTCGTCTCCATCTTTCTGGTTGACACGCATTTTGAACGTGTTGGGATTGAACATAGCATCGAGCACTTCGTCTTCTACCTTATAGTTAAGGCTTGCAAGCGTGGTGCGCAACCATTTCTCAGAAAATTCGGGAACGAACTTTTCATTGCCGTAGTGGTGATGGATGCCAGCAGAGAACCACACGCGTTTGAGATAGAGCGTGAGACCTTGGAAATCTTTTGACTTGCGGTCGCCCTTGTAGTCACGATAGACAGTTTCGAGCAAATCGCGGATGCGGAGATTGTAGCGTCCGTTTTGATCGAAGAGGATGTCGCGACCTGCGAGTGCAGCTTCTGAAAGATGGTAGATGAGCGTTTTCTGACGCAAAGAGAGTTGCTCAAATCCTTCCACTTTGTAGCGGAGCATTTGGATGTCGGCAAACTGTTCGTTGGTGTACTTGAAGTCGTCGGTTTGGGCAGTTGCGGACAATGCGCCGCCAGCTCCCAAAGCAGAGAGGGAAATAAACATAGTGAGTAAGGAATGCTTCATGCTTTATAGAAATAGAGTATGAATAATATCGTAAGGTTGGGGGTGATTGTCAGCATCTATCCATGATTATCTGGCAAATCTCCCTTCATTTAAGTCAAGAGTCCTAGTGTGCGAAGCTGCGCAGCAACATCTGCTTTACCATCATTGACAATGGCGATATCGGCAAGCTGTTGCTTTTCGGTTTCTGGCATTTGCAGGGCTATCCATTTCAACGCCGTGGTGTGGTCGATGTGGTCACGCTCCATGATTCGCGCTATGCGTTCTTCTTCTGGACAAGTGACGAGGAGGCTTTTGTCTACTAATCGTTGCCAACCGACTTCAAAAAGGAGAGCGCACTCCATATATATAATAGGAGCATCAGCATGTTGCGCCACAAATTCGCACCAGGCTTCCTCCACGCGTGGATGAACGATAGCATTAACCCGCTGACTGTGGGCTTCGCCTTGGCAAAGATATGCTGCAACTACAGATTTCACCAAATGTCCCTCCGCATCATAAACTCAGATCCCAACAAGGTACGCAGTTCTTCTTGTACTGCAGAGTGGGTGCGCATAATCTGTTTTGCCGCATCGTCAGCATAGAAAATCGGAGCTCCCTGCTGTGCTAGGATACTGCAGACATAACTTTTGCCTGAGCCTATGCCACCAGTGACACCGAGGGTTTGCGAAGGAGAGGTCATGAATACTATCGATAGGAAAATGATGACGTTAAAGATAGATAGAGGTACCGAGTAGGTAAAACTATTCCGTCTCGCTACTCTTCTCTTGGATAATGAATTCCACTTGTTCGGGACGCACGCGCACACGACGCACTCCAGGAGGAGTAGAACGCGGACGCGCCGTAAAGGTATTACCAGGAAGATTAATCAAGTCTTCGTAGCGCGCAATGATGACAAAGCTACTAGCAGTGATTTTCTCATGATCACGCACGCCCACTTGATATTCGATGCGCACCTTCGAAGGATTAGTATGGAGACTCTTAGTGGCTGGGAAGTTCACGCCTTGCACAGGCACTTCCACCACGCGATCAATCATGCGGTCGGTGATGATGCCCACTCGGATACTAGAGAGTACGGACTTTTTAGCATCAAGTGCCACATATTTCACTCCAGGCACTTTCACAAACCGACAACGCATCGTGAGCGTATCTTTGACATTGCTCAGATGGATGGGATTGAGTCGTGCGAACTGCATGGTGTCAATGATGTGTTGAGGACCATAAACCATCACGCGTGGATGGGCGATTTGGGTATCTACCCAAGTGTAACCGGAATCAGGAACAACTGTGCCTTGAAATTTCACGTCGAGCATCCTACCTTTATTATAATAGTTGTAGTAGATGTCGATGTTGTCAGGACGATATCCCACGAGTTGAGTACCATCAAGCGTAGAGGAAAAAGATTTGAGCAAATCGCGCGTGCGCAGCGTGGCATGTCCTCTACGATTTTCTACATCTTTCCAATGAATGACCACAGAGGGGGAAACTGCGAAGGTAGCGATAACGCAGCAGAGTTACCCCTTTGTCACGAAGAGTGACATGAATGTAGTCGGGAGGTCCCGTGGTGATGTCTACATTGCTGGGCACATCGACCAAACGCACCCGGAGTGCGAACTCGCGTTCATAGGTGTCGTTGAGTTTCTGAAAAACCCAAAATGAAGCAGAGAGGAGCAGAAATAACAAAAACGTGAGGAACTGCCTATTGTAAATACGATGTAGGCAGTTCTTCACGAATTGAAGTAGGTCAAAATCACTACGCATGATGGAGGAGATTTTGGAAAAGAGGGAAAAGAATTCCCATAAAAGAGAAGAAACCAAGTGTGGACGAGTCTCACACTTGGTTTCTGGAGTGAGCTACGCTATATTATGCTTGCGCGGGTGTGGTGCCCGTGGGGTTGATGGCAGCCTTTTCAAAACGGAGGTCTACGCCAGTAGCCACGTGGAGCGTCACAGTGGTATCGTCCATGGTTTTGATGGTGCCATGAAGACCGCCGATGGTCACTACAGTTTGTCCCACAGTGAGGGAATTGCGGAAAGCATTGATTTCCTTTTGCTTCTTTTGTTGTGGACGGATCATGAAGAAATACATCACAGCACCAAGTGCCACAAACATCAAAATAGTGGGCAACATAGAGGGTTGCTCAGCAGCAGCTGCAAGCATTGCGTTGAGAATAGTAGTCATAAGAGGATAAATGATTGAAAATTTTGAAGAATCAGATTACTTAAGCAGCACACCATCTTCTTGGAGTCGCTTGGTGATGCCATCGATCATGCCATGGATGAAACCAGCGGAGCGAGGAGTGCTATAGATTTTGGCAATGTCAAGATACTCATTGAAAGTGACATTGAGCGGAATGCTAGGAAACTCAAGCATCTCAGCCAAAGCGATTTGCATAATCACCAAGTCCATGAACGCAATACGGCTAAACTGCCACTTCTTTGTGCCTCCCTTGATAAGGTCTCTCAGTTCGTCACAGCGTTCAATGGTGGTTTTGAACAAACGTCCTGCAAATTCTTGGTCTTCCTGAGCCGCATAAGCAGGCAGCAATTCTTGTGCCGCACCATTCTCAGGTTGGAAACGCTTGATTGTTTTCAGCACGAAAGAGTCCACAATCTCCTTATCATCGTTCCAATAGAGGCTTTGTTCTTCGAGCAAAGCGTCAAATTCATCAGACTTTTCTATGTGGTTCTTGTAGAGTTTTCGCACAAGCTCGCGATCCGTTTCGTAATCGTGCTCCTTCGTGTCGACATAACGCAAGAAGAGGTCGTCGCTGAGCCAAGCATCATAAATCTTTTTGAGGAAAACGTCTTCGTTGTTCCAGTTCCACTTCTGAGCAGCTTCAAATTCGAGCAGAGCTTCGTTCTCCGAAAGTTGTTTCAAGAAAAGATTATTAGCCAAGAGACGATCATTGGAAGGTGCATCCCCTCCACCCACTCGTTGCTTCTTGGCTTCGCGAGCAGCATCCACTCGTTCTGCTCTACGGCGAAGTTCAACCAAGAGCAGGAGCATAAGACGATATAAGTCGTAAGCCTTTTGAAGGCTAAAGTCAAGTTCTTTCAAGGCTACCTCTGTAGTTTTGCCTTCGTTCTGATAGTAGGCATAGATAAGCTGAACTACTTTCAGACGGATAAGTGCACGATTAATCATTGTCGCAAGATTTAATTCTGGATATGTCTCCGTTGAGACTGTTATGTACCCACAAAGATACAAATAAATGGTGAGGTGAAGAAGTAATACCTATCGTTTTCGCTAGAAAAAACAAGAATGTAATAGAAATCGCAGTGCAGACTACAAAAAAAGCTGTTATTCGCTTGGTGCTTCTCAAAAAAAAATGCAATTTTGCTGCAGAAACACTAGAAGCTATTCGCTCGACGCGTATGGCTTCTCCAAAACTTAAACACTGCATGAGCACTCCTCTTGAACCATGGAAAGAACAAGCCGACAGTGACATCTTGTTTTCACGAGTTGTCAAAGCCGGTAAGCGTGTCTACTATATTGATGTCAAAAGCGATCGTCGCGGAGAATACTACTTGGCGATGACCGAGAGCAAGCGAGTTAAAGACGGCTCGGAGAATGAGCGTCCAGTTTTTGAAAAACATAAAATCTTCCTCTATCGCGAAGATATGCTGAAATTCTTCGAGGCATTTGGAGATGCGGTGCATTTTGTGGGAGAACACACCAGTTTGACGCGTCGTCATAATGATGCTGGACAGACTTTCGACACCAGCACACAACAAGAGTCTGACGCAGCAAGCACACTCAGCACTAATTTTGACATAGAGTTTTAGTCTAAAGCTCTGACAAAACTCTATCCATTTAGAGCTCAAGCTCTCTGAGTCTCACTTTACGATTCTTTTCTTTCGCGTCGCATCATCATTACCGATGCCGAACAATAAGTAGGAACTCAATAGCGGAAAACGCGCTTCATCGCTGCTTTTTCCGCCTAAAATTTGCGCAATCAACAGATAATGCGTAAATTTGCAGCCGAATTTGTCCTCCATAGGTCTAAATAAGACCATTGTGTGATGGCGAATTATACAAAATCTATTGTTTAATTCAGAGTAACACAACCCAACTCATGAAGTCAATCTCTATTACTGGTACTAAGCGTACCGACCTCGGTAAGAAGGCTACCAAGGAAGTTCGTAAGCAAGGTCTCGTTCCCTGCGTAATCTACGGTGAAAAGAAGGATGCTAACGGTGCTCCCGAAGCTCTCCACTTCCTCGTTGACGAAAAGCAAATCAACAAGGTGGTTTACACTCCCGAAATCTACTTGGTAAACATCAACATCGATGGTCAAGACTGCCAAGCTGTGGTAAAGGAAATCCAATTCCACGCTGTTAAGGACAACGTGCTTCACGTTGACTTCTACCAAGTGAACCCCACTAAGCCCATCGTTATCGGTGTGCCCATCGCTCCTACAGGTCTCGCTGAAGGTGTGCGCGCTGGTGGTAAGCTCGTTACCATGGTGCGTAAGCTCAAGGTTCGCGCTACTGTAGACGCTATCCCCGAAAAGCTCACTATCGACGTGACTAGCCTCGGTCTTGGTAAGTCTATCAAGTGCGGCGATCTCTCTTACGAAGGTCTCGAACTCGTAACTCCTAAGGAAGTAGTTGTTGTAACAGTGAAGATGACCCGTGCTGCAATGGGTGCTGCTGCTGCCGCTGCCGCTGCTGCCAAGAAGTAATAGCGCATTTCTGTGCAATCCCCTATGTGCCAGTGCCCCTTGGGGTACTGGCACCTTTTTTTATCCCTATTTCTCCCTATTTAGACGTTAGTCATTAGAAATTTGACGTTAGATGTTGGACATTTACGTTAAACATTAAAGCTAACCTTTCGCCTCCTCTACCCACTGTCTACCATTTTCGGTGAGCAAGGTGAAGCACCCACCACAGCGTGCGATGCGCTCCCCTGCCCCTCCCACAGTGGAACAGACAAAAGGAGTTGTTTTCTATTATAATATGACGCATCTCATCGTAGGACTCGGCAACATCGGTGCAGAATATGCCGGTACGCGCCACAACATCGGCTTTGACGTAGTCGACAAATTGGCAGCCGACGCAGGAGCATCATGGGAAGACCGCCGATATGGCGCTGTCTGCACCATCCGTGTCAAAAACCAAGTACTCGTTCTCCTCAAACCCTCCACCTACATGAACCTTTTCCGGCGACGCTGTGCGCTATTGGATGAAGGAGAAGAAAGTAGATTTGCCTCAAATGCTTGTCATTGTGGACGATCTAGCCCTTCCCTTCGGACAACTTCGCATGAAAGCTAGCGGAAGTGAGGCTGGACACAACGGTCTGCGCCACATCACACAAGTTTTAGGCACCCAGGCTTACAATCGACTCCGCTTCGGCATCGGCAACGACTTCCCACGTGGTGGGCAAGTAGACTTCGTGCTTGGACATTTTGAAGGAGAAGATTTGGCAAAAAAGCCGGAAGCCTTGGCACGCGCTGCAGAAGCTGTCAAAAGTTTTGCACTTCAAGGACTAGCTCGCACGATGAATCAATTCAACCGATAAACTCCCGCACCGCCTCACACCTCTGCCACCGCTGTCCACACGAATTTCCGGCACAACCATTCTCCCAGAATTCCCGATAACGCCCCTACCCTCTTTTCAGCTCACATTTCATTGTTTCATTTATGCCAACAGAAGCTCGCATTGACAAATGGCTTTGGGCAGCACGCATCTACAAGACGCGCACGCTGGCTGCCGACGCCTGCAAAAACAATCGCATCACCATCAACGGTGCTGCTGTGAAACCATCGCGCTCTGTCAAGGTGGGTGATGAAGTTGGGGTGAAAAAAGCTCCCATCACCTATACCTTCCGCGTGCTTCAAGCCATCGAAAAGCGCGTAGGTGCTAAGCTCTTGCCAGAAATCATAGAGAACATCACACCACCTGAGCAATACGAACTATTAGAAATGAGTCGTATCAGCGGATTTATCGACCGCGCGCGTGGCACTGGTCGTCCCACGAAGAAAGATCGTCGTGCTCTCGATGATTTTGCAGATGTTCCGCTCTTCTTGGACGATGATTTCGATTTAGAAGAAGACTAGTGCTTGTACCTCCTTCTCATGTTACCAACAAAAAAACGTTGGACTTTCTCCCAAAAACGTGGGAGATTTTCTGAAAAACGTTGGACTTTTTCCAAAAAACGTCGGAGTTTTTTTTGAAAACGTGGGAGATTTTTTTTCGTCGCTCAGAGAGATTGCTTTTTCTCCTTGCAGATGAGAACTTTAGCCATCAAACGGACACAGTGGTTCACTGCAGCATTTTTCTCATTTCACATCTTCATTTATCCTTACAAACTCCAAGGCACCCCTGTTTCATCACAGAAACAAGGGTGCCTTTTTCTCTTTTATTTTCTTAAAACAAATGAGATTTAGCGTAGAATGCGCTGAAATGACAGACGAAGTCCGTCTACAAGTAGCAAGCTATCAGACAACTGTGTGGGAAGCCCTAACAAAAAAACTTGAGGGCTTCCGTAGCTGCCAACGCCCCTAATAGAGCTGGTGTGGTGCTCATCACAGGAATGGGTGCGCTGCACAAATCTGCCTTGTCTATCGCCGTCACTTCATTGTCTTCGATCGGAAATAAATCGCCGTAAGTGGGATGCTGTGCATCGAAAAGAGCGATTTGTCCTTGCCAACCTTCTACAGAGATGTAGAGCCACGGTGTGGAATGCGCTTGGGCATAGCGATCGAGCAAGCGTCGGGTGGACTCATTGTCGGTGGCATCAACAATTAAATCACAGTTGTCTAGTATTTGTGCAGCATTTCTTCGCGAAGCCGCTCACAAACGACCTCCACCTCACAATGCGGATTGTTGGCACGGAGATGCTCCGCAGCCAACACCGCTTTGGGTTGCCCGATTTGTGCCATGGTATAAAGCGTCTGGCGAGGAAGATTGCTGAGCGAAACGACATCGTTGTCGCAAATCACCAGATGCCCCACTCCACTTCCCACCAAGAGGGGCAAGAGTGTGCAACCTAGTCCGCCAGCACCGACCACCACAACGCGCTTTTGAGCGAGGAGAATCTGACCTTTTTCTCCCACTTCGGGCAGGAGCAACTGACGCTGATAGCGTTCTCTAAAATCATTTGACATCATAAAAAGGGGCGGTGTTTTGACATAAATCAATCATTAAATCCTGAACTGATTCAACTTTGATGGAGGCACAGTTTGTAACATAGATTTCTTAGCCTTTGCAGCGGGCTTCAAGGAATGCCTCATAACCATCCATCCCAGTCTTTCCACACTGGTTCGTAGCCCACAGAACGAAGGTATTGCGCAAATGCTTCGGGACTGCGACTGTCGTTGATGGTGAATTGTTCCAACTCCTCATGTTCTTCGGCATATCCTCCAGGTTCAGTGTGGCTGCCGGCACTCATGCTGGTGATGCCTAAAGTGAGCACATTGTTGCGAAAGGCTTCCGACTCACGAGTGGAGAGGGAGATTTCAAGGTGCTGATCGAGCAGGCGAAAAGCCAAAATGAGTTGGAGCATTCCTTTGTCGTCGATGGGGCAAGCGGGATTGTAGCCTCCCACAGCAGGACGCAGGCGCGGAAGAGAAACGGAATAGCGCGCTTGTCGATAGCGGCGTTTGAGATAGCTGAGATGCAGGGCGGTAAACGCACTGTCTGCGCGCCAATCCTCAAGACCGAGCAACGCACCAATTCCTATTTTTTTCGATGCCGGCTTGTGCGATGCGGTCGGGCGTTTCGAGACGATAGCGAAAATCGGACTTTTTTCCAGCAGGATGATATTGTGGATAACGCGCTTCGTTGTAGGTTTCTTGGTAGACACAGACATTGCTGATGCCGGCTGCTCCAAGTGCGGCATATTGTTCGGTGTCGAGCGGTTGCACCTCAAGCGAAAGTTGCGCAAAATGTGGTCGCAAATGTTTGACCACTTCGAGATAATACTCCCACGAACGCCGGCTATGGTCTTCACCACTCACTAACAGAAGGTGGCGAAAACCGAGTTGCTGAATGGCTTCTACTTCGCGATCAATTTCTGCCAGTGTCAATCGACGACGATGAATTTTGTGTTCCTTGCTGAAGCCACAATACACGCAACTGTTGGAACAGATGTTGGAAAGATAGAGCGGAAGATAGAGTTGCATGGTGCGACCGAAGCGTTCGAGGGTGAGTCGGTGCGCTTCTTGCGCCATCGGTTCGAGATAGGATTCCGCAGCAGGCGAAATGAGCGCAAAGAAATCTTCGACATCACGGTGATTGTGGCTCAACGCGCGCTCCACATCGGCAGATGTTTGCGCATAAATGTTGCGTCTTACCTCTTCAAAATCGAATTGACGTAAGAAATCATAAGCCGTGTTGTAGTTCATCTGAGTAAGATTTTAGTCGAAAAGAAAAGCGGTGAGCGGTGAAGAGGCTTGGGCTTCTGCACGTTGAGGAGCAAGTTTGGCGAGATAGGCTTCGCGTCCGGCTTCTACACCAAGACGGAAGGCGCGCGCCATTCGCTCTGGATCACGCGCCACAGCTATGGCGGTATTCACCAACACAGCGTCGGCTCCCATCTCCATGCACTCTGCTGCGTGACTGGGACTTCCCAATCCTGCATCTACCACCACAGGGATGTTACTTTCGGCTATGATGATACGCAACATAGCACGCGTGTCGAGTCCGCGGTTGCTGCCAATGGGGGCGGCAAGGGGCATGACAGTCGCACAACCCACTTCTTCAAGACGCTTGCAGAGCACGGGGTCAGCTTGCACATAAGGCAAAATGACAAAACCACGTTTCACCAAGGCTTCAGCGGCTTTGAGGGTCTCAATGGGATCGGGCATGAGATAGCGCGGATCAGGATGAATTTCGAGTTTCAACCAGTTAGTTTGCAAGGCTTCTCTACTCAATTCTGCGGCAAGGATGGCTTCTTCTGCGGTGCGTGCACCACTGGTGTTGGGAAGGAGATTGAGGTTTTGTTTCAGCAAGGGTGCAATCATGTCGTCAGCGGTGCTAGCAGAAAGTTCTACGCGCTTGAGAGCTACGGTCACTAACTCTGAGCCCGAGGCTTTGGCAGCAGCAGCCATGAGAGAAGAGGAAGAGAATTTTCCCGTACCTAAAAAAAGACGAGAAGTGAAGGTTTTTGTCGGCAATGGTCAACATAGTTTTGAGATTTACTGAAGTGTGGAAGAGGAGGAGGGAAGAGGGGAGACGGAGGGGTTATTCTCTGAAGAAATGGCGCGAATTAACGCTCCACTCATGGCAATGCCGTAGATGCCTAACGCATCAAAGAGCGGGGCTTCGTCGGGACGAATACCACCAATGGCATAGGCAGGTAGGGGATAGTCCGCTAAGTGCAAATCGCGATAGCCTTCTAGTCCGAGAATCGGGGCTAAACGCTCCTTGGTCTGTGTGAAACGATAGGGACCTACACCCACATAGTCAATGGGTTGCGCTAGTGCTGCGCGCAAATCTTCGCGCGTGTTGCAGGTGCGACCTATCAAGACGGCATCACCTAAGAGTTCTCGGGCTAAGGTGGGCGACATATCCTCTTTGCCGAGGTGGACACCATCGGCACCGATGGCGCCTGCCACTTCCACATTGTCGTTGATGATGAGGGGGACGTCATAGTTGCGACAAAGCATTTGAATTTCTCGAGCGGTGGAGAGTAACAAGGACTTGGGCGCGTTTTTCATGCGGAGTTGCACAATGTCGGCGCGCCCTTGCGACAACACGGCTTCGGTCTGTTGCAACACTTCGGCTGTGGTGGGCGCATGAGTGATGAACATGCGGTGCCCAAGAGGAGCTTTGCGTTTTTCCACAGGAGGCAACTGACCGTTGCGATAGTGCGCCACAGCACGCTGCGCAGCACTCATGGCATAAGACAAAGATGCGCCATTAGCGAGATGAAAAGCTAAGGTGGTGCCATAAAGACAACCCGTGCCGTGCTGGTCGATTCCCACCATCGGGTATTGGCTCTCCACGATTTCTCCTGTGGAAAGATAGGCTCTGTCGGCGATGCTGTCGGCGGTGTGCGTAATGCCTTTGCAGACGATGGTGGTGTTCCAACGACGGGCAGCGATTTCAGGAGACAATTCTCCCAAAATCAGGGTTTGTTCATAGCGGTTGGGCAACAAGAGGTCTACGCTCGCTGCGGCTTGTTGCAGGGATTCGCAATCTGCATCAGGCAATAAATCATAGCCGGAACTTGTGCGCAAAATGGGGTCCCAAATGATGATGCAATGGGGATAGTGTTTGCGCACTTGCGAACAGATGTCATGCAGTTGCTGGAAAGAGGCAACAAGTCCTATCTTGACGACATCGGGAGCGGACTGTGATTGGAGAACGGTAAATTGTTGGGTGATTTGCTCGTGGCTCACAGCGGTCATTCCCAAAAACTCTGCTGCGTTTTGCTGGGTGATAGCGGTAGGAATGACAGAACAATGCGCGCCTAAACGCTCTGCATGGCGCACATCGGCGGTGATGCCGGCTTGACAGGTGGGGTCTATGCCACCACACAACAGCAAACGCGGACTACACATTTGGTGCACTGCGATTTCGAGTTGATGGATGCTGAGTCCCTGCCAATGTCCTAAACTGGCGATAGCTGTAAAGCCTAAGCGCAGAAAGTGATTGGTATTGGAGGGTTGGACTCCTCCTAAAGCGACAAGGGGACAGGGGGATTGAGCGCATATTTGCTGCAACTCAGCAGTTGTCCACGTGCTGTTGCCATATCCTGGTTTACTCAAACTTTCGGCTATGGGACTGAGATAGGCGTAGTCGGGCAGAAAAGGTAGTTTATGGAGTTCTTCAACACTGTGACAACTCACACTTAGGGTTTGGTCGTCGAAGAGTTCGGGACGATGGGTGAGAGATTGCCAACTTTTGACGGAAAGATGCAACCCTCCAAGATGATACTGGCGGACAAGGTCGCTGTGTTCCGACAAGATGCAACGATGACGCAGCGTTTGAGGGATATTTTTCCAACAAACGTGCGATTTCGTCTGCGGTGGCTTGGGGTTTTGCGAATATGCACTTTCCCAATGCCTAACCGCAACAAGGCGCTAATCCATTGCCCCTCGGCTACAACATTTAGTTCGGAGGCAGTGATGACGATATGATGTTTGGGGTGCATTGTGTTATGCTTTTAGTGGGTCCTCACTGTGGTGGCAGTTGCAACGATGGGTGGCTGTGGTTTCATTATCTGCTTGTTGCTCACCATCAGTGTCTACCCTGCTTTCAGAACACGGGGCAGCTATGACATCTTCTTGTGATTGCAGAATTTTGCGGAACTTACGATTAGCACGCATGGAGCAGAAATGTTCACCACACATGGAGCAGAAGTGTTTTTCTTCTGAGATTCTTCAGGCAGAGTTTGATCATGAAACTCTAGGGCTCGCTCTGGATCAAGAGATAAATGAAATTGATCGTGCCAGCGGAACTCATAGCGCGCCTTGCTCATGGCATAATCTCTCACAAAAGCTGCGGGATGACCTTTGGCTAAATCAGCGGCGTGGGCGGCTAATTTGTAGGTGACGACTCCTTGGCGCACATCATCTCGTTCGGGCAAACCGAGATGCTCTTTTTGCGTGACATAGCAGAGCATGGCAGTACCGAGATGTCCGATGATGGAAGCTCCAATGGCTCCAGTGATATGATCATAGCCTGCGCCGATGTCTGACACCAAGGGACCGAGGGTGTAGAAGGGGGCTTCATCACAATCGAGAAGTTCGCGCGTCATATTCTCTGGAATCATGTGCATGGGTATGTGTCCTGGACCTTCTATCATGACTTGCACATAGTGGCGAGCGGCGATGCGATTGAGTTCGCCCAATGTTTTCAACTCTGCCATCTGCGCGGCATCGTTGGCATCGTGGATGCAACCGGGACGAAGTCCGTCACCCAGCGACAAGGCTACGTCATAACGAGCGGCTATCTCGCAGATTTCTTCGAAATGATCATAGAGAAAACTCTCTTGATTCTTAGCCGTGCACCACCCTGCCATGATGGCTCCTCCACGACTCACGATACCTGTGAGACGGCGCAGAGTGAGAGGGATGTGCTGCTTGCGAAGCCCTGCGTGAATGGTGAAATAGTCTACTCCTTGCTCGGCTTGTTCGATGAGGGTGTCGCGATAGATTTCCCAAGTGAGGGGGATTCTACACGACCATTCACTTTCTCCAAGGCTTGATAGAGGGGCACTGTGCCAATGGGGACGGGACTGTTGCGGATGATCCACTCGCGCGTTTCGTGAATGTGCTTACCAGTGGATAAGTCCATCACGGTATCGGCTCCCCATCGTGTGGCCCAAACAGCTTTTTCAACTTCTTCTGCTATGCAACTGGTGGTGGCGGAATTTCCGATATTGGCATTGACTTTACAGAGGAAGTTACGACCGATGATCATGGGTTCACTCTCGGGGTGATTGATGTTGGCTGGGATGATGGCGCGCCCTGCGGCTATTTCATCGCGAACAAATTCGGCTGTTACTACGGTGGGAAGCACGGCTCCTTGCGGATCTCCACCTAAAATGTGACGCTCTGTAACGGTTTCGAGCATCTGATTCTCACGCATGGCGACATACTCCATTTCTTCGGTGATAATGCCACGGACTGCATAATAACGTTGTGTGACGCAATTGTCTTTAGCACGGAGGGGATGAGTTTCTACGTGGGGATAACGTAGTGCTGCTAGGGACTCGTTGGCTAGACTTGCTCGAGCAAAACTACTTCCCAAGCCTTCTTGACGCTCTGTGTCTTCACGTCCCGCTATCCATTGTGCACGAAGTTTGGGAAGCCCTTCTTCGAGATCTACTTTATAAGCGTTATCTGTGTAGGGACCTCCAGTGTCATAAACTATTACGTCAGGATTGGGAGCGTAAGTGCCATCGTCGTTGCGCGTAGCTGTCAATGGGATGCGACGCATTCCAACACAAACGTGTGGGAAACGTGGACTGGTGGCATAGATTTTCTCTGAACCGAGAAGGGAACCGTGGGTGACGATGTCTTGAATTTGCATAAGGATTGAGTTTTTCAGAAAGAAAGGACTGGTGATAAATCAACCAATGGAATTAGATATTGAGCATTAGTATGTGCACCCTTGAATGATAATGTATTTCGGAAGAGTCTTACATCATGATTCAGGGAAAAAGGAATGGGCTATCGCACTACTGTGTAATGAATAGAAATACTAATGTGTGTTTGATATGGGCATAACAATGCTTATCCACCAAAAGTAGGATGGATAACCAATAATTCATCTCCTTCATGCAAAGGAGTATGAGCAAATTTATCACGAGGAATAACTTTTGCATTGACGGCAACTGCACAATGGGTTGCTAAGTCAATACGTAGTTGGTGAAAAACTTCAGCAAGCGTACAAGATGGTGCTACCTGCTGAACTTCACCATTTAGAAGGATCTTCATAACGGTCGCATTTAGAGTATAAATTGTTGGTCTATTATTAAATGCGACTCTAAGAGCTATTTGCTTTTCATTCTCTCTCGAATGAATTGTCTCGATGAAACTAAAAGCTCAATAGAAGATCATAGTGGAGGTTGGACTCAATACGAAAAAAGTTTCGCAGTTCGCCGCACTCTTTGCCTACGCCAGTATTATCTGGATCAGGTCTTTGGGTATAATCTCAGCACAGTATAGAACGATTCATTCATTGCTTGACAAGCACTTCACGCAATGTTCCCATATCCCTACGTAAAAGTCATACCGTAGATGATGTGATTGGGAGAATCATAGCGGTTCTATACCAGCACCCCTTAGAGTTGCTGTTTGCAAAGTTAAGACTTTTCTGCGAATAACAAGCAATAGAAAATAGTTTTTATCCACAAGCAATAAAACAGCTCTTAAATATGAACCTCAAAACCGACCTGCTAAAGCCACAACAGCACGTGCGAACTCATAAACCACTGCTGGAATATAAACACAAAAAAAGCCCCGAGTTCATGTTGAACTCAGGGCTTTCGTAAAATGGCGGCGACCTACTCTCCCGCGGGTGTGCAGTACCATCGGCGCGGTCGGGCTTAACTTCTCTGTTCGGAATGGGAAGAGGTGGAACCCCGTCGCTATAACCACCGGAAATATATCTTGAACATGCAACGCTTTCGCATTGTCCTTGTAACTCTAACTTTAGTCTTCTTATTCAGAAAACAAGCAAACAAAGCAGCTTTAAGTGTATTCCACCAAAGGAATAGAAGTTTCGGGCAATTAGTAGTGCTCGGCTTTGACGTCACCGTCTTTACACCTACACCCTATCAACGTTGTAGTCTACAACGACCCTTATGAGGAAATCTAATCTTGTGGCCGGCTTCGCACTTAGATGCTTTCAGCGCTTATCCGATCCCGACGTAGATACCCGGCGGTGCAGCTGGCGCCACAACCGGTAAACCAGAGGTCAGTCCAACACGGTCCTCTCGTACTAGTGTCAGAGCCACGCAAATTTCCTGCGCCCACGATAGATAGAGACCGAACTGTCTCACGACGTTCTGAACCCAGCTCGCGTGCCACTTTAATGGGCGAACAGCCCAACCCTTGGGACCTTCTCCAGCCCCAGGATGTGACGAGCCGACATCGAGGTGCCAAACCACTCCGTCGATATGAGCTCTTGGGAGGGATCAGCCTGTTATCCCCGGAGTACCTTTTATCCTTTGAGCGATGGCCCTTCCATACGGAACCACCGGATCACTATGCTCTGCTTTCGCACCTGATCGACTTGTAGGTCTCTCAGTCAAGCGCCCTTTTGCCATTACACTCTACGGCCGGTTACCAATCGGCCTGAGGGCACCTTTAGAAGCCTCCGTTACGCTTTTGGAGGCGACCACCCCAGTCAAACTACCCACCAAACGCGGTCCTCTCATCCGAGAGTTAGGAACCAGACAGCCAAAGGGTCGTATTTCAACAGCGGCTCCACAAACACTGGCGTGCCTGCTTCTAAGCCTCCGACCTATCCTACACATCGACTGCCCAATTACAACGTTAAGCTATAGTAAAGGTTCACGGGGTCTTTTCGTCCCATCGCGGGTAATCGGCATCTTCACCGATACTACAATTTCACTGGAATCATGGTTGAGACAGTGCCCAGATCATTACACCATTCGTGCAGGTCGGAACTTACCCGACAAGGAATTTCGCTACCTTAGGACCGTTATAGTTACGGCCGCCGTTTACTGGGGCTTCAATTCAAACCTTCGACCGGAGTCTAAGCTCTCCTCTTAACCTTCCAGCACCGGGCAGGTGTCAGACTGTATACTGCATCTTTCGATTTTGCACAGCCCTGTGTTTTTGTTAAACAGTTGCCTGGGCCGATTCTCTGCGCCTCACATTGCTGTGAGGACCCCTTATTCCGAAGTTACGGGGTCAATTTGCCTAGTTCCTTAACCATGAATCTTCCAAGCGCCTTAGTATATTCTACCCGACTACGTGTGTCCGTTTACGGTACGGGTATCTTTGCTGTTAAGCTTAGCGGATTTTCTCGGGAGTAGGATTACCTTCACTATTACATTGTCCGAAGACGCTGTATACTATCGACTTTCAGCTCGGATGGTGGATTTGCCTGCCATCTTCAACACCTACAATCTTTAACGAGCTATTCCGTCAGCTCGCGGAAGTGTCACTCCTCCGTCTCCACATCGCCAACAAAGATAGTAACGGAATATTAACCGTTTCTGCCATCGGCATCACCATTAGGTTGAACCTTAGGTCCCGACTGACCCAGGGCCGATTAACGTTGCCCTGGAAACCTTAGTCTTTCGGCGAGAGTGCATCTCACACTCTTTATCGTTACTTATACCTACATTTGCTTTTCATGAAGCTCCAACAGAGGTTATCCTCTATCTTCAAGGCCGCATGAATGCTCCCCTACCGATATCATTAGATATCCCACGGCTTCGGCAATAGACTTTATACCCGATTATTATCCATGCACAGTCCCTCGACTAGTGAGCTGTTACGCACTCTTTGAATGAATGGCTGCTTCCAAGCCAACATCCTAGCTGTCACGGGGACCACACTTCGTTAGTTTAACTTAGCCTATATTTCGGGGCCTTAGCCGGTGGTCAGGATTCTTCTCCTCTCGGGCGTGGACCTTAGCACCCACGCCCTCACTCCCGGGCTTAGCCTGTGTGCATTCGGAGTTTGTCTGGACTTGATAGGCGGTGAAGCCCTCGCATCCAATCAGTCGCTCTACCTCACACAGGGAACGCCCGAGGCTGCACCTAAATGCATTTCGGGGAGTACGAGCTATCTCCAAGTTTGATTGGCCTTTCACTCCTACCCTCACCTCATCCAGAAGCTTTTCAACGCTTATTGGTTCGGTCCTCCATCCCGTGTTACCGGGACTTCAACCTGGACAAGGGTAGATCACTTGGTTTCGCGTCTACCACCGCCGACTATGCGCCCTATTCAGACTCGCTTTCGCTTCGGCTTACGTGCTTCATAGCACTTAACCTTGCCGACGACGGTAACTCGTAGGTTCATTATGCAAAAGGCACGCCGTCACACCATAAGGTGCTCCGACCGCTTGTAGGCGTACGGTTTCAGGAACTTTTTCACTCCTCTAAAAGAGGTGCTTTTCACCTTTCCCTCACGGTACTGGTTCGCTATCGGTCTCTTACGAGTATTTAGCCTTGGCGGATGGGCCCGCCGGATTCAGACAGGATTTCACGTGTCCCGCCCTACTCAGGATACCACTATGCTTCATACGATTGTCGAGTACGAGACTGTCACTCTCTATGGTCGCTCTTTCCAAAGCGTTCCTCTAAACGTATTTCGTGCAACGTCGTGGTCCTACAACCCCATATAGACCGAAATCTATATGGTTTGGGCTCTTCCCCGTTCGCTCGCCACTACTAGGGGAATCATTATTATTTTCTTTTCCTAGGGGTACTAAGATGTTTCAGTTCCCCCCGTTAGCCTCCCGCATTTGCGGGATAACAGGTCTTCAACCTGCTGGGTTGTCCCATTCGGAAATCTGCGGATCAATGGTTATTTGCACCTACCCACAGCTTATCGCAGCTTATCACGTCCTTCATCGCCTGTAAGAGCCTAGGCATCCACCGTACGCCCTTAATTACTTCCTTTTCCTTATTCTGATAAAATCAGAAGGTGGGAATATACTTAAAGCTGTACTTTCGTTTACCTTTGTTTCGTTACTTGGATGATTCTCTGTATTCGCATCTCACCTTGCGGTGGATGGAAACAAGAATCAACTTGTTGCGTGTTCAATATGTCAAAGATCTCTTGCTCTGTCATTCTGCTTTGATGTATCACCATCATAGCGACTGAGCAGTAGAATGTGTGGAGAATAACGGATTCGAACCGTTGACCCCCTGCGTGCAAGGCAGGTGCTCTAGCCAGCTGAGCTAATCCCCCAATCTTTCGGAGCGCGGTGCTCCGTTTGCAAGTAGTCCCAGGCAGATTTGAACTGCCGACCTCCACATTATCAGTGTGGCGCTCTAACCAACTGAGCTATAGGACTGGCAGAAAAAATCCACGCAAGTCAAACTACTTCAGAGCTGCTCGGCTTCATCTTTCTCTTATGCTTAGCATAACCTATTGCGAGAAGTATAGGTGACAATCTATTTGATTGTACCATATTCTTTTTTTTCCATACAAGTAACCAGGTAACTGAACTTCCAGAAAGGAGGTGTTCCAGCCGCACCTTCCGGTACGGCTACCTTGTTACGACTTAGCCCCAATCACCAGTTTTACCCTAGGCCGACCCTTGCGGTCACGGCTTTCAGGCACCCCCGGCTTTCATGGCTTGACGGGCGGTGTGTACAAGGCCCGGGAACGTATTCACCGCGCCATGGCTGATGCGCGATTACTAGCGAATCCAGCTTCATGGAGTCGGGTTGCAGACTCCAATCCGAACTGAGAGAGGTTTTTAAGATTAGCATCCTGTCACCAGGTAGCGACCTTCTGTACCCCCCATTGTAACACGTGTGTAGCCCCGGACGTAAGGGCCGTGCTGATTTGACGTCATCCCCACCTTCCTCACATCTTACGATGGCAGTATCCCTGGAGTGCCCAGCATTACCTGATGGCAACCAAGGAAAAGGGTTGCGCTCGTTATGGCACTTAAGCCGACACCTCACGGCACGAGCTGACGACAACCATGCAGCACCTCCAAGAGTGTCCGAAGAAAGATCTATCTCTAAATCTGTCACTCTTAGTTCAAGCCCGGGTAAGGTTCCTCGCGTATCATCGAATTAAACCACATGTTCCTCCGCTTGTGCGGGCCCCCGTCAATTCCTTTGAGTTTCACCGTTGCCGGCGTACTCCCCAGGTGGTATACTTAATGCTTTCGCTTGGCGGCTTACATTATATCGCAAACCGCGAGTATACATCGTTTACTGTGTGGACTACCAGGGTATCTAATCCTGTTTGATACCCACACTTTCGAGCCTCAGCGTCAGTTGCAGCCCGGACACCTGCCTTCGCGATCGGAGTTCATCGTGATATCTAAGCATTTCACCGCTACACCACGAGTTCCAGCATCCCTGTCTGCACTCAAGACTACCAGTTTCAATGGCTAACGATGGTTGAGCCACCGTCTTTCACCACTGACTTAATAATCCGCCTACGCTCCCTTTAAACCCAATAAATCCGGATAACGCCTGGACCTTCCGTATTACCGCGGCTGCTGGCACGGAATTAGCCGGTCCTTTTTCTGAAGGTACATACAATAGAGGACACGTCCTCTTTTTTATTCCCAACTAAAAGCAGTTTACAACCCGGAGGGCCGTCATCCTGCACGCTACTTGGCTGGTTCAGACTTCCGTCCATTGACCAATATTCCTCACTGCTGCCTCCCGTAGGAGTCTGGACCGTGTCTCAGTTCCAGTGTGGGGGACCTTCCTCTCAGAACCCCTACCGATCGAAGGCTAGGTGGGCCGTTACCCCGCCTACTACCTAATCGGACGCATCACCATCTCATACCGATAAATCTTTGGTTATATCACCATGCGGTAACATAACAACATCGGGTATTAATCTTACTTTCGCAAGGCTATCCCCGAGTATGAGGCAGGTTTGATACGCGTTACGCACCCGTGCGCCGGTCGCCATCAGAAGAAGCAAGCTTCTTCCATGCTGCCCCTCGACTTGCATGTGTTAAGCCTGTAGCTAGCGTTCATCCTGAGCCAGGATCAAACTCTTCATTGTAATATAATAATTTGTTTTTGATTCTGTATTAATCGCTCAGTTTCCTGTCTTGTTACTTTGGATTTGGAGTAGAAATTGACGGTACAATTCATTTTACCCGAAGCATTTCTGCTTCATTGTTGATTGTTCCTTGTACTTCTCTACAATCTGTTATGTAATCGTTTCAATGACTTCATGCAGCTCGTTTGCTGCTGTCAGGCGTTCAGGTTGTCAAGTCTCAGCTAACTAAGCACGTTGTGACTTAGCAAGTGACCCTTGCGTCCCGATTGCGATGCAAAAGTACGGCAAGATTCGCAAACTACCAAGACTTCCTACAAAAAAATCGCAGAAAAATTTTAGAACACCCTATTTTGCAATCTCTAGAGTTTGCAAAACTAAGACAAATCCTCGATAAACGCCTAGAAGAACCTCTCTCAGACTTAAAGTCAAAAACAGACTAAAACGAGCATTAGAAGTAGAAAAGCCGAAATGTCCGCCATATTTACAAAGCACTCCCCTCTCATTTGGTGCAATGCCTTATTGAAGGGAACAAATTGAGAATATATCAATAACCGAAGGCAACCTCTCTCTCCTCTAGTCACTATTTCATCGTAAGATAAGCCGTGAATCAACTATATACTAGGGGATATCGCCAATCCTTAAACCCAAATCGGTCCTTAGATCCTGAATAAATTTCATTAGATTGTTGAGCAAATTGTTTACCGTGAGTTCAAAGACGTAGCGGGCTACGGCGAGAACTAATGAAACTAGATGCCAACAAGAAAATGAAAGAGGGCAGGAAGTTGTCTTTTCAATTACGATTCGTACTATAACGGTCTAATGACTGATTTGGGTTAAAGCAATGACAAGAACATCTTATACAACTATATATAGGAACAACTTTGTATTCTAACATTTATTCGACACTCAATTTCTATTTTTTCGGCATCATACATAGACAAATGATAACTTCAAAACGAAAAAAGTGCCAAATATCGTTTGATTTCCGCATATTAGAAATATTTGTTCTTGTCATTGTTTGAAAATGAACTACCTTTGCCTATGGATTTAGCTATATCGTGACACCTAAATTAGACTTACTCTTTGTTTTTGCATGACAAAAACAAGAAAGAAAGAGAGCATAGGCAACCACTAGCTTATCTTCATTGCACCAAAACTACGGAAAATTACTAGGCAAGTGTAATCGCTATTTCCCATCACAGAACTTTCACAACCCTAAGCGTATGCAAAAATCATTACTTCCCCTATTTTTGTCGATTTGTGCTGTCGTGCCCATCGGGGTCTATGCAGCCAATGCGCTCCAACATCGTGTCATTGTCGGCACCCTCGTTGGAAAGACGGACAATCTTCCCATTCGTAATGCCGACGTTCGCATCAAAGGTTCACGCCCTTCCGTTGCCACCACTGACAGTTTGGGGCGCTTCACCCTGCGCACTGAAACCAATGCCACCGACAGTCTGCATCTCACTGCAAGTGCTTTGGGATACGAATCTCAATCCTTTGCGGTGGCTCTGAAGAATAACGGCGACACTTTGCACATTGGGGAAGTATCGCTCAACAATAGTGATGTTTTGCTTAGCGCTGCTGAGGTAAAAGCCGTACTGGCGCGTATGGAACAGCGTGAGGACACCACGGTGTTCAACGCAGCAGCCTTCCGCACAGCAGAAGGGGCTTCCTTGGAAGCGCTCATCAAACAACTGCCCGGTGCGGAAGTGGGCGCTGATGGTAGTATCAAAGTAAACGGCAAAAACCGTGAAGGAATTGCTCATCAATGGTAAGGACTTTTTTTCAAAGGAGATACCAAAATCGCGATGAAAAAAATCTTCCCGTCAATTTGGTTTCTAAGGTAAAGAGCTACGAAAAGAAGAGCGATTTAGCAGAGCAAACCGGCATAGACGATGGCGAAGAAAGTTTTGTTCTCGACATCTCCACCAAGCGCGAACTCAACCAAACACTCCTAAGCAACATTGAAGTAGCGGGTGGACGCGATGACGAAAAGAACAATCTCTATCAGACCAAACTTATGTTGATGCGTTTCACCGACAATAGCCGCTTTGGGTTCTTGGGTCGCACAACAACGTCGGCGACCGCGGTTTTGGAGGTCCTCGTAGTTTCATGTCCAACAATGATGGCCGCACCACCTCCACCATGGCTGGTTTAGATTTCTCGTGGGACAATGGCATCAAGCGCTTCAAGTCGGGAGCATTTGAAATTGGGGGTAATGCCCTCTATTTTCGCAACGACAACAACACCGAGAGTATCACCACTAGTGAAACCTTCCTCACAGCTGGACGCAAACCCAGTTTTTCCAACTCACATAGCTTTGCCAACAATCTCAGTCAAAGTGTTCGAGCTTCTTTTCGTCTAATGTGGAGCCCAGACTCCATGACTTCTGTGACTTTCCGCCCCAACTTCAACTGGAACAAGGGAAATTCTAGTAGCAACAAGCGAGCTGCCACTTTCGACAGTGATCCTTTCGCTTCTTTGGGTGCGAGCAGCACCGACGAAGTGCTCGACCGCGCCTATGCAAGCACCACACGCGGCACTGCCGACACCTTGGTCAGCACTCTCCCCTATCTGGTCAATCTCAACAACAATAACAAGTTGGGCACTTCCTGGAGTCATGCTTTTGAAGGAGAACTCAATGTAACGCGCAAGCTCCCAGGCCGCACAGGTCGCAATTTGAGCGTGGAAGCGCGAGGCAAATGGGAGGAATCAGGCTCCACCAGCTATAGCCTTGCCGACATTCATCGTCGTTTGCGTTTCGATGACACCCAGTCTGTGCTTGCTCCCAACGGCACGCACCAATTTCTAACCGTCCTTCCACCAGTTGGAACTATCGTTTGGGGGCGTCGTATGTAGAACCCATTGTGGGAAAACTTTATGGTGAACTTCGCTATTCCTACCAGCACCGTGTCACCGATGGTCGTCGCGAACTCTACAACCTCACTTCCCTATCGGGCTACAACACCCTCAACGATTACATCACCGCCAACGGGAGTTTGCCCGAAGCCCTATATAAGTTGAGTAGCGAAGCTGTGCAAACTCAAGTAGATCCAGCACAGTTGCTCGACCGTATCAATGCCAACGACCTATACGCAGTCGCGCGTGATGCCGCAAATTCGCAATCCGCCACCTACCACTACAACACTCACCGCGCAGAAATCGGACTCCGCTACAACACTAACCTCATCAACCTCAATGTGGGTCTGCGCTATATGCCCGAGAACACGCGTTTGGACTACACTCGCGGCTCAGTGGGACACATCGACACCACTCGCACCGTGCAAACCTTTGCGCCCAACCTTCGTTTGCGTGTCAAATTTTCTAAGACACAGCGTTTAGATTTCTTCTATCGTGGAGAAACGAACCAACCTTCGATGACCAACCTGCTCAATGTAGTGGACAACTCTAATCCCCTCCGTATCACTGTGGGCAACCCTGGTTTGAAACCCTCTTGGAACGACAATTTCCGTTTGTTCTACAATGGCTACAACACCGAGTCGCAACGTGGCATCATGGGTAATCTCAGTTTCACCAACGAGCGCAATGCTGTGACGCAAATGCTCATCTACGACGATGCCAGCGGTCGCCAGTTCACACGTCCCGAGAACATCAATGGCAACTGGAGCGCTAATGGGGGATTCACCTTCAACACTCCCCTCAATGCCTCCAAAATGTTCACGATGTCCACTTCGACCAACGTGAACTTGTCGCGCTCTGTTGGCTACATTGCCACCACCTCACAACCCATCACCCTCGCCGACGCGCCTAATTTGTCACAGGTGAATCAACTATTTGCAGGTGCAGTGGCACAAAAGAGCACTAACCGCATCAGTGGTTTCTCCGAGAAACTCGACTTCTCCTATCGTCGCGACTTGTGGGACGTGACCCTCGATGGTCGTGTGTCTTATCAGCACTCACGCTCCTCACTCAACCCTAGTCAGAATCTCGACACTTGGAGCTACGACTATGGTGTTTCCACCAATATCACGTTGCCTTGGAGCATCAGTTTCTCCACCGACTTGCGCATGACTTCTCGTCGTGGATTTGCAGCTTCGGAGCTCAACACCAACGAACTCGTATGGAACGCCTCTCTCTCAAAATCCTTCTTGAAAGACAATGCACTCACCATGCGCCTTGAAGGTTTCGACCTGCTCAATCAGCAAAACAACATCAGTCGTTCACTCACCGCCTTGATGCGCACCGACACCAGGAGCAATATGCTCAACACTTATGTTATGCTCCATGCCATCTTCAAACTCAATGTCTTCGGAGGTGCTAAACTTCCCACTCCTCCCGAAGGTGGTGGCCCTGGAGGGCCTGGCGAGCATCGTGGACCAGGCAACTTCCGTCCTTCTACTCCTCCCCCAGGCGGCGGTCACATGTTCTAATAGTCAACTATTTTGTACGTTATTTCTGCACAACATCAATCGTTGATTTCCCCTCTCAGGAGCTTCCTCACGCAGGAAGCTCCTGCTTTACGTGCACAACCGTCGCAAAAATATGCGTTCACTACACGGACAATGTTCAAAATCACTAGGTTTCTTGCGCATTCCACATTTTTTCAAGCAAATTTAGGTGGTTTATTTTGAAATTTCTTTCGTAAATCGTATATTTGCAGAATTAATAATCAGCCATTCTCGCATATAAGCCATACGGTGCAGCGAGGTTCTTTTCCCCACAAGTTCCGCCGTTTGCGGAGCATGCGCCTTATCTCTAACCATGAAAGATGTGGCTGTCACATCTCAAACAACGATATGTTATGACAAACCGACTCCAACTTTTGGTCAAGAAATTTGCAGACGGGCGTAACACGCGCTTTGCAAGTTTACTCGATACGAACGAAGCGCGCATTCGATCGTATCTCACGGGTACGGTTTTACCCAAGTACGATTTTCTAGCTGCCATTAGCGAGCGTTTGGGGGTATCGGTGGATTGGTTGCTCACAGGGGAGGGAGAAATGATGAAAGCCGATCGCGAATCGGCAGAGAGTGATGCCCACAGAGCCAATCGTTTTGAAGCACTTCCCGTGTATGACAACGATTTTACCTGCGGATTTGAAGAAGTGAACAATGAGCAACCTCCAGTGCCCAATTATTACATGGACACGCCACTCAACCGCTCAGCTGATCTTTGGTGCTCAGTGCAAGGCAAAAGCATGTTGCCCGACCTTGAGCCTGGCGACAAAATTGCGCTCCGCCATTGCTCGCTCGAGAGTTTCGAGCCTGGACACATCTATGCCGTTGTCCTCGACGACCTACGCACGGTTAAAAAACTACGTCGCGTACCCGGCAATCCCGAATTACTAGAATTCATTGCTAGCAACCCCGACTATGGTGTCGAACGCTACCCCATCAGTCGCATCCAACAACTCTATCGCGTGGTCGGAAAATTACACACTTTCTAAGCGCGCTGCGCCCATTTCAAAACACTCCCCATCGTTCTCTTCCTTGCGAACGATGGGGAGTGTTCATTGTGGAGATAAGCCCCTTCAGCTGACACCCTCCTCTTAAACCTCTTATTTTGTGATTTGTTCGGTTTTTCTTTGTCAAGCCATTTTAGGACTTGTGCATAGACTGGCTGTCCGATAAAATGCGTACTATTGCTCATGTTACTAGTGTTTTTTTCAATTTGCAAAGTAACAAAATAGGCTAAAATCCTGCAAGAGGGCTTCAGCCTTGTTTTTTTATCACCAGAAAACTTTTACCGGACAGAACTAAATCGAACAAGACTCGGGTCTTTCATACCCCAACCCCTAGCAAAGAGACGCAGTATGACCGGTTGAAAAGCACCTGAGCCAGCGCGAGAGATACGAAGTTGAAAACTACAACCCTGCCGCGCCAACGACGAGGACGGAAACCGTTACCCTGTTCATCTTTATGCTCCTCTGTTGACAGGAGTTGAAAGAACGCAACAGGCGATACGAAAAAAACTTCCCCACTTTTTGCTGAAAGTAAGGAAGTTTTGTTCGAAAACAGAGCACTTTTCGCCGTTACTTGCGGGCTTTCCGTTTGCGGGTGCGTTTCCACCACAGATAGTAGCCCGAAAGTGGGAGAGAGGTGCCGAAGAGAGCCGCGAAGAATTGGAGGATGCGCATCGGCCATCCGCCCCATCTGCCCGTGTGTACGGAGTAAATCCAACCGCGGATGCGCTGTCCGCGCTCGGCACTGGCATAGAGTTTTTCCTCGGTGACGTGATGACCGGTAGAATCGAAGCTGTAGTGATCGGTAGCACGGACATTGCCCCATTCACCAAGCGACACACTGCCGCCTTCTTCGTTCACTTCCACGGCATCGGCTGTGGGGTATTTTTGACGAAGTTGGTCGGCTGCGACTTGCCATGCGGCATAAGTGCGTGCGTCGGGGCAGGCGTTTTCGTCGACCTCGGGCATGGCTTCGGCCTTGGCACCGTGTTCGGGGCGACCTCGATGGCCTTTGCCGCCCTTATGCTCACCGCCGCCGTGACCGCCTTTGCGTTGCGGAGCTTCGGCACCCAATACTTTATAAAAACCCTTCTTATACCAATCGAACGACCACGTCAAACCGGTGACCGCCATGGCAAGCAGCAGCACAAAGAGGTAGGCGCCACCGATGGTGTGGAGGTCAAACCAGCGGCGCTGGCGTCCGCGGCGAAAGTGGATGGTGAGTTGTTTGCGCAGACCGCGCGTGGTGCGTGGCCAGAAAGCCACGAGCCCCGTGATCAACACGAACAGAAACATGAGCGTGCTCACGCCCACGATGAGTTTGCCCCACCAGATACCTTCGCCCTCGTGAGGGAAGTCGAGCAACCAGCGGTGGAGTTTGAACATCACTTCGAAGAAGGGGAGATGTTCCTTGGGACCGGCGACACGACCTGTATAGGGGTCGACGAGCCACTCGGTACGCGGAGGCGCTGAGAGGTTGAATTCGTAGTTGCGCGTGCTGTCATTAGGAATGCTCACGCCCGTTATGGTGACACCCGGTTCAAGATGCGGCTCGACACGCTGCACTAATTCCGGGAGCGACAGGCGACCTTGCGAAGACACTTGGGCTTCGTAGCGATCGTGGTAGGCACATTCCGAAATTTCGCCTGCAAATTCAATCATGGCACCCGAGAAACAGATGAGCGCGATGACCAAGCCGAAGGGAACAGCGAGCCAAAAGTGGAGACGTTTGAACGTTTTTTTCATGTGTGAGGGTTTTAGAGCCAAAGTCAGCAATAGCGCGCCAGTCACTACAGTGACGGCGCGCCAGAGCGGGAGTTTCGGCGTAGGAACGTAGGAATAAGCGTGCGGAGCAATCCGAGCAATCAATTAGAAGGGAAGCAGACGACCGACCGCATTGAGATGAGTGGCCTCGACTTCCACGCCACGGGTGGCGACACCAGTGGAGAGATTGATCTGGTAGATGGCGGGATTGCCGGTTTTTGTCATGACAGGAACGTAAGCTACACCGTTTTCGGCAAAGGGACGGTTACCCAGCGACACAACATCGGCGGGGAGACCAGTGACGGAGATGAATTTACCGCTCTTGGCGCTGAAAATGCCAAGTTCGTTCGCCAGATCTTGGTTCGTAAGCTGACCATATACCTTATTGTAGAGGTAGAACAGGAAGTTGTCGCCACCAACGGGGAAAGTGCGTTGGAAGGCGCGACCACCGGTGAGCGTTTCGAGGTTGAAGTAGTAATTCTTGTCGAAGTCGGTTGCACCTTTCTTCACGCGCACCACACCAGCGGGAAGCGAAGTCTGCTGGCGCTTGTCGGTCATCGTCTTGGCGAAGCTGGGAGAGAAGACGTAAAGATCGCCATCAGCGTCGTTCCAAATCATTTGGAAGTACTGTGACTTGAAACGTCCGCAGGCGTAGCTGATTTTGTCCGTTTTGATGAGCTTACGTCCTTCGAATGCATTGTTGTCAAAGATGGCGAGCCAGCATTCGTCGGGATATTGCGTCCATTGCAGTTCGCCTTTCTTGTAAGCACTGCTCTTGCTGCCGCCGTTTTCCTTCTTAACGAGATCGGCATAGCCGTTGCGAATGTATTTTCCACCGTCGACAGCCGAACCGTACTGGCTTAATCCCATGGGGATGACGGCAGAGTAGAGTTTGCCCTCGCGTTGGAGCAGCCCGGAGAGGGTGACGTATTCACCGTTGCCGAGGAAATTCTCAGAACGGAACTGGGGTTGCTTGGTGTCGTTGTTGCGTTCGGTCTCGGCGGGGATGTTCAGATACGAAACAAGGAAGGTTTTGGGTAGATAGCCGTTGGCATCGGCTGCATCTTTGTTGCCGTCTCCCGTTGAAACGGTCATCAGTTCATCATTCCACGTGCCGTAGGTGGTGAAACGGCGTACTTCGAAACCTTTGTCACGCTTTTCGAGCTGACCGTTGCGCAGAATGTACGAACGCGTGGTGCCAGCGTTGCCTTGGTTGTACTGAAGCGTGCAGAGATACTTATTTTGGAAGAAAATGTACTCGTAACCACCGTCAAAGAGGAGACCGTTGTTGCGCGGGCTGAGCGTTCCACTCGATAGATTGGCAGTGGTAATCAGCACATGCGAAGCGGCACTGCCCGAAGCGACGATGTCGGCGGGAATAACGAAGGTACCTTTTTGCTCCACTGTGGGAGTGGTGGGCGTTTGTCCAGGTTCATCAGTGCCACAGCTCGTGAGAGTGGCGGCAAGCAGGGCTGCGGGAAGCAGCGACTTGGAGAGGAGAGAGAGTTGCATGATGCGTTTGAATTAGATATTACATGGAAAAAAAGTGCAGGATTTATCGCCCAAAGTTGAAACGCACTTTGGCGTAGAAGGCGCGTCCTGCTTTTTGTAAACTAAAATTGTCGTAGAGATTCTCATCGGTGAAGTTACGCGCCTCAAGACTCACGGCATAACGTCCATTGGCGAGCGTTAGGGTGGCGTTGAGGTTGTGCGAAAGTTGGGCGGGAACGAGATATTCACCCTTATTCGCGCCGAAAAGCGAGGAGTAGAACGTGAAACTGTGGAGATATTGGCTGTCGTACGTCAACGAAAAGATGCGACTTCGCGAGGAGTTCAGCGGCCACCGCAGGGTAAGATCGACATCGGCGAACAAATAGGGGAGATTCGGCATGCGGTCGCGGTAACCATAGTTGCGCGTCACGCCATCTTGCGCCAAAGGCATATTGTCTCTCACGTCCATGTAAGTGAAGTTGGCGCCGGTGCTGAGGCGGTGACCAATATCGTAGCGTAAGGAGGAGTTGAAGCCGTAAGTGCGCACGCGTCCGAAGTTGACATAGCTTGATCCAAAACGACCGCCCCCCCACACTGATGACATTGCGCTGAATGTAGTCGCGCGTGTCGCGGTAGATACCGCCCACTTCGACCAACAAGTGGTGCAGGCCGCTGCTCTGTGCGTAAGAAATATTCAGATTGAAGTTGTGACTCTGTTCGGGTTGCAGGGTGACACTGCCGCTTTCGAGATCGTCGTCGCCGAAGAGTTCATCGACATTGGGCAGGGCGACAAGCGCGTTCATACGACAATTTTTCCCTGCCAATGGGGAGAGAAACGATAGGTGCCCGCTGCGCCGAAGCCGAAGAAGCCCAGTTGGTGCTCCTTGCGGATGAATTTCTTGCAAATCGCTAGTACTCACTGGACCGCTCACGTGTAAATGGTAGAACTTGCCGAAGGCGGTCACATTCCAGTGCTCATTGGGCGTAAAGAGGTAAGAAAGTCCGCTGATGTGCTTGGTTGTCCCGCGTCCGATGGGGGCTTTCTCGTTCTCACGCGCCAAAAGTGAGGTGGCGTTGCGGTCGAAGCGGCCGAAAGTGTGGTGGAAGGTGAGAAGACTATGCTCATCGAGGCGAAAACGCGTATCGAGTCCGGCATTCCAGTTGTCGTCGTTGTAGCGCAAGAAGAGGTAATTTTGTTCGCCGGGGGAGTTTCGCGGAATTGATTCGCCGCGCCAGTTGAAAGCGTAAGCCGACGTATCGACATTGGTGGTGAGGTTGCGATTATAGTTGGCGGTGAGCGTGAGATCTAGACGGTTGTGTAAGAGATTGCGCTTAACATATTGAAGCGAAGGCATGAAGGAATGCCCGAAACGATACTTTCCGCCGTAGACAACCTCCTGTCTTACACCAGTTTGTAGGTCTTTGTGCATGCCCGCCAGCGTAAATCCGAGCAAAAGCTGGTCTGCCCACTGCCGATTAATCACACCGCCGCGCACGGTTAGGCTTCGTTGTGATAAGTGTCGTGGAATCGGCGCACCCGCTTGGGGTGTTTGAAATCAATACTCCCATTGCTGAGGTCTTTCACAGGAGCAGTAATCATATAGTTGTTGTCCGAATAGTTTTGAAAGGCACTCATTTCGAGTTTCCATCCCGACTGCCACGTGCAATTCCAGTTGAGTGTGCTCTTGTGTGTGTTGAATGAACCGCCGGCATACGAACCGTCGACGTGCCATCCCGATTGTGGCGTCTCGGTGACGATGTTTATCACCCCGCCTATGGCGTCTGCGCCGAAAGTCACAGGGACAACGCCTTTGTACACCTCGATGCGGCGCGCAAAGTTGACCGGTATATTATTGAGCCCGAACGCACTTCCTACTCCTTCTTGCGGAACGCCGTCAATAAATACCTTGACGTGTTTTCCACTGAAGCCGTCGAGCGAGACATTCATGTCCGATCCCACACCACCGGTCTCGCGAACCTTCACACCCGGTGCAGCTGCCAGCGCATCACCAAGCGATTTAGTCGTGTTTTGTAGCGCATGCGTGTCGATGGCTATGGTGTTAAAAGCCGAATGCCGCAGTCGGCCGATCCGACTTGTGGTGACTTCCACTTCGCGAAGGCTGTTTTGGAGCGGAAGTAGGCGAAAATCCAGCACCACCACGCTGTCTGACGAGACTTTAAGCGCATGCGTGACTTGACTATAACCAATAGCAGAAACGGTGAGGGCGTGTTGTCCTGCCAGACGTCCTAGTTTGTAGACACCGACTGAGTCGGTCAGTGCATGGTGCCGCGTTCCGCGAATGACGACCACCGCTTGTGGCACTGGTCGTCCCTGTTGGTCGGTGATTCGTCCGCGCACTTCGTAATCTCCGGCAGCATGGCTGATCGTGGCGCACAACAAGGCGGTAAAAAGCAAGGATATGCGGCGTGAGCGGGCACTCATCGCAGAATGCGTAGCGCGCAAACGGCAAAGACTCGTGAGGGAGGGGAACGAAATACGGCGAAAAGAAGTCATCTTATGTCATTTTGTGTGGAGCGAAACCACCTGGAGGTTCTGTGCAGAATTGAGAGTGCAAAGTTACGGCATTCAATTGCGCCGTGCAATCACTACATTTAGGTATTTTGGAGCCGCTAAAATGTCAAATGATTCTTATTTATATTAATTCTCTTTCTTATTTTCGCAAACTGCATCCTCTATTTTACAAAATGGACTTCTGCGGTATCAAATGCCCATTTCTTATCGACTCATCTCAGGTCGCGGAATACACTTGATTTTTTTTTTCTCAAATCGTAACCATGCTTAGATTGACGCTCATGTATTACACTAATTTCATCGCTTTCATGGAAAATCCTCAAAAGGATGGGTGTGCAATTGGGGCTGAAAGAGCTAAATCCCCACCCTCGGAACCGTCATTATTCGATTAGGGGGCTTGCTTTTTGAAAAAGAAAGCCCGAAGTCCTATTCTAAAGGGCTTCGGGAAGCTTTCTTGTGCCGTTCGGAAGATTACCGGACAGTAATAATTCTTTTACAAGACAACTTAAAGAACTTCTTAAAGGAGGAAAGCAAATGAACGAAAATAGAAATATTAAGTGTGCGCCTTCTGAAACCAAAGTTGGACCAGTATAGACTGGAATAAAGCAGAGGAGGCGGTCAAGAAGCTTCAGGCGCGTATTGTAAAAGCTCAGAAAGATGGTAAGTATGGCAAAGTTGTTTCTTATAACCGTTTAGTAGAATTGGAAAGGGAGGTAGCTGTACCCTTAATCTTGTTTATCAAGAAGGTCCTGCTGGGTAAATGCACGGGTATAAAGCTTTGTTAACAGTACACCACTGCGTGTGTGCAAAAACCAAAGAATACATATTCACAAGGTTTTCAAAGGCATAGCTCAAAGAGGAAAATGCTCTATGGGTTGGTTCTTTGGCTTCAAGTTGCATTTGATTTGCAATGAGAAAGGAGAACTTCTCAACTTTATGATAACGCCAGGAGATATTGATGACCGTAAGCCTTTGGAGTACAAAGCATTCATAGATTTTATATATGGTAAGCTATTCGGTGACAAGGGTTACATCGGCAAGAATCTTTTTCAAAGGCTTTTCGTTGACGGAATACAGCTTATTACCAAATTAAAGAGTAACATGAAAGGAGCTTTAATGAGTGTTTCAGACAGACTTTTACTCAGAAAGAGCCATTATAGAAACTGTGAATGATGAACTTAAGAACATTGCACAAGTGGAGCACTCCAGGCATAGATGCTTTGACAATTTCATCGTCAACTTATTAGGGGCAATTGCAGCCTATTGCCTATTTCCAAAGAAGCCATGCATCAATGTACAAAGGACCATTGATACGCAGCTTGCATTGTTCTGAATTCGTCGAACTCACGTTAAATACTTCCATTCTAAACTTATTGCCGTTGCTTCTTATGCTTCAAATGCCTTAATATCTCTAGGCACGTTCACACACCTTTGGCGTTCTTTAGAATCAAAACCATCTGCACTATATGTTGTGGATAGTCAACACAGGAAATGGGAAGGTCAGTTTCTGTCTTCCCTTTCTTTTTGTTGCTCATGTTTATGCAATTACTTCCCTCCAAATACTCTACTAACGAATTTATAAGCTCTTTTTTCGCCCGTCACAGGATGTGTCCAATCTACATCTTTGGGTATTGATACCACTATAATGGCATTTTTGAAGCAAACTTCTTGACCGTCAATTTTGTCATAAAAATCTTGGTCAGTCATTGACACTCCCTGCATAGGATAAGGCAAGCCTTCCCATTTGAAGTCGATTTTGGCCTTTCCGTTATCATTCTTGTATAACCTTACATCTGAAACGAGCATTATGGATTCTGACGGATAAGTTGTTTGCTCAAACTCTCTTTCCCTCAGATAGGCATACCCATTGTCCCAAAAGCCATGATAGCTATATTCGCTGAATGCTTGTACTATTCTTTTGATAGGTTCTGTTCCTATTTTTCTACATGAGTGATTGTCTATCACCCAATTCTCTCTTTGTTTGCCTTGGGGCATAGGACGCCCATCAAATTCTATCACATCAAGTGGACGAGCAAAATCTATCTCGTATCCTTGTATTGCACCAGCATGATCATCATCACGCACAATACGAATCCACTGGGAAGGATTATCCAAGTCGATACCGCCAGGACATAGCCCACCAGTCTTGCAGCTCACAGCAAGCAACAATACTCTTTTCTTCATAAGTTACCACCAAATTTGATGTCATTGCCATATTTCAAGAAGCATTTCGCTGAGTACTCGTCTGTGGCATTTCTCGTTTGTTGGCTCGGAGCAAAGCAATACCACATTCTCATACTTTCCAAACTCTGCTACAAAATTGGAAATGTGCGACTTGGTTTCGAGTTGTTTTCTGTATGCAACCTCGAACAGCTTGTAGTCTCTGCTCATGGGGCAAGACTTGTCCCTAACCTCTTTCAACAACTCTTTCGTTGGAGCTAAATCCAGACGGTGCTTATACTGACAGCAATTTGCCAACTCCGAAAGGAAGAAAGGTAAGTCTTTTTCAAAGGCGAAACGTGAAAGTTGCCCATTAGGATTGAGACGTACATCTACAAGGCAATCTATTTTGTTTGCCTTGATAATCCCGAAAAACTGCTCTGCGGTCTTTTGGGTAAAACCAATGTTAAACAGCTTAATCATAGTCTTCTACGTTATTATTCTTGTAATTAAATTTCTTCCAACCATGCATGAGATTCCAATACCTATCGCAGAAGTCATTGATTTTCTCCTGCTCGGTATCTCCAAAGTAGTTTGTCAAGACATCATCTTTGAACATCGGGCTCAGCACATGCTTCTTGACACAAACAAACTCCTCAAGCTGTTTGTCCAACTCTGCATTGGATATGCAGCCAATACTTCCATCTGGTCGCTCGGTGATATGTCTTACTTCAAGCCATTCTCCAAATCTCTGTTCAAGTGCCTTGCTGATTAAGAAGTAGCGATGGCAATCCATTGGTTTCTTTTCGCTACACATCAGGCACAGGGTAAAGTCCTTGTCGTAGGCATCTTCAATACGCTTTAAGCCGCTTGTGAAGTGTTCATCGTGTCTGAATTTGTTGAAGTCCACAATCTCGTCCGAGCCTGCCAGTTCGGTTTTCTCTGGTCGATAGCTCTTTGCAATAGGGAACACCTCCAGCTCAAAGAAGATGTCAGATGCTTTGGAGAACACTTCCTGTTGACTATCCGCCTTTGCGCCTATCTCTGGCATATTCATGTAGGTTATGCCAAAGTTCTTACATGCCATTTTCATGTTGTCTGCATTGCATTGCGGATATTGCTTCGAGAATGGAACGGAACGCACGTCAACAAGGAATTGCACGTTGTATTCCTGCAATGTCTTGAACAAGGCATCCACGTCAATTCCCCTTTCATTTTGAAAAAGAGTGTAGCCGATTGTGTATATGATTTTTTTGCTCATTTATTCAATTCTTTTAGATTCGTATTTGATTGCAACACGTTGATAAATTGGTGATTGTATTTGAGTCCTATGATTTGCCCTTTAGAGGAATCATAGTAATCAATGTACTTGTCAATTAGTTCTTGCGCTTTTATATTTGTGTCGTTCCTCATAAAACGAAGACGTACATTCTTGAAGTTTGCCATTTGCCCAATGTACAACAAAATGTATTCTTCCAAACCGATTTCAAAGTATCGACAACTGATAGCCCATTCTACGACTTCCACGGAATTTGCCGTTTCTGTATATGTCAATGCACCACAAATACCAAGGTATTCACCATTATCACGATAGATTTCAAAGATTAGCGACTTTCTTCTGATGATTGCGGAATAGAATTGAAATTGGTCTTGAATTGATTTGATTTCGCATACAACCTCTTAGCATCCCTGTGTTCAGTATCAACACGAACGCCTATATACAATTTGGGTAGAGCGTTGTTGATACGTTCTTGCTGTATGATGCTGAACTGACGCTTTCTCCGCCTTGCGTTCAATGACAACTCAAACCTATCAAATATGCAGCACACCATTAGTGCAGTCATAAGTTCCTCATGGCTGTTCCAGTCTGGCACAAAAACCCCTGGGAGATTTCTTCTAACTTCGTCTCGTACAATTTGGTTGTCGTCAATGAATACAATAGATTTGGGTAATATCGATAGTTTTTGAGCTATGGCTTCAATGTTCTTGCTTTTATCGTTGTAATTCGTAACAATGCAATCGACTTGATTCTTGATAGGGAATTCAGCCTCGCTTAGTCCGTCAATAGCACGTTGTACAGTGGCAATATCGTTTCGGGAGCAGATTGCAACATACAAACCAAGTTCCTTTGCCATTGCTTTGATAAAAAGCATGAAAGCGACAAAGGGCATGGCCTCATCTGTTCGGAGTGTTTGCTTAATATCATCGAATCCCACTTCTGCAAGCGTGCCTTTCCAAAGGGTGTCATCAAGGTCAAGGGCAACCGCCTTGTATATAGTCTTGAACTTGCAGATTATTCTCGACACAATTCGCATAGTCAAGATGCCGATAACGGAAATGTCAGTTTTGCTTGACAGGCCGATAATGAAGATAAGGTTGTCAATGCTATATTTCAGGCGTTCTGGTTGTCCTTCTTTATCATTGCAGACATACTCTACTTGTATCTCATCAATGGTGTCTTGCCCATTGCAGAATGAAACATCAAAACCACACAAATGCAACTTAGATGTAAGCAGAGTTATATCACGGTCGTCTGCTGCGATAAAATCAACCAGCCCACTGATTCGTACAGTGAACTTACTTCTTATATAACTGCGGAAAGCCCCTACATAGTTATCAATAAAGATGTCTATATATTTGTTGCTTACGGAACTCATACGATTAGGCAGATGCGACAGAGGTGAGATATGACCACTAATATCTGGGAGCTCCGTGCCAGACTAATTCCTTTTGCTATCACCCATATAAAACGGAAAAACGTGGAGCAAGTCCTGTCGCTCGTTACACTGTATGAAGGCTCTAGCATTGCCCGAATAGTCGAAACGAGCAACGTCCAGCCCCACGCTGTGCATATGTATAGATGCCTTTATCATACCATCCTTAGCAGTGATGCCAACAAGAAGATACAATACCGACAGTGTACAATACACCCATTGGGGCGTTCCGTTGCTTTGTTTTTGACTATTCTTGTGAACTTGCTAGATTCTCATACTGTCAAACCCAAAGCGTCAGTAACGCCTTCTATTATATATGTGCCCACCCATATCCGCTCCTCTCATCTTGTGACAGTGGCTCGGCGTGAGGTAAGCGGTCGTAAAGTTACAAACATTTATCAAAACTAGCAAAGAAAACTTTGAGAAAAATTTAATATACAGAGACCTCTGCAAAACCTGCACCCTCTCAATTTTCACCTATACACTCTTATAAGAATGAATATTTTTGACCAAAAGATGCCGTTGGAGGTTACTTTTTAAGTAGACCTTAATTCCGCAACTAAACAGAAAATTTGCTGTTTACATGATAAATAATTTCCTGAGGAACAGTAAGTTCCTCAGGGTTTGCTATTCGCAGAATTATCACTAAATTTATGTCGTCAAACATCATTCTACGAAGCATGGCAAAAATAGCAATAAAATATGAGAATATCGTTCCTCATGGCGGGATTTTTTACGTGATGGACGAATTTAAGCGCACAGGATTGGATAAGTTAGTAGACCATTGTCTAGGTAAGCGTTGTGCGAACTATGGTTATCAGTACAGCGACATTCTACTTGCGCTCTTCTGCATATATCTCTGTGGTGGCGACCATATAGAGGACATCACTACTCACCTGAAAAAATATCTTATCACAGCACCTGGAGCGAAAATCCCTAGTTCTGATACCATTGCACGTGGTCTAAAGGAACTACGCAGTATGAGTATTGCCTACAGGAGTCAGGAAGGTGGCATCTATGTTCACGACCCTGCCATAAAGCTGAATTCTTTGCTGCTGGATATGACCTTGCAGCTAGGACTTCTGAAAAGAGGACAGGAGATCGATGTAGACTTTGATAACGTGTTTATTTCAACAGAGAAAAGCGATGCACATTATTCCTACAAGAAACAACCTGGCTATTTCCCAGGTGTGATGACCTGTGGCCCGTTAATCATCGGTGTTGAGAACCGGCAGGGGAATTCCAACGTGAAGTTTAAGCAGAAGGAAGAACTCACACGGATGTTTGACAACATTGAAAATCACGGACTTTCTGTCCGTACATTTCGCGCTGATTGTGGCTCATTCACCAAGGAACTCATCGAGGAACTCTTCCTGCGTACCGAAACATTCTACCTTCGTGCTAGCAGCTGCTCTAGCCGCAGAGAGATGTACGAAAAATGTACGGTGTGGAAGCCCATGTCTGTCAATGGAGAGAAGATGGAGGTTACATCGTTTGCGTTCAATGATTTCCTTTCCGACTGGCATCTTCGCCTTGTCGTGCAGCGCACCAAGATAAACACAGAAAGTGGAGAACAGCTCCTGCCCGGTATGGGATACATATACCCTGCTCTTCTGACCAATGACCACGAGAGTACCGAAGAAGAGGTCATTGAAAAGTACAACCAGAGAGGTGCGAGTGAAAAGAATTTTGATGTGCAAAACAACGACTTTGGGTGGAGGAATCTGCCTTTCTCAAAGATGGAAGAGAATACGGTGTTTATGCTGATTACCTCCATGCTGAAAAACTTCTATCAGCATTTATTGTCAAAAGTCAGTGGCATCTTTCTCTGCATTAACATGAAAAGTAGGCTTAAGCGCTTTATCTTTTCATTCATTGCTGTTCCTACAAAATGGGTTCTGGTTGCCAGACAATGGACGTTGAACATTTACACAACAAATAGATGTCTGCACTATTGGTCCATCTTCAACGCTGCAAGTCCATAATGTATAGTTTTCGAGGGTAAATCCCCCCCCTCCTGGGGGAAAGGGGGCACTATGCGATTTTGGCAGAATTTGTGAGGAGAGAGCTATCGAAAAAGGAGATTTTACAAACAACAAGTGCATTGACAGCTATGTGAAGAACTGAATGTAAAGGTTGCGGAATTGAGAGTAAAAACAAATGCAAGCCAAAAATAAAAGAAGAAAAATCGTGAAGACAGAGGAATTTAACACAAAAATAATACCTAAAGGCCATTTCTCTCAATATAAATGATGATTGTTTGTCGTAACAAAGGACTGTCGCAATAAGCAAGTTGATGCAGAATGTAGCAAATAAAACGGTAGCCTATTCATTACCCGGCAATCATTTGACCACCTGAAACACCTTCTCTTTATGCTTATACAAAACAGAATTGTAACTTTGGGTGAGTTTTGCAAGAAATCATATACTAATCTCACAAAAACTCCACATTGCCCCGCAAACGTAGACAACAGAACTATCAAGGAGCTTCACGACAATTCGAGAACCTGTTTAATCAAGGTATCCGCCTCATTTACGGGATTAGGTCGAATATGAGAAACAAATTCATGCACTTGTGGGCAAGGGATGGTGATTTTCCATTTTTTCTTCTTTTCCTGTAATTTTTCATTTGGAAATGATTATCTTTGCAATAGAAAATAAAGTGTTCTTTGAGGCATTGCAGAATAAAGAAGGGAAAAGAAACTCGCTCGTTTCCAACTCGTAACCCATTTACCCTTTATCCATTCTTATTTTATTGATTATCTGAAAGATACAGATTTCTTGAGTCTTTTATCAGCATAGTCAGTTTTTGTCTAGCATATCCTTTGCACACTCGCTTAGGGTACTTTCCTTTGTTTGCATACATTGAAATAATAATAGAAACAAGAAAAATTTGGCGACAGAATCTCCGAATTAACGAATGTAAAATCAAGGTTTCTCGCGCGTGCGTGCACGCGCACCCAGCAAAATAGTGGTTTTTGCTTTCACAACCTTCACACTTATCGCTGTAATACACTGGTACACAAAGAGATACAAGCGATTTATTTGCATTCATTTAGAAAAGTGATGGAGAAGGACAAAAAATCAAGGAAAATGGGATGAAAAAAAGCGGAAAATCGACAACTGGAGGAATGAGGGGATGAGGGAGGGGAAAATGGGAAAATCGGAGCGTTATCCACAACTCTCGGAGATATTTGAGAAAACGTGGGAGATTTCTCAAAAAACGTGGGAGTTTTTTCGAAAAACGTTGGAGATTTTAGGAGGATAATGCCTTGAAAAATAAGGGAAAAGGAAGATAACGGACAAAGCGAGTGTGAAGGTTGTGAAAGCAAAAAGTGCAAAATTGCTGTAGGGTGCGCGTACGTGCGCGCGAGGAGGGAGTTTTCCACAGTGTGACGAGTGGATGATGGCACCTTCTGCGCTACCCTATCACAATTTTGGAAAATGGAGGAAAACGGATAGACTAGGTCAGAACAAGAAATCGCTAAGAGAGATAGAGTTCTCGAAGGTCTGGTGTTTTGGAGTATATTACAACTCCATTCTGATATGTAGACTTATCAAATAAAAAGATTTTTGAAAGAAAAAAATGTCACTTTTTCTGTCGATTTTTTTCTCACTTTCGCCTCATATCCTCCCATATACTTATAGGGGGCAGAGGGAAAGAAAGAAGAACGGATGATTAAAGGGGGTGTGCGACAAGGGACAACGACAGACAAAAGGTGTGAAAGGAGGAAGAAAGGAGGCAAAAAGGCGAGCGAAAGAAGAGCGAATACAAGATAAGAGAATGAAGGGAGAGTGAAGGGAGCGAAAGCAGAAGGAGAAAGGAAGCAGCAAAGAAAGATGGTTGCACTAGAATGAGCTCGTCCGCATCAAAACTTTCGTTCTGATGCGGACGGGCACGATGAAATGAGGGATGCCCCTACCTAGGAAGGTGGTAATGGTAGCGACAAAGAGGAATTAGAGATGAGCGACGCGCATGACATCGGCAAAGACACCAGCGGCAGTGACGGCAGCTCCTGCGCCATAACCGCGAATGATCATGGGCGTGTCGTAGCGTTCGGTGGTAAGGCAAAGGATGTTGTTAGAACCTTCGAGATGATACAAGGGATGACCTTGTGGGATTTCCTTAAGACCAACTTTCCCTTTGCCTTCGTGCCACTCAGCTACAAAGCGCCAGCACTTATTTTCGCGCACAAGACGTTGGCGTTCTTCTTCAAAATGCGCATCGAGCGAAGGAAGTTGTGCCCAAAAATCTTCGAGCGAACCTTCAAACAGATGGTCAGGCAAGAAGCGGCGCGCTTCAATGTCGCTGCTCTCGACACGATAACCGCTCTCACGCGCCAAGATGGTGAGTTTGCGCACCACATCAATGCCACTCAAGTCGATGCGAGGATCGGGTTCGCTGTAGCCCTCCTCCTGCGCTTGGCGCACCGCTTGTGAGAAAGACACCTCGGAGGAGAGAGCATTGAGCACATAGTTGAGCGTGCCAGAGAGTACCGCTTCAATGCTTTTGATTTTGTCGCCCGAAGCCATGAGATCATCGATGGTGTGAATGATGGGCAGTCCTGCTCCGACATTGGTTTCAAAGAGGAATTTCACACCCCGTTGGCGAGCCAGAGATTTGAGATGCTGATAGTTGTCGTAATCACCCGAAGCCGCGATTTTGTTGGCAGTGACCACATGGACGTGGTGATCGAGCAAGCGCGCATAGTGCTTTGCCACCTCTGCCGAAGCTGTGCAATCGACAAAGACGGAGTTGAACATATTCATCTCTTCGATGGTGTCGAGCATGGCTTCAATGCCGCCAGAAACGGGGGAAGCATCGAGGAGTTCACGATACTGCGCAGTGTCGAGACCTTCGCGCGCATAAACAGCGGAAGATCTGCCGCAGATGCCGACAAGATTAATTTTGACACCACGTTCTTGACGCAGGATCTCCGCCTGCGATTGGAGTTGTGCGATGAGCTGGCTCCCCACTGTGCCGACACCGCAGAGGAAGAGGTTGAACTCTTCGTAATTGCCCATGAAGAAGCTGTCGTGGAGCACACCAATCGCCTTGCGCAACTGAGTTTGTGGGATGACGAGCGACACACTGAGTTCGAGAGCCCCCAAGGCAATGGCATTGACCCCAATACCGTTTCGACCTAAGACCGAGAAAAGTCTACCAACTGTGCCCGTGTGGAAGCGCAAGTTTTGACCGACGATGGCAACAGTAGCTAGGTCGTTGTTGCACAGCGCAGGATTCATGGCTCCAGACTCGATTTCCTTGGCAAATTCGCGGTCGAGGATAGCGCAGGCTTGTTCCGCTTGCGAAGGGGTGACGGCGAGAGAAGTGGAGGTTTCGGAAGTGGATTGCGCCACCATGAACACGCTCACTCCAGCATCGGAGAGGCAAGAGAAGATGCGGCGATTGACACCCACGACCCCCACCATGGACATACCACTCACGGTGACGAGTGCGGTTTGGTTGATGGAAGAAATGCCGCGGATGAGTCGCTCTCCAGGTGCTGCGTCTTGGCGAATGATGGTGTGGCGACCAGTGGGGTTAAACGTGTTGCGCACGAGGATGGGGATACCCGCCTTGCACACTGGAAAGATGGTGGGGGATAGATGACTTTAGCCCCGAAGTTGCACAATTCTGTCGCCTCATCGTAGGTGAGTTCGTCGATGGTGAAAGCCGTGGGGATGACTCTTGGGTCGGCTGTCATGAATCCATCAACATCAGTCCAAATCTCCAGCACCTCAGCACCGAGTGCTGCAGCAATGATGGCAGCGGTGTAGTCTGAGCCCCCACGTCCGAGGTTGGTGGTGTGTCCAGTGGTGACATCGCTCGCAATGAAACCACCAACAACGGTGATTTGTGGCAGCGCGTGCATGTGTTGCTCGATGGCTGCATGAGTGGCTTCAAAATCTACAGTTTGACGCGCGCCCTCTTTGCGTGTTTTGATGATTTTCTGTGCATCAATATAGATGGCTTTGTCGATGGCGCGTGCCACGATAGCCGACGAAAGGAGTTCTCCGTAAGCCACGATGGTGTCGGCGATGCGAGGGGGAAGTTCTTGGATAAGGCTGATGCCCTGAAGCAAGCTCCCCAATTCGCGAAAGCGGCGATTGACCAACTCTAATAGAGCAGGTTGTTCAGCCTTTTCGACCACCGCTTTAACCATTTCGCAATGACGTTGATGGAGGGCTTCGAGTGCAGGCAGATAATCGTCACCCCCTTTGGTGGCTTGATGAGAAAGAGCAATGAGCTGATCGGTGACTCCACCCAGCGCAGAAACCACTATCACCATGGGAGCAGCAGTGTGCTGCACGATTTGTCTGACTTGCTGAATGGCTTGTGGTGTGGCGACAGAAGAACCACCAAATTTGAGTACTTTCATGGGCTGTCTGAATAAAGTGGAGAGAAGGAACAAGTTCTATGTATGTAGAAAGTCGTTACGGTGCATGGTGACCTATGTAAAAGCCACACTATGTCTATGCAAAACAAGAGGGGTAACAAAAAGCATACACAGCGCGTAACTACTGTCTACATCTACTATATAAAAGGCGTTGCGTGCCGAGACTTGACTTTCTCGCAGGGAGTACAAGTGCACAGCTGCGGCACGCAACGCTAGAAGTCTTTAGAGTTTCACTTTGACTTTCACGGGTTTCGACTCGTTTTGCAAGCGATCAAGCGCCGTGATGACATAAGTGTATTTTTCTTTACCAAACTGATAAGGGAGTTTATACATCGTTTGGTCGGTGATGGCGATGATGTGGGTAGAAGAATTCAAATCGATCTTTTGCCCTTTTTCAAAACAATAGACTACATAACGCTTCGCATCGTCCATTTCTGTTTTTGCCTTGGGTGCCGTCCAGAAGAGGTAGTAGCCATCGGGCATCCAGAGCTTTTTCACCTTACGCGGCTTCTTTGGAGCCTTGTCATCGATGAAGGGCATGAGCGGCTGGAGTGCAGGGGTGAGGTGGTAGTTGTTTTGAAGTTCGTAAGCGAAGTTTCCTTCATTGCGCACCACAGCAGCAGAATACCACAAGCAGCTACCTGCAACATTAGGCAAATTGCGCTGCAACTCGAACTTAGCTGCCATCTGATTGACGGTGGGATTGTTGACATCGCGCGCACGAACGGTTCGTTCCACATCTTGTCCGATGATCAAAGGACGACCATTGGTGTGGCGCGACCACCAACGAATGAGGCGGTCGTAGTCGGCTGATTTGTGTCCGATTTCCCAATAGAGTTGTGGCACCACATAGTCCACCCAACCTTGGTTCACCCAATAGAGAACATCGGCGTAGAGGTCGTCGTAGTTTTGAAGTCCTCGAGTGTCACTACCAGGGATATTGCTTCCTGCCGAAAGATTGTGGTAGATGCCAAAGGGAGAAACTCCAAATTTTACCCATGGTTTGACACTATGCACGGTGTTATAGAGCATCTTGACGAAGGAATTCACATTATATCGGCGCCATTCTGCACGGTCTTGAATGCCATTGCGATTAGCAAGATAAGTAGCATCATCGAGAATGACTTGACCTGCTGCAGGATAGGGATAGAAATAGTCGTCGATGTGGAGACCATCCACGTCGTAACGGCGCACGATGTCGGCAGCCACATCGCAGATGTAACGCTGATTTTCCATGATGCCAGGATCGAAGAGCAGCAGTCCATCATAGCGCAAGAAGCGTTCGGGATTCTTAAAATAGGGGTGTGTGGTGGCAAGTTCGTTAGTACCTTTGGTCTTGGCACGGAAGGGATTGATCCACGCGTGCAACTCCATGCCACGGTAATGACACTGGTCGATCATCCACGCGAGTGGGTCCCAACCTGGATATTGACCTTGACGTCCGGTGAGAAATTTGCTCCAAGGTTCGTAGTTGCTCTGATAGAGGGCATCGGCCTCTGCACGCACTTGAAACATCACGGCATTGATGCCACAGGCTTGCAAAACATCGAGTTGGCGGGTGAGATTGGCTTGCATCTGCTCGCGACTCATGCCTTGGAATTGTCCATTGACACACTGAATCCAAGCACCGCGCATCTCGCGTTTAGGTCCTTCAAATGGGTTTTGAGCATGCACCACAAGTTGCATGACGAAGAGGAGGAGGAAGAGGAGCGATTTTTTCATTGAAATGTATGGAGTATTGCTAGTTTCTATGATGATCGTGAGGCGAGAATGCCCTGACATAGTGAGCATCTGTGAAAATGTTATCGTGCGATGTCGCCCAAGAGGGAACCCGTACTGCTGATGGATGCAGTGTTTGCTGATTTTGACGCACATTTGACGCACATTTGACGCACATTTGACGCACATATTGACCACAAAAATACGACTTTGACAGCGATTTTCCAACTCTTCTCTAGAAAAAGCCCAGAATATAAATGGTTTGCCGCAAAATTCGAATGAATATCGCGACTATTTCTCCAAAATATCCTATATTTGCACATATAAATCGGTTTTTATTGCTCAATTACACTTTGAATTTGACCATGAAATATCTTCTCTTTTCTATGAATCGACTACTTTTATTTGCTCTTTCTCTGACGACTCTGGGAGCTGCAGCCCAACAGCGCGCAGTGTACACAGAAGTGAATGGAGCTTCCAATGGATTTTCCTTCAGCTTCGACTCTCGTCTTGCCCCTCGTTCTCACTGGGGATATGATGTAGGTCTGGGATTTAGCGATAAGACATATTTTACAGAGAATCGCTATTCCATAGCTCACGTGTCGTTGCCCTTGCGCATGTATTATCTGACTGGCAGAAAGTACCATTTTTTTGAAAGTGGTATCGGAGTTGTCCCTGGTTTTGCCCAATATACCGAGCAGTATGTTACGAAAGAGGAAACACGCATGCGCTATGTCAGAGCAAACATTAAGCAGTTTCGCTATTATCTCACCCTCAACATGGGTTATCGCTTTCAAATGCCTCATGGCGTAATCTTACGCACGGGATTTTGCATCAACGCCTACGATCGTGAGAATGCGGACAACGTTATTCAACCCTACATCTCACTCGGTTATTCTTTCTAAATTTCAGGATGACGTAGGCAACTCTTGTTCTGATTAAGCACATTTCGTGCAGGAAGACAATGAATGAGACTCGTCTACGTGTTGTAAGACGTTTTTCCATAATGCGATAACCTGAGTATTCTGTAATATGCTGTGTCCAACTGTGCCTCAGCATCTATTGCATTTCCGAGTATTTCTTCTGTTTCTCCTTCTAAATATTCAACTTCTATGAAATCCTTCTTAGGTTTCTTGGTTTTCCTCTGCATAGCTCTCCCTATGGCAGCAGAAAAAAAGCCTCAACAGGCTGTATATACTGAATTTGGCGGCATCTCCAATACGTTCTCCGTGAGCTACGATGCTCGTTTTCATGGCAACAAAGGTTTGGGTTATAGCGTTGGTCTTAGCTATGGCGGCGAAGACTCTCCCTTCGCTATTCTCAACGACGATTCCTACATGTGCGATGGAGTTGCGGTTCCTCTAGAAATCAACACGTTGATTGGTGGAAGACGTAATTTCCTTGACCTCGGTATCGGCTTGAGTTTGGGGTATTACCAGCATAGAACCACAAATTCATGGGCATTGATGCAAATGAATAACGACGGGAGCTCAGAAACCGAAAAGGGGATGCGTAACCTGATTAGCGATCCCCTTCAAAAAGAAGGAAGTTTTGGTTACTATAGCAGTTTGAGAGTGAGCTATCGATACCAAGCACCACGAGGTCTCTTCTTCCGAGTGGGTGTAGCGTTCCTTTCTGGCTTCAAAGATTTGAAATATTCTGTCAGCCAACATACGGCAGTTGCACCACATATCTCCTTCGGTCTGTCATTTTAATCCACACCGTAGGAGTAAACTGTGACACAACATAAGTTTCGAAAAGAAAAAATCCAAAGTTGGGTGCAACGTCATAGTAAGACGACGTAAAGCACCCAACTTTTGCTTTTATTTCCGACAAAGATAACAGGAAGACTCACCCAATAGAGTGGATGCCCCCAAAGAAAGGAAGACTCTCCACAAGAGGAGGAGGATTTCAAGAAAAGAAAACCGACAACTCCTCCTAGACTACAACGAGCTGCACACAATTTAGAATTGATTTACCACCCCAAAAGAACAGAATGATGAAAAGAATTATGCAAATAGTATGGAAAATCATCAAGCGATATTTCAATGCACTACCCGACAAAGAGCAAGAAGCGGACACCATCGAACAAATCAGTAGCGGTGTGTCCTTCCGCGGCTCCAACTTGTGGGTATTGATCTTTGCCATCTTCACCGCATCTCTCGGACTCAACGTCAATTCCACCGCTGTCATCATCGGTGCAATGCTCATCTCCCCACTCATGGGTCCCATCATTGGCATGGGATTGGCGATTGGTATCGGAGATTTACAGTTGCTCAAAAGTTCTATCAAGAACTACTTTGTAGCCACTGTGATTAGTGTGCTAACCGCAATGATTTACTTTGCAATTTCTCCACTCACCGAGGCACAATCTGAGCTACTCGCGCGCACTTCTCCCACCCTCTACGATGTTTGATTGCACTTTGCGGTGGTGCAGCGGGAATTATTGCTCTTTCCACACGTGGCAAGGGCAATGTGGTGCCTGGTGTAGCCATTGCAACTGCGCTCATGCCCCCACTTTGCACCGCTGGCTATGGTTTGGCAATGGGAGAATGGTCGTTTTTCTTCGGCGCATTCTATCTCTATTTCATCAACACGGTGTTCATCGCTCTCGCCACCTACATCGGAGTGCGCATGCTTCGCTTCCGTCCTAAGATAGCGGTGAGCAAAGACCGCATGAGAGTGGTGAATCGCACTATCTTTGCCATTGTGGTTGTCACCATGATTCCTGCTACTATCATGACGGTACGCATTATCCGCGATAGCATGCTCGACAATAACATTGCGAGATTCCTAAAACACGAACTCCACTATCCGGGTACGCAAATCGTGTCTCACCAGAAGGATGGCGAGAAAAAAATATTGAGTGTCGTGGCAGTGGGTAATCCTATCTCTGCGGGCAACATTGAGGAAGCACAGAATAAGTTGGAACAATATAGTTTAGGCAACTATAAACTCCAAGTTTTCCAAGGTGCTCAATCCGATAGTTTGTTACTTCTCAATGCTTCACTCTCGAAAATGGGAATTAACACCGAAGCTAACAACCCAAAGTTGGTGGAACTAGCTGGGCGCATCCAACATCTCGAAGCGCAACTTCAGTCCTACACACAATATGAGACGCTGAGTCGCAACATCAGCGGTGAAATCAAGAGTTTGTGGCCCAACATTCAGACTATCAGTCTCTCTCAAGCTATGGAAGTGCCAACAGATAGTGTGATGTCGCCTGATACTCCAACTATTTCTACCCCTACCGATGATCAAAAATCGCACATCGTCCTTGCAGTTGTTACGCACAAAGGCCGTTTCTCCGAAGCTGAACGAAAACGCCTCAACGACTGGCTCAAGACACGCTCCAAAGCTGAGCAACTTCAACTCATTCTCCGCGCGCAATAATTCAGCATCTAGCACAATAATTCAGCACCTAGCACAACCGATTCGTGCACAATGCTACATATACGTGCTTTATACAAAGTATAAGTACAATGTACCTGCGCACAATCAACAGTTGCTGAGTCATAGACGTCACCTCTGTAAGAGTTCCTTTGGAGAAGGCGAGTAGTTCACTCTAACAAACTGGGGTTCTATCATAAAAAGACCGTGATGTATTCGCCTACATCACGGTCTTTTTTGTTTCTAATCGTTTTTCTAGTTGCTTTCCCAGCATTATTGCCACTTCACGCGGCCGTTGACAACCACCCATCCTCGATAGTCAGGCGACACCCTTCTGCCGCTCAAATCCACCGGAGACAAGTTTCCAACCGACTTTCTCAGAGAGGGAATAGCCGTCACGTGCTTGTACACATAATCTACAGTGTGCTGCGATTCCATCTTCGGCAAAGTCGTGCTTTCGTCCGTGGCATTATCATCCAATCTCCATGCCTCGTAGGCATAATCTTGAATGTTCTTTTGTGCAAGTGCAAAGGTGTCACCAGCCTTCACATAAGATTCGCGAGAGGCTGCGATTTCATTGTACTTATCATCGATAAAATTCTCCTGCAATTTGAAGAAAGGACGCACCGCATAGTGACGAGGCACAAAACTATAAGAGCGTTGCGACTCCAGTTCCGTGATTTCCAAGGTTCTCCCGTCACACGACTCGTTTGCAACAAGAAGTCCACAGGATCTTCCGACATCGAAAGTTCTCCTTTCTCAGAAATACCCGAAACATAAAGTCCAGTTGCCTCATTGTGGAGGTACCACCCGGCTGCGCCGCGCACAAACACCCACGTTTCTGTAGGATCGTGCGTCGCTTCCTTCATAGGAATCACAGAAAGTCTGGCGTGTTCATTGGGTTTCGCAGCCCAAACATAAGTCAAGTCATTTCGCTGTTCTGTGATGACAAAACTCATGTTGTCTTGGATTTCAATGGGTTGTTGAGTGAGTTTATCAAATCCAGTAAGCCCCAACGCCTTATACTCCACATTGAGTTCCCCACCAATCAGACAAGCACTTGAGCCATTCGGATCGTAGGTGGCGCAAACATAATAAGGAATCTTGGGAGGGATCAGAAAGAAACAGTCTGAAATCGGCTGCACAATCGAGTCGGTGAGTAGAAATGTCCCGTGCTGATCATAACATTTCATCCTGATTTTTTTTGTAAATCCTGCAGAAGCTGCAATAACAATGACGAACATGGTCGCCAAAAGAAGAGAGCGTTGTCCAAAAGAGTGTTTCATGTGTTTTGTATTGGTGGAGTAAATTTACAAACTTCACCACAATTTTCTCCTATCGCCAGCGATAAATAATGCAAAATGGAGCAGATTTCTCGAGAATTTAGAGAAATCTGCTCCATTATTTTGTTCTATCGCCATAAGTCACCCTTTGCCCACTGTGCAATATCGCTATTTATGGCTCTTGGCATAGGGAGCGGAAACATCAGCAACAGCATCATCTGCCAAGAGCAAAGACCAACTGCAAGAAAACATCGCAAAAGAAAGACATCATAGCCTAGCCCCTCTGCGAAAGTACAGCGCAGGTTGCCCATTCAGGCTGATACACCTCCCTTCATTCGCCTGTTATTTGCGCAAGGTTAGTTCGATGTTTTCAATCTCCTCACGAAACGTAGCATCCGTGGCAAACTGGCGCTCGATTTTCTTACAACTGTGGAGGATGGTGGAATGGTCACGCCCACCCAGTTCACGACCTATTTGCGACAAAGACACATCCGTAAATTTCTGTCCGAGGTAGCACACGATGTGGCGCACAGCAGCGATATTTCCTTTGCGCGATTTAGAACAAACGTCTTTAGATTTCAACGCATAATGCTCACACACTAAATCCAAAAATTTCGCGGAAGCTGAGTTCTTTGCGCGCTTGATTCACAATGCGCGGCACCACACGCTGCGCCATCTCCACCGTGATGCGATAGTCTGCCGTTTTCATCGACTCTGCCATGATTGAATTGACCATGCCATAGAGTTCGCGCGCATTTTCCGACACCACATCCGCCAAATAGTCCACCACATCCATGGGGAATCCTTCCACCCCATCACGACGCAATTTGCACAAGATGATGTCGCGACGCAAAGTGCGGTCAGGCTGATCCAAAGGCAGCGTAATCCCCCAACGCAGACGCGAGAGGATGCGCTCTTCCAATCCTTTCAACTCTGCTGGCGAACGGTCGCAGGTGAACAGCATCTTGCGACCATTGGCATGCAAGTGGTTGAAGATATGGAAAAAAGCCTTGAGCGTTTTTTCACCGCTGATTTCTTGAAAATCATCGATGATGAGCATATCAATGCTTTGGTAAAAGTGGATAAAGCTATTGATAGCCGTGGAATTTCTGTTGTTGCGGTCTGCCATTGCTGCATCGGCATACTGCACTTGGAAATTGCGAGCCGAGACGAAGAGCACACGGCGGTCAGGAAATTTCTCACGCACGGCATTGCCCACCGCGTTCACCAAGTGTGTCTTGCCCACCCCCGAAGGTCCATACAAGAAGAAGGGGTTGAAGGTCTGCACATCGGGATTCTCAGCCATAGCGCGCGCCATGTTCACCGCTGCACGATTGCTGATACCCTCGCAATAACTATCAAACGTGTAGGCTTCAATGAGATGCGATTCAAATTTGTGGGCTGCGCCACAGGCGTCAGTTTTGCCACCGGTCCCGAAGCACGCACCACGCTTGCTCCGCCAGCCCCTTGCCCTGAGTTGTCAGGGTTCGCCAGCATATCGGTGAACACCCACTTCACACTAGGCATTGTCCCCCACGCCTGCAACACTGCATCGCGCAACTGCTGCCCCATCGCCTTAAACATCGTATCGCGAAAAGCCGACGTGGGCACCTCCAGCACCAACATGTGCTCATCTTCTTGGCTACACTTCATGTGTTCCACAAACATCGTGTAGGTGTTTATGGAAATGGTTGGCTTCAAGATTTGCAAAGTGGAGGACCATCTTTGTGACATAGTGCGGGATATGAGGAGGTTAAGGAGGAGTCAATGTCTTTCATCTTCGACAAAGCCACAGCCAGCCAAAGACAGTGGCGCAAAGTTACAAAAAAATCAGCATATTTTCCCCTCCACTCCCTCTTTAATTCTCCTCCACCACAAGGCGATATCCCTGCCCATGCACATTGCGCAGAGACAGCTGAGCATCAGCAAGCAATTTTGTGCGCAATCGCGACACAAAAACGTGAAGAGAACGAGCATTGTAAGGCGTATCGCTGCCCCACAAATCGAGCAACAAACCGTGTCGCTCCACTATCTCATTAGGATGCGCAAAGAGGCGTCGCAAAATCTCCGCTTCGCGCTGTGTCAAGGGTTGCTCTGTGCCATCTGCTGCCTGCAACAACCCGCGCGAAGGATAGAGCGTAGTGGCTCCGCAGCACAACATTTTTCTAGAGTTTTCCACAGCTGCGACATGATTTACATTATCTCCCTTCTCCACCATCGCTCCTTGGTGCAAAGCCTCAGCCACTGCTCCGTTTTCCCTCTCTGGCTGGGGAGGAAACTGTCGCAGCAATGCCTGGATGCGCGCCACGAGTTCGCGCATCGAAAAGGGCTTGCGCAGATAATCATTCGCTCCCAGTTGCAGCCCCTGCACCACATCGTCCGTGTCGGTGCGCGCAGTGAGCACGATGATGGGCAGTCGCGCATCCACCTGTCGCAGTTGTTTGATCAGGGAGAAACCATCCACCACTGGCATCATCACATCTGTCACCAACAAGTCCGGACGTTCTGCCGCATAAGCCTCCAGTGCCGAAGCCCCATCGTGCGCTAGGGTTACGGCAAAATCGAGGGTGACGAGCGTATCACGGAGGATACCCGCCAGATCACGTTCATCTTCAGCGATAAGAATGAGAGATTTCTTCATAACATTCATGAGAGATTTAACCCAAATCGGTCATTAGACCGTAATAGAACTATTCGTTGTTAAAAAGATTGGTGTAGTTTTCCACACCATCATCGGCAGAAGTCAAGAAGTCTGCGCTGCTGCATCGAGAGGAAGCACGACACGGAAGCAACTACCCTGCCCTACCTCACTCTGCACACTGATGCGACCACCGAGTTGCCGCACCAGACAGTCCACATGATAGAGCCCAAGCCCATAACCACGCACTGTGTGCAAATCGCCCTGCTCCACCCGATAAAACCTTCGGAACACTTTGCACAAATCGCGCGCAGCGATGCCCACCCCCTGATCTGCCACCTCGATGATGACCGCGTGCGCAGCCTCATCTTTCCACACTCGAAGGTCCACCACGGCTTCTTCTTTGGAGTATTTGATGGCATTGTCTATCAGATTGTTGAGCATATCGCGCAGCATCTGCCGATCGGTCGAAAAGTTCAAATCATTCGGTTGAACATCTAGGAAGATGCTCACTGGTTTGTCGTGCCCCAGTTCGTGTTCGTCTTGCAGTTGCAAGAGCAGTTCCTCCACCACCAAGCCTTCATACTGCGGTTTGCGCCATTGTGGCTGAGGGCGCAGGGCATCAAGCAGCGAAGTGACCAGTTGTTGCAGTTGCCCGATTTGTCGCTGCGAGGTGCGCAGCAGTTGTTGTCTTCGCTCCGCATCCTGATCGGCACCAAAATCCAACAAGGCTTCGTGGGCAGCCTGCGCCACAGCTATCGGCGTTTTGAGTTCGTGCGAGAGATTGCGCACAAACTGCGTGGTGGCAGTCGTTTCCTGCTGTCGCAAACGCAACAATGCCAGCACCACTATAGAGATGATGAGGAAAAGTAGGAAGACCACAAGACTCGGGACTTCGTTGCGCAGCACCACCTTCCAGCACGACTCATAGCGCAGCACATAGGCTTGAGAATAGTCATCGCTCACAAAGAGCGTGTCTGCCAAGTCCTTCGCAGTGGGCTTAAATTCATCACTGCCCCACGGCATCCACTGCTGGGTGTGAAGGGTGCGAAATGTCACTTTATCATTGACCAAATCCACTTTCCGTAATTCATAACTGATGGGTAGCTGCTCGCGCATCAGTTGCGCATGCAACAGACTGTCGAGCAAGGCGGCATCGGGCGGCAACCACGAATCTATCGAGGTGTGTAGCGTGCGCTGCATCTCAAGTGCCACTTCGTCCGAAGCATTGGGCAACTTCATGAGGTGGGAGAGCTCGAGACTCGCAGGCAAATAGAAATACATGTTGTCCGTGACACGCTGCCTACTGGTTCGCACAAACATCTCCACCACATCAGCACTCTGCAAGCAACTCGGCACGCGCGCATTGGCTTGTGCCACTTCATGGCGCAGTCGCTGCACCTGCCACACGCCCAAAAGGCTCAGCATCACAATGATGCTGAGCGAAATGAGTTGCACGAGTCGATGAAGTGAGAGACGTGAGGTCATGATTCTTGGAGTTATCGGGCGCGAATGCTCCGTGGCTTAGTTTAGTCGGAAGTTAATAGGTAATACAAAATTACAGCTCACGGGCTTTCCTTTGCTATCGAGCGCAGGTTTCCATTTGCCGGGCAGTTTCTTCACTGCGCGAATGGCTTCTGCATCTGCCGAAGGATGGAGCGATTTGAGGATGCTAAAACCGCCTGCTTTGCCTTTAGCACTAATCGTAAATTTCACGTAAACGACCCCTTGAATTTCTTTTTCAATACAATCTTTGGGATATTTGACCAGTTTGGCTACATCCGCCATGAGTTCCGCATCGCCAGTGCCATATTTAGCTTGGGTCTGCACATTCGTCTGTTCTTCGGAACTACTAATGCTCACCGTTTCCACAGGAGCGCAAGCCATGGCGACACTGCTGGCGGTAAACAGGAAGGAAGAGAAAGCGAGAAGGGTGAATATCTTCTTCATGATGAGTAGAGGTTGTAGAGTTTGGCTCCGACATTGCCGCCTAGAAAAACAAGGAAGGGGCTGAACTCTGGGTGAAACAAGGGTCACTTGCAAGTGGTGTACAACGAACAAGGAGAAGCGTACTTTTTCAATCTCGCAAGCAGAAGAGAAATCTGCCGTTCCGTCCGTTGTTCTACACAGCGAAATTAGTGGTTTGCTCGTGGCGCGCCAAATATCTTTCCCACTATTTTCCGCCTGCTCGCAAATTATAGCCCTTTGCTAAGCCTTCGTAAGACTTCATTAAGCCTTCAACCAATCACGCCGCTCCATTTCTTGAGCCACAATGCTGCCACACACGTTGCCACACCTTGGAAAAACAAGCAGAAATTGTCAGAGATTCGCCCCAAAAACTTCCCACGTTTTGGAAAAAAAACTCCAACGTTTTTGGAAAAATCTCCCACGTTTTTCAAGAAACGTCGGACGTTTTTTGCTCTCGCTCGAAGAGATGAAAACGAAGCTGCGCTGCTTGTCTTTCACACCAAGGAAACAAGAAAGCAAAGTAGTGAATCAACAAATCTTAAAATGGTGTTCTCACGCGCGCACGCCTACGCGCATAACAGCAATTTTCGTGTTTTTGCTTTCACAACCTTCACAGAAATCCTTGCAACTCTCTATATTTCAATTCATAGCGCGCACTTTTCGGACATATTTTAACACATTCTGGAAAACTCTCCGTTTTTTCCTGCTTATATCTTCCCAATGACGCATCGCAAAACTCCTCATTTTTTCGTCAAAAATGCGCCCAAAACTCCCCCTGGTGTGAAGGTTGTGAAAGCAAAAAGTGCAAAATCCCAGGGATGCGCGCGCGTATATGCGCCCACGCGAGGCAACCGCCACTGGTCTGCGCCTTAATCAAGCCTTCGTGCCTTCGCATTCTTAAACTATCTCAAAATCCAGCTGTAAAAGCAGAGATTTAACATTTATAGTGACCCATTTGCCCCTTTTCCTCCCATATAAATTAGGGGGCTGCGCGCAAAGGAAAAGGAGGAGGAGGAAAAAGCGCGACACAATTTGTCATCATTCGAGGCACCATCTCAGAGATTTTCGTTACTTTTGTAGTGATAAATATCTTTCGGTTATGAACACTATCTTTGCTGACTACATCGCACGCATCGAGATTTCAAGTCTTTGGAGCGGACACAAGCACATCGTCTGGCAACTGCGCCCCGACGTCAATGTGCTGAGTGGAAAAAATGGCGCAGGAAAAAGCACCATCCTTTCGCGCATGGTGCAGCAGGTGGGCAGCCTCTCCGCTTCGGGCGAACTGCACCTCGGAGCACGACTGGGCGTGAAGCTCGACCTTTGTCCCGCTGATGCTCAGCGCGTACGCTATGACGTGGTGCGCTCGGTGGATCGACAGATGGTGACAAGCGAACGCGTGACCACACTCGCTGAAGGACAGGTGGTGACTGAACTCGACTGGCAACTTTATCAACTGCAACGCCGATATCTCGACTACCAAGTGAACATCGGCAACCGCATGATTGCTCTCCTCACCAGCGGAAGCGAAACGGCACGCGAAGAAGCGGCTGCGGCTGCCGAGGCTAAGACGCATTTTCTGGATTTGGTGGACGAACTCTTTGCCGAAACGGGCAAACGCATCGACCGCGAAAGCAATGAACTGCGCTTTTTTTCCAATACGAAGAGGTGCTTTCGCCCTATGTGCTTTCTTCTGGAGAAAAACAAATGCTCATCATTCTCCTCACCACGCTCACGCAAGATCGCCAACCCTATGTGCTCTTCATGGACGAGCCAGAGGTGTCGCTGCACTTCGATTGGCAAAAACGCCTCATCTCGATGGTGCGAACCTTGAATCCCAACGTGCAAATCATTCTCACCACCCACTCTCCTGCAGTGATCATGGACGGCTGGGAAGATTGCGTCACGGAAGTGTCGGAGATTACGTTCTGATGATTGCCCTTTTGCCCTATGTCACATCTCTCTCACCATATCAATTCTGCCTACATCGCAGCTGCCAACCGCTTGCGAGGCAAAGAAGCACGCCGCAAAGTGGTGGCGTATGTGGAAAGTTATGACGACATCTTGTTTTGGAAAGACGTGTTGAGTGAGGTGGAGACGGACAAGGTGGAGTTTGAAGTGCTACTGCCTTCACAAACCTCTCTCGGGAGGGGTAAGAAGATAGCCCTCTCCAACCGATTGGGACACAGCATGATTGCTTGCGTAGATGCCGACTACGATTTCTCATGCAGGGAGCCACTCCCACGAGCGAAATGGTATGTTTTTCGCCCTATGTGTTGCACACGGGGGTCTATGCCATCGAGAATTTGCAATGCCATGCGGAGACGCTGGCGCACGTGTGTGTGATGGCTACACTCAATGACCAGGAGGTGATGGACTATGAGGCTTTCTTTGCGGAGTTTTCTGAAATCATCTTCCCACTTTTGGTGTGGAATGTGTGGGCGTATCGCTATGGTCGCTACACGCAGTTCTCGCTCTCCGACTTTGCGCGTGTGGTGGAACTGAGATTTGTCAACATCTACCACCCCGAGGAGATGCTGCAAGCCTTGAAACGGCGCGTGAATCAACAAATCAACCGCCTGCAACGGATGTTTCCCGAAGGCAGACAAACGTATGCTCCCCTGCGCAAACAACTGTTGCAGTTGGGTGTGACACCGCAAACGGCTTATCTCTACATGCGTGGGCACGACTTGCTGGATGGAGTAGTGATGCCCTTGATGACGAGCATTTGCGACATGCTGCGCAGACAGCGCGAACGCGAAATTTCAAAATTAGCTTGCCACGCGGTGCAGAAGCGCAACGAATTGGCTGCTTATCAGCATGCCATTGCTCCCTTTGAAGCGATGGTGCGCAAGCAAACTGCCTATCACCATACAGAGGCTTTTGCACGGATTGTGGATGCGGCGAGAATGCTTATGACCCGCTGCGAGGAAGCAGCACAATGTCCCGAGGAATCGGAAGAAACGAGTTTTCCTGCTATCCCAGCAGAGGAGATTCCCCAACCTAAACACTACGATGCGCAACAGCAACCCACGATGCGCTCCAACATTTCCTCAAAACGGAAGCCACCGAAGGTGAAACCTTATGGTAAACTATGATTTTGACTACTAAACTATGTCTACTTCTCTTTGGATGATCGCCACCTTGGCTGTCTACTTCTTCGTGTTGCTTGGCATCGCTCACTGGGTGAGTGGGCGCAAACATCAAACGAGCAACGCTGCTTTCTATCGGGCTTCTCAGCGCGCGCCTTGGGCTATGGTGGCTTTTGGCATGATTGCTGGGAGCATCTCGGGCGTGTCGTTCGTGAGTGTCCCTGCTTGGGTGGGCGGCATCGGCATGAGCTATCTGCAAATGTGCATGGGTTTCATCGTGGGCTACATTGTGGTGGCGATGGTGCTATTGCCGCTCTATTATCGTCTGCAACTCACGAGCATCTATGGTTATCTCTCGCACCGATTTGGCGACCACACGCGCAAAACGGGGGCAGGGTTTTTCCTCCTCAGCAAATTGGCTGGAGCCACTGCCCGACTCTACGTGGCAACTTTGGTGCTCCACACTTTTATCGCGGCTCCGCTGGGCATTCCCTTCGTGATTACGGCGGCGGTGACGCTCCTCTTGATTTGGCTCTACACCTTTCGAGCTGGACAAGCGAGTTTGCTCTACACCGACGCGCTGCAAACCTTGATGCTCATCCTGGCTGTCGTCGGAACGCTCTGGGCAGTGATGCAGCAAATGGGGCTGGACTGGCACAGTGCGTGGAAGTTGATTGACGAGAGTCCCATGAGCCGTGTGTGGGTGTGGGATGCTTCCTCGAAACAAGCCTTCTGGCGGCAGTTTCTTAGCGGTGTTTCATCGTGATAGTGATGACGGGATTGGACCAAGACATGATGCAGAAAAATCTCACTTGCCGTACGCTCCGCGATGCGCAGAAGGATATGTGTGTCTATGGACTTTCTTTCCTCCCCATCAATGCTTTGTTGCTCGGTCTGGGGGTGCTGCTTTATCATTTTTGCGCGGTGCAACACATTGCGCTCCCTGCGAAAAGCGACGAACTCTTGCCGATGCTGGTGAGCAGTGGAGCACTGGGCAATTTGGTGGTGCTGCCGTTCACCATCGGCATTGTGGCAGCTGCCTTCTCGGCTGCCGATGGTGCAATAACGGCTTTGACCACGAGTTTTTGCATCGACATTCTCAACCGCGAACACGATGTGCGCTTACGACGAATGGTACATGCTGCGGTGGTGGTGGTGTGTTTCGCTTGCCTGCTTCTTTTCCGCATCGTGGATAGTCCGAACGTGATCAACACGATTTACGTGATGGCTTCTTACACTTATGGTCCGCTGTTGGGGCTTTTTGCCTTCGGACTTTACACACGCTGGGAGATTCGCGACCGCTTTGTGCCCATAGTGGTCATCGCGGCTCCCATAGTGACCGCTCTCCTCGACCACTATGCACCCATCTGGTGGGGATATACCTTCGGTTATGAACTGCTCATGCTCAATGGTCTGCTCACGGCATTAGGACTTTTTGCACTAAGACGTTTCAAAAAATAGGGCTTGTGCTTGTTCACTTCGATAGCTCTCTCTAAATTTGCACCACGCAAAATGAAAGTTGACCATCAGAGGTTGAACTTGCTCCTTAAATAATGAGGATTTATTCCTCAAACAACGAGAATTTCTTTCTCAAATGACGAGGCTTGGCACCTCTCTTTGGGTTAGATGTTCAGACAATCACTTCTTAAAATCCAAACACTCAAATAATATGGAAAAGAAAATTCGCGCTGCCATCGTGGGTTATGGCAACATTGGTAAATATGCTCTTGACGCTATCGAGGCTTCTGGCGACATGGTGTGCGCTGGTGTGGTGCGCCGCAACGTGACGGGTGAACAACCTGCTGAATTGGCGAAATATCCTGTGGTGAAGCATATCTCCGAACTCCAAGATGTGGACGTGGCTATCCTCGCTACTCCCACCCGACAAGTGGAGGCTTACGCGAAAGAGTGTCTTGCACTCGGCATTAACACCGTGGACTCCTTCGACATTCACACTCAAATCGTAGATTTGCGCCGTTCGCTCGATGCGGCAGCCAAAGAACATGGCGCAGTGAGCGTGATTGCTGCGGGTTGGGATCCAGGTTCTGACTCTGTGGTGCGCACGCTCATCGAGGGTCTGGCTCCTAAAGGTGTGAGCTACACGAACTTTGGTCCTGGTCGCTCCATGGGTCACTCGGTGGCTGTGCGTGCCATTGATGGTGTGCGCGATGCGTTGTCAGTGACCATTCCTCTCGGCACGGGCATTCACCGTCGTATGGTGTATGTGGAACTCGAAGAGGGTGCGGACTTCAAGCAAGTGGCTGCGGCTGTCAAGGCGGATCCTTACTTTGTGAACGATGAAACGCACGTAAATCAAGTGGAGAGTGTGGATGCGCTCAACGATGTGGGTCACGGAGTGAACCTCGTGCGCAAGGGTGTGTCTGGCTGCACGCACAATCAACTCTTTGAGTTTAACATGCGCATCAACAATCCAGCTCTCACGGCTCAAGTGCTCATCAATGTGGCTCGCGCTTCTATGAAGCAACAACCTGGTGCCTACACCATGATTGAGATTCCCGTGATTGATTATCTCGAAGGCGACCGCGAAGCCTTGATTGCTCACCTTGTGTAAAAGGGCATATCCCCCTTGCTTGCTCTGAGCATTCGCAGCAGAATACTGCAAACGGCTTAAGGGTCAAAAACAACATCTCCGCATTAGAAGTTCTCTTCTCATGCGGAGATTTTAGTATCTCATCTTCTTCACAGACAACAAATCCCCCGATGTCACGATGGATATCGGGGGATGCTTTAATCTTATGTTAAGTTGCTACTGAATGATGCAAGTTCTAAATGATGCAACTGATGCAAGTTCTGAATGATGCAACGATTGAAGAACGTATCACCGAACATGCAAGCTCTGAACGAACGCTTAGTCTTACAATGGACGATTGAAGAACGTAATCACCGAACAACTCTGCCGATGCATCACTTTCGCTTAGGGTTTCAGCAATTTCTTACCATTGACGATGAAAAGACCATGGCGCGCGGCTCCCACACGGCGACCTTGAAGGTCGTAGGTGGAGGAGTGTTGCGAAGAGTTCACAGCTGAAACACTCCCTATGCCAGTGGCTTTCTCATATACCACGGTGATTTCACCATGTTCATCTATGCGGTGAAGATTGCTCAGCGTTGTGGTGTTTTCTTTCCACTTGAAATCTTTGAGTTCGGGAGCCACAACAGTCACCTTGCTTCCAGCTGGTACGATGCTTTGCTCGGAGGGAAGAACCGATTTTCCTTCAGTATCCACATAGCGCACCGTGACACGGAAGTAAGGAGCAGCCACAAAAGTGTAGAATTGATAGGGATGACCATAGGTGTGCCAACCTGTCATTCCCCCAACTACCCCATCCCAGTATTGTCCGTTCGTGCCTTGCACCTTCCACGTGCCGTCAGCATTGCGAGAAGCACTGAATTGTCCCGCTTCTTTGGCGACAATCACTTCTTGGCTCTCTTTGAGCATGGGCATAAACAACTCAGTTGCGGGGTGGAAAAACTGCCAATGACTGCCTTTCTTCTGCATCTTCCACACAAACTGCGGAGAGGCTTCCCCATTGTTGAGACCTCCTTGCAACACTCTGCCAGAAGTAGCGGAGACATTGCGGAAACCAGCACGATTAGGGTCCTTGCTAGAAAGGTCGTAGATGAGTACCTGCTGTCCGTCTTTCAACTCCTTCAGCGGAGTTGCTACGGCTTTCACACCGAGCAACGCTGAAGTAGTGTAGACAATAGTACGATGCACATCGTCTGTAGGGGTTAGTTGGATTCCCTCTTCAGGGAAATCTTTCAGACTGAAAAAGTCGATTTTGGGGGCGCGAATCACCACGCTCTCCCCCACGGGTACGGCGATAGTATCTTGTGCCAACAACGTGCCGTCGTCATTGATGGCGTCTAGAAAAACCAGGTGCTTCGACTTTTTGTAGACAATCGTGAAGGTTTGCGCTTCGTTGCCTTGTTGGAGTTGGGGAACTTCCCCTTTCACCTTGTATCCTTTGAACTGAGGCACCGTCATTTGCGTGGCATCGGTGGGCAGATATTCCGTGATGGTTTGCAATTCCTTGCCATCAGTCGTGACACAACGATAAGTCACCGCACGAGCAGGAACAAATTCCCATCCTGTGCCTTGCGGACGCACGGCATTGTCACCGCCTACTCCGCTACCCGAAGACACGCGACCTTGTAATTGAGGAGCAGAAGCCGACACGGGGAAGAGGAATTTACCACCCGAAGCGAGGGTGAAATCCTTCGTTTTGGGAGCATAGGTGAGGGTAATCTTCGCAGGAGTCTTCGACATCGTCACGGGGAATCCGAAGCGTTCCACCTTTTGCATTTCAGGTTGTCCCACAAAGCGCTGAGTTGTCACGTTGCGGAGCTGCACGGTCATCGTGCCTCCCTTGGTGTCAAAGGCAGAAGCATTCACCACTTCCCAACCGTTATTGGAATTTTGTCCAGTGTTGCTGTGGATAAGTCCTTGTTGTTGACCATCATCAGCGAGCATCGCACCAGTGTGTCCAGCCACCGTGTTACGCACCACGTAGACTTGTCCATTCTTGGGGAGCACGGCAGGAGCTTCCACCATCGGAACTTCTTCACCAACAGGGGTGCCGCCTACAAAGCTCCACAAACCACCATTTCCATCTGTGGGATTGGTGTAGACATTCACTGCCAATCCTTGACGCGACATCGAAGCGTTCCACCACTGTCCGTCATGTTTTGCCGAACGAATGGTGTAGTAACGATAACCATCTGCCACACCATAGCCCTTGTCACCGAGGATGAAGTCATAGTGCTTCGCCTTAGTGTCGTAGCTCCAGCGACCATTCACCGCTACAGCAGTGGGACTAGCGGCCACGCTACCTTCGGGATAAGCCTTAGAAACCAGTGCAAAGCGTTCGGGATTTTGGGGATCTACCTCCAACTTCCATTGTTGATAATCATAAGCCGCTTCCCCTTCTTTGGCTTGAGGAGCCGTCCAAAGGCGCAAAGCCTGCGCACCATTGTGCTTTTCGGCAGCCACAATCGGAGAGGTATTGCTCAAGAGTTCGATGCAACGACCGCTACGTTCTTTGTCATTACCGCGAGTCACGATGCGATAATACACTTCTTTTTCAGCAGTGCTCACCGTGGGATAGACCATCGTAGAAGCCTTATCCTCATTGAGATAAGCACGGTCGTAGCTGTACCCACCATAGTTCAACATCGTGGTGTCGGCGCGCATGCGCTGCACGAACGAGTTGAAATTCTTCTTCGATTGAGGTGACCAACCGGCTTCACCCACGGCAATCAAACGAGGCAAGGCTAGGAATTCCATCACATCGGGAGTCGCTACGTGTTCTGTCCAGAATGTGCCCTGCACACCGATGGAGTGTGAGAAGTCTGTGGGTTGTTCCTCATAAGTAGCTTTGAGATGATCGCTACCATTGCCGGGGAGTGTCTTCATCCAACCCTCCTTGCGAGGCGCGCGGTTGATATAATAAGGACCATAAACCGTATAGATGCTAGGAAGTCCCAAACTATTGGCTATCTCCGCGCCCTTGCGAGCAGGCACCCAGCAATACACCGTTGCGCCGGTCTTCTTCATCAGTTGGAGATCCGCACCCTTTTCTGTCACGGTCTCGTTCCACACCGAAATTTTGCGTCCTTTGCTCTTGAGATAGTCCGTGATTTCTGCGATAAAATGCGTTTGCAGTTGGCGGTAGCTCGTGAGGTTCAACTTTTTGTACATCGCTTGACACTCTGCGTTGTTTTCCCAAGCTGTCGTGGGACATTCGTCACCACCGATATGCACATTTTTGGAGGGGAAAATCTCCATCAACTCATCGAGAATGTCTTTCACGAAGCGCACCGCCTTAGGATTTGCCACGTTCAACACATCGGTGAAGACACCACCCCACGTTTCCACGCGGTGCACTCCATCGGGATTGCACGAAAACTCGGGATAAGCCGCCATCGCTGCGGAGAAGTGACCAGGCATATCTATCTCGGGAATGACCTCAATGTGCTTAGATGCCGCATACGCCACGATTTCTTTCAAATCCTCACGAGTGTAGAAATAGGGACCATATTGTTGGTTCGTCCAGTAAGCACCGTGCTCCATTGACGTCACATAGGTGTTGGAAGCCACCGCACCCACCTTCGTGAGTTTGGGATATTTCTTCACTTCCCAACGCCAACCTTGGTCTTCGGTCAAGTGGAAATGGAACTTATTGAGCTTGTAAATCGCCATCACATCGAGCATCTTCTTCACCTCTTGCACACTGAAGAAGTGGCGCGCCACGTCAAGCATAAAACCGCGATAGGGGAATCGGGGTTTGTCGGTGATTTGCACCAAAGGCAATTCATAAGTGACTACCTTTTCATCCTTCACTCCAGCAGCAATGCAGGCTGGCAGCATCTTCTTCAAACTGGTCAAACCATAGAAGAAACCGCTGGTAGTGGCACTTTCCAAGCGGATGCCATTAGCAGTCACCGAAAGTTTGTAGCCCTCTTGTCCGAGAGTTTTTGTAGAGTGTCTGGTTGTGTACCAACTCGAGCGCCGCACCTTCAGCCTTCTTGCTGAAAGATGCCGTAGCACCAGTGGCTGATTTATTAAAATCAGTGACAAACTTGTGGGCTTCTGCCTTGATGCTATCGGGAAGTTGCGCCCCACCGATAGTGAACTGCGCAGGCAGACGATACACTCCCTTGTCCACATGCATCTGCATGGGCACAGGAGTCAAATTGACAAATTGCTGAGCTTGTGCTTGAGAAGTCCCAAACAAAGCACAAGCCAATAAAGTGGATAATAAGGTAGATTTCATGTAGATTTCTGTAAATTCAGATGACAAAGATAGTGATTTTTCGTCATATATGCGCTTTCCACTCCTAAAAACAACGCCCTTCTGCTTATATATACAAACAGAAGGGAGAAAAGTATTCTAAAATATATCTTATATGCTTTTGCAAGATTAATAGTGCAAAAGCAACAGTCCATTTTATCTCATTGTGTCTTTCTAAATTGGCGGTCATCACCACGGCTCATTTCACTTCAATCACATCGCTCAAGCGCGTGGTGTAGTGAGGCGAGCGATGCTCTGACGATACCACCGAAGAAGGGTCAGTCTGCGAAGCCAAACGGAGGGAGTGCTCTCCTATGACAGCATGCAGATTGTCCACAGCCGCTTGTAGTCGCTGCTGCTTTTCACGATCTATCGTATCAAAAAGCGCACCTTGCACCCCATCATGCTCGATGAGCGTTGCCCCCACTCCTGCACGCTTCACGGGCAATCCGTCAAGATGCAACGACACAAGACACTGCCCCACAGCGGCTGCCAATTCACGAGCTTCATTGGTGGCGACTTCAAAGCGATGAAATGTGCTGCGAAAAACATAGGGCTGGAGCGTGGAGAAGCGATCAGTAGCCACAAAGACATTGAGTTGCAAGGCTGCAGAGCGTTCTTTGCGCAATTTGATGCCCACTTGCACCGCAAAATCCACCATCAGGCTGTGCAGAGTTTCCGCATCGGTGATGGGTTGTTTGAAAGTGCGCGTATGCTGCAAACTCTGTCGCGCGGCTGGCGTTTCGAGATCTAAAATGTGCTCTCCATTGAGTTCGCGCCACATTTGTTCGCCCAGTTTGTGAAAACTGTTGCGCACGCGCGTCACTCCCCATTGTGCGAAGTCGTAGGCTGTCTTCACTCCCCCAGCTGCTAATTTGACAAACGTCTTCCGTCCCACACCCCACACATCTTCTATCGCCGTGAGTTGCAAGGCTTTCACACGCTTCTCGTCGCTATCGATGAAGCAACAACTCTGATAACCTGGATATTTTTTGGCAAATCGGCTCGCGATTTTTGCCAAGGTCTTGTTGGGGGCCATGCCGATGCTCACCGGAATGCCCGTGCACTGCTTGATACGCTGCACCAACTGCCGCGCCACGCTGTGAACATCGGGGAGGCCACTGAAATCGACAAAGGCTTCATCGACACTATACTGCTCCATCCGCGTGGCATATTGCCCGATGATTTGCATCACGCGCTGCGACATGTCGCAATAGAGTGTGTGATTGGCAGAGCACACCATGAGTCCACTCTGTTGGCAATGATGCTTCACCTTGAAATAGGGTTCTCCCATGCCAATGCCGAGAGCTTTGGCTTCGTTGCTGCGCGCAATCACACACCCATCGTTGTTGGAAAGCACCACAACGGGCTTGTCGAGCAAACACGGACGAAAGACGCGCTCGCACGACACGAAGAAATTATTGCAATCGATGACAGCTATCATGCCAACTTTTCGGGTATAAGGGAGAAACAAACTGAAGAGGAAACCACCTCCCTCGAGGTTTTGGAGGTGAATTGTGCATAACGCAACGAGAGCGACGCAAGCCTCCACGAAGTGACGAAGCGACGCGCTATTTCTTGCTCTTTTGCGCCTTCGGCATCGTCTCTCTGCGCACAGCATGGATGACGTAAGTCACCACGCCCCACACACTAAATTGCTGATCCGACTCGATGCGCAACTCTGGATATTGACTATTAGCTGGCACCAGCCGCACATGATCTGCCTCCACAAAGATGTGCTTCACCGTAAATTCGTCATCCACGATGCAAACCGCTATATCCCCATTTTGAAAATCGATAGAGCGATCCACCACGAGAATATCACCGGCATAGATGTTGGCATCGATCATCGAATCGCCCACTACCTTAGCATAAAAAGTGCTTTCTGGATGAGATACCAGCTCACGATTCAAGTCGATTTTCTCTTGATACTGCGAAGGCACGGGCGAGGGAAACCCTGCCTGTGGTCCGCTCTCGGCAAATGGGAGGGCGGTACTTTCGTCAAATTCTACGCCTTGAATGATGAGTTGGGACATGATGAAGAATAGCTGAATCGTTTTGGGAAAATATGCGGAACAACGAGGGCTGACACTCAGGATTTTCTGGTCAAAACAGAGCCAAAATCCCCATTTGCGCAACCTCGTGAACTGCAAAAATAAGGCTTTCCCACGAGATAATACTCATCCTTTTTGCTAAACATCCCTTCCTCGAAATTTTCGCTAGGAGAAAGCTCAAAAAAACGTCGGAGATTTTCTAAATTTTCTCGGACGTTTCTCGAAAAACGTGGGAGATTTCGCCTCATATCCTCCCATATACTTATAGGGACACATCCATTTGGCGCCCCTTCGATTACCTTCTTCCACGGCGAAAGCCAAAGCAATATATCATTTCCAACATCTTCTATTCCCACTCAGGAATAAAGAAAACCATAAAATCCAAACTACTCACCTCAGAACAATAGAAGATTAACTTCATTGTACCTTGTATTTAATCCCAAATGGAGTTAACAAGCATATCTCAAGAGTATCTCAGATGACACAAGTGGATTTCAACCTTATTACGTTGGCAAACTTAAACTATTTCAATGCAAGAGCTTAACTCTTCCTTTTCTACTCCTTCACTGCCAATATAAACATCCTCATAAGAAAGGGCTGAGCAAATATACACGTAAATTCTTTTCTAACTCAAATCGTAGAGTCAAACAATCGCACCTTATAAATCACAAAATTCTACTAGTTGAACTATCTTTCTTTCCAGTTCTTTTAGGTCTATGAATTGAGAACTGCGATAAACCTCCTTGCCATCTAATATGAGCAATACGGTTGGACCTGAATATACTAGAAAACGACTAGCAATCAAAGGCTCCTCTGTTATGTCAGTATAGAAAGACCCAAGTTGAGGGTAGTTCTCCGTTAACGATCCAACTTTGCTAAACATAACATTGCACACTCCACAACCGGGAGCCTTAACATAGAATAGGCAGAGACGGTTTCTATTGATAACGAGCTCTATATCATTGATATTTGTTTGATGTTTCATTTATTTCGACCTTTATATGATTGTCTACATTTAATTTTACTTCATGGCCCTAGCTTTGCTGATCACTTACAGTTCATTAGCCAATTCAAACAGCTACTACAAAAATAGTTATTTATACTGATTTCCACCTTCATTTGACTGACCTTAATAGCATTCATTATCACATAATGATGAAATACCAAACAAAGTAAGTATCTTTGCAGCAATGTATTCAAAACCAACAATGCTGATATCACCTGTACTTTCTAAATTTAAATGCCAAACGTCTATCTGTTTTCCATAGGTTCTAATCTATGAGAAACGAATGAATCGTTGCACTTCGATTTTGAAGATAGAAGCACTCTTCAAAAAAGGAAAATTTACGGTTTTGAAATGATTAAAATAAAGAAAAAGACAGGTAAGAGAATTTTGATAGATGGCAGAGATTTGCGATTGGATACCTATTGCAATAATGATAACGTGTGGTTTTGGTATGTTTATACAAAAGAGGAGGTTGTTCCGGGATTATTCTCAAAAAGCGGAGAGTATTTTAAGCTATTCCTTAAAATGGATCAGAAGTATCCTTATTCTGCCTATGAAGGTCACATGTATTGCATTTACTTGGGATACAAGTATTATGTAGAGAATATTTGCCATGGATTATTCATACTATACCCAGACGAACATAAGACGAGAAGACACTTAAAGTTACATCCTTATGAGGATAGGCGAATAAAAGTTCCTTATGAGGAATTCATCGCTTCTTCTCCTATTATTTGGGAAGAGCGAAAGCCTATCTCTGATTTTGTTTTTGATGTAGAACCGCTGGTCTATCTATTCAAAGACGATTCATACATTGAAGAGAATCTGCATGGTGCATGGCATAACAAATTATCAAAAGAGAATGTTGTACAGTATTTTCTTTACCTTTTCTTTCTCTTATGGATGATTATCAGTATATTTGTATTGTGATAAATACTTCTTTTATGCCTACATCCATTATTCATGAGAGGGTTATGAAGAGAATTTTTGTCTCAAATATTGAGTATCATTCATAGGTTATCGCTCCAAATGTCGGATGAACCTGTTTTTTTGAGCATTACAGAAATCTAACTTACCTCCTTTTTCTATCTACCCCATGCCACAAATAACATCTTGCATGCGCTACTCGCAGGTCATACTAAAAGTAGTTGGATTCATTTTTATTCTCATATTCTACTTTGGTATTGGATATGCTATTCCCTCATGTCCCAACAGACCAACATTCGCTACTGACTCGGTAAACACCAAAGGTGAGAAAGAACATCAACTGAAAGAGGCGAAAGTGATAGGTACTCGTTTCTTGTTGGTCACAAAGAAGGACACCACTATTTACGATCTTGATGCTTTGACCTTGAAAAATGGGGCACTTCTGAGAGAAGCCTTTGAAAAACTACCAGGCATCAGCTTTCGTAATGGTTCACTTTACCACAACGGGCAAGAAGTCAAACGCGTACTCATCAACGGCATGGATTTTTCGAGCAAGAATCCTTTGCTGGCACTTCAAACATTACCTTCCTACATGATGAAAAATATCAAAGTGTATGAACGGAAGAGTGACTTCAGCGAGAAAACAGGTATTGATGACGGACAACAAGAACTCGTAGCAGATGTAAGTGTGCGTCGTAAATATATGGGGGTATGGACGGGGCAGCTAACTGTTGGTGTTGGAACAGACAAACGCTTCTCGGGAAAAGGCTTCGGTAACACCTTTACAGACCAGTTTCGTGTGTCACTTTTTGGCAATGCCAACAACATCAATGAACAAATGTGGTATTCTGGCGATGGACAGGAACGAGCTAGTATAGCACCAGCTGGAGATAATCATTTTTACACTCCAGGAGCAACGTTTTTGTGGAAAACTAAGAAAACCTCTAAAGAAAAGGGATATTTCCAAATCACTGGCGACTTGGATTACAACAAAGAGATCTATGACAAAGAAGAACTTTACCGTACGGAACTATACCTCTCTGACGGTAGTCTTTTCTCTGCAGGTAAAACCATAAGTACCACAAATCTAAACCGCTTCTCGAACAACCTGAAGATGGATTGGAACATTTCCAACTCCCTCTCGGCGAGTTATGCTGCTTCATTAGAGTTGAATCGTAGTAGGGATAATCACAATGTCGTCAAAGCGAACTGGAATGAAGCACCAATAGTTGAGGATGGAAACACAGCTGATGCTCTTATGATTTTACAAAATTCGAATGGGCAAGAACCAGCGGCTATTGATTTTCAACAAAGAAAAAACGACTTTAATCAGAACAACTCAGCCTATCAACATCAACTCTCCTTCAACTATGATTTTCTAAAGTCGGGCACCTACTTAACAGTTAAACACCGACTCAACTTGAACAATGACGCTCAAGAAGAACAACAAAATACGTACTACAAATACTTCTATCAAGAAGCACACAAATCGTATGGGTTTGATCGCAAACTAGATACGGAGACTAACAAGAACACACAAGACATCCATGCCCGTATTATTCACTTCTTTACGGTGAAAGGCTTCTCACGTTTCGCTCTATCTTTGGACTATCGATATAATCAAAGCAACATTGAGTATGGCAGAGACGGATTTCTTGCGAATCTCAAAATGAGACAAGACTCTCCTCTTTCTCGAGCAATAGATGACGAAAGCACACGTTCTTGGAATGAAAAGGATTATCAGCATACAATTCAACCTAAGCTTAGTATAGGCAAGAGTATTTTTGCCTTTGAATTCACTCCCACGCTAAACCTTAAGCGTCAACAACTAGACTACCACAAACGGAATCTTCCTGATCTATCTTTGAAACGAGAGTATAGATACTGGGCTATTGAGACTCAATTTAGAGTACGTTCTACCCCCTTAGGGTCATTGTTGGCGAGATTTCTTAGCACCCCCAACATTCCTAGCATTCATTCTTTCGTTAGTTATCCAGATAAGACAGACCCACAATATGTCGTTATGGGTAACGAGAACCTTACTATGGGTCGTAGAAATACGCTACTAGCTTGGTATTGGTGTAACTTCGTGCAAGATGGAGAGAAAGGGAAGCTAACTCGTACTCTATCTGCACACCTCCTCTATTCTCGACAACAAAATCATGTTGCGAACTTTACCACTTACAACCGTAAGACTGGCGTCGTGACGATACAACCTGTCAATGTTTCGGGTAATTGGAACGGAAAAGCAAACATCGGATTTAGCTCTCCTATAGATATAGCGCAGCATTGGTGGCTGGAACTTCTTGCCGAAACTTCTTTGTTACGCACCAAAACATTCTTGGGCACAAACGAACAAGGAGTCAATAGTCAGCAAGTCAATGACAACCTTCTCTCTAGCCATTCACTGAATATAACGCCACGGTTGAGACTTGCATCCTTCGACTGCTCGCTCACCTATCAACTGACACTAGAAAGCAATAAAGGAACGTATGCTTCGGCTAACCAGACAGGTCAATGGCAACACCAATTGAAAGGAAAGTTGGACTGGACACTACCCTTGCGCCTCCATCTAAATACAAGCATCAATTATCACAATTATGCAGGCTACGTTTCTAGAAAAAGAGAAAACTGGATTATGTTAGACGGTGAAGTGGAACGTAGCTTCTTGAAGAAGGATAATCTCTCAATTGCACTGGCTTTACATGATGTATTCAACCAAAACAATGGTTTTCTGCAAGAGTATAGCGCAACTGCCTTGACTCAAACTTACCAGCAAACGCTAGGTCGCTATGCCATGCTATCATTAAGGTATAGATTCGACACTAAGAAGGACTAGAGAAGTAAATCAACGCAAGTCATCAATTCCCTTTTCACTGGTTTATCGAATTTGCAAGTACAATCTTGCTATGCGACAAACTCAATATACGCTACTGAGACAACTACCGATTTGTAAGGGAGAATCGAAGATGCAATAACATTGCTTATGAGAGTTACTGTTCACGAGTCTACTCAAGGAGTACGCTTATGTCTCAACTCTAAAGAATAAGAGAGAAGCCTCCAATCTTTGGCTTCTCTCTTATCGATGAAATATAAGAGGAAAAACACAGCAAAACTGGGGTTATAGTTGTTCATTCATCCTTTCATGAAATCCACCCAAATACTGTTACAATAATAGCAGTAGACTGACCGCAGTTACTATTCTTTTGAATTACTATCGACGCCAAAAATAAGGACATTTGAGATTACCCTCAGATGTAGATACTTTGGACAATCGTACCAAGCGTTAGTAGCTAGGTACAAAAAAATCCCCACTCCTTTGTGAGGAGTGAGGATGGCATAAGTATGTGGTGTAAAATTACTCTGCAGTTGCAGGTGCCTCTGTTTCAGCAACAGGAGCTTCGACCTGAGCTTCAGCAGCCACGGGAGCTTCTTCAGCAGCGGCCTTCTTTGAACGACGAGTACGCTTAGCCTTCTTTTCAGTCTTGGCCATGTTCTCGTTGTAGTCAACCAATTCGATAAAGCACATGGGCGCTGCGTCTCCTGCACGGAAACCAGTCTTGATGATGCGGGTGTAACCACCAGGACGATCACCAACCTTGACGCTGACTTCTTTGAAGAGCTCAGTTACGGCGAACTTATCTTTGAGGTAAGAGAAGACAACACGACGTGAGTTGGTGGTGTCTTGCTTAGACTTAGTGATAAGGGGCTCGACGTACTTCTTCAACGCCTTGGCCTTAGCGACAGTCGTAGTGATTCTTTTGTGCTTGATCAACGACACAGCCATGTTAGAGAGCATAGCAGCGCGGTGAGAAGCAGTACGACTGAGATGATTGAATTTCTTATTGTGTCTCATTTGGGTACTTGTTGTTTAATGGGATAGTTGACTAATCATTCCGAATGCTCGGGATTAATCCTTGTCCAATTTGTATTTTGAAATGTCGGTTCCAAACGACAGATTCAGACTCTCGAGCAAATCATCAAGCTCGGTGAGCGATTTCCTACCGAAGTTGCGGAACTTCAAGAGGTCGTTCTTGTTGTATTGTACGAGTTCGCCTAGGGTTTCTACGTCTGCAGCCTTCAAGCAGTTGAGAGCGCGGACAGAGAGGTTAAGGTCGACGAGCTTCGTCTTGAGCAACTGACGCATGTGCAATACTTCTTCATCGAACTCTTCATTATCAGCATCGGGAGCATCGTCCACGGTGATCTTCTCATCAGAGAAGAGCATGAAGTGATAGATGAGGATTTTTTTGCAGCCTCTTTCAGGGCATCCTTTGGGTGGATGGAACCGTCCGTAGTAACTTCAAGCACGAGCTTATCGTAGTCGGTCTTCTGCTCAACGCGGAAGGGCTCGATGAGGTACTTGACGTTGCGGATGGGAGTGTAAATAGAATCGATGGGAATTACGTTGACATCGGTGCAGAACTCGCGATTTTCATCAGCGGGAACATATCCGCGACCCTTGTTGATCGTAACTTCGATCGTCATCGTGGCTTTGGAATCCAAATGGCAAATTACAAGTTCGGGATTGAGGACCTCAAAACCGGACAATTGTTTGCCAATGTCACCTGCTTTGAACTCCGTAGAGTTCGAAATGGTGATACTTGCTTTCTCAGTCTCGAATTCTTCTACTAACTGTTTGAAGCGAACTTGCTTCAACTTGAGAATGATGTTGGTTACGTCTTCCTTCACACCAGGGACAGAAGCAAATTCGTGTTCTACTCCATCAATCTTGATAGCGCAGATGGCGAAACCTTCCAACGAGGAGAGGAGGATGCGACGTAGAGCATTGCCGACGGTGGTACCGAAACCTGTTTCCAAAGGACGGAATTCAAATTTTCCGTATTTGGAATCGTTTTCGAGCATAACCACTTTGTCGGGTTTTTGGAATGCTAATATCGCCATGAAAAATCGTATTATGAATTAGTTCTTAGAGTAGAGCTCGACGATCAACTGTTCCTTGATATTCTCAGGAATGTCAGCGCGCTCGGGCTTGTGGAGGAGCTTACCAGACTTAGTAGCTTCGTCCCATTCCACCCAAGGATACTTGGAATGATTGAATCCAGCGAGAGAGTCAGCGATCACTTCGAGTGACTTAGACTTTTCGCGAACAGCAACCACTTGACCAGGCTTAACGCTGTAAGAAGCGATGTTTACCACACGACCATCTACTGTGATGTGCTTGTGATTTACAAGCTGACGAGCAGCAGCACGAGTGCCAGCGATACCAAGACGATATACGACATTGTCAAGACGACATTCGAGGGCTTGGAGCAAAAGTTCACCGGTGATACCGCTAGCCTTTGCAGCCTTATCGAAGAGGTTACGGAATTGCTTTTCGAGAACGCCATAGGTGAACTTAGCCTTTTGCTTCTCGGCGAGCATGATGCCGTATTCAGAGGTCTTGCGACGACGCACGTTTTGGTTGCGACCCTGCATACGCTTGGTAGTGTTGCCGAAGATGTCTTCACCGAACTTGCGAGAAAGACGAACCTTAGGACCTGTATATCTTGCCATATTGGTTGATTTACTTTGTAATTGTTATCGTTATCTTAGGGCGACTTCAGCCACTGCAACTGGAATGCTCCAGTATGCGGTGGGATGAAATCGTTCTAGTTTGCTTTCTTCCTTTTTCGTACTAACGATGTGAATACTACTGAAAATCCACTATCGAAGCACTAAGCCGCATGATCCAGTCACTCGAGGGTGCACAGTTTACAATGTTGCGGAAGAGAAGCTCAGGTTGTCTTTAATTACACGCGACGGCGCTTGGGAGGACGGCAGCCATTGTGTGGGAGTGGAGTAACGTCGATGATTTCAGTTACTTCGATACCAGCACCGTGGCAAGCGCGGATAGCGCTTTCACGACCGTTACCAGGACCCTTAACGTATGCCTTAACCTTGCGGAGACCGAGGTCGAAAGCTACCTTTGCACAGTCTTGAGCAGCCATCTGGGCAGCGTAAGGAGTGTTCTTCTTAGAACCACGGAAGCCCATCTTACCAGCACTTGACCAAGAGATAACTTGACCTTCGCCGTTAGCGAGTGAAACGATGATATTGTTGAAAGAGCTGTGTACGTGGAGCTGACCTTGCGCGTCAACCTTCACGTTACGCTTCTTTGCAGAGACAGTTTCTTTGCCATAAGTTTACTTATTATTTAGTAGCCTTCTTCTTGTTAGCAACGGTCTTCTTGCGACCCTTGCGAGTACGAGCGTTGTTCTTCGTGCTCTGGCCACGGAGGGGAAGACCAATACGGTGGCGAATACCACGGTAGCAACCGATGTCCATGAGACGCTTGATGTTGAGCTGTACTTCAGAGCGGAGGTCACCCTCTACCTTGAACTCAGCACCAATGATTTCACGAATCTTGGCGGCTTGGTCGTCCGTCCAATCTTTTACTTTGATGTCTCTGTCGATCCCGGCCTTGTCAAGGATTTTTGCCGAGCTACTACGACCAATACCGAAGATATAGGTCAAAGCGATTTCGCCTCGCTTGTTTTGAGGCAAATCAACACCAACAATTCTTATTGCCATATACTTATTTTATTTTTGTCTGTTGGATTAACCCTGACGTGTCTTGAACTTAGGGTTTTTCTTGTTAATCACATAGAGGCGGCCCTTGCGACGTACAATCTTGCAGTCAGCAGTGCGCTTCTTCAAGGATGCTCTTGTCTTCATATCTTGAATGATGTTTTATTTGTATCGGAATACGATTCTGCCTTTCGACAAATCGTAAGGACTCATTTCCACTTTCACTCGGTCACCAGGAAGAATCTTGATGTAGTGCATACGCATCTTTCCCGAGATGTGAGCGGTAATGGGATGACCGTTCTCTAACTCTACACGGAACATCGCGTTGCTCAAAGCTTCGATGATGGTTCCGTCCTGTTCAATTGCAGTTTGTTTAGCCATAGATGTTCTAATAGAGGTTACCTTCCACTCGTTCGATTTCTTCAAACGAAGAAAGAATATCAGCTTTGCCATTGTGAATGGCGATGGTATGCTCGAAATGCGCTGCCATACTTCTGTCGCGAGTAAGGATGCTCCACTTATCGGGGTGCATACCTATTTCAGGACTACCCAAGGTGATCATGGGTTCGATGGCGATGCAGAGACCATTTTTGAGTTGCTTACCCGTGCCTCGCTTACCATAGTTGGGAATTGAGGGTTCTTCGTGCATTTCACGACCGATGCCGTGACCGACGAATTCGCGAACGACTCCGAATCCTTCTGCCTCACAATGACTCTGCACTGCTGCACCAATGTCACCTATGCGGTGATTGGGGAGGGCAGCTTCGATGCCTTTGTAAAGACTCTCTTTTGTAGTGCGTAAGAGGCGTTTCACCTCTTCACTAACTTCTCCTACACAAAACGTGTAGGCGGAGTCACCACAAAATCCGTTGAGGAAAGTGCCACAGTCGATAGAAACGATGTCTCCATCTTTGAGCGGCTCTGCTGTGGGAAGGCCGTGCACCACGACTTCGTTGACCGAAGCACAAATGGATGCAGGGAAGGGATCGGTGTCAGGGAAACTTGCGGGGAAACCTTTGAAAGTAGGAATCGCTCCGTGGTCTCTGATGAATTGCTCTGCCAAGGCATCCAACTCGAGAGTCGTCACACCAGGCTTCACAACCTTAGCTATTTCGGCGAGTGTTGCGCTGACCAACTGGTTGGCTGCACGCAGCAACTCGATTTCTTCTTCAGTTTTCAGATAAATCATCTGACGAGATTCTATGTGCCTTATACGTTTGAACGGTTGCGAGTGTGTCCTGCATTGAGCATTCTGTCATAGTTGCGCACTGACATGTGGCTATCGATTTGCTGGATGGTATCCAACACAACACCCACAAGGATGAGCAACGACGTACCTCCGAAGAAGTGTGCAAATGCTTGGTGCACTCCGAATGGCTTCATTTGAGCGAAGACAGGGAGAATAGCAATTGCAGCGATGAAGAGTGAACCTGGCAATGTGAGATGTGACATCACGTTGTCAATATAATCAGCAGTATCCTTACCGGGCTTGATGCCTGGAATGAAACCGTTGTTACGCTTCATATCTTCTGCCATCTGTACGGGATTCATTGTAATCGCCGTATAGAAGTAGGTGAATGCAACAATGAGCAATACGAACACTACATTGTAAAGAACGCTGTTGTTATGAAGGAATTGTTGCAAAATGGGGCTTTGCACTTTCAGCGACTGTACGAGCATCATTGGGATAAACATGATGGCCTGAGCAAAGATGATCGGCATCACGTTAGCCGCAAAGAGCTTCAAAGGAATGTACTGACGCGCACCACCAAACTGATTCTTGCGACCTTCAATGCGTTTAGCGTACTGTACTGGAACTTTACGTACCGCTTTTACCAAAAGAATAGCGAAAGCCATCACTGCAACAAGAGCAATAATCTCTACAAGGAACTTGATGAGACCACCACCTTCTGCACCAGAAAGAGCAGAGGTGAGTTCTTCAACAAATGCCGCTGGGAGACGGGCAATGATACCAATCATGATGATGACTGAGACACCATTACCAATACCTTTGTCGGTGATGCGTTCTCCAAGCCACAATACAAACATAGAGCCTGCTGCGAGGATGATGGTCGACATGACCATGAATCCCAATCCATCACCCATCAAGAACGCACCGCTTCCTTGCGTCTGCGCCTTGAGGTTGATGAGATAAGTAGGAGCTTGGAAGGTGAGGATGGCAAGGGTCAAAAAGCGTGTGTACTGATTGATCTTGCGCGTTCCGCTTTCACCTTCGCGTTGCATCTTTTGGAAATAGGGAACTGCAACTGCCAAGAGCTGAATAACAATCGAAGCTGTGATGTAGGGCATAATACCCAAAGCAAAGATTGACGCTTGAGAGAATGCTCCACCAGAGAACATGTCAAGAAGCGACATAAGGCCGCCCTCCGTCTGCTTGTGCAGATTAGCCAACGCGTTTGAATCGATACCGGGGAGAACCACAGTCGAACCAAAACGATAGATGGCTACGAACAGGATGGTGATGAGAATGCGCACGCGCAAGTCCTCAATGCGCCAGATGTTCTTGAGTGTTTCGATTATTTTTTTCATTCGACTCTTAGAATTTCGTTATTTAGAGTTGAGCAGCCGTACCGCCTGCTGCTTCGATAGCAGCTACAGCAGCCTTGGAGAAAGCGTGAGCTTCTACGGTAAGCTAACCTTCAATTCACCATTAGCAAGCACCTTAACGAGTGACTTGCCGTTGATGAAACCTGCTTCGATAAGCTCTGCAACACCAATCTTCTCGAGGTTCTTAGCCTCGGCAAGAGTTTGGAGGGTGTTGAGATTGATGGGCTTATACTCGACACGGTTGATGTTCTTGAAACCAAACTTAGGAAGACGGCGTTGGAGAGGCATCTGACCACCTTCGAAACCAATCTTCTTGCTGTAACCAGAACGAGACTTGGCACCCTTATGACCGCGGGTAGAAGTACCACCGAGTCCAGAACCAGGACCACGACCGATACGCTTACGCGTTTGGGTAGAACCGTTGGCAGGTTTGAGAGTATGTAATTTCATAATGTCGTTACGTTTTGGATTATTCTACTACTGTTACCAAGTGGTGAACCTTGCGAATCATACCGCGAGTGCAAGCATTGTCTTCGAGTTCTACAACATGGTAGAGCTTAGTGAGACCAAGCGCATCGAGAGTACGCTTTTGATCTACGGGCGCGCCGATACGGCTGCGAGTTTGCTGAATCTTAATCTTTGCCATGTGATTATCCTCTGAAAACTTTATCCAATGAAACACCACGATGTTGAGCCACAGTGCGTGCATCACGCATTTCACCAAGAGCTTGGATAGTAGCTTTACCAAGTTGTGGGGGTTAGAAGAACCCTTTGACTTAGCCAAAACGTTGGTGATACCTACACTTTCGAACACGGGGCGCATAGCACCACCGGCTACTACTCCAGTACCTTCAGAAGCGGGGAGGATAAGCACCTCAGCACCGCCGAAGCGAGCAGCTTGTTCGTGAGGAACAGTACCTTTGATGATGGGCACCTTCACGAGGTTCTTCTTGGCAGCTTCAACGCCCTTAGCAATAGCGGCGGTAACTTCGCCGGCCTTACCAAGACCGTAACCGATAACACCCTTACCATCACCAACTACTACGATAGCAGCGAAAGTGAAAGTGCGACCACCCTTAGTAACCTTCGTTACACGATTGATAGCAACGAGTCTATCTTTCAATTCTTCATTGTTTGCATTTACTCTGTTTGCCATAATCTTTAGAATTTGAGTCCACCATTACGAGCGCCTTCAGCAACTTCCTTCACGCGACCGTGGTAGAGGTAGCCGTTACGATCAAAAACTACAGTAGTGATACCTGCTTCAAGAGCCTTCTTGGCTACTGCTTCACCCACCTTGAATGCTTGTTCCTTCTTGGGGCAAGCTTCAAGACCGAGAGAAGAAGCTGCAACGAGCGTGCTGCCTACTTCATCATTGATGATCTGAACGTAGATTTGCTTGTTGCTACGGAAAACGCTCATGCGAGGACGTTCAGCCGTGCCAGAAATCTTATTGCGAACGCGATACTTAATCTTTACGCGTCTTGCTTCTTTTACTTTTGTCATAATCTTGTGTCGTGATTAGAGATTACTTAGCACCTGCCGACTTACCAGACTTACGACGGATTTGTTCACCGACGTAAAGAATACCCTTACCCTTGTAAGGTTCAGGCTTACGGAAAGAGCGAATCTTAGCACATACGAGGCCAAGAAGCTGCTTGTCGCAAGAAGTGAGGCAGATATAAGGGTTCTTGTTACGCTCCATCTTAGTTTCCACAGAAATTTCCTTAGGAAGCTGAATCAAGATGGGGTGCGTGAAGCCAAGAGAGAAAGTGATAAGATTCCCCTTATTCTCTACACGATAACCGACACCCACAAGTTCCATTTCAGCCTTGTACTGTTCAGTCACACCAACAACCATGTTGTTGACGAGGGCGCGGTAGAGGCCATGGAACGCTTGCTTTGCTTTTGTTCCACTTCGCTGTTCTCATCGATAGCGAAGGTGATTTGACCATCTGCGATAGTGACAATGATAGAGGGATCAACAGCCTGAGAGAGTTCACCCTTCGGACCTTTAACGGTCACTACATTATCCTTCAGGGTAGCTTCTACGCCTGCAGGAATGTTAATCGGCAATTTACCAATTCTAGACATTTTGTTCCTTCTGTTTATTAGTATACATAGCAAAGAACCTCACCGCCAATCTTGAGGGCAGCAGCTTCCTTGTCTGTCATAACACCTTTGGACGTGGAGATGATAGCGATACCAAGTCCGTTGATTACGCGAGGCATGTCACGATAACCAGTATACTTACGCATACCTGGAGTAGAAACACGCTTCAAGCTCTTAATTGCGCTCACCTTAGTGGCGGGGTTGTACTTAAGAGCGATTTTGATAGTGCCTTGAGGCCCTACTTCCTCAAACTTGTAGTTGAGGATATAGCCCTTGTCGAAGAGGATCTTAGTGATGTCCTTCTTCAAGTTTGACGCAGGTACTTCAACTACGCGATGCTTAGCTTGGATCGCGTTGCGAAGACGGGTCAAAAAGTCTGCTATAGGATCAGTCATTTATTGAGAGTTTAATTTATCGGGAATTTCCCGACAGTGTTAAATATTTGTTGGTCTCAATTGAGAGTGCATCTTACCAAGATGCTTTGCGAACGCCAGGGATAAGACCTGCAGAAGCCATCTCGCGGAATTGGATACGAGAAAGACCGAAGAGGCGGATATAACCCTTTGGACGACCCGTGATCTTGCAACGGTTGTGCAAACGGATGGGGTTAGCGTTGCGAGGAATGCGTTGGAGCTTTTGAGCAGCTTCGAAAGCAGCTTGGGGATCATCGCTGTGGTTAACGATTTCCTTAAGAGCAGCACGCTTAGCAGCATACTTAGCAACCATTTTGGCACGCTTCACTTCGCGTGCTTTCATTGATTCTTTTGCCATATCGCTGATTAGTTGTTATTAGCGTTCTTGAAAGGAAGACCAAATTCCTTGAGGAGAGCGTAGCCCTCTTCGTCTGTGGGAGCAGAAGTCACGAAAGTGATGTTCATACCCAAGATACGATCGATAGAGTCGATGTTGATTTCAGGGAAGATGATTTGTTCTTGGATACCGAGAGTGTAGTTACCACGGCCATCGAACTTGCTTTCGATACCCTTGAAGTCGCGGATACGTGGGAGAGCCACACGTACGAGCTTTTCGAGGAATTCGTACATTTGCTCACGACGGAGAGTAACCATCACGCCGATAGGCATCTTCTTACGAAGTTTGAAGTTTGCAACGTCCTTCTTAGAAACTGTAGCAACGGCCTTTTGACCGGTGATAGCAGTAAGTTCGTTGATAGCCACTTCGATAATTTTCTTATCAGCAGTAGCACTACCAAGACCTTGGTTGATAACAATCTTCTTGAGGACGGGAATCTGCATAGAAGAAGAGTAGTTGAACTGCTTCATCAACGCGGGAGCGATGCGCTCCTTATATTCTTTCTTGAGTTGTGCGGTATTCATTACTAAATCTCCTCTCCTGATTTTTTAGCGATGCGGACGAGCTTACCTTCAGCGTTGCGCTGACGACCGATGCGAGTGGGCTTGCCGGTCTTAGGGTCAACCACATTCAAATTGGAAATGTGAATGGGAGCTTCCGTTTTCACGAAACCACCCTGAGGATTCTGGGCGCTGGGCTTCTGGCTCTTTTGAACCATATTGAGACCTTCCACGATAGCGCGTTGTTTGTCAACAAGGACGCGAACCACCTTACCGGTCTTGTTCTTATCCTTACCTGCAAGCACGCAAACGGTGTCACCCTTCTTAATATGTAACTTACTCATGTGAGATGTTAATCTTAATTGGTGTGGGATTAGAGTACTTCAGGTGCCAAAGAAACCACCTTCATGTTTACTGCACGAAGTTCACGAGCCACAGGGCCGAAGATACGGCTACCTCTCAACTCACCTGCATTGTTCAAGAGAACGCATGCATTATCATCAAAACGGATGTAAGAACCATCGGGACGACGGATTTCTTTCTTCGTACGTACAATCAGTGCCTTTGAAACAGCACCCTTTTTGATATCGCTGGATGGGATGACGCTCTTCACAGAAACGACGATCACATCACCTACAGAAGCGTAGCGACGCTTCGTACCGCCGAGAACGCGAATGCAGAGTGCTTCACGAGCACCGCTGTTGTCGCAAACGGTCAATCTAGATTCTGTCTGGATCATGATTACTTAGCTCTTTCTACGATTTCTACAACTCTCCAACGCTTGGTCTTGCTCAAGGGACGGGTTTCCATGATGAGCACGGTATCACCAACGTTGCAATCGTTCTTCTCGTCGTGAGCGTGATACTTCTTCGTCTTGGAGATAAACTTACCATAAATAGGGTGCTTCTCTTTGAACTTTGCGGCAACGACGATGGTTTTGTCCATCTTGTTGCTCACAACAACACCCTGACGAGTTTTTCTTAAATTTCTTTCCATTCTGGATTGTGTATAGTTTGTTGGTTTGAACTTCAGTGCTATGTTCACTGTCTATTCGTTGTAGTGCCAACTTCTCAGCAATTCAACAATCAGCAGCAGCAACGTATAGCATGAGCATAGCCTTTAGTTCGTTACCGATTTACTTTTCGTTCAACACAGTCTTCATCTGCGCGATGGTACGACGGAGCGTCTTGATCTGTGCAGGATTTTCCAGGGGAGAGATGCTGTGGTTGATCACCAAAGTGTCATAGGCTGCAACCTCAGCTGCAAGGCGTTCTGCGAGTTCGCCCTTGCTTTTCAGTTCACGAATTTCTGCAATCTTCATAATCAAGCTTTTTGTCGTAGTCGTGTCTAACAATGAACTTAGTGGTCACGGGAAGCTTTTGCGCTGCGAGGCGGAGAGCTTCTTTTGCCACTTCGAAGGGAACGCCTTCGATTTCAAAGATGATGCGACCAGGAGTGATGGGGAACACAAAACCTACAGGGTCACCCTTACCTTTACCCATGCGGACGTCGGCAGGCTTCTTAGTGATAGGTTTGTCGGGGAAAATGCGAATCCAGCTCTGTCCTTCACGTTGCATGTAACGCGTCATAGCGATACGTGCAGCTTCGATTTGACGACCGGTAATCCAGTGCGTATCGAGGCTCTTGATGCCGAAGCTACCAAAAGCGAGTTGGTTACCGCGCTGGGCGTTGCCTTTGCTGCGGCCCTTATGAGGGCGGCGGTACTTAGTTCTTTTAGGCTGTAACATAATGCTCTAAACGGAATCGATTAACGGTTTGAATTTCTCTTGTTGCGGAAGTTACCACGACCTTCACGGCGACCGCCTTCACGACGACCATTTTCCTTTTCAGCTGTGAAGTTAGGAGCGAGGTCACGCTTGCCATAAACTTCGCCACGGCAGATCCACACTTTAATACCAAGGATACCCACTTTAGTGAGGGCTTCAGTTTGGCAATAGTCGATATCTGCACGGAAAGTGTGGAGAGGAGTACGACCTTCCTTGTACATTTCGCTGCGAGCGATTTCAGCACCGTTCAAACGACCGCTGATTTGTACTTTGATACCTTCAGCACCACCACGCATTGAGTTTTCAATAGCCTTTTTGATTGCACGGCGGTAAGCAATCTTACCTTCAACTTGACGAGCAATTGACTTAGCTACGATGTTAGCGTCGAGGTCAGGTTTCTTCACTTCGAAGATGTTGATTTGAACATCCTTGTTCGTAATCTTCTGAAGTTGAAGTTTGAGTTGTTCTACATCTTTACCGCCTTGTCCGATGATCATACCAGGACGGCTAGTGCACACGGTGATAGTCACCAATTTGGGTGTGCGTTCGATAACGATGCGAGAAACATATTCATAAACGCTGGTAAATTCTTTCTTGCTAGCGTTGCGACCGGGCTTTTCGATGTAGTTTTTGAAACGAGCATCGAGGTATTCGCGGATCTTGCTATCTTCGAGAATGCTATCACCGAAGTTAGAACCACCGAACCAGTTGGAGTCCCAACCGCGGATGATGCCAAGTCGGTTGGCGATAGGATTAATCTTTTGTCCCATTTCTTATTCTAATTAGTCGTTGGTTTCTTCTTTAGTGCCCACGAACACAGTCACGTGGTTAGAACGCTTGCGGATGCGATAGCCGCGACCTTGAGGTGCGGGGCGCATACGTTTGAGGGTTGCACCACCGTCAACGAAAATCTTCGTGATGAAGAGTTCGCCTTCTTCGGCCTTGCGATTGTTCTTTGCTTCCCAGTTAGCGATGGCAGAGCGAAGGAGCTTCTCCACGTCGTTAGACGCAGCCTTCTTGCTGAAACGAAGCGTGCCAAGTGCACGATTCACTTCCATGCCGCGCACCAAGTCTACTACGTAGCGCATCTTGCGGGGTGACGAAGGACAATCATTCAACTTTGCAAATACTGGGTTTTGAGAGCCGCTTTGCGAGCTTCAGCGGCGAGTCTTTTTCTAGCTCCCATTATTTAGAGATTGAGATGTTGATTTATTGGAATGGATTGATTTGTGTGAGGTAATCAAGTGAGAAGCGGATTACTTCTTCTTGTTGCCACCGTGACCACCGAATTTACGGGTGGGGGCAAACTCACCGAACTTGTGACCTACCATATTTTCAGTCACGTAAACGGGAATAAACTTGTTACCGTTGTGCACTGCGACAGTGTGACCCACGAAATCGGGGGAAATCATCGAAGCGCGAGCCCAAGTTTTCACCACATTCTTCTTGCCACTTTCGTTCATGGCGAGAATTTTCTTCTCGAGAGAAACTGCGATGTATGGACCTTTCTTAAGAGAACGACTCATATTGCGATTCTTTTAGTGCTGTTATTTCTTACGTCTTTCGATAATGTACTTGTTGCTCTGCTTCTTAGGTGCACGTGTCTTGAGACCCTTAGCATAGAGACCAGTACGAGAGCGTGGGTGTCCACCGCTTTGGCGTCCTTCACCACCACCCATGGGGTGGTCTACAGGGTTCATCACAACACCACGGTTGTGAGGACGACGACCAAGCCAGCGGCTACGACCTGCCTTACCAGAAGATTCGAGAGCGTGGTCAGAGTTACCTACGCTACCGATTGTAGCTTTGCAAGCACTGAGAATTTGACGAGTTTCTCCAGAAGGCAACTTGATAACACAGTATTTACCTTCACGAGAAGTGAGCTGAGCGAAGTTACCAGCAGAGCGAACGAGAAGTGCGCCTTGACCAGGACGAAGCTCAATGTTGTGGATCACAGTACCCACAGGGATATTTTGAAGAGGAAGTGCATTACCTACTTCAGGAGCAGCTTCAGCACCAGAGAGGAGCTGATCGCCAACCTTCAATCCATTGGGAGCGATGATATAACGCTTTTCACCGTCAGCATAATAAAGAAGAGCGATGCGAGCAGAACGGTTAGGATCATACTCGATAGTCTTTACCACTGCGGGAACTCCATCTTTCTCACGTTTGAAGTCGATGAAGCGGAACTTACGCTTGTGACCACCGCCGAGATAACGCATAGTCATCTTACCGACGTTATTGCGACCACCGCTAGCACGCTTACCGCTAACGAGAGATTTTTCCGGTACTGATGCAGTAATTTCTTCGAAAGTACCGATAGCTTTGTGTCTTTGGCCCGGAGTCGTGGGCTTAAATTTACGTACTGCCATTTCTTTGTTTAGATATTGCTATAGAAATCGATGGCTTCGCCTTCCTTCACAGTGACAATAGCCTTCTTGAAAGCGTTGGTGCGACCACGAAGGAGACCAGCGCGAGTATAGCGAGACTTGCTCTTACCAGCGTAAACCATTGTGTTTACGTCAGTAACCGTCACACCGTAGCGTGCTTCTACCTCAGCTTTAATTTGGAGCTTGTTGGCAGTTGGCTTCACTACGAAACCGAACTTATTTTGCTTTTCTGAAAGCTCGTTCAGTTTTTCCGTAACGATGGGTTTAATAATGAATGCCATTACTTCGTTGTTTAATGAGATGATTACTTAGCGAGTACTTCTTCTACCTTTGCTACTGCGCTCTCGGTGAGTACCAAAACAGAGGCATCAAGCACACCATAAGTATTGATATCAGAAGCAACAGCAACTTTTGCCTTTGGAAGGTTGCGAGCAGAGAGATAGAGATTCTTATCGCTACCAGCTGCTACAACGAGCACCTTCTTACCTGCGAGATTAAGATCGTTGAGCAAAGCAATGAAGTTCTTAGTTTTGGGAGCTTCGAAAGTAAAGTCTTCCACTACTACGAGCGCATTTTCTTGCACCTTGTAACTCAAAGCAGAGCGGCGAGCCAATTGCTTCACCTTCTTATTGAGCTTAAAACGATAATCACGAGGCTTAGGACCAAACACGCGAGCACCACCTACGAGCAATGGAGAGTTGATGTCACCACGACGTGCACCACCACCACCTTTTTGACGGCCGAGCTTACGAGTAGAACCAGAGAGTTCGCTACGTTCTTTTGTTTTTGCAGTTCCTTGACGTTGTGCAGCAAGATATTGCTTCACATCAAGATAGATTGCGTGGTCATTAGGTTCAACACCGAAGACACTGTCGTTAAGAGTCACCTTCTTACCAGTGTCCTGACCCTTAATATTCAATACACTAACTTCCATGTCTTACTTTTCTACGATTACGATTGAACCATTGCAACCAGGAACACTACCCTTCACCAAGAGGAGGTTGTGTTCAGGGATTACCTTAATAACCTTCAAGTTTTGAGTAGTCACGCGCTTACCGCCCATTTGACCACCCATGCGCAGACCCTTGAACACCTTTGCAGGGTAAGAGCAAGCACCAATAGAACCGGGCTTACGGAGGCGGTCATCTTGACCGTGAGTAGACTGACCTACACCACCGAATCCGTGACGTTTCACAACACCTTGGAAGCCTTTACCTTTGGAAGTTCCGACAACATCAACGAAGTCATTTTCACCAAAGAGTTCTACAGTCACAGCTTCACCGAGATTGAGCTCTTGTTCGTAAACAAACTCAGCCAAGTGACGCTTGGGAGTAACACCAGCCTTCTTGAAGTGACCAAGGAGAGGAGCAGAAACATTCTTTTCCTTTACATCCTGAAAGCCAACTTGCACAGCAGAATAACCGTCTTTTTCAACAGTCTTAATCTGAGTTACTACGCAAGGACCGCATTCAATTACAGTGCACGGCACATTTGCCGTCGGCACCGAAAACGGAAGTCATTCCGATTTTCTTACCTAATAATCCTGGCATTTGGAATTTTATTGATTTTTGATTTCGTAGCCCGCCTCAGTCACTACCTCAGCGGGGCGAATGGTTATTATTCAGTTTAAGTCGTATAACCGATTGATTATCACGGCTTGAAGCCGCAGAAGAGCACACAGCTCTTACTTTTGCGGTACAAAGGTACGAACTTTTTCTGAAACTACCAAGCAAACAAACTAGTTTTCAGTCATTTTTCTTCTATTTTTCACCTTGCACCATTATTCCACCCACGACGTCAACTAGACATCGCAAAGGAAATATTAATTATCCGAATTGCTCACCTAAACACCCATCAGTTTGCTGCAAAACGTACTGAGTTTTAATTATCAGCAACAATTTTCATCTCAAAAAAATGCACCTCTACAACAATCTCTAATGCGAAACCAATCAAAAGTTGCACAGAGACTTTATTTAGCGTACTCTTTTCAAGACAAACTCTTTTACTAGTGCACTCTTTTATCATTGCCAGACAGCAGCCTTCACAGCCTGACGCAAAACCTCACGCGTAGGCACGGGATTATCAGTCAACCTAGCCCTTACAACACCACGCGAATTAACCACATACACTCTAGGCACGACAGCACGCGCAAAACGATGATACAAGTTGCGACTACCGGAAGCATAATAAGGAAGAGTCAAACCGTGCTTAACCCAATAATCCTTCACCGACGCCATAGACTCATCACGCGCCAAAGCACAATACTGCACCGACACCCCTCCCATTTTATCATCCTGCAATCGAAGTTCATCCACAAAAGCCTGATATTCTGGCAAAAAAGCCTGACAATCAGAACACCCCGTATCAAAGAAGACAATAATTTTCACGCCTTCCCCTAATGTTTTTGTAGAAAAGCGACGTCCATCAGAGAGTAGCACCTCAAATTCCGGCACCTTATCCCCCACCTGCACAACTTCTACCTGCTGATTAGGTCCATCTTCCCCAATACAACTGACAACACTTGCACACGGCGCAATTAAAAAGAAAATAACAAACAGCGAATTTAATAATGTTTTCATTCTTCCATCTATTTCACAATACCGCTCTGAATTATCTAGACTAACCAAGCAGCAAAAACAACCAACTGTTATCCTGCAAATGTACGAAAAAACAGAGAAACGCAGATACACATGGAAATAAATTCGTAAATTTGCAATCTCTATTTCCTTGGCTTAGACCGCCTCAACGCTTAAGCGGGGCACCACAAGCGCAAATCACCTATTACTCCTGCGCCTATTATATAGAGGTACTATCCATATGTTTGGCAATCCGCCCTAGTGTTTCACATCTATATATAATAAAGGAGTACAGCCCACATCGAGCAAAGCTCTCTTCTCATTATGACCGAAAAAGAACTACAATCCATCAAACACCGCTACGGCATCGTTGGCAACAGCGAGGCTCTGAATCGTGCCATCGAAACCGCACTCAAAGTGGCACGCGTGGATTTGTCAGTACTCATACAAGGTGAGAATGGTGTGGGCAAGGAAATCATCCCACGCATCATCCACGATGCAAGTCCTCGCAAGAACAAACGCTATTTGGCGCTCAACTGCGGTGCGATTCCTGAAGGAACCATCGACTCCGAGCTCTTCGGACACGTAAAAGGCGCTTTCACCGGAAGCGTTGACAGTCGAGAAGGTTATTTTTCTGCTGCCGATGGAGGAACTCTCTTTTTAGACGAGGTGGGTGAACTTCCCCTTCAGACTCAGGTCCGTCTTTTGCGTGTCCTCGAAACTGGGGAATTCATCCCTGTAGGTTCGAGTGAAGTGAAGAAGACCAATGTGCGCATTGTAGCTGCCACCAACGTCGATATGAAGCAAGCCATTGCCGATCGAGAGTTCAGACAAGATCTTTACTATCGACTAGCAGCCGTCTCCATTGCCATCCCCCCTCTACGCGAACGAGGCAACGATATCGACATACTCTTTCGCAAATTTGCTCTTGAGATGAGCGAAAGATACCAGATGCCCCCAATCCGTCTCAACGATGCGGCACGCGCAGCTCTGCTTTCCTATTCATGGCCCGGCAACATTCGCCAACTCAAAAATGTGGCAGAGACCATGTCGGTCACGGAAGACACCCGTGAAATCACGCCTGAAATTTTAGCCCACTACATCAACTTCCAATCGGAACATACGCAGATTACAGTGACTGGGACTCACACAGCACTCGAACAGTCGGATGTCAACGCCAGACTAGGAAAAGACACCAATGCAATCTTGCAGATGATTCTCACCCTGCGTCACGACATCGAGCAATTAAAAACCGAGGTGGCACAACTGAAACAAGGGCAATGGAATGCCAACAACCCACCCAGCACCACTCCATCCTACTTGGCGTACCATCGTGACACCCCCGTCATTGCCCACGAAATTATAGACAACGCGGAAGAAATCGTGGAGGAAGAAATACAACCCTCTACCCCAACGGCTCCACTGCGTACGAAAAACGATGTGGAACGCGACTTGATTATTCAGGCGCTCCGCAAATACAATGGCCATCGCAAGCAAGCAGCCGATCAGATTGGTATCTCCGAACGTACACTCTATCGCAAAATTAAGGAATACGGTCTTGAAGACTTATAACACGGACTCTCTATGAGCATCATTTCACAACTCTCACGTGGCATTCGTCCCTTACTTCGGAGTTGGGCGTTTCTTTTACCAGCTCTCTTCACCATCGTGTTGGCAGCATGTAGTGTGTCCTACAAATTCACAGGCACAAACCTCAACTACGATTTGATCAAGACCTTGCAAATCGACCCTATCGCCAACCGTGCTCCCTATGGTTGGGCTCCGATGCAAGCCATGTTCAACAACCGCTTGCAAGACCAATATGTCAACCAAACTCGTTTGCGCCTTGTTAAACGTAATGGCGACATGCACATCTCAGGTGAAATCACTGGATACGACCAATTCAACAAGTCTATTTCGGCAGACGGTTTCTCCTCTCAAGTGCAACTGCGCTTAACGGTAAACATCCGTTTTGAAAATAAAAAGACCAATCAACGCTGGGAAAGACAATTCTCTGCTACGGCACCCTACAATGCCAACTTGCAACTCTCACAAGTGCAAGAACGATTGGTCACCGAATTGATTCGCGACATCTGCGATCAGATTTTCAATGCCACCGTTGCCGACTGGTAACCGCTGCTCTCCCTCGCTTATTCCCAACTTTCACTGGCAGTTCTTTTGCCTTTGCCACTTCAAGTGGTATGCCTCACCTATCGAAATAATGGATATTGCTTATTACCTCGAACATCCCGAAGCCCTCGACGATTCGACGTTTCACCAGCTCAGCAAGTTGGTGGAGGAATATCCTTACTATCATGCAGCACGCCTGCTCTTGGTGAAAAATGCTCACAAACTTCAGCACGATTCTTATGAGCACGAACTCCGAAAAGCTGCCGTCCTGCTCCCCGACCGCAAACCGCTCTTCGATTTAGCGAAGGCAAAAGACTACGAAATTCCGCAAAAACCCATTCGCAAACCAGCGGCACCCGCCAAAGACCGCATGGCAGCGCTCATTGATGGCTTTTTTTGGACAAACAAAAGGAAGGTCAGGACTCCTCCAAACGGATGCCTACTGCCGACCCCTCGGCAGACTACATGAGCTACCTCTTCCAGCAAGAGGCCATAGCCGCCACAGTAGCTGTGCAATATGGCGTCGAAGCCCCTCCCCCCCCTTGGAGCAACCTACCGACCGCACTCAGTCGCTCATCGAACAGTTCATGTCGGTGCCTCCTCAAGATCGCATCAATTTGTCTGAGCCTGAGTCATCTACTACCAACCCACCCGAAGCAGAACCAGCAACACTCGACGAATGTCTTGTGGCAGAAGGCTGTTATTCCGAATCTTTGGCAAAAATCTGCATCCAACAAGGGCGATATGAGCACGCAATTGCAATTCTCACCCAAATTCACTTGAATAATCCAAGAAAAAGTGCTTACTTTGCAGATCAAATACGCTTTTTGCGCAAATTAGCAATCAACAATAAATACAAATCATAATCCCATCATGTACACGCTTTTTGTTATTTTGGCCGTCATCACCGCTGTTCTCCTCGCCATTGTGGTGCTCATTCAGGAATCTAAGGGTGGTGGTCTCGCCTCTAACGTTTCAAGTGCAAACTCCGTACTCGGTGTACGCAAGACTACCGACTTCGTGGAAAAAGCAACTTGGACGCTTGCTGCTCTCCTCGTGGTGTTCAGTGTTGCTACTAGCTTCTTCGTGCACCAAAACACGGATGGCACTTTCGATGTGAACAACATCAAGACTACTGCTCCTGCGGCACCCACAGCTCCCGCTGCACCTGCTAATCAAGCTGCTCCTGCCACACAAGGCACTGCTGCTCCTGCTGCACAAACTCCTGCACCCGCAGCTGCCAAATAAGAGAAACCCAGCAGCTGCCGCATAGCATTGCGCACGCTACACTCTCTTAACGCATATTGCGCCTCATCGTTCAAACTCAGCTTTGAACCATGAGGCGCATTTTATGGTCTAAAGTTAAGCATCTCAACATCTCCCCCCTGTGGTCTCCTTCGGCTGTTGTCTTGCTTACGAAAAACTCACAACAACCTCAACTTCCCTAGCGCGATTTGCAGCAAGACCGAGCTACTCTTGCCTAGGAAACCACAAGATATGGACACAGCATCTGATGCAATGCCACTCCCAAACAAAAACTGCGCGACCACTTTTCTGTAGTCGCGCAGCAATTATATTGTTTGCTCTTTGTCCGAAGACAAAGACAGAAAGTTCTATTAGAACATCTTTTCAGGGTAAACACCATCTGCACCGAGCTTAGCAAACTTCTCTACCACTTCAGGACGATCTTCGGGATAAGTCACACCGAACCACTTAGAGGTAGTGTCAAGCACTTCGCAAGTAGCAACACCCTTACGGATGAGGTGATCGACCATGAGAGGAATGAAGAACTCGCTCTTCAAGTTTTCAATATTCTTAGGATCAGAGAGGAAAGCCTTGAAGAATTCTTCAGAGTGTGCAAAATAGTCGGGAGTGAAGCCCCAGAAGTTCATAGAAACGGGTGTAGTGTCGGGGATAGACACCCATTCGCCCTTTTCATCCAAGTATTGCACCACACCATCGTGACGCTCAATCTTAGTGCGTTCCACTACAGAAGTGAGGAGATTCTTGTCATCTACTTCACAAACACCTCGGCTCACAGTGCCACTTTCAGAGAGTGTATTGCCAACGCGGAAGCCCACCATAGCATATTTGCCAGTGCTACCTTCGGGAAGTGAAGAAAGGAACTTACCCATCACTTGGAAAGCATCGCGATCATAAAAGTCATCACAGTTGAGCACAGCGAAAGGCTCATTAATCGCACCAGCACCCATCATCACAGCGTGGTTTGTTCCCCAAGGCTTTTCACGACCTTCGGGGCAAGTAAAGCCTTCGGGAAGTGCGTCGAGTGCTTGGAACACCAACTCGCAAGGGATTTTATCTTGGTACTTTGTGAGGACGATGTTGCGGAAATCTTCTTCAAAATCTTTGCGGATGACAAAAACGAGTTTGCCAAAACCAGCATTGATGGCATCATAGATGGAATAATCCATGATGGTTTGCTCTTGGGGTCCGAGCTTGTCAAGTTGTTTCAGACCACCATAACGACTGCCCATACCGGCAGCAAGGAGAAATAGTGTGGGTTTCATGATGAAATTGACCATTAAGTTGTGATGCAAAGTTAGCAAAAAGCACTAGAATAGACGAACGAAAAGCAAAAATTTTTATCCCATAATGCAAAGTTTTTTTCCGGGAAACTGTTTTTTTCGATACGGCATCACTGCCCTTCGGTCTGCTCTTCCTGTGTTTTTGACTGCTTGAAGAGTGAGTTGCAGCACCGTCTCAGTGGAGTCAGACAAAGCCACGCGGTGAGCTATCGTTTCGCCCACCAACCACACGATGCCCTGAGCATCGCACACAGCCAAAGCCCGCTGTTTTTCAATACGCGAACGATGGCGATCGGTCAAATAGTCGCTCACCAACTTGCTCCCCTTCCGCATGCCATAAGGAGAAAAACGGTCTCCCACAGTCACAGTGCGCAGATATAATTCACCGTCTACAGAGGCAGCATCTATCGTTGCGCAATAAGGGTCGCGGCTTGGAATAAAAGGCGATGAGGAAACTAGACGTTCCATCCGAAGTATAGGTAGTAGAAAATCTAGATTCGCCAATTCCAACCACGCGCCATTCCTGCACAACTGGTGGGTCTTGGACGAAATCCACAAACCTTCTCGCCCTTGCCAGGCTTGCTGCGCCTCATCGGTAGAAAAGCCATGTTGCCAACAAAGCTCTCGCCACCACTGTTCGCCTGCTGTTCCCATATTTTGGAGCGCAACGACCGAAAAACGTCGTAAATCACGTCCCCACAAAGGATGCGGTTCCAACTGCACGTCTTCCACCTGAGTGGCTATTGCCTGCAAACCAAGTTCGTAGACCGACAGCGCCTGCCTCATGTGGCTTGCTGTTTCTGACAAGGTGTTAGCCATCGAGGGATTCACCGCTCTCAACAGGGGTAAAAGCTCATGACGCACCCAATTTCTACGATAGTGGGTGTCGCTATTGGTGGAATCTTCAACAAAGATTGCGTCACGCTGCTGCAAAAAGTCTAAAACGCGGTCGCGCGAAAAGGTTAAAAAGGGACGCCACACGCGGTCGCGCTCAGCAGCCATACCAGCTAAGCCACGCAGCCCCGTGCCACGAATGAGTTGGAGCAATAGCGTTTCTGCCTGATCATCGGCATGATGCGCCACACAGACATAGCCGCCTTGTTCGGCAAACCAAGCATAGCGCAACGTGCGCGCTGCCATTTCGATGCTTTCGCCCGTCTGGTTGCACTGTTCTTCCACATCGAAATGCTTCACCAAGAGTGGAATGCCATGTTGCGCACAAAACGCGCGTACAAAGGCTTCGTCTCCCTCACTCTCCGCACCACGAAGATGAAAGTTGCAGTGCAAAGCCGTGAAAGGAAGTTGCAAATCGCGCATCACCAACGCCAGTGCCACAGAGTCAGCTCCACCACTTAAAGCACAAAAACAATCCCTCGCTGCGCCAACGATCGGCACGCGATGCAAAGAAAGGCGCAATTTCTTGGGAAAGTTTCATGGGGTTATCTTGTTTTTCAGCAATGACTAATAGGAAACGGTGCAGGAGAGACCGAGCGCCTTCACGCGCTCACCGATGGCATCGAGCACCTCTGGTGATGCTTTTTTCAGCCCCTTCGCAGGAGTATCGCGATCGATGGTGTAAATGTAGACCGCTTCGGGACGAATGCGCTGCAAAGCTTCTAGCCATGGAGCAACGAAACTCTCGGCAGTGTTGTCTACAGACTGTCCTTGATATTCACCACTCATGAATAGGGTCTGCACTTGCACCTTGCCCTCGAAAGCACAAAGTCGCTCCACCATCTCCTCAACATCATAGTGCCCCACAGGACGATCCACCAATTTGATATAATCATTGGAGAGCGTGTCGAGCTTCAGTATATTGTTGTCTACGCTTCGCAGTGCTGCATGTACCGCAGGCAGATGGCAATAGGTGGCATTGCTCAGCACACTGATTTTAGCTTTTGGAAAATAGCGATTGCGCAACGCGATGGTGTCCTCGATGATACCAGGAAAGTCGGGGTGCATGGTGGGTTCGCCATTACCAGCAAAGGTGATGACATCGGGACCACGTCCGTTGCGTTCCATCTCCTGCAGGGTTTGCTCCAACTCTTGCGCCACTTTTGCACGCGAAGGGATGCGGAGTTTGGGCTTTGTATCACCATTAAATCCGCATTCGCAGTAGATGCAATCAAAGGTACAGAGTTTGCCATCTGCAGGCAATAGGTTGATGCCGAGCGAAACGCCCAACCTTCGACTCTGCACGGGTCCAAAGATTGGGGATGGAAAAAGAATAGTTGACATGTTTAGTTGCGCTTGTGTTTTACAAATCCCTATTCAGGGAAATAAAGGAAGAGTTGTTTCAAAGAAGGTACATCATTCCAACTCCACCAACGATCTTCCATCAGGTTTTTGAAAGCCACCTTCATGTCGGGTTTCACTTCTTTCTTGATGGTCTTCTCACGAGCAGGCACAATGCGTCCCTTCAAACTGAAATAATAGGTATGTTTCAAGGGGTAACCTTTATTGGACTGCTGTTCACCACCACTCATATCGATAAATGTTTCACGAGCTAGTCCACCTAAATCGAGAGAGACAAAAGGTAAATCCGTGCTTCCGCCGGTGATTTCCTTGTATTTTTCCATGTCGATGGTAGTGACACAGAGCAAACTATTGGCGCCACGTTCTGCAACCACACGCCCCATCGCCACTTTATCCACCTTCTGATAACGTATGCTGTCGAAGACCACACCGATGATACTGGCATTGCTGGCTTGATACACCTTGCTATCTTTCTCATCAACGTAGCAGAGGGCAGCATTTTTATAAAGGATATTGGCTTTTGCCTTTACAAAACGTCCAAAGGTTTGGAGCACTTTGGCATCACGGAAATCAGCAAATACCAATTGACGCTCTGAGCGTTGCTCCTCTTGCAACTGTTGCGCTTGCGCTGTACCCAAGCCCAGCAATAAAAGTAGCAGTAAAAGATAGTGTTTCATATCCTATTCTTATTTAGACATTAGACAAATGACAGAAGTTCGCAGACGTTTTTTTCAAACAAGAGTCTGCAACTTTCCATAAAATATCAACAGTGCAGCGACACACTCATCCCTGCTACTCACGCACCGACTACTCCTCGGCATGCTCGCAACAGCGATCATAGCATTGGCGACAAAGGGGCTCATAGGTTTGCATCTCGCCGAGCATCACCTGATTGTCGCCTGCCACCAAACGGTGACTATACTGCGCCAACTCGCCACAGCGCACACACACAGCATGCACCTTGGTCACATCTTCTGCCACGGCACAGAGCGCAGGCATCGGACCAAAAGGCTGACCGCGAAAGTCCATATCGAGTCCAGCCACGATGACGCGTTTACCCTGATTCGCCAAAGTATTGCACACCTCCACCAGACCTTCGTCAAAGAACTGCGCTTCATCCACGCCCACCACATCGGCACTTTGAGCCAGAGCTACGAGTTCGGCAGCCGATGCCACAGGCACTGAAGCCACGGACTGCGCATCGTGCGACACCACTTCTACGTCACTGTAACGCGTATCAATGCAGGGTTTGAATATTTTCACCTGCTGCTGTGCAATTCGTGCACGCTTGATGCGACGAATCAGTTCTTCTGTTTTTTTCCAGAAAACATACTTCCGCACACCACTTCGATGCGGCCTCTGCGAGGAAAGTGTTCGTGATAAGGCATAATGATTGGTTGATTTAAGGGCAAAAGTAGCAATTATTCTTGGTTACGCCAAAGCAAAACTTCTATCTTCGCTGTATGAACTCACAAGGTGCTCCTCATTCTCTGCGCGCGTGGTGGTTGGCAGCTCGGCCTAAGACCCTCTCGGGCGCACTCGTTTCGGTGGTGACAGCCACTGCTCTAGCCTATGCCAGCGACACTCCCCATGCAGCAGCGCCACTTTTGGCGGTGCTCTGCGCGACTTTTTGCTGGATTGATGCAGATCGCTTCAAATTTCATCAATGACCTCATCGACTTCCGCCGTGGACGCGATGGAGAAGACCGACTCGGTCCGGAACGCGCCTGCGCACAAGGCTGGATCACTCCACAAGCCATGCAGCGAGGCATTGCCATAACCCTCGTTCTCGCTGCCGCAGTAGGGACTGTGCAGCTTAGTCCTCTTTGCCCACGCTTCGCAATACCCCTTCGCCCAACTGGCGCTATGGCTAGGATTAGTGGGGGTAAGCTGTGGGGCAGGTGCTTTTCTCTACACCACCCACTTGAGCCGTCTGGCGCTAGGGGATGTTATGGTGCTCATTTTCTTTGGTTTGATTCCAGTGGGTGGCACCTACTTTTTGCTCACCGATCATCTCACCCTTCCTGCGCTCCTCCTAGGGTTGAGCATTGGACTCGTGGTGGATTTATTGCTGGTGATCAACAATTTTCGCGATCGTGACAACGATGCTCGGGTAAATAAGCGCACTCTGGTGGTCTATTTAGGCGAACGCTACACACTTGCGTTTTATCTCTTGCTTGGTGTGGGAGCATCGTTGCTCCTTTTTACACTTTGCTACCACTTGCCCACCTCCTTTAGCAACGTCTGGGTGCAGTATCTGCCTGCGTTTGTGCCCTTAATTTTCCTACCTCTTCACTTACACACTTGGCAAGAGCTGAAGCGCATTCGCCATGGTCGCGCACTCAATGCGCTTTTGGGTGCCACCTCCCGCAACATTCTTCTCTTTGCCCTCAGCTTCTGCGTGGGTCTACTTCTGCAATCCTGCTTGCAGTAATCCAGTCACTGTGGCAGACGCACAACTACTCTCATGCTCACCACCGCAGCTCCATGCCCACGACCGACAATGCTGCTGCCAGACGGTGAGCCGATGAGAGCAACCTGCTAGACTTCCTTCGCTTTGTCCTCTTCATCTATAGGGAACGAATTGCGTTAAATGGAGCACAATGGAGTGTAAAAGATGTTGATTTCAGGGGTTTATTGTGCTTATTTAAGTTTTGAGCACCGCGCAAAGGGATTTTTGCCCTTTTGCGCGGTGTTCGTTTTTCGTGCTCTATGGCTCACCCCTAGTATCCGCTTCTTCTCGTGCGCGCGTGACGCGCGCACATTACAGCGATTTTGCACTTTTTGCTTTCACAACCTTCACAGTTTTCTTTGTAAGAAAAACATTATCAAGAAGATTGAAGGCTTTTTGGCTTAGCCTTTTTCCGAGATAGGTGCTAAAACGTTGGACATTTCTCCAAAAACGTTGGACATTTCTCCAAAAACATTGGACTTTTTCCAAAATATCTCCCACGTTTTCAAAGAAATGTCCTATATTTTTGGAAGTCTTTGTCCAGGTTCCCTAGAAAAAACCGCTTTTGCCCCACAAAAAAGCATCAGTTCGAGGTGCAAAATGAATGGCAAAAAGCCTCATCGGTGAAGGTTGTGAAAGCAAAAAGTGCGAAATCCCAGGGAAGGCGCGCGCACGCGAGGATTTTCCCACCCCTTCGCATTCTCCTTTTTTCAGCCGTCCAGTTTTTGTCCCATCCATAACCTCCCATGGCGCGCTCATTCACTGCCCAAATCACCGCCAACCTATAAAAGTACTTAACAAAATCGGTGTTACAACATTTCTTAATCTCTATTGTGCGCCAATTAACGCAATTCATCCCATATATATAGAGCGCACTAGCAATGAGTGCGGGGCTAGCTACGACCTACTTTCTCGCACCACCGATGCAAATATCTGGATACTCATGTAAAAAAAACTTGCGTTTGTCTGCATTTTATTTGTTAGATTGAACAATTCTTTCTACATTTGCAGCGGATCACAGAGGTAAACTCTATCGCTCTTGATGAAAAATTATTGCCTCCTTAGAACCGCTCAAAATTATCTTTGTCCACAACAACGGGCTGGTGATGTTGATTTCCTCTATACAAAGCTGTTATGCCCTTTCTCCATCGAAACAGAAGGATTGCAAAAACAGCCATTTTGCAATCGCTCTAAAGAATCGACTATCACCTTTGCTTATCACTTATAAAACTATGATGAAAAATTGGCTCCGCTTCCTCGCTTTTATATTGCTCATTTTGGGAAGTACTAGTTGCTTTGTCACTCCAATTACAGCACAAACAGCTCGTACTGGTTTCTTCATGGAAACTTCTAAATTCCGCCACCAAATTAACCCTGCATTGCTCGAGGATAATCCCTATTTGGTGTTCCCCTTCTTAGGCAATATCTATGCGAGCACCATCAGCAGCCACAACACGGATGCTTTTGTCTATAAAGTGACCGACCCCACTACAGGAAAAAAGGAATATGACACCTTTATGAACACAGAGGTGACCCCCAAACAATTCTACAGCAGACTGGGTACTAAAGATTTATCGCTCGACGTGGATTTGAACGAAAACATTTTCTCCATAGCTATGAATGGATTTGGTGGAACCAATTTGGTTGAAATAAACCTTAGATCCTCTTCTCGCTTGGAATTGCCTAACCAGCTCTTCCACTATGCCAAGGAGTCAAACGACAGAAATGCTTATTACCTTGACCATTTGGCGCTCAACCACCAAACTTATGCTGAAATAGCACTCGGTCATGCGCACAATGTGGGCAACCATTTCACGGTGGGTGCAAAGGTAAAAGGTTTGATAGGAGTGGGGTATGCAGATATCCAAGCGGACAATTTGGACGTGAAGCAGGCTGGCTTGGGCTGGTCAGTGTCGGGACGTACACGCGGCACACTGGCTTTGCTCAACACTCCTCCCACTTTCAACGAGAAAGGGCGTTTCGATGGCCTTGAAGACTTATCTCCTGGCATCACAGGCTGGGGACTTGGTGCTGACCTTGGTGTCATCTATGAGGTGCATGGTGTCGAGGGACTCACCGTGAATGCCTCACTCACAGACTTGGGCTTCATCAACCACACGAAGGCTTATGCCCTCAACAATGATGTTTATCGTACTTGGTCGTTTGAGGGTTTCCGTAACACAAAGGACGAAAACGGCAAAATGCTACAAGATGGTGTGGAGCAATTTAAGGACGACCTTCAAGAACTCCTTTCGCTCCGTGACGGTGGCAAAACGACTAAAAAATCTGCTCTTAAAAGCACGCTCAACTTAGGGGCGAAATATGAACTTCCTTTCGCGAAACACCTGAATGTGGGGGTGCTCTATTCGAAGCATCTTGAAGGCAACTTCAGTCTCGACCAACTTACCTTCGGTGCTGCATGGCATCCCATAGCTCCTATCGAACTGGGTGTGAGCACCACACTGGTAAAAAACAGCATGAATTTCGGCGCCATGCTCACCGTGCAAGCGCCACATTTCCAAGTATTTGTAGGCACAGACTACTTCTCCGGAGCCTTCTCTGAAGATGGTCTATTCAGCAGCCGTTCCAACAACATCAACTTGGGGGTTACGATTCCTCTCGACTAGGCTGTACTATATCAAGCAGACTTTTTAATCCCTAAAAATAGAACAGAATGAAGCCCTTTGACTATTTCATCTATTGTTTTAAGAATTATGCAAAGTTCAGTGGACGAGCTTGCCGTTCAGAGTTTTGGTTCTTTGTGCTCTTCAACTTCGTCATCTCAAATGCACTGAACATTATGTCCCAAAGCTTGCTGTGGTTCAACGATGATATGATTGGGGTGGTACTCATCGGCAATATCTACGGTTTGGCTGTTTTCATTCCTTCCTTAGCAGTGACGGTGCGTCGATTGCACGACACAGGAAAAAGTGGATGGTGGATTCTATCTTACCATCTCCCTATCCTTTTGACCGTCGTATTTTTTGTGGTGTTTTTTGTCCAAATCTTTTCAGAGTTCTCTTTCTACGAGATGAACAAAATTCGCATAGACGATATTCCATGGATAACCGTTGTGGGCATTCTTCTTTGTCTATTCCTTTCGCTCTTCTTTGGTATTTTCCTCTTAGTGTGGCTCTGCACCGATAGTCAACCAGGCACCAACAAATATGGTCCTAATCCCAAAGAAATGATGAGGCATGGCTTTGGAAATCCTCAACAGCAACCTTATGGACAGAATCCTTATGGTGGGCAGCAACCTCCTTACGGACAGCAGCCTTATGGAGGGATGAATGCTCCGCAGCAACCTCCTTATGGTGCGCAACAGAATCCTTATGATGCACCCCAACAACCACCCTACGGCAGTACACCTCAAACACCCCAAAATGGAGAAGGGGACAACTACGAAAAGGACCCGAATGGCGGGGATAGCCACTACCAACGATAAGTAGTCTTTTTTAGAAAAGAACTTGTTTGATGAAGTATTTCCTTTATTGCCTTAAGCATTATGCCGACTTCAGCGGCCGTGCGAGTCGTTCGGAGTTTTGGTACTTTCGGCTCTTCAACGTTCTTACTTTTATTGGTATTTACCTTATCATTATGGCAATAAAAAGAGTAATAGGAATAGATTTAGGTTTCTTAAGAGTTGTATATCCTATTGCCTTATTTATTCCTAATTTCGCTGTGACAGCTCGACGCTTACACGACACGAATCGAAGCGGTTGGTGGCAACTATTGACCATCATTACCGGACTCATTATGTCTGGTTTGGTAATAACATTGGTGTATCTGCTATGCTTATATGCCATATGGGGCGAAGATATGCGTGGCTTCTCTATTTTTATGGAAGAAAAGCTGCTTTCAGTCCTCTTGTTCGTCTCCATCATTTGTCACATAGCTGCAGAAATTCTTCTACTGGTTTGGTATTGCAGAGACAGCCAACAAGGGGTAAATAGATTTGGTCCTAACCCCAAAGAAGAAAACAACGCAGATCCAGATCAATAGGTTTCCCATAATGGTGGACATCCAAATCAACAAGGTATTCACCTCAAGGAAAAGAAATAATTGAAGTGCTAAAACAGCCATCTCAACAACAAACCCTTTAAACAATCCTTTTTATGAAGTATTTTTCTCTATTGTCTTAAGCACTACGCAGATTTTTAACGGCCGCGCACGCCGCTCTGAGTACTGGTTTTTTTACGCTGGTGCACTCTCTCTTAGTCCTACTGCCCATCATCATCGGTTTGGTCATGATTGTGACTGCTTCACTAACCCAGTTGCACCATCCCGCTAGTGAAGTTCCACGATATGGAAATGTGGGAGTTTTTATCATCTTCATCTTTGGCTTGCTCCACCTAGCACTGTTTATCCCGCAACTAGCCGTTAGCGTAAGACGTCTACACGATACGGACAAGAGTGGTTTCTTCATTTTAATAGCCTTCATCCCTTACGTAGGGATCATTGGTGGCATCGTACTTTTGGTGTTCTACTGCATGGACAGTACGCCAGGATACAACCAATATGGTCCTAACCCCAAAGGGATAGGCAACGAAGAAGGCGCGTGGAGAAATCCTTATGGACAACCGCCTTACGGTCAGCCAGGTTATGGACAACCTGCATACGGTGGACAACCTTATGGACAACCTCCTTATGGACAGTCACCTTATGGAGGAATGTATGCTCCTCAGCAGCACCCTTATGGTGCACAGCAATCACAACAAGGTGTGCAACAACAGCCTTATGGAGCATCACAACAGTCTTACGACTCACCACAACAACCGCCCTATGGCAGTGCACCTCAGACACCCAACAATGGGGAAGGAGGCAATCATCAACAGGATCAAGACGACAGCAACAGTCACTATCAACAATAAATCTTTAATCATTCATTTTTAATACCTATCATTATGAAGTATTTCCTCTATTGCCTTCAGCACTATGCTGAATTCAACGGCCGTGCACGCCGTTCTGAGTACTGGTACTTTGTACTCTTCAACTTGATTATTTCCTTCGTGATTGGCTTCACATTCGGAGTAATCGCAGGACTCCTAGACATGCCAGCTCTAGCTAACCTCGCTTACCTATGGTCACTCGCTATGTTTATCCCTGGGTTGGCAGTTTCTGTTCGTCGTTTGCACGACATTGGTCGCAGTGGTTGGTGGTTGCTCCTTTCATTGATTCCCCTCGTTGGTGCCATCATCCTTATCATTTGGTATTGCACAGATAGCCAACCTGGTGCTAACCAATATGGTTCTAATCCCAAAGAAATGAATTACTAAGGATTAGACAATCCCTAGCAGCAATAAGCTACTTTAAGCGAGTTTTTTACACAACTCTCTCATACATCGAGCGATTCCGTCACAATTCGTGGCAGAATCGCTCGATTTTCGCTCAAAAAATCGTACCTTTGCACCCAAATAGTTTAGAAAACAGTATGATGACTGCAAACGAAATACGCGAATCTTATAAGCGTTTCTTTGAGGAGCACGGACACCTCATCGTTCCCTCCGCTCCAATGGTGATTAAAGACGACCCCACCCTCATGTTCACCAATGCGGGTATGAATCAGTTCAAGGACATTATCCTTGGACACACAGAACCCAAATGCCGCCGCATGACAGACTCTCAGAAGTGTCTGCGCGTGAGTGGTAAGCACAACGACCTCGAAGAGGTGGGACACGACACCTACCACCACACAATGTTTGAAATGCTCGGCAACTGGTCTTTTGGTGACTACTTCAAGGAAGATGCCATCACTTTCGCCTACAAATTCTTGGTGGAAGTGCTCAAGATTGATCCCAAAAATCTTTATGTCACTGTCTTTGAAGGTGACAAGGAAGCTGGGCTCGAGCGCGACGACGAAGCTGCGGCTATCTGGGAACGTTACTTCCCCAAAGATCATATCATCAATGGTAACAAGCACGACAACTTCTGGGAAATGGGTGACACCGGTCCCTGCGGTCCTTGCTCAGAAATCCACATCGATGGACGTTCCGAAGAAGAAAAAGCCAAAGTTTCTGGAGCTTCTCTCGTCAATCAAGACAACCCTGAGGTAATCGAGATTTGGAACCTCGTATTCATGCAATACAATCGCAAAGCCGACGGTTCTCTCGAAGGACTTCCCCACAAGGTCATCGACACAGGTATGGGATTTGAGCGTTTGGTGCGTGTACTTCAAGGTAAAAACTCCAACTACGACACCGACATTTTCCAACCCATCATCCGCAAAATCGCAGAGTTTTCTGGTTTTGCTTATGGAAAAGAAGAAGCTACCGACGTGGCTATGCGTGTTATTGCTGACCACTTGCGTGCCATCGCGTTCTCCATCGCTGACGGACAACTTCCTTCCAACGCGAAAGCAGGTTATGTGATTCGTCGCATCTTGCGCCGCGCAGTTCGCTACGCTTACACCTTCCTCAACCAGCGCGAAGCCTTCATTTGCCGCCTCGTTCCCACCCTCGTACAAGAGATGGGAGTTGCATATCCCGAACTTCCTGCGCAACAAGAACTCATCACCAAGGTGATTCGCGAAGAAGAAGAATCATTCCTCCGCACCCTTGCCACTGGTATCAACCGTTTGGAAAATATCATTGAAGCCACTAAGGCAGCAGGCAACAAAGTGGTGGAAGGAAAAGAAGCCTTCACCCTCTTCGACACCTATGGTTTCCCCCTCGACCTCACCGAACTCATCTGTTCTGAAGCCGGTCTCACGGTGGACGAAGCTGGTTTTGACGCAGAAATGCAACAACAAAAAGAGCGCGCACGCAATGCCGCAGCCACAGAAACAGGCGACTGGGTGGTTTTGGCAGAAGGTGACACCACATTCCATGGTTGGGATTACACCGAATATGGTTGCCGCATCTTGAAATATCGTCAAGTGCAACAAAAGAAGCAAACCTACTTCGAACTCGTGCTCGACAACACGCCATTCTATGCAGAGATGGGTGGACAAGTGGGAGACACTGGTGTGCTCATCAATGAGGAAGAAACAGTGGAAATCTTTGACACCAAGCGCGAAAACAACCTTCCTATCCACCTCACCAAGGCACTTCCCAAGCATCCCGAAGCAGAGTTCATGGCATGTGTTGACGTGGATCGTCGTCACAAAATTGAAGCTAACCACACCGCTACGCACTTGCTCGACCAAGCACTCCGCGAAGTCCTCGGCACTCACGTAGAACAAAAAGGTTCGCTCAACAATGACCGCAGTCTTCGTTTCGACTTCTCTCACTTCCAAAAGGTAACTCCCGAGGAATTGCGCCAAATCGAACGCATCATCAATGGTCGTATCCGCGAAAACATCCCCTTCCAAGACCACCGCGATGTGCCCGTTGAGGAAGCGAAGAACATGGGTGCTATCGCACTCTTCGGAGAAAAGTATGGTGACACTGTGCGTGTCGTACAATTCGGGGAAAGCGTAGAGTTCTGTGGTGGTACACACGTTAGTGCAACTGGTAAGATCGGTCTCTTCCGCATCGTCAGCGAAAGCAGTGTTGCGGCAGGTATCCGCCGCATCGAAGCCATCACCGGCGAAGCAGCAGAAGAAAGCATGTATCTCCAACAAGACATTCTCAGCAGTGTCAGCGCATTCTTCAACAACGCCAAAGACGTGAAAGCCGCTGTGCAAAAAGCCATCGACGAAAACGCCGACTTGAAGAAGCAAGTGGAAGCTGCCGTTCGCGAACGCGTGGGACAACTCAAAGGTCGCCTCATCGAAGCCGCCAAAGAAGTTGATGGTGTCAAAGTCATTGCACAAGTTCTCCCCATGGACGTAGAAGCAGGCGCTGTGAAAGACCTCGCCTTCCAAGTGTCAGGACAGCTGCCCGAAAACACCTTCCTCGTTCTCGGTTCGAAACACGATGACAAACCTCTCCTCACTGTCATGGTGAGCAAAGACCTCATTGCAAGTCGTCAGCTCCATGCTGGCAATCTCGTCAAAGAAGCCGCACGCCTCATCCAAGGTGGTGGCGGTGGTGCTCCCCACTTCGCCACTGCAGGTGGTAAGAACACCGCAGGTCTTGAGGAAGCCGTTGCCAAAGTGCTTGAACTCGCAGGTTTCTAATCCGAAACACCACACACAAAAATCCCCATTTGCATGACGCAAATGGGGATTTTTCGTTATAACCCTGATTTTCGGAAGAAACGAAGCAAACATTGCGCATCACATTCATCAAAACAAACAAAGCAACTACACAATACATTATTCATTCATCAAAACAAACAAAGCAACTACACAATACATTATTCGTTCATCAAAACAAACAAAACAAACATTACCTATTTCGCTTCACATTCTTCCAATCTGCCTAAACTATGCCAAACTTGCTAGTTTTTCGCCTTCATAAATCGATGATAGAAAAACGCAAAGAGAAGCGCAGCCACCATCAGCGAGATAGCAAATGAATAAAAGATACCTTCCACACCGCCCTTCAGCGTAAAGCCCATCAAATACGCCGCAGGCATGCCCACCACAAGGTAAGCCACCGCAGAACTCCACGTCATCGGCAACACATGTTGCGTAGCGCGCAGCGCATTAGCGTAACAAATCTGCAGCGCATCAGCAAATTGATAGACCACCAGCGGCACTAGCAGGGCAAGGGAGGCTGAAATCACAGCCATATCTCGCGTAAAGAGATGGATAATCTGGTTGCCAGCAAAGTAGAAAAGCAAACAAGACAGCGTGGCATTGATCAAAATCAAATTGCGCCCTACCCTTCCAGCTGCCAAGGCTTGCGGTGTATCGTTTTGTCCCAGGAAGTAAGAGATACGAATGCTCATGCTAGCCCCCAAACTATAGTAAAGGGTGAATCCCAGCGTGCCTAAAGTCATCAAGATCTGATAAGCCGCTAGCGGAATTTCTCCCAACCATCCTGTCATCACAGCCGAACCAGCAAAACAGAAAGTTTCCAAACCAATCTGCAAACTCACTGGCCACGACTTGCGATGAATATCGCGCAACGAGGGCAACTGCGAGAGGCTATCAGCCGAGAGTGGAAGGCGGAAATCAGCAAAACGCTTACCCCAAAAGATAATTGCCAACAAAACCACTGCCACCAATATGCGGCTCACCATAGTAGCGAACCCCGCGCCAAAGAGCCCCCATTCGGGAAATGGACCTATGCCAAAGATGAGCAGATAGTTCAGCACGATATTGATCACATTTCCTGCCAAGATGAGCCACATCGCTAAACTGGTATAGGTGATACCGTCGGTGAATTGGCGCGCTGCTGTGAAGAGCACCACAAACCAGAGCGACACCCACAGCGTGATGTAGTATGATTCCATGAGAGGGAGCAACGCCTCTGGCTGTCTGAGATAGGGAAGAAGGAAATAGAGGACACCAAAGACAAAGAGCACTCCTGCCCCAAAGAAGAGATTCATCATGAGCCCTCGGCGCATAATCGCACCCACTCCAGCCTTGTCTCCCTGACTATACTTTGCCGAAACGAAGGGCGTCAATCCGTAGCTATAGCCTAAAATAATCATAGTAGCCAGATTAAACAAGCTATTGACAAACGATGCTGCCGAGAGCGCAGGTGTGCTATAATGCCCAACCATGATGGTGTCGGCAAAAGCTAAGATAATCGTGCCAAGTTGCGCAATGGCAATGGGAAGTCCTAGGCGGAGTGTTGCTGAATAATGCGAGGAAAGTTTCATCTACGTTTAAAAAGTTCGATACTAAAAGTTTTGACAGGGTAAAGACGCCCTTGAGAATCAGGGAGTGCGATTTGGAACACTAGTTCACGATCGCGCGCATTGTTGCGTGCCACAACCTCAGCTTGGTAGCGCATGGCACGTCCAGCAGGAAGCTCGCCAATGATAGCGGTAGGAGACACGTTCACCCGCTTATAATCGCAAGATACCACAGGCGCAATGTTATAGAGTGTGCGACCAGAATTATTGTAAAGATCAAAGAAATCTGTGCACGTTCACCGGGTTGAAGGGCACGATCTCCATTGTAGTCAGAGAAAGTGAGGTTAGAAATCTCTATGCCGTTGAACGAAGCATACACATCACTGCCATTGTTGTAGCGACCATAGCCCACTTGCTCATTGCCATATCTGCCATCTTGTGTGCGATAGCCATCATAGCGTTGACTACCATAGCGTTGATCGTACACCTGTTCGCGCTGCTGCGCATTCTTTTCTGCCGTAGCCGCACCAATGGCAGCCCCAGCCGCACCACCTACGAGTGTACCGATATCCGAACCTCGATAACCTCCGAGGATCCCTCCCACGGTAGAACCAAAGAAAGCACCAAGGCTCATGCCAGTCGTCGTGCGGTTCCAACTATCATAGCTCACACAACTGCTCATCAGGAAAGGAATCATCAACGCTAATGCGAGATTTTTCACCACATGCTGGAAAGAAAAAATCAGAGAATATCTTTTCATTGTCATATTCATATTATAAGTGAGACAATACCTTTGCCTAGTTCGCAAAGGTGCAAATATGCCTATCCCTACGTAGAACCCCACGTGGGAATAGGCATAAAAACTTTTAAAGTCGAATAGAAGCTTGGCTAGAAAGTCTTATTTCACGGTGATCACAAGATATTTGCTCACACTCCAGAAACGAGTAGGATCTGTGATGCGGAGCGTATATTGACCTTGCGCGTCTTTATCGAGCGAATAACTACCTTCGGGGTGAGTAGTCATCAAGCGAGCACTCTTAGAGTAAAGGCGAATCACCTTATCCACACGGATATCAATCTTGGTAAAATAATCCTTGTTGAAGTTGTTGTTGCGCAACACTTCGCCACCCTTGAGGATATTTTGTTCCTTCAGTTCGCTCTTTGTACCAAACACATAGTAAGCACTGTTGAGTTCGCGGTCTTGTGATGCCACAGTGCGTGCTTTTGTTTCATTTTGCACGCTGAGTTCGTTCACATTGCTTTGGAGATTAGCGTTTTGTTCGCCAAGTTCAGCGATTTGGATATCCTTTTTAGAGAGTTCCGCACGGAGTTCCTCCATTTGCTTGGTCAAATCAGCGATTTGAGCAGTGAAAGCAGCCACGGTAGCCTCCATCTTCTTGCGAAGGTCCGCATTGTTTGACTTAGAAGCCTTCACTTGTTGGCGGAGATTGCTGATCAAATCGTTGTTAAGACGAATCGTGTTCTCGATAAGTTTCACATCTTCCACGATTTGAGCACGGTTGTTGCGCTCGCCTTGGCGACGTTCTGTGGTGATACGACCTTGGGCTTCATTGATTTTTTTCGGAAGCCGTCCTGAATGTCATTCATGGTCGTCATCATGTCCGTCAGCTCCTTATCTTTCTGCGCCACAATCTGTTGCAAAGAGTCAGCAGCAGAGAGTTCAGCTACCGTTTCCTTATCCTTCTTCGTGTTGCACGAAATGAAAGTCATACCGAATACGGCGATTAGGAGAAATGCTATTTTCTTCATACGCTTAGGTGTTAGTTGATGTCAATAATAAAAGGAATAATCAGGGCTCATCGATGTCGCTTACTGCGACGCAATTCAGCTTTATCGGTGGGCGCTGTAGGAGAAGTCTGGAGTGGTTGCCCTGTGATGGGGTCGCGCTCCACAACCGCTCGTTTGGTGCGGTGTGACGTTGTCGTTTCTGCGTCACCCACCTCCGAGTCGGGAGCCCCTGCCACGACGAGCACAAACTCGCCTCTGGGCTCAGTGGTTTGGAAATGCTCCAACACCTCTTGCAATGTGCCGCGTACGCTCTCTTCATGGAGCTTTGAAATCTCGCGGCACGCACTGCAAAGACGCGTTGCGCCAAACACTTCCACCATTTGTTCGAGGGTTTTCACCACCCGATAAGGACTTTCATAGAAAATCATCGTGCGTTCCTCGCGCTGCAAAGCTTGCAGCTTTGACTGCCGCCCTTTCTTTTGGGGCAAGAATCCTTCAAAACAGAAGCGCTCGCAAGGCAGTCCGCTCGCCACTAAGGCAGGCACGAAAGCTGTAGCACCGGGCAAGCATTGCACCTCGCCACCTTGTTTCACCACTTCACGCACCAGCATAAACCCAGGGTCAGAGATAGCAGGCGTGCCGGCATCGCTGATGAGTGCCATGGTCTCCCCCGCCACAATGCGCGCCGCTAGCGTCGCAGCCGTCTGGTGTTCATTAAACTTGTGGTGGCTCACCAGTGGAGTGGAAATGTCGTAGTGCTTGAGTAAGATTCCGCTGGTGCGCGTGTCTTCAGCCAAGACCACATCCACCTCTTTAAGGATGCGCAGCGCACGAAGCGTGATGTCTTCCAAATTGCCAACTGGCGTAGGAACAAGATACAACATGATGGTGGGGGAATAGAATCGTTTTCTTCAGACAGACCAGCAGAGCTTGTAAGTGATGCAATATAAGTCTCTGCTCTGCCCAAGAGATGAGGAGCCACGGGCTAATGCTGAGGTAGAGAAGCACCACAAGCATAGAATCCCAGGGTGGATGCTCCATTCATTTTCAACTACTTCAGGCTCGTTTTATAGGTTTACTTCGAGGAGTTGCTAGTTGCAAATAGTACTTTCACCTCATTACAACAAATTATTTGCCAAAAACTTGACCAACGAACTCGAAAAGTATTATCTTTGCAGCATCCTTTTCTTTTCATGATATGAGACATTGTCAAAGACGCACCCTTCCTTTCTGACGTATGCTGAGGTCGTCGTTGTCGTCTCATCAATCCCTCTTTTTTTATGCAATTATTTCGCCAAGAAATCACATTTGATCGTTTCATTCGCGGAGTACTTTTTGTGGCTCTACTTGCCCTCTTTGTCGCTGGCCTCAACTGGCTCAGCGCAGTTCTCCTTCCCTTCTTTGCAGCGTGGGCCATCGCGTGGGTATTAGCCCCCGTGGTCCAATTCCTCCACGATCGTTGCTACATTCGTCCGCGTTCTGTAGCCGTAGTGCTCACCCTCATCCTAGCCATTGCCATTGCGGTGGGAGCCTTGTGGCTCATCATACCTCCCTTCATCGAGGGTGTGCTCCACATCAAAGATGCCCTCTTGCGCTATCTCCAAAACGGTGGACAAAACACCCAGCTGCCGGGGTGGTTACAGCATTTGTTGCAACAGTGGATTGGATCACTGCAACTTGAGGAGATGCTTCAACAAGACAATCTGCTGCAAATGGTGCGCACCTCCCTACCCCATGTTTGGAATGTGGTGCAATCCACTGCCAACGTGGTGGTGAGCCTGGCTAGTTCTGCTTTCGCCCTGCTCTATCTGGTGTTGCTGCTCACCGACTACGACCACTACTCCACCGTATGGCTCAAATATGTGCCACGCTCACAACGCGCGTTCCTCGAGCAATTATCCAACGACGTGGCGCATAATATGCGAGGCTATTTCCGCGGACAAGTGCTAGTGGCTATCAGCAATGGCGTCATGTTTAGCATTGGTTTCTGGCTCATCGGCCTCCCCATGCCAGTGGGAATGGGCATCTTCGTGGGTGTCCTTAGTTTCATTCCCTACATTCAGGTGCTCGGCATCTTACCAGCCGCTCTCTTGGCTTTACTGCAAATGGCAGACACCGGCCATTCGTTTGGGGCATGATGGCTCTCGTCATTGTGGTTTACATCGTCGTGCAAGTGTTGCAAGACACTATCTTCACCCCTCGCATCATGGGACGAATCATGGGCTTATCCCCTGCCGTAGTCTTGCTTTCCCTCTCTGTTTGGGGATATATCGCTGGTATCATCGGCTTGATGGTCGCTCTTCCACTCACCACGCTCATGCTCGCCTACTATCAGCGCTACATTTTGGAAGAAGCTGTGGAAGACGAATGCTTTGCAGAAGAAACACTCGAGTCAGAGCACGGGGAATAATCCCTCTGCTTTTTCTTGCCCCCTAAATATATAGGGGAAGAATTGGCGCGAATGGACAAAAAACAGGGCAAAAAGTGAAGATTTTCTTTAGTCTTCTCTCATTTTGTCAGATTAACATTACAAAACAAACCTATTTATTGTGCTATTCGCGCAATCGACTTATAGTTCCCCCAAAAAGAGTTCCACAAGGGTGGTCGTTTCACCTCAGTTTTCCTCACGTACGCGCGCGCATCCCTAGCTATTTCAATTTTTTGCTTTCACAACCTTCACCGATAGCCCCAATTTCGTACGATTTTGGGGCTTTTTCTTGCCCCTCTCTTTTGTCTCTCTTCGGGCTCTCTTTTTTTCCAATTTTGGGGTCCTTCAAAGGCATTTCATCGCTCCATTATTAAATTTTGTCCGAAAAACCATTCTTATCCACTGTATATCAATTCATTACAGAGATTTCTGTGAAGGTTGTGAAAGCAAAAAGTGCAAAACTCTTGTAATGCGCGTGCGCGCGTGCGCGCGAGAGGCACCCCAACACACATTTTTCACAAACGAAAACATTTCATCTTTCATCTGCCATTTCTTCCCTCTCGAAGCCTTCGACAAAAGGTTCGAGAAAAGGTCCGACAAAAAAAGAAATTATCTCGGACGTTTCTCCAAAAACGTGGGAGATTTTCTAAAAAACATGGGAGATTTATCCAAAAACGTCGGAGTTTTTCTAAGATATCTCCGCCGTTATCTCTATCCCACATATTCTACAAGCGCGTCCATCTTTCGCCTTCATCGCAGGACACTACTGCTGTTGCAGGCAATGGCTCCCCTTCAAAACTGGGCTTGATTGCAGCTTCGAAAACCACTTTTGCTCTGCAGAACTGGCGCATTTATAATCTCACCTCGTGCCTGAAGGCACAAAAAAAGCGGGTGTGTCAAAATTTGACACACCCGCTGTCTTAGCGTTTTTAGAAAGAAACGGTGCCGAGGTTGCGGTCGATGAGCAGACCGTCCACAGCTTTCAAGTTGAACTTACCAGCTTTCTTAGCCACAAACTTGATGGTGAAGAGTTCGGGATTACCCTCTTCGAGCAAGAAGTTGTTACCGCGGTTGACGAAGGTGGGATAGAGTGCTTTCTGCCCCGAAGTGTGCAAGCGGTCGTAGGTGAGATTCACCATATCCTTCATGTCTTTGAGCGTGATGCCTTTGTATTCGAGTTCATCTGCTTTATAGGGGAGCCCGAAGGAGAGCGCGTTCACATAGTGGAGGTCCTTACCAGAAACCTTGATTTCCACCACATCGCCTGCCTTGTAAGTCTTCACGTTGGGAGTAAGCACGAGTTGTCCGCGCACCTTGTCGGAAGAATTGCGCACACCACCATCGAGTTCCACACCCACGCAGGAGATGTCGTAGGCATCGATCAAACCGTTGTTGTTGATGTCACCAATCGCCACATAGTCGAAGTCACCATCACCACGACGCAAACCGGTGTAGTTCATGTAGGAAGTCAAGTCATTTCGTCCACGCGCTTGTCGCGGTTGATGTCGCCTTGCATCACACCTTCCGTTCCAGGACGACGATACACATACATTTCACGACCAGAACCGAAGTTGCCAACGGCTTTGTCTACATTAAGTTTGACGTAGCGTGCTGCAGCACCCTCGCCGAACTTCACAGTCTTGGTTTCACCATCCTTCTCCCAGTTGAATGCCACGGGAGCAGACCAGTTTTGGCGGTCTGTAGAGAGCGAATACGAACCAGAGAGGATAGTTCCATTACCTGCATCTTCACGAGGAATGTATTCAAATCGCTCCAGTTGGTTGACACCTCTCAAGTCCACAATCATTTCAAAGGGAGTAGCTTGCTTGTTGTTCCATGAAGTGTGCCAAATGGTCTTCAAGTCGCGGTCGAAGAGTTTGTCCGTGCCTTGTCCACCTTGGTTTTGTACAGACGTCGTAGCCTTCACACCCTTCACAGCCCATTCAAGTGGATCTTTCACAGTAGCCAGTTGGAAGTCTGTCCACTCACTTGCGCCATCGGCATTGACGGCACGCACGCGGAATGAGTAGGTAGTGACAGGTGCCAAATCATCGAAGAGGTAGTTCAAATCGCGGATGGTAGAATAGAGTTGACCATCATACTCCACTTCGTAGTAGTCGGCATTTCCACCGCATCCCACGCAGGTTGGAGCGTGTAAGCCTGAGCTTTGCTCTGCTGCTTGTTGAATTGAGGCGCAGCAAGTTTGCCGTGGTGCACGAGTTGACGATTAGGCATCTTAAATTCGAAGCCCTTCACGGTCACACTCACCGCGTTTTCTGTGACATCAGTAGCTGCAAGTTTCACGAGCACTTGAGGATTCTTGATCACTTCGCCCACACTCTCTTCTCCAGCGCGCACCCAGCGGTTGAGATTAGGCTTCGCATCGTAGAACCACACGTTGGTGCCTTGTTCAAACTCCTCGCGTGTGTTCACTTGCGCCAATTTCACCTTAGCACCTCCCACGGTGGCAGTGAGTTTCTTAGGCGCCTTAGACACATTGATGCGCAATTCCGTTTGTTGCATCTTGACAAATTCGGGGAAACGTGCCATAGTGCAATCAATGTCGAAAGTCAACACTTGCTTCTTTACCGTAGTCTTCAGCTGAGTGTTAGCGTGCTTACCTTCGAGATAGGCTTGTGTCTTGCCATCGTCGTCATACAAACCAGCGGTGGTGCCTTTTTCTGCGTAAATCTCAAAGATGCGGAGGTCTTTCTTGATTTCGGCAGGTGTATTGCTAGGATTCGCCATGGGGATGATGGCATCAGCCTTCACCAACACAGGGAGTTTCCAGAGCGGAGCATCGAAGTGGTTGATGATGCGTCCGCCAGCATAGATGTCGCCCGTGAAATAGTCCACCCAATTTCCCTTGGGGAGGTAGATACCGTCGCGGCGGTCATTACCTTCTGCGTCCGCTGCCGTGTTTTGGTAAACGGGTGCCACGAGGAAGGCGTCACCATACATGAATTGATATTGTGTGCGCTTACCTAATGTGTAGGCATTGCTTTCTTCCATGAACATGGGGCGAATCATCGGTCTACCATTCACCGCTTCAGCAGCAGCTGTGTAGGTATAAGGCAGGAGTTCGCTCTTGAGTTTGAGATACCAGCGATTGAGCGCGATGCTCTTGCCACCGAGTGCGTGAGGATATTTGGGATTGCTGCCCCAACCATCCATGTTCAACTCCATGGGAGTGAAAGTCTTCCATTGAAATTCGCGCACATTCACGGGAATGTTCTTACCCCCGAAAATACCATCTACGTCAGAAGTGATGTTAGGTTGTCCAGAAAGTCCAGAACCGATGAAGGTTGGGATGTGGAAACGGATATATTCCCAGTCACCACCGGTTTGGTCACCACTCCAGATTCCCGCATAGCGTTGAGTGCCTGCCCATCCATCGAGAGAGATGATGAAGGGGCGCGCATTATTGCCATATTTAGGCATGATGCGACCCACATCGGCTACACCATTCAGTCCGAAGCTATAACCCCAACCTACCCAGGCTACGTCGGTTTTGAGCACACGCACACCAGCGGTGCCGACTTCCTTCACGATGTCGCGCTGCAGGAGAGCTTCGATGCTGTCTTTGGGATGGAGATCGCTTTGTGTCCACAGACCGATTTCCACACCCTTGCTGCGAGCATAGTCGCCAAATTGGCGGAGGTTTTCAATGTTGCCATCGAGCGTTGAAGTTTGTCCGTAGCCCGCACCATATCCATCGTTAGGGAGGAACCAGCCCAAGGGCATATCATTATTGAGATAGCGGTCGATGGCTGCGCGAGCTGAGAATTGATAGTTATTGCGTTCACCATTCAAGCTCTCCTTGATGCCACCATTGTCCTTTTGACTTTCGTTGTAAGTCTTGCCATCTTCCATCTTCATGAAGCCACGGCCGTCCTTCGCTTCTGTCCAATAGTCGCGGTTGTAAGCATTGAGGTGACCTTGGTAGAATCCGAATTTGGGAAGCAACACAGGGTGACCGGTTAGTTGGTAGAAACTGCTCAACAAGGCTTCGGGGCGATCTGCCACCATGAAGAACACATCGAGATATTGCTCTGCATGGCGCAATTTCACCACATTGCCTTGGGTATTGCCAAAGTCATAAAGACCAGGTTTGAAAGTGTGCCACATCATGCCGTAGCCCTTCGTGCTCCAATAGAAAGGAGTAGGAGAAGCTACGCCACCATCCACCCAGTTGTTGGTATTTTCGATGGCAATCACTTGTCCACGATGCGAGAAACGACCATTTTGCACACCTCCCCCATAGAAGTATTCACCATCATGATTGGCAAGTGTGAGGTGCGTGCCATCATTGTCGAAGCTAGGAGCGGTGAGCGATTGGAACACGACTTCACCACTGGCTTTCTTCACCATAAAACCACCCGTGGCACGGTCGAACACGAGGGTCACTTGGGGAGTCGTCACTGTGAAGTTATTGGCATCGCCTTTCAAATCAAGCGATTTTACACCACGGCGCGGATTTTCCACGAGAATGTCTGCAGCAGGAGTTGCTTCAGGGTTGTGAGGAGCGCGACCAGCAGGGTCTAGATATAGACGGAAAATGCCATTGCCGTAGAAGTCGAGCGTGATGCGCTGTTTCTGATTGTTGACAAACTCAATGGTGGTATCGTTGACTTTACGAGCCGAAACCAAATTTTTGCCTGAACGATCAGGAGTCGTTGTAGCCTGCTGGCTGTTTTGCGCCGTTGCGGTCACAGTGTTTGCATCTGAGGAGGCAGCTTGCGCCATGGCTGGTGCTGTCGTCATGCCACCCACCAAGGTGACCAACCCCAGAGCCTGAGGCAGTAGAGAAGATTTTTTTGCTTCATGTGGAAGTATGAGATAGTCTGAGATTTTTCCTGAAAATCGTCATTTTGCACAGCACTTTCTCCGTCTGCGGAAAGAGAACTTTGCAGACCATTCAAGCGCAACAGGAGATGAAGTAGGTTTTCTCTCAGAGATTATTTTGATTCTGACTGCTAAATTACGAATTTATACGGAATTATGCTCCTATTCTTTGCATATATATCTTGCTTTTCGCCCTTTCTTCGTGATAATTCCCTAACTTTGTATCTAATAAACTCTCTCTTCTATGAACACGTTCTTCAGATTCTCACGGTTTTGTGTCGGAGTGGCTTTTACTACCCTCGGATTTTTTCCCCGGCAACGGCACAGAAGCGCGCAATTACTCTCCCTTCGCAGCAACCTCGTTGCTTTTGTGGGGTAAATGTAACTCCCAACGATGATTCAGCGGAGCAACGCTTTTCTACCTCGCATTCCGCCTTTGCCGTGCGAGGGGTGAGCGATGCCACCACTGCCCCCACGATTAGTGATGGTGTTTCGCAAATATCGCTTGGCAGTCTACATGGCCAATGAAGGCTTCCGATCGGAGCAACTTAACCAAGACGTTTCCAAAGTCAAAGCCTTCTGGAAAGAACTCGAGACTTTTCTCAACAATATCTACGTGCGCGATTTAGGTGTGCGCTTCACCATCGTGCAAGACGAGCGACTGATTGAGAAGTCTTATAAGGGCTCGTATGCTTATGACGCGGGCACAAAACTCATCAATGCAGCCATCGGATCTGATGCCTACGACATCGGCATTGTGGTGAATTATATAGAAGGCGGTGCTTTGCAAGGATTAGCCAGTCCTGGTGGAGTGAATTTTCAAGATCGAAAAGGATGGGCGATTGTCAATTCACAAGAAATGATTACCATCGGTCACGAACTTGGTCACCTTTTCGGGGCAGACCATCCCTTTGTCGGCGGCGCAGGTTTGGTGGGTCGTTGCACCGAACCTAAATCAGGACAATCCATGATGAGTTATGGATATCCTTATAAGGAAGACTTCATCAGTTTGGAGAGTCTGCGTATGATGCACCCAATCACCAAGGCTAGTGACTTCAAACTTCCAGCCGCTGCTAAGCACACCTCTCCCACCAACACGGCACCGCGCATAGATCGCTCGAAGATGCGCGCGGAATATCGTGTCCCCAAAGGTACCTTTTTCACCATTCCCGTCTATGCCACCGATTCCGAACAGTCTTCATTGCTCTATGCCTTCAATCAGTTTGGCTGCCACTCTGGCAATCCTGCCACATTCCCCGTCTTTCCTCCGCAGCACGATGCCAAACTCTCCTTCGGTCGTCGCTATGGTGGAGCAAGTATGATTGCCAATTCTGACGAAATCCCCGTAGGCAACTATCAGTTTTGGCTCAGTGTGAGCGATGCGCTCCCTGTGGAAGAGGCGATAGCAAAGAAACAAGCCCCGCTCTATGATGGCTACATCGCGAAGGTCAAAGTGGTCAACGCCACTCCTTTCAAGATTACTTCCAACATTGCGTCGCAATATGCCATGGGGCAGAAGCTCACGCTGAAATGGTCGGTGGATAAGACCTTTTTCAAGGAAGGTAGCAAGGTGCGTGTCGTGATGTCCGATGATTTTGGCGAGACATTCTCTCACGTTCTTGTGCCTAGCACTGCCAACGACGGGGAGTGCGAAGTGTACCTTCCTCAAAAGTTGATGGAGAAGTTCTCCACCTATTTCAACATCTGGTTTGCGGGTAAGGGTTTGATTCGCCTAGAAACCATCGACGACGATTTCCAGTATTATGACCTCAGCAACAATGCGCTGGTGGATGGAGGTATAGAGGTGGTGAAATCTCCAGTTACTTTTGAAGGTCTTCCCACGAACAACTACCTCAAACTTGCTGCCGATGCTCCACTTCCTCCAGCTCCACAAGTCACAGCGAAGGTGAATTATGCTCCAGTTGTTCCCTCTTTTTCTGAGACAACAGAAGGCAACATGACTATTCGCACGTGGAGTGTGCAACAAGGCGGAGAAGTATATGGCGGACAGCAGTTCATTGAGCGTGAAGTGGCAGAAACGCCTGAAATTCCCGAAACTCCTGAAACTCCAAAGGAAGTGAAGGTGCAACAAATCACACTCACTCCTTCTGCCTCTTCGGTTGTTGTGGGAGAATCGTTGCAAATCGCGGCTAAGGTGTTGCCCGAGAACGCAACTAATGCTACGCTGAAGTGGAAAATCACGCCTGAGAACATCTTGAAACCAACTGCTGCACCTGGACAATTCACGGCTCAACAAGTGGGTGAAGCCCTCGTTCGTGCGGAAGCTGTGGACGGCAGCGGTGTGTCAGCAGTGTGTAAAGTGGTGGTGAAACCTCGTTTGGTGCAATCTATTTCGCTGAATGCTACTCAGAAAGAACTCATCATTGGCGATGCCTTCTCGCTCACGGCAACTGCGATGCCCGAGAATGCCACCAATCGCAACGTGATTTGGAAACTCGTGAGCGGTGATGCAATTTCCCTCTCCAACACTGGAGTCATCCAAGCGAAGAAAGTGGGGGGAAGCCCTCGTTCGCGCGGAAGCAGCGGACGGCAGCGACATCACTGCGGAGTGCAAAGTGGTGGTGAAACCTCGTTTGGTGCAGGCGATTTCGCTCAAACTCGAGAAAGACACCGTAGCTGTTGGCGAACATTTCACGGTGACCGCTGATGTTTTACCCAAGAATGCGACAAATAGAACTTTGCTATGGTCGGTTTCTGACCCACTGCTATTGAAACACTTGGGAGCAGGTAGTTTTGAAGCTCTAAAAACAGGTAGTGCTACGATAACGGCGCAAGCACGGGATGGCTCAAAACAAGAAGCAAATTGTCGCATCGAAATTGTGCCTCCCACTGCTCTTAAAAAAGCAGTGGCAGCTGATGTCGCACCTCAGGTGAGTGTGGACGGCAATACCTTAGTCGTCAAACAAGTGCCCAGTGGACAATGGTTGCACATACTAGACGTGCAAGGTCGCCTGCTTCATCAAGTGAAAAGTTATGGCGAACCACTACGAATGGTCTTCCCTCAGATGCCGCAAGTATTGCTACTCAAAGTGGCACAGCGCAGTTACAAAGTACTTCTTGCTCAACCCTAATGACAACTTTCTCTGACGAAAACTCCCCTGCCACAATCACTCTAGGAAGTGAAGTGGCAGGGGAATTCTTTTTCTGCAAATGTCTTTGCCTCAATTAGGCACAGCCATATCCGAAAAGACACAAAAAAGTCCGTGCCAAACCTGAGTTTGGACGCGGACTTTGTGATTTTCTTCACTCGATAGCTTTGCTTTTAATGCTAGCGCAAGGCAGCTGAAAGCGCAGCGGAGTGAAAGTCGTTTAGGACGAGATGTCTTACGCCTTAGTAGCGGTACGCTTTTCCTTAATACGAGCCTTCTTACCAGTGAGGGCACGGAGGTAGTAAAGCTTAGCGCGACGAACCTTACCCACCTTGTTCACTTCGATGCTCTCGATAGCGGGAGACTCGAGGGGGAAGATACGTTCTACACCGATAGTACCAGACATCTTGCGTACAGTGAAACGCTTCTTTTCGCCGTGACCTGCGATTTTGATGACAACACCGCGGTAGAGCTGTACGCGTTCCTTGTTACCTTCGACGATTTTGTAAGCTACAGTTACAGTGTCACCAGCCTTGAATGAGGGGTGTTGCTTGCCAGTAGCAAATGCTTCTTCAGCAATTTTAATGAGATCAGCCATTGTGTAATGCTTGATTTTGAAATTGTTAATCGCCCCAGCCCAACATGTTCGGATTCTACTGCGCCGAAGCCGTTCATCCTATGAGCTGACTTTGCTCTCAAAAGAGCGCAACTCGTACGGATTAGGGTGCTTTCGGTGCGCCTTGCAGCGGTTGAGCGGAAAAGCACGACAAAGTTACGGCTTTTCTCTGGAGTGTACAAGTTTTCTCGACGAAAATCAGCAGGTTACGTTCTTTTTCTCTCACTTTGCGCGCTGCATACGACATAACACGGGTAAAGAGACATCAGATGAGACAGGAAAATGAAACATCAGATGAGACAGCAAAGGAGACAACAAATGAGATGGCAAAATGAGACTTCAGATGATACGGGAAAATGAAACAGCAAAGGAGACAGGCATTTATACGCACGAGCAATTTGTTGCAAAGCATCAATGCTTCACACCAAAAACAATAAAACGAAGTTGAAGCTGGGGAAGCTGAAAAAGAGTTGGAGAGGAGTTGGAGGGAGTTGGAGAGGAAGGAAGAAAGATCAGATTGGACGTTGAAGTATTCAAGAAGAATAGGAGGTGTAGAAAGACAAAAAAATCCGCAGCCCCTAGAGAGGAACTGCGGATAAGCTTCATTGTTCAAGCTGATTCAAGCGAAGGACTACACCTTGATTTCAACTTCAACACCACAAGGAAGTTCGAGCTTCATGAGAGCATCGATAGTCTTGGGGTTAGAGCTGTAGATGTCGATGAGACGCTTGTAAGTAGAAACCTCAAATTGCTCGCGGCTCTTCTTGTTTACGAAGGTAGAGCGGTTCACAGTGATGATACGCTTGCGAGTGGGGAGAGGAATTGGACCGCTAACGATAGCGCCAGTAGCCTTTACGTTACTAACAATCTTCTCAGCAGACTTTTCTACGAGAGTGTGATCGTAGCTCTTGAGCTTGATACGAATTTTTGACTCATTGTTGTATTGAATTTGCTCCGTATCGGCGGAGGTGGGATAAGAGTCGTTCGCTATCCCACCTGCCGAATGCGGAAAGTTGTTTTTAGGATTAAAATCTCAATCAGGATTATTTGATGAGATCTACACGACCCTTCATTTCTTCGAGTACAGCCTTAGCGATACCGCTAGAAACAGGAGCGTGGTGGTCATACTGCATAGAAGAAGTTGCACGACCAGAAGTGATGGTACGGAGCGCAGTCACATAACCGAACATTTCTGCGAGAGGTACAGTAGCCTTCACGATGCGAGCACCAGAACGGCTGTTTTCCATACCTTCCACTTGACCACGGCGCTTGTTCAAGTCACCGATCACATCACCCATGTTTTCTTCAGGAGTGATAACGTCGAGCTTCATCATGGGCTCCATGAGTACAGGACCAGCTTGTGCGCAAGCATTCTTGTAAGCTTGGAGAGCAGCGATTTCGAAGGAGAGTTGGTCGGAGTCAACAGGGTGGAATGAACCATCGAGGAGTTCAACCTTGAGGCTATCGAGGGGGAAGCCACCGAGGACACCGCTCTTCATAGCGTTCTCAAAGCCCTTCTGTACAGAGGGGATGAATTCCTTAGGAATGTTACCACCAGTTACCTTGTTCACGAACTGGAGACCACCTTCCTTGAAGTCCTCATCTACTGGACCAACGTTCACGATGATGTCTGCGAACTTACCGCGACCACCAGATTGCTTCTTATAAACTTCGCGGAGGTTTACAGTCTTCGTAATAGCTTCCTTGTAGTTTACTTGGGGCTTACCTTGGTTGATTTCCACCTTAAACTCACGACGGAGACGGTCGATGATGATATCGAGGTGAAGCTCACCCATACCAGAAATCACAGTTTGACCGCTTTGTTCGTCAGTCTTCACAGTGAAGGTGGGGTCTTCTTCAGCGAGCTTAGAAAGACCAGTAGAGAGCTTATCGAGATCCTTTTGAGTCTTAGGTTCAACTGCGATACCGATAACGGGATCGGGGAAGTCCATAGATTCGAGAATGATAGGAGCACCTTCTTCAGCGAGGGTATCACCAGTGCGGATGTCTTTGAAACCTACACCTGCGCCGATGTCACCAGCACCAATCACTTCAACAGGGTTTTGCTTGTTAGAGTGCATTTGGAAGAGGCGAGAAACGCGTTCCTTCTTACCAGAACGTACGTTGTAAACGTAAGAACCAGCTTCTACCTTACCAGAGTAAACGCGGAAGAAGGTGAGACGACCAACGTAGGGGTCAGTAGCAATCTTAAACGCGAGCGCAGAAGTCTTTTTCATCTTCAGAAGGCTCACGAGTTTCAGTTTCACCAGTGTCAGGGTTTACACCTTCGATAGCAGGAGTATCAAGTGGAGAAGGGAGGAACATTACGACATAGTCGAGGAGAGTTTGTACACCCTTATTCTTGAACGAAGAACCGCAGGTCATAGGAACGATGTCGAGTGCGAGCGTACCCTTACGGATAGCAGCAACCACTTCTTCCTCAGTGAGGCTATCGGGATCATCGAAGAACTTCTCCATGAGAGTCTCGTCTTGCTCTGCAGCAAGTTCGATCATCTTTTGGCGCCATTCGTTGCATTCGTCAACGAGTTCAGCGGGGATGTCTTCTACGTCATATTCAGCACCCATTGTCTCATCGTGCCAAAGGATAGCCTTCATGCGGATGAGGTCAACGATACCCTTGAACTTTTCTTCAGCACCGATGGGCACAGAGATAACGCAAGGAGTTGCACCGAGGACGTCCTTCATTTGGCGCACTACTTCGAAGAAGTTAGCACCAGAACGGTCCATCTTGTTCACATAACCGATACGAGGTACGTTGTACTTGTCAGCCTGACGCCATACAGTTTCAGACTGAGGTTCAACACCACCTACTGCGCAATAAGTAGCGACAGCACCATCGAGCACACGGAGTGAGCGTTCTACTTCAGCAGTGAAGTCAACGTGTCCCGGAGTGTCAATGAGGTTGAACTTGTATTGAGTGCCGCGGAAGTTCCAGAAAGCGGTGGTAGCAGCAGAAGTGATCGTGATACCACGTTCTTGCTCTTGTTCCATCCAGTCCATGGTTGCGCCGCCTTCGTGCACTTCACCAATCTTGTGCGTCTTACCAGTGTAGAAAAGGATACGCTCAGACGTGGTGGTCTTACCGGCATCGATGTGCGCCATGATACCGATATTGCGCGTCAAATGGAGATCTTGCTTTGCCATTTTGTTTGTATGCTATTGTGCGATGTGCTAAATTAGAAGCGGAAGTGTGCGAATGCGCGGTTAGCTTCTGCCATACGGTGCATTTCTTCCTTACGCTTGAAAGCACCACCTTGTTCGTTGTAAGCGTCCATGATTTCAGCAGCGAGCTTGTCTGCCATAGTCTTACCACCACGCTTGCGAGCGAAAGAGATAAGGTTCTTCATAGAAACGGATTCCTTACGATCAGGACGGATTTCAGTAGGAACTTGGAAAGTAGCACCACCGATACGACGGCTCTTTACTTCCACTTGGGGAGTTACCTTATCGAGGGCAGTCTTCCAGATTTCGAGTGCACTCTTTTCTTCGCCGCTCATCTTTTCGCCTACGAGCTTGAGAGCAGAGTAGAAAATTTCGTAGCTCACGTTCTTCTTACCATCATACATGAGGTGGTTTACGAACTTAGATACTTTTTGGTCGCCAAACACGGGATCAGGAAGGATCAGGCGCTTCTTTGGTTTTGCTTTACGCATGAGTTTTGTTTTTTGGTTTTGTAAGAGGCTGCAATGTGTCTTCAGCACCTTCGGAGTGCACGCTTATCAAACTTAATGAGTGCACATCAATGAAGAGCTTACTCAACCTTTGCCAACCAATACTTTGTTGTAAAATAAATACGCTAAATGGTCACGAATTGAATGCTTAAGGCAAACACTGCGCATGAGTATCATCGAGTGTTGCACATATTCAAAGCAGTCCTTCATCGTTGTGGCATTGCTCAATTTAGTGAGGAGCACCGCAACTGATTACTCTTCGCACCATCAATTAAGGCTGATTATTTCTTAGCAGCCTTAGGACGCTTCGCACCATACTTGGAGCGGCGTTGAGTACGGTTTGCTACACCAGCAGTATCGAGAGTGCCGCGAACGATGTGATAGCGCACACCAGGAAGGTCCTTTACACGACCACCGCGAACGAGAACGATGCTGTGCTCTTGGAGGTTGTGACCTTCACCTGGGATGTAAGAGTTAACTTCCTTACCGTTGGTCAAGCGCACACGTGCTACCTTACGCATAGCAGAGTTTGGTTTCTTAGGCGTGGTTGTGTAAACGCGCACGCAAACACCACGACGCTGGGGGCAGTTTCCAAAGCTGGAGACTTTGATTGCTCGGCAGCTACTGAACGACCCTTGCGTACAAGTTGTTGAATAGTAGGCATTTTGTTTGTTTTTTAATTGTTTATATTGTTGATTTTGTTGCGAGTTTTAGGAGCAGATTGCACTGCTTTTTCACCAGGCTTTAGTGCATACTAAGCCCTTTGAGGTGCAAAGTTAGCGTTTTTTTCTGGCGTAGCCAACTATTTATAGTCTTTTATTACACGCACTCTTGCATATTCCACATTTCCTCCGACAATCGTTCCATTTCCGCGGGTGGAGTTTTCAAACTAGCCATTCACTGAACACCATACCCCATCCATCACACTTACACCAACACATACAACTGAAGACTTTGACCAACTAAGACATCTTCCCCAGCAGCAGACAACAAAATAAAGCGTGAGTACTGAACGAGTCAGCACTCACGCTTTTTCTATTGTAGCATTTGTACAATCATCTTTGTTCGATTAAGGAACAAGTACAGATTGTGACAAACGACTTTGTGCATTTTCAGCCTTTACGACATAAACACCAGGGATATTCACTTGGACACTCTTGCGAGCGCCAGCTGCGAGTTTGAAGCGAGCGATGGACTTACCAGCCGCATCAACCACTAGAACGTCACCGCTTTCGGTGGTTGCATTCACCACTTCGATATTGCGCTGAGCATCTGCTACCACAGTGAATCCTGCTTCAGCAGCGCTATCCATAGAACTACCCTTGCGGAGGATGGCGAAGCGTTGTGGCTTATCGTTGACATCAGCCACGAAGCTATACTTATCACCATCGTTGATGGGTGTTTCTTCACCTGTACGTTTGTCGAGAAGCACAAACTCATCGCTAGCCTTGAAGCCCTTGAGATGGAACTTAAGTTCGTAGCGCCCAGCCTTATCCGCGGGAACGAAGCTGAGATCCGTACGCTTCAAGCGATTGGTGGTCTTCACTTGCAGATTCTTGCTTTCTTCGGCATAAAGTTGTGCAGCACCTGCGCTGAGCATCTTTTCACCATCGAAACCATTGTCGAAGGCATCAGTAGCCTCTTCATGCTCCACGAGCCAGAGTCTGTCCATAGACTTCTCAGAAGCTACGTCTACCATGAGCGAAGCCACGCTTGGAGCTCCCACATCTCTGCGACGAGCACGGTTTGCCGTTTCCGACTTCATAACATCCTTATAACGATAGGATATTGTTGTCTGAGCATTGGCCTTGACAGCGAATGAACTGAGAGATGGAATCTCCGAGGGCATATCCTCTACATAGCCTGCCAATCCAGCAGGAATAGCCACAGTGTACTGACCTGATCTATCGCCTGTAGTGTTAGCACCATCACGCGCAAGCCAATTCTCGCGTGAACCTGTATTAAACAGATAGAACGTTTTTACGAGTTTGTTATCATCCTCATATTTAAACTTCGAAATATCCATTGCAGCGGTAAATGGATTGCCAAGGATGTTGATATCGTCGTAGTTGGTGCCAACGGGCGAACCATCAATTGGGAAGTTATAGATTGCAGAACCGTCGACATCAGTGCCATTTCCATAAATCAACTTACCCTTAAAGGTGTATCGACTGGGAGTTGCAGTGGTAATTTCATAACCGACTCCAGGTTTCAGCAATTCATTAGATGCTAGAGCTTCCCACTTTTCATCGCTATTAGGAACCTGTAGTGTGCGATTATATTTACGCACTGTTTCATTGCCAAAGACATTAGATTTCTTGTTATAGTCATCATCCTCAGAGGCTTCGTCTACAGGCACACCAAAGTATTGCCAGCCAGCGCGGAGCAAACCATTGCCTCTGCTATGACTTCTAGTTGCGAGCTCAACATCTGCTTCTGCAGGCTTCTGCGATTCAACAATCAGCGTACCATTACTTGAATCAAAGTTATATCCTCCCTTTACACGGAGTATAGCTTGTCCAAAATCACCATCATAAAGCTCACGGCCTTTGACCTCATTCTTAATGATTAACTGTGTAGCAGGTTGCACAGCCAAAGCCTTAGGCGAATAGTTGATATAGTTTTGAACTACACGGCCAACACCATCAGTCCAAAGATCACGAATGGCATTGGATCCATAATTATCTTTCGTAGCAAATTCTACGTTTGCCTCGGACTTATCGGTCAATGCAGCATAAGCATCTGGTGTGGTAGGTGGCACATAGCGCATCGTCCAGTTTTTCTCGTTATTCCAAACATTGTCTTCAAAGCCATACCAATAGTTACCCTTCAGCGTAATCACATTCGTGCGATAAAAGCGAGTTCTATCCCCACCTTGAGTGAGTCTAGCATCTTCTACTACCGTTCTATAGAAAGGATATGGGTTAATATTAAAGAACATAGCACCAACCAAACCTGCTTCAGGAGACGACACAAGCGGTGGGGCAACGTAACTTAATCCTTGAATAATATACGGATTACCACTTGGCTGCTCGGTGGTGTACATGTAACCATTAGCATGATTACCTGCTGACGCATTAGGTTCGAAGCTAGACAAACCGACTTCAAAGACATCAGTAGAAGTTTGTTCTGGCCTTCTGACGGAAGTATCAAATGCCTTATTATAAAGCATCGCAAAAATTTTAGCATCACGTCCAAAGCCACGCTTAAATTTCGTCACACCATTTACGACCTCATAGTCTGCAGGATTTACTTCTTCATATTGGTCTGTACCTGCATCCTTTTCGACATACCAAATGTACTGAGTTTTATGCTCAGTACCATCTTGAGCATAGGCTTTTAGCTCAGAGCTTAAATCAATCTCTTGCTGCAGTTTATACTCTGTCTGAGGAATAACAAAGCGACGCTGTGCTGCAACATTAAATCTAGGATGGTTTGGATATCCCATTTACCATCCAGATTCATATCTAACCAACCGGCACCTTTGGCAAAGTGGAGATTTTCAAATTATTCACTGAGAGATCTAATTCCGACTTCAAATTCTGGAAAATGCCAGGATCATAATTATTAATATCAAGATTTGCCAAATCATTTGCATAATGCGTTGGCAGGTCCGGTTCTTCAACCTGCCAAGGAGATGCACTGAAAATTTGCTGCTGGGCAACAAACGTACTAGGTACTTTAATATGTTCCAGTTTATTACCTTGAAGACTCATAACGGTTAGACTGGTCAAATTACTATAATCTTCATTCACCAAGCCATTACCTACAGCAATCACACGCTTCAAAGACGATGCACTCCCATTCAAGTCCAACTTGGTCAAGTTATTGTGAGAGACATCTATGTTTTCGAGATTGGGAAGAGTAGGTAGAATGAACCGCCCTGCACCTTCTGTTGGTGTATGCAATTCGTTGTTTCTCATTGAGAGCAAACGCAAAGCAGGAGTCTCGAGTTCCAATGCGTTGATTTTTGCTGTGGGGGCGTTGAGTCCCCAAATACCATCTTCACCGGCTACATCCACCTCATTCTTTCCAGCAGGGATATCGACCTCCAGATATGTATAGGAAGTCATATTCTTCATCACCTGCACCTCTTCACCCGCGTCATTAAGAGTGGTGTAGAAGATAATGGGCCAGTGTTCACGCTCCACACGCGATGGCAATTCAGGAGCTAATTGAAAATTTAGTTTACCACCATTCACACTACGCAAAAGTTTCACGCGCTGATGGAGGTTACTTGTGACCTTTTCTGAAGCTACTCTAGTCTGCGCAGGAAGCTGCGTACCTACACCAAGAAGGCATATTGCGATAAAACTACGCAACACACCATTCGTGCATGGAGCAAGAAAAGAAGTGAGAAGAGTCAAAGATTTAGTCATTGATTATTCGATAGATAAGCTTTTTCAATTCACTCTACACGCTGTAGAATAAGAAAACTATAGCACATACGTATAGTCTCTAATCGGGAGCAAAGTTACAAATAAAACAGAGAATGACCAAAATATATGGTCATTCTCTGTTGTTTTATATTGATTTTTTCTCTATTTTTATCCCCTTTCTTGCCATCTCGAGCAACAAAAAAAGACAAAACTTCAAGGGTGAGTACAACACCACGAATCGAAAGTTTTATAATAAAAATCTCACCCTCTAATCTTCAAAGACGGTGCAAATTGCCACACTGTTCCATTCGGATTCACGGAAAAGATGACCTACTCCGCCGCCATCTGCATCGATGCGATTTTTTTAGAAATGCCATATTGTGCAATCAACAGATTCTTAACGGCTTCCGCACGTTGCTTTGGCAATGCGTATGTTGGTAGCAAGCGGACCTTCGGGAGAAGAATATCCGCGGACCTCCACACGCGCACGAGGGTGGGACTTCAAGTAAGCTGCCACACGCTCCACATTAGGAAACTGAGGTGCATCGACCACGACACGTCCCACACCAAAGCTGATGATAGTTTCTAATTTATGCACTACTTTAGCCGTAGTCTGGGCAGTCGCAGGAGCAGAAGTCACAGCTGGTGATGTTGTCACGCCAGTGGCTGTGGTAGCTGGAGTGGTCTCTGCTATGGGAGCAATCAAGGGCATCGTCTGAGGATTGGCGACTATTTTTGCCAAAAGCAACTCGAGTTGCGCGATGCGCTGCTTCTGGGTAGCGAGGAGCACATCGCGATTCGCCATTTCTTTCAAGAAGAATTGCATCACTTTTTTATCATCCGTCATGGGTACTCCCAAACCTAACCCATCAAGCGTAGTGGGAGTAGCTGTTGCCGCATCGAGCACGGGTTGTGTCTCAACTGGAACAACAGGGGCGTTGGAAACAGTAGTAGAAGTGGACACGACAGGGGTGGGAGTTTCCACTGGGGCATTCACCACAGCTGGAGCGTTAGCCACCTGTGCAGACACCACAGGCTCATTCACCAGAGCAACAGGCGCAATAGGTGCAGGCACTAGCTGACAGAGGGCAAGAGTCCGCTTTGCCCCCAAACGATAAGTGACTCCAAGAGAGAGGTCAAACTCTGCGCGATTAGCATTAAAACTCTCGTAATTTACTGCCCCATCATTGCGTAAGTCGAAACGTACACCAGGGCGCACACCGATGCCCCAACGTCGATGGGCACCAAAATTACAAGTAAAATCTACACCCCACTTGCTCACCAAATAGTTGGCATCAAAACTGTTGCGGCGCGATTTATTGAAAATATGTCCCCATCCGGCAGAACCTTTGACTTCGACTTCAAACAATCGGGGTTGTCCCACACTTCCAGCAAAGAGATTGCCCAAGTTCAGGCTACCCACCAGATGCACTTGCGAACGCTCGTAACGTGTAAGAGAGAGCTTGTTGTTCCAAGACACATAATCCACGTCCACACCGAGAGAAAAAGCCGAGGTGAGCTGTTTCTTCATCCCTACTGTGAGAGTTGGTGTGAGGAGTTGGGGTTGAGGTTCGTAAATAAGGGGATGCACGACTCCCCCTGCTACAGTAACAGACCAGTTGTCCGAAAATTTAGGGAAAGCGGTGTACTGCGCACGTGCACCAACGAGTGCCGTGCCAGCCAACAGGGTAAAGAGCAGTCTTTTCATAAAACTATAATTCGATATATCGCCTTCTTTCAAGGCTTTTGCGAGGAAATCACAGCGCATCGCTTGCACATAGCCTCACACACTTCAAGCAAATGCGCTATGACATCAAGGAGTTTACTACATCCATCACGCATTTCTGGGTGAGAGGAAGAGCCAAAACAAGTACACTGTCGTCATACCTAAGCGCCATAGTTGCCACGGCACATTGGGACACAATTCCTCATTTGCAAAATTACGGGGTAATTAAGAGAAATCCAAATTATTACAGAGATTTCTTGCACTTCGTTTGCTCAATTCGCTGTTTCGTGCTATATTTGCTTATGATTGTTTGTCATGCAATGACAGTGTTTCGCTTTGGCACTGAATTTGCAAAATTACAATTCGACGACATCCAACGCGCAATGCACGCACTAGAGGTTGTACCGTTCGGAAGTTTTGTCACCCCACTAGAATTCACATTTATCATCCTAATAACTTGACCACATCATGGCACAAGAACAAGCTCCTCAACAGCTCCAAATCGAGCTGACTCCCGAAGTAGCCAACGGCAACTACAGCAACTTGGCAATCATCAACCACAGCAACCAAGAATTTGTCATCGATTTCGTGGCAGCTCTTCCTGGTTTGCCCCAAGCCCGCGTGAACAACCGCCAAATTCTCTCTCCCGAAAGCGCTAAGCGTCTCCTTTTCGCGCTTCAAGAAAATGTAGTGAACTACGAGCAACAATTTGGCACGATTCAACTTGGCGGTGCTCCTGAAGCAGCTCAACCCGAAGGCATTGGCCGCACTGCTACTCCTTTCGGTTTGCCCGAAGGCAACGCTTAATTGCGTCCTTGATGCGGTAGTCAGCACTGCGCTGAACGATAAAAGTATCCCATTCATCCTGCGATGAGTGGGATTTTTTTGGCTCCCAACGCAATACTGCTGCGCTGAAGGCGAACTAATACTGAAGATGTCAATCATAAAATGCTTCCTCGTTTCAACATCGAATCAGAAACCTCAGAAATTCATGATTTCTCTCTCTCCTTCAGAAGAAGTGTAGTTCAATACGTAGGAGAGAACTGAAAAAATGATGGAGATTTTCTCAAAAACGTGGGAGATTTTCTCGAAAACGATGGAGATTTTTCAAAAAACGTGGGAGTTTTTTTTCTGAACAACGGAGATTTATTCCAAAGCCTCGGACGATTGAGCAAGCGGCATGGAGCATTCCGCTGCAATACTTCACCTAGAAAATCTCTCCTCATGGAAAGCATCGCAAGGAAGCGTGAAAACACAGCCTTAAAAAGTGTTGCAATCCTCTCCCTCGCGCGGGCGCGCTACGCGCACCCTGCAATTTATGCCTTTTTGCTTTCACAACCTTCACAGATTTCCGCGTAACCTTCTTTGTGTCAAGTCGTAACAAGCACCTTTCGGACATATTTTAACAAAACAACGAATTCCTCCTTGAAAAGGGACACAGTCTCGAGATTTTTCGGCACTGGTTTCCCGTGACTACAGCAACCCGATTTTTCGGGTTTGAAACAGGACATGTGTGAAGGTTGTGAAAGCAAAAAAGTGGAAATCACAGGGAAGGCGCATATGTACGCGCGCGTGAGCAACCGCATCAAAAAACGTGAGGGAAAAGCCCCTCAAACAACGAAAGCTATGGGAGAAACAAAATTGATTGAAGCAAACGCATGAAAAACACGTGGTGACGGGCAAATGTCTCCTTTTGACTTGGTGCCATGACAGAGGATGCCCGCGCACAGAGGCAAGCGAGTGATGCTGCTCAGCTGATTTCGCAACTCACTTTCTATGCTGGCTATGGAACTCATTATCACTACATATTGCAATCTCCACCTATCATTTCACACCATGTCTCAAGAAAAAAATGCAGTTTTCTGCGATTTTTTATCACTTTGCCCTCATATCCTCCCATATACTTATAGGGAGCCACAGGCAGAAAAACACCGCTCACAAAAAAGTGAGGAAGCCGCGCTCCCCCACTCTATCTTCTTTCACGGCACTAAGCCAACACCATATACTTCCTCACCAGAGGACTTACCCTCAGTTCTTCGTGATGCGCGCCAAATAGGCAGTGCTATCCGCGTCTTCGCGAAGCACTTCGACGCTATAACCATGGCGCGCAGCATCTGCCACCAGCGTCTCGCGGTCAATGTAGAGCCAATTAAAGGGTTCGCCTTCCACTGCTCCATAGCTCATGCGATAATCCACCTCGCCATAGTAGCCTTCCACGCCAGTGAGGTCGAGAAAACCGTCTTCATCTTCGTAGATGTAGGACAAATCGCAAGCATCGGTGATGACGCTTCCACCAGGAGCCAGCAGTTCATCTAGGCGCGCCAAAAAGGCTGGGAGTTCGTTGAGACCTCCGCAGATGCCCAGACCGTTCATGAGCATGAAAATGGTATCATAGTCTTTGCCAAAATCATCGGTGAAGAAATCTGCCAGTTGCACCTGCTGCAATCCGCGTTGGCGCATGGCAGCCACACACCCCGGACTTACATCAATAGACACCACTTCGTGCCCTTGAGCTTGAAGGGCTAGAGCATGGCATCCGGCTCCAGCACCCACATCGAGTACTCTGCCGCGAGCATGGCTCAGCGCAGCACGCTCTAGGGGCGGCATCTCGGTGAAAGTTCTGAAGAGATGCGACACAGGGATCTCATCATCATCAAATATCGTGGAATGCACCGCGATGGCTTCTGCCTGCCCATTTTGCAAATAGTCGAGCACGGCTTGTCCCATCGGATCATGTTGGGGAGAGAGGGTCATAGTTGGAAAAGGATGAGGGGCTACTCAGCGTCGGCGCGGGCTGTGATGCTCTTCCTGCATTTCATTGCAGTGAAATGGAGCAACGGCATCGCGTGACAAGACGCAGGAGCAGCGGTCGATGAAAGGGAGGAAAAACAAAAACACTCCCCACCAAGTGGAGGACTCAGTGGGGAGTGTCGGGAGATTTAGCCCACAAGGGGCAAAATGTGAGAGAGATTAGTCTTCAGACTTCTCTTCAGAGGTTTGGTAGTCGTCCATGTCACCCACAACGATGCGGTTGAACTCGCGGAGACCGGTACCGGCAGGAATGAGGTGACCGCAGATGACGTTTTCCTTCATACCTTCGAGGTAGTCCGTCTTGCCAGAGATAGCAGCTTCGTTGAGCACCTTAGTGGTTTCTTGGAAGGATGCTGCTGACATGAAGGACTTGGTCTGGAGGGCTGCACGAGTGATACCTTGCAGGATTTGGGTAGAGGTGGCAGGCACGGCATCGCGAACAACTACGGGCTTGAGGTCGCGGCGCTTGAGCTGTGAGTTTTCGTCACGGAGCTTACGAGCCGTTACAATCATACCCTTCTTCATTGTTTCAGAATCGCCTTGGTCCACAACGACTTTCTTACCCCAGATGCGGTCGTTCTCTTCTGCAAAGTCGTTTTTGTCGACGATTTGAGATTCGAGGAAGCGGGTGTCACCAGCTTCGTTGATCTGCACCTTGCGCATCATCTGACGCACGATAACTTCAAAGTGCTTGTCGTTGATTTTTACACCTTGCAAACGATAAACGTCTTGCACCTCGTTGACGATGTATTCCTGAACGGCGGTAGGACCCTGGATGGCAAGGATGTCGCCAGGAGTGATGCTACCATCGGAGAGAGGCGTACCAGCGCGAACGTAGTCGTTCTCTTGAACCAAGATTTGCTTGGAGAGAGGCACGAGATACTTCTTGATTTCACCGAGCTTAGAAGTTACGATGATTTCACGATTACCGCGCTTGATGCTACCCATGGTGATTTCACCATCGATTTCAGAAACGACAGCGGGGTTGGATGGATTGCGTGCCTCGAAGAGCTCAGTCACACGAGGCAGACCACCGGTGATGTCACCAGCAGAACCGACCACACGAGGAATCTTGACGATGACGTCACCCGCCTTGAGCACTTGTTGGTCTTCGACAGACAAGTGACCGTTGATGGGGAAGTTGTAAGTGCGGAGCGTTTCGCCACTTTCGTTGACGATGTGCGCAGTAGGCACTACACCACGTTCCTTAGATTCGATGATGATGCGTTCGCGGAGACCAGTAGCTTCGTCTTCTTCGACACGATAGGTGACACCTTCGCGCACGTCTTCGAAGACAATGCGACCAGCCACTTCGGTAACGATAACGGCGTTGAAGGGGTCCCACTTAGCCACCACAGTTCCCTTAGAGATGCTCTGACCATCGTTGACGAAGAGTTGTGAGCCGTAAGGTACGTTTTGGGTAGAGAGGACGATGCCTGTATTCTCGTTGATGAAGCGAACTTCGGTGAGTCGAGACACAACCACCTTGCCGGGAGTGCCGTCGTCGCCCATCACGTCTACAGTGCGGAGTTCGTCGAATTCAGCACGGCAGTCGCTCTTAGCCACGATAGTTGCGTTGGCAGCAGCACCACCGGCGATACCACCGGCGTGGAACGTACGGAGTGTGAGCTGCGTACCAGGTTCACCGATGGACTGTGCAGCGATGACACCCACAGCTTCACCCTTCTGTACCATCTTTGAGGTAGAGAGGTTGCGACCGTAGCACTTCATGCAGACACCATGACGGCTTTCGCAGGTGAGCACGGAGCGGATTTCCACTTCTTCGATGCCTGCAGCCTCGATAGCTGCTGCAATGGCTTCGGTGATTTCTTCACCACTGTGCACGAGGATGTGTCCATCTTCGGGGTGTGCGATGTCGTGAACAGAAACGCGACCGAGGATGCGCTCTGAGAGGGAAGAAACGATTTCTTCACCATTCTTCAATGCGGTGCAAACGAGTCCGCGGAGGGTGCCGCAGTCTTCTTCGTTGATGATGACATCGTGTGATACATCCACAAGACGACGAGTGAGGTAACCTGCGTCGGCAGTCTTCAAAGCGGTATCCGCAAGACCCTTACGCGCACCGTGGGTAGAGATAAAGTACTCCAACACGGACATACCTTCCTTAAAGTTAGAAAGGATGGGGTTTCAATCGTAGAACGGGTGTCGGCACCTGCCTTTTGGGGCTTTGCCATCAAACCACGCATACCAGCGAGCTGAGCAATCTGATCGGCGCTACCACGAGCACCAGAGTCGAGCATCATGAAGACTGCGTTGAAACCTTGGTCGGCTTCGGTCATTTGCTTCATGAGGGTGCTCTTGATGTCGCTGTTCACCTTGGTCCAAGTGTCAATAACTTGGTTGTAACGCTCGTTGTCGGTGATGAAACCCATACCATAGTCACCCATGATTTGTTCGATGCGGTCGTTACCAGCCTTTACGATTTCAGCCTTTTCCTTAGGAATGATGATATCGTCGAGGTTGAACGAAAGACCACCTTCGTATGCCTTGCGATAACCGAGGTTTTTGATGCCATCGAGGAATTCGCAAGCGCGGGTCATACCAACGCACTTGATGACCTTGGTGATGATGTCGCGGAGAGACTTCTTAGAGATGATGGTATTAACAAAACCGACTTCGCTAGGAATGACTTCGTTGACAATGACACGACCTACAGAAGTTTCCACCAAGTGACGGATGGGGAGACCATTCTCATTGATGTCGTCTACCAACACTTTGACAGGGGCGTGCATCGCAACCTTACCTTCGTTGTAGGCGATGATGGCTTCTTCAGGTCCGTAGAAGGTGAGACCAGTGCCCTTCGCACCAGGACGGAGCTTAGAGATGTAGTAGAGACCGAGCACCATGTCCTGCGAGGGCACTGTGATAGGTGCACCGTTGGCAGGGTTGAGGATGTTGTGGCTCTGGAGCATGAGCATTTGTGACTCCAAGATGGCTTCGTTGGAGAGGGGGAGGTGGACTGCCATTTGGTCACCGTCGAAGTCGGCGTTAAATGCAGTACATGCCAAGGGGTGGAGCTGGATGGCCTTACCCTCAATCATCTTGGGCTGGAACGCCTGGATGGAGAGACGGTGAAGCGATGGAGCACGGTTGAGGAACACGGGGTGTCCCTTCATGACGAGTTCGAGGATGTCCCAGATGATGGGATCGCGACGATCGACAATCTTCTTCGCGCTCTTCACGGTCTTCACGATACCGCGCTCGATGAGCTTGCGGATGACAAAGGGCTTATAGAGCTCTGCTGCCATGAGCTTGGGAAGACCGCATTCTCCCATCTTGAGTTCGGGACCTACAACGATAACGGAACGACCAGAATAGTCGACACGCTTACCGAGGAGGTTTTGACGGAAGCGACCTTGCTTACCCTTCAATGAGTCAGAGAGTGACTTGAGGGGACGGTTGCTTTCGCTCTTCACTGCACTACTCTTGCGGCTGTTGTCGAAGAGGCTATCCACAGCTTCTTGAAGCATACGCTTTTCGTTGCGGAGGATGACTTCAGGAGCCTTGATTTCGAGCAAACGTTTGAGGCGATTGTTGCGAATGAGCACGCGGCGATAGAGGTCGTTCAAGTCGGAAGTGGCGAAACGGCCACCATCGAGGGGAACGAGGGGGCGCAACTCGGGAGGAGTGACGGGGATAATCTTCATGATCATCCACTCGGGCTTGTTGCGATCCTTAGAGGCACGGAAAGACTCTACGACTTGGAGACGCTTGAGGGCATCGTTCTTCTTGGCTACAGAACCATCGCTGTTGGCGCGGTCGCGGAGCTCATAGGAGAGGCTGTCGAGGTCGATGCGTTGCAAAAGGTCGAGGATCGCCTCTGCACCCATTTTTGCGATGAACTTATTGGGGTCGCTGTCCTCGAGATATTGATTATCACGGGGGAGCTTAGCCAAAGCATCGAGATATTCGTCTTCGGTCAACAAATCGTTGACTGCGAAATCATCTGCAAGAGCACCAGGTTGTACGACAACATAACGTTCGTAGTAGATGATTTGATCGAGCTTCTTGGTGGGGATACCGAGAAGGTAACCCATCTTGTTGGGAAGAGAGCGGAAATACCAGATGTGTGCTACAGGCACGACCAACTGGATGTGTCCAGCACGCTCACGACGCACCTTTTTCTCGGTCACTTCCACACCACAACGGTCGCAGACGATGCCTTTGTAGCGGATGCGCTTATACTTTCCGCAGTGGCACTCATAGTCCTTGGTAGGACCGAAGATGCGTTCGCAGAAAAGTCCATCGCGCTCGGGCTTGTAGGTGCGGTAGTTGATGGTTTCGGGTTTCAATACTTCACCATAGGAGTTCTCCTGAATTTCTTCAGGAGAAGCCAAGCCTATGGTAATCTTGGTGAAGTTAGTTTTTATCTTTCTGTCTGTCTTGAAAGCCATAACTGAAATATATGTGGGTGAGAAAGATGCTTGTGATTAGTCGAGCGAGATGCTTAGACCGAGACCACGGAGCTCATGGAGCAACACGTTGAGTGATTCGGGGATGCCAGGAGTTGGCATGGGATCACCCTTAACGATAGCTTCGTAAGCCTTGGAACGGCCGGTGACATCATCGGACTTGATGGTGAGGATTTCTTGAAGCACGTGGCTAGCACCGAAGGCTTCGATTGCCCAGACTTCCATCTCTCCGAAACGCTGACCACCAAATTGTGCTTTACCACCAAGAGGTTGCTGAGTGATGAGAGAGTAAGGTCCGATAGAACGTGCGTGCATCTTGTCTTCTACCATGTGACCGAGCTTAAGCATGTAGGTCACACCTACAGTTGCCTTTGGTCGAATTCTTCACCGGTGGCACCGTCATAAAGCTGAGTTGCGCAGTAGCGGGGAAGACCGGCTTTGTCGGTCCATTCACAGAGGTCTTCGAGGTGTGCACCGTCAAAGATGGGGGTAGCAAACTTGAGTCCGAGCTTCTTACCAGCGTAACCAAGTACGGCTTCAAACACCTGTCCGATGTTCATACGAGAAGGCACACCGAGGGGGTTGAGCACGATGTCGACGGGAGTACCATCTGCGAGGAATGGCATATCTTCTTGACGCACGATTTTAGAGACAATACCCTTGTTACCGTGACGACCTGCCATCTTATCACCGACACCAATCTTACGCTTCTTAGCGATGTAGACCTTAGCCATCTGGATGATACCACTGGGGAGTTCATCACCGATGGTGATAGCATACTTTTCGCGCATACGCTTGGCATCCATCTCGTTGAATTTGCGGAGATAGTTGATGACAAGTGCACGAATCATGCCGTCGATGCGAGCATCACCAGTCCAGTTTTCCAACTCGAGCGCAGTGAAGTCGAGAGTCGCAAAAAGGCTCTTAGAGAACTTAGCACCCTTGGCGATAACTTCTGCACCGATGTTGTCCTTCACACCGAGAGAGGTGAAGTCCTTGGTGAGGGCAACGAGCTTATCGAGCATGATGCTCTTGAGTTCGTTGGTTTCGCTGTCGAACTTATTGTCGATTTCTCAAGACGTTCTTTGTCTTTGAGCTTTTCTGCACGAGAGAGTTTGTGAACGCGGCTGAAGAGGCGTTTGTTGATCACAACACCAGAGAGAGAAGGATTGGCCTTCAAAGAAGCGTCCTTCACATCGCCTGCCTTCTCACCGAAGATGGCGCGAAGCAACTTTTCTTCTGGAGTGGGGTCGCTTTCTCCCTTTGGAGTGATCTTACCGATGAGGATATCGCCAGGAACGATGCGAGCACCGACACGAACAATACCGTTTTCGTCGAGATCCTTGGTAGCGTCTTCTGACACGTTGGGGATGTCGTTGGTGAGTTGCTCCATACCGCGCTTGGTTTCGCGCACTTCGAGGGAGTACTCATCGACATGTACTGAGGTGAGGATGTCTTCGCGCACCATACGTTCGTTGAGCACGATAGCATCTTCATAGTTGTAACCCTTCCAAGGCATGTAAGCAACGAGGAGGTTGCGACCCAATGCGAGTTCGCCATCTTCAGTTGCATAACCTTCGGTGAGGATGTCTCCAGCCTTGACACGTTGGCCCTTGTCGCAAGTTGGACGAAGGTCGATGGTCATGTTCTGGTTGGTACGACGGAACTTAGGAATATTGTACTCTACAGTGGCAGGTTCGAAGGCTACAAACTCTTCGTCCTCGGTGCGATCGTAGGTGATAACAATCTTAGTGGCATCAACGTAATCGATAACACCATCGCGTTCTGCCGTAATCATCGTACGGCTATTTTCGCAGACTTGCTTCTCAATACCTGTACCGACGATAGGGGCTTCGGAACGAATGAGAGGCACAGCCTGACGCATCATGTTAGATCCCATGAGTGCACGGTGAGCGTCATCGTGCTCCAAGAAGGGAATCAAAGCTGCTGCGATTGAGGCAATCTGCTGAGGAGCTACGTCCATGAGTTGCACTTCCGCAGGGGGAACCACGGGATAGTCAGCATCTTGACGGCTCTTAACCGTCTTACGGATGAAGCTACCATCTTCGTTCAAGGGTGCGTTACCCTGACCGATGATTTTGCCTTCTTCTTCTTCAGCACTGAGATACACTGCAGTGCTGTTGTCAAGATTTACTTTATAGATATCGTTGCCTTCAGCATCCTTCTCACCACTGTTTTCGATGACACGATAAGGGGTTTCGATGAAGCCGAGGTCGTTGATCTTAGCATATACGCAGAGAGAAAGAGATCAAACCAATGTTTGGTCCTTCAGGGCTTTCAATAGGACAGAGACGACCATAGTGAGTGTAGTGTACGTCACGCACCTCGAAGCCGGCACGCTCACGAGACAAACCACCAGGACCAAGTGCAGAAAGACGACGCTTGTGCGTTACTTCAGCCAAGGGGTTGGTTTGGTCCATGAATTGTGACAAAGCGTTCGTACCGAAGAACGAGTTGATCACACTGGAAATGGTCTTTGCGTTGATGAGCTCTACGGGAGTGAAGACTTCGTTGTCGCGAACGTTCATGCGCTCACGGATAGTGCGGCTCATACGTGCCAAACCAATAGAGAATTGGTTGGAGAGTTGTTCGCCAACGGTGCGCACACGACGGTTAGACAAGTGGTCGATGTCGTCTACTTGTGCCTTAGAGTTGATGAGCTCAACGAGGTACTTGATAATTTCGATGATGTCTTCACGAGTCAATACGCGAACATCGAAGTCTGTGTCGAGTCCCAACTTCTTGTTGATGCGGTAGCGACCTACTTCACCCAAGTCATAACGCTTTTCTGAGAAGAAAAGATTGTTGATAACTTCGCGAGCACTTGCTTCATCAGCAGGGTCTGAGTTACGGAGCTGACGGTAGATATACATCACAGCTTCGCGCTCAGAGTTAGTTGCGTCCTTTTGGAGCGTGTTGAAGATGATAGAGTAATCGCTGTTAGAAGCTTCTTCGTGGTGGAGCAAAATTGTATCTACACCAGATTCGATGATGTCAACGATGTTGTCTTCATCCAATGTGGTTTCACGGTCTACGATAATCTCAGAACGTTCGATAGAAACAACTTCACCAGTACCTTCGTCTACGAGGTCTTCTACCCAAGTGCGAACAACACGACCCGCAACCTTGCGGCCGATTACCTTCTTGAGGTTGGTCTTGTTGACCTTAACTTCTTCTGCAAGATTAAAGAGCAACAGGATGTCCTTGTCGTTAGCATAACCGATGGCACGAAGCAACGTAGTAACGGGCAATTTCTTCTTACGATCAATGTAAGCATACATCACGCTGTTGATATCGGTTGCAAACTCGATCCAGCTTCCCTTGAAAGGAATGATACGTGCACTATAGAGTTGAGAGCCGTTAGCGTGTACACTCGATCCAAAGAATACACCAGGTGAACGGTGCAACTGTGACACAACAACACGTTCAGCACCATTGATGATGAACGTACCATTGTCGGTCATGTAGGGGATTGGACCGAGGAAGACGCTTTGTTCCACCGTCTCAAACTCTTCGTGATCGGGGTCAGTACAGAACAACTTGAGTTTTGCACGGAGGGGCACGCTATAGGTGAGACCACGTTCCAAGCACTCTTCAATGCTATAACGGGGAGCATCAATATAGTAGTCCAAAAACTCAAGGACGAAGTTGTTGCGAGTGTCTGCGATGGGGAAGTTTTCAGCAAACACTTTGTACAAGCCATCGTTCTTACGTTGTTCAAAAGGAGTATCCAATTGGAGGAATTCCTTGAATGATTTCAACTGGACGTCGAGGAAATCGGGATACGGCATCGGATTGTTTACCGACGCGAAGTTGACACGATTATTGATTACTTGCGACATTCTAGAAGTCTTTATCTTAAATTATTATTGGTGACCTCAAGCAGGTATCAGCCGCTTGAGACCTTGTCTTACGAAAGAACGACACATCAGTGCTTCATGAAAACTACAACTGACAGGATGATAACAAACAAACTAACAAACAATCAAGACGTTGTAAGCTTCTTCCAAGGACAATCACAAGAAGCAGAAAGTCCTTGAAAGCACATCAAAGTGACGTATTTCGCGATAAGACACAAAAAGGTTAAGAACCCTCTACCAGAGGATCCTTAACCGTATTCCCTATTGGGAGGGTAGACTTGAATTAAGCAAGTTCTACTTCAGCACCAGCTTCTTCGAGAGCCTTCTTGAGTGCTTCAGCTTCTTCCTTACCTACGCCTTCCTTGAGCTTGCTAGGAACACCGTCAACGAGGTCCTTAGCTTCCTTCAAACCGAGACCGCAAGCTTCCTTCACAGCCTTAACGACTTGGAGCTTAGCAGCACCTGCGCTCTTGAGAACAACGTCGAAAGAGCTCTTCTCTTCAGCGGCAGCAGCACCAGCTGCACCAGGAGCAGCAACAGCAACAGCTGCAGCAGCGGGTTCAATACCGTACTCTTCCTTGAGGACAGTTGCAAGTTCGTTTACTTCTTTTACAGTAAGATTCACAAGTTCTTCTGCAAGGGCTTTGATATCTGCCATAATTGTATGTATTTATTGATTTGAGTTTTGTGTGAAATCTCAACTTCTTCCGTCTGCATTTGACATTTGTGGTGCAGCAGAAAAAGATTGAGGGCAATTTGAGCTATAGCTAATGTAAGCTATGCGCAAGAATTAAGCGTTCTTCTTGCCGATAGTTTCAAGCACACCGTGAATAGTAGAACCTGCGCTGGTAAGTGCAGAAACAACATTCTTGGCAGGGGCTTTGGAGGAGAGAGATAACTTCTGCGATAACCTCGTTCTTGCTCTTGATAGCGCAAAGGGCATCGAGTTGTTCTGCTCCTACATAGAAACCTTCTTCTGCGTAAGCAGCCTTGAGTGCGGGAATACCTGTAGCCTTACCAGCTTCCTTAATAAGCTTAGCAGGAACGTTAGCTGTATTGCAGAACATTACAGCAGTCGTACCCTTGAGAACGGGAACGAGGGGACTGTAGTCTACTTCAGCCTTATCGAAAGTCTTTTCGAGAAGGGTATTCTTTACCACTACCATCTTGATGCCTTCAGCGAAGCACTTGCGACGCAAGTTGCTAGTAGCTTCAGCATTCAAGCCCGTTACGTCAACGAGGTAGAAGTGTGCATATTCTTTAAGTTGTTCACCGAGACGCTCGATGATAAGGGCTTTATCTTCTTTTCTCATGATGCGATAACAAATTAGGCTTCTTCAACTGACTTGGGGTCAATCTTGACACCCTTGCTCATGGTGGAAGAAAGATAAATACTCTTTACATAGGTACCCTTAGCAGCAGCGGGCTTCAACTTCATGATAGCAGAGATAAATTCCTTGGCATTGCCAATCATCTTCTCAGTATCGAAAGAAACCTTACCGATAGACGCGTGGATGATACCAGCCTTGTCCACCTTGAAGTCGATCTTACCAGACTTAACTTCACGAACAGCCTTAGCAACGTCCATGGTTACAGTACCACTCTTAGGGTTAGGCATGAGGCCACGAGGACCGAGAACACGGCCGAGTGCACCAATCTTACCCATGATGGCAGGCATCGTGATGATTACATCGATGTCAGTCCAGCCACCTTTGATTTGTCAATATACTCGTCGAGACCTACATAGTCAGCACCAGCTTCCTTTGCAGCAGCTTCCTGATCGGGAGTGCAAAGGCAGAGCACACGTACAGACTTACCAGTACCATGAGGAAGGGCTACAACGCCGCGAACCATTTGGTTAGCTTTACGAGGGTCTACACCGAGACGAACGTCGATATCGAGGGATGCGTCGAACTTGGTAGTGGTGATTTCCTTTACCAAGTTGCAAGCTTCAGCGAGTGAATACGCCTTACCTGCTTCAACCTTCCCTGCTACCAACTTTTGATTTTTAGTAAGTTTACTCATTGTTCAGAAATTGGATTGTTATGAATTAAGCGGGGAAGTCACCCTTAACTGTGATACCCATGCTGCGTGCAGTACCTGCAACGAGGCGCATAGCAGACTCAACTGTGAAGCAGTTGAGGTCGGGCATTTTATCTTCTGCGATAGCCTTAACTTGATCCCAAGTAATTTCAGCAATCTTGTTACGGTTAGGCTGAGCGGAACCACTCTTCTTTTTGGCAGCTTCCAACAATTGAATTGCCACAGGAGGAGTCTTTACAATGAAAGTGAAGCTCTTGTCTGTGTAATAGGTGATTACAACAGGAAGAACCTTACCAGCCTTCTCCTGAGTACGGGCGTTGAACTGCTTGCAGAAGTCCATGATGTTGATACCCTTAGAACCGAGAGCAGGACCTACGGGAGGACTTGGATTAGCAGCACCACCTTTAATTTGGAGCTTGATTTGTCCAGCAATTTCTTTTGCCATTGTGATTATACTTATTGATGATTGAGTTTGAGAGGATAGAGATTTGCGTAACCGAATCTATTATTCCTTCTCGACTTGCATAAAACCAAGTGTCAGCGGTTGTGCACGGCCGAACACCATAACGGACACCGTAACAGTCTTCTTCTCTTTGTTGACTTCTTGGACAACACCAGAGAATCCACTGAAAGGACCGTCCTTCACCTTCACGCTATCGTTTACTTCGTAAGGGATGACCATCTCAGCCGGTTCGGTTTCGAGTTCATCCGCTTTACCGAGGATACGATTTACTTCACTTGGACGAAGAGGTTCGGGATTATCCGTTCCTCCTAGGAATCCAAGGCAGTTGGGAGTGCTTCTGAGGATATGAGCAATTTCGCCACCAGGTGTGCTTCTACAAGCACATAACCCGGCAGATAGTTTCTTTCCTTCACAACGCGTTTAGAGCCTTGCATCTGGTAAACCTTCTCTGTCGGGATCATTACCTGCGCCACGAAACCACCGAGCTGACCATTTTTAATTTCAGCATCGATGTACTCCTTCACCTTGGCTTCCTTTCCACTTACGGCACGCATAACGTACCATTTGAATTTTTCGTCAGCCATAAGATGAGTTTAATTTCGTTGGTAGACAAAGTTCATAATCGTCTCAAAAAGCGAATCTTCCGCAAAGACCACAATTGCAATGATTATGGAAGCAACGAGCACTACAATTGCGCTGTGCGTCAACTCCCGGCGTGTGGGCCAAGTGGTATTATGCGCTAATTCTGAATACGAATCTTTGCAGTATTTGATAATCCGATTCATTTTTCTTTTTATTTGCACGGGAAGAGAGGCTCGAACTCCCGACACCTGGTTTTGGAGACCAGTGCTCTACCAACTGAGCTATTCCCGTAGGAAGGTCTCCAGCTCCGAAGAACCGGAGACCTTAGTATAGTGTGACTAAGTCAGCTATGCTAGACTTGGATTAGTCAAGGATTTCGGTGATTTGACCAGAACCTACTGTGCGGCCACCTTCGCGGATAGCGAAGCGGAGACCTACGTTGAGTGCTACAGCGTAGATGAGGTGTACAGTGATTTCCACGTTGTCACCAGGCATTACCATTTCAACGCCTTCGGGGAGAATAATCTCACCGGTGCAGTCCATGGTACGGAGGTAGAACTGAGGACGGTACTTGTTACCGAATGGAGTGTGACGACCACCTTCTTCCTTCTTGAGGACGTAGATAGAAGCCTTGAAAGTAGTGTGGGGTTTGATAACACCGGGGTGGGTGATAACCATACCACGCTTAATTTCTTGCTTGTCGATACCACGGAGGAGGAGACCAACGTTGTCACCAGCTTCACCTTGATCGAGGAGCTTGCGGAACATTTCCACACCAGTTACAACAGACTTCTTGTCTTCACCGAGACCGAGGATTTGAACTTCGTCACCAACCTTAACGATACCAGTTTCTACACGACCAGTAGCAACAGTACCACGACCAGTGATAGAGAACACGTCTTCAACAGGCATCAAGAAGGGCTTATCGCGATCGCGAGGAGGCTCTTGAATCCATTCGTCAACAGCGTTCATGAGGTTCATTACGCTTTCAACACCCTTAGGATCGCCATTGAGTGCACCGAGTGCAGTACCACGGATGATAGGAGTGTCTTCTTCGAAATCGTATTGACTGAGGAGGTCTTGCATATCCATTTCAACGAGCTCGAGCATTTCTTCGTCTTCAACGAGGTCGCACTTGTTGAGGAATACAACGAGACGGGGAACGTTTACCTGACGAGCAAGGAGGATGTGCTCACGAGTCTGAGGCATAGGACCGTCAGTTGCAGCAACTACAATGATAGCACCGTCCATTTGCGCAGCACCAGTTACCATGTTCTTCACATAGTCGGCGTGACCTGGGCAGTCTACGTGTGCGTAGTGACGCTTCGCAGTTTCGTATTCAACGTGAGCAGTGTTAATAGTGATACCACGTTCCTTTTCTTCAGGAGCGTTGTCGATTTGGTCGAAAGACTTAGCTTCAGAAAGACCAGCATCAGCAAGCACCTTAGTGATAGCAGCAGTAAGAGTAGTCTTACCGTGGTCAACGTGACCGATAGTACCAATGTTCACGTGCGGCTTGGTACGCTCGAAATGTTCTTTTGCCATTGTAGTTATTGTTAGATTGTTAGAAATCAGATACTGAAAAAGACTGGAGAAAAAAGAGCAGAACCCTCCCCAATCTCACTCTAGAGAGCTGTTAGTGAGACTTGAACTCACGACCTCTTCCTTACCAAGGAAGTGCTCTACCGCTGAGCTATAACAGCATACCCTTATATTTGAGCGGAAAACGGGGCTCAAACCCGCAACCCCCAGCTTGGAAGGCTAGTGCTCTATCAATTGAGCTATTTCCGCAGAGCCCGACTTTAGCGGGCAACCCGACTTTAGCAGGTGTGGGTAGTGATGGATTCGAACCACCGAAGGCGTAAGCCAGCAGATTTACAGTCTGCCCCATTTGGCCACTCTGGTAACTACCCGGACGAAATCGAGATTTTCAAGTGCTCCTCGGAGCGTCGTCTCGATTTCGAGTGCAAAGGTAGGCATAATTTTGAAACCTACAAACTTTTCTGCGCTTTTTTTTCGCGTCAACTATGATTTTCTTTATTTTCAGCAAGCTCGCGGCGAGCTACATCGATGCAAAGATCTACCGCTTCCTCAAAAGTATCAGCCGTTTTTTCTGCATGAATGGTATGACCAGCAAGAACGACATTCAGACGAGCTTCCTTATTCTTTGCAGTCTCGGGCTTTACCACTTCAAGGGTAAACTCTACATGTTGCACATTTTCGTGCTTTTCGAGTTTAGCCACTTTCTTTTCCACGTATGCCATGAGCTTATCAGTGGCTGTGAATTTGTTTGTTTTAAGTTTGAATTCCATGGTGTCCTCCTTTTTCTTTATAGGTTAATGGACTAGATTATTGGTGCGAAGTTGGAAGCACCTTTCTTCATCAGCGAATATAAGAACTTCCACGCAAACCTCCAAACTTTTTCTTTATTTTTTCTGCAAATCTTTTCTTTGGCTAGCAGCTGCTTCATTTGCGCTGCCGCGGATGCGCTTGCGCATATTGCTGCTGCAACTCTGACAATGTGGTGTGGGTATAGATAGCCGTCGTGGCAACACTCTCATGACCAAGCAATTGCTGTATTGCCTCCAGTCGTGCCCCATTGGCGAGCATAGCTGTCGCAAAGCTATGACGCAACACGTGCGGAGTTTTCTTGGTTTGAGTGGTGACTGCCGATAGTGTTTGATGTACCATTTTGCGCAACGCTGCGTAAGTATAAGCACGCCCTTGTGGATTGAGAAACAATTGTGGCGCATGTGGAGTATCTGCAAAGTAAGCAGCTCGCTCTTCGATATACTGTTCAAGCGTTTCTCGCAGTTCTTCGCCAAAAGGCACAATGCGTTGTTTGTTTCCCTTACCAGTTACCCGAAGTTGCTTCTGCAACAAATCAACATCTGCGGGACAAAGCGCCAACAACTCAGCAGCCCGCAGCCCGGTGTGATAAAGCAATAAAAGCAATGTGCGATCGCGATGTCCTATATAGTCATCTGAAAAGGGATAATATTCAAACAAGCGATCCATTTCACTCTCGCGAATAAAAGTTGGCAGCCGCTTTCCTCTCTTCATATTACTCACCAAACGCGCTGGATCAACCTCTACGCGCTCTTCGCGCAACAGATACTTGAAAAAGGATCTCAAAGCAGAAAGCGACTTATTAATGGTATTAGTGGAGTATTTTCGCTCTGCCATATTCCCTACCCAATGCCGCACATGCTCAGTCCTCACAGCCTGCCAACTCTCTACGGGCGCAAAGCGCACAAAAAATGATAGGCATCGTTCAATGCTATCTCATAAGTGGTAAGCGTGCGAGGCGAGCATCCTCGTTGCGCCTGCATATAATGGAGGAAATCGCTCATCCACTGTTGCATCTCGTTGTTTTCCGACATAGCGTTTTGCATTTTACAAACCATCACCTTCTCCCTACCCTACTCCATCTACCGTACCTACTCGATAAAAACATTTGCTATTGCCTTAAAAACAAGCGTGGTGTAGACCAACTAAACGAAGAGGGCATAAAAGAGATCTTCACAAAAGAAAAACGCGTCATCTCATCAACAGAGACAACGCGTATATCAAAGGAGCAGGAGAGGATTAGTCCTCGTTGCGGTGCAATTGTTGCACGTAAACTGCATGTTCCATAGCCAAACGCTTACGTACGCTGGGCTTGTCGAACTGCTGACGACGACGGAGTTCCTTGATTACTCCAGTTCTTTCAAACTTTCTCTTGAACTTTTTGAGGGCGCGTTCAATGTTTTCGCCTTCCTTAACGGGTACTACAATCATTGTTGTGGTGTATTATTATTATTGATTTTGTGATTCGCACAAGTTACGGGGTGCAAATGTACAGATAATTTCTGAGTTACAAGACTTTCTTGCAGTAGTTTTTTTACGACTTTGACTCAGAATTGGCTGATTTTGCTCGTATCACACGGCAAAACTAACCGAAAAACGTAATATAATGTGGTGATTGTAATGATGGGAAGTATTCTCTCGTGCGATAGCAGTGCTAATGGACCTAACCTCCACTGCAACTACCCTTTAGGGGAGAAAAACTTCTATTAGTAACGAACCCTCCTTTCTATATCGCTAAGCTCGCAATGTGCGAAGACTCAGTTAGAAGTTTCTGATAAATTATTGAACAATGCGACGAGCACCGACATAGCGGCGACTATAGTACGCATCTGTAGAAGAATCTACTTTGATACCCGACGAGATGCTGGCATGGATAAACTTAAAACTTCCAGCCTCACGGTTCACCTCAGTAACGATGCCTACGTGACCAACGCCACCACGGCCGCTACGACCGCCGAAGAACACTAAATCGCCCTTGCGAAGATCGCTTACCATAGCGATGGGCTGGCCTTCGGTGAACTGGCTACGCGAAGAACGCGTAAGACTGAGGTTGTTTGTTTGTAGACAAAGCTTGTAAATCCGCTGCAATCGAAGCCATCAGGGCCACTTTGTCCGCTACGATAGCGCACACCGAGATAGCTATATGCTGTATTGAGCAATCGATCCACAATACCTTGAGCGTCACCAGACACCACCTCTTTAATGGGGGCTGCTTCTGCCAGATGTTCTTTACGGAAATGCTGGATTGCATTAGAGAGATCGATAATGCTTTGACGAGGACTCGCTTTTTCCATGCGAGCTTGCAGGGGCAATGTGTCGCCTGCCACTACCGCTTGGTAATCCTCCACGTCTTGTTCATATTTTGCCTGTACACCATTGATTTGCGAAGATGCCAACCATCCGGTAAGCACCACTGCAATCGTGGCGATGATATGTTTTGACTTCACTGTGTTCCTTATTTTTTCAGGGGTTACACATACGTTCGCAATTCCTAACAACAGACACCCCACAACGGGTTTAGTTATTGGGATGATTGAAGTTCGGGAAATGAAGTTTTCCACACGAACGGGGCAAAGATAGTCATTTTTGACGACTTGACCAAGCAATTTACAAGTTATCTCCAACTTTTTCGAGGAAAGAAGTCCAAAAGCCAGTGTCATTTTGCAATGTCTTTTCTCTCTGGGAGTGAGAGTGATTACGGAGGTTCACCATTAAGCCCCAATCGATCATTAGACCGTTATAGTGCAGTTCGTCATGGAGAAGATAACATTTGTCAGCTTTCATATTCTTGTTGATCTCTTATTTCTCGTTCGTTCTCGCTGTAGCCCGCTACGCCTTCTAACAAACGAGAAACAATCAGCTCAACAATCTAAGGAAATTTGTTCAGAATCTAATGACCGATTTGGATTAAACAAGGGACTTTTTTGAGAAAACGTGGGAGGATATCAGAAACATCTCCAACGTTTTTCCGAAAACGTGGGAGTTTTTTCAAAGCCACTACCACTCAACCTAGACAGCAACAAATTCAGTTTGACATTACACACCTCATTTCTATCGCAACAAATAAGACAAAAAGGGGATAAAACTCATTATCTAGCATCTAGAATCCATAATCTCTAAGATCAAGAATCTAACGTCATGCCTTCGCGCGTGCGCGTTACGCGCGCATTACAGCAATTTCATACTTTTTGCTTTCACAACCTTCACAAAATCACGCATAGAAAATTATTAATCAACAAGATACGAGGGTATTAGGAACAGTGTTCGCAAATAATCCAAGAATAGAGAGAACAAATGGCAAAAAGAGATGAAAAACAACTTTCCGAAATTGGGAGGTTTTTCCTTCCTTTTTTGGGGAAAGATTGTGGAGTCTGGTGAAGGTTGTGAAAGCAAAAAGATAAAAATCTCTGTAAGGCGCGTACGTGACACGCGCGCGCGAAAAACGCATTCTCGAAAGTGAAGGCTCCATCGATTTCAGAGAACAGCAAAAGGATTCACGCAAAAGTTAAGTACCGACCGACACTTCTGATTGGGTTCGCTGCTAATTCTGGTTCTTCAACAACGAGTAGAAAACACCTCGGCTGCATTTACGAAGACCACGGCCTGCGCTTCGTAGGACTGGACTTTTGATTTCAACGTCGACCCAAGCACTCACAGCTGGGTTGCAACTGACGCAGCACAAGTGAAGAATACCCTCATTTTGGAAACCACACTTTACAGAAACAATCACATATCAAAAAAATAATTGCAGATTTACGCGATTTTTTCTCACTTTAGGGCTTTTGCCTCCCATATATTATAGGGGGATGACAACGCACTGTCGTCGTCTTTCCTCTCAAACTGGAAATTTGAGAGGAAGGCGTAAAGAGTGGCAAGACGCTGGGACCACTTATGCGGTTCAATTCTCTCTTTTGCTTTCCCTACCCTATTTTCTTCGTTCTCAATAAATTACCTTATCCATGCACACTATGAAACAATCACAATTCTCTCGCTCGGAAAACAAAAAAAGTGACACGAAACTCGAAGTCTCGTGCCACTTTTGGACTATCTTCAAAACTCGATTAGAGTTTTTGTTGGAAGCGAATACTATCGTCATACTGCTTTTGCAAACGAAGCAATTCCTTCTTCATTTCTTTGGTTACCCCCTTCATCTTGGGATCACCATAAAGATTGTGCATCTCCGTGGGATCATTTTTCAAGTCGTAGAGTTCCCAAGCATCATTGTCGTTGTAGAAATGTATGAGCTTGTAGCGCTCACCACGCACACCATAGTGACGACGCACACTGTGTTCAGCAGGGAATTCGTAGAAGTGATAGTAGACACTCTTGCGCCAGTTCTTAGGATGCTGTCCTTTGAGCAGAGGCACGAGAGATACCCCCTGGATGTCAGCTGGGATGGGAGCACCAGCAAGTTCCAAGAAGGTGGGTGCATAGTCGATGTTTTGCACCATTTCGTTGATATCACCACGTGCTTGAAGCCCCTTAGGAAGGTGCATGAGGAGAGGGGTGTTCAATGATTCTTCATACATGAAGCGCTTGTCGAACCATCCGTGTTCCCCCCATATAGAAACCTTGGTCGGAGGTGTAAACCACTAGGGTGTTGTCGAGCAATCCCTTCTCTTTGAGGTGATCGAGCAGACGACCTACATTGTCATCGAGCGACTTCACTACCTTAGCATAATCGCGCATGTAGCGTTGGAACTTATACTCAGCAAGTGCCTTGCCACTGAGATTGCGCTTGTGGAAGTCGACACTGATGCTGTCGTAAAAGTAATCGTACTTCGCACGATCCTGCGTGTTAAGACGTCCCAAGAAGCTCAAGTAGGAGGGAAAGAGGTGTGAACCCTTGCCATCACGAGGCATAATCTTGCAGTCGTAGTCGAGCGTCATGTGGTCGTCAATCTCCATTTCTGTCTTGCCAGCAGCTTCGCGACCTGCATAGTCGTCGTAGAAATTGGCAGGAAGTGGGAAATTGACATCTTCATATTCGCGAAGATATTTGAGTTCGGGCAACCAATCGCGGTGACAAGCCTTATGGTGCACAAAGAGGGCGAAGGGCTTGTTGGGATCGCGTTCTTCATCGAGCCAATGAATCGCCTTGTCGGTGATGATATTGGTGAGATACCCTCACACGATAGGAGCTATCGGCATTGTAGAAGTCGGGATCGTAGTAGTTGCCTTGCGCAGGAAGGATGTCCCAGTGGTCAAAACCGGTGGGGCGGCTCACCAAGTGCCACTTTCCCACGATGGAAGTTTGATAACCTGCCTTTTGCAAGAGTTTGGGCATTGTTTGTTGGGCACCATTGAAGATACCATGCTCATTGTTGGTGAAACCATTCTTGTGAGAGTGCTTACCTGTGAGCATGCAGGCACGAGAGGGACCACTGAGGGAGTTGGCAACAAACGAACGTGTAAACTTCACCCCATCTTGTGCGATGCGATCGAGGTTGGGAGTTTGAATGTTGCGACTATCATACGCAGAAAGCATCTGCGCGGTGTGGTCGTCCGTCATGATGTAGACGATGTTGTAGCGTTGCTGAGCCGCAGCACAGAGGGGCAGTAGCGCTGCAAGAGGAAGAAGGTTTTTCTTCATAGATTCAATATGTTCCTTGGGAGTTGGAGGAATGTATCAGGCTTATAAGCAATCCCCTCTCCCTCAATTTGAGGCAGAGGGGACATAGCTATTGTGTTGTTGCCTTATTATTGTTGGGTCATGGTGTAGACCATGTCCACAATCTGCTGTGCCAAAGCATCTGCTTCTTCACGACTGTGGGCTTCGGCATAAACACGGATGATGGGCTCCGTGTTGGACTTGCGGAGGTGCACCCACTTGTCTGCGAAGTCAATCTTCACACCATCAATATCTGTGATTTGCTCGTTCTTGTAGATTTCCTTAACCTTCTGGAGCAGTGCAAAGATGTCGGTGGTGGGAGAAAGGTCGATGCGATTCTTAGAAATGTAGTATTGGGGAAGGCTATCGCGCAACTCTGAAGTTTTGCAACCGAGCTTCGCCAAATGAGTCAAGATAAGCGCAATACCGACCAAAGCATCGCGACCAGAGTGAGCAGCAGGATAGATAACACCTCCGTTACCTTCACCACCAATCACTGCACCGGTTTCCTTCATCTTGGTCACCACATTCACTTCACCTACGGCAGCGGGAGTGTAGTTGCAACCATGCTTTCGGTAACGTCGCGAAGACCGCGAGTAGAAGAGAGATTGCTCACAGTGTTACCAGGAGTGTGCTGTAGCACATAGTCGGCAACCGCCACGAGGGTATTTTCTTCACCAAACATGCTGCCGTCTTCGCAGATAAGTGCCAAACGGTCGGCATCGGGGTCTACTACGAAACCGATGTCGTGACGCCCCTTTACGCATGAGGTTGCGGATTTCGGTGAGGTGCTCCTTAAGGGGCTCGGGATTGTGTGCGAAATCACCAGTGGGCTCGCAGTTGAGTTGGGTGACTTGTGTCACACCGAGTTGTCCCAAGAGCTTGGGGATGATGACACCACCCACAGAGTTCACGGCATCAAGAGCTACGGTGAAGTGTGCGCGTCGGATTGCTTCAACGTCCACCAATTCGAGTTGTTTAACAATCTCAATGTGGCGTTGATCGTAGCTGTAGTTTTGGATATCGCAACCAAGATTGTCCACATCGGCAAACTCATAGCAGTCTGCATTAGCACAACGCACTACCTCGCTAGCCTCAGCAGGAGGAAGGAATTCTCCGTGTTCGTTGAGGAACTTGAGTGCATTCCACTGACGGGGGTTGTGAGATGCGGTGATGATGATACCACCACAAGCACTCTCGAGGGTGACTGCCAATTCTGTGGTGGGAGTAGATGCCAAACCAATGTTGACCACATCGAAACCCATGCTCATCAAAGTGCCACACACTACGTGAGTGACCATTTCGCCTGAGATGCGTGCGTCGCGACCCACCACAATCTTGCGGCGATACTTGCGGCTTACTACTTTTTCACGCAAACTAGCGTAGGCAGCAACAGACTTGGCAATGTCAACGGGGTTGAGGGTATCTCCGACGCGACCGCCGATGGTGCCACGGAATCCGGAGATGGATTTAATGAGAGTCATAGTATGAATAGTGCTTTGAAATAGCTGAGTGGGAGAGTGAGAAGAGTAAAAGCAACAAAAACATACACCTTTTGCGCTGATGACTCAGCACAAAAGGGTAATATTTAAGAGGAGGTGAAGACGTCACCTGAGTTGCTTCGACACGATGGCTCACCTTGTCGCCGATGATTTAGACATCGCTAGACGGAATGATGAACCCAAACTTAGGATGGACTACTGAGCAGCCTTTTGAGCAGCTTCGATAGCAGCCTTGCCAGAAGGAGTTTGAGAGAAGTGGTGGTAGAATACGTCGCGATAGTAGATCATCATGTTGAGCGAACGTGGAACGATGTCACCAAGATCAAAGTTCTCAGAGAGAAGCATTTCAACACCTACCCAAACTGCGTTGCCGAAACGTACGCTTGCCTTCGCAACCTTGACTTCACTGTTTGCTTGATCGAGAGCAGCAAGAACATCTTGACGATTTTCATCATTGACTTCAAAGATTTGGGGGAAGAAGAGGTTGAGGAAAAGCTCGTCTTGTTCGTCCTTGAAACTTACGAAGTCAAGTGTTTCATACTTGAACTGAAGACCGAATTCGGTGAGTTCGGGCAAGAAGCCTTCTTTTTTGAGATATTCTTGGAGTGTTTCGATAAAAGCCATAATAGTTGATTATTATATAGATGATACATTTGACCGACGGCAAAGGAGATGACTTCCAGCATCTAAAGCGGTTGTGGCTCGATATAGGGAAGTCGCTACTATATTGCTCAGAATTCCGCTTCTAGATTTCTATGTTTTCACCTATTTCTCAATCGTTGAGAACAAACTCCTCGTTATGGAGAGAGATTACTTGCCCAAGTCTTCGCAGAAATAAGAAGAAAAGCATTAAGCTGAAAGCAGAGATTCGGTCGTTTTCCACTGCAAAAGTAATATCTAGATAGCAATTTGCCAAATAAAGTTTGAATTTTCGCGAGAATTTCTTGAGTATTTTATAATTACATTGCGAAGCATCACAAAAACACCCTGCAATTTTGTCATACAAAACTCTTAATATCAGGATATTACAGACAAAACTGCAGATTATTCACGACAAAACGGCACTACAATCGAATTTTGCGACTATACCTATGCGGTTGGCAAAACTATTGCACTCTATGGGGCGTCGAGGATTCTTCCAAAGCACGCCAACAAGAATAAGAACAATACTCTGCTGGAGTAAGAATGTAGCTCTACTATATTATATAGTATATAAAGAATGCAGCTTCGCTACATCAAGCAAATGCTCTTACATGAAGAATTCAGCTTCGCTACATCAAGCACATTGCTCTACTATGATAATGCAATAAAATAGAGCATGCAATCAAGCAATAGAGCGGTGGAGTGATTTACCGAAAGTTCTGCTCAGAGATAACGAAGTCATTTCAGACCTATTTATAAGGCTACGATGAAAATGACCAAGTTGACACTAGATACTAGCGTGCAGTCGCAGCACAAGCGACAAATCTCCGATATTATTATTCACGATTAAAAACAATATAAGATATGACATTCGACAATTTTACCATCAGAGCACAAGAAGCCTTGCAACATGCAGTGCAACGTGCTTCGGAATTGCGCCAACAAAGTATCACACCTGCCCACTTGCTGCATGGCATTATGGAAGTGGGCGAAAATATCACCCAATTTCTCTTCGGAAAGACTGGAGTGAATGCCCAAACACTTGCTTCAACACTCGAACGCCACTTGCAAAGCCTGCCTCGCGTGGAGGGCGGCGAACCTTATCTTGACAGCGACAGCAACAAGGTGCTCAATGCTGCGCAAGACATTGCTCGCAAAGACGGAGACCAATTCACTGGACTTGAGCCCATTCTTTTGGCTTTGCTCAACACACCTAGCGTGGTTGCCCAGATGCTAAAAGATGCGGGCATGACAACTGACACACTTACTGCTGCAATCAAGGAATTGCGTGGAGGTAAGAAGGTGGATTCTGCTTCAGCCGAAGACACTTATCAAGCACTCAGCAAGTATGCTCGCGATTTGGTGTCCGAAGCCCGCGATGGAAAACTCGACCCTGTGATTGGTCGCGACGACGAAATCCGCCGTGTACTTCAGATTCTTTCACGCAGAACGAAGAATAATCCTATCCTCATCGGTGAACCTGGCACAGGTAAGACTGCGATTGTGGAAGGATTAGCACAACGCATCGTTCGCGGTGACGTTCCCGAAAACTTGCGCAACAAACGACTGTTCTCACTCGACATGGGTGCCCTCGTTGCTGGTGCGAAGTATAAGGGTGAATTTGAGGAACGCCTCAAGAGCGTTGTCAATGAAGTCACTGCTGCCAACGGAGATATCATTCTCTTCATCGACGAAATCCACACACTTGTCGGTGCTGGCAAGGGAGAAGGTGCAATGGATGCTGCCAATATCCTAAAACCTGCACTCGCTCGCGGAGAACTTCGCAGCATCGGTGCCACTACGCTTGAGGAATATCAAAAAGTATTTCGAGAAAGACAAAGCACTCGAACGTCGCTTCCAAACTGTCCTTGTAGACGAACCCACTCCCGAAGATGCCATCTCCATTCTTCGTGGTTTGAAAGAGCGTTATGAGAATCACCACCACGTGCGCATCCAAGACGATGCTTTAATTGCTGCGGTGACCCTCTCTCATCGTTACATCACCGACCGCTTCTTGCCCGACAAAGCCATCGACTTGATGGACGAAGCTGCTGCAAAACTCCGCATGGAACGCGACTCTCAACCAGAACAGCTCGACGAAATCTCTCGCCGTTTGCGACAACTCGAAATCGAACGTGAAGCCATTCGCCGTGAAGCCGAGGTGGCTGCTCAAAATGCTCCTGCTGCCAACGGAGCTGGTGCGAATGCAGAACAAGCGCATCAAGCTAAACTCACCGCTCTCAACCAAGAGATTCAATCGCTCGAGGAAGAAGAACACGAGTTGAAAGGTAAGTGGGAAGGCGAACGCGAGTTGCTGGCAAAGATTCAAGCTCACAAGCAACAAATCGAAAGCCTCAAATACGAGGCAGAACGCGCAGAGCGTGAAGGAGACTATGGCAAGGTAGCTGAGATTCGCTATGGCAAGTTGCAACAACTTGAAACGGAGATTGCAGAAATTCACCAACAACTCCAACAACGTCAAGGTGCAGAAGCCATGGTCAAGGAGGAAGTCACCGCCGACGACATCGCAGATGTGGTAAGCCGTTGGACGGGCATTCCTGTGACTCGCATGCTTCAGAGCGAACGTGAGAAGTTGCTTCACCTCGAAGACGAACTTCACGCTCGTGTCATCGGACAAGACGAAGCCATCACCGCCGTAGCCGATGCTGTGCGTCGTAGTCGCGCTGGTTTGCAAGACCCCAAGCGTCCCATTGGTTCGTTCATCTTTCTCGGTGCAACGGGTGTGGGTAAGACGGAGTTGGCAAAAGCACTCGCAGAATGTCTCTTCGACGACGAAAACATGATGACGCGCATCGACATGAGCGAATACCAAGAGAAGTTTTCTGCAACGCGTTTGATTGGTGCTCCTCCGGGATACGTAGGTTATGACGAAGGTGGTCAACTCACCGAAGCTGTCCGTCGCAAACCCTACTCTGTCGTACTCTTCGATGAGATTGAGAAGGCACACCCCGACGTCTTCAACATCCTCTTGCAAGTACTTGATGATGGTCGCCTCACCGACAACAAAGGTCGCACGGTGAACTTCAAAAACACCATCATCATCATGACGTCCAACTTGCTCACGGGTAAGGAAACGGAAGTCTTCGGTACAAACGCTGAAGGCGAACACCATATTTCGGAAGCCACTCGAGAGAAATTGGTGAATCAGCTCACCCAACCTCGATTGTCTTCTAATGGCACGCCCATTCCTGGACTACGCCCCGAGTTTGTCAATCGCATCGACGACATCCTCATGTTCCATCCCCTCTCTCGCAACGAAATCGAGCAGATTGTGCGCATCCACATCAAGACCATCGCTCGCCGTTTGGAAGAACAAGGCATCACCCTCCGTGTGAACAACGATGCGATAGCCTTCCTAGCCGAAGAGGGTTACGATCCCGACTTTGGCGCACGTCCTGTGAAGCGCGCACTCCAACAATATCTCCTCAACGATTTGTCCCGCGCCATCCTGGGTGGCACCGTTTCTTCCGCTCAGCCCATCTTGGTGGAAAAACAAGCCGAGGGTTTGGTATTCAAAAACGACTCCGAAGCCTAAACTTTAGAACCCCTCGTTATGTATATATATCATTCCATGATATTTCAACAGAGCGGCTACTTCTCATCCCTTGCATCGTCACAGATGCAGGGGATTTTTTTATACTCCACTCCTAAAGGTAAAGTCTTTTTGACGCGCAGTTTTGAGAAACCCTATGTTTTTTCTCCACGCAATTGGAGAAAATCTAATTGTAATCATTACAATCCAAAAATTATTCACCCAAATTTTCCTTCAATTTTGCAAAGTATAGATATTACAATTTGGAGGTGAAAGAAATTTTGCGCGCCGTTTTTTGCGCACGCACCCCCTATTTTGCGCATCCATGAGTACAATCCAGCCTCTTAACACTATTTTTATTGCAGTTTCTCTACGAAATACTTGCATGATATAGGGATAAAATCGTATTTTTGTATCGTCTGAGATAAATAACCCGCGATGGATCTCCATCAGCAGTGCAGAAACAGACCTAACAGCAGTGTAAAAATGCAGCACTTGTCTGCATATTCTTTCAGGTTAACCGCCTTCTTTTCTCAGAAACTGGCGTTTACTCTTCACTACTGTCCATCTCTTCCACTACTGAGGGAGGTCATCTCACCCAAACAATCACTCCAAACAACAACCATCATGAAACTGACCGATATTGCAGGTAGCTTCGAAGGTAACATCTGGAAGCGCGAAGTAAACGTACGCGACTTCATCCAGTACAACTACACTCCCTATGAAGGCGACGACAGCTTCCTCGCCCCCGCTACAGAGAATACGCTCGCCCTTTGGGACAAATTGAGCGAAATGTTCAAGGTAGAACGCGAGAAGGGTCTCTACGACGTAGAAACTCGTCTTCCCCAAAGCGTAACCACCTATGGTGCTGGCTACATCGACAAGGATAAGGAAGTCGTAGTAGGTCTCCAAACCGATGCTCCCCTCAAGCGCGGTATCTTCCCCAAGGGCGGTGTGCGCATGGTAGAAAATGCACTCAACGCTTATGGCTACGAGTTGGATCCATGGACTAAGGAAATCTTCACCAAGTATCGCAAGACTCACAACGAAGGTGTGTTCTCGGCTTACACTTCCGACATCCGCCGTTGCCGCAACAGCCACGTCATCACTGGTTTGCCCGACGCTTATGGCCGTGGTCGCATCATCGGTGACTACCGTCGTGTTGCTCTCTATGGTGTAGACAACCTCATCGCTGACAAGCAAGCTTATCTCAATCGTCTTGAAATCCAAGAGATGAATGACAAGACGATTCAGCTCCGCGAAGAAACTACTGAGCAAATCAATGCTTTGAAGGAACTCATCAAGCTCGGTGAAGCTTATGGTTTCGACCTCTCTCGTCCTGCTGAAAACGCTCGCGAAGCTGTACAATATGTATATCTCGCTTACCTCGCTGCCATCAAGGACCAAGATGGTGCTGCTATGTCTATCGGTCGTGTGTCTACTTTCTTGGACATCTTCATCGAACGCGACATCAAGGCTGGTAAGCTCTCTGAAGTAGAAGCTCAAGAACTCATCGACCAGTTCGTGATGAAGCTCCGCATCGTGCGCTTCCTCCGCACTCCTGAGTACAACGCTCTCTTCTCTGGTGACCCTGTATGGGTGACTGAATCTATCGGTGGTATGGGCATGGACGGCCGCACCATGGTGACTAAGACTAGCTTCCGTATCCTCCACACCCTCACCAACCTCGGACCTGCACCCGAACCCAACCTCACTGTGCTTTGGTCTACTCGCCTTCCTGAAAACTGGAAGAAGTACTGCGCTAAGATGTCTATCGCTACCTCTGCTATCCAGTATGAGAACGACGACCTCATGCGTCCTGACTACGGTGATGACTACGGTATCGCATGCTGCGTATCTCCTATGCGCATCGGTAAGCAAATGCAGTTCTTCGGTGCTCGCGCCAACCTTGCTAAGTGCCTTCTCTATGCCATCAACGGTGGTGTCGATGAACTCAACGGCAAGCAAATCTCTCCCCTCTTCCCTGCTATCACTAGCGAATACCTCGATTTCGATGAGGTAATGGCTAAGTTCGAGCAAATGATGAGCTGGTTGGCTCGCGTTTACTGCAACGCCCTCCGCATCATCCACTACATGCACGACAAGTATAGCTACGAAGCTCTCGAAATGGCACTTCACGATGGCGACATCATTCGCACTCGTGCCAGCGGTATCGCAGGTATCTCCATCGTTGCCGACTCTCTCGCTGCCATCAAATTTGGTAAGGTGCGCGTGATTCGCGACGAACGTGGTCTCGCTGTTGGTTTCGAACAAGAAGGTTCTTACGTGCCTTTCGGTAACAACGACGAAGCTACTGACGAACTCGCTGTAATGATCACCGAGAAGTTCATGAACTACATGCGTCAGCACGACACCTACCGCGATTCTATCGCCACTCAGTCATTGCTCACCATCACTTCTAATGTGGTTTATGGTAAGCACACTGGTGCTACTCCTTGCGGTCGTCCTTCTGGTGTGCCTTTCGCTCCTGGTGCTAACCCCATGAATGGTCGCGACACTAAGGGGGCTGTAGCTTCACTCGCTTCTGTAGCGAAGTTGCCTTTCCAACACTCTCACGACGGTATCTCTTACACTTGGGCTATCTCTCCTGCTACCCTCGGTAAGGACGAAGCGAGCCGCGAAGCTAACCTCGTGAACCTCATGGACGGTTACTTCACTCCCGATGGTGGTCAACACCTCAACGTGAACGTATTCGATCGCGATCTTCTCTATGATGCAATGGAGCATCCCGAGAAGTATCCTCAGCTCACCATCCGCGTATCTGGTTACGCTGTGAACTTCATCAAGCTCACTCGCGAACAACAACTCGACGTTATCTCTCGTACCATTAGCGCTAGCTGCTAATCAACATTGCGCCCTCGTTGCGCAATCCCTACGAGAACTCTCTCAGCAAGACACTCATCGCTGCGGCTTGCCCCGGCATTGGGTGTCTTGCCCTTTTTGAGCATAGCCTCAATCCTTCCACACTTTTTCATCCTATTTCCTCATCATGAGTACACCTTCTCCCATCGTTGGACGCATACACTCTCTCGAATCCATGGGCACTGTAGATGGTCCTGGCATCCGTTTTGTCACCTTCCTACAAGGGTGTCCCATGCGTTGCCAATTTTGCCACAATCCCGACACTTGGGAAATTGCTGCCAAAACCAAATACGAGATGACCCCAGAAGAACTCATGAGAGAGGTGCGAAAATACAAAAACTTCATTCGCACCGGAGGAGTCACTTGCACAGGCGGAGAACCCTTGGTGCAAGCAGAGTTTGTGGAAGCCTATTTCAAACTTTGTCACGAAGAGGGAATCCACACCGCGCTCGACACAGCGGGTTCTGTATGGAACGAAGCCGCGCGCCGTGCAGCAGCCGAAGCCGACCTCATTCTCTTCGATGTAAAAACCGTGGACGACAGCATCCACAAAGAATACATCGGTGTGACGCGTCAAAACAATGCTCGCTTTTTGGACTATCTTCAAGAAATAGGCAAACCCATTTGGTTGCGCCACGTGGTGGTGCCTGGCATCACCGACAGAGACGATCGTCTCCATGCCGTGGCTGAATATCTAGAGCCCTACACCGTGATTGAGCGTGTCGAAGTGCTGCCTTATCACGTGATGGGGTCGTACAAATATCAAGAGATGGGTCTGAAATATCCACTCGAAGGTGTAGACCCACTCTCCAAGGAGCGCAAGGAGAATGCTCAACGCATCTTTGCCGAACACCTCCCCAACATCACAATTCTCTAGTCAGCCTCCTTTCAAACTTTCTCTCTTTCTAGAATCAATGCTCATCTGCGCGGTCCTTCAGGGCTACGCAGATTTTTTTTGCGCCCCTACTTTATATGGGAGGATAAGAGGCGAAAGTGAGAAAAAATCAAAGAAAAGTGCACTTTTTTCTTTAGACACCAAACATTCTGCAAACTAAACATTACAACAAAACACAATAAGCCTAGAAAAAAGCAGCATTCAAAGTGATGAAAATAATCAAAAAGGGGCCACTACCCTCTCCAGTATTAGCGACTCACTCCAGACGAAAAAAAATAAAGGGTGAGTTTTCTCGTGTACGCGCGCGCATTACCAGCAAACATACACTTTTTTTGCTTTCACAACCTTCACCGATGGGCGTTGAGTTTTCATAAAAATGACTGGCAAACCAGGCTATTTCGTCCCCAAATATGGCACCTTTCATGGCCTCAACCATACCGTCTTTGTTGCTCATTAGAAGAACGCCGTTCCTAATACCCTTGTATTCCACTGAATAGCAATAGACTACATCGAATTTTGTGAAGGTTGTGAAAGCAAAAAGCACAAAATCTCTGTGGTGTGCGCGTGCGCGCACACGCGAGAAGGTGGAAAAGAAGAAGACAGGGAGCACCAAAAATGCTTCTCGGAAGTGAGAATCATTCTTCTCCAAGCATCCAATAAAAACATCGGACGTTTTCCAAAAAACGTGGGACTTTTTCCCAAAAACGTGGGAGATTTTTGTAAAAACGTGGGAGATTTTTTTCCAAGAAAGTGGGACTATTCCTGTCGCCATTTCTAGATATGTTGAATTTTACGTGGATAAAAGGAACTTGTATTTGGCGGAATCATCAGAACAATATACCTTTGCAAATGTGAGAGACTTGAAAAGTCTATGTTTTTCGGTCTGAGCGTTTTGTTTTATGTGGATAAACTAATAGTCTATGAAAAGAGTTTTTTCTGTTCTGTTCTCTCTCAGTGCATTTCTGTTTGTATTGTCGGCGTTTGTTGCTTGTGGTTCCACTGAAAGTGAAGATGATGTGCCCTATTTTAAAGGGACAAAGCGTGGAGAATATAAAATTGAGGTGTCAGTCTCGGGAGATATCGAAGGTTTTAAGCCTGCAATATCATTCAGGGGTATTATTACGAAGTGACGCAAAGTCCAAATAATCTTCTTTTTGATGGTGAGGGAAAGGATTTAGGTACTCTGGAAGGTTTTTGTGGTTATTCTTATGAGGACTTGAAAGATTCCTTTTCAAAGACAATCACTTGCTATACGACTAAGAAGGCTTATGGTTTAGGGGTTTCAATACAGTATACTAATCATGAGACCGTTTTGCAGGAACCTCCCCCTGCGATTTTTGTTACCTATAAAGGGTATTTGAATGGCAAACTCATCAAAGAAGAAACGCAGAAAGCAACCTTTTGGACTGCCAATAACAATATTTTTTCGCATTCTGAGTTTTGGATAGGTACAACTTATACCGGAAGTCCTGCCACTGTATGGTAAAATGTGACGTGATACTTTCAAAGAGGTATCACGTCACATTAGTTTTAGTGTAGTTGTATCTAAGGTGATTGGGTGATGATTACCCAAAAACAAAACGCGCAACACTCTTTCGAATGTTGCGCGTTGCGCTTCAGGATGGGCTTGAACCAACGACCCCCTGATTAACAGTCAGGTGCTCTAACCAACTGAGCTACTGAAGCAGGTGTCTTTTTATTTTACTACCGCAGACTTGGTAGTGGCGCTTCAGGATGGGCTTGAACCAACGACCCCCTGATTAACAGTCAGGTGCTCTAACCAACTGAGCTACTGAAGCAGGTGTTTTGCTAGAGATAAGATGAAACTTTGTCGGTGCGAAACCTTGAAAAGTACGTCCTTATTTCTCGTTTGCAGTGCAAAAGTAGTACTTTATTTCGAATTAAGCACTATCTTTGCAGAGAAAATTTCAAGAAAAAATTGCATGAAGAAAATTTTAGGCGTAGGAAATGCTCTAGTTGACGCCCTCTATAAAATAGATAACGAAAATATAATCAAGCAATTAGGGGTATCGATAGATGGCATGACGCTGATAGATGCTGACCGTAGAAAAAAAATCGTGGAACAGCTCAAAAATGTACCTTTTGAGTGTCGAACAGGTGGTTCGGCAAGCAATGCGGTGCATTGTGTCGCTGCTTTGGGAGGTGATGCTAGTTTCATCGGTCGCACGGGTAAGGACGACAATGGCAAGTTTTATGCAGAGTCGTGTGCCGAGGCTGGTGTGAACCCCCTCACCACCATTTCAGAAGATATTCCCACCGGTGTTGCCACCACCTTCATTCTTCCCGATGGACGTCGCACTTTTGCTACTTATCTTGGGGCAGCCGCTACGGTGAGCGCTGAAGATTTGCACGAAGATGACTTTGCGGCTGCCGACTACATGTTTATCGAAGGCTATTTGGTGCAAAAATCATGGACTGATTTTTGCGTGCTGTGGAATTGGCGCAGCGCAATGGCGTGAAGGTCTGTCTGGATTTGGCATCGTGGAACATCGTGGAAGAAGAGCGTGCTTTCTTTGCTGAACTCTTGCCTAAGATTGACATCGTCTTTGCAAATGAAGAAGAAGCTCAAGCCATGACGGGTGCAACTGGGGCTGCTGCTGCCGAGTGGTTGGCACGCACTTGTGCCATTGCCGTGGTGAAATGCGGAGCCGATGGAGCCGTTGCGGTGGCAGGCGACAAAAAGGTAAGCGTCGCTGCGGAGCGCGTGGCAAAGGTGGAAGACACTACTGGTGCAGGGTGATTTCTTTGCTGGTGGTTTCCTCTATGAGCATGCGAAAGGTGCTTCGTTGGAGCACTGTTTGCAGATGGGTGCACGCTGTGCAGCTGCGGTGATCCAAGTGATGGGGACGCAGTTGTCCACTGAAACCTGGGCCGAATTGCGCCAAAACAGAGCATAGAAGTGGCAAGCGCAAGGGGAAGTGTCGAAAAAACTCTATTTTCAAAGCCTCACTGCACATCTATTTCTCAAAAAGGCCGTAACTTTGTAGTCACCCACGTGCGTGCGCGAAAGCAGATTCGCCAATGCCTCGTGACGTGGGTGCAGAACCGACACAAAATGATCAAAAGAATTTTTTTCTCTTTATAACCCTTCTCTTCGGATTCGGGGCGCAGATTTCACTCCAAGCGCAGGAGTCTGACAATTTCAAAACCACAAAGGCTTTGGACATTTTCAATGCGCTCTACGAAGAATTGGAACTAAACTACGTAGATACGCTCGATGCGGAGCAGGTGACGGGTGACGCTATCCGCTATATGCTCAATCGCCTTGACCCCTACACCGAATTTTACAAAGCTTCTCGCACCGATGAACTGAAAACCCTCACCACCGGAAAGTATGCCGGCATAGGGTCGCCGATTCGCTACCACAAAGGGAGCGATCGCTGCGTCTTTGACGGACCTTATGTGGGAATGCCTGCTCAGACAGCAGGTTTGCGCACTGGTGATATCATCATGAAAATCAATGATAAAGAGGTGGGTGTCTGTGGAAAACAAGCAAAATCGGACTATTCTAGCAAGATTTCCAACCAACTGCGTGGAGAAGCTGGCACGTCGCTGACCGTCACCGTGAAGCGTCCGATGCACGAGAAGTTGTTGCGCTTCCGATTGAAGCGACAGTTAATCAAACAACCTTCGGTGCCCTTTGCGCAACTTTTGCCCAACCATGTGGGATATGTGGTGATGACGGGCTATCGTGACGATACGGCACATGATTTGCGCCAAGCCATTGAACAACTAAAAACGCAGGGAGCACAACGTCTGGTACTGGATTTGCGCGGCAATGGTGGCGGACTGATGAATCAGGCTGTAGACGTGGTGAATCTTTTCATCCCCAAAGGCAAAAAGGTGCTAGAAATGCGCGGAAAAGATCCCGAACAGAATGCCATTCTCAAAACCAAACAGGCTCCGCTCGATGCAGACATCCCCATGGTGGTGTTGGTGAATTACGGCACAGCCTCGGCTGCTGAAATCACTTCAGGCACACTGCAAGATTATGACCGCGCAGTGATAGTGGGACAGCGTACCTATGGTAAGGGACTTGTGCAGTCGCAACGAGAATTACCTTACAACACGATGCTCAAACTCACCACGGCAAAGTATTACATCCCCTCTGGACGCTGTGTGCAGGCTTATGATTTCAAAAATCGTGGCGCTGATGGACAACCTAAGCACTTGCCCGATTCGCTCTGCAAAACTTTCAAGACGAGCAACGGTCGCTTGGTGAAAGATGGTGGTGGCATCACCCCCGATGTGGCTGTGACCCCCGATTCGCTGCCTGACATGCTCGATGATCTCGCTCTCTCTGAGGAGTTTTTCGACTATGTGGTGAAATACCTCAACACCCATCGCGAATTGGCACCTGCAGCATCATTCAATATCTCTGATGCAGATTTCCAAGATTTCCTATCTTTCATGGAAAAAAGTTCCTTCACCTACAACACACAGACGAAGCGCATGCTGGATTATCTGAAGAAATGGGCAGACTATGAGGGATATAGCGACAGCATTCAGACAGAATTGAAGGCATTGTCCACGAAACTTGCTCCAAACGTGGCAGCAGACTTGCGTCGCTGGCAGAAGGAGGTGCGCGAATTGTTGGAATACGCGATCGTTTCCTCGCACTATGGGCAGCAAGGTGCTTATGCTTACAAACTGCGCAATGATAAAGAATTGACGCTCTCTACAGAGATTTTACTCGATAAAGACCGATACCACAAGTTGTTGCGCAAATAAACGCAATCTCCCATTCCTCATTTATACATTCATCTCACAACACCCCTCCTCTCATGAAGATCCTTCTCCTTGGTTCTGGCGGTCGCGAACACGCACTTGCCTGGAAAATCGCACAAAGTCCTAAAGTTGAGCAACTTTTCATTGCACCAGGCAACGCTGGCACGTCCAGTGTAGGCGAAAACGTGGACATCGCTGCCACAGATTTTGATGCCCTTGCAGACTTCGTCGTGAAGCAGCAAGTGGACATGGTGGTTGTCGGTCCGGAAGATCCATTGGTGAAGGGTATCTACGATGATTTCCTCTCTCGCTCGGCTACGGCACACATCCCTGTCATTGGTCCTTCCAAGGCAGGCGCAGTGCTCGAAGGTTCAAAGGACTTTGCCAAAGCCTTTATGCAGCGTCACGGCATTCCCACCGCAGCTTATCAAACCTTCGATGGCACACAAGTGGAAGCTGGTTGCGAATTTTTGGCAACCCTCTCCGCTCCCTATGTGTTGAAGGCCGACGGTCTCTGTGCTGGTAAGGGTGTGCTCATCCTCCCCACGCTCGAAGAAGCTCAAAAAGCACTCAGAGAAATGCTCGGCGGTCAGTTTGGCAATGCTTCAAGTCGCGTGGTGATTGAAGAATTCTTGTCTGGCATCGAGTGCTCTGTGTTTGTGCTCACCGACGGAGAGCATTATAAAATCCTCCCCGAGGCAAAAGACTACAAGCGCATCGGAGAAGGCGATACCGGACTCAACACCGGTGGCATGGGTTCGGTGACTCCCGTCCCCTTCGCTACGCCAGAGTGGATGGCACGAGTGGAGCGCGAAATCATTCGTCCCACTGTAGAAGGTTTGCGCTCAGAGGGATTGTCTACAAAGGCTTCATCTTCTTCGGACTCATCAACTGCGACGGACAACCCAAGGTGATTGAATACAACTGCCGCATGGGTGACCCCGAAACTGAAAGTGTGATGCTCCGTATCAAGAGCGATTTGGTAGACCTCCTTGAAGGTGTAGCAGAAGGCAATCTCGATCAACGTGAAATCACCTTCGACGAACGTGCAGCTGTCTGCGTGATGTGCGTGAGCGGTGGCTATCCCGAGGCTTACGACAAAGGATTCCCCATCTCAAACGCTGAAGTAGAGGGAAGTGTAGTCTTCCATGCTGGTACGACGCTCAAAGACGGACAACTCGTCACTGCTGGCGGTCGTGTCATCGCTGTGAGCTCTTACGGAACCACTCGCGAAGAAGCACTTGCCAAGTCGATGCGTGGTGCCGAACAAATCCAATTTGAGAAGAAGTATTTCCGTCGCGACATTGGATTTGATTTGTAAATCCTTTTTCCGCAGCAGAATATGCTGAGCAGTTATTCGGATGTTCAGTGAATTTTCTCGGATCATCCTTGTGATTTCTCGGAAGCTCCTTGCAGCTTCTCCGATAATTCCACTACTCGACAGCCCCTCCCCCTAATCCTTCCCATGCGCTCACAGTCATTTCGCGTTCGCGTTTCAGAAAGCATGATTTCTCTACCGATATTGGTAGTGCTTGCTTCCGTCATCTGGATGATTCCCGACATCCAGAGTGTAGCGTTATGGGGAGGATTGGCGGCAGTAGGAATGATGACCTACGTCATGATAGCGTGGAACACGCAGTATCAGCTCATACGGGTGCGATCGCGCATGATCAGTATCTCATTCCTCTATGTCTTTCTTGCGTTTCCTCAGCTCCATGTTTTAGGATTCCATCTCTTTCCTGCGGCTTGTTTGCTCGGTGCCTACTTCCTGCTTTTCCGCACTTATGGAGTTTATGCACCGCAAGGCTACTTTTTTCACGTATTCTTCCTCGTTGGATTGGGAAGTGTTGCGTTTCCTCCGCTTTTATTGCTGGTGCCGTTTCTCTTCTTCTCCTCCGAACGTCATCTTCGTGCGCTCACCAGTAAATCCGCTATGGCAGCATTACTAGGATTGTTGCTACCTTATTGGTTGTTGCTCCCAGTTTTTCTTTTTGCGCGCGAATGGTTAACTCCTTATCTTGCGATATGGGATTTCAGTCAACTGACCACATTGCCAGATTTCAGCCACGTTCCCCTCTCGCAGTGGGTGGGGAGTGGACTTTTCTTTTTCATCAGTGTGGTGAGTTTGGTGCATTTCTTGCGCACCGCCTACAATGATAAAATCCGCACGCGCCAATACTACTATCTCCTCCTATTGCAAGTGCTGCCACTGGCGTTGATTCATTTCGCTTTGCCGCAGCATTTCAACACCACCTTGCCGTTGTGTTTGGTTACACTTGCCCCATTCGTCGGACACTACTTTGCGCTTGCCAAAGGTCGCGGCATGAATCTGTGGTTCATCCTTTGGGTGCTTCTCTTTCTCCTACTTGGCATTGCCAACTACCTTGATTTATGGACGTTATTATCCACTTTTTGATTGAACACGGGCTTTGGGGCATGTTTATCGCCGCCTTCTTTGCCGGTAGCATCCTACCTCTAGCCTCTGAAGTTGTGTTGTCTGCACTAGTTGCAGCGGGAGTTGCCCCCTTAGAACTGCTGATTGTTGGCACCATTGGCAACACCCTCGGTTCTGCCACCAACTACGGCATCGGACGTCTCGGACGTGAAGACATGATAGAGCGTTATCTTCGCGTCAATTCACAAGCGTTAGAGCGTGGCAAACGCTATGTTCATCGTTTGGATATTGGGGAGGGCTCCTTTCTTGGATACCCATCCTTGGATCTCTCATCACCATCGCCCTCGGCTATTTGAGAGTCAACCTGCCACTCACCCTCCTCATGCTCACTTTAGGTAAATTTCTCCGCTATTGTTTGGTGATTATCGCCACCGAAGGAGTACAATCTTTTTTGTAAATCTACCCCTTGGTTTATGCGTTTCAGACTCCACCACTTCTTTCTCCTACTTTTGCCCTTCCTCTTTGGTTCTTGTCGTGACGTGGTTAGCGATCGCCCCGTCATCACGGTGAGCATCGAACCTTTGCGCTACTTTGTGCAAAGCATTGGAGGCGACAAATTCCAAGTCAACACCCTCGTTCCTGCCGGAGCGAGTCCAGAAACCTACGAGCTCACTCCCCAACAAGTGGTGCAAACCAGCGACAGCCGCGCCTATTTCTGCATCGGCACGCTTGGATTTGAACAAGCGCGTTTGCAAAAGCTCACAGAAAATGCCCCTAACCTATTGGTCGTCAACAGCTCCGATAGCATTGCCCTCCTTCAAGACGACCATAGTCACAGTCATCCTCAGGGGCATATCGAAGGCATTGATTTACACACTTGGATCTCAGCTACCTCTGGCAAGCAAATTGCTCACAATGTGTTGCGTGCTCTCTGCCAAGTAGACAGTGCCAATGCCGAGTTTTATCAGCATCGCCACGACAGTTTGGTGCAACACATCGATTCGATAGATGGAGAAATCCGTCAAATCCTCCGTCCACTCGCCCATCGCACCTTTATGATCTACCATCCCGCTTTGGGATACTTCGCTCGTGACTACGGCCTCCAACAAGTCGCGGTAGAACAAGATGGTCGTGAACCCTCTGCCGACCGTATGCAGCAACTCATCCTGCAAGCGCAGCGCAACAATGTGCAAGTGGTTTTCATCCAAGAAGAACATGCAGGCCGTGCCGCACGTCGCATTGCCGAAAGCACAGGCGCACGCATCGTCAGCATAGCCCCCCTTTCTGTCGAGTGGGACAAACAAATGCTCCACATCGCTCGAACCCTCGTACAGCCTCCTCAGTAATGTCCACCCTCATCACCCTCAGCGACGTCAGTTTTTCCTACGATCGTCGTCGCGACATCCTCTCCCACTTCTCACTCTCCATCGAAGAGCGAGATTTCATCGTTTTACGTGGAAAGAATGGAGGGGGAAAAACCTCTCTTCTCAAAAATCATCAGCGGCCTGCTCACCCCCACGAGCGGCAAAATCCGTCGTGCAGAAGGACTCACCACGGGCTATCTTCCTCAGCATCGCAGCATCGACCGTCAATTCCCCATCACCGTCTTTCAGACCGTGCGCAGTGGATTGCAATGTAGCATGCCTTGGTGGAAACCCTTCGGAGCATCGGAGCGCGCTACCACTCTCTCCACCCTCGAGTCGCTCAATCTCATTGAACTTGCCGACCGTCCCATCGACTCCCTGAGCGGAGGTCAGTGGCAACGCACCCTTTTGGCACGCGCCTTGGTGAGTTCACCGCAATTATTGCTCCTCGATGAGCCAGACACCCACCTCGATTCGACCACGCGTCAAGAACTCTATGACACGCTACTCAAAGAGCACCAAAATCGTGCAATAGTGGTGGTGAGTCACGATGCTCATTTCCCCCTTCCAGAGGGCGCACGTATGTTAGAAATCGGATAAATAAGTCCTGTAAAGCATAATCTGTGTACAGAAAGACGTGATATTCAAAAAGTTTACTATATTTGCAGCACCCACCCAGCCCTTTGCGAAGGCGGGTGCGCTTTTATTTCGAATCATCCAACATAAGTTATCAGATGAAAAAAACTCTACTTTTCGCTGCTCTGCTTGCATTCGCTGTGCAAGGTCAGGCTCAACGCACCACTCGTAATGCCTCTTACGATGTAACCAACTCAAAGGCATTGGGTGTCAACCTCCTTTTGGGTACTAACAACAGCAACTTTGGTGTCGGTGCTAAGTATCAGCACTTCATCACGGACAACATCCGTCTCGAAGGTTCGTTTGGCTATTATTTCCCTTCAAATGGCATTTACGCTTGGGATATCAATGCCAACGCACACTACGTGTTCCGCCTTTCACCTAAGTTTGCCGTATATCCCCTCGTTGGTTTCTCTTACGCAAACTGGGGTCTTAAGCTCGGCATTCTCGATAACACCACAGTTTACAATCATGAAGGTACTCTTGGTGCTAACTTCGGTGGTGGTGTGCAATACTTCCTCACTGACAATGTGTTTGTAAATGCTGAAGCACGCCAACAAGTGCTTTCAAGCAACTACTCACAAGCTAATCTCTCTGTCGGTATTGCTGCTCGTTTCTAAGCAACTACTTCTTTCCACATTTGCTTCGCGCACCCTTCTTTCTCGCTCATCGCTGCGCGAAAGAAGGGTGCGCTTATTTTGCCTGGCACAATTCTAGTTCGTAAAGACGCCATTTCCTCCCTTACCTCTGATATCTCCTTAATTAACCGCGCTCTGACTATGAAAGCCCTCCTTCTCATTTTAGGATTATGCTGCACGCTTCTCCTGCCTGCACAGACCATCGTGCGCGGAATGCCCCTTCTTTCTTGGGATCAATTTGTGGAAGAATATCTCGAAAGCCGAGGGGTGGATGAGGATAGCCCTTCCCCCATCGACCGCGGGGGCACCACGCTCGACTTTCTCGAAGATCAGCATCAGCATCCCCTCAACATCAACCTTGCCACACGCCAACAGCTTCTAGATCTTGCTTTGCTCACCGCTGCGCAAGTAGATTCTTTGTTGGCTTATCGCAGTCGCTTGCGCGCCTTTGCTTCCCCCTCCGAGCTCATGATGGTGCATGGCATAGAAGCGCAGCAGCTGCGCTGGCTCAGTCTTTTTGTGGAAGTGGGAGACACCTTGCGTGCGCAGCCCGATTGGCGACAACAGTGGCAGACAGCACGCCACACCCTCGAATATCGTGCCCAGTTGCCCCTTCCCCGTTCGCCTTTGTTTGGTGGCAATCCTCGTCATCCCGTCGATGAAAAGCACCGCTTTCTCGGACTCCCTTGGAGCAACACACTCCGCTATCGCGTGCAGTCGCGCGAATCGTGGAGAGCAGGTCTCACCTTCGATCACGACATTGGAGAACCCTTTGCCGCCTATCGCAATCTGCCCTTTGATCATACCTCCTTCTTTGTCGAAAAACACAACAGCTCAGCTCAGCGTCAAATCATCTTGGGCGACTATCATGTCCAGTTTGCCCAAGGTCTCCTCGTCGGACATCGTTTTGGCAGCTTCATTCAACCCTATTTTATAGATCTTCCGCGACATCTCACGCGCATCACCCCCAACACCTCCACCGATGAGGCGCATTATCTGCGTGGTGCAGCCTGGCAACAACAAACGGGACATTGGCAATGGACAGCCTTTGCGAGTTATCGCGCATTGGATGCGAGTTTTGAAGACGGAGAGGTGAAGTCTGTCTATGAAAACGGCTACCACCGCAATCGACTAGAACTCTCCCATCGCAGCACATTAGAGCACTATCAACTAGGAGCGCATGCTGCATGGAAACAGCCACAAACTGAATGGGGTGTTGGTATGGGGGAAATCACTTTTCTCAGCCTTTTCCAGAAAACAAAACCGCGCGCGGTGTGTCCTCTCCCATGGTCGGAAACAATGCCTTGGCGCTAAGTGTAGACTTTGCTCACTATGCGCGCCGTTGGGGACTGCAAAGTGAGGGGATAATAAACGCGACTGGAGCTACTGCCTTTGCTGCCTTCTTGCGCTATCAACTCACTTCGTCCGACATCCTGCTGCTCCAACTGCGCCACTTCAGTGGGCACAACATCGCGCCTTCTGCTCGCACCTTTCAACAGGGCAGCAAGGTGCAAAATGAAATGGGGCTGCTTCTTGGCTACGAAACTGCGCGCTGGCGCAAACTCCGCTGGCAAAGTTTTGCCCAGATCTACCACCATCCCCTTCCCACTTGGCGCGCTGCCGCTCCCTCTTCGGGATTCGTTTTGCAAACCCTCTTCACCTACGCTGCGCATCGCAGAGAGCAGTGGTCATTGCGCTATCGCCTCACGTCAAAGCAACAAACCATTCCACAGCATGCACCTCTGCTGCAGTGGGTGATGCGTCAGTCGCTTCGCCTGCAACATCAGTATAGCTCTGGAGCATGGATGTGGCAGACCAACCTGGATGGTGCCATGACGCGGCAGCAAGTTTCGAACACTCCCCACCTTGGGGCAATGCTTTCGATGCGTCTGCGCTATGCTCCCCAGACTGTTTGGCACGCCTCTGTCTTTGTGGGGGTGTTTTCTGCTGAGCGTTTTGACGCGCGACTCTTTGTCTACCAACCGCAACTGCCAAGCACCGGAGCTTTTCCGAGTTTTTATGGAAAAGGTTGCTCCGGAGTGGCTGTCGCGTCGTGGACCCCATCTCGCGCTTGGGCGCTCTCTGCTCGTCTTGCGCTGACCCAACACTGGAGTCGCCCACTTTCATCCAACACTTCTGGCTTCGATGCTGCTCCCACTTTGTCGTTGCATGGAGGGCTGTGGTTGCGCTATCGTTTTTGACCACCTCTATTTTCTTAGTACTTCAATTTGTGTTGTACCGAAGGTGATAAACGGACAGGACAAAGTTCTTTAGGGGAAATGTTGGTTGTGAGTATAGGATACCTTGCGTGGTTTTCTATAGAATCTTGTACAACGCTCAAAACGTGGGAGATTTTTTTGAATATCTCCCACGTTTTGAGAAAAATCTCCCACGTTTTTTGGAAAAAGTCCAACGTTTTTTGGAAAACGTCCGATGTTTTTATTGGATGCTTGGAGAAGAATGATTCTCACTTCCGAGAAGCATTTTTGGTGCTCCCAGTCTTCGTCTTTTACACCTCTCTCGCGCGTGCGCGTGCGCGCACACCCTGCATTTTTGCACTTTTTGCTTTCACAACCTTCACAAAAACGGGTGTAGTCTACTGAAATACAACGCAATGCGAGGGTATTAGGAACAGTGTTCTTCAAATGAGCACCAAAGTCCGTCTGATAGAGGCAACGAAAGGTATCATATTGGGGGACGAAATAGCGTGGTTTGCCCGTCATTTTTATGAAAACTCAACGACCATCGGTGAAGGTTGTGAAAGCAAAAAGTGTATGTTTGCTGGTAATGCGCGCGCGTATGCGAGGAAACTCGGTGCTCAGGCAAGTACTTATTTTCTCGCCAAATGCACGAAAGCAAGAAAAACACATTAAGCACACCCCAAATCTCCCCCGAAAACCTCGCTAAACCCGCCACAAAGCTAAAAGACTTTAAGAAAAGGAGTATTGCAACATTCTTTACCCTCCGAAACGCTAGAATTAACATCCTTCAATCCACATATAGAAGGGTGCCATGAGGGTAGGCACAACAAAAAACCACCCTACAACTTTCGTTGAAGAGTGGTTATCGTACTCCGAGCCGGGGTCGAACCGGCACAGGTTTCCCTATCGGTGTTTGAGACCGACGCGTCTACCGATTCCGCCATCGGAGCATCATTCAGCACTTGTAGTGCGAACGTGATGCAAAAGTACTACTTTTTTATCTATCCACCAAACCTTTACACGAAAAACTTTATCACACCATGTATTTCTCCCTTATTCTCTTCGTTATTTCATGCTTTATCGTTATATTCGCTGTACTCAATTTACATCATTTTTCCATGAGAACTCACGATTATTGCATCATACTGGCAGGCGGTCAAGGTCGTCGATTGTGGCCCGTGAGCCGCGCTCAACACCCGAAACAGTTCATCGACTTCTTCGGGGTGGGACGCACGCTCTTGCAGCTGACATTCGACCGCATCGCACGCTTCATTCCCCTTCAAAATATCTACGTTTCTACCTTCACAGACTATGTGCCATTGGTAAAAACCCAACTTCCCGAACTCGAAGACGCTCAAATTTTGGCAGAACCTGCCCAGTTGTCCACGGCACCAGCCGCAGCTTGGGCATCGTGGTACATCAGTCAGCGCGATCCCGAAGCCTGCATTGTGGCTTCGCCTGCCGACCAGTTCATCACCAACGAGGCTGCCTTTGAGCAAGAATTATTGCAGGGGTTGGACTATGTGCGTGAGCATCCTCAGTTTTTGGCGATGAGCGTCAAAGCCACCACTCCCAACACGGCTTATGGCTACCTACAAAAGGGCAATAGCATCGACCAAACGCTTCATGCGCAAGTCGTTCACCGAAAAACCACCAATTGAATTTGCTAAGACCTTCGTGTCGAGCGGCGAATTTCTGTGGAACACGGGACTTTTCCTCTGGCACGTGCAAACGATGGCGACCTACGTGCCTCAACTCTTGCCGAGCTTCGGACTGAGCGCGGTGGAATTTTCTGAAGAAGAGGTCAAATTGGCACTCCAACGCTACTACCCTGCTGCAGAATACAACAGCATCGACTCTGTGCTCCTCGACCGCGACTGGCCCACGGTGGTGCAAGAATGCTCTTTCGGATGGCGCGACGTGGGTTCATGGCCCGTGATGAAGGAGGTACAAGACACAGATGCGGATGGCAACGCCACCGTGGGTGGTGCTGGTGTGATATTCCAAGGCACGAGCCACACTTTGGTGCATCTGCCGCAAGGCATCGGCGCTGTGGTGCGCGGACTCGAGGGCTATGTGGTGGCACTCGAGGGCAATATGCTCATGATTACACCGACCGACGAACCTGCTCACACGCGACAACTTGCCGACGCTGCCCAACTTCGTCTAGGACAAGAGTTTGGGTAATGACCGATTTGGGATTATTGTTTGGTGCGACGGCTCCTCCCTTCCATAGAAGAGCAGGAAAAGATATCCTTATCCTCAAAATATAAAGTGACCGCTGAAACTCATGAGTTTCAGCGGTCACTTTATTTAAGAGAGCGCGGGGGTAACTAAAATCCCAACTTGAGTTGCCCTGTCAGGTCATCCATAATGTCCGTCTCCGTTTGTGCAGGGGTAGGAGCATCTTGTTGCAATTCATCGTCCTCCTCCGCAGAATCATTTGTCTCAGCCGGAGGTTCAGGGAATCGAGTGGGCTCGAGCTGCTCCACCTTCGCCACATTAAAGGTCGTCACGCGCTTACCTTTCGCCTTGAATCCTTTCACAGCAATAAACTCTTCTGCATCCACCACAAGGGGTTCGCGGAAATCGTCGGGAGCCGCAAAGCTCACTTGGAAACGCGGGAAGGCTTGGTCGGTGAGTGCCACAAACTTGCAGTTGGGGTTGTCGCCCATGAAGTTTGGTGACGCGTCTGCGAGGCACGTTCAAAATTGAATCGCTTGATGTAGAGATTGTTATCGTTGTCAGCGTCATAGAGCACAGCCGTCCACACCTTGGTTTCATCAAATTTCTCTACACGCATGAGACCAGTGCTCTCGTAGTGATTGTTGGGGTCGAAATTGGTGGTGTAGAAATCGCCATTATCGAGCACCACAAGCACCAAGTCGTCGCTGTGGAATTCGCCCAAATAGTCGCCACGCTCGTCGAAGTTGAGACGTTGCACATCGTGATCAAACCACACCTTACGCCCTCCCAATGTGGAGGCACCATGAGATTTGAGCGTGATTTTGTGCACATCAAGTCGCGTGAGAAGATTACCACGCGAACCGCGACCTTTGACAGCCAATTCACTGAAGCTCTTTTCAAAAAAGATGCGACGCAGTTTGGGATTGGGTTTCAAAGTCACCTTGATTACTTCGGCTTCTCCATTTGGATTGGCAGTGAAATAGTGGATTTTGGATCCAGGCGTGCCTTGGGTGACATCATACTCGCGATCGTGGGTGATGCTCGTCACGTTAAATCGCTTGACATAGTAGGCACCGTCTTTTCCATCGCGATAAGCCACATTATAAACTGTGCGCTGGTCGTTCTTCTTGAAGACCGCGATGTGTACAATCTCGGCTTTCTTCTTCTCAGCTTTGGAGCGTTCTGTCTCACCGATGTACACCTTCTCAGCCACTCGCGTCACCTTGTAAGTACCATCGCGATAGAAGATGATGACATCGTCGATGTTGGAGCAATTCTCCACAAACTCATCCTTCTTCAGAGAGGTTCCCATGAAGCCATCGGCACGATTCACATAGAGTTTCTCGTTGGCTTCCACCACTTTGGCAGCTTCGATGGTGTCGAACGAGCGAATCTCCGTGCGGCGGGGGTGTTCGGCTGCATAGCGGTCGTAGATGGTGGTGAACCAGTCAATGGTTACTTCTGTGAGATGCGCGAGATCGTGCTCTATTTGTGCCAACTCTGCCTTGATGCGGGCAATGAGTTCATCCGCCTTGGCTTTGTTGAATTTGAGGATGCGTGCCATCTTGATTTCCAAGAGACGCAAGAGGTCTTCGCGCACCACTTCGCGCACGAAATCAGCCTTAAAGGGTTCGAGACGACTGTCGATGTGGGCTAAAGCAGCGTCAATATTGGCAGCATTTTCGTAGGCTTTATCCTTATAAATGCGTTCGTCGATGAAGATGCGCTCGAGCGACGCAAACATCATGCTTTCGAGGAGTTCTGCACGGCGGATTTCGAGTTCGCGCTTCAAGAGAGCCTTGGTGTTTTCCACATTGCTCTTGAGCACTTCTTTGACGGTGACGAATCGGGGAGTGTCTTTGTCAATGATGCAGCAGTTGGGGAGATACTCACTTCGCAGTCGGTGAAGGCATAGAGCGCATCGAGGGTCTTATCGCTCGACACACCGGGTGCGAGGTGAATGAGAATCTCCACATTCTCAGCAGTGAAGTCTTGGATTTGGCGGATTTGATGCGTCCTTTGTCAGCTGCCTTCTTGATGCTTTCGCAGAGGCTATCGACCGTCTTGCCGTAAGGGAGTTCGGTGATGGCTATGGTTTTGCTATCACGTTTTTCCACAAGTGCGCGCACCTTGACAGCCCCACCACGAAGTCCATCATTATAGCGCGAAACGTCGATGAGACCACCCGTTTGGAAGTCGGGATAGAGGGTGAAGTCTTCGCCTTTCAGGTAGGAGATGGCGGCTTGGCAGAGTTCGCCAAAGTTGTGGGGCAAGATTTTTGCACTCAATCCCACCGCAATACCTTCTGCTCCTTGCGCCAAAAGAAGGGGGAACTTCACGGGCAAGGCGACAGGTTCTTTGTTACGTCCGTCGTAGGAGAGTTTCCACTCTGTGGTTTTAGGATTAAACAATACATCGAGGGCAAACTTGGTGAGTCGTCCTTCGATGTAACGCGGAGCAGCAGCCTCATCTCCTGTGAGGATATTTCCCCACGAACCTTGACAATCGATGAGGAGATTTTGACGTCCCATCTGGGTGAGAGCATCTACGATAGAGGCATCACCATGGGGGTGAAATTTCATGGTTTCACCAGCAATATTTGCCACCTTGTTGTAGCGACCATCGTCCATGCGCTTCATGGTGTGAAGGATGCGGCGCTGCACAGGTTTGAGACCATCGTAGAGATGCGGCACAGCACGCTCCAAAATCACATAGGAAGCATAGTCTAGAAACCAGTTTTGGTACATCCCGGTGAGAGGGTGCACATTCACTGTTTCATCTTGTTTCATCTCTGCTGGGTCAAAATCCACGGCGGCTTCCGCGCCTTCCGAGTGGAGCGCGGTGTTGGTGTCTTCTGCTGTGGCGTTGGGCTCAGCGTTAGGGCTTTGCATTGCGTCGTTAATGGGCTGTTCTTCCTGCATCGTTAGTGGTTATCGTTTCGTCGTTGGAGATAAGGGCATTCTGCCTCTAGGCAAAGTTACTGATTTTTCGGGAGATGCCAGGAATTTTACCACGGCTTTATCGTATTTTAGTTAGGATTCCGCTGTTTAGCCTCTTGTGGAGCGGGAAATTAGCGGTGTAAACCCAAGGGAGTTCGGAGAAAATGCTTAACTTTGCACTCGTGCAACGATTACTCCCTCTCTGCCGTGCACTCTGGTGGCTTTGCTCACTATTGCCGCTCCGACTGCACTATTTTTTTGCCGATGTGCTAATTTTTCCGCTGGTGTTTCATGTGCTGAAATATCGGCGCGCACTCGTGCAACGTCAGTTGGCTGAGGCTTTCCCTACGCGGTCTGCGGAAGAACGTGCGAAGATAGAGCGCGACTTCTACCACTGGTTTGCCGACTATGTCGTGGAAACGCTCAAACTGATGTCGATTTCGCGCAAGGAGCTCTACCGCCGTATGGATTTTGTCAATCTTCATGAGGTGCTTCGGGAGTTGCGCAATGGAGAGCATCAATTTGTGTTTCTCTATCTGGGACACTTTGGTAACTGGGAATGGGTTTCCTCACTTCCGCTTTGGAGCGATGGGGGCATCCATTTCGGACAAATTTACCATCCTCTCCACAGTCCGCTCATGGACGAGCTTTTCTTACACGTTCGCGGCAGAATGGGGGCTACAAATATCGCGATGAAAGAGACGCTTCGCACGATTTTGTCGTGGAAGAAAAACGAAGAAAAGGGGATGATTGGTTTTATTTCGGATCAATCTCCGAAGTGGGAAGCGATGCACCATTGGTGCGATTTTCTGCACCACGAGACTTCCTTCTTCACGGGTGCGGAAAAGATTGGAAAAAAAGTGGGTGCACGCTACTATTATCTGGACATCACTCGTCCCCACCGCGGAGAATATCGCGCTGAACTCATAGAATTGAAGGCTGGTTTCCAAGATAGCTCTGAAATAAACGGAGCGGATGAAGCAAACGGAGCAGATGACGCGAAGACCGCAACGCCTTCGTCCTTCCCTATCACCGATGCTTATGTACAAGCCTTAGAAGCGAGTATCGAAGCGCATCCTCACCTCTGGCTCTGGACACACAACCGCTGGAAACGTACCAAGAAGGAGTGGGATGAGCGTCAGAGAAAGAATACAACTCAGTGAACCTTGGGTTTACGAAATACCACAATGATAGATGAGTTTTTCGGATTCATCACAACTTTATAACATCATCTAGTATGATAAAAACGCCTGTTGCTTTTTTCTTTAATGCCGAGTTTCCCGGCGGTGGTACCGGAAAGATTTGTCTTGATATTGTGGAACAGCTGGCGGCTTATGGGCATCCCATCACTTTATATTGTTACAAGGCCCCTACCACTCGTGGTTCTTTGGATTATGAGGTGATAGAAATCCCCCATAAACCCAACCAAAAGATGAGAAAAACAGAAGCAGAAGCTCTACCGTTTCTCATCAAATCGCTCAGAGAACGCAATATACAACTTTGTTTTATCCCAGGTTTTTACTATCGCTACACGAAAGAACTACGTGAAGCGTCTGGTTGTAAAATCATCTATAGTCTACACAGCATTCCTTTCTGGGAAAGTATTGCAAAAATCAGCAAACTGAAGGCGTTGGCTTTGACAAGTCCTGGTCGTATGCTGCGCTGGATGTTTCACGATTTCTGGAAAATACACGTTTTTCAGGTCTACAAGAAAAGACAATTTCGCCGCTACCTCACTCGTCTTCACGAAGTTGATGCTTACACTGTGCTCTGCGAGGGATATCGAAAAACATTATTGGATACATTTTCTTTTGACAAGACGTTGAAAGAGAAAATCAAGGTGTTGCACAATGGCAGTAAACTCGTGTCGTCTCCGTCGTCTCAGAAAGACAAAGTGATTTTATTTGTGGGACGCATTGAATTTGCGGACAAACGTCCTGAAAGACTATTACAGGTGTGGGAAAAAGCATATCATCAACTCCCAGATTGGGAACTCAAATTTGTGGGGGACGGACCTTTCCGTAAGAATTTGGAAATTCTCGCTCAGAAACTTGCATTGCCGCGCATTACTTTTGAAGGCTATAAAGAGGATGCTACGCCATACATGGATAAAGCAGCCATTTTATGTCTGACTTCCACCTTTGAAGGATGGCCACTCGTGATTACTGAGGCGCAAATGTGCGGAGTAGTGCCCATGGGGTTTGATGTTTGCGATGGAATGCGCGAACAAATGGCGTCTCAATGGGAGAATGGGGTTATCATTCCTCCTTTCGACATTGACGCTTTTGCAGCAGCTTTGGTGAAACTGGCACAAAACCATGAGTTACGAGAAAGAATGAGCGAAAACGTGCGTACTCAAGCGGCTCATTACTCTCTTGAAGCTGCAGCAAAGGAATATGAACAACTGATTGAACAACTCACAATCAGTCGATAAAGAGCAAGTTTCTTAGAGAAACCAACAACACTCTTGCAATATCCAGTGATTTTGCAAGAGTGTTGTTTTATATTGGGAGATATTCTTAGCGAATGTTTTTGTATTCGGGTAAATGTTGTGCCATTATTACTTCTTCGACAACCTATCATACCAAAGTTTGAGGAGTTGCGGATGATGAGATGAAAATTTGCGTGCAAACATATAGGGACTATTCACTAATAAATCATAGTCTTCACTATCAAAGATGTGAGGATGCCCGTCTTTTTCTCGCGACCAATCTATAAAACGCTGTGTACATTCATTGGATGCGGCATTTGGCATAAAGACGTTCAGCAAAAGGTGAAGACATAATCACCGTCTGCTTGTAGAGCTCATCAGGACAAAAAGTGCGACTGAAGGTTTCTAACACTTCATCAGAGTGTTTCACCAGATATTCACAAAAGTCGTGTGTAAAACTACCCCACTGCGAACCGTAATAGAACTTCTGCTTGAGAGAATAACGACGATAACGAGCTATTTTCTCCACACCTAAGACACTTTTACTTAGGATTTTCTTGAACACCTCAGAGATTGCCTTCTTACGTTTGCACAAAGCTCGCAAAAAGAGATAGTGGCGACTGACTCGCTTAAAAGCTACACACATGGAGGCATCGTCAAATCCGCAATGCAGAAACTCTTTTCCTTGATGTTTCGCAAAAAAAGCGTGAATTTCATCTTGCGATTTCAAAGGAAGATCCACCCCAGAAAGCAAATGATAGTAGGCATAAGGCGATTTTTGTTGCAAAGCTGCCGAAAAAAGCAATAATTCTGCGCGTACGATGCTCACTTGTCCCCATTCGGGTTTCACACGTTGAGAAAGTATGAAGAAACGAGCCGATTGGGGTTGCCAATGCTCAAATTGTTCATAGAGACGCTGTGCTCTGCCGTCAATATGCAAATAGATGTCGTTGCGCGCATCATCGAGCAGCGTGAGTAATAAGCGAAGAACCTCTGGTTCGTGATGAGCTAAAATGAGATAAGCATGCTTCATATCTACCTTGAAAACTAAGAACCGAAGGGCTTCAACGGCGAGGAGTTTAACACCTGCTGATACTGCGCCTGCAACTTTTTCCAAAGATGGATAACGCGAGATGAGTTTGTAGAAAAAAATTGTTTGAGAAAGAACTTTTGTCTTCTCCATCCACTCAAACTGCTACGAGAACTGAATGGTAAGTTCATCTGTGCAGATTGTTCCCACCACAAATGATGATAAGGATGTTTGCGCTTGTCGTCAAACCAAGGTGCGCAGCCTGCATAGTGTATAATGGCTGGATGATACAAGCATTCGCCTATCTCACTCTGGAAACGCGCTTTTTTATAATAGGCTGTGCGCTCTAGATGATTATACATCACATTATAACGCAGCGGAAGCCACGACACGTCTTCTTGCAGCACCACATTGAGCGCATCTTGATCGGGGAAACTCAACTGTTTTTGATGTGCTTCGCACCACTCTATAAGTTTTTTTGCGTAATCTTTTTCTCTCCACATCGACAAATTCATTAGCAACACTCCTGCATTGAAATAGAATGTATCTTCTGGAAGCTGCCATTTTTTACGATGTTTCTTATTCCAAAACTCGGGAACCGCTGCTATGGCGGTGTCGAGAGGAGCAAGAAATAGCTCCGAAATATCAGCATGAACCAAAAGGTCGACATCTAAATACAAAACTCTCTCCACAGAGGAAAGCACAGTAGGCAAAAGAAAACGCAGATAGGTGTAAATGGAATATCCAACATCTGGAAGTTCGGAAAAACTGCTTGTAGACACTACATGCACTTCTAGTTGAAAGTCGGCTCTGTTTCCCACTATTTCTTCCAGCATTCGGATGTTGCCTTCAGACACGCCATCGGTGAGAACATGCACATGCCATTCTCGTCCTTCGACTTGGACTTGGTAACTAAGCAAACTTTGCAAAGTCACAGCAAGATATGGCACGTATGCATCATTACTCGCAAAGGCAACATGAAAAGTGTTGAGTGGCATAAAGAAAAGATCAGATTTCAGAGAAACTTACGTTGAAGTAGCCTGTGGAAAACAGAGAACGATGGTAGAATCTAGGATGAGAAGTAGGAAATATCAGGACACAAAAATACAGTGGACTGGAGAAAAGTGGAAAGGTCACAGAATATTCACCTAAAAGATAGAGCCAAACTGTTCAAAAACGAAGAGTGCCCTCTCACCACCCTATTGTCCGAGCAAGCGGTTCCGTGCTGCAACAATGTTTTGAAAACAGAGTTGTGCGTCAAATCCTCGCTCCTCAGCATAAGCTTCTGCCACCAGCATCTGATGTTTTTCAGACATTCCTATGCGCTGAAAGTTAGCACACCCCAAAACCAGCGACACTTTTCCTAGACGCATACGATTGAGGTCGATGAGTTCAATCGCAATCTTATAATCTTGGGGAGAAGATACTGCAACATCTAATGGATTTCCTTCATCGTCTACTCGATCCCAGAGGATGTTATTCCCCGATAAATCTTTGTGCCAAAAACCTCCTTCGTGCATTCGTGCCACGGTTTTCGCCAAAGTGCGCAAAACAGATTCTTCATCGGGCTGTTTTCCATTCACCGCATCGTGATAGTTATAGCGCAACTTAGAAGTGCGCGAAGCATAATAGCAATATCCCACTTGCCAGAGCGAGCCAGTGTCGCAAAAACCGAGAGGTTCTGGAGAACCCACACCAAGGGCACGAAGTTGCATGGCATATTCGTAGGAGCGTTGCGCCTTACTCTTGCGCCACCAGCGATAGACCACACGATTAAAGTGATGGGGAGCGTGAATTGTTTCACCACCACCGAGTCTTCTCCGAGTTCGTATTGACGAATGGCATTGCGATTTTTGAAAATCTCGCGTCCCTCATGAGCAAATCTCCAAGGCAGTTGATGAACGAAGCGTTTCACTTCGGGAGCAATCGCAGGAGCGGTCACCACTTTACGATAGCGCAACGGACGTGTGAGAAAGTTGATCCAGCGCGACCAAGAGCGCATCTTGCGCAGCGGACCACCGAGCTGTTCCTCAAAGAAAGCCCCATGTCGCTCATTGAGCACAGCAGTGACATGCGCTTTGAGTTTGCGGTCTCTGATGCGCTTCGACTGCTTGCGCACGCGGTAATAACACCCCACTTCGGGCAGTCGCACCACCTCACCGCCATCTTTGAGCAGAGAAATCCAGAAATCCCAATCTTCGCGCGCAATAATTTCCTCACAATATCCACCGATGCGATCGAAGTCTGTGCGGCGATAGAGCGCGCAAGTGTCGATGTGGTTGCGACGAGCGAGGAGTGAGAGCGAAAATTCGGGAAGTCGCCACGGTCCCTGCTTATCTCCGATGAATTCCATCGTCGGGCACACCACTTTCACGTTAGGTTGTGACTCTAAGATGGGTACTGCCTGCGTAATGAACTGAGATGCCAGCAGATTGTCGGCATCTACCGGGAGAATGTATTGTCCATGTGAAGCTGCCACCGCATTGTTGCGAGCACGGCAAGGTCCAGCATTCTCTTGATGCAGCAAAATCACACGCGAATCTTGCGCAGCGATTTCTGCCACAATCGAGGCTGAAGCATCAGAAGAACCATCATCCACCACGATAACTTCGAGGTGACGATAAGTCGATGCCAACACACTGCGCAAAGTGTCGCCCACAAACTCTTCCATGTTGTAGAGGGGCACAACGACCGACACCAAAGGCAGGTCTGTTGCGCTTAAATCTTGTCGAATCCCTTCGTCCATTTGATCCAGTAGTATTTGAGTGGATTCTTATATTTCAGTTGTTTCCACGGACGACTGCCGTGAGGGCGATGCAAAACGGTGAGATTGCAGAAGAGATAATTGTGGAGCTTAGCTGCCAAACTCTCGTGCGAAATCGTCACATCGAACCAGTTTTTCGTGTCGTCCAGTTGCTGGAAGTCAAAGGCAGCCAACAGTTTCGGAGTGAGCAGTGAACAGCAAAATGAGCAGTGCTTGCGAGAGTCCACTACCCCATTCCAACCTTTGGCATAAAGATAGGGATAATTCACCCGTTCCGCTTCATCCACCGTCACAGCAGCTGCAATGCCACAATCCTCGCGTGCCAAAGCACCGTCTGCCAAGCCTTGCAAGGTGTCGCGCTTCACGGTGACATCACTCTCCACGATGAGCAAACCCGCATCGGCAGCCAAACATTCTTGTTGGCAACGACGCAAGACAAAGAGATAATTGGGAGAAGGATGATCCGTCAAATCCGACAAATCCACCACCTTCACGCCCATTTTCTCCGCCTCAGCATGGAGGCGCGCAGTGTTTTCTGGCGTCGAATTGTCGTTGTAGATGGTGTAGGTGTAGGGCATCGTCAAAGCACTATCCAGCACCGCACGCATCGTTTCGAGCGTGCTGTCGATACTATCCTTGACGGGAGTGATGATATGTAGACACTTCATAGTGGAATCGTCGTATTATTTAACCCAAATCGGTCATTAGATTCTGAACAGATTTCGTTAGTTTGTTGAGCAGATGGTTTACCGTGAGTTAGAAGGCGTAGCGGGCTACGGCGAGAACGAAAGAATATATGCCAACAAGAAAAGGAAAGAGGACAGGAAATTACCTTCTCAATCACGAGTCGTACTATAACGGTCTCTTGACCGATTGGGATTTAAGTCCTTTTTTTTGCCTTATACGCACGGATGCGTTCGGCAAAGGCTGCATCTTTCTTATTTCCGGGTCTCGGTGTGAAATCCAAAATTTCGGGAATATCCTTTCCGCGGTCGATAATGGTGGGATGATCGTGCATCCCCTTGACCAAATCCACACGATCATAGAGTTTCCCGTACGCGCATCGTAGGCATTCATCGAGAGTGTGTCGCCGTGGAGGGCGATATATTGATAAATCTGCGTTCCCGTGCAGAAACGGTCGAAGCGATCGTCAAATTGCACCCGATAAAACTTTGGAGAGCAGTGACTCACGGTGTAGATGGGAGGAATGCGCTTGCCCCCTTCCCATTGCGTCATGCGCGCATAGGCATGTTCGTGTCCCTGCAGCACCAAGTCCACATTTTCATTCAGCAAACTAGCAAATTCCCAGCGTTGGAGCAAATCGTTCGTTTTAGATTTGATGGAATAGATGGGATGGTGCAGCACCACCACCTTCCAGCGCGCTGTGCTCTCTGCGAGTTTTTTGCGCAACCACGTGGCTTGTTCCGCCAAGTAGGGCCACTCTCGATTGGGAGTCGAGCAAAAACAACTGCACATCTCCATAGCGGAGGGTGTACACTTGATTTTCGCCTTCCATCGATTTGAGGAAATAAGAAAACACCAGTGAGAAGCGACGCTCCAACTTGCGGATGGGATATTTGAGATATTCGTGATTTCCCGTTGCACAAAGCACCGGAATGGTCTGAGCCACGCCATCGATGCTGCGAAAAGTCTCCTCCCAGTAAGCATCGGTGGGACGCTCGGTCAAATCTCCGCCAAAAACAACGAAATCTGAAGCTGGATGCTGCACCCAAGCCTTACTGATGTAGCAATTGCTCACCCCATTGAGGCTATCTTGCACATCGCCGAAGAAGAGAAACGACACATCTTTCTTCACCGCAGGATCCGTCACCCCAAACTCATACCAAGGGGACGCCTTGCCATTGGTCACCGCGCGATAGCGATAGCACAAACCGTCTTGCAACTGCTTCAAACGCGCCACATAATAGGCGGCTTTGCCACTGCGCGATTCGAAGACTTCCCCTTCTGCCTTCACACACATGGGGTGATCAGTGCCATCGGGCAAGAGTTCTAGGTGAGCTTCATGAATCGCAGTGTCACACATCCAACTCACGTTGCGCGACATCTCGCCATCATCACCGAAGGTGAGGAGCACGCGCGTAGGTTCTGCCTTCGGCACATAAGGAGCTTCGGGAGGATTGCCAAACCAAACCTCCCAACGCACGATGGCGAGCACCGTGAGTCCCACCAAGAGGAGTGCTAAACTACCTAGTGTTATTTTCTTTTTCAACGTCATGGGACGACTCTTATTATTTTTTTATCGTGACTTCGTCGCTGAGCATACGCGACATATACGACTGGATGATTGCTTTCAACTTGCGTTCCATCTCCCCTTGTCGAGCGACTTGCCCATCAAGTTGTGCTGCATCATCACATCGTGCTTATAATCATACAAACCAGTCACTTTCTGTCCATCAAAGAGGAGCACTTCATTGCCTTGCACGAAGAGGTAAACACCATTGAGGTAAGCCACTTCATAATTGTCTGTCGCTGCCACCTGTGTGAGGTCGTTGCCAAAGGCTATGTAGGGGCGTGGATAGCGCAGATAGCCCAATATGGTGGGCATAATGTCGATTTGTTTTGCAATTCCTTCGTGACGTCCTGCTGGCATCTGTCCAGAAGGATCGAAGAAGATGATGGGCACACGGAAGGTACCTACGGGAGTACCGTATTCTGGGTGGCTCGAGAGACTCGTGTGGTCGGCAGTGAGCACGAAAATCGTATTCTTATACCAAGGCATTGTGCGCGCTTTAGCGAAAAATTTGCGCAACGCCATGTCGCTATATTTCACGCAGCGGTGAAGCACCGTCGGTCCTTCATCGGGAAACTGGCGCTCATACTGCTCAGGCACTTTGAAGGGGGCGTGTGAAGAAGCCGTGAACACAGCAGTCATGAAGGGTTCGCGCATCTCGTTCATCTTCGTCGCATAGTATTGCAGGAAGGGTTCGTCCCAAATAGCCCAAGTGCCATCAAAGTCAGCGTCGCCACGGAAACGCTTGTCTTCGTTAAACTCGGTGCGACCGAAATAGTCTTTGAATCCAGTGGACTTAGCAAAGGCTTGAAAGCCCATCGACCCATTGGCAGCTCCGTGGAAAAACGCCGTGTAATAGCTTTCCTTGTTGAGTTCTCCTGCCAATCCACTCAAATGATTGAGCGAAGCCGGAGTGAGAAAGAAAGGTTCTACAAACATCGGGATGCTCGAAAGCACCGAGGGCATGCCATCGATGCTCTTGCGCCCGTTGGCAAACGACTGTTCGTAGGTGGTACTCACCGCGATGAGTGAATCGAGAAAGGGGGTGGCACCTTTATATTTTCCACCATCGAGGTCTTTATTGAGCGCGCCCACAAACTCCTGTCCGAAACTCTCGAGGATGAGCACCACCACATTTTTGCGCAACATCTCTCCTTGTCCTGCGCGAGGGGTATGGAGCGGCGAATAGATCTGATCCAACTCTTCAGCCGTGAAGTATTGAGGATTTTCAAAAGACTTCTTGGTGAGCGTGCGCAACAGCGAAAAGGGCGTGTTGAGCACCAAAGCCGCTTCCGCTGGTTGGTTCACATATTGATTGGCGTTGCTCAGTGTGATGGGGCGCACTGCCGTGGTGAATCCGCCACGCATACCCCCGATGCAGAGGGGCACAAAGATACCCATCGCCACAACCTGCACCACATAGTATTTCCAACGAGGACGCAACTGCGGACGATAGGCACGCGGCTCTACATACAACACCCACAAGAGGGCGATAAGGACGATGCCCAACAAAAGAAGAAAAGGATGGTGTGCCACTTCCTTTCCTACGATGGAAAGGAGGTTGCCTTCATGACTAAATTCTTGGAAAACACTCGTTGTGGTGCGACGACCAGTAAATCGGAAATAGACCACATCGGCAAGGTTCATGGCGATGCACAAACCATTGACCACGACAAACACCCATTTTGCCACACGCTTCCAGGGTCTGCGCTCTTTGTAGTGCAGCGGCAGGAGGAGGAGCAACGCATATAGGGCATTGGTATAGAGGATGGCAGAAGTGTCAAACAGGAGCGAGCCAACAATTAACTGGTTGAGCTCCAATTTGTCAAAACCAGTGGCAAAACTATCCCAATTGCTCCACAAAAACACAAGACGGCACACAGTGTACAACACGTAAACTAAGAGCATATTGCACACAAAAGCAAGTGGGGAAGAATAGATTCCTTTTCGGAGTTTTATCTGTTTCATATCCGCATTTGGATTATTCGAAGGTCTGAGGAGTATCGCCGATTCACCTTTTCTCTCGTCCACGTTTTCTCTGTGGTCCATACGTTCTGGAGTGGTACGGTCGCTCCTTTGACCTTGGAAAGCAGGGCTACTGACACTGCCCATTGCGCAGAGCACGCACAAGCAGGAATTTTCCACAGATATGCGTACTGCATTCCAACTTGCAAAGATAACGAAAATTTACGAGCCATAGCAGTCATAGCGCATAAAATCGCAAGTTACAACCACCTTATCCGTCGTTTTGCCAGCGTGCCTCCCTGCTTTTCAGATTTTATGCCCTCCTCTTCCTTCTCAAGTTCGGATAGAAAGCCAGAAATAAGGAGAAAGAGGCAATCTGAACTTTGTAAAACAATGCCCTCACATGGGCTGCTCTATCGCGTCACAGAAACAAGACTCGGAAAAGTTCCACCCATGTTTTCTCCGAAAGCGAGGATGTGACACACCTCAGTTCAAGGGGCTAAAAAATAACATCGGAGATTCACCAGTAAATATCGGAGTTTTTTCAAAAAACGTGGGAGATTTTCCCAAAAACGTGGGAGTTTTTTTTAGACGCGTCGGAGGAAATTACAGCATCGCCAACTAACTTCTCCCAACGAGTGGAATCACCCACTGTTAAAAAGACTTTCAAGCATCCCTCTCGCGCGTGCGCGCGCCCGCACACTACAGCAATTTTGCACTTTTTGCTTTCACAACCTTCACCGATTTTCGTGTAATCACCTATTTATCAACAAATAACACGCGTATTTCGGACATATTTTAACACTCTACGGGTGTTCAAGCGATTTTCACCCCCTTTTGCCGCTTTTTCATCCCTTTCAAATGACGTTTTTTCATCCTCCATTTATCTCCCCAAACGAAGGGTGCTGTGAAGGTTGTGAAAGCAAAAAGTGCAAAAGTCCAGGGAATGCGCGCGCGGGTCACGCGCGTACGAGGAAATCACCTAAGACAAAGAGGCATCATCTCCCTTTTCTGATCAATACACGCCAATACCCTCAAATAACAATCTCAAACTGGCGCTTCTGCTAAAATCAAATCCCATTGAGAACTAGGAACGGAGGTGCACAACACCCATAAACTGACAACCACACATAACAAAAACACACTACTTCAAAGATAAAAATGCAGTTTTCTGCGATTTTTTCTCACTTTGGGCGCATATCCTCCCATATACTGATAGGGGGCATCATCAACGCTATACGCTCTGCATAGGGCGAGCCCCCTCACCTACTCATCTACTTTCACGGCAAGAGCCAACCCAACATATTTACAAACCCTAGAGGATTACCTCAACCTCTAAAAAACATCCACCCCAACACCGTAGGGCATTGAGGTGGATGGAAAAAATCAGAAAGCAGGCACAGAGGTTTTAAGACTTGCCACAAGGGCAAGGGCTTATGTGCACTGGCTTTGATAGCTTAAAAACGGCTAACCAGCATTATTTGCTGTTGGTAGCAGGAACCTCCTCCTTGCGGAGTTGGTCATAACCAGCGAAACGACTGGAAGAGGGATAACCGCGGCGAAGTTGATCGGCTTGAATCAACTGCAAACGACGCAAGAAGTGGTCGTAGTTGCGACGCGCTTGTGGTGTCCAGCCCACTTCTGCTAGTGCCATTGCACGAGGGAAGGCTTGGTAGTACACGCGCTCGGGCTGAGGGCATACATTCGCTCCACAACGTGCCAGTGACACCAAAGAGAAAATCGCGCTCAAATGCGTCATCTTGTCCCCAACGTGGGTCAAGCTCATAGACACGCTTGAGACTAGTCACAGGCATACCCCAGTTCACTTCGGGCAAGTCACCTTTGTCCATGGGATAATCCAAATAGCAGTGCTCACCAGGGCAAAGCATGATTTTAGCCTTGTTGGCGCGGGCTGCGTCAATGGCAGTTTTGGTGAGTCCGTGACGCCAAGCGAAAGTGACGCATCCGGGTTGAATTTCCTTGAAGTCGGTTTCGTACCAGAACATAGGAGTCTTACCGAGCTTGTCGCGGAGGTGAGCAATCACGCGATCGAACATGTACTTCTGCAACTTCCAGTTTTTCGGAGCGGTCGCGCGTGGTGATGCCGAGTTTTTTTCTTTGAGGGCGATGCAAGCAGAGTCAGTGGTCCAATCATCGAGTGGCGGATTTCCAGCCTCATCTCCTCCAAGATGCACATTGGGTGCAGGGAAAACAGTGGCGAGTTCATCAAAGACATCGAAAAGGAACTGATAGGTGAACTCAGAAGCAGGATTGAGGAGGTTGTTGGACACACCACTGGTGGTGCGTACATCCACTTTCTTGTTGCCCACGGTGAGTTGAGGATAGGCGTGAATGGCGGCAACTTCGTGACCAGGCATTTCAATTTCAGGAATCACCATGATGTGGTGCTGCGCTGCAAACACCACGAGTTCGCGCATCTCATCTTGGGTGTAGAAACCAGGGCTGGTGTATAACATGTCGTCCATGGCAGGGCGCAGGCTGCTTTCTGCCACCAAACGAGGATATTTCTTGATTTCGATGCGCCAAGCTTGGTCATCGACGAGGTGGAGGTGGAGGGCGTTGTATTTATAGCGCGCCATCTCGGTCACCATACGTTTGAGTTCGGCAAAGGGAATGAAGGTGCGCACAGGATCGACCATGAGTTCACGCACACGAGTGCGAGGAGCATCGACGATTTTCACGGGGTCTAGCGATTGGGGCTGCGCCGTGAGGAGCTGGTCAAGGGTGGTCAATCCATAGAACACGCCAGCAGGGGTGCTTCCTTTGATGACGATGCCTTTCTTGTTAGCGGTGAGTTCGTAGCCTTCGGCATTTTTGCACCGTGGCATCAAGGAGGAGTTGCACCTTGGCACTGCCACGCAACACATTGAGTCCAGCACGATCGCGGAGGATGCGACGCGCATAGGCAGCTTCGTTTGCTAGTTCGGGCGCAGCTTCTACTTTACCGATTTTTGCTCACCATGAGGGGCTTTCCCTTCTGCACCTCCAACTGGGCAGGATAAGGGATGAGGGAGTATTTCTCCTGAGCAGCCTTTTGCCCAAAGGTCGAAGGTGGGTTGGGGCAAATGGGCAGTAGGCACGCCTTCAAAAAGCGGCAAATCCTACGTTGCGCAATGTGGCACGAGAGGTGTCGAGTTTGCGGAGGGCAGTGCAACCGTTGAAAGCACCATCTTCGATGACTTCCACAGCACTTGGCAGCACAACTTCTTGCAAATTCTTGCAGTTGAAGAAGGCTTGACGGCCGATGCGTTTCACACCATTGGGCAACACTACTTTGCGTAGTCCGCGATGTCCTAAGAAAGCATTGTCAGGAATTTCAGTGCAAGTAGCTGCACTGAGGTCGAGCACCCTCAATATTGGGGCATAGATCACGGATTTGACGAAAGTCACCATTGCGGTCGCTGCTCAAAGCGCCAGTGAGCACAAGAGTTTTAAGACCAGCCTTAAGTTCTGCTGGGAGTAGACGTACCTGAGCTGTAGTGGCACTTCCTTGACTGAGATCTAGGGTATACGCCTCCATAGGTGCACTTGGAGTAGACGTGCTTTGTGCACTAAGGGGTAGTGCCAACAAGCAGCACAGCAATGCTGCGGAGCAACGGGAAAGTAGGTGCATAGATTAGGCTAAATATGTGTGATGAATGAATAAAATCGGAGCAGACCAGCGGAAAGACTAAACATCGACGGTCACCTTGCGACGACCATCTGGCATTTCCTCAATGTCGACACGCACAGCGTTGTCGGGAAGGAGGGGCTCAATGAGTTCGGGCCACTCGATGAAACAAGGATAGCCCGAATAGAAGTAATCATCGGTGCCAATGTCGAAGGCCTCTTCCACGTGCTTGATACGATAGAAATCAAAGTGGAAAACAGGTCCCTCCAACACTGCGCTGTGATATTCGTTGACGATGGCAAAAGTGGGCGAGTTCACGACATCATCCACGCCGAGGGCGTCGCAGAGTGCTTTGATAAAAGTAGTTTTTCCTGCGCCCATCTTGCCATAGAAGGCAAAGACATTACGGCGCTTGTTACGAAGGTCTACCGCGGCAACAAATTCTTGTGCCGTGGTGTTGATGCTATCAATGGTTTCTATGATAAATTCCATACGTGCAAAGTTACAATAATCATGGAAATCTAGAGAACTATCACTCTGAAAATGGGACATTTTTTCTTCCGATTTAACATTTTCGGAGTGGTTTTCTGACAGATAATGAAGCATTCAGCAACAAAAAACACGCATTCCCCGATTTTCCAGGAAATGCGTGTTCTAGTATTTCAACTTTGCGCTTAGACTTGCTTTTCTTTGGCAAGCAATTCGCTAGTGATGCGTTGGAGTCCTGCAATGAGTTTATCGAGAGGAACGCCCGAACGGTCGCTCATCTTTTGCACATCGGCTTTTTTCGCCATCAATTTGCCGAAAGGTGTGCGCAGCATGGCAAAGAGGGAGGAGATTTCGGTGAGACGATTACGCAGTTCGGGGAAACGATTCAACAAATCCATCAAACGCGTGGTGGGGGTGATTTCTACTTCTCCCGATGCGGTGTAGCGAAGACCTTCACTGGCAACCTCTTCTGTGTCTTCTGCTTCGACCTGAGTGGCAGCAGCAGGAGTGGATGAGGGCTGCGCGGTGGAAGCTGCGGCGTTGTCGGTGGGAGCTTCCGTGGGAATGCCTTCATCACTTGCCCATTTGAGGAGAGTTTGCGAACCTTCGAGGGCGCGGATGTGGGTGCAGTCTTGCATCACTTCGATGACTCCGCGGAAGTTGCCTTCGGCATCGCGCACTGCTACATAAATGATGTAGATGAAGAAGTCGGGCTTGTTGATCCAGAACTCGGCTTTATCTTGTTCTCCACTGCGGAGTTTGTCGATGACTTCACGCACCACGTGAGCGCTCTTGCGAGGATGGCAATTCATCACCTGACGACCAATGACGTTTTTGCTGCGTGGGAAGATGCGGTGGTCGGTGTCGGAATAGAAGCAAACGAGTTCGTTTTCATCTACAAAACTGATGTCGAAAGGCAAGTGTTGATAGATGAGATTGATTTGCTCCAAGGTGAGTTTACCCGTGGTGACATCGAGTTTTTTCGCTTCCTCCAGCAGAATAGCCGTATTTCGAGAGTAGTTGTTGCAAATCGGCGGCAAAGCCAGCAGCTTCGGGAGCGGAAGATGCAGAAGTGTCGGTAGATTTTTCCAGCAACGGTTGTGCCTTTTAACACGCTTCTCCGCAGGGGTGAAGAAGGCGTATCCAATTTCCAAATCACCCTCTTTCATATCTTCAAATTCCTCAGCCGTGATCATGGCATAAGAAGTGGGATAGAGGATGGTTTCTTCTTTCTCCATCAAATCGCGACCATAGAAGATGAGTTTGTTGCACGACTTGATGAACTCTTCTTCGTTGCCTGCTTCGAGGAGATTATAGGCATCGCGGATGTTGTCGCGCACCATGTCGTCAAACGTCCACATCGTGGTGGTGGGACGATCGAAGCCTTTTTGCTCCAAAAGGGGATAGAGCTGATTTTGCTTGCGCGAATAGTGGATGGGGTATTTGCGAATTTGGTCAAAAAGCTCCAACCACTGATTCTTGATGACGGGATATTGCACCAAGTCTTCCACGGCAAGGAGGAGGCGCTTCATCTCCTCGTTCTCTTGATAATAGCGAGAGAGAGGATGATCTTCGGGCACATCGGGACGAGAATAGTCCATGTATCCTTCAAAGAGTTGGATTTTTTGCGCCATATTTTCGCGAATGCACTCTTCGTCGGTGTGTTCGATGAGTGTTTGTTCGATGAAAGCGAGGTGGAAGGGACGGATTTTCCCCACACGCTCTGCCACTTCTTTGCGGCCTTCTTCGAGAGTGATTTGTCCTGTCACGAAACGTGTTTCAATGTCCAAGACAGCTTGCATCTTGTCCAAATCGATTTGTGGCAGATGCGCTTGCATTTGATGATTCATAGTCAAGTGTGTGCTAGTGGGTTGTGTTGTTGTGTGCAGCAAATGTACTAATTTCTAGACAGTCCACAAAGTAGCTGGCGCACAAAATATAATTTTTCGGAAAATACTATTCACTTTTCCACCTAATACTTTGGTACTTCGGTGGGTTTCTGCTAACTTTGTCGGTAGGACGAAGGAGTTTCTCTAAACTTATCTGGTCTGTATTTCTGGGATAATTCCCTCTTGCCATGAAGACACTCCTTACTAATTGATTCCACTCACTCCCAAGAATTTCTGAACCTCTCTCGAGATAATCCCACTACTTTATGGATAAAAAGAACATCATCGCTATCGCACTCTCCTCATTGTTGGGGGCTTCTCAAGTGCAAGCTGAGCGCACTACAAATACATCTCCACAGAAGGATGCAACTACGCAAACTTTCAAGCAATTATGGAAGAATGTGGAACAACACCGCAGAAAGGACCTCCCGAAAAGTGCACTCAAAGCAATCCATGCGATTCGCCAAAAGGCCCTGGAAAACCATGACACTCCACAACTGATAGCTGCGATGCTCTCCACTTATCAGCTGGAAAAAGAAATATCGCCCGATAGCACTCAAAAGGTGATTGAAGAGATGGAACGATTTGCGCTGCTGAGAAGCGCCCTGTGCCTCGTGCTTTGTGGCATTTCGTATTAGCTCAGGTGCTGAACCAAGAATCTTCTGTGGAGGATATCTTTGGTGACGAACTAGTGGATATAGAAGACGACGTACTTGATGAAGCATCCAAAGAAGTGGAAGAAGGCGAGCATGCCAAAATGCCGCTCACACGTTCACTCGAGCATTTCCGCGCTGCCTTTCAGGATATCCCCACCTTGGCAACTGCTAAAATAGAGGATTATGAGGCGCTCTTCAATGTTTCTCCCAAAGCAGCAACAAGGATAGACCACAAACTGCTGGTGGCACTACTCCAAGATTTATTTGAAATCGAAAATTATCACTCCAAACCTCCTTTCAGTGTTACAGAATATGTCGCATTGCTCGAAAAGTCGCGCGACCTTTTCCTCAAGAATCAAGAAGAGCGTGCTGCGTTGCAGGCTGAGATTCTGATCCTTCAGGCGAAAGGGGACTCTTATCTAGAGAATTTCACATCAACACTTTCCTTGGATAACGATGAAAAGACTGACGTAGGGGGAAAATGTACCTTTGTTTCACAGGCTGCCGCTTTGGAAGCGGTGGAAAAAGTGCTGGCGCGCTATGGTCACCTCCCCGAAGCTGGCGAGGTGGCTGTACTACAATGCCATCTCATGGTGAGTGATGAGGAGAATCTCGAGATGCAGTTACCTAAAGTGATAGCATTGGCACAAGAATACACGAAGAAGTATGTGGACTACGCACACGAGTTGAAGAATTTCATCAACGAACAGACTCACCCCACCTTTGAAGTGTCGTGGGCTGACAGCAAAGAGGTGCAAGCAGGACGTGCGCTCTACCCAGAAACAGAGGTGGTGCTCCCTGTGAAGTTCCGCAACGTGCAGAAAGCAAGCGTGCAACTCTATCGTCTCTCGAATATTTCTGCCAATGAATTGGAGAAAGCCGACGCGAGCAACCATGTACAACAGCGTCTCCAACAGATTTTGAAAAAGCATGGGGCAAAAGTGCCGCTTTCACCAAACAGCTGCGCCCCTCCCCTGCTCCTGCCTACGAAGAACGCGAAGACTCGATTTCATTTCAAGCTCCGAAGTCGGGACTCTATCTGATGCGTCTCACCGTGGATGGATGGTACGACAGACTGGCACCATGCTACGTGTCGCGCGGACAACGATTGCTCTTCAACAGTGCGAGCCGACACCAGGATGCTCCGGAATATCTCGTGGTGGATCAACGCTCTGGCGAAGAAATCAACAACAAAGCCGACTTGGATGCGCTTCCCGAAATAGCAGAACTCCCCTTCTGGATGCAGCGCAAACACACTCCGCTCAATCTAAAATTGGAACACTCGATTGAGGTGTACACCGATCGCGAAGTCTATCGCCCGAATCAAATGGTGGAAGCCTCTGCCCTACTCTACTCGCAAGACAAAGATGCCTATCAGGTGCTCCCCAATGCGCGTGTGAAAGCACGACTTCTCGACACCGATGGCAAAGAGGTGAAAGCACAAACGACGATTTCGGACGAGATGGGGGTGGTGAGCACGAGATTCATGCTCCCCAAATACTGCAAGCCTGGACATTTCAAGGTAGAATTTGCCTTGGTGGATGACAATGGCAACCCACATTCGGTAAACAACGCTAAAAGTTTCCGCGTAGAAGAATACAAGCGTCCGAATTTCTCGGTGAAGCTCGATGACCTCACTCGTAAACTTGCACTTTCAGACAGCGTGAGATTTGAAGGAGTGGCAGAGACCTTCGCTGGACTTCCCGTAGCGAATGCCGAACTGAAGTGGAAATTAAATTTCGACAGCTGGTATTTCTACCACAGCGGAAACAAGGGAGGGATGGATCGTTCGTTGAAAAATCGCAGTGGAGAGACAAAGACGGATGAAAATGGCCGTTTTTCTATCCCTGTAGATTGGACATTTGAAGATAAGTCGGCACTCAACCTCAACTTCTCTGTGGAGGTGGTGGCTCCTGATGGCGAAGTACAAAGCACGAATTTCAATCAGTGGATTTCTCCACGAACCGAAACTGATGAGGAGCAACAGCAGAAACCGCTCTTTGAGGTGAAATATAATGATACTGAAGACGAAGCCCAACTCACCATCAATGGTAGTGGTCGCCTTTTCCTCCGCTTAGTGAGTACTAATCGCGGTGTGATTGAGCGCAAATCATTGGCAGTCAAAGATGGATTTACCCAGACCTTCCGATGGAAGGAGCAGGACAATCTGGGTGATGCGGTGACGGCTTATCTCTATTTTTTGAAAGATGGCGAATTTCACACGAAAACCATCACCGTGACTCGTCCACATCCCGACAAGCGTTTGCAACTTTCGTGGAGCACTTTTCGCTCGCAACTCACTCCTGGACAATATGAAGAGTGGCAACTGCATGTCACGTACCCAGACGGCAAGCCCGCTGATGCGAATGTCATCGCACGACTGTATGATGCTTCGCTCGATGCCTTCCTCAATCCAGAGGGAACGGCAGAGAAAGACCCATGGAAATTCCAATATCTCTTTCCGCGCGAAGAGCCTTCTGGAGATTGGTATCACCCCAATGTGGAAATGCCTTCCTTTTATCCGCGCTATTATTACGAGCCCTCCTACGATAAAGAGCAACCTAGCATAACTTGGCGCGATGGTTTGTTTGATTATTATTTGGACACCCAATTACGCCGTGATCGTATTACATTCATGTGTGCTGACTATGCCATGCCCGTTGCAGAATCTGCCATGGATGGTGGTAGAGTGCAAGAGGCGCGATCCATGCCGCTCAAAGCAAATAGAGCAGCGAAAGCGGGGCAAAATGGGGATAGTGGTGATGCCGCTAACGCTGTTCGCAAAAATTTTGCAGAAACGGCTTACTTCAATCCAACGCTTCGCACAGATGCTGAGGGTAAGGCAAGCATTAGTTTTATCCTCCCTAGTAGTTTGACGGAATGGACGTTTAATGCTTTTGCCTTCGACCGCACGCTCAATTCGGGCACACTGACTGACAAGGTGGTGGCACGCAAGCAGCTCAATGCGCAAGTGGCGACTCCACGTTTCCTCCGAGAGGGCGACCGGATGCAATGGCCCGTATCCTTATATAATAGGAGTGAGCAGTCTCAAAAAGGCAATCTCTATTTGGACATCATCGACGCAAGCACTCGAGAAACGCTCCAAAGTTTCTCTCAACCCTATGACTTGGAAGCTGGAAAATCGCTCACTCAACAATGGGAATGGGAAGTGCCTATGGGATGCCCTGGCATAGATGTGCGCGTGATGGCAAAGGCTGAAAACTTCTCCGATGGGGAGGAGCACGAAATTTCCATCCTCCCTCGCGACATCACGATGACTGTGGCAGAACCTTTCATGGTGCGCGGCAGAGAAGACATAACAGCAAAGACCGAAAAGGCAAAAAGCTGCTCTGATGGCGCGCTTAGGCAACCACAAGGATGCCAAAATTGAGGTGGCAGCGGAAAGAGATGTCTCCAAAGAAGTGGCAGATTTAGTGCCGAAATGGATGCAAGTGCTCAATGGCTCCGCCTACGATCAGGCGGTGAACCTTTACGGCATCCAATATGCCATGAGCTATGCACTTCGTCCTTTGGTGTCACTCTCCGATAGTGAACTACAGGCTTATCGTCAATCCGCTTACGACCGTCTGAAAGCTGAACAAACGAGCGAAGGGGGATGGAGCTGGTATCCAGGGATGAAGGCATCGCCCTACATCACCTCACAAATTGCCATCCTCTTAGCACGCGCAAATAGACCCTCAACCGCCTATCCTCTGGACGCTTCACTGCTCCAAGCTGCGATGAAGTTTCTTGACAAAGAAATGACGAATCGCATGGCAGAGTGTAAGCAAAAAAAATTGCAACCTTACGTAGGAGAAACTGAAATCAACTATCTCTATCTGTGCCACCTGCTTGACAATAAAGAAACGCCAACCATTCGTTATTGGCGCAACCAGATGAGCAAAGATGATGTGTATGCCTACACGATGTATGGCAAAGCGGTGCAGGCACAGATATTGGCAAACGAAATACAAAGAGCTTGCGAAGACTGCCTTGCAAAGTGTCATTGAGCACACGGTGGCATCGCCCGATATGGGACGTTACTTCGACACTCAGCGTGCACTCAGCGGATATGCTTCCTATCGCATTCCCACGCAAGTGATGACGCTCGAGGCTTTACATCATGCTTCTGATGAAACACTCAAACCTTTGTCACTCGATCGAGAAGATGTCATCAATGAGATGTATTTATGGCTCTTGCAGTCAAAGCGCACCCAAGTGTGGAATAATTCGCGTGCCACCACAGATGCAGCGTATTCACTGCTCACCACTCGAACATTTTTCGGTCTATCCCCCACCTGGGGAGCGGTGGAGGCTACTTATACGGCTTCACCAGAAGAGATTGCGGCACAAGGTAGCGGATTTAAGCTCCAACGCAGCCTGCAAGTCCTGCGCGATGGCAAGTGGAAGACACTTTCGGGCAAGCAAAAGAAAACCCTTTTCACGCTCAAGGTGGGAGATCACGTGCGCTGGGTTTATACCCTCAAAGCTGAGCGCGACTTCGACCACGTGGCACTGAAATCCACTCGTCCGGCTGCCCTAGAGTCAAAGAATCCCTTCTCGGGGATGACTTGGATGAATGGGTTGTCCGCTTATCGCATGGTGCGCGATGCAGAGAACGAATACTTCTTTGAGCATTTGGCAAAAGGCAAGTACACCTTCTACGATGAGATGGTGGTGATGCGCGCTGGAGCCTTCAGCGGTGGTGTAGCAACGGTGCAATGCACCTTCGCTCCTGAATTTGTGGGAAACTCTTCGGCTGTGGAAGTGGAGGTAAAACGCTAGAAATTAGCCACTATCCTGTGAGTTTTCTTATCGTGCAGTTGATATTTCCGCCTTATGGAGGTCTTCTCTAAAGATAGTTTTCCACAGACAGTACCGACATTTGAGCTTATTTTGCTACTTCTAAATTAGCAAAATCTGTAGTTTTAACATTCTCAAGGTCGCTTTTTCCAGAAATTTCTGGGAGGGGCGACCTTATTTTGTACCTTTGCGGAGTTAATATGGCAAGGCCGAGCAACCATTTCGCACGAAATGGCGGAGCCGTTCCCCTGCCACGGAACCTCCTGCTCCTCGAGTTTCGACTTGAGCGACCGCATTGTTTCAACTTCCTTGGAAGTTTGAAGGATGTGCCTTGTCGCAAATCACAAACAATGCATATTAAATCATTTGCTGTAGCCCTCTTGGCTTCGCTTTCACTAGCAAGCAGTGCTTTCGCCGCGCGTCAAACCGACGAGAATCACACCAAAGTGGGCAACGCTACCTACTATGGCGACCGCTGGCACGGTCGTCGCACAGCCGACGGTTCGGCTTACAACAAAGATTCTCTGACCTGCGCTCACCGCACGCTGCCCTTCGGAACGCTCCTTCACGTGCGCAACCCTAAAAACGGCAAAGTCGTTGTAGTGAAAGTCACTGATCGCGGTCCCTACCGTCGCAACACCATTATCGACCTCTCCAAAGCTGCAGCCCAACAAATTGACATGGTGCAAGCTGGCGTGGTTTCGGTAGAAGTGACTCCAGTGGTGAATGCTAATGCACCCACCAAGACGGAGAAAACAATGCCCACTCTCCCCGAATTGCAATTGCTCGATCCTACTACTGGACGTTACTACACGATGACGCAATGGCAAGAACGTGCTGAAAAGCGCAAGGAATTGGCGAAGAACTCTTCCGCTAAACAACCTCAAAAGTTGGTGGCTAAGAAGGCAGCTCCTCGCTATCGGGTGAAAAATTCCGCCAAAATGGCAAATGCCAAGAAGCGCTAGTCGCTACTTGGTCTGATTTTGAAAATCCTTGGTGTGGTTTGTCCACATCTTCTCTATTCCCAAGGGAGCCTAGCCGACTGTTCGACTAGGCTCCCTTTGCATGATGAAGGAAAACTGCTCTCCAAAGTTATGCTTAGGCTCGTGCAAAACGGATGTATTTGTAGACTAAAAGACAAAGAACCACAAAGAGTATCACCCCACAAACTATCGAAAACAAGATAGCTTTTCCTAGATGGTCCTCAACAAAGTAGACAAAGAAATAGAACGATGTTATAGCCACAAAAACTCCAAGACAATAACACAACGCAAAAGGAACAGGTTCTTTCACTGGTTTTTATTGATTTGTGGCAGTGACTGCATTTTTCCAAGTGCATTATGCCATAGAAAAAGTACTTGGCACAGTTTGAAAAAACAATTTTCTTTTGACAATGTGGGCATACTGGAGGCTCCTTTCTTACCCATTTAAGCAACTGTAATTGCATAGCTGTTGTTTTTTTGCAAATATAAGAAAAATCACAGACAGAAGAAGAATACACAAAAGCTTATTCCACTCTCTAAGCCGAAATTATAGAAAAGACTAATCCACTTTATTTGCACAATACCTTGCGGACAGTGATGAGCGCGAAATTGTATTCCTTTTAGATATAGAATATCATCCAAAATAGTTCTAGTTGAGAAGGGAGAATAGCACCCAAACACACCTATTCTGACATCTTCACCAAGCAATATAGCAAAAATCTAAAAAAGAAATGCAGATTTTTGCCCGATTTTCTCTCTTTTGGCTGTTTTCTATCCATATAAAATAGAGGGTTATTCGCAAAGTGCAGCACACAACTATCAAGAGATTTTGAGTCGCGTGGGAGGTTTTCAGTCAAAAAACGGCGAGCATCTCACGCTTTTTCTGTATCTTTGCTTGTCATATCTTGCGCATTTATTTGCCGCAAGAACAACACAACAACTCAACATTAACTACAACTCCATCTCACACAGAAAAAACAACTATGACATACGAAATAATGGCACCCGTGGGTTCACGTGAAGCATTTGCCGCTGCCCTCAAAGCTGGTGCCGACTCCATCTATTTTGGCATCGAATCGCTCAACATGCGTTCGCACTCCGCGAGCAAGTTCACTATCGAGGACTTGCACGACATCGCCGCGCAATGTGAAGAGAAGGGTGTGAAAAGCTATCTCACAGTGAACACCATCATCTACGGCGAAGACCTTGCTCTCATGCGCAAATTTGCGATGCTGCGAAAGAGGCGAACATCTCTGCCGTGATTGCTGCAGACGTGGCTGTGCTTAGCTATTGCCGCACCATCAATCAAGAGGTGCATCTCTCCACCCAACTCAATATTTCCAACGAGGAGGCGTTGCGCTTCTACTCGGCTTTCGCGGATGTAGTGGTGTTGGCGCGTGAGTTGAACATGGAGCAGGTGCGTAAAATCGCCGATTTCATCGAAGAAAACCAAATTAAGGGTCCCAATGGAGAACTGATTCGCATCGAAATGTTCTGCCATGGCGCGCTCTGCATGGCGGTGAGCGGAAAGTGCTATCTCTCGCTCGACAACCAAGGACGCTCTGCCAACCGCGGACAGTGCATGCAGCAATGTCGCCGCAAATATACGGTCAAGGATAAGGAAACCGGAGTAGAGCTCGATATTGATAATGAATACATCATGAGTCCAAAGGACTTAAAAACCATCGGTTTCATCGACAAAATGATGGCGGCTGGCGTATCTGTGTTCAAAATCGAAGGTCGTGCACGCTCAGCCGAATATGTCTACACCGTGGTGCAGTGCTACAAAGAAGCCATTCAGGCGGTGCAAGACGGCACTTACTCTGAAGAGAAGGTGAAAGCATGGGATGAACGCTTGGCGACAGTCTTCAACCGCGGTTTCTGGGATGGTTACTACCAAGGCAAGAAATTGGGAGAATGGACAGACAAGAATGGCTCTTCCGCTACAGAAAAGAAAGAATATGTGGCGAAGGGTACGAAGTATTTCTCCAAACTTGGGGTTGCCGAATTCTTGGTGGAAGCTGGCGAAATCAACTTGGGCGACAAACTCGTGGTGATTGGTCCTACAACAGGCGTGGTGTACATAGACGTGACATCGATGCATGGCGACAACGGTCCTGTGGAGAAGGCAACTAAGGGTATGTCCGTGGCTTTCCCCGTGAGCGAAAGGTGCGTCCAAGCGATAAACTCTATAAATTAGTGAAGACCGACAATTAAACAGGTGTATGAAACTCGTATTTGACTTCGGCGCAGTATTGGTGGATTTAGAAAAGTCAGATTCCATCGCAGCATTCGACCGTTTGGGAGTGGACATTCGTCCCTACATTGGCACATTTCGTCAAGGTGGTGTGTTTGCTCTGTTGGAAAATGGCGACATCAGTCTCAGCGATTTCTACGATGAAATCCGCAAAATTGCCAACAACCCAGCCTTGACCGACGACGAAATTCGCACAGCGTGGGAGGCTTATCTCAAAGACATTCCTGCAGAACGACTGCAACTGCTGCTCAAGATTCGTCAGCACTACGAAGTCTATGCGCTATCCAACACCAACGTGATACACTGGACGCAGAGTCTACGCGATTTCTTCACGTGGGAAGGACATACTGTCAACGACTTCTTTGACGGTTTGTTTCTCTCCTACGAACTACACGAACAGAAACCTGATTCAGCGATTTCCAAAAGGTGACCGACGTTCTCCACTGCGCACCCAGCGAAATTCTGTTCTTTGACGACAGCGAAACTAACTGCGAAGCTGCCGAAGCCTTTGGGTGGAAAGCTCTGCTTGCACCTGCTGGTGGCGAATGGCTCAAGTATTTTGACGAAAATGGACGTTTACGCGATTGATTCTCCGCATTTTTCAGTTCCCATAGCTGAGGTGTTTGTGCTGAATCGTGCAGCATTTCCTACTTTATCCGAAGACACCTCGCAACACGATTGCACATTCTCTTCGGCAAAGGTGGCGTGCACCGTGGGCTTCTTTGACGGGGTGCACCGCGGACACCAACATGTGCTGCAATCTCTGCACACTACTGCTCGCGAAAGAGGATTTTCCACACTTGTGGTCACCTTCGCGCAACATCCACGCTCATTGGTGCGCAATGTCGCTGCTCCTCCTTCACTTACCACACTCCAAGAGAAGATAGAACTCATCGGAGATTGCCACATTGACGCAGTGGCTGTGCTAAACTTCACCCCGGAGATGGCACGACTTACTGCACAAGAATTTATGCAAATCGTCTTGCATGAGGGATTGGGAGCAGAATTTCTTCTGATGGGCTACGATCACCGTTTTGGTCGTCCGAAAGCCGATGAAGGATTTGCAGATTATGTGCGCTATGGTGCAGATTTAGGAATTGAAGTTGCCCTTTGCGACAAAGAGGAAGCAGAACTTCAGTTGTCTTCCTCGTCCATTCGCTTACTTCTCGAGCAGGGCAATGTGACAGAAGCCAATCTCCTACTCGGACGCTCCTACAAGGTGTCGGGCACAGTGGTTCATGGTTTCCAAAACGGCAGAAAGTTGGGCTATCCTACAGCAAATTTAGAAATTGATCCAACAAAGCTTATCCCTCATTTGGGAAGCTATGCCACGTGGGTGGAATGGCGTGGACAACGCTTCGCAGGAATGACAAATATCGGGCGTCGCCCCACCCTCAACAACGGCACACAAATCAGTCTTGAAACTCATTTGCTAGATTTCAAAGAAGATTTGTATGGCGAATCATTGACGCTCGAATTCATCGGTCGTTTACGCGATGAAACGATTTGAAGGTTTGGAGCATCTTAAAGCTCAACTGGCACAAGATGCCGAGAAAACACGTGAGATGCTCAGCAAAGCACTGTAAATCAACAAAACATTGCAATATTTCCACAACTATTATAGCATCATTATGGCCCCAATCACCAAAGATTTTCTGAAGTCAGCAGGCTTATTCTGCTTGTTTCTCTCTCTGCAACTAATCATCCCCTTCCTAGCCTTGGGTCTTTCTCAGATTCAAGTCTTTCACGGGGCACAGTTCAACCTCCCTGGTATAGAGGGAAAACTACTAGCTATCACAATCCCTGCGATGGCGTTCTCCTTCTTTATTGTACAACTTGCCTACGTATTGTTACTCCATTTCACGGGATGGGCAAGAATCAAACTCTTCAGCGGAAAATCTGCCAACTTTGGCTTTTCTGGGATGCCCATTCTCCACTTCACGGGTGCGTTTGTGGTGATGAGCCTAGGACTAGGTCTTATGCTTCAGCCTCTAAAAATGGACGATGGTAATTCGGTGGCCCTTTTGCGCCAACTTACTACAAACATTTGGGGCATCCTCTCCGTAACCATCGTGGGAACACTTGCCGAAGAATTGACTTATCGTGCTGGTATCTTGCGCCTTACACAAAGCACATTGGCAACATTGGCGCCTTCATCCTCTCCTCTTTGATGTTTGCTGTCGTTCATGGCAACTTGCAACAAGGAGTTCCTGCCTTTATTCTGGGCTTTGCGCTGGCTTATCTCTATGTTCGCACGGAAGATTTACGCCTCTGTTGGGCTGCACATTTGGCGAACAATGTGATAGCACTCTTGACAATACGCATCCCGGCTCTTGAACACTTTGGCGATAGCTGGCCCATTCCCCAACAAGTGGGCATCGGCGCGCTGATGTTTGTACTCGGTGCTGTAGGCTTGCTCATAAAAGGTTCGCTGCTCAAAAAACTATTTGGTCGCACCAAGAGATAAGGACTAAGGTCTAATCTCTAATTTCTAATGCTCGAGTCACGCTTGTCGTGGCAAGTACAAAAGGGTCTGTGACCCTCTAACATCTAGAATGCAAATAAGAAATCTCAACCTAGGTCATCGTCCTGTGCTTCTGGCACCGATGGAAGACGTCACCGACATCGGTTTCCGCCTGCTTTGTCGCAGACTCGGGGCTTCAATGGTCTATTCAGAATTTGTGGCTTCCGACGCTTTGGTGCGCATGGTCAACAAATCTCTACAAAAACTCACCGTCTGCGATGACGAACGTCCTGTGGTGATTCAAATTTATGGTCGCGATCCCGGCGCAATGGCAGAGGCAGCAGAGATTGTGGTGGAGAAAGCACAGCCCGATATTTTGGATCTCAACTTCGGTTGTCCAGTAAAGAAAGTAGCAGGCAAAGGCGCAGGCTCGGGCATGCTGCAAACTCCCGAACTGATGCAAGAAATCATCCGCGCAGTCGTGGATCGCGTGAGCAATCGTGTACCAGTCACGGTGAAAACCCGTTTAGGCTGGGACCACGAACACCGCATCATCGTCGATTTGGCAGAGCGCATCCAAGATTGTGGTGCAGAAGCGCTGACCATTCACGGTCGCACGCGTTGCCAAATGTACACAGGAGAAGCCGATTGGTCGCTCATTGGCGAAGTGAAACGCAATCCACGCATGCACATCCCCATCATCGGCAATGGCGACATCACCTCTGGCGCAGATGCCCTTCGCGGTTTTGAGGAATATGGCGTGGACGCAGTGATGGTGGGACGCGCCACCTTCGGTCGTCCTTGGATATTCAAAGAAATCCGCGATACACTCGACGGCACTCCTTTCGATGTTTCCGCAGCTGTGCAGAGTGACTATGCTCCAATGTCGCCCGACTGGCAGCTGGATGTCCTCAAAGAGGAAGTACGTCAAAGTGTGGAACGCATCGACGAATATCGAGGCATTCTCCACGTACGTCGCCATTTGGCAGCAACTCCCTTGTTCAAAGGCATTCCCAACTTCCGACAAACACGCATCCAGATGCTGCGCACCGAAAAGATGGACGAATTGTTTGAATTGCTCGAAAGCATCCGCCCACTACTCCACGCAGACCACCTTTCAGAATAGCAGGCAGTCCGTAGTGAACATTCCTACGCTTTGATAGTCCCAACCATTCTTCAATCTATTCTCAGCTCCCTTTTAGCTTCCTTTCTAAGCGTTTAAGAAGGTTATCTCATAATTCTCTCATCCTTATTATATCTCCTTCCCATGACTACCCACACTCTTCCAGCCCAACGCATTGCAGCCCTCCGCACTGCAATGAAAGCTCACAATATCGACGTCTACATTGTCCCCACCTCCGATCCTCACAACAACGAATATGTGGCAGATCGCTGGAAAGGGCGTGAGTGGCTCAGCGGATTCACCGGAAGCGCAGGAACGCTCGTAGTGGCGCACGACAAAGCCGCACTTTGGACAGATTCACGCTACTTCCTTCAAGCCGAAAAAGAACTTGCAGGCAGTGGCATCGAACTCATGCGCATGGGTGTCGAAGGAGTGCCCAGCGAACAAGAGTGGATCAAAGACGTGTTAGGATATACCTTGGAAGAGGGAGAGAGATTATCTTTCAAAAACGTAGAGAGCTCACCACAAATTGGCTTTGATTTCATGAGCGTATCGTATGAACCACAAATCGACTTGGTCTACGATTTCGCAGATTTCTTGGTCAACATCGATTTACTCGATGAAGTATGGACAGACCGTCCAGCACTTCCTGCTCATCCCATCTACATTCAACCCGAAGAATGGGCAGGCGAAAGCATCGAAGCTAAGATTGCCCGCTTGAGAACCTTCATCGGAGCTCAACAAGCACAATACTATATCACCAATGATGCGTCTGAAATAGCGTGGTTGCTCAATCTTCGTGGTGAAGACATCTCATATAACCCCGTTTTCTTAGCTTACCTCATCGTAGGAGCAGAAAATGTTCACTTGTTTATCACCAATGAGCATCTCACTCCTTCGGTGAAAGACTACCTACAACGTGTGAACACCACCTATCATCCTTACGACGGTGTCACTGCTTTCCTCCAACAAGCCCCTCAAAACGAGCACAGTTTCCTCTATGCCTTTAACATCAACTATGCTTTTGCAGAGTTAATTTCCGAGGCGTGCATAGGACATTGGACTCCCGAACAAGGTCTTTCGCCCATCACCTCTTGGCGCGCACACAAGAACGAGCCAGAGATTGCAGGATTCCGCCGTGCCATGCAACACGATGGCGTAGCCATGGTGCGCTTCCATCGCGAACTGGATGATAAAGTGGCAGACGGTAGCATCAACCAAGAGACAGAATGGAGCATCGCAGAACGTTTGGAAGAGATTCGTGCTGAACACCCAGAATACCGCGGTCTATCTTTTGCCACCATTGCTGGATATGCAGGCAATGGAGCCATCGTGCACTATGAAGCCACTGCCGAAGATCATGCCCAACTTGCCGACAAAAGTTTCTTACTCTTGGATAGTGGCGCACACTATGTGAGTGGCACCACCGACATCACGCGCACCATTCCCCTCGGAGTACTAAGCGATGAGGAGAAAAAAGCCTACACCCTTGTGCTCAAAGGCATGATTCAACTCTCCATGGCACACTTCCCCACAGGTACGACAGGACTAGCTCTCGACTTTGCCGCACGACAATCCATGTGGCGCGAAGGATACGATTTCGGACACGGCACTGGACACGGAGTGGGTAGCCACTTGTGTGTGCACGAAGGTCCTCACCAGATTCGCAAAGACCGTCGTGCAGCCACGGAAGTCCCCTTCCAAGTGGGCATGACCGTGAGTAACGAACCTGGCATCTATGTCGCTGACAAATTTGGAGTGCGTCTCGAGAACGTCCTCGTGGCACAACCAGCGCAGCAAACGCCCTTTGGCAACTTCTCAAGTTTGAGACTCTCACACTCTGTCCCCTTGATTTAGGTCCCATCGTAGTGGAAATGCTCGAACCTTCCGAGCGCCAGTGGCTCAATGCTTATCATGAGGTGGTGCGTGCAAAATTGCTCCCACTGCTTTCGGACGAAAAAGATAAAGAATGGCTCCTTCAAGCCACAAAAGCCCTATAAGGCTACGCAGATACATCGGGTTTGAAAGGCACAATTACGTCGTTTCAGACCGCAATTCCCTGATGCTCCCTTAAGGATATGCAACAAACAGATAAAACCAATCCCACTTCTTCTCGCTCATCTCGCGAGAGGAAGTGGGATTTTTTGCGTGGTATAGCCATCTTTCTCGTGGTACTTGGCCACACCATTCAATGGATGGACCCAGACTGGAAACACAACCTGCTCTTTATCGGCATCTATTCGTTTCACATGCCTCTTTTTATGTTCATCTCCGGCTATTTTTTAAGAAATACCCTCCATCAAATAGCGTTTTGGAAATGGCAAAAACAGAAAACTGGTCAACTTTTAATTCCCAGTCTAGTCAATAGCCTCCTCTATTCTGCTTTATTACTGATTCCCATCTCATTAGGCATTAGTACACGAATACCCCAATGGGATGCGCAAGCCTTGTGGTATCTCAATGTCCTGTGGCTATTTCTTGTATTTGCGCGCATCGTTGCCTGCTTTCCCTTTCGTTTCTTACGCATTTTGCTCTGGATGGGTGCCTACGCTTTCGTCTTTTTCTGGCACTACTATCCACTCAGCATGTATGCCAAGTTCATGCTCCCCTTCTTTTTATTGGGACACCTCTATCGTAAACTAACTCAACTTCCTCACTCTCTTCGACTTTTCCTCCTCGCAACAGGCAGCCTGCTTTGGTGCTTCGTCTTGCCCATGTGGGACTTCTCTCACTCCATCTACATGTTGCCTTATGCCCCTTCCAAACTCACCAACATGTTGCACTATCTTCTCCTCTATGCCAATGGATTTGGAGGAATCTGCGCCACACTTTTCCTCATCGAAGGGAGTTATACTCGCATGGAACGCTTCGTTTCTTTACAACCTTTCTTAAAAACCACAGTCTGGGCAGGCACAACCACCCTTCCTATTTACGTGGTGCAGACGCATTTCTTTGTGATACGCGAAGTGGTGGAGGGATTTTCTCAGAATCATCTGCTACAAGTCGCAACAGCACTTGCACTCATCCCTTTCTGCTGGGGAGTCTACCGAGTCCTATGCCGGATTCCCTTCCTCCGCCTTCTTCTCTTTGGAGAGAAAAGGTAGTCGAACTGGTGCGCATCTTGCTCGCAGCCTAATATCAAACAACAGCCCCCTTCTGAAATTCAGAAGGGGCTGTTGTCGTGCGCCTGATAGGGACTCGAACCTACACGTATCGCTACACCAGATCCTAAGTCTGGCGCGTCTACCAATTTCGCCACAGGCGCGATTTCGTTGGTGCAAATTTACGGCAGAATCTGCAAAATACAAAGAAAATCGACCACTTTTTTTGTTCTTCGGCTGCAAATTGGTATTTTTGCATGAACAAGCCAGTTCAAATGACGCTAAATTTCTTTGCTTCCTCTCTCTGTCGCACCCTCGCTCGGTGTCTTGCTTTGGTCTGCCTCCTTCTGGCAGGCATCCACGGGCATGCACAAACCTCAGCAACCCCCTCTGTCACCCCCAAAATGACCTATACCAATGCTGAGGGTCAGGAAGTGCAAGAAACTAGCTACGATGGCGGAGCTCCACTGCATGTGCGCTTTGAAGCAACCACCAAAGATTTGGGCAACTACACCCCACTCTACGAATGGCAGTTTACACGCGAAAATAGCGCTACCCCCATTCTCATCCGCTACGAACAAACCACAACTTATGATTTCCTTGAGAGTGGCAACTTCCGCGTGCGCCTGCTCGTCTCCTTTGTTTTGAACAACGATACCGTCAGTTATGCACAAGAGGATGCTTTTGTGCTGAACATTGCAGAGAGTAAACTTGAATTCCCCAATGCTTTCACCCCCAATGGCGATGGTATCAACGACATCTTCAAAGCCAAAGAGGGGTATCAAAGTATTGTCACCTTCCGCGCCGATGTGGTGAATCGATGGGGAAAACGCGTGGCTCACTGGAGCCATCCTGCTGATGGATGGGATGGAAAATCAGGTGGTTCGGATGCCCCTGAAGGTGCCTACTATCTCACCGTCACCGCTCGCGGAGCCGATGGCAGAAAATACAACATCAAGAAAACCATCAATCTCTTGCGCCGCTACGATGCGGTCAGCAAATGACGCCGAATTCAGTGGCATTGCACACAAAGTTTATACAACCTACCAGCCAGCATCCGCCAATATAGGCACACAGATGGCACCTCATCGCATTCTTCTCTCCCATAGATATAGCACACAGACTTTAGCATGAATCCTACGCAGTCCTCTTCCTCCCTCAATCCCTCTTTCACTTCTGCCGTTCCCACGCTTGAGGACGGCAATATTGAGATTTTGGGAGCCCGTGTGCACAATCTCAAAAACATCGACGTCACCCTTCCGCGCAATGCGCTCACTGTCATCACGGGACTAAGCGGAAGCGGAAAGTCTTCCTTGGCTTTCGACACACTATATGCCGAAGGGCAACGCCGATATATAGAAACTTTCTCTGCCTACGCGCGCAACTTCCTCGACAACCTCGAGCGACCTGACGTAGACAAAATCACAGGACTATCTCCGGTCATTAGCATCGAGCAGAAGACCACCAACAAGAATCCGCGATCTACGGTGGGCACTGTCACGGAAATCTACGACTTCCTCCGCCTGCTCTTTGCTCGAGCTGGCGATGCTTATTCTTATTTGAGTGGAGAAAAGATGGTGAAATACACCGAAGAACAGATTCTCGAACTCATCCTCCAGCAGTATGAGGGACGAAAAATCTATCTTCTGGCTCCTCTCGTCAAGCAGCGCAAAGGACACTACAAAGAGTTGTTTGAGTCCGTTCGCAAAAAGGGCTTTCTTAATGTACGTGTCGACGGCGAACTGCGCACCGTTGAATCGGGTATGCGCGTGGATCGCTACAAAAACCACGACATCGAGGTGGTGATAGACCGCTTGAAGGTGCAAGCTAAAGATGAGGAGCGACTGCAACAAAGCGTGCGCCAATCTTTGCAACAAGGCGAAGGACTGATGCTCATCCTCGATGCAGAGGACAACAGCATCCGCTATTTTTCTAAGCGGCTCATGTGTCCTACCACTGGTTTAGCCTATCGCGAACCCGCGCCCCACAACTTCTCTTTCAACTCTGCACAAGGGGCTTGTCCCAAGTGCAAGGGTTTAGGACAAGTGACCGTCATCGACTGGGAAAAAGTCTGTCCCGACCCCTCGCTCAGCATCAAACAAGGTGCACTTGTTCCCCTGGGAAAAGCCAAGAACGCAATGATTTTCTGGGCGATAGCAGCCCTTCTCGAACAGCACGATGCCACACTCAACACCCCCGTTAAAGATCTCTCGGAAGAAGTGTTGGATGAAATTTTGAATGGCACCACCGAACGCTTGCGCATCCCCAAAAGTATCGCAGGAACAGGCGACGACATCTACACCGAGTTTGGTGGGCTGGTGAAATACATCCAGCAGATGGCAGATGCGGAAATGTCTGCCGAATCGCAACGCTGGGCAGAACAATTCTCGCGCACTGCAGAATGCCCCGAATGTCATGGCGCACGTCTCAATCGCGAAGCCTTATCTTACAAATTTGGCGACAAGAATATCGCCGAACTTTCCGCAATGGATGTAGCGCAACTCAAAGAATGGGCTGACGCCGTGTCCGTGAATCTGAGCGGAAAACAGCTCGCGATAGCCACGGAAATCCTCAAAGAAATCCGCACGCGACTATCTTTCCTCCTCGATGTAGGTTTGGACTATCTGTCGCTTTCACGCGCATCGATGACACTCTCCGGTGGGGAAAGTCAGCGCATTCGCCTTGCCACACAGATTGGTTCTCAACTGGTGAATGTGCTCTACATCCTCGACGAACCATCCATCGGACTTCACCAACGCGACAACGTGCGCCTCATTCATTCGCTCCGACAGCTCCGCGACACGGGCAACACAGTAGTGGTGGTGGAGCACGACAAAGACATGATGCTCGCTGCAGACTATGTGGTGGACATCGGTCCACGAGCTGGACGCAAAGGCGGAGAAGTGGTATTTCAAGGCACACCAGCCGAGATGCTCCAGAGCAATACTCTCACCGCAGGCTATCTCAATGGCGATAACTTCATTGCGATACCCCAACGTCGCAAAGGCAACGGCAAACAACTCCGACTCATCGGAGCAAAGGCAACAACTTGCGCAATGTCACTGCCACCTTCCCCCTCGGCACACTGATTTGCGTATCGGGAGTGTCTGGATCGGGAAAATCCACGCTCATCAACGACACCCTCCAACCCCTGCTCTCGCAACACATCTATCACTCTCTCCGCGAGCCCCTCGCTTATGACAAGATAGAAGGATTGGAACACATCGACAAGGTGGTGGCTGTGGATCAAAGTCCGCTCGGCCGCACGCCACGCTCCAACCCTGCCACCTACACTGGAGTGTTCAACGACATCCGCGCCCTCTTTGTCAATCTTCCTGAAGCTAAGATACGTGCCTACAAGCCCGGTCGCTTCTCCTTCAATGTCAAAGGTGGTCGCTGCGAAACCTGTCGCGGCAATGGCTACAAAACCATCGAGATGAACTTTCTCCCCGATGTGTATGTGCCTTGCGAAACCTGCCACGGCAAACGCTACAACCGCGAGACACTCGAAGTGCGCTTCAAAGGCAAAAGCATCGCCGATGTGCTCGACATGACCATCAATCAGGCAGTGGAATTCTTTGAAAACGTGCCCAATATCCTGCACAAAATCAAAGTATTGCAAGAGGTCGGTCTCGGCTATCTGAAACTCGGTCAATCTTGTACCACCCTCTCGGGAGGAGAAAGCCAGCGCGTGAAACTAGCGACCGAACTCTCCAAGCGCGACACGGGCAACACCGTCTACATTCTCGATGAACCTACCACAGGTCTTCATTTTGAGGACATTCGTGTGCTCATCGACGTACTCAACAAGTTGGTTGACAAAGGCAATACGGTGATTGTCATCGAGCATAACCTCGACGTGGTCAAAGTGGCAGACTATATCATCGATATGGGTCCCGAAGGTGGCCGCGGTGGTGGCTACATCGTCGCAGAAGGCACTCCCGAAGCTGTGGTGCAACAAGGTCAAGGACCTACCGCCCCCTTCCTCCAAGCGGAATTGGCAGCTGCGCAAAAGCAGAAAAAATAAGGAAAGTCATGCAAAAGCCTGACGAACATCTGGCACACAAATTTCCTGCTACTCCCACAAAAATTCAATCCAATCATTTAATAATCCCCTAATTCCCTTACCATGTTTGAAGGACAACCCAAAGGGCTCTTCGCCCTTGCCCTCGCCAACACTGGCGAACGCTTCGGCTACTACACCATGCTAGCCGTTTTCGTGCTGTTCCTCCAAGAAAACTTTGGGTGGAGTGCTGGTCTTGCCGGTACTTACTACTCTACTTTCTTGATGTTCGTGTACTTCCTGCCATTCGTTGGTGGTATTCTCGCTGACAAGTTTGGCTACGGCAAAATGGTAAAAATCGGTATCAGCATCATGTTCCTTGGCTACGTACTCTTGGCTGTACCCCTCGGTAATGGTGGTGCAGCCGTTAGTGCCATCATTGGTGCACTTGCACTCATCAGCATCGGCACTGGTCTTTTCAAGGGAAACCTGCAAGTGATGGTCGGTGAGCTCTATGCCTCTCCCGAAATGGCAGGAAAGCGCGATTCGGCTTTCTCTCTCTTCTACATGGCCATCAACATCGGTGCCCTCTTTGCTCCCACAGCGGCTGTAGAAATCATGAAGTACGCTCAAAGCATCGGCTTCAACAAGGCAGATAGCTACCATTTCGCCTTTGGTGTTGCATGCGTTTCGCTCATCATCTCTATCTTGATCTACTTTGCCACTCGCAGCACCTTCCGTCATGTTGAAGGCGGACACGCTGCAGTTCCAGCAAAGGACAATAGCGCCGCAGTCGCTGCAGAACCCGAATTGAGCAAGGAAGACACCAAAGCGCGCATCGTGGCGCTCTGCCTCGTCTTCGCAGTGGTTATCTTCTTCTGGATGGCTTTCCACCAAAATGGTTTGACACTTACCTATTTTGCTGCTGAATTTACTCAACAGTCTGCAACTGGCATTTCATCAATGCTTTTTGATGTCAAAAATCTCGTGATGGTTATCATCGCCATCTATGCTTCTTTTGCAGTTGTACAGAGCAAGACGCAGAAAGCTCGCATCATCGCCACCGCTGTCACCCTTCTCTGCGCTGTGGGCATCATCTATAATGGTTTGACGGTAGGCAACCACACTGTCTATTATGTCAGCGCCCCCATTTTCCAACAATTCAACCCCTGCTTTGTTGTTGGTCTCACCCCCGTGAGTGTAGCCCTCTTTGGGTGGTTGGCATCTCGCAAAAAGGAACCTACAGCTCCTCGCAAAATCGCCTATGGTATGATTGTGGCAGCCATTGGTTTCGGCATTATGATTTTCGGTTCTACTGGCATCAGTCCCTTAGAAAAGCAAGTAACTAAGAAGTTCAACATCGAAGAACAACTGAAGGCACAGAAAGAAGCAAACGATAAAGAGTTCAAAGCCTACACTGCCAAAGTAGAAGACAATTTCAAGCAACAGAAAGAGAAGATTGAAGCAGAAGTTCAAAAGGTTCAGAAGCAAGAAGAGGCAAATAAATTTGCAGCTTTGAGCACAGCTAAAGACCTAGAACAGGAGGCTGAAATCAAACTCAATTCGAACCTGACCAAAATCAAACAAGACGCTCTCAAGAACCAAGAAATTCAAAAGTTGCGCAACGAAGCAGACGCAAAAATCAAAGCCTACGAAGCATCTATGCAAGAAAAAAATCTTGTAGCTGACACAGAGGCTAAGGTGCAAAAAGCCAATGTAGAAGCCAAGATTGAAGCATCTGGTATGCGTGTTTCCCCCAACTGGCTCATCCTCACGTATCTCATCCTCACTTTTGCTGAGCTTCTCCTTTCACCTATGGGTATTTCCTTCGTATCGAAGGTGGCTCCTCCCAAGTACAAGGGTATGATGATGGGTGGTTGGTTCGTAGCTACTGCCATCGGTAACTTCCTCACGGTGATTCCTGCCCTCTTGTGGTGCAAAGTTCCCCTCGTGGTTGTTTGGGGTGTGCTTGCAGCCCTCTGCCTACTCTCATTCCTCTTCATCTTCTCTCAAATGAAGAAGCTCGAAAAGGTGGCTTAATCGCCCTACACGCTCTTTTTGTACATCACGCTCCTTTGTGCATCACGCACAAACTTTCATTCTGTCGCATCGAAATTCCCCCAATTTCGGTGCGACCTTTTTTGTGGACAGCTCCTCCGCCATCACAGCCCCCTAATAGATATGGGTCGAATTGAGGGCAAAGTGATAAAAATCGGCAGAAAACTGCACTTTTATCTTTAGGCTCCATCATTTTTGACACCTTCACTTTGCAGAATAAGGTATTAACAATCCGTAAAGTTCCTCACAAGAGTGACGGACAGGCTTTTTCGTCTCTGGAATCCTCAAAGCGTCATAAACGGGGGGTCTCGTGCGCGCGTCACACGCGCGCCTTCCCTGGGAATTCCACTTTTTTGCTTTCACAACCTTCACAGAAGCCACTGCAAAGAGGCTATTTTTCGCTTGGAAAATCGACGCAAAAACGATGGACTTCTGACACGGGTTCACTGATGGTGTTAAAAAGTTGTCCGAAAGAGTCACGTTATAAACTGACACACTGCGACTTGCAACGTTTTCTGTGAAGGTTGTGAAAGAGAAAAGACGAAAATCCCTGTTACACGCGCGCGCGAGGAAGCCTCAAAACGAGGTGATTTTAGATTTTTATACACTTCACCCAATACAAATCCATCAACTCAGCTTTTTACCTCATCAAGCGTCCGAAAAGAAGTTGCCCGCAACAAGAAAATTACGTTGGAGATTTCCCCAAAAACGTTGGACTTTTTTCCAAAAAACTCCCACGTTTTTTTGTTTTTCTCCTACGTTTTTCCACTTCTCTCGGAGAAAAACAAAAAAAGATCGCCACGTTTTCTAACGGCAAAAAGCAAGGACTAATGCCCTTCCACCAGGATTCCTATTTGGTCTATTCAATTTTCAGGAGAAAAACACGATTTTTTAGAAAAATCTCAACTTCTATTTGTGCAAACCAACAAAATTCTATACCTTTGCGATATAGCATCGAAAAAGCACGGCACATACTCTCCTCGCAAAAAGCGGAGTTTTTGTGCAGTCTTCCGTACTTGGGCTTCCCCAGCCCCCTGATTTCTTTGCGCTATACTACGATAACAACGGATTTTGCCATAAAAAAGGAGCGAAATCCAGCAGTAAGCGTATTAGAAATAAGCCCTCATAGCTTAACAAACACGTAATACGTAAAAACTTTTATTGTAAAGCCTCCACTCTAAACTTGTCACCTACACCACAACTTCGTCATGCTGTGGTGAAATTTCTTTTGTATGACAACTTACTCCTTTAACAACAATTATTTCAAGGGTGCCTTGCGCCATGGTTTATTGCTTTCTGCCAGCCGCCTTCACGTGTGGATCATTGCTGTGTGTGCCTTGATGGCCACGAGCTGCAACACCATCAAAGACATTGCCTATCTGCAGGATATCTCCACCACAACGCCCATCACCTTGCAAATCCTGAGGACATTCGCCTCGAGCCAGGAGATCAGTTGAGCATTAGTATCCATGGCCGTGACCCGAAGGTGGTGGAAATCTACAATATGCCCAATGTCACCAACGCCACTGGTGGTTCCACGAAAGCCAGCTACACAGTGAATGCCAATGGACAAATCGACATGCTCCAGTTCGGACTGATTCCTGTGGCTGGACTCACACGCGCTGAACTTGCCAACCAAATCAAATATCGCTTGGTGTCGAGTGGCGTAGTTCGCGACCCAGTGGTGGTGGTAGACTTTGCCACGATGACTTATTCGGTGCTGGGAGAAGTGGCGATGCCTGGTCGTAAACCCATCGACCGCGACCACATGACTCTTCTGGATGCACTGGCACAAGCTGGCGACTTGACCATCTATGGCAAACGCAACAATGTGCTGGTGATGCGCAATGTTAATGGTAAACAAACGGCTTATCGCATTGACTTGACCAACACGGAGAGTGTGTATGCTTCTCCGGTGTTCAACTTGAAACAAACGACATCATTTATGTCGAACCTAATACGAAGAGAGCCAACGAATCGGTGAACAATGCCAATACGCTCCGTACACCAACTTTCTGGTTCTCTGCCATCACCTTGTTGACAACTGTACTTCTCTATATCAAGAAATAAGATATTCGTTCATGCAACGCAATCCTTCTGAAAATTACACTCCTGCATCGTCTACACTCAAGGCGCACTCCGACAGTGCTTTGCTCTTGGTGCGCGATGGTTTCTACCTTTGTCTAGCACACTGGAAGTGGTTTGTACTCTCGCTCCTCGTTTGTCTGAGCGCAGCAACTTACCACCTGCTCCGCACTCCTAAAACTTACGTGGCATCGGCTTCTATTCTCATCAAGCCCGACAGCAACAAGGGCCATACCCCCGATGAACTGCTGGCGCGCCGCATGAGTGTGGAAAGTGGTGTGGATGCCCAAATGACCAATGAGATGCTGGCACTCAACAGTGTCACCATCACACGCACCGTAGCAGAACGCCTCAACCTCGATGTAGAATATACCCACAAAGGGATGTTTCACCCTAAGGTGATTTATGGCACACAACTCCCTGTAAAAGTGGAATTTCTCAACATAAGTGAGGAGCAAACAGCTTCACTTTCGCTCACGCTCATGGCAGATGGGAAAGTGTTGCTCGAAGACTTCGTACGCAATGGCCAAAGTATGGATGGCAGTGTACTGGCTCACGTGGGCAAGCGTTGCGCCACTCCTGTGGGTCTCCTCAGCATCGTGCCCACCAATGCTTATCACAAAGGACTCACCGACGAATATGACGTGAGACGCTCTCCAATGTCCACCACCGCTGCTATCGTGCGCTCTCGCTTTGATGTGCAGTTGAGCGACAAAGCTTCGACCATCATCGACATTCGCTACAGCGATGTCAATACGGCGCGCGCCAAAGATGCCATAGACATGCTGATTTCTGTGTACAACGAGAACTGGGTGAAAGATCGCAACCAGATTTCAGTGAGCACGAATGAGTTTATCAAAGAGCGTTTGGCAGTGATTCAGCGCGAACTGGGCAATGTGGACCAAACATTGCGGGTTATAAATCGGCTAATCTCCTCCCCGACGTAGAACAATCGGGAGCAATGGCGATGACGCAAGCCAATGATGCAGAAATCAAGGCGCGCGAACTCTCTACCCAAACGTACATGACACGCCATGTGCGCGAATATCTCACCGATGGCCGCCATGAGAATCAGGTGTTGCCCTCCAACTCGGGTATCAACAACCCTTCGATTCAATCGCAGATTAACGACTACAACTCCAAACTTTTGGAGCGTAATCGTTTGCTCGCCACTTCTTCTGCACAAAACCCTGCTGTGATGGATTTGGAGACACAACTAGGTTCGATTCGTCGCGGTATCATCCAGTCATTGGACAATGAATTGGACATGCTGAAGACGCAACAGCGCGCCACCGAAGCTAGCCACAGTGAAGCCACCAGCAAAATTTCTGCAAATCCTCGCCAAGCGTCTTACCTCCTCTCTGTGGAGCGTCAACAAAAGGTGAAAGAATCTCTCTACATTTTCTTGCTTCAAAGCGAGAAGAGAATGAGTTGTCACAAGCTTTCACAGCTTACAACACGCAAATCATCGAGACGCCTCATGTCACCGGCACTCCTCCCACTCCAGTATCAAAGCGAGTGATGGGCATGGCTCTCCTCATTGCCTTGGCCATTCCCGCTGGGCTCATCTTTGCTCGCGAAGGGTTTAATACTACGGTGCGCGGTCGCAAGGATCTCGAAGAATTGAGCGTGCCTTTGGTGGGCGAACTTCCCTTCCAGGGCAAGAAACGTCCTTTCTGGCAACGCTGGCGCAAAGAAGAGATTATCAAGCAACCCAATTTGGTGGTGGCTGATCAACAGCGCGACATTATCAACGAGGCTTTCCGCACTGTGCGCACGAAACTCGAATTCACAATGGGTTTCGATGGACAAAATAAAGTGGTGATGGTCACTTCTATGAATCCAGGAAGTGGGAAAACCTTCATCACCGCCAACTTGGCAACAGCTTATGCACTCAAGGGAAAGCGTGTGCTCATCATGGACCTCGACCTCCGCAAGGCTTCTCTTTCCGAATATGTGGGCAACCCACAAATGGGTATTTCCAACTACCTCTCTGGACAGATTGACGATTGGCACGAAATTATCACTCCACTCGGACAAGTGGACTGCTTGCCCAGTGGTGTGATACCTCCCAACCCTGCGGAATTGCTCTCTACTCCTCGTTTTAAGGCGATGATTGAGGCTGTGCGTGAAGAATATGATTTGATTTTCATGGACTGTCCTCCGGTAGAAATCGTTGCCGATGCGGAAATCATCAATCCAGTAGCCGACCTCACCCTCTTTGCCGTACGTGCAGGCTTGATGGAACGCTCGTTCCTCGTAGACATCGAACGCTGGTATTGCGACAAGAAATTCCACAATCTCACCCTTGTCCTCAACGGTACCACCGATGCTCTCGGTCGTTATGGCTACCACAAATATGGTTATGGCTATGGCGGTTACAGCTATGGTGGATACGGAAAGAGATAGTCCCCTCTCATAAGTCCCACTAGGAATTCCGCAGCTTTGCGGAATTCCTAGTCACGACGCTCTGCGTTTCTTCCCAAAATAGAACTCAACGTACTTACCCTAATGATCCCTAAAATAATCCATTTCTGCTGGTTTAGCAATGAAGAATTTCCACCTTTAATACAATCTTGTATGGCATCGTGGCGCAAACATTGCCCAGACTATCAACTCCGCCACTGGACAATGGCTGATGCGCGTGCCATTGACAACGTATTCCTCCAAGAGGCACTCGATCACCAAAAGTGGGCATTTGCAGCAGACTTTATGCGTTTCTATGCAGTATATCATGAAGGGGGAATATATCTAGACACTGACGTTGAGCTTTACAAAAGCCTCGATAGTTTGCTAGAACATTCGGCTTTTATCGGTCGAGAAACTTCTATCCACTATGGGGGACTTCGCACAGAGAACTACTTAACCGCACACGCATTCGGTGCTGTCCCTAAACATCCCTATATCCACTTGTGTCTAAGCTACTACAATGATAGACACTTCGTTTTGACCAGTGCCGAACGTCTACCTAGTACACTAAATATGACCAAACGCTCTTACCTTATATCATGACCGAAGTGGCGCGCGAATTTGGATATAATCCTAGTGCGCTTGCTGGACTATCCTCCCAACTTCTAGAGATTAAGGATGAAGACGACGCCCCCAAAGACTACACAGTAGCTATCTATCCAACGACAGCTTTTGACGCCACGACCATCACCGCTGAGACTTTCTGCAAACATCTTGCACTCGGTAGTTGGCGAGATCACTATCAGACAGAGTTCACCTATTCTATAGGCGATAAAATCAAGTGGCGATTACTTGTTCCTCTCCGCTGGATTGCTAAGAAGTTTTTCAATGCCAATATAATAGAGCTGCACTAGTCTTTTTTAGCGTTTCGATACATTCCTTGCTTGTAGAAATTATCTTCCCATCAAGATTAAATGCCTGATTCAAAATCTCAAAATTTTAGTGCCAAACGCGCAACATGGAATGCAACACTTCTCATGTTGCGTTCTGCTATAGGCATTGTGGTGGGGCTTTTTACTTCTCGCATTGTCTACAATGCACTTGGAGTAGAAGATTATGGTATCAATGCTGTTGTGGGGGGAATTCTCCCTTTCTTTACCTTCATAAGTGCTTCTCTCAGCGCTGCAACATCTCGCTTTCTCACCTTCGAAATCGGAAAAGGAGATATAGGCAAAATTAGAGCAACATTTACAGCAGCTTTCTATACTCACATCGTTCTTGCATTGCTCGTTGCTGTCGTCTGCGAAATAGGAGGAATCTATCTACTCAATCATCAATTGCAGATTCCTGTAGGTAGAGAATTAGCCAGCCTCATTACCCTCCAATGTGCCATATTGGGAATCTTTGTCAATATAACCCAGGTGCCTTATAATGCAGTACTCATAGCCAACGAACGATTCGCGGTTTATGCCTACTTAGGCTTGCTCGGTAGTCTTGGAGGACTTATTTCAGCTTTCCTGGTCAAATATATAGAAACCGACAAGTTGATTCTCTATGTAATACTTTCAATGGTCTGTGGTCTAGGTATAGCTTTGGGCACCCGACTATATTGTATTCGCCACCACCGCGAATCTCATCTATTACCTAAGGTTCATTTCGGAATCCTACGTCCCATTCTATCTTATAGCATGTGGGACTTTCTAGGCAGTTTCTGTAGTAGCCTCTATGATCAATCACGCAATTATTTAGTCAATATCTTCTTTGGAGTACGCTACAACACCACCACAAGTGTAGCAAACACAGTCTATGGCTCTGTAGCTTCTCTGATAGTCCCTCTAAGAACTGGCTACACCCCACAGATAACCAAGCAATACGCCCAAGGTAACCTCAGTGAGATGGAAAGAGTGATTAAAATTTCTCTTAAACACTCTTTTCATAGTCCTCTCCTTCATCAGCATCCCTTGTTTTTAATGCAGAAGCCATCTTCTTTTTTTGGTTAGGTTCAGTTCCTCAAGCAGCACCTTTCGTTCTTAGATGTCTACTCATATTTGGTATCATCTACAATATGACAGGACCTTTTTATCACCGTGGTACAAGCTGTTGGTAAACTAAAGTTTTTATTCTATAGCTAATGGGGTATTGTCTCTACTATTGTTTGGGTTGGTATATGCCATCTATCATCGAACTCGTGTTTATGAATATGGATTTATAGCCATGGTTATGGGGCAGTTATTATTCTTATCGGTCTGCCTTGTCGTTACCAAAACGAAATATCCCACAACTACGAATACTCCACATTTTTTTGCTCCTATCGGAAAAACTATTCATGGTCATTCTAGTAAATGGTATAATGATCTATTTAATTTGCCAATACATGGCGGATAATATAGTACAAATTATTCTCTCTACTACCGCTTCAACTTTTTGTTTTATCTATTCTAACGTACACTATTATATTAGATACACAGGAAAGAAAAAAACTATCGTGACAGTAATCAAGGCTAGAATAGCGAATATACTGACAATCTTTCGATAAATCTTCATTCTTAAAGAATAAGAAAAAGAAGCAGCAAAGAATATTAGCTTTATAAGCTTGCACACTACTTTTTCCCAGAGATAAGTAGCTGAAGCCATTATGAAAGCTCCCAACATCTTTGAATATCATAGCCTCTAACATGCAACAAACTTATCACATAGCTTACGCTTGCAACCAACCTTACGCACAATATGTAGCCGTAAGTTTGAAATCATTGTGTGACAGTCAGCCTTATAAATCAAAGGTGCTCTGGGAGATTCATATCCTTACTGATGGTATTTCAATGCAATCCCAAAAACAACTAGAAGAAATCTGCTCACAACGAAGCGATTTTAGACTAGTGGTTCACATCATTAAAGGGGAAGAACTAGAGGGGCTCCCTACTGAACGATTTACGCAGATTGCCTATTTTCGTTTTTTCATTCCTTATGTCATGCCTGAAGCTGAGAGAGTTTTCTACATAGATACCGACTGCTTAATACTAGATGATTTAAGCCCTTTATTCTCCTTACCTTTGGAGAAGACTATAGGTGCCATAGCAAACCCTGTTGATAAAGGAAATAAAGCTAGAATAGGATTGGCACCAGAAGATTACTACTTCTTCTCTGCGCCCATTCTCATCAACAGCGCACGATGGAGACTAAAAGATTATACACCGTTGTTGATTAAGTGGTGTCGTGAATACAAAGAGAAGTTACGTTTTCCAGACTTGGAAGCTCTAAATGTATTATTACAAGACGAGATGATGCCGCTTCCAATGCGCTATAACGTTGTTCCACATTTCTTAGATAAGCAGATATTCAACATTTCTGCTTTGCATTCAGATATTCACGATTGTCTATTCAGACCCGCCATTGTACACTATGCCTCTTGTGCACCTTGGTTCCGAGATGAGGTACAACACCCATACGCTCCATTCTGGCACGCAACCAATCGTTCATTAAAACATCCAGCGAAAGTCACCTATCGCTGTAAAGGATGGATTAGACTCAAATCCCGCATTAAACACTGGCTTTTCCCTGATAGCCGCCCCAAAGTAATCTCTCTTCAGACGCTACAAGAAGAGTTTCAACAAATAAGAAACTGTCTCCAGGAAGAGAGTAAGCATAAATAGATGAAATCCCCTACCTATCGAGATAAGGAAGGGGGAGTATTGTTAAGGTGAATATAAAAACACTTACCTAATATTGGTTGACATTATATGATTCTTCTCTCGGTTATAGTACCTCTCCATAACGTGGCAGAATATATTTTTGTCACCTTAGATAGTCTTGAAGAACAAGCACAAGACGACATGGAAGTGATTCTTGTGGATGACGGAAGCACCGACCAAACGGCTGTGATTGCTAAGACTTATGTAGCAAAGCACCCAAATTGGCAACTCATCATGCAGCCACAACAAGGAGTGAGTGTGGCAAGAAATGTGGGTACGCAGGAAGCAAAGGGCGAATATGTGGCTTATCTGGATGGGGATGACTGGTTGGCTCCTCAAGCCCTGCAGCAGTTGCTCACAACAGCACAGCAAGCGCAGGCAGATCTTGTGCAATGTGGATTTTTCTATGCTTATGAGCAACATCTGCTTTACGACAATCGCAGACAATCTCCGCAAGATGCTCCACAGATGCTGAACACTGAAACAGCACTCGAAGCTCTGTGTCAGCCTCATCCCCTACTCAACAACTTTCTGTGGGCAAAAGTGATGAAAAGAGAGATTGCTTTAGCTTGTCCTAATCCTCCCGGTCGCGTAGCACAGGATGCCTTTGTGATGCACGAAATTGTGGCACGCTGCTCCAAAGTGGTTTGTATGTCTCAGCCCCTATGGTTTTATCGTCAGCGCAACACTGGACTTTCTGGGCATTTCTCCATCCGTCGAAAAGACCTGCTGGAAGCCTATGAGATGCGCATCCAATTTCTGCAGAGTACCCATCGAGAAAAACTTTTGGCTTGGGTGGTTCCAGAATATCTGCGTCAAGTGTTTCAACACCTCGCAGCTGCTAAGCGTACTCACGACACTCCAACCATTCAAGCCTTCGAAGCGTATCAGAATTACGTGCAACAGCAATATAGCGACATTATAAAGCAATATGCTCCCCATCTATGGCAACAGCTGAAATGGGAACAGAGTCTATTGGGGCAATTCCTATGCAGAGTGAAGAATAGACTATTTCGCTCTCCTCTTCTAAAATACTCTTTTTCTGATTTGAATAACTCATTCAAATAACCAACTGAAATTACCAACACCCCCTCCGTATGAATAAGAAAAAAATACTCTTTGTACTAGACTCTCTACGCATTGGAGGAGCAGAAAAGAGCCTCATCACCCTACTTTCTCTTCTTGATTATGAAAGATTTGATGTAGATTTACAGCTTATCACCCGCACAGGAAAATTCCTTTCATATGTTCCTCGAGAGGTCAATATACTTCCTTCTACTGCTTGGGAACAATATATAGCCCTCCCTTTGTGGAAAAAGTTCTTCAAAATATCCCTATCGTGGACTAGACTTTACACTGCATTTATTCTTCGCACAAAAAAAATCATTGGGCGAGAAATAGATGTTTTTATGTGGAAAACAATATCTCCTCACATCAACACTTTAGAAAAGGACTATGATGTTGCCATTGGATATGGTCAATATCTCCCTTCTTTCTTTGTCGTTGATAAAGTAAATGCAAAGCGGAGGGTGGGATATGTGAATACCCTAATGTCTCCTCCCGAGAGTCTTATAGATACTCTCCAACAAAATTTCAAAAATCTAGACCTCATTGTTGCCGTTTCGCAAGATGCGAAATCTTCTATAGTCAAGCTCTTCCCATATCTCAACAACCGAATTGAGATTATAAGAGATAGTATTTCAAAGAGTAATATAGAAAAAATGGCTCGAGAGTATACCCCTCTTTTTCGAAAAGAAGCTAATTTGAAAATCGCCACAGCAGCACGCCTATATGATGGTGCGAAAGGAATGGATATACTGCTCAAAACAGCACTATATCTTAAAAACAAGGGAGTCAATTATCATTGGGTTGTGATGGGAAATGGCGGATTCAGGCCACAAATGGACTCTTTTATAAGAGAACACCATCTCGAGCAGAATCTGTTGCTACTAGGCGAAACCCCGAACCCCTATCCATATATCAAGCACGCGACACTATACGTACAAACCTCCAGATTTGAGGGCTATGGACTTGCGTTAGCAGAAGCTAGACTACTCAACACTCCGATTGTCACAACCTCCTATGAAGGATGGGAAATGCAAATGCTCCATCTAAAAAATGGATATGTAGCTGGGATGTCTCCCGAATCAGTAGGTGATGCGATTATTTATATGCTAGAACACCCAGAGTTAAGAGAAGCAATTAGTAGATACCAACAAACAGAGCCCAAAGGCAATCCAGAGGAATTCGAGAAGTTCCGAAAATTTGTGTTGCAAGAACAAATCTCTTTATGCTAAGCAGCTATAGCATATAGGAATAAAAATCCTGCATTTCAAAATTTCCACAACAATATGCGCATCTTCATCGCCATCCACTACCTTGAAATAGGAGGAGTAGAGACCAGTCTTATAAATCTCCTCTTAGCTCTCGATCCTAATCGTGTCGAGGTGGACTTATTGGTCTACGACCCTCGTGGAGAAATGATGGAGTTGATTCCAGATTGGGTGCATCAAATCAAGGCTCCCAAAACTTATCACTACATCGAGCGTCCCCTAAAGGAGACACTTCTAGTAGGAGAATGGAAGATGGTGTGGGCAAGACTGCGCGCGAAATGGGCGATGCGACAATATATCCATATCAAGAAGCCTAAAGATGGTAGTGCCATTTTCGGATACATTGGCAAATATGTCACTCCGATTCTACCCTCCCTTGACTATCTTGGGGAATACGATTTGGCAATTTCCTATCTCACTCCACACGATATCGTGAAAGAGAAGGTGAACGCACGAAAAAAAATCGCTTGGATTCACACGGACTACAGTACGATTGACGTGAATGCCGAACTGGAACTCCCCATTTGGGCTAGTTTTGACCACATTGTGAGCATTTCAGACCACGTGAGTCAAACTTTTAGTACAGTGTTTCCGAGTCTCAGCCCTAAATTGCTCCGCATAGACAATCTACTGACTTCTGATTTCGTCAGACAACGAGCAAAAGGGGATTTTCCTCAGGATATGTCTCTTCAGAAAGACGCCATTCGCCTACTCACTATTGGACGCTACTCTTACCAAAAAAACCTCGAGAGCATCCCACTACTTTGTCGTTTGCTTCGAGAGCAGGGATTGAACATCGAGTGGTTTATCATAGGTTATGGAGACGACACGCTAATTCAAAGCGCACTTGCTCAAGAACAGATGGAAGACCACGTACATCTGCTTGGAAAAAAAGCCAACCCTTATCCCTATATTGCCCATTGTGACTGGTATATTCAACCGTCGCGCTACGAGGGGAAATCAATAGCGGTCACCGAAGCACAGATTCTAGGCAAACCGATCATAGTCACTGCCTACCCTACTGCAGCCTCGCAAATCACACCAGGCAAAGATGGGCTCATCGTTCCTATGGATACACCAGAGAGCACAGCTCAAGCCATGGGCGTAGCCTTGCGAGACACCGACACCCGTGAACGAATGATTTCCTATCTGCAAACACATGATTATGGTAATGCTGCGGAGGTCGAGAAAATTTACCAGTTGCTCTCTTAACTGAGTAGCCCCCTCATGATATGTGACACGTTATCAGGAATCAGCCGATAAATATATTATAGCGTATAAACTAATGACCAGAAATCTCAGTTTTGACTTACTCCGCATCTTGGCTTGTCTGATGGTCATCATGATGCATGCGCAACCTATCTCATCTAATCCTAATGGGATGATCTTGGCGGTGTCAAGCTACGCTACCGCACCTTGTATTGGACTATTCTTTATGCTTTCAGGTGCTTTGCGACTATCTCGTCCCATCTCCAATTTTCGCATATATTTCAATAATATCTTACGAAAGATTCTCTTACCAGTGCTCTTGTGGAATCTCTTTTATGGCATCATGGAAGTCATCTTACAAGGGCTACCTTGGACAGAATGGACTACCTTTCGCTTCATTCTTAAAATGAACAACCCTACTTTGTGGTTTATCTTTCCACTACTAGGACTCTACATCATAACACCAATACTCCAAGCATGGATAGAATCGAGTAGTCGACAACACCAGCGTTTCTACTTAATGCTATGGGGGGGGACCCTCTGCCTACCTTGGTTTAAGCAGATATTTCCGATAGAAGAAGGTGTGACTAGTCTCTTCTACTATTTTTCAGGCTATATCGGCTACTACCTTCTAGGTAGCTATCTCACCAAGTATGCATCACAACTTACACGCTATTCAATAGTGGCGTTGCTACTAGCTTGGGGGACACCTACGATGGTAAAGTTGTTGCAACTGCCCATCGATTTCTACCAAACCTTTTGGTATCTTTCTGTGTTCGTCGTAGCACAATGTATCTTCTGGATGCAGCTAGCTCATTCCCCTACAATTTGTAAAAAGCTGCAACAGTATCAGCCCATCATCGAACGACTATCCCAACTCACCTTTGGAGTTTACCTGGTGCACTGGTTGTTAATTCTAGCCCTTCGCTCTCTTCCTTTCCAATCGTCACGGAAATTCCTTTCCTACCACTCTACCTTGCTACAACCATCTGCAGCATCTTGGGAAGTTTCCTTCTCTCGTGGTTGCTCTATCAATTCAAATGGGGACGATTTCTCATTGGACGATAAAGTTTTAACTAATTAATCACACAACGTCAAATATGATTCCATCTATCATTCATTACTGTTGGTTTGGAGGGCGTCCATTGCCTCCCTCTGCATTGCGTTGCATTGCATCGTGGAAGAAATGGTTGCCCAATTGTGAGATTCGCGAATGGAACGAGCAGAACTTTGATGTCAATGCTCACCCCTACACTCATGAAGCATACGCTGCAGGAAAATTTGCTTATGTCAGTGATTTTGCTCGCTACAAAATATTGGAAGAACATGGAGGAATGTACTTTGACACTGATGTTGAAGTGATTGCCTCATTGGAAGATTTATTAGAAAAGGGGGCCTTTATGGGGATAGAACAAGGAACACCTATCTCCGTTAATCCAGGCTTAGGAGCAGGCTGTCTACCTCAGCATCCGTTTTTCAAAGAAATGTGTCGTTATTTTGAGTCTCTTTCCTTTTACGATCCTGAAGGCAAACCAACTGCAGGATTTGTTGTACCAGGCACGACAAAACACCTTTTACAACACGGATTTAAACGCGAAAACCGTTACCAAGAAGTTGCTGGCGTGTCTATTTACCCTGCAGACTACTTCGACCCAATGGACAATGCTACGGGAAAAATCAAGCTCAGCATAAACACGCGCACCATTCACCGCTACGATCGCACCTGGAGCAACCAAAGTTCCTTCTACATTTGGCTGTCAAGACTCTGGCATCGCACTTGGCTCTATCACCTCATTAAAAACTATAAAGCTTATAATCCTCAAGCACTATAATGGACGCTTCACTTTATCATCCACTATTCTTTGGCTTCTTCTGTTTGTGGGGAGCATTTATCGCCTTGAGATATCGTGCTTCACAGGGGCAAACGCTCATAACCACCATTGAATCTTCACGTTGGGGATGGTTTATCTCTTTTATTGTTGCTTTTTGGATCGGTATGCGCCCTATAAGTGGCTACTACTTTGGCGACATGCCATATTACGCGAACATGTATAAGCTCTTTAATGGAGCTCTTTTTGATATTAATCTTCAAGAAGAATGGTTTTGGGATAGTCTAAAAGCGATAGGGCATTTACTCCATCTCACCACTGAAAACTATTTCGTATTCATCGCCCTACTTTACACCTTGACTGCGTTTGCCACGATGCGCATTCTCATTCCCAAGAAGCCTTTGACTTCTTTGGTCTTAGTTGGCGCTTCCCTCATGTTCTTTTCCTTTGCCACTAACGGTATTCGTAATGGACTCGCTTGCCACTTCACGATGTTGGCATTCGCATTGTATCTGAAGGATCAAAAAATCATCGGAATCCTTTTGGCCTTCTTGGCTTATGGTATCCACCACAGTGTAGGTGTTCCTATCGCAGCCTTTGCATTGAGCCTCTTGGTTTACAAACGCCCTCAATGGGCAATATACCTTTGGACACTATCCATCGTAGTCTCCTTACTCTTGGGCAATAGTCTCACCAGCTTCATCGAGCAGTTAAGCTTCGATGAACGACTATCCCACTATACGAATGTGGAACAAGGGGGAGTTGGTATCCAGTTCTCGTCTTACGGCTTCCGATGGGACTTTTTGTTGTATAGCGCGATGCCGATTGCACTGGGATATTATTCCATCGTCAAGAAGCGCATCACCGACAATTGGTATTCAGTGCTCTTCACTACCTATTGTTTTGCCAATGCTTTTTGGGTGATTTTCATCCGTGCTGCGTTCTCCAACCGCTTTGCTTACCTTTCTTGGTTCCTCTATCCGGTTCTCATAGCCTATCCACTATTCATGCTCAAGATTTGGCACAACCAAGATAAAAACATTGGTCTCATTATCATGGCATACGTAGGTTTCACCGCCTTTATGCAATTCTTCTATTGGTAGGAAGAACCTCTCTTTGACTCATCAATTATGGCTGAATATTCTCTCACCGTCTTCACTCCAACCTACAACCGCGCTCACCTCATCGGGCGCGTGTATGAAAGTCTTTGCCAACAAACTTGCCAAGACTTCGAATGGTTGGTCATTGACGACGGGTCTACCGACAACACGCGCGAAGTCATAGCACAGTACATAGCAGAACAGCGCATCGCTATCCGCTATATTTGGAAAGAAAATGGGGGACTCTACACGGGCTACAACACAGCTTATGCCAACATCACCTCTCCGCTCAATGTTTGCATCGATAGTGATGACTTTATGCCAAAGAATGCCGTGGAGCTTATCCTTCAAACGTGGAATGAAGATGGAGGAGAACAATATGCAGGCATCATCGGTTTAGACTTTTATGCTGACAAGAACCAACCCATAGGAGGGTACTTTCCTAAAGAATTAGACGAGGTCTATCTTCATGATTTATACTTATATCGCATTCACCTAGGTGATACAAAACAAGTCATGCGAACCGATTTGATGCGTCATATTGCTCCACAAATAGGTTTTTCCCAACGAGAAAGACTTTAATCCTATATACATGTTGCTTCAAGCATGTGACACACTCCCTCTACTTGTCATCAACGAAAACCTTTGTTGGGTAGATTACCAAAAAAACAGGTATGGCGGCAAATATATTCAAACAATATGTTCGCTCTCCTCATAGTCTTATTAAAATGAGAAAGATGGAGATGAATCTTCAGCGCAATACTTTTCGTAACCTTCTTAGGCTAAATATACACTATGTTTCTAGCTGTCTCATTGCCCGCAATAAGCATTGGCTAAAGGATTCCCCCAAACCCCTACTTACTCTTCTGATGGCTCCATTCGGTTTCTCCCTTTATCTCTTCATCTTATGGAAAAATCGCCACTAACCTACTCTATAGCCATTCGCACATTGGGGACTGGTGGAGAAAAATATCGCATACTCCTAGAAAGTATCACCACACAAACCCTTGCTCCCGAACGAGTGGTGGTATATATTGCTGAAGGATACGACATCCCCAACTACAGAATAGGCAAAGAAGAATATGTAGTTGTCCCCAAGGGAATGGCTAAGCAGCGCATACTTCCTTATCAAGAAATCTCTAGCGATTGTATACTACTCTTAGATGATGATGTAAGGTTAGGAGAAAATGCAGCTGAAAATCTCGTGCAAACACTTTCAGAACAAGAAGCTGACTGTGTAGGGGCTGACACCTTTCGCAATCAAGACATGAGTTGGGTGCAAAAAATGAAGGCATTCCTCTTAGGTGGAGTCTACCCTAACTGGAACGACAACTATGCCTTTCGAGTACTCTCTACGGGTGCCTTCTCTTATAATAACCATCCACGGCCTACTTTTTATTTTTCTGATAGCTGTGCTGGACCTGCAGCTATGTGGAAAAGAGAGACTTTTCTCAAATTACACCTAGAAGATGAGTTGTGGTTAGACGACCTAGGTTTTTCCTATGGAGACGACCTTGTAGAGTTTTACAAGCTGGTGGTCAATGGATACAAATTAGGTATTCACTATGGCGTAGACATCGAACACATGGATGGCAAGACTTCAAGTGCTCGCTATAAACAACAATCCAATCGCTTGCAACTCCGCACGAAGGCACAATTTATCATCTGGTGGAGATGCTTCTGGCAAACGAATCGCTTTGCCAAGGGGGCTATGCTCTTGCGATTCTCTCTCAAGATGACGTATCAATTTCTTCTCATACTGCTGGCTACTCCTTTCTTGAGAAGGTGGGATTTTCCTGCGCAGGTGATAAAAGGACTGAGAGAGGGCTGGCAATTCGTACATTCTCCAGAGTTTGTTGTTCTTCGTCCCTATCAGTTCAAGAAACCTTCATAGCTATAACTCCAAAAATCGCGTCAATATGCCGTCACAACTAAAAGTACTTCACGTGATAACCTCTCTTCGCACCGGTGGTGCGGAGCGTCTCATGGTGGATTTACTCCCTAGATTACGAGAACGAGGGTTGGTAGTGGAACTGGCGGTACTGGATGGAACACAGACCGACTTCTATTCTGCTTTAGAGGCGCTAGGAATTCGGATTCACGTGCTAGGTATGGGAGTCAGAGCGATGCATTCTCCTCGCTGTATACCAGCTTTGCGCCGATTGATGCGTCAATTTGATGTTATCCACACCCACAATACTCCTTGCCAATTTTTTGTGGCAATCGCTAGTGTGGGAATGAAACAAGCCCCCAAACTGGTCACAACGGAGCACAGTACCATGAATCGAAGAAGAAATAACTTTCTATTTCGCCTTTTAGATAAATGGATGTATGAGCGTTATAACAAGATAATCGGAGTAAGTGACAGCACAACACTCTCACTTCTCAACTATCTACACGGCCTTCAACAATCTATAACAATTAATAATGGAATAGCAGTAGATGCTTTTCTTCACGCAACAGCAGCACAAGACATTATGGAAGCTTTTGGACAAAACAAAAAGACTTGTAATGTCTGCAGCATTTAGATACCCCAAAGACCACGAAACAGTTATTCGTGCGCTACATCTGCTTCCCAACAACTATCACCTCCTTCTCGCAGGAGATGGGGAACGCAGAACGATGGTCGAAGACTTCGTAGAGAAAGAGCAACTCTCACAGCGTGTACATTTCCTTGGCAATCGCAAAGATGTGGATGCAGTGCTTAAGGCTGCAAACATTGTTGTGATGTCAAGTAGATATGAGGGGCTCTCTCTCTCATCATTAGAAGGTTTAGCTTCTGGTCGCCCAGTTGTGGCAAGTGATGTGCCAGGATTGCGGGAAATTGTGGGTGATGCAGGGCTACTCTTTCCGCAAGGAGATGCTCAAGCCTTAGCCAAAACCATCCTAGATTTGGAAGAAAATGCAACCCTCTGCCAACAGACCATTGAGACGGGCTTACAACGCGCTCGACAATACGACATCTCCACGATGATCGAGGCGTATTGGCAAGTGTATCAAAATTTATAAGGCAAGATTCATGAAGAAAATCATCCGCATTTCTACCGTTCCCATTTCGCTCAACGTCTTCTGTAGAGGGCTGTTGTGCGATTTGTCGCACGACTATGAGATTGTGGCTGTATCTTCGCCTGGTGAGGATCTCGACGAACTAGCTGCACGAGAAAATGTGCGTGCCATAGCAGTACCTATGCGTCGCCACATCGCACCCTTCCACGATCTATGGGCGCTGTGGCAACTATTCTGGCTCTTTCGACGAGAACAGCCAGATATGGTGCACAGCATCACTCCCAAAGCTGGTCTGTTGGCAATGATAGCTGCAATGTTGGCTAGAGTTCCGGTGCGTCTTCACACTTTCACGGGCCTCATCTGGCCCACTGCCAAGGGACTGAAACGAAAGATTCTCATAGCAATGGACAAGTTGCTCTGCTCTTGTGCCACACATCTCAACGCTGAAGGGGAAGGGGTCGCCAATGATTTGCAAGCACAAGGCATCACCCACAAACCGCTCAAGATATTGGGTAAGGGGAATGTGAGAGGCATTGACTTCAACTATTATCACCCCTCCCCAGAAGTCAATGAGGCTGCAAAGGGACTGCGAGAGAAATTGGCCCTTTCCTCAGACACCTTTCTTTTTCTCTTTGTGGGAAGAATCGTTCGGGACAAGGGAATCGCTGAATTGCTGGAGGCTTTCAAAGTTGTTTCCGAGAGTTTAGGGAAAAACTTCAATGTTTCGGAGAAGCACTCGGAGAATCTTTCAAAAACCTCCGCGAATTTCGCAAGTGGTGTGGAGGGTTTCTCCAAAATAGCATTGCTTCTAGTGGGAAACGAAGAAAGTCACCTCGATCCACTTCCCACAGCCACGGAACAACTCATTCAAACATTACCCAATGTCTATCTACTGCCACATCACACGGATGTTCGTCCGATGTATGCAGCAGCACAGGCTCTGGTGTTTCCAAGCTATCGTGAGGGATTTCCCAATGTAGTGCTTGAGGCAGGGGCGTTTTCTCTACCTAGCATCGTCACCGACATCAATGGTTCGCGCGAAATCATTACTCATGGAAAGAATGGTTTCATCGTTCCTTCACACGATAGCACGACACTTGCTGATGCCATGATGGAGATGTGGACTTCTCCTCACCGAAAGACAATGGGTGTTGCGGCACTGCACCATGTGCAGGAACATTTCGCACAACCCTTGGTGTGGAAAAATCTCAAGTGTTACTATCAACAACTGCTATCATGACTGGTATCCTACTCTTCATCAAGCACCACTTCCACTGGATTTGGCACATAATCGAAGAGAACAAGATAAACTCCCTATAACGAATCTAGATAAAACAGTAAATCGGTTCACACTACAACGAAGTTATCTTTTCGGATAAGGTAAAAATCAATCTCAAATATTTGCACCATCGCTCCTACTAGGGAGATAAAGCATTATCATCCAAACTGTATTATGAAAGCTCCTATCTATCTGTGCCTCGCCCACATGGGAGGTGGAGAACAACGCTATATTCAAGAAGCCTTCGACACCAATTGGGTCGTGCCCCTTGGACCCAATGTCAATGGTTTTGAAGAAGACCTAGAACACTTCCTACAACAAGGCAGTGCTCCAACTCCTGCTGTTCATGTTTGTGCGCTATCAGCAGGCACCGCAGCGCTACATCTTGCCATGGTGCTCTTAGACATTAAAGCTGGAGACGAAGTGATTTGTCAAAGTTTCACATTTGCAGCTTCTGCTAATCCAATCACCTACCAGGGTGCAACACCAATCTTCGTCGACAGCGAAGCAGACACTTGGAATATGTCGCCTCAACTGCTTCGCGAAGCTATCGAGGATCGCATGGCAAACCGGTAAGAAACCCAAAGCCATCGTAGTGGTGCACCTTTACGGTATGCCTGCTAAGATGGAAGAAATCATGGAAATAGCCGCACACTACGACATCCCCATTGTGGAAGATGCAGCAGAAGCACTTGGTTCTTCCTACAAGGGTCAACGCTGTGGCACATTCGGTGAATATGGTATCCTAAGTTTCAACGGTAATAAGATGATTACCACTGGAGGTGGAGGCGCTATTGTCTGCAAAACTACGGAGGAGAAGCAGCGCGCACTTTTCTTTGCGACGCAAGCCCGCGAAAACTATCCTTATTACCAACACGAACACATCGGATTTAATTATCGTCTGAGCAACATCAGCGCTGGTATTGGTCGCGGACAAATGGAAGTGCTCGACCAGCATATCGAACATCACCAGCATCTTGCTAATCTCTATGCAAAAGCCTTTGCAGACCATCCTTACGTCACCCTACATACCAATCCCGACACCGCTTCTTCCAGCAACTATTGGTTGAATACCATCACGCTTTCGGAGGACGCTCCCTGCTCCACCGACGTTTTGCGTGAAGCACTTGCAGAAGAAAAAATCGAGAGCCGTCCGTTGTGGAAACCTATGCATCTCCAACCTGTGTTTAAAAATGCGCCTGCTTATGTGAATGGAGTCAGTGAGGATTTGTTCAAGCGCGGATTATGTCTCCCTAGCGGTCCTTGGGTCACAGAAGAAGATTTGCAACGCATTGTGGACATCTGCAGGTCAACTCTTACAAAGAAGCACATCTCAAAAAATAAAGTAGACATAAGGAATCAAACATCTTCAGAGTTTTTACAGCTTGAAAGATGCATTTGTTGAGAATTCGCAACGATTATCGTTGCTTTATTGAAATATAAATCTTATTTTTGCAAATATATCAAGATATTAAACACAAAAAACAGCAGTTTCCTGCATCAAGCACTATTATAAGCACAATTTCCCCAAAGGGATAAACATATTCCAAGGCTAATGCTGAACAAATTCATTCGTTGGTATCTTTCTTACGATGCACTCCCCTATTGGTATTTACTAATAGCCGATTGCGTCCTCATCTTCTTGGCAGGAATTGCTGCCTTCTATGCTAACCACAGCTTGGAAGGGGTAAGTGTATTGCCTGTTTTACTCACTTTGATGGCCTATCTACCTGCCTATCTTGTCGGATTTCGTGTTTCCGCACCTATCTAGCTCCCGCCCGTCGAGTGATGCCTAAGGATGTGCTTCGCATCAGTGGAGCTCTGTTATTGGGCTTTGCCATCATCATGTTCCTACGCATCAATTTTCACACCGATTCGATAGGACAAACGATAAGATCGCGCGATTTGTTGTTACAGTGCTTGCTATCCATGGTGCTCATGATATGCTTACGCATCATGGTTCGCATCAACTTTGAGGGTTATGTAAAGCGCAACCACCTCACTGGACTCTATGGATTGTCCAACAGCAACCTGCTTGATATCGAACTATCCTCCTTGTTACCACGCAAAGAGATAGAGGTGGACATGGACGCTATCCGCACCAAGATGCAAGGAAAGCACATTCTGGTCACAGGCGCTGCAGGAAGTATCGGCAAAGAACTCGTTCGTCTATTAGCACAATTCTCTCCTAAGAGTTTGTTGCTTTTAGATATGGCAGAGACTCCTTTGCATGATGTGCGTGTGATGATGCAACGAGAATTTTCCAACATTCCTTGTAAAACTGTGGTCTGCAATATCTGTCACCATCATCGATTGGAGGAATTTTTCAAACATAATCATCCCGAAATCATCTTTCATGCCGCAGCTTACAAGCATGTGCCGATGATGGAGGACAATCCCACGGAGAGTGTACTCAATAACATCGATGGAACCATCAAACTCGCCAACCTTGCCGTAAAATATGGCGTACAAACTTTTGTGATGGTGAGCACAGATAAGGCTGTCAATCCCACTAATATTATGGGATGTTCCAAACGTGTCTGCGAGATTTATTGCCAAAGTCTCCACAACTCCCCACGTAATACTGCAGGTTGCAATTTTGTCACCACCCGTTTTGGTAATGTATTGGGTTCAAATGGATCTGTTGTCCCAGCTTTCCGCGAGCAAATTCGCAATGGCGGCCCAGTCTATGTGACACACCCTGATATTGTCCGCTTCTTTATGCTCATTTCCGAAGCTTGCAAGTTGGTGTTACAAGCTGCCACGATTGGAAAAGGAGGGCATATCTATGTCTTTGACATGGGCCACTCCGTCAAAATCAACCAGCTAGCTAAACGTATGATTAAGCTTAGCGGAAAGTCCGATATCAAAATCATTTACACCGGACTACGCCCAGGAGAAAAACTCTATGAAGAGGTGCTCAATGACGAAGAACAGGTGCTTCCCACCAGCCACGAGCGCATCAAAATAGCAAAAGTGCGCGAGTACAACTTCGACAAAGTAGAACAAGACATTCTCTCGCTTATAGAAATAGCGAAGTCTTACGACGCTGCAAAGACCGTAAAGACCCTCAAGTCAATTGTGCCAGAATACGCTCCTCAGAATCCTGAGTATAAAAATCTTTGCCAATCCTAGTCATTTCTGCAACAACTCTATATCTTATCAAAATGAAATACACGCTTTCTACCTTTGTATTATTAGCTGTAGCCTTCTGCAGCTCTACTGCAATGGCACAAACTGACGATTACAAAAACTACCAAGAAGTGCGCCGCGACACCATTGAAAGCGTGTCCACCACCACACGTGTGGTTATCGACTCAGTCTCTACTCCCAAACAAATCATGACCAATGGCATACTCGACAATTGGTTTCTTTTTTTGCCACTGGTGGTGCACACAGCTTTTGGGGAGATCATTCCAAACTCGGCAACTTCTCTGGTACTCTTTCTCCAGATTTTAGCTTAGGTATCGGTAAATGGATAACCCCCGGTTTCGGTTTCAAGGCAGAATTCATCCGCAGCTCCTCTCGTGGATATGCCCTCCCAGGCTATGGTTATCTAGTCGGTGATGTGCTCACCAACGACAAAGGAGAGAAATATCAAAAGATGAAGACCAATTGGTGGGACTTCAGCATCAACAGCGTCTTCAATCTCTCACGCATGATTGCAGGTTATGAGGGAATCAACAGTAGCCAACTCATGAATCAGTTTTGGCTCAACTTAGGTCTCGGCGCCGTGCATCATATGAATGCAGGAGGTAACAACAATGAATGGAGCGCTCATGCAGAATTCCAATACAGCCATTTCTTCAATAAAAAGAAGAATGTCTCCCTTGACTTCAAAGCAAGAGCCCTCATCTATCAAACAAATTTTGACCTCGAATACGGCCAACGCGACTATAGCGCAAAGAAAATCGATGCCAATCTTGGACTTGCAGTAGGATTCACCTATTATCTTGGAGGAACTAAGCGCAATGCTTGGCACACAACCGGTCAAACCATTTACAAGACCGACTATCGCGAGCGTAGAATTGAGATTGTGAAGGTGCCAGAAGGAATGAATCCTGTCAATTACAGCACACTGACCTTCTATGTCTTCTATCCGAACAACTATTCGGGTCGCAATGATGCTCCTCTTGTGCCCACTTCCTCAGTAAATGCCATCGACTATCTGGCAGGCGGTATCTACACGCAGAAGAAGTTTGCCGACAATGCTGCGGTCAACGCTCGTCTCAATCGCAATGCCAACACCAACGGTCTGGCATTTGTAGACCTTCCCACCGAACCTGCTAACCGCAACTTCGCCATCAACTATGTGCCCCGTGGTTACGAACTCTCTGCGAAGCCCCTCTCACTCAGCCTACAGCCTGATGAAATGGTGAGCTATCAACGCCACGCAGGCTATTTCTATGCCCCTATCTTCGATGGCAACAATGTGTGGCAATACCGCATCGACAATGAAGCCTGGAAGCAACGTCTAGCAAGCGAGGAAAATTACAAAGAAACCAACTCCTATCAGCTCAATGCTCATGCAGGTCTCGGCACTGTACGTCAATATCTTAAAGTGGAAAATGGCGATGAATTAGTGAGCTTTGCAGACATCTATGCAGCCATGATGAGCAACGAAGGATATATTGCTCAATATACCGATGCAGCCACCGTAGCACGAATCAAGAACATCCTCGAGAAGGGTACTATCACCATGATTCAAGCAGAAGGTCTCGCCACTAGCCAAGACAATTCCTACGGGGTCGATGCAGCACAAGTGGGCATGCAACGCAACAATGCCTTGTCTCACAATCGCGCTAACACCGTTATTGCGTGGTTGAAGGGCAAATATCGCTTGCAACAAGTGGCATCTCAGATTTCCTCGTGAACAATCTCGATGGCACCATCCGCAACGTACAAGACCATAGCACTCGTAGCCTCAACGCAAAACTCAACCGTTGTGTTAAAGTGCGCATCCATTACATGCTCAGGTAAGTAGTTCCTTTCCGCTTCAGAGCTCCCCATTCAAGAGCAACATTCTAGCAAGAGTGTTGCTCTTTTTTATGTAAAAATTGAGGTAGACACAAGCTCGTTTCCGCCAAATTCATTACCTTTGCAATAGGAGTACACCTCCAATCCTCATTTTCAATCATTACTTAAACTCTAGATTCCATGCTCATCACAACCACTTATCAAGTAGATGGTCAGCCCATTCGCCAATACCTTGGGGTCATCAGCGCTGAAACAATCATTGGTGCCAACTTTTTCAAAGATATTTTGGCTAACCTCACCGACTTCTTCGGAGGACGCTCTAACACCTACGAAAAGGTGCTCCGCGAAGGCAAAGAAACGGTGATTCGCGAACTCGAACAACAAGCAGCTCGCATGGGAGCGAATGCCATCGTTGGGGTTGATATTGACTATAACACAGTAGGAGCTAACGGATCAATGCTCATGGTTGTCGCCACAGGTACTGCTGTTGTGCTCTAGGCTCCACCCTTTTCTCCCTTCTTCCCCATTGCTGCACCTTCTGATGTGCAGCTTCAATCGTTCTTCTTTGTAAATTTCCAGCTTGTTTGGAGATTTATAAAGAAGAACATGATGATTTTATGCTACAATCTCACTTCAACTCAGAAGGTTTCATCGAAGCAGGTTGCGACGAAGCGGGTCGCGGCTGTTTAGCGGGCGCCGTCTTTGCAGCTGCTGTCATTCTTCCTCCGAACTATGAGAACTCACTACTCAATGATTCCAAACAGTTGTCTGCCAAGAAACGTGATGCACTGCGCGCGGTCATTGAGCGAGATGCGCTAGCTTGGTGTGTGGCACAGGTGGATCCCGAAGAAATAGACCGCATCAACATCCTCAATGCTGCCATTCTCGCTATGCACCGTGCCCTAGATGGGCTCACCCTTCGCCCCGAATACATCATCGTCGATGGCAATCGTTTCAAACCTTATCACGACTGCCGAGTGCAACACACGGATAAGGTATCAACACCAACAAAAGAACCGGCTATTATCCCCCACACGACCATCGTGAAAGGTGATGGAAAATATCTATCCATCGCTGCGGCTTCTATCTTAGCGAAGACTTATCGCGACGACTATATGACGAAGCTCCACCAACAACACCCTCACTATGGCTGGGACCACAATGCAGGTTACCCAACTCGCCAACATCGTGCGGGCATCGCCGAACACGGCACGACTCCCTTCCATCGCATGACCTTCAACCTCTTAGCGATCGAGCTCAACTCGAATTAGATTTCAAATAGTTTCCCACTCTTCCCATGTCACACTACGCAGACATCGTACTTCCTTTGGCTGTTCCGGGTGCCTATACCTATCGCGTTCCCCCCACGTTGGGGAAAAATCTTGTCGTAGGCTCACGCGTAGTGGTGCCGTTGGGAAAATCTAAACGCTACACCGGAATTGTCATCCGTTTACATGATGGAAACAGCACCATTGAAGCCGAAAAAATAAAGGATATAGAAGAGTTGGTGGATGAACATCCCCTACTCTTACCTCAACAGATTGAGCTTTGGCGCTGGATGGCGCAATACTACCTATGCTGCCCTGGCGAAGTAATGAAAGCTGCCCTACCTGCTGGCTTAAAACTCGAAAGTGAAACGCTTCTTGTGGCGACTGAAGATGCAGACCCAGATGATGAACAACTGACGAAGACGGAACAAGCCCTCCTTCGTGCACTCACCAAAGCACAGAGTTTGCTCCAAGTGCGAAAGGCACTGCCGCTTCCAGGACTCACCCGAGCTGCTAAAAGACTCATCGAAACGGCTTGATTGAGGTAGAAGAACGCGTGAGCCAATCGTTCAAGAGCAAAACCACCCCAATGCTCCGTTTGGTTGATGCCTATCATTCGGAGGAAGCCCTCTTACAACTGGACAATCAACTAAAGCGTGCGGAACGTCAACGCGAGGCGCTCCTTGCTTTTCTTGATATGGCAGGCATCGAAAGTGCCACGACCCTGAAAAACTTCTCTTTGTTGCAACCAGTACAGCGCCATTTGCTCCAAGAACAGCTTGGTGATTCTACGACTGGCATTCCTGCCCTCGTGAAGCGCGGAGTGCTGGAGACATACAATGTGGAAGTGGGACGTCTCAAACTGCACAAGGCCCTCCCCGAAAGCCTGCACCACCCTCTCAGCGAACCACAACAAAAAGCGCACGATGAAATAGTAGCTTTGTGGGAAAAACACCACGTTGTCTTGTTGCATGGAGTCACCTCTAGCGGAAAAACAGAAGTTTACATCCAGTTAATCAAGGAAACGATTGCGCGCGGACAACAAGTATTGTTTCTCCTCCCCGAAATTGCGCTTACTACCCAAATCACCGATCGTCTCGGACGTGTGTTTGGAGAGCAGTTAGGGGTCTATCATTCCAAGTTCCCCGATAATGAGCGCGTAGAGTTGTGGCAAAAGCAACTTTCCGATGCTCCTTTCCCTCTCATTCTCGGTGTTCGATCTTCCTTGTTCCTTCCCTTCCAAAACCTAGGTTTGGTGATTATAGACGAAGAGCACGAATCGAGCTACAAACAGCAAGACCCTGCACCGCGCTATCATGCACGCGACACCGCTATCCTCATGGCGCATCAAGCAGGGGCAAAGGTGCTCCTCGGCACTGCCACCCCTTCCGTAGAGACTTATGCCCACGCCCAAGAGGGAAAATATGGCTATGTAGTCATGAACCAACGCTTTGGCGAGGTGGCGATGCCCGAAATTGTGGTGGAAGACGTGGCTGAACTGCGCCGCAAACGCTTAATGCCAACCCCCTTCTCCCCTCGACTGCGCGACGAGATAGAAGCCGCTCTCCAACAAGGACAACAGGCTATCCTATTTCTTAATCGCCGTGGCTATAGTCCGGTGCTCCAATGCCGCAGTTGTGGATGGTCACCTCACTGCACACGCTGCGATGTGCCACTGACCCTCCATTTAAAGATGAACAAAATGGTGTGTCACTATTGTGGCACACACTATGATGTGCCCACCCACTGTCCACAATGTGAGCAGGCTGATTTGCGCGACATGGGAGCCGGTACGGAAAAGATTGAAGCTGCCATCGAAACTTGCTTCCCCCAAGCCAAAGTAGGGCGCATGGACCTCGACACCACACGCTCTCGCTCTGCCTACGAGCGCATCATTCGCGATTTCCAACACGGACAGACGAATCTTTTGGTAGGCACCCAGATGGTGACCAAAGGGTTGGACTTCGGAGGAGTGAGCGTGGTAGGTATCATCAACGCAGACCAACTGCTGAACCAATGTGATTTCCGCGCCCACGAACGTGCTTTCAAATGCTCTCACAGGTCGCAGGTCGTGCTGGCAGACGCGGCAAACAAGGACGTGTGGTGCTCCAAACACGACAAGCCAAACTTCCTGTGGTGCAACAGATAGTGGCAGGAGACTATGGTGCGATGTTTCGACAAGAGATGCGCAACCGCCATCAGTTTCGCTTCCCTCCTGTGGTGCGCCTCATCGCCATTTATCTGAAACATCGCGAAGAACGTGTGGTGGCAGGCGCCTCACGCCAGTTGGCAGCGTGGTTGCAGCCTCAGTTTGACGAAGACCTCCTCGGTCCCGACCGTCCACACGTGGGGTATGTGCAACTGCTCCACATTCGCAAAATACTCTTGAAGATAGATCCCTCACGAAGCGCTTCTGAAGTTCGCCAAATGCTTCGTGCTTATCGAGATGGACTCATCGCTCTCCCCCAATTTCGCAACGTAACCCTCTACTTTGATGTCGATCCAGTCTAGCCTTTTAGACTGGATTGATTTGTTTTTCCTCAATCCAAGAGGAGGAATATAGAAACTTCTCTTTGCTGAATTGCAAGAAAAACAGAAAAACGGCTACACTTTTTGCTGCCCCCCTTGCCATTTTCAAAAATTCGTTCTATCTTTGCCCCTATCATGCTACGAATGTTCAAACGAAAATACAAGGCTATGATGATGGCATGGGTCATGCTATTGTCATTTTTGCCGCAAGTGTTGGTGAAGGGATTTCACCAGCATGGGATTTCGTTGGACAAGGTGGAATGCAACTTTGTGGCACGCACCCTGCATGCCCCTTCTACTTCGACGGCTGAGGACAGAAATGCTCAAGCCACGCAAAAAAACAACATGACAACCAGCGCAAACATCTTGCGCAACACCAGAAAAACTCTTCAGATGAGGGGAAAGGCAGCAGCACAGATGGTCACGATTGCGCCATCTGCCATTTCTTGATTTCGCCCTTCACCCCTCCCACTTTCACGGCTTTTTCTTTCTATGCTCCCACCGTGCGTGTTGCCTACCTGCAACAAGCCGAATCGGTGTGTTCGGTTGCCGTGGCCACTCCCCAACTTCGTGGACCTCCACAAGGCTAAAACACTGACTTAGACTAGATTTTTCATCACTGCCATCTCCCTTTGTCGAGATGAGATGCCTCTGGTCTAGTCCTCAATTTGCCCTTTTTTAGGCAAATTCTTTCCTCTATTTTTCTTCTTTTTGTGTTCTCATGACAGAAATACCCCTCCTTTCACGAGGTGTTTCTGCGGCTTCGGCATTCGTCTGAGGGATCATTTCTTCGTGCGTCCTCAGCTACCGTCCGAAGTGTGAGACGATGACTTAGGATTTCTCTATGAAGCGATTTCTCCATGAATTTCGCCTTGTGGTCGATGGTTGTGCTCTGCCTACTATCTGCCGCATTGCCTACATTTGCTCAAAATTCTAATTTCTTCCGCATCATTGTGCTGGATGCCGATAATGGTATTCCCGTGATGGGAGTAAGCGTGGCGCGACACAAAGACATTGCTCCCTCTGCTAGCGACGGCACATTGCACATCGCGTCTTCTCAACTCAAAGGCGACAGTTTGCTACTTCGTGCCATCGGCTACTATCCTCTGGCAGTAGCTGTGGATGAAGTGCGCCACCACCAACCTCTGCGTGTGCAGATACTCCCCATGAGCAACCAGCTCAACGAAGCTGTGGTGAGCGGACAACGCGTGATGCACACGCAAAATGCAGTGGCAAACACCATTGGGACCGCTGACATTGCCAAAAATCTGGGAAACACTTTCGCCGGAATGCTCGAACAAGTGAGTGGGGTGAGCATGATTCAGACAGGATCAACCATCGCCAAACCCGTGGTGCACGGCATGTATGGCAACCGCTTGTTGATTATGAACAATGGAGTGCGCCAACAAGGACAACAATGGGGCGTGGATCACGCGCCCGAACTCGATGCCAGTGCGGCAGGTCGTGTCACCGTGGTGAAAGGTGCAGAAGCCGTGCGCTATGGTTCGGAAGCTCTTGGTGGTGTCGTCTTGATGGATGCTCAGCCCTTACCCTATGGTCAACGAAAAATCATGGGTAAATTGAGTGGACTCTACGGCAGCAATGGACGAAAATATGCCGTGACCCAGCATTTGAGCCAGAGTTTTCCACTCTTCGGCGGCGATGCGGCTTGGCGCGCACAAGGCACTTATGTCAATGGTGGCGACCGCAGCACCGGAAGTTACCTCCTCAACAACACTGGCATGCGAGAAGTCACGGCTTCTGCAGCAATGGGCTGGCGCAACTCACGTCTAGAATTGCAAGGCTTCTACAGTTTTTACTCCACCCAAGTGGGTGTGCTCTTCAGTGCACAGATGGGAGATGAAGAACTTTTGCGCGAGCGTATCAAAATAGGACAGCCTGTCAATTTCTACCCTTGGACACGCAGCATCGACTATCCACATCAAAAGGTCATGCACCACGTGGGAAAGTTGGAAGGGCGCTACACCTTCGCCAACAAAAGCCGATTGTCCATAAAAACCGCCTGGCAGCACGACGACCGCCGCGAATACAATCAGCGCAGAAACTATCGTTCCATGGTGCCCACCTTGGATTTGCGCCTCAACAACTTTCAGACAGACGCTCAGTGGAAACACACTTACGCTGACAACTGGTCTAGCGAAATCGGGGCTTTCTACGGCACAATCGACAATTACAACGAACCAGGCACCGGAGTAGTGCCCATCATCCCCAACTACACTCAACAAAACCTCGGGGTCTACGGCATTCAGAAATACACTGGACACGATTGGGGCGCAGAACTTGGGGTACGGGCCGATCACCAAACCATTGATGCACGCGGCAAAAACATCTATGGGGAGAATTATGGCAACTTGACCCGCTACCCCAACTTCACCTACTCTGCTGGCGCGCACTATCATGTGTTGCCTCAACTCGATGTACTCACCAATTTCGGCACAGCCTGGCGCGCTCCTCACGTGCATGAGTTGTACAGCTATGGCGTGGAACAATCCAGTGGTCTCTTTGCCCGTGGCGACTCCACACTCCGCCCCGAGGTGAGCGCAAAATGGGTGACTTCCTTGCGCTATGCCTCTAAGCGCATCACAGCTTCATTCGATGCTTATCTCCAATGGATTGACCATTATATCTACGATGAGCCCACGCAAGAAGTCATCACCATGGTGTCAGGAGCCTATCCCGTGTTTCAATATCGCAGCGCCAATGCTTTTTTCCGTGGCATTGATGGCGATTTCTCTGCGAAAATCACTCCAAAACTCAACTACACCTTAGGCGCGAGCATGGTATGGGCGAATGAAACAAAGACTAATCGTCCTCTCCCCTACATCCCCTCTTTCCGCGCCACGCAAAGTTTGGCTTATCATTTCGGCAATCTGGGACACCTCCACGACATCCATGCCAAGGTGACGCACCGCTTTGTTGCCAAACAAACACGATTTGATGCAAAAGCCGACTTGATTGACCACACCCCACCTGCCTATCAACTTTGGGGTGCCGAGTTGAGTGCAAACTTCGTGATGCGCAACGGACATCACCTCCACATTCTTCTCACAGCCGACAATATTTTTCAATCTCACCTATCGTGAATACACCAATCGTTTCCGCTATTATGCCCACGATCTCGGACGAGATGTGCGCTTGATGCTCACCTGGGATTTCTAACATTCCACTAGAATCTGAATACAAACGAGGCAAAGCCTCTCTAACATCGCCTATAATATGAACAAAACCTTCTCTCTCCTATCACTGATGTTTGCGCTACTCATAGCCTTTGTCAGCTGCAATTCCACCGTCCGCGAACCAGTAGATGAACGCAAAAGTAAAGACCACGGTGACCCCATCAGTGTGGTATTGACGCTCACTCCCGGCACTCTCGTGAATCAAGTGTTCACCCCACAGATCAATCCCACGATGCCACAACGTAGTCGTCAGACCATCGAATACTCCCTCCAAAGAGATTGGTTGGGCTCCCAAGGCAGGCAGCAATGCAGGCTTTGAGGTGTATCAAGCCAGCGAAGACCCCACACAAGTCTACCGTCTCGACATCCGCTACTACGATCTTGAACACAAAGATATTACGTATCAATTTGTAGAAAACGGACAAGATAAAATTCACCAACACTTCTTCACAGCCGAAAACGTGAAGACCGCCGACGGCATGCTCGAGCATAAAGAAGTCAAATCCAATGCAGTGTTTGACTATGTGTATGGCGACACAGATCCATGGTCACTAGAAATGGGCAACAACGGGGTGCGCTGGATAGGCAAAGACAACCCTATCGGATTTAAGGGTTATTTCCGCTTCAAACAAGTACGCAATTTTGAAATCAACACACGCCTTATGCACGCTCGTATTTCAAAATACAATCGCGTCAACCACACTATCTCTCCTTTCTACGCACCCACACCTGGACAACGCAGTGAAGATGCTTGGGATGTGGCAATGCGCTTCCCCGTATCTGTGACTCAGGCACCCTCTACACAAAAATAATCACGAACTTTTATAACACAATATCAAGATGAACAAGAAGATTCTCTCTCTCCTCATTGTTGTGCTCTGTGGTTTCTCATTCGCCGCCTGCGAAAAAGACGAAACTTGGATTCGCCCCCAGCACAATACTCCTCTTCGACCAGACAACGGAAAATCAGAAACTCCTCACGAGGACGAAGATGCGCCTGCCAAAGTACAACTGACCCTGGCTGGTGGTCACTTCCATGGTGTAGCCTTCCACCAAGATGCCGATGCCAAGGGCATGCTCTACAAAAAGGCGGTGCAGCACATCACCTATGTGCGCGAAGGCAACCAATGGAAGTTGGCAGAAGGCAGCGACTCCGTGTTTCGCGTGATGAGTTCCAACGAATATCGCTATCCTTATGGTTTGTGGATCAAATACTACGACAAGGATGGCAAAGACATCACAAGCACCATCGCAGAAAATGGCGAAAGCAAAGTGCATCAGCACTTCTTCCAAGCCAGCAATGTGCGCCCCACTTTCGATGGCAAAGCTCAAGAATATGACAACGTCACAGACTCTCTGATGGACTACACCTACATGGACACTAATCCCACCGATGGCATTTTGAAAGCCACCACCGTGGATGGAAAAACCATTCCAGCTGCCACACTTCGCGGTTCACGTGTCATTGGCAAGAAGGGCGACGACCTGATTTTTGCTCCTGAAAATCCCATCGGTATGAAAGGCTTCTTCCAGTTCAAACGCGAGCGCAAGCAGTTTGACTTGAACATCAGCCTCTACCACTTTGAAGGCAACGCGAAATTCCTCGACGGCACTCCATCGGGCTTTGTGGCTCCTCGTGCTGGACAGCGCGGAATGGGTCACCTGGAAGCACAATTCAAGATTCCTTTCATCGTCTTTGCTTCACGTGAAGAGACTGGACTTTGGGAAAAGCTCGACCGAGTACCTTTCGACAAGCTCAGCGCTGATGAACAACGTCTTGTCACTTCTACGGCGCGCGCCTACAAGATTTCGATCCCGCAAGCCATCAACGAGTGGTTTGAACAAATCTTGGGAGAAGTAGACAAAGAGAGCGGTAGCCTTTGGTTCTAATCCCCGCTCACTCTAAACACAAACTCCTTACAACATGAAAAATCCGTGGACGAATATCACATCGTCCACGGATTTTTTTGTTTTATCAAAGAGTGATACGGAGCCCTAATGAAGCATTTAAATCACGCCTTGTGCCATCATGGCTTTTGCCACCTTCATGAAACCAGCGATGTTCGCTCCTTTCACATAGTTCACATAGCCATCAGCTTCTGTGCCATATTTCACACACGACTCATGGATGCTTTCCATGATGCGGTGAAGACGAGCATCCACCTCTTCGGCAGTCCAAGAAAGACGCGCTGAGTTTTGACTCATTTCCAAACCAGACACGGAAACTCCGCCTGCATTGGCAGCCTTGCCCGGTGCATAGAGGATTTTAGCTTCTTGGAACACATGAATAGCTTCGGGAGTAGAAGGCATGTTAGCACCCTCGCTCACGGCAATGCAACCATTCGCCACCAAAATCTTGGCGTGTTCGCCATCGAGTTCGTTTTGGGTAGCAGATGGCAGAGCAATATCAGCCTTGATGCCCCAGGGCTTCTGTCCTTCAAAATATTGTGCGTTAGGATATTCCTCGGCATATTCGCGGATGCGACCACGATAGAGGTTTTTCAATTCCATCACATAGTCTAGTTTCTCGCGATCAATGCCATCGGGATCGTACACAAAACCATCACTATCGGAGAGGGTGAGCACCTTACCACCGAGTTGGAGCACCTTCTCTGCAGTATATTGTGCCACATTGCCCGAACCCGAAATGAGCACGGTCTTGCCTTCGAGTGTTTCGCCACGAGTCGCCAACATGTGTTGGAGGAAATAGACATTACCATAGCCCGTAGCTTCAGGACGAATGAGGCTACCGCCAAATTCCTGTCCCTTGCCCGTGAGCACGCCTTCAAACTGACGTGTATATTTCTTATAAGCACCAAACATGTAGCCCACTTCGCGACCACCCACACCGATGTCACCGGCAGGTACGTCGCAGTCTGCGCCAATGTTGCGGTGCAACTCAAGCATAAAGGCTTGACAGAAACGCATCACCTCGGCAGCACTCTTGCCACGGGGAGAGAAGTCTGAACCACCCTTTGCACCGCCCATGGGGAGTGTGGTGAGTGCATTTTTGAACACTTGCTCGAAAGCCAAAAACTTGAGGATACCAAGATTCACCGAAGAGTGGAAACGGAGCCCGCCTTTATAAGGACCGATAGCATTGTTGTGCTGCACACGGTAACCCATGTTGGTGCGAATATTGCCTTGGTCGTCCATCCAAGTGACACGGAAAGTATAGACACGCTCTGGGATGCAGAGACGTTCGATGAGATTCACCTTGTCAAACTCAGGATGCTTGTTGTACTCCTCTTCGATAGTGGAGAGCACTTCTTCCACCGCCTGATGATACTCAGGTTCATTGGGGAAACGATGTTTGAGGTCTTCGAGAACTTTTGAAGCGTTCATAAGAGATATTTTTGAAAGGAAGGAGAAAAATCAAGTATATTGCTTACTTTTCGCTGCAAAATTACCAACAATTATAAACATACGCAAGCAGAGTTTCGTTTTTTTCAAATCCCCACTTCATTTTTTTCAGAAATCCTCCGAAAAAAGTTACGCTAATACTCCACGAATCCAAAAGTAATGAGTAAATTTGCTCCATAGTTCACCGACATATCAATAGAATAAACATCTATTCATCTATATAACCCCAACAACAATGGCATTTTTAACTGACGAAAAATTGGTAATCGTTGGCGCAGCTGGCATGATCGGCTCCAACATGGTACAAAGTGCGCTCATGATGGGCCTCACTTCCAACATCTGCCTCTACGACGTATTCTCTCCCGAAGGTGTGGCTGAAGAAATGCGCCAATGCGGCTTCAACGATGCTCGCATCACTGCTACTACCGACGTAGCTGAAGCCTTCAAGGATGCCAAATACATCATCTCTTCTGGTGGTGCTCCCCGTAAGGAAGGTATGACTCGTGAAGACCTCCTCGCTGGTAACTGCAAAATCGCTGAAGAACTCGGTAAGAACATCAAGACTTACTGCCCCGACGTGAAGCACGTGGTTATCATCTTCAACCCTGCTGACCTCACTGGTCTCGTGACTCTCCTCTACTCTGGCCTCAAGCCTGGTCAAGTGACTACGCTCGCTGCGCTCGACTCTACTCGTCTTCAAAGCGCTCTCGCTAAGAAGTTCGGCGTGATGCAAAACGAAGTGAAGGGTTGCGCCACTTACGGTGGTCACGGTGAACAAATGGCAGTATTCGGTTCTGCTGTTGAAATCGCTGGCCGCAAACTTTCTGACATCATCGGCACTGCTGAGTTCCCCGAAGAAGAATGGGCTCAAATGCGCAAGGACGTGACACAAGGTGGTGCTGCTATCATCAAGCTCCGCGGTCGCTCTTCTTTCCAAAGCCCCTCTTACCTCTCTGTAGAAATGATTCGCAGCGTGATGGGCGGCGAAACCTTCCGCTACCCTGCTGGTACTTACGTGAAGAACGAAAAGTATCAAAACATCATGATGGCTATGGACACTGTGCTCGATGCTAACGGCTGCAGCTACAAGATGCCCGTGGGTACTGCTGACGAAGTGGCTGCCCTCGATGCTAGCTACGAACACCTCTGCAAGATGCGCGACGAACTCGTGACACTCAACATTGTTCCTCCCGTATCTGAATGGAACAAAATCAATCCTAACCTCTAATTTGTAGGTTTACCTCACTGCACACCGATTTTCGATGATGTAGTATTATAAACATAGGAGGTGTTGCAAAACGCGTTTTTGCAGCACCTCTTTTTGTTTTTTCATAAAAGGATAAAATACCAGACATTGAGATGGAGGCTGAAGGGTTCCTACAAAGATACGTGACCAAAGCTGAAAATTGAAAGTAACGCAGCAGTTTTCCTTTTATCAAATACCCTGTTTTTTCTGAGAAGAGGGAGGAATATGTGTTCTAGTCACAAAATAAATAGTGCTGCAATTCTGTTTCTTCATTTTTATTCGTAGATTTGCAACTATATTAAGTGCTCCCAAACACATCATTCATTCTACTACTAAAAATACCAAGAAGTCCAATCACCCCAATGAAACTCACCACCGAGACCAGGTGATTAAGCTCACAAACCTTCAAGATATCTATTGATCATTTATCTTCAACGCTTACCACTATGGAAGATTACCAAAAGTACGAAAAGGAGTATTCAGAAGGAAGCCTCTGGAATACCGTAAAAAAATGGAGTAGCAAACTGGGAGAAGAAGCCATCTACAATGTCTGCCTTCTGTATTACCTAGCTAAATCTCCCAATCTCCCCACATCAGAAAAAATGAAAGTACTTGGAGTACTAGGTTACTTAATACTCCCTGTCGATGCTATCCCTGATTTCATCCCCGTGGTTGGACTAACAGACGACATCGGGGCAATAGCTTATTTAATCAAGAGCCTAGCGACTTACATCACACCAGAGATTAAACAACAGGCAAGAGATCGAGCCCATAAAATAATCCACTAATGAGCGTATCGTTCTGTTGGCGAGTGGATATACTATAGATGTTGCCGATGCTATCTCACAACCTGAGATAAGAAAGAGCCTAGAGACTGAGCACTGCTAGACATGAAGAACATGGCACCCCTGCCTAGAGGGTAGGCGAAAGAATCCTATCATTACAAATATCTCCGACATTGACAAAATTATGTCGGAGATATTTTTATTTTTCTCCCACGTTTTTCTGAAAACGTGGGAGATTTTCTAGAAAAAGTCGCACGAAATTTGGAGCAACTAGGAAAAAAGAAATGAACGCGAAAAGGGGGAGTGAAAGAAGTCCAAACAGGCGAGTGTAAACGAATCTAAAATCAAGTCCCTCACGCGTGCGCGTGCGCGCACACTACAGCGATTTTCGCATTTTATCCTTCACAACCTTCACAGAAATCGTTGCAACAAACTGTGAAACAGGGATTTACAGGTGCATTTCGGACATATTTTAACAGTTCAAACAAAGGAGGAATCAAGGAGAAGGCGATAATAAGAGAGAAAAAACAGGGATATAATACTCATTACGAGCTGATTATAAAGAAATCTGTGAAGGATGTGAAAGCAAAAAGCATGAAATCGCTGTAATGTGCGCACACACGCATGTGCGTACGCGAGCACACGCGCAGACGGGCATGCACGGAGGGCTAAGGTTTCCACATAGAGTTCGCCGCAACCTTAAATCCCAATCGGTAATTAGACTCTGAGCACTATTGTGGTCTAATGACAGATTGGGATAAAAGGAGGGTAGCTAGGAACAGACGTGTAGACATTCACAAGAGAGGACGAACTACATAAAGGATAAAGGGGCAGCAGCTTTGAAGAAAGACACTGACGGAAAGTTTAAACAGAAACACCCACGCACGTAATCTGAGGGATTTACAAAGAGGACAAAGGTAAACTAAAATATTATCCCTAGGTTTTGCAAAGTCGAGAAAGCAGTTTCTAGTACACATCAATTTTTTTTGTCACTTTTGTGCCGATTTTCCTCTCTTTGCCCCCATATCTTCCCATATAGTATAGAGGGTACAGCAAAATTAAACGATGCAGCGAAGCCAGGAAGTGAACAATCTTGGAGATTCTTGAGGAAAGATGCTCAAGCGCTCCAGCAAGACTCGCCATTCGATAGAAATCTTGACTGCTTCTTCTCCACTTCGTTTTTGCCGACATCGCAAAATATCGCGCATTTACCACCAAAATCAGCCTCAAAAGCTTGTTTTCGGGCAAAAAAACAGAAAAAACTCACTATTCTCGCATTTTTTTCGCTCTAACTCTTGCATGTTTCAAAAAGAGTTCGTACTTTTGCATCGCAATTGGGTCATGGTGTAATGGTAACACTACAGGTTTTGGTTCTGTCATTCTGGGTTCGAATCCCGGTGACCCAACAAAATGCGCTGATTGGCTGCGTTATCGACGCTGACGATTAGCGCGTTTTTGTGTTTATACCCCTACTTCTTTTTGTTAGTCTTCCACCTTTTCTTTTCCGTCACGGACTATGGCATCACTACAATCGCTCGCCAAAGACACTGCCATCTACGGCATGAGCTCCATTGTGGGGCGTTTTCTCAACTATCTCTTATTTCCACTCTACACACACGTATTTGCTGCAGGCACTGGAGCCAACGGCATCATCACAAACGTCTATTCCTACACTGCGCTCCTCTTTGTCATTCTCACCTTTGGCATGGAGACGACGCTCTTCCGCTTTCTCAACAAAAATGAGGAGAAAGACCCTGAGCGCGTTTACACCACGGTTTTTGGCGATGGTCGGAAGCATCGGCATCCTGTTTATGGCTTTTAGTGTGGGCGTTCATCGACCCCATTGCCACACAAATGGGCTATCCCGACCATCACAACTACGTGATGATGATGGCAGCCGTCGTTGCTCTCGACGCTTTTCAGGCAGTCCCCTTCTGCTATTTGCGCTATCTGAAGCGTCCTCTCAAGTTTGCCGCCCTCAAACTAAGCTTTATCGCCCTCAACATCCTGCTCAATCTTCTTTACTTCGTTGTTCTTCCACACGTGGTGCCTAGTTGGCAAATCGAAGTGGGACACGTGTTCTTTGTCAACCTCATCTGCACAGGGCTCATCACTTTTGGATTTTGGAAAGAGCTCTTTGGCGTGCGCTGGCGCTTGGACCGCTCGCTCATCCGTCCAATGCTGTCTTACTCTTGGCCCATGTTGGTGCTTGGCATTGCAGGTATTTTGAACCAAACTATCGACAAAATCATTTTCCCATGGTTAGTGCCTGGTACAGAAGGACGCGTGCAACTCGGCATTTATGGCGCTGCGGTGAAGATTGCCATGATCATGGCGCTCATCACACAAGCCTTCCGCTATGCCTACGAACCGTTTGTGTTTGCAGCCGCAAAGAATGACCAATCGGGGGATAATCGCGCCACCTACGCTGCCACGATGAAATACTTCATCATCTTTACATTGGCAGCCTTTTTGCTCGTGATGGCGTATATCGACGTGCTGAAATACCTCATGGGACGCGACTACTGGGAAGGACTTCCCACGGTGGCAGTGGTGATGGTGGGAGAAATCATCAAAGGCGTTTATTTCAACCTCTCTTTCTGGTATAAACTCACCGACCGCACCATTTGGGGGGCCTGGTTCTCCACCGCTGGCTGTGTGGTGCTCGTGGCTTGCAATCTCTATTTCATTCCACAATATGGCTACATGGCTTGCGCATGGTCTGGCGTGGCAGGCTACAGTGTCGCTATGCTCTTAAGCTACTTCGTAGGACAAAAGTACTTCCCCATCAATTATCCGCTCAAAAGTATTTTCCGCTATGTTGCACTCACTGCAGTGCTCTACGTTGGAATGGTATTTTTTGCCGATTTCATCGATAACAATGTTGCGCGAATTGCCTTTAATACGGTGCTCATCGCCATCTTCCTCACCTATATTGTGCGTACGGACTTTCCGCTCTCCTCACTGCCTGTAGTAGGTAAATATTTTCGCAAGCACTAAATCTCAAGAAGCTGAAACAGCGAGTCAAGTTTCCTCTCTTGCATTCGTGACTTCTCCCAATTAAGGTTAGTTCCAAACCGGTGATTGCACCGCAAAACAATTCATTTTCTCCGATTTCATCGCGTTCATTCCCCTTTCACATCCCTATATTCATGAAGAGTTTCCGCTTAGAAAATGGTCTCCGCGTGGTGGTGCACTATCATCCCTCCGAAGTGCTCCACTGCGGCTACGTGTTGTGCACGGGCACTCGCCACGAAGATGTAGCCGACAGTGGCATGGCGCACTTCATCGAGCACATGAGTTTTAAGGGCACCTCACGTCGTCGCTCCCGACAAGTCAATGACTATTTGGAACGCGTGGGAGGTGAAATCAATGCTTTCACAAGTAAACAAGAAACGGTGTACTCTGCCACAGTGCTGCGCAAGGACTTCTCACGCGCAGTGGATGTGCTCACTGATATTGTTTTCCACAGCACCTATCCGCAAGCAGAAATCGACAAGGAAGTGGAAGTGATTATCGATGAAATCGATAGTTATCGCGACAGTCCCGCTGAATTGATTTTCGATGAATTTGAACAATTAGTCTATGGTGATGCTCCTCTTGGTCGCGACATTTTGGGAAGTCCCGAACGCCTCCGCACCTACACCAGTGCCGATGCGGTGCGATTTGCCAAAGAGCATTACGTTCCGCACAATGCCGTGTTTTACGTGCATGGAGAAGTGGAGATGCGCACCGTGATTCGTCAACTTGAAAAATGGAACAACTGTAAAATGGTCGGTTCCATCGAAGATAGTTCTTCAAAAAATGCTGATTTCACCGAAGTCTCTTGCGACTCTCAACAAGAGAAAGTAGAGAGAAAGTGCGATGAAATCGAGGTTTTTCAAAACAAAGAGGAAGAAATAAGCGCGATTCAACCAGCTGCACCGAGTGTGCGCCGCGTCAAACGTGACACTCACCAAGCGCACGTGATGATGGGTGGTCTCACCTTTGGTAGTAATGATGACCGACGCTTCACCCTTCTTTTGCTGAACAACATATTGGGTGGTCCTGCCATGAATTCACGCCTCAATATGGCTGTGAGAGAAAAATGCGGTTTGGTGTATAGCATTGATGCCTATCTCAACACCTATCCTGACACTGGATTCTGGAACGTCTATTTCGGTTGCGACCTAGAGGACGTGGAGCGTTGTTGCAAACTCGTGGAACGCGAACTCGCAAAACTGGCTCACCAACCGCTCACGACTCGCCAACTTCGTGCTGCACAAGAACAGCTTTGCGGACAGATTGGCATTTCTGGCGACAATTCCGAGAGTGCTGCCCTGGCTATGGCAAAACAGTTTGCTCACTTTGGCACCTATCGCAACATTGCGCGCCTATACGACAAAATTCGTGCGATAACAGCTGAAGAACTTCAACAGCTTGCCGCAGAGATTTATCGTCCCGAAGCGAGATACACGCTGATTTATCACTAATCCCGCGAAGAAAGGGCACAAAGAAAGACGTTTTCCTCTCCCGATGAAATCGGACGTTTTTGAAAAGTGTTCGCAAAATGCAAAGCGTACTTGTAAATATCACAGAGGGAAGTACCTCGAAATCAAATTAAATTAGTAAATTTGCCCCTGTGTGCATGCGAAGATTTTCAGTGCTCCGGCTTGTCACACCACATGGACGCAACTAAGCGGACCAATCCCGACGAAATTATCCATTATAAAAGTATAAGATGAACGTTATTACAAAGACTGTCTCCCTGCCCGATGGACGTACCATCAGCATTGAGACCGGTAAGCTCGCAAAGCAGGCGGACGGCGCAGTGATGCTGCGCATGAACAACACCATGCTTCTCGCTACCGTTTGCGGTGCCAAAGACGCTGCCCCCGGCACCGATTTCATGCCGCTCCAATGTGACTATAAAGAAAAATACTCCGCTGTGGGTCGTTTCCCCGGTGGATTCACCAAACGCGAAGGCCGTGCAGGCGACTACGAGATTTTGACTTCTCGTCTCGTTGACCGCGCCCTCCGTCCCCTCTTCCCCTCTGACTATCACGCAGAAGTGTTTGTGAACATCACACTCTTCAGTGCTGATGGTGTGGATATGCCCGATGCACTCGCTGGTTTCGCTGCTTCTGCTGCTTTGGCTTGCACCGACATTCCTTTTGATGGTCCTATCTCTGAAGTGCGCGTGGCTCGCATCAACGGAGAATTTGTGATCAACCCCACCTTCGAACAACTCAAGGGTGCCGACATGGATCTCATGGTTGCGGCTACTGAAGAGAACATCATGATGGTGGAAGGTGAAATGGATGAGGTGCCCGAAAGCGCACTTCTCGAAGCCCTCAAGGTGGCTCACGCTGCTATCAAACCTATGTGCCAAATCCAAAAGGAACTCTCTAAGGAATTGGGCAAGGATGTGAAGCGCGAATACTGCCACGAAGTGAACGACGAAGATCTCCGTGCACAAGTGAAGAACGATTGCTACCAAAAGTGCTACGACATCACGAAGTCTGCACTCGAAAGCACGATCGTTTCGATGCTTTCGAAGCTGTCCGTGAAGAATTCAAGGTGGCTTACGCTGCTGCTCACACTGAGCTCACTGAAGACGAATTGGCAGAAAAGAATGCGCTCATCGATCGTTACTACCACGATGTTGAGAAGGACGCTATGCGTCGTTGCATCCTCGACGAAGGCGTGCGTCTCGATGGTCGTAAGACTACTGACATCCGTCCTATCTGGTGCGAGGTGAATCCTCTCCCCGGTCCTCACGGTAGCGCTATCTTCACTCGTGGTGAAACACAAAGCCTTTCTACCACAACGCTCGGTACGAAGCTCGATGAAAAGATGGTGGACGATGTACTCGATAAGAGCTACATGCGCTTCCTCCTTCACTATAACTTCCCTCCCTTCTCTACCGGTGAAGCTCGCGCTCAACGCGGTGTAGGTCGTCGTGAAATCGGTCACGGTCACTTGGCATGGCGCGGTTTGAAGGGCCAAATCCCTGCTAACTTCCCTTACACTGTACGTGTGGTAAGTGATATCCTCGAGTCTAACGGTTCTTCTTCTATGGCTACCGTTTGCGCGGGTACTCTTTCGCTCATGGATGCAGGTGTACCTTTGAAGGCTCCTGTTTCTGGTATCGCAATGGGCTTGATTAAGAACCCCGGTGAAGACAAGTATGCTGTCCTCTCTGACATCCTCGGTGACGAAGACCACCTTGGTGACATGGACTTCAAGACCACGGGTACGCTCAAGGGCTTGACCGCTACTCAAATGGATATCAAGTGCGATGGTCTTTCTTACGAAATCCTCGAAAAAGCACTTGCTCAAGCTAAGGCTGGCCGTGAACACATCCTCGGTGAGATGATGAAGACCATGGATCACCCACGTGAAGACTACAAGCCTCACGTTCCTCGCATCGAAGCCTTCGAAATTCCTAAGGAATTCATCGGTGCCGTTATCGGCCCTGGTGGTAAGATCATCCAAGGTATGCAAGAAGAAACTGGTGCTACCATCACCATCGAAGAAGTGGATGGCGTAGGTAAGATTCAAGTTTCTGCTCCTAACAAGGACAGTATTGATGCTGCCGTTGCTAAGATCCGTGCTATCGTAGCTATCCCCGAAGTGGGTGAAGTGTACGATGCCAAGGTCATCAGCATCATGCCTTACGGTTGCTTCGTAGAATTCATGCCTTCTAAGGAAGGTCTCCTCCATATCTCAGAGATCTCTTGGAATCGCCTCGAAAGCGTTGAAGATGCTGGCATCAAGGAAGGTGATAAGCTCCAAGTGAAGCTCCTCGAAATCGACCCAAAGACTGGTAAGTTCCGTCTTTCTCACAAGGTTTTGACCGAGAAGCCCGAGGGTTGGGAAGAACGTCCTGCACGCCGTCCTCGCCGCGAAGATGGTGAGCGTCGTCCCCGTCGTGAACAACGCGACTAATCTCGCGCTTTTTAACCTAGTAGGCTGCTTTAACCTTATAAGCCGCGTTTTAGCAGCCTATTAGCTGCATATTGTCTATACCTTGCATTCTGCAACCTAGGATAAGATACAATTTGTCCTCACACTCCCAACGGAGTGTGAGGACATCTGTTTTATAGATAACTGGAAGATTTAGATTACACACTTTGCTGACAAAACCTTTTCACAAAGCCCATGAAATTAGATATCTGTATATCCTACCGATCACATTTCTAATTGTCGCATTTTGGGTTCTAGCATTTTTTTTCAAAGTACTCACAATGCTTTTGATGATATGGAAATAATAAGTAACTTTGCGGAAGACATTAGCATCTTATGGAACTGTTGCTTACGAGCTCACCTATAGCGATTCGTCAGCCTCTTATGAACAGCAGTATAGGATTTACTATCGTATCGATATTATCTCTAACCAGTACAATTCCAACCAAGTTAGGAAAGCACTTGATCTCATTATTAAACACTTATTACACAATACAATATGAAAGCAGAAGAATTATTTGAGATAGTCCGTGGTAAAGCAGAAGCCTTTGGCATGCTCCCCAAAAATGAAGGACAGCAGATAAAGGGCTCAACAGGAAATACCATTATTAGAAAAAACTTGCAACCAGAGGCGTTTACTAGTGGTACTGCATATTTTGGATTCCTCAATCCAGAAGAAGAAACATCCGGCCCATACTCTGATTTTTCTTTTGTCGTTTTTCCAGATTCAGTAGACAACGTGACGACTTGTGTGGTTTGTCTTGCTGTAGGTTCGTCTGGATTCCGCAACGATTATCAATTAGCAGCACTCCCTGGTCTTCGCAGAATGTTCCTTAAACTCAAGGGGCAGAATACGTTTTTCAAGGCATCGTTTGATGATATAGAAAATACGTCAACTGATTTGTTGAAAAAGATTCGCGCATCACATACTCAATTAACTAGTGTCATAGAGAAGTATAAGACTGTTTTGCCCGCTAGTTGTATTGTTAATCTTCAAGAGGAAAAAGGAGAAGATATCATTTATGCATGGCTGGCTACCTACGCTAAGATACGTTCTTGGGGGACGAAAGAGAAAAAAGAACTGGTAGATGCCTGCTTGTCAAGTATTCCCTCCTCAAGCGTTACGGACGAAACGGAGGAAATAAAAAACCTTCTCGAAAAACGTAAATACGTCGTATTGCAAGGAGCTCCAGGAACAGGAAAGACCTATACAGCATTGAATATCGCTAATAGTTACGACAAAACATTCTTTGAACAATTCCACGCAGAAACGACCTTCTCCGATTTTGTCTACGGTATAGAGCCTAACATGTCTAAGCATATGTCGCAACCACAGTTCAAAGCTAAGAAAGGTGTGCTTTATCAAGCTATTAAACATGCAATTGACTATAAGAACGAAACGGTGTTACTGATCATTGATGAAATCAACCGTGCCAATTTGTCGAATGTGCTTGGTCCTGTATTTTATCTTTTCGAATATCAATCAGGGATGAGAAACGTTGAAATATCAGTTGGTGATATGAAGCTGACTAAACTTCCTGATAATCTTTATGTGATAGCAACCATGAATACCGCAGACAGAAGTTTGGCTGTCGTAGACTTTGCATTGCGCCGCCGCTTTGCGTGGTACACTCTTCGCCCTCACGAGATAACGCCCGGAAGTGGTAAGAAGTTTATGGAAGGTAGCTACAATAAATTTGCAGATATTTTCTTCCAATACGCTACTGATGATGAACTTAATCTCCAACCTGGTCAATCTTATTTTATTGTAAGCAAACAGGAAGCTAACAAGGAAATGAAGGAGCGTATGATCTATGAATTAATGCCCTTGATAAAAGAATACTTGGCTGAAGGTTATCTATTAAAAGCGAAAGACGCCTTCTGCGACTTATTCCTAAAAGAAACGGAAAAATTGATGTATGAGTAAAATGCAGGTGTTTTCTTTGGGACAGCTACCAACTTTGTCTTCTACGATATGGACTTGCGATAAGGTGAAGCAAAGTTGGAAATGGAAAGGCCGCTCAATGGAAGCTGTCATGCAGAGATTTGTAGATCTGAATCAGAAGAATTTATCCTATCTTGGTATTTCTGCATGTGTAGAGTCCGTCAATGGCAAGCCTGCTATTAAGCTTACTACTTCTAGATTTGTTGGTGCAATCCCTATTATTTCTCCTATGAATGGTAAAGCGGTGGGAGATCTAACTGTTACCGGCCGATTTGGAGAGGATGTAGGAGAACTAATAAGTTTACTTGATAGTACCATAAAACCTGAATATTCCGATGAGCTTCAGTTGGTCCTGGATTCCCAGATGACCCCACCCATATTTATTGAGTGCTGCAAATACTTGGAACTTTATGAGCAAGCGGAAAAGTTCAAATGGAGAAAGTTTACCAATGAGGTCAGAACCAGCCGCCAACCAAGTGGATCTACGCTGTGGTCGGAATACGCCCTAAGAACAGCGCGCAATCCTATGGAATTCTCTGTTTTCCATAACAAATGCAATATACTCACCTCGGATCATCCTGAGTGGCAGCAATTAAACTACGTCCTCCAACTTGCTATCGAAGAACTAGAATCTCAAAGAACGCCACTTAGAACGCGGGCTGTCTATTCATCACAGATCGCAAGAATGAAGATAAAAACTTCGTGATAAACGTTGCTCTCCAATAGACAAAATAAAACTCCGCACATCAGACCCCTATATCATTAAACAGCTTAAAGAACTAGCAAATAACATCTTACTCAATAGTACTAACGAAAAGTTGGCATGGCGTATGGATTATGCAGAGTTTTTTGAGAGGTATATTCAGTACTTATTGAGCGATGTATCTAAAAAGAAAGGGGCAAGAGAAGTGAAGAATCCTCATTATAGTATCCGCATGAGAAATCGTCCCTCATGGGCACTTAACTATCTGGAACCAGATATGATTATTCAGAAAGGAGACAAACATATAGTGGTTGACGCAAAGTACAAAAGTCATCTTTTTAATTGGAACAAAGATAGCGAAGAACTCAAGGAAACCTTCCGCCATGATCTTCATCAAATACTAGCCTATTGTTCCTTAAATGGTATGAGTCAAACAAGCCATACTAGTCTACCCGTTCAGTGATTTCATTTGTCATGAAGTGAAGATATACAGTTCAGTCACAACTTCAGAAGCCAAAGTTTTGATGGTTGGTATTCCAATGGTGAAGAATAAAATAGAAGAAGTGAAGACTAAGCTTAATGAGGTCATTAACTTCGATAATAAGTGCTACCACAAACAAGTTCTTGTTTAGAAGTCAAATGTAAACAATCCCACAAACTTCCAAGATATTTCTATCTTTCTTTTTAGATTTCATCTGTTGCAATAAGACTTACTAACAACACAAAGGAAACGCCCGAAGTTCTCTATAAGAACGCTCGGGCGTTCTTGTATCATCAACAAAAAGTGGCAGAAAGTTCATCACTTTTTCGCCGCGTTTTTCACTCTTCTCCCTTATATCAACCCTTATTATAAAGAAAGGAGAAATGAAGGAGTCGAGGTGGGAAAATGAGCATTGTGAGGAAATCTAATCGACATTAGTATGGAGAACACTGCACTTTATCAATCAAACGGCAGTGACTAGTGGTGAGCCACTGCCTAAAATCGCATAGAAAATGGGGGCAATTCAAAGAAAATCATTACCTTTGCACCAAATAGTCAAATGATAATTACAACACATGGCACAAGAAGACGTTTTTAAGAAAATAGTTTCCCACTGCAAGGAGTACGGATTTGTATTTCCCTCCAGTGAAATCTATGACGGATTGGGCGCAGTCTATGACTACGGTCAACTCGGCGTTGAACTCAAAAATAACATCAAGCAATACTGGTGGCAATCTATGACCTTGCTCCACGAGAACATCGTGGGCATCGACTCTGCCATCTTCATGCACCCCACTATTTGGAAGGCTTCAGGTCACGTAGATGCGTTTAACGATCCCTTGATTGATAACAAGGATTCTAAGAAACGCTATCGCGCTGACGTGCTTATCGAAGATCAACTCTCAAAATATGACGAGAAGATTGAGAAAGAAGTGGCTAAGGGTCGCAAGCGTTTCAAGGAAGCCTTCAACGAAGAAGAATTCCGCGCCACCAATGGTCGTGTGCTCGAAATCGCTGCTAAGCGCGCTGCTTTGCACGAGCGTTTTGCAACAGCTCTCAATGATAGTAACCTCGAAGAATTGCGCCAAATCATCTTGGATGAGGAAATCGTTTGCCCCATTAGCGGCACTCGCAACTGGACTGAAGTGCGCCAATTCAACCTCATGTTTAAGACCGAAATGGGGTCTACCTCTGAGGGTGCATCCACCATCTACCTCCGTCCTGAGACCGCACAAGGTATTTTCGTGAACTACCTCAATGTGCAAAAGACCGGTCGCATGAAGATTCCTTTCGGTATTGCACAAATCGGTAAAGCTTTCCGTAATGAAATCGTAGCTCGCCAGTTCATCTTCCGCATGCGCGAATTTGAACAAATGGAGATGCAATTCTTCGTGAAGCCAGGCACTGAACTCGAATGGTTCAGCCAGTGGAAGGAAACTCGTATGGCTTGGCACCAAGCACTCGGTTTTGGCGCAGAAAACTATCGTTTCCACGACCACGAGAAGCTCGCGCACTATGCTAACGCTGCCAGTGATGTTGAGTTTAAGATGCCTTTCGGATTCAAAGAAGTGGAAGGTATCCACTCTCGCACCAACTTCGACCTTTCACAGCATGCCCAATTCAGCGGTAAGAAGATTGAATACTTCGACCCCGAACTGGGCGAAAGCTACACTCCCTATGTTATCGAAACTTCTATCGGTGTAGACCGCATGTTCCTCAGTGTGATGTGCCATGCCTACGAAGAAGAAAAGCTCGAAGGTGGTGATAGCCGCGTGGTGCTTCGCTTGCCAGCTGCCCTCGCTCCCGTGAAGTTGGCAATCTTTCCCTTGGTGAAGAAAGACGGACTCCCCGAGAAGGCACACGAAATCATGAACGAATTGCGTTTCCACTTCAAGTGTGCTTACGAAGAAAAGGATTCTATCGGTAAGCGTTATCGTCGTCACGATGCCATCGGTACGCCTTTCTGCATCACCGTTGACCACGAAACACTCAATGATGGTTGCGTGACCATACGCGAACGCGACACCATGAAGCAAGAACGTGTGAAAATCGAAGACCTCCGTGCTTTGATTGAGGACAAGGTGTCCATCACATCTTTGCTCAAGAAACTTAAATAATCTCTCGTTGTCCCCACCTTGTCTGCATTGACAAGGTGGGTGCAGCGCAGTTAGTCAAGGATTTCTATGAATCGCGCAAATTTCTCTACTCTTATGTCTGCTCTTCGTGCTGGATATACGGGAAGTTGGGGCTTGATGACTCAAACTTTCCGTGCTTGTTTTGTGCTCCTTCTTGTGGGCTGTGGTTTAGCTGTAACAGCTTGTTCTAGTGACGAAACCACCGACCCCGTCTACGAAAATTGGGCAGCGCGCAATAGTGCAGCTTTTTCTGACACGCTCAGCATGGCACGCACAGCGATTGCACAAGCCAAAGCACAATATGGCGATGCCTGGACAGAACATACCCCTTGGCGCGTGTTTGGCAACTACACACTCGGCACGGGAGGAAAACCCACTGCCAATGATAGTCTGGTGGTACGTGTGGTGAATAGTCAGCTCTCTGCTGCTGAAGCTCTCAAAGCACCTCGCCCTCTCTACACCGACACTGTGCGCGTGGCCTACATGGGACGTTTGATGCCCACTTCGGCTAATCCTGCGGGAAAAGTCTTTGACTATAGCGGTCCTTCTAAACTTGAAAGCGATGTGTTTAACCCCACTCTCGGTACAGCTTCTAAGTTTGCCGTGAGCAACTTAGTGGTTGGTTTCACCACCGCTCTCCAACAAATGCACGTAGGCGACCGCTGGCGTATCTTTATTCCAGCCAAGTCGGGCTACGGCAATGCTGCCCAAACTTCTATTCCAGCAGGTTCGATGCTCATCTTCGACTTGCAGTTGGAGCAGTTTTGGCGCCCCTAATCTGTCCTTCATCCGCAAGATGAAAGCGACATTGTACAAGCAAACAACAACACAACTATATAATAAGCCACAGAGTGAGATTGTCCTCAATCAAACAAAGTGGCAAAGGAGAAAGTTGTGATTTCTAGCTCATCATGCTCGAATTCTGAGCTTTCTTCTGGAAAAAACTAAACAGCTCTACAAAATCATGCTCGAAATACGCAATCTTCACGCTTCTGTAGAAGGCAAAGAAATCCTTCGCGGCATCAACCTCACAATCAACGATGGTGAGGTGCACGTGCTCATGGGACCCAATGGCTCAGGAAAGTCCACACTTTCCAATGTGCTTGTGGGTAACCCTAAGTTTGATGTGACAGAAGGTGAAATCATTTTCAACGGTAAAAACCTTCTCGAACTCGAACCCGAGGAACGCAGCCACGAAGGTATCTTCATGTCGTTCCAAGCTCCCATCGAAATTCCAGGTGTTTCGATGACCAACTTCATGCGCGCTGCCATCAACGCTAAGCGTGAATACTTCGGTCAAGAACCCCTCTCTCTGCTTCTGATTTCCTCAAGGTGCTTCGCGAAAAGCGAAAGCTCGTGGGACTCGATGCTCACTTCATGAGCCGTGGTGTCAATGAAGGGTTCTCAGGCGGTGAACGTAAGCGCAACGAAATCTTCCAAATGGCAGTGCTCGAACCCAAGTTCTCCATTTTGGACGAAACCGACTCTGGTCTTGACGTTGACGCACTCCGTATTGTGGCTGAGGGCTTCAACCAGCTTCGCAAACCTGAGACTTCTGCGCTCGTAATCACCCACTACCAACGCATGCTCGACTATCTAAAGCCTGACTTTGTGCACGTTCTTGTCAATGGTAAGGTGGTGAAAGAAGGCGATGCTTCACTCGGCTACGAAATTGAAAAGCGCGGTTTTGACTGGATCAAAGAAGAATTGGCGCAATAAGACAAAAATAGGTACTGCTCTTGCCGTGCCTCATTTGTGCTGATGCCTAATAACCTAAAGTTTTTTGCTTCACACCTCAACTAATTCTTCTGAACTTATGTCCAGTCTTCAACAATATCTCGATCTTTATCGCGATGCCCACGACCTCATCGACCAACACAGTTGTGCTGTGCTCAATGAGCGTCGCAAGGAGGTAGCGCAACTCTTGCAAGATCGTCAGCTCCCCAACACGAAGGTGGAGCGCTACAAATATACGAATGCCGATGCAGCTTTCGCTCCCGATTTCGGCATCAACCTCAAACGTCTTATAGGCGGTGCTCAGGCTGAAAAGCTCTGCAAATGCAGTGTCCCCGGACTTCCCACTTATGCTCTGTATGTGGTAAACGATGTGGTGATGCCGATGTCGGAGGAAGAACAACTCCCCGAGGGAGTGACCGTGCTCTCCTTTGCACAAGCAGCTGCACAATGCCCTGAGCTCCTCAAAAAGTATTATCACAAGGCGGCTCAACAAGAACCAGCCAATGCCCACAAGAATGTGCAGCGCACGGAGTACGATGCGGTGACTTTGCTCAACACCTTACTCGTGCAAGATGGTATCTTAGTCCATCTTGCGGCTGGTGCTAAGCTCGATAAGGCTTTGCAAATCGTCTTCCACACGCAGTCCAAGCAACCCATCATGGTCAATCGCCGCCTCCTCGTAGTGGCAGAAGCCGATAGCTTTGCGGATATTCTAGTTTGCGAGCACGCAAAGGGATTAAAAGACAGTCTTTCCACCCAAGTCACTGAGGTATATTTGGATGACAAAGCCGCCGTATCCATCTACAATCTCGAAGAGACGCGCGAAGGTCACAGCCGTTTTACCAATATCTACGTAGAACAGCAGAAGGAAAGTCGTTTCTCTCTCAACAATCTTGCGCTGACCACAGGACTTTCTCGCACCATGACCAACGCTCGCTTGTTGGGCGAAGGTGCCGACTGCCAAACAGCGGGTATGGCGATTACCGATGGCAAGCAGCATGTAGACAACACCCTCCTTGTGGATCACGTGGCAGAGAATTGTACGTCCGATATGATGTACAAGTATGTGCTCGACGGTGAGAGCACTGCTGTGTTCGCCGGAAAAGTGATGGTGCGTCCCGATGCTCAAAGACCCTTTCGCAGCAGAACAGTGCCAACATCTGTTTGTCACCCACCGCACACGTACATGCACTTCCTATGCTGGAGATTTATGCCGACGATGTGCGTTGTAACCATGGCGCTACGATTGGTAAACTCGATGAAGGTGCGCTCTTGTACTTGCGCCAACGCGGTATTCCTCTCGCAGAAGCCAAGTTGTTGCTACAACATGCCTTCGTGAACGATGTGTTGCAACGCATCCCCATTGAAGCCCTCCGTGAGCGCTTGTCGCATCTTGTGGAACTTCGTTTCCGTGGTGAGTTGCACCATTGCCAAGATTGTCACTCCTAAAGTGGCATTGCTCCCTTGCACAATTCAAATGAACTAAATATAATTCCGCACCGCTACCGGGTTGAGCCGCTGCGGTGCGGAATTTCTTTTTTGAGCTGATGCACGCGCACAGCCAAGATGGATGTTCATCATCGCATCAGTTTGTGACGCATCGCTATGATATATAATTTCTATGTACACCTATCGTCAAGATTTTCCAATACTTTCTAAGAGAGGTCTACAAGCATCCGCTTGTTTACTTTGACAATGCTGCCACAACGCAGAAGCCGCAGTGTGTGATTGATGCCATTGCGCGTGAATATGCGGAGGTGAACGCTAATGTGCACCGAGGGATTCACTATCTTTCGCAACAAGCTACAGAGCTGCACGAAGCTGCACGAGAAACCGTGCGTCAGTTTATCAATGCACGCAGCACGAGTGAAATCGTCTTCACGCGTGGCACCACAGAGAGCATCAACCTTGTGGCATATTCCTTCGGAGAAGCCTTCCTGAATGAAGGCGACGAAGTGATCCTTTCGGTGATGGAGCACCATTCTAACATCGTGCCTTGGCAGTTGCTACGCGAGCGAAAAGGTATTGTGATTAAAGTAGTGCCGATGAATGAGGCAGGCGAATTAGATATGGAGGCTTATCGCGCGCTCTTTACGCCTAAAACTCGCTTGGTGAGCATCTGTCATGTGAGCAATGTGTTGGGGACCATAAACCCTGCGCAAGAGATTATCCGTATCGCTCACGAAGCTGGAGCAAGAGTGTTGCTAGATGGTGCGCAGAGTGTGCCCCATTTTGCTGTTGACGTACAAGCCTTGGACTGCGATTTCATGGTGTTCAGTGGACACAAATCTACGGTCCCACAGGCATTGGCGTGCTTTATGGTAAGGAAGACTTGCTCGACCAACTTCCCCCTTATCAAGGAGGTGGAGAAATGATTGCGCGTGTGACTTTTGAGCACACCACTTTCGAGCGTCTCCCCTATAAGTTTGAAGCCGGTACACCCGACTATGTGGGTACGCATGCTTTAGCCACTGCGCTGGACTACATCTCTGCCATTGGTTTGGAGAAAATAGCAGCGCACGAGGAAGACCTGACCCAATATGCCATGAGTCGCATGCTTGAGGTGGAAGGGATGAAGTTTTTCGGCACAGCCGCTGCCAAGACTTCTGTCGTATCGTTCAATGTGGGCGACATCCACCCCATGGATTTAGGGACGCTTCTCGACCGTCTGGGCATCGCCATCCGCACGGGACACCACTGTGCACAACCGCTCATGGCACGCTGTGGCGTGGAGAGCATGGCACGCATCTCCTTTGGTCTCTACAACACGCATGAGGAAGTGGACAGCTTCATCAAAGCACTCCAGCGCGTGGTGGGTATGTTTTGAGGACAAATGCTTACTTGCTGCATGATGTCCCCTCGCACTCACCCACAACTGAAGACTTGTCCCCCGGTGGAGAATCTTCTAGTGGCGAGTCGAACTTCCCACTCCCAAGCCAGTTAACTGTATTTCCAGTGTTTGAAAGAAAGCGTTTCAAACACTGGATTTCTTTTATCTGTTCTCAACTACCTTATTGGTATATATAAGAATGAACAGCCCAGTTTCCGTATGTAATTGCAGTAATCAGGGTGAACAATCGAATATATCCAAAATGGCAACTGTGGATTTCAGCGTTTGACATGTAGAGATTGCAGACATTTTGCGGGGCTTGGAAGAGTCGTTCAGACACTGTCGGCGTTTGTCACCATGATGGTGGCAAGTTGTCCATAGTTCCTGCTAAGTTTGCCTGTCAATTCGCCGATGAGAAATGGCTTGAACGACACTTTTTCTTCAAAAAACTTGCATTTGCTCGTTTTCAGTCGTACTTTTGCACTTGTAATCAGAGCACTACTGCTCACCACAAAAACAGAACATTATATTAACAAACAGCAAATTGTTGTTGACAACATGAGCTGTTGCACAACTAAATTAGAACATTATGAAACAACAAAAGATGATCGACGAGCTGATGTATCGCATCGACCGATACCGCTCCATGGGTAATGGTGCTATGGCACAAGCCCTCAGTAAACAACTCCGTGCACTCAATGCACAAGTGAAATGAAAATCAGATGAAGAAGCGGCAACTTCTGAACAAGAATAGCCAAATCTTCCGAAACTCATAGAGGTTTCAAGCATTTCTCGATCTTCGTCTTCCCAATACGGGGAAGCCGAGACCCGTGAATTGAGTTTTTATTCACCAGTTGTCGTAACGAACCAGTTGCGCACAACATAGACGACGATAAGAAAGCCCCAAAGGCTTTCCTTTTTTTTGCGCCTAATCGGGAAAGGATTAGGGCACTTATTCAGACAACACTAGAACTTACAATCACAGCCTCACATCGTTCTAAAACACAACCACCATTTTATCGGTGAAATCGCAAGTTTCAGCCTTCCCTTCGATGGAGGAACACAGCAGCACACACAAATATCGATTATCTCTGCTCACAATCTTCCACTTCCTGCCTTACCCCTTCATTGAGCCCCCTGTTTATATATGGGTCGAAAAAGGGGCAAAGAGAGAAAAAACGGCAAAAAAGTGAAGTTTTTTCTGTCGGTACTATTCATTTTGACAACCACACCTTGCAGAATAGAACAAAACACATATTTTACGTAAAGGCCACGGACTAATTCTGCCAGTTTCATCGCTAAAGCCCATAGCTCATTTTTTCGACTAAAATGGTGCAAAAGTGGAGGAAGAAATCAGGGGAATTTCATGTCAGTCAAGATTTCTTGTTGGGCATCATATTTTACTCAGAAAAAATCGTTTTTTCTCGCGCGCACGTGACACGCGGGCGCGTTCCCTGGGATTCTTGCTTTTTTGCTTTCACAACCTTCACACGTGGTGGTGGGAAACGGCGGTTTTTCGACAAGAAAAAAAGGGAGAAAAAGCAACCTTCACAGAGTGCCATGCTAGCAAACAACAGCGAACTTTCAAAAACGTGGGAAGAATATCCAAAAAAGTCCGACGTTTTTCGGAAAATGTCGGAGAAAAAGAAAAAAACGTTGGACATTTTTTTCAAGAAAAACTCCAACGTTTTTTTGGTCCCTTTCGGTGAAGGTTGTGAAAGCAAAAAGTGCAAAATTGCTGTGATGCGCGTGCGTGTGAAGAGGGCACTGATGAAAAACGAAAACTCTACGCAGTAATTGCGACAAATAACAAGCCATTTGTGATACAAATTCACCAAACAAAAATATCGATAGATTTGCCCATCCATGCGCCTCAGCACAAGTGGATGAATCATCACAGAGTGATGCCATGCGAACTTGCAAGTGCTTTGGCACGCTCTCAAAAAAACGCAGAAAACCTCGCATTTGACAAGCGTACATAGCAGAACAAGGCGCACCATCACTTTTTATGTCACTTTTTCGGCGATTTTTCTCTCTTTGCCTAGTTATCCTCCCATATACTATTAGGGGGACACCGACACAAGAACGCAGCACAACCAACACCACTACTCTACTCTTCGGTCAGCACATAGCCCAACTTTTTCTTGCCATCGACCTTGATGGAGAGGGCATGTGGAAAGCGCACATGGCGCACGTGAGCTGTTTCCTCCACAGCAGGAAGGGCATCAAGGACAGCACGATTGTAGACTCCGTCGCCATTGAAGTCGTTGATGGTGAAATAGCCCACCCCGAAGGAGGTGAGGTTTTGGAAAAAGTGGGTGCCCTGCGAGGGATCCACACGATAGTTGGTCAATCCTGCCTCAACGATGATTCGTGCGGCTGAGATGTTGGGCCACTTTACCGGAATTCCCAACCACGAATCGCTCGACCCCCAACGTCCTGGACCCACCAAGACATAGTGCTCTCCTCGGTCGAGGAATTTGGCATTGATGCGCGAGATTTCTTCCGCAATCAAGGGGTTATTTCCTGCATTGTAGCCGTCTGTTTTGACATAAACGACATCGGTGATATCGTCCATTTGTCCGTGACCGAGGGCATTGTTACTTTGCAGCAGAATGGTTTCAGGGCGAATTTCAGAAAGATTGATATGCACATCGCTTTTCACATCGACCATGGGGCGGATTTGCAGCATATAGAACACACAACTGCGTGTGGCTGCATCGATTTCCACAGCAAATTCAATTTCCACAGGGCGACGCATCGCCTCTTGTCCGAGGCGCAAGACTTCGCGCAAGAGATGCGGCAGGGGCACGACATCGTGCTCCAAAACTCCCACAAAACTGATGATTTTTCGTCCATCGGGATACACGCCTGGATAGATGACTTGATCGGTGGGATTGTAGGTCGAAGCGAGATATTGCAACGCACCGTCTTTGTCGGCTTCTCGCACAGAGAGTTTCAAGAGATTGAAAGCATCGTCTACGGAGAAATTCTCACCCATATTCTTCAGATCGAGGGCATAAAATCTGGTTTGCGTTTCGCGCAATGCCATTTCAGTGTCCGACATCTGCAACACTTTTCCCGGATGATGGGGACAAATGCGCAACGTCTGTCCACCATCTACAATATATTTTCCCAATCCAAGGGCTAGACTCACGATGCCCTCTTCGGCTCGCTCATCCCCAATGGGATAGTAGTTCAACGAACGTCCCACCCCCGACATACTGGGATAGTAGCGATCGCCATATTGTCTACCAACGACTTCCTGCAATATCACTGCCATCTTCTCTTGGTCGATGACGTTGCGCGTGGCTTGCATGTAGGCTTTGGAATCTTTGAAGAAGACGGAAGCATATACTCCCTTGATGGCATCGCAGAGCATGGAGAGCATGCGGTGACGATTGTCCAACAGGGGCACCATGTAGGTGTTGTAGATACCTGCAAAGGGTTGATAGTGGCTATCCTCGAGCAACGAGCTCGAACGCACGGCTATAGGACTGCTGGTAGCTTCAATGAAGGTGAGGATGTCGCCCTCCAAACTTGCAGGAAGTGTGGCGCGGCGGAAGGCATCGAGGATGACGGCATCGTCGGCATCGGAGAGCGCAAGTTGGTAGAGATTATTGTGGTCCATGAATTCCTCGAAGAGGTCGGTGCAGAGCACCACCGTCTTTGGAATCATCACCGTGGCATTGTCAAACTGGTTGAGTTCGGGATGATGCTTCACGATGTTGTCGATGAAGGCAAGACCACGACCTTTGCCTCCCAACGAACCTTCTCCGATGCGCGCAAAATTGGAGTAGCGGTCGAAACGATCGCGACGGAACACAGCAACGACACCTCGGTTTTTCATGCGGCGATAGTCCACAATGGCTTCAAAGATGGCGCGACGGTGGGCATCGATGTCTTGGAGCTCTTGCCACGAGAGTTGTTTGACAAACTCAGCAGCAGGAAACATGGCGCGACTGCGCAACCAGCGCGACACGTGGTTGCGGGTGATGTGATAGAGTAAGGATTCTGCTGGTACGCTGAGAATGGCGGATTGCATCTCTTTCAAATTGTGAGCGCGCATCACCTCTTGGTGAGTTTGCGGATCGCGGAAGATGAAATCTCCAAAACCGAATCGTTGTTTCACCACTTCGCGGAGGTCGACAGCCATCTTCTTGGAGTTTTTGTCGATGAAATCGGCATTGTAGGCTTTGGCTTGAAGGGCATTTTTCCGACTCTGCCGACTCGAGGATGAGCGGAAGGAAGGGGTCGCGTTTGCGCAACTCAGCCAGCAGATGCACCCCAGCTTGTGGATCCACAACCCCGCCACGAGGATAGCGAGCATCGGTGATGACGCCCAGCACGTTGTTGGGGTGACGGTCGTAGAGGTCGATGGCTTCTTCGTAGGTGCGGGCGAGCACGATTTTTGGACGTCCGCGCATGCGAAGGGTGCGCTGGTGCTCGTTGAGAGCTTCGGTGGCAAACTCCATGCTCTGCTGCAACACGAATTTATACAACTCGGGCAGGACGGAGGAATAGAAACGGATGTTGTCTTCGACAAGAATGATTTGTTGCACGCCACCTTCTTCGATGTCGTGATCGAGATTCATTTTGTCTTCTATCAACTTAATGATCGACAGCAGTAAATCGGTGTTTCCCAACCAACAAAACACGTATTCAAAATCGGAGAGGTCCTCATTTTCGATGCGCGCGGTGATGCCGTGACTGAAAGGGGTGAGCACCACGAGGGGGATGTGCTGAAATCGATGCTTGATGCCTCGGGCAATGTCGAAGGTGTCGCTATTGTCTGTGCCAGGCATCACAATGATGAGGTCGAAAGAATTGCGATGCAGTTCTGCCCACGCCTCAGCCTCAGTGCTCACCTGCGTGAAGCGCGGAGGATAGCGCAAGGAGAGTGCAGCATATTCGTTGAAGAGCTTCTCATCGATGCGCCCGTCGTCTTCGAGCATGAAGGCATCGTAGGGATTGGCAATGAGGAGCACATTGAAGATACGCCGCGTCATGAGATTGACAAACGAGGTATCTTTGAGATATAGTTGATTGAGGAGTTGTTTGTCGAGCATACAATTAGACGTTAGACGTTAGAGATTAGACGTTAGAGGGTCGCGGACCCGTTTTGCTCGCCACGACAAGCGTGGCTCGGGTCTTGTTGATTATAGGAATAGTAGAAAGTAGACGTTAGACGTTAGAATTTAGACATTAGATATTAGACTTTAGAGGGTCGCGGACCCGTTTTGCTCGCCACGACAAGCGTGGCTCGGGTCTTATAGGTTATAGGAATAGTAGAAAGTAGACGTTAGAGATTAGACGTTAGAGGGGAATAGACCTTCAGATACAATTAGACGCTAGACGAAACCACGCTATGGGTGAGTGCGTGATTCAGGCGTCTAGCGTCTAAAGTCTTACGTCGAATATTGAAGTGCTGACATCTAGACTCTAACGTCTAAATTCTAACGTCTAGTCTCTAACGTCTAATCTCTATATTTCCCTTCTTCCTTGTCTTCGAGCATGGAGAGGTAGGAGGTGTAGCGAGAGGGGGCAAGTTGGTGAGCTTCGATGGCTTCGAGCACCGCGCATCCAGGTTCGTGCGTGTGCGTGCAGTTATTGAATTTACAACCACTGCCGATGCGGAAGATTTCTCGAAAATAGTGAGCTATTTCTTCCGGCTCCATGTCGAAGGTGCCAAAGCCTTTGATGCCAGGGATGTCGATGAGTCCACCACCGGAAGGCAAATCAAAGAGTTCGCTGAACGTAGTGGTGTGCATCCCCGTGCCATGGGCTTCGCTCACCTCAGCAGTGCGCGCGCCAGCGTTGGGAATCAATCGATTGATGAGGGTACTTTTGCCGACTCCCGAGTGACCAGCCAGAAGAGTAATTTTCTCAGTGAGCAAAGGCGCCAGTTGTTCCACACCTTGTCCGTGAAGCGCAGAGAGCTGCAACACTTCGTATCCAATGTCGCGATAGATCCACGTGAGATAGTCTAAGGTGGCGCGCTCTTCTTCGTTGAGATCGTCCACTTTGTTGAACACCAACGTCACCGGCACGCGATAAGCCTCGGCAGAAGCCAAGAAGCGGTCGATGAAAGTGGTGGTGGTTTCGGGACGTGCCACAGTGATGAGCAACAACACACGGTCGATATTCGCAGCCAAGATGTGGCTCTGTTTCGAGAGATTGGAGGCCTTGCGGATGATGTAGTTGCGGCGGTCGTCGATGGCGACAATGAAAGCGAGTTCTCCCTCGGCAGCAGGACGAATGGTCACCCCATCTCCTACTGCCACTGGATTGGTGGTGCGGATGCCTTTGAGACGGAAGTTACCTTTCACTCGACATTCCACGACATTGCCTTCCTCGGTGCGCACCATATAGCTACTCCCCGTGTTACGCACCACGATACCGTGTAGCGGCTGAGTGGAGAGGTTGTCGGCAGTGCTTGATGACGAAGAGACAGACATGGATGAATGAGCATTCGCTTGTGATTTTTCAAAGCGGACTTAGCCTTTTTGGAAGCGAACTTAGATGTTTGAGCCAAATTGTGCAAAATTAAAAACAGACCCTCCGACGCACTAGGCTCGAAGGGTCTGATAGATTACCATAGAAATAAAGCGATCGAGCCAGAAAGACTTACACCGTCATGATTTCCTTAGCCTTATTGGCAAGCAATTCTTCGATGCGCTTGATCATCTTGTCGTGGAGCTTCTGGAGATCGTTTTCAGCATCTTTAGCCACATCCTCGGGCACACCATCTTTGGTGCTCTTCTTGAGTTTGTCGATACCATCGCGACGCACGTTGCGGATAGCGATTTTAGAATCCTCACCTTCTTGGTTGCATTGCTTGGTGAGGTCGCGACGACGCTCTTCAGTGAGAGGGGGATGCCAAGGCGAATGATTTCACCATTGTTTTTCAGGCATGATGCCTACATTAGAATCAATGATGGCCTTTTCGATGGGAGCAAACATGCTCTTGTCCCAAGGCTTGATGGCGATGGTGCGAGAGTCGGGCGTAGTGATTGCAGCTACATTGTTCACAGGCACCATAGAACCATAGGAGTTAACCATCACTTGGTCAAGGATGTGAACATTGGCTTTGCCCGCACGGATGTGCGAAAGAGTTTCATCGAGGTGCATCACGCTCATTTCCATGCGTTCCTCGCATTCAGCAAGTAGTTGCTTTACGTCTAACATATCGTTTTCGTTCTTTTTACGTTGATGTTGTTGGGTATATTTTAGGCAAATATACGACAGTCTTTCGACAATTCAAAAGAAAATGAGGATTTCTTCAGCATAAAATGCGATTTTACACATCGTCCCTCTGCGAAGACTCACAACAGAAGGAAAGTTAGAGGGTGTATCCACCTAGGACAAGAGCTAATCTGCACAGTATAAAGAAAGTAAATCTATTCTATTGAACAAGAAAACAGACCATTCACTTTGGTCGTATGCGAAGAAAGTTGTAACTTTGCCGTCGAAACACGAACGAGGACAGATTTGACTGCTTGCAACCTCAAGAAAAAATGCTAAAACGACAAGTCACTCCCCACATAGAATCCTACGCTTCGGGACACACTTTACATTTTATTCTTGCTCTCTCGCACACACTGATTTGTTTCGTTCTGCTTTCGCTATCGCGATGGGCAGACGTTTTTTTGTTTGTACCCACCGCAAATCAGACTTTTTTTATTTTAACTTCCCCTCACTACTACACATTTATCATGTCATATCTCTTTACTTCTGAATCGGTGTCGGAAGGACACCCCGACAAAAGTGGCTGACCAAATCTCAGACGCACTTCTTGACCAATTTCTTGCGCTCGACGCTACCTCTAAAGTGGCTTGCGAAACCCTCGTTACTACCGGACAAGTGGTGGTGGCTGGTGAGGTGAAGTCGGAGGCTTATGTGGATTTGCAAGACACCATTCGCCGCACCATCCAACGCATCGGCTACACTAAGGCGGAATATATGTTTGATGCCAACAGCTGTGGCATTTTTTCTGCCATCCACGACCAGAGTGACGACATCAACCGTGGTGTTGAGCGCGAAGCTCCCGAACTGCAAGGTGCAGGCGACCAAGGTATGATGTTTGGTTATGCCAACAACGAAACGGATCGCTACATGCCTCTCCCCCTTTCGTTGGCACACGACATTCTCATTGTGCTGGCTGACATCCGTCGCGAAGGTAAGGTGATGACCTATCTCCGTCCCGACTCTAAGAGTCAGGTGACAGTGGAATATGACGACAACGACCGTGCAGTGCGCATCGATACTATTGTAGTGAGCACGCAGCACGATGATTTCATCTCTGCCGAAGAAGCTGGTAGTCAAGCTGCTGCTGACGAACAAATGTTGGCTCAAATCCGCAAGGATGTGATTGAGATTCTCATTCCTCGCGTGCTCGAACAGCGAGTGACGACTCCCGAAGTGAAGGCGCTCTTTGAACAAAGCGACATTACTTATCACGTGAATCCTACCGGTAAGTTCGTGATTGGTGGTCCTCATGGTGATACGGGTCTTACGGGACGTAAGATTATCGTAGACACTTATGGCGGTAAAGGTGCCCATGGTGGTGGTGCTTTCTCTGGAAAAGATCCCTCGAAGGTGGACCGCTCTGCGGCTTATGCTGCTCGCCACATCGCTAAGAACATGGTGGCAGCTGGAGTAGCCGACGAAATGCTCGTGCAACTGGCGTATGCTATCGGTGTGGCAGAACCCGTGAGCGTGTTTGTGGACACCTATGGCAAGAGCCATGTGAACTCAGCGATGGAGAAATTGCAGAGCGCGTGAAGAAACTCTTTGCGCTTCGTCCTCACGACATTGAGAAGAACCTCAAGCTCCGCCAACCTATCTATGAGGAAACTGCGCGCTATGGGCACATGGGACGCAGCAACCGCGTGATCACGAAGACTTTCCAACCTAAGGGCGAGGAAGCTCGTACACTCGAGGTGGAACTCTTCACTTGGGAAAAGCTCGATCGCGTAGCTGATATTAAGCAGGAATTCGGACTTGCCTAAGTCGCAGAATGTTGTTTCACAACAACTCGCTGACGATTAGCCCCATAATGACCGATTGGGGTTAAAACGCCTTAGGCTGCGAATAACCAGGGTGTATAACCCTCTAAAACCGACATACAAACGTGAATATCACTGTATATGCTGCCTCTTCAGGACAAGTGCCTGAAGTTTACACACAAGCTGCCGCTCGGCTGGGAGAAATTCTAGCCGAGCGTAGCCATATTCTCATCAATGGTGCAGGGCGCACTGGACTCATGGGCGCGACCATCGATGCTTGCGTGGAAAAGGGAGGAAAGGCGATTGGCATCATTCCTCAATTCATGATTGACGAATCGTGGCAACACAAAGGAATGACGGAACTTGTGGTGACTCCCAACATGCACGAGCGCAAAACGATGATGGCAGATCGTGCCGATGCTTGCATCGCTTGCCCTGGTGGTGTGGGCACTCTCGAAGAACTCTTGGAGGTGATAACTTGGAAACAGCTAGGTCTCTTCCTTAAACCTATCGTGGTGCTCAACACGGAAGGCTATTTCGACCCGTTGCTCTCACAACTCGAACGTTGCATCGATCAGCAATTTATGCGCCGTGTGCATAGCGACATCTGGAAGGTGGCTGCCACTCCCGAAGAAGCGGTGAAACTCTGTGAAGAAACGCCACTGTGGGATGCTTCTATCCGAAGATTTGCCGCTTTATAAAAGCATATCTCCATTGACTGTGTGCTGATATTTCAGGACACTATCTGAATCTCTGCACCGAGCGTAGACTTTGTGCTGGAGTAAACTTCGTGCAGAAGCAAGCCGTTTGATAGAGTAAACTTTGCGCAGAATCTATCTTATAGAGTTTACTCTCTTCTATAGATTATACTTTGTGCTGGAGTAACATTTTTCCATTTCGTCAAACATTGATTGTATTCATCATGCCCATCGACAGTCTTTCTACGATTTCTCCCAGTGCACCTCCCACAGCGAGGGTGCGCAACCTTGATGATACCCCTGGTTTGACGATGGAGCCAGCAGACTCTACGCTGAAAGCTCAGTTCCATGGGCGATTTCTCTGCTCCCACCGCCACCACAGCCGAAGAAACAAATAGAGAAGCAGTTTCCGATGCCTGCAGATAGCGCATACGACGCACAATATTGGCAACTCTTCACTCCAGAAATGCGGAAATTGGTGGCAGATCACTATCACACCACTCATGCACACCAAGGAGTCTCAGGAATGCCCATCGACTACGAACTTCGCAATGACGATGTTGTCACTTCGGTACTGCTACTGAGCTTTGTCATCATGGCTTGGGTGATTGCTGCATCATGGCGATTCCTCCGCACATCGATCAAAGATTTCTTCTATCACCGCACACGCGCCAATCTCTTCATTGACCGTGCCGATACCATTTTGCGAGGGCGCTTCTTTCTGGTCTTGCAAACGAGTTTTCTACAAGGTCTCTTGTTTTTCGGGTTTGTACAAGCCATGCTCCCAGAAGTATTCGAAGGCGTCTCTCCATATTTGCTACTTTCTCTCTCCACCCTTATCGTCTTGGGGTATTATGGCGCTAAACTACTCCTCTATCGGTGCGTCAATCATGTGTTTTTCGACCGCGAAAGCAACAGTGCTTGGGACAACTACTACCTCGTTTCGATACTCACCACAGGCGCCTTGTTGTTACCCCTCACACTCTTGGTGATATTCTTCGACTTAGCATATCAAGAAGCCATAATTGCCTACATTTTGCTTATGGCGATTATCAAAATGCTACTATTATATAAGTGTTACCGCACATTTTTCAATGGTGCGGTAGGCTATCTGCTCATTATTTTGTACTTTTGCGCCTTAGAAATTGTACCTTACGTACTACTCGGAGGGGCTTTGGTCAGCGTGGCTTATCAAAATGCCACACTTTTGTAAGCGATTATAGACAAACCTATATATCCTCTCCGCTAAATATCACTCTAACCTTTCACGATGATCAAGAAAATTCTTGTTTCGCAACCCGCACCTGCCACAGATAAATCGCCCTATCACGACATTGCTCAGAACTTAGGCGTGGAGTTCACATTCCAACCCTTCGTGAAGGTCGAAGGTTTAGAAGCTCGTGAGTTTCGTAGCCAGAAGGTGAATATCCTCGATCACACTGCCATTGTGTTCAACTCACGCAATGCCATCGAACATTTTTTCCACCTCTGCAAGGAACTCCGTGTCACTCTCCCCGAAGACATGAAGTACTTCGGCATTTCTGAGAAGGTGATTCTCTATATTCAGAAATTCGTGCAATATCGCAAGCGTAAGGTCTTCTTCGGCACAAGCGGTCACTGGCCTGAATTGCTCACCGTGATGGCGAAGCACAAGACCGAGAAGTATCTCTTCCCTCTTTCCGAAGGCACTTCTCTCGAAATAGCAGGACAACTTGACCAGAAGAAGATTAAGCACACCGAGTGCGCTATGTTCCGCACCGTGCAAGCTAAACTCGATGAGGACACATTCAAGAATTACGACATGATTCTCATCTTCACCCCCGTTGGAGTGCAGAGTTTGCTCAGTAACTTCCCCAACTTTAATCAAGGCGACATCCGCTTAGGCTGCTTTGGTGATGCCACTGCTAAGGCCATCGAAGAGGCTGGTCTGAGAGTCGACTTGAAAGTCAGCGGTTCTATTGCCGAAAGCCTTGGCAACTTCATCCGCGAAGAAAATAGCAAATAAGTTTTTGCTTCCTGACATATCGGTGGTCCGCTGCCCCACAATTGTGGGTTAGTGACCACCTTTTGTTTTTACTGCCCTGAGGGTGACACACAAGCTCTTGTTTTTGAGTAGAGACCACTGCATCTAATCTTAGAAGTCTGTATTCTATTTAGGAAGTCTGTATTCTATTTAGAAAGCATTGTGTCCATTCTTCGGAATCATTGCATACTGTCATAGCTCGTCGACAGTTCTCACCACCCTAGTCCGTGGGTGCCATCTCACACTCCTTATGCGCCATAAGTTTCCCAAAGCCGAACATCTCTGTCTCCAACGCGACATCGACCAACTCTTCACCGCAGGAGCTCGGTCTGTCGTATCCTTTCCACTCCGCGCCATCGTGCGCACACATCCCTACGAGGGAAAAGGACCACAAGTGCAGGTGCTCATCTCTGTAGCTAAGCGAAGACTAAGACATGCCGTGGATCGCAACCGCGCCAAACGTCAGATTCGTGAAGCCTACCGCCTTAATAAAGAAATCCTTTGGGAAAATCTACCGGAAAACACCGCTATTCATCTAGGTTTTGTGTGGGTGGCAGATCAACCTCAAGACAGCGCACTGGTGCACAAACGTCTGGTCAACCTCCTTCACCGCGTTGCAGAGAAAATCAATGCGACTACTAAGGAGACCTCAAACCTCTCAACGATGGCTGACACAGCAGACGTTAAACTTTCAAATGCAGCCACATAATTCCTTATCATACTATGATATTGCATACCATTTCCCGCACGCTGGCAAGACTGCTCATTCTTCCCATCCGCTTCTATCAGAAATTCATCTCCCCTCTCACTCCGCCTTCGTGCCGCTACACCCCAACTTGCTCGCAATATGCAGTCGAGGCACTCCGCAAGCACGGTCCTCTCAAAGGGATGTATCTCGCTGTGCGTCGCATCCTTCGCTGTCATCCGTGGGGAGGACATGGCTACGATCCCGTGCCTTAAGCACAGCTCGCAGATTAAGCAGATAGTGCACACTATAGATTTTTGCAAATGCAACAAATAAGTCTTGCAGAATCTCCTCGTGCAGTAAAATAACTGTTTTAACAACAAGGTAAAACCGCTCTCTTCCCAACGTCGCACTGCGCTTTTATATAGGAGTTTCTGCACATTTCATATTTTCTAACCCATGGATTTCGATTTTCACACCCATCGTCTTGACATTCCTCCCGGCACTGGCATTGTGAGTTTGCCGCAAGACATCGTGCGCAATCCGAAAGCCTGGACCAACTATCCAAGCGCTCAGCAGCTCCATCCCCAAGGACTTTACGCTGCAGGCATCCACCCATGGTGGACGCTCGACGAAGACTTCGATTTTGAAGAATACAAAGCTAGTTTGTCGCAACTTTGGGATTTGCCACAAATAGTGCAAATAGGAGAATGTGGTTTTGATCGTTTACGCGGTGCGAGTCTCGAGGTGCAATGGGCTGTGTTTAGTGCACAAGTGGCAGAGTCTGAGCGACGTCAACTCCCCATGACGCTCCATGTAGTTCGTGCTTTCGACCTCATCCTCCAAGCTCGCAAAACTTTGCGTCCGCAACAAGTATGGACGATTCATGGGTTTCGCGGCAAACCAGCCCTAGCTCAACAACTGCTCAAAGCAGGATTTGATTTAAGCTTTGGACAACACTACAATGAAAGAGCCTTTGCTCTCACTCCTCCTGACCATCGTCATCTCGAAACAGATGCTCTGCCCTAACTGCTAGTTCCCAGCTGTCTTCACCTCCTTGCTCCAGATACACAGAAAAACACAGTAAGTTCCGAATAGATTGAGACTACAATCCTTAAATTTCGCCTTCCTTTTCGGTGATTTTCGATATACCAACCGAAAAAAGGGAGAATAATCCTGCGCAAATTAGCAACATTTGTGCAGAGATTCAACATGTAATACGAAATAAAACACTAACTTTGCCCCATCTATCATGGGAAACTTATTGGTTTTTAGTGATAACACTTGTCGGGAGTGATGGAAAATAGAACTCTACCCTCTCCCCACTCACCAGTGATCTCTGCCTTCAAGTAACCCTCTCTTTCCTATCGCACAATACTACATTATGCAAATCCTTTGTCATCTTTCCCAACTCATTGAGAAATCAGCCGAAGTCTACGGCGAAAAGATCGCCCTCAGCTATCGCGACTACGATCGCGAACAGTGGATGGGTATTTCTTGGAACCTTTTTGCTCGCCGCGTGGATCAATCTGCGCGCTCACTTGTGGCTTTAGGCATTGGAGTGCAAGACAATGTAGCTGTGTTCTCACAAAACAAGCCAGAAAGCCTCTTTGTAGAGTTTGGTTGTTTTCGTTCCCGTGCCGCTCTCGTTCCTTTTTATGCCACCACAGCTGGAGCTCAGGTGCAATATATGGTGAACGATGCACAAATCCGCGTAATCTTTGTGGGTGAACAGCAGCAATACGATGCAACCTGGAGTGTATTAGGTCTCTGCCACTCCCTTGAACACATCGTCATCTTCGATCCTAAGGTAGAACGTCATCCCAGTGACAACATCTCTATGAGCTTCGATGAGTTCCTCCGTTTGGGCATCAACGAGCCACGCTACCAAGCTGAGGTACAACGTCGTGTGAACGATGCTAAAGATTCTGACGTTGCCAACATCCTCTATACAAGTGGTACCACCGGACAGTCCAAAGGAGTCATTCTGCTGCACTCACAATATCGTTTTTGCCCTCGAAGCGCATACCAAGGTGTTCACTATCACTCCCGATGATGTGGTCATCAATTTCCTCCCCTTCAGTCACGTGTTTGAAGGAGCCTGGGCAAAACTCTGCCTAAGTTGTGGAGCGCACCTTGCCATCAACCTTCGCCCCCTCGACATCCAGCGCAGTATGCGCGAAGTGCAGCCCACTTGCATGAGTGCCGTTCCGCGTTTTTGGGAAAAGGTGTACCAAGGCGTACTCGAAAAAATGGAGTCTGGAAATCCCATCCAACGCAACCTCATCAAAGACGCCCTCAAAGTGGGTGGCGAAGTTTGGGAGAAATACATTTCCAAAGGCAAGCAACCGCCCCTCGGGCTACGCATGAAGTATGCAGCCTACGACAAAACCCTGCTCCGCGTGCTCCGCAAGACCCTCGGGTTGACGCGTCCTAACATCTTCCCCGTTGCCGGTGCTACGATTTCTCCCGAAGTGGAGCGCTTCGTACACGCGGCTGGTTTCAACATGCTGGCAGGATATGGCCTCACAGAGACCTGTGCTACAGTGAGTTGCGACCAACCAGGAAAACCCGTGACTATGGGAAGCATCGGCCGTCCATTGCCCGGTGTCGAAGTGAAGATTGACGGAGAGAACAATGAAATTTTGGTGCGCGGGGCTTCCGTAACCCCAGGATATTACAAAAAAGAAGAAGAAACGCGCAAATCCTTCACCGAAGATGGCTGGTTCCGCACAGGAGATGCCGGCTATATCAAAGACGGCGAACTCTATATCACGGAACGCATCAAAGACCTCTTCAAAACGAGCAACGGCAAATACATCGCACCTCAGGTAATCGAAGGAAAGCTCACCATCGATCGTCATTTTGATCAAGTGGTAGCGATTGCCGACCAGCGCAAATTCGTCTCTGCCCTCATTGTCCCCAACTATAAGGTGTTGGAAGACTGGGCAGCATCGCAAAACATCACCTTCGACTCCCGTGCAGCACTCTGCAATGATGAGCGTGTGAAGAAGTATTTGGCGCAACACATCGAAACGCTGCAGCAAGATCTCGCAGCTTATGAGAAAATCAAGCGCTTTGTGCTCCTGCCAGAACCCCTCTCGATGGAAAAGGGCGAAATCACCAACACGTTAAAAATCAAGCGTCGAGTGGTGTATAATCGCTATGCAGCAGAAATAGAAAGCATGTACGTAGAATAATAGGGAGCCGCCTCCTCAAAAAGCAAAAATATCTTTCCCATCCGCGAAGCCTTCCCTCTATTTTAACGGGAAGGCTTTTGTGTTATCCATACGAATAAAGGTTTGAAAACAAATGTCTACAAATTCTATATTTGTCTACGACGAAACTTTGCAAACTAGCGAGAAATGCTTACCTTTGCCTCAAATTCTCTCAAGCTATAAGACACGCATTCATTCTATAATCTGATGTATATATGAAAAAAATTAAGCTATTCCTCCTGAGTCTTGTGGCTCTAGTGGTCACTCCCGTGGTGGCACAGGATGCTTTCCCTCCTCTCCCCGTGGATAAAGAGGTGCGCATCGGCAAGCTCCCCAACGGATTGACCTACTACATCCGCCACAACGAAGAGCCCAAAGGACAAGTAAACTTCTACATTGCCCAAAAGGTGGGTTCGGTGCAAGAAGATGACAACCAACGTGGTTTGGCACACTTCCTCGAACACATGGCCTTCAATGGTTCGAAGCACTTCCCAAAAGATGGCCAACTCATTAAATACTGCGAGAGTATTGGTGTGAAGTTTGGTGAAAACCTCAACGCCTACACTTCTACCGACGAAACTGTGTACAACATTGACAATGTGCCCGTGAAAGGTCACAATGTCGATTCTTGTCTCCTCATCCTTGCAGACTGGTCTGGCGGTTTGCTCCTCGAAAAGGAAGAAATCCAAAAGGAGCGTGGTGTGATTCACGAAGAATGGCGCATGCGTTCCAGCGCTGTGATGCGCATCCTCGAGCGTCGCCTGCCCGAACTCTACCCTGGCAGCAAGTACGGTCACCGCATGCCCATTGGTTTGATGGAAATCATCGACAACTTCGAGCCCGATTTTCTCCGTGCCTACTATAAGAAGTGGTATCGTCCCGACCTGCAAGGGGTCGTGATTGTGGGTGATATCAACGTAGATGAGGTGGAAGCTAAGGTGAAAGCTATCCTTGGTGCCGTGGTGATGCCTGCCAACGCAGCGCAATACGAAACTTATCCTGTGCCCAACAACGAACAGCCCATCTATGTCATCGACAAGGACAAGGAAATGACCGTGGCTTCTCTCTCGTTCATGTTCAAGACCGACCCCATGCCCGAAGAGATGCGCGGTACGATTGCCGAAATCATGCAAGACTATATCTTGGCGCTTGCTACACAAGGCATCAATGCTCGTCTTAGCGAACTTGCCCAGAAGGAAGACTGCCCCTTCCTCAATGCTGGTGTGAGCTATGAGAACTACTTGCTCTCCAAGACTGCCGACTGCTTCTCTGTAAGTCTCACTCCCAAACCCGGACAAGATGCTGCTGCTGTAACTGCTGTGATGGCAGAAATAAAACGCGCTGCCAAGTTCGGACTCAGCCAATCGGAAGTGAAGCGTGCTTCTGAGAACATCATCAGCGGACTTGAAGTGATTTACAACAACCGCACCAAGCAGAAGCACAACTTCTACACTTCACAATACGTGCGCCATTTCTTGGAAAAGAAGGGTATCCCCAGCGTAGAAGACGAATTCAACGCCTACAAAATGATTGCTTCCATGATCAATGCTGAAGCAGTGAATGGAGTGATTCAAGAGCTTACTGCCGACACGCAGAAGAACTTCGTATTCTTGGGTATGTACCCCGAGAACGACAACACGAAAGTGCCCACCGTCGAAGAAATGAAAGCGGCGATCGAAGCTGGCGTTAATGCAAAAATCGAAGCTTACGTGGACAATGTGAAGACTGGTCCTCTCGTAGAAAAACTCCCTAAGAAGGGTAAGATTGTGAAGACTAACGCTGCCGATTTCGGCTACACACAATGGACTCTCAGCAACGGTGCTCGCGTATTCTTCAAGAAGACCGACTTCAACGATGCTCAAATCCTCTTCCATGCTAGCAGTTTCGGTGGTACTAGCAAGTTCGCAGAAAAAGACCTCGCCAACGTTCGTCTCATCGACCCCGTGATGTCAAGTGTAGGTTGGGGCGACTTCAACGCCACCGAGTTAGAGAAGAAACTCACCGGCAAACAAGTCAGCCTTTCTACAGGTTTGAGCAACTACAGTGAAAGTCTCTCTGGTAGCGCCACTCCCAAAGACTTGCGCACCCTCTTCGAACTCCTCTATCTCCGTTTCCAAAAGCCCATGAACGACCCTGATGCTTACCGCACAGTGCTCAACAATCTTCGCACCGCTTTGGAAAACGCTGATAAGAATCCTCAGAAGGCATTTGGCGACTCTATTCGCCGCACCCTCTATGGCAACAACCCCCGCAAGGCACAGCTCACACTCGCTGACCTCGACAAGGCTGACTACGAAAAGATCAAGCAACTCTATGCTCAGCGCTTCGACAAGGGTGGAGATTTCGACTTCTACTTCACCGGTGCTATCAACGAAGATTCTCTCCGTGCCTTCACCGAACAATACATTGCTCCCCTCCCCGCAGTGAAGAAGCGCGAGACTTACACCAAGCTCAATCTCGATGCTCGCAAGGGTGTCGTAGAAAATCGCTTCGAGCGCAAGATGGAAACCCCTCAAGCCATGCTCATTCAGTACTGGCAAGGCAACCACCCCTACAGCTTGAAGGAAGCTCAAGTGGCCAATGTGTTCGGTGCTATCTTGACCAAGCGTTATCTCAAGTCTATCCGCGAAGATGGCGGTATGGCTTACAACGTGGGGGCTGATGCTAATCTCAGCTACGGTGCGAAAGACATCTACGCTCTTCAAGTGTTCGCTCCTTTCACCCCCGAAAAGGTAGACTCTGTGCTCCTTCTCATGGATCAGGGCCTCAATGAAATCGCCAAAGACGGTGTCACCGATGAGGAATTGAACGAGGTGAAGCAATTTGAGCACAAGGAATACGAAGAAGCCCAACGTCGCAATGGCTACTGGCAAGGTTTGATTTCAGCCAAGAACAACTGGGGCAAAGATGGTCGCAAGAACTATCTCGAAACCCTCGACGCCGTCACCTCTGCCGACATCAAGGCCTTTGTCAATGGTGTCCTCCTTCGTGACCGCAACCGCGCCACCATCATCATGCTCCCCGAAGGGGTGATGAAAAAGAAATAATCACGGTGTCGCGCAAAATCGCACATTTGCTAGCTACACATTACTTTTCAAGTCCACTTCTCACTGAGAGGTGGACTTTTCTTTGCCTTTGTTTAGAAAACGCCTGCATCTTCACCACAAATTTGAAATATAAACTTTGCAAAATACAGAGAAACTGCTCCGTTTTTTTTTGTAGTTACAAAATCATTTGTATCTTTGCCCCGTTATTCAAGTGGCGAACACTCGCCCCACTTCAACGAATTCAATAAAACAATCATTCAAATACTCTATCATGAAACACATCTACCAAACAATGATGGCAGCTTGCGTACTCACCTCAGTGGGTTCCATCAACGCAGCTGCTGACTACTGGTCTGTAAGCGTCAGCGAAGATCCTGTTGCTGCAGCAGAAATCGAAGCAGGCAAACAATATGTATTCCAAAGTGCAGCCTCTGCCAAAGCAGGAACTGCAGCCTACCTTTTTCGGTGATGGATTCATCAACAGCGCATCGGGCTTTAACGACAAGGGCGTTTTCACCTTTGAGAAGGCTAACGAAAAAGTAAACGGTCTTGAAGTTTACTACATCAAGTGCCAAAATGGCGAATACGTAGCTCTTCCTGGTTCAGCTTCTTTCTACACCAAACAAGTGGAACGCGCTTGGAAGGTGGTCGTTGTGGAAGTGGAAGAAAAGAATCCAGAAGAATCCTACGACTACGTTGAAGGCGACAAAGATCCCGTGAAGTACAAGGGTATCGATGCTTACATCTGGCGTTCAAAGGTAGATGGCGATGAACTCAATCTTCAGAAGGCTACTTACATCTCCGAAAGCGTAGCTCCTGGTGAATTGATCATTGCTTCTGCACAATCTCTCGACCCCAACAACCAATATGCTCAATACCAATTCTTGTTGAGCGGTGGCAAGGTTTCTATCGGCACAGACTACAACCAAAATGCATGGATTCTTCGTTCTGCTATCAAGTTGTCTGCTAATGAAGCCCTCGAAACTGCAATGCAAGAGATTGTGCCCGAAGGCAAGACGCTCGAAGAAGTGCTCAAGAACTATCGCATCGGTAGCGGTTCTGGTGAATACGATGCTGAGAAGCACAAGACCTTGATAGAATTGTGGAACAAGGCAAAGGGAGTGACCGAAGGTACTACCAAATTGTCTGACGAAGAAATCTACAAGATTATCGATGAGCTCAAGCCCACTTACAATGCATTCGTAACGGCGATTAATCCCCTCATCCCAGGTTACTACATCATCACCAACTGGCGTGGTGAAAACGAATCAGGCTACGACGGCACAGCGCTCTACGACCAAGGTGCAGTAACCTTTGGTGCCAATGGTCTCAGCTGGTCTGGTAAGGAAAACGACGCAGTAGAATATCATCACAACGACCCCGTTAGCTATAATTTGGCGAAGTTCGTGTGGGAAGTTATCGCTACTGGCGAAGAAGGCAAGTTCTACTTCCGCAACCTCGAGACAGGTCGCTACATCGGTCCACAACCCTAACTACTATCGTAACATTACGATGACCGAAAAACCAGAGGCAGCATTCTCCATCGGTGCTAATGCTGACGAACCTGGTTACCTCACCTTCACTTCAGACAAACTTGTCAACAATGGTGGTATTCACGCTCAAGTGAGTGGCTACAGCACTGTAGTATGGGGCGCTACTGCCAAAGCATCTTCTTGGCACACTCGCACCATCAGCAAGGAAGAAGTGGAACAACTCAAGGCACTCATCGCTCAACCTAAGCGCAACATCGAGCTCAAGGCTCTCGTGGAAAAGGCGAAGGAAGAAATCCTCAACGGTAATGTTTACTTCCCTGTTGGTTCTGACGGCAAGAAGCTCGAATCTGCACTCAAGGGTGACTTCAACGAACTCGATGGTCTTGTAACTTCTGAAGCTCAGATTTCTTGCCCCATGGCAGACCCCGAGGAAGGTAAGGACATCAACCTACTGTTCGATAAAGACCTCGGCACCTTCTTCCACACCACATGGCATGGTGGCGAACATGCTTGGAACGCACACCACTTCTTCAACTTCAAATTGGACAACCCTGTCAAAAGCATCGTAGTGAAATGGGGTGAACGTCTCGTTGCCAATGCAGCCTCTGGTTCTCCCAAGAAGGTTATCCTCTGGGGTGCAAAGGACGAAAGTGCACTAGCTAAGGGCAAGGTGCAAAAAGTGGATGCAGCTGGCGCTCCCATCGAAGGTCAATACGACTACGACGCTTGGAAGAAGGATGGCTGGGTGCCCCTCACTTCTGGCACATTCAACTACGCTACCAAGATGCTCGCCGCTGACGGCACAGAAAACGGTCGCAAAGTTGGTTTCGCAGCTCTCGGCTTCGACGAAGAGTACAAGTACCTCCGTCTTGAGATTGTAGATCGAATGGACAACAACCCAAGTGGTTTTGTTTATGCCAACGAACTTCGCGTTTACCAAGGTGAATACGACAAGCTCAACTCACCCAACGCTGGTGTTCCTGCCGACGTGATGCAAGCTCTCCAAGACGTCATCAAGACTGCCGAAGCTGAACTCGATAAGAAGGCAGCTTCTGAAGCTACCATCGAGAAGTTCAAGACTGCTTACGAAAAGTTCCGCTCCAACTATCCCGATGTCACTCGCGTCACCGACGTTGCCAACCTCATCAATGGCCGTCTCGACAAGGCACAAGAAGGCGAAGGACTGGGTTACTACCAAGATGGTGCGAAGGAAGCCCTCAAGGCTGCTCGCGATAAGGCGCTCGCCGACTCAAGGCTATTACCGATGTGAAGGCTGCCAACGTAGAGGAAATCAACAACATCGTTGCACAACTCAACGCTGCACTTACTACCTTCGAAAGCAAGCTCCGCGTACCTGGTAGTGGCATCTACATCATCCAGAGCGAATCTAGCAACAAGAAGGTTTATCACAACGTACTCTCTGTGCGCAACTCTTCTACCACCACCAACGACCAAGTGTGCATAGCAGGTCGCCAACCTTCTGCCACTGTAAATGGTGAATTTGAAGATACTCCCGACCGCAAGCAACACCTCGACTACTTCTGGCAAGTAGAAAAGGTGGACGGTGGCTACACCTTCCGCAATGTCTTCAATGGTCTCTACCTCTCTCGCGACGATAAGAAGCAACAACGCGCCATGATGCTCTCTGAGACTCCTTATGTCTTCAAGGTGGAGTTCATCAACTTCCCAGGTGCTTTCCGCTTCGTATCTACCGATCCCACTGAAGCCAACTATCCTTACGTCAATGCAGATCCATCTTCTAAGACCATCGTGACTTGGCTTGCTGCAAAGGAAAATGACAACTCTGCGTTTTCATTCCATCCTGTTACAGACGAACAAATCAAGAACGTGTTCGAAGAAGGCTTCACCTACCAACTTGCTGCTAAGGAAGGCCTCCAATTTGTGACCCTCCCCATCGACGCTGAGTTCACTGAAGAAGACGCAAATGGAAACTTCTACACCGTTATCGGTCAGAAGGCAGACACTAAGGACGTTGTGCTCAAGGCTGTAACAGACAGAAAGCTCAAGGCTGGTCAAGGTTATGTGTTCAAGCCTAGTGCAAACAACAAGGGCACTGCCCTCCTCTTCACTACTGCTAAGACACTCAACGACCTCAAGCCAACCAACAAGCCCGCTGAAGCTGTGAATGGTCTTTATGGTACATTTGACTTTACTCCTCTTCGCGAAAACAATGGTCTGTTGAGCCCCGACCGCACGAAAGTGGTGCTCTCAGAACAGGGCGACAAGGCTGCTCCTAACGCAGGTTACTTCGGCAAGCTCCCCGAAACTACCGAAAATGGTGACCTCGTGATCCCAGCCAACCAAATCATCACCCTCATCAAGACTGGTGTCCTTGCTCCTGCTAGCAAGACGAAGGGTACCTTCACCCTCTCCGGTGTGCGTGTTGACGACGTGAACAGCCTCCCTGCTGGTATCTACGTGATCAACGGCCACAAGGTTATCGTGAAGTAACACGATCGTTTCATACTTTCTAATTAGTTTGGAGATGTTGCAAAACTCGTTTTTGCAGCATCTCCTTTTGGTGTTTGATAAAGGGATAAAATGCAAGGCATTAAGATGGAGGCTGAAGGGAGCGTACTGAAGTACGTGACCAAAGCTGAATGTCGAAAATAACGCAGCAGTTTGCCCTTTATCAAACACCCTGTTTTTTTAGCCCTTCAATCTCCAGCCCCTATATATACCTGGGAAGCAAAACACCCAAAGTGAGAAAAATCGGCAAAAAAGTGCAGTTTTTTCTTTAGACACCCGCTATTATGCAATGTGGAGATAGCAATAAAGCGAAATTACAAGAAAAACATTCTCTCTGTCCACGACAAGTAAGTTCCTCTTTCACCTTATAGCCACTCTCTAACTGCTCGACTAATTCCCAAAGTCTAAAATCTAACGTCTAATGTCTAACCTCTAACGTCTAATGTCTAACCTCTAACCTCTAACGTCTAACGTCTAAAATCTAATGTTTTCTCACGCGCGCGTGACACGCGCCCGCATTACAGAGAAATCGCTCTTTTTGCTTTCACAACCTTCACACATCCACGTTTGTGGGAGCTTTGAAAAAGAACGTCGGAGATAATTCAAAAACGTGGGAGAAAAAAGAAAAAAAGTCGCACGTTTTCTCAAAAACGTCGGAGAAAATCGAACTGCGTGTGAAGGTTGTGAAAGCAAAAAATGCAAAACTCCAGGGGATGCGCGCGCGTGTCACGCGCGAGGGCGTTTGGTGAAGCCCCCAAAATGCCATGATTTACTAGGGCTAGCCCACTCGATTTTTCCCCCTGAGTTTTCTTAGCAAGAATCGCACGAAGGTGCGCTAAAAACTACGAAGATTTAACGACGCAACTTCATGATTGACACACAGCGTCACAAAGACATCCTACCTTTGCACCATCAAAACATCACAATACTCACATAGAACGACACCAACACCATGAACCCTACAACTTCTGTCACTCCTTCTACAGTGCGTCGCAGCACCGAAAAATTAGACTCCAGTGCAGCCTTCCTCCTCATGATTTTGCGCTTTTCCCTCATCAAATGGTTGGCACAGCAACAAGCCTTCGTTACTTTAGCGAAAAATTGCACCGAACTCTTGGGCACCCGCGTGACGCCGCGCGAAGTCGTGGCTTACCTTCATGCCAATATTGCCCTCATTGCAGTCATCTTCCCCACCAATATGCCAGGGGTGTACTATCTTCTGACTGGAATATGGGTAGCCGTAGCTGCACAACCCCTCATAGGGTTCTGCCGACGCCTTGTACGCGACTGATGCTGCCTACTTTTCAACACTTTGCCTCAAAATTTTGGTAGACCGCGTAAGAAGTCGTACTTTTGCACATGACAACATGCTTTTGGAAGCTACTGCACGGACAGAGGCAACTGGAGCATTGGCGAATCGACAATTCAAAAAAGCAAAAATACATCGATGAATTTTGTAGAAGAACTCAAATGGCGTGGCATGCTCCACCAAATGATGCCAGGCACCGACGAACTTTTTGAAAAAGAAATGGTGACGGCCTATGTGGGCATCGACCCCACAGCCGACTCTCTCCACATTGGTCACCTCTGTGGCGTGATGATGCTCCGCCATCTTCAACAAGCAGGTCACAAGCCCCTCGCTCTCGTGGGCGGTGCTACCGGTATGATCGGAGACCCTTCGGGCAAGAGTGCTGAGCGCAATTTGCTCAACGAGGAAACTCTCCGTCACAATGTAGCGTGCATCAAGGAACAATTATCACGCTTCCTCGACTTTGAAAGCGATGCCCCCAATGCAGCCGAGTTGGTGAACAACTACGACTGGATGAAGAACTACAGCTTCCTCGACTTTGCACGCGAAATCGGTAAGTGCATCACCGTGAACTACATGATGGCTAAAGACAGCGTGAAGCGTCGTCTCAATGGCGAATTTGCCGAAGGCATGTCTTTCACAGAATTCACCTACCAATTGCTCCAAGGCTACGACTTCCTCCACCTCTACCAAGAGAAGAACTGCAAACTCCAGATGGGTGGTAGCGACCAATGGGGTAACATCACCACAGGTACGGAGTTGATTCGTCGCAAATTGGGTGCTGACAATGAAGCCTTTGCCCTCACTTGCCCCCTCATCACCAAAGCAGACGGCAAGAAGTTTGGTAAGACTGAACAAGGCAACATCTGGCTCGACCGCAACCGCACCACGCCTTATGCTTTCTATCAATTCTGGCTCAACGTGGGCGACGAGGAAGCAGAACGCTACATCAAGATTTTCACCGACCTCACCAAGGAAGAAATTGACAGCCTCATCGAAGAGCATCGTCAAAATCCTGGTCTCCGCAACTTGCAAAAGCGCCTCGGTCAAGAAGTCACCGTGCTCGTGCATGGTCAGCAAGACTACGAAATGGCAGTGGAAGCCACCAACATCCTCTTCGGCAAGGCTACTAAGGAAAACTTGCTCAAGCTCGATGAAGCTACGCTCTTGGCGGTCTTCGACGGTGTGCAAAAGTTTGAAGTGAACCGCGACCAAGTGGTAGGTGCAAAAGCCGTAGACCTCTTGGCAGAAACCACCAAAGCCTTCCCCTCTAAAGGCGAGATGCGCAAACTCACCCAAGGTGGCGGCGTGAGCATCAATAAGGAAAAGCTCGAAGCCTTCGACCGTGAACTCACAGAAGATGATTTGCTCGATGGCAAATACCTCCTCGCACAAAAAGGTAAGAAGAATTACTACCTCATCATCGTGAAATAATACAAAGAATCCTCTCAACGTCCCAATAGAGGTTTTACGATGTAAAAATTGATAAATCGGAAGTCAAACTAACGACTTCCGATTTTTTTTGGTACTTTTTTCTACAAAAGAGGGGCAAACTCGGAATTTATTTGTTACTTTTGCTCAGATATTGACACTAACTTGCCCTTACTGGGCTCGTTTTGCTGAAAAGTCTCTGAACATGAACGAATTGAGAGTCATCATCAGTGGCGGAGGAACAGGGGGGCATATCTTCCCTGCCATTGCCATTGCCAACGAAATAAAAGCCCTACACCCCGAAGCAGAAATTCTCTTTGTCGGGGCGGAAGGTCGCATGGAAATGCAGCGCGTGCCTGCCGCAGGTTATCGCATTGTTGGTCTGCCCATTGCCGGGTTCGACCGCAAAAGATTGTGGCGCAACTTTGGCGTGCTGCTCAAACTCTGGCGTTCGCAGCGCATCGCTAAGCGCGTAATCAAGGAGTTTAAGCCCATGGTGGCAGTCGGCGTGGGCGGTTATGCCAGTGGTCCGACTCTCAACATGTGTGGCAAAATGGGCATTCCCACCCTGCTACAAGAGCAAAATTCCTATGCAGGGGTGACCAACAAGCTCCTCGCCAAGCGCGCAAAGAAGATCTGCGTGGCGTATGAAGGTATGGAACGCTTCTTCCCTGCAGAGCGCATTGTCCTGACGGGTAACCCTGTACGTCAGAATCTTTTGCACCACAATCTCTCCCCCGAAGCAGCTCGACAACAGCTCGGACTGCGCCCCGACTTGAAGACCATTCTCATCATCGGAGGAAGCCTTGGAGCACGCACGCTCAACGAGAGTGTGCTGAACCACTTGGAGTGGTTGACACAACAAGAAGACGTGCAGATTTTGTGGCAAACGGGTAAGTTTTATAGTGCAAACATCCAAGAACGACTGGCACAAACCACCCCACCTGCTCATCTCCACGTCACAGAGTTTGTGAGCGATATGAGCGCTGCCTATGCTGCTGCCGACTTGGTGGTGAGCCGTGCAGGAGCTTCCAGCATCAGTGAAATTTGCCTGCTGGGCAAACCTTCGATTCTCGTGCCTTCTCCCAATGTGGCTGAAGACCACCAAACACACAACGCTCTGGCTCTCGTAAACAAAGACGCAGCGCGCTATGTCACGGATGCAGAGGCTCCCACCACCCTCCTCGAACAAGCGGTGGCAACAGTGCGCGACACGGCAACACTCCAACGCTTATCGGAAAATGCACTCCAGCTTGCCAAACCTAATGCGGCACACGACATTGCACAATTTGCTATTGCTCTAGCACAACAGAAGGCATAGTCCACGCACCCTAAAGCACACAGCTAACTGCGTCTGTGCGAGCTACACATCCCCCACAACTTCACACTACGAATCTCATCCTATCTGCTCTATATGAATTTCAACGCTGTCTACTTTTTAGGTGCCGGTGGTATCGGCATGAGTGCGCTCGAACGCTATTTTCGCCAACAAGGTCTTTTTGTGGCAGGCTACGATCGCACTCCTTCCACACTCACCGATGCTCTCCAGGCTGAAGGTATCGAGATTCATTTTGAAGATAATCCCGAATTGATTCCGGCACCTTGCCGCAATCCCCAACAAACATTGGTGGTCTACACACCTGCCATCCCTGCCGATCATCAAGAAATGGCATGGTTTCGCGAAAATGGTTTTGAACTCCACAAGCGCGCACAGGTGTTGGGCACGCTCACCCAGTCCATGAAGGGGCTCTGTGTGGCAGGCACACACGGCAAGACCTCCACTTCGGCAATGACGGCGCACCTGCTGCACCAAAGTCATGTGGGATGCAATGCCTTCTTGGGGGGTATCACCAAAAACTATGGCACAAACTATCTGCTTTCGGCTAAAAGCGAATATGTGGTGATTGAAGCGGACGAATTTGACCGTTCCTTCCATCACCTCCGTCCTTATGCCACAGCCATTACTTCTGCCGACCCTGACCACTTGGACATCTACGGCACTGAAGAAGCCTATCTGGAGAGCTTTGCTCATTACACTTCGCTCATCCAACCCGGAGGAGCTTTGGTGGTGCACCGCGGTTTGCGCTTTGAAGAGCGTCTCCAATCGGGGGTGCGTCGCTATGACTACAGCCGCACCGAAGGGGACTTCCATGCCGAACGCATCCGCATCGGGGGTGGTCGCATCGTCTTCGATTTGGTGTCGCCCTTGGGCAACATTGCGGACATCGAATTGGGAGTGCCAGTGAGCATCAACATCGACAATGGTATTGCAGCTTGCGCCTTGGCACAACTGGCAGGGAGTTTCTGCCGAAGAGATTCGCGCAGCAATGCTCACCTTCGGAGGAGTGGATCGCCGTTTTGACTTCAAAATTAAAAATGAGCACTGCGTTTTTCCTCAGCGACTACGCACACCACCCTGCTGAGATTAAGCAAAGCATCCTTTCGCTTCGTGAGGTCTTCGATGGTCGTAAGATTACTGCCATCTTCCAACCGCATCTCTACACACGAACGCGCGATTTCTACAAGGATTTTGCAGACTCTCTCTCACTGCTCGATGAAGTGATCTTGCTCGACATCTATCCTGCTCGAGAATTGCCCATCGAAGGCGTAACCTCACAACTCATATTCGACCGTCTGCGCCCCGAAATGACGAAGCGCATGGCGCACCTCACAGAGTTACCACAAATCGTTGCAGAAGGCGACTTCGACGTTTTGGTGGTGCTTGGCGCTGGTGATGCCGACACTTATTGCCCTCAACTCACAGAGATTTTGCTCAACAAACAGGCGGCAAAGGCATAGTTCTTGATCTCTAACGAGATATCTCCCGTAGAGGAGCTTCGTTGCTCATGGTGGCCTTTGCTCAGCCCATCAACGCGGTGCTCTCTCACAACCTAAGCTCTGATTCTTCCTTTTCATGCGTCCACTGTTCAAACTTCTGATGCTTTTTGGCATGACTGCCTATCTGATCTTCGCGCTCTTCACTTTCATCACGCGCGAAGACACAAAGCAATGCAGAAGCCTCAACATTGTCATCGCCGACAGTGCGCAAGCTACGCTCATCACGGCGAAGGATATTGACATGATGCTGCGCAAAGCGAGCCTCTATCCCATCGGCAGATCGATGAAGGACGTCAATTTGATTCAGATTCAAAACAAACTACAAAGCGATCCGTTCATCCGTGAGGCAATTTGCATGAAGACGCCTGGCGAAAACGTGAATGTGTTTGTGGTGCAACGTCTACCGCTGCTGCGCATCATCGCTGACAATGGCGAAGACTACTACGTGGACAGCAAGGGATATCCCATGGCAGCTCGCGGATACGAAGCGGATTTGCCTGTGGTGACTGGTCAGGTGACCAATGGCTTTGTGAAAAAGCACCTTCTTCCTTTAGGCATGTTGCTCAGTCAAGACGAGTTTTGGAACAATCAGGTGATGCAAATCCAAGTACAACCCAATCAGGACATCGATTTGGTGCTCCGTGTAGGCAATGCCCTGGTGCACCTCGGAAAAGCGGAAAATTTTGACCAAAAACTCAACAACCTCCGCGCATTCTACGAAAAGGTGTTGCCCAACGTGGGCTGGAACCGCTACCAAGCTATTTCAGTGGCGTATGAAAATCAAGTGATTGGCATCAAACAAGAACCCTAACCTCTGCTCACTCCTCCGACCGTTTCTTTGGCGGCTCAGTCCAGCAAAGACTACTCGTGCTTCAGTGCTTCGACATTGAACCTCAAAATAAATACTCTTCCACAACCGATAATAAGAAAACTATCTTCCTATGCCACAAGACAGCTTCATTGCAGCCATTGTTCTTGGATCGTTCCAAACCACTGGCATCGTAGGTCAGAAGACCGCTGACGGTAGCATCAAGGTGCTCTCCTTCATCTCCACACTTTCCTCAGAGTTCATTAGCAAAGGTCGTGTCTACAACTTGGAGAAAATGACCAACTGCTTGAAACATCAAAGAACATCTGGAAGAGAAAATCAATTGCAACATAGGAAAGTTCTATGTATCGGTCAACTGCATGGGCATTCGCTCTATCACCAACAGCGTGACCCTTCCTTTCAGCTCACGCGAAACCATTACATCTGACGTGGTGCGCATGGTGCTCGAACACAACCAAGAGACACGCAGCAATGACCATCTCTATCTGGAAGCTATTCCTCTGGAATATCGCGTGGGTTCGATGGTGACCAATGAACCCGTGGGCATGCAAAGCGATAACATCCGTGCCGACTTCCTCAACATCTCTTGCAATAGCACGGTGATTGAAACTATCGAAACGTGCTTCCGTCGTGCCGGTATCACGATCGCTAAACTCACTATTTCTGCAACAGATTTGGCTAACGTGATTCCTACGGAACAAGAACGCAACTCGGGTTGCATCTTCGTGGACATGGGTAGTCAAACCACTACTGTGGCGGTGTATAAGAGTCGTTTGTTGCGTCATCTAGCTGTGATTCCGTTGGGTAGCGACAACATTACTCAGGACATCGTGAAAGTGTTCAACTGCGACGAAAATCGTGCTGAGGAATTGAAGCGTACTTATGGTTATCCTGATTTCCAAACCTGGAAGAAAGCGAAGAGTCTCACATCACTCTCGAGGGCGGTCGCAAATATAGCCAGAAGAATCTGCTAGAAATCATCGAGGCTCGTGTGGAAGAAATCGTACAAAACGTGGCAGAACAAGCCAAACGTGCTAATATCGATTTGGACAAACTCGTTAATGGCGTGATTGTCACTGGCGGAGCTGCCCAACTGCGCAATATCAACAAGGCATTTGAGCAACACTTCAAAGATCTCAACCTCCGCATCGTGAACACGCCTCCTCGTTTGAGCGTGATTGCTGACGACAGCCGCTTCAACCAAAGCGGAACGTACAACGTGGGATTGGCGATTATCGAAACCGGCGAAATCAACTGTAACGGTGGCGAACGCGTGACTCCTCAACAACCTTTGTTGTTCCCAGAAGAACACGAAGAAACACAGGATGCAACTCCTGAAGTTCCCGAAACTCCTGCTGTAGAAACACCAGAACAACAAGAGGAACCAAAGCCCAAAAAGGACAGCTGGTTTAAGCGCGTAGGAAAATACCTTTCTTCACTGGTCAGCGACAACGACTAACATACTAGACAACTTAGCTTCTCTGCGTTCGGAGCACACACAGATCGAGAAGGATTGTTGGATACAGACTGCTCAAGGGACATCGTTTGAAACATACAGTCTTGTATAAGCTGCACAATCCCTTGAGTTTGGCGCAAACCACTCGATACACTCCGCTTGATGCTCGATGCTATGTTTATTTCTTCCTTTTCATCATAGTACCTTCCCCCAAACTCTCCTACCTCTATGAGTGAGAATAACGATAACTTCCAAGAGACTCCCATCATCGATATGGGTTTTGAAGCTGACACCACAGTCTCTTTTCCAGATACTAACGAAACTTCTGAGACCGCGACAAGCTCTGTCGATGTACCTCAGACAGCTTCCGAAGCTCCCAGCGAAAACATGATTCTAGACATGGGCAATCCTGCTACAACTCCCAGCATCATCAAGGTGATTGGTGTGGGTGGTGGCGGTGGAAATGCCGTAAACTACATGTACCGCACGGGGATCAAGGAGGTGAACTTCGCAGTTTGCAACACCGACTCCAAAGCGCTGCAGGATTCTCCCGTACCTTACAAGGTGCAACTGGGAAAGATGGTCTTGGCGCTGGCAACCGCCCCGAGCGTGCTCGTCAGGCTGCCAATGAAAGCATCGACCAAATCCGCGCTTTGCTGGATGCTAATACCAAGATGGTATTCATCACTGCTGGTATGGGCGGTGGTACTGGTACAGGCGCAGCACCCGTGATTGCACACGAAGCCAAAGAGCGTGGCATTCTCACAGTGGGTATCGTCACTATTCCCTTCCAATTTGAAGGTAACAAGAAGATTGACCAAGCGCTTGATGGAGTAGATGCTATCGCTAAGGAGGTAGATGCGCTCTTGGTAATCAACAATGAATTGTTGCGCACGGTGTATCCAGACCTGACCTTCCGTTCGGCATTTGAAAAAGCGGACACTACACTCTCTACGGCTGCACGATCCATCGCAGAAATTATCACGATGCATGGTATCATCAACCTTGACTTCCAAGACGTCTGCACCGTGTTGCGCCAAGGGGGTATCGCCCTCATGAGCACAGGATATGGCGAAGGGGAGAACCGTGTGAGAGAAGCCATCGAAGATGCGCTCAACTCTCCGCTCCTCAACAACCGCGACATCAAGAGTTCGACAAAGATTCTCCTCTCGATCTCCTTCAACGATCTCCCAGACGAAGACAACGAACCTCAAGAGTTGATGATGGAAGAAATCAACGAGGTGGACAAGTTTATGTCGGAATTCCGCAAGGATGTCGAAACCAAATGGGGGGTATCTATCGACCGCACCTTGGGTAAGAAGGTGAAAGTGACGATTCTTGCCACTGGCTTCGACGTTAATGCCATCCCAGGCATGGAAGAACACCTCGCAGCTAAGAATTCTGAAGAAGAGCAACGCAACGCTCAAGAGGAGAACGAACGTGCAGAACGTCGTGGTCAATACTACCAAACGAACAATCCTAAGGGAGTTCAACCACGTTTCTACAAGATTTATCTTTGAACCAGAAGATTTGGAGAACGAAGAACTTGTATCTCTCGTTGAAGCGATTCCCACTTGCCGCCGTACCAAAGAACAGCTCAGTGAAATCCGCAGCAAGACACAAGGTATGGAGATTATCGAAAGCTAATCTCCACTCCTTCGTCAGCTGTAGCCTCTCCAGCATTCACCTTACAAGTACTTCACCGCAAGGCTTCATCTATCTCACCTAACGCCGTCACACTATATGTCTGAACAATTATACACCTCATCTCTCGATATAGAATTGCCTCCTACAGCACCGGCTCTCCCTGCCAACATCAAGGTCATCGGTGTAGGAGGTGGCGGTGGTAATGCTGTCGCCAACATGTATCGTGAAGGCATCGAAGGAGTACACTTCATCGTGTGCAATACCGACTCCAAAGCACTCGAAGACTCTCCCATCTCTCACCAAGTGCAGCTTGGTCCTGGTTTAGGAGCTGGCGGACGCCCTGAGAAGGGTGCTGAACTTGCGGAGAAGCACGTGGATGAAATCATCAAGGCTCTCGGCACCGACACTAACATGCTCTTCATCACGGCGGGCATGGGAGGTGGCACTGGCACAGGAGCTGCGCCAATCATCGCTCGAGAAGCCATGAAACTGGGCATCCTCACCGTGGGCATCGTCACTATCCCCTTCAAGTTCGAGATGCCGAAGCAAATCGACAAAGCCCTTGATGGTGTAGCACGCATTGCACAAGAAGTAGATACGTTGTTGGTCATCAACAATCAGCGATTGCTCGAGATATATTCCGATTTCAGTGCTCAACGCCTTCCGCAAGGCGGACCAGACGCTCACCAACGCGGTAAACTCCATCGTAGAAGTGATAAAGATGCGCGGTCGTCAAGGACTCTTCGGCATGAACCTCGACTTCCAAGACGTCGACACCTGTCTTCGAGGAGGTGGGGCTGCGATTATGGCTACAGGCGAAGGCAGAGGAGAACACAGACTGCGTGAAGCCATCCAAAGCGCACTCCATTCTCCCCTTCTCAACGACACGGATGTGCAAAAGAGTCTCTCGTTACGCCTTGCCATCTTCAGTCCTCCTGAGAGCACGGGCAACGCACTCATGATTGAAGAACTCAATGAAGTAGACGACTTCATGAAAGGTTTTGAGACCAATCCTGACTTTAAGCCTGGATTTGTAGAAGACCCTCGACTTACAGACGAAGTTAAGGTGATTATCATTGCATCAGGCTTCCACAAAAAGCCCGAAAAGGAAGAAGATACACCACAGGCTCGCGAACAAGAAAAGATTCGTGACGACCGCCGAGGACGCTACTACGACCCCAACAACGAAAAGTCGCGCCGCCGTCCGCGCATCTACATCTTCGGCGACGAAGAGCTCGACAACGAAGAACTCGTGCACCAACTTGAGGCTCGTCCCACAGTGCGCCGCACAGACAGTGACCTAGTCAAACTCCACGAGATTGGAGGAAGCAGTCATCCTATCGAGATTATGCTTGACTAAGCACCAACCAGCGCAGAAAAAGGCTACGATGCGCTTCATCGATTCCCCACCAACCCACAATATTGCTATGCTTTTCGATCAAATCAGCACAGACATCATGGCCGCTATGAAGGCCAAAGACAAAGTGCGCACCCAAGCGTTGCGCAACATCAAGAAGTATTTCATCGAAGCCAAAACCGCACCTGGCAGCAATGGTGAACTCACCGACGAGGCTGCGATGAAGATTTTGGCAAAACTTGCTAAACAAGGTCGCGATACTGCTCAACTTTACACGGAGCAAAACCGCCCCGACCTTGCAGAAGGCGAATTGGCAGAAGTAGCAGTCATCGAAACTTACCTCCCCAAACCGCTCACTGACGAAGAACTCACCGCTGCACTTCGCGACATCATCGCAGAAGTAGGCGCCACTTCTCCCAAAGAAATGGGTAAAGTGATGGGAGTTGCCTCTACACGCTTGGCGGGCCGCGCAGATGGTCGCGCCATTAGCACCAAAGTCAAAGAACTTTTGAGCTAAACAGTCTACCCCTTTCTCTCTAACTCACAAGGTTCATCCCTCACCCTCCTTACAACCCACCCGTGTAAACAGTTTTACAAGGGTGGGTTTGCTTTTTTATCTGGAAAAACCTCTCTATTTTCGACCAACAACTCAAAAAAAATCACTAACTTAGCGTGCCGAAATACGACTCATTTCGTCTATCAGTTCAGTTGCTAGAAACCTTCACCTCGTTGTTTCAAGAAGAATGGGCATCACCCAAAGATGAAGAGACCCCTCATTTACGAAGCATGTTTCCTCATTCAGAGTCAAGGTAAAAATAGCTTCCAACTGCTTTCTATCTCCACACAGGGAGAACCGCTCTCCACAAAATCCCCTGCCCCATGATATATAAGTGGAACTACCACACCCCTTCCTTAGAAGAAACCAACGAAGCCGCCCGCCTCGCTGCACAAGTGGGTGTGCATCCCGTCTTTGGTCAGATGCTGCGCGATCGTGGCATCTATTCTCCTTTCGAAGCTCGGAGATTCTTCCGCCCCCAACTCACAGACCTCCACGACCCCTTCCTCATGAACGACATGCAGGTGGCTGTGGAGCGTCTCAACGAGGCTATCGCACGTAAGGAGCGCATCATGGTCTATGGAGATTACGACGTCGATGGCGTCACCTCAGTGGCATTGGTCTATAAATTCATTAGCCACCACTACTCCCAAGTAGATTACTACATCCCCGATCGCTACGATGAGGGTTATGGTGTATCACGCAAAGGAGTGGAATTTGCGGCAGAAATGGGCGTGCGCCTCATCATCGTGCTCGACTGCGGCATCAAAGCCATCGACGAGATAGCCTATGCCAAGGAACTTGGCATCGACTTCATCATCTGCGACCACCACGTGCCCGACGAAGTACTCCCTCCTGCAGTGGCGATTCTCAACCCCAAACGTCGCGACAACCGTTATCCCTACACTCACCTCTCAGGTTGTGGCGTAGGGTTCAAGTTCATGCAAGCCTTTGCCGCCAACAATGGCATTGAGTTCAACCGACTCCATGAATTGCTCGACCTTTGTGCCGTGTCCATCGCTTCTGACATCGTTCCCATCATGGGCGAGAATCGCATCCTGGCACACCATGGTTTGCGACGTCTCAACTCCAATCCTTCCATCGGACTTCAAGCCATCATCGAGGTCTGTGGACTGCGCGATCGCGAACTCACGATGAACGACATCATCTTCAAGATTGGACCACGCATCAATGCTTCGGGTCGCATGCAAAATGCAAAGAAGCTGTGCAACTTCTGGTGGAAAAAGATTACCAAGTAGCTCTAGAACAAGCCTCGCACATCAATCTCTACAACGAAGCGCGTAAGGATCTCGACCGCCAAATGACCGAACAAGCCACCAACCAAGTGAGTCAGATGGAAGGTTTGGAAGAACGTCGTGCCATCGTGGTCTACAACGAAGAGTGGCACAAAGGCATCATCGGCATTGTAGCCTCTCGCGTCACCGAACAATACTATCGTCCTGCCGTGGTCTTGACACGCACGGGCGACATGGCGACTGGTTCCGCACGCTCCGTCACTGGATTTGATGTCTACAAAGCCATTCACAGCTGTGCAGATTTGCTAGAGAATTTCGGAGGTCACCCTTATGCTGCCGGACTCACACTCCCTGCGGAGAATGTGGCAGAGTTCACCCGAAGATTTGAAGAATATGTGACCCAACACATCCTCGACGAACAGACGCAAGCCAGTCTTGACATCACCGCTGTCTTAGATTTCCAAGATGTAAACTTCGATTTCTATCAACAACTGCGCAAATTCGCACCCTTCGGTCCTGGCAATGAGCGTCCCCTCTTCTGCACCCACCGCGTCTACGACTATGGCACCTCCAAAGTAGTCGGTCGCGGACAAGAGCACATCAAACTCGAGTTGGTGGACAACAAGTCCAACACCATCATGAACGGCATCGCCTTCGGACAGAGTTCGCAAGCCCGCTACATCAAGACGCGTCGCGCTTTCGACATCTGCTACGCCATCGAAGAAAATAGCCACAAACGCGGTGAAGTGCAACTACAAATCGAAGACATTCGTCCCTGCGAATAGCCCACACGTTCTCACGCGCCACCACCGACTTCCACCCTCTGTTGCGCCACATCCTATGTGCCTCTTGACTGTTAGTCGAGCTTATCTCTCTGCGCGACACGAGAAAATCTCTGGCAACTTCTATTCATCTCCTCACCTCATGAGCGAAACTCCTCTCTCGAAGAACTTTCCTCTCTCTGCACTTGACCAACAACTGCAGGAGGTGCTAGGTGCGCCCATAGAAATGCCGACAGACTACGTGCCACCTTCCTCCGCACTCCCTTCTGTAGCCACCATCGGCACGGACGAGACTGGCGAACTTCCCACCGACCCACGCATCATGCTGCAGCGCGTGTGGGGTTATCCAGATTTTCGCGGCATCCAACGCGACATCATCGACAGCATATTGGCAGGACACGACACGCTCGGACTCATGCCCACAGGCGGTGGCAAGAGTCTCACCTTCCAGGTGCCTGCCATGATGATGGAAGGCACGTGTTTGGTCATTACTCCGCTCATTGCGCTGATGAAAGACCAAGTGGAACACCTACGACGCAAGGGCATCCGCGCCACTGCCATCCATTCGGGGCTATCACGCGACGAAATTAACCAAGAACTGGACAATGTAATTCTCGGACGCTACAAGTTTCTTTATCTTTCGCCCGAACGATTGCACACCGATCTCTTCCAGCTCAAGCTCAACTACATGAAGGTGAGCTTCATCGCTGTGGACGAAGCGCACTGCATCTCGCAGTGGGGCTACGATTTCCGCCCTTCTTATCTCCAACTCAAGGAAATCCGCCAACTACTACCAGAAACCTATCCTCGCTCTCACGGCTACTGCCACTAATCTCGTAGTAGACGACATTCAACAACAACTTCGCTTTCGAGAGAAACGCGCCTTCCGCATGAGTTTTGCGCGTCCCAATCTCACCTATATAGTGCAGATGAGCGACGATAAACTAGGAGATTTAATCCAACTTTTGGAACAAAGTGAAGGTTCTGCCATCGTCTACACCCGTTCGCGTGGTGGCACGCGCGACACAGCCCTCGCCCTCCAAGCCGCAGGACTTTCTGCGCTCTACTACCACGCAGGACTCCCCACAGCCGACAAGGCTTTTCGCCAAGAGTCGTGGCAGCGCGACGAAGCTCGCGTGATGGTTGCCACCAATGCTTTCGGCATGGGCATCGACAAACCCGATGTGCGACTGGTGGTGCACCTCGACCCTCCCGACTCCATCGAAGCCTATTTCCAAGAAGCTGGACGCGCCGGCAGAGATGGTGCACCAGCTCGCTCCATCCTCCTCTTCAATGCCCGTGACACCCGAAGTCTCTCCCAACGCATAGGACAAACCTTCCCTGCCAAAGACAAGGTGCGCGAGATTTACGATGATGTTGCCTATTTTCTCCAAGTGGGAGAGGGTGAAGCCGAGGGCAAAGTGCGCGAATTTGATTTAGAAAAATTCTGCGCCAAGTTCAAGCATTTCCCCCTCACCGTGGTCAATGCCTTCATCATCTTGGAGCGCGCCGGCTATCTGTCCTACACCGACAAACACGACACAAAATCGCGCATCATGATGATTGTGCAGCGCGATGAACTCTACCGCATTCACCTCCGCGCACGCCGTGGCGACAAGGTGCTCACCACACTTTTGCGCCAATACACTGGTATTTTCTCCGACTACATCTTTATCGAAGAAGCTACCCTTGCCGAAAAGTGCGATCTCACCGAGCATCAAGTCTATCATGCACTCAAAGCACTCAACGCTGAGCGCATCATTCACTACATTCCTCGCAAGAATGTGGCTACAGTGACCTATCTCACGCCTCGGGTGGATGGACAAAAATTGGCACTCACGCCCGAAGTCTACGAAAAGCGTCTGGAACAATATGAACACCGCATCAACAGCATGCTCACCTATTGCACCGACCCGACCACTTGTCGTAGCCAACTGCTTCTCTCCTATTTCGACGAGACGGACTCCACTCCTTGCGGTCTCTGCGACGTGTGCCAAGACCATCCACTCTCAACCACCAGCAACGAGGAACTCTGCGCACAACTGCTTCAGGTTTTAGAAGATGGACAAGGACACGCAGCCAGTGAATTCCAGTTTGCCCACCTCGACGAGCACCGCGTGCAGCAAGCCATTGCACAACTTCTCAACGACGAAGCCATCACTTTCGATGGCGCCCTCTTTTACAAGGTATAATTCCCCAATAACGTCTTTCTAATTCTTCATTCCAGTGGTACTCAACTACATTTGGTTAGCATTTTTCCTCATCGCTTTTGTCATTGCAGTGGTGAAATTGCTCTTCTTTGGCGACACAGAAGTGTTTCCCAACATTATGGCGTCTACCTTTGACACTGCCAAGACGGCTTTTGAAATCTCTCTCGGACTCACGGGAGTGTTGTCGCTGTGGATGGGCATTATGCGCATCGGTGAAAAGGGCGGTGTCGTGGCTGTGCTTGCCAGATGGCTTGGACCACTTTTCAAACGCCTTTTTCCCGAAATTCCGGAAGGGCACCCCGTGGTGGGCAACATCTTTATGAATCTTTCTGCCAACATGCTGGGACTGGACAACGCTGCCACGCCGCTCGGACTCAAAGCTATGGAAGGGTTGCAAGAACTGAATCCGAACAAGGAGCGCGCTACGAATGCGATGATTATGTTTTTGGTGCTCAACACCAGCGGATTGACGCTGATTCCCATCTCCATCATGGTCTATCGTGCTCAACAAGGAGCTGCGAACCCCACCGATGTCTTTATACCCATCCTCTAGCCACCTTCTTTTCCACACTGGCTGGCATCATCATCACTGCCCTCTATCAGCGCATCAACCTATTCAACCGCACCCTCCTCCTCACCCTCGGAGGGGCAAGCATAGTCGTAGCAGGTATCATCTACGGCATGGCTTCGCTCGATGAAACCATGATGAACCTCGTGGGCACCACCTCTGCCAACGTCATTTTGTTTTCCATCATCATAGCCTTCCTCATCGCAGGGATGCGACGCCGCATCAACGTCTACGAAACTTTTGTGGAAGGTGCCAAGTCGGGCTTTGAAACTGCCGTGCGCATCATCCCCTATTTAGTGGCGATGCTCGTGGCGATTGGTGTGTTCCGCGCCAGTGGTGCCATGGATGCCCTCATCGGTGGCGTGCAATGGTGCGTCACTCAGTGCGGACTCGATGCACAATGGGTGGGTGCGCTGCCCACCGCCTTGATGAAACCTCTCTCGGGTTCTGGCGCACGTGGCATGATGGTCGATGCGATGCAAAACCACGGTGCCGACTCTTTCGTGGGGCGCTTGTCGTGCATCTTCCAAGGCAGCACCGACACTACGTTCTACATTCTTGCCGTCTACTTCGGCAGCGTAGGTATCCGCCACACGCGCCACGCAGTCATGGCTGGCTTGCTCGCCGACCTCGCTGGCATCCTCTCCGCCATCGGCATTTGCTATCTATTCTTTGGATAGCCCTTCGAGGGAACTCCCCAAGAAAATTTCCCCAGTTCTAGTCTTACTGCACCGCAAGGGGAATATGTGAAGGTGAACGTTCCTTAAAACAGGCTTTCTCGCGCACGCGAACACGCGCGTACATACAGTATTTTCGACTTTTTGCTTTCACAACCTTCACAGATTTTGCTGTAACTCACTCTATCACAGCGAACAACACGCATTTTTCGGACAATTATTAACATTTCCACAACGATACCTAAAGGCAGAGGAAGTGCATCACCTGAAATTTCACGCGAAAAGCAAGCACCTAATCCTCTGATAAACATACCACTACAAACAATTCTGTGAAGGTTGTGAAAGCAAAAAGTACAAAATCGCCGTTATACGCGCGCGCGAGAAACTAACTCTGTCTTTGCCGCAGCACTCCAACAGTTGTGTTCCACATCTTCCAAAGGCTTTCCGATAACATTCAGAAAAAAACTCCCACATTCTTCAGAAAATCTCCCACGTTTTTCGGAAAAAAAGCTCCGACGTTTTCTGAAAAAACTCCGACGTTTTTCCATTTTTCTCGGACATTACCTCACGACACTCGGACATTTTTCCAAGATACTCCAATGATCTTTCGGTTTCTCTAACAGGTCTTGTGGACACTCCGCAGTCACGCAAACTTTTTTTTCAGCAGTGCACCATGAACCGTAGGCTCTGCTCATGAACAGGAGGAAGGGGAAGCCCACAACCATCGCTAGCCGAAAGAGCGAAACACGTTTTTTTCAGGATAGAGGCGCGGTGTTTCCAATAACATTTCATACCTTTGCACTTGTCTCACGGAGGAAAATTCTCCACAACAAATCACAACAATGAAGACTCCCATCCAAACTAACCAAGCTCCTGCCGCCATCGGTCCTTATTCTCAAGCCATCGAAGCAGGTGGCATGGTGTTCGTAAGCGGACAACTCCCTATCGATCCTGCAACGGGCGAATTTGCTGCAGGCGACATCCAAGCCCTCACCCACCAATCGCTCACCAACCTCAAGCACGTGCTCGAAGCAGCCGGTCTCACCCTCGCCAATGTGGTGAAGACTACAGTATTCTTGGCAGACCTCGCAGACTTCGCAGCGATGAATGAAGTGTATGCCACCTATTTCTCTGCTCCTTTCCCCGCTCGTTCTGCCGTAGCAGTGAAGACATTGCCCAAGAATGCTCGAGTGGAAATCGATGCATCGCTGTACGTTAAGTCCTCACCCACCCTTGTCATAGCACATTGAGTAGGTTTGTGCACTCTTTCGAACCATTGACCAGCAAGAAAATCGCCCAAAAGGGGTCAAAAAATGCACAAACAGGGGGTATTTGCGCAAAAAACATACATTTTCCTCACTAATTATTTGTGAGTATTGAAAATAAGGCTTACCTTTGCAGCCATAATTACGATAATTGATAATATTACTCATCAAAAATAACAATAACAATCATGTCTGAAATTGCAGAAAAAGTAAAGGCTATCATCGTTGAGAAGCTCAGCGTTGACGCAGCTGACGTTAAGGACGAAGCAAGCTTCACCAACGACCTCGGTGCTGACTCTCTCGAAACAGTAGAGCTCATGATGGATCTCGAAAAGGAATTCAACATCACTATTCCTGAAGAAGTATCTGAAAAGATCGCTACTGTAGGTCAGGCTATCGAATACATCGAAGCTAACGCCAAGTAATCTTAGCCTGCGCCAAAAAGGAGAGGTCGCCACGCACGACCGCCTTGCAGTTTGAATGTGCTAATGTGTACAGGCTCCATGTGGTGCCTACATATTAGCACATTTAAGTTTACTGCGTCAGCGCAGACTGACTTCCGCGCCATCCAGCGTAGAAGTTCATTCTTCACTACCTCAACTCACACTCACAATGGAACTTAAACGAGTAGTAGTCACCGGTCTTGGTGCAATTACCCCAGTTGGTAACAATATTCAATCTACTTGGGACAACCTTCTCAAGGGTGTAAGCGGTGCCGCACCTATCAAAGGATTCGACGCCTCTCAGTTCAAAACGCATTTTGCCTGCGAAATCAAGGATTTGCGGCAGCAGATTTCATTGACCGCAAAGAGCTCCGCAAGATGGACCTCTATGAGCAATATGCACTCGTAGCAGCAATGGAAGCTGTCAAAGACAGTGGAATGGACCTCGAGACTATCGACAAGGACAATATCGGTGTGGTGCTCGGAGTGGGCATCGGTGGTATTCACACCTTCGAAGAACAAATCGGCGAATACGCACGCACCCACGAAGAAAAGGGCCCTCGCTTTAGCCCCTTCTTCATCCCCAAGATGATTGCTGACATTGCATCTGGTCGCATCTCCATCCAATATGGATTCCACGGACCAAACTACACCACAACTTCGGCTTGTGCTTCTTCTACCAACGCCATTGCTGATGCCTTCAACCTCATCCGTTTGGGCAAAGCTAATGTGATGGTCACTGGTGGTGCTGAAGCTGCTATCAGCCCTGGTGGACTTGGTGGTTTCAATGCTATGCACGCGCTCTCTACCCGCAACGACGATCCCACACGCGCTAGCCGTCCCTTCAGCGCAAGCCGCGACGGTTTTGTGATGGGTGAAGGCGCTGGTATTCTCATTCTCGAAGAACTCGAGCACGCTAAGGCTCGCGGTGCGAAGATTTATTGCGAATTGGCTGGTGCTGGCATGAGTGCCGACGCTCACCACCTCACCGCTTCTCACCCCGAAGGTCTCGGTGCAAGTCTCGTGATGCAACGCGCCCTCCAAGATGCTGAGCTCAACCCCGAAGACATCGACTACATCAACGTGCATGGTACGTCAACTCCTGTGGGCGACCCCTCAGAAGTAAAAGCTATCAGCAAGGTATTTGGCGAGCATGCTTACAAGCTCAACATCTCCTCTACTAAGTCTATGACAGGTCACCTCCTCGGTGCTGCTGGTGCTGTGGAAGCTATCATTTGCTGCCTCTCAGTGCAAAACGACATCATCCCTCCCACCATCAACCACGATGAGGACGACCGCGATGAAAACATTGACTACAACATGAACTTCACGTTCAACAAGGCTCAACAACGCACTGTGCGTGCTGCCCTCTCCAACACATTCGGATTTGGTGGCCACAATGCCTGCTGCATCGTGAAGAAGTATCAAGACTAATCACAGTCTGGTCGACACATCGCACAAACTTTGATATAATTCTTTGTACGCTTGGCTGATACCTCGTATCGGTTAAGCGTACAAAATTATTTTGTGTCGTCCAACTTCAACTCAGTATGAAAAATCTTTTCGACAGAGCCAGACTCTTTTTTAGCAAAGACAAAGAGTTTCGCTCCGCCCTCTATCAAATTATGGGGTTCTGTCCGCACAATATCGATTTGTACCGCACAGCCTTTGCCCATAAATCACACGAATACCGCTCTAAAAAGACGGGCAACAAGCCCCTCAACAACGAACGTCTAGAGTTTCTCGGCGATGCCGTGCTCGAAACAGTCGTGAGCCACATCGTTTATCGACAATATCCCAACAAGCGCGAAGGATTCCTCACCAACACTCGCTCTAAAATCGTTTCCCGCGAATCGCTCGGCAAACTGGCGAAAGAACTAGGCATTGATCGCCTCATCCAAAGCCAAACACACGGCCGCACACACAACTCCTACCTCGAAGGTAACAGTTTTGAAGCCCTCATGGGTGCCATCTATCTCGACCGCGGTTTCCGCTATGCGTTTCAATTTATCGAGAAGCGCATCATCGGTGCTGTGCTCGACCTCGACACGGTGGCAAATAAGGAGGTGAACTTCAAGAGTAAACTCCTGGAATGGAAGCAGAAAAATCGCATCCACCTCGATTTTGTCGACAACATCTCCAACAATTCTAACAGCACAAGCCCATCTTTCCACACCACTGTGGTCATTGAAGGCATCCCTGCTGGAGAAGGCAAGGGATTTTCTAAGAAAGAGAGTCACCAAGCAGCAGCAAAAGACGCACTCACCCAGATGCGTCGTGATGCAGACTTCTTGGATGCAATGTTCCGTGCCAAAGAAAAGCGCACTGCTATGGGAGCGGAGGAGTTTTTTGCCCTTCCTCACATCTCTGAAATCGACGAGCAAATAGCCAAAGAACGCAGTGGCGCGAAGAATGAACGCAACAACAATCGTAGCGAACGCAACGAGCGCAAGAATGAGCGCAAAAACGAGAAAGCTGAACGCAACGAACGCAAGAGCAACAGCGACAACGCTGAACGCGAAGAGCGCAACCAGCGAAAGAACGAAAATGCGGCTCGTGAAGAAAAAGCGCAATGAACGCAAATCTGACAAGGAGGAGCGTAAGAATGAGCGCGACAATTCAAAAGCACAATCGTAAGGAGCGTAAAAATGCATACGAAGAGCAGCAAAATCAACGCTCGGAGCGTAAGAGCGAACGCGAAGAACGAGCAACTCAACCCGTAATTCAAGAAGAACGTAGCGAACAGAAAGCTGCCACTTGTGAACAGAAATCCAACAAGCAGGCGGTGGTTCAGCAAAAGTCTGAAGTAAAGGTAGAGGCACCTCAACAAGCTACTGAAAAGCCCACAGAAAAAGTAGCAAAAGTGGTGACAGCCCTAGCAGAGACTAAAGTCGAAGCTGAAAAGAATGCCCACACACTCTCTACAGAAAAACCCCGTGCTAAGCAAGTTGTAAAGCCTACACCTAACCCAACAACAGAGGCAACGGCTGAAGAAGTAGTGGCAACTCCTGCTGTGGATCAAAGCAAGGAAAAGGTTCAAAAGCAAGAAGAAACGCCCACACTCATTACAGTCGAGTTTGTGGATTTGCCCGAAGAAAAGCAGCAAAATCCAATAGTAGAACCACAAGTTGTGGCTACCGAGCCTGTAGCTGAGACTCCGAAGGCGACTCTTGAAGACCTACAACAAGAGCTGGATCAGTGGACAGAAGCAGCCGACCACGCTTGCGAAATCACCCCTACTGATACTCCTATTTCTACAGAGGAGATTCGTTCTTTCACTACGGAACAATCTACCAACTCAGTAAAAGAGGCTCCAGTGGCTCCTCAAAAAACAGAGCATGAAGAGGTGAACGCAGAACCCACTCCTGAAAAGGAAGAAGTGGCGCCTGAAATGCCCAATAATGTGGCAAACACAACAGAAGCTGTTCCTCAAAACTTCCGTGATGCTGTAGCCCCCTCACCAGAATTGAAGGAAGAGGCGATAGCAACTGTCCTCACTGAAGAGCCAACGGAAGAACCTACTGTAGCTGTGGAAGCAGTGACTCAAGAGCCTACTGAGCACTCCGAAGAGCATACAGCAGCAGAGAACAAGGAAGCTACCAACGCCACCGAAGAGCCTGCTCCTCGTGTGCGTACCGAGCAAGAGAAGAAGCGCGCGCGTCGCCAAAACAAGCGACAAAGCGCGGCTGACTTCACCAACACGACTCTGCCCCCAGCCGAACAGAGCCACCGCGCTCAGAAGGCAGAACGCAAGCTCCAAGAGCAAGCGGAGAAGCGCAAGGAAGAAGCGCGTCAACGTCAAGTGAAGAAGGTGCAACAAGAATTGGCTGAAACCTTCCAACTCGATGTAGACATTGATGATTTCATGGTAGTGGACACTACTCCATCTAGCGAAACCAGTGCCTCAAAAGCTAATGAAGCTAATGCAACAAAGGCAAATGAAGCGGCAAAGACTGGCAACCCCGAAGAAAAGCGCAAGAACAATCGTTCGCGCGGTGGACGTCGCGGTGGAAACAACCGCCGCCATGGTAACCGCTCCAACACTGCGAAAGGAGAAAGCAAGGAAGGGGGCAAGTCAGCTCCCACTGCTGCTCACAACTCCCAAGAGGCATAAGCCTTTTCTTCCTACCGATTAGAAGCTCCTTCCCAACCTTGGGAAGAGCTTCCCTATTTAGAAACCCATAAGATAGACATATCACATCAACATGGCGTATATGACCCAAGAAGGCTACGACAAGCTCGTGGCTCAGCTCCGACACATGGAGCAAATCGACCGTCCCGCTGCCTCTGCTGCTATTGCAGAAGCACGTGATAAGGGCGACCTTTCCGAGAATGCTGAATACGATGCGGCAAAAGAAGCGCAGGCGATTCTCGAAACTAAAATCAATGAACTCAAAGCGACCATCGCCACCGCTAAAATCATCGACACGTCAAAGATTCGCACCGACGTGGTGCAAATCCTCTCTACTGTGGAGATGAAGAATGTGAAGGTTGGTGCTGTGATGAAATACACCATTGTTTCCGAAAGTGAAGCTGACCTTCGCGCAGGAAAAATTTCAAGCACCACTCCCATCGCACAAGCCTTGCTTGGTCACAAGGTGGGCGACGTGGTAGACGCACAAACTCCTCGCGGTGTGATTCAGCTTGAGATTCTCAAAATCTCTGTAGATTAACAAGAACTTCCCGTTGATTAACGAGAACACTCCCAATGGAGTGCAACACTATTGGGGATTTTCCCCTCTTCTCACAGAGATTAGTGGATAATTCACCAACTTAAGACAACGCTTTCTCCTCTAAAATGTAAAATTAGATGCGAGAAAGCGTTTTTTATGTGGCAAAAGTTTGGCAGAATGCACCAAATAAATTACATTTGCTCCTAAACAAACTAGCTTCTCTTGCTATTCTCTAGCGAATGCCATCCTTGAAAGCGACAAACTGTAGCTTTACAATAGGGAGCATCCTTGGAAAGCAATCTCAGAGTAGCCCTTATCCATTGCATCTTATGAAGAAAATCTACTCTCTCCCCACTTTTCTCGTTATGCTCGTGTTCGCCGCAATGAGTTTTTCGGCTTGCGACATCTACATCAACGACGAATATGACCCCTACTACCCCACAGGACGTGGTGATCGCGGACGCGCCAATGTAATCTCAGGAGAATGGCAAGGCGACTTCGGCATGTTCTACACAGCCACTAACCCCTACACAGGTCGTGGTGTGCAGTTTGACGCAAGCAACACCTACATCCTCTTCCAAAGTGATTACTATTATGGAACTAGCGGTACGGGAAAACAGATTGACTTCTACAATTATGGTCCCATCCGTCAACGCTACCACCGCTTTGTGTGGGAGGTGCGCAATGGTGTCCTCTATCTTAGCTATCCAGGAGAACCTGCGCTCAATGTTGCCATCTACGACTACGCTTTGAACAACTCTTACTTCACGGGCTACGCAGGCGACAGCCGCTTCCGTTTCAACCTTCGCAAGTTGAATTATGGACTCTGGAGTAACTATGCCCTCACTGACTTTGATGATCCTTACGATGGATGGTCATGGAATGGTCTGCGCAGCGTGCAAGATGCAGACGCAAGTGCACAAGACGCTGCCATACTCCCCAATTCTCCTCAACAAGGCGTTGTAGGCGGTCGCAAGTAAATTGTAGGTAGCTGCAAGGAAAGATTTAGATAGCAGCAAATAAGTAGTAGACGGTGGTAAATAATTTATACGCTGTCGCAAATTATCGGACTTCTCTTTGGAGGTAGCAAATTGCCACTTCCAACAGATATCCCAACTCTCATTATAGCTAACTGATATGAGTATCTTTTCCAAAATCGCCGCTGGCGAAATCCCCTCTTATAAATGCGCAGAGAGTGACAAGTTCTACGCTTTTCTCGACATCAACCCCGTAGCGCTCGGCCACACTTTGGTGATTCCACGTCAAGAAACAGACTATATCTTTGACCTTGATGATGAACTCCTTGCCGAATATCAGGTCTTTGCCAAGCGTGTAGCTCGCGCCATCGAGACGGTGCTTCCCTGCCGCAAAGTGGGCATGGCTGTGATTGGTCTTGAAGTGCCACATGCACACATCCATCTCATTCCCTTGAAAGAAGAAGGAGATATGGATTTCCGCAAACCCAAATTGGAAGTTGCACCAGAAAAAATGGCGGAGACTGCTGAAGCCATCTTTGCCGCTTTCCAACAAGGCTAACGCGAGTGCCGCATTCTACAGACCTCAGTGCAACACTGATGAGAAAAAGAGGGTACAATCTCTATATTTTTTTAGAGATTGCACCCTCTTTGCGCGTATATTGCGCCGATTCTTTGGTGTAGTCGCCACAAAATTGTAATTTTGCTCCTTACTAGCTTATATATTCGCCAGTCTATCTGCAACAACCGCCCATTTAATGCAACAAACTTTTGAACTCATCGCCAAAACTTTCCAAGGTCTAGAAGAAGTTTTGGCACAGGAACTCATCGAACTCGGTGCCGACGACGTGCAAATCGGCCGCCGCATGGTCTCTTTCTCGGGTAACCAAGAAATGATGTACCGTGCCAACTTCTGCCTCCGCACGGCAGTCAGAGTGTTGAAGCCCATTCTCCACTTCCGCGCCAAGGATGCGGAAGCCGTTTACAAGGCAGTGAAGGGAATTGAGTGGAACGAAATTCTCGATCTCGACACTTCTTTTGCTGTAGACACCACCGTTTATAGCACCGAATTCCGCAATTCTAAGTTTGTTGCCTACAAGGTTAAAGATGCGATTGTCGACTATTTCATGGAAAATACGGACAAGCGTCCCAACATCAGCGTTGCCAATCCCGACATCCGCCTCAACATGCACATTGCAGAAGACAGCTGCACGCTCTTTGGACTCCAGCGGAGAAAGCCTCCACATCCGTGGCTATCGCACAGCTACGGTGGAAGCTCCCATCAACGAGGTGCTCGCAGCAGCTTTGGTCAAGATGAGTGGCTGGGACTTCAACAGCGACTTCATCGATCCTTTCTGCGGATCGGGTACAATTTTAGTGGAAGCCGCCCTCATGGCACGCAACATCTATCCAGGCATCTTCCGCCGCAAGTTTGGATTTGAAAGCTGGAAAGACTTCAATCCCGAACTCCTCAGCAACATCTTCGACGACGACAGCCACGAACGTGAGTTTAATCACAAGATTTACGGCTACGACCTCAACCTTCGCGCCATCGAAGCTGCACAAGACAATGCAAAGTCTGCACGCGTCGCCGACCTCATCACACTCGAGCAGCGCGACATCCGCGATTTCGCCCTTCCCGAAGGCTGCGAAAAAGGCTATCATCGTCACCAATCCTCCCTATGGTGAGCGTCTTCGTCCCGAAGACCTCTCACAAATCTACCGCACACTCGGCACCAAACTCAAGAAAGACTGCCAAGGTTGCGATGCGTGGGTGATTTCTTCTAAGGAAGAATTGTTCGACGACATGCGCCTACGCCCCTCTTTCCGCGTACCGCTCAACAATGGTTCTCTCGACTGCGAACTCCGCAAGTATGTCACCTTCGACGGCAAGCTCGACCAGTTCCGCGCAGAAGGCAACGAGGTGAAGACCGATGCAGAACGTCAGCGCATGAGCGAAAAGGGCCGCTTCCGCGATGGTCGCAAGCGCGAATTTTCTCGCAAACGCTTCAACGACGAAGACGACCGCGACTTCTCCGATCGTGGTGAACGCTCCTTCGACAGAGAACGTAAGCCATTCGATAGAGAGCGTAAATCATTTGACAGAGACCGCAAACCTTTCGATAGAGACCGCAAATCCTTCGACCGCAAAGACCGCTACGAAGATCGCCGTCCTCACTATGAAGACAGCGACTACCGCTCAGGTTTCGACTTCTCCGACGACCCCGAACTCGCAGCCACCTACCGCACCCTCCGTGCACGTCACAGTGCCTTTGAAGGCGTACGAGCTGCCAAAGAGCGCGCAGCACGTGGCGACCGCGGTGAACGCGGCAAGTTTGAACGCCGCGACGACGACCGTTCTCGTGGTCAGCGCGACGACCGCCGTTCTTTCTCTCGTGCTCCACGCAGAGAAGGTGACGACTTCCGCGGTAACCGCGAATTCAAGCGTCGCGACGATAGATTTGAAGGACGTGGCGACCGCAACCGCGGTGATCGCGACCGTGGTGACCGAGGTGAAAGACGAGGAGGCTACGACAAGCGCGGGGGTTTCGACCGCAAGCCCCGTCAAGAAGGCGGTTTCTCTCGCCCCAATCGCGGTGGAAATCTCCGCAAACGTCGCGAAGACTAAAGATTCACATCCTACATCATTCCCACAAGTTGGTCAAATCAGCTTGTGGGAATGAACGATTTTTCTAACTGCCCTCGCTAACTCACTATCTCATTGGCATGAAATACAAATTTACTTTCTTTCTGCTCCTGCCATTTCTTTTCCTCACCGCTATGGCACAAACCAAACAACGTCCCACCCTCGATGACCTCACGTGGGGCGGCACCAACTACTGGAATCTCCAACCCCCATCCGTTCAAACCACATGGTGGGGCGATGCTTTAGTGCAAACCAATGTCAACGATGTGCGCCTTATCCTCGATGCCAAAGGCAAAAAAACTCGGCACAGACGGACAAGTGCTGTTCGATCTCGCAGCCCTCAATAGTGTCCTCGACACCGCACGCTATGGCAAAGCACGCAATCTCATCGGCACCACCTTCCCGGAAGGCACAAAAACCGTAGCCAAGATCACACTCGCCAAGGCTATTGTAGCCTACGACTGGAAGCAAAAAGCCATCGTCTGGACACTTCCGCTCCAAAGAGGCATCGGTCATCAAGACTTCTGCAATGCCTCTCGTTCCCTCGCTTTCACCAAAGACTACAACCTCTTTGTCACCACCTCCGACGGTCGCACTCATCAAGTGTCTACCGATGGCAGCCGCGAACTGCTCTACGGCACTTCTGTTCACCGCGATGAGTTTGGCATCCACAAAGGCACCTTCTGGAGTCCCAAGGGCGACCAGCTCGCTTTCTATCGCATGGATCAGTCCATGGTGACAGACTATCCACAGGTCAACACTTTGGTGAGCCCAGAAGTGCGCATTGCTCAGCCCGATCCCGACAAATATCCCATGGCAGTATGGCGATGCACAAAGTCACTGTTGGCATCTTCTCTCCTGCCACCGACCGCACCGTTTGGTTGGAACTAGGCGACGTCACCGACCGCTATTTCACCAACCTCTCTTGGAGTCCTGACGGCAAAACCCTCTACATCATGGAGGTACCACGCAGCCAAAAGCGTTGCGACCTCGTGGCGTATGATGCCACCACGGGTAAACGCCTCAAGACGCTCTACACCGAGACTAACGAACGCTTCGTAGAACCTCAAAATCCGCTCACCTTCCTCCCTTGGGATGACCACAAGTTCATCTACCAAAGCGAGCGCGATGGCTTCAACCACCTCTACCTCTTCGACACCAACGGCAAGATGCTCCGCCAACTCACGCAGGGCAAGTTTGAAGTGCTCGACCTCCTCGGATTCAACACCGCAAAGCGCAGCATCATCGTTCGCACCAATGAGAGTGGACACATCCGCGAAAACCTCTACGCTGTCGATTTCAAGACCGGTCACCGCACTTTGTTAGACAATGGCGTAGGTTTGCACCGCGCTAGCCTTTCCGAAAATGGTCGCTATCTCCGCGACACTTGGAGCACCCCTACTGACTACCGCCACATCGACATCAAGAGCACCGAGAAGAAACAAACCCTCTCCAGCCTCCTCAATGCCGAAAATCCATGGCGCAACTTCACCATGCCTGAGGTGGAAAATGGTTCTATCCTCGCTGCAGATGGAAAGACCCCACTCTACTATCGTTTGGTGAAACCCGTAGACTTCGACCCCACGAAGAAATATCCTGCTGTGGTCTATGTTTATGGCGGTCCTCATGCCACCAACGTCAAGGAGTCGTTCAACTATCAAGCCCGCCCTTGGGAATACTACATGGCGAATCGCGGCTATGTCCTCTTCATCCTCGACAACCGCGGTTCGGGTGATCGTGGTTTCGACTTCGAGAGCTGCACCCATCGCCATCTCGGCAAGATCGAGATGGAAGACCAAATGAAGGGTGTGGAAAAACTCACTTCGCTGCCCTATGTCGATGCCAATCGCCTTGGTGTCCATGGTTGGAGCTTCGGTGGATTCATGACCACCAACCTCATGCTCACCCACCCCGACGTCTTCAAAGTCGGTGTAGCCGGTGGTCCCGTCCTCGACTGGAAATACTACGAAGTGATGTATGGCGAACGCTATATGGAAACGCCACAATCCAACCCCGAAGGCTACGCAGCTTCTAGCCTTGTCAATCGCGCCAAAGACTTGAAAGGTCGCTTGCAAATCATCGTAGGCTACAACGACCCCACTTGCGTTTTGCAACATTCTCTCATGTTCCTCCGCGCTGCGGAAGATGCAGGCACGCAACCCGACTATTTTGTCTATCCTGGTCAAGGACACAACATGTCTGGTCGCGACATGCTCCACCTCCACGAGCGCATCACCCGCTATTTTGACGACTTCCTCAAATAGTTCCTGCGCACCGCTCATCCCTGCATGAGCAGTTGTGCCGTACGCATACAAATCCTCCCACTCTCAAGTTGAGAATGGGAGGATTTTTCGTTTACCCCAAAATGTTCTATCGCTTGTTCAGTGACCACGTAAGATGGAGCATAATATACTGACGTAGATTATTATATATGCTCTCTGTATTACTTTGTGCATTCACAAAACGTACTACATTCTTGCGCTGTCCAAGTAGATCGAAAGCCTCAAGGCTTATAGAGAACTTATTGGAAAAAGCCTTGGTGAGGTTAGCATTCCAGATAAACTCATTGTCATTCATTGACTCATCGTTGTATCCTCGGCGGCTAATGGTGCGTAAGTCTGTTTGCAAACGCATTGACCAAGGAAGTTCCGCATAAACGCTTACATGAGAACCGAAGGTTGTTGCATGAAGTGGCTTAAAATTATCGCGAATAGAAGCCGAACGAAGATAATGAACATACGGAGCTAGTTCACCGCGTATCTTTGTATTTGGAATAGCAAATGAATAGTTTATTTCCTCAATGAAATAATAGTTATGCACCGTGCTTGGTTTGTCAGCTTCTTGAAGCGATAGACCATTGTATTCTACACTTTTCGTGTAATTGAAGGAAATCTTATTGGTGAGTTTATGGGTATATCTGGGAGTTAGGTACACTGCGTCTTCCAAAGAGGCTTGCAGGTGCTGATTGCCGTTGACGCTTCTAAACTTGGATGTTGTTACCCCTGTACGCTCATTGTATAACAACATGGAAGAGGTGAGCCCATCGGTGTAGATGTAGTTCATGTTCACCGTATGATTGTGTCTCATTGTTGGAGCCCAATAGAATCTGCCATTTATCTTGTGTTGAGTGATATTATCGAGTCCTGGGTTGCTTTGTACCACTAATAGCGGATTTATATCGTTTGTTTGTGGCACAAGAAGCAGCATCATAGGCATTTCATGGTTAAGTTCATAGCTAAAACTATAATTATAGCCTGTTTGTCCACCTAGCCAAGTAGCAAAACGCACATTTACGTCTGGGAAAAATTGAGAGCGATAGACGGTTTGGTCATTATTCTTCTGAAAAAAGTTCAATTTTCGATGCACATAGCGTAGAGGAATACTTACATTTAAGTCATACTTGCCTTTTTGGAACATATAATCTAGTTCCCCTACAAGGTTGTTTCCCCAGTCTTGGTATGATTTACTATTGCGTGAGTCTTTTGCTTGCTGTAAAAGATCATTATTAGGTAATTTCTCTACATCAGATTGTAGCGTCCATCCAGGCAAATGGTGTAGTTGATAAAATTGGTCGCTAGAATTTAATTGATCGCGTTCGTAGGATAGCTTTCCACTGAAACTATGATGATCGCTCCAGCGGAGAAGGTAATTAGCTTGCGCAGTCCATGTCCATTTGTCATTGTCCTCGTTTCGATATTGATGTTGTGATTGTTTGTGCATTACGTATATAATCTACATGCCGCAACGAAAAAGTCTCTTGCGCGGTACGTGCTCGATAGGCTGATACGTTTAAGGTTAGCTTATCGTCAGTGTGTGGTATGTCGATACTTTTCTCTATTTCGAGCTTTGCATTGGTTATTGTAGTTGGTACAAAAGACAATACATTAGCATGACTAATACCGTATGCGTTGAGCGTTTCGCCAAGAGAAAATAGACGAATGCTATCGCTCCAAGCTTTGCCCAAGAGATGACTAACATTGCGGTCGAATGACGCACCACTGTTTTCTGAGTGATTCTTCAATGTGACCTTAGAGAACGAAGGTTTGATGGTAAATCTCCATGGAGTAGTAGAAAACAACGAGAGAGAATGCTCTGTTTGAAAAGAAAAGTTTCTACTACTACTGCTAGATGTACCGAGTTGAAAAATATGATATTTATCGTAGAATTGCTGAACTACTTGCTTCAAATCTACATCTTCTTTACTCCATTGTATGCGTGCCTTCCCCTCCAATGAATAGCGTCCTTCACGCTCATCAACATTGTAGAGAACACCCGCATTATAGAAATCTTTTTGCCCAATACCATTGTCAATATTGTAGAACTGACCATTACGGGTTAGCTCTTCGTTGTGGTTGGTGTTATTAGCTCCTGCAAAGACAGACCAACGATGAAAATCATTTATCTTAAGTCCTAATGCTCGTCCATAATAGCGTTTGTCCGTGCCTGCTGCCGCATCTATGCTGGACAAAAAGTTGGAGTGGTAGTCTGGTTTCAGTCGAATGTCCATCACCAAACCTTTGAGTTCGCGTTCGCGCTCAAAGAGTGATGTCGTATCTTTTTCTTTCTCATACACTTTCACCTGCTTCACCATAAAAGCTGGCAGATTTTCAAGCAAAGTCTTTCGGTCGTTGTTGAAAAAATCTTTACCATTGAGCAAAAGCGTTTCTACTTTTCTTCCATTGGACAGAATCTCACCATCGTTGTTGATGGTAAGTCCTGGCATTTTCTGTAAGATGTTTTGCAACACAAAACCTTGCTGAGTGATAAAAGCATCAGCATTGTAGACTAAAGTATCGTTGTTAAAATAGAACTTGAGCTTTGTTGCAGTCACTAGAGCTTCACCCAACTCTGTTGTATTTTCTCTTAGTTTACGTTTAAGAGCGAGCTTGCCGAGAAGAATTTTGCTTTCTCTACGATAAAATTTAATCTGTATAGGAGCGTACAGGGTATAATAGTCGGGATGGCTGACACGCATGATGTAAGAACCTTCACGTTCAACTATTGCTTCAGCATAAGTTTTGTATTTGGGCTCATAACCCATTCGTGCAGCCCAGCCTTCAGCAATGAAACTACTATCTGCAGCAAGTAGCTCCACTTTTATTAGTGAATCTGCTGCGATGTCTATGTTTGTAATATAATCTACGACTCGAGCACCTACTAGCTTTTTGAGCATAGGTGTTCCCTAAAAAAAGAAAATGAAGAAGAGGAAGAAGGTTAGCAGCCTTTTTGTCATGGTATAATAAGTATTGAAAATGAGAGAGTGTGGTCTGTGAAAAGCCCATGCTGCACAAATGCACTCACTAGACGTTGCGCAGCCTGTCAGCGCGAAATTACACTTTTTTTGTGTTAACCCAAAAAGTTTTCAAGTTTTTCTTTCATGCCCTATGATATTAGCCTAAACAAATAAAAGAAAAGCTACTCTCCTTTTACAAAAAACTAGTCTTCTGACCTTGGATTTGCCAATATCCAGATTAGAAGACTAGGTGATTAGACTTGCTCCCCTCTTAGACATTCGCCATCAAATATGAGCAGTACTTATTGAGCAGATTGGGGAGTGGAAGTTCTCCTTTTTGATAGCGTTCTGCATCGAGTGGCAATACTCTTTCACATATCCTATCCCCTTTGAACTGGGCAGTGAGATAAGGCTTGCCGTTCTTTAGAGTTATCTGCACATCTGTAAAGAACTGGGTTAGGTCTTCTGCATCGCAAACAATGGAATAGCTCGGACGCTTGGCTCCAGGAATGTCTTCTACCAAGATATGCTTAGCCACAAGATCTTGGATGTCGCGTATAGCAGTGTCTTTGGAGCACTTTGCCAACGAAGCCCAGGTCTTTGAAGTTATCTTCGCCTCATAGCCGTCAAGAAAGAGATTGAGCATCTGCGTCTGTCGCTCTGTCATGGCTACGGAGGATACTTTCTGCCAAAAAAAGCTCTTGTTTAAGATGGTGGAGACAATGGCTTCTGCTTCGTCCAACGCATCAACCAATCTCATCATATACCAGACCAGCCACTCCGTGATATCACCATCGCTGCGCTGCAGACGTTCCAGTATCTCATAATAGTGTTTTTTGTCCTTATTGATTTGAGAGGATATGTTGTAAAACCGCAATTCGCTCTTCTCACCACGTGCAAGAAGCATGTCAGAAAGAATGCGAGCCAAACGACCATTGCCATCTTCGAAGGGGTGAATGCTCACAAACCAGAAATGGGCTATTGCAGAACGAACAACACTACCCTCAGCGTCATCCCCATCAAACCAAGCTATAAACTTTTGCATCTCGCTTTCTACGCGATTAGGAGAAGGAGCCACATAATGTACCTTCTCTCTTCCCCACATACCGCTGACAATATGTTCCTCACAAGTGCGATATTGTCCTATCTCTATCTGACGACCTTCACTGAAGCCGGTTGGAAAGAACGCTGACTGCCAAGCGCAGAGTTTCTCCTTACTAAGAGGTTGATCATAGTTTTGCACCGCTTCAAGCATGACCCCTACTACTGAATCAACATAGTGCGAAGGAGCAGTGTACTTCACATTTTCTATTCCTAGCTTTCGAGCTACGGAAGAGCGCACTTGGTCCTCGTTCAGGCGTATACCTTCAATTTCAGAGGAATGAACGACATCAAGTGTCAGATTCTCTGCCATTGCTCTGAGTTTACTATCAAACCCGAGTGAACTCAATCTGCCGTAAAGCACACCTTGCTTACGACAGACTAATTCCAGAAGTTTTGATACCTCAGCATTATCCCAACGGAAGTGCGTCCAATTGTCTCTTTCGTGTATATACATGAGCTTCTTATTTTTATGTGCGACAAAATGCGGCATTAAACGTCGCATATTCTGCGACAAAAATAGAGAAATCACACGGAATAACCAAATGAATCGACTAAATACCGCATATTTTGCGACGTTTTCACAAGATAATCGTCGCATACGCTGTCTTGGTAGAAGGAATAATCACTGCGCTTGCTACTAAACTAGGAGTATATATTTTTGATAAAGCAGTTCTGCTATCTTCATAATCACAGATTACTTAAAAGCATATTCCTACATTCTGGCACTTTATAATATGCTTATCAAGACTATCGCAGACATTCTTAACCATCAGAGTGATCGCTTTGACCTGCTACTTCGTCCATCATACAGTCCTCTATTCCTGTACAACGCTTTTAGACGTTTCCCACTCATTCCATTCATCTATTTTACACGCCACATAAAAGACGGATGTAAAAAAAACACACTACAAAGTAGCAAAACAGCTTAAAAAAGAAGATAAAAGGACAGAAATACAAACTTTTCAACAAAAAAGTGGGATTTAATTTGGCAGGTTCAATAAGAATTGATAAGTTTGCAGCAGATTTTCACATACCCCCCCCGATTAAAAGAGATATTAACTATATCTCCACATCCAAGTTTTACTAAATCTTATCGCAAATGAAACAACTATTCCTTACTTTGCTTTGCACCCTATGCTCCCTCAGCGGATTTGCGCAGTCTTTTGCCGATGTGCAGAAAGGTGGTAAGTTCTATTCTTCCGTAGATGAATTTGTGTTGTTCGACAACAATCCGCGTTATGGACGGGATGCAAAATCTGCCGCTGCGCTCACGTTAGGATACACCTTCAACAAACGCCTGGGTTTGGAACTTTCTGGTGCCAGCTTCGGGTACGAGTGGAAATACAATCCACGCTATTTGTCGCTCGACCTTCAGAGCTATTCTTTTTCCAAAGACAGAGTGCGCGTGGTCACCTCCATCGGTCTGGCTCTGGTGCAAGGACACACGAATGAAAACAAAGAATATCTGACCCCCACTCTCAACCTCGGTGCAAGCCTGCAATATCTCTGCACGAAGAACTCGTATGTAGGTCTCAACTTCCGCAAGATGGAAGGCCGCACTGGTTTCAACGCCTTTATGATGGGTGTCTCCTTTGGAGGATATTTCTAGCGATAGTTCCACATCGAATTATAGGTGGCTAAAAAGCCCTCATGCCACATCAAAACCAACAGCATCTCTGCAGCGTCACCCTTGACCTTGCAGAGATGCTGTTGGTTTCAGTCAAAACACCTCGTGTGGTGTTATAAAAACAGCCCATGAAACACCACAAAAGTGCCAGCAGCAATAGCCCCTATTCCAAAATTTCTATCACCTTTTTGGGGTAGTTCAACACGAAGGATTTGCCTTCTAAAGCATCGATATATAATGTACCCACCTTGTCTTCGCCTGGATATCCTAGCCTATAGTCCGCGACGAAGTGGAAATCTCCGATTTGTGTAGTAACGTCCTTATAGAGAGGCACAGTCTCCGAAGAGAGGGGGCGATCAAAGCTCCCTCCTTCTCTGGTCAGAGTTTGCCAAGGAAAACCATACACCCCATGCGGTAAGAGATGTAGCCCTTTATTGAGCGAAAATTGCATGCGCACCTTCCGTCCTCCCACCTTTGCTTTCAGAAAAACGAAACCACATTCCACCCCCTTACCGATTGAGCATTTCAGACGGATTTTCCCATAATACCGATCAGGACTGCAAGGAGTGAAAGTGTGTCGTTGCAAATCAACATGCCAAGCGCGATGGCTCAGAATGCTGTTGCCCAGCACGAGCTCAGGCACCTTTCCTTTGAACTTTTGCTGCATTTCCGTCACCACAAACATGACATTACGATAAGTTTCACCGCAGAAATTCAAAGAGTCTAACTGCAAAGAATAGTATCCTCCTTCTTTCTTATTCATTACTGCCGACTTTAGATGAGCAACATCCACCTTGAGCACATTCACGGCATAGGTAGAATCCATCAGACAATGTGTCAGGGTAGTAGAGACACCCACTTCATGGGGCAACACTTTGTCTTGATAAAACAAAGTACTCTCCATCACCATGAAATTTTTGACATAACGAAAAGCCACCGCCCTAGACGATAGGGGCATCGTCCAGAGTGCAACAAGAACGCTGTATAAACACCAGCGGAAGAATCTGCGGTACATCATCAGTAGACATTGTGTTAGGGGGAACATAAACGGTGCTATGGAAATACTCACGACAAATGTAGCGATTTCTTCAAGATGCTCGGCAAAAAACATGGGAGTTTTTCTGGAAAACGTCGGAGATTTTTTCAAAAACGTGGGAAGTTTTAGAACGAACTTGGGAGCTTTATAGAACAGACCTGGAAAGGCACACTCGAAGCAATTAACATTTTGCGACAACTCATCAAAACATCAAGGTTTTCAAGTCCCCTCGCGCGCGCGTAACAAGGGATTATACTCTTTTCTCTTTCACAACCTTCACAGAAATCTTTGTAACCCACTCAAAAACAAGAGATAACGCGTATATTTCGGACATATTTTAACAATCCACCTTTTTATCCAGAAAAATGTAGGTCAAATCGGCATTAAAAAGAGACTTCCCTCCAGCTCTTTCTCGGCATAAAAATCATGGAAAAACCTCGCTTCGGTGAAGGTTGTGAAAGCAAAAAGTCAAAATTCCCAGGGAAGGCGCGCGTCACGCGCGTGTACGAGGGAATTAGACATTAGACGTTAGACATTAGACGTTAGAGGTTAGACATCTTCGCCGCAAGGCTCTTACGTCTAACGACTAATTTCTAATCTCTATTTCGGACGTTAGAGGGTCGCAGACCCTTTTTGCTCGCCATGACAAGCATGGCTCGGGGTACTTAGAAGTTAGACATTAGAGGTTAGAGGTTAGACATCTTCGCCGCAAGGCTCTAACGTCTAACGTCTAATTTCTAATCTCTATTTCGGACATTAGACGGAATCGGGAGGTTGTCCCTATTGTGCTGGACGCTCGACAAACGAGAACGGAAACACCAGATTTTGCAACACTCACATAGCAATATCATCTGTATCCAAAGAAAAAATTGCACTTTTCTGCCGATTTTTCTCTCTTTGCCCCCACATCCTCCCATACATAAGTAGGAGGACAACGGCACGGTGCCCACGTTCTGACCTACTGACTTACATGATTACCGCATTTGATTTGGTCATATCCGCTTTTTGGTTATTTTTGTCCGATATACTATTCTCACTTGGATGAAAGTTCTCATCGTCAACACTAGCGAATCCACTGGCGGAGCAGCCGTTGCCGCCCACCGCCTTATGGATGCCCTCCGCGCCAATGGTGTGGAGGCAGAAATGTTGGTGCGCAACCGCAGCACCAGCGATACGCTCGTGCATGCGCCCCACTGCAAATGGTGGCTCAAATGGTGCTTCCTTTGGGAACGACTCGTCATCTTCATTCATCTCCGCTTCTCGCGCAAAGGACTTTTTGCCATCGACATCGCCAATGTGGGCACAGACATCACCGCGCGCCCTGAGTTTAAGGCAGCCGATGTGATTCACCTACACTGGATTAACCAAGGTTGGCTCTCTCTCAAGAGTTTGCAACGCATTCTCCAGAGTGGCAAACGCGTGGTGTGGACGATGCACGACCTCTGGCCCGTGTCGAGCATTTGCCACTATGCCGAAGAGTGCACGGGGTTTCATGAAACGTGCGGACACTGCCCCCAACTGCCTCATCCCAGCAGCAAAGACTTGTCGCACCAAGTGTGGAAACAGAAAGAGAAAGTTTACCGAAAAGGAAAAATCACCTTCGTAGCTTGCAGCCAATGGTTGGCGACACAAGCGCGAATGGCTTCTCTCTCACAAGGGCATCGCGTGGTGAGCATCCCCAATGCCATCGACACGCAGGTGTTTCGTCCCATGGACCGCAGAGCAGCTCGCGAAGCCTTAGGACTTCCCACTGATCCGAATTTGAAAATCGTGCTTTTCGTGGCACAACAGATCACCAATGTGCGCAAAGGCGGTCCCTACCTCATCGAGGCGTTCCAAAAACTCTTGGCAGCGCATCCCGACTATCGCCACAACACTGCCCTACTCATCCTCGGTGGGGCAGCCGAACAATACATCTCGTCTTTTGATGTCCCAGTTTTTCCAGTGGGATATACCGAAGAAGTGGAACGCATCGTGCAGACCTACAATGCTGCCGACCTCTTTGTCATCCCCTCGGTGTCGGACAATTTGCCCAACACCATCATGGAAGCCTTGGCTTGCGGACTCCCTTGCGTAGGTTTTGCAGCAGGTGGCATTCCCGAAATGATAGATCATCACTCCAACGGTTATGTGGCGCGCGCACAAGACACGCAAGATTTGGCAAATGGACTGCACTGGGTGCTTCAGTCGGATGCCACAACGCTGCAACAAGCAGCCCTCGACAAGGTGCATCGCTGCTACTCTCAACAGAGTGTGGCGCAACAATATCTCGCCATCTACGAGGGAAAATAGGATATTCCCAACCTCCATCACAGCCAAGCCCAAAGGTATGGAGGCACTAACGTCTAATGTCTACCCTCTAACGTCTAACTGCTAGCGTCTAAAAAGGGTCCGCGACCCTCTAACGTCTAACTGGTCTAAGTACCCCGAGCCATACTTTTCATGACGAGCAAAAAGGCTCTGCACTCCCTCTAACGTCTAATCTCTAACGTCTAATGTCTAATATCTCCTTCACCATTGCCACGGTTTGCTACAACGCAGCCGACACCATAGAACGCACCCTGCATTCTGTGGGTGCACAAGACTATCCCTTTGTGGAGCATCTCATCATCGATGGTGCATCAAAAGATGCGACCCTCAATCACTTGCACCTTTGGGAAAAGCAACAAGAAGAGATATCGACTTCCCACAAATTGGTGGTAGTGTCTGAGTCCGACAAGGGACTTTATGACGCGATGAACAAAGCCTTGCGCTTGGCAACGGGAGATTACGTGCTGTTTCTCAATGCAGGCGACTGTTTCCACTCCCCCACCACCCTCAGCGACATCGCACGGAGCATCCAATCCGCACAATATCCCGACAGCCAACTTCCGGCTGTGCTCTATGGTGACACCGACTTGGTGGACAATAACGGACAATTCTTGCGCCATCGCCGACTTTCTCCTCCCGAGCAGTTGCGATGGCAGGATTTCCAACAAGGGATGCTCGTGTGTCACCAAGCCTTCTTCGTGCGCACCGACTTAGGACGTGAGATCAACTACGATCTGTCCTATCGTTTTTCGGCTGACTACGATTGGTGCATCCGCATCATGCAGCGTGCTGAAACCTTGGCACTTCCCCTCCACAACACGCACCTCGTTGTGGCAGACTATTTGGCAGAAGGGATGACCACACGCAATCACCGCGCCTCACTCCTAGAGCGTTTCCACATCATGAAGCGCCATTTCGGCACCACCAAAACTATTGCGCAGCACGCATGGTTTGTGGCACGCACCCTACTCAAACGATAAATCGCTCTCATTCCCAGACTCTCTCCTCCCTCAGCATGAAGATTACCGATAAAGACACGGCTTGGTCGTGGGCAACCGACCGATGTGCACGGCGCGAGTGTTGCCGTTTCGACATCGAACAGAAGCTCCGAGAGACACCGCTCTCTGCTGCAGACCGCGAAATGGTGCTCGATGCCTAGAGGATGAGAAATACATCGATTCGGCACGCTATGCGCGCGCTTTTGTGCACGACAAATTAGCCTACGACCGATGGGGACGACTCAAGATGCAACAAGCTCTGCGACTGAAACGCATCCCACAATGTGACATCACCGAGGCTTTTGCAGAAATGATCGAACCCGATGCCTATCGCGAGGCGCTCCGTGCGGTGGTTGCAAGCAAATTGCGCTCTCTTCGCTTCGATGCTTCCGACAAACAAGCGGTGTTTGCTGCTTCGCAGAAACTCGTGCGACATGCAGCTTCACGTGGGTTTGAAGCGGATTTGATTTTTTCGACTATCGACGAAGTGCTCAAAGGTGCACTCGAAGAGGAATAATCTTTCTCATCATTACCTATTTGAGTTAGGTTGAATATCCATTTTTCATCCCTCATTTCCTATATCTCATGTGTAAAATCAGACTTTCCCTCTTGTTTCTGCTGCTGTTAGGACTTTGCACCGGATTTTCCACAGCTGTCTATGCGCAAACGGCTATTGATATGCACACTGGACGCGTGTCTAACGCAGCTCCCAACGAGAACCCGATGAGCAAACAGCGCATCATGGCGCGCGATCGCGTGCTGGCTACGCAAGACTCGTTGGCGTATAATGAAGCGGTGAAGAAGGCTTTCTTCTTATTGCGCAACGACTCTTTGCCACAAGCACAGCACGAACTTGAACGTGCTCTCCGCTTGCTACCTAAAGCAGAGAGCAATGCGGTGTTGCGCTTGAACCTTGCCAAGATATACTATTGGCGTGAACAATGGCGCGATGCCGAACGCACACTGCGTGAAGTGCGTACTGAATTGATGCAGCAGTTGGCACAGAAGGGCAATGTCAAGACCACCCTTGAGGCTGCTCCCAAAGCAATTTGCAATCGCTCATCAACGAAACTTACCTTTGGCAGTACAATACGCTCTATCGTTTGGGCAAATATCAAATTACAGCAGACAGCCTAAAGGCATTCTTGCAGAACAACCCAGAACTGTCGCCCCACGAAGAAATGGATGCTTATACCCTCTTGGGGGATTGTCACCTCGCACTCAAAGAGTACGAATCGGCTGTCGCTGCCTACAAGCATACCCTGAAAATAGAGGCTAATGCCAGCGAAGCTCTACTCCCCTTGACACAGGCTTTGCACGCACTGAAGCGCGACGATGAAGCCGTGCTCTACCTCAATGCCGTGCTACAATATGAAAATTACGAAGAACTGCTAGAAGCCCGCGCCAAACTCCATTACGAAATGGGGAATGAAGAGGCTGCATTGGCTGACTGGGACACTTTGGTGAAGGAGAACCCTCAAAAGTTGTCTTACCAAGTGGCACGCGCCGAGATGCTGTTGACATTGGGCATGAAAGCCAAAGCCAAAGAAGCGGTGAAGAAGTTGCTGCACGCTGGTTTTCCTCACAAAGAATTGCCAGTGCAGTTGCAGAAACTGAAATAAAACGATAAGAACCTATATTACTACATGCGAGTTTTCTCTCGATTTATCCTCCCGATGTTGCTCACCTTCAGCAGTCTACTCCCGATTGCTGGGCAGCGTTACATCGTTCCCTCTCCTCAACGCGAAGTGCGCGCCGTATGGTTTTGTACCCTTGGTGGCATGGACTGGCCCGGACATCAATATGCGCAGACGGCTTACAAAGCAGAACTGCAAAAACAACTCTTGTGTCAGACCTTTGATCAGTTGCAACGTGCGGGTATCAACACGATTCTCTTCCAAACGCGCCTGCGCTCTACAACGGCTTATCCTTCGCGCTACGAACCTTGGGATGGGGCTTTCTCGGGCACGCCTGGCGTGGCTCCGCCCTACGATGTTTTGGCGTTTGCCGTGGAAGAAGCGCACCGCCGTGGCATGGAATTGCACGCCTATTTAGTGGCTTATCCCATCTGCTCGGTAGCTTTGGCGAAACAACTGGGCAAACAGTCGCTCCCTGTGCGACGTCCCGACCTCTGTGTGCGCGCTGGCGACAAATGGATGATGGATCCAGGTCGCCCCGGTACGGCAGAACACATCGCTGCGATGGCGAGAGAAATCGTGGAAAACTATGAGGTGGACGGCATCCACCTAGATTATATCCGCTATCCCGAAAAGGAAATCCCCCTTTAACGACAACAAGACCTATGCGCACTACGGACATGGTCAACCGAAAGCACAATGGCGGCGCGACAATGTGACGCGAACGGTGCGTAAGGTGGCAGAGGCAGTGCGCAGTGTGCGCCCTTGGGTGAAGATGTCTTGTTCTCCGATAGGCAAATATGCCGATCTTCCCCTCCACGTGTCTTATGGATGGAACGCTCGCGATGCGGTGAACCAAGATGCGCAAGCGTGGCTCCGCGAGGGTTGGATGGATATGCTCTTCCCAATGATGTATTTCGATGGGAAACACTTCTACCCTTTTGCGGTGAACTGGCACGAACAGTCGAGCGGTCGCCCTGTGATTCCGGGATTGGGCATCTATTTTTTAGATCCTCGTGAGAAAGACTGGGACGTGATGCGCGTGATGCGACAAATCAACTTCACCCGACAACTGGGCATGTGCGGTCAGGCTTACTTCCGCAGCCGTTTTTTTGCTCAGCAATGTCAAAGGTTTGCTCGACTTTGTGACCGATGCTTATCGACAACCTGCCTTGTCACCTGCGATGACGTGGCTAGACAGCATCGCTCCTGCGAGTCCGAAGTGGACCTCTCAAATCGTGGGAGAAACATTGCGCTTCTCCTGGCAACCTGTCGCAGACAATACGCCAGTGGTCTACAATCTCTATCGCCTTACCCAACGAGGGGCACAACTGGTGGCGCACCATCTTCGCGGCACTCATTTTGACTATACCCCTGCGCTGCCTAGCCTGCTGCACGACACCTATGCCGTTGTGGCAATGGATGCCTATGGCAACGAATCTCCTCTCCCTAAATATCAACCCCATGCGCCTTCTACTCCTCACCTTTTGGGCTTGCCTTCCGCTGTGGCTCGCAGCCGAAAATAAGGATAATCCCAACCCTCTAGAGGCGACTACCGCCTCTCCAGCTGCAACCTTACAACAAGTTGCAACCTCTCCCGAACGCGCCCCCCTTTCGGGTGTGGTGGAGCGGACGTATCTTTTGGGCGTGGGCTACAATCATGTCTATGACAGTTATCTTTCGCCTTTGGACTATAAGGGTAGCACTTTAGGATTTACCCGAATAGGCGAACGAACGATGCGACGTGCACAAGGACGCTGGAGCCAAATGACCTATTTTGACCTCAATGCTTCACATCTCTATAATCCAGTGGGGAATGCAACCACTTGGGATGGAGAGATGCAATTCAACTATGGTCAGCACTACCACGTGATGGCACAACCCACTTGGAATTTCTCTCTCGGCGGTTTGCTAGGAGCGCATTTCGGCGGTACGTACAACACGCGCAATGGCAACAACCCAGGACAAATGCGCATGGCAGTCGACTTGTCAGCTTCGGCAGTAGCGATGAGACAATTCACCTTGTGGAAGAAACCCTGGACATGGCGCACGCAATGCGACCTCCCACTGATGGGTGCTTTCTTCACGCCCAATTATGGTCAGTCGTACTACGAGATCTTCAATCTGGGACATACGAATGGTAATGTCATGTTTTCGCATCCTTTCAATGCTCCCTCAATGCGATTGCTTTCGACCATCTCCATACCTTTCGGGACAAGTAGTCTGACTTTGGGATACAAAGCGGACATTCGACAAAGCACCGTGCATCATCTCGATCGCCATGCTTGGCACCACACCTTCCTCATTGGTTACACCAAAACGCTGCAATTCCTGAAACGATGACTTTACTTTCTGCACGCATCCCGCGAATCGTCGCCTATCTTTTCTGTGGCTTCACGCTGCTCATGAGCGCTTCTTGCATCACCTCTGAAGGATTCTCCACCGCTCCTCGAGATGACTTTGAGGCACTGTGGCGCATCTTCGACCGCCACTATTGTTTCTTTGACTATAAGAAAAAAGAATACGGTTTGGACTGGAACGAGGTGCACCAACGTTATGCTGCGCAGGTGTCCGATTCGATGTCGCCACAAGCGTTGTTTCAGGTGCTGGGCAAGATGTGCAACGAGTTGCGAGATGGGCACGTGAATCTCTGGTCACCCCAAAACACGGCGCGCTACACTCGCTGGTATGAGGCGTATCCGGTGAACTTCAGTGACAGTCTGTTGCGCCGCGCCCTCGGCACCGCAGAAGAATATCAACTCGCTTCGGGACTGCAATATAAGGTCTTTGACGACAATGTGGGGTATGTGCGTTGCGCCTCATTTAGCAACGAAATTGGATCTGGAAATCTCCACGAAATCATGCGTTATCTCGCCACTTGCGATGGTCTAATCGTGGACGTGCGCAGCAATAGTGGGGGCTTACTCACCGCTGCACAGACTTTGGCTTCGGTGTTTACCAACGAAGAAGTGACCGTGGGCTATATTTCTCACAAAACTGGACCTGGACACTCCGATTTCTCTCCCCCCTCAACCCATCATCCTAAAACCAGGGAAGGGTCTTCGATGGCAGAAGCCTATCGTGGTGTTGGCAAATCGTCGCACCTACAGTGCAGCCAATGCCTTTGTGATGTATATGAAAGCCTTGCCCAACGTGACCTTTATGGGCGACCACACGGGTGGCGGTTCGGGACTTCCTTTCTCCTCAGAACTTCCTGGCGGATGGAGCATCCGTTTTTCGGCAAGCCCTATCTACAACACGAAGATGGAACACACGGAGTTTGGCATCGAACCAGACATCCCCGTGAGCATCACGCGCAAAGACTACCAACGCGGAGTCGACACCATCCTAGAACAAGCTAGAGCACTGCTCAGGAAGAAATAGAAAGCTGACAGACGTCAGATAAAAAGTATCAAGGTGAAACTCAAGAGTTTGAGTTTCACCTTGATTTTTATGTAAGAGGAAGAGTCAACAAGCAGGAGTAATCGCGGATTAGATAGGGTCCCCAATCGGTCATTGAATCCGGATTGGACGAAGCCCTGAATCTAGCGAATATAGCAGCAGAACTTATTGTTTTCTGACCCGAACGTGCTTAATGAGGCGCACGACGAAAGATTGTCCAGTGGCAGTGCCCTTGCGGAAGGAGGTATGCTCAACAAACATGAAGGAGGTGCGCCCTTCATCGCAAAGATATCGGATTTTGGACTTGCCAATAACATCATAGATTTCTGTGGCGCGTACACTTCTCAGCACGTCATTGACCGCATTGAGGCGGTCGCCATGGAAGTTATTCGCCAACACCTGGGCTTCTTCCTTCGTAGGAACGCTCCAACCACCTTCCCCATCTTCTAGATAACTGCTTGCATAGCGAGGAGCATCCTCTGCATTGCCTTGTGTGGAATAGGCTGATTCGGCATTTTCCAACTGTTCTTTGCTGAGTAACATCACATCTGCCTCATCGGCTGTGATGAGTCGCACAGCAGCCACGAGAAATTTACCCTTCCACAGGGTGCCGACTTTGGGAAATCCTTGCAAATTCCCAGTATTGGGCGTGTCTTCGTGAGGAGGTTGTGGCGAGGGCTTGTCAGGTGAAGGCTTTGGATCAGTGGGATTGGGGTTAGGTTGTTCAGGATTTGGAGTATTGGGATGGTCAGGTTGCCCATCGACCAACGTAGCCCCAAAAGAGAAGTTTTGTTCTATCCACGGGCGCCACTCGGTGGTAGTGAGATTTCCCTCCAAAGCGATGTGCTTGGCTTCGGCTTTGAAAGCGCCAAAGAAACGATAGGGAGTGCCTGCCGTCAAAGGTTGGCGAAGGGTGTAGGCATAGTTGCGCTCTTCGTCGTGATTCACCAGTGAAATCGTGACAACGGTGTTATCCCCCGATGTGGGGAAAACATAACAAATATCAGTGGTCCACACATTGTTGTCAGTGCGGTGGGCAGAGAGCGTGGCAGTGGTAGGTTGGGCGTAACGACCATCCCAGTTGATTTCGCCATAAACAGAAGAAAGTCGCACACGCACTTGCTCTACATCAGCGGGGATTTGCGACAAGCGAAACTCCACAGCACTCATGGTGTGACCGAGCAGGATGTCGACTGTGTTGCGCTTTTTTCCCACTTCAATTTCGGCTTCTCCACGCATCAAGGCTTTGCCCGTGAGTGCTTTGTCGGTCAGTGTCGCAGCATTGGTATTTTCTTCCCCTGAAGGTGCAATGTTTTTCTGAGTAATGGGGCTTTTGGGCGTCACTCCCTCGGCAGGAAGAGTGTAGGCTCCCACTCCCGAAAAAGCCACAAGACGATAACGCCCTTCTGCCAGAGAGAGGGTGAGCTTGTCTTCCGCCTTGGTGAGTCGCCGATGCGACACGTATTGACCACCTTCGGAGAAAGCCACCACTTCAATAGGAAGAACCACCGATTCGGGGGTGACAGCACGCGTGTGGATGGTCACTTTGTGGGGTTTTTTTCAATAGGTTTAGGTTCATCGGGTAGATCGATGGTGCCACAACTAACGAGCTGCGAAGCGAGCAAAAGGAGGACTATCCCCAAAGATTGGGATAAAGCCGTCAAAGAAGAGGAGGAATGAAAACGATTCATAGTCATATAAGGATTTATGGCAGGAGAAAAACTAGACTTCACCAACGAGTCAACACAAAGCATCTGAGTATGATGTGGATATAGCAGGTGAAAACAGCAGGGGTTTGAGCACAAATTTAATAAACCCGAAGGAAATATCCAAATAAATGCAGCTTTTTTCATAGAGAATTGTAATAAGAAAGGCATCCTCACTGGGTATGCGCATTCTATGGCGGCGAAAGCCCTAAAAAACCTCGCAGCTCCATTTTATGAGCATGAGAAACACGTGGTTAGAATTGGCTATCTCATAATTATTTTGTAACTTTGCTCCGTTATAACCCACCCATTTGTATGGAAGAAAAAGAACAAAAACCAGCGGGATATTCCGCATCAAATATCCAGGTGCTCGAAGGGCTTGAAGCCGTTCGCAAGCGCCCTGCCATGTACATTGGCGACATCAGCGAAAAAGGTCTGCACCACTTGGTCTACGAAACAGTGGACAACTCTATCGACGAGGCTTTGGCAGGCTACTGCACCTGCATCGAGGTGACTATCTGTGAAGACAACTCTATCGTTGTGCAAGACAATGGTCGCGGTATCCCTGTGGATATCCACGAAAAAGAGGGGGTGAGCGCGCTGCAAGTCGTGATGACAGTGCTCCACGCTGGTGGTAAGTTTGATAAAGGCTCCTACAAAGTTTCCGGCGGTCTGCACGGTGTGGGTGTTTCCTGCGTGAATGCACTTTCTACCCACATGAAGTCGCAGGTGTTTCGCGATGGAAAGATCTACCAACAAGAGTACAACACTGGTAAACCCCTTTATGAAGTGAAGGTGGTGGGCGAAACCGATCTCCGTGGTACGAGACAACAATTCTGGCCAGATCCAGAAATCTTCACCACTACGACCTATCGCTACGACATTCTTGCCAATCGTATGCGCGAATTGGCTTTCCTCAACGCGGGACTCACCATCGTTCTCACTGATGAGAGAGAAATCGATGAAAATGGTAAGCCACTCAGCGAGACTTTCTACTCAGAACAAGGTCTGCGCGAGTTTGTGCGCTACCAAGATGCGATGCGTACTCCACTTATCCCTGATGTGATCTATATCAACACGGAGAAGGAAGGCATCCCTGTAGAGGTGGCGATTGTCTACAACACTAGTTATTCGGAAATCTCCACTCTTACGTCAACAATATCAACACCATTGAAGGAGGTACTCACCTTGCTGGTTTCCGCTCTGCGGTGACGCGTGTGTTGAAAAAATATGCGGAAGAGACGGCGCAAAAGCAGATTGAAAAGGCGAAGATTGAAATCACGGGTGAAGACTTCCGTGAAGGTCTCACTGCCGTAATCAGCGTGAAAGTGGCAGAACCTCAGTTTGAGGGTCAAACCAAGACGAAGCTCGGTAACAGTGAGGTGATGGGTGCTGTGAACCAAGCTGTGGGTGAAGCACTCACCAACTATTTGGAGGAACATCCGAAGGAAGCGAAGCTGATTGTGGACAAAGTAATTCTCGCTGCTACGGCGCGTGTGGCTGCTCGCAAGGCTCGTGAGACCGTGCAACGCAAGAACCCCATGAGCGGTGGTGGACTTCCCGGTAAACTTGCCGACTGCTCTAGCAAAGTGCCTGAAGAATGCGAATTGTTCCTTGTCGAGGGTGACTCTGCAGGTGGTTCTGCCAAGCAAGGACGTAGCCGTGCAACACAAGCGATTCTCCCTCTCCGTGGTAAAATCCTCAATGTGGAGAAGGCGATGTGGCACAAGGCTTTCGAGAGTGACGAAGTCAATAACATCATCCAAGCACTGGGCATCCGTTTTGGCGTTCAGAAGGAAGGTGAAACTGGCGAAGTGGATTCTAAGGAAGCCAACATCGACAAACTCCGCTACCACAAGATTGTGATTATGGCGGATGCCGACGTCGACGGTCAGCACATTGCAACGCTGATTATGACGCTCTTCTATCGCTACTTCCCACAAGTGATTCGCGAAAATCACCTCTATATCGCTATGCCTCCGCTCTATCGTTGCCGCAAGGGTAAGACGGAAGAGTATTGCTACAATGATCGCGAGAAAGACGCCTTCATCGAAAAGTATGGTGATCCCACGAAGGGTGAAAACTCCATCACTTTGCAGCGTTATAAAGGTCTTGGTGAAATGAATCCTACGCAGTTGTGGGATACGACCATGAACCCTGAAACTCGTATGCTCAAACTGGTGACAATCGAAAATGCGGCTGAAGCTGATCACGTATTCTCTATGCTCATGGGTGACGATGTGGAGCCTCGTCGCGACTTCATCGAACGCAATGCGAAATATGCAACGATTGACGCTTAAACATTGAAGATACGGGCGTGGACGGTTGATGCCATGGCAAATGAAGCGTGGATGAAACTCGAACTTCTGTATCGAGACTAAACAAAAAATCCTCCTCAATCATCGAGATTGAGGAGGATTTTTTTGCATTAGAATGAAGGGTTGCTGTAGTTGCTTTCCTTCAACAACTAGGCTTCTACGATGCCCGTGATATTGTTGTGATGGGGGTGAGGACGACGGCGATATTCATCGCAAGCCTCTAAAATCCAAGCTAAACATTGTGCAGAATCGGCTTTTCTCAAAGCTGCATAATGATGTGCTAAACGCTCGAAGAATACGGGGGTGCCTACTAAGCGAGCAAAGTTAGCACATCCCTTCTCCACCGTCACAGCTTTACCCCATTTCACAGAATTGGTGTCGAGCAAAGTGAAGTGATAACGGTCGCCCACTAGATCAAAAAGGATATTTCCGGCAGAGAAATCACGATGCAAGAAACCATTGGTATGCAATCTTGCTGCATAACGCGCAAAGTCAGCTGTCACCTTTCCAATATCTCAGGTTCTAAAGAAGGAATGTCCTCCATAGAATGACGATACTCCGAGCGAAGACTTACAAAATAGTAAGTGGCATTGAGCCAATTCTGGCGATAGCTTACGAAAGCCACAGGCTCTGGAGCATCAAAACTTCGCTCTTTGAGCATGAGTGCCGAAACATAAGCTCGCTTCGCTTTGTTGCTCTTGTAAATTTAGTGGCAAGGCGCGTAGTGAGTGGCATACGACCATAGCGTTTCACCACCAAAGTGAGTCCATCCACTTGAAGTGTACGAAGCATATTGCGACCACGATGTAGTTCGCGTCCCTCACGCTCGAAATGTTCATCGATGTGTGAGAGGTATTCAGAAAGGTATTGGTATTTAGGGTTGATGACGATACGCATAGCGAGTGATATCTATATTAACTTAGTCCGGTGATTTCACCATCTTTGTAGTCGATTCTGAGGGCTTGAGGGGATTTGGGTAAACCTGGCATGCGAATGATGTCGCCAGCTAAAGCCACAATCATCTCTGAACCTGCATTGATGACGATGTCGCGAATGTGGAAGTCGAAACCTTCTGCAGCACCATACTTGGTGGCATCGGCAGAGAAAGAGAACTGTGTCTTGGCAATGCACACTGGGAAGTGTGACATTCCATTCTCAGTAGCTTGCTTGAGTTTACGCAAAGCCGTGGGAGCAAAGGTGACTTGTCCTGCACCGTAGATTTTCGTAGCTACCGCGGTAATCTTCTCTTGCAATCCCTCTTCATCTGCATAGGGGAATCGAAGTGGTTGCGAAGGATTATTCTCGATAGCATCTACAACGATTTGCGCCATTTCGGCTGCACCCTTTCCGCCTTCCATGTAGGCATGGTTGATGACGAAGGGGGCTTTCAAATCTTCCTCACAGTGTTGGCGCAAGAGTGCCATTTCTTCGTCCGTGTCGGCGGCATAGCGGTTGAACACTACTACAACAGTTTGCCCGAAGCTGCGAAGATTGCGCACGTGCTTATCCAGGTTGGGGAAACCTTTTCTCAAACCTTCCAAGTTGGGCTGCGCGATAGCATCGAGGGCAACCCCACCGTGCATCTTCAACCCTTGTGCGGTAGCCACGAGGACAGTGAGCGAAGGTTGCAAACCAGACTTGCGACATTTGATATCGAAGAACTTTTCTGCTCCCAAATCAGCACCGAATCCTGCTTCTGTGATGGTGTATTCAGCATGCGACAGCGCCATCTTGGTAGCAATGATGGTGTTGCAACCATGGGCAATATTAGCAAATGGTCCGCCATGCACAAAGGCTGGGGTATTCTCCGTAGTTTGCACTAAATTGGGCTGGAGAGCATCTTTCAAAAGCACCATGATACTGCCAGCAATACCGATGTCGCTCACGCGGAAAGGTGAACCATCATAGCGATAGCCGAGAAGGATATTCTCTATACGACGACGGAGGTCTGCCTCATCGGTTGCCAAGCAGAGAATCGCCATCAGTTCGCTAGCGGGAGTGATGTCAAATCCGGCTTGCGCCTCAACACCGTTCGTAGCAGGTCCAAGACCTGTAACGATTTGACGAAGCGAACGGTCGTTGACATCAAGCACACGGCGCCACAGCACTTCTTTGAGTCCGAAACCTTCAGCACGATGCTGATAGATATAGTTATCTAGCAAAGCCGCAATCATATTGTGCGCTGAGGTGATGGCATGGAAGTCGCCCGTGAAGTGGAGATTGATTTCTCCATGGGCAATACTTGTGCATATCCCCCTCCTGCGGCACCACCTTTCATACCAAAACAAGGTCCGAGAGAAGGTTCACGAAGCGCAACAACAGCACGTTTGCCGATATGGTTGAGACCAAGTGCTAGACCGATGCTTACAGTGGTCTTACCTATACCAGCCTTCGTGGCAGTGATAGAAGTGACCAGAATGAGATGATTGCGTTTCACCTTTGATTCATCGATGAGCGAGAGGGGTACTTTGGCAATGTGCTTACCATATTGTTCAAGCTGCTCTGCATCGATACCAATTTGTTGTGCTACTTCTGCAATAGGCAACAGCGGTGTTGATCTTGCGATTTCAATGTCGGTCATGGGGAAGGAAAGGATTGAGGAGTTGGGGGTTCTAGGGAGCAGAAATTAAAGATGAAACGACACTCTTAGTTACATTCATCATCACGTTTGGAAACATCTGTGCAAACAGAGAATGCCAAACTATGAGAAATGCTATTTCTGCAAAGCAAAGGTACATAAAATCTTTCAATTTTCAACTATTCTATAATGAGTTTATCTAGCAATAAATCCTTTTCCTCAGCTTTATATTGGTTTGCCAAGGTCTCATCTCTTGAAAATCTCATAAATAAGGACGCACCAAACCAAAACTTATCAGTACATTTGCAACACATTTACGATTAACAGCGCGGCATGAACACGATAATATCACCCACCTCCACAGCATCTTCCACTACTCCACCCATAGAGAAAGACTCGCTCTTGCAGACTTCACGTATCGAGGAGCTAGACTACCTCAAATGTCTTTTCGTATTGCTCATGGTGGCTTTTCATCTCGCCTATTTTGCTGATGGATATCCACTCCTCAAACAATGGGTTTATACCTTCCACATGCCGGGATTTCTTCTCATATCGGGCTATCTCATGAGGGTGGATCGACCATTGCGGAAATTTGCACGTACCCTTCTTTGGTTGGCCGTGCCATATCTGGTCTTAGAATCGAGCTACATTGTACTGTCCTCCTTCTTGCCCGTGCGCGATGGCATAGACCATCTCACAGTATCCACCTTTGCCGACAAGTTTTTCGTGCACCCTCTCGGTCCTTATTGGTATCTACACACCCTGATTCTCTGCGGCATAGGATATTTTATCATTTGGCAACAGAAAGGATGCAACACGATCTCGCGCCTTATTCTGCTTGGCTTCTATTTGGCAGGCTTAGCATTCGTGCAACTCGTGGCATGGGACGTGAGTTTGTATTTCCTTTTGGGTATCATCATTCGTCAGAGTAAACTCTCGTTTCTCCAAATCTTTCGTCCCTCATGGTTGGCATTCATTGCCCTCCTATGGTTGAGTTGTTATCCAGAGACTTTCCACAAAGGTTCTTTGGGTGGTTTAGTAACCGTCTACTTGGTTATCTCTGCAGCATTAGCGGTTTTTCCACATCTTCTACAATGCATCAAAAAAGCCGCACTCTTTTTAGGGCGCAATTCGCTTGTCCTATTTCTCTTCTCTCCTATTTTCACAATGGTGTGCAAGATATTCATCCCGTATCTTACATTCGATTCCACACGCGTGCTGTTTCTCACCTTATCTTTGCCGCTCTGCATACTAGGCGCTCTTGCAGTCTGCAAAGCATTAGATGCGCTACACCTCTCACCCTGGTTGTTTGGACGAAAAAAGGCTCTAACATAAACCTGTTCTACCTCAAATTCTTTCACACGAATATAGAAAAGAAACTGCTCTTTCATAGCCATAGATTAGATTCCCTTTTTCATTGTCCCAATCTTCTATCAAAGAAAAACTGCATCCGTTTCAAATTGATTGAAACGGATGCAGTTTGTTTGTTGTGGACCAGCTTGGACTAAGCAAAACACCCACAAAATCGCTGGTATTTATATCTTTACAACTACAACGTATCACTTATGTAGCAAAAATGTAGCTGCAAATTGACTGACAAATGATTATGCTTTTGAATGGCTGATGAAAACACATTCATCCTCATTTTCTATGTACAAAGTTAGTAGTTTTTGTTTGTCCCACCAAATATTTGAATCATAATCATTTAAAAGATTGACTGCTACACAACTTGGTGCACGGTGCAAGCTCCTTATATATAAGGGCTTGCACCGTGCACCAAAACTTTTCATATGGTTTCTCAATTGTCATCCTCTCTGTAATCAATAAAACAAACATATCATCCTATATTGACATACTCACTATATCTATTGCATCTGACGCAAATGCTCTTGCATGAGGCGCAAATATTTGAACGTGGCGGATTGTTTAGCATCAGTTATCTTAGTAACTTTAAACCTATGAAACGACTACACAAGATTTTAAAGAAAAAACGAGAAATCAAAGGTTACTCTCAAGAGTATATTGCTGGTATTATGAAAGTTAGCATCAGTACAATTTCTAGATGGGAATCAGGAGAAATCGTAATGACTGTCGATCAAATTGAAGATTATGCCCATGCTTTGGAGATGGAAACCTATGAACTACTTGCAGCCTATGCAAATCAAGACCGTAAAAGACTAGTGCCGCTTGTCAAACTTGAAATAGAAGTATTCAACAAAGGGGCATACTATAAAATTATGGATATTATCAAAGAGCTAGATCCTTTGGATATTATAATTCACACTAAACCTTTTTAGAAATGGAAATAATAGCTATAGAAAGTCAAGCCTATCAAGAAATGATAGAACGATTAAATCGTATTGAGCAATATGTACTACAAACTTCTCATCTTCTTCAAGATATTGATGATGAGTTGGAAATGTCAACAAAAGACCTAATTGAAACCCTGGGGGTATCAGAATCCACCTTATACCGCTGGCGTAAGAAACATCTAGTTCGCTATCGTTATACCGATAGCGGAGATCTTCGCTATTTTTATAAATCACTATTCATAGCTATAAAATGCAATCGCCTTCGCATCTCAGGAATGAGAAACGATGAGGTATTAGGACGACTCAGTCGCTTCAAAGATAATCTCATCATCAGTTCATGTTTTCATAACTAAAAGATTACATCGATGATTGACAAGGAACAGATTTTAGCTCTCACTCAGGGAGGCCTTAATATTTTCTCTCATTATCTTGGTTTTGAAGTTAATCTACATCGTAACTTTCATAATCCTTTCTATGATGATAGCCATGCTTCTTGCCATATCTATTTTGATAAGAAAAGTTCGTCTTACAGATTCTACGATCATGGTGATACTAGCTATTCTGGAGACTGCTTCTGGTTTGTAGCAACATTGCACAATCTTGACCCTAAAAGAGATTTCCCGAAAGTACTTCAGTTAATCATACAAGATTTGCATTTGTATCAGATTAGCCACGAGAATAATGATACTCCAAGAAGTCGGATTTCTACACCATCTTATAATAAAAGTTACGATTCATCTTTTTATCTATCTGAGGAACGACCTTACAACTTTGAGATTGAACCTTTCAATGAAGGGCTACTGAACTATTGGGCTAATTATGGGATTTTTGAAAATACACTCCGAACATTCCGAGTTAGAAGCCTTAAACTCTATGAGAGTATCTCAGCTGAAGGTAAGAAATTTAAAATTAGCTCCAGTCCCACTGATCCTATCTTTGCCTATATCGGCAATAGTTATATAAAAATCTATCGCCCATATAATACAAAAGTACGTTTTCTATATGGTGGAAAATTACCAGAAATCTATTGTTTCGGGTTAGAACAAATACCAGCCAAAGGAGACATCCTATTTATCACAGGGGGTGAAAAGGATGTACTATCGCTCTATGCCCATGGTTTTAATGCTATCTGTTTCAATAGCGAAACGGCACAGATACCAGAAAGTATCATTGAAAGTTTACAGCTACGATTTCGACACATTATCTTACTCTATGATACGGATGAGACAGGGGTAAGAGAATCTGATAGACAAACAAAGCTGCTAGAGGCTTACAAGGTACAACAGCTTCAATTACCGCTAAAAGGTACAAAGACGGAAAAGGACATATCCGACTACTTTGCACTAGGTAATGAGGAAGAGGACTTTCGTAAGTTGCTCGATAAGCTTTTCTCTCAAATGTACACGCAAACTATGATGATGTTACGTTCGTGTGAAATAGACTATGATAATCCACCTGATGCTTCGAAGTCGGTAATAGCCGTCAATGGCGTTCCTCTCGGTACACAAGACAATCTCTTCTGTATCACTGGTGGAGAAGGAACGGGTAAAAGTAACTACATTGCAGCTATTCTTGCTGGCACACTAGGGGCAGAGCGATTGGATGCCGAACAAACGCTCGGGCTTGAGGTAACGCCCAACCCCAGGGGCTTGGCAGTGCTTCATTATGATACGGAGCAGTCGGAAGCCCAACTTCACAAGAACCTTGGCAAAACACTCCGCAGAGCATCGCTCACGAGTGTTCCCGACTTCTATCATTCGCTCTACCTCGCTTCGCTCTCTCGGAAAGATAGGCTGAAACTCATTCGTGAGAGTATGGACTTGTTCCATCACAAACACGGTGGAATACATCTCGTAGTCATTGACGGTATAGCCGACCTTATTCGCTCAGCCAATGATGAGACAGAGAGTATCGCCATTGTTGATGAACTCTACCGCTTGGCAGGTATTTACAACACGTGCATTATCTGTGTGCTTCACTTTGTGCCGAATGGTATCAAACTGAGAGGGCATATCGGTTCTGAGCTACAGCGAAAGGCAGCTGGCATTCTCTCCATTGAGAAAGACGACAACCCTGAATACTCGGTAGTAAAAGCTTTGAAAGTACGTGATGGAAGTCCATTAGATGTACCTATGACGCTATTTGGCTGGGACAAAGCTCTCGATATGCACGTTTATCGTGGAGAGAAGTCTAAGGAAGACAAGGATAAACGCAAGAGCAACGAACTCCATGCTGTCGTACGTGGTGCTTTTCGCTCTGCAACACGTCTTTCTTACCAACAGCTCTGTGAGATTTTGATGCGAGAACTCGACATCAAAGACCGCACAGCTAAAAAATATATTGCTTATATGAAGGAACAAGGTATCCTCATACAGGATAGCCAAGGAAACTATCAACAAAGAAACATGCCTTATCTAGATCCACATTATACCGAAGAACAATTTCGGAATTTGTTTCAGAAGCTCTTGCAGATGGAACTTAAACTTGATGAGTTGATTTCATTGCAAGCACAAGAACGCGCAACTACTGTTCATCCACCTCTCAGACCAGAATACCTCGACATCATTGATGTTTCCAAGCTCCTCAAAGTTGAGCAGAAGACCATCTATAATTGGGTGTCGCAAGGAAAGATTCCCTATCTCAAAGCTAATGGCCGCCTACTCTTTTTGCGAGATGAGGTGGATGCGATGCTCAAACGGAGGGAAGAGTGGTAGAGAAACAGATTGCTCCATAGAAAAATAGTTTTCTCCCTTCTTTTTTGTCGCAAAAAAGTTGTATTTTTGCGACATAAATAATTGCAAAACAGAATGGAGAGCATTGATGATAAAATAATTAAGCATGTATCAAGACTAGGACGGGGAAGCATCGTTTTTCCGTCCAGCTTTGTTTCTTTGGGAGAAAGCAAAAGTGTGCTGAAAGCCTTGGAACGCTTGGCTACGAAAGGCACACTCATTCGTGTTGCTAGGGGAATATATTGCTACCCTAAAGAAGACAAAGTTCTAGGACTTGGGGTTGTTTATCCATCCTATGGTGAGATAGCTCAAAGCATTGCTAAGCGAGATAAAGCGAGAATTGCTCCTGCTGGCGCATATGCGATGAACGTTTTGGGATTAACTACTCAAGTTCCTATGAATCTTATGTTCCTTACCGATGGAAGTCCGCGTAGCATAGAACTCTTCAATGGGCATAAAATCACATTTAAGCATACCGTCCCGAAGAAGCTATCTTTTCAACATCAGATAGCACAGCTCATCACTGCTGCTCTGCAAGAAATAGGGCGAGAGCATATCACGGAGGAGCATAAGCAACAGTTAAAAACGATACTGTCGCCTATCAAAGAAGAACAGATTAAGGCTGACTATGTGCTAATGCCAGCCTGGATTAGAACGTTACTAAAAGAACTCTATGAACAGATACTTTGACCTTACTCCTGAGCAACAGCGTACCATCATCACACAAACAGCAATTCGGCTTGGACTTCCTGAGCAAGCTGTCGAAAAGGACTTATGGGTGACGACGATACTACAGCTTGTATTCACACTCCCTTTTGCGGATAAACTGGTATTTAAGGGCGGTACTTCACTTAGCAAGTCCTTTGGACTTATTCAAAGGTTTTCGGAGGATATAGACCTCGTAGTCGATAGAAGCCTGTTTGATTTGTATGGCGACCTAACCAAGAAACAGATTAAGACTTTGCGCAAGAAATCGTCTCTATTTGTGAGAAACGAATTTGCAAGCCTACTTAAGGAGGTAATAGCATCATCAGGATTGGATAGTTATTGCAATATCGTTACCGAACCAGATGGAGAAGGCGATGGCACTTATCCCGAACCGAGAAAGATAGAGGTGTATTACAAGTCGCACTTCCCTATCAATGACTATCTTCAGCCCAAAGTTATGCTAGAGATAGGGTCAAGATCATTGTTTGAACCAACAGTAAACATCTCAATAGCAAGTCTTATTTCTGCGCAATTTCTCAGATAGAGACAAGTATTACTCCTTCTTCAACTATAACCACAGCAGCTCCTGAGAAGACATTCTTAGAGAAAGCTTTTCTTCTACATGAACTATTTACTACAGGAAGAGCTGCGAGTGCAGAACGCAAATCACGTCATCTGTATGATCTGGAGAGAATGATGGATGAACCTTTTGCTCAACAAGCTATCAGCGACGACTATTTGTGGACTACCATAGCGCACCATCGTGAGGTCTTTACAAGCTTATCGGGCGTAGATTACACACCTGACATTCGAAACAGAATCCTCTTATGCCCTCCTTTGCATGTTAGAAATGCTTGGGCAAAAGACTACGCCGATATGCAGCAATCTATGATATATGGAGCATCGTTGCCCTTTGATGCTTTGTTAGAGCGTATAGAGGTCTTGGAAAGGCTTTTCCATAGCAGATAAAAAAACGCTCCCAATCTATCGTACATAGATAGATTGGGAGCGTTTACTATTATCTTACCTCATCTTCGGCTTGCAGAAAACGACCGCATTACCTTCGCCATCACGCTCCACACGTTTCTCAAATTGTGCGAGGTTATTTGGGCCTTCTGCCACACGTGAGGAATGGAAATCCACCGAATGTTGAAGTTCGCAAAGTTTTCCCGAAGCCGAATCGCATTCCTTCATAAAGTTTTTGCGCTCTGATTCCAAAGCGGTAATCTTCTTGTCGAACTTTGCCTTTTCCAGAAGGTCGGTATTACCTGAAAGTACAGCTACGTATTCGGAGAAGTTTCTATAGTTCAAATAAAATTCAAAAATAATTTCAGAAAACTTTGGCGGTTTCAATAATTATCAGTACTTTAGCCCCATCTTCAATTGAGAGACACCATAATGATGCCTCGAAAACGTTTAAGAAATGAAAACTCATTTGCTATATCGCATTATTGTTCCAGCTGAGAACTTGGTACAGGTGGTGCAAACTATCTGTAAGAGGAAGGATGTCTTAATGACAGAACGATGGGTATCTGATTTTTTATATAACCATCCCAACCACCCAAGCTTGTCTGCACTGAATGATTGTTTTAGAGAGTTAGGAATCACTGCGAAATCTCTACGTTTGTCAAAAAAGGAAAACGCGAAGAAGTTGAATGATGTACATATTGTTCAAATTAAAGACGAAGACAATAATGAACAATTTGCTGTCATTTATCGCTATGAAGGCGATTTTGTGCTTTGGCACAACCCAAAATCACTCCGAGATGAAAGAATATCATGGGACGAGTTCGAAAAGCAATTTATGGGCTATGTGATGCTTCTCTCTGAAGCATCAGAAAAGCACGAGCCTCGCTACAGACGCCATCTAATCGAAAACGCATTTCATAATGTTTTATTCTTAATAGCCACGCTAGCAGCTCCTGTCTCTGCTTTATTTCGTGCATGGAATGAACCTGCAAATTTATCATTTGTCTTATTGGCGATAGTTGGCTACGTGCTAGGTTTGCTACTTGTGCTGCACGAAGTGAGTCAATACTCTCCTTTGACTCAGAGAGTTTGTGGCGGACAACACGAAAAAAATTAAATTGCGATGCTGTGTTATCTTCTAGTGCATCACGATTCTTGGCGATCCCTTGGGCTGTTTGGGGGCGGTGCCTACTTCTTGGCCTTACTTTTAATTATTGGAATTGGGAATATTGACGTATCGACGTTATATTGGTTGCACCTCTTGACGCTTCCCTATGTGCTTTTCTCGATCTATTATCAACGTTTTGTTGTTAAACAATGGTGTCCCCTTTGTTTGGGGGTTGTAGCAAGCATCTGCCTTATCCCTATCGTTGGCTTACCTTTTGAACAGTATGAAGCAACAATAAGCTTCAAGCATTTGCCACAACTTCTTATTTACGCGGTAGTAGCTTTCATACTGTTTTATCAATTGTGGCAATGGGGAGAAAATTGGCGCAGGCGTCGCTGGTTAGGTAAAGAGTTTAGACGTTTGCATTTAGACGCTAGCGTTTTTGAAACAAAATTGCAAAAGGAAAGAATTCTTACTCATGATTGTAAGGATTTGGGTGTCTATTTAGGGAATCCCCAAGGAAAGATTCAACTGATAGAGATTTGCAATCCTTTCTGCTATCCTTGTGCTATAGCACAAAAGCATTTGCATGAATTGCTTGAAGACAGAGAAGATGTTGGTCTGCGCATTCTATTCCTCTATCCAGAAGAATGGATTGCCAAGACTCCGATTCCAACCTTTTTGGCTCTAAAAAACAAAGAGAAATTAGAAGAGGCGATTACCGATTGGTTTGCCTCTACAGACAAAAAGTTTAAGTAAGTTTCAAGAGAAATATACCGTACAACTTTCATTAGTGGAAGCAACAAAACAGCTAAAAGTAATGAATGAGTTCTGCACAGCAGAGCAAATTAATGCTACACCGACGATATATGTGAATGGTCACGAAATGCCGGCTAATTACTACGTGGCAGATTTACAATATTGCCTGTGAATCTGAACTCTGCTTCTTCAAGCACTGTTCGCCTTAATCAACTTCATATATTCATCTTTAATTTCTTATCATCATGAAGAAATTATCAATCAACATCCCAGAGGGACTCGGTGATGTCCTCTCTCAAGAAGAGCTCAAGCATGTGCTTGGTGGTATGGGAAGTGAAACTGGAAGTGGGTCTGGGACTAAAGATTGTTCAAAAGACCCCATAAAGATTCGTGTTTGTTGTTATTCAAAACTACACGATCCGTGTACTTTCTGGGATAACAAGAAGGGAGACTTTGTTGATGGCTATTGTCAACTGTGGATGGGAAGACTGGCTTGCTCCACACTTAATCGCTATCCATTTAGACCTTAGTGTCAAGTAAACAATTAGTTCCATTAGGCAGATAGGTGCAAAACAAACTATGTTAGATCCTATCTGCCGTACCCATCTTCGATATGCGCGTAAAAATATATATACTAGTACTCTCAGTACTATTTATCCCATTTTTCCTTTGCAGGGCACAGAGTTCTCTACCCAAGAATGAAATAAAAGTTGGTAAGTGTATAATTCGAGGAAAAATTTCTCATCAATGGTTCTACCCCCTTGAAGTTTACATCTCTTCGAATGATTTCTATACAGAAATCCCCAAAGTTCAAAAGATAAATATTAACGAAAACGGGAATATATCTGATGAGCTTTTGCTAACGACAAAATACGCTCTTGTCGCTATTTCTGTTGTGTCCCCAAAAGCCGAAAGGCAATTTTTACAGCTTGTCTCACAAGATGACACGCTGGTAATTAATGTCGCAGACAGCATACAGATAATGGGCAATGTACGCTCCTCATTGCTCATCAGTGATGTTCTTACAAATTATGTGAGTTTAATGGATATAGAGGGTCCCTATACTAACATAGAGAGAGGCCGTTCCCTCATGCAACATAAAGAATATGTAGACACCGTTCTATATCCTCAGTTCATAAGACAAGGAGAACAACTCCTATCTCCTAATATGAGTACTGGTGATAGAGCTTTTCTTGAGAACTGGGCAATGCTGACCTTTTACCCCAAAACTCTACTTTACGCAGTGGAGGATAGTTGCAATGTACCATCGAAATACTTCAGTTTTTTAAATAAATTGACTCTTGACGAACAGTTGCTATACAACAACCGTGGGCTGAAATTCTTCCTTGATTGGTTGCTTTATTCTCTGTCCCACATGATTCCTCCCATCAAAAACATGTCAATACAAGAGTGGAAAAATACTTTCTCTCAAAAGCTCAACGCCATTCCTTTTTCCCCCACGGATTTTTTTAGCAATCTGATGGTCTTCCATTGTTACATGGATATATTAGAGAAAGAGAAAGCTTTCACTAAACAACAAAAAGAAAACATCGAAAAGGGCTTCAGTAAAGAATGGAGAGACTTATTGCATTACTATGAACCTATGTTCAAACCATCTCAGACAAGCAAGAGAATCGAAGACGTAGAGGGGCAGTTATACGATTCCTTTGGATCTATCTTAAATGAATCAGAAGGAATCCCCGTCATAATAGATTTCTGGTATACTTCCTGCACTCCATGCATCGGCGTTAGTCATGTCATAGAGTCTATCATGTCTGAGCCCAAGTATGAGGGGAAGATTCGAGTTGTTAGTATTACCTCCCCCATCATATCACCTATCAAAGAATGGAGAAAATTAGTAGATTCTCGCACAGGATTACATTATATGATTTCCGACAGTTTACTGCAAAAAAGCATGAGCGATTTCGGTTTTAAAGGATATCCTGCTCTTCTTTTTTATGACAAGGGGCATTCCCTAATTCAAACAAAAGAAGGACTCGTGTCAGAGCGAGAGATTAAAGAAATTATAGATCAAGTTCTCCCATGAGAGTTAGCGGATACCATAGACATGTTGACTAGAGATCCCCCCAACATGGTGAGGTTACTCATCTACTAAAAGCAATGAATGAATTCTGCATAGCAGAGCAAATAAATGCTACACCGACGATATATGTGAATGGTCACGAAATGCCGGCTAATTACTACGTGGCAGATTTACAATATTGCCTGTGAATCTGAACTCTGCTTCTTCAAGCACTGTTCGCCTTAATCAACTTCATATATTCATCTCTAATTTCTTATCATCATGAAGAAATTATCAATCAACATCCCAGAGGGACTCGGTGATGTCCTCTCTCAAGAAGAGCTCAAGCATGTGCTTGGTGGTATGGGAAGCTATGGCAGTCTCGGTAGCTTGGGGAGCACCGAGGCTGCTAAGGAAACATCTCCGAAGGTCAAGGCTTGCGAAGGTAAACAGCCAGGAGAGCCTTGCTCTTGGCTTTACGATGGTACCATTTACAATGGTACATGTAAAAATTATCTAGGATTATACATGTGTGACGACTTGCCTTCTCGTCCTTTCAAACCTTAATTGTAATTAGCTCGCAGAGGAAGTTTTTCTTTCTCTGTGAGCAATGTTTACTCCCATAAATAAGACCGAGCATGAGGAACTTATTTCTATGTTTTGTCGTTATAGCTATTAGCTTACTACCGTCTATTTCAACAGCTAATAGTAACAAAACAGCTATATTCGCGGGGCTTCTTACAAGTCGTACTAGTACCGACTCCCTTTGGGGCGATTGTATGCTATATGTTGTGGATCCATTAACAGAGGAACAGTCTGTCTATAGTTGTAAGGTTAAATTGAACAATGTATTTTTTGTTCAGGTTCCCGTTTCTGCAAAGACAACTCTTGCTAGATGCGTTCTTCAAAAAAGCAACGAAGAAGCCCCCTTTGTCATTCAAAGTTTATTTTTGCAGAGTGAAACCTCTGATACACTAACGTATGATTTAGATGAATCAAGAGTCCGTTTTTCAAGCGGGATAGATTATTCTTCTCTTGATAAAGCAAATCAGTTTATGGAAGAGTTTATAGATAAGGACAGTGACAATCCCATCTCTAGCACAAATAGGTCCTTGGTATTCAAGCTACAAAGTCTTTCTACGATAAAAAAGGACTTTGAAGCACGAATGAAGAAGGCTGGACTAGCAGCAGAGGTTGATATTCAAAATATGGAATTCATGCAATTAGCGAGAGCATGGGCTTGGATGTTGTATATAGCTAATAAAGTGTTCAGTAAGCCATTTCAAGGAACAGCAGATGAACGAAGGATGTTCTTTCACGAATTAGTCTCTCCTGTGGTTAAATCAGCTAATGTTCTTCCTCTCATTTCGTTTGGACGTGGTGATTTCTTCTATGGACTTGAAACACAATTTCCGCAATGGAGACAATCGTTTCTCTGCAGTTCCGATGATTGGAGGAGAATTCTGAAAGCTGATTTGCTACTTGCAAACGATGAAAAAGACAAGTGTTTTTTTGCAAACGCTTTGACTGCGCAAATATTTCTAGGACTATTAAATGCTAAGGAACTTCTCAGTGATGCCCAATCTGACAAAATACTTCAAGGGCTAGACCCTGATGTGCAATTACAGCTTCGAGAACTATTTAAGAGAAGAAAAAAGGAACTGTCCCTGCCCTCCAATTCCTATAACTTATCTGACAGTCTTTCGCAGCAATCATTAGAAGGTCTGCTGGAAAAGTATCGAGACAAGAAAATTGTATTAGACTACTGGTTCGAGGGATGTAGCGCATGCGTAGATTTGGAAAAGAAATTGGAACGCTTAAAAGTAGACCTAACAGCCGAAGACGTAGTCTTTATCTCCGTCACAGACATATCTATGACGTCGCTTGAGGCTTGGAAGTATTTTTACAAATCGTCCAGGTGAGCATTATTTGCTCAGCAAAGATACATTGTCTAAATTATCAGGAAAGTATAAGGTCGAAAATTATCCCACCTTGTTGCTTTTGGATAAAGAACGGAATATAGCCAATAGGTGGGTTGGACTTATGACTGAGAAAGAAATACAACAACTACAGGAACAACTTGATCATAAATAGCTTATTAATATGACAATTCCAACTTACATCGTAAATCTACCAGAAAGAGCCGATAGAAGACAATCTGTCCTTGCTCAATTCAGAGGCCTTGAGTTGTTTTCTGTTGAAGTTGTTTCTGCAATTAAGCATGAAATTGGTGGGCGTGGTTTGTGGGAAACCTTTATGCAGATCGTGAAGAAAGAGAAAGGCAGACATTCTGACTTTTTCTTGATATGTGAAGACGACCACATATTTACGGATGACTTCTCCAGTGAACTGTTAGAACTACAAATAAACAAGGCCGATAGTCTTGGTGCTGACATCCTATCTGGTGGAGTAAGTTGGATGAAACATCCGATTCAGATAGATGCTAACCTATTTTGGCTAGAAGCTTTTAATGGGATGCAGTTTACAATCGTATATTCTCGTTTTTACAATAAGCTCATCGCAGCAGATAGTACCTACAGAAGTACTACGGACTTTGATATATCATCGCTGAGTGATAATATCTTTGTGATGCATCCATTTATTTCAGTACAAAAGGAATTTGGTTACTCCGATGTAACTTCTAAGAACGCTGAAAAAGGTTATGTTGAGAGTCTTTTTAAAGGAACTTTTCAAAAACTAGATATGCTTAAGAGAGTGAAAGCTGAATATAAAAAAAGATTGGAGTTATGACATACGAAGGATTCTCGATTCCAACCTATGTGTTCAATCTTCCTCAGAGAGAGGACAGGAGAAAGCACATTGAAGCACAATTTTCAAATAAACCAGAATTTGAATTGCGTTGGGGAATGACTTGTACGCACCAGATAGGGGCTGTAGGTTTGTGGCATAGCATTTGTAAAGCTGTAGCAGATGCTGAAGAGCGTGGTGAAGATGATGTTATTATATTGTGTGAAGACGACCATTTCTTCACCGAACATTATGATAGAGATCGCTTCATAGAACAAATCATTAAGGCAGGGACACTAGGAACACATCTGCTTGCTGGTGGAATTGCCAATTTCACAAATGCGATTCTACTTAAAGACATGGGTATGTTTTGGGTAGATTGGCTGTGGTGTACACAATTTATCGCTCTTTTCCGCCCTGCTTTCCGTAGAATCTTGGAAGCTGATTTTGCAGACACTGACGTGGCAGACGAGTTTCTATCTAAGATTTTACCCAACAAGTTGGTGGTACATCCTTTCATCTCCGAACAAAAGGAATTTGGCTATTCTGACATCACGAAGGTAAATGAACAAGTGGATTATCTTCCCTCCTTGTTTCGCAAAGCGTCAGAGGATCTAGCCAATTACCAACGCATCACTCAAAAATACTCCTTATAGTCTGCGCAATGTCCTTTCCCCACTTTATGCAACTAGACCAGATGGATTGTGGCCCATCGTGCTTGCGGATGATAGCCAAATACTATGGTCGCAGTTTTTCTCTGCAATACCTACGCGAACGATGCTTCCTCACACGAGAGGGTGTATCATTTTTGGGCATAAGCGATGCAGCGGATAATATTGGATTTCGCACGCAAGGTGTAAGAATGAACTTACACCAATTAGCTGAAAATGCACCACTGCCATGTATTTTACATTGGAAACAGAATCACTTTGTGGTTTGCTATAAAGTCAAACGTAGCCAAAGAAAAGGAAATATACGCTACCGTTTTTCAATCTCAGACCCAGCTTCGGGACGTGCTGTGTTTGAGCAAGAAGAGTTTGAACAATGCTGGCTCAATGATGCAAACGGAAATGGTCAACGAGGGTTAGCTTTGTTGCTTTACCCCACTCCTGCGTTATATGACCAAGAGGATGCTGTTCCAAAAGATACGGATAAGCGTTTAGGACTAGGCTATTTTTTGCGTTATCTCACGCCACATCGCCATGCACTATTCCAGCTAATGCTCATCATGGGAGCTGTGACTTTGTTGCAGCTCTTATTTCCGTTTCTCTCTCAATCCATCGTAGACAAAGGAATAGGCAATAAAGACATCGGGCTTATCACACTTATACTTATTGCGCAGGTTGTACTTTTCTTCACACAGATGGCCATTGAATTTCTGCGTAGTTGGATAGTTCTGCATATGACAACGCGCATCAACATCTCTCTTATCTCCGACTATCTGACTAAACTAATGCGACTACCCATGAAGTATTTTGACACCAAGATGATTGGTGATATTATGCAGCGCATTGGAGATCATGGCCGCATTCAAAGCTTTCTCACAGGCAGTTCTTTAAGTGTACTCTTTTCTCTAGCCAATTTTCTCATCTTCGGAGTTATTTTGGCTTATTATAACATTACGATATTAGGAGTCTTTTTGTTGGGAAATGCTTTCTATGTCTGTTGGGTGTTGGCTTTTATGCACTACCGTCGGCAGCTCGATCAACGAAGGTTCACACAATCTTCCGCAGATCAAAGCAATATGATAGAGCTTATTACGGGCATGCAAGAAATCAAGCTAAACAACTGCGAACAGCAAAAGCGCTGGAAATGGGAACGCATACAAGTAAAGCTCTTCAAAATTAGTATGAAAGGGCTTGCTTTAGGCCAATATCAACAAGTGGGTTCTTCTCTCTTCTCACAGGTAACGAATCTGATTATTAGTTACCTTGCAGCTGTTGCCGTGGTAGAAGGGCATATGACGCTTGGCATGATGATGTCAGTAAGTTATCTCACTGGGCAATTATCCGCTCCTATTAGTCAATTCATCGGTTTAGCACAATCATTTCAAGACGCAAAGATTAGCCTTGAGCGACTCAGCGAAGTACATGAACGCAAAAATGAGGTTGAAAACATTGAGAGCATGCTGACTGAATTGCCCGAAAATAGGGCTATACAATTGGACAACGTGTGGTTTAGCTATGATGGCGCAGACAGAGACTATGCACTTGAGGGAATAGACCTGGTGATTCCTGCAGGGAAAACCACTGCCATTGTGGGGGCAAGTGGCAGTGGGAAGACCACTCTTGTCAAATTGATGTTGGGGTTTTATACACCTAACAAGGGCAAAATTCTTGTAGGAGCTACCCCTTTGCAAAATATTCATCCGCGAGTGTGGCGCATGAATGTGGGTGTAGTGATGCAAGAAGGCTTCATCTTCTCTGATACGATTGCAGCTAATATAGCTGTGGGAGAGGAATATATAGACAAGCATAGGCTCTATGAAGCTGTAGATATGGCCAACATCAAAAGTTATATTGACGGGCTTCCACTCACCTACAGCACTAAAATTGGCATGGAAGGCAAAGGGTTGAGCCAAGGGCAAAAACAACGGCTTATCATTGCACGAGCCATCTACAAACAACCTGCTTTTCTCTTTTTTGATGAAGCAACAAATGCACTGGATGCCACTAATGAACATCAAATCATCGAGAATCTAAAGGCTTTTAACCAAGGACGCACTGTGGTAATCGTGGCACACCGACTTAGCACTGTACAGCACGCTGACAACATCGTTGTCATGGAACAAGGACGCATCGTAGAACAAGGTACTCATGCTGAGCTTACGGCACAAAAAGGTGCGTACTACGCTTTGATTAAGAATCAATTGGAACTGGGAAGCTAAACTATGCTAGATAAAGAAGAAGAAAAGAAACTGCTCTACGCACATAGTGAAGAGGTAGAAGAAGTACTGCAAAATACGCCCAATGGACTGCGCAAAATGGGAGTTTACCTACTGCTCGCCATTCTTATACTCTTGTTCATAGGAAGTTGGTATTTTAAGTCTCCGCAAATCATAGAGTGCGAAGTTGCCATCACTTCGTCCACACCACCAGCACAAGTGATGTCTAAGACATCAGGACGTCTCACAGAACTACTTGTTGCCAACCAAGATTATGTGGAGAAAGGTGTCTGTCTGGGTGTGCTAGAAAATACAGCTAGACGAAAGGACGTGATTGAGTTAGAACAATGGATTGACACGTTGAGAAATTCACTTGAACAACAGCAAAATCTTTCAACTCGTACTCACAATTGGCAACTAGGGGATTTGCAAAATGATTATGCAGCTTTACTAACGCAATTATCAGCTTATCAGCAGCTGAATTTTATATTGTCGCATTCACATAAGCTCGCCACGATGAAAAAGAGCTTAGTAACCAACACACAACAGATTAAACACCTGAAGCACCTGAAGCAGCTAACACAGAGACAATATGAATTGCAACAAAAGAGCACGCAACGAGACAAGCAATTACATAATCAGAAGCTGATTTCAACCGAAGAGCTTGAAAGGAGTGAAGCGCAAACATTGCAAATGAAGATGAGCGTTGCACAAGCAGAAGCTTCTGAACGTAATCAGACGATGCAAGGTTTGCAGCTACAAACAGACATAGACGAGCAGGAACTTCAAAATGGTCGAGAACTCAATCAGCAACTCACAGCTTTGTACTCGCGTATCGACCAACTAAAAGCTGCCACCAATACTTGGAAGTCGAACTACTTACTTATTGCCCCTATTACTGGAAAAGTCACTTTCACTAATTATTGGACTAAAAATCAACAATTGCAAGCAGGAAAGGTGGCTTTTACGATTGTTCCGACAAGCATTTCTGGTTTGATTGCGCGTGCCACACTCCCAGCGCATGGCTCAGGTAGAGTGAGACAAGGACAAAGAGTGAACATAGCCTTAGACAACTTTCCTGAAAATGAATATGGTGTGATTGAGGGTAAGGTGTTACGCCTTTCATTGATACCAGATGAATCAAAAAATTATGTTGTAGAAGTAGAACTACCTCGAGGATTGGTCACCTCTTATCACAAACGATTGCCACTTTCACAAGAAATGATAGGAAAGGCTCGAATTGTCACCGATGACGTTCGATTATTAGAGATTTTAATTCAACCGATTCGTAAGATGTGGGTAAATCAATAGCTAGTGTTGCAAGGAGCTTTTGGGGTACGATTTATCTCATCTTCGGCTTGCTGAAAACGACCTTGCTCATAATGCCTTGCTTTTCTTCACTAGAAGACGCGGTAGGCTGTTGAGAAGGAGTAGAATTAGCAACAGAATTCACCTTGATGCACGAGATCTGAGAACGTGAGACGGAAACGTTTCCAGCAACGCTCTGGTGCTGTCCGTTCTGTTCCTGCTTCGTCTCTTCTTTCTCACTTTCCTCTTTGTTCGAAGAAGGATTGAGGGTTAGTGCAATCTTACGATCAAGTTCTGCTGCGTGGGCTTTGATGCTGCGCAGCTCATCCTCCTTGTTCCAAACTCCGGTGGAGATGGCTTTGTAGACGTCAATATCTTTTGTAGCCTTGGCGAGTTCCTTTTTCGTGAGTGGCAATGACTTTCGGTATGCGCTCGAGTGCAGAGAGGAAGTTCTGACAAGCTAGTTTGGGGTCATTGGCTAGTTTGCCGTTGTTATGCGTATAGAGAATACTACCCTCTCCTTGGACAAAGAATCGATTGACAGAGCCTTGGAAAAGGTCTTTCATCGAACTCTCTGTTTTGACCAAGATGTCAAAACCATAAATTGTACCAATCTTGTGATGCTCTCCTTCCGTACGCGCTTTTTCGGCTATTTCCTGCAAGCGCGCAGCCACCGCCTTCATATCGCTACTATCCGAAACACCATTGATTTCTAATTTATTGACCGCATTGCCTTCGCCATCACGCACCACCCGTTTCTCAAATTGTGCGAGGTCATTTTGGGCTTCTGCCACACGTGAGGAATGGAAATCCACAGAATGTTGAAGTTCACAGAGTTTTCCCGAAGCCGAATCGCGTTCCTTCATAAAGTTTTTGCGCTCTGACTCTAGGGCTGTAATCTTCTTGTCGAGCTTTGCCTTTTCCAGAAGGTCAGTATTGCCCGAAAGTACAGCTACGTATTCGGAAAAATTCATTCCGCTGTCTTCATCCATCGAGCCTTCATCAATGGTTCTTGCACCAAGGGTGTTGCTCTTGAGCTGATTGATGAAAAGCTGCTTATTGTGCAGCAGATTGAATTTGTAGCTATCCAATGACCGCTCCACGGCATAGATGATTACATCTACCTTATTATCGGCAAACTCCTTGGCAATGAGGTTTCCCTTGCGCACAGCTCGTCCGTTGCGCTGCTCAAGGTCTGAAGGTCGCCACGGGGTATCCAAATGGTGGATGGCTACGGCACGTTGTTGTGCATTTACTCCCGTACCGAGCATAGAAGTTGAACCAAATATGATGCGAATGTCTCCACGATTCATCGCATCTACCATCGCTTTCTTAGCTCTCTCATTCTTGCACTCTTGGATAAAGCGAATTTCGTGAGCTGGGATGTTGTAGTCCTCTACGAGTTTACGCTTGATTTCTGAATACACGTTCCATTCTCCAGCCTTGTATGTTCCCAAATCAGAAAAGACAAACTGCGTTCCTTTCTGCTCATTGTATTTTTGGTAGTAGTCATTGAGCATCTTGGCGCAGTGCGAAGCCTTGTTATCAATGTGGTCACTGTACTTATCCTCACTTATCATACGCAAGTCTAGGCTCATCTTGCGCGCATAGTCCGTGGCGATAAGCATCTTTGCCTTTTCTTCTTTTTGACTCAAGGGTTCTCTATCCAAAAGTGTTGCATCGCCACTCTTGGCAAACTCCATCAGCTTGTCGATAAAAACTTCCTGCTCGGGTGTCGGTGGTATGTTGTGTAAGATTTCATTCTTTTCGGGTCTGTCGATTCCAATGTCTTTGGCGGTGCGAAAATCACATATCTCCGCATAAAAGTAATGGGGGTGAATGTAATCGACTGATTACTAATAAAAAGCAGAATATATAATCTGATAAGGTGAACGACTAAGAAACGAGCGAGTTTCTTTCCCTTTCTTTATTCTGCAAAGTCTCAAAGAACTCTCTGTTTGATGTTGCAAAGATAGCGATATAATTCATATAAGCAAAGTATTTACGTTGTTTTTTCAATGAAAATCAACCTTAGACATTTCTAATTCTATAAAATCGCCATTTTAAGGTATTGCATATATCTATGAACAATGGTAATTTTGCAAAATGATAATCAAAAGAATTCTTTTAATCTTCATCATTCTACTTCTGCTGTTTCCCACTGCTAATGCTACTATTTTTGAATTTAGTTGTGGGTGATACTATATACCCTACTCGAAAACATGTTTCTTCATTACATAAAACGATAGAACTCGATGAAGTTCAAGTTATTGGACAGCGGAAATTGTTTTCCATAAGAAAAGACACCACGTTTATCAATACTGATTGCCTTCGAGTAAGGAAAGGTGCTAACTTGGAAGACTTAATCAGGAATATTCCGGGCATGGAATACGACAAGGCGAACAGGCAACTATCATTCAAAGGAAAGCCATTGAACGGCGTAAACATCAATGGCGAGACCTTTATGGGCAACGACATTATCGCAGCGTTGGAGAATATGCCAACCGATGCAGTGGAACTACTGAAACTGTATGACATGCTCAGCGCATTGGAGAAAATGACGGGAGTAGATGATGGTGCCGACAATTATGTGCTGGACATCAAGACCAAATCTACCTACAATGGCAGCCTGACAGGAACACTAACGGCTGAACACGGCAATCGCGACAGACGCAGGGATGAGGTACAGGGCAATCTATTCAATGCCGATGGCGAAAAACACCTCGCTGACTTTGCGCTCTGACAATCTTAGTAATATGAACATTGGGGAAACAATTTCCAAAAACATATTGTCGGGCAATATCGTGAAGAAATTTGGTAAGAAAAATTACGCTCAATGCAAGCCTCTCACTCAATGCCTTCCACAATGGAAGCGAGAATCATGACTATGATGAGCAATATCTTTCATCGGGAACAAAATATCGGGAATCAATGCTGCTTTCCTTGAGCAAGAATCACAGTAATGCCGCAAACATAAATCTGCAGTATAACATAGACAAAAAAAGACTTTTGCTGAATATAAGTGCAAATGGAAACTTCGGACGGTCAGACAACCTGACTGACAACACAACATACCCTATATGAGCGCAATACGGCTGCGGACACGCTGACCTCGGGAACGCTGCGAAATAACACAAAAAAAGCAATGGAAAGAATTACCATGTATCTGCCGACCTCACACGGCGGATTGGCAAGGCTGGGGCATCATTTACCGTGAAGGCGACACTTGGCGGTAACTCGAATGAAACTAATAATACCAGCCTTTCACTGACGAAATTCCACCACCTGCGCAACGCTGTGGGCGGAGATTCACTACTGTTGCGCAATCTTTGCCAACAACTGCCCACCCTGCGCAACGAAAGCAGAATATCATTGCAATATACCCATCCTTTTTGGCAAACAGTTGAAATTGCAGACAGGGTACGGACTGCATCACGAAGAGGATAGAAACACAAGCAACACTTACGACTATACTATACCGAATAGACCATACATAGATAGCCCTAAGTTATGAGAACACACTATCTATATGTGGGCAGGAACTCACCCCTGAGAATGGATTATAAGGGTAAGCAATGGAAGATAAACAGTGGCATTGATGTAGACCACCCGACTTTGAACTACGAAGGATGAAATTTTTCAGGGACAACTTCCAGCATTTCCAAAAAACAGTTTAACCATTGACTTGGAGACAAACAAACAATTTGAGCATTAAGGTTTAAACCGAATTTTTTTCCGAAATTGACCTGACCTGACTTTTTCCTGAAAAATCGACTTTAAAGCTGTTTTTACAGATAAATCAGGTTTCTCTAACAGACAGGAAATAAATGCTAAGTATTTGGCTTTTAAACTTAAAAATCAAAAAAATAAGTGTTTTCTTTTTAATGTTTAACAGGGCTGATTTGACAGTTGGCGGTGGCAAGAAACTTTCAGGACCTACCTCATAGACAAGTTTCAAATCAAAAAAAGTATGATAGAAAACGGTATATGGATTGTAAAGCTTCCTCGAAAATAACTTTTGTGTAGGTTCTAATTGAAGGATAATGGAACCTCCCAGAAAATTTCCAAGACTCTCAAACATCAGGATTTTTGAAAATATCGGAAGTAATGCCATAAGGAATATTTGACACCACTTTGAAAGGAAATTTCGGAACTGCAAAATTCCTAAAAATCACAACCGACAACTTGAACATTTCGGGCATCAGAAAATAATTTTCGTAAATGTTCAACCAAAAGCTGTGTCGTTTTTCAATAGCAACAACATTGTTGGCGATTTTTTTAATAAATGAACAGTAAGAAACCCCTTGCCTGCCCCAATATCTAAAAACCGTATCCTGATTACTTATATTTGCTTGTCTTATTGCATCTTTTTATTAGCACTTTATCAATAGTAAAGTGCTGACCCGTAAAACGAACGGGCAATTTCTTTTTTTGTCATTAGTAACTTCTTACAGGTGAATACTTCTTGAGTTCAACTTATAAATGCAACTTTTTGGGTGCGGATAATAAGCAATAAAAAAACATTTATTTTTTTCAGAGAGGAAAGAGAGACAATGTCCCCCTTTCTCTCACTCTGAATGGATAAAGTTTGCTATCTTTGCTTTAATTGTCCGTCCAAAGAAAAAAAGTTGCAGATGAGCAAACATATAACCGAGGAACAAAAGGTATGCAATTTTTCTATGATGTTGCAAATACCGATGAGCAAAAAAAGCAATAGCGGAAGCTATCGGAGTAGATAAAAGCACTGTTTACAGGGAGATAAAGCGCAATTGCGACGCCCGAAGTGGTAGCTATAGCATGGAGCTTGCCCAGCGAAAAAGCAGACAGGCGCAAGCAGCAAAAAAACATCGCAAGGAAGTGCTTACACCGGCAATGAGAAAAACGGATAATAAAGCTGTTGAAGAAAGGATTCAGCCCGGAGCAGATTGTCGGCAGGAGCCGCTTGGAGGGAATTGCGATGGTATCTCACGAAACGATATATCGCTGGATTTGGGAGGATAAGCGGCGGGGTGGCAAACTGCACAAATATCTTCGCAGACAAGGTCGCAGGTATGCCAAACGTGGTTCTAAAAAAATGCAGGGCGAGGATTTATCCCAGGCAGGGTGGATATTGATGAGCGTCCTGAGATAGTGGAACTGAAGGAGAGATTTGGTGATTTAGAGATAGATACAATTATTGGTAAGAACCACAAAGGTGCCATTCTTACCATTAACGACAGAGCAACAAGCAGGGTCTGGATACGCAAGTTGTCGGGAAAAAGAAGCCATCCCGGTAGCTAAGATTGCAGTATGGGCACTGCGGAAAGTGAAAAACTTAATAAACACAATTACGGCTGACAATGGAAAGGAGTTTGCAAAGCACGAGGAAATTGCGCAAAAATTGGAAATAAAAATTCTATTTTTTTGCAAACCATACCACTCATGGGAACGTGGTGCCAATGAAAAACACCAACGGGCTTATCAGGCAGTATATCCCAAAGGGTAAGGACTTTAGTGAAGTAACCAACAAACAGATTAAGTGGATTGAAAAATAAACTCAATAATCGACCTCGTAAAAAGACTTGGATACCTCACGCCAAACGAAAAAAATTTAAACAAATTATTAATCAGAATTCTGTTGCATTTGCAAGTTGAATTCAGCTTATAATAAGAAAGGAGATGAAGAATTTACTTCCCAACAGGACATTTTTATTCCCTAAAGTGTTTGATGTTGATGGCATGCGAGTTTTTTTATTTATTGGAAACTTCCACATCCTGTGGAAAAGCTCTATCCATATGTTGATTACAAAATACGGAAAATTTCAAAAGATACGTTAGTTATAGGGGATTATACAGACTTTGTGTTTGTTAATGGTCATGGTAATGCCCCCAAATCGGGAATTGTCAAAATAAAAAAAATAATAAATGTGGGGTAATACTCCAAATCGGGAGTTATTGAAATAATTATCTGATTATCAATGTACTTTCCAAAAAGATAAAGTATTAGGGCAGAGTGGAAAAAAATCGTTGAAACTGGTCCCTATGTAATCGTTCAAAGTGACCCTTTTGTATCATCCAAAGAGGGATTGGACATTCGCGGTACGATACGAGTATGGGTGTTATGATTTATCAGCATTCATTCTTCTCTACTCCCAAAGGATTTTGTCAGTTGTACTGCTTGCTGTTGTAGTCTGATGAGAATTTGGGAATAGGTTTCGAGTTTGCCGAGCAGTTGTTGAGCAGTGGCAACAGAATGATAAGTATTGAGGACTTTCACGACTTCGTTGTACAGAACTCCTATCTTATGAGCCAAGGCAACGATTTCTGAGAGTTTCTCCAAGTAAGGTTCTTTTGCAGGGTCTTGGGTGATGACCTTAAAAGATTCACCAAGAAGCCTTGCTCGGACAAAGTCGCTCTTTGTCTTTGCTCCCGACTTGCGATAGAGTCTGATAAGTTTCTGCTGGTCTTCGGAATTAGGTATTCTGATGTGCCATCTGTCCCATCGTGGGCAGGTGGCACATCTGCCGTCTGGCTTCTTTTTGTTTTTTTGCTTCTTCATTGCTTTCTAATCACGACTTTGGAGTGATTTAATCCCTTTCGGGGCAAGGGTCTTTGTGGTACAAATGGCAATTTGTGGTACAAAGACACACCTTGCTGATGTAGAAAATGGGATTATAAGCCCCTGCTGTGTTACTGCATTCATTGAATACAGTAACTCGGCGTAGGCTTGCATTCGAGGAATGCAGTAATTCAGAGTTTCCTCCATCTTTCCACATCTTCCTTGTATTGGTCGAGGTGTTCCCGCAGTACCTGTTCGACATATCCCGAAACGCTCGCTCCATGCTCACCGATTCTCCGCACCACGAAGTCTAACTTTCGTTGGGTTTCCTCTGATACATACACGGCTTTGCGGTGGCTGTTGCGAAAAGGGCTGGAGATATTTCCCCTGAAACTCGGATAATTGCTTTCTGTCCTTTGTTTTTTTCCCATTCTTTGATGAAATTCTTCGGTAGAAGTAGCCCTTTCTGTTGGCGACAACGCTGTTTCTTGATAGGACGGTTGAGAAAAAAATCCTTGTTACTCTCCTTGTCATTTTTGTTCCTCAACTTTATCAACAGGCTCAAACCTTCTCTTTTCCTCTTCATAATCGAAGGGCTGGTCAAAAATCGGGTAACTCTTCGGGCTTGCGGAGCTTAACGCCATAATTTCCCATATCTCTAATGGCTTGTTCCAAGCGTTGTTTCCTTTTTTTCATCTATTCTTGCCATAATTTCTTGGGTATCGGGTTATAGTGTTTTTTTCAAGCATGGCTTGTATGTCGCTCTGCTTGTAGAGTATCTTCCCTCCGATTTTTGTAGAAAGGAAGCGTTCCTGAGTTTCTGTACTCTTGGAGCGTGCGTGTGCTGAGCCGTAATTGGCTGCAAACCTCCTCACCCGAAAGGTAAACCTCACCATTCAGCATCGGACGGGCGGTAGAGCAATACCGCTCCAACTTCTTCAAAGTGCCTTCCATCAGTTGTGAAAAACAACTGCATCTGAGGGTCTTCCCGCGTAATGATTTCATTCTCTGCCATAATTCATTCATTCTTTTGATTTCAATCCTTGACTGCATTCAGCATTTCACAGATGTCGGTCTGTTTGTAATAACACTTATGTCCAATCATGGAGAAAGGGATTTTGCCCGTATCTCGGTATGATTGTAGGGTACGCTTGCTGATGCCTAAACGCTTGCACACGGCTTCGTTGTCGAGCCATTGCTCGGTCTTGGGAGGATTACCGATGAGTTTTTCCACACGATGGATAAAGTCTGCAAATTCGGAGCGATGTCGCTCCCACGCTTTGCGGTCGATGATAATGAGTTTCATTGCCTTAATTTTTGTTTTTTGATTACTTTATTGTTACTCAGCAAACAAACTGTTATGCAGTCCATTGCCGTACTTCTCGGGTGCAAAAGTAACCCCTCGGAAGCACCACTGCAAGAAATGAGGATAAGCAGGGAAATAGAGAGAAAGCAATAGAAAAACAAAGGAAATCCGTCTGTGTTATTGCGGTAATGAGATGAGGTGCCGGCTCGTTCCTTTTATTATCTTGTTGTTTTATCGATAATTCGATAGTTCGACAAATCGAGATGTCGAAGTGTCGATAGATAGTTTTATCGATAGATTATTTTTGACGATATATAGTTTTGACAACAGATAGTCATGACAACAAATTGTACAAACAATAGATTGTCCGTATTATCGTCAGTCCTATCTGTTGTTAGTTGTTACGCCTTGCGTCCAAAGAGCCTGAGTATGCCGTATTCTTGTCGTGCCTATACTCTCTACGGCAGCCCAGCCCCTGCAAGGTTGGGAGAGATGAATACGACCGCATGGATATAGAAAATGGCAATACCACCTTGAAACAGAGAAATCCTGCGGTGGAGATTCTTCTCCATCCGCAGGACTCGACCTTGTCAGGGCAGACAGGCTGCCGTTGTACCTTTGCACGATAAGAAACGGCATCAGGAACTTTGCGTGCGCCGCCTTTGCCTACAACGCCTTCAGGCTTGCTTCCTCCGTCAGTCTGACCGTTGGCAGATTGTTGCTCTCGATGAGCAGCACTATCGTGCCTGTCAGTTCGGTGTAAAGACGGCCGTATTGCTCGTCAGAAGCCAATGTGTCCGTCAAACCGAACTTGTCGAATGTGGCTTGAACAGCCTTGTTCGACAACAGTATAGGTACGAGTTTCTCTGGGAGCGGTGCAGGAAGTTCCCTTTCAAACTCGTTTTCCAACACGGATATAAGCGTATCGTACTTGGAAAAGTGCAAGCCTTGATACAATGCCTCGCTTGCCATGCTCTCCGCTTCAATGTGTGTAAAGCCTTGTGCTACAGCATCGCAGTAAACTGTGAGAGCCATATCTGCCCGTGCAGTGATAAACTCCGTATCTTGCAACTTTTTCGGGGTGATGCTCACTCATGTAACTTCTTAACTTCAATCGGAAGTAGGAAAGTTCCTTTTTGTTCTTCTGTTTCATTGTTTTTTTCTTGTTAAAAAGTTGGACTTCTTTTTTTGAATCATTCATTACGGCTGTTACATCCCAATTATGGGACTTGACTTTTTTTCGGTGTTCTTGACGGACACAGCCGTAAGGCTTTTACGCAGTACCCTTGTATGCTCACTACCCATCAGGGGTTGCATTTCCTTGGCAATCTTGCTCTTGGTCACCCGTGCATAAATCTCGGTCGTGGAGATGAAGCGATGCCCCAGCATCTTGCTCACCGTCTCTATCGGAAGTCCGTTCTCCAGACAGATGGTCGTGGCAAAGGTGTGCCGTGCGGTGTGCGAGGTCGCTTGAGTATGCGGTGGCAGTCCTGCCTTAATACATATCTCCTGAATAGTTCTATTGAAATTACTGTTGCTGGGAAACTCTCGAAAGAAAAAGCCCCTCCCTTCGTCCGTGGCTCACAATGGCGAGTATTTTTCTCGGCAACGGGCAGCAACGGGACAATACTTCTGTTCTGTGTCTTTGTTCGACAGAGCGATATGTACCTACGCCCATCCCCGAATGTATAAACATCGTCCATTCGGAGTTTCTTTAAGTCTGAGAATGCCAGCCCCGTGAAACATCCCAAGAGGAAAATAAGTCTGCAATGGTTATCTGTCGAGCGGTGCGGACGGTAAGCCAAGAGTTTTTTTGCAGGTCGTCCGCCGTAAGTGCATTGCGCTCGTAGGTAGGCGTTTCTATGTCTATGAGTTCAAAAAGGGTCTTCACGAACGTATCGCTCCTGCAATGCCTTGCGAATGACCTGATGCAAGTGGCGTAGGCGGTTGCCGACACTGCTTTCCTTGTTTCCCAAGTCCCGAAGCATAAAAAAAGGCGATAGTCCTCAAGCAAAGTCTTGTCCACCTCTGTGGGCATACAGTCTGCCCTGTCCCTTACTTGCAGGAAATGAACAAAACTCTTGTAGCTGTCCTTAAAAGCCCTGACAGTTGCCTTGCTTTAATGTTCTGCCCTGCAATTCCTCCTTGTATTCACAAACGGATTGATATAGCTCCGTAAGTGTTGGCATGGGGCGACTTTGCTGCATATAACGCTCCTTGAGGTATTCCGCCGTGATATAGTTTTCTTCCCTTAATGTACGTTCATAGAGTGAATGCAAGCACTCTTCTATTGAGTTCAGTTGCAGATTGATGCCGCTTGAATTACCTGTTGTCGCCTTGATGCACCCTTTTCGGGCAAGCCACTCGTCGGGGGAAGTTTGCAACTGCGTGGAAAACGATGAGGACGTTCCATTACAGGTGATACGGCAACGGATTACGCATAGTCCGTCTTCATTGGTCTTGCTTCTATCTATGTAGAATAGTATGGCAAATGTACTTTTTCATTGTTCTGCGGTTTTAGTTGGTCAGTTGATAATGTGCGAGTTGTGGAAGTATTTTTCTCTATGTCCAGAAAGACACGCTCGGGAGATGTCTCCGCATACACTTGCGTGGTTTTGATTTGACTGTGTCCGAGCATTTTGGAAACGCTCTCAATGGACACGCCCTCCGACAGTGTCATCTGAGATGCGAAGGTATGCCGTGCCATGTGATAGGTCAGCGTTTTTCTGAATACCGCAAAGCCGTGCTATCTTTTTGAGGTGTATGTTTACCGTGTCGCATCCGGGTATGGGCAGCAGATACCCCTTGGGCGGTTCGTGTCGGAAAGCCCTCGTGTGAATGCCCCTGATAACGCTCGATAATGGCAGTGGCTTCGGGAAGTAGGGGGATGTGGCACACGTTGCCCGTCTTTATTCTCGGCTTGCGTATCCAAGTCATTCCCGCTTCGTGAAAGACGTGCTGCTCCGTCAAGTGATACACGTCGGTATAGGAAAGCCCCGTCAGGCAGGAGAAAAGGAACATATCCCTCGACACTTTTTTTCATAGCCTTGCAATTTATCTTCTCCCAAGGCTGCGATAAGACCTACCTCCTCCCTTGTGATGTAACGTGGAGTACCCACTTCCCAACGAATGGAATGGTTGATGAAGGGATAGGTGTCAATGATGTGCCGTTTATGCAGGTCTTTGAGCAAGGAAGCCAGCATGGAGAGATAGCCAGCCGAAGTGTTGAGCTTGAATCCCTTTTCTTTGGCGAAGTAGTCCTCCAAGTCTTTGATAAAGGCGATGTCGGCTTTCTGCACGGGAATATCCTCCACACGGTAGCGATACCTGACGAAGTTTGCCAGATGCTTGTGAAAGAGCAACAGGCATTTTAGTCTGCGTTCGCTGCGGTCTATGCCCACACGCTCACGGAAGCGGTCGATATACTCGTCTGTATGATGCAGCAGTCCTTGTGACTCACTGTTCAGTCCGAATACAAGCTCCCGTACTCGCTCTGCCGTGATGGGAGCATCGGATTTACCCGAAAGAGACTCATAAACCTTGTGTATGCTCACCTGAAGGCGGTCAAGTTCCTTGTTTACCGATACGGCTTCAGCACTCTTGCCCAGCAGTCGGTTCTTGCGACTGTCCCACAAGCGAGGAGTACATGAGCACTTGCAACTGAACTGAACCATCGAGCGACCGATACTGATGCGTCCCATGATGGGACTTTTTCCGTTTTTGTCCTGCGTACCTCTCTTGAGGTAGAAAAGCAGCTTAAATTTTTCTTTTTCCATTGTTTTTTTGCTTGCAAAATTACACTTCTTCGAGGAACTTTGAGCGATGCAAAACACTGATAATGAAAGAGAAAACGCCGTTTTAGTTACCACTTTCAGCCGTCCTTTTCCTTTCATCGTTTTTCGAACGATTTGGTAACTGAACTCCCTCCTTTTCGCTCCCTTTTCTGCCTGTTTTCTATGATGCAACCCTAAGAAGAAACAAGCAATATCCGCTGTATTTCAGTCAGATATGAATTTTTATGCCATATTCTGCTTTCTACTCCCATACTTCCGCATAGAAACTCGCAAGCTCAGGTACTTTAATGAAAGTGCGGAAACGTTCCTTCTGAATGATTTCGTTGGTGATGGAAAAACTCGTAGTCGGTACTCTTCTTGGCAAAGACGGCTGCCCACGCATCAAAGCTGTTGATGCCTTGCTTCTCGAGAGCTTGTGGACGCAAGTATTTGAAGAGGAGATAAAGTTCCGTTAGCGAGTTACTGATTGTCGTTCCACTGAGAAATGTTGCTCCTAAATCCCTACCGGAGCGTCCTTGAATTGTACGAATGGCAAAGAGCATATTGAGTGCGCGTTGCGACCCATCAGGGATTTCCTAAGCCGGACACGCGGTCATGTCGAGTATTGAACATCAGGTTTTTTTGAACTGGTGACTTTCATCTACAAAGAGGTGGTCGATGCCCATCATCTTAAAATCCACCGCATCATCCTTTCGTTCGGTGATACTGTCTTGTATCTCGTGCAGTTTCACTTCGAGCGTCTGTTTGCGTTTCTCCAAGCCTTTGAGCATGGCTTTGGAAATGTCCTTGCCTTCTCTGCGCAATACCTCTAAATTCTCCTCTATGGAGTCTTTTTCCTTTTGGAAAATGGCTTCTTGCACCTCTAAAGCCTGCGGTATCATTCCGAATTGTTCGTGGGTCAAGATGATACAATCCCAATCATTGTTCTTGATGTCGGCAAAGATACGCTGGCGGTTTTGCTTGGTAAAATCATCTTTACCGGGATAGAGTATGCGCGCATTGGGATATGCCTTTCTGAAAGTATCGGCAATATCAAAGACATTGGCTTTGAGTCTATAATCATGGGTTTGTTGGCTATTCCTAATCGCTTCATTTCATAGGCTGCTGTACACATGATAAGGGTCTTTCCTGCTCCTACTTCGTGGTCGCAGATGCCACCGCCATTGGTTTTGAGCATCCACACAGCGTCTTTCTGACTTTTGTAAAGGTCGGGGATGCCTAATCGTTTGAGGTCTAAGTTGGGGAAGCTCTGATGCCCTCCGTCAAAGTTTGGACGAACAAAGCAATTAAAGAGTTCGTTGTAGCGATGAGCCAGCTGTTCTTTGAAACTATCGGGACGTCTGCCTAACCAATCCACAAATCCTTGTCTGATTTCCTCAATCTTGCTATTGGCTTGTTGGATTTTCTCTCCATCACGCACTTTGATGGTGCGTTCTTCTCCGGTGAGGGGGTCGACGACTTCTTTACTTTTACTGATGTCGGGAATGGTATTGTGCAAGGCGTGTTTGAGCAGATGCAAACCATCGTATTTGCGAAACTCTCCCTGCACGGCATACTTGTGCAAGATATTGCCATTCTTTTGGTCGCAACCGATGGTATACTCGTCCATATTGGGATGATAGCCTACCCTTAGGTCTGTATCGAAAAACTCTGTGGCAAATTGTCCATAAACGCCTGCGGGTATCCAGCGTTCACCAAGGTTAAAGTCCAATTCTGCAAAGGGAATGGGAGTGGGTTTGGCGGCTATGAGGGCTGCTAAACTCTGTTGGGCTTCTTCATGGTCGGGATGGTCTAAGAGCCAAGAACTGATGCGCTCTGCTTTTTCGACGACATTGCCTGAGATGAATTTGTCTGCTACTTCGTAACCTTCGATTTCTGGGTTATAATAGATGCGTCCCTCGAGAGCGGAGATGATATCGCTTTCTTCCATCTCGGGGAGCAGCGAAGACATATAACTGAGTTCTACACTGCCATATTTGTTGAGGGATGCACCAAGTGCTTCCATAGGGTCGGAAGCAATGGTGAGTTCTGTGGTCGAAAAGGCTGTGGGATGGTCGAAGATGTCGGCTTTGGTGTACTTCCCCTGTTCGGAACGTTCCAGAAATAGCATTTCTACTCCCGTGGCATCCATCTTGATGAGGTCGGTATTGGCTTTGTTGTTGAGTGCTCCCCAGCGTGCTACGAAGTTATCGTACAAGCGATTGAGTTTCTCACGCTCTTCTTTATCTTCTGCGTGGTTGGTGGCTTCATAATCATAGAGACGGTGGTAGCACTCACGAATTTCCACATAGGCTTTCAGGCGTGTGATTTGCGTGAGGGGCAAGTCCATCGGATGAAAGGTGGGTTGTCGCTTGAGGTCGGAGAGATAGCCCACTTGTCCTTTCTGTACCACAATTGAGCCATCACGCAGATGACTGTCGGGGGCAGAAAGAAATGGTCGGGGGTTAGCATCAAAGATTTGCTTCACCTCCGCTATGGGCTGTGGTTTTAGCGTGGTGTCTTCATTGACAAAGTCAAAAAGCGAAGGCTCGGAAATTGTGCTTTGCGTGGCTTTCCTAGACTTTGCGGTTATCTGTGGTTTTGTCTTTGACTTTGTTTGCGTCTTAGCGGTTGCCTTCTTTGGGGGTATTGGCTTTTTAGTTCTGCACTGACGCGCTCTACTTCTTGTGTCCACAGCGTGTATTCCTCGGGAGCAAAGAGCAGATACTCCTGATCATTGTTGCTTTCTACAATGGGATGGTGGTCGTCATCGAAATAAACAGTTTGTCCATTCATCTCGCGTGGGGGTTCCACGTCTGGGCGTTTCTCTGCTTTCTCTTCATATTGATGGAATAGAGTTAATGTAGGCACACCTTCGGGAGCGGGTTCTTCGGATATGGATGTTTCTCGTATGTTTGTAGGAACTTCTTCCTGCTCCTTTGTATCTTCCTTAATCTCTTCCTTTATTTCCTCCGCAATAGCTTCTTCTATCTGTACTTTTTTTCCTTGGTGAATTGTCCTTGCACCAATTCTTCTAGTTCTTCTATTTCGTGGAGTTTGCAGGGCCTGAAATACAAATCGCGCTCTATACCCAAGCCGTGTACCTTCACTTCTTGCATTTCATCGAGCGACATATTTCCAAGTTCCCAACCATAACCCATCGTTACGGCTCCAAAAACCTATTCGGGTCTTGGGGTCGTATTCTAATATGTAGGCGGTGTAAGCACCCATCGGAAAGAAATAGCGTGCATACGCTGTTTTATCTCCAATCAATTCCTTTTGTGTTGAATAGAGTTTGGGGAGTTGCTTTTGAATGGCTTTGGGCATCAGGTTGTAGGCATCGTTTGCTTCCTTTTCTTCTTGTGGAGTTGATTGTTCCTTCTGTTCTTTCTGCCCTGACAATCCTACGGTCACACCCAGTTTTCGCAGTTTCTTTTCGGCTTCGGCTTGGCGTTCTTCTTCGCTCATCGCAACGCCTGTGTGATAGAATTTGCGGTCAAATCGTTTTTCTATATCGTGTGAGAGTTGTTCACGCAGACTGTCAGCCATTTCTTGAATTCCACCCTCAAATTGATACTCCCACGTGGGTTTGCCATAAGGGTCTGTTCCCATGGTTCGAGTAGTGGCAATGGTATGCGATTGGATGTCTTCCCAACTGCCTTCAAAGAGGGCACTGTGTGTGAATGCTATTGAGAAACCATCACCTTTGGGAACTGCAATGGTCTGCACAAACTTTTCTTCATCCGATGTTGCAATGCCTTTTCCACTTTGTTTTTGCAGGACAATGAGGTCGCTCCCTACCTCTGTGCCTGCATTTTCACTGAACATTCCTCCGGGCAGTCGAATCGCAGAGATGAGTTTACTATTCTCCATCAAATAACGGCGGAAGGCTTCATTGCGTGGGGCATCTAATAAGCCTTGTGAGGTGATGAAAGCTAGTACGCCTCCTTCGCGAATACTGTCGAGTCCTTTGATGAAAAAGTAATTGTGAATGGTGCGTGTGGATTCTTTCTTGATGACGTCTTGTCCTTTGTTGTAGGCTCTATCATAGACCATAAAGTCACCAAAGGGGATATTGCTGGCGATAAGGTCATACTTATCGGCTTCTGCGCGTTCTTCTATACTTTCAAAGGGGGCTTGCTGCACAAAGATGGTACTTTGCCCCTAGAGGATGTAGACTTTGGGCTATGCGTGCGGTGAGCAAATCTTTTTCAAAGGCGTCCACCCGACCTACGTGTGGGGCGAGGGTTTCGGCAAATGCCCCCCATTCCTAAGGAAGGGTCTAGGCAAGTGCGAAAGGTTACACCTGTTTTTCTCTAAGGAGTCGGCAATGGCATTGACGATGCGTGTGTCGGTATAAAAGGAGGTGAGGACGCTTGCCTTGATGCTCTCCCAATAGCGTTTAGCCATATCGGCACTGGGGGCTTCTCGATAGATGAGTTGTTTGAGTGAGCAAGTAGGGGCAAAGAGGTCCTGTTCGGACTTTGCCCAATAGCGGATGTCTTCGGGTTGGTCGGTTCGGTTTAAGATGCACTTCAATCCGCCAAAACCTTGATAGGCGCGCAGTACTTTTTGTTCTTCTTCGGTGGCGCTGCGCTGTTCTTTCTCCAAACGAAGGAGAAGACCTATGGCTGCTGTGTTGGCTGCTAATACAGCTTTTTTTGTTGTAAGACATAGTAAAGAAATGAGAGAATTGAATGGTGGGTAAAGGATAGGGAGGGGGCGCAGAAAATGTGGCTTGTTTTTCAAGAAAACGTGGGAGATTTTTCGGAAAAAAAGCTCAGACTTTTTTTGATGAAATCTCCCACGTTTTTTTATGGCTTACTTCCTACCTTTGGGTTTAGATGTGGTGTTGTCAAATTCAAAAAGCGGTGGAACCATCGCCACGAAGCACGAGATGGGCATTGAATTTCTTGCCTGCTTTGTTCTGAAAAACCTTTGATGAGAGTTGTGCGCTTGGTCGTCAGGAGGTCTTTCGTCTGCGCTTCGGTGAGGGTGACGCCGCATATCTCGCGAAAGACGTGGAAATCGCAACCTTCACTCTTACACTTCGCCACCTTGGGGAAGATGCCCACGGTGTCCTTACCGCACATCGGACAACGATAAGTGGGATATTGAGGCTCCACTATTTGTAAAGCAAGGAGTTCACGACAGATTTCTGCGGTATAGTCCTTGATGCGTGTAGAGAAGTCCTCGGCTGATGCTTTGCCTGCTTCGATGGCAGAGAGGGCGAGTTCCCAATTACCCGTCATTTCTGCATTGGCGATGCGTTGGTCTTTGACGATTCCATAAACGGATAAGCCTTTTTTTCCGTGGGGAGGAGTGTTTTTCTTTTCTCTGCGGATAAAGTCACGAAGTAGGAGGGTTTCGATGATACTGGCGCGTGTGGCTGGTGTACCGATGCCACAGTCGCTAATGGCTTTTCGACTGTCGGTGTCTGCTATCTCTCGACCTGCGTTTTTCCATCGCAGAGAGCAATGTAGCTTCTGTAAACAAGGGCTTGGGTTTGGTCTTATGTTGCGTAATCGCTCCGTGGTCAAGTGAGAGGTTCTCTCCTTCTTGAACATTGGGAAGCTCGGCGAGCAGTTCTTCCTTGGCTTCTTCGCTTTCATCGGATTGTGTTTTCTCTCCTTGGGAAGTATAGGCTTTCCATCCTTGCGACAAAATTTGTTTACCGCGCCAGACAAAGCGATGAGTACCATCGGTTAGTTCTATCTGCATGCGCTCTTCTTGGGCATTGGGGGCGAAGGCTGCCACAAAGCGTGCGCATATCATTTGATAGATGGCTGCTTCATCGGATGACAATGTCTGGACACTTCCCTCACCTGTGGGCAAGAGGGCGTGGTGGTCGGTCACCTTGCTGTCGTCTACGGAGTGAGGATTGAGTGGATGTGGTAGTGATGTGCCGAGTTTCTGCAGCAAACTATCGACTTCTTCAAAGACATCTTGGCTAATGTAACGACTGCCCGTACGGGGATAGTTCATAGAATAATGACAATGAAAGAAGAAAGGGCAAACACGAACGGAAACACCTGAACAATAACAACTTATGCACTTTTTCTGCATTTTTGTGATATGGCAAGATTGAGCGAAAAACGGCAATAGTTCCGTTACCAACTCGTAACCCATAGGGCACAAAGTAAAAAGGGGTTACGAATTGAATATAAACAACTGTGGCATAGGTTTTTATTCCTCATCTTTCATTTTTCTGCATAGCTCAAGAACTCTTGTTCGTATGTACCTTTGCAAGCAAAGGAAATTAGAAAAACGACAGAAAAAAATGAAAGAAAACAAACTGAAAGTCTCGTTTTTCACACAGGCTAAACGAGCGGACAAAAAAGGCATGGTGCCGCTTATCGGACGGATAGAACTGGGCAGGAAGCATTCCGCCTTTTCCGCCAAAAAGAAAGTCCCATTATCTCTTTGGGATAGCAGAAAGCAACGTCTTCTCGGCAAGAGTGCCATCGCAAATTCTATCAACCGGTATTTGAATGAATGCACTGCACTCATTCATGCACGCTATCGGGAACTTTGCGAAAGTGGAGAGTCATTCACGGCTACGGATGTGCGCAATGCCTATCAGGGACAGCTTTGTCAAAGCGCAATGCTTTTAGAGTGCTATGCTGAGTACCTCACACAGATTCATGAAAGAGTGGGCATAGACCGGGCAATGAAAACACTGGAGCTGCGTACCTATCAGCAAACTCTTCTTCGGGAGTATGTGCGTAGGAAATACAAGTTAAGTGATATTCCGCTCATGGAGCTGGATATTTCCTTTATAGAAGGCTATGAATACTTTCTGACAATAGACCGAAAACTGAAACGTGGCAGTATATGCAGTGCCTTGGCTGCATTGAAGGCAGTTGTGAACAAGGCTGTCAAAAATGGCATGATAGACATGTATCCGTTCATTGGTTACAGTTACGAAAAGACGAAAGGAACGCCGAGAAACATCACGCAGGACGACCTGCAAAAGATTATCGACCTGCCCATCAAATGGGAGAAATATCGTGTCGTCCGTGATTTGTTCGTGTTCTCCTGCTTCAGCGGTCTTGCCATTTCAGATATACGCAATCTCAAAGAGGAAAACATCATCATTGAAGAAGGAAAGCTATGTATTAAAAGCAAGCGTGTCAAGACGAAGACTCCTTTTCGTGTAGTAGTTCTCTCCCCAGCCAAGACCATTATGGAAAGATATAGGGGCAGACGTGCGGGATATGTGTTTGACGTTCCCCCAAGAGACGTGGTTTACAATGCGATGCACCACATACAGAGAAGTATCGGTATGGAAACCCCTCTGACCTTTCACATGGCTCGCCATACTTTTGCTTCGGTCATTACCCTGTCGGCAGGTGTTCCGATAGAAACCGTAAGCGGTATGTTGGGACATACCAATTTGAGAACGACACAAGTGTATGCTGCGGTCAATTCAGAAAGAATAAGGCAGGATATGCAGAAGATTCAACAGCGGATAGAACACACTTTCACCTTAAAATTATAGCTTATGGCACACAGTACATTCAAGACATTGTTCTACATTAACCGTTCCAAACAGAAGAAGAACGGCAGATGCCCGATAATGGGGCGAATCACCATAAACGGGCAACAAGTACAATACAGTATGGGATTGGATGTCAATCCAAACAATTGGGACGCAAAAGCATGGCAGATGCAAAGGTGACACTGATGAGATGAAGAACATCAACCGCATACTGACAGAAAAGGAAGGACAGATACAAACCAAATACAATGAGCTGGTTTGGCAAAAGGGGTATGTAAGTGCAGAACTGCTCAAAAATTGTCTGACGGAGGATTCACAAAGCAATGGAATGCTCATGGAAGAGGCAGACCGTTTCATAGAGGAAAAACGCCCTTGTGTGGGAATTTCCATCGCCCAATCCACTTTCCGCAACTACATCTATGACAAGCAGCTCATAGTATCCTTCCTGCTGGAAAAAAATACGGAATGTCCGATATTGGTTATTCACGGTTGGACTATGGCTTTGTCGAAGAATTGGATTTCTATCTTAAAAGCAAGCGCAGATTATCACCTGCCACCATTCAAATGACGGTTATTTTCTTGAGAAAGCTCATCAGCATCGGACAACAGAAAAAATACATCCGCCGAGACCCGTTTGTGGATTTTTAAGGCGGAAAAAAACCACGTGGCACGAGAAGGTATCTCACAACGGAAGAACTCAAGCGCATTTTGCAAACGCCCATCTTAAACAAGCAGTTCGAGCGAGCAAGGCAACTCTTCATTTTCTGTGCCTTTACGGGACTGGCTCGTGTGGATATGTTGCGACTGACACCTAAACATATCCACCATTATGATGACGGAACTTGTGAGATACGTATCAAGCGACAGAAAAACGGACGTAGAAGCCATCATTCCACTTCTGCCCATCGCAAAGGAGATACTTGACATTCATATAAAAGGGAAACAACACGATGATTTGATATTTCCAATATTGAACGTCAGCAAGGCATCTTTCGCCTGTATAAACATTGGTCAGATATGCCAAATTGAGAAAGGCTTGACCTTTCACATGGCTCGCCATACTTTCGCCACGACCATCTGCCTTTCCAATGGTATAGCAATGGAGACGCTCTGCAAGATGCTCGGACACAGCGACATTGGAACGACACAGATTTATGGAAAAATTACCGACCTGAAAATCAGAGAGGACATGAACCGTTTGCAGGAACATAAAAGTAAGACTTTTTCTGACTATACGGAAGCTATCGAAAAGCAAAAACGCAACAATATTCTAGAAATCAGCAAAAATTTATGTATGAAAACAGATAATAGCAAAAAAAGGAACTTTCCTATTTTTCGATTGAAGTTGGAAAGCTATATGAGTGAACATCATCCCGAAAGAATGAGTGATATGGAGTTTATCACGGCAAGAGCCGACATGGCACTGACCGCCTACTGCGATGCCGTGGCGCAAGGCTTTAATCATTTAGAAGCAGAAAGAATAGCAAGTGAAGTGCTTTTCAGTGGACTGCATTTCTCAAAGTACGATACCCTTGTTTCTGTCTTGGAGGACGAGTTTGAGAGGGAACTTCCTGCACCGCTCCCCCGAGAGGCTTTTCACTTTTTATTGTTGGCGAACAAGGCTGTTCAAGCCACATTCGCTGGGTACGAACTGACGGACGCATTTGCCGCAAGCGGACAATACGACCGTCTTTACACCGAACTCACAGGCACGATAGTGCTGCTTACCAAGAGCAATCATTTGCCAATAGTCGGTCAGACGTAGGGGTAAGTCCAAAGGCGTTGTAAGCAAAGGCACACGCAAAGTCCCTGATGCCGTTTCTTATCGTGCAAAGGTACAACGGCAGCCAATCTTCCCTGACAAGGTCAAGTCCTGCGGATGGAGAGAAGAATCTCCACCGCAGGATTTTTCTGTTTCAAGGCGGTATTGCCATTTACTGTATTCGTGCGGTCGTATTCATCTCTCCCAACCTTGCAGGGCTGGGCTACCGTAGAGAGTATAGGCACGACAAGAATACGGCATACTCAGGCTCTTTGGACGCAAGGCGTAACAACCAACAACAGATAGGACTGACGATAATACGGACAATCTGTTGTTTGTACAATTTGTTGTCATGACTATCTGTTGTCAAAACTATCTGTTGTCAAAACTATCTGTTGTCAAAACTATATATCGTCAAAATAATCTATCGATAAAACTATCTATCGATAGTTCTACATATCGATTTGTCGAACTATCGAACTGTTGAAAGAATAATTGCTATGTGATAAAAGGAACGAGTCGGCACCTCATCTCATTACCGCAATAACACAGATGGTTCTCCTTTGGTCTTTTCTCTTGTTTTCTCTCTATTTCCCTGCTTTTCCTCATTTCTTGCAGCGGTGCTTCCGAGGGTTTACTTTTGCACTCGATAAGTACGGCAATGGACTGCATAACAGTTTGTTTGCCGAGTAACAATAAAGTAATCAAAACAAAAAGAAAGCAATGAAACTCATTATCATCGACCGCAAAGCGTGGGAGCGGCACTGCTCCGAATTTGCAGACTTTATCCACAGTATTGAACAGCTTATCGGCAATCCGCCCGAAACGGACGAATGGCTCGACAATGAAGCCGTATGCCGCAGGCTCGGCATCAGCAAACGCACCCTGCAATCCTATCGCGACACGGGTAAAATACCCTTCTCCATCATTGGACATAAATGCTATTATAAGGAGAGCGACATCGCAGAGTTACTGAATGCAAACAATGAATGAAATCAAACACAGAATGAACTATGACAGAGAACGAAATCATTACACAGCAAGACCCTCAAATGCAGATGTTTGCACAGTTGATGGAGGGTACTTTGAAGAAACTGGAGCGTTATTGCTCCACAGCCCGTCCGATGTTGGGTGGAGAGGTTTACCTGACAGGCGAGGAAGTGTGCAAACTTTTACGGTTGAGTCCTCGCACACTTCAGGACTATCGGGACAATGGCACGATTGCCTATTTCAAAATCGGTGGCAAGATACTCTACAGGCAGAGCGACATACAAGCCATGCTTGAAAGACATTATAATCCAATACCGCAAACAGGTAAGTTATGAGTTAAGTTAAGAACTCAGTCGCGACTTAAGTCAAATGGTCAGTTATGACTTTGGTCAAGAAATTAGTTTCGACCTAAGTCAAAATTAACTTTAGTCAAAAATATGTCAGCTCATAAAGTCAGTAAGTCAAGAAATTAGTCTAAACTTATCTCTTGACTTACTTCTTGAACTTTGAACTCTCGTCTATCAAAAGCACCCCAGAAAGGTTACTTTATGGAACATAACAAACTATCTCTTTCTTTATACTGGCAAGGTGTGTCTTTGTACCACAAATTGCCATTTGTACCACAAAGACCCTTGCCCTGAAGGGGGGATTAAATCACTCCAAAGTCGTGATTAGAAAGCAATGAAAAAGCAGAAACAAAAGAAGCCAGACGGCAGATGTGCCACCTGCCCACGATGGGACAGATGGCACATCAGGATACCTAATTCCGAAGACCAGCAGAAGCTTATCAGACTCTACCGCAAATCGGGAGCAAAGACAAAGAGCGACTTTGTCCGAGCAAGGCTTTTGGGTGAAACCTTTAAGGTCATCACGGAAGATCCATTAAAGAATCCTTACTTGGAGAAACTCTCCGAAATTGTAGCCTTGACACATAAGATAGGCGTGCTATACAATGAAGCCGTGAAAATCCTCAATGCGAATCATTCTGTCGCCACTGCTCAACGAATGCTGGAAAAAAACTTGAAACCTATTCCCAAGTTCTCGTCAGACTGCAACAGCAAGCAGTGCAACTGACAAAAATCCCTTGAGAGTAAATAAGAATGAAGGTTGATAAATCATCATGCCCAACGTTAGTATCGTGCTGTGATTGCCCAATCCCTCTTTGATCAGTTATCAATATTAGGAAGATAGGCTTTGTATGTGTAGTCGCTGATAAAATGCTTCTGGCAATGTTTGCATCGGTAGCGTTGTTTACCTGTACTACTTTTTACCACTTTTTGATAATATTGTTTGAGTGGCAATGCGGACATTGAAACTCAACTCCTAATCTGGAGCATAAAGTGCCGAAACGTTCTCGTATGTTCGTTTTCTCTTGGTTTTTGTGGTGCAAATATAGCAAGAGGCAGGGAAGCTATCCCTGCCACACTACTTTATCTTTTTGGAAAGTACATTGATAATCAGATGATTATTACAATAACTCCCAATCTGATGCATTACCGCCTGATTCTTTTTATTTCTTTATTTATTTTTAGATGTAAGATCTATAACTTGCAAAAACCTTAATCCTTGATTTATTATAAAAAAATAAAACGACCCTCCACTACATTTCATTATAAACAAATTCAGACAAATACCAATGACCATTGATTTTTAGAGAAAGACAGTATGTAGAAACAACTACTTTGAGGTATATAAATTTTTTTCCGTTGCACTATCTTCTGAATCTAATTTATATGATACTGTATACATCGAATCATTTATTGCTTTGTTGGCACTATTTAAATAATATATTAAATCACCTTTTTCCCCAAGAAAAAAATTTGTTATAGAATCAGTTTCATCTTCTATTGAAGATTCTTCGTAGTCTGAATTAAATCCTGTAACCTCTTGAGCGACTCTTTGTATCTGAAACACAGAATCTCTATGAAATTGAGTGATAAAGTCCGAAAATGATTCATTTGTCAGTTTTTTTGTAGTCTTAAAATCCTTATTTTTTTCGTGATATTCTTTTTTTCTCATCATTTTTTTAAAATAAGTACAACATGACAAAAGACACGTAATAATGAATATATATATATAGTTCTTCATTTTTTTGTAGTATTATAATCTTATAGGGTGGAAAATCCCCCTATTAGATACATAAGTTATTCTTTATCTTGAGTATTAATTTTAATTTCCTCTATCTTAGGTAAAGATATAGGCTGTAATAGCATAGGGGTAGGTGCATGTCCGTATACCGTAACAGGAGAAAGTTCACCTCCATAATATACTTTATTATCTGGATGCAATAACAATTGAAGATCAGGAATAGAGGATGGATCTATTTTATTACTCTTTTGCAAAATATTCCCTTTACTTATTTCTATATGAAGATGAGGGCCGGTAGAGCCACCTGTATTTCCAGATTTTGCAATCACATCATTTTCAGATACTTTATCACCAACCGAAACTGCAACACCATTCTTATCTAAATGGGCATAAAGTGTTTCATATCCGTCAGAATGTTGAACAATAACATATCTACCATATCCCGTTTTTATTTCCCTTTGAATCTACTTTCACATTCCACCCAACCTTTTTTTACAACACCATCTGCTAAGACATGCACATCATGTCCTGTACCAGCCGTAGCTAAATCTATACCACCATGTCCCTTCAATTCTCCTGTAATTGGGTGCTTCCTGATACCGAATCCGCTGGAAATACGTGTATGAGCCACGGACTTATCAAACGGAATCTTTTCCCTCCATATCAATAAATCTTATAGGATTGTTCGCTGCATAACTATACGTTGAACTGCTTGGTAGATTTTCTTCCATGGGATCCACAGTCATCCACAGACTCAACCTTGGCTCGTAGTACCTCGCACCATAATAGTACATACCAGTCTCCTCGTCCAGTTCCTTGGCATTAAAGAGGTAAGGGGTGTTCCACGTATTGTTGCGTTCTTCAATGAACACCTCACCAAATGGCACGTATTCGATATGCTGCGATACTTCGCCATCAAGGTTAGTGATGTAGCTTGAGCTGCCCAAATGGTCTGGGTGATAGTAGAACTGCATCTTCTCGTAGTCGTCATTTGGCTTGAAGTTGCCGTTTGCAGCCCTTGTACGTGCCCTTGCCTGTGCCGCCTCCGGCGTACCGTCGTTGCAGCAGAAACCCTGACCGTTCACGTAGTCGTCGTTGTCCTTACCGTTATAAGGTTGGTCAAACGCCTTGTAGTTATCCTTGATGGATTGCAGTTGCTGACTATATTTTGCCTTATAGTCTACGGTTACGCCATCAGCCTCATTGCCTGCATAAGGTATTCGTCTTGGGTCTGCACCATAAGATGCCAAGTCACCCAATTTAGAAACAATTCTTTGACTACCGATGTAGATGTGCTTGGTGTATTTACCACCTTGCCCTGCCACGAGGTATGGACTGACATAAAGGCTGAAGCGTGCCGTACCGGTGTTACCACCCGAGAACTCGGAGTTGACATAAATGGCTTCATTCTCGCCACTCGTCTTCACCGTGCGCTCACCATCGGCATCATACCAATAGTTGCTCACAAAACCGTTCTCATCGGCTGCCAACAAGCGGTTTTCCTCGTCCCAACGATACTTCTGCTCAGTTGTCTTCTCATCTTCCTTACCGTCTTTCTTTACACGAGAGGTATTGATGTAGACAAGGTTTCCGTTGGCATCGTAAGTGTACTTGTGTCCGTTGTTGATATTGGTGCTGTCCGTAGGAGTTTCTTCCGTTCGGTAGTTAATATCACGAACATTGTCGAGTTGGAACTTCCTACCCGTATCCTTGCCGTAAGTATAAGCGAGTTCGTAGCCTGCGTTGAGCGTGCCCTCGAACTGTACACCTGTCTGCGAGAGATGTTGCTTCTTGCTTGTGATACGGTGCATATTGTCATAGCCCATCGCAAGGGTATAAGAAGCCGTCTTATTGTCCGCTCCTGCGTAGGTTCCCGTTGTGCTTGCCAAACGATACAATGGGTCATAAGAGTAACTGTGGCTCATCTGCCCGCCTGCCTTGCCACTCTGTGGGAGTGGAGCATTGTTCTTAATACCGAGCACGTTGCTCACAGCGTCATAACTATAGGCATTGTCCATAATAGTACCTGCCTTAGCATTGACCACGAGGTTCTGCAAACGTCTGCGTGCAGGGTCGTAGCTGTAGAACGTTTCCGCTCCGTTACAATACTTCAGATAGGTGCGCTGCTCGAACTTATCATAGCCAATCTTGTTCACATAATCGTAGCCGTAGGACTTGTAGCCACGGACGTGGTCTACCTGCCCACCGAGGTTGTAGCCGTAGGTTACTTTCTCCTCATCGGGGTAAATCATTTCCAATAGGCGATTGTGGCTGTCATACTTCCACTGTGTTACGTAGGTTGCCACAGCCTGATTAGGTACAATCAGCGTACGTACCGTCTTCAAAATCTCACCCATTTTACCATAGTAATACTCGATAGCGCCACTGCCGTCCTCACGGAGCATCAATCTGCCGATACGGTTGTGAGAAGAGTTGATACCACCGTAATGGTACTTCACGTTATTTTTCTGGATGGTCGGGATAGTTGATAGCCGTCAGACGACCGTAATCGTACTCGTAATTGATGGTCTTGCCCTCCTTTTTTGAGATTGGCTGTCTGCTTGGTGAGTACATTGCCGAGATTGTCATAAGTAAATGTGGTGATACCGCTGGCAGGGTGGTTCACCTCTGTACGACGGTCGCCCATATCATAGACGGATGTCGTTACGTTGCCCTCGGTGTCTGTTACCTTGACCAATCGGTCGATACCATCATACTCGAAAGAAGTGGTAATGATACCATCGGGTCCGCTGAGTTGCTCGGTCTTCACGGTCTTGCCACTACCATCGGTATAGGTAGCCTGACGATTACCCAACGCATCAGTTACAGTCGTTACGAGTGCATTGCTACCTGCATCCGTAGAGTATTCCGTCTTGGTCTCAGCATTGTCCGGAAGCGTTACTTTCATAGCACGGTCAAGCACGTCATAAACCGTTACGGTTGGCGACACGTTGTCAAATGCCTTGTTGAAAGCAGTCTTGTTTCCCACTGCTTCGGTTACAGGGTAGTAAGCCTTAGCCACACGACCGAAAGCGTCATAGACATTGCGTCCGCTGACAATCATCACGGTCTCGTCTTTCGGAGCACTACCCTTAGCAGCTGTCGTTACCACACCGTCTTTCTTCACCTGAACGGGACGCCCGAAGCCGTCCACGAAGGTTACGGTCTCCAAATCGTTACTTGGGTGCTGTATGTCGTAATGTTTAGTCACGGCATAGGCAGTGCTGTGATACCATTAGTGCCGAAAGTAGCCTTAGGCTGATAGTCAAAGGCAATGATGTAAGGCACGCCTGTTGCCAACTCATTAGGACCACGCACAGCTTTTACACGTCCAAGGTTGTCTATATCTGTTTCATAATAGAAGTGGTTGAGATCCATACGGCGGAGTGCCATGCCATAGCGGTAGTCGAAGTTGGCTGCCTCGCTACGGTAGCCAAAGGCATCGTCTACACGCTCCACATACATATTCATCACCGGCTCATAGCGGTAGGTGTACCACATGCGCTGTCCCTTGCTGTTAGCAGGAAGCGTGGTCTTGATAATGTTGCCGTAAGCATCATAAGTATAGTCAGAGACGGCTTCGCTGCTTCCGAGTTGTTGCTTAATCTGCGTAATATGGTCGGCATAGTTCAAATCGTAAGTCGCAGAAACTTGATGATAAGTCTTACCATCACCGCCCGTTACGGTTACGTTGGTAGGTAGCCCGAAGATATGTTTGTTATCATTGTGAGCATATTGTATTGCGGTTTGGTAGTCGAACTTACCCGAACCGTCAGCACCCAACTTGCCCTTATCACTGAACTTGTAGGACTTCAGCTCTCCGTGATAGCCTGTGAGGTAATACTCGTTCCAAGCCTCAGAGGTGGTGATGCCGGTTGCCTGTCCCTCATACTGCTTATTGGCGGTATAGCGTAGCGGTACGAAAGCGGAAGCGCGGTCGCTACAGAGCTTCTTCTGTTTGTTGAAAGTATAGCTGTCACCGTTGGCTGTGATATAATAGCCGTCATATTCATTGTGTGTCTCGGTGTACTTGTTGCCTTTGGCATCCTCTACAGATACTCCAAGCTCATTGCCCTGTGCGTAGTAGGTAGACACGTCATAGAGTTGCACAGCCTGACGATAGACTGCGGACTCTCCCTGTTCGGTGTCGATATTCTTGGTTACGACCTTTCCAAAGCCGAGGAACTCACGCTCGTGGCGATCCTTCTGTCCATCTGAATAGGCAAACATCGTCTTCATCATCGGTCCATCATCACAGATACCATCGTCAATGGTTACGGACGACATTACCCATTTGCCACCGGGCAGGCCGTAGGTAGGCGTGCTGTGTTCGTAGTCCAGTGTAAAGGTTCCGCCAAGGGAGTTGGTCACGCTCTTGAGCATGTTCGTTCTGCCGATGGCAGAGCGGGTTACTTTCAGTTCACTTTCCTTATCGGATTCCACAATGTCGAGGTAGCCGTCGCCATCTACGTCTTGCAAAGCGTAGTTGTTACGATTTATACTATGACTGACAGAAACAACTGGATTTATGGAAATTTTTGACAGGAATTAACTTTGGAGTGAAATTGACGGTAAATGCAACCTCAGCACCCTCTGAGGTTGAGGCAGATTCGCTAAGAGAAGAAAGCCCTCTCCACTGAATGGCATCCATAAAAACCATTACCGATATTAAATGCCACCATAATAGTCTTGCCATTGCGCCATACCTTATCTGGTAATCCGTCAGAATTTACATCAGAGAGATTATACTCTTCTCCATTCTTAGAGGTTACAACATTGTATCCCCAGCGAAGCTTGATGACCCCTTATTGAAGCCACCACCTATATTGGCGTTATAAGTAATTCCCTTTACCACCTTGTATTCGATCAATTCCCCAATCAATCGGTTCTGTGAAGTTGTACCCTAAATTAAGTCGAACTTTATTTCCCTTAATAATTTTATCAGGTAGACCGTCTCCATTCACATCCATGAATGTTTCTGTGCTCCAATCCTTGTTAGAGGGAGGAATACTGACAGATCCAGACATACTAGCTTTTGCCTTGTTGCTGGAGCCTTGGTTGCTGGAATGATCCTTTCCTTTTGCTATATGAGCAATCGTAGAACTTATCGAAATAATGGGATCACTTCCCAATGCCCAGCCTTTTAGACTTATTTTTCACTGCCAATGGTTCCGATTCCACTATACTTTTCGCCACTGATACCTCCTTGCGAATTTGTATATTGTATGATTCCATTTTGAAAAATATCCGGGAAACCATCCCCATTGAAATCCATCATAGTGGAGCGAGTTACACTCTTACCACTTGCATCATTGTATGTAAAAGCAATGCCTGTCTGATTGACATCACTTGTTGCAACCATTTCCTGTGTTATAGCTACAGCACCGGTTCCTTGTAGACACGTACCGGAAACTCCTGTTATATCATCAATATGTTCGAAAGGGTTAGTTAATATTACATTTTGTTCAGTTAGTCTTGAAGCCCCAGCCTCTTTAGCTGTAAGGTACAATTCTGCTCGTTGTCCTATCCATCTATCAAATGAACTTTGGTCTGTTCCTATTGGTACAAATGCCATTGTCAAAGGATCCATCTTGGCATCCTTGCTATCGGGGAGCTTCAGCAGTGATTCATCAATAGGTTTGCTATACCTACCTTCGGAAGCATTATAAACAAAAACCACCCCAACCACGATACATTGTGCCGAAGCCTTTGTTCTCTGTCTGGGCATAGAAGCCTGCCTGTGCTGTTCCTATGCCACTGACAGTAGCTGCAGAAGTTACTGTCTGACCTGAGATGTTACCTGAATAGAAGTAATCTATCCATATCTTGCCTGCACTGACACCGGTGATTATCAGAGGATCCCCTGAAAGACTGCCACCACTGAAAGTGTAAGTCTTTTTACCCAGCAGTTTGTCTACAGTCTTGACAGTCATCGTTACCATTCCGTTTACCGTTGGTGGTAGCATCGTGATACTCGGAGTAACTGTCAGGGTTGAAACATTGGAAGCAAGTACTACAGGTTTACCTTCACTAACCATGTCAGCAAAGAGAACATAATGGGTTGCCCCTGCTGTACGCTGCCTGCTACCTTCCTTGCCTATGGTCTCTATTTGTGGGGTCCACTTTATTTTCGACCAGTCCACATTAGAAGAAGAACAGATTTCAAAGTTTAGATTTGTCAAGCCATCCGGATTAGGAATCGTCTGTTTAATTTCTCCGTCAAACGCTTCATTCCATGCTAAGGTACGGGTATAGATTTCTCTTTTTTTATAATTCGGATTATTATTACCCAAGCTGTCTTTTAACTCATTAGATGCGACAATTCTGAGCGTAACATCATCTGTTGTGACGGGTTTGGTGAACTTACCTGACAGGTTCAAAGAAGTGCTCTCTGCCACATTGGTCAGTGTATTGGCATCATAAACGGCACCCTCCTGAGGTTGATAAACAGTGGTAGATAATCCGCCGGGGAGTGTTTCTGCCGCACCAGCATAGGTAATGACAGGCGCCCATTTCACGTTATCAAAGGCACCATTGCTTGTTTCCTCCGTACCAGACTGGACACGGAAATAAATGCGGTCGCCTTTCTTGACAGTGATATTCTGTGCCGTAGCATTGTAAGCTGTTGCATCTCCCTTGGCAATTTTCTTACTCCAGAGTTCTGTACTGCCTTTCTGAATGGCAAGGCGCACACCGTCAGCATGAGCATACTCATCGGTATCGTATTCGCCTGTTGGAGTAATCAAACTAACTGTACCCGAGATGCTGATGATTCCATCTTTAGGTGCCTGCCATACACGTACCATATCTTCCATCGGAGAGGATTTAATCAGTTCTGCTTGCTCGGCAGGATCAACCTCCCCAATAGTTTTATCTATTTTCTTGGCATCATAGATGATAGGGCTTGGTGTATCGGCACTGCTAAGCGTAAAATGAGGAATAGCATGACCTTGCGCATCAAATTCTATATGATTAAAATAAACCTTACCATTAGAAACTATATCTACAAGCCCATCACCATTAACATCACTGAAATATACAGAGGTTTTGGTAGTTGTGCGGGAGGTACTTGTAGCAACAGTAGCCATAATATACTGCCACCCAGCCTTGATGGCAGGTCCTCCAGAGAAAGTATTACTGGATGAAGCAGAAAATTTAGAGATACCAATAACTTTGATAGGTTCTCCATAGGTTATTTTTCTTTTTCGTCTGTGCATATTTGCGGACGATAGTACACAGAACCTCCATCCTGATATATCTTGTCGGGTAATCCATCTCCGTTAAGGTCTGCAAAAGTCAATAATCCCTTAGAATTATCATGAGAGTAATTAAAAGAACCACCAATAGTGCCACTTGTTGAAGAACTTTGATCATCAACTCCTGCACCAGCATAGAAAGAACCACCATAAGAAAGACTTGTTGTTCCTCCTAAGGCAGTAGGTTTGTCGCTGAATATGCCACCAACTTCTTTGAGAGGACTTATAAATCCTGCGTCAAGTCCGTCATTGTGTGTATTCCATGTTTCCTGTTTTTCCTTAAAAGGCACATACCCCTTTACGGCCTGCACATCATCATAATACTCAAATTTTTGATAAGACACTTCTGCACCTTTGTCGTCGAGTTGCTTTACACCCGTAAGCACATCTTTATTGAACGCACCCTCGCTATAGGTAAAGGCATAACTGCGGAGCGTACTTCCTTGGAAGTGCACCGTTAGCTTCTCTAACAAACGATTCGATGAGGTTAGGAAGCCATATCTTGCATTGTTGTTTTTGAGTCGTTTCTGTTTACTGCCTTCTAAGACAACCACTGTGTGGGGTGATTGTCCGCTATTACCAGCACGTACTTCCTTAAGATAAATGGCTTTTGCCACAAGTCCACCACGAACAGGTTCGTCGGCTGTCTCATAGACGTATTCGATATAATCACCGTGTGTTTCTTCCACACGTTTGAGCTTCCATTCGGTAATCACCTCACGGCTTTGACCGCTTGCATCGGTGATGGTACCTTTGAGAACGGCACCTTCTCCACCATAAATATATTTGATTCCTTGTTTGTCGGTCACTTCCCAAGTATAGTCGGCAGGAGAATTACCCTTTCGGATAATACGGTTGAAGTCTCCTCCCTGCCGAGTGTAGAACTGTCTGTCCGCTTTTCGGTTCATCTTCTCACCACGGTGAGCCACACCCATCTTGCCATCGTCACCCATCGTGGAAAGCATAGAACCCGACATCAAATAAGTCTCGGTTTCTTTACTTGTATCGTATCTTGGAACACCCCAGCGAGTATCCAACGTAATAGAAGGAACAGAGAGTTCCAACCCTCTCCAAGCCATCCACTACCGCCTTCACTACTGTACTGTATGCCCAAAGATGGAGCCATACCATTGCGTGCGGGAGGCATTTCAAAGCCATACTGGAGATTAGCAGAACCTCGGTTGTTGGCTGTAGGAGGTGTAATGAGATTGATTTTTGATGTCGGATCCGCTGCCTTGATGTCGTTCATCATCGTCGGCGTAAATCCGTCGGTCTGTGGAGATTCCGGTGCCTTGATTACACCATTGATCATATCGGTGAAGTGCGTCGTTTTTCGATACCACGCAGGCTGTAGCCTTATCCACCTTCACACGTTCCAAAGCCACCCAGTGCCTGGTGTCTTGGTCGAAGTAATAGGTATTGATGTCGTCTTCTGTAAAACCGCTCGGGATTCGCATGCGGTCGTATTTTATCTTCACCGTTGCACCCTTGCCCTCGAAGTGGTTGCCGTGGGGCAGAAAGCGGTAGCCGTCTCCCTTGGCGGTGACGTTGGTCATGCCGTAGTCAAGGGCAGGAATGTCCGTCTCGCGGAGTGCCGTGATGGAGTATCTGCCATCCCTTGCGATGTCCGCAGCCTTCACGGAAAGGACGTTGCCGCCGATGGCGATGCTGTCCGCCCTGTGTGCGAGGAACTGCTTCTCCGCCTTTCCACCGACGGACACGAGGGCACGGGCATAGTCCGCCCTGCCTCCTTGTATGGGTGTTATTTTCCTACTGATGTTCCTGCCATCAATGACTGCCGTGAGCTTGAGCTGTCTGCCCGTCGATGGCACGATGCCCTCGAATTCTCCGTCATGGACGGTGATGGTTGTGCCGTTCACAGAGATACGGCTTGCCTTCCCTCGTACGAAGCCGTAGAGGTAGGTCTGACCGTCATAGGCTATGGGGGGGCGGAGGAAAGGATTATTTCTTCCTGCTTATTGGTATTAGTCTTTGTCTTAGCATCCGCTACGGTTTCGATATGTACGTTCCTGACCGAATAGGCGTAGGAAGCATCCGTCGGAATGGTGAAGAGGACGGTGTTCCTGCCGTCCTTCAGCCACTCGGGGCTTATTTCCTCCCTGACGGTCTTCCAGTCCTTGGAAAGAACCGTAAGGTAGCCGCCGACAGCCGTGCGATCGTTGATGCTCCTGCTGATGCCCTGACCAGAACTTACGCCCTTGAGGTCATAGACCAGCCATGCGCGCATATTTGGAGAGACTTTCTCGACTGTTATCTCGAAGATGTTGTCCTCGGGGTTGTCCGAAACCCGTCCGTCAGGGCTGTCCCTATGATGCCCGAGGCATGGTCTGCCGTGTAGGTGGTCGCCATAACGGAAGAAGTTGCTGCTGCTGTCGTCTTTGACTTATCCTCCTTCCTTGCCGTCCGTGATATTCCCTGCGTAGCTTTTTCTGCGTTATGGACGTTCTTCGTGAACGTCTCGGTCTGTGCTGTCTCTTGTGATATACTCGTGCCGTTGTTTTTCACGTGCACCGTCCTGTCCCTTGATATATGCGTCGCAGCGATGGCTGCGGTGATGGCTGTCAGTAATGCCGCCGATATGAGGTAATGCTTTGTCTTCATAGCCGTTGGGGTTTAGTAGTTTGCCATTATCTTCCTTGTGAATTCTTCTTCTAAGGTGAGTGCTTTTGACGACGTACACGCCCGTCTGCGGTACGGTGAAGTCGGCACGCTTTATGGTGCCTCCCGCCATGTCCGTCCGGCTCAGCAGCCTTCCCGATGTATCATAGACGAGCAGTTCGGCATCGGTCTCCTTGGCAAGTCTCAGCTCGGCACTGAACGCCATACCAGTCCCGTCCTTCCTTGTCACGGTGAGGGCAGAATGGGCTTGTCTCTCGATGGAGGAGGTGTTTTTCTGCCGACCTTGCCTGTGCCTTGGGCACGTTCGGGCTGCACTCGCTGCCGATAATTACCGCCATGCTGTCCTCGACAGCCTTCCTCGTCTCGTAGGCCACGCCCCTCGAAACGCTCATCAGGGCGAAGTCTCCACCGTCGATGCTCAGCCCGTCGATGGTCGAGAGTCCCTTGTTGAAGCCCATGCCGAAGAGCCAGCCGAGACCGGCTTTCTTGGCCGCACGGTGGACGACGATGCCGTTTACCGTATAGCTTACCGTGTCGGGGGTGAAGATGATGCCGAGTGCGTCACCTCCATTCAGGGTGACGGCAGCACCCATGGGCTTACCCTCGACCACGACTTGTGCCGTGGCATTCTTCACGTCGAAGCCGTGGAGGATGTTCTTTCCCAGTCCGAGCGTGGTGCAGAGTCCCGCCCTGTAGTCGGAGGTGAGCGAGGGAATAGTCCATGTGACCTCTCCCTGCTTTCGGCGACCGACCGCATGGGCATACTCGACGCCTCCCGTGCTCTCCGCCGTGATGTCGATGCCCGCGTTCTGCTTAATGAGCAGACTGTAGTTTCCCGGGAGCAGGTTCTTCACCGTGTATGTCTTCGTGGTGAAGTTTCCCCGTGAAGCTACGGCACCTTTCTCCATATTCTCCACGGAATCCGCCAGCAAGCTGTATGAAAAACTCGGCAGGCCGACCACCATGCTGATGTCAAGGCTGCCGTCCTTTCGCGGCTTTCCGCCCGTGCAGCTCGCATCGTGCGGTGTCAGCCGTGCCAGTATGCCGTCGAAGCTGGCGAAGGTGAACGTGTCGAATCCACTGCCGTCGGTGTCCATGAAGATGTTGTCGAAGATGAGTTTTTCACGGCTCGCGTCCTTGCGCGAGCATCTGATGATGATGTTTTCATGTATGTCGGTCTTGTCGCCTGCGTTTCTGTCTATGAGCATGAAGACGTTGCGGTAGTCCGCACCTGCGAACTTGTTGCCTTTGGCGAGGACTCCGTATCCGAGCTCAACCATGTTGCCGCTGTCTCCAAAGCCGTTCCTGCGCAGCTTGGGGATATTTAATGCTGTCTCGCCGCTTGCGATCTCGAAAATCATGCAGGCAGCCTTTGCCGTGCTTTCAACGGGTATGGTTATCTGCAGCTCCTTGCTGCCCCGGCCGTCTATGAGCAGAGTTACGCTGTTTCCTTTCCTGCGTACGATGAAACTCTTTCCGCCCGTGTTTCTTTTCTACTATTCTGCTCTGCACAGTTCCGTTCTCTACGATTCGGATCTCACCCCGTGCGCTGACGTTGAAGCCGTATGCGCACTTCGTGCCCGATGCCTCGGTGAAGCCCACGTTGTAGGCGGGATGGAGTCTCGGGTTGGTGTACTCCATCGTACCGTTTCCCGTGTCGAGCGGGGAACTGACGATGTATGCGCCCTCCTTGGGCTCATTCTGCGACACTGCATCCATAAAACCGTCGGAGGTGACGGTGATGCCGTTCTGCGTCCAGATGTCCTTCCTGTACTCGGTGGAGTCGATGTTCGTCCTGACGAGCCACCTGCGGTTCATGACGTGCCACGGTGTTTTTCCTTCCGTCTCGACGGTGGTCGTGGCGGCATTGTCGTCGCCCCATATCATAAAGCCGCCGTCGGGCATGGGAGAGCCATCCTCGCGTCCCATGACGAGAAGGCGTTGGCTCGTCGGCAGGCCGTATGGGTCTGCGTCTCTGAAGCTGTCGTATGTCTTTTTCAGTAGAGTATCTTGGTGCTTCCTCGTAGCTCGTCGTGGAGAGAGGCTGGAAGAGGTCGCCCGCGTCGTCACGCCCGATGCCCGTCACCCTGTGGTGGTAGGCGGCGCTTTCGTCCCTGTCCCATGAAAGGTTGCCAGTCCCCGTATAGTATGAGCCGTTGAGCGTGATGCCGTATCTGATGGCGAGATAGGTCTCCACCCTGCCTGCGCTCCAGCGGCGTGAGCGTCCTGCCGTATGCGATGAGCTCGGGCGTGTAGCCATTGAGCGCACCGCCCCCGAACAGGGACTTGTCAAAGGCTGTCGTAAAATTGACGTCTCCGTCCCTGTATGTTCCCGTGGTGATGGTCGCACGTCTGCCTTCTCCCCACACGGAATGCACGGGGGCGTATGCCCTGATGTATGAGACGATGCGGGGACTCGTGGACTTGAATTCCTCTGCGGTCTGCCTCTCGCTCCCCGAATAAAGAAGGTCCTCGCCGGCCGTGCTTCCGTAGTCGAGCGGTTCTATGCCCCTGCTGCCCGACCGCCTTGTCCCTGCTCACGAGGCTTCCCGCACCCTTGCGTCCGCTGACGGCATATAGCACCTCGTCCTTGTTATAGGCGGTGGTCGTCGGGGCAAACACCCCTGATGACGGTCATCTGCGCGAGGTTGGAGTATTTCAGTAGACTCTCCTTCGGCTGATTCCCCTCGGAGAAGTTCAGGGCGGGGTTGAAGTTGAAAGTCCGTATCCATGTGTGCCGCTGCGTGAACTCACCACCGTAGGCTGCGCCCTTGGCATCGTAGAGGTTGGTTCTAACGGAGTCGCCCGAGAAGTCGCGCCAATGATAGTACCCCTGCAGGTCCGTCGTCAGGGGACGGTCTTCAGCCATGCCTCCGCACCGCTGACCTGACCGGGTGACTGCGCACGGGACCGCACGGGAATGAATAAGGCTGTAACTATTAGAAATGCTGTTTCGTGTAAATGTCGTCCCATAAGTTAATACTGTCTATGTTCTTTTTCAGTCTGATAAGATACCCGCAATAAAAACGGTAAAGAGAGAAAATCCGTAAAATAAAAGTGGGATGGATTGTATCGTGTGTGCGAAAATTGATTAATGCAAAGCCTTTTCGTAGAGTCCTGCATATCTCCCTTGACTGCCGAAAGTGGCGTTCTTTATGTCAAGGGGGCTGAAATTGGTAAAATCAACGTTGTCTTCATAAGCATGAACGTTTAAGTTGTTTTTTTCTAAACGCAAATATAGGTTATTCTTCTTTAATTTGCAAGGAATTGCATGGATTTTTTTTGTTTTTGATATACAAAAGGGCGACAAGAACAATAAAAAGGAAGTTTTTAACAGCAAATTCACGATGAGATGGGCTTTGGGCATAAAACGCCAATTCAAGTGCGGAAAATGAAACGGACTGATAAAAAAGTGTGGCTTTCTCTTGTTTTCATCGAAAATAAAGACTACCTTTGCAACGTTAGGTAAGTGGTCTTTGAGACATTGCAGAATAAAGAAGGGGAAAGAAACTCGCTCGTTTCCAAATCGTAACCCTTTTCTTCTTTATTCGGTGTTATTCTATTGATTATCTGAAAGATATAAAATTCTGAAATCTTTTACGGGGATAGGTCGTTACTTTCTTTTCATAGAGAGATTGTGCCAGAGAAAGGGTCTTGTCTGCTGAAAATCCTAATTGGCGATTGGCTTCTTTTTGAAGGGTTGTCAAATCATAGAGCAAAAGGTGGGGGCATTGCTGCCACCTTGCGACTGACAGAGGTGGCTACCAAGGAGGACTGACGGCTTAGCGTTGCAAAAGCGGTCTGTACTTCTCCCTCGGTAGCGAAATCCTCTGTACAAGTGCTTTGAAGAAGGACACCATCTTTCTGCACAAAGGCTTGTAATCGCCAAAAGGGGACGGACGAGAATCCTTGATGTTCTAAATACCTACGGCAGATCATGGCTAGTGTGGGTGTTTGCACACGACCTAGTGAATAGGCTCCGCGTCGAGCGATGGACAATGCTCGACTGGCATTGATGCCGACTAACCAATCGGCTTCACTGCGTGCTTTGCCTGCTAGATAAAGGGCATCATACGCGCTTCCGGCTTTGAGCTGGGCGAGTCCCTCTCGGATGGCTTTATCGGTGAGGGACGAAAATCCAAAGTCGCTGGAAGGGCTTTTGGCATCCTAGATAGCCATAGATATAGCGGAAGATGAGTTCTCCTTCTCGTCCGGCATCGGTGGCTACGATGATTTGGTCGCTTTTTTCAAAACAAGAACGGATGATTTTAAGCTGCTTGAGGGCGGTTGGATCGTCTTCAAAGTCTTTGCCTTTGCGGATTTGGCGCACCATAAGTTGGAAGGGTTGCGGAACGATGGGGAGTTCCTCTGCTTTGTAAGCGCCATAGCCATATTGTTCGGGCATTGACAAGGTGATGAGATGACCAAATGCCCAAGTGACAAGGTAGCCTGCTCCTTCAAGAAAGCCATCTTCTCTACGATTTGCTCCAACTATACGCGCAATGTCACGCGCCACGGAGGGCTTTTCGGCAATGATACAAGTTATCATAGTGGATGCTATTTATTAGGTTATAGGTTACATCTTGCGACCGCGCTTTGCTTTTTGTTCTTGCTTGACTTGCTGCGCTTCTGTGGGTTGGGTTTGTTGAGATTTTAGCGGTTCTTTGAGGTCTTTCGTGGCTTCGTTGGTTTTGCCGTGGTTGTTCACAGCAACCTGAGTTTTATTTTCCTCGGCTACGGCTTCAACCTTACTCTTGTCTTGTTTCTTATCAGGATTCCATTTGTAAAAGCGTGGGCGGTTTTCCTCCATGTCCATACGGACATAGGCATTGAAGCTCTTGCCTTCCTTGTCTACCATATTCTTGAGATAGAGCGTGCTACCTGCATTCAAGGATTCGCGCTGTTTGTCGGAGAGCGTGAGTCCACAGAGTTTACGAGGAATTCCGCCTTGCTTTTGTCCTTGTTCTTGATGTTGTGTCTTGCGCTCCTGCAAACTCTTCTTATCACCAAAGATAAATTCGATGCCTTTCTTCTCGGCATTGACTTGGAGCGTGGCATCAAAAGACTTGCCACTCTTCGAGGTCATACCCTCTACCTTCACAGCCTTACCTTCTATGAGGTCTTTATACTGCTGATCAGAGAGGGTTACCCCTTTAATTTCCTTGGGGATAGACACTCTGTCGGCACGCAAAGCGATAACTTCATTCGTCTGTGGATCAATGGAAACATAGGCTGAGAAAGGCTCGCCACTCTTGGGCGTTACTTCGATGGTTTACCCAAATTTCCCGTTGCCAAAAGGGTTTCCTTTTCCTCATTCGAAAACTTGTGTCCCATATAGGGAAAGTCGAGTTGCGGTTCTTTTCTTAGGGAATGGACGGCTAGGGAGATTTTCCCTTCTTCGTCTGTTCGGAACGCAAGGCGTGCTTCAGTGTGGATGGTGGTTTCTCCTACGGGAATGGCAATCGGCAAAAGATTGGTTTTCTGCCAATTGAGCATTTTGTCGAGTTCTCCGTTCTGTTCGAGTTTTTCTTTGGAAAGTCCCAAGGTTTCAAGCATCTTCCAATCCACTCGCTCGGGATTGATGGCTGTGGCATTCTTCTGCTGAGGAAGGTAATCTTCGAAATCGAGCTGAATGTCTTTTATCTTCTGCTGATTGTCGGGATTTTGCTTGTTTTGCAGCATTGTTTTGAGATTCGCCACGCCTTGTTCCACATTGTCAGCAAGCACCTTGTACAAGCCAAAGCGTTTGGGCTCGTTGAACTGTTTGAGAAAGTTCTGCATGAAGTTCTTCAAGAGTCCATCTCTGCTATTGAATTTGAGGAAGTCGCTTTGATTGACTTTTTCGGCAGGGGCTGTCTTGAGTTTCCCCTTGTCATCGATGTTTGAAACTACGGAAAGTTTACCTACTTCCGCCTCGTTTTTGACCTCCGTGCGGTCTTCCAAGACCAGCACATAGTCGTCCATGTGATTGTTGTCCATATTGATGCTATTAGTTTGATATATAGTTGCTAAATAGCAAAAATAAGGACTAGTAAGGTGCGCGCCAACAAGCGATGATAAATAGGAAACAAAAGGGATAAATAGGGAAATCGAAAATATTTGGAAATTTATTCTTTGCCCTCAATTCTAATAAGTATCTTTGTAAGCTCAATAAAAGGTAGTCGGAGATTGTAACCAACAGACAAACTGGAGTATGGCTTGAAAGTGCTTGCAAGAAGCATGAGTTGGTTAGGAAAGAGGTATATAATCGTGTAGCGAACAACCACCATTACGCTATTCCCTTTAGATGGTATTCCTTTTTTCGAGACTTCCTTATCCACCAATGTAGCACGAACAGCAATGAACAAGCAAAATCTAGCCAATAGAATATGGGCATCTGCCAATAAGATGCGCTCAAAGATCGAAAGCGATGATTGATGCCAACTATCTCAATAATCGCTTTGAGAAGTATCTCCACACTTTGCATAACGGAACTGCCACTGCTGAGGAACGTGCGTCTGTGTTTGAAGAACTGCACCGCTCTTTTTGCCTCACTATCACAAGATGAGCAACGCTTTGCTAAAATATTCTTGCACGAGGTGGAGGAAGGAAGAGTGAGTTTGGAACAAGGAAAGACTTTCAAAGATTACATCGTAGACTATCAAAGTAAAGCTCAGAATGACAGCATTCATGAGGTAGCACAACACTTTGGGCTTGACGAAAGTTTGCTTCGTGAGATGGTCAATCTACACCTTACACAAGGGAATATCAATGAGTACAATCATTTTGACAAGTTGATAGCTTCTGTTGATTTTGAAAAGGCTAAGCGCTTTTTTGAACAAGAAACAGGAACTGAGATGAGTAACTTCGAAGTCAATCTTGAACTAGATGAGTATCTTCGCAAATTCCTAGTAGAGGGCTAGCTAGGAGTTAGTTGTCTAAACCTAACATATTCAACCTATTTAGAAACACACTTCTTAATATTCAAATCAACAATGAAGAATAAGTTTAAGTGTCTTATAGATACATCTTTACTGGAACTTTTCCCAGAAGGTGATGGCAATCTCCAGAATAAGAATCTCTTGAGCTATCTTAATGGCTTTGAGAGCGGAAAATGGCGAAGTGATTTTTTTGTTTCATTCCTATTAGATAATCTATGTGAGACAGCCTTATCAAGTACAGAGCGTTCAAAACTTATAGATGGTGCATTCTCGTCACTTCAAACAGCTGTAAGAAATCTACGTTTTCTCGAGGATAAAGAGGAGCAAAAGGAGTATGTAGAGAGTGGTGAAATAGCAGAAATTCTTTTATATGCTATAATGAGGCAACATTATAAAGCTCTCCCTGTTGTCCCAAAGATCTACTATAAACAGAATCCCAAAGATAATGCAAAAGGAGCGGATAGTGTACACATTGTTATAGAGGAGACTGGAAACTTTTCTCTATGGTATGGTGAGGCTAAGTTTTACATCAATCTTTCAGAAGCAATAAACGCCGCAATCGAATCAGTGCACGACACTATTAAGGACGATAAACTTAGAAAAGAGAATAGTCTTGTGACTTCAACAAGAGATCTTGAAGATTTAATCGTAGATAAAAGACAATTAGAAGCGATTAAAGTAAAGCTGAGTTCTGACACCTCTTTAGATGAGTTAAAGCCTATACTACAGATACCTATTCTTATCTTGCATGAGTGTAGTATCACTGCCGAACAAGAGGAACTATCCACAGAGTACCGTGAAGAAATCAAAAAACTATATCAATCAAAGGCTGAGAACTTCTTCCAAAAACTCAACAAAAAATGTACTGATGTACATCTTTATTCTCAGATAAAGTTTCATCTAATCCTTGTTCCAGTCCCAAACAAAAAACAAGTTGTCCAATTGTTCACAAATAAAACATCTGCATTCAGAAAAAGTTAGATAGGATGGAAAATCTCTTCGAACGATGTAAAGAAATCAATGATTTGATTACTCAAAATAAGGAACAGCAAGCTAGAGATTCATTGATTATCCTTTTGCAAGAGCTAAAGGATAGAAATAAAATACACGTCTCTAATCAACCATTTGATTAGAGAGGTTGGCTTGTACCCGTATATTGATGAAGAAACAGCAGATTGGCAGGAACGTTTTGTTTGCGAAGCTTTTAAGGTAGATTCAGGTGGAGGTAAGGTCGTGGCCTTGCACAGAGAACAATCGGCAGTACTAAAAGCTCTTCTAAATGGAGAAGATTTAGCAATAAGTGCGCCTACGAGCTTTGGCAAGAGCTTTATTATAGATGCTTTTATAGAGATTAAACGACCTGATATAGTTGTTATTATTGTCCCAACTCTTGCTCTTACAGACGAAACAAGACGAAGACTATACAAAAAGTTTAGTCGGATTTATAAGATTATCACAACAACTGGAGTTGAACTTGGAGAGAAAAATTTGTTCATTTTTCCTCAAGAGCGAGCTCTGCAATATGTACCCGAAATAGAGCACATAGACCTTCTCATTGTTGATGAGTTCTATAAGGCAGGCAAGATACAAGGAACAAATATTCCTGCTGACGAACGAACTCCTCAACTAATCGAGGCTATCTCTCAGTTTGGGAAAAAGGCATCTCAAAAGTATTTTCTCGCACCTAACATCTCAGATTTCAGTAACAATCCTTTAACTACAGGAATGAGATTTGAAAAGGTTGATTTCAATACTGTGTATACCCGATTGTTCCGAGAATATCAAAATTTTTCAGCAAATGAAGATGTTGAAGAGCAAAAACACAAAAGCCTTGAGCAGATTTTGCTCTCAACAGAACATAAGTCAATTATATATGTAAACTCCTATTCTAGTATTCGCTCGGTTACAGAACGAATGTTGGGATTTCTATCAGATAGTAATAGCCCCATTCTTGACGAGTTTTCTTTATGGCTCAAGGAACACTACGGAGCTAATTATAAATTATCTGACCTTGTTAGCAAAGGAATTGGTGTACATTGTGGACAATTACATAGATCTCTTGCTCAAATACAGATTAAATTATTTGAGCAAGAACAGGGTCTCAAAAATCTTGTCTCTACTTCTTCTCTAATAGAGGGAGTTAACACTTCTGCCAGAAATGTTATTGTATGGTCAAAAAAAAAGGCAAATAGCAATTTAGACTACTTTACATATAAAAAAATATTGTTGGTCGAAGTGGTAGGATGTTTAAGCACTTCGTTGGGAATGTTTTTTTCTTTTAGAAGAGCCCCCTATAGAAGCTTTATCTATATTAGAACTTGATTACCCAGAGCCTCTATTAGAACGAATAGACCCCAAAGATTATTCAGGAGAATTAACTCCGGAGCAAATAGCTAAAATTAAGGAACACGAGATTGAAATGGATCGGCTCTTGGGAGAAGGTGGGTATCGTCAAGTGATAAAAGAAATAGCCTCACAAAACGTATCTAAGTCAATACTAACCGATATTATTAAAGAGTTAGGGGAAAATACTCAGGCTTGGAAGCGAGGTTTAATGGGTTTAGTTTCTCCATCTCCTTCGAGCTGGAGAAAAGCCTTATTTCTCATGATGCCTTTACTTAGGAGGGTTAAATACTTTGACGGAAGATATACTCAGATGGTTGATATTATTCAGAGTTTCTCTCATAATTGGGTTCAATCAATCCCTGAATTGTTACAAGGGTTAAGTAAATACAATCTTTCTGTTGAGGATTACTTTGACATTGAGAAACTTTTGAGTTTTAATTTTGTTTCCTTATTGCATAACATAAATGCTCTAGCAAAGAGAATAATAGACCCTAATATTGATATTTCTTCATTTATCGTAAAGGTCTCGAACGCGTTTTTACCTCCTTTGATCTTCGAACTAGAGGAATACGGATTACCTAGGATGATGAGTCGTAAAATTCAAGCCTCAGGAATCATAGACCTTGAGAGAGAAGGTGGAACTATCAATGAGATTATTAAAGATTTCAAGATTTGGGGGCCGAACAAATTATGAATGCAAGTCATTTCTCTTCTGAAATTGAACAATTTATTCTATATCACTTCTTTGATGGGATAACCCCAGGAGCTACTCCTTAATCAGTCCTTTAAGATTCGGGTCTGCCTTAATTCGCTCAACCTCAATGGCGACAAGGGATAGGATCTCCTGCTTCACAGACTTGTAATTGGCTTCGATAGTCTCTTTGAGATTGTCGGAGCCATCTTCGTTTGTGAACTCTGCGATGATGGGAATGAGCTGATAGGCTTTCATCTCTGCAGAAACCTTGGCGGAATCCACCACAATCTCTGCGTGGAAGATTTTCTGCTCGATACGCTCGTCGAAATTGTCGGAGACGGCTCCAACAAACATGCCTTGTGTGAGGTTAGAGATTTTGGAAGCAGGGATAAGGCTATCGAGTTGGGTGGAGATGGAGGTAGACTTGTCGTTGCGGTTAATGGTCATCGACTGTCGCTGTTGGAGGACTTTCCCGAAGCGTTCGGAGAGGGTCTTGGCTGTTTCACCTACGACTTGACCGCTAAAGACATTTCCCACGGTGTTTTGGATAACCTTACTTTCCTTGTCGCCATAGTCGCGAGTGAGCTGTGAGAAATCTTGAAAGCCCAAACAAACTGCCACTTTGTTAGAGCGAGCTGTGGCAATGAGGTTGTCCAATCCACGGAAGTAGATGGTCGGTAGCTCGTCTATGATGACCGAAGATTTGAGTTGCTTTTTCTTGTTGATGAGTTTCACAATGCGCGAATTGTAGAGTCCAAGTGCTGCTGAGTAGATATTTTTGGCGGTCAGGGTTGTTTCCTACGACTAAGACCTTTGGCTCACGTGGGTTGTTGATGTCTAGAGAAAAGTCATCTCCTGTCATCACCCAATAAAGGGCGGGCGAAATCATACGTGAGAGCGGTATCTTTGCCGAAGCAATTTGTCCCTGCAACTGGTCTTGCGCACCACCCTCCCAAGCATCCATAAAGGGGGAAAGGTAGTTTGCCAATTCATCATAGGCAGTGAGGATGGGAAATATCTGTGCATAGGGGCGATTGAGAAACTCAATAGCGTGTGGAAAGGTGCAATACTTGCCGTCTTCGTAGATTTTGAGAAACCAAATGATGGCTGCTAGTAAGATGATAGGTGACTCCACGAAGAAGTCGCCTTGTTTTTGAATCCACGAGCGGTTGAGATTGAGCATAATCGTGTAAGCACTTTCGTAAGCATCCGAGATGTCCGTCATAAAGCTCGGGTTGATGGGATTGCAACGATGACTCTTACGTGGGTCATCAAAGTTGATGACGAAGAATTGGGGTTTTACTTCATAAGCCTCCAAATGATGGAGCAAATGATTGTAGGCAATCTCTGAGAGGTCAGGAAATTTGTAGTCGTAGATGTACATCGCAAAACCTTTTTCAATCTGTTGCTTGATGTAGTTGTTCACAATGGCATAAGACTTACCCGAGCCCGGTGTGCCAAGAACCATCGAAGCACGGAAAGGATTGACGATGTTGATCCACCCTTTGTTCCATTTCTTTTTGTAGTAAAAGCGTGTAGGCAAGTTCACTGAATACTCGTTTTGCATCAGCCGTGTTTCTTGCATAAAACTCTCATTTTCCATATTGAAAACGTCATCCATCAGGTTGTTTTTGAGCAAACGACTCATCCACACTCCAGCCATCAATAGGCAGATATAACCGAGGGACAAAGAGAAGATGTAGAGTGATGCTGCACCTACTGCCGAGATGGGCAAAACGAGCAACCACCAATTGAGAAAGAAAAGCACAAAGCCCACGGCAAGGGCTGAATAAATCATTCCCCACGTTATCTTCTCTTCTTTGACGCCCTTGGTGCCTAAGCAAGAAAGCCCAAGGAAGACTACGCAAAAGAGCTTTGTCCAGAGAATGGAGGAAAACAGACCTGTCGTGCGTTGAAAATTGAGTAGGATTTTGTCGATTATAGCCAGCGTGAAGTGCCACGTTTCAAATGCGCTATAACAAAACCAATAGCAGTTGATAAGGAGAAAGAGTACGGATATGCCGCGCATAAAGTCCATAATCTTTCCCAATGCTCGTAAATCGTCTTCTTGTGCCATAGTGGTATGTGTGTGTATGATTTGTATTTGAATACTATGATAATGCCTTTAGAGCTAGTGCTTTCTTCTTCCCAATCGCACCCTACTCTGTCTGCGCAGTTTGCGTTGCCAAGCCGCTTCTTTCCAATCATCATTCCCTGCCGGTGCTGCCAAAGTTTCTAGGGTGTCGTCCAAGAGTTCGTCAATGAGATTGTTGCTTTCTGAGTTGTCGTGAGAAACGTCGGACTTTTTTGGAAAAACGTGGGAGTTTTTTTGAGAAATGTCCCTTGTTTTTTCTCTTCCTTCAGCACCTTCCCCAAGGCTGTTGGGATAACGTGTTTCATCCAAGAAAGGATTCTGTCTGGTGTCTTGCAGATATTGAGCAAAGACGTTGGCAGAATATCCCTTGCCCAAACGTGAACCATTGAGGGCTATCCCTTCTTTGTCATCTATAAAGGTGATGCCATAGATGCGTCCTGCCTTATTTCTGCGAAGCACCACTCGCAAGCCTTGTTGGATAAGGCTTTTCTTCAAATCGATTTCTGACAAGGGGGAAGTGCGCATTGCCATAAGTACACGTTGCCTTACCTTCGGAATATCTGATTTTAGCGCAGACTTTGAGCGTTTGATGTGGTTGGTGATAGCGGTATATCCTAATCCTCGACCTAGTTCAGAGGCTGCGATGGGCATACTTTCTTTTTTGCCCTCATCATCTGTGAGGAGGTAGACCAGTCCATCATAGCGTTTGCCCCGAAGTTCTGTTTTCACTTCTTCAGCTGTGAGATGATAGTGTGCGAGTATGGCATTGAGTTCTCCCAAAGAAGCGAATTTGTAGTGTGCTAGTACGGCACGAAGCACTTTTTCTACCTTTGTTTTTCTATTCTCCACGGACTCATTGAGCGGTTTTTCCGTACTTGCTTTTTGAAGTACTTGCTCTTGGGTCGGTGTACTAGGTATCAGTCCGTATTTTTGTTCCAGAGCATCTGTAATACGCTTGCTTCTTCGCTTTTCAAACCCATCATTGATTTTCTCTCCTTGTTCATTTACGCGCAAGGCAACGATGTGAATGTGTTCTCGCTCGATGTCGTGATGCTTAAACACGATGTAGGGTTGTGAGCCGTAGCCGAGTGCCTGCATATATTCCTCGGCTAAGGTGGCTAGCCTCTCATCTGACAAACGTTCATCGGGGTGAGGATTGAGGGAACAATGGAAGACGGTCTTCTTTGTTCGGCAATGTTGCGGAAGGAGTGCCTGCATATCTCGAAGTACTTCTTCCATCTTAAATTCCCCTTCTGCTGGTTGATAGAGTCCTTTGGATAGAATGACTTCAGCGTCTCCTTTCCACTTTCTTAAAGTTGTAGCCTAGCGCACCACCGAGGTTTTCCGTGGCAGAAATTTTGGCAATCATCGTTTGCGATAGTCAATGGTGAGGGCAATAACTTGGGATTGCAGCGCAAGGATTTGCGTGGAATAGTGCGTCAATTTCTCGAGCATCACCTGTGCTGTCTTAACGGAATGATAGGTATTGAGGGCGCGTACGGCTTGGTTATAGAGAATGCCAATCTTATGTAGTTGTGCCGTGAATTCCGATAGCTTGCGGTTGTATTCCACGGCTGATTTATCTACGGAGATAACCTTAAATTCTTCACCCAACAAGCGAGCGCGCACAAAGTCTGACTTTGTTTTTGCTCCCGAACGCTGGAACAAATCAATGATTTTCTGTTGGTCTTTGGGATTAGGAAGGCGTACGTGCCAATTGTCCCACCGAGGTTTATCGGAGTTTAAGCTCTCAGAGGAGGGATTGCTTTGCTGTTTCATGTGTTTCTTCTTTACTGACGACTTTGGAGTTCAGCGTTTCCTCGCACCGAGGCAAGGAGTTTTTGTGAGACAAACCGCGGTTTGTGTTACAAAGACACACCTTGCCAGTAAAAAGAGTTGATGCTGAGGAAGCATCCAGCCCTTAGTGGGCTGCTTCCTTCGGTCGTGTTAGGGGTTGTATTTGTTCGTATGCAAAGTTACAGCCTAAACTTAAATCATTCAATACGAAAGGATTACCCAATTCATCCCTATTTTCCCCTCTTTTCTCCTTTTCTTGTGAGTGGACTAAAAACTAAGTTCTTTTGCAGAGTCAAAAGGTCTGTATAGACTGAGCTAAAGACATCAAAATGGACTGACTAATTGACTAACTGACTAACTGACCAATTGACCAATTGACCAACTGACTCATTGACTAACTGACCAATTGACTAACTGACTAATTGACCAACTGACTAATTGACCAATTGACTTAAGTCTATGAGTCTATACAGAGAAGAGTCTAAGCATTACGACCTATAAACACGATTCATTATGCAACAGAAAGTATCACGACCTCTATTTTTAGGCTTCGCTTCTCAAAAAGGTGGAGTGGGAAAAAGCAGTTTAGCCGAAGTCTTGGCTGCGGTGCTGTATTATGAGCGTGGGATTCCTCTTGTTGTTATGGATTGTGACGCAACACAAGAGTCGTTCTATAAGTTACGAGAGCGCGAACGCGACCTTATCGAGTCGGATGCCAAGATTCAAGCTGAGATGAAAGCCTATTTCACGCGCTTAGGGAAACCTTCCTATACGATATTACGCGCCAAACCCGAAGATGCTCTCACGCTGGTGCAACAATATCTCGACACACAAGGAAGAGGAGAACGACTGGTGATTTTTGATTTCCCAGGACACGCCAGCACAGAGAGTTTGTTGCGCTTTTCTGTGGAAATGGATTTCATCATCTCTCCCATCGAAGCCGACCCTCAGTCTTTAGCGTCTTCTTTTGCCTATGCTCGCACCATCCGTGATTTGGGCTTAGGCTTTGAAGATGCACGCATTGAAGACTTCTTCTTTCTCTGGAATAAGGTAAATCGCAGTGCAAATCCCACGATTCAACAGGTCTTTACGGACTATGCCAAGCAAGAGGGTTTGAGCATATTTGATACTTGCATCTATCATTCGGTGAAGATTGCACGAGAATTACAAGCTGCAGGAGGAGTCAAGACTTGTTTCCGCAGTTCTTATCTTGCGCCTGCTCCGATGTATCGCGCTACCCTTGGCATTGATGCGTGGGTGGATGAGGTGATGGAGAAGTTACACCTTATAAATCCAAAGTCTGATGAGTAGTCTGAAGGAACAACGCAATAAAATTTTCCAAGAGAAGCTCCAAGAATTGGGAGATATGGGTACGAAGGAACGAACGCTAGAAGATGCGCCTTTCTATGACAAGCCCGTAACTTCCCTTGCGCTTCCTCCCAAAGAGAAAAAGGAGGAGGAAATCACGAGTGAGTCCACATCAACGATTTCATTTTCTCAATATGCAGACCTCTATTTGACCGTCAATAGTACCAAAGGTGCAAAATCGGGATTCACCATTCGCACAGAGGTGTTGCAAACACTTCGGCACGTGCTGAGTGATTTGCGGTCTGACACGACACTCTCGAGTTACATTGAACGCATTATTGTGGAACATCTTCGCACGCACCAACAATTGCTCAACAAGGAAATTGTCAAACGCAAGAAGGAACAAACCATACAACTATGATTACTGCTTTTCTACTCAACATTTTGCTCCTATTCTCCATCCTTTGGGTGGCGATGGGGCTGGTTTATACCTTTCATCGTTGGAGAAGTGGATGTTCAACTCAACAGAAAGTTATACCTCAAACGAATACGCAGCAAGATACACTCCAAGCTTCTGAAGAGCATATCCTTGTGGGCAAAAGCAAAGGATTGACGACACAAATTATTGCTGCAACAACCCATGGGGAAGCCACAGAGAAATCTAGTGAAGAACTGGATAATGTTATTGCAGAGAAAAACGAAGACTCCCGCGAACAGACCGAAGAGAGTGAAATCGCGGTGGACTATACCCTAGAAGAAGTGGATGAGGAGGAGGTGCTTCGTGAAGAAATCCTTTGGCAAGACAATGCTACTACCGATATTTCACCCACTAGCATTCTCACTCGCGACTTAGTACGATTGAATCATTGGCACAAACAAGATGATAGTCTTGATGAGGAGGACGAAACGGAGGTTGTCCATACGCTCCAAAGCCTGAAAGGTACGGACTTATTGGCGCAATATAAAGCCCAACTCTCCCAAGAAGAAAGGGTGCATCAGAAACTCTTGCAAGCCATTGACAAGGCTGAAACAGAAGAACAAGAAGGAGAAATGGCACCACAGTTTTTCTCGGGAGATAAGACTGAAACCACTGCGCATTCTCTCGATTATTATCTGTAAAACCATCTATTCGGAACAGGAGAACACTGCGGAGGTGTGAGGTTACACACTCATTCTTCCATTACTAGAGCCTACAATACCTCCCTCTGTTCTCACTTCCATTCTCTCACCTTAGCAATAATCACATTTAATTCCTATCAATATGAAGACAACAAAGAAACTTTCTCTCGTGCTTCTCGCCCTCTTTCTCGTATCGGCAGGAGCTTATGCCCAAGGTAACGGTATGGCAGGTATCAATGCAGCCACTAAAATGGTGACTTCCTACTTTGATCCTGGCACAAAACTCATCTATGCCATCGGTGCTGTCGTTGGTCTGATTGGTGGCATCAAGGTCTACAATAAGTTTTCCAGCGGTGATCCCGACACCAGCAAGACGGCTGCCTCTTGGTTTGGGGCTTGTATCTTCCTCATTGTGGCAGCAACCATCCTTCGTAGCTTCTTCCTCTAATGGCATCGTGGGACATCAATAAGGGAATAGGTCGTACGGTGGAGTTTAAGGGCTTGAAAGCGCAATACCTCTTTCTCTTTGCCGGAGGACTCTTGGCGGTTTTTGTGCTTGTGGTCGTATGCTATCTCTGCGGTATGAGTCAGTGGCTGTGCTTAGGTCTCGGCTTAGTGGGTGCCACGCTTGTTGTGTGGCAAACGTTTGCCATGAACCGCAAGTATGGTCAGTATGGACTGATGAAGCAAGGTGCAATTCGTATGCATCCACGCTACCTTAGAAACCGTCGTACGGTCTATCACCTCATTAGGGATGCTCACATAGCACGGCACTAGCGTCGTTACTTCGACATTCGGGCTAGTCACGTACTTCAAGTACGCTCCTTCGCCCTCTGTCTCAGTGCCTAGCTATTACCGCACTCTGCGAACATTCCTCGTAACCTCAAACAAAAAAACACGAACATATGCGCAACACCAGCAAAATAAGTACGCTCGAAGCTAAGTTTCCTCTTTTAGCAGTGGAACATGGTTGCCTTGTGAGCAAGGATGCTGACCTGACTATTGCCTTTAAGTTGGAGCTTCCTGAACTCTTCACCGTGACAGAGAGTGAATATGAAGCGATGCATTCGGCTTGGCATAAGGCGATTAAGGTGCTCCCCAATTACAGCATCGTGCATAAGCAGGATTGGTTTATCCAAGAAAATTATGCTCCTGAACTCAATAAGGGAGAACTCAGTTTTCTGGCTCGTGCTTCGGAGCGACATTTCAATGAGCGACCTTATCTCCATCACGCGGTTTATCTCTTTCTCACCCAAACGACCAAGAAGCGCATGGCACAGCAGAGTAATTTCTCTGCCTTGTGCCGTGGGCATCTCATTCCCAAAGACATTGAAGATAAGGAAGCGGTGGCGAAATTCTTGGAAGCCGTAGATCAATTTGAGCGGATTATCAATGATAGTGACCATCTTCGTTTGGCGAGAATGACTGAGGATGAACTCATCGGTACGAAAGAAAAGGCTGGACTCCTCGATAGATACTTTTCGCTTTCGGAGCGTCAGCACGCCTCTTTGGAGGATATTCGTTTGGGGGCAGACCTTGTACGTGTGGGCGACCAAATGCTTTGCTTGCACACACTGAGCGATACGGACGACCTCCCCACAAGTGTGCATACCGATGCGCGCTATGAACGACTTTCTACCGACCGCAGTGATTGCCGACTGAGTTTTGCAGCTCCCGTGGGCTTGCTTCTTTCGTGCAACCACATCTACAATCAATACCTCTTCATCGAAGATAGCGATGCCAACCTTGAACGCTTTGAAAAGCAGGCGAGGAATATGCACTCTTTGGCGCGTTATAGCCGAAGCAATCAAATCAATGAGGAGTGGATACAGGAGTATCTCAACTTGGCGCACTCTCAGGGGCTGACTTCTATTCGGGCGCACTTCAATGTTTTGGCATGGAGCAATGACAAAGAGGAACTTCGTCAGGTAAAAAACGACGTAGGTTCTGCACTGGCGCTGATGGAATGTAAACCACGGCACAACACGATTGACACGGCTACGCTTTATTGGGCGGGTATCCCTGGCAACGCTGGCGACTTTCCTGCCGAAGAGAGTTTCTACACCTTCATCGAACCTGCTCTTTGTTTCTTTACGGCAGAAACGAACTACAAGGATTCTCTTTCTCCCTTCGGCATCCGCATGGCAGATCGTCTGTCGGGTAAACCCATTCACTTGGACATTTCTGACCTGCCGATGAAGAAAGGCATTACCACCAACCGCAATAAGTTCATCTTAGGTCCGTCGGGCAGTGGAAAATCCTTCTTCACCAACCACATGGTGCGTCAGTACTACGAACAAGGAGCGCATATTTTGCTCGTGGATACGGGCAATAGTTATCAGGGACTCTGCGAACTCATTCACAGAAAGACCAAGGGAGCGGATGGCGTCTACTTCACTTACACCGATGAAAGTCCCATTTCCTTCAATCCCTTCTACACCGATGATTATGTCTTTGATGTGGAAAAGCGAGAAAGTATCTGCACGCTGCTGCTTACGCTGTGGAAGAGTGCCGATGAACCGCTGACTAAGACGGAAGCGGGTGAGTTGGGTTCGGCTGTGAATGCCTATATTGAGCGCATCCGTGCCGACCATAGCATCACGCCTTGCTTCAACACCTTCTATGAATATCTCAGAGATGTCTATCGCAAGGAGATGGAGGAAAGAGAAATCAAGGTGACGCTCCAAGATTTCAACATCAACAACCTGCTCACTACGCTCAAACAATACTACCGTGGTGGACGTTATGACTTTCTGCTCAATTCTACGGAGAACATCGACCTACTTTCTAAACGCTTCATCGTCTTTGAGATTGACCAAGTGAAGGACAACAAAGACCTCTTCCCCGTGGTGACAATCATCATTATGGAAGCCTTCATCAACAAGATGCGAAGATTGAAAGGTATTCGCAAAATGATTCTCATCGAAGAAGCGTGGAAAGCCATTGCTTCGGCTAATATGGCGGACTATATCAAGTATCTCTACAAGACGGTGCGCAAGTATTTTGGAGAAGCCATTGTGGTGACCCAAGAAGTGGACGACATCATTCAATCGCCTATTGTGAAGGAAAGCATCATCAACAATAGCGACTGCAAAATCCTCCTCGACCAGCGCAAGTATATGACCAAGTTTGATGGCATCCAAGCGATGCTGGGCTTGTCGGAAAAGGAGAAGAGTCAAATTCTTTCCATCAATCAGAACAACGACCCTCATCGCCTTTACAAAGAGGTGTGGATTGGACTGGGCGGTATGCAGAGTGCGGTCTATGCCACTGAGGTGAGTTTGGAGGAATACTTGACTTACACCACAGAAGAGACGGAGAAGATGGAGGTGCTGCGCCTTGCTGAGCAACTCGGTGGGGACATTGAAGCTGCCATTCGACAACTGGCTCGGGAGAAACGACACGAGGAATAAACTGCAACTCCCTAGAAGCGCATAGAAATCTCCGAGAGAACTAAAAAAATCTCCGATATTTTTCCAAAAACGTGGGAGATTTTCCCTAAAAAGTCGGACGTTTTTTTTTGCAAAACTCCCTTGTTTTATTTACAGTAATCTCACCTATCTAACTCGAATACTCATCATTTCAAATCAACCAACAAATGAAAAAGTACATATTTTCAGTCTTATTGCTTTCCATGCTTTTTTGTGGCAAGGCTCATGCCCAATGGGTGGTGACTGACCCTACCAATTTTGCGGGCAACATTGCCAACACGGTCAAAGAAATTGCCACGGCTGGTAAGACGGTCAAGAATACCTTGAATGGATTTAAGGAGGTGGAGAAGCTCTACAACGACACCAAGAAATACTATGACGCGCTCCGCAAGGTGAACAATCTCATTGGCGATGCCTACAAAGTCAAGGAGTGTATCTTGATGGTGGGCGATATTTCTGACATCTACGTCACCTCCTACAAACAGATGCTGCACGACCCTCATTTTCGTCCTTCGGAACTCGCTGCCATCGCTTCGGGATATACCAAACTCTTGGAACAAAGTGGGGAGAGTTTGAAAGAACTCAAATCGGTAGCCAAGAGTGGTGTTTTTTCGATGAACGATCACGAGCGTATGCAAGCCATCGACCGCATTTATACGACCTTGCGTGAGTATCGCTCGTTGGTGTCTTATTACACAAGAAAGAACATTTCGGTGAGCTACGTGCGTGCCAGAGAAAAGGGTGACCTCTCTGCGGTGCAAGCCCTATATGGTAACACGGCAAACCGATATTGGTAGGAGTGGGTGCTATGGATTTCGCTAGTTTACACGACCTGCTGCGCTCTACTTACGATGAGATGATGCCGCTCTGTGCGCAGATGTCGGGCATTGCCAAGGGAATTGCCGGTCTGGGTGCGCTCTTTTACATTGCCCTGCGTGTTTGGGCATCCATTGCACGGGCTGAACCCATCGACGTGTTTCCCTTGCTCCGTCCCTTTGTCTTGGGATTTTGCATCATGTTCTTCCCAACGGTGGTGTTGGGGACGATGAATGCGGTGCTTTCTCCTGTGGTGCAAGGTACTGAAGCGATGGTGCATCAACAAGAAAACACGCTGGCGCAGTTGGTGAAAAGGAGGGATAAACTCCAAGAGGCGGCTTATCTGAAAAATCCCGAAACGGCTTATTTGGTATCTAATGAGAAGTTTGACGAAAAGATTGAGGAGATGGGTATCATCGGTCCTGAAGATGCGGTGACCATTGCTGGGATGTATGCCGAAAGGGCTGCCTATCAGACGAAGCAATGGTTTATGAAACTCTTTAGAGATTTCATGGAATTGCTCTACAATGCGGCCGGTTTGATTATTGATACCCTCCGCACCTTTATCCTTATTGTGCTTTCCATCTTGGGACCAGTCGTCTTTGGTATCTCGGTATGGGATGGACTTTCGGGTTCGCTCAGTGCGTGGTTCTCGCGCTACATATCGGTCTATCTGTGGTTGCCCGTGAGTTCCATTCTTTCGGCTTTGCTTGCCAAGATTCAAGTTTTGATGGTGCAGAAAGATATTGCAGCGCTTTCGAGTGCGAACTATGTTCCCGACTCGGGAACGTGGTATTACATTGTCTTCTTCCTCATTGGCATTGTGGGATATTTCTGTGTGCCCACTGTGGCTGGATGGATCATCGAAGCTGGTGGCGGTATTGGGGCTTATGGTCGCAATGTCAATAGCGTGGCAAAGAGTGGCGCACAAGGTGCCTACACAGGTGGTAAGGCTACTGCTGCTGGTACGGGAGCAGTCGTGGGAAATATCGGTGGACGTATCAAGGGGGATGCTTATTAAAGGCAAATAATTTCAATATACACTCCTATGGAATTCAAATCTCTAAAAAACATTCAGACGGCATTTAGTCAGATTAGACTATACATCATCGTCTTTGCCTTGCTCTGTGTGGGCATTACGGCTTATGCGCTCTATGCTTCCTACAACTTTGCTCGGGAGCAACGAGAGAAAATCTATGTCCTTGACCAAGGGAAATCTTTGATGCTGGCGCTGAGTCAAGATGCTTCTCGCAATCGTCCTGTGGAAGCACGCGAACATGTCAGACGTTTCCACGAGCTTTTCTTTAGCATTGCTCCCGACAAGGATGCTATTGAGCAAAATATGGCACGTGCCTTTGCGCTTTGTGATAAATCGGCCTTCGACTATTACAAGGATTTGGCAGAAAAGGGATATTTCAATAGTGCCATCTCGGGGAATGTGAATCAGCGGGTGGAAATTGACTCTATACAATGTGACTTTAAGGTGTATCCTTATGCCGTGACAACCTATGCACGGGTCTTCATCGTGCGTCCTAGTAACGTGACGGAACGTAGTCTGATCACGACTTGCACCCTGCAAAATGCGGTGCGCTCGGACAACAATCCGCAGGGCTTTCTGATGGAACACTTCGTTGTGCGTGAGAATCAAGACCTTCAAACTTACAAACGATGACACGAACGTATTCTCCCCAACGAATGCTCCGCAGCTGGATTATTCGCGGAAAGGTGTGGCTAAAACAACAATGCGAACGACTAAGTACGAAGCAGAGAAAAACACTGGTCTATGGCATTAGTTTGGTGTATCTACTTTGCTCTCTCTTTATGATTGCGCAATTCTTTGTGACTCCTCACGCTACTGCCTTACCTATTCCGAAGAATGAGCATCTGGACAGACCTGCCCTCCAACAACAAGACACGGAATATCAGCAATTAAAACCAATACCTCAATTATGGATAAGAAACAACAAGACCAACTGAAAAAAGGGCTCGTCTTTGGCGGACTAGGATTGCTCTTTGCGCTCTCTATGTGGTTTATCTTTGCCCCTTCGGGCAAGGAGAAAACGGCAGCGCAGCAGGGACTCAATGACAGTATTCCGCAAGCGAGTGTGGAAGAATTGCCCGGCAACAAACTGAAGGCTTATGAACTGGGCAACAAATCGGCTGAAGAACAGCAAGCGAAGGCGGAGATGGCGGAAGTTTCCGATGAGTTTGCAGCGCAAAATGCGGCTGAAGAAGCGGAAAGAGTGGAAGCTTCTCGCTCTCGAAGCAAGATTGAGCGGTCGATGCAACGCTATGCGGAGAACAACCGCTTGCTCAATGATTTCTATGCCACTGACCCTAGTGAGAAGGAGCGCGAAGAACTCCGCTCACAAGTGGCTGAACTGAAGAATGAATTGGCAAAGAAAAAAATGATAAACAAGAGAATGAGGAGGAACGTCAATTGGCGCTGATGGAAAAGAGTTATCAGATGGCTGCAAAGTATCTTCCTAAGTCTACGCCTAATAATCCTACCGAGCTGAACAATGCTTTTGCTCAAGCGCAGGAACGCACTATTGTTGCACCTTCTTCTGACAAGCAATCGGAAGGGACAAAGGCGGTGGAGGTGCTTCCCGAACGAAAACAAGTGGTCTCTTCTCTCTCGGGGACGATGAGTGATGCGGACTTTGTCAAAATGTATGGGACGAAGGGGCGCAATCTTGCCTTCACTCTATGAACAATGAGAAAAAGGGCGTGGAACGCAATACGATTCGGGTGCAGATTGACCAAACCCTTGTTCTCAAAGAGGGGGATGATGTGGTGTTGCGCTTGCTAGAAAATGCGCGCATTGGGGATTTGCACCTTCCTCGTCAGAGTCGCATCATTGCAAGTGCCAAAATCGAAGGACATCGGATGCTACTTTTGGTCAAAAGCATTGAACACGCCGGGCGCATTCTTCCTATCAAACTATCGGCTTATGATATGGACGGACAGGAAGGTGTCTACATTCCTGAATTGGAGAACCTCTCTGCCCTCAAAGAAATGGGAGCTAACATCGGGGGAACGATGGGAACGAGTTTTACCTTCGCTTCTTCTGCCAAAGACCAAATCATCTCGGAAACGGCACGTGGGGTGATGCAAGGGGCTAGTCAGCTCTTGCAAAAGAAACTACGTACCATTAAAGTGACCATTAAGGGTGGTTACAAACTCTTCTTGATGCCTACCAAATAATCATTCAATCAATCGCTATAAACAATGAAACATTTCTTTTTCTCTGCGCTACTCCTCGTGGCGAGTAGCTCGTCTGTCTTTGCCCAAAGCAAGGATAAACCCACGAATCTTTCTTCTTCGCTCTTGTCGTCGGGGACGCTCTACCAAGGATTGAGCCGAAGTGTTCCCAACGCTCGAGTTGTCTTGCCTTATGGCTTGGAGGTAACTTTCGACAAGACTACGCATCTCATCTTTCCTGCGCCTATTCGCTATGTGGACTTGGGTTCGCAAAACATCATTGCTGGCAAAGCGGAGGATGCGGAAAATGTCTTGCGCATCAAAGCTGCCGTGCAAGATTTTGAAACGGAGACTAATCTATCGGTGATTTGCGAAGATGGTTCGTTCTATGCCTTTAATGTGAAGTATGCTGCCGAACCTGAGAAGCTCAACATTGAGATGCAGGATTTCCTTGCGCCTACGGCTGGAAGATTGCCTTCCAACCGCTCGGACATCTATTTCAAGGAACTGGGCAGTGAGTCGCCTATCTTGGTGAAACTCATTATGCAGAGTATCTACCAAAGCGATAAGCGCAGGATTAAGCACATCGGCGCGCAACAATTTGGAATGAAATTCTTGCTCCGCGGTCTTTATGCGCACAATGGATTGTTTTACTTTTACACGCGCATCGACAATGACACGAATATGCCTTTTGCAGTGGACTTTGTGACGTTCAAAGTGGTGGACAAAAAGGTGGCGAAGCGCACTGCGATGCAGGAACAAGTGCTGCAACCGCTTCGTGCTTATCATCAATTATTGGAAGTGAAGGCGAACGATAACGAACGTGGGGTCTTTGTTTTGGAGCAATTTTCGCTCTCTCAAGACAAGGAACTGCAAGTGACGCTCTACGAACGTGGAGGGGGACGCACGCTTTCTTTTTCGCTTGACCAAGAGGACCTCTTGTTGGCGCAAAAGATTGATAAACTCAAACTGAAATGGTAAGAACTATGAAACTGAAGCTCTTGTTTTCTTCGCTCTGTGCTGCACTAGTGGTGGGATTGCCCACTGCTGTGCAGGCACAGCGTTTGGTGCTGATCAAAAAAGATTGGAAGTGTCGGCGAGTGTGCCCATTGTAAAAGGCAAATCGCTCTTTAAGCAAGACGATTTTGGGATGACTTTGTCACTTTCTCACTATCTCAAACGGGGTAAATATACTTTCGTATCGGCTGGTTATGAACAGCAAGCTTTGAGTTATCGCAGTTACCAAGTGCCTCTGCGTGATTACTTCGTGCAGATGGGATATGCGCATCCACTTCTCTCGGACAAAGGAAAGAATGTGTTTTTCTATCTTGGTACTTCTGCGCTGGTGGGCTATGAGCAACTCAATCGAGATAAGATGATTTTACCCGATGGGGCGAAATTATTGGACGGTTCGCGCTGGGTGTATGGCGCAGGATTGCACACGAGTGTGGAACTCTTTCTCACGGATAGGATTATTGTCGGTGGAAAAGCTCAACTGCGTTATCTTTTTAACTCGGATGTTCACAGACTTAGACCGACGCTGAGTTTGGGACTTCGCTATCAATTTTAATTTTATTTCTATGAAACGTAACATTTTAAGCGCAATATGGGTGATGGGGGTGCTCTCCTTCGCTGGGTTTTGTCTATCTAGTTGTACTCCTGAGTTGGATGTGCAGCAGGCTTATGACTTTTCTCTGCAAACATTGCCCGTTCAAAAGGACATCATAAAGGGAGCGGTGGCTGAAATTCGCTGTTCGCTCAAAGCGGAAGGCGATTTTAAGGACACGCGCTATACGATTCGCTATTTCCAACCCGATGGGAAGGGGGAATTGCGTTTGGAAGATGGCACGTTGCTTTCTCCCAACGACCGCTATTGGCTACCTCGAAAGGAGTTTCGTTTATACTATACGTCACTCTCTTCTGACCGACAGACTATTGATGTGTATGTGGAAGATAATTTCGGGCAAAAGAAGGAGCTGCACTTTAGTTTTAATGGCAAAAGTGCTGAGCAGCACGTGGATCATCCTAAACCTACTCATCCTACCTCAAAAACAGAACGAGATGCGTAAGTTATTGTTCTGTTTGTTTTTTTCCTCTGCTTCCCGTGGCTTTGGCTGCGGGCTCAGCAGAGGATTGCTTTTGCTCGGCTTCCTCCTTTTGAGCGTGCTGTGGTGTGTGTGAAATTCTTTGAGGGATTTCACGGAAAGGGCTGTTATCCGTATGTGGGTTATGGGCATCAACTCCAAAAGGGGGAGCATTTTTCTTCGAATATGCCCGAGTGGCAAGCGGACTCTTTGCTCCGCGCTGACCTTATGGCGCAATTCGACCGCTTCAAATGCTATGGCAAAGATGCTTTGCTCCTTTCTCTTTTGGCTTATAATGTCGGCGCTGGGCGCATTCTTGGCTATGGCAAGCAGCCAAAGAGCCAACTTCTGCGCAAAATAGAGTCGGGAGATAGGAACTATATTCAGGAATACCTCTCTTTTTGCCACTACAATGGCAAAATTCTGAGGGGACTAGTCAAAAGAAGGAAGGCGGAGTTTGCCCTATTTTATATTCTCTGATTTAACCAAGTACACCCCTTGCAAGTTTTATTGGCTTGCAAGGGGATTTTTCTTACCGTTTTATTCGTCTTTCTCGCTATGAATGAGTAACTTTGTGGAAAATTGAGTATAGCAATATATATATAGTTATGCATAAATATTTGTAATCAATTTATATTATGATGTCTGAAGAAATAGTAGGTAATGGAGCCCATTGGAATGTATATCGAATTACAGAAAATCATAATGGGCAAAAGAAATGCTTGATAAGAAAACGTAGTATAAACGGAAAGGTCGATTCTAACATAACTACGTTTAACCTTGTGTCCCAAGCTGGTTTGCCAACTCTAAAGAGGTATGTCAAAGTAAATGATAATGAAATTGAAGCAGAGGATTTAAATGCTGATACATCAAAAGGATATTTTGTTAGTCCTAATACCATTAGACATTGCCAAAACTGCGGAGATGTATTTCTAAAGTACATTAAATCTGAGAGTCTTTCTTCCTTGGAACGTGAACAATGCAAAGAGTTTGACTTTAGGTGTATTGAAAAAATGATTCTAACAACTGAATCTGATGAGGTTGTTGACCAAATGCGAGAGAAAAAGATTGCTATTGGTGCTGAAGGAGAAGTCTATAATAACAAGATACAGCGTATCAGTAATCTAAAATCTTTTTGCCACACTTCCAAAAAAGATATGGAAAAGGCAACTTCTAATAAGATTGCATTATTCTCAGACGCATTCTTCTTTAGGGTGAATCTGTTGAATAATGATATTGAATACATTATAGCGGATTTTGATTGTATACAAGGCTTAAATACTTCAACTGACAGTCCCGCTAATTTATTAGAAATAAATCAGGAAGAGTTTAAGACTGCATTGTTGGAATTTATAATTTTTTGTCGTTAAAGAAAAAAACAGGAGGAATACATCGCTCTCGTAAATGATTTTATGTAGCTTGCCAACCAATAACTATTTAAGGGAACTACAAGTATAACGAAAAAATATATGCGACTTTCTTTTGCTTCTTTTCTTTTGGTCGCCTGCTCGTCTCAAAGACAAAGAAAAGAAGCCCCGAAGTGATTATTCATCGCTTCGGGATTTCTATTCGTTGGACTTAGGCTACTCGGCTCTGTATTTGTCGGATGTTGCGGTTTACTAAGTCAATGATGCGGTCGTGGTACTCGGTATTTTTGTTCTGCAAGCCACGACTTTGCACCACTTTGAGCGTGTCCAAATTGACCTCTATCGTTTCTATTCGCTTGCCATCTATTCTAGCCGATAGGATAAGACTTTGCTCTTTGAGGTAGTATTCGTTGGTAAATACACAATGGTGTAAGGCTTTGCCCTCCTCCATATACTCCTGCACGCTCTCTAAGACTTTCACTTGGATGACTCCGTCTGTAAAGGCGATGCCAAAGAATGGGGATTTGAGTTCCTGAAAACGCTCCTCGTTTTCTATCGCTTTCTGTCGTCTTTGAGCTTCGGCTTCCTTATCTCGCTGAGCCTGCAACTTTCGCTGTGTCGTGTCGTGAGCTTCTTGTAAATTTTCGGGACAAACATACTTCGGACTGTGGATGTCCTTGCCTAATCTCTTGAGCATACCCACATAGTCGCACCAAAGGGCGATGTCTATAATGTTGTAGTGATTGCGAAGAGTGATTTTATAGGCTGCCCAATACTGGTCAATGCCGTGAGGATTGATTAAGAAGTGGCGCAAGTCTGCCGTTCTTCCTCCCTTGAACAGGGTTTCTGAACGGCTATCTGTGAGGAGGGCTGGGATTAACTTTGTAGGGGCGATGTCGTGACAATCACCTGCAAAGCCATTTCTTTGGAGAATGTCTAGGATTTTGACCTTGGGATAAAATGGACTTTGCGCGATGTACTGATAGACTTCGTTATCTCTGCGGATGGCTTTGGGAGAATGAAAGGCAAAGGTGTCTAGGTAACTGCCCATTGTGCGCTGTATCGCTACAATGGTTTGTTTGCCTTGGCTGTTCCACCAATACTGACCTATCTCTATGACAGAAGACTCGGCTGAATAGCCTTTCTCCATCCCCACAATGAGTAGGCACATTCTGAGCACTTGATAAATTCCCGATGTGGTGAGGACGGTGAAATAGTGCTGTTCCTTGTGCTTCCTCGCTCTTGTGGTCTGCACTTGCAACTTGGCTCTACAATGAGGACAAGTGCAAGTTTCTCTATGTTTTTTCATTACCCAACGATACCCACAATCCATACACGTTGTGCGACCTTTGGGTAGTCGGTAGGCGAAGTGAGTGATACATTCTCGAAATGCCCACTTGATTTGTTGCTTTGTTATGGGGCGAAGATGCTTGCTTTGCTCCATTACGGCTGCTTCAAACTTATTTCTTGCTTTCATTGTCTTAGTCAAATAGGGTGAGTTGAGGTATTTCTTCTGCACTGGCTTCGTTCTTGGGCTTACTTCGCTTGCGGTCTTGCAATTTGCGGAATTCTTCGGCTTGATATTGTGCAAAGGCTTGTTGTCGAGCTTCGGCTTTTTCCTCGTCTGTCAATACGATGGTGTGATTGACGACTACGTTACAGGGGATTGCATTGCCCACCTCGAAATCGTCTTCATCATAATAGTGTACCGCCATTGAATAGATTTCATCATCTTCAAATCCATTGCAACCGCTTTTCTGCACTTCATGAAGAATGTACGTGATGCACTCCTCTATATTCTTGTTCGGTTTCATCAAGTTGGGCGCAAACAAGGGGTCGATCATTGCTCGCTGATTGAGATACTCGGCAATGGTGCGTGTGAATTGGTCTGTTCCGTTCATATTGATAGAGATTAAAGGGTGTTATCGGTGGGTAGGCTTACAGCATTTATGCGGTAATGAGAGGAGGAGCTATTTCCTTTTCTACTCATCGAAGATGTTGTATTTACTTTCTGCTTATCCATAGCGACATTTTTTTTATGCGTCCAAAGATCGGAGTATGCTGATTCCTTTTTCGTAGCAAAAAGAAGGGAGGGGAGCTGCTCTGCGACAAGGTTTAGACGAGAAATACGAGCCTAGCGAAAGCGGAGCTGGAGATTTCTCGACTAATCGCTAGACTTGACCTTGACGCAGTGCTAAAGCGACCTACTACCTTTGCGAAAGAAAAGGGGAAACAGCATCCGTCTTGGAGGGGCATCAAGTGGAGCTATGATGAAGAAGCGAAAGTGCAAAGCCATAATCTCTCGACTAGCCAGAAAAAAGAAAAGCATAAAAGAAAAAGTGGTTATCTCTTCGCGAGATAGCCACTTTTTGATTTGAGAGAAGGCTGTGCTTATCAAAGCACGCAGAGCAGGATAGCACAGAGAACGGCGAACCAAAACAAGTAACGCAGGAGCGTGAAAGTGATTTCCAAAATTACTTTGACGACAAAGCGCAATAAGAGGAAACTTCCGAGAATGGAAATCGCGGTGACGACTTGTGGCGTAACGAGCTTGGAAAGAAGAGATACAAAGCCGATAAGCAACGCTAGAAGTGTGACTAAGCCAATGAAGCGTGTCCAAGAGAAACGATGGACTTGCTTGGGCGCAGGCACGCTGGAGGGAGCGTTGTCTTGCTGAGAAGCTGTTTTGTCTACTCGGTTGAAGGATGGAGAGTGAAGGTCTGTGGGCATAATTTGATGATTCATATCGGAGAGTGTTTGGTGGTTCAAGAGCAATAACAAGATAGTTCGCGACACCTAAGACAAGGGTTTGAAAAATACTTGACGAGTGGAGCGAAATACCTATCTTGGCTCTTGATACCACCGCACTCTCGATGTGACAAATGATGACTATTCCACAGCGTTTACTCCTTCAACGGTAGGCAAATTGTTTTGCTCGATGATTAAGACTATCGTTCCTGTGAGTTCAGTGTAGAGGTCTTCGTACTGTGGACTTGCGGCAAAATCGTCCGTGAGATGGTAGTTGGTAAAGACGCGTTGCACCGCCTTGTTGCGGAGGAGTATGGGAACGAGTTTCTCAGGTAGTGGACTAGGAAGCTCTGCCTCAAATTCGTTTTCCAAAACAGACACTAGGGTGTCGTACTTTGAGAAATGCAAACCTTCAAAGAGTACATTGCTGGCAATGCTTTCGGCTTCAGGATGAGAGAAGCCTTGCGCCACTGCATCGCAATAGGCGGTGAGGGCTGCATCGGAACGAGAGGAAACGAGGGTGGCATCGTCCACAAGGTCGGGTTGATGGTCGCGGAGATAGGCTGTGAGTTTCAAACGGAAGTAAGAAAGCTCGGGAGTTGCTTTTGTGTTCATAATAAATATAGAGATTAAAAGTGATACATTCGTGTTTTAGAGTCCCATGGCATCGTTGAATTTATCGAGTTTCTTCGCTAGTTCCTCCATATCATGCTCTACTTTTTTATTAGTAATACGAGCATAGATCTGTGTTACCCTAATATTGGAATGCCCTAACATCTTGGACACAGACTCCATTGGGACACCTTTTGATATCGACATAGTAGCAAATGTATGGCGAGCTAAGTGAAAAGTGAGGTTCTTCTTTATTCCACAGAAATCAGCAATTTCTTTTAAATAGGAATTAATACGCTGATTACTCATCATAGGAAATACCTTGTTGCCCTTCCTATCCTTGTCAAAATACTTTTTGATAATAGATAGAGGGATATCAAGGAGGAGTATGTTGGATTCAACACCTGTCTTATGTCTACTACTGATAAGCCATTGTTTACCCTCCATTGTGATAATCTTATCATAGGTTAGGTTGTATACATCGATATAAGCTAACCCGGTAAAACAGGAGAAAACAAAAATATCTCGTACAAGCTCTAACCTCTCAATCTCAAAAGTCTTTTTCATAACGCAGAGAAGCTCCTCTTCAGTAAGAAAGCCTCTATCGACTAATTCATAGTGTAATTTGTAATTAGCAAATGGGTCATGCATGATAAGTCCCCTATTTCTTGCATAGTTGACGACTGTTTTAAGGTTTCTCAATTTCTTGATGGTGGTGTTATGCACTCCACCAACAACTGACACCAAATACAAGTGAAAATCTTGCACGACGGCATTTGTCATCTCGGTTAGCCCGAGATCTTTACGATGATACTTTTCTTCTAGGAATTCCTGAAAATTCTGTCTGACTACCCGATACTTATACAAAGTACCTTTTGTAAGTGTTCGGCCCACCTGCAGTGTTATGGACTCTAGGTACTTATCAAAAACAGGAAGGAAAGTTGTGAATTCCTTATCCTTACCAAAGAATACAGACTTTATTAAGTCTAAGGAAAGCGCAGGCGAGCTTTCATACTTTCTATAAATCTGCATCAATGTAGTAGTTAAAGCGTCAATGGAGGCATTGATGGATAGTGCTTCAGCAGTTCTTCCAATCATTCGACTTGTTTTATTACTCCATCTGGATTTATCTACAAATAGTTTTGTAGAACCAAGATTTGCCATTTCTCCCCCGAGATATATTCGTAGCATAATAGGGGATTTGCCTTCCTTGTTCTCATAGTTAGAACGAAGGTAGTAGGATACCTTGAAACACGTTTTCATAATGCATCATTGTAAGAGTAGCGTTTTCAGCTACAAAGTTCGACATAATCTATTGAAAACGAGTAAGTCTAATGCCTTCAATATAGCATTCATTTTCCATTCACTGCTACATATTTTTGAATAGATGCTTTTGTGTAGCAATTTCTGTAGCAGAAAATGACCGAATGATGACTATCAAAAGGTATGATTAGTCAGTCAAGCTAAAGTAACAGCAAAATAAAAAATCGCTGTAAAACCTTGATTTTACAGCGATTACTTTAATTTTGAAGGCTAAAATGACGTATTGTATGACATCCTTTTGAAGCCTCTTTGTGGACCAGCTTGGGCTTGAACCAAGGACCTCCAGATTATGAGTCTGTTGCTCTAACCAACTGAGCTACAAGTCCAAAAGAGAAAGTATCTTTTTTCAATGAGCAAAGTTAATACTTTCTATCCAAACAGCCAAATAAGTTTATAAAAAAAAGCCAGCTGTCAAAAGTTGACAGCTGGCATAAGAAAGCGCAAAAAAATGTCGCGCTAAGCATTGCAACTCTGAAGAGAGAGAGTTGAAGAATCAGTGTTGCAATGGTAGGGAATCAAAAAGGATTAAGCCTTCTTGATGCGCTTGTAACCATAAACAGCGAGGTCACCGAGTTCTTCCTCGATGCGGAGGAGTTGATTGTACTTCGCCATACGGTCAGAACGGCTCAAAGAACCAGTCTTGATTTGACCAGAGTTGGTAGCTACTGCGATGTCAGCGATAGTAGCATCTTCAGTTTCACCAGAACGGTGAGAAGTCACTGAAGTGTAACCAGCGCGGTGAGCCATTTCGATAGCGTCGAGAGTTTCAGAGAGAGAACCGATTTGGTTAACCTTGATGAGGATAGAGTTACCGCAACCTAGTTCGATACCCTTCTTGAGGAATTCAACGTTAGTCACGAAGAGGTCGTCACCTACGAGTTGGCAACGGTCGCCGATAGCCTTGGTGAGCATTTGCCAACCTTCCCAGTCGTTTTCAGCCATACCGTCTTCGATAGAATCGATGGGGTACTTAGTTACGAGCTCAGTGAGGTAAGCCACTTGTTCTTCACGGCTACGCTTAGCACCGTTAGCACCTTCCTTTTCAGTGTAGTCGTAAACGCCATCAGCGTAGAACTCAGAAGAAGCGCAGTCGAGACCGATCATTACGTCCTTACCGGGTTCGAGACCAGCAGCCTTGATAGCAGAGATGATAGTGTCGAGAGCATCTTCAGTACCATTGAGGCTAGGAGCGAAACCACCTTCATCACCTACAGCAGTAGAGAGACCGCGATCATGGAGCACCTTCTTAAGAGCGTGGAACACTTCAGCACCCCAACGGAGACCTTCACGGAAAGAAGGAGCACCTACAGGACGAATCATGAACTCTTGGAATGCGATAGGAGCATCAGAGTGAGCACCACCGTTGATGATGTTCATCATGGGCACGGGGAGCGTGAAGGTGTTAGTACCACCGATGTAACGGTAGAGGGGAAGACCGAGACCAGCAGCAGCAGCCTTAGCTACAGCGAGAGAAACACCGAGGATAGCGTTAGCACCGAGCTTAGACTTAGTCTTAGTGCCATCGAGTTGGAGCATAAGGCTGTCGATGCCACGTTGGTCGAGCACGCAGTGACCTACGAGAGCAGGAGCAATCACCTTGTTCACGTTTTCAACTGCCTTGAGCGTACCCTTACCACCGTAGCGAGCCTTGTCGCCATCACGGAGTTCGAGAGCTTCGTTTTCGCCAGTAGATGCGCCAGAGGGCACAGAAGCACGGCCGAGAACGCCGTTTCAAGAGTTACGTCAACCTCTACAGAGGGGAAACCGCGAGAGTCGAGGACTTCGCGTGCTACGATTTTTTCAATTTTCATCTTGTATATGAAATTTAGATTGAGTATGTGTCGAAAAGATTACTTTACGAGTTCTACCCATGCAGCGATACGGGCAGCGTTGTTGTCAGCGTCAGCTTCATCGAGGCAGAGACCTACGAACTTGCCGTCTACATTCACTTCGCTATCGGTCACTTGGTAGCCTTCTGGCTCATAAGCACCTACGAAAGTGCAACCACAGTCTTGGAGTGCATCGTAGATTTGACGAAGAGCACCGCAGAAAGTATCGCCATAGCCGTCGGAATCACCGCAACCGAAGAGACCTACCTTCTTGCCATTGAGGTCTTGAGCCTTCAAAGCATCGAGAAAGTCATACCAGTCGTCTTGCAAATCACCAGCACCCCAAGTAGAGGAACCGAGAAGGAGGGTGTCGTAGTCAGCTACAGAAGCTGCATCTACTTCACCAACGTTGAAAACAGCGTCTGTGCCGAGTGCTGCGGCGATGTCTTGAGCAGCAGCTTCGGTGTTACCAGTAGTGCTGCCATAGAAAATTCCAATCATTGTCGTAAGTTTGAGAGGTTACTAATATCAGCAGCAAAGGTAATACATTTTCTTTGCTACCACAATCACTGCATGTAGTGAATTTTATAGTGCAAATATAAGAAGTTTATTTGAAATAGCCCAATCTTGCACCTATTTCTCACTAGATGTGATGATATTTTCTTCCTTCTCTCCTCCTTTAGCGTATTTCTGCTCAGCATATCCACATAAAAAGACAAAGAGCCTCTCACGAAGCTCCTTGTCATTCTATAAATTCCAACAATCTTTGGCTGGTTTACCCCCACACTTCTTTGGCTATTTCTTGCACCAGGGCTATTTTTCGCCACTGGTCTTCTTCAGTGAGTTTATTGCCAATCTCACACGATGCGAAACCACACTGAGGACTAAGGTACAAACGCTCCAGAGGCACATATTGCGCTGCCTCATGAATACGCTGAATAAGCGCCGATTTATCTTCGAGCTCGGGACGTTTGCTGGTAATCAGTCCAAGTACCACATCCACATCTTCTGCCACATCAGCCAATGGCGCAAAACTTCCTGAACGTTCGTCATCAAACTCCAGATAGAAAGCATCCACCTTCTCTTGACCAAAGAGAGTCTTCGACACAGCATCATACGGACCACTGCATGCCCAGTCGGAATGGTAATTACCGCGACACACATGAGTCGTAATGGTCACTCCCTCAGGACGACCTTCTAACGCCAAATTATTTAGACGAAGACTCACGGACTTGAGGTGCTCTGGATCAGCATCATTGCCTATCTTTTCATGTAAATAGCCATGATCGCAGAAGGCTCCCCAAGTACAGTCATCCAACTGGATGTTGCGACAACCAGCCGCCGCCAAATCCTGGATAACGGTGCGATAGGCTGCTGCAATGTCTTGAACCAACTCTTCCTGATTGGGATAGATTTTGAGCGTGTTTTCTGTATTCTTGCCACGGAAAAGTTCGGCATAGAATTATGCTGGTGCTGGAATCGTCTGACGAGCCACTACCCCAGAACGCTCAAACTGCTTCACAAATTTGAAATGCTCCACAAAGGGATGGTGTTCACCAGAGATCTTTCCAGTTAGTTCACAAGAACCGCGGGTGGTTTCTGTTTCATGGAATAAATAGCCTTGCTCCAACTCGATGTGTCGCACGCCCTGAAGTCCCCAGGTGAAGTCAAGGTGCCAGTAGCTACGTCGGAATTCTCCATCGGTGATAACCTCAAGACCTGCATCGAGTTGTTTATGAATTAGTTCTGTGATACATTCGTCCTCCACTTGTTTAAGATCAGCAGCGGAGATTTCGCCTTGTTGAAAACGAGCGCGAGCTTCATGCAAGCGAGCAGGACGGAGAAACTGCCAACGATGTCGGCGCGGTGTGGGGCAAATTTCTTACTCATACGATTGTCTTTTTTAGTCTTCATCCCTTGTCTCAAGTCAAAATAATGATGTGCAATCAAATCGCTCTGTGTAGTTATGACACAAGGTGAAGTTCTGTGAGGGAATCATGAAAACTTTACTGGTGGGCTATGTGAATTACAAGAACGAAAGTGGGCTTTTCTGAGATACTCATGCTCACAAGTTTTCATCTTTCTTGCTGTTTGATGGTGCAAAGGTATTAGATTGACTTGAACTAGACAAATTTCTTGCTCGTTTCGGAAAAATATACTATTTTTGCCACAACAACCCACCTCACACAGAATAATATTCTACACAAATTCCACTTATTGAAATGGAAAGACTAGACGATATTGACATCCAGATTTTGAAAGAACTCCAGCGTAACGCCAAACTCACGGTCAAAGAATTGGCAGATAAAGTGCATCTTTCAGCGTCTCCCACCTTCGAGCGTCAGAAGCGTTTGGAGCGTGAAGGCTATATCGAAAACTATGTGGCTGTGGTGAATCCCAAACGCGTGGGTAACACTATCATCGCTCTCTGCAACATCAAGCTGAAACAGCACAGCAGCAGCCTCAGCCGCGCTTTCATGGAGGCAGTACGTGGCATCGACGAGGTGACAGAGTGCTACAACACTTCGGGCGACTACGACTTCATGATGAAAATCTATGTGCGCGATATGGAGCATTACCAAGATTTCGTGCTCAATAAGCTAGGTAAGATTGATAGTATCGGTAGTCTGCATAGCATCTTCGTCATTGGCGAAGTGAAAAATGCGCACAAAGTCCCCATCTCCACTGAAGAAGACTAACGAGTAGAGGGTTTGCTAGTGCTTGCTATCTCAAGCCATCCACTTGTTGTTTGGGATAGCCATGAAAATCTAGGAGAGATATCACTAATAGCTAGGATATTTCAACAAAAACGTGGGAGATAATCAAAATTATCTCCCACGTTTTTTTCAATTTTCTCCGAGATTTCTATTCCAAACTCGGAAGTTTCATTTTCATTCTTCGTCCTTAGGCAGCATGCCTTCGGCTTTCAAGGCTTCAACTAACGCTAAAAGCTCGTCATACCACGCTTGACCAAAACGACGAATCAGCGGATCTTTCAAAAACTTATAAATAGGCAATTTCAGTTCTCTGCCTAGTTTGACTGCTGGCTTGCACACTGACCAACGATGATAGTTGAGCGCAACATTGCCATTGGAGAGCTGTTGTTCACGAATGGGATAGAGGTAACAACTGATAGGCTTTGCCCAATCGATTCTCCCCTCTCGATGCGCACGGTCGGTGGCACATAAGCAGATGCCGCGCTCATCATAGCAGGTGAAACAACAGTCTTTGCCATTGACAATGCTCGTGACCAAATCGCCATCTTCGTCGCGATAAGCCACCCCTTGGTTATTGAGCACCTTGCGCGCTTTTGGATCCAGTTCCATCCACACCACAGGTAGCACACGCTCCAAATCTTTCACCTCGGCTGGTGTAATCGGAGCACCAGCTTCTCCCTCGATACAGCAAGCACCGCCGCAGGCTTCGAGGTCGCAGCAGAAATGTTCGGTGAGAATATCAGGCGAAAGCAATACATCGCCCACTTGAAGAATGGGAAGCATGAGTAGGTTAGTCTATGAATGAAAGGAAAAAGTCTGCAAAAGTGAGGGTAAGTCTGTGAAGATGCAAGAGCAGATGCTCACCTCTAAAGACGAAGCAAAGAGAAAGCCGCACTGGAGTAGTAAATCTTCAGCAATCAGGATTTACCACTGGATGGGTGCAAGACCATGCTGCACCAAATAAGCATTGGTTTGCGAGAAATGATGCAGACCAAAGAAAGCTCCACCGTGGTTTAATGCCATAGGAGAAGGATGCGCTGCGGTGAGCACGAGATGACGTTGCGTATCGATGTTCTTCGCCTTCTCCTGAGCTTTGCGCCCCCAAAGGAGGAAGACCACATGATCTCGACCACGATTCACCCTATCGATGACAGCATCGGTGAATTGCTCCCAGCCTTTGCCAAAGTGCGAACCTGGTTTGCCTTCGCGCACGGTGAGGGTGCTGTTGAGCAAAAGCACTCCCTGCTCTGCCCAATGACGCAAACTACCATCTGTAGCGATAGGTTGTTGCAGATCATCTGCCACTTCCTTAAAGATATTGCGCAACGAAGGCGGGATTCTCACTCCTGATGCCACCGAAAAACAAAGTCCTTCTGCCTGTCCTGCCCCATGATAGGGATCTTGTCCGATGACAACCACCTTTACTTGATCAAAAGGACAAAGATCGAAGGCAGCAAAGATTTGCCCTCCAGGAGGATAGCAAGTCGTTTGCGCATATTCTTGACGCACAAATTCAGTGAGTTGCGCGAAATAAGGGGCTGTAAATTCGTCCGCTAAGGCGTTGCGCCAAGAAGGCTCTATTTTGATCATGCCCATAATGTTAAAGGTTGGAGATTCCTTGCCTACTTTCTCCATGATGTATGGTAAAAAGAAGGTGGACTCCGCAACAAACCTGAGCTTGTGCGGAGTCTTTAATTCAGTTGCTCGATGAGATTACTCAAGATAGGTGTAACCATACAAGCCAGCGCGGTAGGTGGAGATAAATTCCTTGCCTTCTTCGACAGAAATCTTACCCTCGTTCACCGCACGTGTCACCCAAGATTCCAGGCGGCGCACCAAGCGTTTGGGATCGTATTGCACATATTCCAGCACATCAGCCACCGTTTCGCCATCAATCGTTTTGTCAATGGTGTAGCCATCGGCATTGACCGAAATGTGCACTGCATTGGTGTCACCGAAGAGATTGTGCATATTGCCCAAAAATCTCTTGATAAGCACCCACCAAGAAGACACCTATATAATACTTTTTCGCCCTGCTTAAAGCGATGGAGCGGAATGTAGTTGGTCTGCTGATTGTAGTTGACATAGGTGGAAATCTTACCATCACTGTCGCAAGAAATGTCTTGCAACGAAGCACTCACCGTGGGACGCTCTTCGAGTCGATGAATGGGCATGATGGGGAAGAGTTGGTCGAGTGCCCAGTGGTCGGGAAGAGATTGGAAGAGTGAGAAGTTGCAGAAATATTTTTTTCCGACATCATCTTGTCCAACTTGCGCAATTCGTCGGGAGCGTGTTTTTGGTGGTGCACCAACTCTGCCACTTCCGAACAGATACTCCAATATAGACTCTCGATTTGCGCACGTGTGCGGAGATCCAAGAGTCCGTGACGGAACAAACCAAGTGCTTCTTCTCGAATGTCTTCGGCATCGTGCCAGTCTTCGAGCATGGAGCGCGTGGAGAGCTTGTCCCAAATCTCGGTGAGATCGTGCACCAACTTGTGATCATGCTCTGAAGGCTGGAAATCCTCTGCCATGTGAGGTACTTCAGTGGTTTCGAGCACCTCCAAAATCAGCACAGAGTGGTGAGCCGTCAAAGAGCGACCACCTTCGGTGATGATATTAGGATGTGGCACCTCGTTTTCGTTGGCAGCCTCGCGGAGGATGTAAACAATGTCGTTGACATATTCCTGCACGGAATAGTTCACCGAACTCTCAGAGTTGGACGAGCGTGTACCATCATAGTCCACACCAAGACCACCGCCGCAGTCCACGAAGTCGATGTTGAAGCCCATCTTGCGGAGTTGCACATAATATTGTGCCATCTCGCGAAGCGCAGTACTGATCAAGCGGATTTTAGGAATCTGACTACCGATGTGGAAGTGGATGAGTTGCAAGCAATCTTTCAATCCCTTCTCTTCCAAACGGGTCAATGCCGTGAGCAATTCGGCACTATTCAAGCCAAATTTAGAAGCATCGCCACCAGAACTCTCCCACTTACCCGTAGAGCGGCTAGCGAGTTTGATGCGAATACCCAGATTAGGGCGCACACCCATGCGCTCTGCCACTTGTGCGATGATTTCCAGCTCGTGGAGCTTTTCAATCACCAAGAATACACGCTTACCCATCTTCTGAGCGAGCAACGCCAGTTCGATGAAGTTTTGGTCTTTGTGACCATTGCACACAATCACGGAGTCCGAGTCCATGTTGGTGGCAAGAACAGCATGAAGTTCGGGCTTCGATCCGCACTCCAATCCGAGATTGTACTTCTTACCGTGGGAGATAATCTCTTCTACCACGGGACGCATCTGGTTCACCTTGATGGGATAGACGATGAAATGCTCACCTTTATAGTCATATTCCTTCTCAGCTTGTTCAAAACAAGCGGCGGTCTTCTCGATGCGATTGTCCAAGATATCGGGAAAACGCAAGAGCACAGGAGCTGTGATGTCGCGCTCCGTGAGATCATTCACGATGTCGCAGAGATCAATCTCCACATTATCTTTGCGCGGACGCACAAAAGCGTGACCTTTCTCGTTGATACCGAAATAGTTCACGCCCCATCCTTTGATGTTATACAGTTCTTCGGAGTCTTCAATACGCCATTTTCTCATCGTCTGTCAGTAGTGTTATAGGGGGGGGAAGTGGGGTTCTTATAAAAATAGGTAGCAGAGCTGCAGCAAATGCCCGTGAGCTAAGCTGAGAGATTGAGTTGTTGGACAATCATCTCCACCACATCTGAGATTTTCTCATACGAGTCGAGAATATCGACATTCACCGTGTGGTGCGCCTTTTGGTAATAGGGGCTGCGTTCTTGGAGTTGCTGTCGCACGAAGTGGTCGGTCTCTTCCGGCGTCAAGCCCTGGAGCAGGGGGCGCGTGCCTTTGCTCACCTTCAGATGCGCAAGAATGGTTTCTGGTTGCGCTTCGAGGTAGATGGTTTGCGCCACTTCGTTCATGAATTCCATGTTGTCGAAGCGTGTGGGAGTGCCCCCACCGCAAGCGAGCACGATGTTTTCAAACTCAGCCACCTCACGGAGCATGCGACGCTCCAAGTCACGGAAACGCTCTTCGCCTTCTTCGGCAAAGATGACTGGAATCTTCTTGTGGAATCGTTCCTCGATATACCAGTCCAAATCGTAAAATCCGCAGTTTAGTCGTTTAGCGAGTTGTCGGCCTACGGTGGTTTTACCCACACACATATAGCCTACGAGCACGATACACTTCATTTGCTGCTACTTTTAGAGGAGGGATACACCTCATTTATTCTTCTGTCTTCGCTTTGGTGCTGCGAGCTTTTGTTGCCTTCTTGGTGGTCGAAGTTGTCTTCTTTGCCTTTGTCGCAGACTTTGTGGTCTTTGACGCAGTCTTGCTGGTAGTCTTGGCAGTCTTCGTCGACGTTTTCGCCGCCTTCTTAGGTGCTTTTTCGCCTTCGGCTTCGATCATCTTCATGCACTCTTCGAGCGTGAGTGAAGCCGCCTCAGCATGGCGATCTTTGGGAATGCGATAGTTATTGCCTTTATATTTGATATAAGGGCCATAACGTCCGTTGAGCACCTCCAATTCGGGTTCTTCGTCAAAGGAGCGAAGATGGTTGCTCGCATCTTTCGCACGCTTTTCTTCGATCAGTTCGATTGCGCGTTCCAGAGTCACCGACATTGGGTCTTCACCCTTGGGAATCGAGGTGTACTTCTTCGCATGCAGCACATAAGGACCGAAGCGACCTGCGCCAATCGTCACCGTAGTGCCTTCATATTCTCCTACAATGCGAGGGAGTTTGAACAATTCGAGCGCTTCTTCCAGAGTGATGGTGGTGATGCTTTGTCCAGTCTTTAGACTTGCAAACTTTGGAGTTTCTTCATCGCCTTCTCCACCACCAATTTGCACCATCGGACCGAAACGACCGATTTTCACACTCACTGAGCGTCCACTCTCAGGCTCTGTGCCGAGATGTCGTTCACCCACGCGAGTTTCGGTGCGTTCTGCCATCACACGATCCACTTGCGGATTGAAAGTTTCGCAGAATGAGCGGATGATATTCGTCCATTCTTCTTCTCCTTCTGCCACGCGGTCGAAGTCGTGTTCCACCTTTGCGGTGAAATTATAGTCCATAAATTCGGGGAAGTGGCTGAGCAAGAAGTCATTCACCACAATACCCGTGTCGGTAGGCACCAGTTTCCCGCGATTGCTGCCGAAGTTTCGGTGCGCGTCTCTGTGGAGATGTCATTTCCCTCCAAAGTTGCCACAGCGAAGGAGCGAGGTTTTCCTTCGCTTTCTCCCTTCGCCACATATTCGCGCTTTTGAATCGTAGAGATGGTAGGCGCATACGTAGACGGACGTCCGATGCCCAATTCTTCCAACTTGTGCACCAAAGAGGCTTCACTGTAACGTGCAGGAGCTTGCGTGAAACGTTCTTGTGCAGTGATCGTCTGACGCACGAGCAGTTGACCCTCGGTCATGGGAGGAAGCAAACCGCTTTCTTCCGAATCGCCTTCCGATTCTTCCACACTCTCACGATAAAGGCGCAAGAAACCGTCGAATTTCACGACTTCGCCAGTAGCGGCAAACTGATATTCAGAGCCACTTACGCTGATCAGCGCAGTGGTCTTCTCCAACTGTGCATCTGCCATCTGGCTCGCAAGCGTGCGTTTCCAAATCAAGTTGTAGAGTCGGCGTTCCTGTGGCGTACCCGAAATGTCTTCTCTCGACATATCTGTGGGACGAATTGCTTCGTGTGCCTCTTGCGCACCCTTTGATTTGGTGTGGTAGTTGCGACGTTTGTGATAGTTGGCTCCCATGCGCTCTGCAATCACAGGCTCAGCCGTGTCGAGACACAGCGTAGAGAGGTTCATCGAGTCGGTACGCATATAGGTGATCAATCCCGACTCATAAAGTTTTTGTGCAATACGCATGGTCGAAGCCACGGCGTAGCCAAATTTGCGGGCTGCTTCTTGTTGCAACGTAGAGGTCGTAAACGGAGGCGCAGGGGTGCGCTTCGTGGGTTTGGTGGTGAGACTCTCAATGCGGAAATCTGCTGTTTTGCAGTTTTCCAAGAAAGCATTCACCTCTTCTATCGTAGCAAAGCGATGGTTCAATTCTGCTTTCAGTGCCACCGTCTGTCCGTTTTCGCCTGGCACACCAAAGAAGGCGGTCACGCGGAAAGCACTTTCAGCCTGGAAAGCCTCAATTTCGCGCTCGCGCTCCACGATAAGGCGCACCGTGACGCTCTGCACACGTCCTGCGGAGAGGTTGCGACGCACCTTTCTCCACAACACGGGAGAGAGGCGGAAGCTAGCACACGGTCAAGCACGCGACGTGCTTGCTGCGCATCCACGAGATTCAAATCGATGGTGCGCGGATGTGCAATAGCATCGAGGATGGCTGGCTTGGTGATTTCGTGAAAAACGATGCGTCGTGCCGTAGCAGGATCCAATTTCAAGACTTCCGCAAGGTGCCATGAGATGGCTTCTCCCTCGCGGTCCTCATCGGATGCCAACCACACCGTCTCCGCCTTCTTGGCAGCTGCACGAAGTTCGCTCACCACCTTTTGTTTGTCGGCAGGAATTTCGTAGTGCGGCTGGAAGGTGTCGGGGTCCACTCCGTCGTTTTTCTTATCTAGGTCGCGGATATGCCCAAAACTAGACATCACTTTGAAGTCTTCACCCAGGAAGCGTTCGATAGTTTTGGCCTTAGCCGGGCTCTCCACAATGACTAAATTCTTTTGCATAGCATTTTTATTTGCTGCAAAATTACGCCACATAGTGAGATATTACAAGAAAAAAGTGCTTTTTTTGCCCCTTTACTCATCTTTTTATAGAGAAGCGCTATTTCCGCACGCCAAATTCCTCCTTTCTCCTCCCATTTTGAGTGAAAAAAACAGCACGCGTCTTGCGTTTCAAAACTGAAAATCGCAGAAGACACGTGCTGTTTTGCACTCGTTTGAAAAAGGAAATTTCAGAAACGACCGTACAAGCTCGGAGAAGATATCAGCTGAATTTTGTTTTGCTCCGAGGAGAGGTCATTGTTTAGCGAAAAGCCACGGCATAGGGTTCGATGCCAACCATCGAACGATTGAGCAAATCACCTTTGGGGGTGTAGGTGTAGAGATAACCTGGTGAAGTGTATTTAACTTTGGCATCGAGCGAACCGCGAGAGGTCACAAGCACGCGACCTGTGCGAGGATGCACATTGATGGCGATGGGATCGAGAGGCAAATTCTTCTGTGCAAACTTTTCCACGAGCACCTTACCCGTACGCGTTTCGAGCACATCCCACTGCACATCCACTTCGCCGGTTTTCCAGTCGGTAGTGCTATTGATCACGTAGAGGGAGTGACGATGTGCCGCAGCCAAATTACCCTTGGCAAAGACGCTCACCTTCTCTTCGTTGTCCACCTTCCACACCTTAGCAGGAATCTGAGCATAATCGCCCATGCACACCACAAAGAGATTGCCGTCTTCGTCCATCGTCATCTGAGTGGGATTCACGCCCTCCCAAGTGATAGTGGTTTGGATGCGACCATTTTCGAGAGTGGCAGGCTCTGTGGCTTGGAGTCTCACTTCACCCACCTTGCGGAAGCGCGCCAAGTCAATTTTGTCAAGACGCTTGCCATTTTTTGCACCATTTTTCAGGTTGTAACCATCGCTGATGCTCACATAGAGCACGCCTTTGCGCACCATCAAATCCACAGGGTTAGGACCTACTTCTACTTGTTGTTTGGCTTGCAAATCGAGGGTGTCGATTTTCGTCACACGACCCGTATTGTTCGCCACATAGACGTGGCCTCCATGAGCTGCAAGTCCCTGAGGTTGAGGGGTGCTGATGGTACGAATCAGCTTGTGCGTTTTCGCATCTATCACTTGTACAGCGTTTGATCCATGCAAAGTCACATAGAGTTTTGAACCATAGACCACACCGTCTTGTGGACCGGCGCCCAACGAACGACCATTGACCGTGCTGAACACGCTATTGCTCAGCACATTGGCTTCCCAGTCGAAGAACGAATAACTGCCATCAATCTTGGCATATTGGTTACCTTGGTTGAGAATAAACACACCTTCGCCCAATGCCGTCGCAGGGGAGGGAGTAAATTCGGGAGTTTCGTTGTCCGAACACGCTGCGAAACTCAGGGCAGCCACAAAAAGGGCAGCATAGAATTTGAATTGTTTCATTAAAACTTTGTTTATGAGAATAATATGCAATAAATCTTTGTTTGGTTTTCAGGGAACACTCTTTCCCTTTCCTACTCGTCGGGAGAGAACAGAATGGACTAAAACGTCCAGGTGTTGCGCCACATCACGCTACACCCGGGAAGGGGGTAACCACGCACTAGTTCGTAGTGGGTATTGGTGAGATTGTTGATTACCCATTGGATGTGCCATCTACATGCCCCCAACCGAAAAGTACGCCCAACTGCAGTGTGTAGTGTGGTATAAGGAGCCAAGCGCGCTGCCTTCCAATGGTTGGCAGTGGCATGACGCGCAGAAGAGAAATCGTTAGTGAGCGAAAAGTCGCACCAAGGATTACTCCAGACAAAAGCTAGATGCGCGGTAAACTCGGGGATATAGGGCAACTGCAGCCCGTAAGTAGCAGCCCCACGTTGGCTTTCGTCGGTGACGCGCTGGAAAGAGGCATTGCCCGACAGCTCTAGGGTATGGCGCGAAGCGCATTTCGCCCAGATATGCCCCGAAAGGTCCACTCCAACGGCACGCACACGGTCTAGATTGGTGGTGCGCCAAACGGTTTGGTTGGCAGGAATGCCCAAGATACGATCCAACACTCGATTGTGATAGACATCGACACTGCCTTGCCAGACAAAGGTAGACGAAGTGGGGCGACTCTCAACCGACAAACCTACAGAAAACTGCTGTGTACGCTCGGGGCGCAAGTTAGCATTGCCATAGTGGTGGTAGTAGTTTTCGGTGAAACTCGGCATGCGGAAGAGCGTTTGCGCCACACCACGCAGTGTGCCGCGTGTGGAAGACGACTGCCAGAGTTGCTGGGCAACTGCGAGGCTCCACGTCCACGAATGCGCATCGGTAGCAACAGCTGTGGACTCCCACGGCAGCAAGGGGGAAGCGTTCTCCACGCGCCCTTGCACAGTGTGGAAGAAGTCGTGACGCAAGCCGCGCAAGGTGAACATCGTGGTGGGACGCACATAACGAAGCGAGAGACTCTGCTGCAACGCGGTGCGCGCCACGCAATCGAAGCGTGCCATATTGCTGCGCAAGGTGGTGTGGGTGGCATCGACGGCATAAGCCACTTGCCACGAGGGGGAAAGGTCATAGCGCGCACCGAGCGTGCTCCAGAGTTCATGCTCACGATAATGCTCTTCGCGCACTGCATCGGGGTATTCCTCGCCGTGGTCGACATATTGCAGTCGGTGTGCAGCATATTGTCCTGCCCACTGCCACGCCCAACGCTCACCATGAGCGGCATGCGAGGCTTGAAGTGCCGAGCGCTCAGTACGCCAATCTTCGCCTTCGGGGGTGGTGTAGAGCGTCACTGCTCCGGGAAGTGTTTGCACGTGGTGCTGATGATGCCATCGCACTTGGGTGCTGTGCTGTGAGGTTTGCCAGAGCCAATGCGCACTCCCCTGCCATCGAGTCCAAGGACTGCGAGGACGGCGCCCATATTCATAGCCTTCGCCATTAGTGATGCGATAGGGGAAATCATTGTCGGCACGAGCATAACTGCCTTGCGCTCCGAGAGCATGGGCTCCGATGCGATGATGCACAGCACCATCCACAACGATTTGCCCAAAACTGCCCCACTCCACTCCTAGACGCGGCGAGGAGGTGGCAGAACGGAGGGCGAGATGCGCGGTGCCAAGGGTGCGCACACTCGTGAGCAAAGCGGGAGCATCGGCTATCGTCCATTGCAGTTGCGACATATCGCTCAATCGAAACCGCCCTACATCGACAGCACCAGAGGTGAAGTCGGTGACAGGAAACCCATCGAGAGTGACCACAGTGTGTGCTGCCCCAAGTCCGCGGGCAGCCAAACTGACCAGTGCCCCCGCCCCACCATAGTCGCGCAATTGCACACCGGGCAAATTCCGCAAGGCTTCGGAGAGTTGGGTAGCGCCTTGTCGCTGCCAGTCACGATGATCCATCCCCCATTGCTGGTGGGTCGCCATCTGTTGCGATGGGCTAACCGCAGTCGTCACTTCCACCGGAGATAGTTGCCGGAGAGTATCTCTCCCTTCGAGCGGAGAGGAGGGGGACAACAGAGAAAGTAGACTTAGAAGGATGGACAACATGGGCGCAAAGTTACAAATTATGAACAGGCTTCTTGCATGAGCCTTCATAATTATAGTGATAGAAAACCAACGAAAATGATGTTAATCGACAAAAAAACTTTTCACCCACCACTTTTTGCAATACTTACCTATCAAATCAAACACAAAACTACATTATATCGCCCATGGCGCAACCTCCGCGTTCAATCTATTGCTCTACGCTCATCAATCCCCAAGCACACTCACTCGTGTCTTTTCACGCCAGCTTCATTTTTCCCAAAATCACACCCACATTTCTGAGAGAAAACGCTCACGCATTGAGGAAGTTTTTCATACATCATGGCAAAATCATGCACACATTGGAGCATTCTCTCTGACTTTCGGAAGTTTCTCCCACATTGGGGCATACTCTGTCGATGGTCGTTTCCTGAACAATCTCCATTTACGGTTTCCGTACCCTGCGTTTTCTTATTATCTCTCATTTTCCTTCGTTTTGCCCTGCTGTGGCTTTCAGGCTAGTTTCCTACGATGACACATGGATGCTCAACAGATGTTGACCACCCTGCTTTCCCTCGCGCGACGCGCGCGCCATCCCTGGGATTTTGCTGTTTTTGCTTTCACTACTCAAGACCCCCTTATGGAAGTTTCTCTCACCACTGGTACAGAAGAACAGGAGTCTCCTTCCTCTGCCACTGAAAGTTCGTCGGTCACTCACTACATTGCAATAATTTCTGTCGCCACTTCCCTTCATTTCGATATCGTTTTTCTGCCGTCGCTATCGTCATTACAGAGCCACTTTTCCCAAAGTTAAACAGTTCTGCAGGACTTGTCAACACAGCACATTGACCTAGGCGAATTTTGCAACAAGAAATAAGCCACAAGGTACTTTTTGCACACATTTTATTTTGAGCAACTATCACTGACAATCAACAGATTAGATTTCATTCCCTAAAGTAACCTTTCAAAGTATCAAAAAAAAGAGAGAAATAGAGGATAAAAGTGCAGAGAAATTAGTAACTTTGCTTGCTACTATAAGACTATCACAACGAAATGCATACAATCTGTCCCACATATCACGTTCCTGTGCTGCTCCATCCCACTGTAGATGGCCTCAACATGCGTCCCGATGGCGTGTACATCGACGCCACTTTTGGTGGTGGTGGACATAGTCGCGAGATTCTTGCTCGTCTGGGTGAAAATGGTCGTCTCTTTAGTTTTGACCAAGACGCAGACGCAGTGGCAAATGTGCCAGAACACGAAGAACGTCTGACCTTTGTAGCAAGTAACTTCCGCTTCCTCTCACGATGGATGAGATTTTATGACCAAGTGGGCAAAGTGGATGGGGTGTTGGCTGACCTCGGTGTGTCGAGCCACCACTTCGACGCGGAAGAACGCGGCTTTTCGTTCAGATTTGATGCTCCCCTCGACATGCGCATGAACGTGCGCGGTGGCAACACGGCGGCTCAGGTGCTCAACACTGCCACAGAAGAGCAACTGGCAAAGGTGTTTCAGATTTATGGAGAACTGAAAAATGGTCGTCGACTGGCAGCGGCGGTAGTGAAACAGCGCGGAGAACGCGCCTTCAGCACTATCAATGATTGCTGCAAGTGGTGCAACCGCTCATGCCTCGCGATCGTGAGAAGAAAGACTTGGCAAAGGTGTTTCAAGCTCTGCGCATCGAAGTGAACCACGAAATGGACGCGCTGGAAGAGATGTTGCAAGCGGCACTTCGTGTGCTGCGCCCTGGCGGACGTCTTTCGGTGCTGACCTATCATAGTCTAGAAGACCGCATGGTGAAAAACTTCATGCGTTCGGGTAACATTGCGGGCAAGGTGGAACAAGATTTTTATGGAAACCGCCTTTCGCCTCTGCGCCCCGTAAACAACAAGGTGATTATCCCCTCTGAAGAGGAGCAACTGGCTAACCCACGTAGCCGAAGTGCAAAACTCCGCATCGCTGAAAAACTATAAGATTCTCCCTTTCTTCTTCACCCACAAAGATTTGGAGTTTTGACCCTCGACAAAAATCCTATGAAAGAAGTTGATTTCGACATCATCGTTCCCGAAGACGAACCTCAAGTGGCACCCCTAGAGGCGGAAACCACTGAAGACAATGCTGAAACTGCCCTAGAAGAAGCACCAGCAGAAGAAGATTCGTCAAAACAATCTGGGAAAGACACAAAAGAAGGACACTCCAACGAGGAGTGCCCTGAAGAAGTGCGCGCACAAAGTTGGCGCCAGTGGATTATTGATGATGATGTGAAGTTTGACAAACAGGTGCTGAAAGATTTGGTGCAAGGCATTTCGTTCCTCTCCTTCCTGCGACGCAACTGGTTTTTTGTGGTGATAATCATGATTTTCTTCATCGCCTATGTGAGTTTGGGATATCACCATCGCAACTTAATGATTGAGAACGACAAACTCAACAAGGAACTACTAGACCGCCGCTATAAAGCCTTGACCCGCTCGAGTGAACTGCGCGAACGCACACTGGGTTCTAAGATTGAAAGCCAACTGCAAGACTCCACAATCCAGGCTTCCACGGATGCTCCCTTTGAGTTGCCCGTTACTGATGATGAATAAACTGTGTGAACGGATGTAGCCTATCCCCGTTCTCATTGAAGTCTCGCGTTTCTCGCCACTACTTCTACCTCCCCCCCAACCGATTTATAGCTCGCACAGAGTCTTATGCCTACAAAAATCCCCCAAAATATAATCAAATTGGCCTTTCAGCGCTATTGTGTTGTCTTGGCTTTGTTTGTCGTCGCTAGTCTCATCATACTGGGGAAGACGGCATACATCATGTTCGTGCAACATGACTATTGGATGGCTGTGAGCACGAAGTTTGAAAGCCGTTTCAAACCCCTGGCAGCGACACGCGGCAACATTCTTTCGGCAGATGGACAAGTGCTGGCGACTTCTTTGCCCGAATATCGTCTTTATCTCGACCCTATGTCGTGGGAACCTGACTCGGCACGACGCGTGAAAGACCAAATCATTCGCGACTCTATCCTCACCACCAAGATGGACAGCATGCTCACAGGCATGAAACGCATCATCCCTGATCTGGATATTGAAAAAACACGCGCTGCCATCCTCAAAGGACGCGCAAAACAGAGTCACAATATCTCACTCTATCCCAAACGAGTGACGTATATCCAACTGACGGAACTGAAGAAAGTGCCGCTGCTCAATCTTCCCATTGGACAGAGCGGATTTACCACAGAGGAATTCCGCCGCCGCAAAAATCCTTATGGCCGTTTGGCAATTCGCACGATTGGTAATCTGCGCAGCGAAAACGACGAAGCGCTCAATGGTCTGGAGTTAGCTTTTGACTCCGTATTGAGCGGAAAACCCGGCGTGTACCATCGCCAAAAAGTGGCGAACAGATACATCAATCTCGTGGACACCCCTGCCGTGGATGGCTGCGATGTGGTGACGACTATCGATGTGGGCATGCAGGATTTGACCGAAAAGGTGCTGGGCAACCAGTTGCGCGCTATCGGTGCTCGAGCAGGTATGTGCATTCTCATGGAGGTGCAAACCGGTAACGTGAAAGCAATTTCTTCCCTCTCACGTCTTGAAAATGGAAACTACGCCGAAATTGATCCGCGCGCAGTGACAAATATGATGGAACCAGGGTCGGTGTTCAAACCAATGTCATTTATGGTGGCAATGGACGATGGTAAAATCAACATGAACACCACCTGCAACACAGGAAACGGTATTCGCGAGATGCACGGACGCAAGATGCGTGACTCCGACTGGCGAAAAGGTGGAAATGGCGTGCTCACCGTGCCAGAAATCATCAAGAAATCATCAAATGTGGGGGTGAGTACGCTCATTGACAACGCTTATGCGAGCAATCCCGACCAATTTGTATCTGGACTACAGCGCATCGGTATTATGGAGGATCTTCACATCCCTATCCCAGGCTACAAAAAACCTCGCATTCGCTATCGTAGAGACAACCCCGATCGCTGGTATGGCACCACCTTGCCTTGGATGAGCATCGGATATGAAACACAAATTCCGCCCATCTCTACCCTCACGTTCTATAATGGTGTAGCGAATGGCGGAAAACTTGTCGCCCCCCCGCTTCGTGACAGAGGTGCGTCGTGGCGATGAAGTGGTACAAAAATATCCCACTGTGGTGTTGCGCGAACGAATGTGCAAGCCAGATGTGCTACGCAATATCCAAATCTGTCTAGAAGGTGTGGTGGGCAAGAACACGGGTACGGGTAAACTGGCTTACTCTAAGTACTTTGCCGTAGCCGGTAAGACGGGTACGGCACAGATCTGGAGCAAAGGCGGCTTTGCCTCCAACTACCTCGTGAGCTTCGCAGGATATTTCCCTGCAGATCGCCCACAATATTCGATGATTGTCTGCATCGAGAAGGGTGCCCCAGCGTATGGGGGTATCCACTGCTGCCCAGTGTTTAAAAAGGTGGCAGAAGGTGTGATGGCAAAAAATCGAAAAACGGACTACAAAGCTGCGATTGACACTACTGCCCTTCGCACTGTTCCCCCGATGATGCAAAATGGTAATTTGGTGATGCTCAGTCAGGTGCTTAACGAACTACGAGTGCCTCACCGCAACAACTATCGCACGTCAGAAGGTCTCGCATGGGGGGCGCCAACTCACCAAGGCACTATCACGCTCAACAATGAAACGACGTCCAAAGGACTGCCTTCTGTCATCGGATATGGCTTGCGCGATGCCGTTTATCGCCTAGAACGTATGGGCGTGAGGGTGAAAGTCACTGGCATGGGACGTGTGGTGGCACAAAGTCTCCCAGCAGGGACTCCCATCAAACCAGGAATGGTGGTGAAAATTGCGCTCTCGATGGAGCACAAAATCCCTGAAGACTGGAAAGAATCGGAGGAAATGTCTGCTTCCGTGGAGAGTGCAACCTCCGCGTCTGAGCAACCTTCTCCTCCCAATGAAGAAGTGAATCCACAAAAAGAAGTCCACGACACCGACTGTTGTCTCCTCTGAGAAAAAAAGACGGAGAAAAGAGCAGAAAAAGATGGACACTTCTAAAGAAAAAGAAGAAAGAAGCCTCTGCTACTAACAAGGAGCCAGCTTCCAACAAAAAGACGCTTCCAAAAAGTCGCAGTCTTCAACCGACAAGAAAGAATCTTCATCATCTGACAAGGGAGAAAAAGCAAAGAAAAAGGAGGATTCCTCCAAAAAAAAGGAAGATTCTCCCAAGAAAAAAAGACTCCTCGTCTGAGAAAAAAAGGGAGAGGTAAAGTCGAAGTCCGCTACAAAAAAACGGAAGAGTCGAAGAAAAAGGAGAAGCCGAAAAAGGACGACAAGACGACCAAGAAGGAAGAAAAGTCTTCCAAAAAAAGCAGGAAACTCCCAAGAAAAAAAGACTCTTCCTCCAAGGACAAAAAAAGGAGACAGCTGCGGTAAAGAAAGAAAGCACTTCCAAGAAGAAAGAGGATGTGCCGAAAAAGAAGGACAACTCTTCCAAATCTAAGGCTACTGCTACTGGAAAGAAGAACGACACTTCTAAGAAATCCAATAAAAAACAAGCATAACGTGCTCACGCACGAAACCCCAATATAGAACTCAGCATCCATGATTCTAAAAGAAATTCTTAGCCATGTGGAGATGCTCGACAGCCATGGCGACTTAAACTGCGACATCAGCGGCATCGACATTGACTCTCGTCAAGTCTCAGAAAATCATCTCTTTGTTGCCGTCAAGGGCACACAAACAGATGGTCACACTTTCATCGAAAAAGCTGTGGCACAAGGTGCACGCGCTGTGGTGGTGTGCGAAGATTTCCCCACAAATATGCCCGAAAATGTGACCTTTGTTCGTGTTGCCAACACCGAACAAGTGGTGGGCGTCCTCGCAACTACTTTCTATGGCGACCCCACAGGAAGATTCGTCAAAGATTCCTCCACTTCTGCATCCGATGTGGCGCAAAACGCAGCAACTGCAGAGGGAGAGACGACTCAAAAAACACCTTTGAAACTCGTGGGAGTCACGGGCACCAATGGTAAAACTACCATCGCCACGGTGCTCTATCAACTCTTCCGCGGACTTGGTTACAAAGTAGGATTGGTGTCTACCGTGTGCAACTACATCGACGACCAAGCTGTGGAAGCCACTCACACCACTCCCGACCCTATCTCACTCAACAAGCTCCTTGCCGACATGGTGGAAGCTGGTTGCGAATACGCTTTCATGGAATGTTCTTCCCACTCCATCCACCAACATCGCATTGGAGGATTGAAATTTGTGGGAGGAATTTTCACCAATCTCACTCGCGACCACTTGGATTATCACAAAACCTTTGAGAACTATCGCGATGCGAAAAAGATGTTCTTCGATGGTTTGGACAAATCTGCCTTCGCCATTACCAATCTCGACGATCGCAATGGCGCAGTGATGGTGCAAAACTGCAAAGCACAAGTGCGCACCTACAGCACTCGCAGCATGGCAGACTACAAAGGTCGTATTGTGGAGGAAAGCATCGAAGGGATGTTGCTCGACATCAACGGCAGCGAAGTGAGTGTCCCCTTTGTGGGTCGCTTCAACGTGAGCAACCTCCTCGGGGTCTATGGTGCTGCCGTGATGTTGGGAGAAGATTCAGCCGAAGTGCTCCGCGTGCTCTCCACTCTTCGCCCTGTCAATGGTCGTTTTGAAGCCATCCGCTCCCCAAAAGGTTGCAGCGCCGTCATCGACTACGCTCACACGCCCGATGCTCTTGAGAATGTACTCACCGCTATTCAAGAGATTGTGAACGGCAAAGGACAAATCATCACTGTCTGTGGTGCTGGTGGCAACCGCGACAAGGGCAAACGTCCACTCATGGCGCAAGAAGCTGCAAAACGCTCCGATCGCGTCATCATCACCTCAGACAACCCTCGTTTTGAACGTCCAGAAGACATCATTGCCGACATGCTCGCAGGTTTAGATGAAGCCGCACGTGCCAAAACGCTCGCCATCACCGACCGCCGCGAAGCCATCCGCACTGCTGCAGCTTTGGCACAAGCAGGCGATGTCATCCTCGTGGCAGGAAAAGGACACGAACCTTATCAAGAAATCGAAGGTGTGAAACATCATTTCGACGACCACGAAGAAGTACGTGCCGCCTTTGGCATCGCTTAAATAAACCGCTGCGAGTGTAAAAGACAGCAATCTGCTACGAGTGCATGCAAAGCACACGTAAGCACACACGCAAGCACACACGTAAGCACACACATCAACGGTACACCCAGCATACTTCATTAGTAAGTACAAGCATTCACGCTTCGCTGAGTACATATCATTTATAGTATAGGACAATGCTCTACTATCTCTTTCGTTTTCTCGGACAATTTGGCATCCCAGGTGCATCCATCTGGGGATACATCTCCTTCCGCGCCTTGTTGGCACTGATGCTCGGCCTCATCATCTCCATGTGGTTTGGCGAGCGATTCATCCGCTATATGCGCCGCCGCAACATCGGCGAGACCGCACGTGATGCCAGCATCGACCCCTTTGGTGAAAAGAAAGTTGGTGTTCCTTCCATGGGAGGTATCATCATCATTGTCGCCATCCTCGTGCCCACTCTCCTCCTCGGACGACTGCGCAACATCTACACCATCCTCATGATTGTCACCACTCTGTGGTTTGGACTTCTCGGTTTCTTAGATGACTACATCAAAATTTTCAAGAAAAATAAAGACGGCTTGGCAGGAAAGTGGAAAATCTTAGGACAAGTCGTCATGGGGCTAGTGGTGGGTCTCACCCTCTACCTCAGTCCCGATGCAGTGATTCGCGAAAATGTGGAGCGCGGCCGCGTGGGCGACAAAGTGGAAATTGTGCACAAGAGCGAAGCCGTGAAGAGCACCAAGACCACCATCCCCTTCTTCAAGAACAACTATCTCGACTATGCCGACATCGTCGGTTTTGTTGGAGAACACAAACAAGCCGCTGGCTGGATTGTCTTCGTATTGATGGTGATTCTCGTCACCACCGCAGTGTCCAATGGTGCTAACCTCAACGACGGAATGGACGGAATGACGGCAGGAAATAGCGCCTTCATCTGTATTGCGCTCGGCATATTAGCCTATGTGTCGAGCCACATCGAATACGCCTCCTATCTCAACATCATGTTTGTGCCTGGCTCCCAAGAGTTAGTGGTCTTCATCTGCGCCGTGGTGGGAGCCCTCATCGGATTTTTGTGGTACAATGCCTATCCTGCGCAGGTGTTCATGGGCGACACAGGCTCGCTCACCATCGGAGGTATCATAGCTGTCTTTGCCATCATCATCCACAAAGAACTCCTCATTCCCATCCTCTGTGGCATCTTCTTCATCGAAAGTCTGAGTGTCATCGTCCAGACTCAGGTGTTCAAGTTCTTCAAGCGCAAGGGCAAACGCGTCCGTGTGTTCAAGAGCACTCCCATCCACGACACCTTCCGACGTCTCGACAGCCAGCTCGACCCCACTTCCCAATACATCTTCCGCAACTGGCCCCGTGGTGCATGGCATGAATCGAAAATCACCGTGCGTTTCTGGATTACCACCATCCTCCTAGCCGCACTCACCATCATCACCCTCAAGATTCGATAACTCTCTCCCTGCAAACCCCTTCAAACTATGAAACTTGCTGTCCTCGGTGCCGCCGAAAGTGGTGTTGGTGCCGCCATCCTCGCCCAACAAAAGGGTTATGATGTCTTTGTCTCCGACATGGGCACCATTCGTCCACACTACAAAGAGATGCTCGATGCCCACCACCTCGCGTGGGAAGAAGGCAAACACACGCCCGAACACCTCCTCGATGCCGATGAAGTGGTGAAAAGCCCCGGCATCCCCGACGATGCGCCTATGGTAGTGGCACTGCGAGAGAAGAATATCCCCATCCTCTCCGAACTCGAATTTGCCGCGCGCTACACCAACGCCAAGATGCTCTGCATCACTGGTTCAAATGGCAAAACCACCACAACGTCACTCATCTATTATATCCTCGAATCAGCAGGTTTCAACGTAGGATTGGCAGGCAATATCGGACGTTCGCTCGCACTCCAGGTGGCAGAAATCGAAGAGAAGGGCGATCGCGACTGGTATGTATTGGAAATCTCTTCTTTCCAACTCGACAATATGTACGATTTCCGTGCCAACATTGCCGTGTTGCTCAACATCACCCCCGACCACCTCGACCGCTACAATTTTGAAATGATGCGCTACGTTCGCTCTAAAATGCGCATCACTCAAAACCAAACTGCCGACGACTACTTCATCTATTGGGCAGACGATGAATATATCCCTAGCCAGCTTGCAGCGCACAACCACGGACAACGTATGCTACCCTTTGCCGATCACAAACGCGAAGGCATCGTGGGCTACGGACAGGGCGAAAGCGGCAACGACTCTTATGGATTTGCCGAAGGTGCGCAACTCAAGATCGAACAACCTCGTCCCTTTGAAATCGCCCTCTCACAACTCTCCTTACCAGGCAAGCATAATCTCCGCAACTGCCTCTCGGCTGCTCTTGCTGCCCTAGCTGCTGGTGTGGATGAAACCACCCTCACACGCTGCTTGAGCGACTTTTCAGGCGTACCACATCGCCTAGAACGCGTCGGCACTTTTGATGGTGTACACTACATCAACGACTCCAAAGCCACCAATGTCGATGCTTGCTTCGTAGCACTCGACGCACAAACCACCCCTGTAGTGCTCATCGTGGGCGGACTCGACAAGGGCAACGACTACACCACCCTTTCCCCCTCATCACCAGCAAGTGCCGCGCGCTCGTCTTTCTAGGAGCTAACAATGCGCCCTTGCACGAAGTCTTCGACACCCTCTGTGCGGAACACAGCATCGCTATTGCCGACACCGGATCCATGAAAGACTGTGTGGCAGCCTGCGCCAAGTTGGCTCAAGAGGGTGACACCGTGCTCCTCTCCCCCTGCTGCGCTTCCTTCGATCTCTTCAAAAATATGGGAGATCGCGGCGATCAATTCAAAAACCTCGTACGTCAACGCTAAACTCCCTCTTCATGAAGCTCCAATTATTACATGGCGACAAAGTCATCTGGGCAATCTTCTTCATGCTCTGCATCGTTTCTGTTGTAGAGGTGTCTAGTGCAGCGTCTTATCTCGTATTGAAGGAAGGAAGTTTTGCAAAACCCATTATCCAGCAAGCTATCTTTGTTCTGATGGCAATAGTTACCGCATGGTTACTTCACCTGCTCCCTTGCCGCATCTACAAAGCAGTTATGATCTTTGGCAATCTCATCGGTCTTCCTCTGCTCGCATATGCACTATTAAATGGACAAATGCTCAACAATGGCGCACGTTGGGTAAGTTTTTTCGGTCTCTTCAACTTCCAGCCTTCAGAACTATCAAAGGGTGTACTGGTCATTACGGCAGCAGCGGTTATCGGTAGTTCCCTCAGCAATGCCAAAAATAGTGATGGCGAAATCTCCAAGAGGGCTTTCTACAGCATCGTAGGAATAACCTGCCTTCACTGTGGACTCATTGTCTCACAAAACTTCTCGACAGCTGCCATTATCTTTCTCGCCATCAATTCCATGTTCATTTTCTTTCGTCCACCGCGTAAAGCGATGATGAAACTATATGGATTACTTGCCATCATTTTTGCTGTTGCAGTGATGGTCATCAGTCTTCTCCCCAAAGACCCCAATGCAGCAATTTATCAAAATTCCTACATGCAGCGTGTCACCACTTGGCGCTCTCGTGTTTCGAGTGACAAGAAAATTGTGATGACTCCCGACCCAAAAGACTTTGAAGTCACCGATGGCAATCGACAAGTCGTCAATGCTCGCATCGCTATAGCGCGTTCTCATGGCACCGGCGTACTCCCGGGACGTTCCATCCAGCGCGACTATCTCTCCGCTGCTTATTCCGACTTCATCTTCGCCATCGTTGCAGAAGAACTCGGGCTTGCCGGATGTTTGTTAGTCATCGTCCTCTACTTATGGCTACTCTATCGCTGTGGACGCATCGCCACCCAATCTAGTAGGATATTCCCTGCGGCTGTAGCCATGGGATTTGGCATGATGGTTGTCGGACAAGCCATGATCAACATGGCGGTGGCAGTGGGGCTTGGTCCCGTCACCGGTCAACCCCTACCCCTCATCTCCAAGGGAGGCACCTCCACCATCATCACAGGAGCCTACATTGGCATCATCCTCTCAGCCAGCCGCGCCATCAGACGCAAAGATCTCCAGGATACGCAAGTTATCACAGAAGCTCCTAATGCCATCACGGCAGAAGAATTCACCAAAGAATAACTTATTCAGCACCAATCATGAAGCAAGTCCTTCTCTTTCTCCTGCTCCTGATCGCTTCCCACACATTCGCCCAGTCGCCTAGCCTCACCGCTCCATTGGAACAAGACATCGAGGTAGAGTTCAAAACCACCATGGGCGACTTCCGCGTGCGTCTATTCCGCGACACCCCCATCCATTCGCGTCATTTCGCTCAACTCGTGCGCGAAGGCTACTACGATGGCTTGCTCTTCCATCGTGTCATCCGCAATTTCATGATTCAAGCAGGTGATTCTACCTCACGCCACGCACAACCCGGACAAATGTTGGGAGAAGCCGACCGCAGCTACACCCTCGCTCCCGAGTTTCGCACCCCCGCTCACTACCATCGTCGTGGTGCCTTGGCAGCAGCACGCGAAAGTGACGATGTGAATCCAGGTCGCCGTAGCAGCGCCACGCAGTTTTATGTGGTCTGGGGCAAACGCTGGACGCCCAACGAGCTTGCCAATGTGCGTGAACATGTGGATGCAGAAACAGGCGAAAATGGGCTCATCACCGACAACATGGCGCTCGACTACTACACGCGCGGTGGTTCTCCTCACCTCGATGGACAATACACCGTCTTTGGTGAAGTGCTCACGGGGCTTGACGTCATCGAGAAGATTCAAGGAGTCAACACCGACCGCAACGACCGCCCTCGTGTTGATGTGCGCATCATCTCCGCACGCATCGTCAATCCCACACAACCTTAGTCCTGCACAACTGTTGCTCACCTCTCGGAACGACCTCCCCACTTCCGTTCCTCTCAACATTTGTTTTCCACTCTTTGTGCCACACCCCCTAATCATATAGGGGAAGAAAAGGGCACAAAGAGTGGAAAATTGGCAAAAAAGTGACGAATTTTCTTTGCCCATCTGCATTTTCGCAAAGTAGACTTGTCAAAACAAGCAAAAAAACAGCACAGATTTCTTGTTTTCGATGGAGAACACCTTCCCCAACTGCTTACTTGTTTTTGGCTCCTAACGCCAGCCACCATTTTTTTAGATCGTTTTTCAACCGCCATTTTTCCTCGCGCACGCACGCGCATCCCTGGAGATTTCGCATTTTTGCTTTCACAACCTTCACCGCCCCTACATTAAATGGGCAATTTGACTTCTATTCACATCCACACAAAAACACAAGTAGAAAATGCCGGATTTCCATACTTTTTCTGGGTATTTTCCCTCCTTCCAACCTCTTTGTGTTAATTTTTGTCCGAAAACCATCTGTAATCCACTCTCCTTCAACCGATTGCGGAGAAATCTGTGAAGGTTGTGAAAGCAAAAAGCGCAAAATTGCTGTAGTGTGCGTGCGCGCGTACGCGTGAGCGGAGCCAATTAACACTCCTTCGCGTTTCCTCTCCAAGACTCTCTCATCAGTCGAAAAGCGCTGGTGCGAGACAGCACTGAAAAGCTCCCACGTTTTTCCAAAAATCTCCAACGTTTCTCCGAAAATCTCCGACGTTTTTCCAAAAAACTCCGACATTTCTTCAGACTTATCCGACTTATTTGGGAGACTTGCGACGTTAACAAGTAGAGGAAGATGATATATACTCTACTCCGATCAAGGCACGCACTTCCCCCCTAGGCAAGTTAGAGCACAACTACGACACAACAATAGCATCATACATTCGTTCTAAAACACTAGACTGCGCCATACAGTTTTCCTAATCTTGCCGTTGATGTACTTTAACAAAAAAAAATTGTTGTCAACAATACATTTCGTAAATTCGCCATTAAAACTGTAGAATGTACTGTAACAACACTTTTCATGAACTCAATACAACAAGCATTGTTCTATTTTTCTTTAAAACAAGAAAGAAAAATCACCTCGTTTTCAAAATCACCCCAAAGGTTGTTCAATACCCGCTATTTTTGTAGCTGGTTGCTCTCTCTGTGCCTATTAGTTACGTTGGGCATGCCCTCACAACTTTGGGCACAAGCAACACCCAGTGCCGTAGAGACCCTGGGTCAAGGAAATTTCTTTGCTGTAGAGCTGACGAAAGAGGTATTCTGCAGTAAGGATGCTGCCATTCGTATAGTACCGAAGAAGGACGTTACCCATCTGACCAACGTGAACTATACGCTGGAAGAGAACTTTGGCAGCCACTTCAAAAATAGAAGTAATACACCAGAGTTTAATGCCCTCAGTGCCGACAACTACACCATCATTATTACGGCTGTCAACACCACCACAGGATTAACTTTTGAAGAACGTATCAACTTCGTCGTTCCCACTCCTCCACCCACGCCAGAACGTGACTACGCGGTCAATGATTACTATACCCGCGTCAGCGTGATTGATGTGGCTACAGGTAAGGACTAAGCACAGGTAAGATAGCGCTGAAGTTGGAAGGAGGTAAAGGACTTGCCACCACCACTATCAGTGTGCAATCCTACACTCCCATGGCAGGATATACACCACTCTATCCTCCTACGCTCAATGTGCCTATCAACTTCATTCCAACCGCAGAAGCCAATGTGGTGATGCTGGATGGCGAATACCCCGCCGGTGACTATGTGATCAACATCTTTGACGGTTGTCTTGGTGTACCACTTCGCTTGAAATTTGACGGAAAGGAACTCCGTGTGCTTTGTCCTCCCTCCAGCGAATTAGACTTTTGTGCTCCGAAGATGTCGATCGACTATAACAGTAGTTGGATTCGTTCATCCTTCCTCTATTTTGAATCCCAAAAGTTAGAATTGTCTTTTGCGCCCATTGGTAAACCCTTCACCCAATGGCACCCCCAGACGGTATATAACCACAGATACCCAATTACCACAGCAGAGGCAGAAGCCATTGATGCCGCAGGTGGATACCAAATCGCATTGCGCTACGCGGATCGCCCAGAATATGTTTGTTTAGTGGGTCAGAAGGCTTACTCTAGCAACCTTGTTTTGAAACGAATAGAATGGGCCCCTAACTACATTAGTCATCGTAATTGCATGACATGGTCGGGATGGTGCCCTTGGTTCATCGTAGAAGGCGCACTCTGTAATGCAGAAATCGTGGTGACCAAGAAAGCTACCGGAGAAGTCGTACGTTCCTTTGATAACTTAAAGCCTGGTGCAACAACGGAATGGCCCTATAGCATCGACCTTGTGGCTACTGCTAAAGCCAACGGCAAAGTTATTGGTAGCAAAGAGTTCCGTGTGGATCAGGAGCCGCCTTACATCGGATTTAGACCGAATCTGGATGTGTATCAAAGCAAATGCATCGATGTTACCATTTTTTCTGGCAACTTGGGAAATGACTGTTTGCCCGTGCTCCAAATCAAGGACCACAATGGCAATGTCGTCTACAAAGAGCGCATGGCCAGGATAGAAGTTAATGTACCTTGCCTCAATTATGGGGAAGAATACACGGCAGATTTCTTTGAGAACATGACCTCTACGCAACCCATTGCCGTTCCTCAAAAGTTCATCCGCACGCTGCCCACAAAGCTTTTCATGTATGGATATGAGATTGAAATCTGCAATCACGTGATGCGTCCATGGATAGACTGGGAAAAAGGCTATTATGACGGAAGAACAAAGAAATGGCCCGTGGGATCTGTGTGGCGTTTTGAAGCCGTGGACGTAGACGCCTCTGCTTTACCCTATACCCACATCTATCAGTTTAGTCCTGATGGTTACTTCTATCTTCCCAAGGGTTCCTATCCTCCTGGTAAGTATAAGGTGACTATCGACATGGATCCTACCTCCACCACAGACACACCGCTGGTTTACTACTTCGACTTTGCGGGTGGCTTCCAACGAAAGGATCCTTTGCGCATCGACGTGAGCAACGAATGCACGAACTTTGCCATCACGCCACGAGATGGCACATACACTGAGCCTGTTTATCCAGGCTACAGTGACAATAATGCTAAACAGGTGTATTTGGAGCGTCAGCAACTCGATGGTGGGTGGATTCCGGTGGCGAACCTCGAGCGTGACCAGCCTATTATACGACGCAAACAGGACACTACCGAGCCTTCGTCGACCTCTGTAGAGACAATATCGTGGAGTTTGACCTCTCCGTGCCTAATCCCAAACTCAAGAACAATAGCACCCTTGCCTACTATTGTGGCAAGGCAGCAGAGACCTCTCCCAACACAGCGGGTACAATTCAGATTGAAGCATATGATGGTACACCTCCCTACAGCTACCATCTCTATGAAATGGACGCTTCTAAGCCTAACAAACTGGGTACGCTGGTGAGTTCGTACACCAACAAGCCCTTAGGTGAACAAGTGGCATTCAGCAATTTGGGCGTGAAAGCCTACATTGTGAAGATAGAAGATGCTTGCCAACAATACTTCTTCTATGAAGACGTGATGCGTCCACTGAAAGACGTGGCACGTGCCTTTGTTAAAAAGGCGGTGGTGTGTCAAGGAGAACCCATAGAATTGTTCACCTACAACATCAAAGACGTGACTTTCCACTGGACGAAAGTGGGTGACCCTTCATTCACTCACCCTGAACAGAACCAACGCACGCTGATGATTCCTCATGCGCAGCAGTCAGACGCTGGTACTTATCAACTGACGGTCATAGACAACAACTGCGACAATGGTAAACCCTTCACCTCGACGGTGCAGGTGCAAGTGCTTCCACAGTTTTCTGCTGCACAACTCAACGCGCAGCAACAAGAAGTGTGTTGGCAAGAACCAATTTCCTTCCAAGTGGCACAGTTTGTAGATGGTCAGGCTCCCTACACCTACCAATGGGAATGGAGTAAGGACAATGGTGCTACCTGGCAAACGATAGTGGGGCAAACTAATCAGCGACTTTCTTTTGTGCCTCCAGCCGTTCCAGACCTCATGCAGGTCTGGGTGCGCTGTCAAGTCACAGATAATTGCGGTTTTGTGGTCACCTCCAACCAGGCTCGTGCGATAATTCATCCTTGCTACGCTCCTGTCAATCCTCAATTAATGAACCGCGCCTTTTAAGCGTAAATAGATAACGCCTCGGACAGACCTAAAGTGGTCTGTCCGAGGCGTTTTTTTTTTTTTTTTTTTTATGATGTCCGGCTCCAGAACCGCGATTGGGGTTAAAGAAGGGAGGGATAGACAAGAGAGAAGGCAGGTGAAAGACACCCTCACTGTGCCTCCACACATGAGAGAGGTATGAAGAGGGTTAGGTTGTGATGAATGAAAAAGGAAGAAAACCCCAAGAGTCTGATGGGGAATGAACGCAGAGGAAGTCGCAATCACTAGCGAATGGTGGTAAACTAAGGCTTGAAGGACTATGAGACCAGCGCTGAGAAGTGCCATAAAACGACACACCAGAAAGTAGCGAGGCTACTTCCTGGTGTGATCGTTCGTCAGTAACGAGCGTTATAGTCATCGTTTTTGTGGGACGAAGAGGGAGAGAGAACTGAAACCAAAGGGTTCAGGAGGGTGTTTTAATAAGCAATTGGCGCGTCAGTCTATCTCGTATAGGTGCTCAAGGTCTTGTCGACACTTGAGGCAATGTATCGTTGGTAACTGCCATTTTTAACCCTTCTTGCACTTGGCGGTAGGGATTGTGCTCGGCATCGGTACTGTCTACACCGTGCGTGGCTTCCACAGCTTGCAAGTTCATGGGGATGCTTGTCGTTTTGTCGATGGCTTCTTCAGCAGTGCCAGCGATGGCGACAAGAAGGGTGACCGCTGCTGCTGCACGCCACAAAGGACGAAGACGAGCACCGAGGGTCATCTTGATGGCACGCACGTGCACTTCGGGCATATCACCCTTGGCGCGAAGGCGAGCAATGAGCTTTTCATCAAACTCTTCACCAAGCACTGCAGGAGCTTCAGACTCTTCGGCTACGAAGCGGAAAAGAGAAGTGTATTGCTGCAAATGACTGGGCACATTGCACTCTGCTTCCGTGAAGAAAGCACGGAGAATGCGTTCTTCGGCTACTGAAGTTTCAGCGGCGAAGTAGCGTTCAATTAATTGTTCAATGTACTTGTAGTTCATAATGAGGAGTTTCTTGTGAGAATTAGAGGTGAAATCTCAGATGGCTGAGCTTTTCTTTGAGTGCTTGTCTGGCGCGGTGGAGGGTTACCTTCACATCGCTTTCGGAAATATCCATCGCCGTTGCCACTTCTTGGTAACTGTGTCCATCGATGTCGCGCAACTGCAAGGCGGTGCGCTGTTTCTCTGGCAGCATTTCAAAGGTTCGACGCACCAAAGCGAGTCGCTCATCAGCTTCTAATTGAGCATCGGGGAGCGCCGTCGTGTCGGCTGGTGCATCAAATTAGCATCGAGTGCCGCGTGCTGCGCATCTTTGCGTTCTGCGCGGTCGAGGGCTAAATTTCGACAGATAGTCAAGCAGTAGACTTCTAAGTTCTCCACATCCGTGAGCGACTTGCGACGCTCCCAGACACGGACGAGTGTATCTTCCACCACATCTTCAGCTTCGAGGCTGTCGAGGGTGATGCGCTGCGCCAGGCGATAAAGTTTATTCTTTAGCGGCAGCAAATCGTTTTGGAAGTCTATTTCTTTCATGCCTCTATGGGTAAGACGGATAAGGGGTTGGAAAAGTTACAAGAAATCGTTATTTTTTTTTCTCGAAAAAGTGCATTTTCTGCTGAGAAAAGTTTTAAGAGCGTTGTTATCTCGTTGATATATAGTTAGATAATGAAGTAAAGTCCGAGTGGGAAATAATTTGTTTTTTGGGACTGCTTGGAAGAAAAAGGGGAAGAAAAACCTCTCATGTTCCTAATGAAGGGATGTTCTTATCGTGCGCAAGTGGCTGCAGAAGTCACTTTTTCGGTCACAATGATGACTTTTTCATCTTGTGCAGTGGTGCAAGCAAAGAGATAATGGTCGCCCCCTTCCGCTAGTTTGAGGCGCTTGCGGAGTTCTGCCACAGAATTAGGAAAATTGCGCACAGTGAGATTGGCTTTCTTCAAGTTGCTAATGCTGCGGAGAGCTTTCTTTTGGAAACCGACCACTTCTACGATGCGGAAACAGCGAGCCGGCAAGGTGAGGTCTGCTTGCGCGCCAACATAGAGTTGGGTATTGGGGTGGAGTTTCTGCAACCCAAAGCGAACTCCGAATGTTTTGTATCCTCCTGCCTTCATCACCGCTGCATCGGGTTCGTAGAGAAATCCCTCGATTTGTGTCGCCATTGGGCAGAGGGCAGTTTGCTCTTCCTGCTGGGTGAAGGCAAATGTCCCTTTCTCACTCGTACAAATCCAGCGCGTTGCGTTTGTGGTTTTTCGTTTGAGGGAGATGTAGGAACAGAGCTTTGTTGCACTTGCAGCATTTGCAAATCGCACAACAACAGAATCTCTTTGCACTCTCCCTCCACTGCCACCACGTGAGCTTCGGTCACACATCCGAGGGCGGTGATGGCTTGGTGTACATCCAACATGGGAGAGAGTTTCACCAACAAACATCGCGCCTTCTCGCGCAACTGCGGCAACAGTTCCAACACATTGGGGGTGCAGTCCTCGATGCGCACCGTTTTGCGACCATTTTCGTCACGCCGTGCAGGGTCAAGATAGACCAAATCCACCGATTTCATCGTGGAAAGATGCGTCACTCCATCGCCACAAAGGCAGTTTGCGTGCGATAATCCTAACAAAGGGAAATTATGACGAGCAAGTTGCACCAATTCTTCTCGTTGCTCCACATATGTGGCTTCGAGAAACAAAGGAGCGATAAACGAAAAGTCTACTCCAAGTCCGCCAGTGAGGTCGATCATTGTCGTGAAAGGTGCTTCGGAAGTCTTGTGGTTATTTACGATTTCCTCCACCAATCGGGCTTTATGTTCGGCAGCGGTCTGACTGCTGCATTGTTCTAACGACAAACGAGGGGGATAGATGAGGGTTGGAATCTCAGCCCACTGCGGAACTTTTGCGGAGAGTTTTTGCCAACCTTCAATTTGTCGTACGATAAAAGCGGATGCCTCTTTGTCAAACCCTAATTTCTCTCCTTGATTAGCCAATCTAAGTGCCACCGCATCGGGACGTTCATGCCGATGCGCTGCGATGAAATCGGAGGTTTTTAGTAACAAAGCCGAAAAATCTGGGTTCATGTCACGGAGCTGTTTAGGGAAATAAAAGAGGAAAGGTTCTATTTTTATTGCACCACTTTGTAGTGTGCTTTGGCTTGCGCGCGAGTTTTGAAGTTGAAATGCCACCACTCTGTAGGTAACACCTTGAAACCTCCAGCTTCCATGGCTGCGCGTAACCATTGTCTGCGAGTGATGTGCTCTTTTTTTAGCCATCCACGGTTAAAATGCGCGGTTTCATCGCGCACATGAGCAAGTTTTCCGAGATAGTCAATGGGCGTTCCCATGGACAACCCTGTGGTGTCGCCTGCGGCATGGAGGAGCTTTCCCTGAGCATTGCGCACCTCGTTGCGCCAACAGAGGGTGATGTCTACTGCCAACCCATAATTGTGCAAACCACCGCCATTTTTCGGATTGCTGACATAGATAGATTTGGAAGTTCCAGCCACCATATTCCACATTTGCTGTTGCACCGACATGGGGCGAGCGGCATCATAGACCTTCAAACTCAATTCGGGATGCGCTTTTTGCAAGGCGGCTTGGGCTTTCTTCAACGCTGCTGCTGTTTCGGGAAGGAGATAAGCGCGATGCAAATCACGATACATCACACGTCCTACGAAGTTGTCAGCACGAGCATACATGAGGCTGACGTGAATGTCGGGAATCACGGTCGTGATGTCCACCAATCCTTGCTGTTCCATCCGTTGTTCGGTCACCGACTTCGATTGAGCACTTGCAGCAGGCTGAACCGTGGGAGCAGCCAATCCAAAGAGAGAAATGAAGAGGGCACAATGAGCGAGCAACATGAGAGGAATGATGGAATAATTGGGAGAAGAAACATAGCGCGAACAAGAGACCAAGTACTAGCCTCCGTTGTGAGAATTTGTAATCTCCACAAAATTACGATTTTTCTGCGAAGAAGACGAAGCTTAGCTCCCACGAATTGAGTAACTTTGTCGTTCGTTAAAGCATAGTTTGCTTTGAAAGATCGATATTCTACTTCAAACTCTTTGAATACCGCCCATGCGTTTTTCCCATTTTTTCTTTTTAGGTAGCTGGTTTGTCGCGTCTTTTCTGCCCCTCTGGGCGCAAAATGTAGACTCCATCGGAGGGCAACCTTTGCCCCCTCAGCCCTACACTTCTTCACTTTCACGCATTGATGCCGTGGAAGTGGGAGGCTCGCTGGGAAATGTGCTTGTGATGGACCAATATCAGCGCGCTTGGACAAGCGGAACGTCCCTCTCCAATGTGATTTTCTCCCTGCGACATCGCACTTTATCCGATTCCACCGATATTTTTTTGCGCACGATTACCACTATCCCACGTGGGGATTGTCGCTACAATGGGCGAATCTCTCACGCGCTACGATGCAAAAGCCAGCTTCCTCGGCTTGGGGGCAACTGCAACCCGTGGACTATGCCTCGCACCCTGGACATCTTTTGGCAGTGGTGGGAAGTTTTTCTCGACCTTTCCAACGTAGTTCGTGGGGAGAATGGGGATATTCTATCGAAGAAGGTTTGGCTTTCAACACTCGCCCTTACAACAAGAAGAATAATGTCGACAACGAACTCACGGGTTCTCCTTTGCTTTTTCATTTTGGGGCTAGTCTTTACGGAGAACTACGACTTTCCTCACGCTTTTCTTTGCGCGCGGATTTGGCATTTCGACACGTGAGTAATGGAGCTACCTATCGTCCCAACAAAGGAGCGAATATGTGGCAACCCACACTCGCATTGCAATATGAGCTTCAGCATACCTCCTTGAGAAAGGGTGCGATGAAATCGGATGTTTTCGAGCACGCGAACAAAAGAAATACGATGAAATCGGGGATTTTCTCCAAGTCCTCCCCTTATTTCTGCCAGTTTAGCCCCCATTGGTTTGTTCATCTAGAAGGAAATATAGGCATGCGCACGCTGCTCGAAGAATGGTTGTGCACGCAATATCAGACGTCACCCACGTCACCCGACTATCGAACGGACCACTTCAAACGATATTTCGTCTATAATCTTCAAGGCGATGTGATGCGTCGCTATGCACGCCGTTGGGCTGTCGGTGGAGGGTTGGACATTTTCACCTTGCCTTATGTCGATGAGCTCCGCAATTATGCTCCGCGTCACGGAGAAGGGCGAAAATATGCTCCACTTTCTTTGGGTATAGCATTGAAACACGAGAGTTACTATCAAAGATTATCGAGCTATGTCCATGTGGGTTACTATCTTTTGCGCGAAACTGGGGGACTGCCTTCCACCGATGAGACCCCTTATTACGAACGAGTCGGACTGCGCTATCATTTTGGGAACCTTTCGCAAGCATTGAAGCACCGTGGACTTACCTTGAGCCTTGGGATAAAAGCGCATAAATTAAAAGCAGACTTTGCAGAAATCGGCATTGGTTGGGATTTTTAGACGATTATCTCGGGATTATTGCGTATCTTTGTCACATAATCTTTCACCTTTTCTAAAAAATCCAATGAAGTTTTTCAGCAAACTCTGTTTGGGAGCCGCATTTATTGCATTTTCGCTCCCGATGATGGCGCAAACTGCTAGTTGGCGCAAGGGGGCACTCTACCGTCTCCAAGCCACAACTTCAGGACGCGTGCTCGATGTTACGGGTACAACAGCCATCACCGCGTCAACAGATGCACAACGCACACAGCAATACTGGACGATTGTTCCGCTTTCTGGCGCATGGCGCATCCTCAATCCCTTTACCCAACAAGCCTTGCGCCACAATGGCGACCGAGTGGAAACCGGAGAAATCAATGGTTCTGATGAGAATCAGTTGTGGAGCATCGAACAATCGCCTGCTGGTGTGGTGCTTGTGCCAGCAACACGTCGCGACAAAGCTGTCAGTTTGGACAAAAGTGGACACTTTCACCTCGTTGATTTGGCGAGTTTGAAAGGCAAACAACCTCAACTCCGCGCTGTTGCGGCAGGTGTTTCGGGATTTGACGATCAACAAACTTATCGTTTGCGTCTTCTCAACAAACCAGGTTTTGTGTTGGGTAACGGAGAAGTGGCTGAAAATGGTCGCCCCATCTTGGCAGAACCTCAAGACTCTACGCATCGCGGTCAATACTGGTCGGTGAAAATGCTCGATCTCAACCGCCGCGTGGTGGAAAATGCTTATTTTGTGCAACATTTTGACGATGGGGGCAACAATGCTTCGATTGACTACTTGTTGCAGTGGCCGGCTTCGCTGAGAAATCCCGGAAATGCGCAACTCACCATCCTGCCTGTTCCTGGACAAGAAGATGCTTACGTCATTGCTTCTTTCAACAAAAAAGAGAAGATGTTTGCGTTGCGCGGAGATGTCATGAAAATTGTGCCGCTCAATCTCAAAGATTCCACAGCTTGGGTGGCTTTTGACGAGGTGAACAAGCCTAAAATCAAATCTCCTTGGTGGGAAGATGAAACTGTCTTTGCACTCAATCGCTTGCCTGCACACACCACTTATCAACCTTATGCGAGCGAAGCGGAGATGCTCAAAGACAAGACTTTCTACAACACTCCGTGGTCTGTGCCCGTGAGTGAGCGTTATCTTTCGCTCAACGGCACGTGGAAGTTTAATTTGGTGAGCGAACCCAAACTTCGTCCCACAACTTTCTTCCAAGAAGGCTTCGATGTGTCGAAATGGGACGACATTCCTGTGCCTTCCAACTGGGAGATGCAAGGATATGACCAGCCTATCTACTGCAACGTGGAATATCCTCACGCCAACACGCCACCTTACATCATGGCGCGGCCCGGTTACAACGATGGGGGTGCGAACTATGGCATCAACCCTGTGGGTTCGTATGTGCGCACGTTTGATTTACCCAAAGGATGGTCGAAACAACGCACCATCATTCACTTTGCTGGCGTATACAGTGCCGCAATGATTTGGATGAACGGACACTTTGTGGGCTATCGTCAAGGAGCTAACAACGTGAGCGAATTTGATGTGACGCCTTATCTTCGCGAAGGTGAAAACCGTCTTGCGGTACAAGTGTTCCGCTGGAGCGATGGTTCTTACTTGGAATGTCAAGATATGTTCCGCATGTCGGGTATTTCCGCGATGTTTATCTCTTCAACGTGCCCACAGCTTACGTGTTTGATCACCAAATCACCACTTCTCTGCGCAATAACTACAAAGATGCTACCTTGCAATTCAACTTCGATGTGAGAAATCCAAATGCAGAAAAGCAAGATAAGCAACTCGATGTGAAGGTATTTGACCCCAAGGGCAAACTTGTAGCGAAAGATTTATTGCAATTCACCGCAGAAGCGCGCAAAGACTCCACCTTCAGCCAATACACCCTCAATCTCGACCTCAACAATGTTGCCTTGTGGACTGCAGAGACTCCCAACCTCTACACCGTGCGCTTCGTGCAACGCGATGCTCAAGGACAAGAAGAAATGGCATGGAGCACCAAAGTGGGTATGCGCGAAGTGAAGATCCAAGGTTCACTCCTCTATATCAATGGTAAGCGCGTCTTCTTGAAGGGTGTGAATCGTCAAGACACCGATCCAAAACTTGGTCGTGCTGTGACGAACGAAACAATGCTCCGCGACATCTTGTTGATGAAGCAAAACAACATCAACACGATTCGTACCTCACACTATCCCAACAATGCACGCATGTATGCGATGTACGACTACTATGGTTTGTACACCTGCGACGAAGCCGACCTCGAAGACCACGCTAACCAAAGCATCTCCGACCTCAAAAGTTGGGTACCCGCCTTCGTTGATCGCATAGACCGATTGGTGAAGCGCGACTTCAACCACCCTTCTGTCATCATGTGGAGCTTGGGAAATGAAGGAGGAAACGGTGAAACTTTGGTGCTTGCTACAATCATGCCGCAAAGCTCGATCCTACACGCCCTGTTCACTACGAAGGCACGCGCATCCACCGTCCTTTTGGTGGAGAACGCTTCTCGGATATGTATTCCAAGATGTATCCCGACATGAACTGGATGAGCCAATACACCAACAACATGGATAAGCCGATGTTCATCTGCGAATATGCGCACGCCATGGGTAACGCTATGGGTAACTTTGGTGCTTACTGGGATGCCATTGAAGCCAGCAACTCTTGCATCGGTGCTGCCGTTTGGGACTGGGTAGACCAGACCATCTACGATCCGAAGGAGATGAAACAAGGCATCTATCGCCTCCACACTGGCTATGACTATCCAGGACCTCACCAAGGAAACTTCATGAGCAATGGTATTCTTCCGGGTACTCGTGAGGAGAGTGCCAAACTCAAAGAGGTGAAAGCTGCACACCAATTCGTTAAATTCCGTCTCGCTAGCGTAGATACGCAAAAGAACACCGCACAAGTGGTGGTGCGCAACGGATATGCCTTCACCAATCTCCGTGATTTTGATCTCCACTGGACGACCCTGCGCAATGGATATGTGCAAGGCACACGCAAGATGAGACTCCCCGCTGTGGCTCCTGGCGACAGTGTGATGCTCACCCTCACACTTCCCAAGGTGAAACTTGCGAAAGCTACAGCAAATGGCGAAGAATGGATGCTCAATCTCAAGGCCTTCCGCCGCGCAGCGACACGCTGGAGTGAGAAGATGCACGAAGAAGCGATGAAGCAGTTTGTGCTCACCCAACGCGCTCCCTTAGCTCAAGCACAATCTCTCGCTGCAGAAGTCAAAGAAGTGCGCAACGGCAATGAAATTTCCTACACTGCCGACCAAGTGCAACTTACTTTCGATGCTCAAACCGCCGAACTCAAGAGTCTTCGTTGGGGAAATCGCGAAATCCTCGGTCAAGGTCTCAATCTCGACTACACCAACTTCCGCTTCATAGAGAACGACCGCCAGTCTAACGCTAACAACGGTATGACCGCAGCAGGCAAAATCTCAGCATCTCGCACGGCTGATGGTTATCAAATCCTCACCAAGCGCACAGGTTCTTTGAGCGATATGACGATTGTCTACACCCTCCGTGGTGGAAATGTGGTAGACATGAACGTGCAGTTCGATCCTAAGCGCGGAGATCTCCGTCGCACCGGTTTCCAAGTCGGTCTCGACAGCACGCTCCAGCACATCAACTACTGGGCTCTCGGTCCTTGGGAAAACTACAACGACCGTCGCGATGGAGTCACTGTGGGACGCTATTCCACCACTCCCCTCACCTCGATGGAACGCTACATGAAACCCAAAGCACGGGCTATCGCTACGAACTCCGTGAAGCAACCTTCACCGACAACAAGGGTCAGGGTGTACGCATCGAAACCGAAGGCGAAGTGGGATTCTCTGCCCTCCCCTTTAGCGAAGAAGACTTAGCACAAGCCAAACACACTTGGGAATTGAAGAAACGTCCCTATCTTGTGTTGCAAATGGATGCTACTTATCGCGGTGTGGGTAATGCCTCCTGCGGTGGTGTAGACACCATCAAGCCCTTCTGGGTACCCCAAACCCCACAATCTTTCCGTTTGCGTCTCACGCCTGTGAACCTCACCAAGTAAACAGGTACTGCTGATAGCAAACGTAACAACCTCCAGCGGAGTTGTACCAGTCTTTTCTGGTGCAACTCCGCTTTCTTTTTCTCCATATTCAGTAGCCTACTTCTAAGGGATGCAGGATAACCCGAAGTCAACTTCTTTGTATTTGTTCAAACCACTGGATTTTTGTAACTTTGCTCCATCTCAACAACCCTGACAAGGCAACAAGTCTTTGTAAACAACGATATATTTATGGCGCAAGAACCACTCACCCCGATGATGAAGCAGTTTCACGATATGAAGGCGACGAATCCCGATGCGATTCTCCTCTTCCGTTGTGGCGACTTCTACGAAACCTATAGTGACGACGCGGTGGTGGCTTCGCAAATCCTCGGCATCACCCTCACCAAACGCAACCAAAAAGGTTCGTCGGGTTCTATTGCTATGGCAGGATTTCCACACCATGCGCTCGACAACTATCTTCCGCGCTTAATTCGTGCAGGACATCGTGTGGCGATTTGCGACCAACTCGAGGACCCAAAACTCACCAAAAAACTCGTGAAACGCGGCATCACCGAATTGGTCACTCCTGGTGTAGCGCTCGGAGACAACGTGCTAGCGAGCAAAGAAAACAACTTCTTGGCAGCTATCCACTTCGGAGCCGCAAGTGTGGGACTTTCGTTGTTGGACATTTCCACGGGAGAATATCTTGTAGCCGAAGGAGATGTGGAATATATCGACAAACTTTTGGCAGGATTTTCGCCCAAAGAAATCCTCGTGGAACGTGGATTGAAGGGGAAATTCGACAATCTCTTCGCTGGAAAATACTTCGTGTTTGAACTCGATGATTGGGCTTTCGCCGATGTTTCTGCGCGCACCAAAGTGCTCAAACACTTTGACGTCAAAAACCTCAAAGGATTCGGCATCGACCATCTCCACGCAGCCATCACAGCGGCTGGAGCCATCTTGACCTATCTCGACCAAACGCAGCACCACCACACCGACCACATCACGCGCATCACGCGCATCGAAGAAGAACGCTTCGTGCGTCTCGACAAATTCACCATTCGCAACCTCGAACTGGTGAGCACCAACCACGGAGATGGACGTTCGCTCCTGCAAGTGCTCGACCGCACCCTCACCCCCATGGGAGCGCGTCAACTGCGTCGATGGGTGCTATTCCCCTTGCGTTCGGTCAAAGACATCAACACGCGCCTAGACAGTGTGGAACAGTTCTTCCGCCAACCCGAATTTCGCGAACTCTGCGAGATGGAACTCGGCAAGGTGGGCGACCTCGAACGCATTGTTTCTAAAGTAGCTACAGGACGCATTAACCCGCGCGAAATGCAACAACTCCGCGCCGCCTTGGAAACGGTGATGGTGCTTAAAAACGTGTGTTTATCATCGCCACAAGAGAGCATTCGCGCCATCGGAGAAAAACTCGCGCCTTGCACCGAACTGCGCCAGCGCATCGAGCGCGAACTGCGCCTTGACCCACCACTATTGGTGAATAAAGGGGGAGTCATCAACGAAGGCGTCGATGCACAACTCGACGAACTGCGCAACATCCAGACTTCGGGCAAGGACTATCTCCTCCAAATCCAAGAACGAGAAATCGCGCGCACCGGCATCCAAAGTTTGAAAATCGGATTCAACAACGTCTTCGGCTACTACATGGAGGTGCGCAACACCTACAAAGAGTTTGTACCCGAAGAGTGGATTCGCAAACAGACGCTGGTCAATGCCGAACGCTACATCACGCAAGAGCTCAAAGAATATGAGGAGAAAATCCTCGGTGCGGAAGACAAGATTCTCATTCTCGAAACGCGTCTTTATGGTCAGTTGGTCGCTGCTGCAGCGGAATGTATCGTGGCACTCCAACACAATGCCCAAGCCCTCTCCGACCTCGACTGCTACCACTCCCTCGCCCATCTGGCTAGAACGCAAATATGTGCGCCCCATTGTGGACGACACCACTACCCTCGACATCAAAGCTGGACGTCACCCCGTGATCGAAACCTTGATGCCCGTGGGGGAAGAATACATCGCCAATGACATTCTGCTCGACACCGAGAGTCAGCAAATCGTCATCGTCACGGGTCCCAACATGGCAGGTAAGAGTGCACTCTTGCGCCAAACAGCCTTAATCACCCTTCTTGCGCAGATGGGGTCGTTCGTTCCTGCCGACAGCGCACGCGTAGGATTGGTCGACAAAATCTTCACCCGTGTTGGAGCATCCGACAACATCTCCGTGGGTGAGAGTACGTTTATGGTGGAAATGAGCGAAGCTGCCAACATCATGAACAATCTCACGGAGCGTTCTCTCGTGCTTTTTGATGAACTCGGTCGCGGCACTTCCACCTACGATGGTATCTCCATCGCCTGGAGCATCGTCGAGCACATCCACGAAAACCCCACCGCTCATGCGCGCACGCTTTTTGCCACGCACTACCACGAACTGAACGAGATGGAAAATCGCTTTGCACGCATCAAAAACTACAACGTGTCGGTGCGCGAAGTGGATCACCGCATTGTCTTCCTCCGCAAACTTGCGCGCGGTGGTAGCGAACACTCCTTTGGTATCCACGTGGCGCGCTTAGCTGGTATGCCTGGCGACATCGTGCGCAGAGCCGAAAGCATCCTTCACCATCTCGAAGCCAACCGTGCCGACGACCAAGAAAATGTAGGGGCTACGACCGAGGTTCCCACTGAAACACTCAATGTGGCAGCACCCAATACCCAACTGTCGTTTTTCCAACTCGACGACCCCGTGCTCACAGCCGTGCGCGATGAGATACTCCATCTCGACATCAATAATCTTACTCCCATGGAAGCCCTCAACCGCTTGCATGAAATCCGTAAAATACTCACCGGACAGGCCTAAGGTCTGTTCTAGTGAGTAACTGTTTATATCCCTATTCTTCTCGGAAAGTCAGACAAGCTCTCAGTAAGCATCTGCTATTCACTCCATCCCTCTAATCCTATTTATTCATCCTAAAATCTAAACATCATGATGAAACGATTGCTTAGTTTTTGCCTCGTCTTTGCACTTGGCACCCTCCTCGCCGTCGCAGGCGAAAAAATCACCTACCGTTTCGCTCCAGAATTGGGCAAAACCCTCACCTATCACATGACTTCTACGATAGAAGACTCTAATCCCACCAACCATTCCCAAAAACTGGAAACGAGTATGACAACTCATATCAAGGCAACTTCACTGGAAAATGAAGTCTATACTATGGTTATCAACATGACCGACCTCGCTATTTCTCTTCCAGATATGCCCCAAAGTGCAGAAATGGAAGCTATGTTGAAAAAAATCAATGAGCTGTTTTCTCAAATCACAATCACCAACCAAACGGATAAACATGGTGCCGTGAAAAATGTAGAAGTCAAAGGACTACCCAAAGAGTTGTTGGGACAATTTTCCTCGCAATTAGAGCAAATGGAGCTTAACAGCCAGATTCAACGGTTCCCCAGCACCCCCATTGGCGAAGGTGACACCTGGAAAAACAACATCAAAGACAACAAAAAGGAGATGCAAGCGGAATCTTGCTTGACGAAGATTACACCAACCACTTTGACCGTAAAGAGTAAAGGCGTCTTGAAAATGAACACAGAGAATAATTTCACCTTTGAAGGTGAGGTACAATACGATCGCAGCACTGGCCAACAAATACCAGGCACCATAACGATGGATTTGTTAGGCACTGTAAAGACGAACAATAGTCCTAGCCTTGTCAAGATCAAGGTGACCATGTAGGCGCAGAAACACAGCATCCCCATTGACCCTAGTGGTGTCAATGGGGATGATTCATTCTAGATGGAGCGATGCACCATCTTAAGACATTTAGCAGGTGGATTGGGAAACTGGTTCGATGCCAAATCTTCATGTCGTTCTCTACATCGGTGATGCCAGCAATGCCAAAGTTCTCTACCAGCACTTTCGCCACATTGGGAGAAAGGAAAGCAGGAAGCGTGGGACCCACGTGGATGTTCTTCACACCAAGATACAACAACGCCAGCAACACAATAATCGCCTTTTGTTCATACCATGCAATGTTGTAGGCAATAGGCAAATCGTTCACACTTTCAAGGCCAAAGATGTCCTTCAATTTCAATGCTATGAGTGCGAGCGAATAACTATCATTGCACTGACCAGCATCGAGCACACGTGGTATGCCATTGATGTCGCCCAAAGCGAGCTTATTGTAGCGATATTTTGCACAACCAGAAGTCAAGATCACCGTATCTTGTGGGAGGGCTTTCGCAAAATCACCATAATAGTCGCGACCTGCTTGACGACCATCACAACCGCTCATCACCACAAACTTCTTGATGGCTCCACTTTTCACAGCTTCCACCACCTTATCGGCAAGTGCAAACACTTGGTTATGACCAAAGCCACCAACGATTTTACCTGTCTCGAGGCGTTTTGGAGCAGGACAAGTCTTTGCCAAAGCTATGATTTCAGAGAAATCCTTGCGGCCGTCTGCATCAGCCACAATGTGTTTCCATCCTGGGAAGGCCGTAGCGTTGGTAGTAAAGACTTTGTCTTTGTAGGTGGCATTGGGAAGCGGAGGCACAATGCAGTTGGTGGTGAAGAGAATCGGACCATTGAATGCCGTAAACTCTGCACGTTGTTGCCACCACGCATTTCCGTAGTTGCCCACAAAGTGCTTGTATTTCTTGAAAGCTGGATAGTAGTGAGCAGGAAGCATCTCGCCATGGGTGTAGATGTCTACGCCTTGTACTTCCGACTGTTCGAGCAATTGTTCCAAATCTTTGAGATCATGACCACTGATCAAGATGCCAGGACGATTTGCACGTCAATAGACACCTCTGTCACTTCAGGATGACCGTAAGTGCCTGTGTTAGCACGGTCGAGTACATCCATAGCCTTCACACCATATTCACCAGTACGCAAAGTGAGGTCAATGAGGGCTGCTACATCAAGATTGCCTACGGTGAGCGCAGCCAAAGCGTCGCAAGTGAAATGATTGATGGTGATATCCTCAAAACCAAGACGTTCGGCATGCTCCACATAAGCCGCCATTCCCTTAAGACCATAAATAATCAATTCTGTGAGAGAGCGTTTGTCTGCATCAGTCTCAGCCAAAACACCCACTTCTGCGGCTTTAGCGTCAAAGTTATCACGCACATCGCTCCAAGTGAGCGCGTCAGTCTTGGGCAGTTCCACACCGATTTCTTGCAGACGTGCCACCAGTTGGTCACGCAGTTCTAGTCCACGCTCCACACGCGCAGCAATGCTGTCATCGTCAAAGTTAGCATTGGTGATGGTGCAGAACAAGCATCCGTATTGAAATGATACACCTCGGCAGGAATAGCCTCACCACGTTGGCGAAGCAGGGTTTCGGCTACACTAATACCGCGAACTACAAAGAGCAGGAGGTCTTGCAAACGAGCAGTTGAGGCTTCTTTGCCACAAACGCCCTTGATCAAGCAACCTGTGTTGTGTGCCGTTTCTTGGCACTGAAAGCAAAACATTTTAGGGTCCATGTTATGTCTATGTTAGTTTATGTCGCTGCAAAGATACAAAGTATCGTAGGAGGAAAACGTAACATCAGTTACGGTTGCGCATGTTTATAGCTCAGAGTTCCTACAAAACATCGGTATGAACAATCAGTTGGCGTGTAAGCGCAGCCTACTCTCTAATCTCTTTCGCGTTAAGAAAGGTTACATTACCCTCTCTCGCGTGCGCGCATGCGCGCGCACCCTGCACTTTTGCACTTTTTGCTTTCACAACCTTCACAGACCTCTTTATAAGTAGCTATAAATCAATTTATTACCACGTATTTTTTTAAACATATTTTCAGGGAATCAGTGTTGAGCGACTGAAAAGAGGCTGAAAAATAGGGAAAAAAAGGGCGTATGAGCAAACGAAGATTTCACCAGGAGATTGGGGAAGAAAAAACAGAAATGTCGGAGCTTTTCAAAGAAACGTCGGAGTTTTTTTGGAAAAAAACGTGGGAGAAAAATTAGAAAAAGGTCCAACGTTTTAGGGCGTATCTCCATGATTTCTAGATCGTAATAGGTGATAAAGTTGGACTTTGTGTGAAGGTTGTGAAAGCAAAAAGTGCAAAATCCCTGTGGTGTGGGCGCGTACGCGAGCACATACACGCGTGCGAGACCACACTTTTTTTGCGTCACAGAGTCACGCAAAGAATTTCGGAAGGAGCAGACCAGGAACAACCAGCAATCAGCGCCTAGTGCAAAGACAAAAGAGAAATTAACCTAGAGCCAAAACAACACAGTTAACTCATTATTGCTATACCCACCTTACAAAACAAAGAACACCAAAAGATTTTTCTGCAGTTTTTGGGCTATTTACCTCACTTTTGCCTCATATCCTCCCATATACTTATAGGGGGCAGACAACATGGAGAACACGGAATGGGGTGAGCTTCTCTTCAAGTAGGCAGGAAAAAAACCGCCGAGGGTGCACCCAACATCTTGGGCACACCCTCTTGGATTGTGTTTAGAAAAGATGAACGACAGAAGAACAGAGAGTTCATCTTGTGTTGGTTAATGGAAAATTGCGAAGTATTCGCGATAGGTTTCCCTAGTATAAAAAAGAGGAAACCCGAGACTAGTTGTTTAGTTGTGGATGCAAAGGTACGAAGTGCCACAACGAAAAAGCGTAACATCTGTTACGCAGGAGGATTTTGTCGAGGAAATGAGGATGCGACACAAAAAAACGGACACATCCATTGTAGGATGTGTCCGTTGATCTTTCATCGTTTCCTTCGTCTCCAAACGGAGAAGAGGGAGAGTCCGAGATTACTGAGCCACTACACGTTGGCCATTTTGGATGTAGATTTGACCGCTTTCGGTCTTTTCTACGCGGCGACCAGAAAGGTCGTAGGTGCCTTCAGCCTTGGTGCTTTGTACGTTGGTCTTCACGCCACCGATGGTGGTGATGGTCTCAACGCTGTTGCGTACCAACTTGAAGTTGTGGATGCAGAAAATCTTGTTTCCAATCATGTTGGCTACAATACCAAGAGCTACATCAGTATCTTCAGTGAGGACAAAGTTGAGCGTGTTTTCAGCTCCCATAGGACCTGGATTGAGCGGAGTGCTTGCCAAGGACTTATCAAGTTGGTTAGAGTCAGGCAACTTATTGCCCAAAGCAGCTACAAGGAAGCAGTTTGCACTTTCGCCATGCTGACCGAAGGAAGTAGTGAGCGCATAAGCTCCAGCCTTGAGGTGGAGCACTTGGTACACCTTGTGATCCTTCAAATCGGGGAATCCATCCCAACCAGAAGTAACGGTGAAGGCACCGCCCTTCAGGTTGTCGTAGTGAGCACCAGCAGTGACATTACCTGATTTGTTGGTATTTTCGAGGAGCCAGTCTTTGAGTTCGAGCCAGCGAGAGTTAGAACCATTGACTTTCTTGTTGGTGTGATCGAAGCGAGCATGGTTGTTCTTGAGTTCGCTGCTCACATCTTCCATCGTATCCTCGAAGTTCAAGCTGAAGACGCCACGAGAGAGACCCCATGCGTCACCTTCAGGACCGAAGTTCTTGCGAACACCTTCATAGCCGTTGCCAGATTGGTCCACTACATTGCCAGAAGTTTGGTTGAAGTTGTAGTAGAGGATCAACTTATCTTCTGACTTCGCCTTGTCGAGGAGTTCACCTTCGAGAGGAACATTGGCATACTTGCGAAGTGTTGACACAGGAAGCGCCTTCTCCCAAACGCGGAATTCATCGATTTGACCGCTCATGTCGGCAGATTCGTTACCAATGGTGAAGCGAGAGAGGTTAGGCATTTGGCTACCAGAGAGGTAACCAGTAGTAGCGATTTGTTCGCCATCGCAATACACTTTGACGTTGCTACCATTGTTTACACAAACTGCATAGTGGTGCCATTCACCTGCCTTGACAGTTCCTTCGTTGGTGAGAACAGTAAGACCGTTCTTGCTGATTTGCAAGCGACCACGATAGTCAGTCTTGATTTGGAAAGTAGCATCGAGGTCACCGATACCGCAACAGAAGTCGGAGAGCTTAGCAGGATTCATCCACCAGTCGATGGTGAAGTTCTTCGTATCCTTAGCAATAGGTTGCTTGCTCAATACCACGCTTGCTCCGATGTGGTTGAAGGAAAGACCATTCTTAGAGTCAGCATTGACAACAGTCAAACCGCGCAATTGTGTAGTTTCACTCTTGCCTACTTCGTTGCTAGCCTTGAGGGTTACATCGTAAACACCAGGTTGCTTCACTTCGTAGGGGAGTTCGTTGTCCTGCTTATCCTTGAGTTCTACCTTCTTCACAAGCACATTCTTGCCACTGTTGAAGATCCATTCGAGTTGGCTGGGGCGGAACTTAGATTCGTTGGTCATGGTGCCCTTTTCGTTCTTGAGGACTACAGGGTTGTTGATGCTAAATGCAGCTTCAGGAGCAACATTCACCACGTTCACCACTTGCTTGCTAGTCTTCACTTCACCAGTTGCAGAAGTAACGGTGAGTGTAACTTCGTGCTTACCTGGAGTTTCATAAGTAGTACCAGCAGAAACAGCGTTAGAAGCAGATACGTTACCACCGGGCATAGACCAAGCATATTGGTAACCAGCCACAGGATTAACAGGGTTGAAACTTACGCGTTGACCAGCAGGAACCTGAGTGAGGGAAGCCACGAAATCTGCACTGCAAGCAGCAGCAGGGGTTACGGTGATTTCCTTTTCAGCAGTTCTAGACTTATCGCCGTCCTTCACGGTGAGAGTTACCTTGTAGGTACCTTCCTTGGGGAAGACAACGGTGAGTTCCGTACCTGCATATTTCTCTACATTTGCGTCAGGAGCGTTCCATTCCAATTCCTTGGTCTGGTCTTGGTAGTTAGCCTTGAGCAAGAGTGGTTGACCAGCTTCCACAGTCTTTGCACCAGCGATGGAAGTACCAGAGAAGGTGAAGTTGCGGCCTGAAGGTTCTCTGAAGGTTTGGTCAGAGTTGACTTGTTCGTAGCCAGCACCATTGATAGGAGCGTGGTGTCCACCCACGCAGTCGCGCAAGTAGGGCTTGCCATCGATCATGATGATATCACCCTTATAGTAGGCGATAAGTCCTTGTGGCATGAGTTCACCACTGAATTCAGTCGTGTGTGCACTGCTTAATTCGTTATTATTGCGTGCCTTGTTCCATATACGAATTTCGTCATAAACTGCATCTTGGCCGTTGCTGCCACCTGCGAAGACGAGGTTGCCAAAACCACCGAGACCACTATGACCAGCAGCGCTAGTGCAGAGCCCTTGTGCGCTCCATTGACATAGAGGCGGAAGTTGGACTTCTGAACCACCATAGCGATGTGGCTCCACTGGTTCACGCGGAGGGCGCTAGCTGCATTGGCACGAGCATTGCCTACTGCATCCCAACCGGCGGTGTAGGTGCCATCAGCATTGGCGTGGCACATGAAGGTGCCCCAACCTGGACCACCTTGTTGGTTCCAGTCGCTAATAGAATGAGGCTTGATCCAGAACTCGATGGTGCAATCAGGGAAGCTTTCCTTGAAGACATCGGGAATGGTGAAGCCGGTCTTTTTGAGATCTACAGCCACATTCTTTTCTTGGCGAGCCACAGAAGAGATGGCAGAAACCATAGAAGTTTCGTGACCTCCTTCGTAAACCGCAGTTACGCCGTAGCTACCAGCGTCAGTGACGGGATAAGAGAGTTCTTGGGTAGTGCCACGAAGGGTGCCATTGACGAACACCTTATATTCTTTGATTTTGTGGCCGTTAGCTTGAGGTGCAGACCAAGTGAACTTGTTGTTGCTTACATTAGCGTTGGTGGGTGCGAAGAATTGCTCACCATATACAATGGTGCTGTACATCGCAATTGTACCCTTGTCAATCGCTACACTGTTTTCGCCCTCTTTCTTTTCGAGTACGAAGGGAGTTTCTACACCTTCCTTGTCGAATTCATAGTCGAGAACGCTGACATTGTAGAGGTGACCAGAACCCTTAGCGTTACGAGCTTGTCCAGATTTGGTCTTGGAGTTGATGATGAAGAAGTACTTCAAAGGACGTGAACGGTCGAAACCTGCGCTCAAGTCGGTGAGGTCGTAACCGAACTCCATGGGTTCGGTGTGCAACTTACCGTCTGCCCAACGTCCCAACATAGGCATTTCGGGCAATTCCTTTTGATCCTTTTCGCCAGTGCCGATGTCACCTCCGCGACCGTCACCAGCCCAGCGGAAGTGATGGAGATCGATGACTGCATCGGGCTTCTTGGCATTGAGATCGGCAGAAACACCGACTTGCAAGAGAAGCTCAGAGCGACGAGAATAGTCCATCTTCACCTTGATGGTGCGGAAAGGACGATAGTCTTTGCGTACGTGGTAGATTTCGGGTTGCCAGAAACCACCGCTTTGGTGACGTACGCCCTTTGAGTCTTCTTTGGTGTGTGCAGGGAATGCGTTAGCATAGGGGCAATATACAAGACCGTTGTTAGCCCAAAGACCCCATGAGTTGGCGATGATCCAAGCACCGACTTCGTCTTTGTCCTTTTCACCATACTTGCCGTTGCCATCAAGGTCAAATTCGATACGATCGTCGTAACCTACGAGTGTGAGTGCGTGGTCCACACCTACACCCCAATATTTTACGTATTGTTGTCCGACAACACCAGCAGCTTGGTTGGCAGAGGTATTGCCGATGCGAACGAGAGTGGCAGCAGAAGCGACACCAATACCAGCGATACCACCAGCATGGAAGTCTGAGTCGCCATTGTGGTTCCACAACCAGTTTTTCATTTGCTCACGACCTTCCTCTGTTCCCAAGTTGTTAGGAATGTGGGCAGGCTGATACATGCGATTGTGCATGGCTTCAAACCATTTGTCATAGCCCGTCATCCAACCGAAGTCGTTGTTGGTCTCTTCTCTCCATCCGAAGAGTGCAGAGTTCATGCGTCCACCATAGGTTTTAGCAGAAGGCACACCTACGAATTGAACAAATTGGTCCTTACCAGAGTTACCATTGGTGAGCAACCAAACAAAGTGGGTGGGATATTGATTTTCAAACTTAGAAGCATCTGTGCCGCGGTAGGCGTTGAGCTCGTAGGTGAACATGTAGCCAATACGTGATGCAGAGCCGCAAGAACCACCTTCTTGGCTAAAGATGGGTGGGAAATACATGTTTGCAGCATTGTTCACATAAGCAGGACGTTGGCTCACGGGAGGAGCGTCAGTGCCTTTTACCTTATGTGCAAGACCATAGCGACGAAGCGTACGGTCTGGACGAACAGTTGGATCATAGTCAGGATATTTGCTACGATCGACAACGGGCTGAGCTTGCAAGGCAGCAGGAAGAGCCACCGCAGCGAGCAAAGCTAGTTTGAAGACGCTTTTCATATAGGAGTTGTGGTTTTGAAATGTTCAAAGATGGGAACAGGGTGCAGGATTAAAGAGGGGGTTCATGGGTTTTAGCAAATCTCAACTTCGCAAGAGATGTTGTAGAGTGAGAAGAAACCTCTTTAATATGACACTATTTAAGGCACAAATTTACAGTAAAGATAGCAGAAAGACAAGTCTTTGGACTATTTCTTGCTTTTCTATCTCGTGTTTTAACAAATTGGGGCTACAAATCACGATTTCGCGAGAGTTTTCCTGTCATTTTGCTAGAGCTGTTTGACATTCTTTCCCCTTAACCAGCACCAAACAGACAAAATAGCTATATGGATATTACAAAATCAACTTTTATTTTCTATCTCAAGAACCCCTCTTAAACCCCAATCGGTCCTTAGATCCTGAACAGATTTTATTGGATTGTTGAGCAGTTTGTTCCTCGTTTGCTCAATGGCGTAGCGGGCTACGTCGAAAAAAAAGAGAAACAAAGATACCAACAAGAAAATGAAAGATGACAGGAGGAAATCTTTTCCATTACCAGATTCCTAGGTGGAGGAGGAGGGCCACGATAAGACACAAACAGCCCTGCACTGTGAAGGTGCAGGGCTGCAAAAGGGATTAGCGTAAATAGGAGTCTTGGACTCACATTGCTAAGTTTATTCTGCCAAAAGACGGAATTCAGCGGCAGCAGCGTAGTCTTGTCCGTTCAAACTATTGAGTGCTTTGAAACGAATGTAGCGCGCTTTCACGGGCTGTGCAAACATCACACGTTGGTCGGCTCTACTATTGGGGAAACTACCCTTTGCCACGGGTTGTCCCCAGTTTTTGCCGTCTTCGCTGACATAGACTTCATAGTCTTTGATGAGACCATTGTTACCTTCTTGACGAGGCACATAGACAAATCCCTTCATCGTCTTCACAGCAGACGCATCAAAGTCTACCCAGTGGGGGAATTGCGCCACTGTCACGGAGTACATGGTGTGCCAGAAGGTGTCGGGGTCTTCGTCGACCATCAAATCGGCATCATAACTTCCAGCCTCTTGGCTGGACACAAAGACTATGCTGAGGGGTACATCCTCTATCTTTGCGAAAGTTTGTTCCACAGAAAGTTTTGCATTATCCTTAAACCAAGCCTTGATGGTACCGCCATCGCGCAGATTGAAGGGTGCTTTATACACTTGCGCCTTTCCACCATTGATGGTGTAAAGTATAGTGCGATTAGTTTCTGGAGAATTGATGCTTACTTCTCCAACAGTGCTACGAGTCACACTGATGGGCTGTTGTCCCGCAGGCTTTACTTTAACAGCAGTGTTGAGATTGTCATTCGTTACAGGACGCATGATAAACCCGAAACGATAAGCATTACCAAACACGCAGTCTTGAGAGAGAGGACCGCCTTGTCCGCAGCTGTTACCACCAAGTCCAGCTACCTTTGTATCGAGGTGCACATAAGTGCCATCGGAAGTAGGCAACTGATAGGGGTGAGCGGCTCCCATGAGTTGGAGGTGACTCCAAGGCAGAGCCGAAGCACTCATGGTGCTATCTGCCACAAAGGCTACTCCTTGTCCGGCATCATTGGTGAGTGCACACCAACGTACGTCTTCGCGGTTACCCATAGACTGGGGTTTGGGGAGCATGATGTCTTGTTCTCCTACGATACCTTCGTGACGTTCGATGAATTGTCCCGTCTTGCGGTCTGCGTAGTTGTTGACAGGTCCGCGACCATAGTAGGTGAAGTGACGGTATTCCTTAGGCATTTCAAAGGCGTAACCCAAACGAGGCAATTTTGCCTTTGGCATATTTGAAGAGATGGCACTCTCAAGTTCCACGCTACCATCGGCATAGATGGTATAGATTTGGTGCGTGGTAAACTTGAAGTCATTAGGACCGAAAGGCTTAGACTTGTCGTCTACAATCTTGTAAACTTCGTCCTTCTCACGATCACGGTTGGAGTAGTGGTCTACCCCTCCATAAGGTGCTTGGCTCTCCACAGTGAAGATGAGTTGGAGATTGCCTTCCTTGGTGATGTTTGTGCAAATGCCGTAGTCTTGTGCTTCAAGTTGTGGAGTCCGAGCTTAGGCCACTTAGCGTCCATCCAGTTGTCGTTATCTGTGCGCGCACGGAAGGCATCCAAACGAGGACCGTGTCCTGGTTCGATGACAGTTGCTCCATTGTAAGTAGCAGCATATAGACCACCGGTGTTCTTATCAAATGTGAGGTCATAACCTTCTCCCTTGATGCGGAGCAAATTGCCTTCCGTCACGAGAGTAACCACACGACCCTTCGCCACACTTGCCATGGCAGGTTGTGCTGCAGCAGGCTTCACCGCGATTTGTTCTTCCATCTGCACATAGCCCTTCTCAGCCCAAGGCTTCTTTTCGGCTTGGAGGAATTGCACTTTGAGGAAGTATTCCTTTGAAGGGTCAAACTGGTAGCCCTTGAAATTGAGCTGATAGTTCTTACGTTCGCGAGCACCGAGCGTGAGTCGTGTAGAAGAAAGAGGTTGGTTGGTGAGTTCCGCTACGGGTTGTCCATCAGCATAGAGCGACCAACGGATGTCGTAGCCAGAGAGGTCAGTGAAATAGTTTTTATTGAAGATTTCGATGACGCCTTCTTCGGGCTTTACGCCACGCACATCGACGTTTTGATATACCTTTTTGACTTCAAAATACTGTCCCTTAGGAGTGAGATCAGGACGCATCACACCATTCATGCAGAACATGCCATCATTGGGTTTGTCGCCAAAGTCGCCACCATACGCCCAATAGCGAGTGCCGTCGGGAGTGTAGTTATACATGGCTTGGTCTACCCAGTCCCAGATAGCACCGCCCATGATGAAGTTATTGCTCTCAATGATGTTCCAATAGTCCACCAAGTTGCCGACTGCGTTACCCATGGAGTGGGCATACTCCGAAATGTGGAACGGATATTTGATCCCCTTGTCTGTGCCCTGCGCGATGTACTCGGTCAATCCGATAGAAGGATATTGGTTAGAACCCATATCCACGATGTCGTTGTTGCGCTCATATTGCACAGGGCGACTCGTATCGAAAGCCTTGATAGCCTTGTAGGCTTCCACAAAGTTGTCTCCAGGACCTGCCTCGTTTCCTAAACTCCAAATGCACACTGAAGGATGGTTCACTGTGGCGTGCACCATTTCGAGATTGCGCGCTACGTGGTGATCGCGAAATTCGGGAACGTGGCTCAAAGACTCCTTGCCATAATAGTACTGGTGGCTCTCGATGTTGCATTCATCTTCGAGATAGATACCATACTTGTCAGCAAGATAATACCAGTAGGGGTCGTTGCTATAGTGACTATTGCGCACGTGGTTGATGTTACCACGCTTCATCAACATCACTTCCTTCTCCATTTGCTCATGAGTGATGGCATGACCACGCTCGGGATTTGTTTCGTGGCGGTTCACACCCTTCATCTTGATGGGCTTGCCATTGAGATAATAGTAGCGACCTGCCTTGCCAAATTCGTCATCTTGAGCAGCAGTATTCTTAATTTCAATCTTACGGAAGCCGACAATGGTAGAGAAGGTTTCGAGCACTTGATCTTTCGCATCGAGCAACTCACCCACGAGGACATAGCGCCAAGGCGCTTCTGCACTCCACTTCTTCACGAGTGCACCAGCTTGGAGTTTCACGGCAGCAGTGGCTTCACCACCCTTGCGTACTTCGACAGGAGCAGTTACGACATTCACACCTGCTACGGGAGTGGTATTTCGCCATAGAGTTCCTTTTCAAAGAGGCGATAGCGTACACGCAAGCCTTTGAGATTCTTCTTGGAGAGATTGCTCAAAGAGGCTTTGATGTCTAGAGAAGCATTCACGAGGTTGGCATCGAAATCGGGGATTGCCACCACGTCACGCACTTGCACTTTGGGTTTCGCCACCAAACCTACGTTGCGGAAGATACCAGGCAGACGGAACATATCTTGGCTTTCCAAGAAGGAGCCATCATTGTGACGATAAACTTCCACTGCAATCACGTTTTCTCCCTTCACCAAATAAGGCGACACATCAAAGGAAGCCAAGTTGCGAGAGTTCTTAGAGAAACCCACATACTTGCCATTGATGTAGAGATAGAAGAAGGAGTCTACCCCATCGAAATTGAGATATACTTCACGACCCTCCCAATTTTGAGGAATCGTGAAGGTGCGACGATACGAACCCACTTCATTGCGGTTCTTATAGTGAGCCAATCTTTGCGAGGTTCACGCATCACGCCCTTTTTCCAGTCGCCCACAGCCACTTCGTGCTGGAAGATGACGCGCTGGTTGCTATAGATGGGCATGCCATACTTCTGCGTACCATCTTTCTGAATACCTACGATGTTCCAGTTCATAGGCACTTGCACCTTATCCCAACCACTCACATTGTAGTTGGTTTTGTAGAAGTCCACGGGACGTTCTTCAGGATTTCCCACCCAGTGGAAACTCCATTCTCCGTTAAGGCTTTGATAGAACGAAGAGGCTTCAGGGAGCACTTTGAGTGCTTCTTGCTCGTCAGCAAAAGAGAAGAACCAAGCGTGGGGACGCTCTTTGTTGAGTGCCACCTGCGTGGGGTTTTGCCATTCAGTGCCGAGTGGGGTTTTCACCTTTAGATCATAGGCGAATCCTGGCATGTGGTCACTAGAAGCGGGTGCGGTTTGCGCGGATGCACCGAGACTAAAAAGCAAACTGCAAGCTAAGAATAAAGACATACGTAAGGATGTTGGGGAGTGATGAGTATTGGGGTTAGGGTAATTATAGGAGAACAGCTGTGATAAGACTTTTATTCTGCCACTAGCTGAAATCAAATAATCACCACATTCTCTGCTACAAAGTTACGGAATAAAAAATGAATTTCCACTATTTTTCTACTTAATATTTCATCTTGACTTTGCAAAACGATGGAATTTACGCCAGATGATAAAGCCCGAAATGAGCACCGTGAGCAAGAACACGCCAGAGAGGAAGATGAAAAGCTGAATTACGAGGTTGGGAAGAAAGGTATAGATACGCCCTGTATGCGTTTCCAGAGCCACTCTCCACAGGGACAAACGACCATCTTGCACTTGTTCGGGCATCACGCTGAAATCCGCTCGCTCATAGCACACGGACTCTTGTCCGTCGTCGCCCACTGCCGCTTTTTGGGCACCACCGAGCGCATATTCTGCTCCGCGATTGTAGTCAAACCACAGGACGTGCGCCCAAGTCGGTGGAATAGCCCGACACGGAATAAGTGAAATCGGGAATTCCCTGATGCTTCGGTGCCACATACCGCTGTCCGGTGTAGAGATTCCAACTCTCGCCGGTGCGTGCATCCCAACGATAGAGTCCACTGAAAGAACCGGCTATCCAATGGTCGGCGTCTTCCTGCAGGAGGACATTGGTGCCCATGAAACCCACTGGAGGTTCGTGGTCCAACTTAGTAGGTGCACTATGGAGATCGGGGGTAGTGAAAAAGCCGAAGGGGGTCTGCAACAACCATCGATTGTGATGAGAGTCGTAGCGAACCATGCGCAGATTGTCCCACCAAGGGTTGGGATTGTCTTCATGTGTGAGCGCAAGCGGTTGATGCCGATGTCTGGCTATGGCTACCAAGAGTGGCGGACGGAGAAACATTCCCGTAACGGTGAGCAGCAGGAGAAAAGCCAGAAGATAAACTCCCAACTTATTATGAAGTTGTAGCGAAGATTTGAAGATGCGTCGCAGCCCGCTCTTGCCTTTTGACTGGCGTTTGCGCTGTCGCTTCAACAACTTCGGGAAGAAGGCAAGCACCACTCCAGTGATGCAAAGCACAATGAGGATGAGTCCTAAAATATCGACAAGATATTGCGCCCAAACCCCGAAAAGCTCTCCGCTGTGGAGCATCCAGAGTGTGCGAAAGGTGAAGCGCCCGAGCTCAGCATTGGTAGGAGCTTGCAGATGTATGCGCTCAAAATGCTTGTAAGGGGCTGTAGCGAGGAAGAGTTCGGAACGGCTTTGCAGCACCAATGTGTCGCCTTTCACTGCTGCATCCGTCATGCGATCGGATGGTGCAAAGCGTTCGGTGAGTAGCTCCCACGATTGGGTAGTTTGATTCCACTGATAAGCATCGAAAGTGGTGACGGCGAAAATCTGTCCAGTGCGAGTGCGCACCACATTCGCCACCAAGCGGTTGTCGGCTCCTGGGCGCATGCCACGCTCAAACCGCGTAAAGCACGTGAGGTCGGAGTCGGTGAGCCAAAGCCCATTTTCACCATACAGCAAGAGGCTGTCGCTCGAAACACGAAGTGTACCTTTCACGGCACCAAGGTTCCAGTGTTGCAGGCGATAGCTGGGAGGCAGGACCGCTCGAGGCACATCCACTTCGCTCAATGCCGCACGATGATTGAGCACGATGCCCGACAGCGCAAAGACGATGAGAAAGAAGGTGAAAAAAAGCCCACCCCACTTGTGCACCCAGCGCAGGCGACGGTGACGATGATGTCTCGTCTTTCCACCTTCTTGTGAAGTGGCTGATGACTTGAGAAACAATCTATGAAAAAAAGACATGAAGTTTAGTATTGCTAAAAGAAAGTCAGTGTGTAATAGTTATATTGGCGACAGAGGGTTCACCACCGCTCATCAGCCTCACTTGCCTTGCTATTTTGCGCTCCACAAAAGTATGTAGCAAAGCCTTGGCAAAATTACCAATTATTCGTGGAACTTTCGAGGGCTTGTTCCACTTTTTGAACTGTACGAATCTCAACAATCCAATAAGATCTACTCAGATTCTAATGACCTTTTTGGATTTAAGTAGAAGAAGTGTGGGTAGGTGCCCGCATCACTTGTCGAAGCAGATGGAAAATCGGAGCACAGAAAAAGGGTATAAAAAAGCACCCCACCTCTAAGATAGAGATGGGGTGCAGATATGTACGAGATTAACTCGTCAGTGTGAGGAAGTCAGCACTGGGCTTGACTTATTTCACAACTTGCTTCTTACCGTTAACGATGTAAACACCAGCGGGGAGGTGATTAGCATTGTTCACGCGAACACCAGAGAGTGTGTAAACACCAGCCTTGTCAGCCTTGCCGTTGAGAACAACTACACGACCAAGAGTGGTGATTGTACCTTCAGCCAAGAGTTGAGCATCACCTGTTACAGTGGTTGCAGGCATCTTACCGAAGTAACCAGTGTTAGCAGCTACAGATTCGTTTTGAACAGAGAGAAGCACGAGTGTGCGATCGTCGTTGAAGATACCATTGTTTTCGGGCAAACGAGTGTTTTCGAAAACAGGAGTCAAACCATTCACAGCTTCAGCAGCAGTGTGAGTAGGATTGAGCTTAGTGTAGTCTTCATTCAAGCTTTCTGCAGCATAGAGAGTAACGTAGTTCTTTTCGTTGCTAGCAGTAGGAATCAATACGTATGCTTGACCAGCGACGAGCTTTCAGCCTTCTTGAGTTGGATGTTGAACTCAGCATCTTGACCAAGTACAGTGTAGAATTCAGCACCAGAGTTGGCAGCATCGAATTCAGCGTTCACGGGGAGCGTTACGATTTGAGGTACCTTAGCTTGGATGTATACACGGAAGCCTTCTTCATTGTTAAGAGCCTTCTTGAGACCATCAGCAGCTGGGAGGAACTTGAAGGCAGAGTTGTCTTGACCTTCAGCAGCATTCCAGAGAACGAGGTTGTCAGACTCAGCGTTTACGTAGATCTTCTTAGATACAGCGTCGTCAGCCTTGATTACGAAGTTGAAGCAACCAGGAGTCTTAGCGAAAGTAACGCTGAAGACATAAGGAGTTTCGCTTTGAGTTACAGTAGCTTCGCCAGACTTAGGAGCAGCGTAGAGACCTGTGTAGACGTTCTTGAGGGTGTAACCGTTTTCAACCTTTTGAACATCCCAGTATGCACCGAGAACAGCTTCGAAGCCGTCTTCGTTCTTGTAGTTACCCTTGCTGTTAGGATCGAGTACGCGACCCCACATCTTCAATGCGCTTTGGCGAGAAGAGTTTACAGCAGTGATGATGCGACCTTCGCGAGTCTTTTCAGCAGAAGCGCTTTGGAGGCGATAGATACCAGATTCGGGCATGATGAGTTGCTTAGCAAACTCAGTGAGACCAGCGTTGAGCTCAGCGAGGTAATCGTTGATTTGGTTTACGTTAGGAGCCTTAGTCTTCACTTGAGCGTCGAGCTTACCCTTTACAGAAGCGATAACTTCATCGAGCTTAGCCTTAGCACCAGCCTTGTAATAACCTACAGCTTCGCCTTCAACAGAAGCCTTAGAAAGCTTTGAGCTTCAGCGAGAGCGTCAGTCACGCGCTTAGGTTCGGGATAGTTCTTGAGGAACTGATCGTATGCAGCTTGGAGAGCATCGATGCTTTCCTTGGTAGCCTTTTCAGCCTTCACTTCAGTGTTCAACTTAGCGATAGCAGCCTTGAGAGCATCAACGTCAGCTGTTGGAACAGAAGCGATGAGAGAGTTCACTTGGTCGAACTTACCTTCGTAAACACGGAATTCAGAAGCGTGGAAGTAAGCGTTGCCGTTAGGCTTGTCGCTATTGTTCACACGAGTCACTACTTCCAAACGGAAGTTCTTGTAACCAGCAGGTACGCTGAAGAAAGCATAACCAGCAGCATTCTTCTTGGTAGCGTCGTTTACAGTGATGTCATAAGGATAGGTGAAGTTAGCAACAGCGAGAGAATCCCAACCTTCGTTGGTCTTCCAAGCGTCGAAGTTCACGATAGGGTTACCACTGTCATCAGTAGCTTCGTTGCCATCGGCATCGAGCTTGTTAGCCTTATCCTTGCTGAGAGCAGCATCGTCCTTAGCACCCCAGAGAGTAACCTTAGCAGGAGCACCGTTGTCGTTGATGCTACCATTAGAGTTGATACGCTTCACCCACTTGAGGAAGAGATCCTTCTTAGATTCGTCGAGTTGGAATTGGAGATAGTGAGCACCCTTCCAAGCGCCTTCACCACCATGCCATGAAGAGTGGAAGTAGGTAGTAGCATCGCCGTCGAGGAGAACACCGATATTCTTACCTTCTTCAGAGTCAGCCATAGGAGACTTGAGCTTTTCAGCGTCAGTCACGAGACCGAGTTCTTCAGTAGAGTAGTCGCCAGAGTTAGCCTTTCGAGGCGTTCGCCAGCTTCATTAACAGCCATATAAGCATAACCCTTATCGAGGGCAGCTTGTGCTTGGTTCACGAGACCCTTAGCTTTGTCGTTGTTGATACCTTGTTGAGCTACGCTGAGGATAGCCTTCACTTGGTCTTCAGTGATAGTGCGAGCATAGAATGCAGAAGCTGGAGCTTGCCAATCCCATACTACAACACGATCGTGGTCACCACCGGGGTGCAAGCCACCGAATTCCCAACGATCTGTGGGGTAGTTACCACCCCAGTAAGCACCCTTACCTCTCCAAAGCTTAGGAGAATAGAAAGTGAAGAAGCCTGCTTGGTTGCGGTTAGCAACGATATTGTAAGAAGCATTAGGAGAATCGCTCATTTGAACAGTTTCACCAGGACCTTGGACAGGAGTTTCGCCGATGTAGCGACCTGTTTGCATGTTCTTGAAGAAGAAGTAACCAGGGTTAGCTTCGTCCTTCTCAACCTTCCAGATGAACTTCAAAGACTTGTGGTCAAGGGCTTCACCTTGCTTGTAGGTAGTAGCACCGCCTCTGTAGGTCCAGAGAAGATTCTTAGCACCGTTCTTCACAGCACCTTCGTCATAGATTGCACCACCATCATAACCGCTTTCCTTATGAGCACGGTAAGATTCTACGATGTAGTAACCTTCAGTAGGGGCTTACCAGACTGCTTGAACTCAGCAAATGCCTTGGGAAGCTCTTCAGCGAGTTTGTCCAATTCATCGTCAGAAAGTCCAGATTCGCCATCTACTGCAGCCTTAGCCTTGGTGTAGAGTTCCTTGAGCTTGTTGTACTTAGTTTCGTCGTATTGACCGATGTCATTACCCAAAACGTAAGCGTCCTTGTTGCTCTTGTCTACCAAAGCCGCAATATCGAAGCTTTCACCGAAAGTAGCGTCCAAAACGTTGCTGAGAGAAGTCTTAGCGTCGTTTTGTTCCACTTCGAAGATGTTCCAGAGGTTGATGTTGTAGTTAGTACCCTTACCTACAGAAGTAGAACCAGCCTCGTTGGTGAGGAAGAAGTTGTATTCAGCATCTTTTTCCTTCTTCTTGGGGTTCTTTGATTGGTAAGTAACAATGACAACACCGTCGTTGCGTTCTGCGAAGGTGAAAGTGCTCAAGTCGTACTTGTTGACACCCTCATTTTCTTCCATAGACTCACGAACGTAAGCGTCCTTACCCTTGAGCACGATAGTGGTGTCTTCACCATTATCCTTAGTGGTGTTCCAGCTGTAGCTGTATTCTCTGTCAGCCTTTACGCCAGCCTTTACAACAACCTTCCACGCACGGTTGGTAGAAGAAGTGTAGAAAGTGCTGGTGCCAGGAGCAGAAATGTACTGATCCTTAGTCTTGCTAGGAACTACCAAGTAGTAAACTTGGTTGCCTTCTGCATCCTTCAGTTCGCCAGCGGGGACAAACTCAAAGACTCCGTCGGGAGAGAGGTATGGCTTCTCGGTAAAGGCGGTACCTTGGAGATAACGCTGGTTACCAGTCGCTGAAACAATACCTTGCAGGGCATACTTTTTGCCAGCTTCAATCTGGGTCACAGCGTCAGTGCCGGGAGACCAGTTACGAGCCGACAAATTTGTCACACCGACGAGCACAACGGCAGCCGAAGCGAGCAATTTGTAAACCTGTTTCATTGAATGATTAAATTAAGAATTAAACGATTAATTGTGGTTCGCTTGATGAAATAGATATGTGACAAGGGCGCATTTTCCAAAGTTTTGCAAATCGCAAACACTTTATCCTGCGTGCTAGCAAGACATATCTAAGGACAAAGGTATAAAAAAAAAAAAAACTGGACATAGCAGTTTTGGGGGAGAAAAAACGCGTATTAGTGCATTTTTTCAAGTCCACACGGCAAAATCGTGCTCAAATAGCGAACTTTTGCCTACTGCTTGTCCAGTTCTATAAGCATATTATTCACATTCGTCGCGCTAGATACTTGTTTTATCCACAAGTTCATAGGCGATACAAAGGTAATAACTAGCCTTTCACGCGCTTAATAATTTGTGCAGCGTGCTCTTTGGTGCGAATCTGACCAGGGGTGAAGATGCTTTCCACCTTTCCTTCTTCGTCGATGAGGAAGGTGGTGCGCAAGAGTCCAACCGTGATTTTGCCATAACGGTTCTTCTCTCCCCACACTCCCATGGCGTTGATGAGGGTTTTGTCCGTGTCAGCAATGAGACGGAAGGGTAGCTTATGAGCTGCAATGAACTTCTGGTGGCTCTCAGCGCTATCAGCACTTACGCCAATCACTTCATATCCCATCTGGGTAAGTTCGCTGTAGTTGTCGCGAAGAGAGCATGCCTCAGCCGTGCAACCAGGAGTTTGATCTTTGGGATAGAAATAGAGAATCACTTTGCGACCTGCATATTCGCTGGTGCGCACTTCTTGACCATTTTGATCCACACCGAGGATTTCGGGAAGTTTGTCGCCAATATTCATATTAGACGTTAGAGATTAGACGTTAGAGGGTCGCAGACCCTTTTTTGCTCGCCACGGCAAGCGTGGCTCGGGATAAAATAATTTGTCGTTAGAGGGGCTAGTGCTTCTAGAAATTCTAGTTTTTCTAGAGGACCTAGTGCTTCTAAAAGCTCTAGTACTTCTAAAACCTCTAGTTTTTCTAGAGAATCTATCTTCTGAAAAAGACATTCCCCAACTTGTCGCAACAAATCGGGGAATGATGTAGAATTACCTCCGATGGAGGCTATGTTTAGTCTTCGTAGGGTACGAAATCTTCCTTCGTAACACCGCAGATGGGGCAGCACCAATCTTCTGGAATGTCTTCAAAAGCTGTGCCAGGTGCAATGCCTGAATCGGGATCTCCTTCAGCGGGATCGTAAATATAGCCGCAAGGCTCGCAAAGATACTTTTGCATAGTTGTCTTATCGTTAAATTGTTAAGTTTATGTTGAGATAGAGGGAGCGCCCGCGATGGCAACTCATAACCTTCACTGCAAAGTTGGAAATTTATTTCCATTCCCCCAAATGTTTTCCTACAAAAAATCGCAAACTTCTGTCGTTTGCGACTATTTTGTCGGATGGAGTTGAAATTTTAGCCTCTAAACAACTCTACACAAGCCCTTTTTCTGCTCTACATAAACCTTTTTTCTCCTCAACAGATGGAGTTGCGCAGCACGATTCGGCTTTCAGGACCCATATTGAAGAGGAGATCTACGATGCTCAAATTGGGAAGAAAGCCATGACGCTGAGAAAATATCTGATAATAGCTATGAGGATGGAAGGTGGGATCACCACGAAAATCCAATTTGGGACGAATGGTTTCCCGATAATCCTGATAATTCCACGAGGAATGTACTGGAGTACGAGGAGAAACGGCGGCGTCTTGTTTGCTTCCTTCACAGAGAGGTGCAAGATGCTTTGCGAGTTCATCCCGAAATTGCAACGTGGCTTGCGTTGAGGTACTCGCTTCTTGCAACCTCCCTTCTGCATCCAACAAGAGATACTCTCCTTCATTCACCACAATCTTGGGATGGATATCGAGCAGACGCAAGACTAAGTGGTGCAAATCTGCGTTGAAATCTACTAAGCGCTCATACTCTCCTTGATAAATGGCGGCAAAGTCATCGGCATAGTATTCAAAAAGGGGGTGCGCTCATAGGCTGCCACAAGTGCATTCCAGTGAAGTTGTCGCCATCGATTGTGGCCGATGATACGCATCTCTCGCGTAGGGGTCTTATGATCTCCACCTAATTCCTTGCATCCTTGCACAGGGATGGTAAGCGACTGCATGCCATCCGCCGTGGCGATGACACATCGGTTGCGAAACGTCTGTTTCACATAGTGGTCACTGCGTTCTTCCACCACAAAGGGGGCAGAGATGAGCTTGGTATAATAATGCACCGGAGCGAGGTAAGCCGAAGTGAGCAACGGAATCGGAGACATATTCTATAGGTTTATATAAATAAGTATGGGATGCACGTCCTGTTTTTATGATAGGCGGTGCATCCCATTTCTATATTTCACTCTATCAAAGAGCATCTTGCACACCCTAGCATGGGATGGAGCAAGAGTTGAAATTATACTTTCTAACTATTTTATACCACCTACCCACTTGAAGGTGCGGTTCCAACGGATTTTCCCGTCCATAAGACCATAATCGGGATCGAGAGAAAGCCATACCATGAGGGGTTTTCCCACGATGTGATCTTCAGGAACAAATCCCCAGAATCGGGAGTCGGCAGAAAGGTCGCGATTATCACCCATCATCCAGTAGTAGTCGAGCTTAAAGGTATAGTTTGCAGCGACTTTGCCATTGATGAGAATGTTATCACCTTTCACCTCCAACTTATTACCCTCATAAACTGCAATGCAGCGCTCATACAAGGGAAGATTAGCGAGAGACAACTGCACAGTTTCTCCTTTCTTGGGAATCCAGATGGGACCATAGTCGGAGGTAGTCCAGTTTTTCGCCATGTTGAGGGGGAAGAGCCAGTGATTCCAACTAGGTTCTTTGCCTTCGATGGTGGCAATTTCGGGATGTTGCTCAAAATACTTGTAAAGCTGAGCGGTGAGGGGCATGCTAATCACCTGTCCTTCACCTGCACGAGAAAGATCTTCGCGAGTGACGCCATTTTCCTTCAAGAATTCCACGCTGGGAGCTTGCTTGAAACGCACATTATATACAAGCTGCATGTTTTCAGGTCGCGCTTGCTTCTTGCCATTGACGTAGATATCGTTGTTTTTGATTTGCAAAGTTTGACCTGCCACCGCAACACAACGCTTGACGTAGTTCTCACGTCGATCCACAGGACGGGAGATGATTTCCCCTATCTCGGTGCTTTGCTTCAAAATCTGCTGTCCAATGCTGTAGATCTTGGCGAAGGCTGCACGTTGTTCTTGAGGAGAAAGCGAGTCGCTGGGCTCATTGATGCCAAGCGCCTGCGCACCGGTGGAATAAACAAGCCCATAATAGTCTTGATTCTGGAAGTTGCTGGCTACTGTGTCGCCCGAAGGATAGTTGAACACCACGATATCCCCAACTTCCACTCGTCCCAAACCTTTCACACGACGGTAGTCCCATTGTGGCCACTCGATATAACTCTTTCCACCTCCTAACCATGCAGGAAGGTTGTGCTGAGTGAGTGGCATCGTGAGGGGAGTTTGTGGGATGCGAGGACCATAGCTCAACTTAGACACCAGGAGATAATCCCCAGTCAACAACGTCTTCTCGAGCGAAGAAGAGGGGATGACAAAGTTTTGAAAGAAATATTGGTTGATAAAGTAGATAGCTACGAGTGCAAACACAATAGCATCTACCCAACTCATCACCATGCGCACGATGGGATCAGGACTATTGCGCCACCAACCCCAGTTGATTTTACGGCTGATGTAGAGATCATAAATGAAGGGCACTACGAGAAGTCCCCACCAAGACTCAACCCAGAGAAGAAAAAGAAGATAAAGCGCGGTGACTACTCCAAAGAGCGTCCATTGACGGCGCGTTGCTTTTGGCATTGTGAACATAAATCGAGGATTTATGATGGATAGAAAGGATAAAGAATATAGAATCTTCGCCAGCGACATCGAGCATGCTACAAAAAAACTTTTTGCACGCGGCACAACACGCAAGGCAAGAATTACACGCTATATGCTAGAAGTTGAAAAGGTCATCAATAGTGAGCCAACCTTCGTGCTTAGCCACATATTCAGCAGCAAGAACAGCACCGAGGGCGAAGCCTTGACGCGAATGCGCATCGTGCGTGATGCGGATGCAATCGGCTGGAGAATCGTACTCGACAGTGTGAATACCAGGCACTTCGTCGCGGCGGATAGCATCAATGCGCAGTGCTTCGGGAGCATTTCTTTGCTTCCCGTGACAGAGCCATCGGCTTCCAGCACTTCACCCTTCACCCAGGTCTTCTTGCGATCCATGCGATCCACGATTTGCTCTGCCAGCGTAATAGCAGTGCCAGAAGGAGCATCCAATTTGTGCACATGATGCGTCTCCGTCATCGTCACATCATAGTCGGGAAATTGGTTCATGATGTGAGCCAAATACTTATTTACCGCACCAAAAATGGCTACTCCGAGAGAGAAATTCGATGCCCAGAGCAGAGTTTTACCCTCGTTTGCGCAAGCGGCTTTGAGTTCTGTTTCGTGGGCAGCGAGCCAACCGGTGCTTCCACTCACCACTTTCACACCTTGCGCCCAAGCCTTTTGGAGGTTGCCGTAAGCCGCAGTGGGATTGGTGAATTCGATGGCAACTTCCGCCGAGCGAAAAGCATCGCTATCGAAGTCGTTGATATTATTCACATCGATAATAGACACGATTTCGTGGCCACGCTTCTTAGCGATGTCCTCAATCATGTGGCCCATTTTGCCATATCCTATGAGTGCTATTTTCATGATGATACTGAATTATCTGCTTTTTAATGATGGATTTAGGGACAAAAATACGGCTTTCTGCCGACTGTCGCAAATCTTTCTTTGATTTTAGACCGAATAACTACGTAAAAATTTCACGCATCACTTCCCAACTCTTCAACTCTGGTAGAGAGGGAATGTGCAAACGATAGTAGGTGAGAATCAGTTCTAAGATGCGATTGCGCTGCACTCGTGTGAGTCGAAAGAGATGCATCGTAGAAAAGTTCATGCGCAAAAGCTGCTCGAAAGCTCTAGCCTCATCCCCATATATATAATATACGTGCGCAGGCGCGCGAGGCACAAATTCCGCTGCCATAAGATCAAAGAAAGGCAACGAAGTGTCGGAGGTATTAGGCGATATGCCCAAGAATTGCGCCAAACGCATGAGAAAGAGCAGGTGGAAATTGGCATATCCTTCCTCAGCGGTGTCCAACCATGTGAGGCTATGCAGGAGATAATCAAAAAACAGTTCGCCGGACTGTTCATGGCGACAAACCTGCATCAGAAACTCCGCGAGAAAAAGGGTGAGGGTAGCTTTTATGGGTGAAGTATGTAGCGAACGCCAAGGCTGCGACACTCGTGCAGAGAGCGGTTTCATCAATTTGGCTCGAGGTTTCTCCTCCCACTCCACTTCCAGCACAGCCATTGGTTGAAAGATGGTATGCCTTATTTTAGCGCGCGGCGCATGAGAAATGCGCACGACAAAGGAAATTCTGCCATAATTTCGCGCCAGACCTTCCACAATAAGTTGGTCGTCGCGATGTCGAAGTGCGTGAAAAATGAGTATTTCGTCGTGGATAATCATATTTTTCTTCGTCATTCACCCTCAAAAGGGCATTTTTTTCAGTCCAGACAAAGGTACGCTGAAAAGTTGATTTGGGCGAAAATCCCAGAGAAAAAGGGGTGATTTAGGGCGAAAATCAACGAAAACGAGGAAAAATCGACGAAAAACGAAAAAAAATTGGAGAAAGGCTTGGTGGTTTCAGAAAAAGTCTCTACCTTTGCATCGCAATCGGGAAACAACGGCACACTACAAGATGCGACGCTGACCCAAACGCACGGTCCCTTCGTCTATCGGTTAGGACGAGAGATTTTCATTCTCTAAAGAGGAGTTCGACTCTCCTAGGGACTACCAAGTAATCGAAGTGGGGAGTTCTGCAAAGAATTCCCCAATTCTTTTACGTTCGCAATGGCTACGTCTGAAGCAGCACCGTCGTGAGACGTTCTAAATTCCTCCTGCTGAAGAGTGCCGGCAGTCAATTCTAAGTTTTAATCAATCAAACAACTCCATTTCACATGGCAAACCACAAATCATCGGTAAAGAGAATTCGTCAGACCGCCACTCGTCGCTTGCACAATCGTTACTACGCTAAGACTATGCGTAACGCAGTTCGCAAGCTCCGCGCTACTACCGACAAAGCTGTAGCAGTTGAACTTCTTCCTAAAGTACAGAAGATGCTCGATAAGCTCGCTAAGACGAACATCATCCACAAGAACAAGGCCGCTAACATCAAGTCTAGCCTCATGATTCACGTGAGCAAATTGGCTTAAGTTGCCGACTTCTTCAATAGAATTAGAAAGCCACTCCTTTGGGGAGTGGCTTTTTTTTTGTTTTTTCTCTCAACATCTCAGAAACGCTGAGGTTTTGGGGTGCATCTTACCTCACAAGCAAGCTATTTCATCTCACAGGACACAACTCTCATCTCACAAGATACATATTAAACCCCAATCGGTCATTAGACCCTGAACATATTTCATCATCTAATGACCGATTTGACGTTAATTCTCAGAAGGACCTTACATCACTTCACAAAAAGGTCTATCTCCTTCTCACACCTACTTCATAAATCGCGTAGCTGCTTGAGAAATCTGTTCCCGAATGTAATCTTCCAGCTCGGGAGCATCGACAATTTCAATATCTTCGAGGAGCCCCATCACAAAACGCCCCACACCTTTCATCGAACAGAACTCATCTTCCCACAACCAAAGCGAATCGTCTTCTTGCGTCAAGCGACGCTCAGCTTGCGGATACTCATCGAGCAGCACACTCTTTGCCAGCACCCAAGACGCAACGCCACCCTTGTGGTACATTCTCCAGAGAAGTGAAACAAATCAACCAACAGCGGACGATGCTCCTCACGATAACTCCAACGCAAATCCACCAGTTCCACCTCTTCCGCTCGGGAGAGGTTAAAGGTTTTATTCGTGCGCGTACTGATTTCAAAGCACCGCACATCACGATTGCCCGGCAAGAAAGCATAAGGCTCCACATAGCGATCTCTCTTTTGACTGCGCGAAGAACGGTAACCACGCAGCACCACAATGCGTTCCCCCTCGATGGCTTCAAACATCGTGCGAATGTTGCGCCCCGTCACTTCGTCCACATCGGGAGGAATAAACAAGCTCTCACTCGTGGAACGCTCCAATTTTTCGCGCAGCAAACGCGCCTGCACCGAACTATTCGGCACAGCAGTAAGAATCTGTCGAAGCGTGAGCACCTCATCGGGCGTAAAGTGCAAAAACGATGTTACGCGTTTAAGAAAAGGAGCATCAGCGCGCAAACGATAACTATGGCTCTGCCGCTCGAGGGTCAAGCCCACTCGCGGAAAAGTTTCCAACAATCGATACACCCTTCTGGGATGCAGGCGACTGCGTTCTGCCATTTGAGCCACGGTCAAAAACTGACCCTCAGCCAAAATCTCCACTAATTGCAAAGCACGAGTAAAGGGATTCATATTCCATAGCAAGCGAAAAAGAGTAACATTACCATCACAAAGAGCTATACCTCCATCAGGCAGTGCCCCACCGCACGAAGGATTCGGCAAAATAAGCTAAAAAAAATGCAGATAACTCCGTTGTTCCTTCATTTTTACACAGAGTAGAAATTAAAACAAAAGCGAAAGCCGACATAGCATAAGCACTACAAAGCTACGAAAAAAAGAATGAAAATCAAGAGATTGTACCTGCAAAAAGCGGAGTATCTCGGCAGAAAATCGTATCTTTGTAGCGTGTAAAAGCACGACAATGAGCAAACGGACGAGACAACAATGGTGTTGCGCAGTTCTAGGTCAGCCACAGAAGCTCCATGTTTTTTGGAGAAATGCCGACTCTTGCGCAGGATTGATTGGAATCAATATGGCTAACGCGCCCCATCGCTTATTGTTGTTCTCAAGTTTGGTGTTTTTTCTTCCAGAGCAGAGCCAGGTTGCAGTGCTCCCCTCCCCCACTCGGCGGAGAATGTTTGGGTGAAATCGGAGATCATACGCTCCGACATTTTTTTCTTATGGAAAAAAACACCGCAGTTTTTTTCATTTTTTTATCCCCTTTATTCCTTGAAAAGTTTTTTTCAGAACTCGGTTTGCGAGAAGAACTCCTCACCGCGATTAGCGAGATGGGCTACGAAAACCCCACTCCCGTCCAAGAGGCTGTGATTCCCGTCCTCCTCCACACCCCCTCATTCCCAAATACACTTACTCCTGCTGCCAACGACAGCGAACCCACTGCCAACGATGCCCCCATGGACACCGAAGCAGCACCAGTGCTCAACGCTGAAAGTGCAGATGCCACAGACAGCTTTGAAGAAAGCATCGAAGCCGTAACAAACATGGTTACCGATGCCGACTCCAACACCGAAGCCCCAATCGAAAGCAATCGTCACCGCGACGTCATCGCTTTGGCACAAACCGGCACAGGTAAGACCGCAGCTTATGGTCTTCCCGTGTTGCAAAACATCAACCCCAAAGACCGCACCACCCAAGTCGTCATCCTCAGCCCCACGCGCGAACTCTGCCTGCAAATCGCGGATGATCTCAAGGACTACAGCCGCTACATCGATGGTCTCCACGTCGTAGCCGTTTATGGGGGTACAAATATTGAAGGACAAATCCGTCAACTCAAGAAGGGTTGTCAAATCATTGTTGCCACTCCTGGTCGTCTCATCGACTTGATGCACCGCAAGGTTGCACAGCTCCACAGCGTACGCAACATCGTCCTTGACGAAGCCGACGAAATGCTCAATATGGGCTTCACCGACAGCATCGACGAAATCCTTGCCGCCCTCCCCGAAGAGCGTCAGACTCTCCTCTTCTCTGCCACTATGGGACCAGAGATCGAGCGCATCGCCAAGAGCTATCTCAAAGACTACCAAGAGATTGTCGTCGGAAGCCGCAACGAAGGTGCTGAACACGTGAATCACACCTACTATCTCGTCAAGGCACAAGACAAATATGCAGCCCTCAAGCGCGTTGTAGACTACTATCCTCGCATCTATGGCATCATCTTCTGCCGCACGCGCCTAGAAACCCAAGAGGTTGCCAACCAGCTCATCAAAGATGGTTATAGCGCAGAAGCGCTGCACGGCGATTTGGCACAAGCCCAACGCGACTTGACGATGCAGAAGTTTCGCCAACACCGCACCCAACTTCTTGTGGCTACCGACGTTGCGGCTCGTGGACTCGATGTCAACGAACTCACCCACGTCATCAACTACGGTTTGCCCGATGATGTCGAAAACTACACCCACCGCTCTGGCCGCACCGGTCGTGCTGGCAAACGAGGTACGTCTATCTCCATCATCCACATCCGAGAAAAGGGCAAAGTGCGCCTCATCGAACGCGTCATTGGCAAGAAGTTTGAAGTTGGCGTCCTTCCCGAACCTCAAGAGATTTGCAGCAAACAACTCTATAAAGTCATCGACGAACTCGAACATACCGAGGTAGACGAAGAGCAAATCGCACCTTTCCTCCTCGAAGTGATGCACAAACTTGAGTGGTTGAGCAAGGAAGAACTCGTGAAGCGTCTTGTGCAAAACGAGTTTGGTCGCTTCCTCTCCTACTATGCCAATGCTCCCGAAATCGTGCAGCCCACCGACCGCCCCGACAAAAAGGGCGAAGCCGCTGCAGAACGTCGTGCACAGCGCAAAGAGCGCGCCAAACAAGGTGGCGGCGTGCAAGAAGCAGAAGAAGGCTACAAGCGTCTCTTCCTCAATTTTGGTAAGAAAGACAACTTCTTCGCACGTGAAATCATCAACCTCGTCAATCGCTATGTCAAGGGTAAAGTGGAGATTGGTCGCATCGACCTCCTACCCACTTGTTCCTTCTTTGAAGTGCCCGAGGACGATGCCGAATTGGTGAAGGCTAAGATGGCGAAAGCCAAGGTAGGCGAACGTCGTGTGGTGGTAGATGATGCCGACCGCTGCGATGCCGACACCAGCCAACGTCTGCGTGGTCGCGATGGCAAGCGTGGCAAGTCCAACCGCGGTTATGAAAAAAATCAGACCGCAGTTACGAAAAAGTCTGATCGAAGTCGCGAGAAATCCAATCGCTATTCCGAACGTGGTGCCAATTCTTATGGAAAAAGGCAGCCGCAAGTCCGACCGCGGTGGTTACGACGCGAAGCCCTCACGCAAAAAAACAAAGTAAGGGTGGCTACGAGTCTTCCAACAACCGTCAAGACAGTCAATACAAAAAAGACGACTGGATGCAATTTTTCGGTCGATAACTCCTAACAAAGTGGTGAATTTGCTTCGGCATTTTCACCACTTTGATGCTTTTCCGCACGACCTCCCAGCACAAGCCACCCACAAAAGTAGGTACGCTTTGCACCCTTATCTCACAAAAGTAGGTATGTAGAACGCCTAAAAAGTCACTCAAAATAGACATTTCACACCACCGGTGCCCTAGCGATTCGGCACATCTCCACAGAAAGACATCAATAAAATGATGATACTTCATCCCCATCGCCCCGTTTTACACTCCCTTTTGCCACTCTCAAATAGCAAATTAGCGCAATAGTTGAGTTTTTACTCATTAGAACTAATGATTTCACCTTCGCACACCGGAGTCATTACACAAAATCACTGCAAATGAGTATTGTGCAAGGTGCAAAAAGTCCCTACCTTTGCAGTGCAATCTGATAGCAAGGCCGCTTGGTTCATATCAAGCCTGTTGCCCGTCAGAGTAAGAATTTAAATTGTTATGTCTATGTTCGAAAGATGGCCGTCTTCAGTGGAAGATGGCTACTTTCGTTTTTAAGCCAAATCGGTCATTAGACCGTAAAAGTGTTTCTGGTAATGGAAAAGATGACAGGAAGCTAGATTTTCTATAACGAGTAGTACTATTCCTTCTAATGACCTTTTCGAGTTTAGTTCGCGCACGCCACGTTAAGTGGTGGAACTAGTAATTTCACAACAGAAATTGCGCGAAAAGATACAAAATTCTTGTTCCTGTGACTAGGAATCATTATTTTTGCAACTATAGTAGTGCGTTTCCCTCGCGAAACGTCACATTTTTCCGTGCGTTCTCACCGACTCCGATCCTCATTGCTTATTTTGATGGTCTACACCCTTGAGAAACACGGGTCATTCACCCTTTACATCCCACAACACACGCATGAAAAAATTACTCTGCACCCTCGCTTTATTGTCGGCTTTCGGCACTAGTTTCGCACAACGCTTTAACCTCGAAGGAAAAGCTTCACCGAATGTAAAGACCGTATATTATAAAAATCTTCAAGGCTCAGGCATTGATTCACTTAAGGTGGATGCCAACGGACAATTTTCCCTTTCTGGCACCGCAGACAACAAACCCTTTGTCCTTATCACCGAAAAAGAAGGATTTGACAACGCCATCGCTGTTGTGCTCAATGGAGATGTTAGAGTAGACCTCCCCAGCAGCACCGTAAGCGGTACTTCGGAAAACCATCTCCTCAACGAAGCACAACGCAAAATCACCCCTATCGTGCCCCAAGTGTTGGGTTACACACGCGAACTCATGGCACTCAAGCAGGCAGGAAAGACCGAAACTCCTGAGTTCAACAAACTCTATGAGCAATATCTCCAAGATCTCGGCAAAATCTCTTCCATCGTGAAGCAAAGCGTCAAGGACCATCCCGAAGGACTCTACAACGCTGCCCTCGTCTACCAATATCTCGGTGTGATGGAAGAGAGCGACATCAAAGAACTCATGGCTGGTAAACCTGCTTGCTTTGAGACCGACTTGCTCAAACCCATCATGACGCAACTCAACAAGGATGCTGAACTCGAAGCTCTCCGCGCTCCTGGCAAGGACTTCACCGACTTCAAGATGGCTACTCCCACAGGTGCTGTGAAATCGCTTTCTAGCTTTGTCAAGAAAAATAAGCTCACCCTCGTTGACTTCTGGGCATCATGGTGCGGACCTTGCCGCAGAGAAATGCCCCACGTGAAGAAACTCTATGCAGACTTCCACAGCAAGGGATTGGAAATCGTAGGTGTGAGCTTCGACGAAAGCAAAGAAGCTTGGACGGGTGCCATCGCTAGCATGGGACTCAAGTGGCCCCAACTCTCCGACCTCAAAGGCTGGCAAAACGAAGCCGGACAGCTCTACGGCATCCGCAGCATCCCTGCTACGCTCTTGATCGACAAACAAGGTAAAATCGTGGCTTTCGGTCTGCGTGGTGCAGAACTCGAAGCTAAGGTGGCTGAACTCCTCAAATAATCTTGAGAGCCACTTTCCTGATTTCACTAGTTGAACGCTCATTCTTCTCGCTAGAACGACAGACAACTTCTCATTCATCCCACTAAAACTACAAGATGAGACATAAACTCACCCTTCTCTTGCTCACCTTCATCGCCGGCGTGCTCTCCGTAGCAGCACAGGTGAGCTTCAGCGTGTCTTACAAGCGCGTTAGCCCCACTGAAATTGACATTGTCTTCACAGGCAAAATGGAAAGGTTGGCACGTTTATGGCGCGAACATCGGTCCTGGTGGTCCCACTGCTGCCACGTTCGGCACAGACAACCTCAAAGGTGTTCGTCTCGTAGGCAAAATCAAAGAAGGTCCTGGTTTGAAGCACAAACAAGACCCCATCTTCGAAATGCCCGTCACCTACTTTGAAGGCACTGCGCAGTTCACCCAGCGTGTGGAACTCCTCGAAAAGGACTACAGCCTCAAAGGCTATCTCAAATATGGCGCCTGCAACGACGAAAATTGCTTGCCTCCCACCAGCGTAGACTGCTCCGTGAAAGGCACTGACGGTCCTGCGAAGGCCGCTGCCGATGCTGATAAAAAAAAAGCAACAGAAGAGGAAGTAGCAGCAACAAAAGCCGCTGATGTCGATCCCATCGACGGTCTTGTAGACACTATTTCTACGACTGGAGAAAGTGCAGAACAGACACCAGCATTGTCTGCCAACGAAGCTAGTGTAGCCGAACTCGACAGCGCTACGCTCCACAAACTCTACGAGCCCTCTATCGAAGCGCTCAAGGCTTTTGGTGATGGCAATCACTTGAACCAAAGCCTTTGGGTCATCTTCGGACTCGGATTCATCGGCGGTCTCATAGCACTTGCCACTCCCTGCGTGTGGCCCATCATCCCCATGACGGTGAGCTTCTTCCTCAAGCGCAGTGGCGATCGTCGCAAAGCCCTTCGCGATGCCTTCACCTATGGTCTCTCCATTGTGATCATCTACGTGGCTCTTGGTGTCATCGTGACCTCCATCTTCGGAGCCTCAGCTTTGAACGACCTCTCCACCAATGCCATCTTCAATCTTCTCTTCTTCGCCATGCTCGTAGCCTTTGGTGCTTCGTTCTTAGGCGGATTTGAGATTACCCTCCCCTCCAAGTGGAACAACGCCATCGACTCTAAGGCATCCAGCACCACCGGTTTGCTGAGTATCTTCCTCATGGCGTTCACCTTGGCTTTGGTGAGCTTCTCTTGCACCGGTCCCATCATCGGATTCCTTCTCGTGGGTGTCAGCACATCTGGCGGTGGAGTACTCGCTCCCACCATCGGTATGCTCGGTTTCGCCATCGCATTGGCACTCCCCTTCACCCTCTTCGCCCTCTTCCCCACCCTCTTGAAGAAGACCAGCCGTGGCGGTTCGTGGATGAACAAGATCAAAGTGACCCTCGGGTTCTTGGAATTGGCGTTCGCCCTCAAGTTCTTCTCCGTAGCTGACTTGGCTTACGGTTGGCGTTTGCTTGATCGCGAAACTTTCCTTGCCCTTTGGATTGCCCTCTTCGCCCTCTTGGCTTGCTATCTCTTCGGATTTATCAAGTTCCCCCACGACGATGAAACAGAGCGAAAGACTAGCGTGCCTTCCTTCTTCCTGGGCATCGCCTCTCTCGCCTTCGCCATCTACATGATTCCTGGCCTCTGGGGTGCGCCCACCAAGGCTGTCAGCGCCTTTGCTCCTCCCATGAGCACACAGGATTTCAACCTTGACGTGGTGAAGGTAGAAGCCAAATTCACCGACTACGAAAAGGGTATGGCTTATGCTCGCCAAACGGGCAAGCCTGTGCTCCTCGACTTCACCGGGTTTGGCTGTGTCAACTGCCGCAAGATGGAGACCGCTGTGTGGCGCGATGCTCGAGTGCGCGACCTCATCAACAAGGACTACGTGCTCATCTCACTCTATGTCGACGACAAAACGGCACTTCCAGCGCCCATCGAAGTAGAAGAAAATGGTAAAATCACCACGCTCCGCACTGTGGGTGACCGTTGGAGCTATCTCCAACGCAACAAGTTTGGTGCGAATGCTCAACCCTTCTACATTGCCCTCGATGGTGAAGGTCAGCCCTTAGGTCCTAGCCGTAGCTACAACGAGAATATCTCGGAATATGTAGACTTCCTCAACAACGGCATCAAAGCCTACCAAAAGACGGCAGAATAGCGTCCGTCTACTCTTTCCCTTCGAATATATCAGATTGAGTTTGTTTCCCCCATGATTGGACTTTTCCAGTCATGGGGGATTTTTGTACGCACTTCTTTAGAAATTCCTATTGCTCTACCCCCCAATCGGTCATTTCCTGCACTTTGGCTCCCCTTTGCCTTTCTGCTGCCTGCCTCGTCTATCATCCCCCCTAAACATATAGGGGTAGATATGTCCCCAAAGTGAGAAAAATCGGCAAAAAAGTGACGAAAAAATTTTGAGCACAATCGATATTGCTATATCTACTTATCAAAATAAAAACTAAAGTAACACTCTATCGTGCATCAAGTGGTCAAACTCTACATCTAACTGCTTTCTCCCAAAAACGTAGTTTGGCGAAACGCGTTGCTCACGCGCGCACGTACACGCGCCTTCCCTGGGGTTTTGAACAAAAAACCTTCACAACCTTCACACCACCACTCCCAAACCTAGAATTTTAGATTTCTCAACACTCCTGTCATTTCCCCCTCTATTTCACCCCTAAAATGGCGACAAAAAGACAACTTCCAGCGCACACTGTTAAAAAACGTCCGAAAACTATTTGTATATCACTAGCTATAAGGAAGTTACAAAGATTTCTGTGAAGGTTGTGAAAGCAAAAAGTGAGAAATTGCTGTAGTGTGCGCGCACGCGCCCGCGTGAGAGGGCAATTTTCACAAATTGTCAGACTTTGTCTTTTACTCTCTGTCTTTATCCTGCTCCAAAACGTCGGAGGTTTTTGAAATTTCGTGGGAGATTTCTCAAAAAACGTGGGAGATTTTCCAAATTTTCTCCGACGTTTTTCAGAAAACGTTGGAGTTTTTCTTCATTTTCTCCAACAGTTTGACGCCATGTTTCGAGAAAATCTCCTAACAATGTTGATGTCCCTTAGACTCTCCACCTAGACGTTCTGCACTGATTCTTTCTAAAAAAAAGAGCAAGACAATCATTATTTAAGCTGAAAAGATTATCTTTGCCTTGGAGACTTTATCAAACACCTAAAGGTGATACTGCAAAAACGAATTTTGCAACACCTCCCCCAAAAAAACCTTGCAGAAAAACGGATTTACCATGAAAAAGAAATTCATCTTTTTAGCTATTAACTTCATCTTTTCGTTGTGGCTTTATGGACAATCTCAGGATAGCATAGCGCACACTCTACTGGTGGTAGACTATGACTATACCTGTCATACCCTCAACGCTCAGGGGAAAAAAGTCGAAGTGAAATATGGGCTTACGACCCAAATAGCTCAACACCTAGCTTGCACCATGGGCTACAAGCGGCACAAGGGTGAGAACGACAAAAGTGAACAATTGCTGTATGTACCCACCACTTGGCAAAACTACCCGCAAGGACAAATGACCTCGGTGGAAACTATCCCTCCTTACCAATATCTTACTACTGAAAAGATGCCATCCATGAAGTGGCAGCTTCTTGCTGATCGCGACACGATTTGTGGCTACATTTGCCAAAGCTGAAGCCCAATATGGAGGAAGAAAGTGGGTGGCATGGTTTGCAGAGCAACTCCCCAGCCATTTCGGACCTTGGCGACTCCAAGGACTACCAGGATTGATTTTGCGGGCTGTGTCGGACGATGGTATTCATCATTTTGAGTGTCGTAAGGTAGAGGCTGTCAAGGAGAAGATGAGCTATATTGTGCCAGAACGCAGCATCAAATGTGGGCGCAACAAATTTGTCAAACTGCGCAATCGATTGTTTGGCAACCCGAATTATCTTAGCAACCCAGCTTACTACATCAAAGCAGAAGAAATAGAAAGTATTACGGTTATGAATGGTACTATGATGATCGGTACTTTGCCCATAGACATGAAACCTGCCCAATTTCAACCTCTAGACTTCTGATTAGGTACGATGCAAAGACTCTTGTTGGTGATACTCTTGACTTTGAGTCAATTCACAGCTTTTGCTCAGACCCTCCCCACAAGTATAAAGGGGGTTGTACGCTGCGGGAAAACTCCTGTGGAAGGAAGCATCGTAGCGCTGCTTCAACCTTCTGACTCATCGGTCGTAGCCTATGCAATGACCAATAAACAAGGATTCTATCAACTACAAACGACAACCTCGCTCAGTGAACTCTTGATTAAGGTGACAGGATTTGGCATTAAGCGACAGCTGTCTCCCATAAAAAACCAGACACAAACTTTCGATTTTTCAGTCGAGAAAGAGGACGTCAAGTTGCGAGAAGCAGTGGTGAAATCGCAAAAAATATGGGGTAATCGAGATACTCTCAACTATCTAGTTTCGGCTTATCTCAAGGACTATGATCGAACAATCGCTGATGTGCTCCGCAAGCTGCCAGGCATCACCATAGAAGACAATGGCAATATAAAATACCAAGGCACTCCCATCAACCATTTCTACATTGAAAATCTAGATATGCTGCAAGGTCGTTACAACCTTGCTACACAAAGCATCAAGGCAGAAGATGTGGCGACGGTACAGGTGTTGGAGAATCACGAACATGCTCATGCTCTACAAGATCAAATGCCCTCTGCGAATGCAGCCATCAACCTAAAACTCAAGAATAAAGCCAAAGGCATTTGGAGCCAATCGGTCGAAGTAGGGAGTGGTGCATACGCTGAGGGAATGCTGTGGAAGGGAACCGCACGAGCTATGTACTTTGGCAAAGCTCAGCAACACCTCTTGCAATACAGCGGCGACAACATGGGCAATGGACTCGATGCTGCATTAGCGCACTATGGGATTTCAGCTAGCACTAACCGGCACATGATGGATTTGGTGAAACACGCTACCCCTGCTATTGGTAATAGCTGGTTTGGTTACCAACATGGGCTACATCTCAACAATCTGGCAAAGCTCACAGACAGTGCAACCATCAATTATAATTTCAATTATAGCTACAACCTATCGAGAGGGAGCTCTTTCGCACAAACTCGGTATCTATTGCCTGATGCCTCACAGTTGTTGCTCCGTGAAAACATAGCCGACCGCACGCACACAAACACGGCTGATCTACAACTCACCTACGAGAAGAACCTCCAACGCAACTTTCTCTATAACTCGTTCTCCTTGTTAGGACAATGGGAAGAAGGGAAAGGGGATATTCTGTCAGAGTATCGAAATTCTCTGGCACTGTCTCTAGGAACTCAGAAAGCTACGGCTATCCAACAAGCGCTGCACTATCGATCACTTGGGCTGCTCAATCGCACACGATGGGTGCATCGCACCTCTAAGGGAAGAGGATTTGAATGGAACTCCACCCAGAGCTTTTCATCATCTCCTCAGGCACTCAGCATCGGTGGCGACATGCGGGCAAGACAGGACGTGGATTTAACCACAATTTCCACGTCAAACAAAGTGGAACTACTACAAAACCTCCGCACCCGAAATTGGACATTTTCTGGGACAGCGCATTTTGATGCAACCTATACGGCAGCCACCACTTCTCTATCACACCCCGATGCGCTCATCGCTCCTCATGGACACTTGACTCACTTACAGACCATCGTGGGTATTGGACCAGTGCTCAACTACACCAAAGGGAGCTTTCAATCTACGCTGAGACTTCCCTTTACTTTTCACTACACGGCTTAGACAATAACCAGATTGTCGAAGAAATCACTGATGCACATCGTCTGCAAGCAAGATTTCTACCTTCATGGTCATTGTTATGGAAGGTTACGAACGAGACGACTTTCAACGCGAAAGCGGATTATGCTGCGCAAGAAACGAGTTGGGATAGATTATTGACCGCCAATGTGATGCAGAATTATAAGAATTTGTCTCGCTATCGTGCACTACTCCACGACAACCACAAGGCAAGTGCACAGTTTGACATGGCTTATAAAGATCTTTTCAATGGTTTCTTTGCCCATCTCAAGGGAAACTGGAATCGCATGTGGAGCAACATCGCCTATGGCACTACTTTAGATGCGCAGGCGCACACGGTGGTTGAAGCTGCCTACAGACCTAATCATAGCCATCAATACTCAATTACGGCTTATGGGCGCAAAGATATAGATTGGCAAACGCTACAATGCGAACTATCAGCTACTGGCGGTCGAGGAGAAAGGGAAATGCTACTGCAATCATCGCTCCTCACTTACCACACCACCCATTATGTGCTGAGAGGTGCGCTCAGTTTTGACCTCTTCAATGGCTGTCGTATGGACTACAATGCCACATGGCAACACCATCGTTCGAAGACTACTCTGCACACCTTCACTACTAGTGATTTAGAACAACGCGCAAACCTCCATCTGAGGCTTTGGCCTTCGCGCATGTTTCTAAAGCTACACATGAGTCATACACATAATAATCATTTAGGAACTGAGCAGAAAGACTTTTATTTTATAGGAGGAGAACTGAAATTTAAGCTATCTAAGGGGATAGAACTACAACTCAATGGAGATAATCTCTCTAACACGCGCTCACTGATTACGCATTCGCTTGAGGAACTAGAAGAAGTTCACACGATTTATCATCTCCGTCCATTGTCCATCTCCCTCACTGCTCACATCAATCTTTAGGCAAAAACGACCACTCAAAATATATCGAACTGGACTATTGTAAAACTCTAGAACTCCAAATATACGCTGTTGAGAGGAGTTTATACTTCTGATTGCTTCATAAATAAGGTAATACAGGATAAAATATGCCCCCAAAAGTCATTATAACTTTTGAGGGCATTTTACTATCAATTCATAAGATAGTGTTGCACTTGATGGTTGACTCTACGTGTGGAATCAAATTGCTCCATGATTGAAAATAATCTCCAAAAAGGAGTGAATCTTTTAGATTTAATTTGTATCTTCGCCATGTCTATCGTCGGATTCTCTTATTTTTTTGCAACACTAAGATAAGTGAACATTCTGACACGGCAAAATATTGAGCAACCTTTTGTTGCTCAGGCACTTAAAAACCTTTATTTATAATAGTGTTGCGAAATTAAGGTTACTATATTTGTGCCACATTACTCAGGTTAAAGAAGGATTACCGACTTAAAAGGTAGCCTTTGTAGTGGCATTACTCTCAAACTACAAAACTTACTTATTAATAAATGATGAAAAAGCAAGTGCTCGTCCTCGGACTAACACTACTTTGCCCCATGTTGGCTAGTGGTCAAGAGGACAAAAAACAAGACAATTTGTCAGAGATTGTTGTCGTAGCGAATCGTATCCCTGAAGTCAAGCAGAACTCCGCTACAAGTATCAACATTATTACATCAAAGGAGCTACAAGACATTAGTCGTTTCCTCCCAGATATGCCCTCTATCATCGGGTATCTCGTTCCGGGGGCTGCTCCTGCGAGCAACGTTGTAAACGAACGAACAAATACCCTACGAGGTAGAAGTGTACTTGTACTTATCGATGGTATTCCCCAGTCTACACCGCTCAGACTATCAAGTCGTGACCTTAGATCAATAGATCCAGCCGCTGTAGAGCGTGTCGAAATCATCAAGGGTGCAACAGCCATTTATGGTAATGGTGCTAATGGCGGTATCATTAACATTGTAACGAAGAAGAACGCTGCACACAAATCTTTCGGAGGTGAAACAAGTCTAGCAGTCTCTGACCATGCTCTGCACAACAACACGCCCAATACACACGGCTACAGAGTTAATCAGCAACTTTACGGCAACTTAGGCAAGCTTACTTACCTCGTTAATGCCTCTCTCGCGCAGACCGGTAGTAGCGTAGATGCCGATGGACAATATCTTTCGCCAAGACAAGGCTTAGAGATACACGTGCGTACAATACCCTCGTCAAGCTTGGTTACTCTTTCAGCGATAAGACTAGCCTTGAGCTAATGTATAATCTATACAAGTCAAAACAGAATAGCTTGCTCATCGCTTCGGGAGGTAAGTATCTTGAAAGTCCCCGCATCGGTGTACGTGGCGAGCAACCTAAAGAAGCTATTCCTGAAGGTGTTGACTACAATCATAATGCCTACCTTAAGCTAACAAGTAGAGATATTTTCAAGTACACGGACTTCGAAGCCTCTCTTCAAGCTCGTAGTCTCAAGGTTGTCTATGACTATCGCACTGTTAACCCTCAGAAAAATTCTCGTTGGGAAGGAAAGAGCGGACAGGCTACAATCGTTTCTGACCAAGTGGGTCTTCGCTCTCAGTTCCTCTCTCGCATACCTTTCAGCGAAAATATTGCATCTCAATTCCTTTATGGAGTAGACTTTACTATTGACCGCACAAGCCAACCTCTTGTAGACGGTCGCTATTGGGTTCCTGAGATGACGGCTTATAACCCTGCCGTATTCCTTCAATCTAAAATTTCGCTCGCCAATAGCCTAAACATCAAGGGCGGATTGAGATATGACCACATCACTGTTAAGGTTCCTACTTATAACGTTCTTGTGAACAAGCCTACCGATGCTCCCATACGTGTTACTGGTAAAGACCTTCAGTACAACAATCTGAGCTTCAATGTAGGCTTATCTTACAATAGATACAAGGCATTCCAACCCTTCATTGCTTATTCAGAAGGCTTCGCCATCTACGATTTGGGACGTGGTGCCGTACGTGATGCCAAGACTTCTGATGCACTCAACAAAATTGAGACTGAACCTGTGCGCACACACAACTACGAAGCGGGGTTCTATTCAAACTTTAAGAACTTCATAGGCGAAAATACAGAACTCGAACTGCAAGGAGCAGCCTTCTACACTTATGCTGCTCTCGGAAGCGACCTTATTTCTCGCAATGGATTTTGGGTTGTAGACCGCTCTCCTCAGAAGGTATACGGCTTTGAACTCAGTGCTAATGCTACGCTCAGTAAAAAGCTCCAATTAGGAACAGCCTTTACTTGGTTTGAGGGAAAAAAGCAAGAAAATGGCTCTTGGGACCACTATATGAGTGGACTATCTATCCCTCCTGCTAAGCTCACAGCCTCTCTAACCTATCGTCCAACCAAGAATACATTCTTACGTCTGCACCTCATCAACACAGGTAGTAGAGACCGCTTTGAGATGAAAGCTGGCAAGAATGGGGTACGCACTTACGACGAAGGTGAAGGAAGAGTAGAGCCTGTAACACTCGTAAACCTCAACGCAGGACTTAACCTAGGTAAGATGACTTACGGCATAGGCGTTGAGAACCTATTCAACAACAACTATTACACTGTTCAGTCTCAGCTTATTGCTCGTGATGCTGAATATGTAAGAGGTAATGGGCGCATCGTAACGCTCTCAGGAACTTATCGTTTCTAGGACGATACGAACTTCGACAAACGAGAGGGTCCGTGTTCAAATCATTTGGACACGGACCCTCCTTTATTTTATTATAAACCTCAATTCGGTTTAAGGTCAGGAAAAGCAAAAGTGGAACCGCCACTCGTGGCATACATTCCACAAAACGGGCTATTGTCCGAAAAACTTACACACTTTTTCGGACAATACCAGTTCCTTATCCCAAATTGGGGTGTCTAATGACTGATTTGGGTTCATCTCGTCCATAGGACAAACCTCCTATAACGCAAACAACGCAGCTCCAAAAAGGAGCTGCGTTGCTACTTAGAAACAAATAACATTATAAATGCTATGGGGTTAGCCTAATTTGGCGCGGAGATTCTTGAGCATATCTGTCGTCATGGTGTCGAGATCGAACTGGGGTTTCCAGTCCCATTCTGCACGAGCGGCAGAATCATCGAGGCTGTTGGGCCATGAGTTGGCTATAGATTGCTTGAGCGCATCCACTTGGTATTCCATTTCAAATCCAGGCACTTGCTTTTGGATAGCAGCGAGGATTTGGTTAGGGTTCAAAGCTCATGGCTGCGATGTTGAAGCTATTGCGGTGAATAAGACGGTCGGGGTTGGCTTCCATGAGTTGTACGCAAGCATTCAAAGCATCGGGCATATACATCATGTCCATGTAGGTGCCAGCACCGATGGGGCAGATAAACTTTTCGCCCTTCACAGCAGAATAGTAGATGTCTACTGCATAGTCTGTGGTGCCACCTCCGGGAGGAGTGACGTAGGAAATAAGTCCAGGGAAACGCACCGAGCGAGTGTCAACGCCATACTTGCGGAAATAGTAGTCAGAGAGCAACTCAGTGGTCACCTTGGTGACACCATAGATGCTACGTGGACGCTGGATGGTGTCTTGGGGAGTGTTATCGGCAGGAGTTTCAGGACCGAAGCAAGCGATGGAAGAGGGAGTGAAGACCGAGCAACCGTTTTGGCGTGCCACTTCAAGCACATTCCAAAGACCATCAACACCGATTTTCCAAGCTAATTGAGGTTTGCCTTCTGCAACGACAGAAAGGAGGGCAGCGAGGTTGAACATGGCATCAATCTGATACTTCTTCACCACAGCATCCAAGCAGGCAGCGTCAGTGACGTCGCAGATGGCTGCAGGACCTGATTCGAGGAGGACACCTTGGGGCTCAGCACCCTTGATGTAGCCACACACCACAGCATCATTGCCATAGATGCTGCGCAGTTTCATGGTGAGTTCTGAGCCTATTTGCCCAGTGGCACCGATGACCAAAATCTTTTTCATTGAAATGGATAAGAGATAAACGTGAGAAGGTTATGAGTGACTGTCGTACCTCCTGCCTAAAATGCACAGAAGGAGCGGCGAAGTTATCAATTTTGCAAAGGCAAAGTTACAGCTTGCCTATAGATATACAAAAGAAAATACGGCATTTTTTTTCAGAAAACCACCCTTTCTTAGGAAATATGCAGGATTTATGCAGGAGAAGGTCGGTTTTGTCGTAAAAACGGCAATGCATGCAATATTTTCACGCGAAGAGGGGTGGATATCTAGAGATTTTCACTACCTTTGTCGCATCATTTAATCAACCCATGCGACGGAGTGTTCCGCCCAATCTCAAACTATGTACGGTAAATTTCAGCAACACCTCCAATCTGAGCTAGCTGCTATCCGCGAAGCTGGCCTCTACAAGAACGAACGTCTCATCGAAGGACCTCAACAAGCCGAGATCAACGTGGGCGGAAAGACAGTGCTCAACTTCTGTGCCAACAACTATCTTGGACTTTCCAATCATCCTCGCCTCATTCAGGCTGCCAAGGATGCAATGGACGCCCGTGGTTATGGTATGTCTTCTGTGCGCTTCATCTGCGGCACGCAAGATATGCACAAAGAACTCGAAGCTGCCGTTTCTCGCTTCTTCAAGACTGACGATGCTATCCTCTATGCTGCTTGCTTCGACGCAAACGGTGGTGTGTTTGAACCGCTGCTCACGGCAGAAGATGCCATCATCTCCGACGCACTCAACCACGCTTCTATCATCGACGGTGTGCGCCTTTGCAAAGCTAAGCGCTATCGCTATGCCAACGCTGACATGGAAGACCTCGAACGCCAACTCCAAGCTGCGCAAGAGCAACGCTTCCGCATCATCGTGACTGACGGTGTGTTCTCCATGGATGGTAATGTGGCACCAGTAGACAAGATTTGCGACCTCGCAGAAAAATATGACGCGCTGGTGATGGTAGACGAAAGTCACTCTGCTGGTGTCGTTGGTGCGACTGGTCGTGGTGTTTCAGAATTCTTCAACACCTACGGACGTGTAGACATCTACACTGGCACACTCGGTAAGGCATTTGGTGGTGCTGTGGGTGGTTTCACCACTGCACGCCAAGAAATCATCGATATGCTCCGCCAACGCAGCCGTCCTTACCTCTTCTCTAACTCTATTCCCCCTTCAGTGGTGGGCGCTGGCATCGAAATGTTCAAGATTCTCGATGAAAGCAACGAAATTCACGACCGCCTCGTAGAAAATGTGGAATATTTCCGCACGAAGATGTTGGCTGCTGGCTTCGACATCAAACCAACACAAAGTGCTATTTGCGCAGTGATGCTCTACGATGCGAAACTCTCTCAAGACTACGCAGCTCGCTTGCAAGACGAGGGCATCTACGTGACTGGTTTCTACTATCCCGTAGTGCCTAAGGGCGAAGCACGCATCCGTGTGCAGATTTCTGCTGGTCACACTCGCGAACACCTCGATCGCTGCATCGAGGCTTCGTAAAGGTGGGCAAAGAACTCGGTGTGTTGAAGTAAATCATCGCTATCAACGCGGAGAAGAACGATTTTTCTTCTCATTTGCTACAATTATTCAGCCCAGTAACCGTTTTGTTACTGGGCTGAATGCTATTCTATCCTCGAAGTTCCCCTACTCCAGGCGGCTCGATGATTACTCAAAATCCTATTATGTCTGATTCCACTTCCCAACAACGTGACGAAATGTCTCAAAATCCTGAGGAAAAAAGTCATCTTCGTGACGAAGCCTCCATCGCTCGCGTACTCAAGTACACGGGACTCTTTGGTGGTGTGCAAGTGATTTATGCACTCATCGCGATTGTGCGCAATAAAATCACAGCTGTGCTCTTGGGACTCACCGGAATGGGACTCATTGAGAACTACAATCGCACGGCAGAATTTCTTGGGGCGAGCACCAACCTCGGCATTGCCTTTAGCGCAGTACAACATCTGGCGCGCCTGCACAGTGCTGGGCACACACGTGCCATCCAATATTACGCCACACTCGTGCGCAGTTGGGCCATGCTCTCTGCATGTCTAGTTTTGTGGTGACGCTCTTCTTTGCTCCCTTAGCCTCTGCCCTCTTGTGGGACGACTGGCGCAATGTGCTTAGCATCGCAGCCGTGGCGCCCATCGTGGCATTGAGTGCACTGAGTGGGGGTGAAATGGCAATTCTCAAAGGGCTGGGCCGCGTGAAAAGCATCGCCTTACTCTCCCTCCTCACAGCCTTGGCAACGCTCCTCATCACCACAGCCGCTTATCTGCTGTGGGGCTTGTCGGGGGTGCTTCCTGCACTCTGTCTCTCTGCTTTGGGGCAACTACTCCTGACACTCCACATGAGCCATCGTGTAGTGCCCTACCGCGTGCAGTTGCGCTCGTGGAGTTTCTTGAAACGGGGATGGAAAATCGTACAACTCGGACTCGCCTATGCCATTGCAGGCTTCATCATGATGGGTGGCGAGTGGATAGTACGCATTATCATCATGAGATTTTCGCCCTTCACCGAACCTATACAAAGACTAGAGGCGGTGGGCATCTATGCTGCTGGCTTTGCACTCACAGTTTCTTACTCACGCTTGCTCTTTACGGCAATGGATGCCGACTATTTTCCGCGCCTTTCTGCCGCTACCATCGATCGTACGCATCAAAATATAGCCGTCAACCGACAGATTGACGTACTGGTGCAGTTGGCTACTCCTAGCATCCTGCTCTTTGCTGCCTTGCTTCCTTGGCTCGTCCGCCTACTCTATAGTTCAGCCTTTGCCACCGCGGCAACCATGGCTCACTATGCCCTACCCTATCTCTTTTTCAAAGCCATTGCCGTGCCCATCGGTTATCTGGCACTAGCGCATGCCCGCAGCCGCCTCTACCTCTTAGTAGAAAGCTCCTACACCCTTTTCTTTGTTACCTCGATGGCGATTTGCTATACCCTTTGGAGCTATGCCGGCGCCGGCGCAGCACTCTCGATTGCCGACGCTCTTTATCTGGTGGTGACTTGGGCGATTTATGCCCATAAATTCGGTTTTTCGATGTCGCGCGACACCCTTCAGCGCACACTCGTCCAGAGTGGTTTCCTTTTCGCGGGATGGTTTTCACTGGGATTAGATGTCCCCTTCCTTCGCTATGGTTTCGGAACACTGTTTTTTGCGATTTCTTGGGCTTATTCCCTGCGTTTCTTGCTCCATTCTACGGGCTTTTTTGCCCGCTTCTCCGCGCGCTTTCGCAAGAATTCATAACATTCCATCGAGCACGACAAAGTTATCCATTATCGCATAAGACAGACAACGATTAAAATCAAAAGTTTTCCAAATAAAATCATAATGCACTGATTTTTCAATACACATCAATAAATCACGCCTTCTAAAAAGTTTTCCATTTTGAAAACCTATTGATTTCTAAGCACTTCCAAAAAGGAAAGAGATTTTTTTGTTGAAATTTAGTCTGCAAAATAGTTGGAGAATTCAAAAATTCCCCTTACTTTTGCCATGAAAAATCCACGCAAAGAGGAAATTCTATCCACAGTAATCTCAAAAAGTCTGATTCTCTCCTAATCTACGGCCAAGGTCGTATGCAATCAGCTTGCTCCTACCTGGTATAACGACAATCTTTTTTTTTTTATCTCTAGCTCCTGCCATGTACTCTCTCCCTCACACCATCACCAAGCGCAATGGGAAGCCTGAGGCTTTCTCACTCGACAAAATCAAAAACGCGATTCTCAAAGCAGCTGCCGCAACTGGCACCTCACTCAGCGCCACACAAATGGAAGGGCTCATTCGTCGTTTGCTCTTCACCGACAACATGAGTGTAGAGGAAATTCAGAACCAAGTGGAAATGGCTCTCATGGCTGAGGGCTTCTTCGCCACTGCAAAGGCATTTATCGTTTATCGCAATCAGCACACTGAAGATCGCCAAACATTGCAAAAACTCCGCTTCTTGGTGGACTACTGCAACGCCGCCAATGCAGCTACTGGCTCTAAGTTCGATTCTAACGCCAATGTAGAAAACAAGAACCTGGCGACCCTCATCGGAGAAATTCCCAAGGGCGACTTCATCCGCCTCAACCGTCGTTTGCTCTGCGACCGTCTCAAAGAAATGTATGGCAAGGAGGCTGCAGATCGTTACCTCGACTTGCTCAACCACCACTTCATCTACAAGAACGACGAAACGTCTTTGGCGAACTACTGTGCCTCTATCACGATGTACCCCTGGTTGCTTAACGGCACGAAGTCCATCGGTGGTAATTCCTCTGCACCTACCAATCTGAAATCTTTCTGCGGCGGATTTATCAACATGGTCTTCATCGTAAGTTCCATGCTCAGCGGCGCAATTGCAACTGTGGAGTTCTTGATGTATATGAGCCACTTCCTCGAAAAGGAATATGGCGAAAACTACCATCTCCGCGCAGAAGAAGTGGTGGATCTCTCACAGCGTCATCGCACCCTCGACAAGGTCATCACAGACTGCTTTGAGCAAATCGTCTACTCTATCAACCAACCAACGGGCGCACGCAATTTCCAGTCTGTATTCTGGAACATCTCCTACTACGACCGTCCTTATTTTGAATCGCTCTTTGGAGAATTCATCTTCCCCGACGGCTCTCGTCCTCACTGGGAACCACTCTCATGGTTGCAAAAACGCTTCATGAACTGGTTTAATGCTGAACGCACGAAGACCGTTTTGACTTTCCCTGTGGAAACGATGGCACTGCTCTGCAAAGACGGCGATGTAATCGACAAAGAATATGGCGATTTCACCGCAGAAATGTATGCGAAGGGACACTCTTTCTTCACCTATATGAGCGACAACGCCGACTCTCTCGCTAGCTGCTGCCGCCTGCGCAACGAAATCCAAGACAATGGTTTCTCCTACTCTCTCGGAGCGGGTGGTGTGAGCACAGGTTCTAAGTCAGTGCTCACCGTCAACATCAACCGTTGTGTGCAACAAGCCACACGCGAAGGTCGCGACTATGTGGAATATCTCGACAGCATCATCGACCTCATGCACAAGGTGCAGATGGCATACAATGCCAACCTCGACTGGATGCGCGAGCGTGGCTTGCTCCCCCCCTATTCGACGCTGGCTACATCAACATCAAGCGCCAATATCTCACCATCGGTGTGAATGGCATTGTGGAAGCTGCAGAAAGTTTGGGCATCACCATCAGCGACAACGAGGAGTATGCTAACTTTGTGGAACGCATCCTCTCGCTCATCGAGCACTACAACAAGAAATACCGCACGAAAGACTTGCTCTTCAACTGCGAAATGATTCCTGCCGAAAACGTAGGCGTGAAGCATGCACGTTGGGACCGCGAAGATGGCTACTATGTGCCTCGCGATTGCTACAACAGCTACTTCTATGTGGTAGAAAACAAGAACATCGACCCCATCGAGAAGTTCCGCCTCCACGGGCGTCGCTACATCGACCACCTCACCGGCGGAAGTGCACTGCACTGCAACCTCGAGGAGCATCTTTCCCAAGCGCAATACCGTCATCTCCTCCGCGTTGCCGCACAAGAGGGCTGCAATTATTTCACGTTCAACATCCCCAATACGCTCTGCAACAGTTGCGGACACATCGACAAGCGTTATCTCTCGAAGTGCCCACACTGCGAAAGCCAAGATGTGGACTACCTCACTCGCATCATTGGTTATCTCAAACGTGTGTCCAACTTCTCTATCGACCGCCAGCGCGAAGCCGAACGCAGATATTATGCGGTGATGCCTAAGAAATAATTGACCTGTCGTGAAAGACTACTCTTCCTCATCTCACGATGAAGGAATTGAGTTCCCCAACAAATAAGCCGCGCTCTTTCCTAGCGCGGCTTATTGTATAGGAGGACCAGCCTTTTGCCTTGGCAAATCTTCCACCTTTCTCAGACCTCCCACCCTTTTGCTGGGCTCACCTCTCGCAGTTTCCCCAATATCAGATGCTCAAATACGTCAATCACGACATCGTTTTCCAAGAATTTCCCGACGAAGTCACCCTTGCCATCAATCTCTCGCGATGTCCTTGTGCTTGCCCTGGATGTCACAGCACTTATCTGTGGGGAGATAATGGCGAAGAACTCACGCTCGACCGTCTGCGTGCCTTAGCTGAACACTATGGCACCACTATCACCTGTCTTTCGCTCATGGGAGGCGACAACGACCCACGAAGTGTTTTGGAATTCCTAGCCACGATTCGTGAAGAATACCCTCATCTCCATACAGGATGGTACAGCGGTCGCGACCAACTGCCTCTTTTCTTCTCGGAATATACTCCTCCCACCTACGTTAAGATAGGAGCTTGGCGAGCAGAATTGGGACCTTTGAGCAGTAGTTCCACCAACCAACGACTGTATCGCTATGACATAAACGGTAAAAGCGAAGACATCACCCACCGATTTTGGAAAAAATGAGCAGAAGTATCCCTATGTGAGTGGAGATAAATGGTCTATTCTCTCACCACTCGACGCACACGCTAACCAACAAACGGAAAAAGACAAGCGATGCTTGAAGAAGTTGGCATCTGGAATCCTATCCAGACCTCATCTTCAAGCATCGCTTGTTTGCGCCTTGTTGTAGAATAGCGTTCTACTTCTCAGTGTGCCACTTGCAATAAGGGACTTTGGTGAGCTGACTATTATAGTAACGTCTGTCGCCCGTCACTTCTTGCCCTAACCAATCGGGCTTTTCAAAAATTGCATCGGCAGTGGGAAGTTCGATTTCTGCTACTACCAAACCCGCATTGTCGCCATGGAACTCATCAACTTCAAAGGTAAATTCGCCACACGGCACGAGCCAGCGCGTCTTGTCGATGATTCCTGGCAAACACAAGGGAAGGAGCAATTCGACCTCTTCGAGAGTGATTTCTTTTTCCCACTCCAAGCGCGAAAGACCATTGTCGGTGGAAGCGCCTTTGATGGTAAGGAAACCACGATCTCCCCAGCGACGGATGCGCACGGTGCGACCAGTGTCTACCGAAAGATAGCCTTGTGTGATGCGTACTTGGCGAGTGGCAGCGGACTGATAGTCACCAACCACTAAAAATTTTCGTTCTATTTCGAGAGCCATAAGCAGAAATAATCATGTAGTCAAAAAGAAAGGGGCAGAATGAGAGAGAAACCGCTTACCTTTTACATCGCGCGCAAGCGTACGCAAGAGGGCGTTTATTCCACGAAACAAACCGCTCCTTCCCGGCAACTATCCGCAATGGATGTGACGATGAAGGAGCAGTTGCATATTACTCTGGATTTTCCGCAAATTCCATGAGGTACGCTTTGATGAAACCGTCGATTTTGCCATCCATCACACCATTCACATCCGAAGTTTGGAAGTTGGTGCGGTGGTCTTTCACACGGCGATCATCGAAGACATAGGAGCGAATTTGCGAGCCCCATTCGATTTTCTTCTTACCAGCTTCAATCTTGGCTTGCGCTGCCTTGCGCTTTTGCAGTTCGCGGTCGTAGAGTTGAGAGCGGAGCAAACGCATCGCATTCTCGCGGTTTTCCAACTGCTTACGACTCTCGGTGTTTCGATGAGGATTTCTTCCTCTTCGCCCGTTTCGGGGTCGACATATTGATAGCGCAGACGCACACCGGTCTCCACCTTATTGACGTTCTGACCACCAGCACCACCAGAACGGAAGAGGTCCCAACTGATTTTGGAGGGATCTACATAAACTTCAATCGTGTCGTCCACCAAGGGGGTGACGAAAACAGAGGCAAAGGAGGTCATGCGCTTGCCTTGGGCATTGTAGGGACTCACACGCACCAAACGGTGCACACCATTTTCGCTCTTGAGGAAGCCATAAGCCATATCGCCTTCCACCTCGAAAGTCACGGTCTTGATGCCAGCTTCATCGCCATCTTGAAGGTTGGCGATGGTGGTTTTGTAGCCATTCGCCTCAGCATAGCGGAGATACATGCGCATGAGCATAGAAGCCCAGTCTTGCGCCTCTGTGCCGCCAGCACCAGAATTGATTTTGACGACGCACGACATCGCATCTTCCTCTTGGCGAAGCATATTCTTCAACTCCAAATCTTCGATAGACGTCAGCGCACGAGTGTAAGCCTCATCCACTTCCTCTTCAGTCACCATCTCGTCTTTGTAGAACTCAAAAGCCAACTGCAATTCATCTGTCATAGACTTAGCTTCTTTGTAGCCATTGATCCACTTTTCTAGCCCTTTCACGAGCTTCATTTGTTCCTCAGCGCGAGCGCGGTCGTCCCAAAACGATGGGTCTTGGGTACGAATTTGCTCCTCGGAAAGCTGCATCGTCTTAGCGTCGATGTCGAGATAGCGATGGAGCTGCTCCACACGGTCTTGGAGAGCTTTGAGTTGTTCTGCAGTGATCATGCAATATCTTGTGCCAATTGTCGCTGCAAAGGTAAAGAGTTCTCCCTTGCAGCGACAAAGATTAGGTTTGAAATTATTGAGCTTGAATGAGCTGAATGAGTTGTTCGAGCGACACTTGTTGCTGTTCGCCCGTAGTCATATTCTTGAGCGCGATGAGATTTTGCTCCATTTCGCTTTCTCCCACGAGAGCGACGAAGGGGATTTGACGAGCGTTGGCATAGTTCATCTGTTTCTTCATCTTCGTTGCATCGGGGAACACCTCGGTGGCAATGCCTGCTTCGCGAGTAGCGCGTGCCAACTTCAAGCAGTGTGCTGCTTCCTTTTCACCGAAATTGATGAAGAGAAGGTCGACACTTGCTGCGGTGGTAGCAGGATAGAGTTCGAGCTGATTGAGTACATCGTAGATGCGGTCGGCACCAAAAGAGATGCCCACGCCAGAAAGTCCGGGAAGACCGAAGATGCCCGTGAGGTTGTCGTAGCGACCACCGCCCGTGATAGAACCGATTTCTACGTCAAGCGCTTTCACCTCAAAGATGCAACCGGTGTAGTAGTTCAAACCGCGGGCAAGGGTGAGATCGAGTTCGAGGACATTTTTTTCAAAGAACCGTCAAGTGCATTGAGCACAAACTCGAGTTCATCGCAACCCTTCAAGCCCACTTCGCTCGCAGCTAACACTTGGCGCATGGTAGCGATTTTCTCTGTATTTGAGCCAGAGAGAGAAATGATGGGCTGGAGTGTTTCCACTTGTGCGGCAGAGAGTCCGGCAGCCTTCAATTCTTCATTCACCTTGTCAAGACCAATCTTGTCGAGTTTGTCGATGGCTACAGTAATATCAATGATTTATCGGCTGCACCTAGCACTTCTGCTATACCCGTGAGGAGCTTGCGGTTGTTGATTTTAATGGCAACACGGATACCGAAGCGCGTGAACACTTCATCCACAATCTGCATCAATTCCACCTCGTTGAGGAGAGAATCGCTACCCACTACGTCGGCATCGCACTGATAAAACTCGCGATAGCGACCTTTCTGCGGACGATCGGCACGCCATACGGGTTGGATTTGGAAGCGTTTGAAGGGAAGCTGGAGTTCCTCGCGGTGTTGCACCACATAGCGTGCGAAAGGCACGGTGAGGTCGTAGCGCAAACCTTTCTCACAAAACTTGGCAGCGAGGGCTGCTGCGGAGTCGGCTTCATATTGCTCAGTAGATACAGAACGCGTGAAGTCACCGCTATTGAGAATTTTGAAGAGGAGCTTATCGCCTTCTTCGCCATATTTGCCCATCAGGGTGGAGAGATTCTCCATGGCAGGCGTTTCGATTTGCGAAAATCCGTAAAGACGATAGACACTACGGATAGTGTCGAAGATATAGTTGCGGCGTGCCATCTCGACAAAGCCGAAATCGCGGGTACCTTTAGGAATCGAGGGTTTCTGTGCCATAATATATTTAGGCGTTAGTCATTAGAAATGCGACATTACGAGAGAGCGCAGTTCTTGTTATCTTTGACTGCGCTATGATCGTGGCTATATTGCACCAGTCTTTAGAGCGAGGTATTGCAACGAAAGTCTGAACATCAACCGATGTTTCGACTCCTATTGCTGCCGCCTAAAGGTAGGGCGCACTTTACTTTACGTCTTTTACCAAGAAAATCTGCGTGGGAAGGTGGTCGGAATAACCATTGATCCATACACCACCAGCAGTGGTGCGCTTAGGAGTGCCCTTATATTTACCTTCCTGCTGAAGAAGATAGTCGCGCGAGAACACAGCATTGGTGAGCAGATGCAAGCGCTCAGGCTGAGACTTATCGAGAAGACCAGCAGAGAAGATGATTTGATCGAAGAGATTCCACTTGCCACGATAATAAAGCGTACCAATGCCTTTGTTGTAAAGCATATCCCACCAAGGATTGTACAAATCGTTGGGCGAAGTGACGTCCGACTCCTTATGCTTGGCTCCGAGTGATTCGGGAGCATCTACTGAGGCATTGTTGGGATCGTCGTTAAGGTCGCCCATAATGACGATGCGCGCACCAGGATCTTGTGCCAAGAGTGCTTCTTTCAATTTGCGCACTTGATAACCTGCACGTTCACGCACAGGGCTTTGCGCACCACGAGAGGGCCAGTGATTGACAATGAAATAGAATTTCTCGCCTCCTAATTTTCCGCCCACAGTGAGGAAACCACGGGTGATGTAGGTGGTATCGCCAATGAGTTCACCATTCTTGTTGGAATAGGGCTGAATCTTGCCATCTGCTCCCTGATAGAAGCCCAAATCGACATTGGGCTGAAGAGAATCGCGATAAACGAAAGGTACGAGCATCGCGCTTTCAAGGTGGAAAGCTTTAGGATTGTAAAGGAGGGCTACATCAATGCCACGACGGTCGGGACCTTCAAAATGAATGGCTTTGTAGCCACGCTTTGCCAAACTAGGTTGCTGAAGAAGATCGCTGAGCACTCGTGCATTCTCCACCTCACTCAAACCCACTACGGCTGCGCCAGCAGGACATTGGGTAGTTCCCACCTCAGTGCACAGTTCGCTGATGACCTGTGCCATATTGCTGAGCTTGGACTGATACTTATTTTCTGTCCATTGGTAAGATCCTGTGGGAAGAAAGTCGTAGTCTTTTTTTCCAGCATCGTGATTGGTGTCGAAAAGGTTTTCTACATTGTAGAAAGCCACTCCATAGAGTAGCTTCTTTTGTGCCGCAGTGCTGAGCTGTCCTGCAAAGATGAGGACAAAAAGAGCCAATATAAATTGCTTCATTGTGAAGTAAAGGAATAGATTACGCAGCAAAATTACGCAAGATTGTTGGAACACACGCAGTTTGCAGGCTCCGAAATTACTGAAAATCTGAGGAAACATTAAAAAACGCCTTATTAAAGTGCGAAATATGAGCAGAGAGCCTGCCAATATCGCTTTTTTTCTATCTTTGCCCTATACATTTTTCGCTGCACCTCGCAGTTTTTTTCAACGAGAAGCGACCCTAGATGGTGGTTACTTCTCGAGACATAGCAAAGACAAACCTCACAATTTACCCTCCCCACTACATGAAAAAAGGAGTATTCCTGCTGGTGAGTGCATGGTGCGTGGCTGGCGCTGCAAGTTTCGCCCAATCGGTGGTCACCGACGCTGTTGGTGAACCTGATGAAAACACCGATTTCACTTTCACAGAATCACAACTCAACGAAAGTCATCGCTTCGCAAGCGATTTCTTCCATCGTAGCTAAAAACGACCCCTTCCTTAACGAGGTGGGATTCCGCTTTAGCCCGATGCGTTTCCGCGTGCGTGCCTACGACAATCGCTACGAACAGACTTATATGAACGGCTTGCTCCTCAACGATGTGGAGATGGGACGTTTCAATTATTCGTCACTCGGCGGTTTGAATGATGCGACACGCAACCGCGAAGGCGTTGATGCCTACGAATTTGCCAACTTTGGTGTTGTGGGCATCGGAGGTGGACAGAGCTACAACACACGCGCCTCGCAGTTTGCACAAGGTCGCAAAATTTCTCTCTCTGCTGCCAACCGCAATTATGTGGGTCGTGCACTCTTCACTTACGCCTCTGGTCTGCAAGACAATGGCTGGGCGTGGGCGGCAAGTGTGGGCTATCGCGGAGCCACTCGTGGCAACATCGAGGGCACTTACTACAACTCTGCAGCTTATTTCTTGGCTGCAGAAAAGCGTTTCAACACAAATCATGCCCTTTCGCTCGTCACTTATGGTGCTCCCACCGACCGTGCGCAACAAGGGGCTTCGACGGAAGAGGCTTATTGGTTGGCCAATTCACACTACTATAATCCCAACTGGGGCTATCAAGGAGGACAAGTGCGCAACAGCCGCATAGTACATGCCTTTTCACCTACGACAATTTTGACCTGGGACTGGGAAAATGACAAGCATACCTCCAAGTGGACCACGAGTTTGGGCCACTCCTACAGCATGTATAGCAACACAGCACTCGGCTGGAACGGCAATGCAGCGGACCCACGTCCAGACTATTACAAAAACCTGCCTTCGAGTGTGGGCAATGTGTGGAAAGACAGCCGTAGCCCCAAGCAAGGTGCGGAGCACAATGTAGACGAAGAGCCTTTCCTCTACGAACAATGGGAGTTGCTCTACAACCGCTGGACGGGCAGTAAAGCTGCACGTCAGGTGAACTGGGACGAAATGTATTTCGTGAACCGTCAGCAGAACGCCAATGGCGGCGATGCACTCTACTATTTAGAGCGTCGTCACAATGACCAAAACGTCTTCGCACTGAGCAGTACGTTCAATCACGCCATTAACTCTCGTCAAAAGTTTGCGATTGGTGTGCAACTCAACAGCACACACGGCATGCACTACAAGACGATGGCAGATCTTTTGGGCGGCGAACGCTACACCGACATCGATAAGTTTGCGGTGAACGACTATGGCGCGCAAGCTCCTGAAGCGCAAAACGACTTACGCCACCCCAATCGCCAGATTCAGAAGAACGATCGCTTTGGCTACGACTACAACACCAACGTGCGCAAAGCCAACCTTTGGGGACAATATCAATACTCTACGCTCCACTGGACCATACATCTGAGCGGTCATGTGGATGGAACGACTATCGAGCGCGAAGGTTTGATGGAGAATGGTCGCTATCAGAATAATAGTTTTGGCAAGAGCGGCATTGCCCAATTCCTTGGTGGCGGTGGTAAGGCAGAATTGGCTTACTATCTCACACGCAACCACCGATTTGCCATCGGTCTCGGTGCAACTTCACAGGCTCCACTCTCACGCAACGCCTTTGTGGCAGCACGTGCACAAAATAATTTCGTAAACAACCTCACCAACGAGGATATTTATGATGCAGACCTCAGCTATGCTTTCCGTTTTTGGCAATGTAGTTGGTAAGGTGAGCGGATATTATGCTCGCTTTGGTCGCCAAGTGGAACAGTCGGCTTTCTACAATGACCAGCAATCTACCTTCACTTATCTCACCATGAGCGATGTGGAGAAGCAACACTATGGCGTGGAAGCCGCCCTAGATTGGCAAGCTACGACAAATCTCTCCTTTAATGTGATGGCTTCTGTGGGCGATGCCTACTACAATAACAATCCTTATGCTCAAGTGAGCTATGAGGGTATGAATCCCGTAGAACTGGAGAAACTTAACTCCGTGGTGAATCCTGTAACGAAACAAACCATGCCCCTGCGTGTTGTGGCTAAAGACATGCGCGTGGGCAACACTCCCCTCACCGCTCTGAGCGTGGGTGCACGCTACAACCTCGGAGCATGGTTCTTTGAGGCTTCTGCCAACTATTACGACCGTGTGTATGTGAACTTCTCTCCCTATCGTCGCCTCAACAGCACGTATGCTGGAGATGGACACTTCTACACTGCTACTGGCACTGACGGTGCAGGACGCCCTGCCTTTGACATTTCTCAAGAAGAAGTGAAGCGAGATGGCGGCATTCTCTTCGATGCACAAGGCAATGAAGTGGCGAGCTACGCAGCAGCTCAGGAGAAGTTTAAGGGCGGCATCATGATAGACGCCTCTATTGGTCGTTTCATCCGCATGAAACATGGTCGTAGTTTGAGCATCAACCTCTCTCTTCCAAAACATCAACAATAACACGAACCTCCGCACAGGTGGGTACGAACAGAATCGCTCTGACTTCTACTACAGAGAGAATGGCGGTGTTTACACCAAAGGCGAAGGCAAGGCATACAAGTTCTCTCGCAATTCGAAGTACTACTATGCCAATGCTTTCAACTTCTTCCTCAACCTCGGTTTCAAATTCTAAAGCATAGCTCATCATGAATCGCATATATGCTATCTTCGCTCCCTTCGTGAGACAGACTTCTCGCACGGCAGCGCTCCTTTGTGCCATGGCGGTGATGATTTCTCTCGCGGCATGCACGGACAATCAAGATGCTACTCACCAACCTCAGATTACTGCGACCGCACTTCCTGCAACCAACACCAACCTACTGAGTGTTAAGCAGAAATTCAGCAATGTACTGGGCAAGAACAATACTTTCGAACAAGTCAAACAAGACCTCGTGTTTGAAGGTGTGGTAGTAGCCAACGATATCTCAGGCAACCTCTACCAAACGCTCGTTGTGCGCCACATCGGCTCTCAACCTGGTGCACTCGACGATCAGTGCATCACACTCGGCATCAAGAGTTCACAACTCTATCCTTACTTCCCCCTGGGGCAGCGCATCCGAGTAAACCTCAAGAACCTCTATATCGGCAACTACAGTAAGACACCCAAAGTTGGCCGTCCTTACTACACTTCAAGCGGTAACCTACGCCTTGGTCCTATGTTCTTGGAAGATGTGGCAACCAACATCGCCTTGGTAGGAGCGCCCAATCCTCAAGCTCCCGAACTCACTCCTCGAGATTTGACCACAGAAGAGGGTGTGGCATGGTTGAGCAACCGCGCAAATCAATCTTATCTTGTCAATCCTCTCCTCGTGTCGGTGCGCGGCACCATCCAAGAAGTGATGGGCAACGAGAAAAATAAGGCTGCCACAGGACAACTCTCAGGCAAGACAGAACCTCTGCCTAAGATTTTCGCTCCCAAAGCGCTCTACGACGCAGGATTTGGTGTAGACCGCCGTCTGCAACTCCTTTCAGACTATGCACAAGAGTCGGACTACGTGTCACTTCGCACCTCTGTGCGCAATGCCATCTCCTATCTCCCCATACCAGAAGAGGCAAAGACCTATACAGGCGTCATGACGTATTATCTTAATTGGCAGCTACAACTCCGCGATGTAAAAGACATCCAGTAGTTCAGTGTCATACATAACCATCAACTTATTTAATCAACATGAAAAAGAACGTGCTGTTTCTGGTTGCTATCACTACATGCAGCCTCGCTTTCACTGCTTGTTCCAAAGTGGAAGCTCCTTATGTGAAACCTGAAGAGCCTGTAGTCCCTTCTAAGCCTGACAATTCTGCCAATCCCACCACTCCCAAAGACGGCACATTGCTCAGCGAAGCTTTCACCACTACCCTCGGTTCTTTCACGACAGTCACCACTGCTGGTGCTGGCGAATGGAAGATTGATTTCAAAACTGCCAAGGCTTCTGGCTACGACAATGCAACGAAGAAGACTACTGCTGGCACTTACTACCTCGTAAGCCCTGAAATCGACCTTACCAATGTGAAGGAAGCTCACGTAGCTTTGAGTACGTGTTCCGCTACAACAAGGGCGACGAAAACCAACAACTCTTGATCACCGACAAATACGATGCTCAAAAGGCGACTGAAGGTTGGACACTCTTGAACCAACAATGGACTGAAGGTCGCGACTGGAAGACTTTCACCAAAGCTGACCTCGATATCCCTGCTGCATGGGTGGGTAAGAAGGTACGCATCGCTTTCCGCTACAACACCAATGCCGAAAGCGGTTCTACTTGGGAAATCAAGAACCTCACCGTGGCTACTGGCAAGGCTACACAAGCTCCTGCTCCAGAACCTCAACCAGAGAAGCCTGTGACCCCAGAAAACCCTTCACAACCTACCACTGATAAGGCTCTTCAAAATGGTAGTTTTGAAACTTGGACAGACGGTAAGCCCGACCACTGGTCACCCACTTCTGGCTCTGGCAACGCTACTTTGCAACAAAGTGCCACTGCACACGAAGGCAAGTCTTCCGTACAAGTGAGCGGAGACGACAAGGCAAACAAGCGTTTGGGTTCAAATGACATCACTCTTGAGGCTGGCACCTACACCTTCTCTGTCTATGTGCGTGGCACCGTTGCTGGTTCTTCTTGCCGTTTGGGATTCGTACCTGTAAAGGACGGCAAAGCTGACAGCAAGAGCTACAACTACGAAAAGGGCTATCACGACAACCTTTCTACTTCAGAATGGACCCTCGTGAGCTACACCTTCGAGCTCAAGCAAACCACTACCCTCAGTCTCGTAGTGATGATTCCAAAGACTAAGCCTGCTTTCTTGCTTGACAGCGCAACTTTGGTGAAGAAATAAATTCTTCTCATTCCCCTCTCTCACGCAGATGTTCCATGCAACGACCTTAAAAAGTTGAAGCAATGGCACACCTGCGTGCCTTTTTCTGGAAACTGCAGACAAGCCTGCAGCAAAACCTCCGCTTACATCGAAAATGCAACCACAGAACAGCACAAACCGACTCACTATGACTCGATATTTTCGCCTCATCCTTCCCCTATTCTGCACCCTCTGTCTCACTTTCACTGCGTGCGACAAAGAAGACAATCCTAATATCAATTGGGGTGGTGGCAAAGAACAACCACGACCCAATCCACAACCGAAGCCAGAAGATCCCAGCGGCAAGCCCGACAACCCTACGCCAACTCCTTCTCCACAGCTAGATACACAGGGGCGCGCAGATGCAGCACGCTTAGAAATGCCTGCACTCACAGGAGAAAATGGCGAACTCTTCATTGTGCATCGGGTGGGTAATCCCCATGGGCGAGACTCCATCGTCAACTATGCCTACGCCTATCTTCCACAGGCTTTCCACTCACGTTGGGTTGCCTTTCGTTTTGACGCTCAAACGCGTCCAAAGACCGTGGGACGTAAGGATTATAAAAACAAACCTCAATATCCCATCGACCCCAAGCTCCCCATTGCATGGGCGATTCCAAGCGACCTCTCTTTCGGACGTGGCTATGACCACGGTCATTTGGTAGCTTCTGCCGACCGTCTTTTCTCTCGCGAAGCTAACGACCAAACCTTCTATATGGGTAATATGAGTCCGCAACTCGCCAGTTTTAATCAGAAATACTGGACTGGTCTTGAATCACTCGTTCAAGATTTAGGACGCAACTCCTCCTTTGCCGACACCCTCTACGTGGTGAAAGGTGGCGCACTGTCTCCTCTTTCGTCCTACGGCTACGCTGCCAATGGCAAAATGCCTATTCCTCACCACTACTTCATGGCACTGCTCAAGGTGAAAAATGGCGTGTATAGCAGCATCGGTTTCTGGATGGAACATAAAAACTACGGCAAAATAGGCAAAGCCAACGAGATGGGTAAACATGCCGTGAGTGTTTCGGCTCTGGAAAAGCTCACAGGCATCAACTTCTTCCACAACCTCCCCGATAATGTGGAGCAGCGTGTGGAAAGCAATTTAACTCTTTCGGCTTGGGGATTGTAGCAAAAACAGCACTAAAGGAAGAACAGTTCATCAACCCCCTTGGATGTATAAGCACAATTTAGGAGCATTCATGTTACGTTCTTTCAAATCCTCACTCTTTCGGGTGGTGTCATCGCCAACTTTTGCGATTGCACCACCCTTTTTGTGCCTATCCCCCAAAAAATCATTACCTTTGCAGTATGACAGAAGACACCTTCGACATCCGATCCGAGCAACATACACCGACAGTGACAGAGCGCGAGTTTGAAAACGCCTTGCGCCCCTTATCGTTCGACGATTTCACGGGGCAAACCAAGGTGGTGGAAAACTTGCGTATCTTCGTGGAAGCCGCACGACGTCGCGGAGAACCCCTCGACCACACCTTGCTACACGGACCTCCTGGGCTAGGTAAGACCACCCTCTCCAATATCATTGCCAACGAACTACAGGTGGGATTCAAACTCACCTCAGGTCCTGTGCTCGATAAACCTGGAGATTTGGCTGGATTGCTCACCGCGCTTGAACCTAACGATGTCTTGTTCATCGACGAAATCCACCGTCTTTCACCCGTAGTCGAAGAGTATCTCTATTCTGCCATGGAAGACTACCGCATCGACATCATGATCGACAAAGGACCTGCGGCACGTTCCATACAGATTGACCTCAATCCCTTCACCCTCGTAGGAGCTACCACACGCAGTGGTCTGCTCACCGCTCCCCTCCGTGCACGTTTCGGCATCAACCTCCACCTGGAGTATTACGATTCGTCCACACTCAAAGACATCATCCAACGCTCAGCACACCTGATGGGCGTGATGATTGACCCCAAGGCTGCTGCAGAAATAGCAGGACGTTCGCGTGGCACACCTCGTATAGCCAATGCCCTCTTGCGCCGTGTGCGCGACTTCGCTCAAGTCAAAGGCAATGGTAGCATCGATGTCCCAATAGCCCGCTATGCGCTTGAGGCGCTCAACATCGACAAGTATGGCCTGGACGAAATCGACAACAAGATTTGCTCACCATCATCGACAAATTCAAGGGTGGACCTGTGGGCATCAGCACCATCGCCACCGCTATTGGGGAAGATGCGGGGACAGTGGAGGAAGTCTATGAACCCTTCCTCATCAAAGAAGGTTTCATTCGCCGCACTCCTCGCGGACGCGAAGTTACCGAACAAGCCTACATCCATCTCGGCCGCACCCCAGAATACGGCAGTCCAGCCGCAGCGGAACCCACGTTGTTTTAGCAACGCGAATTCAGCGGAGCAAGTTTTTTCTAGAGGCTCTAGCTTTTCTAAAGTCCCTAGTCCTTCTAGAGCATCTAGTTCTTCGAGAATATCTAGTTCTTCTAGAGCATCTAGCCCTTCTAGCACCTCCAACCCTCTTGCAATGATTACATTCAACAGTCTTAGCCTCTCCCTTCCTGCCCTAGACGTGCGCACCGAAGAAGCCTGGTTGCGCCGTGTCGCTGCGCAGCACAATCGCAGACTGGGAGAAATCAACTATATCTTCTGCAATGACGAAGAGATACTCGCCACTAATCGGCAGTATCTTCAGCACGACTACTACACCGACATCATCACCTTTGATTATAGTGCAGGAGCAGTGCTAGCAGGCGACCTCTACATCTCCCTCGATACCGTGCGCACCAATGCCGAGATGCTGGGTAAAAACTATGACGACGAACTCCACCGTGTGCTCGTTCATGGCGTGCTCCACCTTGTGGGCATCAACGATAAAGGACCTGGCGAACGTGAAATCATGGAAGCCGCAGAAGATGCTGCGCTCGCCCTCCGCTAAAGATGGGTAGAAAGCACACACGCAATCGTAGTATCTTCCCCCTCGCAGTGCAGTAAATGGGCAAAGTATGTGCTAGAAAATCCGCAAAACATCTTGGCTATGTCCGCCGTTGGCAGTATCTTTGCAACGTGGTATCGAGTGCAGTAGTCCACAAGGTTCGGCTGCCTCGAGCAAAAGCTCCCCACACTCCCTCATCTCTCAGCTATTCTGAGACATTTGATTGCAACAATCTCATAAACACATCATATTTACTCTTATGAAAAGAATCGTACTCCTCCGTCATGGCGAAAGCCAATGGAACCTCGAAAACCGTTTCACTGGTTGGACAGACGTAGACCTCACCGAAAAAGGCATGGGCGAAGCTCGCAAGGCTGGTGAACTCCTCAAGAAGGAAGGCTTCAAATTCGGTATGGCTTACACTTCCTACCTCAAGCGCGCTATCAAGACCCTTAACAACGTGCTCGACTCCATGAACGAGGATTGGATCCCCGTACAAAAGAGCTGGCGCTTGAACGAAAAGCACTACGGTATGCTCCAAGGTCTTAACAAGAGTGAGACTGCTGCTAAGTATGGTGAGGAACAAGTGCTCGTATGGCGTCGTAGCTTCGACATCGCTCCCGATGCAATTGCTGAAGACGACAAGGAACGCAACCCCAAGTACGAAGCTCGTTACGCTGAAGTAGCTGATGCTGAACTTCCCCGCACGGAGTCTTTGAAGGACTGCATCGGTCGCACACTTCCTTACTGGACTGCTGTTATCTTCCCCACCCTCAAGAAGGTAGACGACCTCCTCGTAGTTGCTCATGGTAATAGCCTCCGTGGTGTGATCAAGCACCTCAAGGGTATCAGCGACCAGGACATCATCAGCCTCAACCTCCCCACTGCTCTTCCTTATGTATTTGAGTTCGACGATGATCTCAACCTCGTAAAGGACTACTTCCTCGGCGATCCCGAAGAAATCAAGAAGCTCCAAGAAGCAGTAGCCAACCAAGGTAAGAAATAAGCCTAAGTTGCCGCTTGCTGCACTAAGCTTTTTCAGCCTTACTCCTTACTAGATGTCTAGCTAGGAGTTGCAGCATATAACTTTCTACAATACTCGGCTTGGGTCTTGCACTCAAGCCGAGTTTCTTTTGCGCCTCCCTCGATCGTATGAAATTCGCTTCCTCTCTCTCCCTTCTCTTCCTGGCATTCTCCTCGTTGCTATCTTTGCAGGAGTTGCCACAGCCTTGAGCACCCTCCCCTTCTTTCAACATCTTTCTCTCTCCCCCCTCATCATTGGCATCCTCATCGGTATGCTCTTCGCCAACACGCTTGGGCGATTTCTTCCCGAATCGTGGCGCAGTGGGCTGAAATTTTGTAGTAAACGCATCTTGCGCATCGGCATCATCTTCTTTGGCTTCCGTCTCACGCTCGCTGATGTCGCACAAGTGGGCATGCCAGCCATAGGACTCGACCTCATCATCGTCTGCGGCACCCTCATCATTGGCATCCTCGTGGGAAAATGGCTCAAGATGGATCGCGAAACCACCTTGCTCACCTCTGCCGGTAGTGCCATCTGTGGCGCAGCAGCCGTGTTGGGAGCAGAAGCCACGCTCAGAACCGAGGCATACAAAACAGCAGTAGCCGTATCTACAGTAGTGCTTTCGGCACCCTCTCCATGTTTCTCTATCCCGTCTTATATCGCAATGGAGTCTTCCCACTCTCCACAAGCGAAATGGGATTATTCACAGGAGCCACTGTGCATGAAGTAGCACACGTGGTGGGAGCATCCAATGCCATGGGCAAAGAAGTAGCAGACGTGGCAGTAATCGTCAAGATGATTCGCGTGATTATGCTTGTCCCTGTGCTGTTGAGTTTCGGATGGTTTGCGCGCTCACGCAGCAACTCCTCTACCCCTGGAGAACGCAAGATTGTCATCCCCTGGTTTGCCTTCCTCTTCCTTCTTGCCATCGGGGTCAACTCTATCCTCGCGCTTCCCACTGCTGCATCCACAACCATCAACACCCTCGACACTTTCGCCCTCACCATGGCAATGACCGCCTTGGGTTGCGAAACAAGTTTCGACAAATTCCGACAAGCCGGCTGGCGTCCTTTTGTACTTGCCTTAGTGCTCTATATTTGGCTAGTATTGGGTGGCTTCTTCATCGTAAAAGGACTGTCCATCGCTGGCTTTATCGCCTAGTGCAATCCGCGGAGTTCCTTTAGAAAAAAGAAAAACAGATTAGAAGTCAAAGTGTTTGCCTAATCATTTCTCTGGAGAATGCGTAATTTATGCGATTTTCTTCGAGTATTTCCCGATTTTTTCTATACCTTTGTCGTCGAAGGCTAGCTCCACAGTGGTCCTTTCTTGTAATCAATCTTGCCTCATCCCTCCAACCTACCATCATCATGAAACAATACATCTTCTCCCTCATCATCGCCTGCTTTGGCACTATGGCTGCTTCCGCACAATATGTGCCTACACCCCGAGCCACAGCGCTCACGCACGAAGCTACTGGAGCCCTTGCCACAAGTCCTCTCGAATTCACTCCCCAGCCCTCCGCCATCGATGCGACCACACTGCCTACCTCGACCACTTTGAGCAGCACAACTACTGCCGAAACGCCACGCAGTCGCTATTACCGTGGTTCACTCCACAGATTCAGACCACATTTTGCCGCCTTAGCAGAAGTCGGTCTCGGAAGCGACATAGGCATCAACGCCACTGTGGGGGCGCAGCTCCTACCTTTCTACTACATGGGCGGAGGTCTCAACGTTACTTATTGGCATGATGGATTCATCAGCGACCACGATCGCTTCGATCTCAACGTCATCATCAACCCTCGTTTGAGATTCCCACACGCTCCATCGTGACACCCTTCATCGACCTCAAGTCGGGCTTTGCCATCACCCACAAACATGGACCCTATTTTGCCTTGAGCACTGGTGTTCAACTCGAGAATCTCATTCTTGGCATCGGATATACCATACAAGTCACCAACGAAGAATACACCAGTCTAGATGGGAGTTGCTGCATAGGAACCTATTACACCAACTACATCTACGATGGATTCACCTTCCGATTGGGCATAAAATTCTAAAAGCTAATAATTTACCCATCTCTCATGGGTTGTGGAGGCATCAGCATGGAGCTGTTAGTCTACGAGAGAACAGCTTTTTTCCAAAACCTAAGCCCTTCTGCACAAGCTCATCAGAGATTGCTCGCTTAACCGCTACTACTGCGTGCAAGTTGTATCTCAGCCTACGCAAAGACATAAAAACTAAGCCTTGTTGAGTCTTCACGATTCATTCAACAAAACAAATGATACAAATGAACAAACTTTTCATATCTCTCGTCATCGCCTGCTTTGGCACGGCAACTGCTTCTGCACAGTACGTGCTACCTTCAACACAAACGGCACTCACCAACGAGGAGCAAGCTACCCCTGTCACAACCTCACTCGGATGGTCCACAGATTTCTCCACCACAGACGCCACTACCTTAGAGACACCTGCCACTTGGAACACCACTACAACAGCTGAACCACCTCGCGGTCGCCAAAAACGCTATGCCCCTCGCCGCAGTTTCTCACCCCGCATTGCCGCATTGGCAGAACTCGGTGTAGGAGGAGATTTCGATATAAACGCCACTTTGGGCGCACAGCTCTTCCATTTCTTCTATTTGGGCGGAGGTCTCAACATGACTTATTGGTACGACAACTTCAACAGCGACTTCAACCGCACTGATGTCAACTTCGTCATCAATCCACGCTTTGAGATTCCCACTCATTCCATCGTGACACCCTACATCGACTTCAAGACGGGACTTTCAGTCAATCACAGCCACAGCACCTACTGGAGCTTGGGCACGGGTGTGCAAATCAAGCGTTTTGTCGTGGGTCTCGCCTACTCAGTGCAAAACATTAGAGATTATTACGTTTACAACCAAAGAGATATTTTTAACAGTGTCTACCACTACTACAGCAACGGAGCTCTCACCCTTCGTCTCGGTATGAAATTCTAAAACTGGTGAAGTTTCCACTGCTTCCACGCTCATCGCGTCGTAACCACACGAAGCTTTTCATCCACTTAGGGAGCAACACTTCCCCTCCCTCAGAGATTTCCTCTAAAAAACTCCGACGTTTTTGAGAAAATCTCCAACGTTTTTGGAAAAATCTCCGACGTTTTTTGAGAAACGTCGGAGATTTTTTTGTGTTTGTCCGAGATTTGTTCCCCTACTCACCGACAGCGCATGAGCCACCAGCCCAAGAGGCAAGATAAAACTACGCATTTATCGCACAGGAAGTGGAGAAAACATTGGTCACCTCAAAATAAATCTGTAATTTTGCTGCGCAAACATTGCACACATTCTGTTGTTTTGAGCTACACCCAAGCAGCAACCTCAGAAAGGTAACAGATTTGCAGTTCCAACTACAAAACAAACGCACTAAAAATATGAGTGAACAACAAAAGAAAATCAAGCAGCTTGTAGAGCTTCGCGCAAAAGCCCGTCTCGGCGGTGGTGAAGTAGCTATCGACAAGCAGCATGCCAAGGGCAAAGCCACGGCACGCGAACGCATCGCCCTCCTCGTAGACGAAGGTAGCTTCGAAGAACTCGATATGTTTAAGCTACATCGTTGCCACGACTTCGGAATGGACAAGAAACACTTCTACGGTGATGGCGTGGTGTGCGGAAGTGCCACCATCAACGGCCGTTTGGTGTATCTCTATGCCCAAGATTTCACCGTCAATGGCGGTTCGCTCTCTAAGACTATGGCAGAGAAAATCTGCAAAGTGCAAGATCTCGCCGTGAAGATGGGCGCACCCTGCATCGGTCTGAACGACTCTGGTGGTGCACGCATCCAAGAGGGTATCAACGCTTTGGCTGGTTTTGCCGACATTTTCCAACGCAACATCGAAGCCTCTGGTGTAGTGCCCCAGATTTCGGGCATCTGCGGCCCCTGCGCTGGTGGTGCGGTTTACTCTCCTGCCTTGACCGACTTCATCGTCATGCTCGAAGGCGTGAGCTACATGTTCCTCACTGGTCCTAAAGTGGTGAAGACCGTGACAGGTGAGGACGTTTCACAAGAAGACCTCGGTGGCGCTAGCGTGCACACCAAGAAGAGCGGTGTGGCACACTTCAGTGCTAAGACCGAAGAAGAGTTTGCCGGCTCATTCGTCGCTTGCTCTCTTACCTCCCCCAAAACAACCGCGAGCGCGCTCCTCGTGTGGAATGCCTCGACCCCATCGACCGCAAGGAAGATATCTTGAACGATATCATCCCCGATAACCCCAACATGGCGTATGACATGTATGAAGTGATTGGTGCTGTGGTGGATAATGGTGAATTCCTCGAAGTACAACGCGACTTCGCTCAAAACATCATCATCGGTTTCGCTCGTTTCAACGGTCAAAGCGTGGGTATCGTAGCCAACCAACCCAAGGTTTATGCAGGTGTGCTCGACGTGAATGCTAGCCGCAAGGCAGCGCGCTTCGTTCGTTTCTGCGACTCCTTCAACATCCCCATCGTGAGCCTCGTAGACGTTCCTGGCTTCTTGCCTGGTACGGGTCAAGAATACAACGCCGTTATCTCCCATGGTGCTAAGTTGCTCTACGCTTATGGTGAAGCTACTGTGCCCAAGGTGACCGTAACCCTCCGCAAGAGCTATGGTGGTTCGCACATCGTGATGGGTAGCAAACAGCTCAAGACCGATGTGAACTACGCTTGGCCTTCTGCAGAAATCGCAGTAATGGGTGCAAGTGGTGCAGTTGCCATCCTCAGCGCTAAAGCAGCCAAGGCAGAAGCAGACCCCAAAGCTTTCCTCGCGCAGAAGGAAAAGGAATACAACGAGCTCTTTACCAACCCCTACAAGGCAGCTGCCGAAGGTTATATCGACGATGTAATCGAGCCTCGCAACACCCGTTTCCGCGTATGTCGCGCCCTCGAACAAATCGCAAGCAAGAACGACAGCCGTCCTGCCAAGAAGCACGGTAACGAGCCTCTCTCTAATCGGGACAAACCGCTCTAAATTCTTAGACGACAATGAAAGTATTTCAATATAACTTTGGTGGACGCACGGTGCGCATCTCGCTGAGTGAGCACCGCGGCACCATCGTTTCGGTGGAAGAAGATGGCGCAAGCTATCAACCCACAGAAGCGGAGATGCCCATCTACGCAGGTCTCATCAGTCTTGCCCTTGCTCAGTATGAATGTGAGGAAGTGCACGACGAAGAACACGACGTGCTCACCTTCACCAATCAAAACTTTGCGTGGAACAACCCCGCATTGCAGTTCACTCAAGACCCTTTTTTTCCAATAGATAATCCGCAATGAGAACATATAGTTATACGGTCAATGGCGCGCGCTACGACGTGACCATCGAATCGCTCCGCGACCAAGTGGCAAAGCTCAACGTGAATGGCGTGGCTTTCGACGTGGAAATCCTCGGAGCTCCCCTCACTGAAGGCGATTTGCCCGAAGTAGCAGCCGCTGCTGCACCTGCAGCTCCCGTAGCTGCTGCGCCTAAAGCAGAAGCTGCTCCAGCTCCCGCTGCCAAGGGTGCAGCTGGCGCTGGCGAACCCTATCAATGCTCCCTCCCCGGCGTAGTGACCCAAGTGCTTGTTGCTGCCGGTCAAGCTGTGAAGAAGGGCGCCACTGTGATAGTGCTCGAAGCCATGAAGATGGAAAACAACATCACGGCTGAGTGTGACGGTACGGTGACTGGTATTTGCGTAGCCGCTGGCGACAGTGTGCTCGAAGGCACTACCCTCCTCACCATCGGTTAATCGGCAACGATTCTCCTTTTGACAATACGCATTTTGCGTTCTTTATACGAAAAAAGCCTCTTGCTGTCTAGCAAGGGGCTTTTTTTAACGCACTAGAGTCCACCGAACTCACTCAAAATCGTAACTTTGCAACCGAACACGCACGCTTCCAACAGCGTAGCCACAAGATTTCAACACAGCATGACTGTATTTGTTTTTACACTCATCCTCCTCATTGGCGCTTATGCCGCAGGACTTTTAGGTTCGCTCACCGGACTGGGAGGAGGTGTGGTAGTGATTCCTCTACTCACCCTTTGTTTTGGCATCGACTTTCACTACGCCGTAGGAGCAGCCTTGGTGGCTTCCATAGCCACTTCTAGCGGTTCGGGCTCTGCCTACGTCAAAGAAGGTATCACCAACATACGTTTGGGCATGCTACTCGAAATTGCCACCACCATTGGGGCTGTAATCGGAGCTGCCGTAGCCTTTTATTTTAATAATAGTGTGCTGGCCATCATCTTCGGATTGGCACTTACCACCACAGCCCTCGCACAACGTCGCAAACATGCCGACCACACCAACGTGAAAGGCAGCGCCATGGCTCAAAAACTCAAGCTCTATGGCGAATATCCCCTCAAAGATGGCACCAAACAGGCTTATCAGCTCACCAACGTGGCAGGTGGTTTCTCGGTGATGGCTTTAGCAGGATTCCTCTCTGGCATTTTGGGCATCGGTTCTGGCGCACTGAAAGTCATCGCGATGGATGGTTGCATGAAGGTGCCCTTCAAGGTGAGCACCACCACATCCAACTTCATGATTGGTGTCACCGCCTGCGCCTCAGCAGTGGTCTACATCCAACGCGGCAACATCGTGCCTGGCATCGCCTTTCCAGTGATGATTGGGGTACTCTTGGGCGCACTTACTGGCGCACGCTTGCTGAAGAAGATGGATGTAAAGTTGCTTCGCAAAATCTTTTTCTACGCCATTCTCGCTGTCGCCATCAACATGATTTACATGGGACTCACGGGAGGACTCAATCACTAATCCCAAGACGTTTCAAAGCTTTCGTATATGGACATCCAACAACTCATAGGCAACACGCTCCGTTGGGGAGTCATTCTCGCTTGTCTTCTTGCCACCATTGGCGGCGTCTATTATCTCATGCAGCATGGCTTAGACCCTGTGCCGGATTACCGCCATTTCGATGCCACCAGCGCAGCAGCACAGACCCAATTCACTACGCTCGGCGGTTTGTGGCAAGGCATTCTCCATGGCGATGCAGCCAGTTGCGTGCAAGTAGGGGTCATAGTGCTCATCCTCACGCCAATAGCCCGTGTCGTGCTCTCGCTTTTTGACTTCATCGTGGAGCAAGACTGGCTTTATGTCTCCATCACCGCCATCGTGCTCGCGGTCATCATTAGTAATTCTCTGGGTGGAGTTCACTGAACCCTTTGACACCGTCAAAACTTCAGACCATCCACTTCTCTTCATTTCAAAATTTCATCAGATGAAAAAGAATCTTCTCCTTGCTCTGTTCGCCCTTCTGAGCATCGCGCCCGCTGCGGCTGCATCCAAAAACAATTTCAAAGAATACCAGCTCTCTGGTTTGGGTGCTCACGTCATGGTAGGCGGAGACCTCTATGTCGGTTTGCAAGCTCAATACAACCTCGACGACCCCATTCGTCTCGAAGGTCGTGTGAGCGTTATGCCCAGCTACTTGCCCGACAACGTGAACCTCGCTCTCAATGGCCACTACCTTTTCCCCGTCAATCAGTTCGTTACGTTCTATCCCCTCGTTGGTGTAGAAGTAGCCATCAACAGTCACCCCACTGTGGGTGCAAGTTTCGGCGGTGGTGCACAATTTGAGCTAGCCGATCGCATCAATCTCACCACTGAACTCACTGGCTTTTTCAGCAAGTATAGTGTTGCTCGCCTTTCTGTTGGCGTGAACTATCGCTTCTAAAGCACGATTTGGTGGACAACTCCTAAGCAGGTTCTCAACGAACCTGCTTTTTTATCTGATAATTCCACTTATCGAGAATCCGAAAGGGAAAGAATGCTCCTCAAAACAGATGAAAATAACTTTGCTGGTGATATTCTAGCGCAAACGTGGGAGGAAAACGAAAAAAACTTTGTACTTTTGCAAGATATTAGATAGTTACTGCACTAGTGTAGCGTAGCTCGCAGCTTCGATATAAACAACAGCCGCAACACGCAGTGCATCACTACTCTTTCTTCTGCTGTAATCTCTATTAGCAACAGGTGCAACCACATCCGTGCCACAATGAAACAGTTCAAACTTATCAACAACATCACAGGTTGGCTCGTTTTTCTCATCGCAGCCTTCACCTACATCTCGACCGTAGAGCCCACGGCTTCGTTCTGGGACTGCCCCGAGTTCATCACCACCGCCTATCGTCTTGAAGTGGGACACCCACCTGGTGCACCTTTCTTCATGCTCACGGGCAAGTTTTTCTCCCTCTTTGCCTCTGGCCCTGAGCAAGTGGCATATTGGATCAATGTGATGAGTGCCACACTCTCGGCATTCTGCATCTTGTTCCTCTTTTGGAGCATCACCCACTTAGCACGCAAACTCATCTGCACCGAAGGTGTGGTAGAAAATCTGACACAGACGATGACCATCATCGCCTGTGGTGTGGCTGGTGCTTTGGCTTACACTTGGAGCGACACCTTCTGGTTCTCTGCTGTAGAAGGCGAAGTTTATGCCTACTCTTCCATGTTCACCGCCTTGGTGTTCTGGTTGATTCTCAAGTGGGAAGACAATGCCGACGCACCACACTCCGACCGCTGGCTCGTCCTCATCTTCTATCTCACAGGACTCTCCATCGGTGTCCACCTGCTCAACCTCCTTTGCTGCCCGCTATCGTGTTGGTGTACTACTATAAGAAGTATCCCAACGCCAACCTCAAAGGTTCTCTCCTTGCCCTTGGCTTGAGCTTGGTGCTCGTTGCCGCAGTGCTCTATGGTGTAGTGCCTGGTATCGTGAAAGTCGGCGGCTGGTTTGAATTGTTCTTTGTGAACACCGTCGGTCTACCTTTCAACACCGGTTTGGTAATCTACATCCTTGCCCTCATTGGTGTGGTAGGTGCTGCCATTTGGAGCACCACACAGCACAACCGCACTACTGCCGTTTCTCTCTACCTTGCGAGTGTTGCCATGTTGGGTATTCCTTTCTATGGCAAAGGAATCGCTGGCCCTCTCTTCATTGGTATTGTGGTATTGGCACTCTTAGGGGCTCTCCTCTTCTGGAAGCGCGATGGAGAATATGTGGTACGCAAACGCGCACTCAACACCTCTCTCTTGTGCATGCTCATGCTCATGATTGGCTACTCCACCTATGCGGTGATTGTCATCCGCTCTGTCGCCAATCCTCCCATGGACCAAAACTCTCCTGAGGACATTTTCTCCCTCGGCACTTATCTCAACCGTGAGCAATATGGTACGAAACCTTTGTTCTACGGCGAAGCCTACACTTCACAAGCTGTGGGATATACCAAAGAAGAGACAGTACAACGCCACGAAAAGCAAAACGCTAACGAACCTGACCGCTATGATGTGGTGGAAGTGACGACACAACCTGTGTTCCCCAGTGCACAAAAGATGCTCTTCCCTCGCATGTACTCTCGCAAGCACGCCAGCCTCTACAACGAATGGCTCGGTGGTGTGGAAACGAAGACTGTAGATGTTTCGGGAGAATATGAGGGACAACCTTATAGCTTCACTGGAGAAATGCCCACACAGATGGACAACCTCCGATTCTTCCTCTCTTATCAGGTGAATTTCATGTACTGGCGCTACTTCATGTGGAACTTCGCTGGTAGACAAAATGACGTTCAAAGCTATGGCGAAGTGGAACATGGACAATGGATCACCGGTATCCCCTTCATCGACAATGCACTCTACGGAGATCAATCTCTTCTGCCCGATGATTTGAAAAACAACAAGGGACATAACGTCTTCTTCTGCTTGCCCTTGTTGCTTGGTTTGGCGGGCCTCTTCTGGCAAGCCTACCGCGGAAAGAAAGGTATCCAACAATTTTGGGTGGTCTTCTTCCTCTTCTTCATGACAGGTCTTGCCATTGTGCTTTACCTCAACCAAACACCTAGCGAACCTCGTGAACGCGACTATGCTTATGCTGGTTCGTTCTATGCGTTCGCCATTTGGATTGGTTTGGGTGTAGCCGCTATCGTCGAAGGTCTTCGCCGTGTAAAAGTGCCTCATCTCGCAGCTGTCGGCATTGCTTCTGTCATTGCCATCGCTGTACCTCTGCAGATGGTGAGCCAAACTTGGGATGACCACGATCGTTCGGGACGCACTGCCGCTCGCGACTTTGGTTTGAACTATCTCAACTCGCTCGACGAAAAGGGCTATCCTGTCATCTTCACCATGGGCGACAACGACACCTTCCCTCTTTGGTACAACCAAGATGTGGAAGGCAACCGCACCGATGCGCGTGTCTGCAACTTGTCTTACCTCTCCACAGACTGGTATATCGATCAAATGCATCGTCCAGCTTGGAACAGTCCTGCACTCCCCATCACTTGGAATCGCTGGGAATATGTGGACAATGTGGGTGGACACGACCTCGTTCGCATCGAACCGATGAACGATAAGTTGGAAGAACTTAAGCAACAATTCGCTGCAGAAGGCAAAAAAGTCGACCCATTTGAACTCTCTTACGTGATCGACAACTTCGTGCGCAACAAAGACTTCGGCATCATCCCCACCGACTCGCTCGTGATGACTGTGGATAAAGCCGCCGTTTTGCGCAGTGGCATGAAATTGCCTAACGGAAAAGACAGCATCCCCGACAAGATGGTGATTTCCCTCAAAGGAAAGCGCGCACTCGGCAAGAATGATATGATGATATATGAGATGCTCGCTCACCACAACTGGACTCGTCCGCTCTATATGAGCACGACGCTCGGCAGCGATTCACAAGCAGGACTCGAAAAGTTCCTCATGCTCGAAGGACTTGCCGCACGCATCACTCCATTTGCTTCACAAAATGAGAAAGTAGACACGCAGCGCATGTATGACAACTTCATGAAGAAGTTCCGCTTTGGTAATGTCGCTGACCCCAATGTCTACATCGACCAAACGATCATGCGCATGTGCCTCACCCACCGTATGCGTATGGTGCAGCTCGCTGCACAACTGTCTAAGGAAGGTCGTAAGAAGGAGGCTTTAGAAGTGCTCAACAAGTGCGAAAAAAAGTATTCCCTGCTCAACAAGTGCCTTACGACTTCTTCTCGCTTGGCTTTAGCCCCAACGGTCGCCAATTCCTCATGCCACAGCTCTATCACGAGCTTGGTCGTGATGCCGATGCACGTCGTATCCTCACCGCGGTTGCTAAAAACACCATGCAATACATGAATTGGGCAAGTACCCTTCCCGAGAGTCGTCTCGCCTCTTATGGTAACACGCTCATGCAGAAGTTGGAAGTGCTGCAAATAGCTCTCGAAGGACTTACAGAAATCAAGGCTCCGGAAGCAAAGGTTTACGACAAGTTCTTGCGCAACCTCGAGCGCACACCAGCTGGACAAGTGATCATCCAGCGTATGATGGAACGCGAACGTCTAATGCAAATGCAGCAACAGCAAAGTGCTATGCCTGCCATGCTTGACGAAGCTGAATAATCTCTCCGAAATTCGCCCCAGACTCTCAAAGTCTGGGGCAGATTTCTATCTTCTTGACAGCGATTTCTGCCCCCTCTTTTGAGTGCACGCTATGATTATCGAACAACCCGCTTTTTTCCTCCGTTGGCTCTATCCAAATGCTCTCTGGCGTATGGATCCCAATGACCATTCGGTCTATCTCACCTTTGACGATGGTCCCATCCCAGAGGTGACACCGTGGGTGCTCGATGTGTTGGATCAATACAACGTCAAAGCGACGTTTTTCATGGTGGGCGACAACATCCGGAAATATCCAGAGATTTTTGAAGAAGTGCGCCGTCGCGGACACCGACTCGGCAACCACACCTTCAATCACATCTCGGGGCATCTCCACGGCATCAGCAGTTATGTGCGCAATGTCGAACGAGCCAACGAATATCTCCATACTGACCTCTTCCGTCCTCCCCACGGATGGATGAAATGGCGACAATATCATGCCATCTCTCGCAGATATCGCGTCGTGATGTGGGATTTGGTCACTCGCGACTACTCCACCCGGCTCAATGGTCGCGAAGTGCTTGCCAATGTTCGTCACTATGCCCGCAATGGAAGCATCATCACCTTCCACGACAGCATCAAGAGTTACGAGAAACTCCAATACGCGCTCCCTCGCGCCATTGAATGGTTGCTCAAACAAGGCTATGAGTTTAAGGTTTCCCTAACCCACACCACAACACCCCGTACCTTCTCTTCCAACTTTCGTGGTTCACTCCACAGTTCTCTCAACACAGACACAACACATGATTCTTTCCTCCGAATACATCAAAGCCGAAGCACAACGCCTCGGCTTTTTTGCTTGCGGCATCTCTCCTGCGCTCCCCATGGATGCGGAGCATGCAGCACGCCGTCAGCAATGGCTCGACAGTGGTATGCACGGAGAGATGAGCTATCTCGAACGCAACGAAGAGAAACGCCGTGACCCTCGCCTACTTGTCGAAGGGGTGCAGTGCATTGTTTCTGTCGCGCTCAACTACTATACGTTCGTTCCCGAAGAAAGCGCACCAAACTATCTCTCATCAGAAGGCAAGACAGCACATAACTTAACTGAAAACCCAACACAAACCACCTCCTCCAACACTTTAGACGCAGAAAATACAAACCACTCATCTATTTCCCCTGCATCCACAACAAATCCGCGCAGAGAAAAGCAAAAAGAACGCTACATTCCCCTAGCGCGCTACGCCCGTGGCAAAGACTATCACGACGAGATGAAAGCCCGATTGTTTCAACTTTTAGGAAACATCCGCCAACATCTCATCGAAACGGGACATGCTGACGCAGCCGAACAGTTAGAAACCTCTCGCGCGTTCACCGACACCGCACCAGTCGACGAACGCTACTGGGCATGGAAATCGGGACTCGGTTGGATTGGGAAAAATTCTCAGTTGATTATCCCAGGTGCTGGGAGTTATTTCTTTCTTGGAGAACTCTTTCTCACGCTCCCCGCCGATGTTTACGACCAGCCCGTGGAGAATCGTTGTGGCACCTGCACAAAGTGCTTGCGTGCCTGCCCTGCGCAATGCCTCAGCGAGCGAGGACTAGATGCACGCAAATGTCTTTCTTATCTCACCATCGAATACCGCGGAGAAGAACTCCCCGAAGGGACAGGAGAAAAGATGGGCGAAATGTTCTACGGCTGCGACCGCTGTGGCGATGTCTGCCCTTGGAATCGACTAGCGCGTCCCACCAACATTGAGGCTTTCCAGCCCTCCCCCGCTCTCCTTGCCATGACTTGGGAAGATTGGCGCCATCTCACCCTCGAGGAATATCGCACCCTCTTCAAAGGTTCTGCCGTGAAACGCGCCAAATACGAGGGGTTAAAGCGCAACATCGAGGCGATTGTCCCCAACAGATCAGTGGACAAAACGTAAATATCTGGCTTAAGGGTTTAATATCTATATATTTCATCCTAAACAACTATCTTTGTGACAATAAAATCGGTGTACACTTTCTGACCAAACCTTTGCTCATCTAGACAAAATGCGATGCACCTAGAGAGCTGCAGGCCATTTCGTACCAACGCGTCAGCTCCCCCTGTTCTTTCTAAAACAAACTTATCCTTTAAATTCTTTTTTATGCGTCACTACCTCCTTTTTGCCCTATTCACCCTCGGCTTCATCTTAAGCATCATCGAGCGCATTCAATTTGAGCGCAAAAAGAAACATGAGAAAGATGCGGAATATCGCTCCCTCTTTCGCCGACACAGCACCTTGATGATTATCTTCTTTGCCTATCTTGCAGCGGAACATCTTAAGCCCGTCTACCAAGCACTCTGTGGAGAATAATCCGCCACAGACATACTAATGCCCGTTTTTCGGCGCAACGTGGAATGCTTTTCTCCCTCTCTTGCATGCAACATTAGGAAGAAAGCCACACTCCACCACCATACGCGCCATATATATCCCTGTAATCCCCCTTTTTCTTCGCTCTAACGTACGATAAGCCTATTGTGCCTACACACTCTAGAGAGAGACAAAAAAAGCGACAGCGTCAAAACCTTTGAGTTTTGACGCTGTCGTTGTATTAGGAGCTGGGCGTCTGTCCTTGCCATGCAGCAAAACAGAGCTCAACAGGAGGAGTTGCGTGAAATTAGCGCACTTGTTTGTGACCAGCGGCATCAATCACCACTCCGCGCTGATGGGGAGAAGCGACACGACCAGACAAGTCGTAAATAGTGCCATTCGTTTCTTGGAAGAGAGGAGAGCGCTCCAAACCAGTAGGAATGGTGGTGGGTTCAAGCTTCCAGTAATTGTTCCATTGGTTGGCAGGCTTCAAAGTGATGCGCGTAGTAGACGCAGGACTCAAGGGAAGATACCAACCATAATTGGAAGCATCAGCCAAGATGAAGAAACCTGAGATGTCGCTTTGCTTGCGGAAGCGCAACTTCCAAGGATAAGCCACATTGTTTTCTACGACGCTCTCACCAGAACTAGCATTGCTTACCCCTACAAACTTCTTGTCTGAGGCCTTGTTCAGGATTGCAAAGCTACCATCTTCTTGACGCAACAATTGCCACAAGATAGTGGGATCGTCTTCAGAAACAGCAGTAGGATTAACTGCGGCAGGTACTACCATGCCGTCCTTCAACTGAGCCACATAGCCCGACAATTTGGGATGTGCGCAGCGAATCACGTAGTAGTGAGCAGTGGAGAGCGCATCTACAGCCGTAGTCTTAGGAGCAGTGAGGAACTTCTCATAGACCTTCACATAAGATTCATACACCTCTTGCGACACAGCAGCTTGTTTTGCCACCAAATCACGAGCAGGAGCAAGGTCTTTTTGCAGCTGCTGGATAGCCACTTGTGTGTGCTGACCTTCTTCGTTAGGCACCACATCTTCTACAGCTTGGTCGCAACGCTGCAAGAGCGCAGCAAGCATCTTTTGGAAATCAGCTTCCTCAATGTACCATGTACCAGGATTGCACAAAGTGGGGTTATCGAAAGCTACCACCTTATTCTCTGAAGGCACGTCGTTGTTGCGATCTCCACCAAAAGACTTGATGTAGAAGCGACCTACACTTCCATTAGCTGTAGCGTTGTAGCCTTGTACTTTAGACAATACCACTGCACCAGGCACGTAGTCATATTGTTGCGCAGGCACTGCCGCGCGGTCAATGCGGATAGGAGTAGCATTCTTCTTGACGAAACGCAAGGGCTGATCATAAGAACTGATGGTCACTTGCTGCTTGTTGTGAACAGACTCCATGATCCATCCTCCATTTGCTTCGGCAAAGGTGAAGAGTTCTTCGGGAGCTTGTTGGTCGGTATAGTGCACACGCACGGCAGTTGTACCGTCAGCATAGAGCGTAGCACCAGCATACTTGGCTTTGTAGTAGGTAGAAGCCGACTTCACGCGATACACCTTGCCAGCAACGGGCTGTGTGATAGGTGCAGCCTTGAAGGTAACGAGCGCTGCGGTCATCGCCTCAAGTTGTTGTGCTTCGTCGGTGGCTGTAGCAGCTTTCGCAGTAGTTACGGCATTTGCCAAAGCATCGCAGGTGGCTTTTGAAGCATAACCCACTTCGCCAGCGCGTGTGTCTGCCAACAACTTTTTCTGCTTCGTCAATCTTCTCTTGAAGAGGAGTCTTGGCTTCTTTCAAGAAATAGTGCTTAGCATAGGTCATCTTGCGATCTTCAAAGACAACGCTGTGCTGTTGCAAACGATAGAAGAAGCTCAACCAGTCCTTTTGGTTGTTAGGCAACCAACCGATTTCTGAGATTGCCAACAAACGAGGCAAGAGTTGGTATTCCAATTCTGCATTGTTGTTGGTGGTTTCCGTCCACATATTACCTTGTACACCGAGACCAAATTCTGTTTTACCCACAGAGCGTAGGCGCGCCAAGGGATCGAAGTTGTAGATTTCTCAACGCTGTTCACGCTGCCATCGCCCCAACCACCGCGGTATCCTTCATTGACATCCGCTTGGTCGGCTGTTACTTGCATCCAGTCGAGGTAGAGCACGTTGTAAGGCACAATCACTGTGTGGAAACCTTTGGAAGCCGCCAAGATGTCGGTCCAGTTAGTCCATCGTTTTGTGCCATCAAGTCCCAAATTCCAAGACATGATGAGCGGAGAAACTTCACCTTTGTGGCGACTCCAGTAGTTGTCGGTCTTGGTCTCGATGAGTTCGTCCCAAGCCACAATGTCTTTGTTGTACTTATTCTTGAGATAAACCGCGAGTTCGTGCACCAACCAAGGTTGCAATTCACCAACGCCATTGAGGTTATTGTCCTTGATGCGTTTTTGACAAAGGGCATTTTCCTGCCATCGGTCGGTGGGACATTCGTCACCACCGAGGTGGATGTAGCGTCCAGGGAACACTTTCGCCACATTGTCGAGCACCGTTTTGAGGAAATCGATGACTTTATCATCACCGATGTTCAACACATCTTTGGAAATACCAGCAGTCACACGAACATTGTAGGTGCGATTAGGATAGCAGCTCAACTCTGGATAGGCAGCAAGGGCAGCCACCATGTGTCCAGGCATGTCGATTTCGGGAATGATTTCGATGTTTCTTTCGGCAGCATAAGCCACAATCTCGCGCAAGTCGTCGAGGGTGTAGTACATGCCACGACCATATTCCGTGTCGTCAAAGAATTGTGGGTTAGTACCATCGCTCACAAACGAACCTTACGACGGCTTCCCACTTGGGTGAGCTTGGGATATTCGGGAATCTCGATGCGCCAACCTTGGTCGTCGGTCAAGTGCCAGTGCAAACGGTTCATTTTGTAGAACGACATGATGTCGAGGATGCGCTTCACCTCATCTTTGTCGAAGAAGTGACGAGCAATGTCGAGCATATATCCGCGATAAGACAAGAGGGGTTTGTCCTTGATGCTAAGCACGGGGAGATTCCAGTCTCTCTGTGCCACATTCTTGGGATAGAAAGCCTTGGTCATGAGCTGACGCAAAGTCTGCAAACCATAGAAAAACCAGCACGATGAGCGGCTTTGATTTCGATGTGCTTTTCGGTGACGTTAAGCGTATAGGCTTCAGCACCAGCAAGGCTCTTGTCGGTGATCAAAGCCACCATGCCGTCTGCAGCAGCGGCAGGAGAAGATTGCAAAGAGAGGGTGAGTCCCAAACGAGTTTTCACTTCTTCTGCAAACTCGTGCACCATGCCCTTCAAACTGTCAACGGGTGAAGTGATGACTTTCAAGTTGCGCAAGTCAAGATTCTTTCCTTCTTGGATGTTGATGTTCTGAGGATAGGGCACCAAAGGAGGAAGATTCTTATAAACGTCCAACGCCGCAGTAGTTTCAAAGGTCAAAGCATTGTTGCCTTCTCGGTCTTTGCTAGAACCCCAAAGTCCGATGGGATGACCTGCAGCGGCTCCCCCCCATTGGTTGAACCCTACTTCACTGTTGGCTTTAGGATGAATTTCGAAAGAAGAGGTGAAGTTCGCCGTCTTGCAAGGCTCAATGGAGAACTTGTTGTTGGCGTGTTGTTTGGCAGCTTCTACCATACCCTTTTCTTGGGTGTTGGTGACATAGAGTTGCAAGCCCATCTTGTTGGTGAGCGTGTACCCCGCAGCAGCAGAACCTTCCACCTTCCACAACTGAGCATCTACACCCGTCATGGCAGCAAGATGCACACCACTATTGGCTTTGGAGGCTTCCACCACCAATCCACTGTTTGTAAACTTCAAGAGATACCAATGCACCTCTTGCGCTGTGCTCACCTTCGGCATAGAAGGGGCTGCCAGACTCACTAGCGACACCAGTACAGCCCAACACAAAAGAAATAACTTTCGAAATGTATTCATGACTACGTTTTATGATATTATGCAGTGCAAATATAGCATTTTCTATTGTATATCCCAACACATTTGCGCATAAATGCCTAAAGTTTCTGTCATATCTGTCAAAATCTCTATTTTTTTCTTTTCAAAAAACAAGAGTAATGACTTTTTCACGAAAGACATAAGAATAGACTTTGCCCCCTCAAATATGATAGATGGTGCATAGCGCACTCAAACAATAGGAGAATTCAAAAAAATCTCCGACATTTTTGGAGAAATCTCCTACGTTTTTCCGAAAACGTCGGAGTTTTTTGAGTAAACGTCGGACATTTTTCTATGTTGTTCGGAGAATTCCTGTTGCAACAGTGCAAACCGATTTTAAGACGTAAGATGATTGTCACGACCAACAGCATACGCTCTCAAAGGAGAAAGGTTACGCAAAGAAGGGGGAAGGCAAAGATAAGCAGAAAACAGGCTGCTACTAGATGTTAAAACTGGCTTTCTCGCGCGTACGCGCACGCGCACACATCTGGAGTTTTGCACTTTTTGCTTTCACAACCTTCACAGACACCCCATATAACCCACTATATATCAAGAAGTAACGCGATATTTTCGGACATATTTTAACAGAACACGTCAAAAGTGCGTCGCAAGGGGGCAGAAAAGTTCCTCTACGCACATCAGAGAACATGGTTGTTTCACCTTAGATTGATGGCTCTCCACAACCCATCGTGTGAAGGTTGTGAAAGCAAAAAGTACAAAATCCCAGGGAAGGCGCGCGCGTACACGCGCGTGAGCAAAGACTGCCGTCTCATCCCTAAAAAGATGGTGTGCAAGCAGCAAACCGAAAACTGAAAAGCCAGAAACAAAACACCCTTGATTTGCCATATAGAAATAGCAAAACCAAGGGTGTCTAAAATTTTTTCATCACTTTTCCGCCGAATTTTCACTCTTTGCCCTATTTGCGACCCCTATACGAATAGAGGGGAACATAAGAACAGGGCGAAAAAAGGGAAAAAAGGACTGTGAGAGCGTTTCGCCTTAGCGCATGAGCAACTCTAGGGTGGAGAGCTTATGAAGCACGCTGGCTTGAATCATTTGTTGCGCTTGTTGCAACTCTCCTCCCATTTGGAGGGATTCTCCATAAGCCTGCTTGTAGTATTGCTCAGCTTCGGAATACTTTTTGAGTTCACGATATGAGTCGCCCACCATCACGAGATAGTTGATTTTGTTCATCAACACTTTCTCGGAAGGGATGGCTATTTTGAGCCACTCAATGGCTTGTTCGTGGTCGGCAGCGCGCAACTTCTTGTCGGCAGCATAGTAGAGGGACTGTGCAGCCATGGCATAGTCGGCAGCATTGGCATCCTTGCCAAGACCCGCAAGATATTTGCGCATGAGCTTGAGATATTCTGCCACGTCCTTGTTCTTGTAGATGGCAAAGAGGGCATTGAAGTAGTCGCGCGACTTGTCGTAGGGGGTTACGCTGGAAACGGGAATCACATCGTAAGCCTTTGTAGTCGGTGCGAATCTTTTCGAGATAGTCTTTGTAGCTCGCATCGCCTTTCTTAACGAGTTTGAGCATACGCTCATCGTTCTTTTCGACCACATAGTAGGCGGCAGGTTCTCCCACGGCAGCCAACCACGCATCGAGGTGAGTGCTGATGTAATCTACAAGGCGATCGGTGGTTTCATCGTCGTCACCGCCAAGATAACCGATGATGATATAGTCTTTACGATTGATGAGACTATTGTCCGCCATCTTGGTTTCGATGTACTTCTGATAGATTTTGCGCACGCGTACCACCCATTTTTCTGCATCCATGCCGTCTTGCGTGGTGAGAAATTGGGGAGCCATGGTGAGCAAATCTTGCTGAATGGTGAGGTCGTTGGGGTTTTGGCGATATTCCTTGTAGAGTTGCTCAAAACCTTTGATTTCTCCCATCGCCGTCTTCGCCATGTCGAGGAGTTCTTGGGCGTTCATATAGCCCACATTGATGGAGAGCGCCTTACCATCACCATCGATGATGCCCAATGTGGGGAAGGCTTCCACCTTGTAGTTTTTAGCGATATCCACATTTTCGGGTTTCTCGGCATCGAGTTGGAGAGAGATAAAGTTTTTGTTGAAATATTCGCCCACCTCTGGGAGGGTGAAAATCTGTTTCTCCATCTTCTTGCAAGGGCCACACCACACAGCATAGAAATCGACAAAGAGGGGTTTTCCTTCAGCCTTGGCCTTGGCAAGTGCCTCAGCAAAGGTGCCTTTGAAAAACTGGATGCCTTTGGACTCTTGTGCCATAACTGGCAGCACGATTAGGGCGCAAAGGAGGGAGAGGAGGAAAAGACGAAACTGTTTCATACGACTTCGTTTTAGGAGTTTTCGACTGGGCTATCTTCTGCCGGAGGATTCTCTTCAGAGATGCCTTCGTCCACGACTTCTTCAGCCTTGTCTTTGACCACAAAGGTGAAGAGCCCGTTGAGTTCACGCGAATAGCCTTCGTTGCTCACGCGGAGATTGACCGTGTAGCGGCCATTGGGGAGGGTCGCTACGGCTTTAGGGAAGAGATTGATGGTGCCCCCACTCACGGTGACGAGCCCATCTTGCACGGCTTTGTCGAAAGCTGCGGCATCTCCTCCGTCGCTGACGGTGACACTCTGGTAGTAGAAGTTGACGGGATTGGTGCCCGACACACCTTGGATGCGTTGTGACGACCAAGGGGCAGGATATTCGTGTGTAAGACTGTGGACGTTATCGTCGCTCACTTCGCGATACACCACGAGTTCTTTGGTGGAGAAGGCAGCGTATTGCGTGTCGAGATAGCCCACTGTGGTGTCGTGACAAGCGGTGAACACGGGGGTGCTCAGAAGACCTGCGAGGAGCAGGCTGTAAAGAAAGATTCTTTTCATATCACAAAAGGAAGTGGGGATTAAAACTCAAAGAGCGTGAAATTGTATTGCAGGGCATGGACGGTGCCTGTCTTGGTGCGGATGTTGTGAGAAGCCACCAAACGCTCCACTTGAGTAGTGGGCGACACCACGTGCAAGCCCAGAGGTCCTGCACCAGCTACGCCCCCAAAACTGGAAGCAAAGGTGTACATCCACAACTGCGTGCCAGAAGCCATGGTGTAGAGTTTACCGCCCTTACCGATAGCCTCGCCACTGGTGGATTTTGTTCCACGAACGAAGTCTTCGAGCTGGAGATTCTCATTGGGGATGACGTGAGAGAGCACGATGTTGCGGCACGAATCAACACTGATAGAATCGATGAGGTGCATGATCATGCTGTCGGTGGCGGCATCTTTATCGAACGTTCCACGTGTGCTGAAGGTTTCTGTGGTTTCTTCATTAGCAGTGGTGGCAGCATAGGTCTTGAGGAGATAGCGACGGATGCTGTGGTTGGTAGGTGCAATAAAGGTAATTTGGCTACCATAGGTGCTCTTTCCTTCAAAGACATCGTTGAGACCAGCACGATCGATGAGATAGACGAGATAGCTATAGTTGTAGTTATCACCCTTGAAATAGGTGAGCATCGAGGTGTCGTGGTAGGTTTTGGCAAGTCCTGTCTCCACGAAGTTGTAGTCGGTGCAGGAGGTGAGCCACCCCATGAGGAGGAGGCAGCAGAAGAGTGCTCCTTGTTTGATGCGATGTATCATAAGACTGGATTTAATTCCTTCTGAAGGATCATGAAACTAGTTGTTGTAGCGGTGCCAATAAGGACGTTGGAGGATGAGTCCATTGATGACCTTGCCGTCTTTGTCACGCTGTGCACCATAGGGGATGGGGAGATTGAGTGCACCGTCAGCGAAATCTTGACTGGTGAGCAAGGGCCACTTGCCGGTGAGGTCGGTTTTGACATAGCCATTGCGAAGGATGTCGTAATAGCGAGAGTCGTTTTCCAACACAAACTCACGTTCGCGCTCGTGGAAGATGGCACGCTTCAGATCGCTCTCTCCATTGGCAGGATAAGCAGCTGCACCAGCACGCGCACGAATCACGTTGAGATCTGCCATCGCCTCAGCCGTGCGGCCTAGTTTGTTGAGACACTCTGCACGGAGCAAGTAGAGGTCGGCTAGACGCCAATAGACATAGTTGGCATCGATGCTCAAGAAGTACTTACCCGCTTCCGAACTTTGGTCGATGGTGTAGACGGCATTGCGGAACTTGTAAGGTACGGCATAGTCTGTGCCTCCCGACAGGTGCTCTTCGTCTTGCTTGTAGAAAAAAAGGCGGTGCGACGCAAGTCGGTGGCATCGGGATAGAGTTTATCGACTGTGGAACGATAAAGACGATAGTCGGCTTGCGCGAGGTCACCTTCGAGTTTGGTGTCATTGACGGGCCAAGTGGCGTAGGAGGTGGCGACATCGTTTTTTTCGTGGTAGACTCATTGCCGCGACTCTTGTCGTAGACCAAAGAGAATATTTCTTCGGGATTGTTGGCAGTGGGGTTGGAAAGCAATTGACAAAGGGCTTCGGGACTTTCGACAAGGGAATAAGTGCCTGCCTCCCCATTGATGAGATGGGTGGCATATTCCACACTCTTTTCGTAGGCGGATTTGGCATCTACACCAGACGCTCCGTAGAGGTCTGCCATGCTTCCCTTCCATGCGTAGAGATGGGCGAGCAAAGCGGCTGCACTACCCTTTGCGGCATATTGCTTGAGGTGACACTAGCTCCTGCCGTGTTGCGCACTTGCGAGAAGACGGGGAGCATGTTGTAGGCTTGCTCGGCATGGCGAATACCGGCATCTATGACTTCTTGCTGAGAGGATAGACTGTAAACGCGGATTTCTTTGGCATCAAGCGGGATTACGGCTTTGCCATAAGCACGAGCGAGCTGGAGATATCCGAAGCCGAGGGCAAAATGTGCTTGACCAGCATGATAGTTGTAGCGGTCTTGGGTGAGACCTTTAGTCGAACCGATGTTTTCGAGCAAGAGATTGGACTCAAAAATCATGCGATAGAGACCTTGCCAGTCTGCGGAACTCTCGAGGATGGTGCGAGGGTTGCCTTGGCGAAGTTGGTCGTCATATTGCGATTCGTCAGCGAGAAGTCCCACTTTCGTGAGAGGACGCACCGCATCCATAGCATTGTTGAGATAGAAATGGATGGTGATGGTGGTGGTGTTCAACTCGTTTTCCGTAGCAAAGGCGTTGGAATAGGTGATTGCGTTCTCTGGGGTGAGATCCAAATCGCAAGACACCAATCCCAAACCGAGGACGGCGGAGAAAATATAGGGAAGGAACTGCTGTTTCATTAGAACTTGAAATTTAGACCAAGGGTGAGTTTGCGATTCAGAGGATACATCGTGCCGTTGTCCTTACCAGTGGCGGGATTGACGATTTCGGGATCGAGGCCAGAATAGTTGGTGAGGAGGAAGAGATTCTCGCCGGTGAAGTAGATGCGTCCCTCTGTGAGACGGAGTGCCTTGGTGATTTTGGCAGGAAGGGAGTAGCTCAAAGTGAGTTGCTTCAAACGAAGGTAGCTCACCTTTTCGATGTTGCTATCGATATCACCATCAAACTGTCCCACATAGCCATCGTCGGAGAATTCGAGTGAGGGATAGTCGGCAAGGTCACCTTCTTGCTTCCAGAACTTAGCCTTGGTGAAGTCGTTCATCACCACTCCAAACTTCTTGTTGAACAAGAAAGCTCCACCTTTGACCATATTCATCATGCGCTGGCCAAGGGTGTAGGTGGTGAGGACGGTGAGGGCGAAGTTTTTGTAGGTAAGGGTGTTGGTGATTCCGCCTTGTGCAATGGGCAGTGCAGAACCTGCATAGTAGAGGTCGCCACTGTTGATGATGCCATCGCCATTTTGGTCTTTGATCTTACGACCACCAGGACGGAGAGGATGGCTCAAGGCACCAAACGAAAGGGGCACGCGCTTACCTTCTTGGCTGTAGTAGTAGGGGATTTGACTTTCATTTTGCACGATGCCTTCGTCATGATAGGTGTAGATGCCGTACATGGGACGACCGAGCACCTTGTCATTGAGGTCCTTGCCATCGTAGGAAGAGAGGAACTTGTTCCAGTTGCGAGAGATGTTGAAACCTAAGTCCCAAGTGAAGTCCTTAGAACGATAGAGCGAAGCGGTGATGTCTAACTCCAAACCTTCGTTGGAGATGGAGGAAGCATTGGTCCAAGTGCTACGCGAGATGAAGAAGTTACCAGGCGTGGGCACTTGCATGAGCAAATCGTGAGAATACTTGTAGTAGTAGTCGGCACGAACTTTGAGGCGGCTGTTGAGGAATTCGAGATCCAAACCGAGGTCGTACTGGTCGCTCTTTTCCCAAGTGAGGTGGCTATTTGCCATTTCACTAGGCTGCAAACCTGATTCTCCCATGAAGATGTTGGATTCTTCCATGAGACCATGTGCCAAGTAGGCTTCTTGGAACTTTTGTCCACTACGTCCCCAAGAGGCGCGGAATTTACCATAGGAGAGATACCAGATGTCGCGCATAAAGTCTTCCTGACTAAATGCCCAGCCAGCTGCTACAGAGGGGGGAAGGACGCCCAACGCACATCGCTTCCGAAGACGGAAGAACCATCATAACGGATGGAGGCTTCGAGGAGATAGCGACGATCGTAGTTGTAGGCGAAACGACCGAGGTAACTCATCATTTGTTGCTCCTCACGATTGGTCGTAAGACGTTGTAAGTATTCGGTGCGTCCTTCTACTTCGCGCCCTTGAGGCCAGCCTTCGCCAATCTCAAAGATACGGTTGGTAGGTCCACCTGCTGCCTTACCCTTGATGTTCTCATTGAGGTCGTAGGTCGTGGTGAAACCGCCCATCAACTCGAAGTTATTTTTTTCTTTAACCTTGAATTTGTAGGTAAGGATGTTTTCCCACTGCATCATGACCACCATGGAGCGCGCAGTCTCCACTGAAGAGAGGTTGTTAAAGTTCAAATAGGTGGGGCGGAACTGATGATTGTTGGAGAAATAGGCATCAGCAGAAGCTGTGGTCTGGAACTTCAGTCCTGGGAAGAAGGTATAGTCCGCCCCCAAGGTGAGACGGGGGTTGAACATACCGTTGCGTGCGTGGACATCGCGGATGCGTTGCACCGTTTGTTGTTCTGCCACAGAGCCAGCTCCAGGGTAGACGGTGGGCATCTGCTTGGGATCGACCTCAAGACCTTGGATGCTAGATCCGCTGATGGCGATTTGCTTGGCATACGACAAATTCACACGGGTGAAGAAGTTGAGTTTCGGTGAAAGACGCAAATCTAAATTGGTCAAGAAGTTGAGACGCTGGAATCCGCTGTTGATTTGGATGCCTGTCTCATCATAGAGTCCAAGGCTTACGAGATAGCGGGCATTGTCGGTGCCGCCGCGAGCGTAGAAGTTGCCCGAGGTGACCTTACCCACTTGGAAGAAGTATTTCCACCAGTTGGTATTGTTGTTGTAGAAAGAGTTGAGGGAGTCTTGCACGGCTCCAGGAGCGGAGGCGTCATCGGCGAGGACATTACCATTGCCCCAGAAGTAGTCGTAGGCTCCATCGCCATATTGGGAGCGACCATAAGACTGTCCATAACCATTGGGCAGCACATAGTTGCCTGTGAGATAGTCGTAGTAGCCATAACGCTGATGGCGCGCCAAGAGGTTGTGCACATATCGTTCGCCATTACCGCGCATTTGCAGGGGAGTGGCAGGAAGGAAAGAAAGGCTCTGTGAGAGGGTGACTCCAAATTCGGGGCGACCGAGACGACCTTTCTTGGTGGTGATCAAGATGACACCATTGCCCGAACGCGAACCATAGAGGGAAGCGGAGGCAGCATCTTTCAACACTTCCACAGACTCGATGGTCGTGGGGTCAAGGCCAGCAAGGGCATTGATACCACCAGTGGCATCGCTGGAAACCTTAGAAATGGGTACTCCATCGACGACAAACAGCGGTGTGCCGTCGTTGATGCCTTGGTCGTTGAGCGAACTGATGCCGCGGATGTTGATGCGTGCCCCCGTGCCACCAGGAGAACCGGAGACATTGGTCACTGCCAAGCCAGAGAGCTGACCTTGCAAGAGGTTTTGGATGCTGGGCGCTGGAGCATCCTTGAGTTTTTCCGCCTTGATGCTGCTCACGGCACCCACCAATTCGCGAGAGTTGCGCTCACCATACGCTACAACTGTGGCTTCTCCTAACTGAAGTGAGGTCTCTCTGAGGGTGACGCGAGGCACTACCCCATTGGTGAATTTCACCGTAGAGGATTGATAACTATGGAAGATACCAGCAACTCTCCACTCTTGGCGGTGGTGGGGAGGACGAAGGTGCCATCTTCTTGGGTCATAGCCACAAACTTGGTGCCTTTGAGCTGCACATTGGCAGACATGACGGGATGGCCTGCACCATCACGCACGATGCCGCGCAAACCTTCGGCAACAGTTTGCTGTGCAGTAGTCGTTCCTGAAGTGGCTTGTCCTGTGGTTTTGGCTGCAGTAGGAGTCACTGTCACTGCGTTGCGAACTACGCGCAAATGCTTACCGTCCAAGGTGTAGAGGAAGGGCTTATTTTCGAAAAGGAGGGCAAGTGCAGCCGCGGGTGTTGTTTCGTCGAAGTCCACGGTCACGGCAATGCCTGCTTGGCGTACAGCATCACCGCCCTCAAGTTGATAACCACCCTTTTGAACGATGTAGTTGAGCACCGTCCACATATCTTTCTGTTTGAAAGAAACTGTGATGGTGGTGGGGGTGGTCTGCGCTTGCGCGGTCGTGGCGGGGCAACCTGCTAGGAGCACCCCACCCAAGAGAGCGACTAAGCTTAGGCGCAGCGGAAAATTGTGTTGTGACATATCTTTATAACTAGGTTAGGAGAGATAAGACTTAATTGTGTTCCCACTTTTTATCTTCGGGAGCTTGGCTCTTTACTACGATGTAGCGCTGACGAGCATCATTGAGGAGACGCTGCAAGACGGCAGAGAGATCAGCGGCTTTCACATCTGATACACGCACTGTGGGAGCGGTAGCAGAAGATGTAGGCGCAGTAGCCGACTTATTGGGGATTACAGAGGTTTTATTTGAGCCATTAGCGAGGGGCAACTGTGGCACTTTACCCGTTTCTACGTAGTTATTGAGAAGGGCGAGCCATACTCCCAAGCCTAGTTCACCAGCGGCTGCTTTATCACCAGACTCTTCGTCGAGAATAAAGGGGATTTGTACCTTTTTGAATGCATCGTTGTCGATGTGTCCTGCTGCCATGTTACGGAGGATTTCCAAGGTGCGAGCCTTCAAATGGTCGGCTTTCTCACGAGAAGTGGAGAAGTGGATGGACAATGTGGCACGTTCTATGGGCTCTTCCACGTGGTTAGCATTAACTGCAATGCTATAGGTGGCTTGTTCACGCTCACGAAGTTCGTCGAAGAGCACATTTTGCAGCAGTGGTTCGAGGAGTGAGAGCGCGAGTGTCTGACGTTCGTCGAGTTTAGGTTCATCGAGCAAGAAGGATAGTTCCACTTCGCCCATATCACCTGGGGTTTCTACTATAAAATTACGGTCAATGACACGCTCCTTACTGGTGAAGTCGCGAGCGGCATAGTCGGCAGGGGTGAAGTCCTTGCGAGGTTGCTTGGCATCACCAGGAAGTGCTGCAAGATAAGTGGTGACGAGTCGCTTGGCTTCTGCCTCGGAAAGGTCGCCCACTAGGCAAGCATTGAAGTGGGCAGCGTTGCCAAAGTGCTCTTTGTACAAGCGTTCCAAATCGTTGAATCGCATTTGGAGAAGAACGCCTTGTCTTCACGTGGATTCTTGAGAGTGATGGGAGAGAGGACTTCTTGAATCTGACGATCCACTGCTTCTTTTCCCACTTGTGGACGCGATGCCCACACGTATTCTTTGCGCTGGAGCCATTTGTCAAAGACGGGCTGTGAGAAGTTTTGTCGTGCTAGGACCAGATAGAGATAGGAGAAGAGGGCATCTGCCTCATCGGTCTTACTGCGCGCCTGCATCCCATCGAGATAATCGTTGATGGTGAGGCTTACTTCTATAGGGCGATTGCCTAACCAGTTGGCGAGCTGATTGCGAGAATATTTGTAGACTCCCGACTGCATGATGAGGCCTTGCATGGCAGAAAAGGAAGCTAAATCCTCTGGCTTCACAAGCATGTGTCCACCCTTTGCAGCAGCCAGGAGCATCACTTCGCCTTTTAAGTCTTTGGGGAGCGACTTATAGACAACTTTCATGCCGTTGGAGAGCGTCCACTCCACTGCATCGAGAGAAGGTAGGCGCTGTTCACGCACGATTTTCCCTTGCGGGAGGGTGAAATCAATGAGATTTCCGGAGATATCGCTTTGTTTTTCGACAGCGTTGCCCACCGCCTTTGTCGTAGCTAGGAGCTTTTCAGCCTCAGCTTGAGAAATGGCGGCTTCTTGTGCTGAAGCGGTGTAGGCTACGAAGGCAAGATTGCTGGTGTTGCCCATCTTCGCTTGCAACCAGTCTTGGAGGTCTTCGACTTCAAGCTCCACCAATTGTTCAATATTCTCCTGCAGCTGTGCACGAAGTTCCTTGAGGGGTGTGCCGTAGAGGAAGTTGCGACGATATTGGTCGAAGAAATTATCGGGAGTACCCAAGTTTTGCTCGTCATCTAAGGCTTGCTTCATGCCATCATACAGCGATTGCTTGGCATTCTCAAAGAGTCGTTCGGGGATGGGTTGGAGCAAACGAGCACGCTCTACAAGCACTTGTTGCACGGCTGGGACATCTTTGCCACGATAGGGCACAACATCCCATGCAAACTGACCATAACCGCGCACCAGTGGTGTGTAGCTCACAGAGGCGGCAATGAAATCTTCGCGGTTGTCATTGCGCAGATAAGCGAAATACTTAGGTGCGATGTCGTTGAACAACTGCTGGAAGAGGAATTCTTTGGTAGCAGCTTCGCCTTGCAAGCTTGTGGGAGTGGCGACACGTTGGTAGATGCCATAGGAATGGGATTGGTTCTCAGCATCCACAAAACGATAATAAAGCGGTGCATTATGGTCGGCAATGGTGAAATTGGGACGGACTTCCGCTTTCTTCGGCTTCTTGATGCTGCCAAAGAGCTGCTTTACCTTTGCTTCATAGACTTCTGGGTCGATGTCGCCCACAATGACGACACACTGAAGGTCGGGACGATACCAAGTGCGATAGAAGCGTTGCACATCTTTCGCTGTCAGTGTCTCTAAAGATTGCAGTGGACCGATGACATTGCGTTGTGCATATTGGGAATTATTGTAGACAACACCCGCAATACTGTCGCTCAAACGCTTCGACACCGTGTTACGCTGGCGCCATTCTTCAATGACAATACCGCGCTCTTTCTCGGTATCTTTGTCGGTGATGTTGACACCATCGCACCAGTCACGGAGCACGAGCAATACGGAGTCGGTGAGTCCGGGAGCTTCTGTGGAAACCTCACTGATGGAGAATCGCGTTTCATCTTGTCCGGTGCGGGCATCAAAGTCATACAATCCACGCTGGCGCAACCAAGTCATGACACCTTGGGGATAATGCTTGGTGCTGTTGAATGCCATGTGCTCGAGGAAGTGTGCCAAACCTTGTTGTTTGTCGTTTTCCAACAAAGCACCTACGTTCTGAAGTAGGTAGAAATGGGCAGTACCTTGCGACCCTCCTGCATCTTTGCTGATGTAGTAGGTAAGACCGTTGGGGAGTTTTCCTGTGCGGAGGGTGGATATTTGGGCGTGCGCTGCACTGATGCCTAACAGGCTAGCCGCCGACAGACAAAGCGATGGCAGAAAAGCACGATGGGAGTATTTAGAAAATAAGTTCATGGGTCGTAGATGCATTAAAAGCGTGAGTAGAAACATCAGATAACAGGAAAGGGCAGAAGTCTCTACTCACGCTAGTCAGTGTGATTTACCGCACGTGGGTGGGTATATTGGGATTGGTTTTCAATTGCTTGAGAGCTTCTTGAACAATATTATTCTTTTGATTGACAAAATGATAGAAGTCGCTCGATTCAAACAAGCCATTGATAAAGATAGATTTCAAGCTGAAACGCAAATCTTCAATCGTTTCTGCTAACTCTTTATCGTCTTTCGGCGTAATTTTTCTTAGCTTTTTCCAGCTGCAACAATTTCGTCGATGAGAGATTGAGGGAACAGTGAATTCGCGTTCGAACTGATCGAAGGTTTTATACTGCTGACGAAGTGCCTTACGATGATTGTCGATATAGCGCAGAGTGGCTTCGTTGATGAGATTATTGCGACGAAGTGCTATGTGGAACTTAGTGATTTGTGCTGTATCAATCGGAACAAACACATCGGGCATCACACCTCCCCCTCCATAAACGATACGTTTGTCGATGAGAGTGTGATAAACCTGCGATGAATCCAAGCGGATGGAGTCCTTGTGAAGGAGTTCTCCGTGAGTGTAACGCTGTTCGAGATCTTGCGCATACTCTTCCTTCTTTCCCTTCTCATAGGGTTTTTGGATGCAACGGCCAGAGGGTGTGTAATAGTGGCTCGTGGTGAGACGAATCATCGAACCATCGGGGAGATCGATGGGGCGTTGTACCAATCCTTTACCGAATGTGCGACGACCTACCACAAGAGCGCGGTCGTAGTCCTGCAAAGCACCTGTGACAATCTCTGCTGCTGAGGCACTGAATTCGTCCACTAAGACCACAATTCTGCCTTGACGGAACAATCCACCTCCTTCAGCTTTCAGCACTTGTTTAGGTTGGTTGCGACCTTGGGTGTAGACCACGAGAGAACCTGGACGCAAGAATTGGCTGGCGACATCGACAGCAGCTCCTAAATAACCTCCTCCATTGCTCTGTAAGTCGAGAATGAGGTCTTTCATTCCCTGTTTCTTCAGCGTCTGGAGGGCTTTCTACTTCGTCACCAGTAGTTGCACCGAAACGATCAAAACGAATGTATCCTACTCCAGGGGCAATCATGTAGGTGGCTTCTACGGTGTTCATGGGGATTTTGTCGCGCGTCACCACGAAATAGAGGACACCTGCAGCACCACGACGCACTACTCCAAGGCGCACCTTGGTGCCCTTGGGACCACGCAGCAACTTCACGATGCTATCTTGCGGCATTTTCACCCCTGCTATGGCACGTCCGTCGACAGAAATGATGCGGTCACCGTTGAGAATTCCGACTTTCTCAGAAGGTCCTTTCTTGATGGTTTGCACCACAACGAGGGTGTCGGTGAGGATATTGAACTGCACACCGATACCTTCAAAGTTACCTTCGAGAGGCTCATTCATCTTCTTGGTCTCTTCTGGATTGCTATAGGAAGAGTGTGGATCGAGCTTGTCGAGCATTCCCTTGATGGCGTCTTCTACGAGCTTTTTCTGATTGACAGAGTCCACATAGAGCTGGGTAACTGCAAGTTGCGCCATTTGGAGTTTGCGGATTTGCGTCACGTCTATGTCGGCGTCTTTGTTACGCGACTGGGCGAAGCTCCAAGAAGTACTAGCCAACAAGAGAAGAAGGCTAACTAAAAAAGTGGGAAAATAGCGATATTGCTGCATGAGAAAAGGAAATATAGGAGTCAGAGGTGGGAAAATAGCTTAGTGAAAGCCGATGAATGCGGACTAGTCTAGAGAGGCCACTTGGGGTAAGAATTCGCTTACGTCTTTGCCAAACGCTAAAAGCTCGCGAACAATAGTCGAAGAAATATCGGCATAGTGAGGTTCGGTGAAGAGTAACACTGTTTCTACGCCCGAAAGACGATGGTTGATACCCGCGATGTCGCGCTCATATTCAAAGTCCTTGACCGAACGAATGCCACGCAACACAAAACGAGCTTGTTCTCTGCGTGCTAAATCAGCGGTGAGGTCGTCATAAGCCACCACTTTCACACGAGCTTCCGATGCATAGACCTTTTCGATGGCGGCTACGCGCTCTTCGGGAGTGAGAAAAGAGCGTTTGTTGGTATTATACCCCACCCCTATCACGATTTTATCGAACATTTCGAGCCCGCGACGTACGATTGAGGCATGACCGATGGTGAAGGGGTCAAAACTTCCTGGAAAGATAGCGATGCGCATAGGGGAACAAGGGGATTTGAATGCGATATTTTGATGAGACGGAGCCTAAGAAACACTGACAAACTGCAAAAAACAGAACTCTACAAAGCGATGAAAGAGCAAAACAGTCGAAGCTACGGAGTAGCAAAACGATAGAACTATCATTTAACCTCTGAAACAATCACTAGATTTCTTCCACGAGGTCTTCTTCCACGACAAGGTTGTCAATGATAAAATTCTGACGTTCCATCGTGTTTTTACCCATATAGTAAGCCAATAGTTCCTTGACTTTGTCGCTTTTGTGCAGCGTCACAGGTTCGAGTCGCATGTCGGGTCCAATGAAATTCTTGAATTCATCGGCACTGATTTCACCTAACCCCTTGAATCGTGTGATTTCAGGGTTGGGAGATAGGCGTTCGATGGCTGCTACGCGCTCTTCTTCATTATAACAATAGATGGTCTCAAACTCGGTGCGGCCTGTTTTGCGCTTTCCAGTTGAGGCTTTGCCAGATTTTGACGTAGAATTGGCAGTATTTCGGTGGAATCGGCATTTTTTGCCGTAGATTTACCCTTTCCTGAGGTCTTTTTACCTTCTTCAGCCACAGCTTTTTCAGCTTTTTTCTTATTGCGCACACGGAAAAGCGGCGTTTGAAGGATATATACGTGACCTTTCTTCACCAAATCAGGGAAGAACTGCAAGAAGAAGGTCATCATCAACAGACGAATATGCATGCCATCGACATCGGCATCTGTGGCGATAATCACCTTGTTATAGCGCAATCCATCCAGTCCGTCCTCAATGTTGAGTGCAGCTTGCAGGAGGTTGAACTCTTCGTTTTCATACACCACCTTCTTCGTCAACCCATAAGAGTTGAGTGGTTTACCACGAAGAGAGAACACGGCTTGCGTGTTGACATCGCGACATTGCGTGATACTACCCGAGGCGGAATTACCCTCGGTGATGAATATGCTAGAGTCGAAACGCAAATCTACCACTTCATCCTGCCCACGCTTGGGTTTGGGAGGAGCATCATTGAGATGGACGTGGCAGTCACGGAGTTTTTTATTGTGGAGATTAGCTTTTTTAGCGCGCTCACGAGCAAGTTTTGTGACACCAGCGATGGCTTTGCGTTCTTTCTCGCTCTCCTGAATCTTTTGTTGGATTACTTCTGCCACATCTAGGTGTTTGTGGAGATAATTGTCCACTTGTTCCTTGATGAAATCGCCTACAAACTTATTGACACTCACGCCACTAAGCGCAAAAGGATTACCATTTTTATCTTTATCAGGTGCCATCGTCAGCGAACCCAACTTGATTTTTGTTTGCGATTCAAACATGGGCTCTACCACACGCACCGCAATAGCAGCCACGAGGCCATTGCGCACGTCTTGTACTTCGTAGTTCTTACCGAAATACTCCTTGATGGTGCGTGCAATGTGCTCTTTGAAAGCACTTTGGTGTGTCCCACCTTGCGTGGTGTGCTGACCATTGACAAAAGAATAATACTCCTCACCATATTGCCCCGTGTGGGTAAAAGCGATGTCGATGCTTTCTCCCTTGAGGTGCACTATCGGATAGAGTCCTTGCGCGGTCATGTTGTCGGTGAGAAGATCTTCCAAACCGTTGCGCGAGATGATGCGACGACCATTGTAGAAAATGGCGAGTCCCGTGTTGAGATAGGTGTAGTTGCGGAGCATCGTCTCGATGAATTCGCCATGAAAGCGATAGTTGAGGAAGAGCTGCGGATCGGGTTCAAAGTAGATAAACGTACCATTTTCCTCTTCGGTATCTCCCGAAACGTCAGACACGAGTTGTCCACCCTCAAAAGTGGCTTCGCGATATTGACCATCGCGATGAGTGCGAGCAATAAATTTCTTAGAAAGCGCATTGACAGCTTTCAAACCCACACCATTTAGACCGACAGAAGCGGTGTATTGGTCGTTATCATACTTACCTCCAGTGTTGAGTTTCGATACAGCAGGAATCAAACTTCCCAAGGGGATGCCACGACCATAGTCACGAATGGATGCCGTGAGGTCATCTTGGATATCAATCTCAATCTTTTTACCAAATCCTTCATTAAATTCGTCTATAGAGTTGTCTATGCTCTCTTTGAGCAAGACATATACCCCATCTTCAGCATGCGAACCATCCCCTAAACGTCCAATATACATACCCGGACGCATACGGATGTGGGTCATATCGTCAAGATGGCGAATGGAGTCTTCACTGTAGTCGGAAGCGTTGCGTACGTTGGTGTCGAGAAGTTCGGACATGGAGCGGAAAAATAAACAATAGATAAGATAAAATGCGAGCTAATGTAACGATAAAGGCGGTTATTTTGTCCGATGAGTCCATATTATTTCATCGATTTTTCACCGCATATATCGATTAAACCAGCGATTTTTGGAAGCAGCGACGGCGCTTGTGTACCACATTGTCGAGTCCCTTCCATTGATCTTGGCTTTGGTGGTTCGTTTCAAGCTGGGGGTTACTTTCGGCATATTCAAAACCCATTTCCTTAGCAATGGGAATGATATCGGCAAACAGCAAGGCGTTAACGCCCTTGTTTTGATATTCAGGAAGAACGGCGACAAGCAGCAGTTCCACAGTCTTTGACTTCTTCATCTTCAAGGCTTTGAGCAAATGCCACCAACCGAAGGGGAAGAGTTTACCTTTCGCCTTTTGCAGTGCAACAGCCAAAGAGGGCATACACACGCCCATAGCGATGGGGGCTCCTTCTGTATCCTCAATGACGGTAAGTAAGCGCAAATCGAGGAGTTTCAGATATTCATCGGCATATTTGTCGATTTGCTTGCGGGTGAGCTCGCTAAATCCAAAGAGCGGTGCATAGGCTTTGTTCACCACATCAAAGATTTTGTAGACATACCCGCCCTGCTTAAGTTCCTTGACATTCTTAAACTTACGCACTTTGAGATTCAAACGTTCGCCCATGCGACGTGCCACCTTGAAATAGCGCTCTTGTTCGGCTTCATGCCCCTTCACGGGAACGTAGATTTTACGTTCCACCCAGTCAATTTCTCGTACATAACCATGATGTTCAAGATGTTTGGGGTAGTAAGGATAGTTGTAGATGGTCGCCATGGTTGACAATTTGTCAAAACCCTCAATGAGCATACCCTCTGCATCGAGATCGGTAAAACCCATAGGACCGATAATTTTGTCGCAACCATGTTGTCTTCCCCATTCTTCAGCGTGACGCAACAGCGCGCCACTCACTTCAAGGTCATCCACAAAGTCAATCCATCCGAAGCGAGCATTCTTGGTTTCCCAAGTAGTATTGGCCTTGTGGTTGATGATACAAGCCACACGCCCTACGAGGATGCCTTCGCGATCCGCCAAAAAGAGCTCCGCTTCACAGAAATCATAAGCTGCGTTCTTCTCGGGATTGAAGGTGTCGAGCATATCTTCGAGCAAATCAGGCACGGAGTATGCGTTGTTCTTGTAGAGTTCGTAGTTAAAACGAATAAATTGCTTGAGTTCGTCCTTTGTAGTGACTTTCGTAATGTGAATTGGCATGATAATGAGGAACAAGGGCGTGCACTTGCACAATAAATACTCTTTCCATTTCACTGCACGGAAAAAGAGCAAAAGCCCCTCTCGAGGAGGACACCTTTGCAAGCGCGCGATGATGTTATCGTGCAAATATACAATTTTCTCCGCACTTTCGCCTATTTCTAGGCCTTTTTCTGAAATTCTTCTTCATTCTCAGCCATTTTTCACAAGAGCATATGCGATTTTCATACCACCTTCTCCACATCAATAACCACACCTCAAAACTGTCTCTCAGGTTCAAACCGACGCACGACTCACCCATCTCCGCCAACCTTACAAAATCCTACAATCCTCCTGCTACAGCACACGAGAATATGAGGAAAGCCTCTCTCATTTTCCTTTCACAACCGTTTGTCTCGCATAATTCTCGATTGTTTCTAAAAAGTTCTCACGAAATGAAACCTTAGCACTTGCCATTTCAAGAAAAAATTGTTACATTCGCCAAAACACTCCGTACCCCCCTTATACACTCATGGAAGCACTCTTACACTATGTCTGGCAGCACCGCCTATTTCCACATACCTCCCTCTCTACTACACAGGGAGATGCCGTGGAAGTGCTCGATGTGGGACTCCACAACACAGATGCGGGTCCTGATTTTTTCAATGCGAAAATACGCATCGGCACACAACTTTGGGTGGGAAATGTGGAGATTCATTTGCGATCTTCCGACTGGTTTCGCCATCAGCACGAAACTGATGCACGCTACGACAATGTGATTCTCCATGTAGTGTGCGAAGCTGATAGAGAAGTGTCTACGAAGTCAGGAAGAACCCTCCCGCAACTGGTGATTGAGGTGCCCCAACATGTAGCAGACAACTATCACGAACTGATGGAAGAAGACAATTATCCTCCTTGTCATCAACTGTTGGCTTCACTGCCGATTTTCGAGGTACACGCTTGGCTCTCGGCATTGACTTTCGAGCGACTGCAACAAAAAACAGAGCGCATAGACCGTTGGCTAACGGAAACGAGTGGCGACTGGGAACGCGTGGCATTCATCGTCTTAGCACGCGCCTTTGGGTTTGGCAAAAACACGGATGCCTTCGAACGATGGGCAGTAACTCTCGATCCTCAACACACGGGGAAGCACCGCGACGACGCGCAACTCATTGAGGCTTTCTTCTTTGGACAAGCTGGTTTGCTAGATACCGAGCGCACCCCTCCCTCCGAACAAGACTCGCACTTTCAAACACTCGTGCGCGACTATCGCTTTCTTCAACAAAAATTCTCCCTAACTCCTATTTCCCCCTTGGAATGGAAATTCCTACGACTCCGTCCGCAGAATTTTCCGCACGTACGACTGGCTCAGTTGGCTGCGCTCTACGGATCTCAACGCTTTTCACTCGCACGAATCCGTCAATCCACCTCTGTAGAAGACGTGCGCAACATACTATCTTTCAACACACTACCCTATTGGATAGACCGCTATAAATTTGGAGACAACTCCGCAAAAACCACGAAAAAGAAAGACAAATACCAGAATAGACTCGAGTGTTCTCAAGAGCAAAATCGCGAGATAAACACCGTTTCTTGCGAAAAAGAAGTAGACAGCAAGAAAAAGGCTCTAAAAGTTACGCCCTGCCTTTCAACAGGAAGTCAAGATTTACTTTTGATCAATGCTGTCATCCCGCTTCTTTTTGCCTTCGGACGTCACCACCAAGACTCGACACTCATGGACAAAGCCATCAATTGGCTTGAACAACTTCGGGCGGAGCGCAATCACGTGGTGCAGATGTGGCAAGCTGTAGGCATCACCGCCGAACATGCTGCAGACTCTCAAGCATTGCTGCAACTCAAATGGCAATACTGCGACCGACACGACTGCTTGCGTTGCAGATTTGGCACGCGTTATCTCCAACAACGTAAATCGCTTTTCTAAAACGCTCGAGCGAAGAGCGACACCATTTTCAACCACTCCCTCACAAACATTGATTTCATCATTTCATAGCTTCTAATATATGCAACCTATTTTTACCCTCCCCATGGTGGTGCGCGACTACGAATGCGACATCCAGGGCATCGTGAACAATGCAGTTTATCAGAACTACAACGAACACTGCCGAAGCTGCTTCATAGCTTCCCTCGGTATCGAATTCGCCGACCTCCACGAACGTGGCATCGACGTGGTAGTGGCACAACTCAACATGCGCTTCAAAACATCGCTCCGTCCCGGCGATAAATTCGAGATTCGTCTTGCTCTCGAAAAACAAGGCCTTCGCTATGTTTTCCATCAGGACATTGTGCGCTTGGCCGATGAAAAGCGTGCACAGAAAGACCCCTCTTACCAAAAGGAAGTACTTTCTCTCCGTGCTCAAACCGATATTGTTGCTATCATCAATGGTCGTCTCTCCGACTGTCCAGAGCTAAACGAAAAGTTTGGATTGTAAAATCGGGGGATGGGTGGCAAAATCGCTCCCAAGCCTCCGCTGCTCAACTTTCTCCCTTCTTTTGCATCTCATATCTTAACTTACCCATCCTTAGTGGCGCTACGAGAATTCCTAGCGCCACTTTTTTGTTGCTAATACGCAAGTCGCTTCTATTTTGGAATTATTAAATTTCCACGCCCTTTCCTCAAAAAATTCCGATTTCATCGAATAATAAGTTTCATACAACTAAAAAAACGGGAAGGTTTGATTTACTGTTGTCTATTTTGAAGGAGAGAGCTCAAGAATAGAATTCGGTTATCTGCCCGAAAATCATTAACTTTGCAGGATATGGACACGATATTTCACTATGATGTCATTGTTGTAGGAGCAGGACACGCAGGTTGCGAAGCTGCCTCCGCTGCTGCACGCATGGGGGCACGCACCGTTCTCATCACAATGGACATGAACAAAATAGCACAAATGAGCTGCAATCCTGCCGTGGGTGGGATTGCCAAAGGTCAGATAGTGCGCGAGATTGATGCACTAGGCGGACAAATGGGCTTGGTGACAGACGCCACCGCCATACAATTCCGCATGCTCAACCGCTCCAAAGGTCCTGCCATGTGGAGCCCACGAGCACAATGCGACCGCATTCGCTTCATCGCAGAATGGCGTCACCGCATCGAAAACACCGAAAACCTTGATGTGTGGCAAGACGAAGTAAGCGAACTCCTCGTTGAAAACAGCAGAATTGCTGGTTTGCGAACGATTTGGGGCGCGGAGTTTCGTGCAGGTGCAGTTGTCATCACAGCAGGCACCTTCCTCAATGGTTTGATGCACATCGGCAAGAAGATGGTACCAGGTGGTCGCTGCGCAGAACCTTCTTCAACCTTCCTCACCACAGCACTCAACGAACTCGGCATCGAAAGCCTTCGCATGAAGACAGGTACTCCTGTCCGCATCGACGCGCGTTCGGTACACTTCGATGAAATGGAATTGCAACCTGGTGAAAACGATTTTCACCGCTTTTCTTTCATTTCAGAGCATCGACCACTTCCACAACTCAACTGCTGGACGTGCAACACCAATGCAGAAGTTCACCGCATCTTGCGCCAAGGACTCGAAGACTCTCCGCTTTATAATGGACAAATCCAATCCATCGGTCCAAGATATTGTCCATCCATCGAAACAAAACTGGTGACGTTTGAGGGTCGCGATTCGCACCCCCTCTTCTTAGAACCAGAAGGTTTGGACACTAACGAGCTTTACTTAAATGGTTTCTCATCATCACTTCCGATGAATGTGCAAATCGAAGCGCTCAAACAAATGCCCTGTTTCCGCGATGTCAAAGTATATCGCCCTGGTTACGCCATCGAATACGACTTCTTCCCTCCCACACAACTCCACCATTCGTTGGAATCGAAGAAAGTGGAAGGTCTCTTCTTTGCCGGACAAGTGAACGGCACCACTGGATACGAAGAAGCGGGTGGCCAAGGCATCGTGGCTGGTATTAATGCCGCACTCTCTTGCAACGGCAACGAACGCTTCACCCTCGGACGCGATGAAGCCTATATTGGCGTTCTCATCGATGATTTGGTCACGAAAGGTGTGGACGAACCCTATCGCATGTTTACTTCTCGTGCAGAATATCGCATTTTGCTCCGACAAGACAATGCCGATGTGCGCCTCACACCCTACGCAGAGCGTTTCGGCATCGCAACTCGCGAACGTTTAGAACGATTCCATCACAAACAAGCCACAATCGCAGGTATGATAGAAGCTGCCAAATCTGGCAATCTCAAACCAAGTGAGGTGAATGCACTTTTGGAAGCCACGGTTCACAGCCGCTCAATCACGGAGCAAAATTGTTTGAACTCATCGTACGTCCAGAATTAAAAGTGGAAGACTTCTCGAGCCTCCAAGACATTCCTGCCGTAGCAAGCTTCTTTGCACCGCTTTCCTCCGACAATGTGGATCGAGAAGAAACGATGGAAGCGACAGAAATCCTCATTAAATACGATGGCTATATTGCTCGCGAACGAGCACTGGCAGACAAAATGCAACGTCTCGAAGACATCCGCATCCGCGATCGCTTCGACTACAACTCCCTCACACAATTATCCACAGAAGCTCGCCAGAAATTGTCAGCGGTGAATCCAGAAACTTTGGCACAGGCCTCTCGCATCCCAGGCGTTTCGCCCTCCGATATTTCCGTCCTCCTCGTGCTACTAGGAAGATAAAACTTTGCATCATTTATTATAGAATCAACCGTTTACGCCACATAGCTTTAGTTTCACTCTAAGTAACGCCATCATAAAGGAACAGAAAATCGATGGAATCGCGTTTTTCAGCGTAGATCATCGCAAAACACCTGCGTTCCACGTGAAACAAAACAACGTCACCTGGCGAATTATCAAACACTTATGAATACAGAATTGTTACTCTCTCATCTGAGAAACATCCCCGATTTCCCCAAACCCGGCATTCAATTCAAAGACGTTTCCACCCTTTTCATCGAGCCTGCGTGTTTGAATGAAATCCTTGACGAATTAGTGCACCTTTATAAAGACAAAGGCATTACCAAAGTTGTCGGCATCGAAAGCCGCGGCTTGTGATGGGCGCTATTTTAGCACAACGTCTTGGCGTCGGGTTCGTGATGTGCCGCAAGATTGGCAAGCTCCCAGGAGAGACACGCAAGCAGAGTTATCTCAAAGAATACGGAGAAGATGTGATAGAAATCCACACCGATGCGATTTCATCGGAAGACGTCGTACTCATCCATGACGATTTGCTCGCCACTGGTGGTTCTATGAAGGCCGCCATCGACTTGGTGGATTCTTTTGGCGCAAAAAAAATCTACGTCAACTTCCTCATCGAGCTCCGCATGGAAGGACTAAAAGGAAAAGAATTCCTCGGAAACAAGGCAGAAATAACCGCTTTGCTCACACTCAACGAGTAATTACCTCTCGTTGCAAAGGCATTATTTTCCCTATTTCACCCACAAAGGCGACCTCCTTCCCTGGACATTCACGTGACTCCAAGGACGAGGTCGCCTTTTCTTAGCACCACAACACCATGAACAAGGCAGAACAAGAAGCGCTTCAGCAAAAACTCAAAGGTATTGTTTCTAATCTTCCCGAGAAGCCGGGGAGCTATCAATACTACGACGAGGAAGACACCATCATATATGTGGGCAAAGCAAAAAATCTCAAGCGCCGTGTGGCTTCCTACTTCAATAAGGACCAAAATCGCAAAACGAGTATCTTGGTATCAAAGATTCGCAACATCACCTACACCGTGGTGAATACGGAAGAAGACGCCTTGTTGTTGGAGAATGCGCTCATCAAACAATACAAACCGCGCTACAACGTCTTACTCAAAGACGACAAAACCTACCCCTCCATCGCCATCTCCCACGAATATCTCCCTCGCATCTTCAAGACACGACACCGCGAACGTAGAGGGGCTACCTATTTTGGTCCCTATAGCCACCTGCCCACAATGTATGCCTTATTAGATTTGTGTCAAAAGCTCTACAAACCGCGTCCGTGCCATCAACCAATGACGGAAGTGGGGGTTAAAACAGGGAAATATGAGCTCTGTCTCAATTACCACATCCATAAATGCGAGGGAGCATGCGTGGGCAAGCAGACTCACGAAGAATATATGCGCAACATCGAGGCTTGTCGAGAGATTCTCAAAGGAAACACCCGTGCTGTAGCCCAGCATCTTCGCGATGAAATGGCGCGACTTTCTGAAGAAATGCGTTTTGAAGAAGCGGCTATACTGAAACGAAAGTATGATTTAATCGAAAACTTTCGTGCTAAGTCAGAAGTTGTGTCGCAGATCAGCTACGACATCGATGTCTTCTCCATCGAAAGCGACGAGAAATTGGCTTATATCAACTTTCTCCACGTCGTCAATGGCGCCATCACCCAATCTTTCACCTTCGAGTTTAAGAAAAAACTCGATGAAAGCGATGAAGACCTCCTTGCCCTTGGCATTGTGGAGATGCGCGAACGCTTCGAATCAAAGTCCAAAGAGATTGTGTTGCCCTTCTTGGTGGAACTGCCCGATGACTACGCCAAACTAGTCGTGCCGCAACAAGGAGGAAAGAAAACACTCCTCGATCTTTCGCGCCAGAACGTCAAACAATACAAGTTTGACCGCCTAAAACAAGCCGAAAAACTCAATCCCGAGCAAAAGCAAGTGCGATTGATGAAGGAAATACAAACACAACTGGGACTACCTTCCCTCCCTCTCCGCATCGAAATCTTCGACAACTCCAACATTTCTGGTGCTGATGCTGTCGCCGGTTGCGTGGTATTCGATAAGCTCAAACCAGCGAAGAAGGAATATCGCAAATTCCATATTAAGACTGTGGAAGGTCCTGACGACTACGCCTCGATGCGCGAAGTCGTGCATCGGCGATATGCTCGTCTGAAAGAGGAAGAAGGCACAATGCCCAACCTCATCATTGCCGATGGTGGGCGCGGACAAATGGAAGCTATTCGCGGTGAAATCGAAGTGCTCGGACTAAATATCCCCGTAGCAGGTCTGGTGAAAGACCATCGCCACCGCACCCGAGAACTACTCTTTGGCAATCCTCCGGTGTCAGTGGGCGTACAACTCGACAGTTACCTCTTCAAGGTGCTCACGCAGATGCAAGACGAAGTGCACCGTTTCGCCATCACCTTCCATCGCCAACAGCGCAGCAAACGACAAACCGCCTCTGCTCTAGACAACATCCCAGGAATAGGCGAAAAACCAAGCAAACCCTCATACAACACTTCGGCAGTGTGAAACAAATCCTCGCGACAACAGTGGAACAATTTCAAGAAGTGTTGGGAGAGAAGCGCGGTGCAAAGCTCTTTGAAGCCCTACATCCCACTCCTACGAGCGAGAAAGAAGTCTAAACTCCCTCCATTAAAAGATAATATCTTAAGTAGTACTAGATATAATTCGGAAGAAAAACGTAACTTTGCAACTATGAGAGTTGTTATACAGCGTGTCAAACACGCACAAGTTAGTATCAATGCCCAAGAGTACAGCCACATCGAGCAAGGTCTCCTCGTGCTGCTTGGCATCACGCACGACGACACCGCATCCGACGCCGAATGGCTCGTGCAGAAAATCCTCAAAATGCGCATCTTTGACGATGAAGCAGGGGTAATGAATCGTTCCGTCATGGACATCCAAGGAGAAGTGATGGTGGTGAGTCAGTTCACCCTCATGGCAGCAACGCAGAAGGGCAACCGCCCCAGCTACATCCGTGCCGCTCGTCCAGAGCATGCCGAGCCTCTCTACCAATATTTTGTGGAAAATCTCAGTCAGGGCTTACAACGTCCTGTTGCTACTGGACAGTTCGGCGCAGATATGCAAGTAAGCCTTCTCAACGATGGTCCTGTCACCATCCTCATGGACACACATAACAAGGAATAAATTCCCCGATTTACTACCATATAATCATCCATACACCCATAACATACTATCACTATGTCTGAACATCACTGCGAATGTGGTCACGAACACCACGATCACGAACATGACTGCTGCTGCCAACACGAAGGTCACGAACAGCACAACCACGACTGTCAATGCGGTCACTCCCATCATGACGATGATGAAAACCAGTACGAACAAGCCTTTTCAAAATACGAACTCCATCTTAGCGACGAGAAAGTGAGTAGCACCGTACGCGAAATCATCGCCCAAAACCGCGAGAAATATAACACTCCCGAAGTACTCCCGCACCCTCCTCTCTACCGTGGAACTCACCACCCTCACCGTGACAGACTCACACGAGAGCGTATTCAATTTCACAGAGAGCGTCAACCGTTGGAGCGACCAACATCCCGACCTTCCACCTTTGGCAACCATCTGCGTGTATCCCAATTTTGCTGCTACGGTAAGCCAAAATCTCCAAGCCGATAACGTCAAAGTGGCTTGCGTGAGCGGTGGTTTCCCCGCCTCTCAAACCTTCCTTGAAGTAAAGACAGTGGAAACAGCCCTCGCCCTTGCTGATGGTGCCGATGAAATCGACATGGTGCTTTCTGTAGGTGCCTTCTTGAGTGGTGACTACGAAACTTGCGCCGACGAAATTGCAGAGCTCAAGTCAGTGTGCGGTGACCACCCTCTCAAGGTTATCCTCGAGACTGGCGAACTCAAAACTGCAGAACTGATCAAGAAAGCATCCATCCTCTCCATGTATGCCGGTGCCGACTTCATCAAGACCTCCACAGGGAAAGTCGCTGTTGCCGCTACTCCAGAAGCTGCTTTGGTAATGTGCTCTGCTATCTTGGAATACAAGGAACAAACTGGTCGTCTTGTAGGCTTCAAAGCCGCTGGTGGCATCAAGACTGTCGATGAAGCCATCGATTTCTACACCATCGTGGCAGAGACCCTTGGCGAAGACTACATCAAGCAAGGTCTTTTCCGCATCGGCACCAGTCGTTTGGCAAACCTCCTCGCTTCTGCTATCGTGGGCGAAGACATCGCGCCTTTCAGCAGCAAGGCAGTCAATTACTAAAATCCACAACCTAGTGAGAGGGCTTCTCTCAGCACTTCTCGTTTTTACAACGCAATCTGAGAACCTGCGAAAGTCGCAACAAACAAAAGGGCAATAGTCGCAAGTTTCCACGATCAAGCAAGTAAGACAACTTCAACACCTCTGCCCCACTTTTTCACGGCAAAATCCTAACATTTGCGCGCACACTTCTCGTTTCTGAGAGATGTGCGCGCATTTTTTGTCTCATATTGCCGATTTCACCGGAAAAACGGAAAACCACCTCTTATTGTAGAACTTCACTTTGTCTTTTTATTTCGCGAATTCTAGCAAAACCTATCAACTTTAACAGTGAGGTAAGACCAATGGTCTCAGAAAATCATATCCTTTTGACAATTAACACATTAAGATAACTCCAAGAAAATCTAGTGTACGTAAAAAGACGGGAAAAACAACAAACGGAACAACAGCATATAAACACATCACAGTTCCGTAATTATCTCACTTCCCACTATTCTTTCATGAAATACGCTGAAAATGGTAGACTTATCTATGCCGAAAAGCGTTGCTACTACCCTCCTTCATTTCTCGCTGTCGCAAGAGGAACATCAGCCCCACAAAAAACATGCTGCCCTATTTGCAAGATATTAAACCCCAATCGATGTTGTTCATTCTTCAGTGCCGTGAAAAAGATCCTCAAACGGTCACTGTTAATAGACCTTACACGACAGCAGAATCATGCTGAATTGCCATCCCTCGCGCGCGCGTAACAGAGAAACATAACTTTTTGCTTTCACAACCTTCACAGTTTTCTTTGTAATCATCTGACAGACTGAATCGTAAGCCCATTTTATAACATTAATTTAAGTTTGAACAACACAAACACCTCCAAAAGCACAGAAAAACCAGCAAACTCGCTCCACAACGTCATCGAAAATCACGCAAAAAATGTCCGAGCTTTTTCCAAAAACGTGGGAGAATTCTCAAAAAACGTGGGAGATTTTTTGAAAAAACTCCCACGTTTTTTCTGTTCTGTCGGAGTTCTTAAGGGAAGACTCAAAAACATCACAACATCGGCACAAGAAACCTCGCCTACAAACTCAATATTTTCCGAAAATCCGCTTAGACAACAACTACCATAGCTACGAGAATAAACCCTTTACCCACCATTGCGAATAAACACTGTACAACCAACCACGCTTATCTTCTATCCAAAGGGAAAGAAAAGCCGAAAAAACACATTTCTCGACGTAGAAAAATCAGTCCAAAACAACAGATTATTCGCTGAAACCCTACCCCGATGATCAAACGTCACAAAAAGCAGGGGCAAAAACATACATATCACACTTACACACAATGCATTACGCGGATTTCTGTGAAGGTTGTGAAAGCAAAAAGAGCGAAATTGCAGTATGGGCGCGCACGCGTGCGCGCGAGAAGCAGAAAATGAGGTATCGGAAAAGTGAGTCAATCATGGGTCCAGATTGACGAGATAAAACGAAGCAACTTAGCGCAAATTTTAGCAAAAGACTAGAGAAAACAGCATAAAGGAGAGAAGAAAGCGCGGATTTCAAGCCAACAAGACAGAAATCTGAAAATAATTTGGTATATTTGCAGGCTGATAAGTGTACCTTGGCGAAGACTCTAGACACGAAAGAGGTGTTTTACGATGTCGACGAGCAACAAGTGCATCCTTATCACCCCCTCAGTGGAAATCAATAACAATAAAATAAACCTCAATTCAAATGCAAAACAAAGGATTTGTCAAAGTAATCGCCGTATTGCTTGCCCTTATCTGCGTCTACTATTTGAGTTTCAGCTTCGTAACTAACCATTACGAGAAGAAAGCTGAAGCGATGGGCGTAGAAGCTGGCAAAGCATACCTCGACTCTTTACGTCAAAGCGACGAGGGTGTATGGCTGGGACAAAGTTACAAGAAGTGCGAAGCACTCCAAATCGGCTTAGGTCTCGACCTCAAAGGCGGTATGAACGTGATTCTCGAAGTGTCGGTGCCCGACGTGGTGAAAAAAACCTCGCTGGTAGCGGTGCTGAAGACCCCAAAGTGAAGAAGATTCTTGCTGAAGCACAAGCTGAAGCTGCTAAGTCTTCAGACAACTTCCTCGATGTCTTCGTGAGCAAGTACCAAAAAGGAAGTAGGTGCCAACCAACTCGGCGGTCTCTTCTCTCTTCGTCTTAAAGACGATGGTATCACTCCTAGCAGCACAGACGCACAAGTGAAGGCTGCACTCGAGAAGGAGATTAAGGCTGCAGTGAGCAACTCTTACCAAGTGGTACAACAACGTATCGACCGCTTCGGTGTGGCTCAGCCCAACATCCAAATCCTTGAGGGCCGTGGTCAAATGGGTCAAATCATGGTAGAAATGCCTGGTATCAAAGAACCCGAACGTGTGCGTAAGCTCCTCCAAGGTAGTGCAAACCTCGAATTCTGGGAAACTTACACCCTTGGTGAAGTGCAAGGTGCTCTCCAAGCCCTCGACACTCGTTTGGCACAGATTAACTCTGGCAAAACTTCTACAGACTCTACGAAAGTAGACAGCACAAAAGCCGACACTAAGCCTACTGACACTAAGGTGAAAGATGCTTTGGCGTCACTCAAGGGCAGCAACGCCCAAGACAAAAAGGTTGATGGTATCGGTAAGGAAAATGCTGCTCGCGCACAAGCGCTCAAGCAACATCCCCTCCTCGCTGTTATGCAACTTGGTAATCCTCAATCTGCAATCGTAGGTTATGTGCGCGCCACAGACACTGCTGCAGTGAACAAGGCTATCCATTCAGAGGTGGCAAAGGAAATCCTTCCTGCTGACCTCAATCTTGCTTGGAGCGTAAACGCAGAAAAGGGCGTTTATGAACTCTATGCGCTTCGTCGCAACAATGGCGGTGCTGTACTTGCTGGTGAAGTAGTAGAAAACGCAAAAGACGACTTCAACGAATTCCACAAGCCAGTGGTTTCCATGACCATGACACCGGAAGGTGCTCGCGAATGGGCTACTGTGACTCGCAACAACCTCAAGAAGCCTGTGGCTATCGTGCTTGATGGCGTGGTGTATAGCGCACCTACCATCCAAAACGAAATCAACGGTGGTCAGTCACAAATCAGCGGTAATTTCACTACTCAACAAACCCAAGACTTGGCGAACGTGCTCAAGAGTGGTAAGATGCCTGCTCCCACCAACATTGTACAAGAAGAAACTGTTGGACCAAGCCTCGGTGCTGCGTCTATCCAAGCTGGTTTCACAGCCTGCGTAGTGGCATTTGTGCTCTTGATGGTCTTCATGTGCGCTTTCTATGGCGTAATCCCTGGCATGGTGGCTAACATGGCGCTCATCCTCAACTTCTTCTTCACCTTCGGTGTGCTCACCTCCTTCCAAGCTGCACTCACACTCAGCGGACTTGCGGGTATGGTGCTCTCACTCGGTATGGCGGTGGACGCTAACGTATTGATTTACGAACGTACGAAAGAAGAACTCCGCGCTGGCAAGAACATCAAACAAGCTCTTGCTGATGGTTACGGCAACGCATTCTCTGCGATTTCGACTCTAACCTCACGTCTATCATCACTGCGATTATCCTCTACAACTTCGGTACAGGTCCTATCCGTGGCTTTGCTTTGACACTCGCCATCGGTATCGTAGCCTCATTCTTCACCGCTGTTTGGCTCACTCGCATTGCTTACGAACACTTCCTTGACAAAGACAAGTGGCTCGATCTCACCTTCACAACAGGTCTCTCTAAGAAGTTCCTCACCAACACCAATTTCGGTTTCATGAAGATGGCTTCTAAGACGAACATCCTCGTGGCTATCCTCGTGCTGGGAGGTGCTGTGTCATTGGCAACTCGTGGTCTCCAACGCGGTATTGACTTCACTGGTGGTCGCAACTACGTAGTGGAATTTGAACAGAAGGCAAATCCCGAAAAAGTAAAGAAGGCAGTAGAAGACGAAATTGCCAAGACAGGTCAAACAGGTACGGTGAACGTGCTTTCTATTGTGACCACACAAAACCCTGCACTTCGTATCTCTACTTCTTACAAGATCGATCAAAACGATGAAAAGGTAGACCAAGAAGTAGAACAACTCATCTGGCGCGCGCTCCACAACAACAAGTTGGTGAATGCAGACTACGCAACCTTCAAGGATCGCGACAACCGCAAGGGTGGTTCTATCATCTCTGCACAAAAGGTTGGTCCTAGCGTAGCAGCAGACCTCACTCGTGGTGCTATCATCAGTGTGATTCTCTCGCTCATCGCCATCTTCATCTACATCCTCTTCCGCTTCCGCAGCGTGGCGTTCTCAGTGGGTGCAATCGTGGCTTTGGCAGTGGACACCTTCATCATCATCGGCATCTACTCAGTGTGCTGGGGCTTCTTGCCCTTCTCATTGGAAGTAGACCAGACGTTCATCGGTGCTATCCTCACCGTGATTGGTTATTCGATCAACGACAAGGTGGTGGTGTTCGACCGTATCCGTGAAAACATCGGTCTCTACCCCACTCGCGACCCCGAACGTCTCTTCAATGACTCCATCAACAACACGCTCACGCGTACGATTATGACCTCATTCACTACCCTCTTGGTGCTCCTCTGCATCTTCTTCCTCGGTGGTGACGCGATTCGCTCATTCTCGTTTGCTATGATTCTCGGTGTTGTAGTAGGTACTCTTTCTTCTATCTTCATGGCTGCACCTATCGCTTACAAGATCTATGGTCGCCGTCAAGCAAAAAAGGCTGCTAAGGCATAATACCTCCAAGATTTTCCCCAGTGTCCACAGTGCAATCACTGAGGAAAGCCTAATCCAAACATCATCTCCCACTCCTCTTCATGAGGGGTGGGAGATTTTTTATATCCCATCGCAGCTGCGCATCACCTCTTGCAGCTAGTTTAATAACAGCAACGCATGTTCCACATTCATCTATCGCTCGACGAAGCTCCCCCAACAAGAAATTCTCCATCGAAGTAGGTGGACCTCCCTGCGAAGCACGCAGCGCGTTCAACAAGGTCGTAGCCACTTCACCATCTTAGCCCTAAAAAGGAGAATGAGGTGTAATGTTAAAAAGAGAATTATAGAGTGGCAGTCCCCACTTAATTTGTAATTTTGCAGCAAATTACCCTCATTCTACCCTTTTCTCTGCAAGAAGAGGGGTAAACCCTGCATACCGTCTCACAATGAGTAAGCGAAAACCACGTAACAACGGACGTTTTAGATACGTCACCGCCGGCATCAGCACCACCTTAGTGTTGATTCTCGTGGGCACAGTTGTATTCTTCGGCACGATGGCAGACAATCTTAGTCGCGCCTTGCGTGAGAACTTCACCGTCGAGGTGCTGCTCTCCGACAGCCTCAACCATGAACAAGCCTATGATCTTCAAACGACGCTCAAGCAACAGCCCTACACGCGCGGCATTTCCTACATTTCTAAGGAAAAGGCAACAAAGTTGCAGAGCGAAGCTTTGAACATCGACCCCAACGAATTCTTGGGTTATAGCCCCATCCCTGCTTCTTTTGAACTACAGCTCAAAGCGGAATACGCCGACACTGACTCACTCAAGAAGTTTATGCCTAAGTTGCAAGCCGACGAACGCGTGGTGGACGTGGTGTATCCCGAAGATTTGATGCAAAACATCAACAGCAACATCAACAAAGTGAGCATCGTACTCCTCGTGGTAGCGGCCTTGCTCGGCTTTGTTAGCCTTGCGCTCATCAACAACACCCTGCGCATGAACATTGCCAAGCGTCGACACTCTATCCAAATTATGAAGCTGGTGGGCGCAAAATGGAGTTTCATCCGTCGTCCTTTCTTGTGGCAAGCCTTCAACATCGGCTTTTGGGCTGGACTCGTGGCTGACGCTGTGCTCTATGGTGGCATGTATGGTTTGATGACTTGGGACAAAGAGATTTCCGCCCTCATCACTCCCACGGTGATGTTGGTGACTTTGGTGAGCGTACCTTTAATTGGTGTGATTCTCACCGTCATCAGTGCCTTCTTCTCCGTGAACAAGCACTTGGGCATGAGTCGTCATGAGGCTTATCTCTATTAGAATCCTACAAAGACTGCACACTGCAACCCCTACCCTCCAACGAGATTTTCCTCCGCTCCTGATCAGGGGCTGAATTTCTCAGTTAGATTCAACCTATTAGTCCAAGACTCTGCGCGCTTCTTGCGAGGTCTGCGCTCTGTCATTGACCATTTTTTCATTCTCTACAATTCTGCTAAATTCTGCGCCATGCAAAAGAAACAGCAATTCGCATTTTCAGCCATCAATTTCTATCTTTTGGCTGTTGCCATCGTCACCGTGCTCATCGGTTTTGTGTTGATGAGCGGAAAAGGTAGCACTGACACACAATTTAATCCCACTATCTTTGACAACACACGCACTGTCGTAGCTCCCATCATCTGCTTTTTGGGTTATCTCTTCATGATTGTTGCCATCCTCTATCGTCCAAAGGCGAAGAACGAGGCGGAAAATCCTCAACAAGCTCAGACCACAAACGACACACAAGCGGAAGTTGTGGTGACCCTCGAGACAGACGCTCCCCTCCAAACCACTTCTTGCGCTACAACCTCTGCTGAAGCATGAATCTCCTAGACCTCATTATCATCTCGATTGTCGAAGGACTCACAGAGTTTCTCCCCGTTAGCTCCACAGGACACATGATGATTGCAGAAGGGTTGTTGGGCGTCGAAATGACGACTTTCGTGAAATCCTTTACTGTCATCATTCAGTTGGGCGCTATCCTGGCTGTAGTGGTGCTCTATTGGCGCAAGTTTTTCTATCCATCGACTGATGCCCTGGGAAAACAAACGTCAGCAGAAGGAGCATCTGTCCAAGCCTCACAAGGTACATCGCGATTTGGGCAATGGTGGTCGCGCATTTGGCGCTTTTACCTCAAACTCATCGTAGGCGTATTGCCTGCAGTGGTGGTGGGATTGACACTGAAAGACGTTATAGATCAAAACCTAGAGAGTGTAACCATGGTAGCTGTGATGCTCATCATTGGTGGCGTGTTCATGCTTTTCTGCGATCAGCTCTTTGCCCCCAAAGACAAAGCCGCAGTAGAAGCCCTTTCGCACACCCCCGTGACCTATCGTCGCGCTTTCATGATTGGACTTTATCAGTGCATTGCAGCGGTGCTTCCTGGCACTTCTCGCTCCATGGCTACCATCGTGGGCGGTATGCAACAAAAGCTCACGCGCAAGATGGCAGCGGAGTTCTCTTTCTTCCTCGCCGTTCCCACTATGTTTGGGGCTGCTGTGAAGGAAGTCTACGACCTCATGAAACATGGAGCAGACATCACTCTCGCAGATGGCACGGTACAACATCTCACAGGCACGCAAGTGCTCACAGCGGACGGCAATCTCACCACCCTCCTTTTGGGTAGCCTCATCGCCTTTGTAGTGGCACTTATGGCGGTGAATACTTCATCCACTACATTGCGCGCTATGGTTTCCGTGCTTTCGGATGGTATCGCATCGTAGTGGGCGCAGTGATTTTGGCTTTGCCCCTCTGCGGAGTTAAACTCCAGACAGAAAACGAAAGCGAAACAACAACTCCTCACACGGAATCTTCTGCACAAAGTCGCACTAACATTCATTCTCAGCGCACTATCTCTACATCTCAGCACACAATAACAGCAACGCAACGCCCTGCATGAACTTTTTAACTGGACAAATCCTCACCTTCGACAAGCCACTCGGGCTGACTTCTTTCCAACTGGTGGCAAAAGTGCGCTGGCTGCTCACGCGCGCCATGGGTGGAGTGAAAATTAAAGTGGGACATGCGGGCACTCTCGATCCTCTTGCCTCTGGCGTGATGGTGGTATGCACAGGACGTGCCACCAAACAAATCGACACGTTGCAAGCTGGCGTGAAAGAATATATCGCTACCCTTCGCTTGGGAGCTACCACCCCCAGCTTTGACTTGGAGCATCCCGTAGACCACACCTACGCCACTTGCCACATCGACCACCAATTAGTGGAAACCCAACTCAAGAAGTTCATCGGTGACATTTGGCAAACTCCTCCTGCTTTCTCCGCCGTTAAAGTTGACGGCAAGCGTGCTTACGATTTGGCTCGCAAAGGAAAGGAAGTGGAACTCAAACCCAAGCTCTTGCGCATCGACGAACTCGAACTCTTAGATTGTGCCTTGGCAGGTGCAGAAAAGTTCTTGACCATCCGTGTGGTCTGCTCCAAAGGCACTTACATCCGTGCATTGGCACGCGACATCGGTGAAGCCCTCGGCAGTGGTGCTCATCTCACCTCGCTTCGACGCACTCGCGTGGGCGACTTCCGCGTGGAAGACTGCATGCAACTCGACGATTTCGAAGGTTGGCTAGCACAGCAAACCATTGAAACCGAACTTCCTCAATAAAATTCTTCATCTAGAAGTGCACCGACTGCCCACAGCAATGACGAGAGTGTCGCACTTCTCATACACCCAATTATATCTCACTTATGAAACTGTCTCAATTCAAGTATAAGCTCCCTCAAGAGAAGATTGCAGAATACCCTGCTCCCCATCGCGATGACTGCCGTATGCTAGTGCTCCATCGCAAGACGGGGGAAATTGAACACCGTGAGTTCAAAGATTTCTTGGAGTATTTCGATGAAGAAGATGTCTTCGTGTTCAACGACACTAAGGTCTTCCCTGCTCGCCTCTACGGCAACAAGGAGAAGACGGGTGCCCGCATCGAAGTGTTTCTCCTACGCGAACTCAACCGCGACCTTCGTCTTTGGGATGTCCTCGTAGACCCTGCGCGTAAATCCGTATTGGTAACAAGCTCTACTTTGGAGAAGACAACTCCATCGTGGCTGAAGTTATCGACAACACCACGAGCCGCGGTCGCACCTTGCGCTTCCTCTACGATGGTGATCACGATGAGTTCCGCCAACAACTTTATGCACTTGGCGAAGCTCCCATTCCTCATGAAATCATCAAGCGTCCTTCTGAACCCGAAGACTTGGAACGTTTCCAATGTATCTTCGCCAAACACGAAGGCGCGGTCACCGCTCCCACTGCAGGTTTGCACTTCAGTAAGAACATGATGAAGCGCATGGAAATCAAGGGCATCGAATCAGCTTTCATCACCCTCCACTGTGGCTTGGGCAACTTCACACAGACTGACGTGGAAGATCTCACCAAACACAAGATGTACAGCGAACAAATGTTCGTGCGCAAGGAGTGCTGCGAGATGGTCAATACCGCAAAGGAGAAGGGACGCAAGATTTGCGCCGTAGGAACTACCGTGCAGCGTGCCCTCGAAGCTAGTGTGAGCACAGAAGGTCGCATCAAAGAATTTGAAGGCTGGACGAGCAAGTTTATCTTCCCTCCCTACGATTTCTCGGTGGCTGACGCTATGTTCTCCAACTTCCACATGCCTGAGTCCACACTCCTCATGCTCACTGCAGCCTTTGGTGGCTACGAACACGTGATGAATGCCTACGAAGTGGCTTGAAAGAAGACTATCGCTTCGGCACCTTCGGCGACGTCATGCTCATTGTTGATTAAAACTCATCAGTTTCTATGCACATACACATCGCCTTTGGTGCCAACCTTGGCGACCGCGAGGAGAACATTCACCAAGCTGTGCAACTGATGTCGCAGCAAGTGGGACCCCTTGTCCGCTGTTCCTCACTCATCGAAACAGCGCCCGTGGACATGCTCTCCGACAACGCCTTCCTCAACGCCGTTGCCATCTTCGACACAAAACTCTCTCCTGGACGCATCCTCCAAATTGCCAAACGTATCGAACGGCAACTCGGACGTGAGCGCAAGAGTGAAGGAGGGGAGCACTTTGATCGTCCCATCGACATCGATTTGTTGCAATATGGTGATCACCACATTCACAACCGCGATTTAGAACTTCCCCACCCTCGCTTGGCAGAACGCGACTTTGTGCTTCGTCCCCTTGTCGAAATTGACCCTGATGGCGAATACGCAGGCGAAGGTGGTGGAACCTTCCGCCAACTGCTCGATAAGCTCACTCCGGACTACCACTTGGCTTTCCCCATAGAGCCCACACTCTCCGACCTAGACAGCATCAATCGTCTGTTACCACAACTCACTCCAGGTAGAAAGATCGACTGGGCTTCGCTGGAACGCATCGTTCACCATCCCGATGTCCATCTCATCTTGGTGCACGCCAATCGTTCGGGCGAAATGCTTGTGGTGGGTATGGCTACGCTGTGCATGATGTACACTCCCACTGGCACAAAAGCCTATGTGGAGGACGTAGTAGTCGATGAGTTGCATCGTGGCAAAGGTTTGGGACGTCGCCTCATCCGCGCAGCCAAAGACCTCGCTGCTGAGCACCGCGCCATCACACTCCACCTCACCTCCCGACCAGAACGCGTGGCAGCCAATGCACTCTATGTGTCGGAAGGCTTTGAGCGCAGAGAAACCAACGTCTATTGCATTCGATTGTAAAAGAAAGGCGCAGCACACTCGCACGCTCTGTGTCTATTCAAGGCATAACTGCAATGCTGACATCCATCAAAGTCCTCACCCTCATGTCCAACGTCAACGAAGCTCTCGACGATTACGTAGCGAGTCACGCCTCAGCAGCGCACCCCTATCTCTATCGACTCTATCGCGCCACGCACACGCAGCTCATTCGTCCGCGCATGGCGAGTGGTCCACTCCAAGGACGTTTGCTCACCATGCTCTGCCAGATGCACCAACCTCAGACTGTTGTAGAGATTGGCACGTATTCTGGCTATTCTGCCCTGTCGATGGCAGCTGGTATGCCGCACGGAAGTGTACTCCACACCTTTGAGATCAATGACGAACAAGAGGACTTCACACGTCCATGGCTGGAAAACTCCCCTTGGTCTTCCAACGTTGACATCCACTTCCACATCGGAGAAGTTGAAAAACTCCTCCCACCGCTCCATCTCACCATAGATTTAGCATTCATCGATGCCAACAAGCGCGACTATTGTGCTTATTTCGACCTTCTCTTCCCCATGATGCGTGTAGGAGGTTTCCTATTAGCCGACAACACCCTTTGGGATGGACATGTGGTAGAAGCCGAACGCAACGACGCGCAAACCGAAGGCATTCGCGCCTTCAACGACAAGGTGGCAGCTGATTTACGCGTGGAAACTCTCATTCTTCCCCTCCGCGATGGACTCTCCCTCATTCGCAAGGTGAGCGACTAACCAGCAGCGAATCGAATAGGGCAAAACACACGAGGCTTTTCCCCATTGAGTGTACAAACTTCACACACGCTATGCACGGTAATTGCGATAAGGATTAAACTTATCGCGTAGTGTCCACTCGATTCTCTGCCATCGTTTGCCCTTCTTTCCATATACTATCAATCATATTCTCATGGAATCTACAAGACAACAAAAAATATCGCGACTGCTTCAGAAAGAGCTGAGCGAAATCTTCCTTTTACAAACTAAGTCTATGGCAGGCACGCTTGTTTCGGTGAGCAAGTGCTACATCAGCCCCGACATGAGCATCTGCCGCGCCTATCTCAGCGTCTTCCCCTCGGAGCGCAGCGAAGAGATTGTGGCAAACATCAACGGCAATGTCCCCGCCATTCGATTTGAACTCGGCAAGCGCGTGCGCCATCAGCTCCGCATCATCCCCGAACTCAAGTTCTTCGTAGACGATAGCTTGGACTATCTCGAAAACATCGACCGACTCTTGCAACAATAAGTTGTGCCTGCTCCCAACCATCGTAGGACAGCCGTAGGAAATCATCCATACATCAAGGCTAGAAACCAGTGCCACGCTGCTCCATAGCCAGCTTTTCAGCGCATCACAAGCGATTTCATCCATGTCACTCACCAACATCATTGCTCTCCGCTACCTCTTCTCCAAGAAGAGTCACAACGCCATCAACCTCATCTCGGCGATTGCCGTGGGGGGAATTGTAGTGGCGACAGCTGCCATGGTGTGCACGCTCAGCGTGTTCAATGGTTTTCGCGATCTCATCGGAAGTCTCTACACCACCTTCGATCCCCAGATTGTGGTAGTTCCTTCTACCGGCAAATATGCCCCAGAGGATGACATGGTGCTTCAGAAAGTGCAACTACACCCTGCCGTTGCCGCCAGCAGTGCCACGCTCGAACAGAATGCACTCATTCTCTTTCGCGGTCACCCTTTGGTAGTCTACATCAAAGGGGTCGACAAAAATTTTGAGAAAGTCACAGCCATCCGCTCCATCTTAGTCAATCCCAAGCGCAAACCTTTTGTCCTCTCCGCTGCCGGCGTGCAATATGGAGTGCTAGGTCAAGGACTAGCACAGCAGATTGGCACACTCGATTTTGAGCAACTCCAGATTTGCGCCCCACGTGACGGCGAGCGCATCAATCTTGCCAATCCCATCGAGTCCTTTTCAGTACAAGATCTACACAGCAGTGGGATGGCGTTCAATGTGAATCAGCGAAAATATGACGAGAGCTACATTCTCACTTCCAAAACCTTTGCTGAAGATCTCTTTGAAAAGCCAGGTCAACTCTCGTCGCTCGAACTCAAATTAAAACCCAATGCAGACCTCCAAGCTGTGAAGGAAGAGTTGCGCCACATTGTGGGCAATCGCTACAAGGTGCTTGATCGCATGGAGCAACAAGCCGACGTGTTCAACATCATGAACGTGGAGAAACTCATCGCTTATGTCTTTCTCACCTTCATTGTCCTCATTGCTTGTTTCAACATCATCTCTTCGCTCTCCATGCTCATCATAGAGAAACGCGATGATGCTGAGACCTTGCGTCACCTAGGACTCTCTCACAGCCGAATCCGAGGAATTTTCGTCCGCGAAGGCATGTTCATCTCTACGCTCGGAGCCTTACTTGGTTTAGCACTTGGCGGAGGACTCTGCTGGCTACAACAAGAATACGGGTTCATCAAGTTTGGAAGCGGACAGAATTTCATCATTCCTGCCTATCCCGTCAGCGTGCATCTCACCGACATCGCCCTCATCTTAGCGACCGTCATCGGTGTGGGTTTCCTCTCTGTTTGGATACCTGTGCAGGTGCTCACCAAACGCTTGCTGCAATAATAGAAATCTCCCACAAAGTCACAGCAAGACATTGATAAGCAGAGATACTGCACCAATGCTGCACAGATTTCGCTCCATCAGCGTTCTATTTGACTCATCACACATCAACATATACATATCACACCTCAATATGTCTGAAAGAAAAGTACGCGTGCGCTTCGCACCCAGCCCCACAGGTCCTCTACACATCGGCGGCGTTCGCACCGCGCTCTACAACTATCTCTTCGCTCGCCAACATGGTGGCGACCTCGTGTTCCGCATCGAAGACACCGACTCTGCGCGTTTTGTGCCAGGAGCTGAAGACTACATCATTGAATCTTTCAAATGGCTCGGCATCCATTTTGATGAAGGCGTGAGCTTCGGTGGCGACAAAGGTCCCTACCGTCAGAGTGAACGTCGAGAAATCTACAAGAAATACGTAGATCAACTCCTTGCTGAGGGCAAGGCATACATCGCTTTCGACTCTCCCGAAGACCTCAATGCTGCTCGCGAAGCCACAGCCAACTTCCAATATGATGCTTCTACACGTGGCAACATGTGCAATTCTCTCACCCTTTCTGCCGAAGAGGTGGAACAACGCATTGCACGTGGCGACCAATACGTGGTACGTTTCAAAATCCAACCTGGCGAAGATGTACATGTAGACGACTTGATTCGCGGTGATGTGGTCATCAATTCCACGATTCTCGACGACAAAGTACTCTACAAAAGCGCAGACCAGCTCCCCACCTATCACTTGGCGAACATCGTAGACGACCACTTGATGGACATCTCACACGTGATTCGTGGTGAAGAGTGGTTGCCTTCTGCTCCACTCCACGTGTTGCTCTATCGCGCTTTCGGATGGGAAGACACCATGCCCCGCTTTGCTCACCTTCCCCTCCTCTTGAAACCCACCGGCAATGGTAAGCTCTCTAAGCGCGATGGCGACAAATTGGGCTTCCCCGTCTTCCCTCTTGAGTGGCATGCTGCCGATGGCACAGTCAGCAGTGGCTATCGCGAAAGTGGTTATCTCCCACAAGCCGTGGTCAACTTCCTTGCCCTCCTCGGTTGGAATCCTGGTGATGACCAGGAAATCCTTTCTATGGACGAATTGATTGAGAAGTTCGACCTCAGCAAGTGCTCCAAAGCAGGTGCTAAGTTTGACTACGTGAAGGGTTGGTGGTTCAATCGCGAATATCTCCTCGCCGCTCCTGCCGAAACCCTCGCTCCTCAGTTGGTAGACATCCTTGCTCAGCACAACATCACTGCTTCTGCAGAGCAAGCTGCTGCTGTGATTGAGATGCTCAAGACCAAAAATATTGAGTATGTCGATGCACAAAGCGGACAAACCAAGAAGCGCAATGTGAGCTTTGTGGCTGATCTCTGGCCGCTCTGCGACTTCTGCTTCCTCGCTCCTACCACCTTCGACAAGGAAGATAAGTTCGTTCGTAAAAACTGGAAAGAAGACAGTGCAGCTGTCATGGCACAAGTGGCAGAACGTCTCGAAGCACTCAGTGATTTTTCTGCCGACAGTCAAAAGGCAGCCATCGATCCTTGGTGCGAAGCAGAAGGCGTAAAACCCTGGAATGCTTGGCGCGTAGCCCTCGTTGGCACTGGTAAAGGCCCCGATATGTACGAACTTTCAGCATTCCTTGGCAAAGAAGAAACACTGCGCCGCCTGCGTTTTGCCATCGAACAATTGGGATAACACTGCATGTATAGCTTAGGTATTTATCTCTACGCCCTTCTTGTGCGCCTTGTGGCGGCCCTTGGTCACCGCAAGGCGCGCGCTATGGTGCATGGACAGCGCAACACTTGGCGCATCCTCCGCGAGAAAATCGACCCTACTGCACGATATGTGTGGTTTCATGCTGCATCTTTGGGAGAGTTTGAACAAGGACTCCCCCTCATCGAACGCCTACGCCGTGAACAGCCCTCACGCAAGATTCTTCTCACCTTCTTCTCCCCTTCGGGTTATGAAGTACGCAAGGACTACAAAGGCGCAGATGTGGTGTGTTATCTCCCCTTCGACAGCCCCACCGCTGCGAGACGCTTCATCAAATGGGCACGCCCTGAGATGGCATTCTTCATCAAATATGAGTTCTGGCGCAACTACATCGACGTCCTCTCCAAGAAGTCCATCCCCGTCTACAGCGTGAGTAGCATTTTTCGCCCTGGTCAAATCTTTTTCCGCTGGTATGGTCGCAAATATGCCCGTTGTCTACGCCGCATCTCGCACTTTTTCGTCCAGAATGAACGCTCTGTCGAACTCCTTCGCACCATCGGTGTGCAAAACAACGTGACCATCGTGGGAGACACGCGCTTCGATCGTGTCATCGACATCCGCAACAATGCCCGTCCTCTCCCACTTGTGGAACAATTCACGCGTGCTAAAGAGGACAGCAACGCAGCACCTTTCGTGCTTGTCGCTGGAAGTTCTTGGCAACCCGATGAGGATATACTCTTGGACTACGTCAATCGTCATCCCGACCTTCGTCTCGTCATTGCTCCTCACGTGGTGAACGATGCACACATTCAGGAAATCGAACAAAAACTCACCACTCCTGCTCTGCGTTATTCGCAAGCTACATTGGAAAATGTGGACGATTACCGCGTACTCATCATAGATGGCTACGGATTGCTCTCATCGATTTACCGCTATGCCACAGTGGCTTATGTGGGTGGTGGCTTTGGTGTGGGCATCCACAACGTGCCCGAGGCAGCTGTCTACGGCATTCCTGTCATCATCGGCCCCAATCACCAACGATTTGCCGAAGCCATGGCACTCATCGCCAATGGAGGATGTAAAAGTATCGAGAACGCCGAGGATTTCTCCGTCATTATGGATGACTTCTTGGAAAATCCTGCGCACATCACCCAAGCTGGAAGCGCAGCAGGCGACTACATTCACCAAAACGCTGGAGCTACCCCCGTGATTTATCAGCACGTCTTTGGCTAATCTCTAACGACTAACGTCTATCTTTAACGAGTGATCCAAGCCAGGACTGTAGCGGCGAACAAAAAGGGGCAGTGCTTCCTCTAACGTCTAAAGTCTACCCTCTAACGTCTAGTATCTAATGTTTAAAACCCAACAAGTCGCCATTCTCCTTGCCGGAGGTTCGGGTCATCGCTACGGAGCAGACTGTCCCAAACAATTCGTTCGCATCGGAGAGCGCACCGTCTTAGAGCATAGTCTTGCGGCTTTCGAGCAATCACCGCACATAGATGCCGTGGTAGTCGTGTCGCATCCTCAGCACCTCGACGAGGTGCGTCAACTTCTTCCCCCATCTCAGCACCCCAAACTCCGTGCAGTGGTGGCAGGAGGGGCAGAGCGACAAGACTCTACCCTCAATGCACTGCGCGCACTGGAGCAAGTCACCGACCTACCCTTGGAGCAGCTCCGCATCCTCATCCACGATGCAGTGCGCCCTGCTGTGAGTCAAGCCGTGATTGCGCGCGTTTGCACTGCGCTCGACACACACGCTGCCGTCAATCTCGTAGTACCAGTGACAGACACCTTGTTGGAAGTAGACGAAAACGGCACCACTGCAGCCATGCCTGCGCGCGCTCGTTTCCGCCGTGTGCAAACTCCACAAGGGTTTCAGGCTGCCACTCTCCAACACGCCTATGAGGTTGCCCTCACCGATCCCAACTTTCAAGCCACAGACGATTGCGGTGTGGTGTTTCGCTATCTTCCCGATGTCAAAATTGCGTTGGTGGAAGGCGAACAAAGCAACATCAAACTCACTATCCCGAAGACTACCACGTGCTGCACCATCTTCTCGTGAAATCCTAATCCAATCGCGAGCTGCGCTGCGGCACATCCGCAATCACGCATTGTAGTGATTCGCCCGTCTTCTCCCACTTCTCCTAAACTCTTGCTTCAATGAATCTCACCCCTCTCGTTCGTCGCTTCTTCGCCCATCGCGTGCGCACCATACAGTCCTATCCCGAACAAGGAGAAATGCTGCAACGCCAAGTGTTGGCACGCTTGATTCGTCAAGCTGCTCGCACCGCCTATGGCGAACGCTATGATTTCACTTCCATCACCTCCTACGAGAGTTTTGCACAGCGCGTACCGCTCAACGACTATGAGAGTCTGAAAACCGACATCGACCGCATGCGCCACGGAGCGTCTAGCATCCTCTGGCCAGGAAAAGTGCGCTGGTATGCCAAATCTTCTGGCACCACGAACGACAAGAGCAAGTTTATCCCTGTAAGCAACCAAGGACTCCAACAACTGCACTATGCTGGAGGTCGAGATTCTGTGGCACTCTATCTGCACCACAATCCCGAGAGTCGACTCTTCACGGGTAAATCGCTCATTCTTGGCGGTAGTCACCAACCCAACTACGATTCCCCCACTTCGCGCGTGGGAGATTTGAGCGCGATTCTCAACGAAAACGCCTCACCCTTCGTGCGCCTGTTTCGCGTGCCCTCCAAGCGCGTGGCACTTTTGGAAGATTTTGAGCAAAAACGCGACCTCATTGCACAAGAAACCCTCTGCGCCAACGTTACCTCTATAGCTGGTGTGCCCTCGTGGATGATGGCAGTGCTCATGCGCTTGATGGAGATTTCGGGTGCAAAAGACCTCACCGAGGTGTGGCCCAACCTAGAAGTTTTCTTCCACGGTGGAGTAGCTTTCACCCCCTACCGAGAACAATACCTGCGCCTCATCCCTTCCGACAAGATGCACTACATGGAGACGTACAACGCTTCGGAAGGATTCTTCGGACTCCAAACCAATCCCGCCGATAAGTCCATGGAGTTCATGCTCGACTACGACGTCTTCTATGAATTTATCCCTCTCGAAGAAGTTGGCTGCGACAATCCCACCATTCTCCCCATCTGGGAAGTGGAGGCAGGTCGCAACTATGCCCTCGTCATCTCCACCTCTTGTGGACTTTGGCGTTACCAAATCGGCGACACTGTGCGCTTCACCCAAGTGCGCCCCTGGAAATTCATCATCTCTGGCCGCACCAAGAGCTTCATCAATGCCTTTGGTGAAGAACTCATGGTGGACAATGCCGAACAAGGCCTCAAAGCTGCCTGCGAAGCCACAGGAGCAGAAGTGAGCGAATACACCGCAGCCCCAGTGTTTATGGATGCAGAAGGCAAATGTCGCCACCAGTGGGTCATCGAATTCCGTCGTGCTCCAGAGGATGTAGCAGCTTTCGCACGCCATCTCGACCAAGCCTTGCAGCGCATCAATTCGGACTATGAGGCGAAACGCTACAAGGATATTACGCTCCAAGAACTAGAAATCGTGCCTGCCCGCGCCAATCTCTTCAACGATTGGCTCAAGAGCCGCGGCAAACTCGGTGGACAACACAAAGTGCCCCGCCTGAGCAATACGCGCGACATCATCGAACAGATACTGGCTTTCAATGTGTAGTTGCTACACAGTAGAATAAACGGCTACACTATGTCCTGTGCAAACAGACGAAAATAGCGTGCCAGTCCTCCCTACTCTGATTTTTCACCTTCAACATGCTCACCGCATGAAAAGATTCTCCCTCTTTCTCCTCGCTCTCATCGGACTCACAAGTCTGATTACAGCCTGCGCCAATCAAGGTGCTGGCCCTGATGGCGGCCCCTATGACGAGACTCCCCCTCACATCGTGGGAATGACTGCCCCGGAGCGACTGCAAAACGGCAAGCGCACCAAGTTCTCTCTGGTCTTCAATGAGTTGATCAAGGTGGATAATCCCACGGAGAAAATCATCGTGTCGCCTCCCCAGATTGAAACGCCCGAGATTAAGGTGTCGGGACGTCGCATCACCGTGGAATTGCTCGACTCGATGCGACCCAACACCACCTACACGGTGGACTTCTCTGATGCCATCACCGACAACAATGAGGGAAATCCGCTCGGACAATACACCTACATCTTCTCCACAGGTCAGACCACCGACACCATGCAAATGTCGGGCTATGTGCTCAATGCCGAAGATCTCGAACCTGTCAAAGGCATCCTAGCAGGTCTCTACCAGCAGCACCATGACAGTGTCTTCAGCAAGCGTGCTTTCGATCGCGTAGCCCGCACCGATGCTTCGGGATTCTTCTCCATCAAAGGGGTAGCTCCCGACAGAGACTATCGACTTTATGCCCTGCAAGATGCCGATGGCGACTTCCATTTCACGCAACCTAGTGAGATGCTCGGTTTCCTCCACAACGATCTCCGCGCTGGTGCTTTCCGCGACACGCGCTATGACACGCTGTGGGTGGACTCTGTGCGCTACGACTCCATTCGCATCATACCCTACACGCACTTCACCCCCGATGATTTGGTGGTGCGTGCCTTCAAGGTTGATGTCAATACGCGCCACTATCTCAAAGCGCAGCGCGATGTGCCGGAGTGGTTCACCACTTTCTTCACTGGACCTAGCCGCAAACGTCCTACCATCCAGGGCCTCAACTTCGATGCGCGTAAAGCCTTCGTGGTGAATGCTTCTGCGGGCAACGACACCCTCACTTATTGGTTGGCAGATACCACGCTGTTGCGCCAAGACACCTTGCGATTTGCCTACACTTACGACAACTGGGACGACTCTCTGGCGCAGATGCTACCGAAGACCGACACCCTCGAACTCGTGCCTAAAACGACTTTTGCAAAGCGCGCTGCCAACGAAGCCAAGGAACTAGAGAAATGGAACAAGCAACGTGAAAAGCGTGAGAAGCGTGGAGATTTCTCTAAGTCACAACCACCAATGGTGGCCCTGCAGCTCCGCGCAGACGTGAGCAGTTCTTTGGTGCCCAACCGCAACATCCTCATTCAGTTTGACCAACCTTTGCAGCGTTTCGACACTAAAAAGCTGCATCTCCGGTTGAAAAAAGATAGCACCTACCACGATGCACCGTACGCGCTCGACACAGTGCCCAATAACATCTTGGCTTATCGGCTGCGCGCAGAGTGGCGACCGGGACAAGAATATCAGTTGGTCATCGACTCAGCAGCCATGACCAGTCTGTATGGCCGCGTCAATCTCGCTACCGACAACAAGTTCTCAATTGCTAAACTCGAAGACTTCGGCACGGTGTTCCTCTCGCTCTCTAATGCCCACGAATCTACGGTAGTGCAACTCCTCGGCAGCGATGGCAAACCTGTGGCACAAGCACCCACGAAAAACGGCCGTGCTGAGTTCTACTACGTGCAACCCGGTAAATACTATCTCCGCTGTTTCTTCGACCGCAATGGCGATGGGAAGTGGACCACTGGCAGTTGGTCGCCACGTCGTGATCCAGAAGAAGTGTACTATTTCCCCAAAGAAATTGAGGTACGCGCCAACTGGGACTTGAATGAGTCGTGGGATGTTACCGCCCTACGCTTAGACAAACAAAAAAACCTGATGCGCTTGTCAAGCAACGCAGCGACAAACAAAAGATTGACACTCACCAGCGCAACATCGAACGCTTGCGCCAACGTGGAGAATAATGGGTTAAGGTCTCCCTGCTCTACACTTCATCGTGATAGTTTAGGCCTATATCCTCCTCCACTCTGATTACACAAACCATAAAATCCCCTCGAAGCCGACAGAGAAGACCCACTTTTCTCTGAACTCTTCGAGGGGAATCTAATAAAATAGCCTATGAAACTCGTTATTGACGATAAAATCCCTTTTATTCACGGACTAGCCGAACAGCTCGGCACCTGTATCTATCGTCCAGGAGCGGAGATTTCTCCTGCAGACGTGCAAGATGCTGATGCACTCATCGTACGCACCCGCACACATGCCAATGAAGCCTGCTCAAAGGCAGCAAGGTGCAACTGGTGGTCACCGCCACCATCGGACACGATCACATTGACAAGGAATATCTGGCGCAAGCTGGCATCGAATGGCGCAATTGCCCAGGCTGCAATGCAGAGAGTGTGGCACAATATGTCCGCAATAGTCTTTGGCGCGCCATGCTGGCTGGTCATCTTTCTGCAAATCCTCAAGACACCTGCGTGGGTATCGTTGGCGTAGGTCATGTGGGATCAGCCGTTTCTCACGCTCTCCGCACCGAAGGATTTCGCACCCTCCACTGCGACCCTCCCAAAGGTGAGCCTGCCACCCTCGCAGAACTAGCGCGCGAATGTCAAGTAATCACCCTGCACACTCCCCTCACCACCGAAGGAGAGCACGCCACCTTCCATTTGGCAAATGCCGAATTCTTCGGTTCCCTCCGTCAATGCCGCGTGTTTATCAATGCTGCTCGTGGTGAGTGCACCGACACGCAAGCCCTTAAGGCTGCGATTCGCTCTGGAAAGTGGCTTGTGTCGTCATTGACACGTGGGAAAACGAGCCCCATATTGACCGTGAACTCCTAGATCTAGCCTTCATTGCCACGCCACACATCGCAGGATATAGTGCAGACGGCAAAGCCAACGGCACACGCATGAGTTTGCAACACGTCATCGACCATTTCCGCCCCACCCCTTGTCCGCAACTCTCTGTGCAAGCCCCCAATCTGCCCTCCAATTTCGACTATGCACAAGAGGTCATATCGCAGCTCCCTGCTTCATTCTCCACCTCCTATCCGTGGTTATCCTCCGAAATCACCGCTATTTTGCCCCACAACGCCTCATCTCAGTTGCAGCAGTATGATGCACTAGCCGACACCTTCCGCCTGTGCTCTGCGCCCAATTCTTTTGAATTCCAACGCGGACACTATCCACTCCGTAGGGAATAGAATAACGTCTTCCAGAATTTGGAGTGATAATAATGAGTTGTCAAGAATCAACTACTTGCACTATTACTCCTATATCGGATGAATCTTTATAATTCTTGGAGTTAAGGAACACCTATTTCACAATCCCATTGTCCCAACTAGAGCGTATGTCTTTGATGTTTCGTGCTTTGTTTTGACGGCCTTTGAAGAGTGACCATGAGCAAGAGACATAGAGCATGTTGCGAAATCCAAGATTGCCGATTATGTTTGTGCTAGGAAGCACCGAAGAAATTCGTTCTTGATGCATCGTCTTGCCGCTGGAGAACGCATTGCGCAAGCCCAAAGACAATGAAACCTTGTGCCATTGATAGCCTAGCTTTACATCAGATACTGCATATTTGTGCACAAGTATCGGACCTATGAGTTGCTCCGAAGCAGAACGATAGTATGCCGTCAGACTCCCAAGCGCGCCAATAGGCATTGATGCCTGCTTGAAGGTTGAAATAGCCGTTGCTGGTGCGTGGAGGATTGGGAAGAGAGGCAGATTGAGGAGCAGCAGATGAGAGATAAATCGATTTATCCCAAGAGAATTTGGGTTCTACATATACATTGACTGCACGATTCCATAGGTCTTGCGAGAAGTAAAGCCCAAAATCTAAGTGGTGTGTGTTGATATGATTGTTAATGCTGATCCAGAAATTTTCATCTCTCAATTGTACTTCTTGCTCGGCAATGCGCTGGTGAGCATATTCGTGGTTCACATAGGCAAAAGCCGTGGTGCTGGCACGCTGAAAACTGAGGGTGAGCGCGTTGATGTTGGTGCCAAATCCACGTAGACCTGCATTGCCAATGGAAAATATATTGGCGTCGTCTTGATGGGGATAAGCCGAAAGTTCGGAGAGCGTAGGAAGCGTGGGGACTTGTTCGTAACGATAGTTGAGCGACCAAACATCATTAAAAACATAATCTAAGGACAGATTGGGCTGGAATGTCCAAAACACGTGTTGGTCTTGCGATTCACCAAAGTTCTCACGGCTACCTCCTATGCCCAGCACAAAATAGAGTTTGTCCCAGTTGCCACTCCATTGCGCATAAGCAAAATGTGTGGCATCGTGAAAGCGAAACATTGCGTTGTTGGTGCCAAGATAACTGTTGCGCGTGAAAGCATTTGCGTGTTGATAACCCACATTTAACGTATGACCATTGGCAAAGGTGTGTTGAAAGTCGGCTTCTCCGCGCCAGCTATATTTTTCGCCCTCCACATCATAAACATTATTGAGTAGAGAGGTGCGCAGTCCACGTTTGTAGCGGTTGTTGAGCCACGCACCAGCCGCAGAAAGTGTGAGTTTATCGGCTGGAGAAAGGTTTTCTTCGTAATAGGCACGGAGATGCATACGATTTTCTTTGCTGTGTGTCAGCGTGAAAAGATCGCTTGCAGCATCTCCCCACACACGCTCGTGCAGCGTGCGCTCTGGAAATCGCTCACTATTGAATCCGCCTTTCACATCGACAACTCGCTGCTTAGGAATTATTAAAGCATAAGTTAGCACGGCGTTATCGCTACGGAAATCATTGCCTTCGTAACTTCCTGTTTTTGAGCGTTGACGAGAATGTCCGTCAGGATAGAAAAAATTCTGGTGACTTTCTGCGAAAGCCTTGGTCACGTCGTTAGCCTTGAAATTATATTGCAGACCTAGTGTAGCATTTCTGTGAAAATACTTTGCCCAAGTACCATCGTCGTTATAACTGGTGGTCAGGGCATTCATCGCATTTGCGCCAAAGGCATAGCCATGATTAACCAAATGCGTACGCACATCAACGACAGCTGCTACGTGGCTTCCATATTTAGAAGGAACAATAGTGGAGATTTCCACCTTCCCCACCATTTCTTGTGGCAACGTTTGCAAATTGTCAAGTGATGATTCAACACCATTGATGAGAACAATCACATTTCCCGAACTAGTGGTGCTGATTATATTTTTCTCCACTGGATCAATCTTCACACCAGGTAAACGCAGCGCGCAGAGCAAGTCAAGCCCATTGGTTGTGTGCTGTCTTTGTAAGGAAGAAGGAAAGAGAATATAGCCACCTGTCTTTTTCACAATTCGTGCACTATTGACTACAGCCTCGTCGAGTTGCTGCACTTGCACGCTATCGGCAGGTGTTTGTGCTAGTCCACATAATGAGAAGAGGGATAGTATTCCTAAGCAAAGTTTTTTGTTCATAAGATTTGCGTTGATGTTGGGAAATATCATTGTTTAGAACAGTACTTACATGCTTAATAACTGGGATTTCCCCAACAACTGCACTATCTCGTTCAATGATTTAGCCATATTCCAAGTTTATCATTTTACCTACTCTTTAGATTTTCGGTACCTTCTCCTTAAATTCGTCAGAAGGTCTTCATAACATTGCAAATATAACAATTCTCATAGAAACAAAAAGCATAATGTAAAAGAAAATATCTATTAGATTTCCTTTTGCTTCCAACATAGTCATTTGCTTTCAAAATAGAAGTGCAACAAACCAGTCGTTTTCTCACTGGTTCTAATCTATGAAAAATACCGAGGGTTTGCCTCGTGTCTGGGTACGTAGCCGCGAAGAGCGATGCCAGCAAGATATAAAAAAGAGCCCCTTTTGAGTACTCGTGGAGATTCATTGTCTTTGTATTGCTTATATACAAACAACTAACCTCAGAGCAAAGATCGCAAATCTTTGCCTCATGGCAGAAAGAAGCGATTAAAATACAAACAAACTCATCAGATAGTATACCCCCCAAAAAAGCCTGCTGCAAAAAAGCCAGCGAGTATACAGAAGAAAATTTAAGTTTGAGACACCCAAAGCAGAGTTATCCAAAAGAATAGTTTAGTTTAAACTCTTAAGCCATATTTTTATCCAACTATAAGGAGAAAAGACAATAAATTAGCGCAATAACAACAGAGATACAAAATGTAATTTTCCACAATGCTTATTACTCCTTTTATTATGTACGTGTAATTGTCACTTTTTACCTAAATCCCATCTTCTCCTTATAACACAAGGTATGCGCGACTACAAATAAGAAAGTTTTTCACACACAGCCCAAAAACACATCTTATTTCACAATAAAACAATCAGCCCTGAAATATTTTTCAAGATTACACAACTACTATCTATTCATATTTCAAAAAAACTCTTATATTTGCCGTAGATATACTCTCTTACCTCCCAATCTAACTCCATTTTTACCTAATCTAATAGCAGTCTGGTATAAAGAAAAAGCTACTACTTTTACGAACATTGCTCATAAGCACTGCTTATTGACGCAATAGTTAAGCTCATAATCAACCACCTGCACCTTCATTTCTATATCTAACAAACTATAAAAGAAGCCTGCATTACAGATGCGAAGGCTTATGCGAAGATTTCGCCAAACACAACTGATGGCTCAAATCATTTGCAATAATACACAAGGCTTTAGCAGTGTGTTTAGGGAAAAACCTTAGATTATCAACACTTATGGAAGTCTACAAAAGGCATATTACAAAAATATTCGTGTAGACTAACTGTCTTTTACCAACTCCTTGTTCATTATACTTACCAATGAAATACTTTTTCTCCCTCGTATTATTCCTACTATGTAATACTGCTCTGTCCGCACAGCAAAAAGAAAGTATAGACAGTATCTATATACATGGACGTGTGGTCGAAGCCCTGAGCTTGAAACCGCTTGAGCATGCTGAAATCGTTGCCGTAGATGCCAAGGGCGACACCGTCTCGCGCACCCAAAGCGTAGATTACTATAAGCTCTATAATGTGGACAGCAATGGCGATGTGCTCATTGAGTTTAGTCTTGGCGTTCCTACCGCAGGCAATTATACGCTTATCATAAGCAAGGCTAAATTCATGACGCTGCAACACCCGATTGTCGTTCCAGAGAAACAGAACGGGAAGCGAGTGACGCTCTTTGAAGTGGGGGATTTGCCGTTGGAACGTGGCATCAATCTCAAAGAAGCCACGGTGCGGGCATCCAAGATCATGATGCTGGTCAAAGGCGACACAGTTGTCTACAATGCCGATGCCTTTCAGTTGGCAGAAGGCTCGTTGTTGGATAAACTCATTGAACAGCTCCCTGGCGTGAGTTTGCATAGTGGCGGACAAATTATGGTGAATGGCGAATTTGTCAGCAGTTTGCTTATTGATGGCAAGGACTTCTTCAACGGCGATGCTACTGTGGCGTTGCGCAACCTCCCCGCCTATGCCGTGAACAAGGTGAAGGTGTATCGCAAAGAGGCAGAAGACAGCTACTTGATGGCACCCGATTCAACGACGAAGGCGCAAATCCTTTGGTGATGGATGTGCGCTTGAAAAAAGAGTTTCACGAGCGCTGGCTGGGCAACGTGGACGCTGGCGGTGGTACGCACCACCGCTACAATGTGCGCGGGTTTGGCATGCGCACGAACGACATTTCACGCCTTTCGGTCTATGGGCGTTTGAATAATGTGGGAGACACGCAACGTCCCGCGGAGAGCGATGCGTGGAGCATTGAGGATTTCGCCACACAACCACTGACAGACCAAGAAGGCGGTGCTGATTTCCACTGGACTTCCCGCCGAACAAAAACTTATTTTACCGCTTCCGTGAAAGGCGGTCAGCAGTGGGAAACGATAGGGAATACGGCGATACAACGCAATTTCCTCACAGACGGCACAACGACCAACAGCATGCACGCTACCACAGGAGAATCGGAGCGACGAAACTTTGAATACAACGGTCGCTTAGTCCTACCACTTCGCAAAACATTCATTGAGGTAGCGTCCTTGCTCAATTATCACAAAGAGAATGACGATGCGCTGACGCATGGAGCGATAACTACCTCCGCGCTCGTGCCTGCCCTTTCTCTGCTCGACTCCTTGCGCCTTCCCACCTATGCCCCCTTGCTGATGAGCGACACACGCAGCAAGAGTCATCATGCTTCGCACCAGTTAGAGGCAGCACTTGGTCTGAAAGTGAAGTTCGTGTCGCCTTGGACGGGCAACGGCATCACGCTGCGTGCCGATGGCAGTTTCGCTGATGGAAAAACGCGCAGTGGGGAAGACTTAGACCGCTTCACACCTGATGCACAATTTAATCTGCTAGAGAAGAAAACGGCAACGCTTCCGACGCAGACTTACAACCTCAGCACAGGCATTGACTACGAGATACGTTGGAGAGCATGGCAGTGGACCTTATCGTATGGATTTTCGCACACCAATAATGAGCGAAGCCGTGATATTTTCATGGCTGAAGCGATGGGCAGAACAACTTTGCCTGCGATGGCGATGGATGCAAATAACTCCTATCGCTATGCCGACCATAACAACAAGCATGAGGTGCGCAGCGAATGGCGCACTTGGATCAACAAGCATGCTTTGATGCTTCGCCTTCCACTCAGCTTTGAACACGCTACCGCGCACGATAGTCGCACCACTTCTGTGCATCCACATTACACGTTCTTCCAGCCCTCCGTCACTTGGCTGTCTCCTTGGGACTTACATCTTAATTATCGCCTTAGCCGAAAAGCTCCAGAGCTTTCACAACTCTTCAATTTGACCGATAGTTACGACACGCAAATGCTCTATCGGGGTAACCCTCATCTCAAATCCTCGCTAACGCACAGTGTAGAGCTCAACTACTCGGGGCGTTCGCAACGACACGCGCAGTCGTGGTACGCTAACGGACGCTGGAGCACAGACCATAACAAAATCGTCTGGGCGAGCGTTCTCGATTTGGCAACAGGTAGTTATACCTTTACCCCCGAAAATGTCAGTGGTGACTACCTCTTGGGCTTCAATGGAGGTTATAGTTGCAATCTTGGCACAGACAATCGTTGGGTGTTTGGCACAACAGCAGAAGGCACATGGCAACAGCAACATTTCCTTGCGACGACACTTGGCACTCATCTTATTCCTGCTGGGCTCAATCACGTCAATTCGTTCAACACGAAGGTGCATGCTCGCCTCACATGGCGGCTTCAAAGTCTGCAAGCCTCGCTCAAAGCTGGCATCAGTCTCCTTAGCGCAAAAGCCCAAGCTGGAAAGCCCCTCAAAGGCACGGACTGGACAACGGGCGTGGTACTGACCTATAATCTTCCCCTCGGCTTCCAAGCCAGTTCGGACTTCACCTTCTTTCTGCGCTCAGGGTATGAAAACACGCAGGTGCGTCGTTTCAGCAATCTCTGGAACGCATCGTTGAGTAAATCCTTCGGCAAGCATTGGTCTGTGCGCCTTGAGGCTTACGATCTGCTCCGTCAGTTGCACAACACGGAGCGTCTCCTCACCGCCACATATTGGCAGGAAACCACCCAACTGACCATCCCACGCTACCTGATGCTGCACCTTGCATGGCAATTTTAATTGGTTAATCTGACATTTTGAGTGACATTGTTTAAACAGAAGAAAACTGCCGAACATATTGTATATTTGAATTATCACCCACAAATGTACAATTATGAACAGCTCTTTCTGTATCATGCTGGGAGATTGTATCACCACAAGTGCCTCCGTGAGGATTACAAAGGTGATAAAATGAAGTTACCGATAAAAAAGAGTGCGAGCATACAAAAGAACATCAACAGCAGACCCAGGAATAAATTAAAGTTTAAGACACCAAAAGCAGAGTTATTCAAAAGAATAGTTTAGTTTTGCACTTATCAGCTGACTCTACATTGAATTTTATTCGACAAAAACTAATGTTTATGATACGTTCTATTCTTGTGGTTTTGTTCTCACTCTTAGAACTAGCCACCTTTGCACAAAGTTCTCAATCCATTTTTGAATGGAGAACTAATGCAGAAATTGTCTGCAAGGATGCATACCTCACGCTAACGAAAGGGAGCTACTCGGTGTCTCCCAAGTCGAAAATATATACTCACAAGTTTTATACAATCAAGAGTCTATCTGGAGAGAACTATACACTAAACCTCAATAGTGTAAATGATCCAGACCCTAAATTAGAAGGTGGATACAGTGGTTTTTCTATCTTGTACAAAGGTCAGAGTATTCTGACATATTATCCTGGCGACCCGCTGTATAATTGCGAGAGCATCACACTTGAGAAGGACAAGTCTCCCTTCTTACAAATACCTCTTGACGAAAAGAGCTTCGCACTTTGCTTCGGTGGATGGAATTTTGGTATTGATAATGCACCAGAGTTAGTGATTGTTGTGGTGTCGGAAGGTAAAGCAAAAGTGGTCTTCGACAACTACGCTTACGCCTATAAGTACACTCCTGCACCTAATTTCTCAATAGAGTTTGTAGATGACATCGCGGGCATAGGGGAAGACTCCGAAATTTACAAAAAGCCTTCATTCTTACGCAGTCGAACTAAGCATAAGATTTGGCGTGAAGGCAATGTGCTCAAATACAAATCTTGGAAGTAACTTGCTACGAACATGCTGTGGCAGGTTGGGAGAATCCCAATAAGAACAAAAGTGGCCATGTGGTTGTTATCCTTCCCGGAACAGGGGAATACAACAAGCATTGGGGTGTAGAAATGCCTCCAATGATGGACACAGGAGTTGGTAGACGCGGAACCCACTATTACCTTAATGATGTTTTCGGAATATCTAAGATTCCCAACGTTGAATTTTATTATTATGCAAATTAGCCCTTTATGATACGTTCTATTCTTTTGGTTTTGTTCTCACTCTTAGAACTAACCACCTTTGCACAAAGCTCTCAATCTATTTTTGAATGGAGAAGTAGCTCAGTTTTTTCTGTGAAAGAGGTCTTTCGCCCTTTAATCAGAGATAGTTATACGGTGTCACTGAATGATCCCAAGTACAAAGTTTACACGCTTCACACTTATACAATGAAGAACTCTCAAGGAGACACTTACACCATCAAATTAAATAGTGTAGACGACTCTCGCGTAAACCGCGAAAACTATGATGGATTCTCTATAGAGCATAAGGGAAAGAGTATCCTCTCATACTATACAGGTGACCCCTTGTATAATTGTGGCAATATCACGCTATATAAAGACAAGTCTCGCTTCTTGCAGATTCCCCTTGATGACAAGAGCTTTGCTCTTTGCTTCGGTGGATGGTTCTATTATGACCAAGATGAAGCACCAGAGTTAGTGATTGTTGTGGTGTCGGAAGGTAAGGCGAAAGTAGTCTTCGACAACTACGCTTTTGCCTACAAATACACTCCTGCCCCAAACTTCTCTATAGAGTTTGTAAATGATTGGTCAGGAATAGAGGGAGACACCGAAATTTACAAAAAACCTTCATTCTTGCGCAGTCGAACTAAGCATAAGATTTGGCGTGAGGGAAATGTGCTCAAATATAAATCTTGGAAATAACTTGCTACGAACACACTGTGGCAGGGAATGTGCTTTGCACTTCAATCTTGAAAGTAAGAAAATCTACACGACTATGCTCAGAGGGAAATTGTGATGTAAACAAAAACAAAATCAAGGTCTCTCGCGTGCGCGTACGCGCGCGCACCCTGCAAAATAGCACTTTTTGCTTTCACAACCTTCACAGATAGTCGTGCAAGCAACTGAAACAAAGGTGATTATGCCTACTTTATAAACATTCTTTTAGAATTACATACTGCAAGGCGAGAAAATATAGAAAAAGAGGGGGCAAAAGGCGAGAAAAACTGCCAAAGCTGGAACGGCACGAAACAACAGGTTTTTCGTGAAAGCAGAAGTGATATTGAAGAAAGTCGGAGCAAAAGAAAAAAACGTGGGAGATTTTTCAAAAAATCTCCCACGTTTTTCAGATTATCTCCCACGTTTTTTGTCGTAACTCCCTCGTTTCTATCGACAAGCGGTGGCAGAAAAGAGGAATCGTGTGAAGGTTGTGAAAGCAAAAAGTGCAAAATCGCTGATGGGCGCGCGCGTACACGCACGCGAGAAGGCACATTTTGGAGGAATCACAACACCATGGTGGCAACCAACGACGACTCTTTCCCTGATTAGCGACTACACCGCAGGAAGCATCGTCCCATGCAAGGGGCATAAAATGAAAACTGCTGCCGAGCAATGACATGGACAAGCAAGGAACGAAAAGCAGGGGAACGCCAAGACTATGACAAGAAAAAGACGATGGGTGTGCAAGTAGCCCCTCAAAAACCGCAGATTCTGCAACCTTCAAATAGCATTTCAGAGGGCATATCAAGAAAAAAGTGCACTTTTCCGCTGATTTTTCTCACTTTGCCTCTATATCCTCCCATATCTATATGGGGCAACATTGCAAAAGAGGGGTGCAAACCAAAAAGCTCCCACACTCACGAGGAGCATGGGAGCTATACCATAACCTAAAAAAGTCAAGTTCGGGATTACTTGCGGAGACCCAAAGCCTTAACGATGGCACGGTAGCGTTCGATATCGCGGTCCTTAAGGTAGTTAAGGAGAGCACGACGCTTACCTACGAGTTTCACAAGTGAACGCTCAGTGGCATGATCTTTACGGTTGGAGCGCATGTGTTCCGTCAAGTGACTGATACGGTAGGAGAACAGCGCAACTTGGCTTTCAGCAGAACCAGTGTCGGTGTTGGACTTTCCGTATTGTCCAAAGATCTCACTCTTCTTTGCAGAATCTAAGTACATGTTGAGTAGATTTGATAAATGAATAAAAAGTGGCTAGCTTTCGGGCATAGCGCGGCAAAGGTACGATATTTTTGGGCAACATACCAAATTTCCCTCTGCTTTTTATGGAAAAAAAGAAGTCTGGAGCTGTGTTTTTTGCTATAAAAAGGCTACAAAAATTGGTGGCACAGCGTGATTGTTGTAACTTTGTAGCTGGAAATGATTGGTAACCCTCCGCGATACAAGTTCCTCGCTCAGCACAAATGGATGCGCGTGGCGATGGTGCTGCTCGTTCTTCTCACAGGAATGGGCGCAAATCGTGTGCAAGCTCAGCAGGATGTGGCTTTCCTTCACTATTGGCGCATGGAAACGCAATGGAACCCAGCTGCCGTGGGACAATCGCCTCAACTGAGCATCCAAGGCGCGGTGCAAACCCACGCTATGGGTTATGAGCAAGCTGGAAGCACGATGTGGGCTGGAGCAGACATGGCTTTTGCCCTCGGACGCACCTTCCATGGTGTGGGTGCCATGTTTCTCAACGACAATATCGGTCTATTTTCGCACAAACGCTTTTCGCTGCAATATGCCTATCACCAACCATGGCGCGGAGGCACGATAGCCCTCGGACTTCAAGCGGATATGCTCCAAGAAGGCATAGACGGCTCTAAAGCAGATTTGGGTGACAACAACGACCCTGCATTCCCCACAGCACAAGTGAATGGTTCGGCTTTCGACTTGTCCGTAGGTTCGTACTATCAGCGCAAGGGTTTTCAACTTTCGGCAGCCTATCACCATCTGGCAGCGCCCACGGTGCGACTGGGTGAAACCCACGAATTGCCCATCCGCGGTGTGTTAAATGTGGCTACACAATACAATATCCGCACCAATTCTCCGTTATTCACCATAACTCCGTCTGCCATGCTGCGCAGCGATTTCACCGACTATCGAGTGGACCTCACCCTACGCGGACAATACAAGTTTGAAAACAGACTGATTTTCGCCGGTATCAATTACGCTCCACAGCGCAGCGTTGGACTCTTTGTGGGCGGTACGCTCCAAGGCATCGACATCAGTTATGGCTACGAAGCCAACACCTCCGGTCTGGGACTAGGAGCTGGGCAACATGAAATCGTGATTGCTTATCGCCTTCCCATCGACTTAGGTAAAAACAACGGAATTTGCATAAGAGTGTGAGGTGGTTGTAGCCTCCAAACACCACACGACATCTCTTCATTCATTTCAAAAGAATATGATTAAAACTCATCGACATACGCTTTCCTTCTTCGCTGGTTTGCTCATGCTCACCACGATGCTCTCTTCCTGCTTTGGCGGTAGTTCGCTTGCCATGCGCAACGGAGGAGAGGTGACAGGCTCACGCTCGTCCATCCCCCTCGAACCCACACCTTATGGCATGGTCGAGGTGAAACGTGGCTACCTGAAAGTGGGACTCACCGAAAACGACAGTTTGTGGGGATTGCCCACGACACAGAAAGACATCTCTGTGGACGGTTTTTGGATGGATCAGACGGAAGTGACCAACTCCATGTATCGCCAGTTTGTGGAGTGGGTGCGCGACAGCATCTTGCGTGAGCGCATGGCAAATCCTGCCTATGGCGGCGACGAGACTTACAAAATTGAGGTGGACAAATATGGCGACCCCGTGAAGCCTCATCTCAACTGGAACAAGCCACTCCCATGGCGTAAGCCTAACGAAGACCAAGAGCGCGCACTCAACAGTGTGTATCACACACACCCCATCGACGGCACAAAGATGCTCGATGTGCGCCAGATGAACTATCGCTATGAGGTTTTCGACTACGAGAAGGCAGCACTGCGCAAATATCGTTTGGACCCCAAAGAACGCAACTTGAACACGGACTTTGAGACAGACGATGCTCCTGTGATGATTTCCAAAGACACTGCCTACATCAACGACAATGGTGACATTGTGCGCGAAACGATCAATCGTCCACTTTCGTCTTTGTATGATTTCCTGAACACCTACATCGTTCCCGTGTATCCCGACACCACCGTTTGGGTGAACGACTTCCCCAATGCTAACAACGGGACGTATCTGAAAAACTATTTCTCTTCTCCTGCCTACAACGACTACCCCGTGGTGGGCGTGACGTGGGAACAAGCTCAGGCTTTCTGCGCATGGCGCACGGAATATCTGCTCCGCGGCATGGGTCCTGAAGCTCGCTACATCCAACGCTATCGCTTGCCTTCTGAAGTGGAATGGGAATATGCAGCACGCAGCAAGGAGGGTCACACTTATCCTTGGGAAGGTGCTTCCACGCAAGACAAGAATGGTTGCTTCTTTGCGAACTTCAAGCCCGACCGCGGTAATTACACCGAAGATGGTAACTTGATTACTTCGCGCGCTGGTCAGTATGGAGCCAACGAAAATGGTTTATTCGACATGGCAGGTAACGTGGCAGAATGGACGAACACCGTGTTCACCGAAGCTGGAATGCAGTCGATGGCAGATGTCAATCCCGAATTGCGCTATGACGCCGCCAAAGAAGACCCCTATTTCTTGAAGCGTAAGAGTGTGCGCGGTGGTTCGTGGAAAGACCCGCTCTCCTACATCCGTTCGGCATGGCGCACATGGGAATATCAAAACCAACCTCGCTCCTACATCGGCTTCCGCTGCGTTCGCTCTAAAGCCGCAACTGTGAGTGCCTCAGCTTCCACCAAGAAAGGGAAATAAACCAATAGTGACTCAGAAAACTCCTGCTTCGATAAAGCAGACCGCTGCAACATAAAAAACAACGAAAGTTCACGCTCTCTTTTGGCTGCAAAGATTTCTGCTCACCAACTTCAAACGTCAACTCTCTAACGACAAACGAGATGTCCAAACTCAATATCGTCATTCGCCTGCAACACTGGATGGACAGTGTGCCCGGACAAACTTTCCTCAACTATGCTTATTCTTGGGGTGCTGCCATCGTGATTTTGGGTGCGCTCTTCAAACTCACGCACTTACCAGGCGGTAACATCATGCTCTTCTTGGGCATGGGTACGGAAGCCGTGGTGTTCTTCCTCGCAGCTTTCGACCGTCCATTTGACAAGAAAGAGATTGGCAAAGAATTGCCTAAGGATTTCGAGACAGACGAAGAGATCGAACGCGCAGAAGGATTATGGGAACCTCAAGTGACTCAAGCACAAGTTGAGGCTACCCAAGTGGCAACAACTCAAGTAGCTCAAGCTCAAACAGCAACTGACCCACAAGTTGAAGGTTCTACTGTAGTAGACACACAAGCTGTGGCACAAGGCGAAGCACAACCAGCCAACAATATGGCACAAGCTGCCATCGTTACGGCACAACAAGCGGCTGCAGCTGCGCAATCTGCTCTGCAAGCGATGCAAACTTCAACAGAAGGTGCGCAAACCACCGCTGCCCCCACACAAACTCCTGCTGGTGTATCGCCCGAAGTGGCAGCTACGCTTTCACCAGCTGTGGCAGCACACTACGATGCTCCCGAAGGTCAAGAGACAGTGGCACAAAGTGCACAACAACTCTCCGACATCATCCGTTTGGCTAACGACGAATTACTCCGCCGTACACAAGCGGTGCTTTCTCCCGATATGGAAGCAGCAACGGAAGATTACATCGCTAAGCTCCGCACACTCAACGAGACCTTGGCGAAGGTGGACGAACAGAGTGCGCGACTCACTCGCGACTCGCAAGAGATGGAGAATCTCAATCGCACACTCATTGGTATCAACAAGGTGTACGACCTCCATTTCGCTTCTATCTCACGACAAGTGACCACCATCGAAGAGATCAACAACCAAACGCAACAACTTGCTGCGAAGATCGAAGAGGTGAATCGAATCTACAGCCGTATGATGCAAACCCTCAATGTCATGGGCAATCTATGGCAACTACTAACGAGGGATAATGAATCGATTTCTCAAGTATTCTCCATCTAGCACGTCAAATATAAACTTCTAGCCTACAATGTCTATAAAGAAACGTCCCATATCGCCACGACAAAAGATGATTAACCTCATGTATGTCGTGCTCATGGCTATGTTGGCACTCAATGTGTCTACCGACGTACTCAAGGGTTTTGACCTTGTGGGCGAAAGTTTGTCGCGCACTACCACAAACACAGAGCGTGAAAACCAGTCTATTTTGGCTGATTTTGAACAGCAATATCGTGCTAATCCCACCAAGGTGAAGCCTTTTTGGGAAAAAGCGCAGGCGGTAAAATCTGCCTCTGACAGCATTTGCAAAGAGGTTGAGACGCTGAAATGGGCGATTGCGCGCGAAGTGGATGGTGCTGATGGCAATCCTAATGCCTTGCGCAACAAAGAAGACCTCGATGGTGCTGCGACAGTGATGCTCGATCCTACATCACGTCGCGGACATAAACTCTACGAACGCATCAATCGTTATCGCGACTTCGTGACGGCTTTCATCACCGACCGCCGTCGACAAGCCATTGTAGCGGCTAATCTCTCCACTGAGGTGCCAAAGTCAACGGACAACATGGGGAAGAATTGGCAAGAATATATGTTTGAGTCGATGCCTTCGGTGGCTGCCATCACGATGCTCAGCAAGCTACAGAGTGATGTGCGCAAAGCTGAAGGCGAAGTGCTACACACGCTCGCTGCCAACATTGGCGTGAAGGATATTCGTGTGAACGAACTCAATGCGTATGTGTTGCCCGAAGCCACAACACTCTTCCCTGGTGATGAATTCCGTTCTCACATCTTCATGGCTGCGGTGGACACGACCCAGCGTCCTGAAATCTACGTCAATGGTCGTCGCATCACTGCCGATGGTAAATACAACTTCCGCGTGGGTGCACCAGGTAGCTATGATTTTCGTGGTTATATTACCTTCCCCAACGCTTCGGGAGAAATAGTGCGTCGCGAATTTTCACAACACTACACTGTCATTGCTCCTCCCACAGGAGCTACCGTGGCAGCAGACTTGATGAATGTGCTCTATGCTGGCTACGACAACCCTATTTCGGTGAGTGCTTCTGGCATCGCTGCCGATAAGATTCACCTTTCAATGACAGGTGGTTCGCTGACTTCGCGCGGCAATGGTAAGTATGTGGCACGTCTGCCCACGTGGGACAAGATGTGCAATTCACCGTGACGGGAGAAGTGGGGGGGCAAGACTCAAACCATGGGTGCTTTCTCCTTCAAAGTTCGCAAATTGCCCGATCCTCAAGCCTACATCACCATCGGCAGTGACCAATTCCGTGGTGGTCGCATCGCTAAAGGTAGTATCATTGGTGCCACAAAACTCGATGCAGCCATTGACGATGGTCTGCTAAATATCCCCTTCCGCGTTCAGTCGTTTGAATGCGTGTTCTTCGACCGCTTGGGCAACGTGTTGCCACGTCCCTCGGCAGGGGCTAACTTCACAGAGGCTCAACGCGAACTCATACGCGGTCTTTCACGTGGCAAACGCTTCTACATCAGTAATGTCCATGCCGTTGGTCCCGATGGTATCGAAAGAACACTCAATGGTTCGATAGAGGTTATCATCAATTAGACGTTAGACGTTAGACGTTAGACATTAGACGTTAGACATTAGATGTTAGAGTATCACAGCCCCTTAATACTCGCCACATCAAGCGAATTTAGAGATTAGAGGTTAGATAGTAGATTATAGCCACTAGATATTAGCGGTTAAAGAATAGACATAAGTCTCGTGATATCTATCTTGAAAACTGTGTATCTACAATCGAAATCTCCGAACAATTCCATAGATTATAGCTCACCACACACAAGATTCCCCAACATATCCGTATGTATAGAATACTTCTTTCCCTCGTCCTGCTTCTCTTCGCTGCACACAGTGTGGCGCAGCCTCCAGCGCGCTTGCGAGAAGCCGCAGCCACTGGCAAAAACGCAGGACAAAGTGCTGATGACGCAGCGAACATGGATGGCAAAGCAGCCAACAACAAGACACGCAATGCGGCTCAGCGTGGTAGCATCCGTGAGTTTCCCACTGCTGCTCCGATGCCCGACAATGCGGCTTGGCGTCGCGATGTGTATCGTATGCTCAAACTCACCGAGGATGCGAATGCTCCTCTCTACTACCCCATCACTCCTTCCTCCGGACGGGAGAATCTCTTCGTTCATCTCTTTCATCTGATTCTCAAAGGTAAGATAAACGCTTACGAATACACCCCTGATGCAATAGAACACTTCGATGAGAAGCACGTGATCAAGGGCAAGAAGATTATGGACGACAACCACATCTTCTACGAAGCCAATGATGGTCGTCTTCGCGTCAATGACGCTGACCTTCCTTCGGAGGACGTGAAACGCTACTATATCAAAGAGAGTGTTTATTTCGATCAACAAACTGGTACTTTCCGCACGAAAGTGCTGGCGCTTTGCCCTATTGTGATCAGTGACTTTGGTGACGGTCAGGTGCAAAGCACGCCACTCTTTTGGGTGAACTACGAGGAAGCCGCTCCTCACTTGGCGAAACTTTCGCTAATGGCTAGCAACCTCAACAATGCCTCTGAGATTTCTGCCGACGATTATTTCAACACGGCACAATATCGCGGAGATATTTATCAAACCAAGAATCTCCAAGACAAGACCATCGCGCAGATGGCTGAGAGCGATTCAGCACAGACGAAAGTGCGTGAACGCATCGAACAAGAAATCAAGGATTTCCAACAACACATGTGGGGCAGCCGAGAACAAAAGTTGGCAGAAGACACCAATGCCAACGCTGCACAGCCTGCTGACTCTGCCCAGATAGAAGACCCATCTTCTACTTCCACAAAGAATCGTCGCAATAGCCGCCGTTCTTCTATCAAAACTTCAACTCCTAAAGCTGCCAAAGCTCCAAAACCAAAGACCACTTCTTCTAGTAAGTCGGGAACCATCTCTGTTCGCCGACAACGTCGTTAGTTATTATTCCGTAGCTCTGCTAGACATCCTCGCAGTGCACGATGGGTGTTTCCATTAAGGGGACACCTTTTTTACGGGCTGGGCTCTCTCATCTTCTATAGCTACAACAATTTCTATATATGAAAGTCATTAACTTCTCCGAACAAACACCGTCATCAACAACTACCTTGCTGAACTTCGCGACATCGATGTACAGAAGAATCGCGCTTGGTTCCGCCAAAACCTCCGTCGCATTGGTCATGCCATGGCGTATGAAGTGTCCAAAACGCTTGATTATTCGCGCAAGACGCTCCAAACTCCCCTTGCCCCTGCCGAGGTAAGCACCATCGACGATCGCATCGTTATCGGCACTGTATTGCGCGCTGGTCTTGCGCTTCACGAAGGCTTCCTAGAAGTATTCTCCGATGCAGATAGCGCATTTGTGAGTGCTTACCGCAAGGAAGGCCGTAAGGACGACATCGAAATCTGCGTGGAATACATTGCTTCTCCTAACCTCGATGGTAGCACCTTCATGCTTGTTGACCCCATGTTGGCTACTGGCGGTTCATTCAACCTCGCTTATCAAGCTTACCTCACCAAGGGTACTCCTAAAAAGCTCCACATCTGCGCGGTGATTGGCTGTGAAGAAGGTGTGGCCCGTTTGAAGGAACTCTTCCCCTCTGACGATGTTACGCTATGGATTGCAGCTGTTGACCCCATCCTCAACGAACAAGCCTATATCGTGCCTGGTTTGGGTGATGCTGGCGACCTCTGCTATGGTGACAAACTCTCAGACTAATCACTGAGACAGACTGCCTAAAAAACAAATACCGTGGATGATTCTCTAGAATCATCCACGGTATTTTATTGTCCGAAGTCAGACTTGGAGTTATGATGGGGTGACCATTGCCGCATCTTCAGAAGAAGAAGGCATAAATCGGCAGACCTTTAAAAGAAACGACTTAATAGTTGCGACCCACTACCACATCAATATAGGAAATGAGAGAGTTTTTGACAGCCTCATTAGTGAAACCTGCTACTATCTGGCGCGCTTCATCGCTCAACTCTTGCATCTTCTGCTCAGCGTAGGTGATACCACCATTTTCTTTGGTAAATTCGACGAGCCATTCGCGCTCTTCAGGCATAGATTCCCCTTGTTTCACACGGAGCGCCACTTCCTTCGCCTCAGCCGATTGAGAGAGTTTAAGCGCGGCAATGACAGGCAATGTGAGTTTTCCTTCTGCCATATCCTTACCTCGGGGTTTCCGATGGTAGCATCGTCGTAATAGTCGAAAATATCATCACGGATTTGGAAACACAAGCCTATCAATTCTCCAAGACGGCGATATTGCTGCAACATCTCCTCGCTGGCACGCATAGAAAGCGCAGCCAACGAACCGCAAGCCTCAAAGAGAGAAGCGGTCTTACGAGAGATGATGGAGAAATAAGCAGACTCTGAAATAGCTTCTTTGTGCACGGCTGTGAGTTGCATGATTTCTCCCTCAGCAAGTGTAGCTCCTAAGCGCGCCACTGCCTCTACCACACGCACACTCTCAGTGAGTGCAGACTGCTCAAGGGTTTGTGCCAACATATAGTCTCCTAACAACACCGCAATCTTGTTGTCATAGATTTGGTGTACACTGGCTCTTCCGCGGCGTTCATCGCTTTCATCCACTACATCATCGTGAATGAGGGAAGAAGTGTGGAGCAATTCGAGCGTGACAGCACTGCGCAAGGTAGATTCGCCAATAGTGCCCAACTCTTTAGCCAAGAGGAGTACCAAAATTGGGCGCATCATCTTGCCCTTACGGCTACGCACATAAGAGAGCACTTGACTCATGAACTCTTCTTCATGGGTCAATACTTCATCAAACAACGCAGCATAGCGTTCTAGTTCAGCGAGTATCGGAAGTTTGATGCTTTCCAGTTCTTTCATATTGCGAGCGTCTTGTGTTGTTGGGGGGAGAGGGATAAAACGTTCTTCCCAAAACAGAGGGGAAATAAACGTGAAGAGTAAAAGTTTTACCCGACAAAAGTACAAAAAAAAAGCGCAGTTACTCAATTCTTTTGCGTACTTTTGAAGTTCAAACTATTTGAAATATGCAGAAACTCATGCTTCTCGATGCCTACGCGCTGATATTTAGAGCCTATTATGGCTTAATACGCTCGCCACGCATCAACAGCAAAGGTCAAAATACCTCAGCCGCTTTCGGTTTTATCAATACCCTCGAAGAACTCCTTCGTACGGAAAATCCTGACTTCGTAGCCGTCGCCTTTGATCCTCCAGGCGGCACTTTTCGTCACGAACAATTTCCAGAATATAAAGCCACGCGCGATGAAACGCCAGAAGACATCCGCTGGGCAGTTCCCGTAATCAAAGACTTTCTCACGGCTTATGGCATCAAGATGGTAGAAGTGCCTCGTTACGAAGCCGATGATGTAATCGGAACCCTCGCACATCGCGCTGCAAAAGATGGACTCGAGGTGGTGATGGTCACTCCCGACAAGGATTACGCCCAACTCGTGCAACCCAATGTGAGTATGCTTCGTCCACAATCGGGCGCAAAAGGCTACGAACGTCTCGGAGTGGAAGAGGTGAAGACGAAGTTTGAAGTGGAGAATCCCTTACAAGTCATCGATCTCCTCGGACTCATGGGCGACTCTGCCGACAACATCCCTGGCTGTCCTGGAGTGGGTGCTAAAACCGCTGTGAAACTTCTTGCAGACTTCGGGAGCATCGAAGGACTACTCTCACACACTGACCAACTGAAAGGAGCACTCAAGAAGAAAGTGGAGGAAAACGTGCAACAAATTCGCGAGTCAAAGGTTTTGGCAACCATCGTTACAGACGTCCCCATCGATGTGACTTGGGACGACATGCAGCGCAAGACTCCCAACAAGGAGGCGTTGGTGGCACTCTATGAAGACCTCGAGTTTCACACCTTCCTCCGACGACTCACGGGAGATGCTCCAGTCGCAGCTGCCCCCTCAGCGGAACCAGACCTCTTCTCTCAAGCCATTGTCACGAACACCAACGCAGACGAAGAGACGACTTTGGATTTTCAAGAGAACCTCAGCACACTTGTCGACCATCCTCACGAGTATCATCTCATTGAAAGCGAAGAGGACGCACAAGAATTATGCCGAAATCTTTTGACATTCTCTCAAGTAGCTTTCGACACAGAGACCACTTCTGTCGATGCGATGCAGGCGCAACTCGTGGGTATGAGCTTTGCTGTGGAAGGTGGAACTGCTTGGTACGTAGCTGTTTCACGTGAAACAGACAAGGCGCAAAGCATGGTGGACATCTTCCGTCCTTTCTTTGAAAGCACTACGATTGAGAAGGTGGGACAGAATCTCAAATACGATTTATTGGTACTCTCACACTATGATGTAGAAGTTGCAGGTCCACTTTCGACACCATGCTGGCGCACTATGTGGTGCAACCCGAACAGCGACACAACATGGACTTGCTGGCGGAGAAATACCTGCACTATCGCACCATTCCCATCGAAACTCTCATCGGTAGCGGTCGCACGCAGCGCAACATGGCTGAGCTCGAACCGAAAGAAATTGTGGACTACGCTTGCGAAGATGCCGATGTGACACTGCGTCTCTACCCCATCTTGAAAGAAGAGATGGAGAAATATGAGGTGACATCGGTATTCACCCATATTGAGATGCCGCTTCTTCCTGTACTGGCTCGTATGGAGCGCAATGGTGTGCGCTTAGACACAGCTGCGCTTGAAGAGACAGGGCGCAATTTCACCGAAAGGATGCAACAGTTGGAAACGGAAATCTACGAGCTTGCAGGGCACGAATTTACCATCACTTCACCCAAACAAGTGGGAGCAGTGCTGTTTGATGAACTGCAAATCTCTGCGAAGGTGAAGAAGACCAAGACGGGGCAGTATTCCACTTCGGAAGAAGTGCTAGAATCTTTGAGAGATAAGCACCCCATCGTGGAGAAAATCTTGCAACATCGCGCTTTGAAGAAGTTGCTCTCCACGTATGTTGAAGCATTGCCCAAATTGATTCACCCCGAAACGGGACATATCAACACGTCGTTTAATCAGGCAGTCACAGCCACTGGACGTTTATCTTCGTCCAATCCCAACCTCCAAACATTCCTGTGAGAGGGGAAGACGGACGTGAAATCAGACGCGCCTTTGTGCCAGAAGAAGGAGAAGTGTTCTTCAGTGCCGACTATTCGCAAATCGAGCTGCGCATCATGGCGCATCTGAGCGAAGACCCCCACATGGTGGCAGACTTCAACAGCGGATTGGACATTCACGCGGCTACTGCTGCGCGCATTTTCCACAAACCCGTAGAAGAGGTGGACAGAGATGAGCGTCGCAAAGCGAAAACAGCCAATTTCGGCATCATCTATGGCATCTCCGCCTTTGGACTGAGCGAACGCATGGGCGTGTCGCGCGGAGAAGCCAAGGAGTTGATTGAAAACTATTTTGCCACCTATCCCCAAGTGCGTGAATATATGAACGAAAGTATAGAGCGCGCTAAGCAAACAGGGTACATCACCACGCAGTTTGGTCGTCGTCGCTATCTTGCCGACATCAACGCTGGTAATGCCACCGTGCGCGGATATGCAGAGCGAAATGCTGTGAATGCGCCTATCCAAGGCACGGCTGCCGACATCATCAAACTAGCCATGGTGGCGATCGACCGCCGTCTCCGTGAAGAAAAATTGCAAACGCGCATGATCCTTCAGGTGCACGACGAATTAAACTTCTCCGTTCCTCCCACAGAATTGGAACAAGTGCGCCACTTGGTGGTAGAAGAAATGGAACGCGCGTTCCAAATGAGAGTTCCTCTCGTTGCAGAGTGCGGCGAAGGCACCAACTGGCTCGAAGCTCACTAAGAACTGACTAATAAGCTCATTGAAGCGTAATATGATAAGTCCGACATCTCCCTGTGAAATGTCGGACTTATTCGTTCATTGTGGGTTCAACCCATCATAATACAACAAAAACGACCGCGACGAATCAATGTTTGTCGCGGTCGGTGCGTTTATAGTGAAACAGGTTAGATGTTTTAGTGTAAAACAGATTAGAAGTTTACACGGAAACCAGCGTAGAAGCTACGAGGAGCCATAGGACCATAGATGTAAGCTGAGTCGCGGTTGTAACCGAGATCGAAGTCATCTTGGTAAGCATTGAAGATGTTTTGCACACCAGCATAGACTTGTCCCTTATAGTATTTGTAGATAGGGAAAGTGTATTGCGCTTTCACCCCAAATTCCATGAAGGTTGGTGTCTTGAAGGTGCGAGGTCCGTACACTTCGCCCGCCTTGTTGGTCTGTCCTTCGCCAGAGAGCACGCGGTCATATTTGATGTTGGAAGAAAGCTGATTGAGATAAGCATCCTTAGACAAGGTCTTACCATCTTCCTCTGTGGGAATCTCGTGACCAGCCAACATGCTACCAGTGTAGTTACCTGTGAAGGTGAGATCCAGTTGCTTGGTGACATTCCATGTAGAAATAAAGTATCCGTAGACGTCTGGCGTGCGATAGATGCGACGAGTGGTGTAAGCATCATCTTCGTTCCATTGTTGCGCCTTATTCCACTGGCTCTTATGATAGGTGAGTCCAGCTTGGAGCGACCACACCTTAGGCAAGGTGAGGCGACCTTCTAGGCTCATTCCCATCACCTTTGCGCCATCTGAGTTGGTGCGGGTCTTCACAATTTCTTCATTACCAAACTTGTCAGTGCGCTTGCTCTGCACGAGCGAGAAGGCATCGTGGAGCTCGGTGTAAAAACCTTCGGCAGTGAGGTTCAGCTGCCATGCACCAAAGTGCGTGTACCAGTCGGCAGACAGACTGAAGCTGTTAGAGCGTTCTTCGTGGAGGTTGGGATCGTTTTCGATAACAATCAAGTCGCCACCAGCATTGTCCACATGGAGGTCTTCATCAAACACCTGTGGAGCACGGAAACCTGCGCTATAGTTGGCACGAAGCACGAGATCTTTGGTAGGATTGAAGCGCACATTAGCACGAGGAGAGAAGATGGCATTCTTCACCATGCTGTGCTTATCAAGACGACCACCAAGGAGGAAGCTCCACATGTTGTTCTTCCACTCATTTTGCAAATAGAGGGAGTTGGTGTTCACGTTTTGTTCGATAAACTCTTTACGGAATCCGCTCTTATCCTCCAAGTTGTCGTTGGCATGCTCCACACCAACGGTGAACTGTGAAGGCATAAACAAGCACTTGTCGAAGTCATAAGCATATTGCGCACCCAATACGTTGGTCAAACCATTAGTGCGACCGTAGCTAATCATGCGTTTGCGCATTTCCACAGCGTCGTCCTTGGTAAAGCTGGTGGGATCATTTTCAATTTGATTCAAATATTGTTCCACCGTCTTCTCGCCACCGCCATAATAGCTCTCACGTTGCACCTTCATGAAGGAAGCGTAAGCATTCACGCGGTGCTTAGCATCGGCTGAAACGAAGTTATAATTGAGGCTACCGGTGAGGTTATTGTGGCGCAATTGCTCTGCCACATGCGCATTGTGGGGCTCTTCGTTGAGCAAATCGCCACCACGGCGGAATTCACGCGTATTGTGCAGTTCGGCAGTGAGTTTAGAGTAATCGGAGATGCGGAAGAAAGCACGCATACCCACGTTGCTACCATCGAGCTTAGGCATTTCAGAGTAGCCATCGCCCGTGTGATCGTAAGGCGAACGGTGGTGCAACTGACCAAAGAGGGTGAGTCCGATTTGGTTGTTGTCGGTGACGTAGGTAGCATTGAGGTTGGTGGTATTCTCAAAAGCGTTCAAACCGCCGATACCACGAATTTCGTGTGAAGCACTAGCAGAAGAAGCCGTAGGTTCTTTCGTGATAACATTAATCACCCCCGCAATAGCAGACGATCCAAACAAAGCACTACCACCGCCGCGCAACACTTCGATGCGCTCTACCATGTTGGTGGGAATTTGTTCCAAACCATAGACACCAGCCAACGCACTATAAACGGGACGAGAATCTACCAGGATTTGAGAATAAGGACCATCCAAACCGTTGATGCGCACTTGTGAGAAACCGCAGTTCTGGCAGTTGTCTTCCACGCGCACACCAGGTTGATATTTCAAAGCTTGTGAAAGGAAAGAACTCTGTGTGCGGTCAAAGATTTTAGCATCGAGCACATTCACCAGAGTTGGAGCCAAACGGCGCTTAGTTGCATTACGAGTGGCAGAAACCACCACGTCACCAAGGTTCACATCGTTAGGCACAATCTCGAAGTCAGAAACGAGGGTTGCGTCAGAGGTAGTTGTAATTTCGTGGATTTGAGGTTCAAAGCCAGGCACAGCCACGCGCACGCGAAGTTTTCCCACAGGGAGATTCTTCAACATGAAGTGACCAGTCACGTCAGTAGTAACAGAGATTTTAGTACCTAGCACTTCCACACGCACGTGGGGGAGAAACTCTTGCGTCTCTGTGTTGCGCACGTGACCCACAATGTGAGCAGGCAGTGCTTTGGGAGCTTGCGCCGTGGGAACAGCAAATGTGTTTGTAGTGTTAGTAGGTAAAGGTTGGGAAGCCTCAACAGTTGAGGTGGCAAAAGCCGAGGTGGAACATAATACTCCACTAAGGGCTAAGAAAAGGGCGTAGTTATTCTTCATAATCTAACGACTCAAATGAGCGCAAATTAAAATTTTTCAAGAGTAATAATGAGGAAAATGATGTTTTTTCCGCTATCTACGAGGAGCATCATCTGCTCCTTCTTTATTTTTCGGTGCAAAGGTTTCATCTTTTTCTCTCTTAGACAATACCCACATATGATGATTTCATACAGACTGTATAACATTTATTTTATTTTATCCCTACTTTTATCTTAGTTTCAAGTAAACCTCCTTCGTTAGCTTCATTTTATTGACGTTCATATCCATAAAAAGCCGCATCAAAACCCGATGGTTCTGACGCGGCTTCGCATCTATGATTATCAATGAAGGCAGAGCAAGAAAGGTTTCTTCAAGGCAATGCGGGGATAACCCTACTTCTCTAAGACTTCTTCTGCTCGCTTTCGAGAAAATTATCGCTTCAAACGAGAATTCTTTTCTGTTTCTTGGAGAGGATAGGGCACATAGTTCATGTTGTCATTCCAAGCTCCGCTCACAGGCACAGCTTCCGTGGCAGTAAAACCAGGTGCCACTTCGACAGGTTGATTAGCCACACGGCTTGCAAAGGTGTTTTTGAGATCATTCATGCGAAGTTGGTCGGCACGACGAGTCACCATAGACACCCAGTGTCCTGCGATTTCCCATCCATGTTCTTCGTAAGCCGCTTGCGCCAGTTGGTCTGCGGTCATAGCATCGATGCTCACACCATGCACCTTGTCCACTTCTCCTGCTTCCACAGCGCGCTGACGCACAAGTTTCAAGCACTCTTTAGCGAGAGAGAGGTCGGCCTTGCCAGCGCGAGCAGCACTTTCGGCATACCACAACAACACTTCTGCGTAGCGAATCACGCGGTGACGGCGACCATTGAGCATACCTCTCCACTTCTTAGCAGAATAGTCATAGGGAGCCAGCATTTGTCCGCCCTTACCATCGTCGTTCACGGTGAAGAGAGAGAACATGGGGTGATATTCGGGCACCACTGCATTCTTCTTACCCTCAGCGATAGACTTGCCATCTGTGGTCGCCCACCAATCGTAGAGCTTACCATCTTTCAAGAGCTTAGGATCATAAGTAGCAGCCTTACGAGGACCATCAGGCATACGCTTCCAAAAAGCAATTTCACCCCATGCGTCCCCCCATCCACCAAGGCTTTCAAAAAGCATCGTACTGGTGAGTTGAGAGTCGTGGCTCCAAGAGCGGTTGGGAGAGTTGTTGATACCGAGAATCGTTTCGAGGCTGTAATTGTTGCCCATAGAGTGGATTTCCTTCCATTCTGCTTCGAGCTTCGTGTTATACTTACCCGACTTTTGACCTTGAATCACAGCTTCAGCAGCCTCAGCAGCCTTAGCATAATACTCAGTACCCTTATTGAGAGGATAACCAGCCATAGCCATGTAAACAGCAGCGAGAGTAGATTTCACAGCTTGTTGAGTCACATACACATCTGCTCCAAACATTTGGCGAGGTTCGCCCTTATAGGTAGCAGGAAGGTTGTAGCTATCTGCCTTCATCAAGTCAGCGAGAATCTGTTCATAAACCTTTTCCACAGAGGAAAGTTCAGCGGTGCCGTGGTCATCTTCGTTGTGAAGATTGATGGGGAGTGGACCAAACACGCGCACGAGGTAGAAGTAAGCATAAGCACGCCAGAAATAGGCTTGTCCCAAAGCGACCTCGAGTTCTGCCTTTGAAGTGGGAGTGCGCTGCGCATTATCAATGATGAAGTTAGCTTCGTGGATAATGTCATAGTGCTTATTCCAAGCCGCTACCACACCCTTGTTGTCAGCCGAGGGAGAAAAAGGCGTCCAACTGTGCACAAGCCTGCTTGTTAGAACCAGGGTTGGCAGTGATGTCATCGCCCTGCCATTGGGGATACATCATGTTAGTGTAAGACTGTGAGTCGGTGACTTTGGTGAAGAGCGACACCAAGCTCATGTTGAGCTCATCTTGCGAAGTGAAATATCCACCAGGCACGAGTTTACCCTTAGGGTCTTCGTTGAGGAAATCAGAGCAAGCTGTGGTGCCGAAGAGGGAAGCGGCAAAGAGAGCCGCAAGAAATATCTTGGATTTCATGAGAAATATCGATTAGTAGGATGTAACATGTGCGAGATGCTAGGCAGTCATCTCCCTTAGAAAGTGAAGCGTGCGCCAAGCGTGAAGGTGCGAGGTGCGGGATATCCGCCCATGTCTACACCGTTTTCGTAGTCATGATTGCCGAAGGAGAAACCAGCAGGGTCAGCTCCCTTATATCCAGTGATGGTGAAGAGATTTTGCACACCAAAGGAAAGGCGAACATCGGCAAACTTCGTTTGTTGCTTCGTCAAGTTGTAAGCCAAGCTGATGTTTTCCAAACGGAGATAGTCAGCATTTTCAATCCACTTGCTAGAGTTACCATAGTTTTGGTTGCCCACAGCATCAAGACGAGGCATCGTCACACCCATATTCTTCACATAGTCAGCATCGGTGACGAAAGCAGATGCACCAGGCATCGCATTCATCAAGAAGCGGGCAATGTTGAGGCGTTGTGCACCAAAGGCAGCGTTGAAGAACGCATTGAGTTCCCATTGCTTGTAGCGCAAACTATTGTTCCATCCGAGGGTGAAGTCTGGGTTGGCCTTACCTAAGACACGGCGGTCACCAGCATCCAACTTACCATTGTTGTTGAAGTCGGTGTACTTGTCCTTGCCGTCCTTGTCGATGCCTTCCCACACATATCCATAGAATGTGCCCACAGCTTCGCCTTCTTTCACGATGCTCACAGCGTCCACCGTACCTGCTGCTGGCGAGTTACCATAGAGGATAGGTTCTTCGGAAGTGAGTTTCACCACCTTATTCTTGTTGTACGAACCATTGAGAGTAGAAGTCCATTGGAAATCATTGGTTTGTACGATGCGTGCAGTGAGGGAGAGATCCACACCCGTGTTGGTGATTTCACCAGCATTCACCCAGTAGCGCAAACCACCCACATAGTGTGACTGTGAGCGTTGGAGAAGCGCGTCATAAGTGTGCTAGCAAAGAAGTCTACACCGAGTTCGATGCGATTGTTCCAGAAGCTAACATCAAGACCGAGGTCAAATTGGTGTGTCTTTTCCCAAGTCAAATCAGGAGTAGGCACAGAAGAAGGACTATATCCTGTGAATTCGCTCTTGCCACCGAAGTTAAAGCCCATCACAGAGAGCAAACCGAGGGTGGAGTAAGGACTGATGTTTTGGTTACCAATCACACCATAGCTAGCACGGAGCTTCATGTTGTTGACCACGCTACGCATGGGCTTCATGAACTCCTCGTTGGTCACTGACCAAGCGGCTGCGATAGAGGGGAAATATCCCCACTTGTTTTTGGAGAAGCGGCTAGAACCGTCGGCACGGAACGTAGCGGTGAGCATATAGCGGTCGGCATAGTTGTACATCACACGACCCACACCAGAGAGCAGAGCATAAGCTGAGTAATTGTTATTCTCATCGCGCACTGCTGCATTCTTCACATCCCAGTATTCCACTGCGTCTGTCTTGAGCTGCTGACCAGAAATCTGCATCATGCGTGTTTCGCTCTTCGTAGCTTCATACACTGCAGTAGCCACCAAACTGTGATCACCCCACTTGTGGTTGTAGGTGAGGTTGTTGGTACTCTGAAGCATGAGATGGAAGTTGTCGCTATTGTGCATCGAGGTCTTACCGAAGCTCAACACTCTAGGCGAGAATCCATAGCCTTTTCGGTCGTGATAGTCAGCACTGTTGGTGGTAGTGAAAGTGAGTCCGTCCACGATGTTGAACTTCAACTCGAAGCGACCATTCACCATGTGACCCATCATGTTGTTTCACTGCTGTCAACACTGCATAGGGGTTTTCAGCAGAGATACTGTTGTAGGGGTCGCGCTTAAACTTGATACCATCTGCCTCATACATATCCATAGAGGGTGAATAGTTGAGCGCGCGCACCAATGGATTTTCAAGGCTCATGCCAAACATGCCACTACCCTTTCCTTCATTGCGAGCAGCTTGCACGTCTGCAGTAAGTTCAAGCCAAGGATATACTTGCGTGTGCACATTCACCTTCGTACTATAGCGTTGGAATTCAGTGCCAACCACCACACCGGTGTTCTTCAGGTAGTTTGCAGACACATAGAGCTGAGTGTCTTTGCTACCCTTGCTCAATGAGAGTTTATAATCTTCTGTCTGACCTGTGCGCAACACCATGTCAAGCCAGTCCACACCAGGCTTAGTGCCATCGAGGAAGGGCTTCAAATCGGCAGGAGCATTGCCGTTAAACTTATACTTAGTGAGCAGTTCTGCATATTCCTTCGTACCCATCACCTTGGGCATGTGGGTAGCGTGTGACCAACCGTGTGACACATCAAGCACCACTTGGGTTTGTCCTGCCTTACCGCTCTTTGTAGTGATCAATACCACACCATTGGCACCGCGGCTACCATAGATAGCTGTGGAAGAAGCATCCTTGAGCACTTGCATGTTTTGGATGTCTTCGGGGTTGATACCATCCAAACCTGATTCGCGCACCACACCATCTACCACGTAGAGAGGTTCGTTGCTGTTGTGGATAGAGCCTGTACCGCGCACACGCACTTTCACTCCACCGCCAGGAATACCGCTACCGATGACTTGCACACCGCTCACACGACCTTGCAAAGCATCGCTCACACGAGTAATAGGTTGATCTTTGAACGCCTTAGAGTCCATCACCGATACAGAACCAGCCAAATCGGCCTTACGCACGGTACCATAACCGATGACCACAGCTTCGTTGAAACTGGTATCCATCAGTTTGAGGGTAACATCGAGCTTACCTTCTGTTGCCACCACGTGTTGACGCTCATAGCCAATAAAAGAGAATTGAAGTGAACTGCCTGCAGCCACTTTGATGGAATAACGACCTTGTGCATCGGTCACCACTGCATGACGGGTACCAGGCACAGTCACAGAGACACCGGACAATTTTTCGCCTTCATCGCTCATCACCGTACCCGTGACGGTGATTTGCTTCTTGGCTTGTTGCACAGTCACACTTGAAGGTGCTGTGGAAGACGTGGGCGCAGCTGCCATCGTGCTGAGAGCAGCAAAGAATCCTAAAGTAAGGGGCAACGCACGTTGCGCCATGTGCTTGTACCAAAGAGGCACAAACGAATCGGAGAGATGGAACTTGTTGTTCATGTTCGATTGGTTAGGAGGATAGGTATTAGTATAGAACGGTCAAGTGGATTGCGGATGCCGCTGTTTTCTGGTATTGTTTTCAAAGGCAATCTCTCTTGGCAGGTCTAAATATTTCATGGGTTTGGTCGCAAATATAGCAAAAAGCACTAAAATAGCAAAGTGAACATAGCAAAATCTATCAAATTTTCTTTCGTAAAATGCGAAAATGGAGTAAACAAGTCAACAAGCCCTTACTATATATGGGTCGAAAGAGGGCAAAAGAGTGAAAAATCCACGAAAAAGTGACAAAACTTTTTTCTTTTAAGCTCATTTGCTATCTCCGCTTTTCAAAAAAAACAAAGGATAAGTTTTTCATAGCAATCATACGAGACTACTGAAGAAAATCTACTCCCCATCCCCAGCAGCCTTCTCGCGTGCGCGTATCACGCGCGCACATTACAGGGATTTTGCACTTTTTGCTTTCACAACCTTCACACAAGGGGATTGTTTCATCGCAATTCTAAGACGAAAAAACAAGGAGATAAAAGAAAAAACGTGGGAGATTTCTTAGAAAATCTCCAACGTTTTTGAGAAAATCTCCAACGTTTTTTGGAAAAGGTCCAATGTTTTTGTAGAAAGGTCCGAGAATTCTTTTTTATAGTTCCTCTATGATCGAAATTTCCTCCGAAATCTCCGAAATTGTGCGCTGAGGATGGAAATAAAAATATTTTTACATTATAATCTTTAGGAGAGCGATTTAGCCCCTTCTAAGAGGATTTTTTGGCGCGAATTTCGAGTATAATTTACAACTCTGTAAAAGAGTGTTTATAAACAGTCGATAATCCACTATTTACGAGTGTCTTACAAAGAAATGTGTGAAGGTTGTGAAAGCAAAAAGTGCAAAAGTGCAGGGTGCGCGCGTGCATACGCGCGAGAGGAAGGATTTCACAGCTATTTACAAGTCATGCAGTTGCCTTGCGAGAGGATGTCCAGAAATCTCGAAAGAAAGAGGGTAAAAATGAGGGTGAAAAAACTTAACTCCGTGAATAGACAATAGGATTGTAAAAAGAAGAAATTAAAGAGAAGGAAGTAATAGCTAGAAGAAAGGAAGGACGGGACAAGAATGTGAAGAAGATAGGGAAAAAAGGGAAAAGAAAAATCGCCCCATCATCGTTAGTCGATGATGGGGCGATGCACATAAGGATATGAAAGGCGAGGGATGCCTAACCACGAATCATGGTGAGGAGCATCTTGAAACGCTGCACGGCTTGGAGGGCATGAGGCACACCAGCAGGCATGATGAGCATTTCGCCAGCCTTGGGATGATGCACCACACCACCCACGGTGATTTCTGCTTCACCATCGAGGATGGTCACTGTGGCGTCAAATGGAGCTGTGTGCTCAGAAAGTCCTTGACCAGCATCGAAGGCAAAGAGCGTGAGTGTACCGGCATTGTTGCGGAGGATTTCGCGAGAAACGACACTACCCTCTGCATATTCCACGGTGTTGGCAGGTGAAAACACCACGCCTTTTTCAAAAGTGTTCATAATCTAGTTTTGTTTTAGGAGTGTTGAATGGTATCTTATTTTTGTCGAGAAGCAAGGAATCGGCGAGCAGCTTCAGCTGCAACGAGCAGACCACCTGCACTCATGATGACATCTTTGATAACAAGGCGACCAGCACCAGAAAGCATGGGGAAACCATGGCTACCGACGAAGTAGGGAAGTCCTTCGTGAGGATAGGTGTTGCCATCAGCAAGATTGGGCACCCAGCATTCTGGGGGTGGTGATGAGGAACGAGAGGGTGACGATGCTCATACCGAAGGTGAGCAATCCACCAAGCATGCCCACGCGTGGCAACCAAATGCCGAGGAGCACAAGAGTGCCGATGGTGCAGATCATCAAACCAAGACCGATGGAGAAGGCATAAGTGCCATTCTCTTGGTGCCATTTAATGTTCTCCACAATCACTTCACCTTCTTTGTTCTTGTGGAGGTTGTATTCTTTGACTTCTTTACCGTTTTTAGGGTTGATGGCAGTCTTAGAAGAATTGTTGTAGAGGAAACTCATAAAGGGGCTATTGCTCACAAAGGGTACGATGCCATCAGCTTCATATTGGCACACTTTGAGTCCGCCAATCCAAGCCATAACGAGGAAGATGGCGATGCGGAGGTAGGTGTAGAAATGACGCTCGAGCGAAAGTAGAATACGCGATGCGAAATCAAATAAGGCGTTGATAGTAGCCATAGTACAAAATAGTTTTAGTGGGTTGAAAAAATAGTTAGGGTGCAATCGACCCTAGGGAAAATGGTTTGTATTTAAGTGAGCTTTGTTGCGACAAGCCCTTGTAAACGTTGTGTTAGTTCGTTTGCATTGTCCGTATGCTAAAGCTAAGGAAGTAGTAGCTGGCTGAAAATCGCATCGAAAGCGATACAAAAATACAAATTTGTAGCACTCCCAGCAAGTTTTATATTGATTTTCATCGGTGCATTAGCAAAATAAAGTACCTTTGCAGTATTAAGGTCAACAAAATATACAGCTCATGAATCGCATATTCTCTTTTCTCCTCTTTATTTTCTGCACAGTGGCTACTCCTATGGTAGCACAAAACACCACAACAGATGCTCTCACTTCTCCCAAAGCAGCACGCTATGGTAGTGTGAGTCGTTCTGCCATCTTGGAGCAACTGCCAGAAGTCAAGCAAGCACGCACCCAGCTCGACAGTCTTCGTGCTAAGTATGAGCGTGAAGCGCGTTACAATGAGGAGTCTTTCCGCCGTCAATTTTCGGAATATCTCCAAATCCAACGCAACCTCCCAGAAGCTATTTGCTGAAGCGTCAAGGAGATTTGCAAACTTCTATGGAACGTGGTTTGGCATTCCGTAAACAAGCTGAAGAATTGTTGCGTAAAGCAGAACGCGACCTCATGCAGCCCATTGAAGACAAGGTGGATGCAGCCATCCGTGTGGTGGGTGCTGAGCGCAAATATGATTTTATCTTCGATGCAGATTTGAAGGCTTTGCCTTATCTCAACCCTGCACTCTGCGAAGATGCTACTGCCTTTGTGAAAGAAAAATTAGAGATTAGACATTAGGGATTAGAGGTTAGACGTTAGAAGCTCTAGAAAGACTAGAGAATCTAGAAAAACTAGAATAGCAGAATCTCTAACTCCTAACCTCTAACCTCTAACTTCTAATTTCTAATGTCTAACGTCTAATCTCTAACGTCTAATCTCTAACGTCTAACCTCTACAATCGTGATTGGAGTATTCGACTCAGGATATGGTGGTCTGTCGATATTGCGACAGGTGCGTCAACTCTTGCCCCAATATGATTATCTCTATTTGGGCGATAATGCACGAGCCCCTTATGGTTCGCGCTCCTTCGATGTGGTCTATCGCTACACCCTAGAGGCGGTGCGCGAACTCTTCAATCGCGGTTGTGAACTCGTGATCCTTGCTTGTAATACCGCTTCGGCAAAAGCATTGCGTTCCATACAGCAAAATGACCTTCCTACCCTTGCTCCCGACAAACGAGTGCTAGGCGTCATACGCCCCACCGTGGAAGCTCTAGGCGATATCACCCATTCGCGACACGTGGGCATCATGGCGACTCAAGGCACCATTCGCTCTCGTAGCTACGATTTGGAGATTGAAAAGTTCTTCCCCGATGTCAAGGTCACAGGTCTAGCTTGTCCCATGTGGGTGCCGTTGGTGGAATATGGCGAATTTGACAGCCCTGGTGCGGACTATTTCGTGAAGAAACGCATCGACGAAATCCTCCGCATCGATCCCGACATCGACACCCTAGTGCTTGGATGCACGCACTACCCTCTTCTGCTCCCTGCTATCCTTCGCCACGTGCCGCGCGGCATCACCGTGGTGCCACAAGGGGACTACGTGGCACATTCACTGTGCGACTACTTGCAGCGACATCCAGAGATGGAAACACGACTGACGAAAAACGGCGCCGTAGAATTTCTCACTACAGAAGAGCCCAACAAGTTTCGCGAAAGTGCCACCATCTTTATGCCCGACACTGACGTAAAAGTGGAACAAATCACATTGTAGTGCTCAAAGCCACCACGATTTTTACCACGAGTTCCTACACACTAATGCCCTCTCCTGCGGAGATAGGGAAAGAAATGAACGTGCAGGAAACAAAGACATCAAGACATTAATCCTCATAAGGATATAACCCTAAACGTCTAACATCATGCCCAAAAAGACGAAAAGTCGCCTCACCAAGAAAGAGGTGCGCAACAAACTTCTGGTACTCTTCGAGAACAGCCAAGGTCAACAACTCGAAGTGAAAACCATCTTCAGCATGGTGGGTGCCCTCACCCATCCTGCCAAAATGCTCGTGCTTGATGTGCTCAAAGAACTCGTGTTGGACGATTTCCTCTCCACCGATCAGAAAGGGAACTATCGTCATGCAGAGCGCGCGGCACAACTCATCGAGGGTACGTTCCGCCGCAAGCGCAATGGACACAACGTCTTTGTGCCTAGCGATGGGGGTAAGGATATCCTCGTGACGGAACTTAATGCTCACCACGCTCTCGATGGCGACTTGGTGCGCGTGTCGATGGTGGCACGTCGTCGCAGCCACACACGCGAAGCTGAAGTAGTGGAAATCATTCGTCGTGCCAAAGACACCTTCGTGGGACGTCTTCATGTGGAGCACGATCGCTATGGTTTCTTGCTTACTGAACGACAAATCGGTGCTGACATCTTTATCCCTGGCGACTTGCTCCATGGTGGAAAAACGGGCGACAAAGCGATTGTGAAAATCGTGGATTGGCCCGAAGACACCAAGAGCCCTCGTGGTGAAGTGGTGGATGTGCTTGGACAAGAGGGCGAAAACGACACGGAGATGCACGCTATCTTGGCAGAGTATGGACTGCCCTACACCTATCCCGAAAACGTGGAACGTGCGGCAGACAAACTCCATCCTGGTATTACCGAGGAGGAAATCGCCAAACGTGAAGATTTTCGCCAAATCCCGACCTTTACCATCGACCCTCGCGATGCAAAAGACTTTGACGATGCACTGTCTATCCGCCGTCTCACAGACGACACGTGGGAGGTGGGTGTGCATATTGCTGACGTGAGCCATTATGTGCTCGAAGATAGCGTGATTGACCAGGAAGCCTTGAGCCGTGCCACGAGTGTTTACTTGGTGGACCGCACCATTCCGATGCTTCCCGAACGCTTGTGCAACTACATCTGTTCGTTGCGTCCTAACGAAGAGAAACTGGCTTATTCTGTGATTTCGAGATGAACAATGATGCTGATGTGCTGCATGCTCAAGTGGCGAAAACTGTGATTTGCAGCGACCGCCGTTTCACCTACGAAGAAGCACAAACCATCATTGAACGCAATGGACAAGCCTCTCCCGATGATTTGGCATTGCCTGGTGAACACCCTGCTGTGGATGGTTCTAAAGAAAATCCACAAGGGGAATGGGCTATGGAGGTGCTTCAGCTTAATCACCTGGCGAAGCAACTACGCGCCAAGCGTTTTAAGGGAGGTTCCATCGGATTTGACCGCCCCGAAGTGCGCTTTGAAATTGACGAAAAAGGACATCCCATCTCCACTTATGTGAAGATAGCCAAGGATGCCAACAAACTCGTGGAGGAATTTATGCTCCTCGCCAACCGCACTGTAGCTGAAAAGGTGGCTATCGTGCCGAAGGGAAAGCAACCCAAGGTGTTGCCTTATCGTATCCACGATGTGCCCGATGCCGAAAAAATGGAAAAACTTCGCGGATTTGTGGCAAAATTCGGGTACAAGATGCGCACCGAGGGGTCGAAGACAGATGTTTCAAAGAGCCTGAACAATCTGCTCGCGGAGGTGAAAGGCAAGAAGGAAGAACATGTGGTGGAAATGGTGGCACTGCGTGCGATGATGAAAGCGCGCTATTCGGTGCACAACATTGGTCACTATGGTCTGATGTTCCGCTACTACACCCACTTCACTTCGCCCATTCGTCGCTATCCCGACTTGATGGTGCATCGCCTTCTCGCAAAATATGCTGAGGGGGGACGCTCTGTCAGTGCAAAGAAGTATGAGGAACTCTGTGAGCATTGTTCTGAGCGCGAATTGGTGGCTGCCACTGCTGAGCGCGCGAGCATCAAATACAAGCAAACAGAATTCATGGCAGACCGCATCGGACAAGAGTTTGATGGCGTCATCTCTGGAGTGACCGAGTTTGGTATCTACGTGGAAGACACACTCTCTAAGTGCGAAGGCATGGTGCCTCTGCGTGATTTGTCGAGCGACTACTACGAATTTGACGAAGATAACTATCGCTTGGTGGGTCGTCGCACGCGAAGAGTCTACAATCTGGGCGACAAGGTGCGCTTCCGTGTGGAACACGCCAATCTGGAACGCCGACAGCTGGACTTCTCTATCATTGAGGAAGACAGCTTGATCACCTACGACAGTCAGTCTAGCGCAGCGCGTAGTGTGTTGCACAACCAGCGTGGTTTGACTCCCGAGCGTTTTGGTAAGAAAAAAAGGCGAACAAGCGCGCGAAATCTTCTGGCAAGTCTGCTTCGGCTAAGGCATCTAGTAAAGGCAAGAAAGCAGCGAAGAAGGGTAAGAAAGCCAAGAAACACAAATAAACTCCTCGCTAGCCTAGCAAAAGAAACAATCCCCCACAAATCTTTGTTGATTTGTGGGGGATTGTCATGGAAGAGAAGTGGGATTATCCTAAAGACTCAGGAGAAGAGAGCGGAACAAGTTGGCAACCTTCGAGAGAAATTTGTAGGAGTTGGAGAGGAGCGTCAGGAGTTTGTTGTTTTCCTAGAGTCACAGCCACGTGTCCCATGGTGCGGCGCAGGTTGATTTCCACACAAGGATGGATGCCTGTGGGAGTGATGAGCAAGTCTACTCCGAGGGGACCCACATAGCGTGCTCGCAACCAGCGCGAAAGTAATTGTGCTAGAGCGGATTGTAAGTGGTGTAAGAGTTGGAGAAGCTCTGTCTCGGCAATGTCCCACTCCACTGCGTGAGGAGCCATCCAACGACAGAGTTCGCGCTCCATCTTCAGAGGATGTGCCACAAGATTTCCCAAATATGCTCCACCCGGTGCTGCGTGGAAGAGAGAAAGTCCATCATATTTCACGGTTCCATCAGGAAGAGCGTGATATTCAAAGGCAAAATTCCCCAACACCTCGTGGAGAGATTGCACCTCGATGCCCCCTTGCTGCTGTAAAATCTTTTGCACACGAGCTTCTGCCACTGGATCTAGCGTGCCTTTAATGGGAAATACGCCACGTCCGCTGCTGCTCCACGGACTTTTTAGCATGGCGCGACCCTCCAACGGTTCAAGAGCAACTGTGACTTCCTCCATGGAACGACAAAAGGTGCTACTAAAAGGAGTAGTTCCTTTGCGATTTTGGAGCAGGTGTTCGCTATCTTTTGCTAACAACTCGGAGACATTGACACGACTGCTCAAATGGCGGATTTCACAAAGTTGCTCAGCAGTGGGCAATAAGGTTTCAGGAGCTTCCAGACGTTGGAAGATTTCCACTACATGATTGTCCCATCCCCATGGATCAATGTGGTGGATTTGCGACCAATCAGGAGGAACTAAGTCTTTCACGCGTCCCGACTCGGGCAATTGCAAGCATTCATCGTCTTCCTCACCCCAAATGCGGGGTAATTCCGCCAAAGCATGTGCCAGTTTTCGTCCAGCTAAGCTAGGAGAATAGTACTGAACATTGGCAGCCAGTGCTTCGTCGTGCCAAGGATTGAAAAGGTGAATCGTATGAGGCATGTGGAGCGGAGAAGAGTGAAAAGGAAATCAAAGGAAGGTTTTCCCATAATCAGAAGTCAAAATGCGTTCGGCGCAAGCATATCCTTCTTCATAAAGAGCTTGCAATCGGTCGGTGCGCGTGCCAAAACGATCTACTTCTAGAGGATGTTCGGGGCAAATAATAAGCGCTCGCCCAGACTCTTCCAAACGCTCCACGAGTTCTATCTTATCGTTGTACACCTCTTTGATATGCGAGAGAGCCACGCGGAGACGAGGATACTTCTTGTAAACAAAACTTGGCATGCGAATATCGCTACCTTCATCGCGATAGCCTCGATTGTGGGTGAGGACTACCACGTTGTGCGAAAAGCCTTGAGCAACTGCGTGTTCGATGGGGATGGGGTCGGTGATACCACCGTCGAGCATGGGCACTCCATCAACTTTGCAATGGGTGCCACGAAAGGTAAGGAACTGGAGGCTTTGCAAAGGTCGAGGAGCCGATCGCTATCGGAAGTTTCTCGGTGATATTCAGCGCGACCAGTGAGACAATTGGTCGTGACAATCTCAAAGTGCATGGGATTGGCAAAACAGGTGTCGTAGTCGAAGGGGAGAATCTCATTGACCATGCGGTCGTAAAGTACTTCTTGATCGAAAATAGAGTGCGTTTTCCACAGATGTTTCCAACTGATATACTGGTACTTCTCGAGCATATCAATCGAAACTTTGCGCGCGCGGTCACGCTGCTGACTCAGATAGGACATACCGTGGCAAGCACCAGCGGAAACACCAATGCCATAAGGGAAGATGATGCCCACATCGAGCATATAGTCGAGGACGCCTGCGGTGAAGACTCCGCGCATGCCACCGCCTTCTAAAACCAATCCAGTCTGTGCCATAACTCTATATTTTCAAATCTTCGACAAATTCGGCAGTTTCTACCGTTGCCTTACAACATCTGTCGTTGATGTATATTAAAATTTGTGCAAAGGTACACGATTATCACGGAATCAACCCCCTATTCGCGCGAAAAAGCGTATATTTGCGGAAATAATTTATTCTAAATTCTGCGCTTATGCTCTTTTCAACCGCCACATACTCGGAACGCCGTAGCCGTTTGCGCCAATTGGTGGGCAGCGGAGTCATCGTGCTCTTGGGCAATAATGATAGCCCCTGCAACTTCCCCAATAACCCTTACAAGTTTCGTCAAGATAGCTCTTTCCTCTATTTCACGGGTCAACATCGTGATGGATTGGCGCTTGTGATAGACTGCGAAAGCGGTGCTGAAACCTTGGTGGGTAATGACATCGACATTGACGATGTGATTTGGACTGGTCCTGTGCCTTCTGTGGCAGACATGGCAGCAGAAAGCGGCATTACCCACACGGCTCCCATGGATGAGCTGCAAAGCGTGTTTGAACAAGCCAAAGCACAAGGAAGAAAGGTGCATTTTCTCCCCTCCTTATCGCCACGACTTGATGATTCAACTCATGGATCTCACTGGACTCCATCCCAACCAACAACGCGCTGCAGCTAGTCAAACGCTGATTGATGCCGTGGTGAAGCTCCGCAACATCAAGAGTGCGGAAGAAGTGGCAGAACTCGAACGTGCAGCAGCCATTGGCTATGAGATGCACACTACAGCTATGCGCATGGCTGTGCAAAAGGGCGTGACAGAGGCTCAGATTGCGGGTGCTCTCGATGGCATCGCCGCTGCCTTGGGTAGCCAAGTATCCTTCCCCAGCATCGTTTCTATGCATGGCGAAGTGCTCCATGGCTTCCCCTCACAAGCTGTTTTAGGTGGCGATCGTCTGCTCTTGGTAGATGCAGGCTGCGAAACGCGTGAACACTACTGCTCAGACCACACTCGCACTACCCCAGTGACTGGAAAGTTCACCCAACGTCAACGCGACATCTACGACATCGTAGTAGACTGTCACGACTTGGCACTCGATGTGGCAAAGCCTGGTGTACGCTATTTGGATGTGCACCTTGCTGTGTGCCGTTTGATGACAGAACGTCTCAAAGCTCTCGGATTGATGAAGGGTGATGTGGACGAAGCTGTGGCAGCTGGTGCGCATGCCTTGTTCCTACCCCACGGACTGGGACACGCTATGGGCATGGATGTGCACGACATGGAAGCTTTAGGACAAGCTCATGTGGGTTACGATACCGTGACTCGCCCCTCTACACAGTTTGGACTCGCTAGCTTGCGCTTCGGTCGCGAACTTGAAGTGGGTCACGTGGTGACTGACGAACCTGGCATCTACTTTATCCCTGACCTCATTGACCTCTGGCGCAAAGAAGGTACCAACGCGCAATTCCTCAATTTCGACGAAATCGAAATTCAAGGATTTTGGTGGCATCCGCATCGAAGACGATGTGCTCATCACCGAAACCGGTTGCCGATTCTTAGGCGAAAAACTCGTGCCTTACCACGCTAAGGATGTAGAAGCCTTCTTGGCATAGTAAGATAGATGCAGTAATCGTGGAATAGTAAGCTATATTAAGGCACTATGAGTAGTAGTAATAGCGCTACAAATAGTGAAATTACGCTATATAAATGCCTTATATCAACAATAATAGAGCCACAGAAATACTGACGCGATAAAATTCCCAACCATCGGAATCTCCCTCCACTTCAAAGTAATTTATAAACTCTCAATAACAGACTAATGAAGAAATTCTTTACCCTCGCCCTCGCTGGTTTTGCCTTGGCAGGTGCAGTACAAGCTGCCCCCAAGAAGAAAGATCTTCCCAAGGACACCCTCGTATTCACTACCGTTGTTGCCAATCCAGTGACAAGCATCAAAAACCAAAACAACTCTGGTACTTGCTGGGCTTACTCCTCTTTGGCATTCCTCGAAAGCGAAGCGTTGAAGAAGAATCCTCAACTCAAGCCTGCAGATGTCGATCTCAGCGAATCTTTTGTAGTATCTCACACTTACATGGATCGTGCAGACCGCAATGTACGCACTCACGGTGATGCTAGTTTCTCACAGGGTGGTTCTTTCTATGACGTAGTCTACGCCATGGAGCACTATGGTCTTACCCCCGAAGGCACTATGCCTACCCTAACCTCCCCTATGGTGATAGCCTCTTCAACTTCCGCCAATTTTGGCCCGGTCTCGAAGCTTTCGTGAAGAGCGTTTCTACCGACAAGGACAAGAAGACCATCAATCCCATTTGGAAGAAGACTGTTCAACAAATGCTCGATGGCTACTTCGGAGAATATCCTAAGACTTTCAAGGTGGCTGGCAAGGAATACACTCCCCAATCTTACGTTAAGGATTACCTCAAACTCGATCCTGCTGACTATGTGAGCTTGGCTTCTTTCACCCACGTGCCTTTCTACAAGCCTTTCATCATCGAAGTACAAGATAACTGGCGTTGGGCTCCTAGCTATAACCTCCCCATCAACGAATTGATGGAAGTGATGGAAAGCGCTGTGCGCAATGGATATACCTTTGCTTGGGGTGCTGACGTGAGCGAAGACGGTTTCTCTCGCCGCACTGGCAAGAACCGTTGCGTAGCCACTGTGCCTAACACGAAGTCAAGCGCTGGCGTAGGTAGCGACCAATCTCGCTGGACAGGCGAAAAAGCTGGTGCACAAATTAATGCAGCAGATGGACAAGGCGAAATGACCATCACGCAAGAAATGCGTCAAAAGGGCTATGACACTTGGGAAACTACTGATGACCACGGCATGCAAATCTACGGTCTTGCCAAAGACCAACACGGCAAGGAATATTTCATGATGAAGAACTCTTGGGGTGAATACGGTCCTTACAAGGGTTTCTGGTATATCTCTAAGCCTTATGCAGCTTACAAGACGATGAACATCGTGATCAACAAAAATGCTATCCCTGCTGCCATCCGCACTAAGCTCGGCATCTAATTAGCAAAACTGAGCATCATTCAAACATCCTCCAAACCCACCGTTTGGAGTGAGCTAATGCTGCAATCGATGCACCTTAGAAATTCGTTGAATAGTGCTCAAAATCAGGCTGTATATATCCTTTGCGATATAGAATAATCCATATAAATCTCCCAAACCCACCAAGGCAAAAAAGTGAGGTTTGGGAGATTTTTTGTATATACAATCGATAAAAAAAGAAGGATAATCTTCAAAATGCAGAAAAACAACATATAATAGAAAGAAAAAGCCATAGAATGTTGGTAGCACACAAAAGTTTTTCGTATTTTTGTGTCGCATAGACCGAAGTTGTGCGTCATTTCTCACGAAAGGCTCACCACATCACAGCCACAAAACCGCGCCAATGCAATGAGCGCACATACCTGAAAGACGCCACGACTACCACTTATGCACTTCCCTCTAGGAAACAAATATATCTATTCTATTTAATATCTATCACAATGGCATTAGATCTTACCCAGCATGGTATTTTCGGTACTACCGAAATCGTGCACAACCCTTCTTACGAACAACTTTTCGAAGAAGAAACTAAGGCTACCCTTGAAGGTTATGAAAAAGGTCAAGTAACCGAACTCGGCGCTGTAAACGTGATGACTGGTGTTTACACTGGTCGCTCACCTAAGGACAAGTTCATCGTTGTTGACGAAAAACTCTAAGGACACTGTATGGTGGACTTCTGAAGAGTACAAGAACGACAACCACCCCATGACTGAAGAGGCTTGGAACGTGGTGAAGGATCTTGCCAAGAAGGAACTTTCTAACAAGCGTCTTTTCGTTGTTGACGGTTTCTGCGGTGCTAACAAGGACACTCGTCTTGCTGTTCGCTTCATCGTTGAAGTAGCTTGGCAAGCACACTTCGTGACCAACATGTTCATCAAGCCCAGCGCTGAAGAACTCGCTAACTTCACTCCTGACTTCGTGGTGTACAACGCTTCTAAGGCTAAGGTAGAAAAACTACAAAGAACTCGGTCTCAACTCTGAAACTGTTGTAGCTTTCAACATCACTAGCAAGGAACAAGTTATCCTCAACACTTGGTACGGTGGTGAAATGAAGAAGGGTATGTTCTCTATGATGAACTACTACCTCCCCCTCCGCGGCATCGCTTCTATGCACTGCTCTGCTAACACCGACCTCAACGGCGAAAATACTGCTGTGTTCTTCGGTCTTTCTGGTACTGGTAAGACTACCCTCTCTACCGATCCTAAGCGTCTCCTCATCGGTGACGACGAACACGGTTGGGACGACAACGGTGTCTTCAACTTCGAAGGTGGTTGCTACGCTAAGGTTATCAACCTCGACAAGGAAAGCGAACCCGACATCTACGCTGCTATCAAGCGCAACGCTCTCCTCGAAAAACGTTATCGTTGACGCTAACGGCAAGATCGACTTCGCTGATAAGACTGCGACTGAAAACACTCGCGTAACTTATCCTATCGATCACATCAAGAACATCGTACGCCCTGTTTCTGCTGCTCCTGCTGCTAAGAACGTCATCTTCCTTTCTGCTGACGCATTCGGTGTATTGCCTCCCGTTTCTATCCTCGACGCTAACCAAACTCAGTACTACTTCCTCTCTGGCTTCACTGCTAAACTCGCAGGTACAGAGCGCGGTATCACTGAGCCTACTCCCACTTTCTCTGCATGCTTCGGTCAAGCGTTCCTCGAACTCCACCCCACTAAGTATGCTCAAGAGCTCGTGAAGAAGATGGAAGCTAACGGTTCTAAGGCATATCTCGTGAACACTGGTTGGAACGGTACTGGCAAGCGTATCTCTATTAAGGATACTCGCGGTATCATCGACGGCATCCTCTCTGGTGCTATCCTCTCTGCTCCTACTAAGAAGCTCCCCATCTTCAACTTCGAAATCCCAACTGAACTCGAAGGTGTGGCTACTGAAATCCTCGATCCTCGCGACACTTACGCTGACGCTGCTCAGTGGGAAGAAAAGGCTAAGGATCTTGCTGGCCGCTTCGTGAAGAACTTCACTAAGTACACCACCAACGAAGCTGGTAAGGCTCTCGTTGCTGCTGGTCCTCAGCTCTAATAGACTATCTTTAGTCTCCAAAGCCTCATGGCGCATTTCACCTCGGTGGGATGCGCCATTTTTTTCCCTAACCCTGACCATAGAGTCCATCTCTCAAAAGGCAACCCTGTTCTAACCTCCTCAATTTCTCCACAACTGCCATAGCACTCTAAGATGACAACTCGACCTCTAATAAAATAGCACCCCTACTTCTAAGAAATTACCCCTTCTAAGCCCCTAAACATGATACTAGTCTCCTATCCTCTTTTCATTTTCGCGAAATCATCGCTTAAATCGCCGCTAACAAGCTAAAATAAGACAGAGGTATATTTCCCTCATCATGAACACACAACACCTCACAGCGCAAAAAAACTCCTGAGACTTCGGATGAAATCTCAGGAGCTATGTATCGTTCTAAAGAATGGTCCCTATAAATCGGACTTAATCATTAGTCGAAAAATGAGGTAATCTCTTTTTATTTGATGCTCTTCAATTCGATGGTAAAGATTAAAGTAGAGAAAGGAGGAATGCCACGTGTGCCGCGTTCACCATAAGCGAGGTTGTAGGGGAGGCAAACTTCATACTTAGAACCCACCTTCATGAGCTTCACGGCTTCAGACCAGCCTTTGATCACTTGGTTCAAACCGAAAGTAGCTGTTTCACCACGTTTGTAGCTGCTGTCAAACACAGTGCCATCAATGAGCTTACCTTCGTAGTGCACTTCCACTTGAGCCGTATCGGAAGGCATAGCGCCATCACCTTGTTGCAACACCTTGTAGAGCAAACCAGAGGGAGTAGACTTCACACCCTTTGCTTAGCATATTGAGTCAAGAAAGCAGCGTTGCTCGTCTTCACCTCTTGCGTGTAGAAATCATATTGTTGTTGCTCAATCTTTCTAGCAGAGTCAGCAGAAATGTTGGTGTTGTGCATCAAACCATCAGCAAGACCCTTGGTGAAGGCAGTAGCGTCCACATAAGAAGTGTCAGCCTTACCTGTAGCTTGTTGGTTCATGCCTTGCACGATTTGGGGCAATTGGTTCTTGATTTCCAAACCAGCCACCAAAGCACGGAGTTGTGCAGCTTCTGCAGGAGTAAATTCACTGGTGAGACCTGCCACAAAGTCCTTCATGTAAGCTGAATCCACACCAGAACGTTGAGCAATGTATTGAGCCAAGCTAGCAGACTGCGCCACACCTGCAGCATAAGAGAAGTCAGCACCGTTCACGGGCTTAATCATCACGGGTTGTGCCACCTTCTTGTTGGTCTTCTTGGTCTTTTTTGCTGCAAAAGCAGAGAGGGAGAGAGTAGCAGCCAAAGCTACTACGAGGAGAGAACGAAATTTCATGTAAAGAGTTGCTATTATTCTTCAGCCTTTCAGCTGCATGATAGTTACTATTATAAATTGCGACAGAGGAAACAGAGCCGAAGTCCGTTTCCTCTGCGCATCATTGCGAGATGATAGGGCTAGAAAGACGTCCTAGCGTCTAAATCTCAAAAGAAAATGCTTTAGCAAGGGGATTACATGCCCTTTTGCATCTGAGGAACCTCAGGTTGTGCAGGAGCATCAGACACACTCACGAGTTTGATTTTGAAAACCAAAGCAGAGTAGGGAGGGATAGGTCCTTGTTCTTGATCACCATAAGCGAGATTCCAAGGGATGTAAACTTCCCATTCGCTGCCCACCTTCATGTTGGTCAAAGCGATGGTCCAACCCTTGATGACTTGGTTGGCAGGGAACTTCACAGTCTTGTCTTGTGAAGAGTCAAACACCTTACCATTCATCAAACGACCTTCGTAGCTTACTTCGCAGATTTGGTCAGCCTTAGGAGTAGCTCCAGTGCCAGCCTTCACTTCTTTGTAGTAAACACCACCAGGAAGCGCCTTTACACCAGCAGTTTTAGCAATCTTAGCGATGAATTCCTCGTTAGCCTTCTTAGCAGCACCATACACCTTCTCATTTGCCTTAGCTGCCATCGCTTGCATCTTCTGTTGCATGTACATGCCAGCTTGCTCACGATGAAGGGTATCCTTGCCCACGATAAGTGCAGACACACCATTCTTACCATCGATCATACCAGCAAGCACATTCTTCGCACTGAGGTGCTTAGTGCTATCACCAGCAAATACTTGACCTTCCACTTGAGGGAAAAGGCGAGTTTGGAGTTGAATACCACTTTGCATACCGAGTTGATAAGCCAAAGCCTTCTTATCGTCTGCCATGCTCATACCTTCCTTCATACCCTTGAAGAATTCATCTACAAAAGCAGAGTCGCTACCAGCTTGCATGAGATATTCTTTGATTTGCTCAGGGGTAGGAGATTGTGAAAGACCCACAGAGTAAGACAAGCTGTCTACTTCGTCTTTCAAATCGCCAGTAGCAGCAGATTGTTTGCTACCACCGCAAGCACTGAAGAGTGCTGTAGCAGCCACGAGGGCGCCAAAAAGTACTTTTTTCATATTGTTGTTTTATTATTATCTAGGGGATAAATCTTTACCCTCTATCCTTGCATACTCTCAAAATCAAGAAGTATTAGGATCGTGGGGTAGGGGAAATCGTTATTGATTATTCGTTGATACCAAGCAATTCCACGTCAAATACGAGGGCTGCATAAGGAGGAATTGCACCACCTGCGCCCTGTGCACCGTAAGCAAGCTCGTAAGGAATGAAGAAACGGAACTTAGCGCCGAGGTTCATGAGCTGAAGACCTTCGGTCCATCCCTTGATCACACCTTGGAGAGGGAAGCTCGTAGGTTCACCACGTTGATAGCTGCTGTCAAACACAGTGCCGTCAATCAAACGACCCTCGTAGTGGCAGCGCACGCTGTCGGTAGCCACAGGCTTCTGACCGATAGCTTCGGTGAGCACTTCATATTGCAAACCAGAAGCGGTGGTGGTTACACCTTCGCGTTTTGCATTTTCTGCGAGGAACTTTTCACCTGCTTCACGAGCTTCACGACCAGCAAGTTCTTGTTGCTCCTTCATGTATTCTTGCACCATGCCTTGTGCTTGCACTTCTGTCATTTCTGCTTTTTCACCTTTGAGCACTTGCTCTACGGCGCGAGTGAATTCTGCGGTGACAAGACCGTCGATGTTCATACCCTTGAGATTATGACCGATGAGAAGGCCGAGGGCGTAAGAGAGTTTTTCCATAAAAGGGGGTTGATGTTTTTTGATTCTTATTGAAGGGAGTGCTACTACGTTCGTCTCACTCTCACGCCATCGCGCAAAAGTCGAGGAAGCATAGGGGCACATTCTGATACGCAAAAATAATCATTTCGTTTCGTTTGAACGAACAACGCGCTTATTTTTTGCGTCTTACACTCATATTCTTCCATTTATACCTCTATTTCTCCACTATTCACGCTTACAGAGCCCTGATTCTCGTTCTCCTTCTTTTCTGCATCATAGAAGTGTTGCACGATTAAGCCAGCTAACATAAAGCCAAACATAGCCGTGATGTGCGACATCGTGCCATTGATTTGCGCCTTGCGTTCATTCCAATTATGCGAGAGCAGATCTTCACGCCCCTCTTGCGTCGTCGTGCTCTCCGCTATCGTGGGCTCGTAGCCATCCACGTCAGCTTCTCCCAAGTTAGGCAGCACTTCGTCGCTATACACGCAGAGAAATTTCTTGGCAGGGCGCACTTTCTGATGCTTCATCTTCTTGCGCAACGCACGACCCAGCGGACATCCGCGCACTTTCATGAACTCTGCCACTTGGATGCGCGTGGGATCCATCTTCAAAGCCGCGCCCATGGAGGAGTAGAGTAGGGCATCGGTGCGGCTTGCCGTGAGTAGCAAGTGTGCTTTCTCTGCGAGAGAGTCGATGGCATCGATGATTACATCATATTCGTTCAACCGAAAACTCTCGGAGTTTTCCGCATTGTAAATGTCTTGGATTGCAGTGATTTCAGCTTCAGGGTTGATGCTGAGCAGTCGTTCTTTCAGCACCTCCACTTTCACCTGTCCCACGGTTTGGGTGGTCGCCATGAGCTGTCGATTCACATTACTGATGTTCACGCGATCAGAGTCGACGATGGTGAGGTGTTTCACCCCAGATCGCACCAAACTCTCGGCACACCAACTGCCCACGCCTCCCACGCCAAAGAGGATAACGCGGATGTCGTGCAAGCGTTGCAAAGGGGCATCGCCCATGAGCAAGCGTGAGCGATGAAATATCTGTTGTTCTAGTGTAGGTTGTGTCATGAAGTTATGTAGAATAATCTGTATGGTTACTCAAAAGTATAATGACCTATCTCTCAAGAAATAGGTCACATGCCATCCGAAAAAAGGGACTTTCTCCGAAGAGAAAGTCCACTACATTTCAGTATCTTAGTTCACGGTGATTTCGTCTATAAAGAAGAAGGCTTGCTTTCCTGCGGCTTCTTCGTGCCAAGACGGAATGCTCGTTTCTGGTTGTGCCACAATCTTCAGCAATCTTGCTGTAGTAGGTGCGAAATCATACACGTGCCGTTTGATGCCATTTTGATCGGCTTGTGTGAGAGGAGCGTAGTCTTTGGAGACTAAGGTGTTCCAAGTCTTACCACCATCGACCGAAACTGCGATTTCCACGCGACGAGCATCGTAGATCCAGTCGCCTTTTTCCACACATACATTGAACGCCACTTGACTCACTGTCGTGTTTTCGCCCAAATCGATGATGGCTTCCATAGGCTTTTCGAGGAATCCGATCCAACGGCTAGAGTTGTAGCTGGTGTTGCTCGCCACAAGACCATCGACCAATGTCTTTGCACCATCAAATTTGTAGCTGGCATGAGGTTCATTCACCAAGGTGATGTTGCGCGCAGTGGATTTAGAGAAGTGGAAATCTTCTTTTTCCACATGGCTACGTTGATATTGATTAGGAGCAACTTCGTGGAAAGCTACGGCACGGAATTTCACATCGCTCTTGAAATCCAGAGGTTGTGTGTAGCGCGTGCTTTGCTGCGTTGGCATCGTGCCATCGAGGGTGTAATAAATCACATCATTAGGCTCATTCACTTGCAAGCTGGCACGGATACCGCCACCTGCTATCGCCGTGTAGTTGGGCATGATGTCGTAGTAGTGCTTAGCGAAGTTGTAATTCTGCTCTTCATAGAGCTCAAAGAGCTTAGGCAATCGCGTCAAAAAAACTCTGAATAGGTGCGTGTGCCTTGTGGACGCCACTGGATTTCTGCCAAAGCAGCCAAACGAGGCAAAGCCATATATTCGGTTTGGCGGTGCGTCTTGAAATATTCTGACCACAAGTTGGCTTGCACACCCAATATGTGTTTACCCTGTTCGGGTGTTAAAGCAGCAGGCATAGGTTCGTAGCTGTAGACGCGTTCGAGAGGCAAATAACCACCAATCGCCAAAGGCTCTTGCTTTGCATCTTTTGCTTGATAATAGTCGAAGTAGAGATACGTATTGGGCGACATGATTACGTCGTGACCACTTTGTGCAGCTTCGATACCACCAGCTTCGCCACGCCATGACATCACTGTGGCATTGGGAGCAAGACCCCCTTCGAGGATTTCGTCCCAACCGATGATGCGCTTACCATAGCGCGCCAAGGTGTTTTCGGCATGACGAATCACATAGCTCTGCAAACGCTCTTCGGCAGAGTGCTTACCTTCGGCTTGGAGTTGATTCTTTTTGAATGAAAGCTTGGCACTTAGGACAAGTCTTCCAGCGAGTTTTGGGACACTCATCACCACCAATATGGAAATAATTGCTAGGGAACAATTGAGCGACTTCACCCAATACTTTGTCTATGAATTCGTAAGTTTGGGGATTACCAGCACAAAGCACATCGCTGCTCACGCCCCAGATTTGTCCCACTTCGTAAGGACCGCCCGTGCAGCCCAAATGGGGATAAGCGGCAAGTGCAGCCAACATGTGACCAGGGAGGTCGATTTCGGGAATAATCACGATGTTGCGAGCGGCTGCATAGGCGATGATGTCTTTACACTGCGCTTGAGTGTAGAACCCTCCGTGGGGTTTTCCATCATATTTCCCAGTGTTCTTGCCAATGACGGTGGCAGCACGATGACTACCCACTTTGGTGAGTTCTGGTAATTGCTTAATTTCGATGCGCCAACCTTGGTCGTCTGTCAAATGCCAGTGCATGCGGTTGATGCCGTGCAAAGCAATCATATCGATGAAGCGTTTCACACTGTCGGGAGTGGCAAAATGACGCGCCACATCGAGCATCGTACCACGATAGGCAAAGCGCGGAGCATCGTTGATTTCCACACCGGGCAAAGCGATTCTACCATCTTTTGACATATATGCACGCTCCTTTTCACTGAGGTGGGGGAGTGATTTGCGCAAAGTTTGGATGCCATAGAACGCACCAGCCTTGGTGCTAGCTGCGATGCTCACCGTTTTGCTGTCAATGCGCAAACGATAACCTTCGGCAGCCATACCCTTCTCTTCACTGCTCAACACAATAGCAGGTGTCTTTCCACGTTTTGTTGCGATGGACAAAGTTAGTCCTGTGCGATCTGCCACAAACTGTTGCAAAAACTTTGCATTTTCTTGGTCGGCTTTCGACTTGCCGCAAACGATGCGTGTGGCAGGGGTGAGCGTAAAATCACCCCATTGTTGTTGGAGAGTCACTTGTTTGGGAAGCGGCACTACATCATACGACGCCTTGGGCACGCTTTGTGCTGCAAGTGTGAGAGAAAATCCACTCAACAAACAGCTGCAAGCTATGGTTTTGAAGATATTCATAAGGTAAATGTTGATTGTTGCCACAAAGATACAACAATTTTACTCATTTCCTAGTCTAGCCCTTCTTTTTTTGCTATCTCTAACTTACAATCATAGAACTCATAGAACTATCATGTCATTAGAACAAATCCTCCAACATCGTCGCGCCATCCGCTATTACGACGCGCAACAACCCATTTCTGCCGATCGTGTCGAAAAATGTCTCAAACTTGCCTCGCTCGCTCCCACGAGCTCCAACATGCAGTTGTGGAAAGCGCATCACATCACCGACCCTGCTGTCATCCAACAGCTTGTTCCAGCCTGCCTTGGACAATCCACCATCAGCACTGCCCAACAGTTGGTCATCTTCACCGTAGAACCCTCTCTCTACAAAGAGCGTTGCCGACAAAATCTTGATTTCCAACGCGAAAACATCAAGCGCACTTATCCCGAAGCAAAGTGGGAGAAATATACTGCCCTTCAAACTTCTTACTACACCAAGGTGATTCCATTCCTCTATAGCCGCTTCTTCGGACTCTGGGGAGGGGTGCGCAAAGTCATTGCCACCCTCGCTGGGTGCTTCCGTCCTGTGCCTCGCCAAATGACGGAAGGTGCCATGGACACCGTCCTCCACAAGAGTTGTGCGCTGGTGGCACAAACTTTCATGCTCGCCATGAGCGAAGCGGGCTACGACACTTGTCCTGTTGAGGGTTTCGACGCGCATCGCGTGAAACGCATCCTTGGTTTACCTTGCAGCAGCGAAGTAAGTCTCATCGTTTCGTGCGGTATCCGCGATACCTCTCGTCCGCTAGGTGATCGTTTTCGCGTAGATTTTTCTTCGCAATATCATCGCATCGGACAATAACCCAAAAGGGTGGGGAAGTCCTTCCCTACGCAAGAAAAGTCCTCCCCCTTAACATCTCTAAAATCCTCTCTTTTTCCCTCGCGTACGCGCGCGCACTCTGCACTTTTGCACTTTTTGCTTTCACAACCTTCACACTTTTCTTTGTAAGTCGTTCGTGTATAGTGGATTATCGACTATTTATAAACACTCTTTTACAGAGTTATAAATCTCACGCGAAATTCGCGCCAAAAACTCCTCTTAGAAGGGGCTAAATCACCCCTCAAAGACGAGGATGTAAAAATATATTGATTCCCATCTTTAGCGCATAAAGTCTGAACTATCCAAGAGAAATTCAATGATTTCAATGAATCCAATGATTTCAAAGATTTCAAAGATTCCGCAGAGCTATTTCGATAAATTCGGAGCCCTAAAAAGAATTCTCGGACCTTTCTTCAAAAACATTGGACCTTTTCCAAAAAACGTTGGAGATTTTCCCAAAAACGTTGGACATTTTCTAAGAAATCTCCCACGTTTTTTGTTTTATCTCCCACGTTTTTTTGTCCTAGAATTGCGATGCAACAATCCCTTTGTGTGAAGGTTGTGAAAGCAAAAAGTGCAAAATCCCTGTAATGTGCGCGCGTGATACGCGCACGACGCGCATGCGTGCTCGCGTACACGTGAGGTACAGCTCATATTTCTCCTCGCTCTTCCCACAAGGCTCTGTCGCTTTTCATCTTCGCTCGCAACAATAATGCAGATTCTAGCTATGAATTTTTACTACTGCTAGTATGTATTACATCTTTTAGTAGTCAAACACTACGTTTTTCACAGTCATAAACCCATGACCAGTGAGGGTATTCACCCATCTTTCTGCCTTACAAACCACTTCTTAGGAACAAAAAGACTACAAACCCCAATTCGGTTTAAGGTCACCTCTTTTTTACTCAGGTTATAGCACACAACGATTCTTTCGATCTAGTTTTTGTTTCACGCAAGAATGTTTTAGAAAAGTGTGAGCTGCTTCACTTCTACTTCTCCCTCCATCTCAAACTCCATATTGATAGAGGGATTTGAAAGCGAAAGTGCTTTTTTATTCAATTCCAACTCATATTCTTTGCAGAAATCATCTGCAATACAATAAATTTCTGTAACTTTGCTGATAAGTTTCATAGAGGATTACTTTATCGTTATCTATCTGGTTTTCAACAACAAACACACGAAAAACAATCCTCTTTTTGGGATTTTGTTGAAACTATTTTAAGACCCCAAATAGCCCTTGCTTATCCCGAATTGAAGTTATTACGCACTAATGTCACAGAAAATGAATATCACACACGTTGAATCGCTAGGCTATGGATTGGCGATTGTCTCTGTATTAGGGTTTGAAGAAATGAGAAAATCTCTCAAAATAAGAAACAAGAAGATGCTCTCACTCTTTGATAAGAATTCAACGATATTTTATGAGTTCACTCAAAAGGGCTTTTTTATTCCAATCCCACATATTTATATGTATGATTATAACATTAGTATTCTCATGGATGGGAATGAAGAGTGTTTAGCCGATTGGAAGATTCTAGGAGAATGGGGAGAATTCTACATAGATGTTTTGAAAGGCGATGTTTGGGTATTGAGCTTTGAAGCCATGCAAGAATGGAACTACTCTTTGTATGCAAATCAAGACACATTGCCATCATCTTATTTTCTGGATGATCAATTGATCGAATCTAGTAAAGGTATTCGTCTTAACCTTGAGAGAGGACTTTATGCTCTCAAGATAATTGGAGCAAAAAGTCTAGATCAAATTCGTTATGTAGGGAGGTATGGCTTCTTCCTTCACCTAACTCCAGTTAGAGAGATACCATCTTCTTATGTTAGAGACTTATCTGAGATTGATTATAGTGGTATGTTTAAGAGATAAAAAGGACTAGTTATAATGTAAACCCCTATATCTACTAAAGTATTCGATTCTTCTTCAGAGAATAAAACTGTTTGAACCTTTACAGGTGAACACAAAGAGAAATACATTATCCTACATGCTGACGACAGGTTTGAACGACCACCTCATTTACATACAGCTACTGATTTAGATGAATATTCTAGTCCTCTGATAAAAGGACATTATAATCAACATACTGGACATATGCCAGAAGAAGGAGAAGTTCTCCTAAGGGGGAGTAAAAAACATTAAGACAAAGATATGAATAAGCTTGAGGTACTAAAGATTAGAAATGCAAGAGGCTTTGTTCTGAAGAGCTTCAACTATCTTAGTATTGTTGAGGTGTATGATCCCGGGACTCCAGAGTATAAAGAGTTATTCCAGATAATTGAATCCACTCAGAATATCCTCTATGCCACTCCTGTTTCTCAAGACGAGAGCAAAGTACTGCGAGCGTATTTTGATATAATAAGTTCACGTATTATGAAATCTAGTCAGTTTATATATATTGCAGCTGCGCATTGTGAGATATATTTCTGGATGAAAGTAGAGAAAACATCCCTAGAGAGAAACTTAAATATAGTTAGGGATGTTGATATTCGATGTTTTATTTCTGACCAAGATGATGCATTTCATATTCATACAGGGGAATATATGATTGAGTTGTTGAGTAATGTCCCTAGGTAGCCGACCGCATCGGTAATCTCTACCCTGATGAGATTTGGGATGAAACCTCCTGGTAATAAGTGTTCCCACTAATTGTAATGTAAGCGAATATGGTAAAAGTAACATCAGATAGCCCTGGCTTTATTGAGGTTGGAGAAATCTGTTATGAATGCGAAGCTTTCTCTAGGATCTTGATTGATAAATACCCTATGTTGGATTTTGATCTACTCTTCTGTTTTAGGGCTTTGTATACATTAATAGGAATTCGCTCTCATGTCCAGTTCTACAGAAAGTATCGCTGGTTAGGTTTTGATCTAATGATGCCTTTGGATGACTTTAAGCCTTACAAAGGCAATAAATCTATGCAACGACTGATTATGGGGCGATACTTCTTCCCGTTCTTCTGTGATAAACTCAGGGGATACAAGAAAAAGCTATCGACCTTGGAGCCTGTCTTGGAAGACTTGATTGAAGATATGCGTCTCTTCCTCATAGAGCATCTTTGGTTACCTGATGAGGATGGTTGCTTGAGGCTATCGGTTATTGAAAACTACACCTACGAGCAAACGATGACACAATTTGGTCCACCGAACTTAAAGACCTTTGCAGATGTTGATGGCGTCAAGGAGCAAGACTTGCGGTGGGATATTGATGAGAACATTGCCTTATCCGCTCAGTACAAACTCATCGACCGAGCTTGGCGACTGGAATGGTGGAAAGTCTCTACTCCAACTCAAGAGGCTTCCTGTAAAAAAGTTCGATGAAACTTCGGAAAAGATTGGGATCATATCAGGAGGAGTGTGTGTACACATAACGCAGTAGACTCTTGGGCTACACACAGCTGAGCAAGTTACAAATAAGGAGGTCAAACGTCTGACAAGAAAATATTTTCATTAATTATGATTAAGATTCAGTCGATATCTATGGATGAGCTTTTCCTAGAGGAAGATGCTCGAGCTTTAGTACAGGAAGGGAAGGGGCGTATCCACTTCTGCTCAAAGAAAGATCTTAATGGACGCACATACTATATTGAGCGAGAGAACAACAGAGTCGCGACAGTCTCTACCCAGGCAGTAGACCAAATAGAACTTTTAGGTACACTCGTTTCACCTAAATGCATAGATGAATTTGCAAAAGCACATAATGGCTATCAAGTAGTAGATGGATTTATATTTCCATCTATTAATTTGGTTCTTTCGGTATCCCAAGATCAAGAAGAATTCTCTGAGGTTTTACTATACGCAAATTATCTAAAAGATGATTACGAAAAAGAGTATGTAGATTCTTTTGTTCGTAAGTTTGCTGTAAACAATACAATATGCGTAGTTCCCTATGAATCTATTAACGGCTTTGTTTTTGGGGATACAGAATATGCATTTCAGGAAAGAACAGGTCTCTTGGTGGAGAATTATATTCGCAAAAACATAATCAAGACTGATTCCGCTTTACTGTCATTTTATGATGGTACATTGGGGCAGGTGAACATCAAATTGCGTCACGATACAGAAATTAAGATTAGAGGCACTCTGATACGAGCAAGGGATATAGTGCATTTTTTACGAAACTCAGAGCAGGTAATCGAGCGAGGTTTCTTTTATGTCTTCCCCAAGTTGGGAATATCCATAGATAGAGATATTGAACAAATTATAGGATTTGATAAAAGGATAGCGGTTTATTGGGAGAATATCCATCGCCCAATTACCAGCTGGTAATAAGTGTCCCCACTAATTGTAATGTAAGCACAACTATATTCCATATTGAGCATAGAACATGTAACTAGCATGTAACTGGAAGGCTATAAAAAGAAAGAAAGGTATAGTAAAGTTTCCCTTGTAAATAGGAAAAGTCAGCCTATAATAACCATGTAACTGGCATGTAACTGAGAAGATAAAGTCCGTGAAACATCATTTCATAGGAAAAATACCTCTAAATCTCGTTTTTTTCGAGTATTTTTGTCCTTCGAACTCATACGATTTTGCCTAATTGGGAATACGCGTTCCCGACTGAAATATGAAAGAATTCTTCAAAATGATGGCGCATTACGTTGCGCCCTATAAATTCAACATTGTGCTCTCACTCCTCTTCAACGTGCTGAGTGCGGTGCTCAACGTCTTTTCTTTTGCTTCGCTCATCCCGATGCTCAAATTGCTTTTCAACACTGAGCAGAAGGTCTATCATTTCATCGATTGGGGCAAAGAAGGGATGTCTTTTTCTGACATTGCGGTCAACAATGCTTATTACTACACTTCACAACTGGTGGCGCAGTATGGCGCGGGTACTGCGTTGCTCTTCATCGGATTATTTCTCGTGCTGTCCACAGGTTTGAAAACGGCTTCTTACTTTGCTTCTGTGGCTTCGATGGTGCCAGTGCGCACGGGCATTGTGCGCGACATCCGCACCTCGATTTATAAGAAAATCACCCTCCTTCCCCTCTCCTTCTTCAGCGATGAACGCAAGGGCGACATCATCGCACGCATGAGTGGTGACGTGGGTGAAATCGAAAACTCTATCATGGGTAGTTTGGAGATGCTGATGAAAAATCCGATTCTCCTTGTGGTCTATTTCGGTAGTCTTTTCTACATTTCCTGGGAACTCACACTTTTCACCATTCTCGTGCTCCCCTTGATGGGCTGGGGCATGGGACGTATCGGTCGTAAACTCAAACAGTCGAGCATGGATGCGCAGATCAAATGGAGTGAAACGATGTCGCAACTCGAAGAGACTTTGGGAGGTATGCGCATCATCAAAGCCTTTGGCGCAGAACGCAAATGCAAGAACGCTACGACACCACTGCCAATGATTTCCGCTCTATCTCCTCACGCGTGGCGATTCGTCAAGGTTCGGCACACCCTGTGAGTGAATTTTTGGGCACCTGCCTTATCGTCTTGGTGCTTTGGTATGGCGGTACGTTGATTTTTGCTGACCACAGTCCCATCGATGCGCCCACCTTCATCTTCTACATGGTGATTCTTTATAGTGTGATTCAACCGCTCAAAGATTTGTCCCGCGCAGCTTACTCCATCCCTAAGGGTATGGCTTCGATGGAACGTGTCAATAAAATTCTTTTGGCTGAAAATCCGATTCGCGAACCAGAACACCCCGTAAAGATAGGTCATCTCACCGACTGCATTGCATTCAAAAATGTGACCTTTGCCTATGGACAGGGTGGAGCAGGGGCTGATGCTCAAGTGCCTGACGAACAAATGGTGATTCGTGGGGTGGACTTCACCGTAAAACGTGGTCAAACCATTGCCCTCGTGGGACAGAGTGGCAGCGGTAAGAGTACGCTGGTGGATTTAGTGCCTCGCTATCACGATGTGGTGGGAGGTAGCATCACCATTGATGGCACGGATGTGCGCCAGCTGCGATTATCGGACTTGCGTGCACTCATTGGTAATGTGAACCAAGAGGCGATTCTCTTCAACGATTCTTTCTTCAATAACATTGCTTTTGGAGTGGAAAATGCGACTCTCGAACAGGTGATCGAGGCTGCCAAAGTGGCGAACGCTCACGAATTTATCATGGCTACTCCCGAGGGATACAACACGAATGTGGGCGACCGCGGTGGAAAACTATCGGGGGTCAGCGACAACGCATCTCCATAGCACGCGCCATCTTGAAGAACCCCGATATCTTGATTCTTGATGAAGCTACGAGTGCACTCGACACGGAGAGTGAACGCTTGGTGCAAGAGGCGCTCGAACGCTTGATGGCGACACGCACTACGATTGCGATTGCGCACCGACTCTCTACGATTCGCAATGCAGATGAGATTTTAGTGTTGCACGAAGGTCGCATCGTGGAACGCGGTACACATGAGGCTTTGCTCGAACTCGATGGCTACTACAAACGACTCAACGATATGCAGCAGCTTTAGAAATTAGAAATTAGATATTAGAAGTTAGACGTTAGACGTTAGAGGGTCATAGACCCTTTTTTTCGCTCGACCCGACAAGCGGGGCTCGGTTCTTCTAGCTCTAGTTTTTTTCTAGTCCAACCGCGCTAGCCCTCTAACCTCTAATCTCTAATGTCTAACCTCTAACGTCTAACCCCTGCCCTCTACAACACATACGATTCTATGAAACAACTCCTTTTTCTGGTGCGTATCTTCTGCGCTTGGCTCATCCTTTTCTTCGTAGGCAAGTTGCTGTTTTTTAGCTATAATGGATTTCCTGCCATGGACGATTTCTTGCAAAATCGTGTGGCACGGACTTTCTCTCGATCTTTCCGTAGCAGCGTATGCTACGGCTCCCATTTGGTTCGCTACTTGGGTGGGACATTTTTGGAACACTGCAACCTGTGCAAAAGTAGGGCGCAAACTTTATCGCATCTACACCACAACTCTGCTCACCATCTTCTTGTTAATCATCATCATCGATATGATTATCTACAAAAGTTGGGGCTTCAAACTCGATGCTGTGGCACTTTCCTACTTGGATAATCCTTCTAGCATCCCGAAAGTTTGGGTTGGGGTTTTGTCATCTTGGCGTTCGTGGGTTTTGTAGCAGTTGTGGCTGGGCTTTCTTGGATTTTCTGGCGACTGGCTCCTACACAACAGTTATCTTCGCACGATAGTCACACGGATTCTTGTGCACACTGCGCAGTTTCTCTCCGCAATGTGAGCCATTTTCTTTTGCAACGACTCCCCATCTCCCTCTTGTGGGCTGTTATTGGTGGGCTGCTCTTTCTGAGCATCCGCGGTGGTGTGGGTCGATCCACCGCTAATGTGGGTATGGTCTACTATTCCACGGTGCAATATCACAACCATGCTGCGGTGAACCCCGTATTCTCCTTCTTCTATTCTTTGTTGAAAGAACAGGATTATTCAAAGCAAGCACAGTATTTCAGCCCAGAAGAAGCCGATAAGATTTACAACTCTCTGCAATTTAACACGAAGAGTGTGATTCTCCCCGAAGATTCTCTGCTCACTACGCAACGCCCTAACGTGTTGCTCATCCTCATGGAGAGCTGCGGCGGACGTGTGGTAGGCTGCACTGAAGGCAATCACCAAACCACCCCACATCTCGACAGTTTGGCTGCCAATGGGGTTTTCTTCTCACAATGTTATGCCAACAGTTTCCGCACAGACCGCGGCACACTTTGCACCTTCTCGGGCTATCCTTCTTTCCCCGATGCGAGTGTGATGAAGATGCCTGCCAAATCGCGCGTGTTGCCTTCTATCGCTGGGGCTTTGAAAGGCGTGGGCTACGACACGGAGTTTCTCTATGGGGGTGATAAGAACTTCACCAACATGAATTCCTATTTCCTCGCTACAGGATATAATCGCGTGTTGGGAGATGCTGATTTTCCTGCAGAGCTACGCCACACAAGTCCATGGGGAGTGTGCGATGGTGAGATGATGAAGATTCTCCGTCAAAACATTGATGCTTCGGAAAAACAAGGCAAACCTTGGTTCAAAACCCTCTTGACGCTCTCTAGTCACGAGCCGTGGGAGGTGCCTTATGCGCGTCTTAACGACAAAATGCTCAATGCTTTTGCATATCTGGATCATTCTATAGGAGAATTTATCGCTGCTTTCCGACAAACTCCAGCGTGGAAGAACACGCTGATTGTGATTCTTCCAGACCACGGAGTGACGTGGCCCGCTGATATCAATGAGTTTGACATTAGAAAATATCACATTCCCCTCATTTGGACGGGAGGTGCGGTGCGTGCTCCTCGTGTGGTGACGAAACTTTGTAACCAGACGGACGTGGCAGCAACGCTCTTGGGACAAATGGGCATTGACCATAGTCGATTCACATTCTCAAGAGATGTACTCTCTCAAACTTACACTTATCCGCTTGCCATCCACACTTGGCCAGAGGGATATACCTTTATTGACAGCACTGGAACGACTATTTTTGACCTCAATTCGCAAAATGTGTCGAAGGTGACGCCCGATCCGAAGGGTGACCGCTTGCGCAAGGTGAAGGCTTTCATGCAGAAGGCTTATCAACACATGGATGCACTGAAATAAACGATAGATAATAGAGGAACGATGAAGCCTAGAGATTTCCAAATCTTTTTACAAAAGAAGTTGTCCGATATCTATGAGGTGCAGGAAGCTGGGGCTATCGCTGCTAGATACCTGACCGATCGTTTCGGACTCTCCACCACACAGTTGTTGCTCAATGAGGAATTGCCCCCTTACCACCGAAGAAGAAGCCAACATAGACGGTGATGTGCAGCAACTTTTAGCTCACGTGCCCGTGCAACAAGTGGTGGGATTTGAGTTGTTCTGTGGTCATCGTTTTAAGGTGACGGCAGACACATTGATTCCACGCCCTGAAACGGAAGATTTGGTGCGACTGGCGACCGAAAAATGCTGTGGTGCGTTGTCGAACATCTTAGATGTGGGCACAGGAAGTGGCTGCATTGCTATTAGTTTGGCGAAAGCTCTCCCACTGGCGCGTGTTGCCGCTTGGGACATCTCGGAAGGGGCTTTGCAAGTGGCGCAAGAGAATGCGACAACCTTAGGAGCGCGCGTAGATTTTGAATTGCGTGATTTGCTCAAAGAAGCTGATGCTCCCACACTTGCTCCACAATCGTTGGATGCTATTGTGAGCAATCCTCCTTACATCCCCGAAGAAGAAGCGCAAACGATGGAAGCGCAAGTGGTGAACCACGAGCCACACTCGGCTCTCTTCGTTCCCAATGACAATCCGCTTCTCTTTTATCACGCTTTGGCGCGATTGGGCTGGCACGCGCTTCGTCCTTCGGGTAGTCTTCTCGTAGAGACACACACGGACTTTGCCGCGGCTGTTGCCACTCTCTTCGAGAGCATGGGTTATACCTCCGTCCGCGTCATCAACGATTGCTTCAATCTCCCTCGATTCGTCGAAGCAGTGTGGGAATAATCATTGCTAATCTATAACTTCAATAATATGAAGTACTCTTTTATTAGCATGCTTAGTGCGTGCGCTCTACTTACTCTTTCATCTTGCAGCTGTTCTTCTAAACCAAGTGCCGACACTAGCGCAGACTCTACCATGGTAGCTGATTCGACAGTAGAAGAACCTATTGAGGAAGATTCAGAACTAATTCTAGATTCTCTCACCGTCAAGAAAAAAACTCGCTACGAATACACAACAACAGTAGTGTTTGCAAAAGGAGCTAATACTACTTTGGTTAATTCCATCAATGAATGGGTGAATGAGGTTTTTGGGGGTACATATCGTGGTGATGTGACCGATGCTAAAGCAATGATAGCTTACTATCAAAGGCGTTGGATGAAAGAGGAAGAACCAGATGCCGCAGATTATGCAAGTAATGTTCATAAAGTATGGGTTGAATATGAAACACCCCAATTTGTAACTCTTCGTTTCATGTCTGATGTTATTTCTATAAATCGTGGTGACTTTGAAGCTCATGCTGCAACCTTCCGCAAGAAAGATGGTCGTAAGTTTGATTACACCATGCTTCCTAAGGAATATAAGATGCAATCAATCTTATTGAAAGGTGTGAGTAAATCGCTTGAAACTTCTTCTGATGAGATAAAATTCTACATTGAGGAAGAAGGAAAGGATCCTAATTTTATCCCATATCCAGAAATGGAGCCTTTCCTTAGTAAAAAAGGGCTTATACTTTCCTATCAATCTCATGAACTTTTCCATGCACGCTATGGTACGCCTACCGTGGTAGTTCCTTATTCACAACTTAAGTCACTACTGAATACCACTGGTCGTACTTACCTCCCCTAAATAAATCCGCTATGAGATTTAAGTTGCTCTACACAGCCATTGCGGTGGGTATGCTTTCTCTCTCCGCTTGCAAACAAAAAACAACGGCAGAAACCGCTGTATCCTCTGACTCGGTGGCAACAGTTGTCGATAGTCAGAGATTGGAAATGTCTAGTGCTGAAGATTTATCGCTGAAGGTTTTTTCTGAAAACTTGAAGACCGAGCATTGTTCTTATGAAACATCCATTGTTCTTGCGCAGAGCAAAGAGCATCCTCACTTAGCTACTGCCATCAACGAATGGGTGAACGAACGGCTCGGAGGAAAGTATGAAGGCGATATCAACGATGGGCAAGCAATGCTCAACTACTATCAGAAGCGTTGGGTGCGAGAAGAAGATGATGATATCATCAATGGTGAGTATAATATCAGCATCACCAAGGTGTATGAGACAGACAAGTATATCACGTTCGAAGCCAGCTCTTATTGGTATTTCGGAGGAGCACATGGTGGTAGCAGCTTGTCAGGTGCCACTTTCCGCAAGAGTGACGGTCGTAAGTTTGATAAATCAATGATTAGTGATGAGAATACACTTCATCCACTCCTTATCAAAGGATTGGTCAAAGCTTTTGATGCAAAAAATAAAAAAGAATTGGGAGAACTTCTCATGTTTTCTGGTGCATGCGACTCTGACAATGCTGAAATAAAACTGATCAATCTTCCCCTTCCCGAAACCGAACCTTGGCTCACTAAAGAGGGATTGCAACTGGTGTATCAACAATATGAAATCGGCCCTTACGCTGTGGGGATGCCGACAGTGCAAATACCTTTTACAAAACTCAAACCTCTGCTCAATGCTTCGGGAAAAACCTATTTGAAGTAAGCACGAAGACTTGATAAAACAATCTCTAAGACTTTATCATACAAGCACTAGTACTTTATAAAAACAAGCCGCAGTAGAAACGATTTCTACTACGGCTTGTTTTTTTGCTTGTTGCATTTGTTGCGTTGCTGCGAAATACTTGCCCCTAACCTCTCACAAAGCTGGAGGTAGAGATGCTAGTCTTCCAACGCAACTCAACGCATTTTAGGCATCAGTGCGAGAAGCACGCTTGCGCGCATTGTGATCGAGGATAATCTTACGCATACGCATAGACTTAGGTGTCACTTCCACATACTCATCTTCGCGGATGTATTCCAGCGCTTCTTCGAGAGAGAAGATGGTGGGAGGAATGATGCGCGCCTTGTCGTCAGCACCAGAAGCACGCATATTGGTGAGTTGCTTCGCCTTCGTCACGTTGATCACAAGGTCGTTTTCGTGAATGTGTTCACCCACAATCTGACCTGCATAGACATCATCTTGGGGAGAAACGAAGAATTTACCGCGGTCTTGGAGCTTATCGATGGCATAAGCAAAGGCAGTGCCGCCTTCGAGTGCAATCATCGAACCATTGCTGCGGCGGTCGATTTCGCCTTTGAAAGGTTGATATTCCTTGAAACGGTGTGCCATAATGGCTTCACCTTGAGAAGCAGTAAGGACGTTGGTACGCAAACCAATGATGCCGCGTGAGGGAATCATGAATTCGATGTCTACACGCTCACCGAGATTGTGCATAGCCACCATCTCACCCTTGCGACGTGTCACCATGTCGATCATCTTAGAAGCGAACTCTTCGGGCACGTTGATCATGAGTTCTTCGATAGGTTCGTGACGAACGCCCTCCACTTCGTGATAAATCACCTGAGGTTGTCCCACTTGCAGTTCGTAACCTTCGCGGCGCATGGTCTCTACAAGGACAGAAAGGTGGAGCACACCACGACCAGAAACGATCCAGCGGTCAGTGTCAGCACCTTGTTCCACACGGAGTGCCAAGTCTTTTTGGAGTTCTTTCTCCAAACGCTCGTTGATGTGACGCGAAGTGCAGAACTTACCTTCCTTACCAAAGAAAGGAGAGTCGTTGATGGCAAGAGCATGGACATTGTGGGTTCGTCAATCGCAATCGTAGGCAGCGGTTCTGGATTTTCAAAGTCCGTGATAGTGTCGCCAATCTCAAACGTTTCAAGACCAATCACTGCACAAATATCACCGCTCGACACAGCAGTAGCCTTTTGGCGTCCCATACCTTCAAAGGTTTGGAGCTCCTTAATCTTCGTCTTCTCCATCGTTCCATCACGGTGAGCAATGGTGATGTTCATACCCTCGGTGATGGTGCCACGGTGCACACGGCCGATAGCGATACGACCAGTGTAATTAGAATAGTCGAGCGAAGTAATGAGCAACTGAGGAGTACCTTCAAGGCGTTCAGGAGCAGGGATATACTCGAGAATAGTATCAAGGAGATAGTCGATATTCTCAGTAGGTTTCTGCCAATCTTCGCCCATCCAGTTGTTCTTTGCCGAACCATACACCACGGGGAAATTGAGCTGTTCTTCTGTACCTCCGAGTTCAAACATCAAATCGAACACCATTTCGTGCACCTCTTCGGGGCGGCAGTTAGGTTTGTCCACCTTGTTCACCACCACAATAGGCTTAAGCCCGATTTGCAATGCCTTTTGGAGCACAAAACGTGTCTGAGGCATAGGTCCTTCAAAGGCGTCAACGAGGAGGATACAACCATCCGCCATGTTGAGCACACGCTCCACCTCACCTCCAAAGTCGGAGTGACCTGGAGTGTCGATGATGTTGATTTGTGTCTTTGTAGTTAATCGAAACGTTCTTAGAGAGAATGGTGATACCACGCTCACGTTCGAGGTCGTTATTATCGAGCATAAGTTCGCCCGTCTGCTGGTTGGCACGGAAAAGGTTACCTGCCAAGAGCATTTTGTCCACGAGCGTCGTCTTACCATGGTCTACGTGGGCAATGATGGCGATGTTGCGAATGTCTTGCATGAGAAATTTTTATTGATATATTCTGCGACTTTTGCACTGTTGCCGCAAAATCGGTAGTGTCAAAAGGCTCACAAAATTACGAAATTCGACTCCTTTGCGCAAATAATATGTGGTGTTTTAGACATAACTCAAAAGTTCAGTCGTAAAACACCACATAGACAAAACAAAACAGGGAGATTAGCGCGTCCCAACTGCATTTTTCTGCACACATTGCAAGGAGAGGAGGAAGGAAAAACAAAGCCTTTGCCATTCGTCCTCCAATCTTTGTGCTAAACACTAGCCATCGCCGAGCCAAGATTTAGTAGCTCAAAGCTCAAGAATGTTGCGTTGCATCTCGATTTCAGCACCATAGTTCTCCACTATCTTGCGATATTGCTGCATTGATGCAGAAGAGAGTTGAATATCTACATCCTTTCCTTCTTGATTTAAGCGTTTGATGACCTCTTCTGCCGTGAGTTGATGTACATCCACATTAACCTTAAACACCGCAGTTGGAGGCAGCGGAGCTTGTGTCACATCATTCGTGGTAATCACGCGGAAAATGAGCCCTACCTGCGCCAATCGCTGCAACTCGATGCCCACAAAGTCTGTAGAAATCGTCAAAGCCTCTGCCCATTCCTTCACCATGAGCGGGGGAGCGTTGTCCACAAATCGACGCGCCATCAAAGCCATGATACGCAGTGCCACCAGATTGTGTGAGCTGTGATTATAAGTCTTCTGATCAAACAAGTCCTCGTTGTTCTCCGTGGCTTGCAGAGAGCGACATAGCAACACCCCGATGAGGACAATCGTCCACGTGGCATACACCCACGCCATCAAGAGGGGGGAGTACTGCAAACGAGCCATACACGGCATTATAACTGCTCAGAAACATCTGTCCTTTAATGTAAAACTCTTGCACCAGGCTAAAGAGAACGCCCGTGATGAGCGCAGGCCATAAGATGTGGCGTACTTCCACCTTCACCAATGGAATGAATCGAAACATTGCTCCCAACACGGCACTGAACACCAACGATTTGAGCATAAATACCAACAATGGCATTGTAGTATCCACTAGCACATGATGAGGTAAATAATTGAGGATTTGGAGGATAAATACCCACACACCACTCAAAAAGAAGATGGAAAAAGCAAGAAAGACAATGAGCCCCAAATAGGCGAGGGAGAAGCCAAACAGGCTGCGCGAAGTATTTACGCCCCACATGGCATTGAAACGTCGCTCAATGTTATTGACCAGCGAAATGATGGTGAATGCCAATACAAAACCACTGACACCCAACATCACATCATCGTGTGTGCGCGCAATGTAGGAATTGGCAAACTCCATCAGTTGTCCAATCACATCGTCTGAAGTATTGAGATTTTTGTCGCAACTGCAACTCTATATAATCCTGCATTCCAAATCCGCGGCCAAGTGCCAACACCAGAGCCAGAAGCGGCACCACAGACAACACCGTACTATAGGTGAGCGCAGCCACGTGCGTGAATATATCTTGCGAACTAGCGGTTTCAGCGGTGTGGAAGATGACTCTCGTCCAGCGCATACTGCGCCATTTGCACCATCGCTGTCGCCATGTTTTACCATTGACTTTCATATATTTATCTTCTTTCTATATTGAAACCTTGTGATTATGTACCCCAAGTGGAGCGGTCTAGGTTGCGATAGCTCACAGCTTCGGCTATGTGTTGCCGTTGCACTTTGTCGCTACCGTCTAAATCGGCAATGGTGCGTGCCACCTTCAACACACGTTCGTAGGCGCGTGCAGAGAGTCCTAAGCGGTCGAGTGCGAGAGAAAGTGCATCTTGTGCCGCTTCGTCGAGGTGCACGAGTTCTTGCAGTTGTCGCGCACTCATTTGTGCATTGCAGTGCACGCCAGGACAGCTAGCAAATCGTTCGCGCTGTCGTTCGCGAGCTGCCACCACTCTAGCACGAATGTCGGCAGAAGGTTCACCGTCAGGCGCATTGGTGAGTTCTTTCACGGGCACGGGCACCACCTCCACTTGTAAATCTATGCGATCCAACAATGGACCGCTGATGCGACTGAGATAGCGTTGCACCTGAGCTGGTGTGCAAGTGCACTCATGCGAAGGGTCGTTGTAGTAGCCACAAGGACAAGGATTCATAGCTGCCACCAGCATGAAGGAGCATGGCAAAGTGACGTTGTAGCGCGCTCGCGATATGGTGATGATGCGATCTTCCAACGGTTGTCGCATCGTTTCGAGTGCATTCTTGGTGTAGTGAGGAAATTCGTCTAAAAACAAGATGCCATTGTGCGCCAAACTGATTTCTCCGGGCTGCATACTGGCTCCACCGCCAATGAGTGCCACATCTGAAATGGTGTGGTGTGGAGAGCGAAACGGCCGTGTGGAGATAAGCGTAGCCCCTCTCTCGAGTTTCCCCGCGATAGAGTGTATCTGCGTGGTTTCTAAACTCTCAGCGAGTGTGAGGGGAGGGAGAATCGAAGGCAAACGCTTCGCCATCATGCTCTTGCCACAGCCCGGACTGCCCACGAGCAAGAGGTTGTGTCCGCCAGCCGCTGCCACTTCAAATGCACGTTTCACCGCAGGTTGTCCTTTCACCTCACTGAAATCGTAGGGAAAATCCGTTTGCGAAGCATAAAATTCTGCCCGTGTGTCCACCTCTGTGGGTTCCAATAACTGCGTGCCTTCTAGGTGTTGCACCACATCGCTCAGTTTACTTGCACCATACACCTTTAGTTGGTTCACTACCGCAGCTTCGCGCGCATTCTCTTCTGGCACAATCAAGGCTTCATAGCCTAATTTGCGTGCCAAAATAGCCGCTGGCAACACGCCACGCACAGGACGCAAATCGCCATCAAGTCCTAGTTCTCCGAGAAACATGTAGCGACTGAGTACTTCAGGAGTCACCTTGGCTTGTCCGAAAGCGTGCAGTAACCCCACAGCCAACGGAAGGTCATAACCACTTCCCTCCTTTTTCACATCGGCAGGCGCAAAATTCACTGCCACATCCGCTGCTCCTCGCGCATTGTATCCACTGTTTTCCATGGCAGAGCGCACACGGGTCTTGCTCTCCTTCACAGCACTATCGGGCAGCCCCACCATGACATAGAGCGCATCGCGCGGTTGACTAAAAGGGGTGACATTGATTTCGATGAGCACACGACTAGCATCGAGACCATTGATAGCTATGGTGTGAATGGTGGAGAGCATAGTTTGGATTTAAGCGAGGTGAAACAAGTGAAGGTATAGGGAGGTTAAAGAGAGAAAATATCAGAAGTTGCCACTATCTTGACAACTGTGCTGCAAAGATTAAGAAAGTGTGGAGGATCAATGTCCGAGTGCGCGCCATTGGCGCACAAATTCCCACATCACCACTCCAGCAGCCACACTCACATTCATAGAGTGCTTGGTGCCCATTTGGGGGATTTCGATAACGAGATCGGAAGCATCCACCACTTCTTGCGCCACTCCATGCACTTCATGCCCCATCACAAGCGCGTAACGCTGCGTGTCATCCAGTTGAAAATCGGTGAGTAGGGTAGAGCGGTGGCATTGTTCCACAGAGGCTACCACATATCCCTCCTTTTTGAGGGTGGCGATGGCTTCATCAGTGGTAGCAAAATATCGCCAATCCACAGACTCTTCCGCACCGAGTGCCGTTTTGTGTATATCCACTGAAGGGGGTGTTGCGGTGATGCCACAAAGCCACACACCAGCGAGTCGAAATGCATCGGCAGTGCGAAAAATGCTTCCCACATTGTGCAGGCTGCGCACGTTGTCGAGCACGACGATGAGGGGCAATTTTTCTGCTGCTTTGAAAGCCGCCACATCAAGGCGGTTCATTTCTTCGATTTGTAGTTTTTGAGGCATATTGTTGGGGTGAAATATCTGGGTAAAAGGGTATGTATGGAGCAGTCATGATCTGCCACACACATCAAAGCAAAGTTACGGAATGCGCCAAAACTGACCAAGTTTGCCTCACGATAAATCCACAAAATTGAGGGAACATTGCGTAAAAACACCACCCCTCTGCTCAGAGGGGAGCAACGGCTATTGATATTCCAGCACTTCACGCTGATTGCGCAGCACAGCCAGGGCATTTTCTGCTAGAGCCTCCATCTCGTTCTCACCAGGATAGATGTGCACGGGCGCAATGAATGACACACGTTCGCGCAGACGCGAGGTGATGTAGTGGGCGTGCGCCAAACCTCCAGTGATGAGAATGGCATCATAGCGACCACAAAGCACAGCCGCTTGGGCAGCGATGCCCTTGGCTATGTGATAAATCATAGCGTCCATGATGAGCTTTGCTTTTTCATCACCAGCTTCGATGCGATCAAGTATCTCGCGGGTGTCGCTTGTGCCCAACCATGCCACCAGACCTGCCTTGCCTGCCACCCGACGAAGGAGTTCTTCTTCGGAATACTTTCCACTAAAACACATGCGGATGAGGTCGGCAGTGGGAAGCGTTCCTGCACGCTCGGGCGAGAAAGGTCCTTCGCCATCAAGACCATTGTTCACATCGATGGTGCGTCCGTGGTGATGCACACCGATGGTGATGCCACCTCCCAAATGAGCCACGATGAGGTCTAGGTCTTCATAGTGGCGACCAATGGCGAGGGCGTGGCGACGAGCCGTGGCGCGCTGATTAAGGGCATGCCACACACTGTTGCGATGCATATCGGGACTGCCACAGATGCGCGCTTCGGGACACATTTCATCGACAATCACAGGATCGGCAATGAAAGCGGAGCAATTGTCAAGATCAGCAGCAAGTGCGGCTGCGATGTGACAACCCAAATTGCACACGTGCTGACGCGGAGCGGTGCGAGTGTCGTGGAGCATTTTTTCATTGACCCGATACACTCCTGCTGGAATGGGGTGGGTGAGTCCACCACGTCCCACGATGGCATCAAATTTAAAGGGGATGCCTTCTTCCTCCAAGGTTTGCACGATTTTGTTTTGTCGCAGCGGAAGTTGGTCAAAACTAGTGGGGTATTGCTGCAACTCTTCGGCTGTGTGGCGAATGTTACGGAGCAACACCGGACGTTCGTCTTCGTAGACCGCCACTTTGGTGGAAGTAGAACCGGGATTGATGACTAGAATGCGCATAGTTTAGTCCTTTTTAGTCTGAATGGCAGCCAAAGCAAGGCTATTGACTTTTGTGGCTATCGAATCGCCACGAGAGGTGAGCACCACGGGATGGGTGGTACCTACGAGCATCGAGGCAGCTTCTGCCTTAGGCACAAGAAAAGAGAGGGTTTTGTAGACAGCATTGCCCGTTTCGATGTCTGGGAAAATCAAAACATCGGCTTGCCCCTCGAGCACACTAGTGAGGTGCTTGTCGGCAAGTCCTTGGGGCGAAAGCGAACAAAGTAGGTCAAGGGGACCATCTACGATGATTTTTCCAAAAACTCCTTTGTTTGCTTCTTCTTTCAAAGCTGCATAATCGAGGGTGATAGGGAATTTTTCGCTCACCTTTTCACAAAAATGCAACAAAGCCACACGAGGTGTTTCGATGCCCAACTGGTGAGCTAGGGCAGTGACATAAGTGAGTTGTGCGCGGCGTTGTTCGGGCGAAGGAGAGGGTATCACCGCAACATCCGACATGAGCACAATGCGCTCCAACTGCGGCAAGTAGAAAGCTGCTACATGACTAATGACTCCTCCTTCTTGGCGAAGACCATAGTTTTTGTTGAGCACATGGCGCAAGAGATCGTCGGTATTCACCAAACCTTTCATCAAAACATCTGCTTCTCCATCATGCACCATCTGCACGGCTTGTTGCATCGCGGCTCCAGCATCGGAAGCTGGAATGTGGTGCACCCAAGCAGCTATTTCGGAGGAAATATTTTCCAACAAAGGGGCATAGACTTCACCCACCAAGAAGGCGTCTACAAAGCCGAGTTGTACAGCCTCGAGCACGGCTTGCAAGGTATGCGCATCGGCAGGATAAGCCACTGCCACACGGCAACGAGAAGGGAGCTGCGCCAAATGATGGTGCAACTGCTCAAACGAACGAATGGGAAAGGAAGACATGGTGATAGATAAATATCGATGAACACACACAGCACTCTGCATTGCATTCACGATGTCACCCACGAAAACTCCGAAAAATGAGCTAGCGTGAAAGCACCAAAACAAACAAAGTGCTAGTAGCCCCGAGGGGAATCGAACCCCTATTTACCCTTTAGGAGAGGGTTGTTCTATCCATTGAACTACGAAGCCAAGATTTCATAGGAATAAGCTTGGAATAACTATGCAAAAATAAGGATAAAAACCGAAACTTCCTCATCTTTATTAAGTATTTTCGTGGGATTCCATGCAAATCACTGGCAAAAACTTTGCCTATGCCCATTTTTTTCGCGAAATTTGCGCTAGCATTCTATCTATAACTCATTTCTTTATATCATTCTATGCTAACTTCTATTATCGTAGCCGTCTTTTTTGTGGGCTATCTCTGCATCACACTAGAAGATGTGCTCAAAGTTAACAAAGCGGCTGTAGCCTTGCTTATGTGCGTGATTTGCTGGGTGTTGTACACCTCAGGCGCAGCTCAATATCTTTCTGCCGAAGTGCTCCAAAGCATTGGAAATGGCAGCGTAGCGCAATATGTTTCGGAACATAGCCTACGCGAGCATTTAGGCGAATCACTGAGACACTCTTCTTCCTTATGGGAGCTATGACCGTGGTGGAAGTGATTGACACCAACGGAGGCTTCAATTTTGTGCGTGATGCACTCGAAACCCACTCTAAGCGCGCCCTTCTCTGGAAGATTGCTTTCATCACCTTCTTCCTCTCTGCTGTGCTCGACAACCTCACCACTACTATTGTGATGATTATGGTGTTGCGCAAATTGGTGCACAACCACAACGACCGTCTCATCTATGCCTCACTCATTGTGATTGCAGCTAATGCTGGTGGTGCTTTCTCTCCCATTGGCGACGTCACCACCATCATGTTGTGGATCAAAGGTAGCTTGACAGCAGGCGGTGTAATCAAAGAAATCTTCATTCCTAGCCTTGTGGCGATGGTGATTCCAGCCCTTTTGTTGCAGTTCCAACTCAAAGGCGAATTGACAACTTCTGCAGAAGGCAGCGAAGTGGCTGCGCATGCTGGTCACCAATTCGGTAAAACTGAACGCAACATTATCTTTGTTCTCGGAGTAGGTGGTCTTTTGTTTGTGCCCATCTTCCACAATTTCACCGAACTTCCCCCCTACATGGGCATCCTCCTCGTGTTGGGTCTGCTCTGGACGGTGACCGAAGTGTTCTATCGTCGCAAGGCGCATCGCGACAGCACCATGAAACAACGCGTGGCAACGATCCTTCACAAGATCGACATGACCACCATCCTCTTCTTCCTTGGCATCCTTCTTGCTGTGGCTACTTTGAAGGAAACAGGCGTTCTCCCTGCCTTTGGTCAATGGCTCAATGAAGTGTCGGGAGGTAATCACTTCCTCGTCACTGGTGCCATCGGTGTAGCTTCTTCCATTGTGGACAATGTGCCTCTCGTGGCTGGCTGCATGAACATGTACCCCATCGAAGCTGCAGGCGATTTCGCACAAGACGGCATCTTCTGGCAACTCTTAGCTTACTGCGCCGGTGTGGGTGGTTCTATGCTCATCATCGGAAGTGCTGCTGGTGTAGTGGCGATGGGATTGGAAAAATCTCCTTCGGCTGGTACATGAAGAAGATTACTTGGGTAGCTGCTGCAGGCTACTTCGCAGGCATCTTGGTCTACTATGTGGAACGTGTCATCATCCACATGTAAACACACCACACATAGTACATTAAACTGAGATTGCCGCTCATGTTTAACCCGTGGGAAGAATCCCTATTTCCCACACAAATCAACAAAGCTTTATGAAAAAGACTTTGCTAACACTTGTGGTGCTCCTCACCACAGCCCTTTCTGCGAACGCTTTTGGCGATTTTCGCTTCGGTGTAACTGGAGGTTATAATCTCTCTTCTGCCTCCTTCGACAAGACAACATTGACTCGCACGCTCGAAGGTAAGAACGGTTCGGGCTGGTTCATCGGTCCTAAAGCCTACATGGGCTTGATTGCTGGCCTCGGTGTGGAAGGTGCATTGCTCTACAACCAACGCGAATACAAAATCGCTGCTGGCAATCTCGAATTGACGCAAAAGCTGAAGTCTGTGGACATTCCGCTCAACTTGAAGCTCAATCTCACCGTGCAAAAAGTGGGAGTTTATCTCGCCACTGGTCCTCAATTCTCCTACGGATTGGATGGTGACAAGGTGAACCTCTCCACTTTGATTGACAACACTGTGTATAAGACCAACAACCTCACCACAACTTGGAACTTTGGTGCGGGTGTGGCGCTCGGTGGTCATCTTGATCTCGGCATCGGCTACAACGTAGCACTCGGAGAAATGGGAGAAAAAATCCTCAACTCTGTAGACATCAAGACCGGTCAAAAGGTGTTGCCTTCTTATCGTCTGAATACTTTCAACGTGCAGGCGACTTACTATTTCTAATCCTCCAGGATTTATTATCAACACTCAACTACTTACACAACAATGATTCGTATCAATTGTTTTTTCCAAGCCAACGAAGGCCAATATGATGCAGCACTTCAAGCTGCTCTCGCTCTCACCGCTGCTAGCCAAAAGCAAGAAGGCTGCGTGTCTTACGACGTTTTCGAAAGCGGCACTCGTAGCGATGTGTTCATGTTCTGCGAAACTTGGACAAATGCCGCAGCTCTCGAAGCTCACGCTGCTAGCGAAGAGTTTAATACCTACGTGGCTCAGCTCAAAGAGCTCGGGCTTTTGAAAATCGAAAAGTTCGATTTCTAATCCGTCACTGAGATTATTTCATCTCCTTATATACATTCTCGCGAGTTGCGCTACGACTTCCCGTCGTAGTGCCTCGCGAGCTATGTTGTTTTTGTGAGAAAGTTTTTTGATGCGCGCTTGACATCGCACGGAATAGTCTGATTATTCGATTGAGAATCTTTGAAAATCAACAGAATACATTCACAGATAGGATAAAATTTCCCCCTGAATAGTCTCATCCCTTCCGACAATTCCTAATCTCTCTCGGCGAAGCCTTCAAAACTGCGCTTATTCCCTCTCTCTATGCTCAAGAATATTCCTCCCATCACCCGCAATCTCCTCTTCATCAACATCATCCTCTTCATGGTGCAACAGGTGATTTCGACGCGCTATGGTGATGTGCTCACCGAACTCTTCGGGCTTCACTTTGTGCTTGCCCCTGCTTTTCGCATCTACCAACCACTCACCTACATGTTTCTCCATGCTTCGTGGAGTCACGTCTTGCTCAACATGTTTAGTTTGTGGATGTTTGGTCGCATCATTGAGCAAACCATGGGGCAAAAACGCTTCATCATCTACTATCTCATCTGCGGCATTGGCGCTGCTTTCTGTCAAGAGTTGTGGCAATTTGGAGAATACTATTTCTCTGGCATGGCACACTATGATGCAGCCAATGTGAACGGCGTGATCATGCCGATGAGTTCTCTGTTAGACCAGTGGGTGACCATCGGTGCGAGTGGTGCTTGTTATGGCGTACTCTTGGCTTTCGGTTTGACCTTCCCCAACGAGCGCATCATGCTCCTCTTCCCTCCCATCCCGATGAAAGCCAAATATTTCGTCATCGGTTATGCAGCCATCGAAGCCTACTCCGCCTTTACGTCCAACGGCAACGTAGCCCACTTTGCCCACCTCGGAGGTATGTTCTTTGGATGGCTCATCTTCCGCTATTGGCGCAAGCAGACGGAGCGCAGACAAGCTGGCTTCCAAGGTTGGAACAACTATCGCGGCACGCAACAAAGCGGAGGTTACAACACCAATAGCGGCAGTTATCAGCAAAACAAGGGAGGTTTTTCTCCAGCAAATCCGTACAGCCTTTGAGAAATTCGGAGCCGCTGTCGAAAACTTTTTCAAAAACCTCTTCTCCACCGGTTCCTCCTCTCAGCAACAGCGCCAAGGTGGCAACTACTCCAACGGGGCTTCACCACAAAATCCCTCCAATTCCGACCAAGCCTACAATGCGCAGCGTCGTGCTCAACAAGCGCGCATGGATGAAATCCTAGAGAAAGTGCGCCGCTCCGGCTACGCCTCTCTCACGGAAGCAGAAACAAGAGTTGTTTAATAATAGTCGACGATAAATCCAAACTCTACGGGCAACTTCTCCTTGTTTCTTAAGGAAAACTATTTGTCCATTTATCCGAATATATGTCGTTCTTTTCAAAATCCCAAAACTCACGCAAAGATGCGTCCACCCCCTCCCCCATGGCACACATCTTTGGAATGCTCTTGTCGGGAGCATTGGGTATCTCCATTTTGGGATTATGGATTTCTGCCGCTAGTGTCTACATCGACCCACGTTTTTTCAAGTGGATCGGAGTCGTAGGCTTAGCATTTCCGGTTTTTCTCTTCGGCACGTTCTTCCTTTGGATCATAGGACTACTCTTTGTGCCACGCAAAACGTGGTTGCTCGGTTTGATAGGACTGGGCGTTTGCGCACAGCACATCTACACCTATTGTCCCATCCATCCTTTCATCGACAATGAAACCACCACTGCTGCTACCAACCAAATCAAAGTGGTGAGCTACAACACCTTCTTTTTTGGCAGAGGTATGGAACAGCAAGACGAACTGGTGCGCTATCTCATTGATCAGCACGCCGACATCATCTGTTTCCAAGAAGGAGAAGCCAACCCCGATAATCTCAAAAAGATAGAAAGCCGCTTTGCTCCAACGCCAACGCACTATATAAGTTATGAGGGAACACAAGAAGAAGTGGTAGGCATCATTAGTGCCTATCCCATTCTCGAACAAAAACTCATCATTGCCTATCCTGGCAATGCCATCTACGGCTATCGCTTGCAGCATCCACGCGGAGAACTCATTGTCGTAAATTGTCATTTCCGCTCCAACCTCCTCTCAGGTCCTACGCTCGAAGGCTACACCGACATGATGCACGGCAAATCCAAAGAAGACAAGCGCAGTCAGTGGAACAACACCAAGACCCTATTTGCCAAAATAGCCCACAGTGCCACGGAACGCTCTGAAATGGTGGATGCCGTGGAAGACTATTTGGCACAACACAAAGACAAGCCTGTCATTCTTTGTGGAGACTTCAACGATACTCCCATTTCCTACACCCGCCATCGCGTGGCAAGTTTAGGACTCACCGATGCTTTCCGCGAAGCCGGTCAAGGTTTTGGTTTCTCCTTCCGACGTAATGCCATCAGAGTGCGCATCGACCATATCTTTTGTTCCAAAGATTTCGAGCCCATTCAAGCTAAAGTTGACGAAGAAGCCCCTTATTCAGACCACCAACCCATTTCCGCCACACTCGTGTGGAAGAATGAGAAAAAATAGACAAACAAAAAAAGATTCCTATACAGCTCATGAACATCGAAAAATTGCTCACTGCTGCCGTAGTCAAGGCTATCAAAGCCCTCTACGACACTGACATCACTGCCGAACAAGTGCAGGTGCAGAAGACACGTCCCGACTTCGAGGGTCACCTCACTGTCGTTACCTTCCCCTTCTTGCGCATCTCCAAGAAGAAGCCCGAAGAAACAGGTGAAGACATCGCACAATGGCTCATCGCCAACACAGACCTTGTCTCCTCTTTCAACACGGTAAAGGGCTTCCTCAACCTCGTCATTGCACCAGCTAAATGGTTGCAGCTCCTCGCAACAATCGATGCCGATGCACACTACGGACTTCAGCTCCCCACTGCCGAAAGTCCACTCACCATGGTGGAGTATTCTTCGCCCAACACCAACAAACCCCTCCACCTCGGACACGTGCGCAACAACCTCCTCGGATGGGCAGTGTCTAAAATCGCTGAAGCCAACAACCAACGTGTGGTGAAAACCAACATCGTCAACGACCGCGGTATCCACATCTGCAAATCTATGCTCGCTTGGCTCAAATATGGCAACGGAGAAACACCCGAATCTTCTGGCAAAAAGGCGACCACCTCGTGGGCGACTACTACGTAGCTTTCGACCAACACTATCGCGCAGAAGTGGCTGAGCTCAAAGCTCAACTCATCGCTCAAGGTGTAAGCGAAGAAGAAGCTGAAACACGCGCCAAAGCAGAAGTACCCTTGATGGTAGAAGCTCGCGAGATGCTCCGCAAGTGGGAACAAGGCGACGAAGAAGTGCGTGCTCTATGGCGCAAAATGAACGAATGGGTGTATGTTGGTTTTGACGAAACCTACAAAGCCCTCGGTGTGTCGTTCGACAAAATCTATTACGAATCTGACACCTACCTCGAAGGTAAGGAAAAGGTGGAAGAAGGTCTCGCCAAAGGTCTGTTCTATCGCCGCGAAGATGGTTCGGTGTGGGCTGATTTCACCAAGGAAGGTTTGGACGAAAAACTCCTCCTCCGCGCCGACGGCACTTCAGTCTACATGACCCAAGACATCGGTACTGCTAAACTCCGCTTCCGCGACTATCCCATCAACAAGATGATCTATGTGGTGGGCAATGAGCAAAACTATCACTTCCAAGTCCTCTCTCTCCTCCTCGACCGTCTCGGCTTCGAATGGGGCAAGAGCCTCGTGCACTTCTCTTATGGCATGGTCGAACTCCCCAATGGTAAGATGAAGAGCCGTGAAGGTACAGTGGTGGACGCCGACGATTTGGTAGAAGGCATGATCGAACAAGCTCGTCGCACCATGGACGAAGCTGGCAAAAACACCGACATGAGCGAAGCTGAAAAGCAAAGAAGTAGCTCGCATCGTAGGTCTTGGTGCCCTCAAGTACTTCCTCCTCAAGGTGGATGCGCGCAAGAACATGGTGTTCAATCCTGAAGAATCCATCGACTTCAACGGCAATACGGGTCCCTTCATCCAATATACCTACGCCCGCATCCGTTCCATCCTCCGCAAAGCACAAGATGCCGGCATCGTCCTCAGCGAAGAACTCCCCGCAGATGTGGAAATCTCTACGAAGGAAGAAGAAATCATCCAGCGTTTGGCAGACTTCCGCGGTGTAGTAGAAGCTGCTGGCGAAGACTATTCACCTTCGGGCATTGCCAACTACTGCTACGAATTGGTGAAACTCTACAACCAATTCTACCACGAATTCCAAATTCTCCGCGAAGAAGATGCAGCGAAGCGCAACTTCCGTCTCATCCTCTCTCGCAACGTGGCGAAGGTGGTACGCCTCGGCATGGAGCTTCTCGGCATCGAAATGCCTGAGCGCATGTAGTCCATAGCCACTAGGCATCTCTATCATGGGCGGTGGCGAACACGTCACCGCCCATTTTATTTCTCGCATCTATGGTGCCGCTTTCTGGTCGTGAGCGCAGCCCTATGACAGTCCCTAAAGTTCATCATTTATAGGATACAACCCTATGTCGAAAAAGCCGAAATACTACGTCGTGTGGCAAGGTCACAATCCAGGTGTCTACGACAACTGGAACGACTGTGCCGAACAAGTGAAAGGTTTTTCCAATGCACGCTACAAATCCTTCGACACTGCCGAAGCTGCCCAACAAGCCTTTCGAGAAGCACCCGAACAGCACATCACCTCGCGTGCCACCTCAGAAGAAAAGGCATCGCAAGCCGCCCTCCGAAAAGCCAACACTTCGCTTGCCGCCCTCTCCCCACATTCTCCCAAAGAGCGTCCCATCCTCATGCCCTCGCCCGATGTGATGGAGAAGGTGGGGTTTTCCACCGTCGTCGTCGATGCAGCCTGTGCCAAAAACCCCGGTCCTATGGAATATCGCGGCATCTATTTAGGCACAGGACAAGAGATTTTCCACTATGGTCCTGTCTTGGGCACGAACAACATTGGCGAATTTCTTGCCATTGTTCACGCTCTCGCGCTGATAGAGAAACAAGGACTCAAAGACATCACCATCTATAGCGACAGCCGCACCGCCATCAGTTGGGTGCGCCGCAAGCAGTGCAAAACCACGCTCGAACAGACAGAGCGCACCGCTCCTTTGTTCGACATGATTGCGCGTGCCGAACAATGGCTCAAAGCGCGTCGCATCACCACACGAATATTGAAGTGGGAAACCCAAGAGTGGGGTGAAATCCCTGCCGACTTCGGACGCAAATAACTTGCGTCCATTTTTTTTGCGCTGCTCCTGTCTATTCCTCCTCATATCCTCACTTTCTTTTCATCCACCTTCCTACACATATAGGGGTAGATAAAGGGGCAAAGAGAGAATAATCTCCAGAAAACTGCACTTTTTTCTTTACTAGTAAAATATTTTGCTATATAGACATTACAATAATGATATAAACAAAGGATTTTCTCCCGAATAGTTTCTTCCGCCTTTCACAGCCCTCTATCTGAGGAATAGTGGAATTGTGGGTCGAAAATTAGAACTCACCTGTGCCGCAATACAGAATGAACATCGATGACATAAAAGAAGAGAGGGTAAGTCCCAGTTCACCGACATAATTCCGTTGGCAGATTGTCCATAAACCGCGTAAGCACCAGTACGAGTTTCTCGCGCGCGTGCGCACGCTACAGCGATGATGCACTTTTTACTTTCACAACCTTCACACTCAGCCACTATTGCTGCCCAAAGAACGAATGAAATTCAAGGACTTACGCAAAAAAACGTCGGAGATTTTTCAGAAAAAGTCCAACGTTTTTCCAAAAACGTCCGACATTTTCGAGAAAAGCTCCGAGTTTTCTTATCCTCCCTCCCACAACCCTCAAAAACACTGTAACCATCCTCAACTGCTCTGGTTGCTGACTCACCTGCTTTTCCACCCTAATTTACCTCTCCTACGGGGTCTTTTCGCCCATTTTTCACGCCATTCTGCGTGAAAAATTAAAAAGATGTTTATAAAACACCGATAATCCACTAGAATAGAATGAATTACACGGAAATCTGTGAAGGTTGTGAAAGCAAAAAGTGCAAAAGTGCAGGGTGCGCGCGTACGCGCATGCGCGAGAGAGGGAGCTTTTTACAATTATTAAGCCCCAATCGATCGTTATATCCTGAACCTATTTTATTGGATGGCTGAACAGATGGTTTGTTGTTAGTCTGAAGACATAGCGACCTACATCAAGAACGAACGACAAACAAGATGCCAACCCGAAAATTAATCTTGTAAGGACGTAAAAGTATTGTGGAAAAGGAGGTGGAAAAACAGTGGAAAAGCCTTTCATAACCCAAGGATAACTCTCACTCACACCTAGCTCATTGAAGGAAGAATCAAAAGACTTATTATCAACATCTTTCCACAGTTTTACCAAAGTTCCACATGAGATATTCACAATAAAAAGTAGGTTTATCCACGTGGGTGGGAAAACTACAATTCGTTCATACTAAGGCATTGGAAGCTATCTCAAAGTATTTATCCACATTTTCCATAACGTCTATACATATACCAATAGTTGTTCTTTCTTTTTTAGTAGGTCATTCTCTTTCTCTTCTTTCCTTCTAAAAAAGAAAAGAACTTATATAGTGAAGAAGAAAGAAAAGCGTGTGGAAAAGTGGATAACTCTCGGCGCGCGGTCGGTGGTGGGCGACGAATCAAGGGGAGGACGCCTGCTGGATTATAACAGAGGATGCTGTAAAAAAATGAAGGCAGTGAAAGCAGACTTCTGCGGAAAGGGGCAACAAAAGTGGGTGCCCCTACAAGTGGGCACGGTCTGCACCCGAAACCCTCGCCACTTCATGGTGCGCTATAAAGAGAGCGGAGCAGGCAAGTGTGGCAAGGTGGCGCCAAGAGCAGCAAAGGAGCTGTCACTGAAAGAAAGGCGAAAAGCCTGAAAAAGGACAAATATGCAGACCAATGCGGCAGAATCTAGCCGAAAAACGCTAAAAAAGAGAGAAAATCAGATTTTTGTTTCTGAGTTGGGAAAAGTCTTTCTATTTTTGCATATTGATATATAGTGCCTAAGTAGGACATTGTCCGAAACGACACCTTTCACGCACTCACAAGTAGCCACATGAAACCAATGAATACCCTCCTGCCTGCTATGGCGTGCCTCACGTTGGGCACTACTTTATTGACGGCATGTTTCAACGACGACACCACTACCACGGCAGAAGTGTCGACAGACTGTGTGGTCACTTCCTTTGGACTGGGCAATCTGCAGCGCACGCTGCACGTACGCACCACCGATGGCAAAAAAGATAGCAGTTATGTGCAAAATATCGCTGGCATTAACTATGCTTTCACCATCGATCAGGAGCGCAACACCATCTACAACCAAGATTCGCTCCCTCATGGCACAAGTCTGAGCAGTGTCAAGCCACAGACGTTTACGGTGAGTGGCGTAGCACGCTTGGTGAGCCTGCTCAATCAGTCCGACACAGTCTTCAGCACCACCACAGCGGTGGATTTGACAAAGACACGTACGCTCCATGTTTATGGACTAGACGGTGTGTCGCGTCGCAACTACACGCTCGAAGTGCGTGTGCACCGCGAAGAAGGAGACAGTGTGACCTGGACACAGCCCACCGAAGCTGCTTGGACTGCGCAAGGATTCACCTTCCCTGCAGCAGGAACTTGGCAAGGCGAAGGCCGCCTGTTTCGTGTGCAAGGCACAGCGGTGTTCACCTCCATCGATGGCACCACTTGGACCAAAGACAGTGTAGATGTCACCGATGCAGCTTATCTGCCCGATGCCAACATAGCCGGCACCGTGCTGTCAGCTCGCGATGTGAATCATCTGCAAGAGTGGGTGATGTGTGGCACTAAAAATGGAACTGTTCGCGTGTGGACACGCAAATGGGACACCAGCGGCACCTATCAATTCCGTTGGGAATTGATGCCCCCTCCCATCACGAGCGGATATACTGCCCCCGTGCTGGAGAATCCTCAGATGCTGCCTTATGATGGAGGAGTGCTCTTGGTAGGACGCACCACCGCAGGGAACCCAGTGTTGCGCTATAGTCGCGATCGCGGCAGAACGTGGGTGAGTCATCCCACCTTGGCATTGCCTGCAAACTTCCCAAAGACAGTGAGCAGCATACAAGCCGCAGTAGACGCTCGCGGACAGCTCTGGATCCACACCGACAATGGCGTGTGGCGTGCTCGTCTGCATCGCCTTTCGTGGAATACCACTTCCACCACTTTCTGAGCAAACGAAGGAGGCAAAACCCTCGTTCGACATTGACACTCGGGGCAATACTTGCCCCTGCGACACAATAGAAAGGGAAGTAATGCCGTTATATACAGATGACACTGGCTGTGTAGGTGTGAGGTTCACACACACACTTGTGTAGATTCCATCTGATTTCTCTTTCAATTTTCACCTCTATGACACGAACTCTCCTTCTCTTCCTCGGGTGCTGGTGGCTCTTTTGGATGGTCCCTAGCGAAAGTCGAGCACAAAACGAAGAATTCTTCACCAAAGAGTGGGGCGTGAGTGTGGGTATGTCGCAACCTTTAGACGACACCAACCCCTCCTTGTTGAGTCATCCTGGTGTATCCTTTGGCGGCACGGTGCGATGGATTTACAATCCTCGCTTAGCCTTGCGCACCTCGATCAACATTCATACGATAGGTGGGAACACCACGGGATTGAAAGACTTCTATCCCACTTCTCCCTCCGCTGTCGACAAGCAGCCCCTGCGCTATAGCTATAGTGGAACATTGCTCGACCTAGCGGCAGTGTATGAAATTCATTTTCTACCCTACGGTTTTCATCGTGGCTATTTAGGCTATCGCCGCCTAGTGCCCTACATGCAGTTGGGACTGGGCGCGGCTTATGGTAGCGAATCGGGGACTGTGACCCCGATAGTGCCCATCGGTGTGGGGCTGAAATATAAGATTCGCCCTCGACTCAACCTTGCTCTCGACTGGAGCATGCGTTTTAGTCTTTCTGATGCCTGGGACGGACTCGAAGCCCCTCACGCACTGAAGAGCGACTTCTTCCGCAACAAAGACCACATCGGACTCCTGCAGCTCACCCTCACTTTCGACTTTTCACCTCGTTGCCCCACATGCAACAAAGCTGATTGACCTATGAACACTCTCGACAAAAGTAGAATCCCTCGACACATCGCCATCATCATGGATGGCAATGGACGTTGGGCAAAGCCCGTGGAATGGAACGCTCCATGGGACACCAAGAGGGCGCACAAACGGTGCGAGACATCACCGAAGCCGCGTCTAAGTTGGGAGTGAAATATCTCACGCTCTACACCTTCTCCACGGAGAATTGGAACCGTCCTTCGCACGAAGTGGCAGCGCTCATGGCACTCATCATCGAAAGTCTCGAAGAAGAACTTTTCATGGCAAACAATGTGCGCTTGCAGATCATAGGTAATCGCAGTCGACTTCCTGAGTTTGTGTGCGAAGCCTTGTCGCGCTGTGAACAAAACACGGCTGCCAACACTGGCATGACCATGGTGCTCGCCCTGTCTTACTCCGCTCGTTGGGAAATCACCGAGGCGGCACGACAACTGGCAGAACAAGTGCAACGCGGAGAACTTCGTGCTGAAGAAATCACCGAAGAAGCGTTCCAAGACAAGCTCGCCACGCGCTTTATGCCCGACCCTGAGTTGCTCATTCGCACCGGAGGTGAGCTGCGCTTGAGCAATTATCTCCTCTGGCAGTGCGCTTATAGCGAACTTTACTTCACAGAAACTTATTGGCCCGACTTTACAGCGGAGCATCTCTATGCTGCCATCGCAGATTATCAAAATAGAGAGCGCCGCTTTGGCAAAACTTCAGAGCAGGTGACTTCCCACGAGGGTTAGTCTTGCTCCCAGAGATAGGCTCTGCAGTGAGCTGCTCTTTCCTACTATCCTGCCGATGCTGTGGTGCATTCCGCGCTAGGCTTCTCTCAACAGACCATCTCCCGAACGTATCCCGTTTATGAAATATCTGCACCCCTCCCTTTTAAGTCTGCTTTTGTCGGTGGCGCCTTTGGCTGCCGCAGCACAAAACACGCAGACGAAGCCCGAAATCGTCTATTCTCTCCAACCTCGACAATATGTCTTGGGCGGACTTGTGGTAGATGGCATAAAGGGCTATGACAACGACCTATTGGTGAACATCGCCGACCTAGAAGTAGGTCGCACCTATGCCGTGCCTGGCGATGATATTTCGCGTGCCGTGCAGAACTATTGGAAGCAAGGTCTTTTCTCCAACGTGAAAGTGGAGGCAGATAGCATTGTCGGCGACAAAATCTACCTGCATTTCAAACTCACCGCCCAGCCTCGTATTTCGGCATTGCGATGGAACGGCTTGAAGAAGTCGCAGCGCGAAGAATTGGAGCAACGTGTGCCCCTGCGTGTGGGCAATCAGGTGACGCCCAACCTCGTGGATCGCACGAAACTCCGCATTCAAAAGTATTTTGAAGAAAAGGGCTACAAGAATGTCGAAGTGGAGGTGGTGCAACACGAAGATGTGACTGCCGACAATCACATGATTGTGGACATCAACGTGAATAAGAACGACAAAATTCTCATTCGTAAGATTCACATCACGGGAGTAGACCCCGAATTGGTGACTCCTTTGAAAAACGCCATGAAGAAGACGAGCGACCGCTCAACCTTCAAAAAGTGGATTACCTTCGCATCACGCAAATTCCGTCCTGAGCAGTATCAAGAAGACAAGAGATTTCTCATCGACAAAATGAATAGTTTGGGTTATCGCGACGCCTTGGTGCTGAGCGATTCGGTGGTGACAGTGGATCCCAAACACGTGGATGTCTACTTGAAGCTCAATCAAGGCAAGAAATACTACATCCGCAACATCTCTTGGGTGGGCAATACCGTCTATCCCTCTGACGCTTTGATGCAGCAACTCCGCATCCAAAAGGGCGATCTCTACAACCAGACCTTGCTCAACAAGCGACTCAGCGAAGACGAAGATGCGATTGGTAAGCAATACTACAACAACGGTTATGTGTTCTATCGCCTCGATCCTGTGGAAACAAAGGTGGAAGGCGACAGCATCGACCTAGAAATGCGCATCAGCGAAGGCAAACAAGCCACGTTCAATCGCGTGCGCATCTCGGGTAATGACCGTGTGTATGACCACGTGATTCGTCGCGAAATCCGCACGAAGCCAGGCGACCTCTTCTCCATCGAAGCGTTGCAACGCTCTGTGCGCGAATTGGCAGCCACAAAGCAGTTCGACAACGAAGTGCTCCAGAGTGAAATCTTCAAGAACATTCGTCCCGACGACAACACCGGTACGGTAGACATCACTTATCCTCTCGTGACGAAGGGTAGTGACCAGATAGAAGTGTCTGCCGGTTGGGGACCCACGGGTGTGATTGGTCGTGCTAGCTTGAAGTTTACCAACTTCTCCATGCAAAACCTCTTTGGCACCAACGGTTATAAGCGCGCAGGATTCATTCCTCAAGGCGATGGACAGACCTTGCAAGTGTCGGTGCAGAGTAATGCGAAGTATTATCAGAGCTATTCTCTCTCCTTCATTGACCCCTGGTTTGGCGGAAAGCGTCCTAACCAACTCTCTGTGTCGGCTTTCTATTCACGCTATACTGACGTGAGTTCTAGCTATTATAGCAGTACCAACTACTACAATAGACTCTATGGTTATGGCACCAATTCTAGTGCTTACAACTATGCTAACTACTACGACCCCGACAAATACATGCAAATGTTGGGAGCTAGCATCGGATTTGGTAAGCGTCTCCGCTGGCCCGATGACTATTTCTCTTTCAGTGCCTCGCTCAACTACACGCGTTATAGCTTGAAACTGGCGCTACTTCCTCATCACCAATGGTGTGAGCAACAACATCAACCTTGCGCTCACCCTTGCGCGCTCCAGCATCACCGATCCTATCTTCCCCCCGTGGTGGTTCGGACTTCTCGTTCTCCGTGTCGTTCACCCCACCTTATTCGTTGATTGACGGAAAGAATTACGAAGGATTGGCAACCAATGTGCTGAGTGCCAACTATGATCGCGAAGCACAAGAGAAATATCGCTGGATCGAATATCACAAATGGAGCTTGAAATTCCGTACTTACACGGCGCTCAACTCTAGTTTGCGCCACGTGCCTGTGATTATGACCCGCACAGACTTCGGTATTCTCGGAGCTTACAACAAGCACCGCAAGTCACCCTTTGAAACTTACTACATGGGTGGTGACGGCATGAGCGGCGGAGGCTATGGATATGCCAGCGATGTCATTGCCCTCCGTGGTTATGAAAATGGTGCTATTGCCGGTAACACCGGTAACAATGGTCTTGGTCGGCAAAACGCTTATGCCTATACGCGTTTGACGCTCGAACTTCGCTATCCATTGATGCTCGAAACGACATCAATCTATGCCCTCGCCTTTGCCGAAGCTGGTAATGCTTGGACAGATATCAACAAGATGAATCCCTTCAAGCTCAAAACCTCCGCTGGTGTGGGTGTGCGCATCCTCTTGCCGATGGTTGGTCTCATGGGTATCGACTGGGCTTATGGTTTCAAGAAGACAGAATATGGTCAGAAGATTGGTGGAAGTCAGTTCCACTTCGTCCTCGGACAAGAATTCTAAGCTTTTCCCTGCCTAATATCCACTTTTCGCAGGTAAATTTCGCCATTTGCCTCCTGCTAAAAACAACACTTGTGTGCGTTTGCATCAGGCTATTTTGACAACTCCCACTGCTCTGAGAAAGCGGTGGGAGTTGTCTGTGATATCTTTCTCTGAAATAGTGCAGAAGAATATTGGATAACCGCGCAAAAATCCGTACCTTTGCCAAGGTAATTCAACATAACCCCAAACATTCCTGCTTACATGATTTCTTTTTTCCGCACACCTGCGCAGAGCATCATTGCCACACAAGTGGATCACCAGCTCTCCGATGATGAAGTGAAAAAACTTTGCTGGCTTTTTGGCGAAGCCACTCTTGATGCAGCCCCCGCACTTGAGGGCTGCTATGTAGGACCACGCAGAGAAATGATTACGCCTTGGAGTACGAATGCCGTTGAGATCACACAAAATATGAATCTCAGCGGCATTTTGCGCATTGAAGAGTTCTTCCCCGTAGAAGATGCTTCGGCAGATCATGACCCTATGCTTCAGCGTCTTTACGAAGGTCTTCACCAAGATATCTTCACCATCAGCCACACCCCAGATCCCATCCGCACAGTTGATGATCTCGAAGCCTACAACGAGCAGGAAGGTTTGGCTCTTTCTCCCGCCGAAGTGGAATATCTCCATGGTGTAGAAAAGCAACTCAACAGAAAACTCACCGACAGTGAAGTCTTTGGCTTCGCACAGCTCAATTCCGAACACTGTCGTCACAAAATCTTCGGTGGTACGTTCATCATCGACGGCAAGGAGCAACCTTCTGCCCTCTTCGCCATGATCAAACGCACTACAAAGGAAAATCCCCATCGCATCCTCTCTGCTTATAAAGACAATGTCGCTTTCGCAGAAGGTCCTGTTGTGGAACAATTCGCTCCCGCTCGTCACGACACTTCCGACTACTTTGTCATTCGCGACATCGAGAGTGTTATCTCTATCAAGGCAGAAACGCACAACTTCCCCACCACTGTAGAGCCTTTCAACGGAGCTTCTACAGGTACGGGTGGTGAAATTCGCGACCGTATGGGAGGTGGAGTAGGTTCGCTCCCCATTGCCGGTACAGCTGTCTATATGACTGCCTATCCTCGTCTTGACGGTGGTCGTCCTTGGGAGAGCAACATGGCAGAACGTCCTTGGCTCTACCAAACTCCTCAACAAATCCTCACCAAAGCCTCCAACGGTGCTTCCGATTTCGGTAATAAATTCGGACAACCCCTCATCGCAGGTTCTGTGCTCACCTTCGAGCACGCAGAACACGGTGTGAACTATGCCTTCGACAAGGTGATTATGCTCGCTGGTGGTGTGGGTTATGGCACAAAGCGCGACTGTCTCAAAGGCACTCCCGAGAAAGGCAACAAAGTCGTTGTCGTGGGTGGTGACAACTACCGCATCGGTTGGGTGGTGGTTCTGTCTCTTCTGTAGACACCGGACGTTATCACTCTGGCATCGAGCTCAACGCTGTGCAACGTGCGAATCCTGAAATGCAGAAGCGTGCAGCCAACCTCGTGCGTGCGCTTTGCGAAGAAGAACACAACCCCGTGGTGTCCATCCACGACCACGGTTCTGCTGGACACGTTAACTGTCTTTCTGAACTCGTGGAAGAATGTGGCGGTACTATCGACATGAGCGCACTCCCCATCGGAGACACCACACTCTCTGCCAAAGAAATCATTGCCAACGAGAGTCAGGAGCGCATGGGCTTCCTCATCGAAGAAGAATACATCGACCAAGTGCGCAAAATTGCCGAACGTGAGCGCGCACCTCTCTATGTGGTGGGTGAAACCACTGGCGATGCTCACTTCGCTTTTGAGCAAAAAGACGGTGTGCGTCCCTTCGATCTCGACGTAGCACAAATGTTTGGTCACTCTCCTAAGACGGTGATGACCGACAATACCGTGAAGCGCGACTACAACACTGCGCAATACGATGCAGCCCTCTTGGATGAATATCTCGAGAATGTGCTCCAACTCGAAGCTGTGGCTTGTAAAGACTGGCTCACCAACAAGGTGGATCGCTCCGTAACGGGTAAGGTGGCACAACAACAGTGCCAAGGCGAACTCCAACTCCCCCCTCGCCGACTGCGGTGTGGTGGCTTTGGACTATCGCGGAAAGGCGGGTATCGCCACTGCCATTGGTCACGCTCCTCAAGTAGGTTTGGCAAATGCAGCCGCAGGTTCAGTGATGGCAGTTGCCGAATCACTCACCAACATCGTGTGGGCTCCCCTCGCACAAGGACTTGACAGCGTGAGTCTTTCCGCCAACTGGATGTGGCCCTGCCGCTCACAGGAAGGTGAAGACGCGCGTCTCTATGAAGGTGTCAAAGCCCTCAGCGATTTCTGCTGCGAGCTCCACATCAATGTCCCCACTGGTAAGGACTCTCTCTCCATGACTCAGCAATATCCTGACGGAGAGAAGGTGATTTCTCCAGGCACCGTCATTGTGAGTGCAGGTGGTGAAGTCAATGATGTGCGCAAAGTCGTGCGCCCTGTTGTGGTCAATGAGCCCAACAGCAAGATTTATCACCTCGACTTCTCTTCGCTCGCTCCTCAACTCGGTGGTTCTGCCTTCGCACAAACCCTCGGCTATGTGGGAAGCGATGTGCCCACAGTGGCAGATGCTGCTTACTTCCGTTCTGCCTTTGCAGCTGTGCAAGCCATGGTGCAAGAAGGACTCCTCCTCGCTGGTCACGACATCAGTGCCGGTGGTCTCATCACTGCTTTGTTGGAAATGTGTTTCGCCAACACAGAAGGCGGTCTGAGTGTCCAACTCGACAACCTCGGTGCTGCCGATCTCGTGCAACAACTCTTTGCTGAAAACCCCGCAGTCTTGGTGCAAGTGGCAGACAAAGACGAAGCGCGCTTCAACGCTATCTTGGCAGAACATGGTGTGAAAGCCACTGCGCTTGCTGTGCCCACCGAAGAGCGTCATGTCCTTGTGGAGAAAGACGGTGCAGAATACCAATTCTTCATCGATCATCTCCGCGATGTGTGGTATTCCACTTCCTTCCTCCTCGATGAGCATCAAAGTTTCCACGGCAAAGCTGCTGAGCGTTTCCGCAACTACAAGGAACAACCCATCGAACTCAACTTCCATCCCTCCTTCCAAGGCACGTTTGAAAGCCTCGGTGTCTCTCCCGATCGTCGCACACCCTCTGGAGTACGTGCGGCTATCATCCGTGAGAAAGGAACGAACGGTGAGCGCGAAATGGCATACATGCTCTACCTTGCCGGCTTCGATGTGAAAGATGTCACCATGACCGACCTCGTCACTGGTCGCGAAACCCTCGACGACATCAACTTCATCGTCTTCTGTGGTGGTTTCTCCAATAGTGACGTGCTTGGCAGTGCTAAAGGTTGGGCTGGAGCCTTCCTCTTCAATCCTAAGGCTAAGGAAGCACTCGACCGCTTCTACGCACGTCCCGACACCCTCTCCCTCGGTGTCTGCAACGGTTGCCAACTCATGGTGGAACTCAACCTCGTCAATCCCGAACACAAAGAGCGTGCGCACATGCTCCACAACGACAGCCACAAGTTTGAAAGCGGCTTCGTAGGCGTTACGGTGCAAACCAACCGCAGCGTACTCTTCGAGAGTCTCTCTGGCGATCGTCTTGGCATCTGGATTGCACACGGCGAAGGTAAGTTCCAACTTCCCCAACCCGAAAGCGACTACAACGTGGTGCTCAAATACTCCTACGAAGGCTACCCTGCCAACCCCAATGGTTCAGACTACAACGTAGCCGGTATTGCCAGCGCAGATGGTCGTCACGTGGCAATGATGCCTCACTTGGAGCGTGCTTTCCTCCCTTGGCAAAATCCTTACTATCCTGCTGAACGTCGTAGCGAAGACTGCACGCCATGGCTCGAAGCCTTCGTCAATGCCCGCAAGTGGGTAGAAAGCCATCAAGCATAATATATTCTCATCGGATTTATTTTGTTTCTATAATCAGCTCTCTGGTGAGTCTTCACAACTCATCAGAGAGTTTTTGTATTAAACGACCTAGTTCTATAACTTTAATCACACAATACAACACTAACTGACTTATGAAAAATCCTCTTCGCGGACTGCTCCTTCTGTTGGTAGCAGTTTGTTGCATCGCTTGTCGCAGCAACACTTCCGCCACTTCTGACACAAATTCTTCTCAAACTATGAACAAGACTGCAACTCTCTATTTCGCTGGTGGCTGTTTCTGGGGCACCGAGCACTATTTCAAACAAATCCGTGGAGTCCTCGCCACCAAAGTGGGCTATGCCAATGGCAACATCGAGCATCCCACCTACGAACAAGTATGCTCCAAAACCACAGGTTTTGCCGAAGCTGTGGAAGTAACTTATAATCCTGAAGTTCTTCCCCTCACCCTTCTCGTGCAACTCTATTTCCGTAGCATCGACCCCACCAGCATCAATCGCCAAGGTGGCGACATCGGCACACAATACCGCACCGGCATCTACTACAAGGATGCAGACGTGCGCCCCTTCCTCATTGCCGAACGTACCAAGTTGGCACAAGCTATCGGTAAATGTGGCAGTAGAAATCGAACCTTTGCGCAATTTCTATGCAGCTGAGGACTATCACCAAGACTATTTGGACAAGAATCCTGGAGGATATTGCCACGTTGCTCCCTCCCTCTTTGCCGAAGCACGCAAAGCCAATGCCGACACCACGCAGCGTAAATATGAGCGTCCTTCCATAGATACGCTTAAATCTAAGCTCACCGAAATCCAATATCAAGTCACGCAAAACGCTGCCACCGAACGTCCCTTCACCAATGAATACGACCACGAGTTTCGTCCTGGCATCTATGTAGACATCACCACGGGTGAACCCCTCTTCCTCTCCACCGACAAATTCGACTCCGGTTGTGGATGGCCCGCTTTTTCAAAACCCATCGATGCCCATCTTTTGAAGAACATCAAAGACTCTTCCCACGGCATGCAGCGCATCGAAGTGCGCAGCAACAAAGGCAATGCTCACCTAGGTCACGTCTTCAACGATGGTCCCAAAGAAAAGGGCGGTTTGCGCTATTGCATCAACAGTGCTTCCCTGCGTTTCGTCCCTCAAGCCGAGATGGAAAAGCAAGGTTATGGCGCCTACCTCCCCTTGTTGGAGACACCCAAGGCAGCACAACACTAAAAGCTCCTAGAAAAGAGAAAAAACGTGGGAGATAATTCAAAAAATGTCGGAGATTTCTTAGGATTTCTCCGACATTCTTTTTGTTCTATTTGAAAGTAGGCAGTACTATCAAATCAGCCTGCAATTTGAACTACCTGCCAGAAAGTGCAAGTCCACCGAGAGAAAGCTACAATTATCAGCGCGAAAATTAGAGTTTTACAAAGAAAAAAATAGTAATTTTGTAACAGCAACGTTCATCATCAGGATGTGTAGATTCGAATATGCCGAATAAAGGCTATTTTCCCTCCTTAATCCTGCTAATGATTGGATAGAATTTGTATTCTATCTTTCACCACAAGTTACCAGTTTAGTACCTCCTCGTCATCATGTTCTCGCTTAGCGTGAAGAAAAATGTGGAGAAACAAAAAGTCTCGCCTTATGACAAAAGCTATCTTCCATCTTCGACAGTTCCGTGTACTGCTCATTGTCCTGTTGTGTTCATTTTTTTCTCTTCCACTAAGTGCGAAGAGCGCCTATGTCGAGCAGAGCAAAGATGAAACCACCCTCACCTTCTACTATGATAACGACCGTGGTTCGCGTAGAGGTGAAATTTGGGGTATCGATGAGAATTTCTCATTTTATGGATGGAGGATACAGAAGGTGGTGTTTGAAGATTCCTTCAAGGATTACCGTCCCACTAGCACCGCCCGATGGTTTGCGGGTTTTAAATCACTCGTTAATATTGTAGGGCTTGAAAACCTCAATACTTCTGAAGTGACGGATATGAGCGCGATGTTTGAAGGTTGCTCTAGTTTGACGTTTCTGAATCTCTCCAACTTCAACACCTCCGCGGTGACGAAGATGAGGGGGATGTTCTCTGGTTGCTATGGTTTGAAGGAACTCAATGTTTCTAATTTCAATACCTCCGCGGTGACGGATATGAGTATTATGTTCTCTCGTTGCTCTAGTTTGACGTCTCTGAACCTTTCCAACTTCAACACCTCTAAGGTGACGAATATGAGTGAAATGTTCTATAATTGCTATGGTTTGAAGGAACTCAATGTTTCTAATTTCAATACCTCTGCGGTGACGAATATGAGCGGAATGTTCTATAATTGCTCTAGATTGACAGAACTCAATGTTTCTAATTTCAATACCTCTGCGGTGACGGATATGAGAAAAATGTTCTCGCTTTGCTCTAGATTGACAGAACTCAATGTTTCTAATTTCAACACCTCTGCGGTGACAAATATGTATGATATGTTCTCTGGTTGCTCTAGATTGACAGAACTCAATGTTTCTAATTTCAACACCTCTGCGGTGACGGATATGAGTTATATGTTCTCGCTTTGCTATGACTTGAAGGAATTCAATGTTTCCAATTTCAATACCTCTAAGGTGACGGATATGGGCTGGATGTTCTGGGGTTGCTCTAGTTTGAAGGAACTCAATCTCTCCAAATTCAATACTTCTTCGGTGACAAATATGGGCGAAATGTTCTATAATTGCACTAGTTTGACGTCTATGAATATTTCTAATTTCAACACCTCTGCGGTGACGAATATGGGCTGGATGTTCTCTGGTTGCTCTAGATTGACAGAACTCAATGTTTCTAATTTCAACACCTCTGCGGTGACGAATATGAGCTATATGTTCTATAATTGCTCTAGATTGACAGAACTCAATGTTTCTAATTTCAACACCTCTGCGGTAACGGATATGAGAAAAATGTTCTCTGGTTGCTCTAGTTTGAAGACCATATTCAACACCGATACATGGCGATGTGATAATTCTCAAAACATGTTCTATGACTGCACTCAATTGAAGGGAGTTGTGAAGTATGATGCTAGCAAGTTGGATGTCACGATGGCAAATCCAACAACGGGCTATTTCACTGATCCTAATAGGAAGGTTGAAGCCTATGTGTTGCAGAGCGAAGACCAATAATCGTAAATCGCGTAGCGGTAAAACTTGGTACATTGATGAGAAGTCAATTAGTTACAAACCTGTCTGTGCTGGAACATACTCTACTCCTAACATGGTGGTCAAAAAGGTAGTGTTTGATGCTTCGTTCAAGGATTTTAGACCTACCATCACGGAATATTGGTTTTATAATCTAAAAGCACTCACCACTATTTTATCTAAATACTTAGTCTAATCTGCAAGTTTTGTGTCCTTTGAAGATGCGAACTTGCAGATTTTTTTATGATTATAAACGCCCCTTGCTCGCTATCACTGTCGTGTGTGAGAACGGAAAGATGTTTTGCTATAAAAACATTGGTTATGCGACAAGAAAATCGTAATTTCGCAATACTGTATATACTCCATCTCATTATATTTCACGCGCAAAGATTACAATGAAAATCATCCATACCGCCGACCTCCACTTGGGCAATGTCTTTCATCAACACAGTCGTGTGGCTGAGCATCGCCATTTCTTCCAATGGTTGCTCCAAACGCTGAAGCACGAAGAGCCCGATGCCCTCATCATCAGTGGCGACATCTTCGATTCGCCTAACCCTAGTGTGGAGGTACAACGTCTGTTTTTTGATTTTCTCAACCAGTGCACGCAGGAAAATGAAGGAATGCAGGTGGTGGTGATAGCAGGCAACCACGATTCTGGAGCGCGCATCGAAGCTGCCGAAGAGTTGCTGCGTCTGCACAACATCTATGTGCGTGGCACTGTGCAGCGAAAGGGCGAAGACATCGATTTTGAACGCAACATTCTCCCCCTTTCTCCTCGCCACACGTCGGAGGCAGCTGTGGTGTGCTATGCTCTGCCTTTCTTGCGCTCGATGGACTATCCCCACAATTTGAGTGTGGAAGGCGGGATCAAATATCATTTGCAGCAGATGGACAAATGTCACAAAGCGAGTGAGTTTAAAAACTTCCCGTGGTGCTGGCAGCTCACTTCTATGCTGTGGGTGCTTTTGTCAATGAGCAGGAGCACAGCGAGCGTTTGGTGGTGGGCGGTCAAGACTGTGTCGAGGTGGGCGATTTGGGCAAACGCTATGCCTACACGGCACTGGGACACATCCACAAGGCGCAGGAAGTGGCAGACCTCGAGACGGTGCGCTATTCGGGCAGCCCGATAGCCCTCTCCTTCTCGGAGGTGGACTATAAGCGCAGTGTGATGCTGGTGGAAGTGGATGAGCGTGGACGCGCTGAGGTGCGTGCCATCGACTACACCCCCTTGTGCGATTTGCTCATCCTGCCGAAATATGGTTATGCTTCGCCCGAAAAACTCCTGTCGCTCTTGGCAGATTTGCCCAAAGACGATGGCACAACCCCTCGCGAAACTTGGCCCTATCTGGAACTCCATGTGCAACTCTCACAACCCGAACCCGAATTGCGTGCCAAGATAGCCAAACTCTTGGAAGACAAAGCGGTGCGTTTCTGCCGTGTCACCACGGAAACAGCAAAACGTGAACCACAAACCACAGAAACTTTGCCTTCGCTCGAGACACAATTAGAGCAAATAAGCCCCCTAGAGTTGGCACAGCGCTGCTACCAATCGCAGTTTGGCAACGAGATGTCGGAAGCCTTGGTGCAACGCTTCCAAATGGCACAACAAGCGCTCCAAGAGGCTTAGTCTTCACGGGTTTTGTACTGCTGCTCCCTCCCTTATATTTCTCCTCGCATCCTACATTTCATAGGCGACATGACGATAGATTCCATTAGCATTTGCAACATCACCTCTCTCGAAGGGGAACACTTCATAGATTTCACTGCCGAACCGCTGCGTTCGGCGGGGCTTTTTGCCATCACGGGCGACACTGGAGCTGGCAAAAGTAGCTTGCTCGACGCCATTTGTTTGGCACTCTACGACGAAACACCGCGTTTGGACGAAAAAAAAGTGGACAAGGTGTCGAAAGAGCAGAAGGACTATGTGCTGAAAAAAACAATGTGAAAACGCTCAAAGACACGCGTTTTTTTATTTGCGTCGTGGAGCACAAAGTGGCTATGCACGTGTGAGATTTTCCATGCCCAATGGCGGCACTTACGAAGCTGGTTGGGAAGTGAGCATGACACGCAACGAGACCTTCCGAGAGGTGGAACGCTACTTGGACGAGATTTCGCCCAAGGGGAAGGTGACGCGCATCGCTTCGGGCAAGAAAAACACGCAAGAGGCGGTGGAGCGTGTGATAGGATTGGATTATCAACAATTCTCACGCACTGTGATTTTGGCGCAAGGAAGTTTCGCTAGTTTCCTCAAAGCACAATCTGCCGAAAAGAGTGTGTTGCTCGAAAAGCTCACTGGCACCGACATCTATGGCAGCATCTCGAAGAAAATTTACGAGATGAGCAAGGAGGCTGAGGGCGAAGTGCGCAGTGAAGAAGCCAAATATGAAGGTTTGTCGCAAGGTCGTTTGGCAGAGGAAGATGTGGTGGAATTGCAACATCGCGAACAACAGTTGGCGAGTGTCCTCCTCGATTTGGAGCAACGCAAAGCGCGCACCACTCATTTCTTGCAGTGGCATGAGAAGAACGAGGAGTTGAAAACGCAATACAACGCAGCCATGAAGTTAAATGTGGCAGCCAATAGCGCCTATCTGCTCATGCGTGAGCAAGAGAAGGCTTTGGCACGCTATGATGCTGTGTTGCCCTTCCACACGGCTTATGAACAAATCAATGAGCTGACCAACCAAATCGATAAAATCAAAGATGAAGAGAGTCGAATAGCACTAAAAATCACTCAAGAAGAAGCGCAGAGCAAGCAAGCCGAACAAGATTTGCAACAAGCTGATGAGCGCAAATTGGCAGCTCAAGAGACTTTGCGCTTGCGCCGTCCCGACATCGATCGTGGATATGGTTTGCAGGGGCTCATTTCTTCGCTCGAAAAGCAACAAATCGATGCCGAAAAGGCAAAAGATGACGCAGTGTTGGCTCAGGATCAAACCAATGTGGATTTGACCACTCGTTTGCACGAAGAAAATCGTTTGAAAGAAAATCTGGAAAAAGACAATTTGCGTCGTCAGGCATTGGACGTTCACCGCTCAATGTTTGACAATTATCAGACGATTATTGAGAAGCTCAAGCAATATGTTGCAGAAAAAAACATAACTATGAGAAGTGGGAGCAGGAGTATCAACAAGAGAATCAGACGATACAAAACCTTACGGAGCAGTTGAATAAGGTGAAAACCACGGTGCGCGAACAGGAAGATGAATTGTCGAGTCTGCGTGCCAGTCGTTTGGGACATCAGCAGTCGATAGCGCACATCTCGGAGGCGGAACTCAACGAGTCCTACAATCGCGACATTCAACGTAAAATGCTGTTGGAAGAAGCCAGAATAGCGTGGCAAACCATCACCGATCGTTACGAAAAAATGTCGCTGCTTCGTGCGAATCAACAGCGATGGAAGCGACAAATCGAGCTGAAAGAAACAGAAATCCTCGCGGCTGAAAAAGAGGAACAATCGCGTTTCAATCGCTTTGAAGAACTGAAAGATGCCTTTGTGTTGGCGCAGGTGCAGGATGTGGAAAAGCTCCGTGAACTGCTCAAAGAAGGCATGCCCTGCCCAGTGTGCGGAAGTGCGCACCATCCCTATCACACAGAGGTGGAACAGGTGTCGGGCGAACGCCAACAACAACTCAAAAAGGACTATCTAGATGCCGAAAATAACTACAAGGCACAAAGAAATTTGCTCGCGCAGCTCAAAGAAGAAAGACGCGATCAGATGTCGAAACAAAACAGCGAGAAGCAGTTGCTGGAGAGTCTAGAGCAAGAGCAGAGCAGTTCTGTGGAGAATTGGAAGAAGTTTGCTGACCTCGACACCTCCTTTGTGGACTGTTCGGCTGAAGTGAACCGAGGTGCGCGCAAAACGACTATCGAGATGCTCCTCGATGCTGTGAAGCGACAGATGCAACAAAGCGAAAAAGATTTGGCTTCTTGTCGTTTCCACACTAAAGCGCTGAATGAGGGTGAACGAAAAGCTGACAAAGCTCGAAGAATCTCTGGGTGTGTCGTCGCAAAAGAAGATGGATTTAGAAACCAAACTTCAAGTGTGCACCCAAAATGGTCATCGCATTCATCAGTTGATGATGAAAAGCAATACGGACATCGAAACGCTGTATGGTTCACTCGGCGATTTGCTCACTCTGTCGGGATGGCGCGAAGAAAACGCTATCGAAGGCTACCTAAAGCGACTGGGCGAACTCTACGATGAATGGCGTCAGCTTAACGAAAAAATCACAACCAACACCACTGACTTAGAAATGTTGCGCCAGCGCATTGCTACATTGAAGGAAACAGCTCAAAAGCAAATGCAACTGACCAACGATTGCCGCAGCAAGTGTAGTCAACTGCGCGAACAACTGGCGGAACATCGTGAAGAAATTGTGCGAATGTTTGGACAGGACACACCGCAAAGTTTGGCAGAAAAATTGCAACGCAACATTGACGAAGCCACCGCGCAATGTCAACAACTCCAACAAAACAGCAACACCCTCAAAGCTCAGTTGCAGCAGTCTATCGGACAGCAACAGAGTTTGGCACAAAGTCGCCTGAGTGCGGATGTCGATTTGCGTCAGCGTCGTACGGAGCTTGATATGGAAATCACGCGTTTCAACCGCGAAAATGAGCCTTTACAGCAACAAGAACTGGCACGGATATTCCAAGACCCTCGCGACTGGCAAGCACTGCGACAGGAGATTGAGGCTTGCAAAAACCGTCATCTCCTCACCGAACAAAAGAAGCAGCAGGCACTCGAAGCCTATACCAACTGGCAAGGTCAAGCCAACCGCCCTTCGGATGCCGAAGCCGAACAGCCTGAAGCCTTGACGGAAAGTTTGCCACTCTTGGAGGCGGAACATCGCCAAAAGCAAAGGGAACAAGATGAGGTGAAGCACCGATTGCGCCGACACGAAGATAGCATCAAGGAGTCGGAAGCGCAGAGCAAAAAAGTGGCACTGGCGAAAGAGAATGCCGAAGAATGGGCGCGTCTTAACGCTGTATTTGGCTCGAGCGAAGGCAAAAAGTTCCGCGATATGGCGCAGAGCTACACCTTCTCTCTCCTCGTGCAACACGCCAACTTCCATCTCCATCGCCTCACCCCTCGATATGATTTGAATGTGTTCCCTGGTTCGCTCACGCTCGAAGTGGTGGACCATGATATGCTCGATGAGCGTCGCTATGTCAATTCCCTTTCGGGAGGCGAAACTTTCATTGTTTCCTTGGCACTTGCCTTAGGATTGGCTTCACTCTCCAGCACAACTTTGAACATCGGTAGTTTGTTTATCGACGAAGGTTTTGGACATTTAGATGAGGCTTCACTTGGATTGGTGCTCGATGCGCTTGCTGCACTCGAAGACAGCCAAGGACGCAAAGTGGGAGTGGTGAGCCACACCGAACAGATTCGCGCACAGATTGCTCCACAAATCAAAGTGGTGAAACAAGGTGCGGGCGGAACTTCTACGATTGAGGTGGAATAAACTTCCACCCATCTGTCGATTGCTATGTTTGTCTGGTGGCAGATGAAAGCCCTCTGCAGCAGTTGTCCCTAAATGTTTGGGTAACTGTCAGTATTGTGGGACATCTTGCCGCGCTGGACGCTTTATTCTCTTGTATTTTTCCCAATGAAAAAGATACTTTTTCTTGCATGGTTTCGCTTCAAGCGGCCATTCTGGCACGGTGATGACGCTGCGCCAACTGCTTTATGCCGATGGAGTGTCGGTGATTGCTCCCGACCTGCCTGTGATGCCGCAAGAGGCAATGGCACTCATCGCACAGCTCATCGAAGACGAACGCCCCGATGTGGTGGTGACCTCGTCGATGGGTGGACTCTTTGGCGAGCAACTGCACGGCATTCCGCGTGTGCTCATCAATCCGGCTTGGTCGATGTCGCGCCTATTGACCTTTGGTGGCATGGGACGTCGCGAGTTTTACAACAAGCGTGCCGACGGGGCTAAGGATTTCAAGGTAGACAAGGAGATGGTGGCTGAGTTTAAAGCCATCGAAAAGAACACGGGCAAGGGCATCACTGCCGAAGATAAGCAAATGGTGTGGGGACTCTTTGGCGATAAAGACAAACGAGTGAACCATCAAAAGGATTTTGTGAAACTCTATGGCAAGGAGCATTTTGTGGTGTTCGACGGAGAACACTCCTTGAACGACAAGGTGCTGAGCCGAGTGGTGCTACCCATCGTGCGCGAACTCCTAGAATTGCACTAAGGAGGACAGTGGGCACCGCTCATTACCTTTCAAATCAACCTCAGAATAATCTGTTACGGAGAACTTAAACGTGCCATTCTAGGCACTAGCGAGAAGATACTTATCGACGAAATAGCAAAGTTCGGTGTGGAGAATCTGTAAGTGTTTAGTAGGCTCAGCATCCCTCATAAAAAAGAACTGATAATACTTGTACTATGAAAGATTTAAAGAACTCCCGAAAGTCTGTTTTTGAACAGATTAGACGTGTTGATGAGAATGGCGTAGACTATTGGTCAGCACGAGAAATAGCAAAAATACTGGAGTATTCTGAATATAGACATTTTCTACCGGTAATAGAAAAAGCTAAAGAAGCGTGCGTCAATAGTAACAATAATCCCTTAGACCATTTCGAGGATATCCTCGAAATGGTTAGTATCGGATCTGGAGCAGAACGTTCTTTGAAATCTGTAAAACTATCCCGTTATGCCTGTTACTTGATTGTACAGAATGCTGATCCGAGCAAAGAGGTAGTGGCGAATGGACAAACTTATTTTGCCATTCAGACACGGATTGCAGAGATTAGGCAAATGGACGAATACAACCGTCTGACAAGCGAAGAAGAAAAACGTCTCTTTTTGCGTAATGAACTGGCTCGCCACAATAGTCAGTTGGCTGATGCTGCCAAGAATGCCGGTGTCGTTGAATCTCGTGATTATGCAATCTTCCAGAATCATGGTTACAAAGGTCTTTATGGTGGATTAGACGCAAAAAGCGATTCATGCCCGAAAAGGTTTAAAGAAAAGCCAAAAAGATACTTGACCACATGGGAAGTACAGAATTAGCTGCTAATTTGTTCCGTGCCACACAAACCGAAGAAAAACTACGGCGTGAAAACATAAAAGGGAAAAAAACCAAAGGCAAACAAGACACATTATGACGTGGGGAAAAAAGTTCGCCAAACCATTCAAGAACTTGGAGGAACCATGCCAGAAGACTTGCCTGTGGCTGATAGTATAAAAAAAGTTTGGAAAGCAAGGAGAGAAAGCAGCTGAAGGGGAAAGGTAACAAGTAATAAGAGGAATGAATTTATGATGAAATATTGCTGCCTGGTAAAGTTTTTATGTGATATATACTTTTACCAGACAGCTATAAAACGAAACAACGCTGGACGATTCCACAAGGAGTTGTCCAGCGTTGTCTTTTTCTAGAGGGCTAGTCTTTCTAGTTCTTCTAGTTATGCTTGTTCGGGGCTTTCCACCACTTCGCCTTTGAGGGTCGCGCTCGAAGCAGCCAAGATGCGCACACGCACGGTCTGTCCGATGCGGTGATTGGCGCGCGGGATGATGACCACCTTGTTTTGTTCGGTGCGACCAAAGAGCTCCTCACGACTGCGCTTGCTCACTCCCTCGAGGAGAATGTCCGCCTCACGTCCTATCCAAGCCTCGTTGGCTTTGAGCGAAAGCTCATTTTGAAGCTCAATCATCTCATTGAGACGGCGAATCTTGGTCTCTTCGGGGATGTCATCGTCGAGATTGCGGAAGGCATAAGTGCCTGGACGCTCAGAATATTTGAACATAAAGGAAGAGTCATAGCCCACTTCACGCATGAGCGAGAGGCTGAGTTGGTGGTCTTCCTCTGTTTCTCCACAATATCCGGCAAAGATGTCGGTGGAGATGGCACAGTCTTCGATGATTTCGTGGATGGCTTTCACGCGGTTCATGTACCACTCGCGGTTATATTTGCGATTCATCTTCTTCAAATGACATCGCTACCACTTTGCACGGGAAGGTGGATGTGGCGACACACATTGGGCTCTTCGGCAATCACACGAAGTGTGGCGTCACTCATGTCTTTGGGGTGGGGTGTGGAGAAGCGGATGCGCATATCGGGCACCGCACGCGCCACAGTGCGCAGAAGTTCGGGGAAGAACACGTAGTCCTTGTTGTAGTCCGCTTCAGCTTCCGTAGACTTTATGCCCTTTGTAGCAATGGCTTTGTCGCGCGTTTGTGCTTCAAATTCCTCCAGTTCGCTGTTGGGACGTTCGGTGTCGCCCGAAGCATCGCGCTTCGCTTTGTAGGAATTGACATTTTGTCCCAAAAGGGTCACTTCTTTGAAACCACGTTTTTGCAAGTCCAAGCACTCGTTGATGATGCTTTGCACATTTCGGCTACGCTCGCGACCACGGGTGTAAGGTACGATGCAGAAGTGGCAGAAGTTGTTGCAACCACGGGTGATGCTCACAAAACCAGAAATCTTCGATCCGCAGAAGCGTTCGGGCATGATGTCGCCATAAGTCTCCGTGAGCGAGAGATCAATGTTGATGGCTTTTTGTCCCACCTCGGCTTGCGCAATGAGGTCGGGCAAAGAGAGATAGGCATCAGGTCCTGCCACAATGTCGGCATGGTGCTTCTCGAGCAAATCGTCTTTCACACGCTCTGCCATGCAACCGAGAACTCCGAGGATGAGGCGGCGTCCCTTCTTGCGCAGAGCGTGGAGGGCTTGCAAACGGTGGATAATCTTCTGCTCGGCATTATCGCGCACTGAGCAGGTGTTGAGAAACACAGCGTCAGCTTGGTCGATGTCTTCGCAGGGTTCGTAGCCTGCCATGCGCATCACGCTAGCCACCACTTCAGAGTCAGCCACGTTCATCTGGCAGCCGTATGTTTCTATCAGGAGTTTCTTCATGAGTTATGTCTATGTTGGAGAGATTGTGTTCAAATAGGATGGAGAAAGATGCCCCGCGAGGGGAAGATGTCGCTGTGCTTGGCGGCTGTTGTGGAGCGATATCGAAGAGGATGGGCGCAAACCGCCTTGGGTGCTGAGCTTATTTCCCAGCTTTCGAGCATTGCTGCACAAGGGCTTCCACGGCAAGGCGGTAGCTATCGGCACCAAACCCTGCGATGACACCTTGGCACACGGCACTGATGAGCGAAGTGTGGCGAAAAGACTCGCGGGCATGCACATTGCTCAGGTGCACTTCCACCACTGGCAGCGGAGCTATGCTACTGATGGCATCGCGCAACGCCACAGAAGTGTGGGTGTAGGCACCAGCATTGAGCACCACACCTGCCACATCGCCCTCAATCGCCGCTTGTTGGAGGGCATCGATGAGGGCACCTTCGTGGTTCGATTGGAAAGCGGCAATCTCCACGCTTCCAGCAAACTGCTGTTGCAATCCACGGATGATGTCATCGAGCGTTTGCGCGCCATAGATGGTGGGTTCTCTGCGACCGAGAAAATTGAGGTTGGGTCCGTTGACTACAAGTATTTTCATACTACCATGCGTTTCTTCGCTCTCATCCCACGCACTTTTTACCTAGCGTGTGCCGGCACAAAAGCGCACCACAACGGAGCGATGTGGAGAAATTGTCGTATATTTGTCTGCAAAATTACGAAATCGCAGGTGATTCTCAAAACGCGCGCGATAAAACTTTTGATAATCAGCTTTATGAACGACTCTTCGTCCGAACTTTCTAAATCCCAAGTTGCCGACACTTCGGCTTTGCTGGAGAAATATCGCCTCTTCTTGTTGCTCGAGCAAGGACTTTCGGAAAACACACGCATGGCTTACCAGCGCGATGTGGAGCGTTTCTTGGAATTTCTCACTGAGGTGAACACACCTGTCCTTGAAGTGCGCTTGCCCCTCCTGCACGAATACACCCAACATCTCTTTGCCTTGGGTGTCGCTGCGCGTTCCATGGCGCGGATGCTCAGTGGCGTGCGCTCCTTCTATCGTTTCCTCCAACTCGATGGCCACTTAGCGCAAGATCCCACGGAGTTGTTGGAGAGTCCACGCATCCCGAAGCACTTGCCTGCTGTGCTCTCGCTCGAAGAAGTGGAAGCCATCCTCGGGGCTATCGACCAATCGAAGCCCGAAGGACAGCGCGATCACGCACTCTTGGAGCTGCTCTACAGTTGCGGACTCCGTGTGAGCGAGGTGTGCACCCTCAAACTCTCCGATCTCTTCCTCGACGAAGGCTTTATCCGTGTCACGGGCAAGGGCGACAAACAGCGCATTGTGCCCATTTCTCCACGTGCCATCCACGAACTCCACAACTGGTTTGATGCGCGTGCCAACATTGCCGTCAAACCTGAGGACGAAGACTTTGTGTTTGTTTCTTCTAGCCGCGGACGTCACCTTTCGCGCATCACGGTGTTTCACAACATCAAGCAATATGTCCAAGCAGCCAACATCGACAAGGTGGTTTCGCCCCACACCTTCCGCCACACCTTTGCCACGCATCTCCTCGAAGGGGGTGCTTCTCTGCGTGCTATTCAAGTGATGTTGGGACACGAAAACATCGGTACTACCGAGATTTACACGCACCTCGATAGTCGCTTCCTCCGCCAACAAGTGTTGGAGCATTTTCCGAGAAATCGAAATACTAAATAGATTACTTGTTGGCTAAGTGTCTTTTTCTTAGGGTATTTTGTGGTTTATCCGACATTTAGAGTGATAACTAATGAATGATACTCTAAATTTGAGATAAAATATCTTCATAACCTTCTCATTAATAATAGGTTTAGACTAAATGTGTTTATAGTAACTCTTGCACTACTAATAAACAGGTTATGATTATAATACTCCGTAAATCAAGGTTTAATATATAGGAATAATGGTGTAAGTAGTTGATTGTTAATAAGTAATTGTTGTCACTTCAAATTTTGAAAGAAGCACAGATTATTTGGTTTATACAATTAAAAAGAATAGTAAAATGAAAATTAGAAAATTAAGACAGTATCTTAGAGAAATCCACGAAGATAACTCTGACTCATGGACCTTGTATTTTGTAGATCAAGATGATGATTATTTTTACTATTACTGATATTTATGAAGATGATGATGGCGATGTATGTTTAGAGGCAGACGATGGTTGTGACTATTCTGCAAGTGATATTTATAATAGCTTGCGTAAATACTCTGGAGATCAGTATGTTTACATTTATAATCCCTATTATGATGAGTCCTTTGAGATAGAAGGTGGGTGGTATTGGGATGATGAAAACGACTTGGTTATGGATATACATTACCACCCTAATTATGATGACTATTAAAGTTTAATTGATTATAGTGCTGTTCGCCGAATAGCTGATTCATACGATATCTTTTTCCATTTGATTGTAAAACAACCACAACGAGATGCTGCACTGGGCAACACCTCGTTGTGGTTTGTTTTTAGGGGGAAATGTCGAAGCACAGGGTTCTTTTTCCTTTTTTTTGAGCTTCCTACCCAAACCAGAGCATGACGATGATTTGGGCAATGATGACGCGCAGGAACATTGCCAACGGATAGACGGCAGCGTAAGCCAAAGAGGCTTGGTCGCCTTCCACAGTGTCGTTCACATAACCTAGGGCGATGGGATTTGCCATGGCACCACAAAGCATGCCCGCAGTGGTGGCAAACGATTTGCGACGATACACCACAGCCACCACAGCTACAATCGCCATGGGAAGAGCGGTGATGAGAGCTGCAAAACCTATCCATTTGAGCGCAGCAGGCTGCATGACGGTGGCTAAGAAGTCACCTCCTGCGTCGAGTCCTAAACAAGCCAGATACATCGAGAGTCCGAGCGAACGGAGCATCAAGTTGGCAGACTGCGTGGTGTAAGCCACCATGTGGAGGCGCGGTCCATAAGCTCCGATGATGATGCCCATGATGATGGGACCACCAGCAAGACCGAGGCTGATGGGATAGCTCAACCCGAAATGAATGGGCACACTACCGAGGAGAAGTCCAAGCACAATGCCGAGGAAGATGGTCACCATGTTGGGCTCTTCCAGCGATTTCACCTCGTTGCCCAAAAGTGCCACCACCTTTTCGATGCCTTCCTCGTTGCCCACCACTGTGACGCGGTCGCCCACGCGGAGCATAAGGTCGGGCGTTGCCAAGAGTTTGAGGTCGGTGCGTTTCACACGGCTCACGGTGACGCCATAAAGGAGGCGAAGATTGAGGTCGCGCAAACGTTTGCCGTTGATGTTGGGACGTGTGATGAGCACATGTCGAGAGATGAGTTGTGCATCAATCGCGTTCCAGTCGATGTTGTCTTTGTTCCAATCCTGTTCTTCGTGTTCGCCAAAGAGTGTGGTGAGCACATTCACTTGCGATTTGAGGGTGATGATGAGGAGTCGGTCACCTTCTTCCAACACCGTTTGGGCATTGGGCAAAATCACTTTACCTTCTCTCCAGATGCGCGACACCACAAATTTGGCGTGCTCCGAATGATGCACCACATAGTAGATGTCTTTGCTAAAGAGTGCAGGATTTTTCACACAATAGGCAGTGATGAACGCCTCTTCGTCGTGGTCGGTGTCTTCGCCTTTGTCGTGGCGTTGCAACCATCCGCGCATGATCACCAAGACAATGATGACACCCACCATGCCGATGGGGTAGTGACGGCACAACTCAAGGCGGCTACTGCCGAGGGTTGTCCCAACTGTTTGAGTGTTTGCTGTGCAGCACCGAGGGCAGGAGTGTTGGTGGTGGCACCACAAAGCACTCCCATGAGATCGGCAAAGGGCAGCCAACCTGTCATAGCAATGACCACTGCCATGATAGTGCCGATGATGACGACTGCCAAGGAGAGTATGTTGAGCCACGTGCCTCCGTGTTTGAAGGTCGTCACGAATCCCGGTCCCACTTGTAGACCTAGGGTGTAGACAAACAAGATAAGTCCAAAGCTTTCGGCATACGACATCATCTGCGGGTCGAGCTTTAAGCCAAGAGCTCCTGCCAAGATGCCGGCAAAGAAGACGAAGGTGATGCCAAGACTAATGCCTCGAAATCGAAATTTAGCCATTGACAATCCAAGCGCACATACCGCCGAAAGGATGATGACCGCTTGAATGGCAGAGGGTTCAGTGAGAAGTTTAACAATCCACATAAACAAATCGATGCACCTGCCCAATGTGGTGGGTGCAATAATTGAAAATAGAGGGGCTAATGAATAAAATGCTTCGTAGACATTCACTTCCGATGGAATGGACACCTACTATGGAGTTTGGGCAAAGTTAGGGAGAAAAACGAAAGGAACGAAAGAAAAGACAGACTTTTTTTGCAAATAAGCAAGACATAGAGTAGAGCCGATGTGACATTTCGCCATAGAATCCTCATTTCTGAGGAAAAAGACTATACATTTATGAAAAAAGTGGCGAAACACTTGGTCATTTGTCAAAAAGAATGAGTAATTTTGTCCGACATAATATTAGCAATATCATACCATGGTCATGGAGCCATAGTGTGACGATTTATATTCAATTCATCCTTTCATGAAAAAAGCAGATCTTCTAGACCGCAAAATTCTTAAAGTAATCTCTGTCGATGCTCGCCGTAGTTTCAAAGAAATTGCTGCCCAATGTGGTGTTTCACGAGCTGCCATCCACCAACGCGTGGTGCGTATGGTGCAACGTGGCATCATCGTGGGTAGCGGATATCAAGTGAATCCCAAGTTCTTGGGTTTTGGCACTTGCACCTACATCGGCATCAAGCTCGAACGTGGCTCCCTCTACAAGACCGCTGTGGCGAAGCTCAACGAAATTCCTGAAATCGTGGAGTGCCATTTCACCACTGGTCCTTACACCATGTTGGCAAAGCTCTATTCTCGTGACAATGAGCACCTCCGCGACTTGCTCAACAACAAGATTCAAGAGATTCCTGGGGTCACTTCTACCGAAACTATGATCTCTTTGGAACAAAGCATTCAACGCACCATCCCCATCAGCACCGAACGCGAGTTTGAAGAGCCCGAAAAGGAAATTTATCCTCCCGTAGCTGACTTCGTGGATGAGGTAGATGACTAATTGTCGCCCCCTTTCGATTCAACACATCAGTGAGACTAGGGAGATGACATAACCTTCATCACTTGATTTCTTTGGGCAGGGAGGCTTTCTTCATTTGCCTCCCGAGGCTCCAAATGGAGCATGATTTCTCACAGTGAACAAAGGACGTAGCGCGGCATCACGCTGCGTCCTCTTTGCTTATATGCAGAGTGGGTTATCTCATTGGTAATCCTTCTGAAGCATTTATTACACATCTTATACTAAACTCTTATTTTCTCATGGAAGCTATTTCTATTTTTGGCATCGACATCTATTGGCAAGGGGTGCTCTTAGGGCTTTGCACCTTCCTTATCATTGGCATTTTTCATCCCATCGTCATCAAAGCGGAATACTACTTCGGCACTCGCCCTTGGTGGATATTCCTTCTCGTGGGCATCGTTTGCGGACTGGCGCCCTTCTTCATCAGCAGTCTCTTTTGGGGGGCACTTTCTGCCATCGTGGGCTTCTCTAGCCTTTGGGGTATCGGCGAACTCTTCGATCAGCGCAAGCGCGTCATCAAGGGCTGGTTTCCCATGAATCCCAAGCGCAAACACGAATATCCCGAAGACAGCATCCCCTACGGAGGAAAACTCTAAATATATTTTAGACGTTAGAGATTAGACGTTAGACGTTAGAGGGCTCCGCGGTTGGACTAGAAGAACTAGAAAGACTAGAAGCTCTAGAAGAACCGAGCCCCGCTTGTCGGGGCGAGCGAAAAAGGGTCTATGACCCTCTAACGTCTACTGTCTAACGTCTAATCTCTAGCGTCTAATCTCTAACGTCTAACGTCCAACGTCTAATGTCTAACGTTTACGATCTCGAAAACCTCTACGCCCAAGCCACGCAACAGCTTGCGCCTGAGCGTCCTCTCATTGCCATCACCGGCAATTTTGGAGACAAAGGTTGTGAATTAGCAGAAGGATACTATCAATCCATCCTCCGTGCTGGAGCCACTCCTTTGGTAGTCCCTCCCACTTCCGACCTCACAGCGATAGATGCCTTGTTGCATCGTGTAGACGGCATCTTGCTTTCGGGCGGTGCCGACCTCAACCCCTTGTGGGTGGGCGAAGAACCCCTGCCTGCTTTAGGTGGTATCAATCCCGTGCGCGACGCCTTCGAGTTGTTGCTCATACGTCGTGCTGCCGACCACCAAATCCCGATGTTAGGCATCTGTCGTGGCATGCAAATGCTCGCTGCTGCTTTGGGTGGAAAGCTGGAGCAAGACATGGCATCGGCACGTCCCGACGCGGCATTGCTCAAGCACAGCCAAAACGCTCCGCGTGCTGAGGCGACCCATCGGGTGCAGTTGTTGGAAGACTCCCTCTTGGGACAACTCCTCGGCAGAGAAATCTTCGTCAATAGTTTCCATCACCAAGCAGTGGCAGACACTGGCACACAATTCCGCGCCGTAGGTTTTGCCAGTGATGGCACCATCGAAGCCATGGAGAGCACCACCTTCAAGAGTATAATCGGCGTGCAGTGGCATCCTGAGTGCATGGACAACGAAGACTCCGCACGGCTTTCCGTCATTTCGTGCAACAATGTGCCAGCTATCACTGCGCACGCCAGTGGCACCAACACCACCTCTCTCTCGACTCCCATTGCGACACCCCCATGTTTTTCGATCAAGACATAGACTTCAATCGTCGCGACCCGAAAATCCTTGTCGATGCCTTCAAAATGGCAGAAGGTGGCTTAGATGCTTCGATCATGGTGGCTTATCTCGCACAGAAAGAGCGCACCCCCGAAGCTCATCTGGCAGCCACTGCCAAAGCCGATGGCATCCTCGATCGTCTCATCGCCATGGTAGAGCATTGTCCCTCAGCGCGCATGGCATTCTCACCCGAAGAAGTGCGAGCCAACAAGGCAGCTGGCTATCGAAGCATCCTCCCGGGCATCGAAAACGGCTATGCTTTCGGCACAGATCTAGCCAACGTGGCGCACTATCGCCAACGCGGCATCGTCTATACCACCCTTTGCCACAATGGCAACAACGAGATTTGCGACTCAGCACGTCCCAACGCTCTCGACAAAGAGCGATTCCCTGCCACCAACGGTGCGGAACATGGCGGTCTCTCTGCTTTCGGTCGTGAAGTCGTGGCAGAGATGAACCGCGTGGGCATGATGGTAGACCTTTCCCACGCTGCTGAATCCACGTTCTACGATGCCTTGGCAGTGTCCAAAGTCCCCATCGTTTGCAGTCATTCCTCTTCCAAGGTGCTCTGCAATCATCCGCGCAATCTCACCGACGACCAACTCCGTGCGCTCGCTGCGACTGGTGGTGTGGCGCAATGCACCTTCTATTGCGGTTTCCTCCGCACCGATGAGGAAATGCCACCCTCGACGACGCTGTGGCACACATGCTTCACATGATCAAGGTGGCAGGCGTGGACCACATCGGCATCGGCACTGACTTCGATGGCGATGGTGGAGTCCCTGGTTTGGCATCGGCTTCCGAACTCATCAACCTCACCCGCCGTTTGCAGGCAGAAGGTTTCACTGACCACGATTTGGAAAGTTGTGGGGTGGCAATTTCCTTCGCGTCATGGCGCAAGTGCAGGCTGCTGCACAAGCCTAAACATGGGCTACTACCAGTCTGCTCTCCCTCCTCTCTTCGCGACTCTTTCACAATAGCTTCACGCAATGAAACTTCTTTCTCTCCTCACTTGTTTGCTTCCTGCTGCCCTCTGCTTCACGGCTTGCAAGAGTAGCAAATCTTCTACCGACACCACGGCTTCGACCATCGATTCTTCCCTCGTGTGTCCTGTGGTGTTCAACGCAGATTCTGCCTATCATTTTGCCCAAAAACAATGTGATTTTGGTCCTCGCACTCCTGGGTCTGCTGCCAACAAGTCTTGTGGCGAATACATTCTAGCACAGTTTGCACGCTTTGGGCTCACCACCTCCGTGCAAGCTACCACCGTGACTGGATGGGACGGCACAAAACTCCCTTGTCGCAACCTCATTGCGCAATATCGTCCTGAGGCGAAAGAGCGCATTGTCCTCGCTGCTCACTACGATTCTCGTCCTTGGTCCGATCAAGATGCCGATTCCACGAAGCATCGCCAACCGGTGATGGCTGCTGATGATGGAGCTTCCGGAGTGGCAGTGATGCTCGAGGTAGCGCGCAATCTCCAACAGCTCAATCCTGCCATTGGCGTAGACTTCGTTTGCTTCGACGTCGAAGACTATGGTGCACCCTATTGGGCTCCTGAATCAGCACGCAACGACGAAAACACCTTCTGCCTCGGTTCGCAGTATTGGAGTGCACAAGCCGCTGCGCAAAACTTTCGTCCTCGCTTCGGCATCCTCCTCGACATGGTGGGGGGTAGTGGCAATCAGTTCCGATTTGAAGGCTATTCCATGAAGTATGCTCAGTCTGTAGCCGTCCGTCTGTGGGACGCTGCTCGCTATGCTGGGGCTGAGAGTTGCTTCATCCCCGACAATGGCGGTTTCATCACCGACGACCATTTGCCCATGAACACCATTGCTGGCATTCCCACTGTCGATGTCATCGCTTATAGCCCCGATGGCGGATTCCCTGCCCACTGGCACACCACCCACGACACCATGGACAAACTCGATACTGCTACCCTCCGTGCCGTTGGACAGAGCCTTCTCCAACTTCTCTCACAAGAGAAATAAGGCATCTCTTTCCTTGGCTTCTCTCTCCTTAGTTTTTCCTGCAACACTCTCTTTAATTTTTATCATAGACTCATGACAATCAACGAAATACAAGACGAAATTATCGAAGAATTCAACGAATTTGACGACTGGATGGATCGCTACCAACTCCTCATCGACTTAGGCGGTGAGGCGGGAGCTCTCCCCGAATCGGAGAAGGTGGAAACCAATCTCATCGACGGTTGCCAAAGTCGTGTGTGGATTGTCTGCGATCAAAATGCAGATGGCACTCTCACCTTCCGTGCCGAGAGCGATGCTCTCATCGTGAAAGGCATTGTCACCCTCTTGCTCCGCGTGGTCAATGGTCACACCGCTGAAGAAATCCGTGACACCGACCTTTATTTTGTGCAAGCCATCGGACTCAGTGAGCATCTCTCTCCCACTCGTGCCAATGGTCTTCTTGCCATGATCAAGCGCATCAAGACCTACGCTGCTGTCCTCGCTGCCAGAGCATAATTTGTGCGCTCCTCTCCTTCCCCCTTATTTTGTGCGTATGTCCCTTTTTTTCAGGCTTACGCACAAATAGTTTTGTTGCCTCTCTGTTCCCCACAAATACTCAGCGTTTTTCCCCAAAATACGTTGGACTTTTTCTCAAAAAAATGTGGGAGATTTCTTGAAAAACGTTGGACTTTTTCCGAAAAACGTTGGAGATTTTTTGAATTATCTCCGACGTTTTTTTTGTGTTTTGTGCATTGTTTTTTCTCGTTTTACGTGTTGCTTCTTCTCGTTTTACGTGTTGTTTTCTTCTTATTTATGCGTAGCTTTCTTTTGATGTATGTGTTGTCGATGCTTCCCCTTTTATTGTCGATTTCTCTTCTTCGGGAGGGTGTTTCGTGAATAATAAACTGGTATTTTGTGAATAATATACTGGTATTTCGGGGGGGATAAAAATAGTGCAGAGACGGAAAAAGGTTGTTTTTGGGGGTCGAAAAGTAGGGGCGAAATGAACAAAAAAACGCTCCTTGAAGAGGGCAAAAATCGAATTTCAACCAGAAAAAGAATACCCACCTTTCACTTCTACTAATCCGTGAATAAAGCCCTTGGAATATCTTCATTTGCACGATATTCCAGTGTGTAAAGTCGTTTTTTAGTGTTTTTCGGGCTAAAAACAGCGAAAATGTGCCTCTAAAACGTGTGGAATATCCTGCAAATGAAGAACTTGCACGTGCTTTTTGTTGGTTTTCTCCCTTCTTGCGTCTTTTGGTACTGTTAGAAGGGTTGCAAGTTCCTGCAAATGAAGAACTTGCACGTGTTTTTTGTTGGTTTTCTCTCTTCTTGTGCCTTTTCGTGCTTTTTGAAGGCATGCAAGTTCCTGCAAATGAAGAACTTGCACGTGTTTTTTGTCGGTTTTCTCCCTTCTTGCGTCTTTTGGTACTGTTAGAAGGGTTGCAAGTTCCTGCAAATGAAGATATTGCACGTGTTTTTTGTCGGTTTTCTCCCTTCTTGTGTCTTTTTGTGCTGTTAGAAGGTATGCAAGTTCCTGCAAATGAAGATATTGCACACGTTTCCTCGCGCGTACGCGCATTTAACAAACAAACAAACAAACGAACAAACAAACAAACGAACAAACAAAAACACACCTAACGGTGTTATAGAAAAGATAGAAAGAAAAGACGAAGATGATGGAAAGAATTTTTGGAAGATACTTTCGTTCCCGATTTTGACTCACGCAAAAATATTGCTTCCGTTCCTCTATGCTGGAAAGAGCTTCTTTCTTGTTTGAATTTTCCTCCTTACTGATCCTGTTTTTCACTCCAAGAAAAAAAAAATCGCAACTTTTTCGTATTTATGCTTGTTTGTTTCGATTTTACTTCGTAACTTTGCGAAATGAAAAACCTTTCTCCCCATTTCTCCCCGTTAGTAGGGAGCTATTAATGGACTAGTCATTTAGCCTTAACCACGATACAACCCCTGATGATAGTCGTACTCTTGAATGTTGTGATGTTGTTTCTTCCTACTTTCTTTGGAGCTGGAGCAGCGTCTTATTTCTATTTCATGTTGGGTGCTGCTGTGGCACCAAACCATAGTGTTTTGGCTGATTTTGTTCGTCCCCTAGGTCGTGCTTGTATAGTACTCTTTTTCTTGTTTCTATCTGTTAAGTTCGCCTTCTTTGCGGCATCTATGGAAGTTGTACTTTCAAAATTGAATGTACTTTCAAAATTGAAGAAGAAATATGCGCAAAGTTTTTTTGAAAAAAGTTTTGTAGTTCAATATGTATTCCCTATATTTGCAGCAACAGAATCCGCCACGCTTCCCATAGAACAGCGAACCAGGGCGGGTCTTTTGCTTTATGACTACTATGAAACTATATACAAAAGAAGCACTCTCCATTGCTGAACAAATAGCCTTGTTGAAGAAAAGAGGGCTTCGTATTGCTGATGAACATAAGGCTACAAAATTTCTAGGAGAAGTTAGTTATTTTCGTTTTATACAATACCTCCGTCCTATGGAGGACGATAAAACAACTCATAAATTCAAATTAAATAGTTGTTTTGAAGATGCTGTTGCGTTGTATGATTTTGATACAGAGTTGAAAGTTTTATTGTTCGGTGCTATACAAAGAATAGAGGTTGCGTTGCGTTCGAAGGTTATTCATGAATTTTCAATAGTTCACGGTCCATTTTGGTTTTTTGATACAGCTCTTGCACATGACGAGTACAAGTTCATAGAAAATATGAATGCCATTAGTCGAGAACTGCAAAGAAGTAGGGAGGTCTTCATTGAAGAGCATAAGCGTAATTATGATAAGCCCTCCTTTCCTCCTGCGTGGAAAACCTTGGAATCAGCATCATTTGGCACACTGTCCAAACTTTATTATAACTTCAATGACAAAAAGTCTAAGAAGCGTATTGCTCATCAGTTTAATCTGCCAAATCATGAAGTGTTGGAAAGTTGGATGCGTAGTCTTACAGTCCTTCGAAATTTTTGTGCTCATCATTCACGTCTTTGGAATCGTCGTCTATCTAATGCACCACAAATGAATGTAGCTTTGAAAGGATCTTGGATAAGTATTGCAGGGCTTGATCATAACAAGATTTATGCTATTATCTGTTGCATCGCTTATTGGCTTGATTCTATGGGATATGGACAACCATTTAAGATTACTTTAAAGCAACTTATTACTGCCTATCCTCAAGTAGATATCGTTGCTATGGGATTTCCTAAAGACTGGCTCCAGCAAGCTCTTTGGGTATAATCCTCAATCGGTCATTAGACCTTCGTTATAGAGAAGAACGAATATCTATTTGATTTTAACAGATTTGTTTTGGCTGAAAGAAAAGGATATGTTATATTTGTGTAGCCATCTGTAGTCTAAATCGTTTTTGAATATGAGTCATTGAAATACAGTCTTTATGTCTTCAAAAACACCGATGGAAAGAAAATAACTTGCAACAATGAGTACAAAGTTTTTCAACAATACAACAAACAATACCCTTTTTGATAAACTCAAAGGGATTGCGTCGGAGATGGTTTCCTTCGACCGCTTCTTGGCAGTTGTCGGTTTTTTTCGTTCCTCTGGTTATTTCAAGTTGCGCAAGGAATTGGGCGACGTGCAAGAGATTAAAATATTGATAGGCATCAACATTGATAATATTTTTCGTAAGCACAACAAAGCACTTTTGATGCTTGCTGATCCAGAAAAAGCGAAAGAAATCTATAATGGAAGTTTCAAAGAAGACATCCAAAATGCAGAATACGCTCCCGAAGTGGAAGAAGGCATAGTGCAACTCTGTGAAGATTTGGCTTCAGGGCGATTGGAGATGCGCATTCATGCCACCAAAAATCTGCATGCAAAGTTCTATTTGTGTCTTCCTCAGAAACACAACGAGCATAGTGATGGTTGGGTGATCATGGGTTCTTCCAACATTTCTGATTCTGGATTGGGCATCAAGCAGCCACCTCAGTATGAGCTCAATGTGGCTATGAAAGACTATGACGATGTAAAGTATTGTACTGACGAGTTTGAAGCGTTGTGGTCTCAGGCTATTGCTTGACTTTAGATGACATTGCGGAATATAAAAAAGAGACCTATTTGGACAATGCGCCTACTCCCTATGAACTGTATATCAAGGTGCTTATCGACACATTTGGCGACCAGGTGGAAGATGATTTCTCCATAAGTTTACCCGAAGGTGTGAAGGACTTGAAATACCAAAAAGACGCGGTTATTCAAGGCTATCAGATGCTGATGGAACACAATGGTTTGTTTCTCGCAGACGTTGTGGGTTTGGGCAAGACAATGATTGCCACGATGATTGCAAGAAGATTCGTAGAGGCTAATGGTAAATATACCAACATTCTAGTGGTTTTTCCTCCAGCCTTGGAAGAAAACTGGAAAAATACGTTCAAACTCTTTGGCATCTACAAAAAAGCACAATTTGTGACCAATGGGAGTCTCTCCAAAGTCTTAGAAGGAAAAAACAACTACAAGGACAAAGAGGAATTTGACCTTGTCATTGTCGATGAAGCACATGGATTTCGCAGTGACAATTCAGGGAAATATGACGAACTGCAGAAGATATGCAAATCTCCTTGTCTAAACATGGGTTTGTTGAAGCAGCAGACAAAGAAAGTGATGCTGCTTTCTGCCACTCCTCTCAACAATCGTCCGGACGATTTGCTCAATCAGTTGCTCCTTTTCCAAAACAGCCAAAGTTGCACCATCGATGGTATTCCCAATCTGAAAAAATTCTTTACTCCGCTCATTGAGGAGTATAGAAAAGTGATGCACAACAGAGGTAAGCACGATGTGACGGCTGAGGTAGATTTGATCTATGAGAAGATACGTCAAAAGGTGATAGACAAAGTGACTGTGCGCCGAACGCGCAACAATATTCTCAACGACAAAGACTACAAAGCCGACATTGAGTCGCAAGGTATTGTGTTTCCCAATATATTAGCTCCGAAAGAATTAGTATATAAAATGGACGCAGATACGAGTATCCGATTCTATGAAACATTGAGACAGCTCACCGATGGGAAGTCAGAAGAAAACCCAGAAGGAGAAGGCTTGACTTATGCTCGCTATCGTGCTGTTGAATTTGAAACCGGAATACCGCACAGAGTATAGGAATGCAGAGCATATCGGTCGTTCGTTGGCGAGCATTTATCGTGTGCACATGGTGAAGCGATTAGAGAGTAGTTTCTTTGCTTTCAAGCGATCGTTGGAAACGCTCTTGCGCATCACCACCGACATGATAAAGATGTTTGATGAAGGCAAGGTGATCATAGCTCGGGATTTGAAGGTGAAAGATCTGCAAGCCAAAAACATGGAGCTGGATGAAATCATCGAGTATGCCGTTGCTAAAGGTTATGCCAAAGAAGACATCGTGTTCTCTGCTGATGATTTTGTGCCAGACTTCCTCCAAATGCTTCATCACGACCGTGAGATATTAGAGGGGCTCAATGCAGAATGGAAAAAAGAGCATGACGACCCGAAATTCGATTTGTTTAGAGAGAAACTCATGGGAGAGTTTTTTGCTCCTTCGCAAAACCCTACAGGAAAGCTCGTTTTGTTTTCGGAGAGTGTCGATACTCTGAATTATCTGCATGAGCGATTAACCCAAGAGATGGGGCGTTCAGATGTGCTTCTGGTGACAGCCTCCAACCGCAATCGTTTGGGCGATACCATCAAAAAGAACTTTGATGCAAATTTTCCGAGCGATGCTCAGAAATATAACATCATCATCACCTCCGATGTCTTGGCAGAAGGAGTGAACCTGCATCGTTCCCAATGTCATTGTCAATTACGATTCACCTTGGAATGCCACACGTTTGATGCAGCGCATTGGTCGTGTGAACCGCATAGGTTCTGTTGCCCCCAACATCTACAACTACATGTTTTATCCCTCGCAGCAGGGTGACAAAGAAATCCAGCTCTACAAGAACGCGCTTATCAAGTTGCAGGGTTTCCACTCAGCCTTTGGTGAAGACGCACAGATTTTCTCCAAAGAAGAGATAGTCAAAGAGTTTCAGATGTTTGACAATAATGTGAAAGACAGCATCGACCAAAAGATTGCTCTGCTGCGTGAAGTGCGCGAACTCTATAACAACGATCGCAAGCTCTACCACAAAATCAAGGATTTGCCCATGAAGAGCAGAGTGATGCGCAACACTGGAAAGCATAGCGGAAAATCTATTGTTTTCGTCTCCTCTAGTGTGAAAACGGAGTTCTATTGGGTCACCCAAACAGAAGTGAAGCCCCTAGACTTTCTCAAGGCAGTGACCTATCTCAAAGCGAGTCCCGAAGAGAAAGCAGTGCCATTCACTAGAGAGCAACAACATTATAACGATGTCAATAGAGCTTTGGGTCAATATCATAAAGAATACGTGGAAGCGGCAGACACAACCTCCATCAATCGTACCGACCTAGACAAGACTTCGCTTGTAGCTAATAAGTTCTTGCGCACTATCAAGCAAATCACCTCAGATCGTCGTTTGCAATCGCAATGCGACACGCTCATGGGCTACATCAACGAAGGCATATATGCTAAACTTCCTCGGTTTCTGAAAAGTTTGTCGAAGGAGTATGGCAGCCACCGAGAAAGATGCAGCAAGAGGAATATAAACTGCAAAATATCATCTCAGAGCTGTGTGACGAATATCAAACGAAGAATAAGGCGCAACTGCACGATGCTCGCGACATCTCCGAACCACGAATCATCATTTCAGAATCATTCCAATAAACTACTTTAAGAGATTTCTCCTATGGCAATGACCTTTACCTCCGATAGTTTAAGGCAACTGTTTCAATCGGCATTCCATTTGACAGAATGGCGTGGATACTTGCAGGATTTTTTCGGTGCTACTGCTTTGAGAGAACAGGCAGAAGTTATCGAAGGAAGCGAGACAGAGAAAGGGTTCTATTTGGGTAAAATAGACACCTCCGACAGTTATAGCATTGGTTTGTTTCACTATCAAGTGAGTAAAGGTTCGGTGGTGAACAAGCGTGTGGGACTTCGCAATCTCGTCAAATCGTTCATCAATCCCACTTGGGGAGAGTTTGATGCAGCCTTGGTGGTTTTCGATGATGGCAAGCATTGGAGGTTGTCTTTCATTTGCGACATCAAGGGCGAGAACACTGTGCCCAAACGCTACACTTTTGTGTTTGGAGAAAGCGACAATTACTACAACACTGCCGTAAACCGATTTGTTACACTGAAGCAAAAGGGCATCTCGTTTGAGACGCTCAAAGATGCTTTTTCAGTGGAAGCCTTGTCCAAGGATTTCTACAAAGACCTTTTTGAGTGGTATCAGTGGGCAGTAGATCCCTCTACTAATATCACATTTCCCAACAACACGAGCACAGAAGACGATGATCGCGATGACATAGAAACTAAAATCATTCGCATGATCACGCGCATTATGTTTGTGTGGTTCATCAAGCAAAAACAACTGGTGCCTGATTGCATCTTTGAGCTAAAGCATTTGAAGAAAATACTCAAAGATTTTGACCCTCTCAGCACCACAGTGGGCAACTACTACAATGCCATTTTGCAAAATCTATTTTTTGGCACCCTCAACCGTGCCATCATAGAAGAAGATGGAAGTACTCGAAAGTTTTCCACTTCGAGCAAGCGCGATGTCAAGACCTTGTATCGCTATGCCGAAATGTTTACCATAAGCGAACAAGAGGTCATTGACACCTTTGCGGAAATTCCATTTTTGAATGGTGGATTGTTTGAGTGTCTCGACAAGACGCGCTACATTGACGGAGTGGAACAATGCTACAATTTTGATGGTTTTAGCCGCAACGATGCACGTTTTGCCGATGGCCGTTTCAAGCATCGTGCCGTAGTGCCGAACATCCTTTTCTTTGAACCAGAAAGAGGACTCCTTTCTATTCTCAGTCGCTATAACTTCACCATCGAAGAGAACTCTCCAGAAGAACAACAAGTGGCACTCGACCCCGAGTTGCTAGGTAAGGTGTTTGAAAATCTGTTGGGGGCTTACAATCCTGAAACCCAAGAAACGGCACGCAATCAAAGTGGTTCATTCTACACTCCTCGTGAGATTGTCAATTTCATGGTGGATGAAAGTCTGATTGCCTATTTGGGTAAGACAGAGTTGGTGCGCTCCCTCTTTGGGCATGACTTTCAGTTCGACCCTTCCAAGACGGAGCAATACAAAGAGATTGCCGATAAGTTGAAAGCCATCAAGATTCTAGACCCCGCTTGTGGTTCTGGTGCTTTCCCTATGGGTATATTGAACAGAATGGTGGAGATTTTTGAGCGAATACAGCCTGATGCCAACGTTTATGAACTCAAACTGTCCATCATTGAAAATTGTCTCTACGGAAGTGACATTCAGAGTATTGCCGCCCAAATCACAAAGTTGCGCTTCTTCATTTCTCTGATTTGTAATTGTGAGAAAGATGCTTCAGCCATCAATTTTGGCATTCCCACTCTCCCTAACCTCGAAACGAAGTTTGTTTCTGCCAACACATTGATAGCAAAGAAAAAGAAGGACGCTCAATTAGAACTTTTTGAAAATCCTGACATAGAAACTACCAAGAGCGAATTGGCAGAAATTCGTCATAAGCACTTTGCTGCCAAATCAGCTTCCACAAAGCATCGTCTGAGAAAGCAAGACCAAGAGCTCCGTGAGAAGTTGGCAAATCTGCTTTCTGAGGATAATTGTTTTGCTCCTGAAGATGCCAAGCAATTGTCTGAATGGAATCCTTACGACCAGAATGCAGTTAGTTCTTTCTTCGATCCAGAATGGATGTTTGGTGTTTCCGATGGCTTCGACCTTGTCATTGGTAATCCGCCATACATTCAACTTCAGAGCAATGGAGGAAAACTAGGCAAACTCTACGAAAAATTAGATTATAGCACTTTTGTGCGCACTGCCGACCTTTATTGTTTGTTTTTATGAGCGTGGTTGGCAGTTGCTCAAACGTGATGGTCATCTATGCTTCATCACTTCCAATAAATGGATGCGTGCTGGCTATGGAGCAAAGCTTCGCGAGTTTTTTGCCAAGAAGACGAACCCTTTGTTGTTGGTAGACTTTGCAGGAGTGAAGGTTTTTGAGAATGCCACAGTAGATGCGAACATCTTGATGTATGCCAAGTCAGAGAACGAGCAAAAGACAATCTGTGGTGTAGCGAACAAGCAGAACAAAGATTGTATCAAGAATCTGAGCGATTTCATTCAGCAACAGAGCGTGGAGTGCAGTTTCGACACCTCCGATAGTTGGGTGGTGCTTTCTCCCATCGAGCAAAGCATCAAGCGCAAGATTGAAGCCGTGGGCACACCACTGAAAGAATGGGATATTCAAATCAACTATGGCATTAAAACCGGATGTAATGAAGCTTTCATTATCTCAACGGATAAAAGAGAAGAAATTCTTGCGAATTGCCAAACTGAAGAAGAACGCCAAAGAACGGCTGAATTGATTCGACCCATTCTACGCGGCAAGGACATCAAGAGGTATGGGTATGAATGGGCTGATTTGTGGTTAATAGCTACCTTCCCATCTCGACACTATGATATAGACCTTTACCCAGCAGTCAAACAATATCTTCTTGCTTTTGGGATAGAAAGATTAGAACAAACGGGTAAAGTACACACTGTGAATGGTGAGCAAATCAAATCACGAAAGAAAACCAATAATAAATGGTTTGAGACCCAAGATAGTATCAGCTATTGGGAGGATTTTTCTAAACCAAAGATAATATGGAAAATAATTGGTTGCAATATCAACTTTTGTTTTGATGAAAATCAACTCATTTGTAATAATGCAATTAATATAATGGTTGGAAAAAGAGACTACTTAATCCAGTTTGTAGGTTTTATGAATAGTAAGCTGTTTGATTGGTATCTAAAACTTACTACTGAAGCCGAAGTTCAAGGAGGAGGTATTCAACTTTACGTTACAACTTTGGAAAAGACCCCACTAAAATTAGACTTTCCTAAGACTATCACTAATATAATATATGACAGGATACTTGGTAAGGTCTCAGATGGTGAAGTTGATAAAGCTATATTTGAAGCTTATGGACTTGATTTAGATGAGCAATCATTTATATTAAAAGATAGAAGAGTCAACAGAGTTTGAGATGCCTAGGTCAATCAGTTTCCAATTCGTATTTCTGATGTAGTAAATAGGTATGACTAATGAGGTACATCACAAACTATATCAGTTTTCGGAAGAGATGAGTCTTTCCTACTGTAAATCACGAATAAAAGTGGAGGATTTTTCTAAACCAAAATTATTCTATGCTGACATAAGTCAGAATTTGAATTTTTGTTTTAGTAAAGATGTCGTATATTGCAACAATACAACATACTTTATAGCCACAGAAGATGTTTCTGTTCTAAGGCATCTAAAAAAATACCTCAACTCTCCTTTACTAGATTGGTATTACAAAACTTTATCTGTTCAACTAGGTGCTGGTGCTGTAAGAATGTTCTCAATCTATGTGTTAGAAATTCCTATTCCTAATAGGGAATATGATGATATTTATGAGGCATATCATTTAAGCCCTGCAGAAATTGAATATATAGAAGATAGGATGTCTTAAAACATCCTATCTTCTAGAAAATCAACTTCTTTTGTTGTTAATCCATAGAAAGAATACAGAACTCTATCAATATCTTTTTCTTCCAAAAGTGATAAATCGCATTCTGAGACCAAGGGTACATGTATTAATTCCATAAAATCAATACCTTTCCCCCCAGTAAGATTGGCTTTGAGGAAAGTTGTTTTGTTGAATACCTTTGAATTGAAGAATCGAAGTAAATGCTCTAAATTATCACCAGATATCATGTAGAGTTTATTGTTTATTACTATGTTTGGAGGAACTATGCAGGCATCCATTACTTGCCCTATTTCTCTGTATACTATTTTTGGCTTAGAAAAATCCTCCAAATAAGCACAGTTACGAAGGTTATAAGGGGTGTCACCTTTATCACTACGAATAGAGATTACATCCCAAAATTGGTCTAAATGAGCCTTTACAGCAGGGTAATCGTTAATATCGATACGTGGGAACTTTCCTTTTTACTCCATTGTGGGTGTTGATTAGGAACATCCCATTATCTACATACCCATACCTCTTGATGTCCTTGCCGCGTAGAATGGGTCGAATCAATTCAGCCGTTCTTTGGCGTTCTTCTTCAGTTTGGCAATTCGCAAGAATTTCTTCTCTTTTATCCGTTGAGATAATGAAAGCTTCATTACATCCGGTTTTAATGCCATAGTTGATTTGAATATCCCATTCTTTCAGTGGTGTGCCCACGGCTTCAATCTTGCGCTTGATGCTTTGCTCGATGGGAGAAAGCACCACCCAACTATCGGAGGTGTCGAAACTGCACTCCACGCTCTGTTGCTGAATGAAATCGCTCTTTAGCTTATAGCCAAGGTTCTTGCTTTTATGAAACGAGATAGCGTGTTGCGATCTACCTTGCAGAGTTTAGCTATCTTGCGTTGAGAAGTACCATTTTTCAGTAGTTCTGATATCAATACTTCCTTACCTGATAACTTGTATTTGTCTGGAGAACTTTTGCGTCCTTTTGGCCTGCCTAATACTACTCCTTCTGCTTTTTTTCGCGCCAATGCTTCTTTGGTGCGCTGACTGATGAGATTGCGTTCTATCTCTGCCGACAAACCGAAAGCAAAAGCCAAAACTTTGCTCTGTATGTCGTCGCCAAGACGATAATTGTCTTTGATGGTCCAAACACGGCAACCCTTCGTCATGCAGATGTTTAATATCTCCATGATCATGAAAAGATTGCGTCCCAAACGAGAGAGTTCGCTGCAGATGATGATGTCGTCTTGACCCACCTTTTTGAGTAAACTACCTAGTTGGCGTTTACTATAGGTTTTTGTGCCACTGATGGTTTCTTCTATCCAGTCGTCTATGACCAGACTCTGTTTCTGACAGAAATTGGTAATCTCGAAGCGTTGGTTTTCAACCGTTTGTTTGTCGCTACTTACTCGAATATATCCGTAAATCATATTTGTATATGTGATAAGTTATTGTGCTATGAATAGAAACGGACATAGCATATGCCTATTTTCTGAAAACTAGAGTTTATCGGACATAATAAAAGGGTGTAAATCTACAGATAATGAGATTTACACCCTTGTGGGTTGAGAAAAAGCGGAGATTAGCTAAACTTGCGAGGATAGCGCAAGAGGATGCTCAGAATGGCGAGAGCAGCCAGGACGAAGTTGTAGTACATGTGAGGAAGAATCTCCAAAGGACTGAGCTTCACCAAACTTGCAGCAAGGAGAAGTTGCGCACCATAGGGCAGGAGACCTGCATGACACACGAAAAGGTGTCGAGCAACGAAGCACTCTTGCTTTTGTTCACCCCATAGGTGTCGGCAATCTCGTTAGAAATCTTGCCCACAGCAAGGATAGCCACCGTGTTGTTAGCCGTGACACAGTTGATGATTGCCACAAGGGCTGAGATTACGCCTTCTGCTCCACGTTTGCCGTGGATGTGACGCGTGAGACTGTTGATAATAAACTGGATGCCTCGGTTGTGACGAATCACCTCCATCAATCCTCCTGCCAAGAGCGCAATGAGGATGGTGCTGGTCATGCCGCCAATGCCCTTGGACATGGATGCGAACCACCCCTCGAGACCAAAACTACCCGTGGTCATGCCCACAATGCCGGAAAGGATGTTGCCCATGAGCAGCACGAGAGTCACGTCGAGTCCCATGACAGCAGCGACAATGACGAGCAGATAAGGCAGGATTTTTAAGAACTCTACGGCAGGAATCTGCGTAATGGGAGCACCGGTGTTGCCTAGGAAGTAGTAGATGGCGAAACAGATGAGCGCAGCAGGAGCCGCGATGTAGATGTTGGTGCGGAATTTCGCACTCTGTTTCACCTCTTGCGTGCGTGTAGCCACGATGGTGGTGTCGGAGATGAAAGAGAGATTGTCGCCAAAGAAAGCACCGCCCACCACAGCCGCTACCACAAGCGGAAGAGCGATGCCCGAAGAGGTGGCAATGCCGGATGTCATGGGCACAAGTGCCACGACCGTACCCACACTGGTGCCGATGCTGAGTGAGACAAAACAAGCGGCGAGGAACAATCCCGGCAAGAGCAACGACGAAGGCAGCAGTTGGAGGGTGAGCCCTACGGTGGAGTCGATAGCGCCCATGTCTTTTGCCGTTTGGGCAAAACTTCCTGCAAGGATGAAGATCCAGAGCATCATCATCAGATTTTTGTCCCCCGCACCGCGGCTAAAGACCATCACACGGTCGGCAATAGAAAGTTTGCGCGGTTTATTGTTTTTGCCCACCGCCATTTCCGCAGCATGATTCTTGTTGGTGATGAAGAGCGCATAGGCAGAAGCGATGACAAAGACCACCACGAGTGGCACTTTGTCGAAATTGCCCCAAGCAATGCTCAGCGTGAGGAAGAGTCCGATGAGCACGAAGATGGGACTGAGGGCTATGAGTCCCTGACGAGTGGTGATTTTAGTCATGCTGCGTAGAGTTTTGGTTCATCAAAGGCGCCAGATAGTGTGCGGTATATCCCTTGCCAGCTTCCACCAGTGCTTCGGGCGTACCGGCAAAGACGAGTTCTCCACCCGCCGCTCCACCTTCGGGACCAAGGTCAATGACGTGATCGGCAGTCTTCACCACATCGAGATTGTGCTCAATGACCACGAGGGAGTGTCCACGCTCGAGCAAGGCATTGAAGGCATGGAGCAATCGGCTGATGTCGTGGAAGTGCAATCCCGTGGTGGGTTCGTCGAAGATGAAGAGTGTGGGCACAGCGCGCTCTTGTCCGAGATAGTAAGCTAGTTTGACACGCTGATTTTCACCTCCAGAGAGGGTAGAGGAAGACTGTCCGAGTTTGATGTAGCCCAGTCCCACATCTTGTAAGGGACGGAGACGATTGACAATCTTTTTCTTGCCATAGTTGTCGAAGAATTCGATGGCTTGGTTCACCGTCATCTCCAAGATGTCGTAGATGTTTTTACCTTCAAACTTCACCTCCAACACCTCATTCTTGAAGCGATGTCCGTGGCAGGTTTCGCATTCAAGTTCGAGATCCGCCATAAACTGCATCTCCACCTTCACCGTTCCTGCACCCTTACACTCTTCGCATCGTCCGCCATCGGCATTGAAAGAGAAGAACGCAGGTTTCATCTCCATCTGCTGTGCGAGAGGTTGCTCAGCCATGAGTTTGCGAATCTCGTCATACGCCTTGACATAGGTGACGGGATTGGAGCGCGAAGAGCGTCCGATGGGGTTTTGGTCCACAAGTCAACCGCGCGAATAGCATCGAGATCGCCCTCCAACGCCACAAATTCGCCAGGGCGTTCGGCTGTTTCGTCCAAGTGTCGCTGAATGGCAGGATAGAAGATGTTGCGCACGAGGGTAGATTTGCCCGAACCAGACACGCCTGTCACCACAGTGAAGACATTGAGGGGGAAATCCACGTCGATGCCTTTGAGGTTGTTTTCCCGCGCTCCCTTGATGGTGATTTTTCGGTTCCACTTTCTGCGCGAGGTAGGGAGTTCGATGCGCTCACGTCCGAGGAGATAGTTGAGCGTGTGGCTCGTCAGGGGCGAATCGCCTGAAGTAGGCTTCTTGTTGTCGGTTCGACTCTCGACAAGGTGTCGATAGTCGCCGCTCCACACCACTTGTCCGCCATGTCGTCCTGCTTCTGGACCGATGTCGATGATGTGGTCGGCAGCGCGCATGATGTCTTCATCGTGTTCCACCACCACCACGGTGTTGCCCACATCGCGGAGTTCTTTCAAAACGTGGATGAGACGATCGGTGTCGCGTGAGTGCAAACCGATGGAGGGTTCGTCGAGGATGTAGAGACTGCCCACCAAACTGCTGCCGAGGGAGGTGGAAAGATTGATACGCTGGCTTTCTCCGCCCGAAAGACTGTTGGAGAGGCGGTCGAGGGTGAGATAGTTGAGCCCCACTTCTTCGAGGAAGTGCAGGCGGCTATTGATTTCAGACAACAGACGTTGTGCGATTTGGGCTTCGTGCTCCGTGACTTCTAGAGCAGCAAACCATGCCGCGAGATCTTTGACCGACATTTTCACGAGGTCGGCAATGGTTTTACCTCCCACTTTCACGTAGAGGGCTTCGGGACGTAGGCGACTGCCTCGACAATCGGGGCAAGTGGTTTTGCCGCGATAGCGAGCGAGCATCACCCGATTTGGATTTTGTATTGTCCCATCTCGAGGGCTTTGAAAAATCCATCGATGCACACATCCACATCGCCTTCTTCCCAAGCCATGCCTTCGCCACCATGCCAGAGCAAATCGCGCTGTGCTTCGGTGAGATTGTAGTAGGGTTCAAAGATGGGGAAGTTGTGTTGTTGAGCACGGCGCAAGAATTCTTCGCGCCACATACCCAGTTTTTCGCCACGCCAGCACATCACTGCGCCATCGAAGACTGAGAGGGAGCGATTGGGGATGACCAGATGCTCATCGATGCCCATCACTTTGCCGAAGCCTTCGCAACGCGGACAAGCGCCCACGGGAGAGTTGAAAGAGAAAAGATTGTCGGAAGGGTCTTCAAAGGTGATGCCATCGGCTTCAAATCGTGTGGAGAAATGCTCCAAATTCTTTTCGGGATAGAAGCGCAACAAGCATTCTCCATCGCCCTCAAAGAGTGCTGTCTCCACAGAGTCGGTGAGTCGCGACACCCCATCTTTGGAAGCATCTACGGCAAGGCGGTCGAGGAGGAGGAATAAGCGTCCTTCGCGGAGGGCTGTTTCGTAGCGCAATATCGCGGCTTCGCTCTCTATGGCTTCGTCCATGCGCACCATCTCTCCATCGCAGTCGAGGCGCGAAAGACCTTGTTGCATCATCACCTCTATTTGTTGCTGGAAGGTGCGGTCGTCTCTCTCCTTGAGGGGTGCGAGGACGGTGAATCGGGTGCCAGGGTTGTGTTGCAAAGCAGCTGCCACCACGTCGTCGGCACTGCAACGTCGCACTTCTTTGCCACTCACGGGGGAGTAGGTGCGTCCGATGCGCGCAAAGAGCAGGCGGAGATATTCGTAGATTTCGGTGCTGGTGCCCACGGTGGAACGTGGGTTGCGGCTGGTGACTTTCTGTTCGATGGCGATGGCAGTGGCAATCCTTTGATGTAGTCCACCTCGGGCTTGTTCATTCTGCCCAAGAATTGTCGGGCATAAGCCGAGAGACTTTCTACATAACGACGCTGACCTTCGGCATACAGTGTGTCGAATGCCAACGATGATTTACCAGAACCGGAAAGTCCTGTGATAACAATGAACTGATTGCGCGGAATCTTCACCTCAATGTTTTTGAGATTGTTGACGCGCGCCCCTTTCACCTCGATATATTGGTTCATAAACTTAGTTGATGTCGATCAATTCGAGTTGGAAAATCAGGGTGCTGTGCCCTGGAATGTCGCGACCTGCTCCGCGTTCTCCATATCCGGCTTCGGCAGGAACGTAGATTTCCCACTTCTCGCCGATGTGCATGTTGACTAAAGCTACTTGCCAACCGGTGATGAGCTCATTGACCCGGAACACAGCGGGTGCACCGCTCCCTCTGCGTGAGGAGTCAAACTGCTTGCCGTCGATGAGTTTGCCTTCGTAGTGCACAGTGACCACGCTGCGAGGTTGTGGGGTGGACTGAAGTTTGCGGAGTGTGCGCTCTGTGGCACCCTCGGGTGCTGGTGGAGCTGGGGTGATGACACGATATTTCACGCCACAACGGAGGTTCTGGATGCCAGGCTTTCCTTCGAGGTTGGCAAGAAAGTTGATATTTTCTTCGCGATAGGCTGCAAGAGCAGCCGCGTTCATTTTCTTTTTGTGAGCCATAAGTTCTAGTTTTTCAGGGGGAGGGAGCTAGTTTTTCTAGAGGTTCTAGCCTCTAACGTCTAACCTCTAATGTCTAATGTCTAGTCACTGCGTAAGCAGCAATGACGACGAAGCAGACGAGAGGAACGACGAAGCCCAATGCCATGCTGTGGCCATCTGCCACGATGCCCATGAGCAAGGGAGCCACTGCGCCACCCACGATGCTCATGATGAGCAGGGAGGAAGCTATTTTGGTGTGCGCGCCCAGTCCACGAAGGGCAAGGGCAAAGATGGTGGGAAACATGATGCTTTCGCAAAGATATACCACCAAAAGTGCAACAAATCCCAAACCACCAGGAGCCAGCACCACGGCACTCGTGGCGAGTGTAGCGATGATGGCTAAAATCGCCAAAAGACGTTCGGCACGGATGCGCCCCATCGCCCAACTTCCACCAAGACGTCCGAGCATGAAGAGTCCCATGCCTCCAAAACTCAGGAGGGTGGCTGCCATGCTGTCGGTGATGGCGATGTGCTCTGTGGCGTAGTTGATGAAGAAACTGTTGACACCTGTCTGTGCAGCTACATAGAGAAAGAGGGCTACCCAGCCAAAGACGAAGGCACTCTTGCGCGAAAGGATGCGAATCTCGGACAGTGTGGAAGAACTCTCCACTGTCGTAGTTGATAAATCTCTATTCTCTTCTCTAGGGTCATCTTGATGTCCTGATACTTCCTCAGGTGAGACAGTATCTTTAATCTCTGGAAGACGGACGAAACAGAATACGCCCCCAATCAATAGTACCACAAGACCAATTATCGCATAAGGTAGGGCTATGTTTGGCGAGTTATCTTGCGAAAACAAGAACCAACCTCCCACGAGCGGACCAAGGATCCAGCCGAGCCCATTGAACGACTGGGAGAAGTTGATGCGCTGTTCACTAGCTTCTGCATCGCCCAAGACGGTGACATAGGGATTGGCAGAGGTTTCGAGAAAGGTGAGCCCACAGCCAATGACGAAGAGCGAGAAGAGGAAGAAAGGGAAAGTCATGATTTCGGCTCCTGGAATGAAGAGTAAGGCGCCGATGCCATAGAGAAACAAGCCCGTGAGCACTCCGGCACGATAGCCCCAGCGACGAATCACAGCGCCTGCAGGAAGTGCCATCAAGAAATAGCCACCATAGACCACCACTTGGATGAACGCCGACTGCGTCTTGGTGAGGTGCATTTCATTTTGAAAGAACTTGTTGAGCACGTCTAAGATGCTGTGGGCAAAGCCCCAGAGGAAGAAGAGGGAGGTGACTAGGAGGAAAGGCACAAGATAGTTGCGCCCGTCGCGAGTGGTAACGAGTTTCATTGACGTTTTGGGGTTAGCAATGTGCTAGGGAGTCTAGAAATGTAGGGGGGAAAAGGAACCCCGAATCAGTGGGCTGCGAGCAGGCTGCACAAGTGTGCAATGCCCTCGGATGCCCCTTGCTGAATGAAGGTGAAGCGATGGGAAGAAGGTACATTGACCTCGTTGGGATCGATGAGATAGATGGGCGTGTCTTGGCGCGCATAGTGCACCAATCCTGCGGCAGGATAGACCACGAGCGAGGTGCCAACGATGACAAATACGTCGGCTTGTGACACGAGGTCGGCTGCCGCTTCAATCATGGGCACGGCTTCGCCAAACCACACGATGTAGGGACGAAGCAAACTTCCATCGGCTGCGCATTGTCCCGGTGCTACTTCCAGATGAGGCGGCGTGAGGGTGGTGATGAAGGCTGGATTTTCTGGGTCACGCGAAGAAGTGACCTTCATGAGTTCGCCATGCAGGTGCAACACTTGGGTGCTTCCAGCGCGCTCGTGCAGGTCGTCCACGTTTTGGGTGATGATATGCATGTCCCAGTCTCGTTCGAGCGCAGCCAACAGTTCGTGACCGCGATTGGGATGGGCAGCCATCAACTGTCGACGCAAGCCGTTGTAGAAGCCATTGACATAGTCGGGGTCAGCAGTCCATCCTTCGGGAGTCGCCACGCGCTCCACGGGATGTGTTTCCCACAATCCTCCACTGTCGCGGAAGGTGGCAAAACCGCTTTCGGCACTCATGCCTGCTCCTGTCAAAACTACTAATTTCCGTTTCATGCCGTCTGAGTGTTTGGAATGAATCATGATTGCCCTTGCCTAGCAAAGGGCTAGAAGATGCAAGGTAGCAATAGGCAAATGTACTCATTTCTTCCGACATAGCTGTTGATTTCTACGTCTTTTCACGTGTGATTTAGGCATTTTCGCCCTTGTTGAAACACTGCTGAGCAGGGAAGACACGATAATCCCCTCTCTCGAAGTGGTCGAAAGAGGGGGAAAATCGTATCGTTGTCGCCAAAGGTGCATCCCCTAAGGCATAAATGGCTGTGGAATCTTAGTCCAAGCAGGTGTGAGAAGAGATGATGTATTTGCCCCCTCCTGTGAATATCAGGGCAACGGCAGGAAAGAAGAAGAGCATGGGGAGCTCAATCGCCCAACCACCCATGGGAGAGAGGGAGAAAATGGCAGCACTGTGTGCCATCGCCACGGCTACGAGCATGTTGAACGCTACGACAGCTGCGGCAGGACGTATGAGAAGTCCGATGATGAGGAGCACGGGGGCTACAACTTCGCCCACCAATGCACCGTAGGCGAAAAATTCGGGCATACCCATGCCTGCAAGCATGCCTTTAAGACCTGAGAATCCATCTGCTACTTTGGAGATGCCATGAAGGAGGAGCATAAATCCAATGCTTACTCGGAGAATGAGAAGTCCAATGTTTTGATTGCGTGACATAAGTTTTGTGTTTAAGTGATTTGAATAAAAGAAGATAAGTTCTGCTCTGCTTTATCCATCAACGAGGAGTAGTTTTAGGTGCAGCAGAGGTGTAGTTGCCCATCGCAAAGACGAACGGAGTGAGTACTACAAAATAATGGAGGGAAGTGAGGGCAAACGAGAGTGCGTTGTGGGGTGAAATGGAGCAAACACAGAGGGTGTGTGGAACCACACAGAGAAGATGGAAAAGCTCGTGTGAAAAACTTCATTAAAACGCTGATTTTATCGCCTTCCAGTAGCAAAAGGGTAAAAAAAATGGGATACCACTGTATCCCAACCTTGTTAACCTTAAATCTAATACTATGAAAAACACGTTGCAAAGATACTATTTCCGATTATACCTTCCAAGGGTTTCCCATTTTTTTTTTGCGTGAAAGTCTTTTTTTTTGATTGCGCGGAATTATAGAACTAAAGCAAAGAAAAATCGTACAATAAAATTGCACGATTTTCCTTGATTTGTGCAGCCTAAACTGCTGATAATCTTCTAATAATTGAAGGTGCTGCTGCCCATAAATTCACGCAAAAGGGAGGTGGGAGGCACTGCATCGAGAGGCATGGGGGTGAAATAGGAAATAAACTTGCGCAGGCGGTAGGCTTCGGAATATTCTTCGGCACTTTCGGGCACCATCTCGAGGAGGGGCAGGGCTTGCGCACGGAGAGCAGCGAGTTCGTAGATGAGGGCGGTGTTGAACATCGTGTCGGCTTGTTCCTGGAAGGGGAAAATCCACTTCTCTTCGCCAGCCGTGACGGAAGCACAACGACGGATGACCTCTTGCGGATAATAGCCACGATATTTGTAGTCGCGGCAGATGCGGCGGAGCAAGCGGCTATCGCTCGTGGGAATGTAGTTGTGGTCGTCGAGCATGATGGTGGTGAGCGCAGAAGCATAGATTTTGTATTTGGCTTCGGCAGGGATTTTCTCACTCATGCGAGGGTTGAGGGCGTGGTTGCCTTCGAGGATGAGAATGGTCTCGGGCTCTAGGCGCAGGAATTTTTCCACTAGGACGACTTTTTGCCAGAGGGGAAGTCGAAGAGAGGCAATTCCACTTCTAAGCCGGCGAGTAGTTGCGACATCTGATTGTTGAAGAGGGGAGGTCCACTGCTTCGATGGTTTCGAAGTCGTAATCACCATTTTTCATCGAGGGGAGTGGCTTCGCGATCCACAAAGTAGTTGTCGAGCGAGATGCTTACAGGGCGTTTGCCGCAGGCACGGAGCTGCACCGACAAGCGTTTGCTAAAAAGTGGTCTTACCCGATGAGGAAGGACCAGCGATGAGCACCACTTTGATGTGGTCGTGGGTGGCAATGTGGTCGGCGATCTTTGCGATTTGCTTCTCCTGCATGGCTTCGGCTACATTGACCAAATCGTTGGTAGCACCGGCGCGAATGGCTTTGTTGAGTTCGCCCACGGTGGTGCAACCGAGGATGGTCTGACGATTGTGCTGCTCTTGGAAGACATCGAACATCATGCTTTGTTCGGTCATGGGACGCAGTTGGTCGGGTTGCTTGGGATCAGGCACGCGGATGAGGAGACCTTCGCCATAGGTGACGAGGTCAAAGAGGTTGAGTTGTCCCGTGCGGAGGAGCAGTGCGCTGTAGAAATAGTCGACAGTGTCGTCGAGAACGTAGTAGTGGGTGTAGAGGTCGCCGATGCTTTCGAGCAACTGCACCTTGCGTATGAGCCCTTGACTGCGAAACACTTTGATTGCCTCGGTGGTGTGTGCGGTGACGCGGCGGAATGGGATGTTTGCCTCCACGATTTCTGCCATGCGCTGACGCAGTTGTGCAGCAACTTCAGGGGTTACACCACCTTCGAGTTCGAGGTGGCAATAGTATCCGCCTGCCACGGGGGTGCCGATGCGAAGGTTAGACCTAGGGAAGAGGTCGCGTGTGGCCTTGTAGAGCACGAAAAAGAGGCTGCGCGTGTAGGTGCGCAAACCTGAGAGGGAGGTGAGGGTAAGATATTCGAGGTCGCGCGAATCGTTGATGGTGTAGTGCAAGCCTTCCACACGATTATTGACCTTGCAGCTCGTGACGCAGCAGGGATGCTGAAGACCTAAAGAGGTGTAAACTTCTTCCAAGGTAGCACCTTTGGGCACTTCGTGGTACTGCCCTGTATTTTTGCAGAAGATTTTGATGAGTTTCATTAGACGTTAGGGGGTGAAACCCTTTTAGACGTTAGAGATTAGACATGAGAGCTTAGACGTTAAGAAGTGGGAGGTTGTCCCTCTTTCTTGCTGCACGACAAGGATAGAGTGGGGTGTGACGTTATGCTCCATGTGGTCTATAGATAGAAATAGACGTTAGAAAGTAGTTTCTGCCGTCTGCATTTGAAGACAGATACTACTTTCCAACGTCTATTACTTAAAAATTACTCTTCTCCCTTAAAGAGAGGATCCCATGCGGGAAGGAGTGTGGGCTTTTGTTCGAGGAGCTTGAGGGTAGCTGCAGGCACATACTTCTTCTGCACTACAAGGCGGAAGGTGTATTCGTCGAACCATTGGTCGGTCATCACCAAGTGACCTGCAACACCATTGGTGGGGCCCCAAGAGTTTTCCACCTTCCACTTCAAAGACTTTCCATCTTTGTCCAAATCCACGGCGCAGAGGGTCATAGCGTGGCTAGAGGCAGAAGCATAAGTTTGGATGCGCTCTGCTTTGGTCATGGGGAAAGTGGTGTTGAAGAGGTTTTCGTAGTCGAAGTTGTCCAACGAAAGGATGCCCGTCTTGCGGTCGTAGAACTTGCCCACGTCGCAAGAGTAGTACATGCGTGTGCTGTCCTTGATGCTGGCAATCGCCATTTGCTTGATTTCCTCCATGGGGAGATTGAGGAAGGTCCAGTTGTGACCATCGTAAGTGTGGCGATCGAGGTCGATGGTGTAGGTCTTGTGGTAGGGACGTGAAGGATCGTTCATGAGCATCACGTAGTCGCTCACCAAGTTGAAACCTACAAAGCGGCGATAGAACTCTTGTGGAGTATAGGTGTCGGTGCTGATAGGCTTGCCTTGTGCATCGCGGAGGGTGTAGGTGAACTGCGTGGGAGGTTCGCCAAGACATGCCACGAGGATGCGGTAGATGGTAGCGAGTTGTTCAGTCTTGCGCGCCTCGAGTTTTTGCCACGTTCGCCAGCTGCATAGGCTTTGCGGAGAGCAAGACCATATTCGCGGAGTTTGAGGGCAATCACCTTTGCCATAGCACTGGTGTTGTTGGCATTGTAGCTCTCGGGCATCACCTCGGCAGGCACGACACCATATTTGCTGATGACGTCTTGCACACCGGTGAAGGTGCCACCATCGCTGATGGGATTGCGAAACAACCAGTCTACGGTGGGATCGCTCATGGGCTTATTGGCCTTGTCGATGATAGACTGCAAGAAGAGATTTGCCTTTTCGAGTTGATCGTAGAAAGAGTTGTAGCTTTGTGAAAATTCGAAACGTCCCAACTTTTGCTCACGAATCATGTGCGAGCGCATCACGTTGAGTCCGGTGAAGAGCCAGCAGCGACCGCTAGACTGTTGGTCGGTGATGCCCTTTGAAGGAGCTTCGTTGGAGAAATAGGTGTCGTTGGCTTGTGCCACGTTAGGACGTGCGGCGAGAGCGGCTACACCGGAGGTTATGAGTGCATTTTGCAGTGCCTTGCTGGTTGGATTATTGGGCACGCTCTTGCGGAAGTTGCTGAGCATGTCGGGAGTGATGGCGCCACTCTGTGCAAAGCTGGGGAGCATAGCAGCAGAGAAGCAAAGTGCAAGAGCTGCGCGAGTGAGAAAATGATGTGACATATATTTTTTAGATGTTAGACGTTAGGGATTAGACGTTAGACGTTAGAATTTAGACGTTAGAGTACTTCGCTGTTGGACGTTTTTAGACGCTTTTAGACGCTTCTTAGACGTTGTCTTTTGACGTTAGGATTTGTGACTCTCTAGTGTCTAATCTCTAACGTCTAATGTCTAAATTCTAACGTCTAACCTCTAACCTCTAAATTCTAATCTATATCCATCCTTCGGCTTTGTACCAAGCCACTGCTTCGGGAACACCGCGACTCAAGGTCCATTGTGGTGCGTAGCCCAAGTCTTGCTGGGCGGGGGTGATGTCGCAAATCCAGTTGCGCTGGCGCAAGAGTTGGAATTTGTCCATGTTGAGCGTCGACATTTTGCCGGTGCATTTCGAAATCCATGTGCTCACTTGGCACACGGCATGGAGAAACCACACAGGGGCTTTTGATGTGTGCCACCCATTTCACGCCCATCTCTTGTTGTAACAAGTCGCTGAAGGCGCGGCTGTCATAGACTTCTCCATCACTGAGAAAATAACTGCGACCGCGCTCTCCGCGATGGAGCGCTAGGAAACAAGCATCCACCAAATCACGAACATAGATGAAGGTGAGGGCTTGTGGGGTGTAGCCCACTGCGAAGTCGATGTGCTTTTTGATGCTATCTGCCATGAGGAAATAGTCTCTCTCACGAGGACCATAAACTCCTGTGGGGCGGAGGGTGACATAGTCCAACCCCTCGAGGGTGGCAAGGGCACGCTCAGCATCAAGCTTGGAACGACCATAGGCGGTGTTGGGCTGAGGCGTGTCGGCATCGGTGATGGCGCGATAGCGATCTAACCCTTGGGCAACGGTGCCATCAGCTTGGCGAATGGGATTTTCTGCCACAGCTCCCACGACAGAGAGGGAGGAAACGAAGACAAAGCGTCCTTTGAGCAACTGCAACTCGAGCAGGGTGCGCGCTAATCGGAGCGTTCCTTCGGTGTTGGTGCGACGGAAAGCGGCTTCGTTGGGAGCTTTGGTGGCGCCTGCTGCATGAATCACGTAGTCGAAAGCCCCATGCTCGGCAGCGTGCTCGCTGAGTTGTTGTGTGAGCACAGCGTCATTGCCCAAATCGAGTTCGATGAAATGGATGCGCGGATCGGTGAGATACTCCTTGCTGCTCGTTTTGCGGAGCACCGCCCATGTGTCGAAACCTAATTCGAGGGCTTTTTCTACGAGGAAAGATCCTACAAAGCCTGAGGCTCCAGTGATGAGAATTTTTAGACATTGGCGAGAGTGGCTTGTAGCAAAAGTTATGTTTTTGGGGAGGCTTTGCGTATCTCTTGTGGAGATGACTTCCCGTTTGGCTTGGTGCACTTGCGTAGACTATAGTTGGTGCGCAGTGGCATCATTGGCAAAGATAGTGATTTTCAGCGAAACGAGCAAGGTCAGCTTGCGCTTCTGCGTGTCGTTGAGAAATCTGCAGGATTTGTAAAAAGAAAAGGCTCACTTTTTCGATGTGAAAAGTAAGCCTTTAATTTCCTAAGTCGGGGTGACTGGACTCGAACCAGCGACCTCACGCCCCCCAGACGCGTACTCTAACCAACTGAGCTACACCCCGATTTTTTTGGAGGAAGCAAGACGCATTATTGCAATTCTTGCTGTTTGCGTTTGCAAAATTACGACGAAAATTCGGAATCACCAAATTTACTGCCATTTTTTTGCGATATTTTCTCATTTATGAGGGATGTTCGGGAAGAAAAAGTGGAAATTGAGTCCAAAATGAGGACTTGTGCCACTTGATTTCTTCACGAATGTCCCTTAGATTATTTTACCAATTCACGCGATAAGCCACACCAGTGGTGACAAACGTGGGATGGAGCTTCATGCTCACCGTGGTGAAACCAGGGCGGAAGATGTTGGTAAAGACATAGCGTGCTTGGAGAAAGAGCGACCAACGCCCCGATACCTGCCAGTCTGCGCCCACTTGCCATCCGAAACCCCAACGCGCCATGTCGTTGCTAAAGTCGTAGGTGGGCGCTTCTTCGGGAGAAGAACCAAATTCCACCTTGCGGCCAGTGGGCTGATCGACACGGATGTAGCCATCGGTCACCGAACCGGTGAAACTTCTGTCGAAATACCATTCCACCACAGGACCTGTGGAGAAAGTCCAGCGTGAGAGTGGTTGCCACTCTGCTTGAAGCGGCAGGGCAAAACCTTGTTGAGAAGCGCGTGTGTGGTTGATGCCCGAGAAATAACCTTCGAGGGTGTTGCCAGCTTGCACTACTTTCACCTCGTAGGCTTTGACACGTGCTTCCGTGCGCATGCCGCGGTCGAAATAGTGGAGACCCACTGCAGCACGCCATTGTGGGGCAAGGCGACGTGAGAGGTCAAACCCCAGCTCAATCCGTCGGTGGGGTGGAAACGCTGTATCTCACGAATTTCCGCCGGCAAGGGCATAGGCGTCATGCCCCCGATGGTGTATCCGAGATGCGGTGTGAGTTGCCAAGTTGAGGCGGGTGTTGCGGAATCAGTGCTTTCTGCATGAGCCGCAGTGGATGTGGCGAATGCCAGCCCCAAACAGAGCAGACTCCCTATATAATGGTGTGACATTGGAATTCAGAAGTTAGGAGTGATGAGAAAAGTCGAACGATATTCCCCGTGGTAGAATGGAGTGTTGAAGAGGAGAAATCTCCGTTTCTCGCAGCGATCATTGATAGTCGATGCTGCAATCGTCGATGATGAGAGTAGAGCCTAGTGCACCTTCAAACTGCGCACCATTCTTACTAGAAGAGAACACGAGCGTAAGGCTATAGCCACGCTTAGCGAGAAGTTCGACCGACAAATTTTCTTTGTAGTCGAAAGCTACATCAAACGATGCCCAAGGACTTGTTGGTTCCACTCCTGTCACCTTAAATTCTGGGACCAAAGCGATGGCGACTACATTTTGGTGCGTCATCACGTTGCTACCATCGAGCACAAGCGGTTTGCCTTCGTGGTCGATGTTGCGATAGACGACGGCATAGACTTGTGGCAGGTCGCGCCCATCTGCAGCAGGACCTGCAACGGCTTTCTGCGCTTTGTTGAGATATTGTGCACCGGGTTGCCACTTGTAGAATCCTTTGAAGCGAAGAGGCATACGGCGAATGGGACGTCCAAACTGAGTTGCTGCAAGTGCATCCGATAGAGCTTTTTGCAGATTGAATGTTCCGACAAAGAGATTGCCTGCTGCCATGGGCTTGCCCACCAGAAGTCCGAGAAATCCAGTGCTACTGGTGGTGAGTTTTACAGCCTTACCAGTGCGTGCATCGTCAGTGATTGTGGTGGGATATTCGCTAGGTTTCGCCGTGCTATTGCTCAAGGCGAAGCCAGCATTTCCCGTGCCCCATGTGTCGCCACCATTTCCGTTGTGTTGGGTGCCTTCGAGAGCCCAAATGTAATATTGTTGGTTTTCCGCTTCTAGCTGAGGTTGGTCGAAGTTAAACACAGGACCTAAGTCGGGAGCAGGGAGGAATTGGATGGTGTAGCGACGTTGGTAGCGTCCATCTTCCGAAGTCACCACATAGTGCACCACGCGCTGTGCACTAAACTTCTCCTCCTGTGCTGGAGCCAATGCAATATGAGCGCCTTGTGAGAGTCGGAAATCCAGTTTTATGCTGTCGAGCGTGGCGTCTTCCACCCCATCCGCTAGTGAAACACGATGGCGGTGTCTTGCGAAAGCACCGTGCGTTGGGCGTCTGCAGCGTTGTTAAACAAGCGTTGTGCAGCCACACCTTGCACGCTCACTTGCTCGATGTCCGCTTCCATAGACGGTTGTTCGTCGTCGATGCACGAAACTAATGGAAAGGCGAGCAGTAAGCAGCCCAAGAGAGCGACAAGATGGGTGGAGAAAAATGATTTGTTCATGAGTGAAAGAGAATTGCGCATAAGCGTTTATGCTGTTTGGCAAAAGAGCGCACCACGGCAAAGGTACTATTTTTTCGGCATATTCCCCTTATTCTTGCTCAGTGTTTGTGGATGGTTTTGGGTGAAAAACCGACATTTCGAGTGGTTCGGCAGTGAAATCGAATAGAAAATGTAATAAAAAGGTTGTATCTTTGCAGTCCGTTATTTCTAAATCCAGAACTTTAGACGTAACCAAATTCAATTTATCAACATCTTACTTTAGTATGAAGAAACTTTTACTCCTTGCTTTCGTGAGCCTCACTGCAATGGCAGGCATGGCACAAACCACAAAGAACTACACCGATCAGCTATCTGTAGACAAAGGCGCAGGCAAGCCTTACACGGCTACCGTGGAGCGCACGGCAGAAGGAAAGTTCAATCTCACCATCCGCAACTTTTATTATAAAGCTTTATTTCTCAATTTCGCCATCGGCAACATCGAATTGAAGGATATCCCTTACACAGTCGAAGACAACATCATCAAGTTTGCTGGCGACATCAAGGGAACTATCGTGCCTGGCGACGACAGCAAGGTGAAGTGGCAAGGTCCCACTTTGATGGCAAATCCCCAAATCAAGATTTCGGGTAAGGTAGATAGCGAGAAACTCTATTTCACCGCTCAAATTCCTACCCCCATAGGCAGTGTCACCACCGTGTTTGGCACGGAAGCTCTTGTGACTTCTCTCGGACTCACTCCACGTGCTGCAAAGGCAGATGTCATCTATAGCCTCGATGGTCGCCGTCTGGATCGCGCGCCCGAACATGGAGTCTATATCCTCAATGGCAAGAAGGTGATGAAATAATGTGAGCCTTCCTCGCATCCCAATTTTATTTCCTCATAATTAGACGTTAGTGTCTCGAAGAAAATGTGCGATTTGCCCTGCAGTTTGAGCATGAGCATCCTTGTCGCCCCATTTCTTCGACGCGCTAACGTCTAATTTCTAATGTCTAGCGGCTATTCTGCGTTATTTATCGTTACTCATTTCCAAATCCCCGCAGAAGTTTGTATTTTCGCAAAAATGTTTAGCTATAATAGATCATGAACAGACTATTACGCATCGCCTTCTTTTGTTGCACGCTCTTCTTGGGAGTGGCTGTAGAGGCGCAGACAGTGCCGAAAGATGTGCCCGAAATGCCCAAAGATACGAGCAAACTCAATGCTGCCCTCTCCATGGACGTGGAGGTGGGTAAGGCGTTTTACAAGGGGGATAGCATCCCCCATGTCATCATGCCCACCATCTACAAATATCCGCCCATAGAGTTTAATAATCCGCAGGAGCGGGAACGCTATAATCGGCTGGTGGCAAATGTGAAATACTTGTTGCCTTATGCCAAAACGGTGAGAATCATCATCGTCGAAACCTATGACTATGTGCAAACTCTGCCCAAGGATCAGCGACAAGCACACATTGACAAGGTGGAAGCCGACTTGAAAAAAGAATATAAGCCTGTGATTGAGAAACTTACTCGCTCACAAGGACGTCTGTTGGTTAAACTGATTGACCGAGAATGTAACCAAACGGGTTATCAAATCGCCAAAGCCTTCATCGGTTCGCTGAGAGCCAATGTGTGGCAAGGTTTTTCGTTCATCTTCGGACTCAACCTCAACAAGCACTATGATCCCGAGGGGGACGACCGTTTCACCGAACGTGTGGTGCGCATGGTGGAAAGTCATCAAATATAGTCTCAGGGCATTTATAAGAGACCTCAGAGGTTTTTGCGAACAATGTCCGAGAAGTTTACAAAAACGTCGGAGATAATTCAAAAAATCTCCGACGTTTTTTGGAAAAAGTCCAACGTTTTTCAAGAAATCTCCCACGTTTTTTGAGAAAAGTCCAACGTTTTTTTGGGGAGATCCCACTTTCGTCTGTTAGGGGTCGACAATGTCCAGAGCTCCATCTCGCTCTTTCCCATCCACCCTCCTCATTTCTACCCATTTTTCGGCACGATTCTTCACCTCTTTCCACGGAATAATCAGGCAAAGAAACAAATTATTTAGAATTAAAGTCGTATCTTTGTCCCCAAATATAAGATTTACAACGAATGAGTTTACAATGCGGCATCGTAGGACTTCCCAACGTGGGCAAGTCCACGCTTTTTAATTGCTTGAGCAACGCCAAGGCGCAGAGCGCCAACTTCCCTTTCTGCACCATTGAACCCAACGTGGGTGTGATTACTGTGCCTGATGAACGATTGGCAAAACTTGCCGAACTGGTGAAGACAACGAAAATCATCCCCACCACTGTAGAGATTGTTGACATCGCTGGTTTGGTGAAAGGTGCATCCAAAGGAGAAGGTTTGGGCAATCAATTCTTGGGCAACATCCGCGAAACTGATGCCATCATCCACGTGTTGCGCTGTTTTGATGACGGCAACGTGGTGCACGTAGATGGTAGCGTGGATCCTGTGCGCGATAGGAAATCATCGACACCGAACTCCAATTGAAGGATTTGGAAACGGTGGAAAATCGCATCAAGCGCGTAGAGAAAATCGCTCAAGTGGGCAGCGACAAAAACGCCAAGGTGGAATACCAAGTGCTTTCTGCCATTAAAGAAGCTCTGCTCGAGGGTAAGAACGCACGCAGCGTGGAGTTCGACACCAAAGACGAACAAACGGCTGCTCGCAATCTCTTCTTGCTCACCTCAAAGCCCGTGCTCTATGTGTGCAACGTGGACGAAGGTTCTGCCGCTACGGGCAACGAATATGTGGAGCGTGTGCGCGAAGCAGTGAAGGACGAAGGAGCTGAAATCCTCGTTGTGGCAGCGCAAACGGAAGCCGACATTGCCGAACTCGAAACCTACGAAGAGCGTCAAGAATTCCTCAAAGATGTGGGTCTGGAAGAGAGTGGTGTCAACCGTCTCATCAAGGCAGCCTACAAGATGCTTGACCTCGAAACCTACATCACCGCTGGTGAAATCGAAGTGCGTGCTTGGACCTACAAGCGCGGTTGGAAGCTCCTCAGTGTGCAGGTGTCATCCACACCGACTTTGAAAAGGGCTTTATCCGAGCGCAAGTAATCAAGTACGAAGACTTCATCAAATATGGTAGTGAAGCTGCCGTGCGCGAAGCTGGTTTGCTCCACGTCGAAGGTAAAGAATATGTGGTGCAAGATGGTGACATCATGCACTTCCTCTTCAATGTCTAAGTGCTAAAGACTCTAGATGACCTGGAAGTTCTAGTTTTTCTAGAGTCTATTTCGCTCCGAGCCACGCTTGTCGTGGCGAGCATAAAAGGGTCTGTGACCCCTAACGTCTAACGTCTAAAGTCTAACATGCTAGTTCACTGGAATCCCGATCAAATTGCCCTGCATCTCGGTCCTATCGCCTTGCGATGGTACTCCCTCTTTTGGACCATTGGTCTTGCCGCAGCCTACTATGTAGTGTTGCGCCTCTATCGTCAACAAAAGATTTCGCAAGAGAAGTTTGATCCCCTCTTCTTCTATTGCTTTCTCGGCATTTTGTTGGGGGCAAGACTAGGGCACTGTTTGCTCTACGAACCCCAGTATTTCTTGCAACATCCGCTTGAAATCTTCCTTCCCATGCGACAAGATGGTTTGGGACACTGGCACTTCACCGGTTTTGCAGGCTTAGCTTCTCACGGTGGCACGGCTGGACTTATGGCAGCCTTGTGGCTCTATGTGCGCAAGACGAAAGTGCCCCTTCTCCGGGTGCTCGACAACATCGCCATTGCCACTCCCATCACGGCTTGCTGCATCCGTCTGGGCAATCTCATGAACTCTGAGATTGTGGGCAAAGCCACTGATGGCACTTGGGGCTTTGTCTTTGAAAAACTCGGAGAATCCTTCCCCCGCCATCCAGGACAGCTCTATGAAGCAATAGCCTATTTCCTCCTTTTCTTTGTTGGATTGTGGCTCTATCGCAAATATCCCAACAAGGTGGGCACTGGTTACTTCTTCGGGTTCTGCCTCACCACCATCTTCACCTTCCGCCTCTTTGTAGAGTATTTCAAAGAGGTGCAAGAACCTTGGGAATTGCACATGCAAGACCTCATCGGGCTCAACCAAGGCCAGCTCCTTTCCCTCCCCTTCATGGCGATTGGCATCTACTGCCTGCTCGGCTTTAAGTTGCCCAAGGCTTGGAAAGGATAATTGGAGTATTGGTGGCATTGTGTAAAGTGATGCGCGTCGCATTTCTATGCTCTATACGCATAAAGCCCCCTTTTTCCTTTTTTATTATTGAAATCATTCATCAATACACAATTTCAGTCTAGATGGGAGGTAAGTCATCTTCCTTTTCTCTGATTTGTGTCTAATATCTTACCACGATATGAAAACTACCTTTTATGTTTCTGCTGCAGCACTCGCATTAGCAGCATTGACCTCTTGCAATGGCAAGTTGGGCGCACTTTCTGCCGACAACTTCACAGTGACTCCTTCTCCTCTGGAGACTGTGGGCAATGATGTTCCTGCTACAATCAACGGCCGCTTCCCCCAAAAGTATATGAAGAAGAAGGCTGTGGTCACCGTTATCCCCGAATTGCGCTATGCGGGCGTCAAGGCAGTGGGACAACCTGCCACTTTCCAAGGTGAAAAGGTCGTAGGCAACGATCAAACTGTAAGCTACAAACTCGGGGGAAACTATGTGATGAAAGCTAACTTCCCTTACAACCCTGCCATGTTTTCCAGCGAACTCTACCTCAACTTTGAGGCACGCGTGGGCAAGAAGGCGGTGACTATCCCCGCTGTAAAGGTGGCCGATGGTGTCATTGCTACTTCACAACTCGTATATCTCACGCTCGCTTCTGCCAACACCGCTACTGCTGCCGATGGTTTCCAACGTGAAATCTCTCGCCAACAAAATGCGCAAATCAAATATTTGATCAGCCAAGCTAAGGTGCGCACTAGCGAATTGAACACTACCTCTGTCAAGGACTTTATCAAGGTGCTCCGCGACATCAAGGCAGACCAAAAGGGTCTTGCTCTTGACAATGTTGAAGTGTCTGCTTATGCTTCTCCCGATGGTGCTTTGAAGTTCAACACTGGTCTTGCTGAAAACCGTAAGGGTAGCGCTGAAAAATACGTAAGCGATCAGCTCAAGAAGACCAAGCTCAACACCAATGTAGATGCTAAATACACTGCTGAAGACTGGGATGGTTTCCAAGAACTCGTAGCTGCTAGCAACATCCAAGACAAGGAAGTGATTCTCCGCGTCCTCTCTATGTATAAGGATCCCGAAGAACGCGAACAGCAAATCAAGAACCTCTCTGTGGCTTTCCGCGAACTCGCTAATGAGGTGCTCCCCGAACTTCGTCGTGCTCGCCTCACTGTGAACTATCGCGTGATTGGTCGCAGCGATGATGAAATTCGCGCTCAATACGCTGCTGATGCCTCTAAGCTCTCTGTAGAAGAACTCCTCTATGCTGCTACCCTCACCAAGGATGCTGCAGAGCGTAAGGCTATCTTCACTAAGGCTGCTCAGCTCTATCCACAAGACAAGCGTGCTTACAACGGTCTTGCTCAGTTGGCTTATGCCGAAGGCAACCTCACCGATGCACAAAATGCACTCAACCAAGCTGCTGGTCTTCCTGAAGCTAACGCCAACGCTGCGCTCCTCGCACTCCGTCAAGGCAATGTGAATGGTGCTGAAGCTCTCTTGGGCAAGGCGCTCACTGCTGGCAACTACAACGAGGTGCTCGGTAATCTCCAAATTGCTCGTGGCAACTACGCACAAGCTGCACAAAACTTCAAGGGTATCAACACCAATAGTGCTGCCCTCGCTCAAATCCTCAACAAGGACTATGTAGCTGCCGCACAAACTCTTGCTGCTGTGCCCAACGCTGATGCACTCACCGACTATTTGAAGGCTGTTCTCGCTTCTCGCACTGGTGAAGTGGCACAAGGTGCACAAGCTCTCCGCGCTGCTATCGCTAAGAATGCTGATCTCCGCGATCTCGCTAGCATGGATCTCGCTCTCAAAGCTATCTATGCTGCGCTCAACCGCTAAGCACAACTCTATCGTATGATTCCACAGGAACGCAGCTTCGGTCTGCGTTCCTGTAACTTTCTATAGCAGCATTTAGTCTTCTGCCACAAAGCTCTCTCGACTGTTGCTGTATTTCCATTGGTGTGCAAATTGTTATCCACAAGATGATTATGAAACTCCCCTTTCTCTCCCTTTGTTTTGCGCTCCTCGCTTTCGCCAGTTGCGGACCCGACAAAAAGACGGCGCGTCTGTCGGGTAAGATTCAAGGTCTTGACCAAGCTGCCCTCCTCGTCTATCCTGCCGATGCCGTGGAGGGTGATGGCGGTAGTCTCGATAGCATTACGGTCAATCGCGGAAGTTTCTCCTACGATCGTCCCACCACCGTTCCGCTCCTGCTCACTTTGGTCTATCCCAACAATTCGTTCACCACACTCATTGCGCAGCCAGGCGAAGAGGTGACGCTGTCGGGCGACGCCAATCGTCTGAAAGAGATGGAAGTAGTGGGTACGGAAGACAATAAACTGCTCACCGAATTTCGCCTTTCTGTGCTCAAACTCAGTGAGAAAGATGCACAAATGCGTGCGGCAACCTACATCCGCACCCATCCCCAGTCGTGGACCTCTGTCGCATTGCTCTATCATTATTTGATCGTGTAGAAAATCGCAGCGAACAACCCACGCTCTCGCTTCTCGATTTGCTCAAGAAGCACCAACCCACCAACCAGCAGTTGGCTGCCATCGATGCTCGATTGCGCCCACAACTTCGCACGGCGGTCGGAGGCACCCTCCCCAATTTCACGGTCACCACGCTATCCAAGCAGGTGCTCCGTTCGGCAGACTTCAAAGGACAGCCCACCCTGCTGATTTTCTCCGCTAGTTGGGACAGCCACAACTATTATCTCCGTCAGCAGCTCCGCAAACTCAAGGCGGCTCGCGGCAATCGTTTGCGCATCATCAACTTTGCCCTCGATGAATCGTTGGAAAAAGCCGAAGAGCGCGCCAAAAACGACTCCCTCCAGTCGGTCGTTTATCTCAAAAACATGCTGGCGAATCCCCTCGTCAAAACTTTGGGCATGCGCTATCCTTCGGGCAATATCCTGACGAATGCGCAAGGACGCATCATCGGACGTGATTTCGCCACCGAAGAACTTGCCGACAAAGTCAACGAACTACTACACTAAAATGTAGACTTCTCTTCATCCTCCACAGCGTTAGCGCGCTCTGTTCTCGCACAGTGTCGAGCCATATCTACCTAGACTCTCGCACGGCTGCGAAGCCTTCTAACGTGAAACGTCTATTTTCAAAAGACAAGCATACAACGTCAAACAACTAAAATGTCACAGCATCAACCTTTCACAGGACTTTCTCCGCAAGATGTTGAGGAAAGTCGCATCAAACATGGTGCCAATGTCTTAACACCCCCAAAGCGAACGCCACTTTGGAAACTCTTTCTCGAAAAATTTGGCGATCCCATCATCATCATTCTCCTTCTGGCAGGAGCTTGCTCACTAGGCATTGCTGCCTATGAATACTTTGGGCTGCACCACGAAGCTACGGTATTCTTTGAACCTGTCGGTATCTTCGTGGCGATTTTCCTCGCCACTGGACTCTCCTTCTACTTTGAACAACAAGCGGACAAGGAATTTAAGATTCTCAATCAGGTCAATGACGAAGAGCCTGTGCGTGTCATCCGCGATGGCAACACCACCGAAGTGCCTAAATGTGACATCGTGGTGGGGGACATCGTGATGCTCGGCACCGGTGAAGACATTCCTGCCGATGCCGAACTCCTCGAATCCACCCATCTCAGCGTGGATGAAAGCACCCTCACGGGCGAACCACTGTGTCGCAAAACGACTGTGCCCGAAGAGTTTGACGAAGAAGCCACCTTCCCCTCTAACCACGTGTTGCGCGGTACGAAGGTGATGGAAGGTCACGCCATCTGCCGTGTCACTGCTGTGGGCGATGCCACGGAGAATGGTAAAGTGCTCGAAGCAGCACAGATTGACGACAGCGTGAAACTCCTCTCAATGAGCAGTTGGAACGTTTGGGCAAGCTCATTACCAAAATTAGTTACGCCATTGCCCTCTTGATTCTCGTAGGACGCACCGCTCTTTATTTTGCGAATCACACCGGCAGCATCGATTGGCTCGATTTCACGGCGAGTTTCCTTAGCACCTTCATGGTAGCTGTCACAGTCATTGTCGTAGCAGTGCCCGAAGGTTTGCCCATGGCAGTAACCCTAAGCCTTGCTTATTCCATGCGTCGCATGCTTAAGAGCAACAATCTGGTGCGTAAGATGCACGCCTGCGAAACCATGGGTGCTACCACCGTCATCTGCACCGACAAGACGGGTACGTTGACGCAGAATCAAATGAGTGTCAGCGAAACACAATTCTATGGTCTTGCTTCACAAACGCTGGATAACTCAGACGAATGTGGCTTCATCACCGAAGGAATGGCGGTGAACAGCACAGCCACGCTCGACCTTTCTGGAGAAAAGCCCAGTGTCTTGGGCAACCCCACTGAAGGGGCTATCCTCCTCTGGTTGCACAGTCAAGGCAAAGACTACCGCACTCTGCGTGGCAACACCACCACCCTCGAAGAACTGCCCTTCGCCACTGAGCGCAAATACATGGCGACCATCGTGGAGTCTGGAGTTTTCCCTGGTAAAAAAAGTGCTCTATGTGAAGGGTGCTCCCGAAATCGTACATGGACTTTGCGCCACAACCTCGGGCAATGTAGACAAAGCCACCCTCGATGCACAACTCCTCGGCTATCAACGCAAGGCCATGCGCACCCTCGGTTTTGCTTATCAAATACTCAATGACGACGATGTCACCATTGTGGATCAGAAAGTTGTAGCCGAACGCTTGAACTTCCTCGGCATGGTGGCGATTTCTGACCCTGTGCGTGCCGATGTTCCACAAGCTGTTCAAGAATGTCTGTCAGCGGGTATTGATGTGAAAATCGTCACTGGCGACACCGCTGCCACCGCAGGCGAGATTGGTCGTCAAATCGGACTTTGGGGCGACCACCACTCCGACCGCGCCATCATCACAGGTCCAGAGTTTGAAGCCCTCACCGATGAAGAAGTGTACAATCGTGTTGATGAACTAAAAATCATTGCTCGTGCACGCCCTCTCGATAAGAAACGTTTGGTCGAAACGCTCCAAAAGCGTGGTCACGTCGTTGCGGTAACGGGCGACGGCACTAATGATGCCCCTGCTCTCAAAACAGCTCATGTGGGACTTTCTATGGGCGATGGTACCTCTGTAGCCAAAGAAGCCAGTGACATCACCATCGTAGACAACTCGTTCTCTTCCATCGGTCGAGCCGTGATGTGGGGACGTTCGCTCTATCAAAACATCCAGCGTTTCATCCTCTTCCAAATGACGGTCAATGTGGCTGCTTGCTGCGTGGTGCTTGCTGGGGCTTTCATGGGCACAGATTCGCCACTCACTGTGACGCAGATGTTGTGGGTGAATCTCATCATGGACACCTTTGCCGCTATGGCTTTGGCTTCTCTTCCTCCTTCTGAAGGAGTGATGAAAGATAGTCCACGCCATCGCGAAGCCTTCATCATAGATCGCGCTATGAAGCGTAACATCATTGGCACAGGTGCTTTGTTCTTCCTCATCCTCATTGGTCTGGTCTATGTGTTTGAACATGCCGATGTCACTTCTCTTTCCGACCTTTGCACCCTCACCCTTGGCAGTGCTGAAGGACTTTCTCGCACAGAGAAGAGCTACATTTTCACGATTTTCGTGATGCTCCAGTTCTGGAATCTCTTCAATGCTCGTGCGCATCTCACTGGACGTTCCGCCTTCCATCTAAAGGGGTGCCAAGGTTTCCTCCTCATCTTGTTGGTCATCCTCATCGGTCAATTCTTCATTGTGAGCTTTGGTGGTCAAATGTTCAGCGTTACTCCTATTTCTGTGATGGACTGGTTGCTGATTATCAGTACCACTTCCCTCGTGGTTTGGGTGGGCGAGCTCAATCGCTTCTTCCGTGGCTAAACTGACATTTCATAGTCAAAGCCCCACTGCATCGTTCAGATGTGGTGGGGCTTTTGTTTGGAACAAGTTTTTCAGCGAGTTTGTCCTTTGCTAACTTCTTGATATGGCAAAAAAAACAGGTATTCATAGATCGTGATTTCCGACGAACGAATACCTGAGATAGGAGGTCGCTTCTCGTGCTTTACGGCTGTTGGCCACACAAAGTGGGAGTAAAATCACCTTTCGGTAGATAGCATCGTGTGCGTGTGGCTGAGTAGAACAAGAGAAGCTGGAGGAGCACTCCAGAGCTTTCGTAAGGGATTATTGCGCTTCTACGATGGGATTGCAACGATTCCAACCTGTGGCAGCGGCATAGCGCGCTTTACTGCCAGCTGGCACAGTGAGCTGACGATAATATTTGAGTGGATCTGCCGTATCTTGGGTGAATGAAGGAGGATTGGGCGACAGACAAGTGACACTCTCTAAGTGGTCACAACCATTGAAGATGCTTTCTCCCATTTCTGGACGCTAGCAGGGAAAGTGAGGGAAGTGAGCGAACTACAACCTGCAAAAACGCCAGAACCGATGTGCTGCAGTTGGGAAGGAAGCGTGATTTGCTTCAGGCTTTGGCATTGCCAGAAAGCTACCCCCTCAATGTGCACGAGTTTGGAAGGAAGCGTCACTTCGGTCAATTGGTAGCAATTGAAGAAGGTGCTTTGGGGGAGTGTGGTGAGGAGGTCGGGGAGCACAACTTTCTTGAGCGATTTGCATCCAGCAAACATGCGCTTGCCGAAGGTGGTGGTTCCAGCAGGGAATTCAACTTGCTGCAAGGTAGAGCAATTTTCAAAAGTACTATTGCCCACCGCGGTGAGTTGTGTGCCCACTGTCAGGGTCTTGAGTTTAGTGCAATCGTAGAAGGCCTGTTCTCCGATGCTTTGCAAGGTCTCCGGCAGTGCAGCTGAGGCAAGGGCTGTGCAACCTTTGAAGGCATTGGCACCGATAGTTTTCAGACCCGATGGGAAATTCACCTTTTTCAAATCCTTGTAGTTGGCAAAAACCCCATTGTCGATGGCGACCACACTCTCAGGAATCGTGATGATTCCTGAAACAGGTACATCATAGTTGGGCCATTTTTTGAGCACACCATTTTCGATGATGATGTCTGGCGATATGATACTACCTGGAACTGGAATATCTGGTTCCTTTTCGCGACAAGCACCAAGAGTGAGGAGTGACAAGCCCATCAACACGATAAGAAGGCGAGAAAGAGTTGATTTGCGCATAATTTAGTCTTGTGTTTAGGAAGCCTCGTTACTATTGTGCACTGCCTCTCAATGAGTGTGGGCGGCAGCGGCAGGAGCATGGCTTCGGGATGAAGGAGGAAAGTTGGGCTTACGCTGTTTCTTCAGCTTTGCCCTTTTGTGAACGGAAGCTCTGCCATAGTGCAAAAGCAAATCCGAGAGCCAAGAGAGCAAGGGTGAGATAAGCGATGATTTCTGTGGTACTCACAGAGGAAGGACGGAAAGTCAGCACGAGTGTGTGTTGACCTGCAGGCACTTTCACCGCACGCAGCACGTAGTTCACGCGAGCCACGGGGATTTCCTGACCATCGAGTGTAGCAGTCCAACCAGGATAATAAATTTCGGAGAGAGCCACGACACCACCCTTGTCACTCTGCACAGCATAGCGGAGTTCGTTGGGTTGATAGTGCGTGAGCTTCACTGTTCCGTTGCCCAAAGTGGAGGTAGCGAGATCTGTTTTGAAGCGTTCGTCCGCCACTGCAGCGTGTTTCAAGTCGGTCTTAGCAAGCGCCTTGAGTTCTGCATCGGCATTAGGCACGAAGTCTAGACGGTCTACAAACCAGGCGTTACCATTAGTGCCCGGATTTTCCACGGCAAACTGTCCACCAGCCAGAATCACCCACTTCGTGTTGAGCATATTGAGCACGGGCGACACAGAGTCGGTGCGCAGTTCTTGACTCACAGCTTTTACGAGATCAGCCTGCGAGGTGATGCCGCGTGCCGCCAAATGATTGCTATCGGCTAGGAGGGCGTTGTAATGCTGTTGAATGGCTTTGTTGAGTGCCACGCATTCAGCATTGAGATAGGCATCAATGAGATCTTGGTAACGATGGAGCTTAGCAGCGTGGTAGCCTCCGACAGATTTGTGCCAATATGCTGTTTGGTTGCTGGTTTCGTTGAAGGGACTTCCGCCATTGCCAAGATTGAGCACGCGATAATCCAAAGATTTGTCTTGGAGTATCGTTTCGTCGGCAGGCGTCTTTTTCAGTCCTTCCTCCATGACTTGAGGTTCGGAGAAGCTGTCGGTGTTGAGATAACGCTTATTGACCGTCCACATATCACCAAGTGTGAGCACGAGGAGTGCACCCACCATGAGAGGCGCAGGGAGCTTCTTGGGGTAACGTGCATAGATGGCGATGAGCGTCATGGCGATGGCGATGAGGAAGAACGAACGCCACGCATCGGCAGAAAGGATGGAGCCGTGGAGGGTGGTGACTGCTGCGCGGTAGCTAGAGACAAAGTCGGCAGGCACGCCCACAGATTGCAGTTGGGTAAAGATTTCTTTGTCACTGTCTGCCAATAGATTGCTCAGACTAGGAGCCACGGCAAAGAGCAAACACAGTCCTGCAGAGAACACACCAGCGAAGAGGAGGGAGTATTGACCGCGTCGCGTTTTCAATAAATCTTCAGGACGGCGAATCACCTCAGACAACGCCAAGATAGCAAGCAGAGGGATGGTGAACTCCGCTACAACGAGAGCGGAAGAAACGGTGCGGAATTTTGCATACATCGGCAAGTGGTCGATGAAGAAATCCGTCACTGGCATCAAGTTTACCCCAAGCGAAGAGGAGTGAAAGGAAGGTGGCAGCGAGGAGTCCCCATTTCATAGGACCGCGCACAAAACCAAGGCTGAGGAGGAACAAGAAGCAGATGATGGCACCAACATACACGGGACCTACGGTGAAGGGCTGGTTACCCCAATATTGATTGATGCCAGGCAACGAACCTGCATTTTCTCCCATCGCTTGTTGCAGTTGTCCGGCGTGTTGGAGTGTTTCTTCGTAGCCATTGAGCTGGTCGGCATTGTCGAGTTGTTGGATACTTGCCGAACCGCCGCCTTTGAAGTTGGCAATCATGAGGGTGAGGGTTTCATCGATGCCATAGCTCCACTGGGTGATGTAGTCGCGGTCGAGACCGTTTGTCGCACGCTCGGTGCCTTCGGCATTGTCAGCTCCGCTTGCACCAGTTTGTGCAGCAGCGGCAGATTGCTTCGACATCTTAGCAGGATTGAAGGTGAGTTCGCTCTTGCCGCGCATCGACTCCTTAGCATATTGCCAAGTGTGGTACATATTGGGCAGATTCATCATCAAGCCCATGAGTCCCCCCACAATGACTGCTCCTGAAGCTTTGAGCCATTGCGCCCAAGTGTGTTTGCGCGCGGCTTCTACACCGTAGGCGATGACTAAGAAGAGCATCACGAAGAGGAAATAGTAGGTCATCTGTGGGTGGTTGCTATAAAGCTGCAAACCAGTGAACAGAGCTGTAACCAAAGCTCCCCACAAGTATTTGCCGCGATAGGCGAGCACCAAACCGGCGATGGTGGGGGGGAATGAAGCCGAGTGTGGCAACTTTCCACAAGTGACCAGCGGCAATGATGATGAAGAAATAGCTAGAGAACGCCCAAGCCACGGCACCGAAGGCGGAAACCAACGGACGCTGTTTCAACGAGCGCATCAAGATGTAGAATCCAAAGAGATAGAGAAACACAAAGCTCAGAGGACCTGTGGAGAGGAGCGTGATGAGACGTCCCACCCAGCCCAACAGCGCCGAAGAACCATAGGTGGGCGAAATCTGGTAGTTGGGCATTCCTGAGAAGATGCCGTTGCTCCACCAGCTTTTTTCGCCTGTGGCATCCAAAAGTGGGGCTTGTTCGCGGCTTTGCCACATACCAGCCACAGTGTCATGTCCACCCAACACGAGGTGTTCTTTGAGCGGGGTGAAGAAATATGCCCAACTCAAGAGCATGAAGCTCAAGACGAAGAGCAAATCTAAACGATAACGCAGGAAGAATTGTTTCATATAGTCTTTGAAAATGGGTATTATCAGTGTGAGGATGGGGACTGCTTCCTCCCAAATGTCGGGTGTTGTGCTGACGATGAGGGGAGAAAAGAAGAACCTATCTATACTTATACGCGCAAAGTTACGGAAAAGTGGACAAAACACACTATCTTTGCAAGAGAAATCAACGACAAGAACTTCATGAAACTAGGAATTATCACGGCGATGTCCGAAGAACACGCGCAAATAGCGGCTTTGCTAGAGCAGCGCGAAGATATTTTGGTGGATGGTCGCACTTATACTACTGGTAAATTAGCCCATCACGAGATTGTGCTCATGCAGTGTGGCATTGGCAAGGTCAATGCTGCCGTAGGCGCTACGCAACTCATCGCACGTTTTGCCCCTGAAGCCATCATTAATTCGGGATGTGCTGGCGGCATCGATGCAAAATTGGGGGTGATGGATGTCGTGGTGGGTGCTGAAACCACCTATCACGATGTGTGGTGCGGTGAAGGCAACCTCTATGGTCAGGTGCAAGGGCTACCAGCGCGCTTTGCCGGCGCTGAACCTCTCTTGGCGGTGGCGCGAGAGATGGTGGAAGATGCTTCGATTCAGACGAAAATCCACACAGGGTTGATTTGCACTGGCGATAAGTTTATCACCGATCACGCGATTTTGGCAGACATCAAAGCGCAATTCCCCGATGGTCTGGCAGTGGACATGGAGAGTGCCGCCATCGCTCAAGTGTGCCACCTCGAGAAGGTGCCGTTTGTGAGCTTCCGCATCATCAGCGACACGCCAGGTGTCGACGAGCATTGGGCACAATATGAGAACTTCTGGTCGGAAATGGCGCATCGCTCTTTCGACATCACCAAACATTTTATTTTAGGAATTAGAGGTTAGAGATTAGACGTTAGACGTTAGAAATTAGACGTTAGAAATTAGAAGTCCATGAGATTTTCTAGTTCTTCTAGATTTTCTAGTTCTTCTCGTTTGCTAGAATATCTAGTCCAATAGCGTTAGCCCTCTAACGTCTAATTTCTAACGTCCAATCTCTAACCTCTATTCTCAAACTATTTTGACAATGAAAAAGATACCTTCCTTTACTGTAAACCATCTCACCTTGCATCGTGGAGTGTATGTGAGTCGTCAAGATGCTGTGGGCGGAGAAATTGTGACCACCTTCGATGTGCGCATGAAAGCTCCCAACCGCGAACCAGCACTGCACGTCAATGCCATCCACACGATGGAGCATTTGGCAGCCACTTTCTTGCGTAACCACCCCACGTGGGCAGAGCGTGTGATTTATTGGGGACCCATGGGCTGCATGACGGGTAATTATCTCATCCTTCGTGGTGATCTTACCTCTGAAGAGGTGTTGCCACTATTGGTGGAAACCTACGAATTTATTGCCAACTTTGAGGGTGAAGTACCAGGAGCTACGCCTCGCGACTGTGGCAACTACCAGCTCATGGACCTCAACATGGCGCGTTGGGAAGCTCGCAAATACCTCGATGAGGTGCTCACGAAAATCACTCCCGACCGTTTGGTGTATCCTGACTAAACTCTAGAGATTATGCAAATTCTCCTTTCGCCTGCGAAAGATATGACGGATAGTCCTTCTGTGTCTTTGCCATCGCTCACGACGCCTCTATTTTTGGCGGAAGCCGAACACAATGCAGCGCAGATGAGCGAACTGACGACGGAAGAATTGTCGCAGTTGCTCAAAATCAATCCGCAGCTTGCAGCCCTCAATAAGCAGCGATACACCGATTTTTCCTGCACTCACTCCACAAGCTGCGGTGCTTTCCTACACGGGAATGGCGTATCGTCATCTGCGTGCTGCAGAGTTTTCGTCCGAAGACCTAGCTTATGCCCAGCAACACCTTTGGATGACATCTTTTCTATATGGTTTGACCCGTCCACTCGATGGTATCAAAAACTATCGTCTAGAAGGAAACGTGGTTTTGCCCGAGCATGACGGACAGACCATGTTTCAGTTTTGGCGCACACGCCTCACCGATGTGCTCATTGATGCGGTGAAAGCCGACGATGGCGTGCTCTTCTTCTTGGCGAGTGGCGAGATGAAACAACTTTTTGACTGGAAACGTGTGACAAAGGAAGTGAAGGTGATTATGCCTACTTTCCAAGTGATGACGAATGGCAAGTTGAAGACAATCGTGGTGTACACCAAAATGATGCGTGGTGCTTTGGCGCGACACCTCATCACGAACCGAGTCACTGCTACAGAAGACTGGCTATCCTTTGAATACGAAGGTTTCGCCCTACTTCCTGATTCCACTGAACTACGACCTGCTTGGGCGATTCTTTAATGCTTTCTCCTTAAATATTTTACCTTTATGTATAGTGCACTTCAGCAAATCCCCCTCTTTTCTGATTGCACGCCCGAGTTGCTCGAAGCGTGGCTCTCACAAGTGCCCCATCGCTTTGACACTTTCGCTCCTGGCGACCGCATTGTGGCGCAGGGCACGGCGGTGCGTTCCATTTTCCTCTTGACCCACGGAACGGTGCGCACGCAGATGGCGCAAGAGGGACGCGACTTTACGCTCGACCATTTGGAAGCACCAATGCTTTTAGCGTCTGCCTTTGTCTTTGGCACCGAAAACACCTTCCCTGTCTCCGTGGAAGCTGTCACAGAATGTCAAATGTGCATTGTGAACAAAGAGGCTTTTTTTGACTTTATGATGAAGCAGCCTAAGGTGATGCGTCGATTCATCAGCGATATCTCCGACCGCACGCAGTTTTTTTGAGCAAGAAACTCCGCGCTTTTTGCTTTGCAAAAATCTTCGCTCTCGCGTGCTAGACTATTTGCGGGAGCATCAACCTCTGGAGAGTGTGCAAGCTGCTGCCCAAGCCTTGGGAGTGCTGCGTCCTTCGCTTTCGCGCGTTTTGGGAGATCTGCAAACAGAAGGGCTCGTGGTGAAGACCGGAAAAGGCTGGAGCCTGACCTAAAGGCACAGATTATTTCTTTTTCTAGTTTGTTTTTTCCTGTCTGCCCGTTTTGATTTTCCTGTCTTAACTATCATATCCTTAATATGAAAAGTTGTTTGTCCTTTCGTTCTAACGGCTTGTTCCAGAGTTATGTGTCCCTTCGTTTCCGTTGGGTACTTCTACTTTTCACCTTCGTCACGAGTTTTTTCTCCCTATCCTCCACGAAGGCGCATCCCCTTGTAGGTCACTCTCAGCATGCGAATGCGACCTTCACCCGTGCACCACAAGACAAAGCAGCCGCGCCCATCATTGACTATTTCGTGGTCTACGATCCTTCGGGCAAGGCTGTAGCAACGCAACGAGGAGGTATGGCTAAATATGCCCAAGAGGTGGTAGATTCTATCAATGCTGTGTTGCGCAATTCTCATGTAGAAGGGCGTTTTCGTTTGGCAGGCTACATGGAGATTGCCGAAAAAGCGCAGAGCATCAACCAAGGTCTGGGGCTTGTTTCTGCTCATGCCGAAGTGCGCCGTCAGCGAGATGCTGCAAAAGCCGACCTTGTGGTTTTGCTTTCCGAACCCGTCAACGATGGAGCTTCGGGATTGGCGACTCAGGAGGCAAAGAGTATAGATGCTGGTTTCCTCCGTACGTGCTTCTATGGCAGCAGTCAATTATACGGCAGCGCATGAAGCCGCACACAACATTGGTTGTCAGCACTCTCGGCAACAGGTGGATGCTGGCAAGCACGAATATGCCGTTGGTGCAAGCCGTCCGCAATATCGCACGGTGATGTCTGGACCAGCCGACAACGTGGGAGGACAAGTGCCTATATTCTCAGGTCCTCAAAGTGTGTGGAACGGAGTAGTTTTGGGTTCTGCCACGGAAGATAATGTGCGCATGCTGCGTGAGCGTATGCCCATCGTTGCTCAGTTTAGCGAAGGCAATACCCAAATCAGTTTTGCTCCTACAGAGTGGCGTCCCGATTATCATGCACAAACCATAGAAGTGAAGATGACCACCACGGCTGCTTATTTGGTGAGCAGTGATGCTGCGTGGCTCACCACCGATTTGAAGTTGGGATACAACAGCAAAACCTTCAGACTCTCGGTGGCAGACAATCCGCAGAAGGAGTCGCGAGTGGGACATCTTCGTTTTGAACTCATTGGAGATGACGAATCTACTTTTGTCAACTACACCGTGGTTCAACAAGGCACAGACCCTTCCTCTGATAAACCAGAACCTAAGCCCGATCCTAAACCCGTCGAGCCCGTTAAGCCCGATCCTAACCCGTCGAGCCGGTTAAGCCCAATCCCAAACCCGTCGAGCCTGTCAAGCCCGATCCCAAACCCGTCGAGCCCGTCAAGCCCGATCCCAAACCCGTCGAGCCGGTTAAGCCCAATCCTAAACCCGTCGAGCCAGTTAAGCCCAATCCTAAGCCGGTCGATCCGGTCAAGCCCGTGGAACCGGTTAATCCACCAAAGGTTGAAGAAAAATGGAGTATTTCTCCCAATGACATCCATGTTTCTGCAAAAGACACTATCGTCGTGCTCACGATTGATGCACCTGCAGAGTTTTCTCTCCCAAACCTCTACGATGTGGTTCAGTAGCACTTTGTGGCAAGGTCAGGGCAAGACCAAGATTCAACTGATTGTTGACCCCAATGAAGAGGATAAACCGCGCAATGCCGTGTTGGATTGTCACTTCTATCTCCCTCAGTCCAACCGCAAAGTTGTGGAGCATGTGAAAATCTTGCAAGATGCTCCCATCAAGAGTGGAATTGCAGGAGTACCTACCACAAACTCCCTCAACTATCCTTGTCGTTGGGAAGGTGACGTTCTCCACGTTGCTGCTCCAGAAGGTGCGAAGGTTGAGGCGATATCCCTCGATGGACGCGTGTTGCAGCAAACTGTAATCAATCAGGCTTCTTGCTCTTTGCGTATCCCTCGTGGACAGTCCGCCCTCCTCGTACGCGTTACTGCAAAGGGGCGTGCCGTTGTACAGAAAGTATCTCGTGCTGATTAGGGTTAACCCTTATCTTCGCATTCTAGCAAAAAAACAAGGCAGTGCCAAAACAGACGTTTTGGCACTGCCTTTTGTTGTGTCGTGACCTCAGCTTTCTTTCAGCGCAGTCGCAGGCGGTTGTCCTTCATGCGGTGTGTGAAATCCTGCAGGTAGGCTTTGAGCGTAGGCAACATGCGTTGCATCTCTGGAAGCTGCTGTGCAGAAAGGTCGTGCTTGAGTTGGGGATCCTTCGTTTGTTGTAGAAACCGAGCACCTTCTCTCCATCAAAATGGAGCACCCATTCGCCAGCTATCATTTGGTACATCTGACCAACGGAACTGACGGCAAAGTGTGGGGCAGAGGGAGAGAACACATTGTGCCCGAAACTGATCATTTTAGGCTGTTGCAAGTCGAGGAGGTCGAGGAGAGTAGGGAGGAAGTCGGCTTGCTGGAAAGTGTTGTCCGAGGTGCCCACCCATTCTTCGCGAGCATCGTAGAAGAGGAAAGGGATGCTAAAATGCCCTACCGAGTTGTTGTACTCAGGTCTGATGCCTGCTACGGCGTGGTCGGCGGTGATGATGAAGAGCGTATTACGAAACCAAGGTTGCGTGCGTGCCGTTTGGAAGAATTTCCGCAGCGACATATCCGTGTAGCGAATCAAGGCGTGATAAGGCACTTCGTCACGTGGGAACACCTTTTCATAGCGTTGGGGAAGATGGAAAGGATGGTGCGAACTGATGGTAAACTCTGTGGCAAAGAAGGGTTGACGGAAGGTGCTGAGCTTGTGTGCGAAGTATTGCAAAAACTCTTCGTCCCAAATGCCCCAACCTCCATCGAAATCTTTCGGGTTGTTGTATTCGTCCATACCAAAATAGGCATCGAAACCCATCTTTCGAGAGAAGGCATCAAAGCCCATCGAACCATTTTGCGCATTGTGAAAGAAGGCGGTGTAGTATCCTGCACGTTTCAAGAATTCGGGGAGTGCGGTCAATCCGTTTCCTGCGTAAGGGGAAGTAACAAAGGGTTGCCCTGGGCGTGTGATAGACCCGAAGAGTGCGGGCATGGCATCGACCGATTGTGTGCCGCAAGCATAAGCATCGGTCATCACAAAGGCGTGAGCCAGCAGAGAGTCTACGAAAGGAGTGTAGGTGGGATAGTTGGGTATCCGACGATTTAAGCCGCCCACCCATTCTTTCGCCATACTTTCCCAGATGATCATCACGACATTGCGACCCTTGAAATGTCCACTCCATGCGCCGTCAGTGGTAGGGATGCGCTCAGAAGAGAAGTAGCGTTGAGCTTCCTCCTCAGAGAAATAAGTGTGAATAGGCATGGCAGTTTTCCTGCCGTTCGCAATAGGGTGAAAGGGGTGTTGAGGACAAGAGCCTGTTGTTGAGGTTCGTTGCAATAAAGAGAAGCGTTGTGTGGGGCTAGTGGGCGGAGGTCGCTAAATGTGCCACGGACACAGCCCATGGACAATACAGCTGCCACCACGAGTAAGCTGCTAGATACCAAGGCTTCTTTGCGTGCTTGCCAATGAAGCACTTTGACCCGAGGCAGATGGTCTAGAACCATCCACACAGCGATGATGCCAATGGTGAGAAGGGTGATGGGGAGGAAGTCCCAGAGAAATCCCAAGAAGCGAAGAGGATTTTCGTTGGAAAACTCACGAAACACGGCCATCGTGGTGCGATTGAGCGTGAATCGGAAGTAGACCACGTCGGTCATGTTGGCAATGAACCCCAAAAGGTTGGGAATAAAGTAAGTCCATCGCAGCAAACGCTGTCCCCATCTCTGGCTGCTCCATCGCTGTGGGAGGAAATGCAATAAGAGCATGAGCGCATTGAGGTAGACTAATGCTGCCAAGTCAAAGCGCACCCCACCTCGAAAGGCAAGAAGTGTGGAGGAAAGGTCTTCAAGATGGAGCAAGTCGGCATTGTGCCAAAGAAAAATCACTCGTGCTAGAGTGAGCATCGCAAAGGCAAGCAGGAGACGCCAAAGGAGCATACCATACTGGGAGATGCTGAAATGCGGAAGTTGGAGGGGTTTCATTGCGAAACGAAGTGTTGAGAGGGGAATAAGAGAGGTGGACAACACTCGTTAGGGAGTTGTCCACCTTATTTGATGTGTCAAAGGACTAGGATTCTGGTGAAGATGTCCCTTCGTTTTGCTTAGATTTGTCGCTTTCAATGAGAGCTAACAAACGATCTACGGCTTCGGCAGTGGGAATGTTGCGCTCCACGCAGACCTTTCCGCGATAAAGACTCACCTTGCCAGGACCTGCTCCCACATATCCATAGTCAGCATCCGCCATTTCTCCTGGGCCATTCACGATGCAACCCATGATGCCGAGTTTCAGTCCTTTGAGATGCGAGGTTGAAGCCTTGATGCGCGCTATCGTTTCTTGGAGATTATAGAGAGAGTACGACCGCAACCAGGGCAAGAGATGTATTCCGTTTTAGTCTGGCGCAAGCGACCAGCTTGCAGCACGCCAAAGGCAGTTTCATCGCGTTCTGCCAATCGAGAAGCGAGCATGATGCCATCGGTCAATCCATCCATCATGAGCAATCCCATGTCGGCTGCCGCTTTGATTTGGAAGTCCTCCTTCACCGTGTCGCCATATTGTTGGCAGAAGATGACGGGGTTGGTGAGGCGTTCTCTCCACATTTCGTGAACAAGGGCGCGAAGTTCGCCAGCACGGTTGGCATGATTGCTTTGGGCAATCACCACCATCTCGCTATGTGCGCGGAGACAAGCCTTCACTTCATCGTTGAGTTGGGCGTAGCTCAAGAAAAGGAACTTGAGCGGAGCAGGATTTCCCGACACAAACATGAGATATTGAGGCACGTAGGCAGGATAAGTGCCTTTTTCTCCAGTCCAGTTGGGGGCATCCACTATGGCAGCTGGCACGCGCGATTTCCAGTCTTGGGGCAGGTTGCCACCAAAATAAGCATAGTCAGCACGAGGGGTGCCGTTGCTGTGTGAAGGCTGAGGCAGAGAAGCATCCGCTTGGTAAGACACCACTACGGGAGTGTGCTTACCACCGATGTTGAGCACCGAGCAAGTGGGACGACGTTGTGGGTCGAGCCAGTTGAATTCGGCACAAGGCAATGCAGGGATGTGGGGATGTCCGGAACGAGGTTCCAACACATAAGACGCTAGCTTGTACGCCACGGGTATCTCTTGTTCGGGAGCTTCGGAGAGTGACACACGGATGGTGTCTCCGATGCCGTCTGCTAGGAGTGCGCCAATGCCGACGGCGCTCTTGATACGTCCATCTTCACCTTCTCCAGCTTCGGTGACTCCGAGGTGGAGGGGGAAAGACATTCCCTCGCGCATCATGGCATCCACGAGCAAACGCATGCTTTGCACCATGATTACTGTGTTGGAAGCCTTGATGGAGATGACCACATCGAAGAACTTCTCGCGCATGCAAACGCGGAGAAACTCCATGCAGCTCTCCACGATGCCAGCAGGGGTGTCGCCATAGTGGCACATGATGCGATCGGAGAGCGAACCATGATTCACCCCGATGCGGATGGCAGTGCCGTTTTCACGGCAGATGGCGAGCAACTTCTTGAAGCGTGTTTCAAGACGTTGGAGTTCTGCGGCATATTCCTCGTCAGTATATTCCACACTCTTGAAAGTGCGCGCAGGGTCTACGTAGTTACCCGGGTTGATACGGACTTTTTCGATGATGGTAGCTGCCAAATCTGCTACTTTAGGGTTGAAGTGCACATCTGCCACCAAAGGCGTGTGGTAGCCTCTGCGGTCGAGTTCAGCGCGAATGTTGCGAAGGTTTTCCGCTTCGCGCAGCCCTTGTGTGGTCAAGCGCACGAGGTCGGCACCGGCATCTATGATGCGGATGCATTGTTCCACGCTAGCTTCCGTGTCAGTGGTCAGAGTGGTGGTCATACTCTGCAAGCGCAGAGGATTTCCACCACCTATCGTAGTGGTTCCCACCTTCACAGCGTGGCTGTTTCGGGGGGAGTAGTTGAAAAGGTCCATGAAATAGGGAGAAGAGTGATAGATTGTTATGTCTATGTAGGCAGACTCTGGTGTCTTCTTTTGCAAGTCACCAGAGTCTGTATTTGTGTTCTGAAAATGCGCTCAGCTTTTGTGGCACATTTCCTTTTCAGGTCAAGTGCTTAGCACTTAAATTTGTATTGTGTTGCTGCTAGTTCTTCGTTAGCTTTCACGATTTTCTGCTTCAAACCGTCCTTGTAGTTGGCGAGCTTTTGTGCCACAGTTTCGTCAGAAAGGGATATCATCTGCACCGCCAAAAGGGCAGCGTTGAGAGCACCGTTGACACCGACAGTAGCCACGGGGATGCCAGGAGGCATTTGTACGATGGAGAGGAGAGCGTCCAAGCCGTCGAGCATACCCTTGATGGGCACTCCAATGACGGGCAAGGTGGTGTTGGCGGCAATCACTCCAGGAAGAGCGGCTGCCATGCCTGCTGCTGCGATGATAACTCGAAGACCGCGGTCTTTAGCTTCGCGAGCAAACTTCTCCACCTCAGCAGGAGTGCGGTGGGCAGAAAGTGCATTGATTTCAAAAGGAATCTCAAGTTCGTCGAGAAGTTTAGCGGCTTTGTCCATCACTGGGAGGTCGCTAGTGCTACCCATGATGATGCTTACGAGTGGTTGCATAAGAAAAATGAAATTATAGGGTTGGGGAAATAAATGGCGGAGGGGGACGCAGCCAGTGCAGGGGAGCGATGGTGGCGGAAGAAGGTAAAGATTTCCAAGGATGCTGGACGATAGCAGGCGATGCTGGCGCAAGGAAGGCGGGCAAGTGCGTTAGAGGAACACCACGATGCCTAGTCCGCAAAAGAAACCTACGATAACGCCAAACAAGAGTTCGCTGTAGTTGTGCATCTTCAGAATCATTCTACTGCTGCACACGGCACCAGAGAGCAAAATCGCCCAACAAATCCAGAAGGTTGCATCGAAGCGAAACACCAATGAGAAGGCGATGATCATGCCAATCACGCCTCCCGAAGCAGCGGCATGGGTGGAAATTTTGATTTTCAAGTTGATCAGTGCGCAGACAATCTGAATGAGCAAGCCCGACATGATGACCGTGGAGAGGAAGAAGGGCATGCGATAGAGGCGCATGAGGAGAAAAAGGCTACTATAGCAGACGATGTTGATGATATAGGGCACAAATCTGCGTTCGCGTTGGCTCATTTGGTGGCTGGTCCATCCGTTGATGGTGCGATACATGCGGATGGCGATGAGGGGAAACACCCAGGTGAAGAGGATGACAATGCCCGCAAAGGCAAAGCGGTAGGCGTTGGGCAACTGATTCAGATAGCTAAAGACCAACAGAAGTATGACTGCCACCGTGGGAAGGTAGAAGGGATGGAAAGCCATGAGATGGTTTTAGCCGCAAGTAGCGCGTATTTATTGCGCAGTGATTGGTGTGGGGTGGACATATCGGAGAGATGCTATGAAGAACGATGGGATGGAGCGAAACAAATGGGGTTTATCGTCTCAGTCCAGCCTTGGCGATACCCAGTTGTTCACGATATTTCGAGACTGTGCGACGTGCCACTTTCAGTCCGCGTTCGGCAAGTAGTGTTGCCACAGCTTCGTCGGAGAGCGGTTTGCGTTTGTCTTCGGCTGCAATAATTTCCTGTATTGCCGCCTTCACCTTGCGAGCCGCCACGGTTTCTCCGTCGGCAGAGGTGAATTGGGTGGAAAAGAAATGGCGCAAAGGATAAGTACCGTAGTCCGTTTCCACATATTTGGAGTTGATAGCGCGCGACACGGTGCTCACATCTATGTGAGCGCGCTCAGCAATGTCTTTGAGCACCATGGGACGAATCTGACTTTCGTCGTCGTCATTGACGAAGAAGTCTTTCTGCAGTTCCACGATGGCTTCCATCACCGCCTGAAGAGTGTAGTGGCGGCGGCGCACACTGTCGATGAAAGATTGGGCAGCATTCACTTTTTGTCGAGCGTAGATGAATGCCTCTTCTTGACTGCGCGACAGTTGTAGCGACTTCCCCTCTTGGGCTGCGCGATCTTTTGCCGCGCGGTGCATCACCAGTGTTTCTGCAAAGGCAGGACTCACCCGCAGTTCGGGGAGTTGTCCGCGCTGTTGCTGCACAATGGGCGTGCCATCGCGGTCAATGGTGACGCGGAAATCAGGCACCACCGTGGGCGCAGACGCATTGATGCCCTCGGACAACACACTACCAGGGCGTGGATTCAAGCGGCTGATGTCGTGGCGAATGTGCTCCACTTCCTCGTCAGTGAGAGAGAGTTTGGAGGCTATTCGATGCCATCTCGAATGCATCAAATCGTCGAAGTAGCGATCCACCACGATGCGTGCTGGAGCATCTGGCGGAAGTTGGAGCAAGAGGCATTCTCTCAAGTTTCTTGCGCCGATGCCTTTGGGCTCAAACTGTTGTAAGAGTTTGGCTAAGCGATTGATTTCTTCGGGAGTCGTGTCGATATACTCCTTAAAGGCGAGTTCATCGCAGAGAGTTTCGTCGTCTTTCGAGAGAAATCCGTTTCATCGAGCGATCCCACGAGATACATCATAATCGCCATCTCATGTTCGGAGAGAGTGAGTTCGCCTATCTGTCGATAAAGTTCGTCATACGACGAACCTTCGCTGCTGATTTGGCGTTCGCGTCCGTTGTCTTCGCCTCGATTATTGTAGGCTTCTCGCAGGGTGTCAGGCACGTCATCGAGCGTGCGGTAGTCGCCGAGTTCATCTTCTAGGCGTGCCGTTTCTCTTTCGCTATCGTTGAGCCCGTCTTCTGCGTCATTTCCCATAAATTCTGCTTCGTCTGTGCTGTCGTGCTCGCTCACCTCGAGAGCTTCGTTGTCCAGAAGTTCATTCTGTAGGCGAGTTTCAAAGTCAGCCAAGGGCATCTCTACGATGGTAGAGAGCAAAACTTGTGCACTCGAGGTGTTTTGCACCTGTTGCTGTTGTTGAGTGTGTTGCAGTCCTTGGCGTTGTGGCATAGAGAAATAGGAGCTTTTGAGAGAAACATAGAGCAACTGTCAAAAAACAGTGCTTGGATGTACTGCAAATTTACTAAGTTTTTTGCGATAGAGGCTCTAATTCTTCGAAAAATAGTAGTAACTTTGCCCATACATCGCCATGTGGCTCTATATCACTCCCTATGCGCTTGCCTAATTTACTTTCCAAAATAACAGAACTCTCTAATAAGTCTTTGACCAATGTCGTCGTCACAGCTTTTATCAGCGTGGTGGCCATTTTCATTGCCTTACCCAAAACCGATGTCACCAGATATGAGGTAGATATCAACAAACCTTGGCCCTATCCTCGCTTGATTGCGCCTTTTGAGCTCCCTGTGAAGAAAGGTTCGGAGCGCATCCAACAAGAGAAAGATAGCACACGCAAGGCCTTTGCGCCTTATTTTGAACTCATGCCCAATGTGGCGCAAACTCAAATCGAGCGATTTGAACAGGATTGTCGTGCGGGGAAACTCGGACATTTCAGTGCGGGAGAAATCCAACATGCGGTCAATAAGCTCAAAGAAGTTTACCGCGCGGGCATCATCTCGAGCGAAGACATGAACAAGGTGCAGCAAGACGAATACACCCAAGTGCAAATCGTGGTGGGCACCACCTCCACTCTGCGCGAAAGTCGTTTTTTACTCACGAAAAATAGTGCACGCGAATATCTCCTTTCCGACAAATCCTTGGAAGAGGATGGAGCGCTCCTCGATCAGCTCGACAATTACATCAACATCAACCTCACGCTCGATAAGGAAAAAAGCGCAGCTGCCCTCCAAGAAGCACTAGGAGAAATCGCTACTATCGCTTATCTCAAACCTGCTGGAGCTAAAATTATTGACCGTGGCGACATCGTCACGCGTCAACATCAGTTGGAGGTGGAGTCGTTCAACGATGAACTCAATCTGCGCAACGACAGTCAGAAAAATGTCCTCCTATTCTTCATCGGACGTTTTGGACTCATCCTCACTAGCATCGGAGTGATGCTCTTGTATCTCAGAATGTTCCGCCCTGCTTATCTCAGGTCGGCACACAAAATACACCTCATTTTCGCGCTTGTCACGTTTATTTGTATCATAGCATCCTTGGTGCAAAGCATCAATTTGGCGTCCGTCTACGTCATCCCCTTTGTTATGGTGCCCATCGTACTACGCATTTTCACCGATTCGCGCACGGCATTCATGGCACACCTTATTACGGTGCTTATTGTCTCGTTTTCGAGTCATGGTGACCCCATCTTCATCCCCGTACAAATCTTGGCAGGGCTCCTCGCTGTCTATTCTTTGAGTGAACTCTCTGAGCGTTCGCAAATCTTGCGCACAGCTGCCATCGTCACTGTCGGCACTTCCCTCTTTGTCTTCTTCTACGAGCTGGCAACACTCAATGTTTTTAACCACGACACGGGACTGGAGCAAATCATCTTTGGACTCAATCTGGAGCGTTATCGCGACATCTTCATCAGCGGTGTGGCACTCCTCTTCACTTATCCGTTGCTCTATCTCATCGAGCGCATTTCGGCTTCACTTCTGCCGTTACGCTCATCGAATTGAGCAACATCAACAACCCCATGTTGCGCCGTTTGGCAAAGTTGGCGCAGGGCACCTTCGTGCACTCCATGCAGGTGGGCAATCTCGCTGCAGAAGTGGCAGACAAAATCGGAGGCGACGTGCTGTTGGTGCGTACCAGTGCGTTGTATCACGACATCGGCAAGATGCTCAATCCTGGTTTCTTCACCGAAAATCAAGGGGCACTCAATCCGCATGATATGTTGCCCGAACAAGAGTCGGCGCGCATCATCATAGAGCACGTCACCGAGGGCGTACGATTGGCAGAAATATCGACTCCCCAAGTCGATTCGCGACATCATTTTGACCCACCACGGCAATTCCCTTGTGCGCTACTTCTATGTCCAAGCGGTCAATAAATTTGGCGAAGATCAGGTCAATGAAGCCGACTTCCGCTATCCCGGTCCTAACCCCACCACGCTCGAACAAGCCATCATCATGATGGCAGACTCCGTGGAAGCTGCCTCACGCAGTCTGAAGGAGCACACCGAAGAGTCCATCTCCCAACTGGTCAATCGCATCATTGATGGGCAAATGGCGAATGGTGCTTTCAATGATTGCCCCATCACCTTCCGCGACATCTCTCAAGCCAAACAAACCCTCATCGAGAGCCTCAAAACAATCTATCATAATCGCATCTCATATCCCGAACTCAAATCGCAAACGTCCATTCTTCCCCTGAAGCATCGTGGACTTTTCCCCACAAGTCGCGAGACAGATTAAACCCAAATCGGTCATTAGATCCTGAACAGATTTTATTTGATTGTTGAGCAGATGGTTTGTCGTTGGCTAGAAGGCGTAGCGGGCTACGTCGAGAACCAATGAGAAACAAGATGCCAACAAGGAAATGAAAGATGGCAGGACGTAATCTTTTCCATTACCTGTAACACTTTTACGGTCTAATGACCGATTGGGGTTTAAGTTTCTTCTCTCTTGCAAAAGGAGATGTTTGTTGCAAGCACTAACCTCTAATGTTCTAACCCATAAAATCATGATCAAACACTTCATGCTGGGAGCAGTTGCGCTCTATGCCTTGGCAAGTTGCACTGCTGAAAGTCCCATCGACACCCAGTTGTCCCAGACACTGACCGCGCAAAATGTGGCTTCGCCCACAAGTCTTGACTATGATCCTGCGCATTTTGCCACACCCGATAAGAAGAGTGAAAATCTCACGAACCTCGGAACAGTGAATGGTACAGCCGCAGCCAACAAAATTTTATTGGCGATGGATCCCAAGGTGGCACTGACACTTTCAGACTATCCCGAACTCACCAAGGAACAGTTTGAGGAAATCAAGGCAAAAGCTACGGAGGTCACCCAAGGTGCGAAAAACCAAACGGAAGCCCTCCGACGCATCCACGACTATTTGGTGAAGTCTATCACCTACGACAAGGACGGAAAGGGTGCAGAGCTTGCTGACGGCAAAGACTCCAACTCGCCCTACTTGGTCTTCCGCAATAAGCTTTGTGTGTGTCAGGGGTATGCCAACCTGCTCCGTGTGATGGCGATTTCGCAAGGTATTCCCTCGGTGAGCCTCAATGGTAATCTATTTGGGGGGAGAGGTACCTACTACTATGGTGGCCATGCTTGGGCTGCCGCCTTGGTCGATGGAAAATGGATTATCGAAGACCCCACCAACGGCAATTTCTACCCCATGAACCCTGCTGATGCTTATGCTGCCGACTTGCAGACTACTTGGATTTCGCCTGCCGCCTTTGAGAAAGATGGTTTCGTCCTTGATTTCACGAAGTGCACCTCAATGTAGCTGAGGTGAAATCGCAAGACCCCATCCTCACTGTGCCTTATAGCTACGAGTATGATGCAAAGCGTCACAAGTCTTTCCGCATCACGAGCTTCAATCCTCACAAGATGTTGCCTGATGTCGTGAAACAAATCTATTTAGGTGACAACATCGTCTCGCTCGGACAAGGCTTGGTTGGCCTTTCTCGTTTTGGCAATCAAGTGGAAGCCGTGCACGTTTCGCCCAACAATAAGAAACTATGTAGTGAGGATGGTGCGGTCTATCGTTGTCATCTCAATAATAAGGAGCGTGTTATTGACGAACTGATTTATGTGCCCAATCAGAAAAAGAGCCTAAAACTCCTTCCTATGCCACGTTTGGAGAAAAACACCGTGATTGGCTGTGACGAACTCGAGGAGGTGTACATCCTTCCTGGCACGAAAGTCATCGAGGCTTACGCTTTTGAGCGTTGTCCCAAGCTCCGCAAGGTCTATTTGCCCGAAGACTGCGAAGTGCAAGAAGGCGCCTTTGCCGATCGCTCCAAAGACGTTGAGCTCGTGCGTGGCGATTTCACCGGCATCCGTCGCGTGCGTCGCTGATGTGATATAGGCACGTTCTACGAATATCCCCCTAAGGTATTGGTAGAACCTGCCTTTATTTTTGCTCTCTAGTTCACTGTTCATTCCATGATATTGCCCTCCTATCGTCTTCTTCCTCGCATCTTGCGGTGGTTTCGTCGTTTTCGTCAACGTCGAGGCTACGGCGTGCATTCGCCTTTCGCCTTTGAGTGGATCACCGATGTGGTGTATCTTCAGAAGGCGCAATACTATGCCTATGCTCCCCTCGCTGAGCAGCATGAGGCTTGGCAGGGCGTGCTATCGGTGAAAGATGCCCGTTTGCTCTTTCGCATCGCCAATCATCAGCGTGCGCAGCGCATGTTGGTCGTGGGACAAGGCATCGAGCGCGAAATCCACTACCTCCAAGCGGCACGCCCTTCTGCGCAAATCGTTCATCTGCCCGACGCTTCTTCTGTGGAAAAGGCACTTTCTTCCGAACAAGCAATAGACAAGCCCTTCGACTTTGTGTTGTGGATGGCAGCCGAAAGCCCTTCGCAGCACGTCCTCTCCCACTTGTGCACGATCACGACAGAGCACGCAGCGACTATGACGGAAGGCTCAGCTAATTTGACGCAACCTTCAGTAATGATGTCAGAGCATCCAGACCATCTGTTGGAGCATCCAGAAAAAACGTTGGAGTTTTTCCAAAAAACGTGGGAGATTTTTCCAAAAACGTGGGAGATTTCTGAGAAAATGTCGGAGAATTTTTTGAAAACGTCGGACGTTTCTGTCGAACCCTCTGCGAAGTCCACCCCAACTGCAGTGTTAGCGCCCACGGCAGTCTTTGTTTTGCTCTGTCCCCATGCCGATGAGTCGCGCCAGCAGACTTGGCAACGACTCCAGCAGTCGGCATTTAGCACCGTATCCTTCGATTTATACCGCTTTGGGGTCGCCTTCTACTATCCCAAGCTCCAACGACAACACTATGTAGTCAACTATTTTTGAGGTCTTCTCCCCCTCCAAGACGCGAAAAATGGAGGCATCTGTGGAAGAATATGAGGGGCAAATGAAAATAGTGGTGCAAATATTTGGATATACGGAAAGTTTTGCTAACTTTGCGCTCTAAATCATTTCAACAATTTCGACAGATATGTATTGGACTTTGGAATTGGCTTCAAAACTCGAAGACGCGCCTTGGCCAGCCACCAAGGAAGAACTCATCGACTACGCGATGCGTTCGGGCGCGCCCATGGAAGTGGTAGAAAATCTCAACGAACTTGAGGACGAAGGTGAAGTTTTTGAGACCATCGAAGACGTTTGGCCCGATTATCCCACGAAGGAAGACTTCCTCTTCAACGAAGACGAATATTAAATCATCACACGATAGCGGAAGCCGTTGGCTTTCGCTATCGCTTCTTTTATGCGTGTTGGTCGTAAGTGTTGAGGCTTTCTGCCTGCACTACCTACTTGCCTGCACATGGTGCTCAGATGCCTAGCCATCTAGTGCCACCAGCTTTCTTTTTTCATCGACGCTGCCTTTCTCTTTTCCATGTCACTCTCTCCTTCTTCCCCTAGAGTTGCTGTGGTTGTCCCCGTGTTCAATCGCGCGCATTGTGTCCTTGCCACGCTCGACTCCATCCTAGCGCAGACGCTGCGCCCTGCACAGCTCATTGTGGTGGACAATGCCTCCACCGATGCCTCCAAAGCTGTGGTGGCAACTTGGATGCAGCAGCAAAAACCCCATTGCGAATTGCTCTTGCTCTCTGAGGACACCCCTGGTGCTGCCGCAGCGCGCAATCGAGGACTGCAAGCCGTCACCACCGAATGGGTGAGTTTCTTTGATTCAGACGACTGGATGTCGCCCGACTTTTTGGAAAAGATGATGCGCTCTGCCGTAGTACAACAGAGAGAGTGGGTGATAGCGCGCACGCGGATGGTGTTTCCGAGTAACACTCCAGCAGTGCCAGAGCGACATGTGATCCGTTGGAGCACACCACAGCCCACGCTTGTGGATCAAATCCTAGGGGCTTGCATCGCCACCCAAAGTTTTGTGGCACATACCGACTTGGTGCGTCGCATCGGTGGATGGAATCCAGCCCTCTCCTTGTGGGATGACTACGAACTAGGGCTACGTTTGCTCTTAGCGTCTCCTCATCCAGCGTGGTGTGAGGGAGTGTTTCACCAAATCGTGCAGCATCCTGATAGCATCACAGGAAGCAGTTATCGCAGTAAAGCCCAGCAGATTGCTCCGCCTTTGTTGAGTCTAGTTCAACTCTTGTGTGACAGTGGCGCCTACTTGAGTTATCCGCAGCAGCAAGAAGCCCTCAGTGCACTGCACTATCGCACGCACATCGTGGCAGGTCAGCTCCTCCAGGAAGGTGCACCGCAGGCGGCACAAGAATTGCTCGCCACAATGCACTACGCCATGCCCCATCCGACGGAGGTTACCGCCTTGTTTGCCACTTTGCTGCGCCACTATGTGAGCTGGGGAGGCAAAGGAGCATGGCGCATCGCTCGCCTTTTAGCCCGATGCTAAAGTCCGAATTCTAATGAATAACCTATATATATGACGCTCCAACAACTAGAATATGTGGTGGCAGTGGCTGAACATCGCCATTTTCTCAAAGCCGCTGAAGCCTGCGACGTCACACAGCCCACACTCAGTTCGATGGTGCAAAAGCTCGAAGAGGAGTTGGGGGTGAAAATATTTAATCGTCGCGTCAAGCCCATTGCACTCACCCCTGTGGGAGAGACCATTGTGGCGCAAGCGCGTCAGACCCTAGCGCAAGCACAACGCCTCAAAGCCTGTGTGGATGAGGCACAACACACACCGCGTGGCACGTTCTCTATCGCTGTGTTGCCCACCATCGCCCCTTATCTCATTCCACGATTTTATCCCGAATTCTCACGTCGCTATCCCGATGTCGAATTGCACATCACGGAGATGAAGACCAGTGCCATCAAAACTGCGCTCACCAATGGCGAAATCGACGCAGGCATCTTGGCAGACATTGAAGGATTGGACCAATTTGTCAGCGACACTCTCTTCTATGAACAGTATTTCGTCTATGCCGCTCAGGACACTCCACTGGCACATCTGCCGTCGGTGAAGACCAGCGATTTGCGAGAAGTGCCCCTGTGGTTGCTCGACGAAGGGCATTGTTTCCGTGATCAACTCGTGCAGTATTGTCAACTCAAGTCGGGACGTCGCAGTCAGCGGTCGTATCACTTGGGCAGCATCGAAACTTTCATGCGCATGGTGGAGAACGGCGTGGGGGTGACATTCATCCCTGAGCTTTGCACCTTGCAACTTTCGGCAGAGCAGCGCCAACTGGTGCATCCTTTTGCCGTGCCCGTGCCCACTCGTGAAGTGGTCATCGTGACAAGTCCCGACTTTGTGCGCCATTCCATCCTCCAAATCTTGGTGGATACCATACGCAAATCGGTGCCTTCGGAAATGCATCATCTCACGAAAGTTCAGAAACCCGTCAATTAAAACTCCGAATCTCTTTACAAAAGTAAAAGAAAGCCCATATATCTTCGACTTTCTTTGTCAATCTGAAAGAGAATCACTATATTTGTCGCGACAATGGTCACCTCCTTTTCGCTGGCGCGAGGGATAGACCTAACGTATTATACTTAGATAGCTCACAAAACTTCTCATCGTATGAAGAAATTCCTCCTTCTCCTCTTTATTGCCCTTACCACAAGTGTGGGAGCGGCAGCACAAAAGTTTGCCCTCATCGACATGGAATATATCATGCACAACATCCCTGCCTATGAGCGCGCTGGCGAACAGCTCAATCAAATCTCCAAGAAGTGGCAAGCTGAAGTCGAAGCCATTGACAACGAAGCCAAGACCCTTTATCGCAACTATCAGAACGAAGCCGTGTTCCTCTCCGAAGCACAAAAGAAAACACGCGAGGATGCTATCGTGAAAAAGGAGAAAGATGCTGCCGATCTCAAAAAGCGCTATTTCGGTCCAGAAGGCGAATTGTATAAAAAGCGCACTGCCTTGCTCCAACCCATCCAAGATGAGGTGTACAATGCCGTGAAAGCTGTGGCACAAGCCAAAGGTTTTCAGCTCATTCTCGACCGTGCTAGCGAAGGAGCGGGCATCATTTTTGCTTCACCTGCCATAGATATTAGTAATGAAGTGCTAGCTAAATTAGGCTATTCCAACTAAAAGTCGTAATTTTGCCCAAATATTGTGGGATAGCATTCCGGTAGCCCTGATAAAGAAGTGCTTAGTTGTTTGACTTGGCACCGAAAGTTCTGCGGACTAGATGGACGGTGCTCCCCCAAACCTAATTAGAAACATCAAAAAATAGCAATATGTTCAAGAAAATCCTCCTCATGCTCCTCATGGTGGCTCCTTTGAGCCTCCTCGCCCAAAAAGTGGCACACTACAACTCTCAAGACATCGTGACCAACTACTCTGAATTCAAGAAGGTGCAAACCGAACTCGAAGCGATCGGCAAGCAATATCAAGCTGACCTTGAGGCTATGGATAAGGAGCTCCAAACTAAGTTTGAGAAGTATCAAGCTGAAGTGACTGACAAGACTCCTGCTAACATCCGTGCTCGCAAGGAGAAGGAAATTCAAGATCTTCGACAACGTGTTCAACAAACAGCTCAAGATAACGAACAAGCTTTCCGTCAAGAGCAACAAAAGCGCTTGCAACCTGTCCTCGACAAGGTGAATGCAGCCATCTCTTCTGTGGTGAAAGCTGGTCAATATGTCTTTGCTATCGACAAGAGTGCAGCACAAGGCATGATTCACATCAACGAAGCGCTCTCTACCGACATCACTGCGCAAATCAAGTCGCAGCTCGGCATCAAATAAATTCTGAGAACGTCGGACTTGCCTTGCCCATGATGTCTGAATCTCTGCGATAGCTGCATCACGCGACAATGGCTTCCTCCTCTTTGCATCTGAACTCTCTGGCGTTTTTATTAGACGCATCCGAAAGTTCAGATGCTTTTTCTTTGGCTTGCTCCCTTCCTTCTCGCTGTATTCTCCCCCCTCTTGCTCATGTTTCGTCTTTTCTCTCTCTTAGTCCTCGCGCTTTCTAGTTTGTGTCTGCCCACAGCTGTGGCAGTTTCGGCACAAACCACCGGTGCGGTGACCACTGCCGAACGTTCCACTAGCGCCTTCAGCCAACTCATCTGCCAGCGTCTTGATTCGCTCGTACAACTGCCCCTCATGCATCGCAGTCAATTGGGACTCTGTGTCTATGATCTCACCACCGACTCTATGCTCTATGTCCACGGACATCAACAGCGCATGCGCCCCGCTTCGAGCATGAAGGTGGTTACGGCGGTGACGGCACTGGATAAACTGGGAGGTGACTATCAATTTTCCACACAACTCTATAGTACCGTGGCACCAACCGACAGTGTGCTCCAAGGTTCGCTCGTGGCACGTGGAGGATTCGACCCTCTCTTCGGACGTGACGACTTGCGCGCTTTTGTGGAAGCGCTCCGCCAACGCGGCATTCGTCGCATCACGGGCGACTCGTGCTCGATGTTTCTTTGAAAGACACGACAAGTTTGGGCTGGGGCTGGTGTTGGGACGACAAGAATAAACCTCTCACGCCCTTGCTCTATCGCGGCAACGACAGTTGGGCAGATCATTTCTATGAACAGTTGGAGCGCGCTGGCATCACACTAGAGGGCAACATCCATCGCGGCATTCTGCCTCGCGGGGTACAACTGCTGGTAGAGCGCAAGCACAGCATCGACCAAGTGCTGCGTCCCATGCTCAAAGACTCCAATAATCTCTGCGCTGAGGCGATGTTCTATCAGTTGGCAGCCTTGTCCAAGCGCGCCTATGCCACGCACAAGGATGCAGCAGCGCAGGTGCAGCGCGTGATTACGCAATGTGGCTTGCAACCCTCCGACTATCTCGTGGCAGACGGCAGTGGGCTCTCGCTCTACAACTATGTGTCGCCCGAACTGTTGGTAGCGATGTTGCGCTATGCCGCACGGAGCGAGGAGACGTTCACGCATCTCACCACAGCACTGCCCATCATGGGGCGTGACGGCACGTTGAAATCGCGCTGTCGTCGCACACCAGCCCAAGACAATGTGCATGCTAAAACGGGCACCGTGGAAGGGGTGAGTTCGCTCACGGGCTATGCCATGGCTGCCAATGGTCACAGACTGTGCTTCGCTATCATCAATCAAGGGGTGCGCACGGCAGCGGAGGGACGTCGCTTCCAAGATGCTGTGTGCCGGGCTTTGACCGAAGGGTTCGACACTCCGCACATCCGCCCCGATTTGCAGCCCGATGCCGCCCCGATGAACGAAGACGAGACGGAAACTCCCGATGCTGCTGAGCTTACGCCTTAATGATGGCTACATGTAGTAGGCAGAGTCTGTAGCAATTATCACTACCTTATTCTGCCCTCTGAGGGCAAGAAGCAGCTTTCATGAGACTACGCCATTAACAACACCAAGAAACGCGCTACACGATCCAATAAGGGCACAAAAATAGCGGACACCTCTATCACATAGGATGGAGGTGTCCGCTTTGTTTTATGAGCTATGAGAAGATGCAGTGGAGCATCGGTCATAGCCTTGGAGAGAGTTAGCCCAAAGGCTGTGGAGATTAGAGATCAAACTTCTTCTTCAAGCGAGTGTGCAAGTTTTGATAGTGCGCACGCACTTCGGGGTTCTTGGCAGTCTTGGCAGACTTTTCGAGAAGTTCGAGGGTCTTGACTGCATAACCAAAGAGCACCACCGCAGAACGGTTGACCATGTTGCCCCAAAGGTCAGCTTGTTCACCGTAGCCCTTACCAAAGTTGAGGAAACCTACTTGTGAAGCTGTGTTGCCATGCACGCAAGTGCCACAGAGGTTAGCGGCTTCTTTGATGCTGGCGTCTTGCACATGACCATTAGTGGCAAGGAGTTGATGACGCAAAGCCTCGGGAGTGAGGGGAGCGGCATCGAGACCACCTTTCAAGCTAGCTTCGAAATCAGCTTTGCTGTTTTGGGTAAGACCCACTTGCAACGCCGTAGGACGAGTGGCGCTTTCTACGTTACCACCGATGTATTTGACGTAGAGTGCTTGGAAACGCATCTCTTGGTCGGTGAGGTTTTCCTTACCAGCGAGGGTTTTCTCAAAGACATTGTTGAAAACATCTTCAGCATATTCGGCTGGTGTGTAGGACGTAGAGTCGAGATAGGCGCTAAGTGCCAAACGCGAAGTCTGATTGATGGCCATCGCCTGGAGGTTGTTGACAAGCAAATCAAAGGGACGATTGGCAGCATAGGGCAAGATAGCTTCCAACTCGCGGTTGCTCATTTGTGAGAAGTCACGAGCTTGATTCAAGAGCCACTGTGCCGAAGCGCGCTGCTTGTCGCGAGGTACGACACGATAGCGAGGGATGCCAGAACTTTCGCTAGACTGTTGGAGGTAGATACTGCCACATTCACTTGGACATTGTTGACATAGCGATAAGCCTGACTGAGAGCTTCGCGATAGAGGCTTCCTTTGCGTTCGCTAGATTCGTCGTCCTTGATCCATTCGCCGAGGTGGGAAATGATGAACTTGAGGTTCTTCATACCGTAATCTCCAGCCTTGATGGGATCGTCGCCCAAATCTTCGGTGAGGCTTGAGGGATCGAGGATGGGATTGTCTTGTTGCAGACCGTAGCGATAACGAAGATCGTGAGCGTGCTTCTCGATGAGCTTGCACAACTCTTTGTTTTCTGCTACGAAATCACCCTTGAGCTCGGGGAAATACTTGTATGCCCATTCCACCGCATAGTAGTCGTAAAGACCGATGGGAGGAGGATCGAGGTTGGTCACGGGGTCGCCCACTTGTGCCACGTAGTTGTGGCGCGCATAGTCCATGATAGAGGGTGTGGTGCCATACTTATCTGTGAACGACTTAGAACGGAGCGAATCGACAGGATAGGAGAAGGAAGCGCCCATGTTGTGCATAAATCCGAGAGTGTGACCGATTTCGTGAGCCAACACATACTCAAGTGATTTTTGCAAAGCAGCTTCGGGCATCTTCTTGGTGCGGACACTTTCGTCAATCTGTGCCGTTTGGATGAAGCGCCAGTTGGCAAGGATGCTGTTAACACCGCGATAGATGAAGGTGGAACCGTTGATGATTTCACCCGAACGAGGGTCGCTCCATGAAGGACCCATGGCGTTTTCCACACCAGTGGGGACAAATCGAATGCAGGTGTATTCTAGGTTGTCGGGATCGAATTCGGGATCATCGGTGGGATAGTCGCGCACTTGCACCACATTCTTAAAACCGATTTTCTCGAAAGCATCGTTCCAACGCAACACACCCACGTCGATGGCTTTGCGCCAAACGGGAGGGAAGGAAGGATCGACGTAGTAGACGATGGGCTTCTTGGGCTCTACCAACTGTCCAGCAGCAAAAGCAGCTTCGTCCTTGGGTTCAACGCGCCAGCGACGTGCGAAGGTGGCAGGTTCGATGCGGCCTTCGTGGAGCACGTTTTTGGAGGTGAGGAAGATGCCGATGCGCGTGTCGGAAAGACGAGGCGTCATGGGCTTCTCAGGAAGGGCGAGAATGGTGAAGTTGATGCCAGCAGTGACGGGGTAGTTGGTGATGGTGCGTGAAGCAGGACCAGCGGAAATGGTAGCCTTGTAGCTACGCTCCACGAGGATGCTCACATTGTTCTTGAAGCTCTTCAAGGTTTTGATGTGAGTCAAGTCGTCGCGTTGCTCTTCTTGCACCTCAATGCCGCTGCTTGATCCCTCAATGACGGGGAAGAAACGGTTGTCTTTGAGGAAGAAGGAACTTGCATCGATGAGCACACTTGCACTGTCCTTGCTCCATCCCTTGATGGGGAAGCTGAGGAAGCTGAGGTTTTTGTAGTTTTGCTTGATGCTCGCAGCCATTTCCTTGGTGGGTTCAGCGGTGGTGAGCAACTCTGTGTTCACGATGTCCATCACGACAGTGCTGTCTTTCTGAATAAAGCGGAAGTGCACAGGGTTGCTGTTGCGGAATCCCACGTTGCCTAAGCTAGGATTGGAGATAGAAGCGATGGTGGCTCCGATAAGTAAGTCTTTGCCTAGGTTCGCTTTGGGAATATCCAAATAGAGTTTGCCATCAGACTTGTGGAGCTTCATGAGAGGACCCGATGCCGTTTGGATGGGGCGATCGGTGAGAATCTTCTCATAAGGTGTTTTCTTGGGCTCTGCTTTCTTCTCGGTCTTCTTTTTCTTGTGGAGAAAACTGAAGATTCCAGCCTCGGCTGGTGCTGCAGCAATCAGCGCGAGGGAGAGGAAAAGCGTGCCGTATAGGATTTTCTTCATAAGATCATCTTATTTCTTCACTCCAAGTGCCTTGTCAATCTTGGCAAGAAGGAGTTGATAGTGGGCTTTGAGAGTGGGAGAAGTGGTAGATGCCACACGACGCTGCAAGATGGGTTGGAGCTTCGTGATGGCCACTTGATAGTAGATGTCGGACTTGTCGAGCATGCTTACGCTTACGGTGGGGTAAGGATTAGCAGCAGGATTGCCGAAGTGAGCATCTTGCTCTTCCTCTACTTGAGAGGAGCATTGAGCAACTGGTCTTTCAAGCCAGCAGGAGCGTAGCCGAGACGCTCGATGACAGAGAAGTAAGCACCAGCAGCGTCATTGTTGTAGCCACGAAGACCAGCGGGGAGCGAAGGAATAGCCTTTTTCAGGACCACCAGTCACGATATTTGTGGCTTGGTTGAGGAAGGTTTGTTCCATCAATTGCTCAATGTGGCTAGGCGTGCGGCCTGCGAGGGTAGAAGCAAAGACGTTTTGGTAGAGATCGTCGAAGAACTCGCCCTGGGTGTAGCTCTTGCTGTCGAGGTGCTGTGCAATGATGACACGTGCACGAACGTCGAAGAGATCCTTGATGAGGAATTCCAAGAGCTGATCATAGTAGCTCACGCTCATGTATTCCTTGCGTTCTGCCGCGCGATCAGCATGGCGAGTGAAAGTCTTCGCTTCGTTGAGTGCCCAAAGGAAGGCTTGACGTTGGCGAGCCTTAGGCAACACTTGGTAACGAGGAATGCCAGAGTTTTCCTTGCTGACGTTTACAATCGTACCGCCCACGAGGTTCAACACATTTTTGAAATACTGGTGATATTGTTGAGCAATGGCAAGATTGAGTGCCGTCTTTTTGCGAGAATCTTCGTCGTCGGTGATCCACTTAGAGAGATTCTTTTGGATACCCTCGAGATTCTTCATACCATATTGTGTAGCCTTGAGAGGATCGTTGCCGAGGTCTTCAGCCACCACGGTAGGATCGATGAGGCGCACTTGCTGACGCATGAAGCGGAGGTAGGGTTGCTTTGCCTTTTGGTCGGTCCAAGCTTCGATAGCTTCGGTTTCTTTGTCGAGCTCTCCATCATATTGGGGGAAGAAACGATAGTTCCACTCAATAGCGTAGTGATCGTAGACACCGAGTTCGGGAGGAGAGAGAGAGACACCGCGGTCGCCAGGTTGCGCGATGTAGTTGTAGCGCGCATAGTCCATGATAGAAGGCGTGGTGCCATACTTCTGGGTGAAGGTGCGTGAGCGCAAAGAGTCGGTGGGGAAGGCAGCAGAAGCAGCCATGTTGTGCTCAAGACCGAGGGTGTGACCCACTTCGTGGCTCACCACATAGGCGAGAGACTCGTTGAGCAAATTGGCAGGCAAACGATTGCCACGCACCGCCTTATCTACATTGGCAGTTTGCACGAAGCGCCACTTGTAGAGGAGATCTTCCACATTGTTGTAGACAATGACAGAAGCATTGATGATTTCACCCGTAGAAGGATCTACCCAAGAGGGACCATAGGCGTTCTCATCCGTGTTGGGGACATAGCGGATGCAAGAGTACGCCAAGTTGTCGGGATCAAATTGAGGATCATCCTTGGGGAAGTCCTTCACTTGCACAGCATTCTTGAAACCGGCTTTTTCAAAAGCCTTGTTCCAGCGGAGCACACCTTCGCGCAAAGCGGGTTTCCAAGCCTCGGGGAAGGTAGGATCGAGATAGTAGACAATGGGTTGCACTGGTTCGGTGAGCTTGCCATTGAGATAAGCCGTGCGATCCTTGGGGACAAGACGCCAGCGGTGAGCGAGATACACACTGCGAGTGTGGTCGTCGTTGCCGTTGATGTCAAACTTGGGAGAAGAGAAGATGCCCACGCGAGCGTCTGCGATGCGAGGAGTCATCTTGTGTTCGGGCAAGAGGAGGAGAGAGTAGGTGACATCTACCGTGGTGGGAACGTCTCTCATGAGGTAGTAGATGTTCATGATAGAGGCACTCATCTTGTAGTTGAGTTCCACCTTCACACTCACGTTGTTGTCAAAAGCTTTGAGTTGCTTTACAAAGGTCAAGTCCGAATTTGGAGTAGCACGGATGGTGAAGTTGCCCGACTTCGCAGGTACCACGTCGAGCAAGGGATTTGCACGTCCCACGAGCGAAGTAGCGTCGATGAGCACAGCGGTGCTATCGGGGGTGTAGCATTCGATTTTGAATGATTGGAAAGAAGGATCGCGATAGTTGAGGGCGAGCACATCCTTTTCGCGCTCCGTGAGTCCATGTTTGAAGTAGTTAGAGTTGGGCACTTTTGCCACGATGCTACTGTCTTGGAGTTCAAAGCGGAGGTAGAGCGGAGTGCTATTCTTGAGTCCTGTGCTGAGATATGTGGGGTCGGACACCGAAGAGATGGTGGCTCCGAGGAGCATCTCACGACCCAGATATTTTAGAGGAAGTTCAAAGTAAACCTTACCATCGGTTTTGTACAAGGAGATGAACTTACCTTTGGCAGAATCGTATTTTTTGTTTTCAAAGAACTTAGCATATTTGCTTTTTTTCTTCTCTTTCTTAGAAGGCTTGTGAGCTTCAGGTTTCTTGTCTGTGGATGTGGCAACAGCAGTGCTGTCTGCAGCGGGCTTCTTGTTGTCGGCCATTGCCGTCAACGGTTGAAAGGCACCCATCACGGCAAACGCAGCTCCCAATAAGAGGGGAATAAGATTTTTCCTCATCGTTTGATAGGTCTTGTTTAGTGGATAAGAATTATAGAGGGGCATTAACGCAAAAATCTCCACTCCTTCAAGAGAGATGCCTGAGCAACTCTCTTGATGAAGTGTGATTGTAAGTGAGATATAACAGCAGGTGGGAACCTATTCACAAAGGACTACACTAACTCCCTTGGGGAATATGAATGAGCCAACCATCAGCGTTCTGATTTTGCTGTTTACTTTCTGAACATCAAAGAAATCACGTTTCCAGTGACGTTCTGATAGCGCCAGTTTTCCTTGTTCGTGTGCAAATTGAAGGAATACACACTGCCTTGCTTGGAAGTAGTAGAGTTAGTGGCTACGATGAGCTCGCTTTCATCAGCATTGAGCACCATGGCTGCCACTTCTTCGCCTTCTCCACAAGTGAAGTCAGGAGTGGTGGGGAAGTTACCCTTTGACAATACGCTGTAAGCATAGACCTTGTTGCCAGAAGAGTAATAAACGAGGTTGGTAGACTGTGAGGCTACAAACTTAGTCTTCGCGTTAAATCCAGCAGAAGCAGGCACTTCAATCTTCGCTTGCTTGAGTTCTGGTTCTGAATTCTGACGCTTCACACGTTCGTTGTAACTTCCTGGATAGAGCCACACGTGGTAGTATTTACCAGCGGCAGCATCTTGCAAGAAGAGCGCTACATCGTGGTTCTTGTTGACAGGCACCATGCCGAGAAGCTGAAGACCAGTGAATTGTTCGTTGTAGATCAACTTCGTCTTTTGGAGATTTTCCTTGGTGGATGCCTTAGCATCGGGAGAATAAGTTACGAAACCTTTGCTGTTGTCGTAGAGTGCAAGACCTGTGTAGTTGTTGATACCGACGTCTACCCATGAGAATCCTGCGGGAGCCAAGTTTTTGTTGGGCAAAACGATGGCAACATCACGAGATGTACTACTGGTGACTACCAACGAAAGGTCAGAAGTCTTGATGTCAGAGATATCTCCATCTTCGATGACGGTGAGTTTACCACCAGCTTGCTCGTTGTTTAGCGCACCCAACTTGTTAGCATAGAGATAAGATACTGTGCCTGCTGCCTTAGCCGTAGAAACCAATTGCATGGTGTTGCCATCCAAACGATAGATTTGGCTGGGAGAACCCGCAGCAAAGAAAATATCGTTTTTACCGTAGTAGTCGATGATGGCGGCAGCTGTGGGCGCATCGCTAAAAGTAACCTCAGCATTGTTCTTGCTGAGCAAGTCGCGTTCCACGACGCTCTTTGCGCTATCGGGGCGGATGTAGCTGATGATTGACTTTCCGTTGTCATTCGCAAGGACATAAACGCCAGTGCGATAGCGATATTGCACGTGGAGTTTGAAGGTCTTGAAGTAGCTTCCGTCTTCGTTTGAGATGGTCAAGCGGCAGAGGAAAGGATTGTTCTTGTCCTTCGTATAGTCTTTACATTCGTATGCCAAATCCTTTTCAGTAGATACCACCTTACCATTGATTTCCCAACGATAAGACAGTGGCTTAGTCGTATTGCTTTGGTGCACTTCGGGTGCAGCAATGCGAAGTGTATCCCATCGGTCGGCTTTGTATTCTTCCGCCAATGTCTTGTTTACTGAGAGGTAAGACAATTGGTTGACTACACCTACAGATTCGTCAGAAATACAAGAGGATACCCCCAGCATACTTGCAGCAGCCAGCGAGAAGAAGCATAGTTGATTAAATCTTTTCATGAGCTTTATTTGTAGGGGTTATAGGGATTGGCAGGGAGATAGGATTTGTCGTAAGTGGGATCGTCCATCAAGGTGCGATACACTTTCATGAAGTTCAAGAAGAACTGGTTGCTATCGCGTGACATCGCTTCCCAAAAGGCTGCTTCGTCCGAGTTATAGTTGGCCAACATCATGAGATATTTGCGACGCTCAAAGCGACCAAAGTAAACTCAAAGTATTGCCAATAGATAGGTGCGGTGAGCACGTTGGTAGCTTGTATTTCCACCTTTTGAGCATTGGGGAATTTCAATGCCAAATCGGGAGTCTCTACTAAGCGGAGGACAAGATTGAGGGTGTCTTTATCGGGAGAAAGACCATTGCGGAGCAAAGTCACAGGAACCACAGCGTTCACCGAGTCGGCTGGGATTTCTTGTTCCAGGTTAAATGCTTTGTAATGCACGCCCTCTTTCATCGTGGATGAAGGGTCCACCATCAGCTTGAACTTTTGTGTGCGATTTTGGGGCACACCTGCGAGGCGCACGGGAATCTTCATCACATATTCTTGCGTCTCTACGGGGAGGGCAGCAAAAGAGTAGAACCTCACGGTGTCTTGTGCCTCTGGATAATGGAAATATACCGCATTTTGAGAGTGGTAGAATCCATCTGCGCTATATTCTTCGTCGTAAACGATGCTGTTGCATGAGCCTAACACTCCCACTGCGAGCAAAGGTAATAGCAATATCTGAAAAAAGTGCTTCATGTTGGTAAGTTTTTATCAATTGGTTTGTTGTCCACGACAGCGTGTAAGTGCGAGGTGCACTTACGGTGCTGCCTTGGAAACCAATTATTGTTGCTTGTTACCGAATTCTGTTTCACGATCAGGTCTTGGCAAGACGAAGCGTGCTACGGAAGGTTCGATTGTTGTTCTGCCATCCAATGCCTTGAAAGGCTTGTTGTAGTGCTTCAGTGCGAAGAACACCTGACCTTCACCGGGCATTTCGCGCATACGCTCATTGAGCATTTCTTGCAAGAAAGCGTCTTTGGTCAAGAGTTTTGCATCGGCAACGGGTTGAAGACCGCGGCTCTTGCGCACTTCATCCAAAGCTGCCTTAGCAGCAGTGGCGTCGGTGTCATACAAAGACTCTGCAAGGATGTAGTACATCTCAGGCAGGCGGATCAAGGTAAAGCCTTGAAGCGGATTGGTGCGAATCTCAGATTCGTTGGCAACATAGCGCAAGAAGATAGAAGCACCTACTTCCATGCGGTAGAAAGCAGAGTATCTTACGTCGATGTTGTTGGAAGTGAAGGTCTTTGTTTCATAGAGTGTTTCCACATCTCGGCGTCCTTCTGTGAAGACACCACTTCTTTGGGTCAATCCCACGAAGATGTTGTAGATGCTTTGAGAAAAATCTTTGTTGTTGAGACCGAAGATCATTTCCTTATCAGCAGGGAAACGACGCACGTTTTCAAAGTTGCGAGACTCGGTGAGAGAGAAGTTGTCTTTCGCATCGATCACCTTCTTTGCATACTTCGCAGCGTTCTCATTGTCGCCCATGGTGTAATATACACGCGCCTTGGTCGCATAGACTGCATAGAGGTTGAACTGGCGTGTACGGCCGTGGTCGTAGTCTGTGCGCACGTCGATGATAGGCTTCACTATGGTGTCATTCGCCAAGATGCTCTCAGCAGTGTTGAGGTCTTGGAGGATGCGCTCATAAGTACCCTTCAGCGTTGGCACAGTCTTGTTTGCCAAATCGTAAGTGTCGGCATAAGGCACACCATATTGTGCGTTAGGATTCGTCACATAGTCAGGGACAGAAGAGGCGCACCAAGTCGAAGTGGAGGAATGCGCGCAAGCCATAGGCCTCGCCACGCACCAGTTGGAGGTGGCTGTCGCGCAAAGAAGTAGCCTCTACGTTCTTGATGATATTGTTGACATACGAGATGCCTTCATATTGTGAAGTCCAAATGTTGTCGATGATGGGACGCACTTTTGCATTCTGATAGTCGTATTTCAGAATCTCGGTGTCTTTGTCGCTCGTATTGAGTTTGCCAAAGAGTTGTCCAATCTTATCGACAAAACCATAAGAAAGATTTTCGCCATAGAGGTTGGCGGTAGCCATCTTACTATATACGCCATACATAGCGTCGTAGTAACCCTGTGCGCTATTAAACTGGACATCTTCCGTGAGCGTGCCTTTAGGCTGCACGTCCAAGAAGTCGTTGCAAGATGCTGCCGACAGCGCAAAGGCTGCCACACATATTGAGTTGAGGAGTGATTTCTTCATTGCAGTAATGGGCAAAGGGGTTAGAATGAGAATCTCACTGACATTTCCACGCTGCGGGCATAAGGATAGTCAAGTCCGCGCTCGCGCTTGATAGAAGAGAGATAGAAGAGGTCGTTGGTGAGCAATTCCAAGCGCAAACGGGTCAAACCGAGTTTGCGAATCTGCCAGGGTGTAAAAGTCATAAGCCACCGAGAGAGATTGGAGCGTGAGGTAATTGTTCACTTGAACGAAACGGCTCGTCTGTTGTGGAGTAGAGTAGTCAGCGATGTTGCGATACTTGGCATAGTTGCCAGGTTGCTTCCATCGGTCGTTAAACACGCGCTCGTCTGCGTTGTATTTAGGGTCTGCACCTTCCACGCGAGTTGCGAGAGTTTGGTTGTAGACCAAGCCACCGAGAGAGTAGCCGAATGAAGCAGAAGCCGACCATTGCTTGTAGGTGAGGTAAGAGCTCAAGCTACCTTGTGCCCAAGGAGCTTCGTCGCCGAAGGTCACCTTGTCGCGAGCATCATAGTCGAAGGTGTAAGTACCATCGCGCTTGATGTAGATTTCACGACCAGTAGCGGGGTCGATACCGGCAGAAGGCACCACCTTAAGAGCGGTGAGTGAACCGCCTTCTTCGTAGATGGGAAGAGGGGCAGTGCCCTTTGCGTTGCGGTTTTCCTCATTCTTGCTCATCAGTGCATTACTGATTTGCTTAATCTTACTCTTGTTGTAAGCGTAAGTGGCAGAAATCGACCATTGCAAGTTCTTATTCTTGATGGGCATCACGCGAGTGCGGAGTTCCACACCCTTATTCTCGATGGCACCCAGGTTTTCGCGTGCAGTGGTCACACCCACTGAAGGAGCTTTTGTCACGTTAACGAGCAAGTCGTCGGTGTTTTTGACATAAGCGTCGAAGGTCAAATCCCAACGTCCCTTGAACATGGTGAGGTCGATACCGACGTTAGAAGTGAGTGTACGTTCCCAGCGCAAGTCGGGGTTTCCGATGGTCTTTGGAATAGCACCGATGCCCTTCACGTAGTTGTAGCCTGAAGCGTAGTTATAAGAGGTGATGGCTTGGTAAGGCTCGAAAGAGATGTTACCCAAGTAACCGATGCTCGCACGGAGTTTGAGCAGTTCGATGCCCTTGCCTTGGAGGAACGATTCGTTGTGAATGTTCCAACCAGCACCCACACTCCAGAAGGGAGCGAAGCGAGTGTTCTTACCAAACTTAGACGAACCTTCGTATCGGTAAATCAAGTCGAGGAAGTACTTGTTGTCCCAAATCGAGTTGAGGTTGGCGAAGAAGCCCACAGTGCGGTAGATATTGTCTGAACCGTTAGGCTTGCCTGTTGATAAGCTGCTGCGAAAGAGGGGTGTGAAAGGTTGGCAGAGTAGTAACCGATGGAAGTGTAGGAAGTGTTGTCGCCATTGTTGGCTTCGATGGTCGAACCCGCAGTGGCACTCGTGAAGAGTTTGCCAAACAAATTCTTGTTGTACGACAACATCAACTTACCTGCATAGCGCAGGAGGTTGCTGTGACTTTCGGTCAAGCTACCGCGTTGTGACATATCCGTCTTTGTGAGTTCGCTGAAAGAGAGAGGCGAAGTGAAGCGGTTGCTGGTGGTCATATCCTTGGTGAAGGAGAAGTCACCATTGAGGCGGAAGGCATCGGAGAACCACACCTGCAACGTTGTAGTGTTGAGGATGTTCACGTTTTCCGACTTCTTGAAGTTGCCAGCTTGTGCTTCGTAAAGTGGATTGTTGACAAAGTTCGACAAGTTCTTTCGCAACGAACCATCCTCGTTGTAAGGCGACTCGTAGGGGTTCTGCTGCGTGTAGTCTGAGAACGAACCATAGGGCGAATCTTCAGAGTCTACCGTCATCAAAGTGGTAGAGTTGTTCACTGAGAATGCACCAGGCTTGTTGTAAGAGAACTTGAAGAAGAGTGAGAGACGGTCGCGCTTAGAACCAATCATGACACCATCGTCGGTGGCGTAGCGCAAACCGAGGTTGTAGCGTGCATAGTCGTCACCACCATCGATGCTTAAGCTATGGTTTTGTGAGAAACCATTGCGCAAAGGCTTAGACAACCAGTCTGTGTTGACACCACTGCGTACGATTTGTGCCAAGCGGTTGTATTCGTTGTCCAGACGGTATTGACGTTCTAGGTCTGTGGAGGTGTAAAGTCCAGCCAAACGCTCAAATTCCAATTTTTGTGCGGCATTGAGCATGTGGTAGTCTGTCAAATCGGGAGTCGACAAACGATAAGTACCGCTATAGTTGAGGCGCAGACGACCAGGCTTCATGGTTTTGGTGGTAATCACAATCACACCTGCCGAAGCCTTCGAACCATAGAGGGCAGATGCTGAAGCATCTTTGAGCACCGTCACAGATTCGATGTCGTTCATGTCCATGTCATACACGTAGTCTGCACTCACCTCCGTGCCATCTACGACAAAGAGGGGCATATTAGCAGAACCATCAAAGGTGGCGCGGCCGCGGATGCTGAGTTCAGGACGACTGTTGGGGTTAGAACCCGCCAAGTTGTTTTCTGCAATCACAAGACCAGGCACGAAGCTCTGCAAGCTCTCCAGCACATTCTTGGTACCCATTGAGAGCAGTTGATCTTTTTGTACGGTTGTTTGTGAACCCGTGAAGCTCACCTTCGATTTGTTCACGAAAACCCGTGACCACGACTTCGCTGAGCGAAGTGTCGTCGGCTGCAAGAGGAATCGTAGTCTCGTTGCCTGGGAATACGAAGAGCGTTTGGCTCACGTGTCCAAGGTAAGTCACCGTGATTTCTTCACGATTCTTCTTGGTGATGATTTCAAAATTACCATTGTGGTCGGTGAAGTACACGCCGTTGCCACCTTTAAGTTTCACGGTTGCACCAACGAGGGGCTCGCCCTTGCCATCAATGACGCGACCTTTGATGACTTTTCCCGTTGGGTCGTTTTGCTGCGCAGTCTGTGCGACGGGCAGAGGGGGCAAGGCTTGAGCCGCGCTTGCCGTCAAGCTCGCGCCTGCCAGCAGGGTGCTTAGTGGAATTAATACTAACCTCATGTGCTTAAGTTGGATGGGTGATTGGTATAATTGTCTTATTGATTGTGCGATGCTTGTGTCATCCGATGTTGTGAGAGGAAGGCTTCCTTCCTGAGGCAAGTCGTCGCAATGGAGCTGCCAGAGAAGCGGCAACTGGGTTGTTCTGTAATGTCCCGTTTTTTAAGACTGGAAAGTGCACCCTTTGGTGTATGCTTTCCGAAAGGTCTTCTACTGCAGCGCTGAGCTTTTGCCAGTCATCACAGACGCTCTTGTCTGGCTAGCGAATAATGTGGAAATTATGCTCCGCTTAAAGCGCGCTGAAGCCGTGGGGCGATTTTGCAAATATAGTGTAATCTCATAAAACGACAAAACAGTGCGCGTATTTTTCCTTCGATTTTTCATGCAATTTCTTCCTTTTGTCAGCTTTAATCTGTTTCCAACTTTATTTTTTTGCTATGCCTAACAAGCAATTTATGCTACAATTTTTCCTGTTTTTTTAAGTTGCTGGATACATGACCCATACTTGAGTTTTTCATGCTTTTCTATCTACTGATGCATGGAGAGGAAGTGCTTGTTTTGATAAAGTTTTCTCCTATTTTTACGAAAAAATCTCGGAGTTTTTTCAGATTTTTCTCCGACGTTTTTTTCGGAAAATCTCCGACGTTTTTTTGGAAAAATCTCCGACGTTTTTTTGCTGTCATCTCCGATGTTTTGTTTTTTTCTTCTTGCCTACTCTTTTTCGTACAATTTGTGTTCAACTGTCTTGCATCATGCCCCACCGATTGGCTGGCGAAAAAGGATAAGATGTGCAGGGGTGGAAACTCCTCGCCTTTCTTCGGATATCGAAGCCTGAAACGAATGTTAAATGCAAGGATTCTATCCTCTCCTCGCGCGCGCATACAGAGATTTTGATGTTTTTGCTTTCACAACCTTCACAGATTTCGTTGTAATGCGTTGTGAATTAGCTTGTAACGCGTGTCTTTCGGACAAACTTTAACAGTTGAGGGCGATTCCGCCGAAAATCTCCGTTTTTTTCTCCCTCCCATCGTGAGTGCCGGCGATGGTTGGAGGCACGGAAAAAACTGGTTTGTGGAGTCTCTCGGTGAAGGTTGTGAAAGCAAAAAGTGCAAAATCCCAGGGAAGGCGCGCGTGTCACATGTGCGTCACGCACGCGTGAGAGCATCGCCCTCGGATGGCTTACGTTTGCCCTCTGAAAATGCTCCCATGATGGATGGCACAAAAATCGGTTTTTCTGCACCAAACCACGAAAAACACAAGGTCTTGACATCATTTAACGCTGATTTTATCACTTTCGCCCCATTTCTTCCCAGTATATAAAGGGGGCTTTGCGGTATGGGATGGCAGAAAACAAAAAGAGAATCCTCCGCGGAGGACTCTCTGAGAAGAATGTAGCAAGGTTATTTCTATCCTAAGCGGTGTGTTGTCGCCTATTGGATTTTGCGCAAGGGCGATGACACGAGTTGAGGGTTGACGAACACCGCATAGGGGTGAATTTGCACATTGACGTCTGCTTCAATGCGGTAGTCGCAATGACGAAGTTTGCTAGAGAAGTGATAAAGTCCACTTTGGGAGGGGTGGGCATCCACCAGGTCAAAGGTTTGCTCTGTGGAGATGATCGTGCCATCGGGCGCTCTCCATTCGTATGTGTCGAAGAAGTAGGTGGATTGCAGACGAACGGTGCTATGATGGAAGACGCGAATGAGGTCGGAAGGAACAATACGCATGCCTTGAGAACTTACCACGGTGACGGGTTCCAAGAAGAATTGTCCACAAGCATCCTTTGCGTAGACCATAAATTTGTCGCCAGTGACCCCAGCCACAAAGTGAGCCACTCCATCGGGGGAGATATCGTCAGGAGCTGATTTTACCACCGTGGTTCCATCCATCTCGCGAAGTTCGTAGGTGATGGGCTCTTTACCCTTGATACCCTTCACTTCGATGTGTCCCTCTGCAGTTGCACTATTCGTGCAGCTGTATGCCTTCAGGTGAGGGCGTGACACCTCAAAATTGAGGGGCTGCACATGTACATGCAGGGTGTCAAGATAGCAGTTGGGCTTCATGTTTTCTGTACCGATGGCGAGTACATAGTCGCCGGGCTTGGTGAGTTCAATGGGGTAGCCTTCTTTCACCAGGAAATTGGGCGTGTAGCCACCTTTCACACCAGAAATGATGGAGAATCGGGTGTTTTCATTCTTTTCGTAAACCGTCCCCTTGTCCATGATTTTGCCTTGAGGTCTGAGGCTTAACACTCCACATTCTGTTGTTGACGTGTAGGTGAAGTCTTTCACGTCAAACATTCCTCCCCATGTCGTGGTGAGTTTGCGTACGCGACAAGGGTCGCCCTCGGGGAGAGTGAGATTGGTTTCTTCGAGGGTATAGACACCGGGAGGCATGGGGTCAGTCGTGGTGTTGAAATACGTGCCAGTGTAGGATTGGAAGGTGCTGTAGTATCCTGGTACTTCTTTCCCATTTGGGTAGAAAATGCGATACGACATCGCCAACTTTCCGTCAGCATCTCGGAGCGGAGGTTCTTGTCCATCGTCTCCAAAACGGAGGAATAAGCTACCGGTGTGTTTGCCGCAGGAACTGGGAATTCCAACGATTGAATTGGACGGCATTGCTTCGTGCGTCTTGGCGAATGGTGGTCGGTGCAGACCATAGGAGGGTTGTGCTGTCGGTTTTGTAGACTTTGATGCGATAGTCGACACCATATTCAAGAATGTCGGACACTTTGTCGAAACCGCGAGTATCTGATGGACCAAAGTAATTGAAGTCGGTCCGATTTTTGATGAGTTGCACACTCTGTGCATAGCCATCGCTTTCGCGTTCTATCTTGATCACAAGGGGCACACAAGCGGCAAAGGTGTTGAGATTATAAAACTTGCGCCAACCGTTGCAGAAAGTTTGGCGTTGAAGTTTTACATAATCCACAAATCTTTCGGGAAAGGTGATTGCCTCCCAGGTGTTGGTGCCATCCGAGGCTTCCACATACCAGGTCTTGTTGTAATCCACTGGCATCGTCACTGCGTCGTTGAAGGAGTTGATAGTATAGGTGCCTACTACTGGTCCCGTTTTACTGTTTTCGTGGAGCGTGAGTGTCACGGGGTAGCACCATAATCCTTGGAAATTGAATTTGGGTTCGTAAATTCTCCAACCATATTTTTCGCACTGAGCTTGCGAGCCTACGTGTTGAAAGGATGGTTTGCTAAGTTTGAGCTGACGCTCGTTGCTAATAGTGGGGCAGTTTTTTAGTCTTACAAAGACAGATATGCCATGGGTGTGGAGGTCGCTTATGGTATAGGGACTGATGTCGAAGAGTTGTTCAGGGTGGAAAATTGAGGGAATGGTGATGGGTGCCCAATGAACTGGAGTTTTACCCGTGGGTGCAATTGCCATTTCAAACTCACCCTTGTCGTAATACTTTTTGAAATCTTCTTTGGTGAGTTGGTAGTTGTATTGACCTATATGTTTGAAATAGATGTGGTTGCAGTCTGGTCCTGGGAGAAAGCGCTCGTGTACCCAAGTGGCAGGTAGTGCAATGGTGGGCAGATCGGCTACAGTGAGTTGTTCCAAGGTGATGTTTATCTCGCGTCCCTTGCCATATTGGTCACTGACGTCTATGGTGTAGGTGCCAGCAGGATAAGTGCCATTGAGTATATATTCGTATGACTTATTTGCACCCGGCAATACGGAGTAAGCCACTTCTCCTAAGGCTACACCAGCAGGTGCGCTCTTGATGGTGCAAGTGAAAGTGGAACCTCCATTTTGGACATTGACTGCAAGGATACCCATGGGGCAATTGTCGAATGAGCCTTGCTTAAGTTTGCTTTCTGAGATGGTGGGAAGGACGTAGTCACCTGCACTACAAGATTTTTGAGGGTTTTGGTGATGACGATGTCATTGTCATGAACGCAAGTGGCTTTCATGACCAAATCGTAGGTGCCCGGCGCCAAGTTGTTGATGACAAAGGTGCTCGTCGGAGCAGGGTGAGAGGCGCCTGGGGTGAGCGGTATCGCCTCAAAACTGTAAGTCACACTCGAACTGTTTGCCCCTACGACTGCGGTGGTAATGGTGAATGAACCATCACTTGGACCCACAGATTTGGTGACCTTTGCAGTGAGAGTGACGTCGGCGGGACATTGTGCTGCAAGATAAAGGTGGTGGCAAAGCAGGAAGATGAGTGTCCATACAATCCTGATAAATATGTTCTGTCTCATATTCTTTGATAAAATGTGCTGATGTGTGCTGATGAGGGAGGGTGGGACGGTTTAATCCCCATAGAGGAGGGGAAATTCATTTTGGGCAAAATGCTACAATCGATGTCTGCTGTTTGTTCTGCTCATTTGTTAATAATCTTAGTGCCAAAACCTTTGTTCATCAATCAAGTTTGGCAAAAGCAAGTGCCCAGTTAGGGGAAAAGGATTTTGATTTTCTTACAAGCTCATTTTCAATGAGCGCGCAAAGATAATTGGGCTTTTTCGTGCTTTGTCCCTGAATATCAAGAAGGCAACGAAGAAATTGTCTTCATAAAAGATCGCGGACAAAAATTACGAAAAAAATATTGTATTCCAGCGGTTTTTATATAATAAATGTCGGTGGGGGAACAGAAAATTGCGCATTCTGTTTGTGGCTACACGTGCATAAAGTGGAAAAAACATACGGCTTTTCTTGTTTTTTCTTTGTCGTTCGCGTAACTTTGCAGGAAGATAGTTCTTAAGTTGGGCGGAATCGCACTGTCCACCTCCTTGGCTTTCTCACCAACAGTCGATAATGGTCTTGAAATGTGGGAGATAGAACTTCTGTCAAATCCTAATCGCATATACAATCCACCACTGACATGGAATATAACTTCAGAGACATTGAAAAAAGATGGCGCGAAACATGGGCGCAAGAAGGCACCTATCACGCGCAAACTGGAAGCGACAAGCCCAAATACTACGTGCTCAACATGTTTCCTTATCCCTCAGGGGCAGGACTCCACGTGGGACACCCTCTAGGCTACATTGCTTCCGATATCTTTGCCCGCTACAAGCGTTTGTGTGGCTTCAATGTGCTCAATCCTATGGGATACGATGCCTATGGATTGCCTGCTGAACAATACGCTATCCAAACAGGGCAGCATCCTGCAGTGACTACGCAGCAAAACATCACGCGCTATCGCGAACAGCTCGACAAAATCGGCTTCTCCTTCGACTGGAGTCGTGAGGTGCGCACCTGCGAACCCAACTACTACAAGTGGACGCAGTGGGCATTTGGCAAAATGTTCCAATTTTTCTATGACAATGCTGCACAGAAGGCACGCCCCATCAGCGAATTGGTGGCGCACTTTGAAGCTCAGGGCACAGAAGGACTGGATGTGGCTGAGACGGAAGCTCTGCAATTCACGGCTGCTGAATGGAAAGCCATGAACGAAGTGGAGCAGCAGCAGACCTTGATGAACTATCGCATTGCCTACATCGGTGAGACGATGGTGAACTGGTGTCCTGCGCTTGGCACGGTGTTGGCTAATGATGAAGTGGTGGACGGTGTGTCTGAACGTGGTGGACACCCCGTGGTGCAACAGAAGATGAAGCAATGGTGCTTGCGCGTGAGTGCTTATGCAGGTCGCATGCTCGACAGCTTAGAGCACCTTGACTGGAGCGATTCGCTCAAGGAAACACAACGCAACTGGATTGGTCGTTCGCAGGGCACAGAAATGCAATTCCGTGTGAAAGACAGTGACCACAGTTTTACCATCTTCACCACACGCGCTGACACTATTTTCGGAGTTACCTTCATGGTGCTAGCTCCTGAAAGTGAGCTCGTGGCACAACTCACCACCGATGCACAGCGTGCTGAAGTGGAGGCCTACGTGGCTGCTACAGCTAAGCGCACAGAGCGTGAGCGCATCAGCGACCGCAAGGTGAGCGGTGTCTTCTCCGGTTCGTATGCGGTGAATCCCTTCACGGGTGCTGAAATCCCCATCTGGATTTCAGATTATGTGCTGGCTGGTTACGGCACTGGTGCCATCATGGCTGTGCCTGCTCACGATAGTCGTGACTATGCTTTGCGCGTCATTTCGATCTTCCCATCGTGCCCCTCATCGAAGGTGCCGATGTGAGCGAAGAGAGCTTTGATGCTAAGGAAGGCATTGTGACGAATTCTCCCAAGGTGGGCGAAACAGCCCTCCATGGTTTCTCGCTCAATGGATTGACCGTGACAGAAGCGATTGCTAAAACAAAGGCTTTCGTGACTGAACATAAGTTGGGCCGTGTGAAGACCAACTATCGTCTGCGCGATGCCATCTTCTCTCGCCAACGCTATTGGGGTGAACCTTTCCCCGTATATTACAAAAACGAGATGCCTTATCTCGTGCCAGAGGATTGTCTTCCCATCGAGTTACCTGAAGTGACAAAGTTCTTGCCCACAGAAACAGGTGAACCTCCCCTCGGCAACGCTACTCACTGGGCGTGGGATGAGGCGAATCGTTGCGTCACCGACAACAGCCGCATCGACCACAAGACGGTGTTCCCGCTTGAACTCAGCACGATGCCTGGTTTCGCAGGATCTTCTGCCTACTATCTCCGCTATATGGATCCCCACAACAATGAAGCATTGGTGGGTAAAGCCGCTGTCAACTATTGGCAACAGGTGGACCTCTATGTGGGTGGTTCGGAACACGCTACTGGTCACTTGATCTATTCACGCTTCTGGAACAAGTTTCTCTTCGATCTTGGCACTTGCCCCAAGGATGAGCCTTATCAGAAGTTGGTGAACCAAGGTATGATCCAAGGTCGTTCCAACTTTGTCTATCGCATCAAGGATACCAACACTTTTGTGAGCCTTGGTTTGAAGGACAACTACGAGGTGACTCCTCTGCATGTGGATGTGAATATCGTTTCTGCCGATGTGCTCGACGTTGAAGCCTTCAAGGCATGGCGTCCTGAATATCAAGATGCAGAATTCATCCTCGAAGATGGTAAATATATCTGTGGTTGGGCAGTGGAAAAGATGTCGAAGTCGATGTTCAACGTGGTGAATCCAGATCTCATCGTTGAGAAATATGGTGCCGACACCTTGCGCCTCTATGAAATGTTCCTTGGACCTATCAACCAAAGTAAGCCTTGGGACAGCAATGGTATCGATGGTTGCTTCCGTTTCCTCAGAAAGTTGTGGAACCTCTTCTACAAAGATGAGCAATTCTTGCCTACCGATGTGGCGCCCACCAAGGAAAACCTCAAGACGCTCCACAAGCTCATCAAGAAAGTTACCGAAGACATCGAAGTCTTCTCCTACAACACCTCTGTGCCTGCCTTTATGATTGCAGTGGGTGAATTAGCTCAACAAAAATGCAACTCCAAGGAGGTGCTGCAAACCCTCGTAGTGCTGCTCGCTCCCTTCGCTCCTCACGTGGCAGAAGAATTGTGGCACGCGCTGGGCAACACCACCACAGTGTGCGATGCTACATGGCCTAAGTTTGACGAGGCGCACCTCAAGGAAGACACCGTGACGCTCGGCATTTCCTTCAATGGAAAGACTCGTTTCACCCTCGATTTCCCTGCCGATGCTTCTAAGGAAGATATCGAGAAAGCTGCCCTCGAGTCTGAACATAGCGTGAAGCATCTCGAAGGTAAGACGGTAGTGAAAGTCATCGTGGTGCCGGGTCGCATCGTGAATATTGTAGTCAAGTAAGATGAGATGGAAGACGTTAGATGTTATGGACTATGCAACGCCCTGTTGTCTGTTCTAACCTCTAACGTCTACTCTCTAGAAGGTAGTCTTTCTTCTCTAAAGACTAGTGGCTAAAGTCTAATTTCTAGCGTCTAATGTCTACATCTACCATCTATTCTCTAACATCTAATACCTAAGGTCTAAATAAGATGTCTAATCTTAAAATCAACTGGAAGCTCGAGATTCAAGATTTGATCATTATCTCTCTTGGATTGTTGTGCTATTCCATCGGTTATTATTGTTTCCTCGTGCCTCACCAAGTCACGCCGGGAGGAACGACAGGTCTTGGTTCCTTGATCTTTTATGCCACAGGCTGGTTCAAACCGCAATGGACGTTTTTCATTGCCAACGTGATTTTGCTGGCAATGGCCTTGAAGGTGCTCGACTGGAAGTTTTGTTTGAAAACGTTCTTTGCCATCGCAGTGCTCTTCGTGTTCCTTGCAGGGGTGGAAGGTGGTTTGCGCTACCTTTGGGAGGTAAAACCGGAACTTTTCCCTGCAGGATTTAATCAGGCGGTTGGGTTACCCATCGTCACCAGTAATGCCTTCATGAGTGTTGTATTCGGATCAGGCATCATGGGGCTGGGCATGGGACTTGTCTTCCTGCGCAATGGTTCGACTGGAGGAACGGATGTCATTGCAGCGATGATCAACAAATATCGTGATATGTCGCTCGGCACCCTCATTCTCCTCTCTGATGTGGGCATCATCACGGCTTCGTTGTTCTTGCCCAATAGTAATTTGGAAAGCTCCTCTATGGCTACACCACACTCATCATCATCACCCTTATGGTCGATTTGGTGGTCAATAGTGGTAGACAATCGGTGCAATTCCTCATCTTCTCTAGTAAATATGAGGAGATTGCTTCTGAAATCAATAGCCTGAATCGTGGAGTCACCGTGCTCAACGGACAAGGATGGTACACGAAACAGGAGCGCAAAGTGCTCGTGGTCTTGGCAAAGAAGCGCGAAGCTAGCACCATTTTTCGCATCATCACCGCGGTCGATCCTCATGCTTTCGTGAGTCAAACTCTGGCAAGTGGCGTTTTCGGTTATGGCTTCGACCGTATCAAGGTGAAAGTTAGTGCCGAACAAAAGAAACGTGCCGAAATGGAAAAGGTGAAAGCCAAAGTGGCAAGCGACCAAGCCAATTCGCGCATCTAATCTTGTAGCGTGGTGCAAGGAATGCAGATCTTTCTCGGCATCACACACTTTTTTGGAGAAGTCTCCGTTATCAATAGGGAGATTTCTCCCTCTTTTTATCCTGTCCTCATCTTGGAGGGGTAGTCTGCAAAGACAACAAATGGAGGGACGCGACAACTCAGATGAGGCGGCAACCCTCTGACCTATCATCGCTAATTTCTAATTGCATCAACTCAAATATGCTCGTCATCGCTACCAACAATGCTCACAAACTCGAAGAAATTCGTGCCGTTGTGGGCGACAAATTTGAAATCGTATCCCTAGCAGAAATCAATTGCCATGAGGATATCCCCGAAACTGCCGATACTCTCGAGGGCAATGCTTTGCTCAAAGCACGTTTCGTGCATGAGCGTTATGGACTCGACGTCTTCGCCGATGACACGGGTTTGGAGGTGGAAGCCCTCAATGGCGAGCCTGGGGTGCACACGGCACGATATGCTTATCCCGATCGCCACGACACAGAAGCCAATGTCACTAAGTTGCTCCACGAAATGGAAGGGAAAACAAACCGCAAGGCTGCTTTCCGCACGGCGATTGCCCTCATTTTAGGAGGAAAAGAATATCTGTTTGAAGGCAAAGTGGAGGGATATATCACCACTGAGCGTTTGGGCACTGATGGCTTTGGCTACGACCCTGTGTTCTCTCCCGAAGACACCGGAAAAACTTTCGCAGAACTCGGCGTGGAGGTGAAAAATCGCCTTTCGCACCGTGCTAGAGCCGTGGCACAACTTTGCGAGTTTCTGGCAAAATTCCAATAACACAAACCCCGCAGACTGGGTGTGAGCCTGCTGTTTTTCATGCGTAAAGATTTGTACAAACTCTTCCTTTTTCTCCTCCTCTGCTTCAGCTTCACCGCTCAAGCAGCAGATTTCTCCCGATGGACACCCTATCTTTCCTATTATGATGGGAAGGAAGCCGTGCGCGATGGACGATATCTCTATGCGTTGATGGGAGAAAATCTTTTGGTTTGCGACCTCGTGGCGCGAACCACAACACCCATCACGCGCATCTCCCATGGACTGGCGAGTAAGTCGATTGCGCACATCGCTCTTTCGCACAAACAGAAAAACGCTTGTCTTGCTCTATGCTGATGGCAATGTCGATTTGCTCCGTTTGCAAACTGGCAAGGTGGTGCATCTCCCTCATTTGGCGAACTATCAGCAGCAAGAACTCATGGTGGATCGACTACGCGTGCAAGATGACGATGCTTTCATCACCACCAACGCAGGTTTTCTCTGGGTAGATGTGGCACAAGCTCTCGTGCGTGGACATTTCGCTGTGGGCAGCTGCCATGATGTGGCACGCTGGGGCGATCATCTTTTTGTGGCAACTGGAGGAAAGCTTCAGCGCATCGGAGTACGCCAAAATCTGAACGACAAATCTCTGTGGCAGAATGTGCTGACGCATGAGGTGTCGGCGGTAGTGGCTAGTTCGACAGGCTTGTATGCGGTTGCTCCCGAAAGTCTTGGGGCGACTTCTGGCATTTGGCGTGCACAAACGACGGATGCCGCAACGGTCAAAACCTATGCGGCTGCCTTGACGGCTAGCGATTTTCGTCAGATTGACACACGATTTACCGGAAATCAACTCCATCGTGACGCTGAAGGCCGCATCGTGGCGCAACAACAAGGCGAAGTTTTCACGCTGACCGATGAAGCGAGCACCGCCACACGCATTGCTCTTCCCACTGAAGCACAATATGCAGAGACGGATGGGCAAGGAGGTTGGTGGATAGGCTTCAGCGACAATGGTTTTGTGCGTCGCCCTGCCGATGCTGTCGACTGGACGATTGAAAAAGCCTCGCAGCACTTTGGAAAATTCGGACCACGCTACGACTTAGCCTATTTCATGCGCTATCGCGGCGAAGATTTGTTGATTGCTTGCGGACGCCTTGATCCACTAGATGCTATATCCTATCCTCAAATGGCTGAGATTTATGATGGAAAATCCTGGACTTTTCTAGAATCACCCACTGCCGCAGCTGGATATGTGGGCGCTCAATTTGAAAATGCCACTTGTATAGACCGCAATCCGCTCAATCCACAACAATATGCGGTGACCACTTCGCGCACTGGGCTCTATTTATATAATGGAAGTAGCATCACGAAGCAGTACACCTACACCAATTCTGCACTCGTTTCTGCGGAGAAAAGCAATGAAGCTGCTTTCAAAAACTATGTCCGTACTGATGGGGCTATCTATGACCCTCAAGGCAATCTCTTTTTGCTCAATAGTAGTGCAGATACAGCTCTTCATGTTATTACTCCTAAAGGCGTTTGGGGTAAAATCTATTTGAAAGATATAGATAATGCTCCGACATTGGAAAAGACCATGTTTGACTCCAAAGGACGTTTGTGGATACTGTCACGACGTACGGCAGCAGACTACAATAGCGGTTTCCTCTGTTTGGATTATAATGGCACACCTACCAACACGCGCGATGATGTAGCGACCTTCCGATCCTCATTTCCCAATCAGGATGGTGAGAACATCACTTTCAACTTTGCCACTTCCATTGCAGAAGACCAAGACAGTGCCATCTGGCTAGGGACCAACCAAGGTCTGTTTCGCGTAGACAATCCCAACACATGGAATCGCCGTGATTTATGTCACACAAGTCAAGGTGCCTCGCAAAGATGGAAGCAATCTTGCAGACTATCTACTGGCAGGAGCCAATGTCTCTGCCATCGCTGTGGATGGTGCAAACCGTAAGTGGGTGGGGACCCTCGACAATGGCTTATACTTGTTGTCACCCGATGCGCTCACAGTAGAAGAGCATTTCACCACTGCCAATTCTCCTCTCTTCTCCAATGAGATTTGGAGCATTGCTTGTCATCCCACTTCGGGTGAAGTGATGATTGGCACCAGTGGGGGTTTGCTTTCTTATCAAGCGCGTGTGTCTACACCTGCGGCAACGCTCGAAAGTTCCAATATTCGTGTGTATCCCAACCCTGTTCGCCCAGATTATGTAGGAAATATCACCCTCGATGGCCTTGTGGCAGACGCTGAAGTGCGCGTGGTGAGTGCCGATGGTCGCTTAGTGGCGCGCGGCATGAGCCTTGGAGGTACGTTCACTTGGGATGGTCGCACGATGCAAGGTACTCGCGCAGCCTCTGGGGTATATTATTTCTATGTCGCAGCCCAAGGTGGCACGCAAAGTGTCGTAGCGAAGGTGGCTTTCGTGAGGTAGTTTATGGCATTCTTCAGCGATTTTTAGCTGTAAAACAGCGTCTAAACCCCATAAAATCCACTTTTTTGGGGAGATTCTATCAAAAAAAGACATTTTTATTTGTGCAACCCACTATATTACAATATATTTGCAGCAAGAAAAAACGCTGATTTCTAGCATTTCTATCAAGCACAAGTAGAATAATCACATTTAAAACATACTCAATATGAATAAAACAGAACTCTCTAGCGCAGTGGCTAAACAAGCTAACTTGACGCAAGCTCAAGCTAAGGCCGCTGTTGAAGCAACTCTTGATGCTATCGCTGCTGCAGTGAAGGAAGGCGATAAGGTGGCTCTCCTCGGTTTTGGTACGTTCTCTGTTACAGAGCGCCCCGAACGTCAAGGTATCAATCCTGCTACTAAGGAAAAGATCACCATCGCTGCAAAGAAGGTAGTGAAGTTCAAGGCTGGTTCAGCCCTCGAAGTGAAGTAATGCTTCTTTCGTTCTAGCACTATAGCGCGACATTCCTAAAAGGTTTGTCGTGCTTTTTTTGGCTCTCCACGACTCTAACGACTAAATTTCACTTCTCACGTCTTCTTTCTCGCATCTACCCTTTTTGCCGCATGGCACTAATGTCTACTCTTAGGCTCTGAGCCACGCTTGTCGTGGCGAACAAAAAGGGGCTGCGACCCTCTAACGTCTAATGTCTAACAATCGTACTCCTCTCTTAGCGCATCTCAGTTTAGCTGGTGCAGCAGTCTGTTGGGGACTCATGTCTCCTCTTGGCAAAGATGCTATGCAAAATGGCATTGACGGTATCACCCTCGTGTCGCTTCGGGTCATGGGAGGTGCTATCCTTTTCTGGTTGACCTCTCTCTTCACTCCCCGAGAAGCTATTTCCCGAAAACATATTGCACTCTTATGTCTTGCAGCTGTCTTTGGACTCGTAGGCAATCAGTGCTGCTTCACCATCGGACTTAGTCTCACTTCTCCAGTGAATGCTGGTATTGTCACCACCACCATGCCTATATCTGCGCTCTTGCTTTCCGCCATCATTCTCAAAGAACCCATCACTCTGCGTAAAGCATTGGGGGTAGCCTTGGGGTGTTGTGGAGCAGTCTTGTTGGTGATGTCGAGTGTGCGTGCTGCTTCCGGGAGTGCTTCGGTTGCTGGATTGAGCATGGGGGACATGCGCGGTGACCTCCTCTGCTTTGCTGCGCAAATCTCTTATACCATATATCTCACCGTCTTCGGATGGCTGGCGAAACGCTACAACATCTTCACTGTAAATAAGTGGATGTTTCTCTCTGCCACCTGTATCATCTGGCCCTTCACTGCACAGCACGTATGGCAAACTCCATGGTCTTCTCTCTCGGCTGTCACACTTGGCGAGATTGGTTACGTTGTGGTGGGGGGCACCTTCCTTGCCTACATCTTGATGATTCGTGGACAACAGGTGCTGCGACCTACGGTGGTGAGTATGTACAACTATGTCCAGCCTATTGTGGCAGTGATTGTCAGTGTCGTCTTGGGACTTGCGGTTTTCACCCTCACCCACGCTTTGGCTGTAGCACTGATTTTCTCCGGTGTCGCATTGGTGACACTCTCCAAATCGCGACGTGATATGTTAGAGCAAAAAGCAGGCGCCTACCTCTTCTTCTATAGAGGAAGGTGGGAATTCCACGAGCGAAGCCTCAGGTGCCGGCACTGCTATTTCCTTTTCTTTTGAAATTCCTGTTTCTGATGAATCGAATCTTCTCTTGGAGTAAACGCTCTTTTCGTCTTTTTCACTTCGCCATTGTCCTTCTCTTCCTACTTGCTTGGGGAGGAGGAGAGCTTTCTTTTGCGATTTCTGCTCAGGCACAGGGCTCACCTGCATCGCAGCCCACACTCGCTGTTCACTTCACGGGACTGAAAGACACCAAAGGACGCATCGTCCTTTCCGTCTACGATAGTCCTGAACATTATCGCAAACAACCTTTGCAGGTGCTGCGTGTGCCAACGGCGACTGCGCTGCAACAGGGCGTCTCTCTCCCACTACCTACCGGCACTTATGCCATCACGGTCTATCAAGATGCCAATGGAAATGGAAAGATTGACCGCAATCTCATCGGCATCCCCACCGAACTAGGGGGATTTAGCAACAATCCGCGCATTGTCATGGGTCCACCTAGTTTCAAAAGATGCGCTTTTCGACTTGAGGGAAATCTCCACACTACGATTCTCTTGCATTGAATAGCCTTTGTCATTGTACCTTATTCCACATTGGTTGTCGCTCAAATACCTGATGATTCACCAATTCATCTATTGTATCATTTATGAAATACATGTCCGCACTCGCTCTGCCGTGCTTGAGTGGTCTTTTTCTTCTCTTGGGGGGAATCTTTTTCTCCGGAGTAGCCCTTGCGCAAACAGCTGAAACCGATTTGTGTCATCAACTCACTACACGTTGTGACACAGACTCCGTTGAAATCAAAACGCTTTATCTTGATGTTAATGCTCTTGCTTTCTTCAAAGACAACGAGTTCGACGGAAACATTGCCAAAGGCTACACCCTCCCTGGAGTGCGCCTTACTCCGTATCTCGCTTATCGACCTCTACCCAATTTGAATTTGCAGCTGGGACTCACCGCACTCTGCTATGACGGCACCAACTACTATCCCAACTATGCCTTTCATGACATCGTCACCTGGAAGGGCAATGCTTATCAAGGATTTGCACACGCTTTGCCCTTTTTTCGAGCGGCACTGCAGATGGGAGCTGCCACTCTTGTGTTGGGTGACCTCTACGGGGGAGCAAATCATAACCTAATTCTTCCGCTCTATAACCCCGAGACTCTACTCACCACTGATCCCGAAAAAGGATTTCAAACCATCATTCGCACGCGTCACTGGAAGATGGATGCGTGGATTGATTGGCAAAGTTTCATCTACGAGATGGACAAGCATCAAGAGGCCTTCACGGTGGGCATGTCGCAAATCCTGCATCTTCTCCACCCACATGCTCATGGATGGTCGCTCGATTTGCCAGTGCAAATGATGGTGCAGCACCGCGGAGGAGAACAAGATGATACGGATTTGGGAGTGCAAACACTCTGCAATGCTAGTGTTGGGCTGCAGTTGCGAAAAACGCTGCATCATCGTGTTTTCAATGAGGCTGCACTAGAGATGCACGCACTTGGCACCTATCAGCAAGCTGGAAAACTGTGGCCCTTCAACAATGGTGCTGCCATGTGGGTCAGTGGTTCGCTCAATCTGTGGCATGCTCTCCGACTTCAACTCGGATGGTGGAAAACGCAAGATTTTGTCACACTCTACGGTAGTCCTTTCTTCAACACGCTTTCTCTAAAAAACGAAGGTGCGCGTTTTTCTCACATGAACACTGCCTTTTGGAGTGTGGAATTTGTGCGAACTTTGTCTCGCGACTATGTTTTTGGGGCAAAAGCCAATGGTTATGTTACTGATGCCGGACGTTTGTCGTTGAAAAATGGTGCCATCGACCCAGCAGCCCTGCGTCATACTTTTTCTTTTGGAGTGTTTTTGCGAGCCCATCCACGTTTCTTGCTCAAAAGATTCAAGTAATTCTTCCTAGCTACGTCTGCTCTAGGGTAAACATGCCTATTTCGCAAGTGTGTCTACTTCTTTTGGCTGCGATTATCACCTTTCCAGCCCCACGTCTTAATAGCTTTCTTCGCGCGCGCGTTATATTATAGTTGTGTATTTATGCTTGAAAGTTGTCTATTCTAGCCATTGAAGGTTGAACTTCTATGCTTGCTGCTCTTCCATTTCCTGCTTTTTTTGAGTTCCTATTTGCTGTGAGAAATCTTCTCTCGGAAGGGACTGAAAAAAAAGTCCAACGAAATTTGGAAAATCTCCCACGTTTTTGGAGAAACGTCCGAGATTTTTCGAGAAATGTCCAACGTTTTTTGAGGAAGTGCCGAGCGTTCACTCACAATCTCCGAGAAAAGCTCGAGAAATGATGCAGGTTAAGGAAGTCTTTAAGGGACATAAAGCCCGTTTTTACGATGAGATGGAGTAAAACACGGCAAAAGGGGACAAAAAGCCCCAAATCTCGTTCTGGGGGATTTGGGCGAAAAACGGGCTTTACAGTATAATCCTGCGTAGTCTAGATTGCAAAATAGCGCTATCTAAAATTTTTCTGCGATTTTTTTGTAGGAAGTCTTGGTAGTTTGCGAATCTTGCCGTACTTTTGCATCGCAATCGGGACGCAAGGGTCACTTGCTAAGATACAACGTGCTTAGTTAGATGAGACTTGACAACCTGAACGCCTGACAGCAGCAAACGAGCTGCATGAAGTCATTGAAACGATTACATAACAGATTGTAGAGAAGTACAAGGAACAATCAACAATGAAGCAGAAATGCTTCGGGTAAAATGAATTGTACCGTCAATTTCTACTCCAAATCCAAAGTAACAAGACAGGAAACTGAGCGATTTTATACAGAATCAAAACAAATTATTATATTACAATGAAGAGTTTGATCCTGGCTCAGGATGAACGCTAGCTACAGGCTTAACACATGCAAGTCGAGGGGCAGCATGGAAGAAGCTTGCTTCTTCTGATGGCGACCGGCGCACGGGTGCGTAACGCGTATCAAACCTGCCTCATACTCGGGGATAGCCTTGCGAAAGTAAGATTAATACCCGATGTTGTTATGTTGCCGCATGGTGATATAACCAAAGATTTATCGGTATGAGATGGTGATGCGTCCGATTAGGTAGTAGGCGGGGTAACGGCCCACCTAGCCTTCGATCGGTAGGGGTTCTGAGAGGAAGGTCCCCCACACTGGAACTGAGACACGGTCCAGACTCCTACGGGAGGCAGCAGTGAGGAATATTGGTCAATGGACGGAAGTCTGAACCAGCCAAGTAGCGTGCAGGATGACGGCCCTCCGGGTTGTAAACTGCTTTTAGTTGGGAATAAAAAAGAGGACGTGTCCTCTATTGTATGTACCTTCAGAAAAAGGACCGGCTAATTCCGTGCCAGCAGCCGCGGTAATACGGAAGGTCCAGGCGTTATCCGGATTTATTGGGTTTAAAGGGAGCGTAGGCGGATTATTAAGTCAGTGGTGAAAGACGGTGGCTCAACCATCGTTAGCCATTGAAACTGGTAGTCTTGAGTGCAGACAGGGATGCTGGAACTCGTGGTGTAGCGGTGAAATGCTTAGATATCACGATGAACTCCGATCGCGAAGGCAGGTGTCCGGGCTGCAACTGACGCTGAGGTCTCGAAAGTGTGGGTATCAAACAGGATTAGATACCCTGGTAGTCCACACAGTAAACGATGTATACTCGCGGTTTGCGATATAATGTAAGCCGCCAAGCGAAAGCATTAAGTATACCACCTGGGGAGTACGCCGGCAACGGTGAAACTCAAAGGAATTGACGGGGGCCCGCACAAGCGGAGGAACATGTGGTTTAATTCGATGATACGCGAGGAACCTTACCCGGGCTTGAACTAAGAGTGACAGATTTAGAGATAGATCTTTCTTCGGACACTCTTGGAGGTGCTGCATGGTTGTCGTCAGCTCGTGCCGTGAGGTGTCGGCTTAGTGCCATAACGAGCGCAACCCTTTTCCTTGGTTGCCATCAGGTAATGCTGGGCACTCCAGGGATACTGCCATCGTAAGATGTGAGGAAGGTGGGGATGACGTCAAATCAGCACGGCCCTTACGTCCGGGGCTACACACGTGTTACAATGGGGGTACAGAAGGTCGCTACCTGGTGACAGGATGCAAATCTTAAAAAAACCTCTCTCAGTTCGGATTGAGTCTGCAACCCGACTCCATGAAGCTGGATTCGCTAGTAATCGCGCATCAGCCATGGCGCGGTGAATACGTTCCCTGGCCTTGTACACACCGCCCGTCAAGCCATGAAAGCCGGGGGTGCCTGAAAGCCGTGACCGCAAGGGTCGGCCTAGGGTAAAACTGGTGATTGGGGCTAAGTCGTAACAAGGTAGCCGTACCGGAAGGTGCGGCTGGAACACCTCCTTTCTGGAAGTTCAGTTACCTGGTTACTTGAATGGAAAAAAAGAAAATGGTACAATTTTTAGATTGTTACCTATACTTCTCGCAATAGGTTATGCTAAGCATAAGAGAAAGATGAAGCCGAGCAGCTCTGAAGTAGTTTGACTTGCGTGGATTTTTTCTGCCAGTCCTATAGCTCAGTTGGTTAGAGCGCCACACTGATAATGTGGAGGTCGGCAGTTCAAATCTGCCTGGGACTACTTTGCAAAACGGAGCACCGCGCTCCGAAGATTTGGGGGATTAGCTCAGCTGGCTAGAGCACCTGCCTTGCACGCAGGGGGTCAACGGTTCGAATCCGTTATTCTCCACTCATTCTACTGCTCAGTCGCTACGATGTTGAAACATCACGGCACAATGACAGAGCACGAGATCTTTGACATATTGAACACGCAACAAGTTGATTCTTGTTTCCATTGAACGAAAGTTTGATGAGATAACAGAGAATCATCCAAGTAACGAAACAAAGGTAAACGAAAGTACAGCTTTAAGTATATTCTCACCTTCTAGTTACGAAAGGATTAGCAAAGACTAAAGTCTAACGTCTAATTTCTAACGTCTAGAATAAGGAAAAGGAAGTAATTAAGGGCGTACGGTGGATGCCTAGGCTCTTACAGGCGATGAAGGACGTGATAAGCTGCGATAAGCTGTGGGTAGGTGCAAATAACCATTGATCCGCAGATTTCCGAATGGGACAACCCAACAGGTTGAAGACCTGTTATCCCGCAAATGCGGGAGGCTAACGGGGGGAACTGAAACATCTTAGTACCCCTAGGAAAAGAAAATAATAATGATTCCCCTAGTAGTGGCGAGCGAACGGGGAAGAGCCCAAACCATATAGATTTCGGTCTATATGGGGTTGTAGGACCACGACGTTGCACGAAGTGCGATTAGAGGAACGCTTTGGAAAGAGCGACCATAGAGAGTGACAGTCTCGTACTCGACAATCGTATGAAGCATAGTGGTATCCTGAGTAGGGCGGGACACGTGAAATCCTGTCTGAATCCGGCGGGCCCATCCGCCAAGGCTAAATACTCGTAAGAGACCGATAGCGAACCAGTACCGTGAGGGAAAGGTGAAAAGCACCTCTTTTAGAGGAGTGAAAAAGTTCCTGAAACCGTACGCCTACAAGCGGTCGGAGCACCTTATGGTGTGACGGCGTGCCTTTTGCATAATGAACCTACGAGTTACCGTCGTCGGCAAGGTTAAGTGCTATGAAGCACGTAAGCCGAAGCGAAAGCGAGTCTGAATAGGGCGCATAGTCGGCGGTGGTAGACGCGAAACCAAGTGATCTACCCTTGTCCAGGTTGAAGTCCCGGTAACACGGGATGGAGGACCGAACCAATAAGCGTTGAAAAGCTTCTGGATGAGGTGAGGGTAGGAGTGAAAGGCCAATCAAACTTGGAGATAGCTCGTACTCCCCGAAATGCATTTAGGTGCAGCCTCGGGCGTTCCCTGTGTGAGGTAGAGCGACTGATTGGATGCGAGGGCTTCACCGCCTATCAAGTCCAGACAAACTCCGAATGCACACAGGCTAAGCCCGGGAGTGAGGGCGTGGGTGCTAAGGTCCACGCCCGAGAGGAGAAGAATCCTGACCACCGGCTAAGGCCCCGAAATATAGGCTAAGTTAAACTAACGAAGTGTGGTCCCCGTGACAGCTAGGATGTTGGCTTGGAAGCAGCCATTCATTCAAAGAGTGCGTAACAGCTCACTAGTCGAGGGACTGTGCATGGATAATAATCGGGTATAAAGTCTATTGCCGAAGCCGTGGGATATCAAATGATATCGGTAGGGGAGCATTCATGCGGCCTTGAAGATAGAGGATAACCTCTGTTGGAGCTTCATGAAAAGCAAATGTAGGTATAAGTAACGATAAAGAGTGTGAGATGCACTCTCGCCGAAAGACTAAGGTTTCCAGGGCAACGTTAATCGCCCCTGGGTCAGTCGGGACCTAAGGTTCAACCTAATGGTGATGCCGATGGCAGAAACGGTTAATATTCCGTTACTATCTTTGTTGGCGATGTGGAGACGGAGGAGTGACACTTCCGCGAGCTGACGGAATAGCTCGTTAAAGACCGTAGGTTATGAGGATGGCAGGCAAATCCACCATCTGAGCTGAAAGTCGATAGTATACAGCGTCTTCGGACAATGTAATAGTGAAGGTAATCCTACTCCCGAGAAAATCCGCTAAGCTTAACAGCAAAGATACCCGTACCGTAAACGGACACACGTAGTCGGGTAGAATATACTAAGGCGCTTGGAAGATTCATGGTTAAGGAACTAGGCAAATTGACCCCGTAACTTCGGAATAAGGGGTCCTCACAGCAATGTGAGGCGCAGAGAATCGGCCCAGGCAACTGTTTAACAAAAACACAGGGCTGTGCAAAATCGAAAGATGCAGTATACAGTCTGACACCTGCCCGGTGCTGGAAGGTTAAGAGGAGAGCTTAGACTCCGGTCGAAGGTTTGAATTGAAGCCCCAGTAAACGGCGGCCGTAACTATAACGGTCCTAAGGTAGCGAAATTCCTTGTCGGGTAAGTTCCGACCTGCACGAATGGTGTAATGATCTGGGCACTGTCTCAACCATGATTCCAGTGAAATTGTAGTATCGGTGAAGATGCCGATTACCCGCGATGGGACGAAAAGACCCCGTGAACCTTTACTATAGCTTAACGTTGTAATTGGGCAGTCGATGTAGGATAGGTCGGAGGCTATGAAGCAGGCACGCCAGTGTTTGTAGAGCCGCTGTTGAAATACGACCCTTTGGCTGTCTGGTTCCTAACTCTCGGATGAGAGGACCGCGTTTGGTGGGTAGTTTGACTGGGGTGGTCGCCTCCAAAAAGCGTAACGGAGGCTTCTAAAGAGTGCCCTCAGGCCGATTGGTAACCGGCCGTAGAGTGTAATGGCAAAAGGGCGCTTGACTGAGAGACCTACAAGTCGATCAGGTGCGAAAGCAGAGCATAGTGATCCGGTGGTTCCGTATGGAAGGGCCATCGCTCAAAGGATAAAAGGTACTCCGGGGATAACAGGCTGATCCCTCCCAAGAGCTCATATCGACGGAGTGGTTTGGCACCTCGATGTCGGCTCGTCACATCCTGGGGCTGGAGAAGGTCCCAAGGGTTGGGCTGTTCGCCCATTAAAGTGGCACGCGAGCTGGGTTCAGAACGTCGTGAGACAGTTCGGTCTCTATCTATCGTGGGCGTAGGAAATTTGCGTGGCTCTGACACTAGTACGAGAGGACCGTGTTGGACTGACCTCTGGTTTACCGGTTGTGGCGCCAGCTGCACCGCCGGGTATCTACGTCGGGATCGGATAAGCGCTGAAAGCATCTAAGTGCGAAGCCGGCCACAAGATTAGATTTCCTCATAAGGGTCGTTGTAGACTACAACGTTGATAGGGTGTAGGTGTAAAGACGGTGACGTCAAAGCCGAGCACTACTAATTGCCCGAAACTTCTATTCCTTTGGTGGAATACACTTAAAGCTGCTTTGTTTGCTTGTTTTCTGAATAAGAAGGCGAAAGTTTGAGTTACAAGGAGAATGCGAAAGCGTTGCATGTTCAAGATATATTTCCGGTGGTTATAGCGACGGGGTTCCACCTCTTCCCATTCCGAACAGAGAAGTTAAGCCCGACCGCGCCGATGGTACTGCACACCCGCGGGAGAGTAGGTCGCCGCCATTTTACGAAAGCCCTGAGTTCAACATGAACTTGGGGCTTTTTTGTGTTTCCATATTGCTACTTTAGTCTAAATTATCGTCCACTTAAGTGTTTTTGTACTTCTTTCCTTCAGCTTTTATCCTTATAGCAGAAAGATAGTTTGTTATTTCTATAATAAACACCTAATAGTCAAGAGCAACTGCCTTGAGCCTTATGGAAGAATCTCCAGTAATTGTTTGGTCTATCGCGTGCATTTTTGTAATTTTGTAGTCATTATGGCGTATAAGACACATGAGCGTGCGTAAAGCCTACGAAGAATGCTCTAAGAAGTCCCATGCGCTGTGCCAACACAACAAACACACTACTGACACATCACCAAATGGCTAACGAATATCTCAAAGAATTCACTCAACAAAAGTACGAAGCTGGCTTCGTTACGGATGTAGAGACCGAAATCATCGAAGCTGGTCTCAATGAAGACATCATTCGTCAGATTAGCGCGAAGAAAGAAGAGCCCGAGTGGTTACTCGAGTTCCGCCTCACGGCATTCCGTTACTGGCAAACCCTCAAACCCCAGAGTGGTCGCACGTCAATCTTCCTGAGATTGACTACCAAGCCATCTCCTACTACGCTGACCCTACCAAGAAGAAGGATGGTCCGAAAGAAATTGACCCAGAGTTGATGAAAACCTTCGACAAACTCGGCATTCCCCTTGAAGAGCGCATGGCACTTGCAGGAGTAGCAGTCGATGCCGTCATGGACTCCGTTTCAGTCAAGACCACTTTCAAGGAGCGTCTTCAGGAGAAAGGCATCATCTTCAGCTCATTTTCTGAGGCAGTAAAGGAAAATCCAGAACTTGTGCGTAAGTACTTGGGCACGGTAGTAAGCTATCGTGACAACTATTTTGCAGCCCTCAACAGCGCAGTGTTCTCCGATGGTTCCTTCGTCTATATCCCCAAGGGCGTGCGTTGCCCCATGGAGCTCTCCACCTACTTCCGCATCAATGCACGCAATACCGGTCAGTTCGAGCGCACACTTATCGTTTGTGATGATGCTGGCTATGTGTCCTATCTCGAAGGATGTACAGCTCCCATGCGCGATGAAAATCAACTTCACGCTGCGATTGTCGAAATCATTGTCGGTGAAGATGCCGAAGTTAAATACTCTACCGTGCAAAACTGGTATCCCGGTGATGCCGAAGGCAAGGGAGGTGTGCTCAATCTCGTCACCAAGCGAGGCCACCTTCGAGGTAAGAATGCTCGTCTGTCTTGGACGCAAGTTGAGACCGGTTCTGCTATCACGTGGAAATATCCCTCTTGTATTCTCGCAGGTGAAGGTTCGCAAGCCGAGTTCTACTCAGTGGCAGTGACCAACAATTTCCAAGAGGCAGATACAGGTACCAAGATGATTCACCTCGCCCCCAACACCCGTTCCACGATTATTTCCAAGGGTATCTCCGCAGGAAAGAGCCAAAACTCCTATCGTGGATTGGTGCGCATGGCGAAGAAAGCCCACGGATCGCGCAACTATTCCTCTTGCGACTCCCTCTTGCTCAGTTCCACCTGCGGAGCACACACCTTCCCCTATATCGATGTGGACAACGACGACTCTATCGTAGAGCACGAAGCCACTACGTCAAAGATTTCGGAAGACCAACTTCTCTACTGCCAACAGCGCGGCATCCCTATGGAAGATGCGGTTAATCTCATCGTAGGAGGTTATGCTAAAGAAGTCATCAACAAGCTCCCCATGGAGTTTGCGGTTGAAGCGCAAAAACTTCTCGCAGTTTCTCTCGAAGGCAGCGTAGGATAGTTCCGAATCCATCCCATACAGAACTGATAGTTCGCCCCTTCTCTCAGCAAAAGGTGCGACTATCAGTTTCTTCTTTTTATCCCCTTTCTCTGGACCTAAAAGGTCCTTTGCCCCATCGTGAAGCCTTCAGCCCAATTTCTCCGAGAGACGTGAAAAAATCTCCGGCATTTTGTTGAAAAAATCCGACATTTTTTGATAAATCTCCGCCTTTTTTGGGGAAAGTCTCTGAGATGATTTTTTTGAAAAGTCCAAGATTTTTCCTCCACGTTCTCCCATCTCCCTTTATTTTTCTCCCATCGTTATGAAGAAAATCCTATTCACTTTCCTTTTCCTTCTAGTTGGTCTCACCGCTTTTGCACAGCAATCCCCTGCAAAGTCGCAACTTCCTGCCGTGATGCTGCGCAATCTCGAAGGAAAGTCCGTTAAAACCGACACCCTCTCCAATGCAGGGCGTCCCCTCATCATCAGTTTCTTTGCCACTTGGTGCAAACCCTGCAACCGAGAACTTTCTGCCATCTCAGAAGTTTATGAAGACTGGCAGCGCGAAACGGGTGTGCGAGTCATAGCTGTCAGCATTGACGAAGGACAAAATGCCGAAAAAGTGCGCCCCTTTGTCGATGGCAAGGGTTGGGACTTCGACATCTTGCTCGATCCCAACAGCAATTTCCGCCGTGCCATGGGCGTTAATCTCATTCCCCACGTTTTTGTGCTCGATGGGCAAGGAAAAGTTGTACTCTCTCGTTCAGGATATACCGAAGGAGGAGAAGAACACCTTATCGAGAAAGTGAGAGAACTCGTGAAGCAATAGCCACCATCTAAGCATGAAGAAGCTGCTATTTATCCTCCTTTGTGGTTGTGCTTTTCCCTTTATGGCAAAGGGAAATGTTGCGACACCAAGTGTTGAGTCATCATTGAAGGCAGATTCCACCCTTACTCCTTCCCAGTCAGAAGAGAAGAAGCCTATCATCTTTCATGGTAGTGTACGTTCCGACCTACTCCTACCGCAAACAGATGCTGCAATTGGGACGGATGACACACGCCATGGCTTATTGTCCAATTCTGCTGCTCAGTTCTCCCTCATCTACGATCGTTGGGAAGCAGGTTTGCGCTACGAATATCAGCAACAGCCCCTCCCCGGATTTGAGAAAGACTTCGCAGGGCATGGCCTACCTTACGCGTATCTTCGTGGGCGCATGGGACGTTTTGATGTTACCCTCGGTAGTTACTACGAACAATTTGGCTCTGGCTTCATCTTGCGTACCTACGAAGCCCCCACTCTTGGCATAGACAGCCATCTTCGTGGCATCCGTGTCGCTGTAGATGCCGGAGCCGATGTGCAAATCAAAGCCATTGCCGGTCGTCAGCGCCACTATTGGAGTACGAATCCCGCGAATATTTTCGGATTGGATGGCGAATGGACCCTCCCTCGTCTGTCCTTTTTGCCCTCTTCTCGCCTCCTTCTGGGTGCATCTTGGGTGGCAAAACAGGAAAAACAAGACAATCTCAGTCGCATCATCACACAGCCCGGGCAGGAATATCCCCTGCGACAGCAGTTGATTCAGCCCACTTGGGTGCATGCCTTCGATGTGCGTTTGGCGCTGCATCAAGGTCGTTTCAATGCGCTTGCAGAATATGCCCTCAAAGGTCAAGATCCCTCTTTCGACAATGGCTATACCTATGGTTTGGGAAGCGCATTATTGGTGAGCACTAGCTATGCGCGTCGCGGTTTTGTGGCATTGTTTCAGGCGAAACGAGCTGAGAATATGAGTTTCCGCTCCCAGCGTAGTGGTAGTCTTTCGCCTTCCATGCTCAACCATTTGCCCCCCTTCACCCCACAACCCACCTACGCACTCACTACACTCTATCCATATGCCACTCAGAGTGTTCCTGGCGAATGGGCATTTCAAGGCGAGATTTCCTACAATCTTCCCAAACGTAGCACATTAGGGGGCAGATATGGCACTACACTCAAGGGTCACGCTTCGCAAATCTTCTCCCTTGGTCTTGAATCCGTTGCGACAGCAAATCCCCTAGCAGGCACAGCACCTTCCGCTTCTTTGGGTTTAATGGGCACAGATGGCATGCAAAGTCGTGGATTCTTTGCCATGGGTAGCACCCTCTATCGCGAAATCGGAGTAGACCTCGACCGTCGTCTTTCCCGTCCGCTCCACTTGCATCTCGCTTATCTCCATCAGCGTTACGACAAAACAGCGATAGAAGGCAAGGGCGGTCTCATCACCACCCACATTGGCATCGGAGAATTGCGGTGGAAAGCGTCACGCAATTTGGGCATTCGCACCGAACTTCAATATCTCCACACGCAGCAAGATCAGGGCGATTGGGCAAGTGCGCTTGTCGAAATCTCAGCTTTCCACAAGTGGATGCTCACCCTCACCGATCAATATAACGGGCACGTCTATTCACCCTCCCTCAATCGTGAGTCGGCAGTCCACTATCTCCAAAGGTTTTCTCACCTACACCGAGGGATTGCACCGTTTGCAACTGGGCTATGGTCGCACGCGCGCAGGCTACAACTGCGCTGGCGGTGTGTGTCGCTACATTCCTGCCCAACGCGGTTGGACACTTTCCTACAATCTCACCTTTTAGTCCTCTCTTCCATGCGCCATATATTCCTCCTTTGTTCCCTCCTCTTCACGCTGATGGGCTGTAATAGCCTAGCTCCTGAAGAACGCTGGTCGCAGCCCACTCCGATTGTGCCCAACAAACATGTGTTGCTCCTCGAATACACAGGACAGCGCTGTGTCAATTGTCCCGAGGCAGCTGAGCAAGTGTCTCATTTGCAGCGTGGTGCTTCGGGCGCTCATGTCGTAGCTGTCGCAGTGCATGGCGGTCATCTTGCAGAAAATGGTGAGCGCAGCGTTTTGGGGTTGTCCAATGTCGATAGCGAATGGCTCACCCAGCAGGCAGGTGTGACTGGATGGCCCATGGGCAGTGTCGATGGAGCCGCGTTGTCGCTTCCCCCCTCGTGGAGTGCGCGTGTGGCACAGCAGTTGACCCAACCCTCCGAGGCTAAAATCAGACTTACTTCCCATTATGATGCCACCACTCGTCAGTTTACCACTGAGGTAGCTGCGAGTGCATCGCTAGAAGATTGCGTTTTCACCCTCTTCCTCGTGGAAGATGGCATCCCCTCCTTGCAATATCTCTCCAATGGTCGTCGCACGCTCGACTATGTGCATCGCCATGTGTTGCGACAAATCCTTACTCCTCGACAAGGGGTAGCAGTGGCACATCAGGCAACTTCCCAGACTTCATGGCAACACACCGTCACTTTGCCCACCGCTTATGGACTTTGGCGACTTCCCCCAGTTTGCAAGCCAAATATCCCCAACTTCTGGTGCAGCCCGAGCGACTCCATCTCGTAGGTTTCGTGCAGCATCGCCCCACAGGTCGCGTGTTGGAAGTGCAAACCATCAAGGTACTGTCCGATACTCCCGAATAATCTAACTACTTTCAAAGATATATCATGTTTAACTTCGTAGTTCTGTGACCCAACGTTAGAAGCTACGCAAAAAGGGCTGTGCCCACTCTTATTTTATGAACAAAATCCTTATTGCTCTTTTGAGTCTTTTCGCCTTCGTTTCTTGTGGCGACAATGAAGAAAAGCCCGTTCCTCACCCCGAAAAGGCGCAACCCCAACTCGCTCTTTCCTATCAAGGCAAAGTATATCCCAGCGGTAGCACCATCGTGATTGCGGCCACCGAGCGTGTTTTCGACTATGCACCTGGTGAAATGGAGGTGAAAGCTGGTGATGATCACCCTGATTTCACTTCTCCCTCTCCCGTTATTGTGCTCAATACAGCCGGAAATAAGAATGCCGAAGCCACAAAACTTCCGCTCAACTACACCGCTACGGTGACAACCACCGATTTCGAGCGTTTCACTTGGTGTGGTGTGACTCCCGAATGTGTGCCAATGAGCAAGGCTACTGAGACTCGTCAAGGCACTTTGACCGTGGAGCGTCCCCAAACTTCCCTTTTGCTTGAGTGTGCCTTTGCGCCAAAGCAATATGCCACGGTAACTACCACTTTGCAACTCCAAGCAGCAGGCGAGCAGTCCCCTGCCACCTACACTCTTCGCTATACTTACGCAAAGAAATAAAGGAGGTTTCTTCTCGACACTTGGTCAGTAACCAATGAAAAAAATCGCCCTACTACCGCAGATAGTAGGGCGATTTTTGGGTCTAGTGTGAAAGTTGTGGGAAATGGCTAGTAGAGATGACAGAATTAACAGCCAGAAGGGTACTGTTCCTCACCAAAATACCTAGATATAGTGATTGTGGAAAACTCCAGAAAGTCGTAATTTTGCACTGCATAACAAGAATGTTCTTTTGCGATATATCCATACGCAAAACATTTCCCCGCATTTTCCGTAAAAAACAATGGCAAGAACGGTTTGTACGCATTGATTGCGGATAAACCGCCACGCATCTATGACACCCTTTTCTCATAAGTTTTCTTTTTGGCTATGGATGGGCAGCGCGCTACCTTTGACGAGTGCTGCTCATGCTGCGTTTGTGCCTATGCCAAATCAGCCCAGTGACACCACGCGCACTGCAACAACTGCTGCACAAGACTCGACACTCACCAGTGAGCGTGAGCAGAAAGTGTCGGAAGTAGTGGTGAGTGCAGGGCAAATGCTCGGAAGTAAGTTTGAAGCTCGCAACCGCACAGGTTCGGCCTACTATATTTCTCCCCAAGAAATCCAACGAATGGGCTACACCGACATCAACCGCTTACTCAAAAGTGTGCCCGGTGTCAATGTCTATGAAGAAGACGGCTATGGTTTGCGCCCCAACATCAGTTTGCGTGGTACGAAAGCAGAGCGTAGTGAGCGTATTTCTCTCATGGAAGACGGCATCCCCATTGCGCCTGCTCCCTATGCTTCGCCCGCGGCCTACTATTTCCCCAACGTGGCGCGCATGTATGCCATCGAAGTCTTGAAGGGAAGTAGTCAAGTGCAGTATGGGCCATTCACCACTGGTGGCGCCATCAACTTAGTGTCTACCCCCATCCCTAAGAAATTTACGGCACGTCTCAATGCCTCTTTCGGTAGTTATGCCACCGGCAAAGCGTATGCTCTTGTGGGCAATGGAGGAAAAATATGGCGGTTGGCTCGTAGAATATCTTCACTATCGCAGCAATGGTTTTCGCCATGCCCAAGGTCATGAAGAAATGGGCTTCCGCCGCCACGACCTCAATACGAAATTTCTCGTGCAAACCGCCAATGAAGATGGCATCAACCACAGATTGACCCTCAAATTTGGTTATGCGCAGGAGCATTCCGACGAAACTTATCTCGGACTCACCGAAGCCGACTTTGCACGCACGCCCCTATCTGCGCTATCCTGCTGCACAGCGCGACGATCTCACCACACGACATCAGCAGTGGGCAGCCACTTATGTGCTCGATGGGGGCTATCGTTGGAAGGTGACGACGCAACTTTATTACAACCGCTTCTTCAGAAATTGGTACAAACTCAACGATGTCCGCACGGGAGTGTGGTCGGGTCAGAAGCACAGCATCGGAGATGTTTTGGTCGATCCTGACCTTTTGAGCGAAGCCTTTGACTTGGTGCGAGGTGAGAAATCCTATGATGGCGAAGCTTTGATGCTCCGTGCCAACCATCGCTTGTATCATTCGCGCGGTGCTCAGGCCAAGGGCGAATGGAAAATGCCTTTGTGGGACGGCATGCTCTCGGGAGAAGTCGGCATCCGCTACCATGAAGATGACGAAGACCGCTTCCAACAAGATGACGGTTATCGCATGGTCAATCAGCGCATGTCGCTCTTTTTGCCTGGACTTCCTGGTAGTCAAGCCAATGCCATCACCTCTGCCCACGCTTGGTCGGGCTATTCTCTCTTGAAATGGGTGAAGGGTGTGCTTACTCTCACGGCAGGTGCGCGCTACGAAGCTGTATCTTTGTTGAAGAAAAACTATACGAAGGCGGATCCTCGTCGCAGCGGCAAGGTGCGCCAAGAAACTCCCAACAGCGCGCATGCGTGGTTGCCTGGTGTAGGTCTGAATATCAAACTCCTTCCCACGCTCTCTCTCATCGGAGGTGCGCACCGCGGTTTTGCCCCTCCAGGAGCCGTGTGGCAACAAGAAGCCGAGCACAGCACCAACCTTGAGAGTGGTCTGCGCTGGACTACGCAGCTTTGCAAGGTAGAAGCCATCGGATTCTACAACCGCTACGACCACATGCTCGGTAGCGACCTCTTGGCAGCTGGTGGACAAGGCACATTGGAACAGTTCAACGTGGGCAAAGCCACCGTGGGTGGTTTGGGGAATTTATGGCGCAAGCGCAACCTCGTTGGGGGAAAGCACAATTCCCGCTCCAACTCTCCTACACCTTCACCCATACCCGCATGGACAATGAGTTTTCCAGCGGAGCTTGGGGCTTTGTGCATGCTGGCGATGAGATTCCTTACATCTTCCGCCACGCTGCCAACGCCAATTTCGGCATCCAGCTCCCAAGTTGGGAACTCAACTTTGGTATTCGCTACAACGGAGATATGCGTACTACGCCCGGACAAGGGAAGATTGCCCAGCGCGAACGCATCCCAGCCCACTACATCGTAGATGCTTCTGCAAAATACCGGATAAGCAAAAGCGTGATGCTCAGTCTCAATGGCATCAACCTCCTCAATGCCCACTATCTCGCTTCGCGTCATCCATCAGGACTCCGCGCAGGACACCCCTTAGGTGTGTATTTTGGAGTCGATGTTAGGCTTTAGGTAGCATCTCGCTTGAGAGGAAGCCCCTTCAAAACACGGAGGTAGCACCCTGCAAGACGTGGTTCTGCACAGCTTAGCTCCAATTTCTCCCTCTCCACTTCACACTTCCACTTTCTCACTCCATAACGACTAATGTCAAACGTCATTTCTTCTCGCTTACTTTTCAGTGCCATTGTTTCCGTCGCCGCCTTGTCAGCGCAAGCCCAAGCGGACCATACGCTCTCGGGCATAGTGCGCGATGCCGATGGAGTGGCATTGCAAGGTGCACACCTCCAAGTGGTAGGTACGAAATTCCGCGCGCTCACCGATGCCGACGGGCGCTTTCATCTCCGTCTGGGCAAGATGGGCGGAAAAGTCACGCTCCTCGTGTCGCATTTGGGCATGCAAACTCAGCGCATCACGCTCAATGGCGAACAAACACGCGACATCGTTCTCAAACCCGACAATCGAAGTTTGGACGAAGTCGTTGTGACAGGCTATCAGAAAGTGCGCAATCGCATCTACACTGGCGCAGCTTCTGCCGTGAAGATGCAAGACATCCGTCTAGAAGGCGTGGCAGATGTGAGTAAGATGCTCGAAGGTCGCGTGGCAGGTCTGAATCTTCAAACCATCAGTGGCACATTTGGCGCAGCCCCTCGCATCAACATCCGCGGTGGTGCGTCCATCTTGGGCAATGTTCAGCCTTTGTGGGTCATCGATGGCGCCGTCTACGAAGATTTGGTGCATCTCTCGCTCGATCAGTTGGCTTCGGGCGATGCCGTCACCCTCATTGGTTCAGCGATAGCCGGACTCAACCCAGCCGACATCCAAGACATTCAGGTGCTCAAAGATGCTTCTGCCACCTCTGTCTATGGTGCGCGCGCTTTGAATGGCGTTATTGTCGTGACCACTAAGCAAGGGCAGCGCGAAACTCCGCTCAAAGTGAACTATAGCACGGAAAACAGTGTCCGTTTGCGCCCAAACTACGGTCAATACGACCTACTCAATTCGCAAGAAACCATGGCGCTCTACCAAGAGATGGAAGAGAAAGGCTATTTTGATGTCAATTCTTCTCGCTATGGTCGCAGAAGCGGCATCTTTGGTCAATGGTATGATGTCGTGGGCACCTACGATTTGGCGAGAGGGAGCTTCTTGCAACCCAATACCCCCGAAGCGCGTGTCGCCTTTCTCCAACGTGGAGAAAAGGCTAACACCGATTGGTTCCGCCAACTCTTCACTTTAGCTCCCACCACACAGCACAGCATCTCTCTCTCTGGCGGAGGAAAAACACTGCCACCTATGTTTCTCTGGGTTTCTACCACGATGGCGGATGGACACTCCCCGAAAAAGTGAACCGTCTTACCGCTCATCTCAAAAACACCTTCTACATTTCGCCCAAATTCACTGCAACGCTCACCGCACAAGGTAGTTTGCGTGGACAGTCAGCGCCAGGCACTTTGCCCCAACGCAAGAACCATGCGCAAGGGGTGTTTGAACGAGACTTCGACATCAATCCTTTCTCTTACGCCCTCGGTACTAGCCGCACCCTTTCGCCCTACAATCCCGATGGAACGCTGTCGTTCTATCGCAACAACTGGGCACCCTTCAACATCCTCCACGAATATGCCAACAATAAGATGGATATAGATGTGGTGGACTTTAAATTGCAGGCGGAAGCGGACTACAAATTGCGCGAAGATTTGTCGGTGAAAGCCCTTGTTTCTGCACGACAAGCCCACACTTCCACTTCACATCGCGTGGCATCTCAAAGCAATCTCTTGGCAGCGATGCGCGCCAACGAAACGCCCGAGGTGGCGCGTGAGAATATCTATTTGGTGCGCGACAAAGACCATCCCGAATTGTTGCCTCAAGTGGGCGTTCCTCAAGGTGGATTGCTCAATCAAAATGAAGCAGCCCTCCACAGTTGGTTGGCGCGCATCGCTGTGGACTATGAAAAGTCTTTTGGACAGCACGACGTGAAAGGCTTTGCTTTTGCCGAAGCTCGCCACGCTCTCCGCACATCCACGCCTTTCAGCGGCTACGGCATCCAATATGATCGTGGCAATCAAGTGTATCACACACCCTTGATGTTCCAGAAACTGGCAGACGAAGGCGAGAGTTACTTTAGTCTTCGCGAACAAATCGACCGCGGAGTCACCTTCTCCCTCAACGGAACGTATGGTTTTGCCGGAAAATATGTGGTGAATGGCGTGCTCAACTATGAGAGTGCTAATACTTCTGGACAGCGCAACGGCACTCTCTGGCTACCTACGTGGAACATTGGTGCGAAGTGGAATGTGGATCGTGAAGAATTCCTTCGCGCTTATCCCACCATTTCGAAACTTGCTCTGCGCTTGAGCTACGGACTCACGGCAAAGATGAACGAAGCCGCCGTGAATGCTTCGGCTGTTTATCGCAATGCGCTCACCCCACGTCAGCATTTAGCAGACAGAGAAAACCAACTCGGCATCCTCCACTTGGAGAATCGCGACCTCACTTGGGAAAAGATGGTGGAGTGGAACGCAGGTCTTGAGCTCGGTCTTTGGGATAATCGCATCAGTGCCACGCTCGATTTCTATGCGCGCAACAGTTATGACCTCATCGACCTCGTAGCTACGTCTGGTGTAGGCGGACAATACTACAAATATGCCAACTTTGGCGATATGCGCACGCAGGGTGTCGAACTAGGATTGCACACTGTGAATGTGAAAACTTCCGACTTCAAGTGGAGCACCAGTCTCACGTTTAGTGCCATGCACCAAGAAGTTACTCGTTTGCTCAATGCTCCCACCGCTTTCGACATGGTGGCTGGACGCGGACGCGGCAACATTGTGGGCTTCCCTCGCGGTTCGCTTTTCTCCTTCAACTATGATGGACTAGACATCAACGGATTGCCTACGTTCCACTTCGGACGTTATCCCACCAACTCGGGCGAATACTCCCACATTGCAGGAGCGGATTTCTCCGATACGCAATATAATAAGACTTATCTGCGCTATCATGGTCCCATCGAACCGCAAATCACTGGCGGACTTTCCAATACTCTCTCGTGGAAGCAGTGGGAACTCTCTGTGTTCTTCACCATGCAGGCTGGCAATAAGATTCGTTTGAATCCCACCTTCGACCCTTCGTTTGCCGATCTCAACGTTTTCTCCACGCGCTATCGTGATCGTTGGTTGAATCCTGGTGATGAACTGCGTACTGATGTGCCTGTGCTTCCCTCGCAAGCCTTGATTGAGCAAGTGGGGCGCGAAAACATAGAGCGCGCTTACAACACTTACAACTATTCGCAGGAGATGGTGGCAGATGGTTCCTTCGTTCGTCTGAAAAACGTGGCTTTGGGTTATCGTCTTTCAGAAAGCGTGGCTAAGAAACTCTCTCTCTCTTCAGCAACCGTACGCTTGAATGTCACCAATCCTTTGTTGATTTATGCCGACCCTCGTTTGCACGGTCAAGATCCTGAGTATTATCGCTCTGGTGGTGTGGCATTGCCCACGCCGCGCCAGGTTACCCTCTCGCTCTCTCTAGGTTTCTAAAGCCAGATTATTGCGTGAGAAGCTAGTCCCCCTAGACTCGAATTTCAAGGGGTTCCGAAGGGGCTACACAAAATCTCCGAGATTTCTCAGAAAATCTCCCACGTTTTTCCAAAAAACTCCAACGTTTTTCCAAAAATGTCCGACATTTTTTCCAAACTCTCCCACGTTTTCCAACGAAGCTCCCTTCTGCTCTGTGTCCTGTGGCTCATTGCCAGTGTGAGTTGTGGAGACTTTTTGAGCGAACAGCCCGATAGCGACCTCAATGTGCGCATCGACAATGAAGAAAAGATTGCAGAATTGCTCACTGCTGCCTATCCACAGGCCAGTTATTTTGCATTCCTCGAAGCCCGTACGGACAATGTGGGGCTGCGCACCAATGGTGTGCACACGCGCCTCAATGAAGCCATGTATTTTTGGGAAGATGATCAGCAAGACGACCTTGACACTCCGCTCAACTACTGGAAATCGTGCTATAAAGGTATAGCGCAAGCCAATAAAGCACTGGAGTTGCTGGCGAACTATCCCAAAACTCCTCGCGTAAAAGCCTTGTATGGCGAAGCCTTCTTGTTGCGCGCCTATCTCCACTTCATGTTGGTCAACATTTGGGCAGAGCCCTATCGCGAAACTCCGATGCGCCCGGCATCCCCTATGTGGAGCGTCCCGAGAAGCACGCCATCGTGGACTATCAACGCGGCACAGTGGCAGAGGTCTACCAAAAGATTGAGAAAGATCTTCAGCGCGGCATCACACTGGTCGACGATCATTACTATAAACATCCTAAATTTCATTTCACCAAGCGCGCCGCCTACGCTTTTGCTTCGCGATTCTATCTCCACAAAGGCGACTGGGCACAAGTCATCGCCTACGCAGATTACGTGTTAGGTGGTGATGCCAAGAGCCATCTTCGCAGTTGGCAACGATATGCTGAGACTCTAGAGTTCAATCATCCAGGACTTTATCGCAGTTATTCAGCCACAGACGAGCCTGCTAACCTGTTGCTCACCACCACTGAGTCGAGATATGCACGCCAACAACCCACCGACCGCTACGGTGCCACCTACACCACGATGAACGAAGTCTTTGCGCGTGCTGGCATCGAAGGAGGGGGCGACTATGCACGCATGGACATGGTGAGCACTTATCTCTTTTCTTCATCGCCCTCTCCCGTGAAAGATGGGGTGTATCAAGCCAAATTCGACGAACTCTCCAGTGTGGAAAGCACTGGTAGCAAACCGCGCGGCATCTATGTCACCAATGTGTTGCTCACCACTGACGAGGTGTTGCTCAATCGCATGGAAGCTTTGGCGATGATGCAGCGTTATTCTGCTGCGATTGACGACATGATGGACTATTGGCAAGGGAAGTTTGGCTTCATGCCCTCCGTAGAACGCGCAGTTTTCACCAACACAAGTAGGAAACATTACAATGAGATTCGTCCAAGTTATGGACTTACGCTCAAACAACTGGCTATGGTGCGCACCATTCTCGGACTGCGTCGCCAAGAGTTTTTCCAAGAAGGCTTGCGATGGTTGGACATTCGCCGTTTCCATCTCGCGCTCAAACGCAGCGACAAGAGCAGTTATTATCACCCTCTTGAGAAGGAAGATCCTCGCAAGATGTTGCAAATCCCCATTCAAGCGCAAGAACGTGGACTCGCTCCCAATCCGCGCGAACGCAATGAAGTATTCCAATGATGACGATGCCTATGTTTTTTTCTAATAGTTCTGTTTTGCGCCATAAACTTTGCGCTCTTGCTCTTCTTGTGTTGAGCATCTCCCTGCTTAGCAGTTGTGGAGAAGATGAACTTTCTTCCACAAGTGTGGTGGCTACGCGTCAAAGTGCTGTGCAAGCAACGGAACTCGATCGCTGGATTCGCGACAGCATTACCTTGCCCTACGGCATAGAAGTGGTGTATCGCCAAGAAAATCATGGTGGTGCAGCAACCGACTATCTTTATCCTCCGCGCACGGAGCAGGTGAAACCTGTGTTGCGCGCTTTTCGCACCCTCTGTTTAGAGAGCTTTGCCTTTGCCGATCAAATCGCTCCAATTTTCTTCTCGGTCGAGCTCCACTGCGCTTGGTGCTCTATGGAGGAGCTTATGCAGATGCTCACGGCATGGTGCGCTTGTCTTTGCCCCAAGCTCCCACAACGATGATGCTCACGCATTGCAATGCCTTTTCACCAGACGACCCCAACAAGGTCTATTTGTTGGCACGCATGGGATTTCACCAACTCTCTCGCCGTCTGTTGGCGCAATTGCCTTATGACCGAGTGGTCTTCTCCGCTATCTCTGGCGATCGCTACACGGGAAGCACGGCTTCGTTGGTGGCTCCTTGGCAAGCTGGTCGCAGCATCGATCAACAGTTTGGCATTGACGGATGGGCGAACAAGCGCGGTTTTCTCACGATTCATGGTATGGTCTCAGCAGAAGAAGACATGGCAGAAATGATCAGTGCCACGGTTTGTGCCACTCCCTTGCAGGTGCAACAGGCTTTGACCGAAGCGGCTACGCCCGACACGGATGCCGATCCTGAAGTGCAGGCACGTTACACGGAAGAAGCTAAAGTAGCAGCTCAGCAGTTGAGCCGCAAACAAGCCTTTGTGACGGACTATTTGCAGAAAGTGTGGCGCGTAGACTTCCGCCGTTGGCAAATCACCACCGCACGCAAGCTCAGAAGCTATCGTGGATAGTGGATTTTTTCTCAGCAACTCCTATATTATATAATGCGTAAGTATCTCTTTCTACTATTGCTTTGCCTCGGCACACTTGCCGCTTGCAATAGTGATGATTCTGTTTTTAAGACCTCTCCCACAGCGCGTGCGCAAGAAGCGGTGGATGCGCTGAAACAACGGCTCGTAAGTGCGCCTTATGGGTGGAGAGTCCTCTATTTCTCACGCACCGACTCTTTGCTCTACACCCAGCCCGACCAAGATATTCCGCAGTCGCTCCTCCGAGGAAGCTACGGATATGGCGGACATTGTTTCACCATGCGGTTTACGGCAGACAATAAGGTGGAGATGCGTGCAGACTACTCCGAAAACACCGCCAAAACTCCCGAGGTGAGTGAATTTTCTATCAACAGAAATAGCTTTACCCAGTTGAGTTTTGTGACTTATTCCTATTTGCACCGACTGGTCAATGAGCGTTTTGAAGGAAGTTCCGACTGGCTCTTCATGGGCACCGACCCTGATGGTGCCTTGATGTTTCGCACGGCACAGCATTTGCGCCCAGCGCGCGAATACATTCGCATGGTTCCCCTCCAATCACCTGAGGGCATGGCAGAGGTTATCCAAAAGTCGGTGGAGAATCGTCAGTGGTTTGAAGGGATGCTCAACCCTCAGTTGCGCATTCATCGCGGAGGACGCACCTACTTCCAGAGTGATTACTTCGTGAAGCGTCCAGTGGAAACAAACGCCTCTCTGTTGAAGGAAATCAAAGATAAGCGATATTATCTCTTTGTCTTTGTCAAACAGCGCAATCCCATCCCCGACTATCCACCTAAATCCATCACAGGTCTAGGCTCAGGCTACGTAGGAACGGAGCAAGGATTGACTTTCCGTGCTGGTTTGCGCTATGACAAAAAGATACAGTTCTATGATTTTTGTGCGCAATGGCAACAAGTTTGAAGCAGAACTCGTGGAAGTGTATGACACGCTGCTTCGAACCACACGCTATGTAAGCCGTCATTTGCACCCAGAAGGCAGAATCACCGGACTGAAAGCCGAAATTTGGGATGCGAAATAACGTGAGGTTGCGTTCACTTCCCCTCGTCTTGCATCTAGAATCTATATTCTCTAAATCGAGCCATGCCTATTGTGGCGAGCGAAAAAGGGTCTGTGCCCATCTCTTTATTCTAACATCGAGCCACGCTTGTCGTGGCGAGCAAAAAAGGGTCTGCGACCCTCTAACGTCTAATGTCTAACATCCTATATCCATTGCTCCTCCTCGGAGTGTTCAGTCTCGGCAGTTGTCAGAAAGCAGAACTTGATGCACCTTTGGAAGACTACGATCGACTCTTTCCTTTCAAGGGAGCTGAGCGACCACGGATTTCTTATGAAGACCAAAATCTTCGTTTGGGCGATCCCGATGCGCCCATCAGTGCTTTTGTCTATCCTGGCGTAAAGATTGAGGAAGATGTGCGTACTTATCGCGTCACCTTGACTTGTAGTTATAAAGAAACTACTTTCGGCGGCACGCTAGTGGGCAAAGATGAGGTGAACAGTCGCTATGTGGTGCGCTATGTTGGAGCCGATCAGCAGTTGCACACCATTGCCACCTCAGTACGTGACACTACGGCTGAAACACATCTGACCAATGGTCGTGAACACCGTGTGACTTTCTTGGCAAAGTCGGGCCATCCAATGTATTTGTTGGTCAATGGTGTCGGTCCTTTCGGATCCTCCATCAAAGCCACCATATCCGCCGTTTCTGAAGATGGCTTCACCATCGTGCGTCCTTTGGAGGTGCAGGAACACCAGAACGATGAGGGTATAGCAAAAATAAAACATCCCTTCTGCGGCTACATCATTTTGCCTTGAGCAGTCGCAGAAGTTCGCTACGCTTCTGGGCATTGATGGACACTTTCTCACGCTTAATGTGGGTTTTTCCAGACCAATGTAAACCTTCTTACGTCTAGCCTCTAACGTCTAACGTCTAAACAGGGTCCGCGACCCTCTAACGTCTAATCTCTAATGTCTAACGTCTATTCTCTTCTTCCTTTTCTACTTCTTGGCGTCTTTTCGCTGCAAAGTTGTGATACGACTTCCGACGAAGTGGTAGAGACGTCCTATATCTATCCGCCTGTGCCCGATCCCACTTATAGTTTTAAGCGAAATGGGACAAGTAGCGTGGATATTCTCGAGTGCCAGTTGGTCAAACAGCCATTGGACTACGTTTATTCGAGTTTTTTGGTGGAAGCCAATCTCATGTACCCTGCCAACATGACGCGTATGAAGGGCTATTTTAACGAGGGAGAATTTGGATGGTCGCCTAGAAACATCCTTTGTCGTTCGGCACTTCACGCAGCAGACAGTGCGAAAGTCTTGAGTGATGTGGAGCAAATCTTCACGACCACAGGAAAACTCAGTGGACTCGGCACAACAAGTCCGAGCACCACGCGCAATCAACGTGCAGAAAAGGGCAAAGGTGGCTTTGTTGGTTATCATATTGGTGATGTCAATCTGTGCTTTGCCGATGACCGTGGTGTCGTAGTGGCAGAAATGTTTCAAGAACTCGTGCGTGGTGCAGCTTTTCTCGACCAAATCCTCAATGTGCACTTGGATGAGGCGGTGCTGCTCAATGAACAACTTCGCAACGATCACGAAAATGGCAAACTCCTCCCAGGGCGCAACTACACTGCGCTCGAGCACCATTGGGATTTAGCTGGGGATACTATCAGTATTGGTTGCCCTTGGTGGAAAACTCCGAGATTTCAGCCCTAAAGAAGAGTCGCATCACGCTGTATCGTGCCTTTGCCCTAGGTCGTCAAGCCTTGACAGAATATCGATATACCGATGCACTGGAGCAAATGCGCATCGTGCGGTCTGAACTTTCCAAGGTGGCAGCTGCCAATGCCCTACATTTGCTCACGGGGTCGCGCACTTTGAGCAATCTGCAAGAAGAACCTGCTCACGCTCTGCCTTTCTTAGGACAAGCACTTGGCGCCATCTATGCTTTGCAGTTCACCCGTAATGCCGAGGGAAAGCCCTATTTCACTTATGATGAAGTGAATGCCCTTATCGCCGCTCTCACTGCCGAGGGAGGAATGTGGGAGCGCGAACGACTGCTTGGCACAACAGCGCAAGAGGGTGTGCTCTTTCAAGTGGCAAAACAGATTAAAGAACGATATGGCTTGAAGTAAGTGGTTGTCCACTCTCCGTCAATACGGCAGGGGCAGGCTAGTGCCCTGCAATTTTCGCTCACATATATCCTCTCTTGCCCATATATACATTTATAAAATCTCACGTCTTTTCTGATATGACGCAACGATTATATTCTCTCTTAGTACTGATCCTTTGCGGATTTTCCCTCCAGACTTTTGCCCAGTTGGGACAAAATATCCTGCCCAATGGTGGGTTTGAGGCTTACGGAACCACCCCCATCAATGTGGCTTCCACTCGTGCTACAACCACAATGGGTGAAGTGACAAAAGACAACGAAGATGCCGATGAAGACTCCGAAGAGGAGAATCCTCCTGCAGATTTTGACCCTTATCTCAAACCACAATTCTGGTACATCAATGCTTCACTTTTCCCCAAACGCACGAAAGATGCGCATAGCGGTGAGTATGCTATGACGTTTTATCCGAATGGTGGATCTTTTTATACGCGAGATGCAGATTTCAATCCCTACCATCTTCGTGTAAAAGGAGGAGCCACCTATCGTTTGACCTACTGGTATAAGGGGCAAAAGATGAAAAACAATGTGGTTACCACTATAGATTGGTTGCGTGGTGGCGCAAAACTGAAGAAAGATGAGCGTAAGGCGGCTGCCGATCTTGCTACGAATATCTCTGAAACTTGGCAAAAGAGAGAACTCGTGTTTGAGGCACCTCGCCAAGCAGACCATGCGGGTGTGGGATTTACCTAGAGTATGACGGTGAAGCCCAAACAGCTGGTGGGTTTATCCAAATGGACGACATCAGTCTTGTGATGATTGCCGAACCAGCTTCTACCAACAACCTGTTGCCTCCCACCGATCTCAAAGCAAAAGCCCAGCAGCGCGAAATCCTTTTGTCGTGGTTGCCTGTGGAACAACCAAAAGCGCAATATGAAGTGCGTGTGAATGGTGAAGTAAAGACTACCACCAGTGAACACCAATACTTATTGACGCATTTGCTGCCCAACACCAACTATGTCATCACCATTGCTACTCGAGTGGGAGGGGAACTTTCTGAGAAAACAGTGCAACTCGCGGTGAAAACCCAGCAACTCGACCGCGGAGTCAACGATGACACTCGTATCCCCCAGCTCTACACTATCCGCGAGAATGGCACTTGCCCTCGTCGTCTGCCCCTCTATTGGCGTGATTTGGCAGAAAATGCAGCAAAAATCACTTATGAGATAGACGACCAAGCTGTGCAACCCGATGGAGATTTCCTTGTTTTCCCCTCTGCAGGCGAACATGTGCTGCGTGTTGTGGTGGTAGAATCACCCGAACGTGAGTGGACACTGGAATATGTGGTGCAAGTGGACTAATAATCCTCGATTTATTCTTTCATCCAATCAGAATTCTCATTTAGAAAATGCGATATTTTTCTCTTCCCTCTCGGCACTTGCTGTCGAAACTCTCCCTGCTTTGGGGCGCCATCTTCTGCTGCTTCTTGTTGTTTGTGGCTTGTGATGACACGAGTGTCCCCGTTTCGCCTATCCGCGTAGGAGCCACCGATGCCGACTCTTTGAGCGTTTCTCCCGAAGCCACGCGCATCGTGTTGCTCAGTGGTGGTACGGGTAAATATGCAGCCTATGTGGCAGACGGTACTTTGGCAAAAGTCGCCATCAATGAAGACACCCTCCGCATCACAGGTCAACTCACAGGAAAGACAGTCGCCACCATCCATTCGGGCGATGAAACACGTCGCATTGCCCTCCACGTGGAGGATCGCGAAGTGAGTGTGAGCCATCAAGAAGTAAGGCTGTTTCCACGCGATGAAAGTCGGTTTATCAGCGTGAATGGCGGTGGAGAATTTGCCGACCTCGAAGTGTTAGACCCCGAAGGTGCGATTTCAACCAAGTGGAATGCAAAGACGAACATCTTGGAGATTGACGCTCGCTACGAAGGGGAGGCGCAAGTGAAAATAGTTCCCCCAACGGGCAAACCCACTTTGCTGAAAGTCGTGGTGCGCTGTGAGGGAGAAGCCAACCGCCCTGGTATCTACGGCACGACTTCTCGCAGCATCTTCCGCCAAATGAACACCCTCTCAGTGGTGCATCGCAAAGGAGTGGGGGTGTGGCTCAACAATAATGCACAAGTTTATGCGGCTCTGCGCTCGCTTCAGGTGACCCCTGCTATCGTCAATCCCAAAGTGGGAGAGCATCTCACGCTTAATTATACCATGCGCTATCCCGATGAGTTTCGCAATAGCGGACTCACCGAGGGACAGCATACGCTCATCGTGGAAGAAGTGCGCCAACGCTATGTGGTGCTCCGTGGAAAAGGGCACAAACTCGTCCTTCCTTTTGAAACTCGTTAGAGTTTCATCGCTGGTTGTTCCCTCATAGATGCTAATGAGCGCAACAACCACTTGAGAATTTACTAAATATCAACTTTTATTTATCACTAAACTATCAACTACATGCAAATTTCTACTCTTTTTCGTGGCTGTGCTTTGGCAGCCGTAGCTTTGGTGTCTGCTGCCACCTTCGCTCAGAAGTCAGTGACCACCACTAAGGTCGGTGAACTCTCTTCACTGATTCCTGGTGCTGATCGCTATAAGACTAAGAACCTCACCGTGGCAGGTCCTCTTAATGGCGAAGACCTCAAGCTTGTGCGTGAGATGTGTGGCCGCGACTACGAGGGTTATGAATCAGAAGGCGTGACTGCTACCCTCGATCTCTCAAAGGCACTCATCAAACAAGAAGCAGGTAAGAACTACTTCAATGAAAAAATTGGTTTCTACTCACGTTACTATGCTCCCAGTGCTGACAACGAAATCGGTGTGAAGCTCTTCTATCGCTGCGAGCCCCTCAAGAGAGTGATTCTTCCTGAGAATACCACTGTTATTTCTGGTAATGCTTTCCAAAGTTCTGGTCTTACAGAAGTGGTGATTCCCAACACGGTGAAGATCATCCGCCAATATGCGTTTGCAAATACAAACCTTAAAGAGGTGACTCTCCCTGCGTCTTTGTCCGATCTCGAAAATAAGGTGTTTGACAACTGCGCGAATCTCACCACAGTGGTCTTCACAGGAACAACTCCTCCTAACAATGTCCCTGCTGAGTTGTTTAATAAGTGTCCCAAGCTTTCTAAGATTATCGTCCCTGCTGAGGCTTTAGAGGCTTATAAAGCTGCCTTTGAAGGTAAAATTAAGCCTGAAACAGCCATCGTAACTGGTGTGAAAACTGTAACGCTCTCTAACGGTGTGAAGGAAGTGGCACGCTTTGACCTCCAAGGTCGCCGTTTGTCTGCTCCTGTGCAAGGTGTGAATGTGGTGCGCTACTCCAACGGTACTACCGTGAAAGTCCTCGTTCCCTAAGCATTTCTCTGCTGTTCGCTCATAGCGAGTGGCAGTAAACAAACAAAAAACGCCATCTGGATTCAGAAGAGTCCAGATGGCGTTTATTATTGTTGGGGGTGATGTGACATAATACTTGTCACATCTTTGAGTTTGTGGAAATCGGCTTAGCCAATCACGCCACGCACACGGTCGTCAAATGCGGAGAGGGCTGCTTTAGCACCTTCGCCGATGGCAACAACAATCTGCTTGTAAGGCACGTCTGTGCAGTCACCAGCACCATATACGCCAGGCACTGAAGTGCGGCAGGTGCGATCCACTTGGATTTCACGACGAGGAGAGAGTTGGAGTTCTTCTGCAAAGGCTTGTGTGTTGGGAGCAAGACCAATTTGCACGAAGATACCATCGAGTTCGATTTCACGTTCTTCCTCAGTAGTGCGATCTTTCACGCGGATACCTGTTACTTTCTGACCATCGCCGAGCACAGCAGTGGTTTGCGACATTGTGAAAATCTCCACGTTCTCTGTGGCGCGAGCTTTGTCTTGGAGCACATTGTCAGCGAGGAGCTTATCGGCAAATTCCAACACAGTGACGTGGCTGCAAATGCCTGCCAAATCGAGGGCAGCTTCGATGCCAGAGTTACCACCACCGATTACAGCAACGCGTTTGCCTTTGTAGAAAGGACCATCGCAGTGAGGGCAGAAGTGCACACCGCGACCGAGATAGTCGGCTTCGCCTTCCACACCCAGTTTGCGCCAACCAGCACCTGTGGCGATGATGACAGCAGGAGCAATGAACACTTCACCACCTTTTACGCTGATTTCTTTCGTGCTGTTTGCAAGGATGCGCTTTCGATCTTGCGATTCTCAAAGACATCAATGGGGTATGCACCAATGTGCTTGCCGAGATTCGCAGCAAGTTCAGCACCCGTGGTTTGAGGCACAGAAATCAAGTTCTCGATGCCTACGGTGTCTTTGACTTGTCCACCGATGCGTTCTGCTACGATGGCAACATTCAAGCCCTTGCGCGCAGAATAGATGGCTGCAGCACTACCGGCAGGACCACCACCGACTACAAGCACATCGTAGTTGCGACGGATAGCTTCGAGATTAGCAGTCTCTGTGCCAAATTTTTCTTCGAGTTCGTCCAAGAGACCTGCCATTTCGCCACGACCGCCATGCACCAATTTGCCTTCGTGCATCACAGCTGGTACGCCTTGCAAGTGGAGGGCGTCAGCTTCAGCCTGGAAGAGTGCGCCATCCACAATTTCGTGGGTGAAGTTGTCGTGGAGCAAAGCCATGACATTGAGGGCTTGCACTACGTCTGGGCAGTTGGTGCAAGAGAGAGAAACGTAGGTGGTGAGGTGAATAGGACCTTTGAGGGCTTTGATGCGACGGGCAATGGCTTCATCGGGGAGCGTCTTTCCTTTGCCGTCAGCGTTGTACACCGCGAGGAGGAGAGAGGTGAATTCGTGTCCACCAGGGATGCAACGGAAAACGATGCCAGTGTCCTTTCCATCTTTGGCAAGCACCATGCGGAGGGCGCCGGGAGTTTCTACAACTTCGAGGGTGAGATGATCGGAGGTAGAAGCGAAATCGGTGAGGAATTGCTTAAACTCGTCATAGCTCTCGTGAGAAGAATCAGCTTCGAGACGAAGGGTATATTGAGATTCCAATGCGGCAAACACTTGTTTGACCTGCTGGAGAAGGCTTTGTTCGATCATAATATCTGGTGTGTAAGGTAGATGTGTAGGTGAAAATAGAAAAAGGGTGTGGCATCCAAAAAGTTCAAGCCCTGAACAATGCCACACCCATCAATGAAACCTATTAACGTATGTATCTCTATATATTAGATTTTGCCTACAAGGTCGATGCTGGGTTTGAGAGTCTCAGCATCTTTCTTCCACTTCGCAGGGCAAACTTCGCCATCGTGGCTAGCCACGTAGAGCGCTGCTTCTACCTTGCGAACGAGTTCTTCTGCGTTACGGCCAATGCTGTTGTCTTGGATTTCAGCAACCTTGATCAAACCTTCGGGATTTACCAAGAAGGTACCACGGTATGCCAAACCATCTTCTTCGTTGAGAACACCAAAACCGCGAGAAATCACGCCAGTGTGGTCAGCGAGCATGGGATACTTAATCTTCTTGATGCTGTCAGAAGCGTCGTGCCAAGCCTTGTGGGTGAAGTGAGTGTCAGTGCTTACTGAGTACACTTCAACGCCCAACTCTTGGAGCTTGCTGTATTGTTCAGCGAGGTCAACGAGCTCTGTGGGGCAAACGAAGGTAAAGTCTGCGGGATAGAAGAAGAAAATGTTCCACTTGCCAGCGAGGTCTGCGCTGCTAATGGTCTTAAACTCGCCATTGTGGAAGGCTTCTACCTTGAATTCGGGTGCTTGTGCGTTGATAATGGGTTGCATATTGTATTTGTTTGTTCGTTTTAATCGGGATTTCTTAGAGGCAGTCTCAGTGGTCGAGTGTTGATCTCGGACAACTGAGCTCATGCCTTAGAAATAGTTAGTTATGTCTGTGTTGGCTAATGGCCGATGTCGCTAAATCGCTCCAAGAGGTCGGAGTGTTGCTTTTTGACAATGCAAAAGTACGGACTATAATTTAGCCAACAAACAGATGGGATTTATCGAGGTATAGAGAAAAACTATAGACGTATCGTAAGCATCTGTAGAATAGTGATTTATCTGCGTCGTAAGAACTGTGTAGATTAGCCAACTTCTGAACCTGGGAGTACGTTTTTCTCTGGACAAATCACTGCAAGAGTGCCATCGGCATTGAGTGCTGAGAGAATCATACCCTCACTGGTGAGTCCATTTTTGAAGGTGCGAGGCGCGAGGTTGGCAATGAAGCAAACTTGTTTGCCCACCAATTCCTCGGGTTCGTAGTGTTGCGCGATACCAGAAACGATGACGCGGTTTTCGAGTCCGTCTGCGATGTCAAAGCGGAGGAGCTTCTTCATCTTGGGCACGCGCTCGCACGAGGTGACAGTGCCGACACGGATGTCCAACTTTTCAAAGTCTTCAAAAGCAATCGTGGGTTTGATGTCGTTAGCGCGATAATTATCTTGCTCATTTTGCTTTTTGATGGCAGCCAGTTTGTCGAGTTGCGCTTGGATGGTTTCGTCTTCGATTTTTTCAAAAAGAAGTTCCGGTTTGGGGAGCACAGTGTCCGCAGCGAGCAAGTCGGTTTGTCCGAGTTGTTCCCAAGTGAGTTCAGGATTAGCGAGCATCTCGCGGAGTTTTGCAGAACTATTGGGGAGGAAAGGTTCGAAAGCAATGGCGAGATTGGCCACAAGTTGCAACGACACGTAGAGAATTGTCTTCACGCGTTCGGGGTCAGTTTTGATGACCTTCCAAGGTTCGGCATCAGCAAGATATTTGTTGCCAATGCGCGCCAAGTTCATCGCCTCCTTTTGTGCATCGCGGAAGCGGAAAGTGTCGAGCAGACGTTCCACTTCAGCCTTCACACCGCGGAATTCTTCGATGGTAGCAAGGTCGCTCTCTGTGAGTTCACCGCAGCTAGGTACGACACCTTCGTAGTACTTCTGTGTGAGTTGGAGTGCACGGTTTACGAAGTTGCCATAGACCGCCACGAGTTCGTTGTTGTTGCGCGCTTGGAAATCTGCCCAAGTGAAGTTGTTGTCCTTAGTTTCAGGAGCATTTGCTGTGAGCACATAGCGCAACACGTCTTGTTTGCCAGGGAAATCTTGGAGATATTCGTGCAACCACACCGCCCAGTTGCGAGAAGTGGAGATTTTGTCGTCTTCCAAATTGAGAAATTCGTTGGAAGGCACGTTGTCGGGAAGGATGAATGAGCCTTCCGCCTTGAGCATTGCAGGGAATACGATGCAGTGGAACACGATGTTGTCCTTACCGATGAAGTGAAGGAGGCGAGTGTCTTCCGATTTCCACCATTTTTCCCAAGTGTCGGGGAGGAGTTCTTTGGTGTTGGAGATGTAGCCGATGGGGGCATCAAACCACACATAGAGCACTTTTCCTTCTGCGCCTTCCACGGGAACGGGAATACCCCAATCGAGATCGCGACTCACAGCACGAGGTTGCAAACCCATGTCGAGCCAACTTTTGCATTGTCCGCTCACGTTGGGACGCCATTCGGGGTGACTAGCAATCCAAGGTCCGAGCCACTCTTGGTGCTTGTCGAGAGGGAGATACCAGTGTTTTGTCTTGCGCAAAACGGGTTTAGAACCAGACACCTTAGACTCGGGGTTGATGAGTTCGGTGGGAGAGAGGTCTTTACCACACTTTCGCACTGGTCGCCATAGGCGTTTGGATTGTGGCAATGGGGGCACTCACCAGTGATGTAGCGGTCGGCGAGGAAGGTTTTCGCTTCTTCGTCGTAGTATTGTTCCGATTCGCGTTCCAAAAACTCACCCTTATCATAGAGCTTGCGGAAAAAGTCGGAAGCCACTTTCTTGTGGGTGTCGCTTGTGGTGCGAGAATAGATGTCGAAGGAGATACCAAAATCTTCAAAAGACTGCTTGATGAGATGGTGGTAGCGGTCGACTACCTCCTGCACGGTGCAGCCTTCTTTGCGTGCACGGATGGTCACGGGCACACCGTGTTCGTCAGAGCCACAGACGAAGAGCACTTCTTGCTTGCGCAAGCGGAGATAGCGCACATAGATGTCGGAAGGAACGTAAACACCAGCCAAGTGACCGATGTGTACACCGCCGTTGGCATAGGGTAGGGCGGCAGTGACGAGAGTTCTATTGAAAGTCTTATTATTCATTGTCAAGGATATTTGCTACAAAGTTACGCATTTCTCAGGCAATAGGAATAGGATTGTCCCTAGAAATTAAGTAGGAACATTTATCTCTCAGCAGAGAGGGCGTGGGAAAGTCCGTTTCGGGCTCCTGAAAAGTGTGCTTTCTCGGCAATCCTATGGGTGGATAGGTGCGAAATGTAGTTAGTTGCAGGCGGAAAATATGTCCAACCTCCAATGGAAAAAATCAAGTCCCAAAGTCTTGTTGAGGATGGGACACTGCAGTAAAAAGGATTCTCCAACTATGATGTCGGAGAATCCTAAAATGAAGTCTATTTTGAGCTTACTTGCGCACCAAACGAGGCTTGATAAACTCGGTGACGATGCCGCTAAATGAACCGCGGTCGGGCGTCTTCGTGTTGAAGCGTGCGAAAAGATAAGAAGCCCAGTTGCGGGTGTCGTCCAACTTTTCGTGCTGCTTGAACTCCAATTTTCCGTCTGCACCAATGCGCAGGTCGAGCAAGTCTCGTGTACCCATGATGTAGGTTTGCGACTTATCGTTGTAGCTGTCTACAGCAAGCATGCTCTGAACGTAGAGCGTAGCTCCCGTTTTGGGGTCTTTCTCTTCGCGCACAATCTTACCGTTGGACATTGTGAAGCCCTTGCCAGGAGTAAACTCAATCTCCCATTTGTAGATGTTGTTGATGATAAAATTAGCTCTCGTGGCAGAGATGGGCACGATTTCCACTTGGTGAGTGGTGTCGACCATGAGGCTGTCTTTCAAATGGAGCGAGTGTTGGGTGTACTTGCCTGCTACGTCAGAGAGAGAGGCTTGCACAAACACGATAGAATCTTTCAATCCCAGGGCTTCCGCCTTGATGTAGGCAGTGCGAGGACGAAGCGTCTTATTGGCAGTAGCTTGCACCTTAAGTTGATTACCCTCGTGCACCACTGTGAGCCAGTCGGCAGTAGAAGTGTAGGTCACGTCCACATTAGAGGTCACGGCGATGTTGGTTTTGTAGGATTCATCACCACCATAGTAGGCAGCTTCTTGAGGAAGTCCGAAGTTCACGCCCTCTTGCATGATGTTGATGTTGGTAGAATCCCCTTGTTGATTTTTGAGCACCAACAGCGTGTTGCGAGAGAGCGGTGTGCTGTTGAAGGAAGTGCTGAGCTTGATGACCTTGTCTTCCGTGGTCACCTTGAGCCAGTCGTTAAGAGCATAAGCCTTAGCAGGCGATTTAGCCACAACGACTTGTTTTTCTCCTCCGAGCACAGGGAAGAAGGTCTCAGCTTTGAGCACCTCCACCGCAGGAGCAGGAGTGTCTAGATTCTCGTCTGAGGAGCATCCCACTGCGAGTCCGAGCAGGGCAAAGCACGAGAGGAAGAGCTTTATATGTTTCATGTCGAAGTTTTGTATGGAGAGTAGTGGAGACTACTCATGTGGATGAAAGCGATGAGTGAGCGTCGCCAGCAGATTAGCGTTTGACGGGCGAAGCATCGCGGATATTAGCGATGAGGATGGGCACCACAGGATTACCCTTTTCGTCCAACATTGGTTCTTGTTGGTAGTTGATACCAATACCCATGAAGGCGTCAAGAGTGCCTAGTGTGGTTTCGTCATATTCCACATCAGCTTTGTTTTGTTCTGGATTCCACTTGAGTGTTACTCCGATTTCGGGTTCTTGCACCAGCGTTCCGGTCTTGACAATACCAGGGGTGAGGAGGATACCACCAGGATAAGTGCCGGATTTGTCAGCGAGAATCTGTCCTCCGGGGAACTTAATCGTACCTACTGCGGGATCGTAAATCAAGTTGAGCGGACCATAAGTCTGACCATTGAAGGAGAGGTTGGCTTCGAACAAGTCGGGCTGGCGCTCGCTATACTTGAGAATGTGGAGCACTACAGGGTAACGACGAGTATTGACTGCTTTGCTCAAGCTGAAGGCATTACAGTTGAGGCGCCAGTCGCCAATCCATTCATCGCGCTTGCGATAGCTCTTGGGGATGATTAAACCTAGGCTAAGTTCGCCATTGACGAAAGACTGTGTATCCTTTTGCCAAGTGAACGAAGAGTAGGTCTTGCCATTCAAGGTGATGGGGCGCAGGAGATCAATGCTGTTGGGAGCAAAAGTGAAAGGTGCGTCATAGGTGTAGTTGTCGACGGTGAACGACAGACGGTGAAGCAGCGGATTGAGCGTAGCTTGTGTCAAAAGTGTCTTTGCCCAGTTGGAGGGCGAAGAATTGAGTTGTGAGCTGCTCCTTGAGGTTGTAGATGCTGGTGAGATAAGAAGTCCAATTCGTTTTTCTCGGGCATACGGATGAGCTCCATGTCGTTCTTCCACTTCTTACCGCGCAAACGAATGGTGTCGTTGGAGGTAGAAAGCACCAAGAACTCGTAGTCACCCTCGATGCCGCGCGCACCGCTACCTTCCCAAACGCGAGCGAAGATGTGCATCGCTTCGTTGTAGCTGTCGAAAGACAGGACAACGCCCTGGTCTTTGGCGATAGAGTAAGGGGCAGTGGTGGTCTTATCTTGGTCGTAGTCGCTGACTACGGTGGCTTTGCCATTGTCAAACTTCATGAGCACGCTGTAGGCAGGACCACTGTAGCTTTGACCTGCATAGTAGCGCAGCAACCAACCATTGGGAGAAGATTCGAGAATTTGCTGAGTCTGCTGAGCGGCTGCCTCAAGGCGTTCGAGTGCGGGCTGCTCAAAGACCGTGGTGTTTTCGTGTAAGCACGATTGCCACGTGAGCGTAGCACAAAGCAAAAGCAGAGAAGAGAGATATTTTCGCATGTGGCAAATTAGTTGAGGTGGTTCAAATCGAGAGTTGGCACTTGGTGCGTGCGGCGCAACACGGCATCACGAAGTTGATCGAGATCGATGTTCCAAGAGTTTTTGAGATAACTGCGGAGGATTTCGAGTTTATTTTCGATGGTGGTGCGTCCTGCCTTGCCTGCCTTATTGAGCTTTTCTTCCCACTTCTGAGGAGTGGTGGTGATGTAATAAGACTGCAATTCAGCGATGTCTTCGCCTCCATTCTCCATGGAGTAAGGGCTGATGAAGCCAGCGCGCAACGCATCTATTTCATTTTTGCGAATCCATTCCGAGCCCAAATAGTCCGCCTTGCTGATTTGGTCGTATGCCACAGGATAAGGCTTCTTTTGGTTGAGGATGTGGGTAAACTCGTGGTGAATGGTGTGGAAGTAGTATTCGGTGAGTTGGTCTTGATCTGCCAAGATGGTTTGATCCAAGTCATTCACACGATAGACGCGCACGGTGTAACCACCTTCCGCACTTGCTGCAGTTTGCAGACCTTGTGCGTTGATACCTGGTGAACCGATGGCGATGATGGAGCGGGGAGCGTTGGCTTTGACAAAGTCAGCTCCTGCCACTTCTGCATAAGCATCGAGCCAGAGATATTTGAAGATGATGGCGAGCTTCGTAGCTTTGGCGCTATCGGCAGGAGTCACGTTGTAGTTGGTCTCCGTGTCGATGTCGCGCAATCGATAAGTATATTCGATGTTATAGGGATTGGCGTAGTTTTGCACCAACCACTTGTCGAAAGCATTGCGCTCTACTGCGGTGTTGGGGAAGATGGACTTCCCTTTGGGAGTGTCATCGGAACAAGCTGCCACGGTGTAACTGCCACCAATGAGTACTGCCACCAATAGACTACTGTAAATATAGGAGAGTTTCATGTGGATGTCGTTGAAGGGTGAATAGATCAGCGTGGATTAGCTTGCAAACCAGCGGTGATGACGTCTTGTGGCAACTGAATTGCCTGGCGTGGATCGTTGACCTTCATGCTGTCGGTCACTTCGATGACGCGATTTTCAACACTCACGCGGCGGCGATAGATAGTCATGCCATAGCGCTTCACGTCTTGCATGCGGAGACCTTCGTGGATGGTGATCAAACGACGGAGGTGGAGGATGCACTGCAAGAGAGGTTCTTGCGTTGTGGCTTCGATGGTGAAATCCGTGTGTAGCTGCTTCTTCACGGTAGGTTGTGAAGGAGTGTAGTAGCGCAAAGCATTGTAGAAAGACTGGATGCCGCTGAGGGTGAGGGTGCGAGTGGCTCGGTAGACTTCGCTTCGCTGCGGATGAACACCTTGAGCAAGGTGTTGAGGTCTGCCACGGCTGCATCATAGCGTCCCAACATGGCCTTAGCTTCTGCGCGAACGAGGAGGGTTTCGTCGGCATTGAAAGCTGAGAATTCTGCATAAGGCACACCGGTCTTAGCTTGTGGGTCGTATTGGTCGAGCTTCAAGGGAATTTTGCCCAAAGCCACTTTAGACACATTGCTTCCGCTAGTCACCATGTAGTTCAAGACAGTGCCACCTTCTCCCCAAGGACCTCTTGATTCGAGGGTCTCAGAAGAAGAGAGGAGTTTGCCATGAGCGTATTTGCTACCGATGCCTACAGGACGAGAAACATAGCCCCACATGCTCATGCCCGTGAGCAAAAGCAGGTTGGTGTTTTTGTTGCTCTTGATGTAGTCGTTGGGTTGCACTTGGTCGTTGGCACCCAACTTGCGCCATTGCTCCCAGTCGCGGAGCATACCTGTGGCATCAGCGCCCAACACTGCGTCAGCGTGAGCAATCGCCTTTTCATATTGGCGAGCATAGAGGTAGAAGCGCGCTGCAAAAGCGTTGGCAGCTGCAGGGGTGAAGTGGAATTTAGGTTGAGCGTAGTTGTTGTTGGCGATCAAAGCCAAACCTTCGGTCAAATCCTTCTCGATGTTGCTGTAGAGTTGTGCCAAGGTGCCACGTTGGTAGTTGGTGCGAGGGTCATTCTCTACGGTGTAAGGATAAGGAAGTCCCAATTCCTTGTCTGCGGTGTTAGGGTTGTAAGCACGGCAGAACACATTGGCAAGTTGGAACATAGCATAAGCGCGGCAAATCTTAGCTTCGCCGAGTTGTCCTTCGTAGGCATCTTGGTTCGATTGCTTCTCGATGAACTCAATAGCGGCATTGGCAGTCGCAATAGCGGTGTAGCTCGCGTTCCAGAGTTTTTGGGGCACATCGGGCACCCCAGTTTCAGTGATGTCTGCCCAAGCGTAGGCTTGGTCTTGGAAACGATCGAGTGACGACCATGTTTCGTGGACTTGCTCATCGGTATTGTCCGAATACATCTCGAGCAAGTAAGCAGGATAAGCATCGGGATAGGCTGAGGCCACGAGCTTGCTCACATCAGATGGAGTGCGCAACTCCATGCGATTGTCGGGATACTTGTTGAGGAAGTCGTTGCACGCAGTCATCAGACTGACTGCTGCAAGGAGAAATATGCTGAGTTTAATCTTCTTCATTGGAAGTAGCGATTATAGCTCTACTAAGTAGAAATTAGAGACCAACTTTGAGGGTGAGGGTGAACTGCTTGGGGAGCGGTGAAGATACGCCACCAGCATTGAAGAATTCAGGATCTTGTCCGTTGAGCTTCTTGTCGGCATAGAGCAAGAAGAGGTTGGTAGCCTGGAGTTTCACCGAGATGTTGCGCACGGCTTTGCCCTTGAGCAGTTGTGCAGGGAGGTCGTAGGTGAGTGACACTTCCTTAAGACGTACGAAATCGCCCTTTGCTATGCGAGCTGTACTGTAGTTGTAAGCATTGTAGGCATAGCGCAACGTGGTGTGTGTGGTATATTGGCGATAGCTCAAGAAACCAGGCACGTTGGTCTGCTTTCGTCACCGGTCTTCACCCAACGATTGAGGAATGTGTGGGTCATGGACGCCAAGTCGTTGTAGCGAGCACGGAACTTAGGATCGAGACGCACGACATTGCCGAAAGAGTAGGTGAGGAAGAGGTTGAGGTGGAAATTCTTGTAAGAGAAAATATTGCCCAAAGATCCGGTGAACTTAGGATCGGTAGGACCTTCATACTTCAAGAAGTCCGTGTTGGTGCGCTCTTGGAAGTTGATATCGTCGGTGGTCACTTGTCCCTTTTCGTTGATCACCATGGGCACACCTTCGTCGTTGATGCCCACGAAGGGGATGCTGAAGAGTGCACGAGCAGGATAGCCACGCTTGGGGAAACCAGTACCACTCACGAGTGAAATCACATTACCACTGTTGAAGAGCTTGGTGATTTCGGTGTTCGTGTAAGAATAAACGAAGCTTGTGGTCCAGGAGAAATCCTTCTTTTTGATGTTGGTAGAAGAAATGCTGAGCTCCATACCATTCGAGCGCATTTCGGCTACGTTGGCAGCGCGTTCCACTTCTCCGCCAAGACCTTGGGTCACCATGATGCCCATTTCGTCGAAGTTGTTACGGGTGTAAACGTCGAAGGAGATGCCGATGCGGTTTTGCCACAGACCAGCGTCGAAACCAAAGTTAAACTCGTTCTTCTTTTCGTAAGTCAAAGTGGCGTTACCCACTTGTGAAATGCTGATGACGGGTTCTCTGTCTTCACCATAAATGCGGAAGGGATTGCCAGCGCGGAACACGGTGGTAGAACTGCTGTAAGAAGGATCGGGAGGAGTGCCCGTCAAGCTGTATGACGCACGGAGCGTGAGGCGAGAGAGGGGGACGAAGGCGATAGAAGAAATCTTCTTCGTGGAGGTTCCAAGCACCAGAGAGGTTCCAAGTAGACATCCAGCGTGCGTTGCTGTTGCGGCCCATTTGGTTAGAACCTTCATAGCGATACGTACCGTTGAAGACGTAGCGACCACGGTAAGAGTAGCTCATGTTGGTGTAGAATGCCACTGAACGCCAGTTGGTGTTGAGGAGAGAATAGTAGCTCTTGCTGTCTTCGATGCCTTTCTTCAAGTATTGGTAGATGTAGAAGGGCACTTCTCCAGAATTGTATTGCATACCCCAACCTTCAAATCCGCTGCGGGTGCGTTGGAGGTCGGTCAATTCTGCACCACCAAAGAGATTGACGGTGTGTTTTTGAGCAAAAGTGCGTGTGTAAGTAGCTGTTGTGCGGATGTCGTAGTTGCTCATGCGGTTTTCGTTCTTGTGATAAACACCACCGATGGGCAATACGGTCATAGGAAGATCGTAGGGATTGTCAGGATCACGATAGAGATAGCGGTTGCTATTGCGGATGATGGAGTTGGGCATCGCGCGATAGGTCAAGGCCTGGTTGGAGTTCTCCGTAATCTTGTGCTCTTGAGAGGTGGCTGCATATTTGAACGCACCGAGGGCAGCAAGTTCGAGACCCTTGATAGGCTTATACTTCAGTTCAAATTGGAACTTTGCATCGAGCACATTGAGGTCGATGTAGTTGTTGTCCAATTCATTGAAGATATTGAAAGGCGCATAGTTCGCTACATAGTAAGTGTGGGGATCGAGCACGCGCGAGGTGTTGAGGGCATAAGAGTAAGGGTTGATGTCGAAGTCACGTTTCACTTCACCATCCACCATGTCAACGTCTTGACCGAGGGTGCCAGGAGCGCGTTGTTTACGATAAGAAGCACCACCAATCACGTTGAACGAAAGGTTTTCGAGCAACTGTTGTGACACGTTGAAGTTCGCTGTGTAGCGATTCACCTCACTTTGTTTGTACCAACCTGGATCGAGCATGGCACTCATTGAGGCGTAGTAGTTCGACTTTCCGTACCACCGCTCAAGCTCACAGAGTGATTTTGCATGATGGCATTGGAGAAGAGGTGCTTAAACCAGTTGGTGTTGCGAATTTCTGCCTGATGCAAGTAAGCATCGCGTGCTTCTTTCGTGTTGGCAAGTGCAAATTGACCGGTCTTAGGGTTGAAAGTATTGATCAACTCATACATGTGACCATACACTCCGTAGTCGCTACCATTGAGCACTTCGGAGAAGTTGAGCCAACCGCGGTCGTGAATCTCGCGATAGATGCTCATTTGGTCTTGTGAGTTGAGAATGTCGAAGTTGCTATAAGAAGGGATGAGGCGTGTGGTAAATTCGCCCGTGTAGTTCACGTGCGATTGTCCTTGCTTACCCTTTTTGGTGGTCACAACAATGACACCCGACATGGCGCGTGCACCATAGATGGAGGTTGCGCTACCGTCTTTCAAGATTTGGAAACTCTCGATGTCATCGGCGTTGAGGCCTGCGATGGCAGAGCTGATCAATGTTTCGGGGTTACCCGAAGCCAAGTTGTCGGCATCCACATTCGCCACATCTTCCATGATCACGCCATCGACCACCCAGAGGGGTTTAGAAGCACCAAAGATGGAGGTGGCACCGCGCACACGGATTTTGGGGGCAGCACCAAAAGTACCACTCACGTTTTGCACCGAAACACCAGCTGCGCGGCCTTCGAGTGAGCGACTCACATCTGCCACACCGCTCAATCGGGCTGCCGCTGCGTCCACTTTGTCTGCAGCACCCGTGAACATTCGGCGGTCGGTCTTGGTGAGACCTGTCACCACTACTTCACCCAAGGACTGAGCGTCTTTGAGGGTGATTTCATGTCGGTTGCGCCTTTGAGCGTTTGCGACTGCATGCCAAGATAGCTTACGGTGACATTGAGATTTTTTCCCTTGATGGTAAGCGAGAACTTACCGTCTTCGTCAGTGGCAGTGAAGCTGCGTCCGCCATCGGCTGAGACACGCGCGCCAAAGAGGGGTTGGTTGTCTGATGCTGCGATGACAACACCCGAAACGGGTGTTTGTGCAAGCACAGCCCCTATGCAAAGGAACAGACCGAAGAGCATCAATGTGAGCCTTTTCTTCATAGAAAATGTGAGTAAATAACGAATTTGGCGCAGTGAGTTACTCCTCCGTGCTTTTAACAACTTGGAGGGAAATGCTGTCTCTCAATGTGCCGTTTGAATAAATATAAAATGTATTGCAGCCAAAGTTACCACTTTGTTTCGAGTTTTCTCGACTTAAAGGTAGTAAAAGATGTTGGTTTGCCCAATAGAATCAGCGTTTTATAATTTGTTTCTCTAGGTTGCACTTTGCGCTTTGCAATATCGTGGGTGAGTGATTGCAGTTTTTTCTGTCTACTTTTCCTGTTCTTCGGATCAAAGTTTGAATTTTAATGCAGCTTTGTGACAGTCTTTTCTGCTTTTTTCATTTTATGTGGACGATTGTCGGACATGACTTTGTTTATCTCCGTCGTCCTGAACTTGAATTTCGACGGTTATTATGCTCGGAGGGAAAAATCACTTGTTTGAGTTGTGTTAACAAGTCTGTATTTGGGCCTTCTCGCGCGTACGCGCGTGCACGCGCCCTGCAAAATTATACCTTTTGCTTTCACAACCTTCACACTTTCCCTTTTAACACCCTGTGAATAAGTGATTTGAGACTGGTCTATTTAAAGTCTATTTGCATTTTTGCTGCGATGTGCCCAAAATGGGAGGAAAAACGTGGAAAATAGGATTGAAAGTTGCCATTTGCACTTTGTACTGCTAATTGCCCTTAAATGACTATTTACGCACTGGAGAGTGAGCTTTCGCGCTGTGTTTGGGAAAAACTCCGACGTTTTTGAGAGAATCTCCAACGTTTGTCCAAAAACGTTGGACTTTTTTCGAGAAATCTCCGACTTTTTATTTCATAGTTCCTTGAAAATAAATGAGTAAAGAGACGATCAATCGGTATGTGTGTGAAGGTTGTGAAAGCAAAAAGTGCAAAATCGCTGTAGGGTGCGCGCGTGCCTACGCGCGAGGAGCGGAGATTTTGACGATGTTTTTCATGACGATGTGTGGGATACCAACATTTCGTAGTTTTTCCTCTCATGTGACAAAGCAGATAGGGGTATCGGAGTTGGGCGCGCGGTGCAAGATGAAGCTTGTAATGCTGTGTATTTGCAATATTGACATGCTAAAATAGGTGATTATTCTGCGAAAAATGTCACTTTCTTGCGATTTTTTCTCACTTTTGCCTCTCATCTATCCCTATATAGATGGGGTTGCCTTGTAAGTCAAGGTGTGTGTTGGTATAGCTTGTGGTTGAGGTTGGGTGGAATGAAGTGTTATTGTTTCACCTAGTCTTTGATTTCTTCCTCAGTGGGGGTGAGGGAGGATGGGAGGAGGTACAAAAAAGCCCTACACTCGCAGCGCATTGCCCATGGAGGAGAGTATACGTTGTGAGTGTAGGGAAATAAGGGAGATGAGCTGCAGGGCATACCCTGCTCCTCATGAGCACTTGGGGCTTGAGGTTAGTAGAGGAAGCCGAAAAGCCAGAGTGGAATTTCGTTGTCACCGCGTCCCACTTCGGTGTTGTAGCGTGCCAAAACGATGTTGGGGTCGCTTTTTACGCGCTTGCTGCGGTCGCACACTTGAATGTCGGTGTTGTGGTTGATGCGGTAGATGCTGTCGCGCTTTCCTTTGTTGACCGTGTGGTGACGCCACAAGGAGTTGACAAAGAAAGTCTCCATGATGGTTTGCTCTGTAATCTGTGGGGAATAGATGGAATAGAGCAAGTTGGGATTGTGGAGGAGCACGGAGGCAGGCTTCTTGGGGAAACTCTCGTCTTCTTTGTAGATGAGGTTGACCAAACGGGCTTCTTCGAGATACTTCAAATAGTTCATCACCGTGGCGCGCGAAGTACCGATTTCTTCGGCAAGACGGCTCACGTTGGGAGCCGTGGTGTCGCTCACAGCAAGGAGATAGAGCAATTTCTTGATGCGCTCGAGATATTTGAGTTCGATTTGCTTGATGAAGAGGATGTCGATTTCGATCATCGTGTTCATCGCACGCAGGAGTTGCTCTGTGAAGTTACTACTTTCGAGGAAGAAAGGATAGTATCCGTGGTGGAGATATTGTTGGAAGTATTCCCAAGGACGCACCTTGGGTAAGATGCTCTTGAGGATAGACTTGTGGTCTTCGAGGAGTTCCTTGAGCGTATAGGCGCGGAAGTTCTCCCCCGTGCGCAAATTGATGAATTCACGAAAGGAGAAACCATGCAGCCAATACTGCTGTGCCAAGGTGTTTAGCTCAGTGTGGTCGTTGTCGCCTCCGCGCACAGAAGTGGTAGAGTAGACGATGCGCAGATATGGGAAGCGATTGTAGCATTCGATGATCTGCTCGCGCCAATTGGGGAGTTTGAAGGCTTGGTCAATCAATAACACTTGTCCGCCGAGTTTGATGAACTCGGCAGCAAAATCCACCAACTTTCGTCCTTGGAAATAGAAAGAGTTCATGTTGGCGTAGAGGCATTGGCGCAAGCGTGGGTCAAAGTTCTCCTTAGCATAGGTGAGCAAGAATTGGGTACGACCTACACCACGGGATCCACGAATGCCGATGAGGCGATAGCTCCAGTCGATGGTGTCCATCAGACCTCTTCGTATAGGCGAATTAGTGTGCTCTACGAGATAAGCGTGTGATTGAAAGAAAGTCTCCATAGTTCTCGGGCTGTGATTGTTGTATCGAGAAATGTTGATGATGATTTTGGGCGAGAAAATTATTTACCAACTTATCATCTTAATTGCAAAGTTACTATATTTCCTTGAAACTGCAAACTGTATGTATCAAAAAATGAGATTATTTGCTATTTTTCTTGGTGATTATCACTTTTTCGCTGCTCGATTTGGTTGATAGTATCATCGGGTGTGAACGTTGTTTTGTCTTAATTCGGGAACAGAAAATCAAAGTTAGCGTGCAAACTTTAGCTCATTTATTTACGCTGATTAGGAAATTGAGGAAAAATAACAATTCTGTCTGTCTGTTATATTATGAGTGATAGGGTCAGCTTATGAGGAGTTAGGGAGAGGGCTAGAAGTATCGATTTGTTACGAAAAGCTCGATGTAGCACAGCAAAGCGACACCAACGCAGGAGTTGCGCGGTGTCGCTATGAGATTGAAAGTCAAATGTGAGGAAAAGTCTTATTGCAATAGGGGCGCCACGAAGGAGAGATAGATTACTGCGGCAGGAATCGCAAGTAATGCTGAGTCGAAGCGATCGAGAACGCCTCCGTGACCAGGTAGAAGTTGTCCACTGTCTTTGATGCCAAGCTGGCGTTTGAAGAGGCTTTCCACCAAATCTCCCCATGTGCCGAACACGCATACCACCAGACCAAGACCTAGCCATTGGGGGAGGTTGAGCAATTCTGGACGGAAATGCCATAACACGGCTGCAACCACGAGGGTGAGCACTCCACCACCAATGCTGCCGACCCATGATTTTCCTGGAGAAATGCGAGGGAAGAGTTTGGCAGGGAAATATCGACTCAAAGCCGAACCTACGAGGTAAGCACCACTGTCACTGCTCCATAGGAAGAAGAAAATGGAGAGGGGGAGGAACCAGTCGTAGCGCACATCTTGTAACTCTGCATTGTAGCGATAGGCAAGGAAAGAGAGCATAGAGAGGGGGAGCGCAATATACAGTTGAGCTGCAAAGGCGAAGCCCCAGTTTCAAAGGATTGTTCTCACGTCGATAGAGTTCGCTGATGAGGAGATAGAGCAGTGTGCCCACGAAGGGGAGGAAAGAGGCATAGTTGGGCGTGCGTGAACTGCATTGGCTCACAGCAAACACTAAAGCTATGGCTCCCGCTGTGCTGATGAAAGCATTGACAGAGGCTCCTGCATGACGATTGACGTTGGCGGAAAACTCCCAAACTCCCATACCTGCTACGAGAGCAAAGAAGAATGTGAAGGAGAGTTCGCTCCAAATCATGCAGCCTACTAAGGCGGCAACAAAAAACACGGCTGTGATGGTGCGAGTGACTAAACTTTTCATTGTTGTTCTTGAGTAGTGGGAGCTTGGTAGGGCAATGATTCAGAAGCCTGTTCTGTATCGGAAGGGTGCACAGGGACATCGGTTGATGCAGGTGTTGGAGGGGTGTCTGCCACCTTTTCTTCGTCAGTGTCCTTTTCGCTGGAAGTAAGTACAGCTAGTTTGGCTGCTTCTTCAGGACTCTCCTCGAGAATCACATCGGCGCGGCTCTTCCAAGGACGAGGTCCAAAGATGTTTTCCACGTCGGCTGCAAAAATCACTTCGTGTTCGCAGAGCAAATCGGCGAGTTCGTTGTGCTTCGCAGCATTTTCACGGAGGAGTTGTTTAGCGCGTTCGTATTGTACGTTGATGAGCTGTTGCACTTCGTGGTCAATGCGGCGTGCGGTCTCTTCGGAGTAAGGCTTCGTAAACTGCTCCTGATTGGAATAGTAGGAGAGGTTAGGGAGGCCTTCGCCCATGCCAAGATAGGCAATCATGCCGTAAGCACGTTGGGTGACGCGTTCGAGGTCGTTGAGTGCTCCGCTGGAGATGCGTCCGAGGAACACTTCTTCGGCTGCACGACCGGCAAGGGTGGCGCAGATTTCGTCGAGCATCTGTTCTTTGGTGGTGATGCTGCGTTCTTCGGGGAGATACCATGCAGCGCCAAGCGACTGTCCGCGAGGCACAATGGTAACCTTGATGAGCGGATTGGCGTGCTCGATGAGCCACGATACAGAAGCATGGCCTGCTTCGTGAATGGCGATGGCGCGCTTTCTTCTTGTGTCATCACCTTGGTGCGCTTTTCAAGCCCACCAATGATGCGGTCTACTGCGTCGAGGAAGTCTTGTTTGGTCACCGATTCGCGGTCGTGGCGTGCTGCGATGAGGGCAGCTTCGTTGCAGACGTTGGCAATGTCGGCACCAGAGAAACCTGGGGTTTGACGCGCCAATAGTTCGATGTCAAGACCGGGTTGGAGCTTGAGGGGCGCAAGATGCACATGAAAAATGGCAATACGCTCGGTCAAGTCGGGGAGGTCAACGTGGATTTGACGGTCGAAACGTCCTGCGCGCAGGAGTGCCTTGTCCAACACGTCGACGCGGTTGGTGGCAGCAAGGATGATGACTCCAGAGTTGGTGCCAAAACCGTCCATCTCGGTGAGGAGTTGGTTGAGGGTATTTTCGCGTTCGTCGTTTCCGCCAAAGCTTGCGCCCTTGGAACGGGCGCGTCCTACGGCGTCAATTTCGTCGATGAACACGATGGAAGGTGCTTTTTCCTTTGCTTTCTTAAAGAGGTCTCGCACGCGGCTTGCACCAACGCCCACAAACATCTCCACGAAGTCGGAACCGCTCATAGAGAAGAAGGGAACACCAGCTTCTCCTGCTACAGCTTTTGCCAACAGTGTCTTACCTGTTCCGGGAGGGCCCACGAGAAGGGCACCCTTGGGGATTTTACCACCGAGTTCGGTGTATTTGGCAGGATTTTTCAAGAAGTCTACAATCTCTTGTACTTCTTGTTTGGCACCTTCTTGTCCGGCTACGTCTTTGAAGAGTACTTGTACGGCATTGTCTTTGTTATATTCTTTGGCTTTGCTCTTGCCGACGGAGAAGATGCCACCGCCTCTACCTCCTCCAGCACCGCGAAGTATGAACCACCAAAAACCAATGAGGATGAGGAGGGGGAGGAAGCTAGAGAGAATTTTGAGGAAGAAAGAATCGTTTTGCTCGTACGTGATTTTTTTCCCTTGAAGTTGACCGAGTTGAGGTAGTCTTCTACCTTGTCTGTGGAAGGATATTGCGAACTTACGGAGGGCGACTTACCGAGCTGTTGCACACTTTGTCCAAAGACTTCGCGTGCCTTTTCGGGGAGAATGGTGATTTCCACCACACCATCCGTCTTGTCGACCACTACCTTGTTGGTGTATCCTTTGGCAATGTAGGTTTTGATGTCTGAATAGCTCACCTCTTTGGTGGCGCTTCCTGGGTGCGAATTGCCTTGCCAGAGGATGATTCCCAAGGCTGCAATGATGATGAAATAGAGCCAGTTGAGATTGAATCGCGGCATTTTGGGCTTCTGCGGTTGTTGGGGATTTAGTTGCGACATAAGCTGAAAGTGCTAAATCGTTTTTGTGCTAGTGAGACTCTCTGTCTTGTTGCGCTATTTTATTATATGGCAAACAGAACGTGTCTATGTGTGGCAAACAAACGTGCGGAGTCTTCATTGTATGAAACAGAGTAAGCTAGTAAAACTAGTCAAGATCTGCGATTTCGGTGAGCGCAGCATCGCTCCAAAGGTGCTCGAGGTCGTAGAATTCGCGCACTTCGGGGAGGAATACGTGTACCATTACGTTGCCAAAGTCCATGGCCACCCATTGTGCACCAGCGCGACCGGCTACGCCACCGGGACGTTCACCAAGTTTAGTGCGTGCCAAGTTTTCGATGTTGTCCACGATGCTCTCCATCTGTGCAGGAGAGTTGGCAGTACAAATCACGAAAGCGTCGGTAGACGCGGTGATGATAGAGGACAAATCAGCCACAACGATGTTGCGACCTTTTTTATCTTGGATAGCTTCGATGATGATGTCGATGAGATCTTTAGTCATATTCTGAGGTTTGATGTTAAGTGACAAATCTAGGGGGAGTAGCTAGGCTTACTCATGGTGTGGTAGTGAAGCAAAAAGCGTGCTAAATGCTAGAAAGTTGCCACTAATAGTTTGTTTTTTAGAGAATGTTTAGAAAACGAGAGAGTGAAATGCGCTAATTTTCTGTGGGTTATTGATTCTCCCAAGGAGAAATAAGTTGCACTCTGCGCTTAGGTTGTAGACAATGAGCATTTGTTGCTGTGGATTGTGTCACAACGACATAGCTCATAAAGTTTCCACCCCATGCCGTTAGAATATCGCAACATCGCAATGTCACAACGTTGCTGAGGGCGCAGGGAGAATGCCAAATGTTTAGCTTCGGCTGATTTGCAATCCTTGGTTGGAGAGCGTCATGTCGACAAAGCGTGCAGAAGGTGCGGAGGGGTGCTCGGTGAGCAACTGCTTGATGCGGATGGCTGCATCGGGATCTTTGGCAACCATATATAAATAGCCACCTCCACCTGCCCCGGGTAGTTTATAACCGCTGCAAAGGTCGGTCACTCGCTGGCAGAGAGCTGCCACTGCAGGTGGTTCGGTGCCAGCATCGAGACGTTTGTTTTGACTCCAAGTTTTCGCTACTAGGGCGCCATATTCCGCTAAATTGCCTTGCTGGATGACATCGAACATGTCGAGGGCATGTTGTTTCATTTCATTGAGGATGAGCAGGTGTTCGGCGCTGTTGAGGAACATGCCGCGCACAATCTCGGTGAGGATGTGTTTCGCCGTACGAGTGAGTCCGGTGTAGTAGAGCAAATGGCAGGCACGATGTTCGGGCGCGGTGAAGAGCGTGTCGGGCAACCAGCGCGCGATGGGAGTTTGGTCGAAACCAGACTGAGTTTGCAGGAGTTTCACTCCATGCAACACACCGCCAAACTGGTCTTGCCACCCCCCACCTGTGGTGAGGAGTTGTTCGAGTATCAATGTGCGATTGCACACAGTGGTCTTGTCCCAACCGAGATGACAGAAGTCGCTGAGTGCTCCCAGCACGGTGGCGGCAAGTATGCTGCTTGTGCCAAGTCCCGAACCGGCAGGAATGGCTGCGAGAAGGGTGATTTCGATGCCACAACCAAAGGCAGCCAACGCCTCTCTCAAGGTGGCGTGACGCTCTTGGGCAAATCGAGGGAGGAATCCGCATAGCGCAAGAGCGGCTTTGGGGATGGAGAAAGGCGATCCCACCTTGTTGAAAGCTGAGAGTTCCTCGTAGGTAGTGATTTCCTCCATGGCACCGAGGTCAATGCTGCGGCACACAATTTTCAAGTCGGAGCAGGGCTTTACATACACCTGCAAGGGAGGCTGTCCGTTGAGCTCGATGGCAAGATTCACCACGTTGCCTCCTGAATTGAGGCAGAAGGGTGGCGTGTCTGTCCAACCTCCGGCTACGTCGATGCGCACCGCGCTGCGTGCCCATACGATTTGGTCGTGGTGCACCGCGAGTTGGGGCAATTGACGGTGTTGAAGTGCCGAAGCAGTGAGGCCTTCGCTGAGGAGATGGAAGGCGCGTTGCTCTTGTGCACTGCCGTCTTGTCCACGCAAATCGAGATAGCGTGAGCGGAACATGGCATCACGGATTTGCGGCATCAAGGGGGTATCTTCGGGGAGGGTTGGCGGAAGAGTGAGTTCGCTTTGGACAAACTTTGTGCCATGTCGCCGAGATCGACTTGATAGAACACACTATGGTCGTGGTGCAATGCTAGGAGTGCTAGATTTTCTTGGCGAAAAGCACAGCGCTGTGTCTCTTGTCGTGACAAATCGGCGCGAGCGGCAATGTCATCAGCTGAGAGACGGGGGAGGGTGCGGAATGTTTCTGCTAAATCTTGGGCAGGATGTTCTGCCAACATCCACGTGAGAAGCTCTGCTACTAGAGCAAAATCTTCACAAACGGGGAAGAGTTGTGCTGCTTGTAGGTCGATTTCTGCTCCTCCGAGGTCTTGCGCTGTGACTCCGTGCGCAGCCAGCCATTCGGGCATGGGACGACCGAGATAGTGTGTCGTTTCTTGTCCGATTGCACCTCGGAAGGCGTCTTCAAAACCATAGGGACGAATTGCCCATCCGTGTTCACCCACCGCAACGATGTCTATACATTGTCCAGCTGCTAAGTGGATTGACCAACTGTTTTCGGGGACTCCCGTGATGACGTGGTCGCGCTCTAGTTGCCAAGAAGTGGGAAGGTGAGCATTTTCCACCCAAATGTTTTCTTGCAATTTGTCGAAGTGGTATTCCACTCGAGCGTTTTGGGTGAAGATGGAAGGGTGGCGTTTGATTTCGCGCTGTAGGATGAGGCGCTGGTCTTTCACCACATTCTGTAAAGCTGTCGTCGAAGCAATGAGTTCGGGGGTGGTGCCAAAGTGGTAGAACTCTCCACCGGGGAGGGGGAGAATAGCTACGGAGAGTTGCGCCAACTCCGCATCTGCTTGTGAAGGATGCAAACCGAGAGCGCAACCCATCTGACCATAAAGATCGTAGTTGACGCGTTGTCCCTGCGCATCTACCGAACGCTTGCGCAGAAGTTCAACGGCGCGGTCTGACAAAAGCCAGATGCCGATGTCCATCAAAGCGAAGTGGGTGGCAGAAAGCGCATTGAGTTGATCCAAACTAGGTTTTTGGAGCATAAAATCCAAATGCGTGGGATTGGTCTGCGGCATCATGAAGACACCATGATGCGTGGCTTGCGTGGGTTCTACCCACAATCCATAGCACACCACGTCGGCTTCGGGAATGTCTTGCAGCGGTTGGGTGGCACGGGTGTAGACGTCACCGCTCGCCACTAAGGTGTGGAGCGAATCGGGTGCGGCCTCCATGATGCGTTCGTAGAGGGGCAACTGCAGGTCGAGCAACGTTTGGTCGATGCGTTGTCCACGAGCCCATCGAAACACGGGGATAGGAAGCATTACCTTGCCACAAGAGGCATAGGCAGGTAGGCGACGACTTTGTCCTCCTGCATGGAGGAGAATGCGCTTTTCTTGTCCGAGCCAAGTGGAAAAATCCATTTCTTTAGTGGCTTCCGCTTGATGCGCAGCTTCGAGCAACCAAGTAGTGCCTCCGCCACTGCCGAGTTTTTGGTCGACAGGGTCGGAGGTACAGAAGTATTCTTCAGCGGAACGTCCGCTTACGTTATGAAATTGTGCCACCACATTGGGTGGTAAAGATAGGAGCTTCTTCAATGTTTTTTTTGTTTGCCACAAAGATACATCTTTCTCTGCGGTGGGGCAAACATTCTTGCGGAAATTACAGCAGTGTTTGCCAACCATTGTGGTGTAGCATGGTAGATAATTTCTAGATTGTATGAGCAGAAAGGAAATCTCTGTCGGCTAGTGGAAAATATATCCATCATTTGGTCACCTAAATTATTTCGTTTAAGTTTGCACAAGTGTCACTACTCTGGAAGTGTCAGAGTAGCAGAAATCTGCAAGAGGTAATAACTAACGTATCATGAATAAAATCTTGTCGATAATCTTCGTGTCTTTGGTCACGGTTACTATGAGTTTTGCTCAAACAGTTTGGCGTAATCCTTTAGCTTCCACGTCGCCTTCTTGCCTCCAAAATCAAGGATGGAATGAAGATGGGGGCAACTATCACCGCCTTCCGAATAGAGCAGAAGGAAAGGTGCGAGATAAGGTGTGGAAACTGGCTTGTCAGTCCGCTGGTCTGTCCATCAGATTCAAGACGGATGCTCCCGAGATAAGTGTGAAATACACCGTGACGCAGCCGCTAAATATGCCGCACATGCCATCAACGGGCGTTTCGGGGGTAGACTTGTATCGACGCGACGACCAGAGCTTCTGCTTTGGCAACTATTCTTTTGGGGATACCATCCGCTATCATTACAAGGTGGACAAAGGTGTCAAGGGTAAGAAGGAAGTTGAATATGAGTTGTTTTTGCCGCTCTATAACGAGGTTTCACACTTAGAAGTCGGTGTACCTGCAAAGAGTAGCTTTTCTTTTGTTCCTGCTGTCAAAGGAAATGCCATCGTGCTCTATGGCACTTCCATTGCTCAAGGGGCTTGCGCCTCTCGTCCGGGTATGGCGTGGGCAAACATTGTGCATCGAACGCTCGATCGTCCTTTGATCAACCTTGGTTTCTCGGGCAATGGAAAATTGGAGTCTGAAGTCGTGAACTTTATCTGCGAGCAACGTCCTTCGCTGGTGATTCTCGATTGTATGCCCAACATGGGAGCCATCGACAGTGGTGAAATTATCAAACGTTTGAAAGAGACGATTTATCGCATCCGTAAGACCAAAGTTCCCATTCTTATCGTGGAACATGCTGGCAATAGCAATGTCTTGACTTATCAAGCAGAAGGTGAAAAGAGTGCACGCTGCAACCGGGCGCAGCAGCAGGCTTATGCGCAACTTCAAAAAGAAGGCGTCAAAAACTTGTTTTATCTCTCGCAAGCAGAACTTAATCTGCATCCAGACTCTTGGGTAGACTATGTGCATCCCTCTGACTTTGGCATGATGCAATATGCCACTGTCATGAGTAGAAAAATTAAGGATATTATGGAGCGAAAGACTAAATAGCTGTGACTTCTATTGTATTTTGCGCAAGTTGGAGGTTTACATAGGTTATACTTCTTGTTTCACGAATCAGACACTGATCAACGATACACTTTCCTAGGCAACATGTATTGCTTTCTAGTAGGTTAATCGTAATCTAAATATCAAGAGCAGCTGCCACCACATAGATACTACTCTGTGGTGGTAGCTGTTTTGTGTGGTAATGAGGAACTGTCTATTTGCATTATCCAGCGATTACCTAAAAGATGACGCAGAGACTTTCTCTGGTGAGGTAACTTAGTAAGGTGGAAATATGGAGTGACAGAGAGTGATAGGACGTAGTCTATGAAGGGAACTATTATGCAACAGACTTGTAGAAAATAGTAGTATGAAATCTAGTGAATTTTTAGTGAACTTCTTGTTGTTGAGAAGAAATAATGTAGAGGATAGGCGAAGAATCGTTGAAGTCTTTTGTGAAAGGTGTTCTTTTGCAACTAATTGATATGTAGGTGTTTTGTTTGTTTTTAATGTATCTGATGCGATTAATAAATATTTTTTATGCAGGTTATCCTCAAAAATGAGGAGAAAAATTTGCGGGATTAGAGAAAAGTTGTTTATATTTGCAGCATACACAAACAATCATAGACATCAAAACATCATGAACAGATTGCTACGACGACTGCCGCGTTTGGGATATCGTCAAAAGATAGTTCTACTGCTTGTGGGTGGAATTTTTGTAGGGTTAGGAGGACTTTTCCTGTATCTGCTCAGATTTCACACCTATTTGGGGAATGATCCTTCGGCTTGTGTGAACTGTCACATTATGACTCCCTACTACGCAACGTGGATGCACGGAGCACACGCCCGAAACACTACGTGCAATGATTGCCACGTGCCGCACGACAACGTGTTCCGAAAGTATTTCTTCAAAGGGAAGGATGGTATGAATCACGTTTACAAATTTGTGACTCGCCAAGAGCGACAAGCCATCCAAGCCATAGATGAGAGTGCTGAGGTGATTATGGAAAACTGTGTGCGTTGTCACACCACATTGAACACAGAGCTGGTGAACACAGGACGCATAACTTATATGGATGCGAAATGTGGTGAAGGGAAAGCCTGCTGGGATTGTCACCGCGATGTGGCACACGGCAAAATGAATTCGCTCTCTTCAACCCCTGGAGCTGAAGTGCCCCTTCCCGAATCTCCCGTACCCAACTGGTTGCAGAAGATGCTGAAATAGGCATGAAGGTGCAAAAGGACACAACAAACTGGATAACACAAACATAAAAAAGACATACAAGATCATGGCACAACAATTGAAACGCTGGCAAGGATGGCTCTTATTTGGAGGCTCTATGGTTGCAGTCTTCGTTCTCGGGCTCATCGTTTCCTCTCTCCTCGAGCGTCGCGCTGAGGTGGTGAGCATTTACAACAATCGCAAAAACATATTTGAAGATTCTATTGTTTCTCCCAACGAGAAGTTTGCTGAAGACTTCCCCCGTGAATATCAAACGTGGGCAATGACAGCCGACACTTCTTATAAAGGGGAGTTCAATAGTTCTCAGCGCGTGGATGTGCTTGCACAACGCCCCGAAATGGTGGTGCTTTGGGCTGGTTATTCTTTCGCTATGGAATATAACACTCCTCGTGGTCACAAACATGCTATAGATGATATGCGCGAAATCCTTCGCACGGGTGCACCTGGTGTGAACGGCAATAGCGATGTGCAACCTGGTACTTGCTGGACTTGTAAGGGTCCCGACGTGCCTCGCATCATGCGCGAAAAGGGCATTGCTGAATTCTACAAAGCTCCTTGGAGCAAATGGGGTGACGAAATTGTGAACACCATTGGTTGCTCCGACTGTCACGATGCACGCACCATGAAGTTGAAGCCTGCACGTCCTGCCCTCTACGAAGCGTGGGCACGTCGCGGTCAGAACGTGAGCGAGCAGTCGCACCAAGACATGCGTTCGTTGGTGTGCGCTCAGTGTCACACAGAATACTACTTCAAGGGTGATGGCAACTATCTCACTTTCCCTCAAGATAAGGGCTGGACTGTGGAAGATATGGAGAAGTATTATGACGAAATGAACTATTCCGACTACACCCACAAACTCTCTCGTGCTCCCATCCTCAAAGCGCAACACCCTGACTATGAACTTTGGCGCATGGGCATCCACGGACAGCGCGGTGTGTCGTGTGCAGACTGCCACATGCCTTATGTGAGCGAAGGCGGTGTGAAATACACCGATCACCAAATTGTGAGTCCTTTGGCAAAAATCGACAAGACTTGCCAAACTTGTCATCGCGAAGATGCTGAAACCTTGCGTCAAAACGTCTATGAGCGTCAGCGCATGGTGAACGATGTGCGCAACCGTGTGGAAAAAGAATTGGCAAAGGCACACATCGAAGCTAAATATGCTTGGGACAAGGGTGCTACCGAGGCTGAAATGAAATCGGCGCTCCAATCTATCCGTAAGAGTCAATGGCGTTGGGACTTTGCAGTGGCGAGTCACGGTGCTTCTTTCCACGCTCCTCAAGAAGTGACACGCATTTTGGCGCAAAGTCTTGGCTATGCACAAGAAGCTCGTCTTGCTGTGGCTAAGGTGTTGGCGAAGCATGGATTTGTGGGTGATGTGCCTATGCCTGATATCTCTAGCAAGGAAAAGGCGTGGGCTTATATCGGTTTGGACGGCAAAAAACTCCAAGCAGACAAAGCCAAATTCCTCAACACTGTTGTACCTAAATGGGTGCAATCAGCAAAACAAAAAGGCAAACTCATTGAACTCTAATTCCGTGCTATCGGTTTGAGTTGATTAGACCTCTCTTTATGTCGCGGCGACAGACCTCTCCGTCTGCCGCCGCGCTTACTCTCAACATTCCTCCGCTTTGCTGTGCCGCCGTGGCTGTGTCCATGGTGAATGGAGAGGTTGGTTTTGTGCACAGATTTACTACAACTATTTTCTACGATTATTTTCTCTTGCTTCTTATGTTCAATAAATTCTGGAAAATGAAAGAAGGCTTTGCCTTCGGTGCCGGACTTATTGTGGTGGGATTAGCCCTGCAATTTAGCGTTGGTCCGATTCATTGGTCGGATTTTGCTTTTCCCCTCAATGGCATTTTTCTCTTCCTGTTTCTTTGCAGCCTTGGTTTGGTCTATGTGTTGCGCCACAAAGTGCGCTTCTTTGGATTTTTCCATAGAGTGGAAGCTGCTGTACCCATTTTGCTTTATGCTGCTGCCCTCACGGTGGTAATGGGACTGACGCGTCAAGTGCCTGCGCACGAGCGCGCTGTAGACCCCATAGGCTTGACACAAATGTTGTCGTTTTTGGCCCTTTGTGCTCATCTATCTCACGCTGGCGGCGATTGTGGGATTGATAGTTTTGCGACAAATCTTCCACTTCCGTTTGCGCGAAGTGCCCTCTCTGCTTTGTCACATTGGTTTGTTTGTTGCGATTGTCGCTGCCACGCTCGGTAGTGCCGACATGGAGCGCGTGAAACTCAAGGCTACTACCGATATGCCCGAATGGCGCGCCACACACGAACAAGGATTTGTGGAACTTCCGCTGGCTATTCAGCTCAAGAAATTTACCATCGATGAATATCCTCCTAAACTCTTGTTGGTGAACAACAAAACGGGTAAGACGATTCCAGAGAAGAATCCTGAAGTCGTGTTGATTGACAAGCATTTCAAAGAGGGACGCTTGATGCATTGGCGCATCAGAGTGCGCGAAAATCTGCCACTCTCTGCTCCTGTGGTGACAAAAGACACGATAAAATATGTGGGTTGGGGCTCTTCGGGAGCGGTGACTGCGCTTTTGGTGGAAGCTCAACCGATGAATGGCGACAAAGAAGCGGGAAAACCCATTGTGGGTTGGGTGACTTGCGGTAGTTACATGTTCCCCTTCCAAGAACTTAAACTCAACAATCAGTTGAGTTTGGTGATGGCGCGCCGCGAACCCGAACGCTATGCTTCTCAAATTGAAGTTTTCACGAAGTCGCAAGAGCACATTGTGGCTACGGTGGAAGTGAATAAGCCTGTGAAAGTGGACGGTTGGATGATTTATCAATTGAGCTATGATGAGTCGATGGGTAGATGGAGCGAATCGAGCACGTTTGAACTCGTGAAAGATCCGTGGTTGCCAGCCGTGTACGTAGGTTTTTATTTGCTCCTGGCTGGAGCTATCCTCATTTTCATTGTAGCACAAAAGCGTCGCTAAACTCTTTCGGTATAGGCGTGCGGCGCATATCAGTATCTGGCTCCCCAACAATGCTACTAGCTAGAACGTTTGTCGCAAATATATTTATCTAGATTGTTTGCGTCAAAGGTCTTTCTAGCGCGTTTGTATCCAGCGTTGGGTAGCTCTTTTCTCAAAATTCTCTTGTTATGACTTGGAATTCCTTTATATATTTTGCACTTCCCGCCTTGTTGTTGTGGTTGGGTGGTGCGTGGACAGCTTGGAAGAAGCGTCCCATTCCCACTTATTTGTTTACCGTTGCGGGACTTCTCGTCTATTTCGCTTTCATTCTCGGCATGTGGTTCTCGCTTGAGCGTCCTCCCCTCCGCACCATGGGCGAAACGCGTTTGTGGTATGCCTTCTTTCTTCCCACAGCAGGCTTGATTATTTATTCTCGTTGGCGCTATCCATGGATACTCGCTTTCAGCACGTTGTTGGCTGGGGTGTTCACCACCATCAACTTGGTAAATCCCGAGATACACAACAAAACGCTGATGCCTGCGCTGCAAAGTCCATGGTTTGCTCCGCACGTTATTGTCTATATGTTTGCTTATGCCATGCTCGGTGCAGCGGCTTTGATGGCAGCCTACCTGTTGTGGTTCAAAAAGAGCGAAATAACCGAACATGAACTCGACATTTGCGACAACTTAGTTCATGTAGGTTGGGCATTTATGACAGTCGGCATCTTGTTTGGTGCACTCTGGGCGAAAGAGGCTTGGGGACATTACTGGGCTTGGGACCCGAAAGAAACTTGGGCTGCTGCCACTTGGTTTGCTTATTTGGCGTATATCCATGTGCGTTTGCGCGCAGATCGTTATCGTCGTGCGGCACTATGGGGATTGATAGTTTCTTTCGTGCTGCTGCAGATGTGTTGGTGGGGCATCAACTATTTGCCTTCTGCACAAGGAGCAAGCGTGCATACTTATAGCATGGGCTAATCGCTAATCCTCACTTGTGTGAGGCAGCATGAGAAACAATTTATCTGTTCACCGAAACATCCCCATCTATTGCGCAATAGGTGGGGATGTTTTGTTGGTATGAATCTTTCGTTTTGCCGTTGCGATGCGCGACAACCTATAGGGCGTTCGTAGCTGTTAATGACCGATTGGGGGATGAATCGTAGTGCCTCTCTCGTGCGGTATTATTCCACAAAATAAACCGCCCACGACATCAGTCGTGGGCGGTTTTTATTTTACTGTGAGTGATTCACTCAGTCGATTAGTCCTTGAACTTTGCAGCGATGAATTCGCGGTTGAGGCGAGCGATGTTAGCGATGCTTTCGTTCTTGGGGCAAACAGCTTCGCAAGCACGCGTGTTGGTGCAGTTACCGAAGCCGAGTTCGTCCATCTTCGCTACCATCATCTTCGCACGTTTAGCACCTTCTACGCGACCTTGGGGAAGGAGAGCGAGTTGAGACACCTTAGAAGCCACGAAGAGCATTGCAGAACCATTCTTGCAGGCTGCCACGCAAGCACCACAACCGATGCAAGAAGCGCAGTCCATAGATTCGTCAGCATCGGGCTTAGGAATGAGGATAGCGTTAGCATCTTGCGCTTGACCTGTGCGGATAGTAGTGTAACCACCAGCAGCTTGGATTTGGTCGAAAGCAGTACGGTCTACCATGCAGTCCTTGATCACGGGGAAGGCAGCCGAACGCCAAGGTTCTACGGTGATCACGTCACCATCGTTGAAGCGACGCATGTAGAGTTGGCAGGTAGTAGCACCAGTAGCCGTCTTGCCGTGGGGAGTACCATTGATGTAGAGTGAGCACATACCGCAGATACCTTCGCGGCAGTCGTGGTCGAAGACGAAGGGCTCTTGACCATCGTTGATGAGTTCCTCGTTGAGGATATCGAGCATTTCGAGGAAGGAAGTGTCATCGGGGATGTTCTTCATCTCGCGCTGTTCAAAGTGACCAGCGTCCTTCGGACCATTCTGCTTCCAGTATTTTACGGTGAAAGAAATATTCTTAGCCATGACTATGTCTTGTTTGGGAGTTGGGGAAATCTTAGTGTGCAATCTGCGCATCGTTTTCGGTCGATGTCTAGGTGAGCTCATGGCTCATGACCTAGACATGCCGAATATGCGATTGCGTTTTGTTTGATTACGCCTTGTAGTTACGAGTTTGCACCTTAATGATTTCGTATTCGAGAGGCTCTTTAGAGAGCACGGGAGCCACGTCGTCGCTGCCTTGGTATTCCCAGCAGCCCACGTAGAAGAAGTTTTCGTCGTCGCGCTTAGCTTCGCCTTCTTCAGTTTGGTGCTCTTCGCGGAAGTGACCACCGCAAGACTCCTCACGGTGGAGGGCGTCGTTTGCCATGAGTTCACCCATGAGGATGAAGTCTTCGAGGCGAAGTGCCTTCTCGAGTTCCACGTTCACGCCTTCCTTCGAGCCAGGGATGCGGAGTTCTTGGTAGAACGTCTTGCGGAGCTCCTTGAGCAAGCCAAGACCCTTGATGAGACCTTCCTTGGTGCGACCCATACCCACGTATTCCCACATGATGTGACCGAGTTCCTTGTGGATGCTGTCCACACTGCGCTTACCACCGATAGCGAAGAGGCGATCGATGCGTTCACGCACGTGCTTTCTGCAGCCTCGAATTCGGGGAGGTCGGTAGAGAAGCGGGGAACGGTGATTTGGTCAGCGAGGTAGTTTTGAATCGTGTAAGGAAGCACGAAGTAACCGTCAGCCAAACCTTGCATGAGTGCAGAAGCACCGAGGCGGTTTGCACCGTGGTCAGAGAAGTTACACTCACCGATGGCGAAGAGACCGTTGATAGTGGTCATGAGTTCGTAGTCCACCCAGATACCACCCATGGTGTAGTGGATAGCGGGGAAGATTTGCATTGGAGTTTCGTAAGGAGACTCGTCAGTGATTTCTTCGTACATGTCGAAGAGGTTACCATAGCGAGCTTCGATTTCCTTACGGCCGAAGTCCTTGATTGCTTGAGAGAAGTCGAGATAAACGGCAAGACCCGTGTTGTTCACACCGAAGCCTTTGTCGCAACGCTCCTTAGCGGCACGAGAAGCCACGTCACGAGGCACGAGGTTACCGAATGCAGGGTAGCGACGTTCGAGATAGTAGTCGCGATCTTCTTCGGGGATGTCCTTACCTTGGAGGCGACCTTCTTGACAAGCCTTAGCGTCTTCGAGTTTTTGGGCACCCAGATACGACCATCGTTACGGAGTGACTCAGACATCAGCGTGAGCTTAGACTGCTTGTCACCGTGCACGGGGATACAAGTGGGGTGAATCTGCACGTAAGCAGGGTTAGCAAAGACAGCACCCTTGCGGTAGCAAGCGATAGCAGCCGATGCGTTACAGCCCATAGCGTTGGTAGAGAGGAAGTAAGTGTTACCATAACCACCTGTACCAATCACCACAGCGTGTGCAGCGTAGCGTTCGATTTCACCAGTCACGAGATTGCGAGCGATGATACCGCGGGCGCGACCATCGATAATCACGAGGTCGAGCATCTCATAGCGAGTATAGAGTTGCACAGTGCCAGCGTGCACTTGGCACATGAGCGAAGAGTAAGCACCAAGGAGGAGTTGCTGACCCGTTTGACCCTTAGCGTAGAAAGTACGGCTCACCTGAGCACCACCGAAAGAACGGTTAGCGAGCATACCGCCGTATTCGCGAGCGAAAGGTACACCTTGCGCCACGCATTGGTCGATGATAGCGTTGCTCACTTCAGCCAAACGATACACGTTAGCTTCGCGAGCACGATAGTCACCACCCTTTACGGTGTCGTAGAAAAGACGATATACAGAGTCACCGTCGTTTTGGTAGTTCTTTGCAGCGTTGATACCACCTTGTGCAGCGATGGAGTGTGCGCGACGAGGAGAGTCTTGGATGCAGAAGTTCTTCACTTTGAAGCCCATTTCACCGAGGGAAGCAGCGGCACTTGCACCAGCAAGTCCAGTACCTACGACGATGACATCGAGCTTACGTTTGTTTGGGGTTCACCAACTTCTGGTGAGCTTTATAGTTGGTCCACTTCTCGGCGACGGGGCCTTCGGGGATGCGAGAATTCAAAATAGCCATTTGAGAAATGCTTGAATTTTGAGATAAATGGAGAAAAATGCTTACGGCAGATTAGCAGCCGAAGTGCGTGGTGCCATTGAGGATAGCTGCAAGAGCAAACTTCACAACGACAGCAGCAAACATAAGCATGATGATAGTAGAGTAAATGTAGCTGATGCACTTGATGCGGGGCAACCAAGTCTTGCCGCTAGCACCCAGAGTGTGCATAGCACTCCACATACCGTGAGTGAGGTGGAACCAGATGGCGAAGAGCCATACAAGATAAAGCACGGAGTAAACAGGATTGCTAAAGGTGTATTGAATCCAGTGGTAGCCGTCAGCCGCCAACCATTCGTTACCAACGTGTGCCAACTCCACGAACATCATTTTAGCCCAGAAGTTGTAGAGGTGAAGGGCGATGCCGAGAAGGACAACAATACCGATGACAAGCATGTTTTGAGAAGCCCATTCCACCTTTCGGGACGGTCTACGACTGCATAACGGCTGTTACCGCGAGCGTTGCGGTTTTGTGCTGTCAAGATGAAAGCATAGACGAAGTGGATGAGCATCAATACACCCAATCCTGCGGTTGCTGCTACGGCATACCAGTGTGCACCGAGCATTTCGCAAATCATGTTGTAGCCCTCAGCTGAGAAGAGTGCCACCACATTCATGCATCCGTGGAAGGTGAGAAAGAGAATCAGGGCGAGTCCAGTGACCGACATGAGCACCTTTCTTCCGATAGATGAAGTAGTTAACCACATAAGTTTTTGAAGAAATTAAATTGTTGATGAATTGTTATTATTGCGAGTGAGGAACGGACTATAACACACCAAAAAGCCACCATTTCCCTTGAGAGAAATGGCACTATCCAGCATGCGTTATACCGTTTGTCATTTTGAGTTTTTGTTGCTTGCAGTTGTTGACGACTGCATTTTTGCCCTCCTCACAAATGAGGAGATGGCGTATTCACTGCAAAAATAGTAGAAATATACCAATAGACAAAAGGAAAATGCAAATTTGTGTGGTTCTATCGTGCTAGATATAAGCAGAAAGACAGCACTTTACAGTCCTAATTGTGTGAGCAATCGTTCGCCACGAGCGGCTTCCGCTTCGCCCAAGTCCATAAATTTATAGAGCATGTTGAGAGCTGCTCGCTTCACGCCCACATCGCCATCGGGAGCAGAGAGTTCTGTGCCCACGTGGTCGAGAAGTTCGTCGGCATCGCGCTGTGTGGGACGAAGGTTTGCCATAAACAAGCGTCCCAGGAGCAACCAGCCCACTAGGCGCTGCATCACGGCATCTGCGGCGATGAGGCGGAAAGCCATCGAAGAAGCATAAGGACGATGTTGGAGCAAGTGCAACACCAGCACCTGTGCTTCCTCAGCATAGCGCAGTTGTTCCATCCAGAGCATTGCAAGTTCTTCGTCAAAGTCCGATTGTGGCATTGTCATGATGGCGAGCAGTCGGAGTTCACGGATGTCTTCTTTCCACAGTGCAGCGGCGAGTTCGTAAGTGTGAGGAATTTCAGTAGCAATCTCTGCCAATCGAGGTTGATCCACGCCAAAGTTCACGCGATAGTCCACTCCATTTTTGCGCATCGTTCCGCTGAGCACACCGTTCATGGCAGCACGAAGTCTGCGTTTGATTTCGCGCAGTTGGTCGTCGAGAGGTTGGTTAAGTTCAGTCATTCGCTTATATATTGTATAGTCGTTGTAGTTGAGTTTGCTGCAAAAATACGAAATCTGCGCCAGCTAGCGCAGATTTCTTTGCATAATCCTCATTTTTGCAGGAGGTTGTCCCGCTTCTCAGTCACTTCAGAAGCGCAGTTCCCAGCGAATGGAAGGAATGATAGAGAGCAGGCTCAGTTGTTTCCATCTGTCCTCTTCGTGAAACACCAAATAAGGGTTCTTTCGGTTCAACACATTGTAGAGCGAGAAGGTGAGTTCGTGTTGCCAAGTGCGTCGCTTCCACAATACGGAGTACCCCACATCCAGTCGCAGGTAGTTCGCCACGCGATACTCATTGACCTTACTCATCTGCGTGCGGTAGTTGGCATGGAAGCTATAGAGATGGTTGTGGGTGGAAGAGGAACTAGTCGTTTCCCAGAAGGGCAAATCTTCAGCGGAGTAGGTTGCCACAGGGATGGTCATGTTGTGCCCCGACGAGAAGTAAAGCCCCGTGTGAAATCGCTGCTCACGTCGTTCACTCGCTTGCAGCAGATATTGCGATTGCACGTTGAGATTGTGTGTGCGGTCAAACTTGAAGGGGAAGCGCAGACCGCGATTGATTTCGGCAAACTGCCGTGTGGTGCGAGAGAGGGTGTATGCCATCGAACCCGTCCAGCGACCTTTGCGCTTTTCCAACCACAGTTCCAAACCATAAGATGCCCCTTTTCCAGTAGCCACATCTTCCTCCCACGACACATTGTGCACCGAGAAGAGATTGAGCAAACTCTTATAGCTGGTCATGTTCGAGAGATGGCGGTAATATCCACCGAGGGTGGCATAGAACGTGTCGTTGCCCCAGAATCCCCCAGCGTAGTATTGGTGCGACAACTCCGTGGGGAGTTGTTGCGAAGCTGGCACCATCAAGTCGAGTGCCCAGCCCACTGGAAGCCCTTCCAGACTGTGCTGAAACTGTGAGAGACGGTCGAACGTCACTTCCACACCGGCATTGCGCGTGAGGAAGGTAGAGCCTGCAGTCTCACATCCAAGTGATGTGATGGGTGCTTAGCAGCATCTGTATAGTACGTGTAGCGCAGCCCACCTTTGAGCTTGTAGCGATTGTCTTGATATTCCGCTTCGGTGAAGAGCGAAGACTGCGAGGTGTGGTAGTCGCTTTGTCTCACAATAGCGTCGTAATGGTTCAGATAGGTCTTCTGCATCGCAGGCTTGAAGGTAAGCGCACGCACATCCACACCTCCGTTTATCGCTATACTTCTCCAACGGGTGAACAACTGGCTGCGAATAGCCCGCTCGTGCTTCTCCGAGCCCAGTCCCATGCCGCCGCTCAAGCCTCTGATGGTAAACTCTCGCTGTTCTTGAATGCTGGTGAACTTGGAGGAGTAGGCTGTGGTCACTAGTCGCGTCTCAAGGGTGGGTTGATAGTTCCATTGCAACTTTGCCACACTGTTGTCCCAGCCCAGATGGATGCTGTTGCTCGTCACGTCTTCATCTATTTCTGGCTCGTATTTCAGTTTGTCGTGACTCCCATAAAGCATCATTTCCAGCGAGTGCTTAGGGTGAATCGCCCAAAAGAGTTTGGCATAGCCATCTTGCACTTGTGGGTCGAAGTCGCCCGACACGTTTTCTGCACCAGCTATCTTCTTCGCGAGCAGATATTCAGGACGGAGCAGGGCAGTTCTTCCTGCCAGTTGGAAGGAGAGTTTGTGCTTCACGAGATAGCCTTGCAGCGAAGCACCCACCATGAGAGGAGAAAGGGAGGCAGAAAGTTGATATCGCTCCAGATTAGGCTTGGGAGTTTCGATTTTCAGCAGCGACGAGAGTAAATCTCCGCTAGCTGCCGAGATACCGCCCATCTGAAAAGTCGATTTGTCCACGATGTCTGCATGGAAAGTAGAGAAAAGCCCGAACAGGTGTGTTGGAGCACTAATCGTCACCCCATCTAGCTCCACGCGGTTGTTGCCGTTGCCCCCTCCACGCACATAAAATCCCATGCCGCCTTCCATGCCTTGCGCCACACCCGGCAGCACTTGCATGTAGCGCATCACGTCAGTTTCGCCAGTGAGGGTGGCTATTCCTTTCACCTCGTTCGTGCTGTAGGTGAAGGCATTGTTGCCCCGTCGTTCGCGCACCGCCGTCACAGTGAGCGTGCTAAGGCTCTTGCCCAGCGGAGACAAAGAGATGTCGTGAGGAGTGCCAGTTTGAAGCACCACTTTCTTTTGCGCATATCCTTGCAAGAAAGCGATGATTTCCAGTTGCTTCGCTTCTTGTTCTAGCTCAAATCGTCCGATGGAGTCTGTTTGTGTCAGCACCTTCCCTTGAAGGTTCATGATTTCCACCTTCGGCAGGGGCACTCTAGAGTGCGCATCGCGCACCACTCCTCCGAAATGTTCCGCCAGTGCTGTGAGTGGTAGGCAGCACAGTATCGTCAATAATAAGTAATATCGCAAGCTATTCATCATGGGGCAGTGGGGTGGAAGGATAAATGTTGTTGTAATAGAAATCCTGTTGCCAGTAAGCAGCAAAAATGCCCAGACCATTTTCGATATTGGAGAAAATCACTGTTTCGTCAAACCAGCGTGCAGGGTCGTCAGGGTCTTCATAAAACTTCAATTTCTCCAGTATCGATTTTAGATAGCGATCATATTCTGTAGAGGCTGAGCGCATCACAATAAAGGAAGCCCATGCTTCACCGTATGCTATGGTGAAATCATAGGAATTATCGCGAGTGATTGCAGGGTTGGGTGCCACTCTGATGTAGTTTTCATAAGGAGTCGATCCATCATTAAAGGTGTTGCTCCTATCTACTATTTCATCTTGAGTGAAGCGGTCTGCATCTTTGTGGGTGGTCGCAATAATGCTGATCAATCTAGCCTGAGCATCATCTTCAACTTTGGGCTTTTTGAGCACATATTGAGCTTCCTTTAAACTCGAAGTCAGTGCACAAATCCACAAAGGAGCTGAATGACTGCTTTGAGTGAAAGGTTTGGTTATATTTTGGTTGCGTGGGTCTCCACGGTAGATGCCCACGGGGATGGGCATGGTAGTGGTTGCTGTGATGGTGGGATGTCCAGGCACTTCCACAACAAGTCGATAAGCCTTTCCGCGTTGAGGGGTATAGTTCAATTCCCATTCCCCATATCCTATTTTTGAGAAAGTGCCCACTACTTTGTCTTCCTCGTAGAGGGTTGGGGTAGCCACTTCCACTTCTTCTGAAAAACTCGGTTCGTTGACAGGGTCGCTGTAAGTGAGCTGTAGTTTCTGCACCTTAGTGTTGTGTAGCACACACGACACCACTACCTTTCGTGTTCCCTCCTTGGGAGATAGGGTTAAATCCTCCACGCAAGCCGTGAGCATGGTGAGTAGACCCCAGCAGGCTAAGAGTAGCCCCCAGCCGTTTCTTCTTTTGTACATGAATTAGGGATTAGACGTTAGACATTAGAGGTTAGACGTTAGAAATTAGACGTTAGAGATTAGAGACTTTAGACGTTTGAATGTAGACATTATACTCTAGATTATAGAACTTAGAGCTTAGCACTATGCAGCCAAAGGGAGTACCCAGTCGCGTGAGCCTTCTAATCTCTAGCGTCTAACGTCTAAATTCTAACGTCTAATATTTACTTCCGTTGTGTCGCGCAGCACCTTTCCGTCTGTGGTTTCTAGTATCGACACGAATTTCACGCGTGCAGGCACCTCTTGAGGAGTCGCGTTGAGGCGGAAGATGATAGCAGGAGGAGCCATTGGTTGGAGAGAAAGCCATTTGTCGATAGATTCTAGTTTATTTTTTGAGTGATAGCCCCACACTAGTCCTCTAGTGCGATAATTGATTACTTGTTTCGGACGGAATTCAAGGATCGAAAAATAGCGGTTCAGCGACGTTCCTGCCGCTTGACCAAAGAGAGGAGACATCGCCTCAATCCTAAAATCCTTCACCCCCGTCACACGATATTCCCATTGCAGAGCATATACGAAGTCTAATCCCGAAGATCGTGAACCCCTGCTGTTTCCCCATTTTTCCAAATAATCGTCCTGGAGTTTTTTTTCCAAGCGGTATAGTCTAGGTGCTTTGCCTGTGAGAAAGGCTACATCCTGATAGCGGCTTTCTAAGTAGGACAATTCACGATGAGGTTCTTTTGTAATCAACTTTGAAAGGTTTTTCTCGCCTGTCATCATCCAGAGTCCAAGGTTACTAGCTTCAACTCCAGAACTATCCACATTGGGGGATTCCCATTCATTATATCTCTGACCTGTCAGAACACACGTTCCCGTAGTGATGCTTTGACATTCTCTGGGGTGAAAGTAAAAGGAGATTCCGCCTTCACGAATGTCTTCTTTTTCTCGGCAAGCTCCAAAGAAGCAACTTACCAACAGCAATATGACGAAGTGAATGTGTCTCATAAGTTAAAACTTGAAGTTGTGAATGATTTTTTTACTAGTATTTTGCTCAAATGTTCTACGAAATAGTCGTCATCAAAAGCAGAACAGCTAGCAATTGCTAGGCATGCTAGAAGAGTGAGGAGGAAATGTTTTATGATAGTGTTGTTTTTTTTGTGGTTGTTTTGTTCTATGTGGCAAATTTAATCCTTTTTTCTTGGTTGCCAAATAAAATCAGTGTTTTTTGAGGTAAAAACGTAAAATAAAATTCTGTTGGGTTGGGTGATGTCTGTGTCGTATGCCCATCTATATAGTGGGAGGAAAAGGGGCAAAAGTGAGAAAAATCGCGCTAAAAAATGTTGTCGACAAGAAGATTTATCTATTCATCATGGGACAATGGGGGTGGAACCACTAGAAAAAATATTGTTATTGTAATAGAAATCCTGTTGCCAGTAAGCGGCAAAAATGCCCAGACCATTTTCGATGTTGGAGAAAATCACTGTTTCGTCAAACCAGCGTGCAGGGTCGTCAGGGTCTTCATAAAACTTCAATTTCTCCAGCATCGATTTTAGATAGCGATCATATTCTGTAGAGGCTGAGCGCATCACGATGAATACAAAAGCTCCTGCGTTTTCTGCGACTGTAAATTCATAAGGATGCTCACGAGTAATTTCTGGGTTAGGGACTACTCTGATGTATTGCTCGTAGGGAACTGCGCCATCGTCAAAGGTGTTATATTCATTTACGGTCTCATTTTGGGTGAAGCGATCGGCATCTTTGTGGGTCGTTGCTATGATGCCCGCCAAACTCGCCTTGGGATCGTCTTCCAATTTGGGAGGCTTGATAAAGTATTGGGGCTCATCTAGACTAGAGAATAGGGCACAAATCCAAAAGGGAGCAGTGTGATTCACTTGTAGAAATGGCTTAGTGCGATTTCTGTTGCGTGGCTCTCCATGGTAGATGCCCACGGGGATGGGCATGGTAGTGGTTGCTGTGATGGTGGGATGTCCAGGCACTTCCACAACAAGCCGATAAGCCTTTCCGCGTTGAGGGGTATAGTTCAACTCCCACTCCCCATATCCTATTTTTGAGAAAGTGCCTACTGCTTTGTCTTCCTCGTAGAGAGTAGGGGTAGCCACTTCCACTTCTTCTGAAAATGAAGTTTCGTTGACAGGTTGGCTGTAGGTGAGTTGTAATTTCTGCACCTTAGTGTTGTGTAGCACACACGACACCACTACCTTTCGTGTTCCCTCCTTGGGAGATAGGGTTAAATCCTCCACGCAAGCCGTGAGCATGGTGAGTAGACTCCAGCAGGCTAAGAGTAGACCCCAGCCGTTTCTTCTTTTGTACATGAATTAGGGATTAGACGTTAGAGATTAGACGTTAGACATTAGAGGTTAGACGTTAGACATTAGAGGTTAGACGTTAGACATTAGAGGTTAGACGTTAGACATTAGAGGTTAGACGTTAGACATTAGAGGTTAGACGTTAGACATTAGAGGTTAGACGTTAGACATTAGAGGTTAGACGTTAGGGATTAGAGACTTTAGACGTTTGAATGTAGACCTTATACTCTAGATTATAGAACTTAGAGCTTAGCACTATGCAGCCAAAGGGAGTACCCAGTCGCGTGAGCCTTCTAACGTCTAATGTCTAACCTCTAACGTCTAATCTCTAATCTCTACTTCCGTGGTATCTCTCAGCACCTTTCCGTCTGTGGTTTCTAGTATCGACACGAATTTCACGTGCGCTGGTACTTCGGGAGGAATGGCGTTGAAACGAAATACGATGACAGGGGGAGCCATTGGTTTAAGAGCTAGCCATTGCGCAATGGTTTCCACCTTATTTTGCGAGCGGTAGCCCCATACCAAGGACTGAGTGGTATAGGTAATAATTTGTTTGGGATGGAACTCAAAGATAGAGAAGTAGTGGTTGAGCGATGTCCCTGCAGCTTGTCCAAAAAGCGGAGTTGTAGCTACGATGTTGAAATCCTTGACGCCCGTCAAACGATATTCCCATCTTTTGATAAAGAGCCAGTCTAGCCCTTCTTGATTGGTGCTCCGTGTCTTGACTACCCCTCTGTAATAATCATCCCCAAGCAGTCTTTCCAACTTTTTGTTTCCTGGTGCAATGGGATAGTTAGAGGTGTCTCTCTGTCCCATCTTAGAATAGGTTTCAGGAAATAGATTGGGGTATTCTGCTATCTGTGCTTTAATTGGACCATTAGTTGTGAACAGACATAGTAGAAAGTCTTGTACCTTTATTGGTTGCCCAACTTTTGGAGTCTGCTCCCAGAAGTATCCTTGGTGGTTTTCCAAAGCGAGCGTAGCGATGTTGTTGCACTGTCTTGGATAATACTCGAAACCAAGACCTGTGTCCCGAAGCTGCACTTCTTCTTTCTTGCAAGAAGTGCATAGACTTAATGCACATGCTAAAAGGAAAAGATATTTCATCATACGATGTTAGAATTTAGACATTAGATGTTAGAGGCTAGACTTTAGACGTTTGAATGTAGACATTATACTCTAGATTATAGAACTTAGAGCTTAGCACTATGCAGCCAAAGGGAGTACCCAGTCGCGTGAGCCTTCTAACCTCTAACGTCTAATCTCTAATCTCTACTTCCGTGGTATCTCTTAGCACCTTTCCGTCTGTGGTTTCTAGTATCGACACGAATTTCACATGCGCTGGTACTTCGGGAGGAATGGCGTTGAAACGAAATACGATGACAGGGGGAGCCATTGGTTTAAGAGCTAGCCATTGCGCAATGGTTTCCACCTTATTTTGCGAGCGGTAGCCCCATACCAAGGACTGAGTGGTATGGGTAATAATTTGTTTGGGATGGAACTCAAAGATAGAGAAGTAGGGGTTGAGCGATGTCCCTGCAGCTTGTCCAAAAAGCGGAGTTGTAGCTACGATGTTGAAATCCTTGACACCCGTCATGCGATATTCCCAAGGTTTGATAAAGAACCAATCTAGCCCTTTTTGATTGGTGCTCCGTGTCTTGACTACCCCTCTGTAATAATCATCCCCTAGCAGGTTTTCCAACTTTTTGTTTCCTGGCGCAATGGGATAGTTAGAGGTGTCTCTCTGTCCCATCTCAGAATAGGTTTCTGGAAATAGATTGGGGTATTCTGCTATCTGTGCTTTAAGTGGACCATTAGTTGTGAACAGACACAGTAGAAAGTCTTGTGCCTTTATTGGTTGCCCAACTTTTGGAGTCTGCTCGTAGAAGTATCCTTGGTGGTTTTCCAAAGCGAGCGTAGCGATGTTGTTGCACAGTCTTGGATAATATTCGAAACCAAGACCTGTGTCCCGAAGCTGCACTTCTTCTTTCTTGCAAGAAGTGCATAGACTTAATGCACATGCTAAAAGGAAAAGATATTTCATCATACGATGTTAGAATTTAGACGTTAGACTTTAGAGGCTAGACTTTAGACGTTAGGATTTAGACATTAGAGATTAGCACTATGTAGCCAAAGGGAGTACCCAGTCGCGTGAGCCTTCTAACCTCTAACGTCTAATCTCTAATCTCTACTTCCGTGGTATCTCTTAGCACCTTTCCGTCTGTGGTTTCTAGTATCGACACGAATTTCACATGCGCTGGTACTTCGGGAGGAATGGCGTTGAAACGAAATACGATGACAGGGGGAGCCATTGGTTTAAGAGCTAGCCATTGCGCAATGGTTTCCACCTTATTTTGCGAGCGATAGCCCCATACCAAGGACTGAGTGGTATGGGTAATAATTTGTTTGGGATGGAACTCAAAGATAGAGAAGTAGGGGTTGAGCGATGTCCCTGCAGCTTGTCCAAAAAGCGGAGTTGTAGCTACGATGTTGAAATCCTTGACGCCCGTCAAACGATATTCCCAATGCTGAAGGTAAACCATGTCTAGCTCATTCTGATGGGTACCTCGAGTCTTCTTGTCTTCTAGAATTTCTCCTCGGTAATAATCATCCCCTAATAATAATTCCAGTTTTTTGTTAGGTGACTCAGTAGGAAATTTAGATGTATTTCTTTGGGCCATCATAAAATAGGATTGTAGTGATAGATTAGGGTTTTCGGCTACAATCTCTTTAATCGGACCATTGGTTGTGAATAGGCACAATAGAAAATCTTGTGCTTTCGTGGCATATCCTACTTTAGGTGGATGCTCAAAGTAGTTGTGTGCTTGGGAGTTTTCCGCAGCGAACGTAGCGATGCTGCTGCACTGTCTTGGATAGAATCTGAAAGCAAGTCCGGATTCTGTCATTGTATGATCTTCTTTCTTGCAAGAAGTGCATAGACTTAATGCACATGCTAAAAGGAAAAGATATTTCATCATATGATGTTGAATTTAGAGGTTGGACGTTAGATGTTAGAATTTAGACATTAGATCATTGGATTTAGAGCTTAGCACTATGCAGCCAAAGGAGTACCCAGTCGCGTGAGCCTTCTAATTTCTAGCGTCTAACCTCTAATCTCTAATGTTTACTCTCTAACGTCTAAGATACATTTCCGTGGTATCTCTCAGCACCTTTCCGTCTGTGGTTTCTAGTATCGACACGAATTTCACGTGCGCTGGCACTTCCGGGGGAGTGGCCTTGAGGCGAAATACGATGGCAGGGGGAGCCATTGGTTGGAGAGCTAGCCATTTCGCAATGGTTTCCACATTCTTCTTTGAGCGATAGCCCCATACCAAGGACTGAGTGCGATAGGAAATAATCTGTTTTGGTAAAAATTCAGAAATGATGAAATGACGATTCAGAGATGTTCCTGCAGCTTGTCCGAAGAGCGGAGTTGTGGCGACGATGTTGAAATCCTTGACTCCCGTCACACGATATTCCCAAGATATAAGGTTGGTTGATACCATCATGTCACTGGCTCTTGTGTGCTGTTGGCTTCTGGTAGAGTAGCTGGTTTCCGTGCGATAGTCATAATCAAGTTGTTGCTCAAGTTTTCGATTCCTCTCTGCAAGTGGGAATGAGGCTTTTTGCATGATATCTAAGTAATAAGCTGGACTGTAGCTCATTTTGAAAGCGGGTATTCGTGCTAGGGAGTCCGTACCAGTAACGACCCAAAGGTCTGCATCTTGTGCCTGAAGCTCCTGTTGTGGATGATAAGTAATCCAGTTTTGTAGTCTTTCTTTGTGAGAAAGAATTTTTGTGGTGATGCACTCACAATGTCTTGGATAAAAGACCAAGGAGTAATCTTCTTTAATGTCGGACAAATCCTGCTTGCAAGAGAAGAGTATGGAAAGCGTGCAAAGAAGTAGAAGGAAAATGTTAGTCTTCATGATAGGGGTATTTAGGGAAGTTTGTGGAAGGTGAAGCCATTATGTGCAAATTTGAAAAATTATTTTGTAAAAAACAAGGGTTAGGTGTTTTTTTTGATGAATTAGTGTCGGTTTGTGGGTAGGCTTTTATGACGGTTCATGAAAAGGATGTCTTTTGCGGATGATGTCTACCTATATAGTGGGAGGAAAAGGGGCAAAAGTGCGAAAAATCGCGCTAAAAAATGTTTTCAATAAGAAGATTTAAGTTTTGCGCGGTAGAGGAGGGGAAAGAAGGGGCGAAAAGCCCCCTCGCGCGCGTGACGCGCGCGCCTTCCCTGGGAAATTTGCTTTTTTGCTTTCACAACCTTCACAGAAGGGGAGAAAAAGGATGGCAAAAGAGGGAGAAAAGAGGGCACGCCCGCGGTGGCGATGTTGGATAAAAATGGGGTGAAAATCCTTGATCATATCGCGATTGTTAAAAGTTGTCCGAAAACATTGCGCTAATTGCTGATTTATAGTAGGTTATAAGGGATGTCTGTGAAGGTTGTGAAAGAGAAAAGATGTAAATCCCAGTATACGCGCGTGCGCGTGCAAAGAAAAACCTTGATAAAAAAATGGGGATTGTGTAGAGATGTTAATGAAAAAGGGGGAGGGAGAGTAAGCCCCTTTTTTTGGGGGAAGTGCCAACAGAAGCATGAGGAAGCAGAAAGCAAGGAGCGGTTATGGGCGAGGTGGAAGGTGAGAAGAGCGGGAGATGTGGACAGAGAGGTTGCAACGTATTTCTGAAACATCGGAGCTTTTCCCAAAAAAACGTGGGAGATTTTCTGAAAAACGTTGGACTTTTTCTGAAAAACGTCGGAGATTTTTCAGGGAATATCTCGGACGTTTTTTTGAGGCGCAGGTCGGAGGGGATAAGCGCAAGCAGAGGGGAAGTGTGTGCTGTAGCGCAAGAGTATCTGTGCCATGCTCAAAGGCAAGTGTCAAGGTGGGCGCAAAAACAAGAGGGCTACATGGAGTGGAGTAGATGATGAGTTGCGAATAATCGTAGAAATCAGGCAAAAAAGTCCTTTTGAAAGATAGATATGGCAAAAAAAGCCCGAATAGTTGGTAGTATAACGGAAAATTGCTATTTTTGCGTGGCAAATAAAAACAATAAATAAGCCCATGAGACTACTCAATCATTTAGCTGTTGCTTGCGTCTTGGCTTTCCCCACCACGGTGATGGGACAGACGTTTAAGTTCGTGCAGCAGACACTGGACAATCCCGACAATGAACCAGTGCCCGTGCATCCAGTGCCTCACCCCCGTCAGGTGGCTTGGCAAGAAACTGAATTTTACGCCTTCTTCCACTATGGTATGAACACCTACACCGACAAGGAGTGGGGTAATGGTGACGAAAATGTGAAGATTTTCCGACCAACGGCAAAGCCCAATCCTCGTCAGTGGCTCGAAGCCGTGAAGAAGGCAGGCATGAAGGGGGGTATCGCCGTGGTGAAGCACCACGATGGTTTCTGCTTGTGGCCCACTCAAACTACGGATCATAATGCTACGAAAGCAGGAAATCCTTATACTGCCGATATGAATATTCCTAAAGATTTTGCAGAAGCTGCAAAGGATTTGGGATTGAAATATGGTTTCTACATCTCACCTTGGGACCGCAACTCTGTGCACTACGGTACTGACCGCTATGTGCCCGAGGTGTTCTTGCGCCAGTGTGCTGAGTTGGCACAATATGGCAACGACCAATTTGAAATGTGGTTTGACGGTGCTAATGGTGGTGACGGCTATTATGGCGGTCGCCGTGGTACGGTGAACGTAGGCGATGCCAATATCTACTACGATGTGCCCAATCTTCGCGACACGGTGCACAAGGTGCAACCCAACTGTGTGCTTTGGGGCGTGGGTGGCGAGGCTCGCTGGATCGGTAACGAAGCCGGATGGGCTGGAGAAACCAACTGGTGCATGGGACATGGCACAGATGGTGACATCAACGGCTGGTATTGGCACCCAGGTGAGAGTGATGCGAAGGCTACCAACAAGGGCTGGTTCTATCACGACTATGAGTCTCCTCATTCTGCAGAACGCTTGTTCCAAATGTATCTCGAAACAGTGGGCCGCAATGCAACCTTGATTCTCAACTGGCCTCCCAACAAGGCGGGTGTGCTCCCTGCTTCTGACGTGAAGGTGCTCGAAGAATTGGGCAAGATGATCGAGAAGCGTTTGGGCACTGATTTAGCTAAGAATGCAAAAATCGAAGCTAGCGAAACTCGCGCGGCTGGTGCGAATCGCACTTATGGAGTGGACAACCTCGTGGATGGCAATACTACTACGTATTGGGCTACCAATGACGGCACGAAGCAAGCTACGCTCACCTTCACTTGGGACACTCCTCAAGCTTTGCGCTATGTGTCGCTCATGGAATTGGTGGCAAAGGGTCAGCGTGTGAAGAAGTTTAAGCTGGAAATCTCACAAGATGGCACCAATTTTAAGCCTGTAGCTGAAAACGTGGCACAAACCACCATCGGTTATAAGCGCATCATTCCTCTCAATGGTTCGACAGTAAACAGCTATTCTGCACAAGGCATTCAAGCGAAGGCCCTCCGCATCACTATTGAAGATGCTAAGGCTTGCCCCTTGCTTAAGAGTGTCGCTATTTATTAATCTGCAAAGCCCAACACCATGACATTGAAATCTATTCTTCCCTTGGCTGCTTTGGCTTTGCCCTTGGCAGTCGCTGCACAAACTACAACAAAAGTTGAAGAACCTGCTGTAAATGTGCAATTTGACTTTGAACCTAATCCTGCTAATCCCTGGAGAGAACTTGGGGTATATGACACTTGGGAGGCTTCGCCTTTCCGCACACAAAAGTTGGTGGGCAACGTAGCTGTAGTGGATAACCCTACGCTCGATGAACTCAACCCTCTCACAGGCGAGCCTGTGAACCCCTCTGGCAAGGTACTAGCTCTCCAACGCTCACGCTTCGGTTCGAACACTTTCGGAGCTTGGATTAAGCTGAATGAGCCCATCGCTTTGACGCCTAATGGCTCTCTCTACATTCACGCTTGGGTGCGCAGTCCAAAGGCTGGACGTGTGCTCATCGCTGGATTGGGTAAGCGCAAAGAACGCGCTGATCAATTGCCCACGGTGGTGCAAGTGGCACATATCACCACTTCTCCCCTTGAGGTGAACCAATGGAGAGAAATTGTGGTGCCTGCCGCAGCCAATAAAGGCGTGGAGCTCCATAGCCTCCTCATTGTGCCCGACTGCGAGAGCCCTCACGATTTGAAGGAAGACTTTGTGGCATACATCGACAATGTGTCTGTCAATAACGTTTCTTCTCCTACCCTTATCAGAGGATACTATCCTATCAACTTCGATAAAGCGCAGCCACAAACTCGTAAGGATCGTTACATTGAAGCGGTAAACTTTACGGTGGGTCAACAAAAGTATAATTATGTGTTGCCACAGCCACGCATGCTTTACAATGAGGCAGGCAGCAGTCATCGCATTTGCTAAGGCTGGTGATGTGGTCACTCCTAAGGTGCAGTATAAGGGCTCATGGATGCACACGTTCTTCTATGTAGATTTTGACCAAGATGGTCAGTTCAAGCCTGAAGAGGTGGTGAGCTATTCTTACAAAGATGGTAAAAACAGTGTTGGAAAGACTTTTACTAATGGTGGCATGTCGTTCCAATCGCCTGAGTTTACCCTTCCTAGAGATATGAAGCCTGGTGTCTATCGCATGCGCCTCAAGGTGGATTACAATGATTTGGACCCCATGGGTAATAAAACGCTTCCTGAGAATGGTGGTGGTTTTGTAGACTTCTTCCTCAATGTGCATGATGGCTTTGCTGTGGTGAACGACCACAACCTTAATGGTGCGGTGAAGACTCTCGATGGCAAGGAATTGACGAGCTTGAAAGTGCCCTATGGACAAGACTTCACCATCAAGATGCACCCTGCCGATGGTTTTGAACACAATGGTTTTGTGCTGAAGCATGGTGTGAATATCGAAGGAGAAGCTACCGTTAAGGACAATGTGCAGTGGGAAAGCATCACCATCCCTCGCTCTTTGTTCAAGGCTGATGGCACTTTCACCATCCCCGGTAAGTGGATGGACGGCAATGTGCTCATCGAAGGCCGCTTCGTACAAGAAGGTCGCTATGTGCCCGAACCTGTGCCTGCATGGTTTTCACGATTCAATGTGACGAGCCTCGATGGCAAATACTTTGCTCCCCACACGCAGTGGTATTCCCTCCAACTCGGTGCGCAAGGTTATGTGATTGAAGGTACTAAAGACGCGCAAATCTCTCTTAGCGCAACGGCGGTAGATGCTCAAAACGAGCAACACTTGTGGTGCTTCGTGGGCAACAATGATGAGGGATACCAGCTCTACAATCGCTACTTTGGCACGGACTATGTGCTCGCTGCTCCCACCACCATGAGTGGCAAGGAAGGTGGTTCGTCTTTTGTGCGCCTCGTGCCTGCCGACAAAGTGCCTAAGAACTACACTTCGGTGTGGCGCTTCATGGACTCTAAGAATGTCAAGGCTACTGATGGACAAGTGGTGTATATGTATGAAGATAAACTCCCTGCCAATAAGGTCAACAACCGCGATGGTAAGCTCTCTTTCTGGACCGGTGGTGCAGATGCAGGTTCTACTTTTGTGATTCGCCCTGTGACAGTGACCGACACTGCCGTCACTGCCATTGCACTTCCCTCTACCAACATGGCTTCTGAAGAGGTGTATGACCTCTCTGGTCGTCACGCAGAAAAACATCACGAGGTGTCCTCGTGATGAATGGGAAGAAAGTGGTGAGATAAATTCACCGATAGCTAGTGCGCTAGCATAAATAATAAGGCATAAGCCGTGTCAGAGATTGGCGCGTCTTGTGCCTTGTTATTATTTTCTCCCGAAAAGTTCGAGATAATTGATACATCCTATTTGAATATGAAAACACTCAAAAGAGTTTTGGGCTGCTGCTTGTTGGGCTGCGCACTGTTTTTCGCGCCTACCTCACTTTGGGCAAGAGTCTATGACATCTACCCCCAACCACAACAAGAACAAAGTGGACAAGGGGTTGTAAGTTTCACACCTTCGGTGACGGTGGTGTGTGATGCCACTGTGGATGCTGCTACACGCGAACGTGCGAAGCAGGTGCTCCAAGAGGCAAAATTAGAAGTTGTCTTTGCCGATGCTCCTCGCCAAGGACATTCCACCCTCTATTTGAGCGTGGCAGGAAGTGACGGCGTGGCAGACCGCTATGCACAATCTTTGCAACTGAAGCGCGATGTGCTCAAACGCACTGGCAAGTATGATCGCCACATCGTGCACCTCCATGCTCAAGAGGGCAAGGCAGAAGTGGTGATCCTGGGTGAACACTCTGATGCTACATTCTTCGGATTGGCTTCATTGGAACAAATCCTCGAGCGCGGCACACAACAACTGCCTGCGGTGACGCTCTTCGACTATGCCGACCAACAAAGCCGCGGACTCGTGGAAGGCTACTACGGCTATCCTTATAGTCTGGCGGTGAAGAAGACGCTGATGCGCTTTATGATGCGCTTGAAGATGAACACCTACATGTATGGGGCGAAATCGGATATGTATCACTCTGCGAAGTGGGAACAACCTTATCTAAGACGTTGACCCAAACGGACCTCGAATATGGCAGAATGTCGCAAGACATGGTGAAGGATTTGGCGAAGACTTCGCAAGCCACCAAGGTGAACTTCATCTGGGCGATTCACCCTGGCAATGCTTTCGTGAATCAACCTAATGTGGTGAACCGCATCATGACGAAGTTTTCGAGTATGTACGACTTAGGTGTGCGCCAGTTTGCCATCTTCGTGGACGACGTGGGTGTGCCGACTTCGGAAGCAGACTGCAAAACAAATGCGGATCACCTGACGGCAGTGCAGAAAGCCATCGATGCGAAGTGGAACAAGGCAGGTAGCACTCCCGAAGATCGCGTGCGTCCGTTGCACTTCGTGCCACAAGTTTATACGCTGAGTTGGGTGGGACAAGCCGATCGCAAGCGTTTCTTCAAAGCCTTGTCGGCTGTGCCTTCCGACATCACGATCTACACCACGGGATGGGGTGTGTGGACGGTGCCCAATAGCCGCGATTTGGCAACGATGAACGAAGAACTCGGTCGCCCCGTGGCTTGGTGGTGGAACTATCCTTGCAACGACAACGCCGATGAGCAGATTTACACCTCCGACATGTACACCAACTTCATGGAGATGCGTGCCGTGGACAACAATGCGCGTATGGAGAAGTCGTTGAAAAATGGCCTCGGTGTGGTGTCCAATCCCATGCAACAAGGCATGGTGTCGCGCATCGCACTCTTCTCTGTGGCAGACTATGCGTGGAACAATGCGGCTTTAACAACATGACCTCTTGGAAGAAGGCGTTTAAGTATGCTTTCCCCGAAAATGCAGCGTTGCGCGAGGCTTACCAAGCCCTTTCTCCCTATCTCCGCTGGAATGATCCCGAAGATATGGCGAAGGCGGTGGAGCAATATAAGAGCGGCAATCGTGCTGCCTTCGAGAAGTTGCTCACCGACTTGCAACAAAACATTGAGGTGGTGGCGCAGTGCAAGACTTCTGCCAACGAAGACGAACAATTGCTCTACACAGAGATTGCACCCTGGTTGCTGAAATTGCAAACGATGGTGGCTGCGGCACAACAATTTGTGCAAACTCAAAAGCAGAATGATGTGGCACAAGGTTGGACGTCCTTCGTGCAAGCCACAAAAGCCTATGCTTCTCTGGAAACAGACAAGCGTTTTGATGCCGCTGCATTGGAAGGTTTGGGTAGCGGAGTGAATGTGTCGCACCGACAAGCCAACTGCTCGCACAAATCCTTCTTCCCCTTCTTGGGCGTGTTGCAAAATACGGCTTTGGGAGCGCAACCTTTCGGAGAGAAGGCACCTTTTGTGGTGCAAACTAGCGCTTCGAATGTGACAGCAAAGGGACATCTTGATGCACAACGTGCTTATCTCGTGGTGAATCATCAAGAACTCCAACCCAAAGACTATGTAGCGATGAGCTTTGCCACGGCTTTCAAACCTACTGCTTTGCAGGTGGATGAGGCACTGCTCAAGCAGTGGAGCGTGCAGGTAAGCGAAGATGGGGTGAATTGGACACGTTTGCAATCGGCTACCCTCCCCAATGAAATGTTTGTGAAGCACGTGGCTTTCTACAACAATTCGGGAAACTCCTCAAACGCTTCAGCTCGGAGAACAGAATTTCTCGCTGAAACTGCCACAACCCACCACTCTTAAAGATATTTCTGTACCTACGGAAGTGTTGGGTGATGGTAGCAACAAGGGCAAAGTTGCATTGATTGATGGCGACATACATACGTTCTTTGCTGGAAAGAAGAACCAAGCCAATGGCGACACCTACATGGTCACTCTCGCTAAGGCTGAGGAGGTGCAAGATGTGCGCATTTGCTTTAAAGCCACCAATGGTGACGAACTCAAAGGTGGTAAGGTAGAAGTGAGTGCCGATGGCAAGAAATGGCAATCCTTGGTGGTGAAAGGTACTTCTAGCACACAGAGTAGCCCAGCACGCCGACAGAAGTTGGACGAAGACCTCTATGCCGTGGATTTTGTCGCTAAAACTCCCATCACTGCACAGTATGTTCGTTTGGTGGTGACGCAACCTCTGACGAATAAATGGCTGCGTCTCTCTGAAATCTTGGTAAATACCCAGCATTATGCCCAACAATTCGCACCTACTGTAGTGGACAATCAGCAGAACGCTCTGCCACAGTTGGTGGATGGTCAGGGACAAACTCCCATGAAGAATGTGAGTGGCAACCAAGTTACCTACAAAATCGACAACCTCCTCCGTCCTAAGTCTCTCTCCATTTATTGGGATGCTGCAAGTTGGGAAGGTGCAGCTCCACAACTTTCCATTGTGGAAAATGGCAACACCATCGCACTCGCTCCCCTCAGCACTGGTGTGACACAAGTAGATTTGGCGAATCATCCCAAGGCTACGCAGTTAGTCGTGCAGTGGGAAGGTAAGAACGTTCCACAAGTTTACCAAATCCAAGCCGTTGTCGATGATCACGCGACTACAACACTCACTTCCCTCCGTAAGTTGCTGCAACAGTCTCAACAGCAACAAGGCAAGGTCTACGATTTACAAGGACGTGTGCGCCGCACCGATGGCAGTACGTTCGGACTTCCTGCAGGAATCTACATTGTCAACGGACAGCGCATCCAAGTGTTGCAACAACACTAAGCATCCGACGGACTGAGTGTGGTTCTCCCTCCGCATCACTGAATGTTGCTCGTGAGGTTTTATAGAGCAACTCCACTCTGTACATGACAAAAGCTCGTGTCAATCCCTAAAGATTGACACGAGCTTCTTTTGTAACAATACTCAGTATGAGAGATTGTAGCAATACTCAGTTGATAGTTTGCAGAAATCCTTAGTATGAGAGATTGTAGCAATACTCAGTATAAGCGTTTTTCCTGCGATAAAGGAGAGCATTACATCCCTCCCACTGCGCGCCATACAGCGGCTACAAGCACAGTCACCAAAACACCGAGCGTAATGGGGAGTACAACGGAGAGTGCTGTCCAGCGCACGCTGCGGGTCTCCTTGTAGATGGTGTAAATCGTCGTACTGCAAGGATGGTGCAGCAGACAGAAGAGCATGAGATTGACCGCAGTGAGGAGTGTCCATCCGCCAGCGTGGAGAATGCGATAGGTTTCAGTATCTCCGCCTTTCATCAGCACGCCTGCGCTTGCCCCATCTTGTCCGAGCACCAGCACGGTGAGCATCAAGACGGTCGGCATCACAATCTCATTCGCAGGAATGGCGAGAATATATGCCAAGAGGATAATGCCATTGAGTCCCATCAACCAACCCGGCATTTCAAGCCAGGAAATGAGATGTTGAGCTATACTTTCGCCACCCAATGTGATGTTACAGCACAGCCAAATCACACCGCCAGCCGGAGCTGCAAACACAACGGCGCGCCATAGCACAATGAGCGTGCGATCGATGACCGATGTGTAGAGCGTTTGCCAAAATTGAGGCGGACGATAAGGGGGAAGTTCTAGGTGGAAGGTCGAAACCTCACCACGCAGCACTGTGCGGGAGAGGAGCCACGAACTGCCAAACATGAAGGCTACTCCCAGTAATACCACAAACATCACGGCTGCAATCGCCACAACGCTGCTATATTCTTGGGAACGGCTGCGCCCACAAACAACGTCGCCAAAAGTATTTGCGTCGGCCAGCGTCCGTTGCAAAGCGAGAAGTTGTTGGTGATAATGGCAATGAGTCGTTCGCGGTTACTGTCAATGATGCGTGTCGAAACCACGCCAGCTGCGTTACACCCGAAGCCCATGCTCATCGTCAGAGCTTGTTTGCCGTGCGCGCCCGAACGTCTGAAAAGTTCATCGAGATTGAAAGCCACGCGCGGTAGATAACCAAAGTCTTCTAGGAGGGTGAAAAGGGGGAAGAAAATCGCCATCGGTGGCAGCATCACCGACACCACCCAAGCCATGGAAAGGTAGACACCATCCACCACAAAACCTGTGAGCCATTCTGGAGAACCAGCCATTTCAAACAGATGTCGCAAGAAGGGATGCCCCCAGCCCACAAGAAGCGAATCGAGCCATGAAGAAGGGTAGTTTGCCCCCACAATAGTGAGCCAAAATACACCACTCAGCAAAGCTATCATAATGGGGAATCCCCAAAAGCGGTGGGTGAGGATGCGATCTAACTTCACGTCAAGGGGCAACTGTCCGCCTTCTCCAGGTTGAGTCACCACCTCCGAACAGATGCGTTCTGCTTGAATGTAGATGTCTTCCATCCACTGGTCGTGAAAGTTGTGTCCGATGTTGAGGTGAATCTCCTCGGCAAGCGCAGAGAGTTCGGGAGTTGCAAACTGTTGTTGCACACTAGGGTCGCGCTCTATCAAACGAAAGGCAATCCACTCCGCATTGTGCAGGTGTGGATGCTCCGCTTCGATGGCAGTGGTGAGGCGTGCCACCTTCTCTTTCGTGTCTTGGGGAAGGGAGAAATTGCGATAAGGCTGGCACACAAACTTGCCATCCACCACTTCTTTGATAGCGAGAAGCAGTTCTGCCAAACCTTGTCCGGAGCGTGCAGAAGCTCCTACTACAGGAATGCCCAATCGGCGCGAGAGGGCTTGAGATTCAGCTCAATTTTGTTGCGTCTGGCTTCGTCAATCAGGTTCACGCAGAGCACAGCGCGGTCGGTGATTTGGAGCACTTGGAGAATCATATTCATGTTGCGCTCCAGTCGTGTGGCATCTGCCACCATCACCGTCACATCAGGTTGTCCGAAGAGGATGAAATCACGTGCGATCTCTTCATCCTCAGAGGTGGAGGAGAGAGAGTACGTACCCGGCAAGTCGACAATGCGATAGGTTTCTCCTTCATATTCAAAGAAACCTTCCGCCTTACCCACTGTTTTTCCGGGCCAGTTGCCCGTATGTTGCTTCAATCCCGTGAGTGCATTGAAGACCGTGCTCTTGCCGGTGTTAGGGTTTCCAGCGAGAGCAATGACGTGTTGTGCTTCGTCATGCTCCGTTTCGCCTTTTCGCACCAAGGTGTGGAGTGTGGCTTGCGGACAGACAGCACAATGAGGAGGGAGGGATTTATTAGACATTAGAGGCTAGACATTAGACATTAGAGGCTAGACATTAGAGGCTAGACATTAGACGTTAGAGGGTAGACAATAGACGTTAGAGGGTAGACGTTAGACATTAGAGCTGAGACGTTAGAGCTTTGTTCATTCTATTGTGCTTAGAATCATCCCTTTTTGCTCTACACTTAGAGGTGGATCGAGCTATTTAGACGTTAGAGTCTAGATTTTAGACTTAGATTTAGAGCTTTGCTCATCCTTTTGTGTCCCCTCGCTAGAGGCAGGCACCGCTAGTATGTAGCGTGCTTGGTCTTGGCGCAGGGCAATGGTCGTGCCGCGCACCACATAAGCTGTGGGGTTACCCATAGGACTGTGCATCGCCACTGCCACCCGACTGCCGCGCACAAAACCTAAATCGAGGAGGCGGCGGCGCAGTGCTCCGCGACAAGCAGGAGAAAGTCCAACGATACGTGCCTTTTGGTGAAGTTTCAAATGATACAAACGGAAGGTCTCGAGCGGCGATTCCGCAAGAGCTTCCTCTTCGGTGAGTGGGAGCAAGTCGAGCGCGCCTAAAGTCTTGGTGGGAAGTTGGAACGTCTCGCCTTCATAGCGGAACGAAAAATGTTTTCCATTGATCGAGAGCACATGAATCACTGCATCTTTCGCCAATCCTGTTTGAAGGATGCGTTGAAAAATGTCTTCATCGTCGTCTTCCACGTGAGCAATGCGCCAGTACGTGTTGGGAAGGGGCGACTGCGCTGTGTGGCGTGCAGGTGCCATCGCCAGAGAGTCCGTGGGAATGGGGTCACCATGGGGGTCATAGAGTGGATTGCCCAAGAGCGAAACATAGCGTTCTTGTTCATCCTTACTGATGTGGTGCTCCATGCGGTGCGCACGTTGGTGCCACTCGGTGGGGGCATAGCCAGAGTGTTCCGCAAGATATTGTTCATAGATGCGGTGGGCACGAATCAACTTCAGCGCTGCTTCTCTACCTTTCGGGGTGAGTGTGAATTGCTCGCCCACGGTGAGCATGCCATCGAGTGCCAATCGGCCGATAGCTGAGGCAAGTGTAGCTTCATCGAGGTTGAGGCGACGCATTGCCTTCGCCATCTTTCTGCGCGGAAGGCTTCCTCCTGCATCGCAGACATATTTCAAGAAGTCTTCTCCAGCTTCGGTGCGACGAATCTCGCGCATTTTGGGAGAAGGACGTCCTAAACTGCCACGCAATACGCGCCATGCCTGCTGGCAGCGTGCCCAAAATTTATGTAGTAGTGTTGCCATAAATGTCGAGAACATGAATCATTAACAAGCAAAGATACAATAATTTCTGTAGCTCTCCTCACGATTTCTGATAAAAGTTATCTATACCTCGATAGACGGGTCTTTGTTGATTTGTCACATCAATGCTCGCCTCTTTCAATATCTGCATCTTCACCCTTCACTCGCTGCTGTGTTTTCGTTATAAACCACATTTTTGTGTCCAAAATCTTTGGTGACTTCTGGAAAATGGCGTAACTTTACCTCGATAATCATGGAAGGAGCGTCCACCACCTTTCAAGGGCATGCGCACCTGAGTGTGTGCCTCTGCTAGAAAGCGGAAATTGTTTCCTACCCATAAATCCATTTACCATAAAAACCACAGAAATATGGCACTCGAAAAGACATTAGTTCTCCTCAAACCCTGCACTGTGCAGCGTGCACTCATGGGAGAAATCCTCTCTCGTTTTGAAAAAAAAGGTTTGCGTGTATGCGGTCTCAAGATGATGCAACTCACCGATGAGCTGCTCTCCGAGCATTATGCTCACTTAGCTGGCAAAGAGTTCTTCCAACGCGTCAAGAACAGCATGATGGTCACCCCCGTAGTTGCTATTGCGCTCGAAGGCGTTGGCGCAGTGGAAGCCGTGCGCACCATCACCGGTCCTACCACCGGTCGCAAAGCTCCTGCAGGCACCATCCGTGGTGATTACAGCATGTCGTTCCAAGAAAACATCGTGCATGCGAGCGACAGTCTCGAAACGGCAGCCGTGGAACTCAAGCGTTTCTTCCGCGATGAAGAGATTTCGAATATCGCCCTGCCACCTTCGACTTCCTCTATGCCAATGATGAGTTTTAGATTTTCATATCTGCTCTATACTAAAAACAACGTCCGCACCAGAGTTTGCTCTGATGCGGACGCTTTTTTGGGGCTCTATGCAATCAATACGAGGAGTTTAAGTCGTACTATAACGGTCTAATGACCGATTTGGGTTTAACACCTCACTTCTATTGTAGATCTTCGGGCATAGTATACCCTGCCAAACGAGCGATGGTCTTAGGAATTTCCGTGTTGTCGATGCGACCATGGAAAGCCTCTGCACCGGCACCAATGGCAAAGACAGGCACATAGCCATCGGTGTGTCCCAAAGTGGTCCAACCGATGCGTGCATTCTTGCTCACAATCTGTTTGGCTGCCGAAGAAAGTCCACTCTCCGAAGCATACAAACTTTGGAAACCTTTGTCTTTGCCCGACATCAAGTTGTCGAAGGCATCGTGCAGCGTCTTTTCTTCTTCAGCCGTGAGCTTAATGCTTTTGCCAAATCCGAAGTTGTCTTGGAGGTCACGGCGCACAAAGTCCCAAGTAAACTTATTGCCCATGCGCTTGTGGAGCTCCTTCAAACGAGTGGTGTAGAGATAGCTGCTCTTCTTTTGATTTGCCAAAGCAGCGAGGTTCAGATTGTAGCCGCCATTGCCCAAGGTGATACCACCCGTTTCGTGGTCAGCCGTGATGAGAATCAGCGTTTCTTCGGGGTGTTGGCGATAAAACTCGTAAGCCACGCGAATGGCTTCGTCAGCGTCAATCACCTCGCGCACCATAGGCGCAGCGTCGTTGTTGTGACAAGCCCAGTCTATCTTGCCAGCTTCAATCATGCAGAAAAACTTCTCAGGATTTTTCTTTTGCAAGAAAGCAATCGTGGCGCGCGTGATGTCTGCCAAAGTCAAATCGCCCTTTTTGCGGTCGAGTGCATAAGGGATAGAGGCATTGTCGCGCGCATTATTTTCTTTGTTTTGCAAGAGAATCATGCGGTCGGCTTTGCGATATTGTTTCGCAAATTCCTTGTAACCGTTGGCAATGGTGAAGCCCTTGGCGCGAGCTTGGTCGTATAGGTCAGCTTCGCCTTCGTGAAGGGGAGCAGGTTTCAAGAAGTCACTCCCTGCAAAGAAGTCAAAGTTGGAAGCCACCAAGTCTCGACCAATTTCCGCATACATCTTGCGGTGCTTTTGGTGAGCATAGAAACAGGCAGGAGTGGCGTGATCCACGCTCACACTGGTGGCGATGCCCACGGCTGCGCCTGCTTCTTTTCGCCCATACTGCAATCGAAGTCACGGGGGTGATGCTGTCGGTGAGCACGCCAACTGCGTTGTTGTAAGTTTTGCGCCCAGTGGCAAGTGCCGTACCACCAGCTGCGGAATCCGTGATGCCGTGGCTCGCACTTTGCGTGTTTACCAAAGCCACGTGAGGAAAAGAAGGGAAAATCAGAGGTTTGATACCAATGCTCCCTTCGAGGGCAGCTCCAAAGGTTTCGGCAGCATTCACTTGGTTGACGCCCATGCCGTCACCAATGAAATAAAACACATATTTGGGTGCATTTTGCGCCCAAGCACTCGCGCAAAACACCACGCCAAGTGCTAGGGAAAGGAGAGTTCTTTTCATATCAGAATCTATGTTTGTGAAGTCCGTAAGGGCAAAGTTACCATTTTCTGCCAAATCGACGAAGCAGATAAGTTATTTTTGTGTGTAGGAATGTGGTGGAGGTGTGTCTTCCTGACAAAGTGAGGGTATATAAGAAAGATAGCTTGCTCAGCGAAACAGGGGAGCGGAAATACAATCCGCGCTGAATCGCGAGCAAGCCATCGATGTCGCAAAAGTACGCTTTTCTTATTAGAAACTAACGAACTGCACTATAACGGTCTAATGACCGATTGGGGTTAAATCTCCAAGCAATCAAGCAAGAAAGTAACACGTAGAGTCAATTGTTGTAGAGTCAATCAGCAAGTGCAAAACTACAACAAACTTTATAGAACTCTTTTGGGGTGTTTCAAAATTGAGTTTCTATGATTGATTTTCTTCTGTATCATTGTCACCTTTTTGTCGGTGTAATCCCCCAGAACGAAGCTAAACTTTGAATTTATAGACACAGAAAGATGCGTCACCAAGACCAAGCTCAGATTTGTCAGCATTTTTCCAGACAATGTTAAGGTTTCTCGTTTAGATAAACCTTCTTTCCATTGACAATGTAGAAACCAGCAGGGGGGGATGTCTTTGGTTGGCATTCACGCGCTTACCTTGAAGGTTGTATATCTGTGTGGCATTGTTGTCATCAAAAATCACTCACCCTATAGCACTTGGCAACTTCTGAGAGAAATATCCCGTTGTGGGATTCGCCATCGTGGCGTCCACCTTGCTTTCGTCGTATTTCACCGCACCTTTCAGTTGTGTGCAACCTTTAAACATATCTTGCGACTTCTCACATTGCCATGTTTGGGTGTTGATTATTGTCTTCAAACCAGAGCAATCTCTAAACATCTCGTACATATACGCCACCGCGGAGGTATTGAAATTAGAAACATTGAGTTCCTTCAAATACCGACAATCCTCAAACATCCAGCTCATATTTGTTACTGCAGAGGTATTGAAGTTGGAAACGTTGAGAGAGGTCAAACCAGAACAACCAAAGAACATGTTCCACATACTCGTCACCTTAGAGGTGTTGAAGTTGGAGAGGTTCAGAGATGTCAAACTAGAGCAATCATAGAACATAGACCTCATATTAGTAACCTTAGAGGTATTGAAGTTGGAAACGTTGAGTTCTGTCAATCTAGAGCAACCAGAGAACATGTTCCGCATACTCGTCACCTTAGAGGTGTTGAAGTTGGAAACATTGAGTTCTTTCAAATACCGACAATCCTCAAACATCCCACTCATATCTGTCACTGCAGAGGTGTTGAAATTGGAAACGTTGAGTTCCTTCAAACCAGAGCAACCAGAGAACATGTTCCGCATACTCGTCACCTTAGAGGTGTTGAAGTTGGAAACGTTGAGAGACGTCAAACCAGAGCAATTTTGAACATCCAGCTCATATTTGTTACCGCAGAGGTGTTGAAATTGGAAACATTGAGTTCCTTCAAACCAGAGCAATCTTTAAACATCCCATTCATATACGTCACCGCAGAGGTGTTGAAATTGGAGAGATTCAGAGATGTCAATTTAGAGCAACCTACAAACATCCCATTCATATTAGTCACCTTAGAGGTGTTGAAGTTGGAGAGGTTCAGAGACGTCAAACCAAAGCAATCAGAGAACATCCCATACATATTCGTCACCGCAGAGGTGTTGAATTTAGAAATATTCAGAAACGTCAAACTAGAGCAACCAGAGAACATCCCATACATATTCGTCACCTTAGAGGTATTGAAGTTGGAAAGATTCAGAGACGTCAAACTAGAGCAACCCTTAAACATCCAACGCATATCCGTCACCACAGAGGTGTTGAAGTTGGAAAGATTCAGAGATGTCAAATTAGAGCAACCAAAGAACATCCCACCCATATCCGTCACCGCAGAGGTGTTGAGGTTTTCAAGTCCTTCAATAGTCGTGAGGGATGAGAAATAATAAAACCAATAATTTGTAGTTATAGGGCGGTAATTCTTGAAAGAATCATCAAATACTACTTTGGTGACCACACCATTAGGGTGTTCATATGTTCCAGCCCAGACAGGTTTTGAACTACTTGACTTCTCATCAATACCCCAAGTTTTACCATTTCTCGAACTGCGGTTGTTATCATAGTAAAAAGTGAGGGTGGTTTCGTCTTTGCTCTTCTCGACATAGGCTTCTTGCGCACTTAGCGGAAGAGAAAACAATGCGCACAGCAGGACTAGGAGCAGTAGACGGAACTGTCGAAGATGAAAAAGAGCTTTTGTCATAAGGCGAGACTTTTTGTTTCTCCACATTCTTCTCACACTAAGCAAGAAAATGATAACGAGGAGTTCTAAACTGGTAACTTCTGGTGAAAGATAGAATGTAAATTCTACCCAATAATTGATAGGAATGAGCAGAAAAGAATAGTCTGTTTACAGCGTATTCGAATCTACACATACTGATGATGAGGGTTTCTGCTACAAAGTTACGATATTTTTTGCAAAATTCTGTTTTTGCGCTGATAATCCCAAATCGGTCATTAAAGTGCACATGGGTTGAACAGACTTATTCCTCCCTTGAATTAGGCTGTCTATAAGATTTTTTCTTTTCTTATCCCATTCTTCTGGGATGGTGTATTTGAAACCATCTACATAAAATGTCACACGTTCTTTCATAGTAGTAGGAAAAAAAGCTACCCTTAGGTAGCTATGTCCATCAAAGAAATGATGGAGATTCTTATTAGATTTTGCAAAGGTAATGAATTTAGTGATGGCTTCTAAAATGTAGTACAAAAATAACTATTAATTTATGTATAATCACTCCTTCTTCCCTCGCGTACGCGCGCGCATTACAGGAGTTTTGCACTTTTTTTGCTTTCACAACCTTCACAGAATTCGAGGTAAATCTTTGGCAACTAGTAATTTAAGTGTGTTTTTTAGCAGACGTTAAGGGAATGCTGTTTGAAAAGGGGAAATCGAGGGCTGAAATGGGGGATTTTGGGGCAGAGAATGACTGACGGATTTTCTGTGCTTGCGATAGAAAAAAAAGTAGATGGAAGGAGGGAAGTTTTAGGGAGATGGGACTCTTTCCCTCGATTTTTGTGGCTGAGAGGACGAAGTGTCTTGGTTGAGTTGGGAGGATTTCCGAGTGTTTCAAGAAAAACGTCCGACATTTCAAGAAAAACGTCCGACATTTTCGAGAAAATCTCCGACGTTTTTTCAAAAAACTCCCACGTTTTTGTGGAAGTGTAGGACATTTTTTTGCGCGGTTTTTGTCTTCAGTTTTGGGTTGAAAATAGTCCTGATTTTTAGTTTCTCTGTGAAGGTTGTGAAAGCAAAAAGTGCAAAAGTCCAGGGATGCGCGCGCGTGTCACACGCGCGTGAGAAAACCACTGCCGTGTGGATGCCTTTAGGACATCGCGCAATGAGTCGTCCTAGATGAGTGGGGGAAGGGGGGAGGCAATGCTGGTTTGCTCATAGCTTAACACGTGTAATGTGTTTGATTTGCTATGTGTAAATGTCAAATATCGGTGTGTTTGAATGGCAAATGTCAGTTTTTTGCCGTTTTTTATCACTTTCCCTCCTTATCTACCCATATATAGTAGGGGGTGTGCAAAGCATCCTAGTAGCAATGTGGATAGAGGAGGGTGAGCAACCCCGAATTGGGGTAAGAGAGTCACTAGAGAGAAGTTCTTTTGTTCCACTAAGACGGTTGCTTGTAGACTATCGTTGACGGAGAACCCACTTCTCCCTTTGCATTGGTGCTTATGAGGTGGATAGTATTTGGTAGAAGGATTTTTTTTGTTATATTTGCATTAGAAAAGTGTAGTAAAAATTAAAACGAAACAGTATGGATTATGTTGCTGCCTTAGGGCTGGTGTTTTTCACCTCCCTTCCTTTAGTTGCTGCGGTGCACTTTTTGCGTCTTGCCTTGAAGCGTGAGACGATAGGCACTAGTCGCGTAGTGTGTTTGGCCTTCGGACTTTTGGCACTTGTTTTCACCTTTTGGGTGAGTTTCCAAAAGGGAGAATGGGTTTGTGCCGATGCTGTGACCTTGTTGTTCAAACGCTTCATTCTTTTGGTGCTGCTGTTCAGACTCTACAACCCCAAATATACGAGTGCTTCTCTATAGCCATATCTGCTTTTGTAAACAATTTTTTCGTCAGATGAAAAGTCACTTTAATACTTTAGCCTCCATAACAATCGTCGTTATGTGGATGATTTTTGGCAGTAGCTATGCACAGCAAAAAGCACTCGTCACTTTTGAACTCAGACAGGTGGTAACAGAGGAAGTTATCATGCAACCTAAGTTCGCGCTATTCTTTCAAGACAGCATTGCGGTGCCATTTCAAGAATTCGCTATTCACGCCCCCAATAGCGGTGTGCACTCTTTGGAATTTGAATATAAACCAGGGTGGTATACACTGCGAATCAGCAAAGAGGGCTACCAAAATACAGAGAAACAATTTCTGGTGCGCACACGCCGCAATTCAGCTTTGGGCATCGGTACAATCCAAATGAGCAAAGCCAAAGATTACAAGCTGGGCGAGGCTGTAGTGAAAGCTACGCACATTAAAATGGTGATGCGTGGTGATACCTTGGTCTACGATGCTGCGGCTTTTGAGTTGGCCAATGGTTCGATGCTCGATGCGCTGGTGGCACAGCTCCCTGGTGCAGAACTCAAAAACGGACAAATCAAAGTGAACGGCAAGCATATTGAGAGCCTAATGATCAATGGCGAGGACTTCTTTGCTGGAACACCAAAGGTAGCTCTGGAAAATCTACCTGCTTACACCGTGAAGAATATCAAGGTCTACAACCGCGCAGCCAATGATGCCTACCTTCGTCGTCGGGCAACAAATGGAAAGAAGCTACCGAACGAAGACGAACATATGGTGATGGACGTTCAGCTCAAGAAAGCCTACTCCACAGGCTGGATAGGCAATGCTGAGGCTCACTATGGCGTACCCTCCGATCGCTATTTGGGCAAGGCTTTCGGTTTAGGATACTCCGATCGCCTGCGGCTGGCGGCCTTTGTCAATATCAATAATATTAAAGACACGCAGGCGGGCAATGCCTCAGGACAATGGGGAGGAGGATGGCCTCAAGACGGTTTGCTCGACCTTAAGATGGGTGGTCTCGACTATCTCTATAAGGTGAGAAAGACTAAGGTGTTTGGCAACGTTATGCTCACCCACGAAGATGTGAACATCGAAAAACATACAAGCAGTGTGAACTACTATAACAGTGGCAACGTGTTTGGACGTACACTCTCACAGCAGACTGACAAGAAATTTCACTTGATTTCGTCGCACACGCTGCAGCACTTTGGAGAACAGATGTATCTTCAGCTTGCTCCCTCCATTGACTATCTGCGCAATGACTACACTTCTCTCTTGCGCACAGCAAGCTTCAAGGCTAATATCCATGAAAACTACCGATTGGCATCCCTCGACTCTCTCTACTCTCCTCTCGGTCTACGCGCTTCCCTGGCGCAACATCTGCTCAATAGTACTAATCAAGAGAAAGAAGGACGCTCAGGATGGTTCATTGGAAGACTGAATGGTGGTGCTACTATTTCCTTCCCCGACTTGGGGGATAATCTCGAGATAGGAATGAATGGAGAGTACAGACACAACACAGACCGACCACTCATGGCAACGCATCGTTTCTCAGACTTTCAGACGCATGCCGATGGCACGGGCGATCGTCTTAGCCAACGTCAAGATGGGGTTTCCACCTCCTACAACATCAATGGAGGAGCTGCATACTCTCTCTCTTTGATGCCTTATAATCCTCAAAACGGACACTATGGAATCGTACAATTCCGTGCTACTTATGGTCGCCAATACAATAAGCAAGACGACAACTATTGGAAGTTACGCGAACAACTTGCCAATGGAGCGATGGCCACACTCTTACCCCCTTCTGCCATTCGTCCTGAGGTATTGCAACAAGATTTGAATAATAGTGTACATTCCGTTTATACACGAGACACCTATTCCCCAGGAGTGGAAATGGATTATGTGTATCAACCCGACATCAACGTAGAAAGACGATATGACGTCAATCTCAAATTGGCGAGCAATGTACGTTGTGAGTCATTGCACTATCTGAAGCACCAGTTAGATACTACTCTCATTCGATGGGCACACGAGTTCTCTCCTGCGCTCTCGCTCCAATATAGATACAAGACTGGCATTAGTGCAAAGGAAGCCAAATAAGTTATGCTTTCTCCGAAGGCATCCCTAGCATCTACTATCTGCTGCCGACAGTGAACGATAGCGACCCAACCAACATCTACGCCAACAATCCCAACCTGCGCCGCTCACTATCGCACAACGTCAATGGGTATTACTCCTATCAACACCACAGCACGCACAGCAATATCTCTTTCAGCACGGGATACGGACGCACGGATCGCGCCATTGCCTACGCACGCCAATACCAGCGCAACACGGGCATCACCAAGTGGACACCGCAAAACATTGACGGCAACTGGAACGCAAATGCCTCGCTGCAATACTCCACGCCTTTGGGCAAGAAGGAGGCTTTCCAACTGCAAGGTACGAGTGCGGCCTACTATCTCAACTCGGCAGACTTCACCACCGACACCGATGAGGTGATGCGCTCCGTGGTGCGCAACCTCACCCTATTGCAACACTTAGGCTTGACCTACCAGTTTGGCAAAAACCGTGTTGGACTGGAAGGCCGCGTCTCTTGGTTACGCAGTCGCTCCGATATGCGTAACTTCCCATCCACCGACGCTGTAGACTACAATGCCAAAGCCAGTGGTCTTTTCCACCTGCCTCAAGATTGGGAAATCGGTAGTGACATGAACTTCTATGCCCGTCGTGGCTACAATGATGCTACGCTCAACACGACCCACTGGGTGTGGAACGCCTCGCTCTCCAAACTATTGATGCGCGGCAACTTGGTAGTCAAGCTCACCGCCATTGATATGCTCTCGCAAATCAGCAACCTGCAATACAGCATCAATGGTCAAGGTCGCACCGAAACGTGGGTTAACGCCCTGCCTCACTACGTGATGCTCGGTGTGCAGTATCGCTTTCACATTATGCCCAAAAAGAAATAATAATGAAGTTTTATCGACAATTTGATCAGATGGACTGTGGTCCAGCATGCATACAAATGGTTGCCTCTCATTTCGGAAAGGAATACCCATTGTCATATCTGCGCTATTTTTCTCATTTAACAAGAGAGGAAGTTAGTGTAAGTGGCATTAGGAATGCACTAAATAGAGCATTATGCCCCCTTTCAGGAATACATTTGACCATTAACCCAAATCGGTCATTAGACCGTAATAGTACTAATCGTTATAGAAAAAGATAGGGTCCCTGCTATCTTTCATTTGCTTGTTGGCATCTTGTTTCTCGTTTGTTCTCGACGTAGTTCGCTACGCCTTCGAGCTAACGGTAAACCATCTGCTCAACAATCCAATAAAATCTGTTCAGGATCTAATGACAGATTTGGTTTAAAACGAAACAAAATGGATTATGTTGCTGTCTTAGGGCTGGTGTTTTTCACCTCCCTTCCTTTAGTTGCTACGTTGCACTTTTTGCGTCTTGCCTTGAAGCGTGAGACGATAGGCACTAGTCGCGTAGTGTGTTTGGTCTTTGGGCTTTTGGCACTCGTTTTCACCTTTTGGGTGAGTTTCCAAAAGGGAGAATGGGTTTGTGCCGATGCCGTTGCCTTGTTGTTCAAACGCTTCATTCTTTTGGCGCTATTGTTGCCGAGTGCTTATTTCATCGAGAAAGCCTATGGCCAGGTGTGGACCAACAGTCAACAATATGGTGCACTAGCGAAGGTGCTGGGCAAAGCCGTGGTCACTTTCCTCGTTGCGGAAGCCGTTGGCTTAGGTTGCTACGTCTTGTGGTTGAAGTTTATAGCCTAAACACTCTCGCTATCGATGACACCCAAGAGCTATCGATGACACCCAAGACGATGGCTTACGCGGCTGTTGTTCCACTCATCTAGCGTCGCAAAAGAAAATCCCGCCTCTCACTGTGAGTGGCGGGATTTTACTATCCAGAAGGAGCGGTAAAAGTAGCTCCAGCGAGGGACGAATTGGCTTATTGTCGCACCATCTTTTGGGCTATTTTTGCTCCTGAGGTAGAAACTTGCAGCACATACACACCAGGCGTGAAGCGATCGGTGTCGATGTTCACTTCGTCGCCTTGTGCGATGCTAGATAATTGTTGGCGATAGAGGCTGCGACCATCGAGCGACATCACCTCAATGGTGGCAAAGCGTTCGGGGTTGTTGAAGAGCACTTGCCATTGTGTTGCGGTGGTGTGGAAAGTGGCTGGAGCGGCACTGCCCGATACGCGCTCGATGGCGGTGAGCGGATCTTTGCCAGCCTTTTTGAGCGCAAGTTTCAAGCCTTCATACACGTTAATCATGCCGTAACCGTAGGTGGGTGTCCATTCCTTGCCCCCCATGTCCAAGTGCTTGTTGGACGTTTCTTTGAGAATGTCGAGCACATCGGTGTAGGAGAGTTGAGGATTGGCTTCGAGCCATAGGGCGATGCTACCTGCCACGAAAGGAGTCGCCATAGACGTGCCTTCCATGTAGCCATAGTAGTAGGAGCGAGTGCCCAGTTTTCCCGTGTATTTGGCATCGCTCTTTTCAAAGTCGGGTGCATATTGGTTGATTGCACTCAAGAGGTAAGACCCTGGAGCCAGCACGGCAGGCTTCGTGTAGTTGGCATTGAGCCAAGGACCATTGGAGGAGAAGGTGCTGCGCGAGCCTTCTTTCTCTTTCGATTTCTTCTTGTTGAGCACGTGGGTGGTGAAACTTCCCACTGCAATGGAAGAGGGTATGGAGGCTGCGCCTTCGCCCACGATGTAGAGATTGTCGGGTTTGATGCTCTCGTGAGTAGCATTGGTGGCGAGTTTGGTGAACTCTGCTGAATTGGGTGCATCGGCATAAATCCAACCGTGGAGCGTGGCAGCAGAAGCGTTGGTCTTTTTGGCGGTTATCTCCAGACCAAAGACCACATCGTCATAGTTCTTGCCTATGTCTGCCAAGAGTTTGTTGATCTTTACAGCAAGATAGTGGTTTTCTCGGTTGTTGTTGGCAGCGATTTCGCTAAAGATTTCCCCTTCTTCGAGATATTTTTTCCAGAAAGTGGTAGTGCGTCTGCTAATTTGAGGCACTGCATCTTGGTTGTTATTGCCGTTTTTGGTGAGCGCCAAGATAGGGGTGACAGTGAACTGCTCTTGGGTGGTCTTGTCGAATCCCCAAAAGTCGATGTAGGTGAGGTCATCTTCCTCACCTTCTGGGTCTTTAGAGTAGTCCACAAAGAGGAATTTCGTCTCGCCAGGTTGGAAGGTGGAGGAAGCATGGAGCAACAAATCTCCTTCGTTGCCCATGGCAGCGGTGATGATGCCACCTTTGTCACGCGCCATTTTGTCCATCGCTTGGTCGTAGTCGGTGCTACCATCGTGCGGACCAATGACGCTACCTAAACTCATGTTCACCACCCAAGGTTGATGCTGTTTTTCGGCATATTCCTTGATCTTTTGCACATCTTCGATAATCTCATCTTGCGCGAAGGAAGAAGGGACCATGATGATGTCGGCATTGGGAGCAACTCCATAATAAGGGTTGTTGTCGTGCTTTGAACCTACGGCGATGTTGGTCACGTGGGTGCCGTGTCCGCTGCCAGAGTCGTAGGTGTCGTGGGTCTGTTTGCTGGCATCGACATCGAGAATGGGAGCTGCCTTGCTCTGGATGTCTTTCTCAATGTCTTTGGAGCGATCCCAAAGCATTTTGATGCGCGACTTGCCGTTTTCATCCAAGAAGCCCATGTGTTTGAACTCAAAACTCTGGTCGATGACGCCCACGATGACTCCTTTGCCGGTGAAGGGAGTGTAGAGATTATCTTTGGTGCACGCGGTCCACGCCGGTGGCAGCGCGTGCCTTTTGGAGAAAAGGGCGCAAACGCTTTGAAGCGGTGAGTTGCACCACGCGCTGATCTTCTGCCAGACGTGTCAGCCACTGTGGAGCCACACGTGCAGTCACCGTGGTTGCGCTGATGCGTGTAGCGTGCTGTCCAGCCTGTTGGAGCATCTCAGCCACATCGGTCGAAGCATTGGGCTGCGTGGTGATGATGAGTGAGAGAGGGGCGAGGATGGATTGGCGCGTGCCATTGTAGTTGATGGTGGGTGCTGCGAGTGAGTCGGAAGAGGAGAGTGCAGCGCCAGCACGTGTGGCGCGGTGGGAGAGGGCGAAGGCGTCTTGTTGGCGCTTCACCGCTCGGAGTGAGCGGTCGAGTTTTGCGGTGGCTGCGTCTTGCTGCTGAGCGGTCTGTGCCGAAGCAGAGAGTGCTAATGCGCAGAACACCACGGGGAGCATGTATTTCTTCATGTGGAAGTCAACGTTTTGTGGAAAGATGTGTCTATGTGCATGAGCCCCGACTGAGGAGGAGACGGTTGGATAGTTCTTGCCCATAAAAACTTGAGGTGCGAATATACAAAAAACTGAGAATATCGCGCACGAATTCTCAGTTTTTAGTGGTTAAAGAAGGGTAGAATGCTCCAGAATGTGAGTTGCTGAAGTCCGAATCTTTGTTTTTGGGGATTAGTGATTCACCACCACCTTGTGGGTGATTTGTGCACCCGGAGTGACGATGCGGAGGACGTAGACTCCAGGGGTGAGGGTGGTGAGGTCGAAGGTTTCTTCATGACCTTGCGACACCTGTTGGAGGTTGCGCTGGAGAACCACGCGACCATCCGTGCCTACCAACGAAATGGTGGCTGAGCGTTCGGGGTTGTTGAAGAGCACGTTCCACACGCTGCCGTCCCCTTGGAGGGTGACGGGCTGAGGAGAGCCTGACACGCGTTCGATAGAGGTGAGCGGATCTTTTCCTGCCATCTCCAAAGCCATCTTCAGACCTTTGTAAGCATCGATGCGGCCATAGCCTTCTTGTTTGGTCCAGTTGTTGATAGAGCCCTTGCTAATTTTATAGGAAGTCTTGTCGATGATTTCTTCGATGTCATTATGATCCAAGTTGGGATTAGCCTCTAACCACAGCGCTATCACGCCCGACACGAAGGGAGCTGACATGGAAGTGCCTTGCATATCGGCATAGTAGTAGTCTTCGCCATTGACCTTCATCTTTTCAGACATCAACCAAAAGGTTTCATCAAAACCAGGATGAAGCTTGTTCATCGCACTGCACACTTGTGCACCAGGGCCGAGTACGGTGGGCTTTTTCACCTTGTCATTGAGCACAGGACCCATGCTAGAGAAATAGCTACGCTTGCCGATGGCGTCAGGAAAATTGAAGCTCTTCTTGGTAATCTTATTGGTGTGCGTGTTGCGACTAGTGTAGGCGCCTACGGTGATGGCTGCAGGAATGTTACCACCGGCATCAGCCACGGTGTAGTCATTGTCGCCTTTGACTATGCGGCTATTGGCGACCTTGGGGAGCGTCTTTGTGATGTAAGCTCCACTCTGTGACACCCAACCGTGCACCAGTTCAGCTTGGTCTTTGAGATATTCTTCAATCTCAGACCGAAGAGGATGGTGGCATCGTTTTCTTCCATGCGGACTTGAGGCAACTTGATCCAAAACTTGCTTTGGTATTTGTGCGTAAATTTGCTTTGCGCATCATGAAACCAAGCATGACTTTTCCAATAGCTTGCATCCTTATACACCACTTTGTTGTTGATGAAAAGGAAGGGGGTGGCTTCGATGCGGTCTACCTTGTCGGTGCTTTGCGACCAAAGGTCGAAGGTGAAAGTCTTTGACTTCTTCTGATCGTCGGTGAGTTTATCGTATTCTAAGTAGTCAAAGAGGATGAAGCAGGAATCGCCGACAGCGATGTTGCGCTTCATGTGGATATTTCGGTCGCCATCATTGCCTGCTGATGCGACAAGGATGCCACCTTTGTTTTTACCTACCAGTGACATATTTTGGTCATAGCCTGTAGATCCATCATGTGGTCCCTCTTGTGAGCCAAAACTCATGTTGACCACCCAAGGTTTTTGGGCTTTCTTCGCTTGGGTGCGCACGAAACGCACATCTTCCAAAACTTCTGTGTCGAGGAAGGTGGAAGGAATCATGATGATGTCGGCTTCGGGCGCGACACCATATTGACCATTGCCCACGTCGCTTCCAGCAGCGATGCCAGTGGTGTGGGTGCCGTGACCTCCTGCCCCATGGTCTTGCAAGTCAGTACCTACAGGGACTTTTTGTGTGGCAGATTTGGAACGGTTGGAAGTGGCTTGGGTGGAATAGCCTGAGCGGTCCCAAAGCCATTTCACACGGGAGTTGCCGTCTTTGTCGAGAAAGGCAGCGTGACGGAACTCAAAACTCTGGTCGATGACGGCGATGATGACGTCTTTTCCTCTGAAGGGAGTGTAGAGTTCTTTGCCTGCATGCACTTCGTCTACGTGCGACATGCTACGTGCTTCTTTCAAGAAGGGATATGCACGCTGAGGCATCGCCATCTCCACCACGTCCGCCAGTTGCGATAGGGTTTGAAGTTGGGCAATGGGGATTTCCACCAAAAGGAAGTTTTCGGTGATGACACGAGCAGTACCACCGAGTTGTTGGATTTGCTGTGCCACCGCTTCAGCTTTGTTCTCTGTGGTTTGTACATTGAACGCTACGGTGTTGAGCAACTGGAAGGTGCCATCGGGGGTGGTTTGCTGCAGGGGAAGCACTGTCTACTTGGGTGGATCCACGAGTGGCTATGAATTGCGTTGCCTGCTGATAGCCATTTGCCAGGAGGGTGAGTGTGGCATCGAGTTTGGGCAGTGCTTCGTAAGGAGCAATGAATGAAGAAGGAGTGTCGACCGCTGCACCACGGGTGGGCGTGGTAGGTGGGGCAGGAACAAAGATGCGTGCAGAGACAGCAAGCGCGGAGGCTAGAAGAAGGCTGCTGATTAAGGGTAACGAACGCTTCATGCAAGATGGTATTGGAAAAAAAGGCGCAAAAGAGGCTACTTAAGTGAGCATCTGCCCCTTTTGCGCCTTAGACGATGTGTGGTGAGAACAAGAAGGAGGTGCGATAGGCGAAGACCTTCTTGTTTCAAGAATTTTGCAGTCTAGTTTTATAATTGGGGTTTACCTTGTTGGGTGCTGTAAGAGGTGGTGATTACTTGCCACGGCCTGATTGCACGTAGGTAATCACGGTTGTCGCACCACCCGAAGAGAGTTGGAAAGTAGCCATGCGAGCTTTCTCGCTGGTGTTTTCTCCGAAGGTGAGTTTTACGACATGATGTCCCTTGGCAGGTTGCTTAGCCTCTTCGGGAACGGTGAGCCAGTCGGCATCTGAAGTGAGGGAGTGGGTGGAGAGTTGGTTGTCGTAGAGATCGAACACCAAGTAGGTGGTTCCTCCCTTTTGTGGAAGCACTTCGCTGAAGTTAGGCATCACACTAGTGGAATTGTCTTGCTTAGCCACGACGGGGTAGGAAATGTTGAGCCAGCCCACTTGATAAATGTGGTGAGATAGCCCATTGAGAGGACCACCGTTGGGGAGGATGCGGAGATAGCCGTGTTGAAGAAGTTGAGTGGCAGGTGCAGTGGCTGTAATCACTACGGGCGTTGTCATAAAATATCCTGACTTAACCTCTACTTCTTGTGGTGTGATGGTGAATAAAGAGGGCTTGGTAGCTCCACTCACAGCATCAGGAGTGTCAGGAGATTGCTTTGCGTGGTGGCATTGCTATTTTCGGGGGTTGTTTTCACCATTTCCACACGCGCCTTCCACGACTCTGTGCTGACTACCCACACGGTGTCTGTGGTTTTGTCTGCAAAGAAAGTAGTTGCTGTTCTATTGTCACGAGTGCGAAGTTCCATCTGATGATTTTCAACCTCGGATTTAGAATTACACCCAGTGAGAAGAGTGATGCCACCAAAGATGAGGGACGCTACATAAAAGAAGTGTTGTTTCATGATGTGGGGGATGTTGGGGCAACCTGTGAGAGGAAGTTTCCTCCCACAGGTTGGGAGTTTATGGATTAGTAGGGATAATGTTTGATGATCAAAGGTTGCATGACGCGCTATGGACATGTGCTTTTCAGACTTTAGTCAGCGTGCTCTGCAAAGGACGGTGGTTAATACCAGTCGATGTTGCTAGAGTAACTGCTTCGCTTCTCATATTTCAAAGCGTCTGCCAACTCTGCTGCGCGAGCTCGGAAGGAGAAGTTGAACGAGGAGTAGGGCAACAATACGATGCTACAAGACATCTCAAAGCAGTGCAAATCGCGAGAGAGCGAGGCTGTGGTCATGGAGAGCTTCTTATAGTTGAAGTCGTAGCCCGAAGAGAAGTTGATGTTCCACCCCTTAGCCAGCGTGATATTGCCCGAGAAGTTGAGCGTCTGTGTGAAGGAGTAGGGGTAGCGCATGTTGCGCGTGTTGATGGGTTTGGTGCGGTCTTCAGCCATGGTGACACCATAACTGAAAGTGAGCGTCCAGGGCAGAGAGAATGCCAGATATCCATCTTCGTCGACGTCGGCAGCCACCTTCTTCTCATTCTTTGTCTTTATTTTTGCGGAGCATGGGATCGGTGTTGGCTTCTTCTTCGTCCAAATCGTCGGAATCTTCTTTGGGGTCAGGACGTTTATCCTCTTCTTTGGTTTTTCCGATGATGCCTTCCCAAACTTTGTCCCAACCACGCCCTGCGAGCAAGCCGAAGAAGGTCATCATCTTCTTGTTGTCGAGGGTGTAGGAGATGTTTTGGCTCATGCCTTGGAAGCGTCCGAAGCGACCATGGCTCCACTCAGTGCTATTGCCCACAATGACATTGCCCTTTTCGTCAAACTCATAAGCGTAAGTGGCGAAACGCGCAGCCATGGAGAAGGTGTAGCGAGGGGAGAAGCGCAGACGTACATTGGTGGAGAGGTCACTCCACGGTTGGTAGTCTGTGGCTAGATTGTAGGACATCGAAGCTGAAAGCTCGTCGATGAGAGAAATCTTGCGGAATCCGCTGGTGTCGGCATCCGACTTGAGTTTCATTTCCACATTGTTGGAAACGCTCATGTTGATGCTTCCTTGTCGTTTGCCAGAGGGGTATCCAAAAGCACCTGAAGCGTAGGGGGAGTATTCTTTTGTTGTTACCTTTCCATTGCGGTCGGTGTAGACATAGTTGGTGACATAGCCATAGCTGCGTGTGGTGAAATCGGGAGCATAAGAGAAGCTCACACTGGGTTTGAACACGTGGCGAATGGCTTGAATGCGAGTGCCGAAGAGTTTGCTCCAAGGTTTGTAGAATCCGTAGAGCGTGGTGTTGAACGACATAGAGGCATTCCAATCATAGAGGTTGTAGAAACCATAGGTGGTGTCGCGTCGTTCGGCTTGTAAATTGTTGTCCCAGCTGAGGCGTTCGCGTGAGAGATAGGTGCGACCGCTGAAACTGATGGACGGCGAGAGGTTGATGTATTTGAACAGCTGGAAAGTCGCATCAATGGGCACGCGGTGCTGCATACCGTTTCTCCACTTGAGTAGGGGAGTGTGGAAGAGTTTGTCTTCCTTGGTGTTGATGGAGTTGGTGAATTGTCCCGTGTAAGAAAGACTGATTTTCTCGTACCAGCGCTCTTTACCCACCGCCTTCTTGCGGCGGAAGGGGTAGAAGCGATTGACATTGATGGAGAGGTCGGGCAAAGTGATGGCGAGCGAAGAGTCGCGCATGTTTTGCGTGATGTTGCTTGACCCCGAAAGGGAGATGCCGAGCGAAGGAATGTTGTGGGTGAAACTTACCGAAGAGGCACGTGTAGACTGGGTGTAGGCAGTGGGGGTGTAGAGTGAGGTGAGGTTGCTGCGCTCATAGTTTTGTGAGGCATAATTGACACGTGCTGAGAAAGAAGTGTTGGGGTTGGCCTTCGCATCGGAAGAGTGCGACCACTGCACTTTGAGACTCGTGGTTTTGGAGAAGTCTGGCAGGTTCTTTTCGCCCGTGATGGTGGTGAGATAAGAGACGTAGAAGTTGCCGCGATAGGCATATCGTTTGGCATAGTTGGTTTCTGCCGATAGCCCCCACGAACCTTTGGTGTAGAGTTCTCCCAAAAGTTTGAGGTCCATGCGGTCGCTCAAGGCAAAATAGTAACCACCATCGCGGAGGTAAAGCCGCGTGAGGTTTCATCACCATAACTGGGCATGATGATACCCGAAGAATATTTCTTGTTGAAGGGGAAGAATCCATAAGGAATGGCGAGTGGTAGCGGCACATCGGCTACTACCAAATAGGCTGGTCCGAAGAAGGTTTCCTTACCGGGCGACACCTTGGCTCGCGTGAGCTGGAGATAAAAGTGAGGATGGTCGGCATCGCAGGTGGTGTATTGCGCATCTTGGAGATAGAAGTTGCCATCGTCGGAGCGTTTTGAATCAACACTGCGCAAGAAACCATTACCTTGAGTGGTCTTTACCTTTTCGATAAATCCTTTTTTCGTCTTGAAATTGAACGACATGCGCTCACTTTCATAGTTTTCACTCCCTTGTTTATAGATAGGAGTGCCTTTCATGGCTTTGCCTGTGCTATCGGGTACCCCCTGTGCATGGACGATGGTAGAGTCCATGTTGAGCGTAATATAGTCAGCACTCAAATCCATGTTTGATAGTGCACCTTGGCTTCACCATAAAGATGGGCAAAACCCGTGGTGGCATCGTAGACCAAGGAGTCCTTTGCCGTGTAGTCTACTGGGGCTTCCAGTCCAGAACGCTGACGCGTGGTGTCGAGCTTGGCAGAATCTGCCAGAGCCTTGGCATTGCTGACTGCAATCGTGGTGTCGCGTCGCAATGAGCGGCTCAAACTATCGAGGTTGCCAGCTGATGTGCGGCGCACGCTGTCGAGTGCTTGTGGCAAAGGGGAATTGCGATCTGCCTTCGCCACGAGTGCACTGTCGGATGAGGCAAGCGTGCTGAGCACTTGTGCGGTGTCTTCTACTGCATCGTGCAGCGCGCGGGTGCTCACAGCATTGGTGTCCGCTGCAACTGAAGGGGCAACGGAAGCGGAAGTCGTCGTGGAGGTCGCTATGGGGTGTGGTCGTCCAGACATGAGGACGCCTAGATTGCACCCAACGAGGGTGCTAGCCAATAGGAGAACGACTCCCCAGAGTAGGATTCTATGATGGATGATGCGTGGCAAGTGAGTTGTCTGATAGGAATGTATGATGAAAATAACCCTTAGCAAAGATGGCTTTTGACCAACACCGAAGAGGTGATCTCTCTGCACTGGTGCTAGCTTTGCCGCAGACTAGGGGCAAAGTTACGATTTTCTATTCGAAAAGCTCTGCCCAGCAGCGGAATTTCTCCACTCCAGCATCGCCAAACTTTTCTAAACTCGCGATGGTCTGAGCGATGCTGCGTTCGCGCTCCAAGTGGCTTTTGCTATAAAACTTATCGGCGTAACAAATGATTTGCTCTTCGATGGTTTCTGGCAGAAGGTCTTGGTCGGGCATGGGAAGACCACGCTGAGCGATGACTTGGCGCGTGAGTCCTGTTCCTGTGTGGCGCTCGCAGATGCGCGCAAGGGCTTCATAGAAAGAAGTGTCTTCTTCTTGCAGTGAGGACGTACTTCCCTCGTGTTCCGCTTTTGACGCAGCAACTCGGCTTCTTCGCGCAGGAGTTGCGCCCCGATGATGCCATGGAGCAGGTAGTGCGCTGTGCCATGACAGTGGATGCCAGGTGCGTCTGTGCGGAAGATGCCGATGTCGTGTAGCATGGCGCCGGCTTCCACTAGGGCGCGATTGGCTCCTAGTTCGGGATGTCGATCCACAATCTGTAGCGCACGTGTGCAAACTTGCCGACTGTGGTGCAGCAACATGCGACGCAGTGCGTTGTCTTCGGGATAGTAGCGATAGAGAAGTGCGAGATAATCCATAGGCTATGTGGTGGAAGAGCAGAAGAAATGGAAATTCCTGCGGAAGCGTCGGACGATTTTATAAAAACGGGAGAATTGTGCTTTTATTATTTTGTCGTTGACGTACCAGTGCGGGGGACGGTTGTCGATCTACTGCCGTGAGCAGGGTTGGCGTGCGAGGCATTGCTACCAGCGGCATTGGATTTTGTCGTGGAAGTATTGGGTTTTGCCGTGGCGGGAGTGGACTTAGCCGCAGGAGCATTGGGCTTTGCAGGTGTCACATTGGGTTTAGCAGAAGTTGGCGCATTGGGTTTTGGGGCTAAAGGAGCCGGAGTGCGCTCAGATTCTTCGTTGTCGTTGTCGTCTTCCTCACCTTGGTTTTGTCCATCGGCAAAGCCTTGGGCATAACCGCGCTTGTAGGCATCTGCATAGTTTCTGCGTTGAGCCTCTGTGGGAAACTTTGATGTATCATCATAAGAGGCGCGCTCCATGTCGTCTAGCCCATCTTGTAGGCCTGCAAAATAGCCATCTTCATAACCTGCATCAGAGGGAAGGCGCAAATCCATGGACACGGTGTCGGTGGGTTGTGCAGTGTTGGTGTCGCTCGAGGGGAAATCCTCGGTCGGTGCTACTGTGGTGTCGGGAGTTGCCATGCGTTGCGCACTGTCGCGTGCTGCAAACCCCTCGGGAGTGAGGGGTACGTCGGAAGAGCGTTTCAAAAAAATGATGATGCCAACGGCAAGCAATACCACAGCGATAAAGAGGATGCTGCGGATAATCGTTTCGTTGCGATCAGAAGATGGGTTTGCCATATTGTGTTATCCCAGAGAGTTATCTTTGTTAGAAGTAGAATCGAAGCAAGTTTAGTCTAGCTTATGCGCCTATCTGCGCTTGCGTCCTGCGTCGATGCGGAGGAAGATGAAGAGCAGGAGGGTGAATCCCCATAATGATGAACCACCATAGGAGAAAGGGTAGTGGAATGCCGATTACTGGCGCCACACCGAGCACCATGCCAATGTTGATGAAGACGTGGAAGAGTAAGATCGACAGTACGCAATAGCCAAAGACGCGTCCAAACCTGGTAGTTTGCCGTTCGGCTAGATAGATGAGACGCCAGATGAGGGCTAGGAAAAGCAGGAGTACTGCACTTGCTCCCAAAAAACCTTCTTCTTCTCCCACGGTACAGAAGATGAAGTCGGTGTCTTGTTCTGGCACATAGTCGAGCTTGGTCTGCGTGCCGTTCATGAACCCCTTGCCTTGTAGTCCACCAGAACCGATGGCTATCTTAGACTGCGTCACATTGTAGGACGCATCTCTGTCTTCCTCGATGCCGAGCAGGACACGGATGCGCGTACGCTGATAGTCCTTCATCACATTGTTGAGAGCATAGTCAGAAGCATAGAGAAACCCAATGCTTCCGAGCGAGAAGGCGCTGATGAGGAGGAAGGTGCGCATGCGTTGTCCCAACCATTGCAGACCGATGTAGCTGATCATGGCGACACTTCCAGCCAGTTGTGCCCAACTGATGTCGAAGGGGTAAATCCAAAGGGAAACGGCATAAGCAATGACATGGAGCAAGATGCCCCATAGGAGGATGCGCTGGGCGTGTTCGGGTTGTTTGGGACAGTAGACTCGGAGCATGCCAATGGTGAAAATCCAAATGAGTGCCATGACAATCACTTCGCCCAAGGAGGATAATGTGCCAGGTAAGGCAACATCGCCCTGACCGATGCCGATGACAAAATAGGCTACTGCGGCAACTCCGCAGAAGAGTATGCTTCCTGGCATGCCCTCACGATAGAACATGAGGAAAAACGACAGATAGACTAGGGCAGACCCCGTCTCTTTTTGTAAGACAATCAGGGCAAAAGGTAGAAGCACCACGCCAGCGGCACGGAGAAAATTTCGCCGTTCGTTGAGGGTGAATCCATATTGTCCAATGAGTTTTGCCACCATGAGCGAGGTGGCACATTTGGCAAATTCTGCCGGTTGGAGCGACACAGGACCTAGTGATATCCATGAGCGCGAACCTTTGATGTCATGCGCAATAAATGGGGTGACCAGCAACAAGAGCATCATACCCCAATAGAACAAGTCGGCGAGCATGTCGAAATAGCGGTCGTCGAACATGAGAATGACGGCTCCCAGTCCGAGAGAACAGCAGATCCAAACTAACTGTTTGCCAGGACGAGTGTCGAACGACAAGAAGTCTATGCCACCAAAACTGTGGCTAGCTCCGCACACACTGAGCCAGCCGAAGGCTAGGAGGGTGAGGAAGATGAGCAACACCCACCCGTCTGCTCGGAAAGCGGGGTTGAGTTGAAGATTATCGCGCTTGTCTGCCATAACTGATGTGACGATGTTGGAAGGTGTTGGCTTTGATTTCTGACGATGCAGAAAGTTTACCATTTACATATTGCTCCATGATGAGAGAGCCTATCGGCACGGCAAAGTCAGCACCGAATCCGCCATTTTCTACATAGACACAGACGGCTATCTTGGGATTGTTCATCGGAGCAAAGCCCATAAATGCCGAGTGGTCGTGACCGCGGTTTTGCGCTGTACCTGTTTTACCACAAACCTGCACGCCAGGGAAATCTGCACCTCGACAGGTACCTTGTTCCACTGCGCGGCGCATGCCTGCTACTGCGTAGTTATAGTAGCGTCGGTCCACTTTTGTGCGACGCATATTGGTATAGGTAGTGTCGATGCGCTCACCTTGCACGCTGTGCACCACATGAGGTGCGTAAAAATGTCCGCGGTTGGCGATGGTCGCTGCGAGATTGGCTATCTGCAGTGGGGTGGAAGTGACCTCACCTTGTCCGATAGAGATGGAGATGACGGTGAGTGCATTCCACGATTTCTTGTAGGCTTTGTCGTAATATGCCGCGTTGGGAATCATGCCTCGACGTTCTCCGGGAAGGTCTATCCCAAGTTTATAGCCAAAACCCATCGCCACGAGATGGTCTTTCCAGTGAGTCATGGCATTTTGTACGCTACCATATTTCCCTTTGTTGCCAAACATGCGCAGGAGATTCCAACAGAAGTAGGCATTACAACTCGTGCCGATGGCAGGAACAAGGTTGATGGGCGAGGCGTGTCCGTGACATCCGAGGTGGAGGCCTTTGTAGTTGAAGCCATGATGGCAGGGGAAAGCCACGCTAGGATTGATGCTTCCCTCTTGCAGTCCTAGGAGAGCTTGGGAGATTTTGAAGGTGGAGCCTGGAGGGTAGAGCCCACCAATGGCGCGATTGAGGAGAGGTCTTCGCTCATCGCGCATGAGCACACTCATGTGTTTGCTGCGATCACGGCCTGCCATGCTACGTGGGTCGTAGGTGGGAGCCGAAGCCATGGCAATGATTTCTCCCGTGGCAGGTTCGATAGCTACGATGGCTCCGAGTTTTCCTTCCAACAAGCGCTCTGCGAGTTGTTGAGTGGCAAGGTCGATGCCTAGCGTCAAGTTGCGACCAGGATGGGCTTGCGTGTCGAATTTTCCATCCATATATCTGCCTTGTGTGCGACCGTGTACGTCGCGGAGCATGATGCGCATGCCTTTCTCTCCACGAAGGGCTTTCTCGTAACTGCGTTCTACCCCAAGTTTACCGATGTAGTCACCGCTCTTATAATAAGCATCACTGTCGACGTCTGCTTGGTTCACCTCTGCCACGTCGCCTAAGATGTGCGCACCGATGCCACTGGCATAGCGGCGCACACTGCGTTTTTCGACACTGAATCCGTTGAAACGAAAGAGTTTCTCGCGAAATTTGGAAAAGTCTTGCGCGGGGATTTGGCTCATAAAGAGCTGAGGTGTGTTGCGCGAATAGCCTGGATTTTTCTTGGAATCTTTGATTTCCGCCATCCGTGCGATATATTCCTCTTTGGTAATGCCAACGGTGGCGCAGAAGTCTAGGGTATCGATGCCATGTTGGTCTTGCATCGTCACAAGGATGTTGTATGAAGGCTCGTTATAGACGAGGAGTTTGCCGTTGCGGTCCATGATGAGACCGCGAGAGGGATAGATGATTTCTTTGCGAAAAGCGTTGGAGTCGGCACTCTTGCGGTAGTCATCGCTCATGAGTTGCAGCGTGAATAAGCGAATGAGGTAGACCGCGATGATGACTGCCGCCACCGCGCCTACTACAAATCTTCGCTTTTCATAACTGTAATCTTGGGACATAATTTAGACGTTGGTCGTTAGAGATTAGACTTTCGAGTGTTTCTGCTGTTGCTCTTCGTAAAACTGAAGATGAATTCCGTGAAATATGAGGAATATGCTTATCCTGTAGCCTTTCGGCTCATGAGATACTTGCGCTACATGGCTTTATCTGTGTGTAGCATCGCTTGCTTCTTTCGCCTGCTTAGCGATAGTTCTTGCACAGCGTGACTTTTTCCTTGCGTTGCAGGGCTTCTCGTGCGTTAGGCACTTCGAGATGTGTTTCTGAGTTTCTCAAAAGTTGCCATGAATATCACGGTCAATGCCGTGCTACTCAATACTTCAATCAGCAGGCGAAGTGGGTCGAAGAGCGAGAAAGTCTCGAGGAGGAAAAAGACCAGCATGTGAAGAAACGTCACAGAGATGGCGAATTTCAGAAAGCCGCTCCATTGCATGGTGCGGATGGAGGGCGTAAACTCTTCTTCTAGTTTGTCGTCAGGCGCAAAGGCACGCAGCAAAAGTGGTGTGACGAGCCCTACGAGTGTCAGAGCACCAGCAGCGACGCCAACGGTGTTGCTCAAGGTGTCGACAACGAGCCCTAGGGCGAAGCCCAACACTACGTATATCCATCGCGCAGTGCCATGAGGTAGCATGATGAGGGCATAGACATACGGCATAGGAGTGGCATATTGCAACAAGTGGATATGGTTGAACACTAAGGTTTGGGCGAGAATGAGACCCAATATCCAAAGGATGCGAGGGAGGATGACGTTAAACATTTGATATGCGTCGTTATAGCTTGGTTCGGGGGGAGGCAAGAGCAGACAAGAGATGATGGACCTTCTCTTGGTATTTATTGAAGACTATCGGCTTTCTCTTGTAATTGTTGGATTTCTGCTTTGTAAGGAGTTACCACAACATTGACATCGCGCAAATTGGCAAAGTCAGTGCCGAGGACAATGTCCAAGCGATAGCTCTGTCCATCGGATGAGTTGCTCACCTTGTGCACGCGACCCACGAAGATGCCGGGAGGAAAAACCGAAGAATATCCCGAAGTTTCGATCACATTTCCTGCGCGCGCCTTGGCATAGCGTGGCACATCATCGAGTTGCGCCATGCGAGTGCTACCGCCGTCCCATTGCAGATAACCAAAATAGTTCTTTCCACGCACCCGACAAGAGATGCTCGATTTGGTGTGCGTCACTGGGAGCACTAATGCATAGTTTTCGCCTACGAGGTAGACAATCCCTATGACACCTCCACCGCCCACAACACCCATCTCTGGGCGGATACCGTCTTTTCGTCCGCGGTTGATCACCAAATATCCATCATGCCCACGGCGCACTCCATTACTCACCACACGCGCTGGGAGCAACTGGAAGCCCGCAAGTTCTTGTCGCACCTTACGTTCGGTAAATGTGGTGTCGTGCGTTGCAGAGTCTAGTGCAGCGCGCAGCACCGCATTTCTTGTTGCAGTTTCGTGTTCTCTGTGGTGAGAATCGCGTTGATATCTCCGAGTTTGAAATAGGCTTCGAGCGCAGCATAGGTCTCATTGGTCTTTGCTGCGCTTTCGTTTGCCGTAGTGTTCCACACGCTCCCTTGATAGTTGTTGAACTGGAAAAGGAGCGTCAAACTAATTCCCTCCAAGAGAATGAAGAGAAAGAGATAGTTGTAGCGGCGAAGGAAGTCGAGGAGTATTTGCATCGTTGGGGATATGATGGGCAAAAGCCCTGCCTACAGAAGAGACAGGGCGAAGGTTGCGCAGTATTTACTGCAAGGATGCGGGCTGCTCTCCAAAGGACGAACGCTGTGGTCAGCGAGAATTCATTCAGAAAGCAGGGAGGTCATCATGACAAAAGCCTAAAAGGCACATGGACTTATCGCATCAAGCAGGGATATTCGTCGATGTTGGCGAGCGCCTTGCCCGTACCTTTTGCCACACAGAGGAGCGGTTCTTCAGCTACGTGGAAGGGGATGTTGATCTTATTGCTCAAACGCTGTGCCAAACCACGAAGGAGGGCACCACCACCGGTGAGATAAATACCGTTCTTCACGATGTCGGCATAGAGTTCAGGTGGAGTGTTAGAGAGCGCATTGAGCACCGCCGTTTCGATAAGTCCCACAGAACGTTCGAGACAGTGGGCGATTTCCTGATAGCACACGGGCACTTCCATCGGGAGCGCAGTGATACGGTTAGGTCCATGCACCACGTAGTCTTCGGGAGCTTCGGAAGGTGGCAATTCAGCCAAGGCACTACCCACGTTGATTTGATACGTTCCGCCATACGTTCTGAGACAGACACGTTGTGCTGACGGCTCATATATTCGCGAATGTCGGCAGTAAAGTCGTCGCCTGCCATCTTGATGGAGTTGTTCGATACGATACCACCCATAGAAATCACCGCGATTTCGGTAGTACCACCACCGATGTCCACCACCATATTGCCTTCGGGGGCGTTCACATCAAGACCAATACCGATGGCAGCTGCCATAGGTTCAAAAATGAGGTAAACATCTCTACCGCCAGCGTGTTCGGCACTGTCGCGCACTGCACGGAGCTCCACTTCAGTAGAACCCGAAGGCACACCAATCACCATGCGGATGCTGGGGGTGAAAAGGTGGCGACTGGTGCGCACCATGTTGATGAGGCCGCGCATCATTTGTTCGCAGGCGTTAAAGTCCGCAATCACGCCATCGTGCAGAGGGCGAACCACACGGATTTTCTCGCTGGTCTTTTCATACATGAGCTTCGCACGCTCACCCACTGCGATAGTCTTCTCAGTGGTTGGGTCGAGTGCCACGACAGAAGGCTCGTTCACGGCAATCTCACCATCAGAGATAATGATGGTGTTTGCTGTGCCGAGGTCCATGGCAAGCTCACGCTTCATAGAGAAAAAGGAAGAAAAAATTCCCATTGTCAATATTTTGCTTGATTCATTGCCCAATAGGACGCATCCCTTTGGGCACTGTGTAAGGAGAAATCTAAACTAGATACGTTTGTCCTCGTTTAGTTTTTGCTAAACCACGCATGAATTGCGGTGTCGTAGTGGCTAGAAGTAGCGAAAGCGTTGGTTGCAAATTGTTTGCGTTGTTCCAAAGTGGTTTCCGCACCTTGCGCCTTCACGATGTCGAGCAAGGGTTGGTAGTCTGCTTTAGAGGACACAATCACCACGTCCTTATGGTTTTTCGCACCTGCGCGGATGAGAGAAATACCACCGATGTCAATCTTTTCGATGATGTCGGCATCAGAAGCACCAGAAGCCACCGTAGCTTCAAAGGGATAAAGGTCGACAATCACGAGGTCAATTTCGGGGATTTCGTAGTGCGCCATTTGCTCACGATCGTCTGCCAAATCGCGTCTGCCAAGAATACCCCCGAATACTTTGGGGTGAAGTGTCTTCACACGTCCACCGAGGATAGAAGGATAAGACGTCAAATCTTCCACTTGTTGGCAGGGAAGTCCGAGCGACACGATGAAGTCGTGCGTACCACCAGTGGAAAGAAATTGAACACCTTCGTTGTGAAGAGCTTTGAGAAGTGCATCGAGCCCATCTTTGTGGAACACCGACACGAGAGCAGTTTTGATTTTGCGCGTAGTAGCCATAGGGTTGTTCGAGGAAAAATAATACGTGTGCGCAAAATTACGACAAAGTTTTGGATTATCCCCATAAATCTCTGTGATACCGCGTGAGTTTAGCCCTTTTTATTTCCACTTTTGCTATAAATCGCCCGATTTGCTCTATTTGCACCCAGTTGCACGCGAATTTCTATATCTTTGCATCATCAAAATCATCACACATTCTCTGAATTATGGATAAGCATTGTCACTCTCATCATGAAGAAAACACCGCTACATCGTCCTCTCACCAAGAGGAATGTGGCTGCCACGACCATTGCTGTTGCAATCACCACGATGAACACAATCCTCATCACGAAGAATCCGACAGCTGCGGCTGCGCCTGTGGATGTCACGCGCAAAACGGTCACGACCATGCCCACGGAGCAGCGCGCCAATGGGTGCTTTTTGCCATTGCTGCCACCGTGGCGCTCGTCACCTGGATACTCCAAAGCCTGGTGGAGCATCATTCTCTCGTCTTTCCCCACAGTGAGTGGACGCGTTATGGTTATTTAGTGGCTTATTTCTTCGCTGCGCAAACCGTCTTCAAAGGAGCATGGAACGGACTGCGCAAAGGTCAGGTGTTCAACGAGTTCTTTCTCATGCTCATCGCCACTGTGGGAGCGATTGCCCTTGGGGATTATCCCGAAGCGGTGGGCGTGATGTTGTTCTATTTGTTGGGTGAAAACCTACAAGGGCTAGCCGTGGGGCGTGCGCGCAAGAGCATCGCATCGCTCGTGGCTTTGCGCCCCGACACCTGCACCTTGGTCAATGAAACCTCGGGGACCACGCAAATGTGTAGCCCCAAAGATGTAGCTTTGGGCAGTCTACTTCGTGTAGAGCGCGGCGCACGCGTGCCTCTGGATGGGGTGTTGTGCGAAGTTCCTGCTGTTATCACGGAGGGAAATCCTTACACAGCGGCACAATTCGACACCGCAGCTCTCACTGGAGAGAGCGTGGCGCGCAAAGTGGCTGTGGGTGAGCGCGTGATGTCGGGCTACATTGTGATGGATCGATCCATCTATCTCCGCACCGACCGCACATTGGGCGAAGATGCTCTCTCTCGCGCATCCTCCAAATGGTGGAAGATGCCGCAACGCGCAAAGCTCCAGCCGAACAGATGCTCACCAAAATTGCACGCATCTACACTCCCGTGGTGGTGGCACTCGCTGCCTTGCTTGTGGTGGTGCCTGCTTTGGTGCAATGGGTTGTGCCTCAGTCCGACATCATCCTCAGCGATTGGGTGTATCGTGCCCTCGTCTTCCTCGTGGCGTCTTGTCCCTGCGCCTTGGTGCTGAGCATCCCCTTGAGCTATTTTGCCGGCATTGGCAGAGCTTCTAAGCGCGGTGTCCTCTTCAAGGGCGGCTTGCACCTAGATGCTGTAACCCAAATTGATACGGTGGTGTTCGACAAAACTGGAACCCTCACCACGGGTGTCGTGACTTTGCAAGACGGCATGGACAGCGGTGCAGAAGGAGCCTTCTCCGTGAGCAATGATGAGGCACGCCCCACGTCCAAAGCTGCAGTGGAGACCCTCCAACAGATGGGCATTCACACCGTGATGCTCTCAGGTGACTATGCCGAAGCGGTGGATGCACTGGCTCAACAGTTAGGGCTCGATGAGTGGCATTCGCGCTTGTTGCCCGAAGACAAACTACATCATGTGGAACGCCTCATGAGCGAAGGGCGCAAGGTTGCCTTTGTGGGTGATGGTATCAACGATGCTCCAGTGTTGGCTCGTGCTCATGTTGGTTTTGCCATGGGAGCTGGTGGCACAGATGCTGCGGTGGAAACGGCAGATGTGGTGCTCGCCACCGACGAACCTCTCCGCGTGGCAGATGCCATTCGTGCCGGTCGTAGCACTCGCCGCTTGGTGTGGGAAAATGTCACCTTAGCCATTGGCATCAAAGCCATCGTGTTGTTGCTCTCCGCTTTCGGCTTAGCGGGCATGTGGGCTGCCGTGTTTGCCGACACGGGTGTCGTATTGCTCTGTGTGCTCAATGTGCTTCGTCCAAGAAGATAGCACAACTCTTACTCTTATTTCCCTCAAAGGGTGCAAATCATCTCTGTCAGATGGTTTGCACCCTTTTTTTGTTTTTCAGCGCAGTGTGGGCAGGGAGTGGAGCGATGTGTTGCCCTTTGCGCTCTATCCTCGCTTGTGTAAGAAATCTGTGCTATAGAGTAGGGAAGGGTAAGTGACTTAAAGTGAGTTGTTTATCGTGCGAAAGAAAGAGAAGCTCCGAGTGGCTTAAAAAAATGTGGGAGATTTCTCAAAAACGTTGGAGTTTTTTCCGAAAACGTTGGAGATAATTTTGAAAATGTCCAACGTTTTTCCAGAAACGTGGGAGTCTTTTTTAGACGCGTCGGAGATGATAATAGCAGCGCCAGCAAACTCCTTTCAACGAGCGGAATTATTCATTGTTAAAAAGGCTTTCAATGACATTCCTCGTGCGTGCGTACGCGCGCACACTACAGCGATTTTGCACTTTTTGCTTTCACAACCTTCACAGATTTCTGTGTAACGACTTATCCTTCAAGGAATAAGGAGCATGTTTCGGACATTTTTTAACAAAAATCGAATTCTTTCGTTGATTTCGCCCTAGTTGAGCCCTTTTTCTTTCCTTACCAAAAGCAATCTTCCGCCCTACATTTCTCCCCAAAAACGAAGGATATTGTGAAGGTTGTGAAAGCAAAAAATCAGAATTTCCAGGGAATGCGCGCGGGTCATGCGCGTACGAGCAAACTGCCCAAGACCAAGAGGCATCATCGCCCTTTTCTGATCAATACACGCCAACAAACTCAAATAACAATCTCAAACTGGCATTTCCGCTAAAGTCAAATCCCATCGAGAACTAAGAAAGAAAGCAACCCAAAATCAGATACTGACAACTACACATAGCAAAATAACCTATCACTAAAGAAAAAAGTGCAGTTTTCTGCGATTTTTTCTCACTTTGGGCACTTATCCTCCCATATACTGATAGGGGGCATCATCAACGCTACACACTCTGCATAGGGCGAGCCCCTCCCCTACTCATCTACTTTCACGGCAAGAGCCAACCCAACATATTCTCAAAATCGCAAAGGAATTCCTTAAAACCCCAATCGGTCATTAGATCCTGACCAGATTTCATTCCATCGTTGACCAGATTGTTTCTCATTGGCCTTTGGTGTAGCGTGCCACGTCGAGAACAAACGAGAAACAAGAGCCAACAAGAGAATGAAAGAGGACTGGAAGTTATCTTCTCTATAACGAATTGCACTATAACGGTCTAACGACCGATTGTTTGTATTTGGAGAATCCAGCACTTTCGATCTTAAAAGAAGAAGGATTCCTCATCCTATACCAGAGACAAGCTTCCTTTTAGAAACTCATATAGTTTCTCGGACAATACAAAAAGCCTTTCTTCTCCCGAATTGGGGTTGAGAGTAAAATGCAGAAAATTACAGGTTCGTCTATTGCCTTTCTGCAAATCTCTGAGGGTCAATGTGAAAAGTGCATTAGTCTACGAGTTCATCGGCAGGATAGCCACCCATTTCGCGGATAGCATTCTTGAGATGTACGTATTGGCGATAGAGATTATTCTCTGGTTCTTCGCCCACGGTATAGTCGTGTTGAGGGCTTTTGAGGTAGAAACTCAAGAATCGCTGCGTGCCGTAGCGACCATCGAGCGCAGCGGCATCAATGAGCAACACCAAGTCGAGACAGAGTGGTGCGGCAAGGATGGAGTCGCGACAGAGAAAATTGATTTTCACCTGCATGGGATAGCCCATCCATCCGAAGATGTCGATGTTGTCCCAGCCTTCTTTGTCGTCGCCACGTGGGGGATAGTAATTGATGCGCACCTTGTGATAGTAGTCGCCATAGAGGTCGGGCTGATCTTCGGGGCGGAGAATGGTCTCGAGGGTAGAGAGTTTAGACACCTCTTTCGTCTTGAAGTTTTCAGGTTCGTCCAAGACAAGACCATCGCGGTTGCCCAAGATGTTGGTGGAGAACCAACCGTTGAGTCCCAGACAGCGCGTGCTGAGGATGGGCGAGAAGCCACTCTTCACGAGGGTTTGTCCAGTCTTGAAATCCTTACCTGCGATGGGCACGCGTTGTTGTTCTGCCAGTTGCCACATGGCTGGGATGTCCACGGTGGTGTTGGGCGCCCCCATGACGAAAGGCGCGCCTTCCATGAGGGCAGCATAGGCATAGCACATGGAGGGAGCCACATGTTCGCGGTCATCGGCACGCATGGCAGCTTCGAGTGAAGCCACAGATTCGTGCACCTTGTCCACAGGTACATAGATTTCGGTAGAAGCAGCCCACAGCACCACCACGCGATCCACACCACGTTCAGTCTTAAATTGGCGGATGTCTTGGCGCAAGTGTTCCACCATCTCCCATCGCGTCATCTCGGGCAGCACGTTGGTGCCGTCTAGACGTTGGGCATAGTGACGGTCGAAAGCCGCACGGAGCGGACGAATCGCCTCAAGTTCGGCTTGAAGGGGCAATAGGTCTTTGGCGCGGAGCACATCGGCATTGACTGCACTCTCAAAAGCATTGTCGGGATATACGTCCCACGCGGCAAACTCCAGGTCGTTGAGCGAAGGGAGTGAGAGGATTTCTGGATAAGAGAGGTAGCGTTTGGTTTCGCCTGTGCCGACGCGGATTTTATCATATTGGGTGAGTGCGCCCACAGGTTTGGTGAGTCCTTTGCGTGCTGAGAGCACACCAGCAATAAAAGTGGTACTAACGGCGCCAAGACCAACGATCATTACGCCGAGTTTTCCAGTAGCTTCTTTCATGTGTCGAGATGAATTTTGTAGAGTTTTCAGAAGGTTCTACAAGTCTGTGGCTCATATCAAGGAGGATGAGCCGTGTTTACAGAGGTCAAAGTTACACATTCTTTTGCGGTAGTTCGAAGAAAATCGGCGAAAATGCACAATCCTAGGTGTAGATTGCATACTAAAAAAGACCCTTCTCTCCCTATTTGAGCAAAAGGAGCGCAATTTTGCGGCAAACTATCGGACTGCCCTCAAAAAATATCGTACTTTTGCAGTAACCATTTGATGGTGGTCTACTACAGCTGTGCGACATATCGCGCAGTGATTGGTATTTGTATTCCAGCCCCACGCATCTTTCCTTTTATGACCTCACAGACTTCTCTAGACACTTCCAATAAATTCAATGCACTTGGCGAAAAGTCCATTCCTAAACTCTTAATGCAATACTCCCTCCCTGCCATTATTGCCATGGTGGTGTCGTCGCTCTACAACATCATTGACGGCATCTTCATCGGACAAGCAGTGGGAGCGGATGCCATCTCTGGTTTGGCACTGACCAATCCGCTCATGGCGATTTCGGCTGCCTTTGGAGCAATGGTCGGCATCGGTGGATCCACTCTCATGAGCATCCGTTTGGGACAGAAAGACTACAAAGCGGCGCATGCCATCTTGGGCAATGTCATTGTGCTCAATGTGATGATTGGACTTACACTCGGCTTAGTGCTGGAGCTAAATCTTGATTCCATCCTCCGCCTATTTGGTGCTTCCGATCGCACACTCCCACATGCTAGAGCTTACATGCAAATTTGCTCTTCGGTAATGTGTTCACGCACATGTATTATGGCTTAAATGCGCAACTGCGTTCAACCAGTCGCCCGATGTATGCCATGTATGCTAATATCGGCACGGTGGCGATTAACACTGTCTTGGCTTATCTCTTTGTGATGCGACTAGGGTGGGGCATTGCAGGGGCAGCGTGGAGCACCCTCATCGCACAGATGTGCGCCCTGTGTTGGCAATTCTGGCTCTTTAGTAGGAAGAATAGTCCTGTGCGTCTATTGCGTCGCTACCTTCGTCCGCAACTGCGCATCATGAAAGAGGTACTCACCATCGGACTTCCCCAATTTCTCATCAACACCACCACAAGTCTTGTCGCCATCACCATCATGCGCTCTATGGCAGAATATGGAGGGGACACCGCTGTTGGTGCGTATGGCATCGTCAATCGCCTAGCCATGTTCATGGCTTTGTGGTGATGGGACTCGACCAAGGCATGCTCCCCATCGCAGGTTACAACTTTGGGGCACAGAAGTTTCATCGTTTGGAAAGTGTGGTCAAATACACCCTCGTGGCTGCCACGGTGGTCACTACCTTAAGTTTTGTCGCCAGCCATCTCTTCCCCGGAGCCTTGGTAGGACTCTTCGTGAAAGATGCACCAGAACTCGCTGCGGCAGGCGAACATGGGCTACGTGTGGTGAGTATTTTTTGGCCCGTGATAGGGATGCAGATTGTTTCCTCTGCCTTCTTTCAGAGCATTGGATCTCCAGCAAAGAGTATTTTCCTCTCGCTCACGCGCCAACTCATATTCCTCATCCCTCTGGTGCTCACTTTGCCTCGCATTTTACCCGATTTCCTTTCTGGAACCGCGCCCATCGACGGAGTGTGGTATTCGCTCCCTGCAGCGGATGGTGTGGCAGCACTGATTTCTGTGGTGATGCTTGTGGCACAAATTCGCAAATTGCGCCAAAAAAGTGCAGAGAGTGTCTGATTTCTTTGCCCACTTCGGCTGACGTCTCCATAGAATTTCCAACATGCCTTGCTGGATGCCGGATGATTCTTCCTCATTATGTATAACTTCTAATTCCTGTATCTATAATGTCTACCCCTTTCGTCATTAACATTGGTCGCCAACTTGGTAGTGGAGGCCGTGAAATTGGCAAGCGCCTTGCCGAGCGTTTCAACATTGCTTATTACGACAAGGAGATTCTGTCGCTGGCAGCCCAAGAGAGTGGACTACGTCAAGGACTCTTCGAACGGAGTGATGAGAAGAAAGGTCTTTTTCGTAGCATTTCCACGTGGTACAACCCTTTTTCGGGGGCGGTGGTGACTTCTACGACAACCAACTCTCCGAGGAAAACCTCTTTATCATCCAAAGTCGTGTCATCCAACGCATCGCTTCTGAACGCTCTTGTGTGTTCATCGGACGTGTTGCCGACTACATTCTGCGCGAGCACCCTCGTCATGTGAACATTTTCATTACTGCTAATCTCGATGACCGCATACGTCGTGTGGCACAGCGTCGCAATGTCTTGCCCAAAGCTGCCCAAAGCATCATCGAAGAAGCCGACGATGAACGCGCCACTTACTACAACTTCTATTCTTCTGGCACGTGGGGCGCAGCAGATACCTATGACCTTTGTGTGAATTCTTCCCTTTTGGGCATAGAAGGTACGGTGGGTTTTATTGCCAACTTCATTGAACATCTGAGTTTTTCCCAAGAATAAAAGCCACCCTATCGCACGGACTTTTCGTGTTTTAGGAAGACACTTCCCTACTTTCTGTATAGCCGTTGTTGGACTTTGGAAAGTGTTCCCTAGAACCTGCTGAAAGCCATTACTTGCCTTGGGAAAAAGTGGGTGCCAAAGGGACCTTTTTTACAAAAATAATCCCACCTCAAGAAAGCGTCTTGAGGTGGGATTATTGCTTTTTTTGCGATGTATCGCAGCGTGTGCTGGATTGTTGCGAAACAAGGTGCAGTAGGCATCTGCAATAGCAGGAGATACACTCACAACAGTCTGCGAGGTGGAAGTTTACTTACGTCCGAAGATAGAGAAATGGACGTAGCGTTTGGGGGCCTTTCTCACATCATAAAGGAGAGAGTCTGCGTTGAGTACAGCCTGGTTGAGGCGATCATAGAGTGCGCGGTCATGGAGGAAGGCACCGAGATTGTTGTTTTTAGAGTTGAGCTTCTGCTGCATATCGCTCATCACGTTGGTGAGTTGTCCTGTCATGTGTCGCACATCTTGGAGCGCACCATTGACGTTTTGCATCGTGCCGTCCACATCTACCTTTGCCAAATTGCCACTCAAGGTAGCGGCATTGCCTGCAGTGCGGTTGAGATGTGCCATCATCAAAGGTACGTCCTTCGCCATAAGTCCATCCAGACGTGCGGTGGTGTGCTTGAGGTGCTCCGTGATTTCGGCAGCATTGACAATCGTTTGTTGGAGTTCTGCTGTGGCAGTCAAGCGGTTGAGGTTGGTGAGGATGCTGTCAATCTTGGGCAACATTTGATGTACTTGTGGGAGCATCGCGCTAGCTTGTTCCATGGCGCCTTGGTGGAGTCCGCCGGAGATGGTGTCGAAAGGTGCAACCACGGCAGTAGGATTAGCGCCAAGGAGCAGGTTCATTGTCACACCACCCATGAGCGCCACTTCGAGTTCCGCTGTCGTACCTTGGGGCACAGCCATGTCTTGGTCCAACTCGATGCGTACGACTACGCCATCGTTGTCACTATAATTATAATTAATGTCACGGACAATGCCCACAGGATAGCCGTTAGCATAAACGGCATTGGAGACAGCAAGCCCTTTGATGTCCTTAAACTTGACATAGTAGGAATTGCTCGACTCGAAAATATTGATGCCTTTGAGGAAGTTGATGCCTACAAAGAGCAAGATGCCCGCAGCGATAGCGGTGAGTGCGATTTTGATTTCGCGAGTAATCTTGAACATGTGGAGAAGTTTAGTTTGCCATTTGGCGTAAGCTTAGAGAGCTTTATTGCTTCGGCAAGTTCTGTGCGTTGATTGTTGAGAAATGCTACGACAAAGGCATCTGGAAAACGATCTGCAATTTCTTTTTGCAGGCGCTTTGCCTCGTCATAGTTTGTAGTTGCGCCGTAAGTGTATTTGTAGCGTCCACCTTCTTCGTAGTATTCCACGGGAGAAAGTCCCTTGAAATGTCGGTCGTCACTGCGAAGTGCGCGGTCGATGGTGAAGAGTTGTAGCTTAAATACTACGCGTTGGTTATTGGAATTTTTCTGGGACTTTGGGAGCAGTCTGGGCTTCTTTTTTCTGCTTCTCCTTGGTCTCCTTTGTGACTGTTTTGGATTCTTGTTTTTCAGTCTTAGTTTCTTGCTTTTGCGTCTTAATCTCAGGTTGAGTTCTCTTTGTATCTTGTTGAACTACTTTTACTTCCTGTTTTGCAGTTTTGACTTCTTGCTTTTTGAGTTTTTGACTGTTTGCTCGACCACCTTGACCTCTTGGTTCTTTGTTTTTGTGGTCTTGGTTCGCCGCGACGGAGAGCGCTTCTACAGTCTTAGCGGCTGTTGATGCAGTCTTGGCGAGCTTTTGGGTGGGAGGAGGCACCATGATGTCGATGGGCTGGGAGGTCTGTTCTGCCACAAGGGGAGTCGTGGTGTCGAGTTGCGGAGTGGTGACCTCCACGGGAAGCACGGGCACCAATGAATCTTGGTGAACCGTCGCTCCAGCCTTGGCAGGTGTGGATGTGGCAACAGCAGGGGGAAGTTTGGGCAAGGAGATGACCTTAGCAGTTTCTTCATGCGTTTTCTCCACTGGAGTTGCCGGTTGCCCAAAAGGGCGCGTGGGCACGGGCACCACCTCGGCTTTGAGTGTGGAAACATCCACGGGTTGAGGCACTGTCACTGAGTTGCGCACGGCATCTCGTGGAGACACAGGCTCTGATATGGGAGTTGTTTCTGCCACCAAAGGTTGGGCTTCGCCTTCATCGTTCGTGTTTTCGGGAGAAAGCACGTTTTCGGCATGATGCTTTTGGCGATAAGCCTTAAACCCTTCGAAGATGGCGCGTGCCAGAGTTTCCACCCCTTGGCGAGAGTGTAGGAATTTTTCTTCTTCGGCATTGGAAATGAAACCCAATTCGGTGAGCACCGAAGGCATGGAAGTGGCACGGAGCACGAGAAAACCAGCTTGATGCACGCCTTTATTGTGGCGACCCGATGAGGTGTAGTTCCGCTGGATGGCGCGCGCAAGGTCTACACTTTGCTGCATATTGCGATCTTGCATAAATTCGAAGATGATATAGCTCTCCGACTTGCGAGGATCGAAATTGTGATAGGTTTGTTTGTAGTTGTTTTCTTGCGTGATGACACTGTTTTCTCGCTTTGCCACCTCGAGATTGTCCGCTGCGCGGTGCATACCCAAGGTGTAAGTCTCTGCCCCCCATCGGAGCAGCTTTCCCCACGGGCGAAGAGTTGGTGTGCACAGAGATGAAGAGATCCGCTTTGTTGCGGTTGGCAATGTCTGCACGTCCTTGAAGGGTGACAAAAACGTCGGTCTTTCGGGTGTAAATCACCTTAACGTCAGGGCAATTCTGTTCGACTAATCTGCCGAGTGCCAGAGCCACATTGAGGTTGATGTCCTTTTCTTTGGTGAGCTGTCCCACTGCTCCGGCATCTTTTCCGCCGTGTCCAGCGTCAATGACGAGCACGAAGGGACGTTTTGTTGCAGCGTTGACCGATAAGCACGCACCACTGCCCCATACTACTGCGAAGAGTAGCATGAGTATCCAGACGAGTCGTGCCCAATGGTTTCGAAAAATCATAGTGGTATGTCGCATCGTTTGAAATGATGTTGCCTGGCAAAGTTAATCATTTTCGGGGGAATAGCCCTCATTTCTGATGGAATAGTCTTGCTTGCATCGGATATTTTGCATATTCCACCCGTAGTATAGGGTGAAATCTTCACTTAGTAACAACAAATTCGCCTCACTTCTTTTGGGGAAGTAGGGCGAATTTGAGCCTTTTGTGTGAGCTGTGCCTAAATGACCGACCTGTAGACGGCATTTTTGGGGTGTGCATCCCTTGAGGATGGAAGGCGCAGAGGCTAAAAAGGAAATGATAACATCCTCATTGAGTAGGGTTGCATCAAGATACTCGCACTGACAGAAAAAGTGTAGGGTTTATTCTCCAAACAGAGGGGTAGAGAGGTAGCGTTCTCCTGTGTCGGGGAGGATGGCAACGATGGTTTTTCCTTCGTTTTCTGGCTTTTGTGCCAAGGAGATTGCGGCATGGAAAGCAGCCCCCGACGACACTCCGCAGAGGATGCCTTCCTTGCGACCGAGCAAACGAGCCGCTTCGTAGGCCTCTTCGTTGGTGACTTGCATCACTTCGTCCACCACAGCTGGGTTGTAGGTGTCGGGGATGAAGCCTGCGCCAATGCCTTGAATCTTGTGTGCACCTGCTTGACCACCACTGAGCACGGGCGAATCTGTGGGTTCTACTGCCACGATGCGAATGGAAGAATTTTGTGTTTTCAAGTAGAAACCAGCGCCACTCACGGTTCCACCTGTGCCTACACCAGCCACCAATACGTCCACTTTGCCATCAGTGTCATGGGCGATTTCCACACCAGTGGTGTTGAAGTGAACCTGTGGATTAGCTGGATTGACAAATTGTCCTAATGTGATTGCGCCTGGGGTGTTCAGACGAATCTCTTCGGCTTTGCCAAAGCACCTTTCATACCTTCGGCACCTGGGGTGAGCACCACCTCGGCACCATAGGCAGCCACCAAGCGACGGCGTTCGATACTCATGGTTTCGGGCATCACGATGATGGCTTTGTAGCCCTTAATGGCAGCGACAAAGGCGAGCCCTACACCTGTGTTTCCGCTCGTAGCTTCAACGATGGTGGCACCGGGTGAGAGAGTGCCGTCGAGCTCTGCGGCTTCGACCATAGCAAGTGCGGTGCGATCTTTCACCGAACCTGCAGGATTAAAGGATTCTAATTTGACAAGTACGCGAGCTTTGAGTTGAAGTTCGGCAGCCACGCGCGCAGTTTCCACAAGGGGAGTGTGTCCCACGAGAGCAAGTGCAGAAGAAGCTATTTTAGACATAGGAATTGTGTTGAGTTTGTTATAGAGAGTTTTAGCGAGGAAAACCGAGGCATCTGCGAATTTATGTGTAACTTTGCAGTGATGTGGTGATTCTCTACCGCAAATTTACAAGTTTATAAGCAAACATCTAGGATGCCCACCTTATAAAATAGGTGTGTTTTTGCATTTTCTTCTTATGACGCTCCAACCCCTCCTTAATCCCGACCAAATCGCTCAACTCACTGTGGCGCTTGCTCAGCCCGATCCTCACATCCCATTGGGAGAAGCTGATGGCATAGTGCCGGCTCACCTCGAAGAAGCCGTGACGTTGTTGCGCGACTTGGTGTTCCCTGGTTATTTCACTTCGCGCCCCACGGTGGAATGCTTGTCGAAACTCTCGCGCATCCTCCTCGAGCAGGTGCGCCAAGCCCTTTTGGTGGCTGGAGAAGACTGTTGTTCGCGCCAGATCACCACGGCTTTTATGGAGTGTCTCCCCGAGTTGCGCCGCCTCATAGGCTTAGATGTTGCAGCGATTTACGATGGTGACCCTTCGTCCACCACGTTTTCGGAGGTTATCTTATGCTATCCTTCGGTGAAAGCCATCCTACACTATCGCATGGCAAATGCTTTGCTCCGTGCCAAAGTGCCCATTTTGCCACGCATCATCAGCGAGTTGGCACATGCTCAAACGGGCATCGACATCCATCCTGGTGCGCAGATAGGGGAGGCCTTTGCCATCGATCATGGCACGGGTGTGGTGATAGGAGAGACTTGTATCATCGGGCGCAATGTGCGTCTCTATCAAGGCGTCACCCTTGGGGCACGCAGTTTCCGCAAGGCAGAAGACGGGTCGTTGATGAATGTGCCGCGTCATCCCATCATCGAAGACAATGTGGTCATCTATAGTAATGCCACGGTGTTGGGGCGCATCACCATCGGTCACGACAGCATCATTGGAGGTAACGTGTGGTGCACGCAGGCTATGCCTCCACACAGTCGCATGTTGCAGAGCAAAACCACCCTCGGCGCCACCTTTGAAGACGGAGGCGGCATTTAGCCACTTGCCTTGCCATGAAGGGAAGAGTGGAGCATATCCTTGCTCATGCTAAGCGTGCTCAATAGCAACATCGAATAGTGCGATACAAATAGGCTGGCGCAATGAGATTCTTTCGAGAATTTCATTGCGCCAGCCCTTTTTCTAACATCTAATATTGATAAATCTTCTGTGAATTCTTGACATTTAGATCAAAGGAATGCCCATTTCCTTGCAAGATTGTCGCATATCTTCGGGCCAAATGGAGGCTTGGATTTCACCGATGTGCGCCTTTTGCAAATAGTACATGCAGAGTCGACTTTGACCAATGCCACCGCCCACACTCAAAGGAAGTGTGCCATCGAGCAGTCGTTGGTGGAAATAGAGCGAACGGCGGTCTTCGTGCCCGCTCTCTTTGAGTTGACGTTCCAATGCCTCCTTGTCCACACGGATACCCATGGACGAAAGTTCCAGCGAACGGCCTAATACTTCATTCCACACCAAGAGGTCACCATTGAGTCCGGGAAGTCCCTCATCGGAGAGTGTAGAGTAGTCATCATAGTCGGGAGCGCGCATGTCGTGGGGCTCGCCATCTCCGAGCTTTCCTCCGATGCCAATGATAAACACAGCCCCAAGTTCGCGGGTAATGGCGTCTTCGCGCTCCTTCGCACTCAAGTTAGGATAGCGTTGGCGCAAGGTTTCGGCATGAACGAAGGTGATTTCCTCAGGTAATTGCGAAGTGAGTTGTGGAAAACGCTCACACACCAGATATTCTGTGCGCTGCATAGCAGCATAAATCGAACGAACAATCTGCTTCAAAAAGTCTACCGTGCGATTTCTGGTGAAATTACGCGCTCCCAGTCCCACTGATCCACATAAAGGCTGTGGAGATTGCCTAATTCCTCGTCGGCACGGATGGCGTTCATGTCAGTGTAGATGCCATATCCCTCTGCTATCTGATATTCTGCCAGAGTTAGTCGTTTCCATTTTGCCAGCGAATGCACCACTTCTGCGCGAGCATCACCCAAATCTTTGATGGGGAAGTTCACCGCACGCTCTGTTCCGCTCAAATCGTCGTTGATACCCAAACCGCGCAGCACAAAAAGTGGGGCAGTGACGCGACGCAAGCGCAGCGCAGTGGAGAGGTTGTCGGCAAAAAACTCTTTAATGACCTTAATACCTTGTTCCGTTTCGCTCATGTCTAGGAGCGGACGATAATGGTTGAGGGGGAGAAGATAGCTCATAGGATAAGATTTATCTGATGAAGGGATGAAATGTTTTACAAATCACTAGAAAACAAGTCTATTTTCTGACTATTTTCCATTTTTACACCCGCAAAAGTACATTTTTATTTGGAGTCTTAAAAGCGAAAATGCGTTTTTCTGGTAGTTTTAGTTGCGTTTTTCTTTTGTGGAGTATGAAAAAATAGCATTTTGTGCGCAAAAGTGCTTTAGTTTATGGTTGTGCGCCACTACATTTATCGCAGATGCCTTTGACCACAAATCCGACAGTGCGAACTGAAAATCCTTCGGGCAGTTCGGGTATAGGCACAGGAACCCCACGAAGACAGAAGGTGCGCTGGCAACGCTCGCAGTAAAAGTGAGTGTGGAGGTCTGCCAATTCATCATTTTCGTCCTCGCCACAGTGGCAGTCATCGGCACAGAGGGCATATTTCGCCAAACCGCTACCATCTTCCACAATGTGCACAAGGTGATGCGCCGCAAAGGTGGTGAGCGTGCGAAAGAGGGTGCTTTTGTCGAGTGTCGGAAGTATCGCTTCGAGGTCGGAGAGTGCCAGTGCGCTTTCTTGAGTCATGAGTGTGCGAAGCACGAGTATGCGACTCGAAGTGGCACGGATGTCACGATGAGCGAGTTTGGCTTCGACAGCTTGGGTGAGCATTGGGTCATTCATAACTGCAAAGGTAGCATTTTTTCTTCTCTTTTCGGGTGCAAATCTTGTAATTACCGTGGGGAGTCTAGGAGAGTATAGGGCACGATGCCTCGGAGTGACGAGGAAATCTGTCTGCGAAAGGGCAAAAAGCAACCCCGATAACGTCTAGCGTTTATCGGGGTTTTCAAAAAGTTGTGTTTTATATAGATAAAAGGCCAACACGAGGTTGGTATGAAGTGCTAAGGCAGGTGTGTTCTTGTGCAAGTTGTTGTCTAAAAAGGTGAGGAGTTATGGTGAGCTTTGTCGAGAAAATCCCAATCAAATTCCTCCACCGTGTCGGGTTGTGCAAGTTGTTCGATGACACGTGCCTCAATGTCGTTGCGCAATTCGTGGTTTTCTGCTAGTGTTTGCAAAAAGGCTTCGCGCCCCATGGCGATGTGGCGGTCGTCAAGGCTGTACCACGCACCAGTCTTGTGGAGCACCTTGAGTGCAAGCCCGAGCTGGAGCAATTCGCCCAAGTGCGAGATGCCGCGCCCGAAGATGAGTTCAAATTCGCAGGAGCGGAAAGGCGGCGCCATCTTGTTTTTCACCACTTTCACGCGCGTCATTGCACCGATGTCGCAGCCGTCTTTCTTGATATTGCTGAATCGGCGCACATCGAGTCGGAGAGAAGCGTAAAACTTGAGGGCGTTTCCTCCTGTGGTCACTTCTGGATTGCCAAAGGGAACGTTGATCTTCTCGCGCAGTTGGTTGATGAAGATGCAAGTGGTGCGCGTTTTTGCCAGCGAAGCCGTGATTTTTCGCAGCGCTTGGCTCATGAGCCGCGCTTGCAGTCCGAGTTTATTGTCCCCCATCTCCCCTTCCAGTTCGGCTTTCGGGGTGAGCGCAGCCACAGAGTCCACCACCACAAGGTCGATAGCGGCAGAGCGGATGAGGGTATCGGTTATTTCGAGCGCGTCTTCTCCACTGTCGGGCTGTGCCACGAGGAGGGCTTTGACGTCAACGCCTAGTCGCGCGGCATAATGTGGGTCAAAGGCGTGTTCTGCATCGACAAACAGTGTCGTGCCGCCCGTGCGTTGCACCTCGGCTATGGCATGGAGGGCGAGCGTAGTCTTGCCCGAAGCCTCGCCACCATAGATTTCTACGATGCGGCCTCGAGGATAACCACCGATGCCTAGGGCAGCATTGAGCGCCATGGAGCCTGTGGGTATCACTTCTATTGGTTCGGTGGGCTGCTGTCCGAGAAACATCACAGAGCCGCGTCCGAAATCTTTTTCGATTTGTCGCATGGCTGCTTGCAGGGCTTTTGATGCGCACGCTGCTCTCTGCGATGGGGGTGGAATGGTCGTGTTTAGTCATGGTAAGAAAGTTTGTAAAGTTCTCTTAGAAATGGAGTGTATTCTCATCGAATTAAGGCAAATCTTCTTCGATAGGATAGCAAATTCGCTTTGAGATAGTGTGAAATTCGCTTTGAGATGGTTGGAATACCTCTTCGGAATAGCGTGGTTTTTGCTTTGCAACCGGGTGGTTCTGTTCTTGAAACTTCGGGAAAACCTCCTTGAAATCCGACTTTTCTCGAAGATTGCTGCGAACGATGGTGCAAAGTTATACGTAGTTGTTGACGATGTGCGACAATGTTAGATTGTAAGCGTTAAAGTTTAGAGAGAAATCACCCTCGCTTCCCCCACCAAACGGGTGAAAGTGGAGGTGGAAAAACGGACGGCAAAGGGAGTGTCAAGGCGATAAATTGATGTATGTGGGCAATGTATGCTTGCAAATGTCTAAATTCCACCCACTTCCTTGGCAGATTGCTCAAAAAAAGTTACCTTTGCGGTAGCAGGAGAAAGGCAATGTGCGTGGCTAGATGCAACGATACTCGCAATTTGTCTGGATAGATTCGTCCAAACGACAGCAAAGTTGCTCGTCCCAGCCTCCAAGGTGCTCTCTCGAGTCCCCAATTTAGCCCTCATTTTTCGCACGTTTCTCCTCACCTCTCCTTTTTCATGTGGCGCACAGCCACTCTCCAACATATAGACATGTACGATACCACCATCTCCGACCCTGCTCTCAGAGGATTTGCGGCTTGCGGTTGTGGATGCTCCAAGCATCAGCTCAATACGTTCGACTATTACAGCGACGTTCCGGGCAACAACCAAGTGTCGAACCTCGTAGAAGTGCAGTTTAAGAATACAAGAAAAGGATATTTCCTCAATGATAATCAGCTCGACCTTGCCAAAGGCGACATCGTAGCTGTGGAAGCCTCGCCAGGGCATGACATTGGCACAGTGACCCTTACTGGAAGTCTGGTGCCACTGCAAATGAAAAAAAGCGCAACTTAAGCCAGGTACGGACTTGAAACGCATCTACCGCAAAGCGCGCCCTGCAGACATTGACAAATGGGAAGAGGCTCGCGGTCGCGAAAATGCCACCATGATTCAGAGCCGTCAGATCGCCAAAGAACTCCAGTTGGACATGAAGATTGGAGACGTGGAATATCAGGGCGATTGCAACAAAGCGATTTTCTATTACATCGCCGATCAACGCATCGACTTTCGCAAATTGATTCGCGTTTTGGCAGACACCTTCCACGTGCGCATCGAGATGCGCCAGATCGGTGCACGACAAGAAGCGGCACGCATCGGAGGTATCGGACCCTGTGGCAGAGAATTGTGCTGCTCCACTTGGCGCAAAGATTTCAGACCGTCTCTACGGGGGCTGCGCGTCAGCAAGATCTTTCGCCCAATCCGCAGAAATTGGCAGGACAATGCGGTAAACTCAAGTGCTGCTTGAACTACGAACTCGATGTTTACCAAGAGGCGCACCAAACACTCCCCGATCGCAATGTAACACTCGAAACGCTCGATGCCACCTATTTCCACTTCAAAACCGATATTTTGAGCGGTCGCATCACCTACTCCATGGATAAGCGCATGGCAGTCAATCTGGTGACCATTAGTGCTCAGAGAGCTTGGGAAATCATTGCGCAAAACAAAGCGGGTGACAAGCCTGAAGCTCTCGATAATGAGGAACGCGCTGTGCCTAAAAAGCCCGTCGATTTGGCAGAACAAGACGATTTGACCCGCTTCGACAAGCTCCGCAAAAACAAAAAGCGCAAACCTCAATCGAAAGATCGTGACCGCGCCCCACGCAACCGTGAGGAACAAGGACGAAACAATCGTGAGGAAGGCAGAAGATCTCGCGAAGCGCAAGGCAACCAGCGCGAGGGGCAAGGAAATGGTCGTGATGAGGCACGTAGACCACGTGAATATCGCCAGCGCGAGCCTAGAAAATCAGATAACGCTCCCAAAAGTGCGAACCAGCCAGCAAAGGAATAGTTTATGAACTGGGCACAATTTCACAAAACGGCGTCTGCACGCCATGGCTTATGGGTGATGCCGCTCGCAGTGTTGCTCATGGTGCTCGTGCAGCTCGCAAGTTGCACCACCCACGATGGTTATCTCCACTACCAGTCGTTGCGCGTTTCTGGTTGGGAATACCGTGATTCTGCGGCATTCGTCGTAGATTCCCTCCCCACCTCTGGCACGCGCCATTTGACCATCGCCCTGCGCAAATCGTCAGCGCACGTCTATCCCTACACCAGTTTGACGATTGCCGTGCACCAAACCTGGAAGTTGGGCGACAGCACGTTGGTCAATCGCACCGACACGCTCGACTGCACCTTCCACCATCCCGACGGAATGGTGCGCACTAAGGGAGTGTCGCTCTATCCTTACGAATTTCCTCTCGGCACTGTCGCACTACCTGCTCACACCACAGGGCGTGTGGTCATCCGCCATCTGATGAGTCAGCAGAGCCTTCCCGGCTTCGACTCCATCGGATTGAGAATGGAGTGAGGGACTATCTGCTTTCTCAATTATATCCAACAAAAGTTGGAAGTGAAACGAGGTGCAAATTGTTGTGTCTTGGCAAAGGATAGGTAAGATAGAAGGATATAATAAACCATAGCAAAGAAGAGTATAGCTGGTGCTGTCCTCTCTGAGTACTACTTTGTTCCCCAAAATATGCCCCACGTACGTAGATTTTTACTTTTGATGACGACCTTCGTCCTAGCTTTAGCGACGATGGCGCAGCAACGTGTGGTGCAAAACAAGCCCTTCATCGACGAGCGCCCCTGGCACTATGGATTCCACATCGGATTTCACGACCAAAGCCTCAAGCTCATCAACAATGGCTTCGTAGATCCTGCGACGGGAGCACAGTGGATGGCAGAAAATGACCGCCAAAACTTCGGGTTCTCCGTAGGTGTGCTCGGCGACTGGCGCATCACTCGACAAATTTCGCTGAGAGTGAGTCCTGGATTGCATTTTGGATCTAAGCACATCGCCTTCCGCAATCAAGTAGACGGTTCGCGACTCTCGCAAAATCTCAAGAGCACCTTTGTAGCCCTGCCCCTCGATCTCAAAGTGGCAGCACCGCGCTTCAATAATTATCGTCCCTATCTCGTGGGTGGTTTCTCCGCCATGTACGACATGACCAGCGGAAAAGGCGAGATGCTCCGCACCCAACCCCTGCAAACCTTCGTGCAAATCGGACTCGGCTGCGATTTCTACCTCCCCTTCTTCAAACTGAACCCCGAACTCAAGTTCTATTTCGGATTGAGCGACGTGTTGCGTCACAATCGTCCCGACCTCACCGAACCCTCACAGCAGATATTCACGCAAGGCATCTCCAAAGCCACACCAGGCATGGTGGTGCTCACCTTCTATTTTGAATAATTCTCTCCTGTTCCTCCGAACTGCTGCATCGTCTCCTGCTGAGAGCAGCCACTTGCAGCCTAGTTTTAGGGCACTTCTTCCTACAAATACTCATCAATTTCAATAATAGTTTACATGAAAACCAAAACCCTTTCATCCCTGCTTACCCTGGTTGCGATAGGGGTGTTGTGGTGTTGTGGTGCTCTTTCCGCTTCTGCCAAGGTAGAAGGGGAGCGCTACTACGTCCTCACCAATGTCCATCATGGAATGACGCTTTCTACGGGAGGTACTGCTGCAAAGACAGTCCACTTGTGGGAGAAGCCTACAAGAAAGGCAGTCCCGAACAACTCTGGCAGCTCAAAGCTGTTGGGTCAGACGCTTTTGCACTCTACAATCCAGAGTCCAATCTCGCTGTAGACCTTGCCATTCAGTCCTCTAAAGGACCTCTCTTGTGGTCGCTCGATGTGAGCAACCCCAACCAGCAGCTCATTATCGAAGAAGAAGGCACCAACTTCCGCCTTCGTGCAGCCTCTCTCCAACGTGAAACGAAATATCTTGCCATCACCACAGATGGTAAGGTGATGCTCGATTCGGAGAAAAGCAACAACACCCTCTTCAAATTCACCGAAACTACTCTCAAGGACATCCAACGTCCTAACCGTGCAGAGTGGGAAGATGAAATGGTTTTTGGCATCAACAAGGAGCGCGGCCGCGCCACCTTCATCCCCTACGCCACCACCGCTCAGCTCCAAGTCGATGCACGCTACAAAAAAGCCTGGTTGGATCCTGAGCAAGCGCAATTCTTCACACTCAATGGACAGTGGAAGTTCAAGTATGCTCCAGATGCTGCCAAGCGCGACACAGCGTTTGTGAAGACCACATTTGACGTGTCTCAGTGGGACAACATCGAAGTGCCCTCTTGCTGGGAAATGAAAGGCTACGACAAGCCCGTTTATGTCAATGTAGACTACATCTTCTACGACAAACCACCCTTCATCAAGCTCCGCAATGAGTATAAAGGACTGGTAGATCCCAACCCTGTGGGCAGCTATCGCCGCACCTTCAATCTCCCTACCGACTGGGACAAGAAGAATGTCTTCCTCCACTTCGATGGCATCTACAGTGGTGCCTACGTTTGGGTCAATGGCAAGTACATCGGCTACACCGAAGGCGGCAACAACGACGCTGAATTCGACATCACCAAGGCGGTGAAAACTGGTGAAAACCAAGTAGCCGTGCAAGTGATCCGTTGGACAGATGCCTCTTATCTCGAAGGACAAGACGCCTCCACATGAGTGGTCTCCACCGTGATGTTTATCTCGTTGCCACTCCCCAAACTTTCGTGCGCGACCACGTCATCACTGCCGAGCTCGATCCTAAGAAGTCCTACGCAGCTGGCAAGATGGAAGTGAGCCTCGAGCTCGACAACCGTCACAAGCTCAGCGGCACGAAGCAAATCAAGGTGAGCTTGTTCGATGCCGACAATCAGCTCGTGAAGTCTGCCACCACCACTGTCCCCTTCACTGCCGATGCAGAGAAGACCAGTGCAAAGGTGAGCCTCGAAGGATTGACCAATCTCAAGGCTTGGACCGCAGAAACTCCCTATCTCTACAATGTCGTTGTGTCACAACAAGACGACAAGGGCAAGGAAGAGATGGTGTTCAACACCAAATATGGTTTCCGCAACATCGAAATCAAAGACGGTCTTGTCCTCGTCAACGGCAAGCGCGTCTTCTTCAAGGGCGTCAACACCCAAGACACCCACCCCGAAAAGGGCCGCACCATGGATGTTCCCACCATGCTTCGCGACATCTTTATGATGAAGCAAGCCAATGTGAACACCGTGCGCACCTCACACTATCCTCGTCAGCCCAAGATGTATGCCATGTTCGACTACTACGGTCTTTACATCATGGACGAAGCTGACATCGAGTGCCACAAAAACTGGAACGACAACGGAGCTCGCCAAGGTTACAACAACCAAGTCATCTCTGGTCGTGAAAGTTGGAAACCTATGATGATCGACCGCACCGAGCGCATGGTATTGCGCGACCGCAACCACCCCAGCATCGTCTTCTGGTCGTTGGGTAACGAAAGCGGCGCAGGCGACAACTTCATCGCCACTCACAACGCTGTGCGTGCCCTTGACGCACGTCCCATCCACTACGAAGGAGCCACCAACGCTGGTCGTCACACGGCTGGCATCACCGACCTCAACAGTAAGATGTATCCTCACGTGTGGGAAGTGGCGCAAGCTGCCAACAGACAAGGCACCAACGCTGCCGGTCAGCCCTACTTCATGTGCGAATACAATCACGCCATGGGTAACAGCATGGGCTATCTCCGCGAATACTGGGATGTTCTCGAAAAATCCTCTGTAGGTATCGGTGGATGTATCTGGGACTGGGTAGACCAAGGCATCTACAACCCCCAACTCCTCAAGAACGGTGTGCGTCGTCTCACCACCGGTTACGACTATCCTGGTCCTCACCAAGGTAACTTCGTCAACAACGGTGTCATCACCTCTGAGCGCGAATGGACGCCCAAGCTCACCGAACTCAAGAAGGTATATCAATACGTGAAATTTGCTTACAACAAGAACACTAAGCAAGTTACGGTGACCAACCAATATGCCTTCCGTACCCTCGAAGGCTTCACGCTCCACTATAGCGTGTTGCGCGATGGAGAAGTGGTAGAAACCGGTGATCTCGACCTTCCTGCACTCAAGCCCCAAGGCATCAAGCACAACAAACTTGCTTTGAAGACTGACATCGACGACAAAGCCGACTATCACCTCAACGTGGAAATGCGTAGCACTGTCGATCAAGACTGGGCAAAGGCGGGTTATGTGCAAGCTGCCGAGCAGTTCGTGCTCTCACAGCGCAGCGCACTTCCCAAGTTCCCTGCCGTTAAGGGCACTGTGAACCCCCTCAAGGTGGAACGCAAAAACAACCAAGTGACCGTGAGCAACGACCGAGTGTCGATGACCTTCGACAACCAGTCTGGTCAGGTCATCGCATGGAGCTACAATGGTCAGCCCATCCTCTATCCGGGCAAGGGCGCAAAATACGACAACTTCCGTTGGATCGAAAATGAAGCTCCCTACACCAGTAAGCCTTACAACACGCTCAACGGCAATCACCAAATCCCCGACTTCTTCAACTTTGGCAGTGCACCCCAAGTGTCTAGCGAGCAAAATGGTCAAAAGGTAGTAGTCACCACCATGTATGATGGCAATGTGACCAACAACCTCGTCTACACCATCCATGCCGATGGCACAGTGTTGCTCGATGCTGACTTCATCCTCAATGGAGGTAAGGTGCGCCGTTATGGTGTGTCCATGGGCTTCGATCGCAAGTTCAACAATCTCGACTACACCGCTAAGGGTCCTCAAGAGAACTATGTCGATCGTCAAGAAGGTTCCTTCTTTGGTCGCTACAAAACGGTCGTAGATAGCAACATCGTCAACTATGCCCGCACCCAGTCTTGTGGCAACCGCATGAGTCTCCGTCGCCTCGATCTCACCGACAACGATGGCAATGGTTTCCGTGTCGAAACCCAAGGTCAGGTAGACTTCTCCATCCTTCCCTACGACGACCACGACCTTGTGGCTGTAGAACACTGGTGGGAACTCAAGAAGCCCGTCTACAACACAGCTCACTTCGACGCCTTCCAACAAGGCCTCGGTAGCGGAAGTTGCGGACCTGCTGAGACCCTCGATGCGTATAAGGCTACCAAGAAAACTGGTAAGATGAAGTACACCCTTCGTTTCACACCTCTGGGTGGTCTCATCACGAGTCTTTCCGTTCCTACTTTGCAATCTGCCACTGCTGAGCTCCAACTCTCTCAGCCCGACAGCAGCACTGTGGTGGTGAAAGGCAATCTCGCCCCCTACCACCAAGCAGAGATTTTGAACCTTCAAGGCATGGTGTTGCAGCAACTTCCCCTCACTGCTGCACAACAGCTCCGTTTTTCCACTGCAGATTTAGACAAAGGCACCTACCTTCTCCAACTGCAGCAAACAGACGGCACGAGCACCACGCTCAAGTTTTTCCGTTAATCTTGTCCGACGTCGGAGAAACAACGCTCTGCCTGGGTTTTCACTAGGAACTTACGTATGATAAAAGTCTGACGTCTGATATACAAAACATTTCAGCAGTGAGATAGTCTTCGTTTGAAGCACTATCTCACTGCTTTTTTCTTTTCTCAATCCTCATGGAGAAGAAACAATGAAATAGACCATTATGGACTCGCGTTTCTCATAGAAGTTGCTCGAAATTTGTGAAAAATCTCCCCTTTTATTCTTCTCGGAACCTATTAGTTTGTATTTTTGTAGGTTAAAGATTTCACTGATGGCAAAAAAAGAAGCGCAAACGGATATATGGGTGTACGATTTATTGAAATCTGCCCACATCACATTAGAATATCAAGGCTCTACTATAGCAGAGATAGAGAAAGCCCTCAAAACCGCGTCTAAGGCAGATACGGGAAAATCGGGCAAGCCAGAATTCATTGGAGTGGTCAAGGACTTTGTAATCGTGATAGAGAACAAGGTGGATACGGCTATGCATGAATGTCGAGATAAGCAAAATAATTTACTCGAAGATACCGCGAGCAAGCAGGATTATGCTCTCAATGGGGCACTGCATTATGCTAAGCATTTAATCAAGCATACGAGCTACAAAAAAGTGATAGCCATTGGGGTGTCGGGCGATGAAAAGCGACATCGCATTACTCCGATTTTTATAGATGATAGCCTCTACCCTAAAGAGTTGGCAGATGTAGAAACCTTTGTGTCATTTAATGAGGCTAATATCGACCGTTACTACCATCGTGAGATTTTGCAGGAGGTAAGTGAGGAAGAGAAAACCACTGCTGAAATCTTAAAATATGCAGAGGCACTCCACGAAATGCTTTGGAAAGGAGGTCTAACTAATCAAGAGAAACCGCTTGTCGTTTCAGGAATTTTGTTAGCCCTTCGAGAGGAAAGTTTCAAAGGATTCTCCATCGATGATCTTACGGGCGACAGCATCAAGTCTGACGGCAAAAAGATTTATGATGCTATTGAAGCCAATCTGACTCGAGCCAATGTATCTCCAACGACCAAGCGAGATAAGATATTGGCTCAGTTTGCCGTGATTAGAGATAACCGCAAAATCAATGACAAAGACCCCAAGAGTGGGCGAACATTGCTAAGAGAATACACTGAGTTTCTCCGAGAGAGCATTCATCGCTCTATCCTTTACACACAGTCTGCTGATGATTATTTGGGCTTGTTTATGGAGAGTTTATGTCGTACTCGGGGAAAGATGGTCAAAATCTAGGTATTGTCTTGACTCCGAAGCACATTACGGAACTCTTCTGCGACTTGATTGACCTAAAGCCTACAGATAGAGTGCTCGACCCTTGTTGTGGAACAGGAGGCTTCTTGATTGCAGCCATGCACTCCATGCTTGCCCAGACAAAGGACTCCAACCAGCAACGCTCTATTCGGAAGGAACAATTGATGGGTATAGAACTCCAAGATTATATGTTTACCATTGCTACAACTAATATGATATTGCGTGGCGATGGTAAGAGCAATTTACACAACTTCGATTTCCTTGCTGAGTCTGCGAGTAAGCTCCAAAAAGAGATGCACTGCACAGTTGGAATGATGAATCCCCCTTATTCACAAGGGAGTAAAGACGATCAGGATAAGTACGAAATAGCATTTACAGAACATTTGCTTGACTCCCTAAGTGAAGACGCAAGAGCAATTGTCATTATACCGCAGTCTTCTGTTACAGGAAAGACCACAACAGAGAAGAGCATTAAGCGTAACATCCTCAAGCGCCACACACTCGAAGGGGTGATAACGCTCAACAATAATACCTTCTACGGTGTCGGGACAAATCCTTGCATCGCCATCTTTACAGCAGGCGTGCCACATCCCAAGGAAAAGAAGTGTAAGTTCATCAACTTCGAGGACGATGGTTTCATTGTAGCAAAGCACGTAGGGTTAGTGGATAATGGCACAGCCAAAGACCGCAAACAACACCTTCTTGATGTATGGTATGGAAAAATAGAAGCAGAAAGTAAATTCTGCGTGGAAACTACAATTGAACCAGAGGATGAATGGTTGCATTCGTTCTATTACTTCAATGATGAAATACCCTCTGAGGAAGACTTTTGCAAGACGATGGCAGACTACCTCACTTTCCAATTCAATATGATTACCCACGGAAGAGGCTATCTCTTTGAAAATACGGTAGGCGATGAGTAAGAAGCTAAAACTGACTGACAGAGAGTGGAAAGAGTTTGTCTTTGGGGATGTGTTTGACATCCAAGCAACGAGTAGTGGTATTGATAAGAAGAAACTCTTTGGGGGAGTAGGTAATGTCCCTTATCTGACACGTACTGATAATAATAATGGAATAGACGGATTTGTAGAGCTTCAAGAAGCTTCAAGCTTAGATGAGGGTAATGTGATAACTATAGGATTAGATACTCAAACTGTGTTTTACCAAGAGTCTTCGTTCTATACAGGTCAGAATATACAAGTCGTTAAGCATAAGAAGCTTAATAAGTACAATGCTTTGTTCATTATTAGAGCAATAAGGATACTTGTGCAGAAGTTTAGCTGGGGTAGCTATGGAGCAACCTTGACAAGGCTTAGACGAGGAAAACTCTTCCTTCCCATTCAATCAGACGGTGCACCTGACTGGGAGTTTATGTCCAACTATATGAAACAAGTAGAAGACGAACTTTTATCAGAAGTTCGCCCTAAACTGGAAGCACAACTACTTGAGCATATTATTAACCTTGGTGCATTAGAGGATAGAGAGTGGAGGAAATTTAAAATTGGAAATCTATTTAGTGTTAGAATAGGGAAAGCCTTGATGGCAATAAAGTAAACAGAGTTGGTCAAGTCGCTTATATTACAAGAAAGGAGAGTGATAATGGTTTAGATGGATTCATAGATGAAGACGATTTCATGCTAACGGATGTATATCCAGTAATTACTATTGGTAATGAAACAGCGCAGCCATTTGTTCAAGTGTATCCTTTTTTCACTGGCACAAAAGTCAATATATTGATTCCCAAGGAGAGCATTGCTCGTGATTTATATACATTGCAATTTATTGCTGTTAGTTTAGCACAACATAAAGGTAAGTACTCCTACTCTTATACGATAAATTCTAGTCGACTGAAAGAGCAGGTCGTTCTTCTCCCTGTACAATCAGATGGCACACCCGACTGGGAGTTTATGTCTGCCTTTATGCAGCGAGTAGAGCAGGAGACTTTGGGTAAGACTCTTCAGTTCTTTAAATTGAGATGTGAAGAAATGCAAAATCGGGGGGGGGGTAAAATGCAACCCTATTTCATTGAAGATGTCTTATTCATTGCTAATGGCGTGCGCTTAACTAAGGCTGATATGCAGGAAGGCTGTAGACCATTCGTCGGAGCTTCAGAGGCAAGCAATGGGGTTACTGCCTTCATTGAGAATAGCAATGCGAGCTTAGATAGCAATGTTCTAGGAGTAAACTATAATGGAAGTGTGGGCTTCTCGTTCTATCATCCCTACGAAGCTCTCTTTTCAGATGATGTGAAGCGTGTGCGTTGGAAAGATGAAACTGCCAACAACAAATACACCCTCCTTTATCTCTCTACCGCTATCGCACAGCAAAGAAGAAAATATGCCTATGGCTACAAGTTCAACTCCCAGCGTATGAAACGACAGATCATCATGCTTCCCTCTTTGCCCAATGGAACTCCCGACTATGCCTATATGGAGCACACAATGCGTGTGATGGAGTATGATGTGTTGAAAAACTATCTCATGTCAAAATAACATATAAGTATAGCTTTATTATCGCGTAACTCGCTGTTCTATAACCTTCTTTTCGAGGGAGAGAGGCTGAAGTCCATCTTGCAGCGCACGCGAAGAGTATAGAAAAATTAGAGGATAGCAACACCTCAGAGGGAAACAACGGTGGGAGGTGAAAGCCCCACCGCTCCTAATTTCAAACCACTAAAACCGAAACAATGATGCAAAATATCTACTCCACCAACAAAGCAGTATCAGAGCTAATCGACAGCTAGGTGAGCAACCTAGCAGTGTTGAACCTCGCAATCTGGACTATCGTAGAAATCGCCCTGTTGATTGCAGCATTTATCACCCTCGAGAATGGCTACGTGGTAGCAGCACTAGTAGCTTGATTACAGTGGCTTTGCCCATCTCTCTCAAAATATTGTCAGACGAACTAAAGAAGGAGAACTAAAAATATGAGCTTACACTTGGTATCCATCAAAGCAATACGCGACATCATCAAGGACGCATTCGCAGCAGGGATGCTCGAAGCTGAAAAGATTCGATACCCCAACCGAGATTTAATCTCACAGCGCGAAGCCTACAGACGGTTCGGAGAGACAAGCATCAAGCGATGGAGGAATGCAGGTCTAATCACTCCCCAACGCACAGGGCCAAACGCAAACCACACTCTCACCTATTCAGTTGCTGAAATCGCAGAAGCGAAGATGGCAGAGAGCATGCAAATGGCTTTGCTCCCACCACCAGTGAAGAAGAAAGCCTAGAGCAAACAAGGTCGTGAACGGCAGCAGCGGTTGTCGTGGTTAAAGCATCAAAGAGTGCGATGCAGTCGCATAGATCAGATTCAAAAAGAGGACAGGTTACTGAGAGACTTATGGCGGTTCGATTCCGCCCACGATTCATATAGTCATTGATATCTTTTATAGATGTAAAATGTTGAATTTCAAATTCTCTTCGTAATGGAACTCTTTACATCCCAGTTCGGAAGTAGTCCTTCAGCCCAAGCGTCTATTTCATACCTTGGATAGTATGGGGTCGGCTCGAATAGAAGGAAACAATACAACCCTGTACTTTCAAAATCGAATTGCGATGAAGCGCAAAGTCTAAGAAAACTCATGCGGAACAAATGTGTTGGGGCTGCCTTCTTTCTCGGGGGAGGGCAGCCCTCATTTGGAGCTTCTCGCGTGCGCGTACGCGCGCGCATTACAGCAAAACAATAGTTTTTGCTTTCACAACCTTCACAAAATTGCGCGTATCTCGATGGGAAATAGTGTGTTAGGAGGGTAATAGGAACGGTGTTCGTGTGGAACCACACTTTGGAGCTCGCAAAAGGGATTTCGAGAGCTGCAAAATGAGCCGAAAAAAGAAAACTGATAGGAAAATGCCTGTTCGGTGACTTGTCGCACTATGGCGTTTTAATGAACTTTTTGGTGAATGAATAGGGTGGTAAGGGTTCATCATTTCTGCAAAGAAAATGGGTCAGTGCGTCCCTTTTAGTGAAATCTCGGAGCATCTCAGAAAAAAGTCCGACGTTTTTCGGAAAATCTCCAACGTTTCTTGGAAAAAGTCCAACGTTTCTGAGAAAAAGTCTCACGATTTTTGGGGAACGTCCATTGTTTTTAGTCGAGCTTCCCTTGCGTTGTGGCATTTCTCGAAAAAGTGGGGAGATACAGGGGGAAGCGACGGATTTCTTGGAGCCTTGGGCAGAAATAGGGGGGAACGCGCAGGGGCGACTATGGGCATTTTCAAGTCTTTCGAGGGACAAAAAAGGGCGATGCGTGCTTGAATTGTTAAAAGTTGTCCGAAGAGCAGCCGCAAATTGTTGGCAACTAGGGTGTTACAAAGAAATCTGTGAAGGTTGTGAAAGCAAAAAGCACAAAACTCCTGTAGGGTGCGCGCACGCGTGCGCGCGAGAGAAGGCGAATTAAGGCTTGTTAAGGATGGATTTTAGACTGGGCAGGAAGGTGAGTGGCGCCCATTGAACAAAAATTCGGGAGGGAGCTAGGATAAGTTTGCGGAATTTTTTTGCTATCTTTGCAGATATATCCTTAAACATCAAGAGATGGTGAAAATAAAAAATAGAATATTGCTTTTTGTAGGTTTGTGTTTGATGAGCCTTTGTTCCTGTCTGGCGATGGCGCAAACTTTGGGTACAGAAGATTTGAATGTCATCAATTCCAAGAAGGTCCAAGCCTTCGTGAGTTATGCACTGGATCAACAAGGATTTTATCGCGAGAAAGACGTGAGCAAGGTGACGATGGTCAATGCCCCTTACCGCATGTATGCCTACGACAAGCACGATGGTGTGCTCTATGTGGTGAATGAGACTGGAAACTATGCCGTGACCCTCACCCGCGAACAAATCCGCCTGATGAAACGCAACAAAGATGTGCCCCATCTGCGTGGAGACGATTTGGCAATCCTCACCCGACAAGTCACCACCCAAGTGCGTAAGTTGGTCAAGCAACACAATGATATGCGCACCAACGAACTGCAACAGCTGAAACGTCGCGATGAGGAAGAACGTGCAAAACAAGCTGAGGCGGAGCGTTTTCGTGAAGAACAACGCAAACTCGAGGAAGGCGCCGAGCAGCAGCCCGTGAGGCTGCCCTTAAAGAAGAATATCGCCGCACCCACCTCTGGAATGTGGTGCCTACACACGGGGCGAGTTTGACGTGCATCATGGACGACTGCGACAAGGTGACGGAGGCGGACTCGGTGTATATGGTGAATATGGATGGTAAATTCCTCTATTACATCACCGATGAGCCCTTCCAAATCGGAGAGACTATCCACAAAGTGCACGTGAGCACGGTGCCTGCAAAGATGAGCAGCGGTAGTGGATTCAAACTCCACTGCGAAGTCTTCAAAGATAGCATCATGCATGAAGAAGTGACGGACGAATTTGTGAAGCGGATGAACCAACTCCAATATGAGATTGGCGTGGAAAAGGTGAGGCAAAAAGCACCGCACGGCTATTTCCTCAACTGGGGCTGGGAGAGCAATCCAAATCTGATGTTTCGTTGCAACTTCTTTAATCTCGACAGCCGCACGGTCAAAGAAATGGTGTTGTATTGGGAACTACTCAATGCGCACAGTGAACCCGTGAAAACTGGTTCCCTCAAAATGACTGGGGTGCAGATCAAACCAAACACTTGGAGAGCGGCAAAATGGAGCCACACTTCGGTGGAAGTGCCTGAAGAGGTTGCTCAGTTTAGATTGAGCAAGGTGTCGATTCGTTATACCAACAACGAGGTGGTGTCGCTCTCTCCTGCAGACATTTTTAGCAATAGCGATGCAGAAGTGCTCCCCGGTGTGCCCGTAAATGGCGAGGAGTATGAATATGAAGAGACCGAAATGAGCAGACCTCGTACCGCTGCTCCCAAGGCTAAGGGCGCTTACCAATCCACGAAGGTGAACTCTAAAATTTCGCCACGTGTGAAAAAGAGCGACTCTAACGACCTTTTTAATTAAGGGTAGTATAACCCTTTGGGTGATGTGTGTTCGTGCGATTTAGAGCGAATGAGACGCCAAAATCGAGGTGAATCGATGGGAAAACTTCCTCGATGATGCATGTACATCCGAATGATTAGCAAAAAGGCTGGACTCTACATTCAGAGTCCAGCCTTTTTTGTGGAGTTGTGCGGAAGGAGGGACTAGGCTTTTGCAGCGTCCCAACCTTGGGCTTTGAGGGCAAATTCGTTGCCATCGCGCGTGATGAGTTGTGTGCCTTCGGCAGCGGTGGTGATGTGACCGATGATTTTGACATCGGGAAGGGCTTCCACACGCTCATGGTCGGTGAGGGGCACGGTGAAGAGGAGTTCGTAATCCTCACCACCATTGAGGGCACAGGTGGAGACATTGAGGTTGAACTGCTCGGCTGCGACTGCCGTTTGGTAGTCGATGGGCAAGCGTTCCTCAAAGATGCGGCAACCCACTTGACTTTCGTGGCAGATGTGGAGGAGTTCGCTGCTGATGCCATCGCTCACATCGATCATGGCAGTGGGGCGGATGCCTGCTTGGCGCAGACTTTCGACCACATCGCGACGTGCCTCGGGTTTGAGCAAGCGCTCGAGGAGGTATTCCTGTCCAGAGAAGTCGGGTTGGAAATTGAGCGCATCGCGGGCTTCTTGCGATTTGGCAGCCTTCACCTGAGAGAGGTAGATGGCTTTCGCGCTCCATGAGTTGAAGTCCCATATAAGCCGCTCCAAAATTGCCTGAAACACAGACGAGGTCAGTGGGTTTTGCACCCGAACGCTTGACGATGTCGGAGGGAGCAGCGGTGCCAATGGCGGTGATGCTGATGGCGATGCCGGTGAGGGAAGCCGAGGTGTCGCCTCCCACGAGGTCTACGCCGTGGCGCTCGCAGGCAAGACGAAGTCCGGCATAGAACTCATCGAGATCTTCCACTTGAAAACGATTGCTCACCGCCAGCGAAACGAGGAGTTGGCGGGGGGGTGCCGTTCATGGCGTAGATGTCGGAGAGATTGACCATGGCGGCTTTGTAGCCCAAATGACGCAATGGGGTGTAGACAAGGTCGAAGTGGATGCCCTCCATGAGCATATCGGTGGTGACGAGGGTTTGTTCGCCTTCGGTGGTTCCGATGATGGCGCAGTCGTCGCCGACTCCCTGCAAAGTGCTGGGCTGGGTGGGCGTGATGCCTTCGGTGAGGTGGCGAATGAGACCAAATTCGCCAAGAGAGGATATGGTGGACATTAGCAATTAGACGTTAGAGGGTAGACGTTAGACGTTAGAGGGTCGCGGACCCCTTTCTGCTCGCCACGACAAGCGCGGCTCGGGGGGGATAGACGTTAGATGTTAGACGTTAGACGTTAGAGGGTAGACGTTAGAGGGTCGCGGACCCTTTTATGCTCGCCGCGTCAAGCGCGGCTCGGGGGCTTAGAGGGGATAGACGTTAGCAATTAGACGTTAGACTTTCGTCGCTTCTTAGAAGTTTTCGAGGTAAAGGGTATGCCCTCTCTAACGTCTAACGTCTAATGTCTAATATCTAATGTCTAACGTCTAATATCTAACCTCTAATTTCTAAATTAGAAATAGAATCCCAATCCGATGCGTGTACCCACTTCGCTACCTTGGGAAAAGTCATTGACCGAAAGTTTGTAGAATACTTGGGGTTCGATGGCAATGTAGTGATTGAGGTAGAAGGTGTAGCCCACAGTGAAGGGAAGACGGAGGTCGTTTTGGTTGGGGCTGCGGTGGATGTATTCGAGTCCCGTGCCGAGAGAGATGCCGTTGGACGAGAAATAGTAGCGCACCCCAGCACCAAGGTTGACCTCGTTGCTACGATAGCCATAGTGGTTGAATCCTACAGTACCGTGGAGCATCCAGTTGTCTTCGAAGAAATAACCACCTTCAGCGTTCATGCCAAGGCGGAAGCCACCGCGGTCGTTGTAGTTGATGCCGAAGTTGGAGAGAGAGAGGCATTGACATAGTGGGTGTCTTGCTCAAACTGTGCGCGCGCACCGATGGAGAAGCTCACGAGAAGGAGCAGGAGAGTGAGGATTTTTTTCATGAAAAACAGGTTGTGATAAGCGATAACCGCTTGTGAATTTACTAGAGATTGGCGATAAGTGCTGTGAGGCGTTGTGCGTGGTCATCGGCTTTTGCCTTGAAGACTTCAGCTTGTCCTGGCTCGTTGCGCATGGCGTAGGAAACACTGCAGGTGTATATCATGCCTGCGAACTCCATGCCGGTGAAACCTGCTGCAAACATCTGAGCAAACATGAGTTTGTCGAAGGCATTACCGTTGTCGTTGATGTAGACTTCTTCGGGGGCGCCCACCGTGAAGGAGAGAATGAGCTTCTTGCCTTTGAGGGCAGTGCCAGTGGAACCGTGAGAGAAGCCGTGAAGCCATACTTCTTCCATCCATCGTTGGAGCAAACTGGGGATGCTGAACCAGAAAAGTGGGAATTGGAAGACTACGATGTCGGCTTCGACAAGGCGTTGTTGCTCACGTGCCACATCGATGGGCTTGTGGGTGTAGAGATCTGCAAGACGAACGATTTCTGCTTCGGGAAGTGTGACAGAAAGACGGTCGAGAATCTCATTATTAACTACGGAATCTTTGGGGTCGGTATGACCGCTAATGATAAGAACTTTAGACATTGAGTTTAGACGTTAGACGTTAGATGTTAGACGTTAGAGGGTCGCGGACCCCCTTTATGCTCGCCGCGTCAAGCGCGGCTCGGGGGCTTAGACGTTAGCAATTAGACATTAGATGTTAGACATTAGATGTTAGACATTAGACGTTAGAGTATCTAGACGAACTAGAGAAACTAATCTCTAATTTCTAACGTCTAATCTCTAATCTCTAACGTCTAACCTCTAACCTCTAACTTCTAATTTAATTATCTCTCCAGAAGGAGGGAGTGAAGGGGAGGAGTAGTCCGAAGATTTCGAGACGTCCAGCGAGCATAAGGAAGGAGCTGAGCCAAAGTCCGAGGTCGGGGAGTTCACTCCAAGAATCGAGTGGTCCGAGTGAGTAGCCGATGCCAGGACCGACGTTGCAGAAGGTGGAGATGCTCAGACCGAAACTATCAAACACAGGATATCCCAACACGACGAAGATGCTGATGCCCACAATCATGAGGAAGAGATAGCAACAGATGTAGGCAAAGATGCTTTGAAGGACGTCGGCAGTGAGATAGTCGTTGTTGATGCGCAGCGGGAGGACAGCGCGGGGGTGGAGGATGCGGCGCACCTCGGTGCGCATCACCTTGAGGGCGGTGAGGATGCGCACGATTTTTACCCCACCAGCAGTGCTACCGGCACAAGCGCCCATGATGCTCACCAAGATGAGGCTAATCCAGGTGAGGTGTGGCCAGAGCATGAAGTTTTCTGTGGTGAATCCCGTGGTGCTCATCATGGATGTGACATAGAAGAGCGATTCGCGGAAGCCATGTTCGGAAGGATTTCCCGAATGCCACCACTGACTCAGAGTGCAGGTGGTGGTGAAAAGGAGAATGAAGGTGATGAACAGTCGCAGTTCCTCGTCTTTCCATAGGAGTCTAAAACGACGCTTGAAAAATCATGAAGTAGAGCAGCGTGAAGTTGACAGAACTGAGGAACATGAAAATCACCGAAACATATTCGATGGCAGGAGAGTGGAAGTGGGCAATACTTGCCGTATGGGTGGAAAATCCTCCAGTGGCGATGGTGGAAAAACTGTGGCAGATGGCATCAAAGGTGTTCATGCCACAGAGTCGATAGGCGATGCCACACAAGATGGTGATGAGAAAATAGGTGCTCCAAAGATAGTGGGCAGTGGTGCTCACGCGCGAGTGGAGTTTGCTGAGTTTCAGTCCTGTGGCTTCGGCAGAAAAGAGTTCTTGTTCGCCGATGCCGAGTGCCGGCAAGAGGGCGAGGGTGAAGAAGATGATTCCCATACCTCCCACCCAGTGGGTGATGCTGCGCCAGAGCAAGATGGAGTGGGGCAGGACATCGATGTTGATGAAAGCTGTGGAGCCTGTGGTGGTGAATCCCGACATAGCCTCAAAGAAAGCCTCTGCGGGGCGGTGCATGTGTCCGCCAAAGAGAAAGGGGAGCATGCCCAAGATGCCGTAGATGATCCACACGATGGCGACGATGAAAAACCATCTCTACGCTCAAAGTGTGTGGGACCTTTTCCCCCCAAGAGTCCCAAAAGCAAGCTCAGTGTGGTGCAGATGCAGATGGGGACAAACCATGTGCTGTGGTGAGATTCGCCATAGCCGATGCCAACGAGCCAACAAATGAGGAACAACAAGGCTTCGAGACCGATGAGTCCTGAAAAGGCACGTGCAATGATGCGATAGTTGAGCATGAAATAGGATTATTGGAGAAACTTTTCCAGCTTGCGGGTTTCGCTGTGAAGACAGAAGATGAGGAGGGTGTCGCCCGCTTGGAAGATGGTGTTGCCGTTGGCAAGATAGCCTTTGTCGCCACGCACATAACCACCGATGCTGGCTTGTGAGGGGAAATGGAGGTCTTTGACGGCTTTGCGAGTGAAGATGGAGTCGGCTTTGACACGATATTCGAGTACATCGGCATCAGCTACGGTGAAGTTTTTGATGGAGGCGACGTCGGCTCTGAGCAGCATGCGATAGATGTGGGCAGCCGCAAAGGTTTTCTTGTTGATGATAGAACCGACATCCACTTTCTCAGCCAGTTCGATGTAGCCGCTCTGTTCGACCATGGCAATGGTCTTGGTGATATTGAGCAATCGTTTGGCGGAGAGCGATGCGATGATGTTGGACTCTGTGTTTTTGGTGGCAGCCACAAAGACATCAGCTTTGCGGATGCCTTCGTCGTTGAGGAAACTCAAATCGCGGGCATCGCCACTATACACTTGGTTTTTGGCATGGGTGATGGCACGATGTACGGCTTTCTCTTTATCAGGATTTCGCTCCACAACCCACGTACTGATGTTTTTGGGGAGTGTATTGAGACTGTGGATGGTGATGTCGCTGCCGCCCATATAGACCACGCGTTTGGCTTCGGGAATGTTTTCTTTGTCGAAAATATGGCGTACAAACTGGATGTGTTCGGGACGCGTCATGACAAACACCAAGTCGCCCAAACGAATGGTGGTTTCGCCATGAGGAATGATGGTCACCCCGTTGCGTTTGATGGCAGTGATGTGGAAGGGGTCTTCAGGACTTGAGATTTCCGAGATGGGTTTGTCGATGAGTTCGCAGTCTTCACGCATCACCACGGCAAAGAGAAGGAGTTTGCCACACTGCATTTCCCACCATTGGCGTGCCCATGGACGAGAGATGAGGTGGTTGATTTCGTTGGCTACGAGCAATTCGGGATAAATCAGAGAGTCGATGCCGAGTTTGCGGAAAAACTCTTGATTTTCGGCTTCCATATACTCGATGCTGTCTACGCGTGCCACGCACTTCTTTGCTCCTAACTGCTTCGCCAGCATGCAGCTCGTCATGTTGCGGCTCTCATCGGGCGTGACCCCTACGAAGAGGTCACAATCTTCCACACCAGCTTCGCGGAGAAAGCTGATGGAGGTGGGAGCGCCAGACATTTTGAGCAAGTCTTCGTGGATGCAAGCCGTTTTCAAAGACTGCTCGTTGTCGGAGATGAGTACGATGTTGTGTTTGTCTTGGTTGAGGAGTGTGGCTAAGTGGCTACCCACTTCTCCTGCTCCAGCTATGACGATACGCATGATGGAAATGGAAGGGCGCAGTGCGCCAGTTGAAGGGTTCTAATGTGAGAGAGTCGAGCTGCAAAGGGGATTCCTAGGAAGGGCAACTTCTGGGAAGACCTGAGTCAGCTTCGGAGAGCAATTTCCGAAGAGAAGGAAAGCATTCTCCGTAGGTTACTGGAGATGCTCCGAAATCACCTGTTCAATTTTCGCTTGGTCGATGCCACAAAGGTGGTGCAATTCAGGCACAGACCCATGTTCCACAAAGTGGTCGGGGAGTCCGAGGCGCACCACACGAGTGGCAATACCCTGATCTGCCAAGAGTTCTAGCACGGCACTGCCGATGCCTCCTTGGCGTGCACCATCTTCGAGGGTGACGAGGGTGTGGTGGGTGCGTGCCACTTGGAGAATCAAATCTTCGTCCAGGGGTTTGGCGAAGCGCAAATCCACGTGGGTGATTTTCACTCCAGGATGTTGTTGTTCCACAGCCGCAATGGCATCGGTGGCAGTCACCCCAATCGGTCCGAAAGAGAGGAGTGCCACTTCGCCCGTGCCCTGTTGGAGCAGGCGACCACGGCCGATTTCGATGGCTTCCATGGGGCAGCGCCAGTCGCTTCTGCGACCGCCGCCGCGGGGATAGCGGATGACGAAGGGATGTTTCGCTTGTTGCTGGGCGGTGAACATGAGGTGGCGCAGTTGGCACTCGTCGTAGGGCGACGCAATGATGAGATTGGGAATGGGGCGCAAAGCCGCAATGTCGAACACCCCATGGTGGGTGGGACCATCCTCGCCCACGAGTCCGGCACGATCGAGACAGAACACCACGGGCAAATCTAAGAGTGCCGTGTCGTGGATGATGTTGTCGTAGGCGCGCTGTGCAAACGAACTGTAGATGTTGCAGAAAGGAATCATGCCTTCCTTTGCCATTCCAGCCGAGAAAGTTGTAGCGTGTCCTTCAGCGATGCCCACATCGAAGGTGCGTTCAGGCATTTGTTGCTGCATGATGTGCATGGAGCAGCCGGTGAGCATGGCTGGCGTGACCCCGATGATGCGCGGATTTTGTTCTGCCAGTTCCACCAAAGTGTGTCCAAACACATCTTGAAACTTCGGAGCCGCGTCAGGACGTTCGGGAGTCGCGATTTTCACCTCCGCTTCAGGGTCAAATTTGCCTGGAGCGTGCCAACCGAGGGGATCGGCTTCCGCGCATCCATAACCCTTGCCCTTCACCGTCTTGATGTGGAGGAGTTTAGGACCCTTCATCTCTTTGATGCCTTGGAGAATCTCCACGAGTTCGAGGACGTTGTGTCCGTCGTAGGGACCGAAATAGCGGATGTTCATGCCCTCGAAGATGTTTTGCTCTTCGGAGAGGAATGATTTTACGGCATTGTTGAGGCGAATCAAGCTCTTGCGGCGCGAGGTGTTGAGTAATCCCCAGTGTTCAAATCGGCGGGCGATGCGATTGCGCCAGCGATTATATCCTGCCGAAGCGTGGAGTTTGAGGAGATATTGCTTCATGCCTCCGACAGAGTTAGAAATGCTCATGTTGTTGTCGTTGAGGATGATGAGCAAATCATTGGGCACTTCCGAGGCATTGTTGAGACCTTCAAAGGCTAGTCCTCCACTCATGGCACCATCGCCGATGACTGCCACGACTTTGCGTTCGGGATGTCCTTGTTGCAAAGCGGCAACATTCATGCCGAGGGCAGCGGAGATGGAGTTAGAAGCGTGACCACAAGCAAAGGTGTCATATTCGCTCTCAGAGGGTGAAGGGAAAGGTTTGATGCCTCCCAACTGACGATTGGTGTGAAAGCGGTCGCGACGACCGGTGAGAATTTTATGTCCGTAGGCTTGGTGTCCAACGTCCCACACGATGCGGTCGTCGGGCGTGGCAAACACATAGTGCAACGCTACGGTGAGTTCGATGGCTCCGAGACTTGATGCCAGGTGTCCTGGATTTTGCGCCAATTCTTCAAAAATATCTTGGCGTAACTCCCGACAAAGTTGGGGCAGCTCTTCGAGCGACAAGCGTCGCAGGTCGGCAGGCGAATTTATGCGCGATAAGAGAGGATATTTTTCGGGAGTGGTCATGTCAGAAATATGTTGAGAAACCAGAGATTTGCCATTGTTGTCGTAGCAACTAGTGGTGGTGTGATGCGGAAAAGCACCAGGCCATGGCGAGTCTTCCAAGTGATGGCACGCAAAAATTGCAGTCACGCAGGGGCGCACCGCATTTTTCTAGTGTACAATGTCTGATGCTTTGACGAAAGCAGCCAAAGTGTTGATGCCCATGGTTTACAGCGGATCCGCTTCGTGTGAATGAACGGTGGTCTAGTGCCTAGGGATTATTGTCCCAGAGCCTCAGAAATTTGTTGTCTTCTGAAAGCCGAACGAATATATTGCTGCATCATGGCAATGGCGCGCTTGTTGTCACCTCCATTAGGAAGGATGATGTCGGCATGCTCTTTGGAGGGCTCGATAAATTCGTCGTGCATGGGTTTGAGCACATTGCGATATTTGCCGATGAGCATCTCGAGAGGGTGTCCGCGCTCTGCGATGTCGCGCTCGATGACACGGAGCAACGCTCGTCGCTACACGTATCTACAAAGATTTTCAAATCCATTTGGTCGCGCAATTCCTTGTCGTAGAGTGCCATGATGCCTTCTACGATAATCACATCGTGGGGCTCCACGTGGATAGTCTCCTCACATCGCGTGCAAGTGATGTAAGAATAGGTGGGTTGCTCGATAGCTTCTCCACGTTTGAGTTGTTCGATTTGGTGTGCCAACAGTGGCCAGTCAAACGCGTTAGGGTGGTCGAAGTTGGTGAGCTTGCGCTGATCTTCGGGCACATCCCATTGGTGCTTGTAGTAAGAGTCTTGTGGGATGACTGCCACCGCGTCGGGGGGCAAACTTTCCACGATTTTTCGCACCACAGTAGTCTTGCCCGACCCTGTGCCGCCTGCAATTCCGATGATGAGCATGGGAGAAGAGTGTATGTTCAATGGTTGGAGGGCTGCAGGTTTGCCGAGTTCTTGCCCTAAAGGCTTCACGCAGCGGCACAATCCGTGCAGTTTGTGAAGGCAAATGTACGAAGAAAAAATGAAATCTAGCAAGTAGTGACTATAAATAAGACCGCACCTCACCCACTCATACCCACGAATCGCGCACCTCAACTTTGCATTTTATCTAGCAAAGCCGTGTGCGAGCGCTGTAGCTTGCGACATCCTTCCTAGGTCGTGCCCTTGGCTTCGAAAGCTGAAGGAGCGTCTAGAATTGCCGTCTGAATTTGAAAAGCTATTAAAAAGCGACCTTCCATTTGTTCGCCCCAAAAAGAATAAATAACTTTGGCAGAGTATTTCAGAGATGGCGCACAGCAAGTGCGGAGATTCTCGTGAGTAAATCTTCTAATCCTATATTTCCCATGAAACCATGTTCTTCTTTTTTATGCTTTAGTCTGCTCGTTTTACCTTTCTTTCCCAGTGTGGGGAAGGCACAAGAGGTGGTGCGCTATGATCCCGTGGAACTCTCGTTTTGGACTGCCGACAATCTCTCCATGAGTCTCTCGCGACAAGGCGAAGGCTACTTGCTTACGCTACAACTTAAGGCCAATGAGCGCAGATTTCTCCCTGAGAGCACCCTGTGGTTGCGCACTTTTGAGGATCAGTTGATTCAGCTTCCTGGAAAACTCATCGACAACGAGGTGCAACTTACCGTCAAAGACGAAGGGGTGGGAGGCTATCCTAAACGCCGCGTGGTCGCGACTGCTGTTTTCTCCATCACGCGTGAACAGTTGGCGCAGTTGAATCGTGGAGTGAAGCAACTTCGCCTCTCAACAATTCCCATGACATACGATGTGCGCTTCGACCGCGACCGCATCGGGAAGGCACTCTACAACCTCTTTTTGGCACAAGAAGAAGTGATGTAAACCATCAAGTGTCGTTTTTTTCTTGTGGCACAGGGCTTTTGCCTTTCAAAGTATAACATCAAGCCTTATCATGTATAAATTTCTCCTTTCTCTTTTCCTGCTGTTGAGCACTCTCTCCGCCACTGCTCGCAAAGTGGTGCGTGTGGCGTGCGTGGGCAATAGCATCACCTACGGCACGGGCATCGCCAATCGTGAGCATGATGCCTATCCTGCACAGTTGCAACGTATGCTCGGTAAGGATTATGTCGTGGGCAACTTCGGCAAACCTGGTGCCACTCTCCTGCGACACGGACATCGCCCCTATTTCCAACAGACGGAGTTTCGAGATGCGATGCAGTTTAAGGGAGATATTGCCGTGATTCACCTCGGCATCAACGACACCGATCCGCGAAATTGGCCCAACTTCCGCGATGAGTTTGTGGGCGACTATGTGGCACTCATGGACTCTCTGCGACAAGCCAATCCCAAAGTGCGGATCATCCTCTCGCGCCTTACGCCGATTCGATACGATCATCCACGTTTCGACTCTGGCACTGAACTTTGGCGCAGAGAAATCTCCGAGACCATAGACCGCATCGCTGCATCGCAGGGCGTGGAACTCATTGATTTCTACCAACCCCTCATTGCGCATCCCGACTGGTTGAGCGATGGCATCCATCCTGATCCACGTGGGGCGAAGGTTCTCGCTGAAACTGTGTATAAAGGTATCACGGGCAATTATGGCGGGCTGCAACTGTCGCCACTTTTCTCTGATGGCATGGTGCTTCAACGCGGTGGTTGCTATATTCAGGGTGTGGCTAATGCTGGTGCCAACGTCGTGGTGAGCTATGATGGCAAAGAATTGGGTAAGGTAGTTGCCAACAATCGTGGTGAATGGCGCATTTGGGCGGTGCTTTCGCAGCCTGTGGAGCGTGGAACCCTGACCATTGCCGCTGGTCGCGAGGTGAAACGCTTCAAAGATGTGGCAGTGGGCGAAGTGTGGTTGTGCAGTGGACAGTCGAACATGGCTTTCAAGGTGAAACAAGCTGCGACTGCACAACAAACTCTTGCGCAGTGTAACGACAACGGTTTGCGCCTCTATAACATGAGCCCTCGATGGGAAACCGACAATGTGAGTTGGGACAGCACAGCCCTTGCCGAGGTGGATCAGCTCCGTCTCTTTGAGGCACGCTCTTGGAGCGTTGCTTCTCCCGAAAGTGTGGGTGATTTCTCCGCAGTAGCCTATTATATGGGGAAGATGCTTCGCGATAGTCTCAAAGTACCTGTGGGCATCGTGTGCAATGCCGTGGGAGGTACGCCGACAGAAGCATGGGTAGATCGCCCTGTGTTGGAGCAACATTTCTCACAAATTTTCCGCAACTGGCGAGGAAATGACTTTGTGATGGACTGGGTGCGCGGACGTGCAGCCAAGAATGTAGCACTTCGTCCCGAGGCTCGTCATCCCTATCATCCTGCCTATTGCTATGAAGCTGGGATGCGCCCCCTAGAAGGCTACACCTTTAAGGGCGTGACGTGGTATCAAGGGGAGTCAAATGCGCACAATGCTACGACTTATGCGCGATTGTTGCGCCTCTTGGAAGAGAGTTGGACGCAGCGTTTCACCCAAACTGCGCAAGCCACAGCGCGTGTGTCCGAAGGTCTTGATTCGCTCACCCCATCCTTGCGCGTGCAGCAGTTGGCCTTTGCTCGTCAGCGTCCCTTCTATCTGGTGCAACTCTCCAGCATCGAGCGTCCCTCATGGGCGTGGTTTCGCGAAACACAGCGTAGTCTTGCGCAAGAACTCCATCTCCCCCTCATCGTCACCTCCGACAAAGGGCTGCGCCATGATGTGCATCCTCCCTACAAAGCTGAGGTGGGTGAGCGACTTGCGCGTGCGGTGCTCCACAATGACTATGGTTTTGCACAGAGTCCACAGAGTCCTGAAGTCACTACCGCCCATCGCGCTGGTAGCAGTGTGTGGCTCACCTTGGCTGCTCCCATGCGCTTGACCACGAGTGATCAACTACCTATGCGCACCTTTGAAGTGGCTGGTGTAGATGAGCGTTTCTATCCAGCCGTTGCCGAAGTCACCGCTGGCGGACAAATCGTTTTGTCTTCTTCTGCCGTGCCTACACCACGCTATGTGCGCTATGGTTGGCAACCTTTCAGCGAGGGTAATGTCGTTTCTTCCCAAGGGTTTCCTCTTTCTACCTTCCGTTTGGTAGTGAAATAAGGAGCGCGCACCTTATGTTCTAGCTTAATAAAACAACGACCAGCGAGATGCTCATTGAGATCTCGCTGGTCGCGTTCTTTTATATACCGAATCTTTGCGGCTTGTGTGAGGAGCGGTGCTCCCTCGTGGGGGGGATAGAGCTACAAGATAAGGGAGTGGTCCTTTCTCCCGTCTAGAGAGGAGAGTGGTGAATCTTAGGTACTATTTGCATTCTAATCCCTATTTGCAATGAATGGTGAGACGTCGCTCTTCTGTGCTCCCTTGGGGGATGAAGACAATCTCAGTTTTCTTGCCTGAAAGCACGAAGGGAGGCGTCGAAACTGCCTTGGCAAAGTCGATGCGCTCGCAACGTTTGCCGTTGATTTCCACAATGCGGTCGCCTTGATGGATGGGGAGTTTCGCATTCCACACGATGCCGGCTACGATGGTGCCATCTGCCGTGATGGTGGGCACGACTTCCCATTCGGGTTGATAGACCTTGAGGGGCTCTTTCTGCGCAGGATGTGGGAGGAAATAGAAGGTGCGACGGGGAAAGTCAATCGCTACATCGCCATAGTTGAAGAGCATCGACCCAAGTCTGGAAGAAGTGCCGTCGGTGGTGATGGTGGCTACATCGGCAAATCGGAAGCGTGCAATCTCCATCTGGGGAATGAGGATGCGGTGCTTGGTTGTTACTCCTTCAATGCCGCTAGCTCCCATGGACAAAGTGCCGTCGGCAGTGGCAAGGATGCGCGCAGTGTAACGATTCTGAGTGAGGCGTTCGCATTGTCGGTTTGACATTTCATAGAAGCCTTCCGCACCACTGTCGAACATCACCGTGTCGAGGTCTGTTTTTCCCAAACGCACTGCCACCATGGGCACATAGTCGTTGGGCAGCAACGGGAGTGCACGTGAGGGGTCTAAGCCAAGTCCTTCGGTGAGGGTAGTGAAGATGAACTGACGTTGGCGAGTGTCCCACTTGACGATGCCCATGCGCAAGAGGTTATAGCCCAAGATGCCGTCAATGAGTTGGGCAGTGGGGTTGCCCTTCTCCCATTGCATGGCTTGGATGTTGCGAAAGGTCACCGCACCTAATTGCAGACTGTCCAAACTCACGAGAGAGGCTTGCACTGCTCTGCCGTTGGAGTCTTCGCCAGTGCGCATTTCTCCTGCCTTGAGTCCGATGCGTGTGGCAAATTCGTAGCTCACGCAGCAAGGCGCACCCGTGTCGAGCAGAAAGCGGCCTTGTTGTCCATTGACTTTGAGGGAAACAAGGAGTTTTCCTCCCTCATTGACATAGGGCACGATGGCGCGAAAGCGTTGTGCCGCTGTGAAAAGTGAGGTGGAAATCAACAAGCAACCGAGAACCAACGACCGAAGAAAGGTAGATGTCATAGGTGAGAAATGAGATGAAGCTAGGTGAATGGTAAAACTACTGTTGAGGAGCTGTGGGGATTTTCTCCACTTCTTCGAGGAATGTCTCTATTTGGAGTCGTGCGCCTACCACTTTACCAGCTACTGTGCCATCGGGATTGATGACGAGGAGTGTGGGATAGGCGGTGATGCCGTAGCGTTTTGCCACCTCAGGACCTTCGCCTTTTTCCATATCCAACTTGAGATTCACGAAGCGTGCATTGAACACCTTGCCCACTTCTGGACGAGGGAAGACGTCGCGAGCCAACATCTTGCAGGGGCCGCACCATTCGGTGAAGCAGTCTACAAAGACTTGCTTGCCTGTCTCCTTGGCTTTTGCTAGCGCATCCTTGAGAGCGAGATGTTCAAACAAGATGCCGTCATTTTTCTCCAAACGGTCTGCCAAGAAACTTAATTGTTTGGCGGCACTGCCCGTTTCGACGGTAGAACGCTGACGGAGGTAAGCGCAAAGACGCTTGATTTGTTGGGCGTTGAGGTCGGGAAAATCGAAGGTGAGTTCGTAGCTCGCACGAGAACTTGGGAATTTCGCGCCTTCCTTTTCCATGAAGTCCACGAGAGCCTCATATTGTTTGGTGCCACGAAGTTCGGCGAGTTTGAGCGTAGGATAGATTGCAGAAGTATCAGCTATGCCTGCTTTGCGTGCGCCCAAGGATAGATCTAAGAGCGCATCGGCATCGTAGGGAGCGGTGCCAGAAGCATAAGCGGCAGCTTCCGAATAAAACATACGTTCCAAGAAGCTGTTCACCTTGTTTTCACCTATGTTTTTGATGAAAGCATCGCGATGATCCACCAAATAGTGGTAGAGGGGAGCTTGACGGTCAGTGACCAGGCGCGAAAGGATGAACCAGTTGTCTTCCTTTGCATATTCCTTCTCCGGAAGTTGTGCCCAATATTCTTGTGCCACTTGGTTGAAGGTGGAGTCGTCTGCAAGACTCAGCGCATAGAGATAGTTGCGGAGTGTCTTTTTGTCGCGTTTTCCTTTTTGATAAGCCGCAGAGAGGCCAGCGAGAGAGGTCTTGGGAGAGAGCGATAGTGCAAGATCCTTTTGGAAATCGGGGAGCTGTTTGCCACCGATGATGCGTTGGATGACATTACCTTCAGCATCGAGGACGAGGAAGTGGGCAAAGCGATGAATGTCGTAGCGCTTAGCGATAGCGGCATTCTGACGTTTGCTCACGTCCATATAGAAAGGCACAAAGTTCTTGTGGAGATAGTCCGCAAATTCTTGGTTGGAGAAGACGTAAAGATCCATGCCGTGGCAGGGAATCGCCCAGTCAGCATAGCAGTTGAAGAAGATGGGTTTCTTCTCTGCTTTGGCACGTGCTAGGGCTTCGTCGAGAGAGCGTACATAATTTACTTTGATGTCGGCTTTCACTTTGTCGCCATACATGCTGGGTTCTACTTGAGCCGCGGCAGAAAGAGGGGCAAGACAGCTCAAAGCAGTGGCACAAGCCAGGAGTAGAGATTTGATAGTCATAAGAGAAAATACTTAGACGTTAGACGTAATCTTGAGAAAAATCTCGTCAAAGGTACGTAATCTTTCTGGAAAAAGTAGACGAAACTCAGAAAATCTCCGATGTTTATCAAAAAAACTCGGAGATTTTCTCAAAAACGTTGGACTTTTTCTAAATTATCTCGGACATTTTGGAAAAACTCTCGGAGCTTTTTTGAGAAGGTCCGAGAGTTCTAAATGATAGGTCGGAGAACCGATGTGAATTCTCCTACAGTAAGGCTATTTATTTGTCTGTGGCCGTCACGTCTTTCACACAGCGCACGCTGTAGAGCACGGAGCGTGCCATGTTGTCTACGCGAGAAGTGCCGCGCCACACTTTGTCGTTGAAGTGAGAAGACATGCGCACGATGGCTCCTGCTAGAGAGTCGTTGAGGGTTACAGGAGTAGAGGTCCAATAATACCACGATTTGCCGCGGTTGAGATAAAGTTGTCCGCGCGACTTCTGGTAGACATTGCCACCTGCCAAGGGAGCATTGAAACCAGATGCTCCACCTTCGCTCAGCACCTTGCCAAGACCAGTACCGCGCCAGGCATTGTTGCGCTGTGCTTCTTCGGCAGTGAGACCAAGCGCTTGCTCAAGTTGCTGCCAATCTTGGTCGGAAGGGAGGCGCCATCCTTCGGGTACAGCCGCTTTTGCAGCAGCGTAGGAATAGAGGAAACCATATTTCTGGACATAACCTCCGTTGGCCTTCTCTGCTTTCAAAGTTGGCACGGCCATATTTGGCGCGAGCAGCAGGTTGGAGTGCAAAGCTGGCAAGGCGTGTGGTGAGGGTGTCGTCGAAATCAGGGTTGAGATAAGCAATATTTTCGCGGAGTTGCGCTGCAGTCATGCGACCACGTTTATAGTGCTTGAAGTAAGGGAGGATGAAATTGTCGATGGGGGTGCCATCTACTTTCCAGCCATCAAACTTTGGATCAAGGAAGAGGTCTTGAATCATTTGCCCCAGAATTTCGTCGTCGGGCACCATTTTCTTTTGATCCACAGGAGTTTCGTCCCAGGTAAAAGCACCATCTAGACTGTAACCATTGGGAGCGTAGCGCAGATTTTCAGCCAACCAGAGTTGGTTGCCCACACGGATGGTGTGGTAAACATTGCTGTCGCGAGGGTCGGTGAAGTCAGGACCAGCCGTAACTGCCGATGCTTGATAGCTGAAATCTGGAGTTTCGGTGTCATGGCATCCGATGAGTGTGCCTGTGGCTAGTAGGAGGAGGGTATATAGTATGGACTTCATGTGAGAGCTTTGACGTTGTCGGTGAAACATTTGCAGAGAAATGTGGAGAGACTCTTGAAGGACTCTATTCTTCAATGCGGTTGTAGTTGAGGTTCAAGCCTAGCGTTTGGCTGATAAAGTTGTAGAGCAACTCATATTTCTGCATCACGAGGGGGAAATCTCCATAGCGTTGGCGGAAACCACCGTCGCCCAGATAGAGCAGCGCTTGAAGATATTGCTCGCGGTCTTCGCTGTCGTCGCTAGGTGCGTACGCTCCCGATTGCTTCCAACCTGTGAGGAAACCGAATTGTGCGATTTCTGCCGTCATGGCACGGCGCAAGTTTTGGGCTTCTTCCTCATCTTGTGCCACGGCTGTTAGACCTCCACCACTGCGCAATAGCAAGGTGACGATATCTTCGTGGTTGTAGGGGGTGAAAGGTGGCTCATCGTAGAGTGCATTGACGGAGTAGATGAAGCTCTTCTTGCCCAAATCCACCACCGTAGGCATGGGGGAGATGTTGTTGAGCTTCTTCCATTCTTGTCCATACCAGCCGTTGGTCTTGCTCACCTCTGCGAAACGGCCACAGAGAGCGGTTTGAGCTTTGACGCGGTCACTCACCATGCTTTGCACGATGGTGTTGATTTGGGTGGCTACCTTGGCAGAGTCGGTGAGCGAACGCACTTGCGCCAGCACGAGGGTGCGGAATCCCACGTGGAAGGTGGGCTGTTGTGTGCGGTGCGTCGAAGTGGCGGTGAGGGTATCTGCCACCATGATGCTGAAGGGGCGCATGGGCTTGGAAATCTGACCGAGATAACTGCGGATGAAGCGAAGCGCGCGCATCTGATCTTCGGGAGAAGTGAGATAGACGTAGGAATATTTCACCCCACGATTGTAGCCCGAGAAGGTCCAGTTGAGATCTACAGTCTCGTAAGTGGTACGGGGTTTACCGTCTACGCCAAGACCTTCGTTGTGTTTAGCGATGGTGTCGTTGAAATATACTGGAACTCCGAAATCTTTGTAGAGCAAATAGCGCTCATGTTGCACAGAGTCGTTGGGTTGGTCGGTGATGACAAAGTCATTACCATAGGTGAGCCCAGGGGTGATGGGATCTTCGCTGCTGCAGCCCACGAGAGCAAGGAGCGAACAGAGGAACAAAAATATATGTTTCATAGGGGGTGAGGCTTGAGATGTTGAGAAACGTGAGGCTTTGTAGCTTTGTCGCGGAGGAAACACAAACCGTTAGCGTACCTCCTCGCAGTGTGGTGCGACAATGCTTAGGGAGCTGGAGTTGGAGTCTCTGTGTTGTCGCCTTCTTCGTCTTTGGGAAGTTCGGGCAATTCACGAGGTTTCTTCACTTCGACACGTTCGGGACGCACGTGATTGGGCATGGGCACCTTGTCAAATGAGATGACGCTCTCGGGAAGTGAGAAGGTGTAAGCCGCATCGCCCGAAGGAAGGGTGAAGAGATGCGTGGTGAGGAAGGAGTTTGCTCCGTGTAGGCATTGAAAGCGTGCACGATAGTCTTGTGCAAAGGATATTTCTCCATTACACTATAGCGACGCAGGTCAAACCAACGGTGACCCTCGAAGCAAAGTTCGCGGCGGCGTTCGTTGCGAATCTCATTGACCAATTCTTCTCCGGTGAAGTCCATCAAGTCTTCATCGATGCGCTGGCTTTGCAACTTGTGAAGCACGGTATTGGCTTCGGCATCTTTGCCTGCATGGCCAAGGCTTCTGCCAGATTCAGGTAGGCTTCGGCAGTGCGGAGGGTGAAACCATCGGAGATGTGGTTGGCTTCGGTGGTGCGCTCATACTTATTGGCCAATCCCAAGCTGTCGGAGAGGGAATTGGTGCTGAAGAAGGCATTGCGACGCGCATCGAACGACGAATACAATTCGTAGAGTTCACGTGAAACGCAGTAGTCCGCTGGTGCACCAGTGAGCGAAGTGTTGCGATCTGAGGCTGCAAGGTGGTTAGCTCCTTGTGTGAAGAGGATTTCTGCGTTGTTGCGGGTCAAGAAAGGTTGACCACCCTGCAACGAAGCGATAGTAGCGAGCTTAGCACGTGGACTTTCCACCACGCGGCGAGCAGCTTTTTCGGCATCGCTCCATCGTTGCATATAGAGATACACGCGGCTCAAAAGGAGGTTCGCTGCCTCTGCCGATGCGCGGTGCAGACGGAAGCGGTCGGGCTGAGGAGCAGTGGTAAGTTCGCTGGCAGCTGTCTCTAAATCTTTTGCCACTTGTGCATAAACTTCGGCATTAGTGGCGCGAGAGAATTGCGTCTCTTGGTCTTTGTTGTGCTCCACATAAGAGGTGAGCTTCAAAGGAACGCAGAGATCTACCGCAGCCGAATCGAGTCGATAGGGACGTCCGTAGAGGTTCGCCAAAGCAAATAGAACTGTGAGCGTGCAAAGAGCGCCTCACCTTTGACGCGGTGGTAGAGGGCTGCGTCTTCCTCAGTGGCATGTGGCATATCGTCGATGAGGTCTACGATGTTGTTCACATGATTGATGCGTGTGTAGAGTGTTTTGAGCGTAGCATCATCGTTGAGCTTGTTGGTGCGACCATAATTATAGCGCACATCTTGTTGCCAAGTGAAGAAGCCATACATGGGAGCTACGGTGTGCGTCCACGCCGTGTTGCCCACGTTGCCCTGTTGTGACGTGCCAGTGGTGTTGATATCATCGTCGAGGATGTTGACAAATCCGTAAGTGCCGGCAGAAACACCCTTGTTCACGACATAGCTTTGAGGTAAACATCGCCCACCAGCAGTTCGTTGAGATCTTGCACGGTCTTTGCGACTACGCGATCTTGAGAATACTGATCGAGAAAGTCGTTGCAGCTTGCAGTGCCTAGGAGCGAAAGGGCAAGTGCGAGGGTAGAAAACTTGTGATTCATGAGTAATCTATGCATTGGTTGAGGCTGTGACGTGGCTCACTGTGGGAAGTGGTGCGTCGACTGCCTCAAGGTGGGTGATGATTAGAACGAAACTCTCAAACCAAAGGTGAACGATGGGCGGAGAGAGAGAGAGTGAGGTTTGCAGGGAGAAACCTGACTGTGTGGGATCTTGTCCTTCGAGGGCAGACGATTTGAGCGTGAAGACATTGGACATCGCAGCATCGAATGCGAGGTTAGAGAAGGGCAATCCTTTGAGTTGTTTGCGAGAGAACTGGTAGCGCAAGGCAAGGTTGCTCAAACGCAAGTAGCTACCAGACACCACACGTGCATTGGAGTTGTCATACATCATCCAGTAGTTGTCGGCGAAAGCCTCAAAACCTTGGGTAGCTGCTGGAGTTGCAGCACTCCAGTGGTAGCGGTTGTCGCCAAAAGCGGGATCGCTCGGACTAATCAATGAGGGAAGCTGGGTGTGCTGCTCATCACCGGGCTTGCGCCAACGCTTGGTGAACTCCTTGCGGACGTTGTTTTCCGAAGAAACACCATCGAGCACGTCTTTATACAAGGCAAATTTGCGAATCTTATTGCCCAGTGCATAGTTGAAGCTGGCAGAGAGCGACCATTGCTTGTAGCGCAAGGTGCTGTAGAACGAACCGGCGAAGTTGGGTTCGCGGCTTCCGCTTTGAGAACCTACGCGTTGCATGATTTGATCGAGGGGTTGTCCTTCGAGCAAGTGCTGGCGGTCGCGGTAGTCATCGAAGAGGGGAAGACCATTTTGTGGGTCGAGTCCGATGAAGTTGTAGCTATAGAAAGTGCCAATGGGCTTACCGTCGATGATGGCAGTACCATTGAGATACTTTTCAATCTTATATTTGTTGGCGGTCTTCGTGTTGATGCTGTTGTAGACTACAGAGTAGTTGGCTGAAACAAGCCATGACCAGTCGCGTGTCTTGAGGAGATAAGCCGAAAGATTGATGCTAAAACCGCTATTCGTGATGTCACTGCCGTTCATTGTGTAGTTTTCCACACCATTGAAGGGCGAAACCAACGTGTTGTCAAAGGCATCTTTAGTGTGCTTGTAGTAAGCATCGACGCCCACCGTGAGGCGATAGTCGAAGAGTGATGCATCTACACCCACGTTCCACTGGTCGGTCTGTTCCCAACGCAGGTAGGGATTGGGCAAAGCATCCACTCGCGACACATTTTCTCCATAGTAAGTGTCGAGACTCTCTTGACGCAACAAGAGGTTGGGCGTTTGATTGTCCACCATATTACCTGTTTTACCAAAAGAGGTGCGCAGGCGCAAATCGCTCACGGCATCGTATTGGCGCAAGAAGAGGGACTTCAGATTGAGCATACCAGAGGCGGACCACACAGGAAGGAACTTTTCGTTGCTGCGTGAGCCAAACTTGTTGGAAGCATCAAAGCGCGTGTTGGCACTCAATGAGAAGAGGCTACCATAAGAGTAAGAGAAGATAGCGTAGCCGCTGAGGCGGTGTGTCTTGTCGGCACGGAGTGTAGGATGATTGTGCGCCACCCATGAAGCATATTTGGGGAAACGATTCATTTCCTCTGCCGTCATGTTCACATATTTCAAACCACGACTCTTGAAGAATCCACGAGTGTTTTCGCTGAAACCATCGGTGTTCGACACGTTCATTTCATAACCCAACGAAGTGCTGAGGAGATGCTGTTTCTTCTCTCCGAGAGCGTGGCGGAAATTGGCTTGTGCACGGAGCGTAAAGTTTTCGTTGACGTTCGTGCCAGTGTTGTACACACCGCCATAAGGCATATCCGAGAGACCATAGTCGCCAGGGATGGGAGCTTGTCCGTATTCCGCATTGCGAAGCTGCGCAGAATAGTTAGATTTCTCGCCAAACCAGGTAGAGTTGTCGGAGTGTGTGCGCTGATAAGAGGTGGTGAGCGTGAGGTCGAGCATAGATTTGAAACGATAAGTCAAATCGAGTGCTGCCATGATACCATTTGAGCTGTAGAGCTTCTCAGCATTCTCAATTTCGTTCAGAATGTTGTAAGCATATTTATATTGCTCGTTCTTGTCCGTTCCCACGTTGTAGGCGTGGCGTTGGTAGAAGAAGTAAGAACCATCGTTGTTGAAGGCTGGAAGCGCGCGCGTGGTGCCATAAGCATAGCCCAAGAGATCGATTTCGCCAGGGAGTTGCGTTTTCTTCTGCACGTTGGCATTGAGGCGGATATTCGCTTGAATCACCTTCGCGATGCGCGTTTGCATGTTGAGCGAAGCCGTGTAGCGGTCGTTGTTGTGGTGAAGTTGCACACCTTCTTCGCGGTTGTATCCCAAAGATGCGTAGTATCTTGCAGTTTCGCTACCACCCGAGAGTGCCACGGTGTGATTGTGGTTGAAAGTATCGTGGGTGAGCAGCTTAAACCAGTCGGTATTCACGGTTTCTGCGCGCTGCACTTCAGCCAAAAAGCCGTTGTAGTCCGTCTGTCCAGTAACAAAACGGTGGTATGCACCTTCATAGCCCACCATGGTCATGTGGTTGGGGAAGGTGTAGTGGAGGTTCATCAATTCTTGTCCAAACTGCACGCGTTCTTGTGAGTTCATCAAGTAGATGTCGCGGTCGGAATAGCGAGGACGCGCCGTGTATTTCAACTGACTATTGTAGGTGATGCGAGGAGGACCGGGTTCACCCTTCTTGGTAGTCACCACGATTACGCCATTCGCTGCGCGTGTGCCATAGAGTGCTGTAGCAGCCGCGTCTTTAAGTACGTCGACACGCTCAATGTCTTGGGGGTTGATGCCCGAAATCGCGTTACCGATGTAGTTGATGTAGTCAGGGTCGTTGAGTTGGTCGTTGGTCACATCGACAGGATCGGAGAGAGGAATGCCATCGAGCACCCACAGTGGTTCACGATTGCCGATGAGCGTGGAAGTACCACGGATGCGCATACGAGCTGTTGCGCCCACTTCACCAGAGTTTTGCATGAACACCATGTCGGGCACGCGACCTTCGAGCGCTTGCTCCAAGCTCGTCATACCAGGCATGAGGATTTCTTCCATCTTCAACGAAGTGATGGCACTCGTCTTCTCGCGAGTCGAAATCGTGCCATAACCAGTTACCACTGCCTCTCCGAGGCTTTGGCTGTGATCTTCGAGCATAAAGTCGTAGTGCGCCACATTGCTGCGTCCACTCTTCGTTTGTCGCTTCATGCCAAGGTAGGAAGCCGAGATAGAAAGTCCAGCCGTGCTGGTGCCTGCAGGCAGTTTCACACGATAAGCACCTTTGCTATCGGTCTGTGCCGTCAAAACTTTGCGACCCAGTGTGACGCGGATGTTGGCACCAACAAGGGGATCACCAGTTTTGTCAAATACCATACCAGACACCACGTTGTCTTGTGCGGTGTTTTGGGTGGTGGCTGTGGTTTGTGCTGCAAGAGGCGTGGCGGCCGTCAAGGCTCCTGCCGCGATAATCGCGGCCATAAAACTACGAAGTGGGGGATATGTCCTCATAGGCATGGAGAGATGGGATGATGAAATGTGCGGTCAAAGTCTGCATACATATAATTTAATTATGTACTTATATGCAGGGTTACAAATGCAAATATACTAGTTGTTGGTGATTATAACAAGAATTTGTTTATTTTTCTGCGTAAATATCGCGCACAAGTAATCATTTTGATAATTTGTGGGGCACAAAATTGCAAATTTCTCTGATTTTAGCGCGATAGATAGCGTTGGTATATATGTCGAATGGAGAAGATTGATGGGAAATTTGCGAATTTAGTTAGCTAAAATGGGTGGCTTTGATTTATTTTGTCAAGAAATTCTCGAGAAAAACGTGTTTTCTGTTTCTTGTGGTGTGCCGAAAAGATGGCTAGGAAAAAAGAAAAGATGCACAAATTGTAGGAAAATGCTAATCTCGGGTGACGGGTGATTTTCTTTTATAGTGCATGAAAAATGAAGGTGGTAGGAGAAAAACTGGAAGCGCCAAGTCTGAACTGTAAGGGAATGGGATAGTTTTGAGAGAGTTGTGCAATAGTTTGCAGCAGAATGCCAGAATGCTGAACGGTGCTTGGAACTGCCAGTATGAGATAGGGCAGAGAGGGGTCCTCGCTAGGAGGGATAGTGGAAAAACTCCACGCTGTGCGAGTAGCCTTGGGGCTTCTCTTTACTTAAAAAAAAGAGAGAAATGAGGAGTGTGGCTTGTTGGGTGAAGTAGTTTTCTGAGGAACCGCGAGTAACTTGTGCAGGAGGGGAATATTTGTGCAGTAAAAAAGTAGAAAACACTCGTAATTTTTCGAGGAGAATTTAGTTTTAAGGGAAAGGCTAGGTGAGTTTTTCTCGAAAAAAGAGTGCGCAATGAGAAAAAATGCAGAAAAAATTTGGAGAAGTCGAAATAAAATCTCAAATTCGCCCTTGAAAACAATTGAAAACAGCAAGTGTAGTTTGCAAAATGGCGGTTGTGAGCACCCTTTTTGAGTACTTTTACTTTGGATTTTCTCACATTTCATTCACCGCTTTCGGCATAAACCCAACAATACCATGGAAGTGCCGCAAGGAACCTGCTTCCTAAGACCAAGACGAAAACAACAAATTGACCGTACTCGCACAATAAGCGAGATACATACGCCAATCTTCTATAACCGAAATCACGAACGAAATACCTCATGTTTGAGGGGTGCTTTCCCCCCCTTGGGTCATTGTCCCTCTCCTTGTGACCAACTCCCTTCGTTCGTCTTAGAATCCTTCGTAGATTCTCCATTGTCTTTTACCTAAAAACAAACCCTATGATGAGCAATGCTAATCGTAGACCCTCCGCAAGCCGAGGTGCTGCGCGGATGTCGGCCTTTATCGGCTTGATGTGTGCCTTAGGTGCACTGCCTTTTTCTCCTGCGCAAGCTCTGGCTGCGCAAGCTACCACCCATCGTGCAGCCGTGATGGATCAAAAAGCAGCCAATACAAAACGTGTCACTGGTGTGGTGCGTGATGCAAAAGGCGAAGTTCTTGTCGGTGCTCTCGTGCGTGATGCCCAAAATCCTCGCATCAGCACTTTGACCAATGAACGCGGTGCTTTCACCCTCAATGGAGTGCGTAGCGGACACATCAATATTAGTTACATTGGTTACGACAAAATGGATGTTGCAGTGGGCGACGGTAGTCCCCTCAACATCTCTTTGAAAGAAAGCAATAGCAACCTTTCCGAAGTTGTAGTAGTGGGTTATGGCCGCCAAACCAAGGCAAACCTCACTGGATCTGTTGCTCAAATCAAGAGTGAAGAATTGCAGAGCCGTCCCGTGCAAAACGTTTCTTCTGCTCTCCAAGGCTTGATGCCTGGTGTCACCGTTACCGCAGGACAAGGACGTCCTGGCGCCGATGGTTCTACTATCCGCGTGCGTGGTATTGGTACTCTCAACAATGCAGCTCCCTACATCCTCATTGATGGTATCGAAGCGGGTACACTCAACTCCCTTGACCCTAATGACATTGAAAGCATCTCTGTGTTGAAAGACGCAGCTTCTGCCGCCATCTATGGTTCTAAGGCTTCCAATGGTGTCATCCTGGTGACCACCAAACGCGGTAAGACCGGTAAGCCAGTCGTAAGTTACAATGGTAACGTAGGTTTTCTCAATGCGACTCGCTTAGTAGAACGCTTGAGTTCTTATGAATATGCCAAGATGTATAACGATGCTCTTGCGGCTAATGGCAAGAAGGCACGTTGGTCTGATGAGGATCTCAAGAAATTTGCCGACGGCTCCGATCCCGATGGACACCCCAATACTGATTGGTACGGACTTGCTTATAAAACAGGTGTGCAACACTCACACAACCTCAATGTGTCTGGTGGTACAGATTTGGTGAAATACATGGCTTCTGCAGGATACATGAACCAAGAAGGTATCCTCCAATCATCCAGTCGTGAGCGTTTCACCATGCGCACGAACCTGGACTTCAATTTCTCGCCCAAACTTACAGGACACGTTGGCTTAAATTTCATTCAGGATAACCACAACGACCCTAATAATAATTATGTAGGTCGCGGTTCTGACCAAATCATCCGACAACTTAATATCATCGCTCCTTGGATTCCCGCACACTTTAAGAATGGCACTTATGGTACTATTAGTGATGGTAACCCAATAGCATGGCTTGAAGCTAACCAACCCGTCAAGAACGAAGACCGTACCATCACGGCTAATTTGGGTTTGGATTATCAGCTTCTCAATAACCTTATGCTGAGTGCGAAACTCGGCCACGTAGCAAGTAATGCTTATGAACAATCTTTCTTGAAGTATTTCCGCTACAACCCCAACAAGGAGACGTCTCCCAACAACTTAACTGAAGGTTTTGGCGACGACACTCGCACCACCCTCGATCTTACGCTCAATTACGACAAGCAGTTTGGCGTTCATGGCCTCAAATTCTTAGGAGGTTATCATGCCGAACGCTATCACTATCACGGACTTTCTGCCTATAGAAAGAACTTCCCTGGCAATGAACTCACCGACATGAATGCGGGCGAAGCTGCCACTGCAACCAATGGCGGTTATTCTCGCGACTTGAACATGATGAGCTACTTTGGTCGTATCAACTACGACTTGATGGGGCGCTATCTCTTTGAAGCCAACTTGCGTGCAGACGCTTCTTCACGTTTCGCCAAGGGACATCGTTGGGGCTACTTCCCTTCTTTCTCTGCTGCATGGCGCATCTCTGAAGAATCCTTCATGGAAAACACGAAGGATTGGCTCAACTATCTCAAAATTCGTGGTTCTTGGGGTCTTCTCGGTAACCAAGACGCACTTAGCGACTACTATCCAGCAGTCAATACTTATAACATTGGTGGAGTCAGCAACTTCAATGGCAAACCCAACACAGGTTATTTCCAAGGAAGCTACAAGCAAACCACCATTTCTTGGGAAGAAGCTCGCACCTGGGGTGTAGGTGTTGACTTCCAATTATGGAATAGCCTCACTGGTAGCCTCGATGTTTATGACCGCAAGACCACTGGTATCATCATGAGAGTGCCCGTGCCTTACGAATTCATGTTGGGTGACTACATGGACAATGTGGGTGCTATGCGCAACACGGGTGTGGAATTGACCCTCGGCTACCAAAAGAAATGGGGTGAATGGTCATTTGGCGCACAAGCCAACGTGTCTTACAACAAGAACGAGATCCTCAACCTTGGTGGCGTGGATTATCTCCCCAATGGCAACCAACGCAACGCTGTAGGCCGTGCTCTCGGCACTTACTACATGTATGAAGCTGATGGATTCTTCCCCACTGAAGATGCCGCAAAAGCCTGGATGGATAAATATAGCCAACAAAAAGGTTATCCTTTTGGTAGCAATAAATTCCACGCTGGTGACTTGATCTACAAAGACACCAATGGTGATGGCAAAATCACTGAAGACGACCGCACTTATCACGGCACTGCACAGCCCAAGTGGAACTTCGGTTTGGTGCTCAACCTCGGTTGGCGCAACTTCGACTTCAAGCTATCCTTGCAGGTTATGCTGGAGCACAACGTGTGCTCGGTTCTGAAATCTATGGTGACTTCCAAGGTGACAACTCTCACCCCTCTACTATCTGGCGCGACTCTTGGACTTACAACAAGAGCAATCCTCAGATGCCTCGCGTCGTAGAAGGCGAACAGTCTATGAGCCACTGGCGTCGTGTCATGAGCTCCTTCTGGCTCAACAACACTAGCCACCTCCGTCTCAAGAATATCCAATTGGGCTACACGCTTCCACAAAGTGTCACTCGAGTGTTGGGCATCTCCAAGATGCGTTGCTACTACTCTGTCGAAAATCTCTTGACCATCGACGGCATGAAGGTGAATACCGATCCCGAAACCTATGTAGAACGTGGATCCAACTATCCTCTCATGATGACCAACTCTTTGGGTATCTCCGTGACCTTCTAACCTCAAAATAGACACTATCATGAAACGTATTAAATATGCCGTTGTTGCGCTCGCTGCGCTCTTCGCCACTTCATGTTCTGATTTCCTAGACACCACTCCACGCGATGCCATTAGTCCTTCGACTACGTGGAAGAGTGCTGAAGATGTCAATAAGTTTCTCACGGGAACTTATGCTGGCTGGGCTGATTCTTACTCCATTTTCTACCTCGATGCGGCTTCCGATATCGCTTACAACAACTTCCCTTGGGAAGGATGGCGCCCCATTGGTAATGGCACATGGACAGCCAGTAGCACTGGAGCATCTTTCTATGGCTTTAACTTGATTTCCCGTTGTAACAATGTGGTCAACAACATCGACCGTGCCAAAATTGCTGACAAGGATGTCTACAACAATCTCCTCGGACAAGCCCTTGCCATCCGTGCTTATGCTTATGCTCGCATGAACTTCTGGTATGGTGGCGTGCCCATCATGGACGATTTCTTTCCCAACTCTGAAGCTGCCAAGGTGCCTCGTAACACTGAGGCTGAAGTTTGGGAACATTTCGACAAGGATATCGATCGTGCCATCTCGCTTCTTCCTAACGCTCCGACTGAAAGTGGTAGAATCGCCAAAGGTGGTGCACTTGCCATCAAGATGCGCTACGCACTCTATCGTGGCAACTGGCAACAAGCTGCTGATGCTGCAAAGGCAATCATGGATTTGAAGCAGTATGAACTCGATAAGGACTATGCTGCTCCCTTCACCATCGCTGGCAATGGTTCTAAAGAAATCATCGTTGCTGAAGAGCACGATGAGGTGCAAAACGATATGGGCATCTTTGGTCAGCTCTACAACAATGGTGATGGTGGATGGTCATCTATCGTGCCTACACAAAACCTCGTGGATCTCTATCTCATGAAGGATGGTATGACCAAAGAAGAGTCTCCCCTCTACGATAAGAAACACCCCTTTGCTAACCGTGACCCACGCATGGCAAAGACTATTCTCTATCCTGGTTGCGACTATTGGAAAGGCGTGTACAATACCCTCGATAAACAACTCGATGGTACAGACAATCCAGACTATCCCACTAAGGCTGCCAACTCTTCTAAGACTGCGCTCACTTGGGCGAAATATCTCTATCCCAAGAGCCAATATAACGACATGTGGACAACTGCTGCTTCCATCGTTATCTTCCGCTATGCAGAAGTGCTGCTCTCTCGTGCTGAAGCACTCAACGAACTCAGTGGACCTTCTGAAGAAGTCTACGCTTTGATTGATCAGCTCCGCACACGCGCAGGAATGCCGGCGGTGGATCGCGCAAAATATGCTACAAAAGATGCACTTCGTGAGGTGATTCGTCGCGAACGCTCCGTAGAACTTGCTGGCGAAGGCTTCCGCCGTGCCGACATCGTGCGTTGGAAGGATGCTTCTGGTAAGATGGTAGCTGAAACCGTGTTGAACGGCAATCTCACTCGCATCACTGGTACGGTGGACATGAAGGGTACTAACCCTGAAACTCGTGCCACTATCGCTGACGAGCGCGATGTGATTGAAGACCGCGCCTTCAAGCCCGAATATCGCTACTGGCCTATTCCACAAAGTGCAATAGACCGTAACCCCAAACTCAAGCAAAACGCAGGATACTAAATCCATCTCCCTGTTTCATTTTCTCCAAGTCCCCTCTGAGAAGAGGGGACTTTCTTTTCGTCTACTTTTGAGTTGTAGAGCTGTGGCAAGTGATTTTCGCGTTCGAGTCTCTTGTTGCACGATAGGTGAGGATGCGATTAGCGCTGACAGAAGCTACGGTCTGTTGCTCTTTTTCTGAGACTCAGCAGCTCTTTCCTTTTGTTGCCGTCTCGTCCTTGCAAGGGCGTTATAGGCTTCTGTGTGAACATATCTTAAGCGCAGCTGTTTTTCCTCTCCCTCGCGCGCGCGTAACAGGAGTTTTGTGCTTTTTGCTTTCACAACCTTCACAGAAATCCTTGTAACAGATTGTTGCATAGTGAGTTATTGCGGTCTTTCGGATATTTTTTAACGTATCCTCGGTTGTGTTCCTGCGAGGACTTTCTGAAAAACGACACAAGAAGTGTGTAAAAAGCAGTGTATCTATCACTGTTATAGGAGATTGCGGTGAAATGTGTGAAGGTTGTGAAAGCAAAAAGTACAAAATCGCTGATGTGCGCGCATACGCGCGCGTGAGGGTGCTGAAATGTTAATAAAGCGGTAGTAGATTTAGCCCTCTCTTGGAGGGTCGAAGGATGATTTCCAAGGAGAGAGGAAGGAGTGAAGGGGGGCGTGAAAAAAATCTCCAACGTTTTACGGAAAAAGTCCGACGTTTTTTCTTTTTTCTCCGACATTTTTCGGAAAATCTCCGACGTTTTTTCGACATGCTCTATGATGTGGCAGTCATCATAGGGAATCGCAATATTTGCTGAGATAGGATGGAAAGGAGAAAGTCACTAAAAACTCCCCATCGCAACGCAAAGTTGCAATGGGGAGGGAGGAGGTTGGGCTTACGCCATAGAACGAAGTGCCAACTTAATGGGCGCGCAGCGGTATTAGTGCGCGCAACCAGTGGCGTTAGGCAATTGTTTGAAGAAATCATTGCCCTTGTTGTCTACCAAGATGAAGGCAGGGAAGTCTTCCACTTCAATCTTCCAAATCGCCTCCATGCCGAGTTCGGGATATTCCACGCACTCGATGGACTTGATGTTGTTTTGCGCGAGGATTGCAGCAGGACCACCGATAGACCCGAGGTAGAAACCACCATACTTCTGACAAGCATCGGTGACTTGTTGTGAACGGTTACCCTTAGCAAGCATAATCATACCGCCACCTTGGCTTTGGAAGAGATCCACATAGGAGTCCATACGTCCGGCAGTGGTGGGTCCCATAGAACCGCAAGCCATGCCGGCAGGGGTCTTGGCAGGTCCTGCGTAGTAGATGGGGTGATTTGAGATATTCGGGCATAGGCTGACCAGCATCCAGGCGTTCCTTAATCTTAGCGTGCGCAATGTCGCGACCCACGATGATGGTGCCGTTGAGCGAAAGACGAGTAGAAACGGGGTACTTGTCGAGCTCTGCGAGAATTTCAGGCATGGGGCGATTGAGGTCAATCTTCACCGCTTCACCTTCACCAGCTTGGCGATATTCTTCGGGGATGAGGCTACCGGGATTGTCGTCGAGTTTTTCAATCCAGATACCGTCTTTGTTGATTTTGCACTTGATGTTGCGGTCGGCAGAGCAGCTCACACCGAGACCCACAGGGCAAGAAGCACCGTGGCGAGGAAGGCGAACCACACGGATGTCGTGGGCAAAGTATTTACCACCAAACTGCGCACCAAGACCAATCTTGCGAGTTTCTTCGAGCAAGCGAGCTTCGAGTTCTACGTCACGGAAAGCGCGACCGGTTTCATCTCCAGTGGTGGGGAGAGAATCGTAGAAGTGGGTAGAAGCCAATTTCACGGTGAGCATGGTCTTCTCTGCGCTCGTTCCGCCGATGACGATGGCGATGTGATAAGGAGGGCAAGCCGCGGTGCCGAGGGTCTTCATCTTAGCCACGAGGAAAGGCACGAGGGTGTCGGGGTTGAGGATGGCCTTGGTTTCTTGGTAGAGATAACTCTTGTTGGCAGAACCACCACCTTTGGTGACGCAGAGGAAGTGATATTCGTCGCCGTGAGTGGCTTCGATGTCGATTTGCGCAGGGAGGTTGCAACGTGTGTTCACCTCGTCGTACATGTTGAGAGGTGCGTTTTGCGAATAGCGCAAGTTTTCCTCAGTGTAAGTTTTGTAGACACCTTTGGCAATCGCTTCTTCGTCGCAGAAACCAGTCCACACTTGTTGACCCTTCTCAGCGTGAATGATGGCAGTACCGGTGTCTTGGCAGATGGGAAGTTGGCCGCGCACAGCTACTTCTGCATTGCGGAGGAAAGTGAGAGCCACGTAGCGGTCGTTATCGGAAGCCTCAGGGTCGCGAAGGATTTTAGCTACTTGCTCATTGTGCGAGCGACGGAGAAGGAAAGACACATCGCGGAAGGCTTGGTTCACCATCTTGGTGATGCCTTCGGCTTCCACTTTGAGAATGGGGTGTCCCTCAAATTCACTCACTGAAACGTGGTCTTTGGTGAGGAGATAATACTCCGTGTTGTCAGCACCGAGTTGAAACATCGGTGCGTAGCGAAATTCAGGGGTTTGTGCCATGAATTAAATTGTTATGTCGTTTGTATAATGTTATAATCGTCTATGGGGCTCCTTGTCGCAAGGAGGTGTGTCGTGCACAACTTGGTAAGTGTGTGCAATTTGATTTTACAAAGGTAAGCATTTAAGGAGAAACATAGGGATATTTCTCGTGAATTATTTCTATTTTGGGGTAAATTTCTGAGGTCTAAAGTCTGAGGTCTAGAGGCTTTTTTGTATCTTTGCTCCAAACCAAACGGACAGATTTATGAATATAGGCGATAAAGTGCGCTTCCTCAACACCACGGGAGGCGGAAGAATTGCTGGTTTCCAAGGCAAAGACTTGGTGCTGGTGTGTGATGATGACGGATTTGAAATCCCGACCCTCCGTTCGGAAATCGTGGTGATTGAGACGGATAACTATAATTTGGTGCGCAAACCTGTGCCTTCCAAAGAGCGTGCCAGCACCAGTGAGAGCGATGGAGTGAGCCATACGAGCATCAAAGCGGCACTTGCTGCCCATGCTGCGGCTGCCAACGCTACGGATAGTGGGTTTTCTACCGAGGATTCGGTGGGGGAAGACTCTGAACCTGCTGACAAAGACATCACTTTTCAACCTCGTCCTTTGGAACGTCGTGGTGCCGATCAAGTGAATTTCTACATCGGTTTCCTGCCTGTGGACAGTCGTTCGCTAAGTCAGACCGAGTTTGAGGTGTATCTCATCAACGACTCCAACCTTTATGTGCGTTTCCTCCTGCTCACGCAAGAGGGAGAGCAGTATTCGCTGCGTCACGAGGGATTGGTGTTGCCCAATCAAAAACTTCTGCTCGACACCATCGGACATAGCGACCTTCCTCACTGGGAACGTCTCACTTTCCAACTGATGGCTTACAAGACGGACAAGCCTTTCGCGCTGAAATCTCCGATGAACATTATGTTGCGCGTGGATGGTACGAAATTCTATAAGTTACACAGTTTTGCAGCTTCTGATTTCTTCAACGACCCTGCCTAGTTCGTCCGCTCGTATCGGATGATCGTCCTGCACAGTCGGTGAGCATCGCTGCCGAAACGGTGGAGGAAGCTTTGATTACTCCCGAAGTGGTGCGCCAGGCTGCCGAGCGTCCGAAACAACAACCCGCTCGTGCCACGGACAAGTCGGTGACGCTCGACCGCAACGCGATCGTGGAAGTGGATTTACACGCCACTGCTTTGCTCGATTCCACCCGAGGGTTGACGAATGTAGACATTCTTACGGTGCAAATCAAGGCTTTCCACGATACTATGCGCCAATATGCCAAAGACAAAGGCCGTCGCATCGTCTTTATCCACGGCAAGGGTGAGGGTGTGCTGCGTGCTACTCTCCTCAAAGAATTGAAGAACCACTATCGCCATTGCACGCACCAAGATGCCTCCTTCCGCGAATACGGCTTCGGTGCCACCATGGTGACGGTGAGATAAGGGACTGAAAATGAAACAAGATAGACTTTCAAAAATCACCATCAGAGGCTATAAGTCTATAGCTTACGACAATCCTGTGACGCTGAATTTGCAGGATGTAACGTTGTTGATAGGAGCTAATGGTGCAGGGAAAAGCAACATTTTGAGTTTTTTCAAATTGCTAGGCTTCATGATGAATGGAGCTTTGCAGCGATATGTGGAACAAGAGGGTACGAGCAACGCGCTGCTGCATTATGGAGTTAAAGTAACCCCACAGTTATCTTGTGAATTAGTCTATCAAGGTGAGCAACGCACAAACACTTATCGCTTCACTTTGGCTCATGCTACAGAGGGGCGTCTTCTGATTGATGACGAAAAGGTGCTTAGCAATTGTGGTCGTACTAGGGATGATGTCCAAGGAATAGCTCCTTCCTACAACTATAGGGAGAGTGATCTTTTAAAGATCACAGCAGATAAAGCCATTAGGATAAGAGAGAATTTGTTGCAAACAAAATTCTATCAGTTTCATGATTCCTCTTCCAATGGACCACTGCGACAAGCTCACAAGTAGACACTGCCAACTATTTGCAAACACAGGCCACAAATCTTGCAGCCTTTTTGTTGTTTCTCAAAGAGAATTATCCTGTAGAGTTTCGCAAAATAGAGGAGCATGTGCGCTTTGTTGTACCCAACTTCCGAGAGTTCTATCTTGTACCTAATAAGGGTTATGTCTCGCTAAAGTGGTATGACACTTCAGGCAATGACTATGTGCTAACTGCCGACCAGCTTTCCGATGGTTCTATACGCTTCATCGCGTTAGCTACTCTGCTTTGCAACCTCAAGAGACGATAGCTCGTGTGATCATATTGGACGAACCTGAACTAGGATTGCACCCCATGGCAATTGATGCTCTGGCGCATCTTATAGAAGATGCCTCGCTGAAATCACAAATTCTTGTGTCCACGCAGTCCAAAGAATTGATAGATTATTTCGAACCTCAAAATATAGCCGTTGTGGAGATGGCAGAAGATTCTCATACAACGACAGTTCAGCAATTGGATAACGAAGCCTTATCCTCGTGGCTGGAAAATTATACTTTGAGTGAACTCTGGGATAAGAATGTACTGGGAGGAAGACCATGAAGCTAATCATCCTACATATTGTTTGCGAAGGACAGACAGAAGAAAGCTTTGTAAAGAAAGTACTGCAACCTTATCTGAGAAGTTACGGAATTGTGGCAAAGCCCATTCTGGTTACTACGAGCAGAAATAAGCGTGCACAAGGTGGGATTGTTAATTTCTCCCATATCGAAAGGGATGTCCAAGACTCTTTGAAGCAGTGGAGTAGCAACGACTATGAACATCATGTGGTGACTACCTTCATTGATTATTATGCGCTTCCCAATGATTTCCCAGGATTTAAGGAAGCTCAGCAGCATCTTGATCCCTACCAGCGCGTGGAATGCTTAGAAAAAGCTTTAGGTGAGCACATACATTCATCGCGTTTTCTCCCTTATATCCAACTGCATGAGTTTGAAACCTTAGTGCTGTGTGGCTATCAATATCTTGCTGCGTATTATCCTGATTGTAAAGGATTGGAAGAAAAACTGAAGAAAGAATTTATAAGTCAGGAAAATCCTGAATTTATTGATGGTGGAACGACCACTGCACCAAGTAAGCGCATCTTAAAGCTCTTAGAAAGTACCTATAAGAAAAAGTACAATAAGCCCTTTATGGGAGCATATGTTACGGCGCAAGTGGGAATAGAACGCTTGCGAGAACTTTGTTTCCACTTCAATCAATGGGTAGTGCAAATTATTGCCTTAGCAGACGCCACAAGAGGGTAAGGCTTAAGGTAAGTATTATCCTCCCCAAACACATAACATCATATTTCCTCATGAAAAAATTCCTACTCTCTCTCCTTGCTCTTCTCACCTTCTCCGCGGCGTATGCCGATGAAGGGATGTGGCTCCTCAAACTTATGAAAGAGCAACATCTAGAAGATTCACTCAAAAAGGCAGGATTGCAAATCAGTCCTAGTGAACTCTACAACGAAACTCAACCTTCGTTGCGCGATGTCATCGGACGTTTCGGAGGAGGCTGCACAGGTGAGGTGGTGTCCTCCAAAGGACTCGTGTTTACTAACAATCACTGCGGATTCTCCTTCGTGCATGCCATGTCTACCATGCAGCACAACTATCTGCAAGATGGGTTCTTTGCTAAGAGTCTCTCCGAAGAACTCCCTGTGCCCGACCTCACTTTCACCTTTGTCGTGAGCATCGTAGATGTGACGGATCAGGTGGAAGCTGCAGCGAATAAGGCGAAAGTCGATGAATACTACCGTCAGAGCAATCTCTTCCTTCGTCCACTTGCCGAGAAGATGCTCAAAAAGAATAAAACCTTTGCCAAGAAGCGCGGTGTTACCCTCCGCATTGTGCCTTATTTCGGGGGCAATCGTTACTATGCCTTCTACGAACAACGCTATGACGATGTGCGCCTTGTGGTGAATCCTCCACAACAGATTGGACAATTTGGCTTTAACCAAGACAACTGGGTGTGGCCCCGTCACAATGCCGACTTTGCGGTGTTCCGCATCTATGCAGATGCTAAGGGACAACCTGCGGCATACTCTAAAAACAATCAACCTCTCGAGTGCAAGAAATGGTTGCCCGTGAGCTTGAAAGGCATCGGCGAGAATGATTATACGATGATCATGGGATTCCCTGGCAGAACGAGTCGCTATCTCACAGCATCGCAAGTGCGCCTTCGCACTGAAAGCATCAACGAGCCCATCAATCTCGCTGGAGATGCCGAACTTCGCTTCATGAAAGCGTTGATGGATAGCGACAAAGATATGTCGCTCAAGTATGCCAACGACTATATGCGTTTGGGCAACATGGTGAAAAACTTCGGCGGCATGAATGCAAGCGTGCGTTCCACAGGTTTGCTCAATATCAAAGCCGAAGAAGAAAAGCGTTTCCGTGCCTTTGCGGCGAAGAGTGGTAAGGCAGAATACATGACCATCATCGACCGTATGGACTCCCTCGTGGCAGCGGTGAAAGACACCCTCCACGACTACAACCTGCTTCGCTTCACTTTTGGTGCGCAAGATTTCAAGAATGATCGCAGCACCGTGGCTACGGTGGACAAAGCCTACGACTTAGGCAAAATGAAATTGCTGTCGGGCTATTGGTCGAAGTATCATAAGCTCAATTTGCAACCTGAGTTTGTGAGCAACGATATGGGAGCTTATTTCGATGCCCTCTATCAAAATAGCCTCTTTGCCGACAGTGCAAAACTGAAAACGGCTTCTGCTGAAGCATTGGGCAACGATGTTCTCGCCACCCACTGGGCTACCTACCGCAAAGCCCTTTCTGCGTATCAACCTGCTGTAGAGCGTTATGAAAAGAAAGTGGCAGAGCTCAATCGCATTTATGTGCGTGGTCTTTGCGAAATGTACGACTGGGCGAAGAGTCCCGACGCCAATTCTACGCTCCGCATGACCTATGGTCACGTCAAGGGATACGCTCCTCGCGATGCCGTTCGCTACGATTGGAAAACCACTCTCCGAGGCATGTTTGAGAAAGAGAATCCTGCTGATCCCGACTATGTGATTGATGAGAAACTTCGTCAACACTATCTCACCAAAAACTATGGCCCCTATGCCAACGCCGAAGGAGAATTGCCCACATGCTTCTTGAGCAACAACGACATCACGGGAGGAAATTCGGGTAGTGCCGTGCTCAATGCGCGCGGAGAACTCATCGGTCTGGCGTTCGATGGCAATATCGAGAGCCTTTCGTCCGACCTTCGTTTCAACCCAACCTTGCAACGCTGTATCAATGCCGACATTCGCTACATCCTTTTCGTCATCGACACTTATGGAGGTTCGAAATATCTCATTGATGAAATGGAAATAAGAAAATGATTCCACAAGCCTTCCAACAACAGATGTGCGCCCTCCTCGGAGACAACGAGGCGGGCGCGCTCTGCACTGCATTATCTAGTGGAAACACTCCGACCAGCATCCGCACCAATCCCTTCAAACCTCTCAAAGATGGGAATGTCTGTTTGCACCTGTGGACAATGGCGAGTTGCTCTCCGACATCGCTGTTTCTCCCACCTTGCGTCCTGTGCCTTGGTGCTCATCTGGAAGCTATTTGTCGGAACGTCCCACTTTTGCGCACGACCCTTTGTGGCACGCTGGTGCCTACTACGTGCAAGAAGCAGCTTCGATGTTCATTGCACAAGCCTATAAAGTCATCGAAAGCACCCATGCTGACGAGGCTACAAAGGGAAATCTCCTAAAGATGCTCGACCTCTGTGCTGCCCCTGGTGGGAAGAGCACGCTCTGGCGCAGTCTACTTCCCGACGATGCCTTGTTGGTGGCTAACGAACCTATTCGTCAGCGCGCGCAGATTTTGGCGGAAAATCTCACCAAATGGGGACATCCTCACACCTTTGTCACACAAGCCTTCCCTGATGCTTTCACGAGTTTAGAGGACACCTTCGACATCATCGCTACCGATGTGCCGTGTTCGGGCGAGGGAATGTTTCGCAAAGACGAACAAGCCCGTGAGGAGTGGTCGCCAGCAGCCGTCATTTCCTGCGCAGAGCGTCAGCGCGACATTCTCACAGCCGTGTGGCCTGCGCTGAAAGAGGGTGGTTTTTGTGTCTATTCCACTTGCACTTTCAACCGCGAAGAGAACGAAGATCTCGTGGCTTGGGCTTGTGACACCCTCGGCGCGGAGTTGGTGGAAATTCCCACAGATGCCGCTTGGCATATCTCGGGCGATACCACTGGGCGCAACCTCCCTGTTTATCATTTCTTCCCTCATCGTACGGAGGGAGAAGGGCTTTTCCTCGCATTGCTTCGCAAAAAAACGCAAGATGTTGGAGAAAGTCTTTTAGGTGGTGACACTTTTCTTTCGAGTAAATGGGAGAAAACACAAGGTAGTCGCGCTGCAAAAGGAAAAAAACGCGGAAATACTCCCTCAGCTAAGCCCAATGCCACCTTGCTTTCGTGGTTACATAACGCCGAAGATTTTATTTTTCAATGCTCAGAAGCTGGAGTGTGGACAGCTGTTCCCACAGCCTTTGTAGGTATTCGAGAGCAACTGGCACAAGTGGCACCTTTACTCATCGGAGGTATCGAAATAGCAGAAGAAAAAGGCAAAAAACTCGTGCCACAACATGCACTCGCCATGTCTATTTCTACCTCAGATACCGCCTTCCCACGTGTGGAAATTTCGAGTGAGTTAGCATTAGCCTATCTCCACCGCGAAGCCATCACCTTGCCGCTCGAAGCACCACGCGGATATGTCGTGCTCACCTATCGTGGCATCGCCCTTGGATTTGCCAATAATCTCGGTAATCGTGCCAATAATCTCTATCCTAATGAGTGGAGATTGAGAAACCTCTGATGGTTTCCTCCTGATAATGCGATGATTTTTGCCTTTCTCCAAGGTGCCTAATATCTTATTCTGTTCTCTCCCTCCCAAACCTACAATATGCACTATCTCGAATTTATATTTACCCTCTCCCCTAGTTCTGAAGCCGCCTACGACGTGTTGAGCGCAGTGTTGGCAGAAATTGGATTTGAAAGTTTCGTTCACACCGACGAACTTGACTTGCCCCGTGTGGCTATCAACAACAATTTTCCCGAATCGGCAGTGTTTGCTGACAAAGCAGACGAAGATACTTTCAAAGCCTATATCCAGACCGACCTCTTCGATGCCGATGCACTCGCAGCTGTTTTGGCAGATTTCCCCATTCCAGACGTGAAGATCACCTACCAACAGTCGGAAGCGGAACACAAGAATTGGAATGAGGAGTGGGAGAAAAACTATTTTCAACCGCTCATCATCGGTGATGTTACCGAGCACCCTCGCTGTGTCATCGCTGCCACCTTCCACAAAGACGTGCCACAAGGGGACTACAACATCCGCATCAACCCACAAATGTCGTTCGGCACTGGGCATCACCAAACCACGGCTCAGATGATAGACCGCATCCTCACGGACGATTTCAAAGGTAAGTTTGTCCTCGACATGGGATGTGGCACGGGCATCTTGGCTATCTTGGCAAAGATGCGCGGTGCTTCGCAGTGTGTGGCGGTGGACTATGATGAATGGTGCGTGAACAACACACGCGACAACATCGCCCTCAATGAGATTTCTGACATCATGGTGATACATGGCGATGCCTCTGCCTTGAAACCGCTAGAAAACACCTTTGATGTCATCATAGCCAACATCAATCGCAACATTCTGCTCCAGGATCTCGACAAATACGTGGCATCACTTCGCGTGGGAGGTACGATTTATATGAGTGGATTTTACATGGAAGACGTGTTCAGTCTAGTGGAGAAAGGCACAATGCTCGGACTCTCGCTGGTGGATGTGAAGCAACGCGACAACTGGGCTTGCTTGAAAATGAGCCGCTAACGGATATGCTATCCCCAACTCTTTATTTACGATGATAGCTCGCCTTTTTCTATTCCTTCTCCTCGGACTCTCACTCGGAAGTTTTGCACAGAAACCTCTGAAACATCCGCTTTCTTTCATCTCAGCGCAGAGCATCTTGGTGATTGATCCCACGGAGGACAATGTCGTACAGAGAGCCATGCGGGTTTCTCCCTATCTCACCCCTCAAACGCCCGAGTTGGTGAAAGATTCGGTGAAGCACTATCGCAAACTCTTGCGCCAGTCTCCGGCAGTGTCAGCCTGCGATGTGCACACACTCGAACAGCTCTTCTTGCTATCTGGCGACGCGCGCTATGTTCGTGCGCTTGATAGCCTGCGCACGTTGTATAGTGCACAACAAAAAGCCGACAGTACGAGCCGAATAGCTGCGCAGCGTCTGCTCAACACTTTGGGATGGGTAGCTGCCACTGAGGGACAGAAACTCTACATCAACCTCAGAGAGAGTTGTCTGATTCCCATCAATACCCCTCAACTCAAGGTGACGATAGACCAAATCGTACAAGACGGCCGTATGAAATTTCGCATCACGGGATTGCCCGCACCTCTGTCTGGCTCAAAACGCACGCGATTTACGCTCTATCTTTGTTTGCCGGAAGGTGTGAATCCTCTGCGTGTTTTCCTCAATGGTCACCGGCTCCTAGAACCAAAATGGGAGCGCGGGTTTTTAGTCTTCGATTGCGAATGGCGAAACATGGAAGAAATCTATTACGAACTCCCTGCTGAGGAATAAACAGCACTGCATTCCATTGCTCAATCTCTCAAGAAAACGGAGGACATCTACATTTAGTGGTGTCCTCCGTTTTCAAATCTGTCTTTATTGTCCTTCGCAAGGGAGTCCAAAAACGTGGGAGAAAATCGAAAAAACGTCGGACTTTTTCCCAAAAACGTTGGAGATTTTTTGAAAAACGTCGGAGTTTTTTGGGAGAACGTTGGAGGTTTTCTTTTATCATCTCCGATATCATAGGATGAGGGGTGGAGTAGTGTTGGATCTTTTCCTGAGTAGTCTACCCTCTTTTCCATATTTTAGCCCACCACTTCCAGTTCTTCATGACGCATCTGCAAGAGGGTGCTTCCTCTCTGTGGTGAAAGAGCAGGGATGAAATGTTTTTTCACGGTTTATTCCCCTCTCTCGCGCGTGCGCGTGTGCGCGCACATCAGAGAGTTTGTACTTTTTGCTTTCACAACCTTCACAGAAATCCTTGCAATCGACAGTAATTGAGTGGGTTATAGCGCTTTTTAGCCAGTTTCTGAGGGTGGAGTCTTTCTTTGCTTGGAGAGCATCGCTGATTTATTTGTTAAAATATGTCCGAAATATATGCGTATTTGTATGTTTGTCAGAGGGTTACAAAGAAATCTGTGAAGGTTGTGAAAGCAAAAAGTCGAAAATCGCTGTACGTACGCGCGTACACGCGCGCGAGGAGACTATTTGTATCGAAAACTTAATGATATGGAGGGAATGTTTTCGAGCGAAAAATAAAAACTCCCCCACCGAAGGTGGAGGAGTTGGATAGAAATCGTGTCGATGGTAGCGACGTAATGATTTATTTGCCTTCCATCGCGAGACGAATCTGGCGAGAGAGTTCGGCATAGTGTGCGCGTGTGGCAGCATCTTGAGGATGAGCGGCAGCAAGGCGCGACTGAATGCGAGTGAGCAAGCTGGTCATGTAGGGACGACCATCGCCATCAGCTGTGGCTTTCCATCCCTTGATGAGACGCGTCACCGCTTGTTGTTGCACATATCTGCGCCATGATCCCACGCGTTGAGGGGTAGTGGCTTCGCGGAAGAAGAGACGGAGCAAATCTTCCACATAGGCTGTGCCCGTATAGGCTTGGGCAGTGGGAGCACCCGTGGCGTTGATTGCGATGTTGTTGAACGTATTGGGAGCCACCAGATAGCTTACCGTCATGTCAGCCAAAGGACGAATGAGTTCTTGAGGCTTAGCGCTGAGGCGAGAAATGTAGGGTTCGCTGATCATCCATGTGGGGCATTGCAGCACGTTCTTGTCGAGCCATGTAAGGGCGCGTTGTTGGCGTTCGCGAGTCATGGTGGTGAAATAGCACCACTTTGCTCTACGCTCTTGTATTCGCGATGCACACCGCCAATTTGCGCGAGCACATGACCGATATAGCGACGATATTGACCGAACACTGCCTTGTAGCCTTCCGCCAGATTGTCGCCGAGGTTACCTTCTTCATACACCCATTCGGGGAGGCCCTTCACTACACGACGGAGATTTTTCAAACCATAGTCCGAAGCCTTCATCACGTCGTCGCTCAAGTCTTCGGTAAGTGCGAGAGGATCGTTATCGTGACCTTCACCACCAAACCACAAACGGCGGTTGCCAGTGATGGTCTTCACAGTGAGGTCATTGAGGATTTTGCGCTCTTCCTTCTCAGACTTGGCATTGGGGAAATAAGAATAGCCCCATTGGATAGCCCATTTGTCGTAGTCGTTGATGCGAGGGAAGATGCCTTCCGAACTGATGTTGTCTTCGGGCTGTGCCACATAGTTGAAACGAGCATAGTCCATGATAGAAGAGGTGTGGCCGTGCTTTTCCACCCACGCCTTGTCGCGGAGTTTCTCTACTGGAGTAGCTGCACTGGCACCCATGTTGTGGCGCAAACCGAGGGTGTGTCCCACTTCGTGAGAAGAAACGAAACGGATGAGTTGTCCCATCAGTTCTTCGTCAAACTCTTGTTTGCGCGCGCGAGGATCGACAGCTCCAGCTTGCACCATATACCAGTCGTGTACCAACTTCATCACGTTGTGATACCAACCGATGTGGCTCTCGATGATTTCACCCGTGCGAGGGTCGTGCACGTTGGGACCATAGGCATTGGGAATGGGCGATGCAAGATAGCGAATCACAGAGAAACGTGCGTCTTCAAGGCTCATGTCGGGACGATCTTTAGGCCATTCCTTGGCGATAATCGCATTTTTGAAACCAGCCTGTTCGAAAGCCTTCTGCCAATCTTCCACACCAAGGATGAGATATTTCACCCATTGTTTGGGCGTAGCAGGGTCGATGTAGTAGACGATGGGCTTCTTGGGTTCTACCAATTCCCCACGTTTCATCTTTTCGATGTCCTCCTCCTTGGGTTCAAGACGCCAGCGTGCAATGACAGAACGGCGCTTCACTTGTTGTTGCTTGTCGTTGAACTCCACAAAGTTATCAGTGAAATAACCCACACGGGGGTCGAAAGTGCGGCTGCGCATCAAATTTTCGGGCAACAACACGAACGAGGTATTCAAACGCAGCGTGACGAGTCCAGTAACAGCGGCAGAAGGTATTTTGTTGGGCTTTGCGCTGAAGGTCTTCACCGTTTGGATTTCGGTGTTGATGGGGAAGGTCTTCACCGTGTCGATGTAAGACAAATCGCCACGAAGACCACCGATGTCGAATCCTGTTTTGCGATAGGTTTCAAGACTCGTCACCGGATTGTCGCCTTTCAAGAAATCGGTCACCTTGATGCGATATTGCTTGAGTTTGGAGGTAGAATCGGCGAGCGTTTCTTCGATTTTGAAGGCAGCGACAATGGGATTCTCTGCACTGGCTTCCACAGACTTCCAAATGCGCTGGGTGCTATCGGCGAGGGATTCAAACATTTCGGCACGCAAGAGGAGCTGGTTGTTGTGACGCTCCCAAGTAAGCATCTTGCTGTTGGCGAGTTCTCCACCATAAACTTGTGCTCCTGCAGGGGTGCTGATGAAGCGTGTGGTCACCAACATAGGGCGACGGAGCAGACTGTCGGGGATAACAAAGAAGACATCGTCTTTTTCGCGTTGCACCCCGAAAAATCCTTTCGCAATGGGGGCTTTTTTTCTCCACCTTAGCAGGAGGGGGCGTTTCTGTTTTCTTTTTGCGCGCTTGTGCAGGAGCGGCACAGAGTGTCAGTGCCAGCGGCAGAACATAGAGTAATTTGGACATTAGGCTTTCGGGGTCGCAGACCCTTTTTCTCACGGCGTGAAGCAGGGCTTGTGCCGTGGGGAGTTAGACATAAAAGTCATAGAGCATAGCAAGGTTTTAATGCCTTGTAGACGCTCTATGTATAAACGCACGGAATCGCATAGCCTGCCATGAAGGTAGGCTGTGCGAGTTCACGTGATATAAGCTATGAAAAACAGCGAGAGATTTTTACTGATACTCTCGAAGTCGAGATCTCCCTTCTCGAGAGGGTGGATGTAGCGATGCGGGATTAGCGCACGAACACCTTCTTGCCTCCTACGATGTAGAGACCTTGTGGGAGGGTGCTGGGCTCAAATTGTGTTTGCACCAAGCGACCGCTGAGGTCATAGACAGCCTTTTGGGCAAAAGAGGGGGAAGCCACGCGGTTCACGCTAGTAGGTGCATCGAAGATTTCAGTGACGTTGAACACGAAATCTCCCACTTCTTCTAAGAGTTGGAAACTACCTTTCCAGATGTACCAAGCCTTGGGCTCGAGTTTGTGGAGCTTTTCCAAAACATCTTTACCAGCAGCTACGATGGAAGTGGCAGTGCCACCAGTGCTTTCGCCATCTTCGTTGGCCTTCTCGGCAGCAGCGTCTTCGCTAGGAAGTTCTCCATTACCATAGTCTTGAGAAGCTTCGCCGATGGCGAATACGAAATCGGAGGCTTGCACCTCGGCAGCGGCGGTTTTGCCGTCAGCACCGAAGCCGACAAAACGATCAACGATGTATAATTCTTCACCCTTCTCCATGAGTTCCATCCACTTAGCTTCGTTGGAGGTGAGTTCCATCACACTGTAGGGATTTTCTTTCGTACCATCACCAGTTTTTTTTGTGGTTTGAGCCGTTGCAGCGGTGGAAAGGCTCACCAAAAGTGAGAGGAATAGCAATTTCAGAGTAGAGAGTTGCATAGGCTAAGAATGTTTTATGAGTGAATATGTGAATAATCTATTGGAAAAATAGAAGCACCAACTTCAATTTGCTGTACTGCAGGTGACTTTCGTGCAGAGCTTTCCTGGTTTTGTGCACCATGTAGGAGAGCAAGTGGGATTAGGGTAGCATCACCTTTTCTCTGTTGATGACATAGATGCCTTTGGGCAAAGAGTGAAGTTGTGAGGCTGTGCCTACCTTTCGTCCGTTGAGGTCGTAGATGTCGGTAGAAACGTTTGCACCAGATGCAGAAATCGTGCGCAGTGCGGTGAGAGTCTGACTGCTGAGAGGGATGAAATGAGTGTCTTCGAGCTGCAAAGTTTCCTTCAAAATTCCGATTTGCAGGGCATTGAGGGCTAAATAAACCTCGGTGGGACGAGCAAGGGTGAGTTGCTGCCCTTGATTTTCTCCTATCTCAAAGCCCACTTTGTCGTCGGTGGCAACAAATTTGTAGAACGTGCGGTTTTTGAGAGTCGGTTGAGTGGTACCTGCCTGCAAGATTGTGGAAGTTATCTTAATGTTGCTCGAGTGGCTGGTGAGTGTGACGTTATATGTACCGGGGGCTCCTTTCAATAGGAATTCGGTATAGCCATTGGGAGTGCCGGCAACTGTGGTTTGTGCTGGAAACTCAGCAGGAATGAACTTGCGCTCTTTGTTGGCAATGCGAGGAGCATAGAGTTTTATGCCGGGATTTCTCACTATAAAATTAGCTTTAGCGGCGAAAGCTCCAATGCCTTGTTTGCCGATGACAGCTTGGCAAGCACCATCGAGTTCTTCGGCTACGAAGATATAGTCATTGTTTTCGTGAGCAAAATAGCCGTGCATCACCCAGTTGCTAGTGGCATCAGCCCATTGAAGTGCTTGGATGTAGTTGGTGCCACGAACGATGATTTGATGTTCGGCAGTGCCCACAAGGAAGTAGTCGCCTTCTTTATACTCAGCAGTCATCGTTTGTCGGCTATTTCCAAAACCGAGGAAGTCTGCTTTGAGGACAACTTCCTGCTGACTTTTGGCAAGTGCGTCGCGCTGTTCGAAAGCTTCTTGCACAGTAAATGGTGAATTTAGTGTGCCGTTGCCTGCAAAAGTGGTGAGAGTTGAGAGAGCTACACCGACAAAAGTAAGGATTTTTCGGATAAAATGTTGCATCTAATCGCTGTTTTGATAAATAAAATTGAAGTTTGTCTGTGAAATGTATAGTTAGAGTTTGCAAAATTCACTAATTTCCAAGAGGAACATGCGTATATGTCTATGTCAAAAAAGTGTTTTTTCTAGACAAATGCTTTACTTTTGGTTTGACTTATAGAATATGTCTGCAGAAAATCTTGTCAAATCATCTCAGTGATGAGTGTAATGCTCCTACCTTATAGACGAGTGAATAAATAATTGCGTCCTTTCATCTGCATCGCTTGCCCAGCGATGGCAATAATGATAGAAAAAGAGTAATGGAGAAGAGTTGTGAGGGAAGAACTTCTGTGTTGCAATTGCAAAATTATGATTTTCGACTGATTTGTGCAATACTTAAAAATGAGGATTAGCAGTAAAATAGATTGATTTATAGATGGATATGTTTTTACATTCGTCATTATAGACTACAAACTCCGAGTTTTAGGCCAGTATAGGATGAGAGTATCGGAGAAATGTGCTTGTTGTTTTCGAGGGATTTTAGGATAAAAAGCATCCGCTAGGCGTAGGCGACACTGCGCATTTCTCATACGTGCAAAAAACTCCGAGACTTCTCAGAAAATGTCGGAGATTTTCTGAAAAGTCTCGGAGAACTTTTGAAAAAAGTCGGAGTTTTAGGAGCAACTCTCGGAGAGTTTATATGACAATCCTTGATGCTCTAGCCAAAAAGTTCGCGCAAAGCCGCTTCTACGCGCGACACTGGTACGAGTTCAATGCCCGAAAACTGTTGGCGATCGAGAGATTTCATGTTCTGTTCGGGGAGCAAGAAGCGCGTAAAACCTAATTTTTGTGCTTCTGCAATGCGGCGGTCGATGCGCGTCACGGGGCGAATTTCTCCACTCAAACCGCATTCTCCTGCCATCGCTACGGAGCGGTCGATGGGGGTATCTACATTGCTCGACAGCACAGCGGCAATGACACTGAGGTCTATGGCAGGGTCGGTGACGCGGATGCCACCTGCGATGTTGAGAAACACATCTTTTGCACCCAGTTTGAAGCCCACGCGCTTTTCCAACACCGCCAAAAGCATATTGAGTCGTCGCAAATCGAATCCCGTGGCTGAACGTTGCGGGGTACCATAGGCTGCTGTAGACACCAAAGCCTGCGTTTCGATGAGAAAAGGTCGCACCCCTTCAAGAGCTGCACAGATGGCAATGCCCGAAAGCGGTTCGCCGCCTTGGGTGAGTAGGAGTTCTGAAGGATTGTCCACAGGGCGCAATCCGGATTGATTCATCTCATAGATGCCCAATTCAGCAGTAGAACCGAAACGATTCTTGATGCTGCGCAAAATGCGATAGAAATAATGTCGGTCGCCCTCAAATTGCAGCACACAGTCCACAATGTGTTCCAAAACTTTCGGTCCTGCTATGCTTCCTTCTTTGGTGATGTGTCCAATAAGGAGCACTGGGACGTTGTTGTCTTTGGCATATTTGAGCAAGGCTGTCGCACATTCGCGAATTTGCGTCACACTGCCTGGTGAAGACTCCACACTTTCCGTTTGTATCGTCTGCACAGAGTCCACGATGAGCAAATCGGGTTGCACCGCCTTCACCTCATCGAGAATCACTTCTAAACGAGTTTCGCAAACAGTAGCGGTTCTTCGCCAGTTGCGGCGGAGTTGCCTTGCGTTTGTGGGGAAGTGCTGAGGCGGTCAGCGCGGAGTTTGATTTGTCGCTCACTCTCTTCACCGCTCACATAGAGGATGCGGCGGTCGCTCATGCGCAGCACGGTCTGGAGCAGCAGTGTGGACTTACCAATCCCTGGTTCACCACCCAAGAGAATTAGGCTGCCAGGGACGATGCCACCGCCCAACACGCGGTTGAGTTCCGCATCGTGCGTGTCATAGCGTTCTTCTTCGGTGGCATTGATTTCTGAGAGTCGCTGTGGTTTGCTTTGCTGACGATTCAACCCTGCAGAAACTACAGCAGCTGCGCCCTTGCTAGGGGTGGAAATAGGGGAAATGTTGACTTCTTTGAAGGTGTTCCACTGTCCACACGAGGGACAACGCCCCACCCACTTGGGCGAGTCGTAACCACAGTTGTCGCAGACGTAGGCAGTTTTGGCTTTTGCCATAAGCAATTAGTAAGGCGTTAGCAATCAGATGTTAAGAGAGTGGTAGGCGGAAGAACGTACGTAGCCGTGGGCAATGGAGTTATTCCAAATCTCCGAGTGCAGCTTTGAGTTCCACGAGTTCGGAGCGAATGGAACGAAGTCGCTCGATGACTTCGGCAGACTGCACTTCACCTTCCTTGTTTTTGCGAAGTGCTTCGCGAGCGGCTTCGATGCGGAGGCCGCGCACTTTGACGAGATTGTAAATCACCTTGATCGTTTCAATGTCGTCTTTGGTGTATTGTCGCACACCGCGTCCGCCTTTTTTGGGAGAAATCTGTGGAAATTCTCGTTCCCAAAAGCGGAGGAGCGTGTCGTTGACACCAAGCATTTCTGCCACTTCTCCGATGGAGTAGTAGAGTTTGTATTTGGGTTCTTTGGGCTCAGCCATAGTTGATAGATAAATGTGAGGAAAAGCGGTGCGCCATTGTCCTCAATCCTTGTGAGATTGATGACAATGGCGCGATTGCGATCGCACAAAGTGTGCTACAAAATTACGCTTTTCTCGTGACGTGGGCAAATTTGCCTCCTTTTCCTCCCAGAAGCGTGGGGAGTTTAGAGAGAAAAGCCCTTGACGTGGGGCATATTCAGAGAAAAATATCAATGCGTTTGCAAGGATTTCACCTGTTTTGAAATCACCACTTGCCCAGCTGTGGGAGCAGTGATGCGGCGTCCTGAAAGGTCAAACATCATGTCCGATGAGGCGTTGGAGGGTGCATCGGCACCTGCAGCAGAGTGGAGCATTTCGATACTTGTGGGTGCCACGAATTTTCCCGTTTTGAGATAGTCGCGAAGGGCTTTCACGAGTGTTACTTGGGGCTGGAGTGCCAAATTCTCGTAGATATGCCATGTGGCTCCCTTGTTTCCTGTGCCTGTGAGCTCTTGTCCTTGAGGTGCGCTGGGGTTTGCTACGAGGTGCGAGCGTTTGCCAGTGGTGCTGCTCAGTGTGAAACCAGTGCCGCTGAGAGCGATACGCACTTTGACGGGCGTTTCGCTCATGGTTGTAGCTACAGTGCCATTAGCTGGTTGGAGGAAGAGCCCCGTTTGTAGGTTGTAAATCACATATTGTGTTTGATTTCCTGGGCGGTCGTCGCCAACGATGAGCCAGTTGGCTGTAGAGTCCGTGACGCTAACGGTTTGGGTGTAGAGTTCCAGCGCATCTTTGGTGCCCGTCGCATCGACATTGCGGAGCGAAGGAGCCGTTGCATCTTTAGGATTGACCAAGATGCCCGTAACGTCAGCGTTAGACAGCACATAGCAACGCTCGGCATTGAGCGCACTTTGCTGCGTGATGGGCACATATTTAATGACTTTCCCTTCTGAGCCAGTGTGAGGAGGGCAGCCGACATTTCTTGTTCTGTGGCAGTGGCGAGATGTCCGTTCACCTCCCCGAGATATTTCTCTACATCAGCTTTGGAATAGTGGTTCCACTGGTCGGCTTTTGCCACTTGTTCGGCGAGGATTTCGCGCAGACGTTCGGGGTTTTTGCCCTCAAAACGCATTTCTGCCACCGCCATAAATCCACGATTTCCTGCATAACCTTCGGTAAATCGCAAGCGGAGACCTTGTCCATCGGCTAAGGTGAGGGCTTGGGGGAAGACAATCTCTTGTTGGTCGGCATTCGCCAAGCCATATACACCTTGAGTTTTCCAACCTCCCATAGCATCTTTCAGTTGTACGTTCACGGTTCGTGCGCGATAATTGGTGCCTGAGTGTTTGGCATCGTTGACCAATACGATGCGACTAAGCTGCACTTCCCCTTTGTGTTTGAAATCGATGTAGTGTGGGAAGTAGTTGTGCGTGTTGCTCATCCATTCTGTGTGCCAGAAGGTGGCAGGTTTGCCGTCGAGCACAAAGGCAGCTCTGCCGTTTTCTCCCTCACCTGCGGTCTCTTGCGTGCTAAATCCGGTGACGCTCCATTCTTTTTGTGGAATCTCGGTGTAGATGTCCGCCATGAGGGTCTTCATGCGCTCCACATCTTGGGTGTGAATGGCAGGTGCCACGTATTGCGCGTGGAGTTGTGCGAGTGTTTCGTCGTCGGGAAGAAAGTCGCCAGGTTGGAGGTATTTGAGCGTGATGGGAGATCCCCCCTTGGGTTCTATGTAACCACCAGCCTGCATAAAGGCGGCTGGTTCACCATCGTAGGTGAGTTGGGTTTGGTATCTGTCGTTGCGCGCGCCTTTGGCAGTGCCACCATCAGTGTGCCCAAAGGAGAATTGGTTGCGATTGAACCATTCTCCTCCTTGCATGGAGCGCGTGAAGACGCGACGATAGTAGGCTTTGTGGGGCATGTGTCCTTGGCTGGTGGCACCACGTGTGAACTCTTCGAGGAAGGAATTGAAACCTTCGCCAAAATAGCGCACTTGTCCTGCCATGCGTTGCGAAGAGATGTAGTGCCACTTGTCGTCGATGCCACGCACGTTGTACCAAGCAGAGATAATCGTGTTTTCGTAGTTGGAGCCGTCCTTAAGTTGGATCTGTTCGGGTTGAACATTGAGCAAGAATCTCACCCAGTGTCCAGGCTTCCAGTAGTCACCATTGAGGAGCACATGGACGCCTGTGCCTTCGCCACCAAAGCGTTCAGCCACCGTGCGTTTGAGTGTGCTGTCAATAGCGATGACTCCGCTGCGCTTGTAGCCTGCGAGGGAGGCGTCACTGTCAGTGTCGCCATTGTCCCATGTGGAGAAAATCACCGTGTGGTTGGTTTTTCCATCATCCATCTTTCCGTTGTTCTGAATACCCACGTAGCCACTGGCAAAACCGAAAGCCTCGACATAAGTGCCTTGGTAGTCGGCATCTTCCGGGATTTGCACCTCATTGTAAATCCAGTTGAAGGAGTTGCCCAAGGGGAGTTTGCTATTGCTGCTCCCAAACCCATTGAGGTGAAGAGACGGCACACTGCGCCATGCTGCCAAATACACCGCATCTGCTCCCTTGGCATCGGTGGAGGAGATGGTGAAATCGTGGAGCTCGGTGTAAGATTGCACGCCGCGCAAGACAAAGCGATACCAACCAGCTGCAGGAGCTCGGAAGGTAAACTCTTTAGCTGGCTGTGCCGTGACGATGTCTTGGTCTTTGTCCATCTGTGCCACGTCGATGGTGCCGGGATTGGTGGACTTCACCGTGAAAGTGCCTTTGGGGAATCGAATGTACCACGCAGGCAGGTAGCCTTCCATGGGATAATGGGAGGAATAGCCTATGCGTTCGGTGCTTTTCATCTCTTTGTCGAGGATGTAACCTCCGGCAGTGCCCTGATTTGCACGCTAATTTTCCAAGTTGTGGTGGTTTGTGCAAGCATCATGCTGGAGAAAGCAAAGCAGATGAGGGGGAGTAATGTTTTTTTCATGGAGCAGTGTATTTCAAAGTGTCGATGTAAGACGGTAGTCGAGCATAGCGACACAAAAAATGTGAGCACAAATTTAGTTAACCCTTGCAGAAATGCCAAATGTCTGCGGAGAAAGATGGCGAGATATTACGTTTTTTGACGGATAAACGCACTCTGTTTACGATATACAAGGAACTTGACGTGCGAAAGCCCAGATGGTGCAGGAGATAGCGTGGCGCTGACGTCAAGGTGATGGGCTATAATTTTATGGTAAAAGTGGGTTGTTCTTGCAAATCATAGCAAGGAAGCCGCAAGCGATGGGCATCGGTGGTGTATTGTCGGCGGTAGAAATCGGTCATTGCAGCAGAAAGCACGAGTTGTCGAGGACGAAAATAGCACAAGAGATGTGCGAGGGGGCGATGGACATTGCGCCCTACGACGAGGAAATCCACTGGAAGTGGATGTTGAGGGAAAGCCCGAGACAAGGGATCGTCGACAATGGCGATGCGCTGTTTGCCGTAGATGATGCAGTGCGGTGCAAATAGTGGTGAGGAACTGCCGTCTGCGCTCTGGGTAATTGAGGAGGTAGAGGGAGCAGCAAGGGAAGGGGTGTTGACAGAAGAAGGTGTTTCGTTCAATATCGAAAGTGGCATCCACTGCACCCTCAGCCCTTGCGGTTGCCAATCGTCGTGAGCCGTTTGTCGGAGCGCGGCTTGTGCTCGAAGCGTGTCAGAGGCTAGCAACCAAGCTGTGCCATCGGGACTCGTGATTTGCAGAGTGGTGACGCCAAAGGTGGGATAGAATTGTATAGTTGCTTGTGGACGCGCACGGAAGCGGTCGACTTGATAGGACAACAAGGGTACGAGCAGACAGCAGGTGGCAAGGAAGGTGGTGCGTGCGAAGGAGCGCGCAGACGATTTCTGAGTAGAGAAAAACCACAAGAGGGTAAGCAGTGTGCCTAGGCTCAGGGCTGTGGTGAGGACACTCGGACAAAGTGGGATGGGCGCAAAACTATTTTGCGAGAAAGGCTAACCCCTGTTCCATCATGGTGACGAGGCTGGAGAGCACTGGAGCTAGCAAGCTGCGCAGTGGGGCAATGAGGAGAAAAAGGATACCACCGCAAAGAAGGATATAGGCAGCTGGGATGACAAAAAGGCTAGAGAATATGCCTGTCCATGGGAGTTGATGGAAATGATAAGCCACAAGTGGTGCTGTGGCTAATTGGGCAGAGAGCGAAACGGTGAAAAGTAGATAGAAATATCGTCCAATAGCCATGAAACAACGGACACTTCGCGACGTGGGACGGCGATTGATGAGTTCGGCAGCGCGCTTGTTGAGCGGTTGCAACCACTGAGGAACTGTAAAAATGGGAGCAAAAAGCAAGATGCCTGCCACTGCCGCGCAGGAGAGTTGGAAACCCACATCAAACAACCAGTCGGGAGCGTAGAGCAAGAGGAGAATCATAGCCAGCACTAAACCATGCAGTGCGCCTGGTCGATGGTTGCCCCACGCAAACACTTGTGCCAAGGTGAGCATAAGTGTGGCGCGCACCAACGAAATGGGAAAGCCCACCAAGGCTGCGAAGCTCCACATGAGCAAAAGCCCTAGGGCTAAGACAAGGGTGTGGATGCGCCTGCCCCAACGTCGCGCCATCGTACCAAAGATGAGGGTGAATGCTCCGAAGAGGATGGAGAGATGCAGTCCTGAAAGGGCTAGAATGTGGCTTGCTCCTCCTTGACTGTAGCGCATTTGTGTGTCGCGATCCAACTGTTCGCGGTGCGCCAAGGTCATCGCAGAGAGCACAGCCGCGGTGTGTGGCGGCAGTTGGCGTTGATAGAGGGCAATCCATCGTTCGCGCTGTAGCAGGAGATGCTCGCGCAGGGTGAGAGACAGAGGGGAAGAGGAGGACGTGTGAGCAGAATTTCCCATGATTTTCCATTCGTCGGGGAAACAATGGGTCGTGGCTACGATGTTTTGGCGCAACAGATGAGCGGAATATCCGTCTTTCACCCGTCCATCTTGCGAGCATAAGGCGGTGACTCGTCCGTGGGCAAGAATGATTTGCCCGATTTGTGGAGCAGTGGCTGGCAACTGTCGAAGAGGGGGCCACCCTGTAGTTGGGGTGGCATCTTGCGTGCGTGGAGGGATTGAGACTGAGGGAGGGTGTTTTTCGGTGAGTGGACTTGCTGGTTAGCCGAGGACTGAGGGGGGACCTTGTGTGGGAGTGCGGTGCTGTCGGTGAGGTAAACTTGCCATCGCTCTCCTTCTGTGGGCGATAGCATCCGCAAACAGACGCGCCAACCATGGGGTGTGCGGTGGGGAACTTCGGTGACGATGCCACGAAAGGTGAAGGCTTGTTTGGAATAGTGCAGCATCCGCTCGCGCTGTTGGTGGACGAGCAGGAAGACGCCGAGACTAAACATGAGAGCAGCAGGCATGAGGGTGAGCCACACTCCGGCTTGATGGCGCAATAAGGCGAAACAACTTGTCATCAGAAGGACACCACAGAGAAGTAACAGGAGGGTCTCGTGGGGGAATATCCACGGAAACGCAAAATCCCCCACTCTGATGCCGACACAGAGGGGTACAAGCAGGCGGAGTAGGGGAGTAGATTTCATAGTGGTAAGGGGTAGTAAAAGGCGTATGCCTTGCGGTGTTGCTACATCAGCGACTATTGGTCGTCGTTTTGCACATAGCCTTGGTGGTGTTCGGGGAGTCCTGCCATGATAACGCGATAACTCTCCTCGAGCGTGTGTTTGATATTGTCCGTTCCTTGGCTCGTGGGGAAAATGGGGGGATGAATGACCAATCGTAAGCGGTGCCAGTGGGCAAAATGAAAGTCGCGCATTCGCGGCATCACATCGAAACTTCCATCGATGGTGATGGGTACAACCGGCAGTTGGAGTTCGTCTGCCAACTGGAAGGCTCCTCTGCGGAAAATGCCCATGTGTCCGGTGAAAGTGCGTGCACCTTCGGGGAAAACTGCTAAGGAGGTGCCACCAACTAGACGTTGGCGCGCATCGTCCATAGTCTTTGCCACCGCCTTGCGACTAGACTTGTCTACAAAAATGAAACCTGCCTTTTTGCAAGCATAGCCTACGAAGGGGAGTTTGCGCAGACTAGCTTTCATCATCCACTTAAATTCTCGTCCGAGAAAACCCGATAGTAGGAAGATGTCGAATGCACCTTGGTGGTTGGCTGCGAAGATGTAGCTCTGTCCGCGCTGAAGATGCTCTCGTCCTTCGACTTTGACCGGAAGGAAGAGGGCGCGAATGGTGAACCATCCCCAAAAGCGACTAGGACCGAAGGCAAACCAGCGCGAGAGCCCCACCATACAACCTAGGGTCGTGATGAGAGCCACGAGGATGGTGACGACGATGAACAGGGGGAAAAAGATGAACAGCTGATAGAGACGATAGAGAAAAGTCTGCATGATGCAATAACTACTACGGGTGATCACAATATAAACTACCGGGGCATGTAGGTAATCATGCGACCGCGAAGGTTTTCGTTGGTGATCACTCCTTTGTTATAGACCAGACATCCATTGACAAAGGTGCGCATCACGCGCCAGTTGAAGGTGTGTCCCTCCATGGGGCTCCAGTTGCACTTCGACTCTATGCGGTTGGGAGTCAAAGTCCAGGGAGAATTAGGCTTGACAAGCACCAGGTCTGCCATATAACCTTGACGGAGGAAACCACGGTTTTCGATGCCAAACACACGCGCTGGGTTGTGGCACATGAGTTCTACCATGCGTTCGATGGGGAGGACGCCTTCGTCCACCAAATCGAGCATCGATACGAGGGAGAATTGCACAAAGGGCATGCCACTCGTGGCTTTGGCAGCTCCACCGATTTTATCACTGATGCGGTGAGGAGCGTGGTCTGTGCCGATGGTGCGGATGCGTCCGTCGGTGAGTGCCGCACGGATAGCCGCACGGTCGGTGTCGTATTTCACAGCTGGGTTGCACTTGATGCGCGCTCCGAGACGTTCGTAGTCTTCACTGGCAAAAATCAAGTGAGGTAAGCAGGCTTCCGCAGTGATTTGTTTGTCATTGGGGTCGAAGAGATCCAGCTCTGCAGCCGTGGTGATGTGTGCTACATGGAGCTTAACATTAAACTCTCGTGCTAGTGCAATGGCTTCTTTTGTGCTCTTCACACAAGCCTCAGAGGGACGAATCTCAGCATGGTAGCGCACATGAGGATCAGCACCATATTTCTCCTTATAAGCCTTCATCTTCGCCGTAATCATGGGCGTATCTTCACAGTGCACCATGATGGGAAGCTGGCTTTGTTCGAAGATGGTGCGCAGCGTGGGACGATCTTCCACTTGCAATTCGCCGGTGCTGCTGCCCATGAAGAGTTTGATGCCAGCCACGAGTCTAGGATCCACCTTTTTCAAGCGATCAGCATTGGCGGGAGTGGCACCGAGGAAGAATCCGAAATTAACCAAACTTTGTTGCTTAGCGATTTCAATCTTTTGGAGCAGACGTTCTTTGGTCACCGTGGGAGGTATGGTGTTGGGCATGTCAATGACGGTGGTGACCCCACCCGCGGCTGCGGCACGACTTTCGGTGTAGAAGTCGCCCTTAGCGGTGAGACCAGGATCGCGGAAGTGGACGTGCTCATCGATCACTCCAGGAAGTAGATAGCACCCTTCAGCATCAATCACCGTATCGGGGGGAAGTTGGGGCATGGCGTCGGCTCCGAGGAGGATTTCTTCGATGCGGTCACCATCGATGACCAGACTACCGATGGATTGCTGACCTTCGTTGACAAGAATAGCGTTTTTGATGAGCGTTCTGCTGTGCATGATTTTGAGAATGAATAGGCTGCGCAAAGGCAGACAAAGAGGATAATTAGAATTTAAACCAAATCGGTCATTAGACCGTTATAGTGCGACTCGTAATGGAATAGATAACTTCCTGTCATCTTTCGGTTTCTTGTTGGCATCTTGTCTTTCTTTCGTTCTCGCTGTAGCTGGCTACACCAAAGGTTAACGACAAACCAGCTGCTCAACAAACCAATAAAATCTGTTCAGGATCTAATGACCGATTTGGGCTTAAAAAAGAAGGAGCGCGCCATCTTCTGGTGAAGACACTGCGCACTCCTAAAGGGGTATAGCGCAGATAATATGCGCGTAGAGCTTATGATTGCTTGGGTTTGATTTGACCAGTGAGGGCTGCCCATCGCAGGCGCATCACACCGAAGAGAGCTTCGCCGAAGATGCCACCGCTCATTTTGCTGACCCCGAGCTGACGGTTGACAAAAAAATCACGGGTACTTCTTTGATGCGGAATCCCAATTTGTAGGCGGTAAATTTCAGTTCGATTTGGAAAGCGTAGCCTTTGAAGCGAATCTTGTCGAAATCGATGGCTTCTAGCACGCGACGCTTGTAGCATTTGAAGCCAGCGGTGGTGTCGTTGACAGGGATGCCTGTGACACAACGTACATATTTAGAGGCAAAATAGCTCATCAACACGCGCCCCATGGGCCAGTTCACCACGTTTACACCAGAAATGTAGCGACTACCGATGGCTAAGTCATAGCCTTCCACAGCGCAAGCGTTGTAGAGACGAGGCAAATCCTTAGGATCGTGACTGAAGTCTGCATCCATCTCGAAGACGTATTCGTAGTCGTGTTCGAGTGCCCATTTGAAACCAGCGATGTAGGCAGTGCCAAGACCCAGTTTGCCTTGACGTTCCACCAAGTGTACGCGGTCTTTGAGATCGCCTTCCATAAGCTGCTTCACGATGGCGGCTGTTCCGTCAGGACTACCGTCGTCGATAACCAGAACGTCAAACCCATGTTCTTCCAAGCCCGTGACTGCGCGGAGAATGGCTTCAATATTTTCTTTTTCGTTGTAGGTGGGGATAATTACAACGGCATCGTTCTTCTGCATTGTGGCAATTTGTATGATGTGTTCTATTCTGCAAAAGTAGCATTTGCCCCTCGATTTGCAAAATTATCTACTGATATATTTTGATTTTGTGCAGAGATAATTGTAAATTTGCATGAGAAGACCACACTTCTTCCCGTTTCGATGGAAAGAAAGACTGCGCTTTCGCAGCACCGCTGTCCATCATCGCTTTGTCGCAGACCACTATGACTGCGCTTCTCTCTGTAGCTACCGCCCCATGATCAAAACATTGCTCCAACAACTTGAAGATTGGTTTGACCATCATGAATACCTAGCCATCGAACGAACGCTGGGGGGACTACCTATTGACAAATTTTCACCAAGAATTTGGGAAATCTATGTCCACACGCTCCTCAGGTTGGCACGAGACAATGGACATGATGCGGCACGCTATTCGCGCGCGCTCAATTGTATGCACTATATGATGGAGGAGCAAGTGGAGCGTTTCGTGCATCTCTATTATTATTACGCCTACGCTTTGGCGCATCTCGATCGCGAGTCGGAAGCCTTGCTCTTCCTCAATGCCTATTTTGAGGAGGTGGTACCGGCTTTTCGACATCCTCAGGCAGAGGCGCTCGAGAAACAATGCTTGCAGCGCATCAGTATGCCGCATTTTCGACTGGGCAATTTTGTCGATCGGTGTCGGGAGATGGGTGAAATTTTGCAAGGTATCGTTCAGCCTGTCACAGATTTGGTGCAGAAAGTGGAAGAACTCTCGCTACAAACCAACAAATTGGCGCAGCACCAATGTGGAATAGCGCAACAAGAGTTGTCGCAACTGCTTTATCGTGTGGCGGCGCCCTTGCTTTATCAGGTGCGCTTCGAAGCCGTGTGGCAAGACCATCATGTGGTGCTTCAACTAGCGCTCGATGGAGTGGTGCAAAACTTACATTTGTTGCACACCCTGCTCCAAGAATTGCGCTCCTATCTGCCGCCGAATTGGAAAATCGCCTTGCCGAGTTGGAAGACTTTTGTGGAGGAGCATTATCCCGATGAACCGCGGCAGAGTACAATCGACCAACTGTTGGCGCACGAACGCACCTATAGCACGAGTTTACCGCCAGAAGCTGCTTCTTATGAAGCTCATCTTCAGCTCACTTCTGGCTGGACCACACAACCGATGCTCATGTTTGAGTATCTGCAAGATGAGAACTTTGTGTTCAATCTTTTGCGACTCAGTGGAAGTTTCTGCGGATTTATAGCCTACAACACGAATATTTTCTCTTCGCAAGACGACCTGGTGTCGGAGGTGCGCGCCTTTAACGCACAACTGGCGAAGTCCGTGCAGCAAAGTTTGGACGATCCAGCAGCGGTGCAGTTCGTCGGTGGCGGATATGGTGCAGGTGCTTTTGCCCATCATGCACAGACCGCTTATTGCGACTTCATCGCCTATGATGCCCCTGGCGTGTTGGATGCCATCACCGCCTATTTTGCGCAGCACCCCGAGGCCTTCCCAGCAGTACAAGCCTTTCATCGTGCTGCCACCCCCTATTCGATTTAGCAAATCCCTCAGTAAGTAGGTAGAACATTCCCACTCCTGTGTCAATGTCGCTGTCTATTCCTCAGCGCAGATGGCGAGCTTAACCTGTCTTGAGCCCTCTGTTTTACCCTCCTGCTGTATCCATAGTCCTTTATTTCCTATTCATCTATCATGAAGCACTATAGTTTCGACGACATCATTTGTCGCAAAGGTACCAATTGTTCGAAGATTAGAGCCTTGCAAGCGCTCTATGGTCGCACCGATCTCATCCCACTCTGGGTGGCTGATATGGATTTTGCCACACCCCCTTTCATTCTCGATGCGCTCCGTGCCCGACTTGAACATCCCATTTTGGGATATACCTGCGTAGATGAAGACTACTGGCCTGCCATCATCGACTGGCAACGCGAACTCCATGGTTGGGAAATCAAAAAGACTGGATTTCCTTCATGCCTGGCGTCATCCGCGGTCTCGGATTTGCGCTGCAAGTCTACACAAAACCTGGTGACCTCATCATCACCCAACCGCCCGTGTATCACATGTTCAAACACGTGATCGAAGGCAATGGTCGTGTGGTGGTGGACAATCCGTTGATCAGAAGGGAAGATGGCCGCTACGACATGGACTTTGACCAACTCGCTACGGTGGCAGAAGGCGCCAAAATGCTGGTGCTTTGCAATCCTCACAATCCTAGCGGACGCTGCTGGTCCAAAGAAACGCTGCAACGTCTGGCAGATTTTTGTTTAGAGCACAATATCTTGGTGGTGAGCGATGAAATCCATGCCGACATTGCCCTCTATTCTGCCAAGCACGTGCCCTTTGCTTCGGTGTCTGAGGCTGCGCGTGACAATAGCGTCACCTTTGGTGCGCCCACTAAGACCTTTAATTGCGCAGGCGTGGTGAGCAGTTGGGCTGTCGTGCCCAATGATAAGTTGCGCGAACCTTTCACAAAGTGGCTCTTTGCCAACGAAATTGACTGCCCTCCCATGTTCTCTCCCACCGTGGCGATAGCTGCCTATCGACAGGGTGGTGCATGGCGCAAGGAGATGTTGCGCTACATCGAAGGGAATATCGACTTTGCTGTGGACTATTGCCGCGAGCACATCCCAGGTGTTGTCGCTCCACGTCCCGAAGCCTCCTTCCTCATCTGGCTCGACTGTCGCGCACTCGGACTTTCTCACGATGAACTCAACGACCTCTTTGTCAACGAAGCACATCTTGCCCTCAACGATGGGGAGATGTTTGGTGCCGGTGGCGAAGGTTTCATGCGACTCAATGTGGGAGTGCCGCGTAGTGTGCTCGAAAAAGCCCTTCACCAACTGGCTGAGGCTGTGGCAAAACTCCACGCCTCTCGCTCTTAATCCCATTTTCTTGACTCATGACTCCTGACAATATCCAAGCTCCTGCCGAATTTCTCGATCGTTTTTGAACAACAACTCACCGATCAACTCCTGCGTCTTTGCACAACGGCTCAAGCACTTTCTGGGCAACTGCTCGAAACTCCTGACCTCGAAGCCGTGTGGCCCGAAATTTGCACCCCTTATTTGGGAGATGCTGTGCCTGAAATTGCGAAATATCCCACCGTTGCCATTGGTTGGATGGGATTTGTAGGACTTGCCATGGCACAACGCTGGGACAGCGATTGGACTACTGCTGCTGCAGATCCGCACGCGCTCTATCCCGCGCTGCTCGCACAAGGCTTTGATGCCCTCGACGACTATGTGTTGGACCACGTGCTTGCCATCATCGATGCTGAGGAGCGCACCCATCTCCACCAACTCGTGCGCACTTGTGCTGAAGCAGCCCACGCAGCTTTGCGTCATGAAGGCATCGAGCCCCAAAGCCCCATGGCATTCCACACCTACGTGCGCACGCTTCATGTGATGTTCCGCATTGGCATAGCGCTGCAGTTGCGCCGCCTGGGCTACAAGTTTGAAAAGATGGACCTGAAATAGCACTCCCGCTGGGGGAAATAGGCAGAAGGACTCCGAACTTCCTCCAATTTTATTGCGAAAGAAAAGATTCTTTTTTTGTTTTGATTTAGGTGTGAAGTGCTTGATTATCTGATGGATATTAATGTATTATAGTTTTTCTCTATGTTAAAGAAGGACGTATCTGTTGTAAACTCTAGAAAAAGCCCGTACCTTTGCATTGCAATCCAGGAAAAAGCAAGTTGTTCGCTCTGAGCGCTGATTCTGGATCGCCCCAATACTCTTATAAAACGAACCCATAAACATAGCATGCAATATGAAAAATCTTAACTACACAGGTCTCGACGCTGCCAAGGTGCAGCCCGTTGCCGAAGCTCTTGCAGTTCTCCTCGCAGACTTCCAAGTGTATTATGCCAACCTTCGCAACTTCCACTGGAATGTGCAAGGTTCTAACTTCTACGCTCTTCACGCTGAATTCGAGCGTCTCTATGATGATGCTGCTGAAAAGGCTGACGAAATCGCAGAACGTCTTCTTCAACTAGATGTGACTCCTGAGCATCGCCCCAGCAAGTACCTCCAAGTGTCTCAAATCCAAGAGCTCGATGTAGTACACTGCGGTCAAGAATGCCTCACTCACGTTCTCGAAATGGTGAAGACCCTCATGGCACAAGAACGCGCCGTAATGGCTGCCGCAGCTGAGGCTGGCGACGAATCTAGCAATGCTTTGATGAGCGACTATCTCCGCGAACAAGAGAAGCTCGTGTGGATGCTCACCGCAACTCTCGCTAAGGAGTGCAGCAAATAAACGCTGTGGCTCCCTCGGAGCTCAGTGTTTACCCTCTCAGCGCAAGCTGAGTGCTGTTTATACAGCGAATTAGGAAGTGAGAAAGGGACAATCGACATTGGTTGATTGTCCCTTATTTTGTGCGTTAGTATTGTCTATAACCAGGTGCCGCATGCCAGTCGGTATTTTGCTTACGTCCTTGCAAGCAAGTAGTGAAGGAAGTGAAGCAAAAAATCTCGAACAAACAACAAGAGGATGTCGCAAAAAATATTCTTTGCGACATCCTCTTGAGGAAATAACTTAATGCCTGAAAATGATTTCTTGTCGAAATCTGATTTAGCACCTGAAAATAACTTAGCGTCGCAACCAACGCTCCGGATTGAGTTTCTGCGTTTCGTGGCGCAGTTGGAAGTGCAGGGTGCAGTTGCCCGAAGCATCGCGAGCCACGTTGCCGATGGTTTGTCGAGTGCTCACGCGCTGACCTTGCCGCACGGAAACTCCCGTGAGATTACAGTAGACCGTGATGTAGCTACCATGGCGCACAATCACGTTGGTCATGCCTCCCATGGAGAAGATGGCAGTGACCTCCCCATCAAACACACAGCGTGCTTGAGCACCAGCAGGAGCTGTGAGGTTGATACCCTTATTGTCGAGCGTCACCCCATTGAGACCATTCACGTTGTAAGCCCCGAAGTGGCTAGAAATTGTGTAGTTGCCAGTGATGGGCATGGGCAAGCGTCCTTGGTTGGAAGCAAAACTTCCGGTCAGTCTTGCATCGCTTGGAGCGGGAGCATTCTGGTTGGCAGTAGCCGTAGCTCGATTCGCCTCTTCCGTCGCAGTGCGTGCGCGTTGCGCTTCTGCCGCTGCTGCGCGTGCTTGTTCAGCTGCACGCGCTTCTTCGCGCGCTTGTGCCGCACGGGCTTCGCGCGCTGCGCGCTCTTCGCCACGTTTGCGCGCGGCTTCGGCTTTGCGTTCAGCCTCCGCCGCCTTTCTGCGTGCTTCCGCTTCCGCTCTTCGGGCTTCGGCTTCCGCCTTACGTGCTGCTTCTGCCGCACGACGACGCTCTTCCGCGGCTTTGCGAGCAGCTTCCGCCGCCTTCCTACGAGCTTCCGCTTCAGCGGCACGGCGCGCCTCTTCTGCCTTGCGACGACGTTCAGCCGCTTCGATTTCCGCACGAATCAACTGTTCGATTTGCATTCAGTGCGTTATATTGTCGTTGCTGTTGTGCCAGTGTTGCTTGGAGTTCCGCTTGTTTTTGGTTGAGATCCGTCACCACCCCTTGTTGGGTGCGTTGTTGTCCTTCGAGCACTGTTTGTTGTGCCTTACCCTGCGTCAGCAGTTTCCCCTGCACCACACGTTCCCCCGAAAGGAGGTTGCGTTTCTCACGCACCGCTTGTTCTTTAGCAGCGATGATTTGACCTTGCACACGCTGGTATTTCACATATTCTTGCGTGTAGCGCAGGCGACGATACATCTGTCGGAAGTTATCTGCCGAGAAGATAAACATCAACTTGTTTTGCATCAAACGATTGCGGTACATATAGAGCACCCCTCTCGTGTAGCGACGCTTGCACTCGGTGAGATCCGCTTCGAGTTCACGCAATTCTTGTTCATGCGTGCTGATGCGGCGGTTGAGGGTGTCGATTTGCACCTGCAGCCCCGTCACCACTTTCTGTTGGTCGGAGATTTGTCCATTGATCATTTGCAAGGTCGCCAGTTGCGCTTTCACATCCTTGCGGGTCGTAGCCAACTGATTCTGCGATTCCGCCATCTTCTGTTTGAGACTTGCTTGCTCATACTGAAGTTTGCGGATGCCTTCGTTGGTAGGCGTTGGCGCCGCTTTGCCCTTTTTCCCCGTCTTCTTAGCTTGTGTGGTGGTCTTGGTGTTATTCTTAGATTTCACTGTCGCGGTAGTAGTTTTGCGACGCGAATTCTGCGCCACCATCAACGAGGTGGAGTAAAAGACACTCAGCAACAAAGAGAAGAGGAATTTATACATTACTTAAAGGGAGTGATAAGGGAAAACAAGTGGGGCAATGCCGCGCTGTGGTGCTGCGGCTACGTGATGAGGGAGGGGCTCTGTCTACTTGAACAACTTCAAGATGGCTTCGGGCTTCATAGGAGTATAGCCCGAGGGGATGCGCACTTGACTGTTCCAGTCGTAGTTGATGCGCACTTTGTTGAGCTTGAGATTCAGCTTAAACTCTTTTTTTCAAAGGCATTGATGGCGAACACCGTGTGGCGCGCGATGCGATAGCCGCGCACATTCGTAGTTTTGTTGCGATGGATGTAAAGTTCCACTGGCACAAAGCCCATCACGTTGAAGTCGGCAGTCTCAGTGCTCTTGCGGTCGTCGTTCCAGAAGAAGCGTTGCACCTTATCAAAGTTGAGCATCGGCATTTCAGTGAGCATGCTGTTGAGTCCGGCATAAGTGTCTTTGAGATAACGCTTGTTGATGCGGTCGAGCACGATGACACTGTCGGGGGTAAAGATGATGCGTGCGCCTTCGATGCCAAATTTGCTGAGAGAGAGCTGCACTTGTCGGTCGCGCTGTAGGCGAAGCGTACCACCCAGACTTTGGTTGAGGACGTTGGACTCCACGTCGGCAGAGATTTTAGCCGTCACAGCCAAAGGTTCGTTGGGGCGATAGGGTTGGTCATTGCGAAGGGTCGAGCAGCCCGTCAAAAGGGCAACAAGAGCAAATAGAAAGAATATCTTTTTCATTGTAAATTCTTTTTCTTGAGTTCGTAAATCGTGTATCGTTAGTGTGTTGTTGCTGCTTGTCTGGGAGCATCCGCCAGAGCAGGATTGCGATAGCGGTCAGCTATTCAGCGCACCTTCTGCAGTTTTGCGCGCAGTTTGCGCTGTTCTTTGTGGTCGCTGGTAAGCTGCAGAGCCTCCTTCCACATCCGCGCAGCGTCTTTCGGGGCTCCAGCTTTGAAATAGATGTCGCCCGCACGGTCATAGTAGCCCGCGTCAGGCTTTTCTGATTGACCTTCTTTTTCAAAAGCCACCCACATAGAGTCGGTCACCGCTTTAGCTTCAGCATATTTGCCCGCTTTGTAGAGTGCCCAAGCATAAGTGTCGAGATAGATGGTGTTGTGCGGCTCAATCTCGGTGGCACGTTGTGCCAGTTGCACAGCACGTTGGAGTTGCACGCCCCTAGTGCTGAGGTGATAAGCATAATTATTGAGGGTCTGCACATTGTTGGGGTCTTTTACCAGAGAAGAATCGTAAGCCGCAAAAGCCCGTTTCACTAGCTTCTTCTGGATATAAGCATCTCCCAGCATATAGTAGATTTGCGAAGCCACAGAACTATCCGTGTTGTTCGACATCACCTTCACTCCATCTTCGAGAATCTCCATCGCACAGGCATCGTCCTCTCTGTTGTAAGCAGCGATTGCCCCAAAATAGTAGAACAACTCATTGTCAGGATGCAATTCTCGTCCACGTTGACAAATGGTATCTAGCTGATCCGTATCATTGCGGTTCACCGCGTCGCGGAGCAGCTGCATGATAGCGCGCTCATCGTTGGGATTTCGCGGAAAATCGCCAGTGCAGGTACTGCCAATTGGCTTTCAGGAAATTTGAATTCTTGAAGAAACTGCACCAACCATTCGCCTATCGTCACACCAGCATCGCGCTGGTTCATCGCCACCACCGCGTGTTGGTACACCTTCTCTTTGTCGTATTTCCCCTCTTGCAACCAGGCAGCGGCTTCGCGGAAATTGTTCAACTTCTGTTCCACGGGCAAAACCGTGTCCACCGCAACCGCAGCCAATGTCTTGTCGTAGTTGTCGATATCGTTTTTGTTGCGATAATAGATGAGACGGAGCAGGGGCAACCACTCATTGTGGGGCTCACTGGCAGCCACATCGTCCATGATTTCTCGTCCGCGTTCCAAGTGTTGATTACGCAGATAGAGGTTGGCAAGCAACACACGTGGATAGTTGTCGCCCTCGTTGGCTTCGCACCAGTCGCGGAGAGTGGCGACCGCTTCGGGGATGCGATTTTGATATTCTAAGATATTGGTTTTTTTTATCACCACTTCGTTCGACTTTCCCTCCAAGGTGGTGATTCTGTCCAAGGTCTGCAGTGCAGCATCCCAGTTGTTGGTGCGTTCTTGCAGTCCCTCTAGCACTTTGAGGTTATCCACCGTGGCATCTGTTGTCACCAACTGTTCGTAGAGTCGCAGAGCGCGCTCGTAACGGTTAGTCTGTATCCAATAGTTGCCGAGCATCTCGCGATAGTGCGCGTTGGAAGGCGAGAGTTGTTGCGCCAGTTGCAACTGTCGTTCCCCGCGTTGTCGCAGCAGACTGTCGGAATATCCTGCCGATTGCAGCAAAATCAACCCCTGTTGGAAGAGAGCGTCCGCATCGTTAGGGTTAATCGTCAGTGCGTAATCGAGCAAGTCAAAGGCTGCATCGTAGTTCCCTTTATACTTCTGCCGCAATGCCTCGAGATATACTCCATCAAATTCGCGACGTTGTTTCAACGTGAGGAGGTTTCTAGCGCGGATAGCCCCATCCTTCAGGGTAGGTGGGGTGTAGTTGCGCGCATAGTTGGAGCAGCCCAGCAGCAAAAGGCTGAGCAACATCCATCCCATCACAGCCAGGAGGTGAAATGATGAAAGTTTTCTTTTTATCATCACGGATTTTCTTGTTTTCTAGAAGGACTAGTTTCTCTAGTTGTTCTAGAGCCTCTAACGTCTAATCTCTAACGTCTAACGTCTAATCTCTAACGTCTATTTCCCCGTATGTCCAAAACCACCTGCGCCGCGCTCGGTGTCTTCGAGCGTTTCCACAGGTTGCCATTCCACTTGTTCGTGTTTCGTCACCACCATTTGTGCGATACGTTCGCCATCGTTGATGACAAAAGGCTCTTGGCTCAGGTTCACCAAAATCACGCGCAGTTCACCGCGGTAGTCCGCATCCACCGTTCCGGGAGAGTTCAGCACCGTAATGCCATGTTTCAGCGCCAGTCCTGAGCGAGGGCGCACCTGGGCTTCATAGCCTTCGGGCAGTGCGATGTAGAGACCAGTGGGCACCAGCGTGCGCTCCATCGGAGCCAAGGTGACAGGCGTCTCGAGGTTAGCACGGAGATCCAGTCCCGCACTTTGGGGCGTAGCATATTCGGGCAGCGGATGCTGCGAAAGATTGACGATTTTAACTTGCATATTCTGTGTATTCGACACCAAAGTGTCTGAGTGAGTGGAGAGAATCCCGAAGACAACCATCCCGTTGTGCCACGTTTTTCCCAAATCATGAGGCAGCGTCGCCCCATTTTTGTCGCAGCGCATCTCCCACGAGGCAGCGTCGCGCGCGCATACACGCCATCCCCTTTTGCCGTCCTCCTCAGAAAATCAGGAGAAAAAAGGGTCTGCGACCCCAAAAATACTAAGAAAATCTCATATTCTCTCTATCCTGTGCGCTGTATTTCCTTAAAACCCCTATATTTGCAATATGAAATGGCAACAACTCATCTCCTCTGCGCGTTGGGGAAAGCAAAACACCCAACGCTCAGCAACAGAACAGCGCACAGAATTTCAGCGTGACTACGACCGACTCATCTTTTCTTCCCCCTTCCGTAGGTTGCAAAACAAGACCCAGGTGTTTCCCCTCCCGGGTAGCATATTTGTGCACAATCGCCTCACCCACTCCCTCGAAGTTTCCAGCGTAGGACGCTCCTTGGGAGCTGACGTGGCGCGCCTGCTCATCCCACGCTACAGCGGAGAAGATGTAGCCGCACTCGAAAGCATCAGTGCCATCGTCAGTGCCGCCTGTTTGGCACACGATTTGGGCAATCCCCCCCTTCGGACACGAAGGAGAAGCCGCCATCCGTTCCTTCTTTGCAGAGGGCGAGGGACTTTATCTTCGCGAACAACTCCCCATCGAAGTGTGGAACGACATCACCCATTTCGATGGTAATGCCAACACCTTCCGCCTCCTCACCCACCAATTCCACGGCCGCCGTGCAGGAGGATTTGTCATGACTTATAGCACCCTCGCAGCCATTGCCAAATATCCCTTCTCTTCCTCCCTCGCCACTCATCCCAAGTTTGGTTTTTTTGAGGCTGAACGCGAAGCCTTTGCACACATTTTCAAAGAATTGGGCATCCCTGCACTAGAGACCCACGGCAAGCACCAACGCTTTGCCCGCCATCCTCTCGTCTTTTTGGTCGAAGCTGCCGACGACATCTGCTATGAGGTGATGGACATCGAAGACGCTCACAAACTCCGCATCCTCTCCTCCGAAGAGACGCGCCAACTACTCCTTGCGTTCTTCTCGCCCGAGGAGCAACACAACCTCAGCACTGCCTATCCCGAGGGCACCGACGCTGGCGACCAAATCGCCTATCTCCGTTCGTGCGTCATCAACGCCCTCGAGCGTGCTTGCGTCGAGGTCTTTGTGGAACACGAAAGCGAAATCCTGGCAGGCACCTTCAAAGGATCGCTCATCAGCCATCTCCCTGCGCCCCTTTCTTCAGCTTATCAACGCTGTGCCGAGGTGGCGCGCAAACGCATCTATCGCTCCAAAGAGGTGGCAGACATCGAACTGTCGGGTTATCACATCATCTACACCCTCCTGTCGCTTATGACAGCCGCCGTGGTGCACCCCGAGAAGACCTATTCCAAACTCCTCCTGCGCCACGTTTCTTCGCAATATGAAGTCCATGCCCCCGACCTCGCCACGCGCATCATGGCAGTGCTCGACTACCTCTCCGGCATGACCGATGTCTATGCCCTCGACCTCTTCCGCAAAGTCCGTGGCATGCAGTTGCCTGCCATTTGAGGAGCATTTCTCTTTGGGAACTAATTCCTCTCAATTAGATGCTTTCACTATTGTTATACCACGAAAAAAGGATTTCCCAATAGTTGGGAAATCCTTTTTTGCTTCGTCACCGCGGGGTGACTATGTTGTTGCGCGGTGGAGGAGGAGAGCTGTTCATCTCCGTTCCGCCCATCATCGTGATTTATCGAATGATGGTGGCATCGCGTTCAGGACCCACAGAGAGAATAGCAATGGGAGTCTCCAATTTCTTTTCGAGATAAGCGATGTAGTCAGCATATTCTTTGGGGAAGTCAGCTTCCGCGCGCACGCCGGTCAAGTCGCAGTGCCAACCAGGGAGGGTTTCATACACAGGTGCCCAACCTTCGGTGTCGTAAGGCATAGACTCTGTGCGCTCGCCATCCTTTTCGTAAGCCACGCACACCTTGATTTCTTTGAATGAGTCGAGCACATCCGCCTTCATCATCACCAAGTCCGTCACACCATTCACCATGATGGCATATTTCAGTGCCACGAGGTCCACCCATCCGCAACGGCGGTTGCGACCGGTCACTGCACCAAATTCCTTACCCACACGGCGAATCTCCTCACCCGTCTCGTCAAACAGTTCTACGGGGAAAGGACCGCTGCCCACACGCGTGGAGTAAGCCTTGAAAATACCCCACACACGACCGATGCTTTGGGGCGCAATGCCCAAACCCGTGCACACACCGCCCACTGTGGTAGACGAAGACGACACGAAAGGATAGGTGCCGTGGTCGATGTCCAGGAGCGAACCTTGTGCACCTTCGGCGAGCACGTTCTTACCTTCTGCCAAAGCCTGGTTGATTTCGTGTTCTGTGTCGGTGAGGGGGAAACGACGCATATAGTCGATGCCTTCGAGCCACGTCTTTTCCTCTTCGGTGAGGTCGAAATCGGTGAATCCGAGGTCGCTCAAGATTTGGAGGTGACGCGCTTTGAGGGCTTCATATTTGGGGAGGAAATCTCCTTGGATGTCTCCCACACGGAGACCCACGCGCGCTGCTTTGTCGCTGTAGGTAGGACCGATGCCCTTACCGGTGGTGCCCACCTTGCCCTTACCTTTTGCCGCTTCATAGGCACGGTCGAGCACGCGGTGCGTGGGGAGAATCAAATGCGCACGGCGACTGATGTGCAGACGTTGCACGATTTCATAACCCGCTGACTCCAATTCGCGCGCCTCATTCATGAAGAGGTCGGGAGCAATGACACAGCCGTTACCGATGATGTTGGTCTTCCCTTCGTCGAAAATGCCAGAGGGGATAGAGCGAAGTACAAACTTCTTGCCATCGAAGATAATGGTGTGGCCAGCGTTAGGACCGCCAGCAAAACGAGCTACGAGGTCATAGCGAGGAGTAAAATAGTCTACTACTTTACCCTTTCCTTCGTCGCCAAAGACAATGCCGAGCAAGGCATCTACTTTTCCTTTTGTCATGTTTTAGGAGAATGTAAATAGGGCAATGACTAGTATTTTAGCCATCGCGCGTGATATTTGCCACAAAGTTACACTCTTTCTGCTGAATATGCAAAAAATAAGTTGTAAATTTGCCTCTCAGCTCTAGTCTGTCTCGTTTCTTCTAGAGCTTTCTAGCGTCTAGTCTTTCTAGTGCTTCTAGAGCATTTAGTCCAATCGCGCTAGCCCTCTAACGTCTAACGTCTAATGTCTAACGTCTAACGTCTAATGTCAAACCGAGCCACGCTTGTCGTGGCGAGCATAAAAGGGTCTATGACCCTCTACCCTCTAACGTCTACCCTCTAACGTCTAATGTCTAACGTCTAACGTCTAATGTCTACTTCCCTCCAACTCCGTGTTCTCCCTCAGGTAGCCTATGATGCTGCCAACCTCCGTGCCGATGTTGCCCAGCGTCTTGGAGTCGACCCTCAGCAGATCCATGCCATCCGCACCGTCAAGCGCAGCATCGATGCGCGACAACGACAAGTGATGGTCAATCTCACCCTCGAGGTCTTCATCGACGAAGACCCCACCACCTTGTCTTTCGAGCGCATTCACTATGGCGATGTCAGTGCCGCGCCCCAAGCCGTCGTCGTGGGAGCAGGACCCGGAGGACTCTTTGCTGCCCTGCGTCTCGTAGAACTCGGGGTGCGTCCCATCGTCCTCGAACGTGGACGCGACGTCAACGGTCGTAAAAAAGACATTGCCGCCATCTCCCGCGACCACATCGTCGACAGCGAGAGCAACTATTCCTTCGGAGAGGGTGGGGCAGGAGCTTTCTCAGATGGCAAACTCTATACACGCTCGAAAAAGCGCGGTAATGTGCAGCGCATCCTCGGCATCTTCTGCCAACATGGTGCCAGCACCGACATCCTCGCCGATGCCCATCCCCACATCGGCACCGACCGCCTGCCTGGAATCATCGAGCGTATGCGCGAACAAATCAAATCTTCGGGCGGTGAGGTGCATTTCCAAACTCGTGTCGATGAACTTCTTTTCTCTGCTGAGGGAAATCGTGTGGTGGGCGTGCGCACCGCTGCCGGACAAGAGTTTCTTGGTCCTGTCATCCTTGCCACTGGTCATTCCGCGCGCGACGTCTACCGCTATCTTCATCGTGCTGGGGTGGACATCGAACAAAAATCCCTCGCCATGGGAGTGCGCTTGGAACATCCCTCCCTCCTCATCGACCAAATCCAATACCACAACCGCATGGGACGCGGAAAATATCTCCCTGCCGCCGAATATTCCTTCGTGCAACAGGTGAAGGACCGTGGCGTCTACAGCTTCTGCATGTGCCCTGGTGGCTTTGTCGTGCCTGCTGCCACAGGTCCCGAACAACTCGTGGTCAATGGGATGTCGCCCTGCCAATCGCGGTAGCAAATGGTCCAATTCGGGAATGGTGGTTGAGACGCGCCCCGAAGATATCGACGGAGAACTCATGCCTTTCCTCCTCGAAGCCATGAACGATGAGACGTTCGCAGCGCAACACACCGATTTTGACAATCGCCACAATCCTCTGCGTATGATGTATGTGCAAGAGGCGCTCGAGCGCGCCACCTGGATTCAGGGTGGTCGCACACAGGTGGCACCGGCACAACGTATGGCAGACTTTGTGAACAATCGCCTCTCTGCCGATCTTCCCAAATCGAGTTATAGCGCGGGCTTGCTGGCTTCGCCCCTCCACTTCTGGATGCCCCGCTTCATCACCTCGCGTCTGCAAGAAGGTTTCAAGGCGTTTGGACGTCGCAGCCGTGGTTTTCTCACCGACGAAGCTGTCCTCATCGCCACCGAATCGCGTACCTCAGCCCCTGTGCGCATCCTCCGCACTCCCGACACGCTCCAGCACATCCGCCTTGCTGGTCTCTTCCCCTGCGGAGAAGGCGCAGGTTATGCCGGTGGCATCGTCTCTGCCGCTATAGATGGCGAACGCTGCGCAGAGGCATTAGCTTCTGTTTTAGACATATATTAGACGTTAGACGTTAGAAGGCTGGCGCGGTTGGACCCTTCTCCGCAGGGCGCTAATCTCTTACCTCTAATCTCCAACCTCTAATCTCCAACCTCTAACCTCTAATCTCAAACCTCTAACGTCTATCTTCTAATGTCTAACGTCTAACGTCTAACGTCTAACGTCTAACGTCTAATGTCTAACGTCTAATGTCTAACGTCTAATGTCTAACGTCTAATCTCTAACGTCTAACCTCTAACCTCTAACCTCTAACGTCTAATGTCTAAATTCTCCTCTCGCGCGCGTGCGCGCCAGCAAAAACAATACTTTTTTTGCTTTCACAACCTTCACAGAATTCGTTGTAAGATTTTGGAAAATAGGAGTTTATTGGGGTATTAGGAACGGGGTTCACGAGAAAGTGGGATGAAGGAGCAAAAAAGCAGTGGTGAAGGAGCAAAAATAGTGGTGTTTACACTTCTTTAGGGAGGTGAAAAAATAGTCCTGTGACGTAGCAGAATGCCCCATCTTCTATTTTGGTGGTGATAGAAAAAACTAAGAGAGTAGTATGGGGTTTCGCATTTTTTTGAGGAGAAATCATAGATGGTTTTCTAGATTTCCCCTCTTTTTTTAGTGATCATCCGAGCTTTTCCAGAAAAAGCTCCCACGTTTGTGTAAAAAAACTCCCACGTTTTTTTCGGAAAATCTCCGACATTTCTTTCAAAACTTCCCACGTTTTTCCCGAAAACTCCCTTCTTTTTTTCTAAATATTACCCCTATACTTCTACGAAAAAAAGAGCAAGTTTGGAGAGAAATACTCCCAAGATAGAAGAACACCGTTCCTATTACCCCTCTATTTTCTTGTACCACTGTGTTTTTACGCGTCAATTTGTGAAGGTTGTGAAAGCAAAAAGTGCAAAATTGTTGTATGGACGCGCGCGCGTGTACGCGTGCGCGAACAATAACGATAACTAGAAACGATAACTAGAATGCCCCTCTCTCTCCTCTCTCTTTGGCTGTGCTTCTAGAGAAACAGAACGTGGTATTACCATTTCAGTTTTGTAATCTCGAGAAAGGGACAATCGTCACGAGTCGGCTGGTAGTACACTCGCGCGTGACTTATGCCTACTTCTTTTTGTGTTATATTTGTATTAAAAATCACTGTTCAAGTTTTGTTGTAAATTAATTTAGTAGTTTGGAGGTTGAAAGTCTCTAAAAACCTGGCATCTCTACTTGTGAAAATGAGGGGTTTATGGTCCAAAGAGTAAAAATAAGACCTTTTGAGTAGAAATTTCCTGCGAAAAATTTGCTAGTTTCATAAAAGTATGTACCTTTGCACCAAGAAACTATCTAACATGCGCTAAACAACTCGAGTTTTCTAGCTCTGAGTGGATGAATTGCGCAAAAAGCCTCAATAAGCATCGGAAAAATAGATATGAAGAAAGCTTTCACCCTGCTATTCTTTACTGCACTCGCCGCAACCGCTGTGCACGCGCAGCGCGTCGTACTGAAGCATAATGTTTTGCTCGACGTGGTGCATTCACCTAATCTCAGTCTCGAGTTGGGGCTTACACCTAAGCAAACACTCGACATTCAAGTCGGATTTAATCCCTTTACCTATAATTCAACCGATAATTCAAAGTTTCGTCACATCACCGTGCAGCCCGAATGGCGCTACTGGACGTGCGAACGCTTTAATGGTTGGTTTTTCGGGGTTCATGCTCATGCCGGTCGTTTTAATGCTGGTAATGTGACACTTCCTCTCAATCTCTTCCATACGGTGCAAAACGCACGTTACGAAGGTTGGTTTGCTGGGGCTGGTGTCGGAGCGGGATATCAACTTCCCCTCAGTCGTCGCTGGAGTGTTGAAGCCGAACTCGGTTTGGGTTACGCCTATGTAGACTACGACAAGTTTGCTTGTGGCAAGTGTGGCACGCTCCAACAGGATGGTAACTCCCACTATTTCGGTGTTACTCGTGCTGGACTCTCGTTGGTTTACGTACTTAAGTAAAATAGTCTCCCACTAACGACTTATGTCTGACGACTAGACAGGTCAAACGACTAGAATCTAATGACTGGTGACTAGATGCGTCTAACGTCTAGAGTCTGAAGTCTAAAGTCTATACACGTCTATTATTATAAAATGACAAAGCTATCTCTCATCGCATTGCTCTCAGTGGCTACGGCGCTCCCAGCTGCTGCTCAGCGTTATAATGGGCAAGTGAGTTTTACTCCTGCTCAAGTGAAAGCAGCTGCCGATAGTGTGCGTCTCAACCTTGGCGTTGTCCTCGATGGCGTTCGTCTGGGTAGTCGCACTTTAGTCACCCTCACCCCTCGTCTTGTTTCGCAAGATGGCACACAGACTTATACCTTCTCTCCGGTGAGTTTCGGTGGTCGCAATCGCGATATCATGTGGAAGCGTCACAATTTCCCTGGTACACCTCGCCCTGTAGTGTTGCGTTCTGGTGAACAGCGCACTCTCCCCCTCACTCTTACCGCTCCCAATGTGGCGTGGGTGAAAAAAGCCCGTTTGGTGGTGGACGAACAAGTGCAAGGCTGTGCAGGATGTGAAGAAGGTGCGATGCGCTACAATCTTCTCGAACGCCTCGTGAAAGAAGAGTATCGTCCACAGTTCACCACAGCTTATGTGATGCCTACTCCCGAGCCCGTCAAGATGCGCTCCGATCGCTTTGTCGCTCGCTTCAACTTTAAGGTTAATCGCTACGAACTCCTCCCCAATCTCGGTAACAATCGCGTAGAGTTCGCTCGCGTTGACAGCGTGGCACAAGCCATCCTTCGCAATAGCGACGTGCAAGTGAAGAATGTCACCATCGATGGTTACGCTTCTCCTGAAGGCACCGACGCTGGTAACCTCAAACTCTCGCAAAATCGTGCACAAGCCTTTGTCGACTATCTCCGTCGCACCTACGGTTTGTCCACTCGCATCTTCGCCGTGCGTGGTCATGGTTCCGACTGGGCTGGACTTCGTCAGCGTGTAGAGCAAGATCCACAGGTGCCCAATCTCAGTGGCGTCCTCGAAGTGCTCAACCAAGACGGCAACAATGAGGCACGCAAGGCAGCGCTCCGCAAACTCGATGGCGGTGCTCCCTACGCTTACCTCCTCGACACCCACTATCCTCCTCTCCGCCGCACGGAATATCAATTCACCTATGCGGTGCGTGCCTTCAACCTCCAAGAGGCGATTGAGCGCATCCACACCAATCCAGCTCTCTTGAGCTTGAATGAGATGTATCTCGTGGCAGAGTCTTTCCCCGCAGGATCTGTGGAACGCAGAAACGCTTTGGAGACTGCGCAACGTCTCTTCCCCAATGCACCCGAAAGTCGCTTCAACAGCCTTGCCAACCGCTTGGTGTCTGCTCAAACCGAAGCTGACGAAGCCTTCCTCAGTGGTTATGCAGATGGAGCTGAAATGGAATAACCTCGGTGTTTACTACGGTCTGAAGAAAGACTACGCTCGTGCTAAGGAATGCTTCGAACGCGCAGGTCAACTCCCTGCTGCTGTGAAGAACCTTGCCGAACTTGCCAAGGTAGACGCAGAGTAACCCTCCCTCATAGATAATAAAGAAGAAAAAACTCACTTCCCTCCTTTTGAATGCGCCTGGTGCGTGTTCAAATGGAAAGGTGAAAAGAACTGATTAATCAATTTAATAAACTATCTGTATGAAAAAGCAATTTTTCGTAGCAGCGATGGCACTCGTACTCGGTGCGAGCTTCACTGCTTGTTCAAGCGACGACTTGAACGTTAAGCCTGGTACAGAGGTGAACCAAAAGGCTACGACTTACATGTCTGTGTCTTTCGTGTTGCCTACTGCAAACAGCACTCGTGCTACTGCTGACGACGGTCAAGACAAGAATGATCCTGACTTCAACAACGTTGGTAAGTGGGCTGGTAAGGACGATATCAAGAAGGTAAACGTTTACGTTTTCGATAACACTGGTGCCCTCGAAGCTAATCCTACTTACACTACTGCTCAACTTTCTTTCACTCAAGTGAGCACTGGTGCAGCTCAAGCTAAGGTTTCTGCAAACACTGCTTTCAAGGTTAAGCCTGGTAATAAGACTGTTTACGTTGTGGTTAACCCCACTGCTGCTGCTGAGACCCTTCTCAGTGCCGCTACAGGAAGCCTTACTGCTTTCAAGACTGCTTACGAATCTTCAAATTTGGCGTTTGCTAAGCCTTCGGTTTTGACTGCTGAGTACACTACTGGTGACGAAACCAATGCAGGTGAACTTGCAAAGGTTGATGGTGGTAAGGATGTTATCTTGATGACTGGTAAGGCTGCTGAACCAAATATCGCAGACAACGTTTCTGCTGCTGAAGCTGTTTCTGGTATCAAGAACCGTGCTGACCTCACTGTTCAACGTGCTGTGGCTCGTGTTCTCGTTAGCACTACTGCTACTTCTTTCGACATTAAGGGTATCAATCCTAATGATGGATCTACCGAAAATGATGCAATTAAGGTTTCTGATTTGACTTATGTAGTAGGTCAAGGTGAAAACAAGTTCTACTTCCTCCAAAAGGAACAAACACCCGCAAATACTGACGGTGCTGCTTTCACTACTCCTGCATTTGCTCAAGTGCCTTCAAACCATGACTACTGGACTACAGATTTCCAAACCAGCTACAACACCGTAGGTGCAAACTATGACTACTCTGGTCTTTGGAAGAATACTGCTACTGGTAATATTAAGGGTGTTAGCGTTCCTAGTCGTACTGCATTTAGCGCAGCTGCTGCAACTGAGCTCAGTAACGTAACTGCTGATCTCAATGCAGGTCTCAAGGGTGAATTCATTCTTCCTACCCTCCACAAGTACAACACTGACCGTGCACAAAGCGGCTACCGCAAGGGTAACACTGCTTACATCCTCGTTCGTGGTTACTTGACTCCTAAGTATGTAGTTGATGCTACCGGTAATGTCGTTGCAGGTACCACTCTCGGTGCAACTGATGACGTTTACTATGGTGCAAACGGTGTATTCTACGCTGACAAGACTTGCGTTCAAGACCCTGCTAAGCATGGTGTAGCTGGTCAAACTGCTCAGTTGTACAAGGGCCGCAAGGTTATGTACTTCGTATGGATTAACCCAGACGTAGTTGATGGTAAGGCTGTTAACTCTCCTGTTATCCGCAACAACATCTACCACGTACAAATCAAGGGTATCGCTAAGATTGGTGCTAACTGGAACCCACTCGTTCCTAACCCCAATGTGCCTACTACTCCTGGTCAACCTATCGATCCTAACGATCCTACAAACCCCATCAACAACAACCCCAACAACCCTGACCCACGTCCAAAGAATGACCTCGAACCTAAGGATCCTCCTGTAGATCCTAAGGATCCCATCACTTCTAAGGAAACTTGGATGTCTGTAAACGTTAACATCCTCCCATGGGCTGTTCACTCTTACGAAGTTGAACTCTCTATCTAATCGATAGTTCGCATATCTAGCTCTGGCTAGACAAGCAATACCACTCCAAGCGAGGGGGAGGGAACTCCCCTCCCCTCGCTTACTTTTTTTATCCTTTGCGCAGCTTCCTATTGACTTTGTTATGCTGCCCTCAACAAAGGTTTCCCAACGCGCAAGCGACGCGCGACACTTAATCCGTATATCGAACTTTTTCACATGAACCTTCTCGCTAAATTCGGCGCGGCATGCGTCACTATCCTAGGCGTTTTCGCAAACTACTCCTGCGACTCCATCTTCCACGATGATCTCTCAGATTGTCCGCAAGGGGTTTATGTGCGCTTCTATCAACAAACGCCTTGCTACAACTACAAGAATACCAGTGTGGGTAAGGTGAATAACCTCCATGTTCTTGCCTTCGACAAACAAACGGGACTCCTCGCCAACTTTGTCGCTGCTGACCAAGAAATGATGCTCACCACCGAACACGAAACACTCCTCCCTCTCCAACAAGGGGACTATGAACTCGTGGCGTGGACGGGTAACGCTGCCGAACTCGCTTCGGCGAAGCTTCAAAAAGGAGTCACTCACAAAAGTGATGTCTTCTTCCAACTTCGACAACAACAAGACGGTTCTTACGTCTTTCCCAATACTCCCGAACCTCTCCGATATGGATTTGCTGGTACGGGACTCAACCGACTTCCTCTCGACTCTGCTGAATATGCCCATCGTGAGGCTACTTCGCAATATCCTCTCGACGAAGTCATCAATATCCCCGATCCTGCTAAGGAGGGTAGTGTGTTCCGCCACGCTGCCATCAACCTCCGCCCACAAACGCTCCGCGTGAATGTGCAACTCGTGGTGGACGGCAGTGTGAAGAGTGCCAAATATCCCACCGCTGCCAATAATTTCGATTTGCAACTCCTCACCTCTGGTCGTGCCCTCGCACACGAAGCTGCCAAGAACGGTAGCGCTTTGGTGGACTGGACAGTGCCCAAGCTAAATTGGTGCCTGCAACCGACGCGCGTTTGCTCCAACCTCTCCAAAAGCAGGTGGTGGCAGATACGCTCAAACAGAGCTACAACCTTTTGGGCAACACTGCCAACAACCTCGCAGAAGGTCGTCTCGTGATCATGCACAAAGGTAAGAAGGTGGAACTCACTGACGCGGTGAAACAACTCACCAGCGCTCTCGACCTTCCAGCCCTCATCCGCATAGCGCTAGAGAAACAAAATATCAATCTCAACTGCGGTGACGAAGTGACCATCAAACTCCACGTGAAGAATCAGTGCGTAGACTGCGACACTTACATGATTTTCGACGTAGAAATCGAGAAGTGGAGCGTGCACTCTTACGAAACTGAATTGGCAATCTAACCTCCAGTCACTCTTATTTTCATAACCCTGACTAGACAGGTCTCAATGGGTCAGCCTCCTGCTGCGGTAGTTAGCTTATGCTCGCGCAGGGCGTCGCACCTCGACCGCTCACACAGGAGAAAGTCTCAACTGAAACTCAAAACTTATGACTTTTCGTTCTTTATTTCTTTTAGGTGCCATGGTGGTGGCTACCGGTGCTGCTGCACAAACTCAACCTCGCACAAAAGCTAAAGTGGGTGTCAACACCAAGAACCCCACGGAGAATCTCCACGTCAATGGTACTCTTCGTGTGCAAAAACTGCCCGCTGATGGTACCGCCAACGCCATCTCTACCAAAGCGGATGGCACGGGGTCTACCGATGTGGACCAACGTTTCAATGCACAGTATGTGGTGACCGCCGACAAAAATGGTGTCTTAGGACGCGTTTCTAGCATAGAAACTAAGCTCTTCTATATGCCTGCTGTACGCCTTCCGCTGACTGAAGACGAAGTTGCAGTTGACGCGTCAAATCCCTCTTATTTATCCCACTTTGGCTCGTACTCGCCTACCGATGGATTTGTGATTGAGATTTATCTTCTCTTTGCTCATCAGTTCGGTATAAACCCTAACATATATGCTACTCCAATGGTGATGAGCGATCCTGCTGCACTCTTATGGAAGGCTAATTGGGGATATGTTGTTTCTGATTTCGACTATTTCATCACCTATTATGATACTGATGTATTCGAGGATGTGTCTGTAACAGCAAATGGATTACTCCGTTATAAGGTGAAAGCTGGTGCAGTCGCCACTCCCAAGACCTATATGAACATTGTCTTAAAGAAGAAAGACCAACCTTAAGACTTTAGGATTTCATTTCTCATCCCTATTATCTCATGAAATATCTCCATGCCACGCTCGCAGGAGCACTTTCTCTCTTGACGCTTTCCGCACTCACTGCGTGCGATGCGACGTTTCACGATGATCTGTCAGATTGTCGCCACACCTTGTGGGTGAATATGGCTAAGAACGATTGCAACCTCCAAGGCACTACTGCACCGCAATATGTGGCGCCTGCTGGAAAGGTGCGCATCTTGGCTTTCGACAAGAATGGTCTCTTGGCAGCTGACACCACTTGGACACAAAACGACGCGCGCCCTGTGGAGCGTGTGGGTTTGCACACCCTACAAGCTGGCACTTACACTATCCTCGGATGGGCGGGTATTTCTGAGCAGTGGGAACAAAAGATGTTGTACCTTGGCAGAACACGCATTTCTGACGTGGTCTTGACACACAAGGCTACTTCAAATCCTAACAATCCGCAGTCGCCTGCCCTTTTGGCTGACCTCAGTGGCATCCACACTTGGCTCGGTAGCAACACTAGCTTTGTCAAGTTCCCTGATCCTACGGAAGTGGGAACCACAGAACAAGAAGTGACACTCAACATGCATGAGCAGACGTTCGAAGTTGACGTGCAAGTGGATGTGGATCCTGCCACTATGATGGTAAGAACGACATCTCTGCTCATGATTTCGACATCATGGTGGAACTTCAGCAAAATGAGTATCACATGGATGGCACGCCAGCAGCTACATCTTCTAGCTTGTCAGGCTATATGCTGAAGGTGAACACTAGCCGAACCAAGGAGCAGCTCAAAGGAAAGTTCACTGTGCCTGCTCTCACGGCTCGCAATAGCAAGGTGAAACTTACCCTCATCAACCGCACGAATGGTAAGGTGGTGGAACAAGGAGCCTTCGACCTCTTGGCGCTCTTGAAGCTCCAACAAAGCTTTGACCCCAGTTGCGCACGCAGTGCGAAGCTCAAATTCAAACTCAAAGACCACTGCTTCTGTGGGGAATTTACCTGCGATGAAGTGTGGGTGGATGGGTTGAAACTCGGTTCTTTCACCGTGGGTAAATAACGCTCAGCAACGTCTACAACAGACCTAAACAACAAAAAGCTCCGTAGCCTGGCTACGGAGCTTTTTTGTGCGTCTTGTGGCGTGAGCTTTTGTACGCTGCATCCAGTTCTTACTGTTGCCCTCTTCAGATTTCCTGCTCTTGACGGCTTAGTGTCCGGTGTATTGTGCGTTATGTTCTGATATTGTCTATTGTCTTGCTGATATTTTGTACGGCTTGTGTGCAATCGTATGCCGTATTGACCGAATATAGTGCTGTAATTCAGAGTTATTGTGTGACCTTGAGCGTCCCGCTGTGGAGGGCTATAAACAAACTATTGCTGTCCGGTAAACTTCCAAACGGCACAAGAAAGCTTCCCGAAGCCCTTTGGAATAGGACTTCGGGCTTTCTTTTCCAAAAAGCAAGCCCCCTAATCGAATAATGACGGTTCCGAGGGTGGAGATTTAGCTCTTTCAGCCCAAATTGCACACTCATCCTTTTGAGGATCTTCCATGAAAGCGATGAAATTAGTGTAATACATGAGCGTCAATCTAAGCATGGTTACGATTTGAGAAAAAGAAACGTGTCTTTTTATCATTCTAGAGAGCACTGTGCACAAGAGATTGGCAATGAGTACTACCCAGGTTTGTATCTGGATGGCATTCACACTCTCACCATAGAAAAAGTGCAAAGGAAAATTCTGTTTCAGTTGTTTGTAGAGCGTTTCTATAGCCCACCTGCGCTTGTAGATTTCTGCAAGTTCCTGAACCGATAGTTCAAAATTGTTGGTCAGCAACGTCACCGACTTACGAGAGTTATTGCTCCATAGCTCTACACATCGGGCTTCGTGCCTTACCTTCTCTTTCTCAAAAAGAATGTGTTTGTCGATATGAGTGACTAGACCATCACGAGAAACATAGGCTATAGAAGAGAGCTCCTTGTAGCTGAGATTCTTCTTCATCTTAGTCACATAGCAGACACCTTCTTCGGTAAGCCTTTGAAACTGTGCATAGTCTATGTAGGCTCTATCCATTGCCAAGGTGGCATCTTGGGGCAGGTGCACCTTTTTGAGAAGATAATGATCGTGTGTGGCAGCAGAGGTCAGTTCTACCACCATCGGTACACCTACTTGATACTTCATAATGGTGTGTACCTTCATGCCGCCTTTCTTCTTTCCGCTTTTAGGATGTCTACCTACTCCCTTAAGAATGTTGTCAAAGAGCGTGATTGTAGTAGAATCCATCATATACAGCTGCTTCTCCCAGGCTTTTTGACAGCTCACAGAACGGCTGTCCGCTAAAAAAGGAGTGTAGCGTTCCAACAGGGAGGCATAAACCTTGGCAAAGAACTCTTGTGGTCGCCGCTGGTTGGCTTCTGCAAGTGTGCTGCGACGGACAACGTAGTCAAGCCCCAAGTGGGAGAGTTTCATGGTCTCGGCTTTCATGCCAATCTCCAATTCACGCAGAGAATCAAAGTGTTTGAGAACACCAAAGAGCATAATGATGAGGTGTTTCCAGCCTGTCAAACACTTAACATAACGCTCGCTCCCTAGTGTTTCGAGACTAATTTGTTGAATTTTTGGCTTTATCCAGCAATTTAATGACCTGACTATAGACTGGCTGTCCGGTAAAATGTGTACTTTTGCTCATGTTACTAGTGTTTTTTTCCAACAAGCAAAGTAACAAAAGAGGCTGAAATCCTGCAAGAGGGTTTCAGCCTTATTTTTATCATCAGAAAAACTTTTACCGGACAGCAATATAAACAAACATCGCGCCTCACTTGCTTTGTGGCAGGTGAGGCGCGATGAATGATAATGAGAAATTCTGCGCTGTGCGCTTAGAACGTCACTGTCTGATCGGTGAAGAGGGGAGAGGAGATTGTGGCACTCACCGTGCGCCCAGTGGCATTGCGCTTGAAATGAAGCGTTTCTTTGCGGCGACGTCCGCGGGTGGAGTTGAGTACGATGTATTCGTAGTAAATCTTCTTGTCGCGGATCACAAGTTTCAAGTTTGGTTGGTGTTGTCGTCCACGTACGGGGTGAGTCCATTGGCATCGATGGTCACTTTGTAGGGGAAGAGGGTTTCGGGAATGGAACCCGGAACATCGAAAGTGAGATCCACACGCTCGCCTTGTGCTTTCTGGTTGGTAGCTCCTGCACCGTTGATAAAGGTGGCGTTGAACTTGTAGGGCTGTTTGAACACTATCGTGATGGTGCGCTGGATGATGGAGCGATTGGTGGCAGCTTTGTTGTCGGCGATGACCACGAAGGTGTAGCTTGCCGATGTGCTACTAGGGTAGGTGACGCCAGTTTTGGGAGTCACCTTCAGTTCTCCCGTGGTACGGTTGAAGGTGACCGACTGAATGAAGGGATCGTTGGTGAAAGCACCGTCCACCGCCTTGCGATTGTAGTAGACATTGACCTTGTCGAGCTCGTTGGTGTTGCTGCCTATCGCTTTGTAGGCTATCTTTGCGGTGTAGGGCTGTGGTTGCGTGATGATGACTTCTGAGTTGGAGACATCGAGCATGTATTTTCCATCACTGATTTCGGAGAACTCTTTCAATTCGACGGAGGCAAAGAGGTTGTTGCCGGCAGGGGCTTCGATGGCTTTCTCGGGAGTGGGATACCCGGTGGTCGCCACACTGTTGACGGTCACTTTGTAGAGGTGATTGCGCACCACGTCATAGGGTTCACTTCCCAAATAGTTGTTGGCAGCATCGAAGAAGTCTTGTTTGAGGTCGACTTTGTAGTAACCGGGAGTCTCGTAGGTGCCGTTGGGTCTGCGCTTGGCACCATATAGGATGATGGCGATTTGTTTGTCTCTATCGGCTTCTGAGTTACGATACTCGTAGATGGCAATATCGTTCTTATTGGATTTCCAACTATCGTTGGTCGTCCCTTGGGCACCGAGGTAGTTGTGGAGGGTGACACCACTGAGGAGTGTGGGGCGCGTGGGGCTGCTGGGGAAGCTGTAGAGCACATCGCGGTATTGCGCATCGGGGTCGCTGCCGTTGAGCGTCTCTTTTGAGATGTAAGGAGCGAGGGTGCCGCGGTCGGGAGCGTTGTGTACGCAGAATCCTTTGAGGTCAAACCCTGCGCTGGCAGCTATCGCCACTTGCACTACGGCTTGATTGCGGAGCAGGCGAAAGACGCGATTGTTGAAGCTGCTGGTGTTGAGCTGGGCGAAGCTGAAGGAGCGCCAGTAGACAAAGCTGCCGAGGTTGGTGTCGGAGAGGCGATTGATGAGTTGCCCCTCGTCGGTGTCTTTCAAGAGGTAGTCTTGCTGCCAGTTGGCAGGGAAGTTGTAATTGGCAATGAAGTGGATGATGCGCTGACGAGTGCTCGATAGGAGTTTGGCGGAGAAGTTTACCGCTTTGTTGTCTTGCGCGCTTCCTTGCGCCGGAAGTTGGTTTTCCCCTCCTGCGATGTTGCGCTCTTGACGGGTGAGGTTGGCAGGTGCTGAGTAGAGAAAACGGTGGTTTTCGTCAAAGACCAAGAGCGTGAGGTTTTGGATGTTGGACACCTCAGCACGTGTTGGCACTTGCATCTCCGGCAGATCGAGTTGTCCGGTGATGGTGATGCTGTCGCCTTCGCGGAAGGTAGGCTCAGTTTCCCCTCGGTGCTCGTTGTCGCTGAGGGAATCTTCGAGCTCCGAATGGCAGGCTGTAGTGATTCCTCCCCACACTAGGGTGAGGAGAACGAAGAGGAGTCCTTTATAATTGAAGTGCATAATGGGCTAATATTTATATGAGTCAAAAACAGGACACATAAATGTAGAGCCTGGGTTATTGATGATAGTTCCTGCCTTAGGGTTGTTATTGGCACCATTTCGAGTAGCAACAGCTACTCCTGATTGCGCAGCCCATGCAGTATAGTATTGTAATAAGGATTTTACTGCACTATTGGGGTCACTTTGGATTTTGGCAATCAACTGTAACTCTGCGGTCGTGGGTAGTCTCCAATAGCCATTGTGTTTGAAGTTAAGAGGGTAACCACTTATTCCAGTAACAGGGTAATAACGTTGACGTCCACCACCAGGCCATGTTGAACCATACTTGGCAAAGGTCAGGTCGTCCATACCTACGATAATGTGGTTGCGCGAGGGACCATAATCATCTTCAAAATATTGTCTTGCGCGTTGCTCTGCCGATTTGAAAGGATAAACGCGATAAGGTGCGAAGTTGTCTGCTCTGAAGATGCGCTGACCGTTCTCGTCGACGGGAGAATGTAGTACCAAATTACGTTGTTCTGGGCTTCTAGCCTTATCGGGATAGTTGTTGGGATAGTAGACCCAAAATTGAAAGTGGTTGCGCTGATTGGACAAATTGACGAGTTCTACCGTCTCTGGTCGAGTTCTTCTACTACCTTTGGCTTCGAGCGCTTCTATTCTTCTGATTTTATTGTGCTCTTGCTGGGTGATAGTCATGATTTCCGCGTCGGAGTATTCGCCAGATTGGGGTCTTGCAGGCACGTCCCCCCATTGAGAAGAAATAATGAACTCGGGCGAAATAAAGCTTGTTGTTTTCAGCGTCTTTGGCGGTGCTTCCATCAGCTACTGTGGCATCACCATAGAGCATTCCAGGTTGTGGGGCAATCGTGTGGACTGTATAGAGTAGACTGTTGGTCTGAACACGGCCATTGATGGTAGCTCCGAAGAGAGAGTACCAATAGTTGATCATTCCTTTGGATTGCTTAGCCGTCACATAGATGGGAGGATATTGTGTGACGGTGACGGGCACCTCGGGCAAAAACGTTTGAATTGAGCTGCTTTGCTTTGAAACGGATGGTGAGGGGCACGTAGTTGACGGGCACCGGACTTTGGACTTTGATATAGGTGCGTCCCCCATGAGCGGTGGTGGAGATTTTGATTTTCGATTTGTCGGCGTTTATCGTTTGAGATTCTCCATATTGATTGTAGGTCGTATATTGCGCCTCAATAGTGTTGAGCATAGTTTCGTCGAGAGGTAGGTCGGAGATGTATTGGATTTCCAATTCATCAGTAGCCAACATTTCTGGATTCGTCTGCTTCACCACAAGATAGTGAGCATCTGCGATGCTACCATCTACCGCCTCTGGCACCCAGCTCTCCACTGCGATGGAGGCATTGACCTGCGTGGGACGACCTATTTCGGGGCTTCCCAACACCTGAATGGTGGATTGGATGTCGTAGACCGTGTTGCGCTCGATGCGATTCCACTCCTCACCTGTCACTGTAGCACCCTTGGGAGGAAGCACGTTTTTGAGCGGAATCTGGTAGTAGCTGTCTTGTTCTTGGTTTTGGTGGTTGCGCACACGGAGTTTGATGTACAAAGAGGTCTCTTGTAGCACATCTTTCGCCCATGAGTTGGCGTAGGTGTAGAAAGGGATGGGGCGCGCAAAGAATTGTTTGCCGTCGAAGGTGCGCTTCTCCATGTTTTGGAAGGTGGTGAGTCCATTGTTGATGAACGCACGCTCACTGTCCAAAACTTCGTCGGCAAGGACGCGAGTGTTGGACACACCATTAGAAAGGGCGATTTGGGGATTGCCCACTACGGTGTAGGTGGCGCCTTTTTCGTCCGTGACGGTGGTGGGAGGCGTGAGACGGACACGGAGTTTCGCGGCAGCGCGGTGGAGGTTGACCACACTGTTCACCTTGACTTCGCTTTGCGTGTTCCAATTAAAGACTTGTGCATTGGAAGCACCATCCATCAAGAAGTCTGCTTGCTTCTCATTGGGATTGTTTTGTGCTCCCAAAGCATTGCTAGTGGCAATCAAACTTTGGAGCTGTGGGAAAGTTTTGCCTTGCAAGTCGGTGGCAGCTCCGCGATAGTTGGCGATGATGATGAGTCTGAGGGTCTTGCCGTGGTAGGCGTTGTGCGTAGCCCCCTTTTCGAGGTAGATGCGTGCTTGACCTTGCACAGCGTCGAGGGTGGCAGTGCCCAGGGTGTTGATGACTCCTTGTGGATAGAGCATCAAGTCGCCTTTGAGGGTGCTGTGCAAACCTAGTTGGTTGTTGCCTTCATAGACCAGTGCATACATATTGTTGATTTTGGTTTCGTTGAGACCATTGGCAACATAGAGGTTTGCATTCTCAGTGGTGGCGCGTGTGAGTCGGGGCACGGCAACCGGTGTGTTCGTGGCAACGTGGTTGTCGTTAAGTGTAGTGACCACCGAAGCACGCGTGGCAGTGGCGGGAGGAAGCGTGGCAAAGTCTGAAGCCTCGAGAGCGGAGAGTTCTCGTGTGGAGAATCCGAACGCAATCACTTCGCTGTGAGCAGTGTCGATCTTCACCACTTGTGGGGTGTCGGGGAGTTCAATGTCGGTTGAGCAACTTCCACAGAAGAATAGCCCATGCCGCAGCCCACCGCGAGGAAGGCTGTCCAGAACGAGCGCAAGGGAGTGTGGAAAAAGCCCTTGTGCGACTGATGTTGAGTCGCGAGGGCAAGAATATGATGGAAGTTCATACGACTTGATTAGATAGTTTGACGAATCATGAAGCGTTTTGTAGGACCGGGGCTCTGATTGGTGTCGCGGAATCTCTTGACGATTTGCACCTCTTTTCCATCTACCGTGAGATAGAGTTCGGTGGAGCGCACATAGCCTGACCAAGGTTTCTTCGCTACAACGGTGATGGAGATGTTGTCGTTGCTTGCCATGCCCGAAGTTGCTGCTTCGTTGGCAAATTCAAAGTCCAAATAATTGGTGAGATTGAAGCGCCAAAGTGCACCTTGTGGGGCAGTCACCTTGAAATTCATCGTGATGCGGTCGGTTTCGGTGGGGTCGAGGCTGAGCCAGTTGGGACTGCTAGCATCTTGTGTCACCCCTTGTTGCCCGTTGGCGGGATTATCCGGAATCACCACTTGCGGCGCTGCATAGTCCTTTTGAGAACTCTCCTTGTTCCAAGGGAGAATCGTCCAGTTGTAGTGGATGATTTCTTCGTCCCATCCCTTGAGTTCTACATCGGCAGCGTAGTGAGCATTGCGCGCCACACTCTGCGGATTGAGATTGTTTTTGATGAAATCTGAGAATCCTGCTGCAGTGATGGTACTCTTGTCGCCATTGTCGAGATACATGCTCTTGGTGCGCTCGATGCCGTGCTTGGCAAAAGTGAAATCAAATCGGAGTCCATTGCCACCGCCTGCCCATCGGACGTATTCGGGCACATAGAAGGTGCGGGTGAGCTTCTGATTGCCGGTGATGGTGAGCCCTGTATTGATGTCGGTTTCGCCATTGGCTACGTTCATGGTCCAACTTCCTGTGATAAAGAGCGGATAGTGTTTGGAGATGTTCGCGATTTTGATGGACTTGAGTTCGAGAGGAGCCGCTGCGTCAGTGGGCTGGTTTCCAGGAGATTTTAGAGCGCGCTGCAGATTGAGCGTAACCTTGGCAAGCGTTCTGATGAGTTTTACATCGAGCTTTAGTGAATTTCCCTTCTTGTTGGCAGCCGTGATGGTGTTGGATAGTTGAGCGGTCATAGGGATGCCCGCATTGCGGTCGATATGTTCTAGGAGAGGAATGGCGGCAGGCACCTGCGTTAGAGCAGTCTTTTGGTAGAGACCATCACGAAAAGTCACTTCGTTGAGGGCAGTGGTCATAGCTGCCGTTTCGTTCGCCACGAAGAAGAAGTCATAAGTTCCTGTGGGAAGCTGAATTTCTTTTTTGTAATTGATGAGATCTGCCAAGGGGTGTACCGAGTTGTGCAGTACTTCTCCGGTACTTTTCACACAGGCAATGAAGCGTATGGTGTTGACGCGGTCCTCGAAGTCGGTATTATCCTGATTTATTGACTCACTCGTTTGAGCACGTGTGTCGAACGACACAAAGCCCAGAGTGGAGTGTTGTAGCTTGGGGGACTCATCTTCGTAATCGTGGTTGCAACTCATCGCTGTGAAGACGATGAGCAACAAAGGAAGGAAGAGGCGGTAGATATGTTTAATCATCATGCGGAATAGTGTGAGATGAACACAGAAGAGTCTGCAAACAGAAGAGTCTGCAATAAGTTATGAGCGTTATTCGAGCACAAATTTCGGTTGTGTCACAACGTGCCAAGGCATCACGGTGATGTTGGCAGAAACGTAGGTGTCCACCTTGTCGTTTGATTCATCTGTGGGAGCCACTGGTGTGGGATGTCCTGCGGAAGAGACTTTGGTAATATTAATTTTATAGAGGTGGTTGCGCACCACACCGTAGCGTCCGTAGGCTTCGAGCTTCGGTTGTTGAGCATCACTGAAGTGGCGGATAGGGAGGAGGTAGAAGTTTTTGCCATTTTGATAAAACTTCAAGTTGAACGCCTCAAAAGATGCTGTGCTGTTGTTGATATTAGGGTATCTGGCATTGATGTGCTCAGCATCAGCTTTGAAGCCCTTAGGCATCTGCAAGGCGTTGTCATCCGCTGCTGATGCAGCTGCCGCTAATTTGGTTTTCAGTTGTGCCAGCGTCATGTAGGCTCCTTTGTAGTTAGCCCAAGTGCGGTCTGCGGCATTTGCTAGTTCGGGTAGTTGTTTGGGCACATAGCGCAGGCAAATCACCGCGTGCGTGGTTTGGTTTCCTCGTTGTGCATTCGCATCCATGGTGTTTTCTGTGACGTAAATGCCGCGGTCGTCTGCCCATCCACCTTGAGAGATAGGGTTGCGGTGAGGAGCTGCGGTGGTGAGTTGTTGCAAACCAGCACCAGAGAGCACACTCATGTTGGGGTCGATGGCATAGCGCATGGCTTGTGCAGTCGTTTCCGTTTCAGGAGTGGTGGGAGCGTCTGTGGTGGCAGTGCCGTTGCCGCTGAGGGCTGGTGCAGGACGGCGCATCCAAACATCTGCGTGTTGAGTACATCGAGGCTGTAGTCCACCATTTGAGCTTTGCCTCCTGCGGCATTGGGTGCGGTGATGTTGCTCCCAGCTTGAGGATTCACGAAGACTTTTGCCACTGAGTGTTCCAATTCTATCTTCACTGTGGCAGCGGCTCTTTCAGCTTCAGTCGCTGTCATGCGGAAGTTTTGGTCAGTGGTGAGCACCATCTTGGTGGCGGTCATGACGACGCCGTCCGTCGTCACCAAATCGTTGACCGTCACTTGTGCCACGGCATCGAGTTTCGTCTTGGAATCTCCGATGTTGGTGACCTGTTTCAGTCGTGCCGTGGGGTTGGCTATAACCAGCACTTTGTACTGTTGTTTTTCTATCTTCTTCGCACGAAGGGTGATGGGCGACTGGCTGAGCGAACCGCCTACAGCATCAGCATCGCGAGCATCGAATACATGCGTCACCACATCGCTAGAGTTGTAGAAAATCACTCTCAAAGAGGTGATTTTGCGCTCTGCAGCAACTCCTGCGTAAGTGTCGCCATCGTTGGCAGCACCTACCGAACCGGCAGCGTTTCCAGCACGTGTTGCCTTGTTGGTAGCACGCGTTGCATCGGAAGTAAAGGGAAGTTGCAGTGTAATAGACACGTAGGCTTCGTCTACGGGGGCGACGGTAGGCACAGTCACCACTTCATTGGTGGTGGAGTCGCAAGCGAAGATTGTCAGCAAAAAGCAGATGATGAAGCTAAGGTGGCAAAGAATATTGGTGGTACGTTGCATGAGCTATATTGAAAAGTATTGAGCAGCTCCCGAAAAGAGACGAGTAGGGCGGGCAGTTGTTGTGATAATGTCCCCTTTGCTTAAAGCTATTTCTAAGAAAATGGCGGCAATCGTGTAGGGTACAACATTGTCGATCATTCTTTTTGGTCTAAAAGTGCCCCTTACCTATAGGCAGTGTTAGGACACACTATGTCCTTATCTGTCTAAAGTTCAGGATAACACGGCATTTAGACCTCCCATTAAGGAAGTGCTGCAAGAAGATAGTCTTTAATGAATCCTTGTTCTCGGTCAAAGGTTGTAACTTTGGTTCTGGGACGAGGCAAGGAGGGGCAGCGCGTCTGTTCCGCAGACTGTTTTTCAAGAGGATAGCGGGCTTTGCTAGCCTTCTTTCGGTCAAGTACTTTGACCTTTCCAGTAGGAGAGACGATCGATGCGACGATAAAAGTAGCGCACGTGCGTTGCAAAAATAGATATTTCTTAGAAAATCAACGGTTTTCTACTTATAAACTTGGAAAATTTCGTATCGAGAAACTTAAGAATGTAACTTAGAGATAGCAGAACGTTCTTTTTTTCTCCAGCCTTTCGTGCAAAAAGTTTCCGTGATTTTTGTAGAACTGAGAGGCTTATGTTTTCTTTTTGGACTCATTTTTGGGTATTTGAGTTTTCTTGTTGTTTATTCGTAAGTGGTTGGAGGTGGTTTCGGGGTGTTCGAAGAATCTTGGGGGGAGAAATGACTTATTTTAATTGCTTTGTAGTGAAGTCTTTCTTAGGTTTTGCTTAATAAATGTATCTTTACTCCTGGTGGGGACTTTGTCTTTAGACTATGAATTTTGAGGTTGTTTGTGTTTTAGTCATTTGTTTGTGAGTGTGTTAGGTTGTTTTCTGACTTTGCTTAATACTTTAGATATAGTGGGCGTACCGCTTGTGGTGAATCGAGGTGATGAAATCCGAGGATGGTGAGAAGGTGATTGTTTGATTTTAGAAGGAATATATCCGTGTTGCTGTAGTGGCTTGAAATTCGTGGGTGAAGAAGAGGGAAGTGGTGCTCTGTATTTGCCTTTTTTACGCTTGTTTTGTGTCGTAGTTTTTGATGTGGTGGAGAAAGTTTCTCTTTGTTTGCCGAAAAATAAGACTTCGGAATGTCGTCTTTGTGAAGTGCAAATATTGTGTTTAAATCGTGTATTTATTCGTGATATCTTGCGAATTTTGGGAGATGCCAGGTGGGTTTTACGACTTGAATAAAGAAGGTATACATTTAGTTTCCGTTTTTCTCATGAATACTGCATAATTTATCGGATATATTGTACAGCGCTACGTGATGGAGGAAGGACAATGGAGAGAGGCAATACTAATATATTGTTGTGAGAGTTGAGAAGGGGGCGATATGATTGTTGTGCTTCTATGTTGGAAAAGTCATTCCCCTGCGCAGATTGGGATGTGTGGTCAGCGTCGTATGTGGAGAGCAAAAGGAGGAAAAAGCGAAAAAGTAGCAGATTTTCTGCATACTAGGGTGGTAAATCCAAAAATAGTTCGTATCTTTGCAGCCGATTATAGAGTCCGATGGGGCAGATGAAGCGAGCAAAAGTGCTCCGCCTCCCGGAAAAATCCGTTTAAATACATCATTCAACCACAATGTACGCAATCGTAGAGATTAACGGTCATCAGTTCAAGGTGGAAGCAGGCAAGAAGCTCTTCGTAGACCACCTCGCAGGCGCAGAAAGCGGCGCAACTGTTGAATTCGACAAGGTGCTTCTTCTCGACAACGAAGGCCAAGTCACTGTAGGCGTCCCCACCGTAGCAGGCGCAAAAGTAGTAGCTGAAGTAGTTTCTCCCCTCGTAAAGGGTGACAAGGTGCTCATCTTCCACAAGAAGCGTCGCAAGGGCTATCGCAAGCTCAACGGCTTCCGCCATCAATTCACTGAACTTTCCATCAAGGAAGTAAAAGCTTAAACCCCTAAACATATCAGACAATGGCACACAAAAAAGGTGTAGGTAGTTCTAAGAACGGCCGTGAATCGGCATCACAACGTCTTGGTGTTAAAATCTGGGGCGGACAATCTTGCATCGCTGGCAACATCATCGTTCGCCAACGCGGTACTGTTCACTATCCTGGCAAGAACGTAGGCATGGGCTCTGACCACACGCTCTTCGCTCTCGCTGATGGCGTAGTTACCTTCAAGCGTGGTCAACGCGACCGCAGCGTGGTTTCTGTAGAACCTAAGGCTGAAGCGTAATTGCGACCTTGGATTTTATCCAACGCACAAGGCTCTTTCCACTGTGGGAAGAGCCTTTTCTTTGTCCTTTGCCAGTAGCTTCTTTCTGCTTTGTTCGTTGTTTCAATGACTTTGACCATGTATACTTGGGTTTGTCTGGCGATTCCCCTGTCTTTGTCCCTTCTTTCTTCGTCCTTCGCCAATACTTGGGCAACCACGTTTGTTTACCTCGCAGATTTCTCGTAATTTTGCACCAGATAGGCTGCCATGCTTAGCGCTCGCCTGTCCAACGAATACTCAATCTCGCAGAGCATCGTCGCAACTGTCGACGACGCTCCTTACCCTCTCACTAACGCATCAGTTTTGCACAACATTATTCTTGTCGACACTGCCCATCTCGATCACGTGGCATTCGACCTCATCGTCAATTTTGAGCGTATGCTCGGTCGTCAAATTTCGCAAGGCGACTTCCCCAAATGGCTCGATTGTGTGGCGCTCGACGGCGGACTCCGTCCTGGCGACCACGAAATCCGCGTTTATCTCATTCATCCCAAACAGCAGACCAGGTTGCAGCACTTCTTGCCCTGCGATTTTGCAGAAGAACTCAACGGAAAAGCCTTCCGCGACGAACTCGGCGAATTTGCCCTCAATGCTTATGGAGTAGAAGAAATTGTGTCGCAAGAAGACTATTTCGTGCAGGTGTTTGAAGAAGTGCTGCGCGATGCAGCCTGCGAGCGCGTCATGGTGGTGGCAGATCTAGATGGCATGACCGATGAGAGTGCACATTTTGCTCAGCGCATCAAAGCCCTCTGTGCCAACCCTCCTAAGGACGACAAGGGAGCTGAGCTTCCTCGTAAGGACATCACCCTCTTCACCATGCAACCCATCATGGGGCGTGGCTTCCAACAAGAGCTTCTCGGCTATAGCTTGATGGCAGCCCTGGGCATCAACGGAAACGAAGTGCAATAAAATAGCGATTTCTCGTCAAAGACAGAGATTATCTCACTAGAAATCACTAACTTTGCAAATAAGCTATAAGCTCACAGACAATATATTTACAGATAACAATTCACAACTCACGCATAACTCAACAAGAAATGGGTAAAGTTCTCATCATTGGCGCTGGTGGTGTTGCCACCGTAGCCGCTGTGAAAGTGGCCAAACTCCGACGTTTTTGACGAAATCATGATTGCATCTCGCACCGTCTCCAAGTGCGAAGCCATCGCCAAACGCATTGCCGACATGGGCTTGCGCAACGACATCAAAACTGCTCAGGTAGATGCCGACAATGTGCCCGAGTTGGTGGCGCTCTTCAAGGAGTTTCAGCCCGACTTGGTGATGAATCTTGCATTGCCTTACCAAGACCTCACCATCATGGAGGCTTGTCTCGAAGCTGGCTGTCACTATCTCGACACTGCCAACTACGAGCCTAAGGACGAAGCTCACTTCGAGTATTCTTGGCAATGGGCTTATCGCGAGCGATTCGAGAAGGCTGGTCTTTGCGCCATCCTCGGTTGCGGTTTCGATCCTGGTGTCACTTCCATCTTCACCGCCTACGCTGCAAAACACTACTTCGACGAAATCCACTATCTCGACATCGTGGACTGCAACGCTGGTGACCACGGCAAGGCTTTTGCCACCAACTTCAACCCCGAAATCAACATCCGCGAGATCACGCAAAAGGGGCTTTACTGGGAAAATGGCAAATGGGTGGAAACAGAACCTCTCGAGATTCACCAACCTCTCACCTATCCCAACGTGGGACCTCGTGAGAGCTATCTCCTCCACCACGAAGAAATCGAGAGCCTCGTTATCAACTTCCCCACCATCAAGCGTGCACGCTTCTGGATGACCTTCGGACAAGAGTATCTCACTCACCTCCGTGTGATCCAAAACATCGGCATGGACTCCATCGTTCCTATCAACTATGAGGGTCACATGATTCAGCCTCTCCCAATTCCTCAAGGCTGTTCTCCCCAATCCTCAAGACTTGGGCGAAAACTACGAAGGCGAAACTTCTATCGGTTGCCGCATCCGTGGTATCAAGGATGGTAAGGAGCACACTTACTATGTCTACAACAACTGTTCTCACCAAGCAGCCTACGACGAAACGGGTATGCAAGGTGTGAGCTACACCACAGGTGTTCCTGCCTGCATCGGTGCTCGCCTCTTCATGCAAGGGGTGTGGAACAAGCCCGGTGTCCACAATGTGGAAGAGTTTGATCCCGATCCCTTCATGGAAGAACTCAACAAGCAAGGTCTTCCTTGGCACGAAATCCACGACGGCGATTTGGAACTCTAATCCCGTCTTTCCACTTTCCCATCTTTCTCGTGATGTTAGGCTCGTGCCCATCCGGTGGAGCAAGACTCGGAAAGTGAAATACCCCAATATCCAGCGCAATGGTAGTTTTCTGCCGTTGCGCTGTTTTTGAAGATAAAAAGGACTTAACCCCTGCTTTTTATCACTCGAGATGATAAAAAGGGGTATAAATAGTGGAAAATAGAAATATATGTATTATCTTTGTCAAATAATTAGCTTTTCTTGAGCAGATATGCAGTGTGCACCAACAAAGCGATGTTGGAAGTTACTGCGCTCTGAAAAAGTGATTAGCAACGAAACAATTTACTTTATCATGAAATATTCTCCCCTATTTCTAGGCCTGAGTTTGTTTTGCAGCATGCCTGCTTTGTGCACTCAAGCCAATGCTGCTCCTATGATGCAAGCTGTCACCCACAATGTGGTGAAACTTCCCGTGTCTACCGACCCCAGTCTAGAATTCATTCCATTGAGCAGCCTCGATCTGTCAAAGATGGAAAATGGTTGGAAGACGCCACAACGTGACAAGAGTATCGAAGGAAATCCCATTCGTTTGGGAAAAACCACCTATGAAAGTGGAGTAGGGGTGCACGCTCCTTCGCGCATCGTGGTAAAACTCAATGGCGCAGTGACCACTTTCCGCGCAGTGGGTGGTATTGATGCTGAAGTAGAACATCCCAACAATCCTCGCGACAAAGCGGCTATTTGGACTATCGCGTGGTGCTCCGCGGACAAGACGGTCAAGACCAAGTGATCAAAAGCGGTTCTATGGATCGCGACTCCGAACCTATTAAGCTCGACATCGATGTGCGCAATGCGAAATATCTGATTCTCGAGGTAAACAACGGCGGTGGTCAAGGCAACTGGGGCGACCACTTCGACTGGGCAAATGCCTATTTCATCTATCGCGAGCAAAATTCTACACGTCCTGAGACGGTTTCTCCTGATGTATTAAAGTCTCCACTCGCTTGCGCTATGGATATCTTTGCACTTCCTGGTAACCGCGTGTTGCACAAGATTGTAACTACAGATCCCACCCTCAATATATCTGTGACCGATCTCCCCGATGGTCTGACTTGGAATGCCAAGCGTCGCGCTGTAGAAGGTATTGCGCCTGAAGCTGATGGTGTTTATAAATACACGGTTGTGATGCAGGAAGGCAAAGGAGAGCCTTCCACTGCAAAGGCTTCCCTCACTGTTCAGAAGAACCTCCCCATGGCAAAGCCCATGATGGGATGGATTTCTTGGAACGTGGTACAAGATAAAATTTCCACCGATGTAGTGAAGCAAGTGTCTGATGCCATGGTGAAACAAGGTCTGAAAGATGCTGGCTACAACTACCTCATCATCGACGACCTCTGGCACGCTAAGAATCGCCATGCCGATGGCCGTCCTCAAGAAGATCCTGCCAAGTTCCCCGTAGGCATGAAGGCCACGGTGGACTATGCCCACAGCAAGGGACTGAAATTTGGTATTTATTCCGATGCTGCCGATCGCACTTGCGCTGGCGCCTTCGGTTCGTTTGGAAAAGAGCAAATAGATGCCAAGCAATATGCAGAGTGGGGCGTAGACTTGCTCAAATACGATTACTGCCACGCGCCTGGAGATGCAGCCACTGCTCAAGTGCGCTACAAAGCTATGGGCGATGCACTCAAAGCTTCTGGCCGCGACATCCTATTATATATGTGCGAATGGGGTGCGCGCGAACCTTGGAAATGGGGTTCTACCACTGGATCACCTGTTTGGCGCGCCACCTACGACACTCGCGATGGATGGAACGGAGTGCAAGGTGGCATCGGCATCATCCAAAGTATTGCCGCGATGAAAGACCTCTGGCCCTATTCTGGCGTGAACCGCTTCAACGATGCCGACATGATGTGTGTGGGTATCCACGGCACAGGTAAATCGAGTAACGACCTCGTGGCAGGAAAGCCTGGCATGACACAAGATGAATATCGCACGCAGTTTGCCCTCTGGTGCATGTGGTCTTCTCCCTTGCTTCTCTCTTTCGACCTCACCAAGCCCATCACTGCAGATGACAAGAAGCTCATGACCAATGCCGATCTCATCGCCCTTGACCAAGACGATCTTGGACAACAAGCAGAATACATCGGCACGATTGACAATATGGTCTACTTCATGAAAGACCTCGCCAATGGTGATGTTGCCATCTCTGCCACCAATATGAGCGAAGCCACCAAGGAGGCAGTCTTCGACTTCTCTAAGTTCTCTGCACTTGATCCCACGGTGGACTACTACACCTACGACTGCCAACTCCAAAAGGCAGGTGAAAACACCGTGAAGGCTATGCTCCGCACTCCTGTTCGTAAGCACGCCACTGTCGTTTATCGTCTCGGTCGCAATAAAATCACCGGTATCTCATCTGTTCCTGCCCAAAGAACAAGAAGGCAACCGCAAATTTTGACCTCAGTGGGCGCAAAGTGGCAAATCCCACTGCTGGACAACTCGTCATCGCTAATGGCCATCCCGAGATTGCGCAATAAAGGGATTTTCCTTTCTTGGCTAAACTCTCTAGCCACAAATAAATATCACCGCTTGTGTCATTCATCTTGATGCAAGCGGTGAATTCATTCAACAGTAGAATCTCTTTTTTAGTCAATTATTTGGAGCTTTCGCATTTTCTTCTTATTTTTGCAACGTGTAGAACCCGCCAAGCCTCTCAATGAAGCTCAAATCGGCGGGTCGTTTTATTTATTATAAAATGTACTCATCTGATATTCTCCAATTTCAAACAATAGAGGAGATTATTCTAATGCTTGAGAAACAAGGTCTCCTTATTGATAAAACTAATGCTCGAAAACAGTTTCAAAGAATAGGGTATTTCCGTCTTCGTTCTTATCTCTATCCGTTGTTAGATACCCCCAAAAGTCTTGGGTTGTTTAAACCTGGTGCCACGTTTGAGCAGGCTATGGAGCTTTACAAGTTCGACCGCAAGTTACGCTTGTTGGTGTTTTCTCAAATTGAGAAAATCGAAATAGCTGTTCGTTGTCAGTTAGTGACCATTGGGTGTAAAGAAATAGGAGCTGTTGATTGGTTGTATCAAGAGTCTAATTTTTCTGATAATCAGCAATTTGTTCAAACCTTGGCAGTGTTGTCCAGCGAATGGAAGCATACTAAGGAGGATTTTGCCCAAGAGTTTCAAGCAACTTACGGAAAGGCTCTTCCCCCTGTGTGGATGATACTAGAACTCATTCCTATAGGTACTTTGGCACATTTGTATCGGAACATAAAAAGTAAATCCTTACGGAAGAAAATATCTCAGTATTTTGGCACACCTCCAGATGTATTTGCTTCTTGGCTTTTTTGTTTTGCTAGTATAAGAAATATATGTTGCCACCATAATAGACTATGGAACAGAACACTGCCTAATACTCCTGCCATTCTTAAAAGACCTAAGGGAAATTGGATTTCTTTTAATGCTATTGATTATGGAAGGCTCTATTATAAATTGGCAATGATACAATATGTATTGTCTTTTATATGTCCTAATCATCATTTTTCATCTTCCTTGAAACAATTAGGAAGGGAATATCCAAGAGTTGATTTTTCTATAATGAATTTTCCTGAAGATTGGGAGGAAGAACCTTTTTGGAACAATCCAAACTGATTCACCGCTTGTGTCAAACCTGTTGATGCAAGCGGTGATTGCGTTATTTTTTTGTCATCTTTTGGGTACTGTTTCCACCATCGGAAGGGAGAGAAGCCAAATTGGCTATATCAAAACTTTTGAAATGCTTGCACAACCGCACAAATTGCACTAACTTTGTAGAAACATAATGCACACCATCATGAGCGCACGACTTCTCTGGATTGACGATGAAATCGATCTCCTTCGTCCCCATTGCATCTTCCTCGAAAAACGAGGATACGACATCACCACTGCCAACAACGGTGCTGATGCAGTCGATTTGTGCAAAACACAGGCCTTTGACCTCGTCCTCCTCGATGAGAATATGCCTGGACTCTCTGGACTCGAAACCCTCTCCGCTATCAAGGCGCTGCATCCTGAGATGCCCGTGGTGATGGTAACGAAGAATGAAGCCGAAGATTTGATGGATCAAGCCATCGGTGCTCAAATCACCGACTATCTCTTGAAGCCCGTCAATCCGATGCAGATTCTCCTTGCGCTCAAAAAGCACATCCACGCACAGGAAATCCGACAAGAGCACACCGAAATGGGCTATCGACAAGACTTCTCTCGCATTGCGCTCAGCATGGACGATGCCCAAGATGCAGAAGCGTGGAAAGAACTCTATAAAAAGCTCGTGCACTGGGAATTGCAACTCGAGGAAGCGCCCGACTCTGCGATGAACGAACTCTTGCGCACGCAGAAGGAGGAAGCCAACGCAGCGTTCACCAAGTTCATTCGCAAACACTACGAAACGTGGGTGCAACATCCCGATGCCGAAGATACCCCCTTGCTTTCGCCCAAGGTGATGCGCCAGACCGTGCTCCCCAAACTCAAGGAGGGAAAGCGCGTGGTGTGGGTGGTGCTCGACAACTTCCGCTACGATCAGTGGCGCACGCTCGCCAAAGCTCTTGCCAATGATTTCGACATCGAGGAGAATCTCTATTATTCCATCCTTCCCACGGTGACGCAATATGCGCGCAACGCGCTCTTCTCTGGGCTCATGCCCCTCGACATCAAGACTCAATATCCCGATCTTTGGGTGGATGAGGAGGAAGACGAAGGCAAGAATCTGCATGAGGAGGAACTCATTCGCAAACAGTTAGAACGCTTGCGCCAGCACACGGCCTTCTCTTACCACAAACTCAATGACTCTTCAGCGGCAGACCAAGTGTTGTCGAGTTATTCCGAATGGGCGAAACATCCGCTCAATGTCATCGTCATCAACTTCATCGACATGCTCTCTCATGCGCGTACGGAGAGTAAAATGGTGCGCGAGTTGGCAGCCAATGAAGCAGCCTATCGCGCCATCACGCTCTCGTGGTTCCGTCATTCTGCCATCCGCGAACTCTTCCGTCGTCTTGCCGAAGGGGATGCTGAAGTCATTCTCACCACCGACCACGGATCTATTCGTGTGGATCGTCCTTGCAAGGTGATTGGTGACCGCAATGTCAATACCAATCTGCGCTACAAACTAGGGAAGAATCTCGATTATCCCAAGAAAGAGGTGTTTGAGGTGCGCAATCCTGCCGCGTTGAAAACTCCCTTCGCCCAATCTCTCTACGGCTTACATCTTTGCCACGGGCACGCGCTTCTTTGCCTATCCCAATAACTACAACCACTACGTGCAGTTCTATCGCGACACCTTCCAACACGGTGGTGTGTCTATGGAGGAAGTACTAGTGCCGCTTGTGACTCTGCGTCCAAAATAGAGATTAGACGTTAGAGGTTAGACGTTAGACGTTAGAGATTAGACGTTAGAAGGGGAATCCTTCTAGTTCTCTCTCTAATTCTCTCTAGTCCTTCTAACTCTCTCTAACTCTTCTAGCTCTTTCTAGGTTTTCTAGTTTTCTAGATGCTCTAACGTCTAACGTCTAATCTCTAACGTCTACTCCGAGCCACGCTTGCCGTGGCGAGCAGAAAGGGTCTGCGACCCTCAACGTCTAACGTCTACCCTCTAACGTCTAATAAATGTCTAAAATCATCATAGCTATCGACGGCCACAGTTCGTGCGGAAAAAGCACCATGGCCAAAGCCCTTGCCCAACAAGTCGGTTACATCTACGTAGACAGTGGCGCCATGTATCGTGCTGTCACCCTCTTCGCCCTTCGCCATCAACTTTTCAATGCCGATGGCAGTGTGAAAGCTGAAGCCCTGCAGGCGCGGATGTCGGACGTCAAAGTACATTTCAAACTCGATCCTGCCACCAACCTCCCTGTGACTTACCTCAACGAAGAGCGCGTAGAAGACGAAATCCGCACCCTTGAAGTCAGTCAGCACGTCAGCCCTATCGCAGCTTTGCCCTTTGTGCGCGAAGCCATGACCGCTGCACAACAAGCCATGGGTGAGGAAAAAGGCATCGTGATGGATGGTCGTGATATCGGTACGGCGGTATTCCCTAACGCTGAACTCAAAATCTTTGTCACTGCCTCTGCCGAAGTGCGCGCACAACGTCGTTTTGATGAACTCCAAGCCAAAGGGACTACCAGCGTCTTATGAAGATATTTTTGAAAAAAACGTCCAAGAGCGCGACTACATCGACTCACATCGTGAAGTTAGTCCCTTGCGCCAAGCCGAAGACGCCCTTGTGCTAGACAACTCACACCTCACACGCGAGCAGCAAAATCAGTGGTTGTTGCAGCAATTTGACGCTGCTGTGCGCAATGCCCAATAGGTAGTCCGCCATCTAGCATCCTCTTTGCCTGCCCAAGCGGTGCTAGTCGGTATTCATCCAATAGCAATCATCAGACATCTGGGAAAGCATCCGTGTGTCGTCAGCTTCTTGCACGACCGTGGATCTTTCCCTTTTGTCGCCCTAATAACTCTATTTTTATTCATTTTTTAACTCAAAGCGGTCATTAGATCCTGAGCAGATTTTATTTGATTGTTGAGCAGATGGTTTTTCGTTTGTTTGAAGGCGTAGTGGGCTACGTCGAGAACGAACGAGAAACAAGATGCCAACAAGAAAATGAAAGATGACAGGAAGTTATCTTCTCCATAAGGCTCTGCACCATAACGGTCTAATGACAGATTTGGGTTTAACTCCCAACATCTTATGAAACTTTTACCACAAAAGAGCCAAGTGCTTAAACCATTCCAAGATCTCGTATCAGACAGCAAATGACAAAAAAGTTTTTATCCCAATCCTATCGTCCTCTTCTTTGGCGTTCTTTGGACTTTAGTCATACTAGGTGATATTTTCTTCAAATATTCTGGATATCAAACCATCAGATTCCCTCTGTTTTGATAGTTAGATCCTTTCATTTAGATTGCAGCAGGTACAATGGTACTTGCTGCTTTTATTTATGTGATTTTTTGTTCTGGTTGATAGTTTCATCCACCCTTATAGTCACAACCTCTCCTGATTCTTTGGCGCAATAATCTAGGATGTCTAGCACAGCGTTCATTCCAGCATCGAGATCGCGCACAGAGAATGAGAATTGTCTAGGTAGACTATAGTCTGCATCTTCTGCGTAGATAGAGGTAACTTCAATCGTGTCAGTTTTCACCAGTTTGTCCCTGAAGTAGCCCTTCATGGTGACTTTGATTTTAGAGCTCTCTTTTTCGATGGCAGTATTTTTCGGTGTAGAATACATATAGACATCAATCCCATGTGATTTAGGGAGAGAGGTAAAGATTAAAGGAGATGAGAAAGCTTTAGGATGCTTCTCATATATGAGAAATTTGTGAAGCGGAGGCACTTCATTGAACATGATTTCGCTGATGTTGTCGTAAAGACTTTCATGTTCTTCTTGTGATATCATGCTTTGAGGGTTGCTTATCAGTCCTTTAGGGCAAGCTGTAGAGTCGATATAGCCTGAAACGACCAAAGTTGGGGAAAATACTGCCAAGTTGCCCGTGAATGTGAGCTCTATGCGATAAACACCTTGATCTTCGTCTTCTTCCTCCTCTTCTTCTCCTGAGGGGATTTTGTGTTCCTTGATGTGCTTGCCGAGTGTGGAATGTTGTGTGTTTTTCTGTTGAGTAGCGGCAACAGCGTTTGGGATAAACAAGAAAAGATAAAGAATAAGTAGTTGAATGAAGTGTTTCATGATGGATGGAATTGGTTAAGAATTGATATAGAGCAGCTTTTCTAGAAACTACTGTCAAAAGTAGCGATATATTTTGATTTTTCAAAGTTTAGATTGTGTTTTATGTCTTGCCCTCTATAAGTATATGGGAAGATATGAGCCCAAATAGAGAAAAAATCGAGGGAAAAGTGACAAAAATTCTTTGAGGTGATACGATAATGATAGTCCTAGTTTGCAAAATGCGTGGATGGTGAGGAGATTTGCTCAGAAGGGGTGGGGTACAGGAGGCAAGTTTCTCGCACGCGCGTGTCACGCGCGCGCATTCCCTGCAAACTTGCACTTTTTGCTTTCACAACCTTCACGCCAGAAGACACTACAGCTTGTTGAGTTTTCTTATGCCTACGTTTTTTTCAGTGTTCAATGCGCGCTTTCCTTAGAGCATTTTTTTCGGGCTGTTTTTCCCCATCTTGAGACGGAAAATAGTTTAGAGTGTTAAAAAATGTCCGAAAGAAGTGCGTTTCTCGTTGTGGGTGAGGGAGTTGTAACGAAATCTGTGAAGGTTGTGAAAGCAAAAAGTCGAAAATCGCTGTATGTACGCGTATGCGTGCGCGCGAGAAGCACGTTTTTTAGATTTGTTTACAGACCTCTATTGGCATAAGTTGGCGGTTGTTGTCACACTTGCATGGAGCGTGGGGCAAGAAAGTCTCGTTGATTTCAAATTTATCTCCGACGTTTGGCAAAAAACGTTGGAGATTTTCCGGAAAACGTTGGAGATTTTCTGAAAAACGTTGGAGTTTTTTTCGGGAAGTCCGGGGACAAAAAGCAAGATGATAGAAAAGCGTGTCAGACGGTTGGGAAAAAGGCATTAAAGCCCATGCGTGGCCAAGGGATGAAATGAAGGAAAGTTTGGTCACGTCGAAGGAAAGCCGTATTTTTGCAGGGAATAAGGCTCCGTAGCTTAGCTGAATAGAGCGTCAGATTCCGGTTCTGAAGGTCATGGGTTTGAATCCCATCGGAGTCACTTCTTCGTGCAGATTCTGCGATTTTCTCTCAAAAAGAGGGTGAAAATCACAGAAATGTGCAATATCCTAGAGAAAAGAAGGCAAAAAAATTTGGTTGTTTCAGAAAAAAACTTCCTACTTTTGCAATCGCAAATGAGACAAGCGCTCTATAAGGTGCCATAGCTCAGTTGGTAGAGCAAAGGACTGAAAATCCTTGTGTCCCCGGTTCGATTCCTGGTGGCACCACTCTTTTCAACGCAAGTCTTACTTTGCAATCTTGGTGCCATAGCTCAGTTGGTAGAGCAAAGGACTGAAAATCCTTGTGTCCCCGGTTCGATTCCTGGTGGCACCACAAGAATTAGACGACTACTTCGGTAGTTGTCTTTTTTTGCGTGTGTGTCAAAGCCTGTGATAAGAGCTAAAACGCAAAAAGGGGTGAAAAAACGACAGTGCATACTCGAAGGTTTGAGTGTGCACTGTCGTTGCTTTTGAAGAGAAAGGGAGAAAATCACCAAAGCAGGGCGATGCGATAGGCAAGGAAAGCCATGATGTAGGCAAAGCCCGTGCTGTAGAGCATGGAGAAGATGGCATAGCGCCATTGTCCGCTTTCGCCCTTGATGGCAACAATCGTGGCGATGCAAGGGAAGTAGAGTAGGGCAAAGACCATGTAGCTCAAGGCTGAAGCTGGTGAGGACGATTGTTGAAGCGCTTGAGAGATGGCGCTGTCGGCAGCATCATCTTTGCCAGTACCTGCTGCAGCGGCGGTGTCTTCATCGAGTTGGTAGAGCACTCCAAGGGTTGAAACCATGAGTTCTTTGGCTGCCGAACCCGTGATGAGACCTACTCCCATGCGCCAGTCGAAGCCGAGAGGAGCAATGATGGGTTGAATGGCATGCGCCGCTTGACCGAGATAAGACTGTTCTTGTTGTTCGTAGGGTGTGAGATCCGCACCACCGCGAGGGAAATAGCCCAACACCCAAGTGATGACTGAGGCAACGAGGATGAGACCTCCCATCTTGCGGAGATATTGACGCCCCTTTTCCCAAGTGTGGCGAAAGACGCTGCTCGCCACGGGGCGACGATAGGGAGGAATCTCCATGACGAAGTGGGTTTCGACATTGCGGCGGATGAAATGGCTCATCAACCATGCCGAACCGAAGGCGGCAAGGATGCCAAAGGTGTAGAGCCCAAACATGATCCATGTGGCATAGCGGGGGAAGAAAGCCAAGGTGAACACCGTGTAGACCGTGAGGCGTGCAGAGCACGACATGAAGGGCAGGGTGATCATGGTGAGCAGGCGGCTCTTGCGATTCTCAATGGTGCGTGTCGCCATCACGGCAGGGACGTTGCATCCAAAGCCCGTGAGCATGGGGAAGAAAGACTTGCCGTGTAGTCCGACGCGTCGCAAGATGGGGTCGAAGAGTAGGGCAGCGCGAGCCAGATAGCCCGAGTCTTCCAAAATGGAGATGAAGAAATAGAGGATGAGGATTTGTGGTAGGAAGACGATCACCGCACCCACACCACCGATGATGCCTTGCGAGAGGAGTTCCGAAAGCCACCAACCTTGTGGCATTTGGGTGGTGGTCCAGTCGGTGAGCCATTTCACTCCAGCGTCCATCCAGTCCATGGGATATTGTCCGATGGTGAAGGTGGCCCAGAACACGAGCCACATCACGACAAAGAACGCCACGTAGGAGAGAGCGTGGCGCACGAGCCATTGGTCGACACGCTGAGTGAGGCGCACGGCTTTTCCTTCTTGCAAGTGGTAACAATCGGAGAGATAGTGGTGCACCAAGGCGTGAGGGTCGCTCTGAGTATGAGGGTCGTCGGCAAGGGATTGGGCAAAGCTGTCTTGGCGGTCGTAGGCGGCAATCACCTCTTCCATAAGTTGTTCCATGCCGATGCCCTGACTTGCCACGCAAGGCACGAAGGGGAGTTGCATGTGCTGGGCAAGACGCTGGATGTCGAGGGTAGAACCGCTTTCGGTGAATTCGTCGTAGAGATTTAGGGCTCCCACCATGGGGAGTCCCATGCGGCGCACTTGTAGGGTGAGTAGGAGATTGCGCTCCAGGTTGTTCACATCGAGCACATTGATCACCACGTCGATGTCGCCTTTGCGTAGCTCACTCATCACATACGCCTCTTCGGGCGAATAGGCACGGAGAGAGTAAGTGCCGGGGAGGTCGACAAAGCGCAGGGTGCGTCCCTTGTAGATGGTTTCGCCCACTACGCTCGAAACGGTGACACCGGCATAGTTGCCTGTGCGCTCGTGTCCACCCGAGACTGCGTTAAATACCGTGGTTTTTCCGCAGTTGGGATTGCCTATCAAAGCCACCGTGATGGTGCCTTCCGATTTGGGGGTAGAAATGTGGGAAGTGCCGCAGGCGGCACATCCTCCGCAGGCTGTGGGACCGCAGGAGGCGGGGTGGTCGGAGGGAGTTTGCGAGAGGTAAGTGTCGGCAGTGGCAGCACTGAAGAAAGCGTTTGGAGAGCGTTTCTTCAGAGGCATAGTCGATGTTGGGATGTTCGAGCGACACTTCAATCAGAGCGGCCTCACTGCTGCGCAGTGCCACTCGCTGACCGAGCATGGCAAAGACGATGGGCGAACCCATGGGGGTGGCGAAAACTCGCGTCACTTCCTGCCCTGGCACAAAACCGAGTTCTTCGAGACGCAAGCGCAACGAAGGGCTGCCGTTGGTGCGTAGCACAAAAGCCGTTTGCTCGTTATGTAAATCTGAAAGATTCATGCGGAAAATCTTGTAGTTATGTCATTGACCTGCAAAGGTACGTTTTTTTTGTAAGAAGGGGAATACCTATATCTAGTGATATTCGCGCGAGAACGACTCTCTCGAGGCTGATGGGGAAATGACGCGTGCGAGAAAAAATCGGAGGAAAGATAGGCGATACTCCGTATTTTCTTCGTAAATTTGCACCAAATAATTGTAGAACAGAATATAAAGCTCCTCCCCAACATGAAAAAAACTAAGATTGTTTGCTCAATCAGCGACTTGCGCTGCGATGAGAAGTTTCTCCGTGAACTTTTCTTTGCAGGGATGAATGTGGTGCGTATGAACACTGCGCACGCTGATGCCGAAGGTATCAAGAAAATCATCCGCAACGTTCGCGCTGTATCACCACATATAGGTATTTTGATTGATACAAAGGGGCCTGAAGTGCGTACCACTGGTGCATCAGCTCCCATCACTTATAAGGCTGGTGAACAAGTGACTGTGTTTGGTCGCCCTGGGGTGGACACAACACACGATGAAGTGAACCTCTCTTACGCAGATATTGCCAAGGATTTGAAGGTGGGCGACCGCTTGCTCTTTGATGATGGTGCTATCGCGATGAAGGTGAACACCATTGAAGGTGAAACTGTGCGCGTGGAAGTGGAAACGACGGCGTGCTCGGTTCGCACAAGAGTGTGAATGTGCCTGGGGAGCACATCGACCTTCCTGCCCTCACTCAGCGTGACCACGAAAATATCCTCCTTGCCATCGAACAAGACATCGATTTCATTGCTCACTCTTTCGTGCGCTCTGCTGCTGATGTGAAGGTAGTGCAAGATATCCTCGATGCGCACAATAGCGATATCAAGATTATTTCTAAGATTGAAAACCAAGAGGGTGTAGACAATATCGACGAAATTATCGAGGCTTCTTATGGTATCATGATTGCTCGTGGTGACCTCGGTATCGAAGTGCCCATTGAGTGTATCCCTGGCATCCAACGTCAAATCATTAAGAAGTGTATCCAAGCGAAGAAGCCTGTGATTGTGGCGACTCAGATGTTGCACACGATGATCAACAACCCACGTCCTACGCGTGCGGAAGTGACCGACATCGCCAATGCTATTTACTATCGCACCGATGCTTTGATGCTCAGTGGTGAAACGGCTTCGGGTAAGTATCCTCTCGAGGCGGTGAAGACGATGGCTGCCATCGCTGAGCAAGCTGAGAAGGATAAGCTCCGCGAAAACGATATCGACCCAAGTCCCGACAGTACTAACCAACGCGAATTCTTGGCACACGCTGCTGTAGAAGCTACTTATAAGTTAGGCGTTAAGGGTATCCTCACCGATAGTGAGTCGGGTGCTACTGCTCGTATGTTGGCTTCTTTCCGCGGAACTACGCCTATTATCGCCATTTGTTACAAAGAGAAGACCCAGCGTTTGCTCAACTTGAGCTACGGTATAATCCCCATCTTCCAAAGAAACCCGAGAGCGCGCAATATATGTTCACGGCTGCCGTGCGCATGCTTCGTCAGAAGGGCTTTGTCGATCTCGACGATAAGATTGCCTACTTGAGTGGTGTCTTGGGCAAGGGTGGCGGTACGTCATTCTTGGAAATCAACAAGGTGCGCTCTGTGTATGATGAATACTTCCGCTTCCACCTCCCCACGGGTAATTCCGAAAACGTGGTGAAAGACTAGTGAAACGCTTCGTGCGCTCATAAGTAGCCCGCGTCTGATGTGACGTTGGTTTTGATATAAAACGCCCTCCGCTTGTAGAGTTTACAAGTGGAGGGTTTGTTTTGGTGTTGTTTTAGCGAAACTTTGAAGTGGAATTATTCATAGTATTAGTTTGTGTAAGTAGCAAATGGAGGGTGAATTGCACTAGGAAACCGATTATTTTCCTAGTTTTGCGCTTCTTTGTTTTATTTTTCGGCTAAATATTAACTGATATTCGGTGGAAATTTGTATCTTTGCAGCGAACAAACTGGTAATCCGAAGACGGAACTGTGAGATTCTCGATAAAAAAATGTCGCATGACTACTTTTTTTGCGCGTGGTTTTTTTATCGTATCAGCAAGGTGGATGATGTGATATCTGTCACAACCCCTCATGGTGCTTTATCATGGTGCACCGATATTTTCGCAAGGGTGCTTACCTCTTCGGTGAAAAATATAACATAAAGCGGAACAAAAAAACTATCTCCCGCAATATATAATATGATTAGATTGGAAAACTTTATCCGATTGCGTTGTGGACTTGTTATGCTCTGTTCAGCAATGCTTTTTGCTGTTGTAGGGTGTAATCGCGCATATGTGGAAGAGGGTTATACAGATCCCTCTGAACCTGCTTTGAAAACTCCTGTCTATATGGCGTCTTCAATCGCCGTTCGTGCGCTACGCTCTGAACTCGCTTCTGGTTCTTTGGAGGCGGAAGATGAAATTGCTCAACTTCGTATCCTGGTTTTTAACAGTGCTACGGGGAAATTGGCTATCAATAAGTTTTATGGTAGCTCTGAACGTTCGTCTTTCGTAAATCAGCCTGCTAGTGTAGCGGCTGCTTGGCGTGGCGCATTCCAAGTTGTGCCTGGTAAATACGACTTCTTCTTTATTGCCAACGAAGATTCTTGGCCTGAAACGAAAACTGCACTTGAGGCATTGACCGTGGGTGTGGCTCATGTTTCGGATCTCTATAGCAAGGATTTTGCGATGCGCATCCCTTATGCTGGAAGTACTACAACGCAAAATAAGAAGAACCGCACTTTCTACCCTTCTGTCGCTTCAGGTGGTACAACAACCAATGGCCACTTGTTCTTGGCTACACGTGTGTATAAAAATGTGGATGTGCAAGCTATTCGCAATGGTAAGGGGACATCTCCTGCAGATCCTCAGCACTTCTTGGCAGAAGGTGACGAAAAAGTGGAACTTATTCGCACACTCTCTAAGGTGAAATTGACAATACCCAACTCTGCAACGGCTGAATCAGACGGTGCCGGTGGATATCGTATCAAGCAATTCTTGCCTTCGCGCATCCAGCGCATTCTCCTGAAGAATGAGCGTCCTTATCAATCTCTCTTCTTGAATCCTTTCTTGGAGAGTAATACCTTTACCCCTGGCAAGAAATATGCTGACGATTGGTACACAAAGCCTACCGATGCTGCAAAAGACTATGTGCTCTATGATCGTAGTCTCACCGCCAATGCCAATGAAACGGGACTTTCTGTTGGAGTTGGAGCAGAGGTGACTGTGCCGGCTGGCACTCCCTTTAGATGCCAATCGTCGTTATGACTGTACTATTTGGTTCTATGTTCCTGAACATCTTCGTCAAGCGTTGAGCACTGATCCTGCAACTCCAGGTATGGTGGATGGTGCAAGTGGACTTGTGCTTGAGAAAATCGGTGTGAGTGGAGAAAGCACTTACGGCATCTGGCAACAAGATTTGACAGAAGGCAAGCAAATGGTGTATGACAATGGAGGCTCATCCTTGTATTATGTGTTGCCTAATGTAGAGGCTTATTCTAAATACTCTGTTGTGCGCAATCACGTCTACGACATCAAGTTGCGCTATGCTGGTGCACAACTCATTCTCAATTACAAGGTGTTGCCTTGGCAAAATGGCGGACATACTGGAGTTTATGTGATGGATGCTTTCAATGTCTCCTCGTCTGATCCTTCCTTCACGAAGGAAATCACGAATGTCATCATGAGCACCACGTCTCAACGCCTCAATGCTGGTGATTTCATCGAATTGAAAGCTGCCGAGGGCTTTGTCTTTATTGATAATGGTGTGGAAACTCCCTCTGTGACCTATGGCAACACTGCGGATGAACGCGTGTTCAGAAGCTACCGCACTGTACAAATCAAAGCGAGCACTTATCCTGTGGCTGACGGTACCACCATCTTTGGCGTGTACTCTAATGGACAACTTCTTTACACTGTAAATGCCTTTGCGCAATGAAATATCGTATCCTCTCCCTTCTCTTAGTTTGTTTGCTTGGTATCATATCTTTCGTGTCGTGCCAACGCATGCACGATGAGGCACCTCAAGGCCTTACCATTCATTTGTCGCAAGAACTCTTTACAAAACGTGTGGTTCGTGCGCCTTCGGATAATTCTGCTATTAAGACCCTCGATGTTGTCTTCATTGACAATACTGGCAAGGTGGTGAATGTTGTCCTCGATGCTAACGGGACTACTAACAAGCGTATCTTTCGTTATGGACTCGATCCTGTCACTACCAATGTGAAGTGGAAGAATAACGATAGAACCACCAACACTTTGGTGCTCACCGAAGTGCAGTATCATGTGTTTAAGGATGTCAAGATGTTTGTCTTGGCAAACCTATCCCAAACTGTACATGATGGCATCGCCAATGGTACGTTTGACACGCAAGACAAAATCAAAGAACAGGTGTCTGTGACTTTGCCTGCTAATAAAGCGCATGATTTAGAGGAACCTTTCTTGCTCACTGGCGAGACGGCAACCTTTAGTTGGGATGGTGATGTGGACAAAGAAGTGCCTGTAGATTTGAAACGTGCAGTTGCTGCTGTAGACGTGGTGATTCATTACAATTGGGATAAACTTGATCCCATGCATCATGAAGGAAAGTACACTCTGAAGGAGTTTGATAGCAAGACTTTCGTGGGTGAGCATTACAAGGTGGATGACCTCGTGGACTCTGATCCACGCAAGCTGGCTAAAACCACGTCTGCTAATCCCACATCTACCATCTCATTCTACCTCAATGAGTACGACTTCACCAAAACTGGTGTGACAGGTTTTCCACCCTACATCTTACTTGCTTTGCCGAAAGGTGGATGGCGCGAAGGAACTTCCTGGCGGCTTGCTCCCCCCTCCTATAGGTGATGAGTTAGCTCAAGGTGCGGAAGAAACGTTCTATCGCATTGTCATGCCTCCCACAATTCAGCGCAACTACCACTACACGATGCATGTGTATATCAATGAGGCTGGATCAAATAAGCCTGAAGGGGCTACACCGGTGAGATTCCAATTCTCGGTGAAGCCTTGGGATCGTGATCAACGCAATTAATTGTTGCTATTCCATTACCTTCGAATGTGGGGCTCGGTGTTCTTCTTCTGAAATAGATTCGTGAAGAAGTTGATGAGTCCATTTTTTACTTCAAAATCATTAACGATGAAATATATTCAACTCTTAGTTTTGGGCTTATTGCCTCTCTTTGCAGTAGGATGTAAATCCTTCGATGAAGAGCTAGAGGTGACTCCTGCGGAAAAGTCGGAGAATGTCTTGCGATTTCCCATAGGACAGATGCTTCAGCCAAGCACACGCTCTCGACAAATGGGTATAGTGGATGATGTGATAGACCATGTCATGGTAGCAGGAGCACCTGTGAGTAATTTCGATAAAACCGGAATGTATTTGGATGTGCCAGCTACTAACCTCAATCGTGCGTTCTTTTTTATCGCTAATCTGACTCCAGAGGATCAGACTAGAGTGAAGAAATTGGAAAAAGATGGTCCTTTCATAATTCCTGACGGTGCATACGCTGTAGATGCTAATGGAGAGGTTGTAAGTCCTGATGGCTACACCCTCATCACAGGTCCTGACATGCTGGCATTGAGGACAATGGATTATCTTGACCCCAATGGTCACTTAGAGGATGATCGCTATATCCCAATGGTGGCTGTAGTTGACAAGGTGGGTGGTTTAGGTTTTCATGATGTAGATGGTGTGTCTGTCTGTAATAAGACCATCGTGTTGACCCGCCTTTTTGCCCAACTAAATCTAAGTATTTACAAAGGTGATAATACGATTAAGAAGGTTACCGTAGAGAATGTGCCAACAGTCTTTTCCTTAGATGGTGTATTCGGTGATTACGATTATAGGGCTCTAGAGATGCTTCCTGGTTTTGAGCTAGAACTCTCTGCGCCAGATGAGTCTAACTCTGTTTATACGAGTTGCTATTTACCTGAGTATGCTGTGGCTGACCCTGTGTTTAATGATCCAGACGACCATAGCATGATGTACATTTTGGTTGATTTTGTCGATAGTGAAGGTAAAGAGCACACGAAAAAAGCTCGCCTCGGATTTGAAAAAAATCGAGACGGAGATGTGGCGATAGGAAAAGAAGGTAAAATTGTTCGCAACTTTGTATACGATCGACGCATTAGTCTCTCCGACCCTAAAGGCCTAGATGGCGCCCCTTTCTAGCGCTAAGCATTGTTTCGGCTTTTTTGAGAAGGCGAAACCCACATATTTCCCCACCCACCGATGACTAGATCGAGGGGTGGGGAAAGTGTTTTCTATCAACTCTTGTGGAGAAAAGTCTTTTAGACGGCGATGTTTTGAAAGAAATCATCGACTTTTTTAAGCGTGAAACAGCGTGGAACAATTATTTTTTTGCTACCTTTGCGGTAGTAATTGATACATTGCACCGATAATCCACTACACGTATGGGAAAAATCATCGCCATAGCCAATCAAAAAGGAGGAGTGGGCAAGACCACCACTTCTATGAATCTTGCCGCCTCGCTTGCCACGCTCGACAAGAAAGTGCTGCTTGTGGACTGCGATCCGCAGGCTAATGCTTCAAGCGGATTGGGAGTGGAAGTGGGAAAAATCGAAACTTCTGTTTACGAATCGATGATTGGACAGCAGGATATCCGCGAGAACATCTACACCACTGATGTGGAGCGCCTGGACATTGTGCCTTCGCACGTGCGCCTCTCTGGGGCTGATGTAGAATTGCTGCAGATGGAGCGTCGCGAATTTGTGGTCAAAGAGATGCTGGCTTGTATCAAAGATGACTACGACTACATCCTCATCGACTGTAGTCCCTCTCTCGGACTCATCACGGTCAATGCTCTCACCGCTGCCGACTCGGTCATCATCCCCGTGCAGTGTGAGTATTTCGCGCTCGAAGGTATCACGCAACTGCTCAACACCATCCGCATGATTAAGATGCGACTGAATCCGCAGTTGGAGATTGAAGGATTCCTCCTCACTATGTACGACCGTCGATTGCGTCTTGCCAACCAAATCTATGATGAAGTGAAGCGCCATTTCCAAGAATTGGTGTTTAAGACCGTAATCCAGCGCAATGTCAAACTCTCTGAAGCACCCTCGCACGGCATTCCTGCACTGCTCTACGACATCGACTCTATCGGAGCGGTGAACTATCTGTCGCTTGCTCGCGAAATTATCGATCGAGAAAAAGCTTAGTGCCTCACTTTTTTTGCATTTCACGATGTGAAGTGACAGGCTTAACCCCTAACCTCCCACGTATAGCATGGCTGTAAAGAAGAAATATCCCAATTTGGGGCGCGGACTCGATGCCCTCATCTCCACTGGAGAAGTGAGCACTAGCGGTTCGTCGAGCATTAACGAGGTAGACATCCACAGCATCAAAGCCAACCCCAACCAGCCTCGTAGAGAGTTTGACGAAGAAGCTCTCGAAGAATTGGCAGAGAGCATTCGCCAGATAGGCATCATCCAGCCCATTACCCTCCGACAAATGGAGGATGGCACCTATCAAATCATTGCTGGTGAGCGTCGTTGGCGCGCATCACAGCGAGCAGGGCTTGACACCATCCCTGCCTATGTGCGCACGGTCAACGATGAGGGCATGATGCAAATGGCATTGGTGGAGAATATCCAACGTGAAGACCTCAATGCGGTGGAGATTGCCCTTGCCTATCAAAAGCTCATCGAACAATATAGCCTCACACAAGACGCGCTCTCTGAAAAGGTGGGCAAGAAGCGCGCCACCATCGCCAATTATCTCCGATTGCTCAAGCTCCCTGCTCAGGTGCAGATGGCGCTGAAAAAGCGCGAAATCGACCAAGGTCATGCACGGGCACTACTCGGACTGCAACAACCTTCACTGCAAGTGAAGCTCTTCAAAGACATTCAAGAGAAGGGCTATTCCGTGCGACAAGTCGAAGAGATGGTGAAAGCCTCAATGCTGGGGAAGATGTGCATTCAGGTCGCCGCACTATCAAAAGTTCCTCCCAACTGGCGGAACAATATGTCCCTGTGCGAGATCGTTTGGCTACCATGTTCCAAACGAAAGTGGGCATGACTTGCAGAGCTGGAAAGGGAAATATCACCATTCCTTTTGCCAATGAAGAAGAACTCCAACGCATCCTCGCTTTGATGGAGCGTTTGGGCTAAAAATCACAGGAAGAAACCATGTTGAGTGGGATGATGTCTGGCGTCATGCGAAAGGCGACGCAAGGATGCTCCTACAAGAAGAGTGTTTCTCTCAATCTATTGAGCGATGAAGTACCTCCTTTCTCGCATATTTTTGTTGCTGTTGCTCTGCTTTGCAGTAGAGCCTAATTGTCGTGCCGCCTTCTCAAGTACTTGGGACGCTCTTCCTCTTGCAGAGCGTAACGAGCAGTTAGCGTTTGACACCCTCTCTCGCAAAGACACTCTCACCACCGACGAAGCTGTGACAAAGGCACGTTTCGACAGTTTGGAACGAAGCCTCTCTCTCCACGCGTGGACACTGTGGCACTGGCGAAGCAAAGTCGTAAGGTGGTCGCAGCTCCTTTGGCAGCTAGTCAAGATTTGCAGCGACAAATGAAGAAACAATTTGTCCCCAATCCCCAGCGCGCACTATGGCTTTCGCTTGTGCTGCCTGGAGCTGGACAAATCTACAATCGAAAATACTGGAAACTTCCCCTTTTCTATGGCGGTTTCTTAGGATGTACCTACGCTTTCTTGTGGAATCAGCAGATGTATATGGACTATTCGCAAGCCTATCTCGACATCATGGACGATGATCCGCTCACCAATAGTTTCCGCAATCTCTTTCCACCCACCTACGACATCGACAGCCGTTTGGAGCAGTTTAAGACGGTTTTCAAAAATCGCAAAGACCGCTATCGTCGTTATCGCGACCTCTCGGCTTTCACCTTCATCGGGGTGTATCTTCTCTCCGTTGTCGATGCTTATGTCGATGCACAACTGTCGGTCTTCGACATCAGTCCCTGACCTCTCCTTGCAGGTCACCCCAGCCACCATCGACGCCTTTAATGGGCTGCAACGCCAGCAGAGCCTGGGCTTCGGGGCTACCCTCACTTTTTAGTGAGCCAGCTCGATGTGGCTTCAACGATTCAAGTATCATCTACGAAGTTTGTCGCGCAGAAATCCAACCCCTTATGACAAGGGACGACAACCCTCTAACGTATAAAGCTTAACGCTAATGTCTTTATTCAAATATCTCCTAGCTTGTGCTGCCGCTGTACCCTTATTGGGAGCGGCAATTCTGCACAGGCACGCACTTTTTCCACGAATCCTCCCACCACGGTCGTTGCACCAGACCAAGTGCCCAACCCTGAGGTCAATCCTACAGAGGGTATGCTTCAGAATGTCGATGCACAACTCAACACGTGGTACGTCAAGAAATATATGGTGATAGACTCCACTTGTCTCACCCACGTGGCAGATGTCAATGTCACTCCCGAAGTGTACAAAGACCGTCTGCGTCGTCTTCCCACCACCATCGAGATGCCCTACAATGATGTGGTGCAAGAATATATCGATGCCTACACGGGACGCCTGCGTCGTTCGGTGAGCTTCATGTTGGGCGCACAAAACTTCTACATCCCTCTCTTTGAAGAAGCGCTTGAAGCGGAAGGACTTCCTTTAGAGTTGAAATATCTCCCCGTCATTGAGAGTGCGCTCGAACCCACAGCAACGAGCCGTGTTGGTGCTGCCGGTTTGTGGCAGTTCATGATTCCCACGGCACGAAAGTTCGATCTCACCATCAATAGTTTGGTCGATGAGCGCCGCGACCCCATCAAGTCTAGTTGGGCGGCTGCACGCTATCTCAAAGAACTCTACAATAAATACAACGACTGGACACTCGCCATCGCTGCTTATAATTGTGGACCCAACAATATCGCCAAAGCCATCAAGCGCGCTGGTGGGGTCAAAGACTATTGGGCGATTTATCCCTATCTCCCTCGCGAAACTCGTGGATATGTGCCTGCATTCATCGCAGCCAACTACGTGATGAACTATTATTGTAATCACAACATCCCTGCGATGAAGACGCGAGTACCCATCGAAACGGACACCGTGGTGGTGACGCGCAACATCAGTTTGGCACAAATTGCAGGAGCCTGCGGTTTGGACTTGGAAGCCTTGACAGCGATGAACCCTCAATATCGCACTGGAGTCGTGCCTGGATACACCGCGCCTTATGCCATTCGTATGCCACTCCCCACCATCGACCTCTTCTTGCAATTGGGTGATTCGGTCTATAACTATGCCGCTCCCGACCAACCTCAGCGCCGCGAAGAGGTGACACCTGCTACCACAGCTAGTGCTACTGCCTCCAGCGACAATGTCGTGGGCGAAACTCGTGCGGAGCGTCGTGCCCGTTTGCGTCAAGAAGCTGCCGAGCGAAAAGCACAAGAGGCTGAGCAACGAGCATCGTCTAAGAAGGGCAAGAAAGACAAAAAAACGAAGTCTGAAAAGTCCAGCAAGAAAAAGAATAAAAAGGAGCGCACGAAAGAGGTGAACATTAAGTCAGGCGACACTTTGAGTGAAATCGCCGAACGCAATGGCACCACTGTGGCAAAGCTCCGCAAAATCAATAATATCAAAGGCAACAACATCCGCGCGGGTAAGAAAATCCGTGTGAAGTGATGACTTTGACGAGTCTAGACGTTAGAGAATAAGCGTAAGACATTAGCCGTGGAAAAACAATTCACCCCTAATGTTGTGTGCATCTTATCTCTAAAGTCTAGATTCGTTTCGTTTTAGCTGGATAGGCTAGGTCGCAAGATTAGGTTTTAGTATTCGAGTCTCTCGTCAATTATCAAAAGTCTACTCTTTAACGTCTAACCTCTAATACCTAGCGTCAAACGTCTACACTCTAACGTCCAATCTCTAATGTCTACTGCTAATGTCTCAAGAAATTCAAGACGAAGCCCTCATACAGTCCGCCTTTCAGCGATTGCTCGACACCTATCTTGCCTCACCCCACCGCAAGAAGACCGAAATCATCACCAAGGCTTTCAATTTTGCTAAGGCGGCACACCGAGGAGTGCGCCGTCGCAGTGGAGAACCCTACATCCTCCATCCCATCGCAGTGGCACAAATATGTTGCGGAGAGATGGGGATGGGCTCTACTACCATTTGTGCAGCTCTCCTCCATGACGTGGTGGAAGACACAGACTACACACGCGACGACATTGCCAACCTCTTCGGGGAAAAAATTGCCAACATCGTTGAAGGAGTCACTAAAGTCAGTGGGGGGCTGCTAGGCAATCGTGCTTCGATGCAAGCGGAGACTTTCAAGAAAATCTTGCTCACCATGAGCGACGACATCCGTGTGATTTTGGTCAAAATAGCCGATCGTCTCCACAATATGCGCACCCTCTCCTCCATGCTGCCCTCCCGACAGTATAAAATTGTGGGGGAGACGCTCTACATCTTCGCGCCTTTGGCTGACCGTTTGGGGTTGAATCGCATCAAAACAGAACTCGAAGATCTTTCTTTCAAATATGAGCATCCCGATGACTACAATGCCGTGATGCAACATTTGAAGGATTCCCAGCTCGAGCGCGATGATGCCATCAACGATTTCACACCTGCCATCCGCGCGGCTCTCGATGCACGCGGCATTGACTACGAACTCAAGGCGCGCATCAAGAGTCCTTATAGCATCTGGCAAAAGATGCAACGCAAGCACGTGCCCTTTGAGGAAGTGTTTGACATTTTGGCGATTCGCATCATCTTCCATCCCAAAGAGCGCGACAATGAAATAGCCGAGTGCTATGCCATCTATGCGGCACTCACGCAAATCTATAAACCTCACCCCTCAAGATTCCGCGACTGGCTTTCGACACCAAAGGCTAATGGATACCAAGCGCTCCACAATACTTTCATGTCGCATCAAGGTAAATGGATTGAAGTGCAAATCCGTTCTGACCGCATGGACGATATTGCTGAAGGTGGTTTTGCCGCGCACTGGAAATATAAGTCGCCAGAGACGGAAGTGGAAGAGCGGGAACTCGACACTTGGGTCAATTCTATCAAGGAAATCCTCGATGATCCCCAGCCCGACACGCTCGATCTTCTCGATACCATCAAACTTAACCTCTTTGCGTCAGAACTCAATGTCTTCACCCCAAAAGGAGATATCCTGACTTGCCACAAGGTGCCACGGTCCTCGATTTTGCCTTTGCCATCCACTCCATGGTGGGCAGCCATTGCATTGGTGGTAAAGTCAATCACCGCCTTGTGCCCATGAGTCATCGCTTGGCAAATGGTGACCAAATCGAGATTCTCACCTCGCAGTCGCAGACCATTCAACCCGATTGGATGAACTTTGTCACCACGGGGAAGGCGCGCGGTCGCATTGCTGCTGCGCTACGACGTGCAGCCCGTGAGTGTCAGCGAAAGGGCGAGAACATTTTACGCGAGTTTCTCAAAATGCACGAGGTGGAGGACAATGATTCCAATCTCCATAAGATAAGGTCTTTCCATCGTTTCGACACTCCTTCTGCCCTTTATCAGGCTTTGGGAGAAGGACGTCTTGTCCTCTCCGATGCCGATGTGCAGCACCTCTTGGGCAAGAAAACCTCACGCAGATGGGGATGGCGCCGTTTTGTGCCCTTCCTTAAAGATAAATCGCTGCCCGAAAACTTGGAGGCGCAAGATGCTTGGATGCGAATTTCGTCGAACAACTGGATCGCAAGGCCATCCTTACGCTCTCTGATGAGGTGATCAATCACTGCGAAATCTGTTCGCATTGTCGCCCAATCAAGGGGGATGAAGTGATGGGCTACATCAACAATCATCATCACCTTGAACTTCATCGTCGTGATTGTAGTGTAGCGCTCAAGCACAAAACGAGCTTTGGCAACAACATCATTGCCACCGTGTGGGACAACTCCCGTCCCTCTGTGCATCTCTACGAAGCAACGATTCACGTGGAGGGTATCGACAGCCCGAGTGTCTTGCAAGAAATCGCTTTGGTCTTCTCTCAGCATCCGCAATATCAGCTCCAGAGCATCCAGCTCAAAGCGCATGATGGCATTTTTCACGGCACGCTTGGCATACGCATCGCCTCCACGGCTGAGGTGCAAACGCTCTGTTCTATCCTCCTCAGTGCTGGGCAAATCACCAAAGTCAATCGAGGTAACTAATCTTTTTCTACATCTTATTACTCTTCCCTCGTTGCTCTTGAAATGGGCAATGAGGGAGTTTCTTTTATTTGCCGCTCAGGAAGTGACATCTGTGCTGATATCATGGTTTATATCTCTAGCCTGATGAACTCACTTTTTCGCACTCTCTTAAAATCCTATTTATATTATGCGTGTCCTTCTTTATAATATGTGTAGCCTCACTTGAGTAAGTCGCGGCAACTATCTTATATATATAGGACGGTTCTCTCTATTAAGTATGCTTTTTCCTCTATTGGGGGTATCTTTTCGGAAGTGTAAGAAAGAATCTCCGATGTTTTTTGGAAAAAGTCCAACGAAATTTGGAAAATCTCCCACGTTTTTGGAGAAACGTCCGAGATTTTTCGAGAAATGTCCAACGTTTTTTGAGGAAGTGCCGAGCATTCACTGACAATCTCCGAGAAATGTTCGAGAAATGATGCTGGTTAAGGAAGTATTTAAAGGGGCACAAAGCCCGTTTTTACGATGAGATGGAGTAAATCACGGCAATAGGGGACAAAAAGCCCCAAATCTCGTTCTGCGGGATTTGGGCGGAAAATGGGCTTTACAGTATAATCCTGCGTAGTCTAGATTGCAAAATAGCGCTATCTAAAATTTTTCTGCGATTTTTTTGTAGGAAGTCTTGGTAGTTTGCGAATCTTGCCGTACTTTTTGCATCGCAATCGGGACGCAAGGGTCACTTGCTAAGATACAACGTGCTTAGTTAGATGAGACTTGACAACCTGAACGCCTGACAGCAGCAAACGAGCTGCATGAAGTCATTGAAACGATTACATAACAGATTGTAGAGAAGTACAAGGAACAATCAACAATGAAGCAGAAATGCTTCGGGTAAAAATGAATTGTACCGTCAATTTCTACTCCAAATCCAAAGTAACAAGACAGGAAACTGAGCGATTAATACAGAATCAAAAACAAATTATTATATTACAATGAAGAGTTTGATCCTGGCTCAGGATGAACGCTAGCTACAGGCTTAACACATGCAAGTCGAGGGGCAGCATGGAAGAAGCTTGCTTCTTCTGATGGCGACCGGCGCACGGGTGCGTAACGCGTATCAAACCTGCCTCATACTCGGGGATAGCCTTGCGAAAGTAAGATTAATACCCGATGTTGTTATGTTACCGCATGGTGATATAACCAAAGATTTATCGGTATGAGATGGTGATGCGTCCGATTAGGTAGTAGGCGGGGTAACGGCCCACCTAGCCTTCGATCGGTAGGGGTTCTGAGAGGAAGGTCCCCCACACTGGAACTGAGACACGGTCCAGACTCCTACGGGAGGCAGCAGTGAGGAATATTGGTCAATGGACGGAAGTCTGAACCAGCCAAGTAGCGTGCAGGATGACGGCCCTCCGGGTTGTAAACTGCTTTTTAGTTGGGAATAAAAAAAGAGGACGTGTCCTCTATTGTATGTACCTTCAGAAAAAAAGGACCGGCTAATTCCGTGCCAGCAGCCGCGGTAATACGGAAGGTCCAGGCGTTATCCGGATTTATTGGGTTTAAAGGGAGCGTAGGCGGATTATTAAGTCAGTGGTGAAAGACGGTGGCTCAACCATCGTTAGCCATTGAAACTGGTAGTCTTGAGTGCAGACAGGGATGCTGGAACTCGTGGTGTAGCGGTGAAATGCTTAGATATCACGATGAACTCCGATCGCGAAGGCAGGTGTCCGGGCTGCAACTGACGCTGAGGTCTCGAAAGTGTGGGTATCAAACAGGATTAGATACCCTGGTAGTCCACACAGTAAACGATGTATACTCGCGGTTTGCGATATAATGTAAGCCGCCAAGCGAAAGCATTAAGTATACCACCTGGGGAGTACGCCGGCAACGGTGAAACTCAAAGGAATTGACGGGGGCCCGCACAAGCGGAGGAACATGTGGTTTAATTCGATGATACGCGAGGAACCTTACCCGGGCTTGAACTAAGAGTGACAGATTTAGAGATAGATCTTTCTTCGGACACTCTTGGAGGTGCTGCATGGTTGTCGTCAGCTCGTGCCGTGAGGTGTCGGCTTAAGTGCCATAACGAGCGCAACCCTTTTCCTTGGTTGCCATCAGGTAATGCTGGGCACTCCAGGGATACTGCCATCGTAAGATGTGAGGAAGGTGGGGATGACGTCAAATCAGCACGGCCCTTACGTCCGGGGCTACACACGTGTTACAATGGGGGGTACAGAAGGTCGCTACCTGGTGACAGGATGCAAATCTTAAAAACCTCTCTCAGTTCGGATTGGAGTCTGCAACCCGACTCCATGAAGCTGGATTCGCTAGTAATCGCGCATCAGCCATGGCGCGGTGAATACGTTCCCGGGCCTTGTACACACCGCCCGTCAAGCCATGAAAGCCGGGGGTGCCTGAAAGCCGTGACCGGAAGGGTCGGCCTAGGGTAAAACTGGTGATTGGGGGCTAAGTCGTAACAAGGTAGCCGTACCGGAAGGTGCGGCTGGAACACCTCCTTTCTGGAAGTTCAGTTACCTGGTTACTTGAATGGAAAAAAAAGAAAATGGTACAATTTTTAGATTGTTACCTATACTTCTCGCAATAGGTTATGCTAAGCATAAGAGAAAGATGAAGCCGAGCAGCTCTGAAGTAGTTTGACTTGCGTGGATTTTTTCTGCCAGTCCTATAGCTCAGTTGGTTAGAGCGCCACACTGATAATGTGGAGGTCGGCAGTTCAAATCTGCCTGGGACTACTTGCAAACGGAGCACCGCGCTCCGAAGATTTGGGGGATTAGCTCAGCTGGCTAGAGCACCTGCCTTGCACGCAGGGGGTCAACGGTTCGAATCCGTTATTCTCCACTCATTCTACTGCTCAGTCGCTACGATGTTGAAACATCACGGCACAATGACAGAGCACGAGATCTTTGACATATTGAACACGCAACAAGTTGATTCTTGTTTCCATTGAACGAAAGTTTGATGAGATAACAGAGAATCATCCAAGTAACGAAACAAAGGTAAACGAAAGTACAGCTTTAAGTATATTCTCACCTTCTAGTTACGAAAGGATTAGCAAAGACTAAAGTCTAACGTCTAATTTCTAACGTCTAGAATAAGGAAAAGGAAGTAATTAAGGGCGTACGGTGGATGCCTAGGCTCTTACAGGCGATGAAGGACGTGATAAGCTGCGATAAGCTGTGGGTAGGTGCAAATAACCATTGATCCGCAGATTTCCGAATGGGACAACCCAACAGGTTGAAGACCTGTTATCCCGCAAATGCGGGAGGCTAACGGGGGAACTGAAACATCTTAGTACCCCTAGGAAAAGAAAAATAATAATGATTCCCCTAGTAGTGGCGAGCGAACGGGAAGAGCCCAAACCATATAGATTTCGGTCTATATGGGGGTTGTAGGACCACGACGTTGCACGAAGTGCGATTAGAGGAACGCTTTGGAAAGAGCGACCATAGAGAGTGACAGTCTCGTACTCGACAATCGTATGAAGCATAGTGGTATCCTGAGTAGGGCGGGACACGTGAAATCCTGTCTGAATCCGGCGGGCCCATCCGCCAAGGCTAAATACTCGTAAGAGACCGATAGCGAACCAGTACCGTGAGGGAAAGGTGAAAAGCACCTCTTTTAGAGGAGTGAAAAAGTTCCTGAAACCGTACGCCTACAAGCGGTCGGAGCACCTTATGGTGTGACGGCGTGCCTTTTGCATAATGAACCTACGAGTTACCGTCGTCGGCAAGGTTAAGTGCTATGAAGCACGTAAGCCGAAGCGAAAGCGAGTCTGAATAGGGCGCATAGTCGGCGGTGGTAGACGCGAAACCAAGTGATCTACCCTTGTCCAGGTTGAAGTCCCGGTAACACGGGATGGAGGACCGAACCAATAAGCGTTGAAAAAGCTTCTGGATGAGGTGAGGGTAGGAGTGAAAGGCCAATCAAACTTGGAGATAGCTCGTACTCCCCGAAATGCATTTAGGTGCAGCCTCAGGGCGTTCCCTGTGTGAGGTAGAGCGACTGATTGGATGCGAGGGCTTCACCGCCTATCAAGTCCAGACAAACTCCGAATGCACACAGGCTAAGCCCGGGAGTGAGGGCGTGGGTGCTAAGGTCCACGCCCGAGAGGAGAAGAATCCTGACCACCGGCTAAGGCCCCGAAATATAGGCTAAGTTAAACTAACGAAGTGTGGTCCCCGTGACAGCTAGGATGTTGGCTTGGAAGCAGCCATTCATTCAAAGAGTGCGTAACAGCTCACTAGTCGAGGGACTGTGCATGGATAATAATCGGGTATAAAGTCTATTGCCGAAGCCGTGGGATATCAAATGATATCGGTAGGGGAGCATTCATGCGGCCTTGAAGATAGAGGATAACCTCTGTTGGAGCTTCATGAAAAGCAAATGTAGGTATAAGTAACGATAAAGAGTGTGAGATGCACTCTCGCCGAAAGACTAAGGTTTCCAGGGCAACGTTAATCGGCCCTGGGTCAGTCGGGACCTAAGGTTCAACCTAATGGTGATGCCGATGGCAGAAACGGTTAATATTCCGTTACTATCTTTGTTGGCGATGTGGAGACGGAGGAGTGACACTTCCGCGAGCTGACGGAATAGCTCGTTAAAGACCGTAGGTTATGAGGATGGCAGGCAAATCCACCATCTGAGCTGAAAGTCGATAGTATACAGCGTCTTCGGACAATGTAATAGTGAAGGTAATCCTACTCCCGAGAAAATCCGCTAAGCTTAACAGCAAAGATACCCGTACCGTAAACGGACACACGTAGTCGGGTAGAATATACTAAGGCGCTTGGAAGATTCATGGTTAAGGAACTAGGCAAATTGACCCCGTAACTTCGGAATAAGGGGTCCTCACAGCAATGTGAGGCGCAGAGAATCGGCCCAGGCAACTGTTTAACAAAAACACAGGGCTGTGCAAAATCGAAAGATGCAGTATACAGTCTGACACCTGCCCGGTGCTGGAAGGTTAAGAGGAGAGCTTAGACTCCGGTCGAAGGTTTGAATTGAAGCCCCAGTAAACGGCGGCCGTAACTATAACGGTCCTAAGGTAGCGAAATTCCTTGTCGGGTAAGTTCCGACCTGCACGAATGGTGTAATGATCTGGGCACTGTCTCAACCATGATTCCAGTGAAATTGTAGTATCGGTGAAGATGCCGATTACCCGCGATGGGACGAAAAGACCCCGTGAACCTTTACTATAGCTTAACGTTGTAATTGGGCAGTCGATGTGTAGGATAGGTCGGAGGCTATGAAGCAGGCACGCCAGTGTTTGTAGAGCCGCTGTTGAAATACGACCCTTTGGCTGTCTGGTTCCTAACTCTCGGATGAGAGGACCGCGTTTGGTGGGTAGTTTGACTGGGGTGGTCGCCTCCAAAAGCGTAACGGAGGCTTCTAAAGGTGCCCTCAGGCCGATTGGTAACCGGCCGTAGAGTGTAATGGCAAAAGGGCGCTTGACTGAGAGACCTACAAGTCGATCAGGTGCGAAAGCAGAGCATAGTGATCCGGTGGTTCCGTATGGAAGGGCCATCGCTCAAAGGATAAAAGGTACTCCGGGGATAACAGGCTGATCCCTCCCAAGAGCTCATATCGACGGAGTGGTTTGGCACCTCGATGTCGGCTCGTCACATCCTGGGGCTGGAGAAGGTCCCAAGGGTTGGGCTGTTCGCCCATTAAAGTGGCACGCGAGCTGGGTTCAGAACGTCGTGAGACAGTTCGGTCTCTATCTATCGTGGGCGTAGGAAATTTGCGTGGCTCTGACACTAGTACGAGAGGACCGTGTTGGACTGACCTCTGGTTTACCGGTTGTGGCGCCAGCTGCACCGCCGGGTATCTACGTCGGGATCGGATAAGCGCTGAAAGCATCTAAGTGCGAAGCCGGCCACAAGATTAGATTTCCTCATAAGGGTCGTTGTAGACTACAACGTTGATAGGGTGTAGGTGTAAAGACGGTGACGTCAAAGCCGAGCACTACTAATTGCCCGAAACTTCTATTCCTTTGGTGGAATACACTTAAAGCTGCTTTGTTTGCTTGTTTTCTGAATAAGAAGGCGAAAGTTTGAGTTACAAGGAGAATGCGAAAGCGTTGCATGTTCAAGATATATTTCCGGTGGTTATAGCGACGGGGTTCCACCTCTTCCCATTCCGAACAGAGAAGTTAAGCCCGACCGCGCCGATGGTACTGCACACCCGCGGGAGAGTAGGTCGCCGCCATTTTACGAAAGCCCTGAGTTCACAATGAACTCGGGGCTTTTTTGTGTTTCTACACTTGCTGATTTTAATTCCTTACCCACTATCTTTTGTGTCATCTCAGAAGAGTGGTGTTTTTACCCTACTAGCATTCTGTAAACTTAAATTGTTCATCGTATACAGAAGTAGTTCTGATTTGTGTGGTGCATGCTGATGTTTCTGCTTTACGCTCCTATATCTAAGTAGTTTCTATATACTTCAATTTGCTTCTCTGCGCTGCTTTGTGTTGTGCTTGCTGATTTTTGTGTTTTCCTACTTCTATCCGTCGGTGCAAACGTATGAGCTTTAACGCGCATTTCTGCGAATTCCGATCGGTTTAGTGCTTCTTTGCGTTATTTTCTACGGACTATTTTCTGACATTTCTGAGTCATTAGAGAGTGAGTGTTGCATTTATTCTAGTTGTCTTGCTTTTTTTCTGCTTAAATCTCTTCTTCTTCGACAATCATCTTACCCTCAATCGAGATGTTTTCCCTCTTTTCTCTAGAGGAAATTCGTGCCCTTTTCCCATGTTTCTATGGTTATCTCTATGCCTTTTCTTATTCCTTGAGGTTATGTCCATGGACTTCTCGCAGCTTATCTGAATAAAGTTTGAAAATAATTGCATTTTCCAGTATTATAGGCGATTTCCACCAGAATATATTTGTTTTATTCATACAAAATCCTTATTTTTGCTATCTCAAATTAGCAACCTTTTTACCTCTCCTATGGACTGGATTATTAAACTTCTTACTGACCCAACGAGTGCAGCGCATTTACTTATTCTTTATGCCCTCGTTATTAGCCTTGGCGTCCGTTTCGGACAATGGAAAATTGGAGGCAAGAAAAACGGAATCGCCTTCGGCGTAACTTGGGTATTGTTTGTCGGCATCTTTGTCGGACACATCTGTACCAATTATCTCTACGACAATCCCGTCGAAGCTGTAGCTTATCAGCGCCACATCATCGACATTGTCAAAGAGCTCGGATTGATTCTCTTCGTTTACTGCATCGGTTTGCAGGTTGGACCAAGTTTTTCCAAGCTTTCCGCCGAGGTGGACTTGGCATGAGCCTCTTGGCGGTGCTTCTCGTGTTGCTCAACGTCGCAATGACCCTTGGTTTGTTCTTCCTTGCAGACAACACAGGAATCTTCACCACCCCCCATGCTAAAGAAAACCTAGCTATGATGGTAGGTGTCATGTGTGGAGCTGTGACCAACACACCTTCTCTCGGTGCTGCTAATACCATCTTGCCTGAACTCTTCGGTGATGGCACAGCCGTTCCCGCCATTGCCAACGGTTATGCCTGTGCATATCCCCTTGGTGTCGTAGGTATCATCCTTTCCACTATCGCTTTGCGTTTCATTGCTCGCATCTCTTTGGATAAAGAGCAAGAAGAGCTTCGTCAGCGCAACGACGCTCATCCCGAAACAACCCCTCGCCACCTCATCATCGAAGTGAGCAATCTCTCAGTAGTTGGTAAAACGCTCGAAGAACTTCGCAACTTCTTAAAGCGACAGTTTGTTGTAACGCGTTGCATCTTCCCTGATGGAGAACTCGTAGTTCCCAATGCCACGACAGAGTTGTCTTTGGGTATGAAAATCCACCTCGTTTGTTCCGAGCAGGATTCAGAAGCTCTCATTCAGTTGCTAGGTAAAACAGCTGAATTAGGCCATGAAGAGCAAATCGATACAGTGCAATATGTCAGCCGTCGCATGGTAGTGACCCGTGAAGAAATTACAGGTCGCAGTCTTGCGCAGCTACATTTGTCTTCGCTCTATGGTGTGAATGTCACTCGTGTCACGCGTAGTGGCATGGAACTCTTTGCAGATCGTAATCTTCCTCTCCTCGTTGGTGACCGTTTGCTCGTCACCGGTACAGAAGAGAATGTAGAGCGCGTCAAGACCGTCTTGGGCTCTCAAGTAGAGCGTCTAGATCATCCCAATGTCGGTGTCCTCTTTATGGGAATTCTCATTGGTCTTTTGGTTGGTCAAATCCCCATTCCTTTCCCTGGCGTAGACGTTCCCGTGAAACTCGGTTTAGCTGGTGGTCCTCTCTTTGTCGCCATTTTGGTAGGTGCCTTCGGACATCGCTACCGCATCAACACCTACGTTTCCACCTCTGCCAACCTCATGTTGCGTGAAGTAGGGCTCATTCTCTTCCTCAGCAGCGTAGGTATACAAGCTGGAGCCTCATTCTGGCGCACGATCATGGCAGGTGACGGCATACACTACGTATGGATGGGCTTCCTCATCACCATTGTCCCCATTCTCATCTGCGGACTCATTGGTCGTTGGAAACTTAAGCTCAACTATTTCACCCTCATGGGACTCATTGCAGGTGCCAACACCGACCCTCCTGCGTTGGCGTTTGCCAATACTACAGCCGGCAACAACGCCCCTGCAGTTGGTTACAGCACTGTCTATCTTCCTGCGATGTTCTTGCGCATCCTCGTTGCACAGCTCATTTTGCTGTTCTTCCTCAGTTAAGCATCGCATGAACCCAAAAATCCCCACTCTCGAATCGTACGAGAGTGGGGATTTTTTTTGTGGAGAATAACAGCTTTCTCGAGCCCTTTGTTGCAGTGTTCAGCTTTCGCCTCACCACCAGCTACGGAATACCGCTGTAAATTCTAAGAGATTAAGCCTCAGGAGCGATAACACCTGTGGGGCAAACGTCAGCGCAAGTACCGCAGTCGATGCAAGTTTCGGGGTTGATGACGTAGATTTCGCCTTCAGAGATAGCTGCAGTGGGGCATTCGTCGATGCAAGTGCCGCAAGCAACGCAATCTTCGTTGATAATGTAAGCCATTGTGTAAGAATTTAATAAATGAATAATTGTTATGATGTTATGTATGTCTGTCGTTGATTCATGCCCAGCAGTACTGGATCTCCCTATCCACCATCTTCACGACGGGGCACATTGAAATATCTACATGAATCTACGGCAAAGGTAGCTATTTTCGCCAATCTCCGCAAACATCTTCCCGTCTTTTTCTCAATTCCGACCTATCGTTTGCGCTTTTTTTCTGCCTCTTTTTCCCTCTGCAAACCTCCCCTTTTTTTCAACTCCCTTATTCCCCTTCCTTTCTCCCCTTGTCAGATATTGCTCAAAGTCCGATGCCCTTTCTTCCTGAAATTACTGACATCCTACCTGGCAAATCGTCAATTCTTTGTGCAAATCTCCCATCAATCGACAAGAAAAAGAGTGAAACGTGCGGACTTTGCTCAGAAAATTGTATCTTTGCCTTAATATCCGTGTAGACTTCTCACAGCGTGCTGCCCAGTTGTTAGGGCACTGGCAGGAATCCCTTGTGCTTTCTTGTGGGAAGATTGATACTTTATGCACACTTTTCAAGGGATATCATTTGAAATTAAAAACACTTCACGGATCATTTTCCGCGTCAACCATCACATACCTCATACGATTATGGCAAAAATCACGAAAGAAGCAGCCCTGGCTTACCACGAACAAGGGCGTCCAGGTAAAATAGAAGTTGTTCCTACAAAGCCACATGCCACTCAAACCGACCTCTCCCTCGCCTATTCTCCAGGTGTTGCAGAGCCTTGTTTGGAAATCGAGAAGAATAAAGACGATGCTTATCGCTACACCAACAAAGGAAATCTCGTAGCTGTCATTTCCAATGGTACGGCAGTCTTAGGCTTGGGCGATATAGGTGCTGTAGCTGGTAAACCTGTGATGGAAGGTAAGAGCCTTCTCTTCAAGATTTATGCTGGAGTAGATGCTTTCGACATCGAAGTCGATGAGAAAGATCCCGAGCGTTTCATCCAAGTGGTCAAAGCCATTGCTCCCACTTTCGGTGGCATAAATCTCGAAGACATCAAAGCCCCTGAGTGCTTTGAAATCGAAACTCGCTTAAAGGAGGAACTCGACATCCCCGTGATGCACGACGACCAACATGGCACCGCCATCATCTCCCTGCGCAGGTTTGCTCAATGCTTGCGAAGTAGCGGGTAAGCGCATCGAGGATGTCAAGTTGGTCATGAACGGAGCTGGAGCTGCCGCCATCAGTTGCGCACGCCTCTACATCTCCTTTGGTCTCAAGCCCAGCAACCTCATCATGCTCGACTCTAAGGGCGTCATCTCTGCCGATCGCACCGACATCAACGCCCAAAAGCGCGAATTTGCTACAGAGCGCACCGATGTTCGCACCCTCGCAGAAGCTGTACAAGGCGCAGATGTCTTTGTGGGTCTCTCTAAAGGTAACATTCTCTCACAAGACATGGTGCGCACCATGGCAGATCGTCCCATCATCTTTGCTCTTGCCAATCCAGTGCCCGAAATTTCTTATGAGGAGGCTCGTGAAGCACGTCCCGATGTCATCATGTCCACTGGACGCACTGACTATCCCAACCAAATCAATAACGTCTTGGGATTCCCCTACATTTTCCGTGGTGCGCTCGACACAGCTTCCTCTGCCATCAACGAACCTATGAAGCAAGCTGCAGTGCGCGCCATTGCCGAACTTGCTCGTCAGGAAGTTCCTGCTTCAGTCACTGAGGCTTATGGCGTTGACCACCTCGAATTTGGTGCCGACTATTTCATTCCAAAGCCCGTAGACCCTCGTCTTGTCGTTGAAGTGTCTTCTGCTGTGGCTAAGGCTGCCATCGAAAGTGGCGTGGCTCGCAAGCCCATCACCGATTGGGACGCCTATCGTGCCCAACTCTCCACTCGCCTCTCTTAGTAGACGAAGTTTTGCTCCTTAAACCCAAATCGGTCATTAGACCGTTATAGTGCAGATTGTTATGGAGAAGATAACTTCCTGTCATCTTTCATTTTCTTGTTGGCATCTTGTTTCTCGTTCGTTCTCGACGTAGCCCGCTACGCCTTCAAGCTAACGACAAACCATCTGCTCAACCATCAAATAAAATCTGTTCAGGATCTAATGACCGATTTGGGTTAAAACGGAGCAGCCCAACAGACCATGGGGAGCGTTACTCAGAATTTTTGAGTAATGCTCCCCATTCTTTTGTAGAAGAAAAGCCCCTTCCACCATGCTAAGTGCCTAGTGGAAGGGGCTTTTGTGTCTTTGTCCTCATTGGACTGCTGAAGTCTTGTGTATATTCTCGTACTCGAAGTGTTTAAAGTACGATATTTTTCACCGCAGGGAGCACCGTAGCCAACTCATCGATGACTTGTTGTCGGGTAGCCCCTTCGCGCACGATTGCCAAGATGGTGTCGTCACCAGCCAGCGTACCGCAGATGCTCGTCAACTTCTGAGCATCTATTTCGGTGGTAATACCAGCAGCATATCCAGGTCTGGTGTGCATCACCACGATGTTTCCTGAGAATTCGAGTCCTAGGAATCCAGTGTTTCGCAAGAAATCTGGGGCTTCCACAGAAATCTTGCGTCTATATAGAGGATTTTCAGGCAGAATATAGCGATATCCGCCCACGCTTGCCACTTTCGCGGCTTTTAGCTTCTGCAAATCACGGGAGAGAGTTGCTTGCGTCACCTTATATCCTTCTGCTTCTAGCTCTTTGAGCAGTGCTTCTTGGCTTCCTATTTCAGTATTCGCCAATATCAGGCGTAGCACCTCTATTCTTTCATGTCTTGGTTTCATGCGTTTCTGGCTAATTCTTCAGCTTATTGGGACAAAGATAGTAAATAATCCGTTCATGTGCGCACTTTTCTATTAAAAAAATGTCGTGGTCGCTGTTTAAACTATCATTTTTGAGAATTATATGTGAAAATCCTATCCAGTCTTCTATCGTTTAGAGAACGGGGTTATTCGTATTTTTCTACTCTTTTAGCGACCAAAAACTCCTACGTTTTTGCGTAGAGTTTTCTTATGCCGCAGTTCTTAGGGTAGAAATTCCCAGAGTGCCACTCGATTTCTCGGACGATTCCACTCAGTTTTTGCCTTTTTCTCAGCACTGCCCATTCGCATCTTTGGCAGAAGATTTGGGAGCCTTCTTCGGTTTGCTGCGATATCTTATGCACTGTTAAGTGGCAAATTAGTTGCTGCTGTGATATAAGCCATCTTGCGCACCCTGCTTGCGCAGTGTATATGCAGTCAGAAGGAGGGGGGGACTTCAGAAAGGGGAGGGGAAATGATAGACAAAAAAATGGGAATGACCCGTCTCACGACGAAACATTCCCTCACAGAACTTATATAGAGATGAAAAAACTATCTCGAATTTAGGAGAGGACTACTTAGTAACTTCGTCCCTGATGTCATATTGACAATGCAAATATACGGACTATTGCGAAACTGACAAAACAAATAGGCCTTTTTTTTATGCAATCTGCGATTTTTTTTGTTCCGACTCGATTTTATGCTTTGTTTAGGGCTGATTCCCGCAAGATTATTACTTTCTACAATCATTTTTCAGCGGATTTTTTCGTGATTTTCTGCGAAAACGTTTTCAGTCGACAACAAAACTTCTTGTCCCTAATCCGTGTTTTTGTACTTTCTCATGTGCGATATAATCAAGGCTCTTGATGATTTTGCCGAAATAATGGACAATTTTTCAGATACCTTGTAAGAACTTTTTGTGCTTTCATAGTTTTAGTTTGACCTTCTTCTACCGTCTCACCGATACTTCTTGAAGTTTGCAAAAAAATACAATTCTATTCACGAAACTGATTTCATAATATTTCGAATAACCATAGAATAAATGATGTATAAGTTGCGAGAATCGTAAAAAATGCTATAGATATAATGAACATTGTTGCATATATTGTTCAGGCGACTATGCAGATGCTAAGACGGTGATTCCCAAAAGATGAAAAAAGTCGCTCCATTTAGTATGGAGCGACTTGAAGATTTTCTGGTCGACAGCGCAAGTGTAACAATAGGGCTGCAGCATCTTGGTCCTCCACTAGTGCCACAAACTCTCGCTCTGGATGGAGCAACGCCATCAATACTGCTGTCTCTCCGTCATCTTCCACCCTTAAAGGCTGGCATGCCTTCGCAGGTTGCTGCGCGGTATATTGCGCTTCCCACAGTGCCAGTTGGTCATTGATGGTATGAAGGTCGGAGAGATGTCGAGCCACACGTGCTTGTGCACCCTCGATCTTGTGCGAATAGCTTGCCACCACGTGCGGCACCAGTGCGCGGAGGTCGGTGAGTTTTCCTTGAGTTTTCACACAATGCGCGTACCATTTGCAGACAAAGCCCGTAGCATCGCCTTCCCCGGCGAGAGGAGCTCCCCATGCCACGGTGAGACGTCCGTGTTCCAGCACGCGCGTGCCGGAGGGAAACACGCGAGCTTCACCTGCCACGATGAGCGGACGCACCACGGTTTCGCCTAAGGTTTGGAGCTGCTGTGCAAATCTGTGGAGCAATTCCGCGCTTGCTCCCACCTCCAGCATCGGTTGACGTCCTTGTGACCACAGTTGGCGGCACTTTTCTAGCGACCATGTTGCCAGTGTCATCCATTCCCATTCTGGATGCTGACGCAGTGCCCAGCGTTTCACCCGCACGTCTTGCGCTGTCCACACCCCGATGAAGGGCATTTCGTGCAGCGTGTGCACTTTGTTGGGAAGGGTTGCCCATTGTTGGTGACGCAGGTCGCTGTGTCCCCAGTAGCTGTGGGCTGTTCCGCTATTTCCACCCCTTCTTTTTCTGTGAAATCTTCGTTGTCCTTTGACGATTGTACGGCTTTTTTCTGTGTATCTCCGTCGTTTCTCGAAAAACGTCCGACATCTTCAAAATTTTCTCCCACGTTTTTCGAAAAAACTCCGACGTTTTTGGAAAAATCTCCCACGTTTTTTGAGAAATCTCCCACGTTTTTTTTCGTGCCTCCGAGATTCGCGGTCGCCACGTCTGTGGAGGAGGTCTGCGCGAGGGTATTTTCACCGCTTGTTTCCCCTCCGATGGTCCTATCCTCCCACACGATGCCACAACAGTGCGTGAGTGCCCACGCATTTCGGCTTAGGGCAGACTGCACCAGACGCACCACAGAGAGCGGACTAGCCCACGGCGAAGCCACACGTTGGCGCGTCCACCAACCAAACACTGGAGCCGGCAGGAGCAAGGTCGCAGCCACCACGCTGCCCATGCCCACGATGGTGAGACCGCCCAGCGAAGAGAGGGCAGGATGTTGGGCAAAAGCCAGTGTACCCACACCGATGAGCATGATCACTGCCGAAAGGAGGATGCTCCGCTTGTACGCCGCCAGGAGTTTTCTCCCATAGGTGTACTCATAGAGCAGACCTTCGGTCACGAATATCGAATAGTCGTCCCCTTGTCCGAAGATAAAGGTTGCCAAAATCACATTGACGAGGTTGAAACTAAGCCCAAAAATCGACATACTGCCCAGAATCCACAACCAACTCACCACCATGGGGAAGAAAGCTAGGACAGCCACGCTGAATCGTCGGAACGAGAGCCACAAAAAACCGAAAACGATGGCACCACACACCCAGCCGATGTAGGAAAAGTCCTGCGACAGATGGCGCGCCACGCTTTCGTTCATCGATTTGGGCGTGAAAGTCCAGACGCTCTCCGTGTCTTCTGCTACCGTCTTGGGAGCCTTCGCGTGAGACATTGATTCTTTGAGCTCGGCATCCAACTGTTGCTTCAGCGCGTCCGCTTCAGCGCGTGGCACATTCACCACAGTCGTCACGATATATTGCCCTTTGCCATCGCGCGCCACTAAAGGAGCTAGCGCATCTTCGCCCATCGTCAAGCACTGGGCAGCATTGATGGGACGAAAGTCTCGGCGCAAAAGGCTATCAAAAGGCGCAAAAGCCTGTGGTGCAAAGCCTAATTTCGTAGCTTCCTGCGCTGTTTGTTGGCGCAGTGCTGTTCCATTTTCCTGCACAAAAGCCTTCCATCGCTCCAGACGTGCCGCTTGTTCTCCAGCAGATGCGAGATATGGGGCTACGCTTTGCACTGTTGCGCCTTTCACCTTCCGAATCATGGGAGCAATCATGCTTTCCTTTTGTTCACGCAGCGCAAGTGCTGCCTCGAGCGTCCGTGCGCGGTGAGCGATATACAGAGGTTCGTGGAGCGAGTCGGCTTGTCGCAGTTGTGCCAACTCGCCAAACAGCGTGCGCTGTTCTGAGGATAGGTAATTTAAGTGCGCAAGATTGGCGTCAAACTCCACATTTCGCCCTGTCCATCCCAAGAGCAGCGTGGCGATGAGGGCGATACCCAGCCCCAAAGTGCGATAGCGCGAAGCGGTCTTGCGCATGGGCACGCTTGCTACTTCGAGATTTTCCACCTCGCCTTGTGATGACGAAGAGTGCACTGCGGCGGTTGTGGCAGGGGCTTTCACCAAATGAGGCAACGCCACCAGCACAAAGGCTATTGTCCCTACGAGCATAGCAGCTGCAAACACGCCCAAATCGCGCAGTGCCACAGAGTGTAGTGGAATCAATGCCGCAAAAGCTCCCACGGTGGTCACATTGCCGATGAGCAAAGGCGCGACCAGTTCGCGAAGATTTTGGCGAATGCTGCCAGCATGTGGCAGGTGCGTGAGAAAATGTAGGGGATAATTGACCGCGATGCCGATGATCACCGAAGAGATGCCCAAGACGATGAGAGAAACCGTGGAAGTGGTGAACGAAAGTACGCAGAGTCCCACCAGCCATCCGAAACCTACGGTCAGGACGATGAGCAAAAGGTGTCGCACGCGTCGGAGGGTGTAGAGCAAGATGCCCAAGGTGAGCACCACTGCCACGGCTATTGCCCAAGTGCTGTCGCGCTTGATCTGTTCGGCATTGCCCACAGCGATGGTGGGCGCACCGATGATTTGCACCCGAATCGGGGGAGTAAGTTGAGCATGATGAGGTTGTTTTTCCGTGTTTTTTTCGAGTTCTGTGGGAGCGTTATTGGACGCACTGGCTTCTTGCTCCACGGTCTGTGCCACGTCCTCCAGCAGATGTTTGAGTCGCGCTTGCACGTCCGTGGCAGTACCTTGGGCGTTGGTGGTGAGCATCACCACACACCAGCGATGGTCGGGCGAGAAGATGTGCCCTTCGTGCAGATCATAGTGCAGATTGGTGCGTGTTTCTAGCAGTCGTCTGGCAGGAGCGGAGAAGAGATTCAGCGGATCTTGCGCCAAAGTCGCAGATTGCCACCCACTGGTGGGAAGCATCATTTCGGACTGTGCCGCGTGGAGTTGGCGATTCACAAAGTGGGGTGTGCGCATCGCGGAGTCGATGTGCGTCCAGTCAGCAGAGGTGAGCAAATAGGGCGCATGTTCCACCCACCACACTTGGCGATCCATCATCTGCGCCACGTCTATTTCGCTCACCACCTGCGACAACCACTTGGCGGTGTCTCGTTCTTGCACCATCTCTGCAAAGCGGTCGGCAGCATCAATGAGCGTTTCTTCGGGCGTTGTCTGTGAGATCTCCGCCATTTGCGCAGCCCGACTACTGTCGCTGGGCGCTGCCTCGTGGCGCACTACGGCAAAGATGCGGTTGCCTCCGTTGTATTGTCCGAAAGCCGCGAGCGATGCTGGATATTCTCCATCGTTGGGCAGAAAATCTGTGATGTCCTCCTTAAAATCTAAGCTACTCACACGCGCCACTAGGAGCAGTATGACAGCCACTCCGAGGGTCCACCTCCATCGTGGGCGAGGACGCAGAAATTCATACAAACGGAGGAAAAAAGACTTAGACATTAGGGAGTAGACGTTAGACGTTAGGGATTAGACGTTAGACGTTAGAGATTGGACGTTAGACGTTAGGGATTAGACGTTAGACGTTAGGGATTAGACGTTAGACGTTAGAGTGGAAGCCCTTTCTGCTTGCTACAAAGGGGGCAAAAGGAAGATTTCAGAGAGCCTTGGGAGGGGGAGGCACCTACGACTGACCTCTCAGGTCGATAAACTTGATGGGTTTGCGCGATTTAGGCGGAAAGTTGATGGCAGCCACCTCTTCTTTGGGCAGAATCTCCACATCGGGCGTCACTCGAAGGCGAGCGCGGAAGCGATCTTTCAAATCTTTCGTAATGGCAGTGGGCAGTGGCAAATGGCTGTCTGCGACATATTGTTGCGCCACCTCCTGTTTCAGTCCCACCTTCGCGCACACTTCGTCGGTGCCGTTGCTAGAAATGCGCGCCACCACCACATAATTCTCCACATAAGGGGCGTGATCCAAGACATCATTCAAGGCAGGCGGATAGAGCGTTGTCCCTTTGAGTTTGATCATGTTGTGCTTTCTTCCCACGAGCGGTGTGAGGCGATAGGTGTGACGTCCGCAAGCACAAGGGGAAACAATGCGCGCTGCCACATCGCCCGTGCGGAAGCGCAAGAGCGGCATTCCCTCGACACCCAAGGGTGTGACCACGATTTCCCCAAATTCTCCATCTTTCACGGGGCGATTGTCCTCACCGATGATTTCGACAATCACAAGTTCTGGATGCACATGACCGCCATTTCCTTCGGGACATTCAGCGAAGGTTGCCCCCATCTCTGTGGAGGAATAGGTGGCAAAGAGCGACACTTCGGGCCATCTCTCCGCGATGCGCTTGCCCAAAAGATTGAGTTGAAAATCAGTATCTCGGAGACCTTCGCCAATACCGATGATGCGGCGCACGCTGGAGTGGCGATAGTCGATGCCGTGTGCCTCGGCATAGTCGATGAGACGTAGGATGAACGAGGGCACACACATGAGGGTGTCGGGCTGAATCTTGCGAATGGTGTCCCATTGCAATTCGGGAATACCGCCACCCACTCGCACCACGCCTGCTCCCAAACGGCGCAGTCCGAGAAAATATGCCATACCTGCCATAAATCTCTTGTCGAGAGTGGTCATGATCTGCACGATGCTGTCGCGCGTCACACCAGCGCAGGCAAAGGAACGGGCTTCGTTGAAAGCCAATCGTTCGAGATCGCTATCGGTGCAAGCGAAGGTTACTGCCTCGCCCATCGTACCCGAGGTGGTGACATAGTCGATGACCTCGCTTGGGGGTACGCAGAGGAAGTCCGCATTGTCGCGCTGCAGATCTGCTTTCTCCGTGAAGGGCAGTTGCTGCAAGTCGTCAATGGTGCGGATTTGTGCCACATCAATGTGGTGTTCTCGAAACATCCGTTGATAGAATGGCGATTTTTCCGCCAGATAGTGCAGGTGTTTGCGCAGAAGATCTTCTTGAAATTCCTGAATAGCTTGGGGAGATTGGAAAGAAATATCAGTCATAAGGCACGGGGGCTTGCCCTTCCTTTGGTGCTATCTTGCCTTTTTTGGGGGTATCCTTACAAGGAACTAGCGCAGCCTTGGGAGCATGAAGTATCAAAGGTGGGAGAGATAGGATGTAAAAGTGGGAGAAGGGGAGGTGAGAATGCGTGAGTTCAGTTGAAAATGTGGCTTAGATATGCCCCAAAAGTGTGTTTTTGCCGAGGATCGCTTCTGCAGTTTGCACCGCATTGAGAGGAGTGCCGCAGATGCCATGCAGACCAACGCACTGACCACTCAAATATAAGTTGTGCACTTTGGTGAACACAGGGATTTGCCATCGCATGAAGTGCTCCGCATCTTTCTCAATGCCATAGAGACTTCCTTGAGGGCTGTGGTAATAATCGCGGATGGTGAGGGGTGATGCTGCCTCGATGCGGTCGATCCATTGCCGGATGTTGGGCAAGCGGGTGGCAAGAAGGTCCAAGACCCTCTCCGTCATCTCTGCTTTCCAAGCTTGATATTCGGCTCCTCGTTGGTGAGTTGTAGTGTCTGCCCACGGAGCCACGGCAGAGAAAGGCATAGGAGCGGTGACGGTCATTCGCGAAGCGGTGGTGGCATCTTCTGAGTCGGGCGGTGTCATGTACAGAAGTCCGTGGGGCCACTCCGCATTGTACGCTTCAAGCGACCAGATTTCCCCATGCGCGTTGCACATATCCGCTGCGATTCACATAGGGGTAGCCCTCTTTGAGCGTGAGATAGACCGAAAAAGCGGAATAACCCACGGGCAAATCTTCCAAGCGCTGGCGATAAATCTTGGGGAAAGCGCCTTCGTCCGTCACACGAAGCAGTTCGCGCACATGGACTGCCGACACATATTTCTCCGCCGAAAACTGCCTGCCATCTGCGAGTTCTACCCTTTGCACCGCATGGTCTTGCACGACAATGCGCGTGACCTCAGCGCGATTCAGCACTTCACCGCCTGCCTCTTCGATCACTTGGCGCAGCGCATCGGCGAGTTGTCCACTATTCCCCACAAATCGCGACGTTCCTTCGATATAGAGCACATTGATCACTGCGTGGATATAGGCAGGAGTGTGTCCAGCGCGTCCACCGTACATCGGATTCATGTACGCTAACAACTGACGGAGGTGTTCGTCTTCTATGTATTGCGCGATGAATTCATCGGCTGGCACGAGGCTGTCTTCGCTGAGTGCTGCCATCGTTTCGGAGGGACGAAGATGAAAGAGCGAGAGTTGGTCGGTGATGCGGTAGAGGGCGTCGACATATCGCGCGATGCCGGTTTCTTCCTGTGGGAAATAGCGTGTCCAACTTTGGACGAATCCTTCTCGACTACCGCGGATTTCATAGCGATCGCCTGTGGATGCCATGAAGATTTCGTCCATCGTTTCATCCACATCCTTCAGACGAAGTTGGTCGTAGATGCCGAGATAATCACAGAGTCTTCGTAAAGTTTGATCTTCGCCAAAGCCACCCAAGAGGTGCATTCCTGTGTCGAAATGTTGCGTTCCTCGACGAAAACTCTGCAGTCCTCCCCGATGATGGCATTTTTCTCCAAGACGAGGCAGCGCATACCCGACTTACTGAGCAGCGCTGCGGTGAAAAGTCCGCCAAGACCTCCACCAATGATGAGGACGTTGTAGGGAGAATAGACGTTAGACATTAGATGTTAGACGTTAGAGATTAGACGTTAGACGTTAGAGGGGCGCGGACCCTTTCTGCTCGCCCCGACAAGCGTGACTCGGACAGCGGGAGAATAGACGTTAGAGGGTCGCGGACCCATTTTTTTCTCGCCCCGACAAGCGTGGCTCGGAGAGAGGAGAACAGATATTAGAGTCGCGGACATTAGTGCTAAAAACTTAGAGAGTAGACGTTTGGATGGGGACTTTTTCAATCCCAGCTGCGTTTGATTTCTGAGACAGCAAGGTGGGTGCCCACCAAAGTGCCCAAGATGCCATGGGAATTGACGTTTTGTCCAGCCAAACAAGTTAGGGATGCGCGTGCGAGTAGCCACTCTTCCAGCAGCACCGAGGGAGATGTCGCGAGCGATGCCGTAGAGACTTCCTCCGACAGTGCCCGTGTAGTCGCGATAGGTGAGCGGGGAGGACGAATATACCCGACTGATGCAAGCGCGCGTGCCAGGGAATTGTCGTTCTAAGGCAGCAAGCAACTGTTCGGTTCGCGCTGCTTTCCACATTTCGTAGGAAGAACCGCGATGTCCCACGAACGAATCTTCCCAAGGTTGCATCTCTTCGTAACGCACATAGGCGATAACCTCCGCCGTTGTTGCCCATTGCTGATGCGGTTTTTCGCATTGGTGCATATAGAGAAAGCCACGTGGCCAGTCGTCTGCCGTATAGTCTTCGCAGTCCCACGGAGAGGTGTGGTAGACATATTGGTTGGCGTTGAGATAAGGTAGGCTTTCGGGACGAAAGCGAGGTAGAGAGTGAAGCAACCCACCGTGTTGGGCAGGGCGGCGATGCGACGCTTATAGGCTGGACGAAGGAGAGGGGTGTCGGGAAGTAGGGAGAGCAGGGCTTGCGGATGGAGGGTGCTGACGATGCAATCGGCAGGGAAGTGCGCCCCTTTGGCGGTGGTCACTCCCGTGGCTTGGGAATGGTTGCAATGAATCTCCGTGACGCGTTGGCGCGTGAGCACCTTTCCGCCGAGCTGCTCGAGTTGTTGGATGAGTTGTTCGGCAATAATCTGGCTTCCCCCTGCGATGCGCGCGGCACTGGCGTTGTAGAATTCGGTGATAAAAGCATGCGTGGCAAAGGGTGTTTGTCCCTTGCGCCCTGCATAGAGAGGGAGATTTCCCACCAAGATTTGCCGCAAAGTGGCATCGCCTATCATACTTTCGAGGATGCTGTCCACACTGCGCGACTGATATTCTTGCATGGTGTGGAGCTGCTCTGCCAAGTTCGTCTCATGATGAATGGACGATATGTGCATGATCTTCCGTACCAACTGGAGATACCTCCACAGATTGTCGCGCTCTTGGGGAAAATGCTGTGCCAAAACATCGACAAAGGCCTCTCCTTTGGCGTAGGCGAAGGACTGTCCCTCAAGATGAATCTGTTCATATCCCCCAGCATCGAGCGGCACCAACGGAAGATGCAGGTTATAATCTTGGAGCAGCGGATGCAACACTTGCCCTTCTTCATAACTTCCCACGAAGTGCATGCCCGTTTCCCACCGATGTCCGTGGCGATAAAAGCTCTGTAAGCAACCGCCAGCTTGAGGAGATTGCTCCAAAACGGTGACTTGATGTCCCATCCGTGCGAGTTGTACACCACAACTCAGCCCACCGAGACCACTACCAAGGACAAGTATTTGGGACATAAGAGGAGATTTAGACGTGTTAGTGCTTAGACTTTAGACGTTAGGGGGCGCAGACCCTTTCTGCTCGCCACGACAATCGTGGCTGGGCGTTTTAGAAGTTAGAGATTAGACGTTAGACGTTAGATGTTAGAAGGTGGACTTTGCGCCATTAAGCATCGGAGGGATTGCTCAGCACAGTTTGATAATACTGCCGGAATTGTCGAGCTTGTTGGAGCGTACTCCCTTGTCGCAGTGGATCAGAGGGAGAAATGCGATGTCCCACTTCGACATCTATTTTACCTGCTCGAATGGCGAGGTCGGTTTTGCCCAACACCTGTCCTGTGCCTCTCAGAAAGAGGGGGAGAATATCTACGTCAAAGCGTTCGGCAAGTGCGAAAGCTCCTTGATGAAATCGCCCTAATCGTCCTGTGGCACTGCGAGTGCCTTCGGGGAAAATCAATACACTGTAGCCCCGCTGCAAGAGAGCCCCCACACGTGCTGCGAGGGTTTCAAAATCTTCTGTGACGGGCAGGAATTCTGCATGGCGAATGATGACGCCATAAAGGGGATTTCGCCACACCCACTGCTTGGTCATGATCACCAAATGGGGAGTGAGGAGCATGACACTGGGCAAGTCGAGGTGACTACGATGGTTTGCCACGATGATGGCTGGGCGAGTGAAATCTTCTCCGTGCCGATGAACGCGCAAGGTTACGCGTGGCAGCAACCACAACACGCCGCGTGATACACGCTGGATTAGGCGATGGAGCCACAGCCGTTGGGCATCTTGAGGAGGAAAAAGCGCAAACCCTAGCCCGATGACGGCTTGCGCAGGGAGCATGAGAAGGAAGAAGCTGAGCAACAAAACGATGCCGTAGACAAAACTCAGCAAGCGGAGGGGCCAAACCACGGAGAGGGCGAGTGTGGTGAGGAGAGTGTTGAGCAGGGTGATGCGGAAAAAGTCGGCAGTAGGACGGAAGTGACTCACCCTTTCTTCGCGCGGAGGATAATACACCTTCACGGGAATCTGTCGCAATCTTGTGCCACACCAAGCCGAGAACACCATGATTTCCAATTCCGCCTCGTAGCGATTGGTGAGAAAGTCCAATCCGTGGAGCTGATGCAAGGGATAGGCGCGAAATCCTGTCTGTGTATCCTCCAGAGAAAAGCCTGTTTGCAGCCACACCCAGAAGTTGGAAAATCGGTTGGCACGCCTAGCCGCTGCCGACATATTGGGAGCTTGTTGCGTAAAAAGTTCGGGAGAAAAGCGATTGCCCACGATGATGTCGTCGGGCGTCTCCGCGATGGCTTGGAGAAACTGCGGAAGGTCGCTTGCAAATGCTGACCATCGCTGTCCATCGTAATGACATGCGTGTAGCCACATTGTCGAGCATGGTGGAAACCATGGCGAAGTGCTGCCCCTTTGCCCAAATTTTGGGGATGATGTAAGACGATGATGCCAGAAAATCGTGAGAGAATCTGCAAAGTCTCGTCCGTGCTTCCATCGTCTATCACCATGAGGGGGGCGCACTGCGCTTGGAGGATGTCGGTGATGACGTCCGCCAGCGTGTGAGCATTGTTGTAGGTGGGTAGTAGAATGATGGGGCGCATAAGTAGAAAGTTGGGAAAACCTAATTAGGACAACGAACAAAATCGCAGCGAGAGTTTGGCAAATGTGGTGTCGCCTTGGGAGAGGGTTGCTTTCAACTGCGAGGGTTCGCCCGAAAGGTCAATGGTGAGTGTCGAAACCTCCGATGGACTGATGGGCGCAAGGTATTTGATGTTCTTCGCCTCAGAGAGTCTGAGCGGAGATTTCCAAGTGTGCTCAGCCAGTTCTTTCACAATTTGGAGCGCGCACACGCCAGGCAAGATGGGATGTCCAGGAAAGTGCGCTCGAAAGATGGAATGATCTGCCTGCAAGTCCAACTGAAATGTGGCTCGCGTGGGCAGTTCGTGGGTCTCGTCGGTGAGATGAAAGAGAGTATCAAGGAGCTTCATGTGAAAAAGCTAGTAAGAGAGTGAGCAGACTATCAGCGCCACTGTCGCCACCTTCAAAGCAAGCGTGGCGCACGCTCGGAGTGCTTCATGGTGCAGTGGTGTCGCTGAATGTCGAGTCTTGGACTGTCTGCGTGGTGTCTAGGGGAAGTGGGGCAAAATCGTAGCGAATGCCGTGGCGATTTTGGTGAGAAAAGGTTTGTCCTGTGGCAAAGTGCGGAACAAAAGTTTGGAAATCCTTTTTCAACATTCTGCGCAGGAAGAAGCGGCGCAAGGGAGGAATGAGATGCGCCAATCGGATGCGCTGTCGTTGTCGCTCGTAGGTGAAGTCGAAGGCTTGGACACCAAACTCATTGACCCATGCACCCACGATGCTATCATGGCGCACGCGCACCACGCAAAGTCCGGAGAGATTGCCGCGTGGCATGGTGATTTGTGCCGACCATGTCGTGGCGCTGTCCGTGACCACCCACGGGAGAGGCGGTGCACTGGGAGCGTTTTGTGCCGTACTGCAAGCGGTGAGCAAGCACAAGGCGAAGATAGCGCCCAAAAGTAGCTTGGTGCTAATCCACCTTAAAGTCCGAAGCTGCGACATGTTGGTTCTTTTTTGAAACCCGAAAGTTCGATGGTGGTGACATCTCCGCTGCGTTCGGTGAGCACCACGCGCGAAACGACCGCTAACTTCGGGTCGATGGTGAGGGTGATTTGCGAAAACAAGGCTTTCATCTCACCGCGTTGAGGCGTGAGTTGGGCTATCCACGTGCCATTGTGCGAAAAGAGTTGCGTGCGAAAGGAGCGATCTGTCAGACATTGCCCAGTGACGTTGCTCACCATCAGGCGAGCGATCTGTTGAAACACCTTGTTTTTGGCGCACATCGACCACATTCTTACCGCGATCTCCGCCAAGGAGCACCTTATTTCCCGAAAGTACAAACACGTAGTGCGTGGGGCTGCTGTATTCCCAACGGAGTTGTGTGGGTTGGGCATACGACATTCTGCCGCGCGACACCAAACGATGGTTGAGCATCTTCAGTGTTTTGGTTTGGACAAATTGGGCTTGTAGGGTCTTTGTTTGCTGCGCTGCTGCCGAAATTTGGGAGAGCACCTGTTGCGCCTCCTGCTGCGAGAGCGGAGTTTGGGCTGAGAGCGACAAAAACGTGAGACAGCCTATGAGAAAAGAACAAAATTTTCGCATGAGGAAACGAGGATAAAGTTTAGGTTATTTGGAAATCAGTGCCACACCCACCAAGATAAAGGCTAGTCCTATCCATCGGGTGAAGGGCACTTCTTCGTGAAAGATAAACACTGCTGCCAACATTCCCATCACATAACTCAGACTCACCATGGGAAAGGCTTGATGAAAGGCGAAGTGCTTCACGATGTACATCCACAACAATGAGGCAGCACCGAAACAAAGTCCACAAGCCGCAAACCACAGATTGCCAAAGACCGCGCCGAAATAGCGGAGCGACCATGAAAAGGCTGGGAACTGTGCGAGCGAGATCTTCAAAGTCACCTGCCCAAGGGTGAGGAGGGCGGACTGCAACAGTGCGAGAAATATCAGTGCGGGCATAGAGCGTGGAATGTGGTGGTGGGAAGGATGGGGCAAATGGCTCCTTCGGGAGAGGTGGAAAGATAGTACGCTACTGCCAGATTATTCCTTTCGTCGTGCGCACCCACTAGCGCATTGTCGGCATGGCCTTGCGAAGGAGCAAGTAGGCATCGCGGAGGGCGTGGTCGTAGGACGCATCGCCTTGCGAGAAAGTCGTGTTGTAGCCGTGACTTTTCGTATGAATCGCCACCAAACCAGCGAGGGTGTTGTGCGTGGAATGGATGAAATGCGTGGGCGAAAGGAATTCCTCCCCTTGTTCGACTAATTGGCGCAAGAAACGCTCCGTGTCGGTGACGCAGCCCATGGCAGTACCCACCACAATGGCTTGCGGTTGGGTATAAGGACTGGGGAGAACCGTTGCAGCCTGTTCCGATGAAGCAGCCGAATTTGAACGCTCACTTTGTGCCACCTTTGCCAAGACGGCGAGCGACACTTGCAATCCGCGCTTCAACAAAGGTGTGAGACGCCGTGCCACCATGGGAGGAATCTTGGGCAAATCTTCGGGCGCGAGATCTTCGTGTCGGAGCAGTTGGTGCAGATAGACCGCGCGCGGTGCAGGAATGGCGGAAGGCTGTTCCTCCGATTGCACAGTGTCGTATTGCGAAAAGACGAGCGCAGTGTCATTGCCTCCGAAGGCAAAGGCATTGCACAGTACATGGCGGAGCTGTGGTGCAGGAGTGGGAACAAGCACAGGCGTGAAATCTTCATCCATTGCCGAGGTCCAATGCAGATTGGCAGGAAGGAAGTGATGCTGCAAAGCCAGAAGGCACATCACAGCTTCCACACTTCCCGAAGCACTCGTGGTATGTCCAGTGGCAGACTTGGTGGAGGAGAGTGGGGGAAGCGTGGGAAACACGCTGCGCACTGCGGCAAGTTCACTCGCATCATTGTTGGGCGTGCCAGTGCCGTGGGCATTGATATAGCCGATGTCGGCAGGTTGCAGATCGGCTCTACGGAGAGCGGCTTGCATGGCTAGCACAGCACCGATGCCCTCTTCCGAAGAAGCCGTTTGGTGAAAGGCATCACAGGCATTGCCCCAGCCGGAGAGTGTGGCAAGAGGTTGGACACCGCGTGCCAAAGCATGGCTTTCGCGCTCCAACACCACAAAGGCGGCTCCCTCACCCAGGTTGAGACCAGCTCGAGAACTGTCGAAGGGACGGCAGGAATCTGGGTCGAGAATGAGGAGCGAGCGGAAACCATTGTAGTGGAAACGCGAGAGGGCTTCGCTTCCGCCCACAACGACACAGTCATACGCCCCACTTTCGATGAGCATGGCTCCGTGGATGAAGGCATTGGCAGCCGACGAACAAGCGGTGCTCAAGGTGGTGACGTAGCCCCATTCTCCGAAGTGCGCGGCGATTTGGTCGGTGCACATGCCACAGAGTCCCAAGGTGTCGGCATGGAGAGTGCGCGCGAACTCCACTTCCGTCACATCCATGTTGCCCACTGTGGTGCCACCTACGAGTGCCAGGTGCGGAAGGTCGGCAGGAGAAAGCTGAGCAGACTCCAGTGCTTCGCCTCAAAGCCATGATGCCCATGAGGGCAGTGCGCGAGGTGACGTCCGAGGCAGCTTGCACAGCTTCGGACAGTTCGGCATTGCTCATGGGCACTTCTCCCACGGGAAGTGGGTGCTGTGTGGTGAGATGACGCGGAGGGGCGATGCCACAAGTCCCCGATTGGAGGGCTTGCAGTGTGGTGTCTACTCCAATACCTAGGGAGGAGAGGATGCCTGCGCCGGTGATTACGATCATTTAGTGCGGTGTTGTTGGATGTAGTCTGCCATGGTGTCGATGGAAGCAAAAACTTGTTTGCCCTCGGCAGGGGAAGAAAGTCGGATGCCATAGGTGCGATCGAGGAGCACAATGAGTTCGAGGGCATCGATGGAGTCGAGTCCTAAGCCATCGCCAAAGAGAGGTTCGCTGTCGACGATGGACTCTGGGGTGATTTCTTCCAAGGAGAGTACTTCGATAATCTGTTGTTTGAGTTGGAGTTTGAGGTCGGACATATAATAGACGTTAGAGATTAGACGTTAGACGTTAGAGATTAGACGTTAGACGTTAGAGATTAGACGTTAGACGTTAGAGATTAGACGTTGGACGTTAGAGATTAGATGTTAGAGCTTTGGCAATAGCGGGTAGACATTAGACCATAAGTCTTTAAGAAGGCAAGCGCAGTTGGACATTTCCAGAGGCTCATTGCCGCAGGGCTCTAGCGTCTAACATCTAATGTCTAACTTCTACTTAGATGTTAGTCGTGGGAAGATAGAGTTGCAGATGTGCGGAGAAATGCTCGGCATCTTCGGCGTCCAGCCATCCCCCTACGATGGCAGTGGTGCGCCCATCGGAGGCAGGCGAAAGGATGAGCGACTGTTGGAGCGCTTCTTCAGCGGTGGTGGGCAGGGCATAACAAGCGGTGTGGCCGTGCCAATGGTGACGGATGGCAACTTCGCCCGTGGCAATGTTGGGCAAGGTGTAGACAAACGCAGCTGGACTGGGAAAGAATTCCTCGGCAGTGGGCACAATGGTGCTTTGATAATGCACATCGGCTGCCAAAGATCCGTGATGCGTGAGAAAGACGACCGCTGTGTGGGTATCGAGATGGGGAATGGATTGTACCAACAACTCAGTAGCCACGAAAGCCAACTGAGAGAGGACGTCCATCTTGTGGAATTTCGGGTAGCCCCAAATGAGTTTTTTGTAGGCAGCTGGGAGAAGTGCCGCTCCTCGTTCCTCGAAAGGTAGGGCAATGCCGTCTATGCTGATGCCTTCGGGCGTGATGTCCACCGCAGCAATGGGCGCAAAGGTGCGTGCCATGGGGTTGGCAACCTCCAATGATGGGAGGGATGAGGCGGAACAATCGGAGGGCAAAATGGAATTGTCGGACGTTTCAGAAAAAACGTGGGACTTTTCTGAAAAAAACTCCGACGTTTTTGGAAAAATCTCCAACGTTTTTTGGAAAAACTCCGACGTTTTTTTTGATTGCTCGGAGATTTCTGGAGAAGTCTCCGAATCATGAGCCAAAAGTGCGGATTTTTTGGGGAGAACATCGCACATCTGCCACCACAACACCGCGTTGCATCCACCAAATCCAGAGAGGAGTTTGAGGAAAGAATCCCCCGAAAGCGGTTGGGCTTCGCTGCTGAGCGAGAGTTCGTGCGACACGCCCGATGCGCTATACCCACGTGTGCCCCAGAGGGCGCCTTGTTCCACGGCTGCCATGGTGAGAATGGTCTCTAACACGCCAGCAGCTCCGAGGGTGTGACCGAAGGTGCTCTTCAGCGAATAGGCAGGGAGGTGGGTCAAACCAGCCCGATAGAGGGCGATAGACTCCATCTCGTCATTGTAGGCAGTGGCTGTGCCGTGACAACTCACGCAGGCGAGGTGGGCAGTGGCGCTTTTCCAGTCGGGATCGTCAGACCAGTGGGGCGGATTTTCCTGCAAATCTTCAAGGTTCTTGATATTGCTCTCTTCGGATAATCCTAGGGTGGTACAGAGTGCACGATATACGCCTTCGCCTGTGCGAGAGGGACCCGAGATATGGTTGGCATCATTGCGCACACAGCCCGAGCGCAGGGTCCATCGGTGGGAGAGGGCTGCGGAAGAAGAGGAGGGGCGGTAGTGGACTTCGCCATCGGTGCGCGAGAGAATAAGGGTGGCAGCGGCTTCGCCTAGGTTGAGTCCGCAGCGCGCTGCGTCGAAGGGGCGGCACACTTCGGGACTGAGGGCTTTGAAAGCGCCAAAACCCGAAACGATGAAGCGCGAAAGAAGGTCGGCACCACAAACGATGACGTGGCGCAACGTGGAGTCTTCTGCCAGTCGTTGGGAGGCGAGGAGGAGGGCATGGCTGCCTGAGATGCAAGCATTGCTCACCACAATGGGGATGCGCTGGAGATGCAAGTGCTGCGCCACGGCAGTTGCGGCTTCACTCAGCGCCACTCGATGGCGAGGGATGTGGGGTTCGTCGGTGGCATCTAGGAGATGCACATTGCCTTTGGTGGTGGCAAGGATGAAAAAGTACCGCAGGATCGTCGAGCGTTATGCCCCCTTCTGCCGCTGCTTCGTGGACCGAAAGGGCGACTAATTGCTCAAATCGGGTGAGCGTGTGAGCTGTTTCTGCCCCAAAGGTGGCGATGAATCGCTCGGTGATGGCTTGGTGTGGGAAAACAGCTGCGGTGGTGGGTTCGGGAAGTCCGAAGTAGTGGTCGTGACGAAGGGCAGTTTGTCCATCACGCAAGGCAGCCAAGTGAGCAACAGTGCCCCAAGCCAAGGGCGAAGCTAGGTGGGTGGCAGTGACTTCAATCATGATTTTCTTCGGAATTTAAGTTCCATCGTTCTTGCCACTCGGCATAGAAGGTGGGTTTGTACCATTGCAGTTGGTAGTCTTTGTCCATAAAGGCTTGTACACTGTGCCCTGTGGCGAGGAGTTCGTCGGTGAGGGTATCGTGAATCTCGTAGTCGAAGATGATTTTTGCCGCAGCGGTGGCGGTGTAGATGATGTCGATGCGGCACTGCTGTTCGTAGCGAATGGGACGAAGATAGCGGAAGGTGAGTTCTACCAAGGGAGCATAATAACCTGCGCGCGCCATGGTCATATATTCCAGTCCGTATTGTGCGCCAAAGGCTTCGCGGGCATCCTCAAAATAGAGGGGATAGGATCCGTGCCACACGATGTTCATCGCATCGACTTCGCTGAAGCGCACGGCAAATTCTTTGGAAGCACGTAGTTGTTTGTGGGACATAGGAATATAGACGTTAGACTTTAGAGATTAGACGTTAGGGAGCGCGGACCCGTTTTGCTCGCCACAAGTGGCTCGAGGTTAGAGTTTAGACTTTAGACATTAGAGAGTAAACGTAACTCGTTAACATCTCGTGAAAAGTTCTAAGGATGTGGACTATTGTTGAGGCGTTTCGGGAAGTTCTTCGCCGAGGGAGATTTTCAATGTGGCTTCCGCGATGAGCGTTTCTCCCACCATGACGCGCGCCGCTGCAAGGGTGATGCCCATAATCTCCTGTTCGATGTGAATTGTCGTGGAGAGAGTTTCGCCCACTTTCGGCAGACGATGCACCACAAAGCCACGCACCGCACCGATGTAACCGATGCGCACTCGTTCGCGCAGCACATATTTGTTGTAAAAGCCCAAACGCGCAGCACAAGTTTGTGCCATATTCTCCAAAATTCCGGCTTCGGAAAGCACGCCCTCTTCGACCATGAGATGATCGGCTGGGAGGGTGAACTGACAAATCGTGGACTGCTCATCGTAGTGCACCAAACGATCGACCAACACAAAGGGAGGTTGTTGGGGCAGGAGGGTGAGAATGTCGATGGAATCTAGGGGCGGAAAGGGCGAAATGTGGGACATGGGCGTGAAAATCGCGGTGAGGATGAGGGAGGATTTCCCAAGCGGAGAAAGGAAAACTCAATGCACGAAGGGGAAGAAGTTGAACCACTGCGCAGGATATTGCGTGACGCGCTGTTGGAGCACGGCAGCGTAGGCGGTGGCTAGGGGCTTCCGCGCGCTGCGCCATGGGGAGCGAAGGCTCGGGCATGGGGAGCGGATCGACAAAAAGCCGGTAGTGATGAGTGGAAGTCTTCATCGCACTCAGCACGAGCGTGGGCAACTTGCGGCGCGCAATGAGGGCAAAGGGTCCGTGGGGCAACGAGGCTTTGCCACGAAAGAAGGGAACTTCGAGGGTGCGCTCAGCAGGGAGATGGCGATCGGCTGGGAAACTCACGATGTGCCCTTGTGCGAGGGCTTCGGAAAGGAGGAAGAGGTGGCTCATGTCGTCGGCAATGGGCACCATATGCACGCCGGTGTGGGCAAATTGACTTTGGCGTCCTTCTGCTACCACTGCCGTTTCGTGGGCAAAGACGAGGGCGAAAATCTGTTTTCCCTCGGGACGGAGGGTGTAGCCCGAAAGCTCATAGCACCCGATGTGTGCGGAGAGCAAGGCGAAACTTTCGGGTTGCTGCACGAGATGGTCGAAATGCGCTTCTCCCTCGATGGTGAAACGAAACTTGCGCCCTGCGAAGGCGGCGAAGCGATCGATCATGATTTGCCCGAAGCGATAGTGATTGACCACCGTCATCTTCGCAGCCTTCAGAGGAGAAAACCCAAGTTGGTCGCGAAAAAAGCGGTATTGATGGCGCGCGCCAGGGCGAAACACGAGATAGCCAGGCACAACGAGGGCTACCACTGCATAGATGAATTGCAGAGGTAGGGGCACGGAGCAACGCAATAAGTTGGCGTTGCATCCAGGGCGTTCCGTCGGTGTGGCCTTGCCAATCCATGATAGTTTGTTTACCAGTGAGAGTTTCTCGGCTCGAGATGGGGATTTTCCTCGAAAATCTCCGCAATTCGGCATCGTCCATGGGAAGACGAAGCGAGGGGAAAGGAGAGATGCGTTTCGCTGCTCCCTAGTTTCTCAGCGCGAGTGGGGAGGAGTGAGTTAGTTGCCGACTTTGCTCTCGATGTAGTCGCAGAACTTTTGGAGGGTGTTTACACCTGCCATCTCTTCGGGCTTGATTTTGAAACCAAACTTGCGCTCGATGATGACCACAATGTCCACGAAGTCGAGGCTATCAATGCCGAGATCGTCTTTCAACAAGGCATCGGGATGGATGTTTTCTTCTTCTACTTCGAGGTCTTCAATGAGAAATTCTCTTACTTTTTTTCTTCGATTTCTGTACGGTTCATTTTATTTAGAATTTAGACGTTAGACTTTAGAGATTAGACGTTAGACGTTAGAGCTTGGACGTTAGCCATTAGTGCCTAAGTCTTGCGGACCTCGATGAGGGAGTGTCCTTGTCCGAGATGGTCGTGCACGGAGGCGATGCTGAGTCCTGCCTGCTCGATGAGGGCGAAAAGGCGATCGGAGTGATACATCTTGCTGTTGCCATTCGCCATCGCTGTGAAATAGACACTCGTCATGGTGAGGCAGAACGCCGCAGGTTCGAAGCGCTGTCTGTCCCAAAGGGTTTCGAGGATGAACAGTCGCGTGTGGGGCTGCATGGCTTGCGCGGTGCGCTGGAGGATGCTCAATATTTCGGGTTCGGAAAAGCAGTCTAAGAACTGACTCATCCAAACGACATCGAGATCTGTCCAATCGGTGGGGAGGGTGTTGTCCAATCGCAGCCAGTCGATGGGGAAGGCGTCGATGCGTTCTTCGCCTGATGCTCCGGCAATGTTGGAGCGCATCATGGAGATTTGCCCAGGGAGGTCGGCAATCGTCACACGCACGTTGGCATCTTGCCCTACGCAGCGCAAGGCGAAGCGACCTGTGTTGCCGCCAATGTCGAGCAGGTGGCGCACCGGTTGGGAGAAGACGATGGGAAGTGCGGCATCAAACGAGCCATCTGAGTAGAAATGGTCGAACGCTAGCCAACTCTTGAGCGCGTCTGGGGGCAGTTGGGACAAACCTTCGTAGATGGTGGACCAATCTCCGAGGGTTTTGAGCCCCGCAGGTTTGCCCGTGGTGAGGGCTTCCTCGAGATGAAACATCCCTTGGTAGTTGACATCGTGGTTGAAGTCGAGATTGACCGCGGTGGCTGGGTCAGTGAGTAAGAACCAACCTGTTTTGCTCAAAGAAAAGCGGTCGGTGATGGGGTCTACTAGGAGAAGTCCGAGCGAAAGTCCAGCATCGGTGAGGATGGTGAGGGCGTAGTGCGTGCGGCCTGTGGAGTGTTGCAAATCTTCGAGCGTGAGTCCGTGTGAAGAGTCGTTGAGGAGTGAGAGGATTTGCCACTTTGAGCAACCGCGCCACTTGAAAAGCTACGGGTGCCCAAGCGATACACTCGGCTTGTCGTTGTGCTTCACGTGCACTGAGGGTGTCGCGCGTGTAGCTTTGTGAGAGTGCTGGAGAGAGGTGCATGGTAGAAGAAGGGGGAAAGGAGGTTAGTCGATGGCGCGAAGGATGAGAGCGGAGTTGGTGCCACCAAATCCGAAAGAATTACTCAGCACAGTGCGCACGGGGGTGTCGATGGTTTGGCGCACGAGATTGAGGTTCGCGGCTGCTTCATCGGGATTTTCCAAATTAAGATTGGGCGCCACGAAGCTATTCTGCATCATTAAGATGGAATAGACCACTTCGCTAGCGCCTGCCATCCAACATTCGTGTCCGGTCATGCCTTTGGTGCTGCTGATGTAGGGGCAATTTTCCCCGCCAAACAGGCGCGCGAGAAGCAAGGGCTTCGTAGTGATCGCCCTGCGGTGTGGAGGTGGCGTGGGCATTGATGTAGTCGATGTCGGTGGCACTGAGTCCAGCATCGGTGAGCGCACGCGACATGGCGACGAAAGAACCTTCGTCGGAGGGCTGAGAAATGCCACCGCCGTTGCCAGAAAATCCGTAGCCCACGACTTCGCAAAGGATGTTTGCCCCACGTTGTACGGCACTTTCGTAGCTCTCCACCACCAAGGCCGCAGCACCACCACTGGGGATGAGGCCATCGCGATCGGCATCGAAGGGGCGAGAAGCTCGTTGGGGGTCGTCCATACGTTTGGAGAAAGCTCCCAGTGCGTCGAAGGTTGCCATAGAGTAGTGGTTGACTTCTTGCGCGCCACCGCAAAGGACGAGATCTTGCAAACCTTGGCGGATGAGCATATACGCCAAACCGATGGAGTGACTGCCGCTGGCGCAGGCTGCACTCACGGTGAAGTTGATGCCACGTAGGCGGAAGATGGTGCTGAGGTTCATCGTCACGGTGGAGTTCATGGACTGGAAGATGAATCCACTGCCAAGAAGTGCGCTATCATGCTTGTCATTCATGATGTTGGCTGCCTCAATCACGGGTTTCGCTGAGGAGTCATTGCCAAAGATACAACCGATTTCGCGACTGTCGAGCATAGCCTCGTCGATGCCTGCCATAGATAATGCTTCGCGCGACGCCATATAGGCAAACTCTCCTTCCTCGGCTAGTCCAGTGCGTAGGCGACGATCGAGGACGCCTTTGAGTTTGGGACGCTCCACTAAGCCGGTGAGGGACGATTGGTAGCCATATTCTGTGCGCAAAGGGTCGATGCCGATGCCGCTTCGTCCTTCGCGCAAGGCTTGAGTGACGGAGGGGCAGTCGGTGCCTAGGCAAGACCAGATGCCAATGCCGGTGATGACGACGCGAGGTTGTGACATAGGGAAGAAGATATTATAGGAATTGAAGAATCAAGAGAAGGTAGGTTGCAGTCTGTACTTCCGTGCGGAATTTAGATGTCTCGGTAGTGAAAAATCTGAAATCTACGAAAGTATACGCAAGAATCTTCGAGGAAATACGCAAGAGACTGGGGAGGATGTGCAGGAAGAACAGACAAAGACGTTAGCCACTATGAGGGGGCAACTAAAATGAGGTAAGAGAAAGGGGATTCTATGGAATTTTCCTCTTTAGACTTCAAAAGAAAGTTGCCCAACGAGAGAGGTTAGGTGTGAAGTCCTCCATTGATGTTGATGACTTCGCCCGTGATGTAGGCGGCATCGTCGGAGGCGAGGAAGGCGGTGAGGGATGCAACTTCGTCGGCTGTGCCGAAGCGGCGGAGCGGAACTAGTTTGCGGAGTTCTTTTTCATCGAGTTCAGCGGTCATGTCGCTGGTGATGAAGCCAGGGGCAATGGCATTGACTGTGATGCCGCGTGGACCAACTTCTTGAGCTAGTGCCTTGGTGGCGCCGATGAGAGCGGCTTTGGCTGCGGAATAGTTCACTTGTCCTGCCAAACCTTTCACACCCGAAAGGGAAGAAATGTTGATGATGCGGCCCTTGCGTTGGGTCATCATGCCTTTGAGTACGCGGCGGGTGAGATAGAAGAAACCATTGAGCGTGGTGTCTAGCACGGAGTGCCAGTCGGTGTCGGGCATGAAGATGAGGAGATTGTCGTGGCGGATGCCGGCATTGTTGACCAAAACTTCAATGCTGTCGGAGGGGTGAGCGTTTTCCCAGTTTTCCACTGAGGTCTCTATGGCTTGTGGATTTGCCATGTCGCAAGGAAAGAGTTCACCCGAACCACCATGAGCTTCAATCTGTGCGAGTGTTTCGCGTGCGGCAGCTTCGTTGCTGACATAATTGATGAGTATGGACCAGCCGGCTTGCGACAATCGCAAGCAGATGGCGCGACCGATGCCGCGCGATCCGCCGGTGACGAGGGCGTATTGCATGGAAAATCGTTGAATTCGTGAATAATGGGCGATGCGTTGTCGCAGAGGAGTGTTGCTACATTCCGACATAGCGGAGAGTCTCTCCTTTGGGGACAGGCATTATCCCAAATCGGTCATTAGACCGTTATAGTGCAATTCGTTATAGAGAAGATAACTTCCTGCCATCTTTCATTTTCTTGTTGGCATCTTGTTTTTCGTTCGTTCTCGACGTAGCCCGCTACGCCTTCGAACTCACAAACAACCATCTGCTCAACAATCCAATGAAATTTGTTCAGAATCTAATGGTCCGATTTGGGATTATACAAGCAAAGATACAAAAGTGGGGAGTAAAGGTGGCGAATCACTTTTGTTTTTCGAAAAATCTCCATGCTCCTTACGTGAAAGTCTGGTGCTTGGGAGAGAATTTCAGATGCTTGAGAAGGAATTTCAGATATTTGGGAAAGAAAGTATGATGTTCTTTAAGGGAAGTATGATGTATGAGCGTGTCTTTCGCAGCTATGGTCTTGCTTAGTGTGCAGGGCAGTTCCCAAATGACTGATGCATTCGGAAAGACTTTGTGAAGGGGACAAAAAAAAGTCGCTCCCAGTCTTGCGACTGAGAGCGACTACTATGAATAACTATGAAAACAAATGTTCGTAGTGATTATTCAGCGATGCAGATAACTACACGGTTGTCGTCGTTCACGCTGAAAGGTTGAACAGTGTCGCCCTTAGCATCCTTCACGATGCGGTTAGCAGGGATGTTCTTCTTCACGAGTTCGTTGAACACAGCGTTAGCACGTTGCTTAGAAAGACGAGCGTTGATGGTCTTGTTACCAGTACCCTTGTCAGCGTAACCAGTGATAGCCACCTTAGCGTTAGGATTAGCGTTGAGGAAGTCTACCACTTCTTGTACCTTCACCATTTCAGAAGGACGAACCTTTGCAGAGTTGATGAGGAAGAATACGTTGCGAGTGAGAGGTTCTGCCTTCACTGGAGCGGGAGCAGGTGCAGGAGCGGGAGCGGGTGCTGGAGCAACTTCTTCTACGGGCTCGGGAGCAGGTTGCACAGGTTCAGGAACTGCTATAGCCACGGGCACTGGAGTAGAGAGCTTGCCAAGACGGAAGGTGAAACCACCGAAGAGGTTAGTTTGCCAGTCGAGGTTGTCGCCATCCTTAGAGTTGAAACGGTCGCTAGTAACAGAAGCGAGGGCTTCGATGTTGAAGCTAACGCGCTTGCTGAGACGGAAGTCTACGTTTGCACCGAAACGACCAGACACGAGGTTAAGCGTGTTGCTGTTCCAGACGAGGAGGAGTTCGTGTGGAGAAGCTGCCTTAGCATCGAGAGCTTCCTTGTTGTCGAAGCCATGGATGTAACCAGCACCAACGAAAGCGTTTACAGAAACGCAACGGTTGGGGTTGTAACCTGCGAAGAGGTTAGAGAGGTTGAACATACCATCAAGACCAGCAGTACCATAGTTCCACTTGTAGTGTTGGGGAGTGTGGTCGTAGTCCCAGCCGTTCTTACCTTGCCAGCCGCTAACGTGACCGCGGAGGTTGAAGACAGGAGTAAATTGATAACCGAGGTGAAGACCTGCAGCAGGAGTGATTACGTCACCCAAAGTCTTGTGTTCACCATGAGAATAGCCGATACCACCTTGAAGACCAAGCGTCCAGTGAGGATGGAACTTCTCTTTGGGAGCATCTTGAGCGGCTGCGCTGAGCGAAATGCAGCAAGGGCAGCAACGAGGATAGATTTGAATTGCATAATATCTTTTTTTGAGTTTGTTGTTCTGATGCGATAATGGAAAGACGTCCTGAGCAAATACAATGAAAACACTCACTGGTGACAGGGCCACACCTCGGAGGGTGAGTGTCGTGAGTGGTGCTTCAGTGTCTAGACAAAAGGACGGACTCGGAGCGGGGAGAGAGCTTCCTGAGGATACTTACGACAAAACGCTTGACCTTCGGGCAATGGGGCGAACTCACCTGGGCTGTATTGGTGTGCCCATTCCTATGGCGATGCGTTCAAATCGGAGAATATCAGAGGATTTCACCTGTCGCAGTATTGTCTTTTGCGTGCAAAGGTAGTTGTTTTTGCTATATACCCCAATGTTTTTACAGAAAAAAACGTATTTCGTGGCAATAATATAGCAAATTTGCACGTTATAGCCGAAAAAACCGCGAAAAAACCGCGATTTTTTCAACTTATTTTTTTCGCACTACGCGATATCTGTTTATTTTCCTGCGAGAGAGGGGTCGTTTTTCACCAACCATTCAGCGATTTGCACGGCATTGAGTGCTGCGCCTTTCTTGATTTGGTCGCTCACCAACCAGAGGGTTAAGCCATTGGGGTGGGCGAGATCTTTGCGGATACGACCAACGAAGACGTCGTCGCAGCTTTCGAGTAGCAAAGGCATGGGATATTGGCGCTCTGCAGGATTGTCGAGTAAGGTGAGACCTTCGCCGTTTGCGATAGCTTCACGCGCAGCCTCCAATGTGATGGGGCTTTCTGTTTCCAACCAAATGGACTCTGCGTGGTTGCGCATCGTTGGCACGCGCACGCAAGTGGCGCTCACCTCGATGTCGCTGTGCATGATCTTGCGCGTCTCGTTGTACATCTTCATCTCTTCCTTCGTATATCCGTTGTCGCAGAATACGTCGATTTGAGGAATCACGTTGTAGGCCAGTTGGTAAGCGAACTTTTCCACGTGAGGTTCTTCGCCATTAGCCAGCGCTTTTTGCTGAGCCACGAGTTCGTCCATAGCCGCTTGTCCGGCACCAGAAGCCGATTGATAGCTTGAAACGTGCACACGGCGGATGTGGCTCAAGCGTTCGATGGCTTGCAAAGCCACGACCATCATGATGGTGGTGCAGTTGGGATTGGCGATGATGCCACGAGGGCGTTCGAGTGCATCGGTAGCGTTGCATTCGGGCACCACGAGGGGCACATCTTTATCCATGCGGAAAGCGCTAGAGTTGTCAATCATCACTGCACCATGCTTGGTGATGTCTTCGGCAAACTCCTTAGAAGTGCCGGCGCCAGCACTAGTAAATGCGATGTCGATGTCTTTGAAATCGTCTGTACCGTGGCACAGTTCGCGCACTTTGATTTCTTTTCCGCGGAAAGTGTAGGAAGTTCCAGCACTTCGTTTCGAACCGAAGAGACGAAGTTCTTCGATAGGGAAATTGCGCTCGGCCAATGTGCGCAAAAATTCTTGACCTACGGCACCACTGGCGCCCACGATGGCTACTTTCATTGTTGCGAATAAAGATGAGGAAGAAGGGGAAGGATGAAGTGGCTTAATACAATATATATAGGCGTACGCTTCACATTTATGTGTACTTCTTCCGTGAGAATTTATTGTATTATGCTGCAAAAGTATCAATTTATCTTCAGAAATCGTGCTTAGTCTGCCATTTTTTTTTGTTCCTTTGCTGCGAAATGTATAGTTTGCAGTGTATAATCTTGCAATCTTGTCAGTGAATATGCCAAAACCCTCCATTGTACTTTATGCTGCTTCCCACCGAACCTCTCATCACTAACCCCACATGGATTGTGCTCGTCGTGTTGGGCTTGATTCTTTTCACACCGATGGTGCTCGAACGGCTCAAGATTCCCTCCATCGTGGGGCTCATTGTGGCGGGGATGCTTGTAGGACCACATGGGGTCTACCTGCTTTCGCGCGATGCCTCCTTTGAAATCTTCGGCAAGGTGGGACTTTACTACATCATGTTCTTGGCATCGCTCGGCATGAACCTCACCGACGTGCAGCGCTATCGGTGGGGCGCGCTGGCTTTTGGCTCTATCTCCTTTGCACTTCCCATGGCGCTCGGCTTTCTTGCCAATCGCTGGGGATTAGGTTTGAGTTTACCGGCTGCGGTGCTGGTGGCTGCCATGTATTCAGGGCATACTCTGCTCACCTATCCCCTAGTGATGCGGTGGGGCTTGGCGCGTCATCGCTCGGTGGGCATGGCGGTGGGCGGAACTATCCTTACCAATGTCCTGACCCTCGTAGTGCTCGCCGTGGTGGGTGGAATGTACAAGCCCGATGGTGGAGATTTCAACGTGTGGCACCTATTGGGGCGCGTGGCTCTCGTCACTGCCGGACTGTTTTTGTTGATGCCCTCGTTGGCGCGTTGGTTTTTCCGTCGTTTCGATGAGGGAGTGGTACAATATGTCTTCGTGCTCGTCCTTGTCTTCTTGGGAGCTGGGCTCATGGAATGGGCAGGAATGGAAGGGCTTCTCGGCGCCTTCCTCGTGGGCATCGTGCTCAATCGCGAAATCCCTGCTGTGGGACCGCTGATGCAGCGCATCGAATTTGTGGGAAATGCCCTCTTCATCCCCTATTTCCTCATTGGGGTGGGCATGATTATCAATCTGCACACCATCCTCTCGGGCTGGCACATTGCTGCCATGGCTTTGGCAATGATTGTTGTCGGAACAGCGGGCAAACTTCTCGCGGCACAGTTGGTGGGACGAGCTTTACAGTTCTCTGCCACTGAGAGAAACATGGTGGGTGGACTGAGTACAGCGCGCGCGGCTTCGGCACTGGCGATTGCCATGGTGGGATATGAAATCATTTTACCCGACGGAAAGCACCTGCTCAACGAAGACGTGGTGGGTGCTGCCATGATGCTCATCTTGGGATCGTGCATCATTGCCTCCGCGCTCACGGAGCGTGCAGCGCGCCAGCTCATGCTTTCGGGGGCTACTCTCGCCACTTCTGCCGAAAACGAAGAGAAAGACTCGCTCGTGGTGGCTTTGGCAAATCCGCGCATGGTGATTCCCATGACCAATATGGCGTTGATGCTGCGCAGTGCATCGGCAACTTCGCAACTCACTGCCGTGAGCGTGGTGCTCTCTGACGATGCCGAAGAGCGTGCCGTTGCTCAACAAGGACTGGACTACGCAGCGAAAATGGCGGCAACGGTGGGAGTGCGCATGCAAACTCATTGCCGCCGCTCGGTGAATGCCGTGACGGGCATCGTGCACACGGCAGGAGAGCACGAGGCTTCCGACATCTTGATTGGACTTCATCAGAAGAAATCCATCTCTGCCACCTTCTTTGGCAAGTTTGCCACCGACCTTTTCGAAGCGGCTTCGCAGCAAATTATGGTCTATCGTCCCTTGGTGCCCATCCACTCTTTGCGCCGCATGCACATCGTTGTGCCGCGTAGAGGTGAATACGATCCAGGTTTTCGCCATTGGGTCATGCGATTTGCCACTCTTTCGGTGCAGTTGTCGTGTCGCATCTCGGTCTATGGTGCACCGGAAACGATGGAGGAGCTGCGTAAGATTTGGGAAGCCTCGAAACAAAAACCTGAGGTGGAATATCACGATTTCACTTCGTGGGACGACCTTCTCCCCTTGGCTTCTCGCCTTCGCTCCGACCATCTGGCGGTCTTCATCTCTGCCCGTCGTGGTATGCCGTCGCACCAACGCTATCTCGACCAACTTCCCATGCAAATCGAACGCTATTTCTCCATGCGAAGTTGGATGATTGTCCTTCCCAAAATGGATGCTAGACAATAGACTTTATTAGACGTTAGACGTTAGACAATAGACGTTAGAAATATGCTGTGGCACTTTGGAGATAAGCTGTTATAACTTATACTTGAGGAATTTGCACTCCAAAAGAAGTTGCCCAAAAGTGCAAAGAAAGGACGAGAAAATCCGACTGTGCCAACTGGCAAATCCGCCCCTTGTAAGACTAAAGTTGGAGAGTTCACCTCAAAAAGTCCGACGTTTCTCAAAAAAACGTCGGACTTTTTCCAAAAAACGTGGGAGATTTTCTGAAAAACGTCGGAGTTTTTTTCAAAAACGTGGGAGATTTTTTTTCGCCCTCGCCTTGCACCTTGTCGAAAGATGTAGAAATGATGAGGAAAGGCTTGATTTTTCAGTATCAATTCTCCAAGGCTCAATGGTTAACTTCCCCTTTCCTGTTGCTAACTTCTCATCTCTAACGGCTAACGTCTCGTCTCTAACGTCTATTCTCTACCATCTAACGTCTTTTTGGCGGACTAAAATCGTTTGCGATGCTTGGTTTCCCAAAAAGGAATTTGTAATTTTGCCCTAGACATAACACTCCCCTTCATGCAAGAAAAAGAGGTCTACGAATATCTCACCGCACACGGCGTGAAAGCCTCCGTGCAGCGCGTGGCGGTGATGCAATATCTACTGCAACAGATGGGACATCCCACCGTAGACGAGATTTATCAAGCCTTGGTGGACCACATTCCTACGCTTTCCAAGACTACCGTTTACAACACCCTCCGCCTACTCATGGAGCATGGCGTGGTGCGTATGCTCACCATCGACGGCAAAAATGCCAATTTCGATGGGGTTACGGAACCTCATGCCCACTTTCTTTGCCATAAATGTGGGAGAATCTTCAACATTGAGTCGCCTTCCGATTTGCTAGCTGCACCACCTTCCGCACCGCAAGGCTTTACAATCGAGACTGCCGATTTGTATTATCGGGGCGTATGTTCCGACTGTTTGGCACAACAAGACACATGACCAATAAAAAAGATGGAGCCTTGCGCCCCATCTTTTGTTGTTGATAGCCCCACCTTCGGAGCGACATCGCCCATCGTGGGCAAAGCGTTGCAAACCGTGGCTTATCCCCAATCCAGTAACACCTCACGGTCTAATGACCGATAGGGGATTATCCCAGTTGCAAAGCGATGCAGGCACACGCCTCGGCATCGGCGAGCGCGTGGTGGTGATGCGTCAAATCGTAGCCGCACTCCGCAGCCACTGTGTGGAGTTGGTGATTTTCCAGTAGTGGAAAGGCCTTGCGCGCCATCTGCAAGGTGTCGAAAAAGAGATAATCTGGATAGTCCATCTGATAAACACGGAAGGCGGCTTTCAAACAGCCTTCGTCAAAGCGGCTATTGTGCGCCACCAAAGGCAAATCGCCAATGAGGGGCGCGATTTCCTCCCACACTTTGCTGAAAACTTCCGCGTCGTCGGTGTCTTTGGCAGACAATCCATGGACGCGCGTGTTGTGGTAGCAATAATAATTAGGCTCAGGCTGGATGAGAGCATAGTGCTTTTGTACAATTTCTCCATGGCGCACCACCACGATGCCCACAGAACAAACGCTACTGCGGACATTATTGGCAGTTTCAAAGTCGATGGCTACAAAATCTTGCATAGTTGTGAGGAGGAAATAGAGTGATTTTCGCGAGTGTCAAACACCCATCACGACAAAGGTAGGAAGTAATTTCCAAAAATAGCCTTGCTCCGTTGGGAAATCTCTGTTGGTGAGGGCGAAATCTCCCTGGCTTTGCAAGAAAAAAGCCTACAATATGCCACCACCTCCCGAGAAATGAGTAAATTCGCAGAAACAACTATAGATTAACTGGCTTGAAAGCTGACAACCTCCACATGATATCTCTTAGAAATATCCATAAATCCTTTGGCAACCTCGAAGTGCTCAAAGGCATAGATCTCGACATCCAGAAAGGCGAGATGGTGAGTATCGTAGGTCCTTCGGGAGCGGGCAAGACCACGCTCCTGCAGATCATGGGCACGCTCGATCGTCCCAACGAAGGCACGCTGACGATTGCCAACACCGATGTGACCCGCCTATCGTCTTCTGCGCTTTCACACTTCAGAAATACCCACATCGGCTTCATTTTTCAGTTTCATCAGCTCCTTCCCGAGTTCACTGCGCTCGAAAATGTCATGATGCCTGCTCTCATCGCTGGGACTTCCAAGCGTGCCGCTCGCGAACGTGCCACTCAGCTCTTGGCTTATATGGGGCTGGAAGATCGGGCGGAGCACAAGCCCGCTGCGCTTTCTGGTGGCGAAAAACAGCGTGTGGCGGCTGCACGTGCCTTGATGAATGAGCCAGACATCATCTTTGCTGACGAACCCACGGGCTCGCTTGACTCAAAAAAATCGTGCAGAACTGCAGGAACTCTTTTTCCAACTGCGTCGTGACCTCGGACAAACCTTTGTCATTGTCACACACGATGAGACTTTTGCACAGCAATGCGACCGCTGCATCCACATGGTCGATGGCAGAATCTCGGATGATACTACGGCTCCTTCGGAGGAGCGAGAACCCAAAGGGGACGAACAGGGGTTATGCCCCACGATGAGGCGGTCGCGGCGCAAGTTGACGAATCGCCCTCCGAAGAGATGCGCCCCGAAAATGCCTATAACCTTGCTGAATAATCTCAACTTATCATGATTAACATCGGACAATTCAACACCCTCACCATCACGCGCTTCACCGACCATGGGGCTTATGTGGATGGGGGTGAGGTAGGAGAAATCCTAGTGCCCAAAGCTTATGTGACAAAGTCCATGCGTCCGGGCGATACGCTCGAACTTTTTGTCTATCTCGACCAGTCGGAACGCCTCGTTGCTACCACGGAGCAGCCGCTTGCCACGGTGGGCGACTTTGCTTATCTCGAAGTGGCGTGGGTGAATGAGCATGGTGCTTTCCTGAATTGGGGAGTGATGAAAGATCTCTTTGTGCCGTTTCGTCAGCAAAAGCGCACTATGGAGGTGGGAGAAAGCTACATTGTCTTCGTGGATATCGACGAAGAGACCGGTCGCCTCATGGCTACTGCGAAGATTGACAAACATCTCTATCCGGCTCGCGAACATTTTTACCATCGCGGCGAAGAGGTGGACCTTCTTGTTTGGCAGCGCACGGAATTAGGACTGAAGGTGATTGTAGACAATCGCCATGCCGGATTGGTATATAACGACCAACTCTTTACACCCGAACCTAAGACGGGTGATCGCCTGCGCGGTACGGTGGTGAATGTTCGTCCCGATGGGCGCATCGATGTGTCGTTGCAGCGATTGGGCAAGAGCCGCTTCCGCGATTTTGCCGAGGTGCTCTACGAAGAACTCCAAGCGACTCCCGAAGGCTTCCTACCTTTCACCGACAAATCTTCGTCCGACGACATCTCCGCTCGTTTTGGCGTGTCCAAAAAGACCTTCAAGCGCGCAGTCGGTACGCTCTATCGCGAAAAGAAAATCATACTCGAAGAGGGCGGTATTCGCAAGGCATAATTTATCATTTATGAGGGTGACAGCTGAACTTCAGACATCACCTCTGTCGAGTCCAACAAAAAAGCTGGGACTATCCGTGAAGGGTAGTCCCAGCTTTGATTTTATGGCTTTGCTTCTAGGAGCTATTCATCGTTCTTCGAGAGATACAACTTTGTTCTACGAGAGAGGAAATTGTGTTCTACGAGAGATACAATAGCATTCTCTGCAAGATGAATATGGGGATGCTCCGAGGTTTGCGATTGCGGATATTAGATACCAGCAGATACGTTGAGCGCTTGAAGCACGTAGCGTGCGATGAGCAGACCAGAAACAATGTAGAGGGTGATAGTCACTTGGCTGAAACGGCCAGTAAGCACCTTGACGAGGGTGTAGCTGATGAGACCGAGTGCCATACCTTCTGCGATGTTATAGGTCAAGACCATGGTGAGCACGGTGATGAAGCTAGGAAGAGCCTCAGAGATGTCGAGGAGATCCACGTCTTTAATTGAGCTCAACATCAACACACCTACCAATACAAGTGCACCGGTTGTGGCAGCAGAGGGGATGAGCAAGAAGAGAGGAGAGAGGAAAAGTGCGAGGAGGAAGAAGAAAGCTGTGGAGAGAGCAGTCATACCTGTGCGACCACCTTCAGCGATACCCGCAGAACTTTCTACGAAAGTCGTAACAGTGGAAGTTCCGCACATAGCACCAACGCTAGTTGCCACGGCGTCTGCCATCATTGCGCCCTTGATGTTCTTCACATTGCCAGCTTCGTCCATCATTTCTGTGTTGGCTGCAGCGCCGATAAGTGTACCGATGGTGTTGAAGATGTCGATGAATACGAGCACGAGGATGGTAAGAATCATGTCGCCACTGAGCACTTAGAGAAGTCCATTTGCAAGAAGGTGGGAGCGATGGACTGAGGCATAGACACGGGAGAAAAACTTTCGCCAATGTTTGTTACACCCAAGGGGATACCAATCAGCGTGCAGATGATGATGCTATAGAAGAGTGCACCACGCACACGGAGCTTCATGAGTACACCGCTGAGGATGATGCCCAAGCAAGCCACAGAAGAAGTGGCATTGAAAGTGACCGAGTGACACGAAAGTGGCTTCATTCGCCACGATAATGCCAGAGTTCTTCAAACCTACAAAAGCAATGAAGAAGCCGATACCAGCGGAGATGGCGAAACGCAGACTTTTGGGGATGCAATTCACGATGTGCTCGCGCACATTAAGGGCGGTGAGGACAATAAATATGATACCTTCGATGAAAACTGCGGCAAGTGACTGTTGCCATGTGTAGCCCATGGTGAGACAAAGGGTGAATGCGAAGAAAGCATTGATACCCATGCCAGGAGCTTGTGCGAAGGGCAACTTAGCCATAAAGGCGATGAGCAGTGTACCAATGGCAGAAGCCAACGCGGTTGCGGTGAAGACTGCGCCCTTGTCCATGCCAGTGGCAGAGAGAATGTCGGGGTTTACGGCAAGAATGTAGCCCATGGTGAGGAAGGTGGTGAGACCTGCCATCAACTCCGTGCGGAGATTGTACTTGGTGGGATCGAAGCCCACGAGACGATAAAGGAATTGCATACGAGAAGTATGGTTGATTGGTAGATGAATAATCCTGAGTTTGCGGCTGCTGAGCATAGATGCTCCAGATGGAGGGAGAGTGTTGCCCAATGAAACTGGGAGAGTGCTACCTAATGGAGGGAGGTTTTCCCAAGGGAGTAGGTTTTCTTCCCAATAAAGTAGGACAGTGCTCAGCCTGTGGCAGACATTTAGGAGAGAAAATCAGCAGCATTCCTGAATGACTCACGAAGAGCAGAGCAGGAATGCTGATGAAAAAGTATAGAAAATAGGAGAAGTGAGAAAGGGACCCTAAGCTCGTGTTGACGAGATTAGAAGGTCCACTTCACAGCAAGCGTAGGATTCACGATGAGCTTGTCGGTCACTGCGAAGTTATGGCTGATTTCCCACTCAGTACCTACGCTGAGGTTGAAGTTGGGGTCCACACCTTTCACCTTGTTAAGGTTGAGCCAAAGCTGAGGTTCGGTGATGAACACGAGGTTGCTCTTGCCGTCTACGAAGCTACGGTCGCTCCAAAGGTCAGCAAAACCGCTAGTAGTGAGCAAGCCACCTGCGAAGTTGTAGTACCAAGTTCCGGTGAGCTGCCAAGAAGCAGGGTTGGTCTTCTTGTCCAAGTACTTGAACATAGGAGTAACCGTGAAGCCACCTTGATAGTCCTTGCGGTTCCAAGCGTAGGTAAGACCTGCGAGGTAAGAGTGACCATAGGTAGTGCTATAGTTCAAACCTCCGTCATACTCGATGTGAGCAAGGAAGGGGAGATTTGCCAAGCTTGAACTCGCGAGAGATTTCCCAGTAAGCAGACTGGATACCAATGCGACGATAGTTCATGTCGACAAAGAAGAAAGTGTTACCCCACTTGTCTGCGCGGAACATTTCTACGGTAGTAGTGATCAAAGGACGAGGCTCATCACCTACATTTTGTTCAGAGTACATGGCACGACCAAAGTCGTAGTGCACTTGCACATTCTGAGCTTGTGCAGCGATGCCTGCAGTGAGGACGAAAGCCGCAAGGAGGAAAAGTTTACGGAACATATTAAAGTTGTAATTAGAAATTTGTCTTTTTATAGAGCTTTGCGGAAGGAGGTCTGTCGTCCGTCGCTCAATTATTTGGTCTTGTTGTGTTCGGGTTCGGGAGTCTCCATACGGTCTTCCTCACGTTCTGGGAGGATGAGGTTGAGAATCACGGCAATGACAGCGGAGAGACCGATGCCCGCGAGGGAGAAACTACCCCAAGACAGGGCTGCACCGCCGATACCTGTGGTGAGGGTGACAGAGATAATCACCACGTTGCGAGAAGAAGCCAGATTCACCTTACTGTGGAGCAAGCTAGAAATACCCGCACCAGCGATTGTGCCAAAGAGCAACAACATGATACCTCCGAGGATGGCTTGGTCGATGCTGCGAAGAAGGGCGCTCACCTTGCCGATGAGAGAGAACACAATACCCGTTACTGCGGCAATGCGGAACACCACAGGAGCAGTAATCTTGGTAAGAGACATCGCGCCTGTCACTTCGGAATACGTGGTCACGGGAGGTCCACCAACGAGGGCTGCGAAGACGCAAGCCAAACCGTCGCCGAGCATGGTGCGATGAAGACCAGGGTCTTTCACGAAGTTCTTACCCACCACATTGTTCACCACATAAACGTCGCCGATATGTTCGATCACGGGCGCAATCGCTACGGGAATCATGAAGAGAATAGGCTCCCAAGAGAAGCTTTCAGGCCAGTGGATTTGAGGCAAAGCAAACCAAGCTGCATCAGCAATGGGCTTGAAGTCCACGCCATCGCTGAGGCCTACGCCAACAAGCAGGAGGTCTGCCACGTAACCCACGAGGATGCCGAGGAAAATGGGGATGAGCTTCAGCATACCTTTCGCATAGAGTGTCACCGCAATCGCAGTGGCGAGGGCGATAAGTGCCAAAAGCCAGTTGCTCTTCGCCATGTTCACCGCTGCAGGAGCGAGAGAAAGTCCGATGAGCATGATGATGGGTCCGATGACCACTGGGGGAAATAGACGGGAAATGAACTTAGTGCCGAAAGCGCGAATGAGCGCCGACATGGCAAAATAGACGAATCCCACGCCCAGAAGTCCGAAGAGTGCGCCTTGCAATCCGTAGATTTTCGTCGCACTTACGATGGGTGCAATAAAGGCAAAGCTACTACCGAGAAAAATAGGAACTTTGCCTTTTGTAACAAGGTGGAAAATGAGCGTACCAACGCCTGCCGAGAACAATGCGGTCGAAGGATCGAGACCCACGAGCAGAGGAACGAGCACGGTGGCACCGAAGGCAACAAAGAGAAATTGCATACCTGCAATCACTTTGCGCGTAGGGGTGAGAAGGGGAGTTGTGTTGGACATGTAAGTGTCTTTGATATTGACGATTGAATCGTTAATGGTTTTCGGCTGCAAAAGTACACTTTTTTGTTTATCTGTAAAAGATGCCTAACCCCTCTTCCCACAAATTTCTCTCGGCTTTTCGTTGTTTTACTGCATTTATTCACACTCTGGAAATTTATAATCTGCGATTTGACAACTATACATGGCGAATTTCTTCGATTTTTGCCAACGAAGACCAAAAACAAACGCAAGGGGCACTTTGATTTCATGGAGCCGCGAACCAGTTCTTGGCAAAGAAGAGACAAGCCCCTCCGTGATGTCGCGCTGCCCCATCCCCGATGGTGGGCGATAAGTCGGGTGGGTGGACAATAAAAAGTGCAATGCCCTCCGAAAAAAGGGCATTGCACTTTAGGCATAATATATATAGGTGTGGCAAAAGCCTCCTACGCCTTCTGCTTCTTTCGCCACCAGTTGATGACCAGAGCCGCAGAAAGTCCCACAAAGGCTAGCAAGATGAGCGACATCTCTACGATGTGGTGAAGCGGATCCACCCAGATTTCGTTGAAGACATTCATGCGTCCCAAAAATTTCCACGGGAGTCCATATTACAATCACCGTGGCGATGGCGAAACGAAGGGCACGTCCCCACTCGCGAATACGCACCAAACGGCGCAACATATAGACACCGCCCACCGCGCATCCGAGACCTATCGCCAAACTTACGGGATGATGGTCGCCCAAAAAGACAGGATCGTAGCAAAACATGAGCAAAAGGTAGCAACTCCACATGATGAGGTTGAATTCCATGAACGTCACGATGGAGACGTGGCGAGTCATCGGGCGGAATACCATCTTGGTCTTGTTGTGGCGAAAGAGATGTTTTTGCACCCAATTGAGAAAATCGCAGCCACTTCGGATGCTAAAGACATAAATCAACATGAACATCGCCCAAAAACCGAAGCTACTGGGCATAATCAAGTATTCTGGGCGAGTGAGCACCAAGTCTTTCACCCACGGTTCGCGGAGGTCGTTGACGATTCGTCCATTGATGTGCATCATCGTCGAAGAAACACCATCCACATACGTGGTGGTCGTGCTCACCACTCCGTGCGCCAGTTCGGGATGTGTGCCAAATCGTTGGGCGTAATACAAGAGGAGAAACTCCACCCACCCAGTCCAGAAGAGCAAAGCTCCGATGAGACCGAAAATCGTTTGACGAGTGTCGCCTTCTGCAAAGACACCGCGCACTGCCAACAGGAGACCCACAAAGCCCATGCCAAAGGCGGCGAAGTGAAGTGGGGTAGGGGGCAAGAAATGCTCCATCATGATCATCATGCCATGGCCGAGGGGCATGAGGAAAAGCACGAGAAGGAAGGAAAGAATACCTTTCATCTGAGGTAGATTTATACGTTATTATAATAGAGAGTTCCGTTGGTGTTCCGATTTTCTCTCTTCCCGTCATAGGGATTTGCAAGGGAAGAGAGGAGGCGGCACAACATTTTATGCCTGCATCTGCCTTAGGCAAATCAACTGCTGCCACAAAAATACAACAAAATCTTTAGATTGTGCAGGTGTACCGTCTAGAATTGTTTAACTTTGCCCAAGAAGTCGGCAAGACTCATCGGGAGGGGAAGCATCTTCGCGCTGTTCCTATGCTGAGCGGTGCAGGAGGTGAACTGTTATTCTTGGAGATTCCCATAATATGGCTTCGATTTCTATCCTCGTTTTCTCCTCTGAAATGTGAAATGATAGGGGATATTTGCCTGCTTCGTCAAAAAAATAGTATTTTTTTGCTGTGGAAGTGAAAAGATCGAATGTCGAAACACCCTGTTGGGCTGCGGCATGAAGGGGCAGAGCACCTGTGAGGTGCACGTTGCTTTTCCCTCAGTTTTGAGGCATCACTTCCAAGCATTGAGTGCGCAACAACGGAGCGGAAAACCTGCGTTCTGCGAGGGAGAAGAAAAATCTCCTACGTTTGAAAAAAACTCCCACGTTTTTCTGAAAAAAATCTCCGACATTTTTTTGGAAAAAGTCCAACGTTTTTTTGAGAAATCTCCCACGTTTTTTTCTGAAACGTCCGACATTCTTTCTCAAAGCTCCGTTTTTTAAGGGTAAAATCACCCAGACTGCGCGCTTCACACTCAGACGCAAAGGCGAAAAAAGCCGTGGACAAGTTGCGAAACAATGGCTTGCCGCGCTGCGCTCTCCATTTGCGCTGGTGCCATTCTCAAACATTATTCACAAACTACCTATATGAAGTCACTGTCTCTGACCACACTCTGTCTGCTGGCTACGTTGTCCGCTGGCGCGCAAACCTTGGCTCCCTTCGACAAAAGCCACGTTGCCGCCTTCGGTTTGAACAATCCAGCCGACACCTCCCTACGTTATGCGCCAGAAGTGGCAAACGCCTACACGGCATTCGAACAACCGCTCTTCGCCACTTTGGCAGACATGGTGCCTTATCGCATTCCTGCCATCGCGGTTACCCCCAAAGGCACGCTCATCGCCGTGAGTGACTACCGTCCCTGCGGAGGTGACATCGGTTTTGGTCGGGTAGACCTGCGCTATCGTTTGTCGAACGACAACGGACATACGTGGTCGCCACAGTATGTCTTGGCACAAGGCGATGGCGTTACCGGCAGTCGCAAGTGCGGCTATGGCGATGCTGCCATCGTAGCCGACCGTAAGAGCAACGAAGTGGTGGTAGTTTGTGTCACCGGCAACACCGTGTATGGCCATGGCACTACGACACGCCAGAATCCCAACCGCGTGGCAGTGCTCCACAGCACGGATGGCGGCCGCACTTGGTCGCATCCTGCCGAAATCACAGAGGCAATTTATGGTTTGTTCGACCAAAGTCAGCTCGGTCCTGTGGCTTCTCTCTTCTTCGGAAGTGGTCGCATCTGTCAGAGCAGTCGCATCAAGGTGGGCAGATACTACCGTCTCTATGCTGCCCTCTGCGCACGTCCTGGAGGCAACCGCGTGGTTTATTCCGACGACTTCGGACGCACCTGGCACGCGCTCGGCAGCATCCACACTTCGCCTGCGCCAAAAGGTGACGAACCTAAGGTGGAAGAACTCCCCAATGGCGATGTAGTGCTCTCTAGTCGCGCTTATGGTGGCAGATATTTCAATGTGTTCCACTACATGTCGCACAAGAATGCCACTGGCACTTGGGAAAATGACGCGGTGCACTCGGCAGAAGTGGCAGGCGGCGTGAAGGCGCTGCAAAATAGCACCAATGGTGAAATCCTCATCGTCCCAGCGGTGGAGCGCGCCACGGGCAAGAAGCTGCCCCTCGCTCTGCAGTCTGTGCCCCTCGGTCCTGGACGCGCCAACGTAGGTGTCTATTACAAGGCGCTCTCATCGGAGAGTGACTACAACACTGCCAAGGGGTTTGCCCAAAACTGGAGCGGACCTTTCCAAGTGTCCACCAATCTCAGTGCCTACAGCACCATGGTGCAGCAGCAAGATGGCCGCATTGCCTTCTTCTATGAGGAAGAAACTTATGGCAAAGGCTTGAGCTACACTAATATGTACCGACCTCTCACCTTAGAACAAATCACGGGCGGCAAGTTTTCTCCCGTTTCCACCAAAAAAGCGAATAAGAAGAGAGTGCCCAATCGCTAGTCTCTGACGCGATTTTCCCACTTCTCGCCTTTCATACTCGGCACAGCGCGTTGGCTCTCCTAAGTTATTGCCTGCGGCGCGCCAAAACACTCTGAACACTGAGCAAAGGTGCAATCTCATTGTGCCTTTGCTTTGACACATAAGACAAGCATTCAGCTCATGGCTCTCCAAATTTACAACACTCTTTCTCGCACCAAAGAAGTTTTCAAACCCATTCACGAAGGTCGCGTAGGCATGTATGTGTGTGGACCCACCGTCTATGGTGATGCCCACCTCGGACATGCGCGCCCTGCCATCACCTTCGACCTCCTCTTCCGTTACTTCAAACACCTGGGATATGCCGTGCGCTATGTCCGCAACATCACCGATGTGGGCCATTTAGAGCACGATGCCGACGAGGGTGAGGACAAGATTGCGAAGAAAGCTCGATTGGATCAACTCGAACCCATGGAGGTGGCGCAGTATTATACCAATCGTTTTAATGCGGCAATGGCACAACTCAATGTGCTTCCTCCCTCCATCGAACCTCATGCCACGGGACACATCATCGAGCAAATCGAACTCGTGAAGCAAATCCTCGCAGCAGGCTATGCCTACGAAAGCAATGGTTCGGTCTATTTCGACGTGGTGAAGTACAACGAAGACTATAAATATGGTATTCTTTCGGGACGTAACCTCGAGGAAGTGCGCGATGCTAGCCGCGAACTCGATGGTGTGGGCGAAAAAGCGCCATCAAGTGGACTTTGCCCTTTGGAAGAAAGCCAGCCCAGCTCATATCATGCGCTGGCCCTCTCCGTGGGGCGATGGATTCCCTGGTTGGCACTGTGAGTGCACAGCCATGGGCCGCAAATATCTTGGCGAGGAATTCGACATTCATGGCGGTGGTATGGACTTGATGTTCCCACACCATGAGTGCGAAATCGCACAATCGCAAGCCTCACAAGGACATGCCATGGTGCACTACTGGATGCACAACAACATGATCACCATTGCCGGTAAGAAAATGGGCAAGAGCTACAACAATTTTATCACCCTCGATGAATTCTTCTCGGGCAGTCATGAATTGCTCTCCCAGCCTTTCTCACCGATGACCATCCGTTTCTTCATCCTTCAGGCACACTATCGCTCCACACTCGACTTTAGCAACGATGCTCTCATAGCTTCGCAAAAGGGACTCGAGCGTTTGATGGATGCCCTCCGTGCGCTCGATCGCATCACTCCCGTGGCGGAAGGCGAAGCTCCCAAAGGCGAGGTGGTGACTGCGGAGTGGGTGGCAGATTTGCGCCAGCGTTGCTATGATGCGATGGATGATGATCTCAATAGCCCCATCGTTATCTCCTATCTCTTCGAGGCTTGCCGCATCGTCAACTCATTGGCTGACGGAAAAATGGCGATTGCTGCCGAAACCCTTGCGGCACTCCGCGAGGTGTTCCACACGTTCTGCTTCGACATCCTCGGTCTCACCGCAGAAGAAGGCGGAAATGCAGCCCGCGAAGCCGCATTCTCTTCCGCCATCGACCTACTTCTTGAGGTGCGCGCTAAGGCAAAAGCCAACAAAGACTGGGCAACGAGCGACCAAATTCGCGACCAACTCGCTGCTCTCGGCTTTGCCGTGAAGGACACCAAGGACGGTGCCACCTGGAAACTCGAACGATAATCCACATTCTTACTCTGGAGCACTCCGACTTCTTGGGGTGCTCTGAGTTTTCCCAACCCCTTGAGGTGGCATAACCCCCAGAACATCATGTCAGATTTCCCACATACTTCGCCCTCAAACGGAAATTCTTCCCATTCCCACGGAGGTCCCTCCCCTGCACACGGAGATGCTCGCGCGGGTAATGAAGAGACTCGTGTTGTAAGCGGACTTTCCAGCGATGCAAATGGACTTTCCAGCGCCACGCAGGCAGAAGATGAGCGTTGGATGCGACGTTGTCTCCAACTAGCCCGGCAAGGCGAACTCACTGCTGCGCCAAATCCCATGGTGGGTGCTGTGATTGTGCATGGATCGGGCGCAGATGCCCGCATACTTGGCGAAGGTTACCACGTGCGCCCTGGCGAAGGTCATGCCGAAGTCCATGCGTTTCGCTCCGTGCGTCCCGAAGATCGTCCCCTCCTCTCCGAGAGCACCATCTATGTCAGCCTAGAGCCCTGCGCACACTATGGACGCACTCCACCGTGCTCCGCCCTGATTATCCAAAATCGTGTGAAGCGTTGCGTCATCGGTTCGGAAGATCCCTTCCGCAAAGTCCGTGGTCGTGGCATCATCATGCTACAAGAAGCGGGAGTTGACGTAACGGTGGGCGTGCTGCGCGAGGAGTGCATCTATCTTAATCGCAAGTTCTTTTGCCAAAACGTGCTGCGCCGTCCCTTTATCACCCTCAAATGGGCTGCCACCTCCGATGGATTTATCGACCGCTCGCGGAGTCTGGACGAAAATGGCGAAGTGTCCGCAGCACCGCTCCGACTTTCTTCCCCCTCGTCCCTATTGCGCGTGCATCACTTCAGAGCCACGCACCAAGCCATCCTAGTGGGGCGCAAGACTTTCCAACTTGATGCCCCAAAACTCAATGTTCGCTGCTGGCCAGGCGCATCGCCGCTCCGCTGTGTCCTAGGTGGTGTGGACGAACGTGCGCTTTCAGCCGGATTTCAAGCCTATGCCGATATTGACTCCTTGTTAGAAGGCTTGCGTCGCGATGGAGTGCAGTCGCTCTTTGTCGAAGGGGACAAGCCACCCTCCAAAGTTTCATAGAGCGCGACCTGTGGGATGAGGCGTGGGAAGAGATTTCTCCGCAGCGCATAGGCGAAGGTGTGCCTGCTCCCACGATGCCACGCGCTTTCACTCCCCAAGTGGAGGAGCACTTCGGTCGTACCTATCGTCACTGGCTCAGCCCTGTTTTGGCGAAAAACTATGTGGATTTCTAGCCCCTCCCCATTGATTCTAGCCTTTCTCTCTGACGATTGCTCGTCAATCTCCGTAGATTGCCAGTACATTTCCTAGCCATCCTGTTGGCAACTCCTCTATTTGATAGCAACCATCAGCATTTACTCCTCTACCTCCAGAATTTACTCCTCTACCTCTCAAGCCTTTTTCTTACACATCCAATATGTCACATCTTACTTTCCGTATTTCACGCATCGCTGCTCCGTTGTTTGCGTGTGTCTTAGGTCTATTTGCCCTTGCTTCTTGCGGCAACATGAGCGAGAAAGAGCTACAAACCACCTGCGCTTCGGGCGTGGTGATGGTGCAAAATCGCTCGTACTACGAAATTCGTATCCCAGGTATGGAGTCGCTCTACTTCACTTCCTTCGATTCCAACGATGATATAGAAGATCTCACCGAAGATTTGGACGATATCAAACCATCAGAAGGCTATGGCACTGGTTTCTTTGTGAGCAAAGATGGTAAAATCGTGACCAACAATCACGTGGTGAGTGGAGAAAACAAGAAAGAAGCCGTGAGCGAAGCCTTGAATCAGCGCATCTCTTACATATTGTCGAGCTATATTCAAAGCTATCAAGAGGTGTGTGAGTCGGAAGAGTCTGCTGAAAATGAACTAGAATATTTCGATGGCGACGACACGGAACTCATGGAACTCCAAGAGCGCTTGGACGACTTGCGCCTACAAAAAGAAATACTAGAGAAGAATGTGCGACGACTCGTCAATATCAATCTCAAGAGTCTCCGACTGGTCTACCACAACGAAGTGGGTATCGTGCAAAATCATACCATGTCTCCGGGCAAGAACTCCTTCCAGCCTTGCACCATCCTCCGCACGGATGCTGAGCACGACCTCGCAGTGATCCAGCTCAAAAGCCAGATGACACCTGCCAACTGCTACATCTTCACCATTCCAACCAAAGATCCACTCATCGAATATACCTTCGCAGAGCGCATCTCTCAGAAGTTGGGCAACGACAAAAACGAGCAACTCTTCATGCTCAGCTACAATCTCGGTCCACAACTCGCAGTGACGAAAGAAGGCATCCAAGCGCAGTTCAATAAAGGCTATGTGAGCCAGACGTCTTCCGAAAAGATTCTCTACAGCATTCCCACGTTGCCCGGCTCAAGTGGCTCGCCCGTCTTCAACGCTAAGGGAGAACTGGTGGCAATCAACTTCGCCGGCATCAGCGGCACGCAGAGTTTCAACTACGGTGTCCCAGTGCGCTACCTCCGCAAACTGATGTGGTAAAGGGGAAATAAGGACCTTTTCACTTGACTTTTGCACAAGTTTTTGGCATAGTCCCCACTTTCCTGCCAAAAGATTTGGTCAAGTCAGAAAAAGTCATTAACTTTGCACTCGCAAACAGCAAGGAAGTGTTGAGAAGTCTCGCAAGAGATGGAAACAACCTAAAGATTTCCGAGCAAAGTTTGCCGGGATCCGCTAGCTCAGCTGGTAGAGCAATACACTTTTAATGTATGGGTCTTGGGTTCGAGTCCCAAGCGGATCACCACTTAATCCGAATGATTAAGAAAGCGATGGAGAAGTTCTTCTGAACTTCTCCATTTTTTTGTGCCTACACCTCCCAAAGCCCTTCTGCGAAGCCTCACAAAATCACAACTACCTCCCCGATATTTCGTGAAAAAAATCCGTACCTTTGCACCGGAATTCAGCCAATTCCTTTAAAAAAATAGGGCTTTATTTATTTAGAGACAACCAAGCAAAAATATAGTTTTCTCCCAGACAAACTTATAAAATTCCTCATTTTATGACCCTACTTGAAGGTTTAAAAATCCACAACCATGAGGCAGCACCCTATGTGATTTTGGGGGTTATCCTCTTCACCCTCCTACTTTATTGCCTCCCCATGGTCTATCGCTTCTTCCTAAGTCAGAAGAACCACACCTCTATGAAGCCCGGAACACCCGCAGAGTCCAACATGGTGGACCACGACCGCGCTTTTGTGGCCGATGCCAAGCCTGGAAAGTCTCCAGAGTCCAACATGAAAGACCACGATTGCGCTTTCTTAGGCGAAAACAAGCCTGAAGCCTAAGCCGCGCTCCCACAACCCCCTCCCCGCTTTCTTCCACCTCGTCACACCCTGCACGCCTTTTTGCAGTGGGAAGTTCCCGACATCGCGAGATGCCGAGGCGAGGTGTTCTTATGCTAATTCAACTTCATCCTCAATGAATCCGAATGTTACTGTAGACACAGCCGTGATCACAGACCACGAAGTGCACAATCAGCTCAAAAACATCGCCAAATTCTTCTGCGACTACGCAAGCACGCTCCTTTCTAGCGGAGCCACCACCATGCGCATCCAGCGCAAAGTCAAGCAAATGGCAGAAGCATGGGACGTAGAAGCCATCTTCACCATTATGCCTGCCAACGTGCTCTTCACCCTTTGGGACAAAGATGGAGAACACTCCTACACCTGCATCTCCCCCCCCTCGCACACGCTGGCATCAACTTTGACACCATCACCCGATTGAGCCGTCTTTCCGACGAAGTCTTCACAGAAGATGTCACCCTCGCTGAGGCAAATGAAAAATTGCAAGAGATAAAAAAGATACCCCGTCTCAACAATTGGATCGTACTCCTCCTTGCTGCTGCTGCCAATGCCGCTTTCTGCCGCTTGTTTAAGGGAGATTGGCCCGCCATCGGCATTGTTTTCTTCGCCACCCTCTGTGGTTTCTTTGTCAAACAGCGTCTGCAGAGCTGGAAAATCGACTATCGCGCCGTCACTGTCGTAGCTGGTGTCGTGGCAGCCGTTGTTTCCTGCGTGGGACTCGTAGATTTCTCCCACTATGGGCTTGAAAACTTCACCCTCACCACCACACCTGTCATTGCCCTCGGCACAAGTGTGCTCTTCCTCGTGCCAGGTGTGCCCTTCTGCAACTTTGTCAATGACCTCATCTATGGTCACTACCTCTCAGCATGGAGCCGTTTTGTGCACGCCATGATGATCACCGTGAGCCTTTCTTTGGGATTGGTCATCGCGTTGCTCCTTTTCGACATCAGAATGATTTAACCTTTGCTCGTGGAGCGTGGCAAGCGGTTGGAGAGCATCGACTCATCTGCTATTGACTCCTTCCGCTGTGCCCTCTCATCAAGGAGTCATCCCCTCCACTTAGCACATTCATTCACGAAAATATCCTATCCTCTTATGGTCAATTTCTTAGAACTCACCTACGATATCGTCAACGACGGTGTTTTTGCCGCAATCGCTTGCATCGGTTTCGCAAGCATCAGCAATCCCACGCGTTCCACCTTTTGGGGCTGTGCGCTTTTGGCTGCACTGGGTCACATCACTCGCTTTCTCCTCATGGACTTTGCCGACTGGCACATCGCCATGGCAGCCGGAGTGGCAGGACTCGTCATCGGTTGTGTGTCGATTCCCCTCTCCACCAAAATCAAATCTCCAGCCGAAACACTCTCGTTTCCTGCGTTGCTCCCCATGGTACCCGGTAAATTTGCCTATGGTAGCATCCAGTCGCTCGTAGAATTGCTTGCCCACAAGCACGATGATCCTTTGTTCGACAAGTATTTTGCGCTTTTCAACTACAACTGGATCACCTGCACCCTCACCATTATGGCTATGGTTATCGGTGTGACCATTCCTCTCTTTGCCTTTAGAAATCACGGTAGAGTCCTCTTGCGTCAGATGCGCAATCAGTTGCTCCTCCGTCGTTCTTCGGCAAAATAATTCCTTTCTCGCAAGGACGCCCCCTGCCCATCGCTGGCGCTTCCCTCTCTTCGGGGGACAATGCCCCTATGGTGCACGCCATATCCTTCAGCCTCCTTGCTTCGTGCCTTCAGCGCATCGTGATCTTCCCCAGATGGCGATGCGCTGTTTTTGTAGTCCTTGACCAGAAGAAGCGGGGAAATTGGGGGATGTTTTTCCGCCAAAGTCCGAGATGATTTCAAAAAGCTCCGACGTTTCAGAAATTTTCTCCGACATTTTTCAGAAAATCTCCCACGTTTTTGGAAAAAACTCCGACGTTTTTTGGAAAAACTCCGACGTTTTTTTGAGCGCTCCGCAGAAAAACTCGTTGCGCTCCCTTGTTTCTCGAAAGTTCTCAGCATCATCCAGTGTGAAACACGGGGGCTTGCTTGTCTGTTTCCTTGGAAATCGCTAACTTTGCTCGTGAAGGTCAACTTCTCAAGACTATTTATATTTGCAATGAATCTACTCATCACGGGAGCAATGGGACAATTGGGGTATGAACTTCAAGTCCTGGCTCCACAATATCCGCAGCATCATTTCGTTTTTTTACTGATATACAAGCCGGGAATATCGAAGGCACCAACATCTATGCCCTTGACATCACCGACAAAGCAGCCTTGGCGCAGATGGTGGCGCAGCACAACATCGAAGTAATCATCAACTGTGCTGCCTTCACCAACGTAGATGCCGCCGAAACTCAAGAGGAACTGGCAAACCTGCTCAACCACAAGGCTGTGGACAATATGGCACAAATCGCTCAACAAACTGGGGCTTGGTTGTTGCATATTTCCACGGACTATGTGTTTGGAGCGGAACCCTACAACACTCCCTGCCGAGAAGACCAAACGGGCACGCCAACTGGCATCTATGGCCACACAAAACTTCAGGGCGAACAAGCCATTGTGGCGTCGGGCTGTCAGCACATCATTGTGCGCACTGCTTGGTTGTATAGCATCCACGGCAAGAATTTCCCCAAAACCATCTTCAGTCTCCTCGACACGCGTCCAGAGATTAAGGTGGTGTTCGACCAAGTGGGCACTCCCACGGCAGCAAAAGATTTGGCGGCTGCGCTGATGCACATCATCGACGGTGGTGGATTGCAACCCCAAAACGTGGGTGTGTATCACTATTCCAACGAAGGCGCTTGTTCGTGGTATGACTTCGCCATGGCGCTCCGTCGCCTGCGTCCCGAGAGCACCTGCAAGGTATTACCATGTCACTCCGACGAATTCCCCTCACCGGTGAAACGTCCTGCCTACAGCGTGCTGGATAAATCGAAAATCAAAGCGACTTTCGGGCTCGAAATTCCCCATTGGCTCGACAGTCTTCACGAAGTTTTTGGAGCGTAGTGCCTCCTCTTTACCCCAATCTCTTAAAGTATCTTCCCACTATGCCTAATATCTTGATTACTGGCGGCGCTGGTTTCATCGGAAACCACGTAGTTCGTCTTTTTGTCAACAAATATCCCGAGGCAAAAATCGTATGTCTCGATCTCCTCACCTATGCCGGTAATTTGGCAAACCTCAAAGATGTGGAGGAAGCTCCTAATTATGTTTTTGAGAAAGCCGACATTTGCGATTTCCCCACCGTGCGCGCGCTCTTGGAGCGTCACCACATCACTGGCATCATCCACTTGGCAGCAGAGAGTCACGTGGATCGTTCCATCAAAGATCCCCTCGGTTTTGCACGCACCAACGTGATGGGCACGCTTTCTCTCTTGCAGGCAGCGCGCGACTATTGGGAAAGTTTGCCCGAAGGCTACGAAGGGAAGCGTTTCTACCACATTTCCACCGATGAAGTGTATGGTGCGCTCGACATCACAAAGCCCGATGGCGCTGCCCCTTATGGCGAAGATTTCTTTGTGGAAACAACTCCTTACAACCCACACTCCCCTTATTCAGCATCGAAGGCATCGAGCGATCATTTCGTCCGCGCCTTCCACGACACCTATGGTATGCCGACTTTGGTGACGAATTGTTCCAATAACTACGGTCCCAATCAGTTTCCCGAGAAGTTGATTCCCTTGATGATCAACAACATTCGCCATCGTCGTCCCCTGCCCGTCTATGGAAAAGGCGAAAATGTGCGTGATTGGCTCTATGTCATCGACCACGCACGTGCCATAGATCTGATTTTCCACAAAGGAGAAATCAATGAAACGTACAACATCGGTGGTTTCAACGAGTGGAAAAACATCGACATCGTTCGCCTTGTGGTGCGCACGGTGGACCGTCTGCTCGGACGTGCCGAAGGAGAAGACCTTGATCTCATCACCTATGTCACCGACCGCGCGGGTCACGATTTGCGCTATGCCATCGACTCGACGAAGTTGAAAGAAGAACTCGGTTGGGAACCTTCGCTCCAGTTTGAAGAAGGCATCGAAAAGACCGTGCGTTGGTATCTCGACAACGAGGAATGGATGGACAACATCACCTCGGGTGAGTATGAAAAATACTACGAACAGATGTATGCTCAGCGATAGGGAAGGCTGATATTGTAACTTTCGGAAGTAGCTACTCCTTTTGTTTTAGAGTTGGCAAAAACACATACTTCTAGAAAAGTGAAGAGACCGTGGCAAAATGGATGTTTTGCCACGGTCTCATTGTATATGTAAGCTTTAGTGATTAACTATTACTTTGCGCTCTTTGTTTAAGAAGAGTTGTTGCCCTATTGAATACTTCTTAGAAGCATCAAATGACGCGAAGTCAGCGATAGAGCGTTGCATAATTGCATAGGCTACGACACTGCCTTTACGATAAAAGAGAAGCGTCGTTATCATATCGTTTACCTGCATTTCTTTACATACATAACGGATATTATCAGGTATCTCCACATTATGCAGGCTATCCATATTTAGATAGGGAGGAACAACGCTAAAGCTGTCACATTGTTCTATTGGAGGCAAGGAGAATGATGATTCTGGTTGCACATGCGATAATGAGTGCTCTACTTTCTTGCTTCTTGAACAACCTGAAAGAATCAACAAAAAAAAGATTGCTTTTATTAGAATTTTCATCTTCTTTGTTTGAGGGGTTTTAAAGGTCTATGTTGAAGGATGATGCAAAACTATATTTTTTATTTCAAATATGCAAGAGAATCCTTTGTTTTATTCTTTTTGATGTAGTGTCTTTTTGAGACATTCCGCATTTGCCTGTCGAATGATATACGATAAACATAAAAGCCATGGTTATGTTGATGGGTTTGTATGGACAATATCAGTATGGCTTCTCTCATTTCAGTAAAGGTAGCGAGCTTATGAGAAGTGTTTGTGCTTCGAGGGGAAGCGTCTGGGATGCAAAGGAAGAAATACGAGTTTTGCTGGAAATGTGGCAGACAGAAAGAGGGATAAGGCTAAAACCGGTAGGTTGCTCCAATTTGAAGATCTATACCATCGGTGGTAGGCGCATTATAATAGTAGATGCGCGGACGATAGTTCAAGAGATTGTCTGCCGCCAGGGACATGTGCCAATTGCCATGGAGAGAGAAAGCGTGGCCGCTAGTCGGAGAAGCACATAAGCAGGGTAGTGCACATCGTGGAGTGCTGCCGTGCTGGCGGTGTATTCTTCGGAGGTGATGCCCGACAACCATCGACCGCTGAGTTGGATGCCCCACGAGTGGATGGTGCTCCGTGGATAGTCGTAGGAGAGACGTACGGTGGTGGCATGTGGACGAGCCGGAAGATAGGGCGTAAGCGCGTTGCCCTGTTGCGCTTCTTCGCGCGTGTAGGCATAGTTCAGACGTGCTCCGAGGGTGCCATTGCCCAAGTTCCAACTGCCTTGTGCGGAGCATTGGGCAGAAAAAACGTGCAGTTGCGGCAAATTGACGTAGTCGATGAAGGGCAATCCCGAGCCCATTTCACGTTCCACGCTAGGGGGAGCCGTGGTGATGCGTTGGCGCACGAGGTTATAGCTCAGTGCGACGGAACAAAGATAGCGTTGCTGCTGCCAATCTGCCGAGATGTGGAAGTTGTCACTGCGTTCGGGACGGAGGTTTTCATTGCCACGCAGCACGAAAAGTCCACTGATGGGGTAGCGCATGAAGCGTTCTTTGAGCGAAGGAGCGCGAAATCCTTGGCCGTAACCTGCGCGATAAGTGAAAGCACCTTGGCGGTAGCGTGCCGACACCTTGGAGGTGAGGTGCTCGTGCTGCCCTTGTGAGAAGTGGTCGTAGCGCACTGCTCCGAGGATTTCCCAGCGTGGCGAGAGCGTCCAGTCGGTTTGCACGAAGGCATCTGCCGAATGTTGCACGTGTGAGCCCCCTTGAAATTGATAGCTCATCAGATAGTCGCGCTGATAATCTCCGCCTGCGGTGAGGGAGAATCCGAGATCGGAGGGCAAGAGATGGTCAAAATCGTGCGACACGAGGAATCGCGTGGTGTGCTGTACGTTGCTGTAGTCGCGAATGTCGGTGGAAAAGTCGTGTAGGAAGTCCGATTTGTCGTATTGGTCGAAGTTGTATGCCAGTTCCACGCGCGTTTCAGGACTAATGTTCCATTCCGCTTTGGCACTTCCCACAAAGTCGCGGTAGCGATTGGCTTGCGTGGCGTCGAAATCTTGTTGACGGAAGAAATAACCTGCACGAGCGGTGATGCGGAAGTCGGCAGAGGGAGCCCATACCCAGCGATCTTTCCATTGCCACAGGCGATGTCCGGGCACGCAGTTGAGCGCGTAGGTGGTGAAGAGTGCCACATTCTCGGGATTTTTTAGGGAATATCCCGCCTGCGCTTGGTGCTGCATGTTGAAGAGGTGGGTGAATTGCCCCTAAATTGTGCCCCAGATTCAAATCGAAACGTCGGCTGTTGTGGCGCGCCCATCGAGCACTCACGTCGTTGTTGTACGAGGATTTGAGATTTTTGTCGCGTGATGATGTTCACCACTCCGCCAGTGGCGGCACTGCCATACAGCGCAGAGGAGGCGCCGCGTACGATTTCGATGCGCTCCACGTCGGAGAGATTGATGCGCGAATAGTCCACATTGTCCATCGTCTCCCCAGCCATGCGCTCGCCATTGACCAAGAAGAGGAGCCCCTGTCCGCTAAATCCGCCAAATTCAGGTTGATGTGTCCCGAAGGCGTGTAGGAAAACTCCACATTCGGCAGTTCGTGCGTGAGGAGTTCGCGGAGATTGCTGGCATCACTTCTGCGAATGTCGTTGCGACCTATGACAAGTGTGGGCACAGGAGTCTCTGCCCAGAGCTTGGCACTGCGAGTGCCTGTGACCACAGCCGTAGAGAGGGTGGAGTCGGTGGACGACACTTGTAGGAGCGTGGCAGAGAAGAGGGTGAGAGCTAGGAGAGAGGCAACAGACATGTAGAAGAATTTAATCTAAAACGGCCAAATGTAATCGATGGTTACAAAGCCTTTTTGTCCCGCAGGGTTGAGGTGCGAGGGAAAGTGAAGGGCAGCCACAGACCCATCTTGCAAGCGGAGCAGGTAGACTGCGCCAGAGAGGGTGTAGCGTGGTGGAGGATTTTTCACATCCATGTCCATCCACGAGGAGAGGACGGGGTTGAATGTCGCGTGTTGATAGCCGATGTAGTATTGATATATCCCCGTGAGGTCGTAGTAACTCTGATGGGTGGTCCACTCATCGGGGGAGAAAGTTTGCGCTAAAAGGGCTTCGCGTGCTGCACCTTCGCGAGGGAGGGCATCGAGCGAGCGATAGTTTGTCGCCACTGCTGCGCCGTTGTTGGTGGCGACATCGTAGTGGTGCAGGGCAATCGTCCACTGGTGGGGCGTGGGCATTGGGTCGGTGTGGATGATGCTATCGGTGCGATAGGTAGAGGGCCACGTGACGTGCTGATAGCTGATGGCAGATTTCCCGTCCCATGTGCCAGAGAGTGCGTGGGGAATCTCGTGGGTGGTAGTGGTGCGTGTGGGAAAGTCGAGGTAGACCCAGTGGTGATAGCTTGTCACATCGACCATGATGTGTCCGCGGTGCGTGTTGGCATCGTAGGAGAGAAAACCCAGAGTCTTGCTTGGACCTTCGGCAGAGGGATGATCGTAGATGCCATCAAAAAGCCCATTGCAGGACGAAAAACTCAGTGCACTTCCCACAAGGAGAAGCGCACTGAGGAGAAATCGTCCATACTCACGAGCAGTGCAGCGTCCACCATGGGGCGCAGCGAATGCAAGTGTGTGAGACATGGGCTTAGCGTTGACCAGTGTAGGTGTAGACGATGTCCATGGGCATGTTGCCAGGACGGAAGGTGTTGGTGAGATTGAGCTTACCGTTCTTCAAAGTACCTTGAGTCTTCACCTTTGTCTTGTATTCAGTGTAAGGAGTAGTCGCAAGCGTCTTGCCGGGCATCACCATGCGGAGCTTCATGGTTACTTCTTCCTCGCCAGAAAGTTGGATAGTACCATCTTCGAGCTTGGTAGACTTCACGTTGGTGAGCTGATAGCGTTCTTGAGAAATGTGGCTGTAGGGAGCGCCTGCAGGAAGATCAGCTTCGTAACCGCTGATGCTGATGAGGGGACTGTAGGACTTGGGGGTAGCCACAATCACGTTTTGATTCTTCACCGTAGCGAGTTTCATGACTTGCTTGCCTGCGCCTACAGTGATATCAGCTGTAGCGGTGTAAGTGCCGTCCTCTTGGCTACCGAGAACTACTTCTTCTTTTTCGTCGTCCTCGCAAGCTACGAAGGAGAACGTCGTACCTACGAGGGCAGTTGCCATGAATGCCATGGCAAAAATCGACTTGAAATTCATATTGTTTATAGATATAAAATGAGTAATCTAGTTGTGGAGCGGCTCCACTAAGGGAGGCTTTCCCAAGGAGAATCCTTGTGGTTTGCCGTTCTTTTGCAGATTTGTCCGAATTTGGGGCAAAGTTACAAACTTATTCTGGGCAATGCAATACTTATTTATGAGGATTGTGTTTAGACGTTAGAGATTAGACGTTAGATGTTAGAGGATTTATGCCTAACGTCTAATGTCTACCTTCTACCGTCTATCATTTCATTCCTCTAGCTTTGTAGATCCTGTCTTTTGCTTCGCCAATTTCTTGGAACTTACGCTCTGCTGCTTTGCGAACGTCGTCGCCGAGCGACGCCACGCGGTCAGGGTGGTGCTGAAGTGCCAGACGTTTGTAGGCGCGCTTCACTTCTTCGTCCGTGGCATTGGGAGAAATTTCCAACACCGCGTAGGCTGCTTCGAGAGATTCTTCGCCCAGGTGGAGCAGGCTCTCAAACTGATTGGCGGTGAGTCCCAAAAGTCGTGCCACGTAGCGCACGGCTTCCACCTCGATGTCGATGACTTTGCCATCAGCACGAGCGATGTCGATGAGGAAATCCACGAGTTGCAGGCAACCCTCGAGCGTCATTTGGTTGCGGATGAACACACAACTCTGCTGCACGAGTCGGTCGTAAGCTTCCGGTCCTTGTTGATCGCGGAGCTGACGTTGGTGTTGGAAGAGCTGTTGAAGCAGAGCCTCTCCCTCGCGCACCCCACGTTCGCCAAAGTTGGTGCGAAGGAAGGCGCGCACGTGTTCCATTTCGCTGTGCATAATCTTGCCGTCAGCATCCACCACATAGGCGGTAAGCACCATGAGCGAGGAGAAAAAGTCGTGAGGGGCGAGATAGTCGCGCTCGCGGAACACTTCGGAGTAGGCGTTGCCTGGGTCGATGATGAACGGACGTGGCTTGCTACCGGAAAACATGCGCAAAGAGCGATTGAAGAAATAGCCTACGGCAGCTCCGAAAACTGCGAAGTAAAGGTTGCCTCCTGAGATGATAAAGCCCAAAAGTCCACCCTATGATAAGACCGTAATTCATATTGTGGGGTAAGTTAATGCGAGGTTTGTATGCGTGTCGAACTGTTGAACAAGCCCACCCGTGGGAAGGTGGCTGCAAATCGTGAGAGGGGGCGTTGTCCTGATGGGAAAGAACCGGCTGGATATTCCACAAAATGCGACAATAAGACGAGTCTCATTGCCGCATTTCAACTGAAAAAAATATGGAAAATAGTTGGGGTACCCGGACTCGAACCAGGAAAGGCAGGACCAGAATCTGCAGTGTTGCCAATTACACCATACCCCAAACTTGTAGGCGCAACCGAGATGCCCTCTCGATTACGCCTGCAAATTTACAGACTTCTCCAATACTGACAAAGATTTCTCAGAGATTTTTCAAAAAAAACTCCTACATTTTTGGGCATGTCTCGGAGATCTGTTTGCTACGCTCCGCGATTTTCTTTTTCCGTTGGGAGATTCCTATTTGGTCCTTACAAAGCGATGCCAAAATCAAAGGGGAACTTCGTCGGAGGCTCTGCCATCATAAATAGGGAGCGGGCAGATAAGGAAGGGGTTATCGTGTGGAGAGAATCGCTTTCTTGCCTTGCGCATTCACGACAACTCCGTGAGCGGAGGAGGCTGTGACGCGACGACCGCTGAGATCATACCAGCGAGTGGCTGCGTTGTCGGCATATTCTTCGCCATCTTGCGAGGGAGAGAGGGGAGAAAGCACATTGCGCTCGATGCCAGTGAGGGTGGGATTTTGCTCCACTGTCTGATATACACGCACCCAGTCGAAGCGCGTCTCGTAGACGAAGTTAGGATCGGGAGAGGAAGCCCAACTTCCATCGCCTACACTCTGGTTGAGGATGAGATAGAAAGGCTTGGTGTAGGGCCATTGTCCGTTGGAGAGGGCATCGCTGTCAGTGCTTTTGGGTGCGCTTCCCACGAGTTCGCCATCTACGTACCAAGAGATGAGCGTGGGCGTCCACTCCACGGCGAAAGTGTGGTAGCGGCTGTAGTCGATGTTGCGACCTTGCACGGCAGACGTGGGATTCTGCTTGTGCTTGAGCGTGAAGGTCCAGTGAGAGTGTAGGGTGTGGTACGACACACTCTCCGTGTTGATCTGCTCCCAAATGTCGATTTCACCAGCTTTTGGCCAACCTGCGCTGCCATCTTGTGGCATCATCCAGAGCGCAGGGAAGTTGCCAGAGTGGGGTTTCGTGAAGAGTCGCGCTTCGGCACGACCATATTGGAAGGAGAACTTGCCTTCGGTCTTGATACCACCTGAGATGAAGTCCTTGGGCTCTGTGCCTTTGAGGCGCTGAGGTGTCGCCATGGCGCGGCAAACTAACTCACCATCGCGGAGATAAACTACGGCGGTGTCGTTAGAACAGAAGCGGCTCCACGTAGAACCACGGCGCGGAGTGCGTGACCATACCTTAGTGTTGGGCTCGCTGTGGTCTTTTCCTTCAAATTCGTCGGAGAAGACGGGGAGGTACTTGGATTCCTTGGTGGCTTTATAGTGAGCAATGACGCGCACTTTGCCGTTCATCATCTCTGCAGGAAGGGTGACGATGCCACGAGTGTTGGGGGTGAGAGGTTGTTCTTCCCATTGTTGCTCGCCATTGACGGTTTGTTCGGCATAGGGATCTTTGCCAAAGCGCACTGCCAACTGCGTAGCTTCGTAGGATTTCTCCACAGGAACGATGCGAAGCGTGAGGGCTTTTCCGCGCTGAGGTTGGATGGGGAGGGCACCACGTTCGGCATAGATGTTGGCGTGTCGGGTGTCGAGATAGAGTGCCATCTGAGGATATGCGGTGGCATGCACGTTGAGGGTGAAGTCGGCTATCGCACCTCCGTTGGTGACAATACCATTTTTGCTGGTGGCAGTGCCGTCTTCGCCTTTCGCACCTGCGGGGTCTGTGTTGTCCCAGTCCACTTTCACACGCATGCGGTACTTACCTTCGGCAAGGTCTTTCGCCAACTGGAAGGTGGGAGGTTGGAGCGAATTTCCTGCACCTGCGGCACCATTGGCAATGCTTTGCCCAAGGGAGTTCTTGCCCTTGCTGTAAGAATAGCTGAGAAGTTCGTCTGCGGCAAACTGTCCGTCGTTGTTGAGGTCGACATACACGTAGGAGTGCATCCAAGGTGTTGCACCAGTCTGGAAGTCCACATTGACTTTTACGGCATCACCAGGGAGGGCGGTGAAGGTGTTTTCTGTCAAATCGTTGTAGACAAGGCGAGTGCCCACAGCGTGTGTCTGATTGCCGTCGGCAGATTGCAAACTTACGTTGCGAAGTTGACGACCATTGTAGGTGATGGCTTGATTTTTCTCAAAGTTCACCGGATATTTCTCAGTGGTTTGTGCCAGAGCAGTGGTAGCAACTGCTGTGAGCGCCAGGAGAAGAGGGTAGTGGTGGAGGTGCATAGGCTGAGCGATGTTGAAAGGGGACTGATAAAAGTTCATGCTCCGAGGCTCGGAGATGGGAACATCTAGGAACACTCGGAGCATGATGAGGGAGAAATGACAGGGCAATGGTGAAATGCTGCGATTATTGCATCACTTTTTGACCATTCACCACGACAACACCGTGGCTATTTGACGCGGCGTGACGTCCGTCTAAGCCGAATACTTGTTTTTTTTTAGCGTCTTTCTTCGCCACCACTCCGATGCCGGTGGGCACGGCTGGGGCAGAGAAGTCGATGGTCACGGTGGCACCAGCAGGAACGTCCATGATTTGGTCGCCTACCAAGGCTTTGATCTCGAAGGTGGGGTGCTTTTTATCCTTGGTTTCTACGGGAACCACCTTCGCACCACGGCCATTGACGAGGACTTTCACCAAGGTGAGGTCGAACTTATAGGGATCAATCTCCTCACCTGGCTTTTGCGTGTTGCCTGCTACTTTGATGCGCATGGGCTGTCCTTTGTGACTCACGATGTTGACTTCGGAGGGGAGTAGATTCTTCCACGCTACATCGACAGTGAAGTCGCCCACGGCTTTCAAACCGGAGACACTTCCGTTCTTCCACGCGCGAGGAAGCGCAGGGAGCAGTTCGATGACGTCGTTCTGACTTTGGAGGAGCATCTCCGCAATTCCCGCACATACGCCGAAGTTTCCGTCGATTTGGAAAGGTGCGTGGGAGTCGTAGAGATTATAATAGATACCTCCGCGATATTGGTCGGTATTGTATGCCGTGGAGTGCTTGAGGGCGTTGTTGAGAATGCGACGAGCGTGGTCACCATCTTTGGCGCGCGCCCAGAGATTCACCTTCCAGCCCATGGACCATCCCGTAGCTTCATCACCACGAAGGGCGAGAGCATTGACCGCAGGTTGGAAGTAATCGTCGCCACGCTCCACTTGGTTGAGGGGATAGAGGCACATGAGTGGCTCATGTGGCGGTGTCCCTTGTCGCCCGACACACTATATGAAGCGTACTTCCATTCTTTGAGGAGGGGAGTGCCTTTGTTGATGCCGAGATTCGTGGCCCAGTTGCCCCAGTCTCCCTTGTACTCTTCGATATGAAGGCCCTTGTCAGTCTTTTCTGCGTATTTTTTGAGCTGCGCTACGTCAGCAGCGGAGAGACCTAGGCTTTCTGCACCCAAAATGTTGATGGCTTCGAGCGCGATTTGGAGGTTGGCAGTGATCAACTGCTGAGCGTGTGCCGTACCGTCCTCTTTGGGGTGGTCGTTTTGCTCAGGTGAGTACTCGTTGGGTGCGACAAAGGTGCCGTCCTTTTGGACGCGGTCTTGAATCATACGCTCCATCCAGAACTGTGCGCTCTGCCAAATGGCAGGAAATGCCTTGCGGAGGAAGGCTTCGTCGCGGGTAAAGCGGTAGTGGTCCCAGAGGTGGGTGCAATACCACGCATTTACTTCCTTGTAGTTGTTGCCCCAGGTGCTCATACCTCCGAAGATATTGCTCTCGGTGAAGACCGTCCAGCCCACTTTCTGGCCGTCCTTGCCCCAGCGAGCGGCGTCTTGCCAGCCCTTATCTTTGTAGTTGTCGAGGATATAGTTGAGGAAGGGGGAGGTGGCAATCGGAGAGGTTGGTAGTTTCTGCGGGCCAATAGTTCATCTGCACGTTGATGTTCGTGTGGATGTCGGAGTTCCAAGGCGCATTTGCCTTATCATTCCAGATGCCTTGCAGGTTGGAGGGTACATTGATTGCACCGCGACTAGAAGAAATCATGAGGTAGCGACCATAGTTGAAGTAGAGTTGCTCGAGGAAGAGCCCTTCTTTAGAATCCTTGTTGCGAGAACTGCTGTTGTAGTAGCTGATGAGCGACTCTGTGTGCTTGGTGGTTGATGCGTCGTCGAGGTTGAGTTTCACGCGTCCCATGTAGCTTTCAAAATCAGCCACATGAGCATTCTCAAGTTCTGCCCAAGATTTGGCAGCCGCCTTGGTCACGAGGTCTTGCACCTTTGTGGCAACGGTGATAGCATCGCCGGTGGAGCGAGAAGGAACATTGCTGTCGAAGGTAGAAGCAGCGGAGAAAATCACTTTCACCTCCGTAGCATCTTTCACTTCAATGCCTTGTTTGGTCACGGTCATCGTACCTCCGGTGGGCACCACCTTCATGCGTGCGTTGTAGAACACGGTGGGGAGCTTACCGGCAAAGGACACTTCTCCGTTTTCGTCATATTTGGGGTCAGAAGCATTGATATCTTCGCCTGCCACCAAGGCAAAGCGGAGGTGGAGCTTGTTGGCGCCTGTAGCTTTATAGTGGGCAGCTACCACATCGTCTGGCGCAGAAGCAAAGTAGCGACGTTCGTATTTCGTGCCTGTTTTGTCGGAGTAGTTCACACCGCCAATACCGCGTTCGATGTCGAGATAGCGAGAGTATCCGCTCGCTTTGTTGTTGCTTTTGTCGAAGTTGTCGCTGATGTCGTGCACGAAGATACCACCGAGGTTGCGGTATCCTCCGTAGCCTCCCATGTCAGTGGGCGTACCCGTCCAGATGGTCTTCTCATTGAGTTGGATTTGGTCCACTTGTATTCCGCCGAAAAGGCTAGCACCGAGGTGTCCATTGCCCAAGGGGAGGGAGTATTCCATCCAAGGATTGTCCACACCCATGGCAGGTTTAGAGTACCAAAGTGTGAGGGGACGTTCGGGACGGAAGGAGTTGTTACGGGAGAATCCGTATTCGCTCTTGGTAAACTTGTCGCGATATGCCGAATAAGTGGGAGAGGGCACGTCGTCGGGAAGGGGGAAGTAGAGAGAATTGTTGGCATCTGCATTGTCCCAGAAGCCAATTTGTTTGCCCACTCCCGTTCCGCCGAAAGGATTGAACGAATTGTTTTGGTTGTCCACGCGTGCAATCACGTAGTATCCTTCGCCAAATGCAGGGCTATTGAGCAAGGTGAGGTTCAGGGCTTGTGTAGCTTCCTTCACGCTGGTCAAACGATCGCCGATGAAACCTACGTAGTTGCCATCCTTGCTACGGAGCACAAAGCTCTGACGTGTGCCGATGAGGGCAAAGAGTTGTGCCGAAGCATCGTTGCCGTAGTTGGTAGAAATTTTAGCATTAACACCTTTGTCCACGAGTTCCACTCCGCCATTCTTGAAGCGAATGTGGTAGTAGGAAGCAGCATCGAGCTTATCTTGTGCCGTGAAGTTGGGCACTGGACTTTGTGCCATGGCGGTAGTACCGGTGGCAGCTAGTGCGAGGAGGGGTAGTATTTTGTTCATTGTCGTGATGTATCTTGTAAAATAGGCATCGGAATACGCAATGATATTCCGATGTCTAAGAACTTACTTCTGATTTCTAACATTAAACCTTGCGATGTCTAGGAACTAATGTCCAAACTCTAGCGTCTAATGCCCGAGCCACGCTTGTTGTGGCGAGCATAAAAGGGTCTGCGACCCTCTAACGTCTAATGTCTAATCTCTAACGTCTAGCGTCTAATGCCCGAGCCACGCTTGTCGTGGCGAGCATAAAAGAGTCTGTGACCTCTAACGTCTAACGTCTAATGTCTAACGTCTAATGTCTAATATCTAATAACCTTCTTGCCTTGAGCGATGAGGACGCCTTGGGTAGAAGCGTGGGCGAGTCTGCCAGAGAGGTCATAGACTTGAGCAGTAGCAGAAACAGCTGTCGCAGCGTTCACCTTCTTGCCTGCGTGCACCCCACCAATAGCCGTGGGTTTGGTATAGTCAATCACCACTTTGTCGCCAGCTTTCACACCAGGGATTTCATAAACCTGCTGTTTGGCATCGATGCCAGCGGCAAGTTGAGGTTGCACCTCTTTGCCATTGACCATCACGCTCACCTTAGCGAGGTCTGCACCCTTCACACGAAGTGTAGCACCTTTGTGAGAAGTTATATTGACCATCGCAGCTTTACCGCCTTTCCAAGTGATGTCGACGGTGAAGTTGCCCACTGCCTTCAAGCCCGTGATAGAACCCGCAGTCCAGTCGGTGGGGAGGGCTGGAAGAATCTCCAATACATCGTTTGGCTTTGGAGCAACATCTCCGCAACACCGGCAGTAACTCCGAAGTTACCATCGATTTGGAAGCTAGGATGCGCGTCCCAAAGGTTGTAATATACGCCACCGCCCGACATCACCACGTGAGTAGCTTGCGCGTGCTTCAGCGCATTGCTCAAAATTATGCGAGCGTGGTTGCCATCTTTTGCGCGTGCCCAGAGGTTGGTTTTCCAACCCATGGACCATCCAGTGGCATCATCACCACGGAGTGCGAGAGAGTTTTTCGCAGCTTCATAGAAACCCTTGTCGCCTTCTTGCACTTGGCTGAAGGGATAGAGGCACATGAGGTGAGAGAGGTGGCGGTGGTTCACGTCACCACCAGCGCGATAGTCGCTATACTTCCATTCTTTCAAGAGAGGAGTGTCCTTAGAAATGCCACGTTCTTTGGCTTCTCTTTGTGCCCAGTCGTTGCGATATTTCTCGATGCGCAGACCCTTGTCGAGATGTGTCAAACGATCGTTGAGGAGCTTGAGGTCGGCATCTGAGATACCTACGGTTTTCGCACCTAGAATCTCCACCACATCGTGAGCGATTTGCAAGTTTTCGGTAATCAACTGTTGCGCATGAGCCACACCATCCTGCTTAGGACCGTATTCGGGGGACCATTCGTTGGGCGCTTCATACGTGCCATCGGTGGCTTTCTTCAGACGGTGGATCCAAAACTCTGCGCTACCCCAGATAGCGGGCCAAGCACGACGGAGGAAATCTTGGTCGAGCGTGTAGCGATAGTGCTGCCAGAGGTGATAAATCAACCAAGCATTTGCCACGCAGTAGTTGCTGCTCCAAGTGGACATACCGCCAAAGATGTTAGACTCTGTGAAGACTGTCCATCCTTTGTTGGGTTTTCCGTTGATTTTGTTGAACTCACGCGCTGCACGTTGCCATCCTTCGCTCTGCGCATTGTTGATGATATAGTTGAGGAAGGGGAGGTGGCAGTCTGAAAGGTTGGTGGGTTCTGCGGGCCAATAGTTCATTTGCACATTGATGTTGTTGTGCACGTCAGAGTTCCAGGGCGCATCGTGGCGGTTGTTCCAAATGCCCTGCAAGTTGTTGGGCACAGGGAGAGCACCTCGGCTGGAAGAGATGCTGAGGTATCGACCAAAGTTGAAGTAGAGTTGTTCGAGGAACAAGCCATCGGGGGTGTTGCGATTGTTGGGCGCTGTGCTGTAGAAGTCCACCAAATCCTTGGTGTTGCGCTGAGAAGCCGCACCTTCGAGATGGAAAGCCACGCGACCCATATAAGATTGGTGGTCGGCGATGTTAGCCGCTTCGATAGCTTCAAAAGACTTCTTCGCAGCGTTGTCCACGAGGGAGGCGATGCGTGTGTTGAGATCTTCGGCAGTGCCTTTGGTGCGCTCGGGGAGGGTGGGGTCGAACGACGTGCCACCAGCCAGGATAACCATCACTTTTTCAGCGCCCTTCACCACGATACCTTCGGCAGTAGCCGTCATTGTACCGCCCACAGGCACCACTTTGAAGCGTGCGTTGTGGAAGACGGTGGGCAATTTTCCGGCAAACCAGCCCGAACCATCGGCAGTGTATTCCGTTTTGGGCGTCATCAGGGTGTCGCCTGCAATGAGAGAGAACTGAAGGTCGAGCTTGTTGGCGCCCACAGCTTCGTAGAGTGCTGCAATCACTCCGTCGGGTTGTGACGAAAGATAGCGGCGAGTATATTGCGTACCGGCTTCGTCGGTGAATTTCACGCCAGCCACAGCCGTCTGGATGTCGAGATAGCGCACATAGTCTTTGACTTGCGAAAGGTTCGCATTGAGATTTTGCACGAAAAGCCCACCAAAGTTGAGGTAGCTTCCGAAGCCCGACACTGGACCATCACCACTTTGGCGCTGCATGTCCTTAGGTGTGCCCCACCAAAGCGTCTTTTCGTTGAATTGGATTTCGTCAGTTTTCACCCCACCAAAGATGCACGCGCCCAACTGTCCATTGCCGATGGGCAAACTATATTCCATCCAAGGATTGGGACCCGCGTTGGCTGGTGAGGGATACCAGAGGGTGAGGGGATTTTTAGGAACAAAAGTGCTCATTCCTGCAAGAGGATATTCTCCCAGTCCGCGCATCACGTTGTGATATGCTGTGTAGCGATTGGGCATAGCCACCTTTTCGTCACCAGATTTAAGGACAAAAGCATTGCCCACGTCACCATACTGCCACATGCCAAGCACACGACCAGCGCCGCCACCTCCGAAGAGGTTCATGTAATTATTGTTGCTCACGCCCAGATTGGCGAGTTCATAGCCCTTTCCTTGCGCTTTGAAGGCGAAGCTGACTGCCTTTTTCGCATCGGTGGTGGCTGCAAAGAACTGTCCGCCGCGACCATCGGGAGCAGTGCCTTGTTGCATGGCCACATAGTGTCCGGAGGCGGAGCGCAACACGCACTTGTCCTTTGTGCCGATGAACTGGAATTTTTGACCGTCTACGGGCAAAGCCGCTTGAGATTTTAGGAGTTTTCCATTGCCTTCGTCCGTGAGATAGACATTACCTCTGGTGAATTGCAGGCGGAAAAAGACGGGATTGTCGAGTGTCGAAAACTCAGGTGCAAGTTGTGCTAAGGCATTAACCGCCCAAACACAGCACAGGAAGAACAGCGCGTAAAATCTTTTCATTATAGGTTAAAGGGATATTGATAGAAGTTTCTAAGGTAAAAAGTGCTAAACTCAGGCTTTTCCTCTCTCTCCGCAGGGGGACTTCTTATATATTGAGGCTTCCGCCTTATATATAATAGGTGTGCGAGGAGAGTTGGTTGGAAATTGAGGGCGCAGTTGTCGTCCTTTTCCAAGGGAGGTGCCGAAGTGTTAGCGTGACGTTAAAATAGGTGTCGCATGGGAGGTCCGACTTTCTGAATGTGTCGTGTAGGCGGATTCTGCCATCTTTGAGTAGCAAATTTATAATGTTTTCGGTGATTGACCAAATTTTTGGGCGTTATTTCCTCAAAAAATAGACAGGTGTGGCATAAAATGTCCGAGAGTTGTGAGAAAATGTCCATCGTTTTCTAAAAAATCTCCGACGTTTTTGGAAAAACGTTGGACTTTTTCCGAAAAACGTTGGACTTTTTTTTGCTCCTTTGCGAAGGTTCTTTATCGCCCTACCTGGACGACGAAATAAGTGTGGCAAAACAAGCCTGCTATTGGGCTGTCTTGACCGTTCTCTTGCGGCTTTGTTGCCTAGGAAAAAGGTGGGAGCAAGGATAAATCCAAATCGGTCATTGGACCGTAAAGTGTACTTGTAATGGAAAAGATTACTTCCTGACCTCTTTCATTTTCTTGTTGGCATCTTGTTTCGTGTTCGTTCTCGTCGTAGCCCGCTACGCCTTCGAACTCACAACCAACCATCTGCTCAACCATCCAATGAAATAGGTTAAGAATCTAATGACCGATTTGGGATAAAAGTCAAGTGGGTTGTACAAAATCGCGGCAAAAGTACTTTATTGTTGTGCGATATTTCGGTTTCGTTTGGAAAGAAGGACAAGAATCTGTACCTTTGCGACATGAAAAATGAGGACCTCTTTCCTCCACGATGGAGAGAATCTCGCTGAAAAAATGGACGGATAAATTCTTGTGAATAAGTTTCTGACGCTGATATTCAGCTGTTTTTCCCTTTTTCGTGTACGTTCCCACACTGTGTCGCCCTCGATTAACTTCTTCCGCGTTGTCGGATTGTGCAATTTGTCGGATTTTCCTTGATTTTTTGCCTAGCAGTTCGCGGGAGTTTCGGACGGAAGAGAATTCTCTTACTATTATATAATATTGAAGCATGAAGAAACAACCCTTATATCTTGCAACCTTGCTGGCAGTTTTCGCTTTGCCAGTGAGCGCTTGGGCGCAGGAACAGACGCTCGAAAGGCAAGCGCTCTCGCAGACGGTGTCTGTGGCACCTCGCACGCTCGATGATTATCGCAGTCTAGCCTTGAAGCACAACAAGTCGCTCCAAGTGGCGAAGATGGCGGTGACCAAAGCCGAGGAAGAGCATCGCATGGCGCGCACCAACTATTTGCCCAAGGTGTCGGCAGTGGGTGCCTATTTCCACACGGGCGATAACCTTTCGCTCCTCTCCACCGACCAGCAAGCGAGCCTTTCCACCCTAGGGCACGCAACTGATGCAGGGAGTGACGCCAGAGTTTATGCAGGCAGCGCAAGGATTTCTTGCCAAGCATCCCGACCTCTTCCCCTTGTTGCAAAAAGGGAATGGCGGCAGGTAAACAGGCTGAAGCAGGCTTGAACGCGATGGGCAGTAACCTTGTCGACAAACTCACTCCCGACACGCGCAATGTGGCAGTGGGGGCGGTGATGTTCACCCAACCTTTGTATATGGGTGGAAAAATCCGTGCCTATGACCGCTTGACGAGCTATTCCACCCAACTTGCAGGAGAGAAGGTGCGACAAGCCGAACAAGAACTGATTTATGATGTCGACAAAGCCTACTGGCAAGTGGTGAGTTTGCATCACAAGCATCAATTGGCGGTGGAATATCGCGACCTCTTGCGTCGTCTCAATGCCGATGTGGAGAAGATGGTGCAAGAAGGTGTGGCGACAAAAGCCAATGCCCTAGCTGTGGCAGTGGAACTGAACAAAGCCGACATCACCTTGCTCCGCGTGGAAGATGGCGAGACGCTCTCACGCATGCTCCTAGCACAGATTTGCGGTTTGCCGCTCAACAGCGCTTTGGAGTTGAAGGATTTGGAGTCGGTGCCTGAGATAAATTATGCAACGAAGGACCATCACAGTGCCGACGAGGCGGTGGCTATGGCATTAACGCAGCGCCCCGAACTGAAACAGTTGGCACTTGGACAGAAAATCTATGAAGAGAAGGTGAAAATCGACCGTGCAGCCTTCTTGCCTACACTGGCATTGACGGGTGGATATGGCATGACCTATCCCAGTGCGTTCAATGGTTTTGAAAAGAAGTTCAAGGGCACATGGAGTGTCGGGCTATTGCTCAAAGTTCCCTTGTGGGAATGGGGCGAAGGCAAGCACAAAGTGCGCGCGGCTAAGGCGGATGTGGCGATCACAGCTCTGAAGGCGCAGGAAGCTCAAGAGAAAATCACCCTGCAAGTGACGCAAAGTCATCTGGTGCTTAACGAGGCGCAAAAGAAACTTTCGCTCTCTCGCCGCAATCTCTCCAAGGCGGAAGAAAATCTACGCATGGCGCGTGTGGGGTTTGACGAAGGAGTGATTACCACCTCCGACCTCCTCGCTGCGCAAACAGCGTGGATGGCTGCCAAAACTGACGTGGTGGATGCACAAATCGACTTGCAACTCGCCAATGCTGCCCTTCAAAAAGCAATTTCCAACTAAAAAGGACTATAAAGGCTAGAAGAACTATAAAGGCTAGAAGCTCTAGAAGAACTAGATGCTCTGGAAGAACTAGAAGCCCTAGCCTCTAACGTCTAACGTCTACTCTCTAACGTCCAACGTCTAATTTCTATTTTTCTAAAAATGAAAAAGCAAGCTCCCAATTATATTCCAGCCATCATTCTCATCGTGGCTGTCGTAGCTCTCACCGCCGTATGCGGATATTTCGCCTTCCGTCCCGAGAAGGACGTCATTCAAGGTCAAGCCGATGTCACCGAATATCGTGTGTCGAGCAAAGTACCTGCCCGTGTGGCACACATTCTCGTTGAAGAAGGTCAGTTCGTTCACGCTGGCGACACCCTAGCTCTGCTCGAGGCTCCCGAAGTAGATGCCAAGTTGGTGCAAGCCAAGTCGGCAGAAGCTGCTGCCGCTGCCCAAAGTCGCAAAGCAGACAAGGGGCGCGCGAAGAACAAATCCGTGGTGCCTACGAGATGTGGCAGAAAGCCATAGCCGGTCGTGAGGTGATGGAAAAGAGTTATGCACGTGTGAAGCGCCTTTTCGACGAAGGAGTCGCCACGGCTCAAAAGCTCGATGAGATAACCGCTCAGCGTGATGCGGCTATCGCTACGGAGCGCGCAGCAAAATCGCAGTATGACATGGCGAAGAATGGCGCACAAATCGAAGATAAACAAGCGGCAGCGGCCTTGGTGCATCGCGCAAGTGGTGCCATCAGTGAGGTGAAGAGCTACCAAAAAAAGAAATGGTGCTCGTGGCGCAACTCGATGGCGAAGTGACCAATATTTATCCCAGTGTTGGCGAACTTGTGGGCTCGGGTGCCCCCATCATGTCGGTGGCTTTGATGGACAAGATGTGGGTAACATTTAATGTGCGCGAAGACCATTTGCAGGATTTCAAAAAAGATGCCGTCATCACCGCCTTTGTTCCAGCTTTGAACAACCAAGAGGTGAGTTTGCGTGTCACCAACCTCAAGGATGTCGGTTCGTATGCTGTGTGGCGCGCCACGAAGGCCATGGGCGGTTATGACCTCAAAACCTTTTCTGTGAAAGCAGTTCCCGTGAGCCAAATCAATGACCTCCGCCCTGGAATGACGGTTGTTTTAGACACTAGACGTTAGACATTAGACGTTAGAAGCATCTAAAACGCTCGGTAAGAAATTATTGAGAACCAAATAAAAGAACTATGCAAGGAAAGAATCATAAAGAATTACTTGTATGGCAAAAGGCTATGCAGTTAGTAGTAGATATTTATAACTTAATTCGTTTACTACCCAAAGAAGAAACTTATGGTCTTTCTGATCAGATGCGTCGTGCTGCAATCTCTATTCCATCTAATATCGCAGAAGGAAATGCGCGGTCTTCTCAAAAGGATATGGTACATTTCTTCTATATTGCCCAAGGTTCTCGAGCAGAACTAGAAACGCAACTTGAGCTATGTGAGCTTATAGGTTATATTTCAAAGGAAAGATTAGAGCCCGTACTGATGCAAACGCAAGAGATAGGACGAATGTTGAGCGGTTTAATAAAGTCTACGTTGCAGCAAATTTCATCTCGGTAATCTTTCTAACATCTAACGTCTAACATCTAATGTCTCCTCTCTAACGTCTAATGTCTAACGTCTAATGTCTAACGTCTAACGTCTAACATCTAACATCTAACATGTTCAAAGTTATTCTCCGAGAATGGCGACGATTGCTCTCGCGTCCCATCTATCTCTTTTGCATATTCATCGTGCCCTTGGTGAGTGCGGTGATGCTCACCTCGCTCATGGGAGAAGGACTGCCCACAGAAATGCCCGTGGGACTCGTGGATATGGACAATACCACTACCACGCGCAACATTGCACGCAACCTCGACGCCTTCCAAAACTCGCAAATCACCACCCGATTTGCCAACGTGACCGAGGCGCGACATGCCATGCAGCGAGGAGAAATCTATGCTTTTTACTATTTCCCCAAGGGAACCACCGAAAAGCTTCTCCGACAAGAACAACCCAAGGTGTCGTTCTACACCAACAACACCTTCCTCATGGCTGGTTCGCTGCTCTATAAAGATATGCGCACCATGAGCGAACTGGCTTCGGGAGCTGCCACTCGCTCGGTGCTCATTGCCAAAGGAGCCACCAACGACCAGGCGATGGCTTTCCTCCAACCTGTGGCAGTGGATGCACATCCCATCGGGAATCCTTCGCTCAACTACAACGTCTATCTGTCGAACATCCTCATCCCTGGCATGCTCTCGCTGATGATTTCTTCGTCACGGTGTTTTCCATCGGACAAGAAATCAAAGAATCTCACGGACGTGCCATGTTGGTGCACACTCGTGGCGTGGCGTGGCAAGCGCTCTACGGCAAACTCATCGCGCAAGCCGCCTTGTTCCTTCCCGTGGCATGGGCTTTGGGCGCTTATCTCTATGGCTATCTCCACTTCCCATGTCATTGTAGCTGGTTCACTATGGTCGGTTTGCTCAGTCTCTTCGTCTTTGCCTCGCAAGGCATGGGCGTGTTGATGATTTGTGCACTGCCCAATCCGCGCTTCGGACTAAGTTTTGCCTCACTCTGGGGCGTCCTCTCGTTTAGCATCTGCGGAATGTCGTTTCCAGCCATGGCGATGCATCCCATGCTCCACGGAGTGAGCTACCTCTTCCCTCTGAGACATTATTATCTCCTCTATGTCAACTGCGCCCTCGACGGCTGGCCCTTGTCGTCGGCATGGCCTTTCTGGGGAGCACTCATCGGATTTGCCCTCTTGCCCTTGCTTTTCTCCACGAGATTCAAGACGATTATCACCCAAATCCAATACATGCCTTAGGCGCATGCGTCGCAGCATTTTTGCTCGTGAGGCTTGTGCAGTTGGAGGCACCCCAGGGGCTGTGGTGCACGACGCAACATTCCGTCCTTTAACTCCACTGTTTGCCTCTGCCGAGCGAAACCAACGAACAGAACCGAACCAGAGAGTTACGGCTCTCTAACTATTATAATATGCATAAATCCTTTCGCAACACCCTGCGCGACATATTTACCGACGGAGGACTCATCATCTTCCTTTTGGTAGTCCCCTTGATTTATCCCATCGTCTACGCATTTATCTATAATGAAGAAGTGGTGCGTGATGTGCCTGTGGTCGTTGTCGATGGCGACCATAGCAGTCTGTCGCGCGACTTTGTGAGACGCCTTGATGCCTCTCCCGATGTGGAGGTGGTGGCTCATGCAAATTCTCTCGCCGAAGCGCAATCTCTCGTGCGCCATCGCAAAGCCTATGGCGTGGTCTCCTTGCCGAGCCAGATGGATCGCGACCTCCAACGCGGAACGCCCGTGCGTGTGCAGGTGTACTGCGACATGAGTGGCATGCTCTACTACAAAGCTGTGCTCGCCACCACCACCGATGTGGCACTGCAAACCAATGCGCGCATTAAAGTGTCGCGCACCCCCGGAGCCACACAGCGACAAGAAGAAATCACTACTGCGCCCCTGACCTACGAACACGTGGCGCTGTACAATCCTCAAAGCGGATTTGCCACCTTTTTGCTCCCAGCAGTGCTGGTGCTCATCTTGCAGCAAACCATGATACTCGGCGTGGGCATGGAAGCCGGTACGCGCCGTGAGCGCATGGACCGCACACATGGATTCCCAGTCACGGACGATTTGACACTCGACGCAGCTGCCATCCTCAAAGCCTCCGATGAGGCGCACCGAGAAGAGGTGAAGCATCAGCGCGAAGCTGCCGAAGCCGCTGTGGCTCGTGGGGAAGCCGCAGAGGTGAACCCCCGATGGTTCCACCCACAGCATCCCCGTCGTCGTCATGCCCCCATGCGCGCTTTGAGAAGCCTTCTTGGTAGAAGTTCGGCTTATCTCTCCATCAGTATCCCCGTAGCCGCCTTTGTGCTCGGTGTGGTGCCCCGATTGTTTCATTTCCCTCAGTTGGCAGAGTTTGGAGATTTGGCATTGTTCATCCTGCCCTACCTGTTGGCTATGGTCATGTTTTCCATTTCCCTCAGTGCCCTTGCTCATCAGCGCGAGAGTATCATCCTGATCATCGTCTTCACATCTGTGCCGATGTTGTTTTTGAGTGGCGTGAGTTGGCCCGCAAGTGCCATGCCTTGGTATTGGAAAACCCTAGGTGTAGTGATTCCCTCCACACCAGCTATCAACGGATTTGTGCGTCTTTCTTCGATGGGAGCCAGTCTTTCGGATGTGGCGCGCGAATGGATTCACCTCTGGTGCCTTGCAGGAGGCTACGCGCTCATAGCATGGTGGGTGACATGGCGCAACGAAAGGCGGAAAATGAGTTTGAAAAATTTCCGAACAAGGAAATGAAAGACGACTGGAAGTTGTCTTCTCAATAACGAACTGTACGATAGCAATCGACCCAAAGGAGATGCTGCAAAAACGAATTTTGCAACATCTCCTTTCTCTTTTTGGGGTGAAATATCCTCATAATTTAGGGTTTTATGGTTGGCGAGAATGACGTACCTTTGCAGTCGAACATAAAAAAGATAACAACAGTGCTCACTTCTCTCCTTTGCTGCAGCGCATTGCTCAGCCTTCCCACAACTCAAGGGACCGACAAAACCACACTTCCCACAGACTCAATGGCAAACGCTACTGTTGCCCCAGAGTCACGCCACGAAGTGGTGCTTCCCACAGCACAAATTCAAGAAATGAAGCGCAATCAAAAAGACCTTGCGCCTCAACTTAGTGTGAAAGTGGAATCTTCACTGATGAATAACCATCAACTCCGCACGCTCAAAGATCTCACTGCCGTGGTGCCCAACTTCTATATGCCCGATTACGGGAGCAAACAGAACTCTCCGCTCTACATTCGTGGCATAGGAGCAAAAGCCAAAGCACCCACAGCAGGTTTTTATGTAGATGGTGTGCCCCACTTTGAGGGAGCAGCCTTCGACTTTCTCCTCGATGATGTGCGAAGCGTAGAAGTGTTGCGTGGTGCACAAGGCGCACTCTATGGTCGCAATGCCATTGGAGGCATTGTGAATGTGCAAACTTTCTCGCCTTTCGACCGCACTGGCACGCGCCTGCGCCTGGGCTACGGCAATTTCAAAGATTTTTTTCAGCCAACTTGTCCACCCAAACCACTTTCAACAACCGTTGGGGTGTTGCTCTGTCTGCTGGTGCGCACAATCGCGATGGATATTTCAAAAAAATAAATACACCAACCAAGATGCCGATGCGCTCAAAGAACGCTATGCGCGTGTGGGTGTGGAGTGGCGTGCCAATGATCGTTGGACGATGCGCCTCAACTCTATGGTCGACTACACTGACCAAGGAGGTTACCCTTACGGTGTGTGGGACAAAAACACCCAACATGTGAATGAGGTAAACTACAATCATCCCTCAGGCTACGAGCGTTTGCTCAACACCAACGGTCTGCGCTGGCAATATGTGGGCAAAGGTTTCGACTTCAATAGCCAAACGTCTTATCAATATCTGAAAGACCATCAAACCATTGACCAAGATTTCACACCAAAACCCTATGCGGAGGTGGATTATCGCACTCGTCAAAATTTGGTGAGTCAGGAGTTTTCGCTGAAATCTAATACGAACTCGCGCTATCAGTGGATGTTTGGTCTCTTTGGCATGGCACAATGGGTGAAAAACAATATCGATGTGGCGAATAATATGCCTTCGCCCAAAACAAAGCAAGGCGCAGATTTAAGATTTGTGACAGATTATCTCTTGTCCACACAGACCTTTGCCTTCTATCATCAGTCTAGTTACAATGTGTGGCGCGGACTTTCATTGACAGCTGCTTTGCGCTACGATTTTGAACAAGCCACCGATGACTGTAAGAATGAGAAATCGTCTCTTTCCACTCGCAAACCTTTGCCCAATGGCAACCAAAATTGGGTAAGTAAATTGCATTTCTCTCAGCTCACGCCTAAATTTGCAGTGCAATATCGTTGGGCGACTGCCGATCTCTATGCGCAAGTAGCGCGCGGATACAAGGCTGGCGGATTCAACCAAACCTTCCGCTATGAGACAGAGCGCACCTTCTTGCCCGAAACCAACTGGAGCTATGAAGTGGGAACACATTTCCATCTGCCATTTTGGGCTACAGAAGGACAAATTTCCCTCTACTACACCGATTGGCGCGATCAGCAAGTTGCACTCACGGTGCCTGGAGTGGGCAATATCTTGCACAATGCTGGACATTCAGACAGCAAAGGTTGGGAAGCTTCTGTGCGCACCTCTCCGATCAAAGGCTTAGTGTTGCGTGCTGCTTATGGCTATAACTATGCGCGCTTCATTGAATATAAACAAGAAACTGTCGGTGCAGCGGGTAAACCTGTCAAGGTGGTGGATTATGCCCATCACATTGTCCCTCTCACTCCTCGACATACGCTTTCTGCCATGGGAGATTACACCGTGGAAAAACCGTTGGATTTGATGGACCGACTCACTTTCTCTGTCGGAACTACTGCCCTCGGTCGCATCTATTGGCACGAAGACAATGAAGCTCAGCAACATTTCTATGCGCTGCTCGATGCTAAAGTGCGTATGGAATGGAAAAACTTGGGAGTTGAACTTTGGGGAAAGAACTTGACTTCTACAAAATATGTGGTCTATGGCTTCAAATTTGGTGACAATTATGCACAGGCTGGACGTCCGCTCACTTTCGGTTGCACACTTAATTATCAGTTTTAATGGATAGTCTGTGCGCTATGGCACCATCTTCGCAAAACATGGCTCCCGACACGCAACTTCGTGTCGAGAACTCGCAAGGCCTTGCCCTCTCTTCTCACTGCCACGAAGTTGTGGTGGTGGGTGGAGGGCTCACGGGGCTTGTCACTGCCTTTATGCTCCGACAAAAGGGAGTGGATGTGGCAGTGGTGGAAAGAGAAAATCGCATTGGTGGACAGATTCACACCTACCACGAGGGAAGTTTCACCTTTGAGAGTGGTCCTTCTACGAGTGCGTTGAGTCATCCTGAGGTGGCAGAACTGTTTGAACTTCTCGATAAATCCACTTTGCTCAAAGCACGCAAAGAAGCGCACGCACGATGGATTTGGCACAAACGGAAGTTTGTGGAGATGCCCCACGGATTGTGGAGCGGACTCACCACACCTTTGGTGACCCTCTACGACAAGTTTCGACTTTTGGCAGAACCCTTTCGCCAGCGCGGGGTGAATCCCGACGAAACGGTGGGCGAAATCAGTCGTCGCAGATTGGGAAATTCCTATTTCCGCAATTTTGTTGATCCTTTTGTTTCGGGAGTCTATGCCGGCGATCCCGACAAATTGGTCACTCGTTTTGCGTTGCCTAAATTATATGCCTTAGAACAAACGTACGGCAGTTTCATTCGTGGAGCAATACAGAAGATGCGCACACCCAAAACCGAACGAGAGCGTTTGGCGACCAAAGAAGTGTGGTCGTGCGAGGGCGGAATGGAACGTCTCATCGAGCAGTTGGCTGACGGCATCGGACGCGAACGCATCTATCTTGGTGTCACCTCTGCCGTGTTGCGCCCAGAAGGCAAAGACGGTTGGGAACTTCGCGGTGTGGTGACTACAACAGAAGACGCGATGTCGGATGTTTCCGAACTTTCTTCGGCTTGTGGTGAACATTTGTCTGAAAAAAAAGAAATGCAAACGTCAAAAAACAATTTCGTTTGTCGTGCGCAACGCGTCATCACCACTTGTCCTGCCTATGCGCTGCCACAACTCCTTCCTTTTGTGGAATCATCGTTGCTGAAAGACGTGTCTACACTCACTTATGCACCAGTGGTGCAAGTGGCTGTCGGATTTAAGGATGTGCAAGGTCGTTCATTTCAAGCCTTCGGTGGGTTAGTGCCCTCCGCAGCAGGAAGAAAGGTGTTGGGCATTCTCTTTCCCTCTTCGTGCTTTCGCATCGCGCTCCCGAGGGTGGGGCATTGTTCTCCGTCTTTATGGGCGGTGTGCGCCATCCCGAATGGGTGGAAGCCAGTGATGAGGTCATCACCGAAACTGTTTTGGAAGAACTCCAAACGATGCTGGGATTGCCCCGCGATTTACAGCCCGACTTGGTGCGCATCTTCCGCCATCCACGTGCCATTCCTCAATATGAAGCCTCATCGGCACAGCGATTTGCAGCCATTGCTGCCCTTCAATCGCAATATCCAACGCTCACCCTCGCAGGCAATCTGCGCGACGGCATCGGCATGAGCGACCGCATCAAACAGGCTTGCGGACTTTAGGGTGCCACCCTTGGGGAACATCAATCTTTTTTGTTACCAGTAGCACTTTTACGGTCTAATGACCGATTGGGGCTTATATTCTGTTTCATTGGCGTAATCACCAGCAAAAGAGATTTTGCAGAGTGGTTACGCCAATTGCAGTTACGCCAATAGTAGTTGCGTTAATTCCAGTTACACTAATTTCTCCCCACACTGTGAGCAGAATCGATGGTTCTTTCGCGCTCGGTGTCCGCAGCGAGGGCAACATCCATGTTGCACCGGCTTGGAGGTTTCATCGATAAATGTAGCCGTCACGATGCCCGTGGGGACAGCAATGATGGTATAACCCAACAGCATCACCATCGACGAGAGGAATTTCCCCGTAGGGGTCACAGGGGTGACGTCGCCAAATCCCACAGTGGTCATCGTCACGATGGCGTAATAGACAGAAGTTCCCAAATCGGTGAACTGCGTGTGGGGTGCGTTGCCCTCTACGATGTACATGAGTGTGCCGATGCAGGTGACCAAGATGAGGACAAAGAGGAAGAAGACTAATATCTTGTTGAAACTCCTGCGGAGGGATTCCAAGAGGAGGTAGCCCTCATTGAGGAAGCTGAAGAGGCGAAACACGCGAAACACGCGAATGAATCGGATGGAGCGAAGCAAAAGCATATAGCGCGCTCCGGGGGAAGATGAACGCCAGATAGGGCGGAAGGGTGGAGATGAGGTCGATGATGCCAAAGAAACTCAAGGCGTATTGCATGGGACGTCGCGTGCAATAGAGACGTGCCGCATAGTCGAAGGTGAAGATCACGGCAAAGACGTACTCCAAAATCTCGAGCGTTAATTGAAAGGGATGCGAGAGGGAGGGCATACTCTCCACAAAAGCCGTGATGATGCTTGCCAGGATGCCAATGATGAGCAAGACGTCATAAGTTTTTCCTGCGGGAGTGTCTGCCAAAAATATGATGCGATATAGTCTTTCTTTATCTAACCAAGTGGGACATTTCATACAATCAGGGACGTTTTTATGGGTATCAAGCCTTTGGTACCATCGGAATGTTTACTTTTTGTGCGAACCATGAGGGCTACTTGTGTGAACTATGTGGTCATATTGTACTAACTATGTGGACTTATAGTACTAACCTTGTGGTCTACTTCTACTGATTATGTGGCCGGGTGCTGGTGTCATCGTCGGTTCTCGTTGAGAGTTTGCCGCGAGCGGCAGTTGCACTCAAGCTGTAGTCCTTGTTTTTTCACCATAGTTCTGCGCAAAGTTACAAATTCGTGCGTAGATAAGGCGGATTATTTCCCTAGAATGTGCTAAGCACAGGAGAGAGAAGGGGGAGAAAAGGAGGACATTGTGGGAAGAAGTCCAAGAAATCTTGGAGAAAGGAACACATTCCTCGGAGATTTTCAGAAAAACGTGGGAGTTTTTTCGAGATTTTTCGGAGAATGAAAATTGCACCCTCTGAGATGTTGCGAAACACGCGGGGATAATCTTGATGAGAAGGGACCATTTTATGTAGACACTCCGCTATCTCGGTGGAGACGAAAGATAAAATGGAGTGCCGAAGGGAAGCAGTGGGGAAGGGGAGGATGTGATTATCTTGTTCAGAATCGAGAGGATGGACTTGCATTTTGTGAAAAAAACAAAGAAAAAGGAAGACACACGCAGAAGTGACGCGAGAAGAGAAAATGAAGTCGAAAAAAAAGAACAGAAAAATCTCATTCGATATTTCTTTAATCACTAGGAAATCATTACCTTTGCAGCATACATTGTAATCATTACAGCCCTGCTTGCCCTCATCGACAAGCATTCTGGCCTGACTAGCCAGCTCTGAGTAGACAAGATTGCCGTAGACATGCTTAGACGTTGAACACGAAGCGTTAAGCGTTGGAGACCGTGCATCAGCCTCTTTCGTTTTTTGCTCTCGCTCCACCATCTAATGCCCTGACTAGCCTATAACTCCGCCCTGCACAAAGGGACATTCTTTAGAGATATAGACTAGCAATTCGTGTCGAAGGACTTATATATCACGCCTACTCCTTAAGGACATAAACAACAACATAACAATAAAAACCATAGGCTCTATGGCAAAGAAATTCATTACTTGTGATGGTAACCAAGCCGCTGCGCACATCGCCTACATGTTTAGCGAAGTGGCAGCTATCTATCCCATCACCCCCTCGTCTACAATGGCGGAGTATGTCGATGACTGGTCGGCACAAGGTCGCAAAAACATGTTTGGCGAAACCGTACTCGTGCAGGAAATGCAGAGTGAAGGTGGCGCTGCAGGTGCTGTGCACGGCTCACTTCAAGCTGGTGCATTGACCTCTACTTTCACCGCATCTCAGGGTCTTCTCTTGATGATTCCCAATATGTATAAGATTGCGGGTGAATTCCTCCCTTGCGTGTTCCACGTTTCCGCTCGTACCATTGCCTCTCACGCACTCTCCATCTTCGGTGACCACCAAGACGTAATGTCTGCTCGTCAGACAGGTTTCGCCATGTTGGCAGAAGGTTCTGTGCAAGAAGTGATGGACTTGGCTGGTGTGGCTCACTTGGCTTCTATCAAAACTCGCGTGCCTTTCATGAACTTCTTCGATGGTTTCCGCACTTCGCATGAAATCCAGAAGATTGAAATGCTCGAAACTGAAGACTTGAAGCCCCTCGTTGACCAACAAGCTCTCTCTGATTTCCGCAACCGCGCCCTCACGCCTGAGCGTCCCGTGGCTCGCGGTATGGCTGAAAACCCCGAAACCTTCTTTGCTCACCGCGAAAGTTCTAACCCCTTCTACCAGGCAGTGCCTGAAGTGGTGGAAGAATACATGAACGAAATCTCTCGCATCACAGGTCGCAAGTATGGTCTCTTCAACTATTATGGTGACCCCGAAGCTGATCGCGTGATTATTCTCATGGGTTCTGCCACTGAAGCTGCCCGCGAAGCTATCGACTATCTCCGTGAAGAAAGGGTGAAAAGGTGGGTCTCGTGAGCGTACATCTCTATCGTCCTTTCTCTGTGAAGCACCTTCTCGCTGCTGTGCCCAAGACGGCAAAGCGCATCGCTGTGCTTGACCGCACGAAAGAACCTGGCGCTAACGGCGAACCTCTCTACCTCGATGTGAAAGAAGCCTATTATGGTTTGGAAAATGCACCCCTCATCGTGGGCGGTCGCTACGGTTTGGGTTCAAACGACACCACGCCTGCGCAAATCATGTCGGTGTATGAAAACCTCCAATTGCCCGAACCTAAGAACCACTTCACCGTGGGCATCGTGGACGACGTGACCTTCACGTCACTTCCCCAGAAGGAAGAAATCAGCCTCGGCGGTGAAGGCATGTTCCAAGCTAAGTTCTATGGCCTCGGTGCTGACGGTACTGTTGGTGCTAACAAGAACTCTGTAAATCATCGGTGAAACAACCGATAAATACTGCCAAGCCTACTTCTCTTACGACTCTAAGAAGTCTGGTGGTTTCACTTGCTCTCACCTCCGCTTCGGTGATCACCCCATCCGTTCTACCTATTTGGTGAACACCCCCAACTTTGTGGCTTGCCACGTGCAGAGCTACATGCACATGTATGACGTGTTGCGCGGTATTCAACCCAATGGTACTTTCCTCCTCAACACCCTTTGGGAAGGTGAAGACCTCGTGCGCAATATGCCTAACAAGATCAAGCGCATCCTTGCTCAACGCAACATCACGGTCTACACCATCAACGCAACCAAGATTGCTCGCGAAATTGGTCTTGGCAATCGCACCAACACCATCCTCCAAAGTGCCTTCTTCCGCATCACCAACGTGATTCCTGTGGACAAGGCTGTCAAGGAGATGAAATACTTCATCGAAAAGACTTACGGCAAGAAGGGTCAAGACATCGTAGACAAGAACTACGCTGCAGTAGACCGCGGTGGCGAATACCACGAATTCCCCGTAGATCCCGCTTGGGCTTCTCTCGCTGACGACGCTAAGGTGGACGATGGCGCTCCTGCATTCATCACCGACATTGCTCGCGTCATCAACGCACAAATGGGTAACGACCTTCCCGTGAGTGCCTTCAAGGGTCTCGAAGATGGTACTTGGCACCAAGGTACTGCCGCTTACGAAAAGCGCGGTGTCGCTGCCTATGTGCCCGCTTGGGATTTGGAAAACTGTATCCAATGTAACAAGTGTGCTTATGTTTGTCCTCACGCTTGTATCCGTCCCTTCGTGATGGATGAAGCCGAATTGGCTGCATCTCCCAACTTGGGAAGCTATCGAAATGAAAGCTCCTGCCCAAATGAAGGGTATGAACTTCCGCATCCAAATCTCTGTGCTCGACTGCACAGGTTGCTCAAACTGCGTAGACGTTTGCCCTGGTCGTCCTAAGACGGGTAAGGCACTCTCTATGTCTCCTCTCCAAGACCAACTTGGCGAAGCTGACAACTGGAAGTACCTCACTGAAAAGGTGACCAACAAGGGTCATCTCGTGGATGCTGCTTCCAACCCCAAGAACTCACAGTTCGTACAACCTCTCTTCGAGTTCTCTGGAGCTTGTGCAGGTTGTGGTGAAACTCCTTACGTGAAGCTCGTTTCGCAACTCTTCGGTGACCGCGAAATGGTGGCGAACGCTACAGGTTGCTCATCCATCTACTCAGCTTCTATCCCCTCCACGCCTTACACCACCAACGCAGAAGGTCATGGTCCTGCATGGGCTAACTCACTCTTCGAAGACTTCTGCGAATTTGGTCTCGGTATGACGCTTGCCAACAAGAAGATGCGCTCACGCATCGAACTCATCTTCAAGGATGCTATCGCCAATGGTGGTGAGCACGTGAGCGAAGAGTTCAAGGCTGCTGCTGCAGAATGGCTCGAAGTGAAGGACGATGCTGCTGGTTCTAAGGCTGCTGCTGCGAAGCTCAAACCCATGATTGCCGCTGGCAAGGCTGCAGGTTGTCCCGTTAGCAAGCAACTCGACGAACTTTCTCACTATCTCACCAAGCGTTCACAATGGATCATCGGTGGTGACGGTGCGGCTTACGACATTGGTTACGGCGGTCTCGACCACGTCATCGCATCGGGTGAAGACGTTAACATCCTCGTCCTCGACACTGAGGTGTACTCTAACACCGGTGGACAGTCTTCTAAGTCCACTCCTACGGGTGCTGTGGCTAAGTTTGCTGCTTCTGGTAAGCGCATTCGCAAGAAAGACCTCGGTTTGATTGCCACTACTTATGGCTACGTTTACGTGGCACAAGTGGCGATGGGCGCCGACCACAACCAACCCTCAAGGCTATCCGTGAGGCTGAGGCTTATCCTGGTCCATCTCTCATCATCGCTTACTCGCCCTGTATCGCTCACGGTTTGAAGGCTGGTATGGGTAAGAGCCAACACGAAGAAGAACTTGCTGTGAAGTGCGGTTACTGGCACCTCTGGCGCTACAATCCTGCGCTCGAAGAACAAGGTAAGAACCCATTCTCACTCGACTCTAAGGCTCCCAACTGGGCAGACTTCCAAGACTTCCTCACTGGTGAGGTGCGTTTCCAAGCGCTCAAGAAGCAATTCCCCGAACAAGCTAAAGAACTCTTCCAAGCTTGCGAAGAAAATGCTCGTCGTCGCTACCAAAGCTACGTGCGCATGACGCAACAAGACTGGAGTCTCCCTGAGGCTGAAACGGCAGAAGCATAAGCTTTAACACTAACTATGAGCGTGACATCCTAGTGCAGGGTGTCGCGCTTTTTGTTTTATCAATAAAAACAACGCGACATCCCGATGTGGAATGTCGCGTTTTCGTTGGAAGAAGTCTTTGAAGGCTCGCGGTGTTTGCGCTGAATTGCGCAACAGAGGGCTTATGCAAGCAGTAGCTTTAGAGAAAAGGCTAAGACTTGTAGCCCTTCTTCGCAGAACTGATGAAGTCTTTCAAGAAGGTTGATTCCTTCAGCACCTTGTTCACCGCTTGTTGCAAGTCATTGGCAGAGAAATTCTTGCCTTTGTTTTGCAGCATGTAGGAGAGTGCCATCAGATACACCCATCCCGAAGCCAGAGTGATGGCATAGAGCGTGCCGCTCATCAAAGCTGCACCTGCCAAACTGCCGATACCTGGGATAAACTTCAGAGCGCTTGCCACGGTGCTCATAGCAGCAGCCGAAGCCAAGTTTGTAGCCACGCCAGCACCAATGGTTTTCAAAATGTTGTCGCCCACAGACACGCCCACTTTCTTGTTGATGAGCACATACATCGTCCAGATGTTGGCAGCACCAGCCGCCACGTCAGCCCCAGGGATGGGAATCCAGGCAGAAGCCACTGCGATTTTGCTGTGACGCTTCACGATGCCCACGATTTCTTGTGGGAAATTTGCATCGACAAACTTGTCCATACCTTGCATTGCGCCGTACACCTTCGTTGCCGCTTCCAGGAGTTTTTTGTTACTGTCCATTTGGATTGAAATTTATTGGGTTATAAAAAAGAGAGAATTCAATAGTTTTTGAGGAAAATGCGGATTTTCGCATGGTTTAATCTGTCACTTCTTCCACCACTTCCACATATTCATCGCTGTGGTCCTCGTGGTGCGCGTGGCTGTCGTGTGCATGCGCGTCACTCGCCTGCATCACCGGGTGCTCCATCATAGCTTCGTGGAAGCGTGTCGCCACTTTCTTAAAACTTGCGTAGGCGATACCACCATTGATTACGCCACCCAAAATGGGAATAGCCTTTGCTACACCGCGGCCAAAGGTGTTTTTGGTAAGGTTTGTGCCCAACCATTTCGCCACCTGTTTGATGATGGGGTAGTAGAACGTCTTGGTTAGCGCCACGCGTGGCAAGCGCTTTGCCGTTTCGAGGGAGAGTTGTTGCACCAGTTTCGTCAATGCCTGCTGTGCAGCCTGCACACCGAAGGCAACACCCAGCATCACCGTGAGCTGATTGCGCGTATAGTCCGAGATTTTTCCGTTTTCGGTGAAATCTTCGTGACCGTAGAGGTAGCTCAACTTCTGCACCAAGCACATCAGTTGTCCATAAAATTGCGCTAAATCAGCAGGGATTGTGGCGAAAAGGGTGAATCCACCGGGAAGACCTGCGGCGAAGGAGAGCCCCGTGACGCATTTTTGTGTGATAGCTGATGCAATTTTGTGCAATGAGTTTGAGCATTGGCAGTGAAATCACCGCAGGAGGGCAGGCAATAGCCGCCTCAAGTTGTTCGGGTTTGCACATGCCTTGGAGTTCGGTGCGGAGGAATTTGTCGCGGTCCACCTTGACGAATGGCATTTTCAACGCAAGGTCGAGCACCTCGTCCCAGATTTGAATGTTGTTGTTAGTTTGATTTGTTTTCATGTCTGAATGTTTTTCGGGTTTGTTGGTTTCGTTTGGGAGAACGTCCGCATTGGAAGCCTCCGTTTGCTCACTGTCTCCAGTGGAAGTCTGAGCCTTGGTCTTGTTCGACATAGTAGCCTTCGATTTCTCTACGTCAATGTCTAGATTGAGATACGGGGGCCATCTTTTCTTACCGAAGAGTAGCTCCCAGAAACTGGGATCAGGTCGTTTTATGGGTCCGTCAGGATACATAGTTGTATGACTTTTAGAGGTTAATAATTAGTGAATACTGGTGTAGCTGTTGCAACTTCGCCATCTGAGCAGCCTTGTGCGCTAGCATGATGTGTAGAGCGTCATTGCCATTTGTTGGAGGCTGTGCCACAGCTGTTGGGTGTGCTCAGCGTCCTTGCGCTGGTTGCGCACCATTTGTTCTAAGATTTTGTGATTCATGATGGTTATTATTTAAGAGTTGTGTTTAGAGCATTCTATTTATTAGGATTTGCCGTCGTTTCATCCGGTGTTTTTTTAGGGGGTTGTTCCTCGTATGAACTGGGTGCATCCTTCGTCGTTATTCACCTATTAGGGTTTGCCGTCGTTTCATCCGGTGTTTTTTAGGGGGCTGTTTCTCGTATGAACTGGGTGCATCTTTCGTCGTTATTCACCTATTAGGGTTTGCCGTCGTTTCATCCGGTGTTTTTTTTAAGGGGCTTTTGTCTTGATGACAATGCAAAGATACAAGGGCTTCTGGCGGGGTGTAATATTTCTTATTTACTTTCGATGGATTATTTGCGAACTAGGTGCATGGTACAGAAACGATGCACCCATTATCGAAAAGACAAATAGGGGAATCCGATGCCTTTTTGCACCCACTTTCTTTTTTACCCTACGTGAAAGGGACAAAAAAACGCGACATCCCGAGGTGGAATGTCGCGTTTTACTTATAGCGTTAAGCAGAAGTCTTAGTAGAAGTGGGGGAACACTCAGCCGTGAAGACTGGTGAGTGGACAGACAGGGTAGGCGTCTTTTGTCGCTGCCTATCGGTGAGGGGGGAGAGCGTGCTTAATACAACTCCTCGCCCCAAATGAAGTCGTGGGGAGCATCGGCAAGGAGAGGGTGGTGCTGGTCTTTGGCACTCAAAATGGCGTCGGCAATGGGCATGCGCCAGTCGATGTCGAGACGCTCGTCTAGGAGCGAGATGCCCGCATCGGACTCGGGAGCATAATAGTTGTCGCACTTGTATTGGAACACCGCTTCTTCGGAGAGGACGGCAAATCCGTGCGCAAAACCGCGGGGGATGAAGAGCTGGAGGTGGTTGTCTTCGCTCAACTCCACCGCCACGTGCTGCCCAAAGGTGGGACTACCTTGACGAATGTCTACGGCTACATCGAGGACGCAACCGCGGGTGCAGCGCACAAGTTTGCTCTGCGTGTGGGGCATGCGCTGATAGTGAAGACCGCGCATCACACCGCGCGTGGAACAAGATTCGTTGTCTTGCACAAAATCGATGGGGCGCACTAAGCGGTTGAACTCTTGTTGGGAAAAGGATTCAAAGAAATATCCACGATCGTCGCGAAATAATCGGGGTTCGAGGATGACAACGTCGGGGATGGCGGTGGAATGAACAATCATTGTAGGAGATAAATCTGTGGTAGGTCGGAGGAGTGTGGGAGAATGAAACAAAAACGTCGGAGTTTTTTGGAAAAACGTGGGAGATTTTCGAAAAAACGTTGGAGATTTTCGGAAAAATGTCGGAGCTTTTTGGGGCAAAACTCCGACGTTTTTATATTGCTGTCACGAGGGATCACAGCTAAATTGATGAAAACCAGCTGTATAGGGTGTAGCTTGTGGCGCACAGAATGTGTGTGCAGTAGGGTGTCGGAAGGACTAGGGGGCAATGAGTTTGAGGAGGTATTGCCCATATTGATTTTTGATCATGGGCTGTGCAATGCGCTCCACGTCGGCAGCGGTGAGCCATCCTTGGCTGTAGGCGATGCCTTCGAGACAAGCCACTTTGAGACCTTGACGTTTCTCCAGCACCTCAATATAAGTGGAGGCTTCTGAGAGCGAATCGTGGGTGCCAGTGTCGAGCCACGCAAAACCGCGTCCAAGGGTGAGGACTTGGAGTTCGTTGGCTTCGAGATAATGCTGATTGACGGTCGTGATTTCCAGTTCCCCACGAGCCGAAGGTTTGATGTTCGCTGCCACATCCACCACTGAATTGGGATAGAAATACAAGCCCACCACGGCATAGTTGGACTTCGGGTGCTCAGGGTTTTTCCTCGATCGAGGTGCATTGTCCAGTTTCGTCAAAGGTGGCGACGCCATAACGCTCAGGATCATTGACACGATAGCCAAAGATGGTGGCGCGTTGTTCCTTTTCGGCAGTGGTCACCGCCTTGTGGAGCAGTTCGGTGAAACCAGCTCCGTGGAAGATGTTGTCGCCTAAGACCAGACAAACGCTGTCGTTGCCAATAAACTCTCTGCCGATGATGAAGGCTTGAGCCAGTCCATCGGGCGAAGGTTGCTCGGCATAGGAGAACTCTACGCCAAAGTCGCTACCATCTCCCAAAAGGCGTTGAAATCCAGGGAGGTCGTGTGGTGTGGAGATGATGAGAATCTCGCGGATGCCAGCGAGCATGAGTACCGAGATGGGATAATACACCATCGGTTTGTCGAAGATGGGAAGGAGTTGTTTGCTCACTCCTTTGGTAATGGGGTAGAGACGTGTGCCGCTACCTCCAGCGAGTACGATACCTTTCATATTTGAGGTTAGCCTTTTTCTATTTTCTAGTTTTTCTAGCGATTCTAGAAGGTTCAAAGTTACGATTTTTTTGGCTTATGCTGCCAAGGATTTAGGCAAAAAAATCCCGCACCCTGGATAGAGGGTGCGGGAGATGAGGAGAATCAGTGTGATGTGCACCAAAGTGCTACTGATTATTTGATTACCTTCTTGCCGTTTACGATAATCACTTGGCCAGCTGCAGCCTTGTTGACGCGGCGACCAGAGAGGTCGAAGGCAGGAGCTTGGGTAGTGGTCGTAGTGCTAGAAGAAATAGCTGTGGGATCTACCACCTTGAGGGTGAAGTCGAAGATGTAACCACCGTTGTTGTTGATCAAGTTGCTGGTGTATTCACCATTGTATTGACCAGCCGCGTCGATGTTGTTCCAGTCGATCTTCACGCGCATGCGGTAAACACCGGGCTTTTCAGGAGCGTTGAACGAAGGCATGAGGAAGAAGCCGTTGTCGAGAGTAGCTTGGTTTCTTGCGCTCTCACCGAGAGAGTTGAAGCCCTTGTAGTGGTTATAAGCCACCACTTCGCTGTTAGTCTTACCGGGCTCTACGTTCCAGTTGAACTTCTTGTCTTGGTTAGCATCGAGGTAGACATAACCGTGCATCCAAACGTTGTTGTACTGAGGTTCGATGGTCACTTCTGCGCCCATGGGTGCTTCAACCACGAAGTCGAGTACTTCGTTGTAGATGTTTTCAGGACGTTGGTCAAGGAGATATTCCGTGGTTTCACCGTTAACAGTGGCGCGGAAACCCTTAGAGACGCGGTCGTTGCGAGTCACTTGGAGGTTAGAGTACTTGTCCCAGTGCACTGCGTAGTCCGCCTTGAGCCATGGTTCGATGGGAACGAGCTTGAAGCGGCTAGCGGGATCAATGAACTCTTCTACCAATCCACCGAGGTCTTCAGTGCCTACATTGATGTAGCTAACACCGGTGAGGAGGGTTTTCGAGCATCTCTTTGAAGGTGTTCACTTGGCTTTCAGTGTAGCCACCCACCATCTTGTTGTAGAGCTCTTCCATACCTTCGCGGAGGCTGTAAACTTCGTCGAGAAGACGTTCGTTTTCCTCCTTTTTCGCCTTCATGGCTTCTGTGGTAAATTCGCTCTTCTTGATGGCTTCTTCAGCCTTAGCGATAGCGGCATCAGCCTTAGCGAAGGCATCAGCGAGCAGAGCGTCGAGTTCTTGCTTTTGAGTCGCAGCGTTCACGATGCCAGGCACGATGTCGTTGATAGCATTGCGTGCAGCAGCTTCGAGTGCTTCGGGGTTACCTTCGTAAGGACGGAAGTTTTGGTCGAGACCAGCAAGTGCCTTGTTGAGAGCAACCACTTGGTCAGCGGTAGCAGCGGTGGTACCAGCAGGATAAGTCTTTTCTGAATAGAGAGAAATCTCACCATAAGAGAAGAACTTTCTGCCATTCATGTTGGTCTTTTTCACCACAAGCTTAAACGCACTGTAAGTCTTGGGAGCGTGGATGTCGAGGATACCAGAGTAACCACCAATACCATTCACACCGTGTGCATTGAAGTTGCCAGTAGCTTTTTCTGTCTTGATCATTTCCCACTTGAAGCCATTGCCTTGAGGCGTACCACCGTAGATGTCGATTTCTGTGGGACGGTCGTTATACTGACCACCTGCGAGGCGAGCTTGATAAGCAAACTTGAAGTCTTTCACCTCTTCGGGGTTGTCAAACTTGAACATCAAGTTGTGCTCCTTGTTGTTGTTTTGCGACCAAGTAGAGTGGAAGAACGTATCGTTTTTGCCGTCTAACAAAGCTGCATAGCTACCTTCTGATGGTTCCTTGTTGTCGCTCCAGATTTGTGAGCCTTTTTCAACGAATTGGTGCTTGACCACGCGAGGCTTAGGACCATTCACTTGTGTTTGGAAGAGTTGGAACTCAGAGTAGGTGAAGAAGTCGGTGCCAGTGTTGGTGCGGAGCACGTTGAAACGGAAGGCATCATAGTTTTTGTCGGCAGTGAATTGGAAGTAACCGCCATAAGCACCCACACCTTCGTAGTTGGTTGCTGTGCTAGGCATGTCGTTAGCAACGGTGGTGAAGGGTTGTTCTTCCCAAACTATGGTGCCGTTGGCTTGCTTCTTACCGCCATAAATCGCAATCTTGGTGGGGATATTGTTGTTGTTGTCTTGGCGCTTCTTGTAGTCTACTTGGAAAGTCTTTTGACCAAGAGGGTTGTCGAAGGTGACTTGGATGTATGGATTCTTGGGACGATTACCGCGATAGCTAGAGTGGAAGTAGGTGCCCTCGTTGTTATCAATGAGTTTTTGATGGGTCCTTCACCGGGGTCTTGAGAGTTGGTGCTCAATTGCGCAACATCCGTAATCAAAGCATTGCCCACCTTCTTGTAAGCAGGCTGAGTGGCTGCCAAAACATTTTCACCGATATCCTTGAGAGAGCGCTTGTTGGCTTGGAAAGATGCATAGGCTTGCATCTTATCTGCGCTGATAAAATACCAGCGAGAGGGAGCACTTTCGTTCTCGTTCGCAATACCAGCATTCCAACGTACAACGTCGTTGCCGTTGTTGTTGTGGAGAGAAACTTGGCTGCCCGCGCTAGTAGTGTCGGCAAATGAATAGTAAATATTGTTGTTCTCGTCGAAAGCAGTGCTCACCTTGTAGCGGAACTCTTCAGTTTGAGTGCCGATAGGAGTGTTGAAACCACCTACTTTTCCGATGTAGCGTTGTGACTGCACGTTTTTGAAAGCGGCAGCGCCGTGTTCGTTCACGTCAAACTCGAACAAAGAAGCGGGGAGCTTGTTGGCGTTAAATTCGTAGGCTTTCACCACATTGCCTTCTACCGCCATGATGCGATTAGACGCTACGTTGTAGAAATAACCTTGTTGGGGAACAGACTGCGCCTTAGCGGAAGTTGCCATGCCAGCCGCAAGCACCAACGCAGGGAAGAGAGCGTAAAGTTTATTCATATTTGTGATTTGTTTTTTTTTTGATTTCTAGGCGGTCGCAGGCAAGGCGGTTGTGCTAGCTCTGCGATGAGGTCGAAGGACGCACGATGACGTACACCAACCTCACTTGGTTTTCTGCGGTGGATTGCGGTGGAATGCTACGTATGTGGGCAGCTCCCATCCGCTTTGTCCTCTGTTGGGTCCTGACCTTTTGGGGCATTGTCGTGGGCTATGGTGTGAAAAGTTTCTGCAGAAATTGGGTTTTCTGTCTATTCTGCAAACTTCACTCGGCAAATACACCCTCTTGTCGGTGGCAAATTTAGGGATTATTTTTGGATTATCCCACATTATGCGAATTTTTTTGCCATCTTTTTTGTTCAAATGTCCATTTTATGGTTGTTTCATTCCGTGCGTGTGGATTTTACTTGGTATCCTGCTGGGCATATCTCGAGTTTTATTTGCTGCAAGTCTAGGGACTTGCCTATGGCAAAAGGGTTGAATCTGTGGAGCATCGGAGAAGCTTCTGCCGTGGGGAGGGAGTGTGGGTGGGGAAGTGCGGAAAGGGACGGGAAGTGGTATGAGAGGTTGCGGCTGATAGTGGTGGTGAGGACAAAATAAAAGCTCCCACTGGACAGGGCATCCAGTGGGAGCGGTGGTGAGGTAGATGGGCAAATGGAGATGCTATTCTCCGTAGCCGATGGGGCAAAGGCGCGATTGGGGATGGTTGCGCACGCTTATATATAAAGGAATATGGCGCGGATGACGCTGAAGCCGCAGCATGAGACGGCGGAAGGTGGCGATGGAATTGACGATGAAGTCGGGCGCTGTGGCTTGTCCCACGAGCAGGCAACCGGAGGTGTCGTTGGGGGTGTTGCCCACGTGGATAAGAACGCCGTTGAATCCGGGGACGTTGCAAAGGAAAGGCATCTTACCGCTCCAAGGGCGTGCCCAAGGATGATGCTTATAGTCGGAGAATCGGGGCGAAGCAACGTTAAGACTCAGACGGTATCTGCCTTCGGGGATGGCGGTCTTGCCCGGGATTTGGGGGCTCCTTTGGGGCGTGTGCGCGGTTCTAGGGTGTGGCAGAAGAATTTGCCGTTGATGTAGAGGGCGCCTAGGGTGGCGTTGGTGGAGAAGTGGGTGCGCCATACGGTGAGGGTGGCAGTGTCGGGTTCGGCATTGTCGACTTGCGCTTGCGCTGTGCTGTCTTTCTGCACAGCGGTGGGGGAGCTGTTGGGCTGCGCTGGGCGATTGTTGTCTACCGCTAGGAGAGTGCTGTCTGCTGCTAGGGGAGTTTTGGGGGATACACAGTGTGTTGTCATGGTGTTGTGTGTATTAGCTTTTAATAATAAGGGAGTTTTTGGTATGAAATAAGGAAGGTCGTGTCGTCACGGTGGGCGAATGTGGCTTTCATTATTGGAGAATTGCGCTCTGTGATGGTGGAGCCTGTGTTTTCACAATCGTAGAAGAGGTGCTTTAAGGTGGACGAATGTAGCGTAGCTGGTGTTTGGTCCGTGCCGTTGTTATGGACAAATGAGGGAGCGCCATGGGTGTTTTGAGCATTGCACACGGCATTCTGGTGTGTGGAAACCTGCGAACTTTCATTGCGCAGCGGCTTTTAGAGCGAGAATAGTTTGTCGAAAACGATAGATTGCGGCGGTTTTCGTAAGTTTTAGTGCAGCAGCGATTTCTCGAAAACTGAAACTGTCGAGGCGCATGAACACGATTTTGCGGTCTAAGTCGGACTGACGGCGCAGGCAGTCCACTATTTTTGCGGTTCTCACGCAGGAAACATCGTTTATTAATTGTTCCATTTCGGAAGAATAGTATATTTTCATTGGATATTCTTCCGATGAACTTTGTTCTAGTTCCTGTGGTTCGCAAGAAATCGTTCTATCCTTCTTGCGGTAACGCTCTGTGTTGTGGGTTAGAAAGCGGCGGAAGATACGCTGTTGTGCCCACTCGCGCTCTTGCCCCACGGGGCATTCGTGGAGTCGCTGCCAGAGTTCGATGAGAGCATCTTGCCAGTCTTCTTCAAAGTGAGTGGGAGGAAACGGAAGTGCTTGCGCAAAGTTTCTAAGTGCTTGTAATATAGGTTTTACCGCTTGTTCGAAGCGCGTAGTGTTTCCTGCGAGTTGTGGGCAGGAATCATGGTCAAGGATTTCATGGTTCAATACAAGTGAAAGGTTAGTTGTGTGTTTTTCGTAGCCACGACGGAGGGTCGTGAACTGGGGTGGTGTGTTTTTCGGAACAACTCTTGATGTGGCTAACAAAACGACATTGCAAAGTTGCGAATAAAATGGGTGTCCAACAAGGATATTCGAAAGAAATACGATTGCGAAGCATGAAACTTGCGATAAAGTATGAGGGATGTAGAAAGAAGTGAAATAATTTTCAGTAATCTTTGCGATATGTGAGTAAAAATGAACGATGTAAACGCAAAAAACCTCCATTTTAATGTATTTTTAAGTCGAAATTTTTGGGTGTGGTCTGCATTTATATGTATCTTTGTGGCAGATAATTCAATAACCCTCCCAGTATGCAGACTCTAAAAGATCACACTCGGCGCACCATTATGGATGTGGCGCGCAGTGCATTTCTCCAAGAAGGTTTCTTGAAGGCTTCAATGCGTGGCGTAGCGACTGCGACCGGAACGAGCCTAGGCAACCTCTACAACTACTTCCCTAGCAAGGATGCTCTCTTTGTTGCCGTGGTAGAGCCCTTTACGGCTGAAATGGAGCGGTTGCTGGAGTCGTATCATTCGCTCACGGGCTACGATATGCTTGAGTGGAACGCTCCGGAGAATATCCAGAAGACCACTGAGATGTATCTGTCTCTCGTGAGAGAGCATCGCGACTTGATGTACTTGCTCTTCTACCGCGCGCAAGGGTCTTCGCTCGAAACCTATCGCCATGAGTTTATCGACAAATGTGCAAGCATCGTTTCTAAGTGGTTTTCGCATCTTAGTGAGGATCAGAGCGAATTGCGCACGCAACTTTCCGATGCGTTCATTCGATGGCTTTCTGCGGGCATGTTTAGTATGATTGAAGAAATCATTGACCGCAACTTGAGCGAAGAGGATGCGGAACGATTCATCGAGGAATACCTCACCTTTGAAATCGAAGGAATCAAGGCGCTCCTTAATCGGAATAGACGTTAGGTATTAGACGTTAGACATTAGACGTTAGACATTAGACGTTAGACATTAGACGTTAGGTATTAGACGTTAGACATTAGACGTTAGGTATTAGACGTTAGAATTTAGACGTTAGGTATTAGACGTTAGACATTAGACGTTAGACATTAGTGTTTAGATGTTAGGTCTTGATGTTTAGACATTAGAGGATTGCGAATTTTTCTGCTCGCTATGACAAGCGCAGCTCGGGCATCTTAGGTGTAGACATCAGCGTTAAGCCATTCGATTTAAGACGTTTCAAATTTTACGTTAGACTTTAGACCATGCGGCACGGACTGCATAGGACCTAAAGTCTAACGTTTTTTTGTGCCCTTCTCTTAGACGTTTTCTCTCACGCCTGCAGCTACTGTGTAAACATGCCGACTATCCCTCGGCACTTCCTTCACAACTTCTCAAATCTTTGAGTCGTTGGTTTTCGTGCTTCCTTCATTGCTCCAAAATCTTTGGGTACGGTGCGACGGTTGTCCAAGCTAGGAAGAAGGATTGCAGTGCGATTGCCTCAGCGTTGGTGAGAGTTGGGAGATTGCGGTAGAATGTTGCGACGGTTGGTGGCTACCCACCTGGTGCCTTTAGTTTGATGAAGTGCTTCAAAAGCCTTGTTGTTATATAATTTGTGGGGAATACCGTTTGTATTCCTTAGTAGATTTATGGGGAACACGTCTACTTTTGGGGAGATACCCCGTAAATGTCGATTTTGAAAATAAGAATTCTTAAAATAGTAGCTACGATTAGGGACGAAAATTCGCAGAGAAAAAGAATCAATCCTTGAAAAAGTGAATAAATCTAATCGAGAAAGGGCAAAATACTCACATGTGAGTATTGAACGCCTTTCACGAAGGTCGTAACTTTGCACCCGCAAAACACAGGTCACTCTCGTCTTCCACTGCGGTATCACCCTTTGGTGCGTGATGACCCCGTAAAACATATTCCCCCGTTTGCTCGTTTTCAGTGCCGAAATAAAGGAGGAAATAGAAGCCCCGTAAAACACAATCCCCAGTTTGTTCCAATGGCTTTATACAAAAAAACTGGAGAACGTGCATCATTCCCCAAAGATCGTCCCTAGTAGCCAACACTTCAATGAGCCGGTGTCCCGAGATGGGACTACCCCTCAACTATGATATGCAAGAATCAAATATGAAAAAAACAACTTTGTCCCCACCACAACGCTTCGGCACGGCACCTCTAGCCCTCTGCGCAGCCTTGGTGGCACAAGGGTTCACCCTCGCTGCGATGGCGAGCGGCACACAGTCCACAGATGCGGAAGCTCTTTTCCCATCGTCTCTTCCCACACTTTCTTTCCCTCTCGCTCCCACACAGAGCGCAGCCGAGCCTGCTCCCAGCGATCCCCCTTCAAAGACGCGCCTCACGGTGCAGTTCACCATCACGCGCCAAAGCAGTCACGAAGCCCTCATCGGGGCAACCGTGCGCTGTGATGGCATCATCGGCATCACCGACAGCGATGGTAAGTGCTCCATTCGTCTGAAAAACGCCCCCAGCAAAGTGCATGTAGAGGTGAGCTACATCGGTTGCCACAAACTCGTGCGCACACTCACCGTGCCTGCCAATGGGCACATCGCCCTCTCGTTGCAAGACGCCAGCCAGACGATTCAAGGTGTCACGGTCAATGCACGTCGCAAGCACACCTCCGTGTTGCAGCAGTCGGCTGCGGTGAAAAGCACCGACATTGAGAAGGGTGGTGCCACTTCCCTCGCAAAACTTTTAGAAACTATCCCCGGAGTAAGCTCCATCAGCACGGGAGGAACGATAGCCAAGCCCGTGATTCAGGGCATGCACTCCAGCAGAATTTTGTTGATGAACAACGGTGTGCGCCTCGAAAGCCAAAGTTGGGGAGCCGACCACGCCCCCGAAGTGGACTACACGGGTTCGAGCATGGTGGAAGTGGTGAAGGGTGCAGAGTGCATCCGCTACGGATTTGGCGCCATGGGCGGTGTGGTGTTGCTCAACGATGCACCCTTGCCCTACGACAGCACCCGTTTCACGTGAAAGGTTCGGTGAACACTGGCTACGACACCAATGCTCGTGGTGTTTCGGGCAGTGGAACCCTCGAAGCAGGCTACAAACGTTGGGGTATGCGCGTGCACGGCAACTACACCAAAGGCGGCGACTACCGCACAGCCGACTACATCCTCAACAACACTGGCTACAACAACATCGCGCTCTCTGCCATGTTGGGCTATCAAGACAAGCACGTCACTGCCACACTGCTCTCAAGCATCTACTATCAGCGCAGTGGCATTTATTATGGTTCTAAGATTTCCGACCTCGATCAGCTCATCAAACGCTTCGAGGCAGGACGTCCCGATGTGTCTACTTTGCGCAATTTCTCCTACGACATCCAACCCCCTTTCCAACAGTCGCAACACTTCACCGTGAAGGGCGAAGTGAAATGGCGCATCAACGACGACCACCAACTCGACATCATGGGTTCGTTCCAAGAGAATTTGCGTCAGGAATTTGAAAATCGTAAGAAGCAGCAGTGGAGTTGGATCCCCATGCAAGACTTGATTCTCAAGACCTACAAGTTGGATGTGACGTGGAATGCCAAATGGCACTTGTGGAACATGACCACAGAGAGCGGATTGGCGAATAGTTATCAGGAAAACTTCAACTATCCCGGCACCAAACAGCCTGCCTTTGTGCCCAACTTTGCCGCCCTCTCCATGGGAGGTTTCCTCTTGCACAAGCGCAATGGGGCAAACTCCAAGCGGCTCTCGGTTTGCGCTACGACTTCCGCGTGATGTCGGTCAATGGCTACACCAGTTTGAGCAACTACACCTACTACGACGACTTCAAACTCTACAGTAACTTCACCTCTTCGCTCGCTGCGCACTATCAAATCAGCGACCAGTGGGATGCGCGTGCCAACGTGGGTTGGTCGTGGAGACCACCAGACATCAACGAACTTTATGCCATCGGTTTGCAAGAAGGTTCTTATTGGGTGGTGGGCAATCGCCACTTAGAGAGTGAGCGTGGCTACAAAGCCGTGTTGGGCACAAAGTGGAGAAACAGCAAATTCTCCGTAGAACCCAGCATGTTCTATCAGCGCATCGACAGTTACATCTACGACCACATCGGCGATGGTAAAGACCGCTATCACAATCACCCCAGCGGTAAGTATCCCAAGTTCATCTACGACCAAGACGATGTGCGTTTGGTGGGTGGAGACATCGAAGCCACTTATCAGCCCATCGAGTCCTTGACCCTCGTGGCAAAAGGTGAATGGATCTATGGTCGCAACTTGAGTCGCCAAGATTGGTTGCCCTTTATGCCCTCCGATCGCTATGGGCTTTCTGCCAGCTACAGCAAGACCTTGGGCAGTCGCAAGCAATATGTGGCTTCGCTCTCCCTCTCGGGCATCTATGTGACCAAGCAAACGCGCTTCGATCCCGACAAAGACCTCGTGCCCGATTCGCCCGACGCTTATTTCTTGCTCAACGGAACGGCTGATTTCGCCATCAAACTTCCCCACAAACGCGAAATCAAGTTCATGCTCGTAGGAGACAATGTGCTCAATGCCTTATATAAGGAATACACCGACCGTTTCCGCTACTATGCCCATGAGCGTGGCGCCAACTTCTCTCTGAGAACACTCATCAGATTCTAGATTTTTTGCACCCTAGACACTCGACTTTGCTGCAAAAGCTCTGTTATCCTCTCTGATTTAAGGCATCTGCCCTAACGAGTCTACCGACTTCGGCACGCGATGCCCTGTTCTCTTCAATGATTCTTTACAATGAAATCTAGAATATTATCTTACATCGGCACTGGATGTCTGGCACTCGCTGCTCTGGCTAGTTGTTCAGACAACCAAGTTGACGACTTTTTCAAGAAAATCGTCAAAGCTCCTGCCTCATCCATCGAACGCGATGTCAAGGGCCACGACCAAATCTATGCCGTTCACGCCATCTTGCGCATGGGTTATCCTGGTGGCACCCTCAATGTTGGTCCTAATGGCGAAGACGAAATCAATGTTTATCGCACCATCCACGAGGCAGGCGACAGTCTTTCGCTCCCAGTGATGCAGGAAATCGACATCGCCAAAGACGATAATGGCGAAATGACCATCACCACTGCGCGCGACCACTTCGATGTGGTGGCTTCCGACAAAGTGCTCTATGGCTTGGAATTGCGCTACTACGACCAAAACGGACTCCTCATCAACCACCAGTTCTCCAGCTATTTCTATAAAACCGACAAACAAGGCAATCAAGTGCCCGACGAAATCAGTAGTGCGCTCCAAATGCACCAACATTTCTTTGGCATCGGTCACAGCACGCTCGACCAAAATGCCGTTGTCGCTGCTGGTAAAGCCCCCATCGTGTCCAAAGGTTTGCAAATGGCTTATCCTCGCACCCTCGATGCAACCCCACATTTCATCGATCGCTACACCTTCCGCGAGAAGGGCGGACAACCCTTGCCTGCCACCAAATACAGCACGAGCAACATCTATGCGCCCACTAGTTTTGTTATAGGCGATAACTCCGTGACTTACAATCCCGACATGGCATGGCGCGCCATCGAAAACAGTGGTCGCCCCGAGGCTTTGCAAACCATCAGCACGCCCGAAGGCAATATGCGCCTTTTCCAAACTGTGGAAGGCACAAAACTCAATGAGCTGACCCCCGAACTCTTCAGTTACGAATATCGCGACACCGACCCTGTGGAAGAAGAAATCGGTAAACTCTTTGTGGAGTCTTACAATGACGACTTCATCGACCCCGACACCAACTTGCCCCGTCAGCGTTATAGCCACACCGTGAGCTTGTTGCGCCAAGAGCGTAGTCTTGATGCTGGTAAGCCCTTCGACCGACTCGGTTTCAAAGGCATCTTGCGCTTCAAACGCAAAGACGTGCAGTTCTCTCTGCAAGCACGCATCTGCAACATCCTCAACCGCGGACAACAGCAAGCCGGTGCTGGAGCGACTTCTCAGGACAAGCCTGCAAAATATACCAACGTGAGCAACTCTGCTATCGGGTACGTGTGGGATTTCAACCAAATACAACCCGGTTGGGACAATTTCGACATCGACTATCCGTTGCCCATTCGCGTCATTGCCGACACCGACGACGGAGAAGAACAGTGTGTCAAAGACATCCAACGCTTCTATCCCAATGCCAATGCGGCTAATCTCTGGCGCATGCTCTCAGAGCCACAAAGTTATTTCTCTTCCTATCGATTCAGACAAAGCACCGTACTATTCTAATGACTAAGATATTCACCCTTTCCGCCTGTTTGTTGGCAGTCGGATGTCTCACCACTTCGTGCGACGACTTTGTCTTTGGCAACGTCCACGTCAACTATGATGACAACCCTCTCGAAGCTAAGCCCATTGCTCGCTCAGGAGCCGACCATTATGTCGATAGTCTCACCAAAATCAAGACGAACGATGCGATGGCGAACCCCGATCCCAATGGAGCCTTCAACAACTGGTCCACTTGTTTAGCGATGTTCAAGGAAGGGCACTCCCACGGTGACGGTAAGATGCACGGCAACTTTGTCTATCGCAACGCACCGTGGAAGCAAGAAGAGTTTGCCATCATTCGCAACAACACCACACAATGGCCCACCGTTGAGGTGCAGCGCTCCTCCACGGTCACTTATCTGGAGTCGGTGGACGGCAAACAAGGACCCGACTACATCCGCATCATTGGCGGAAAACTCAAACGCTGGGGACTTTGCCTCTACTTCTTCAACAAAGAAGGCAAGCTCATGAATGATGACATCCTCAATCATTCCGACGAATACCAGATTTTCTTCACCGTCAGCGATGTAGACGACAAGGGCAATCCTTATGACGTGATGGACTGCCGTGGCAAATGGACTTATGACCCTAAGAGCAAAGACCCCTTGAAGAAAGGCACCGTGGACCCCACGCCCATCAAGGCAGCAGCCTTTGCCAATGCCACCACGTGGAAGCAGCGCGCCGAATTGTCTTCTAAGCTCTTTGAATACACCTATCGCGACACTTGGACACACGGGGTGATGGGTGATGGTGCGCGCGAATTGTTCAACCAGCGTTTGCTCCCACCGCTCGACAAGTCGGCAATGGACTATGCCGTCGCTCCCTACGACCAAGACCGCGTGGGCTTGAAAGGTCACTTCAATTTCGACATCGACCTCGGAGAAACTGACAAAGACCACGTGCAATGGCCCTATCTCATTGCCAATCGTCCAGATTTCGTCACCGGACAACCAGCGCTATACACGCGTCCCACCTATCTCTTGCCGAAGTTCTACCTCTCTGTCCGTGTCATGAAATGTCCCAAGGGCAAAAAGGCACTCATTCCTCGCGATGAATATCTGAAACGCCACTCCACCTATCAATTTGTCAGCCAACGCATCTGCGCGGATGCCACTAATCCCGACGAAGCCAAAGAATACGGACAAGACTCTGAATGGAAAGAAGTGTTGCGCTTCAACATCCCCATCAAATCTATTGCAGCAGCTTCGACACCGACCCCACAGGCGTAGATGCCAACGACCCACTCTATTATTTCATGGGACGCGAGATTGGTCTTACACCCGAAGAAGCCCTTGAAGCTGCACAAAACGTGCAAACGCACGGCATCGGTGGTGGTTCGGGCTTTGGCAACTGGTTCCTCTAACCAGTAAAGGTTATACATCGACACCACCACACCACAAAACACTGAGCCGAAGTGAAGCCCTCGCCTTTTGAGGGCGCACTTTAGGACTCAAACGCGATGTGGCAAGGCGCATGTCGCCCTGTCATTCGCTAATATCGCATCTCTGGAAAGTTTTTTTATCTAGACGAAGAGACGCTCTCCTCCACACATATTATAGTCATATCATTACCACAATGAAAAAGATTTTCTATTCTCTTCTCGCGCTTCTTGCCCTCGGATTGGGCAGTTGCCAACGCGAAACTGGACTCACCAACGTCCAAACGTCTGAAACCACCACCGACCACCTCATCATCAAAGAGGTGTTCTACGCGGGTCACGCTATGGTTCGCACTCCGTCCACTGACTACGGTGGAGGCTATACGCCTTTCCCCGGTGGCGGTGGTTATGGCGATGACACAGATTCTGACACTGATGCTGATTCTACTTCTGAAGATTCTACAAGCGCTGCAGAAACAACGTCTACTCGTGCCGCATCTTCGGCAAAGCGTTACTACTCTCGTGTGGATAACGACCAATACATCACCATCTACAATCCTTCTAAGCAAACGCTTTACCTCGATAGCTTGGCGATTGTGACCAACCAAATCGACCCTCGCATCATCTTTGAATTTGCTCCTGGCGACAACTTTGTCAACTCCTATTATGGTGTAAACAGCATTATGTGTTTCCCTGGCAAAGGCAAGGACTTCCCTGTGAAACCTGGTCAAACCATTGTGATTGTCAATCATGCCGTAGACCATGCTAAGGACTATGAGAAGTATCTTGAAGAGAATGGCGAAAACCTCAAGGAATATGAAGGCATCGACCAATTCCTCGACCTCTCTAAGGCTGACTTTGAGTGGAGTCCCAGCACCGACAAGAACAACAACCCTAATGTGCCCGATTTGACGCCCCATCACGCCCAGTCGCGCCATGGCAACTGTTTCTGAAGCTGTGGGTCTAGCACTCGTGCGTTTGCCTTGGTCGCCTGCCACCTTTGCCCAATTTGCAAAGCGCAATCCCGAAGCTGACAAAAAAGCCAAGGTGGAAAACCCCATTCACTACATCAACGATATAACACGACTTTGCTGACTTCGTGGCTGTTGAAATTCCTTTCAGCAAAGTCATCGACTGCATGACCATTTGTCCTCGTAAGCGTTTCCAAATGCGTCCTTCTAAGTTGGACAAAGGCTTCCTCGGTGTAGCTGAAGAAAACTTCTCTACTTACAACAATGAAAATATCCTCAAGGTGATGGGTCTCTCTCTCCAACGTAAGTTTGACGGTAAGGGATTTGTCGACACTGACAACACGACCCTCGACTTTGAAGTGAAGCCTGCTTCTCTCTCTCGTCCCAAGGCATCGGACAAACCTGCTGAGAAACCTGCGAAGTAATCACTACAACGGTCCTAGCCGATTTGGGGTGTCCTGGAAGCCTCTTGCTTATGATATGCGATAAGCCCCTGAGTTTCTCGAGACTCAGGGGCTTTCTTCATTGAATCTTCTCCAGTTTCCTCCAGTGCAACTGAGGAAACCGCAGAATATAGTTGTTCTTCCTAGAGATATAGTTGTTCCTTCCTTGTGTGAGGGTTATTCCGTCAGAGAGATGGAATTTCCCTTCTGTAGATAAGGGCAGTTTTGTTGGGAATTGCGCTCATCGTTTGATGCTGCCATCGCGCTGCACCCACACTGTGTCGGACTGGTCGGAGTCGTCACTATTTGCGGCATCGTCGTGAGCACCACTGCCGTTGCCAGTGGATAAATGGTGCGCGTCTTCGTCCTTGTTGAAGACGGCATCGACCGCCCACGAGAGGACACCGCTCACAGGGCGATAGAGCACGGATTTCTCCACACGCTCTTCGTTGAGAATGCCCAGACTGTGCATGGCAGTGAGGAGACATGAGAGGAGAATCACATATTTGATGAGCGAAAGTCCTGCTCCTGCGGCTGCGTTGATGCTGCCCAGTTGGAGTGTGCGCAACACCTTGGTGAGGAGTGTGGCAGCGAAGCCCAGTGCGAGGGGGATGATGATCCACAAGAGGAAGAAGGCGACGATGTTGGTCACCATGTTTACTGGTCTTCCCGTGGCGACAGCGAGGGTTTCGCCAAAGACAGAGTAGGCTAGGGAGGCACCAAAAAGCCCTACCAAAATACCAGCGGTGGAGAGGACTTCGCGGAGAAGTCCTGCACGCCAACCATTATATAGGCTCCAACCTATGATAACGAGGATAAATAAATCAAGCATATTAGACGTTAGATTTTAGACGTTAGACGTTAGATTTTAGACGTTAGACGTTAGATTTTAGACGTTAGACGTTAGAGATTAGACGTTAGAGGAACGCAAATCCTTTTTAGAGTTTATATTTTAGACGTTAGAGGGTGAATAGATCTTAGAAGTCGTTAGTCACCTATTGCCGCATGGCTCTAGCGTCTAACGTCTAGCGTCTAATATCTAATATCTAACGTCTAACGTCTAATGTCTAATTTCTAATATCTAATTCCCAGCTTAGAGAGGATGTTGCGTTCCTTCTCGTAGTGCACGTCGAGGGAATGTCCGAGAGTTGTATCTTTGAGGTTGTAGAATTTCTCCAGACCTCCGAATTGACCAGCAGGGATCACCTCGCAAAGCACCACCTGTTCGAAGTCAGGGCGCACCAATTTGTTGCCTGCCGAGAGCATCTTTCCTTCGGGTATGCGGTCGATGTCGTCGAGGCGGAAGAAGCGGTTGCCATGGTCATCGCGATAAGCCATGAGCAGCGCATCGCCAGGCGCCACAGGGCAGAAGAAGAGCGGCGTACGTTCGTTGTAGCGTTTGAAGTGCTTGTTGCGAATCTTGTCCAGACAGAGTTCCATCGGCACGCGATTCACCACCCCATCTTCGTAGACCATGAGGAGCGAACCCTTCTCTTCGCGGTCGTGCACAGCAAGTGTGAGCCAACCCTCGTCCCAGTTCTCTTGGTCCATCACGCACCATTCGCCCTGGTCGTAGAATCGGAGATAAGCCACCGTGTCGATGCCATAGTTCTCATCCCAGCTGTTCACCACATTAGAGCGGATGAGCGAAGTGCGCGTCTGTTTCAGCAGGGTGAGTGCATCGAGCTGTTGTGCCGAGTCGTCCGCATTTTGTGCCGCAGTGTCGGAGGAAGAAGCCGGCGAGAGGTCACTTTGAGCATCGGGGTGGGTAGTCGCAGTTGCAAGGTCCGTGCCATTTACAGGCGCATCCGCATCCTTGTGAACCGCTGTCGCAGAAGCACCCACCGCAAAGGCAGAAGCATCGTCTGTGGTCGCAGCAGAGCCCACCGCCTTCGCATTGGCAGAGAGCGTCGCAGACTTAGTTCCCTCCTCGAGACCAGAAGCCGAGGCATTCCAGTCCGCCGCTGTGCCCTTCTCATCGCGAGCCGCCATGAGTTTGCGCACCATTTCTGCCGAAGCAATGTAGCGCGAACTAGAGCCTTGTCGCACGAAATACGAATTGTCGAGCGCCACCGGTTCGTCACTTGCAGGGATGTGAAATGCCAGCACCACGTGTTTGCCAGCCGGCAGTTGTTCGTCGCGCACGCGGTCGTTGATGGCCACGCCAAATTTGCGGAAGATGCTGTCGCGCACGTGGCGTTTCAAGCGGTCGAGGTCGCCCTTGAAATAGAGCAAATCTTCCGACAGACCGCAAGCCACCCCCGCATCGTTCACGCCCAAGAGCAGCGTACCGCCTTGCGCATTGAGCATACCGCACACCACCTTCATGAGGTTGTGCGTCTGTTCCTCCAGGTTGGGGCGCATATCGTTGTCGGGCGGGTAGACCGTGCTCGTCTTAAATTCCAGTCGCTGTCCTTCGCATCCGAAGGTGTAGCTTTGTGGCAAATCCACTTCGATGTGGAGCAACTGTTTGATTTGTTGTCGAATCTCCTCCTGTTGTCCCTCGAGGGGGAATCCCGAAGTGAGGTTGAAAGAGAGAATGAGTCGCGCCAGTTGCACGAGTTTGTGCGAAGCAGGATAATCCTTCATCGTCTGCCACAAGAAGTCGTTGTGCCTTTCATCGCCTGTGGCACTGAGCAGTCGCATCTCGGTGAGTTGTTCACGCAAGAGCGGATAGCGGTCGATGATGGTGTCGGCATTGCGCACGATGCGTTCCACCTCCTCGAGATTGATTTGGCGGTTCACCCCATAGTGTTCAATTTGTCGGAGAAACTGACGGCGCGTGTCGAAATATTGCATCGACTCTTTGTGCTCGAGCATACGCGCCATGATGTGTGCCACCGAGAGGAAGGCATAGGCTTTGGCGTGATCCTCCTCCAGCATCGCTTGATGGTCGAGGATTTGGAGCAAGAGGTGTATATCGTTGTTGTTCCACATCACCACTTCTTCCTCGTCCAGTGCCGCATTGTCGCAGTCACTAGCTTCAGCAGAGTTAGCAACTTCAGTTGCATCCTCCTCATACACCTCGCCATTGGCATAGTCCACGAGGAAGTTTTCAGCCACCTCCTTCATGTTCACCGGCACTGCGGAGAAGTCCACCGCTTCGGCACGGAGAGAGCGCACGTTGTCCACATGGGTCAGGCGCACTTGCACATCATCGCCCGGCACGCATTCCAAGTCGTCGGGCACATTGACCAGCACCACATATCCCTCCTCGGTGACTCCACGGTAGAGTTGTCCAGCGTAGCCATAGAGATGGCAGTTGGTGAGGCGATCTTCCTCCATGAAGTCCTGCACCCATTCGTGCATTTTTTCCAAGATGAGCGGTTGCGCGTTGAAGAGCAAGCGGTCGTCTTCCGCTTCGGGGTTCGCCCATCCCATCACCTTCACCTCGAAGAGGAGCGGACGTCCCTCAAAGTTGAACGAATCGAGGGTGAAGAAAGGATTGTAGAAAAACATTCCCGTGTCTTGTCCTTTGACATAAGTGTCGATCCATCCTTCGCCGCGGTAGCTTTCGTCTTCGATGATGCAGTAAAATCGCGTCTGTTCGTAGGGGTGACGGCGCTGCACGCGCACTTTCACCGTCGTGCCCACATCAGGAATGGTCTTGCGCACCACGGGAGTAGGTGCCACCACCACCTCTTGATGAGGCGAGAAGAGGGCACGTTCCACATCGCTCCACCACGTCGTCCATTCAGAGAGCGAAGCCCCAGCGGCAATGCGGTAGCGTGAAGGTTCTTCGAGCATGAGTTGAAGTCCGTGCCAGTCCATCAAACCTTCGGGCAGCACGTTGCGCACCGGTTCGGCAGTGAGCGTGGGCACCAGTTGCAGTCCTTCGCGTGAGAGCGACAGGCGCACCAATTCCGACTCATAGGGAGTGGGGAATGAGGGTAGCCACGGCAGGTTGTGCCTCGAGCATGCGGTGCGCTAGAATGTCAAACTGTCGGAAATCTTGGCTCCACACCAGTGCACTCTGGAAGGGTTCTGGTTTGATGAGGTTCCAGAAGGCGCGGTCCATGAGCAGGCGTGCCATGTGTCGCGAAGAGTCCTCGTCGGTGATGGTGCGTTGTGGCGCCACGAGCGAGAGATAATAGTAGAGCATGGCTTGAAATTCGCCTTTCTGTTCCGTCTGTCCGCCATCGAAGGCAAGGAAGTAGCAGATGGCTTGCACCATGCGTTCGAGCACGAGTCGCGACTCCTTAGAACTGCAGTCCAAGAATCTGTTGGCGCGTCCAGCGTTGGCGCGCATATATCCTTCGAGGAAGTGAGCAAAGGCAGTGGGGAGGTTGCGATTTCCAAGAGTGTCCCTTGCGCGCGATGAAGTCGAGGAGCGAGTCGATGTGTCCTTCAAGCAAATCTTTGCGCAGGGAGAAAATCGTCATCATCAAGCCGAGTTTGTGCTGCAAGTCGTAGACATATCCCGTCTTGTCGAGCTTATACATCACCCCCTTGATGGTGTCTTCCGCTTGGTGGTCGTCGAGGAGTTGGAGCGCCTCAATTTGGAGTTCTGCCACTTCCACTTTGGTGGCAATCTCATCGCGTATGCGCTCACTTTCTGTGGGGCTGAAAGCCTTGAGCCATTCCGCCTCTTCGAGCACGTGGAGGGCGATGCGGCGATAGAGTTTGAGGAGTTCCACCCCGTGTTTCGCCTTCAGGCGTCGTTCGCGTGCCAAGGGCGAAATAATCCATTGGTTGGCATAGGGCACTGCCAGCAGCGCTTTCACGGGCCAGAGTGGCGACTTCTTGCGGAGCAGTTTGCGCGTAGCTCCCCATGCTGGATGCGTGAGCATCACGCGTTCGAGATATTGCTGTTGTGCCGGAGTGGCATCCCCCAGTTGGAGCAGTGTGGAGAGGGTGGCATTGCTCTGCGTGGTGGGCAGGTCGTCGTGGAGAAAGAGCAGTCTGTTTTCGTTGACTTTCTTCACGCGCACATCGATTTGTTGTCGTGGGCGCAGCGGTTCGGAGTTGGGCGGGCAGATGACGGTGATGGGCACTTTCAGGTGGTCTTGCGCTTTATATCTCAGTCCAGAGTTGCCATCGCACTGCGCAGTCCCGATCACCACGAAGGGATAAGTCTGATTCGGTTCGTAGAAATCACTTAAAATCTTCGCAAGGTTTTGCACCAAATACAAAGCTCCATCTTTCCCTTCTCGCACCAGACAGGGCAGCACCTTGCGTTGTCGCTGTTCGAGGTCGTTGCGTTGGAAGAAAAACATCTTAACTTTGTATTCTCTTCCTTCGTCTTGCACGATGAAATAACTGCCGTCGGTTTCGTCGCTAATGCCACAAACGGGTAAATCGTAAAATTCGTTGGGTTTTATCATGGGGATTAAAGCATGGAGGGTGAATAAAAAATAAGTGTAAAATGTGTCTGTCTGCTTGCAAACAGCGCACGGAGGGTGTCACGTTGGCGGAGGGCAGCCCGATATTGGGCTTTCGCGTGAGCGCATGTACGTGTACCTCATGGCGAATTTAATGATTTATTTTGAGCTGTGGCAGCGAAAGGAGAAAAATCGCTGCGCAAGTGGGGCAAAAACGTTGGAGATTTTCCGAAAAACGTTGGAGATTTTTCGGCAAACGTTGGAGATTTTTCGGCAAACGTTGGAGATTTTTTGAGAAACGATGGACTTATCTTTTTCGTGCAGTGACGCCTGCGAGGTTGGTAGAGCTGGGGCGAAATCTAAAGAAAGAGAAAGACAAAACTCTGGGGCATGAAATAAAACAGTGGCTTCAAAATCCTCTCTCTCTCCTTGGTCTTGAAACAAAAAGATGTATCTTTGCATCAGGCTTCTCTGTGCTAAAGTTGTGGGACGACAACCACCGAACGAAGACGCGGGCAACGAAGCCAACGAAGAGGATTTCCACCGATTTATCCCCCCTAAGCATCCATTCTTTTATGTCCATGAAACACATTTTCTTCCTGTTTTTAGCCTTTTGTTGCTCTCTTTGCACTGCGTTTGCCGCTGAGCGTGAATGCGCCACTGCCGATACGCTAGAATTGATTCCAGCTCCGACTTCGTATGTGAAGACCCGTGGAGCAATGAAGATGAGTGGACCCTTGCGACTGGTGACCAACGTGAAGGCGAAAGACCGCCTGTGGTTGTGCCAGCAGTGGACAGCGGCATTTCCTGCCTTGACCTTCGACAAAGGGGCAAAGCGCGTGTTGCGCATCCAGCTGACGAAGCCCAATCAAACCAAGAACGAGGAGGGCTATCAGTTGCGCATCACGCCTCGCGCCATCCACATCGAAGCCACCACGATGACGGGCGTGTTTTATGCGCTCCAAACCTTGCGCCAACTCGAAGCGCAGGGCAGTGTGGCGTGCTGTGAAATCAAGGACGCTCCCCAATATCCCTACCGAGGACTCATGCTCGACTGCTCGCGCCATTTTTGGACCAAGGAGTTTATCTTAAAGCAGTTGGACGCGATGGCTTATCTCAAGATGAATCGTCTGCATTTGCATCTCACCGATGATGCCGGATGGCGCATGGAAATCAAGCAATATCCTGCGCTGACCGAAAAGACCGCTTGGCGCGTGGGGGCAAACTGGGCAGAATGGCGCGAACAAGGACAACGCTATGCGCACCAAGACGACAAGGGGGCTTCGGGGGGCTACTACACGCAGCAGGATTTGCGAGAAATCGTGGCTTATGCGGCGGCACGTCACATCACGGTCGTGCCCGAAATCGAGATGCCCGGACACAGTGCCGAGGTGCTGTATGCCTATCCCGAACTGCAGTGTGCGCAGGCGCAGGAGCGGAACAGCGACTTGTGTGTGGGCAATGAGCAGACCTTTGTTTTCCTCGAAAACGTGTTGCGCGAGGTGATGCAGGTGTTTCCCTCGCGCTACATTCACATCGGGGGCGACGAAGCCTCGCGCCAAGCGTGGAGCACCTGTCCACGATGTCAGCAGCGCATGCAGGCGGAGGGCTTGAACTCTGTGGCAGAACTGCAGGCTTATCTCACGCAGCGCATAACGCGTTTTCTCCACAGCCAGGGCAGAACCTTGCTGGGATGGGATGAAATCTTGGAGGGGCAGTTGCCGCCCAATGCCGTGGTGATGTCGTGGCGCGGCGAAGAAGGGGGCTTCGCTGCTGCGAAAGCGGGGCACGATGTCATCATGACCCCTGGTCGCTATTGCTATTTGGATCGCTATCAAGACTATCCCCCTTCGCAGCCCAAGGCTTTCGGCAGCTATATGTCGCTAGAGCAGTGTTATGACTACGCTCCAGCAGGGCAGTTGCCCGACAGCATCGCCCGTCATATCTTAGGTTTGCAGGGCAATCTGTGGACGGAACAAGTGCCCACCATGGCGCAGTGCGAATACATGCTCTATCCGCGTCTGCTGGCAATAGCCGAAAACGGCTGGAGCCGCGCCAAGACCGACTATGCCGACTTCCACCGCAGAGCCTTGCACCTGCAAGATGTGCTCGTGAGTCGGGGTTATCATCCCTTCGACCTGCGCAAGGAGGTGGGCGAGCGTGTCGAGAAGAAAGCCCCGATGGCGCATTTGGCAGTGGGCAAGAGGGTGGTGTATCATGCGCCCTACGCAGCCAACTATCCTGCTTCGGGCGATGGCGCTTTGGTCGATGGCAAGAGTGGCGGATGGGATTTCCAAGATGGGGCATGGCAAGGCTTCATCGGGGCAGACCGCGTGGACGTGACCATAGATTTGGGCGCGGTGACTCCGTTGAGGCTCATCAAAGCGGCGTTCTTCCAGTCGGTCAGTGCCGAGATTTACACGCCTGCCGAGGTGGTGATTCAGGTGTCGGACGATGGAGTGCACTTCGATCTGCTCGACCAGCAGCGCAATGTGGTGGACCTTGCTACGGATTTTAAGGTGCAGACGCTGGAATGGCGCGGAGAGCGCAAGGCGCGTTTCATCCGCTATCAGGCGAAGGCTGGTGCGCAAGGTGGCTGGATCTTCACCGATGAGATTTGTGTGGAGTGACGCAACGACTGCCGTTGTGTGACGAATTTATGGACAAACCCACGTGTTGCAGAGCGATTTTTGCAAAGGGCACGGGAGGTTTGTCCTTTTTTTCATCATATAGTGTCCTAAAACACTCATTTTTTTGTTTGAATAAACTGTAAAGGAGTGGATAAAAGTTGGAAAAATGACACGGAAACCTTGAAAAGGTAAACTAGAGATGGGAGAAATGGTGCAAAAGGTGAACTAAGTGTCACGGAGTGTTGCGGAAATACCCCCCATTTTGTAATGTCTAGAGCAACAAAATGCCGTTTTTTAAGTTAAAAAGGCAATAGTTGTGGTCAAGATGCTATTTTTTTTTAGCTGAAGTGTTGGAATTCTCCATTACATTTTCTACATTTGCAAATATGACCCTCATGAAGTTGTCAATTTGATAGGGAACGGTGTCGGAAAATGTTACGAATTTCTATTTTATACGTCGCAAAACGACTTTCAGAAGATTGAAGCTCCATTTTCCACACTCCCACCATTCGGAAATGATTTCCCACCCTTCGGAAACGATTTCCTACGATGTGTGAATGATTTCCCTCGATGCGATAGACCACTCATATTATATATAGTGTGTGACAGTTTCGGCAGAACACGATGACTCCTCCCTCTCCTGAAGCGAAAAAGGGCAGTGAGTGAGCGTCCTCCATAGATTAACTGCGCATCTACGATAGAACAAAAAGGCAGGGTGGTGCCAAGACAGGGCTGGCATAGCGCAATGTCCCCCTTCGCACCTCGAGCCGCTATGCAGAACCAACCGCATCGCTCTTTCCCCGACATCGTAAGCGCCGCCATCAGCTGCAAAGACAGCGCAGGCGCAACAATTCTCGACAATAAGATAAGTATAATAGATAAACCGAACAAACATGAACAAGAAGTTAGCACTCCTCAGTCTCAGTCTGCTCATGGCCGGCGGTGCTGTCGCTCAAAACACTGCGACAGGACAAATGATCGGTCACGTGTCTGACCCCGATGGGCAGCCTGTGGCACGCGCCGCTGTGAAAGTGGGCGAACGTGTAGTTGCCGTGACCGACAAGAACGGTAATTTCACCCTTACCAAGTTGCCTGCTGGTACTCGATCTGTCACCATCAGCTTCATCGGCATGAAGAGTATTAAAACCACTGTGTCCAGCACGATGAACGTGACCATGGAGTGGGACAATGCTAACCTCGATGAGGTGATGGTGGTGGCTTATGGTACTGCCAAGAAGTCCAGCTTCACCGGTTCGGCTGCAACCATCAAGGCAGAAGACATCAACAAGCTCCAAGTGGCTAACCCCGTGGAAGGCTTGAAGGGTCGTGTGGCTGGTGTGCAAATCTATAGCAACTCTGGTCGTCCTGATGGTGGCACTCCCACCATCCGCATCCGTGGTATCTCCTCCATCAACGCGGGCAACGCTCCACTCATCATCGTGGACGGTGCGCCCTATGCAGGAGACCTAGCCTCCATCAACCAACAAGACATCGAAACCTTCTCTGTGCTCAAGGATGCGGCTTCGGCTGCCCTCTATGGTGCTCGTGGTGCCAATGGTGTCATCATCATCACCACCAAGCGCACGCGTAGCCATCACGGTGCACGTGTCACCTTCGATGCCAAGTGGGGTGTGAACCAAGTGGCGCAACAACGCTACGAGACCGTGCGCGATGCGTCTAGCTACTATGAGGCTTACCACCAAGCCCTCCGCAACGAGAGCTTGTATAAAAACCTCAACCCGGCTGGTGGCTACAAGCTCGGTGACGAAAGGCTGCTTATGAGTTTGCCAATAAAATGATGGAAAAACGTTTGGGCTATCTCACTTACACTGTGCCCGATGGTCAAAACCTCGTGCTCGAGAATGGTAAGCTCAATCCTGCGGCAACTCTCGGTCGTGTAGTGAAGGGTAAGGATGCTGCTGGCAATCCCTTTGACTATACCATCACGCCCGACGATTGGTATGACTTGGCTTACAGTCCCTCTTTGCGCCAAGAGTATAACCTCAATGTGGCAAAGGGCAACGACAATAGCAACATCTATTTCTCAATGGGTTACCTGGACAACAAGGGTATCCTCCAAAACACCGACTTCAAGCGCTTCACTTCTCGTTTGAAAGCCGACTGGGCTGCCAAGGATTGGCTCAACTTCAACACCAACATCAGTTATACCAATTCTAGAATGCACGATGTGGGTGGTGAAGGAGACGCTAGTAACTCTGGTTCTATCTTCGCTTTGGTCAATGGCATTGCTCCCATCTATCCTGCTTATCTCCGCGATGGCAAGGGCAACATCATGATGGACAACATGGGCTTCCCACGCTATGACTATGGTCAGGGAGTGCTTCCCATGAATCGTCCTTTCTTGAGCATGTCCAATCCTCTCTCGGACAACGCACTCAACTATAGCGGTGAGCAAGTGCACACCCTCAACGCCAACGTGGGCGCTGATGTAGACTTGGGCAAAGGCTTTAAGTTTGTCACCAACAATACGCTCTACCTCATCTCTAGCCGTGGCGAAAGCCTAGCCAATCCCTACTACGGTCAGAGCGCAGAGTCTAGCAAGGGTCAAGTGGCTGTAGGTAGCGACCTCAATGTACGTCACAACTTCCAACAGCTCCTCAACTACTCTCGCACCTTTGGTGGCGTGCACAACGTGGAAGCCCTCGTGGGTCACGAATACTATCGCTCTAAGAGCTATTCTTTGTCGGGCACCCGCACCAATCTTGTGGACAATCAGAACCACGAACTCGGTGGCGGTCTTGAAAATGGTACGCCCTCTTCAAGCGCTGGTCTCTACAACACCGAAGGATGGTTTGCACGTGCCAACTATAGCCTCTTTGAACGCTACTTTGCTTCAGCTTCGTTCCGTCGCGATGCTTCTTCTCGCTTCCATCCCAATCACCGCTGGGGCAACTTCTGGAGCCTCTCTGGTGCGTGGATCCTCTCTAAGGAAGCCTTCTTCAAGGCGAAGTGGGTGGACGAACTCAAGCTCAAGGTGTCTTATGGTGAACAAGGTAATGATGGTATCAGCGATTACCTCTACACCACGACTTATACTTTCAAGAACAGCAACGGTAGCTTGGCACTCGTGCCACGCCTGTTGGGTAATGAGAACATTTCTTGGGAGAAAAACGGTAACTTCAACGTGGGTGTTGAATTCTCTCTCTTCAAGGGTCGCTTGAGCGGTCAGGTCGAAGTGTTCAACCGCAGCACCCACGACATGCTCTCTAGCTACAGCTTGCCACGCTCTTATGGCTTCACCAGCTATTATACCAACATCGGCAACATGAGCAACCGCGGTGTGGAAGTGGAACTCAATGCTGACCTCGTGCGCAACAGCAAGTTCACTTGGAGCGTTGGTGTCAACTTCACCCACTATAAGAACCAAATCACCTCTATCCCCGACCAAAGAAGCTCAAAGAATATGAAGGTCACAAAGGATATGAGAGCGGCAACTACTTCTACGGCGAAGGATTGCCCATGTGGACACGCTTCTTGTATCGCTCTGCCGGTGTAGACGAAAAGACCGGTGAGATGACTTACTACGCTTGGGCACCTCGCTACGACCTCTCTAAGCCTAAGAAGGTAACCGATGCCAACGGCAAAGAGGTGCAACAGGTAGACCGCTGGGGTGAACCTGTGTATGAAATCCTCAAAAATAAGGTAACCGATGCCAACGGCAATACAGAAGAAGTGCCCGTGGCTATGGACCGTCTCACCAAGACTACGGTAGCTTCTGAAGCTAGCTACTTCCTCGGCAAGAATCCTCACCCCGATCTCTATGGTGGTTTCAACACTCGCCTCACTTATGCTGGTTTTGACCTCGGTCTCGACTTCAGCTTCCAACTCGGTGGCTATATCCTCGACAAGGACTATGCTAACTTGATGATGGGCCTTTCAGGAAAATTCGGTGGATCGGCTGTGCACAAAGACGCGCTGACCCAGTCTTGGACACCCACTAACCGCCATGCGAAATATCCTCGCTTGCAGGCTGGAACGGCTTTGAGCACCAATAGCTCAGCTGATGTTGATACTTACTATGTGAGTGCTTCGTTCTTGAACTTGAACAACGTGAACTTCGGTTACACTGTGCCTAAGGAGTTCTTGTATCGCTATACCAAGGGACAAGTGCAAAACCTCCGTCTCTACGTTTCTGCCGACAATGTTTACTACTGGTCAGCACGTAAGGGTCTCGACCCACGTCAGTCGGTGTCTAGCTCTAAGCAAGTGCAATACTCTCCCGTACGTACCATCTCTGGCGGTCTTACACTTACGTTCTAGTATCAATTAGAAATTAGATATTAGACGTTAGACATTAGACATTAGATGTTAGATATTAGATATTAGACGTTAGACGTTAGACATTAGATGTTTAATTCTAGTTCGATGTTTAATGCAAGATGTCTGAGACCTAGTGTTAGATATTGATAATCGTCAATAAAGACAATAGATGTAGACCATTGCCGCAAGGCTCTAACGTCTAATTTCTAACGTCTAACATCTAAATTCTAACGTCTAAATTCTAGATAATAGACCCTTGCCGCATGGCTCTAACGTCTAACGTCTAGCGTCTAACGTCTAACTTATAATAAAGCATTTCCACAATGAAATCTCCATATCTCCACCTTTTGAAGCAAAGCACGGCTGCCGTGCGTGCAACGCTTCGCAATGTGCGCCACCAAGTGCCAGCTATCGCACTCGCTGGTGTGGCGTCACTCTCGCTCTTCACTGCCTGCATGGAAGACACCTTCCCTTCTGGCATGTACACCCAAGAACAACTCAACGAAAGCCCTAAGGCGAAAGAAGGAGCCTTTTGGGCGATTCCTTCTAGCATCGTGCAGCCCACCGGCGACCACTGGCAGTTTGGTTGGGGTACTGTGATGCACGCTCGCGACGTGATGACCGGCGACATGACCAAACCTTACCTAGATTACGATCACTTCAATACGTTTTCTGAAGTCATCTACTTAGGTCAAGATTACAATCGTGTTAACACCCTCTACATGGCTTACTATGATGTGATCCTTGCTGCTAACACTAGTATCAAGGGATATGTAGCCAACGAAGCCAACCTCAGCGATGCTGAAAAAGGATTCCTCGGAGCTTCCTACGCATTCCGTGCACTCTCCTATCTCGAACTCGCCTCGATGTTTGAATTTCTCCCCAACGAGTTTCCCCGATGGACGCAATGCGCAAGGCAATGTGGTGACCAATCTCACTGTGCCCATCGTCACTGAAGCTGTGAGCCAGAAAGATTCTTACAACAACCCTCGTGCCACGCACAAGCAAATGTTTGACTTCATCCTTTCTGACCTCGACAAGGCAGAAGCCAACATCAGTCACCTTGCTACCAACACCAAAGATGTGCCTCACCTCGATGTGGTCTATGGCCTCAAGGCTCGCCTCTATCTCTGGGATGGTCAGTATGACAAGGCTGCTGAATTTGCGCGCAAGGCCATCAATGCACACTCTGGTGCTCCCCTCACTCAGGCTGAGTGGGTAGATCCCATCGCTGGTTTCAACTCACCCAATGTGGGTAGCTGGATGCTCTCGGCTTCTATCAACAAGGAAACCCTCGGATCTAGATACAACCTCTCCAACTGGACGGGATGGATGGCTCCTGAGTCACAGTTCGGTTATGCCGGACTTGGTGGTGTGTTCCCATTTATCGATCGTTCACTCTACGACAAGATTGCTGACACCGACTTCCGTAAGCTCTCCTTCAAAGCTCCTAAGGGACATGCACTCGAAGGTAAGACCCCTTATATTGACAAAAAAGTGGGTGCAGCTCTCCCAGCTTACACCGGCGTGAAGTTCCGTTCTGGTCAAGGTAACATCGCCAACTATAGCGTAGGTGCTGCTTGCAGCTATCCCTTGATGCGTGTGGAAGAGATGTATCTCATCGAAGCCGAAGCTGCGGCTCACACCAATGGTGCCAATGGTGCTGCTTTGCTCAACACCTTCATGAAGACCTATCGCGACGCCAACTACAACTGCACGCTCAGCAACAGCGACGAGGTGGTGCAAGAAGTGGTGCTCCAAAAGCGCATCGAACTTTGGGGTGAAGGTCGCACCTTCTTCGACATCAAGCGTTTGAACATGTCGGTGACTCGTGCTTATGAGGGTACTAACGTCCCAGAAGAAGTGCGCTACAACACCAATGGTCGCCCTGCTTGGATGAACATCGTGTTGCCTAAGTTTGAAGGTGTGTACAACACTCCTGTCTACAACTACAACAACCCTGACCCCTCAGGTAAGTACAGCCCCGTAAAATAATCCCTCCTCGGATGATTCACCCTGGATGGAGCATCTATCTCCCCAAGTCCTCACTTGGGGAGATTTTTGTTTTTGTTCGTCCTTTGGGGATTTCAGCTGCGACATGGCGTGTAGATTTTAGGTACTAGGGTCTTCAATTCCTCTTCTACTCGAGGAGAGGAAGGGTAGAGTAGAGACAAGGGAAAACAAGGTTTGTGTATATGGATAATACTTTTGCTGTCAGATTCAGCATGTATTATAGTCTAGTTGTCAGATTCACCATGTAGATTATAGTCTAGCTGCTAGGATTAAAAAAGCCGCTTCGTGTCTTGTGTATATGGATAAAAAGGTGTATCTTTGCATCGCATTTCGGAAATCGTCCGTTAGCCCTTGGGTTTAGCCTTCTTGCTATGCCCCATTGATCAACCAGGATTGGAGAGGTGCTCGAGTGGTTGAAGAGGCACGCCTGGAAAGCGTGTAAACGTCAAAAGCGTTTCGGGGGTTCGAATCCCCCTCTCTCCGCAAATAAGGGTGTAAATCAATGAGTTACGTGATTTACACCCTTTATTACGCCCAAAAAAATGTGAGATGGGTGTTTCTTTTTAGTAGGATGAGACCTTTGCACAATAAAACAGTCTATTTTACCACTTATCCAATTGTTTATTAGCGTATTATTTCGTATATTAGCACTATAAAATGATACAAAATTATGGCAAGGCAAGGAAAAATCCACCAACGACGAAGTATCATTTGCAGACGTCATGTTAGAGAAGAGATGCAGGAAAGCTCAGAATGTATTTTTGAATCAAGTCGACAGGCTTATCGATTGGCGTCCTATTCGCACGTTGATCAACAAGAAGTACACCAAGCGGCAAAATGCGGCAGGAGCTCCGGCCTATGATGTTATCCTGCTTTTCAAAATGCTTCTTTTGCAGACCTGGTATGGATTGAGTGACTGTGCCTTGGAAGAGCGTGTCAACGACTCGGTAACGTTTTCTCGATTTTTAGGGCTGAGTATGGAAGCCGTCTCTCCGGATCACAGTACGATCAGCCGTTTCAGGACTGCCCTGACAGAGTCCGGACTCATGGATAAGTTACTGAAAGCTTTCAATAAACAATTGAGCGCCCATCATATCTCTATCAAGGAAGGAGTTCTGATCGATGCGAGCATTATCGACAGCCCTCACCGCCCTGATGGGACATTGCGCATCACTGTGGCTGATGATCGTGAAGATACACGCAGTGATGACGAAAAGGATGAAGAGGAGGCTTACCATAAGTTTCTTTTACAGGAACGCAAGGGGACAGACGGTGAAGCCCGGTGGGTAAAGAAGAAAGTCTATCGATATGGTTATAAGAAACATGTGTTGACAAACAGGGAAGGAATCATTCGGCAAGTCATCACCACCCCGGCCAATCTTAACGATCTGAAGGAGTTGATCCCATTGTTGAGAGAAGAGGATCTCCCTGCCGATACACCTGTCTATGCGGATAAGGGCTATGCAACGGAGGAGAACCGAGCCTTTTTAACCCTGCATCACTTGCGGGATTGTATCATGCACAAGGCATATCGTAACCGGCCCTTGAGCCAAGCACAACACCTTTTTAACCGCTCCATAAGTCCTATTCGCAGTATCATAGAACGCACCTTTGGCAGCATCCGTCGGTGGTTTGATGGTGGACGTTGCCGATATCGAGGCCTTGCCAAGACGCATACACAGAACATACTAGAAAGCATAGCCTTTAATCTATATCGAACACCCGGGCTTATTATATCCAAATGTGTCAAGTAAGCAAAGATTTCCCCGGTCGGGCCCGAGTTTGAGGCCCAACCGGGGGGAAAGGGGAACCTTATCATTCTCGATAGTTACCCTTCTTCAAGCAAAAATGATCCTGAAAAGGAAGAGAATTATTGTCCGAGCCATTTTTCAAAGGTCTCAGGATATAAGTCACTATTATCATAGTTTCAAATAGTTACCTTGACAAATGAATAGTTATCACTTATACCATTTGCGAGTGTGTCTAGTTCAGTTTTCTTACTATCATCGTAGTTCAATGCTTTATCCATTTCTATTTCCTTGTGGAATCCATCAGTACAAAGAATAAAGACATCCCCATCTTCTACCTCTATTTTTCTAATGGGGGCAGCATCTACAAGGGTGTCACCCATAATAGATTTAGTAACGATGCAAGCATATTTCTCATAACTGGTAGCACTCAGTGTCTTAATCTTTGCCAATTCATTCACAATAGAATGGTCTTCTGTCCGATATACTTCCTGCCCCCCCCTAAACATATAGATTCTGCTGTCGCCCAACCACGTAAGGTAAGCATTGCCACCTGACACAATCAGCACAGTAACGACGCATCCCATTTGTTTCGCCGCCATAGCCATGCGTTTCAGCATCAGGGCATCATTGGCAAACGGAATAGCCTCTTTTAAGAGTTCTGTCGGCGAGTATTGATTGAAATTTAATTCAATGAAGTCCAACAGAGCATCCCCGACAACCCTTGCAGCAGTCGCCCCCTCTGAGTAGCCACCCATTCCATCTGTAACCACAAAGATTCCCGAACCATCGGGAAGAGAACCGTGAACTACATAGTCTTGATTTTCATCCCGAGTTCCTTTGTTAGTATATTCAAAAACCTTCATTTACTTAATTGCTTGAATAGTGTCACCACCATGCTTTGTCACACGAGGGCGAATACTTATTTTTATTGGACGCTGAGTAATTGTCTTGTCAGAAGACTTGTTTGCCCACAAGTATGCTTCCCCAGAGCCCAAAACTGCCATTTCTGTCGCAGTCAACGTCTGCAAAGGTGTTATGGCTTTCTGCACATGCTTTACCCATGCTGGCGAACTGAAGCGATGCATCACGACAATTGAGCTCAACTCAATGATTTCCGTTGGCAAGCTCATTGGGTCTTGGCTCGCTATCATAATAGAAACACCTTTATGACGCATTTCACGTATAGCAGTAGTGACAGACTCAACAAGTTCCTTGTTATTCATATACTTATGTGCCTCGTCAAATACAATGAACTTATTAAATGCCCTGCCACCAACTTTCATCACACTCGAAAAGATGTTGAGCATTACCACAAACAATCCAAGAGCTTCGTCCTTTCAATAAACTCGTCGCGAAGGTCAACAATTATCAAACGTCCGGGTTTCAAGTACTGCTGAAGCTTGTTGCCATCTGTAATGTACTCCTCAGCAAAATCCAATTTCTGTTCAGCCATTGAACGTTGAGAAGAACTCATGTGACCATTGTCTACCACACCGTCACGGATGTTTTGCAATGACATATTGTTTCGGCATGATTTCATAATCTGCTTTAGTTCCTTAATGTAGGTGGAATCATTTCCCATTGCCCCAAGCAAGAACATCCAATCACGAACGGCCAATTCTGATGAATCGAATCCTATTGGATGGACTTCAATATCAGGATATTCTTCTTTTCTGGCTTCCACCTGACTTTCAGGTGCAAGAAGAATAACATCTTTGATACTGCCTGGTTCTGCTCCATATTCGGCTTTAAGCTTCGCTAATTGACCAGCTTCATCATTAGGATATACCATAGATGTGAATTCTGGAGCATAATCCATACTGTCACTATAATGGAAAATAACACTGGCCATTGGCGCAGGTAACAAGTTCACTTTAGAGAATTGGCGGAGTACCATTTCTGTAATTGAACCAATCGTATAACTTTTTCCAGCACCTTGAACGCCAAACAAGCTGATTGTATTGCATTCATTTAAGTCAAGACCAATTACACGCCCATTGCTATTCATCTTACCGATGATACCGAACTGGGGACTATCGCCATTTTTACCTATAATAACGTCACAAGACGGTTTCTCGTAATTGAGATCAATAGGTTCTGGTTCTGAAACAGGTTCCGACTCAGAAGGTGCTTGCACCTCTTGCGATGGATTTGTTACAGACTTAGTGGTATGAGTAGTTTCATCGACATCGATATGCTCAGGCTCTTCCTGCGGTTCAAATGATACAGAAGGTTGATCCACGGATGGGGTTATAGGTTCGTCTTGAACGTCTGAGATAGGATTCTCTGCTCCCGTCTTAATTGTTGACTTCTTTGGAATTATTACTTCGTAATCAGAATCCTGTTCTGGCTCATCTGAAGGAACTAAAGGTTGTACAGGTGCAACTATTTCCCCGTCAGGGTCTTTCCTTGGAGTGAGGGTTGGCTCAAAGAAATTCACGATTTCCTTGTCCATTGCTTCAAGTACCTGGCTGTTTAGAGTTCCTTCTGTATTAAGGATTTCGCCAATAACTGGTTCTCCCATAGAGTAAATGAGTGCATCTCCATAGAAGTGCTTCTTCTGACGTCCCATTTGAGTAAAGTCAAATACAACCCCTAATTGCTTAAATCTGATGGTATATCCATCTGCCAACTTACTCATGAACACTAAATACTCATGCGCAAACTCTGGGTCAAGTTGTCCATAGCGCATAGCACGACGAATATAGAACTCCAAGAATGATTTCAATTCCAATACTTTGAGCTCTCTGTCAAGTCTATCATAGCCATCTACTGCAATTTCAAAGTGCGAGCGTAGTGCAAAGATTGTATTTCAATTTGATTAACCATCTTAGCATGAAGCTCTTCTGCATTGTAATGTGCATTGCGGCATTTAATTTCAACTACTGTAAACAGAATTTCTTTCTTTGCAGAGTCGATTTTAACAACGAGATTGTCTGCACGTTCCTTGTTTTCGTTTTCTAGGTCTGCAAACAATTCTTTATGAAGGTCAATAGGAATAAGGAATGACTCTTTTGTTATCCCTTTCTTCTCTAAGAATCGCTTACAAAGTGTGGTGCCAATGACCTCAAATCCCTTACGAGAGGTTGCATTAACCTGCATAATCAATGAACTACTTACAGAACGGACATCTTCCAATATCTGCTTGAAATTCTCATATCTTTCAAGGTTAATACCATATTCATGAAAGAGTGGAATCATCAATGCTCCAATCTCGCTTGTTGGTTTGGTAGTAAGATACGACGAAATACCTGTTGCATCTTCACCAGGAACATAATCAAGTAGGTAAGGAATATCGTTTTCACCCAGACATGGTAGGTCATAGAATTCAGGCCCCATATTTTTATCAAAAGTGATAACCCAGTCACTGCTATCATGAACGAATAACAACAGCATCATATCATTTTCTTTCAGGCGAAGTGTTGTAGCTGGAACTGACTCTTCAAGAGTAGAAGAGAGTAGTTTTCCTGTAGCCTCTTGCAAACGTGCAAACAAACTAACTTCCATGTTTGCTGACTCTGACACAGGATTTGGCAGAATCTTATTAGAGTAATACCTGCTCCACACGAATGACTTTCCTTCCTTCGCCGCATTAACCACGTCTCGGCATATTGTTCCATTCAGGTAGAAAGAACGGCTTAATTCGTCAGGGCGAACCAACTCTGTATGTACAGCGAATGGATTAACCAAGAACGAAAGGTGTGCCTGGTACTTATCGTGGTCATCAATAAAGTCACTGACTTTGTTCAGAGAGAAGCGTAACTTGGGGAACAATCTGTTTGCGGAAGCTTGTGAAAATACTTCGGCTTCAGCAGCGGTTCTACCATAGCCTTCTGGATCAAGCAACTCTTTGAATGCTTCGCCTGATTGTAGCATATTGTTATCCGAGAACAAACGGATTTCATATGTTAGGTCAAGACCAAGCCCAATTTTCTCTAACTCTATAAGAGCCTGAGCAAAAACAGCTGCATCTCCGGCGTTGAAGAGGTTGATGACAAGTTTATCCGTGTATGGATGGGATAAACCGTAATTGAACAGATGACGAACAACTAAATCTTTGCTCACATCACTATCAATCTGCTTTTCACGAGCCACATTAAGTAACATCGCAGTATATGACTTCAACTGACGGTAGCCAGAAGCAAAAGCATCTTCTCTTCCGTAAGATGGTTGTGCATATGCACCCCAACCGAATGTGATTTCACCAATATACTGATATGCCTCTTGCAAAGAGCTTTCGCTAAGTACGAGAGGGGCAATCTCCATTGGCAATAATCCCATGAAAAGTTTATCTAACTTTCGATACCAAGCCTTACGGTACTTAGGATATTCTAAAGTCTTTTCTTCCCAATCTTGGTACAACTCATATAAGTTGACCATCCAAGCCAGACGAAGTGGGTGAAGTGGGGTAATGAGCTTTACTTTGACATTGCTACCATCAGGCATTTCGACAGTCAAAAGTACAGTATCAAGATTCTGTAAGCAAACAATCTGCTCTTCGCTTAATTCTGTCTCTTGGAGATTTCTCAACCAAGAGTCATATTCTGCGAGATAGCCTTTGATTAGACCAATATTTGTAGTAAAGTCTGTGGTACATATTAGGCCGCTTTCATTTTCAGCAGACTCACGTATAATTGAAAATAAGTCTTGGCGCAATGCAGTCACCTCATCAGGAATATTAAGTCCCTTAGCAGCAACAAACAACGGGTACTGTTTTGCTGTGTCTGTAGGATCAAGCAATTTTGCATCTGTTAGATTACCACTTAGCAATGCCTCCACATGACCTAATTCATCATCATTCTTAAGAAACGTGGTTTCTAATTGTATCAATTTTTTAGGAAGCTGAATCTGATAAGCGTATGCAGCACCAAAGTCAAATTGATATGTATTGTTCAATGTGCCCTCAATCCACATGCTTCTATCAGTACCACCGTCAGGAAGTTCTAAATCTTCTTCTTTAGACAGATGTGTACTGCGATAATGAATAATTGCCTGAGTTAGACTGTTAACTTTACCTCGTTTGTCAACTTCGCCTTCTCCAGAATACTCTTCAGTGGTAATCGTAAAGCTTTCTGATTCATTGCAGTATGCCACGTGTTGCTCCAATCGGTACTGTTCCATTTGAAGGTTAGGATTCTGCTCCTTCGTATCAAGCCATGAAGCCTGTACTCGTTCTTCCTTGAACTCTTTTAATGCGTCAAGAACAATACCGTTCTCGTCAAGAGCACGGACACGAAGCATATATTCACCTTCTTCAAACATGCCAGATGCAATATTCAATGAAAGTTTACGAGAGGCACGCTTGTTAGTTCCAACCTTAGCTTTTTTTACAACACCTACTTCAGAGAAGTCATCGATGTTGACAAGGGCTATTTCGAATGAGAAAATATCTGGATTATCTTTTGGAGATGGATCCGTCGTTATCGTAAATGAAACCTTTCCCTTTTTGTCTTGTGGAATAGCCAATAGCAAGGAACCTGTATCGGCATCACGGACAAGTTCCTTTTTTGGGATCTTTTTCCAGGAACGATGTCAACCATAACCTTTACAGGTTTGCTTTCGTTGTCTTTGTCTATCCAAGGCAGAACAGCATAATTAAATTCAGGATGATTATCGTGAATATTCTCAAAGAGAGATACAGCATCTTCGATATTGTCAGTTGTAGTAAAGAATACCATCAAGTCTTTCTGGACGGTATTTCTAACTAAAGGCAGACTAACGATTCTGTCAGCAGCCGTTAAAGAAAAAGTCTGCCATCACAGAAGAAACCTTCTCTAAATTGAGCATAAAACGTCTTCTGATTGAACCTTCATTTTTTTAATGAGGTCTTTATCAGGAAGCATACCAAAAAGGTACAATCCATTACCCCCATGCTTCATCGGCATATTGTTTAGTCTCCAAATATAGAAGATAGTTGATAACCGTAGTTCTTGATGGCTTTTATCTCCTCAAAAAGATCTGTCATCTGTTTCCAAAGATATTCCTTTTCTTCTGGTAATTCATGAATGAGTTTCCACACGAAGGAATCTTGGAGTTCTGCTACAGACAGATTTTTGGAAGGTCGCATCACCATAAGAGTCTTCTGCTGATGTGCGACTGTTTGACGGAACAAGGATAAGTACCGATTTATCTGGATTGTTACGTAGTTCAATAAGCTTAGTAGCATGAATAAATTCTTCTCCTTTCTCTGTTTCAGACAGGATATAAACTTCCATTCCACTGTTTAAAGGACGAAGCAATGGAAGTAAGACATGAAGTTCCTTCATAGCCAGACCAGTGATCTTCATACAATGTCCTGGCTTTGCTGACTTCAACTTAGGTGAATACGCTTCTACAACATGTTGTATGAAACACTCGTAATATAGAGTTTTAATATTTTCCATTAGTCTTCCAATTTATAACGTGGACGAATCTTTTGAAGGATGCAAGCATCGCTCATATCTGTATAAAAACCAATCTGACGAAGTCTATTCTTGAACGCATCCATGTTAAATCTGAATGCAGCATTCATTTCTACATCAGCATCTGCAAAACGATCTTCTCCAATACCATTGATGATTAGGCCGTAACGCTCACGAATAGCCTTAGCTAATTCATCTATAGAGAGAGAACGAGTTTCATAACAGCCATTGTTCTTCTCTTTGAGAACTAGCAACTGTACCATTGTTTCAAGCAGTTTGCTTCCTAATGCACCTCTTCGAGGATGACGCTTAGAACGGCTATCTGCCAGTAACATAGAAGAGCTGTTCTTCATGCAAACAGCATCGACAAAGTCATGTATGTACTTGTACTGACTTGCACCCAAATTGGATTTTTCAAGTACATGGACAAACATATCAAAATAGTCTTTCTCTGGGAAGAATTCTAACATTTCATGGAAGTCGTTTTTATCAAACTCCTTCTCATCGCTATTGGGAAGGCTATCTTCTATGTCATTGAGCTCTTTCTCATAGTACTCTCCTTGCTTGTTATTGTCTTCTTTGAGTATGCGGAAAGCTTCATCAACATCGCAACGTTTTCTTTTCTGGATAATATCAACCATGTATGTAGCACGAATGTATTTGCCATAGCTATTCTCCATTCGCTCGATGTCTTTACAAGCAAATTGTGATACAATACTATCAAGATTATCTGTCAAATCAACTACAAGTGACCAGTCATCAACAACATTTCGAGTACCGGCATGAATCATCTTGGGCAACAGATATACAACTTTCATTGTATAGAGTGCAAGATGAAGACCACAGAGTATTCTCAGATAGTCGATGAAAACTGCCCTTGGGAGTTTTTCTTTGTAAATGAGTAATCGACGAATATCATCTGTAAACAATGCAGCTTGCTTCTCCAAAAGAGGCTTGGGGATAATATCGACATCCTTATTCATACTCTTGCGTTCACGGAGAGGCTTTGTTATGTGTAGAATGCCTGTGGTATCTACGTCAAGTTCCTCTAGTGTGTTGATTTCGCCAGATGCTTTGTCCCAACCTTTGCTAAGATACTTCACCAATCCTTTCATAACTTCAGGATTGCTCTTTAACATGAGATATAATTGGTCTGAAGCACGATAGTCACGACAGTACTTGCTGTTCTGTACTCGGAAGCTCAATAGATGGAGTGGCTTTAAGGTTGATACATGTTCCTTAATAACATTACCACGGTTAACCAATTCGAGTAGTGAACTACGTAGCCAGTCTTCTACACCGTCAGGATTATCCTTAACACCATTGATTACACCTTGTTCTTCAAGAGCATTGAGATTGGACTTCAATGTATCAATAGTATATTCTTTTCTGAATGCCAGCTGGACAGGTTGTCCATCAGCATACATCTTAATAAACAAGTTAGTAAGAACCCGATCCAGTCTTACTGACTTGAAGTCAACGTAAAGCAATTCTTTATTCAAGAATGCCACTGTACCTTTTTTTAATTTCAGTATCATAATCGTATTCCTTATGCGTTAAGAGGTTCAATTACAATATGTTTCTTGCCGTCGAGACGAATTACAGTGAACTTCCTGTTGTTCTTCGTAACAAGAATCTCTGTATAAGTTTTGGCCTCTAAGAGGTTCTTGAAAATCTGAAGTTCAATGAATCGACCTCGTAGGTCATTCACAGAAGGACTGAAACCAGCACGAATGTATTGAAGCATTTCGTAGAGGTCAAGGCTGACAGTCAACTGAATAAACTTATCGGTTTTATGACGGAAAGTAAGACTATCGCTTTCGTATTCGATATATTTAGTCAGATGCTCTGTCTTATTTACGAATAGCTCAAATTCATCCAATGGGAAACGACGATAGCTCTTTGAAATAGGATCACCTACATTTGAACTTGCCAAAAGTAGATAACCTTCAGTCAAACGTGCATTGTCGCAACCTTCACTTGCAGAGATGGCGCAAGCCAAATCTTGCATAGTTTCTTTGAGAGCCCTTTCGTCTTCAACTCGAAGTTGCTCCTCGAACATACTTGCATAGCGGTATGGCAGACGTCTGCGGAAATTAAATTTTCCTTCAAAATACTGATGACGCACATAACTCTTATGGCGACCTGTTGCCTGCATTCTTATAACATCAGATTTAACCTCATACGCAGGAATAATGACATTGTTTTCGTTAAAGTCATTCAATAGGCTGCGCTTGCGGTCACTAAAAATCAGATAGTCATTTGGACGCTTAGATGTATAATAGAGGTCACGATCATAAGCTGGTAAAGCAACACCAGCAACGTCTGTTTCCCTAAGCAATTTAACCAAGCGGTCGTTAGAATCAAGTGATGGGAGCATGAAGTCTTTTGCTGGCCATGCAACTGGAGCAGTTAAATTGAAGTAGTAGTACTGCCAATAGTATTCAGGCAACTGTTCTGTCTGAACATACTCCACTAATTGCTTGACCTCATCACAAGAGTAGTCTCGTGTTAGCATCCAAGCAATCATAGAACGCAAGTCTCTCATGGTGATATGGAGCTCACGTTTATAGAAAATAGTTCTTACAAGCCATTCGAGACGATTGATAACTTCATCTCCTGCACTGCTGTCTTGGAAGGTATCTACATTATATTTTATATAACAACGGTCGGCAATAGGACATCCCTCACACTTTGACCATAACTCTGGACGAGTCAACTTCTTCACCTGCTGAGCAAGAAGACTTGGAGAATTGCCGTCTCTTGCAGTAACAGAACGAAGGTTAAGATTGATGACCATCAGACCTGGGAGGAGTTCTGCATGACCTTCCTGATAGAAATAGTCTTCAATGTTATCTCGGAGCTTTTTCAACTCATCATGAGTGGAGAGAAAATCAACCAAACGACCTTCGTTGATAGCAATAACTCGACCTTCCTGTGCCTGAGTGTAGTCACTAAGATTGTTGAAAGGAGAGAGGAACTGAGCCAACACTTTATCATTAGCTTTTTCATCCTCATCCTGTGAGCCATCATAATTAGATTCGAAACGTATTCCGTTGATATAGAATTGTGAACCATTGTTTGTGGAAAATGATTCTTTATTTGTACCTTGATCTTCAATTCTATGGATAAATGCAGTCTTACCATCACCAGCATTTCCTGTAATGATAATCAGTTTATACTTCAAATTTTTGATGTCTTGAATGAGTTGCTTATCAAGTTTTGTCTTGGTATAAGTCAAATCATCAAAGGCATGAGTCTTTGCTCCTGCTCGTGTGCCGCTATTACCATGGCGACTTTGACTATAGAGAGAATTTATGTAATCGACTGGATTCGCATTGACTGTAGAAGTATTTATGATAGTTGAAGTATCCTTCAATATACCATTGACACCAATCTTCTCCAGTGCTTCAAGCATTTCTTTGGCAGATGTAAATCGCTTATGTTTATCTGTAATGATAGCTTTCATTATAAACTCTGCAATCTCATTTGTCAGTTTGTCGTTGTAGCTACGAATGTCTGTAGGCTGCATATGTATATTGGGACGCATATTGCTTCCTGGCCATGGATAGGCATGAGCAAGCAGCTCATAGATTGTGATACCCACTGCAAATGTGTCGGCAGACTTATCCCAATCAATCTTATTTCCCGATAAAACAAGGTCTGGAGCCATATATGGGAATGTTCCTCCAAACGACTTATCATCGGTCGTCGTAGAAATGTTGAAATCAATAAGCTTATAAATCTGACGCTTATGCCACATGATATTACTTGGCTTAATATCTCTATGATATACAGGAGGATTTGTTCTTCCTGCATATAGCGTAAAGCTTTCAGAATTTGGGTAGACATCTTATACACCTCGTCAACAGGAAGACGCAGGTCACCTCTTGTATAATCTTGCAGGTTTTCACCTTCAAGCAGCTCCATCAATGTGTAGAACAGTCCTTGTTGAGTACGGTCGTTAAATTTAAACTCAACAATGTTGGGGTGGTGGAGCGATTTTAATGCCTCAAACTCGTTGATGGCATTGTCAACAGATGCGTCGCGTTCAAAGATTTTAATGGCAAGAAATTGTTTCTGCATATCATGCCATACCTTGAACACACGTCCAAATCCACCTCGTCCGAGAATTTCATGAAGGGTCATAGACGGAGTTACTTTAACTCCAGGCTTCATGTCTTTCAAATATGCATCCTTGGGCTGACTTGTGGTGTTGTTTCCTGCTTTGGCATTTTGAGCTTCAATGGTTTTCTTTTGCTCTTCTTCCATTGAATTATTGATGAACTCTATAAATTCATCTGCCTCTTGCCAACGTTTGAATGGGTCAGCTACGATTGTATGCTTGACTACTTCATCCATCCATTCTGGAAGATCTTTTGATACCTTACTTGGCATGAGGTCTTCTGTAAGCAATCCACCTAATGCAGAAGTAAATGTGAGGCAACTATCAAAAGGTAGTTTGCCAGTTATCAATTCATAAAAGATTACTCCAAGTGCGAATATATCGCTTCCTGAACATACGTCACCTTCTAAGAATTCAGGTGCTGTATATGGGGAGTTGATATTAGTATCTTTCTTTACAGTAAAGCTCAGGTCAGAATGCTCGACAAACCATGCCATACCAAAGTTTGCCAATGCCGCTTTACCTCCTTCATATACAAAGATATTCTCAGGACACACGTCGCGATGATATACCTGTTCCTTATGCGCAGCTTTTAGCGCATTAGCAACATCAAGTATAATGCTGATTTTATCTGTCTGTTTGAAAGTTTTCTGACGGAGTTTGCTTCTGAGTGAACTTTCGTCCTGATAGCGGCTTATCTCATAATAGTAAGTCTGCTCTTCATTCATTCTGCAATCAGTCTTGACAATGAATGGAGATGCCCCTATCTTGTCTTGGGCAAAGCTGGCATTCTGAACCATCAAACCCAGTTTGTTCAGTTCTTCAGGACTCTTACCTACGACATCAAGGGGATATTCACGTACTTATAACGTGCTGTAGCAATGAGCTTAGGAACACACAGGTATTCCGTGAACTCCTCAGTTTCTTGAAGAACCTCTTCAATGAGATAATTGAAGATTTCCTTACGTTCAGCTCTTCTACGTTCAACAGATTGACCGGAAAGTAAGTCAACAAGTTGGGACTGAATATCCATAATCATTCCCGGAGTACGTCCTACAAGTTCGGGCTTGGTAAGGAAATCTATCAAGTCTTCTCCCAATGTGAATGTTTGCTTGTAACAATCACAGGTAGGGTCTAATCCGAATTTTGACTGCTGAGGATGGCTTAGAGTAATAGCTGTCAATATCTGGCCAAAACGCCAATCTGGATGTTGGTTTTTTATCTTGCTGGCGAGAATACGGCTCTTTAGCCCAGCTGTCTTATGAGGATTTGCTACCTCTTGACCACTACGGAACCAAGCCCAGTCATCTCCTTCGAGATTACCAGCCCAATCCTTATTTTCAATGTGATAAACAGCATGAGGTGCCACAACAATGCAGTCATATTCCCAATATTTCATTACTCGGTTTTGGCCAGTAATGGCAATATTAAGGTTGGGAATAATAATGTAGTTACTTGGCAACTTTAAGTCGAGGTAGTCCAACAAACGCTGCTCTCCAGTATTTACAGGACCATCGTCGTGTATGGGTTTTCTTATTTGTGCCATATATTATACATGTTTAATGATTATTCGATAATACTTTCTCCAACTTGTCAATAATCCTGTCTGCTCGCTTGTCAACAAACGGCTCGCAAAAATCAAGGAACTCGTTGGCTGCTTTAATAAATGTGTCACGGGATATTCCAGATTCCCAGCTAAAGAGACCTTGGAACACCTGCTTTGGCTTTCCTTCTGAATCAAGGAAGTCTTCAAGCATCAACTCACGGACAATATGATTGAAGTTCTCTTCTGTGCGAAATGCAGCAACTTCTTTCTTCTTCAGATTAAGTGCATCAAACATCTTCATGTTGCACTTCTTAGCACTAATCATCATCTTATAGAACTCAGCAAGGAACACGTCGCAATAACCTCGTCCGAGCGGCTTGGTATTACGCATTAGGGTCAAACCAGATGGAAGAACCATAATGTTACCAATCGTGTGAACTTTCTTGCCAAATCTGCCAACTCTTTCACGCAATTCTGCTGGAGCATCGTATGTTTCCAGAGCTTTATAGTAGTCCTCAAAGTTTATACCAAAGATGGTGTTTGTGATGTTGATGGTGTCTGGCTTATATTTGTGCTTATCCATGCTTTCATAAGTGAAATCGGGATAGGTATCAGCAAAGCAAGTGTGAGAATTGACTTTACAAGAATGCTTTCAAGTCCGACAACGCTTACACGCTCGTCACCAAACTCCGTATCTTCCTTCAAGGTATATAAATCGAAGTCTTTCAGTTTCTTGATGTCACCGTCAAGTCGCTCAGCAATGAACTTTTTCAGTTTATTCAAAGCAAAGGTATCACAAGCTTTCTCGACCTTTTCCTTCTCGATCTTCTTGTGGTACTTGTCCATCTCCTCAAACTCGGATGGTGTTTCAATGGATGTCTTGTGATATTCACATCTGCCTTTCAGATAACGCTCACGGAAGCTCTTGATAAAGAGCCTTCCACAGCCTTCACCTTTGCCTTGTATGCCATTGGCATAGATACAGCCTTCACAGACAGTACCAACCACTCCTCGGAATGGGAAGTTGTCTTCTACATTGATGAAATCTTTTAAGTCTTCATCATTAGCCAACTTGTGGATCATATTGCTCAGATTGGCAATAGGTCCTTCTGTTGGTTCTTCCTGCTTGTTAGGATCAACAGGATAATACTCACTGTCCAAGCCAATAGGGTGGCTCATTCTTTCCACGAACTCCTTGTCCAGAGATCGAGGATGAACTTCCATCTGAAGTTTCTCATCAAGACTTTTACGAGCCATCTCAATGAGAGTTGTTTCCTGTCCAGTAGCCTCATTCACAAAATTAATGGCTGTCTCGTCATGCCCAATGAAGAGTGCTGCTGCAGGTGGAATATGCAGTAGGAATACCTGTTTAACACCTTCCTTCTCATAGACATCCATAACTTTGAAATAACTATTGAAATGAAGGGTACAGAGTTTCCATGCCTCGACGTTAGGATTCTCCTCACATAGTTCTGAAATCTCACACATCATAGCTGCATGAGCACTGGCAATGAGAAAACGAGTTTGTGGACAGGCTTCAGCAACTTAGTAGTTACATCAATGAAGAATCCTGCACGAAGCACATCACCGACATGATAGGTTGTGTTTACAATCACTGGAGCATCTGTATCTCTGTAGAAGAACTGCAGTCCTGGAAGTGTCCAGTTGGCAAACTTCTCAAAGAAATCCTTGTAGTCGATATTCACCTTTTTTGGAAGATGAGCACGAGCTGGATCATAGATACTGCCATCAAGGGTGATTATATAAGGTTGAGTACCGATCTCTGCATAGATTCCATCTCCTTTCTCCAGCCAAATCGCCCTGTCAAATATCATTGGAAAAATGATATCACCATTGACATGAGCTACACCATAGGTGTATCTTGTCTTAGGATTTGTCTTTGACTTGCGAATGGTGTTGCTGAATAGGAAGAATCCTTTCTGAACCTTAAACACATCATTGTGCCATTCCTTTAGGACAACGCTTCCGTCAGTACGAAGAATGTTCTTCTTTATCCCTTGTTCTGCCTTATAGAATCCTTCTCCCCATTCTTCAATGTAAGAGTATCTTTCACCAACTTGATTGCCGTTTTTATCTAACAGAAACCACTTGGTATTTTCATAGACTCTGGCAAGCCCATTGCTGTCGTAATCGTATTCTGTTCTTGCCATAGCTATTCCTCCTTCATTTGTTTTGCCATCCATTCTGCATCCACACACATGCAGCCATCTGCTTTCATGCGTGGATCAAGTTCACAGGCAAGTTTATGCTCATAGTAATTATCCATAGCAAAGCGAATCTGCATGGTTTGTTCCTTTTCTTCATCATCATAGAAGAAATAGATTGTACCAAGGGGAAACTCTTCGTCAAGTTCTTCGGTCTTTGCAAAGAACAGCTCATAGCCTTTCTCTGCAATCTCAGGCATAATGACATGACTGATCATGTACTTCTGATGCTCAATAGCGACATCGTCTAAGCCATGTTCCAGTATCACAATCTTTTCCTTGAAGCGTTGTAATCCATATACAGCTCGGAACAGATAGTCCTTCTGCAAGCCAAACTCTTCTGGAATCTCCATTGGAGAATACTCAAAATCATCTGGCTTGAAGAAGTCACAGAATATCATGAAGTCATGAGTCATGTCATGATAGAGTGTACCAGCAGGTATGCCAGAAACCTTGCCACAGTGAGGACAGTGGTACATAAACAACTCGTCAGAGAAATCTTTTCTCTGAGCTCAGGGTCTAAGTCCACATTAACTGATGTCCAAAGGTCATATTCACCTTCCTGATGGCAGTGTGGACATTCTATGGTTTCTTTCCTTACTTGTGACATAAGTGCAACTATTTATTCCATTTCTCTATTTCTTGTTCAACTATCTGAATAGCATTCTCTTCTGCGATGAATGCTCGGTATGTGTAGTCCATATATTTTTTGATAATCGAAGTTATCTCTTCAGAGAGTTCCTTAGTAGGAGTAACAACTGGAATCGATTCTACATGGAAAGGCTCAATACGTTCAATAACAGATCCATACTTCATAGACTGTATATAGTCATAAACAAAGGGTATCTGTAAATATGTAAAGAGATACTCACGAGTATAGAGCTCGTCATAGGATATAAGACGTATTATGTCTTGTGAACCAATGGCTTTTTTTATCCTCATATTCTTTAGTTATCATTTTGATGTTACCAACAGAGCCTGCACATGTTATAAGAATTTGTCCTTCTGAAAGAGACATTTCTTCAACAAAAGGCGTTCTGGTCTTCGACAAATATTCGCATCTACGGAAAGGATTTGTTAAGAATATCTCAGAGCCTTTAATATATGGTAACCCATTTTCCACGTAACTTCGCTTAAATATACCTGGACGATGAACCTTAGCGTTTATCTCACCGATCGTCTTATGGTTAAATATCGAAGAAACTTGATTCATTGTTATAACTCCATCATTCATAAGAGCTGGAGGATCTAATCTATGCTGTAATGAATTCCAGATTGCTTTAGAAGACACTGTGTCTGTTTTATATTTATTGCTCTTATGGTTTATGCCGATGAACAATGATATTTCTTCTTTTGCCTCTTCCAACGCATCCGCTGCCTCTTCCCTCAGTCGTGCAGACTCTTGCATCAAGTCATCCACTTCCTTTTGGAAAGTCTCGGGAAAGTGTGGAATGAGAAGAGAACCAACGAAGTCTGGCTCAATATGCTGAATAACAGCTCCGAACGTTCCCTGAGTTAGTAGCGAATGTCCATATTTAGAGGCGAGGTATGCATATACCAAGCCTCCTCTGAGGATGTTATTCGGCACAAGCCGAATAACATCCTCAGAAGCAAGCTTCTGAGCATGTTTCGCGTTAGCGAAAGCGCAGTTACCAATAGTTCCTGAACGTGATATAAGTGTCCACCCCTTGTGTAGCAGCATTTTTTCTATCTCTGAAGTATATTTCTTTGACGCTAATTTTACATGCTCTAAATCCCCTTTGAGTATGTCGGAACTACTCAAAAAGGGGATGCCATGGTCTGCGCTGCTCACGTAAACACGCTTTGCTCTATTACCTATAAATATATCATTGGCTACATCTCTGACTTTCATCAAAGGATATGGTGAAGACGCAATATCTCTTTGCACGGCTTGACCTTCACTTAAGTGATAACTTGCGTCGGTTCTTAAGCGTGCAGATTTTACGTCCTTGATATTTACTAATGCAGTCTTCATACTCGTCTCTCCCTAAACTCCTTATACGCCTTGGCAACCTTTGGAAGGTCATCGGCAAGATGCTTGATGCGCTCTTTGCGTTGCTTCACTATTTCTCTACCATTCTCTGCGATGGAAAGCCACTTTTTGGTGTGTTCAAAGAGAATTTCTGCACCGTCATCGTCTTTCTCATAAACAGGTACGCCACGGCGGTCTTTGCCCACTTGTTCCACAATAGCCATAAAGACATCATAGTCCTCCTTCTCAATAGGCACAAGCATCTCTGCGTCGGTCTTCTTCTGGAGGAAGAGGAGCGACGCTTGTACACCCACCTGTGGCAGGAATGTTTCTACCGGGAGGTCAACACTGGCTATCAGCTTGAAATGCGTCAATATCCAAAGGCGCACGCTCTCCGTGTTGGGATTGCCAAGGATGCCGTCAGGAAGCACGATAGCCATCTTTCCACCTGGCTTTAGGAAATTGTAGCATGCTTCGATGAAGAGCACTTCGGGTGCCTTGCTGTTCAGTTTGAAGCGTTCAGCAATCTCTTGATCCACTTCTACCTTTGTTCCGAAAGGTGGATTTGTGAATACCATGTCGAACTTGCCTTGGGCGTTGCCTTTTGATGTTCCGAAATAAAAATCCTTGTCTGCACTATGCTCAATACTTTGGTTCACGGCCTTGGCAATGAGAGGCACATCAGACTTGCTGCCATGAGGATACTCAAGCGAGTTGATGTTGTAGATGTTGGAATGGCCGTCGCCAGACATCACCATATTCATACGTGCCGCCTTTTTCAAGTCAGGGTCGAAGTCGAAACCGAAAATCATCTTCTCGGCATACTCACGCACAGCTTCGTTCACCTCGGGAGAGTTGTATTTGGCTTCAAGACGCACCTCGTCAAGGTTGGGATATAGGTTCTTGGTAATTTTTTTGCGCACATGGTCGAGTACCATCACGAGGAATCCGCCCGAACCACAGGCAGGGTCGAGCACACGGGTGTTCTGGTCAGGATTCATCATCTCTACCATACATTTGATGATATTGCGTGGTGTGAAGAACTGACCTGCCTCCTGCTTCAACGTGTTGCTGACGATAGTCTCGTATGCAGTGCCCTTCACATCGACAGTAGCGTCGAGGAAAGAGTATTTGGCAAGTTCGCTGGCAACATAGGCGAGTCCACGGTCGGAAAGAGTAATCTGTTCACTGCCGTCAAACACGTCTTTAAACACATGGCTCTCTTTTAAATCCTCAAAGATGCCCTTGATGCGGGCTGCCACGGCAGCCTGTCCTTCCTTGGTGTTCTGCTCCTTCACACCCACCCAGAAACGACGGCGGTAACTGATGCCTTCTTTGGCATCGGCGAAACGGCGTTTCTCGTCATAGAGTTTACAGAAAATTATTGCTGTCCGGTAAAAGTTTTTCTGATGATAAAAATAAGGCTGAAACCCTCTTGCAGGATTTCAGCCTCTTTTGTTACTTTGCTTGTTGGAAAAAAACACTAGTAACATGAGCAAAAGTACACATTTTACCGGACAGCCAGTCTATAGTCAGGTCATTAAATTGCTGGATAAAGCCAAAATTCAACAAATTAGTCTCGAAACACTAGGGAGCGAGCGTTATGTTAAGTGTTTGACAGGTTGGAAACACCTCATCATTATGCTCTTTGGGGTGCTCAAACACTTTGATTCTCTGCGTGAATTGGAGATTGGCATGAAAGCCGAGACCATGAAACTCTCCCACTTGGGGCTTGACTACGTTGTCCGTCGCAGCACACTTGCAGAAGCCAACCAGCGGCGACCACAAGAGTTCTTTGCCAAGGTTTATGCCTCCCTGTTGGAACGCTACACTCCTTTTTTAGCGGACAGCTGTTCTGTGAGCTGTCAAAAAGCCTGGGAGAAGCAGCTGTATATGATGGATTCTACCACAATCACGCTCTTTGATAACATTCTTAAGGGAGTAGGTAGACATCCTAAAAAGCGGAAAGAAGAAAGGCGGCATGAAGGTACACACCATTATGAAGTATCAAGTAGGTGTACCGATGGTGGTAGAACTGACCTCTGCTGCCAAACACGATCATTATCTTCTCAAAAAGGTGCACCTGCCCCAAGATGCCACCTTGGCAATGGATAGAGCCTACATAGACTATGCACAGTTTCAAAGGCTTACCGAAGAAGGTGTCTGCTATGTGACTAAGATGAAGAAGAATCTCAGCTACAAGGAGCTCTCTTCTATAGCCTATGTTTCTCGTGATGGTCTAGTCACTCATATCGACAAACACATTCTTTTTGAGAAAGAGAAGGTAAGGCACGAAGCCCGATGTGTAGAGCTATGGAGCAATAACTCTCGTAAGTCGGTGACGTTGCTGACCAACAATTTTGAACTATCGGTTCAGGAACTTGCAGAAATCTACAAGCGCAGGTGGGCTATAGAAACGCTCTACAAACAACTGAAACAGAATTTTCCTTTGCACTTTTTCTATGGTGAGAGTGTGAATGCCATCCAGATACAAACCTGGGTAGTACTCATTGCCAATCTCTTGTGCACAGTGCTCTCTAGAATGATAAAAAGACACGTTTCTTTTTCTCAAATCGTAACCATGCTTAGATTGACGCTCATGTATTACACTAATTTCATCGCTTTCATGGAAGATCCTCAAAAGGATGAGTGTGCAATTTGGGCTGAAAGAGCTAAATCTCCACCCTCGGAACCGTCATTATTCGATTAGGGGGCTTGCTTTTTGGAAAAGAAAGCCCGAAGTCCTATTCCAAAGGGCTTCGGGAAGCTTTCTTGTGCCGTTTGGAAGTTTACCGGACAGCAATAACAGAAAATAAGGTTGAGAAGTTCCCAGAATGCCGTTTTCTTCATGCCTTCATTGCCGTATATATAGTCATGACAACGCTTGAATGTCTTTACGAGCGACTCATTGGCTGGCTTACGAGGCATAGCACGCTCGCCTTGCGCTTCAAGGTCTGCAAGCGTCTGTCCCTCACCGGGAAAATCAGAAATAGCCTCGCAAGTTACCTGTCCGAAGCTGTCTTCGTAAGAATAGACATACTGAAGATCTTCGCCATTAGTCCAGCAAGAAAAATCGCAATCAGTAGATGAAAGAATACCTTCAGTTGTAGCTTCAACACCTGCTTTCTTATCGTTTGGCTTTACCTTAGCATCTTTAGCAACAATAATAAAACGAATAAGTTCATCAACATCATGAGCGTGACCTGGGTTAAAGATAGCCAAGTCAACTTTTTGTGTCTTCGACTTATCCTCATTAGCGTCTTCGTACTTAACTTTGAAGTCACGCTCCATATCTTCTTGTGCGAAGCCATACTCTTCGGTCATCATCGCAATCATCGACTGCAATGTCATTTCCTTATCGGTAGCCTTGACTACCTTGTTGGTGAGGGAGCATACCATTTCCTTCTCACCAAGAACAATATCGATTTGAGAAGCTATATTTGATTTTGAATTTGCCATAATTTAAATTTTGAAATCGAAACACCTTTTCTAAGTTAGTGCATCTTACTCAAACCTGTCGTTGGAGTAAAAATAATTACTAGCTTTGTTGATTTGGTGTCTTGGTATGTCATTTTTTGTAAATGATAATGTTTTCTTCTTTAGTAGAAATAAGGAGATCTTTTACGTCAACTTCCAAACATTCCGCTATCTGATAGAGTGTCTCTAGCCCTGGCTGTGCGGAGTTCGTGCACCATTTGCTAATGGTTGCAGGGTCTTTCCCAAGTTGTTCTGCCAACCACTTATTGGTTTTCTTTTTCTCTGCCAGAACAACTTTCAGTCGGTTGAAATTCTTATCCATGATTACTTATATTTGATGCTTATATTCTATATAATTATATAATGCAGATAGGCGTTTTATATTGCCCTATACTTGCAATTTTAATTGCGTTTTGTGCAAATTTAGTGATTTTGTCAGCAATAACAAATAGCTTTGTTCGCTTTTTTATAGTCTTTTATGGCGCTTATGTTAATAAAATAGCAGTGTTACTCATTGAAAAATGAATTCTGGTATTTTTAGCATAGCATTTGCAACACCTATTTATGTATAGCAAATAAAAGAAAATATTCTGCAAACAACGATAGTAGAGCTATGGTGGAGAGCCGCTGGTTGATGTGAGTTCAACGGCTGTCAAAAGCTTTTATATAAGCATTGAGTTACACTGTAAAATTGCAAAATTGCAACTTTCCAAATATAGTTCATATTATTGCTATGCTCTTTCTTCTGTCCCATTAGATAATTGTATATCTCAATATTAGTTACAAAGATATGAACTTATAATGAATAAAACGAAGAAAAAACGGAACTTTCACGCTACAGGAAATAATTTTTTAGTGAGAGGAAGCCATAAGGAATCTCTTAAACAATCAATGATGATTGAAAACAACGTGCGTTTATCCGAACACATTCCACTTTTTGAATATATATTTAGCGTTTTTGATAGTCGCTGATATCCTCGCATTTCCTTATACTTCCCGCTATCTCTCTGCCTCTTGGAAGAGTATTAAAAGCCCTCTACTTTTGCATCGTCAGACCTGACTGAATGCCCTATGCGCAAGGGCGAGTTATTCATTTCAAAACAATTGAATTATGACGATAAATGAATTACGGGACAAGCCTGTTTGGCAGATGACTGGTGAAGAATTGCTTCTCCTAGCACAACACAGTAATATATCCACGAGCAGGGAATCAACAAAGGCTTCTTCCTCTCAAAGAAGAAAGCGATATGTTTATGGTTTGGCTGGCATTGCACGCCTCTTTGGGTGTAGCCTGCCCACGGCTAATCGTATCAAGCAGAGTGGTAAAATCAATCGTGCCATTACACAAGTAGGACGCAAGATTATTGTTGATGCTGACCTTGCACTTGAATTGGCAGGGCGAAAGATAGGAGGACGATGATGAATACAACTGATTATGAAAACAGTTGGAAAAAGTCGCTCATTCATGTAACCGATGAGTTTACGCTTCCTCCAGTTGTACTACAAGCAGGTGAAGCCATTATTGGCACACTGGGGAACTTCAGTGTATCAACAGGTAAGGCGAAAGCTAAGAAGACTTTCAATGTGAGTGCCATCGTTGCAGCAGCCCTTGTCAATGGGCAAGTTCTGGAGTATCGGGCGTCATTTCCCGAGAGCAAGCGCACTATCCTCTACTTTGACACTGAGCAAAGCCCTTATCATTGCCAACTCGTGATGCAACGCATTCTGCGATTGGCAGGATTGCCGACTGATAGAGAGCCTGAACATCTGAGATTCAGCCACCTCAGAGCCATTGCTGACCCAAACGAGCCCAGAGAAATTATCCGTTATGCCATCTACAATACGCCCAACGTGAGATTGGTAGTCATTGACGGCATTCGGGATTTGATGCTCGACATCAACAATTCAACAGAGGCAACCAAGTTAGTGGGCGACCTGATGCAATGGACGAGCGAGCAAAACATTCACATCCAAACTGTGCTTCACCTCAATAAGGGCGACGACAACGCACGAGGACATATTGGGACGGAACTCAACAACAAGGCAGAGACTGTATTGCAAATCACGAAAGACAACACGCTGCCTGAACGCAGTATTGTTGCCCCCTCCATCATTCGCTCCCAACCCTTTGAAAGGTTTGCCTTTCGACTTAAGGAGGTTGAAGACAATATTTGCATTCCCCAAATAGATCTCTCATATTCGGACAATGAACGGAAGTCACATCGTTTCTCCTACCAAGAGTTAAGCACTAACGAACATCGAAAGCGTTGGAACCAGTCTTCTCTACAAATGAAGTCTTGCCATATAGTAAACTTATCGTAGCTCTCAAAGAGGCTTATGTAAAAGTTGTGGGACAATCCTACGGACAAACAAAGCTCAAAGAGCTTTTGCAATTCTTGCTTAACAAAGGCATAGTGGTTAAGGAAGAACGAGGAAAATATCGGCTCAGCCATAATTCTCTACTATAAAACCTTTGGTCGGTCGGACACAGGCTATATATACCTGAATCAATCCGACCAAAGAGAAACAAACTTGGTCGGACGTAAAGATGTGCCTATAGTGTACGACTGTCCGACCAATCCTAAGCCTTTCAGCCTCCAAAAGAAAAAGGCTGAGAGTTATTCTTTTCAAACTTCAAAACAAAATCACAATGGAAATACAAAATATCAAGCAAATCTCTATCACAGATTATTTGCAGCAACAAGGTTATTCACCTGCACGAGTACAAGGAATCCATTTTTGGTACTGCTCCCCCACTTCGTAACGAAAGTACGCCATCATTCAAAGTAAATACAGAGCGTAATCAATGGTATGACTTTGGAACTGGCGAACATGGAGATATTATTGACCTTATACGTACTTTACAGCATTGTACCATGTACGAAGTCATTGACTTTCTAATCGGTTCAAAACAAATAGTGCATCAAGATTTTTCTTTTGGCGGTGAAAGAAAAACCTCTAAGCATAAATTAGAAATCATATCTGTGCAATCACTTACCAATCCTTATTTGTTACGTTACATCGCAGTGCGAGGAATATCTCTCAGTATCGCCAATAGATTCTGTTCTGAAATTCGATACAATAATACCAATCGGACATACTATGCCATTGGATTTGCAAACGATGCTGGCGTATGGGAAATTCGTAGTCCTTATTTCAAAGGCTGCATAGCTCCGAAAGCGATTACAACTATTAGTAAAGGCGCAGACGTTTTACAAATCTTTGAAGGGTTTATGGATTTCCTTTCGTGGCAAACGCTGAATCCTCTTTCAACTTGCGACACTATTGTTCTTAATTCTCTGGCTCTTTTGCCACGCATTCAAGAGAAGATAAAAGGCTACAAGCAAGTTGAAAGTTTTCTGGACAATGATGAAGCAGGACGAGAATCGTTTGAAGTTTTGAAGCATTTTTGCCCATCTATCATAGACGGTTCTGTTCGCTATCGAACTCACAAAGATCTCAACGAATGGCTTGTTTCTCAGTCCAAAGTGCAAGAAAATCAACCTTCGTTACCAACCACGAAGCGTGGTATTAGAAGATAGTGTTTATCAGGGAAGCAAGTTTGTGTTTTGAGTATCTCAAAACCTCCTTGCTCCCCTCCCTAGGGAGAGAAAATCCCGTTGGTCTCATGAAAAACAAAAAGTTATGGAACAGAAGAATAAAGGTGGACGCCCTACCAAGACGTTGTCTGAAAAACGAAAATATCAAGTACTGCTTCGACTCAACACGATGGAGTATTACACCCTGCAGGGCAAAGCTCGTGAAGCCTCTATGTCGCGCACTGAGTTTTGCGACAACTCATCACCCAAGCAGAGATAAAGAGTCGTATCCAACCCGAAGATATGCAAGTCATTCGCTGCGTTTCTGGGATGGCAAACAATCTCAATCAGATAGCCTATCGGCTCAATACTTTTGGCATCTCTGCCATCCATGAAGATTTGAATGCGCTAAAACAACTTATTCACGAACTCTTGAAACGATTGAAATCATGATTGCCAAGATTATACAAGGAACAGACTTCAATGGTGTCATCAATTATATGCTCAACAAGCCGGATGATAAAGCGAAAGTCTTAGCTGCTACTGGCGTGCGGATTGCATCGGCAAATGATATTGCACACGACTTCAATTTGCAAGCTTCTATACGTCCGAATGTACAAAAAGCAGTTTGTCATACTATCCTCTCATTTTGCGCGAATGACGCCGAACGATTGACGGATGCTATGATGGTGAAGATTGCCAACGAATATCTCTTGCAGATGGGGTATGCCGATACACAGAGCCTTATTGTAAGGCACAGTGACTGCCAGCATCCGCACTTGCATATTTGCATCAACCGCATTGGTAACGATGGCAAGACCATCACGGACCGCAACGAGAAATATCGATCCACAAAGATTTGCCGAGAATTGACTGAACGTTATGGCTTGACTATTGGGGAAGGAAAACAAAAAGTGAATCGTCCTCGATTGCGGGGGGGGAAGATAAATTGAAGTATGAGATATTCGATGCCATCAAGGCAGTGTTGCCCCAATCGAAAAATTGGAAAGGCTTTGTCGCAGGTTTAGAGCAACAAGGAATTACCACTCGTTTCAAGACGAAAGGCAATACCGATCTTGTACAAGGAATCATCTTTGCAAAAGACGGATGTAGTTTTAGTGGGTCGAAGATAGACCGCTCATGCTCCTTCGCTCGACTTAATGAAACGCTCAATCAAAATAATCAGCAGCAACAATATGAACAACTTGCACTAGTGTCTAAGGAGGCTTCTGAAGGCTCGAGTAATTTCCTTACAGAACTATCCGAAGCTATAGGCGAAAGTTTCACACTGCCAACGTCTAATGCTGGTGTAGATGTAGACGAAATACGTTTTCAGAAGAAACTTCGCAATAGGGTCAATCGCCAACGTAAAATTTAATTACCACAACAATCTATCCGTATGAACAACGAAACAGCCCCGATTCTCGATATCCTCGAAGAACTCAAACAAGAATGCAAAGCCATCAAGAAGTCACAGGCAGAACTTCGCAGCGCTTTGGTTGAACAACAAAATACGAAGCCTCAAGATGATACCCAAGTGCCCAAGGCGGTACATCTCCAACTATCCCAAGAAACGAAAACCAAAATCAAAGAGCACCAACTTTTTGTTTTGGCGGCATTAGAAGAGTCTTCCAAGAAACTCGACCCGAAGTTTGAAGCCTTGCAAAAACTCCTCAGCGAGCAACAAACGCCAGCGGTGTTTAAGAACTACTCGCTCTTTGCTAGTGTACGTTTAGCCGAGCGCATTTTACTAGGGCTTGTTTGCGGTCTAGTCATGGTGAGTTGTTGGTTCTTCGCCATGGGTGCTCATGAACTAGAAACTGCCTCTGACTACGACCTGCGTTACCGCTATCTGCGTATGCAAGGCAAAGCCACCGCCTCAGACTTCACTCATCTAGACAGTATGTTTGTTTCGCATCGCAATCCGAAATCCATCCATAAGTTAGAACAGAAGGTTGTCAATTACGAACAAGCCCTGCAACGACAAGCTGAGTTGCTGATGGAACAGAAACGTATCCTACAAGAGCAAGGCGAGTTGAAGAAGCATTTGAAAAATAGCAAACTTTCCAAGGATTAGTTTGTAGAGTTTCTTGGAGTTTCTTTGCTCTGCAGTTGCTTTTTCGTGCACAGGTTCTATCAAGTAAGTCAATTGCGGTAAATTAAGCTATGTTTTTCTATCTGCCATCAACTCCTTTATCAGTAAATCGCTCTGCTCTTCTAAGTTAAATGGATATTTCTGCATGTAATCATCAAAAGAAATTTGATGATTAAGTGTCGAAACTATATCAGATGGTACTGCTGATATAGAGTCATAATACTCATCAAAATACTTTTGAAAGCCATCTCTCTTAAAAATAGCGGAGTATTTAATTAACGTAAGTGGTGACATTAGTATTAAGGGGGATTCAAGTGTGGTTTGCAACCCTTCATTTTGAAGGCAGCCGTTATACCAACGCCTCAATAGATGAGCTAACCCTGGAGCATGAAGTCGATTATCTGCAATGACTAATACAGGATATACTTTAATATTAGAGGACAGAGATGTGTCCCAAGGAAATATCCCTTTACGGATATTGGAGACATGACCAGCAATTTGCCCACAGCCAATTTTCTTTGGAGTAATAATCTTATGCCTACATTTGCTATAATCCAATTGATAGGTCTTTGAGACTAATTTATTCTTTAATTCCTCTTCTATGAGCGTGTAATCTCGCTGCTCTTTTATCCATGCATTTATACGGATATCTTTGCATTCAAATAATATGACTGCATTATCTGTTTTTAGATAGAAATCTGGGTAGCCAAGCTCTTCGTTCTTTATTTGATATTTACATTTCAAGCCTGCTTCATCCAGCGCATCAGTTACATTATGAGAGAGACACTCATTCATTAAACCTGCAAACAGCGTTTTCTCAATGAAATCAGAGGTAAAAAGGTGAGAGATGTTTGGTTGTTTTCCTTTCAATTCTGCTACAATCTTCTTAAAATCAAAATAGAGGCTACTATAAAGTCTATCTATTAGAAACGAACGATTATAAATAACATAATCTCCGTTAGTGAGCTTAAACAGAGGTCTATCCCTAAACATTTTGTAATCAGAATTTCCTTCTTGGTTATATTCGTTTTTACTTGAATATGGAATATTGTTTTCTTCTGATGATATAGACAATCTATCTAGAACAGAGCGTGTCATTAAAGAGTCTACATCTATATTCAAATCGTTAGGAATAAAGCCCTCTCCTTTTCTTGAAATACCAAAGAGAGACAATAATGTACGTAGATATTCACGCCAATTCGAAATGGTGTATGCATTACAAAATCCAAGTAATAAACTTTTATACTTCGATTCGCGCTCTAATAATCTAAAGAACTTTACCGCTTGAATTGTTTGTGCAATAAACTCATTCTGCTCGTTGAAATTAGAGATGTCATAGTGGGATGCACTATTTATATAATAGAGAACAGATAAGTCCTCCTTGTCCTTTTCTCCAATATGGTATTTCATTGATTCTTCATTGATTTGAGTAATCAATTTGATAGTCTGAAACTGAAGTCTGTCTACGTTCAAGGGATTATTTGTCGTTCTGAACTTTCCAAGGGGAATCGAAAATGCACGTCTTAATAATTCAAGTGTGGTTATCTCTATGGCAGCAACATACTCTACATTGCGTTTTAGACTTTTCTTCAAGAAACTTTCAATCCTTAAGAACAAGTCTTCTTGCTTTGAATCATTTGAGGATAGTATTTGACAAAGTTTCTGGGGAGGCTGATTACAATATTCTCTATTAAGTAATACAGCAATTCTTATAAGTTCATCTCTCGAATACTGGCAAAGCACTTTGCTAAAACTAGCCCTGCACGAACAACTAAATATATAACTGAACTCCATAGGGAGTCTGAATGTGAGAGAATCGTTCCTGGCTTCCATCTGTTTACTCATAGCTATAACATCTTTGCATTAAATTATAGAATAGCACTAATTAGTTCTGTCAATAATCTTACTAATTTCCTCTTCAACTTCCTCTATCGTAGGCAAAGCCGACTTCAAATTCTCGGGGATAGCCTTCGTTAGTAGATAGTCACTGACGCCTATTGGCTGTTCGTACCCCGAGAGGGCATATTGTGCTACAACCTTGTCGCCACCATTGCAGAGGAGCAAACCAATGGTTTGTTGTCGTGTTCGCCCCGTAGCATATCATCTACTACATTGATGTAGAAATTGAGTTGTCCCATATATTCAGGCTTGAATAAGGTGGCTTTGAGTTCCACCACTACATAGGCGTGCAGTTGGATATTGTAGAGAATGAGGTCAGCATAGAAATCAGAATCACCTACTTCAAAATGTTTCTGTTGTGCTACGAAAGCAAAGCCACTCCCCATCTCGAGCAAATACTTTGTGATGTGTTGCACGAGTTGTCGTTCAATATCTCGTTCATTCATCGCTTCCGTTTGCCCCATCATATCAAAGATATAAGGGTCTTTCATCAGATAGTTGGCAAGGTCGCTTTGTGGTTTCGGCAAACGTGCAGAGAAGTTACTCACTTTCTTTGTCGTAATTTGACGAACGAAAAGATTGGTCTCAATCTGCATTTGCAGAACATTACTACTCCAACCATTGGCAACCGCCTGCGTTATGTACCAATATCGTTCACCTAGGGGCAGTTTGGTATTAAGCAGAATTACATGGCTCGCCCAGTTGGTACGAACGATGGGTGACTGCTTGAAGACTTCTTCTATCTTTCTAATGTCACTGTCGTAGATTGTCGATAACGTTTCAGCAATATCTCCTAATTGCGCAAGAGGTTGTTGCGTAATTATATATCCTTGATTTCCTGTGGATTGAATTTGCGCAAGAGGTTCTTGCGTAAATTGATTGAGTTCGTTGGTTAATTGCAATACATTATCAACCGAAGGGCTATTAAGTAACTCTTCAACCTTACCCATTTCTATAAGTATTTCCATCGGATATACCTTTGCAAACTGACACATATAGATAAGGTTACGAGCGGAATATCCCTTCTTGTTAGGATATTGTGAGCGTATAGCCTTGGATAGATTGTCAATGACTTTGCTTCCCCAACCTTCTTTCTTTTGGAGGTAGAGAATGAAATGCCCCACTTTCCAATAATGGAAGAGCATATCAGCATTAGCCGAAGCAATCACGCGCACTTGAGTCTGCTCTAAATCAGAGCCAATAGCACGTACGATGGGAGATAAATCATGTTTGTCGGTGTTCTTTATATCGTTGCTCATTGTGAAATCAATTATAACTGATTGAACTTACTCATCGCATTCGCTTTGATGTCGTCGGCAATATCGATGTAGGGCTTCATTGCCTTGTAGTCACTATGTCCCGTCCATTTCATCACCACCTGCGGAGGGATGCCCAAGGCTAGGGCATTACAGATAAACGTTCTACGCCCAGCGTGCGTGCCAAGCAAGGCATATTTCGGAGTTACTTCATCAATGCGTTCATTGCCTTTATAGTAGGTTTGTCGCACAGGTTCATTGATTTCAGCAAGCTCAGCCAATTCTTTGAGATAGTCATTCATCTTTTGATTAGTAATCACTGGCAAAGCCTTGTCGTTTTCAAACTCCACATCCTTGTATTTCTCAAGAATAGCCCTACTGTGGTCGTTTAATTCGATAATCAAACTATCGGATGTCTTGACTGTCGTCACTTCGATGTGATCTCCTTTGATGTCGCTTCTGCGAAGATTGAAAACATCTGAATAACGCAATCCTGTGAAGCATTGAAAGAGAAAAACATCGCGCACACGTTCAAGAGCCTGCTTCGTTGGTGGGATTTTGAACTCTCGGAGCTTGTTCAATTCTTCCCACGTTAGAAAGATGATTTTCTTTTGCGTATCCTTGAGTTTTGGCTTAAACGCATCATAAGCATTGTTGCTGTGCATTCCTTGCTTAAAACTCCAGCGCAAGAACCATTTCAGGAAACTCAATTGTTTGCCAATAGTGCTATTGCGCATCTCTCTCACTTCTCGAAGATACTGCACATATTCAGTTAATCCCTCCTCATCGAAGAAGTCAAAACTTAGTTCTGAACGAAAATTCTTAAGATGATTCTTTACGGCTGCAAATTTTTTTCAAAGGTGGAGTGCGTCCAATCATTCTGTCTTCCGCACACACGAACGAAATCATCAAACACTTCGTAAAAGTTACTAGACACATTAGACGTATCAGCACTTGCCAATTCTGTTTTTTTCATTCTGCCCGTGCCTATTGTTGAAAGCCTCCTTCACCTCAGCAGGGCTTGGTATAATCTCTGCAACCTCAAATCGCTTGAAAATCTCTTGCAATTCAGTGTAATATCCTAAGAGAGCTGCATTGATTTCCGATGCAGATTGTTTGAGTTTATTGGTGCATCCGTTTTTTTCACTCGTTGTTTATCCCCATCCCATTTCGCCACATCAATGCGGTATCCAGTAGTAAACTCAATTCGCTGGGAGGCAAAGTTCACTCGCATACGAATCGGCACGTTCTCTACAATGGGTACTCCATCTTTCTTTCTACTTTCTAGAGCAAAGATGATATTACGCTTGATGTTCATAGTTTGGAGAGTTATGATTTATGCACCCAAAGTTACACCCAAATTCTGATATACCCAAGAAAAATCCTATGATTTTTTTCGTTTTACTTGGAATGAACTCAATACACTGAAAAAAACAGCAGGTTGATATCTCGTGATATTTTTATGACACAACAAGAGAAAGAGCCCCTCTCTCCGCTGTTAGCGGCGTAATGAGTTGAATATTCAACTCATTACGCTGCTTTTTTTGTGTAGATCACTCCTTGATTTCGGAATTATTGCTGTCCGGTAAAAGTTTTTTTCTGATGATAAAAATAAGGCTGAAACCCTCTTGTAGGATTTCAGCCTCTTTTGTTACTTTGCTTGTTGGAAAAAAACACTAGTAACATGAGTAAAAGTACATATTTTTGCCGGACAGCCGCTCTGTGAGCCGTCAAAAAAAGCCTGGGAGAAGCAGCTGATATGATGGATGCTACCACAATCACGCTCTTTGATAACATTCTTAAGGGAGTAGGTAGACATCCTAAAAGCGGAAAGAAGAAAGGCGGCATGAAGGTACACAGCATTAGGAGGTATCAAGTAGGTGTACCAATGGTGGTAGAACTGCCCTCTGCTGCCCAACACGATCATGATCTTCTCAAAAAGGTGCACCTGCCTCAAGATGCCACCTTGGTAATTGAAAGTTTACCGGACAACAATAGTTCTCTGGAAGTGTTCTTTTTTTCTGCTTGTCCGCAAATTGGCCGAATTTATAAGGGTCAGGACAAGCACCAATCTGATCCTCCCAGATGTTAGCCCAAGTACGCACTTCTTGGATAGCCTCTTTACGTGCTTTCCGACTCGTGATGGGCGACTTCTTGAAGAGAGCCATACATTTCTTCCAAGCGATTTTACCATCATAGAGGCGACGATAGCCATAAGCTAGCCATGTTATGAGAGAATCACAAGGGTGCTCAGCAAAGCGAGCCTCGTCTATGCTTAGCGCTTGTCTGAATTTCTCTTTGCCACGTGGAGTATCATTAGCACAATAGTAGTGGTCGCCTAGATGAAACAAAAGGCAAGATTGGTTAGCGAAACGTCCATCGCGTTCAAGCTGTTCTAACATGTGGAGAGCTTCCGATTGTCGACCAGCAACATCGAGGAGGAAGACTTTTCTAGAATAGGCTTCCCAAAGAGAAGAGTCTAGCTGTATGGCATGATCAAGAATCAGAATCAGTGAATCCGTCTTGCCATTGAATGTCATGATCTGTGTGCTTTGCACAAGTCGCTTTGCTTCTTCTCGATTGTCTTTTTGCAAATCATGCATGCTTACCATGCTCATACAAAGCACAGCCAACAGAAGAGTGAGTAAATGTTTCATCGTAAATGAAGTGTTTTAGTGAAACGTTTTCTTGAAACAAACGAGCAAGTCTAAATCGTGAAAATGTTTTGGACTATGTCATGTCGGCGAAAACGTCTTTTGAAAAGGAGTATAGGTAATAGCTACTTTTTCGATGGTTTTGGAGCACTAACTCTACCCTCAATGATTGTCTCGTGAATCCGAGAACCGCTTGGAGTGGATGAGTTAAGCTTATTCATCAGGAGCCTTAATTAAGGGATATCCATTTGCACAATTACTGGTGAGCAATGTGTCTATTGTGTGCACGTCAAAGTTCACAACACCATATAGTTCTGGATTGTCGTTGAGGTTGAGATAAGTGATTTTGTGCTGCTGGTCGTAAGGGAGACAAAGACGAATCGACAGCAATTCACAATGCTCTGCATTAACATGACGAATGCTCGGAGGAAGCACTAGACGCTCCACACGATTATAAGCAACATCTAATTGCTCTAACTTTGGAAATAGCTCTGGATAGAAGCCTACAAAGCGTTTAGTCCCTATATCAGTAGATGATTTGGGCATGTTTATCAGAACAAACTTCATGTTGTTGTGGCTGATATTAAGAAATACCAAGTCTTGAGGAAACAGAAGAGCATTGTCCAAACTTCGTATCTCATTGTACGAAATATCCAGCGTATCTATATGATACATGGATAGATTAGGCATAGTCTTAAGCTGTTGATGGCTAAGATCGCAATACCCGATATGACTTCCTGCAGGAAATTCGTAGAGAGCTTTGAGTCCTTTGACTGGCGTCTGGCTACCATTGAAGTCTAAGAATAGCACAAACAAGAAGATAAACAAGATATTCATTGGAAGTAGTCTAGATGGTTATATAGATCATATTTCAAACCGATTTCTTCCCCGCGGCGCTGATTGTAATCAAGTCTTTTGTGCTCAGCTGGCGTACCTTTTCTTATAATACGTAGCGTATGAAGAGGCATCCAAGAGTAGACCCTGAGTACGATTGGTGACAGACGAGGATTGTAACTGATATTTGCTACAAGAATACGAGACGTTTCGCACTTCAAGTGCATATTATGCTCTATGTAATGTACCAAATTGTTGTAAGATAGATCGAGCAGGTCCATATTCCGAAACAAAGGAATGAATGCGGTTATTCTGTTGTGTGAGAGATTAAGCACCCGAAGGTCTGGAGCATAGAGTTCATTCCATACGATTGTGTCGGACAAATGATTATACGACACATTGAGCTTTTTCAAAGCGATTGGAAGATTTCGCATATTGATACTCCTAATGTTATTGTGCGAAAGGTTGAGCGATTCGATATCGTACATGGAGAGTATCGGAACTTCTGTGAGATTTTGTCCTGATAAATCAAGGTATTTAATGTGAGTTCCCCATGGCAATTGGTAAAGCTTAGCAAGTTTATCTGCTCCAGACGAACCTTTTAAGCTGAAAGATAAGCAACAGAAGAAAGGAAGCAATAAGCCAAGTCCAAGAAAGGTGGTACGAAGCTTATGAAGTGCAAGAGACTTAGTCATAATTTATCGGAGTATTAGAAACATTTGGTATTCTCTGATTGCCTCACTGATTGCCTCATGGTCATATTTGAGCATATAAAAATGTTCGCGGTCGGGATTGAATGGAGCATCTGCTCCAATGAATCCTCCCCCCACCACCAATAATGGTAACTGGTGATTGATCAAGCAAGATTTCAATAAAGATATTGCTTCGTTTTCTAGTTTCTTATCGCCTAGCAACGTTGCTGTTTTCATGTCAGGCTGCAAGTACGCATACCAAGAGAGCCTTGTCGTCTTTAATTTTCCACAAAAATAGAAAAATCCTTCCATTCGAACAAATGATAAAGTTGTTTTTTTGGGAAAAAAATCTTCCTCATATTCCCCCTTCTTTTCCTGCCTTATCCTCATCCTTAGAAGTACACACCAAGGTAGTTAGCGTTTGGAGGGGAAATTCCTCGAAAAAAAGAATGTGTACAAAATATTTTATAGTTGTGAATGGAGAATCGCTATCCAAGTTGTAACTTTGCAGATGGAGCGTAATATCTGTTATTGGTACAAAGAGATATTATGAGGACTGCACTCCAATCGATGAATAAATCTGTGAGGCTGGCGAAGAACATGGCAGACTTCCGTGTGCTATCCTTTGCGGAGGTGAACAACCGATGGAGGGCAATTTGTAATCAATGAAACAACATCGCATAAATAAGCCAAGGCTTTGGAACTGAAGTTGGACGGTTCGCAAAGTGTAGGTCTGAAAAACATAAAGAAGATGGCAATTCCTATCGATAACAACCTCTTTCAAGATGTGCAAGACTACATCGCACAAAGCGAAACTTTGTCGTCTAATCATGTCTACGAACTTCAAGCGGAGGAAACTGGGCAGTTGGAAGTGAAAATCCGCAGAGTGGGCGAGTTGCCCTTCGACAAGTTGATCATCCCTCCCTATCAAAGACCCTACAAGTGGACCGCAAAGAATGTCAATCAACTGATTTCCGACCTTATTACCTTCAAGCATCAACAGCAGTATCGCCTTGGCACGCTGGTGTTGCACAACGATGAAATCGTGGATGGTCAGCAACGTATCATCACCTTGGCTTTGCTGATTCGAGTCATGTACGAGGCATTGCCAGAGGGATCAGTCAAAGATAACTATCTACAGCAGCTGAAGGGGGTTGAGGCTTTTATGAAATCGGAGAATGTCGCCTTTACCAATCGCTACACCCTGCACAATGTCGTTGAGAACATCCACGTCATCCAGCAACGTCAGGCAGACTTTGATCAGCAACTTTTGGATTTCCTATTGAACAAGTGCGAGTTTGTGGTGGTGCGTTTGGGCAGCATATCAGAGGCGTTCCAGTTTTTCGATGCTCAAAATGCGCGTGGCAAGGATCTTGCCCCACACGACCTGCTCAAAGCCTATCATCTGAGGGAGATACCCTCGCTCACCGAGGAAGATAGCCACAATATTGACGAATGGCAAAAGCTGCCTACAGACAAATTGAAGGAACTTTTTCTCATCTTGTTTCGCGCCAAACGATGGTCGCATGGCAAGACGGCAAGGTTTTTCACGAAAGACCACACAGAGATGTTCAAAGGCATCTCCTTGATCGATGGCAAACGCTATCCCTTCTATCAGATGGAAGTCATCGCCCATCTGTTTACGACGATGTATAATCAAGACCCCGTCCGGATGATCGACCAGCAGCGTATCGAATATCCCTTCAACCTCGATGATCAAATCGTCAATGGAGGACGTTTCTTTGATATGATTCGACATTATGCAGCTTTGTATCAGCGGATTCGCAATTATCGAGATACCCTGCCAGATGGAAGTCGTGCGAAAGAGATAATGAAGATGGTCAAAACCTATAAAGGCTGCCAAAGAACGGGCGATAGGTATGTGAGAAGCATGTTTTACACGGTGCTGTTGTACTACGTAGACCGCTTTGGCGAAGAAGAACTTGATAGGGTGGTGCCCCAATTCTTCATTTGGGCTTACAAACTGCGTCTAGAGCTCTCTGCCGTGCGTTTGGCGTCTGTCGACAAATACGCTGCGCAGTGGGGGAGCATGTTCAGGCATATCCATGAAGCCAAAACACCCTATGACCTCATCAATGTTTACATCGAAGGAGTGAAAGAGGTGAAATGCTCTGATTGTAAGGAGGTAAAGGAGATATTCACACAATACAAGAAGTACTATGACAAAGAATGATCTATTAAAGCCCGCGACCTTGAACATCAGGGAATTTCTCAGTGAGGGGAAATATGTGATTCCCATTTATCAGCGCAACTATGACTGGGGAGAAAGAGAAGCCTTGCAGTTGTTGGAAGACATCTCCGACTATGCGCAAAAGAATAAGGAACAGAATAAGAAACAGAATAAGGAACAGCCTTATTACATCGGTTCGGCAGTGGTGTTTCTTCGCACAGCCCATGGAGAGACGTATTTCGAAACGATAGATGGTCAGCAGCGTTTGACGACGTTGACCATTCTCGCCTGCTTATTGAAGCATCAGAAGAAGGCTGGCTGGTTTGAAAAGCCCAATTTGTCTTATGACCATCGAAAAGAAGCCGATGAGGCGCTCATGATGCTTGTGAATGGACAGCTTTCGCAGCATCCGTCTGCGCAGAACATTGTGAGCGTATATCGTTTGCTTGAAAAGCATCTGCAGCCTATGCTTACTGCCAAAAGACTGGATTCGGAAACCTTCGCCGCCTACCTTTTTTTGAGAAGGTGATTATTCTTCGCATCCCTGTGCCGCAAGATACTCAGTTGAATCATTATTTTGAAATCATGAACACGCGTGGGGAGCAACTCGAGAAGCACGAGGTGCTCAAAGCGGTGTTGATGGGCAAACTGGAGCGTGAAGAGCATCACCTCTTTCATCTGATTTGGGAGGCTTGTTCAGACATGAGTGCTTATGTGCAAATGAATTTCTCGGTTGGTATGAGAAATGTGCTTTTCAACGATACATGGTCAAAACTACGGGGTAAGTCTTTCGATGAAGGCTATTTCGATGCTACCTATTTCGATAAATTGTATAAAGCCCTCCCTCGAAAGGAAAGCGGCAACACAGCAAACGCTGAAGGTGCACCACACACCCTAGACAGCCTTTTCAAAGATGCTAATAATCTGTTCAAAGATGCGAAAAGACATAAAAGCTATCACTTACCTAGTGATGGAAATGCAGACAAAGGAAAGTCAGAACGCTTTGGCTCGATCATCAACTTCCCCAACTTCTTGTTGCAAGTGCTCAAGGTGTGCTATCACGATAGCCCCTTCTATCAGGAAGCGGTGGATGCTCAAATCAGACTCGATGACAAAGCCTTAATTCCCACCTTCCAAGCGGTGCTTAGTTCCCTAGGCACCGAAGCGGAAAAGAGAGACTTTGTGAAATACTTCATCATGCAACTCCTCTTGTTGCGAACGCTCTATGATCGCTATGTCATCAAGCGCGAATATGTCAATGGAACAGAAAGCTGGAGTCTGAAAACGCTGAAGTATGAGCATAAGACCGTGAGTTATGTCAACACCTTCTCTTCGAGCGACAATGCGGAAGACGCAGAGCGTGAAAGCGACAAAGGCAAAGAAATCCGACTGCTGGAGGCGATGTTTCACGTTTCAGCTCCAACACAGATTTATAAGCATTGGCTCAATGCTGTGCTCAAAGCTGTGCATACGACTAATCCCATAGAAGCTGATTCTCTGCGCAATCGGTTGTATGATTTGGCACGCTGTTATATGCTCGATGTTTACCTCGCAAAGGATGGTAAAAAACATAGCTTTGAAGAGATCGTCTATCGCAAAGAGGGAAAGCCCCAAAATCATATTGACGATATAGATTGGGGAGCCATCAACCAAGGCTGCAATGTCCAGAATTTCATCTTCAACTTCTATGATTTCATTCTTTGGAGAGAGAAGTTAGAGCAACACCTCCAGAGAAAGAAGTCTGGGCAACACGAGACGTTAGAGCAAGACGAGAAGTCTAGGCAACACGAAAAGTTCGATTTCACTTACCGCACTTCGGTAGAGCACTTCTATCCCCAAAAACCGATGCCTGGCTATGAGCCCCTCCCCACTGAGTACTTGAATAGTTTTGGCAATCTCTGTTTGATCAGTAGCAGTATGAATTCGAAGTTCAGCAACAATATGCCCAAAGCGAAGTACGATAACTTCGGGAGTAGCAAAGAAATGCGCAGTGCCCTTAGCCTCAAGCTGCAGGAAATGATGGAGCGTGTAAAGGATGGAGAGTGGGAAATAGAACAAATTAAAGCCCACTATGAGGAAGCCCGCGAGAGGATAAC